>PVMJ01000050.1_pt1:882500-3011329 | contig 3011329 bp, 2876 predicted proteins | sample 1853361 | NCBI WGS metagenome assembly PVMJ01 (sample SAMN08533506, study PRJNA380276) | Synthetic metagenome, whole genome shotgun sequencing project. | isolation source: mock microbial community containing genomic DNA from 20 ATCC strains | collected 2017 | reverse complement strand
CTCAGCTCTCAGCTCTCAGCTCTCAGCTCTCAGCTCTCAGCTCTCAGCTCTCAGCTCTCGGCTCTCGGCTCTCGGCTCTCAGCTCTCGTCGGGATGCGCGAGTCCCAGCACGCGGCTGAGTTCGGCCGACATCCGGTCGGGGGTGACGGGCTTGGCCACATAGCCGGTGAGGCCCGCGCCGAGATACATGTCGCGCTGTTCCTCGGTCGCATCGGCGGTCATGGCCACGACCGGCAGGCTCGCCGCGGGGCCGGGCATCGCCCGGATCCGCCGCAGGGTCTCGAGCCCGTCCATGCCGGGCATGTTCATGTCGAGCAGCACCAGATCCACCGGCTCGCGTTCGAGGAGGGCCAGCGCCTCGGGCCCGCTCTGGGCCTCGATCGTGCGGACGCCGAAGAGCTGGAGATAGGCGGCCGCGACCAGCCGGTTCGTGGATATGTCATCGACCACGAGGACGCGCCGTCCGCCGAGCCGGTGCTCGGCCCGCGGTGCGGCGGGCGCGGAGGCGGGCGCCTCGACGGTCTGGAGCGCGATGGTCAGCGCGAACCGCGCGCCCGGCCCCGGCTGCGCCAGAAGCCGCAGATCGCCGCCCATCTGCCGCGCGAGCGCCCGGCTGATCGAGAGGCCGAGCCCGTTGCCCGCAAGGCGCCCGTTGCCCGTGGGCATGAACGGATCGAAGATGGCTTCCGCCTCTTCCCGAAGGATCCCGTCGCCCGTGTCGCTCACCTCGATGCGGAGAAGCGGGCGCGGTCCTGCGCCCTCGATCCGGGCCTCGACCCGGATGCGGCCCTCCTGCGTGTGCTTCAGCGCGTTCGACAGGAGGTTCGACAGGCACTGGCGCAGGCGCTGCGGATCGAGCCGCGCGCGCTTCGGCAGGTCGCCCAGCACGAGCTCGAGCGCCACGCCCGTCTCCTCGACCAATGGGCGGAACAGCTCGACGCTGGCCACGATCTCCTCGCGCGGCGAGACGGTCTGCGGCCGCACCGGCATCCGGCCCTGCTGGACCGCCGACATGTCGAGGATGTCGTCGAGCATCGTCGAAAGCCCCTCGGCCGAGCGGATCAGCACGCCCAGACGGTCGCGGCTGACCGGATCGGACGCGCCGCGCAGTTCCGCATGGCCGATGCCCAGAATCGCATTGAGGGGCGTGCGCAGCTCGTGGCTCATCTGCGCGAGGAACCGGTCCTTCGTCGCATTGGCCGCGAGCGCCTCGGCCCGCCCGGCGGCCGCCTCGCGATGCAGCCGGTAGGTCATGAGGATGGCCGCCAGCGAATAGGCCAGCGCCACCAGCGCGCAGAGGGTGGTGAGCCCCAGCGCCGCAAGATCGTGCCGCGGGAGCCAGTAGAGCGTGTTCGAGGCCAGCGTGAAGAGCGCGATGGCACTGCCGCCCGCCAGTCCCATCGGCAGGTGGATCGACCGAACCGTGGCCACATGCATCATCGAGCAGACCATGAACCCGATGGCGAAGGCCTTCACATAGGGGTTCTCGAGATGCCACATCAGTGCGGGCGGCGTCACGAAGGCGCACTGGAGCAGGAAGGCGGAGAGGATGTAGGCGGGGTGGCGCCACCTTTCGGTGATCCGCGCCGGGCAGGCGTCGAGGTGGTTCGTGACGATCTCGCCCAGGGCCGAGAGCAGGACGCAGGTCCAGACGATCCAGCCGGGCAGGAAGAGCATCGAGACGGCGAAGGCCAGCGCCATCGCGGGGAAACGCACGAAGGCCTCGCGCCGCAGGATCGCGGCCTGACGGGCGACCTCCTGCTGGAGGGCCGCGGGCGGAAGGGGGGCGAGCCAGGGCGGGCGCATGGGCAAATCCGGCAGGGGGAGAGGCGGGGGCCCGTGGCCCCGGCCGGCATCAGGGCTGCGCGGGAGCGAGCTTCACCTCCTGGCGCAGGCGGCCGTCGCGCTCGAAGATCAGGATCCGGCCGTCCTCCGTCACCACGCCCAGCCAGTCGCGCCCCTGGGTGAAGGCCTCGGCGCGGGTGCCCTCTGGCAGCGCGAGGCTCTCGGGCAGCGCGAGGTCGGCGGTGGCGAGGCTCGTGGGCATACGGGTGACAATCACCGAAACCACCGTTATGACGCCCACGATCAGGGTCAGCATCAGCACGATGACCAGCCCCTTGAGAAACCTGAGGCTGGGCGGAAGCCGCCCTTCCGGTTGCGGAGCCTGCTGCATGGCCATCCTTCCGCCCCACGGGGGCAAACTGAGCATCACGATCGGAGAGGATCCTCCCGACCGTCTTGATAAGGCGCTCGTGCGCGAGGCGCCAGAGGAGGCCGCGCTGTCGCGCTCGCGGCTGATGAAGCTGATCGGCGAGGGCGCGGTGCGGCTCGAGGGCGCTCCCGTGACGGATCCGAAGGCGAAGGTCGCCGAGGGGCAGGTCTACGAGATCGCGCTCGATGCGCCGGCCGAGGTGGAGGCCCGCCCCGAGGCGATCCCGCTCTCGGTCGTCTGGGAGGACGAAGACCTCATCGTCATCGACAAGCCGGTGGGGATGGTGGTCCATCCCGCGCCCGGTCAGTGGACGGGGACGCTGGTCAATGCGCTTCTCCACCATTGCGGCGAGAGCCTTTCGGGCATCGGCGGGGAGAAGCGCCCGGGCATCGTCCACCGGATCGACAAGGACACGTCGGGGCTTCTCGTGGTGGCGAAGACCGACCGGGCGCATCAGGGCCTTGCGGCGCAGTTCGAGGCGCATACGGTCGAGCGGCGCTATCTCGCGCTGGTGCATGGCGTGCCCGAGGTCTCGGACCCGCGGCTGCGCGGCGTGCGCGGCACGAGCTTCGAGCCGGGCGGCGTGCTGCGGATCGCCACCGGCCTCGCCCGCCACCGCACCGACCGGCAGCGGCAGGCGGTCACCTTCGAGGGCGGGCGTCATGCCGTGACCCGGGCGCGGCTGCTCGAGCGGTTCGGCACGCCGCCGGTGCTGGCGCTCGTCGAATGCCGGCTCGAGACGGGGCGCACGCACCAGATCCGCGTGCATATGGCCCATGCGGGCCACGGGCTGATCGGCGACCAGACCTATGGCGGCAGGCGCAAGCTCTCGCCGAAGGCACTGGGGCCCGAGGCCGCGGCGGCGGCGGAAGCCTTCCCGCGGCAGGCGCTCCATGCGGCGAGCCTCGGCTTCCGCCATCCGGTGAGCGGCGAGGAACTGAGCTTCGAGAGCCCCTTGCCCGCGGATATGGCGGGCCTCCTGTCCCTCCTGCCGCGGATGCAAGGGTAACGCCGGATTACATTCGCGTGAAATTCCGCAACAAATCTGGCATCGCGACGGTTCCTTGAACATCTCTCGTTAAAACGTCCATGGTAGCGCTGACGTCGCTGCCGGACGGAACGGAACGTGCGTCGCCGGAACGCCGGCAGACGTCAGAGGGGGTCAACGAATGAGCACTTACACCAGCCTTCCCGCTCCGAGTCCCGAACAGGGCCTCAACCGCTACATGCAGGAGATCCGCAAGTTCCCCCTGCTGGAGCCCGAAGAGGAATATATGCTGGCCAAGCGCTGGGTCGACCATCAGGACAATCGGGCCGCGCACAAGCTGGTCACCTCGCACCTGCGCCTCGCGGCCAAGATCGCCATGGGCTACCGGGGCTACGGCCTGCCGCAGGCCGAGGTGATCTCCGAGGCGAACGTGGGCCTGATGCAGGCGGTGAAGCGGTTCGACCCCGAGAAGGGCTTCCGGCTGGCCACCTATGCGATGTGGTGGATCCGCGCCTCGATCCAGGAATATATCCTGCGGTCCTGGAGCCTCGTGAAGCTCGGCACCACCTCGGCGCAGAAGAAGCTGTTCTTCAACCTGCGCAAGGCCAAGGCCAAGCTCGGCGCGCTCGAGGAGGGTGACCTGCGCCCCGAGAACGTGGCCCAGATCGCCAAGGATCTCGGCGTGTCCGAGACCGAGGTCATCGACATGAACCGCCGCCTGTCGGGGTCGGACGCGTCGCTGAACGCGACCATCGGCTCGGACGGCGAGGGCTCGACCCAGTGGCAGGACTGGCTCGAGGATGAAGACAGCGACCAGGCGGCGGATTATGCCGAGCGCGACGAGCTCGAGATCCGGCGCGAGCTTCTGGCGCAGTCGATGTCGGTGCTGAACGACCGCGAGAAGGATATTCTCGTGCAGCGTCGCCTGACCGACGATCCGGTGACGCTCGAGGAGCTGTCCGAGGGCTACGGCGTCAGCCGCGAGCGGATCCGCCAGATCGAGGTCCGCGCCTTCGAGAAGCTTCAGGCCAAGATGCGCGAGCTGGCGCGGTCGAAGGGCATGACCATCCCCGCCTGACGCGGGCGATGTATCGGAGCGAAGGCCGGGCACCCGCCCGGCCTTTGCTTTGGCGCGGTTTCTGTTCGCGAACCCGGGGGAGTCGGGTACGTTTTTGCTCCTGGACCCGAGGGATTTGGGCGCACCGTCCGCGGCGGACCCGGCGACGTTGCGTCTTTCCCGCGCTCCACCTTCTGGACCAGACAGCCGGCCCCTAGGTGTGCCACGGAGGCCGCGTCTCACAGAGGCAGGGTCTTCCGGGAACTCTTCCCTTACGAGCGGGGTCTTCCGGGGCCGTCCCTACAGGCGGCTCCTGCCGGAAGGTTGTCTTGCCCACAGGCGGCCCTAAGGGCTCGCGGATGACTTCTGTCTTGCTATGGTGCGGCCATCCTCGGTGGGAGACCGATACGCGGTCGAGCGACACGGCTCCGTAAGGTCCGGGCCGCCGAGGGGGCAGTCCTCGGCAGGGTCCGATCTGGGCCGACGAGGAGGCAGTCCCCGGCAGGTGGGCGGCTTGTGTCGGTCCGGGGTGCCGGCGAGGAAGCTCCGGCAGGCGCTCCCGGTGTCAGTCCGGGGCGCCGAGAAGGAAGCTCACCTGCAGGCTCGCGTTCAGCCGGTTGAAGGCGGCGCGGTCTTTCAGATCCGCCGCGATCAGACGCTCGGAGACGCGACGGCCCAGCTCGGGATGAAGGGCGCCCAGCACCAGCGCGGCCTTGCCCAGACGGAAGGGCGCCACGCAGTTGATGAGGTAGAACCGCTCGGCGAGCTCGGCCTTCAGCTCTTCGGTCACCGGATGATCGGGCAGGCTCTCGGCCCGGAAGGGCCGGTCGATCGTCCGCACGAGCCGCGTCAGCGCGCCGCCGTCGGCCGCATCGGTGGTCACCACACGTCCCTCGATGGCGAGCTTCTTCAGGAGCCGGTCGAGGAACGGCCCGCGCTCGGCCATCCTGTGCAGCACGGAATGAAGATAGATCACGTCATAGCCCGTCTCGCGGAAGGCGCCGGACATCGGATCGGCCTCGATCAGCCGCGCCGTCCGCCCCTCGCCGAGCCGGACCTTCAGCGCCTCGAGCTCTGCCGGATCGGCCGAGACCGCGTGATAGGTGCGGGCCGTGTCCGCCAGCCATGGGCTCAGCGGCGAGCCCCCGCCGATCTCCAGCACCTTCTTGCCGGAGAGATCGCCGAGCCACTCCTTGTGCACCTCGTAGAGCTGCGCCTCGGCCTCGGGGCCGATGGCCGAGAGGGCCCGGGTGCGGATCCGCCGCCAGAGGTCGGAGGCGACGCCCGCCCCCCGGCCGAGCGCGGTGCCGAGGGGGCCGTCGCCCGACCCTTTCGGCTTCAGCCGGTCGCTCTGGTTCTGTGGCATGGCGGAATGACCCATAAGAAATCTCCAAACGAAAATAGTGCGGGGCCAGGCCCCGCACAGGATGCTAACAATCGGTCCCGGGCGTCAATCGTCCATGGCTTCGAGCTCGTCGATGAAGCCTGCGATCATGCTCAACCCCTTGTCCCAGAAGGTCGGGTCGCTCGCATCGAGGCCGAAGGGGGCGAGAAGCTCTTTGTGATGCTTGGAGCCGCCCGCCGAGAGCATCTCGAAATATTTGTCCTGAAAGCCCGGAGTGCCCTCGGCATAGACGGCATAGAGCGCATTCACCAGCCCGTCGCCGAAAGCATAGGCATAGACGTAGAAGGGCGAATGGACGAAATGCGGAACGTAGGACCAGAAGGTCTCGTATCCTTCCATGAACTCGAACGCATCGCCGAGGCTTTCGGCCTGCACGCTCATCCACAGGGCGTTGATGTCCTCGGGGGTGAGCTCGCCCTGCCGGCGCGCCTCGTGCAGCTTGCATTCGAAATCGTAGAAGGCGATCTGGCGCACGACCGTGTTGATCATGTCCTCGACCTTGCCGGCCAGCAGCGTCTTCCGCTCGGCCGGGGTCCGCGCCGCATCGAGGAGCTTGCGGAAGGTCAGCATCTCGCCGAAGACGCTCGCCGTCTCGGCCAGCGTGAGCGGCGTCGAGGAGAGGAGTTCCCCCTGTCCCGCCGCCAGCACCTGATGGACGCCGTGGCCGAGCTCATGCGCGAGGGTCATCACGTCGCGCGGTTTGCCGAGATAGTTCAGCATCACATAGGGGTGGACGGTCGTCACGGTCGGATGAGCGAAGGCCCCGGGCGCCTTGCCGGGCTTCACGCCCGCATCGATCCAGCCCTTTTCGAAGAAGGGTTTCGCGATCTCTGCCATCCGCGGATCGAAGGCCGAATAGGCCTCCATCACCGTCGACTGCGCCTCGTCCCAGCCGACGAGCCGCGGCGTCTCGGTGGGCAGCGGGGCGTTGCGGTCCCAGACCTGCAGCTTCTCGAGGCCCAGCCACTTGGCCTTCAGCCGGTAGTAGCGGTGCGAGAGCTTGGGATAGGCCGCGACCACCGCATTGCGCAGCGCCTCGACCACCTCGGGCTCGACATGGTTCGCGAGGTGCCGGCCATATTGCGGCGTGGGCATCTTGCGCCAGCGGTCGTGGATCTCCTTCTCTTTCGCGAGCGTGTTGTGCACTCGCGCGAAGAGCTTGATGTTGCGGCCGAAGACCTCCGCCAGAGCGCGGGCGGCGGCCTCGCGGCGCGGGCGCTCGGGGTCGGTCAGCAGGTTCAGGGTGGATTCGAGGTTCAGCTCCTCGCCCTCGAGCGTGAAGGTGAGCCCCGCCATCGTCTCGTCGAAGAGCCGGTTCCAGGCGGCGGCGCCGACGGTCGATTCGTCATGGAGGAAGCGTTCCAGCTCGTCCGAAAGCTGGTGCGGGCGCATGGCGCGCATCCGGTCGAAGACGGGCTTGTAGCGCGCGAGCGCCGCGCTTTCGGCCAGACGGGCTTCGAGATGGGCATCCTCCAGCCGGTTGAACTCGAGGCTGAAGAAGACGAGCGCGGTCGTGGAGTCGGTCACCTTGTCCTGCGCATCGGCCATGAACTTGGCGCGCTCGCTGTCCATCGTGTTCTGGTAATAGCGCAGGCCGGCGTAGGACATGAGCCGCCCGGCCACGATGTCGATCTTCTCGTAGGCTTCGATGCAGGCGAGAAGGCCCGCCGCATCGAGGCTCGCAAGCTTGCCCTCGTAGCTGGCGGCGAAGCCTGCGCAGGCCTCCTTGAGCCAGGCCATGTCGTCGCGGAATTCCGGACCGTCCGGGGTGGGATAGAGGTCGCGCAGATCCCAGTCGGGCAGGTTCCCGAGGCCCCCGGCACTGGCGTTGGCGTCGAAGACCGGGCGGGGGAGGGGCAGCGTCATGGGAACTCCTTACATTCTATGACTGGCAAGGTGGCGTGGCGGGCGCGGAAGTTCAAGCGGGGCGGGGATCTCCCGTCCGCCTCCGGGCGCTACCGGCGCGCGTCCGGGCGCCCAAAGTCTGCGGGCCTGCCGTCGCGCACCAGGGCATCCGGCTCCGATCTGGCGACCCTCTCATGGGGCCGCCCCGCCCGTCGCTGCGAGCAGTTCGCGCAGGCTTTCGAGCGTGTCGATCTCGGCTGCGGGTTTGTCCTTCCGCCAGCGCACCATGCGCGGGAAGCGGAGCGCGATGCCCGACTTGTGGCGGGGGCTGGCCTGAATGCCCTCGAAGGCCAGCTCGAAGACCAGCTCGGGCGGGACGCGCCGGACGGGTCCGAACCGCTCCAGCGTGTTCTTCCGCACCCAGTCGGTGATCTGGCGGAACTCGGCATCGGTGAGGCCGGAATAGGCCTTGGTGAAGGGCACGAGATCGTCGCCGTCGCGCACGCCGAAGGTGAAGTCGGTGAAGAGCGTGGCGCGGCGGCCCGCGCCCTGCTGCGCATAGAGCATGACCGCATCGACCGTATAGGGATCGAGCTTCCATTTCCACCAGTCGCCGCGCTTGCGGCCGACGAAATAGGGCGAGGAGGCGCGCTTCAGCATCAGCCCCTCGGCGATCTTCTCGCGCGCCGTGGCGCGGATCCCGCCCAGCGTCTCCCAGTCGTCGAAGGCCACCAGCGGCGAGGGCGAGATCGGCACGCCCGGGGGCAGGGCTGCCAGCACCGCTTCGAGCCGGGCGCGACGGTGCGCGAGCGGGGCCGCGCGCAGATCCTCGCCGTTTTCCTCCAGAAGATCGTAGGCCAGCAGATGCGCGGGCGCCTCGGCGAGGATCTTCTTCGGCACGGTGAGGCGGCCGATCCGCTTCTGGAGCGCGGCGAAGGGCAGGGGGCCGTCGCCGCCCCAGGCCAGCACCTCGGCATCGATCACGAGGCCGGGGGGCAGGAAATCCCGGAGCGGGGCCAGGTCGGGGAAACGGTCCGTCACCAGCTCCTCGCCGCGCGACCAGAGCGCGAAGGCGCCCGCGCGGTTCACGAGCTGGCCGCGGATGCCATCCCATTTCCATTCCGCAAGCCAGTCGGCGGGATCTCCCAGCGCCGCCACCTCCTCGACCGGCGAGGCGAGCGCGAACGGATAGGGTTTCGAGGCATCGGCCTCGGGATCGTGCGCGCCGATCAGCGTCTCGAAGCCGATCCGGCCGGGCTTCCAGTCGCCCATCAGCCGGTGCGCCAGCACCGCCTCGTCGACGCCGGTCGCCTGCGCCAGCGCGCGCGTCATCAGCCCCTGGCTCACGCCCATGCGGAAACCGCCGGTGATGAGCTTGTTGAAGAGGAACCGCTCGGGCGTGCTGAGCCGGTCCCAGGCGTCGAGGATGGCGGCCCGGCGCACCTCGGCGGGTCGGCCTGTGAGGGAAACCAGTTCGCGCATCCAGCCGTCGAGCGTGCGGTCGCTGGTCTGGCTAGGCTCGGGCAGGAGGAGCGAGATCGTCTCGGCCAGATCGCCCACGATCGGATGGACCTCCTCGGCGAGCCAGACCGGCAGACCCGATGCCTCGGCCGCCCAGCTGCGGAGTTCGGTCGTGTTCACCGCCCGCTTGGGGCGGCGGCCCGAGAGGAGGCCGATGGTCCAGACCCGGTCCTCCTCAGGCGCGGTGCGGAAATAGTCGGCGAGCGCCGCCACCTTCGCGGAGGTGCGCGTCGTGCGGTCGAGGAGGTCGAAGAGGGCCGCGAACCGCTTCATGTCCGGGCGTCCCCCGCTGCCGGGCGCCTGCGCTTGCCCTCGGCGGGCTCCGACCCGTCCGTGGCCGGATCGGCTGCCGTCCCGTCCTCCTCGGCCACGGCATCTGCGCCCGCGTCGGGCTCGATCAGCGGACCCGCCTCGGCTTCGGCCGCATCGAGGCTCTCGCCCTCATATTCCGTGGCGACGATGCCCGCTTCGAACCCCTGATCCTCGAGCCAGCGGCGGAAGATCGCGGTATAGCCGTGGGTGACGAAGATCCGCTCGGCCCCCGTGGCGCGGATCGCGGCATTGAGCCCGTCCCAGTCGGCATGGTCGGACATGACGAAGCCCTGCGCGAGGCCGCGTCGGCGGCGGACGCCGCGCAGCGCCATCCAGCCCGAGGCGAAGGCCTCGGCCGAGGGGCCGAAGCGCGTGGCCCAGGGGGTGCCCAGCGCCGAGGGCGGCGCGATCACCAGTGCCCCCGGGTGCGACGTGCCGTCGATGCCGGGCGCCACATAGGTGGTGGGCGGCAGCGCCAGCCCCTGCTCGCGCAGGACGGCGGTGGTGGCCTCGACCGCACCATGGGTCAGGATCGGGCCGATGGAGAGATCGGCCGAGACCAGAAGCCGCTGCGCCTTGCCGAGCGTATAGGCGCCCACGATCGACGTGCGCCCCTCGGCGGCATTCGCCGCCCACCAGCGGTTCAGCTGGGCCGCGAGCTCGGCCTGCGGCTTCCAGCGGAAGACCGGCAGGCCGAAGGTACATTCCGAAATGAAGCTGTGGCAGGTGACCGGCTCGAAAGGCTCCGACAGCCCGTCCTCGGCCACCTTGTAATCGCCCGAGACCACCCAGACCTCGCCGTTCCGCTCGACACGGATCTGCGCCGAGCCCGGCACATGACCCGCCGGATGGAACGAGACCGTGACGCCGCCGATCCGCCGGGTCTCGCCGTAGCGGATCGTCTTGAGGCGGATGTCGCCCAGCCGGTAGCGGATCACCGGGGCCGAGCCCTCCGTCGCCAGATAGGCGCCGTGGCCGGATCGGGCATGGTCCGAATGGCCGTGGGTGATGAGCGCACGCTCCACCGGCCGCCACGGGTCAATGTAGAAATCGCCCGCGGGGCAGAAGATCCCGCGGTCGGTGAAGGTCAGAAGGGGGTCGCGTGCCATGGAAGGAAGGATAGCGCAGCGCGAACCGCCCGCCAGCGGGGCGCAATGCACAATCTTTAGGCGGTCGAGCGGGATGTGACGGATGTCTCGCCATCGGCTCTTCCCGGCCGCAAAGCCCGCTGATTAAACTGAAGGCACGGCGGCGCGAGAACGGTCGGGGGCGAGCAACGTGGCGGTGACCACCTATTTCAACGAAATGTATGAGAAGGGCCGGGTCCGCCCGCATTACCGCCAGCTCGAGGACTGGACAAAGGCCATGCCGGCCGAGCTGCGCGAGATGAAGCAGGCCGAGGCCGAGGCGCTGTTCCGGCGGATCGGCATCACCTTCGCCGTCTATGGCGAGGGCGGAGACCCGGACCGGCTGATCCCCTTCGACATGTTCCCCCGTGTCTTCACCGCGCGTGAATGGTCGCGGCTCGAACGCGGGATCAAGCAGCGGGCGCGGGCGCTCAACGCCTTCCTCTGCGATGTCTACGGACGGGGCGAGATCGTGCGCGCCGGCCGCATCCCGGCCCGGCTGGTCTACCGCAACGCGGCCTACGAGAAATCCGTGGTGGGCTTCACCCCGCCGAAGGGGGTCTATTCCCATGTGGTCGGGATCGACCTCGTGCGGACCGGAGCCGACGAGTTCTTCGTGCTCGAGGACAATTGCCGCACGCCCTCGGGCGTCTCCTACATGCTCGAGAACCGCGAGATCATGATGCGGATGTTCCCCGAGCTCTTCCGCGAGAACCGGATCGAGCCGGTGGACAGCTATCCCGAGAAGCTGCGCCGCACGCTGGCCTCGGTCGCGCCCGCGAAATGCTCGAGCGATCCGACCGTGGTGCTGCTCACGCCCGGCCATTTCAACTCGGCCTATTACGAGCACAGCTTCCTTGCCGACCTGATGGGGGTGGAACTGGTCGAGGGAGCGGATCTCTTCGTCGAGGGCGAATTCCTCTATATGCGCACGACCGAGGGGCCGAAGCGGGTGGATGTGCTCTATCGCCGGATCGACGATGCCTTCATCGACCCGCTCTGCTTCCGGCCGGATTCGATGCTGGGCGTGCCGGGGCTGATGGATGTCTACCGCTCGGGCGGGGTCACGATCTGCTCCGCCCCCGGCGCGGGCGTGGCCGACGACAAGGCGGTCTACACCTTCGTGCCCGAGATGGTGCGCTTCTACCTCGGCGAGGAGCCGCTCCTGAACAACGTGCCCACCTGGCAATGCGGCAAGGAGGAGGATCTGAAACATGTGCTGTCGAACCTCTCCGATCTGGTGGTGAAGGAGGTGCATGGCTCGGGCGGCTACGGGATGCTGGTCGGGCCGAAATCCTCGAAGGATCAGATCGCGGCCTTCCGCGCCCGGATCGAGGCCGATCCCGACAATTACATCGCCCAGCCCACGCTTGCGCTCTCCACCACGCCCACCTTCGTCAACGAGGGCATCGCCCCGCGCCACGTCGACCTGCGCCCCTATTGCCTCGTCGGCGAGCGGATCGAACTCGTCCCCGGGGGTCTTACCCGCGTGGCGCTCACCGAGGGCTCGCTCGTGGTGAACTCTTCGCAGGGCGGGGGCGTCAAGGACACCTGGGTTCTGGCGGAGTGATCGCGACATGCTGAGCCGGACCGCCGACAACCTCTACTGGATCGCCCGCTACATGGAACGCGCCGAGACGATGGCGCGGCTGCTGGAGGTGGGGGCGCGCATGTCGCTCCTGCCCTCGGCCCATGGCTATCGCAACGAGTGGGACAGCCTTCTGCAGGCCTCGGGCACCGCCGGGGGCTTTGCGCAGAAATACCGCCATGCCCAGCAGCGCGACATCGAGAGCTATCTCTTCTTCGATCTCGACAATCCCTCCTCGGTCGCCTCCTGCATCGGGCGGGCGCGCGAGAATGCGCGGATCGTGCGCACGGCGCTGACGGCGCAGGTGTGGGATGCGATCAACACCGCCTATCAGGAGCTGCGCGCGCTGGAAAAGACGCCGCGCGACCGGCTGGAGCTGTCGCGGCTGATCGACTGGACCATGAACAAGGCCGCCATCATCCGCGGCTCGATCGACACGACGCAGCTGCGCAACGACGGCTGGGACTTCCTGAACCTCGGCTATTACCTCGAACGGTCCGACAATACGGCCCGGCTGATGGATGTGAAGTATTACGTCCTGCTGCCGCGGGTCGAGTTCGTGGGCTCGGGGATGGACAATTACCAGTGGGCGACGCTGCTGCGCGCGACCTCGGCGCACCGGGCCTTCCACTGGGCCTATGGCGGCGAGGTGACGGCGCGCAAGATCGCCGACTTCCTGATCCTGAACCCGCAGTGCCCGCGCTCGCTCACCTCCTGCATCGACGGGATCTGCGGTCATCTGAAACGGCTCGAGAAGGCCTATGGCCGCCCCTCGCGGCCGCGCGAGGTGGCCGAGAAGCTCGCGGCCGAGCTGGAAGCGCTGAGCGTCGAGGACATCATCGATGAGGGGCTGCACGAGTTTCTCAGCCGGTTCATCCTCGAGGCCGCGAACCTCTCCGGCGTGATCTTCGAAAGCTACCTCAGCGGAGACGTGCGATGATCCTCACCGTCGATCATGTGACCTGCTACCGCTACAACCGGCCGGCCCGCGCACTGGTGCAGAGCCACCGGCTGACGCCCTCGACCTGCGCGGGCCAGCGCGTGCTGGAATGGGTCGTCACCGTCACCGACGGGATCGCGGGCGGATCGTTCCGCGACGGCGCGGGCGACTGGATCCAGGGCTGGACCGTGCCGGGGCCGGTGAGCGAGGTGACGGTCGCGGTCCGGGGCAGGGTGGAGACCTCGGATCAGGCGGGCGTGCTGCGCGGGCACCGCGAACTGACCGCGCCCGACTGCTACCTGCGCTCGACCGCCGTCACCAGGGCCGATCCGGCGCTGGCGGCGCTTGCGGCGAAGGCCGACGGGATCGAGCAGCCGCTCGACCGGGCGCACCGGCTGGCCGATCTCGTGGCCGAGGCCATCCTCTACGAGCCGGGTGTGACCGAAGCGCACACCACCGCGGCCGAGGCGCTGAAGCTCGGGCGCGGCGTGTGCCAGGATCATGCCCATGCGCTGATCGCGGCGGCGCGGGAGGCGGGGCTGCCGGCGCGCTACGTCTCGGGCTATCTCTTCACCGATGCAGAGACCGCGGATCAGGAAGCGGCCCATGCCTGGGCGGAAGTCTGGGTGCGGGGCCTGGGCTGGGTCGGGTTCGACCCCGCCAACCGCTGCTGCCCGGACGAGCGCTATATCCGCCTCGGCTCGGGGCTCGACGCGCAGGATGCGGCGCCGATCCGGGGCATCGCGCGGGGGCCGGGCGTCGAACGTCTGGAAGTGCAGGTTGCAGTGCAGGCGGTGCAGCAATAGGGTCCGGCGGAACCTTACGGAAGCGTGACCGATGACCTATTGCGTGGGCCTGCTGCTCAACGAGGGAATGGTGCTCCTGTCGGACACCCGCACGAACGCGGGCTTCGACAATATCGCCATCTACAAGAAGATGTTCACCTTCGAGGAGCCCGGCGAGCGCATCGTGGCGATCCTGACGGCGGGCAGCCTCTCGGTCACGCAGACCACCATCGCCCGGTTGAAGGAGGCGATCCACGATCCCGACGCGACCGAGGAAAGCTCGATCCTGAAGGCGCCCACCATGCTCATGGTGGCCGAGATCATCGGCAACATGCTGGCGCAGGTGCGGCTCGACATCGACGAGAAGCTGTCGGCGATGAAGCAGAGCGCGTCGGCCAGCATGATCGTCGCGGGCCAGCGCCGGGGCGGCGAGATGCGGATGTTCCTCATCTACCCCGAGGGCAACTTCATCGAGGCGACCGAGGACACGCCCTTCCTGCAGATCGGCGAGCACAAATACGGCAAGCCGATCCTCGACCGGGTGGTGAAGCCCGAGACCTCGCTGGCCGACGCGCAGAAGGCCGTGCTCCTGTCGATGGATTCGACCCTGCGCTCGAACCTGTCCGTGGGAATGCCGCTCGACCTTGCGGTGATCGAGCGGGACGGCTGCTGCATCGCCTCGCGCCGCCGGATCGAGGCGGGAGACGAGAATTTCCGCGCCATGTCCGAGGCCTGGTCGCGCGCGCTGCGCGAGGGCTTCTCGCAGATCAGGATCTGACGGCGTCGGGGCCGGCGTTCATCCGGAACAGCGCCGCGGCGGCGTCGAAGAAGGCGTCGCGCACCTCGGGGCGGTCCATCATCACCTCATGCTCGGCCCCGGGCACGATCTGCAGTTCGCCCCGACCCCAGCCCTCCATCCGGCGCTGGATCTCCTCGAGATCGACGACCTTCTCGGCCGAGCCCACGATGCAGAGCGCGGGCAGATCCGGCGCGGGCAGCCGCTTCAGCCGCGCCGTCTCCTCGAAGGCCGCGCGCAGCCAGTCGAGGCTCGGGCCGGCAAGACCGAGTTCCGGCGCCTGCACCAGCTGCTCCTGCATCCAGGCGAACATCTCGGGGTCGCGGGTGAGGACGTTCGTGTCGAAGGCGGCGGTGGCCACATAGCTGCGGGTCCCGGTGCCGGGGACATAGCGGTGGCCGAGCCCCGTCGCGCGGGCGAGCGCCCCGAGTGCCGCCGCTACGATCCGCAGCGCGGCATGGACGCGGATGCCCCACATCGGCGCCGAGAAGCAGGCGGCGCGCACGGGCAGCCCCTCGTGCAGCGCGCGGAGCCCGATGCAGCCGCCCATGGAGTGGGCCAGAAGATGGAAGGGCTCGGGCAGTCCCTGCGCGCGCAGGGCCGCGACGAAGGCCGTCACATCCTGCTGATAGGAGGCGAAATCGTCGACATGGCCCACGAGCGGATCGCGGAGCGACCGGTCCGACAGCCCCTGTCCGCGCCAGTCGAGGGTGGCCGAGGCAAAGCCGCGCCGGCGCAGCGCCTCGGCCGCGGGGCCGTATTTCTCGGCATATTCGGTGCGGCCCGAGAAGATGAGGACGGTTCCCGCCGCCCCCTCGGGCCAGACCACGGTGCGCAGCCGCACACCGTCGCCGGTGCGGATCCAGTCGGCGTGTGCCCGCGCCGGGCCACGCGCAAGCGCGGCGTGAAAAGGTGCGCCGCTCAACTCAGCGCTGCGCCCACCTTCATCGCCATCGGGATCGAGCCCTCGACGGCGAGGCGGCCGGACATGAAGGCCATCGTGGGATTGAGGTCGCCCTCGAGGATCTGCCGGAACACGTCGGCCGAGGCGGTCATCGTGACGTCGGCCTCGCCGTCGCCCTCGCGCACGCCCTGTTCGTCCATCATGATCACGCCCTCGTCGGCAATGACGAACTTCGCGCTGCCATCGAAAGTCGCAACCTTCCGGCTCAGGGCCTCCACCGCGGCGTCGATCACCTTGCTCATTCCCGGCTGTCTCCAATCCCGTTTTCTTGACGTTCCGCCACTGGCGTTTGCGCCGTGGCACGTTACATTCGGACTATGAAAGCGCGGCGACCGTTTCACAACGCTATCGTGGGGGCAATCGTGCCGATTGTCCTCGGTCTCGCACCGGTGGGCGCGCAGACGGCCGGCGGCCCCGGCGGCATGGACGAGCTCTTCGCGCGCCTGAAGGAGGCCGATGCGGCCGCGGCGCAGCGGATCGAGCGGCAGATCTTCACCGAATGGTCGAAATCCGGCTCTCCCTCGGCCGATCTCCTGCTTGAGAGGGGGCGCAAGGCGCTGGCCGCGGGCGACACCCGGACGGCCATCGACCATCTGACGGCGCTGATCGATCACGCGCCCGATTTCGCCGAAGGCTGGAACGCGCGGGCCACGGCCTATTTTCAAGCGGGCATGTTCGGCCCCTCGATGGCCGACATCGCCCATGTGCTGACGCTCAACCCGCGCCATTTCGGCGCTCTCGCCGGCCTCGGCACCATGCTGGAGCAGATGGACCGGCCCGAGCCGGCGCTCGAGGCCTATCGGGCCGCGCTCGCTATACATCCGCACCTCGACGGGGTAGAGCAGGCGGTGGAACGGCTGGAAGCGAAGGCTGCCGGTCAGGAACTCTAAGGCAGGCCCATGCGCGCGACCGCGAGGGTGACGGCGGTTCTCGGGCCGACCAACACCGGCAAGACCCACTATGCCATCGAACGGATGCTGGGCCATCGGACGGGCGTGATCGGCCTGCCGCTGCGGCTTCTGGCGCGCGAGGTCTACGACCGGATCGTGGCGCAGCGCGGCCCCTCGGTCGTGGCGCTCGTGACCGGCGAGGAGCGGATCGTTCCCGAGCGGACGCAATACTGGGTCTGCACCGTCGAGGCCATGCCGATGGAGATCGGCGCGGATTTCGTGGCGGTGGACGAGATCCAGCTCTGCGGCGACCCCGAGCGCGGCCATGTCTTCACCGACCGGCTGCTGCGGGCGCGGGGCCTCGTCGAGACCATGTTCCTCGGCTCGGACGTGATGCGGGGCGCCATTGCCGCGCTGGTGCCGCATGTGACCTTCCTGCGGCGCGAGCGTTTCTCGACCCTCACCTATGCAGGCTCGAAGAAGATCAGCCGGATGCCGCCGCGCAGCGCCATCGTGGGATTCTCGGTCGATAACGTCTATGCCATCGCCGAGCTCATCCGCCGCCAGAAGGGGGGGCTGCGCCGTGGTGATGGGGGCGCTCAGCCCCCGCACGCGGAACGCGCAGGTGGCGCTCTACCAGAACGGCGACGTGGATTATCTCGTCGCCACCGACGCGATCGGGATGGGGCTGAACCTCGACATCCGCCATGTGGCCTTTTCCTCGACGGTGAAGTTCGACGGCCGCCGGATGCGGCCGCTGTTCCCGCACGAGCTGGGCCAGATCGCGGGCCGCGCCGGACGCCATACCGAGGCGGGCACCTTCGGCGTCACCGGCGAGGCGAGCCCGCTCGACGAGGGCGTGGTCGATGCGATCGAGAACCACCGTTTCGCCCCGATCCAGCGGCTGCACTGGCGCAACGACCGGCTGGAGTTCGGCACGGTCGAGCGGCTGATCGCCTCGCTCGAGGAGCCCACCTCGAACGAATGGCTCTCGCGGGCGCGGGAGTCGGACGATCTCCATGCGCTGAAGGCGCTGTCCGAGGAGCCCGAGGTGCGGGCGCGCCTGCACTCGCCGCACGAGGTGCGGCTTCTCTGGGACGTCTGCCGGATTCCCGACTTCCGCAGCATCTCGACCACCGAGCATGTGACTCTCCTTGCCCGGATTTTCGGCTTCCTGTGCGAAGGAAAGGTGCCGAACGACTGGCTTGCAGGCGCCATCGCCCGGATCGACCGCCCGTCGGGAGATATCGACACGCTTTCGAAGCGGCTGGCCTATATTCGGACCTGGACCTATGTGGCGCAGAGACGCGGCTGGGTGCAGGACGAAAGTCATTGGCGGGAGGAAACGCGCGCGGTAGAAGACCGCCTGTCGGATGCGCTCCACGGCGCCCTGACTCAGAGATTTGTCGACCGGCGCACCTCTGTGCTCATGCGCCGGTTGAAACAGAAGGAGAGCCTTGTGGCTGAGGTCAATGACAAGGGTGAAGTGACGGTGGAGGGCGAATTCGTCGGCCGTCTCGAAGGGTTCCGCTTCCGGCAGGATGCGTCGAACTCGCCCGACGAGGCACGCACCCTGCGGCAGGCCGCCGTTCAGGCGCTGCGGCCCGAGTTCCACCTCAGGGCGGACCGCTTCTACAATTCGCCCGACACCGAGATGGATTTCACCGAGCAGGGCGGCCTCATGTGGGGCGAGCAGGCGGTGGGCAAGCTGATCGCCGGCCCCGAGCCGATGCGTCCGCAGGTCGAGGCCTTCGTCGACGAGGATGCCGGCCCCGAGGTCGCCGAGAAGGTGCGCCGCAGGCTGCAGCATTTCATCGACCGCAAGGTCGCCGCCCAGTTCGAGCCGCTTCTGGCCATGAGCCGCGACGAGACGCTGACGGGCCTTGCCCGCGGCTTCGCCTTCCGGCTGGTGGAAAGCCTCGGGCTGATCCCGCGCGAGCAGGTGGCCGAAGAGGTCAAGTCGCTCGATCAGGAGGCGCGCTCGGCACTGCGCAAGCATGGCGTGCGCTTCGGACAGTTCACGATCTTCCTGCCGCTTCTGCTGAAGCCCGCGCCGACGCGGCTGCGGCTCGTGCTCTGGTCGCTCGCGAACGGCCTGCAGGAGTTTCCCGAGAGCCCGCCGCCCGGCCTCGTCACGATCCCGCACATCGCCGACGTGCCGAAGATGCACTATACGCTCGCGGGCTATCATCCGGCCGGCCAGCGCGCGATCCGCATCGACATGCTCGAGCGGCTGGCCGATCTTCTGCGCGCCAAGGACAGCCGCGCGGGCTTCGAGGCCACGCCCGACATGCTCTCGATCACCGGCATGACGCTCGAACAGTTCGCGGGCCTCATGCAGGGTCTGGGCTACCGGGCCGAGCCCGGCGAACGGCCGAAGGTGAAGGCCGCTCCGGCCGCCGCTGAGGCCGCTCCGGCCTCCGCTGAGGCTGCTCCCGCCGAGGGCGAGGCGCCCGCAGAGGTGCCGGCCGAGGAGGCCCCCGTGGCCGAAGCTCCGCCCGCGGACGCCGAGGCAACCCCGGACGCGCCGGCCGAAGAGCCGGCGGCGGTCGAGGTCGAGAGCTTCTACACCTTCACCTGGGCGCCGCGCCGTCCGGATCGCGGTCCGCGCCGGCACGACCGGGGGCAGGGCGAGGGGCGCAACCGCGGCCCGCGTGCAACCCCTGCCGACGCCCCGGCCGAAGGCGCCACCGCCGAGGCGCGACCGCCGCGCGGCGACCGGCCCGAGCGTCAGGGCCACGGCCATGGCGGCAAGCCCAAGGGCAAGGGCGGCAAGCCCGACCGCAAGGGCGCCGACCGCAACCAACCCAAATCCTTCGAATCGCGCCCCGCGCGGAGCGACAAGATCGACCCGGACAATCCGTTCGCCGTCCTCGCCGCGCTGCGCGACCGGAGCTGATCCGGTTGCCTGCGCCGGAGCGGATCCGGCTCGACAAGTGGCTGGTGCAGGCGCGCTTCTTCAAGACGCGCGCCCTCGCCACGGCCCTCGTCGAAAGCGGCCGGATCCGGCTCAACGGCCAGCATGTCGCCAAATCGGCCCAGGCGGTGGGCGCGGGCGACACGCTGACCTTCCCGCAAGGGGGGCGCATCCGCGTGATCCGGGTTCTGGCGGTGGGGCTGCGCCGCGGTCCTGCCACCGAAGCCCGCACGCTCTATGACGATCTCGACGCACCCCCTGCGGCCGCTTCGCCGCTTGAATGATCGCCGCCGCTGCTTTAACAGACCCCGCAAAGACAGAAAGCAAGGTTTCCGTCCATGACCTATGTGGTGACCGACAACTGCATCGCCTGCAAATACACCGACTGCGTGGAAGTCTGTCCGGTGGACTGCTTCTACGAAGGCGAGAACATGCTGGTCATCCACCCGGACGAATGCATCGACTGCGGCGTCTGCGAACCGGAATGCCCGGCCGATGCGATCCGCCCCGACACCGAGCCCGACATGGAAAGCTGGGTCGAGCTGAACCGGAAATATGCCGAGGTCTGGCCGGTCATCGTGACCAAGAAGGACCCGCTGCCCGAGGCGACCGATCTCGACGGCCAGCCCGGCAAGCTCGCCACGCATTTCTCCGAAAAGCCCGGTGAGGGCGGCTGAAGCCTGCGGCGCTTCGTCCCAGTGGGGCCTGAAACCGCGGTTTTAGCGGCTTGATAACGGTTTTGTGGAAACCCGACCCCCCGCCGGAGTTGGAATCAGCCGCATTTCGTGGTATGAATGTTTCACAAACAAGCACGGAAGCCTTCACCCACCTCGCAGCTCTCAGCTTGAGGTGGATTTTCTAGCGACCATTCCACCCGCATCGCCCGGACCGGAAGTTCCGGGCGTTGGATTGTCCGTCGCCGGAAGACTGAGCTGCCGCATCGAGGAAGCGACTGGATGACCAAGACCAAGAAGCCCGAATTTCGCCCCAATGAGTTCGTTGTCTACCCGGCGCATGGCGTCGGCCGGATCATCTCGATCGAGGAGCAGGAGATCGCCGGCATCCGCCTCGAGCTGTTCGTGATCTCGTTCGAGAAGGACAAGATGACGCTGCGCGTGCCCACGCACAAGGCCACCGAGGTGGGGATGCGCTCGCTCTCCACGCCCGATGTGGTGACCAAGGCGCTCGACACGCTCAAGGGCAAGGCGAGGGTCAAGCGCGCCATGTGGTCGCGCCGGGCGCAGGAATATGAACAGAAGATCAATTCCGGCGATCTCATGTCGATCGCCGAGGTGGTGCGCGACCTGCACCGGACCGACGACCAGCGCGAGCAGTCCTATTCCGAACGCCAGCTCTACGAGGCGGCGCTCGAGCGGCTGACCCGCGAAGTGGCGGCAGTCTCGGGCGTGGACGAGGCCGGCGCCCAGAAGGCCGTCGACGCGGTCCTCGTCTCCCGCGCGGCCTGAGGCCCGCATCAGGCGCGAAAAGAACCGCGGCCCCGGCCGCGGTTTTTTCATGCCCATCCTCCGGGCCCGCGCCCCCGAAGCGCGCTTTCACTCTGCCCAAATATCCTGCGGGGGGAGGTCTCCGCCCATGGGGGCGGAGACCGGGGGGCGCACAGCCCCCCTTCGGCGCCGGCCCCTTGCGCGCCCTCTCAGACCAGAGCCGCCGCCGCCGCCAGCACCGCGGCCTCCGAAAGCTGCTGCGAGGCGCCGAGGATGTCGCCGGTCTGCCCGCCGATCTTCGCCCGCGCCACCAGCCCCAGCGCCAGAGCGGCCGCTCCGCCCGCCGCGGCCAGCACGAGCGCCGCCGGGCCCGCGAGAAGCAGCGCCACGCCGACCCCCACCGCCGCCGCCAGCGCCGCCTGCCGCCCATCGGGCCGGCCGAGCGACTGGGCGAGCCCCGCGCCGCGCGCATTGGGCAGGAGCGCCATCAGCCCCACCATCGGCACCCGCGACAGCACCGCCGCCGCCACGAGAAGGGCCACACCGCCCTCGAGCGCTGCGGCCAGAGCCGACCAGCGCAGAAGACCCACCAGCACCAGCGCCGCGACCCCATAGCTGCCGGTGCGGCTGTCCTTCATGATCTCGAGCCGCCGCTCGCGGGTCCAGCCGCCCCAGAGCCCGTCCGCCGTATCGGCGAGCCCGTCCTCGTGCATGGCCCCGGTGGCCAGCGCCTGCACCGCAAGGGCCAGGGCCGCCGCCACGGTCGCAGGCAGGCCCAGCGCGAGCGCCGCTGCGGCGGTCAGTGCCGCAAGGCCGCCCACCGCCACCCCGGCCAGCGGCCAGGCCCAGGCGGCCCCGGCGCCCCGGTCGGGCAGGGACTGCCCCGGCAGCGGCAACCGCGTGAGGAGCGCCAGCGCCAGTTGCACGTCCGCCCACCGCTGCGACAGCCTGTCTTTCATCCCGTCTCTCCCGGCCACTGGTCTCCACCGCCGCTTCCCGATACCGAAGCGGGATCAGCCTAGCAACCGGAAGGACCCACCATGAAGGCTCCGTTCACCTCCCTCGCCGGCTTCCGTGCCGTGTTCGAGACGCTCCCGCAGGTCGATGCGGAGGCGGTCGAGGCCGCCACCGCGCGGAACGAGACGCTGACGAAGCCGAAGGGGGCGCTGGGTCGCCTCGAGGACCTCGCGATCTGGTATGCGGGCTGGATCGGCGACGGCCGGCCCGCGCTCGAGCGGCCGCAGGTCGCGATCTTCGCGGGCAATCACGGCATCGCCGCGCGGGGCGTCTCAGCCTTTCCGCCCGAGGTGACGGTGCAGATGGTCGCGAACTACCGCGCGGGCGGGGCCGCCGTGAACCAGCTCTGCCGCGTCGCGGGCGCCTCGATGACCGTGACCGAGCTCGAGCTCGACCGGCCGACGCTCGATTTCACCGTCAGCCCCGCCATGACCGAGGATGAGCTGGTGGCCGCCCTCGCGGCCGGATGGGAGGCGGTGGACGACGAGAGCGACCTTCTCGTGGTGGGCGAGATGGGCATCGGCAACACCACGGCCGCGGCGGCCATTGCGGCCGCGCTCTTCGGCGGCACGGCGGCGGAATGGACGGGCCGCGGCTCCGGCGTCGCGGGCTCGGCGCTCGAGGCCAAGACGCGGGTGGTGGCGGAGGGGCTCGAGCTGCATGCGGACGCGCTTTCCGATCCGCTGGAGGTACTGCGGTGTCTGGGCGGGCGCGAGATTGCCGCCATGGCGGGCGCCATCGCGCGCGCCCGCGTCGGCCGCACGCCGGTGATCCTCGACGGCTTCATCTGCACCTCGGCGGCGGCGGTGCTGCATGCGCTGACCCCTTCGGCCCTCGATCACGCCATCGCCGGGCATGTCAGCGCCGAGGGCGCCCATCCGGCGGCGCTGGCGCGGATCGGCAAGGAGCCGCTCCTCGATCTCGGGATGCGGCTCGGCGAGGGCACCGGCGCCATCGTCGCGATCAACATCCTGCGGAGCGCGGTGGCCTGCCTCTCCGGCATGGCAACCTTCGCCGAGGCGGGCGTGTCAGGGGGCTGAAGCCCGCGAGCCCGGTCCGACCATCCAGCGCCAGGGGAGGGCGCCCGGACGGGTCTCACTCGGCCGCCTCGGGGTCGAGGGGGATCTGTCCGGCCTCTTCCAGCATCGCCGTTTCGAGATCGTCGTCGAGCTGGCGGGCGCGGGCCACATAGGCCTCGTTCAGATGGGCGGGCTGGCCCGGCACCCAGAGCTCGGCCAGATCGCGCATGGCGGCGCGGTCCACCCGGTAATAGGTGCGCGACCGCTGAGCCGCCTCATATTCGCTGAAGCCCATGTTCTCGAGCACATAGCGCCCCGCCCGGATCGAGCTGTCGAAGGTCTCGCGCACGATGTCGTCGGCGCCCGCCTGATAGAGCTCGTAGACATGCACCCGGTCGCGCGCGCGGGAGACGATATGCAGGTCGGGCCGCACCTGCCGGGCGTAGCGCACGATCTTGATCGCATTCTCGCGGTCGTCGACCGCCACGACCAGCACCGTGGCCTCGGCCAGCCCCGCCGCCTGCAGAAGCTCGGGCCGGGTCGGATCGCCGAAGAAGCCCTTCACGCCGAAGCGGCGCATGATCTGCACCGCCGCCATGTCGTGATCGAGCACGACGGTCTCGATCCCGCTCATCCGCACCAGCCGGTTCACCACCTGCCCGAAGCGGCCGATCCCCGCGATGATGACGCGCCCCTTCTCGTCGATCGCATCCGCCCCGAGAGCAGGGGCCTCCTCGCCCAGCCGGGTGAGCCAGCTGGCCACGAGGAACAGGACAGGCGTCACCAGCATCGAGAGGCTGATGACGATCAGCGCCTTCTGGGCAAGAAGCGCGGGCAGGATCGTCTCCTGCGCGGCGAAGGCCACCAGCACGAAGCCGAACTCGCCCGCCTGCGCGAGGCCGAGCGTCAGCAGCCAGCGGTCGCGCCCCGTGAGGCCGAAGGTCTGGGCGAGCGCGGCCAGCACCAGCACCTTGAGGCCCACCAGCGCCAGCGTGAAGCCCGCGAGCGTCCAGGGATCGGCCGCCAGCAGGCGGAAGTCGATCCCCATGCCCACCGCCATGAAGAAAAGGCCGAGCAGGATCCCCTTGTAGGGCCGGATGTCGGCCTCGAGCTGGTGGCGGAACTCGGAGTTGGCAAGCACGACGCCCGCGAGGAAGGCGCCGAGCGCCGGTGAGAGGCCCACCACCATGGTGAGGAAGGCCGTCCCCATCACGGTGAAGAGGGCGATGAAACTCCCCATTTCCGGCAGGCGCGAGGCATGGACATAGCGGAACACCGGCCGGGTCAGGAAGTGGCCGCCCAGCACGATGAAGCCCACCACGCCCAGCATCACCAGCGTATCGGCCCATCCCGGCAGCGATTGCAGCAGGCCGATGATCGGCATGGCGGGGCCCTCCGTCGCATCGTGCGCCGAATGCGCGCCCGCGCCCGGCCTGAGCGCGATCAGCGGCACCAGCGCCAGCATCGGCACCACCGCGATGTCCTGCGCCAGAAGCACCGCAAAGGCGCTGCGCCCTCCGGTCGTGCGCAGCATCCGCCGCTCGGTCATGGTCTGCAGCACGATGGCGGTCGAGGAGAGGGCGGCGACCATCCCGAGCACCGCCGCCTCGGGCCAGGGAAAGCCCAGCCAGAACAGACCCAGCGCCGCGGCGAGGCTCGTCAGCACGATCTGCAACCCGCCGAGCCCCACGAGCGACCGGCGCATGGCCCAGAGCGCCGCGGGCTCGAGCTCGAGGCCCACGAGAAACAGCATCAGCACCACGCCGAACTCGGCATAGTGGCGCAGATCCTCTGTCTCGGCCCCCGCCAGTCCCAGCACGGGGCCCATGACGATGCCGGCGGCGAGATAGCCAAGGACCGACCCCAGCCCCGCGCGCACCGCGAGCGGCACGATGAGCAGCGCCGCGCCGAGATAGATGCTTGCCTGCAGAAGAAGGCTTTCCATGCCGCGCTGCCCGTGCTGCCCCAGTGTCAAGCTATCGCTTGCGCTGCGGGACCTGTCCATCCTCCAGCGCAGGCCATGCTGTCGCGCAGGGCCGGACGGGGGCTCACCGCCGCGCGGTCACGCTCTGGGGCGGCGTCGCGCAGCAGAGCCGCGGCCGGGGTCTTTGCGCGTGGCTCAGCCCTTCGGCATGGACAGGGCGAAGATCCGGCTGCCCTTCTGGTAGCGCAGCTCGCTGGCGGTGATCGCCGCGACCACGCCGCCGTCGATCCGGTCTCCCACGCGCACCTTGACGTAGCGGCCGTTCGACTGGCGCACCAGCGCGTAGCGGTTCGAGGAGGAGCCGTAGACGCCGATCAGGTTGGTCTTCGACAGGTTGATGGCATTCGCGAAGGTCGCATTCTGCGCCACGTTGGCCCGCGTCGGAATGCGCGGCGCGACCGAGACCTCGGGCTCGTCCTCCTCCTCGGGCGAGGGCGCGCGGACGGCGGGAGCCACCTGCTTCGGCGGCGCAACGGCGGCCACCACGACCGGCGTCCGCGGCTCCTGCACGGCAGCGGCGACCGCGGCCTCGATGGCGTTCGAGAAGTCGCTCGGACGGGCTTCGGGCTTGCGCGAGACGGCGATGGCGAGCGGGCTGATCGCTCCGTTCGAGGTGGCGATGGCCTCGGGCGCCCCGTCCGGCCGCGGCGCGGGGCTGGTGGCCATGGCGATGGTGGCGGCCTGCGCAGGAGGCTCCTCGGGCGAGGCGTCGCTCGGCCGGGCACGGGGCCGCAGTCCGCTCATGCGCGTGTCGGCTTCCGGCTCGGGCGCGGCCTCGGGGGTCGCGGCGGCGCTGTCTTCGGGACGGTCCGGCCGCACCTTGGGGCGGTGGCCCTGCAGGGCGGGATCCGCGGCGGGCGCCTCGGCGCTGGCCGATCCGGGGAAGATCGACCCGGGCGCGGCCGGCGCGGGGTCGGCCGCGGCCTCTTCCGGTTCCTCGGCAGCCGGCCTGCGCGGCGGCAGGATCGGCGGCTTGCCCGCAATGAGAAGGAATTCGCCCGGCGCCAGCACGCCTTCGGCGCTCGGCCGGATCAGCCCGTTCTCGTCGAGCTCGTAACTCGCGCCGAAGGGGGGCGGGGGCAGCGGCAGGCCGGGCGCCGCATCGAGCGCGATCTCGGGCGGCGGCGCCGCGACCGCATCGAGCGACGGGGGCGGCGTGTCCATCGTGGTGAGAAAGATCTCGTCCTGCGGCGTGTCCGCAGGCAGCGCCGGATCGGTCGCGCCCGAGGCCACCTGCGGCGCCTCGGACGCCGGTGCGGTGGCGCTCGATGCCGCTTCCGGTACGTCCGGCGCCGGTGCGGCAGCGGTGCGGGCGGGCTCGTCGGGCGTCTCTGCCTCCACCTCGGCAGGCGCCTCTACGGCCGCCTCCGGCTCGACGGCGGCCGTTTCCTCCTCGTCCGCCGGTGCGGCATCCGGCAGCCTCTCGGCCACGGCCAGAGCGGTTTCGGCCTGAGAGTCGCCCGAGGCCACGAAGTAGGACGAGACCGCCGCCACGGCCGCGAGGACGAGAAGCAGCACGAGGGTCAGGATCAGTCCGAGAAAGCGCGGCTTGCCCCGCGAGGGCGTGGGCCGTCCGCCGAGCCCGGTGAAGGGTACGTCCTTGCGGGCGGGCGCTTCAAGCTTCGGGGACCGGGCAGCAGCCTTCGGCGGTGCGCCCGGAAGGGCGGATCCGTTCGGCAAAGGCTGCGCCTTGAGGCGCCCGTTCGGCTGGGCGGGCCCCTGCGGCGGCATCGCCGAGCGGGCCACGCGCACGCGCACCCCCTGTTCGGCCACCTGCGCCGGAGGACGGACAGGCTTTTCCTCGGCGGCGAGGCGCGCCTTCGCCTCGACCCGGCGGCTCGCGAAGGCGCCGGGCGGCATGTCCGGCACATCGTCGTCGGCGAGCTCCACATAGGGCGCTTCGGGAATATCGGCGCGGGCCGCCGGCGCAGGCTCAGGTTCGGGCTCCGGCGCAAAGGGCGGCAGCTCGCGCGCATGGGGGATCGGGCGCTCGACGGCCCGAACCAGCGGCGGCGGCACGAGAAATTCCTCGCGCGGCTCCTCCGGCTCCTCGGTCTCCTCCTCCGGTCCGGGCAGGGGGAGGGCCGCCTCGTCGGGCGTCAGCGAGGCCAGCACGGCGGGATCGGGAGCGGGCTGCCACGCCTCTTCCTCTTCGGACCCGGCCTCTTCCCCGACCGGCTCGGTCAGGGTCTGCACGGGTTCGGGCTCCGTGACCGGCGAAGGCTCCGGCTCGACCGGATCCGCGCGCTCCGGTGCGAAGCGGGGCTCCTCGTCGGGCTCCGGCTCGGTCGGGAGCGCCTCCGCCGGTTCCGGCTCGGCCAGCATCGGCTCCGCTTCGGCCTCTGCAAGCGCTTCACGCGCCGCATCTTCCTGCGAGACCTCGTCGGACAAAGCCGCCTCCAGCGGCGGCTCCTCGGCGAGCGGTGCCTCGACTTCATCGGGCAGGTCCGCCACCGCAACCGGGGCTGCGAGGATCCGAATCGGCTCCAGATCGCGCTCGACCTTCACGCCTTTCGGCAGTCGCCGCTGCGCCGCCGAGATGATCCCGAAGGCGGGCTCGCGCGGGAAGTCGCCCGCCTCGGGCAGCGCCACGAAGGCCACCGGGTTGAACCCGTGCTGTTCGGCGAAATTCTCGGCCTCGTCGAGCGTCTCGCGCGCCACGACCGCGAGCCGCACATCCGCGCCCTCCGGCTCGAAATCGTACACCAGATCCTTGACCTCGTAGGGCGTCAGCCCCTCGAGCCCTTCGCGGATCTGCGCCCTGCGGCTCGTCTTGTCCGGCCCCGGCGCCGCGAGGGTCATGTAGAGGATCTGCGACCGCGGGATCACGACCTTGGTGGTGACACCCTCGTCCCCCGCCAGAGCTTCGGCTTCGGCGCGCAGCGCGGCCAGCGCCGCCTCGGTGTCATCGGCATCGAACGGCACCGACCCCAGTTCGTCCCATCCGTCCGGCATCCGCCGAAGCAGACTCGCGGCCTCAGGAGTCAGGTTGAGGGCAAATCTCGGTTTCATTTCGCGGGTCTAGCACATCTGGCGGCACACCGGGGAGTCCGGGTCTCGGCGTCCCCGGTGTTACAGCAGCTTTTCGCCGAATGAAAGAAAAAGACCCAAGGATCGGCTTGCTGGCTGCGTCATGAGAGGCGAACGCTATCCACTCCAAGGAGGAACTTCACAGATGAATATTGCCAAGGTCCTGATGCTCTGCACCGCTCTCGTCCTGCCGGGACATGTCCTCGCGGACACGCCACGCCTGACCGTCACGGGGGAAGGCGCGGTGGCCGGTCGTCCCGACATGGCCACGATCACGCTCGGTGTGACGACCGAGGCCGCCACCGCGGCGGAGGCGATGGCCGGCAACAGCGAGAAGCTGGGGCGGGTGCTGCAGCGGCTGAAGGAGGCCGGGCTCGAGGACCGAGACCTGCAGACCTCGGGCCTGTCCCTGAACCCGAACTGGACCCAGAGCCCGGAGGGCGAGGCGCCGCGTATCGCGGGCTATGTCGCCTCGAACATGCTGACGGTGCGGGTGCGGGCGCTGGATCGGCTCGGGGCGGTGCTCGATCAGGCGGTCCAGGATGGCGCCAACACGCTTCAGGGCGTGAGCTTCGGGCTCGTGGATCCCCAACCGGCCATGGACGAGGCCCGGCGCAAGGCAGTGGCCAGGGCCCAGGCGCGGGCGCAGCTTCTGACCGAAGCGGCGGGCGTGCAGCTTGGCCCGATCCTCGAGATCCGCGAGGGCGGCGACGGCTATCGGCCGCCGATGCCGATGTATCGCGAGGCGGCCATGGACGCGCCGGTGCCGATGGCCGAGGGCGAGATCGAGACGACCGCGCAGGTGACGCTGGTCTACGAGCTGAAACAACAGCAGTGACAAAGTCTTCGGAGGCGATCTTCGGATCGCCTCCGAAGGTGGCCGTCAGGCCGTCGCCTTGGCTAGGGCCTGATCCAGGTCCGCGATCAGATCGTCGGCATCCTCGATCCCGATCGAGATGCGCACGACATTCGGCGCTGCGCCGGCCGCCACCTGCTGCTCGGGCGTGAGCTGGCGATGGGTGGTGGAGGCCGAGTGGATCACAAGCGACCGTGTATCGCCGAGGTTGGCGACATGGCTGAACAGCTGCAGCGCATCGACGAGCGCCACGCACGCGTCGTAGCCGCCCTTGACCGCGAAGGTGAAGAGCGCTCCGGCCCCCTTCGGGCAGATCCGCGCGACGCGGCCGTGCCAGGGCGAGGAGGGCAATCCTGCGTAGCTCACGAATTCCACCCGCGGGTCCTGCTCCAGCCAGGCGGCCACCTTCTGCGCGTTCTCGACATGCCGGGCCATGCGCAGGCTGAGGGTCTCGATCCCCATCAGCGTGTAATGCGCCCCCTGCGGGTTCATGGTCATGCCGAGATCGCGCAGGCCCACGGCGATGGAGTGGAACGTGTAGGCCATCGGCCCCAGCGCCTTGTGGAAGACGAGGCCATGGTAGGCCGGCTCGGGCTGCGACAGGCTCGGGAACTTGTCCGACGCGGACCAGTCGAACTTGCCCGAGTCCACGATCACGCCGCCGGTCACCGTGCCATTGCCGGTCAGGTATTTCGTTGCGGAATGAACGACGAGTGTCGCGCCATGCTCGATCGGGCGGCAGAGCCAAGGCGTGGCAGTGGTGTTGTCCACGATGAGCGGCAGGCCCATCTTGTCCGCGATGGCCGAGACCGCATCGAGATCCGTGATGACGCCGCCGGGGTTGGCAATGGTCTCGCAGAAGAGGGCGCGCGTATCCGAGTCGATCGCGGCCTCGATGGCGGCGGGATCGTCGAAGTCCACGAACTTGGCCGACCAGCCGAACCGCCTGATCGTCTGCGAGAATTGTGTGATCGTGCCGCCGTAGAGACGTGTCGAAGCCACGATGTTGCGGCCGGGTGCCATCAGCGGGAAGAGCGCCATGATCTGCGCGGCATGCCCCGAGGAGCAGCAGACGGCGCCCGCGCCTCCCTCCAGCGCGGCCACCCTCTCGGCCAGAGCCATGACGGTCGGGTTGGTAAGGCGCGAGTAGATATAGCCCACCTCTTCCAGATTGAAGAGACGTGCCGCGTGCTCGGCGTCGCGGAACACATAGGCGGTCGTCTGGTAGATCGGCACCTGCCGGGCGCCCGTCGCCGGATCCGGCTTGGCCCCGGCGTGGATCTGCAGCGTGTCGAAGCCGAGTTTGCGGTCTGAGCTCATCGGTCACCCCCCGTTGAATTGCTGCGCGCGACCCTAGGGGAAAGGCCGGAGCGGCACAACGGCTGGCGAGGATCGTGAGAGAGCAGCACCTGCGCTTCCTCTGCGTCGGGACGTTCGGAACAACGCAGCGACGGTGCAGGGTGAGCGGGTCCCCCTTGTGACTGAACGAGAAAGGGCGAGAGTCTCGATCGGGCAGGAGCGCACGGTGAGGGGACGCCCGCCGCTCCGGCATGACGGGGAGGATGTCAGAAGAAGTCGGCGCTTCCACTTTCGACCCTCTCGCATTCCTGGCCGGCGAGGGCCGTGGCTAGACTTCTCTGGCGAACTGCGGCCACCGCATCGTGAATGTTGACCATGGGCTCCGTGCCCATGTCCTGTCCCAGACGGCCGACATAGGCGGACAGTCCGGCCAGAGACTGAACCAGATCGTCGAGGCTCTGAAGGATCTCTCCGCCGCCCAGGCGCCCTCCGGCGGCCGCGATGTCCTGTCCCACGGCCTCCTCGATCTCGCCACTCATGGCGGCGAGCCTGTCGAGCTGCACCGCCAGCCGTTCGAGAACGACCCGCAGGGGCGTTGTATGCAGACCGCTCATAGAGCGCCTACGACAGCTTGGATGGCCTTGCGCATCCCGTCGGTGGTGAAGGGCTTCTTGATGAAGTTGTTCATACCGAGAGACTGGCCCTTTTCGATGATATCACGCGTGGCGGTACCGCTGACGAGGATGAAACCCATCCGCTGCGTGGTTTTGTTCTCTCGGATCCCCTTGAGCAGGCCCAACCCGTCGAGACCAGGCATATTGTAGTCGGAAATCACCAGATGTACCGGATTGGCTGCCAGCTGCCGCAGGGCCGAAGCGCCGTCCTTGCAGAAGTCGATCTTCTTGATCCCCAATTCCTCCAATGCCTGAATGATCAGACCCCGGCTGGTCGACATGTCATCGACCACCATGATCCTAATGCTGTCCCTGAGTGCCACCAAAGATCTCCTTTCCTGATCCGCCCGTCGGCGGGGGTGCGCGCAGGCGGAATGATGTCATGCCAACAGTTTCGAATTGGTGTCTGACCTCGTGCGAAAGCCGCTCGGAATGGCCGATGAAGAGATGGCCTCCCGGAGCGAGCGTGCTTGCGAAGCCACGCCAGATGCGGTTCTGAGTGTCGGGGTCGAAGTAGATCGCGACGTTCCGACAGAATATCACGTCGAAAGGTCTGGTCACCGGCCAGGGCTTTACCAGATTCAGCGGCTTGAAGGTCACGAGGGCGCGCAGATCCGCCGACACCTCCCTTCGGCCGTCGCGGTCGGGCGGCCCGAAGTGATGTGCCAGAACCGCATCCGGCAGAGCGGCAAGGCTCGAGGCGGCAAACCAGCCCGCTTGCGCCCTTCCCAGGATCTTGCGGTCTATATCGGTGGCAAGGATCTTTATATCATAGTGGCCGGCGTCCGGGCAGAGCTCCAGCAACGTGATCGCCATGCTGAAGGGCTCCTCTCCCGACGAACAGCCCGCGGACCAGAACCGGACCCGTGCGCCATGTCGCGCCGCGTCCAGCAGAGGCGGCAGCACGCGCTCTGACAGGAGTTCGAAATGATGTTCTTCGCGGAAGAAGCGGGTCGTATTGGTGGTCATGCTCGAGATGAACATCGAGCGCTCGTCGCGGCCTTCAGGTCTCGAGATCAGGTCGAGATAGGCCGTGAAGCTCGTCAGGGACAGTTGACGGAGCCGCTTGGCAAGCCGGGCGTAAACCAGCGGCTCCTTGGCGTCAGGCATGGTGAGCCCCGCCTCGGCATGGGCCAGTTGCGCAATCCGCTGGAAGTCTTCCTGCGAAAGCTGCGGGTCACGGACTGCAGTCGGGGGATGTCGCGGCCAGTATTTCACATCATCCGCCTGACGTTCGGCAGCACTCCGATCAGATCGAGCAGCCGCAGCATCCGCTGGTCCAGCGTGATCACGCCTCGCACGAAGGACAAGGTGGTTTCGGAGGCAATCTTCGGCATTGGCTGCACGGAGGAGGGAGGCAGCGTCAAGATGTCGGAGACAGCATCGACAAGCAGTCCCACGACCTGACCCTCGACCACGGTGATGATGATGACGTGACGGGCCTCGGGCTCGAGGGACCCGAGCCCCAGCCGTTCCGCAAGATTGATGATCGGCACCACCGAACCTCGCAGATTGATCACTCCGATGATATAGGAGGGCGCGTGAGGCAGAATGGTCGTCGGCGTCCAGCTGCGGATCTCGCGGACGGCGCGGATGTCAATGCAGAATTCCTGACTTCCGATTCGGAAAGCCACGACTTCTCGCAGGTCGTCGTCCAGGCTGACGGCCGCCATCTCAGAACTCCATCGAGAACGTGCCCCCGGAGGTGCCGATGTCCACGGCTTCCTCCGGAGCAATGATCAGCGCGATGCGTCCGTCGCCCAGGATGGTGGCAGCGGCCACCCCCGGAATGCGGCCGTATCCGTTCTCGAGACCCTTGATCACCACCTGACGCTGGTCATGGATGGTGTCGACGACAAGAGCGCAGAGCTTCTGGCGAGCCGTCTCCACCAGAAGTAGGACGCTCTCCTCATAGCTGCGCACGGGCGCGCGAAATCCGAAGATGGACCCGCAATCGACGATCGGAACCAGACTGCCGCGGATAGCGACCACCTGATCGCCAGATCCCAGGACATGAATGTCGGCGGGGCGCGGGCGCAATGTCTCGACGATGGCTGAGACGGGCACCACCATCGTCTGACCGCCCACATCGACCACCATTCCATCAAGCACCGCAAGCGTCAGCGGCAGGCTGATGGTAAATGTGGTGCCCACGCCTGGGTCCGAGGCGATGGTGATGCGCCCGCCCAGCGACTCGATGGCGCTCTTGACGACGTCCATGCCCACGCCGCGGCCGGACAAGTCGGAGACGACGGAGGCGGTGGAGAAGCCCGGCATGAAGAGCAACCCGTCGATCTCCTCTTCCGTCAATTGCGCGTCCTGGGCCACGAGACCCTTGCCTTGGGCGATCTCGAGCACGCGCGGCCGATTGATGCCGGCTCCGTCGTCCTTGATCTCGATCAGCACCCGGCCGGATCGATGGGCTGCGGTGAGCGTGATCAGTCCGACGGGGGGCTTGCCGAGATGGAGACGCCTGTCTGCCGGTTCGATGCCGTGATCGACCGCATTGCGGATCATGTGCGTAAGCGGGTCGGCAAGCCGCTCGATGACGGTCTTGTCCACTTCGGTGCTCTCGCCTTCGGTGACCAGCCTGATCTGCTTCTGGGCGATCTCCGAGGCCTCGCGGGCGATGCGCGACATCCGCTGGAAGAGCGGCTTGATTGCCTGCGCCCGGATGGCCATCACGCTTTCCTGGATTTCCCGCGCGAGGTTGCGGAAGTCATCGAGCCGATTGCGAACGGGCGAGCGCGGCGGCACGCCCTCGTCCTGAACGCACTGAGAAAGCATGGCCTGATTGATCACCAGCTCGCCCACAATGTTGATCAGGCGATCGACGCGATCGAGTTCCACTCTTACGGTGGCGCGCGGCGAGGAGGTCCGGTGGTCCTCCGCAGGAGACTTTTTTGCCGCTGCGGGTCCCGAAGCCGGAGGATCAGGTTCAGGATCGGGCTCTGGATCCGGGTCCGTCCTGGGCGCTTCCATGGCCATCGGGCGGATTTCGAGCCTGCAGAGATCCTCGACGAATTCGAATACTTCGTCGATCTGGTGCTCCGGTTCATCCGTGTCGAGCGTGAGATGCCAATCGAGCCAGCTCTCCTGCCAGTCGAGAGCGTCGAAATCCGGCAGACGGGACCGATCCAGCCGCACCTCCATTCGGCCGAGGTCGCTCAGGACGCGGAACAGGATGCTCGTATCGTTTCCGCAGGCATAGAGGGCGCGTGTCGGGCTGAAGTCGATCGAGTAGCAACCCGATTGCCCCTCGTCCGGAGCCGCCGCCGGCAGATCGAGATCCAGCCGCATCGGCACGAAGCCCAAATCCTCTGCATCGGCTTCCCCAGCCTCTTCCTCTCCCGCCGCTTGTGCGAGCTGCGCTACGAGATCATCGGGATCGATGGTCGCTGTCTCGGATCCTGTCCGGGCCGCCTGCAATAGATCGGACAGTCGATCCGCGGCCTTATGCAGCAGGGCCAGAAGTGGAGGATCGGCGGAAACGCGACCGGCGCGAAGGGCGTCGAGCGTCGTCTCGAACTGGTGGGCAAACCTGACGAGCGCGTCGAGCTTGAACGCCCCGGCGCCCCCCTTGATCGAGTGGACGGCGCGGAAGACGGCGTTTACCGTTTCGTCGTCATGCCCGTCGTCCAGCGTATCCTCGATACGATCGAGCCCCTCATTGAGGGCCTCCATGAGATCCTCGCACTCGACGAAGAAGGCGCTGCGAATATCGCTTTGATCCATGGTGGCCTCACGCGACCGCCACGCGCCGCAGGGCGGAAACCAGCTTCGCTTCATCGAAAGGCTTCACGATCCACGCGGTTGCACCTGCCTCGCGCGCTTTGGCCTTCAGCTCGGCCGCACTTTCGGTCGTCAGCACGATGATGGGCAAGGCCGAATGCTGCGGTTGCTCACGGACTGCTCGGATGAAGCCGAAGCCGTCCATGCGCGGCATATTGATGTCCGTGATGACGGCATGAGGCTTGGCCGCCTCCAGCTTCTCGAGCCCGTCGAGCCCGTCGATGGCGAGATGAACCTCGAAGCCGGCCTGCACCAGAGCTTCTCGCAACAGTTCCCGGATGGTGCGGGAGTCGTCGATGGCAAGAACGGTCAGCGGCATGATCCTTGATCCTCCTGAAACTCTTTGGGGTCCACGCCAAGGCGGGTGACGTCGTCCGTGAAGGCGGGCGACATGGGCTGACATGTGAATTGGTGACCTTCCGCGCGCCACTTGGCGGCAGCGGCAAGAAGGAGCTGAAGCGCCAGGCCACCGACAAAGCTGACCTGTCCGGCCGCCAGGCATGTGTCTCCGGGCGGCATGCTAAGCAGAGCTGCATAAAGTTGTCGCGCCCCTTGGTGGTCGAGACGTGCGGGAAGGTCCAGGCGGTTCTTCATCTCGGTTCCTTGATCGGATCGGGCATTTCGGCGTTGTTATGTCGGTCGAAGAAGGTGACGTCGCCGGCGCCACCCTGAAGGCGGAATTGCGGTTGTTCGTTCGGCACCACATCCTCGCTGCCCAAGAACATCTGCTGGACGCGCCCCGTTTTGGGCCAGAACCGGATGCGCCTGGCCCGATTGCCCCCCAGACTGTGAGCCGTGCAGCGGATCCCCTCATCTCTGAGATAGCGCCGGGCGAAAGCAGCATTTGCTTGACCGATCGCCCCCAGCTGCGGCGTCATCATTGCGCCGCCGAAGATCTTGGCTTCTATCCGCTGCCGGGCGGCGCCCAGCTTGAGAAGCGCATTGATCAGCAGTTCCATTGCATGGGAGCCGTAACGGAGGTGCTGGGCATCTTCGACGTCGGCTGAAGGCAACAGGAAGTGGTTCATCCCTCCCACGCCGGCCACCGGATCGCACATGCAGGTGCAGATGCAGGACCCAAGGATCGTCGCATAGACCTCGTTCGGGGATGCGGAGGCAACACAGCTTCCTTGGGTCACATGTGTGATGCTTATCTGGCTGGCTGAAGGCCTGTCGTCGCAACGGGTCATGGGTGGGGCTCGCAGGTGCAGACCAGAGGTCTGGGCGGCCTCGAGAGCATAGTCATGTCAAAAGTCCTCCCATCCGGGCTCTGCCCGCACGAGCGCCCTGGAGTTGTGTGGCGTCGCCGCTGTCAGGGGGGGTGTGGGGCGGTTGCGCTTGGGAGGAGCGTCCAGGTGAAACTGCTGCACCGTGTCGAAAAGCGCGTTGGCGCTCGTCGTAAGCGACTCGCTTGCGGCGGTCGCCTCCTCGAGACGCGCCGCATTCTGCTGGGTTGACTGGTCGAGGTTGTTCACCGCGCAGTTGATCTCCGCGAGAGACACAGACTGCTGCCTCGACGACACGGCGATATCGGAGACCAGAGTCGAGATTTCGGAAACCGAGGATACGATCTGCTTCAACGCGTCACCCGTCTTTCCAACCAGATCCACGCCGCGCCGCACCTGATTGCCGCTCTTCAGGATGAGGTCCGTGATCTCTCTCGCAGCTTCGGAAGACCTTTGAGCGAGCGCCCGCACTTCGGAGGCGACGACCGCAAATCCGCGGCCGGCGTCTCCTGCCCTGGCGGCCTCTACGCCGGCATTGAGCGCCAACAGATTTGTCTGAAACGCGATGTCGTCGATCACTTTCACGATCGAGGTGATCTTGTCGGATGAGGCGGCAATCATGTCCATCGCTGCCACTGTCTCGACGACGACATGCCCGCTCTCCTCAGCGTTCGCCCGCGCGTCGGCGACCACCCGATCTGCTTCTGCGGCGCCGTCCGCAGCGGACCGGACCGAAACTGTTAGCCCGTCAAGCGCTGCCGCTGTCTCTTCCAGAGTGGCGGCGGTGCTTTCCGTTCGTTGAGCCAGAGATTGTGCAGCGGAACTGATGTCTCGGGCTTCGTTGCGGATGCTTTCAGCGGCAGAGATCACGTCTTCGACGAGAGAGGCGAGCCCTTGCAGGGCGCTGTTGAAGTCCGGGCGCAGGCCTTCGAAGGGTTCGGGAAGCGGATGATCCAGACGGGATCCGAGATCACCTTGGGCAAGCTGCCGAAGCGCTGAAATCAGCCGCTCAGGTGCCGACGGAAGCTGGTCCGCAGCGGCAGTCGTCGGTGCCTGCGCGTACTGGTGGCGGATCTCCGTCACTAGGACCAAGTGGCCGCCGCCCGGTCGTCGCAAGATCGAGATGCCGACCTGCACCTGGTCTGAACCATAGCCCTCTCGGCTCAGGAAACTGCGCCCTTCGCCGTCCCGTTCGACCGCAGCAAGGAGTTCGGCACTGTCCGGCGTTGCCTCGAGCAGGGAGCGCAGCGAGGCCCCCGAGGATCCGAAGAGCTTCGCAAAGCCGTCGCTCGCCTTTATCATCTGACCTCTGATGTCATAAGTCGCAGCGATGGCTTCGCGAATGACCCCTTGGAGGAGGAGATCAAGTTGTGTCTCTTCGGTCCGGTCGGTGAAACTAAGGACCTCGGCACCCGTTGCGCCGACGGGAGCCCGTGTCGCCTGATATTGGCGTCCCCCGATCGCCAGGGACATCGTCCTGCCTGTGCGGTCCGGCCAAGCCCGTGCGAGATCATGGTGGAGACTTGCAACCGGTTGACCTTCGAGAAGTGGCTCCGGCAGGCCCGCAACCACCTGCCGCGCGGGGTGGTTCATCATGAGCACGCGACCATCGCTGGCGACGAGGATCCAGGGGGTTGGGAGGGCGTCGAGTGCCATGGCTCGGCTATGCGCTGCCTCGAACTGCTCCCGCTCGCCCTGCAGAGCGGCGGACAGGGCATCGATTTCGTTCGCAAGTGTTGGGATCGACAGCTCGATCCGCGTCATGGCGGTGGCGTCGGGCCTCTGGTTGTTCTTGATCCGCCGGGTCGTCTCGATGAGCAGCCGCTCGGTCTCTTTCCGGCGCCTCCAGAGATGTCCCGCAATCCCCATTGAGATCATCAGGCCCGCGACCAGTGCGGTTGCCGGCATCAGCAATGTGTAGGAGCCATTCAGCGCGGGCAGGGACACGGCAAAGACGCCGGCGAGAGAGTCGTCCCCCTCGCGGGTGACCGGGATGGCAATGGAGGTGCCGCCCTTGGCCTTCACGGGAGCCCCCACGGTCATTGCGCTCAGCGCTTGGGCCTGCAGGTTCTCGGCGCCGGCCAGATCCGCCGGCATCGAGGCAATGACGCGCCCCTCCACATCCATCGCGAGAGCCGAGAAGGTTTCGCCCGGATAAGTTGCGGCGGCCGTGCCGAACAGTTGCGACAGACGATGACCATCGCGGAAGGCAAGGGCCGCGCGCCCTTCGGCCGCAATCAGCCTGGAGAAGGCCTGCGTCTGTTGTTCCGTCGCGCGTAGCGCCCCTTCGTGGTTGAGCCAGAGCGCGGTTGCGATGCCGAGCAACATGGGCAAGGGCATACCCAGAAGCACCAGAGGCTGCTTGAAGCGCCATAAGCGCGAAGGGTCGGTGCGGTTCATGCGGCTATCCCATGTATTGCCTGACGGCGAGCTCTGGCCTTGGACCTTGCCTCGGTTGTGCAATTCTTAGCGCTCACCGCTTTCCAACTGGTGAAGGCTGTTGCGATCAGAACAGAACGTCCAAGATGTCGTCCGCTGGCGGCGCGGTCGACTCTGAGACCTCCTCTGCCGCAGTCACGCCGAGATCTCGCAGCAGGAGATCATGCACCAGACGCTCTGCGGCCATCGTGTAGCCTGCGCGGACCCGTTCGAGCGCGTCTCCCGTGGCTGTGGCGTTTAGGTCCCCGTCCAGACGGTTGGCCCATCGTTCCAGAGCAGGGGCCATGGTGAGCAGGTCGGCAAATGCCGCGGAGTGGCCATCCAATGCAGCAATGCCGGTGGCCACGTCCCGCTCCGCCAGCCGGCGCTCCCGTTCGACCGTGGCACCCGTCTGGAGGATCCCGGCCTCAATCCCGGACAGCAGCGAGAAGACCCGGTCGCCGGCACCTGTGAGATCGTGCAGATCCTGCTTGAACGGCCCTTCGAGTTCGACGGCCGTAATAACGGCCTCGTCGCTCATCGCGGAGAGGCTTCGGGTGATGCTCCCCAGACGTTCGGCCGATGTGGAGGCCAGTTCCCGCAGCTGGAAAGAGATCTCGCGCAGGGCCAACGCCTCGTCGCCCAGCTGCACGCAGGCGATGACGGCGTTCAGTCCGATCATGCTCATCCGCTCTTCGACCCCGGACATGCGCTCGAGAATAGGGAGCAACTCGGCCAGTCCGCTGGAGAGGTTGCGAGCCACCGACACGAGGCGCGTCTGCGCGGTTCGGCATTCGTCGAGGATCGCCTGAAGTTGCTGAAGATGCTGTTTGAGGTTATGGCGCGGCGATGTTCCTACACGTCCGCTGATCCTGCCGATCTCCGCGGTCGCCTGGCCTGAGTCGCGGAGGGCGGATCGGGCCGTCACGATCGCGGCCGCATGCCGTTCGTGCGCGTCGCGCAGATGGGCTGCGGCGAGCGCCAGCGTGATCCGCGCCAGCGCTCCGTCTGCCGTCTCCTGCGCTGCCGTGCCGTCCAGCATGTCGGCCACATGTTCCAACCGTTGCCGCGTCGTGTCGCCGATCTGGAGCGACAGCACGGCAGTGGTGACCGCACGGCGGAACTCGTCGCCATGGGTCATGAGGATGCTTCCGTCTGCCGTGGTACGCGTCAGATCCTTCTCGAAGGCATCCATGTCGAGACGCAGGCCTGCGAGCGCAGGACCGAGCTGACGGCGGAGGAGGTGTGACAGGTTGCCGGCCTCGGCCGAGGCCAGGTGCAGTCTGCGCGCCATGTGCTCGACCGCTTCGGTGATCTGGCCGATCGTATCGCCTGCCTCCATCACCTGGGCCGTGGCCGCCGTTGTGAAGACTTCCAGGCTGGAATTCTGGCCTGCGAGCGTCGCCACCGTCACACGGGCATTGAGCGCGACGATGGACATGGTCCGGATGACCTGACGCATGACGCTCAGGTCCGTGCCCAGGGTTTCGGCCGCGGCGGAGAGGGTTTCGATCCTTTCGAGGAGCGGGCCGCTGTTGGCGGCGAAGAGGGCGGCCCGTTCCTCGAGACCCGCAGCGTCGGCGCTCGCTTGGGCGAACTCTCCGGCATCGGCGACCGCTGCCAGTTGCGCCAGAGGAGCGGACAATCGGTCGAAGCGGGAGATGGCCCGTTCGAGGCTGGCGCCAGCTCGAAGGAAGGCCTTCTCTGTGGCGCTGGCGAGGCCGGACACGCGGCTGGCCGCCTTGCGCATCGCTGGCGTCGAGACCCTGCGTCGGCCGTTGGCCCTGTCGAAGGTGCCCTCGCCAGGCGGGGCGACAGGGCCAGGCTGGTGGGCCGTCGCCGTAGCTTCACCTGGGAGCGGAGTAGAAAGCGCCATTCGGGAACCTGTTTGCTGGGGGCGGGACAGAAGCCGGTGCAGCCGGCGAATGCGGGGAGGGCAGGCAGCTCAGGCGTCTTGATCGTGGGATCAAGGGCGCGGGTCAGGCCGCATGGTCGGTGGCGTGGCGGCGAAAATCCGCATCAAGGTCGTCGCCATTGCCGTCCAGATCGAACTGGAAGCCGCCGGGAGACTGCGTCACCGGACGCGATTTGGCGGAACGACGGGGCAGCTCCGAGCGGTTGGGAAGCTGGGCTGTCGGGAGGCTTTCCTGCGACGGGACAACCTCGGGGCCCCTGTCGGTCGTGAAAAAGCCGATTGCTGTCCGCAGCTGTTCGGCCTGTCCGGCCAGCTGGCCGGCCGTCGCAGACAGTTGCTCGGATGCGGTGCTGTTGCTTTGGGTGACCTGATCGAGTTGCTGGATCGCCGTGTTCACCTGTGCCACGCCGGCCGCCTGCTCCTGCGCGGAGGTCGAGATCTCCAGCACGAGGCGAGCCGTCTCCTCGATGTCCGGCACGAGCTGAGAGAGACGCCCGCCGGCGGTCTGGGCCGCCTCGACCGTTGCCGCGGAGAGGACGGAAATCTCGGTTGCCGCGGCGCGGCTGCGCTCGGCAAGCTTGCGCACCTCGGCCGCCACCACGGCGAAGCCGCGGCCATGCTCCCCGGCCCGGGCGGCCTCGACGGCGGCATTGAGCGCGAGGAGATCGGTCTGGCGCGCGATCTCCTGCACGATGCCGATCTTCTGCGAGATGGTGCGCACGGCCTCCACCGCCTCGACCATCGTCGTGCCGCTCTCGTGGGCCGCGAGCGCCGACTGCCGGGCCCGGGACTCGGTATCGGCGGCATTCTGCGCGGATTGCTTGATGTTGGCGGTCATCTCTTCCATGGAGGAGGAGGCCTGCAGCGTGGCGCTGGCCTGTTCGGCGGCCCCCTGACTCAGTTTCACGGCCGTGGAGGACATCTCGTCGGCGCCTGCGGCCACGGTGCGCGTGGATCTTGCGACGTCGTTCACCACCGTGCGGAGCTTCGTCACCATGCCGTTCAACGAGGCGATCAGATCGCCGATCTCGTCTCGTTGCGACTGGGGCTCGGTCTGGGACAGATCCCCCGCGGCGACGCGCTCGGACAGGCGCAGCGCCCGTTTCAAGCCGGTGGAAAGGGTTACCACGATCCAGCTGCCGGCTGCGGCAACGAGAAGGATGTTGGCAAGGAAGGCGCCCAGAACCGTGAGGCGGCTGATCTCCTGCTGGCGCTGGGCCTCGGCCGACGCGTCGGTCAGCTGCTGCGTGTGGTGGGCCAGGAGCGCGCTCAGGCGCGTCTCCATCGCGAGCCACTGCTCGCGGCCCTGCGTCACGACGATCGTGAATCCCTCGTAACCAAGCCCCATCCGCGCCATCTCGATTGCCTTTTCGTCGATCCTGGCGAGTCGCTCCTTCGCTTCCTGGACCTCGGCGAGGCGGGCGCGCGTCTCCGCATCGGCGGAGGCCTCAAGGGCGGCGAAGGCCTGCTCGCTGCCGGCAGAGGCGGTCGCCAGGCGGTCGTCGATGGCCCGGCGCTCTTCCTTGGTGCGCGACAGGAGGTAGTTGCGGATCTCGCGCTGTGTCTTCAGCCGGTTCTCGATCAGCTGGTAAGTCATCTCCACCTGCTTGACCTTGGTGTGCACGATGTCGTCGAGCGAGGCGCGGATCTGGTCGAGGTCGCGCAGGGCCACCATCTGCCCGCCTCCCGAGACGAGCAGCACGGCGAGAAACACTCCGGCGAGCTTCAGCTTGATGGACAGTCTCATCGCTACAGGGATCCTTCTTGTCGGGGGCGGGAGGTGGCCCGCGATTCGGGACGCCGGGCGCAGACGGTGCGGCCGGCGGGGCCTTGCCTCAGGCGCCGGCCACCTTCTTGACGACGGCCAGAAGCTGGGCCTGATCGAACGGCTTGATCATCCAGCCGATGGCCCCGGCCTCCTTGGCCTGGGCCTTCAACGTGTCCTGCGACTCCGTCGACAGGAAGACGATGGGCACGCCCTTGCCCTCGGGCAGGGTGCGGAACTTGCGGATGAAGCCTATCCCGTCGAGGCGCGGCATGTTCTGGTCGGTCAGGATGGCGTCGAAGCGCTGGGCTGTGGCCTTCTCGAGCGCATCCTGCCCGTCCACCGCCTCGACTACCGTATAGCCGGCGCCAACGAGGGTCAGCCGCACCATTTGCCGGACGGAGGGGGAATCATCCACCGCGAGGATCGTCTTGCTCATCCCTGCGCCACTCCGACAGGCAGGCCGGTCCAGAGGCCGTCAGCCCCGACCAGGCCCGCATCGGCCAGCCCGTGCACCTTCATGGCCGTCTCCATGGGCGAGCCGGCGGGGACTGCGATCTCGAACGGGACGCCGGCAGAGGCGGCCTGCCGATGCGCCGCCACGAGGAGCTGGAGCACCGCAAGGCCCACCTCCTGTGCAGGCGCCGTGTCCAGCCGGACGGGCCCCGGCCCGGCGAAAGCCCGGGCGAGATCGGCCGCGAGCGGACCGGCTTCGGGAAGGCCCGCCCGGTCCGGGAGGCTGAGAGAGACGGGGGGAGCGGACATGGCAGGGGCCTCGGCTGATTGCTTCCTCCCTGCCGTTCTGGGGCCCGAACCCATAAGGTTTCCCTAATCCTGATCGCCGAATGCCTAAAATGCGCATGGCCCTTGCCGCGCCCTCCGCCGGAAGAGGGAACCAAAGATTGTGCGACCGGTTGAGTTCGCACACTCGACCAAGATGGGGATCAGGCGTGACGGACAGGAATGGCGAGAGCGGCCGCATGCGGCCCGCCCGCGCATTGCGCGCTCCGAAAGGACCGGACTCAGAGGCGAACCGGCAGGGCGTGGCAGCAGCGACAGGAGCGCAGGACAGGCGCGACGGGGGCGAGGAGGCGCTGATGCGGCTGGCCGAGGCCCGCGTCGCCATCGAGGGCGTCAATCTGGAGATCGACGGCGGGCGCTTTGCGGCGAAGGTGGTGGCCGGTTGGGAGGTGGCGGTCGAGGCCGACATCTTCTGCGACGGGCATGACAGCATCGACGCGGCCGTGCTGCACCGTCAGCGGGGTACCGATGACTGGACCGAGGTCCGCATGGAGTTCCTCGTGAACGACCGCTGGCAAGCGCGCGTCACCTTCGCCGAGAACGCCTTCCACGAGCTGACCTTCCTCGCCTGGCGCGATCTCTACACCACCTGGCGCAATGAGGTGGCGAAGAAGCTGGCCGCGGGCCAGAAGATCGATCTCGAACTGGAGGAGGGGCGCAGGCTTCTGCAATCGGTCGAGACCGCCGGAGCGGAGGATCGCGCTCTCGTCGACCGCATTCTCGGAGAGGACGGGGCGGATCAGGAGGCCGGCGTCCGCTTCGCGCGGATGAGTTCTCCCGAGGCGGTGGCGGCGATGAAACGCTGTGCGCCGCGCACCAATCTCACCTGCTACAAGATCCTGCCGATCTTCGCCGACCGCGAGGCCGCGGCCTTCTCGGCCTGGTACGAGATGATGCCGCGGTCGCAGTCGGGCGATCCGGAGCGGCACGGCACCTTCGACGATGTGATCCGCAAACTGCCCTATGTGCGGGATCTGGGTTTCGATGTGCTCTATTTCACGCCGATCCACCCGATCGGGCGCGTGAACCGGAAGGGGCGCAACAACAGTCTGACGCCTGGGCCGGACGATCCGGGTTCTCCTTATGCCATCGGCAGCGAGGAGGGCGGGCACGATGCGATCCATCCCGAGCTCGGCGATTTCGAGAGCTTCGGCCGGCTGGTCGAGGCCGCCCATGTCCATGGGCTCGAGATCGCGCTCGATTTCGCGATCCAGTGCGCGCCGGATCACCCCTGGATCCGCGAGCATCCGGAATGGTTCGACTGGCGGCCCGACGGCACGATCAAGTTCGCCGAGAACCCTCCGAAGAAATACGAGGACATCGTCAACGTCCATTTCTACCGCGGCGCCCTGCCGGAACTGTGGTATGCGCTTCGCGACGTGGTGCTGTTCTGGGTGGAAAAGGGCGTGAAGATCTTCCGGGTGGACAATCCCCACACGAAGCCCTTCCCGTTCTGGGAATGGATGATCGGTGAGGTGCAATCGCAGCATCCCGACGTGATCTTCCTCGCCGAGGCCTTCACGCGCCCCAAGGTGATGAAGCGTCTGGGCAAGGTGGGCTACGGCCAGAGCTATTCCTACTTCACCTGGCGCAACACCAAGGCCGAGCTCATCGAATACCTCACCGAGCTCACAACCGAGGAATGCCGGCACTACATGCGGCCGAACTTCTTTGCCAATACGCCCGACATCAATCCGGTCTATCTCCAGCATTCGGGGCGGGCGGGATTCCGGGTGCGGCTCGCGCTGGCCGCGACGCTCGGGGGCAACTACGGGCTCTACAACGGCTATGAGATCTGCGAGGCGACCCCGGTGCCGGGGAAGGAGGAGTATTTCAATTCCGAGAAATACCAGCTCCGCGCCTGGGACTTCGACCAGCCGGGCCATATCCAGGATGACATCCGGCTGATGAACCACATCCGCCGCACCCATCCTGCGATGCGCGATTTCACCCGGTTGCGCTTCTACGATGCGCACAACGACTCCGTGCTGGCTTACGGCAAGAGCACCGAGGACAAGCAGGATTTCCTGCTCTTCCACGTCAATCTCGATCCGCACGCGGCCCAGACCTTCGAATTCGAGGTCCCGCTGTGGGAGTTCGGGCTGCCCGACGATGCCTCGGTCGAGGTCGAGGATCTGCTCAACGGAAATCGCTTCACCTGGCACGGAAAGTGGCAGTGGCTTGAACTCGACCCGCAGACCCGCCCCTATGCGGTCTGGCGGCTCTACGCGCCGGGAATGCCCAGATGAATCAGAACGTCTCTCCCTCCACCGTTGCCGTCCGCCGCACGGACGGCATCGATCGCAGCCAGACCGACTGGTACAAGGACGCGATCATCTATCAGCTGCACATCAAGGCGTTCCAGGACGCCAATGGCGACGGGATCGGTGACTTCGCGGGCCTGATGCAGCGGCTGGATTATGTGCAGGCGCTGGGCGTGACCGCGATCTGGCTGCTGCCTTTCTATCCCTCGCCGCTCCGCGACGACGGCTACGACATCTCGGACTATCGCTCGATCAACCCGTCCTACGGCGCGATGCGCGACTTCAAGCTGTTCGTGCAGGAGGCGCACAAGCGCGGGCTGCGCGTCATCACCGAGCTCGTCATCAACCACACCTCCGACCAGCATCCCTGGTTCCAGCGGGCCCGGCGGGCGAAGAAGGGATCGGCCGCGCGCGACTGGTATGTCTGGAGCGATACCGACCAGAAATTCCCCGAAACGCGGATCATCTTCCTCGATACGGAAAAGTCGAACTGGACCTGGGATCCGGTGGCAGGCGCCTATTACTGGCACCGCTTCTATTCGCACCAGCCCGACCTGAACTTCGACAATCCCCGTGTGCTCGAGGAAGTGCTCAAGATCATGCGCATGTGGCTCGAGATGGGCGTCGACGGGCTCCGGCTCGACGCGATCCCCTATCTGGTCGAGCGCGAGGGCACCAACAACGAGAACCTCCCCGAGACGCACGATGTTCTCAAGAAGATCCGGGCCAACCTCGACCAGCATTTCCCCGACAGGATGCTGCTCGCCGAGGCGAACCAGTGGCCGGAGGACACGCGCCCCTATTTCGGCGAGGGCGACGAATGCCACATGGGCTTCCATTTCCCGCTGATGCCGCGGATGTACATGGCGCTGGCACAGGCAGACCGGCATCCGATCACCGACATCATCCGCCAGACGCCCGAGATCCCGGAAGGCTGCCAATGGGGCATCTTCCTCCGGAACCACGACGAGCTGACGCTCGAGATGGTGACGGCCGAAGAGCGCGATTACATGTGGCGCTTCTATGCCGAGGATTCTCGGGCGCGGATCAATCTCGGCATCCGGCGCAGGCTGGCGCCGCTGATGAAGAACGACCGGCGCAAGATCGAGCTTCTGAACCAGATGCTGATGTCGATGCCCGGCACGCCCATCGTCTATTACGGCGACGAGATTGGCATGGGCGACAACTATTATCTCGGCGACCGGGATGGTGTGCGGACGCCCATGCAATGGTCGGCCGACCGCAACGGCGGCTTCTCGCGCTGCAATCCGCAGCAGCTCTACCTGCCGACCATCCTCGATCCGGTCTATGGCCATCAGGCGATCAACGTCGAGGCGCAGGCGGCGGACCCGTCGTCGCTGCTGAACTGGACGCGCCGCCTGATCGCGGTGCGCAAACAGCATCCGGCCTTCGGGCGCGGCTCGATGAGCCTGCTCTATCCGCGCAACCGCAAGGTGCTGGCCTATGTCCGCAGCCACGAGGGCACAGACATCCTCTGCGTGGCGAACCTCTCGGACACGGCGCAGGCGGTCGAGCTGGATCTCGCCCGGTTCCGCGGCGCGGTGCCGGTCGAGCTTACGGGCCGGTCGGAGTTTCCGCCGGTGGGCGATCTGCCCTACATGCTGACGCTGCCGCCCTACGGCTTCTACTGGTTCATCCTCTCCGACCAGCAGGCGCTGCCGAGCTGGCACCAGCCGATGCCCGAGACGCTGCCGGATTTCATCACGCTCACGACGCGCGACGGGCGGGCCGAGACGGCGCTCACCGGGCGCGAGACGCGCCAGCTCGAGGCCGACGTGCTGCCGAACTGGCTGCCGCTGCAACGCTGGTTCGGCGCCAAGGAAGAAAAGATCAGCGCCGTGAAGCTGGCCGTTCTGGGCTCGCTGTCGGCCGATCATGCCCTCGTCCGGCTCGAGGCCGATGTGGGCGGCGAGGTGCAGCAGTATTTCCTGCCCGCCTCCGCGCTCTGGGGCGAGGAGCAGCTCCGGGCCGGGGCGCCCAAGCTGAGCTTCACGCTGGCCAAGGTCCGGCGCGGGCCGCAGGTGGGCGCGCTCATCGACGGGGCCTATGACGAGCAGATGGCGCAGGACATGCTCGAGGCGCTGCGCGACAGTCGCAAACTGTCGGGTGCCGGGGGCGAGGTGGTGTTCGAGCCGGGCTCGGGACTGGCCGAGATCGCCGACCCGGGCGAGCCGCGCTATCTCGGGGCCGAGCAGTCGAACATCTCGATCGCCTTCGGCGACCGCATGATCCTGAAGCTCTACCGCCGCTTGCGGGCGGGCGAGCAGCCGGACGTCGAGGTGGCGCGCTTCCTGACGGAAGTGGCGGGCTACACCCATACGCCCCGCTATCTCGGCGTCGTGAGCCTGCGTCCGGCGGAGGGCGAGGCGACCGTCCTCGCCGCGGCCTTCGCCTTCGTGGCCAACATGGGCGACGCCTGGCGCGGCCTCTTCGACGCGCTGGTGCGGGATCTGGGCGAGTTCGGCGGCTGGAGCACGGCCGAGGCGCCGGAAGTGGAGAAGGACGGCTTCTCCTTCCCGCTCACCATTCCGGGCCTTCTCGGCCAGCGCACGGCCGAGCTGCATCAGGCCTTCGCCACCGAGACGGACGAGGCGGCCTTCCGGATGGAGCCGCTCACGGCCCAGCATCTGACCGGCTGGGCCGAGGGGGCGCGGCGCGAGGCCGAGGCCATGCTGTCGGTGCTCGAACGGCAGCGGACGCACCTGCCCGACGAGGTGCTGCCCCTGGCCGAGGCGCTGCTCGCGCGGCGCGACGACCTGCTGGCGCGGCTCGACCGCGTCACCGGCTTCGAACCCTCGGGCGCGCTGACCCGCATCCATGGCGACTACCATCTGGGGCAGGTGCTGCTTGCGCAGGACGATGTCGCCATCATCGACTTCGAGGGCGAACCGCGCCGCACGCTTGCAGAGCGCCGCGAGAAGTCCTCGCCGCTCCGCGACGTGGCGGGGATGCTGCGCTCGTTTGACTATGCCGCCGCCGCCGCCCTCGCACGTCACGAGGAGAGCTTCGGCCCGGCGAGCGAGCGGGCGGTGGAGCGGGCCGAGGCCTGGCGGCAACAGGCGGTGGCCGATTTCCTTGCCGCTTACGAGGGCGCGTCCGCGGGCACCGCGAGCCTGCCCTCCGACCCGGCGCTGAAGGAGGCGCTGCTCGATCTCTTCCTCGTGCAGAAGGCGGTCTACGAGACCTCCTACGAATTGGGCAGCCGTCCCGCCTGGGTCGGCATCCCGCTGCGCGGGCTTCTGGAACTGCTGGACAGGAAACCTGCATGAACGTGACATCGAAGCCCGGGGAGCTCGTCCCCGAAAGCGACGTGGCCGCCATCATGCGCGGAACGCACGGAGATCCCTTCCGCGTGCTGGGCATGCACGGAGGCGGCGGCGCGCCGCTCTCCGTCCGGGTCTTCGCCCCGCAGGCCGCGGAGGTTGCGGTGCTGGGGCAGGGGGGCAAGGTGCTCGCCTCTCTCGAACGCATCGGCGCCGAGGGCTTCTTCGCCGGCACGGTGCCGGGCGAGGAGAAATTCCCCTACCGCCTCCGCTTCGTCTCGGGGCCGCACGAGTGGGAGGCGGACGATCCCTACCGCTTCCCCGAGGTGCTGGGCGAGCTCGACGAATATCTTCTGGGCGAGGGGCGGCACTATCAGCTTTATACCCGGCTCGGCGCGCATCCGGCCGAGATCGAGGGCGTGCAAGGCGTGAGCTTCGCCGTATGGGCGCCGAACGCCCGCCGCGTCTCGGTCGTGGGCGCCTTCAACGCCTGGGACGGCCGCCGCCACCCGATGCGCAAGCGCATCGGCGTGGGCGTGTGGGAGCTGTTCGTTCCCGGCCTTCATACAGGCGATCTCTACAAATACGAGATCCTCGGGCCTTCGGGCGAGCGGTTGCCGCTCAAGTCCGACCCGCTCTCCTTTGCGCAAGAGGCGCCGCCGGCCACGGCTTCGGTGGTCCATGGGCTGCCCGAGGCCGAGTGGCACGATGCGGGCTGGATGCAGGAGCGCGAGAGCCGCCAGCGCCGCGACGCGCCGATCTCGATCTACGAGGTCCATGCGGGCTCGTGGCGGCAGGGGCTCGATTACGACGCGCTGGCCGAGGAACTGTCGGCCTATGTGCGCGAGATGGGCTTCACCCATGTGGAGTTCCTGCCGATCAGCGAACATCCCTTCACCGGCTCTTGGGGCTATCAGCCCATCGGCCTCTTCGCCCCCACCGCGCGCTTCGGCCCGCCCGAGGGCTTCGCGCGGCTGGTGGACCGGCTCCACCGCGACGGGATCGGCGTCATCCTCGACTGGGTGCCGGCGCACTTCCCGTCGGACGCTCATGGGCTGGCCAATTTCGACGGGACCCATCTCTATGACCATGCCGACCCGCGGCAGGGCTTCCACCGCGACTGGAACACCCAGATCTACAACTTCGGCCGGCAGGAGGTGGCGAACTTCCTGCAGGCCTCGGCGCTCTTCTGGCTCGACCGCTACCATGTCGATGCGCTGCGCGTGGATGCGGTGGCCTCGATGCTCTACCTCGACTATTCGCGGAACGCCGGCGAATGGGTGCCGAACCGCCACGGCGGGCGCGAGAATCTCGAGGCGATCGATTTCCTGCGCGGCGTGAACGAGCGCGTCCGGCTCGACCATCCGGGCTGCATCACCATCGCCGAGGAATCGACGGCCTTCCCGCAGGTGAGCCGCCCGGTCGAGGACGGCGGGCTTGGCTTCGGCTTCAAGTGGAACATGGGCTGGATGCACGACACGCTGGGCTATTTCCGGCGCGACCCGATCCACCGCAAGCACCACCAGAACGACCTGACCTTCGGCATGGTCTATGCCTATTCCGAGGATTTCGTCCTGCCCCTCAGCCATGACGAGGTGGTGCACGGCAAGGGCTCGCTCATCGGGCAGATGGCGGGCGACCGCTGGCAGAAGTTCGCGAACCTTAGGGCCTATTTCGGCTTCATGTGGGCCCATCCGGGCAAGAAGCTCCTCTTCATGGGCGGCGAGTTCGCGCAGGAGCGCGAGTGGAACCACGATGCCTCGCTCGACTGGCACCTGCTCGACGATCCGTCCCACGCCGGGATGAAGCGCCTCGTGGCCGACCTGAACCGCGAATATCGCAAGCGCCCCGCGCTGCACCGGATGGATTGCGATCCCGAAGGTTTCGAGTGGATCGACGCCGGCGACAGCGAGAACAGCGTGCTGAGCTTCCTGCGCAAGGCGCCCGGCGAAAAGCCGGTGCTGGCGGTCTGCAACCTCACGCCGGTGGTGCGGTCGGATTACCGGATCGGGGTGCCCGAGGGCGGCGAGTGGCGCGAGATCCTCAACTCCGACGCCGCGATCTACGGCGGCTCGGATGTGGGCAATCCCGGCGGGCTTCAGGCCGAGGAAGTCAGCTGGCACGGACGTCCGGCCTCGCTGCGCCTGACGCTGCCGCCGCTTGCGACGATCTTCGTGACGCCTGCATGAGCTTTGCGCTGCGCGAGGGGAGGCCCTTCCCGCTCGGGGCGACCTGGGACGGGTCGGGCACCAACTTCGCCATCTTCTCGGCCCATGCGCGCAAGGTCGAGCTCTGCCTCTTCGATGCCCGCGGGCGGCGCGAGATCGCCCGCGTGGCCCTGCCGGAATATACCCACGAGGTCTGGCACGGCTATCTGCCCGAGGTGCGCCCCGGGCAGCTCTACGGCTACCGCGTCCACGGACCCTACGAGCCGCAGGCCGGGCTCCGCTTCAATCCGAACAAGCTTCTGATCGACCCCTATGCGCTGATGCTGCAGGGCGAGGTGGTCTGGCACGATGCGGTCTTCGGCTACCGGATGGGCAATGCCCGCGCCGACCTCTCGTTCGACCGCCGGGACTCGGCCTTCGTGATGCCGAAATGCGTGGTCGTCGATCCCGCGGTGACCTGGGGGCCTGACTATCCGCCGAACATCCCCTGGGCCGAGACGATCATCTACGAGGCCCATGTCAAGGGCATGACCGCCCTGAATGCCGCCATCCCCGACCGGGTGCGCGGCTCCTTCGCGGCGCTGGCCGACCCGCGGGCCATCGAGCATCTGGTGACGCTCGGCGTGACCGCCATCGAGCTCATGCCCACGCAGGCCTTCTTCGACGACCGCTACCTGATCGAGAAGGGGCTCACGAACTACTGGGGCTACAATACGATCGGCTTCTTCGCGCCGGCCACCCGCTACATCTCGCCCGGCGGCGGGGTGCATGAATTCAAGCTGATGGTGCGCCGGCTGCACGAGGCCGGCATCGAGGTGATCCTCGACGTGGTCTACAACCACACGGCCGAGGGCAACCACCTCGGGCCCACGCTCTCGTTCAAGGGGATCGACAATGCCAGCTACTACATGCTGGGCGACGATCCGCGCTACTACTACGACACGACGGGCTGCGGAAACACGGTGAACCTCGGGCACCAGCGGGTGCTGCAGATGGTCATGGACAGTTTGCGCTACTGGGTCGAGGCCTGCCATGTCGACGGCTTCCGCTTCGATCTGGCAACCTCGCTCGGGCGCGACCGGCAGGGGTTCAACGCGAATGCGGTCTTTCTCGACGCGGTGCGGCAGGATCCGGTCCTGAGCCGGGTGAAGCTGATCGCCGAGCCCTGGGACACGGGCCACGAAGGCTATCAACTGGGCAATTTCCCTCCCGGATGGGCCGAGTGGAACGATCAGTATCGCGACACGGTGCGCTCCTACTGGAAGGGCGATGCGGGCGAGCTGCCAGGGCTCGCCTCGCAGCTTCTGGGATCGGCCGGCCATTTCGACCGCCGGGGGCGGCGTCCCTGGGCCAGCGTGAATTTCATCACCGCGCACGACGGGTTCACCCTCGCCGACACCGTGTCCTACAACGACAAGCACAATGCGGCGAACGAGGAAGGAAACCGCGACGGCCATTCCGACAACCGCAGCTGGAACTGCGGCGAGGAGGGGCCCACCGAGGATGCGGAGGTGCTCGACCTCCGCGACCGGATGCGGCGGGCGATGATGGGCACGCTCCTGATCTCGCAGGGCACGCCGATGATTCTGATGGGAGACGAGGTGGGCCGCAGTCAGGGCGGCAACAACAACGCCTACTGTCAGGACAATGCGATGAACTGGCTGAAACTCGAAGGGCTCGAGCCGCGGGACGCGGCCTTCCTCGACTTCACCCGCAGGCTGATCGCGCTGCGCAGGTCGCGCCCGCTGCTGCGGCATCCCTCGTTCCTGCACAAGGCGGCGGTGGGAGAAGAGCCGGTCGAAGTGCGCTGGCTGCGCCCCGACGGGGAAGAGATGGAGCCCGACGACTGGCACAATCCGGCGGCGCGAACTTTGGGCCTGCTGATCCGGAACAAGCCGGCCCTGCTGGCACTTTTCAATAGCCATTTCGAGGAGGTGCCCTTCTCCCTGCCGCTGCGCGGCCGGGGATGGGGGCTGCTTCTGGACACGGCTGCGGGGCGGGTGCCGGAGCGGCCCGTGCCGCAGCGGGCGGCGGACTTCGTTGTGCCGCCGCGGACACTTCTGGTTCTGGAGGAGACCGAATGAACGACTGGGCCTGGGGACCGCGGATCGAGGATGGCCTCGGCCGCTTCCGGCTCTGGGCGCCGTCGCAGGAGCGGCTGGTGCTGAGACTAGACGGAACGGATCACCCGATGACACGCAGCGACGACGGGTGGTTCGAGCTGCAGGTGCCCGCAGAGGCGGGCATGGACTATGGCTTCGTCCTGGAGAGCGGGCAGGTGGTGCCCGATCCGGCGGCACGGGCGCAGGCGGGCGATGTGCACGGCCTGTCGCGTCTGGTCGCGCCGTCCTTCGACTGGCGGCACGACTGGACGGGGCGGCCCTGGGCCGAGACCGTGGTGATGGAGCTGCATATCGGCACCTTCACCGAGGAAGGCACCTTCCGCGCCGCCATCGAGCATCTGCCGCATCTGGCCGAAATCGGGATCACGATGATCGAGCTGATGCCCGTGGCGCAGTTCGGCGGCAACCGCGGCTGGGGCTACGACGGGGTGCTGCTCTACGCGCCCCATCCCGCCTATGGCACGCCCGAGGATCTGAAGGCTCTGGTCGACGCGGCCCACGGCCTCGGCATGAGCGTGGTGCTCGATGTGGTCTACAACCATTTCGGACCGGACGGGAATTACCTTGGGGCCTATGCCGCGGACTTCTTCGACCCGGAACGGCACACGCCCTGGGGCAGCGCCATCGCCTATCACCTGCCGCCCGTGCGCCGCTTCTTCCTCGACAATGCGCTCTACTGGCTGACCGAGTTCCGCTTCGACGGGCTGCGCATCGACGCGGCCGACCATATCCGCGATCCGGACTCGGACCCCGAGGTGCTGGTGGATCTGGCCCGCGCCATAAGGCAGCGCATCCCCGACCGGCCGATCCATCTGACCACCGAGGACAACCGCAACATCACGCGGTTGCACGAGCGGGGACCCGAGGGACAGGTGGTGCTGCACACGGCCGAATGGAACGACGACCTGCACAATGTGGCCCATGTTCTGCTGACGGGCGAGACCGAGGGCTATTACTGCGACTTCGTGAAGGACCACTGGCGCAAATATGCCCGCGCGCTGGCAGAAGGCTTCGTCTATCAGGGCGAGCATTCCGAGCATGAGGGCGAGCCCCGCGGAAAGCCGTCGGGCCATCTGCCGCCGCTCGCCTTCGTCGATTTCCTCCAGAACCACGACCAGATCGGCAACCGCGCCTTCGGCGAGCGGCTGACGACGCTCGCGCCCGAGGCGCGGCTGCGCGCGATGATGGCGGTCCTGCTGCTGTCGCCGCATGTGCCGCTGCTCTTCATGGGCGAGGAATGGGGCGAGTCGCGGCCCTTCACCTTCTTCACCGACTTTCACGGAGAGCTCGCCGATGCCGTCCGCAACGGGCGGCGCAAGGAGTTCGCGCATTTCTCCGCCTTCCAGGGGCTGGATCTCGACCGGACGGTGCCCGATCCGAATGCCGAGGGCACGTTCCTCTCCTCGAAGCTCGACTGGCTGCACCGCGAGACCGAGCGCGGCCGGTCCTGGATGGCCTTCGTCAAGGATCTGCTCGCCACCCGTGCCCGCGAGATCGCGCCACGGCTCGAGCGCGCACCCGGAAACGGCGGGCGCATCGTGGCGGTCTCGGACGATCTGGTGGCGGTCGACTGGCAGCTCGACGGGGCGGTCCTGCGCCTCCGCGCCAATTTCGACGACCGGCCGCAGGACTTGCCGGAGGCCGGGGGCCGTGTGATCCATGCCTCTCCCGGCACCGAGGCTGGCGGTCCGCTGCCGCCCTGTTCGGTGCTGGTCACGCTCGAGGAGACCGCATGAGCCGGACCATCGAAGACAGGGCGGCCGAGTTCGCCATCCAGCCCAGCTATCACGCGCTCGGCGGCGAATTCGTCCGCGCGCCGGTCGAGACGCTGCGCGAAATGCTCGGCGCCTTCGGCATCTCGCTGGACGGACCGCCGCCCGACCGGGCGCCGCCCGAGATGCGGGCGCCCGAGGGCTACCGCTGCTTCCTGCCCGAGGGCGAGATGCGCCGCTGGGGCATCGCCGCGCAACTCTACCAGCTGCGGTCCGAGCGCAACTGGGGCATCGGCGACTTCGCCGATCTCTGCGATCTGGCGCGGATCGGAGGCGCCGCGGGGGCCGATTTCATCGGCCTGAACCCGCTCCACGCCCTGTTTCTGGCCAATCCTGCCCACACCAGCCCCTTCTCGCCCTCGAACCGGCGCTTCCTGAACCCGCTCTATATCGCGGTCGACCGCGTGCCGGGCTACAGGCCCGAGTTCGCGCCCGAGGGGCTGGATCAGCTCCGCGCGCCGGATCTCGTGGATTATCCGGCGGTGGCCGCAGCCAAGCTCGGCGCGCTGCGCCGTCTGTGGCGCGAGGGGCCGGACGATGCGATGGGCTTCATGCGCTTCTGCGCCGAGGGTGGCGAGCTTCTGCGGCGCCACGCGCTCTTCGAGGCGATCTCGGGCCAGATGGTGGCGGACGGCTACGGCGCGGGCTGGCTCGGCTGGCCGGTGGAGTTCCACGACGCCGAAGGCCAGGCCGTCATCGACTTCGCCGACGCACGGGGCGACGAGGTGGGCTTCCACCTCTGGCTGCAATGGATCGCCGATCGGCAGCTCGAAGAGGCGCGCGATGCCTGCCGCGCCGCCGGGATGAAGATCGGGCTCTATCTCGACTTCGCCGTGGGCGAGGTGCCGGACGGCTCGAGCACCTGGTCGGACCCGAGCCTTGCCGTGCCGGGTCTCCGGATCGGCGCCTCGCCCGACTGGTTCAACGCGCAGGGGCAGGACTGGGGTCTGGCACCCCTCTCTCCGGTGAAGCTCGCCGATCTGCGAGCCGCGCCCTTCGGGGCGCTGATGCAGGATGCCACGCGCCGCGCCGGCGCGCTGCGGATCGACCATGCGATGGGCGTCTGGCAGCTGTTCCTCATCCCCGACGGGATGGGCGCCCCGCAGGGCACCTATGTGCGCTATCCGATCGAGGACATGCTGCGCGCGCTGGCCGAAGCCTCGTGCCGCAACCGCACCATCGTGATCGGCGAAGACTTGGGCAACGTGCCAGACGGCTTCCGCGAGCTGATGGCGCGGATGAACATCCTTTCCTACCGCATCCTGCTCTTCGAGCGGCACGACCACGGCTATATCGCGCCCGAGCATTATCCGCGCGAGGCGCTCGTCTGCCTGTCCACCCACGACCTGCCCACCTTCCGCGGCTGGTGGCGGGGCGACGATGTGGCGATCCGGCGCGACTTCCACCTGATCTCGGACGAGGCCGCCCGCCAGCAGGGCGACTTCCGCTGGACCGAGCGGCGCCAGCTGCTCGAGGATCTGGCGCGGGCGGGGCTGATGGGCTGGGACGAGATCGACCGGATCGGCCCCGACGATCCGCCCGAGGCGCTGGTCGTGGCGGTGCACCGCCATCTCGCCCGCGCGCCCTCGCGCCTCTTCGCGGTCCGGATCGAGGACATGGCGGGCGAGGTGGCCCCGGTGAACGTGCCCTCGACCGTGGACGAACATCCCAACTGGCGGCGCAGGCTCGGCGTGCCGCTGGAGGCTCTGGGCGAGACCGCACTGTTCCGCGGCATCGCCGGAGCCCTTGAAGCCGAGCGACCAAGGGAGCCCTCATGAGCGTCCGCGCCACCTACCGCATCCAGTTCACCTCCGACTTCCGGTTCTCGGATGCGGCACGGCTCGCGCCCTATTTCGCGCGGCTGGGGATCAGCCATCTCTATGCCTCGCCGATCCTCGCCGCGCGCGAGGGCTCGACCCACGGCTATGACGGGGTCCATTACAGCCTCATCAGCCCCGATCTCGGCGGCGAGGAGGAGTTCCGCGCCATGGCCGCGACCTTCCGAGAGCACGGCATGGGGGTGATCGTCGATTTCGTGCCGAACCACATGGGCGTGGGCGGCGCGGACAATGTCTTCTGGCTTTCGGTGCTGGAATGGGGGCGGCAGAGCCCCGTGGCGGACTGGTTCGACATCGACTGGGACAGCGCGACGCCGGGCCTCGCAGGGAAGGTGCTGATGCCCTTCCTCGGCGACCAGTATGGCGAGGTGCTGGCGCAAGGCGGGATGGAGCTCCGCTACGAGCCCGACCGCGGCGCCTTCGCGATCTGGGCGCATGACACGCACAAGCTGCCGATCTCTCCCCAGACCTACGCGACGATCCTGCGCGCGGCTCCGGGCTTCGAGGAGCTGGCCGCGGCCTTCGAGGCGGCGGGTGCAGCAGAGCCCTCCGATCCGGTCTGGCCCGACCTGCGGCGACGGCTGCGCCAGACCGATCCCACGCCGGCCGTCGAGGCCTTCCGGGGCACGCCCGGCGATCTCGACAGCTGGGCCGCGCTCGACCGGCTGGCCGAGGCGCAGAACTGGCGCGCGGCCAAGTTCTCCATGGACAGCGACGCGATCAACTACCGCCGCTTCTTCACCATGAGCGACCTCGCGGGCGTGCGCGTCGAGAAGGCCGAAGTCTTCGCGGGCGTGCACCGCCTGATCCTGCGGCTGATGGAGGAGGGCGTGGTCGAGGGCATCCGCATCGACCATATCGACGGGCTGGTGGATCCCAAGGGCTACTGCCTGCGCCTGCGCGACGCGCTCGACCGCCCGTTCCCGCTCTATGTCGAGAAGATCCTCGCCCCCGACGAGAGCCTGCCGGAGAGCTGGCGGGCCGACGGCACCACGGGCTACGAGTTCGCGAACCTCGCCGTGGGCCTCATCCTCGACCCGGCCGCCGAAGAGGCGCTGACGCAGGTCCATGCGGACTTCACCGGTCAGACCGCCAGCCCCGAGGATCTGGTCCATCAGGCCAAGCTCGAGATCATGGCCCAGCCCATGGCCTCCGAACTCGAAAGCCTGACGGACCGGCTTCTGGCGCTGGTGGCCGAGGATCCGCGGCGGCGCGATTTCGGACGGGCGGCGGTGCGGTCGGGCCTCTCGCAGGTGATCGCGGCGCTCGACGTCTACCGCACCTATGCCGATGCCTCCGGGCTGGCCGATGCCGACCGGGCGCGGGTCGAGGCGGCGGTGGAGCGGGCCAAGGCCCGCGCGCCCGAGATCGACCCCGGCATCTACGACTTCATCGGCGCGGTGATGACGCTGGATCTGGCCGAGGAGCAGCCCGAGAAGCGCGACGAGATCCTGACCCTCGTCATGCGCTTGCAGCAGTTCACCGGGCCGGTGATGGCCAAGGGGCTCGAGGATCGGGCGCTCTACCGCTATTCCCGCCTCATCGCGCTGAACGAGGTGGGCAGCGAGCCCGGCCATTTCGGCGTGAGCCTTGCGGCCTTCCATGACGCGAACCGCGATAGGGCCTCGCGCGAGCCGGGCGCCATGCTCACCACCTCCACCCACGATACGAAGCGCGGCGAGGATGCGCGGATGCGGATCGCGGCCATCGGCAGCCATGTGGAAGAGTGGGCGGCCAGGGTCGAGGAATGGCACGGGATGCTCGCCTCGGACGAGGAGCCCGTGGATCTCAGCGAGGAATATTTCTTCTACCAGCTCCTGCTGGGCGTCTGGCCGATGGACTGGGCCGAGGCGCCGGAGGCTCAGGATCTCGCGGCCCTGCGCGAGCGGGTCGAAGCGGCCATGCTGAAGTCGATCCGCGAGGCCGCGGTCAACAGCCGCTGGGTCTTCGGCAACGAAGCCTATGAGGCGGCCTTCTGCGCCTTCATCGCGCGCGCCCTGGGCACGCCCGACAGCGCCTTCCTGCGCTCCTTCCTGGCCTTCCATGGCCGCATCGCTCCGCAGGCGCTGGGGAACATCCTCGTTCAGACCGTGCTGAAGCTGACGGTGCCCGGCATGCCCGACACCTATCAGGGCGCGGAGCTCTGGGAGCAGAGCCTTGTCGATCCCGACAACCGCCGCCCGGTGGATTTCGCGCTTCGCGAACGGATGCTGCTGGAGACGCAGGAGAAAGCGCCGGCGGATGTGCCATCGGAGGAGGGGGCGGTGAAGCTCGCGCTGACCGCGCGGCTTCTGGCGCTCCGGGCCGAGCTGCCGGATCTCTTCGCGCGCGGCAGCTACGAGCCCGTGGAGGCGGGCGAGGGGATCTGCGCCTTCCTGCGCGCGGGTGACGGCGCGCGGATGCTCGTGGCCTGCCGTCTGAACCGGGCCGCCCACCCCGCCGAGGGGATGAGCCTCCCGGAAGGCCGGTGGCAGGATCTGGTGACCGGTGCCGAGGCCAGCGGCAGGCTCGCCTTCGGCCAGCTGCCGGTGGCGGTGCTGATAGACCGGTAACAGTCGGCAGGAGCGTCGCCCTCAGGCGGGCGGCGCTCTTAAAGGACCTGCGGCCCCGTCAGAGCCCCGCGAGGATCCGCTTCGCCTCGGTATGGATGTCGGTGAGCTGGTCGCGATCCTCGCCCGGGAAGAAGCGCCCGCGGGTGGCGGTCGGCAGCGGCACGGGCGTCTCGATCAGCACGCGCGGGCCGATCTTCTGCGTCTCGGCCTGCCAACTGCGGACCAGCGCGATCTGTGCAGCCTTGGTCGCGCCATAGGCGCCGAAGAAGGGCTCGCCCGCGTGGCGGTCGTCGAAGAACAGCGCCGTGCCCTGACCCGCGCGCAACAGCGGCTCGACCATCGGGATCAGCATGCCCGTCGCGCGCACGTTGGTTGCGATCGACTTCTCCCAGTCCTTCGGATCGAGATGGCCGGTCGGGCAGAGCGGCGCGGCATGGACCGCCGCATGAACCCAGAGATGCACGGCGCCCCAGCGGTCGAAGATCGAGCGGCAGAGATGGCGCATCGCATCGTCGTTCGTCACATCCATCGGCGCGAGCGTCGCGGGCTCGGCCCCGGGGCGGCGCCCCCGGATGCGGTCGTCCATGTCCTCGAGCCCGCCCGTCGTGCGCGCCACCGCGATGACGTGCCAGCCCGCCACGCCCAGTTCCTCGGCGATCGCGGTGCCGAGCCCGCGCGAGGCTCCGGTGACAAGGGCAATGCGGGGCGAGGGCAGGGTGCTCATGGATCGCGGCCTTCTGACTGAAAAGCGCCGCGGCTCGGGGCCGGCGGCGCTTCAGCCTATGGCGGGAAATGCAGGGGCGCGCAACCCATGGGGCATGCGCCCGCCCGTCGCGCGGGCGGCCTACTCGGCCGCCTTCATCTCGAAACCCTGCTCGATCTTGTCGGAGGGCGCGACGGGATAGTCGCCCGAGAAGCAGGCATCGCAGTAGCGCGGCGCATTCGGATCGCGGCCGCCGGCCTCGCCCACGGCGCGATAGAGCCCGTCGAGCGAGATGAAGCGCAGGGAATCGACCCCGATCCAGTCGCGCATCTCGTCCTCGGACATGTTCGCGGCGAGAAGTTTGCTCCGCTCGGGCGTGTCGACGCCGTAGAAGCAGGGCCAGGCCGTCGGCGGCGAGGCGATGCGGAAATGGACCTCGGCCGCGCCCGCATCGAGGATCATGTCCTTGATCTTGCGCGACGTGGTGCCGCGGACGACCGAATCATCCACAAGGATCACCCGCTTGCCCTTGATGAGGGCGCGGTTGACGTTGAGCTTCAGCCGCACGCCCATGTTGCGGATCTGCTCGGTCGGCTCGATGAAGGTCCGCCCCATGTACTGGTTGCGGATGATGCCCATCGCATAGGGAATGCCCGACTGCTGGCTGAAGCCGATGGCGGCCGGGGTGCCCGAGTCGGGCACCGGACAGACCAGATCGGCATCGACGGGCGCTTCCTTGGCCAGTTCCACCCCGATCTGGCGCCGGGTCTCGTAGACCGAGCGGCCGCCGAGGATCGAATCCGGCCGCGAGAAATACACATGTTCGAAGATGCAGAACCGGGCGGCGCGGCGCTCGAACGGGTGGAAGCTCTCGATGCCGCGGGTCTCGTCGATCACCACCATCTCGCCCGGCTCGACCTCGCGGATGAACTCGGCGCCGATGATGTCGAGGCCGCAGGTCTCAGACGACAGCGCCCAGCCCTCGCCGATCCGGCCGATCACCAGCGGCCGCACGCCCAGCGGATCGCGGACGCCGATCAGCTTGGTGCGGGTCATGGCGACGACCGAGAAGGCGCCCTCGACGCGGCGCAGCGCGTCCTTCATCCGCTCGGGGATGTTCTTCTGGATCGAGCGCGCCATCAGGTGGATGATGCACTCGCTGTCCGAGGAGGACTGGAAGATCGAGCCCCGCTCGATCAGCTCGCGCCGCAGCGCGGCCGCGTTGGTGAGGTTGCCGTTGTGGGCGACCGCCGCCCCGCCCATGGCGAATTCGCCGAAGAAGGGCTGCACGTCGCGGATGGCGGTGGAGCCCTTCGAACCGGCGGTCGAATAGCGCACATGGCCGATGGCCAGCGCGCCGGGCAGGGTGGCCATCGTGTCGGGATCGGTGAAGTTGTCGCGCACATAGCCGAAGCGGCGGGCGGAATTGAAGCCCTGCTCGGGATCGTGGGAGACGATGCCGCCCGCCTCCTGCCCGCGGTGCTGCAGCGCGTGCATGCCGAGGGCTACGAAGTTGGCTGCGTCAGACACACCGATGACACCGAAAACGCCGCACTCTTCCTTCAACTTGTCATCGTCGAAGGGGTGGCTCAGGAAGGGGCGCATGGGAGGGCTCCGAATCCGAGGGGAGATTGGCCCCTCATGTAGTGGCTTGTCACGCCGCTGTCACCCTCACAAAGCCGTGCTCCGTCAGTTGGCGGGTGCGGGGGCCGGCGTCGCGGGCGTGGTGGGCGCCGGTGCCTGCGTGGCGGGCAGGGCGCAGCTGCTCACCAGCTGCTCGTAGCGGGCCACGATCCAGCCGGGCGCGTCGGAAGGGATCGACTGGTCGATGTTCTCCTGGAACGAGGCGAAGACCCGGGCCGAGCGGGAATTGTCCACCATCGGGATGGTCTCGGAGGCTACCGCGCGGTCGTAAACGATCAGCGCCACCGCCACGAGCACGACGCCGCGCAGCACGCCGAAGAGGAAGCCCAGGCTCTGGTCGAGGCCACCCAGCGCCGAATTGCGGATGGCCGAGGAAAAGAGCGGCGTGAAGAGCGAGAGCAGCACGAGGCCGAGGGCAAAGACGGCCGCGAAGGCCGCGATGATCGAAAGCTCGCAGCTGTCGCCGAGGAAGTCGCCGACGACCGGCACCTCCTTGATGAGCGGCTGCGCCTGCGCCGCGAAGACGAAGGCCAGCACGGCCGCCGCGATCCAGCCCGCGATGGCCATGACCTCGCGCACGAGGCCGCGCGAGTAGGCGAGGATCGCCGACAGCACGATGACGGCCGCAACCACGGCGTCGATGATGGTAAAGCCTTCCATGTGCCTGCTCCTTCGGCGTTACCCAGCCCCGAACATCTCACCCACGAATGCCGCGAGGTCGGGCATCTGACGCACCCGCATTCCCTCGTCCTGGCCCACTTTCGAGCGGGTCGGCGCGATTGCCTGCGAGAAACCAAGTTTCGAGGCCTCTTTCAAGCGGCTTTCGGTCTGGGCCACCGGGCGGAGGGCACCCGAGAGGGAGATCTCGCCGAAAAGCACCATGTCGGGCGGAATTGCCACATCTTCGCGGGCCGAGACGAGGGCCGCGGCCACGGCGAGGTCGGCCGCAGGCTCGGAGACGCGCATCCCGCCCGCCACGTTGAGGAAAACATCGAGGCCCGCGAAGGGGATACCGCAGCGCGCCTCGAGGACGGCGAGGATGGTCGAGAGCCGGCCGCTGTCGAGGCCCACCACCGTCCGGCGCGGGGTGCCGAGCGGCGAGGGCGAGACGAGGGCCTGGATCTCGGTGAGGACGGGGCGGGTGCCCTCGATGCCCGCGAAGACGGCCGAGCCCGGCGCGGGCTGGTCGCGGTCGGACAGAAAGAGGGCGGAGGGGTTCGCGACCTGCGCGAGCCCGCCGCCCGTCATCTCGAAGACGCCGATCTCGTCGGCCGGGCCGAAGCGGTTCTTGACCGCGCGCAGGATGCGGAACTGGTGGCCGCGCTCGCCCTCGAAATAGAGCACCGTATCGACCATATGCTCGACGACGCGCGGGCCCGCGATCTGGCCCTCCTTCGTCACATGGCCCACGATGACGATGGCCACGCCGCGCCGCTTGGCGAAGGTCACGAGCTCGTGGGCCGAGGCGCGGACCTGCGCCACCGAGCCGGGGGCGGATTCCACATTGTCGAGCCACATGGTCTGGATCGAGTCGATGATGGCCAGCGCCGGGCGCTCGGCGTCGAGCGTGGTCAGGATGTCGCGCAGGTTGGTCTCGGCGCCGAGAGCCACGGGCGCCTGCCCGAGGCCGAGCCGTTGGGCGCGCATCCGCACCTGCGCCGCCGCCTCCTCGCCCGAGATATAGAGGCACTTTACCCCGCCATTGGCAAAGCTCGCCGCGGCCTGCAAAAGGAGGGTCGACTTGCCGATGCCGGGATCGCCGCCCACGAGGATCGCCGAGGCGGGCACGAGGCCGCCGCCCAGCACGCGGTCGAGCTCGTCGATGCCCGAGGAGGTGCGCGGCGGCGCCGCCTCTTCGGTCGCGAGGTCGCTCAGCGCGATGGTGCGGCCCTTGGAGCCCAGCGCCTTCGGCCCGCTCGACAGCGGCGTTTCCTCGACGATCGAGTTCCAGGCGCCGCAGGCGTCGCAGCGCCCGGCCCACTTGCGGTGGACGGCGCCGCAGGTCTGGCAGGTGAAGACGGGGGGGGATTTGGCCATGGCGCCTTTTGCCCCCTTGCGCGGAGCGGCGCAAGCCGCGCCTGACGCAGGCCAGGTCCGCAATCGGCGGTGCGCGCGCGGCCTCCTCAGGACACGCCCGCGCGCGGCGGTGCTCGCGCGGCCTCCGCCGGGCGCTTCGGCGCGAACACGGCTCATGTCCCGGCAGCGCCGGTCAGCGCGCGGGCGTGAGGAAGGAGAGGGTCAGCGAGGCGAGGATGCAGCCGGTGAAGAGCCAGAGGCCCCAGGCGGTCTCGACCGTGGCGAGGCCCACCCCCTTCATGAGCACGATATAGAGCGCGATCAGGAAGATGTCGGCCATGGCGAGCCGGCCCAGCAGATGCAGCGCGGGCAGGACGCGGGGCGACAGAAGCCCCGCATGGAGAAGCGCCAGACCGATGGTCTTCAGGTAGGGCGCAAAGATCGCGAAGAAGGTCACGAGCAGCGCAAGGCCCACATCGGTGCTCCAGAGCGACTGGAGACCCGAGACCACCGAAATCTCGGACAGGCCGAAGAGCGGCAGCATCCCCGCCCGCATCAGGGGCGCGAACCAGGCGACCGGAAAGAGGAGGAGAAGCGCGAGGTTGGCCGCGCGCAGCATCTAGCGCAGCGCCTCGATCGGGCCCTCGGCGCGACCGTGGATGAACTGCTGGACGTAAGGATCGGGCGTGGTGTCGAGCTCCGAGACCGGGCCCGTCCAGCGGATCTTGCCGCGGTGGAGCATCGCCACATTGTCCGCGATGGCGCGCACAGAGGTCATGTCATGGGTGATGGTCATGGCGGTCGCGCCCATCTCGGTCACGATCTCGCGGATGAGATCGTTGATGACGCCCGCCATGATCGGATCGAGGCCGGTGGTGGGCTCGTCGAAGAAAATGATCTCGGGATCGGCGGCGATGGCGCGCGCGAGGCCCACGCGCTTCTGCATGCCCCCGGAGAGTTCCGCCGGATAGAGGTCGGCCACCTGCGGGCCGAGGCCCACCCGGCGCAGCTTCTCGATGGCGATCTCGCGCGCCTCGGCCTTGGGCCGTTTCTGCGCGCCGCGGAGCAGCCGGAAGGCCACGTTCTCCCAGACATGGAGCGAATCGAAGAGCGCCGCGCCCTGAAACAGCATCCCGAAGCGGGCGAGGAAGGCATCGCGCTCGGCGCGCGTCACATCCTCGTCGTTCAGAAGGATCTGGCCCCTGTCGGGATGGACGAGGCCCAGAATGCACTTGAGCAGCACCGACTTGCCCGTGCCCGAGCCGCCGATGATGACCATCGAGCTGTTGCTCTCGACGCGCAGGTCGATGCCGCGCAGGACCTGGTTCGCGCCGAAGCTCTTGGTGACGCCGGAAAGCTCGATCATGAGGTGAAGAACACCTCCGTCAGCAGGTAGTTCGCGGCGAGGATCAGCACCGAGGCCGCCACGACGGCGGATTTGGTGGCCCGGCCCACGCCCTGCGCGCCGCGGCCCGAGTTCATGCCGTGATAGCAGCCCATCAGCGCCACGATGAAGCCGAAGGCCGCGCCCTTCACGAGGCCCGAGCCCACGTCCCAGACCTCGAGGAAGTCGGTCGTGTTCTTGATGTAGGTGGCCGAGTTGAAGTCGAGCCGGTTCACCCCCACGAGCCAGCCGCCCGCGATGCCGATGGAATCGCCCACCGCCACGAGGATCGGCACGGCGAGGGTGGCTGCCAGCACGCGGGGCACGGCCAGATATTTCAGCGGGTTCGTCGACAGGGTCACGAGCGCGTCGATCTGCTCGGTCACCTTCATGGTGCCGATCTCGGCCGCGATCGAGGAGGCCACGCGGGCCGCCACCATGAGCCCGCCCAGAACCGGGCCCAGCTCGCGCGTCATGCCGATGGCCACGATGGAGGGCACCACCGCCTCGGCCGAGAAGCGCGCGCCGCCCGCATAGATCTGGAGCGCGAGCGCCCCGCCGGTGAAGATCGCGGTCAGCCCCACCACCGGCAGCGACAGCCAGCCGATCTGGATCAGCGCGGTCAGAAGCTCGCGCGGGTAGAAGGGGGGGCGGAAGATATGGCTCACCACCGCGCCCGCAAAGAGCGCGATGCGGCCCACGGCCGCCAGCATCCCGAGCGTGGCGCGTCCGAGGGCGGCGATGGGGGCTGCGGCGCTCACGCCGCGAGGGCCCCGTAGCGGCGCTGGTAGCGGCGGCCGAGGCTCGTCAGGATCTCGTAGCCGATGGTGCCCGCCGTGTCGGCCAGATCGTCCGGGGTCTGGTGCGGCCCGAGGATGTCGAGCGTCTCGGGCACTTCGGGCAGGTGGCTCACATCCACCGTGATGAGATCCATCGACACCCGGCCCACCAGCGGGCAGGGCACCCGGCCCGCATAAAGCGTGGCGCGCGAGGACAGCGTGCGCGGCAGCCCGTCGGCATAGCCCGCGGCGACCGTGGCGATGGTCGAGGTATGTTCGGCCGTCCAGGTGTTGGAATAGCCCACGGGCTCGCCGATCTCGACCTCGCGCACCTGGATCACCGGCAGCGAGAGCCGCACCACCGGGCGCGCCTCCTCGAACGGGCGGCCGCCGTAGAGGCCGATGCCGGGGCGGGTCAGCTCGAAATGCCAGGCGGGGCCGAGCAGGATGCCGCCGGTGGCCGAGAGCGAGCGCGGCACGCCGGTGCCGTCGGTCATGGCGCGGAAGGCGCCGAGCTGCTCGGCATTCATCGGATGGTCGGGATCGTCCGAACAGGCGAGGTGACTCATCAGCAGTTCCGGTCCCGCCTCGAGCGCGAAGCCGGCCACGGCCTCCCATTCGCCGGGCTCGAGCCCGAGCCGGTTCATCCCGCTGTCGAGCTGGAGGCCGAAGGGCTGGCCGCCCAGCGCCTCGAAATGCCGGGTGAGCTGGTCGATGGAGTTCAGCATCGGCGTCAGGTCGAAATCGCGGATGAGGGCGGTGTCGCCCTCCATATGCCCCGAGAAGACGCAGATCTGCGGCCCGGAGCCGAGCGCGCGGCGCACGTCGGCCCCTTCCTCGCAGGTGGCGACGAAGAAGCGGCGGGCACCGGCCCGCGCGAGGGCATGGGCGACCTTGGCCGCGCCGAGCCCGTAGCTGTCGGCCTTCACGACGGCGCCGGTCTGGCAGTCGGAGGCGGTCATCTGGTCGAGCGCGCGCCAGTTGGCGGCGATGGCGTCCAGGTCGATGGTGAGGGTCGCGGTGGCCATGGCGGTGTTTTCACCGGAGTGCGCGCGAGGTCAAGGGGAGAAAGGCCGCGGCAGGCGCTCTGCCGCCCCGCGCGCGGTCACGAAAACCGGAAGAGGCTGCGGGGGCTTCGGCGCGCCGCCCTGCGCGGCCCGCGTCGATCCTGTCGCGGCCGCGCGGGGGCCAAGCCGGGTGGCGCGGCGGGGCCGCCGCTGGTAAAGGGCGGCAAAGCCATTGCGAGGAGACGGACCATGTTCGATCTGACGGGAAAATCGGCGCTCATCACCGGCGCTTCGGGCGGCATCGGCGGCGGCATCGCGCGCGCGCTCCATGCGGCGGGGGCGACGGTGGCGCTCTCCGGCACGCGGACGGGGCCGCTCGAAGAGCTGGCGGCCGAGCTGGGGGATCGGGCTCATGTGCTCGCCTGCAACCTCTCGGATGCGGCGGCCGTCGAAGCGCTGCCGAAGCAGGCGGCCGAGGCGATGGGCGCGGTCGACATCCTCGTGAACAATGCGGGCATCACCCGCGACCAGCTCGCCATGCGCATGTCGGACGAGGATTGGGAGCAGGTGATCGAGGTGAACCTGACCTCGACCTTCCGGCTCTGCCGCGGCGTCCTGCGCGGCATGATGAAGGCGCGCTGGGGGCGGATCGTCAACATCACCTCCATCGTGGGCGCGACGGGCAATCCGGGGCAGGCCAATTATGCCGCCTCGAAGGCGGGTGTCGTGGCCATGTCGAAGAGCTTTGCGGCCGAGGTGGCGAGCCGCGGCATCACCGTCAATGCGGTGGCGCCGGGCTTCATCGCGACTGCGATGACCGACAAGCTGAACGACGAGCAGAAGGCGCGGATTCTGAGTCAGGTGCCGATGGGCCGGATGGGCGCCCCCGACGATATCGCGGCGGCCGTGCTCTATCTGGCCAGCCCCGCGGCGGGCTATGTGACGGGGGCCACGCTCCATGTGAACGGCGGCATGGCGATGCTGTGAAAAAGGCCGGCGGACGTGCGGCACTTTCGGCGCGGGAAAGCGTTTGCCTTGACGAAAGAGCCTTGCTATAGGCCCGTCAGAGTTGCCGGGGCTGACGCCTCCGGCTGAACTGCACCAGTTGCCTGCAGGGCAAGGGACAACGAGCCGGGAACCCTCCCGCAACGAATGAGGAAGTGACATGAGCGACATCGCTGATCGCGTGAAGAAGATCGTCGTCGAGCATCTGGGCGTCGAAGAGGAGAAGGTGACCGAGAATGCCTCGTTCATCGACGACCTCGGCGCGGACAGCCTCGACACGGTCGAGCTCGTGATGGCCTTCGAGGAAGAGTTCGGCATTGAGATCCCGGACGATGCGGCCGAAACCATCCAGACCTTCGGCGATGCGGTGAAGTTCATCTCGGAAGCCGCCTGAGCTTCCGCCGGGCGATCCGCCTGGGCATTTCGGACCCCCGTCGAGCGGCGCTCGGCGGGGGTTTTTCGTTTCCGGACAAGGATGCCGGCTGTCAACTCCGCCGCCGGCGGTGGGTGGTGGTTGCTGCGCGCAGCGGCACGGACCGGCCTTGGGATGCTGTCTGGCGTCGGCCGCACTGTCGGGTGCCCTCCGGGTGGGCCTCGCCGTGACCGGGAGGAGGCGCCGCCGTCCGATCCGGTCGCGGCATGGGAGCGCCCGGCCCGTCCTCTGCCGCGCCGGGAAGGGCGGCGGCGGCGCCTTGTCCGTGGCAACGCCGGCCGCGGGGGTTCGATGCCCCCGCGGCCGGCTCCTCCGGTGCCGCAGGGTGCGGGCGCGCGCGCCGGTCGGCCGGCGGACGGGCGCAGGGCGGTGGCTCCGCTTGTTGCGGAGGGCGGTGGGCGCGTGTAAGACCGCAACCCACATGGGCCCGACGACGGGCTGGCAGAGGAGTCATGGCATGCGTCGAGTGGTTGTCACGGGGCTGGGCATGGTCACGCCGCTGGCGTGCGGCGTCGAGGAGACCTGGAAGCGGCTGCTGGCCGGGCAGTCCGGCGCGGGTCCGATCCAGCGGTTCGACACGTCCAACGTGACCACGCAATATGCCTGCGAGATCCCGGTGGGCGACGGCAGCGACGGCACCTTCAACGCCGACGAATGGATGGAGCCCAAGGACCGGCGCAAGGTCGACGATTTCATCCTCTATGCCATGGCCGCGGCCACGCAGGCGGTGAAGGATTCCGGCTGGGAGCCGCAGTCCGAGGAAGACCGCTGCCGCACGGGCGTGATGATCGGCTCGGGCATCGGCGGCCTCTCGGCCATCGCCGACACGGCCGTGCTCATCAAGGAAAAGGGGCCGAAGCGCGTCTCGCCCTTCTTCATCCCCTCGGCGCTCATCAACCTCGCTTCGGGGCAGGTCTCGATCCGCTTCGGCTACAAGGGGCCGAACCATGCCGTCGTCACCGCCTGCTCGACCGGCGCCCATGCGATCGGCGATGCGGCGCGGCTGATCCAGCTCGGCGATGCCGACGTGATGCTCGCGGGCGGCGCCGAGAGCCCGATCTCCGAGATCGGCATCGCGGGCTTCAACGCCTGCAAGGCGCTCTCGACCAAGCGGGGCAACGAGCCCGAGGCCGCCTCGCGGCCCTGGGACGCCGACCGCGACGGATTCGTGATGGGCGAGGGCGCGGGCGTCGTCGTGCTCGAGGAATATGAACATGCCAGGGCGCGCGGCGCCAAGATCTATGCCGAGGTGCTGGGCTACGGTCTTTCCGGCGATGCCTACCACATCACCGCCCCCTCGGAAGACGGGGACGGCGGCTTCCGCTCGATGACCATGGCGCTGAAGCGCGCGGGCCTCGAACCCTCGGCGGTCGATTACATCAACGCCCACGGCACCTCGACCATGGCCGACGTGATCGAGCTCGGCGCCGTCGAGCGGCTTCTGGGCGAGGCGGCGTCCGCGGCCACCATGTCCTCGACCAAGTCGAGCATCGGGCACCTCCTTGGCGCGGCGGGCGCGGTCGAGGCGATCTTCTGCGTGCTGGCGATCCGCGATCAGGTGGCGCCGCCCACGCTGAACCTCGACAACCCGGCCGTGGAGGCGAGGATCGACCTTGCGCCCAAGGCGGCGCACCCGCGCAAGATCGACGTGGCCTTGTCGAATTCCTTCGGCTTCGGCGGCACGAACGCGTCGCTGGTGCTGGGACGGGTCACCTCGTGATGTGGCGCTCCGTCGCCTCCAACGCGCTGACCCTCTTCATCGTGGTGCTGGTGGCGGCGGCGGGGTTGCTGGCCTGGGGACGGCAGGAATATACCGGCCCCGGCCCGCTCGCCGAGGCGGTCTGCCTGCGGGTGGAGCGGGGCGACTCGCTCTCGGTCGTGAGCCGCAGGCTCGAAGAGCAGGGCGCGGTCAGCGATGCGCGGATCTTCCGCATCGGCGCGGATTATTCCGATCAGGCCGCGGGGCTCAAGTTCGGCAGCTACCTGCTGCCGCCCCGCGCCTCGATGGGGGAGATCCTCGATATCCTGACCGCGGGCGGCCAGTCGACCTGCGGGCGCGAGGTGAACTACCGGATCGGGGTGGTGGCGGCCGAGATCATCCTGCGCGAGTTCGACGCGGCCGCCGGCCGCTATGTCGAAGTGGCGAAATTCGTGCCCGGCGAGGGCGAGGCGCCCGAGGCCTATGCGGAGGCGGCCGAGGAGGGCGACCTGCGCTGGCGCGTGACGCTCGCCGAAGGGGTGACGAGCTGGCAGGTGGTCGAGAGCCTGCGCAGGGCCGAGTTCCTTCAGGGCGAGATCAAGGAGGTTCCCCCCGAAGGATCGCTCGCCCCCGACAGCTACGAGGTGGCCCGCGGCGACGACCGGGCGGCGCTTCTGGCGCAGATGCAGGACCGGCAGGCCCGCATCATCGCCGAGCTCTGGGCCGCGCGTTCGGCGGATGTGCCCTATGCCACGCCGGAAGAGGCGATGGTCATGGCGAGCATCGTCGAGAAGGAGACCGGCATCGCGAGCGAGCGGCCGCAGGTGGCGAGCGTCTTCGTCAACCGCCTGGCCCAGGGGATGCGGCTGCAGACCGACCCCACGGTGATCTACGGCCTGACCGAGGGCAAGGGCGTGCTCGGGCGCGGCCTGCGCCAGAGCGAGCTGCGCCGGCGGACGGATTACAACACCTATGTGATCGACGGGCTGCCGCCCACGCCCATCGCCAATCCGGGGCGGCTGTCGATCGAGGCGGCGCTCAATCCGGCCGAGACCGACTATCTCTATTTCGTGGCCGATGGCAGCGGCGGGCACGCCTTCGCCACCACGCTGGCCGAGCACAACCGCAACGTGGCCGCCTGGCGCAAGATCGAGGCCGAGCGGGGGATGCCGCCGCCGGTGGGCATCCAGGGCGAGTGATGGGCCGGACGATCCTTACCGAAAGGTTAAGGGGCCGTCCGCCAAGTCATTGAGGACGCTGGATTTTCCGCTTGACCTGGCGGGCGGTCCGATGTATCCCTTGTGACAGGATGGAAGAGGTGGGCAAGCGGCACGGGGCAACCCGGGGCCGCTTTTCCTTTGTCCGGCCGAGCCTCGGGAGGCGAAAGCAGCAGCGCATGACGATCGTCGACAAAGCCCCGCCAGTGGATCTGCTGGCGGAGACGGAGAAGCTTTACCGCGAGGCGGCCGAGGATCTGGTCCGCGCGCGTCGGAAGCTGTCGGAAGGCCGTGCCGAGGAAGTCCGGGCCGCCGTGCAGGCGGTGAAGGACCTCAAGGCCGCGCTTCAACTGGTGATGGATGAAAGGGCGAGGGTTGAAAAGCTACGCAGAACCGCGGGCGGCATCGTGCATGACTACGCCCTCGACTTCGACGCGGCCCGACGTGAGATCGGGCGCCGGCTGGCTCGCCTCCGCGACGCCGGACAAGGTGGATGAGTTTCTGGAGCAGCTGAGCGCGAATGCGCTGCTCGCGCTGCCCTGGATGTTCGAGTTCTGGGCGCTGCCGCACCAGCTTCCGCCCGAAGGGGTCTGGAAGAGCTGGGTGGTGATGGGCGGCCGTGGCGCGGGCAAGACCCGGGCGGGCGCGGAATGGGTGCGGGCCGAGGTCGAAGGCGCGCGTCCCGGCGATCCGGGGCGGTCGCGCCACGTGGCGCTGGTGGGCGAGACGATCGATCAGGCGCGCGAGGTGATGGTCTTCGGCGAGAGCGGGATCCTCGCCTGCTCGCCGCCCGACCGGCGGCCCGAATGGGAGGCGGGGCGCAGGCGGCTCGTCTGGCCGAACGGGGCGGTGGCCCAGATCTTCTCGGCCCACGACCCCGAGAGCCTTCGGGGGCCGCAGTTCGATGCGGCCTGGGCCGACGAGCTGGCGAAGTGGGGCCGGGCCGAGGAGGCCTGGGACATGCTGCAGTTCTCGCTGCGGCTGGGCGATCAGCCGCGGCAGGTGGTGACGACGACGCCGCGCAACGTGCCGGTCTTGCGTCATATCCTCGACAATCCCTCGACGGTGATGACCCATGCGCCGACGGAGGCGAACCGGGCCTATCTGGCCCGGTCGTTTCTGGCCGAGGTCCATGCCCGCTACGACGGCACGCGGCTCGGGCGGCAGGAGCTGGAGGGGCTGCTGCTGGAGGATGTGGAGGGCGCACTCTGGACCACGGCGCGGATCGAGGCCTCGAGGCTCGAGGAGCCGGGGCCGCTCGACCGGATCGTGGTGGCGGTGGACCCGCCGGTGACGGGGACCGAGGCGTCGGACGAATGCGGCATCCTCGTGGTGGGCGCGCGGACGGCCGGCCCGCCGCAGGACTGGCGGGCGGTGGTGCTGGAGGATGCCTCGGTGAGCGCCGCGAGCCCGGATCGCTGGGCACGGGCGGCGCTCGAGGCGCTGGCGCGTCACGGGGCCGACCGGCTGGTGGCGGAGGTCAATCAGGGCGGCGATCTGGTCGAGGCGGTGATCCGGCAGATCGACCCGCTGGTGCCGTTCCGGGCGGTTCATGCCTCGCGCGGGAAGGCCGCCCGGGCCGAGCCGGTGGCCGCGCTCTACGAGCAGGGGCGGGTGCGCCATCTGCGGGGCCTCGGCGAGCTCGAGGAGCAGATGTGCCGGATGACGCTGCGCGGCTACGAGGGCCGCGGCTCGCCCGACCGGGTCGATGCGCTGGTCTGGGCGGTGACGGAGCTGATGATCGAGCCGGCGCGCGCCTGGGTCTATCCGAGGCTGCGCCGGCTCTAGATCCGGCCCCGCAGGCGACGCGAGCCGCGCCCGGCAGGGGCGCATGTCCGCGCGACAATGGAGTTCTTGCTGATGCTGTTCGACTTCCTGAGGAAACCGGCGCGCGCTCCGGCGCCCGAGCGCAAGGCCTCGGCCACGGGGCCGGTGGTGGGCTGGAGCACGGGGCGCGTGGCCTGGAGCGCGCGGGACATGGTGTCGCTGACCCGGAACGGGTTTCTGGGCAATCCGATCGCCTTCCGGTCGGTCAAGCTGATCTCGGAGGCGGCGGCCGCGCTGCCTCTGGTTCTGCAGGATGCGGGGCGGCGCTACGAGAGCCACCCGATGCTGGATCTGATCGCGCGGCCGAACCCGTTGCAGGGGCGGGCCGAGCTGCTCGAGGCGCTCTATGCGCAGCTTCTGCTGACGGGGAATGCCTATCTCGAGGCGGTGGCCGGATCGGCGCGGCTGCCCGGAGAGCTGCATCTCCTGCGCTCGGACCGGATGAGCCTCGTGCCGGGGCCGGACGGGTGGCCCGTGGCCTACGATTATGCGGTGGGCGGGCGGCGCATCCGCTTCGACATGACGGCGGGCCTGCCGATCTGCCATATTCGCACCTTCCATCCGCAGGACGATCATTACGGCTTCTCGCCGTTGCAGGCGGCGGCGGTGGCGCTCGACGTGCATGTGGCGGCTTCGGCCTGGTCGAAGGCCTTGCTCGACAATGCCGCCCGGCCCTCGGGGGCCATCGTCTATCGCGGCTCGGACGGGCAGGGAAGCCTGTCCTCGGATCAGTATGACCGGCTGGTGGGCGAGATCGAGGCCAACCATCAGGGTGCGCGCAATGCGGGGCGGCCGATGCTGCTGGAGGGCGGGCTCGACTGGAAGCCGATGGGCTTCTCGCCCTCCGACATGGAGTTCCACACCACCAAGGAGGCTGCGGCGCGCGAGATCGCCATCGCCTTCGGCGTGCCGCCGATGCTGCTCGGCATCCCCGGCGAGGCGACCTACGCCAATTATCAGGAGGCGCACCGGGCCTTCTACCGGCTGACGGTGCTGCCGCTGGCGGCGAAGGTCACGGCCACGTTGTCGCACTGGCTCGGCAGTTTCAGCGGCGAGGCGGTGGAGCTGCGGCCCGACCTCGATCAGGTGCCGGCGCTGGCGGCGGAACGGGATCAGCAGTGGGCGCGCGTCGCCGCGGCGGATTTCCTGACGGAGGCCGAGAAGCGGACGCTCCTCGGCCTGCCGAGGATCGCGGAGGAGGAGTGAGATGGATCAGGGCGGCTCCCGGTTCCTGTTTCAGAGCTTCGACGCGGCCCATGCCCGGATCGAGGCCAACGAGCGGGTCGCGGGCGAACGCTGGACGGCGCTCGATTTCCGCCTAGGCCGGATCGAGAACGGGCTGGAGCGGGTGGAGCAACGGATGTGGCTCTGGCTCTACGGTGTCGCGGCCTTCCTGCTGATGCAGGGGGCGGAGGCCGTCGTGCGGGCCCTTTTGGAGTGAGCGGATGCGAATGAGGGACGAATTCGGTGCGCCCGAACGGAAGTTTCACCGGCCCGAGACCGGGCTCGTCTTGTCCGAGGGCTCGGTGATCGAGGGCTATGCGTCGATCTTCGGCCGGGCCGACAATGGCGGCGACGTGGTGGCGCGCGGCGCCTATGCCGCCTCGCTCGAGGCCATGCGGACGCAGGGGCGGCGGGCGAAGATGCTCTGGCAGCACGACCCAGCCGAGGTGATCGGTGTCTGGGACGAGGTGCACGAGGACGAGACCGGCCTGTGGGTCAGAGGCCATATCCTGCCCGAGATCGGACGCGGCCGGGAAGCTGCCGCGCTGATCGCGGCGAAGGCGCTCGACGGGCTGTCGATCGGCTACCGGACGGTGCGCGCCGAGCGGGATGCCAAGGGTCGGCGGCTGCTGACCGAGATCGAGCTCTGGGAGGTCTCGCTCGTCACCTTCCCGATGCTGCCCGAGGCGCGGGTCGCCGCCAAGGGCGAGGACCGTGACGGGCTGGACTGGCAGGACATCGCCGACCTCTTCGAGGACGCCCGGCGAAGCCTCTCCGGGGGCTGAACAAGAGGCCGGACCGGGAAGCTCCGCGCCTGACCCGAACCACCGCAAGTCAGAGGAAGACGAGGATGACCGAGACCTGGGCTCGGGCCGGGACAGGCATGTCCGCAGGCCCCGATCCGGCCGTGGAGGCGAAAGCCGCAATGGCCGGTTTCCTGAAGGAGATCAATCGCTTTCAGGAGGAGGTGAAGAATGTGCTGCAACAACAGGAAGAGCGTTTGACCATGCTGGACCGCAAAACCATGATCTACGGGCGCCCGGCGCTGGCGGCCGCGGCCGACCAGGAGGCGCCGCATCGAAAGGCGTTCGGGGCCTATCTCCGCTCGGGCGACGACGATGGTCTGCGCGGCCTCGTCCTCGAGGGCAAGGCGATGACGGCGAGCGTCGCCTCGGACGGCGGCTATCTGGTCGATCCGCAGACCTCGGACGCCATCCGCTCGATGTTGCTGTCCACGGCCTCGATCCGTCAGATCGCCGGTGTGGTCCATGTGGAAGCCACGAGCTTCGACGTGCTGATCGACCGCACTGAGGTGGGGTCGGGCTGGGCCACGGAGGCCGCCACGATCAGCGAAAGCGCCTCGCCCACCATCGAGCGGATCTCGATCAAGCTGCACGAACTGTCGGCGATGCCGAAGGCGAGCCAGCGGCTGCTGGACGACTCGGCCTTCGACGTCGAGAGCTGGCTGGCGGCCAAGATCGCGACGCGCTTCATGCGGGCCGAGAGCGCGGCCTTCGTCAGCGGCGACGGGATCGACAAGCCGCGGGGCTTTCTGGCGCCGGCGAAGGTTGCGAACGCGAGCTGGAGCTGGGGCTCGATCGGCTATGTCCCCTCGGGTGCGGCGAGCGATTTCCTCGCCACGAACCCGGCCGATTGTATCATCACCCTGATCTATTCGCTCGGCGCCGATTACCGCGCGAATGCGACCTTCGTGATGAATTCGAAGACCGCGGGCGCGGTGCGGAAGATGAAGGACTCGGACGGCCGCTTCCTGTGGTCGGACGGTCTGGCCGCGGCGGAGCCTGCGCGGCTGATGGGATATCCGGTGCTCCTCTGCGAGGACATGCCGGACATTGCCGCGGGCGCCTTTGCCATCGCTTTCGGGGATTTCGCCGCCGGCTACACGATCGCCGAGCGGCCCGAGGTGCGGGTTCTGCGCGATCCGTTCTCGGCCAAGCCCCATGTCCTCTTCTATGCGACGAAGCGCGTGGGAGGCGATGTCAGCGACTATGCGGCGATCAAGCTCCTGAAGATCGCGGTGTCCTGAGGGCACCGCGGACGGCCGCCCTCGCACGGGGCGCAGCGGGCGCGCGCCGGCTTCGCCCGGCGCGCGCATCCCTCGGGAGCTTTCGGAGGCATTCATGATGTTGATCGAGCAGACGGCCGTGCCGGACAGCGCGCTGCCGATGGCCCGGTTCAGGGAGCATCTGCGGCTCGGGTCGGGCTTTACCGAAGAGGGGCTGCAGGAGGCGCTGCTCGCGGCGTTCCTCCGGGCGGCCATCACCACCATCGAGGGCCGGACGGGCAAGGTGCTGCTGTCGCGGCGCTATCTGCTGATGCTGGAGGAATGGCGGACAGACGAGGCGCAAGCGCTGCCGATCGCGCCGGTGGGCGAGATCCTGTCGGTGACGCTCGTCGATGCGGCGGGGCGGACCTTTCCCCTCGCACCGACGCTCTGGCGGCTGGTGCGGGATCAGCACCGCCCGAAACTGGTGCCGCGCGGATCGGTCCTGCCTGCGGCGCCGGAGGACGGGCGGATCGAGATCCTGTTCGAGGCGGGCTTCGGAGCCGACTGGTCCGCCGTGCCGGCCGATCTGGCGCAGGCCGTGATGCTGCTGGCGGCCGACTATTACGAGAACCGCTATGAGCCGAGGCTCGGGGCCGCCGGCCTGCCTCGGGCTGTCACGGGCCTCATTGAACGCTGGCGCACCGTCCGTGTGCTGGGTGGAGGGGCGGTCTGATGAGCGAGAGGCTGAACCGCCAGCTGGTCCTCGAGACGCCCGTGGCAGGGGCGGACGGCGCCGGGGGATCGATCCTGTCCTGGACGGCGCTCGGGATCGTCTGGGGGCGGATCGACCCCGGCGCAGGACGTGAGACGCAGGGGATCGAGATCCCGCTCGGAACGGTGCCGCTGAGGATCACGGTGCGCGCAGCCCCCGCGGGCGCTACCGCCCGGCCGCAGCCGGGTCAGCGCTTCCGCGAGGGCGCGCGTCTCTATCCGGTGCTGGCCGTGACCGAGAAGGATGCGGAGGGGCGATACCTCGTGTGCTTCGCGCGCGAGGAGGTTCCGGCATGAGCTATGCGGGAGCGGTCGCGCTTCAGGCGGCCCTGTATGAGCATCTTTCGGGCCAGCCCGCGCTGGCGGGCGTGCCGATCCACGACGCGGTTCCCCGTGGCAGCGGGCGCGGAACCTGGATCCTGATCGGTCCCGAGGAGGTCCGCGATGCCTCGGACGGCAGCGGCCGCGGCGCCCGGCATGACTTTACCGTCAGCGTGATGTCCGATGCGGCAGGGTTTCTCGCAGCGAAGCGCGTGGCCCTGGCCCTGTCCGACGCGCTGGTGACCGCGCCGCCCGTGCTCGATCGGGGGCGGCTGGTGCGGCTCGATTTCCTGAAGGCCGTGGCCCGGCGGCTCGGCTCGGGAGACGCGCGGCGCATCGACCTGACCTTCCGGGCCCGGATCGAGGAATGAGGCCGGCCCGAGGCCGGGATTGGCGAGGAGTGATCGCATGAGCGTGCAGAATGGCAGGGATCTGCTGGTGAAGGTGGATCTGACGGGCAGCGGCGGGTTTGAGACGATGGCGGGCCTCCGGGCCACGCGCATCGGCTTCAATGCCGAGACGGTCGATGTGACGTCGCTGGAAAGCCAGGGCGGCTGGCGCGAGCTGCTGGCCGGAGCCGGGGTGAAATCCGCCTCCATAACGGGGTCGGGCGTGTTCCGGGACGCTGCGACGGACGAGCGGGCGCGGGCGCTGTTCTTCGCCGGAGAGGCGCCCCGCTTTCAGGTGGTGATCCCGAGTTTCGGCACGGTCGAGGGCCCCTTCGTGATCTCGGCGTTCGAATATGCGGGGACCCACGATGGCGAGGCCACCTACGAAATGACGCTCGCCTCGGCGGGCAAGCTCACCTTCACGGCGCACTGATGGCCAATCCCTGGACAGGCGAAGTGGCGATCTGGCTCGACGGCCGGTGCCACACGGGCAAGCTCACGCTCGGCGCGCTGGCGGAGCTCGAGGCGGACCTCGGCGCGGACAGTCTGATCGCACTGGTGGAGCGGTTCGAGGAGCGGCGCTTCTCGGCGCGCGACGTGATCGCCGTGCTGGTGGCGGGGCTCCGCGGCGGCGGCTGGCAGGGCACCGCCGAGGAGCTGGGCCGGGCGGAGGTGGGCGGGGGTGCGGCGGGAGCGGCGCGCGCTGCGGCGGAGCTTTTGGTGCGTGCCTTCGCACTGCCGGAGGGGTGAGATGGGCCGGCTCGACTGGCCCGCCCTCCTGCGGCTGGGGCTCGAGGGGTTGCGGCTGTCGCCAGAGGCTTTCTGGCGGCTCACGCCTGCCGAACTGAGGATCATGCTGGGCGCGTCCGCCGTGGCGCCCCTGTCGCGCGCGCGCCTCGACGAGTTGCTGCGCGCCTATCCGGATGTCGAGAAGGAAGAGGGTCATGGCTGACATCGAGTCTCTGGAAGAGCAGGTGGCGGCGCTCGAGAGCACGCTTGGCAGTGCGGCCGGGATGACGGCGAGCTTCGAAAACGAACTGACGCGGATGCGGGACGCAATGGTCTTCACGAACCGCGAGGTGGATCGACTGTCGAGCGGCATGGGGACGGGCCTCAGGCGCGCCTTCGACGGGGTGCTGTTCGACGGCATGAAGCTCTCGGACGCGATGCAGGGTCTCGCGCAATCGATCTCCCGCACCGTCTATTCGGTGGCGATGAAGCCGGTGCAGGATGCGGTGTCGGGCTTTCTGGCCGATGGCCTGAACTCGATCCTCGGCGGGCTGATGCCCTTCGCGAAGGGGGGCGCCTTCTCGCAGGGAAGGGTCATGCCTTTCGCGCGTGGCGGTGTGGTGGCAGGGGCGACGCCTTTTGCCATGCGGGGGGCCACCGGGCTGATGGGCGAGGCGGGCCCCGAAGCGATCCTGCCGCTCGCCCGCGGGGCAGACGGGAGGCTCGGCGTGCAGGCGGGCGGCGGCCGCGCGGTGCAGGTGGTGATGAACGTGGCCACGCCCGATGTGCAGGGCTTCGAGCGCAGCCGGGGCCAGATCGCGGCGCAGGTGAGCCGGATGCTCGCGCGCGGCCAGCGCAACGGGTAGGGGCACGCCATGGGCTTTCACGAGGTCCGGTTTCCGACCAACCTCAGCTTCGGCTCGATCGGAGGGCCGGAGCGTCGGACCGAGATCGTCACGCTGGTCAATGGCTTCGAGGAACGCAACAGCCTCTGGGCCCATTCGCGCCGCCGCTACGACGCAGGTGTGGCGCTGCGCTCGCTCGACGATATCCAGGCGCTCCTGGCCTTCTTCGAGGCGCGCCGTGGCCAGCTTTACGGTTTTCGCTGGAAGGACTGGGCCGACTATCGCTCGTGCCTGGCCACCGCCTCTCCGGGGCCCAAGGATCAGCCTCTCGGCATCGGCGACGGGATCAGCCGGGAGTTCGCGCTGGTCAAGACCTATCGCTCGGGAAGCGAGCAGTATGTGCGGCCGGTGGCGAAACCCGTTGCAGGCTCGGTGAAGGTGGCGGTGGCAGGCGCGGTGCTGGTAGAAGGCGCGGGCTTCTCGGTCGACGAGACCAGGGGGCTCGTCACGCTCGCCGCGGCCCCTGCCGAAGGCGCCGCGGTCACGGCGGGGTTCGAGTTCGACGTGCCGGTGCGGTTCGATACCGACCGGATCCAGATCTCGATGGCCTCCTTCCAGGCAGGCGAGGTTCCGAGCGTTCCGGTGATGGAGGTGCGGGTCTGATGGGCGCGGCAGAGCTTCATGCGCATCTGAAGGGCGGCGCTGCCACCGTCTGCCGATGCTGGGCCGTGACGCGGCGGGACGGGACGGTGTTCGGCTTCACCGATCACGACCGGGATCTGGCGTTCGAGGGGCGGCTGTTCCGGGCAGAGACGGGGCTTACCTCGTCGGCGTTGCAGCAGACGACGGGCCTGTCGGTGGACAATGCCGAGACCGTCGGGGCGCTCTCGCATGTGTCGGTGACGGAGGCGGATCTGCTCGCGGGCCGGTTCGACGGCGCGGAGGTGCTGGCATGGCTCGTGAACTGGGCCGATGTCAGTGAGAGGCTGCTGCAGTTCCGCGGAACGCTGGGCGAGATCACCCATTCCGGGGGACGGTTCCGGGCAGAGTTGCGTGGCCTGACCGAGGCGCTGAACCAGCCGCAGGGGCGGGTCTATCAGCGGTCCTGTCAGGCGGTTCTGGGCGACCGGGCCTGCGGGGTCGACCTGAGCGCCGAAGAATTTGTGACGGAACGGGCCGTCGAAACCGTCGTCGGGCGGCAGAGTTTCGGGTTCGTGGGTCTGCATTCCTTCCCGGATCGCTGGTTCGAGCAGGGGCGCCTGGTCGTGGTGACCGGTGAGGCGGCAGGAGCGATGGGCGTGATCAAGTCCGACCGGCGCCGGAGAGAGGTGCGGACGGTGGAGTTGTGGGAGGCGCTCGGGCCGCAGATCGCCGTGGGCGACCGTGTCCGTCTAGAGGCGGGCTGCGACCGGAGGTCCGAGACCTGTCGCCTGAAGTTCGACAATTTCAGAAACTTCCGGGGCTTTCCTCATCTTCCGGGAGAAGACTGGCTCAGTGCCTATCCGGCGGCGACGGGGACGCATGACGGTGGGAGCCTGTGGCGATGAACGGGGCCGATGTGGTGGCCGAGGCACGGTCCTGGCTGGGCACGCCCTACGTCCACCAGGCTTCGGCCAGGGGGGCCGGCGCGGACTGCCTCGGCCTTCTGAGGGGCATCTGGCGGTCGTTGATCGGCCCGGAGCCGCTGAAAGTGCCTGCCTATACGCCGGACTGGTCGGAGCCTTCCGGCCATGAAGAGCTGATGGCGGCCTGCGACCGGTGCCTTGTCCGCAAGCCGCTTGGGGCTGCGGCGGAGGGAGACGTCCTGCTCTTCCGAATGCGGCCGGGCGCGGTCGCCAAACATCTCGGCATTCTGGTTCGTCCGGGCCCGAATGCCTCGTTCATCCACGCCTATGGCGGCCACGGCACCGTCGAAAGCCCGCTCTCCGAGCCCTGGGCCGAGCGGATCGCGGCCCGTTATGCATTTCCGGAAAGGACGGACTGATGGCGACGCTTCTGCTGGCCGCGGCCGGATCGGCGATCGGAGCAGGCTTCAGCGGCACGGTGCTCGGGCTGACAGGGGCGGTCATCGGGCGCGCGATCGGGGCGACGGTCGGCCAGCTGATCGACCAGCGGCTGATGGGCGCGGGATCGCAGACGGTCCGCACCGGGCGGATCGAACGTTTCCGTCTGATGGGCGCCGGCGAGGGCGCCCCCGTGGCCCAGCTGTTCGGTCGCAATCGGGTGGCAGGACAGGTGATCTGGGCCTCGCGCTTCCTCGAGAGCCAGTCCGAGAGCACGGGCGGCGGAAAGGGCGGCGGCCCGAGATCGACAGTCGTGAGCTATTCCTATTCCGTCAGCCTCGCCGTCGCGCTGTGCGAGGGTGAGATCCTGCGCGTGGGCCGCATCTGGGCCGATGGTGCCGAGATCGCGACGGGGTCGCTCAACCTTCGGCTCTATCGCGGGACGGAAGCTCAGCTGCCGGATCCCAAGATCGAGGCAGTGGAGGGGGCGGGCATGGCGCCGGCCTACCGCGGGATCGCTTATGTGGTGATCGAGGATCTCGACCTCGCCCGGTTCGGCAACCGGGTGCCGCAATTCTCGTTCGAGGTGATGCGGGCAGCGCAGGGGGCTCTGGCGGATCGGGTGATGACCCTTCAGCGCGCGGTGAAGGGCGTGGCGCTGATCCCGGGCACGGGAGAATACGCTCTGGCCACGAGCCGTCTCGCCTACAGCCCCGATCCGGGAGAGACCGAGGCCGCCAACGTGCACACGGCGTCTGGGGAAAGCGACATGCGCAGCTCGCTTGCGCAGTTGAAGGGCGAGCTCCCGGCCTGCCGGTCGGTGTCGCTGGTCGTGTCCTGGTTCGGGAGCGACCTGCGCTGCGGCGCCTGCGAGATCCGCCCCAAGGTCGAGGGGCATCTCGACGCGGCGACCATGGCCTGGCGGTCGGGCGGGATCGACCGCACGCAGGCCGAACGGGTGGCGCGGATCGACGACCGTCCGATCTATGGGGGAACGCCTGCGGATGCGGCGGTGGTCGAGGCGATCCACGCCCTGAAGGCGCAGAACTGCTCGGTGCTCTACTATCCGTTCATCCTCATGGAACAGCTTCCCGGTAATGATCTGCCGGACCCCTGGTCAGGTGCTGCGGGCCAGCCGGTGCTGCCCTGGCGCGGGAGGATCACACTCTCGACAGCGCCGGGTCAGCCGGAGACGCCTGACAGGACGGGAGCCGCCGAGGATGAGGTGCGCGCCTTCTTCGGCGACGCGGACCCTCGCCAGTTCCGCATCGAGGACGGGCGCGTGATCCATGACGGCGCCGACGACTGGCGCTACCGGCGCTTCATCCTCCACGCGGCCTGGCTCTGCCGGCTGGCCGGCGGGGTGGAGGCCTTCTGCGTGGGCTCCGAGTTGCGCGGACTGACGGCGATCCGGGGGGCGGACGACAGCTTCCCGGCGGTGGCCGAACTGCAGAGGCTTGCGGCCGACGTGCGCGGCATCCTCGGGCCCGACGTGAAGATCGGTTACGCCGCCGACTGGAGCGAATGGTCCAGCCTCCATGCCGATGGCAATCTCTACTTCCATCTCGATCCGCTCTGGTCGGATCCGAACATCGATTTCATCGGCATCGACAATTACATGCCGCTCTCGGACTGGCGCGAGGCCGAGACTCATGCGGACGCGCGGTGGCCCTCGGTGCAGGATCTGGGCTACCTCAAGTCGAACATCGCCGGAGGCGAGGGTTTCGCGTGGTATTATCCCGACGAGGCCGCGGCGGCGGCTCAGGACCGGCGGCCGATCACGGATGCGGATTTCGGAGAGCCCTGGGTGCATCGCCCCAAGGACCTCCGAACCTGGTGGTCGCTGCCCCATCACGAGCGCATCGGCGGGGTGCGGCTGGCGCAGCCGACCGGCTGGGTCCCGCGCTCGAAGCCGATCTGGTTCACCGAATATGGGTGTCCGGCGCTCGACCTCGGGAGCAATCAGCCGAACCTGTTCATCGATCCCAAAAGCTCGGAATCCGCGCTGCCGCGGGGCTCGTCCGGACGACGCGACGACGGGATCGCGATGAACTACCTGCGCGCGATGGCCGAATACTGGCAGGACGAGGCCAACAATCCGGTGTCGGACCTCTATGGTGGCTCCATGGTCGACATGGACCGCGCCCATGCCTGGGCCTGGGACGCCCGTCCATTTCCGGCCTTTCCCGCGCTCGGCGATGTCTGGTCCGACGGGTCGAACTATGCGCGCGGTCATTGGCTGAACGGTCGCGCAGCCTCGCAACCGCTGTCCGCCGTCGTGGCCGAGTTCTGCGAACGGTCCGGGGTGACCGCCATCGACGTCACGCAGTTGCAGGGCGTGGTGCGCGGCTATGGGATTTCCGAGGTGGACAGTGCGCGGGCGGCCTTGCAGCCGCTGATGCTGGCCTATGGCTTCGAGGCGCTGGAGCGCGAGGGCAAGCTGATCTTCCGCATGCGCGACGGACGCGCGAAGGCCACGGTCTCGCGCGAGGACCTGGTGGCCTCGGACGATCTCGAGGGCGCGCTCGAGCGCGTGCGCGCGGCGGAGGTCGAGACCGCAGGCCGGGTTCGGCTGCACTTTCTCGAGGCGGAAGGCGATTATGAGGCACGTCAGGTCGAGGCGGCCTTCCCGGACGAAGCGACCTTTGCCGTCTCGCAATCCGAAGTGCCGCTCGTGCTCACCTCGGGCGAGGCGCGGGGCGCCGTCGAGCGGTGGCTGGCCGAGGCCCGCGTGGCGCGCGACAGCCTGCGCCTGGCCCTGCCGCGGTCGGCTCTGGCCTTCGGTGCCGGCGACGTTCTGGAGATTGAAGGCCGGCGCTATCGCATCGACCGCCTCGATCAGGCCGAATGCCAGCTGGCGGAGGCGGTTCGTGTGGAACCCGGCATCTACCGCCCCGCCGATATGGCCGAAGAGCAGGTGCGCGCGCGTCGCATTGCGGCTTCCGGTCCGGTCCGGCCGATCTTTCTCGATCTGCCCCTGCTCACGGGAACGGAGCTGCCCCATTCCCCCCACTTCGGTGTGGCAGCAACGCCTTGGCCGGGGCAGGTTGCGGTCTGGAGCGCGACGCAGGATGCGGGCTATCGCCTGAACCGGCTTCTGGGCGTGGCCGCAACGGCGGGCATCACCGAGACGATCCTGCGGGCTGCACCGATGGGGCGATGGGACATGGGCGCGCCGCTCCGGGTGCGGCTGCAGGGGCCGCCGCTCGCCGCGGCTTCGGATCTCGAGGTGCTGAACGGAGCCAACCTCATGGCCATCGGCGACGGCCGACCCGACGGGTGGGAGCTCTTCCAGTTCGCGGACGCGCGGCTGGTTTCGCCGCGGGTCTGGGAGCTTTCGCGGAGGCTCCGGGGGCAGGCGGGAACGGACGGGCAGATGCCCGAGATCTGGCCCGAGGGCAGCACGGTCGTTCTCGTCAACGGCGCGCTGACGCAGCTTCAGATGCCGCTGGCCGACCGCGGGCTCGCCCGGCATTACAGGATCGGTGCCGCTTCTCGCGGTTACGACGATCCGGACACCGTCCACCGGACCGAGGCTTTCGCGGGGGTCGGGCTCCGGCCCTATGCGCCGGTCCATCTGGCGGTGGAGCGGGACGGAGAGCACATCCTGCTGCGCTGGATCCGTCGCACCCGGATCGACGGCGACAGCTGGGAGGGGCGCGAGGTACCGCTGGGAGAGGAGAGCGAGCTTTATCTGGTCCGCGTGGTGGCGGGGGGGAAGGTGCGCCGGCAGGAGGAGGTGCGGGAGCCCCGCTGGACATACACCGGGGCCGCGCAGGCGGCGGATGGCGTGGGAAGCGCCTTCTTCCTCGAAGTCGCCCAGGTGTCGGAGAGCTTCGGGCCCGGGCCGTTCCGGCGCATCGCGCTCTGACCCATGCGGCGGGTTCTCCTCGCCGACCTCCTTGCCGTAGCAAACTGGCTCGCGCCCATGCCGCCGGGGCAGAGACCGGAGGCGTTGGCAGCCCTCATCGAGCGGGCGCATCTCGCTCACAGGGTCTCCAGACGGCTCGGCCACGCGCATCCCTTATGGGGAAACGGGTGCCTCGCCTCGGCCGTGGCCGGGCTCGCGCACCGCAGCGAGGGGCACGACCCGGATCCCGACCAGCTCGAGTCCCTGGCCCTGGTGGCCGCTGCCGTCGCCGGACGGCAACGGCGGGCGCAGGCCCTCCGCGAGGGGCGAGGCCGAAAGAAGGCACCTTCGGAAAGTGAATGCGTCCCTTCCCCTGTCGGCCGGAGTGACTATGTGGTATTTTCGGCGGTGACGAGGAAAGGACGCTGCAATGGCTGAGGCAAGACCCCGTGTTGCGACAGTGGACCCGGTCTGGCAACGGATCGTGGAAGAGGGCCATGCCGCCATCCTTGCCGAGCCTCTCCTCGGCGGGCTCGTTCATTCGAGCCTCCTGCACCATCCGTCCATGGAACGGGCGCTCGCCTACCGATTTTCGCTGAAGCTCGCCTCGGGAGAGATGAGCGAGCAGATCCTGCGCGAGATCGCGGACGAGGCCTATGCGTCGGATCCGGAGCTCGGGCAGATGGCGCGGGCCGACATGGTCGCCGTCTACGAGCGCGACCCCGCCTGCCATCGCTTCCTGCAGCCGATCCTCTTCTTCAAGGGCTATCAGGCGGTTCAGGCCTATCGCGTGGGCCACTGGCTCTGGACGAACGGACGGCAGGACCTCGCCTATTTCGTGCAGATGCGCGTGTCGGAAGCCTTCGGCGTCGATGTCCACCCGGCCGCCCGGATCGGGCGCGGCATCATGATCGACCATGCGCATTCCATCGTCATCGGCGAGACGGCCGTTGTGGGCGACAATGTCTCGATGCTCCATTCGGTCACGCTCGGCGGCACCGGCAAGGAGGATGGCGACCGCCATCCGAAGATCGGCAACGGGGTGCTGATCGGGGCAGGGGCCAAGGTGCTCGGAAACATCCATGTGGGCCATTGCAGCCGGATCGCGGCCGGCTCGGTCGTGCTGCAGGACGTGCCGCCCTGCACGACGGTGGCGGGCGTGCCGGCGCGCGTGGTGGGGGAAGCGGGCTGCGCACAGCCCGCCGTCACGATGGACCATCTGCTCAGCGACGGGTGAGCTGCCGGTAGGAAAGAAGGGGCCGGTCTGCGAGGATCGGCCCCTTTTTCATGTCCAGAGCGTGCAGCGGGCGCCCCCTCGCGAGGAGCGCCGCCGGCGTCAGGCCAGCATCGCGATCGGGTTCTCGAGATTCTCGACGATCGCCTTCAGGAACTCGGCCCCCAGCGCGCCGTCGATCACCCGGTGGTCCACCGAGAGCGTCATCGACATCATGGTGGCGGTCGTGATCGCCCCGTCCTTGCCCACCACCGGCTTGCGGATGCCTGCCCCGACGGCGAGGATCGAGCCGTGCGGCGGGTTGATGACCGCATCGAAATTCTCCACCCCGAACATGCCGAGGTTCGAGATCGCGAAGCTGCCGCCCTGATATTCGTGAGGCGCGAGCTTCTTCGTGCGGGCGCGGGCGGCGAGATCCTTCATCTCGGCCGACAGCGCCGACAGGCTCTTCTGGTGCGCATCGCGCAGGACCGGCGTGAAGAGCCCGCCCTCGATGGCCACGGCCACCGCCACGTCCGAGGGCTTCAGCCGCAGGATCCGGTCACCGGCCCAGACGGCATTCGCGTTCGGCACCTGCTGGAGCGCCACCGCACAGGCCTTGATGATGAAGTCGTTGACCGAGAGCTTCACTCCCCGGCTCTCGAGCTTCGCGTTGAGATCGGCGCGGAAGGCCATCAGCGCATCCAGAGCCACCTCGCGCCGGAGGTAGAAGTGCGGGATGGTCTGCTTGGCCTCGGAGAGACGCGCGGCAATGGTCTTGCGCATCCCGTCGAGCGTCACTTCCTCATAGTCGCGATCCGCGAAGAGCTTCGCCACCGAAGCCGCGGAGGCGGCCGGCGCGGCGACGGGCGCGGCCGCAGCGGCGGGCGCTTCTGCCTTCGGTGCCGCGACATCCGCCTTGGCGGCGGGCGCGGCCGAGGGTCGCGCCCCCTCGACATCGGCCTTCACGATCCGGCCGCGGGGGCCCGAGCCCTGCACCGCGGCAAGGTCGATCCCCTTCTCCTTGGCGATCCGGCGGGCGAGCGGCGAGGCGAAGACGCGCTCTCCCTCGGACCGGGCCGCCTGCGCCTCGGGCGCCTTGGCGGCCGGGGCAGGGGCCGCCTTCGGAGCCTCCTGCGCGGGCGCGGCCTCGTCGGCCGGTTCCTGCGGCTCCGGCACCTTGGCGGAGGACACGGCGTCCACGCTCTCGCCCTCTTCCACCAGCACGGCGATGGGCGTGTTGACCTTCACGCCTGCCGTGCCCTCGGCGATCAGGATCTTGCCGAGGATGCCCTCGTCGACCGCTTCGAACTCCATGGTGGCCTTGTCGGTCTCGATCTCGGCGATGATGTCGCCCGAGCGGACCTCATCCCCTTCCTTCTTCAGCCATTTCGCGAGCGTCCCCTCCTCCATCGTCGGAGACAGCGCGGGCATCAGGATCTCGGTTGCCATGGGCTTCTCCTCAGCGGTAGCAGACGGATTTCGCGGCCTCGACCACCTCGGCCGTGGTCACGAGCGCGTGCTTCTCGAGATTGGCGGCATAGGGCATCGGCACGTCCTTGCCCGTCAGGTTCAGCACCGGCGCATCCAGCCAGTCGAAGGCCTGCTGCATGATCGTCGCGGCGAGATGGTTGCCGATGGAGCCCACCGGCCAGCCCTCCTCGACGGTGATGCAGCGGTTGGTCTTCTTCACCGACTCGATCACCGTCTCGTAATCGATGGGGCGCAGCGTGCGCAGGTCGATCACCTCGGCCGAGATGCCCTCGGCGGCGAGCTTGTCGGCAGCTTCCAGCGCATAGGTCATGCCGATGCCGAAGGAGACGATGGTGACATCCGTTCCTTCGCGCCAGATCCGGGCCTTGCCGAAGGGGATCGTGAAATCGTCCATCAGCGGCACCTCGAAGGACCGGCCGTAGAGGATCTCGTTCTCGAGGAAGATCACCGGGTTCGGGTCGCGGATCGCGGTCTTCAGAAGACCTTTCGCATCCGCCGCCGAATAGGGCATCACCACCCTGAGGCCCGGGATCTGCGCATACCATGCCGCATAATCCTGGCTGTGCTGGGCGCCCACGCGGGCGGCGGCGCCGTTCGGGCCGCGGAACACGATGGGGCAGCCCATCTGGCCGCCCGACATGTAGAGCGTCTTGGCGGCCGAGTTGATGATCTGGTCGATCGCCTGCATGGCGAAGTTGAAGGTCATGAACTCGACGATGGGGCGAAGCCCGCCGAAGGCTGCGCCCACCGCAATGCCGGCGAATCCATGCTCGGTGATCGGCGTGTCGACCACGCGCCGGTCGCCGAACTCGTCCAGAAGGCCCTGGCTGATCTTGTAGGCGCCCTGATACTCGCCCACTTCCTCGCCCATCAGGAAGACATGCTCGTCGCCGCGCATCTCTTCCGCCATCGCCTCGCGGAGCGCCTCGCGCACCGTCATGGTCTTCATCTGGGTGCCGTCCGGCCAGTCGGGCGAGCGGTCGCGCTTGCCCGGCACCGGGGCGCCCGGCGAGGAGACGAGCGGCTCGTCCACGGCCTTGCCTTCCGAGGCTTCGGCGGGCTCGGGCTGCTTCTCCTTCTGGGTCGGCACGGGAGCCTGCACCTCGTCGGCGCTCTCCCCCTCCTCGACCAGCACGGCGATGGGCGTGTTCACCTTCACGCCGGCCGTGCCCTCGGCCACGAGCAGCTTGCCCACCGTGCCCTCATCGACGGCCTCGAATTCCATCGTGGCCTTGTCGGTCTCGATCTCGGCGATGATCTGGCCGGACTTGACCGCATCGCCTTCCTTCACCAGCCATTTGGCGAGCGTGCCTTCCTCCATCGTCGGCGACAGGGCGGGCATCAGAACCTGGGTTGCCATGCGTCTTTACTCCTCAGGCGTAGATGTCGGTCCAGAGTTCCTCGAGCGCGGGCTCGGGGCTCTCCTTGGCGAAGTCGGCGGCCTCGTTCACCACGGCCTTGATCTCCTTGTCGATCGCCTTGAGGTCGTCGTCGGTCGCGAGATTGCCCTGGATCAGCAGGTCGCGGACATGTTCGATCGCGTCCTTCTCGTCGCGCATCCGCTGGACTTCCTCGCGGGTGCGGTACTTGGCCGGGTCGGACATGGAGTGGCCCCGGTAGCGGTAGGTCATCATCTCGAGAATGTAGGGCCCCTGGCCCGCGCGGCAGGCGGCGACCGCCTTCTCGCCCGCGGCCTTCACGGCCAGCACATCCATGCCGTCCACCGACTCGCCCTTGATGCCGTAGGCCGCGCCGCGCTCCCAGAGCGAGGGCGATTTCGTCGAGCGTTTCACGCTGGTGCCCATCGCATACTGGTTGTTCTCGATCACGAAGATCACCGGCAGGCTCCAGAGCCGGGCCATGTTGTAGGCCTCGTAGACCTGGCCCTGGTTCGCGGCGCCGTCGCCGAAATAGGTGAAGGTGACATTGTCGTTGCCGAGATAGCGGTCGGCGAAGGCCAGCCCCGCGCCGAGCGGCACCTGAGCGCCCACGATGCCGTGGCCGCCGTAGAAATGCTTCTCTTTCGAGAACATGTGCATCGAGCCGCCCTTGCCCTTCGAATAGCCGCCCTCGCGGCCCGTGAGCTCGGCCATCACACCCTTGGCATCCATGCCGCAGGCCAGCATGTGGCCGTGGTCGCGGTAGGAGGTGATGCGCTTGTCGCCCTCCTTGGCGGCGGCTTCGAGGCCGACCACCACGGCTTCCTGGCCGATGTAGAGATGGCAGAAGCCGCCGATGAGGCCCATGCCGTAGAGTTGGCCCGCCTTCTCTTCGAAGCGGCGGATCAGGAGCATCTCGCGGTAGTAACGGACAAGCTCCTCCTTCGATGCGTTGGATTGCTCCGGCGATTTTCTGGTGGCCATGGCGGCGCCTCCCGTCGAGACAAGTAGTTCAAGGCTAAACTACCTTTAGCGCATCCCAGAAGCGGGGGCGAGAGCGAATCTGCGGCCCGGCGGGGGCGCGCTCTTCAGGCCCCTCCGGGGCCATCATCGCGCGCCGCTGCCGCGGACGCGGAACGGATCGCGCCCCCAAGCGAGGATGCAGGAAGACAAACGACAGGAAAGGGCCGGCGGTTTCCGCGCGCTGTCAGCGGATGACGATCTCGTCGGCGCGGACATAGCCCAGCACCGAGCGGGCCTGCTCGTCCAGAAGGTCGAGATCGAGATAGCTGTCCGACAGCCGGCGCGTCCTGTTCTCCATATCGGCCAGCTCGGCGGCGATCCGGTCGCGCTCGCTGCGCAGCGCCTCGGCCTCGGCCTGGATCTGGACCTGCCGGAAGACACCATAGTCGCCCTGAACCGCGGCGAAGGTGAAATAGACAGAGAGCGAGAAGGCCAGCGCGAAATAGAGGCTGGCGCCGATGGCGGGGCGGGAGGTCGGGATGTTCATGCTCTGCCTCTGGTCACGCCCCTCGTTCGGCGGGGGCGATGGCGCGCATCATGCCAGAGCGGGCCGCACTTGGGAAACGGAAAACGCGCGCTGGCCGCGGCGGCAGGAGAGGCGATCCTGGCGCAGGTCGGCCATCTGCCGAACGCGGAAGATCGATGGCGGGGCTTATCGGTCGGGCCGGGGCACTCTGGCCTGCGGAGGAGCGAAGAGCCCGGAAGGGTGCCCCGTCCCGAGGAAGAGCGGGGTTGGCCCTCCCCCGAGGGGAAGGGCCGGCAGGGCAGGCCTCAGGCACGGCCCTTGTAGATGTCGACGAGCTTGCCGAGCATCGCGAGCGCATCCTCGCGGCTCCGCTGGAAGCTGTTGCGGCCGATGATCGAGCCGTTGCCGCCGCCGTCGCGGATCGCGCGGGCGTCGTCATAGACCGAATCCTCGCCCTTCTTGGCGCCGCCCGAGAAGACCACGATGCGGCGACCGGCAAAGGCCGAATCCATGCAGTGCTTCACGCGCGCGGCCTGGGTGGAGACGTCGATCTGCTGCGCCTCGTAGACCTTCTTGGCCTCGCCCAGCATCAGATGATCGGTCGAGAGCTTGATCTTGATGATATGGGCGCCGATCAGGGCCGCGATCTGCGCGGCATAGGCCGCCACGTCGATCGCCGTCTCGCCGTCCTTGCTGATCGCCTCGCCGCGCGGATAGGACCATATCACGGTCGCGATCCCCTTGGCCGCGGCTTCCTTCCGCATGGCCACGATCTCTTCGTACATGTCGAGCTGCGCATCCGAGCCCGGGTAGATCGTGAAGCCGATGGCCGCGCAGCCGAGCCGCAGCGCATCGTCGACCGACGCCGTGACCGCCTGGTTCTTGCCCGCGGTGTCGCTCATCAGCGAGTTGGCCGAGTTCACCTTCAGGATGGTCGGGATCTGGCCCGCGAACGTGTCGGCGCCGGCTTCCAGCATGCCGAGCGGGGCCGCATAGGCGCTGAGGCCCGCATCGATGGCGAGCTGGTAGTGGTAGTGGGGATCGTAACCCGCCGGGTTCGGCGCGAAGGTGCGGGCCGGGCCGTGCTCGAAGCCCTGGTCGACCGGCAGGATGATCATCTTGCCCGTGCCGCCCAGTTTCCCCTCCATCAGCATCCGGCACAGGTTGGCCTTCACGCCGGGCGTTTCGCCCTCATAGTTGGCGAGGATCTTCTGAACTGCTCTGCTAGCGCGCATTCCGCGGGTCCTTTCAATTGGGTCCCACGGGACTTAGACCGGCGAAATGCGCATATCAATGTTGTTCGCGCTAACTTGGCGCTGCGGCGCGGAAATTCGCCTCAGACCGTGAGCGCGGCCACTCCGGGCAGCTCCTTGCCCTCCATCCATTCGAGGAAGGCACCGCCCGCCGTCGAGATGTAGGAGAAGCCCTCGGCCGCGCCCGCCTTGTTGAGGGCGGCCACCGTGTCGCCGCCGCCCGCGACGGAGATGAGCTGGCCCGCCTTGGTGAGCTGCGCCACCTGAAGCGCCGCCGCATTCGTCGCCGCGTCGAAGGGCTCGATCTCGAAGGCGCCGAGCGGGCCGTTCCAGATCAGCGTCTTGGCCGAGGCGAACACTTCGGAGAGGGCGGCCACGGTCTTCGGACCCGCGTCGAGGATCATCGCGTCGGCCGGGCAGGCCGACGTCTCGACCGTCTCGTTCGCGGCCCCCGCCTTGAACTCGCGCGCCACCACCACATCGAGCGGCAGATGGATCGTGCAGCCCGCGGCTTTCGCCTTGGACAGGATCTCGCGCGCCGTATCGGCCATGTCGCGCTCGGCCAGCGACTTGCCGACCTCGATCCCCTGCGCCACGAGGAAGGTGTTGGCCATGCCGCCGCCGATCACCAGATGATCGACCCGGCCCACGAGATTGCCGAGGAGGTCGAGCTTGGTCGAGACCTTGGCCCCGCCCACCACGGCCACGACGGGGCGCTCGGGATGGCCGAGAGCGGCCTCGAGCGCCTTCAGCTCGGCCTCCATCAGACGGCCGGCGGCCGAGGGCAGGAGACGGGCGAGGCCCTCGGTCGAGGCATGGGCGCGGTGCGCGGCCGAGAAGGCGTCGTTGACATAGACCTGACCGAGCTTCGCCATCGCGGCGGCCAGCTCGGGGTCGTTCTTCTCCTCGCCGGCATGGAAGCGGGTGTTCTCGAGGAGAAGCACCTCGCCCTCGAGCATGGCGGCCACGGCCTGCTCGGGCTCGGGGCCCACGCAATCGGCGGCAAAGCTCACCTTGGTGCCGGGCAGCGCCTTCTGCAGCGCGGGCAGCACGAGGCGGAGGCTCATCTCGTCCACGACCTTGCCCTTCGGACGGCCGAAATGGGCGAGCAGGACGGGCTTGCCGCCCTTCTTCAGGATATCCTCGACGGTGGGGACGATCTTCTCGATCCGGGTGGCGTCTGTGACCTCGCCATTTTCCATCGGCACGTTCACATCCACGCGCACCAGCACGACCTTGCCGGCAAGATCCATGTCGTCGAGTGTCTTCCAGCCCATTCCGGTTCCTCCTGAAGCGACGTTTCTCGCTTCCAAGCCGATCGACGTGCGCCCGTCAACCGGCGTTCGGCCGCAGGGGCGCGAATTCAGACCTTTTCCTGACCGCGCGCGGCCACTAGGTTGACCCCGATTGCAAGAGGAGGGCCCCATGGCCGAGATCAAGGATCCCGAGAACACCATCATCATGACGCTGAAGGACGGCGAGGTGGTGATCGAGCTTCTGTCGGACGTCGCCCCGAAGCACAGCGAACGGATGAAGGCCCTGGCCCGCGCCAAGGCCTATGACAACGTGGTCTTCCACCGCGTGATCGAGGGCTTCATGGCCCAGACCGGCGATGTCGCGAACGGAAACACGGAAGATGGCTTCAACATCCGCCGCGCCGGGACGGGCGGGTCGGACATGCCGGACCTGCCGGCGGAATTCTCGAAGCTGCCGCACGCGCGCGGCACGCTCGGTGCGGCCCGGTCGCAGAACCCGAACTCGGCCAATTCGCAGTTCTTCATCAACTTCCGCGACAACGACTTCCTGAACGGCCAGTACACCGTCTACGGCCGCGTGATCTCGGGGATGGAGCATGTGGACAAGATCGCCCGCGGCGAGCCGCCGGCGAACCCGGACAAGATGCTGACGGTGCGGGTGGCGGCCGATGTCGTCTGAGAAATTTCTCTTCGCCGGGCTGATGTCGCTGGGCCTCGCGGTGCTCGGCGGCTACGGCCTCTCGCAATCGGCGGTCTTCGCGCAGGCGGCCGAGGATGGGCCGGGGCCGAACCTCGTGATCGAGGTGACGGGACAGGCCGAGGGCGAGGTGGTGATCGACCTCCTGCCCGACGTGGCGCCCGCCCATGTCGAGCGCATGGTCACGCTGGCCCGCGAGGGCGCCTACGACGGCGTGGTCTTCCACCGCGTGATCGAGGGCTTCATGGCCCAGACCGGCGACGTGGAATTCGGCAAGGGGAACAACCTGCGCCGCGCCGGCACGGGCGGGTCGAGCTATCCCGACCTTCCGGCCGAATTCTCGGACGTGCCCTTCACGCGCGGCGTGGTGGGCATGGCGCGCTCGGACGATCCGAACTCGGCCAATTCGCAGTTCTTCATCATGTTCGCGCCGGGCGAGTTCCTGAACGGCCAGTATACCGTGGTGGGCCGCGTGGTGCAGGGCATGGATGTGGTCGACAGGATCGCCCGCGGCGAGCCTCCGCGGACACCGGACGCGATGGCGAAGGTGACCGTGGCCGAGTGAGGCCGCGGTCGGACGGGGGGCTGTCTGCCCCCCGCACCCCCCGAGGATATTTGGGCAGAGTGAAAGGGCGCCGGAAGGCGTCCTTTTTGCGTCCGGCCCGGCAGGATGGTTGGCTGCAAGGCCGCGCGGATCGCCGGGGTCCGGTCGAGCGGTGCGGGGCGCGGCGGCGGCCCGAGCACTGCGCCCAGGCAGGGCGGAGAGACCGGGCAGAGCGGAGGACGGCCGCCGCGCGCGGGCCGTCAGGAGAGGCGGACGAGCTTGTGCTTCTTCCTGCCGATCGAGACCTTCAGCTCCTCGCCCACGGTCGCGGCCGTGACCGGGGCGTTGGCATCGCCCACCGGCTCGTTGTTGAAGCGCAGCCCGTTCTCGGCCACGAGGCGCTTGGCCTCCTTGCCGGAGGCGACGAGGCCTGCGGCCACGAGGAAATGCGCGACCGACAGACCGTCGCCCAGCGTCGCGGCCGGAAGCTCCACCACTTCGAGGGCGCCGCCCACGCCGCCCTCCTCGAAGACCGCGCGCGCGGTGGCCTCGGCCGCTTCGGCGGCGTCCCGGCCGTGGAGGAGCGTCGTCACCTCGTTCGCGAGCAGGATCTTGGCCGCGTTGATCTCCGAGCCCTGCAGCGCGCCCAGCCGGTCGCACTCCTCGACGGGCAGCTCGGTGTAGAGCTTGAGGAACCGGCCCACATCCGCATCGGTCGTGTTGCGCCAGAACTGCCAGAAATCGTAGGGCGCCAGCATCTCGCCGTTGAGCCAGACGGCGCCGCCCGCGGACTTGCCCATCTTGCGCCCGTCCGAGGTCGTGAGCAGCGGCGAGGTCAGCCCGAAGATCTCGCCCTCGAGCACGCGGCGCGTCAGGTCGATCCCGTTGACGATGTTGCCCCACTGGTCCGACCCGCCCATCTGCAGCCGGCAGCCGGTGCGGCGGAACAGCTCGAGGAAGTCGTAGGCCTGCAGGATCATGTAGTTGAATTCGAGGAACGACAGCGACTGTTCGCGGTCGAGCCGGCTCTTCACGCTTTCGAACGAGAGCATCCGGTTGACCGAGAAATGCCGCCCGATGTCGCGCAGGAAATCGAGGTAGTTCAGCTGGTCCAGCCATTCGGCATTGTTGAGCATCAGCGCGTCGGTCGCGCCCTCGCCGTAGGAGAGGTAGCGCGCGAAGACCTTGCGCATGCCTTCGATATTCTCGTCGATCCTGTCGGGCGTGAGCAGCGGACGCTCTTCGGAGCGGAAGGAGGGATCGCCCACCTTCGTCGTGCCGCCGCCCATCAGGGTGATCGGCTTGTGCCCGGTCTTCTGCAGCCAGCGCAGCATCATGATGTTGAGAAGGTGCCCCACATGCAGCGAGGCCGCCGTCGCATCATAGCCGATGTAGGCAGGAACGACCCCGTTCGACAGGGCCTCGTCCAGTGCCTGCATGTCGGTGCAGTCGGCGAGGTAGCCGCGCTCCTGCATCACGCGCAGGAAATCGGATTTGGGATGGTAGGTCATCGGTCCCTCGTGCCTTGGCCGGTCGTCGCGGCTATGATGGCGGGATATATCCGGGGCGGTCGTGGAGGGAAAGCCATGTTGAAGGGCGGAGCGGTCTGGGCACTGGGGACGATGTCGGGCACCTCGCTCGATGGGGTCGATGCGGCGATGGTGCTGACGGATGGCGAGCGGATCCTCGAGTTCGGCGAGACGCGGTATCGCGCCTATTCCGAGGCCGAGCGCGCGGTGCTGCGGGCGGCCCTCGGGCGCTGGCCGGGCGAGGCGGCGGTGGCCGAGGCCGCAGAGGTGGTCGAGGCGGCCCATGCCGAACTGCTCGCCGCGTTCCGCGGAGCGGAGATCGTGGGCTTTCACGGCCAGACGCTCGCGCATGAGCCGGGCGGGCGGGGCACGCATCAGGCGGGCTCGGGCGAGCGGCTCGCGGGGGCGCTGGGGGTGCCGGTGGTGTGGGATTTCCGGTCGGCGGATGTGGCGGCCGGCGGGCAGGGCGCGCCGCTCGCGCCCTTCTACCATTTCGCCTGCGCGCGGCGGGCAGGCGCCGACCGGCCGGTGGCCTTCCTCAATCTCGGCGGCGTGGGCAACCTGACCTGGGTCGATCCGCGCCAGACCGCGCCCGAGGCGCCCGGCGCCTGTCTTGCCTTCGACACCGGCCCCGCCAATGCGCCGATCAACGATCTGATGCAGGCCCGCCTCGGGCGGAGCCACGACGAGGGCGGGCGGCTCGCGGCCGAGGGAGAGGTGGCCGAAACGGTGCTCGCGCGCTTTCTCGATCATGCGTTCTTCGCCCGGATGCCGCCGAAATCGCTCGACCGGGATGCGTTCGCGGATCTCCTCCCGGCGGTTGCGGATCTCTCCGATGCGGATGCGGCGGCGACCCTGACGGCGGCGGCAGCCTCGGCGGTGGCGCGCGGGGCCGCCCATTTCCCCACGCCGGTGCGCCAGCTTCTCGTGACCGGGGGCGGGCGGCACAATCCCGTGCTGATGGCGATGCTCGAGGCGCGCACCGGGATCGAGGTGGTGCCGGTCGAGCAGGTGGGCCTCGACGGCGACATGCTGGAGGCGCAGGCCTTCGCCTATCTCGCGGTTCGGGTGGCGCGGGGGCTGCCGACCTCGGCCCCCTCGACCACCGGCGTGCCCGCCTGCCTCGGCGGCGGCCGCGTGAGCCGGCCCGAGGCTCTGGCGCTTCAGCCCTGAAGGTCCTGTCTCCGCTTACCTGGAGCGCCGGCGCGGGTCAGGCGCGGGGGATGTCGAACCCTTCGGGCGCCAGCTCGAAGCCCTCGAAGCGGAAGCCGGGGCTGACGGTGCAGCCGACGAGGCTCCAGTCGCCTGTCGAGCGCGCGGCCTGCCAGTGGTGGGGCGGCACGATCCCCTGCGGGCTCTCGCCCGCGAGCACGTCCGGCCCGAGCCGGATCTCGCGCGCCGGTCCCGCGCCGTCGGCGGCCACCGACAGGATGAGCGGCGCGCCGGCATGGAAGTGCCAGATCTCGGTCGCATCGATCCGGTGCCAGTGCGACCGCTCGCCGGCCTTCAGGAGGAACAGGATCGCCGTCCCGGGCGGGCGCCCCTCGGCCTCCGCCCGCCAGGTCTCGCGATACCAGCCGCCCTCCGGATGAGGGGCGAGCCCGAGGCGGGCGATGATCCGGTCTGCATCCATGCTCTCTCTCCGACGCGCCGTTGCGGCGCCAGTCTGGCGCAGGGGCCGCGGGCTGCAAGCCCGCTCTGCGCCGGATTGCGCGCTTCGGTTGAGGGGCCTTGAGGGAGGAGGTTGTATTCTCCTCCACCCCCCTCGTCAAATCGGCCCAACCCGTTGTCAGATATGGCCCTTCGGCCAAATTCGATCCGGCCGGAGACCCATCCGACACAGGGGAGACGAGATTTGGACAAGGCAGTCACCACCGCCGACTGCGCCTATGAGGCGCCGGTCCTGCGCGTTCACGGCACACTCGAGGAGATGACCCACGGTCGCGGCCACGGCGGCTTCGGCGGGGGCTGGGGCTGGGGCGGCGGCCGTCCGCACCGCCCGCACGATCCCTGCGACTACACCTTCTCCTGATCGCCCGCGCGGCAGGCAAAAGGCCCGGACGCATGCGCGTCCGGGCCTTCGCATGTCCGGGGCCCGGGCCTCAGACCTTCAGGATCGAGCGGCCGGCATATTCCGCCACTTCGCCCAGCATTTCCTCGATGCGGATCAGCTGGTTGTACTTTGCCAGACGGTCCGAGCGCGACAGCGAGCCGGTCTTGATCTGGCCGCAGTTGGTGGCGACGGCGAGATCGGCGATGGTCGCATCCTCGGTCTCGCCCGAGCGGTGCGACATCACGTTGGTATAGCGCGCGCGGTGGGCCATATCGACGGCCATCAGCGTCTCGGTCAGCGAGCCGATCTGGTTCACCTTGACCAGCATCGAGTTCGCGACGCCCGCCTTGATGCCCTGTTCGAGACGCTTGGGGTTGGTCACGAAGAGGTCGTCGCCCACCAGCTGCACCTTGGCGCCGAGCTTGTCGGTCAGGAGCTTCCAGCCCTCCCAGTCGTCCTCGGCGCAGCCGTCCTCGATCGAGATGATCGGATAGTCGGCGCAGAGGGCGGCGAGATAATCCACGTTCTCGGCCGAGGTCAGCGACTTGCCCTCGCCCTTCATCTCGTATTTGCCGCCCTTGAAATATTCGGTCGAGGCGCAGTCGAGTGCGAGGTAGATGTCTTCGCCCGGCTTGTAGCCCGCCTTCTCGATCGAGCGCAGGATGTAGTCCAGCGCCTCGCGGGTCGAGGAGATGTTCGGCGCAAAGCCGCCCTCGTCGCCGATGCCGGTGTTGAAGCCGCCCGCGGCGAGCTCCTTCTTCAGCGTGTGGAACACTTCCGAGCCCATGCGGATTGCCTCGCGCACATTCTGCGCGGCCACCGGCATGATCATGAATTCCTGAATGTCGATCGGGTTGTCGGCATGTTCGCCGCCGTTGATGATGTTCATCATCGGCACCGGCAGGACGCGCGCGGACGAGCCGCCCACATAGCGGAAGAGCGGCTGGTTGGTGAATTCGGCCGCGGCCTTGGCCACCGCCAGCGAGACGCCGAGGATCGCGTTCGCGCCGAGGCGGCCCTTGTTCGGCGTGCCGTCCATCTCGATCATGGTGCGGTCGATGCCGACCTGTTCGGTCGCATCGAAGCCCACCAGCATCTCGGCGATCTCGCCGTTGACAGCCGCAACCGCCTCGAGCACGCCCTTGCCCATGTAGCGCGACTTGTCGCCGTCGCGCTTCTCGACGGCCTCGTGCGCGCCGGTCGAGGCGCCCGAGGGCACGGCGGCGCGGCCGAAGGCGCCGCTTTCCAGCGTGACGTCCACCTCGACGGTGGGGTTGCCGCGGCTGTCGAGGATCTCGCGGGCGTGGATGTCGATGATCGTGCTCATGGGTCGTCCCTGGTTGCCGAGGTTCGCGCGCTTCTTACTCCGCGGCAGCCCGCATGGAAAGACGGCGAAGCCGCTGCTCGCGCATGAAGCTGTAGAGGCCCGAGCCGATGATGAGCGCGGCGCCGGCCAGCATCCAGCCGTCGGGCCGCTCGTGGAAGACGAGGAAACCGATCAGCATGGCAAAGACGAGGCGCGAGTAGCGGAAGGGCACGATGGCCGAGACATCGCCCACCCGGGTGGCGAGGATCAGCGTCCAGTAGCCCACGAAGCTGAAGCTGACCGCGCCCAGAAGAAGGGCCGCCTGTCCCGGTGTGGGCCAGGTGGCGCCGCCGCCCACGGCCAGCATCATGGCCCCCAGAACTGCCACGGTGAGAAAGGCCCAGGCGCCCACCTGCATGGTCGAGGTCGAGGGCGCCACCCGCCGCGTCGCGAGGTCGCGGATGGCGAGGCCCGCCACCCCCAGCACCGCCCAGAGCGAGGCCGTGTCGAACCCGTCGGGCCCCGGCCGGATCACGACGATCACGCCCACGAAGCCCACGGCGATGGCGCTCCAGCGCCGCCAGCCCACGCGCTCGCCGAGAAAGAGCGCGGCGCCGAAGGTCACGACGAGGGGCGCGGCCTGCAGGATGGCAGACACCGAGGAAAGCTGCCCGAGCGTGAGCGCGGTCACGAAGCCCGCCGTGCCCACCATCTCGCCGCCGTTCCGCCAGAGGATCGGCCCCGCCAGCGCCTCGCGCGAGAGCACGGCCTTGCCCTCGCGGCGGGCGAGCGCCCAGAAGAGGGGCGCGGCGAAGAGGCCGAGGAGCATGAGGATCTGCCCCGTCGGCATGTTCGCCGCGGCGAGCTTCACGAACATGTCCTCCATGGCGAAGCCGGCCATCGACACGACCATCATCACGATGCCGCGCAAGTTTTCCATGTCTGTCCCAATCTTGGGGAGCCTGTCCCCGGATGCGAGCGAAGGGCCGCCCTGATGTCGGGCGTCAGCCCTTCCGGACGGGCCGGCCGAACAGTTCGAACCGGTGGCCCACCAGCCGGTAGCCCAGCCGGGCCGCGATCTTCTCCTGCAAAGCCTCGATCTCGGGATCGACGAACTCGATCACCTCGCCCGTGGTCACATCGATCAGATGGTCGTGGTGGTCGCGCTCGGCATCCTCGTAGCGCGAGCGCCCGTCGCCGAACTCGAGCCGCTCAAGGATGCCCGCCTCCTCGAAGAGCTTGACCGTGCGGTAGACCGTGGCGATCGAGATCCGCGGATCCACGGCCGAGGCGCGGGCGTGCAGTTCCTCGACATCGGGATGGTCGGCGGATTCGCCGATCACGCGCGCGATGGTGCGGCGCTGTTCGGTCATGCGCAGGCCCTTGGCCTCGCAGCGGGAAATGATCGAATCCTGCATGTGGATCTCCGGTATCGCGGGCCGGTTTCAGGGCAGGTCTAAGCGATCACCGCGGCCTCGGCCAGACCTTTCCGAAGCGCCGCGGGCCGGGGAATCGCCCTGCCGCCGAGACGCCTTGAGGGCCCGTGCGCGTTGTGCGGATGCCACCCGAAAGATTCGCCTTTTCCGCGACTTGCGGTGCCGCGACTCGGCGCGGGGCCGTTCTTCCCCATTTCGCCCCATCCCTGCAAGCACCCGTCCCGGCGAGGCTTTGGGCGCTTGTCCGCCAGACCGCCCGCACTTGTCCACACAGATACCCACAGCCTTTCGGATGATACCACCCATGGAGCCAGATGTCCCGTCAAGCACATTATCTTGGGGGCAGGCCGAAGAATCGCGTTGCCACCCTGTAGGGTTTGAGACAATTTGAGTGAGCAGCGCGGCCGGCCACCCCTCGTGGCGGCGGGCGCGGATGAACCACCGACAGATGCCCGATCGACGGGCCGATCCAGCTCGCCTGCGCGGGCCGGTCCGGCTTTGCGCGACGGCGCACGAGATCAACCTGGGGCTTGCACCCCACGAGGCACAACGGAGAGGCGAGATGAAGATCGAGCGGAAGTTCACCACGGCGGAGGGCGGCGCCTATGGCGGCGTCGGCTTCACCACGACGGTGTCCGAGATCCGGAACCCCGACGGCACCGTGGTCTTCCGCAACGAGAGCGTCGAGGTGCCCGAGGGCTGGAGCCAGGTGGCTTCGGACGTGCTGGCCCAGAAATATTTCCGCAAGGCGGGCGTGCCCGCCCGCCTCAAGCGCGTGAAGGAGAAGGGGGTCCCGGACTTCCTGTGGCGCTCGGTGCCCGACGAGGCGGAGCTGGCGAAGCTGCCCGAAGAGGAGCGGTTCGTCGGCGAGACCTCGGCCCGGCAGGTGTTCGACCGTCTGGCCGGCGCCTGGGCCTACTGGGGCTGGAAGGGCGGCTATTTCTCGACCGAGGCCGATGCGCGCGCCTATTACGACGAGATGCGCCACATGCTGGCCCGGCAGATGGCCGCGCCGAACTCGCCGCAATGGTTCAACACCGGCCTTCACTGGGCCTATGGCATCGATGGCCCGTCGCAGGGCCACTTCTATGTCGATCATGCCACCGGCAAGCTGCAGAAGTCGGACAGCGCCTACGAACATCCCCAGCCGCACGCCTGCTTCATCCAGTCGGTGCAGGACGACCTCGTGAACGAGGGCGGGATCATGGATCTCTGGGTGCGCGAGGCCCGGCTGTTCAAATACGGCTCGGGCACCGGCACCAACTTCTCGAGCCTGCGCGGCGAGGGCGAGAAGCTCTCGGGCGGTGGCAAGTCCTCGGGCCTCATGGGGTTCCTGAAGATCGGCGACCGGGCGGCGGGCGCGATCAAGTCGGGCGGCACCACGCGCCGCGCGGCCAAGATGGTGATCTGCGACATGGATCACCCCGACATCGAGCAGTTCATCAACTGGAAAGTCATCGAGGAACAGAAGGTCGCCTCTCTGGTCGCCGGTTCGAAGCAGCATGAAGCGAAGCTGAACGACATCTTCGCCGCCATCCGCAGCTTCGACGGCTCGATCGAGGGAGCGACCGACCCGGCCGGAAACGCAGGCCTCAAGACCGCGATCCGCGCCGCCAAAAAGGCCATGATCCCCGAGACCTACATCAACCGCGTGCTGCAGTATGCGCGGCAGGGCTTCTCCTCGATCGAATTCCCGACCTACGATACCGATTGGGATTCCGAGGCCTATACGACCGTCTCGGGCCAGAATTCGAACAACTCGGTCCGCGTGACCGATGCCTTCCTGCAGGCGGTGAAGGACGATGCCGACTGGGCGCTCGTCCGGCGCACCGACGGCAAGGTCGCCAAGACCATCAAGGCGCGCGAGCTCTGGGATCAGGTGGGCCATGCCGCCTGGGCCTGCGCCGACCCGGGCATCCAGTTCCACGACACGGTCAACGCCTGGCACACCTGCCCCGAGGACGGGCAGATCCGCGGCTCGAACCCGTGCTCGGAATACATGTTCCTCGATGACACGGCCTGCAATCTCGCCTCGATGAACCTGCTCACCTTCTTCGAGGCGGGCCGCTTCGATGCCGAGGGCTATGTCCACGCCACGCGGCTCTGGACGGTCACGCTCGAGATCTCGGTGATGATGGCGCAGTTCCCCTCGAAGGAGATCGCGCAGCTTTCCTACGACTTCCGCACGCTGGGTCTGGGCTACGCCAACATCGGCGGGCTGCTGATGAACATGGGGCTGGGCTACGATTCCTGCGAGGGCCGGGCGCTCTGCGGCGCGCTCTCGGCGATCATGACCGGCGTGTCCTATGCCACCTCGGCCGAGATGGCGGGCGAGCTCGGCGCCTTCTCGGGCTACGAGCGCAATGCGGCCCACATGCTGCGCGTCATCCGCAACCACCGCACCGCCGCCCACGGCCACACGACCGGCTACGAGGGCGTCAACGTGAGCCCCGTCGCGCTCGATCAGGTGAACTGCCCCGATCCGCGGCTCGTGGCGCTGGCCAAATCCTCCTGGGACGAGGCGCTGCGGCTCGGCGAGGCGCATGGCTACCGCAACGCGCAGGTGACGGTGATCGCGCCCACGGGCACCATCGGCCTCGTGATGGACTGCGACACCACCGGCATCGAGCCCGACTTCGCGCTGGTGAAGTTCAAGAAGCTCGCGGGCGGCGGCTACTTCAAGATCATCAACCGCTCGGTGCCCGCGGCGCTCGAGACGCTGGGCTACGCTTCGGCGCAGATCTCGCAGATCGTGGCCTATGCGGTGGGCCACGGCACGCTCGCCAACTGCCCGACGATCAGCCATTCGGCGCTGGTGGGCCATGGCTTCGGCGCCCGCGAGATCGAGAAGATCGAGGCCGCGCTGCCCTCGGCCTTCGACATCCGCTTCGTCTTCAACCAGTGGACGCTGGGCGAGGATTTCTGCAAGGGCGCGCTCGGCATCCCGGCCGACAAGCTCGCCGACCCGACGTTCGACCTGCTGCGCCATCTGGGCTTCACGCGGGCGCAGATCGAGGCCGCCAACGACCATGTGTGCGGGACCATGACGCTCGAGGGCGCGCCGCATCTTAAGGCCGAGCATCTGCCGGTGTTCGACTGCGCCAACCCCTGCGGCAAGAAGGGCAAGCGTTACCTCTCGGTCGAGAGCCACATCCACATGATGGCCGCGGCCCAGAGCTTCATCTCGGGCGCGATCTCGAAGACGATCAACATGCCGAACTCGGCCACCATCGCCGAGACGCTGGCGGCCTACGAGCTGTCGCACTCGCTGGGGATCAAGGCCAACGCGCTCTACCGCGACGGATCGAAACTGAGCCAGCCGCTCGCCTCGGCGCTGGTCGAGGACGATGAGGAGGCCGAGGAGATCCTCGCCACCGGCACGCCTCAGGAGAAGGCCATCGTGCTGGCCGAGAAGATCGTCGAGAAGGTGATCGTCAAGGAGATCGTGCGCAGCCACCGCGAGAAGCTGCCCGAGCGCCGCAAGGGCTATACGCAGAAGGCCATCGTCGGCGGCCACAAGGTCTATCTGCGGACCGGCGAATACAAGGACGGCAGCCTCGGCGAAATCTTCATCGACATGCACAAGGAAGGCGCGGGCTTCCGGGCGATGATGAACAACTTCGCCATCGCCGTCTCGGTGGGCCTGCAATATGGCGTGCCGCTCGAGGAGTTCGTCGACGCCTTCACCTTCACCAAGTTCGAACCCGCGGGCATGGTGCAGGGCAACGACTCGATCAAGAACGCGACCTCGATCCTCGACTACATCTTCCGCGAGCTGGCGGTGTCCTACCTCGACCGGACCGACCTTGCCCATGTGAAGCCGGAAGGGGCGAGCTTCGACGATCTGGGCGGCGGCACCGACGAGGGCCGGAAGTCGAACCTGACCGAAGTATCGGAGGCGGCCGCCTCGCGCAGCCTCGAGGTGCTCAAGCAGATCAGCTCGACGGGCTATCTGCGCAAGCGCCTGCCGCAGGAACTGACGGTGCTACAGGGCGGGATGGCCGTGGGCTTCGACACGGTCCCCGTGGTGGGCACCATCGGCGAAAGCCGGAGCGTGACCGCGATTGCCTCCGGCACCGTGACGATGGACGCGCGCACCAAGGCCAAGATGCAGGGCTACGAGGGCGATCCCTGCGGCGAATGCGGCAACTACACGCTCGTCCGCAACGGCACCTGCATGAAGTGCAACACCTGCGGCGGCACGAGCGGCTGCAGCTGACGATCCAGGTGGGGGCGCGGACCCGGTTCCGCGCCCCGCTTTCCGGCGTGCCGGTGGCACATCGCCGGAGCGCTTTCGCGACCCGAGGGCTTTGGCCCTGAAGCAGGACGGCGCGGGAGCAACTCTGCACGGCCTGACTTCTCCACCGATATTCATCGGGCTGTGGATGAGTGTGGATAACTTCCGGGAGGAAGAAGAAGTCCGAGGATGCGGCGGCGAGATAGCCGCCGGCCGGTCGCAAGTCTCACAGGCTTCGAGTGTCGATCAGCCAGCCTCCGCAGGGCGCGGGAGACGGCCCTCGGGTGTCGAACGACGCGGCCGATGCACCCGACGCCGACCGGCACCTCTTCCGAGGCGGCCATCCATCAGCTTCCGCCGGTCAGTCCCTCTCGAAGGCAACCCGGATGTCGGCCAGCGGCGCGTGATAGGGCATCGACGTCATCAGCACATCCGCGCCGCTGGTGGCATAGGCGGCCGCGAGAGATATGGGGATCGCACCGACGGCGATCAGCTGGCCCGTCCATCCCCGATCAAGCGACCGCGCGGTGGCGGCTACCTCTTCCGGCCGCATCTTCCGAAGCTGGATCATATCGGCGCCGAGGTCCGCGGCCGCCAGCGCGTGTGCGAGGGTCTCCACCTCGACGGCGACGGGGCGGCCGGGATCGGTCTGGCGCATCTGCGCCACCCGGTCCCGGACAGAGGCCGCGCCCTCGAAGGCGAAATGTTCGGCGAGAATGAGGGTGGGGGTCGGGGATGCTCCGAGTTGGACCACGGCGCCGCCCGAGACCGCCGCCTTGAGCGCCAGAGGACGCGCACCGGGGATCGCCTTCCGCGGACAGGCGACGACAATCCCCGGGTTGGCCGCCCGGGCCGCCGCGACGAAGTCGGCTGTGGCGGTCGCGACACCGGACGCCCATTCGATCAGGGACTGCGCCGGTTGCCAGCCGGAGGTGAGGGACGCGAGCGGGCCCCGCGCCGCCACGAGGAGGTCGTCCGTCTCGACGCGTGCCCCGCTTGCGGCCGCGATGTCCACGGCGCAGCCCAGCAGGGTGAAGATGCGCTCGGCCTCTTCCAGACCGCAGACGGTGCCGGCGGCGCCGGCCCGCAGGGTGACGGTCATTCCTCGGCTGTCGCGCGATGTCGCGTCTGCGACGGTCACTCCGGGATGCCGATCCCGCTTCAGGAGACAGTGGAGGGCCACATCGTCCAGCATCAGCATGTGAGGCCATCCTTCGCTGCGCAGGATCCGCGCTCTGCCGCGAAGGCGCATTCGGGATGCGCCTCGCGGGACGGTCCGCCTTGGGCCTTCATTCGATCCGCCATTGCCTCACCGCTATGTTGCTCGACTACATAACGAAGCGGAAGCACGAGTCGTGCCAGGGCGGAAGCGGCTCCGGATCGGGGGCCGACGTCGCAATCCCGACCCTCGGTGTCGGACTTGCGACCGGTTGTGGGCCGGTTGCTGACGAGGGGTGCGAAGACTTGCTGGACGTTCCAGCCGCGGGCCGGCCGTGCTGCGCGGTCATCAGGGCCCGTGCGAAAGGGGAGCACCGGCGGGCAGGCCGCCGGTGCGGATGCTTACTCCACCGTCACCGACTTCGCGAGGTTGCGCGGCTGGTCGACGTCGGTGCCCTTGGCGATGGCCGTGTGGTAGGCCAGAAGCTGTGCCGGCACCGCATAGAGGATCGGCGCCAGAAAATCGGCGACCTGGGGCAGGGCGAGCGTGCGCCAGCACCCGGCTCCCGCCTCCTCGATGCCGCGCGCATCCGAGATCAAGAGCACCTTGCCGTGACGGGCCATCACCTCCTGCATGTTCGACACGGTCTTGTCGAACAGCGCGTCGCGCGGCGCCATCACGATCACCGGCACCCGGTTGTCGATCAGGGCGATGGGGCCGTGCTTCAGCTCGCCCGAGGCATAGCCTTCGGCGTGGATGTAGCTGATCTCCTTCAGCTTCAGCGCCCCTTCGAGCGCCAGAGGGTACATGGGCCCGCGCCCGAGGAACAGAATGTCCTGCGCCTCGGCAAGCTCGCCCGCCAGATCGCGGATGTCGTCGGCCAGCCGAAGCGCATGATTCATGAGACCGGGCAGCGTCGCCAGCGCGTCGAGCCTGCGGCCGAGCTCGGCCGCGTCGATCCGCCCGCGATCCTGCGCCGCCTTCAGCGCAAGAAGGGCGAGCACGGTCAGCTGGCAGGTGAAGGCCTTGGTGGAGGCCACGCCCACCTCGATCCCCGCGAGGATCGGCAGCGCGAGGTTCGCCTCGCGCGCGATCGAGGAGGTGGGCACGTTCACCACTGCCAGCGTCCGCGCCACGGCGTCGCCCGCATGCCGGAGAGCGGCCAGCGTGTCGGCGGTCTCGCCCGACTGGCTCACGAACACCGCCCAGGAGGTGGGCGAGAGCACCGGCTCGCGGTAGCGGAACTCCGAGGCGATATCCACGTCCGCCGGCAGGCCCGCAATCTGCTCGAACCAGTATTTCGCCACATGGCAGGCATAGGAGGCCGTGCCGCAGGCGACGAGCGTCACCCGGTCCACGCCGGTGAAATCCACGCCCGGCAGGTTGATCCGGCCATCCTGCACATAGTGGCGCAGCGCATCCGCCAGAACGACCGGCTGCTCGGCGATCTCCTTGGCCATGAAATGCTTGTAGCCCGCCTTCTCGATCCGCGCGGCATCGATCTGGATCCGGGTGGTCGCGCGGTTCACGCGCCGGCCGTGGCTGTCGAAGATCTCGGCGCCGGCCCGGGTCACGACGGCCCAGTCGCCTTCCTCGAGATAGGTGATCGCATCCGTCATCGGCGCGAGCGCGATCGCATCCGAGCCTACGAACATCTCGCCGTCGCCGTGCCCGATGGCGAGCGGTGAGCCCCGGCGCGCGGCGATCAGCAGATCCTCCTCGCCCTCGAAGAGGAAGCAGAGCGCGAAGGCGCCCGTCAGCCGCGCAAGCGTCTCGGCGGCCGCCTCGCGCGGGCCGAGGCCGCGGGCCATGTGCATCTGCGTGAGCAGCGCCACCGTCTCGGTGTCGGTCTGGGTCTCGAAGGCGAAGCCCGCCTCGGCGAGCTCGGCACGCAGGTCGCGGAAGTTCTCGATGATGCCGTTGTGAACCACCGCCACGGGGCCTGCACGATGCGGGTGGGCGTTGGTCACGGTGGCTGCGCCATGGGTGGCCCAGCGGGTGTGGCCGATCCCGCTCTTGCCGGCCAGCGGATCGTGGACGAGCAGGTCGGACAGATTGACGAGCTTGCCCACCGCGCGGCGCCGGTCGAGCCGGCCGCCATTGACCGTGGCGATGCCGGCCGAGTCATAGCCGCGATATTCGAGACGCTTCAGCGCCTCGACCAGCAGCGGTGCGACCTCGTGGTTGCCGAGGACTCCGACGATCCCGCACATCAGGGGGCTTCCTTCTTCTTCGCGGCCTTGGCGGCGCGGAACATCTCCATGAGCCGGGTGGCCATGCCGGGCTTCGTCACCTGCCGGGCGCGGCCGAGCGCCAGCGCCTCGGCCGGCACATTCTCGGTGATGACCGAGCCGGAGGCGGTCATCGCGCGCGCCCCCACCGTGACCGGCGCCACCAGCATCGTGTCCGAGCCGATAAAGGCATGGGCGCCGATCTCGGTCCGGTGCTTCATCACGCCATCGTAGTTGCAGGTGACCGTGCCCGCGCCGATGTTCGTATGCTCGCCCACATGGGCGTCGCCGAGATAGGTGAGGTGGCCCACCTTCACCCCCTCGTCGAGCACGGCATTCTTGATCTCGACGAAGTTGCCCACATGCACGTCCTCGGCCAGTTCCGCGCCGGGGCGCAGGCGCGCGAAGGGGCCGACCGTGGCTCCGCGCGAGATGTGGCAGCCTTCGAGATGGCAGAAGGCGCGGATCTCGGCCCCGGATTCGACCGTGACGCCGGGGCCGAAGACCACATTCGGCCCCACGATGGCATCGCGCCCGAGGAACGTGTCGAGCGCGAAGAAGACCGTGTCGGGCGCGGTGAGCGTGACCCCGTCCTCGAGCGCCGCGGCGCGGGCGCGTTTCTGGAATTCGGCCTCGGCCTCGGCCAGTTGCGCGCGGGTGTTCACGCCGAGCGTCTCGGCCTCGTCGCAGATCGCCACGCCCGCCGAGAGCCCGCGGGCGCGGGCAAGGGCCACCACGTCCGTCAGGTAATATTCGCCCGCGGCATTGGCATTGCCCACTTCCGAGACGAGGGCGAAGAGAAGCCCTGCCTCGGCACAGATAACGCCAGAGTTACAAAGACTTATGGCGCGTTCTTCGTCCGTTGCATCCTTCCACTCGACGATCCGGTCGAGCTCCTCGCCCTGCGTCACCAGACGGCCGTACCGGCCGGGATCCGCCGCGTCGAAGCCGAGGACCACGACCGCATGCCGCGACCGCAGGTCGAGCATCCGCTCGAGCGTCTCGGGCCGGATGAAGGGCGTGTCGCCATAGAGTACCACCGCTTCGCCGGGCGCATCGGCCAGCAAAGGCGCGGCCTGCGCCACGGCATGGGCCGTGCCCAGCTGTTCGGCCTGCACCACCACCTCGATGCTCTCGTCGAAGGCGCGCGCGGCCTTGGCGACCGCTTCGGCCCCGTGTCCGGCCACCACCACGACCCGCTCGGGTTCGAGCGACTGGCCCGCCCGGAGCGCGTGATGCAGCATCGGCGCCGCCCCCAGCGGGTGCAGGACCTTGGGCAGGTCCGAGTTCATCCGTGTGCCCTGTCCGGCAGCCAGAACGATCAATGATACGGTGGCACGGTCCATCGGCACCCTTTCCTTTGCGATGCGCCCGTTTTAACGGGGATGGGCGAGGCCGCAAGGCCACGGCCATCACACTCTCTTACCGGCTGTTTCAGGAGGCACCATGCAGAACGGATCGAACGGAACGCGACGCACGGTGGTTCTGGACCTCGACGGAACGCTGGCCGACACGAGCGCGGATCTGATCGCCTCGGCCAATGCCTGTTTCCGCGCTCTGGGCCGCGGCGAGCCGCTCGACCCGTTGAAGGATGCGCTGACGGCCTTCCACGGCGGGCGCGCCATGCTGAGGCTCGGGTTCGAGCGGCTGGACGGGCAGAGCGCCGAGGCCGAGATCGACGTGCAGTATCCGCTGCTGCTCGAGAACTACCGCTGCGCGATCAACGTCCATACGACGCTCTATCCGGGCGCACGCGATGCGGTCGAGCGGCTGAGAGCCGAGGGCTTCTCCACCGCGATCTGCACCAACAAGCCCGAGGCTCTGGCCGAGACGCTGCTCTCGCTTCTGGAGGTGCGTCATCTTTTCGATGCGTTGATCGGTGCGGATACGCTGCCCGTCCGCAAGCCCGATCCCGCGCCCTACGTCGCCTCGGTCGAGCGGGCGGGCGGTGCGGTGGCGCGCTCGATGCTGGTGGGCGATACGCGCACCGACCGCGACACGGCCCGCGCGGCGGGCGTGCCCGTGGCCCTCGTGACCTTCGGGCCGAGCGGGATGGACGTGGCCGAGCTCGGCCCCGACGGGCTTCTGCACCATTTCGACGAGCTGCCGGACCTCGCCGCCCGCCTGCTCGGCTGAGCCGCGAAGCGGGGCCCGGCAGGCCCCGCCGTTACTCCCGCGCGCGCCAGAGCGGCACCGTCGAGATCGACATCTTGGCCGAGCCCTCGGTCAGTTCCCGCGCGTGGACGAGATAGATGAGCGTGTCGTTCGCCTCGTCGTAGATCCGCGTGATCCGGAGCGATTTCAGCACGAGCGACCGGCTCGCCTTGAAGATCTCCTCGCCGTCCTTCGACCGGTCGATGTCGCCCACCGTGACCGGGCCGGTCTGCCGACAGGCGATCGAGGCATTCGACGGATCCTCGAACCAGTTGCCCTGCCGCAGCCGGTCGATCACCGACCGGTCGAAATAGGCGATGTGACAGGTCACGCCCTGCACTTCGGGATCCGGGATCGCCTCGATCAGGATGTCGTTGCCGACCCAGTCCACGCCGACCTCGCCCACCACCTCGGCGTCCGCGGGGGTTGCCAGCAACAGCGCCAGCGCCATCCAGACATGTTTCATCCGCACCTCCTGTTCCGGGGCCGGAGCATGGCGCAGATCCGCCCGCTGCGCGAGGCCGCTGCACGCCGCACTTGACCGACTCGGGCCGGACGGGCAAGAAATGAACATACGTTCAATAAAGGGCTCGCCGCATGTTTCACGCTCCGATGACCTTCGACCTCGGCGAGGAGATCGCCGCCCTCCGCGAGACCGTCCATGCCTGGGCGCAGGAGCGGGTGAAGCCCATGGCCGCCCGGATCGACCGTGAGAACGTCTTCCCGGCCGAGCTCTGGCGCGAGATGGGCGAGCTCGGGCTTCTGGGCATCACGGTCCCCGAGGAATTCGGCGGCTCGGACATGGGCTATCTCGCCCATACGGTCGCGGTGGAGGAGGTGGCGCGCGCCTCGGCCTCGGTCTCGCTCAGCTACGGGGCCCATTCCAACCTCTGCGTGAACCAGATCCGCCTGAACGGCAGCCCCGAGCAGAAGGCGCGCTACCTGCCGAAGCTCGTCTCGGGCGAACATGTGGGGGCGCTCGCCATGTCCGAGGCGGGCGCGGGCTCGGACGTGGTGTCGATGAAGCTCAAGGCCGAGAAGCGGAACGGCTACTATGTCCTCAACGGCACGAAATACTGGATCACCAACGGGCCGGATGCGGATGTTCTGGTGGTCTATGCCAAGACCGACCCCGAGGCGGGCGCGAAGGGCATCACTGCCTTCCTGATCGAAAAGTCGATGACGGGCTTCTCGACCTCGCCGCATTTCGACAAGGTGGGGATGCGCGGCTCGAACACGGGCGAGCTGATCTTCGAGAACTGCGAGGTGCCGTTCGAGAATGTCCTCGGGCAGGACGGCAAGGGGGTGCGCGTCCTCATGTCGGGGCTCGATTACGAGCGCGTGGTGCTCTCGGGGATCGGCACGGGGATCATGGCGGCCTGCCTCGACGAGGTGGTGCCCTATTGCCAGAGCCGCCAGCAGTTCGGCCAGCCGATCGGGAACTTCCAGCTGATGCAGGGCAAGCTCGCCGACATGTATGTCGCGCTGAACACGGCGCGGGCCTATGTCTACGAGACGGCGCGCGCCTGCGATGCGGGGCGGGTGACGCGCGCGGATGCGGCGGGCTGCGTGCTCTATGCCTCGGAGCAGGCGATGGTGCAGGCGCATCAGGCGGTGCAGGCGCTCGGCGGCGCGGGCTATCTGAACGATTCCGTCGTGAGCCGGCTCTTCCGCGATGCGAAGCTGATGGAGATCGGGGCGGGAACCTCCGAGATCCGCCGGATGCTCATCGGCCGCGAACTGATGGCGGGCTGAGCGATGGCGGGGCGTCCCCTTCATGCCGCGGGCGAAAGGGCTCTCGCCCGCGGGAGGGGCCGGCCCGGGGATCCCGGACCGGCCGCAGGATCAGAACTTCCAGATGTAGGAGACGCCCACCACCACCGGGTCGATCTCCGCCGTGCCGATGCTCGCGCCATTGAGCTTGGCGTCGCTGTCGATATCCATCCAGCGCACGTCGGCCCGGATCGCGTTGCGGTCGTTCAGCCAGTAGTCGAAGCCCGCATGGACCGACAGGCCCCAGCTGTCGTCGAGCTCGAGATCGCCGAGCGGCGTCTCTTCGTCGAAGAAGGTGACATAGGTCACGCCGGCACCCACGAAGGGCGCGAAGGCGCCGCCGGTGGGGAAGTGATACTGCAGCGTCACCGTCGGCGGCAGATGCTTGACCGAGCCGATTTTGCCCAGACCGTCCAGCGACACGTCATGCTTGAAGGGCGTGGCGGCCAGGATCTCGATGCCGAGGTTGTCGCGGATGAAATATTCGAAGGTGATCGTGGGCTGCACGTCATTGCCCACCTCCGCACCCAGTCCGGCGAGCGTGCCATTGTCGGATTTCGGCATCACGCTGCCGAGGCCTATGCCGAAGGTCATGTCTCCGGCCGACTGGGCGGCCACCGGGGCCGCGGCGAGGAGGGCGAGGGTCGCGGCGAAGGCCGCGGGAATCATCGTGTGCATCTGCATACCTTGGGGTTACCAACGCCGGCGACCCTCGTCCCTGATCGGCCCGATCGCCTTGATCTGCGTCAATGGCTTTCGGTGTTCCGCGCGCCGCAGCGCGCAGGCCACGCCTCACACGTCCTCCAGCTTCCGGGCCGCTCATGAAACTTTCCTCCCGCGTCCTGCCCTCGTCCGAGACCTTCCGGGCCAACCGCGCCCACCATCTGGCGCTGATCGCCGAGACGGCCGAGGCCGCGGCATGGGCTGCGGCGGGCGGCGGGCCTGCCGCACAGGCGCGCCACGCGGCCCGCGGCAAGCTGCCCCCGCGCGAGCGGGTGGCGGGGCTCCTCGATCCGGGCTCGCCCTTCCTCGAGATCGGCGCCTTCGCCGCCCACGGCCTCTATGACGGCGCCGCTCCGGCCGCGGGCGTGATCGCGGGCATCGGCCGGGTGCACGGGCAGGAGGTGATGGTCGTCTGCAACGACGCCACCGTGAAGGGCGGCACCTACTATCCGATGACCGTGAAGAAGCACCTGCGTGCGCAGGAGATCGCCGCCGAATGCCGGCTGCCCTGCGTCTATCTGGTGGATTCCGGGGGCGCGAACCTGCCCAATCAGGACGAGGTCTTCCCCGACCGCGACCATTTCGGCCGCATCTTCTACAATCAGGCGCAGATGAGCGCGGCCGGCATTCCCCAGATCGCCGTGGTCATGGGCTCCTGTACCGCGGGCGGCGCCTATGTGCCCGCCATGTCCGACGTCACGATCATCGTGAGAAACCAGGGCACGATCTTCCTCGCCGGCCCGCCGCTCGTGAAGGCCGCGACGGGCGAGGTGGTCTCGGCCGAGGATCTGGGCGGCGGCGAGGTCCATACCCGGCTCTCTGGTGTGGCGGACTATCTGGCCGAGGACGATGCCCATGCACTGGCGCTTGCGCGCCGCGCGTTGGGGCAGCTGAACCGGACCCGGCCCGAGACCGTGGCCTGGGCCGCGCCCGAGGATCCCGCCCACGACCCCGAGGAGATCCTGGGCCTCGTGCCGGCCGATCTCCGCACGCCCTGGGACATCCGCGAACTGATCGCGCGCCTCGTCGACGGCTCGCGCTTCGACGAGTTCAAGCCGCGCTTCGGCGAGACGCTCGTCACGGGCTTCGCCCATCTCATGGGCTGCCCGGTGGGTATCGTGGCCAACAACGGCGTCCTCTTCTCCGAGGCGGCGATCAAGGGCGCCCATTTCGTCGAGCTCTGCTCCCAGCGCTCCATCCCGCTGATCTTCCTGCAGAACATCACGGGTTTCATGGTGGGCCGGCGCTACGAGAACGAGGGCATCGCCCGCCACGGCGCCAAGATGGTGACGGCCGTCGCCACCACCGCTGTGCCCAAGATCACCCTCCTCGTCGGCGGCTCCTTCGGCGCGGGCAATTACGGCATGGCCGGCCGCGCCTATTCGCCACGCTTCCTCTGGACCTGGCCCAACTCCCGCATCTCGGTCATGGGCGGCGAGCAGGCGGCGGGGGTCCTCGCCACCGTCCGGCGCGACGCGATCGAGCGGCAGGGCGGCCACTGGTCGGCCGAAGAGGAGGCCGCCTTCAAGCGCCCCACCATCGAGATGTTCGAGCGCCAGAGCCACCCGCTCCATGCCTCGGCCCGCCTCTGGGACGATGGGATCGTCGATCCGCGCAAGAGCCGCGAGACCCTGTTCCTCTCGCTGTCGGCGGCCCTCAACGCCCCCATCGCGCCCACCCGCTTCGGCCTCTTCCGGATGTGAGCGGTGACCCTTCTTCCTTTCATTCTGGCAAAAATATCCTCGGGGGGTGCGGGGGGCGGAAAGCCCCCCGCGGCCGGCCCGGAAGGCGAGGTCCGATGTTCCGCAAGATCCTGATCGCCAACCGCGGCGAGATCGCCGTCCGCATCGCGGCCACCGCCCGGCGCCTGGGCGTGGCGACCGTCGCCGTCCATTCCGATGCCGATGCCGAGGCGCTGCATGTGGCCGTGGCCGACGAGGCGGTGCCGATCGGCGGCCCGCAGCCCGCCGACAGCTACCTGCGCGGAGAGCGGCTGATCGAGGCGGCCCTCGCCACCGGGGCGGAAGCCATCCATCCAGGCTACGGCTTCCTCTCCGAGAACCCCGAGTTCGTCGAGGCGGTCGAGGCCGCGGGCCTCGTCTTCATCGGCCCCTCGGCCGCGGCGATCCGCGCCATGGGTCTGAAGGATGCCGCCAAGGCGCTGATGGCCGAGGCGGGCGTGCCTGTCGTGCCGGGCTATCACGGCGCGGATCAGGAGCCCGAACATCTGGCCCTGATGGCCCAGGACATCGGCTATCCGGTCCTCATCAAGGCGGTGGCGGGCGGGGGCGGCAAGGGGATGCGCCGCGTCGAGCGGGCGGAGGAGTTCGCCGCAGCCCTCGCCTCCGCCCGGGCCGAGGCCCGCACCGCCTTCGGCAACGAGGCGGTGCTGATCGAGAAATGGATCGACTGTCCGCGTCATATCGAGCTGCAGGTGTTCGGCGACGGCACCGATGCGGTCCATCTCTACGAGCGCGACTGCTCGCTGCAGCGCCGGCATCAGAAGGTGATCGAGGAGGCTCCGGCCCCCGGCATGACGCCCGGGATGCGCGCCGCCATGGGCGAGGCCGCGGTGCGGGCCGCCCGCGCCATCGGCTACCGCGGGGCGGGCACGGTCGAATTCATCGTGGACGGCTCGGCCGGCCTCAGCCCGGACCGGTTCTGGTTCATGGAGATGAACACGCGGCTTCAGGTCGAGCATCCGGTGACCGAGGCCGTGACGGGCATCGATCTCGTGGAATGGCAGCTGCGCGTGGCCGCGGGCGAACCCCTGCCGCTCGCGCAGAAGGACATCCCCCTCCGCGGCCATGCCTTCGAGGCAAGGCTCTATGCCGAGGACGTCCCCGCGGGCTTCCTGCCTGCCACCGGCCGGCTCGACCATCTGCGCTTCGCCGACGGCATCCGCGCCGATACGGGCGTGCGGACGGGCGACCGGATCAGCCCCTGGTACGATCCGATGATCGCCAAGATCGTCGCCCATGGCCCGTCGCGGGCCTCCGCGCTGAACCGGCTCGCGCGCGCGCTCGAAGAGACCGAGGTGGCGGGCACGGTCACGAACCTCGCCTTCCTGTGCCGCCTCGCGCAGCACCCGGGCTTCGCCGCGGGAGAGGTGGACACGGGCCTTATCGGCCGCGATCTGGCCCCCCTGATCGCGCCCGCGACGCTGGCCCCGGAAACGGTCGCGGCGGCGCTCCTCGTGGCCGAGCTCGGCGAGACGCCCGCCCCCCTTCAGGGCTTCAGCCTCTGGGCGCCCCTTCGAAGGCACGTCCGCCTGCGCCATGGCTCGGAGAAGATCGCGGCGGCGCTCACCGTCGAGGCGCCGGGCAGGGCCACCGTCGAGCTGGGCGAGGCGCGCCTCGCCGCGCGGCTGCGCCCCGAGGGCTGGGCGGTGGAAGGGCGCCCTCCGGCGCGTGTGCTGCGGATCGGGGCGCAGGTTCATGTCTTCGCCCGCACCGGCACCGTCAGCTTCGAGATCCCCGATCCGCTCGACCGCGGCACGGAGGAGGCGGGGCAGGGCGGGCTCACCCTCTCGCCCATGCCGGGCCTCGTCCGGGAGGTCTCGGTGCGGGCGGGCGACCGGGTGGAGAAGGGCGACCGTCTCGCGGTGATCGAGGCGATGAAGATGGAGCATGTGCTGACCGCCGCCCGGGACGGCACGGTGGCCGAGGTGCTGGTCGAGGCCGGCGCGCAGGTCGAGGCCGGGGCGGCGCTCGTGCGGCTGGAGGAGGCCGATGGCTGAGGCGCAGGCAGGCGGCTCCGCGGCGGCGGAGCGGATCGAGATCTTCGAGGTCGGCCCGCGCGACGGGCTGCAGAACGAGGCGCGCGCCATTCGTACGGCGGAGAAGATCGCGCTGGTGGATGCGCTGTCCGCCTGCGGCTTCCGCCGGATCGAGGTGGCGAGCTTCGTGAGCCCGAAATGGGTGCCGCAGATGGCCGATGGCGCCGAAGTGCTGGCCGGCATCGGCCGCAGGCCCGGCGTGACCTATGCGGCCCTCGCACCGAACCTCCGCGGCTACGCGGCGGCCCTCGCTGCGGGCGCGGGCGAGATCGCGGTCTTCGTCTCGGCCTCCGAGGGCTTCTCGAAGGCGAACCTCAACTGCACGGTGGCCGAGAGCCTTGCGCGGCTCACGCCCATTTCCGAGGCGGCCGCGCGCGACGGGATGCGGCTCAGGGGCTATGTCTCGATGGTGGTGGACTGCCCCTTCGACGGGCCGACCCCGCCCGGTGCGGTCGCGCGCGTCGCGGCGGCGCTGCGCGATCTCGGCTGCGCCGAGGTCTCGCTCGGCGATACGGTGGGGCGCGCCACGCCCGAAGGCTTCGATGCGATGCTGGCGGAGGTTCTGGACGAGATGCCGCCCGACCGTCTTGCCGCCCACTGCCATGACACGGCGGGCCGGGCGCTGCAGGTGATCGACGCGGCGCTGGGGCGCGGCCTGCGGGTGGTGGATGCGGCGGTGGGCGGCCTCGGCGGCTGCCCCTATGCGCCAGGCGCTGCGGGCAATGTGGCGACCGAGGCGGTGGCGGCCCATCTGGCGGCGCGGGGCTACGAGACCGGGCTCGACCCGGAGAAGCTGGCCGCGGCGGCGGCTCTCGCACAGCGCCTGCGGACCGGCTGAGAGGAGGATCGGATGTTCGAGACCATTTCCATTGCCGAGGACAGCCGGGGCGTGGCGACCCTGACGCTCGACAGGCCCGAGAAGCACAATGCGCTGTCGGCCGCGATGATCGCGGAGCTGACCGAGGCCGCGGCGCGTCTGGGCGCCTCCGCCACCGTGCGGGTCGTGGTGCTGGCCGCCGCGGGCGAGAGCTTCTGTGCCGGGGGCGATCTCGGCTGGATGAAGGCGCAGATGACGGCGGACGGGCCTACGCGCGCCTCCGAGGCACGCAGGCTCGCCCATATGCTCCGCGCGCTGAACGACCTGCCGAAGCCCTTGATCGGGCGGGTGCAGGGGCAGGCCTTCGGTGGCGGTCTCGGGCTGATCTCGGTCTGCGACGTGGCCTATGGCGCGGAGGGGGCCCGCTTCGGCCTCACGGAGACGCGCCTCGGGCTGATCCCCGCCACCATCGGCCCCTATGTGGCCGCGCGCGTGGGCGAGGCCATGGCGCGGCGCGTCTTCTTCTCGGCGCGGCTCTTCGGCGCCGAGGAGGCGGTGCGGCTGGGCTTCCTCGCGAGGGCAGTGCCGGCCGAGGCGCTCGATGCGGCGGTCGAGGCCGAGATCCTGCCCTATCTCTCCTGTGCGCCGGGCGCGGTGGCCGAGGCCAAGGCGCTCCTGCGCCGGTTCGGCCCCCGGATCGACGAGGAGACCATCGAGGCGAGCGTCGCGGCCCTCGTCAACCGCTGGGAGAGCCATGAGGCGCGGGAGGGGGTGGAGGCCTTTTTCGGACGCCGCGCCGCCGCATGGTCCGCCAAGGTCTGAGTCGGGGCCGGGGTGCGACACGTCGCACCCGCTCCGCATTGCTGCATAAGCATAATTTCAGTTCACCATTGCATACCAATGACATAAGGCACATTTCAATCGCGGTGTTTTGTCGCGACCTTCGGTTGACCCCGGACGGGGCTGAGAGTAAACGAGGCGTCAGCACGTGACTGCCTGCGCTGCCGGAAACGGTGAGCAGCTGCCAGCCGAGGGAGCCGCCATGGACGATCTTCTGCGAGAGTTTCTTCCCATCGTCATTCTGACGGTGCTGGCGGGAGGCCTCGGGCTCCTGCTCATGCTGTCGGCGGTGATCGTCGCGGTCAGGCGGCCGGACCCCGAGAAGGTGTCCGCTTACGAATGCGGTTTCAATGCCTTCGACGATGCGCGGATGAAGTTCGAGGTGCGCTTCTACCTCGTCTCCATTCTCTTCATCATCTTCGACCTCGAGGTGGCCTTCCTCTTCCCCTGGGCCGTGGCCTTCGGCGACATTTCGATGACGGCCTTCTGGTCGATGATGGTCTTCCTCGGCGTGCTGACGGTGGGCTTCGCCTATGAATGGAAGAAGGGGGCGCTGGAATGGCAATGACCGGCCTCAATACCGCGGGGTCCGACCGCGACTATGACACGCAGTCGCTGAACCGCGAGCTTCAGGACAAGGGCTTCCTGCTCACCACGACCGAGGATCTCATCAACTGGGCGCGCACCGGCTCGCTGCACTGGATGACTTTCGGCCTCGCCTGCTGCGCCGTCGAGATGATGCACACTTCGATGCCGCGCTACGACGTGGAGCGGTTCGGGGTGGCGCCGCGCGCCTCTCCGCGCCAGTCCGACGTGATGATCGTGGCCGGCACGCTGACCAACAAGATGGCGCCCGCGCTGCGCAAGGTCTACGACCAGATGCCCGAGCCGCGCTATGTGATCTCGATGGGATCCTGCGCGAACGGCGGCGGCTACTACCACTACAGCTACTCGGTGGTGCGGGGCTGCGACCGGATCGTGCCGGTCGACATCTACGTTCCGGGCTGCCCGCCCACGGCCGAGGCGCTGCTCTATGGCATCCTCCAGTTGCAGCGGAAGATCCGCCGCACCGGCACCATCACGCGCTGAGGAGACCCAGATGCCCGAAGCCCTTCAGGAACTGGCCGCGCATGTCCGGATGCGCCAGCCCGATGCGATCCTCGGCCACCGGGTCGAGTTCGGCGAGCTGACGCTCGACGTCGTGCCCAACCGCATCGTGGGGCTGGTGGAATTCCTCCGCTCCGACGCGAGCTGCCGCTTTTCGAGCCTCGTCGACATCACGGCGATCGACCACCCCGAACGTCCGGCGCGCTTCGACGTGGTCTATCACTTCCTGTCGATGTATCAGAACCAGCGGATCCGCCTGAAGATGCAGGTGCGCGAGGACGAGACGGTGGCCTCGATCCACTCCGTCCATCCGTCCGCGAACTGGTTCGAGCGCGAGGTGTTCGACATGTTCGGCATCCTCTTCACCGGGCACCCCGACCTGCGGCGCATCCTGACCGACTACGGCTTCCGCGGCCATCCGATGCGCAAGGACTTCCCGACCACGGGCTATACCGAGGTCCGCTACGACGAGGTCCAGAAGCGCGTCGTCTACGAGCCGGTGAAACTCGTGCAGGAATATCGCCAGTTCGATTTCCTCTCGCCGTGGGAGGGGGCGGACTACATCCTGCCGGGCGACGACAAGGCGCGGACGTAAGGGGATGGCCATGGACACCAAGTTCGACGACGTGCTGACCGGCGAGCAGAAGCTCCGCAACTTCAACATCAACTTCGGCCCGCAACACCCTGCAGCGCACGGCGTTCTGCGGCTCGTGCTCGAGCTTGACGGCGAGGTGGTGGAACGCTGCGATCCGCATATCGGCCTGCTGCACCGCGGGACCGAGAAGCTGATGGAGAGCCGGACCTACCTGCAGAACCTGCCCTATTTCGACCGGCTCGACTATGTGGCGCCGATGAACCAGGAACATGCCTGGTGTCTGGCGATCGAGCGGCTGACGGGCGTGGCCGTGCCGCGCCGGGCCAGCCTGATCCGCGTGCTCTATTCCGAGATCGGCCGGGTGCTGAACCACCTGCTGAACGTGACCACGCAGGCCATGGACGTGGGCGCGCTGACGCCGCCGCTCTGGGGCTTCGAGGAGCGCGAGAAGCTCATGGTCTTCTACGAGCGCGCCTCGGGCGCGCGGCTCCACGCGGCCTACTTCCGGCCGGGCGGGGTGCATCAGGACCTGACGCCGCGCCTCATCGAGGATATCGAGGAGTGGGCCGAGCATTTCCCGAAGGTGCTCGACGATCTCGACGAGCTGCTGACCGAGAACCGGATCTTCAAGCAGCGCAACGTCGATATCGGCATCATCTCCGAGAAGGACATCCTCGACTGGGGCTTCTCGGGCGTGATGGTGCGCGGCTCGGGCTTCGCTTGGGACCTGCGCCGCTCGCAGCCCTACGAGTGCTACGACGAGTTCGACTTCCAGATCCCGGTGGGCAAGAACGGCGACTGCTACGACCGCTATCTCTGCCGCATGGAAGAGATGCGCCAGTCGACCCGCATCATCCAGCAATGTCTGGCCAAACTCCGGGTGGAGAAGGGCGACGTGCTGGCGCGGGGCAAGCTCACGCCGCCGCCGCGGGGCGAGATGAAGACCTCGATGGAAGCGCTCATCCACCATTTCAAGCTCTATACCGAGGGCTTCCACGTTCCCGCGGGCGAGGTCTATGCCGCCGTCGAGGCGCCCAAGGGCGAGTTCGGCGTCTATCTCGTGGCCGACGGGACCAACCGGCCCTACCGCGCCAAGATCCGCGCGCCGGGCTTCCTGCATCTGCAAGCCATCGACTACATCGCCAAGGGGCACCTGCTGGCCGATGTGTCCGCCATCATCGGCACGCTCGACGTCGTGTTCGGGGAGATCGACCGCTAATGCTTCGCCGCCTGCATCACGCCCAGCCCGACAGCTTCGCCTTCACGCCGGCGAACCTCGAATGGGCGAAGGGTCAGATGACGAAATATCCCGAGGGCCGTCAGGCCTCGGCGATCATCCCGCTGCTCTTCCGTGCGCAGGAACAGGAAGGCTGGCTCACGAAGCCGGCCATCGAATATGTGGCCGACCTGCTCGGGATGGCCTACATCCGCGCGCTGGAAGTGGCGACCTTCTACTTCATGTTCCAGCTGCAACCCGTGGGAAGCGTGGCGCACATCCAGATCTGCGGCACCACCTCGTGCCTGATCTGCGGCGCCGAGGAGCTGATCCGGGTCTGCAAGGAGAAGATCGCGCCGCAGCCGCACATGCTGTCGGCCGATGGCCGCTTCTCGTGGGAAGAGGTCGAGTGCCTCGGCGCCTGCGCCAATGCGCCGATGGCCCAGATCGGCAAGGATTATTACGAGGATCTGAACGCCGAGACGCTGGCCGCGCTGATCGACCGCTTCTCGGCGGGCGAAGTGCCGCGGCCCGGGCCGCAGGCCGGGCGCTTCTCCTCCGAGCCCGCGGGCGGGGCCACGAGCCTCACCGAGATCGGCCCGCAGGCCTCCGAGCACAATGCCTCGGTGGCGCTGGCGCTGGGGATCGGCGACACGATCAAGCGCATCGACGGCACCGAGGTGCCGATGCTCACGCCGTGGCTCGGCCGGCGTCCGCCGGTGGCCGAGGCCTCGGGTGAGGCGCAGCAGCCGAAACCGGGCGCGGGGCGTCCGGTGGACAAGACCGGCGTGAGCGTGGAAGAGGCGCCGGCCGACAGGGCGGGCCGGCCCGAGAAGCCGGGCGTGGCCACGGGCGGCACGGCCACGGCCGAGCCGGGCGCGCAAACCTCCGATCCGCAGAAGCCCGAGGGCTGATGGCGGTCGGGCCCGACGACACGCGGCAGGCGCGACAGGTCGCGCTGGTCATTGCGGCGACGGGCCTCATGTGGATCGGGGCGCAGATCCTGGGAGGATGGCTGGGCCTGCCGGCTCGGATCGTCCTTCTCTTCGACCTGGCGGCGCTCGCCGGGTTCAGTTGGGCGCTGGTGACAACCTGGCGGATCTGGCGACGGCGCCAGGGCAAATGAGGACGATGCGATGCTGAAGGACCAGGACCGGATCTTCACCAACCTCTACGGGATGCAGGACCGCAGCCTGAAGGGCGCGATGGCCCGGGGCCAATGGGACGGGACCGCGGACCTGCTCGCGCTCGGGCGCGATAAGATCATCGACATCGTGAAGGCCTCGGGTCTGCGCGGCCGCGGCGGGGCGGGCTTCCCCACCGGCCTCAAATGGTCCTTCATGCCCAAACAGTCCGACGGGCGCCCGGCCTATCTCGTCATCAATGCCGACGAATCCGAGCCCGCGACCTGCAAGGACCGCGAGATCATGCGCCACGACCCGCACACGCTGGTCGAGGGGGCGCTGCTCGCAGGCTTCGCGATGGGGGCGGTTGCGGCCTACATCTACATCCGCGGCGAATATGTCCGCGAGAAGGAAGCGCTGCAGGCCGCCATCGACGAGGCCTATGACGCGGGCCTGATCGGCCGGAACGCGGCGAAGTCGGGCTACGATTTCGACGTCTACCTCCACCACGGGGCGGGCGCCTACATCTGCGGCGAAGAGACTGCGCTGCTCGAGAGCCTCGAGGGCAAGAAGGGGATGCCGCGGATGAAGCCGCCGTTCCCGGCGGGCTCGGGCCTCTACGGTTGCCCCACGACGGTGAACAACGTCGAGTCGATCGCCGTCATTCCTGCGATCCTGCGCCGCGGCGGCGAGTGGTTCGCCTCGTTCGGCCGGCCGAACAACGCAGGCGTGAAGCTCTTCGCCATGTCGGGACACGTCAACACGCCCTGCGTCATCGAGGAGAGCATGTCGATCTCGATGAAGGAACTCATCGAGAAGCACGGCGGCGGCGTCCGCGGCGGCTGGAAGAACCTCAAGGCTGTCATTCCCGGCGGCGCCTCCTGCCCGATCATCCCGGCCGAGCAGTGCGAGGATGCCGTCATGGACTATGACGGGATGCGCGAGCTGAAATCCTCGTTCGGCACGGCCTGCATGATCGTGATGGACCAGCAGACCGACGTCATCAAGGCGGTCTGGCGGCTGGCCAAGTTCTTCAAGCACGAGAGCTGCGGCCAGTGCACGCCCTGCCGCGAGGGCACGGGCTGGATGATGCGCGTGATGGACCGGCTGGTGCGCGGCGAAGCCGAGGTCGAAGAGATCGACATGCTGCTGTCGGTGACGAAGCAGGTCGAGGGCCACACGATCTGCGCGCTCGGCGATGCGGCGGCCTGGCCGATCCAGGGCCTCATCCGGCACTATCGCGAAGAGATCGAGGACCGGATCAAGGCCAAGAAGACGGGGCGCATGGGCGCCATGGCGGCGGAGTGAGACGATGCGCGCCGGCGGGGTCCTAATCGTGATGGGCGCGCTCTCGGCCTGTGCCTCCCCGGCGCCGGTCGGGGGCCGCGCGATCCCCGGCGCCTCTGAGGTGACGGTCGAGGGTCAGGGCTTCCTGACCGAAGTGAGGGCCGGGTCCGCCGGCGAGCGGCTGACGGCGGCGGGGGCGCGTCCGGTGGCGGGCCTGACGGTCGATGTGCGCCGGCTGGCGCCGCCGCTCCATTACAGCGACGGAGCCGCGGCGAAGCGGGCGGCCGAGGCGGCCTGCGAGGGGCAGGGCGGGCGGTTCGATCCGACCGCGGCGGGCCGCGTGAGCGCGCCGGGCCTCTGGCGCTTCGCCGGAGCCTGCGCATGACGGGCGGGCGCGCGGCCGGACGGGGGCAGTGCGCCCCGCGTCCGAAGCAACGGAACAACGCGCGGGGCATCGGCCTCGCGCTCATCGCGGCGGAGTAGGCGGATGAGCAACCTCAAGAAGATCATCATCGACGGCATCGAAGTCGAGGTCGATGGCGCCATGACGCTGCTGCAGGCGGCCGAAGAGGTGGGGATCGAGATCCCGCGCTTCTGCTACCACGAGCGCCTGTCGATCGCCGGCAACTGCCGCATGTGCCTCGTCGAGGTAGTGGGCGGCCCGCCGAAACCCACGGCCTCCTGCGCCATGCAGGTGCGCGACCTGCGCCCCGGCCCGAACGGCGAGGCGCCGGTGGTCAAGACCAACTCGCCCATGGTCAAGAAGGCCCGCGAGGGGGTGATGGAGTTCCTGCTCATCAACCACCCGCTCGACTGCCCGATCTGCGACCAGGGCGGCGAATGCGACCTGCAGGACCAGGCGATGGCCTATGGCGTCGATTTCAGCCGCTACCGCGAGCCGAAGCGCGCCTCCGAGAACCTGAACCTCGGCCCGCTCGTCGCCACGCAGATGACGCGCTGCATCTCCTGCACCCGCTGCGTGCGCTTCACGACCGAGGTCGCGGGCATCACCCAGATGGGCCAGACCGGGCGCGGCGAGGACAGCGAGATCACGAGCTACCTCAACCAGACGCTCGATTCGAACCTGCAGGGCAATATCATCGACCTCTGCCCGGTCGGCGCGCTGACCTCGAAACCCTATGCCTTCACCGCCCGTCCTTGGGAGCTCGGCAAGACCGAAAGCATCGACGTGATGGATGCTCTCGGCTCCAACATCCGCGTGGACACGAAGGGTCGCGAGGTCATGCGCATCCTGCCGCGCAACCATGACGGCGTGAACGAGGAGTGGATCTCGGACAAGACCCGCTTCGTCTGGGACGGCCTGCGCCGCCAGCGGCTCGACACGCCCTATATCCGCGAGGCCGGCAAGCTTCGGAAAGCCTCGTGGGGCGAGGCGCTGAAGGCGGTGGCCGCGGCGATGAAGGGCCGCAAGGTCGCGGGCCTCGTGGGCGATCTGGCCCCGGTGGAAGCGGCCTTCTCGCTCAAGATGCTGATCGAGGGCATGGGCGGCCGCGTGGAGTGCCGCACCGATGGCGCGCGCCTGCCCGCGGGCAACCGCAGCGCCTATGTGGGCAATGCCGCCATCGAGGATATCGACAACGCGAAATCGATCCTGCTCGTGGGCTGCAACCCGCGCGACGAGGCGCCGGTGCTGAACGCCCGCATCCGCAAGGCCTGGCTGCAGGGCGCGCAGGTCTCGGTGATCGGGCCGGCGGTCGATCTGACGTTCGACTACCATCATGCCGGCACCGACCGGGCGGCGCTGATGTCGCTCGTGTCCGAGGCCGAGCGGTCCGGCGCCGACGACAAGCCGGGCCTCGTGATCGTGGGGCAGGGCGCTCTGGCCGAGGCCGACGGCGAGGCCGTGCTGGCGCAAGCGATGAAGCTCGCCCAGACGATGGGCGCGAAGCTTCTCGTGCTGCATACCGCCGCCGCCCGCGTGGGCGCGATGGATGTGGGCGCCGTGACCGAGGGCGGGCTCTCCGCCGCCATCGAGGGCGCGGAGGTGATCTACAACCTCGGCGCCGACGAGGTCGAGATCGGCGCGGGCCCGTTCGTCATCTATCAGGGCAGCCACGGCGACCGCGGCGCGCACCGCGCCGACGTGATCCTGCCCGCCGCCGCCTATACCGAGGAGAACGGCCTTTTCGTGAACACCGAGGGCCGTCCGCAGCTTGCCTTCCGCGCGGGATTCCCGCCGGGCGAAGCCAAGGAGAACTGGGCGATCCTGCGCGCGCTCTCGGCCGAACTGGGCCAGACGCTGCCCTGGGACACGATGGCGGGCCTGCGCCGCAAGCTGGTCGAGACCGTGCCGCATCTCGGCCGCATCGACCAGCTGACCGAAAGCGAGTGGCAACCGCTGCCGCTGCGCGATCCGGCGACCGCCGACTTCCGCCTTGCGGTGCGGGACTTCTATCTGACGAACCCGATCGCGCGGGCCTCGCAGCTCATGGCCGAGCTCTCGGCAATGGCCTCGCGGCGCGGCCAGCCCTCGCTCGCGGCGGAGTAGGGGGTGCGGCCGGCGGTGCTCTTTCCGGTCGGGCTCGCGCTGGCGGGTCTCGCCTCCTGCGGCCCGCAGGGGGCCCCCGAGGCTGCGGCCGCGGAAGAAGAGTTCGCGCCGGTCTACAAGGGCATCGAGACGCGGCTTCTCGACGAGGATCTCGTGGAATTCCTCATCGAAATGGAAGGCGCGCGGGGCATCCCCGACGTCGAAGCCTACGCCCGCTGCGCGGCCGCCCAATACACGCTCATTCGCGGCTACGGCTTCGCCCGGCATCTGCGAACAAATGTCGCGGAGAGGGGTGGCGTTTGGCGAGGGGATGCGATTTACACCATTTCGGCCGCGCTGCCCCGCGGCCTGCAGACGATCGACGCCGAGGTGACGGTGCGCGATTGCCGGGAACAGGGAATACCGACGATATGACGATCGGCATGAGGGATGCGAGGCGCCATGGGTGAGTTCATGAATTCCGGGATGGGTATCATCCTCACGATCGCGGCGCAGGGCCTTCTGGTCATCGCTTTCGTGATGATCTCGCTGCTGTTCCTCGTCTATGGCGACCGGAAGATCTGGGCGGCGGTGCAGCTGCGCCGCGGGCCGAACGTCGTGGGCGCCTTCGGCCTGCTGCAGACGGTGGCGGATGCGGCCAAATACATCTTCAAGGAAGTGGTGGTGCCCGCGGGCGTGGACCGCCCGGTCTTCTTCCTCGCGCCGCTCATCTCCTTCGTGCTGGCCGTGCTCGCCTGGGCCGTGATCCCCTTCAGCCCGGGCTGGGTGCTGTCGGACATCAACGTGGCGATCCTCTTCGTCTTCGCCGCCTCCTCGCTCGAGGTCTATGGCGTCATCATGGGCGGCTGGGCCTCGAACTCGAAATATCCGTTCCTGGGCAGCCTCCGCTCGGCCGCGCAGATGATCTCCTACGAGGTCTCGCTCGGCCTCATCATCATCGGGATCATCATCTCGACCGGCTCGATGAACCTGAGCCATATCGTCGAGGCGCAGGACGGCGCCTTCGGGCTCTTCAACTGGTACTGGCTGCCGCACCTGCCGATGGTGGCGCTGTTCTTCATCTCGGCGCTGGCCGAAACGAACCGCCCGCCCTTCGACCTGCCGGAGGCGGAATCCGAACTGGTCGCGGGCTTCCAGGTGGAATACAGCTCGACGCCGTTCCTGCTGTTCATGGCCGGCGAATATATCGCCATCTTCCTCATGTGCGCGTTGATGAGCCTGCTGTTCTTCGGCGGCTGGCTCTCGCCCATCCCCGGACTGCCCGACGGCGTGTTCTGGATGGTGGCGAAGATGGCCTTCTTCTTCTTCCTCTTCGCCATGGTGAAAGCCATCGTGCCGCGCTACCGCTACGACCAGCTCATGCGGATCGGCTGGAAGGTCTTCCTTCCCTTCAGCCTCGGCTGGGTGGTTCTGGTGGCGTTCCTTGCGAAATTCGAAGTGTTCGGCGGCTTCTGGGCCCGCTGGGCGATGGGAGGCTGACATGGCCAGGACAAGCGCAATCGACTACGGCCGGGCGGCGAAATATTTCCTGCTGCTGGACTTCATCAAGGGCTTCGGCCTCGGCATGAAGTACTTCTTCGCGCCCAAGCACACGGTGAACTACCCGCACGAGAAGGGGCCGCTGTCGCCCCGCTTCCGCGGCGAACATGCGCTGCGCCGCTATCCGAACGGCGAGGAACGCTGTATCGCCTGCAAGCTCTGCGAAGCCGTCTGCCCGGCGCAGGCCATCACCATCGACGCGGAACCGCGCGAGGACGGCAGCCGCCGCACCACGCGCTACGACATCGACATGACGAAATGCATCTACTGCGGCTTCTGTCAGGAAGCCTGCCCGGTGGATGCGATCGTCGAGGGGCCGAACTTCGAATTCTCGACCGAGACCCGCGAGGAGCTGTTCTACAACAAGGACCGGCTGCTCGAGAACGGCGCGCGCTGGGAAGCCGAGATCGCCCGCAACCTCGAACTGGATGCGCCCTACAGATGAGCGACGAGCTGGCGAAGATGTTCAAGGCGATGATCGAGCAGGGCCAGGAGATGGCCCGCTCGTTCAATCCGGCCCTTGAGCATTTCCAGGTGAAGGACTTCGAGAAGCTCATCCCCACCATGCCCAAGGACGTGATGGAGATGTGGTTCGGCAAGACCTTCAACCGGGAGGGGCTGGATGCCAAGACCCGGCTTCTGGTCACGCTGGCTGCCCTTACCGTGCTCGGCGCCCATGCCGAGCCTCAGATCCGGCTCACGATCCGCCATGCGCTGGCGGCCGGGGCCACCAAGCGCGAGATCGCCGAGGTGATCTGGCAGATGAGCCTATTCGGCGGCGTGCCCGCCATGCAGAAGGCGCTGGACGTGGCCCAGAGCGTCTTTGCCGAGTTCGAGGAGACAGACGAATGAGTGTCGCCGACGTGGCCTTCTACTGTTTCGCCGTGCCCGCGGTCTTCGCCGCGCTCATGGTGGTGACCCAGCGCAACATGGTTCATGCCGTGCTTTGGCTGATCCTCGTCTTCCTGAGCTCTGCCGGGATGTTCGTGCTGCTGGGCGCCGAGTTCGTGGCGATGCTGCTGGTGATCGTCTATGTCGGCGCGGTGGCGGTGCTGTTCCTCTTCGTCGTCATGATGCTCGACGTCGACTTCGAGGCGCTGAAGTCCGAGGTGGTGCGCTACATGCCGGTGGCCGCGCTGATGGGGATCGTGATCCTGCTGCAGCTCTCGATGGGGATCGGCGCCTGGGTCACGGCCGACGGCGCGCCGGCGATGCGTCAGGCGGTGACGCCCGACCCGAACCAGATCGAGAACAGCCGCGCGCTCGGCCTGCTGATCTACGACAAGTATCTCTACCTCTTCCAGACTGCTGGGCTGATCCTGCTCGTGGCCATGGTGGGGGCGATCCTGCTCACGCTGCGCGAGCGCCGCGACGTCAAGCGCCAGAACGTGCTGGCGCAGATGTGGCGCGATCCCGCGAAGGCGATGGAGCTGAAGGACGTGAAGCCGGGTCAGGGCCTCTGAGCCTGCACCGGACCGGGCTCCGCGGAGCCTGAACAACAGACCGTGGTGCGGACCCGTCGCAGGGTCTGCGGGCGGAAGACCCGGGGGTCGAGGTCTGCGCTGTGCGCGGACCGATCGCCGGGACGAGGAAAAGACGGGCGGTGAGCCGGAGGGACGAGAATGGTGGGACTTGAGCATTATCTGACGGTATCGGCCGCGCTGCTGGTGATCGGGATCTTCGGCATCTTCCTGAACCGGAAGAACGTGATCGTGATCCTGATGTCCATCGAGCTCATGCTGCTCGCGGTGAACATCAACCTCGTGGCCTTCTCGAGCTTCCTCGGCGACCTGACGGGGCAGGTGTTCACGCTGTTCGTGCTGACCGTGGCCGCGGCCGAGGCCGCCATCGGGCTCGCGATCCTCGTCACCTTCTTCCGCAACCGCGGCACCATCGACGTCGAAGACGTCAACGTGATGAAGGGCTGAGGCATATGGCAACGATCATCCTCCTGGCGCCGCTTCTCGGCGCCCTGATCTGCGGCTTCGGCTGGCGCCTCATCGGCGAGCGGGCAGGGCAGGTCATCGCGACCGCACTCGTCTTCCTCGCCGCGCTGCTCTCCTGGATCATCTTCCTCGGCTTCGACGGCGAGATGTATCAGGTGGTTCTGCTGCGCTGGATCGAGAGCGGCTCGCTCTCGACCGAATGGGCGATCCGCGTGGACAGGCTCACGGCCATCATGCTGGTCGTGGTGAACACGGTCTCGGCGCTCGTGCACCTCTATTCCTTCGGCTACATGGCGCACGACGACAACTGGAACCACCACGAGCACTACAAGGCGCGCTTCTTCGCCTATCTCTCGTTCTTCACCTTCGCCATGCTCACGCTGGTGACGTCGGACAACCTCGTGCAGATGTTCTTCGGCTGGGAAGGCGTGGGCGTGGCCTCCTACCTGCTCATCGGCTTCTACTATCGCAAGCCCTCGGCCAACGCCGCCGCGATCAAGGCCTTCGTCGTGAACCGCGTGGGCGACTTCGGCTTCGCGCTCGGCATCATGGCGCTGTTCTTCCTCGTGGATTCGATCCGCTTCGACGATGTGTTCGCGGCCGGCCCCGAGCTTGCGCAGACGAACCTCACCTTCCTCTGGACGGAGTGGAACGCGGCCAATCTGATCGGCGTCCTCCTCTTCATCGGCGCCATGGGCAAGTCGGCCCAGCTCGGCCTGCACACCTGGCTGCCCGACGCGATGGAAGGTCCGACCCCGGTGTCCGCGCTGATCCACGCCGCCACCATGGTCACCGCGGGCGTGTTCCTCGTCTGCCGCATGTCGCCGCTCTACGAATTCGCGCCCGACGCCAAGACCATGATCGTCGTCGTCGGCGCCACCACCGCCTTCTTCGCGGCGACCGTGGGCCTCGTGCAGAACGACATCAAGCGCGTGATCGCCTATTCGACCTGCTCGCAGCTCGGCTACATGTTCGTGGCGGCGGGCGTGGGCGTCTATTCGGCGGCCATGTTCCACCTCTTCACCCATGCCTTCTTCAAGGCGATGCTCTTCCTCGGCGCCGGCTCGGTCATCCATGCGATGCACCACGAGCAGGACATGCGGAACTACGGCGGCCTCCGCTCGAAGATCCCGCTCACCTTCTGGGCCATGATGATCGGCACGCTCGCCATCACCGGCGTGGGCATCCCGCTGACCCATATCGGCTTCGCGGGCTTCCTGTCGAAGGACGCGATCATCGAGAGCGCCTGGGTCGGTTCGGGCTATGCCTTCTGGCTTCTGGTCGTGGCCGCCTGCTTCACCAGCTTCTATTCCTGGCGGCTCATCTTCCTGACCTTCTTCGGCAAGGAGCGGGGCGACCATCACGCCCATGACCATGCCCACGAGAGCCCGACCGTCATGCTGATCCCGCTCGGGGTTCTGGCGCTCGGCGCGGCCTTCTCGGGGATGATCTGGTACAATTCCTTCTTCGGAGACCATAACAAGGTAGCGACCTGGTTCGGCATCCCGCATCATGCGGAAGCCTCGGAAGAGGGCGAGTCCCACGCCGAAGCGGCGGCCGATCATGCGGCCGAGCCGGCGGCCGGGGCGTCCGTCACCGCCGACGAGGCTCTGCCCGAGGCGGGCAACCTGGCCGGTGCCGGCGAGGCGCCGGAGCCGGGTGAGGCGGAAGCGCATGCCGAGGTGGCGGCGCTTGGCCCGATCGGCGCCATCTACATGGGCCCCGAGAACCATGTCATGGACGAGGCGCACCACGCCCCGGTCTGGGTCAAGGTCTCGCCCTTCGTCGCGATGCTGATCGGCTTCGGCATGGCCTGGCTCTTCTACATCGCGAAGCCCGCCCTGCCGGCGGCCCTCGCGCGGAGCCAGCGCCCGCTCTACCTGTTCCTGCTGAACAAGTGGTATTTCGACGAGCTCTATGACGTGATCTTCGTCCGCCCGGCCCGCTTCCTCGGCCGCTTCTTCTGGAAGCGCGGCGACGGGACGGTGATCGACGGCACGATCAACGGGATCGCGCTCGGGATCATCCCGGCGCTGACCCGGCTCGCGGGCCGCGTCCAGTCCGGCTACATCTTCCACTACGCCTTCGCCATGTTCCTCGGCATCGCGATCCTCATTACCTGGATGACGCTCACGGGGGGCGCGCACTGATGGAAAACCTGCTGTCGATCATCACCTTCATCCCGCTGGTGGCGGCGCTCATCATGGCGCTGTTCCTGCGGGGCGATGACGCGGCCGCGCAGCGGAACGCGAAGTGGCTGGCGCTGCTCGCCACCTCGGCGACCTTCCTCGTCTCGCTCTTCCTGCTGGCGGGCTTCGACGCGCAGGACACGGGTTTCCAGTTCGTCGAAAGCTACGACTGGATCGCGGGCCTGCAGTACAAGATGGGCGTGGACGGCATCTCGATCCTCTTCGTGATGCTGACCACCTTCCTCATGCCGTTCACCATCGCCTCGGCCTGGGAGGTCGAGACGCGGGTGAAGGAATATATGATCGCCTTCCTGATCCTCGAGACGCTGATGCTGGGCGTGTTCTGCGCGCTCGATCTCGTGCTCTTCTACCTCTTCTTCGAGGCGGGGCTCATTCCGATGTTCCTCATCATCGGGATCTGGGGCGGCAAGGACCGGATCTACGCGGCCTTCAAGTTCTTCCTCTACACGTTCCTCGGCTCGGTCCTGATGCTGATCGCGATGATCGCGATGTATTACGACGCGGGCACAACCGACATCCCGACGCTGCTCAGCCACGAATTCTCTTCGGGCACGATGACGCTCGCGGGCTTCCAGATCGTGGGCGGGCTGCAGACGCTGCTGTTCCTGGCCTTCTTCGCGAGCTTCGCCGTCAAGATGCCGATGTGGCCGGTGCACACCTGGCTGCCCGACGCCCACGTTCAGGCGCCGACGGCGGGCTCGGTGGTGCTGGCCGCGATCCTTCTGAAGATGGGCGGCTACGGCTTCCTGCGCTTCTCGCTGCCGATGTTCCCGATCGGGTCCGAGCTTCTGTCGCCGCTCGTCTTCTGGATGTCCGCCATCGCCATCGTCTACACCTCGCTGGTGGCGCTGGCCCAGTCGGACATGAAGAAGCTGATCGCCTATTCGTCGGTCGCGCACATGGGCTATGTCACCATGGGCATCTTCGCTGCCAACCAGCAGGGCGTGGACGGCGCCATCTTCCAGATGCTGAGCCACGGTTTCATCTCGGGCGCGCTCTTCCTCTGCGTGGGCGTGATCTATGATCGGATGCACACCCGCGAGATCGACGCCTACGGCGGCCTCGTGAACCGGATGCCGGCCTATGCGCTGATCTTCATGTTCTTCACCATGGCAAACGTGGGCCTGCCGGGCACCTCGGGCTTCATCGGCGAGTTCCTGACCCTCGTCGGCATCTTCCAGGTCAACACATGGGTGGCGATGGTGGCGACGAGCGGCGTGATCCTCTCGGCCGCCTACGGTCTCTGGCTCTATCGCCGGGTGGTCTTCGGCGAGCTGGTGAAAGAGGCGCTGCGCACGATCCGCGACATGGACCGGCGCGAGAAGGCGATCTTCGCCCCGCTCGTGGCCATGACGCTGCTGCTCGGCGTCTATCCGAGCCTCGTCACCGACATCATCGGGCCCTCGGTGGCCCGTCTGACGACCGACTACCAGTCCGCGACCGCCGCCCTCGAGGCCGGCACGCGGCTGGCCATGGAATGAGGGACGCACGATGACCTCCGCTGACTTCTCGACCGTCCTTCCCGAGATGGTGCTCGCCATCTCGGCCATGCTGGGCCTGATGGCCGGTGTCTATGGCGGCAAGGACCGGCTGACGCCGGTCATGACCTGGGTCTTCGCGGGCCTGATGCTGTTCCTCGCGCTCTGGATCGGCTTCGGCGGCTCGGGCGCGCGCACCGCCTTCGGCGGCATGTTCATCGAGGACCCGTTCTCGCGCTTCGCCAAGGTCACGATCCTCGCTTCGGCGGCGGCGGTGCTGCTCCTCGGGCAGGAGTACATGCAGCGCCGCGACCTCGGGCGGTTCGAGTTCCCGATCCTCGTGGCCCTGTCGGTCACCGGCATGATGATGATGGTGTCGGCGGGCGATCTGATCGCGCTCTACATGGGTCTCGAGCTGCAGAGCCTCGCGCTCTATGTCGTGGCCTCGCTACGGCGCGACTCGGTCAAGTCGACCGAAGCCGGGATGAAATATTTCGTGCTGGGCGCGCTGTCGTCGGGCCTGTTGCTCTACGGCGCCTCGCTGGTCTACGGCTTTGCCGGCACCACGCTCTTCTCGGGCATCCTCGCCACGGTGAATGAGGGCGTGCCGCTGGGGCTTCTGTTCGGCCTCGTCTTCATGCTGTCGGGCCTCGCCTTCAAGGTTTCGGCCGCCCCCTTCCACATGTGGACGCCGGACGTCTACGAGGGCTCGCCCACGCCGGTGACGGCCTTCTTCTCGACCGCGCCCAAGGTCGCGGCCATCGCGCTGATCGCCCGCACGGTGCATGACGCTTTCGGCGGCATCCCGATGGACTGGCGTCAGGTGCTGGCGGCGCTCGCTGTGGCCTCGATGTTCCTCGGCTCGGTGGCGGCCATCGGCCAGCGCGACATCAAGCGTCTGATGGCCTATTCCTCGATCGGTCACATGGGCTACGCGCTGGTGGGCCTCGCCGCGGGCACGGCCGCGGGCGTGCAGGCGATGCTCCTCTACATGGCGATCTATGTCACCATGAACGTGGGCACCTTCGCCTTCATCCTGTCGATGGAGAAGGACGGCCGGCCCGTCACCAGCATCGACAGCCTGAACATGTTCGCGAAGCGCGAGCCCTTGAAGGCTCTGGCGGTGCTGGTGCTGATGTTCAGCCTCGCCGGCGTGCCGCCCTTCATCGGCTTCTTCGCGAAGTTCTACATCCTGAAGGCCGCCGTCAGCGCCGGGATGGCATGGCTTGCGGTGCTGACCGTGCTCGCGGCCGTGATCGGCGCCTACTATTACATGCGGATCGTCTACTACATGTACTTCGGCAAGGATGGCGATCCGGTCGAGAGCCGCATGGGCGGGGTGCAATGGACCATGCTGATGGCGGCCGCCGCGATCAACGTGCTCGGCGTCATCAACATGTTCGGGCTCGAGCCCCTGGCGGCGGTGGCGGCCGAGACGCTTGTCCGCTGATGCCTGGCCGGAGGGCGTGGCGCGCCACGCCCTCGACTCTGTCGATTCCACCAATGCCGTGGCGGCTCGCCTGGCCTCGAGCCTGAGCGGGCCTGCCTGGATCGTCGCCGCCGAGCAGACGGCGGGCCGGGGACGGCGCGGCCGGCCCTGGAGCTCGCGGCGCGGCAATTTCTACGGCACGCATCTCCTGCATCCGACCGAGCCGCCGGAAGTGGTGGCGCTGCGTTCCTTCGTGGCGGCGCTGGCGCTCCGCGATGCCTGCGTGGCGCTGACGGGCCTGCCGGAGGCCTTCTCGCTGAAATGGCCGAACGACGTGCTGCTGAACGGCGGCAAGCTCGCGGGCATCCTGCTGGAAAGCCTCGGGCAGGGCGGGCGCGTGCAGCATCTGGCCATCGGCATCGGCGTGAACCTGATCGCCGCCCCCGATGCGGCCGAGGTGGAGCCGGGCGCGGTGCGGCCGGTGAGCCTTCTGGCCGAGACCGGCGTGCGCGTGACGCCCGAGACCTTCCTCGAGGCGCTGGCTCCGGCCTATGCCCGCCGCGAGGAGAGCTTCACCCGGCTGGGGTTCGGGCCCACCCGCGAGGCGTGGCTCTCCCATGCGGCGCGATTGGGCGAGCAGATCCGCGCGCGGACCGGGCACGAGCTGCGCGAGGGGCTGTTCGAGACGGTGGACGCCCACGGCGCTTTGGTGTTGAAGACGGGAAGCGGCCGCGTGGCGATCCCCGCGGCCGAAGTGTTCTTCTGAAGGAGAAGCGATGCTTCTGGCGATCGACTGCGGCAACACGAATACGGTCTTCTCGATATGGGATGGCACGCAGTTCCTCGCCACCTGGCGCATCGCGACCGACCACAAGCGCACCGCGGACGAATATCATGTCTGGCTCTCCACCCTGCTGAGCCTGACGAAGATCGAGGCGCGCATCAGCGAGGCAGTGATCTCCTCGACCGTGCCGCGGGTGGTGTTCAACCTGCGCGTCCTCTGCAACCGCTATTACGACTGCCGGCCGCTGGTGGTGGGCAAGCCCGAGTGCCGCCTGCCGGTCGCGCCGCGCGTGGATCAGGGCACGACCGTCGGGCCCGACCGGCTGGTCAACACGGTGGCGGGCTTCCATCTTCACGGCGGCAACCTGATCGTGGTGGATTTCGGCACCGCCACCACCTTCGACGTGGTGGATGCGGACGGCGCCTATATCGGCGGCGTCATCGCGCCGGGGGTCAATCTCAGCCTCGAGGCGCTGCACATGGCCGCGGCTGCGCTGCCGCATGTCGACGTGACCAAGCCCCAGCAGGCCATCGGCACGAATACGGTGGCCTGCATCCAGTCCGGGGTGTATTGGGGCTACATCGGCCTCGTCGAGGGTATCGTTCGCCAGATCCGGCTCGAGCGGGACTCCCCGATGAAGGTCATCGCGACAGGGGGCCTGGCACCCTTATTCGACCAGGGATTCAATCTGTTCGACAGGGTCGAGGACGATCTGACCATGCAGGGTCTCGTCCTGATCCACCAATACAACAAGGATCTGGAATGAGTGCAAACCGGCTGATCTATCTGCCGCTCGGCGGAGCGGGCGAGATCGGGATGAACTGCTACGTCTACGGCTACGGGCCGGAGGGGCGCGAGCGGCTGATCGTGGTCGATCTCGGCGTGACCTTCCCGGACATGGAGACGACGCCCGGCGTCGATCTCATCATGGCCGACATCTCCTGGCTCGAAGAGCGTCAGGATCGGATCGAGGCGATCTTCATCACCCATGCGCACGAGGACCATATCGGCGCGCTCGGCCATCTGTGGCCGCGGCTGAAGGCGCCAGTCTATGCCCGCCGCTTCACCGGCACCATCGGCCGGCTGAAGTTCGAGGAGCACGGGCTGCCCGCCGACCAGATCACCATCGTTGGCGCGCGCCCCGAGGTGGTCGAGGCCGGCCCCTTCGAGGTGCAGTTCGTGCCGGTCTCGCACTCGATCCCCGAGAGTTCGGCGCTGGTGATCGACACGCCCGCGGGCCGGATCGTCCACTCGGGCGATTTCAAGCTCGACCGCTCGCCGGTGGTGGGCGAGCCCTGGGCGGACGAGACCTTCCGCGCCATCGCGGCCGAGCGGCCGGTGAAGGCGCTGATGTGCGACTCGACCAACGTCTTCTCGCTCCATCCCGGCCGGTCCGAGGCCACGCTGGGCGACCCGCTGAAGGCGCTGATCGCGGGTGCGCGCGGCATGGTGGTGGCCACCACCTTCGCCTCGAACGTGGCGCGGCTGAAGACGCTGGCCGAGGCTGCGGCTGCGGCGGACCGCTCGATCTGCCTTCTGGGCCGCGCCATGCGCCGCATGGTGACGGCGGCGCAGGAGAGCGGCGTGCTGACGAGCTTCCCCGCTGTGGTGAGCCCCGAGGAGGCGGCCGAGATCCCGCGCCAGAACCTGATGCTGATCGTGACCGGCAGTCAGGGCGAGCGGCGCGCGGCCTCCGCCCAGCTTGCGCGCGGGAAATATCTCGGGCTCGAGATGAAGGAGGGCGACCTCTTCCTCTTCTCCTCCAAGACCATTCCCGGCAACGAGCGCGGCGTGCTGCGCATCGTCAACTCCTTCTCCGAGATGGGGGTGGATGTGGTGGACGATGCGGGCGGGCTCTATCACGTCTCGGGCCACGCGAACCGCCCGGATCTCGAGCAGGTGCATACGCTGCTCTGGCCCGAGATGCTGGTGCCGATGCATGGCGAGCACCGCCATCTGCGCGAACATGCGCGGATCGCGGCGGCCAAGGGCATCACGGCGGATGTCATCACCAACGGGATGATGGTGGATCTGACGCGCGGGCTGCAGGTGGCGGAATATATCGACACCGGCCGCAGCTATCTCGACGGTTCGGTGCTGATCGGGGCGCGCGACGGGGTGGTCCGCGACCGGATCCGCATGGCGCTGAACGGCCATGTGCTGACGACGGTGATCCTCGACGAGCAGGACGCGCCGCTGGGCGACGCCTGGGTGGAGCTGATGGGCCTGCCCGAGCGCGGCCGCACCGGCCGGGCGCTGTCGGAGACGCTGGAAGAGGAGCTGTCCGACTATCTCGGCCGGGCAGGGGCCAAGGTGCTGCGCGACGACGACAAGCTCGACGAGGCGATCCGTCGGATGGTGCGTCAGGTCGCCATGGAAGAGATCGGCAAGAAGCCGGAAGTGACGGTGGTCGTCAGCCGGTTGATGGAAGGCTGAGGCCTCCCTTTCCTGTCCCATCGATAAAGGGCCGGCGGAAGCCGGCCCTTTTCGTTGAAGCTATTGGCCCGCGCGCGGGGGCCGTTGGGACGAGGCCCTGCGGGATTTCCGCTTCGCCCGGACGAAGGGCGGCCGGGTTTCACCTCTGTCGCCGCAAACGAGCCTCACCCCGGCAGAGAGGTCAGTCGACCAGCGTTCCTGCCGCGCCGCCGACCAGTGCGCCGGGCGGGCCCGCGACAACCGCGCCCCCGAGGGCGCCGGTCGCAGCGCGCTCGGTGTCGTTGGAGCCGCAGGCGGCAAGGAGGAGAAGGCCCGCGAGGGGCAGGACGGCAGTGAGGCGGATCATGGCAGCACCTTTCCAAGTGGAGGATGCTGACCAACGCACAGCGCGTCGAATCGTTTCACGCTGGGGATGAGCCGCCTCGCAACGGGACGGGCGCCTGCAAGACGCCGGGCCGTCCCCTTGGTGCAGACCGGGAGAGTCCGGCCCGCAAAATCCGTCGAACCCCTTCACGGACGAAACGCTGCGCCCCGCCAATGGACGCGCGCCCGGCTCTGCAGGGCAGCGGGCCATTCCCAAGTGCGGATCGGGAGATCCCGGCCCGCAAGGCCGTCGCATGGTCTGACGGACCGATGATGCGCCTGGCCGAGGGAGGTAAACGGAACGCTGCAGGGTGGCGAGCCCTCGCTTGGTGCGGGCCGGACAATCCCGGCTCGCAAGAGAGTAGGTGGGTCTGCGTGACAGCCGGAAGATGAGCCACGGGGCCGGCACGCCGAGGCGCCGGCCAGTGCGGTCTCAGGCCTCGCCGTCGCCCGCCAGCATCTCTTCCGCGGCCTCGGGGACGGGCTCCTCTTCGTCGGAGGCGGTCAGGCTCGGGATGCGGAAGCTGCGGAGAAGGAAGTCCGGCACATGGTCGCCCATGCCCACCACGCGCTCCTCGCGGCGGTCGCGGTCGCGCTCGCGCCGGTTGTTGCCGCCCTCGCGGCGCTCATCTCGACGCTCCTCGCGGCGGGGCGGGCGCTCCTCGCGCACTTCCCGCACCTCGGGAACGGCCGCGGCCGGGGCTTCCACGGCCTCGACCCGGGGCTCCTCGCGCCGGTCGCGGTCGCGGCCGCGACGGCCGCGCGCAGGGCGTTCGGACCGCTCGCCGCGCGCGCTGTCACGCTCGGGCCGGTCGGGGCGATCCTCGAGGCTGAAGCCCTCGGGCAGCTCGCCGCGCGGGATCGCCTGTTTCACGAGGCTCTCGATGGCGGTCACATGTTTCTCGTCCGACGGCACGGCGATCGTGTAGGCCTTGCCCTTCCGGCCCGCGCGGCCGGTCCGGCCGATGCGGTGGACGTAATCCTCGGGGTGGGTCGGCACGTCGAAGTTGAACACATGGCTCACCGCCGGAATGTCGAGCCCGCGCGCCGCCACGTCGGACGCCACGAGCAGGTGCAGCGACCCGTCGCGGAAGCCGTCGAGCGTCTTCATGCGCTGCGACTGCTCCAGATCGCCATGGATGGGCGACGCGTTGAAGCCGTGCTGCTTCAGCGACTTGGCCACCACGTCCACGTCCATCTTCCGGTTGCAGAAGATGATCGCGTTGGTGCAGGCCTCGCCTTCGGCCCGGATCAGTGCCCGCAGGACAGCGCGCTTGTCGGCAAAGCTGCGCTCTTTCCGCGTCGGCGTGACCTGGATCAGCTTCTGCTCGATCGTCTCGGAGGTCGTGGCCTGCCGCGCCACCTCGATCTTCACCGCGCCGGTGAGGAAGGTGTTGGTGATCCGCTCGATCTCGGGCGCCATGGTGGCCGAGTAGAACAGCGTCTGGCGCGTGAAGGGCGTCAGCGAGAAGATGCGCTCGATATCCGGGATGAAGCCCATGTCGAGCATCCGGTCGGCCTCGTCCACCACCATGATCTGCACGCCGGTGAGCAGAAGCTTGCCGCGCTCGAAATGGTCGAGGAGGCGGCCCGGGGTGGCGATCAGCACGTCCACGCCGCGGTCGATCAGCTTGTCCTGCTCGGTGAAGGAGACGCCGCCGATCAGCAGCGCCTTCGAGAGCTTGGAGTGCTTGGCGTAGATGTCGAAATTCTCGGCCACCTGGGCTGCGAGTTCGCGCGTCGGGCAGAGCACGAGGCTGCGCGGCATCCGCGCACGGGCGCGGCCCTTGCCGAGGATGGTGATCATGGGCAGCGTGAAGCTGGCGGTCTTGCCGGTGCCGGTCTGGGCGATGCCCAGCACATCCTTGCCTTCCAGCGCATGCGGGATGGCCTGCGCCTGGATCGGGGTGGGCGTTTCGTAGCCGGCTTCCTGCACGGCCTTCAGCACGCGGGGATCCAGCGCGAGGTCGGAGAACTTGGTCATTAGCATCCTGTCAATGCGGTATCGGACCGCATGGTACTCAAGGGGACGCTGATGGTCCGGGCGTCCCGGCGTCTTTCGGCCCTCATGGCCTCGGGCGGCCTTAGCCCAAATTACCCCGAGGGTCAAGGTTCGGGCTGCGTTTGCGCCCTTTTCGCGGTCCCTGTCTCATCAGGGCCGCGGTTTCGGGCTGGAAGAGGCGGCCGCAGGCGCGGCGCCGCGCGGCGCCCCGGTTCAGACCATCATCTCCTTGGTGGCCGTCAGCCGCACCTCGGGATGATCCCGGCTCACGCGGTCGATGTCCCACTGCAGGCGGGTGAGGTAGACGAGGTCGCCGTCGCTGTCATGGGCGATATGGCCCTTGTTGACGTTGACGAAGGCCTCGACGGCCGCCTTCGGCCCCATCACCCAGCGCGCCGAGGTGAATTGCGAGCCCTCGAACCGCACGGGCAGCGAATATTCCAGCTCGATCCGGCTGGCCAGCACGTCGAACTGCAGCGCACCCACCACGCCCACGATGAAGCCCGAGCCGATCATCGGCTTGAAGACCTTGGCCGCACCTTCCTCGGCGAACTGCATCAGCGCCTTTTCCAGATGCTTGGCCTTCATCGGATCGCCCGCCCGCACGCCCTGCAGAAGCTCGGGCGCGAAGGAGGGGATGCCGGTGAAGCGCAGCGCCTCGCCCTCGGTCAGCGCATCGCCGATGCGAAGCTGGCCGTGGTTCGGAATGCCGATGATATCGCCCGCCCAGGCTTCCTCGGCAAGCTCGCGGTCTGCGGCGAGGAAGAGGACGGGGTTCGTCACCGCCATCGGCTTCTTCGAGCGGACATGGAGGAGCTTCATGCCGCGCTCGAAATGGCCGGAGGCGAGGCGTACGAAGGCCACCCGGTCGCGGTGCTTGGGATCCATGTTGGCCTGCACCTTGAAGACGAAGCCCGTCACCGGCGTCTCCTCGGGGGCGATGCCGCGCTCGGCCGCCTTCTGGATCTGCGGCTCGGGGCCGAATTCGCCCATGCCGCTCATCAGCTCCTTCACGCCGAAGGAATTGATCGCCGAGCCGAACCAGATCGGGGTGAGGTGGCCTTCGAGGAAGCTCTGCCGGTCGAAGGCGGGCAGGAGGGCGCGCGCCATCTCGAGCTCTTCGCGCAGCTTCTCCAGCTGCTCGGCGGGCACATGCTGGGCGAGCATCGGGTCGTCGAGCCCCTCGATCTTGATCGATTCCGCCACCCGGTTCCGGTCGGCCCGGTCCATGAGCTCCAGCCGGTCGTGCAGGATGTCGTAGCAGCCGAGGAAGTCGCGCCCCATGCCGATGGGCCAGGAGGCGGGCGCCACATCGATGGCGAGGTTCGACTGGATCTCATCGATGATCTCGAACGTGTCGCGGCTCTCCCGGTCCATCTTGTTGCAGAAGGTCAGGATCGGCAGGTCGCGCAGGCGGCAGACCTCGAAGAGCTTGCGGGTCTGGCTCTCCACGCCCTTGGCGCCGTCGATCACCATGATGGCCGCATCGACCGCCGTCAGCGTGCGGTAGGTGTCTTCCGAGAAGTCCGAGTGGCCGGGCGTGTCGACGAGGTTGAAGCGCCACTGGCTGAAATCGAAGCTCATGGCCGAGGCCGAGACCGAGATCCCGCGCTCCTTCTCCAGCGCCATGAAGTCCGAGCGCGTGCGCCGCGCCTCGCCCTTGGCCCGGACCTGACCCGCCATCTGGATCGCGCCGCCGAAGAGGAGGAACTTCTCGGTCAGAGTCGTCTTGCCGGCGTCCGGATGCGAGATGATCGCAAAGGTCCGGCGGCGGGCAATCTCGGGAGGCAGGGCGGGGCGGTTCGACTGGTCCAGCATGGGCGCGATATAGCCGCTGGCCCGCGGCTTGGAAAGCGCGTCCTGAGCGCCCGCTGTCGCAGCGCGCCGGCGGCACCCCGCACCTGTGCCCGTTCCGGGTTTCGATCACGGAGCAGGGCTGCTAAGTCGGGCGGGAAACGATGTATGGGAGAGATGACAATGGATCTGGGTATTCACGGTCGCCGGGCACTCGTCTGCGCCTCGTCGAAGGGGCTGGGCCTTGGCTGCGCGGCGGCTCTGGCCGAGGCCGGTGTCGATCTGGTGATGAACGCGCGCGGCGCCGAGGCGCTTGAGGCGGCGGCCGAGGATCTGCGGCAGCGGTTCGGCGCGAACGTGACCACGGTGGCGGCAGACATCGTCTCGGAAGAGGGGCGGGCGCGGGTGCTCGAGGCCGCGGGCGCGGTCGACATCCTCGTGACCAACGCGGGCGGCCCCCCGCCCGGCCTCTGGTCGGACTGGACCCGCGACGATTTCATCCGGGCGCTCGATGCCAACATGCTGACGCCCATCGCGCTGATGACCGCGCTGCTGCCGGCCATGATCGAAAGCGGCTGGGGCCGCGTCGTCAACATCACCTCGCAGTCGGTGCGCGCCCCGATCCCGGCGCTTGGCCTGTCGAATTCGGCGCGGACGGGGCTCACGGGCTATGTGGCGGGCACCTCGCGGCAGGTGGCGCAGCACGGCGTCTGCATCAACAACCTGCTGCCGGGCATCCATGACACCGACCGGGCCGAGGCGCTCGACCGCAATGCGATGAAGGCGCAGGGCATCACGCGCGAAGAGGCCCGCGCGCAGCGGGCGGCCAGCATCCCCACCCGCCACTACGGCCGGGCCGAGGATTTCGGCGCCGCCTGCGCCTTCCTCTGCTCCGAGCATGCGCGCTTCATCGTGGGCCAGAACCTGCTGGTCGACGGCGGCGGCACCAACCTCACCGTCTGAGACAGCCGCGGCCCGGAGGCTTGATCCGGGCCGCGAATGCCGCCAGAACCTGCCCCGAGCGAACCAAGCGGATCAAGCGTGCCCCAATCCCCTGCCAATCCTCCACGCCTGAAGGTCGAGCATCTGACGCGCGCCTTCGGGGGCACACCTGTCGTCGATGACGTGTCGCTCGATGTGGCGGCGGGGCAGGTGGCCTGCCTCCTCGGCCCCTCGGGCTGCGGCAAATCCACCACGCTGCGCATGATCGCGGGGGTGGAGCGCCCCGACCGGGGGCGCATCGCCTTCGACGGCCTGCCGGTCTCGGACGAACGCCTGTTCCAGCCGCCCGAGGCGCGGTCGGTGGGGCTCATGTTCCAGGATTTCGCGCTGTTTCCGCATCTGACCGTCGCGCAGAACGTGGCCTTCGGGCTGCGGAGCGGGCGCGACGAGCGCGACCGCCGGGTGGCCGAACTGCTCGAGCGGGTCAATCTGGTGGGCTACGGGACGAAACACCCTCACCAGCTCTCGGGCGGCGAGCAGCAGCGGGTGGCGCTGGCGCGGGCGCTCGCGCCGCGGCCGCGGGTCATGCTGATGGACGAGCCCTTCTCGGGGCTGGACAATCGGCTCCGCGACGGGATCCGCGACACGACGCTCGAGATCCTGAAGGAGGAAGGGGCGGCAGTGCTCCTTGTCACGCACGAGCCCGACGAGGCGCTGCGGATGGCCGACGAGATCCTTCTCATGCGCGCCGGGCGGATCGTGCAGCGTGGCTCGCCCTACAACATCTACAACGCGCCGGCCGACCGTGCAGCGGCCGCCTTCTTCTCGGATATCAACGTGATCCGCGGCACCTCGCGGGGGGCGCTGACCCGGACGCCCTTCGGCGAGTTCCTTACCCCCGGTCATGCCGACGGGGCCGAGGTCGAGATCGTGATCCGTCCGCAGCATCTGAAGATCGACTTCGACCGCAACGGACGCGGGCCGAACCCCACGCCCGCCGAGGGCACGCCCGCCCGCGGGCGGGTGGTGCGCGCGCGGTTTCTGGGCCGCGAGAGCCTCGTCGAATTCGTCATGGACAGCGACGGATCGCGGCTGACGGCCTCGGTGCCGAACGTTTTCCTGCCGAAGCCCGGCACCGCCCTCTGGCTGATGATCCGCCGCGACCGCTGCTTCGTCTTTCCCGCCCGCCGCTGAACGCGTGCCCCGGGGCGGGCTCCGCACCCCGCGAAAGCTCGTTGCAGCGCACGCCCCGGGACAAAAAACGCGGAGGCGGCGCGAAAGGGTCTTTGATCCGGGGGCGCGAACCAATAACTAGGGGCAGTGACGAAGAGAGGCCGCATGTCGGCCGCAGGAGACGCGAGATGCTCAACAATATCGGTTTGCCCGGCCTGCTGCTCATTGCGGTGGTGGTGCTCGTGCTGTTCGGGCGCGGCAAGGTCAGCTCGCTCATGGGCGAAGTTGGCAAGGGGATCAATGCCTTCAAGAAGGGCATCAAGGAAGAGACGGCCGAGATCGAAAACCGCCCCGAGACGACGCGCGACGTGACGCCCGCCTCCGAGCGCGACAAAGTCTGACAGGCCCCCGATGTTCGACATCGGCTGGAGCGAGCTGCTCGTCATCGGCGTGGTGGCGCTGGTCGTGGTGGGTCCCAAGGACCTGCCCGAGATGTTCCGCACCCTCGGACGTGTGACAGCCAAGGCCCGCAACATGGCGCGCGAGTTCCAGCGCGCGATGGAGGCGGCGGCTGACGAGACCGGCGTCAAGGATGTGGTGAAGGACGTCAAGAACGTGACCTCGCCGCGCAGCATGGGTCTCGACGCGATGAAGCAGGCGGCGGACCGGTTCGAGAAATGGGACCCGATGAAGCCGCAGCAGGGCGCGCCGAAGCCGGCCGCTCCGGCGAGCAGCATTCCGGCCGCGAAGGCCCAGCAGGGCGCAGGCGCCGCTGCCGTCACCGCGCCGCCCGCATCCGAGCCGGCTGCCCCGGTGCCGCAGGCTCCTGCGGCGGCGGCCCCCGAGGCCGCGTCCCCCGCGCCGGCCGAGCCCAAGAGTAACGCATGAGCCTCGACAGCCGAGACGACATCGACAGTTCCAGTGCTCCGCTGATCGAGCATCTGGCAGAGTTGCGGAACCGGATCCTGATCTCGCTCGCGGCCTTTCTGGTCGCGATGCTGGCGTCCTTCACGGTCTGGAACCCGATCTTCAACTTCCTCACCCACCCGATCTGCGACGCGCTGAACGCGCGGGGGCAGGATTGCTCGCTGATCCTCATCAAGTTGCAGGAAGGCTTCTTCGTGGCCATCCGCATCTCGGTGATGGGCGGCATCATCCTCTCCTTCCCGATCATCGCATGGCAGATGTGGCGCTTCGTGGCGCCGGGGCTTTACCGCAACGAGAAGGCGGCCTTCCTGCCGTTCATCGTCGCCTCGCCGCTCATGTTCCTGCTGGGCGGCATCTTCGCCTTCTACATCGTGCTGCCCATCGCCTTCGACTTCTTCCTGGGCTTCCAGCAGTTCATGACCGAGCAGCCGGGCGCAGTCCGCGAAGACGGCACGATGCCGCTCGCAGGCGTGGTGTTCCAGGGGTCGATGGAGCAGTATCTGGCGCTGACCACGACCTTCATCCTGGCCTTCGGCCTCTGCTTCCAGCTTCCGGTCCTGCTCACGCTGATGGGCAAGGCGGGGCTCGTGACGGCGCGGGGCCTCTCCTCGATGCGCAAATATGCCATCGTGCTGATTCTGATCGTGGCGGCCTTCGCGACGCCGCCCGACATGATGTCCCAGATGATCCTCTTCGGCGCGGTCTATCCGCTCTACGAGATCTCGATCCTGCTCATCCGCCGGATCGAACGGAAGCGCGAGGCCGAGCTGCGGGCGCAGGGGCTGTGGTTCGAGGACGAGAACGAGGAAGAGGACGGCAAGGCATGAGCGACGACGCCCTGTCGCGCATCGCGGCGGCGCTCGAACGGATGAGCCCGCCGCCGATGCCCGCCCCGGACTTCTCGGCGGTGGATGCCTTCGCGTGGCACACGTCGCCCGACCGGCTGGAGCCGGTGCCGCGGGTGGCGCGGGTGGATCTCTCGCTTCTGGTGGGGGTGAACCGGGCGCGCGACATCCTGCTCGACAATACCGAGCATTTCGCGCGCGGGCTGCCTGCGAACAATGCGCTGCTCTGGGGCTCGCGCGGGATGGGCAAGTCGAGCCTCGTCAAGGCGATCCATGCGGCGGTGGTGGCCAAGGGCCTGCCGCTCAAGATCGTCGAGTTGAGCCGCGAGGATCTGCCCTCGGTCCAGCGGCTCCTGAAGCATCTGCGCGGCGCACCGTTCCGCTTCATCCTGTTCTGCGACGACCTGTCGTTCAGCCACGACGACCAGCATTACAAGTCGCTGAAGGCGGTTCTGGACGGCGGGATCGAGGGGCGGCCCGAGAATGTCATCCTCTATGCCACCTCGAACCGGCGGCACCTGATGCCGCGGGACATGATCGAGAACGAGCGCTCGACCGCGATCAGCCCCTCCGAGGCCGTCGAGGAGAAGGTCTCGCTCTCGGACCGGTTCGGGCTCTGGCTGGGCTTCCATCCCTGCTCGCAGGACGAGTATCTCGAGATGATCCGCGGCTATTGCGCGGCCCACGGGCTGAGCGTTGCCGAGGAGGAGCTGCGGGCCGAGGCCATCGAATGGCAGGCCACGCGCGGCGCCCGCTCGGGCCGGGTGGCCTGGCAGTTCTTCACCGACCTCGCGGCGCGGCACGGCGTGGCGCTCTGAGCCTCGCACGGCGAATCTCGACATGAAAACTGCCGCAGCACCTCATGTGCTGCGGCAGTTTTCTTTTGTAAGTCCTGTCGAGACCTCAGATTCCTACTGGAGGTAGGGCATCGGATCCACGCTCTCGAACCCCTTGCGGACCTCGAAATGGACGAAGGGCGGGTCGGCCGCGCGCACCACGGCGATGGGCTGTCCGCGCTTCACGCTGGCACCCTTGGTGACCTTGATGCCGTCGATATTGGCATAGACCGTCAGCAGGTTGTCGGGGTGCCGGATCACGAGGATCGGCACCTGATCGGTGTCCTGCGTGATGGCCGCCACCGTCCCGTCCGCGGCCGCCGCCACCGGCGTGCCCACGGCCGCCGAGATGTCGATGCCGTCGTTCTTCTTCTTCACATAGCCGCGGATGATCTTGCCCTGCACCGGGAATCCCAGCCGCGAGGCCGAGGCCTGCGTGCGCTGTGCGCCCATGTCGGGTGAGGCGGGCTGGCCTGAGGGTTTCGAGGCGGGCGTGGTCGACTCGGCGGGCAGCGGCTTGGCCGCCGAGGGCGGGGTGGGCGTCGGCGAGCCTGCCCCGGGCACCGTGACCGCGGTCACGTTGGCGGGCACCGTGGGCGGGGGCGCAGAGGCGGTCGGGATCATCAGATACTGGCCCTCGCGGATCGCAAGATCCGGCCCGAGCCCGTTCCAGTCCGCCAGCGCCTTGGGCGAGACATTGTAGCTGCGCGCGATCGAATAGGCGGTCTCTCCCCGCGACACGCGGTGGCGGGCCGGCTCGGTCGCGGCAGACTGCGCGGGGGCCGCAGCGGGAGCGGCGGCCACCGGCGCCGGGGCAGGGCCTGCCCGGTCGAGGGCGCTCGTGGCGATGGCGGTCACGTCGATGCCGCCGGGGCTCGCCGCGCCGGGCGCCGTCATGACGGGCGCCGGGGTCATGGCGGGAGCCGCCGCCACGCGCTGCGGCAGCACGACCACTTCTCCGGCGCGCAGAGGGTTCTGCGGCGAGAGGGCGTTGTAGCTCGCGACCTGCGTGGCATCGAGCCCGAGGCGGCTCGAGAGCGAGGCGACCGTCTCGCCCTGACGGGCAACGGCCACCTGATAGGTCGGATAGGAGATGATCCCGCGGTCGTCGGCGCGGGGGCGGGGGGCGCTGACCGCCCGCGCGGCCTCGGCCGTGCTGAGCCCGCCGGGGCGACCGCGCAGGTCCCAGTCTAGGTCCGAAGTGCTGCAGGCGGCGAGGATCGTCAGCGTCGCCGTCATGCAAAGGGCGCCTGCGCGCGTGGGACGGTGGAACATGCTCTGCCTCTCGTCTTGCGGTCCGGGTTGATCCCGGAGCTTGTCGATCGCCCGGGCGGGATCCCGGAGCCACTCCGGCGCTGCTCGGCGCCGGTGGACCGTCCGGGCACCCCCGGTGACGGGTCAGTCCGACCCGATGCCTTCGACCAGAGGCACGAAGCGCACCGGACGAAGTTCCTCGTAATCGTAACCCTGCTCGAGCCGGGTCACCTTTATCAGGTTCTGCACCGCATCGGTCTGGCCGACCGGGACAACCATGATACCGCCGATCTTCAATTGTGCCAACAGGGGGCCGGGCGGGTCCTCGGCGGCGGCAGTGACGAGGATCCGGTCGAACGGGGCCTGTTCCGGCAGGCCGAAACTGCCGTCGGCGATGAGCGCGGTGATGTTGGTCAGGGACAGGCGGTGGAAGACCTCGGTCGCCTCGCGTACGAGGCGGCGGTGGCGGTCGACGGTATAGACGCGGCGGGCGAGCTGGCTCAGGACGGCGGCCTGATAGCCCGAGCCCGTTCCCACCTCGAGCACCTTGTCGCGCGGGTTCACCGCCAGCGCCTGGCTCATCAGCCCCACCACCGAAGGCTGGCTGATGGTCTGGCCGCAGGCGATGGGCAGCGGCATGTCCTCGTAGGCGCGGTCGGCGAAGATGCCACGGACGAAGGCGCCGCGGTCGATCCGCTCCATCGCGGCGAGCACGCGGGCGTCCGTGACGCCGCGCGAGCGGACGGCAAACAGGAACCGCATCTTGCGTTCGGCCGGATCCTCCCCGTCTGCCTCTGCCGTCATCCGATGAGCGCCTCCAGCTCGGCCAGCCGGTCATGGGCGGTCAGATCGGCGCGCAGCGGCGTGATCGAGACGAACCCTTCGAGGTTCACCGCCGCGTCGGTGCCGGGCAGCGTCGGGCTCTGCTGGGCGCCGCCCCGGATCCAGAGGAAGCGGCGACCCGAGGGCGACATGTGCGGCTCGACCCCGAAGGAGGTGTCACGCCGGAAGCCCTGCGCTGCCACGCGGTGGCCGCGCAGGTTCGCAGCCGGCACGGGCGGAAAGTTCACGTTGTAGAACAGCCGGTAATCCTCGCCGTCCCAGAGCCCGCGCTCGAGCAGGAGGCGCACGATGCGCGCGCCATGGGTGCGGGCACATTCGAACGGATCGGCCAGCCCCTCCGTTTCGGGGCCGAGGAACTGGGACAGGGCGATGGCGGGCAGGCCCTGCAGCGCCGCCTCGAGCGCGCCGCCCACCGTGCCGGAATAGAGCACGTTCTCGGCGGAGTTGTTGCCCCGGTTCACGCCCGAGAGCACGAGGTCGGGGCGGGCGCCCTGCAGCACGTCGTAGAGCGCGGCGAGCACGCAGTCGGCGGGGCTGCCCTCCGCTGCGTAGCGGCGCGGACCGAGCTTGGCGATCATCATCGGATGCGTGTAGCTGATCGCGTGCGAGACGCCGGACTGCTCGAAGGCGGGGGCGACGGTCCAGACCTCGCCGTCGGGGCCGGCCAGTTGGAGGGCGATCTGCTCGAGCACCTCGAGGCCGGGAGCGTTGATGCCGTCGTCGTTCGTGATCAGGATGCGCATGGGCCTCTCTCGTTTTCGATCATCTGCTTAGACGAGCGGGCGCCGGGGGTAAAGCACGCAGGTCCGGCACGCGGCCCGAGGCCCCTGCATGTGGTCTGCGTGGGAGCTTTCGACCGGAGGGCGGGTCTCTGCGGGGAACCATCCCGGACCCCGCGTGTTGCGAGGGCTCGGACGGGGCCACGCGGCCCTCGGTCAAGCCGCCCAACCGTTCATCGCAGGAGGTTCAAGCCCGCGCTGCGCCGCCGCAGAAGACCGATGCAGGTGCAGCGGCGAGGCCCCGCCGGCGGCGGGAAACGGACCTTGATCTTCCCGGAAGTTCGCCGGTGGTCGGGGCAGGGGCGTCCGGTTCTTCACCTTGCGCGCACCGTGCGGGGTGTTCGTTCTACCTGGGGATGTTGCAATTACGTCCTTGAGTTGCAGAGGATTCCACGATCACCGCAGGGCGGGAACTATCAATCGCAGCCTTGAAAAATGCCTAGAATCGGCGAGGATCATAAGGGCTGAAGCCTCGCCAGAGAATCACCCTCACCCGTCGGTGGAGCCCAGTGTCCTTTATGATTACGACGAGGTAATTTCGCGGGTGCAGCAAGAATCCGCACAACCGCGATGAATAAACCGCCCTGAAAATGGGCATGTCTTGACACTTTGGCGAAAGCGTTAGAAATTCTTGTTCTCATTTGGACAATAATCAACCCGGAAGTCTTGGCACGACATGGCTCAGTAATTTCTGGATTAAAGTCGGTCCGTGCCTGAGTGGCGACACTCAAAAGCAACAGGTGTTTCATGGAATTCAATCCACAATCGTCTCTGACTCCGGACAACGTCAGTCCGGATCACCTCTACCTGTCCTCGCTGCCACAGGTCGCCCAGGCGGCCTCTGCCCCCGTGGGCGGGGTGCTGAAGCGGCTCATCGACGTGGCCATCGCGGTGACGGCGCTGATCGCGCTCGCGCCGCTCATGATCGGCGTGGCGCTGATCATCTGGTTCGGCAGCAACGGCCCGATCCTCTACGGCCACCAGCGCGTGGGGTTCGGCGGGCGGACCTTCCGCTGCTGGAAGTTCCGCTCGATGGTGGTGGACGGCGACGTGGTGCTCGAACGCCACCTGCGCGCCAACCCCGAGGCGCAGCGGGAATGGGAGCGTGACCGCAAGCTCCGCAAGGACCCGCGGGTGACCCCCATCGGCGCCGTGATCCGGATGCTGTCGATCGACGAACTGCCGCAGCTGTTCAACATCCTCGCGGGCGAAATGAGCGTCGTGGGCCCTCGTCCGGTGGTCGCCGCCGAGCTGCGCCGCTACCGCGGGTCGGCCGGTCACTATCTGCGCACCCGCCCGGGCCTCACCGGCATGTGGCAGGTGAGCGGCCGCAGCGACCTCAGCTACCGGCAGCGCGTCCTGCTCGACCGCTACTATGTGATGCGCTGGACGGTGGTTTCCGACCTCGCGATCATCCTGCGTACGGTCCCGGCGGTGCTTCGCTCGCGCGGCTCCTGCTGACGTCCCACTCCTTTTGGCAGCGGCCGCGGCGGAAGCTCCCGCCGCGCCTTCATGTTCAGAAAGGTATCCGAATGGCTGCCCTGCGCCGTCACCTCCTTCCCCTGTTCGTCGTGGCGCTCCTGCCCGGCGTTGCTCTGGCCGACAGCTACACGATCAGCGAAAGCGACCTGCTCCGCCTGCGGGTGCTGGAATGGCAGCCCGTCGACGGCACCATGCGCGAGTGGGAGGCGATGACGGGGGAATATCGCGTCAATGCCGACGGCACGATCTCCGTCCCGTTTCTCGGTCCGGTCGAGGCCGCAGGCCACACGCCCGCCCAGCTCGGCACGCTGATCGCCGACGGGCTGATGGAGCGCCTGGCGCTGCCGGACATGCCCGACGCGACCATCGAGATCGCCGAATACCGCCCCATCATCGTCGCGGGCCATGTGCGCGAGCCGGGCGAGGTCGTCTTCCGCCCGGGTCTGACCGCACGGCAGGCCATCGCCATGGCGGGCGGGCCCAGCGACGAGATCCGCAGCACGCCCGCCCTCGTGCGCGACCTGATCTCCGAGGAGGGGGCGCTGCGCATCCTGCTCGACAGCCGCGAGGGGATGATGGCCCGGCGCGCCCGGCTTCTGGCCGAGCGGGACAACCAGACCGAGCTCGGCCCGGTGCCCGAACTCGACACGGCGCGGGGCCGCGCGCTCCTGGCCGAAGAGAAGTCCTTCATGGATCTCCGCCGCGATCAGGTGGACCGGAACCTCGCGGCCATCGACGCCCAGAGCGAGCTCCTGAAGGCCGAGATCGAGGCGCTGCAGGCGAAGACCGGCCAGCTCGAGACCCAGCGCACGCTGGCCGAGAAAGAGACCGCCAACGCCAAGAACCTCTCGGAGCGGGGCCTCGTCGCCAGCGGTCGCCTGTTCGAGACCCAGCGCACCCTGTCGACGGTCGAGAGCCAGCTGCTCGACACCTCCACCGCCATCCTGCGCGCGCGTCAGGGCATCACCACCGCCGAGCGCGACCGGATCGCGCTGATCGACGGACGGTCGTCCGAGATCGCCGCGCAGCTGCAGGAGGTCGAGGCGCAGATCCTCGAGATGGACCGCAAGATCGACACGCAGCGCAGCCTGTCGGTGTCGCTCCTGAGCCAGGCGGGCGGGAAGGATGTGGCGGCCGATCCCTCGACCATTGCCGCCATGAGCGATGTCGTGGTGATGCGCTTTGCGGGCAACGAGATGCGCCAGATCCCCGACGCGATGGACGTCCGGCTCGAACCGGGCGACATGGTGCAGATGACCCTGCGGGCGCCGTCTACGAACTAGGGGCGCCCCCGCTGCGGGACATGGAACGCTGACTTGAGGAGGGCGCCGGCCGCGGCCCCTCCTTTTTCATGGGCGAAGGGCCGCGAGCGTCCTCCACCCTGATCCCGACCGGAGGGGCGCAGTGCTCGGGCAGTCTGCCACCGGGCCAGCGGGGCCGGGTGGCTCGAAGACGGGCGCGCCGACCTCAGGCGGCTGCGGTGGGAGGACCGTCCGAGGGCAGGCGCACCCTGCCACGGACGGGGGCGCCGGCGGGCAGGCGCGCCTCGCGCATCCGGCGCACGCCGTAGACCAGAGCCGCCACCAGCATGAGAGTCATGAGGTCGAACTGGGTGTAGCCCACCACCTCGGACATGCTGAGCACGGCGCTGCGCATCATCAGCGCGGTGAGGAAGATGGACTCGGCCCGGGGCTCGCGGAAGGCCCAGAGCACCGCGAGGCCGAGCGCGCCGAACAGCGCCGCCGCCTGCATCGCCACGCCGATGGCGCCGATCTCGACCGCGTTCGAGATGAAGGTGTTGTGGAAGTGGAAACCGCGCTTGCCTTCGATGCCGAACTCGCTCCACATCGCCTCGGCCCCGGGGTTTCCGGGCACCCAGTAGGCCTGGAAGCCCACGCCGGTGAAGGGATGCTGCACGATCTCGCGGAAGGCCAGAGCCCAGAGCTCGGTGCGGCCGGTGAGGGTCGCGTCCTTGCCCGTCGTCTCGAGGATCAGCGCCATCACCTCGTCCTGCAGCGCGACGAGCAGGATCGTCACGACGATCCCGAGCCCCAGCGTGAAGCCCGCCAGCAGGAGACGCTGGGTCACGGTGAGCCAGCGGCCGAGGAAGAAGGGCAGGGCGAAGGCCAGCGCCGCGCCGGTGGCCAGCAACTGGCCCGCCGACTGGGCCTGGATCAGCAGAAAGGTTCCGAGCAGAAAGGCCCCCGTCGCCACCAGCCGCCAGCTGCGCGGCTGATTGCGGTCGAGCATGATGGCGAAGGCGCAGAGCATCAGCGTCGACATCGGCAGTGAGAAGGCGTTCTTCGAGCCGAAGATGCCGAGCCAGCCGTTCCCGTCCGACCGGACGCGCCCGAAGAGCACGCTCAGGACGGCCGCCAGCAGATGCGCGCTGAAGAGGATGCGCAGGAAGGTGAGCGGCGACAGCCGGTTGGCGATGGCCACCGCAATCGCGAAGGTCACGCAGAGCTGGATGCCGTAGCGCAGGCTCAGCGAGGCATATTGCGACCAGAGCACCGTGAAGAGGCACCAGCCCGCAAGCGCGAAGATCATCCAGTAGCGGCGGATCTCGAGAAGCGCGGTCTGGGGCCGCCTTACGACGAGGAGGCAGCCCGAGGCGAGGAAGCCCGCCGCCGCGATCGAGCCCACCCACTGCACGAGCAGCAGGGACAGGATCGTGAGGAACGCCAGAACCGCCGTCGGACAGACGTCGATGAAGACCCCGGCGGAGCGGGGGGGGCGCGGTCGGACGGCGGTCATCGGGTCAGGCGTCTCCTCAATTCTCCAGCTGACATAGCACGGATTCGGGGAACTGGCACGCCTCTCCCGGCGCGGTCCAGGCTACCCAATCGACCTCGAGCGCGACCGGTTTCTGCGGCGCGCGGAAGGCCCCCATCCATTCGGTCAGGACATCGGTGCTCCAGTGGCTGAAGAAGATCTTCTGCGCGGTCACGGGCAGGGTCTCGGTCGCCTCGTGGACGAGCTTGCCATCGACGAACCAGCGGATGCGCTCGGGCTCCCAGATGAAGGAGAACGTATGCCAGTCCTCGTCGGTCGGCGGGTCGAGCGCGACCTTGGCCCCGTTCTTCGGCTCGCCCGAGACATAGGTGTTCACATCGACCGAAGAGGTGTTGCGGGTCAGGATCTCGAAATCGATCTCGTCATGGGGCTCGCCATGGACGGGGCCGATGTAGCTGAAGAAGGCCGCATTCAGCCCCGAAGCCCGGTGATCGGTGCGCACGCGGGCTTCGAACGTGCCATGCAGGTAGCGTTCCTGCGTCTGGATCTCCGAACAGCGGTTCTTGCCCTGGCCCGAGGGGTCGGTGAAATACATCAGCTTCAGGATGCCGTCCTCGGCGCGCACCGCCTTCCGTGACCAGTCGCAGTTCTGGTGCGGGCCGTTGGTCCAGCCGTCCGAGAGGAACCAGCGCTTGCCGTCGATGCGGTCGAAATCCTCGCGGAAGGAGGCGGGCCCATCCTGCGCCGCAGCGGGTAGGGCGAGGAGAAGGGGCAGGCTCGCCGCAAGGCAGCGGCGCAGAAGGGTCTGACGGGGACTCATCGGGGGCTCCGTTTCTGTTCGGTCCAGAGGTTAGGCGGCGCGGGCCTCCGTGGCGACCTCTCCGCGATCACATTGGCAACAGCTTGCCGCGGTGCCGCATAAGTTGGCAGACTGGCCCGCACGGCCGCGCCTTGGCGCCGCGCCGGCTTACGCCCTTCGCACAGGGCGGTTACACAGGAACGATTCGGGCTGGGGCGGAGGACTTATGCGGATTTCGGTGCTGATGGCGAACTACCGCGGTGCGGCCTACCTGCCCGAAGCGGTCGAATCGGTCCTGCGCCAGAGCCACGAGGACCTCGAACTCATCGTGGTGGACGATGCCTCGGGGGACGAGAGCGTGGCGCTGCTCGAGGAGATCGCGGCCACGGATGACCGCGTCCGGGTGATCGCGATGGCGCAGAACGGCGGCCCGTCGGCGGCGCGCAACCGCGCCCTCGAAGAGGCCAGCGGCGACTGGCTCGCGGTGATGGATTCCGACGATGTGCTCCACCCCGACCGTCTGGCGCGGCTTCTCGCGGCGGCGGAGGCGCTCGAGGTCGATGCGGTGGCCGATGACATGCTGTTCTTCGGCGAGACCCCGGATGCGAGCGGCCGCACGCTGCTCGAGAGCCTGCATCTGGTCGAGCCGATGGCGGTGGATGCGGCGACCTTCGTGGCGGCGAACGGCGGGTCGGACGATCTGCCGCCCATGGGCTACCTGAAGCCTCTGGTGCGCCGCGAGGCCTGGGGCGCCCTGCGCTACGACGAGACGCTGCGGGTCGGCGAGGATTACGACCTCTATCTCCGGCTTCTCCTGTCGGGCGCGCGGCTCGCGCTGCTGCCCGAGGCGCTCTATCTCTACCGTCGCCACTCCGCCTCGATCTCGCACCGGCTCTCGGTGAGCACGCTGGAGCCGCTTCTCGCGGCACACGACCGGTCGGCGGCGGGCGACACCGATGCGGCGCTTCTCGCCATGATGCAGCGCAGGCGCGCGGGACTGGTGCGGCTGCTCGCCTTCGAGCATCTGGTGGCCGCGATCAAGGCCCGGCGGCCGGTGGCGGCCCTCGCGGCCCTCCTGCGCCGGCCGGTTCTGACGCTCGAGCTGGTGCGGAGCCTGCGCGAGCGGCTGGGGCGGCGGGCGGCCGAGGCGGTCGAACCGCATCCTCTGTCGATCGTGCTCTCGGCCGATCCGAGGCCCGTGGGCGAGGGGCAGCGTCTGGTGGCGGTGCCGCCGCTGCTGCCGCCCGAGCATCCCCATCCCTGGCCACCGGCACAGCAGGCGGCGCTTCTTTCCGATCTCGCGGCGCGCCATGAGCTCGACATCTGCGCAGAGGGCGAGGAGGGTCTGTTCTGGCTCTGGCTGGTGCCGCGTTGGACCCGCGCCGAGGTGGTGCTGCCCGAGGGCAGCTGGGCAGAGTTGCCCCCGGGCGCCGAGCTCGCCGCCTGGACGCTCGAGGAGGAGGAAGAGGAGACCTTGGAGGACGAGCCCATCGGCGGCGAGTTCGACACGGCCTTCGATCCGGACCTCGAAGAGGAGGCCGCCGCGGAGGAGCTCGAGGATCCGGCGACGCCGGAAGGAGAGCCATCGCGGCGGACTGTCTGGCGCGACCCGTCCGACGAGGACGAGGACGAGGAGCGGGCCGGCCGGTCACGCTGACCGGCCCGCGGCTCGTCAGACCGGCAGCAGGAACCGCTCGGCCCGGGGCGGGGCAGGTGGGCGCAGGGCGGCGATCTTGTCCCGCGCGACCCCCTTCGCGATGGGCAGGAAGCGCGCGGGCGGGGCAAGCGCGAACCCGAGGGCCGCGCCGAGGCCTGCCTCGGCCTTCCGGTCGAGGAACTGGCGCAGCAGGAGCTTGGCCTGCACCTGCCGCAGATGGCGGCGCATCGCCTCCTGCGTGGCGGGCGAAGCGGGCATCTCCAGATGCGCCCGGCAGCAGGCCTCCAGCGCCGCCAGATCCGCCGTCCGGTGCCGCCCCGAGAGCGATGCGCCGCGCTGGACCGCGGCATAGCCTACGGCCCGCGTCAGGCCGAAGCGCGCGCCCAGCAGCAGCATTCGCATGTAGAGGTCGAAATCCTCGCCGAGCCACATGCGCTCGTCATAGCGAAGCCCGTGACGGGTGAGGAAGGCGCGCGACATCACGGGCTTCAGAAAGCCCAGTTCGCCGCGGTGCACCCCCTGAGCCAGATTGCCGAGCGCGAACCGTTCGGCGTCGAGGATCTCGACTTCGCGCGGGGCCGCCGGCAGGTTGGTGGGATCGAGCCGTGCCGCATGCTCGGGCGTCACGAAGACGATGTTGTCGGCAGCAAGATCGAGATCCGGGTCGAGCCGCGCGAAGCGGCCGGGCAGGAAGAAGTCGTCGGCGTCGAGAATGGCGATGCGCGGCGCCTGCGAGAGCGCCACGGCGCGGTTGCGCGCCGCCGACGGCCCGCCGTTCTGCGCCTGCCGCTCGACGATCAGCCGGCCGCTGCCATCGGAGGCCGCAAGCGCGGCCTCGGCAGTGGCATCGGAAGAGGCATCGTCGACCACGACCACCTCGGCCACCTCGGCTTCGGCGAGGGCAGAGGCCACGGCCTGCGCGATGGTGGCTTCGGCATTGTAGGCGGCGATGATGACGCAGATGTCGCTCATGCGGCTTTTCCTTCACGGCGGGCAATCAGGCCGGAGCGGATCAGCCCCTTCAGCCAGAGGCGGTGGGCTTCGGAGGATTTCGCCGCCAGAGTCTCGCGCGCGAAGCGCAGGGGATGGCGGCCCGAGAGCGCCCAGAGGATGCGGCTCCGGCGCGGCCAGTCGAGGTCCGGTTGCCAGGGCGCAACGAGCATCCGGCGCAGATCCGGCGCGGGCAGGGCGCCGAGCGGGTTCGGCCCCTGCGCGTAAGGTCGGGGAGCGAGGCCCTCGAACAGGGTGTCGACCCCGTGGCTGGCGAGCGCGAGCGTTTCGCTCAGCCCTTGCGCGGCCGCGATGCCGGGCAGGGCGCGGGCCTCGTCGGGGCTGAGCCGGTCGAGGCTCGCCCGCAGATCGCAGAGATGGCCGGCGCAGGGCTCCTGCGCGACGAAGGCCTTCACCACGCCGATGGCCGCGACGAGGCAGCGGTCGGGCCCGGACACCATCGGCACCCTCTGCCCGGCGTAGGACATGTCCGTGGCGCGGGTAAGGAAGTCCGCCGTATGCCGCGGGCGCGGTGCGCCGGGTTGCTGGAGCCGGTGGTGGAGGTCCACCACAGGTCCGCCCTCGGGGCGGCGGAAATGCTGCTCGCCCAGATGCCGTGTCCACCAGTCGGCAAGCTCTGCCTCCTGTGCGACGTAACCCGCCGCGCGCAGGGCCGCCGCGGCGGTGGCCAGATCGGCCTCTGCCACCAGCAGATCGACGTCGCCCGTGGGCTTCCAGCAGGGGCCGCCATAGAGCGCGATCTGCTGGAGCGGCCCCTTGAACTGGACGTGGGCGATCCCCGCCTCCTGCATCAGCCGCGCCACTTCGAGGCTCGTGCGCAGGCTGTGGCCGTTCCGCGCGGCGGTCTGAAGCCGCATCGTCTCGAGCTGCGGCGCCATCGCCGACCAGTCGGCGGGAAGGTCGGCGGGGCGGGGCGCGAGGAAAAGGCCCACCTTGTTCAGCCGCCCCATCTCGAAGAGCACCCGGGGCGTGACGCCTTCGGGAAGCTCCACGGGGTCGCCGAAGCTGCGGGCGAGCGCCCGGCGCAGGGCCTCGGTCTCCGTCCGGCACGCGTGCTCGCGCACGAGGGCGAACTGTTCAGGCGCGAAGGTCATCCCGTCCCTTTCGTCCGGATCCTGTCCCCAATCTCGAATCACTCGCAGGAGGGAGAGGCGCTCCTACCTCAAAATGAGGTCGGAGTCGCCATTCGAGTGAGGATCTTCGCGTTAAGGTTGTTGAATCTGATGATTTTTCGGGCAGCATCTTTTTCGCGGAAAGATTATTGCTCATTTTGACCTCAACTGCCGATTGCATTATTCACGTCATCTGATAAATATTTTCGTTAGACTGTCAGAGTGCGCTGCGCTCGGACTCTCCCCGCGTTGACTTCATGCTCGTCCGGACACAGGCTTTGGATCGGTCCTATAGGCCGTAGATACCTTATCCTGAGGAAATTTGACGTGGCAAACAACATCCAAACCCTTGCGTACGAAGCTCCCGTGCTGCGCGTTCATGGCACGCTCGAAGCGATGACCCATGGTGCGACCGACGGCTGGGCCCTCGACGCCTCGTTCCCGGTGGACACTCCCAAGGGCGACCTGACCTTCTCCTGATTTCAGGACGAAGCTGACGACGGGTCGAGGCAGTCCGTGACTGCCTCGACCTATGAAAGACATTTTACATCCAAGGAATAATGACCGTGAGCATCAGGGCGGCCGAAGGCTGCGTTCCCTGCGCGTTCGGCGATGGCATCGCCATCTTCGACACGAGCAGCAACTCCTATTTCAGCATGAATGCCGTGGGCGAGTTCGTGTGGTCGCAACTCGACCAGCCGATCACGCTCGAGGATCTGGTCGGGCGCGTGGCCGACCGTTACCGGATCGAACCGGCGGTCTGTGAGGGCGACATCCGCAAGCTGGTGGATGATCTCGCGGCGCACCGGCTCGTGACCCTGTCCTGACGGAGGCTCCATGCGTCGACTGCGCCGCATCCTCTCGCTCCGGCCGGCCGAGGCATGGGCCTTGTGTCAGGCGCTGGTGACGGTGGCCGCGGTCCGCCTCGCCATTGCCCGGCGGCGGACGGACGAGGTGCGGGCCGCAACGGCGGCGCTCGGGGCCGAACGTCAGGCGCCCCAGTCCGACCTGCGGGTCGTGGCCTGGAGCGTGACGGCGGCGGCGCGGCTGATCCCCGGCGCCACCTGTCTCACGCAGGCGCTGGCCGGGCAGAGGATCCTCGCCCGCAAGGGCTATGCCTCGACGGTGCGGCTGTCCCTGCCGGCGGGACGCGACAGCGACTTCCGCCCCCATGCCTGGCTGCTGGCCGGCAATGTCATCGCGCTCGGCGGCACGGCGATGGATTATCGCCGCCACCGCGCGCTTCTGGATTACGAAAGCTCGGGCCGGGCCGATCCGGTGGCCGAACCTGCGACGGGAGCCGGGCAATGAGCGCGCTTGCAGCCTTCGTCACGCTGGGCGGAGATCCGGGCGAGGCCCAGAGCCGCGTCCTGTCGATGCTGTCCGCCATGCCCACGCGCGGCACGGAGCTCCGGGTGTGCGCGCTGACCGCGGGCGTGGCGCTGGGGCACGGGCGGCCCGCGGGGCGCGGCGGCCTCGGGCCCTGGCGGTTGCGGCCGGGCGGCCCGGTCCTGACCGGCACCGTGCGGCTCGACAATGGCCCCGAGCTGCGCCGCGCGCTGGGGCTGGCCGAGGCCTCCGACGCCGAGACGGTCCTCGCGGTCTATGACCGCTGGGGGCTCGATCTGCCGCTCCATCTCGACGGCGACTTCGCGCTGGCCCTATGGGATCCTGTGGCCGGGCGCCTCATCGGGCTGCGCGACCGGTTCGGCGTGCGCCCCTTCCTCTACCGCGCGACCCCGCAGGCGGTGGCGGTTGCCTCCGGCATCGAGGCGCTGGTGGCGGCCTTTCCCGCCTGCGAGCCCGCCCTCGACGAGGTCTGGATCGCGGAATATCTATCTGGCCAGCCCACCTGTGCCCGCCGGACCGTCTATCGCGGCATCTCCCGGCTCGAACCGGCGCACATGCTGCTGGTCGAGAAGGGCCGGACCGAGGTCCGCCGCTACTGGCAGCTGGAGGTGGCGCCGCGGCGCCGCGCCGATCCGCCCGAGGCGCTGCTCGAACTGCTCGACCGCTCCGTGACGGCGCGGATGCAGGGCGGCCCGGTGGGCTCGATGCTGAGCGGAGGGCTCGATTCCGGCACGGTCTCGATGCTGGCTTCACGCCGGTCGGAGGGGCCGCTGCCGGTCATCTCGATGAAGTTCGACGATCATCCGGAGATCGACGAGAGCGAGTGGATCGCGAAGATCCATGCTGCGGGCCGGTTCCGTCCGGTCTGGATCGACGGTCGCGACGCCCATGGTGGCGATGTGGCCGAGCTGCTGGCCGAGCAGGGGGGGCCCTTCTTCGCGCCCAATCTGCCGACGTCGCGCTGGCTCTACCGGCGCGCGGCGGAAGCCGGCGTCGAGATTCTGCTCGACGGCCATGGCGGTGACGAGGTGATCTCCTTCGGCGTGGCCCGACTGACCGAACTGGCCTCCGAGGCCCAATGGCGGACCCTCTGGCGGTCGACGGCCTCCGTGTCGGACCTGTTCGGCGGATCGCGGCGGGAGTTCTTCCTGAATTCGATGGCGCAGGGCGCGCAGTCCCGCTGGCTGCGCGCCATGGCGCGGCGGCTGAATGTGGGCGCAAAGCGCGATCCCCGGGCGTGGCGGCAGGCGCTCCATCCGGCGCTGGTGGCGCGGACGGGCCTCATCCAGCGCGTGCAGGAGGCGGCCGGCGCGCGCAAGCGGGGGGCCACCGACGACATCCGCCAGCATGTGGCGACCCTGACCGCCCCGCGCTATCCGACCACGCTCGAAGTGCTCGACCGCGCAGCCACGCTCTGCGGGATCGAGCCGCGCTATCCGTTCCTCGAGCGGCGGCTGATCGAACATTGCGTGGCCCAGCCCGCCGCGGCGAAGTTCCATGACGGCATGACGCGCGCCCTCCTGCGCGATGCGGTGCGGGGGCTTCTGCCCGACGAGGTGCGGCTGCGCACTAGCAAGACCAACTTCACCCCCAATGTTCGCGCGCGCATGCTGACGAGCTGGGGCGACAATCTCAACCGGATCGCCGGCTGCAATCCCGGCCGGATCGGCGACTATGTCGATCTGGCCGTCATCCGCGAGGGCATCCAGCGGCTGCGGGCGGGCGAGCCCGACCAGCCGGCCCTCCTCCAGACCATGCGGGCGGTCGTGCTTGACGAATGGCTGCGCGGCGGATCGTCCGCGCTGGCCCCCCGCCTCGACAGAAGGACCCCCGCATGAGTGCCCTCCAGTCGCTCCGCCCCGCACTGCGCACCGCCTACGGCTTGGCCGTCCGGTCGGATATCGACCTGCCCGAGCTCGAGCCCCTGCCGGGCGACGGGGCTGCGGATCTGACCGTGCGCCGCGGCGCGCTTCCGGAGCTGCCGGGCGAGGGCGGCTTTCGCACGCGCTTCGCGCCCGAGCGGGCCGAGCTCTGGTGGCAGACGGTCGGCACCTTCCGTGTCGAGCCCGGCCTCGTGACGGCAAGCCCCCATACGGGCGTCTCCGAGGATCTGGTGGCCTATCCGCTTCTGGGCTCGGTGCTGGCGCTGGCGCTGGAGCAGCTCGGCCTCTTCACGATCCATGCGAGCGCCGTCTCGGTCGGCGGCCATGGCGTGGTGATGATGGGCGACAAGGGCGCGGGCAAATCCACCACCGCCACGGCGATGATCCGGGCGGGCCATCCGCTGATTGCCGACGATATCGTGGCGGTGGACGAGGGGCTCTGGCTGCGCCCCGGCTTCCCGCAGGTGAAGCTCTCGCCCGCGGCGGCGGCGGCCTTCGACGCGCCCGATGCGGTCCACCGCCCGACGGTGCCCGAGGTGCCCGAGAAATGCCGCGTCCTGCTGCCCGAGCGGTTCGCCCGCGGCGCCACGCCGCTCAAGCGGATCTACCGGCTCGAACGCGCGCCGGCCGGAACCGAACCTGCGGTGATCCCGGTGTCGCCGATCGAGGCGCTGCCGCTTGCGTTGCGCTTCGCTTATGTCACCCGCTTCGGTGCCGAGGCGCTGAACGGAGCCGCCGGCGCCCGGCATCTGCGGCAGGCCGCGGCAATCGCGGCGAGCGGCGTCCTGCACCGGGTGATCGTGCCCCATGCGCTCGACCGGCTGCCCGAGGTGGTGGCGCTGATCGAACGCGACGCCGGAGCCGCAGCATGAGCGACGAGGCCGCCCCCGTCCGCCCGCTCGAGGGGCTGCGCAGCGCCACGGCCCTCGTACGGGCCATGGCGCGCTTCGGCCGCAAGCGGCTGGCGGTGGCGCTCACCTTCCTTGTTCTCGGCAACGTGACCGAGGGCATCTCGATCCTCCTGCTGCTGCCGATCCTGACGCTCGCGGGCCGGGGCGCGCCCGACTATGCGATCGACCTCGGCGGACGGCATGTCATGGGCTATGCGCTGCCCGACGTGAGCGTGGGGCTCGAGTTTCTGCTCGGGGCCATCGTGGTGCTGGTGGCGCTGCAGGCGGCCTTCAACCGGGTGAAGGCGGTCTATCTCTCGGATCTCCTGCAGGATTTCGCCAATGGCACCCGGGCGGGGCTGTTCTCGGCCGTGGCCTCGGCGCGATGGGAGACGGTGGTGCGGATGCGCCGTGCCGATCTCGAACATGCGCTGACCGGCGAGATCGACCGGATCACCTTCTCGGGCTTCGTCTCGCTCAACCTCATGCAGATCGTCGTGGGGCTCGCGATCTATTTCGTGCTCTGCCTCGCGGTTTCGGTGCCGATGACGCTCTTTGCCTTCGGCTTCGGGCTGATCGCGCTTCTGCTGCTGAAGCCCTACCGCAAGCTCGCCGAGCGGTTCGGCCAGAAGATCCAGTCGGCGCGCACCGTGCAGGCGCGGCTGGTGTCGGAATTCATCTCGGGGCTGAAGACCGCCCGCTCGATGAACCAGGAGCCGATGCATGTGGCCCAGTTCGAGCGGACGCTCGATGCGACCAAGGCCGATGCGCATGACTATGCCCGCCGGAATGCGCTCGGCAACGGGCTCTTTCAGGTGGCGCTGGCCATCGGTGCCGCAGGCTTCGTGCTACTCTCGCTCCGCATCGCGGGTCTCGAGATGTCGCAGATGCTGGTGCTGCTCGTGATCCTGATGCGGGTGACGCCGCGCTTTCAGGGGGTGCAGGCGCAGGTGCAGGCGCTGCTCGTGGATCTGCCGGCCTGGTGGCGGGTGGCCGATCTTCAGCAGCGGCTCGAGGCCAACCGCGAGGGCGGCAGGGGCTTCGCCTCGGCCCCGGTGCCCGTGCCGCGGCAGGAGATCCTGCTCGACCGCGTGACCTACCGCCACAAGGAAGGGTCCGAGGAAGCGGCGCTGTCCGACTGCACGATCCGTCTGCCGGTGGGGCAGGCCACGGCGCTGATCGGCGCGTCCGGCGCGGGCAAGAGCACGGTGGCCGACATCGTGATGGGGCTGATCCGGCCCGAAGCCGGGCGCTTCCTCGTCGACGGGCGCGAGCTTTCGGAGGCCGAGCGGCGCGGCTGGCGCGAACATCTGGCCTATGTCCCGCAAGAGACCTTCCTGCTGCACGACACGATCCGGGCGAACCTTGCCATCGTGGCCCCCAGGGCGACCGAGGCCGAGATGCGCGAGGCTCTGGCCGATGCGGCGGCGGACCGTTTTGTGGCCGCGCTGCCCGAGGGGCTCGACACGCGCGTGGGCGACCGGGGCACGCTGCTCTCGGGCGGCGAACGGCAGCGGATCGCGCTGGCCCGCGCCTTCCTGCGCCGGCCGGCGGTCCTGATCCTCGACGAGGCCACCAGCGCGCTCGACTGGGAGAGCCAGAGCCGGGTGGCCGAGGCGCTGGCCCGGCGAGCGGGCAGCATGACGGTGCTGACCATCGCGCACCGCCCCTCGATGGTGGCCTTCGCGGATCGGGTCTACACGCTCGAGGCGGGCCGCGTCGTCGAAGAGGGCGCCATGTCCGACCTCATGCGGAACGGCGAGGGCCATCTGGCGCGGATGTTCGCCCACGAGGCGTCTGAGCCGGGCCGCCGGCGTCTGGCGCAGGGTGCGTGAGCTTCTGCGGTTACGGGCCGGTGCGGGACGTGCTCGCTGAGAAGTTATTCGGGAATCGCCAGTCTTCGGCGGCACATCCCATGACCTGTCGTGACCGGCGGCAGGCTTGAAGACCGCTCGGCCGACGGCCGCGTCACAGGCCCGACTGTTGCGACTTGTGGATCGGAATGAGCTTGTCGGACGGGGCGTCCGAGGCGCTCCCCTCTCTCCGGCTCAGGGATTCCTCTCGTGTCATCAATAGGATGAGGCCGAGGTAGAGCATCTGAGAGATCACGAGGGTCCCGACGACGAACCCCGTGACGGCCCAGCCGGAATAGCCCAGATGGATGGCCCCGGCGGCGACTGCGACGGCTGTCCCGCTCATCCCGATCAAGAACGCTGCTATACGCATGTTACCCTCCCGAGAGCGCAACCCGAAGTTGCGCCTTACCTGATAAATAGGCAGGATGTCGCCGAAGGGAAAGGGACCTGTCGCACAGACGTCATCTGTCAGCGAACTGACGCCGAAAATCGGCGGAGATGCCGCGCCCGATGGGCCGGCAATCTTTGCATCTTTCGTTCGGAGGGACGGAACATCCTGCTATGGAAGCCGACACCGACGGGCCGACACTCGACCGGGCCTATCGCTCTCGACGGTCCAGCAATCGCCCCGTTCCTCGTCCGGAAGGAGGGAGCGGTCTGAACGGGAAGCCGGCCCCGACAGCCAGAATGAAAACGCCCCGGCGGGAGCCGGGGCGCTGGAAGCCGATGCTGGGAAGGGCGGATCAGCTCGTGCCGCTGCGGCCCGAGAAGTAGTCGCCATATTCCTCGTAATAATGCTCGCCGCCGGTCTGCGGGACGTAGTCGCGCAGCGACTCCATGTCGACCTTGTTCAGCACCACGCCGAGGGTCTTCTCCATGAGTGCGGGCTCGTTCATCAGCGTCTCGCGCAGCAGCGCCTTGGGCGTCTTGCCCCACTCCGCCACCATCACGACCTGATCGACCATCGGCACCACCACGCGGGCATCGACCACCGGGCCGAGCGGCGCGAGGTCGAGGATGACGTGGCTGTAGCGGGCCCGGGCCGCGGCCAGAAGCTGCCGCATACCCTTGGAACCCAGCATCTCGCTGGAATGGGTCATCATGCCGGGGGTGATGCAGGGCAGCAGATGCACGCCGCTGTCGCCGATCACCCGCAGGGCCTTGGTCCAGTCGGCCCGGCCGAGCGCAGCCTCGACGAGGCCCACGCCGCGCGTCAGGCCGAGCCGGCGGCTGAGGCCCGGGTTGCGCGGGTCGGTGTCGATCAGCAGCACCGAATTGCCCGAGGCCGCCATCACCGCGGCCAGGTTCAGCGCGACCGAGGATTTGCCCTCGCCCGGCCGGATCGAGGTGATCCCCATCACGATCTGCGACTTGCCCGCGAGGCTCACCTCGGAGGAGAAGCGGATGTTGCGCAGGGTCTCGGCATAGTGCGAGCGCGGATGCTGCAGCGCATGGATCGGCTTGCGCACGACCGGAAGACCCGGCACCGGCTCGTTCAGCTTCAGCGGCGCGTTGCGGGCCTGCCGCGACAGCTGCGGTGCACCGTTCGCCGCATCGAAGTGGGGCAGGTAGCCGAGGAACCGCTGGCCCACGTCGTTCTGCACATCCTCTCCGGTGCGCAGGAACCGGTCGCGCCATTCGCGCAGCGCGCCGATGCCCGCGCCCGCCATGCCGCCCAGCACCAGCATCACCGCGAGGACGCGCATCGTGCTCGGCCCCGCGGGCGTGAGCGGCACGTCGGCATGGGCAAGAATGCGGACGTTCGAGATCGGGAAGCTCTTCTGCTGGTCGATCTCCTGGAAGCGGGTCAGGAAGGTCTGGTAGAGCGTCTGCAGCGTTTCGGCCCGCTGTTCCAGCGACTTCAGCTGCACCTGCTTGCGCCCGGCTTCGGAGTTCACGTCGACCGCGAGCCCGAGGCTCTCGCGCAGGGCCTGCACCTGAGCGCTGGCCACGTTGTAGGAGCCGCGCGCTTCCTCGTGCAGACGGCGCACTTCGCCGAAGAGGACGTTGATCTGGGCCGAGACCTGCTCGCGCAGCCGCACGGCCTGCGGATGGTCCTCGCCGAAGTCGCGCTCGATCCGGTCGAGACGCGCGGACAGGCCCGACAGCTGGTCCTGCATCTCGATCAGCCGGTCGTTGCCCTGCAGCGAGAAGCCGCTGCTGCGCTCGGACAGGAACGCCTCGGGTCCGCGGTCGAGGATCTCCTGATAGGTGCTCATCAGCGCCTGCGCCCGGGCCGCCTCGGTCATGGCCGCGGCCAGATCGTCGTTCAGCTTCGAGACGTTCTCTTCGGTGATGAGCGCCCCGCGCGTCGAGACGAGGTTGTTCTCCGCGCGGAAGATCTCGGCCTCGACCGCCGCCTCGCGGGCCTGCGACTGCAGGGCCTCGAGCCGCTCGCGCAGCCATTCCGTCGTGCGCTCCGTCGCGTCATAATTCGCGTTCAGCAGGTCGGAGACATAGGCTTCGGCATAGGCATTGGCGACCGAGGCCGCGAGGGCCGGGTCGTGCGAGGCATAGGAGATCTGGAACACGCTCGAGCGGCCGACGCGCATCACGTTGATCTTGGCCGCCAGCGAGTCCGCAACGAGTTGGCGCTTGCGCTGCTCGATCTGCTCCGGCGTGGGGGGCGGGCCTGCGGGGCCGGAGGGCGTCGAGGGCGTGATGAGGCGGATCGGCGCGCGCACGACCTCCTTCACGCCGTTGACCACGGTGGCCAGCAACGGCACAGGCCGGTTCAGGAAGGACTCGTTCTCGGTCAGCTTCAGCATGTCCGTCACGGCAAGCGCCACGGGCTGCGAGCGGATCACCTCCTGCGCGCTTTCGAGCGCGTTCTCGGAGGCGCTGCTGTCGATGGCCGACACTTCTTCGATGGTCCGGTTGACCTTGCCGGCCAGCAGCACGGTGGAATTCGCCACGAAGGTCTTCGGCGTGGTCGCGAGATAGACGAGGCCGAGGCACAGGCCGATCGCGCAGGAGATCATCATCACCCGCCGTTGCCGGCGCACGGCTCCGAGGATCCGGGAGACGTCGATCGTGTCCGCAGGGGCAACGGCAGCCACAGGCGCATCGATGCGCGGATCGCTGTCGGCGATGCGAAATCCGAACTGCTTCAAGTTCTGCTCCTCGAAACGAGATAACTATCCGTTTTTGAATCAAAGGTAGAAGGCGCAGGCCCGGTCCCGCCATAGATCGTGATGGGGCGTGCGCCGAAAAGTGCCGACAGTGTGCCGACATGCAGCGCACCGCGCAACAGCGCATTGTTCCGTTTGAGAGGATCGTGAACCGCCGCGAGCGCCATCCCGGAGCATGCCGCAACCTTGGAGAGAGCCACCAGCGCCTGTTTCGCGCGCTGAGCGCGCCCGGGGCCAGCGATGAGGCTCGCATGGGTCTGGCCCATGCGGAATCGGCGACGCAGCAGCCATCCCAGACGTGCCCTGTCCGCGGGGACGGTCTCCCGCACCAGCGCATCGGGCGCGAATCCCAACCGGCCGCCGCGCCGCAGCATCGCCTCGAAGAAGGCGGTGTCCTCTCCGCCCGAGCGCCCCCGGGCAGGATCGAAGCGCAGCCCTTCCAGAGCGGGGGCCGTGAGGTCCATCAGCACGTTGCAGCTGTAGCCCGACTTGATCGAGCCGTCGGACAGGAAGGTCGGCCGCGTGTCGTGGATCGCGCTCTCGCGCATCCAGGCGGGGGCCTCGGCGCCATGCTCGGCGCGCACGGGACCGAGCACCGCCTCGGCGCCCGTTCGGGCCAGAGCCTCGGTCAGGGCCTCGATCCAGCCCGGCTCCACCATCTCGTCGTCGTCGAGAAAGGCCAGCCGCTCGAGGCCGCGCGCCTCGACCGCCTCGAGGATGGCGTTCCGCGCGACCGAGATGTTGCGGGCCGGCGCATGAAGATAGCAGACCGGCAGCGGCAGGCCCTTGGCCGCCGCGTGAACCGTCTCGCGGGCCGAAGGTGTCTCGTCATTGTCGGCGACGATCACGAGCCCGCTCATGCCCTCGGGCCAGCGCAGGGCCCCGAGCGAGGCGAGCGTCGCGGCGATGCCGGGGCGGCGGAAGGTGCAGATCCCGATGGCTATGTGCGTGCCGGTCATGCCGTGGCCCCCGTTCCCGGACGGCCCTGCATCAGGTGACGCCCGAGCTGCACCCAGAAGCCCGCCGACCAGGCGACATGCATGGCGCCGGCGGCGAAGCCCGAGAGCAGACCGCCGGGCGAACCGGTCTCGCGCGCAATCATGACGCCCCCGGCAAGGCAGCCCGCCACCCATCCCGCGAGCGGCAGGGCGAAGATCCAGTGCAGGGGCGCGAGAAGCGCAAGCAACAGCGCGGGCGTCAGCGCCACCAGCACCGCCTGACGCAGGCCCGGCCGCGAGCGGTGCTTCAGGATGTTCCGCGCCCGGCCCTTGCCGAAGGCGAAATACTGTTTCACCAGCGCGCCGAGGCTGCGGCGGGGGAAGTAGGTCACCCGCGTGCGCGGCGTGAGCCAGATCCGGAAGCCCGCGCTCCTGAGGCGCAGGTCGAGTTCCGCATCCTCGTTGTGGCTGAAGCTCTCGTCATAGCCGCCGACCTCGCGGAAGGCCGCGATCCGCATCAGCGCGTGATGGCCGTGGTCGACGAACTTGCCCACCGGCATCACCCGGTGCGCGGACCCGCCATTGCCGATCCGCGAATTCTGCGCCGCAGCGATGAGGCTCTGCCAGAAGCCCGACCCCACCGCCTTCATCCCCACCACCACCGAGTCCGCGCCGGTGGCTTGGGCCTCGGCCAGAAGCACGTCGCAGTAGTCGGCGGGATAGGCGCTGTGCGCGTCGATCCGGATCAGCCAGTCCGCCTCATCGCCGAAACGCTCCACCGCCAGATTGATGGCGGCGCTCTGCAGGCGGCGGGGATTGTCGAGCAGCACGATCCCGGGCTCGGGGCGCGCCGTCACCAGAGCCCGGGTGCCGTCGGTCGAGCCGCCATCGGCCACCACGATCCGCGCGCCGTGGCGCTCGGCGAAGGGCAGGAGAGTGTCGAGCACGCCGCCGATATGGGCGGCCTCGTTCAGCGTGGGGATGACGATGAGCACGCGCGCCGTCATGTGGTGAACCAGCCTTTCCGACGCATCGCCGCCTGCCGCCTGCGCCCGCGGGCGGCGGCGATCTGGGCCATCAGGCCCGTGAGTTCCTGACATTCCTCGGGACCCGTGGTCCAGACCTGCGTCGGCACTTCGGCCACCGCCGTCCTCATCGCCTCGACCTCTGCGAGAGAGAGAGCGCTAAGGCGCCGCCCGACCTCCTCGGCATCGGGCGCGGCCATTGTCAGCCCCAGCCCGTAATCGCCGAGGAAGTTCGCGACCTCCGTGCCCGCCAGCGCCACCGGCACGGCATGGTGACGGCAGCCTTCGTAGAGCCGGTTCGGCAGCAGCCAGTCGGAATTCTTGCCCGCATCATAGCGGTCGATCAGCCAGGACAGGTGGACCTGCCCGTAGATGTCGGCCAGATCGTCCGGGTTGCGGTAGGGACCGCCGAAGTCGAGATCCGGGTTCGCCGCCACCGTCGCGTGAAACTGCGGCAGCTGGTCGAGCGCGGGCTTGCCGCGCAGCAGCACGCGATAGCGCCCCGGCGCGGCCCGCGTCACGCGGTCGAGGCAATCGAGCGACCAGGCGCAGCGCAGGATGCCGAACCAGCCGATGGTGATCGGTGCCGCGACCGGCCGCCGCGTTGGAACCGCAGGCAGCGCCGCCTCGGGGTAGAAGCACTTGTTCTCCACGATGCGGATCGGCACGCGGGTCTGGCCGTGCGGCTGGAAATATTCGTTGACGAAGCCCGGTGAGGAGGTGAGCACCAGCCCCACACGGCGCATCAGCCTGCGTTCCAGCGCACGCATCGCGCGCGGCCGCGGCCCGTCGCCCAGCATCATGCGGTGGATGTCGAGCACCTCGTAGACCAGGAGCGCCTCCGGCCAGAAGCTCTTGGCGCGAACGGCGAGGGCCAGCATCTCGAGGTTGCGGGCGATGATGACATCGGGGGCCTGCACCTCGGCAAGGCTGTGGCGCAGCCCCGCGAGGGCGCGCGCGACCGAGGCCGCGCGCTGCAGCATCCGCGCATCGGCGGTCTGCCCGAGCAGGATCGCCGGTTCGGGCAGCGGCCCCTCGCGGCGGCGGAAGCCCGCGGCCTGAACGCTCGCACCGCCGGCGCGCAGCATCGCCGCGCGCCGCCAGATGGCGCTGTCGTCCAGATCGTGGGCGAGGTAGAGAATGCGCACTCTGCCGTCTTTCCCGTCGGATCAGCTCGCGGCCGCCACGCTGCGCAGCGGCGCGGCGCTCGGGGCTCCGAGACCGTGCTGCTCGGCGATCGCCCGCAGGAAGGTCGAGAATTCCCCGCGCAGATCCTCGCGCTCCAGCGCCAGCGCGACGGTGGCCTGAAGGAAGCCCGCCTTCGAGCCGCAGTCGAACCGCTCGCCCTGGAAGCGGAAGCCGTGGACCGAGCCCGGATGGGTGGCCAGCTCGTGCGCGATGGCGTCGGTCAGCTGGATCTCGCCCCCCGCGCCGACGGTGCGCCGGTCGAGATGCTGCATGACGCGCGGCCCGAGGATATAGCGGCCGATGACGGCCATGTTCGAGGGCGCGGTGCCGGCTTTCGGTTTCTCGACGATGCCGCGCGGACGGATCAGCGCGCCCTGACGCTCTTCGATGTCGAGGACGCCGTAGGAGGAGGCCTTTTCCGCCGGCACTTCCATCGTGGCGATGATGCTGCCGCCGACCTCTTCATGGGCCGCGATCATCTGCGCGAGGCAGGGCTTGTCGGCGACCACCATGTCGTCGGGCAGGATCACCGCGAAGGGCTCGTCGCCCACGAGGCGACGCGCGCACCAGACGGCATGGCCGAGGCCCAGCGCCTCGTGCTGGCGGACGTAGGTCACATGGCCGCTGTCGATGTTGGTGGCCTCGAGCGTTGCCAGAAGCTCGGTCTTGCCCGCCGCGCGCAGGGCCCGCTCCAGCGTCTGGTTCACGTCGAAGAAGTCCTCGAGCGCCCCCTTGCCGCGGGAGGTGACGAAGATGAAGTCCTCGATGCCGGCCTCGCGGGCTTCCTCGACCGCATACTGGATCAGCGGCTTGTCGACGAGCGTGAGAATTTCCTTCGGGATCGACTTGGTCGCGGGCAGGAACCGCGTCCCCATGCCTGCGATGGGGAAAATGGCAGTGGTGACCTTCTGGGAAGACATGCGCGACCTCTGGATATGGATCTGTGAAAAGGAGGGCCCGATCTGACCCGAACAATGTTTCATATAATGCTGCACCTGCAAAGGCCGGGAAAGACCCGCGGGCGGAGATAGGTCAAAATGGGGCGTGCGTCAGACTTTCTATGGCGGGCAGAATGCCTGTTGCTGAGCGAATGGCCAAGGCTGAATCGAAGGGTCAGGTTCCTCGGAAAGACGATTTTTATGCGGATCCTTTCGCCGCTCGGGGCGATTGCGCAGCTTTGCAACCCAGGGGAGACTTTCTCTAACCTATAGTTGCGCAAGGCCCGGGTCGCCGGGCCGGAAGCACGCCCGGGCACCGTCGGCGGGAATCCGCTGCCTAAATCATGAGCGGCAGCGTTTGCCGCAACAGGCTGAGCCCTCCGGGCCGCCAGCCCATCGCTGAAAGCCGCCGGCAGTCGAGAGGGCTGATGCGCGAGGCATCCGCGCGCGGGGGCAGGGGCGCGTCGATCCCCTCGATCCGGGCGATCTCGGCGAGAAGATCGTGGCGGTCGAGCAGCAGGTCCGAGACATGGAAGGCGCCCGCGTCGGGCTTCTCGAGCAGGAGGAGCGCCGCCGCGGCCAGATCCGCGCCATGGACCTCGGTCGCGACCCGCGGCTCGATCGGGCGGCCCGCGCGAAACTCCTCGAAAAGAGCGCGCCATTTGTGATCCGGCCCGGGGCCGTAGACGCCGGTCGCACGCAGGCTCGCGCCTCCTTCGGCGAAGAGCGCGACCTCGGCCTCGGCCTTGACCTGACCGTAGAGGCTTTCGGGGCAGGGCGGCATGGCCTCGGTGAGCAAGGTGCCGGGGCCATAGCCGTCGAACACGGCGCGGGAGGAGAGAAAGAGGATCCGCCGCCCCCGCATCGCCTCGAAGAGCCGCAGACTGCCGTCGAGGTTGGCGCGGCGGAAGCCCTCGGGGTCTTGGCCCTCGCCGCCCCGGTAGCGGCCCGGAACATGCTGGAAGGCACAGTGGATCAGCGCATCCACATCGCCCAGCGGGGGAAGCGGGCCCAGAAGATCGTAGGGCCGATGCTCGTCCGCGCCGGGCAGAGGGCTGCGCGCGAGGATCACCAGCGAATGGCCCGCAGCCCGCGCGGCCTCGGCGATGAAGCGGCCGACGAGGCCGCCTGCTCCGGTCAGCGCAAGCCGCATGGATCCGGCATGTCCGAAAGCGCGGGCACCGGCCCGTCGCCCGCATAGGCGCGCCACAGGTCGATCAGCGGGCGCAGACAGTCGGCCTTGTCGTGCTCCTGCCAGGGTTTCTCATACTGGAAGTGCAGGATGCGGATCTGCTCCCAGCTCCAGAGCTCGGGCATCGCGAACCAGACATACTGGAGCATGTTGCAGAAGACCGGCAGGCCCTGCCAGTCGGGGAAGAACTGCTGCAGGAAGCTCTGGTCGGTCCGCCGCCAGAAGGCCCCCGGCACGTCGAGTGCTTCGAGCATCCGGGCGTAGGTGTCCGTCGAGGGCCGGGCGGTGAAGACGCCCGAATTCATCCGGTGAAAGTCCGACAGGCTCTCGTAGACATTCGGCGCAGCGCAGAATTCGGGATAGTCGAACAGCCGGTCCACGTTCCGCAGCACCAACGCATCGGCATCGATGAAGACGACCGAGCGATAGTCCACGAGCTGCCAGAGCCGGAGCTTGGCGAAATTGTCGAGCGGCGTGTGGAAGGGCGGCTTGCCGCCCTTGGTGAAGGCCGCGCGCGCATGAAGCGCCTCGCGCGCGTGGGCCGCGTTGAACTCGGGCGAGGTGGGCAGAAGCTCTACCCGCACGAGCCGCGCGCCGAGCGCCCGGAGGGGCGCCAGCGCCTCCTCGGGCACGTCGGTATGCAGCACCACCCGGTCGGCCGTGGTGCCGCTGAGGGTGAGCGAGCGCAGCAGCGCCCGCGCCCCCAGCGCGTAATCGGCATTGGTCACGAGCGTGACATAGGCCCGCTCGGACCCAGCCGGTCCTTCGGCTGCCAGATCCAATCAGGACACCGAGCGCAGCCGCCGCCCCTCGGGATCGTGCTCGACCCGCTGCGCGATGTCCTTCGTCCAGGCCGAGACGCAGGGCACGCGGCTGCGGTCGATCCGGTGGGCGAACTTCTTCGCCACATCGACCACCTCGCCCAGCAGCCCTTCCTGCAGCGTGATGGGCTTCAGCCCCAGCGCGAGGAACTGGTCGTTCCTGACCACGAGCTCGTTCTCGTCGGCCTCCTTGCGCGGGTTGGGCAGGAACGAGACCTTGGCGCCGGTCATCTTCGCCACCAGTTCGGCCAGATCGCGCACGCGGTGCGTCTCTGTCATCTGGTTGAAGATCTTCACCCGTTCGCCCGCCTTGGGCGCATCCGACAGCGCAAGCTCCACGCAGCGCACCGAATCCTGGATATGGATGAAGGCGCGGGTCTGCCCTCCGGTGCCGTGAACGGTCAGCGGATAGCCGATTGCCGACTGGATCAGAAAGCGGTTCAGCACGGTGCCGTAGTCGCCGTCATAGTCGAAGCGGTTGATGAGCTGCGGATGGCGGCGGGTCTGGTTCGTGTGCGTGCCCCAGACGATGCCCTGATGCAGGTCGGTGATCCGCAGCCCGTCGTTCTGGGCATAATACTGGAAGAGGATCTGATCGAGGCTCTTGGTCATGTGATAGACCGAGCCCGGCCGCGTCGGATAGAGGATCTCGAGCTCTTTCGGGCCCGCCGGGGTCTCGACCGAGACGTCGAGATAGCCCTCGGGGATCGGCGCGCCAACTGTCGAGTAGCCATAGACCCCCATGGTGCCGAGATGGACGAGATGGGCGTCGATGCCGGTCTCGACCATGGCGGCCAACAGGTTGTGGGTCGCATTGACGTTGTTGTTGACGGTGTAGACCTTGTGGCGGTCCGACTTCATCGAATAGGGCGCGGCGCGCTGCTCGGCGAAGTGGATGATGGCCTCGGGGCGGTATTCGGCGAGCCAGGCGCGGATGCGGTCGTATTCGCACAGGTCGAGCAGGTGGAAATGCAGCCGCTGGCCGGTCTCCTGATGCCAGATCCGGCACCGCTCCTGGATCGAGTCCATCGGGGTCAGGGACTGCACGCCCAGCTCGGTATCGATCCAGCGCCGGGACAGGTTGTCGACGATATGGATCTCGTGTCCGAGGTCCGACAGGTGGAGCGCCGTCGGCCAGCCGACAAACCCGTCCCCACCCAGAACTGCGATGCGCATGAAGCCTCCTTCGTGAATCGCGCGTGCCGCCTCACGGGCGGCACACGTCCTCGTGACCATGTTGGTGCGTATCGGCTGCAAGTCCACCGGTCGAATGAACTTTTCACGACGCTCGGCAAGGCTGTGCCGATGGCGGGCCTGCTTTTTCAGGCGCTGCGGCGCTGGCCGTCGTGCACGCCTTCGGCAAATTCCTCGATCATCTTGGCGCAGAAGGCATCGAGATCGTCCGGCTTGCGGCTGGTGACGAGCCCCGAATCGACGACGACCTCGCGGTCGACCCAGCGGCCCCCCGCATTGCGGATGTCGGTGGCGAGCGAGGGGTAGGAGGTTACTTCGCGCCCCTTGAGCACGTCCGCCTCGACCAGCGCCCAGGGTCCGTGGCAGATTGCGGCCACCGGCTTGCCCGCACTGACAAAGCCGCGCACGAAGGCCACGGCCTCTTCGCTCGCGCGGATCTTGTCGGCACCCACCGTGCCGCCGGGGATTACGAGCCCGTCGAACCCGTCTGCCGAGACATCGGCGAAGGTGCGGTCGACCCGGTGCGTCGCGCGGGGATCGAGATCGCCGTTCACCGTCTGCGCCTCACCCGGCTCGAGGCTGACGGTCACGACCGTCGCCCCCGCCTGGGTCAGCGCTTCCTTCGGCCGCACATATTCCACGTCTTCGGTGCCGCGGGGCGCGATCAGGATCGCGATGGTTTTTCCGTCGAGTGTCATGGGATGTCCTGTCATTGGGATGGGCCGCCCGCCGGAAAGCCTCGACGCAGGGTGAAGGCTCCGGCACAGGCGGCCTGGTCGCCTCGATAACCGGCAGCGGCGGCCTCTGTTCCCGAGCGCCGGTCCCTCTGGCAACAAGCGGACCCGCGCAGAAGGGGCCCGGTCGCGTCGATGACCGGCAGGGCGGAGAGGATGCCCGCGCGCTGGTCCCTCTGCCGAGGACGCGGACTCGAAGGGGAATCTAACGAGCGGGAGAGGTCTCTGGCCGCCGCGCCGGTCGTGCTCGCGCGGCGCTCTGATTGCGCGCGTCTGTGCAGCGGAGCAGGGGCACTGTGCCCTGCTGCCCAGGGACGGCGCGCGCGGATGTGCTACATCGGGAGCGATCGGCAACGGGAAGATGCACATGACACTCGAATTCGGCCTCGACACTTTCGGCGACGTGACCTGGGATGCAGAGCGGCGGCTGCTGCCGCAGCGCGAGGTGCTGCGCAACGTCGTCGAAGAGGCGGTGCTGGCCGACGAGGTCGGGGTCGATGCCATCGGCCTCGGCGAACATCACCGCGACGACTTCGCGATTTCCTCCCCCGAGATCCTGCTCGCTTCCATCGGTGCGCGCACGCGGCGGATCCGGCTCGGCACGGCCGTCACGGTTCTGGGGTCCGACGATCCGGTGCGGCTCTTCCAGCGCCTCTCGACGCTCGACGCGCTGACGGGCGGGCGCGCCGAGGTCACGCTCGGCCGCGGCTCGTTCACCGAGAGCTTTCCGCTCTTCGGCTTCGACCTCGGGGATTACCACGCGCTCTTCGAGGAGAAGCTCGACCTCTTCGCCCGCCTGATCCGCGAGGAGGAAGTCACATGGTCCGGCACCACCCGCGCGCCGCTCGAACGGCAGCGGGTCTGGCCGCCGCTGGGAGAGGCGGGCCTGCGCGCCTGGATCGGCGTGGGCGGCAGCCCCGAGTCGGTCGTGCGGGCGGTGCGCTTCCGGCTGCCGATGATCCTTGCCATCATCGGCGGCCCGGCCCGGCGCTTCCTGCCCTATGCCGATCTCTACCGCCGCGCGACCGATCAGGCGGGGCTCGAGCCCATGCCGCTCGGGGTCCATTCGCCGGGCCACATCGCACCCACCGACGAACAGGCCCGCGAAGAGGCCTTCCCGGCCTACAAGGTGCTGCACGGCCGGCTCGGCGCCGAACGCGGCTGGCCGAGCCTCGGGCGCGACGACTTCCTGCGCGAGGTCGAGCACGGCTCGATGTATGTGGGCTCGCCCGAGACCGTCGCGCGCAAGATCGCCGATACGGTCGGCGCGCTCGGCCTGTCGCGCTTCCAGCTGAAATATTCGATGGGACCGCTCGCGCACGGGGCGCTTCTGCGCTCGGTCGAGCTCTACGGCCGCGAGGTGATCCCGCGGGTGCGCGAGCTGCTCGCCGCCGGTTGACGCCGGCCGTCAAGATCGCACGCCCGCTGCCGATTGCCACAGCCGGGGGACCCCGGATGGCCCGCGGCAAAGGGATCTGCTATCGTCGCCCCGACGGCGGTCCTGCCGTTAAGGTCCGGCCCACCAGCAGAGTTTCGGTATCGGAGCGGTAGCGATGGAGCGTCCTCTGGCGCGTAACGAAGTCACGCGGCTCGGGCCCGACTCGAAGTTCCACCATGCGGGCCTGCGCCGCGGCCTCAGCCCCGCGACGCTCCGCAAGCTCGATGCGATCTCCCGGCTGCGGGTGTTTCCGCGCGACGCGGTGGTGGTGCCGCAGGGCGGCGCGCTCGAATATGTGGGCAATGTCGTGCGCGGCGTGCTGCGGATGGAGCGGCTCCTGTCGGACGGACGCTCGCAGATCGTGGGTCTTCTGGTTCCGACCGACATGTTCGGCCGCGTGTTCTCGGAGCGGTCGGACTATTCCGTCGAGGCCGCCACCGAAGTGACGCTCTGCTGCTTCGAGCGCCATGCGTTCGAGGCCCTCGTGCGGACCTGCCCCGATCTCGAACATGCGGTGCTCCTCGCCGTGCTGGACGAGCTCGATGCCGCGCGCGAATGGATCACGCTGCGCGCAGGTCCCACGGTTGCGGCGCGTCTTGCGACCTACCTGCTGATGCTCTGCCGGCGCTGGCCGCACCAGACCAGCGAACTCACGCAGGACGCGAAGCGAATCGTCGTGAACGTTCCCATCGCGCGCAATGACCTTGCGCATTACCTCGGCACCACGGTCGAATCGATCTCGCGTGCGGTGCAGGCTTTTTCGCGCGACGGGATCATCTCGATTCTGACGCCGCTTCGGTTCGAGATCCTCGACCTGCCCGCGCTCATCGCCCTGTCGGACAACGAGGAATTCGACGCGCACGCGCTTCTCGAGGGGCTGCGCGAGGAGCAGCGCGTTTCCCCCTGACCGACCGGGCGAATTGACGCAGGTCAAAGAGCGCACTCTTCATTTCGCCTACTCAGGATCCCGTGCCCCGCTTCGGCGGTCATGTTCACCAGTATTGCGGTTGCCGACATGAAACGCTCGCCTCAAGAGCGAGATCCCGGGAGGACTGAGGACATGCCGTGTCAGACCACCTCGCACTGTCAGACCTGCAAGCAGCGACACAACGCGCTCTGCGCGGCGATCCGGGCCCGCGCGGCCTCGGTCTGCCCGCTGGTGGCCGAGTTCGAGACGCTGCTGCCGGGGGCCGCGCCAACCGACGTGAGCCTTAAGGGCGGGCGGTTCGGCATCCTGCATTCCGGTCTTCTGCTGCGCTGCGGACCGGAGACGGGGATGGACGTCGTCTCCATCGGCGAACCGCTGGGCGAGGCCTTCCGCGGCAACCGCGAGATGCGCGTGACGGCCGTCGTTCCGTCCCAGGTCTGCTGGTATGACGTGCATGAGGTCGAGGCAGCGGCGCTGCGCGATCCGCGCCTCCATGGCGCACTGAGCGCGGCGGCCTCGCATGCGGCCGGCCTGCGCCGGCTCTTTACCCGCATCCGCTCGACCCTGACGCCGCTCGAACGGCTCGCGGCCTTCCTCGCGATCTGCGCCCACCGGTTGGCCGAGCGCGACCGGATGGGGGTGCTGCGCCTCACGCTGCAGTGCCGGCACGAGGATATCGCGACGCTTCTTGCCCTGAGCGGGGCACAGCTCGACGAGATGCGCGACGAGCTGGTGCAGCGCGGGCTGCTGTCCGTGCTGGAAGGCGGCGAGATGGAGCTGCCGCTCCCGGCCCAGCTCGAGGAGCTGTCGACGCTGGACCTGCCGATGTTCAACCGCGTGGAAGAGATCGTTCCGGTCCTGCCGCGGATGGCCGAGCTGCAGCGGGCCTGACCGTCCTCGGCCGCCCGCGTCTTCGGGCGCGGGCGCCGTCCGCTCGCGGTGTGTCCGCCGCACGCAGGATCGCGTTCGAGGCGGCGCCCTTCACCGAAGGAAACCCGCCCGCGTCAGCGGAAGATGTTGCGCTCGAGGATGTAGCGCATCCCGCGCTGCCAGCTCTCGTCGGTGTTGCCGCGGATGTCGACCGCCTGACCGCGGATCTGCCGGCCGGTCGAGACCTCCTTCACATAGAGGTTCATGGCGAGGATGAGGTTCGAGACCTTCTGGACCTCGCCCACCACCGCATAGTCGGCGCCGAGCGCGCGGGCCATGCGCAGCTCGCACCCGCCGCAGGTCGCGGGGTTGCGGATGCGGGCCAGATCCTCGGCGACCGGCGCGAGATCGAGCAGTTCCACCCCATGCGCCGCGAAAGCGTCCGCCGCCTGCCGCTCGGCCCGCTCGATCCGCTCCGCCTCGTCGGCGCGCGTGCCGTTCAGCGCGCCCTCGGTCGAGGTGTCGATGAAGGTCAGGCCGAAGAAGGCCGCCGTGCGGCCGTTCCACAGATCTTCGGCCGAGGCAGGTCCGGCAAGAAGAAGGAGGAGGATGAGAAGGCGTCGCATGGCGCCAGTGTCGCCTCCCGGGCGGCGGGAACAAGCCGGACGAAAGAGGGAGCCCGTGGCCGGGAACAATCCCGGCCGGTCGGGAACGGGCCTCGGGATGCCGGAACGGCGCCGCAGGTGACGCGCGGGGGCAGGGGCGTGTCTCCGCCCAATGGCTGACTGGCTGGACTCGGGGCAGCCTGAGACACTTGTCGCGCATGTCAGGGAGGCTGCATGTCAGGGAGGAAGCAATGAGTGACATGACTCACGGCGACGTCAAGATTCACCCGTCGGTCGATGACGGGATCGTTCCGGCGCGCGACGGGTTCACGGGCGGCACGCTCAAGTGCCGCTGCACCGACCGGCCGGTCGAGGTGCGCATCAACGGCCAGTCGGCGCACAATCATGTCTGCGGCTGCACCAAGTGCTGGAAGCCCGACGGGGCGATCTTCAGCATGGTGGCGGTGGTGCCGCGGGACGCGGTCGAGGTGGTGGCCAACGGCGACAAGCTGAAGGTGGTCGACCCCAACATGGCCATCCAGCGCTACGCCTGCACCGGCTGCGGCACGCACATGTATGGCCGGATCGAGAACAAGGACCATCCGTTCTACGGGCTCGACTTCATCCATACCGAGCTGTCGTCGGAAGACGGCTGGGCCGCGCCGGGCTTCGCGGCTTTCGTCTCGTCCGTGATCGAGAGCGGGGTCTCGCCGGACCGGATGGACGGCATCCGCGCGCGGCTGCGCGAGCTGGGGCTCGAGCCCTACGATGCGCTCTCGCCGCCCCTGATGGATGCGATCGCGACCCATGTCGCGAAACGCTCCGGCAAGCTCGCGGCCTGAGGGCGGCGGCCGCTCCCTCCCGCGAGGCGGGGAGCGGCTTCTTCTGAACGTGCCGGGCGCGGTCCGATGGCGGCAGGCCTGCCGACGCGGGACCCCCGCAGGCTTTCGCCGCAGAGGCAAGACCCGCGCTCCTCATCCTTTTTTCCGAATGCCGGGCGCGGATTTTCCTCTTAAGGTCAGGCCATGACAGGCCCGACGCCCTGCCGTCCGGTTGATTGAGAGGGAGAGTAACATGCGCACCCGTGCCGCCGTCGCCGTCGAGGCCGGCAAGCCGCTCGAGATCATGGAGGTCAATCTCGAAGGCCCCAAGGCCGGCGAGGTCATGGTCGAGATCAAGGCCACCGGCATCTGCCACACCGATGAATTCACCCTCTCCGGCGCCGATCCCGAGGGCATGTTCCCGGCGATCCTCGGCCACGAGGGCGCGGGCGTGGTGGTCGAGGTCGGCCCCGGCGTGACCAGCGTGAAGCCCGGCGATCATGTGATCCCGCTCTACACGCCCGAGTGCCGGCAGTGCCCCTCCTGCCTCAGCCAGAAGACGAACCTCTGCACCGCGATCCGCGGCACGCAGGGGCAGGGGCTGATGCCCGACGGCACCAGCCGCTTCTCGATGCTCGATGGCACGCCGATCCTGCATTACATGGGCTGCTCGACCTTCTCGAACTACACGGTCCTGCCCGAGATCGCGGTGGCGAAGGTGCGCCCGGACGCGCCCTTCGACAAGATCTGCTACATCGGCTGCGGCGTCACCACCGGCATCGGCGCGGTCATCAACACCGCCAAGGTCGAGATCGGCGCCAAGGCCGTGGTCTTCGGGCTGGGCGGTATCGGCCTCAACGTGATCCAGGGGCTGAAGCTTGCGGGCGCCGACATGATCATCGGCGTGGATCTCAACAACGACAAGAAGGAATGGGGCGAGCGCTTCGGCATGACCCATTTCGTGAACCCGACCGAGATCGACGGCGACATCGTCGCCCATCTGGTCAATATGACCAAGACGCCCTTCGACCAGATCGGCGGGGCGGACTACACCTTCGACTGCACCGGCAACGTGAAGGTGATGCGTCAGGCGCTCGAAGCGTGCCATCGTGGCTGGGGCCAGTCGATCGTGATCGGTGTGGCGCCGGCGGGGGCCGAGATCCAGACCCGGCCGTTCCAGCTGGTGACGGGGCGGGTCTGGAAGGGATCGGCCTTCGGCGGCGCGCGCGGCCGGACCGACGTTCCGCGGATCGTCGACTGGTACATGGAGGGCAAGATCCAGATCGATCCGATGATCACCCACATCCTGAGCCTCGAAGAGATCAACAAAGGCTTCGACCTCATGCACGCGGGCGAATCCATCCGCTCGGTCGTGGTGTTCTGATCGGCCACCCCTCCAAGACGGTGACGATTTCCCGAGTAACGGTGCCAGCGACCCGGCCGGTCCCTTGACCGGCCGCGGGCGGCCTGCCGCGCAGGACGCCCCCCGAGCCATCCGCAAAGGGAGAAGACCATGAGATTGACCACCATTCTCGCCGGGGCGCTCGCTCTCGGTGCCGCGCAGGCCGCGTTCGCCGAAGGCGACCCGGCGGCCGGCGAGAAGGCCTTCCGCAAATGCCAGGCCTGCCACCAGATCGGCGCCGAGGCGCAGAACAAGACCGGGCCCGTCCTGACCGGTGTCATCGGCCGCCCGGCGGCCTCGATCGAGGGCTTCAGCTATTCCAAGACCCTGACCGAGGCCGCGGCCGATGGCCTCGTCTGGGATCATGCCGCGCTCGAGACCTTCCTGGCCAATCCGCGCAAGGCGATGCCGGGCACCAAGATGGCCTTCCCCGGCATCAAGAAACCGCAGGAGCTGGCCGACATTCTGGCCTATCTCGACACCTTCTCGGACGGGGAAACGCGGGAGGCCGAAGAGACCCCCGCCGCGGCGCCGGCGGAGGGCTGAAATGCCTGTCTGCCAAGGCTTTCGCCCTCGTCATGGCGCCACCGGCGCGATCGTCATACTTTGGGCTTAAAGCGGGACCGGCAGCGTTGACGCTTCAAATCGGCGCGCCGTAGCATGAGGTTCGGTGACAGGTCGGCAGCTCCGGGGAGGGAGCCGCGACCGGTGAAGATCACGAGCCAATTCCAAGAAATCAACATCGGGAGGAGCCAATGAAGATGCTGAAGACGGGTCTCGTAGCGACCCTATTGCTCTCGTCTGCGCCGGTCTTTGCCAACGACTCGGTCCTCAAGGCGACCGACGATCCGAAGCAGTGGGCGATCCAGACCGGCGACTATGCCAACACCCGCTATTCCGAGCTGAACCAGATCACCCGCGAGAACGTGGGCAAGCTTCAGGTCGCCTGGACCTTTTCGACCGGCGTGCTGCGCGGCCACGAGGGCTCGCCCCTCGTCGTGGACGGCATCATGTATGTCCACACGCCCTTCCCGAACAACGTCTATGCGCTCGATCTGGCCAATGACGGCAAGATCCTGTGGCGCTACGAGCCGCAGCAGAACCCCGACGTCATCGGCGTGATGTGCTGCGACACGGTCAACCGCGGCGTGGCCTATGCCGATGGCATGATCTTCCTGCATCAGGCCGATACGACCGTCGTGGCCCTCGACGCGAAGAGCGGCGAGGTGAAATGGACCGTGCAGAACGGCGACCCGGCCAAGGGCGAGACCAACACCGCGACCGTGCTTCCGGTCAAGGACAAGCTCCTCGTCGGCATCTCGGGCGGCGAGTTCGGCGTGCGCGGCCATGTCACCGCCTATGACATGAAGACGGGCAAGCAGGTCTGGCGCGCCTATTCCACCGGCCCGGACGCCGAGATGCTGGTCGATCCGGAAAACACCATGGTGCTCGGCAAGCCCGTGGGCGCCGACAGCTCGATCAAAAGCTGGGAAGGCGACCAGTGGCAGATCGGCGGCGGCACCACCTGGGGCTGGTATTCCTACGACCCGGACCTGAACCTCGTCTATTACGGCACCGGCAACCCCTCGACCTGGAACCCGTCGCAGCGTCCGGGCGACAACAAGTGGTCCATGACCATCATGGCGCGCGATGCCGATACCGGCATGGCCAAGTGGATGTATCAGAAGACCCCGCACGACGAGTGGGACTATGACGGGGTGAACGAGAACATCCTCGTCGATCAGGAGATCGACGGGCAGATGCGCAAGCTGCTGGTGAACCTCGACCGGAACGGCTTCGGCTACACGCTCGACCGCGAGACGGGCGAGCTTCTGGTGGCGAAGAAATACGACCCGGCGGTGAACTGGGCGACCGAAGTGGTGATGGACAAGGAGTCCGACCAGTACGGCCGTCCGCAGGTGGTGGCGGAATATTCGACGGCGCAGAACGGCGAAGACACCAACACCACCGGCGTCTGCCCGGCCGCGCTCGGCTCCAAGGACCAGCAGCCCGCCTCCTTCTCGCCCAAGACCGGCCTCGTCTATGTGCCGACGAACCACGTCTGCATGGACTACGAGCCCTACCGGGTCAGCTACTCGGCCGGCCAGCCCTATGTCGGCGCCACCCTCTCGATGTATCCGGCGCCGAACAGCCATGGCGGCATGGGCAATTTCATCGCCTGGGACGCGACGAAGGGCGAGATCAAATGGTCGCTGCCCGAGCAGTTCTCGGTCTGGTCGGGGGCTCTGGCCACCGCGGGTGACGTGGTGTTCTACGGCACGCTCGAAGGCTATCTGAAGGCCGTCGATGCGGAGACGGGCGAGCTGCTCTATCGCTTCAAGACCCCGTCCGGCGTCATCGGCAACGTGATGACCTACGAGTTCAACGGCAAGCAGTATGTGGGCGTGCTCTCGGGCGTCGGCGGCTGGGCGGGCATCGGCCTCGCCGCGGGCCTGACCAACCCGAACGAGGGTCTGGGCGCCGTGGGCGGCTATGCCGCGCTGTCGGACTACACCCAGCTCGGCGGTCAGCTCACCGTCTTTGCCCTGCCGGACTGAGCCCGATCCTGACCCTGCCGGAGCCCCCGGGCTCCGGCACCCGCCGCAGACGACACTGTGGCTCACGGCCTGCGGCCCGCACGGGATCCCGGTCCCGGCATGATCTGAAGCCGCCCTTGCGGGCCCCCGCCGGGGCGGCTTTCTTCTGGGAGGAGATAACCGAATGAAGACCACTCTGTCCCTTGGCGCGATGGTGAGCCTCGCGCTGATGGCCGGCGCCTCGTCGCTGGCCTCGGCCGAGGCAGCGGCACAGGGCGTGGATGTCGCGGTCGCCTCGTCGGACGGCATCCGCTCGTTCAATGCCGAGGATGTGCCCACCTTCGACATCGCCGAGGACGGCACGGTGGACTGGCCCACCTTCTCGGGCTACCGCCGCTACCAGTCGGAGTGCCATGTCTGTCACGGCCCGGACGGGATGGGCTCGTCCTACGCCCCCGCGCTGAAGGACAGCGTGATGCGGATCGACTACTACACGTTCCTCGAGACGATCGCGAACGGCAAGCAGGAGGTCGGAGCCGCCAAGACGCTGGTGATGCCCGCCTTCGGCACCAATGCGAACGTCATGTGCTACGTCGACGACATCTGGACCTATCTGCGCGCGCGCGGCACCGGGGCGCTCGACCGCGGCCGGCCGGCGAAGCGGGCTGACAAGAGCCCCGAATATGCCGAGGTGGAAAAGACGTGCATGGAGTGATCCGCGCTCTCCTGCTGTCGGCCACGGTCCTCGCGGCCGCGCCCGCTCCGGCCCAGGTGGCGGACCTCGTCTCGAACGAGGTCCTGCGCGTCTGTGCCGATCCGGCGAATTCGCCCCTGTCGAACCGCGACGGCAGCGGCTTCGAGAACCGCATCGCCGAACATCTGGGGCAGGTGATGGGCAGGCCCGTCGAATATACCTGGTTTCCGATGGTGACGGGCTTTGCGCGCAACACGCTCTTCGCGGGCAAGTGCGACGTGGTGATCGGCTACGCGCAGGGCGACGAGCTGGTGCTGAACACCAACCATTACTACACCTCCACCCATGTGCTGGTGGTGAAGGCCGACGGGCCGCTGGCCGGCGTCGAGAGCCTCTCGGATCCGGCGCTGCAGGGCAGACGGATCGGCGTGGTGGCGGGCTCGCCGCCTGCCACGCATATCGCCCGCAACGGGCTCATGGGCAAGGCCAGGCCCTACGATCTGATGGTGGATCGCCGCGTCGAGGATCCGGCGGGCGACATGCTGCGCGACGTCGAGGCCGGCGTGACCGATGCGGCCGTGCTCTGGGGGCCGGTCGGTGGTCCGCTCGTGCGCGCGCATCCCGGCCTCAAGGCCATCCCGCTGCTGAAGGAGGAGGGCGCGCCCCGGCTCTACTACCGCATCACCATGGGGGTGCGGCAGGGCGAGGATGTCTGGAAGCGCGAGCTCAACTCGCTGATCCGGCGCGAGCAGGGCGCGCTCGACGCGATCCTGCGCGAGGCGGGGGTGCCGCTCGTCGACGATTACGGCAAGGGGCTGAAGGAAGGCGGATGAGGATCGCGGCGGCCCTCCTGTGGTGTCTCACGGCGCCGGCCTTGGCCGGCGTGCCCGAGCCCGAGGGCTTCCGGGGCGAGCCCTACCGCGCCGAGGTGCCGGCGACCGTCATGGGCCAGCCCGGCCTCTCGCCCGAGGAGGCTGAGGCGCTTCATGCGCAGGGTGTGCCCTTCCTCGACGTTCTGCCCCATGCCCCGCGGCCGGAGGGGTTGCCCGAGGGGACGGTCTGGCGCGAGAAGCCGCATATGACCATCCCCGGCGCGACCTGGCTGCCGAATACCGGCTACAAGGCGTTGGCCGAACCGGACGCGGCCTATCTGCGGCAGGGTCTCGAACGTGCGACGGCGGGCGATCCGGCGGCGGACGTGGTGGTTTTCTGCAAACGGGAGTGCTGGATGTCCTGGAACGTCGCGAAACGCGCGATGGAATGGGGCTATTCGGGCATTCACTGGTTCCCTGGCGGGGTCGAGGCATGGCAGGATCTGGGAGGGGATCTGGAGGAGGTTCAGCCGGCGCCGCGGTGACCCGCGCGGCAGCCGGTCGAAGGGAGGAAAAGGATGCGTTTGATTGCCGCCGCGCTCGTCGTGGCCATTGTTCTGCCATGCGCCGCTGTGGCCCAGACCGAAATCCGCATGGCCGTGCTGCGCGTCGATGTGCAGGGCCGTCCTCCCGTCTCGCGGCTCGACCTTCCGCCCGAGGATCTGGGCTTCGCCGGGGCCCGCCTCGGCACCAATGACAATGCCACCACCGGGCAGTTCATGGGCCAGAGCTTCGTCACCGACGAAGTGGCGGCCACGCCCGAGACCGCGCTGGAGAAGCTGCAGGAGATCGTGTCCTCGGGCACCCGCCTCGTGGTGACGCTCGCCGATGCCGAGACGACGGCCGCCCTGGCCGAGGCCGCGGGCGACGAGGTGCTCGTCTTCAACGCCCGCGCCCGCGACGATGTCCTGCGCGGCGAGGGCTGCCGGGCGAACCTCCTGCACACCGCGCCCAGCCGCGCGATGGTGACCGACGCGCTGGCGCAGTTCCTGATGTGGAAGCGCTGGGATGAGTGGTTCCTGATCGAGGGCAGCCATCCGGGCGATCAGGCGCTGGCCGCCTCCTACCGCCGCTCTGCCGAGAAGTTCGGCGCGCGGATCGTCGAGGAGCGCATCTTCGAAGATACCGGTGGAGCGCGGGCGACCGACAGCGGTCTCGTCCAGATCCAGGCGCAGATCCCGACCTTCACCCAGCGCGCGGCCGATCACGACGTGGTGGTGGCCGCCGACGAGACCGGGATCTTCGCGGCCTATCTGCCCTATCACACCTGGGAGCCGCGCCCCGTCGCGGGCTCGGCCGGTCTCGTGCCAATCACTTGGCATCCCGCGATGGAGATGTGGGGCGGCACCCAGTTCCAGAGCCGCTTCGAGAAGCTGGCCAACCGGCCCGCGCGCGAGGAGGATTATCAGGTCTGGCTCGCGCTCCGCGCCGTGGGCGAGGCCGCCACGCGCACCCAGTCGGCCGAAATGCCGGTGCTCAGGGACTACATGCTGGGCGACGAGTTCCAGCTCGGCGCCTTCAAGGGACAGCCACTGACATGGCGCGACTGGGACGGCCAGCTGCGCCAGCCGATCCTGCTCGGGTCGGGGCCCATCGTGGCCTCGGTCTCGCCGCAATCGGAATATCTGCACCAGGTCTCCCAGCTCGATACGCTCGGCATCGACCGCCCGGAAACGGCCTGCAGGATCGACCGCCAGAAGTAATCGAGAGGGGAGGACGACAGATGATGATGCGACTGACGGGCCTGATGGCCTGCCTCTGCACGGCGAGCCCGGCGCTTGCGGGCAAGATCTTCGTGAGCAACGAGAAGGGCAACGACATCACCGTGCTCGACAGCGAGAGCCTCGAGGTGATCGCGACCTTCCCCGGCGGCCAGCGCCCGCGCGGCATCACCGCCTCGCCCGACGGCAAATGGCTCTATGTCTGCGCCTCCGACGACAATCTGGTGCGGGTCTTCAGCACCGACACCTACGAAGAGCAGCCCACGCTGCCCTCGGGCCCCGACCCCGAGCTCTTCGTGCTGCATCCTTCGGGCAACCCGCTCTACATCGCCAACGAGGACGACAACATCGTGACCGTGGTGGATGTCGAGACCCGCACGGTGCTGGCCGAGGTGCCGGTGGGGGTGGAGCCCGAGGGGATGGGCGTGTCGCCCGACGGCAAGATCGTCGTGAACACCTCCGAGACCACGAACATGGCCCATTTCATCGACACCACGACCTTCGAGATCACGACGAACGTGCTGGTCGATCAGCGGCCGCGCTTTGCGCAGTTCACCGATGACGGCAGGCATCTCCTCGTCTCGGCCGAGATCGGCGGCACCGTCTCGGTGATCGATCCGGCGGCGGGTCAGATCGAGAAGAAGATCACCTTCGAGGTGCCGGGCGTCCTGCCCGAGGCGCTGCAACCGGTGGGGATCCGGGTCACGAAGGACGGCTCCAAGGCCTATGTGGCGCTGGGGCCCGCGAACCGCGTGGCGGTGGTGAACGGCGAGACATGGGAGGTCGAGGATTACCTCCTCGTCGGCCAGCGCGTCTGGCAGCTCGCCTTCTCGCCGGACGAGAAATATCTCTACACGACCAACGGAAATTCCAACGACATCTCGGTGATCGATGTCGCTACGGATGAGGTGATCCGGTCGGTGCAGGTGGGCGAACAGCCCTGGGGCGTCGTCGCGGTGCCATGAGAGACGAACGGACAGGGAGAACAGACATGATCGGACGCATCACAGCCATCGGGCTCGCAGCCCTCGTCGCCGCCCCGGCGGTCACGCCGGCCGGGGCCCACGAGTTCGGCTTCGCAGGCCTCATGTCGGCCTCGAACCGCGAGGATCTGGCCGATCTGACGCTTGCCTCGGGCAAGCCCGTCGCCGCCGAGCCCTACGAGCTCAAGTCGGGCACCTTCTACCGCATCAAGATCGTGGCCGACGGCTCGGCCGAGCTTGCGCTCTCGGGCGGGGACTTCTTCCGCGCCATCTGGATCAACGAGGTCGTCATCAACGGCATCGAGATCCGGCCGATGGGGGTCCATTCCATCGAGTTCGACGAAGCCGGCGAGGCGCTGATCTCCTTCGTGGCGATCGTGCCCGGCAGCTTCACGTTGTCGATCCCCGGCTCGTCCGGCGAGACGCAACGCGCCACGTTCAACATCCGCTGACAGGGAGGAAAGAGGATGAAGAGACTTGCCACGCTGGCCATCGTGCTGGCTGCGACGACGACCGGCGCCGTCGCGCAGGAGGTGGACGAGGCCACGGTCGGAAAGATCAACGCAATGCTGACCGAGATGCAGTGCGAGGTCGATCCTGTGAACATCGAGGCCGACGACGGCGGCTACGAGCTCGACGATGTGTTCTGCGCCGACGGCCAGTACGACATCAAGCTCGACGCCAACCTTGCGGTGACGGAGAAACGCAAGGAATGACCGCAGCCGCCCCGCCCGCGCTCGAGATCGCCGGACTGAGCCACAGCTTCGGCGCGGTCCGGGCCCTTCGGGAGGTGAGCTTCACCGTCCCGCGGGGCGCCTTCGTGGCCCTTCTCGGCGTGAACGGGGCGGGCAAGACCACGCTCTTCTCGCTGGTGACCCGGCTTTACGATTCCACGAGCGGGACGATCCGCGTGGCGGGCTTCGATGCCCGCCGCCAGCCGGGCGAGGCGCTCGCCCGGCTGGGCGTCGTCTTCCAGAGCCGGGCGCTGGACGGAGACCTGACGCTGACGCAGAACCTGCGCTATCACGCGGCGCTGCACGGGATCGGCCGGCGCGAGGCCGCGCCCCGCATCGCCGAGGTGCTGACGCTGGTCAGCCTGACCGACAAGGCCCATGCGCGGGTGGCGACCCTCTCGGGCGGCCAGCAGCGCCGGGCCGAGATCGCGCGCGCGCTCCTGCACCGGCCCGAGCTTCTGCTCCTCGACGAGGCCACGGCGGGGCTCGACCTGCGCGCCCGCGACGAGGTGCGCCGGGTGGTGCGCGACCTGATCGCCACGGAAGGCGTCTCCGCCCTCTGGGCCACGCACATGATGGAGGAGATCGCGCCCGAGGATCGGGTGGTGGTGCTCCACCGGGGCGAGGTGCGGCTTGCCGGTCGCGCCGCGGAGCTGGGCGGCAGCCTCGCGCAGGGGTTCCTCGCGCTGACGGAAGAGACCGCATGACCGCGCCGCATCGACCGCATCGACCGCATCGACCGCCCCGGCTGACCGCGCCGGGCCCGCGCCCCGGCCACGGGCTCACGTTCCGCGGCCATCTGACAGCCTTCGGCGGCATCGCGGGCCGCGAGATCCTGCGCTTCACCCGCCAGCGCGAGCGGTTCCTTTCCGCACTCGTGCGCCCGCTCGTGTGGCTCTTCATCTTCGCGGCGGGCTTCCGGGCGGTGCTCGGCCTCTCGATCACGCCGCCCTATCAGACCTATGTGCTCTATGAGGTCTATGTCACGCCCGGCCTCTGCGCGATGATCCAGCTCTTCAACGGGATGCAGAGCTCTCTTTCCATGGTCTACGACCGCGAGACGGGCGCGATGCGGACGCTGCTCGTCAGCCCCTATCCGCGCTGGTTCCTTCTCGGCTCGAAGCTCGTGGCGGGCGTGCTGGTCTCGATCCTGCAGGTCTATGCCTTCCTTCTCATCGCCTGGCTCTGGGGCATCCGCCCGCCGCCGCTCGGCTATCTCGCCGTCCTGCCCGCACTGTTCCTGTCGGGGCTGATGCTGGGCGCGCTCGGCCTCTTCATCTCGTCGGCGATCCGGCAGCTCGAGAATTTCGCGGGCGTGATGAACTTCGTGATCTTCCCGATGTTCTTCGCCTCGACCGCGCTCTATCCGCTGTGGCGACTGAAGGACTCGAGCCCGCTTCTGGCCGATATCGCACTGGCCAATCCCTTCACCCACGCGGTCGAACTGATCCGCTTTGCCCTCTACCGGCAGGTCGAGCCTCTGGCGCTGGCCGTGGTCGCGGGAGCGGGCCTCGTCTTCTTCGGAGCGGCGGTCTTCATGTACGATCCCTCGAAGGGCCTGTGGGCCCTGCGCAAGCGATAGGAGGTTTCCATGCTCAGATGGTGCATTCCGGCGATCCTCGCGGCGGGCACCGCCATGGGGGCGGATTTCTCCGATCCCGACTGGCCCTGCATCCAGCGCAAGCAGCCGCGCCTGTCGCTGGGGCAGGTCTGGAGCGGGCCTCTCCCGGATGCCGCGACCGAAGAGCTGGCGCGCGGACCGGCGATCCAGGGGTTGGCGCAGGAGCTGGAACAGCGGCGGCTTCCGGTGGAAGAAGCCGAGGGGCGGATCGCCCGCTTCGCCGCCGACCACGAGCCGCAGGAGCTGGTGGCGCTCTATGTCGCGACCTTCGAGCGGATCGAGTCCGTCCGCAACCGGGTGATGGCGGGCATCACCCGCTATGCCCACAGCCAGGAGGCGCTCGACCGCCGGATCAACGCGGCCCGCACCGAGATGAGCCGGCTCATGGCGGCGGAGGACAAGGATTTCGACCGGATCGACGCGCTCGAGGAGCAGCTCGACTGGGACACGCGGATCTTCCGCGAGCGCCAGCAGTCGCTGACCTATGTCTGCGAGACGCCGGTGATCCTCGAGCGCCGGGCCTTCGCCCTGGGCCGGGCGGTGACGCAGCACCTGCCGAAATAGTCGCGCCCGCTGTCGATGCGACGCGCCCCGTGCTGCCCGCTGGGTGCTGTGCGGTCTCTCCCCCGCGCGCTCCCGATGCGGTTGGGCAGCCTGAAGCGGCGCTCCTCACCGACGTCCGCCCGCCGTCCGGCCGGGGCGCGTGGCCTATTCCCACTCCAGCTCGGCATAGGCGGCGGAAGCGTTGCGCGGATGGCTCTCCTCGTAGCCCGTCCAGTGCCGCGCCTCCTCGGGATCGCGCGCGCGGATCGCGGCGCTCATCGGCAGCCCTTCGGCAATCGCCGCGCGGATCGTGGTGCGCAGATGCTCGAGATAGGCGCGCGTGGCCTGCGCTCCCTCGGGCCAGGGCAGCGGCGCGGGACCGTGCCCCGGCACGATGCGCCGCACGTCGGGATGGGCGGCCGCGAGCCAGCCGATCCAGCCGTTGAGCGAGCCGTCGAGCGTCGGCAGCAGGCCGTTGAACACCAGATCGCCGGTGAAGAGCGTGCCCGAGACCGGCTCGAACACCGTCAGGTCATTGTCGGTATGGGCCGTGGGCACCGCCTGCAGATGCAGCCGGAGGCCGCCCAGATCCAGCCACTCCTCCGCCACGCCGCGGTCGGGCGGCACGGGCCGCGTGCCGAGCAGCGCGCCCGCGCCGATCTGCGCGGGATAGCTCTCCATCCAGCCCTCGGCGCGCGCCTCGATGCCCGCGGCGAGTTTCGGCGCCCCGAGGATCTCGGCGCCCGCCTCGCGGAAGAGGTCGGCGCCGAAGGTGTGGTCGGGATGCATGTGGGTCAGGATCACCGCCCGGATCGGGAGGTCGCTGCGCGCGCGGATCGCGGCATAGAAGGCCTCCGCCTCGGCCCGGCTCGCGCCCGCATCGATGACGGCGATCCCTTCGGTGCCGATGGCAAGGCCCAGATTGGCGATGGCGCCGCGGTTCTGCGGATCGGGCAGGGCGGTCTGCCCCTCATGCACCCAGAGGCCGCCGCCGATCTCCTTCATCGCAAGCTGCGGCAGCGCCTCGGTGGGCAGGCACCGGCTCTCGCCCCCGGCAAGCCCGGGATGCGCCGAGAGCCAGTCCGCCGCCCGCGCCTCCGCGGTTTTCCGGCAGTCGGCCTCGCTCAGCGCCGCGGGTGCCGGAAGCAGCCGCTCGGCGCAGAGGGCGGGATCCGCCAGCAGGCAGACGCTCAGCATCAGATGAAACATGCCTCTGCCTAGCCGCTTCCGCAGGCGCGCGCACTCAGCCGAAAGTCTCATAGGCGGGGCGGGCTGCGCGTGGTTTCATGGTCTCTGCCAGCACAGGAGATCGCCATGCGCATCGTCCGGTCGAGCATCATTTGTGCAGTTCTGCTGACCACTCCGCTCTGGGCCGAGGAAAAGCCCAGTCCGCTCCAGTCGGGCGAGGCCTGGGAGAGCCTGCAGTATGACGTCTTCGGCACCGGGGACATCGTCGAGACGCCCGGCGCGCTCAGCCTCGACACGCCTTTCCGGGCGCACGATCCCGCGCTCGTGCCGGTTCGGGTGACGCAGCCTGCCGACGGGCCGCGGATCGAGGAACTGACCTTGGTCATCGACGAGAACCCTGCGCCGGTGGCCGCGACCTTCACGCTGGGCCCGGCGATGCATCCGCTCGATCTCGAGGTGCGGGTGCGGGTCAATGCCTATTCCAACGTGCGCGCGGTGGCGCGGACGGAAGGCGGCCAGTGGCAGATGGCAGGCCGCTTCGTCCGCGCGACGGGGGGATGTGCGGCGCCTGCGGGCAAGGATGCCGAGGCGGCTCTGGCCCATCTGGGGCAGATGCGGTTTCAGCCCGTCTCCGCCGACACGAGTGGCGGCGACCTGCGGCGCGAGGCCAAGCTCATGATCCGGCACCCGAACTATTCGGGGCTGCAACGCGATCAGGTCTCGCTGATGATGATCCCCGCCCGCTTCATCGACCGGCTCGAGGTGAAGCAGGGCGAGGAGCTTCTGTTCTCGATGACAGGCGGCATCTCGATCTCGGAGGATCCGGTCTTCACCTTCCGCTACCGCGACAATGGCGCAGGCGAGGTGACGGTGCGGGCCGTGGACACGGAAGGGGTGGAGTTCGGGGCGACCTTCCCGCTGCCTGCCGGCTGACGGCAACATTTGCCCGCCGCAGGGAACCGCAAGGGCTTGTCGCGCGTTGGGGAAACCGGGCAAGATCGTCCGGGATGCGGATGCGACCATGGGAGGCGAGACGGTCGGGGCCGACGGGGAAGACCGCGCAGGGAGGAGGAAGCCCGCGCGGAAACGGGAGGAAGAGATGGGACATGTTTCGGGAGGCATCGCCTGCGCAGGGGCGCAGCGGGTGCCCACACGCATGATCGGCGACATTCTGATCGTCGATGACCACCCGCTGATGTGCGACGCGCTGGCGATGACCTTGACCCACGCCTTGGGCCTGAAACGCGTCCGCAGCGCCGCGAGCCTCGCCGCGGCGGAGAAGATCCTGCGCGAGGGGCCCTTGCCCGATGCCATCGTGCTCGACCTGAACCTGCCGGACGTGCGCGGCATCGAGGGCGTGATGAGCCTGCAGAAGCTCGCGCGGAGCGTGCCGCTCACGGTGATCTCGGCCGAGGTCGATGCCGAGATGGTGACGGCCGTCATGGCGGCCGGGGCGCAGGGCTATGTCTCGAAAAGCCTGCCGCGGCCGCAGATGGTCGAGGCCTTCGCCCGGATGTGGACCGGCGAATTCGTCACGCCCGAGGAATACGATGCCGACGGGGCAGGCGAGGACGGCGGAGAGCAGATGCGCGAGCTGGCCCGCAGCTTTGCAACCCTCACGCCGCAGCAGATGAACATCCTGCGGCTGATCTGTCAGGGCCGGCCGAACAAGCTCATCTCCTACGAGCTCTCGATCGCCGAAGCGACGGTCAAGACCCACATCGCCGCCATCATGACGAAGATCAACGTGAGAAACCGCACGCAGGCGGCCCTGCTGGCCAGCAAGGCGCGGATCTTCGCGCGGTAGGGAGCGTCGCGTGACGACAGAGCATCCGGCGGAGGTGAGGGAGACCGCCCGAGCGGCGGGGGCGCCCGTCGTGCTGTCCGAGCCTGCGGATGCGCCGGATCTGGCCGAGCGCCTGCGGGCCGGGCTGGCGGACGCGCGGCCCGCGGCCGTCCTGCTCTTCGCCTCGCCGGGGGCCGATCTTCCGGCGCTGGCGGCCCATCTCGGGCCCGCGCTCGGCACGCGGGTCGTGGGCTGCTCTTCGGCCGGCGAATTCGCCTGCGGCGGCTACGGCCACGGTCACGTCGTGGCGGTGGGCCTGCCGGCCGCACGCTTCCGCACCGAGGCCGTCTGGCTGCGCAACCTCGCCGGGCTCGGCGTCTCGGAATGGATGGCCGAGCTGCGCGCGCTCTTTTCCCGCTTCGAGGTCCAGCCGCGGCGGCACCGCTTCGGGCTTCTCCTGATCGACGGGCTCAGCCGTCAGGAGGAACTGGTGGCGGCGACCGTCGATGCGGTGGCCCACCGCCTGCCGGTGCTGGGCGGATCGGCGGGCGACGGGCTGCGCTTCGAGGAGACCTGCCTCGTCCTCGACGGCGAGAGCCACCGCGACAGCGCGATCTTTGCGCTGTTCGAGACGGATTTCGCGCTGGAGCAGGTGATCTTCGACCATTTCACCCCCTCGGGCAGCCGGATGGTGGTGACCGCCGCCGTCCCCGAGGAGCGGCTGATCCTCGAGATCAACGCCGAGCCCGCGGCCGAGGAATATGCGCGCCTGATCGGCCTTGCGCCCGAGGCGCTGAACCCGCGCGTCTTCGCCGAGAACCCGCTCCTCGTCCGGATGGGCGGGCAGTATCACGTCCGCGCCATCCGCGAGGTGACGCCCGAAGGCGGGCTCACCCTCATGTCCTCGATCGAGAGCGGCGTCCTGCTGGCGCTCGGCCGGGCCGACGATCTGACCCATGGGCTTCAGGCCCGGCTCGAGGCTCTGGGAGAGCGGCCTGCGCTGATCCTCGCCTTCGACTGCATCCTGCGTCGTCTCGCCCTCGAACAGGCGGGGCTCGAGCCCGCCGTGGCGCGGCTCTTTGCGGATTGGCGTATCGCAGGCTTCAACACCTACGGCGAGCAGCACGGCGGCGTGCATGTGAACCAGACCTTCGTGGGCCTCGCCCTGATGGAGCCCGCCCATGCTGCGTGACGACGACGGCCTCGAACGGCAGGTCGAGAAGCTGAAGCGGATCAATGCGGCCCTCGTCGAGCGGCTGGATCGCGCGGATGCCTCGCGCGGCTCGCACTGGATGCTGTTCCAGACCGCGACCGTGCTCGAGCAGGAGCTGCTGGCGCGCAACCGCGATCTGGAACAGGCGCTCGCCCATCTGGAATCGGTGAACCGCGAACTGGCCCTCGCGCGCGAGACGGCGGACGAGGCGAACCGCTCGAAGAGCCGTTTCCTGCGCGCTGCAAGCCACGATCTGCTGCAACCCCTGAGTGCCGCCAAGCTCTTCCTGTCGCATCTGTCCGAGACGGTGAACGAACCGCTGCAGGCCGATCTGGTCTCGCGGATCGGCACGGCCTTCGATTCGACCGAAGAGCTGATCCGCGCGCTGCTCGAGATCTCGCGGCTCGATTCCGTCAGGCTCGACATCTCGACCGAGCGGGTCTCGCTGGGCCGGCTCTTCCAGCGGCTGATGGTGGATTTCCACGGCGACGCCGCAGCCCGCGGGCTGGAACTGCGCTTCGTCAACTCCTCGGCCACGGTCATGTCGAACCCGGTCTTCCTGCGCCGGATCGCCCAGAACCTCGTCTCGAACGCGATCAAATACACGCGGACGGGCCGGGTGCTCGTCGGCGCCCGGCGCGAGGGGGCGGATGTCTGGCTCGAGGTGCATGACACGGGCCCCGGCATCGCGCCCGAGGACCGCGAGCGGATCTTCAACGAATTCGAGCGGCTGGCGCCCGAAGGCGAGGAACCGGGCACGGGCCTCGGCCTCTCCATCGTGCGGCGCGCCTGCCTGCGGCTCGGCCACGAGGTCGCGCTGGACAGCGCACCGGGGCGCGGCTCGGTCTTCCGCATCCGGCTGCCGCGCGCGCTCGAGGCGCCGGGGGCGATCGAGGCGGGACCGGCCTCGGCGGCCACCACCGGCGCGGTCCAGCGTCTGGCCGGAGCGTCGCCCGAACGGATGCTGATGGCCGATCCGGTTGCGGCGGGCCCTGCGGCCGCGCCCCTCGTGGGTCGGCGGGTACTGGTGGTCGAGAACGATGCGGCGATGCGCGACGCCTATGCGCTCCTCCTCCGGCGCTGGGGGATGCTGGTCGCCACGGCCGATGGCACTCAAGCGGCGCTCGACAGGCTCGGGAGCTTCCTGCCCGAGCTTCTGGTGACCGACTATAGGCTCGACCGCGGGGAGACCGGCCTTCAGACCATCGCGGCGCTGCGCCGCCGTCTGGGTCCGCGCCTGCCCGCGCTGATCGTGACGGCCGAGCCCGCCGCCCAGCTCGAAGCACAGGCCGACCGGCTGGAGGCCGCGCTGCTGCGCAAGCCGGTGTCCGAGAGCGCGCTGCGCGAGCGGCTCGCGGCGCTTCTGGAGGGCCGCCGCCGGGGAGCGGCCGCCGCGGAATGAAAGGATGAGCATGAGACCCTTGCGAGCGATGCTGCTCCTCGTGGCGCTGACGGCGGCCACCGGAGCCGAGGCGGGACGGCTGGCCGAGGTGATCTTCCGCCCCGGCGCCTTCGCCGCCACCGGCGAGGTCACGCGCTACGCCCACCGCCGCGAGGGGCCCGAGGTGCGCGGCCTCCAGCTCGTGCCCGAGGGCGAGCTTCTGGTCTCGCCCGAGGCCAGCGCCGAGGGTCCGCGTCTCGCGCTCGTCCAGAGGCTGGACGGGCGCGACCAGCCCGTCGCCAGTTTCTCGGCCGCGGGCGGCGATCCGGTGCTCCTGTGGTTCCTCGAGAACACGGTGCGCAGCATGGCGACCATCACCGAGGGCAGCCCTTTCTACATCCGCAACCGGATGCGCGAGGCGCTCGGGGCTGCCGGTCTCGCCGAGGCCGAGGGGCCGGTGACGGCCGAACTGCGACCGTTCGCCGAGGATCCGAAGCGGGCGGCGATGGGCGCCTTCGCGGGCCTCGTCCTCCGGATCACCGTCGATCCCTCCGCCCCCGTTCCGATCCGCGCGCTCGAAGCCGACACGACGGCCGCGGGCGGCAGCTACCGCGAGACCCTGACGCTGGAGGCGCCATGACTTCCCTTCTGCCGTTCCCCCGCATGCGGAGCCTCGCGCTGATCCTGGCCCTCCTGCCGCTGCCCGGAAACGCGCAGACCGGCACACCCGTCGCGTCGCCGGAAGTCTCAGGCGCGGCCCACCAGCACACGGGCGAGGCAGCCCCGCCCGGCGCGGCGCGGGGGCCGGATGCCGGCGCGGTGCGCGCCGCGCCCGATCTCCATTTCGACGAGCGCCTCAATGATTATCCGACGCTGGCGCGCGCCGACTATATCTTCGCCTGCCTCGCGACCAACGGGCAGGATCGCAACACGATGCGGCGCTGCGCCTGCTCCATCGACGTGATCGCCTCGATCCTGCCCTACGAGGCCTATGAGAAGGCCGAGACCATCCTGTCGATGCGATTGGGGACGGGCGAGCGCGCCGGCCTGTTCCGGATTCCCGCGACGCAGGCCGGCGTGGCCGACCTTCGGCGCGCGCAGGCGGAAGCCGAGATGACCTGCTTCTGAGGAGCGCCCGGCCGCCTTCGGGCGAGCGCAGTCCCGCGACCCCGGCGGGATTGCCGACCTCCGGCGCGCACAGGCGGACGCCGGGATCACCTCCGGCCTACCTTCGTCCGTGGAAGTCCGAGCCGGGGTCGTTCAGCATCATGTCGCGCAGCCGCTCCCAGAGATGGCGGCGGAGTTCGGCATAGAGGGGCAGGGCGCGGATGTCGGTGTCGCGGCGCGGGCGGGGGAAGGGCACGGCCACCTCCTCGACCACCCGGCCCGGTCGCGGCGACATGAGGAGGATCCGGTCGGCGAGGATCAGCGCCTCATCGACCGAGTGCGTGACGAAGAGCACAGTCGCCGGGCGCCGCTCCAGAAGCCGCATGAGCTCGACCTGCATGAGCTCGCGCGCCTGCGCGTCGAGGCTCGCGAAGGGCTCGTCCATCAGCAGGATCTCGGGCTCGGCCGCGAGCGCGCGTGCCAGCGCCAGCCGCTGGCGCATCCCTCCCGACAGCTGGGCGGGCCAGCTTTTCGCGAAGCGGGAAAGCCCGACCAGCTCGAGGTAGCGGTCGGCCCGCTGCCGCGCCTCGGCCCGCGACAGCCGCGGCAGGGCGAAGGCCACATTCTCGCGGGCGCTCTTCCAGGGGATCAGCCGGAAGGACTGGAACACGAGCGCGGTCTTCTCGCCCGGACGCGGCGGCGCGCCCTCGACCGTCACCCGGCCCGCGTCGGGCGCGATCAGCCCCGCCACGAGGCGCAGAAGCGTGGTCTTGCCGCAGCCCGAGGGGCCGAGCACCACCACCACCTCGTCGCGGCCGAGCGACAGCGAGATCTCCTCCAGCGCAGAGACCTCGCCGAAGGCCAGCGACACACGGTCGAGCCGGACGTGCTCGGCCCTCACCCCTGCGCCGGGCCGAGCTTCTGCAGCACCGTCTCCAGCGGCCCGAAGTCCGTCCATTCCTCCAGCCCGACCGGGCGGAGACCCTGGAAATCCTCGGTGCCATACATCCATTCCGTCGTCACCTTCAGTTCCTCGCGCGTGAACCCGCCATCGATGCTCCAGCTGTTGCGGTAGGCGCGGGCCAGTTCCTCGAGATCGGCTCGCGGCACGTCGGGGCGCGCCACCGCCATCCGCTCGACCCACGTCGCGGGATCCTGGAAATCGCGTGCGGCCAGCACCAGCGCCTCGATCACCGCCTCGACCTCCGCCCGGCGGTTCTCGAGAACCTCGGACGTAACCGCATTGACCTTGGTCGTGACCGGGGCGGCCGCGAAATAAGCGTCCATGCCCACGAGGATCCGCAGGCCTTCGCGATCCGGCATGGCCGTCCATGTTCCGATCGACATGGTGGTGGCATCCACCTGACCCGCCATCAGCGCCTGCGCCCGGACCGCGGGCTGGCCCAGCGGCACGAGGTTCAGCTTCGAGACATCGACGCCTTGGGCCGCCAGGACCTTCGCGCTCAGCGAATGGTCGAGCGAGCCCACCCGGCCGATGCCGAAGCTGCGGCCTTCGAGCGCGCGGGGCGTCTCGATCTCGGGCTTCGCCGCGATCAGGAAGGGCAGCGCCTTGTTGGGCGACATCACCGCGCGCAGATCGGTCGTGCCGCGGGCGGCGAGTTGCAGCAGCGCATCCGTCGAGACATTGGCCATCTCGCCTTCGCCCGCCTGCAGCGCGGCCAGCGCCATCGGCGTCTGCTGCACGCGCACCAGCTCCACCTCGACGCCGGCGCGCTCGAAATAGCCGTTGGCCAGCGCCAGATCCATCACGGAATTCGGCACCAGCGGCGTCTCGAGATCGCTCACGATGAGACGGAAGGGCTCGGCCGCGGCCGGGGCGGCGACGGCCAGCAGAAGCAGGGCGAAAAGGCGTTTCATGGATCCTCCGGGGAACGGGTTACGGCCTGTCCGGCAGGCGCCAGCGCGACAGCCGGCCCTCCAGCAGGCGAAGGCTCTCGGTCACGATCACGCCGATCGCGGCGAGAGCCAGCACGATCACGAAATAATCCGCCATGCGGAACGTGTTGCCATAGAGGGCGAGAAGCCCGCCAAGGCCGGTCACGGCGGTGTAGAGCTCGGCCACCACCGTGTTGATGAGGCCGATGGTGGCGCCGAGCCTGAGCCCCACCACGAGGAAGGGCAGCGCGCCCGGCAGCACGATATGAAGCTGGATGCGCGCGGCCGAGGCCCCGGTCGAGCGCGCCATCTCGATCAGTTCGCCGTCCCGGGCGAGGACGCCCGCATAGGTGTTCAGCACGATGGGCATGACCGCGCCGAGAAAGACGATCATGGCCTTGGCTTCGGTGCCGAGCCCCAGCAGCACGATGATGAGCGGGATGAAGGCCACCCGCGGCGTGGCCGCCAGCGCGAAGACGAAGATGTCGAGCGTGCGGCCCAGAAGCCGCATCATGCCCATCAGCGCGCCGAGCGGGATGCCCACCAGCACCGCGGCCCCGAGGCCGGTGCCGTAGGTCAGGAGGCTCTGGACGATGGCGGTCTGCAGCCGTCCCTCGGCCCAGAGCCGCGCCGCCGCCTCGGCGGTGGCGGCGGGCGAGGGGATCAGGCCGCGCGGGACCGTGGCCGAGGCCAGGCCCCAGAGAAGGAGGAGGAGGCCGAGGAAGAGGAGGCGCAGCACGAGGACGGTCCCGGCCCCCGCCGGCCGCCGGCTTCCGCCGCCCGTCCCTGTCCATCCCGCCATTCGACCCCTCCCCGGGCGCTGTCGGCCGAGCCTTGCAGGATCAATGGGGGACGGCAATCCCACTTTAGGTTGAGGGGCGAAAACCCCGCGAAAGCAGGCGGCCGGGCTGTGGCTCAGCCGAGCGCATAGCCTGCGCCGCGCACGGTGCGGACAGGATCCTCGCCGCCGTGAAGGCAGAGCGCCTTGCGCAGCCGGCCGACGTGCACATCGACTGTACGGCTGTCAACATAGATGTCGCGCCCCCAGACCCGGTCGAGAAGCTGCTCGCGGCTCCAGACCCGGCCGGGCTTCTCCATGAAGGTCGAGAGCAGCCGGAACTCGGTGGGCCCGAGCTTCAGGAGCTGTGCGCCGCGGTGGACCTTGTGGGTTTCGGGATCGAGGCGGATGTCCTCGAACTCGAGCGTCAGGCCCACGCTCGAGGGACGCGCGCGCCGGAGCTGGCTGCGCACCCGCGCCATCAGTTCCACAACCGAGTAGGGCTTGACCACATAATCGTCGGCTCCGGTTTCGAGGCCGCGCACCCGGTCCACCTCTTCCGAGCGGGCCGAGAGCATGATGATCGGCACCGACCGCGTCGAGGGGCGGGACTTGAGCTGACGGCAGACCTCGATCCCGGAGACCGAGGGCAGCATCCAGTCGAGCACGATCACGTCGGGCCCCGCTTCCTCGACGAGCATCAGCGCCTCGTCGCCGTTGCCGGCCTGCACCACCCGGAAGCCCTCGGATTCGAGGTTGTAGGACAGGACCTCGCGCTGTGCGGGCTCATCCTCGACGAGCAGGACCACGGGCTGATCGGCGGGCGACATCAGTCGGCCCTCTCGGCGGGCATCATGCTGGTTGCGGTCATGTCGGCCTTCGGGCGCGGCTCCTCGGGCAGGCTGCCGGTCACCAGATAGATCACCTGCTCGGCGATCGAGGTGGCATGGTCGCCCATCCGCTCGATGTTCTTGGCGATGAAATGCAGATGCATGCAGGCGGTGATATTGCGCGGATCCTCCATCATGTGGGTGAGGAACTCGCGGAAGAGGGCATTGTACATCTGATCCACCTCGCGGTCGCGCTGGCGCACGTCCGCGGCGAGCTGGGCATCGCGGTGAATGTAGCTGTCGAGCGCATCCTTGAGCAGCAGCTCGACCGCATTGGCCATGCGCCGGATCGAGCCCGTCGAGTCGCCCACCTGCGCCAGCTGGCCCAGAACGACCGAGCGCTTGGCGAGGTTCTTGGCATAGTCGCCGCAGCGTTCGAGCGCCGCCGCGATCTTGATGACGGTCAGCACGGTGCGCAGGTCGGTCGCCGTGGGCGAGCGCAGCGCGATCAGCCGCGCGGCCTCGGCCTGGATCCGCTCCTCGAGCGCGTCGATGGCCGCGTCGTTGCGCCGGACCTGTTCGGCCAGCTCCTCGTCGCGGGTTTCGAGGGCCTGCGCGGCATCGAGGATCGCCGCCTCGACCATGCCGCCCATCTTCATGATCAGGGCCTGCACGGCTTCGAGATCGCGGTCGAAGGCCTGGAAGATATGGGGTTCTGTCATCATGCGGTCCTCCTCAGCCGATCCGGCCCGAGATGTAGCTTTCCGTGCGGGGATCACGCGGATTGGTGAAGATCTGGCCCGTCTCGCCGTATTCGACAAGGCGGCCGAGGTGAAAGAAGGCGGTGCGCTGGCTCACGCGGGCGGCCTGCTGCATCGAGTGGGTGACGATCACCACCGAGAATTGCGCGCGCAGCTCGTCGATCAGCTCCTCGATCTGGGCGGTGGCGATCGGGTCGAGCGCCGAGCAGGGCTCGTCCATCAGCAGCACCTCGGGCGAGGTGGCGATGGCGCGGGCGATGCAGAGCCTCTGCTGCTGGCCGCCCGAGAGGCCGGTGCCGGGCGAGGACAGGCGGTCCTTCGCCTCGTTCCAGAGCGCGGCCCGGCGCAGGGCGCCTTCCACGATCTCGTCGATCTCGGCCTTTGACCGCGCGAGGCCGTGGATGCGCGGCCCGTAGGCCACGTTGTCGTAGATCGATTTGGGGAAGGGGTTCGGCTTCTGGAACACCATGCCCACCTTGGCGCGCAGCTGCACCGGATCGACGCGGGTGTCGTAGATGTCCTGCCCGTCGAGCGTGATCTTGCCCTCGACCCGGCAGCCCGGGATCGTGTCGTTCATGCGGTTCAGGCAGCGCAGGAAGGTCGACTTGCCGCAGCCCGAAGGGCCGATGAAGGCGGTGACGGTCTTGCCGAGGATGTCCACATCCACGTCGCGGAGAGCGTGGTTGGAGCCATAGAAGACCTGCGCCTTGCGGGCGGCGATCTTGACCTCGTCGGCGCTCACGATGCGGTCTGCGTAACGGATGTCGTCCATGAAAGCCTCCTTACCAGCGGCGCTCGAAGCGGCGGCGAAGAATGATGGCAGCGGCGTTCATGCAGATGAGGAACGCGAGCAGCACGATGATGGCCCCCGAGGCCCGCTCGACGAAGGCGGGATCGGCGCGCTGGGTGAAGTTGTAGACCTGCACCGGCAGGGCCGAGGCGGGGTCGAAGAAGCCCTCGGGCGGGGCGGCCGGATATTCGCGGACGAAGGCCACCATGCCGATCAGCAGGAGCGGCGCGGTCTCGCCCAGGGCGCGGGCCATGCCGATGATCGTGCCGGTGAGGATGCCGGGCAGGGCCAGCGGCAGCACATGGTGGAAGACGGCCTGCATCCGCGAGGCGCCGACGCCGAGGGCCGCGTCGCGGATCGAGGGTGGCACCGCGGCGAGGCTGACCCGGGTGGCGATGATGATGGTGGGCAGCGTCATCAGCGTGAGGATCAGGCCGCCCACGATGGGGGCCGACTGCGGCAGGCCCATCATGTTGATGAAGATGGCGAGGCCCAGGATCCCGAAGACGATGGAGGGGACGGCGGCGAGGTTCGCGATATTCACCTCGATCAGGTCGGTCCAGCGGTTCTTCGGCGCGAATTCCTCGAGATAGATCGAGGCGGCGACGCCGATGGGCAGGGCCAGAACCAGCACGATGATCATCATGTAGGCCGAGCCGAGGATGGCCACGCCCAGCCCCGCGGCCTCGGGGCGCACTTCGGAGGCGTCGGCGCCCAGAAGGAAGTCGGGGTTGAAGGCCAGCGTGATGAGGCCCGCCTCGCGCATCCTCTGGGCGAGGCCCAGCTGCTCGGGCGTCACGTTGCTGTCGAGCTTGGCGCTCTCCATCGTGACGCGGCCCTTGAAGAAGCCGTCCACCCGGCCGTTGGCGAGCGCCCGGAAGGTGATGGTCTCGCCCACCAGCGCGGTGTCGGCCAGCACGCGGTTGCGCAGGGTGGCCGCGGCTTCCTTGGACAGGAGGCCCGCGATGTCCTTGTCGCTGATCCCTTCGGTCTTGAGGCCCGCGGCGGCGACGGCCGCCACCATCGAGGCTTCGAGCTGCCGGCCGTAGCCGATGGTCGTGACCTTCTTCATCTCGTCGATGTTGCGGTTGCCCTTCGGGTCCACGATCTTCGCGTCGAGCGTCAGCGGGATCTCGATGAAGGTCTGGCGGAAGGCGCCGGCGCCGTTGCCGATCACCGAGCTCAGGAGCACGACGAGGGCGAGGATCGAGAGGCCGACCGCGGTGAGCCCGTAGGCGCGGAAGCGGCGTTCGGCGGCATTGCGGCGGCGGGTGCGGCTGTCGGGGGCGAAGAGCGTGCCCGCGCGCGGGGCCCGGCCCTCGGGGGCGGAGGCGTCGGTCATTCGTACTGCTCCCGGTATTTGCGCACGATGTAGAGGGCGAGGACGTTCAGCACCAGCGTGATGACGAAGAGCGTAAGACCCAGCGCGAAGGCCACCAGCGTCTCGGGCGAGGCGAATTCGGTGTCGCCGGTGAGCTGGCTCACGATCTTCACCGTCACGGTGGTCATGGCCTCGAACGGGTTCATCGAGAGCTTGGCCGCGGCGCCCGCGCCGAGGACCACGATCATGGTCTCGCCGATGGCGCGGCTCGCGCCGAGGAGGATCGCGCCCACGATGCCGGGCAGCGCCGCGGGCAGGATCACCTGCTTCACGGTCTCCGACTGCGTGGCGCCGAGCCCGTAGGAGCCGTCGCGCAGCGATTGCGGCACGGCGTTGATGATGTCGTCGGACAGGGACGAGATGAAGGGGATCAGCATGATCCCCATCACGAGGCCCGCCGTCATCACCGAGGAGGAGGAGGAGCCGAGCCCGAGCGGCTGGGCGAACCAGTCGCGCAGCGCAGGCCCCACGGTGATGAGGGCGAAGAGGCCGTAGACGATGGTGGGGATGCCCGCGAGGATCTCGATGGCAGGCTTGGCCCAGCCCCGCGTGCGCGGCCCGGCATATTCCGACAGGTAGATCGCGGTCAGAAGCCCGATCGGCACCGCCACCACGAGGGCGATGATCGAGATGTAGATCGTGCCCCACAGGAGCGGCCAGATGCCGAGGTCGGACCCGCCGCGGAACTGCGGGTTCCAGGTCAGGCTGAAGAAGAAGTCCTGCGCCGGATAGAGGCGGAAGAAGTGCATCGTCTCGAAGACGAGCGAGAGCACGATGCCCACGGTCGTCGCCACCGCCACCAGCGAGGCCGCGATCAGGAGCCACATGATGAAGCGCTCGGAGACGTTGCGGGCGCGGAAGTCGGGCGTCGTGCGCAGGAGGGCCACGGCGAGGCCGCCGAGGCTCGCGCCGAGCACGAGGACCGACATCCAGAGGCCGAAGCTCGCCTGAAGCGCGCGATGGGCCCGGGCGGCGTTGAGCGTCTCGGGCGTGACGTCGGCCACGGCCGCGCCGACCGCACGCAGACGCGGCGCGAGCCCTTCGGGCGTGAGCGCCGCCAGATCGCGATCCGAGAGATCCTCGGCCACCGCGAGCCGGTCGAGGCCCACCGAGATGCGCCGCACCTCGGCCATGGCGAGGCTCGCGGTCGTGGCGTCGTCGGTGGCGGGCAGGAGGCTCGCCACCCGGTGCTCGACCACGAGCGGTTGCACGGCAAGCCACAGCACCAGCAGCGCCAGCGCTGGGACGGCGGTCAGCAGCGCCGCATGCTGGCCGTAGTGGCCGGGCAGGGAATGCAGCCGGCGCGGATCCCCGCCCGCGCGGGCGAGCGCGAGACGACGGCCGGCCACGAAGGCTGCGGCGGAGAGGATCAGGACGGCCAGAACGAGGGTGCCGAGGCTCATGCTATGTCCGGTCAAGGGAAGGAGGCGGCGCGAGGAGCCTCGCGCCGCCGGGGGAGGGTCAGTTGCTCAGCGGGCCCATCGGCACGCGGTTCGCGACCATTTCCTGCGTCTTGGCCAGCTCGGGATCCGAGACGAGGCCATAGGCCGCGAGCGGGCCGTCGGGGCCGGCCATCTCGTCGGAGACGAAGAACTCGATATATTCCTGCAGGCCCGGGATCACGTCGAGATGGGCGTTCTTGACGTAGAAGAAGAGCGGGCGCGACACCGGATAGTCGCCGGCGGCAATGGTCTCGACCGAGGGGCTGACGCCCGACATGGTGGCAACCTTCAGCTTGTCGGTGTTGTTCTGGTAGAACGACAGGCCGAACACGCCGATGGCGTTCTTGTTGGCGCTGATGCGCGAGAGCGTCTCGGTATAGTCGCCGTCGATGTCGACCGAGGCACCGTCGGTGCGCAGCGTCATGCAGAGCTCTTCGGCCTTGTCCTCGTCGCCGCCGTTGGCGGCCGCGAAGGCCTCCATGGCGCCGCTTTCCTCGCAGCCGGCGAGGATCACCTTCTCGTCGAACACTTCACGGGTGCCGTGCTTGGTGCCCGGGATGAAGGCGAGGATCGGCTGGTCGGAGAAGTCGCCGTTCACGTCCTTCCAGCTCTTGTTCGGGTTGGCCACGAGCTTGCCGTCGACCACCACCTGGGCCGCGAGCGCCTTGAACCAGTCGGCCGGCGTGAAGGCGAAGTCCGGGCCCTGGATGTCCGAGGCGAAGACGATCCCGTCGTAGCCGATGCGCACTTCCATGATCTCGTTCACGCCGTTCTGGGCGCAGAGGTCGATGTCGGACTGCTTGATGCGCGAGGAGGAGTTGGCGATGTCGATGGTGTTCTCGCCCACGCCTTCGCAGAGCTTCTTGCGCCCCGCGCCCGAGCCGCCGGATTCGACAACCGGCGTCGGGTAGTCGAAGTTCTCGCCGAAGGCCTCGGCCACGATGGTGGCATAGGGCAGCACGGTCGAGGAGCCGGCGCTCTGGATGTTGTCGCGGGCAGCGGCGATGCCTGCGGAGGCGGCGACCACGGCCAGCGACGACACCGTGAGCTTGAGAAGGGACATGGGGTACTCCTGTCGGTTGGGACGGCCGCGCCGGGCGACCTCGGGGCCGTCCTAGACCTCGTGCGAGTCGGGTTTATTGCAGTTCGGTGACAGTTTTGTAACGAAGCCCGGCCGGGCACGCCGCGAAGCCGCGACGTTCCGATGCTCGTGCGATGCGATCTGCAAGACACGCGGGGGCCTGCCGCCTGCCGCCCGCTGACTGCCTCCGCACGGGACGGCGTTCCGGCCATCGGCACTCCAAACGCCTCCTCGGCTGCCGCTCGCCTTGCGCAGGACAGCGTCTTCCTCAGCATTGGCATCGGTCGTCGGGTGGCTGCCCGCCGCGTCGGCCGGGTGCCGCGCCGGGTCAGAGCGAGAAGAGATCCGGCGCGACGGGCTCGATCGGCTCGATGAGATCGGGACCCTCGTTGCGGATCGAACTGACCGTCCGCGCGACCTCGTGCCAGCCCAGAGCCTCCATCGGCAGGCGCGGCAACGCCTCGACCGGGCCGCCGCCGAGCCAGTCGGCGGCCGCCTCGAGGCCCATCATCACCGGCATCCGGTCGTGCACCTGCGCCAGCGCGCCGCGCACGGGCTCTGTCAGGACGGCGCAGGTCGGGCCCTCGTACTCGGGCAGACGCACGCGGCTTTCGAGCCCCGCCATGAGGAGGGCCGGCGCATTGCCCGAGGGGCGGATGTAGTGGGGATATTTCACCCCGCCGCGCACCTGCCACTCGTAATAGCCCGAGGCCAGCACGAGGCAGCGTCCGCCGCGATAGGCCGCGCGGAAGCTCGGCGCGGTCGCCACGCTCTCGATGCGCGCATTGATGGTGGTGGCCTTCCAGTCCTTCAGGCTGCCGCGGTGAAAGGCGGGGATCAGCCCCCAGCGGGCGAGATCGGCCTGAAGACCCAAGGGCCCCTGCCGCACGATGGGAATCATCGCCGTGGGCGGCACGTTGTAGCGGGTCTCGATTTCTGTTTCGCCGGGCGCGAGCCCCTGCATCCAGCCGGCGAGCTGCGCCCAGGTCAGCTCCTTGTGGGCCATGCGTCCGCACATGGCCTCTGCCTCAGGGCCGGCAGAACATGTCGTAGAGCAGCACCATGGCGCGGCTCACCTTCGGATCGGCGATGGAATACCAGATCGTCTTGCCCTCGCGCCGGGCCGACACCAGCCCCTCCTGCCGGAGCCGCGCGAGCTGCTGGCTGACGGCCGCCTGCCGCGAGGCGAGGAGCGACTCGAGCTCGGTCACCGACCGCTCGCCGTTCGAGAGATGGCAGAGGATCATCAGACGCCCCTCGTGCGAGAGCGCCTTGAGAAAGCCCGCGGCCGCCTGCGCCTGCATCACCATCTGCTCGGGAGGCACGGGTGCCGCCTCGTCAGCATCCAGTTGCGGGTCGTGCAGGTCGAAGGACATGGGCATGGAACTCCTCATCGGGAGCACATGTAGCATGGCGGACGGCCCGTGGCGAGATGCCGCAAGGTGAGGTCAGCTCTCGGGGAGGAAGCGCCCGAACCGGCCCTGCGAAAAGAGGAGCGGCGCGCCCGGACGCAGGGTCGCCCGCAGCACCGAGCCCAGCACGATGGCATGGTCGCCGCCCTCGTGCAGGGCGGCCTGCCGGCAGTCGAACCGGGCGAGGGGTGCGGGCAGGAGGGGCACGCCCTCGGCATTCGAGCGATAGCTCAGGCCCTCGAAGCCTGCGCCGCCGCGGGTGAAACGCGCGGCGAGATCGCCCTGATCGGCATCGAGCACATGGATCGCATAATGCGCGGCATTGGCGAAGAGGTCGAACCGGCTGGAGGACCGGGCCGGAGACCAGAGCACCAGCGGCGGGTCGAGCGAGACCGAGGCGAAGCTGTTGGCGGTCATGCCGGCCGGCCCGTCGTCCGTCAGCACCGTCACCACGGTCACGCCCGTCGCGAACCGGCCGAGCGCGTCGCGGAAGGCGCGCGCATCGGCGTCGGGGGCGAAGAGGATCTCCTCGGTCATCCGGGCTCTCCTTCGGGCAGGCCCCGGCGGGCGGGCCGCGGGCAACTGGTCTCGTTCCGCCTGCGCGACCGGAAGGCGCTCGGGCGGGCTTTCCGTCTCACGATCCGCGCCGATGTGCAATGCGTCGGAAGCGTCGGTGCGGGAGGAGAGGCGCGGAACGGCCCCGGTTCGCGTGCGATCCGCCCTTGTCGCGCCGGATGGCTGCGCTAAGCCAGAGCTGTCAGCCGGAGGTGGCCATGCTGTTTGCCTATCAGAGAAACGGGGCCAAGTTGCGCCGCCTGCCGCCCGCGTCGGAACCGGAGGCCGAGGCCTGCCTCGCCTCGGCCCTCTGGATCGATCTCTACAAGCCGCTTCCGGGCCAGGTCGAGGCTGTCCGGCAGCTGGGGGTCGAGGTGCCGACGCTGGCCGACATGGAGGAGATCGAGGTCTCGAGCCGCCTCTACCGCGAGGAGGGGCTCGATTACATGACGGTGGTGCTGCCGGGCCAGACCGAGCTGAAGGAGCAGATTTCCGCGCCCGTCTGTTTCGTGCTCTCGCCCGAGCGCCTGGTGACGGTGCGCCATCATGTGCCGCGCCCCTTCGAGACCTATCCCGAGCGCGCCGACAAGGTGGGCCTCGGCTGCGCCCGCCCCGAGCAGGTGTTTCTGGGGCTGATCGAGGAGATCGTGGGGCGGCTCGCGGATCTGATGGAAGGATCGGGGCGGAGCCTCGACACGGTCTCGCGGGCGATCTTCCAGCCGCCGGTGGCCACACGCTCTCACGGCGCGCCCGCGCCCGAACGGCTGCAGGAGCTGCTGGAACAGGTCGGGCGCGAGGGCGAGCGGCTGGCCCACATCCGCCTCGCGCTCCTGACGCTGGAGCGGGCGCTCGGCTTCTTCGCCCAGACCGTGCCCGACCGGATCGAGCAGGAGGGGCTGAAGCCCGCGATCAAGAGCCTGCAGCGCGACATTGCAGCGATGGAGGTCCATGCCGATTTCGTCTCGCAGCGGGTGGCGCTGGCGACGGACGCCACGCTGGGCATGATCAACCTCGCGCAGAACGCGACCGTGAAGATCGTGTCCGTGGTGGCGGTGCTGTTCCTGCCGCCCACGCTCGTCGCAAGCATCTACGGGATGAACTTCGCCCACATGCCCGAACTGGAGCGGCCCTGGGGCTATCCCGGCGCGCTCGGGCTGATGCTGGCCTCCGCCGCCGGTGCCTGGGCCTATTTCAAATGGAAGAAGTGGCTGTGAGCGGCCGCCCGGCGCCGTCTGCGTAGCCGTCCGCCGAGGGAAAGGCCCGGAGGGCAGCTGGCTGCAAGGCCGGGACCGAAGCGGCGGCGCAGGGCAGGGCGCAGCCCCTGCGGCGTCCGTCCGGCAGCGGGGCCCTCCGCGCGGTCAGCCGGCCCGGAAATGTTTCGCGAGCTTCAGCCCCTGGCCCTGATAGTTCGAGGCGATGCCCGCGCCATAGAGCATGTCCGGGCGCTCCTCCATCCGCTCGTAGACGAGGCGGCCCACGACCTGCCCATGTTCGAGCGCGAAGGGCGCCTCGTGGCAGCGCACTTCCAGAACCCCGCGCGAGCCCGTGCCGCCGGCCTGCGCATGGCCGAAGCCCGGATCGAAGAAGCCCGCGTAATGGACGCGAAATTCGCCCACCATGGCGAGGTAGGGCGCCATCTCGGCGGCATGATCGGGCGGGATCGTCACCGCCTCGCGGCTGACGAGAATGTAGAAGGCGCCGGGATCGAGGATGATGCGCCCGTCGCGCGCGCGCACCTCCTCCCAGAAGTCCGAGGCCGGATAGTGGCCGATTCGGTCGAGATCGATCAGGCCGGTGTGCGGCTTGGCGCGGTAGCCCACGAGGTCCCCCTCGACGGGGCGCAGATCGACCGAAAAGCCGAGCCCGCCCGAGATCACCGGCGTGCCATCGACGAGCGGCTCGCGCCTGTGAAGGTCGGCGAGCTCCGCATCCGACAGCGTGGCCTCGCCCGCGCGGAAGCGGATCTGGTTCAGCCGCATTCCGGGGCGGACGAGGACCGAGAAGCTGCGCGGGCAGACCTCGGCATAGAGCGGGCCATGGTAGCCGTCGCGGATCCGGTCGAACTCGGTGCCACCGTCGGCGATGGTGCGGGTGAGCAGGTCGAGCCGCCCGGTGGAACTCTTGGCGTTGGCCACGGCCGAGACGCCCGGCGGCAGGGCAAGGCTCTCCATCAGCGGGATGACATAGACGCAGCCCTTCTCGAGCACGGCGCCCTGGGTCAGATCCACCCGGTGCATCTCGAATTCGGCGAGACGATCTCTCACCGAACGGCCGGCACCCGCGAGAAACGAGGCGCGCACGCGATAGGCCACGCGGCCGAGCCGCAGATCGAGGCTCGCGGGCTGGATCTGTCCGGCGATCGGGGGAACGTCGGCGGCGATGGCGCCCGAGGCGATCAGCGACCGGATCCGTTGCGATGCGAGAACTCCGGCCATCCCTCTCTCCTCGACAGGCTTTCAGAAGCAAAGAAGCCCGCCTCGACAGAGGCGGGCTTCTTTGTTGGTCGGGCCGGCGAGATTCGAACTCGCGACCTTCCGCCCCCCAGACGGACGCGCTAACCAGGCTGCGCCACGGCCCGACAGGCGGGATACATAACGAGATTTGCCGCGGGAGCAAGCGGGAAACGCACCGGATCTCCCGCCTTCTTGCGCACCCGCGTCACGCCTGCCGAAGCCGGTCGCGCAAGGCCAGCAGGCGTTCGCGCAAGGCCAGCACCTCGGCGCGCTGCGCGTGAAGACAGCCCGCAGGAAGCGCCCTGAGCCGCGCGGGACGCCATGTCACCGCCGCGTCCCCGTCCGAATCAATCGAGGCGCCGTCCGATTCGGCCTCCGGCTCGCAGGGCAGGGTGGCCTCCGGGGAGGGGCGCTTTGCCTCGGGCTTCGGCGGCAGGGGGGCCGCGCTGCGACGCAGCCGTGCCGGAACTTCGCCCGGATCGCGACGCGCGACGAGCGGCTCGGGCGGGGACCAGGCAAAGGGGGCCGCGGGTTCGGTCTCGGTGACAGGCGTCTGCGGCGGATCGGCCGGGGTCTCGTCCGCGCCCTCGGCTGGCACGGGTTCGGGATCGGAGGAAGCGGATGCGGGACGGCGCAGGGTCTCTGCCCGCTGCGGCTCGCGCGCGAAGGGCACGACCTCGCCGCGCGGCTCTTCCTCGACCGCAGCGAAGGGCGCCTCGTCCAGGGCGGGATCGTCGGGGCCGGGATCCTGTCCGCCGAGGCCCGCCACATGGCGCACGCCCTGCTCGCGCAGGATCTTCTGCACGCCGCGGATGGTCATCCCCTCGTCATGGAGCAGCCGGCGGATGCCGGCGAGCAGCGCCACGTCGGAGGGCCGGTAGTAGCGCCGCCCGCCCGCCCGCTTGACCGGGCGGATCTGCGGGAAGCGGCTCTCCCAGAAGCGCAGCACATGGGCCGGCGTCTGCAGGATGTCGGCGACCTCGCTGATCGTGCGGAAGGCTTCAGCCGATTTTTCCATCCGCATGTCCGATCAGTTCTTGCCGCCGGCGGCGACACGCTCCTTCATCAGATGCGAGGGGCGGAAGGTGAGGACCCGGCGGGGCGAGATCGGCACCTCGTCGCCCGTCTTGGGGTTGCGGCCGATCCGGGCCGACTTGTCGCGCACCGTGAAGGTGCCGAAGGAGGATATCTTCACCGTCTCGCCCGAGGCCAGCGCGTCCGACACATGCTGAAGCACGGATTCCACCAGCTGCGCGGATTCATTGCGAGACAGGCCCACCTCGCGAAACACCGCTTCGCTCAGATCCATGCGCGTCAAGGTCTTGTCGCTCATCACATTCCCCACCCAAGGTTTCGCTACAGGATGAGGTATGAAGGATTCCGAGTCAATATCAACGGCTTGGAGCGGGCCGTTGAGACAGGTCTACCAGCGGAGGACCACCGAGCCCCAGGCGAGCCCGCCGCCGATCGCTTCGGTGACCAGAAGGTCGCCTTCCTTGATCTGCCCGCGTGCCTTGCCGACCGAGAGGGCCAGGGGAATCGAGGCGGCCGAGGTATTGCCGTGATCCTGCACCGTCAGGATCACGCGGTCCATCGGAACCTGCATCCGCTGGGCGGTGGCCGAGATGATGCGCAGGTTGGCCTGATGCGGCACGATCCAGTCGACATCGCCTGCGCCGAGGCCCGCCTTCTCCAGCGCCGTATGCGCTGTTTCTGCAAGCTTCTCAACGGCATGGCGGAAGACCTCGCGTCCCTGCATCCGCAGGTGGCCCGTGGTGCCGGTCGAGGAGCCGCCGTCGACATAGAGCAGGTCCTTGAAGCGGCCGTCCGAATGCAGGTCGGTCGCAAGGATGCCGCGGTCGGCGGAGGTGCCGGCGCTCTCGGTGCCCTCGAGCACCACCGCGCCCGCGCCATCGCCGAAGAGCACGCAGGTGGCCCGGTCGTTCCAGTCCATCAGGCGGCTGAAGGTCTCGGCCCCGATCACGAGCACGCGCTGCGCCTGACCCGAGCGGATCAGCGCATCGGCATTGGCCAGCGCATAGACGAAGCCCGCGCAGACCGCCTGCACGTCGAAGGCGAAGCCGCGGGTCATGCCCAAGGCCGCCTGCACCATGGTGGCGGCGGAGGGGAAGGTGAGATCGGCCGTGGAGGTGGCGACGATCAGCGTGTCGATGTCGTCCGGCTGAAGTCCCGCATCATCGAGCGCTGCACGCGCCGCGCGGGCGGCGAGGTCGGAGGTCGTCTGTCCCTCCGCCGCGAAATGCCGCCGTTCGATGCCCGACCGGGTGCGGATCCATTCGTCGGTCGTCTCGACGATCGCCTCGAGTTCGGAGTTCGGGACGACACGGTCGGGCAGATAGTGCCCGACGCCCCTCACCACGGCGCGTATTGTCATTCAGCTCTACCGTTTCTCAGATCTGCCGGGGGCGGCCATCTCGTCCGGGGCATCCTGCCCCGCCCGTCCGGCGGATGCAAGCCGTGCCGCCAGCCGCTCGTGGAAGCCCGATTGCGCGAGCCGGGCCGCCAGCGCGATGGCCGCGGCGACCCCCGTGCCGTCCGCGGAGCCGTGCGATTTCACCACGGTCCCGTTCAGCCCGAGAAAGACGCCGCCGTTCACGCGGCGCGGATCGATGCGCTTCTGCAGCCGCTTGAGCGAGCCCAGCGCCAGAATCGCCGCCATCTTCGACAGGATGTTCGCGCCGAACGCCTCGCGGAGGAAATCAGAGATGAGCTTGGCCGTGCCTTCGCCCGTCTTCAGCGCGACATTGCCGGTGAAGCCGTCGGTGACGATCACGTCGCAGCGGCGGCCGGGGATGTCGCCGCCCTCGATGAAGCCCACGAATTCGTAGGCGCCGGCCGCGGCATTGGCCGAGATCAGATCCTGGGCCACCTTGAGCTCGGCGCGGCCCTTGTGCTCCTCGGTGCCCACATTCAGCAGGCCCACGCGGGGACGCTCGAGGCTGAGACCGTTGCGGGCATAGGAGGCGCCCATCAGGGCATATTGCGCAAGATCCTCGGCGTCGGCCTTGATGTCGGCGCCGACGTCCAGCATCACGTTGAAGCCGCCGGGATTGCGCGAGGGCCACATGCAGGCGATGGCCGGCCGGTTGACGCCGGGCAGCTTGCGCAGCCGGATCATCGAGACTGCCATCAGTGCGCCCGTGTTGCCGCAGGAGACCGCGACGGTCGCCTCGCCGGCGCGGACGCTCTCGATGCAGGACCACATGGAGGTGCCTTCGCCATGGCGCATGACCTGGCTCGGCTTGTCGTTCATCGTGACCACGCGCGGAGCGTGGCGGATCTCGCAGCGACCCTTGAGGTCCTTGCGCTTGGCGATCATCGGGCCAAGATGGACCTCGTCACCATGGACGATGAAATAGGCGCCGGGGATGGCGGAGGCGGATTCAGCGAGGCCGGCCACCACAGCGGCCGGACCCCGGTCTCCGCCCATCGCATCGACGGATATGACTATGCGTCCTGCGCCCGTCGCCTGGAATGCGGTTTCGCTTGCCATGCGTTGGGGGGGAGGTCAGGCGCGGCTTACGCCGCGTCCTCGTCCAGATCGGTTTCCGCCGTCACCGCCACCACTTCGCGCGAGTCATAGTGACCGCAGGCGCCGCAGACGTGGTGCGGGCGCTTCAGTTCGCCGCAGTTCGGGCACTCGGCCGGATTGGAAGCGACGAGCGCGTCGTGCGAGCGACGCATGTTGCGCCGGGAACGGGTGACTCGGTTCTGAGGGACAGCCATGTCTCAACCTCGTGTTACGGAGGGGCCAGGCCCCTGTTTTGCCTTGGGGATTCGCGCGCTTCCCCAAGGGGCGGGCGCTTGTGATCCGCGTGTCGAACGAGGCGCGGAACATAGTGGGATTCTGGCCCGGCGCAAGCCCCTTTCTCTCGGGGCGTGGCGCATGGGCCGCGGGCTTGGTCAGCCGTCGCCCTCGGCGCCGCCCGCGGGCTCGTCGCCGCCCATCCGGCGGCGGAGCTCGGCCAGGCTCGCGAAGGGTTTCAGGTCGGTGTCCGAGAGCGGGGCCGCCCCGGGGGGCGCGAACGTCGCGGCGTCGAGCTCGGCCCCCGGCGCGCGGGGGTAGAGCGGCAGCGCGAGCGCGAGGGCCTCGACCGCGACGGCGCCGGCATCGATCACCTCGGGCAGGGGTTCGCTGTCGTCCTCGGGGATCTCGACCTCCTCGCCCTCGGGGACGGTGTAATTGGCGAGGTAGTGCCGGCTCACCGCCTCGTCGATCCGCGTCGTGACGGGGGCCAGCGTGACGGAGCAGGGCTGCACCACGGTGGCCGCGAGCCGCCCCTCGAGTTCGAAGTCGCGCTTGCCCGTCGGGCGGATCTCGCCCTTGAAGCTCATGCCGCGCACGGCGCTGATGCCGAGCAGGGCCGCCACCAGCCCCTGGACCTCGGCGTCGGGCTCGATGCGGAAGCGGGTGGGGCGGTTGGCGGAGAGGGCGGCCACCCGGAACGGGCAGGAGACGGGCAGATCGGCACTCGAGGCTTGGAGGGGTTCCGGCATGACGCGGTTTCTTTCCGGTTTTCGGGCGGTTGCAGGCGCGTCGTCCGCGCCGCGGGCCGCCGGTGGGGGCGCAGGCGGCGGGGCTGCCGGGGCGCAGGGTGCCGGTCCTCGTTCCTTCCTTGAACAGAGGCCGGACCTTCTGTAAGCCGGTGGCTGAGCCGCAGACGGTCCATCGTCGCGTTCGGGATACGGGGCTTCGCCCCGCAAGGCAAGGGGTCGTCATGGCGCGGGAAGTCAGGATCGGAGCAGCGCAAAACCGGCGGGGCCTGCGCAGGTTGGCACTCGGACTGTCGCTTGCCGTCGTGGTGGCCGCCTGCCAGCCGATCTACCGCAATCATGGTTATGTGCCGACCGAGATCGACCTGCAGCGGATCGAGGTCGGCCGCGACACCCGCGACAGCGTGGCCGAGATCGTGGGCCGGCCGTCGGCCTCGACGCTTCTGAACGACAGCGGCTGGTATTATGTGCAAAGCCGCTACCGCCATTACGGCGCGCGCGAGCCGCAGGAGGTGGACCGTCAGGTGGTGGCGATCACCTTCAACCCGTCGGGCACCGTGCGCAACATCGAGCGGTTCGGCCTCGAGAAGGGGCAGATCGTACCGCTGTCGCGCCGCGTGACCGACACGACGATCGAGGGCACGGGCTTCCTGCGCCAGCTGTTCGGCAATATCGGCGCGCTGCGGACGCAGGACATGATCAACGACAACGGCATCCGCTGAGCCGTGCGACCGGCGGAGCCGGGGGCTTCGCGCCCCCGGACCCCCGCGGGATATTTGGGCCAGAATGAAGGGCGCGCGGGCGGAGGCGGCCTAGCCCTTCGGCTCGAAGGTCATGGCCACGCCGTTCATGCAGTAGCGCAGGCCCGTCGGCTGCGGGCCGTCCGGAAAGACATGGCCCAGATGCGCCTCGCAGCGCGCGCAATGCACCTCGGTGCGGCGCATGAAGAAGCTGCGGTCCACGCTGGTCTCGACCGCTTCGGGATCGATCGGAGCCCAGAAGCTGGGCCAGCCGGTGCCGCTCTCGAACTTCTGCGCCTGATCGAACAGGGGCGCGCCGCAGCCCACGCAGCGGAAGACGCCGGGCTCCTTCGGGAAATCGTCGTGGGTGCCGGCCCGCTCGGTGCCGTGCTTGCGCGTCACCTTGTAGGCGAGCTCGGAAAGCTCGGCCCTCCATTCCGCATCGCTCTTCACCACCTTCTCGCGCTCGTCGGTCATGTTCGTCTCCCGCTGCTGGCGCGGCCCCTTGACCGCTTGCGCCCTTCGGCGGCGCGGCTCATATCTAGGCGCGCCGTTCCGCTGCGCAAGTCACGAGGAGGTGTCGATGCTCGCGCTCAGCAGGGGCCGCTATCTGGCGCGGCCGGCCGCGGGCCCTGAGGATCTGCGCCGGGCGCAGGAGCTCCGCTGGCTGGCCTTCCATGGGCGCCGCGCGGGAAGCGGGGCCTCCGGGCTGGACGCCGACCGGTTCGACGGGGCCTGCAGCCACATGCTGATCGAGGAGGCGGAGAGCGGGGCGCTGGTCGGCTGCTTCCGCTTCCTGACCTTCGCCAGCGGGCGCGAGATCGGCCGCAGCTATTCGGCGCAGTTCTACGAGCTGTCGGCGCTGGAGGGCTTCGCGGGGCCAATGGTCGAGATGGGGCGCTTCTGCATCCATCCCGATCGGCGCGATCCGGACATCCTGCGCGTGGCCTGGGGGGCGCTGACGCAGCATGTGGACCGGGCCGGGATCGAGATGCTCTTCGGCTGCTCTTCGTTCCATGGCACCGAGCCCGAGGCCTATCTCGACACGTTCGCCATGCTGAAGGAGCGCCATCTTGCGCCGCCGCGCTGGCTGCCGCGGGTGAAGGCCGCCTCGGTCTACCGCTTCGCCCAGCGCCTCGCACGGCGCGAGCCGGACACGCGGCGCGCCATGCTGCAGATGCCGCCCCTCCTGCGGACCTATCTGATGATGGGAGGATGGGTGTCCGATCACGCGGTGGTGGACCGCGAAATGGACACGCTCCATGTCTTCACCGGGCTCGAGATCGGCGCCATTCCCGCGCGCCGCGCGCGCGCCCTGCGCGCCGTGGCGGGCTGAGGCAGGTCAGCGGGCGCCGCGCCAGATCCAGCCGCCGCCCAGAATGCGGCTGTCGCCCGGCGCGTAGAAGACGCAGGCCTGACCCGGCGAGACGCCGTCCTCGGGGGCGATCAGTTCCACCTCGGCCTCGGTGTCCGACAGCGGGCGGATCACCGCCTCGCGCGGGGCCCGGGTGGAGCGCACCTTGGCCATCACCTGCCATTCGGAGCGGGAGGTGAGCGGGGCATCGCCCAGCCAGTTGATCTCGCGCACCGGGACGATCCGGGTCGAAAGCGCCTCTTTCGGGCCCACGATCACCTGACGCCGCTCGGGATCGAGCCGCACCACATAGAGCGGATCGCCGAGGCCGCCGATGCCGAGTCCCCGTCTCTGGCCGATCGTGTAGTGGATGACGCCACGATGTTCGCCGAGCACCCGGCCGGAGAGATCCACGATCTCGCCCGGGTCGGCCGCGCCGGGGCGCAGCTTCTGGATCACCTCGGCATAGTTGCCGTTCGGCACGAAGCAGATGTCCTGGCTGTCGGGCTTGTCGGCCACGGGCAGTCCGTGCCGCGCGGCCAGCGCGCGGGTCTCGGCCTTCGAGGCGAGATGGCCGAGCGGGAAGCGCAGGAAGGCCAGCTGCTCGGGCGTGGTCGAGAAGAGGAAATAGCTCTGGTCGCGCGCGGCATCGGCCGCGCAGTGCAGCTCGGGCCCCGCCGGGCCCATCTTGCGCTGGATATAGTGGCCCGTCGCCATGCAGTCGGCGTCGAGATCCTTCGCCGTCTGCAGCAGGTCCTTGAACTTCACCCGTTCGTTGCAGCGGATGCAGGGCACAGGCGTGGCCCCGGCCAGGTAGGCGTCGGCGAATTCGTCGATCACCGCCTCGCGGAAGGTGTTCTCGTAATCGAGCACATAATGGGGAAAGCCCATCGTCTCGGCCACGCGGCGCGCGTCATGGATGTCGCGCCCGGCGCAGCAGGCGCCCTTCTTGGCCAGCGCCGCGCCATGGTCGTAGAGCTGGAGCGTGACGCCCACCACATCGTAGCCCTCGGCGGCGAGCTCGGCCGCCACCACGGAACTGTCGACGCCGCCCGACATGGCCACCACCACGCGGGTGGCGGCGGGGGGCTTGGCGAAACCCAGCGAATTGAGCGGATGGTCGAGCATGGCTGCGCGCCTTCGGATCGGTGAAGCGCGCAATATAAGAAAATGCAGCGCAGTCTCAACCCCTCGTTTCACCGATGATTAAGGCCGCTCCGTCAGCCTTTCCGCCTGATGGAGGGATGAGGGATGTATCTCAAGCGCGTTGATGGTCCGCGGCAGGTGACGCTGCCGGACGGGACCGTTCTGAGCCGGGCCGACCTGCCGCCGCTCGACACACGGCGCTGGGTTGCAAGCCGCAAGGCAGCTGTCGTGAAGGCGGTGATCCACGGTCTCATCACCGAGCGCGAGGCGCTGGACCGCTACAGCCTGTCCGAAGAGGAATTCGCCCTGTGGCGGGCGGCGGTGGCTGCGCACGGCGAGAAGGCGCTGAAGGTCACGATGATCCAGAAATATCGGCAACTTTAGATTGTATTCAGCTTCGCCTATGCGAGAGTAACTCATGATTTAACCATTGGGCATCATTGTAGTTAATACCTAGGGTGGCGATGCGGAGCGCGAGTGATGAGAATACTGCTGGTGGAGGATGATCCGACCACGTCCCGCAGCATCGAATTGATGCTGACTCATGCGAACCTGAACGTCTATTGCACCGATCTCGGCGAGGACGGGATCGATCTGGCCAAGCTCTACGATTACGATCTCATCCTGCTGGATCTCAACCTGCCCGACATGAGCGGGCACGAGGTCCTGCGCCAGCTCCGCCTTGCGCGGGTGGACACGCCCATCCTGATCCTGTCCGGCGCCGACGATACCGAGAACAAGATCAAGGGCTTCGGCTTCGGCGCCGACGACTACATGACCAAGCCCTTCCACCGCGAGGAGCTGGTCGCCCGCATTCATGCCATCATCCGCCGCTCGAAGGGCCATGCCCAGTCCGTGATCCGGACCGGCAAGATCCTCGTCAATCTCGATGCCAAGACCGTCGAGGTCGAGGGCAAGCCGGTGCATCTGACGGGCAAGGAATATCAGATGCTGGAGCTGCTCTCGCTGCGCAAGGGCACGACGCTCACGAAGGAGATGTTCCTTAACCACCTTTACGGAGGCATGGATGAGCCCGAACTCAAGATCATCGATGTGTTCATCTGCAAGCTGCGCAAGAAGCTGGCCGAGGCCACGGGGGGCGAGAGCTACATCGAGACGGTCTGGGGCCGGGGCTATGTCCTGCGCGATCCGGTGACGACCGAGACCGACCGGCGGTTCGCCATCGGCGCCTGACCGGCCCGCCCGGGGCGTGGCTCTCTCGGACAGGCGGGCTGGACGAGGCTCGGGCGGTTGCCTAAAGCTGCGGAGGGCGCAGGCGGGGGACCCTCATGCAGGACGAGAGGCCGGTGGATCAACTGACCGAGGCGGAAGCCGCGACCGAGCTTGCACGGCTGGCAGAGGCGATTGAGGCTGCGAATACCGCCTATCACACCCATGACGCGCCGCAGATCAGCGACGCGGACTATGACGCGCTCAAGCTGCGCAACCGGGCCATCGAGGAGCAGTTTCCGGAGCTCCGCCGGAGCGACAGCCCGAGCGACCGGGTGGGCGGGGCCCTGGCGGAAGGATTTGCGAAGGTCCGCCACGAGGTGCGGATGCTCTCGCTCGAGAATGCGTTCGACCTTGCCGAGGTCGAGGACTGGATCGAGCGGATCCGGCGTTATCTCGGCCATGTGGGCGATCTCCTGTTCACGGCCGAGCCGAAGATCGACGGGCTCTCGCTGTCGCTCCGCTACGAGAAGGGGCGTCTCGTGCAGGCGGCGACCCGCGGCGACGGCGAGACCGGCGAGAATGTGACCGAGAACGCCCGCACCATCGCGGACCTGCCCACCGAGCTCGACGGCGCGCCGGATCTGCTCGAGGTCCGCGGCGAGGTCTACATGAGCCACGAGGATTTCGCGGCGCTGAATGGCCGGCAGGAGGCCGCGGGCCAGCGCCTCTTCGCCAACCCGAGGAATGCGGCCGCGGGCTCGCTCCGCCAGCTCGATCCGGCTGTCACCGCCTCGCGTCCGCTGCGCTTCTTCGCCTATGCCTGGGGCGCCCATTCCGAGCCGCTGGCCGCCACGCAGCACGAGGCCATCGCCCGTCTGGCCGCTTTGGGCTTTGCCACGAACCCGCTCACCCGCCTTTGCACGGGGCCCGAGGAGCTTCTGGCGCAACATGCCGAGATCGAGCGGCAGCGCGCGGCGCTGGGCTATGACATCGACGGTGTGGTCTACAAGGTCGACGATCTGGCGCTGCAGCGGCGGCTGGGCTTTCGGGCCTCGACGCCGCGCTGGGCCATCGCGCACAAGTTCGCAGCCCAGCTCGCCTGGACCCAGCTCGAGGGGATCGACATTCAGGTGGGCCGCACCGGCGCCCTGTCGCCGGTGGCGCGCCTGAAGCCGGTGACGGTGGGCGGGGTCGTGGTGGCCAATGCCACGCTCCACAACGAGGATTACATCGCCGGCCGCGATTCGAAGGGGCAGGAGATCCGCGGCGGCAAGGACATCCGCGTGGGCGACTGGGTGCAGGTCTACCGTGCGGGCGACGTGATCCCCAAGGTGGCCGATGTCGATCTCGACCGCCGCCCCGAGGGGGCCGCGCGCTACCGCTTTCCCGAGACCTGCCCCGAGTGCGGCTCCGAAGCCATTCGCGAGCCGGGCGATTCGGTGCGCCGCTGCACCGGCGGCCTGATCTGCCCGGCCCAGCAGGTCGAGCGGCTGAAGCATTTCGTCTCGCGGGCGGCCTTCGATATCGAGGGGCTCGGCGCAAAGCAGGTCGAGGCGCTCTGGCGCGACGGCTGGATCCGCCAGCCCGCCGACATCTTCGAACTGCCGAACCGCTACCGCGAGGGGATCCAGCGGCTCGAGAACCGCGAGGGCTGGGGGCGGAAGTCGGCCGAGAATCTCTTCGCGGCCATCGAGGCGCGGCGGCGCATCGCGCTCCACCGGCTGATCTTCGCGCTGGGCATCCGCCATGTGGGCGAAACCACGGCCACGCTTCTGGCCACCCACTACGGCTCCTGGGCCGCTTTCGAGGCCGCGATGACCCGCGCCGAGGTGGGCGCGGGGCCCGAGTGGCAGGATCTTCTCTCCATCGACGGCGTGGGGGCGGTGCTTGCCACATCGCTCGTCACCGCCTTCCATCAGGAGGCCGAGCGGGCGGCGGTCGACGCGCTTGCGGCCCATCTGACCGTCGAGGATGCCGAGGTGCGCGCCCCGGTCGCGAGCCCCGTCGCGGGCAAGATCGTGGTCTTCACCGGCACGCTCGAGAAGATGTCGCGCGCCGAGGCCAAGGCGCGGGCCGAGGCGCTGGGGGCGAAAGTGTCCGGTTCGGTCTCGGCCAGGACCGATGTTGTGGTGGCGGGGCCGGGGGCGGGGTCCAAGGCCAAGCAGGCCGCGGCGCTCGGCATCGAGACGATCGACGAGGACGGCTGGCTGCGCCTGATCGGGGACGCATGAGCCGGCCGGAGATCCTCTTTCCGCTCTTCGCCGATCTGGAGACGCTGGAGGGGGTAGGCCCCAAGTCCGCCAAGGCCTTCGCGGGGCTGGGCGTGACCCGGCCGAAGGACCTTCTGTTCCTGCTGCCGCATTCCGCGGTGGATCGCAGCCGCCGCGCCTCGATCCGCGATGTCCTGCCGCCGGTGACGGCCACGGTCGAGGTGACTGTCGGCGCCCATTACCCGTCGCGGCGCAAAGGCGGCCCCTACCGGATCGCCGTACGGGATGCCGAGGCCGAGTTCACGCTCGTCTTCTTCCACGCCCGCGGCGACTATCTGATGAAGCTCCTGCCGCCGGGCGAGCAGCGGATCGTGTCGGGCCGGATCGAGGTCTTCGACGGCATGGCGCAGATGGTCCATCCCGATCATGTGCTGCCGCCCGAGGAGGCCGCGGCCTTGCCCGCCTGCGAGCCTGTCTATCCGTTGACGGCGGGGCTCACGCAGAAGCTGGTGGCGAAGGCGGCGTCGGCGGCGCTCCTGCGGCTGCCGGAGCTGGCCGAATGGATCGATCCGGGCCTCAAGGCGCGCGAGGGCTGGCCCGACTGGGCCGCGGCGGTGCGGGCGGCCCATGCGCCTGAGGCCCCCGCGGAGGTGACGCCCACCGCCGCCGCGCGGCGCCGCCTCGCCTATGACGAGCTCTTCGCCCATCAGCTGACCCTCACGCTCGCCCGGGCCTCGCGCCGCCGCGGCAGGGGTGTGGCCTCGGTCGGCACGGGCGCGCTGCAGCGGCGCGTGCTGGAGAGCCTGCCCTTCGCGCCCACCGCGGCCCAGACCCGGGCCGTGGCCGAGATCGCGGCCGACATGGCGGCGCCGCAGCGGATGAACCGGCTCCTGCAGGGCGACGTGGGGGCGGGCAAGACGCTGGTGGCCTTCCTCGCGCTCGCCATCGCCGTCGAGGCGGGCGGGCAGGGCGTGATGATGGCGCCGACCGAGATCCTCGCGCGGCAGCATCTGGCGAGTCTCGCGCCGATGGCCGAGGCAGCGGGCATCCGGCTCGCGCTCCTCACCGGCCGCGACAAGGGCGCAGAGCGGGCGGCCAAGCTCGCGGCGCTTGCCTCGGGCGAGATCGGCGTGCTGGTGGGCACCCATGCGGTCTTCCAGAAGGACGTGATCTTCCACGATCTGCGGCTCGCCATCGTCGACGAGCAGCACCGGTTCGGCGTGGCGCAACGGATGGAGCTCGGCGCCAAGGGGGCCGCGGCCGACGTGCTGGTGATGACCGCAACGCCCATTCCCCGCAGCCTCGCGCTCGCCAGCTACGGCGACATGGATGTCTCGGTGCTGGACGAGAAGCCGCCCGGGCGGACGCCGGTCAAGACCGCGCTCGTCTCCTGCGAGCGCATCGACGAAGTGGTTGCGAGCCTCGCCCATGCGGTGGCGGAGGGGCGGCAGGCTTACTGGGTCTGCCCGCTCGTCGAGGACAGCGAGGCGGTGGACTATGCCTCGGCCGAGGCCCGCTTCCAGCATCTGCGCGCGGCTCTGGGCGAGGGCACCGTGGGGCTCGTCCACGGCCAGATGCCGCCGGCCGAGAAGGATGCGGCCATGGCGCGGTTCGTGGCGGGCGAGACGCGGGTGCTGGTCGCCACCACGGTGATCGAGGTGGGGGTGAACGTGCCCAATGCCTCGATCATGGTGATCGAGCGCGCCGAGATCTTCGGGCTGGCCCAGCTCCACCAGCTGCGCGGCCGGGTGGGGCGCGGGGCGGCGCAATCGACCTGCCTTCTCCTCTATCAGGCGCCTCTGGCCGAGAGCGGCCAGCGCCGCCTCACCATCCTGCGCGAGACCGAGGACGGCTTCCGCATCGCCGAGGAGGATCTGGCGATCCGCGGCGCGGGCGACCTGATCGGCACGGCTCAATCCGGCCTGCCGCGCTTCCGCATTGCCGATCTCGAGCGGCAGTCGGCGCTGATGGAGGTGGCGCAGTCGGATGCGCGGAAGCTCCTCCACGACGATCCGACGCTCGCCTCGCCCCGCGGCGAGGCCGCGCGGCTTCTGCTCTGGCTCCTCGATCAGGACCGCGCGATCCGTCTGCTGTCCGTCGGGTAAGCGGCCCTTCGGACCGTCGCCTTCACGAGCCCTGCTTGCACCCCCCGGTGAGGGTCGCTGCCTGCGGGCTGTTCGGCCTTTCTCACCCCCTGCGCCCAGCGGTGCTTGAACGGCTCAGGTCGGCGACCGTTCCTGAGTTCCTGCTGTCCCCATGGTCTGTTCTCTTAAAATCCCGTTCGGTTCTTAAAAAGTTCTTTACACCGGTTAACGGTTGTGGGAACAATGACGGAACATAAAGACGGAGATCGCTCATGCTGACCGAGATGAAGGAAGTCCTGTCCCGCTGCTCCGAGACACTGATCGAGGATGCGCTTGGCGTGGCTGCCGTCTTTTCTCTTCTGATCGCGGCGCTCTACCTGCCGCACCTCGTCTGATCCCACTGCCTGCGACCGGTCGCACCCGGCAGCCGCCTGCTGCCTGTCCCCCAAGGATCCCCAGGACCGGACGCCACTGCCGCCGCCCCTTGCCCCGGGCGGCGGCCTTTTCATGCGGGCTGGCCTGTAGAGGCAGCGTCGGGCGGTTCGTCAGCCTTTATCGGCGAGGGCGAAGGCCTCGGCCGCCGCTTCCAGCGCGAGCAGGATGGAGGCGTGCCGGTTGCGGTAGTCGCGCGCGGGCAGCAGCACCTCGTAGCCCTCGAAGGGGGCGGCCGGCACCGGCCCGGCTTCGGTCAGCATGGCCTTCAACGCGTCGCGTGCGCCCTCGACCTCGGCGCGCGAGCGGCCGAGCAGCGCACCTCCCATGATCGAGGCCGAGGCCTGACCCAGCGCGCAGGCCTTCACATCCTGCGCGAATTCGGCCACCCGCCCGTCCCGCAGGTTCAGATCGACGGTCACGGTCGAGCCGCAGACCGGCGAGCGTTTCCGCGCGCTGCCCTGTGGGTCGGCAAGCCGCCCGGTGTGCGGGATGTCCGCCGCCAGTTCGAGGATGCGCCCCGAATAGAGGCTGATCAGGTCGCTGTCGCTCATGGCTTTCCTCTTTGCGCTCGACCTCCTAGATAGGCCTCCGCGCGTCCGATGGAAAGGAACCCGAGATGGCCTTCGACCCCGCATCGCTCACCTTTGATGCCAATGGCCTCATCCCGGCCGTGGCGCAGGACCATGCGACCGGCGAGGTGCTGATGATGGCCTGGATGAACGCCGAGGCCGTCGCCCGCACCGTCGAGACCGGGCGCGTCACCTACTGGTCGCGCTCGCGGCAGGCCTTCTGGGTGAAGGGCGAGACGTCGGGCCATGTTCAGCGCCTGATCGAGCTGCGGATCGACTGCGACCGCGACTGCCTGCTGCTGCTCATCGAGCAGGAGGGCCCGGCGTGCCATACCAACCGCCGCTCCTGCTTCTACACCGCGCTCCGCGAGGGCGAGGAACGGATCATTCTCGACCCGATGGTCTGACCGGCGTCGCGGGCGGCTCCGGGCCATCTGATTGCTCGTCTAGGTCCGCCGCGGGGGCAGGTCGGAACGCCTGAGCCCGGTCGACCGCGCCCGCGCCTCAAGCCGCCGGAGCGCCAAGCCGAGGAGATCCGATCCCGGATCGCGAAAGGCGGCGGAGGACTGATGGCCCGAAGGGTCCCCCAGACCGGCCCTTCAGAACCCCACCAGCGCGCGGACCTCGGCCGGGCTCATCCCCTCGGCACGGTATTTCGCCAGCGCCTTCGAATCGTCGCGCTTGGCGAGCCGCTTTCCGGCTGCATCCCGGATCAGCCGGTGATGGTGGAAGTCCGGGACGGGCAGGCCCAGCAGGCGCTGCAGGAGGACATGGATCGCGGTCGCCTCGAACAGATCGGCTCCGCGGACCACTTCGGTGACGCCCTGCGCGGCATCGTCCACCACGACGGCGAGATGGTAGGAGGTGCCGAAGCCGCGCCGCGCCAGCACCACGTCGCCCACGCTGCGGGCGAGGTCCTGCGGTGCGTGCCAGCCCTCGGCCTCCGGGCCGGTCTCGTGGAAGCGGAGCCCGCCCGCGTGCTCCTCCGCCCGCGCCATGTCGAGCCGGATCGCATCGTCGGGACCGGCCTCGGCCATGGGGCGGCCGCGGCAGGTGCCGGGATAGACGATCCCGTCGGGACCGACCGGCACCCCCTCCTGCGGGGCGGCGAGGGCCGCGCGGATGTCGGCGCGGCTGCAGCGGCAGGGATAGGTGAGCCCCATGGCGGTCAGGCGGTCGAGCGCCGCGCGATAGGCCCCGCCGCGGTCGGACTGCCGCAGGACCGGCTCGGGCCACGCGAGGCCCAGCCAGTGCAGGTCGTTGAAGATCTGCGCCTCCCATTCCGGGCGGCATCGGCTGCGGTCGATATCCTCGATCCGGAGGAGGGCCGTGCCGCCCGCGGCGCGCTGCCACACGGTCAGCGCCGAGAAGGCGTGTCCCAGATGCAGCGGCCCCGTCGGCGAGGGGGCGAAGCGGGTTACGCGCCCAGCCATTCCGTGAAGGCCGCCTTCGCCCGGTCGGTGTAGGCCTTGTAGCGGTCCTTGCGCCCGCGCCGGCCGCCCCTGGCGTCGATGGGCGGGAAGAGGCCGAAGTTCACGTTCATCGGCTGGAAGCTCTTCGCCTCGGCGCCGCCGGTGATGTGCGTGACCAGCGCGCCCATCGCCGTCTCGGGCGGCGGCGGCGGCAGGTCGCGCCCGAGGATCTCGGCCGCAGCCATCCGCCCGGCCAGAAGCCCCATGGCCGCGCTCTCGACATATCCTTCCACGCCCGTGACTTGCCCGGCGAAGCGGATGTTCGGTCTGAGCTTCAGCCGCATCCGGTCATCGAGCAGGGTGGGAGAGTTCAGGAAGGTGTTGCGGTGGATGCCGCCCAGCCGGGCGAAGCTCGCATTCTCGAGCCCCGGAATCATCTTGAAAACAGCGGTTTGCGCGCCGTATTTCATCTTCGTCTGGAAGCCCACGATATTGTAGAGCGTGCCCAGCTTGTTGTCCCGCCGCAGCTGGACCACGGCATAAGCCTTTTCGGCGGGCCGGTGGCTGTTTGTCAGGCCCACAGGCTTCATCGGCCCATGGCGCAGGGTCTCGCGCCCGCGCTCGGCCATCACCTCGATGGGCAGGCAACCGTCGAAATAACCTGCGGTCTCGCCCTCGTGGAACTCGGTCTTTTCGGCCGCGAGCAGCGCGTCGATGAAGGCCTCGTATTGCTCCCGGTTCATCGGACAGTTGATGTAGGCGGTGCGCTCGTCCTCGGTTTCGCCCTTGTCGTAGCGCGACTGCCGCCAGGCCACCTCCATGTCGATGGTCTCGGCATAGACGATGGGGGCGATGGCGTCGAAGAAGGCCAGTGCCTCGGCCCCGGTGAGCGCCCGCAGGCTTTCGGCCAGCGCGGACGAGGTGAGCGGCCCCGTGGCCACAATCCAGTTGCCGCTCGAAGGAAGCTCGGCAACCTCTTCTTCCACCACAGAAATCAGCGGATGTGCCCGCAGCCGCGCCGTCACGCTCTCCGCAAAGGGATCGCGGTCCACGGCGAGCGCGCCGCCCGCCGGTAGCCGGTGGGCCGCGGCCATCTCCATGATGAGCCCGCGCGCGGCCCGCATCTCCCAATGAAGGAGGCCCACGGCATTGCGCTCGTCATCGTCCGAACGGAACGAGTTCGAGCAGACCATCTCGGCGAACTGGCCGGTGCGGTGGGCGAAGGTGCCCACCTTCGGCCGCATCTCGTGCAGCACGACGGGCACGCCCATTTCGGCGGCCTGCCATGCGGCCTCGGAGCCGGCCATGCCGGCTCCCACGATATGCAGGCATTCTGCCATGGATCAGGCCTCGTCGCCGCCGGTCTCGCCGGGCTCCGCATCTTCGACCCCCTCGGCCGTGTCGCCCGCATCGGCGATCCGCGCCACCGAGACGACCTCTTCGCTGGCCCCGGTGTCGAAGACGCGCACGCCGCCGGCCGAGCGCGAGCGGAAGCTGATCTGCTCAACCGGCACCCGGATCGACTGGCCGCCCGAGGTGGCGAGCATCACCTGATCGCTCATCTCGACCGGGAACGAGGCCACGAGCTGGCCGCCGCGCATCGACTTCTCGAAGGCGGTGACGCCCTGGCCGCCGCGGCCGCGGACCGGATAATCGTGGCTCGACGAGATCTTGCCCAAGCCCCGCGCGGTGATGGTGAGAATCAGATCCTCGGCCGCCGACATCTCGGCATAGCGGGTGGGCGAGAGCTGGCCCGCCTCGACCGCATCTTCCTCCTCGTCGGCCTCGGCCTCCTCGGTCACGCCCGCCATCAGACGGCGCTGCTTGAGATAGGCCGCGCGTTCGGCCGGATCGGCCTCGAAATGCCGGATGACCGACATGGAGACGACCCGGTCGCCCGAGGCGAGGCGGATGCCGCGCACGCCGGTCGAGTCGCGGCCCGAGAAGACCCGCACGTCGGTGGTGGAGAAGCGGATCGCCCGGCCGAGCGCCGTGACCATCATCACATCGTCCTGCTCGTCGCAGATCGAGACATTCACGAGGCTCACACCCTCGGGCAGCTTCATCGCGATCTTGCCGTTCCGCTTCACGTTGGTGAAGTCCGACAGCCGGTTGCGGCGCACGTCGCCCTCGGAGGTGGCGAAGACCACCTGCAGGCGATCCCATTCCTCCTCTGGCTCGTCGATCTTCATCAGCGCAGCGATGCTGATGCCGGTCGCGATGGGCAGGATGTTGACGATGGCCTTGCCCTTCGCCGTCCGCCCGCCGAGCGGCAACCGCCAGCACTTGAGGTCGTAGACCATGCCGTCGGTGGTGAAGAACAGAAGCTGCGTGTGGGTGTTGGCGACGAAGAGCGTCGTTACCACGTCGTCTTCCTTGGTCGCCATCGAGGCGAGCCCCTTGCCGCCGCGGCGCTGGCTGCGGAATTCGGCGAGCGGGGTGCGTTTGATGTAGCCGCCCGAGGTGATGGTCACCACCATGTCCTCGCGCTCGATCAGGTCCTCGTCCTCGAGATCGCCCGCCCATTCCGAGATCTCGGTCCGGCGCGGCACGGCGAAGAGGTCCTTCACCTCGCGCAGCTCGTCCGAGATGATCGCCATGATCCGCTCGCGCGAGCCGAGGATGTCAAGATAGTCGCGGATCTTCGCGGCGAGTTCCGCGAGTTCGTCGGTGACTTCCTTCACGCCCATCGCCGTCAGGCGCTGAAGGCGCAGGTCGAGGATCGCGCGCGCCTGGATCTCGGAGAGGTTGTATGTGCCGTCCTCGTTGATCGTGTGCGACGGATCGTCGATCAGCCGGATATAATCGGCGATGTCGGCCGCGGGCCAGCGCCGGGTCATCAGCCGCTCGCGCGCCTCGGCCGGATCGGCCGAGCTGCGGATCGTGGCCACCACTTCGTCCACGTTCGAGACCGCGACGGCGAGGCCGCAGAGGATGTGGCTCCGCTCGCGTGCCTTGCGCAGCTCATAGGCCGTGCGGCGCGCCACCACATCCTCGCGGAAGGTCAGGAAGTGGCTCAGGAAATCACGCAGCGTGAGCTGCTCGGGCCGGCCGCCGTTCAGCGCCAGCATGTTGCAGCCGAAGGTGGTCTGCATCGGCGTGAAGCGCCAGAGCTGGTTCAGCACCACCTCGGGCGTGGCGTCGCGCTTGAGTTCGATCACCACGCGGACGCCGACCCGGTCGGATTCGTCCTGCACATGGGCGATGCCCTCGATCTTCTTCTCGCGGACCATGTCCGCGATCTTCTCGATCATCGTGGCCTTGTTGACCTGATAGGGGATCTCGTCGAGCACGATCGCATAGCGATCCTTGCGGATCTCCTCGACCCGGGCCTTCGCCCGCATGATGACCGAGCCGCGCCCCTCGAGATAGGCCTTGCGGGCGCCGGAGCGTCCGAGGATCACGCCACCCGTCGGGAAGTCGGGGCCGGGGATGATCTCCATCAGCCGCTCGGTCGAGATGTCGGGGTTCTCGATCATGGCGAGCGTGGCATCCACCACTTCGCCGAGGTTGTGCGGCGGGATGTTGGTGGCCATGCCGACGGCGATGCCGCCCGCGCCATTGACCAGCATGTTCGGAAAGCGCGCGGGCAGGACGGTGGGTTCGCGATCCTTGCCGTCGTAATTGTCCTGGAAGTCGACCGTATCCTTGTCGATATCGGCCAGCAGGAAGGCCGCGGGCTTGTCCATCCGCACTTCGGTGTAGCGCATGGCCGCGGCATTGTCGCCGTCCATCGAGCCGAAGTTGCCCTGACCGTCCAGAAGCTTCAGCCCCATCGAGAAGGGCTGCGCCATCCGCACCAGCGCGTCATAGATCGCGCCGTCTCCGTGGGGGTGGTATTTCCCCATCGTGTCGCCCACCGGGCGCGCCGACTTGCGGTAGGGCTTGTCCGACGTGTTCCCCGTTTCGTGCATCGCATAGAGGATGCGGCGGTGCACCGGCTTCAGCCCGTCGCGCAGATCGGGGATCGCGCGGCTGACGATGACGCTCATCGCATAATCGAGATAGGCGGTCTTCATCTCCTCGGCGATGGAGACCTGCGGCAGTCCGCTCAGCGGTCTGCCCATTTCTTCATCATCGCCGGGCTCTTCGGGACGGTCGGTCAAGGGGAGGCTCTCTTTCGCGGGAAACCATATCTCGTTGGCCGGGACTATAGACCATCCCGGATATGGGGTGCAATGCCGCGGGGCGCCGGGCCGCGGCCCCGCTGCGAGCAGCCGGTGGGTCCGAGTGACAACATACCGTTATCATTGAAAAATCGCCAGACTGCGGCATCCTTTTTACAGGATGCACTTATCGGAGGGTCACGATGCGCGAGACGGAACTGATGCTGGCGGGCTACGGGCTGACCACGGCCGAGATCTTCTACCGGATGCCCGACCATCGGAATGTGCTCAACACCTTCGTCTGGCAAGAGTATGACCTCGCGCCGGACTATCCCGCGCTCTTCCGCTTCATCGAATTCTGGCAGGAGAAGATCGAGGGGCCGCTGCATTCCGTGCGCTTCACGCATCGCAAGCTGATCCACCCCGGCGAATGGCGCAATGTAGTGGGCGAGTTCCGGCTGAACTGAAGGGGCGCCCGGCCGGTGGCGCAGGGGCTCAAGGGGCGACCGTCAGGCCGCAGCCGGCCGCGCCCACGGGACGCTGCCTGCGGCCGGCGGCCTCCTGCGCGGCCGGCAGTGAGCCGCCGGGAAGCCGCCTCTCAGCCGAAGCTGCGCGTGGGCCGGTCGAAGACCTTGCGCCCCATGATCGAGGCGGCGAGCTCCACCATCAGCCGCGCGGTGCGTCCGCGCTCGTCGAGGAACGGGTTCAGCTCCACCAGATCGAGCGAGGTCACGAGACCGCTCTCGTGCAGAAGCTCCATCACCAGATGCGCCTCGCGCACCGTGGCGCCGCCCGGAACGGTGGTGCCCACCGCGGGCGCATGGGCGGGATCGACGAAATCCACGTCGAGCGAGACATGCAGCATCCCGTTGGCCGCGCGCACCGTCTCGAGGAACTCGCGCATCGGCGCGCAGATGCCGAATTCGTCGATCACCCGCATGTCGATGATCGAGACATCGTGGAGGAGGAGCGCCGCATGTTCCTCGGGATCGACCGAGCGGATGCCGAAGAGGCAGATCCGCTCGGGCGGCAGCGGCGCGGGGAAGGGCGGGAAGCCGTCGAACCCGTCGCGCCCGGCCGCATAGGCCACGGGCACCCCATGGAGATTGCCGGAGGTGGTGGTCTGAAGCGTGTGGAAGTCGGAATGGGCGTCGAGCCAGAGGAGGAACAGCGGCCGCCCCACCGCCGCCGCATGGGCCGCGGCCCCGGCCACGGTGCCGAGGGCGAGCGAATGATCCCCGCCCATCACGATGGGAAAGCCGTCGCCCAAGGCCTCTTCGACGGCGGTCTTCAGCGCGGCCGTCCAGCCGATCGTCTCGGGCAGGTCGTGAACCGGACCCTCCGGCGGCGCGACCTCGGGCAGGGGCCCGAGGGCCACGTCGCCGCGATCCTCGACCGCGTGACCGAGATCGGCGAGCGCGCGGCCGAGGCCCGCCACGCGATAGGCCGCAGGCCCCATCAGGCAGCCCGGGCGGCGCTGGCCGCTGTCGATCGGCGCGCCGATCAGGATGCAGGTCTTGCGCATGGAAACCCTCCGTATCTGTGGCAGCGCATCATGGCGGCAGCCTGAGGCGATTGACCAGCCCCGCCGAGCCTTCCGGCCGGTCTTCCGCAGGGGCCGCGGCAGCGCTGGCCCAGAATCCTGCCGGGCGAGGACTCCCGGCTTCCGGAAAGCCGCCTCCGCGCCTGTTCCTGCAAAAGCGCGACAGGCAAACCGATCGCTGCATGCAGCGGTTCCGATTGCGCAAGCTCCCGGAGGCCTCGAACCCGACCCCTGGACGCACGTGACAGGTCTTCGCGGCGCTCCGTCCCGGTTGCGGCGGGCTCTTCTCCCGACAGGGCGCCACGGCGACCTTTGGCGGCGGCGTCCGGCCTGTCGCCGTCCGACGGCATGTCCTGGATCGGCGCAATCGACCGTCCGACCATCAAAATGACGGGAAGGCGACCGTCAGCCATTTAACCCGGCCGGGGATGCCGCTAAGGTTTGCGACGATTTCGGGAGGGCGGACCCTATGATTGTCGAACTCGGCCATTTCGCGCTGGTGCTGTCGCTGGCTGTGGCCCTTGTGCAGTCCGTGGTGCCGCTCGTCGGCGCGGATCGGCGCTGGTCGGGCTGGATGGCGGTGGCCGAACCCGCGGCGGTCACCCAGCTTCTGCTGATCGGCTTCTCCTTCGCCGCGCTGACCTGGGCCTTCGTGACCTCGGATTTCTCGGTGCGCCTCGTCGTGCTGAACTCGCACACGCTGAAGCCCATGCTCTACAAGATCAGCGGCGTCTGGGGGAACCACGAGGGCTCGCTGCTTCTGTGGGTGCTGATCCTCGCCCTGTTCGGAGCCTGCGCCGCGGTCTTCGGGCAGAACCTGCCGCCCACGCTCAAGGCGCGCGTGCTGGCGGTGCAGGGGATGATCGGCGCGGCCTTCCTGGCCTTCCTCCTCTTCACCTCGAACCCGTTCCTGCGCATGGGCGAGGTGCCCTTCGACGGCGAGGATCTGAACCCGCTCCTGCAGGATCCCGGGCTCGCCTTCCACCCGCCCTTCCTTTACCTCGGCTATGTCGGCCTCTCGATGGCCTTCTCCTTCGCGGTGGCGGCCCTGATCGAGGGCCGCGTCGATGCCGCCTGGGGACGCTGGGTCCGGCCCTGGACGCTCGCCGCCTGGGTGTTTCTCACCATCGGCATCGCGCTCGGCTCCTGGTGGGCCTATTACGAGCTCGGCTGGGGCGGTTTCTGGTTCTGGGACCCGGTCGAGAACGCCTCCTTCATGCCCTGGCTGATCGCGGCGGCGCTGCTCCATTCGGCCATCGTGGTCGAGAAGCGCGAGGCGCTGAAGAGCTGGACGATCCTGCTGGCCATCCTCGCCTTCGGCTTCTCGCTGATCGGCACCTTCATCGTGCGCTCGGGCGTCATCACCTCCGTCCATGCCTTCGCCAACGATCCCGAGCGCGGGATCTTCATCCTGATGATCCTCGCGGTCTTCATGGGCGGGGCGCTCACGCTCTTCGCCGCGCGGGCGAGCGCCATGGAGGCCAAGGGGGTCTTCGGCATCGTCAGCCGCGAGTCGGGCCTCGTGCTGAACAACGTGCTGCTGACGGTGGCCTGTTTCGTGGTCTTTATCGGCACGATCTGGCCGCTCCTCGCCGAACTCCTCTGGGGCCGCAAGCTGTCGGTGGGCGCGCCCTTCTTCAATGCAGCCTTCACCCCCTTCATGGTGGTGATCGCCCTCGTCCTGCCTCTGGGCGCCGTCCTGCCCTGGAAGCGGGCCGAGCTCGGCCGCGGGATGCGGCCGCTCTGGGGGGCGCTCGCGCTCTCGGCGGCCCTGGGTGCGCTGGTCTTCGCGCTCCAGACGGGCCGGTCGGCGCTCGGGCCCGTCGGCCTCGCGCTCGGCGCCTGGCTCGTCTTCGGCACGCTCCTCGACCTCTGGGGCCGCACCGGGCGCGGCGCGCTCGGCGGGCGGCTCGCGCGCCTCCGGCGGCTGCCGCGCGCGGACTGGGGCAAGGCCACCGCCCATGCGGGCCTCGGCGTCACGATCTTCGCCGTGGCGGCCATCACCGCCTGGCAGGTCGAGTCGATCCGCGTGATGAAGCCGGGCGAGACCTTCGCCCTCGGCCGCTACGATGTCCTGCTCGAGGGCGTGCGCGAGATCGAGGGGCCGAACTACCGCTCGACCGTGGCCGACTTCCGCGTGACCCGCGACGGGGCCGAAGTGGCGACGCTCCATCCCGAGAAGCGCGTCTATCCGGTGGCCGCCATGCCCACGACCGAAGCCGCCATCGACTACGGCTTCACCCGCGACCTCTACCTCGTGATCGGCGACCCGCAGGAGGGCGGCGGCTATGCGGTGCGCAGCTACATCAAGCCCTTCGCCAACTGGATCTGGGGCGGCGCGCTGCTGATGGCGCTCGGCGGGCTTCTGAGCCTCTCGGACCGTCGCTACCGCATCGCCGCAGGGGCGCGCCGGATGCCGGCCGCGGTGGCTGCAGAATGAGGCTCGCGGCGCTTCTCCTCGCGGCCCTTCTGGCCACGCCCGCCTTTGCGGTGCAGCCCGACGAGATCCTGCCCGATCCGGCGCTCGAGGCGCGGGCGCGGGATATCTCGCAGGGGCTGCGCTGCCTCGTCTGCCGCAACGAGAACATCGACGATTCGAACGCCCAGCTCGCCCGCGATCTGCGGCTTCTCGTGCGCGAGCGGCTGGTGGCGGGCGACAGCGATGCCGAGGTGGTCGAGTTCGTGGTGGACCGCTACGGCGAATATGTGCTGCTGAACCCGACGACGGGCGGGGCGAACCTGATCCTCTGGATCGCGGGTCCGGCCATGCTCGCGGGCGGGCTCGGGCTTGCGGCGCTCTATCTCCGCCGCCGCCGCACCGCGCCCGATGCGGCTTCGGCGGCCCTTTCCGACGAAGAGCGGGCGCGGCTCGCGGAAATCCTGAAGGACTGACGCGCCGTTCCGCTTTCGCGGCCCTCCCGCCCGGCTATTCTGGGGCAAAGGGAGGGACAGGATGGACTATCGCACGATCAGGGTCGAGGAGCAGGGCGGGCTCTGCCGTGTCACGCTCGCGCGGCCCGAGGTGATGAACGCACTCTCGAGCCGGATGCGCGAAGAGCTTCTCCATGCGGTGACCGAGGCCGGCACGCGTGCGCGCGCGCTCGTGCTGACGGGCGAGGGGCGCGGCTTCTGCTCCGGACAGGATCTGGGCGACGCGCGCGCTCTGGGCGTCCCGGATTTCGAGCGCATCCTGCGCGAGGAATACGAGCCGCTCCTGCGGGCTATCGCCCATTGCCCGCTGCCGACGCTCGCGGCCGTGAACGGGGTCGCAGCCGGCGCCGGGGCCAATCTGGCGCTCGCCTGCGACGTGGTGATCGCGGCCGAAAGCGCGGGCTTCATCCAGGCTTTCACCCGGATCGGGCTGATCCCCGACACGGGCGGCACCTGGACGCTGCCGCGCCAGATCGGGCTCGCCCGGGCCATGGGGGCCACGCTCTTCGCCGACCGGATCTCCGCCGCCGACGCCGCCCGCTGGGGCATGATCTACGAGGCCGTGCCCGACGAGGCGTTCGAAGCCCGCTGGCAGGCCCGCGCCGCCCATCTGGCAGAGGGCCCGACCGAGGCCTACCGCGGCCTGAAGCAGGCGCTGCGGGCCAGTTTCGACAACAGTTTCGAGGAGCAGCTGGCCCTCGAGGCGCGCCTGCAGGGGCAATGCGGCGCCTCCGCCGACTTTCTCGAAGGCGTCACGGCCTTCCTCGAAAAGCGCCCCGCCACCTTCTCGGGGCGCTGACGCAAAAGCCCGGCGCACTCCCGCGCCGGGCCTTCCTTCCGACCGGCGGCCTCAGATCCCGCGCGAGAGCGCCGCAACGCCGGTCCGCGCCATCTCGCGCAGGCCCAGCGGCCGCATGAGATCGGCCAGAGCGTCGATCTTCTCCGGGGTGCCGGTGATCTCGAACACGAAGCTCTCCAGCGTCGAATCGACCACCTTGGCGCGGAAGATCTCCGCCAGCCGCAGCGCCTCGATCCGCGCCTCGCCCTTGCCCGAGACCTTGAACAGCGCCAGTTCGCGCTGCACCGAGGGGCCTTCCACCGTCAGGTCGTGCACCTCATGCACCGGCACCAGACGCGCAAGCTGCGCCTTGATCTGCTCGATCACCGCGGGCGTGCCGCGGGTGACGATGGTGATGCGGCTGCGGTGGCCGGTATGGTCCACCTCGGCCACGGTCAGGCTGTCGATGTTGTAGCCGCGGCCCGAGAAGAGCCCGATCACCCGCGCGAGAACCCCGCTCTCGTTGTCCACCACGAGCGCCAGCGTATGCTGCTCGATGACGTCCGAATTGGGGTCGCGCAGATCGTAGGCCGAATGCTGGGTCGATCCCTGCTTGATGTTGAGCGGCGCCATGCGTCCGTCTCCCTGATCCTGTTTCATTCTGGCGGAAATATCCCCGGGGGTGCGGGGGCAGGCAGCCCCCGCCTCCGCCGGTTCAGACAAGCACGGCCCCCTTGGCGCCGATGGCGCCCTCGGTCTCGGCATCGCCCAGCAGCATCTCGTTGTGCGGCCGCCCCGAGGGGATCATCGGGAAGCAGTTCTCGTGCTTCTCGACGAGGCAGTCGAACACCACCGGCCCGTCATAGGCGATCATCTCGCGGATCGCATCGTCGAGATCGGCCGGATCCGCGCACTGGATGCCCTTGGCCCCGAAGGCCTCGGCGAGCTTCACGAAGTCGGGCAGGCTCTCGCTCCAGGATTGCGAATAGCGCTGGCCGTGCAGAAGCTGCTGCCACTGCCGCACCATGCCGAGCCGCTCGTTGTTCAGGATGAACTGCTTCACCGGCAGGCGGAACTGCATCGCCGTGCCGATCTCCTGCATGTTCATCAGGAACGAAGCGTCGCCCGCGATATTGATGACCAGCGCCTCGGGATGGGCCACCTGCACGCCGATCGAGGCGGGCAGGCCGTAGCCCATGGTTCCGAGCCCGCCCGAGGTCATCCAGCGGTTCGGGCCCTCGAAGCCCAGGAACTGCGCGGCCCACATCTGATGCTGGCCCACTTCGGTGGTGATGTAGCGGTCCATCCCCTTCGTCAGCGCCTCGAGCCGCTGCAGCGCATGCTGCGGCTTGATGAGCTTCGAGGAGGGCGTGTAGTCGAGGCAGTTCACCGCCTTCCATTCGGCGATCTGCTTCCACCAGTCGGCCAAGGCCTCGCGGTTGACCTTGCGCCCGCGCGACTTCCACAGGCGCAGCGCATCCTCGAGCACATGGCCCACGTCGCCGATGATCGGCACGTCCGCCCGGATCACCTTGTTGATCGAGGAGGGATCGATATCGATATGGACCTTCTGCGAGAAGGGCGAGAAATCCTTCACCCGGCCGGTGATCCGGTCGTCGAAGCGCGCGCCCACATTGATCATCAGGTCGCAGCCGTGCATGGCGAGGTTGGCCTCGTAGAGGCCGTGCATCCCGAGCATCCCCAGCCAGCCCTTGCCGCTGGCCGGATAGGCCCCGAGCCCCATCAGGGTCGAGGTGATCGGGAAGCCCGTCGCATCGACGAACTCGCGCAAGAGCTGGTTGGCCGCGCTGCCCGAGTTGATGACGCCGCCGCCGGTGTAGAAGACCGGCCGCTCGGCGGTCTCGATCAGCTCGACCATGCGCGTGATGGTCTCGATGTCGCCCTTCACCTTCGGCTGGTAATGATCGACCCGCGCCTTCTGCGGCGGCTGGTAGGTCGCGGTCGCGAACTGGACATCCTTCGGGATGTCGACCAGCACCGGCCCCGGCCGGCCGTGGGTCGCCACATGGAAGGCCTGATGGATCGTCTCGGCGAGCCTGGCCGTGTCCTTCACCAGCCAGTTGTGCTTGGTGCAGGGGCGGGTGATGCCCACCGTATCGGCCTCCTGGAAGCCGTCGGTGCCGATCATGAAGGTGGGGACCTGACCCGAGAGGACGACGAGCGGGATCGAATCCATCAGCGCATCGACGAGGCCGGTGACCGCGTTCGTGGCGCCGGGGCCGGAGGTGACGAGGACGACGCCCGGCTTGCCCGTCGAGCGCGCATAGCCCTCGGCCATATGGACCGCGCCCTGTTCGTGCCGCACGAGGATGTGCCGGATGTCGTTCTGCTGGAAGATCTCGTCGTAGATCGGCAGCACGGCACCGCCCGGATAGCCGAACACCGTGTCCACCCCCTGATCCTTCAGGGCCTGGACCACCATCCGCGCGCCGCTCATCACCTCGGTCATCTCTCTCTCCATCTTTGCCGCCTCGGGCGGCGCGATCCGCGCAACAAAAAGCCCCCGGGTTTCACTCGGGGGCGCATGGGAACCGATTATGGTCAACCGTCACCGGCCCATGCGCAGCAATCCTACAAGAAGTACGACACCAGACATTTCCGGGCCTCCGTTGCGGTCGGGCCGGACACTAGGCGGTGCCCGACCCACCGTCAATGGCAAATCGGCGAAGAAAGTGTCGCAGAGGGTCCGATGGCCGCACATTTGTTTCTCTGACTTGCCATAGGCCGAAACAAACGGAAATCCGGGGCACCCGCGTCAGAGCATCAGCGCCACATAGCCCCCGTAGGCCGCCAGCAGCAGCGCCCCGGCCCAGCGGGGCACGCCCTTGAGCGCAAAGGCCATGAGCACGAGAAGGAGCGAGCAGCCCAGAACCCAAGGCATGTCCTCGCGCAGGAAGCGCGGGTCGAGCCCCTGGATCGGCAGGACGAGCCCGGTGATTCCGAGGATCCCCAGCACGTTGAAGATGTTCGATCCGATCACGTTGCCGACGGCGATCTCGGAATGCTTGCGCCAGGCCGCGATGGCCGAAGTGGCCAGTTCGGGCAGCGACGTGCCGACCGCGACGATGGTCAGGCCGATCACCGCCTCGGAGATGCCGAAGGAGCGGGCGATCTGGGTCGAGCTGTCCACGAGAAGCCGCGCGCCCACCATCAGCACCACGAGCCCGCCGAGCGTGATGAGGGCCGACTTCCAGACCGGCGTCAGCGCCTCGGGGTCGGTCTCCTCCTCCTCGGTGCGCCCGGAGAGGAAGGACGAGACGAGAAAGCCCGCCAGCGCCGCCACCAGCACGCCCGCCTCGATCCGCGACAGCCCGTCGCCCAGCAGCATGATCCACAGAAGGACGGTCGCGCCCACCATGAAGGCCAGATCCTTCCAGACCCGCCGTCCGTCGACGGCCACCGGATAGATCAGCGCGGTGAGGCCGAGGATCAGGAGGATGTTGGCGATGTTCGAGCCGAGAACGTTTCCGACCGCGATGGAGGAGGCGCCGTCCAGCGCCGCGTTGAGCGAGACCAGAAGCTCGGGCGTCGAGGTTCCGAAGCCCACGATGGTCAGGCCGATGACCATGGGGCTGATCCGGTAGGACCGCGCGACATTGGCCGCACCCCGCACGAGAAATTCGCCTCCGAAGAAAAGGCCCAGAAGGCCCGCGACAAACAGGATGTAGACCAAGATGCACTCCTCTGCTTCCGGGCCGAAGTGGGCAGAGCCGCGGACATTGCAAGAGGAATCCTCGACGAATGTTCTTCGGTGACGCCGCGTTCGGCGGGAAGGGAGGGAAGGCCATGTCCGGTCACGACCGGACAGATCCCGCGGAACTTGCCGCCGTGTCACCATGGGGTCAGGGCCGGGTGCCGCGTCCGCATCGGGCCGACCGATCCGCCGCGCAGAAGGCTTCGGGAACGTCAGGGGCAGCGTCGCTGTCCGGTCCGGCACCGGCAGCGGGAGAGCGAGTGTCGCGAGCGGCCCCAGCGCCCCGCATGAGGCTCGGGAGGCGGTTGCTGCAAGCGGATCCTGCGCTCTGCAGGGGACTCCGGGAGGCGATTGCCGCGAGCGATCCTTCCGCCCTGCAAGAGGCTGGGGAGACGCTTGCCGCGAGCGTCGGGTTGCGCTGTGCAGGAGAGCCGGGGAGGCGTTCGCTGCCAGCGGCCCCTGCGCGCCGTCAGTCGCGGCTGCGGTCGCCCGAGCGCGCCTCGGGCAGGCTGATCCGCGCCACCTGTTCGGCGATCGGATCGACGCTCAGCGGATGCAGTTCGGCGCGATGGTCGGAGGGCTGGCCGATGTCCTGCCAGCGGCCGCCCTTGTAGATCTCGAGCGCCGAATAGCTGGCCTTGTAACCCATCTTGCGGCTGCCGGGCACCCAGTAGCCGAGATAGACATAGGGCAGGCCCGCCTCGCGCGCGATCTCGATATGGTCGAGGATCACATAGGCCCCCAGCGACCGGCCCGCGAGGTCCGGATCGTAGAAGGAATAGACCATGCTCAGCCCGTCGTCGAAGATGTCCGTCAGGCACACGGCCGAGAGCGGGCGGTTGGAGGGCGTGTCGCCGGGGCGCGAATATTCGATGACGCGCGAGCGGATCGGCGTCTCCTCGATCATGGCCGCGAATTCGAAGATATCCATGTCGGCCATGCCGCCATCGGCGTGCCGGTCGTCGAGGTAGCGCCGGAACAGCGCATACTGGTCCTCGGTGGCCCAGGGGCTGGTGGCATTGCGCCTGAGGTCGGCATTGCGCTTCATCACCCGGCGCTGGGTGCGCGTGGGCTCGAAATCCGCCACGCGGATGCGCGCCGAGAGGCAGGCCGAACATTCGGCGCAGGACGGCCGGTAGAGCACGTTCTGCGACCGCCGGAAGCCCTGCTTCGACAGGGTGTCGTTCAGCTTCTGGGCATGTTCGCCCTGAAGTGCGGTGAACAGCTTCCGCTCCAGCCGCCCCTCGAGATAGGGGCAGGACTGCGGGGCCGTCACATAGAACTGGGGCGCGATGGGAAGCGTGTGGCGCATGGACGGCTCTTTGCTGGATTGCCGGATACGTTAGCAAGGCCTCCGGGCGGCGCCAAGGTCCCAGTTGCCGCCCGGGCCGGTCAAATGCGCGACAGCTTGCCCGCCCTCACTCGCCGGCCGCCCGGTTGATGGCCACGCTGCCCAAGACGAGGTCCGTCAGGCCCTGCGCCCGCGCGGTCGTCAGCATCAGCACCACCGAGACGATCTGCGGCAGGACCATGCCGATCGAGACCGTGTAGCCCAGCGTGTGCAGGAAGGCCTCGGGCAGGCCGAAGGGTCGCCCCTCGTGCGTGCGCAGCCGGATCGCCATCAGCCGCATCCCGGGCGTGGCCGAACTGCGGGCGAGCGAGACGGTCCGGTAGGCGAAGCCCACGCAGAGAAAGAGAAGCGGCAGGTAGAAGAGCGCGGTGAAGGCCGTGAAGGGCACGATCAGCGCGGTCAGGAGCGAGATCAGCACCATGTCGATCACCCAGGCAAGCCCGCGCTTCAGCGGCACGTCGGCATAGAATTCCGCGTGACGGTCGGGATCGGGCAGGGGGTCGGTCCAGGTGTGGCTCATCGCAGGTTCCTCTGTGGGGGGAAGCGGCCCCGGGGGCCGCCTCTATGTCGGAGTGCCTTGGCCCCGGCGCAAGGCCCGGCGCGTCGCGGGAATGGGGTGGGCATTACATACCTCCGCAACGCCAGCTTCGCGCCTCCCCATCCTCAAGCGGGCATGTCGGGCGCCATGCCCCGGATGACAGGCCCGCCTCGTCGCCGGGGCGGGGTAGGGACGATCCTCGGCTCTCGGGCCGCTCGATCTCGGGCGGGTATGTCGGAGCGCCATGAGCCACTGAAAGGCCCGGGAGCGTCGTCGGAAAGTACCGGGCGAAGATCTCCGGGCAGTGGCTGCCTCGGGCCTCCAGATCCTCTGGCGGACCTGTCGGAGGGCAGTGTCCCGAGCACCAGGCCCGGGGGTCGTCGGTTAGGGGGGCACGGTGCCCCCCGCAACGGTTGCCTCAGGCCTCGACATCCTCGGCGGGCGTTCCGGCCTTGCGGGCACGATCCTGCATGAAGGCGTCGAACTCCTGCTTGTCCTTGGCCTCGCGCAGGCGCTGGAGGAAGGATTCGAAGGCGATCTGCTCTTCCTCGAGCCGGCGCAGCGTGTCGGCCTTGTAGGCGTCGAAGGCGGCGTTGCCGCTGCTGTTCCAGGCCATGGACCGGGACGCGGTGCGACGGGGGCTGCAGGAACGGTTGAACATGCGCTTGCTCCAGATCATGTAGGCGAGAAGGGCGAGGCCAACGGGCCAGAAGGCGATGAAGCCTGCAACCATCGCGGCGATCCAGGCCGGACGGCCGCGCTCGTCGAGCCAGGCTTCGGCGCGGCCGGGCCAGGAGGCGAAGCCGGCGCGGGCAGTGGCGGGTATCATGGGCGATCTCCGTCTGAAAGGTGGATGTGAAGCTCTTTCACATTCCTTCAGATGGGAAGTTTCCGCCCCCGCGCAAGAGGCGATGTTAAGGTAATTCACATCTTCGGAGGGCGGAGGGCGTTATTCTGCCCGAGCGGAACCGGCAGACAGTGGGCGGGCCTTGCCGCGTAGGAGCTGAAAGGCTGCCCACCGGCGGCAGAGACGACCCTCGCGGGCCGAACCGCGCGAGAGCCTCGCGGCGCCGTTCCCGGCGCATCCCGGGCGGCGGCGTCGTCGGAATGGGCTTTTTGCCGGGGCAGGGGCGTCCTCCCCGGCCCGCGTGGGTCCTGTCCCGGAAATTGCGCGCGGTGACCCGGAGGGGGGCTGATGCGGAGGACGCAGCCGATGTGTCTGGAGGCTGGCGGAGCTGGCGGCCAATCCGTTCGCCCTCCCCGAAGGCTTCAGGCGGTGAACTGCCCGATCCGCGCGCCGGTCAGGCGCTGCAGGATGTCGGGAGCCACGGCGAAGATGTGGCGCGGCGTGCCGCCCGCGGCCCAGACCTCGGGAAACTCCATCAGCCGCGGGTCGAGCCAGACCGGCAGCGGCACGAGATGACCCACGGGCGCCACGCCGCCGATGGCGAAGCCCGACTGCGCGCGCACCGTGGCCGCATCTGCCCGCCCGAGCGCCTCACCCGCAAGCGCGCCCGCCTTCTCGACCGAGACCTGATTGCCCCCGGCGGTGAGGAAGAGATGCAGCTGCCCGCTCTCGGCGCCGAGAAACAGGATCGACTTCACGATCTGGTCGAGCGCACAGCCCGCGGCGGCGGCGGCCTGTTCGGCGGTGCGGGTCTCGGCCGGCATCTCGCGGATCTCGGCCGCAACGCCCGCCGCCTCCAGCGCGGACCGGACCCGCGCGAGGCTCTTGCTCATGTCGTCTCTCTCTCCTGTCTCCGGCGGGCCCGCCCCGCCTGCCGTTCCCGCAGAGGCGGCATCCGCCGCCCTGCGCCTGCATCCGGGGCTCCCGCCCCCTCTATCGCCCGGCGCCTGCGACCTTTCAAGCCGGGGCAGCCGTTGACCCGGCGCGGAGCTGCGGCCATGCTCGCCGCCATGACAACCTTCGCCTCGCGCCTCACCCGCCAGCCCTTGCCCTACGAGCCCGACGCCACGGCAGACGTCGCCGCGAGCTTCGCCGATCTGGATCCGGCCCTTGCGGGCCTTCTGGGCGCCACCGCCGGCTGCAGCCCCTATCTGCGCGGCCTCATGGTCCGCGAGGAAGCATGGCTGCGCGAGGCGCTGGCGCAGGCCCCCGAAGCCGCGCTCGACGGGGTCCTCGACCCGCTGGGAGATCTGCCGCTCGCGGCGCTGGGCGACGGGCTGCGCATCGCCAAGCGGCGCACCGCGCTTCTGACCGCTCTGGCCGATCTGGGCGGCGTCTGGCCGCTCGAGACGGTGACCTCCGCATTGACGCGGCTCGCCGACCGGGCCACCGACCTTGCGCTGAAGCGGCTGGTGGCCGACGAGATCCGGCGCGGCAAGCTGCCCGGCGCCACGCCCGAGGATGCCGAGACCGCGGGCGGCATGGTCGCGCTCGCCATGGGCAAGATGGGGGCGGGAGAGCTCAACTATTCCTCCGACATCGACCTCGTCTGCCTCTTCGACGAGACGCGTTATCCGGGGCAGCAGCAGGAGGCCCGCGCCGCCTTCATCCGCGTGACGCGCAGAATGACCGCCCTTCTGTCCGACCTCACCGCCGAGGGCTACGTTTTCCGCACCGACCTGCGGCTGCGCCCCGACGCGGCGGTGACGCCGGTCTGTCTCTCGATGGCCGCGGCCGAAAGCTATTACGAGAGTGTCGGCCGCACCTGGGAACGGGCGGCCTATATCAAGGCCCGTCCCTGCGGCGGCGATCTGGCCGCGGGCGAGCGGTTCCTGAAGGCGCTGGTGCCCTTCGTCTGGCGCAAGCATCTCGATTTCGTGGCGATCCAGGATGCGCACGACATGCGGCTGCGCATCCGTGACCACCGTGGCCTGCACGGGCCTGTGGTGATCGAGGGCCATGACATGAAGCTCGGCGTGGGCGGCATCCGCGAGATCGAGTTCTTCACCCAGACCCGTCAGCTCATCGCCGGCGGACGCGACCCCGGCCTGCGCGACCGCACGACGGTGGGAGGGCTGCGCGCGCTCTCGGCTGCGGGCTGGATCCCCGCCGACGTGACCGAGGAGCTGATCGACCATTACCGCGCCCACCGCGAGGTCGAGCACCGGCTCCAGATGGTGCAGGACGCGCAGACACATACCATGCCGACGAGCGCCGAGGGGGTCGACCGGATCGCGGCCTTCTGCGGCCGCACGCCCGAAGCCTTCCGCACGCTCCTGCGGGACCGGCTCGAACGGGTGGACCGGCTGACCGAAGGGTTCTTCGCTCCCGGCGCGGCCGAGAAGGGGCCGGAGCTGTCGGCCCGGGCGCGCGACATCGTCGAGGGCTGGGCGAGTTACCCTGCGCTCCGCTCGCAGCGCGCGGTCGAGATCTTCCGGCGGCTGCGCCCGCAGATCCTGAAGAGCCTCGCACGCGCCGCAAATCCGGACGAGGCGCTGGCCGCTTTCGACGGCTTTCTGGGCGGGCTGCCCGCGGGCGTGCAGATCTTCGCCCTCTTCGATGCGAACCCGCCGCTCGTCGATCTGATCGCCGACATCTGCGCGACCTCGCCCAAGCTCGCGCGGTATCTCTCGCGCAATGCTTCGGTGCTCGACGCGGTGATCGGGGGCGGCTTCTTCACCCACTGGCCGGGCACGCCCGCCCTGGTGCGCGAGCTGACCGACCGTCTGGCCGAGCTTCCCGATTACGAGCGCAAGCTCGACGCGGCGCGGCGCTGGATGAAGGAATGGCACTTCCGCGTGGGCGTGCATCATCTGCGCGGCCTGATCGATGCGTTCGAGGCGGCCAAGGAATATGCCGATCTGGCCGAGGCGGTGGTCGTGGCGCTCTGGCCGGTGGTCTGCGAGGAGTTCGCGCGGAAGCACGGCCCGCAGCCCGGGCGCGGGGCGGTCGTCCTCGGCATGGGCAGTCTGGGCGCGGGGCGGCTCAATGCGGGCTCGGATCTCGACCTGATCGTCATCCACGATGCGCAGGGGCAGGAAGAGAGCGAGGGCCCCCGGCCGCTCGCGGCGCGGCCCTATTTTGCGCGCCTCACCCAGGCGATGGTGACCGCGCTCACCGCCCCCATGGCCGAGGGCCGGCTCTATGAGGTCGACATGCGGCTCCGTCCCTCGGGGCGGCAGGGGCCGGTGGCCACCGCGCTCGCCTCCTTCCGCAGCTACCAGCGCGAGGAGGCCTGGACCTGGGAGCATCTGGCGCTGACCCGCGCCCGCCCGCTCGCGGGCAACCCGGACCTCGCCGGCGAGATCGAGGCGCTGCGGCGCGAGATCCTCTCCGAGAAGGCGGTGGCGGCACGCGTGCTGCCGGATGTGGCCGACATGCGCCGGAGGCTCGCCGAGGCCAAGCCGCCGGGCGGGCCGTGGGAGGCCAAGAACGGCGCTGGGCGGCTGATGGATGTGGAGCTTCTGGCCGAGACGGCGGCGCTGCTCGCAGGCGATCCCGCGCGGCGCGTCGAGCAGCAACTGCGCGCGGGTGTCCGGAGCGGTTTCCTGACGGCGGCCTGCGAGGCGGATCTGCTGGCAGCCTACCGGCTCTGCTGGCGGCTGCAGGCGGGCTCGCGGCTTCTTTCCGAGGGACCGCTCGATTTCGAGAACCTGGGCGAGGGGGGGCGTGCGTTCCTCCTGCGCGAGGTGGAGGCGCCCGATGCCGAGGCGCTGCTCGCGCGGCTGCAGGAGCGCGTGACGGCGGCAGCGGCGCGCATCGATGCGCGGCTGGGGCCGGAGACGGGAACAGAAGAAGGAGAGGGCGACCGTGCAGCTGGATGAAGCGGATCCGAAGGGCCTCGTGCGCGAGAGCTATGCGATCGAGGGGATCAGCGCGGGCGAGTGCCGCTCGATCTTCGTCGACTGGGCGCTGAGCCTGCCCTCCGACCGGGTGGCCGAGGCGCTGCGGACGCTGCTCGAGGCCTATGCCGCGGCCAGGCCGGAGCATCCGATGAGCGAGGTGCTGGCCGGGGGCCTCGCGGCGGCGCCCAGCCCCCGCCGCCGGGGCGGCCGCGCCGCTCGGGTGACGGAAGCCTGAGGCTGCCGCTGGCCGGCGGAGCGAACGTGCCGAAACAGCTGCGGGCCGCCGACAGCACCCTGGCCGGAGCACGCGCACCGGCGCTGCGTCCGAGGAACCGGACAATGCCCCGTCCCATCGCAGGACCGGAGGTGCCGATGAGGGCCGGTCAACCGGCAGGCGCGCAGCGGAGCGCGCCGTGCCGGTGCGTTCCGCCGTCAGCGCAGGGCGGCCGCTTCCTGAGCGAGCCGCGTGATGCCTGCCCAGTCGCCCGCCTCCATCATGGCTTTCGGTGCGACCCAGCTGCCGCCGACGCAGACGACATTGGCAAGCCCGAGATAGGTCGCCGCATTGCCGAGCCCGATGCCGCCCGTGGGGCAGAAAGTCACCTGGGGCAGCGGCCCGCCCAGCGCCTTCACAGCCGGGGCGCCGCCCGAGGTCTCGGCGGGGAAGAACTTCTGCATCGTGTAGCCCCGCTCGAGAAGCGCCATCACTTCGGTCGCGGTGGCCGCGCCGGGCAGGAGCGGGAGGCCCTCGGCTTCGCAGGCATCGAGCAGAAGGTCCGAGGCGCCCGGCGAGACGCCGAAGCGCGCGCCCGCGGCCCGGGCCGCCGCCACATCGGCGGGCGTGAGCAGCGTGCCCGCGCCGACGATCCCGCCCTCGACCTCCGCCATGATGCGGATCGCGTCGAGCGCCACGGGCGTGCGCAGCGTCACCTCGAGCGCAGGCAGGCCGCCCGCCACCAGCGCCTCGGCCAGCGGCCGGGCATGAGCGAGATCCTCGATCACCAGCACGGGCACCACCGCAGCACGGCGGCAGATCTCCAGGGCTTGGCGGCTTTGGTCGGCAGGGGTCATGTCACTTCCTTTCGGCGGAGGCTCTGGGAGCAGGCGGAGGAGCCTCCGGCGGGGATATTTGAGCCAGAATGAAAGGGCAAGGAGAGGGGAAGAGGGGCGCCCCGCCTCGGGCGGCATGGAGCCGGGGAAGCGGGGCGCTTTCACTCTGGGCGGTCATCGGCGTCCCCGCCTGTACCGCTCTGCCAGATTGATCCCATCTGCTTTCATTCTGGTTAAAATATCCCCGCCGGAGGCTCCGACAGAGGATCGGGGCGCGAGGCTCAGACGACCACGGCCGCGCCTTCGGTTGCGGAACTCACCGTGGCTCGGAAGGCCGCGAAAAGCTCGCGGCCGATGCCGTGGGCGGAGGCGGAGAGGTCGGCCTCGACCGGAATCCGATCCTCGAAACCCTCGGCCAGGACATCGAGCCGGCCCGTCGTCGCATCCACCCGCAGGAGATCGCCGTTCCGGAGGCGGGCAAGCGGGCCGCCCATCGCCGCCTCGGGTGCGACATGGATCGCCGAGGGCACCTTGCCCGAGGCCCCCGACATGCGCCCATCGGTCACCAGCGCCACGCGCAGGCCACGATCCTGCAGCACCGAGAGCACCGGCGTCAGCGAATGCAGCTCGGGCATCCCGTTGGCGCGCGGGCCCTGGAAGCGCACCACCACCACGGTGTCCGTGGTGAACTCTCCCGCCCGGAAGGCGGCCTTGACCGCCTCCTGATCGTGGAAGATCCGGGCCGGTGCCTCGATCACATGGCGGTCGGGCGCCACGGCCGAGACCTTCATCACGCCGCGCCCGAGGTTGCCCGACAGCTGGCGCAGCCCGCCCGAGGGCTGGAACGGCTCGGTCGCCGGGCGCAGGATACGGTCGTTCTGCGAGGCGTCCGGCCCGTCGCGCCAGACGAGGCCGTCCTCGGTCAGCACCGGCTCGCGCCGGTAGAGGCTCAGACCGTCGCCCGCGACCGTCTGCACCTCTTCGTGCAGGAGGCCCGCATCGAGGAGCTGGCCGATCATGTAGGGCAGACCGCCCGCCGCATGGAAGTGGTTCACGTCGGCCATGCCGTTCGGATAGACCTTGGCCATCAGCGGCACGACCTCGGAAATGTCGGCGAAATCCTCCAGATCGAGGAGAACGCCCGCGGCCCGCGCCATGGCAGGCAGGTGCAGCACGAGGTTGGTCGACCCCCCCGTCGCCATCAGCCCCACGAGCCCGTTCACGAAGGCGCGTTCGTCGAGGATCTGCCCCACTGGGCGATAATCGTTGCCGAGCGCGGTGATGGCCGCGGCGCGCTCGACCGCGGCCACCGTCAGCGCCTCGCGCAGGGGGGTGTTCGGGTTGACGAAACTCGCCCCCGGCAGGTGGAGCCCCATGAATTCCATCAGCATCTGGTTGGTGTTGGCCGTGCCGTAGAAGGTGCAGGTGCCGGGGCCGTGGTAGGAGGCCATCTCGGCCGCCATCAGCGCCTCGCGCCCCACCTCGCCGGTCGCGAACTGGTTGCGCACGCGCGACTTCTCGTCATTGGGCAGGCCCGAAGTCATGGGGCCGCCCGGCACGAAGACCGCCGGCACATGGCCGAAGGTCGCCGCCGCCATCACGAGGCCCGGAACGATCTTGTCGCAGATCCCGAGAAAGAGCGCCGCATCGTAGCAGTTGTGCGAGAGCGACACGCCCGCCGCCAGCGCGATCACGTCGCGCGAGAAGAGCGACAGCTCCATCCCCGGCTGGCCCTGCGTGACCCCGTCGCACATGGCCGGCACCCCGCCCGCCACCTGTGCCGTGGCGCCCGCCCGGCGCGCGGCGGCCCGGATCAGCCTGGGATAATCCTCGTAGGGCTGATGGGCCGACAGCATGTCGTTGTAGGCGGTCACGATCCCGAGGTTCGGCGCCCGCCCCGCGGCCAGCGCCTCCTTGTCCTCGCCCATCGCCGCATAGGCATGGGCCTGGTTGCCGCAGGTCAGATGCGCGCGGACCGGACCCGCCTCGGCCGCGCGTCCCGTGCGCTCGAGATAGGCGCCGCGGCTCGCTTCCGAGCGGGCGCGGATACGGTCGGTGACGCGGGCGACAGTGGCGTTCAGGGTCATGCGGCGGCCTCGATGGCTGGAGAGGACGGCGCGGCATGAACCGCGGCCGGCCTGGGCGGCTTTCCGGGATCGGGTTTGTTAGCGCTAACTAGCGCAAAGCGGGCGCAAGGGAAAGGGCCGCCTTCACGGTTCGGCGCAGGAATGGGCAGCCGCCGGGTGAATAGGTCAGCACAGCTGTCCCGATCTGCGTCTGGCGCATGGCGGATCTTCTCAATGGGAGGATGTGCTTGGCGCCGCAAGGGGCTAGGTGTTGCCGCAGGGGAGGGCTGGACCGAAGGAGTGGCTCCATGACCCGGACGAATGGACAAGACATGCAAGACTATGTGATCGACCATATGGCGATCGAAGCCGAAGCCCGCCGCCTGCGCAACGAAGCGATCCGCGAGGGCTTTGCCGCCCTGCGCACGATCCTCGCCCGGCGCTTCGCAGGCTTCGGCCGCGGCACGGCGCGCGCCCACTGAGGCAGGCCCTTCGGGGCATGAGCGCACGAGGATAGTCGGCTGAGGCAGTCATTGTCGCAGCATGGAAAGGGCTCCGCCGCGTCGGAGCCCTTTTTCTTTGGGGCCACCTTCGGGCCCCGAGCCTTTTCCCGGCGCGCAGAAGCCGCTAGAGGAGGGGCCGACCCCAACAGCGGAAGCTCCCGATGACCAGACCCACCGTTCGCCTGCGTCCCAAGGCCGAGGCCCGCGCCCTTCGGCACGGCTTTCCCTGGGTTTATGCCGACGAACTCGTGACCGACCGGCGCACGCAGGCACTCACGCCCGGCACGCTCGCCGTGCTCGAGGATGCCGAGCGGCGCGCACTGGGTCTCGTGACCGTCAATGTGAGCTCGAAGATCATCGCGCGGATGCTCGACCGCGATCCCGAGGCCGTCATCGACGAAGGCTGGTTCGCCGAACGGCTGACGCGGGCGTTGGCGCTCCGCGAGCGGCTGTTCGACCAGCCCTTCTACCGGCTGGTCCATGCCGAGGCCGACGGGCTGCCCGGCGTCGTGATCGACCGGTTCGGAGAGGCGGCGGTGATCCAGCCCAATGCCGCCTGGGCCGAGACGCATCTGTCCGAACTGGAGGCCGCGCTGGTGCGGGTGACCGGCGTGACGACGGTGGTCAAGAACGGCACCGGGCGAGCGCGGGGCCTCGAGGGGCTGGCCGAGGAGACGGTGGTGCTGCGCGGCGGCCTCAGTGCGCCGGTGCCGGTTCCGATGAACGGCGCGACCTACATGGCCGATCTCACCGGCGGGCAGAAGACGGGGCTCTTCTACGACCAGCGGCCGAACCATGCCTTCGCCGCGCGCCTCGGCCGCGGCGGCTCGGTGCTCGATGTCTTCACCCATGTCGGCGGCTTCGCTCTCGCCGCCCTTGCGGGCGGCGCCGAGCGGGCGCTCGCGGTCGATGCGTCGGGCCCGGCGCTGGCGCTGGCCGAGGCGGGGGCGAAGCTTGCGGGTCTCGGCGATCGGTTCGAGACCCGGCAGGCCGATGCCTTCCAGGCGCTCGAGGCACTGGGAGCCGAGGGGGCACGCTTCGATCTCGTGATCTGCGACCCTCCCGCCTTCGCTCCCGCGAAGCCCGCGCTCGAAGCGGGGCTGCGGGCCTACGAACGGCTCGCGCGGCTGGCGGCGCCGCTGGTGGCGCCGGGCGGGCATCTCGTCCTCTGCTCCTGCTCGCATGCGGCCGACCTCTCCGCCTTCCGCAATGCCTCGGCGCGCGGCATCGGGCGGGGCGGGCGGCGCGGCCAGCTGATCCACACGGGCTTTGCCGGGCCCGACCATCCGATCCTGCCGCAGCTGGCGGAATCGGGCTATCTCAAGTCGCTCTTCTTCCGGCTCGACGGGTGAGGGTCGTCCTCGACGCCTGTGTGCTGTTCCCGACCGTGCTGCGCGAGATCCTTCTGGGTTGCGCGGCGCGGGGGCTCTTCGTGCCGCTCTGGTCCGAGCGGATCCTCGAGGAATGGGCGCGCGCGACCCGCCGCCTCGGACCTCTGGCCGAGGTGCAGGCGCGGGGCGACGGTACCACGATCCGCGCGGCCTTCCCCTCGGCCATGATCCCGCCCCAACCGGGGCTCGAGGCGCGGCTGCATCTGCCCGACGAGGCCGATATCCATGTGCTGGCGGTGGCCATCGCCGGCCATGCCGATGCGATCCTGACCTTCAACGCGGCCGACTTCCCGCGCGGCACGCTCAGCGCCGAAGGGCTGGCCCGGCGCGACCCCGACGGCTTCCTGTGGGAGCTCTGGTCCTTCCACCCCGAGGCGGTGGCCGCGGCGGTGGAAGAGGTGCGCGCCCGCGCCGAGGCGATCTCGGGCGCGCCGGTTGCGCTGAAGGGGCTTCTGAAGCGGGTCCGGCTGCCGAAGCTCGCCAAGGCGCTGCAGGCCTGACGTCTCGGCACCTCGGCCGCCTGTCCTTCGCGCTTCGTGAAGGACAGGGCTCACCCCTCGATCCAGCGCGCCTCGCGTTCCTCGATGCGGCGGATGCGCTCGTCGGTGGCGGGATGGCTCATGAGCCAGGCGGGCACGGCCGAGCCGTTCATGCCCGACCAGCGGTGGAGCTTGTGGAACAGCGATTTCTGCGGCTCCGTCCCGATCCCCGCCTTGACCAAGAGCGCCGAGGCATAGGCGTCCGCCTCGTGCTCGTCGCGCCGCGACAGGCGGGCCGACAGCGCCGAGGTCAGCAGCCGCGCGATCCAGATGCCCGCGAAGGGCACGAAGCGGTTCAGCACCGCCCCGAGCATCATCAGCACCGCATTCTGGCCGGTGAAATCGATCATCCGGCGCCGCGAATGGCCGAGCGCCACATGGCCCAGCTCATGGGCAATGACCGAGGCCAGCTCTTCCGCCGTCACCTCACCCGCGCGGTATTTCCTGAGAAACCCGCGGGTGAGGAATATCCGCCCGTCGGGGGCGGCGAGGCCATTGACCGGATCCACCTCGAAGACCGAGACCTTCACGGTGGGCAGGTCGAGGGCCGCGGCCATCCGCCGGGCCAAGGCCAGGATCTCGGGCTCGTCGAGCGGGCGCGACTGGGCGTCGAGCATCCGCTTCGTTCTCCAGACGGAGAACTGGTACATGAGAAACCCGTAGGCGATGGCGAGAAGCAGCGGCGTCAGCTTGAGCATGGGCTCAATATGGAGGCCGCGGCCGGGCAGCGAAAGGGCCCGTCGCCGGCAGGGCGCAGCGATCAGCGCGAGAGGGTCTTCACCCCGGCCGTGATCCCCTCCAGCGTCATCGGCACCATGCGGTCCTCGAAGATCTCGCGGATCAGGCGGATCGACTGGGTATAGCCCCAGTGCTTCTCGGGCACCGGATTGATCCAGAGCGTCGAGGGCCACTGCGCGCGGGCGCGGCGCAGCCAGACTTCGCCCGCCTCGGCGTTCCAGTGCTCGTTGGCGCCGCCCGGATGCAGGATCTCGTAGGGGCTCATCGAGGCATCGCCCACGAAGATGCATTTGTAATCCGGCCCGTAGGTGCGGATCACCTGATCGGTCGGCGTCTGCTCGTCCCAGCGGCGGCGGTTGTCGCGCCACACGCCCTCGTAGAGGCAGTTGTGAAAGTAGAAATGTTCGAAATGCTTGAACTCGGCGCGGGCGGCCGAGAAGAGCTCCTCGACCACTTTCACATGGTCGTCCATCGAGCCGCCGATATCGAGAAAGAGCAGCACCTTGACCGCATTGTGCCGCTCGGGGCGGGTCCTGACGTCGAGATAGCCGTGCTCGGCCGTGGCGCGGATCGTGCCGTCGAGGTCGAATTCCTGCGCCGCCCCCTCGCGCGCCCAGCGGCGCAGGCGGCGCAGCGCCACCTTGAGATTGCGGGTGCCGAGCTCGACCTGATCGTCCAGATTGCGGAACTCGCGCCTGTCCCAGACCTTGACCGCGCGGCGGTGGCGGCTTTCGTCCTGCCCGATGCGCACGCCTTCCGGGTTGTAGCCATAGGCGCCGAAGGGCGAGGTGCCGGCGGTGCCGATCCACTTGCTACCGCCCTGATGGCGGCCCTTCTGCTCGGCCAAGCGCTCCTTCAGCGTCTCCATCAGCTTGTCGAACCCGCCGAGGGCCGCGATCTCCGCCCGCTCCTCGGGGCTCAGATGCTTCTCGGCCAGCTTCTCGAGCCACTCGCGCGGCAGATCCACCGCGGCCAGCACTTCATCGGCCGTGATCGTCTCCAAGCCGCGGAAGCTTTCGGCGAAGGCGCGATCGAACCGGTCGAGATGCCGCTCGTCCTTGACCATGGCGGTGCGCGCGAGATGGTAGAAGCCCTCGACGTCCCAGGTCACGAGGCCTGCGGCCATCCCCTCGAGAAAGCTCAGATATTCCCGGAGCGAGACCGGCACCCCGGTCCGGCGGAGCGTGTCGAAGAAGGGCAGGAACATCAGCAGCTCCCGCGCCGGGCCATCAGGCCAGCCGCTCGATCAGGATGGTCAGGAACAGCCCCCCCAGCGCGAAGGCGATGGCGAAGGCCGCGCCATACTGGGCCATGTCGAGGCGCTGCCCGCCATGGCGGCGCGCGGTGGCCACGCCGAGGATGGCTCCGAGGAGGGCGCCGGCCAGAACGATCATCCGCTGTCTCCGTTGTCGGTCATGGCCAGGGCGAGCGATGGCCGGCTCGGAGTGAGAGCGGCGATCTCGCTCATCCGGCTGCGCACCTCGGCCTCGTCGCCGAAGCCATAGCGCGCCCAGGCGAGGCTGTCGAGGCGCGACGCCCGCGCTTCGGCCGCATGGCCGGAAAGGCGCAGCGCCTCGGAGCGGATCATGAGGAGCGTGGCGAGCAGCGCCGCATTCTCGGCACGCGAGGCCACGGGAATGGCGCGGTTGCAGAGCAGGATCGCCTCGGGCGCCTGACCGGAGGAGAGCGCCAGCGCAGCCATCTGCATGTCGATATGGGCGGTGTGGATCTCGCCGCCGGGCAGGGTCAGGTAGATCCGCACCGCCTCGATGAAGGCCGCAACGGAGAGATCCATCTCGTCGGCAACCCCGAGGCGGCCGAAGCCGAAGAGGCTGAAGCCCATCCGCGCATCCTGCCACCCTTCGGCCCGGGCGATGCTGAGGGCGCGCACCGCCGCCGCATGGCGGCGCCGGTCGCTGCCGGTGGGGCCGAGCGCCTCTTCGATGGCCTCGATCCAGGGGCGCGGCGTCGGATCCTCGGGCGCCGGGGCCGTGGCGCGGCCCCCCTTCGGATTGATCCGCGCGAGCAGCTTCGGCAGCACGGCCGCGACCTCGGCGCGTGTCATGCCCGAGCGCAGCTCGGGCGCGTAGGTCGCGCGCAGGATGAGCATGTCGAAGCCGGTCAGGACCGTGTGGAAATTGTCGTCGTTGAACACGCTGTCGGACAGCCGGTAGAGGTCGTTGAGCGGGCCGATGGCCTGGGCCAGCTCCTCGTGCAGGCAGTCGCGCACCTCCTGCGGGCTCGTGTCGGCCGGAATGAAGATGGCCACCTGCTCGCGCTCTTGCAGCGTGGCCCAGTCGACCTGCGCTTCGCGGCGGACGCGGCGGTAGGTCTCGAACGAGGTCACGCGCGGCACGACGAAACAGGCGGCGGTGGGCACCAGCGCCTGCATCCGCCGCCGTTCGACGAATTCGATGGAGACGGCCGCCGGGCCCTCGGTCTCGTGGATGTCGATCCGGGCCTCGTGCCGCAGCCGGGCCAGCAGGCGCGCCAGATCGGCCTCGGCGGTGGCGGGAACGGGACCCGTCATCGAGACGGTGATCGGCCCCTCGAACCGCGAGAACCGCTCGAGTCTGCGCCCGCTCTCCATCTGGAAGGTGAGTTCGAGGAAGTCGCGCGCGATCTCGGCATTCGGCCGCTGCGACCGGGTCGCCGCGCTGTCGGAAAACACTTTCATTTGCGGTAGAGGGTCGATCACCAGCCAGTGTGGCCGCTCCATCGCGACTTCGGCCTCGGGCATCCCGCCACAGGCCGACAGGAAGAGGCCCGCCGCGAACAGCCAGTGCCGCATCACAGCACCCGGTTGTAGCGGATGAAGGGCGACTTGCGGGCGATCCGGTCGTAGACGGCGCGGGCGCGGGCATTGTTCTCGGCCGTGTGCCAGTAGACGGCGGGCGCGCCTTCCGCATCGGCGGCCCGGTAGACGGCAGAGATCAGCGCGGTCGCCACGCCGCGGCCGCGCGCTTCGGGCAGGGTGAACAGGTCCTGCAGGTAGCAGATGTTCTCGATCCTCCAGCAATGCCGGTGGAAGAGGTAATGGACGAGCCCCACCGCCGCGCCGCCTCGCCAGGCGAGGAGGCCGCGCGGCTCGGACGGCGCACCCGAGGTCAGGCGCGCGAAGGTCGAGGCCAGCACCTCCTCGGGCAGCTCGGTCTCGTAAAACCGCAGGTAGGCCTGCCAGACGGGGCGCCAGGCGGCCTCGTCCTCGGGGGTGATGGGGCGCAGGACGAGGTCTTCGGACATGGAAATCCCGGATTGGAGAAGGGCGAGGGGCGCGGGCCTCAGCCCGGCCGCCGCGCCATGAAGGCCAGACGCTCGAATAGATGCACGTCCTGCTCGTTCTTCAGCAGCGCCCCGTGCAGCCGCGGCAGCAGGCTGCGTCCGTCGCGGCGGAGATCCTCGGCCGCAAGATCCTCGGCCAGCAGCAGCTTGAGCCAGTCGAGCACCTCGGAGGTCGAGGGCTTCTTCTTCAGCCCCGGCACCTCGCGCAGCTCGTAGAACTGGGTCAGCGCCGCGGTGAGAAGCTGCTCCTTCAGGTCGGGGAAATGCACGCCCACGATGGCCCGCATCGTCTCGAGATCGGGGAAGCGGATGTAATGGAAGAAGCAGCGGCGCAGGAAGGCATCCGGCAGCTCCTTCTCGTTGTTCGAGGTGATGATGACCACCGGGCGATGCTGCGCCCGCACGGTCTCGCCGGTCTCGTAGACGTGGAACTCCATCCGGTCGAGTTCCTGCAGCAGATCGTTCGGGAACTCGATGTCGGCCTTGTCGATCTCGTCGATGAGCAGGACGACCCGGCCCGGCGCCTCGAACGCCTGCCACAGCTTGCCCTTGCGGATGTAGTTGCGCACGTCGTGCACGCGCTCTTCGCCCAGCTGGCTGTCGCGCAGACGGCTGACGGCATCATATTCGTAAAGGCCCTGCTGCGCCTTTGTGGTGCTCTTCACATGCCATTCGATGAGCGGCAGGCCCAGCGATTGCGCCACCTGACGCGCGAGCTCCGTCTTTCCGGTGCCCGGCTCTCCCTTGACCAGAAGCGGCCGCTGGAGCGTCACGGCCGCATTCACCGCCACCGTCAGGTCCTCGGTGGCGACATAGGTCGAGGTGGAGGAAAATTTCATTTACGCTGCGTCAGGTTGGGGGAAATTGCTGAGGCAGAATAGCACAGGTTGACTCCGTCGCAAGCTCCGCGACGCAGCTAGTGACAAAGGGTCCCGCTTGCGATAGATGAGCCGCATTGAAGGGAGCGCCGGATGACTGTGAACCACATTTCGGAGCCTGCCGGCCTGCAACAGAGAGCAGCAGCCATGAAAGCAGAGATCTTTCTGCCTGAAGATTATCGCCCCGCCGAAAACGAACCTTTCATGAATGAGCGGCAGCTGGAGTATTTCCGCCGCAAACTCCTCAACTGGAAACAGGAACTGCTGGATCAGAGCGCCGAGACCATCGAGGGGCTTCAGGAATCCGGCCGCAACGTCCCCGACATCGCCGACCGCGCCAGCGAAGAGACGGACCGGGCGCTCGAACTGCGCACCCGCGACCGGCAGCGCAAGCTGGTGGCCAAGATCGACGCCGCGCTGCGGCGGATCGAGGCCGGCGAATACGGCTATTGCGAAGTCACGGGTGAGCCCATCTCGCTCAAGCGTCTGGATGCGCGGCCGATCGCGACCATGACGCTCGAGGCGCAGGAACGCCACGAGCGCCGCGAGCGCGTGCACCGCGACGAGTAAGCGCATCTGCGCCTCCCGGCTTGCCCTCCGGCCGCCCGGGCGCAAAAACTGACGCCGGACCCGTTCGGTCCGGCGTTCGCATGTGGAGGAACCCGATGAGCCTGAAGGATTCCGAGGTCACCGTCCTCGGGGCCGGCGTTGCCGGTCTGGCGGTGGCCCGGGCGCTCGCGCTCCGCGGGGCCGAGGTCACGGTGCTCGAGCAGGCCGAGGCGATCCGCGAAGTGGGCGCGGGCCTGCAGATCTCGCCGAACGGTGCGGCCGTGCTGCGCGCCCTGGGCCTCGGCGACGCGCTCGAGGCGGCCTCGATGCGCGCGCAGGCGGTGGAACTGCGCAACGGCGTCGGCGGCGATCTGGTGCTGAAGCTCGATCTCGCACGGCTCCGGCCCGGGCAGGGCTACCATCTCATGCACCGCGCCGACCTGATCGACCTTCTGGCCCAAGGCGCGCGCGAGGCGGGCGTGCAGATCCGGCTGCTCCAGAAGATCGAGGCGGTGGATCTGGGCGGGCCGCGCCCGCGATTGGTTACGGCGCAGGGTGCGGAATATGCGCCGAACCTGCTCATCGGCGCGGACGGGCTGCATTCGCTGGTGCGGGCCGAGCTGAACGGGCCGGCGCAGCCCTTCTTCACCAATCAGGTGGCGTGGCGCACGGTGATCCCCGCCACCCCGGGCGAGCCGGTGGTGGCCGAGGTGCATATGGGCGAGGGCCGCCATCTCGTGAGCTATCCCATGCGCGGCGGCACCGTGCGCAATATCGTGGCCGTCGAAGAGCGGAAGCGCTGGGTGCAGGAGGGCTGGAACCTGCGCGACGATCCGGTGGATCTGCGCCTCGCCTTCGCAGGCTTCAACGGCCGGGTGCGCCACTGGCTCGAGCAGGTGCCCGACGTGTGGCTCTGGGGCCTCTTCCGCCATCCGGTCGCCCACACCTGGTATCGCGGCCATGCGGCCATCCTCGGCGATGCCGCCCATCCGACGCTGCCCTTCCTCGCGCAGGGTGCCAACATGGCTCTCGAGGATGCCTGGGTGCTGGCGGAATGTCTCGCGCGGCACTCCAACATCAAGGGCGGTCTCGCCGACTATCAGGCCCGGCGCGTGCCGCGCTGCTGCCGCGTGGTGCAGGCCGCCAACAACAACGCCTGGGCCTATCACCTGCGCAGCCCGATCCGCGAGATCGCCCATCTGGGCCTGCGCCTCGGCTCGCGCCTGCTGCCGGGGCCGACGCTCCGGCGCTTCGACTGGCTCTATGGCTATGATGTGACGGCGGCGAGTTAGGCGGCGGGCGGCGCGTCCAGCTTCTCGGGCCGCGCATGCATGACCATGATGGTCTGCTGCATGAGCGCGCAGAGCCGTTCCGCCCCGTCCCGCAGGGCCAGCACCTCGGCGCGGGTCACGATGAGCGTGCGGCCCGCCCGCACCACCTCGCCCCGCGCGATCAGCCGCTCGCCCTCGGCCGGGGCCATCAGGTTCATCTTGTATTCCACCGTCAGCACCGAGGCCTCGGCCGGCACCAGCGTCATCGCGGCATAGCCCGCCGCCGAATCCGCGATCATGCCGACCACGCCGCCGTGGATGAAGCCGTGCTGCTGCTCGATCCCGTCCCAGTGCGGCAGGTGGATCTCGGTCCGCCCGGGCTCCACCACCGGCAGCGTCGCCCGGATCAGCGCCATCGCCGCCTGCCGGCCGAAACTTGTGCGAACGCGGTCAAGAGCGGGGGAAGGGGGCCTGTCCATGCCGGAAGGCTAGAAGGCAGGCCGCCCCTGCGTCAACGCGGGCGCGACCGGACGTTGCGTCACGGCCGTTCGTTCGGGGTCAGGCCGCCAGCTCGACCCAGACCGGCACATGGTCCGAGGGTTTCTCGCCCGAGCGGACCTCGCGGTCGATGCGGACATCGGTCATCAGGTCCGCCGCCTGCGGCGAAAGCAGCAGATGGTCGATGCGGATGCCGTTGTTCTTTTCCCAGGCGCCGGCCTGATAATCCCAGAAACTGTAATGGCCCGGCCCGAAGGTGCGGGCGCGGAAGGCCTCGGTATAGCCGAGGTTCAGGATCCGGCGGAAGGCGGCCCGGCTCTCGGGCAGGAACAGCGCATCCGTCACCCAGACCTCGGGCCGCGCCGCATCCTCGGCCTGCGGGATCACGTTGTAGTCGCCGGCCAGCACCACGGGCTCCTCGGTGGCAAGAAGCTCGGCCGCGCGCGCCTTCATCCGCTCCATCCAGCCGAGCTTGTAGTCGTATTTCGGACCCGGCGCCGGGTTGCCGTTGGGCAGGTAGAGCCCGCAGACCCGCACCGCGCGCTCGCCCACAACGGTGGCCTCGATCCAGCGCGCCTGCACATCCTCCGGATCGCCCGGCAGGCCGCGCACCACATCCTCGAGCGGCAGGCGCGACAGGATCGCCACGCCGTTGAAGCCCTTCTGCCCGTGCGTCTCGAGATGCCAGCCCTTGTCCTCGAAGGCGGCACGGGGGAAGCCCTCGTCGACCGACTTGATCTCCTGCAGCAGCACCACGTCAGGCTCCGCCGCCTCCAGCCACGCCAGCAGCGCCTCGAGGCGCGCCTTGACGCCGTTGATGTTGAAGGTGGCGATCTTCATGGGCAGAGGCTCCTCGGCGCAAAGCATCGGCTCCTGGGCGCGGGCCGTGGGACAGGGCGCCGCGGCGCCATGGGGATCAGATCGAGAAGGAGGTGCCGCAGCCGCAGGAACTCGACGCGTTCGGATTGTGGATCACGAAGCGCGAGCCGATCAGCTCGTCGGTATAGTCGATCTCGGCATTGGCGAGGAACGGCAGCGAGACCTGATCGATCAGCACCTTCTGCCCGTCCTTCTCGAGCACGAGATCATCCGATCCCGGATCGTCGAGCTTGATCTCATATTGAAAGCCCGAGCAGCCGCCGCCCTCGACCGCGACGCGCAGCGCGCGCGTCTCGCCCGAAGCTTCGGCGATCTCGGCAAGGCGGGCAAAGGCCCGGTCGGTAACCCGCGGCGGAAGGTTCATCAGAAACCCCGTGTCAAATCAGTCATGCACCCATATAGGATGGGGCAAAACAGGTCACAAGAACAGGCAGACTGATGTTGGCTCCCTTCGCCTGCCAGCCCGGCGAGAGCCGCGGCCGGCAAAAGCCCGAGAGCATGTCCACGTTCCGCTCTCCCTTCCAGCGGGACCGCGACCGGATCATCCACTCCTCCGCCTTCCGCAGGCTGAAGCACAAGACCCAGGTCTTCGTCGAGCACGAGGGCGACTATTACCGCACGCGGCTCACCCATTCCATCGAAGTGGCGCAGGTCGCGCGCACGATCTCGGGCGTGCTCGGGCTGAACACCGATCTGGCAGAATGTATCGCGCTGGCCCACGATCTCGGCCACACGCCCTTCGGCCACACCGGCGAGGATGCGCTGGCGCGGCTCATGGAGCCCTACGGCGGCTTCGACCACAATGCGCAGGCCATGCGGATCGTGACCCGGCTCGAGCGCCATTACGCCGAGTTCGACGGGCTGAACCTCACCTGGGAGTCGCTCGAGGGCATCGCCAAGCACAACGGCCCGGTCGAGGGGCCCTTGCCCTATGCGCTGGCCGAGGCCAATGCGCAGTGGGATCTGGAACTCCATACCTATGCCTCGGCCGAGGCGCAGGTGGCGGCCATCGCCGACGACGTGGCCTATTCGCACCACGATCTGCACGACGGGCTCCGCTCGGGTCTCTTCACCGAGGCGGATCTGATGGAACTGCCCGTCACCGCCCCCGCCTTCGACGAGGTGGACGCGCTCTATCCGGGGCTGGAGCCGATGCGGCGGCGGCACGAGGCGCTGCGCCGGGTCTTCGGCCGGATGGTCGAGGATGTGATCGCGGTGGCGCAGGGCCGGCTCGAGGCGGCGCAGCCGAAGTCGGTCGAGGAGATCCGCCAGATGGGCGCCACGGTCATCCGCTTCTCGAAGCCGCTCTATCAGGAGCTGAAGGTGATCCGCAGTTTCCTCTTTCACCGGATGTATCGCGCGCCCTCGGTGATGAAGGAGCGGGCCAAGGTCACGGCGGTGGTGAACGATCTCTTTCCGCTCTTCATGGCACGTCCCGAGCTTCTGCCGCAGGAATGGCGGCGCGACGTGGAGGCCGCCGCCGACGAAACCACGCTTGCCCGCATCGTGGCCGACTATGTCGCGGGCATGACCGACCGCTTCGCCCTGCAGGAACACGCGCGGCTCTGCGGCTGACACGCACGGCACCCATGTGGAGACGAGGTCCGCACGGCGCGAACCTCGGGCCCGCGGGCGGAGACCGAGTCTCGCCCTTCGGACGGGAAGGAGACCTCTCCACCCACGACAGAGGCTTTTCGGGAACATCTTCTGCGGCCGGGGAATTTGGTCTGGGAAGGAGAGAGTCATGCAGGATGCCACCCCTGACGATCCCGGCCGCGGCCGCGGCCGCGACGCCCGGACGCCGCTCGATATCCCCGTCAAGGGATGGAAGGACATCGCCCTGCGGGTCTGGCGGTCCATCGACGAAGACCGGGTGATGCTGGTGGCTGCCGGGGTCACCTTCTACCTGCTGCTGGCGCTCTTTCCGGCGCTCGCGGCCTTCGTCTCGCTCTATGGCCTCTTCGCCGATCCCGCCGTCATCGCGGAACAGGCGGAATCGCTCCGCGGCGTGATCCCCGCCGAGGGGCTCGACCTGCTCACCGAACAGCTGCGCACACTGGCGAGCGGCGAGAGCTCCTCGCTCACCTTCAGCTTCGTGCTGTCCTTCCTCATCGCCTTCTGGAGCGCCAATTCCGGGATGAAGGCGCTGATCGAGGCCATGAACATCGCCCATGAAGAGCGCGAGAAACGGTCGTTCGTGAAGCTGACGCTGCTCTCCTTCGCCCTGACGCTGGGCGCGATGGTGCTGGCGGTGACGATGATCGTGGCCGTGGCGGTGGTGCCTGCGGTGCTTGCCGTCTTCGATCTGGGATCGGTGGCCACGGCCGTGGTCTGGCTGGTGCGCTGGCCGCTCCTCCTTCTTCTCGTGGCCACGGCCATGGCGGGCCTTTACCGCTGGGCACCCTCCCGGAATGCGCCCGAATGGCGCTGGGTGACATGGGGCAGCGGCCTCGCCACGCTGGTCTGGCTGATCGCCTCGATCGCCTTCACCATCTATCTCGAGAATTTCGCCAACTATTCCGCCACCTATGGCTCGCTCGGGGCGCTGGTGGGCCTGCTGCTCTGGGTCTGGATCGCGGTGATGATCCTGATCGTCGGCGCCGAGGTGAATTCCGAGATGGAGCATCAGACCGCGCGGGACACCACCGTCGGTCCCGAGAAGCCGATGGGCCGGCGCGGCGCCGTGGTGGCCGACACGCTGGGCGAGACCGCGGACTGAGGCCCTCAGGCCGCGCGCATCGCCGCCACCAGCGCGGAGGCCGCAAGGCCCACCGGGTTGCCCTTCATCGAGGAGGAGGCGAGCGAGGCTTCGGCCACCGCCGCATGATCCGCCGGATCGAGCCCCATGTCCGCAAGCCGGGGCAGGCCCGCCTGCCGCACCCAGTCCGCCAGCGCGTCGGGCGCCTCGGCCGGCGGCGCTCCCAGCACGCCGCCGATCAGCCCGCAGACCTCGGTCAGCCGCGCCCGCGCCGTGCTGCCCGGCGCCGAGGCTGTCAGGTTCGCCCGCAGGATCGGCGCGAGCAGCGCGCCGCAGATCGCCCCGTGCGGCGCGCCTGCGAGCCCCCCGATCACACCCGCAAGCCCATGGACCGCGCCGAGCCCGCCATTCGCCAGCGCAAGCCCGCCCGAGAGGCTCACCCACGCGATCTCGTCCCTCGCCGCCCCGTCCTCGCCCCGCATGAGCCGCCTCAGGGCCGCAAGCCCCTCTGCAATGGCGGGCCGTGCGATCGCATCGGTAAAGGGCGTGGCGCGGGCCGAGACGTAGGGCTCGATCACCTGCGTCACCGCATCGAGGCCCGAGGCGAGCGTCACGGCCTGCGGGCAGCCATCCGTCAGCGCCGGATCGACGAGGGCGATCCGCGCGAGCATCCGCGCGTCGCGCAGGCTCACCTTGCGCCCGTGCTCGGGCACGCCGATCACCGCGTTTCGGGTGGCCTCGGCTCCGGTGCCCGCGGTGGTGGGCAGGGCCACGAAGGGCAGGGGTGGCGCGGTCAGCGGCAGGCCGCGGCCGACCACCTCCAGATGCGCCATCGGCCCCTCGGGCGCGGGCACCAGCGCCGCTAGCGCCTTCGCCAGATCGAGCGCCGCCCCGCCGCCCAGACCCGCCACCACCTGCGGCGCGAAGGGGCGTGCGTCTGCCAGCCCCGCCTCGAGCATCGCGAGATCGGGCTCGGAGGGACAGCCCACGGTCAGCACCTCCGCCCCCTCCGCCTCGAGCGCTTTGCAGAGCCACGCGGCCCGGCCCGGGTCGCGCCCATGCACCAGAAGCACGCGCCGCCCGAGCCCCGCGATGAGCCCCGCCGCCTGCCGCGCCTCGCCCCGGCCGAAGAGGACGCGCCCCGGCGCCGCGATGCCGAAGGGCGTCATACCGCCATCACCGCGCGCACGGCCCGACCCCAACGGTCGTATTTCGCCTCGCGCACCGACGCCTCCATCTGCGGCTCGAACCGTCGCTCCAGCGCCCAATCGGCGGCGAACTCCTCCGGCCCCGGGCAGAGCCCCGCCTGCATCCCCGCGAGCCAGGCCACGCCGAGCGCCGTCGTCTCGCGCACCACCGGCCGGTCGACCGGCGCGCCGATGATGTCGGCCAGAAACTGCATCGACCAGTCCGAGGCCGCCATCCCGCCATCGACCCGCAGCACGCCCTCGGCCCCCGCCGCCCAATCCGCCCGCATCGCCTCGAGCAGGTCGCGCGTCTGGTAGCCCACGCTTTCGAGCGCGGCGCGGGCGAATTCCGCGGGGCCCGAGTTGCGGGTGAGCCCGAAGACCGCGCCACGGCTCTCGGGCTTCCACCAGGGGGCGCCGAGGCCGGTGAAGGCGGGCACGATCACCAGATCCTGCGCCGCGTCCGAGGAGAGGGCGAGGCCCTGCGTCTCGCCCGCCTCGCGGATGATCTTCAGCCCGTCGCGCAGCCACTGCACCACGGCGCCCGCGATGAAGATCGAACCCTCCAGCGCATAGGTGCGCTTGCCGCCCAGCTGATAGGCGATGGTGGTCAGCAGCCGCGCGCGGCTCGTCACCCGCTCCTCGCCGGTGTTCAGCAGCGCGAAGCAGCCGGTGCCGTAGGTCGATTTCATCATGCCGGGCCGGAAGCAGGCCTGCCCGCAGGTGGCGGCCTGCTGGTCGCCCGCCACGCCGAGGATCGGGATCTCGCGCCCGAAGAGATCCGCGCGCGTCATGCCGAAGGGGGCCGCGCAATCCTTGACCTCGGGCAGCATCTCCATCGGAATGTCGAGGAGGCCGCAGATCTCCGGGTCCCAGATGCCGCGGCCGATGTCGAAGAGCATGGTGCGCGCGGCATTGGTGGCGTCGGTCACATGCGCGCGCCCGCCGGTGAGCTTCCAGATCAGGTAGCTGTCGACCGTTCCGAACAGCAGCTCGCCCCGCCGTGCCCGGGCGCGGGCGCCCTCCACATGGTCGAGCAGCCACTTGAGCTTGGTGGCCGAGAAATAGGGATCGAGCAGCAGGCCCGTGCGGCCGGTGATGAGGGGCTCGTGCCCCGCCTCGGCCAGGGCATGGCAGAGATCGGCCGTGCGCCGGTCCTGCCAGACGATGGCATTGTGGATCGGATGCCCCGAGGCACGCTCCCAGACGACGACGGTTTCGCGCTGATTGGTGATCCCGATCGCCGCGAGGCTGCCGTCGATCTCGGCCCTCTCGACCGCCGCGCGCGCGGTGGCGGCGACGCTCGACCAGAGGTCCGAGGGGTCGTGCTCGACCCAGCCCGGGCGCGGGTAGATCTGCGGGAATTCCTCCTGCGCGACCGACTTCAGCGTGAGGGCCTCGTCGAAGACCATCGCGCGCGACGAGGTGGTGCCCTGATCGATGGCGAGGATGTGGTTCATGTGTCTCTTCCCGATGCGTCTTGCGCGAATCCTCCCGGCCGCGCCGCGCATGATGCACGGCCGGAAGGGCTCCCGGAAGACGGGGGTCTTCGTCCCGCCTCGATGCGACGGGTCTTGGGCACGAAGGCCCACCCTGTGCAGCCATGACCCGACCGGGCGGACCGTGGATCGTGACGGCCCGTCGAGGGGTCGGGCCTCCGGAAGACGGGGCGCTCTCCCCGGCCCGATGGGGTGGGCCTGCTGTGCGAAGGCCCACCTTGCAGCCCTAACCACGCCGCGCTGCGCCTGGCCGGCACGGCTGGGCAGGTGGAGAAGTTCTTTCCTTGCGGACAGCTCTTCTGCCGTCGCCGCGGGCGGGTGGGGGCGGGCGGAGCCGCCCCCCTTTCGTGTCAGCCCTTCTGCCAGGACTTGATGAGCTCGTCATAGGAGATGGTCTCGCCCTGTGGCTTCTCGTTCTCGAGCTTGGCCACCGGGGCTCCGGGGGCGTCGAGCCATTCCTGCGGGTCCTTCTCCTCGTTCAGCTTCGGGCCGAGATCGCCCTGCACGCCCGCGCGCTCGAGCCGGGCCATCACCTTCTCCTGCTCGGCGCAGAGCGCGTCGAGCGCCTCCTGCGGCGACTTGGCGCCCGACATGGCGTCGCCGATGTTCTGCCACCAGAGCTGGGCGAGCTTGGGATAGTCCGGCACGTTCGTGCCCGTGGGCGACCACTGCACCCGGGCGGGCGAGCGGTAGAATTCCACGAGTCCGCCGAGCTTCGGCGCACGGTCGGTGAAGCTCTGGTGCTGGATGGTAGATTCGCGCACGAAGGTCAGGCCCACATGGCTCTTCTTCACGTCGACCGTCTTCGAGGAGACGAACTGCGCATAGAGCCAGGCGGCCTTGGCCCGCTCGTCGGGGGTGGATTTCAGCAGCGTCCAGGAACCCACGTCCTGGTAGCCGACCTTGGTGCCCTCCGACCAGTAGGCGCCGTGCGGCGAGGGGGCCATGCGCCACTTGGGCGTGCCGTCCTCGTTCATCACCGGCAGGCCCTCCTTGACCATGTCGGCGGTGAAAGCGGTGTACCAGAATATCTGCTGGGCCACCTCGCCCTGCGCCGGCACCGGGCCCGATTCCGAGAAGGTCATGCCGGCCGCCTGCGGCGGGGCGTATTTCTGCAGCCATTCGATCGATTTGGTGATTGCATAGACCGCGGCCGCATCGTTGGTGGCCCCGCCGCGCGCCACGCAGGAGCCCACGGGACGCGAGTTCTCGTCCACCCGGATGCCCCATTCGTCCACGGGCAGCCCGTTCGGATCGCCCTTGTCGCCCATGCCCGCCATCGACATCCAGGCGTCGGTGTAGCGCCAGCCGAGGCTCGGGTCCTTCTTGCCGTAATCCATGCTGCCGAAGGCGCTCTTCGGCCCGCCGAGCGCGCTCATGTCGCGGCCGGTGAAGAATTCGGCGATGTCCTCATAGGCCGACCAGTTCAGCGGCACGCCCAGCTCGTAGCCGTACTTCTCCTTGAACGCGGCCTTGGTGTCGGCATCGTCGAACCAGTCGGCGCGGAACCAGTAGAGGTTGGCGAACTGCTGGTCGGGCAGCTGGTAGAGCTCGCCGTCGGGGGCGGTGGTGAATTTCAGCCCGATGTAATCCTGCAGGTCGAGGCCGGGGTTGGTGACGTCCTTGCCCGCATTGGCCATCCAGTCGGTGAGGCTGCGCGCCTGCTTGTAGCGCCAGTGGGTGCCGATCAGGTCGCTGTCGTTGATATAGGCGTCGTAGATGTTCTCGCCCGACTGCATCTGGGTCTGCAGCTTCTCGACCACGTCGCCCTCGCCGATCAGGTCGTGGCTGATCTTGATCCCGGTGATGGCGGAGAAGGCGGGGGCGAGGACCTTGCTCTCATATTCGTGGGTGGTGATGGTCTCGGAGACGACCTTGATCTCCATCCCGGCGAAGGGCTGGGCCGCGTCGATGAACCATTGCATCTCGGCTTCCTGCTCGGCGCGCGAGAGCGAGGAGAGATCCCCGATCTCGGCATCGAGAAACTTCTTCGCGGCCTCCATGTCGGCCCAGGCGGGCGCGGCCACGGCCATCAGGCACAGGGCCATCGCGGTGGCTGTCGTACGGTATCTCATGCAGGTCTCCTCCCAAAGACATTGAACAGTTGGCCGGGCTCCTCCCCCCGGCACGGGTCGGTCACACCCAGCGGAACACCGCCGCGGCGTAGATCAGGCAGAGCGCGAGCGCGCCCCAGAGCGGCGGCCCCATCACCGCGAGCCAGCCAAGGCACAGGAAGGCCGAGCCCAGAAGCGAGATGAACAGCCGGTCCCCCCGTGTCGTCTCGATCCGGAGGATCCCCACACGCGGAACCTCGGGCCGCAGGATCGCAAGCGCGGTCATCAGCACGAGAAGCGCCGCGATTGCGCAGAAGAAGGCCGCCGTGGGCCAGGTCCAGGCCATCCACTCCATCTCACACCCTCCCCAGGGCGAAGCCCTTCGCGATGTAGTTGCGCACGAACCAGATCACGAGCCCGCCCGGGATCAGCGTCAGCACCCCGGCCGCCGCCAGCACGCCCCAGTCGAGCCCCGAGGCCGAGACGGTTCGCGTCATGGTGGCCGCGATGGGCTTGGCATTGACCGAGGTCAGCGTGCGCGAGAGCAGAAGCTCGACCCAGGAGAACATGAAGCAGAAGAAGGCCGCGACCCCGATGCCGCTCGCGATCAGCGGCATGAAGATCTTCACGAAGAAGCGGGGGAAGGAATAGCCGTCGATATAGGCGGTCTCGTCGATCTCCTTCGGCACGCCCGACATGAAGCCCTCGAGGATCCAGACCGCGAGCGGCACGTTGAAGAGGCAATGGGCCAGCGCCACGGCGATATGTGTGTCGAAGAGCCCGACCGAGGAATAGAGCTGGAAGAAGGGCAGCGCGAACACCGCCGGCGGCGCCATCCGGTTCGTGAGCAGCCAGAAGAACAGATGCTTGTCGCCGAGAAACCGGTAGCGCGAGAAGGCATAGGCCGCCGGCAGCGCCACGGTGATCGAGATCGCCGTGTTCAGCACCACATAGGTCAGCGAATTCACATAGCCCATGTACCAGGACGGGTCGGTGAGGATCGTCCGGTAGTTCTGGAACGTCAGGTCATGCGGAAAGAGCGTGAAGCTGCGCGTGATCTCGGCATTGGTCTTGAAGCTCATGTTCACGAGCCAGTAGATCGGGATCAGCAGGAACAGCAGGTAAAGCACCATCACGAGTGTGGAGCCGGGGCGTTTCATGCGCGGTCCTCCTCGGGCGGGCAGACGGGCAGGGCGGTCACGGGCGGTCCTCCCGGTCGAGGTTGGTCATCACGGTGTAGAACACCCACGAGATCAGCAGGATGACGAGGAAGTAGATGATCGAGAAGGCGGCGGCGGGGCCGAGGTCGAACTGGCCGATGGCCATCTTCACGAGATCGATCGAGAGGAAGGTGGTCGAGTTGCCGGGGCCGCCGCCCGTCACCACGAAGGGCTCGGTATAGATCATGAAACTGTCCATGAAGCGCAGCAGCACCGCGATCAGCAGCACGCCCCGCATCTTCGGCAGCTCGATGTAGCGGAACACGGCCCAGCGGCTGGCCTGATCGATCTTGGCTGCCTGATAGTAGGCCTCGGGGATGGATTGCAGCCCGGCGTAGCAGAGGAGCGCCACCAGCGAGGTCCAGTGCCAGACATCCATCACGATGACCGTGACCCAGGCATCGAGCCAGTCGTTCGTGTAATTGTAGTCGACCCCGAGCGCAGTCAGCGTGCGGCCCAGAAGGCCGATGTCCACCCGGCCGAAGATCTGCCAGATCGTGCCCACCACGTTGAAGGGGATCAGAAGCGGCATCGCCATCAGGATCAGGCAGAGGCTGGCCCAGAAGCCCTTCTTCGGCATATGGAGCGCCACGAAGATCCCGAGCGGCACCTCGATGGCAAGGATGATCGCGGTGAAGAGCACCTGACGCCCGAGGGCGGCATGGATGCGCTCGGAGGTGACGGTCTCCTCGAACCATTCGAGGCCGGCCCAGAAGAACTCGTTATTCCCGAACGTGTCCTGCACCGAATAGTTGACAACTGTCATCAGCGGCACGACGGCCGAGAAGGCCACGAGCGCCAGCACCGGCAGCACGAGGAACCAGGCGCGGTTGTTCCAGCTCTTCTCCATCAGGCGGCCCTCCGGGCGCCGACCGGCAGCACGCGCCAGTCGTCGGCATAGACATTGATCTTTTCAGGCGCGAGCCGCAGGAAGGCGGGCCCCGTGGCGGCGGGGATGTCCTCGGGGAGAAGCAGGTTCACGGGCTGGCCGAAGGCCTCGCCGCGCAGGATGCGGTGGCGGCCCACATCCTCGACCCGGGTGATGATCGCGGGCAGGCCCTCGTCGGCGAGCTGCACGAACTCGGGCCGGATCCCGATCTGCACCCGGCCGCGCGCGGCCGGGTAGCTGGCCGAGAGCGGCACCGGATGGCCCATCACGCGCGCCATGGGGCCCTCGACCTCGGCCTCGAGCAGGTTCATGCCCGGCGAGCCGATGAAATAACCCACGAACGTGTGCTCGGGCGTCTCGAACAGTTCCTCCGGGGTGCCGGTCTGGACGACGCGGCCCTCGTGCATGACGACCACCTTGTCGGCGAAGGTCAGCGCCTCGGTCTGGTCGTGGGTCACATAGATCATCGTGTGGCCGAACTCGCGGTGGAGCTGCTTCAGCTGGGTCCTCAGCTCCCACTTCATGTGCGGGTCGATCACCGTCAGCGGCTCATCGAAGAGGATGGCGTTCACATCCTCGCGCACCATGCCGCGCCCGAGGCTGATCTTCTGCTTGGCATCCGCCGTGAGGCCGCGCGCCTTCGAGGAGAGCATCGCCTCCATCCCGATCATCGCCGCGATCTGCTCGACGCGCGCCGCGATATAGGCCGCGTCCCGTCCGCGGTTGCGGAGCGGGAAAGCCAGGTTTTCGCGCACGGTCATCGTGTCGTAGACCACGGGAAACTGAAACACCTGCGCGATGTTGCGCGCGGCGGTGGGGGCATCCGTCACGTCGGTCTCGCCGAAGAGCACGCGGCCCTGGCTCGGGCGCAGAAGGCCTGAGATGATGTTCAGAAGCGTGGTCTTGCCGCAGCCCGAGGCGCCGAGCAGCGCATAGGCGCCGCCGTCCTGCCAGACGTGATCCATCTCCTTCAGCGCATAGTCGGCCGGAGCCTTCGGCTTCGGCAGGTAGCTGTGGGCGAGGTTCGAGAGGGTGATCCGGGACATCGGTGCCTCCTCAGGCCGCGAGCGCATAGGCCGCGGGGGCGGCCAGCGCGCCCTCGGCATCGAAAAGATAGACATGCGCCGGATCGAGCCAGACCGACACCTCGCTGCCCGGCGGCAGATCGTGGATCCCCGGCACGAGGCCCACCCAGAGGTCCGAGCCATGCGCGAGATGCAGGAAGGTCTCGGAGCCGGTGATCTCGGTGGCCGTCAGCCGGCAGGAGAATTCCACCGCACGCCCGGAATGGCGGTTCAGCGCCAGATGGTTCGCCCGGAACCCCGCGAGATAGCGCCCGTCGGCGAGACCCGCGAGGGCGCCCTCGGCCGGAGCATTGGCGAGATGGCCGAAGGTCAGCCGCGCGCCGGTCTTGGTGACGGGCAGGAAGTTCATCGGCGGATCGCTGAAGACGCGCGCGGTCGTGGCATCGACCGGCTGGCGATAGACCTGCGGCGTCGGGCCGAACTGCGTCACGCGGCCCTCCCAGAGCGTGGCCGTATGGCCGCCGAGGAGGAGCGCCTCCTCGGGCTCGGTGGTGGCATAGACGAAGATCGCGCCCGAGGCCTCGAAGATCTTCGGGATCTCGAGCCGCAGCTCCTCGCGGAGCTTGTAGTCGAGGTTCGCCAGCGGCTCGTCGAGCAGCACGAGACCTGCGCCCTTCACCAGCGCCCGGGCCAGAGCGCAGCGCTGCTGCTGGCCGCCCGACAGCTCCAGAGGCTTGCGCCGCAGCATCGGCGTGAGCTTCAGCATCTCGGCCACCTCGCCCACCGCCCGCTCGATCTCGGTGCGGCTCCGGCCCTGCAGCCGCAGCGGCGAGGCGATGTTCTCATAGACGCTCATCGAGGGGTAGTTGATGAACTGCTGGTAGACCATCGCCACGCGGCGGTCCTGCACCCTCTGGCCCGTCACATCCTGACCGTTCCAGAGGAGACGGCCCGAGGAGGGCGCATCGAGCCCCGCCATCAGCCGCATGAGGCTCGTCTTGCCCGCAAGCGTGGGGCCAAGGAGCACGTTCATCGTGCCGCCCTGAAGCGCGAGGTCGGTGGGGTGGATATGCACCCGGCCGCCGACCATGCGCGAAACCCCCTGGAGTTCCAGCGTCATTCTCCCCCCTGACATCGCGTCCGGCTGTGGCCGGATCTTCTTCACCCGCCCGGACCGCCCCTCCTCGAGCCGCCCGTCCGGTTTCCCTGCCGGGCTGTGCGCCCGGCCTTTGTTCGCTTCCTCCGGGCTTCAGCCCGTGTCGGCGCGGGCTTCCATCGCCCCGCCCGCATCCTTCATCCAGCCATCGAGCGCCGCGATTTCTTCGGGCGTGAGCCGCAGGCCCAGCTTGCTGCGCCGCCAGACCACATCCTCGGCCCGCTCGGCATATTCGCGATCCATCAGCCAGCGCACTTCGGCCTCGGTGAGGGTAGCACCGAAGTCCCGTCCCAGATCAAGCGCGCTGCGCGCCGGGCCGAGCAGATTTCGCGCGTCCGTCCCGTAGGCCCGCACCAGCCGCATCGCCCAGCGTTCGGTGAGGAACGGATAGTCCCGCCGCAGCCCCTCGGCCAGCGCAGGCGCCCCGTCCCAGGGGAAGTCTCCTCCGGGCAGCGGCACCCGGGCCGTCCAGGCGCCCCGCGCCTGCGGGAAATGCTCCGCGAGCTTGGCCATCGCGCTTTCGGCCAGCCGCCGATAGGTGGTGATCTTGCCCCCGAACACGTTCAGAAGCGGCGCGCCCCGGCTGTCGAGCGACAGCACATAGTCCCGCGTCGCCGCCGTGGCCGAGCGTGCCCCGTCGTCATGGAGCGGCCGGACCCCGGAATAGGTCCAGACGATGTCCTCGCGCGTGACGGGCTTGCGGAAATAGTCCGAGGCGAAGGCGCAGAGATAGTCCTGCTCTTCCGGCGTGCAGCGTGCCTCGTCCGGGGCGCCGCGATGGTCCTGATCGGTGGTGCCGATCAGGGTGAAATCGGTCTCGTAGGGGATGGCGAAGATGATCCGCCCGTCCGTCCCCTGGAAGAAATAGCAGCGGTCATGGTCGAAGAGACGCTTCGTCACGATATGGCTGCCGCGCACGAGGCGCACGCCCTCGGTCGTGGGCAGGGCCAGCGTCTCGCGGATGATCCGCGCGACCCACGGCCCGCCCGCATTGACGAGGGCGCGGACGCGATGCACCTGCCGCCCGCGCGCCCCCTCGGTCGTCACATGCCACAGATCGCCCCGCCGCTCGGCCCCGACCACCTTCGTCCGGGTCAGGATCGTGGCGCCGCGGATCTCGGCGTCGCGGGCGTTCAGCACCACGAGGCGCGAATCCTCGACCCAGCAATCGGAATATTCCCAACCCTTGGTGAAGCGCGGCTGCAGCGCACGGCCCGCCGGATCGCGGGTCAGATCGACGGAGCGCGCCGGCGGCAGGATCTTGCGCCCGCCCAGCCGGTCGTAGGTCTCGAGCGCGAGCCGGATGAGCCAGGCCGGGCGGCGGCCGCGGGCCCAGGGCATCAGCCGGCCGAGGAGCTGCGCGGTGGGCGTGTCGCCCGCAAAGCGCATCTCCGGCTGCCAGGGCAGAACGAAGCGCATCGGCCACGAGATGTGGGGCATGGCGACGAGCAGCGTCTCGCGCTCTTCCAGCGCCTCGCGCACGAGGCGGAACTCGAAATATTCGAGATAGCGCAGCCCGCCGTGGAAGAGCTTGGTCGAGGCCGAGGAGGTGGCCTGCGCGAGATCGCCCATCTCGGCGAGCGTCACGCTCAGCCCGCGTCCGGCGGCATCGCGGGCGATCCCGCAGCCGTTGATCCCGCCGCCGATGATGAAGAGATCGACCGGATCGCTTCCGGTCCCCCGCTCAGTCACGCGCCTGTCTCCCGCTGTCATGACGGAAGGAAGCCCTCGGTGCGGCGTTTTGTCAATCCGGTTTTTCGAAAATGTGCGAAATAGAGGAAAAACGAACATGCGCCGCCGCGCGTCGCGCTTTTGGGCCGGCGGGGCGCGGCGAGGGTGCCTGCGCGGCCCGGGCCGGTTGAGCGTTTGTTCACCCGGGACAGGCCAAGGGTCCGCAGCGATAGCCTTTTCTCGCAGAGATGCCCGACCGGCGCTTCCCCTGTCGGGGAGGGAAGTCAGTGGGCCTCCTGTGCCTTGGGTCGCGCGTCAGAGCGTTGCACATCGCAAGGAGGGCGCGGCCGGGGCGGAGAGGCGGCGGTCCCCTCGCGCCGCGGGCCGTGATCGCAGGGGGTCTCGGCCCGCGCGGAGAGGTGGCTGCACCCCGGTGCAGGGGCGCGAACGGGAACGGCCGCCCCACAGGGCGGCCGTCTGCGAGGCGGGAAGATCCGTCCGGTCAGTTGGCGGGGGCGGTCACCGGAGGCGCCGGAGCATTGTCGGCGGAGGCCGGATCGCCTCCGCCGACGCTGCCCTGCTGCGCATCGGTCTCGACCTCGCCCGTGCGTCCGTCGATCTGCACGGCACTTCCTGCCGGGGCGTTGCCCTCTGACACCTCATGGCCGAACCACCAGACCATGTATCCCAGCGCGAAGATGACGACGACGGCGATGCCGATCAACGGACCCCGGTGGCGACGCTTCTGCTTCTCGATGTCATTGTCGGATGCCGACATTCGCTCCTCCTCGGGGCTGGGCCGGCCCAGGCCGGCGTTCGGATGTCAACCGACGCGGCAGCCAATGGTTCCGGGCCCTGCGCCATCGTCGCCGGGCAGGCCCGCGCGCGGGGAACAAGGAGCCTCTCCGCCGGTTGCCACTGCCACCGATCAGCAGGAGCATCCCATGGCCCAGACCCCGCCCGAGCGTCCGACCGAGGACCGCGTCCCGCCCGCCGGCAACACCAGCGACCGGCTCCGCCACGACATCGACCGGGGCGGGGCGGCCGACAAGGTGCCGTTCATGGACCCGGCAGCGGCGCCTCTGGGCACCGACGACGAAGCGGCCGGCACACCGCCGAGCGCCGAGCAGATTGCCCGTGCCCGCGAGATGGAGGCGCGGCCCGCGGACCGGTCGGCCAATGCCGCGGCCCGGCCGCGCACGGTGGGCGAGCTCGCGGGCAATCAGGAGCGCCGCGGCATGCGCCCGATCCTGATCTTCGGCGCGATCATGGTCGCGGTGGTGATCCTCGTCGTGGCCCTCTGACGGCAGGCGACGCTGCAGGACGACAAGGGAAAGGCCGGCAGATCCTCTGCCGGCCTTCGACATGATGGAGACGAGGTTCCGCCAAGCCCCGGGATCAGCCCTCCGAGCCGTCCGGCAGGGCGTAGGCGATCACATAGTCGCCCGGTTTCGTGCCGACCGAGCCGTGCCCGCCCGCCACGATTACCACGAACTGCCGGCCGTCCTGCTCGTAGGTCATCGGCGTCGACTGGCCGCCCGCGGGCAGCCGCGCCTGCCAGAGCTGATCGCCCGTGGTCACATCGTAGGCGCGCAGGTAGTCGTCGACCGCCGCTCCGAGGAAGGCCACGCCGCCGCGCGTGACGATCGGCCCGCCGATCCCCGGCACGCCCACCTTGAAGGGCAGCGGCAGGGGCGTCATGTCGCGCACGGTGCCGTTGCGGTGCATGTAGGCGATCTCTCCGGTGCGGAGGTCCGCCCCCGCGACGAAGCCCCACGGCGGCGCCGAGCAGGGCACGCCGAGCGGCCCGAGGAAGGGCCCCATGATGACGCCGTAGGGCGCGCCCTCGTTGCGGTTCAGGCCCTGTTCGCTGGCCTTCTGATCTGCGCCGGGCGGCGGGATGTCCGCGGCCGGAACCAGCTGGCTCGTGAAGGGCAGGTAGGTGGGCATGCCGAACATCACCTGCCGCTCCGGATCGACGGCGACGGAGCCCCAGTTGAAGGTGCCGAAATTGCCCGGATAGACGATGGTGCCGTTCAGCGACGGGGGCGTGTAGCGGCCCTCGTAGTTCAGCCGGTGATACTGGATCCGGCAGGCGAGCTGGTCGTAGAGCGTGACGCCCCACATGTCCTTCTCGCGCAGGGCATCGGGCTTGAAGCTCAGCGCCGAGGTGGGCTGCGTCGGAGCAGGGGTCTCTTCGCGCAGAGCGCCCTCCTGCGGGGCGGGCTCTTCGGTGACGGGCAGGATCGGCTCGCCCGTCTCGCGGTTGAGCACATAGATGTCGCCCTGCTTCGTCGGCTGCACGAGCGCGGGCACCGTCTGGCCGTCGATGTCGAGATCGATCAGAACGGGCTGGGCGGGCACGTCCATGTCCCACAGGTCATGGTGCACGGTCTGGAACACCCAGGCCTTCTGCCCCGTCGCCACGTCGAGTGCCACGACCGAGGAGGAATGTTCCTCGACGGCGGGCGAGCGGTTGAAGCCCAGCTGGTCGGGGACCTGGTTGCCGAGCGGAATGTAGACGAGGCCGCGTTCCTCATCGACCGAGAAGACCGACCAGGAGTTGGGCGAATTGGCGGTATAGGTCTCGCCGTTCATCCAGTCGATGGGGGCGGTCTTGTCGGGGTTGGCGCTGTCCCAGTTCCACAGGAGCGCGCCGGTGTTGGCGTCGAAGGCCCGGATCACACCCGACTGCGAATAAATCGAGAAGTTGTCGTTGACCGCGCCGCCGATGATGATCCGGCCTCCGACCGCCACGGGCGGGGAGGTGGAATAGTAGAAGCCTGCCGGGGTGTAGGGCATCCCGTTCTCGAGATGGAGCGTACCCTCGTCGGCGAAGAAGGTGCAGACCGCGCCGGACTTGGCGTCGAGCGCGATCAGCCGCGCGTCGGCCGTCGGCAGATAGACCCGCTCGGCGCAGAGCTCTCCCTCGGCCCGTGCCGGATCCCGCCAGTAGGTCACGCCGCGGCAGGTCTGGTGTTGCCGGTCGGACTCGAGCCCGGAGCGCGCGTCGAAGCGCCAGGCTTCCTTGCCGGTGGCCGCATCGAGCGCGATGGCCAGATCGTGCGGGGTGCAGATGTAGAGACGGTCGGCGACCTTCAGCGGCGTGACCTGATAGGTGGTCTCGGTCACGTCCTGCGGCAGCTTCACATCGCCGGTCTGATACTGCCAGACCTGCTCGAGCTCGGCGACATTCTGGATGTTGATCTGTTCGAGCGGGCTGTAGCGCTGCCCGTACTGCGTGCGGCCGTACTGGTGCCACTCGCCGGGAGGCGTGGAGGGGCCGAGATCGGGCTCGGCGCTGACCACTTCCGTCGGCAGCGAGCCTGCATGTCCCGCTTCGTCTCCGGTCCAGGACCAGATGGCGACCCCGATGGCCGCCAGAAGGGGCAGGGCCAAGGGCAGGCCGGGCGCGGGGCTGCCGTCCTCGGTCAGCAACTGCCGCCGCATGAAGGGCAGGTAGAGCCAGATGCCCAGAAGCGCGATGATGCCGCCGCGGGGAACGAGTTCCCACCAGTCGAAGCCCACTTCCCAGACGGACCAGACGAGCGCGCCGAGGATGAGGCCGCCATAGATCCATTCGGCGGAGGAGGAGCGGCGGAACACCTGCCATGCCGTCAGCAGCATGAGGGCTCCGGCCACGAGGTAGAACCAGCTCCCGCCCAGAACGGCCAGCCAGGCGCCCGGGATGAGGAGGCCCAGCCCGGCGAGGGCAAGGACGATGGCGGTCAGGGTAGCGGTCAAGGTGGGCTCCTCATCTGGCGGCGTCGCCTCTGCAACGGGCCTCGGGGCGACTGGGTTCCGCTACGGAGCTTCTTCCGGCTGATCCGAGAGAAGAGCAAGACGCGCCTTGCAGAGAGTGCCCCGCTCTCCCGGCCGCACCGTCTTCCCCAAAAGGAAATGGCGCGCGGTTTCCCGCGCGCCATCCGTCACCCCTGGAAAGGGATCACTCGGCCGCCGTATATTCCGGCAGGGCCTCGAGTTCCTCGCGCGACATGGGCACATAGACCCGGACGTCGCTCTGGTCCTCGTTGGTGTAGATCTTCAGATCCTCGAAGGGCACGGCGACGTTGCGCGCGCCGATGCCGAGGAAGCCGCCGACATCGAAGATCACCTGTTCGACCTTGCCGTCCTCGGCCAGAACGAAGTCCGAGATGTCGCTCACGGATTCATCGTTCATCGAGTAGACATCGGCGTCCTGCAGGTCTTCGGCCGTCATCGGCTCGCCGGCATAGGCCGTGTAGCCTTCCGGGATCTGCATGCCTTCAGCCATGCCGGTGTCCGTGCCGGTCATGCCCGTGCCGGTGGCGCCGTCGGTCGCGGCCGGCGCAGTGTCGCCCGCAGCCGGAGCCATCGTGTCGGTGCCGGTCGCATCCATGCCGGTGGCCGGCGGGGTGGTTTCGGTCGTCGCCGCGGGCGGAGTGGTCGCGTCAGGGGTGGTCGTCGCATCCTGAGCCAGGGCGGCGTAAGCGGTGGTGGAAGCCAGAAGTGCCGAGAGGGCAATAACTTTTTTCATTGTAGCGATCCTTTCGCCTTGGGAGACTAATTGGACAGAGCCGTTTGGGCCTGCTGCATGTCCAACGGGTCCCGGCGGGGTTGGTTTCCCCTCTCAAAGCGACGAATCCGGGTAAGGGAGGGTGGGGCGGAAACTCGCCGAAATTCGCCCGTGAGATCGGCGAAAATTCGCCGATATGCCGCCTTCGGGGCAAGGCGGCAGCCTGTATTGGGATCGCGTGGGAACCACCGGGCCCTTGCCCGTTGCGGAGCGCTCGGCAGCGGCGTCCCCACGTTCCTTCTCCTACCGTCTTGCCGCGGGCTCTCAATGCGTGCCGCCGTCCTGACGGGAACTTTCTGCGGCACAGACGGCGAAGGATGAAAAAAGCGGCGCGCCCGGAGGCGCGCCGCTCAAGCCCTGCGCAATGTGCAAGGATCAGAAGGTCTCGACCATCTGGCAGATCTGCGTCCAGGAGGTGAGCGAGACAGAGGCCTGGTCGAATTCGCGCGTGCCGGGCGTCGCATCGGTGCCGGCCTCGCTGCCCGCCGCCGTGCCCGTGTCATTGGATGCGGCGAGGCTGCCTTCGCCGGTGCCCGTGGTGCCGGTGTCGGCGGCCGGGTTGGTGCTCGCTCCGGTGCCCTGCTCGGCGGGGGTTCCGCTGGCGGCCTGGTCGGCGACCGTCACGCGTTCATCCGAGGTGCCGGGGCCCGCGGTGGTGCCGGTCTCGCTTTCGACCACATTGCCGCCCGCATCGGCATCGGTGACGGTGCTGCTGCCGGACTGGGCCGCGCGGTCGCCCGTGGGCTGGCCGACGGGGCTTGCCGCGCCGCCGCTCGGGGCCGCGCCGGTCCCTGCCTCCTGATCCGAGAGGCCGCCCTCGGCCCCCGTGGGTGTCGTGTCAGAGGTGCCGCCCTCGCCGCCGGAGGTCGCAGGGTCCGAGCCGGCGGCCGCATCCGGGGCAGAACCGGCGGCCGCGCCCTCGGTGCCGAAGGCCGCGCAATCGTCGCGCACCTGCTGCTTCTGATCTTCCGACAGCGACTCCCAGCTCGACCGCACCTCGCCGTCGGTGCGCAGGGTCATGGTCCCGCCCGGGTTGAAGAAGGTGTCGACGATCGGCGCGTCCCAGTCGCGCCCCATCGTCGTGCCTTGCGCCGTCGTGGTCTGGGCCGTGGCGGCGCTGGCAAGAAGCGCAGCCGCGCCGGCGAGGGTCAGGGGTCGGAACAGGATCATGTCTCATCCTCTCTGTCTGGGGGTGAGCCCGACGGGGTGTCGTCCGGGCAAAGCGGCCCTCCGGGCCATCATTCTCTGTCGGCTCCGGGCCGGGCCATGCCGCCCCGCCCGGAACCGAGCGGGTCAGGCCTGCGTGCCGCGCTTGCCGCTCTGGTCGCCGAGACCGGCGTCGGTGGCGCCGGAGCCCGAGAGCCCGCCGCCCGACTGACCGGACGAGCTTCCGCCGAACGGGCCCGTCCCGGAGCCGCCCGTGCCGCTCTCGCGGACGCGCAGGTTGTTCTGCACATGGCGCACGCCCGAGACCGTATCCGCGCAATCTTCTGCACGGCGCTTGTCCATCTTCGTCGAAACGTGACCGTTCAGCGTGACTTCGCCGCCCGCCACCGAGACGTCGATGTCGGAGGCGTCGAGGCGCGGATCGTCGCTGAGACGGTCGTTCACATCGTCGTGGATGCGCGTGTCCGACCGCTGGTAACCGCGCGGACCCTTGCCGCGGTGATCCTCCTCGCGGCGACGGCCCGCCTCGTCGTCGCCCATCCAGGACATGACCTCGTCCGCCGCACGGTCCATGAAGCCGCGTTCGCCGGCGGAATCGTAGAAGCGGGGGCCGCCCCGTCCGTGACGCTCGTCATAGCTCTGGCCGCGACGGTCCCATTCCCGGCCGATCTGCGGGCCGTAGCCCCACGAGCGCTCGTCCTGCGAGCGGCGCTCCGATCCGTAGTCGCGATCCGAGCGGTCGTTGCCGCCGCGCCGGTCGTCGCGGTCGCGCGGATCGAACCCGGCGGCGCCGAAGCCGTAGCCGCTCGCGGCATCCATTCCGCCGCCGGAAGAGCGGTCGCGCTCTGCCCCGCGTGCCTCGTCCTGACCCCGGTCCTGATACCGGGCATCGAAGCGATCGCGATTGCGGTCCTCGGGGCCGCCGCGCAGGCGCGGGTCGTCTTCGCGGTTGCCCCGTGACCGGTCGCCACCATAGCGCTGCATGTCCGCGTCCTCGTCCCAGTTCCGGTTCCGGGCGTCAAATCTCGATTGTGCCATGTCTGATCCTCCTCCGAGTTGCGCGGGAGAGACGGCACGGTCTCCGCGTGTTGAAACGGCTCGGGAAACGGACGGTCGGAGCGAATGTTCCCTCGCGGGCCGCGCGGCGGGGGCGGCTCCAGGCCCGGGACAGCGACTGCCGTCAACCGCAGGCACGGTCTGCGACCTCGCATGTGCGAGTGCGTCGAGCAGCCACAGCGCCCCGCGTTGCAAGGAGGAACGGCCGGAGTGCCGGGACGGGGGAGGGAGTGGCAGCCTTTTCCCATGCAAGCGGCGGCTCGCATCCGGTCACTCTTCGGTGAAGGCTGAAGGGAACCATCGGCGGAGGCTCTGCATTGACGGCCAGAGAGCAGGAGCCGGCATCGGCTCTTTCCGAAAAAGTCGTAGAGGACCTCCTATGACCTCGTCAGTATCCCGGCCGCCGCCGGGCCAGATGCCCGAGCCTCCCCCGGGCCCGGGTCCGGATGTAACGCCCGGCCCGCTGCCCGTCCCGGGCGAAAGCCCCGACCTGCCGCCGACCGAGCCGGATCTTCCGGGCGGTCCCGGCGTCCCGCCGACCCTTCCCGTTTAATCGATCCTCTCGTCAACCTACCAAGGAGCTACCAGTGAACAGCATCATTTATATCGTGGGCCTCGTGGTCATCGTCATTGCGATCCTCTCTTTCCTCGGCCTGCGCTGAGGCAGGGGAACCGCCCTATCCGTGCCAGTGACCGGCGCCAAATTGCCGGAGACGAGTGTTCTATTGTCAGTGTTTGAGTAGCGAGTGACCGGGCCCTGCGACCATCGCGGGGCCTTCGGCGTTGAGGCCGACGGCCGCTCGAGAGGCTTGTTGCGATACCTTCGGCACCGAGGCCGCCGACTGGTCAGGGAGGCTCGCTGCGAGGCTCCGAAAAGGATTTCGTCTGCCCGGCATGCGGACGGAACCTTTGCCTTGTCTCTCACCTGAAAAAATCCACCGGTGCTGCGCGTGTCTGATGCGGTCGCCGCGACGCGGGCGGAAGACGTCAGCCTTGCAGCAGCTTGTCGAGCAGCGTTGCAAGAAGCACCGCGGTGACGGGCTTCTGGAGGACGTCGATCTGCTGGAACTGCTCCGGGATGGCATCCGCACTTTCGCCGGTCACGAAGGCGAAGGGGATCCCGCGCGTCCCGAGCGTGCGGGCGAGCGCGAAGCAGGTTCCATCGTCGAGCCGCAGATCGAGAAGGGCCGCATCCACGGTCTGATGGGCGATCAGGCGCAGCGCCTCGGCTTCGGTCCGCGCCGGGCCGATCGTTTCGAACCCCGATGCCGTCAGCTCGTCCACCATCGTCATGGCGAGGATCAGATCGTTCTCGGCCACGAGGATGCTGGGCAGGCCGGTCTTCGCGCCCGAGGCGGTCTGGGTCATGGCGAGAATCTCCGTCGCTTTGCCCACAAGGGTCCGTGAGGCGACATGGTTCCCGTGTCGGCCCCGCTTTCGGCGCTTTTGCGCGGCCGGGATTCAGCAGGAGTCTCCCTTCTCCGGAGCCTGATGCGCGGGCGCGCCGAGGCTGCCTCTGTCGCGCGGGACTGCCGTCGTTCGTACTCCTCGCAAGTCGGATCCCTCGTGTGCGCGGCTGAAGCGCGCCCGCGGGGGAACGGTTCGGGCCCGCGGCACGTTTGCCCGAGAGGCGGCGGCGGAGTTTCCGGTCAGACGCTCACGCTTGATGCATGGAATGACATGGCGGAATTGCTTCAGGACTTTCTCAGGCAAGACATCGCCCTGCCCATGATCAGCAGCCTCGTGACGGGGTTCCTGATCGGGCTCGACCGCGAGATCCGTGGTAAGCCTGCGGGCCTGCGGACCCATGCGCTCGTCTGTTTCGCAGCGACGATCCTGACCCTCGCCGCGGCCCGGCAGGGGCAGTGGACCGTCGTCCTTCTTCCCGACACGCAGATCGTCGCCGACCCCGCGCGCATGGCCCATGGGATCCTGACGGGCATCGGCTTTCTCGGCGCGGGCGTGATCTTCCGGGAGGGGGCGTCGGTCCATGGGCTGACCACGGCGGCCTCGCTCTGGATCACTTCTGCCCTGGGGATCGTCTATGGGATCGGCATGTACTGGCTGGCCCTTGCCGGAACGGCGGTCACGCTCATCCTCCTCGTGGCGGTGCGGCTCATCCATGCGCGGCTTCCGGTGCGCACGGAGATCCGGCTGCGCGTGACGCTGCGGCTCGGGTCCAGCTTCGACGCCGAGCGGTTGACCGCGCTCCTGCACAGCAACGGGGTGGAGATCGGCGCCATCAGCCGCAGCCTGAGCCGGCCTTCCGAGCGGATGCGGCTCAGCACCGCCGTCCATGTCCGGCAGGAGGCCACGCTCGACCGGCTCGCCCGGGCGCTCACCGAAGAGCCGGATGTGCTGGCCTTCGACCTGATGCCCGTCGGCGATCCAGCCGGGCGCACCCTGTTGGACCGGACCGGCGACGCATCGTGAGCCAAAGGCCCGAGGGCCTGGCGGGATGCGCGATCCACCGGGTGCCGCTGTCGGCGGGGGAAAGTGCTCTGGCGCTCGTGCCGCACGGCTCGCGGCCCTTCAGGCGGATCGCGCCTGACATCCTCCCCGCCGCAGGCGGGTCAAGCCCGGGGGGCCGCGGAGGCTGATCCGGACGCCGTGGCCCGGATCAGCCCGGCGCAATCCCGTCGCGCAGGCGGTCGGCCTCGTCGCGGATGCAGCGGATCTCCTCGGCCAAGGCCACTTCGATGGCGATGCCCGGTGCGGGCACGGCGCCGGGGTCCTCCTGATGGTCCTGCATGGTGCTGCGTTCGTCGAGCCAGTCGCGCAGCGCGTCGCTGCCTGCCAGCGCCACCAGGCGCGCCAGCACCTTGCGCTGCGCGATCAGCCGCCCCTCGATCGTGTCCGAAGTCAGATCCGTCATGGTTTCCCTCCTGCCACAAGTCGCTCGAGCCGCCCGATCACGGTCCGGCCCAGTGTCGCGGGCCGGGCGGAGGCCTCGGCCAGCGGGCAGGGCCGGTCGAGCCGGTCGCGGATGGAGCGGATCGTCCAGTCGCCGCCCGACCGGGCCGAGGCGAGTTCGTCCCAGTCGACCGGCGTCGCCACCGGCGCGCCCGGGCGGGCGCGCAGGCTGTAGGGAGCGATCGCCGTCGAGCCGCGGTCGTTCCGCAGCCAGTCGATGAAGATCCGGCCCTTGCGCCCGGCCTTGGCCATCGTGGCCGTGTAGCGGTCGGGCGCCTCCTGAGCCAGATGGGTGGCGAGCGCCCGCGAGAAGAGCTTCACGCTCTCCCATTCGGCCTTGGGCTTCAGCGGCACGATCACATGCACCCCCTTGCCGCCGGACAGCATCGGCACCGAGGGCAGGCCGAGGTCCGCGAGCAGACCGCGCAGCTCGGCCGCCGCGGTCCGCACATGGGCGAAGTCGAGACCCTCGTCGGGGTCGAGATCGAACACCAGCCGGTCCGGTCGCTGAAGGCTGCGGTTGCGCGAGCCCCAGATGTGGAATTCGAGTGTCCCCATCTGCGTGGCCCCGACCAGAGCCGCGACATCGGGCAGGGTGATGAAATCCTCGGGTCCCGATTTCGTCTCGACGGTCACCGTCTTCATCGCGGCGGGCATGCCGCGGGTGCGGTGCTTCTGGAAGAAGCACTCCGCCGCCGCCCCGTCGGGGCAGCGCAGGAGCGAGACGGGGCGATCCTTCAGGAAGCGCAGCATCCGCGGCGCCAGTGCCTCGGCATGCTCCGCCACCTCGTGTTTCGTGATGGCAGGCCGGTCGTAGATCCGCCGGTCGGGGTGGCTGATGCGGATGCCTGCGACGCGCAGGTCGTCGGGTCGGGCCATCGTCGTCTCCTTCTTCTCCCCGCGCGCCGTCCGGGGTTTCCGGGCAGGCTCGGGGGCGGGCTCGTCGGGTGAGGGGGCGTCTGGCCGGGCCGTCTTCGTCCCCTTCTTCCGCACGCCCGACTTCCGGGTCGCGGGCGTTTCGGGCGCGGGCTCCTCGAGCCGCACCTCGCGCGCGTCCTTGTCGCGCCGCAGGCCGGCGAAGACCCCGTGCCGGATGTGCCCCTCCGCCGTCAGTTCGGTGAAGCTCACCTCGGCCACCAGCTCGGGCTTCAGCCAGTGCGCCCCCTTGGCCTCGGCCGGCGTGCGGTCGAAGGGGCAGGCGCTTTGCGCCCGTTCGGCCAGAAGCGGCTTCAACTCGCGGAACAGGGGGGCGCCGAAGCCGCTGCCGACACTGCCGCGGTAGACCAGACGGCTCTTTTCGTAGCTGCCCATCACCAGCGAGGCGAAGGGACGGCCCGGCTTGTCCGAGGCGTTCCAGCCGCAGATCACGAATTCCTGCCGGTGCGCGCATTTCACCTTCAGCCAGTCGCCGTTCCGGCTGCCCGCATAGGGCGCGGAGGCCCGCTTCGAGACGATCCCTTCGAGGCCTGCCGCACAGATGCGCTCGTGCACCTCGGGGCCGTGGCCGCGGATGTGGCCCGAGAAGCGCACCGCGCCGCGCCCCTTGCCGATCAGCGTCTCGAGCCGCTCCTTCCGCGCGAGAAGCGGCTGTCCGGTCAGGTCCTCGCCGTCGAGGAGCAGTAGGTCGAAGGCCATGAAGAGGAGCTGGCCCCCCGATTTCAGCCGTGCCTGCAGCTCCGAAAAGGAGCCGCCCTCCCGGCCCGGCGCGATCACCTCGCCGTCGATCAGCGCCTCCTCGGCCTCAAGCGCCTCGATATCCTCGACGAGGGCGCCGAACTTGGCCGTCCAGTCGAGGCCGGAGCGGGTGTAGAGGCGGGCCCGGCCTCCCGCGAGGGCCGCGAGGCAGCGGTAGCCGTCGAACTTGGTCTCGTGGATCCAGTCCTCTCCCTCGGGCGCCGCCGGAACGAGACGCGCGAGCTGGAGCGGCCGGAAGGCGGGCAGGTCGGCCTTGCGCGTGCGCCGTCTTGGCGCCTTGCCGGCGGCGATCTGCTCCATGGTCCGCCCCGTTGCGACCGAGGTCATGTGCCGCTCGACCAGCTCCTCGGTCTGCTCGCTTTCATGCGTGTCGTGCTCCTTGATGAGGAGCCAGTTCTCGGCCTTCTCGCGCGGCCTGGGTTTCATGCGCACCAGCGTCCAGCGGCCGCGCATCCGCTCGCCCGCGAGGCGGATCTTGAGCTGACCGGTCCGCAGCCCCTCCGCAAAGTCGCCCTGCGGTTCCCAGGTGCCCCGGTCCCAGAGCATGACCGTGCCGCCGCCATATTCGCCCTTGGGGATCGTTCCCTCGAACTCGGCATAATCCAGCGGATGATCCTCGGTTCGCACCGCAAGCCTGCGGGCGGACGGATCGGGCGAGGGGCCGCGCGTCACGGCCCAGCTCAGAAGGACGCCGTTCCACTCCAGCCGGAAATCCCAGTGCAGACGGGAGGCTGCATGTTTCTGCACGACGAACGACAGGCTCTCCGCCTCGGGGCGCGGCGCCTCGGAGCGGCCCTGCGGCTCGGGCGTGCGCGCGAAGTCGCGCTTGGCGCGGTAGCGGTCGAGATCCTGTCGCGGGTTGGCGGGCATCGGCGGCTCCTGACGGCTCATGGGGAACGTGACGGAGCGGGGACAGTTCCTGAGACGGCGGGCGCTCGGCAGGGGATAGACCGGGTCACGGCCGTGCCAGAGCGCGCAGGCGGGTCGCCATGAACCGGCCCGCAACGCATGCCAGAGCAGCGCCCGTGGTCTCCGCGACCGGGCCTCGCGGACCCTGCCCGTGACAGGACCCACCGCCGTCCAGCCACGCCGGTGTGGCTGCCCGATCATTTGCGAAGAAAATAATGCGGCGGTGGAGGAACCTCGGGAACCGAGAGCGTGTTCCCCCTGCGATGTGGGGCAGCTCGGGCAGAAGCAATGGACAGTCGCGACAGCGGATTTCAGGGCGTGGCACGGGTTCCGGGGGGCGCCCGGACACTGTCCTTGTCTCCGGCCGCAGGCGAGACGGATCGCCATCAGCCGGAGGACCGCCTCAGAGCCCCGCTTGTGCCCTCGTCAGCCGACCCTGGCAGGAATGCCACAGCCGCAGCCGAGGCGGGAACCAATGGCGGCCAGGATGCTTGTGATGCGACAGTCACAAGACAAGAACCTGAGGCCATGTTTCATTTCATGCAAGATGGCCAGGGCGACGACCTGGTCAACCGACATGTCGAGGACAATCTTCGACGAACCTATGCCATATCGGCCGCCGATGAACCGATCGACGACCGGTTTGCCACGCTCCTGAAGCGTATCGCCGCGAAGCAGGCTCAGTCAGGCCGCACCTGACGGGCGCGGCCCGCTGCCGGTGGCGGCTGCATTCAGATGTCCTGCTCCTCACGGACATCCGAACCGGGAAGCAGGACAGGTTCTGCGCATGCTTGCATCCTGAGGGCCGTCGCCAGGCGCCGTGCGAGGATCTGGATCGGCTCGGGCACAGGCTCGGCCTCGAGGGCCCGCAGCAGTTCCTCGCTCAGTTCGCAGAGTTCGTCCCGTGCGGCGGGCGCACCGTCGTGATCCTGGTCGTTTATCATCATGTCACCTGCCCCTTGTCGCCCTTTCTGCGACGAGCCGGCCGGGAGTGCAATCTCCAAGCGGAACCCGCCCGGTCAGGCGGCGTTGATTTCGGAAAACGAAGGCGTGAAGAGCCAGGGAGAGCCGCCCGTGACGGATCAGACCCCACCGCGATCGATCATACCGGATGTGGTCGACCTCATTCCGGCCCTGCGGGCCTATGCGCGCTCGCTCAGCCGCAACCAGTCCGACGCAGACGATCTCGTGCAGGAGACGCTTCTCAAGGCCATCGCCAATGTCGACAAGTTCCAGCCGGGCACGCGGCTCCGCGCCTGGCTCTTCACCATCCTGCGCAACACCTTCTACACCCGCATCCGGGTCTCGGCCCGCGAGCGGACGGGGGCAGCCGACTGCGTCTCGGGCGAGATGTCGGTGCAGCCCTCGCAGGAATGGACGGTGCGGGGGCGCGAGCTGATGGCCGCCATCGACCGGCTGCCGCCGCATTACCGCGAGATCCTCATCCTCGTCGTCATGCTGGGCGAGAGCTATGAGGAGGCCGCCCGGATCTGCGACTGTGCCATCGGCACGGTGAAGAGCCGGGTCAGCCGCGCGCGACAGCTGGTGATGAACGATCTCGAAGGCACCGGAGAGGCCTGAGAGGATCGTCAGATCCGCCCGGTTCATGGCCGTTGCCTGCCCATCTCCGCCTTGGCCTCACGGTGCCTGCGGGCCCGGAGGGCAGTGGCCTTCTGCGGAAGCCCGGGCGCGGTCGGCTGCTCCCGCATCGCGGAAAGCGGGGCGGAAGCGCGCAGCCCGGACCCTGCGATTGCACGGTCCCCGGCGCCGGGGTATGTGCCATTGCCAAGGAAGAGAAGGAGATCCGACCATGAGCCGCGCTTTCGTGTTCCCCGGGCAGGGCGCTCAGACCATCGGCATGGGCCGTGCGCTCGCCGAAGCCTATCCCGCGGCGCGGGCGGTGTTCGAGGAGGTGGACGAGGCGCTCGGCGAGAAACTCTCGGCGCTGATCTGGGACGGATCCATCGAGGAGCTCACGCTGACGCAGAACGCGCAGCCCGCGCTGATGGCGACCTCGATGGCGGCCCTCGCGGCGCTCGAGGTCGAAGGCCTGGGCATCGCCACCGCTTCCTTCGTGGCGGGTCACTCGCTCGGAGAATATTCCGCCCTGTGCGCGGCGAAGTCGCTGAAGCTCTCGGATACGGCACGGCTTCTGCGCATCCGCGGGCAGGCCATGCAGGAGGCGGTGCCGGTGGGCGTGGGCGCGATGGCCGCGCTCCTCGGGCTCGATTACGACACGGCGGTCGAGGTCGCGCACGAGGCGGCGCAGGGCGAAGTGTGCCAGGCCGCCAACGACAACGATCCGGCGCAGGTGGTGGTCTCGGGCCACAAGGCGGCCGTCGAGCGGGCGGTGGAGATCGCCAAGGGCCGCGGCGCGAAGCGGGCCATCCTGCTGCCGGTGAGCGCCCCCTTCCATTGCGCGCTGATGCAGCATGCCGCGAGCGTCATGTCGGAGGCTCTCGCCGCGGTGGTGATCGAGGCGCCGGTCTGCCCGGTCGTCGTGAACGTGCGCGCCGAGGCGGTGTCGGAGCCGGATCGGATCCGTGCGCTCCTCGTGGCACAGGTGACGGGGGCCGTCCGCTGGCGCGAGAGCGTGATGTGGATGGAAAATGCGGGCGTGGACGAGTTCTGGGAAATCGGCGCCGGCAAGGCGCTGTCGGGCATGATCAAGCGGATCGCCAAGGGCGCGGCGACCCGGGCCATCGGCACGCCCGAGGATGTGGCGGCTGCCGCCACGGCCTGATCCGAGGCAACGGGATCGGAGCGGGGGTGCCGCCCGCGGGGGCATCGAACCCCCGCGGGCGGCGCTGCCGCGGAAGACCGCTCCGCCCGTCGGAGCAGTGGCAGGAGCGGTCCTCCGCCGATCTTCGCAGGGCAACGCCAGCCGGGAGGACCGGTGCCCCGCGGCCCGTTCCTCCCGGCTCTGGACGGAGCCGCCGCAAGCCTGCTTGAGGAATGCCGCTTGCGCGGGCCTCAGCCGGACGTGCGGCCCGCGTGGCCGCCGCGGCGGCGAGCGAGACGCGGAGCCCGCGCGGGAAGCTCGGCCATCACCGCACGGCGTGCCTCGGGCGTGAGGCGCGACCAGCCGGCGATCTCCTCGAGCGTCCGATGGCAGCCCACGCAGATCCGCTCCTCGGGATGGATCATGCAGAGCTTCACGCAAGGGCTCTCGATCTCGTCGCGCCTCCAGATATCGTCCTTCATGCGCCCCCCTCGCGGCCGAGCCAGTCCAGACGGTCCAGCACTCCCTGCAGGATATAGCCCGCCGCGACGTGATCGATCACCTCGGCGCGACGCTTTCGTGACGTATCCGCCTCGAGGAGCGCCCGTTCGGCCGCCACGGTGGACAGACGCTCGTCCCAGAAGCCCACCGGCAGCGGCAGCACCTGCACCAGATTGCGCGCGAAGGCCCGGGTCGACTGCGCGCGCGGCCCCTCGCTGCCGTCCATGTTGCGCGGCAGGCCGAGCACGATCCCCACCAGCCGGCGCTCGGCGGCGATGGCCTTGAGCTTGGCCGCATCCTCGGTGAACTTCGTGCGCCGCACGGTCAGGAGCGGGGTCGCGATCCGCCTGAGCCCGTCCGACACCGCTACGCCCACCGTCTTGGTGCCGAGATCGAGACCCGCGAGCGCGCCGGTGCGCGGCAGGCTGGCGAGGAAATCCTCGATACGGTCGTGGATCACTCGGCCACCCCCGCCTGCGCGCCCGCCGCGCGGATCGCGGCCAGTTCGGTGTCGCGCCCGTCGAACCGGTCCAGAGCCTCGCCGTAGATGGCGCGGGCGCGGTCGGTCTCGCCCAGCACGCCCAGGGCGCCGATCAGGCGCGCCCATTCCTCGGCGGTGCCGCCTTCGGTCGCGAGCCGCTGGTTCAGGCCCTCGACCATGCCGCGGATCATTTCCTGCCGGGCCTCGGGCGTCATCGCCTCGGCCGCGCGCACGGCCTCTTCGGAGGGGCCGGCCGGCGCGCCGCCTTCGGGGGCCGCCGCCGGCGGCAGCTCGTATTTCACGCCGGCAAGCCAGGCCAGCTGCTCGATCTGTGCCCGGAGCGGCGCGACCCAGGGGTCGTTCGGGCGCGAGCTTTCGAGAAGCGAGCGCCAGAGGCGGAAGGCCATGTCCGGCCGCCCGGTCTGGGCGAGGAGCATCCCCGAATAATAGCGCGCGGTGCCGTTCTGCGGATCGAGGCGCAGCGCCTCGGTCAGACGGGCCTCGGCCTCGGGCGAGACGATGCCGCCGGCGGCGAGGATCATGAGCTCGCCGAGGGCTGCCTGATCCTCGGCCGTGACCTTCGGCTGCGACAGATCGATCACCTTCGCCTGCGCGTGCGCCGCGGCGGCATAATTGCCGAGCGCGGCCTCGTTGCGCGCGAGAAGCTCCTGCCCCCGGATGTCTTCGGGGTTGTTCGCGACGGCGGTGCGCAGCTTCTCCATCAGCTCGAGAAACTGGGCGTCCGGTGCGGGGGCGGCGGGGCGGGGCGCTCCGGCCATCCGCGCCTCGGCGTCGGCCTGGCTCGGACGGTCGCGATAGGCCGTTTCGGCCTGCGCCAGCCGGGCCGACATCGGCATGTCCTCATAGCCCGGCGCGCCGAGATCGAGGTAGGTCGCGAATGACCCGCCGAGCAGGACCAGCATCGCGCCCGCGGCCGCGATCCGGGCCGAGCCGGGGGCCCGCGCATCCGAGCCGGCCGCCTTCAGCGCGCGGTCGGCCTCGAGCAGACGGCGCGAAACCTCGGCCTTCAGCCGGTCGGCTTCCTCGGGGCGCATCGTCCCGCGGACGACATCGCGCTCGATCTCGCGCAACTGGTCGCGATAGACCTGCATGTCGTAGGCCGCGGCCGGAGCCGCCTCCCGCCCTCCGCGCAGCAGCGCCTGCACGAGGATCACGCCGACGCCGAGCGCGATCACGCCGGCGAGGATCCAGAACAGCGTCATTTCCATGCAGTCCCCCGTGCTGACGGCCTCCATGTAAGGGGTCTGGCTGACGCACAAAAGGGTCAATATCCCGTCATCGGGACGCAGGCGGATGTCGCAACTCGGTGATGTCGCATTTGTGCGGATTGTGCCGCTTGCACGCGGGGCTATAACTCGTCCCCGTTCCAGAAGGCTCTATAGGCCCGAGACGGGGAGTCGGCACATGAAACGCTATTCGGTCTTCGCCATCGCCCGCGAGGCGCTGCGCCATCATACGGGGTGGGAGCGCGCCTGGGCCTCGCCCGAACCCAAGGCGTCCTATGACGTGATCGTGATCGGCGCCGGCGGCCACGGCCTCGCCACGGCCTATTACCTCGGGAAGAATTTCGGGATCACCAATGTTGCGGTGATCGAGAAGGGCTGGCTCGGCGGCGGCAATACCGGGCGCAACACGACGATCATCCGCTCGAACTACCTGCAGGATCCGTCGGCCGCCATCTACGAGAAGGCGCGCAGTCTCTACGAGACCCTGAGCCAGGATCTGAACTACAACGTGATGTTCAGCCCGCGCGGGCTCCTCATGCTGGCGCAGACCCATCACGAGGTGCGCGGCTACATGCGCACGGTGCATGCCAACCTTCTGCAGGGCGTCGAGACCGAATGGATCGGCCCCGAGCAGGTCAAGCGTCTGGTCCCGATCATGAACATCCACGGGCCGCGCTATCCGGTGCTGGGGGCGCTCCTTCAGAAGCGGGGCGGCACGGCGCGCCACGATGCGGTGGCCTGGGGCTATGCGCGGGCCTGTTCGGCGATGGGCATGGACATCATCCAGCAGTGCGAGGTGAAGGGCGTCCGCTCCGAGGGCGGCGTCGTCACCGGGGTCGAGACGACGAAGGGCTTCATCGGCACGAAGAAGCTCGCCATCGTGGTGGCGGGACATTCGGGGCAGGTGGCCGAGATGGCAGGCTTCCGGCTGCCGGTCGAGGCGGTGGCGCTGCAGGCGCTGGTCTCCGAGCCGGTCAAGCCCTGCATCGACGTGGTGGTGATGGCCAACACGGTGCACGGCTACATGAGCCAGTCCGACAAGGGCGAGCTGGTGATCGGCGGCGGCACCGACAGTTTCAACAACTTCACCCAGCGCGGCAGCTTCCATCATATCGAGGAGACGCTGCGCGCGCTGGTGGAGACCTTCCCGATCATCTCGCGCCTCAAGATGCTGCGGCAGTGGGGCGGGATCGTGGACATGACCGGCGACCGTTCGCCGATCCTCTCGAAGACGCCGCTGGGGAACTGCTTCATCAACTGCGGCTGGGGCACGGGGGGCTTCAAGGCCATCCCCGGCTCCGGCTGGGCAATGGCGGAGCTGGTGGCCAAGGGCGAACCGGGCGCGCTTGCCGCGGATTTCGGCATGGACCGTTTCCGCGAGGGCCGTTTCATCGACGAATCGGTCGCGGCGGGGGTCGCGCACTGATGCAGCCGCGTTACCGTGTCGCTTTGACGCCTGTGCTCCATGCGGTATCTCCTGTGCACAACTCTCTGGAGACGCCGACATGTTCTCATTCATCGACGACATCCCGTCCTTCGAGCAAATCAAGGCCCGGGTTCGGGACGACCTCAGGAAACACGGCTGGGAAAAGCGCTGGAACGACTCCCGCCTGGTGCAGAAATCGCGCGAGCTCCTCAACGACGAGGAACTCAAGATCGATCCGGCGACCTGGATCTGGAAGCGCATGCCCTCTCGTGAGGAAGTCGCGGCCCGGCGCCAGCGCGATTTCGAGACTGTCTGGAAATACCGCTACCGCCTCGGCGGCTTCGCCTCGGGTGCCCTTCTGGCCCTGGCCCTCGCCGGCATCTTCTCCACGGGCAACTTCGGCGGCTCCTCGGACGCCGGCAACCGCCCCAGCGTCGTCTATCCCATCGAATGACCCGGGCGCCTGCGCCCGGCCTGACCGGAGCGCAAGCGCATGCTGATCCTCGAATGTCCCTACTGCGGCGTGAAGGCCGAGGAAACCGAACTCAGTCCGGGTCATGAGGCGCATCTGAAGCGCTTCGGACCCGGATCCTCGGACGAGGATTTCGAATCCTACATGTTCGCCCGGAAGAACCCCAAGGGGGTCCATTTCGAGCGGTGGCGTCACAGCTATGGCTGCGGCAAGTGGTTCCTCGCCGCGCGCTGCACCGCGACGCTCGAGGTGTTCGGCACCTACCCGGCGCAGACCTCCGAGCCGCCCCCCGACATCGTGGCCAAGATCAAGGCACGGCGTCCGGAATGGGAGGGCTACAAATGAGCACGCGTCTCGCACGGGGCGGACGGCTGATCGACCGCAGCCGCGCCATCGACTTCACCTTCAACGGCAGGCGGATGCGCGGTTTCGCGGGCGACACGCTCGCCGCGGCGCTTCTCGCCAACGACCAGATGCTGGTCGGGCGCAGCTTCAAGTATCACCGTCCGCGCGGCATCGTGGCGGCGGGCGCCGAAGAGCCGAACGCGCTCGTCCAGCTCGGCACCGGCGGCCGGTCGGAGCCGAACCAGCGCACCACCACGACCGAGCTCTTTGCGGGGCTGACGGCGGCCAGCCAGAACCACTGGCCGAGCCTCGAATTCGACGTGGGCGCGGTCAATGCGGCGGCGTCGCGCTTCCTGCCCGCAGGCTTCTACTACAAGACCTTCCTGCAGCCGCGCGCCGCGTGGAAACACCTGTTCGAGCCGGTCATCCGCCGCTCGGCGGGCCTCGGACGGCCGCCGGAAGCGCCCGATGCGGACCGCTACGAGCAGGCCTATGCCTTCTGCGACCTTCTCGTGGTGGGCGGCGGCATCGCGGGGCTTCAGGCGGCGCTCAGCGCCTCGGCCTCGGGCCGGAAGGTGATGCTGCTCGAGCAGACGCCGCACTGGGGCGGACGGGCCCCGGTGGATGACGTGCTGATCGACGGGCGCCCGGCGGCGGACTGGGTGGCGGACACGGTGGCAGCGCTCGAGGCCGCGCCCAATGTCACGCTCCGCACCCGCTGCATGGCGGCCGGCGTCTACGACCACGGCTATGTGCTGGCCGAGGAGCGCGTGGCCGACCATACGCCGGGCGACGGACGGCCGAAGAAGCGGCTCTGGCGCATCCGCGCGGGCAAGGTCATCACGGCGACCGGCGCCATCGAGCGGCCGCTGCCCTTCGCGGGCAACGACATTCCGGGCGTCATGCTCGCCTCGGCGGTGCGCGACTATCTGGTGAACTGGGCCGTCTCGCCCGGCGACCGGGTGGTGATCGTCACGAACAACGACGACGCCTACCGCACCGCCATCGCCGTGCACCGTGCGGGGCTGACCGTGCCGGCCGTGCTTGATGCGCGGGCCGAGGCCCACGGCGCGCTGCCCGAAGAGGTGCGCAGCCTCGGCATCCCGGTCCTCACCAACCGCGCGGTGGCCAAGGTCAAGGGCAGCAAGCGGGTGACGGGCGTCACCGTCTGCGCCCAAGCGGGCGAGGGGGCGGTGCTCGACGATTTCGACTGCGATGCGGTCGCCATGTCGGGCGGCTGGTCGCCGGTCGTCCATCTCTGGAGCCACTGCGGCGGCAAGCTGATCTGGGACGAGGCGCAGGCGGCCTTCCGGCCCGACCCGGCCCGCCCGCCGATCACCCATGACGGCTCGCCGATGGTGGCGGTTGCGGGCTCGGCCAATGGCGAGATGCTCTCGGCCGACGTGCTGGCCGATGCCCTCCGCGCCGTGGGCGGCGAGGGCGAGGCGCCCCGGGCGCAGAGCCCCGAGGAGGCGCCGACCGAGCCGGTCTGGATCATGCCGCAGGGCGCCCCGCCGGCGCTGCGCTCGAAGATGTGGCTCGACTATCAGAACGACGTGAAAGTGTCGGACGTGCAGCTCGCCGCCCGCGAGGGCTACGAGTCGGTCGAGCATACCAAGCGCTACACGACGCTCGGCATGGCCACCGATCAGGGCAAGCTCAGCAACATCAACGGGCTGGCCGTGCTCGCAGGCTCGCTCAATGCGCCGATCCCCGCGGTGGGCACCACCACCTTCCGCCCGCCCTACACGCCCGTCACCCTCGGCGCGCTGGTGGGCGAGGCGCGGGGCGAGATCTTCCAGCCGCTGCGCCGCACGCCCATGCACGACTGGCACGAGGCCAACGGCGCCTATTGGGAGCCGGTGGGCCTCTGGCGCCGGCCCTACTGCTACAGCCGTCCGGGCGAGAGCCATGGCGATGCGGTGGCCCGCGAGGTCACCAACGCGCGCACGAAGCTCGGGCTGCTCGACGCCTCGACGCTGGGCAAGATCCTCGTGAAGGGGCCCGATGCGGGCCGCTTCCTCGACATGCTCTACACCAACGTCATGTCGAGCCTGCCGGTCGGGCGCTGCCGCTATGGCCTCATGTGCAACGAGAACGGCTTCCTGATGGACGATGGCGTGGTGGTCCGTCTCTCCGAGGACAGCTGGCTCTGCCACACGACCTCGGGCGGGGCGGACCGGATCCATGCCCATATGGAGGACTGGCTCCAGTGCGAATGGTGGGACTGGCAGGTCTATACCGCCAATCTCACCGAGCAGTTCGCGCAGGTGGCCATCGTCGGCCCCAACGCGCGCCTGCTGCTGGAAAAGCTCGGCGGCATGGATGTCTCGAAGGAGGCGCTGCCCTTCATGCACTGGGCGGAAGGCACCCTCGCGGGCATTCCCGCGCGGGTGTTCCGCATCAGCTTCTCAGGCGAGCTCTCCTACGAGGTGGCGGTGCCCGCGGGGCAGGGGCTGGCCTTCTGGCAGGCCTGCCTCGAGGCGGGCGCCGAATTCGGCCTCATGCCCTACGGCACCGAGGCGCTGCATGTGATGCGGGCCGAGAAGGGCTTCATCATGATCGGCGACGAGACCGACGGTACGGTGGTGCCGCAGGACCTGAACCTCGGCTGGGCGATCTCGAAGAAGAAGGCGGACTTCATCGGCAAGCGCGGCATGGAGCGGACCTTCCTGTCGAGCCCCGACCGCTGGAAGCTCGTGGGTCTCGAGACGCTCGACGGCTCGGTCCTGCCCGATGGCGCCATCGCGCCCGCGGCGGGCTCGAATGGGAACGGGCAGCGCAACACCCAGGGCCGCGTGACCTCGACCTACTGGTCGCCCACGCTGAAGAAGGGGATCGCCATGGGCCTCGTCCATCGCGGGACGGACCGGATGGGCGAGGTGATCGAGTTCCCGAAGATCTGGGGCGGCGTGGTGCAGGCGCGGATCGTCGATCCGGTGTTCTACGACAAGGCGGGAGAGAAGCAGGATGTCTGAGGCGGTCAGCGCGCTGGGGAACGCCAGCTTCGAGGGCTTCGCGACCGTGCGCGAGCTGGGACCCATGGGGATGATCACGCTGCGGGCGAAGCACGATCTGCCGGTGCTGGCCAAGGCGCTGCAGAAGGTGCTGAAGGCGGAGCTGCCCGAGCGGCGGCGCATCGTCTCGGCGGGTGAGGTGCGCGTGGGCTGGATGTCGCCCGACGAGCTTCTGATCCTTCTGCCCTATGCGGAGGTTCAGGCACGGGTCGCGGCGCTCGCCAAGGCGCTGGGGTCGGCGCACGCGCTGGTGACGGATGTCTCCGACGCGCGCTGCCTCTTTGCCATCGAGGGCGAGCGGGCGGCGGAGGTGCTGATGAAGCTCTCTCCGACGGATCTGGCGGCGCTGGAGCCGGGCGAGCTGCGCCGCACCCGTGTGGCGCAGGTTGCGGCGGCCTTCTGGGCCGAGGAGGGCGGCTTCCGCCTCGTGGCCTTCCGCTCGGTCGCGGCCTATGTCATGGGGCTACTGGCGCATTCGGCCCAGCCGGGAAGCGAGCTTTTCCCGGCCTGACGCCCGTCTCGGCTATCCAGTCAAAGGCCAGAGGCGCGATCGCCTCTGGCCTTTCCTTTGCAGGCCTCAGTTCGACAGCGACTTCGCGATGACCGGCCGCGCGGAGACCAGCGGGAAATAGGTGGCCACGGCCCTGCGGCTGCCGAAGTCGGTGAAATGGCCCGCGTCGTAGAACAGGAGCTTCCCCTCGCTCCGGTAGGGACAGGGCCCTTCGCCACAGAGCGCGGCCACCGGATCGACGAAGCTCGCCCCCGGGCTCGCCGCTTCCAGCGCCTCGTTCAGGTGCGGCTCCAGCGCCACCGTCCAGCTCGCCTCGTCCGCGCCGGCCGACTTGGCGTAGGAGATGATCGGCACGTCGATCACGAAGAGCGGCGACTGGCCGATGACATGCACCTCGAGACCGCGATCCTCGAGCGCCCGCACCGTGTCGGCGAGCGTGCCGATCCCGCGCGAGCGCAGGTCGACCCAGCGCGCCGAAAGCACCACCGTGTCGATGTCGAGCTGGTCGATCAGCTCCATCGCATGGCCGTTGAACGCCTGACAGCTCGGCCGGGCGAAGGAATAGTAGGACAGGACCGGCGGACAGCCCGCCTGGGTATATTGCCAGATCCGGTGTGGGATGGCCTTGGCCTCCGCCTCCAGCCCGGGGGCGTAATGGGCGGCATAGGAATCGCCCCACAGAAGCACGCGCTTGCCCTCGTTCTTCACGATCTCGCAGGCCTCGGCGTCCCAGTTGCCGAACTGCCAGTCCGTCTCGAAAAAGCAGGTGCCGTTGTGCCACGAGTTCCGCGTCTCCTCGGTAGTCTCGGCCTGCGCGGTGACGATCCAGCCCGGATGCCGCGCGGGCAGGCCGCCGCTCTGAACCAGCGCCACGCCCGCGACCGCGAAGGCCGCGAGGCCCGCGAGCGAGGCGCCGAAGAGCGCCGGCCGCCCGGACAGGGTGGCGCGGTTGCGGAACGGCTGCTCGACCCAGCGGTAGGAGACGAGCGCGAGCGCGAAGCTCAGCGCCACGATCAGCACCACCTGCGCGGGGCCGGGCTTCTGCAGCGTGGTGTAGAGCAGGAAGACGCAGATCGGCCAATGGACGAGATAGAGCGAGTAGGAGATCCTGCCGATCCCCACCAGAGGCCGCAACGACAGGAAGCGCGCAACGAGCGTGGGCGAGGCCCGCCCGGTCCAGATCATGAGCGCGGTCCCGAGGCAGGGCGGCAGGGCGGCCACGCCGGGGAAGGGGGTCGAATCGGTATAGAGCACCACCGGTACCAGCGTGAGCCCGAGGCCCGCGAGCGCCGCCGCCTCGTTCGCCACGCCCCGCAGTGCCACGCGGGCGGGCAGGATCGCCACCAGCGAGCCCAGCAGCAGCTCCCACGCGCGGGTGGGCAGCAGGAAGAAGTTGGCGGTCGGTCCCCGCTCGGTCATGTAGACCGACAGCGCGAAGGAGGCGATCAGCGCGATCAGCAGCACCGCCATCTCGGCCCGGCGCACGAAGCGCCAGACGGCCCAGATCGCCACCGGCACCACCAGATAGAACTGCTCCTCGACCGCCAGCGACCAGGTGTGCAGGAGAGGGCGCAGATGGGCGCTCGCCTCGAAATAGCCCGAGTTCTTCCAGAAGTAGAAGTTCGCGGTGAAGGTCGCGGTCCCGAACAGGGATTTCGCATAATCGATGAGCTGGGCCGGCAGGAACAGGATCACCGCGGCCAGCGTCGTCAGCGCCAGCGTGAAGAAGAGCGCGGGCAGGATGCGCCGGGCGCGCCGCTCGTAGAAGGTCACGATCGAGAAGCGACCCGCGGCGAGGTCGTCGCGGATGATCGTCGTGATCAGGAAGCCCGAGATCACGAAGAAGATGTCGACCCCGATATATCCGCCCGAGAAGAGCGTCACACCCGCGTGGAAGAGCAGGATCGGAAGGATCGCGAGCGAGCGGAGGCCATCCACATCGGGCCGGTAGCGCATGAAATGAAGTCCTGCAGGAACGTTTCTGAAAATCTCGGCTCAGCCGGAAGCATGGCGCAATGGACCGCCGCGGCGCTTATGATGTCGGGCGGCTGCAGGATTTTCAACCCCTGCCGCCCCTTGCCCCGCCGCGTCGCCCGGGGCGCTCCGGGGGCCCCCGCTGCGACATCGGGTCGCCGCGGCCCCTTGACCTTGCCGTAACCTGCGCTCTTATTGACCGCGAACGCACGGATTGCGAAAGCAAAGGAGAGACCGATGGCCTTCACCCTTCCTGACCTTCCCTATGCCCATGACGCGCTGGCCGCGCTCGGCATGTCGAAGGAGACGATGGAATATCACCACGACATTCACCACAAGGCCTATGTCGACAACGGCAACAAGCTGATCGCCGGCACCGAGTGGGAGGGCAAGTCGGTCGAGGAGATCGTCAAGGGCACCTACCAGTCGGGCGCCGTGGCGCAGAACGGCATCTTCAACAACGCCAGCCAGCACTGGAACCACACGCAGTTCTGGGAAATGTTGGGGCCGGGCGAGAAGAAGATGCCGGGCGAGCTGGAAAAGGCGCTGGTCGACAGCTTCGGCTCGGTCGAGAAGTTCAAGGAAGACTTCTCGGCGGCGGGCGCGGGCCAGTTCGGTTCGGGCTGGGCCTGGCTCGTGAAGGATCAGGACGGCAGCCTCAAGGTCACCAAGACCGAGAACGGCGTGAACCCGCTCTGCTTCGGCCAGACCGCGCTTCTGGGCTGCGACGTCTGGGAGCACAGCTATTACATCGATTTCCGCAACAAGCGCCCGGCCTACCTCTCGAACTTCCTCGAGAAGCTGGTGAACTGGGAAAACGTGGCCTCGCGCCTCTGACACGGCTGGCGGAGTGCCCTCCGGGCGCTCCGCTTCTCCGCCGGGAATGCCGCCCGCGCGCCATGACGCGGCGCAGGCTCCGGCCAAGGCACCCGCGGCTCCTCGGGCGGCTCGGGTGCACGATCTCCCCCGACAGGATCCTCGCCGGCTGCCTCAGCAGAGGGCGGCGCGCAGGTGGCTCGTGAGGGTCGCCACATCCGGTGCGGCGACGTAATAGTCGCGCAGCGCCCCTTCGGCGAAGCCCTGCGCAATCACCGCCTCCATCAGCGCCACGAGCGGCTTCCAGTAGCCGTCCGTGTCGAGAAGAAAGATCGGCTTCTCGTGCAGACCGATCTGGCGCCAGGTCAGCACCTCGAAGAATTCGTCGAGCGAGCCCGCACCGCCCGGCAGCACCACGATCGCGTCGGAGTTCATGAACATGACCTTCTTGCGCTCGTGCATGTTCTCGGTGACGACCATCTGGCCCAGATCGCGCCGGCCCTGCTCGCGGGCGAGAAGATGGGTGGGGATCACGCCCATCGTCCGCCCGCCCTCGGCGAGCGCCGCGCGCGCCACCTCGCCCATCAGACCCACATCGCCCGCGCCATAGACGAGCCGCCACCCTTCACGGGCGAGCGTCCGCCCCACTTCACGCGCATCGCGGGCAAAGGCAGGGTTGAGCCCCGCTCGGGAGCCGCAGAAGACGCAGACGGAACGGAGCTGGGACATGATCTACCTGTGGATAAGGGCTTGCGTCCGGTCTTGATATCCGTGTTCCTGTAACCGAGACAAGTCAGGCGCCGCGAAGCGCGCCGGGAGCGGATGGACGATGCCCCTGTTTGGCAGGATGGGACCGGGCGCCTGGATGGCGCTTGCAGCCGGGGGAGCGGCGGCAGCCGGCGGGATCGGCTACTGGGGCTGGAGCGAGCGTGCGGCCGTGCCGCCGGAGCCCGCCACGGTTCAGCAGCCCGCAGAGGCGCAACGCGCGGCGGTGGTGCCGGAGCCGTCCCCAGCAGCGGCAGAGCCCGCCGCAAGCCCGACGGTCCCCGGCACCGCCGTGCCAGAGGATGCGGCGGCAGTCCCTTCGCCGGCCGAGGATCCGCCCGCCGGGGCAGACGAGCCCGAGGCGGAGCAGGCGCTGGTGATCGAGCCTGCCTTCGACGTGGTCCGCATCGAGAGCGACGGCTCGGCACTGGTGGCCGGGCGGGCGCAGCGCGGGGCCGAGGTCACGGTGCTGGTCGAGGACGAAGAGGCGGCCTCCACCACTGCGGATGCCGCGAACCGCTTCGCCGTCATGTTCACCCTTCCGGCCGATGACCAGCCGCGGCGCCTCTCGCTGCGCATGGTGCTGCCGGACGGCACCGATTACGTCTCGACCGGCAGCGTCCTGATCGCGCCGATCCTGACGCCGCCGCCTGCTCAGGTGGCCTCGGCCGAGGCGGGGTCGGACGCGGCGACGCAGGAGCCCGCCCCGACCCCCGTGCCGCGCGCGCCCGCGGCGCTGCTTCTGGGCGATGGCAATGTGAAGGTGCTCCAGCCCGCCGGTGAGGCGCTCGAGGATCTCGCGGGCGTCTCCGTCGACACGATCTCCTATGGCCCGGATGGCTCGGTGCTTCTGTCGGGCCGGGGCGGCGAGGGGGATTTCGTCCGGCTCTACCTCGACAACCGCGAGATCGCGACCGTGACCATCGCGCCGGACGGCACATGGGGGGTGAGCCTGACGGGGATCGAGCCCGGCCGCTACGCGCTTCGGGCCGACAGGATCGATCCCGAAGGCGAGGTGGTGGCCCGGTTCGAGACGCCCTTCGCGCGCGAAACCCACGAGACGGTGGCCGCCGCGCTCGAGGCGCAGAGCCGGCCCGGCGGCGCGCCGGGTGGAGAAGCGTCGCCCGCCGTGCCGGGCGCGGAAGGAGCGCCGCCCGCGGGCGGGCCGGGCGCGGGCCTCACGGCCTCGGCCGAGGGCGAGCCTCCGAGTGGCGCGCCGGTCTCGGTCACCGTGCAGCCGGGCTTCTCGCTCTGGCGCATCGCCGAGGAGACCTTCGGCGAGGGCATCCTCTATGTGAAGGTCTATGAGGCCAATCGCACGGCGATCCGCGACCCCGACCTGATCTATCCGGGGCAGGTCTTCACCCTTCCGGCACCGACGGACTGATCGCAGGCGAGCCGGGCTGGAGGGGCTTCGGCTCTGGCAATCCGGGTGTGGGCGGCTTAGGTAGGGCTCTCCGAGGAGATCCCCGATGAGCGAAGCGAGACAGAGGCCGGGCCCGACGCCCGTTGATCCGCCGGAATTGAGCGGCTGGGCGACCATGAAGCGCATGGCGCCCTACCTCTGGCCGAAAGGCCAGACCTGGGTGAAGCGGCGCGTCGTCATCGCCATGGCGATGCTGGTGCTGGCCAAGGTGATCTCGGTCTCCACGCCCTTCTTCTACAAGGCCGCGGTGGATGCGCTCGCGGGCGATGCGCCCACGCCCGCCTTCATGCTGGGCCTCGGCGCGGTCGGGATGACGGTGGCCTACGGGCTGGCGCGGCTCGGCGCCGTGGCCTTCGGGGAACTGCGCGACGCGATCTTCGTGCGCGTGGGCCAGCGCGCCCTGCGCCAGCTCGCGCTCGAGACCTTCACCCACATCCACCGGCTCTCGCTGCGCTACCACATCAGCCGCAAGACCGGCGGCCTCAGCCGCATCATCGAGCGCGGCGTGAAGGGCGTCGATTTCCTGCTGCGCTTCATGCTCTTCTCGATCGGGCCCCTCTTCATCGAGCTGACGCTGGTCGCGATCATCTTCGCGGTCGTGTTCGGCTGGGAATATATGGTCGTGGTGGTGGCCACCGTCGCGCTCTATGTGGCTTTCACCTTCAAGGTGACCGAGTGGCGGGTGCAGATCCGCCGCCAGATGAACGAGCAGGACACCGACGCGAACCAGAAGGCCATCGACTCGCTCCTGAATTTCGAGACGGTGAAATATTTCGGCGCCGAGCTGCGCGAGGCCGAGCGCTACGATGCGGCCATGGCGGGCTATGAAAAGGCGGCGGTCAAGACCGGCCAGTCGCTCGCCGTACTGAACGCGGGGCAGAGCCTTCTCATCACCGCGGGGCTCGTGGCGGTCATGGTCATGGCGGCCTACGGCGTGCAGGCGGGCCGGCTCACCGTCGGGGATTTCGTGATGGTCAATGCCTACATGATCCAGATCACCCTGCCGCTCGGCTTCCTCGGCACCGTCTACCGCGAGATCCGGCAGGCGCTCGTGGACATGGGGCAGATGTTCGGTCTGCTCGCCCAGCCGGCCGAAGTCAGTGACGCGCCCGGGGCGCGGCCGCTCGCGGTGGCGGGCGGCACGGTTGAGCTCGAGAATGTCCGCTTCGGCTATGACGCGGGCCGCACGATCCTCAAGGGCATCTCGCTCCGGGTCGAGGCGGGCGAGACGGTGGCGCTGGTCGGTCCCTCGGGGTCGGGCAAGTCCACGATCGGCCGACTCCTCTTCCGGTTCTACGACGTGAACGAGGGCGCCATCCGCATCGACGGGCAGGATCTGCGCGCGGTGACGCAGGACTCGCTCCATGCGCAGATCGGCGTGGTGCCGCAGGACACGGTGCTCTTCAACGACACGATCTTCTACAACATCGCCTACGGCCGCCCCGGTGCCACGCCCGAGCAGGTCGAGGCCGCGGCGCGGGCGGCCAAGATCCACGACTTCATCCTGCGCCTGCCCGAGGGCTACCGCACGATGGTGGGCGAACGCGGCCTGAAGCTCTCGGGGGGCGAGAAGCAGCGGGTGGGCATCGCGCGCACGCTGCTGAAGAACCCGCCGATCCTGCTTCTGGATGAAGCGACCTCCGCGCTCGACACCCAGACCGAGCGCGACATCCAGGATTCCCTGCGCGAGATGGGCGAGGGGCGAACCGTCATCACCATCGCGCACCGGCTTTCCACCATCGCCGATGCCGACCGGATCGTGGTGCTGGAAGAGGGGCGGATCGTCGAGGAGGGGCGGCACGAGCAGCTTCTCTCCCGCAGCGGGCGCTATGCCTCGATGTGGGCGCGGCAATCGGCCGAGGAAGAGGACGAGGCGGCGGCCTGAGGCGGCGCCCCCCGCGCCCGCCTCTGCACCGGCGGGAGCGGGGCTTGGCAAGCCCTTGGGCTTGCGTGTAAGACGAAGGCACCAGCGAGGGAGAGGGCCTTGAGCAACCCCGAGAGTTTCATCGACGAGGTGACCGAGGAGGTCCGCCGCGAACGGCTGTTCGGCTATTTCCGGCGCTATGGCTGGATCGCGCTCGTCGCCGTGATCGCCCTCGTGGGCGGTGCCGCCTACATCGAATGGCAGAAGTCGCAAGACGCCGCAGAGTCGCAGGCCTTCGGCGACGCGATCCTGACGGCCCTCGAGGCGCCGGATGCGGCGGCCCGTCGGGCGGCGGTGGCCGCCATTCCGGCCGAAGGCGCGCGTGCGGCGCTGCGGGATCTGATGGTGGCCTCCGATCCGGCCGCCGATCGCGCGGCCTCGCTCCGCGCGCTCGAAGGCGTGGCTGCGAACGCCACGCTCGATCCCGCGTTCCGCGACCTTGCGGTGCTGCGCCGCGTGATCCTTGCCGGGGCGGAGATGCCGGTTGCCGACCGCCGTGCCGCGCTCGATGAGATCGCGGCGCCGGGCCGGCCCTACCGCACGCTCGCACTGGAGCAGATGGCCTATCTGGACGTCGAAGCGGGCAGGCCCGCCGAGGCCATCCAGACGCTGCGCAGCCTCGTGCAGGACCAGGAGGCGACGCAGGGCCTGCGCCGGCGCGCCGAACAGATGATCACCGCTCTGGGCGGCGACACCCAGGCCGGCTGAGACGGCAGCAAGGGGACGGGCAGGGACTTGAAGAGGGTTTTCACGGTGAAGCGGACGGCTGCGGTCTCGGGACTTGCGCTTCTTGGCCTGCTCGGCGCCTGCGGCGAGCGCGAACTCATCCTTCCCGGCGAGCGGTTCGACGTCCGCGCGCCGCTCGAGGCGAGCCTGCCCTCTGCGGGCAACCCGGCCCCGTCCGATCTTTCCGGGCGGCAGGCGAACGAGGCCCGGCCAGTGGCGCTTCCGGCGGCCACGGTCAACGCCAGCTGGCCCCAGCGCGGCGGCAACGCGGCCCATCTGGCGCCGCATGCGAGCCTCTCGGCCGCGCCTCAGCTGGTCTGGAGCACCGACATCGGCTCCGGCAACAGCCGGAAGAACCGGATTTCGGCCGCTCCGGTCGTGGCCGAGGGCCGCATCTTCACGATGGATGCGCTGAGCGACGTGCAGGCGACCTCGACCGCCGGCGGCCAGCTCTGGCGCGTGGACATCACCCCGCCTGCCGACAGCGCGACCCATGTCTCGGGCGGCGGTCTGGCCTACGGTGCGGGGCGGCTCTTCGCCACGACGGGCTACGGCGAACTGGTGGCGCTGGATCCCGCCTCGGGCGGCGTCCTCTGGCGCCAGAAGCTCGGCGCTCCGGCCACCGGCGCGCCCATGGTCGAGGGCGACACCGTCTATGTCACCGGCCGCGACAGCTCGGCCTGGGCGCTCGACGCCTCGAACGGCCGCGTGCGCTGGCAGATCCCCGGCGCCCCCTCCAGCACCGGCATGATCGGCGGCTCGGCCCCGGCCATGGCGGGCGGCACGGTGCTCTTCCCCTTCAACAGCGGGCAGATCATCGCCGTCCTGCGCGAGGGCGGCTCGCAGATCTGGTCCTCGCAGGTCGCGGGCGAGCGGCTCGGCCGCGCCTATACCGGCTTCCGCGACATCACCGGCGACCCGGTCGTGTCGGGTGACAGCATCTATGTCGGAAGCTCGGCCGGGCGCACGGTGGCGCTGTCGGCGACCTCGGGCGAGACCCTCTGGTCGGCCAACGAGGGCGCTCTTGCGCCCGTGGCGCTGGCGGGCGGCTCGCTCTTCCTCGTCTCCGACGAGGCGCGGCTCGTGCGGCTCGATGCCTCCACCGGCGACGTGATCTGGTCGGTCGACATGCCCTACTGGGAGAATGCCAAGCCCAAGCGCCGCAAGGGCATCACCGCCCATTACGGGCCGGTGCTGGCGGGCGGCCGGCTGGTGGTGGCCTCGTCGGATGGCGTGCTGCGCTTCTTCAGCCCGGTGAACGGCGGGCTCGTGGGCCAGACCGAGCTTCCCGGCGGGGCCGCGTCGCAGCCTGCGCTGGCCGGCGGCATGCTCTACATCGTGGGAGCCAACGGGAAACTTCTCGCTTTCCGCTGACCGGCGTCTCTGCTAGGGACCCGGGCTTGACCTGCGTAAGCCGCCTCGGGAGGCATCGATGAGCTTTACCCTCGCCATTGTCGGCCGTCCGAACGTCGGCAAGTCCACGCTGTTCAACCGCCTCGTCGGCAAGCGGCTGGCGCTGGTGGACGACCAGCCCGGCGTCACGCGCGACCTGCGCGAGGGCGATGCGCGGCTCATCGACCTGCGTTTCACCGTGATCGACACGGCGGGCCTCGAGGAGGTGACGGACGACAGCCTGCAGGGCCGGATGCGCCGGTTGACCGAACGCGCGGTCGAGATGGCCGATGTCTGCCTGTTCCTGATCGACGGCCGCGTGGGCGTGACGCCCTCGGACGAGGTCTTCGCCGACATCCTGCGCCGGAAGAACGCCCATGTGATCCTCGGGGTGAACAAGGCCGAGGGCCGCGCGGGCGACGGCGGCGCCATCGAGGCCTGGAGCCTCGGTCTCGGCGAACCGATCCGCCTCTCGGCCGAACATGGCGAGGGGATGGACGATCTCTATCACATCCTGCGGCCCATCGCCGAGGGCTTCGCCGAGCGCGCGGCCGCCGATGCTCCGGTGGTGGATGTGGACGTGCCGGAAGAGGAAGCCGATCTCGAGGCCGATCCCGAGGCGCACAAGCCCACCGTCAAGCATCCGCTCCAGATCGCAGTGATCGGGCGACCGAACGCGGGCAAGTCCACCCTCATCAACAAGATCATCGGCGAGGACCGTCTGCTCACGGGCCCCGAGGCCGGGATCACGCGCGATGCGATCTCGGTGCGCTCCGAATGGCACGGCACGCCGATCCGGATCTTCGACACGGCCGGCATGCGCAAGAAGGCGCGGATCTCGGACAAGCTCGAGAAGCTGTCGGTGGCCGACGGGCTGCGCGCCGTGCGCTTCGCCGAGGTGGTGGTGGTGCTTCTCGATGTGGAGATCCCGTTCGAGCAGCAGGATCTGCGCATCGCCGACTTCGCCGAGACCGAGGGCCGGGCGGTGGTTGTCGCTGTCAACAAATGGGATCTCGAGGGCGAGAAGCAGGAGAAGCTGGCCGAACTCAAGGAGATGTTCGAGCGGCTTCTGCCGCAGCTGCGCGGCGCGCCGCTGGTGACCGTCTCGGCCAAGACCGGCCGCGGGCTCGACCGGCTGCATGCGGCCATCCTGCGCGCGCATGACATCTGGAACCGGCGGATCACCACGGCGCGGCTGAATACCTGGCTCGGCGCCATGGTCGAGGCCCATCCGCCGCCGGCGCCCGGCGGCCGCCGGATCAAGCTGCGCTACATGACCCAGGTGAAGACCCGCCCGCCGGGCTTCGTGGTGATGTGCTCGCACCCGGACGAGATGCCCGACAGCTACCGCCGCTACCTCGTCAACGGGCTGCGCGACCATTTCGACATGCCGGGCACGCCGATCCGTCTGACGATGCGCGGGCAGGGCGACAAGAACCCGTTCAAGGAGCGGAAATTCCGCACACCCTCGCGGCTGAGGAAGCATCTCGGCAAGAAGGACTGACAGGGCGCCGCGAGGCGCCCTTTTCCTTGGGCGCTGGTCTTCTGGAGAGACAGGGCTTTCGCGAGATGGACCGCGCGCGGCGACGAGCCGGCGCGTGGCCGGCGAACCGTGGGGCTTTCTCCTTAAGCGCTGGTTCTGGACCTCCGAAGGGCAAGGAGGTGTGCAGGGTAGATCTCCTTCGGGCCAACGAACTCGCTCGCGGCTGTCGCGCGCTGTGCGGCGCGGCGAGGAGAGCCTGGGGATCAGGACCGCAACCGCTCGGGCGGCAGGTGGCAGCGGATGCGGTGGCCCGGCGCGATTTCGGCCAGCGGGGGCAGGCGGTCCTCGCAGAGCGTCCCCGGCACCTCGGCGCGTCGCGGGCAGCGGCCGTGGAACGGGCAGCCCGAGGGCGGCGTCAGCGCCGAGGGTCTCTCGCCCGACAGCGGCGTTGGAGGCGGCGCGCCGGGATCGGGACGCGGCGCGGCGTCGAGCAGCGCCCTCGTATAGGGATGGCAGAGCGCGCCGAAGATCCGGTCCGCCGGGCCGATCTCCATGATCCGCCCGAGATAGAGCACCATGACCCGGTCGGCGATCTGGCGCACGAGGGCCAGATCGTGGCTGATGAAGAGGAGCGTGGCGCGGCGGGACCGCTGAAGTTCGAGAAGCGTGCCGATCACGGCCGCCTGCACGCTGGCATCGAGCGCCGAGACCGGCTCGTCGGCGACAAGGACGGCCGGGTCCCCGGCCAGCGCCCGCGCAATGCCCATCCGTTGGCGCTGGCCGCCCGAGAGCGCCCGCGACATCCGCGAGCCGAGCGCCGGGGACAGGCGGACGAGGTTCAGAAGGTCGGTCAGGCGTGCGCTCAGGGTCGGAGCCGAAAGACCGCCCTGAAACAGCTCCAGCGCCCGCATCACCTGCCGACCCGCGGGGATCGCCGGGTTGAGCGTGTCGGCGGGGTTCTGGAACACCATCTGCATGGCCGCGGTGAGATCGCGCGGGCGCCTGCCTGCGGGCCGGTCCTGCACCTCCACCCCCTTGAGCCGGATGGTCCCGGCGTCCGCGCGCTCCAGCCCCATCAGAAGCCGGGCCAGAGTGCTCTTGCCGCAGCCGGATTCGCCGACGATGGCGAGGGTCTCGCCCTCTTGCGCGGTGAATGTCGCCTCCTCCAGCGCATGGACCGTTCCGCGGGCGGTGCCGAACCTGCGTGTCAGGCCCTCCACCTCAAGGATCGGGCCGCCGATCTCAGGCGCGGGCAGGGTCGGGGCCGCCTCGGGGTCGCCTTCGATCTCGCGCCAGCGCAGGCACCGGACCGCAGCGTCGGGCGTCACCGTCTCGAGAGGCACAGGATCCCGGTCGCAGAGACCCGGGCGCACATGGGCGCAGCGCGGGGCGAAGGCGCAGCCCGGCGGGCGGTCCTGCGGCAGCGGCTGACTGCCCGCCAGCGGCGCCGGCGGACGGCGGGCTGCGTCGATCCGGGGCAGGGCCCCGAGGAGCGCCCGGGTGTAGGGATGCCGCGCCTTCTCGAAAATCCCCGCGACCGGGCCCGCCTCGACGGGCCTTCCGGCATAGAGCACGGCAAGCCGGTCGCAGATCCCCGCCATCAGCGCCAGATCGTGCCCGATGAACAGCATCGCCGTGCCGCGCGTCCGGCGGATATCGCGCAGGAGCGCCATGATCTCGGCCTCGACCGTCACGTCGAGCGCCGTCGTCGGCTCGTCGAGGATCAGAAGCCGCGGCTCGGCCATCAGCGCCATGGCGAGGGCGACGCGCTGCAGTTGCCCGCCCGAAAGCTGGTGCGGATAGGCCGCGAGCAGCCGGTCGGGATCGGGCAGGCGCAGCTCCTCGAGCGCCCGGCGGGCGGCGGCGCGGGCCGCGGCGCGCGAGGCCCGGCCATGCAGCCGCGGCACCTCGGCCAGCTGGACGCCGATCCGCATCGACGGGTTGAGCGCGGCCATCGGCTCCTGCCCCACCAGCGCGATGCCCGCACCGCGCAGGGCGCGCCATTCCCGCTCGGCAAGGCCGCGCAGCTCGCGGCCCTCGAAGCGGAGGCTGCCCGCCTCGATCCGGCCCCCGGGACCGAGGTCGCCCATGATGGCCAGCGCCGCCGTGCTCTTGCCGCTGCCCGACTCGCCCGCAAGGCCCAGCACCTCGCCCGGGCCAATGCGCAGCGTCAGATCCTCCACCACCCGGCGCGATCCGAAGCACACCGTCAGCCTGTCCAGCGCCAGCACCGGTTCAGTCATCGCGCGCCACCGTGCGGAGCGCGTCGGCCAGCAGGTTCAGCCCGAGGACGAGGCTCAGGAGCGCGAGCGCGGGCACCACCGCGGCATGAGGATAGATCGCCAGAAAGCGCCGACCGTCGTTGATGGTCGAGCCCCAGTCGGGGCTTTCGGGCGAGACGCCCAGCCCGAAGAAGCCCAGCGTGCCGAGAAGGATCGTGGTGTAGCCGACCCTCAGGCAGGCATCGACGATCAGCGGGCCGCGGGCATTGGGCAGGATCTCCCAGAGCATGATGAACCACGGGCCCTCGCCGCGGGTGCGCGCCGCCGCCACATAATCGCGGTGCCTGAGGTCGAGGGCGAGGCCCCGGACGATGCGGAAGGCGGTGGGGGCATTCACGAAGACGACCGCCACGAAGACGGTGAGGAGCCCGGGCTCGAGCCGCCAGAGGCCCGAAGGGTCCGCATCGAGCGCGAGGCCCGCCCAGATCCAGAGGCCGGGGCCGAGGATCGCCGCGAGGCCCAGGGCCCAAGGGCCCGCACGCGTGCGGAAGCGGCTGTGCCAGAGCAGGACGAGAAACAGAAGCGGCATGAGGAACAGGACCGCGGCGATGATGCGGGGCAGCGCGGTCTGCCGGATCTCGGGCGTGACGAGCAGGTAGAAGAGCAGGATGACCGGAAAGGCCAGCACCAGATTGGCGAGAAAGGACAGGGCCGCATCCAGCCGTCCGCCGACAAAGCCCGCAGGCAGGCCGAGGAGCATCCCCACGGCCAGCGCGCAGAGCGTGGCGGCGGGGGCGATCGCCAGCACGCGCCGCGCGCCCACGACCATCCGGCTGAAGCAATCCCGCGCGAGGCTGTCGCCGCCGAGGAGATAGACCGGATAGGACGAGCCCGGCGCGGGGCTGCCCGGCATCGCGTTCTTCAGCCCCGACAGCTGCGCCAGCGGATCGTGCGTGGCGATGAGGTCGGCAAAAAGCGCGGTCAGGACCCAGAAGAGGACGAGCGTCAGCCCCGCAAGGCCAGCCCAGCTTCCGAAGAGCCGGCCCGCCGGCCCGAGCCGCGCCCGGGCGCGCCAGCCGAGGCTAAGGATCAGCGCGAGCCCGGCCCAGACGGGCGCGAAGCGCAGGGCCATCCGGCCGAGGATCTCGATCCAGCCCAACGCCTCCATCAGCGCGCCCGCAGCCGGGGATTGAGCGCGCGATAGGCGAGGTCGGACAGGCCCTGCGTGACCAGCACCAGCGTCACCGCCACCGTGGCGCAGCCGAGGAGCAGATCTATGTCGTTGTTGCCCGCGGCCTGCACCAGCGTCCAGCCGAAGCCCTTGTAGGCAAAGAGCGTCTCAACGATCACGACCCCGTTCAGAAGCCATGGCAGCTGCAGCAGGATCACCGTCACTGGCGCCACCAGCGCATTGCGCAGCGCATGGACGAGCACGATCCGGCTCTGGCTTGCGCCCTTCAGCCGGGCGGTGCGGACATAGGGCTGCGTCATCGCATCGGCCATGGCCGCGCGGGTGATGCGCGCGACATAGCCCGTCCCGTAGAGCGCCACCGTCACCACCGGCAGGGCGAAGTTCCAGAAGGTGATGCCGCTCATGGCGCCCGAGGCCGTGCCCTGAAAGAGCGTGCGGCCCTCGATCCAGCCCGCCTCGTGCAGAAGGGGCGACAGGCCGGCGGTGGCCGAGGCGAACAGCGCCACCAGCACCACCCCCGAGACATATTCCGGCGTGGCGGCGGTCAGGATCGTGGCCACCGAGATCGCGCGGTCGGTGCGCGAGCCTTCGCGCATCCCGGCCAGCACGCCGAGCGCCAGCGCCGTGGGCACCATCACGACCATGACCCAGAGCATGAGCCAGCCGGTCGCGGCGAGACTGCGGGCCAGCACCTCGGCGACCGGCTGGCGGAAGACGGTGGACTGGCCCCAGTCGCCCTGCAGCACGCCGCAGCGGCCGCAGCCCGCCTTCGGCAGGAGGCCCAGCCACTCGCCGTAGAGCACGGGCACCGGCCGGTCGAAGCCCGACCGCTCGAGCCAGCTTGCCACATCGGCGTCGGACATGCGGGCCGACCCCTGAGACTTCGCCAGCTTCTCGAGGTTCGGCGGCAGATGGGTCAGCCAGAACACGAGAAGGCTCAGGCAGAGGGCCGTGGCCAGAAGCGCGCCCAGGCGGCGCAGGAGGATCGCCGCGACGCGCAAGGGTCAGGCGTCGATCCACCATTTGTAATGGTGATGCTCGAAGGTCGGATGCGCCTCGGCTCCCTTCACCTTGGGATCGACATGGCGGAAGATCGAGCGCCAGTAGGGCTGGATCAGCACGCCCTCCTCCTGCAGGATCCGCTCGAGATCGGCCATCAGCACCCGGCGCCGGTCCGGGTCGACGAGCGACATGGCCTCATCGAGCTTCGCGTCGAACGCCTTGTTCGAGAAGGCGGATTCGTTCCAAGGCACACCCGAGCGATAGGCGAGCGCCAGCACCTGCACGCCCAGCGGGCGCATGTTCCATTCCGTGGCCGAGAAGGGAAACTTCAGCCAGTCGTTCCAGTAGGTTGCGCCGGGAAGCACCGTGCGGCGGATGGCGATGCCGGCATCGCGCAGCTGTGCCGCCACCGCATCGCAGGAGGCCGCCTGCCAGGCATCGTCGAGCGAGACGAGCTCGAACTCGTGCTCGGCCATGCCGGCCTCCTTCAGTTGCGCCAGCGCCGCGGCGCGGTCCACGGTCAGGGGCGGCAGCTCGGCATATTCGGGATGGATCGGACAGACATGGTGGTTCTCGGCCACCCGCCCGTGCCCGGAATAGCCGAGCTCCAGAACCACCTCATTGTCGACCGCCATCTGCAGGGCGCGGCGAACGCGGACGTCCTTGTACTCCTCGGCCTGCTGGTTGAAACGGATGGCCAGCGTCGTGGCGGTGCGGGCCTCGGACTTGTCCCAGCCGAGCGAGTCGAGCACGTCGATGAATTCACCCACGCTCTGATAGGTCGCGTCGATCTCGCCCGACCCCGCGGCGGCTACCGCGGCGGAAGGATCGGAGCCGAAATCGAGATATTCGATCCGGTCGAGCCAAGGGCCGCCATAGACCTCCGTGCCCCACCAGGGATGGGCCTCATTGCGCACCAGCACCATGCGGATGCCGACCTCGATCGTTTCGGGAAGGTAGGGGCCGGTCCCCACCGGATTGGCCGCGGGGTCGCCGCCTTCGTAGCTTTTGTGAACCACGGCGGCCGGATAGTCGGCGAGGTTCGCAATCAGCGCGATGTCGGGCTGCGAGAGTTTCAGCCGCAGGGTCGTGTCGTCCACCAGCTCGATGGCATCGGTGCGCAGCTTGCCCTCGGCCTGAAGGGCGGTCATCTGCGCCGCCATGGCATTGCCCTCGACCGAGGCATCGCACCAGCGCTCGAAATTGTGCCGCACATCCTCGGCGGTGAAGGGATCGCCGTTCGACCAGGTGACGCCGGGGCGGACCTTCAGCAGATATTCGGTGGCATCGTCGTTGGCCTCCCAGCTTTCGAGAAGCATCGGCCGGAAGGTGCCGTCGGCCTCATACTCCACGAGATATTCGAGCCAGCCGCGCGTGACGTTCGAGATCTGCGACCAGTCGGCGGTGCGCGGATCCTTCAGCGCGCGCGTCTCCATCTCCATCCGGAGCGTGCCGCCCTTGCGGGGTGTCTCCTGCGCGCGGACAGGCTGCGCGAGGCCCAGAAGCGCATAGGCCGCGCCCGCCGAGACACCGAGCGCCGTGGTCCGCGTCAGGAACTCGCGTCGGCTCATGCGGCCCCTCGCCACTTCGGTCCTGTGCATGAGCGCCGCGGGATGAAGTCGGTCGGTCGTCATGTCGCTCTCCGTGCTGGTGCGCCGCATCGTCCGGTTCCGCCCATTGCGCCCGGATTGGTCGCGCGCGTCAACGCCTCCGGTGGCCGAGCGTTCCGCAAGCGGCGGCGATGGGCGGCGGGGACTGGGGGATCGATGAGGAGCCGATGCTGCGAGCAGGCCTGTGTCCCGCCTCCGGTCGGCGATCCCGCCAGAGCGCGGGGCTCAGGGCAGGCGGATCTCGTGCCAGAGGCGCATGCGGTTGCGGAACCACGTCCGCTGGCGTTTGGCATACTGGCGGCTGGCGAGCTTTGCCGCGGCGATGGCCTCGTCCAGCGGGATCTCGCCGCGCAGATGGGCCACGAGCTCCGGCGCCCCGATGGCGCGGGCAGAGGGAAGCGCCGGATCCCAGCCGGGAAGGGTCGCCCGCACCTCATCGAGCGCGCCATCGGCCATCATCAGGTCGAACCGGCTGTCGATCCGTTGTGCAAGCCAGGCGGGATCGGGGCGGATCACGAGCGCCGTTGCGTCGGACAGCGGCAGAAGCGGCGGCGCCGTCTCGGCCTGCCAGCGCGCGAGCCCGCGGCCGGTGGCGCGCAGCACCTCCCACGCGCGCTGGACGCGGGCCGGATTCTGCAGGTCGATCCGCGCCGCGGTCTCGGCGTCGAGCTCCGCCACCATCCGAGCGAGACCTGCCTCTGCCAGTCGCGCGTCGGCCTCGGCGCGCACTTCCGGCGGCGTGTGAGGGATCTCGGCCAAACCCTCTGTCAGGGCGGAAAAATAGAGGCCTGTGCCCCCGACGATCACCGGGCGCAGTCCCTCGGCCAGAACCGCCGCCACCTCCTTCAGCCAATGACCCGCGGAGTAGGTCTGGCGCGCGCCCACATGACCGTAGAGCCGATGCGGCAGCGCCGCCTCCTCGGCGGCGCTCGGACGGGCCGAGAGGAGGCGCCAGCAGTCGTAGACCTGCAGCGCATCGGCATTGACCACGACGCCGCCCCCGTCCTCGACGAGCCGCGCGGCGAGTGCCGACTTCCCCGAGGCGGTGGGGCCGGCAATCAGAACGGGGCGGTCCGAAGGGATATCCGGTAGGTCAGACAAGGGGTTGCTCGGCACTGTGAAGGCAAAGGGCGAGGTCGGGGCCGGGCTTCGCTGGGGCTCTTCCGCCACCGGCGGCCGATCCCGGTTGAACCCGGGGTCGTTTTCCGACATTTTGCGCCGCAGTCAAATCCAATCAACAAGACGGACGGGAAGATCCCATGACCAGCGAAGCCGCGCCGGCGAGCACAGCCGTGACCTACAAGCGCGTGATGCTCAAGATTTCCGGCGAGGCCCTGATGGGCGATCAGGGATACGGGCTGCATCCGCCGACCGTGCAGCGCATCGCGCGGGAAGTGCAGGCGGTGCATCGCCTCGGCGTCGAGATCTGCATGGTGATCGGCGGCGGCAACATCTTCCGCGGCCTCCAGGGCTCGGCCCAGGGCATGGAGCGGACGACGGCCGACTACATGGGGATGCTCGCCACGGTGATGAACGCGCTCGCCATGCAGGCGGCGCTGGAATCGCTCGGCATCTTCACCCGGGTCATCAGTGCGATCCCGATGGATCAGGTCTGCGAGCCCTACATCCGCCGGCGCGCGGTGCGTCACCTCGAGAAGAAACGGGTGTGTATCTTCGCCGCAGGGACCGGCAACCCCTACTTCACCACCGACACCGCAGCCACGCTGCGCGCCAACGAGATGGCCTGTCAGGCGATCTTCAAGGGCACCAAGGTGGACGGGGTCTACGACAAGGATCCGCGCAAGTTCGCCGATGCCAAGCGCTACGAGACCGTCTCCTACGACGAGTGCCTGCAGAAGCATCTGGGCGTCATGGATGCCTCGGCCATCGCGCTCGCCCGCGACAACGATCTGCCGATCATCGTCTTTTCGCTCGATGAGCCGGGTGGCTTCTGCGGGATCCTGCGCGGCGAGGGCACCTATACCCGCGTCCAGGGCTGAGCCGTCCCCGAGCCTATACCAATGGCGGAGCGGTGCTGCTATAGAGCGGCAGAACCGCCTGCGCGGAACGTGAAGGAACCAGAACATGTCGCAAGATGATCTCGAGATCGACCTCGATGCGATCCAGCGCCGGATGGATGGCGCGATGCATGCCCTGCGCACCGAGTTCGGCTCGCTGCGCACCGGGCGCGCCTCGGCCTCGATCCTCGAGCCGATCCATGTCGATGCCTACGGCCAGCAGACGCCGCTGAACCAGCTCGGCACGATCAACGTCCCCGAGCCGCGGATGGTCGTCATCAACGTCTGGGACAAGGGCATGATCTCGAAGGTGGAGCGCGCGATCCGCGACAGCGGCATCGGCATCAACCCGGTGGTGGACGGTCCGATCATCCGCCTGCCGATCCCCGAACTGAACGAGGAGCGCCGCAAGGAGCTCTCGAAGGTCGCGGCCCATTATGCCGAACAGGCGCGCGTGGCGATCCGCAACGTGCGCCGCGACGGGATGGACCAGATCAAGAAGGCCAAGTCCGCCGGCATGGCCGAGGACGACCAGAAGATGTGGTCGGACGAGGTTCAGGCCCTGACCGACAAGGCGATTGCCGCGGTGGACAAGGCTCTCGAGGAAAAACAGAAGGAAATCATGCAGGTCTGAGACGACCTGCGTGCGCCTTCTTCCGTCCGACCCAGCCCGCTTGACCAGCCCAGAGAGAAGGGGAATGCCTTGGCCGTGACCGAGCCTCGCGAGGCGGATCCTCCCCCGAGACGCGCAGATCATGTCGCCATCATCATGGATGGCAACGGACGCTGGGCGGTCGACCGCGGGTGGCCGCGGCTCGTCGGCCACCGCCGGGGCGCCGAGCGGGTGCGCGAGATCGTGCAGGCCTCGCCCGGCCTCGGCATCCGCTGGCTCACCGTCTATGCCTTCTCGACAGAGAACTGGAAGCGGTCGACCGAGGAGGTGCTGGGCCTCATGTCGATCTTCGCGCGCTACATCGAGCGCGAGGCCGACCGGCTGGCCAAGGAGGGCATCCGGATGCGCTTCATCGGCGACCGGACCCGGCTCGACCCGAAGCTCCAGCGGCTGATGGCCGGGATCGAGACCCGCACCCAATACAACCAGCGCCTCAACCTGACGGTGGCCATCAACTACGGCGGCCGCGACGAGTTGGCGCGCGCCGCGCGGCGGATGTGTCAGGATGTGGCGGCGGGCCACCTTCGGGCCGAGGAGGCGGACGAGGCGGCGCTGGTGGCGCGGCTCGACACCGCCGGAATGCCCGACCCGGATCTGGTGATCCGCACCTCGGGCGAGACGCGGACCTCGAACTTCCTGTCCTGGCAGTCGGCCTATGCCGAATACGAGTTCACGCCCACGCTCTGGCCGGACTTCACCGCCCGCGAGCTCGAGACGATCATCGGGCGCTTCGCCGCGCGCGAGCGGCGCTTCGGAGGAGTGTTGCGCGCATGAGCAAGTCCGGGAAGCCGAAGGGGCGCTGGGGCGACCTGCGCCGCCGGATGATCTCGGCCGCGATCATGCTGTCGGTGGGGGCCATCGAGGTCTGGCTGGGCGGCGTGCCCTTCGCGCTTCTCGTGATCGGGCTTACGGGTCTCATGCTGTGGGAACTGGCGCGCATGACCGCGCCGCAGCGGACCCTTCCGAACATCCTCATGGGCCTTCTCGCCTCGGCCATCCTGACGGGCGTGCTGAGCTTCGTCTTCCGGGAGGAGATGATGCTGGCGCTCGCGGCCCTCGTGCTGGCGCCCGCGGCGGGACTTCTGGGCCCGCGCCGCGACCGGCGGATCTTCTTCACCTACGGCACCGCGCTGATGGTGGCGGGCGCAGGCCTCGTCATGCTGCGCGAGGAGGGCGGGTCGGTCGCGATCCTGTGGCTCATCCTCGTGGTCGTGACCTCGGACGTGATGGGCTATTTTGCCGGCCGCAGCCTCGGCGGCCCCAAGTTCTGGCCCGCGGTCAGCCCCAACAAGACCTGGTCCGGCACGATCGCGGGCTGGCTGGGTGCGGCAATTGTGGGTCTTGGATTCTCCATTGCGGCGGGTGCAGGCTGGGGCCTCATCATCCTGTCGCCCGTGATCGCGCTGGCAGGACAACTCGGGGACATTGTCGAGAGCTGGATCAAGCGGCGTTCCGGGGTCAAGGACAGCTCCTCGCTGATCCCGGGCCACGGCGGCGTGCTGGACCGGTTCGACGCGCTGACCGGGGCGGTGCTCGCCGTGCTCGTTCTGGGGATGCTCGGTGACCTTCCGCTGCCGGCTATGGGGAACTGAAAAGCATCATGCGCAGCCTGTCGATCTTTGGGGCCACCGGCTCCATCGGCGAATCCACCTTCGACCTCGTCATGCGGAAGGGCGGGCCCGAGGCGTTCCGCACCGTCGCTCTGACCGGCGGGCGCAACATCCGGCGGCTCGCCGAAATGGCGCGCGCGCTGAAGGCGGAGCTCGCCGTCACCGCGCATGAGGATTGCCTGCCCGCGCTGCGCGAGGCGCTGGCCGGGACGGGCACCGAGGTCGCGGGCGGGGCGCAGGCCATCGCCGAGGCCGCCGACCGGCCCGCCGATTGGACCATGTCGGCCATCGTGGGCGCCGCGGGCCTCGTGCCCGGAATGCGGGCTCTGAAGCATGGCCGCACGCTGGCGCTCGCCAACAAGGAAAGCCTCGTGACGGCAGGGCAGCTCCTGATGCGCACGGCCGAGGAGAACGGCGCCACGATCCTGCCGGTGGACAGCGAGCACTCCGCGGTCTTTCAGGCGCTGGCGGGTGAGGACACGGCCTGCGTCGAGCGCGTCATCATCACGGCGTCCGGCGGGCCGTTCCGCGACTGGAGCCTCGAGCGCATCCGCGCCTGCACCGTGGCCGAGGCGCAGGCCCATCCCAACTGGTCCATGGGCCAGCGGATCTCCATCGACAGCGCCTCGATGTTCAACAAGGCGCTCGAGCTGATCGAGACGCGCGAATTCTTCGGCTTCGAGCCGGACCGGATCGAGGCGGTCGTCCATCCGCAATCCATCGTCCACGCGATGGTGGGCTTCTGCGACGGGGGCCTCATGGCCCATCTCGGCCCGGCCGACATGCGCCACGCCATCGGATTCGCGCTGAACTGGCCCGGACGCGGCGAGGTGCCGGTCGCCCGGATCGACCTCGCACAGATTGCGAGCCTCACCTTCCAGAAGCCTGACGAGGAACGCTTTCCGGCCCTGAGGCTTGCGCGAGACGTCATGGCGGCGCGCGGCCTGTCGGGCGCCGCCTTCAACGCGGCCAAGGAGATCGCGCTCGATCATTTCATCGCCGGTCGCATCGGGTTTCTGGACATGGCGGCGGTGGTCGAGGAGACCCTCGCGGGCGTTTCGACCGACCCCCTGTTCGGAAAAGTGCCCGACGCCCTTGAGGAAGTGCTGGCCATGGACCATCTCGCTCGGAGAGCGGCAGAGGAAGCCGCCGGTCTCCGCCAGCAGAAAAGGTAGCAGCCCTTGGACATTGTCAGTCTCGTTCCCCAGTTCGGCGGGGTCATCTGGACTATTCTCGCATTCGTCGTCGCTCTTTCCATCGTCGTGGCCGTCCATGAATACGGCCATTACATCGTGGGCCGCTGGTCCGGCATCCATGCCGAGGTCTTCTCGCTCGGCATGGGGCCCGTGATCGCCTCGCGGGTGGATCGGCGCGGCACGCGCTGGCAGCTCGCGGCCTTTCCCGTCGGGGGCTATGTGCGCTTTCTCGGGGATGCCGATGCGGCCTCGAGCCGCGCGAGCGTGAGCGTGCACAAGCTGAACGAGCAGGAGCGCGGCCGCACGATGCACGGCGCGCCGCTCTGGGCGCGGGCGGCTACGGTCGCGGCCGGACCTCTCTTCAACTTCGCGCTGTCGATCCTCGTCTTCTGCGCCTTCTTCATGGTCAAGGGCGTGGCGACCGAACTGCCCGTGGTGGGAGAGGTGAAGGCGCTGCCCGAGGCGTCGCAGTCGCTCGTGGAAGGCGACCGGATCCTTGCCATCGACGGTCAGGAGACGCCCACGCTTTCCGATTTCGTGCGCGTGGCCAACGAGTTGCCGCCCGCGCCGACGGCCGCCTACCGGATCGAGCGCGACGGCGCCGAGATGGATGTGACCGCGCCCTATCCCTTCCCGCCGGTGGTTGATGCGGTGCAGGCGCCCTCGGGCGCCCATGAGGCGGGGATCGAGGCGGGCGATGTGGTACTGGCGGTGAACGGCGCCCCCATCGCCTCGTTCCGCGAACTGCGCGACGCGGTGGGCCTGTCGAACGGCGATCCGCTGACCATGACCGTCTGGCGCGCGGGCGAGACCTACGAGGCCTCGCTCACCCCGCGGCGGATGGACATTCCCCTGCCCACCGGCGGCTTCGAAACCCGTTGGCTGATCGGCCTGTCGGGCGGCCTCCTGTTCGAGCCGGAGACCCGCACGCCGGGGCCGCTCGAGGCGATCTGGCTCGGCATCCAGCAGACCATCACCATCATCACCACGAGCCTCTCGGGCCTCTGGCACATGGTGACGGGCGCGATCTCCTCCTGCAACCTGCAGGGGCCGATCGGCATCGCCGAGATCTCCGGGGCGGCGGCCTCGCAGGGGGCCGGCAACTTCATCTGGTTCATCGCGATGCTCTCCACCGCGGTGGGCCTCATGAACCTCTTCCCGGTTCCGATCCTCGACGGCGGCCATCTGGTGTTTCACGCCTACGAGGCGGTGGCGGGCAAGCCGCCGAGCGACCGGGTGCTGCGCGTCCTGATGACCGGGGGCCTTGCCGTCCTCCTTTCGCTCATGGTCTTCGCCGTCACCAACGACCTCTTCTGCTGAGCGCAGGCCGCCCCATTGGGGGCGGCCACCGCGCCGACGCGGAATCGGGAGACGCGCGCGAGGGCGCCCGCGGATCCGCCCCACTCAGGCCACAATCCTCTGCCACGCCCCGGGCGGCGGCCCCCCTGACCTCGGCCGCGGAAGCGCGTGAGGGACTTGCGGATGAAAAGCGTGATCGACGGCACGCGGGGCCTTCTCTACCTCGTCAATCTCAACCGCGATCTCCTTCTGTCGCTGGGCTCCGTGGCCCTCGCGCTGGCTCTGGCCGGGCTCATTGCAGCGGCTCCGCACCTCTGGTGAGGTGATGCGGCATCACCTGCCGCCCGCCACGCTTGCAGGGCGCCTGCGCTTTTGACAAAACCCGCCATGTCCAGTAGTCAGGGCGGAAAGAAAATGACCGAGGGCAGGCGAATGGCGAGGAACCGGACGGGGAACGGACGGACAGGGCAGGACCGTGGCATGATCCGGCCGGCGGCCGTGTCGGTCTTCCTTGGCGTGGCAGGCATCGCAGCGGGCATGACCCTGCCGGCGCTGGCCCAGAACTACTCCTTCTCCGACGTCCGGATCGAGGGCAACGACCGGGTCGATGCGACGACCATCCTCGGCTTCGCCCGGATCAACCGGGGGCAGGCCATCTCGGCGGGCGAGCTGAACGAAGCCTACCAGCGGCTTGCGGATTCGGGCCTGTTCGAGACGGTCGAGATCGTGCCGCAGGGCGGCACTCTCGTGATCCGGGTGCAGGAATTCCCGACGATCAACATCATCAATTTCGAGGGCAACGCCCGCATCAAGGACGACAAGCTGGCCGGGCTGGTGAAGTCGCAGTCGCGGCGGGCCTACAATCCGGCGCAGGCCGAGGCCGACGCCGCCGCCATCACCGAAGCCTACCGCGTGCAGGGCCGGATCGCGGCCACCGTCACGCCGAAGATCATCCGCCGCTCCGACAACCGTGTCGATCTGGTGTTCGACATCGCCGAGGGCAAGGTGGTCGAGATCGAGCGCCTGTCCTTCGTGGGCAACCGCGCCTATTCCGACCGTCGCCTGCGTCAGGTGCTCGAGACGAAGCAGGCGGGCCTGCTGCGCAGCATCATCGCTTCCGACACCTTCATCGCCGAGCGGGTCGAGCTCGACAAGCAGCTCCTGCGCGACTTCTATCTTTCGCGCGGCTTCATCGACTTCGAGGTGCTCGACGCCACCGCCGAGGTCACGCGCGAACGCGACGCCTTCTTCATGACCTTCACCGTGCAGGAAGGCCAGAGCTACAGCTTCGGTCAGATCACGGCCTCGTCCGAGGTCGAGGGCATCGACGCGGCCGACTTCCAGCAGGCGCTCCGCATCCGGCGCGGCGTGACCTACTCGCCGTCGGTGGTCGAGAACAACATCGCCCGGCTCGAGTCGCTCGCGCTCCAGAAGGGGCTGAACTTCGTCCGGATCGAACCGCGCATCACCCGCAACGAGCGCAATCAGACGCTGGACGTGAACTTCGCCCTCGTCCGCGGCGAGCGCATCTTCGTCGAGCGCATCGACATCGAGGGCAACACCACGACGCTCGACCAGGTGGTCCGGCGCCAGTTCCGCACGGTCGAAGGCGACCCCTTCAACCCGCGCGAAGTGCGCCAGTCGGCCGAGCGGATCCGGGCCCTGGGATATTTCGCCAATGCCGACGTCAACACCCGCCCGGGTTCGAGCCCGGATCAGGTGGTGGTGGACGTCAACGTCGAGGAACAGCCCACCGGCTCGCTCTCCTTCGGCGTGAGCTATGGCGTGAGCTCCGGCGTGGGCTTCTCGATCGGCTTCTCCGAGCAGAACTTCCTCGGCCGGGGTCAGATCCTCGGCGTGGACGTCTCGACCGGGACCGACAACGTCAACACGCAGCTGAATTTCGTCGAGCCCTCGTTCCTCGGCCGCGACCTGCGCTTCCGCTTCAACGCCTATTACCGCGAGACGGACAACCAGTATTCGCGCTACGACACGCGCAAGATCGGCATCAGCCCGTCGATCGAATTCCCCGTTTCCGACAGCGGCCGGCTGGAGCTCCGCTACACCCTGTCCGAAGACAAGATCTCGAACGTGGACGGCGGGCCGAACGACACGGACGACGATGACGACGTCTCGTCGATCATCCTCATCAACGAGGAGGCGCGGGGCGCGCTGATCGCCTCGTCGGTCGGCTACACCTACTCGTGGGATTCGAACCGCGGCGGCCTCAACCCGACCGGCCGGAACCTCCTGCGCTTCAGCCAGGACTTTGCCGGGGTGGGCGGCGACGTGGAATATGTTTCCACCACCGCGCTCGCCATGGCCGAACGCAAGGTCTGGAACGAGGAAGTCACCGTGCGGGCCATCATCGAGGGTGGCGCGCTCAGCATGATCGGGGACGATCCGTCGCGCGTCACCGACCGCTTCTTCGGCAACGGCAAGATCCGCGGCTTCGAGCCGAACGGGATCGGCCCGCGCGACCTGAACGTCAGCAACGAGGACGCGCTCGGCGGCAACTATTTCGCCGTGGCACGGCTCGAGGCCGACTTCCCGCTGGGCCTGCCCGAGGAATACGGGTTCAGCGGCGGCGTCTTTGCCGACGCGGGCTCGGTCTGGAGCCTCGACGACGTGGGCGGCGGCACGACGGGCGACGATACCGTCGACGACGACTTCCACATCCGCTCCTCGGTCGGCGTGTCGCTGTTCTGGACCACGCCCATCGGGCCGCTGCGCTTCAACTTCGCCAAGGCGATCGAGAAGCAGGACTACGACAAGGAGCAGTTCTTCGACCTGACGATCTCGACCCGCTTCTGATGCACGGGCTTGCGGCCGCGGCCCTCGCCTGCGTGCTGGCCCTTGCCGGCCCCGCGCAGGCGCAGTCGGAGTCGCCTCAGGTGCCTGCGGGTGTTGCGGTGATCGATCAGGGCCGGCTCATCACCGACACGGCGATGGGCCGCGCGCTCGAGCAGCGGTTTCAGGCCGCCTCGCGCGCGCTGATCGCAGAGAATCGTGAGATCGAGGCGGCGCTGGAGGCCGAGGAACGGGCCCTGACGGTGCGCCGCGCCAATATCGAGCCCACCGAGTTCCGCCTTCTGGCTGCGGAGTTCGACGCCAAGGTCGAGGGCATCCGCAACGCGCAGGAGGCGAAGTCCCGCACGCTCACCCGCCAGCGCGACGAGGAGCGGCAACGCATCGTCGAGCAGGCGCTGCCGATCCTCGCCCGGCTGATGCAGGACAGGGAGGCGCTCGTGCTGATCGACCGCGCCTCGGTCGTGATTTCGCGCGACGCGGCCGACATCACGGACGAAGCCATTGCCCGGCTCGATGCGCTGACGCCTCCGGCTCCGGCGACCGAAGAGGCGCCCGAACCCGCCGGAACGCCCGAGGGCGGGGCGGCGCCGTCCGGGCCCGGCGCGCTGCTGCCGCCGGTCTCCGTGCCGCCGGCTGTGGGCACGGCGCCCGAAACCCCGGACGACAGGCCGCAGTCCCCCGCCGCCACCCCGTGACCCTGCGGCTTGCCCGCGTGCCGGAGCCTTGCTAGCAAGGTCCGGCCCCCCGGGGCCGCTCCACCCTCTGCCAAGGACCCCTGCGATGACCGAAGCCGCAGAAGCGACGCTCTCCGCCGATATCCAGTTGATCCAGCGGATCATCCCGCACCGTTACCCGTTCCTGCTGGTGGACCGGGTGCGCGACATCGTCCCGAACAAGAGCGCCGTCGGCATCAAATGCGTCACGATGAACGAGCCGCAGTTCACGGGCCACTTCCCCGGCCTGCCGATCTTCCCGGGCGTGCAGATCATCGAGGCCATGGCGCAGACCTCGGCCGTGCTGGTCGGCGTCTCGATGGATCTCGCCGACAAGGGCGCCAAGGTCTATTTCATGGGCATCGACGGGGCCAAGTTCCGGCGCAAGGTCGTGCCGGGTGACGTGCTCGAGATGACCGTCACCGTGAAGCGCGGCGGCGGCAAGGTCTGGAAGTTCGAGGGCCGGGCCTCCGTCGACGGGGAACTGGCCGCCGAGGCGGAATTCTCCGCCATGCTCGATTTGCCGAAAGGATAAGGAATGGCAGAGATCCATCCCTCCGCCATCGTTGAGCCGGGCGCGGTCATCGGCGAGGGCTGCAGCATCGGCCCCTTCGCGGTGATCGGGCCCGAGGTGACGCTCGGCCCCGGCGTCGTGGTCAAGAGCCATGCCGTCGTGACCGGCTGGACCGAGATCGGCGCCGAGACGGTGATCTTCCCCTTCGCCGTCGTGGGCGAGGTGCCGCAGGACCTGAAATACCGGGGCGAGCGCACGCGTCTCTTCGTGGGGGCGCGCTGCCGCATCCGCGAGGGCGCGACGCTGAACCTCGGCACCGAGGGCGGCGGCGGGGTGACGCGGGTGGGGGATGACTGCCTGTTGATGACGGGCGCCCATGTGGGTCATGACGCGACACTCGGCAACCGGGTGATCCTCGCCAATCAGGCCGCCATCGCGGGCCATTGCTGGCTCGGCGACGATGTGATCGTGGGCGGGCTCTCGGGCGTGCACCAGTGGGTGCGCGTGGGTCGCGGCGCGATCATCGGCGCGGTCACGATGGTGACGAACGATGTGCTGCCGCACGGGCTCGTGCAGGCGCCGCGGGGAGAACTCGACGGGCTGAACCTCGTCGGGCTGAAGCGCCGCGGCGTCAGCCGGGCCGAGATCACGGCGCTCCGCGCGGCCTATCAGATGCTCGCGCAGGGCGAGGGCACCTTCCTCGACCGGGCCCGGCGCCTTGCCGACGAGACCGAAAGCTCCCATGTGCGCGAAATGACCGACTTCATCCTCGCCGCGACCGACCGTTCGTTCCTGACGCCGCAATGACCCGCGCCACGACCGCGATCATCGCCGGTTCGGGCGACCTGCCGCGCCATCTGGCCGAGGCATTGCGGAGCGCGGGCGAGGCCCTGCTGGTGGCCGCGCTCGAAGGGTTTCCTCCCGAGGGGCTCGCGCCCGACATCACCTTCCGCGTCGAGCGGCTGGTGCCCTTCCTGCGCGCGCTCGAGGAAGCCGGCGTATCGCGGCTGGTCTTCGCGGGCGCGGTCAGCCGGCCGCGGCTCGATCCTTCGCTCTTCGATCCGCTGACCGCGCAGATGGTGCCGCGGCTGATCGGCGCCATGCAGGCGGGCGACGATGCCACGCTCCGCGCCGTGATCGGCATCTTCGAGGAAGAGGGCTTCTCGGTGGCGGGCGTGGCCGAGATTGCGCCGGACCTCGTGCCGGACGCAGGCATCCTCTGCGGCACGCCGAGCGAGGGCGACCGGCGCGACGCGGCCCGCGCGGCGGCCATCGTCGAGGCGGTGGGCCGGGTCGACGTGGGTCAGGGCGCGGTGGTGGCGCAGGGCCTCTGCCTCGCGGTAGAGGCGCTGCCCGGCACGGATGCGATGCTCGACTGGGTGGCCGCGACCGCGCGGCGGCCCGATCCTGCGGGCGCGCGGGGCGTGCTCTACAAGGCGCCGAAGCCGGGGCAGGACCGGCGCATCGACCTGCCGACGCTGGGGCCCGCCACCGTGGCGCGGGCCGCCGCGGCAGGCCTTGCGGGCCTCGTCTGGGAGGCGGGCGGCGTGATCCTCCTCGACCGGGCCGAGGCGGTGCGCGCGGCCGAGGAGGCGGGCCTTTTCCTCTGGGCGAGGGAGCCATGAAGCTCTTCCTGATCGCGGGCGAGCCCTCCGGCGACCGCCTCGGCGGCGCGCTCATGGCGGGGCTCTCCGAACTCGCGCCGGGGATGGAGTTCGCCGGCGTGGGCGGCCCCGCGATGCAGGCCCGGGGGCTTTCGAGCCTCTTTCCGATGGAGGAACTCTCCGTCATGGGGCTGGCCGAGATCCTGCCGAAATATCTCCACCTGCGCCGCCGGGTGCGCGAGGCGGCCGAAGCCTGCCTCGCCTCGGGCGCCGAGGCGCTGGTGACCATCGACAGCCCGGACTTCGGCCTCAGGGTCGCGGCGCTGGTGAAGCAGGCGAAGCCCTCCGTCCGCACCATCCACTATGTCGCCCCTTCGGTGTGGGCCTGGCGACCGGGCCGGGCGGCGAAGATGGCGCGGCATGTCGATCACGTTCTGGCGCTGCTGCCCTTCGAGCCGCCCTACATGACGGCGGCGGGCATGAGCTGCGATTTCGTGGGCCACCCGGTCGTGGCCGAGCCGCGGGCGAGCGAGGCCGAGGTGCAGGCGCTGCGCGAGCGGCTGGGGACGGGCCCTGCGATCCTCGTGCTGCCGGGCTCGCGAAGGTCGGAGGTCACGCGGCTCGCCCCGGTCTTCGGCGAGGTGCTGGCCCGGCTGCGCCACCGCCATCCGGGGCTCACCGCCCTCGTGCCGACGGTGCCGCATGTGGCGGGCCTCGTGCGCGAGCTGGTGGCGGGGTGGCCCGTGCATCCTCTGGTGATCGAGGAGGCCGAGCGCAAGCGCGCGGCCTTCGCTGCCGCCGATGTGGCGCTGGCGGCCTCGGGCACCGTCTCGCTCGAGCTTGCAGCGAACGGCACGCCCATGGTGATCGCCTACGACATGAACCCGCTGTCGATGTGGCTCATCACGCGGATGGCGCGGATCGACACGGTGACGCTGGTCAACCTCGTCTCGGACAGCCGCGTGATCCCCGAATTCCTCGGGCCGCGCTGCAAGGCCGAGATGATTGCGCCTGCACTGCTGAGCCTCCTCGAGGACGCGGGCCAGCGTGCGGCGCAGGCGGCGGCCATGGAGCTCACGATGGAGCGGCTGGGGCAGGGCGGCGAGCCGCCGGGCCTGCGCGCCGCGCGCTCGGTCCTGTCGGTGCTGCCCGGCTGAGGCCGCGAGCGGCCGGCCGGAGGCGCGTCGTCCCTGCCGCGGGTCGCATCGGGCAGGGGGCATCTCGGCGGTCCGCCCGCGGACACGTTGACGCGGGGCGCTGCCCCCTGTAGCGGACGGGCATGGCACGCGCACCCCTTCTCCAGCTTTCCGGCATTTCCCTCACCTTCGGCGGCGAGCCGATCTTCGACGGGCTCGATCTCGTGGTCCAGCCGCAGGACAGGGTGGCCCTCGTCGGCCGCAACGGCTCGGGCAAGTCCACGCTCCTCAAGGTCATGGCGGGCCTCGTCGAGCCCGACCGGGGCGAGCGCGTGGTGCCGGCGGGCACCTCCGTGGGCTACATGGAGCAGGATCCCGACCTGTCGGCCTTCGCCACGCTCGGCGACTATGCCGCCTCGGGTCTCGCGCATGGCGAGGAATACCGGGTCGAGATGGCGGCCGAGGGGCTGAAGTTCCGGCCCGAGACCCCGGTCGCCACCGCCTCGGGCGGCGAGCGGCGCCGGGCGGCTCTGGCCAAACTCATGGCCGAGGCGCCGGAGCTGATGCTGCTCGACGAGCCCACGAACCACCTCGACATTCAGGCGATCCAGTGGCTCGAGGCCCAGTTGGCCGAGACCCGCACGGCCTTCGTCCTCATCAGCCACGACCGCGCCTTCCTGCGCGCCCTCTCGCGCGCGACGCTCTGGATCGACCGCGGACAGGTGCGCCGCCGCGAGGCGGGGTTCGAGGGCTTCGAGGAGTGGCGCGAGCAGATCTGGGCCGAGGAAGACGATCAGCGCCACAAGCTCGACCGCAAGATCAAGGCCGAGGCCCGCTGGGCGGTCGAAGGGATCTCGGCGCGCCGGAAGCGCAATCAGGGCAGGCTCCGGGCGCTGGCCGCGATGCGTGAGGAACGCCGGTCGCAGATTCGCCGGCAGGGCACGGCGGCGCTGGAATTCGAGGCGGGGACCACCTCGGGCAAGCGCGTGATCGAGGCGAAGGGGATCACGAAAGCTTTCGACGGGCAACCGATCGTGAAGGATTTCTCGCTCCGCGTGCTGCGCGGAGACCGCGTGGCCTTCGTCGGGCCGAACGGGGTGGGCAAGACGACGCTCCTGAAACTCCTCACCGGCGAGATGGAGCCCGATGCGGGCAGCGTGACGCTCGGCACCAACCTGCAGGTGGCGGTGTTCGATCAGACCCGCGCCCAGCTCGACCCCGAAGCCTCGCTCTGGGACAGCCTGACGACCGATCCCGCCATGCGTGTCTCGGGGCAGCAGGATCAGGTGCTGGTGCGCGGCCAGCCGCGCCATGTGGTGGGCTATCTCAAGGATTTCCTCTTCGACGAGCGGCAGGCCCGCGCGCCGGTGCGCTCCCTCTCGGGCGGCGAGAAGGCGCGGCTTCTGCTCGCGCGGATCATGGCGCGCGAGTCGAACCTCCTGATCCTCGACGAGCCGACCAACGATCTCGATGTCGAGACGCTCGATCTTTTGCAGGACATTCTCGGGGATTACGAGGGCACGGTGCTTCTCGTGAGCCACGACCGCGACTTCATCGACCGGGTGGCCACGACCACGGTCGCGCTCGAGGGGCAGGGCCGCGCCACCGTCTATGCCGGCGGCTGGACCGACCATCTGGCCCAGCGGGGCGATGCCGCGCCCGCGGCCCCGCCGCGGGCCGAGCCCTCGCGCGAGGCCCCGAAGGCCGCGCCGAAACCCGAGGCGCGCAAGCTCTCGGAAGGCCTCACCTTCACCGAGCGCAAGCGTCTCGACGCGCTTCCGGGCCTCATCGAGCGGCTCGAGGCCGAGATCGCGAAGCTCGGGGAATTCCTGGCGGCCGACGACCTCTTCACCCGCGAGCCGGTCAAGTTCCAGAAGGCCAGCGAGGCGATGGCGGAGCGTCAGGCCCTTTTGTCGCAGGCCGAAGAGGAGTGGCTGACGCTGGAAGACAAGGCCAGCAAAGGTTAGCCGATGTCCCGTCCGCCTTGCGCTGGAATTGGCGCATGGCACTCTCCGAGTATCACCTCCTCGTGAGCAGATCTGGCGAACCCACCTTCCGAGAAATAGGACATGTGCACGGAAGGCGTCGTCATCCCCGGCGACGCGAGACCGTCAACGAGAGATCCGGCATCCCCGCAAAAGCAGCAGTGCGGACGTCGGAAGCTTAATTGGAGACAGAGATGAAACGCATTGTAGCGCTCGCGCTCGGTGGCCTTCTTGCCGCTCCCGCCTTTGCCGGCGGTCCGGTGACCGTGGCCCCGGAACCGGTGGTTGAGCCGGTGCCCGCCCCCGTCGTGGTCGCGCCCGTTGCCGACTGGAGCGGATTCTACGTTGGTGGCCAACTGGGCTACGGCAAAGTCGACACGAACATCGACGATCTCGATGGCAACGGCGCCATCGGCGGTCTGCACGCCGGCTACCGCTACGACTTCGGCCGCGCCGTCGTCGGTGCCGAACTGGCCTATGACGTGACGAACATCGATCTCGATGGCATCGCCGACAGCGAGCTCGACAACGTCACCACGCTGAAGCTGATGGCGGGCGGCAAGATGGGCAAAGGCCTGCTCTACGCCACGGCCGGCGGCAGCTGGGCTGACGCCAGCATCGGCGGTGCGGACGTCTCGGACAACGGCTACGTCTACGGCATCGGCTACGACTACATGGTCAATGACCGTTGGTCGGTCGGCGCCGAACTCCTGCGCCACACCTGGGACGACTTCGACGACTCGGGCGTCGATGTGGACGCGACCACGCTGCAGGCGAAGGTCGGCTTCCGCTTCTGAGGCCGTCAGGCCTGACCACAGGAAAGGGCGCGGAGCGATCCGCGCCCTTTTTCCATGTCCGCAGGATCGGACGGCTCCTCGCGGCGTCCGGGTCGCGGCCCGGCGATGCGCCCTTGTGCCAGAGAGACAGCAGGCGTGCGCGATCTGCGACATTCTGCGCTTGTCCCCATCTTTGCGGACGTCGCCGTCTGAATCCGCTATATTGCCGGAAGAATCGTGAAAGATGCGGGAATATGACGGTGCTGGACGATCTGGACGGGAAGATCATCGGCCTTCTGGCCGAGGATGCCAGGAAGCCGCTGACGGAGGTCGCGGGGCAGGTGGGGCTGTCGACCTCGGCCGTGAACGAGCGCGTCCGGCGGCTGGTCGCGCAGGGCGTCATCCGGCGCTTCACGCTCGATGCCTCGCCCGAGGCGCTGGGACTGCCCGTGCTGGCGCTGGTCTGGGCCGCCGTGCCGCATGCGCGGGAGGCGGCCTTCCGCAGCTTCGCAGCCAGCCACCCGGGCATCGTGGAATGCCACCATGTCACCGGCGTCTGGTCCTATCTCCTCCACCTGCGCGTGGCGGATCTTGCGGGGGTCGAGACATTCCTGACCGAGCTCAAGTCCGAGGATCTGCTGGAGCGCTCCGAGACCATGCTGGCCCTCTCGACCGTGCGGTCCGCGCCCTGGGTGCCCCGATGAGCGCCGCGTGCAAGGGAAGCCCGCGTGGCGCCTGCTTGCCGGGCGCCGACAGCGCGCGCGTCGCCCCAGCTTCGGCTGCGCCCCCTCGCTGTGCGGGTCGGCGTGCAGGACACGCCCGGAGGACGGCGGTCGTGGGGAGGCCGGGAGGGGTTGATGTGACCTGCCGCGCGGCATGGACAGGCGGCGGACGGGGCAGGAGTGTCGGGGCGGAGACGGCCGGAACAGGCGGGCGGGCTGGCCGGGCTCTCTCGTTCCGGCGCATCGGGCTCAAGGCAGGGCCGGCGCTGCGGTGCGCCTCGGCGGATGAGGGCAGGACGGGGAAGCGCAGGTCTCGCCACCCGCGCCCGACAGCCCGCAGCGGGGGGCGGCGCTGATGCTCTTTCTCAAGGCGCTTCTCATGGGGCTCGCCATCGCGGCGCCCCTCGGTCCGATCGGCGCGCTCTGCATCCAGAGGACGCTTGCGCATGGTTTCCGGGCGGGGATGGCCGGCGGCCTCGGCACGGCGCTGGCCGATGCCTGCTATGCCGCCGCGGCTGCCGCGGGCTTTGCGGCCTTCGCCGCGGCCCTCGACCGGATCCAGCTGCCGCTGGGCCTCGGCGGCGGGCTGTTCCTGATCTGGCTGGGCCTGAAGGGGCTGAGGCCCGAGCCGCCCGCGGCGGCGGCGGCGGCGGCTGCGCCCCGCGGGCTTTGGTCGACGCTGGCCGCCACCTTCCTGCTCACGCTCGCCAACCCCGCGACGATCCTCTCCTTCGCCGCAATCTTCGCGGGGCTGGGCCTTGCGCGCGAGGCGGATCTCGCCTCCGGGGCGACGGTGGTGGCGGGTGTCTTCGCGGGCTCGATGCTCTGGTGGATCCTGCTCGCCGGCGGCGTGGCCCTGGCGCAGCGCCATCTGCCGCGCGCCTTCGCGACCTGGGTCGCCCGCGCCTCGGGTGCGCTCATGCTGGCCTTCGGCCTCTGGGCGCTTGCGGCGGCCTTCGGCTAGAGCGTCTCGCGGATCCTGCGCGGCAAGGCCTCGCGGATCAGCCGGTAGGAGACGGTAATGCGGTGCTCCGCCTCGTCCTCGGCGAGGTCTGGCCCGAAGGGTAGGAGCACCCAGCTCCGGTGCATGTAGGGCGCGCGTTCGGCGCGCCCGGTCTCGATCAGCAGCGCCGCCGTCTCGAAATCGGGGCATTTCACCGTGACCCCGTGCCCGGAGGCTCCGACGAGGGCAAAGATCTTGCCGCCGATCTTCCAGGCGTCGTGGCCCTCGTCCCAGGGATGGTCGAGGAGGGCGCCCGGCAGGGCGGCGCAGAGGCGGGAGACGGTGCTGCGATCCATGGGCCAACTCTGGGGCGGCGTGGCGGCCCTGTCCAGAGGCTCCGCGAATCCGTTGCCCGCGGCCGCCGGGGATGTTACCTCTTCGGGCATGAAGAGCATCTGCACCATCATCGGCTGCATCATTACCTGCTGACCCACGTCGCGGGCTGCTCTTTTCCGTTCCCTCCAAGGTCGTGATGTGAGAAGCCCGCGGGCGAGCCGAGCCTGCGAGGACCCATGACCGAGATCCGCCTCACCAACACGAAGACCCGCCGGAAAGAGGCGTTCGAGCCGATCGATCGCAAGAACGTCCGGCTCTATGTCTGCGGGCCCACGGTCTACGACCGGGCGCATCTGGGCAACGGCCGGCCGGTCGTGGTGTTCGACGTGCTCTTCCGGCTGCTGCGGCACGTCTACGGTGAAAGCCATGTGACCTATGTGCGCAACTTCACCGACGTGGACGACAAGATCAACGCGGCTGCGCTGGCGCGCAAGGACGCGGGCGATCCGCGCAGCCTCGAGGCGCTGATCCGCGAGCGCACCGACGAGACCATCCGCTGGTATCACGAGGACATGGATGCGCTCGGCGCGCTTCGGCCGACGCACGAGCCGCGGGCGACCGAATGGATCGGCGCCATGATCGCGATGATCGAGGATCTGATCGCGAAGGGCCACGCCTACGAACGCGAGGGCCATGTGCTCTTCCGCGTGCGCAGCTACCGCGACTATGGCGCGCTCTCGGGCCGCTCGGTCGATGACATGATCGCGGGTGCGAGGGTCGAAGTCGCGCCCTTCAAGGAAGACCCGATGGATTTCGTGCTCTGGAAGCCGTCGGACGACGAGCTTCCGGGCTGGGACAGCCCCTGGGGCCGCGGCCGCCCCGGCTGGCACATCGAATGCTCGGCCATGTCCTACGAGCTTCTGGGCGCGACCTTCGACATCCATGCGGGCGGGATCGACCTGCAGTTTCCCCACCACGAGAACGAGATCGCGCAGAGCTGCTGCGCCCATCCCGAGGGCGGCTTCGCCAAGGTCTGGATGCACAACGAGATGCTGCTGGTGGACGGCAGGAAGATGTCGAAATCGCTCGGCAACTTCTTCACCATCCATGACTTGAGAAAGGATCGCGGCATCCCCGGCGAAGTGATCCGCATGGTGCTTCTGGGGACGCACTACAGCAAGCCGATGGACTGGACCGCGGAAAAGGCGGCACAGGCCAAGGCGACGCTCTGGAAGTGGCGGAAGTTGACGGCCGATGTCGAGCCCGCCGGCTCGCCGGACGCAGCGGTGCTTGCTGCCCTTGCGGATGACCTCAATACACCTGCCGCGATCACTCGCTTGCACAGTATCGCCGCGCAAGAGGATGGCGCGCTTTTGAAGGCTTCAGCTTCTCTGTTGGGCCTGCTTGAGGATGATCTGCGAGGATGGACGCTGCCGCCGGCGATTGCGACGGCGAGTAATGTCATAGAAGTGTCTGGCAGCGCCACGGCGATCGTCGGCACTGTTCCGTATCGCAAGACGATAGAAAGATTGCTGGATGAGCGGAAGCAGGCTCGCTTGGGCAAGGATTTCAAGCGTTCGGACGCGATCCGCGATCTTCTGGTGGGAGCAGGCGTCATCATCAAGGATACGCCGGCAGGCGCCGAGTGGGATCTGGGGCCTGACTTCGATCCCGCGAGGCTGGGGGAGCCGGAATGACCGATGCGCCGGGTGAGCGGGGCTCGGACGGCGAAGCCGGGGGGCTGTCTGCCCCCCGGACCCCCCGAGGATATTTGGACCAGAATGAAGGGCAGGAGCGCGTGGCGGGGCAAGGGGCGGCGTCGGGGTCGGGGAAGGAGCGGCTCTGGATCTATGACACGACGCTGCGCGACGGGCAGCAGACGCAGGGCGTGCAATTCTCGACGCCCGAGAAGCGGCAGATCGCCGAGGCGCTCGACCGGCTCGGGGTGGATTACATCGAGGGCGGCTGGCCGGGGGCCAATCCGACCGACTCGGAGTTCTTCGCGGCCCTGCCCGCCGTCCGGGCGCGGGTGGCGGCCTTCGGCATGACGAAGCGCGCGGGCCGCTCGGCCGAGAATGACGATGTGCTGGCCGCCGTGCTCGACGCGGGCACGGACACGGTCTGCCTTGTCGGCAAGACGCACGAATTCCATGTGACGACGGCGCTCGGCGTGACGCTCGAGGAGAATCTCGAGGCGATCCGCGCCTCGGTGGCGCATGTCGTGGCCAGGGGGCGCGAGGCGATCCTCGATGCCGAACATTTCTTCGACGGCTACCGGGCCAATCCCGCCTATGCGCTGGGTTGCCTGCAGGCGGCGCTCGGGGCGGGGGCGCGCTGGGTGGTGCTCTGCGACACGAACGGCGGCACGCTGCCCGCCGAGGTGGGGCGCATCGTGGCCGAGGTCATCGCCGCGGGCGTGCCCGGCGACCGGCTGGGGATCCACACCCATGACGACACGGGCACCGCGGTGGCGGCCACGCTCGCGGCCGTCGATGCCGGGGCGCGGCAGGTGCAGGGCACGCTGAACGGCTTGGGCGAGCGCTGCGGCAACGCGAACCTCACCACGCTCATCCCCACCTTCCTGCTGAAGGAGCCCTATGCCAGCCGCTTCGAGACCGGGATCGACCGCGAGGCCCTGAGCGGCATGGTGCGGGTGAGCCGTATGCTCGACGACATCCTGAACCGGGTGCCGCGCCGGGCCTCGGCCTATGTCGGCGCCTCGGCCTTCGCGCACAAGGCGGGGCTCCATGCCTCGGCGATCCTGAAGGATCCCGCCACCTACGAACATGTCGATCCCGCGCTGGTGGGCAACGTGCGGGTGATCCCCATGTCGAACCAGGCCGGCCAGTCGAACCTGCGGGCGCGGCTGGCCGAGGCGGGGCTCGAGGTGCCTTCGGGCGATCCGCGGCTGGGCCGGATCCTCGAGACGGTCAAGGCGCGCGAGGATCAGGGCTATGCCTACGATTCCGCGCAGGCGAGCTTCGAGCTGGTGGCGCGGCGCGAGCTGGGCCTCCTGCCCAGCTTCTTCGAGGTGAAGCGCTACCGCGTGACCGTCGAGCGGCGGCGGGTGGGCGAGGGCACCATGACGCTCTCGGAAGCGGTGGTCGTGGTGCTGATCGACGGGCAACGCGTGCTGTCGGTTTCGGAAAGCCTCGACGAGAACGGCACCGAGCGCGGCCCGGTGAACGCGCTGTCGAAGGCGCTGGCCAAGGATCTCGGCCGCTGGCAGTCGGTGATCGACGACATGCGGCTGGTGGATTTCAAGGTGCGGATCACGCAGGGCGGCACCGAGGCCGCGACCCGCGTCATCATCGACAGCGAGGACGGGCAGGGCCGGCGCTGGTCGACGGTGGGGGTTTCGCCCAACATCGTCGATGCCTCGTTCGAGGCGCTCCTTGATGCGATCAACTGGAAGCTCGTGCGCGACGCACGGCAGGAGGACAGCCGATGACGCCGGAAGACGCCTTCTTCACCCTGCATTCGGGGCTCGAGCGCGAGGGCCCGGGCGATGCCGAAAGCCTCGCCTGGGCGCTCGAGGCCGCGCGCGTGCCGCGGGCGGGGCGGGTGCTCGACGCAGGATCGGGGCCGGGTGCGGATGTCGAGGCGCTGCTCGCCGCGGTGCCCGAGGGGCAGGTGGTGGCGATGGATCTGCACCGGCCCTACATCGACGAGCTCGCGGCGCGCCTCGGCGTCGATGCGCGGCTGCAGGCCGTGGCGGGCGACATGCGCGAGCCGGTGGGCATGTTCGACCTGATCTGGTGCGCGGGGGCCATCTCCGGCGTGGGGATCGCGGCGGCCCTCACGGGTTGGCGCGCGCATCTGAAACCGGGCGGCCGGGTGATCTTCTCGGAACTCGGCTGGCGGATCGACAATCCGCCGCTCGAGGCGCGCGACTTCTGGGCCACCTATCCCGCGATGGGGGACCGCGCAGGGATCCGCACGCAGGTCGAGGAGGCGGGCTATCGCATCCTCGCCGACCGGTGGCTGCGCGACGCGGCCTGGGAGGCCTATTACGGGCCGCTCGCCGCGCGGATCGCGCATCTGCGGGCGGAGGCCGAACCGAGCCTCGCCGACGCGCTCGATCAGGGCACGGCCGAGATCGACCTCTGGCGCCGGCACGGGTCGAGCTACGGCTATCTTCAGGTGATCGCGGAGCCTGCCGCATGAGCCTCGAGGCCTGCGCGGCGCTGGTCGAGCGGGGCGATCCGGACCGTCATGCGGCGGCGATGGCCGCGCCCCCTGCGGCGCGGGCGCGGCTCTGGCCGCTCTATGCCTTCAACCTCGAGGTGGCGCGCGCGCCCTGGGTCACGCGCGAGCCGATGATCGCCGAGATGCGCCTGCAGTTCTGGCGCGACGTGGTCGAGGAGGCGCCCGAGGGCAGGAGCCGGGCGCATGAGGTGGCGGGGCCTCTGGCCGCGCTGATCCGCGAGGCGGCGCTACCGGTGCCGCTGCTCGAGGCGATGATCGAGGCGCGGCGGCACGACATCTGGACCGAGCCTTTCGCGGACGAGGCGGCCTTCGGCGCCCATCTCGACGCCACGGCGGCCGGGCTCATGTGGGCCTCGGCGCTGGCACTGGGGGCGCCCGCGGAGGCCGAGACGGCGATGCGGGCGGTGGGCTGGGCCGCGGGGCTCGCGGCCTGGCTTCAGGCGGTGCCGGAGCTCGAGGCGCGGGGCCGTCAGCCCCTGCCCGACGGGCGGCCGGAGGCGGTGGTGGCGCTCGCGCGCGCGGGTCTGGCCCGGCTGGAGAGCGGCCGCCGCGTGCGGCTGCCGAGGAACGCCCGGCCCGCGCTCCTGCCCGCCTGGCAGGCCGGCGCCCTTCTGCGGCTTGCGGCGGACGAGCCCGGGCGCGTGGCGGCGGGCCGCTTGCAGCTGTCGGAATTCGCGCGCCGCGGGCGGCTTCTCCGCGCGGCCTTCACCGGCCGGATCTGAGCCTCACGCCTCCTTCGGGCGCAGCGCGAGCCAGATCAGTGCGCCGCCGGCGGCCACGAGGAAGGGCAGCATGGCCAGGTTCACCGCCTGCCAGCCCGCCTCCACGCTGCCTCCCGAGCAGTTCATGAGCCCGCCCGAGGCCAGCGAGGCCATCGCCACGCCGCCGAACACGATCAGATCGTTCAGCCCCTGGATGCGGCCGCGTTCCTCCGGCGCATGGGCCGAGGCGAGAAGTGCTGTCGCGCCGATGAAGCCGAAGTTCCAGCCGATCCCGAGCAGCACCAGCGCGCCGAAGAAATGGCCGAGCTCGACGCCCGACAGGGCGACCGCGCCCGAGCCTGCGAGGATGGCGAGGCCCAGCGCCATCACCTTCTCCGCGCCGAACCGTGCGATCACATGGCCGGTGAAGAAGCTCGGCCCATACATGGCGAGCACATGGGCCGTGACCACGTTGGCCGCGTCCGAGGTGGCGAAGCCGCAGCCCACCACCGCCAGCGGCGAGGAGGTCATGACGAGGTTCATCAGCGCATAGGCCACGGTGGCGCAGATCACCGCCACCGCGATCCGCGGCTCGCGCAGCAGCTCGAGACGGCTGCGGCCGCGGGGGCTGCCGGCAGCGGGCGGGGTCGGGCGCGGAATGTCGAGAAAGGCGAAGAGGGCCACGCCGCAGAGATTGAGCAGGATCGCCGCGAGATAGGTGCCGAGGAAGGGCACCACCATGGCCTCGGCGGTCAGCTTGACCACCTGCGGGCCGATCACCGCCGAGAGCAGACCGCCCGCCATGACCCAGGAGATCGCCTTGGGGCGGAAGGTCTCGGAGGCGGTGTCGGCGGCGGCGAAGCGATAGAAGCCCTGCGCCGACATGTAGGTGCCGGTCAGGAGCGAGCCTGCGAGGAAGAGCGCGAACGAGCCCTGCATCAGCGCCACGGCGCAGACGGCCGCGCCGAGCGCGCCTGCGAGCGCACCCACCAGAAATCCCACGCGGCGGCCGAACCGCTGCATGATGGCCGAGAGCGGCGTGGCCGACAGCATCGAGCCGGTGACGGCCATGGTGATCGGCAGCGTGGCCCAGCAGGGGTTCGAGGCAAGGGTCTGGCCCGACAGCCCGGCCACGATGAAGACCATCGAGAGCTGGGAGCCGAGGATGGCCTGCGCGGCCACGAGGACGATCACATTGCGGCGGGCGCGGGCATCGGAGGCGGGCAGGGCGGAAGCGTCGGTCATGCCTCTCCCTAAGGTGCCGCGCCTTGCCGCGTCCAGCGAAATCAGGCACGGGCGCGGCCCCGTCCGCCGTCCTTTCCCGCTCCGCGCTGACGGAGGGCAGGGCTGGACGGCGGGCCTGCGATGGGCGATGCAGGGCCATGACCGGCCGCATCCTCCTCACCCCGGACTGCATCGCCGAGGGCGTGGTCTTTCTCGCTGAGCGCGAGCCGCGCTTTTCCCGGGCCCATGCGCTGACCGGCGATCCGCCTCTCCGCCGGCGGCCCGAAGGTTTCGCCGAACTTGCGGGGGCCATCCTCGGTCAGCAGGTTTCGACCTCCGCGGCCGCAGCCATGCGGATGCGGATGGAGGCGGCAGGACTGCTCGATCCCGAGGCGGTGCTTCTGGCCGACGAGGAGGCGCTGCGAGCCTGCGGGCTCTCGGCCGCCAAGATCCGCTACATCCGCGCACTGGCGGCCGCGACGGTGGATTACGCGGGCCTTGCCCGGCTGCCGGATGCCGAGGTGGTGGCGACCCTCACCGCCCTTCCCGGTATCGGCCGCTGGACGGCCGAGCTTTACGCCATGACCTCGCTCGGCCGGGCCGACGTGCTCTGCGCGGGCGATCTGGCGCTGCAGGAGGCGGCGCGGCTTCTCTTCGAGCTCGAGGCGCGCCCCTCCGAGCGCGCCCTGCGCGCGATGGCCGCCGACTGGAGCCCGTGGCGGGGCGTTGCGGCGCGGCTGCTCTGGGCCTATTACCGGCACGCCAAGGGACGGGAAGGAACCGCATGACACGCAAGCTGACGTTCGGCCGCCGAGGCGCGGCCCCGGGCGAGGCCACGAGCCTCGTCGTCTTCCTCCACGGCTACGGCGCGGACGGGGCGGATCTCTTGGGTCTGGCCGAGCCGCTTGCGCCGCACCTGCCCGGCACGGCCTTCGTGGCGCCCGACGCGCCCGAGCCCTGCCGCGCCAACGGCTTCGGCTTCCAGTGGTTTCCGATCCCCTGGCTCGACGGCTCCTCGGAGACCGCCGCCGCCGAAGGCATGGCCGCCGCCGCGCGCGACCTCGACGCCTTCCTCGACGAGCGGCTGGCCGAGGAGGGGCTGCCGCCCGAGGCGCTGGCGCTCGTGGGCTTCTCGCAGGGCACGATGATGGCGCTTCATGTGGCGCCGCGCCGCGCCGAGGAGATCGCGGGCATCGTGGGCTTCTCGGGCCGGCTCCTTGCGCCGGACCGGCTGGTCGAGGAGGCCCGGTCGAAGCCGCCGGTGCTCCTCGTGCATGGCGACGCCGACCCGGTGGTGCCCTTCGCCGACATGAGCCTCGCGGGCGAGGCGCTGGCCGAGGCGGGCTTCACCACCTACGGCCATGTGATGAAGGGCACCGGCCACGGCATCGCCCCCGACGGTCTCTCGGTGGCGCTGGCCTTCCTGAAGGAGCGTCTTCCGGGCTGAACCGCGGGCTTCGCCTGCGCTTTCCGAAGAACGGACCGCGGCGCTTCCGCCAGGGGCCCGCGGCCGGTTGCAGGCGATGAACCGCGGGCTTCAAGCTGGCTTCCCGCCGGAACGGGACGCGGCACTTCTGCCTCCGCGTGCTGCGGCTCTCGCAGGCCCCCGGCAGCCGAATGGACCACGCCCTTGCGGATCCGGTGCGCCGTCGGGGCAGGGCAGAGGCCTCATGCGGCGTGCCGGAGCGGCTTCTGCATGGCGGATGCGCCGTTCTTCTCCTCGCCTCTTCATCATCTGGCGAAAAAGTCGTCACATCCTCGTCACCTGCACCCGCGACAACGGTCTGGCAGGGCGTGGGCCGCTTGCGGGGCTTGCCTGTAGGGGAACGCCATATATAGTTGTCACATCGGGGCGGGTTCCCCGCTCTGGTGCCGACGAACGGCAGACAGGGCGGAGAAGGAGTCACTGCGACGATGGACGGCGATTTCAGGACCAGCTTCGTTCGAGAGCCCGCGGGCTTGAGACATTATCCCGCGCTCGTGCTGAACGCGGACTACCGGCCCTTGTCCTATTATCCGCTCTCGCTCTGGCCCTGGCAGGAGGCGATCAAGGCGGCCTTCCTCGACCGGGTCTCGATCGTGGCCGAATACGATCAGGTGGTGCGCAGCCAGAGGGCTGCCCTCCGAATACCCTCGGTGGTGGTGCTGAAGGAATTCGTCTCTCCCCAGAAGCGCGTGGCCTTCACGCGCTTCAATCTTTTCCTGAGGGACGAATTCCGCTGCCAGTATTGCGGCGCGAAGGGAGACCTGACCTTCGACCATGTGGTGCCCCGTGCCCGGGGCGGCGTCACGAGCTGGCAGAACGTGGTGGCCGCCTGCTCGCCCTGCAACCTGCACAAGGGATCGAAGACCCTGAAGCAGGCGGGGATGCGCCTTGCCCGCATCCCGCGCGAGCCCACGCCGGCCGAGATGCAGCGCCACGGCCAGCGCTTCCCGCCGAACCATCTGCACGACAGCTGGCTCGACTATCTCTACTGGGACGCAGAGCTCGAAGCCTGAGCGCGCGGGGCGGTTGCCCCTGCCAAGGTCAGTCGGTTTCCACGGAAGCGGCTGTCCTGCTTGAGCGGTCGAGGCGCGACGAGCGACCAGATGGAAATACAGTTTCGTCCTGCACGCCGTGCGCTCCCCCTCACAGTCCGCCCACCCCGCAAGCGCCGTGCCGACGGGGCGGCGCGAGCCCTGGCGGAGGAACGGGCCGGGCGCGGGGATCCGGGTCGGGGTGCGTGTCGCGGCGCTTGACGATGCGCGGTTCCCGGATCTAACAAGACAACCGGTCTTGAGATGTTGAGATATGGACGACCGCACCGCCCTCACCGCCTTTGCCGGCCTCGCGCAGGAGACGCGTCTGCAGATCCTGCGGCTTCTGGTCCGTGCAGGCCCCGAGGGCCTGCCTGCCGGCGAGATCGGCGCGGCGATCGGAGCGAGTTCCTCCCGCCTCTCGTTCCATCTGACCCAGCTCGAACAGGCGCGCCTCGTCACCTCCCGCCGCGAGGGACGCTTCGTGATCTATGCCGCGGCCTATCCGGTGCTGTCGGATCTCGTGACCTTCCTGATGCGCGACTGCTGCGCCGACCGGCCCGAGATCTGCGCACCCCTGTCCGAGGCGCGCCATGACTGAAAGCCGAGACGTCCGCCGCACCCCCGGATGGAGCGCGGCCGTGACCGAGGCCGGGCTTCCCGTCGATGACCCCACCGGGCCGGGCCGACGCTTCTTCTCCTGTCGCATCGCGGAGGAAGCGGCGGGCTTCGGCGGGATCGAGCGGCACGGCGCCCACGGGCTGCTGCGCTCGATCCCCGTGCCCGAGACGCGGCGGGGGGCCGCGGTCACAGTCCGTCCTCCGGTCGAGGTGCCGGTTCTCGTCCTGCAGGCGGCGCCGCGGCGCTGGTTCGAGGCGCGGGCATGAGCGACCTGCCGAACCTCGATGCCCGCGCGCTGCAGCTTCCCGATCCGGCGGCGCTGGCCGGGCCGAAGTCCCCCCATCCACCGCGCATCCTGCTTCTATACGGATCGCTGCGCGAGCGGAGCTACAGCCGCTTCCTCACGCTCGAGGCCGAGCGTCTCCTGCGCCTCTTCGGCTGCGAGACGCGGATCTTTCACGCCCGCGGCCTGCCGCTGCCCGACGATGCCGAGGCGAGCCATCCGAAGGTCGCGGAACTGCGCGAGGCCTGCCTCTGGTCCGAGGGGCAGGTCTGGTGCTCGCCCGAGCGGCACGGCGCGATGACCGCGGTGATGAAGGCGCAGATCGACTGGATCCCCCTCAGCATGGGCGCGATCCGGCCCACGCAGGGGCGGACGCTGGCGCTGATGCAGGTCTCGGGCGGCTCGCAGAGTTTCAACGCGCTGAACCAGATGCGGGTGCTAGGGCGCTGGATGCGGATGGTGACGATCCCGAACCAGTCCTCGGTGCCGAAGGCCTATGCCGAGTTCGACGAGGCGGGCCGGATGCGGGCCTCGCCGCTCTATGACCGCGTGGTGGATGTGATGGAGGAGCTGGTGAAGTTCACGCACCTCACCCGCGACGTCTCGGCCCACCTGACCGACCGCTACTCCGAGCGGAAGGAGGCGGCCGCGGCGCTCGAGGCGCGCCTGAACCTCCCCTCGGCCGTCCGGTGAGCCCGCAGGCGAGACTCGCCGCAGCGCTGGGGGTGGTGCAGATCCTCACCTGGGGCAGCAGCTATTACCTGATGGCGGTGCTGGCGCCGGCCATCGCGGCCGACACCGGCTGGCCGCTGCCCTGGGTGGTGGGCTCGCTCTCGGCGGGGCTCCTCGTGGCCGGGTTCGCCTCGCCGCTGGTCGGCCGCACCATCGCGCGCCACGGCGGGCGGCCGGTGCTGGTGGCGGGCTGCCTGCTGATCTCGGCCGGCCTGATGGTGCTCGCGCTGGCCCCGAACCTTGCCGCTTTCGTGGCCGGCTGGGCGCTGATGGGGGCGGGCATGGCCGCTGGGCTCTACGATCCCGCCTTCGCCACGCTCGGCCGGATCTACGGGCGCGAGGCGCGGCGGGCGATCACGCTGCTCACGCTCTGGGGCGGGTTCGCCAGCACCGTCTGCTGGCCGCTCTCGGCGCTGATGCTCGACCAGTTCGGCTGGCGCGGCACGGCCGCCGCCTATGCGGGGCTCCATCTGGCGGTCTCGGTGCCGCTGCTGCTGCGCGCCCTGCCGAAGACACCGCCGGGCGCCGCGCCTCATGCCGCGCCGCCGGCCGAGCTTGCGGGCTGCGAGCGCGCGGCCTTCCGCATCATGGCGACGATCCAGACGCTCGCGGGCCTCGCGGTCACCATCGTCGCGGTGCATCTGATCGCGCTCCTCGGCGCACGGGGGTTGCCCCTGGCGGCAGCGGTGGCCCTCGGCACGCTGATCGGCCCGTCGCAGGTCGGCGGGCGGCTGATCGAGATGGCGGGAGGCACCCGCCATCACCCGGTCTGGACGCTCATCGCGGCCACGACTGCCACGGCGGCGGGGCTTGTGCTGCTGGCGGGCTCGGGCTGGCCGGCCCTGGCCCTGATCCTCTATGGCGCGGGCAACGGCGTCTTTTCCATCGCGCGCGGCGCGCTGCCGATGGCGCTGTTCGGCCCCGAGCGCTATCCGCGCATCATGGGGCGACTGGCCCGGCCGTCGCTCGTGGCGCAGGCCGCGGCGCCGCTGGTGGGGGCAGGGCTGATCGCCCAGGTCGGCGCCGAGGGCACGCTCGCCGTGCTGGCAGGGATCGCCGCCACCAACCTTGCGCTGGCGGCCCTCCTTCTGCGCCGGACGGCGCCTCTGCGGGCCGCGTAACGGCATGCGGGCGGCCGGATCGGCACAAATCGATCTGCTGCGCGCAAGAACGCACGCCCGCGGGTTCGAGACGGGAGAAGCGGCCGGGGCAACCGGCGAAAATCTGAAATCCGGGCGTCTTTCCACATTTACCCCGGCGGGGGGCGCGCTAGACTCGGGCGACGGCAGCCGCTAGAACGGCCGTTAGCGCTAACAGGCGAGGCAGCGGGAGAGCCCATGGTTTCGAGAGTCATTCCGGTGGACACGTTCGATCTGGTCATCTTCGGCGGCACGGGCGATCTGGCACGCCGGAAGATCCTGCCCGGCCTCTATCGGCGCTTCACCGGCGGGCAGATGCCGCCCGACAGCCGCATCATCGCCGCCGCCCGCTCGGAGATGGACGACGCGGCCTATCGCGCCCAAGTGCGGGCCGCGCTCGAGGAATTCGTGCCCGCGGGCAAGCGCGACGAGGGCGGGATCTCGGCTTTCCTCGAGCGGATCCACTATGTCGCCATCGACGCGACCGGAACCTCGGGATGGGCGGACCTCAAGAAGATGATGCGCCCCGACGTGGTGCGGGCCTTCTATTTCTCGGTGGCCCCCTCGCTCTTCGGGGCGCTGGCCGAGCGGCTGCACGAGAACGGCATCGCCGGGCCGCAGAGCCGCATCGTGGTCGAGAAGCCCTTCGGGCGCGATCTGGAATCCGCGCGGGCCTTGAACCGCGTGCTGGCGCTCCATTTCGCCGAGGAGCAGATCTACCGGATCGATCACTATCTCGGCAAGGAGACGGTCCAGAACCTGATGGCGGTGCGCTTCGCCAACATCCTCTTCGAGCCGCTCTGGAAGGCTCAGTATATCGACCATGTGCAGATCACCGTGGCCGAGACCGTGGGCGTGGGCGGGCGCGGCGCCTATTACGACACGTCGGGCGCGATGCGGGACATGGTGCAGAACCACCTGATGCAGCTTCTCTGCCTGATCGCGATGGAGCCGCCCTATCACTTCGATCCGAACGCGGTGCGAGACGAGAAGCTGAAGGTGATCCGTGCGCTCGATCCGGTCCCGCCCGAGGATATCGTGCGCGGCCAGTATCTCGCGGGCGGCGGGCAGGAGAGCTATGTCGATCACGCCGGCAACCCCCGCAGCCGCACCGAGAGCTACATCGCGCTGAAGGTCCATATCGCCAACTGGCGCTGGAAGGGCACGCCCTTCTATCTGCGCACCGGCAAGCGGCTGCGCGCCCGCGCCTCCGAGATCGCCATCACCTTCCGCGAGCCGCCGCATTCGATCTTCGACGATGCCGAGGACTGGCGCGAGAACGTGCTCGTGATCCGGCTGCAGCCCGACGAGGGGATCAATCTCAAGGTGATGATCAAGGAGCCGGGCCCGGGCGGCATGCGCCTCACGCAGGTGCCGCTCGACATGTCCTTCGCCGAGGCGCTGGGGCCGGACGGCGAGGACATTCCCGACGCGTATGAGCGGCTCATCATGGATGTGATCCGCGGCAACCAGACGCTCTTCATGCGCGGCGACGAGGTCGAGGCCGCCTGGGCCTGGGCCGATCCGATCATCGCCGCCTGGGAGCGGCGCGGCGACAGGCCCAAGACCTACGAGCCGGGAACTTCCGGCCCCGAGGATGCGCTGATGCTCATGCACCGTGACGGCCGCCGCTGGCGCGAGATCCGCTGAGAGGCCGCCGGGCGGTCGCGACCGAGGAGAACCTTTCCATGAAATTCGTCGAATATCCGGATCGCGAGTTCCTGATGCTGTCGCTCGCGAACAAGATCGCGGGCGAGCTGGCCGACTTCCTGCGCCGCGAGGACCGGGCCAGCCTCTGCGTGCCGGGCGGCACCACGCCCGGCCCCATGTTCGACACGCTCTCGGGTGTGGACATCGACTGGTCGAAGATCGCGGTCTTTCTCAACGACGAGCGCTGGGTGCCCGAGACGAGCCCGCGCTCGAACACGCGGCTCCTGCGCGAGCGGCTGCTGACGGGCCGGGCGGCGGCGGCTCAATTCCTGCCGCTGCGCGCCGATACGGAGACGCCAGAGGAGGCGCTGGAGGGGCTCGCCGCCGCCATCGAGCCGCATCTGCCGATCTCGGTGCTGCTGCTCGGCATGGGCGACGACATGCATACGGCCTCGCTCTTCCCCGGCGCCGACCGGCTCGAGGAGGCGCTGGCCGACACGGCGCCGCTCCTGATGGCGCTGCGGGCCGAGGCCGCGGGCGAGCCGCGGATCACGCTGACCGCGCCCGCGCTCAAGGGCGCGCTCGCCATCCATGTCCTCATCACCGGCGCGGCCAAGCGCGAGGCGCTCGAGCGGGCGCAGGGCTTGACGCCCCTCGAGGCGCCGATCAAGGCTCTGCTCGCCAACGCAACCGTGCATTGGGCGGAATAGGATTACAGGCATTCTTGCAATGAAACAGATCTGGCAGGCGCTGAAAGCGCATCAGCAGGCGGTGGAGCACCGCGGAATTCTCGATCTCTTTACCGACCCCCGCCGGGCCGAGACCTTCTCGACCCGGCTGGGCGACATGCTCTTCGACTGGTCCAAGACCAACATCGACCATACGGCACGCGATCTGCTCATCGATCTGGCGGGCGCGGCCGGGGTCGCCGAGAAGCGCGAAGCCATGTTCTCGGGGGAGAAGATCAACGAGACCGAGGGCCGGGCGGTGCTGCATACGGCGCTCCGCAACATGGACCGGCCGGTGCAGGTGGACGGTGTCGACGTGACGCCCGCGCTGCGCGAGACGCACGCCCGGATGCAGGCCTTCGTCCGCGATCTGCGCTCGGGGCGCTTCACGGGGCAGGGCGGCCCGATCACCGATGTGGTGAACATCGGCATCGGCGGCTCCGACCTCGGCCCCGCGATGGCCTGCCTCGCGCTCGCGCCCTATGCCGACGGGCCGCGCTGCCATTTCGTCTCCAACGTCGATGGCGCGCATATCCACGATACGCTGCAGGATCTCGATCCCGCCACCACGCTCGTGATCGTGGCCTCGAAGACCTTTACCACCATCGAGACCATGACCAATGCCGAGACGGCGAAGCGCTGGATGGCCACGCGCGTCTCCGATCCCGCCGCGCAGTTCGCCGCCGTCTCGACCGCAGCCGACAGGACCGCGGCCTTCGGCATCGACGCTTCGCGCGTCTTCGGCTTCGAGGACTGGGTCGGCGGGCGCTATTCCATGTGGGGGCCGATCGGCCTCGCCCTGATGATCGCCATCGGCCCCGAAGCATTCGACGCCTTCCTGGCCGGTGGCGCCGAGATGGACCGCCATTTCCGCGAGGCCCCCTTCGCCGAGAACCTGCCCGTGCTGCTGGCGCTCGTCGGCCTCTGGCACAACCAGATCTGCGGCCATGCCACGCGGGCCGTGCTGCCCTACGACCAGCGGCTCGCGCGGCTTCCGGCCTATCTCCAGCAGCTCGAGATGGAATCGAACGGCAAGCGCGTGGCGATGGACGGGCACGAGCTTACCCATCACTCCGGTCCCATCGTCTGGGGCGAGCCCGGCACCAACGGCCAGCACGCCTTCTACCAGCTCATCCATCAGGGCAGCCGCATCGTGCCCTGCGAATTCCTCGTCGCGCGTGAGGGTCACGAGCCCGATCTCGCGCACCAGCATCTCCTGCTGGTCTCGAACTGCCTCGCCCAGTCCGAGGCGCTGCTGCGCGGGCGCTCGGTCGAGGAGGCGCGGGCGGTCCTCGCAAAGAAAGGCCTGACCGGCTCCGAGCTCGAGCGGCAGGCCCGCCACCGGGTCTTCCCGGGCAACCGCCCCTCGACGGTGCTGGCCTATGAAAAGCTCACCCCCGCCACGCTCGGCCGGATCGTCGCCCTCTACGAGCACCGGGTCTTCGTCGAGGGCGTGATCCTCGGCATCAATTCCTACGACCAGTGGGGCGTCGAGCTCGGCAAGGAACTGGCGCTGGCGCTGCAGCCCATGCTCGAGGGCCGCGCGGGCACCGAGGGCAAGGACGGCTCGACGGCACAGCTCGTTGCCTACCTGCGCTCCTGAGGGATCCCTCCGCTTTCACTCTGCCCGGATATCCCGGGGCCCGGGGGCCGCGCCCTCGGACCTTCGGGCCCGGGCCCCTTGCCGCCGGGCACCGCAGGCTCCGGCACGGCCCGCCCGCGACCTGCGCCGCTGGACGCCCTTTCCGCTTTCATTCTGGCCCAAATATCCCGGGGGTCCGGGGGCAGAGCCCCCGGCTTCTTCGCGGCCGGCCGGGACGGTCCGGGATCAGAGAACCGCGGTCACGATCACTTCCACCCGGTAGTCGGGCGCCGCCAGCTTCGCCTCGCCGGTCGCGCGGGCGGGGCAGTGGCCCTGCGGCACCCACTCGTCCCACACGGCGTTCATCTCGGCGAAATCGGCCATGTCGGCGAGCCAGATCTGGGTCGAGACGATGCGCGTCTTGTCGGTGCCGGCGAGGGCGAGCAGCCGGTCCACCTCGGCGAGGCAGGTGCGGGTCTGATCGGCCACGGACTCGCCGGGGTTGCCGACCTGCCCTGCGAGCCAGACCATGCCGTTGGCCGTCACGGCCTGGCTCATGCGGGCGCCGGTCTCGAAGCGGGTGATTTCGGTCATCAAAGCCTCCTGAAGTGACGCCTCCTGTTAGCCCACGGGCGTCGGGCGCGAAACCCTCTCCTGCGGCGCGCGCCCTCGGGCTGCACCGGACGGACACTCATCGTGAGACAAACGACATCCGTCCCGCTCCGGCGCGCGGCGTCGCGCCGATAGTCTTCGCCTGTCGCCAGTCCCGGAACGATGGTCTCTTCCCGGGCCACAGGCGGAAGAACGTTCCGGTCTTCCACCCCCTCCGGCAGAGGTCTCCGGAACATCCTGCCTTGATTTTTCCGCTCCCGCGGCCGATCTGAGGAGCGACCCCATATTCAGGATGTGACGCCATGCGACTGATCCCGCTCGCCGCCGCGGCTCTTGTGGCCGTTTCCGCCCCCGCTCTCGCCCAGACGGGCTTCGGGCCGCTCCTCACGCCCGAGCAGGCAGCCGAGGCGCAGGCCTCGGGCGAGGCGCTGTTCCTCGACATCCGCTCGGGTGACGAGGGCACCGTCACGCCCTACGAGACGGGCCATATCGCCGGCGCGGTGCCTGCGCCCTACGCCCTCTTCCGCGGTCCGAAGGAGAACCCCGGCCAGGTGCCCGAGGCCGCGAAGCTGACCGAGATCCTGAGCGGGCTCGGCGTGACCGCAGACCGGCCCACGGTCATCGTGCACGAGGGCAAGGACGCCTCCGACTTCGGCGCCGCCGCCCGTGTCTACTGGACCCTCAAATCGAGCGGCGTGAGCCAGCTTGCCATCATCAACGGCGGCATGCGCGGCTGGCAGGAGGCGGGCCTTCCGCTCAGCACCGACGCCGTGACCCCCGAGCCCAGCGCCTTCACCGTGACCTTCTCCGACCGCTGGCTCGCCACGCAGGACGAGGTGCAACAGGTGGTCGAGGGCAAGGAAGAGGCCAAGCTCATCGACGCCCGTCCGCAGGAGTTCTGGGAGGGCAAGAAGGCCGCCCCCGCCGCGGCCCGTCCGGGCACGCTGCCGCAATCGGAATATTTCACCCATGACCGCTGGTTCGGCTCGAACCCGGCGCTCATCGACGCCGACCGCGCCCAGAGCCTCGCCTCCGAGGCGGGCTATACCGACGGCGAGGAGCTCATCTCCTTCTGCAACACCGGCCACTGGGCCGCGACCAACTGGTTCGCGCTGAGCGAGCTCGCGGGCGTCGAGAATGTGAAGCTCTATCCCGAATCGATGGTGGGCTGGTCGAATGCGGGCCTGCCGATGGAGAATGTCCCGGGACCGATCCGGAACCTCTGGAACCAGATCTCCGGCGTCTTCTGAGGATCGCGACATGACGGACACCATGGCGGCCGCCGGGCCGGTCCCGGCGGGCCCCGGCGGCAGGAGCCTCCTCGTGGGGGCGGCGCTCTTCGCCGTCTGCGCGGTCGCGGTGATGGCGGGGGCGCGCTACGGGCTGCTGCTCGCCCTCGGCCTCGGCTTCGGGATCACGCTCGAGGGGCTGCGCTTCGGCTTCGCGGGCCCCTGGCGCGCGATGATCCTGCGGCGCGAACCCGCGGGCCTTCTGGCGCAGCTTCTCGCCATCGCGCTGGTGGCGGTCGTGGCCATTCCGCTTCTGGCCGCCCATCCGGCCGAGCTCACGGGCGCCCATGCGCCGGTCGGCTGGTCGATGGTCGGCGGCGCCTTCGTCTTCGGCATCTGCATGCAGCTGGTGCTGGGTTGCGGCTCGGGGACGCTCGTCAACGCGGGCAGCGGCAATGCGGTGGCGGCGGTGGCCTTGCCCTTCTTCGCCGTGGGCAGCTTCCTCGGCGCCTACAACATCGACTGGTGGAACGGCTTCGGTCTGGCGCCCCTCGTCGTGCTGAGCGGGACGAGCGGCCTTGCGGTGACGCTGGCGGGTCTGGCCGCCGTGGCGCTTCTGGCCGTCTGGCTCGGCGTTCCGGGCGGCGCGCGGCTGCCGAGGCGGCTCTGGATCGCCGCGGCCGCGCTCGCCGCGCTCGCGCTTCTGAACCTCGTGGTGGCGGGCCAGCCCTGGGGCGTAGTCTACGGCCTCGGCCTCTGGGCCGCCAAGGGCGCCGTCGCGATGGGGGCGGATCTCTCGGGCTCGGCCTTCTGGAGCGCGCCCGCCCAGGTCGAGCGTCTGCGCGAGAGCGTGCTGACCGACGTGACCTCGCTCACCAACATCGGCATGATCGCGGGCGCGGTGGGCGTAAGCCTCTGGCGCGGCGGCCTCGGCTCGGCCGTGCCCGGCCTTCCGGCCAGGGCCTGGATCGCGGCCATCGTCTCGGGTCTGCTTCTGGGCTATTCCTCGCGCCTGGCCTTCGGCTGCAACGTGGGCGCCTTCTTCAGCGGCATCTCGACCGGCAGCCTGCATGGCTGGGTCTGGTTCGTCGCCGCTTTCGCGGGCTCCTGGCTGGGCATCCGCCTGCGGCCCGGCCTCGGACTGGAGGGACCGCGATGACCCGCAAGCCCGTGGCCCTTGTGGTGGTGCTGGCCGTGGCCTGCGTGCTGGCCCTCGACCGGGCTGTCAGCGTTCCGCCCAATCCCTATCAGGCGCCGCCGCTTCTGGCGCTCGGTTCGGGGCTCGCCCCGGGCGGAGCCCATTGTTCCGCCGCCGGATCCTGACAGACCGCCCCCCTCGGGGGCATGCTGCCGCCCGACAGAAACGGCGCCCTCCGGGGCGCCGTTCGCGTTTCGGCAGGCCGCGGGATGCTGTCTCCGCCGCACCCGACCAGACGCCTGCGGAATTTTCGTTGACAGATGCGTGAACTGGTTAGCTATTCTGACCGCACGGCGCCGTTGGGAGGCGGAGCCGTTTCTGCACGACAGTCCGGATCCCTGCTGCGCCGCCCTCGGCCGCGGCCTTTCCGGGTGTGACGGTTCAACAAGGGAGGAAAACATGAAGCGACTGATGACGTCCCTCGCGGCCCTTTCCCTGACCGCGGGACTGGCCCATGCGCAAGCGGCGGATGTGCCCGACAATCTCGAGAAACTGTCGAATTTCCAGAGCACCGGCGCCACCGACTTCACCTTCGTCGAGCAGGGCGGAGACTTCGCCGACGGCATCAAGCGCAATCTCGAGCGGATCAAGCTGCCGCAGGGCTTCCGCATCGGCCTCTATGCCGTGGTCCCCGATGCGCGCCACATGGCGGTGGGGCCGCAGGGCATCGTGACCTTCGTGGGCACGCGCAAGGACAAGGTCTGGGCCGTCACCGACCGCAACAAGGACCGCGTGGCCGATGAGGTGAAGGATTTCGCCCCCTCGCTGCGCTTCACCATCCCGAACGGCCCCTGCTTCTCGAAGGACGGCTTCCTCTATATCGCCGAGCAGAACCGCGTGCTTCTCTTTCCCGCTGCCGAGTTCTTCTATGAATCGGGCGATGTGGCGGCCTTCAACCTCGTGAAGCAGGGCGAGCTGATCCCGGTCGAGGAGGAGAGCTTCAACCACACCGCCCGCGTCTGCGACATCGGCCCGGACGGCATGATCTACATCACGCTCGGTCAGCCCTTCAACGTGCCCGCGCCCGAGAAGCGCGAGCTCTACGACAAGTGGGGCATCGGCGGCATCGTGCGGATGAACACCGACGGCACCGGGCGCGAGGTCTTCGCCCGCGGCATCCGCAACTCGGTCGGCATGGACATCGACCCCGAGACCGGCAACGTCTGGTTCACCGACAATCAGGTGGACGGGATGGGCGACGACATTCCGCCGGGCGAGATCAACCGCGCCACGGAGCCGGGCCAGAACTTCGGCTTCCCCTGGTATGGCGGCGGCAGCATCCGCACCAACGAATACAAGGACGAGGAGCCGCCCGCCGATGCCGTGATGCCCGTGGTCGAGATGGACGCCCATGCGGCCGATCTCGGGATGATGTTCTACACGGGCTCGATGTTCCCCGAGGAATATCGCGGCGCCATCTTCTCGGCGCAGCACGGCTCGTGGAACCGCACCACCCCCGTGGGCGCGCGCGTCATGGTCACGACCGTCGCCGAGGACGGCACCGCCACGACGAAGCCCTTCGCCGAGGGCTGGATCGACGAGAACGGGGAGTATCTCGGCCGGCCCGTCGATGTGGCGCAGCTCCGCGACGGCTCGATCCTCGTCTCGGACGATCTCGTGGGCGCGATCTACCGCATCTGGTATCAGCCGGAATGAGACGGCTTGGCTTTCTGGCCGGTCTGGGCGGGGTTCTCCTCGCCCAGGCCGTCGCCGCCGAGCAGCCGGCGCCCCTCGAGGGCAATCCTGCCGCCGGCAAGGTGGCGGCGGGTCTCTGCCGCACCTGCCACGGGCTGAACGGCTTCGCCCGCATCCCCATCGCCCCCCATATCGGGGGCGAGCATCCGTCCTACATCCGCCACCAGCTCGAGGCCTTCCGCTCGGGCACCCGCCAGCACGAGATCATGTCGGTGGTCGCGGCCTCGCTCAGCGACGCGCAGATCGCCGACCTCTCGGCCTGGTTCGCGATGCAGAAGATCCATGTGGCGCTGAAGCCCGGCGTCGATCCCCATGCGGCACCCGAGGCCTGCGCGCTCTGCCACGGGGCCGACGGGGTGGCCGTGCTCGAGGATGCGCCGAACCTCGCGGGCGAGAACTCGGTCTATATCGAGACCCAGCTCAAGGCCTTCCGCACCGGCAAGCGCACGCACGAGATCATGTCGCCCATCGCGGCAGAGCTCACCGACGCCGAGATCCGCGCGGCCGCCGACTGGTATGCGGCCGTCCAGCTCGAGATCGACCCGCCGCCGTGACGCCGCCGGCCCCGACGGGCCGGCCTCAGGCGAAAGCGGCGCCGCGGCGCATGGCCTGATCCTCCAGCGCCACGCGCTCGGAGGTCTTCTGCAGGCCATGGACCAGCGAGACACCCATGAAGAAATGGTAGAGGATCGTGCCCGGCAGCAGGTGCAGCAGGTAGCCCCAGCCGCCCCAGACGGTCGCCAGCGCCACGACCACGAGCGAGCCCACGAAGGAGAGCGTGAAGCAGCAGAGGATCGCGAGCCCGTTGACGCCGGTGTAGCGCCCGACGATGGCGCGCCGCTCGATCTCGGTCGCCCCGAAGAGGAGGGCCAGCGAGGCGGCGAGCGACAGGGTGAGAAAGAGGAACATGGCAAATCCTTCCGATCCGGCCCCGGCACGAGGCAGGCTCCGGCCGGGGACAGACCCTGCATAAATCCGGCGATCCGTCCGGACAATGAGACGAGATGACCTCCCCGGGGCCAGAGAGAGGTCCCGGGAAGAAGGGCGGGCGACGCTATGCAGCAGGCGAACGCCCCCGCGCCGAGTGGCGGTGCCGGTTCTCTTGCGCTAGGTGCGGGGGGCAGCGGCTCGGGGCGCGCGGCCCGAAGCCCAGGACGCAGGCCCGAAGGAAGTGCCGTCATGACGACGCTGAGACTGAGCCAGACCGGCAACCGCATCGAGCTGAGCGGCGGCAACAGGTCGATCGCCTACGCCGTCGCCGGCGTGGATCTGCCGGAGCTCACCGACATGAGCTTCGCCGTCTGGCACATGCTCCCGCTCGCCATGAAGAGCGGGACGGACCTGCATGTCGACGGTCCCGTGGACCCTCTCACCTGCGAGAATGCCGAACGGATGTCGCGGACGTGGGAGCTGTGGCGGCCGCAGGACTTCAGGGCGGTGAAGATCACGGCCCTTCCGGGCGGCCCGCGGAGGACGGGCCGCAAGAAAGAGCTCGTGATGTTCTCGGGCGGCGTCGATTCGACCTACATGCTGCTCGAGCGGGGGCGAAGGCCCGAGCCCGTCGCGGCGCTCACGGTGCAGGGCATGGAATACGGCCACGGGGCCGACGCGCAGTTCCAGCGGTCCCTGCGCCATTCCCAGCCCCTCCTTGACGCGCTGAATTACCGGCGTATCACCGTGACCTCCGATCTCCGCCGCAGCGTCAAGGGCTACCACACCTACGCCTCGGTGATCGCGGGCTATGCCTTCCTGTTCGGCGACCTGTTCGAGGCGGGCCTTTTCGCGGCCGATCTCAGCTGGGAGCAGGACCTGCTCCTGTTTCCCTGGTCGCTCAACCATGTCACGAACCGCTATTTCGTGTCGGGCGACTTCTCCTGCCGGGCGGTCAACGACGATGTGACCCGCGCGCAGAAGGTGGAAGCCATCGCCGAGAGCCCGGTGGCTCTCGCCTCCGTGTCCTTCTGCATCGACAAGACCATCCGGCCGCAGAACTGCGGCAAATGCCGCAAATGCGTGCGCACCAAGGCCATGTTCGCGGGTCTCACGGGCGGCGTGCCCGAGGGCGTGTTTCTCGATGCAAGTCCGCCACACATCACCCACGCGGACATGCTGGGCGACGAGCGCGCCTTCATCTTCGACCTCTACCAGCGCGTCCGGGACAGGGGCAGGCTCGACGCCGTGCCGGGTCTTCAGGAAGCCGTGGACGGATTTCTCGCGCGCGGCCGGTGGCAGCGGCGCTGGGACCGGCTCCTCAAGCGCCGCTCTCGCTGAGACGCGACGGCCCTCCGTCCTGCCGCACCGCGGTCAGTCCGCCTCGAGATGCCGGCGCACGTTGCGCCCGAGGATCACGCGCGGCGCGTGGGGCAGGGCCAGCCGCTTCCGCAGCAGGCGCTTTTCCGACAGCGGCTCGTGCGCGCCGCGCGCATCGACCCAGGCCCGCGCCTCCGCGCCGCTCCGGATGGCATCGTTGTAGCCGCTCGCATAGCGGGTCTCGAAGAAGGTGAAGCCGTGGATCGCCAGCTCGGAGGCGGGGGTGGCGAGGAAGAACAGGATCGCCGAAATCCCCACGGTGGGCGCGCGATTGCCCAGATCCGCCCGGATCTCCTGCATGATCTCCGGCGGCAGGATGCTGAGGGGCGGCCCTCCCGCCCGCTTCAGCGCGGCGCGCTTGGCGCGGTAGGCCCGCCGGTCCGCCGAGCGGCGCCAGTGCGGATAGACCAGCATCGAGACGCCCTTGTCGGTCAGAAGGCTGGCCGGGATCTCTCCGGCATTGCGCGGCCCCGTCTCGCGCAGGTTGTGAACGAGGATGTCGGTGCGCCGTCCGAACAGGTCTGGACGGGTGTCGGCAAGGCTCAGCCCGTTGTTGAGCCGGACGACCACATCGAACCCGTCGACCACGGTGCCGTCCAGATCGTCCGCCAGCGTCTCGGCGGGGCCGATGACGATGACCCGGCGGCCCGCGAAGCGCTCAGGGTCGAGGATGTCGGGCGCGCCCGGGAGCCCGGGCCAGAGCGCGATCCGGTTGCGCAGGCTGCGCTGATGCCGCTCGAGCGAGCGAAGCAGGGTCATCATCGCGCTGCAACCTCGGCCGGAAGCTCAGCCGGGCACCGCCGCCTGCGCCCTCTGCCCGTCGAAATCTGCACCCGATCCTCCTTCCGGTCCCGGTTCGCCGTCGCGGGTCTCTCTTGCGCATCCGGGCCCTCCGCGCAATCGCGCGCTTGCATCGATTGGGGGGGCATGGTCTCACTCCGAGCGAGCAACAGAGGGATCGTCATGATCGATGCCGTCGTGACCTGGGTGGATGGTGCCGATCCGGCCCATCACGCCAAGCGCCTGCGCCATCAGGGGGAGGCGGGCGTTCATCAGGCGGCAACCGCTCCGACCCGCTTCGCCCATTCCGGCGAGATCCGCTTCTGCGTCCTGTCCCTCCTGCGCTTCTGCCCCTTCGTCGAGCGCATACATATCGTCACCGACGACCAGCATCCCGCCGTGCTGGACCCGATCCTCGACGATCCGCGCTGGCGGGACCGCATCGCGGTCGTGGATCACCGCGCCATCTACGGCGAGCATGCCGATCTGCTTCCCGTCTTCTCCTCGCGCTCGATCGAGACGATGATCCACCGGATCCCGGGCCTCGCGCCGCGCTTCATCTACCTCAACGACGACATCTTCGTCGGGCGTCCGCTGGACGAGAGCCATTTCTTCGACGGAGACCGGGCCGTCCTGCGCGGCCGGATGCAGCCCTTTCCCAATCCGCTCGTCACCCGGCTGAAACGCTGGCTGAAGCGCGAGCGGCCCGGCTACAAGACCGCGCAGCAGGCGGCCGCGCGGCTGACGGGCCGGACAAGCGACTATTTCCTGACCGAGCACCAGCCGCATCCGATGCACCGCGACAGGCTTGCCAGCTTCTATGCGGACGATCCGCAGGCGCTGCGCCGGCAGGCGGGCCACCGTTTCCGCTCGGCAGATCAGGTCTCGCCCATCGGCCTTTCGAACCATCTCGAGATCGAGGCCGGCGCCGTGATCGCGCCGCCGCTCGACGTGGGCTACATCCGCCCCGGCCGCCCGACCGGCGCGGCCCTCGCCCGGACGATGGAGCGGCTCTGCGCCAACGGCTATGCCTCGTTCTGCGTCCAGAGTCTCGATGCCATGTCCGAGGCCGACCGCCGCTGCGTGCTGGAGGGTCTGGAGCGCCATTACGCCTGAGCGCCCCGCAGGACGGCGGCATCCGTCCGGCCCACGATTCCGTCGAACAGGGTGGCACGGGCGCGCGCCGCCCCCTCGCGGTAGCGGGCGAGGGCGGCCCTCTCCGCCTCGGTGAAGGACAGGCCTCCGTCGAGGCGGCGGAGGAAGGCCGGATCGGTCAGATCCTCCTCGCGGATCAGGCGGTCGGTGTGGCCGAAGACATCCATCAGCACCGCCTCGGTCTTGCCCGTGTTCGAGGCCAGCGCCACGAAGGGCGTGTCGGTCAGGATCGCCAGCAGGACGCTGTGGAAGCGGCCCGTCACCACCAGCTCGGCCCCCGCAACGCGCCGGATGAAGGCGCAGGGATCCGAGATCGGCCGCCACTCGCGGAGCGCGGGGCTGCGCCTGACCAGACGGCCCATGTCCCGGCGCAGCTTCTCCCACCGGCCGATCCGGGGCTTCATCCGCTCGTGCCCAGCCCCGACCGCGGCCGCAAACTCGCGCAGGCGGCGGGCGGCCTCGCCCAGCACGCTGTCGGTGACGAGGATGCCGGAGCGTGCCACAGCGGCAGGCGCGGGCTGCCCGAGCGACAGGTCGGGCACGCAGCGGGCGGCGATCCCGTGCTGGGCCAGATACCTGAGGCTCCCGGTCTCGCGCACATGGATGGTCGTGAACTGGCGCAGCCCCTCCAGCGCCGGCAGGTCGAGCGCCTCGATCGAGGCATTGATCAGATGCGCCGGCACCTGCAGCTTCCGCGCATGAGCGGCCAGATCGATCAGGTCCCGCGTCCGCTTGCGCTCGGCCGAGTGATGGATCGTGCCCTCGCCGTTCACGACGATGAGGTCGGGCCGGACCCGGTCGAGGGATGCGGCATGCGGCTTCCAGTCCTCGGCCACCGGCCAGAGATAGGCGGGCGCCACATCGCGCGCCGCCAGTTCGCGCAGGATCGTGCCCATCACCGCGGTGCACCCGTAATGGCCGCTGATCGACGTGTCGTTGAAGATGCCCGCGCGTCGCATTCCCTCTCCTGTCAAATCCGTCCGGCCCGGCCTCGGCCTGCGCCTCAGGCCCGGACCATCACTCCGGCCCGCCACGCCCGCAGGGGCTCGGCCAGATGCGGGCGCCCGACGCCCTCTCCGTCCTTCAGCCTGCGGAGGAGGCTCGGCGTGCAGTAGAGCGCCACCGCGAGATCCCGACAGGCCGAGAGATAGGCGAGGCGGCCGGCGTCGTCCTCTCCCAGCCGCGCGATCAGCCCGCGGACCTCGTCGGGGCGGCAGTAGAAGGCCAGATCGCCGAAGGTCGCCTCGAACCGCGGCGGCAGCAGGACCGGAACGCCCGCCAGATTGGCCTCGACGACGGTCCGGCCGAAGGCCTCGAAACGCTCGGGCGAGGGGAAGTTCACGAAGACATCGAGCGTGTCGAGATAGGCCTGAACCCCGTCCGTGCCGAAGGGCAGCACCTCCCAGCCGGCCGGAACCCGGCCCAGCACGCGCGCGGCCGACGTGGCGCCGCCGAGGATGCGCACCCGGATCGCCGGATCCTCGGCCGGATAGGCGGCCAGAAGCTCCGCGGGATCCTCCAGCCACTTGCCCGGATGGTCGCGGGCATGGCGGCCGATGACCGTGGGCCGGCCGAACCGCGGATGGGGCGCAAACCGGAAGGCCTCCTCGTCCAGCACGGGCGGCCAGTCCCGCTCCGACAGCACGTCGGTCACATCGGTGCCGGCGAGATCGCGCGCCGACTCCTCCCGGATGATCGGGCTTGTGGGGCAGAGCTCCTTCTGCGGCCAGTCGAGATCCGCCACCCGCCGGTGCAGGGCCGACCAGGAGAAGATCGCGCCGCCATCCTCGCTGTGTGCCGAGTTGTTGACGACGAAGATGGCCCGCTCCGGCCGGATCTTCGGCACCAGCCGGGCGAAGGCCTGTGTCATCATCATCCGGGGCGCGCGCACGATGACGGTCCGGCAGGAGATGCGCTCGACCCAATGGGCAGAGATCATGCGGCTTAAGACCGGCCGGTACCGCGTGCTCACCCGGTTCCATTTCCAGGGCGAGCTCTTGATGCTGCAATGGACGATGGCCACCGACAGGCCGGCCGCCTCAAAGGCCAGCGCCTCGGTCAGCGTCGTCGCCGCATTGCCGCCGGGAAAGGTGCAGTTCGTCACGATGCAGACATCCACATCGCGGCTCCGCGGAGCCCCGCGGTTGTCGAGCACCAGCACCTCGTCCCCCGTGCCTCCGGCAAGACGCCCCGCCGCAGACCAGAGCCTGTCGTGCAGGACGAGCTTCCTTGCATCCTTCGGGAGCTGCATTTCAGACGTTTCCCCTCCTCTGGGGCGCGGGGGAGAGACTGGTCGAGACGCATCGTCCCGCAGCCGGCCGCGGACGCACATGTGGCATCCTTCGGGATCAACCGGAAGGGGAGAGAGAGGTCCCGCCCCCCGTGTCGGCGCCCTCGCAGCGCTTCTCCGCTCAGGGCACCGGGGGGCAGGGGCCTTCCGCCCCGGGAGGCTTCCCGATAGGGTCAGCCTGCCGCGGCGCTCGGACTGTCCGGCGCGCGGCGGGCAGTGCCATCCGCGGTCACGTGGTGACGGGGCGAGCCCTCCCGGCCCGAACCGCCGGGGACTTCAGAAGCCTGCAATCTCGCGCCGGGCCACCATGGCGATGAAGGCCGACCGGGTCATCCCCCGCGCCGAGGCTGTGGCGTCGATGGCGCGCAAGAGGCCCCGGTCCATCGAGATGTTGACCCGCTCGAGCTTTCCGTCTGCAGGGACATAGGCGAAGGTCATCAGCGAAGCGCCCTCGGCCAGCGCCTTCCGAACCTCCTCGCGAGACCGGATCGCGTCTATGGGGGAGGGATCGACGGTCGGCCCGTCCTCGAACCAGAGGTCGAGCGCCTCCACCGCCTTCGCCGATATGTCGGACCAGTCGTCGGCAGCGGCGAAACATCCCGGCATGTCCGGGAATGTGAGGCCATAGGACGAGTCCGGCTCATTGTGAACGACGGCCGTGATCAGCTGCATGGGGCGCTCCATCGGAACAGCGGGCAAAGGAGGGGCATCGACCGGGTTCAAAGGAGGCCGGATCGTCGGTATATGCGTCGGGCGGTGCCCGGCGGAAGGTCCGTCTTCGGCTGCGTCAGGATCCTCGTCCTGTCTCCCTGCGGACGGGCGGCCCATGGAGCGCGGGCGCGGATGGTTGCCGAAGCACTCGCGGCCGCGGTCTGGAGATTGCAGGGGGTCTGACGCCCACGTCATGCCGAACGCGCCGATGAAACAAACCCGGCCCCGGCCTCATTCGCCGAGGGCGGCAAGCACCTGTAGCAGAAAGGAATTTCGGGGGGTAGGAGATGGAGCGGGTGAAGGGAATCGAACCCTCGTCGTAAGCTTGGGAAGCTTCTGCTCTACCATTGAGCTACACCCGCGTCAGTCATCCACCTAAGCCAGCCAAGGCGCCTCGTCAAGCGGTTGGATGGGGCATTCCTCCGAGGCCTTCGGAGGCGGAGCCCGGCCGGAGCCGCCACGGGCGAGGAGGGGCGCCCTGCCGTGCCTGGGGCTCGGCAGCCGCCCGGGCGAGACCGAGGGAGGAGCATGGCGGCCGAGCAGCTCCATCCCGGCGGCCTCCCGCCTCTCCGCAGGGTGTCGGAGTCTCCTGCCTTGTCCGAGAGGCAGGCGACAGGCGCGCTGCGCATCTTTGCGCAGGAGGTTGGCCCGACCTCTGCGCCGCACCTTCCACGTCCGGATGGTGAGCAGGGCGCGCGCCGCTTATACCTTCGCGCAGGACGTTCACCGGACCTCTGTGCTGCACCTCCTTTGTCCGCGGCACGCGAGCCGAGCAGGCTGCGGCTGGCAGGGGGGCTTCCGCGGCGTTCCGGTCTTGGATCGGGGCCTGCGGATCAGCCTCTTCGGCGCCGACGCTCGCTGCCGCCGCCGCTGTTGAAGGCGGGCTCGGGCAGGCTGACCAGCGCGCGCAGGCAGGGGAACGGGGCGGTCGCGTGGGGGATGGCGTTCGCCGCCACGAAATGCTCCTGAAAGCGCGGCTCGATGGCGGTCTCGACCTTGTGGATCCGGTGGACCAGCGCCTCGATCGCATCCCGCGCCGCGACCGAGGCGAGGGCGATCCGGGCGCCCGTGCCCGCGGCATTGCCGGCGGACAGCACCTTCTCGAGCGGCACGTCGGGGATCATGCCCAGCACCATCGCGTGCTTCGGGCTGATATGGGCGCCGAAGGCCCCGGCCAGAACCACGCGGTCGACCTTCTCGATGCCGATCTCGTCCATCAGAAGCTGCGCCCCCGCATAGAGCGCGGACTTGGCCAGCTGGATGGCGCGGATGTCGCCCTGGGTCACGAGGATGCGCGGGCCGCCCGCGGCGCTGGCATCGTGGAGCAGATAGGAGTGGGTGCGCCCGTCGGGCTCGCAGCGCGGGCTGCCGGTCTGCTCGGCCGATCCGATCAGGCCACGCGCGTCGAGAAGCCCCGCCATCCGCATCTCGGCCACCGCCTCGATGATGCCCGAGCCGCAGATGCCGGTGATGGGTCCAGCGGCCTCGGTGAAGCCCGGATCGTCCGACCAGAGGTCGCAGCCGATCACGCGGAAGCGCGGCTCCTTGGTGGCGGCGTCGATCTCGACCCGCTCGATGGCGCCGGGCGCCGCGCGCTGACCGGAGGAGATCTGCGCGCCCTCGAAGGCGGGGCCGGTGGGCGAGGAGCAGGCGAGCACCCGCGCCTCGTTGCCGAGCAGGATCTCGGCATTGGTGCCCACATCGACGATCAGCACCATGTCCTTGGATTTCTGCGGTTCTTCGGCGAGCGCCACGGCGGCGCAGTCGGCCCCGACATGGCCCGCGATGCAGGGCAGGACATAGACCTGCGCCGCCGGGTTGACAGCTGACAACTCGAGGTCGCGGGCGCCGAGCGAGAGGCTCGAGCCGGTGGCGAGCGCGAAGGGCGCCTGACCGAGCTCGACGGGGTCGATGCCGAGCAGCAGATGGTGCATGACGGGGTTGCAGACAAAGACCAGCTCGTAGATCGAGGCCGGATCGACGCCCGCCTCGGCCGCGATCTCGGCCGCGAGCCGGTCGATGGCCTCGCGCACGGCGCGGGTCATCTCGACATCGCCGCCTGGGTTCATCATCGCATAGCTCACCCGGCTCATCAGATCCTCGCCGAAGCGGATCTGGGGGTTCATGAGGCCGCTCGAGGCCAGCACCCGCCCGTCGCGCAGGTCGCAGAGATGGGCCGCGATGGTGGTCGAGCCGAGGTCGATGGCCAGCCCGTGGATGGCGCCCTCGAAGAAGCCGGGCCAGAGATCGAGGATGCGCGGCGCGGCATCGTGATTGCCGCGGTGGAGCGCCACGGTGACCTTCCAGCCGCCCTTGCGCAGCGCGGGCTGGAGACGGCGCAGGATCGAGAGGTCGGCCTCGACCCGCTCGACGCCCCACTGTTCACGCAGCGCGGATTGCAGCCGCTCGAAATCGCCCGAGGGCTCGTGCATGTCGGGCTCGGCCACCTCGACGAGGAGGGTGCGGGTGGCGGGGTCCATGGCGATCTCGCGCTCGGCGGCGGACTTGCGGATCACCTGCTTGTGGACCTGGCTTTCGGGCGGCACGTCGATCACCACGTCCGACAGGATCTGCGCCTGACAGCCGAGCCGACGGCCGTCGATCATGCCGCGCTTCGAGCGATACCTCTCCTCGACCGCGTTCCAGTCGGAAAGCGCGTCGCGCGCCACCGTCACCCCGTGCTTGGCGAACTCGCCGAAGCCGGGCTGGACCTGACATTTCGAGCAGATCCCGCGCCCGCCGCAGACCGAATCGAGATCAACCCCCAGCTGGCGCGCGGCGGTGAGGACCGGCGTTCCGACCGGAAAGCGGCCGCGCTTGCCCGAGGGGGTGAAGATGACCAGCGGATCGGACATGGGCGAGAACTCCGTCAGGAAGGGGCAGGCTCAGGCAGATATGCGACGGGGGAGCCGCTGGTGCCAGCCGCTCCCCCGCAGGATGTCGCGCGGATGCGCGGGAACCGGGCAGGACCGCCCGGTCCGAAGCCCCGTCAGGCGCGGGCGCGGCGACGGCCGCGGCCGCCGGCGGCGGCCTGCGCGGCGCAGGCCTCGGGGAAGGTGGCCCCTTCCTTGACCGCATCGAGGATGCGCGAGAAGCGGATCCATTCGCTGCCGTTCGGATCGTGGTTCATCAGCATGTTGGCGGCGCGGATCGCCTCCATCTCGACCGAGCGGACCGGGTTCATGATCGCCGAGGTCATGCCCGCGCCGATGGCCATGGGCAGGAAGGCCGCATTCACCCCGTGCCGGTTCGGCAGGCCGAAGGAGACGTTCGAGGCGCCGCAGGTCGTGTTCACGCCGAGCTCGTCGCGCAGCCTGCGGACGAGGGCGAAGACCTGCTGGCCGGCCGAGGCCATGGCGCCGACCGGCATCACCAGCGGATCGACCACGATGTCATGCGCGGGAATGCCGAAATCGGCCGCGCGCTCGACGATCTTCTTCGCCACGGCGAAGCGCACGTCGGGATCCTGGCTGATGCCGGTGTCGTCGTTCGAGATCGCCACCACCGGCACGTTGTACTTCTTGACCAGCGGCAGGACGAGTTCCAGCCGTTCTTCCTCGCCCGTCACCGAGTTCAGCAGCGGCCGACCCTCGCAGGCCGACAGCCCCGCCTCGAGCGCGCCGGGCACCGAGCTGTCGATGCAGAGCGGCACGTCGGTGATGGCCTGAATGCGGGCCACGAGTTCCTTCATCAGCGGCGGCTCGACGAAGTTGTTGTCGGCGTAGCGCGGGTCCTCGGCCATCTTGTTGGTGAAGACCGCCCCGGAGTTCACGTCGAGAACCGTGGCGCCGCAGGCGACCTGCTCGAGCGCGTCCTTCTCGACGGTCGAGAAATCGCCCGCCTCGAGTTCGGCCGCCAGCTTCTTGCGCCCCGTGGGGTTGATGCGCTCGCCGATCACGCAGAAGGGCTCGTCGAAGCCGATGACGACGGTTTTCGTTTTGGACTCGAGGACGGTACGGGTCATGCTTCAACCTTTTCCATGTTGGCCGGGATGCCGGAGCGGCCGCCGTTCGCGGTCACCCACTCGGCGTTGGTCTTTATCCCGCCAAGCGGGAAGAAATGCACGGACTCGATGCCGAACATGTGGTTCTTGGCCTTGTGCGCCGCGATCCCGGTCACGAATTCGGTGGGCTCGTAGGGCAGGAGCAGTTTGGTCACATCCATGGCGCGCTTCTGCAGCACGCGCATCGAGGGGCCGACGCCGCAGGCCACGGCGAACTTGATCATGGTCTGAAGCTTGGCGGGACCCGCGATGCCGATATGGATCGGAAGCGCGATGCCTTCGGCGGCCAGACGCTCGGCCCAGGCGATCACCGGATCGGGCTCGAAGCAGAACTGGGTGGCGATGGCCATCTTCGCGTCGGTGCGTTCGGCGAAGGCCTGTTTCCAGCGCAGCGCCTCCATCACCATCCGGTCGGAGCCGTCGGGGTCGATGTCCTTCGAGCCCTCGGGGTGACCCGCCACATGCAGCCGCTCGAACCCGTCGAAGAGGCCGGTTTCGAGAAGCTGCATCGAGGAGTGGAAGTCGCCCTGCGGGGCGCGCAGGCCGCCGGCGAGGATCAGCCCCTGCTTCACGTCGGCCTCGCCGCGGTAGCGGGCGATCCAGTCGGCGAGCGTCGCGCGATCCTTGACGATGCGCGCGGGGAAGTGCGGCATCACCGGGAAGCCTTCGGCGTTCAGGCGCTTGGCGGTCGCCACCATCTCCTCGATGGGCGTGCCGTCGATATGGGCGATATAGACCCGGGTGCCGCGGGGCAGGAGGTCGCGGAAGTCGGCGATCTTCTCGGCGGTGCGCGGCATCACCTCGATGGAATAGCCCTTCAGCAGCGCCTCGACGGGGGCGGGAGCGGAGGGAGCGGCCGCCTCGCGGCGGAGTCGGAAAAGCGCCATGGCGGCCTCCTTCAGGCGGCGGGGCAGGTCAGGCCCGGCCATCGTTGTCGATAAGCGCCCGGAGGCGCGCGGCATCGTAATCGCGGTCGAGACGGTCGGCTTCCGCGCGGGCGAGCGCCTCGGGCTCGCCCTCGGCGTCGTGCGTGGCCTTGCGCCATTCGGCGAGGTAGGCGTCGCTGTCCTTCGCGCCGATCTTCATGGCGCAGCGGTCGATCGCCTGTTCGAAACGCTCCGGCAGGGGCGCCTTGGAGCCCTTCCGGCCGCGGCCCACGATGACCTGGGCCGGGATGTCTCGCCAGTAGACGATGGTGACTTCGGGCATCGACGATTCCTCTTCCTTGGCCTCTCATACGCGTCGCAATGCCGCGCTCGGCGTCGGTTTTCGACATGGTGCGCGCGCGGAGCGACGCCGCCCCTCCGGGCGGGGCCGACCGTCCCCCGTGCGCCACAATCGCAGGCGCTTCAACGGGGTCGGGGGGCGCCCGGGACCCTGCCGCGATGCGGCCCGCGGCGCGCGCCCTGCGACGATCCGACCTTGCGGCGGCAGGCTCGCGCGCATACTCTTGGAGCAACCATGAATGGAGGGCGACGATGACGCCCGAGCGTCCCAGGGGTGCGGACGCGATCCCGGCGCGCGACGAGCTGATCGTCGGCGCAGCAGTGGAACCTTCCGTCACCCCGCCAAGCGACCGGGGGCAGCTTTATGCGGCGCTGGACCTCGGCACGAACAGCTGCCGCATGCTGATTGCCCAGCCGAGGGGCAGTCAGTTTCAGGTCGTGGATTCCTTTTCCAAGACCGTGCAGCTCGGCGTCGGGCTGGAAGCCTCCGGCCGGTTGTCGCGCGCCTCGATGGGGCGCACGATCCAGGCGCTCAGGATCTGCCAGAAGAAGATCGAGAAGCATCAGGTGCGCCGGATGCGGCTGGTGGCGACCGAGGCCTGCCGCAGGGCGCGGAATGCGCGCGACTTCATCCGACAGATCCGGCGCGAGACCGGCCTCGCGCTCGAGATCATCGCGCCCGAGGAAGAGGCGCGGCTGGCGGTCATCTCCTGCGCGCCGCTCGTCTCGCGACGCACCGAGCAGCTTCTGGTGGTCGATATCGGCGGCGGATCGACCGAGCTCGTCTGGATCGATCTCTCGGCCGTGCCGCGCGACGACCGCCCCAAGGCGATCATGCGGCTGCATTCGGGCTTCACCCCGCAGGGGATCGGGCCCGAGGCGCGGGTGGTGGACTGGATCTCGGTGCCGCTGGGCGTGGCGACCCTCAAGGACCAGTTCGGCGACGTGGACGACGATGCCGCGCGCTTCGCGCTGATGAGCTGGTATTTCGAGGAGAATCTCGCGAGCTTCTCGCCCTACAATGCCGAGAACCCGCGCGAGGGGTTCCAGATCATCGGCACCTCCGGCACGATCACCACGGTCGCGGCCTCGTTTCTCGGCCTGCGGCGCTACGACCGGACCAAGGTGGACGGGCTGCACATGACCTCGGACCAGATCGATACGGTGATCCGCGACTACCTGACCCTCGGCCCCGAGGGGCGGCGCACCGACCCGCGCATCGGACGCGAGCGGCATTCGCTCATCATGTCGGGCGCGGCGATTCTCCAGGCCCTGATGCGGATCTGGCCCACGGACCGGCTGTCGGTGGCCGACCGGGGCCTCCGCGAGGGGCTTCTCTATGCACAGATGAGCGCGGACGGCGTTCTGGAAGACGGACCCTACAAATGACCACGAAGAACACATCGGGCCGGGGACAGCGCGAGCTGCGCGTGCGGGTGAAGACGGCGAAGGGGCGCAAGCTCTCCTCGACGCTCTGGCTCGAACGGCAGCTGAACGATCCCTACGTCATCCGCGCCAAGAAGGAAGGCTACCGGGGCAGGGCGGCCTACAAGATCCTCGAACTCGACGACAAGTTCGGCTTCCTCAAGCCCGGCGGTCGCGTGGTCGATCTGGGCTGCGCGCCCGGCGGCTGGTGTCAGGTGGCGGTCGAGCGGGTGAATGCGCTCGGCCAGAGGAAGAACAAGCCCGAGGGCACGGTGCTGGGGGTCGACCTGCAGGAGGTCGAGCCGATCAGCGGCGCCGAGATCCACCAGCTCGACTTTCTGTCGGACGATGCCGACGAGAAGGTGAAGGGCTGGCTCGGCGGGCGGGCCGATGTGGTGATGAGCGACATGGCCGCCGCCGCGTCGGGCCACAAGGGCACCGACCACCTGCGCATCATCGCGCTGTGCGAGGCGGCCGCGGCCTTCGCCTTCGACGTGCTGGAGGAAGGCGGAACCTTCGTGGCCAAGGTGCTGGCGGGCGGCGCCGAGAACGAGCTTCAGGCCCTCCTGAAGAAGAATTTCACCAAGGTCGCCAATGTGAAGCCGCCGGCGAGCCGGGCCGACAGTTCGGAAAAGTTCGTCGTGGCGATGGGCTTCCGCGGACGCGCGTCCGAGCCGGAGGAGGGCGAGGCCTGAGACGGTGACCGGGCCAGAAGAATGGGCGCCTTGAAGGCGCCCGTCACCATGCTCGGAGAAAGAGGGCGCTCGGCGACCCCGTTGGCGGCCCGGCCAAAAGAAAGGGCGCCCCGGAGGCGCCCGTGATCCTGATCGGAAGAGAGGGAACGCTCAGCGGCCCCAGTGGCGGACCGGGCCGCAATCCATATGGACGAAGTCCGAGCGCGAATAGCGGCCGACGCCGCCCGAGGCGCAGGCTTCCGCCGCCTTGGCCATCTGGCCCACCGAGCGGGATTTCAACCGCAGGTCGGCCGCCTGACCCTTGAGATGGAGGGAATTCCGGGCCACGCCGCTCGACCGCGAGCGCAGCATGGCGTTGGTCTTGGGGCAGCGGTAGCCCGAGAGCAGCATGTAGGGCTCGCTCACATCCATCAGGCGATGCGAGGCTGCCATGATGTCCACCGTGCGCGCGTCGATGCGGATGACGTCGTTCGTCCGCCAGTCGCGCATGAAGTGATTGATTTCCTTGAGAGCTTCCGGAATGTACTCGCCCTCGATCCAGTAGATCGTATCCATCGACTCGCCGGTGCGGCCCGAATACATGCGGATCCGTCGCACATCGCCCGCTCCGCGGAGAAATCCGAACGCATTCGCGTAGGTGGGAGCCGCAACCACGGCAGTGGCGGCAAACGCACCCAAAAGGCCGCGCCGCGTGATGAGCGTGTTCGTCAGTGTCATGATGAGCGCCTGTCCCGTCGCCTGGTCTTCTGTCCGCCTGTTCCGGCGGCTTTCTTTGCTACTCGTCCCCAAGTGCTTACCTCCTATGCCATATGGTTCCCTGCAACAGAAGTGCCGGATTGGCCGCACCGCCGCAGTTAATGTCCGATAGGCAAAAAATTGCTGAAGGATCGCCCGCCGATCGGCAGGATCGGGAAAGTTGGGCGGCGTGACGAAAAAGCGACAAAAGCCGGGGGCCACGCGGTGACCGATTTACGCCGCCGGGCAAATAGCCGAAGTTGGTAGAGAATGCAGCGACCATCCCCGCTTGAGGTGCCAATGTCCTCCCCCTTCCGTTGCAAGGCCGGTCTCGGGCTTGCTCTCTGTCTGTCCGTGGCGCTCGGAGCGGAGGCTTTCGCGAATCCCCCGGCGGCCCCGGTCGAGCTGACGCCCTTCAGCCGCTCGGTGGCCGGGGCCGCAGGGCGGAGCGAGCTGATCGCGCAGTTCTATGCGGACCGGTCCTACCGGACGCTCTGGACCGGGCCCGAGGATGCGGCCCGCCGCGAGGCGCTGCTGACGGCCATTGCAGAGGCACCGGCGCACGGATTGCCGGTGCAGCGCTACGATGCCTCGGCGCTGATCGCACGGTTCCGCGCCGCGCGGACGGAGGCCGACCGCGGGCGGCTCGAGGTGGCGATGACGCAGGCGCTTCTGGCCTGGGCGCACGATCTGCATGGCGGCGCGCTCGAGCCGGGCAAGGTCGATCCCGGCATCAAGCGGGCGGTGAAGCGGCTCGATCCGCGCAGCGTCCTGACCGCCTTCGAGGCGAACCCGGTGCATTTCCTCGACAGTCTCGCGCCGCGCGGGCCGGACTATGCCCGGCTGATGCGGGCGCGGCTGGATCTCGAGGCGACCGTCGCCGCGGGCGGCTGGGGGGCGGCGGTGCCCGCGGGCAAGCTGAAGCCCGGCGCCACGGGGCCGGGGTTTCTCGCGCTGCGCGACCGGCTGATGGCGATGGGCTACCTCGGGCGCAGCACTGCCGCGAGCTACGATGCGGAGGTGGCGGCAGCGGTGCGGTCGTTCCAGACCGACCATGGGCTCAGCCCCGACGGGGTGGCGGGCGAGGGCACCATCGCCGCGCTGAACGTGGCGCCCGAGGCGCGGCTCAAGTCGATCCTCGTGGCGCTCGAACGCGAACGCTGGCTCAGCATCGACCGCGGCGAGCGGCACATCTGGGTCAACCTCGCCGACTTCTCCACGCGCCTGATCGACAATGGCAAGGTCACGTTCGAGACCCGGTCGGTGATCGGCAAGGACAGCCCGGACCAGCGGACGCCGGAATTCTCGGACGAGATGGAATATATGGTGATCAACCCGTCGTGGCATGTCCCGCGGTCGATCACCACGAAGGAATATCTGCCGCTTCTGCAGCGCAATCCGAACGCCGCGGGCCATCTGAAGCTGATCGACAGCCGGGGCCGCGAGGTCAGCCGCGGCGCGGTGAACTTCAACGCCTACAACGCCCGGAACTTCCCGTTCTCGATGCGCCAGCCGCCCTCGGACGGCAATGCGCTGGGGTTGGTGAAGTTCATGTTCCCGAACCAGTGGAACATCTACCTGCACGACACGCCGTCGAAGTCGCTGTTCGACCGCGAGGTGCGCGCCTTCTCGCATGGCTGCATCCGTCTGGGGCGGCCGTTCGACTTCGCCTATGCGCTGCTCGCCGCGCAGACCGACGACCCCGAAGGGCTGTTCCAGTCGCATCTGTCGAGCGGCAGGGAGAGCGTCGTGCGGCTGGAAAAGCCCGTGCCGGTGCATCTGGTCTATTTCACCGCCTGGGCCGGCCCCACGGGGCAGATGAATTATCGCGACGACATCTATGGCCGCGACGGGGTGATCTTCGACGCGCTGTCCGAGGCCGGGGTGGTGCCGGGCGCGGTTCAGGGCTAAATCTTCAGACGGGGCGGCAGCGGGCCGCCGAGGGTTCGGAGCGGCACCATGGGCCATACCATCCGCGAGATCGCCACGGCGCTGGACGCCGAGGCCGCCGGCAATCTCGATCTCGTCGTGACGCGCGCGGCCGAGCCTGCCGCGGCCGACGCCGACGCGCTGGCGCTGGCGATGGACGCGCGCTACGCCGAGGGGATCCGGCAGGGCGCGGCGCGGGCGGCGATGCTCTGGCAGGGGGCCGACTGGCAGGCGCTGGGGCTGGAGGCCGCGATCTTCGTGCCGCGTGGGCGCCTCGCCATGGCGGGCCTGTCGCGGATGCTCGATCCCGGGCCGCAGATCGCGCGGGTCGTGCATCCGATGGCGCTGGTCGATCCCACGGCCGAGATCGGCGCGGATGCGGCCATCGGGCCCTTCGTCACCATCGGCCCGCAGGTCCGCATCGGCCCCAATGCCCGGATCGCAAGCCACGTCTCGATCGCCGAGGGCGCCGAGATCGGGGCGGACGCGCTGATCCTGCAGGGCGCGCGGATCGGCGCGCGGGTGCGGATCGGCGACCGGTTCATCTGCCAGCCGGGCGCCGTGATCGGCGCGGACGGCTTCTCCTTCGTCACGCCCGAGAAGTCCGGGGTCGAGGAGATCCGCGAGACGCTGGGCGAGCGCGAGGAGATCCGCCAGCAATCCTGGGTGCGGATCCATTCGCTGGGCTCGGTCCGTCTGGGCGACGATGTGGAGGTGGGCGCCAATTCCACCATCGACCGCGGCACGATCCGCGACACGGTGGTGGGCAACGGCACCAAGATCGACAATCTCGTGCAGCTCGGCCACAATGTGCAGGTGGGCGCGGATTGCCTGATCTGCGGGCAGGCGGGCGTCGCGGGCTCGGCCCGGATCGGCAACCGCGTGGTTCTCGGCGGGCAGGTCGGGGTCTCGGACAATATCTTCGTGGGCGACGATGTGATCGCCGGCGGATCGACCAAGATCCGCACCAATGCGCCGGCGGGCCGGGTGATCCTCGGCGATCCGGCGGTGAAGATGGAAACGCAGATCGAGATCCAGAAGGCGATGCGCCGTCTGCCGCGGCTGGCCGCGACCGTGGCCGCGCTTCAGAAAGCTGTTTCATTGAAGGGGCAGAGTGACTAAATCACCGCCACGAGACGGTGCAGGGGGAAGACCATGGCACAGAGCGTTCAGGAAAAAGTCATAGCGATCATTGCGGAGCAGGCGGTGCTTGAGCCCTCCGACGTGAAGATGGATGCCACGCTCGAAGAGCTGGGCATCGACAGCCTGGGCCTCGTCGAGTCGATCTTCGCCATCGAGGAAGCCTTCGACATCTCGGTGCCCTTCAACGCCAACGATCCTGAGGCGAGCGGCTTCGACATCTCGTCGGTGCGCGCCATCGTCGCGGCGGTCGAGGGGCTGGTGGCCCAGCAGGCTGCCTGAACGGACGGCACATGAAACGAGTGGTCATCACGGGCGCCGGCACGATCAACGCGCTGGCGCACGATGTGGCGGGCACGCTTGCGGCCTTTCGCGAGGGGCGCTGCGGCATCACCGAACTCGATATCCGCGACAAGGACCGGCTGTCGATCCAGATCGGCGGGCAGGTCCACAACTGGGATCCCGAGGCGCATTTCAACCGCCAGCAGATCGTCCTCTATGACAAGTTCACCCAGTTCACCCTGCTGGCCGCCCGCGAGGCGGTGGCGCAATCGGGGCTGACCTTCGCGGGCAGCCTCGGGCTCGAGGCCGGGGTGATCCTCGGCACCGCCGGCGGAGGCGTGAACACCTGGGACGAGAATTACCGGGTGGTCTACGAGGAGGGCAAGAACCGCGTCCATCCGTTCGTCGTCCCGAAGCTCATGAACAACGCGGCCGCCTCGCATGTGTCGATGGAGTTCCAGCTGCGCGGGCCTTCCTTCACGGTGGCCACCGCCTGCGCCAGCTCCAACCATGCGATGGGGCAGGCCTTCCAGATGGTGCGCTCGGGGATGGCGCGGGCGATGCTCACGGGCGGGTCCGAGGCGATGCTGTGCTTCGGCGGCATCAAGGCCTGGGAGGGTCTGCGGGTCATGTCGAAGGACGCCTGCCGGCCCTTCTCGCTCAATCGCAACGGGATGGTGCAGGGCGAGGGGGCGGCGATCTTCGTCTTCGAGGAATATGAGCATGCGCGGGCGCGGGGCGCCGACATCCTCGCCGAGGTGATCGGCTTTGCCATGACCTCGGACGCGTCCGACATCGTGATGCCCTCGAAGCTCGGCGCGGCGCGCGCCATCGAGGGGGCGCTGAGGGATGCGCGGGTCACGCCCGACGCGGTGGGCTATATCAACGCCCACGGCACCGGGACGGCGGCCAACGACAAGACCGAATGCGCGGCGGTGGCGGATGTGTTCCGCCATCACGCCGACCGGCTGATGATCTCTTCGACCAAGTCGATGCACGGTCATCTGATCGGCGGGACGGGGGCGGTGGAGCTTCTGGCCTGCATCCTCGCGCTGCGCGAGGGCGTGATCGCCCCCACCATCGGCTATGAGGAGCCGGACCCGGAATGCGCGCTCGATGTGGTGCCGAACGTGGCGCGGCAGGCGCGGGTGGATGTGGTGCTGTCGAACGCCTTCGCCTTCGGCGGGCTGAACGCCGTGCTCGCCCTGCGGCGGGTCTGATCGAGCGGCTGAAAAGCGAAACGCCGCCCGGGGTGCGGGCGGCGTCTCTCGGAGGCTTGCGGGAAGGTTATTCCGCGGCTGGCTTCTGGGCCGCTTCGGCCTTCTCGTTCGAGGCCTTCACCGCGTCATAGGCGGCGGTGAAGCCTTTCAGCGAGACGTTCAGCGCGACCTTCTGATCCGGCGCCACAGCCGGCACGATGGTCACGACGCTCTTGTTGCCCTTCTTGAAGGCATCCACCTCGGCCTGGGTGAAGCCCACGCGCGCGAAGCAGCCCGCGCGGTTGCACCAGGAGAAGGGATAGACCTTCGGCTTGGCCGCATCGACGCCCATCGTCAGATTGGCGGTCAGCAGCGTCTCGAGCGGCGCCACGATGGTCGCGCCGGCCGCGGCCTGCTGGCCCGCGGGCAGGGCGAACATGCTGATCTCGGCCACCGAGTTGCCTTCGCCGTCCTTGAGAAGCTGATACATCTGGCACGGGTCGGCACCGTCCTCGGTGCGGACGCAGCGCTGTTCCCAGTCGCCGTGGGTCGCGGCGACATAGGTGGAGCCGATCCCGTCGGCCGGGTCTTCCTGACCCATGGACAGCCCCTGCGGAGCCGCGGCGCCTTCGGCGGGCGCCTGCGCGGCGGGAGCGTCGGCGGCCGGGGCGGCCGGCGTGTCCTGTGCCCAGGCGGCGGGCGCAAGGGCTAGGCCCAGAGCCATGACGCAGAGGGTTTTCAGTTGCTTGCTCGACATGCGCGATCCTGTCCTCACATTATGTCGAGCGCGCTGTAGCACGCCCGCCCCACAGTGTCAGGTGCCAAATGCGCGAGGGACTGCGGGCGGCGGGGCCTCGCCCCTGCAATGAGGCCCCGGGGCGTAGGGGGGAAGCACAGGCGGCGCCGAAAAGCGAAAAGGGCCGGCAATCCGGCCCTTCTCAGCGTCAATTTTGCTCCCTGTCGGACTGGCCGACTTCATCTGAGGGGGAACGCTAAGGGCTAAAGGCAAGCCCGTCAACAGGGAATCGCCCCTGCAACCGCTGCCGAAAAGACAGGAAAAACCGCGCCTTCGAGAGAAGGCGCGGCCAGTCCAGTTCAGGGAGGAAGGAACACCGGCGGCTGATGGGCACCGCCGGTAGAGAGAAGAATCGCAGGGATAGTTTAAGGATCTATTGTTTCCGCGTGCGAACCGGCGGCCTCTCGTTGCCTCGCCTGAAGACGAACGGCCGGAGGGATCGCTCCCTCCGGTCACCGGGGCAGGGTGCTTCCTCCGGCGCGTCTGCCGGACGATCTACTCGGCCGCCTGAAGGGCGCCGGCGAGCCGCGCACGGGCCGCCCGGATGCCCTCGCCGTAGGCGGGGCTCACCCGGTCGAACTGGGCGATGGCCCGGTTCGCGATCTCCTCGGGGATGCCCGCCATGGCTTCGGCGATGTTGGCATAGAGCCGGGCCCGCTGCTCGTCGGTCATCACCTTGTCATGCAGGGCACGGGGCTGGCTGTAGTCGTCGTTGCCCTCGCGGTGGTTGTAGCGCGCCGCATCGCCCGAGATGCGCAGCGGCGGCTCGGCCACGGTCGGATCCTCGACGGCAGCGCCCGGCACCGAGTTCGGCTCGTAATAGGCATCGACCGCGCCGGTGCGATGGCCGAAGAAGTTCATCTGGCCGTCCTTGTGGTAGTGATGCACCGGGCAGCGCGGCGCGTTCACGGGCAGGGCCTCGTAGTGCGTGCCGAGCCGGTAGCGGTGCGCGTCGGCATAGGAGAAGACGCGGGCCTGCAGCATCTTGTCGGGGCTGTAGCCGATGCCCGGCACCTTGTTCGAGGGCGAGAAGGCCAGCTGCTCGATCTGGGCGAAGTAGTTGTCCGCATTGCGGTTCAGCTCCATCACGCCGACCTCGATCAGCGGATAGTCCGAATGCGGCCAGACCTTCGTCAGGTCGAACGGGTTGTAGGGCGTGGTCTCGGCCTCGGCCTCGGGCATCACCTGAACCATGAGGCGCCATTTCGGGAAGCGGCCCTCCTCGATGGCGCCGAACAGCGCCTCCTGATAGCCCTCGCGGGTGCGGCCGACGATCTCGGCAGCCTCGGCATTGGTGTAATGCGCGTGGCCCTGCAGGGTCTTCCAGTGGAACTTGACCCAGAACCGCTCGCCCTGCGCGTTCCACAGCGAATAGGTGTGCGAGCCGTAGCCGTTCATATGCATCGGATCGACCGGCAGGCCGCGGTCGGACATCAGGATCGTCACCTGATGCAGCGACTCGGGGCTGAGCGACCAGAAGTCCCACATCGCGGTGGCCGAGCGCAGGTTGGTGCGCGGGTGGCGCTTCTGGGTGTGGATGAAGTCGGGGAACTTCATCGGGTCGCGCACGAAGAACACCGGGGTATTGTTTCCGGCGAGGTCCCAGTTGCCTTCCTCGGTATACATCTTCACCGAGAAGCCGCGCACGTCGCGCTCATGGTCGGCCGCGCCGAGCTCGCCCGCCACCGTCGAGAAGCGCACCGCGAGATCGGTCTGCTTGCCCACTTCCGAAAAGACCTTGGCGCAGCTGTAGCGGGTGATGTCGTTCGTCACCGTGAAGGTGCCGAAGGCGCCCCAGCCCTTGGCATGGACAACGCGCTCGGGAATGCGCTCGCGATTCTGGTGCGCGAGCTTCTCGATCAGCTGGTAATCCTCCAAGAGCACCGGGCCGCGGGGACCCGCGGTCAGCGTGTTCTGGTTGTCGGCGATCGGCGCGCCGGCCGTCGTGGTCATCCGGGTCATGATGGTTGCTCCCTCGGTTGGCGTCGTTGCCCGGTGACATATGCCTGACTTTTGGAATAAATATAAATCGGATCTTCTGTGTAATGCGATAAGGCCGGCTTATGAGACTCACCCTGCGGCAGCTTTCCTACTTTCTCGCCCTCTCCGAGGAGCGCCATTTCGGCCGCGCGGCCGAGCGGGTTCATGTCTCGCAACCGGCCCTGTCGATGCAGATCCGCGAAATGGAGGAGACGCTCGACGCGGTTCTGTTCGAGCGCCATCCGCGCGAGGTGCGGCTGACGGCGGAGGGGCGCGAGGTGGAGCGGCGCGCGCGCCGCATCTTGGCCGAGGTGACGGAGCTCGAGGCGGCGGCGCGGCAGCGGGGCCTTGCGCAGAGGGTCAATCTGGGCGTGATCCCCACGGTCGCGCCCTATCTTCTGCCCGAGGTGCTGCCTCTGCTGCGGGCGCGGGACATCTCGCGCGACCTGCGCGTGCGCGAGGCCACCACCGACATCCTGCTGTCGGCGCTCGACCGCGGACAGATCGACGCCGCGGTGATCGCCGCGCCGCAGGCGGTGGCGGGGCTGAAGCTGGTGCCGCTCTTTTCCGACCGGTTCCTGCTGGCGGGGCGCGAGTCGATGCTGTCGGCGGCGGGGACGGAGGCGCTGCGGCCGGTGGCGCTCGACCCCGACCGGCTGCTGCTGCTCGATGAGGGCCATTGCCTTGCGGATCAGGCGCTCGAGGTTTGCGGCATGGACCGGCGGCAGGCGCGGCTCGACCTCGGGGCCTCGTCGCTCACGACGCTCTGCGGGCTGGCGGGGCAGGGGCTGGGGATGACCTTCCTGCCCGAGATCGCTTGGCGGCAGGAACGGGCGGCGGCGCCGGGGCTGGCCGTGCGCCGCTTCTCGACGCCCGAGCCCGCGCGGCAGATCATGCTCGCGCGGCGCGCGGCCAGTTCGGCATCGGACTGGTTCGAGGATCTGGCGCGGATGCTCGCGCAGGCGGGCGAGACCCTGACCGGCCTCGCGCGTGCGGCGGTGCCCGCCTGAGGGGCTGCCCGCGCCAGATCCGCAGGTCTCAGGCGGCGGCGCCCTGCGCGTCGGCCGCGAGCCACTCCAGCACCGTGTCGGGCGAGGAGACGCCATAGGGGTCTTCGCCGTGGTTGTCGCAGAGGCCCGGCTCCTCGAACCAGGCTTCCACGCGGCCGTCCTTCACGATGGCCGCATAGCGCCAGGAGCGCAGGCCGAAACCGAGGTTGTCCTTGCGCACCAGCATGCCGACGCGGCGGGTGAACTCGCCCGAACCATCGGGGATCACCTGCACATTTTCCAGACCCTGCGCCTTGGCCCACTGGTTCATGACGAAGCTGTCATTGACCGAGAGGCAGTAGATCGCGTCGATCCCGTGCGCCTGGAAGTCGGCGAAGCCCTTCTCGAAGCCCGGCAGCTGGTAGGTGGAGCAGGTGGGGGTGAAGGCGCCCGGCAGCGCGAACAGAACGCAACGCTTGCCCGCGAAATAATCCTCGGTGGTCATGTCCTGCCAGCGGAACGGGTTCGGCCCGCCGAGGCTGTCATCGCGGACACGGGTGCGGAAGGTCACGGACGGGAGCTTGGAACCGGGCAACATTGGAATGATCCTCACTTTGCGACTGGCGGTTGCGGACTGTGGGTCCTCCGCTAAACGCCCGCTGCCCGAGGGTCAAGATGCTGCGGCGCGGCGGGAGGAGTCCGCCGCGCCGATGCTGAAGGGATGGGCGCTTCCGCGCGTTTTGCAGCCGCGGGAGCGGCTCAGAGCGTGGCCGCGCCGGTTGCGGGCGCGGGTTCGATGCCGCCCGGACGGAAGAAGCCCGAGGCATGGGCGAGGCCCGCCGCCGCCCCGCCCGCAAGCGGCGCCACGATGAAGACCCAGAGGTCCGAGAGCGCCTTGCCGCCCACGAAGAGGGCGGGCGCCAGCGACCGTGCCGGATTGACCGAGACGCCGGTCACGTTGATGCCCACCAGATGGATCCCCGTGAGGGTGAGGCCGATGGCGAGGCCCGCGAGCGCGGTCGAGGCGCTCGAGACATGCGAGGCGGTGGCCGCGAGGATCACGGAGACGAAGACGAAGGTCGCGATCAGTTCGAAGATCAGCGCCGCGCCCATGGAATATTCGCCGAGATAGCCCGCACCGAACCCGTTCTGGCCGAGCCCGTCGGTCGCCAGCACATAGCCCGCCTTGCCCGAGGCGATCAGGAAGACGACGAGCGAGCCCAGAAACGCGCCCGCGATCTGCGCCAGCACATAGCCGCCGAACTCGGCCATGGGCATCCGCCCCGCCATGAGAAAGCCGAGCGAGACGGCGGGATTGAGATGGGCGCCGGAAATGGCGCCCAGCGAGTAGGCCGCGGCCACGATCGACAGGCCGAAGGCGAGGGATATTCCCAGCATGCCGATCTGCGGTCCCATCAGGACGGCGGCTCCGCATCCGAAGAAGACGAGAATGAAGGTGCCGAGCAGTTCAGCCAGGAGCTTCTTGGTCATGAATAGTCTCCGAGATGAAGGATTAGGCCTTGGCAGCTCTTCGAGCCGGGAAGGCGCCTCTGCCCTGCGCAACCTTCGCAGTGCGGGCTGGCTTCGCCGCGCGCGACGGCCTATATGAACACGGAATGTCGCTTTCATGATCGGAAAACTTGTGCGCGACCTGAAGATTCCCGACCAGCGCCACCCGGAGAAGGCGCACCGGCCCGACAACGTCCAGCCGAAGAAACCGTCCTGGATCCGGGTCAAGGCGCCGACGTCCGAGGGCTACAAGGAGACGCGGGACATCATCCGCGGCCAGAAGCTCGCCACCGTCTGCGAGGAGGCGGGCTGCCCCAACGTCGGCGAATGCTGGAGCCAGGGCCACGCCACCATGATGATCATGGGCGAGATCTGCACCCGCGGCTGCTCGTTCTGCAACGTGGCGACGGGCCGGCCGCAGGCGCTCGACGCGTTCGAGCCGGGCCGCGTCGCCCATGCGGTGAGCCAGCTGGGGCTGAAGCATGTGGTGGTGACGAGCGTCGACCGCGACGATCTCGAGGATGGGGGCGCCGAGCATTTCGCCCAGACCATCCGGGCGATCCGCCATCGCGCGCCGGCCACCACCATCGAGGTTCTGGTGCCCGACTTCCTGAAATGCGGGCCTTCGGCGCTCGAGACGGTGGTGGCGGCACGTCCCGACGTCTTCAACCACAATCTCGAGACGGTGCCCGGCCTCTATCCCGAAGTGCGGCCCGGCGCGCGCTACTTCCACTCGCTGCGGCTCCTGCAGCGCGCGAAGGAGCTCGATCCCTCGATCTTCACCAAGTCGGGGATCATGGTGGGCCTAGGCGAGGACCGGCAGGGCGTGCTGCAGGTGATGGACGACATGCGCTCGGCCGAGGTCGATTTCCTGACCATCGGCCAGTATCTCCAGCCCACGCCCAAGCATCACCGGGTCGACCGGTTCGTGACGCCCGAGGAATTCGCGGGCTACGAGAAGGCGGCCTACGGCAAGGGGTTCCTGATGGTCTCGGCGACGCCGCTCACGCGCTCCTCCTACCATGCGGGCGACGATTTCGCCCGCCTGCGCGACGCCCGACAGAAGCGCCTCGGGGCCTGAGCGCCTCCGATTCGAAAGACGCCGGCGGGATGTCATGTCCCGCCGGCGTTTCTTCATGGGGCAGGGCGGCGCTCACTCGACCGCCGGCACCCGCTTCAGATAGGCCGCGATGGCGCGGCGATCCTCGTCGGGCAGCTGGCTCGTGTTGCGCACCACATCCGCCATCTGCCCGCCGGCCGAATCGTAGTCCGGCGTGAAGCCCGAGCTGAGATATTCGGCGATGTCGCCCGCGGACCAGTCGAGCTTGGCCGGCGTGATGTTCGGGATCGTGCCGCGCCCCTCGGGGTTGGGGCCGCCGGCGAGCCACCGGCTTTCGTCGCGCAGACCCAGCCCGTTGCGGGGCGTGTGACATTCGCCGCAATGGCCGAGACCCTCGACCAGATAGCGCCCGCGCTCTTCCTCGGGTGCGAGGTCGCCCTCCACGATCCAGGACGGACCGCCCGCCAGGAGCTTCCAGCCGCCGAGGATGATCCGCTGGTTGAACGGGAAGGCCAGATCGTGCGGCTCGTCCGCGCGGTCCGAAGGCGGCAGCGTATCGAGGAAGGCCTTGAGATCCGCCACGTCCTGCGGCTCGGCATGGGCGTAGGAGGTGTAGGGGAAGGACGGATAGTAATGCGACCCGTCGGGCGAAGTGCCGTGGCGGAGCGCGGAATCGAGATCGGCCACCGTCCAGCCGCCGATGCCGTGATCGGGATCGGGCGAGATGTTCGGCACGACGAACGTGCCGAAATCTGTGGTGAGCCTCTCGCCGCCGGACAGCACGAGCCGCGCCTCGCCGCTGGCATCGGGCGCCGCGTGACAGGAGGCGCACCCCCCGGCCCAGAAGATTCGCTCGCCCCGCGACGCCTCGCCGGTCAGTCCGGCGAAGAGCTCCGGGTCGCTCTTCACGGGCCGGGTGAGCCAGAGGCCCGCCGCCCCCGCGATCAGCACGAGCGCGAGGCCGGCGGTCAGACTGCGCCGCACGGGTCAGTCCTTCTGACGGTAGGTCTCGTGGCAGCTGCCGCAGGCGGCGCCCAGATCGCGCATCGCGCCCTGCAGCGAGGCGAGGTCGGTGCCCGCCGCGGCCTGCATCTTGGCCGCCGCTTCTTCCATGCCGCTGATCTTCTGGGAGAAATCGTCGGGCTTCTCCCAGATCGCGGGCAGGGCCTCGCTGTCTTCGGCCTCACCCACCGCCGAGCCCTTGGGGAACAGTTCCGGCGAAATCACCGAGGCCAGCGCGGAAAGGTTCGAGGCGGCCTTGCCTGCAACCTCCGCGTCGTAGGGCGTCTCTTCCTTCGCCATGCCGCCGAGCTTGCCCAGCTCATGGGCCATGAGCGTCATCAGGCCGTGGCGGCCTTCGATCATGCGCTCGATCTGGCGCGCGTCCTGGGCGAGGGCGGGCAGGGCCACGAGAGAGAAAGTCAGGGCGAGGGCGGGAATGGGTCGCATGGACGCCTCCTGGCTGGTGCTACGATCTCGGAAATCTAGCCCGCCGGTCGCGACAGACATACTGGAAAAATGCAACTTTAATGTGATCGTGGACCCGCTGGCCAACTCGCGCCGACCGGGGCTCTGAGACTTCGCTTAATCGAGAGCTTCCGTTCGCCACTCCGGCGTCTCGGCGAGACCCGTGGCCGGCTTCGGTCTCCGCAGGCTTGCGGTTACGGGCCCAAGAACACCGTTCAACCCCATCGCGTCAGGGATTTCGATCAGGCGGACAGGCCGATGCCGGCTGCCCGTGCCCTTGCCGGCTTTCGACGTTCAGGCGCCGCGGTGGGCTGCGGGGGCAGGATCCGCACGGGCGAGGGCGGGCCGGTCGCGGCGCCGCGTCCACCGGCGAGAGCAGGCCGCTCGGTCAGCCCTCTTCGAGGAAGCGCACCTTGCCGATGAAGGGCAGGTTCCGGTTGCGCTGCGCGAAGTCGATCCCGTAACCCACGACGAACTCGTCGGGAATCTCGAACCCGGTCCAGGTTGCGCGGATGTCCACCTCGCGCCGCGAGGGTTTGTCGAGCAGGGCGCAGACCTCGAGCCGCTTCGGCTCGCGCGAGCGCAGGAGCCGCACGACATGGGAAAGGGTGAAGCCCGTATCGACGATATCCTCGACGACAAGCACGTCGCGGCCGGCAATCTCGCCGCGCAGGTCCTTGAGGATGCGCACCTCCCGGCTCGACGTCATGGCATCGCCGTAGGAGGAGGCCTCGAGGAAATCCACTTCGACCGGCAGGTGGATCTCGCGGACCAGATCGGCGATGAAGACGAAGGAGCCGCGCAGCAGGCCCACCACCACCAGCTTCTCGGTCTCGGCGAAATGTTCGGTGATCTGGCGCGCCAGCACCTCGACCCGCGCGGCGATCTGTTTCGGAGAGATCAGCTGGTCTATGACATAAGGTCTCGTCGGCATGGCGCCCTCTTGCATCCTGCCGCCCCTTTATCCAGAAACGACGCCCAAGTCACGCCCGACCGGGGCCGTTGCCCGAGGACCGAACGCCGCGATGCCGACCCACTCCGAGAGCCGCCCGCTCCCCTGGTCCGCCCAGGAGATGTATGACCTCGTCGCGGACGTGGAGCGCTATCCGCAGTTCCTGCCGTGGAACTCGGCGGCCCGCATCCGCTCCAGAAAACCCATTGAGGGCGGGGAGTTGATGGAGGCGGATCTCGTGATCTCCTTCAAGGTCTTCCGCGAGCGGTTCGGCAGCCGGGTGAAGCTCTTTCCCGAGGCGAAGCGGATCGAGACGGAATATCTCGACGGGCCGTTCAAATACATGCGCTCATCCTGGAGCTTCCGCGACCGGCCCGAGGGCGGCTGCACGGTGGATTTCTTCGTCGATTTCGAATTCCGCAACGCGATCCTGCAGGGGATCATCGGCGTGGTGTTCAACGAGGCCATGCACCGGATCGTCCGCGCCTTCGAAAAGCGCGCGCAGGCGCTCTACGGACCGCGCTGACGTCCGCGCGACTTGCGGGAGGAGATGCCAGCCGGGCGGCGCATCAAGGCTCTGGCCGTGTCTCCGTTCACGAAGCGCGAACCGCGCCCGGTCCGGCGGGCGGATCGTCTGGGGCGCTCAGGGGGCGGAGGGATGGCGCTCGTCAGGGAGCTGGCGGGTTCCGGTGCCGAGGCCGGGCATCCTTGATCCGCCCTGTGCCGACATGTCAGGAAATCGGAGGCGGCAACCTACAGCTTCACCCGCAGGGAGGGGTCCGGCTTCAGCTCTTCGCCGCCCAGCACGCTACGTGCGCGAGTCGGATAATCTGTATTATGTATTATATGTCGTGCCGGGACCGCATATCAACACTCCCGCACGGGCTGAGACTTAAGGCCGCCTTGAAGCGGCCCACCTCCTCGGAGTAAGCCGGATCATCCCCAAGGAGCGTTGCCATGTCCTTCGATCGCCGTATCAAGATCGCCCCCTCGATCCTCTCCGCCGATTTCGCCAATTTCGGCGCCGAATGCCGCGCCATCGAGGCCCAGGGCTGCGACTGGGTGCATGTCGATGTGATGGACGGCCATTTCGTGCCGAACCTGACCTTCGGTCCGGCGATGTGCGCCGCGATCCGGCCGCACATCAAGGGCGTCATGGACGTGCATCTGATGATCGCGCCGGTCGATCCCTACATCGAGGCCTTCGCGGCTGCCGGCGCCGATGTCATCACCGCCCATCTGGAGGCCGGCCCGCACATCCACCGCACGCTGCAGGCGATCCGCGGCACTGGCCGCAAGGCGGGCCTCGCGCTCAATCCCGGCACCGGCCTCGATGCGGTGAGCCATCTGCTCGATCTCCTGGACCTCGTCTGCATCATGACGGTGAACCCGGGCTTCGGCGGGCAGAAGTTCATCGCGAGTCAGGTGGACAAGGTGCGCGACCTGCGCGCGATGATCGGCGACCGGCCGATCCATATCGAGATCGACGGCGGCGTGACGCCCGAGACCGCGCCGCTGGTGGCCGCGGCCGGTGCGGACGTGCTGGTGGCGGGCTCGGCCGTCTTCAAGGGCGGCTCGGTCGACAATCCCGAGCCCTACGGCGCCAATATCCGCGCAATCCGTGCGGCAGCCGAGGCGTCGCTGGGTCAGGCCTTCGCGGCGAAGTGAGAGTCGAGGGTCTGCCGACCGCGGCAGACCCTCATGCTGTCCGGGAGGAAAGTCCCGCAACCTACCAATCTTACGCGACTTTCAGACAATAGCGCGTTCGAGGAATGGCTGCCCCTTCAGAACCCGCTCGACCGAGAGATCGGACAGGTCGAGGCTCTGCCAGCTGCCTGTCAGCAGATGCTCGGCGATGCCGCGGCCGACGGCCGGCGCCTGTTGCAACCCGTGCCCCGAGAAGCCGTTCATCAGATAGAGGTTCGGCAGCGCCGGATGCGGTCCGAGGATCGCATTCTGGTCGAGGCGGTTGTAGGCGTAATGCCCGACCCAGTGGCGCACGACCTTCACCGCATCGAAGCCCGGCGCGCGGGCGTAGAGCTGCTCCCAGACCACCTCCTCGAAGAGATGCAGATCGGGCTCGAAATCCTGCGGATCGCAGGGACTGTCGGTCTCGGGCACGGTGGCGGTGATCCACTGGCCGCCGCGCTCGGGCCGAAGATAGAAGCCGCGGTCGACCAGAAGCGGCGCATCCGGGTGCCGGGCATTCGGCGCGTCGATCACGAAGACCGTGCGCTTGCGCGGCTCGACCGGCAGATCGAGGCCCGCCATCCGCATGACTTCCGCCGCGCGGGTGCCGGACGCATTGATCGCGGCCCCACAGGCGATGGTTTCCCCCGAGGCGAGACGGACGCCACGCACCCTGCCCTGCGCCTGCTCGAGCCCCACGACGCCATCGCGCAGGAACTCCACCCCCTGAAGCCTCGCCGCGGCCCTGAAGCCGTTGAGCAGCCCCATATTGTCGAACCAGCCCTCGTCGCGCGGCCCGAATGAGCCTGCCACGAGATCCCCCGTCTCGAGCCAGGGGAAGCGTGCGGCGAGCGCCGCGGGCGTCAGCATCTCGGTCGCGGCGCCGAGGCTGCGCTGCATGGCGGCCACCTCGGCCAGCACCGAGGCGCCCTCGGCCGTCGAGGCGAGGAAGAGATAGCCGTTCTCGGTCAGGCCCAGCGACGGGATCCCCACCTCCTGCCCCAGACTCTCGCGGAACTCGCGGATGAAGCCGATTCCGAAGCGCGAGATCGCCACATTGACCGGCGTCGTGAACTGCATCCGGATCGAGGCCACCGACAGAGCGGTCGAGGCCCGGGCATAGGTCGGATCGCGCTCGACCACGATCACCTTCAGGCCCGGCTGCATCCGGGTCAGCCAATAGGCGGCCGAGGCGCCCATGACCGCCCCGCCGATCACCACCACATCCGCCGTGCGCCCGCTCATGCCCCTGCCCCGCTGCTCTTTGCGGAGACGCTAGATCAGCGCCCCGGCGCCCGCCAGAGGCCGTGCGCGGGAACCACGTTCGGGGCGCCGCAGCGCCTGAAAAAGCGGCACGCGCCCGGACGCGGAGGGAAGTCGGGTTCTGGGACCGGGACGCTTGAAGAAGCGCGGATCTCCTGACGTGCGGGAGAGCGTAGGGATCAGGGGCTATGCCGCCTGAAGAACCTTGCGTTTCCTGACCTGCGGGAGAGCCGCCTTTCAGGGGCCGTGACGCCTGAAAGAGCGGTGACATCCCGGCGGCGCGGAAGACCCGCAGCCCAAGGGGTCATGGCAAAGAAAAACGGCGCGATCCCGGAGGATCGCGCCGCTCTGTCTGCGAGGAGAAAGGAATCAGCCCGCGAGGGTCTTGGCGACCTCGGCCGCGAAATCCTCTTTTTCCTTCTCGATGCCTTCGCCCACGGCCATGCGCACGAAGCCCACGATCTCGACGCCGGCCTGCTTGGCGGCTTCCGCCACGGTCAGGTCGGGATTGATGACGAACTTCTGGCCGAGCAGCGTGTTCTCTTCGAGGAACTTCTTCATCCGGCCCGGGATGATGTTGTTCTCGATCACCGCATCGGGCTTCGGCTTGGCCGAGGCCGCGTTCTCTTCCAGCGCCTTCTGGGTCTGCACGGTGCGCTCGCGCTCGACCACGGTCGGGTCGAGGTCGGCTTCCGAGAGGGCCATCGGGTTGGTGGCCGCGATATGCATGGCGACCTGCTTGGCGATGCCGTTGTCGGCACCTTTCACGGCGACGAGCACGCCTATCTTGCCCAGCCCGTCAGCGGCGGCGTTGTGGACGTAGGCCGCAACCGAATCGCCCGAGATCTTCGCCATCCGGCGCAGCGTCATGTTCTCGCCGATGACGGCGATCGTTTCCTGCAGCGTGGTCTCGACGGTCTTGCCGCCCATGTCGGCGGCCTTCAGCGCCTCGATGTCGTCCACGGTGAGCGCGGCCTTGGTGAAGCCCGTGACCATCGACTGGAAGTCGGCGTTCTTGGCCACGAAGTCGGTCTCGGAGTTCACCTCGACCGCCACGCCGGTGCCGCCGTCGACACAGACGCCGACGAGACCCTCGGCCGCGGTGCGGCCGGCCTTCTTCGCCGCCTTCGCGAGGCCCTTCGTGCGCAGCCAGTCCACGGCGGCTTCCATGTCGCCGTCGGTCTCGGTCAGGGCCTTCTTCGCGTCCATCATGCCTGCGCCGGTCGACTCGCGCAGTTCCTTCACCATCTGGGCGGTGATTGCCATTTACGGCTCTCCTCAGTGAATTGCCAAAGACCGGGCGGGGAGTTACCCCCGTCCGGTAACGGGATTGCGACGGGCGGCCGATCAGGCCTCGAGCGTCTCTTCCTCGGGGGCCACGTCGAGCGCGCCGAGGTCGATGCCGGCCGCACCCATCTGGGCGCTCATGCCGTCGAGCGCCGCCCGCGACACGAGGTCACAGTAGAGCGCGATGGCACGGGCCGCGTCGTCGTTGCCCGGGATCACATAGTCCACGCCCTTGGGCGAGTTGTTGGTGTCGACCACGGCCACGACCGGGATGCCCAGCTTCTGCGCTTCGGCGATGGCGAGGTCTTCCTTGCCCACGTCGATGATGAAGAGCAGGTCCGGGGTGCCGCCCATCTCGCGGATGCCGCCGAGCGAGGCCTGCAGCTTCTGCTGCTCGCGCTCCATGTTCAGCCGCTCTTTCTTGGTCAGGCCCTCGGCGCCGGTGGCCAGAACCTCGTCGAGCTGCTTCAGGCGCTGGATCGACTGCGAGACGGTCTTCCAGTTGGTGAGCGTGCCGCCCAGCCAGCGGTGGTTCATGTAGTGCTGCGCGCATTTCTCGGCGGCTTCGGCGATCGGCTTCTGGGCCTGACGCTTGGTGCCGACGAAGAGGATGCGGCCGCCCTTGGCCACGGTGTCGCGCACGACCTTGAGCGCCTGGTCCAGCATCGGGACGGTCTGCGTCAGGTCGACGATATGGATGCCGTTGCGGTCGCCGTAGATGAACTCCGCCATCTTCGGGTTCCAGCGAGCGGTCTGGTGGCCGTAGTGAACGCCAGCTTCAAGCAGCTGACGCATGGAAAACTCGGGGAGCGCCATGTCCATGTCCTTTCCGGTTTGCGCCTCGGCGAAGCCTTGTAGAGGGTGTGCCCCCAACCGGTGGACCTGCGGGGATGTCTCCCCCGAAAGCCCGGACTTCGCCTGTGAAGTGGGCGCGCTTTATCCTTCCCGTCCGACGATTGCAAGGGCCGTGGCCCCGGAGGGCCGGAAAAGGCCTGCGTGCGGCAGCCTGACCCCCCTGCCGCCCCGGCACGGCGCTTGCCCAAGGGCGCGCGACGGGGCATCAAACCTGCATGAGCGTTCCCGCGATCCTCTGCATCGGCGCGGTCCAGTGGGACCTGATCGGCCATACGGCCGATCCGATGCCGGCCGGTGCCGACCTGCCGGGCCGGGTCTCGCGGATGCCGGGGGGCGTGGCCTTCAACATCGCGCAGGCGCTGGCGCGCGAGGGGCTCACTGTGGCGCTTCTTGCCACGGTCGGCACGGATGCCGAGGGCGAGGGGCTGGTGCGGGCGGGCATGGCGCTCGGGCTCGACATGCGCTTCCTGCATCGCGGGGGCGCCACCGATCTCTATCTCGCGCTCGAGGCCGAAGGGGCGCTGGTGGGCGCCGTGGCCGATGCCCGCGCGCTCGAGGAGGCGGGCGAGGCGGTGCTGGAACCGCTGCGCGATGGACGCCTCGCCACGGAGGCCCTGCCCTTCGCCGGCACGGCGGTGATCGACGGCAACCTGCCCACGCCGGTCCTGAGCGGGCTTGCCGCCTCCGGGCTCCTCGCCCGCGCGGATCTGCGCCTCGCGCCGGCGAGCCCTGCCAAGGCCCCGCGGCTGGCCCCGCTTCTGGCGCATCCGGGCGCAGTGCTGCATCTCAACCGCGCCGAGGCCGCCGCGATCTGCGGCGCGGACTTTCCCACCTCGCTCGCCGCCGCCGAGGCGCTGCTCGCGCGGGGCGTGGCGCGCGTCCTCGTGACCGACGGCGCCCTGCCCGCCACCGACGGCTGCGCCCGGCGCGGCCTTCTGCAGGCCTGTCCGCCCGCCGTTCCCTGTCGCAGGGCGACCGGCGCGGGCGATGCCTTCCTCGCCGCCCATCTCGCGGCCGAACATCGCGGCGCCGGGCGGGAGGCCGCCCTGGCCGCCGCGCTCGCCGCCGCGGCAGCCCTTGTGTCAGGAGACGTCATCTCATGAATGCACCGCTCGCACTCGACCGGGAAATCGCCGAGGCCCTGCTCACCGGGCAACCCGTCGTGGCCCTCGAATCGACCATCATCACCCACGGGATGCCCTATCCGCAGAATGTGGACACCGCGCGCGAGGTCGAGGCCACCGTCCGTGCCGCGGGCGGCGTGCCCGCCACCATCGCCGTGATGGACGGCCAGATCCGCGTGGGTCTGGGTGAGGCCGAGCTCGAGCGGCTGGCGCGCGCCGAGGAGGTGCAGAAACTGTCGCGGGCGGATCTCGCCACCTGCCTTGCCACCGGCGCCATGGGCTCGACCACGGTCGCGGCCACCATGATCGCGGCCAACCTCGCCGGGATCTCGGTCTTCGCCACCGGCGGCATCGGCGGGGTGCACCGCGGCGCCGAGACCAGCTTCGACATCTCGGCCGACCTGAACGAACTGGCGCAGACGCCCGTCACCGTCGTCTCGGCGGGTGCCAAGGCCATCCTCGATCTGCCCAAGACCTTCGAAGTGCTCGAGACGCTGGGCGTGCCGGTGATCGCGGTGGGCCAGGACGAGATCCCCGCCTTCTGGTCGCGCCGCTCGGGGCTGAGGGCGCCGATCCGGCTCGACACGGCCGAAGAGATCGCCGCGGCCCATCTGATGCGCGCGAGGCTCGGCCTGCCGGGCGGGCAGCTCGTGGCCAATCCGATCCCGGCCGAGGCGGAGATCCCGCTCGCCGAGATGGCGGCGGTGGTCGATCGCGCCATCGCGCGGGCCGAGGCGCAGGGCGTGGCTGCCAAGGCCGTAACGCCGTTCCTGCTCGACCTGATCTTCGATCTGACCGAGGGCCGGTCGCTCGAGGCCAACCGGGCGCTCGTCCTGTCGAACGCCCGGCTCGCGACCGACATCGCCCGCGCCATCGCCAGAGGCTGACCCGGGAGTTGCCCAAGGACCGCCCGTCAGAGGGCGGTCCAGCCCCCATCCACCGAGATCGTCGTCCCGGTGATCTGATCGGCCGCACCCGAGCAGAGGAACACGACCGTGCCGCCGATCTGTCCGGTCGTGGCGAACTGCCGCGAGGGCTGGCGGTCGAGCATCACCTCGCGGATCACCGTCTCGCGGTCCATGTCGTGCGCCTTCATCTGGTCGGGGATCTGGGCCTCGACCAGCGGCGTCAGCACATAGCCCGGGCAGATCGCGTTGCAGGTGATGCCCTTGCCCGCGGTTTCGAGCGCGGTGACCTTGGTGAAGCCCACCACCCCGTGCTTGGCCGCGACATAGGCCGACTTGTAGGGGCTCGCCGTCAGCCCGTGCGCCGAGGCGATGTTGACGATCCGCCCCCAGCCCTTCGCCCGCATCCCCGGCAGCGCCGCCGCCGTGGTGTGGAAGGCCGACGAGAGGTTGATCGCGAGGATCGCGTTCCACTTCTCGACCGGAAACTCCTCGATCGACGAGACATGCTGGATGCCCGCATTGTTCACGAGGATATCGCAGCCGCCCGCCGTCTCGATCAGCGCCCGGCACGCTTCGCCGTCCGACATGTCGGCCGCGATGTAGCGGCAGCTCACGCCATGTTCGCGGCCGATCTTCTCGGCCAGCGCGTGATCCTCGTCGCGGTCGGTGAAGGAGTTGATGACAATCTCGGCGCCGGCGCGCGCCAGCTCTTCGGCGCAGCCCAGCCCGATGCCCGAGTTCGAGCCGGTGACGATTGCCCGCTTGCCGTTCAGATCCATGATCCTGCCTCCCGTCATGTGCACTGGCCAAGACCTAGCCAATGGGCCGCGGGATGGCGAGATGGCACGGAGACCGGGGCGCCTGTCATTCGCGAAGCGCGAAAAAAAACGCCGGCGCGAAGCCGGCGTTAAGTCGTTGAGGCAGGTTTCATACAGGCAAGAAACCTATCGAGCAGTGGGATACTTATACGACCTTCTCCGCCGCTGTCCAAGGTAAAAGTTTGAAAAGGTTACCGCCCGCGGCTAAATCTGGCCCCCTGCGGATCGGCCACCGAGGAGCTGTTGCCCGAATGATACAGGAATTCCGGTCCCGCCTGAGGGGCGCCGCGATGGCTCTCGGGCTTGCCGTTCTGGGCACGACGCTGGCCGCCGAACCCCGGCACGGCATAGCTATGTATGGCGAACCGGCGCTTCCACCGGATTTTGTGTCTCTGCCATATGCAAATCCCGACGCGCCGAAGGGCGGCCGGATCGTGCTGGGCGAGACGGGCGGATTCGATTCCCTCAACCCCTACATCGTGAAGGGTCGCGCCCCCTATTCGCTCGCGCCGCTGACGGTCGAGACGCTGCTCGGCCGGTCGCTCGACGAGCCCTTCACGCTCTACGGGCTTCTGGCCGAATCGGTCGAGACGGACCCCGCCCGGACCTGGGTCGAATTCACGCTGCGCGAGGGCGCGCGGTTCTCGGACGGCACGCCCGTGACGGTCGGGGATGTGCTCTGGTCGTTCGAGATTCTCGGCACGAAAGGGATGCCGCGCTACTGGGGCGCGTGGCAGAAGATCGCGAGCGCCGAGCAGACGGGCCCGCGCTCGGTCCGCTTCACCTTCTCCGAGCAGGACCGCGAACTGCCGCTGGTGCTGGGTCTGCGCCCGATCCTGAAGAAGGCGCAGTGGGAGGGGCGCGACTTCGGCTCCTCGGGCTTCGAGGCGCCGATCGGCTCGGGCCCTTACATCCTCGAGAGCTTCGAGCCGGGCCGGGTGCTGCGCTACCGCCGGAACCCCGACTGGTGGGGGCGCGACCTGCCCTTCAACCGCGGCCTGCACAATCTCGACGAGGTGGTGGTCGAGTATTTCGGCGATGCGAGCGTGGCCTTCGAGGCGTTCAAGGCCGGCGCCCTCTCGGTCTATCGCGAGACGAGCGCCGCCCGCTGGGCCACTCACTACGGCTTCCCGGCCGTGCAGAGCGGCGCGATGGTCAAGTCCGAGATCCCGCATGGCCGCCCGTCCGGAATGGAGGGGCTGGTGATGAACACGCGCCGCGCCCCTTTCGCGGACTGGCGCGTGCGCGAGGCGATGCTCTTGGCCTTCGACTTCGACCTCATCAACCGCACGCTGACCGGCGGCGCCGAGCCGCGGATCGCCTCCTACTTCTCGAACTCCGCGCTCGGGATGGAGGCGGGGGCGCCTGCCACGGGGCGCGAGCGGGCGCTGCTCGAGCCCTTTGCGGCAGATCTGCTGCCCGGCACGCTCGACGGCTATGCCCTGCCCGCCACGCACGGCGCCTCGAACCGCGGCAACCTCCGCAAGGCCGCCCGGCTTCTCTCGGAGGCCGGCTGGCGGATCGAGGACGGGATGCTGGAAGGCCCCGGCGGCGAGCCCTTCGCCTTCGAGATCCTGCTGCCGCAGGGCGCGGATGCGATGATCGCGGCCGCGATCATCTACCGGCAGGCCCTGACGCGGCTCGGGATCTCGGCCCGCATCACGACCGTCGATCCGGCGCAGTTCAAGCAGCGGGTCGACAATCAGGATTTCGACATGACGAGCTTCCTGCGCTCGCTCACCCTCTCGCCCGGCAACGAGCAGCTCCTCTACTGGTCGGCCGAGGACAAGGATCTGCCCGGCTCGCGCAACCTGATGGGGATGGAGAGCCCCGCCGCCGAGGCCGTGATCCGGCACATGCTGGCCACCGACGATGCCGAGGAGTTTCAAGCCTCCGTGAGGGCGCTCGACCGGGTCCTGACCGCCGGTAGATATGTCATTCCGATGTGGTATTCTCGGGTCTCCCGGCTGGCGCACGACAGGCACCTGCGCTATCCGGCAAAAACACCCATCTATGGCGACTGGCCGGGCTTCCTGCCGGACGTCTGGTGGCAAGAAAAGTGAGAGCGAGCGGACGAAGATGAAGAAACTGGTGGTTCTGGCGGTCGTCGCGGCCGCCCTTCAGGGCTGCAACACGGTGGCAGGCGTGGGACAGGACATCACGGGCGGCGCGAACCGCGTCGGCAACTGGGTGATGGGCCCCGGCTACTGATCCGAGGCCGACGCCCGGCCTTCTCCTGACAGGAACAGAGGATCCGCCCGGCCCTTCCGCAGGGCCGGGCGGTTCTCATTGCGCCACGAACATCCGCTTCGGCGCCTGTTCGAGCTCGGCCACCCGGGCCTGAAGTGCTGCCAGATCGGCCTCGCGCGCGGTCAGGCGCTCGGCCAGCTCCTCGGGCGTGGGTGTCGGGACCTCCTCTTCCCGCGCCCCCGCAATGCCGCGGAAGAGCCGTGCGAAGAGCCGCGAGAGATCGTCCATGATGAGGAAGAAGGACGGCACGATCACGAGGCTCAGCACCGTTGAGACGATGATGCCGCCGATCACGGCCGTGGCCATCGGCGCGCGGAACGGCCCGCCCTCGCCCACGCCGAGAGCCGAGGGCAGCATGCCCGCCGACATGGCGATCGAGGTCATGACGATGGGGCGGGCCCGCTTGTGCCCGGCCTCGAGGATCGCCGAGAACCGGTCCATGCCCCGCGCCCGCATCTCGACCGCGAAATCCACGAGCAGGATCGCGTTCTTGGTCACGATCCCCATCAGCATCAGGATCCCGATCAGCACCGGCATGGAGAGCGCCGAGCCCGTCAGGATCAGCGCCGCGGCGACGCCGCCGATGGCCAGCGGCAGCGAGAAGAGGATGGTGAAGGGCTGAAGCACCGAGCGGAACAGCAGGATCAGCACGGTCAGCACCAGCATGAGCCCGAGGATCATCGCATTGCCGAAGCTCGTCATCAGCTCCTGCTGCACCTCGGCGTCGCCCGCTTCCTGAATGCGGACGGTGGGCGGCAGCTCGACGCTTTCGGTGATCTCCTTGAAGCGCGCCGAGGCGGTGCCGAGCGCCACGCCCACCGGCAGGTTCGCCCCGATGGTCGCGCGCCGCTCGCGGTTCAGCCGGTCGACGACGCTCGGACCTTCGGCGATGCGGATATCGGCCACGGCCGAGAGCGGCACCTGCGCCCCCGAGGCGGTGGTGACCTTCAGCGCCGCGATGCGCGCCAGATCGCCCCGCGCCGCCGTCGCGAGTTGCACCCGCACCGGGATCTGGCGCCCGTCGAGCGAGATCTTGGCGAGGCTCGCGTCGATGTCGCCGATGGTCGCCACCCGCACGATCTCGGCGATCTGCGCCGTGGTCACCCCAAGCCGGGCCGCCTCGTCGCCCCGCGGGGTGATCTGCAGCTCGGGTCGTGGCAGCGCACCCTCCGAGGCCACATCGGCCAGCAGCGGATCGCCCCTGAGCGCGGATTCGAGCCGCGCCACCGCGGTGTTCAGGTCGGCCTCGCTGCTCGAGAGGATCGAGAAGCTCAGGTCGCGCTCGCCCCGGTCGTTCAGCTTGAAGGCGCGCGCGTCCGGCACGTCGGCGATCCGCGCGAAGATCTCGGCCTCGATCTCGTTCTGCGGCCGGACGCGGCCCTCGGGCGTCATCTGCGGCACGAACGGCCCCACGAGCGGCAGCCGCCCGGCCAGTGTCACGATGCGGTAGCTGAGCCGGTGGTCGAGTTTCTCGAGCAGCACCGTCACCGCCGCGCGGCGAATGTCGCGCTCGCCCGTGGGCGAGGCGCCGCCCAGCACGAAGACATTCTCCACCCCTTTCACGTCGCGGATCCGGTCGAGGATCGCCTGCGTCGTCCGGTCGGTCTCGTCGAGCGAGCTGCCGGGGGCGAGCTCCACGCTGAGCGGGATGCGGCTCACGTCCTCGGGCGGGATGAAGCTGCCCGGAATGCGCAGCATGAAGAACATGGACACAGCGAAGACCCCGATGGCCCCCAGAAGCGTGAGATAGCGAAAGCGCAGGGTCTGGCGCACGAGGCCCAGATAGCCGCGCATGATGAAGCCGTCGCCGTGCGACTTCTCGTCGGCATCCTTCGAGCGCATGAGATAGGCCGCCATCATCGGCGTGATGAGCCGCGCCACGAGCAGCGAGAAGAGCACCGAAATGGCGACGGTGAGGCCGAACTGGGCGAAATATTGCCCCGGGATCCCGGGCATGAACGAGACCGGCACGAAGACCGCGACGATGGTGAGCGACGTGGCGATCACCGCCATGCCGATCTCGTCGGCCGCGTCGATGGCCGCGCGGTAGGGCGACTTGCCCATGCGGATGTGGCGCGCGATGTTCTCGATCTCGACGATGGCATCGTCGACGAGGATGCCGGTGGCGAGCGTGATGGCGAGGAAGCTCACGAGGTTGAGCGAGAAGCCCAGGAGATCCATCACCCAGAAGGTCGGCACCGCCGAGAGCGGCAGCGCCACCGCCGCGATGAAGGTCGCGCGCCAGTTGCGCAGGAAGGCCAGCACCACGAGCGTGGCCAGAAGCGCCCCCTCGAGAAGCGTGTGGAGCGCCGCCTCGTAGTTGCCGTAGGTGTAGAAGACCGTGTCGTCCACCAGTTCGGCGCGGACCTCGGGATGCGCCCGCGCGAGATCGGCCAGTACCGCATTCACGGTCTCGGCCACCGACACTTCGCTCGCGCCCTTGGCGCGGAAGACCGCGAAGGTCACCACCGGCTCGCCGTTGAAGCGCGAGAAGGAGCGCAGCTCCTCGTAGCTGTCCACCACCTCGCCCAGATCCGAGAGCCGCACGAAGCGCCCCGAGGGCAGCGCGATGGTCGTGGCGGCGAGCCGCCCGGCCGTCGCCGCATCGCCCAGCACGCGGATCGCCTGCTCGCCCTGCCCGAGCTCGGCCCGGCCCGAGCCGAGATTGGCATTCGTCGCGCGGAGCTGCGTGTTCACCTGCGGCGCGGTGATGCCGAAACTGTCGAGCTTCACCGGATCGAGCTCCACCCGGATCTCGCGCTCGGCCCCGCCGTAGCGGTCCACCCGGCCGATGCCGGGCTTGCCCTGAAGCGCGCGGGTGATCGTGTCGTCCACGAACCAGGACAGTTCCTCGATGGTCATGTTCGGCGAGGAGACGGCGAAGGTCATGATCGCCTGCCCCTCGACATCGATGCGCGTCACGATGGGCGCCTCGATCCCGCCCGGCAGGTCGCCGCGGATCTGGTCGATGGCGTCCTTCGTGTCCTGCACCGCCTTTTCGGTGGGCACCTCCATGCGGAACTCGACGACGGTGGTCGAACGGCCGTCCACCACGGTCGAGGTGATATTCTTTACCCCGGTGACGCCCGCCACCGCATCCTCGATCTCCTTGGTGACCTGCGTCTCCATCTCGGCGGGCGCGGCGCCGGCCTGATCGACCGTCACCGCCACCAGCGGCACGTCGATGTTCGGGAAGCGCGTGATGGGCAGCGTGTTGAAGGCCTGCCAGCCCAGCACCATCAGCAGGACGAAGCCGAGGAGCGGCGCGACCGGATTGCGGATCGACCAGGCGGAGAAGTTCATCGCGGGCGCCTCAGTTGACGGGTTCGGCGGGGACCGGGTTCACCCGGTCTCCGGGGCGCACGAAGGCGCCGGCCTTCGTCACCACGAGGTCGTTCGAGAACAGCCCCTCGACGATCTCGACCATGCCGCGGTCGCGGATGCCCGTGGTGACGGGCGTCCGCTCCACCTCGCCGCCCTGACGCACGCGCAGGACCGTCGCGCCGTCGGCGCCGCCGCTGACCGCCGTCACCGGCACCGCCAGTGCGTCGCGCTCGCTCACGAGAATCTCGGCCTCGGCGAACATGCCCGAGCGCACGGCCTCCCTGTGGCCTATGGCGATGCGCGCACGGCCGAGGCGGGTGGCCGTGTCGATGGTGGGCTCGACCAGCCGGACCGTCCCTTCGAGCGGCTCTGCCGCGCCGAGCGTGCGGATCAGCACCGTCTGCCCGGGCCTGAGCCGCAGCAGATCCTGCTCGGCCACATCGGCAAAGAGCTCGAGCTGCCCGTCGCGCAGCAGTGTGAACATGGGCTCGCCCTGCGCCGAGGCGATGGCGCCGACCTTGGCCGTGCGCGAGACGATCTCGCCAGCCACCGGCGCCACCACGGACGTGCGGTTCAGCTGCAGCTCGATATTGGCCAGCTGCGCCTCGGCCAGCGCCACCTGCGCCCGCGCGGCCTCGAGCGTTTGGCGCGCAACCATCACGCGGGCATTGGCCGAGACCGACGCGGCCTGCGCCGTATCGGCCGCCGCCTGCGAGGCCGCGCCCTGCTGGCGGAGCTGCGCGGTGCGCCGGTTCACCCGCTCGGCCTCGTCGGCGGAGGCCTTGGCCTCGAGCACCTGCGCCTCGGCCTGCGCAATGGTGGCGCGCGCCGAGGCGAGCGAGGCGGTGAACTGGCTCTTCTGCAGTTCGAGCGTCGAGACCGACAGGCGCGCCAGCACCTGCCCCTCGGCCACGGTATCGCCCACGTCGGCCTCGAGCGTCTCGATGGGCTGGCCCTCGATCAGCGGCTGGACCTGCACGAGCTCGACCGCGCCGATCAGCCCCGAGGCGATCACCCGGTCGCGCATCGGCCGGCGTACGACGGTCGAGACCGTGATGGCGGGCAGGGCCTGAGCGCCTGCGGCCGGGGTGGCGGCCTCCTGCGCGGGGCTCGCCCAGGGCATCAGACCGGCAAGAAGGGCAATCGTCATCACGCGCCGCATGGCAGACCTCTCGCTTTCGAAGCACCCTGCGCCTCGCACCGTGCCACCTCGTCGAGGGTGGCGTCGATGCTGCGCAGCAGAAGGGATTTCAGTTCGACCGCCCCGGCCCGCTTCTGCGGCCAGTCGAGCGCCCAGGCCCGCACCAGCATCACGAGGAAGGCGGCATGGGCTGCAAAGCGCGCCTCGGACTCGGCCGGAGGTTGCCCCGTCACGCGGGCGAAGATCCCGAGGAAGGCCCGGCGGATCTCCGTCTCCATGCGTTCGCAGATGCCGGCGATCTCGGGGTTGCGGTGCGCCATGGCGGTGATCTCGGCCCAGAGCGGCGCATCCTCCTCGCAGAGCTCCACTTCGATCCGGTAGCGCAGGATCTCGCGCAGCCGCGCCATCGGATCGTCGGACGAGACCACGGCGGCGAAGTCGCGCTCGACGCCTTCGAGATCGCGCCGCACGATCGCCTCGACGATGGCGGCCTTCGAGGGAAAGTAGCGGTAGAAGTTGCCGACGCTCATGCCCGCGGCGCGGGCCAGATCCTGCATCGAGGCGCCGTCGAACCCCTTCACGGCGAAGGTGCCGCGGATCTGATCGAGGATCTCGTCGCCGCGCGGAACGGGGGCAGAGCTGTCGGGCATGAGGCCTCGTGCGGCTGGCGAATGAACGTTCATTCGCACATAGAGAGCCGTCAGGCAAGATCAAGAGGGCGTGAGGCGCCCCCGCTTGCATCGCCCGACAGGCAGGCGTAGCACGAGGTGGCGCATCGCCGCAGGGTTCCCGTCCGGGGATGACCGCCGCGGCCCACCCCCCAACGTAGGATTTCCAAAGGAGCGGCCATGATCCGCCTCGACATCTTCTCGGATCCCGTCTGCCCCTGGTGCTACATCGGCAAGGCGCATCTGGACCGCGCGCTCGAGACGCGCCCCGACCATCCGTTCCTCATCGAATGGCATCCCTTCCAGCTCAATCCCGACATGCCCCCCGAAGGGATGGACCGGCGCAGCTACCTCGAAACCAAGTTCGGCGGGCGTCAGGCCGCGGTCGAGGCCTATGCCCCGGTGCAGGCCGCGGCCGAGGCGGCGGGGCTCGAGATCGACTTTTCCGCCATCGAACGCACGCCCAACACGCTCGACGCGCACCGGCTGATCCATTGGGCCGGGCTCGAGGGGCGGCAGGCGGCGGTGGTCTCCGCCCTCTTCCGCGGCTATTTCCGCGAAGGGCTCGACATCGGCGTGCCCGAGGTGCTGGCCGACATCGCCGGGCGCTGCGGCATGGACAGGGCGCTGACGCTCCGGCTGCTCTCCTCGGATGGCGACCGCGAGGATCTGGCCGCGCGGGATGCGGATGCGCGCGCCAAGGGCGTGCGGGCGGTGCCCACCTTCCTCGTCGCCCGCCGCCATGTGGTGCCCGGCGCGCAGCCGGTCGAGCTCTGGCAGCAGGTGATCGACGAACTGGCCGCAGCCCGGGACGCCGACGCATGACTTCCCTCGCAGGCTCCCCCGAGAGCGGGCGGCTCTCGAAGCCCGAATTCGTCGGCATGATCGCGATGCTCTTCGCGACCGTGGCCTTTTCCATCGATTCCATGCTGCCCGCCCTGCCCCAGATCGCGGCCGAGCTGAGCCCGGACGCGCCGAATCGCGCGCAGCTGATCCTCACGAGCTTCGTCCTCGGCATGGGGATCGGCACCATCTTTGCGGGCCCGCTCTCGGACCGGTTCGGGCGCAAGAAGGTCATCATGGGCGGCGCCGTGCTCTATTGCCTCGCCGCGCTCTGCGCCTGGGCGGCCCCCACGCTCGAGTTCATGCTGCTGGCCCGCGTGGCGGGCGGGCTCGGCGCTGCGGCTCCGCGGGTCGTGTCGCTGGCGCTCGTCCGCGACCTCTACCGCGGGCGCGAGATGGCGCGGATCATGAGCTTCGCCATGCTGATCTTCACGCTGGTACCGGCGGTGGCGCCGCTTCTCGGCACGGTCGTGATCGAGGCCCTGGGCTGGCGCGGCATCTTCCTGTCGTTCCTCGGCTTTTCGGCCGTGTCGATCCTCTGGGTCTCGCTGCGCCAGCCCGAAACGCTCCCGCCCGAGGCGCGCCGCCCCTTCTCGACCGAGGGGCTGGTCTCGGCCTTCCGCGAGGTGCTCTCGCACCGGGTGATCCTCACCGCCATCGGGGTGCAGACGCTGGTGTTCGGCGCGCTCTTCGGCACGCTCTCCTCGACCCAACAGGTCTTCGACACGACCTGGGGCCGGGCCGAGAGCTTCCCGCTCTGGTTCGCGGCCATCGCCCTGATGGCGGGCAGCGCGAGCCTCGTGAATGCGGCCCTCGTCATGCGGCTCGGGATGCGCTTTCTCGTGACGGTCGCGCTCGGCGTGCAGTTCCTCGTCTCGCTCGGCATGTGGGGGATGAACGTGGCCGACCTCTGGCCGGCGGCGCTGGCCTTCCCGGCCTATGTGGCTTGGACGACGGGGGTGTTCTTCACCGCGGGCCTCACGCTCGGCAACCTCAATGCGCTGGCGATGGAGCCTGTCGGCCATATCGCGGGCATGGCGGCGTCGGTCATCGGCTCGATCGCGACGGTTCTCGCCGTCTGCCTCGCCGCGCCGCTGGGCCTCGCCTTCGACGGGACGCCGCTGCCGCTCATGCTGGGCGTGGCCTGCTTTGCGGGGCTGGGCTACCTGCTGATCCGCTCGCTGCCCCGGAACTGATCGCCTGCCACGCAGGGATGGCCTCCGGGCCATCCCTGTCGTTTTCCGTCTGCAGGCCGAAGGCGCGACCCGGCCAGGCCTGGCTGCGGCCATTCTCCCGCTGCGCGATGGATCCTGCCTTCGCTCGACTTGCCGGGGGGCGACCCCTGTCCCGCGACGGGGTGGCCGATGCCGGCCTCAACCCTGCCCCGCAGTCACCTGCCCGCCGGACGGGCCTCCTGTGTCCTCCCGCAGGGAGACGGACCCCATCCCCTGCCTTCGCCTAGCCCGCAGGTCGAGCGACCTTGGCGGGGGTCTTCTCCGGCTTCACCACCTTCTCGGCCAGATCGCGGGCGATGGCGAAGGCGCCCTTGATCCGTTCGCCTTCGGTCTTCCAGTCGCGCGCGAGCACGATCTTGTTGTCCTTCACCCGCGCCGTCTCGCCCTGCGCCTTGATGAAATCCACAAGGCCCGCCGGATTGGCGAACTTGTCGTTGTGGAACTGGACCGTCGCCCCGCGCGGGCCGGTCTCGAGCCGCGAGATGCCCGCGCGCTTGCACATGGCCTTGATGCGCACCACGAGGAGGAGCGTGTTGACCTCGCGCGGCAGCGGGCCGAACCGGTCGATCAGCTCGGCCGCGAACCCTTCGAGCTCGACCTTGGTCGTGAGACCCGAGAGCCTGCGGTAAAGCCCGAGCCGCACGTCGAGATCGGGCACGAACTCCTCGGGGATCAGCACGGGGACGCCGAGGTTGATCTGCGGCGCCCATTGCTCGTCGGGTTCACTCAGGCCCTGCAGCTCGCCCGAGCGGATCTTCTGGATCGTCTCCTCCAGCATCTGCTGGTAAAGCTCGTAGCCCACCTCCTTGATATGGCCCGATTGTTCCTCACCGAGGAGGTTGCCAGCGCCGCGCAGGTCGAGGTCGTGCGAGGCGAGATTGAAGCCCGCGCCGAGACTGTCGAGGCTGGCGAGCAGCCGCAGCCGCTTGATCGCCTGCGGCGTGAGCGGCGCGCGCGGCTTCGTCGTGAGATAGCAATAGGCCCGCGTCTTGGCCCGGCCCACCCGGCCGCGGATCTGATAGAGCTGGCTCAGCCCGAACATGTCGGCGCGGTGCACGATCATCGTGTTGGCGGTCGGGATGTCGAGGCCCGACTCTACGATCGTCGTCGCCAGAAGCACGTCGAATTTGCCGTCGTAGAAGGCATTCATCCGCTCGTCGAGCTCGCCCGCCGCCAGCTGGCCGTGCGCCACCACATAGGAGACCTCAGGCACATGGTCGCGCAGGAAGGCCTCCATGTCGGGCAGATCCGAGAGCCGCGGGACGACGAAGAAGCTTTGCCCGCCCCGATACCGCTCGCGCAGGAGCGCCTCGCGGATCGTCACCGTGTCGAATTCCGAGACGTAGGTGCGGATGGCGAGCCGGTCCACGGGCGGCGTCGCGATGATCGAGAGGTCCCGCACGCCCGTCAGCGACAGCTGCAGCGTCCGCGGAATGGGCGTCGCGGTCAGCGTCAGCACATGGACCTCGGAGCGCATCTCCTTCAGCCGCTCCTTGTGCGACACGCCGAAATGCTGCTCCTCGTCGATGATGAGGAGCCCGAGGTTCTTCAGCTTCACGCCCTTGGCCAGAAGCGCGTGAGTGCCGATGCAGATATCCACCGTGCCGTCGGCGAGGCCCGCCCGCGTCTCGGCTGCCTCCTTGGCCGAGACGAAGCGCGACAGTTGACGCACCTTCATCGGAAAGCCGCGGAAGCGCTCGGCAAAGCTGCGGAAATGTTGACGGGCGAGAAGCGTGGTCGGGCAGATGACGGCCACCTGCATGCCCGCCAATGCCGCCACGAAGGCCGCCCGCATCGCGACCTCGGTCTTGCCGAAGCCCACATCGCCCACCACGAGCCGGTCCATCGGGCTGCCGGATTCGAGGTCCTTCACCACATCCGCGATGGCCGACAGCTGGTCGTCCGTCTCTTGATAGGGGAAGCGGGCCGAGAAGGCCTCCCAGAGCGAATGCGGCGCCTCGAGGATCGGCGCATGGCGCAGGTGCCGCTCGGCCGCGATCCGCATGAGCCGCTCGGCAATCTCGCGGATCCGCTCCTTGAGGCGCGCCTTCTTGGCCTGCCACGCCCCGCCGCCCAGCTTGTCGAGCAGCCCCTCTTCGTGCCCGTAGCGGCTCAGAAGCTCGATATTCTCGACCGGCAGGTAGAGCTTCGCGTCCTCGGCATAGACGAGATGCAGGTAATCGTGCGGCGGCCCCGGCTTGTTCGAGGGCGGCTGCGGCACCCGCAGCGTCTCGAGGCCCATGTAGCGGCCCACGCCATGCTCGACATGGACGACGAGATCGCCGGGCGTCAGCGTGTCGTGCTCGCGCAGGAAGTTCTCGGCCTTCCGGCGCTTCTTCGGCTTCGAGATCAGCCGGTCGCCCAGCACGTCCTGTTCCGAGATCACGGCGAGGCCCGGCGCGGTGAAGCCCTGCTCCAGCGCCCAGACCATCAGATGCGTGCCGCCGCGTCCCTCGGGCACGTCGCGGATGTCCTGCGCGAGCTTCGTGCCCTGCAGGCCGGCTTCCTCGAGAAGCCCCTTCAGCCGCTCGCGCGCGCCTTCGGACCAGCTGGCGATCACCACCTGCCGATCCTCGCGCAATCTGCAAACATGATCGACCAAGGCACCGAACAGGCTGATGTTTTCGGCCTGACGCTCGGGCGCGAAGCTGCGCCCCATCCGCCCGCCCGCATCGAGGACGCCCGGCCCGGGGCTCTGGGCCAGCGGCGAGAGCTGGATCACCCGGTGCCCGGCCACGGCCGCCTCCCAGGCGGCCTCGTCGAGATAGAGGAGATCCGGCGCGGCAGGCTTGTAGACCGTGTCGAGCCGGCCCTTCGCCGTCATCGCCTCGCGCCGCGCGTCATACTGGTCGGCGATCCCCTCCCAGCGCGAGATCCGCGCGGGCGTCACCTGATCGTCGAGCATCACGCTCGCCTCGGGCAGATAGTCGAAGAGCGTCTCGAGCCGCGCGTGGAAGAAGGGCAGCCAGTGCTCCATCCCCTGATGCTTGCGGCCCGCCGACACGGCTTCGTAGAGCGGGTCGTCCGTCCCCGCCGCGCCGAACTCGATCCGATAGTTCTGGCGGAAGCGGGTAATGGCACCCTCGTCCAGCATCACCTCCGACACCGGGGCCAGCTCCACGAGGTCGAGCTTCTCGACCGTGCGCTGGGTCTCGGGGTCGAAGCGGCGCGCCCCGTCCAGCACATCGCCGAAGAAATCGAGCCGCACCGGCCCCGCCACACCCGGCGGATAGATGTCGACGATGCCGCCGCGGATCGCATAGTCGCCGGGCTCCGTCACCGTGTCGGTGAGCGAGAATCCCATGCGGGCGAGATAGGACCGGAGCCGTTCTTCATCCACCCGGTCGCCCACGCGGGCCGAGAAGGAGGCCGCCCGCAGCACCTCGCGCGCAGGAATGCGCTGGGTCGCGGCATTGAGCGTGGTCAGCAGGACGAAGGCCCCCGGCATCCCGTGCGCCAGGGCGGCGAGCGTCGCCATCCGCCGCGCCGAAATCTCGGGGTTGGGCGAGACCCGGTCGTAGGGCAGACAGTCCCAGGCCGGAAGCTCCAGCACCACGGCGCGCGGCGCCATGACGGCCAGCGCCGTGCGCATGGCCTCGAGCCGCTTGTCGTCGCGCGCGACGTGAATGACAGGGGCACCGCGGTCGAGCTCTTTCGCGACCAGCCGGGCATCGTAGCCCTCGGGCGCACCGCCGAGGAGGATCCGCGTTCCGTTCTGCATGAGGCTCACTTAACAGGGCGCGCCGCCGCGTCAACGGCCTGCGTGCGGCGTTGCTGCACGGCGGCTCCCAGGGCCTGTCAGAGCGCGCCGATGCGCAGGTTCTGATACATCCCCCAGAGGGCGGTGAAGAAGATCGCGACCACCCCCAGCCCCTGCACCCGCCGCCGATGCCAGGAGAGCGCGTGGTAAAGGTCCGGCCCCGCCAGATCCTCGATCCGGAGCGCGGTGCGGTGGCTCATGCCGGCCACGAGCATCATGGGAAAGCCGAGGCAGAACAGCGCCTGCGCGAATTCGAGCCCGTAGCGGAAGCCGAGGATCCCCAGCGCGGTCAGCAGGAACGAGGCCAACGCCACGACCCAGAGGCCCGCGGCCTCGCCGATGTGGCGGAGGCGGCCTGCATAGATGCAGGCCAGCTGATGGACATCCTCGCCCGCGCGCCCGCCCTGCCGGCGCGCCCGCTGCACCAGATCCCAGGGCACGCCCATCACCCAGTGGCTCGCCGTCGACCACATCACCGCCAGCGCGATCCAGAACCAGAGGTTCGAGAAGGAACGGAAATCGATCACCTCGGAAATACGGACGTAGAAATCCACCTGCGGCCTGCCCTCCTGCCCGGACGATCCTGCATACCGCCCTTGCGGCATTCGTACCCTTGAGATGGGGGTCTTTCCATGGCAGGCACAAGGAAATTTCCAAGCACGGGCACCGCGTGCCCGTGACGTTCCCGAGGACAGCCATGCGCCCGATCCAAGCCGCCTATCCCCATGCCCGCTTCCGCCGCACCCGCCGCACCGACGCGCTGCGCCGGCTCACGCAGGAATATACGCTGACCACGGGCGATCTGATCTGGCCGCTCTTCGTGCGCGACGGGGAGAATATCGAAGAGCCGATCCACTCCATGCCGGGCGTCGTGCGCCGCTCGGTCGACCGGATCGTGGCCGCGGCCGAAGAAGCGGCGAGCCTCGGCATCCCGGCCGTCTGCCTCTTTCCCTATACCGATCCGTCCTTGAAGACCGAGCTCTGCGAGGAGGCCTGGAACCCCTGCAACCTCGCCAACCGGGCGATCCGCGCCATCAAGGCCGCGGTGCCCGAGCTGGCCGTCATGACCGATGTGGCGCTCGATCCCTACAATGCCAACGGCCACGACGGGCTGGTGCGCGACGGGATCATCCTGAACGACGAGACGGTCGAGGCGCTGGTCCGGATGGCGCTGGCGCAGGCCGAGGCGGGCGCGGACATCCTCGGGCCGTCGGACATGATGGATGGCCGCATCGGCGCGATGCGGATCGCGCTCGAGGCGGCGGGCCACAAGGATGTGGCGATCCTCTCCTATTCGGCGAAATATGCCTCGGCCTTCTACGGCCCGTTCCGCGATGCGGTGGGCGCCTCGGGCGCGCTCAAGGGCGACAAGAAGACCTACCAGATGGATCCCGGCAACTCGGACGAGGCGCTGCGGCTGATCGAGCGCGACCTGCGCGAGGGCGCCGACATGGTGATGGTGAAGCCCGGGATGCCCTATCTCGACATCTGCCGGCGGGTGAAGGACGCTTTCGGCGTGCCGACCTACGCCTATCAGGTCTCGGGCGAATATGCGATGATCCGGGGCGCGGCCGACCGCGGCTGGATCAAGGGCGAGGCCGCGATGATGGAGAGCCTGCTCTGCTTCAAGCGCGCGGGCTGCGACGGCATCCTCACCTATTTCGCCCCCGAGGCGGCACGGCTTCTGAACGGCATGGGCTGACGCATCGGCACCGGGCTGCCGCGGCCGGGACGCTTCGGGCTGACAAAGGGCGAAGAACGCGATATAAGTGTCCGTCAGGGGACGAAGATCCCCGCCCCAGGGACTTGAGGCGGAATGAGGGTTTCCATGGCTGATTATTCGAGACGGGCTTTTCTCGGCACCGCCGGCGCGGCGCTGGCGCTTGTGGCAGGCTGTGCCAACGGCGTCGGCAACAACAATGCGGCGGTGATCGATGCGCGGGTGGATGCCACGCGCGACTATCTCTTCAACCGCTACCCCGGCACGCGCGACCTCGCCCGCGATGCCAGGGGCGTGCTCTACATGCCGCTCGTGACCGAGGCGGGCTTCGGCGTGGGCGGCGCCTACGGCCGCGGCGCGCTCCGCATCAACGACATCACGGTGGACTATTACTCGGCCACCCGCGCCACCATCGGCTTCCAGATCGGCGCGCAGCAATATGCCCATGCGCTCTTCTTCATGACCGAGCAGGCGCTGGCCGACTTCCGCGCCGGCACCGGCTGGGCGGTGGGCGCGGACGTGCGCTACGCCACGCCCGATCAGGGCGCGAGCCTCGGCAAGGAAACGACCGAGATCCAGCCCGTCGTGGCGCTGGTCTTCGGCCAGTCCGGCCTGATCGCCGGAGCGACGCTCGGCGGCGTGAAATATTCGCGCATCATCCCCTGAACGGGCCATCTCTCGCGATCCGGGCCCCGGGAGCCGCTCCCGGGGCCCTTTCCATGTGCACCTGCCGGGCCTTGGGCCTTGCGGCGCACGGGGTTGGTCCGCGCGGTCGTCGCCCATGCGGGAGCAGAGGAAGGACCGCCCGACGCTGCGGCAAAGGCGCAGGCGCCGGGGGCATTCCGTTTGCGGATCGCGGGTGGCAGCCTCAGCGCGTGAGGCGCTTGATGAGCGCGGAGGTGTCCCAGCGCCCGCCGCCCATCTGCTGGACCTCCTTGTAGAACTGGTCGACCAGCGCCGTCACCGGCAGGCTCGCCCCCACCTCGTCGGCGGTCCGCAGGCAGATGCCCAGATCCTTGCGCATCCAGTCCACCGCAAATCCGTAGTCGAACTTGCCGTCGAGCATCGAGCCATGCCGGTTCGCCATCTGCCAGCTGCCCGCGGCGCCCTGGCTGATGACCTCGACCACGGCCTTGCCGTCCATGCCCGCCTTCTCGCCGAAGGCCAGCGCCTCGGCCAGCCCCTGCACCAGCCCCGCGATGCAGATCTGGTTCATCATCTTGGCGATCTGGCCCGAGCCGCTCTCGCCGAGCCTGCGGCAGACGCGGGCATAGGCCGCCATCACCGGCTCGGCCGCGGCATAATGCGCCTCCGAGCCGCCGCACATGATCGACAGGACGCCGTTCTCGGCCCCCGCCTGTCCGCCCGAAACCGGCGCATCGACGAAGCCCAGACCGAGCCCGTCCGCCTCGGCCGCAAGCTCGCGCGTGACCTGCGCGGAGACGGTGGTGTGATCGACGAAGATCGCGCCCCGCTCCATGCCCGCGAACGCGCCGCTCTCGCCGCGGCAGATCGAGCGCAGATCGTCGTCGTTGCCCACGCAGGCCATCACGAATGCGGCACCCTCGGCGGCCTCGGCCGGCGTGGCGGCCGCGCGTCCGCCATGCTGCGCGGCCCAGGCCTCGGCCTTGGCGGGGCTGCGATTGTAGACCGTCACCTCGTGCCCCCTGGCCGCGAGATGCCCCGCCATCGGGAAGCCCATGACCCCCAGTCCCAGAAATGCCAGCTTGGCCATGATCTTCCTCCCGATTGCCGTCATGTCACGGATCGACTAGGAACCATTCCGACCTCTCGCGTCAAGGACGGGCCCCATGATCGTCGTCTTCCGCTGGCTCCTGCGCATCTTCACCGGCCTCGTGGTGCTCGCGCTCGTGGCCACGCTGATCGGCTACTATTTCCTGTCGCGCTCGCTGCCCGACTATAACGAGAGCTTCCGCATCGAGGGCCTCTCGGGCCCGGTCGAGATCGTGCGCAACGATGCCAACGTGCCCCATATCTTCGGCAAGACCGACGAGGATGTCTATTTCGCACTGGGCTTCGCCCATGCGCAGGACCGGCTCTGGCAGATGGTCACGATGCGGCGCACGGCGCAGGGGCGGCTGTCGGAAGTGTTCGGCGAGCGGACGCTGAAGATCGACGAGCTCATGCGCCGCTACGACCTCTACGGGCTCGCCCAGAGCTCGGTCGAGGCGCAGGATCCCGAGACGCGCGCGGCGCTCGAGGCCTATGCCCGCGGCGTCAACGCCTGGATCGCGGAGGTGAATGCAGATGCCCGCGGCCGCGGGGCGCCGGAGTTCTTCCTCTTCTCGAACGAGATCGCGGTCTGGCGTCCGGCCGACAGCATCGCGCTCATCAAGCTGATGGCGCTTCAGCTCTCGTCGCACCTGCAATCCGAGGTGCTGCGGGCGCGGGCCTCTCTGCTCTTGCCCGACGCAAGGGTGGCGGACCTCCTGCCCGATGTGCCGGGGGCGGGCGTGATCGCCCTGCCTTCCTACGCGAGCCTCGTGCCGGGACCTTTCCCGGCGCTTCGCAAGGCCGAGCATGTCGAGGATCCGCTCTCGCCCTTCCACACGAAGAGCCTTTCCGGCGCCTCGAACGCCTGGGCCGCGGCCCCCTCGCGCTCGGCCGCGGGCGGATCGCTTCTGGCCAACGACCCGCATCTGGGCTTCACCGCCCCCTCGATCTGGTATCTGGCCCGGCTCCAGCTTGCCTCGGGGGGCGTGATCGGCGCGACCCTGCCCGGCGTGCCCGCTGTGCTCCTCGGCCGGTCGAACCGGCTCGGCTGGGCCCTGACCTCGGCCTATCTCGACGATCAGGACGTCCATATCGAGGAAGTGAACCCCGAGAACCACGAGGAATATCGCACGCCCGACGGCTGGAAGCGGTTCGAGACCCGCCGCTCGATCATCAAGGTGAAGGACGCACGCCCGATCACCATCACCCTGCGCTGGACCGACAACGGCCCCGTCCTGCCGGGCACCCACTACGATCTCGCCGCCATCACGCCCCCCGGCCATGTGGCCTCGTTGTCCTGGACGGCGCTCTCGCCCGCGGACACGTCGATGAGCGCGGCCGTCCGGCTGATGAAGGCCGCGAGCATCGACGAGGCGATCGAAGCGGGGCGCCTCTTCGTGGCGCCGGCGCAGAACCTGATGCTCGCGGACACGCAGGGGGTGGCGCTGCAGACCGTGGGGGCGATGCCCCGCCGCGATCCCGCGCACCAGTCGAAGGGGCGGATGCCCTCGCCCGGCTGGATCGCCGGGAACCGCTGGCAGGGCACCTTCCCCTACGAGGAGAACCCGCGTGTGGTGGATCCCGAGACGGGCATCCTCGGCAATACCAACAACAAGACGGTGGACCGCCCCTTCCCGCTCCATGTCTCGTTCGACTGGGGCGACACGCAGCGCATCCAGCGCTGGCTCGCGCTGATGAAGAGCCGTGAGGTCCATACCCGCGAGAGCTTCATCGAAGCGCAGCTCGACACCGTCTCGCCCACGGCGCGGAACCTCCTGCCGCTGGTGGCGGCGGATCTGTGGTTCACCGGCGAGGCCGCGCCCGAGGGCACGCCCGAGCGGCTGCGACAGCGGGCGCTGGCGCTGCTTGCGGAATGGAACGGCGAGATGAACGAGCATCTGCCCGAACCGCTGATCTACATGGCCTGGATGCGGGCGCTGCAGGACCGGCTGATCCGCGACGAGCTGGGCCCGCTCGCCGACGAGTTCGACCATCTGCAGCCCGATTTCGTCGAGCGCGTCTACCGCAACACGGGCGGCGCCTCGGTCTGGTGCGACATCATCCAGTCGGCCGCCACCGAGAGCTGCACCGACATCGCGCGCATGGCGCTCGACGATGCGCTGGTGCGGCTGACCGAGGACTGGGGCCCGAATGTCGAAAGCTGGCGCTGGGGCGACGCGCATCAGGCCACCCACGACCATCCGACGCTGGGTCAGGTGCCGGTGCTGCGCTATTTCGTGAACATCCGCCAATCCACCTCGGGCGGCGACCAGACGCTGATGCGGGGCGTGACGCGCGGCACGGGGCCCAACCCCGACGAGAATGTGGCGGGCGCGGGCTATCGCGGCGTCTATGATTTCGCCGACCCGGATTCGTCGGTCTTCATCACCTCGACCGGCCAGTCGGGTCACCCGCTCTCGCGCTTTTACGACAATCTGGGCGAGCTCTGGCGGCGGGGAGAATATATTCCGATGTCGCTCGACCCCGGCCTCGCCCGAGCAGCCGCCGTGGGCATCACCCATCTCGAGCCCGCCGCCGCGGCCGACTGACGGCCGCGCCCCCCGAAGACGGCTGCGGCCGACAGCCATCGCCGCCTGCCGGCCTCACGACTGTGCACAGACGAAGGACAAGCCGTCCGCCGAATGGCTCCCCCGTGCGCCGTTCGCGGTCCGAAGATAGAAGAAGAAGAGACCCGTGGCGGTGATGATGATCGGCACGATCATGGGCGAGATCAGGATCGCCATGATCGCGCGCCGGCAGGGCATCTCCGGGCGCGGGCTCCCCACACCGCCGACCCGGTCCTGCCCACGCGCAGAACAGCTCCTTCACTCTGCCCAAATATCCTCGGGGGGAGGGACCGGCCGCAGGGCCGGGCCCCGGGGGGCAGACAGCCCCCCGCCTTCGCGGCAGAAGCTCAAGCGCAGAACCGTCCGTCCCGGCGGCGCCACCGCAGAGGGCAAGGAGCCTCGCCGAAGAGCTCCGGCCGGCAGGGTTGCGGCCGCTCCCGGCCCCTCACAGGTCGCGGAAGCGCTTCTCCTGCCGGGCGGTCCAGCGGACGTCGATCCGGTGGCCCTCCTCCGTCTCCGCCTCGCCCGTCACCACCCCTTCGGCATGAAGCCAGGCGCGGCGGCGGCCATCGGCGAAGCCCAAGGTCAGCTGGCGCTCGGTCTTCTCCTCGTCGAACGTGGCCGAGACCGCCTCAAGGAGGTCCGGCAGCCCCTCGCCGGTCAATGCCGAAAGCGCGAAGATCGTCTCGGACTTCGCGGCCTGCGCCAGAAGCTGCTCGTGCGCCGCCCCCTCCACGAGGTCGAGCTTGTTCCAGACTTCGACCTGCGGCGTCGCCCCCTTCACGCCCAGGCTCTGCAGGATCTCGGCCACGTCGGCCGCCTGCTCGGCGGTCTCGGGATGGGCGATGTCGCGCACATGGAGGATCAGGTCGGCCTCGAGCACCTCCTCGAGCGTGGCGCGGAAGGCCGCGACCAGCTGGGTCGGCAGGTCCGAGATGAAGCCCACCGTGTCGCTCAGGATCACCTTGCGCCCCGACGGCAGCGTGACGCCGCGCATCGTGGGATCGAGCGTGGCGAAGAGCATGTCCTTGGCCAGCACGTCCGCCCCGGTCATGCGGTTGAAGAGCGTCGATTTCCCCGCGTTGGTATAGCCCACCAGCGCCACGATCGGGAACGGCACCTTGCGCCGCGAGGCCCGGTGCAACTCGCGCGTCTTCACCACCTTGTCGAGTTGGCGGCGGATCCGGATCACCTGCTCGTCGATGGCGCGGCGGTCGGCCTCGATCTGCGTCTCGCCGGGGCCGCCCACGAAGCCGAGGCCGCCCCTCTGGCGCTCGAGGTGGGTCCAGGCCCGCACGAGCCGGGTGCGCTGATAGGAGAGCGCGGCGAGTTCCACCTGAAGCACCCCCTCGCGGGTGCGGGCGCGGTCGGCGAAGATCTCGAGGATGAGCCCGGTCCGGTCGAGGAGCTTCACCCCCCATTCCTTCTCGAGATTGCGCTGCTGCACCGGCGAGACCGGCCCGTCGACCAGAACGAGGCCCACATCGAGCCCGTTGAATCGCGCCTTCAACTCCTCGACCTTGCCGGTTCCGAACAGAAGACCCGGCTGGGCGCGCGGCAGGCGCACCACCTCCTGGCCCACGATCTCCATGTCGGGCAGCGCTGCCGCCAGCGACACGGCCTCGGCCAGACGCAGGTCGGGCAGCCGGCGCGAGCGCTCGGTGCGGATGTCGGGGTGGAGCACGAAGGCGCGCATCGGCTGCGACTTCGTCGCACCGTCGGAGGCCGCCTGGCTCTCCCTGTCACCCTCGTTCCGGGGCTCCTCCTCCCCTTCCTCGGGATCGGTCAAATCAGTCGTCGCCCTCGTAGAGATTGATCGGTTGCCCGGGCATGATGGTCGAGATCGCGTGCTTGTAGACCAGCTGCGACTGTCCGTCCCGACGCAGCAGGACGCAGAAATTGTCGAACCAGGTAATCACGCCCTGCAGTTTTACACCGTTAATGAGAAAAATCGTAACCGGAACCTTGGCCTTCCTGACATGGTTCAGAAAGGCGTCCTGCAAGTTTTGTTTATCGGCAGCCATCCGTTATCTTGCCTTTATGGTTGAGACGCTTCCGTCTTTCCTCGTTCCCCCCGGCTGCAATCCGACGGTCGGAATCGAGTATGGGCAGGAGTTGCGGGAGATTCCAGCCCCAATAACAGATCGTTAGTCTTGTGCGGCAGGCCTGCCGCTTTTCCGCTCAGCGCCGCCAGCTCGCCGGGGCCAGAAGGGCGAGGATCGCGAGTGTTTCCATACGCCCAACGATCATGGCCGCGCCCGCGATGACCTTGGCCGCGGGACCGAGCTCGGACCATCGGATCGGCGTCTCGACCGCCAGATCGGCCAGAGGCCCGGTGGTGGTCAGAGCCGCGATCCCGAGCACCATCGCCCGCTCGAACCCGAGCCCCGCGAGGCTCAGCGCCGCCGTCACCACGGCGATCGAGAAGGCGAAGAGCATGAAGAAGATCCAGGCCATATAGGCCCCTTCGCGGCGCAACCGGCGGGCGACGACGCCCTGTCCGCCGATCGAGCTCGGATGGACGATTCGCTCGAGCTCGCGCTCGGCGTGGCGGTAGAGCGCATAGACCCGCAGGAGCTTGACGCCCCCGGCCGTGGTGGCCACGCCGCCGCCCACGATGGCGAGGCCGAGGAGGATGAGGCCCGGCGTGCCGAGACCCGACCACGAGCGCGAGGCGACCCAGTCGCGGGATTCGTAGCCCGTCGTGGTCAGGAACGAGAGCGTCGTGAAGAGCCCGCCCCACATGGCGCGGGCGGCGGCGGCGATGTTCTGGGTCTCCTCGGTCTCGATGGCGCCGATCCAGTGGCGCAGGAACAGCACCACCGGCACGCCGATCAGGAAGAAGAAGGCCATCATCACCTCGGGATCGCGCTGGATGGGCGTGTCGCGATAGACCATCGAGGTGCCGGGCATCAGCCGTCGCGTCACGGCGAGGAAGAGGAAGAGGAAGATCAGGAACTCGCCCCGGAACCCGGCCTCTCCCGCCGTCATCGTCTCGAGCGGAGAGATCCCGCTGGTCGAGAGCGTCCCCATCGCGTGACAGAGGCCCACGAGGCCGGTCTCCCCGGCCAGAAGCAGGAGCCCCCAGAGCGCGAGCGTGAGCCCGCCATAGGCCGGAAAGAGCGCGAGCGACTGGCGCACCAGCCGTTCGGTCGGATCGGCGATCCGGGTGATCTGGCTCGCCTGCTCGCGGCCCGGAACATGGCCCGAGATGACCTCCATCCCGCCGAGGCTCAGCGGCGCGAGCACCGCCATCGCTGCCGTCAGCACGAAGAAGCCGCCGAGCCAGCCGACCAGAGCGCGCCACAGATGCACCGAGGGCGGCAGCCGTCCCGGCGTGTCGTAGAGCGTGGCGCCGGTCGTGGTGAAGGAGGACAGCATCTCGAACCAGGCGTTCGTGAAGCTCGTGTCCGGGACTGCCATCTGGAACGGCAGCGCCAGCATCGGCGGCAGGATGAGATAGGCGCCCACCAGCGTCGACAGATGCGCCCGCGCCGCCCGGGGCGGAGGCCGGTTCTGCGTCGCGATGGCGATCATCGCGATCAGGATCAGCAGGAACGTGCCCGCATAGAAGAAGGCGCGGGCCACCTCGTGCTGGCGCAGGGCGACGGCATGGGCTGCAGGCACATACATGGCCGCGGCACCGCCCGCCATCAGCACGACGATCAGGGGGACCGAGCGCACGCGCCTCATGTCAGAAGAAGTCGATCGAGACCTGCAGGAGGCGCTCGACCTCCGGCACGTCTGCCGTCATGCAGAAGAGCGCGATCACGTCGCCGTCGTCCACCCGCAGGTCTCCGGTGGGCTTCAGCACCCGGTCGCCCTTCATCACCGCACCGACGAGCACGCCCTCGGGGAAGTCGATGTCGCGGATGTGGCGCCCGGCCAGCGGCGAGGTCGAGAGGACCTGCGCCTCGATCACCTCCGCCTCGGCGTCGCCGATGGAATAGATCGCCCGCACCCGGCCATGGCGGACGTGGCGCAGGATCGAGGAGACGGTGGTGGCGCGCGGATTGATATAGGCGTCGATGTCGAGTGCCTGCATGATCGGCAGCAGCGTCGGGTCGTTCACCAGAACGATGGCCATCGGGCAGCCGGCCTGCTTGGCGCGGATCGCGGCGAGGATGTTCGTCTTGTCGTCGTCGGTCACGGCCAGCACCGCGTCGGCGCGGTCGATGTTCGCCTCGGCCAGAAGGTCCATGTCGAGCCCGTCGCCGTTCAGCACGATGGTCCGCTCGAGCCCGTCGGCCGCCACTTCGGCCTTGGCCCGGTTGCGCTCGATCACCTTGACCCGCACCCGGTCGGCCCGCGCCTCGAGCGCCTTGGCGACCGCAAGCCCCACGTTGCCGCCGCCGATGACGATGATCCGCTCCTGCTTGCGCGAGGATTTCCCGAAGATGTCCAGCGTGCGGACCACATCGTCGGAATGGACGAAGACATAGACCTCGTCGGCGGCGAAGAGCTGGTCGCCCGGCTCCGGCACGAAGAGCCGCCCCTCGCGCCGCACGCCCACGACGATGGCGCGCAGGCTGGTGAAGAGCTCGTTGAGCTGCCGGAGCGGCGTGTTCAGCACCGGGCAGTCCTCGTCGAGCGCGATGCCCAGAAGCTGCGCCTTGCCCTCCATGAAGCTCTCGGTGTCGAAGGTCGAGGGCGCGGCGAGGCGCTGGAGCGCGGCCTCGGCCACTTCCTTCTCGGGCGAGATCACCACGTCGATGGGCAGGTGGTCACGCCGGTAGAGGTCGGAATAGATCGCGTCGAGGTAGCTCTGCGCCCGCAGCCGCGCGATCTTGCGGGTGATGCCGAAGATCGAATGGGCCACCTGACAGGTGACCATGTTGACCTCGTCGGAATGGGTGGCGGCGATGATCATGTCGGCATCGCGCGCGCCGGCCTTCTCGAGCACGTCGGGATAGGAGGCGAAGCCCACCACGCCCTGCACGTCGAGCGTGTCGGTCGCGCGGCGCACGAGGTCGGCGTTCATGTCGACCACGGTCACGTCGTTCCGCTCTCCCGAAAGGTGACGCGCGATCTGCCAGCCGACCTGGCCTCCGCCGCAGATGATCACCTTCATGTCACGGACTCCGGCTTGTCAGGGCCTTCTGCTTCGCAGAACGGTCCGCCCGGGTCAATCCGGCGCCCCGAGCGGCTCCTCCTCGTCCTCGAAATCGTCCTCGATTCGGGCAAGCCGGCTGCCTCCCTTCGCGGTGGTCACCACGCCCAGCGACTTCAGCTTGCGGTGCAGGGCCGAGCGTTCCATCCCGACAAAGGCCGCCGTGCGGCTGATGTTCCCACCGAAGCGGTTGATCTGGGTGAGAAGATATTCGCGCTCGAAGAGCTCGCGTGCCTCTCGAAGCGGGAGCGTGGCGAGCGCCCCGCCGAGGATCAGCCGCCCCTCCTCGCCCGGGCCCTCGTTGCCCGGCAGCTCGCGCGCCTCGATGGGGCCCGATCCGTCGCCGAGGATCAGCACCCGCTCGATCACGTTGCGCAGCTGGCGCACGTTGCCCGGCCACGGCATCGTCTGGAGCATCGCCTCGGCCTCGGAGGTGAGGCTGCGCAGCGGCAGGCCCTGACTGCGGTGGAACATCTCGATGAAGTGCCGGGCCAGCATCGGAATATCCTCGCGCCGGTCGGTCAGCGCCGGCACCTCGATCGGCACCACGTTCAGCCGGTCGTAAAGTTCCTGCCGGAAGCGGCCCGCGGCGATCTCGGTGCGCAGGTCGCGCGTCGTCGAAGAGATCACCCGCAGGTCGACCCGCACCTTGTCGGTGCCGCCCTGCCGGGTGAATTGCTGTTCGGTCAGCACGCGCAGGATCTTCGACTGGGTGCCCAGCGGCATGTCCGCCACCTCGTCGAAATAGACGATGCCGCCGTGCGCCTGCTCGAGTAGCCCCTGCTCGATCCCGCGCTCGGCCGTCTCGCGGCCGAAGAGCACCTCCTCCATCCGGTCGGGCTCGACGGTGGCCGAGGAGACCGAGATGAAGGGCGCCCCTGCCCGGCCCGAATTGGCGTGGATGAAGCGCGCGGCCAGCTCTTTCCCGGCGCCCGCGGGCCCTGAGAGCATGACGCGCCCGTTCGACTTGGTGACCTTCTCAAGCTGCGACTTCAGCAGCCGGTAGGCGGTCGAGCCGCCCAGCATCTCGGCCGCCGAGACGTCGCGCCGGCGCAGCTCGCTGTTCTCGCGCCGCAGCCGCGCCGTCTCCATCGCGCGCTGGACCACCACCATGAGCTGGTCGATGTTGAAGGGCTTCTCGATGAAGTCGTAGGCGCCCTGCTTGATCGCCGCCACCGCAATCTCGATGTTGCCGTGCCCAGAGATGATGACCACCGGCACGTCGGGATTGTCGCGCTTGGTGCGCTTCAGGATGTCGATCCCGTCCATCCGGCTGTCCTTGAGCCAGATGTCGAGGATCATCAGCGCCGGAGGCTCGGCATTCACCGCCGCCATGCACTCGTCGGAATTGGCGGCGAGGCGGATCTGGAAGCCCTCGTCGCGCAGGATGTCCCCGATCAGCTCGCGGATGTCGCGCTCGTCATCGACGATCAGAATGCTGCTCATGTGTCCTCCGGTCTCGCCTCGCCGGTCTTCGCGGCCCGCGCCCGGCTGCGCAGGATGCGGGGCAGCCGGATCTCGGCCATGGCCCCGCGGTGGCCGTCATGGGTGAAGGGGTCGGCATCGCTGAGCGTCAGGATGCCGCCATGTTCCTCGATGATCTTCTTCACGATGGGCAGGCCGAGGCCGGTGCCCTTCTCGCGCGTGGTGACATAGGGTTCGAAGAGCCGCGTCCGGTCGGGCGGAAGCCCGGTGCCATTGTCGGCGATGCGCAGCAGCGCCTGATCCTCGTCGACCTCGAGTGAGACGCGGATCTCGGGTTCGAACCCCTGACCTTCCGCCTCGCGGCGGGCCTCGATCGCCTCGCCCGCGTTCTTCATCAGGTTGGTCAAGGCCTGCCCGATCATGGTCGTGTCGATGTCGATGGGCCAGGGATCCGACGGCAGCCGCGCCTCGATCCGCACCTCGGGCTGGCCCGCCTCCTGCAGCACCACCGCGTCGCGGACGAGCTTCACGAGATCCGCCTCGCGCCGGTCGGGCTCGGGCATCCGGGCGAATTTCGAGAATTCGTCCACGATACGGCGCAGATCGTTGGTCTGGCGGATGATGACATCGGAATATTGGTCGAGATCGCCCGCCTGCTCGCCCACGAGCGGGCGGAACTTGCGCTTGATCCGCTCGGCCGAGAGCTGGATCGGCGTCAGCGGGTTCTTGATCTCATGCGCGATGCGCCGCGCCACGTCGCCCCAGGCGGCCATCCGCTGCGCCGAGACGAGGTCGGTCACATCGTCGAAAGCCACCACATAGCCTTCGAGCCGGCCGCTCTCGTTGCGCCGCGGGCTCATGCGGACGAGAAGGCTCTCCATCCGGCCCTTGCGGATCAGGCGGATCTCCTCCTGCACGGCCGCCCCCGTCTCGCGCAGCCGCGCAAAGAGGGCCGCGAACTCCGGCACGGCGGTGGACAGGGACATGTTGCCCGCCTGCGGCAGTTCGAGCAGCCGCTGGGCGGCGCGGTTGATGAAATCGACTTGCCCCACCGCGTCGAGCCCGATCACCCCCGCCGTGACCGAGGAGAGCACCGAGTCGAACAGCCGCCGTCGCCGCTCGGTCTGGCGGTTGTTGTCCATCAGCGCGTCGCGCTGGCCCTTCAGCTGCCGGGTCATCTGGTTGAAGAGCCGGCCCAGCATCGCGATCTCGTCGTCGCCCTCTTCCTCGGGCACCTGCACGTCGAGATCGCCCGCGCCCACGCGCTGCGCCGCCCCTGCGAGCCGCCCCACGGGGCGCGACAGCCGCTCGGCGAACCAGAACCCCAGCCAGACGGCGGCAAGGATCAGGATCAGCGCGAAGCCGAGGTAGAGCAGCCCGAACTCGAACAGCATCCGCCCGCGCTCTGCTTCCAGCTGGTGATAGAGCACCACCGTCTCGCGCGTGTCGTCGAGCAGGCTCAGGATCGAGCCGTCCACCGTGCGCGACACATAGAGGAAGCGGTCGGGGAAGGCCGTGAGATGGACGAGGGCGCGGAATTCGTTGTTGGCCCAGTCCTGGATCAGGACGGTCTGGCCCGTGCGCGCCCGCTCGATGTCGGTGGCATCGGGCTGCTCGAAATCGAAGAGATAGCTGCGTTCGCCCCGGGTGCGGAGCACGCCGCTGCCATCGATCAGGAAGGCCTCGCGCAGGCCGCGCTGGATCTTCTCCTGTCCCTGCGTGAGAAGCGGCCGCAGCTGGTCGTCGCGCAGGAAGAAGGTCGATTGCTTGGCGACGTTGAGATAGGCCGCCAGCGCCTCGGCATCCTCGATCAGATCGCGGCGGTGCTCTTCCTGATAGGCCTCGGCCGCCTCGAGCGAGGCCCCCACCACCTGCCGCACCCGCTCGGAGAACCAGCCCTCCAGACCCACGTTCACCGTGAGCATCGCGAAGACCGCGACGAGGATGGTGGGCACGAGCGCGAGCCCCGCGAAGGTGCCCACCAGCCGCAGATGCAGCCGCGAGCCCGCCGACTGGCTGCGCCGGTCCGAGACCATGCGGGCGATCCGCGCGATCACCAGCGCCGCCACCGCGAGGACATAGACCAGATCGGCCAGCAGCACGAAGCGCAGCGAGGGCGAATTCGCCCCCTGATTCATCGGCCCCAATGCAAGGAAGGTCGCCAGCGCCAGCACCGGCCCCAGCAGGACGAGGCCGAAGGCCATCGCCGTCTGGAATCGCCGCTGCCTGCGCAGGCGCGCGAGCTTGATCCAGGTGTTGCTGCGCACAGCAGTCCGCACGGATAGCCTGTCCCGCCTCTCGGGGGGCGGTTGGGCCGCCCTCCCCATTTCAGGCGCCGACCGGGACTGTGCCCGCGTGCAACGCCGCCTGTTGCCGTTTTACATCAGCTTGCGGCGGCGTGTCACGCGAATATCGAGGTCGGTGATCTTCTTGCGCAAGGTATTGCGGTTGATCCCGAGCAGATCGGCACATTTCGCCTGATTCCCGGCGGTTGCATCCAGCGCGATCTCGATCAGCGGCGCCTCGACCTCGCGCAGGATGCGCTGATAGACGCCGGGCGGCGGAAGGGCGCCGCCGTGCAGATCGAAATAGCGCCGAAGGTGACGCGCCACCGAGGAGGACAGCTTCTCGCCCTCGCCGCCGCCCTTCAGCGGCTCCATCGCGGGCTGATTGCCCAGCACCGCCTCGACCTCGGCGCGGGTGATCTCGGCCTCGGCCGACGTCACCATCAGCCGCCGGAGCGTGTTCTCGAGCTGGCGGACGTTGCCGGGCCAGCTGTAGGCCCGCACGAGGTCGCGCGCCTCGTTCGACAGCCGCCGCGTGGCGCCGAGATCGCGCTCGCCACGCGCGAGGAAATGGTCCGCCAGAAGCGGAATATCGTCCACCCGTTCGCGCAGCGAGGGCACATGCAGCGTGACGCCGCCCAGCCGGTAGTAGAGATCCTGCCGGAAGGCGCCCGACTCCAGCCGCGAGGCCAGATCCACCTGGCTCGTGGACATGATCCGGGGCGCGTTGTCGCCCATCATGTCGAGCATCCGCACGATCCGGGCCTGCGTTTCCTCGTCGTAATCGGCCACCTCATCGAAGACGAGGCTGCCGCCCTTGGCCCGCGACAGAAGCGAGGCCGGCCCCTCGACGCCCTGCAGGTCGGCCGCCTGCGCCACCACGAAGGGCAGCGTCCGGCGGTCCGAGAAATCGTGGATCGCGCGGGCGATCAGCGATTTGCCCGTGCCGGATTCGCCCGTGACCAGCACCGGAAGATCCGTGTTCATCACCCGCGCCACGAGGCGGTAGAGCGCCTGCATCGCCTGTGTCCGCCCGACGAGCGGCAGGTCGTCGCCGCCCTCGCGCGGCGGGGCGGCCTTGTTCACCGGCGCGCGGCGCTTCATGTCGAGCGCGCGGGCCGACCGTTTCATCAGGTCGGGCAGGTCGAAGGGCTTGGGCAGATAATCGTAGGCCTCGGCTTCGGCGGCCTGGATCGCGGTCATGATCGTGTTCTGCGCCGAGATCACGATGACCGGCAGCCCCGGGCGCAGCTTCGAGATCCGCGGCAGCGCCTCGAGCCCGTTGCCGTCGGGCATGACGACGTCCGAGATCACGAGGTCGCCCTTGCCCTCCTCGACCCAGCGCATCAGGGTCATCAGGCTGGAGGTCGCGTGCACCTTGCAGCCGGCCCGCGTCAGGGCCTGCGTCAGCACCGTGCGGATCGTGCGATCGTCGTCCGCCACGAGAACAGTGCCGTCCATCACTTCACCTCCATGTCATTGGACGCCGCTTCCCGGGGCGCCACCGGCAGCGAGACCCGGAACACGGTGCGTCCGGGGGCCGAATCGACGGAAATCCATCCGCCGTGGTCGGATATGATCTTGTTGACCAGCGCGAGCCCGAGGCCGGTGCCATTCTCGCGGCCCGAGACGAAGGGCTCGAAGATTTCCTTTGCGATGTCGGGCGCGATGCCCGGGCCGTCGTCGATGATCTCGACCTGCAGGGGCAGCGCGCCTCCCGACCCGTCCGCCCGGCGCAGCCGCAGCGAGATGTCGTAGAAGGTCCGCAGCCGGATGCGCCCGCCCTGCGGGCCCGCGGCCTCGGCCGCGTTCTTGATGAGGTTCAGGAACACCTGCATCAGCTGATCCGCATCGGCATAGGTAGCGGGCAGCGAGGGGTCGTATTCCTCGGTGATCCGCATCTTGGCGGCAAATCCCACCGCCGCCGACTTCCGCGCCCGGTCGAGCGCATCGTGGATGTTCACCGCCCGCCGCTCGGGCGGGCGCAGATTGCCGAACTGCTCCACCTGTTCGAGAAGCTTCACGATGCGGCGCGTCTCCTCGACGATCAGATCGGCCAGCTCGCGATCCTCCGCCGAGAGGTTCATGGCAATGAGCTGCGCCGCCCCCGAAATGCCCGCAAGCGGGTTCTTGATCTCGTGCGCCAGCATCTCGGCCATGCCGATGGCGGATTTGGCGGCAGACTTGGCCGCCGTCGCCCGCCCCAGCCGGTCAGCGATCTCGCGCGGCGAGATCAGCAGCATGACGATCTCGGCATTGTCGTGCAACGGCGCGATCTGGATGTTGCACTGCACCGGCGGACGCTCGCCCGAGGTCACATCCACATCGTTGATGAAGATGGGCGACTGGTTCGCCCGCGCCCGCGACAGGGCCTCGTCCACCGGCGCGTCTATCAGGATCCGGTCGAAGGCGGGCTGTCCCTGCAGGCTCTTCGACGAGGCATTGAGGAAGGCCTCGGCCGCCGGGTTCGATTCGATGATGATGCCGTCGGGGTTGATGAGCACCGCCGGAAGCGGAAGGCTGGCCCAGATCACCCCGGGAACGGGATAGGGCGAACGGAAGCTCATGCGGCGGCCCTTTCCTGTGCGCCGAAGGCCTGCCGCAGCGCGCGGACCACCCGGGCCGGATCGGTTCCGGTCACGATGGGGCCCCGGTGCGCCGCCAGACCCGCGGCCTCGAGATACCAGTTGAGATGTTTGCGCGCGACGCGCAGCCCGAGGTCGCGCCCGTAGAAAGAGAGCATCTCCTCGTAATGGGCCACGACCAGATCGGCGAGCGCCTCTCCCTCGGGCACGTCGGGTGCCGCGCGCCCGTCGAGCGCCGAGGCCACCTGTCCGAGAAGCCAGGGCCGGCCCTGCGCGCCGCGCCCGACCATGACGCCCGCAGCCCCCGAGGCCGCCAGCGCCGCCTGCGCCTCCTCGGGCCCCGTGATGTCGCCATTGGCCACCACCGGCACCGAGACCGCCTCGACCACCGGGCGGATCGCGGCCCAGTCGGCGCGGCCGGTGTAGAACTGGCAGCGCGTGCGGCCATGGATCGTGATCATCGCCACCCCCGCCGCTTCGGCGCGCCGCGCGATCTCGGGCGCATTCAGCATCCCCTCGTCCCAGCCCAGCCGCATCTTGAGCGTGACCGGCACCGCGACCGCCCCCACCACCGCCTCGATCAGCGCAAGCGCCCGGTCGGGCTCGCGCATCAGGGCCGAGCCCGACCAGCCGTTCGTGACCCGCTTGGCGGGGCAGCCCATGTTGATGTCGATGATGCGGGCCCCCTGCGCCTCGACCAGCCGCGCGGCCTCGGCCATCCAGTGCGGATCGCACCCCGCCAGCTGCACCGCCGTGCGTCCCTCGGCGGCGCCGATCTCGGCCCGCGCCCGCGCCTCGGCGCCCGCGCAGACCACCTCGCGGCTCGCCACCATCTCGGAGACGACCAGCCCGGCGCCGAAGCGGACGGCAAGGCGCCGGAAGGGAAGATCCGTAATTCCCGCCATCGGCGCGAGGAGCACCGGCGGATCCACCGGAAGCTGAGCGATGCGAAGGGCCAAGTGCCTATTCCTTGTGCGTCAGCCCTCAGTTACGGCGAGGCGGAGCGGAAGACAACTCAGCGCATTGCAACTTTGCTGTGAAATCATGCTATGCACATTTATTGGGCGATGCTGCTCAAACCACTGCCGCTTGGCGACTGGCCCGCGACAGGAGGGTCGATTGTCTCCCGCCGCGCCATGGCCTAGAGCTTCGGACAAAGGAATGACGGGGCCATGACGACAGCCGCTATCATCGTCGCCGCCGGACGCGGCACACGCGCGGGCGGAGACCTGCCGAAACAGTGGCAGCCGCTCGCGGGCCGGCCGGTGCTGGCCCATACGCTGGCGGCCTTCCGGGCCGCGGCCGGGGTGAGCCGCACCCTCCTCGTGATCCATCCCGACGACCGCGCCCGGGCTGAAGCGCTTCCGGGTGTGGCCGAGGGCAAGGTCGAACTCGTCGAGGGCGGCGCCTCGCGCGACGCCTCGGTGCGCAATGCGCTCGAGGCGCTGGCCGGGGCGGGCATCGAGCGGGTGCTGATCCATGACGGCGCACGCCCCCTCGTGGCGCCGGGGCTGATCGCGCGGACGCTCGCCGCCCTCGAGACGGCGCCGGGCGCCGCGCCGGCCGTGCCGGTCTCGGATGCGCTCTGGCGCGGCGAAGGCGGCCGCGTCGTGGGCACGCAGGACCGCACCGGCCTCTTTCGCGCGCAGACCCCGCAGGCCTTCCGCTATGAGGCGATCCTTGCCGCCCACCGCGCCCATCCGGGCGGGGCCGCCGACGATGTCGAGGTGGCCCGTGCGGCCGGGCTCGAGGTGGCCATCGTCGAGGGCTGCGAGGACAATCTGAAAGTGACCTATCCCGGCGATTTCGCGCGGGCCGAGCGGCTGCTCGCGCTTGCGGCCGGGCTCTGAGGCGCACGAGGACACCGCCGGCCCCGGCCGGTCATCACCCGCTGGCCCGAGGGCCGGCCGAAACGCCGCCGGTCGCAGGGCCGGCCACGGAAGAACGAGGAGACTGAATTGGACATCCGCACCGGCAACGGCTTCGACGTGCATGCCTTCGGGCCCGGCGATCATGTGTGGCTCTGCGGGGTGCGCGTGCCGCACCATCGCGGGCTGATCGGCCATTCGGATGCCGATGTGGGCATGCATGCGCTGACCGATGCGATCTACGGCGCACTGGCCGAGGGCGACATCGGCGTGCATTTCCCCCCGTCGGACCCGCAGTGGAAGGGCGCGGCCTCGCGCATCTTCCTCGAACATGCCATGGGTCGGATCGCGGCGCGCGGCTACACGCTCGCCAACTGCGACGTGACGCTCATCTGCGAGCGCCCGAAGATCGGCCCCGTGGCGCCTGCGATGCGCGAGGCGCTGGCCGAGATCATGGGCATCGCCGCGGACCGGATCTCGGTCAAGGCCACCACCTCCGAGAAGCTGGGCTTCACGGGCCGCGAGGAAGGCATTGCCGCCATCGCGACCGTGGCCCTGCTGCAGGCATGAGGCTCACCCGCGCGATCTGCACTGCCGGAGGCATCGGCCTCCTCCGCCCCGCGCCGGGCACCTGGGGCTCGGCCGCGGCCGTGGGGGCGGGCCTCATCCTCCACGGGCTGGGCAGCTTCCCGCTCCTTCTCGCAGCGACGCTCGCCGCCTGCGGGCTGGGCCTCTGGGCCGTCCGTGAGGAGCTGAAGCTGCGCCCGCACGCCGATCCGCCCGAATTCGTCATCGACGAGGTGGCGGGCCAGTGGATCGCGCTGCTCTTTCCTTCCTGCGGCTTCTGGCTGATGGGGCTCGCCAACTGGCACTTCCCCTATCCGGGCTGGGTCGGCGCGTTCCTCTTCTTCCGGCTGTTCGACATCTGGAAGCCCTGGATCATCGGCCGGCTCGACCGGCGCGAGGACTGGGTGGGGCTGATGGCCGACGACCTGATGGCGGGCCTCTTTGCCGGCGTGGCCACCATGATCGCGGCCGGGATCGCGCACGGGGTGCTGATGTGAGCGCCGCGGCCCTTCTGGCGCTGGCCCGCGCGAAGGGCGCCCGCATCGCCACCGCGGAAAGCTGCACGGGCGGGATGATCTCGGCCGCGCTCACCGACGTGGCGGGCTCGTCGGACGTGTTCGACCGCGGGTTCGTCACCTATTCCAACGCGGCCAAACAGGCGATGCTCGGCGTGTCGCCGGACACGCTCGCCCGCGTGGGCGCGGTCTCGGAAGAGGTGGCGCGCGAGATGGCCGAAGGCGCGCTCGCGCGGTCGGAGGCCACGCTCGCGGTGGCCGTCACCGGCATCGCCGGGCCCGGCGGGTCGGAGTTCAAGCCCGAGGGCCGGGTCTGTTTCGGGCTGGCCGTGAAAGACAGGCCCACGCTCGTCGAGACGGTCGAGTTCGGCCCGCGCGGCCGCGCCGCCGTCCGCAGCGCCACCGTGGCCCATGCGCTGAGCCTGATGGCGCAGGCGCTCGGGGATCTGCCGGCCAGGGGCTGATCGGCTGCGCTCCTGCCCGGCGCGGCAGGTCAGACCGCCTGCCCCGCTGCCCAGCCCGAGGACCAGGCCCACTGGAAATTGTAGCCGCCGAGCCAGCCGGTCACATCCACCGCCTCGCCCACAAAGTGGAGCCCCGGCACCGCCCGCGCTTCCAGCGTCCGCGCGTCGAGATGGTCGGTGTCGACGCCGCCCAGCGTCACCTCGGCCGTCCGATAGCCCTCCGTCCCCACCGGCCGCAGCTCCCATCCCCGCAGAAGGCCCGCGAGCCGGTCGAGCGTCGCATTCGACTGCGCCCCGATCGGCCCCTCGATCCCCGCCACGGTCTCCAGATGACGCGCAAGCCGCTCGGGCAGGTGCCGCGCAAGGATGGTGCGGGCGGCACTGCGGGGCTGATCGTTGCGGGCCGCGCGCAGTGCCGGGCCGGGATCGCCCTCCGGCGCGAGATTGACCAGAAGAGGCATCCCCTCGCGCCAGTAGGAGCTGGCCTGCAGGATCGCCGGCCCCGACAATCCGCGATGCGTGAACAGCAGCGCCTCGTCGAAGCTCGTGCCCCCCGCGCTCACGCGCGCAGGCACCGCGAGCCCTGCCAGCGCCTTCAGCCGCTCCAGCTCCTGCGCGGCGAAGGTGAGCGGCACGAGGCCCGGGCGGGTCTCGACCACGGGCAGGCCGAAGCTCTCGGCCACGCGGTAGGCATAGCCCGTGGCGCCCATCTTGGGGATCGACTTGCCGCCCGTCGCCACCACGACCGAGGCCGCCCGCACCGGCCCCGCGGGGGTGTCCACCTCGAACCCCTCCGCCAGCCGCCGGATCTCGCCCGGCTCGACCCCGAGGCGCAGTTCCACCCCCGCCTCGCGCATCTGGCGCACCAGCATGTCCACGATCTGCGTGGCCGGCCCGTCGCAGAACAGCTGACCCAGCACTTTCTCGTGCCAGGCGATGCCCGCCGCATCGATCCGGGCGATGAAGTCCCACTGGGTGAAGCGCTTCAGCGCCGACAGCGCGAAGCGCGGATTGCGCGACAGGAACCGCTCGGGCGCGATCCCGAGGTTGGTGAAGTTGCAGCGGCCGCCGCCCGAGATGCGGATCTTCTCGCCCGGCGCGCGGTCCCGGTCGAGCACCAGCACGCGGCGCCCCCGCCGGCCCGCCTCGATGGCGCAGAACATGCCCGCGGCCCCTGCCCCGAGGATCAAGACGTCGGTTTTTTCCATGCGCCTTCCATAGCTTGCGGCCATTTGTGCGGCAATGCGAGAAATCTCGCGACTGCCTCTTGCAGAGGCCAGAACGCTTCGCTAAACACCGCCGCAGTTGGGGCGTCGCCAAGTGGTAAGGCAGCGGTTTTTGGTACCGCCATTCGTTGGTTCGAATCCAGCCGCCCCAGCCATCTTCCTCCGATCCGACAGACATTGCGCGCGCCTCGCGCGCCCGTCCAATTGCGGGTCTGCAGGTCCCGGCGCCTGCCGCAGAAGCCCGGCCCGAGTCTGACGAGACCGGCGCGCGTCCGTTTACGGACGACACGCCGCGGCTCATCCCCGGCCAGCCGCCGCCTCAGAATTCGACGCCCGGCTGACCCTTGATCCCCGCCCGGAACGGATGCTTCACCATCTCCATCTCGGTGACGAGATCGGCGGCCTCGATCAACTCGGGCTTGGCGTTCCGCCCGGTCAGGACGACATGGGTCATGGGCGGCTTCTCGTCCTCGAGAAAGGCCAGCACCTCGGCCAGATCGAGGTAATCGTAGCGCAGCGCGATGTTGATCTCGTCCAGCAGCACCATGCGGATGGCGGGATCGCGGATCAGCTCCTTGGCCTTCTCCCAGCCCGCACGGGCGGCGGCGATGTCGCGCTCGCGGTCCTGCGTCTCCCAGGTGAAGCCCTCGCCCATGGCATGGAACTGGCAGAGGTCGCCGAAGTGGGTCGTGAGCAGCCGCCGCTCGCCGGTGTCCCAGGCGCCCTTGATGAACTGCACCACCGCACAGGGCATGTCGTGGGCGATGCAGCGCAGGATCATGCCGAATCCGGCCGAGGACTTGCCCTTGCCGGTGCCGGTATGGACGATCACGAGCCCCTTCTCGCCGGTCTTGCCCGCCATCATCCGGTCGCGGGCCTCCTTGATGCGGGCCTTCTTCTCGGCGTGGCGCTGGTTCGTGTCGGTCATTGCGGCATCCTGATCTGGACGACCTGCGGCGCGGAGGCACGCGGGCCGGAGAAGACGGGCCGCGCGAGCGGTCCCGTGACGGTGGGCAGATAGCCCGCGAGAAACGAGATCCAGCCCCCGCACCAGAGGCCCGCCGCGACCGCCACCCCGTCGAAGGCGCCGATCAGCGGTGCCCCGAGCCGGACGAGGGCCGCCGACCAGACCAGCGCGAAGGCCAGCGCCATGGTGGGCCGCGCCCGCAGCGGGCCGCCGTCGCGGGGGGCTGCCGCGCGCGCGGCGAGCGACAGGATCATCCCCGACATGGCCCCCATGGTCAGCGCATGGAGCGCATCCATCTCGGCGATGGGCAGAAGCCCCAGCCGCGCGAGGCCCACGAGCCCGAGCCCCAGCGCGAGCCAGCCGAAAGTCGCGTGAAGGAGGAGAAGGAGGAGGTTCCCCCGCCCGGCCCAGCCGCGCCAGCCCGCCAACCGCAGGGCCTGCGCGATCCCCGCCCCGATCAGGCAGAGCGCCGAGACGGTCTCCTCGCCCGCGAAGGTCAGGCCGAGCGCCGTCCACAGTAGCCCCAACGCCGCCCAGCCGAGCACGGGCCGCGGCGCGGGATCCGGCACGGTTATCCCCGCCTGCCGCAGCCAGTTCAGCGTGAAGGCCGGCACCATGCGCCCGCCGATGATCGAGATCTTGATCGCGAAGAACATCCAGCCCACACGCACCATGGTGGCCGCGTCGGGCAAGGTCTCGGTCAGGGCCGCCCGCAGATAGAGCGTCTCGGCCAGCCCATAGGCCAGGATGCCCGCGCCGAAGCCGAGCTTGCTCCAGCGCCGCGCCAGCACGGCCTCGCGGCCGAGCAATCCTGCAAGAACGAGAAAATAGGCCAGCGCCGCGGGCTGGATCAGGGCGAGCGGCGCCTCGGGCCGGAGCCCCGCCAGCACCAGCGCCGCGCGGGCGAGGCACCAGAGCGCCACCAGCGCCATCAGAGGCTGCCCGCTCAGCGGATCCGAGCCGCGCCAGCCCTGCGCCGCAGTCAGGAAATAGCCGCCGACCGCGGCCGATCCCAGCCCGAACAGCATCTCGTGCCCGTGCCAGAGCCCCCAGGTGCCGAGTTCCGGCGCGGGAAGCCCGAGCGCCGCGCCCCATTGCCACCAGATCAGCGCGATCAGCGCCCAGCTTCCCGCCGCGAGGAACAGCGGGCGGTGCGGGGCGAGCCAGAGCGTGCGCAAGCGGGTCATGGGCGGTCCTTCCGGGCCTCCCCTTCTGCCGCGGTCGCGCGGGCTTGTGAAGCCGTTCCGCGGCCTCTCGTCCCGCGGCCCCTGCATCGGCTTGACAAGAAGGGGCCTTTCCCGCACCACTTCCGGCGCGCTGGTTCCTGTCCGACCGGACAGGCGAAGAGGGAATGCCCCAGAGGCAGCCGCCCCCGCGACCGTGACCGGAGAGGTTGCCCAAGCCACTGGCCGCAAGGCCGGGAAGGCGGGCCGCCGCGGAGCCGCAAGGCCCCACATCCGCAAGCCGGGAGACCTGCCAGCGCTGAGACTGACGGGCGGACGGGGTGTTCCGCGGCCGGTGGACCGAGGTGCCGCCTGACGCGACCTCTCTCCTTCGGATCGCTGCCCCCTCGCCCACGAAGAAGGGACGGCCGATGACCGTGACGCTGCACGTCTGCACCACCTGCCGCGCGGGCCGCCCGCTGCCCGAGGGCGAGACCGCGCCGGGCCTGCGGCTTCATGACGCACTGGCCGCCGCCGCCCCCGAGGGCGTCGCCGTCCGCCCCGTCGAATGCCTCTCCGCCTGTTCGCAGGGCTGCGCCGTGGCGCTCTCGGCACCCGGCCGCTGGAGCTATGTCTACGGCCGCCTCGAAGAGGCCGACGCCGCCGCCATCCTCGATGGCGCCACCGCCTATGCGGGTGCGCCCGACGGCATCGTGCCGTGGCGCGAGCGCCCCGAGATCTTCCGCAAGCAATCGCTTGCCCGCCTTCCCCCCAACGGAGACATGTCATGACCGACCTCGCGAAGATCCCCGTCACGGTGATCACGGGCTTCCTCGGCGCCGGCAAGACCACGCTGATCCGGCACCTGATGCAGAACCCCGGCGGCCGCCGCCTCGCCGTGCTGGTGAACGAGTTCGGCACGGTGGGCGTGGACGGCGATCTGATCCGCGCCTGCGCCGACGAGAACTGCCCCGACGAGGCCATCGTCGAGCTGGCGAACGGCTGCCTCTGCTGCACCGTGGCCGACGAGTTCATCCCCACGATCGAGGCGCTGATGGCGCTGCCGAAGCGCCCCGACCACATCCTGATCGAGACCTCGGGCCTCGCGCTGCCGAAGCCGCTCCTGAAGGCCTTCGACTGGCCCGCGATCCGCTCGCGCATCACGGTGGACGGGGTGATCGCGCTGGCCGATGCCGAGGCCGTGGCCGCGGGCCGCTTCGCCCCGGATGCCGAGGCGGTGGCGGCGCAGGCTCAGGCCGAGGGCGCCGATCACGAGACCCCGCTCTCGGAAGTGTTCGAGGATCAGTTGGCCTGCGCCGACCTCGTGCTGCTGACCAAGGCCGATCTCGCGGGCGAGGCGGGCCTTGCCGCCGCCCGCGCGGCGGTCGAGGCGGAATCGCCGCGGCCGATCCCGATCCTCGCCGTGACCGAGGGCGCGGTCGATCCGCAGGTCATCCTCGGGATCGAGGCCGCGGCCGAGGACGATCTGGCCGCCCGCCCGTCGCACCACGACGGGGCCGACGATCACGAGCATGACGATTTCGCCTCGACCGTGATCGACCTCCCCGAGATCGCCGATCCCGAGCGTCTGGCCGAGGCGATCCGGGCACTCGCCACCGAGCGCAACGTGCTGCGGGTGAAGGGCCATGTGGCGGTTCAGGGCAAGCCCATGCGGCTTCTCGTGCAGGCGGTGGGCGCGCGCGTCCGCCACCAGTTCGACCGGCCCTGGTCGGGCGCGCGGCAGAGCCGTCTCGTGGTGATCGCCGAGCGGGGCGATCTCGACGAGGCCGCGATTTGGCAGGACCTTCTGGCGCGGATCGGCTGAACCATGCATGTCGTCTTCCGCGAAAGCCACGGGCTCGAGGAGAGTGCGACCCCGTTCGATCCCGGGCAGACGCCTGCGGATCTGGTGGTCCTGTCCTTCTCCGACAGCGATCTCGGGGCCTTCGCGGCGGGCTGGCACCGGGCAGAGGGCGGGCTTCCCTCCACCCGGCTCCTGAACCTCGTGGCGCTGCGCCATCCGCTCTCCATCGACACCTATGCCGAGACGGTGCTGGCCCATGCCAAGGCGATCCTGATCCGGCTGATCGGCGGCGAGAGCTACTGGAGCTACGGGCTGGCCGAGGTGCAGGACCTCTGCCGGCGCCACGGGATCGCGCTCGCGGTCCTGCCCGCGGACGGGCGCGAGGATCCGGCGCTCGATGCGCTTTCCACGCTGCCGGTCTCGACGCTGCGGCGGCTCTCGGCACTCTGCGATGCGGGCGGCGCGGTGGCGGCGCAGGCCGCGCTCGCGCAGCTGGCGCTGGCGGCGGGGCTTTATGCCGGCCCGGTGCCGGGCGAGAAGCGGATGCCCGACATGGGCTGGTACGACCCCGCCCGCGGCGTGATCCCGGAACCGGAGGCGGAGGGCGGACCCGCCGTCGTCGTGACCTTCTACCGCAGTTACCTGACCGCCGCCGACACGGGGCCCGTGGACGCGCTGATTTTCGCGCTTCGCGAACGGGGCTTCCGCGCCTTCGGCCTCTTTTCGCCCTCGCTGAAGGCGCCGGGCGCGCCCGACTGGATCGCCGCCGGTCTCGCCCGCCTGAGGCCCGCGGCCATCGTCAATGCCACCGCCTTCTCGGCCAGGGGCCCCGAGGGCTCGCCCCTCGACGGCCCCGGTTGCCCGGTGTTTCAGGTCGCGCTCTCGACCGCGCGGCGGCGCGACTGGGCCGCGGCCGAGCGCGGCCTCTCGCCCGCCGATCTCGCCATGCATGTGGTGCTGCCCGAGGTGGACGGTCGGATCTTCGCAGGCGCCGTCAGTTTCAAGTCGCCCGGCAAACGCTGCCCGGACCTGCAATATTCCCGTTTCGCCCACCGCGCCGATCCCGCCCGCGTGGCGGCCGTGGCCGACCGGGTGGCGGCCTGGCACCGGCTGGCCCGGACGCCCGCGCCCGAGCGGCGGCTGGCCCTCGTCCTCTCGACCTATCCCGGCCGTCCCGACCAGATCGCCCATGCCGTGGGCCTCGATGCGCTGGCCTCGGCCGAGGCGCTGGCGGCCACGCTGGCCGCGGCGGGCTATGCGACAGCCTCCGGCGCGGACCTCGCCGAAGCGCTGCTGACCGAGCGGCAGAGCTGGCCGCTCGCCGCCTACGAGGCCGCGCTCGCCACCCTGCCGGACCCCCTGCAATTCGCGCTTCGTGAAGCCTGGGGCGCGCCCGAGGCCGATCCCGACTGCCGTGACGGCGCCTTCCGCTTCGCGGCCCTGCGGCGCGGGCACCTTCTCCTCGCGCTGCAGCCCGAACGGGGCGAGCTGGCTGCGCGGGATGCCGACTACCACGATCTCGCCCGCGTGCCGCGCCATGCCTATGTGGCCTTCTATCTCTGGCTCCGCGCGCACTCCCTGCAGGCGATGATCCATATGGGCGCGCATGGCACGCTCGAATGGCTGCCGGGCAAGGCGGTGGCGCTGTCGGATGCCTGCTGGCCCGAGGCGCTGACCGGTGCGCTGCCGGTGATCTATCCGTTCATCGTGAACGATCCGGGTGAGGCGGCGCAGGCGCGGCGCAGGCTCGGCGCGCTGACGCTGGGCCATATGCCGCCGCCGCTGCGCGAGAGCGACCTGCCCGAAAATCTCGAACGTCTGGAACGGCTTCTCGATGAATATTCCACCGCCGACGGGCTCGATCCGGCCCGGCGCGGGCGGCTCATCGGCGCCATCCGCGACGAGGCGCGCGCCGCGGGCGTCGAGGAGGATCTGGGCCTGCCCCCCGACGCCACCCCGGCCGAGGCCATCACCCGGATCGACCGTTTCGTCTGCGATCTGAAGGAAAGCCGCTACGGCGAGGGGCTGCATCTCTACGGTGCGGCCCCGGGCGAGATGGAGGGGCTTCTGGCCGCCCTCGACGGGCGCCGGGTGGCCGCAGGCCCCTCCGGCTCGCCGCACCGGGGCCGGACGGATGTGCTGCCCACGGGCCGCAACCTCTATTCCGTCGATCCGCGCGCCGTGCCCTCGCGCGCGGCCCATGCGCAGGGGGTGAAGCTCGCCGAGGAACTGCTCCGCCGCCACCTGCAGGATCAGGGCGACTGGCCGAAGGGGCTGGTGATCGACCTCTGGGGCTCGGCCTCGATGCGGACGGCGGGCGAGGAATTCGCCATGGCGCTGCATCTGGCGGGCCTCTCCCCCCGCTGGGATGAGGGGTCCGAGCGGGTCTCGGGGGTCGAGATCCTGCCGCTCGCGCTGCTCGGGCGGCCCCGCATCGACGTGACGCTGCGGGTCTCGGGCCTCTTCCGCGACATTTTCCCGACGCTCGCCCAGCTCTTCGAGACCGGCGCCGAGGCGCTTGCCGCCCGCGAGGAGGCACCCGAGGACAATCCCTATCTCCGCCGCAGCCCGCGGGTCTTCGGGCCGAAGCCGGGCCTCTACGGCGTGGGCGTGCGGTCGGATGACTACAGCCCCGAGGGGCGGCTCAGCGCGGGCGAGGCCTGGATCGAGGGCTCGTCCTGGGCCATCGGGGCGGATGGCGCGGCCACGCCCGCGCGCGGTGCGCTCGAAGGGCGGCTCCGCGCCGCCGACGCCTTCGCCCATGTGCAGGATCTGGCCGAGACCGACCTTCTGATGGCGCAGGACCATGCCGCCCACGAGGGCGGCTTTGCCGCGGCGCTGGCCCGGCTCGGGCGCGAGGCGGCGCTCTATCACCTCGACGCCACCCGCCCCGACCAGCCGCGCGCCCGCAGCCTCACCGAGGAGCTGAGCCGCATCGTGCGCGCCCGCATCGCCGATCCTGCCTGGGCAGATGGCATGATGCGCCACGGCTTCCGGGGCGCGGCCGAGATCGCGGCCTCGGTCGATCATCTGGGAAGCTTCGCCAATCTCACCCGCGCAGTGCCCGACGGTCTCTTCGACCTCTGCTTCGAGGCGACGCTGATGCGCGAGGATCTCGTGGCCTTCATGGCCCGCGAAAACCCCGCGGCCCTCGCCGCCCTCCGCGACCGCTTCCGCGCTCTGTCCGAGGCCGGGCTCTGGCAGCCGCGCCGCAATTCCATCGCAGCCCTCCTCGCCTGCGCCCCCACGGAGACCCATTGATGGCCCATCGCTACGAAACCGACGGGGCGGCGATCTACCGCCAGTCCTTCGCCACCATTCGCGCCGAGGCAGCGCTCGCGCGCTTCACGCCCGAGGAGGAGGTGGTGGTGGTCCGCATGATCCATGCCGCCGGCATGGTGGGGCTCGAGGCGCATGTCCGCTTCTCGCCCGGCATGGCGGTTGCGGCGCGGGCGGCGCTCGAGGCGGGGGCGCCGATCCTCTGCGATGCGCGGATGGTGAGCGAGGGCATCACCCGCCCGCGCCTGCCGGCCGGGAACCGCGTGATCTGCACGCTTCAGGATGCGGAGGTGCCCGAGCTTGCGAAGGCCATGGCCACCACGCGCTCGGCCGCGGCGCTGGAACTCTGGCGGCCGCACCTCGCGGGCGCCGTGGTCGCGATCGGCAACGCGCCGACCGCGCTCTTTCACCTGCTGAACATGCTCGAGGATCCGGCCTGCCCGCGGCCCGCGGCCATCATCGGCTGCCCCGTGGGCTTCGTCGGCGCTGCCGAATCCAAGGAGGCGCTGATGCAGGACCTGCCCTGCCCGTCGCTGATCGTCGAAGGCCGCCTCGGCGGCTCGGCCATCACGGTTGCGGCTGTCAACGCGCTGGCGAGCCGGGTGGAATGATGGGCCGCATCATCTGCGCAGGCCTCGGCCCCGGCGACCCCGATCTTCTGAGCGTCAAGTCCGACCGGCTGATCCGCACCGCCCGGCATGTGGCCTATTTCCGCAAGGCGGGCCGCTCAGGACAGGCCCGGCGCATCGTCGAGGGGATGCTGCGCCCCGACGCGGTCGAATATCCGATGGATTATCCGGTCACGACCGAGATCCGCTTCGACCATCCCGATTACAACCGGATGCTGGCCGAATTCTACGACCTCTGGTCCGACCGGCTGGCGGAGCTGGCGCGGACCGAGGAGGTGGTGGTGCTCTGCGAGGGCGATCCGCTGTTCTACGGCTCGTTCATGCATCTGCACAGCCGGCTGCAGGGCCGCGCCGAGGTCGAGATCGTGCCCGGCATTCCCGGCATGGCCGGCTGCTGGAATGCGGCCGGCCTGCCGATCACCTGGGGCGACGATGTGCTCTCGGTGCTGGCGGGGACGCTCTCGGAGGAGGATCTGGCGCGCCACGCGGCGGCGGCCGATGCGGTGGTGGTGATGAAGACCGGGCGCAACCTGCCCAAGGTGCGCCGGGCGCTGGAAGCCGCCGGCCGGCTCGACGAGGCCTGGCTCGTCGAGCGCGGCACCATGCCGGGCCAGCGGGTCGCGCGGCTGGCCGAGGTCGAGGGGGCGGACTGCCCCTATTTTGCCATCGTGCTCGTCCCCGGACGCGGACGCCGGCCGGAGCTTGCGGAATGAGCGGCTGGCTCGCGGTGGCGGGCCTCGGGCCCGGGGCCGAGCCTCTCGTCACGCCCGAAGTCACGGCGGCGCTGGCGGAGGCCACCGACGTCGTGGGCTACATCCCTTACGTCGCCCGCGTGGCCGAGCGGCCGGGGCTCACGCTCCATGCCAGCGACAACCGCGTGGAGGTCGAGCGCGCGGCCCATGCGCTTCAGATGGCGGCCGAGGGGCGGCGGGTGGTCGTGGTTTCCTCGGGCGATCCGGGGGTCTTCGCCATGGCCTCGGCCCTGTTCGAGGCGCTGGAGGCGCGGCCCGAGTGGCAGGCGCTGGATATCCGCATCCTGCCCGGCATCACCGCCATGCTGGCCGCCGCCGCCGCGGCCGGAGCGCCGCTCGGCCATGATTTCTGCGCGATCAACCTGTCGGACAATCTCAAGCCCTGGGCGCTGATCGAGAAGCGGCTGCGGCTGGCGGCCGAGTCGGATCTCGCGATGGCCTTCTACAATCCGCGCTCGAAGTCCCGCCCCGAAGGCTTTGTCCGCGCTCTGGATCTTCTGCGCGAGACCTGCGGGCCCGACCGGCTCGTGACCTTCGCGCGCGCGGTCTCGACGCCCGAGCAGCATCTGCGCACCGTCACGCTGGGCGAGGCCACGCCGGAGATGGCCGACATGCGGACCGTGGTGATCGTCGGCAATTCCGCCACGCGCCGGGTGGGCCGCTGGGTCTATACGCCGAGGTCGGCCGGATGAGCGAGCCAGCCCAGCACCGCTTCGGGGGTCTCGACGCGCGGACGCGGCGGGATCGCGGGCCGGTCGATCAGCACGACCGGCAGACCCAGCTCCCGCGCGGCATCGAGCTTGGCGCGCGCGCCCTCGCCGCCCGCGTTCTTGGCCACGATCCACTGGATCTCGTGACGCCGCAGAAGCTCCAGATCCTCGGCCAGCGTGAAGGGGCCGCGGGCGACGATCGCCTCCGCCCGGGGCAAGGGCAGCGCATCGGGCGGATCGACGAGGCGCAGCAGGTAATGATGCTGCGCGCGCCCCGCGAAGGCCGCGAGATGCAGGCGCCCGATGGCGAGGAAGACCCGCGCGGGTGCCTCGGGCAGCGCCTCGGCGGCTGCCTCGATCGAGGGGACGCGGATCCAGCGGTCCCCCGGTCGCGCCACCCAGGGCGCGCGTTCGAGCGCCACCAGCGCCGTGCCGGTGGCGGCACAGGCCTCGACCGCGTTCCGGCTCATCTGCGCAGCGAACGGATGGGTTGCGTCGATGACATGGGTGATGCCCTCCTCCCGGATGTAGGCCGCAAGCCCCTCGGTGCCCCCGAAGCCGCCCACCCGCAGGGGCAAGGGCTGCGCCACGGGCGCGGCGGTGCGGCCCGCGTAGGAGAAGACGGCCGGCAAGCCCGCCTCGGCCAGAGCGCGCGCCATGCGGCTGGCCTCGGTCGTGCCGCCCAGAAGGAGGATGCGCATGGCTGATCCCTGGCTCTCGATCATCGGTCTCGGCGAAGATGGACCGGCGGGCCTTTCCGATGCAAGCCGGACCGCGCTGGAAGCGGCGGAGGTCGTGGTGGGCGGGCCGCGGCATCTGGCGCTGGTGGAGGCCGGGGCGCGCGGGATGGAATGGCCGGTGCCCTTCGACCCCGCCCCCGTGCTGGCCCTGCGCGGACGCCCCCTCGCCGTTCTCGCCTCGGGCGATCCGTTCTGGCATGGCGCGGGCGGCAGCCTCGCCGCGGCGCTGTCGCCCGGCGAATGGCGCGCCTATCCCGCACCCGGCGTGGTCGCGCTGGCCGCGGCCCGGCTCGGCTGGCGGCAGGAGGAGCTGCTGGCCATGGGCCTTCATGCCGCGCCCTTCGAGCGGCTGCTGCCCGAGCTGGCCCCCGGCCGCCGCGGCGTCTGCACGCTCCGCGACGGGCCTGCCGCCGGAGCGCTGGCCGCCTTTCTTGCGGCGGAGGGCTGGGGCGACAGCCGGCTCTGGGTGATGGAAGCCCTGGGCGGGCCGCGCGAGCGGGTGCGCGCCACCACCGCGGGCGCCTTCGCGCTGGCGGATGTCGCGGCCCCGGTGACGGTGGCCTTCGAGGCCGAGGGCGGGCGGGCGCTGCCGCGCAGCGCGGGCCTCCCCGACAGCCTCTTCGCCCATGACGGGCAGATCACCAAGGCGCCGATCCGGGCACTGACGCTCGCGGCCCTCGCGCCTCGGCGGGGCGAGATACTGTGGGATCTGGGTGCGGGCTCTGGCTCGGTCTCGGTCGAATGGTGCCTCGCGGGCGGCCGGGCCGTTGCCGTCGAGCTCCGCCCCGAGCGCGCGGCCAACATCCGCGCCAATGCCGCCCGCTTCGCCCTGCCGCTGGAGGTGGTCGAGGGCCGCGCGCTGGACAATCTGCGCGCGCTGCCCGCGCCGGACGCGATCTTCGTGGGCGGCGGCTTCGACGAGGCCCTGTTCGCGGCGCTGCCGCCCACGGCCCGGCTCGTGGTCAATGCGGTGACGCTCGAAACCGAGGCGTTGCTCGCGGCCCTCCAGGCCCGCCACGGCGGCGACCTCCTGCGGATCGAGCTGGCGCGCGCGGCGCCGCTCGGGCGGATGCGCGGCTGGGAGGCCGCCCGGCCGGTGGTGCAATGGAGCCTCGTGCGATGATCGTGGCAGGGCTCGGCTTCCGGGAAAGCGCGACCGAGGAGGAGCTGGCCGCGGCGCTGGGCGATGAGGCGCCCGAGCTTCTCGCGACGCTCGAGGCGCGCGCGGCCCTGCCCGCCTTTCAGGCGCTGGCCCGGAGGCTCGGGCTGCCGGTGCGCGCGCTGCCCGAGGCCGCGCTCGCCGGCGTCGCCACCCCCACCCGCTCGGCGCGGATCGAAGAGCGGTTCGGCACCGGCTCGATCGCCGAGGCGGCGGCGCTGGTGGCCGCAGGCCCCGGCGCCACCTTGATGCGGACCCGCCGGATCGCGGGACCCGTGACGATTGCCGTGGCCCGCTCGGCCGCGGATCCTGACAGGAAGGGAGCCACGGCATGACCGTGCATTTCATCGGAGCGGGCCCCGGAGCGCCCGATCTCATCACGCTGCGCGGGCGCGACCTGATCGCCGCCTCGCCGGTCTGCCTCTATGCGGGCTCGCTGGTGCCCGAGGGCGTGCTGGCCCATTGCCCGCCCGGCTGCCGCATCGTGAACACGGCGCCGCTCAGCCTCGAGGCCATCGTGGAGGAGATCGCCGCCGCCCATGCCGAGGGCAAGGACGTGGCGCGTCTCCATTCCGGCGATCTCTCGGTCTGGTCGGCGATGGGCGAGCAGCTGCGCCGGCTGCGCGCGCTGGGTATTCCCTATGACGTGACGCCGGGGGTGCCCTCCTTCGCCGCGGCCGCGGCCACGCTCGGGGCCGAGCTCACGCTGCCGGGGGTCGCGCAATCGGTGGTGCTGACCCGCACCTCGGGGCGTGCCTCTCCCATGCCCGAGGGCGAGAGCCTCGCGGCCTTCGCGGCCACGGGCGCCGTGCTGGCGATCCATCTTTCGGTTCATGTGCTGGGGCGCGTCTTGGCCGAGCTTCTGCCGCACTATGGCGCGGATTGCCCGGTGGCGGTGATCTGGCGCGCGAGCTGGCCCGACGAGCGCGTGGTGCGCGCGACCCTGGGCAGTCTCGAGGCCGCGCTCGGGCCGGAGCTGGAGCGGACGGCGCTCATCCTCGTGGGCCGCAGTCTCGGCGCGGAAGAGTTCGCCGAGAGCCGCCTCTATGCCGGCGACTACGACCGCCGCTACCGCCCCGTCGGCACCCATCCGCGCTTTCCGGAGGAGGCATGACCGGCTTCGTCTCCTTCGTCTCCTCGGGGCCGGGCGACCCCGAACTTCTCACGCTGAAGGCGGTGGACCGGCTCGGCCGCGCCGATGCGGTGCTGTTCGATGACCTGTCCTCGGGGCCGATCCTCGCCCATGCCCGTCCGGAGGCGGATCTCGTGGGCGTGGGCAAACGCGCGGGCCGCGCTTCGCCGAAGCAGGATCATGTGAGCCGGCTGCTCGTGGATTATGCCCGGACGGGCGGGCGCGTCGTGCGGCTGAAATCGGGCGATGCGGGGCTTTTCGGGCGGCTCGAGGAGGAGATCGAGGCGCTCGAGGCGGCGGGGATCGGCTACGAGATCGTGCCGGGCGTGCCCTCGGCCTGCGCGGCGGCGGCGGCGGCGGGCATTCCGCTCACCCGCAGGCTCACGGCGCGGCGGGTGCAGTTCCTGACCGGGGCCGACGTGACCGGCGGACTGCCGCAGCAGAACCTCGCGGCGCTGGCCGATCCGGCGGCCACGACGGTGGTCTTCATGGGCAAGCGCACCTTCCCGACGCTGGCCGCGGCGCTGTTTGCGGCGGGGCTGCCCGAGACCACACCCGCGCTGCTGGCCGAAGGCGTCTCGACGCCCGCGCAACGGATCTGGCGCGGCACGCTCGGGACACTCGTGGAGGAGGTGGCGCGGGCCGGCGAGGCGCCGGCGCTGATCCTCTACGGGCCGCTCGCGGACGCGGAGGAAGAGCGATGATCGGCACGGCAAAGCGCCCTGCATTTCGCGAAGCGCGAACGGCATGTCCCTTGAAGGGCGCATCCACGGCCCCGGCGAAAGTGGTCTGCGATGCGTGAGCTTCTTCTCATCGGGATCGGAACCGGCAACCCGGACCATCTGATCGCCGAGGGGCGGCGGCGGATGGCCGAGGCCGACCTGATCCTCGTGCCGCGCAAGGGGCGCGACAAGTCGGACCTCGCCGAGATCAGGCGCGCGATCTGCGCGGACGCGGCCCCCCTTGTTCCTGTGGCCGAGTTCGATCTGCCCGTGCGCGATGCGGCCAACCCCGACTACCGTCAGGGCGTCGAGGACTGGCACGATGCCATCGCGCTCGCCTGGGCCCGCGCGGCGGGCGGCGCGGCCCGGGTGGCGCTGCTGATCTGGGGCGATCCGTCGCTCTACGATTCGAGCCTGCGCATCGCCGCACGGCTCGATCCGGCGCCGCAGGTGCGCGTCGTGCCGGGGATCACGGCGATTCAGGCGCTCTGCGCGGCCCATGCGATCCCGCTGAATGCGGTGGGCGCGCCGGTGCTGGTCACCACCGGTCGGCGGCTCAGGGACGAGGGCTGGCCCGCGGGCATCGACCGGCTGGCCGTGATGCTCGACGGCGAGACGAGCTTTCGCGGCCTCGATCCGCAGGGCGTGCGGATCTGGTGGGGCGCCTATCTCGGAATGGCGGAGCAGATCCTCGAGGCGGGACCGCTGGCCGAGGCCGGCCCGCGCATCCTCGCCGCCCGCGCCGCCGCCCGCGCGCGCCATGGCTGGATCATGGATATCTATCTCCTCGACCGCGAGACCGATGATCGGCGCAAGGACGGTTCGGGAGAGACCTGACCGGCGGGGAGAACCGCCCCGATGGTCGGATGGCGGCCAGGGCGCCGGGCAGGCCCCCGTGCAGGCCTCTCCCCCCGAAGGGCCCGGATTTCCGTTTGGACACCCGGACCTGTCAGACCGCGCTCGCCTACTCTCTCAAGAGAGGCTGCCTCATCCCAAGGTCGTGTTGAACCTTGGCGGGCTTTCGGCGTTTCATCTTCATCAAGCCCGCAGCTTTGGCGGGCACTCAAGGAGAGATGCGATGTTCCCCGTTCCCCGTCTGACCTATGAGGCTCTGGCCATGGTCATGCCGCCACCGGTCCTCGAATTCTGGTATTCTCCGCTGCCGACCGGCTGCTCGCTCTGACTTCATGCCCCTGCGCAAGCGGGGGCATCCCGAGCGGCGCATGCAGGGCGCCACTTCTCCTGCACATGCCGCTAGTTTAAGCGCGAATAATGACGCTGACTCAACGCTGTGCCAGGGCATCCTCAAGCAGCGTGCGAACCACGTCGCCCGGCACGTCATCGGCGACGAAGGCCTGTCCGATGCCGCGGGCGAGGATGAAGCGCAGCTTGCCGTCCACCACCTTCTTGTCCTGCGCCATGAGGGCGAGCAGCGCTTCGGCGGAGGGCAGATCGCCCGGGATGTCGCGCAGGTCGACCTTCATGCCCATGGCCCGCAGATGGGCGCGCAGGCGGCTCGGCGCCTCCTGGGCGCAGAGGCCGAGACGCTGGCTCAGCTCAAAAGCCAGCGCGCAGCCGATGGCCACGCCCTCGCCATGGAGGAGCCGATCGGAATAGCCGGTGGCCTTTTCCAGCGCGTGGCAGAAGGTATGGCCGAGGTTCAGCAGCGCGCGGTCGCCCTCCTCGGTCTCGTCGCGGGCCACGATCTCGGCCTTCATCTCGACCGAGCGGCGCACGGCACGCTGGCGGGCCTCGGTATCGGCGGCCAGCCGAGGGCCCGCCTCCTCCAGCCATTCGTAGAAATCGGCATCGCCGAGCAGGCCGTATTTCACCACCTCGCCGTAACCCGCGCGGAAGTCGCGGGGCGGCAGCGTCTCGAGGACGCCAATATCGGCCAGCACCAGCGAGGGCTGGTGGAAGGCGCCGACGAGGTTCTTGCCTTGGGCGGTGTTGATCCCGGTCTTGCCGCCGACCGAGCTGTCGACCTGCGCCAGAAGCGTCGTCGGCACCTGCACGAAGCGCACGCCCCGGCGCAGGACGGCGGCCGCGAAGCCCGCCAGATCGCCGATCACCCCGCCGCCGAGCGCCACCACCACGTCGCGCCGCTCGACCTTCTCCTCGAGCAGCCATTCGACGGCGCGGGCAAACTGCGGCCAGCCCTTGGTGGCCTCGCCCGCGGGCAGCGCCAGCGCCGAGGAGGCGATGCCCGCCTCGGCCAGCGCCTGCCGGAAGGGGTCGAGATGCAGCCCCGCCACCGTCTCGTCGGTGAGGATCGCCACCTTCGGCCGCCGCAGGAGCGGCGCGATCTCGGCCCCCGCCCGCGCGATGAGCCCCGGTCCGATCCGCACCTCGTAGGCGCGCGCGCCCAGCTCTACCCGCACCGCATCGACCGTCATTCGTCCGTCTCCAGCACATCGGGGCGGGTAGCCAGCGCCTCGCGCACCCGCACCGCCATCTGTTCCACCGTTCCCTCGCCGCTCTCAACCGCGAGGTCCGCCTGCGCATAGACCGGATCGCGCGCCTCGAGAAGCGCGCGCAGCGTCTCGCGCGGGTTGGGCGTGCGCAGGAGCGGCCGCGTCGCCTTGTGCCGCACCCGGTGCCAGAGCACGTCGAGGTCGGCCTTGAGCCAGACCGACACGCCCTGCTCGCGGATCATGCGGCGGTTGCCCTCGGCCATGAAGGCGCCGCCGCCGGTGGAGAGCACGCAGGGGCTGCCGCGCAGGAGCCGCGCGAGGACCTGGCTCTCCTTCTCGCGGAAGAAGGGCTCGCCGTCGCGGGCGAAGATTTCGGCGATGGTCCGGTTGGCGGCCCGCTCGATCTCCTCGTCCGAATCGAGAAAGGGCACGTTCAGACCCCGGGCCAGCGCGCTGCCCACGGCCGTCTTGCCCGCCCCCATCATGCCCACCATCACAACGGTTTTCTTCAGCCGCGCCATCACTTGCCGGCCATCCTCCCTGTTCCCGCGCCGGCGCACTTCCGCCCCGACCTTCAACTTTGTTGCCTGAATGGCGTGAAGTCGGCTGAAAAGCCATATATATTCGACGCGCACGATCCCTGTGGCCGCCGCTTCGGGCGCGGCCTGCAGGGCAACAAAGAACCGGGGCAGAACGAGGGTCGGAAACAGGCATGTGGCGCATCTTCAAGGCTTTGCTGGTGCTTGTGGTGGTGGGGTTGATCGCGCTGACGGGCTATGCCTATCTCGCGGACCTGTCGCCGCCGCAGACGGAGGTGACGAAGCCGGTGATGCTGAATGCCCAGTGACCACAGGTCGGCGTCGCTTCAGGGCGGGGCGCGACAGGGCGCCGCGGCCCTCTGCGCGCTGATCGGCCTGTCGGCGGGCGCGGCCGCGCAGGAGCCGCTGTCGGCGATCGACTGGCTGTCGCGGTCGGTCGCGGCGCCGGTCAAGCTGGCGGCACCGCCCGAGGAACCCAAGGTCACCAAGGGCGCGCTGCCGGCGGAAGTGGCGGTCACGCCGCTCGACGGGCCCTCGCCCGATGCGGCGGGGATCCTGCCCGCGTCGCGCACCGGCCTGCCGCACGCGCTCTGGGGCATGGGGCGCACCACCGAGATCGCGAACCGGATCGCCATCGCGCCGACGGCCACGCTGCCTGCGCTCCAGTCGCTGCTGACGACGATGCTTCTGGCCGAAGCCGAGCCGCCGGCCGATTCCGAGGGCAAGGGGCGGCTTCTGCTCGCGCGCGTCGACAAGCTGCTGGCGATGGGGGCGCTCGAAGGGGCGAAGAGCCTGATCGATGCGGCGGGCGACGAGGGCCCCGAGATCTTCCGCCGCAAGTTCGACATCGCGCTGCTGACCGGCGAGGAGGATGCCTCCTGCGTCGAGCTGCAGAAGTCGCCCGACCTCGCGCCGACCCTGCCCGCCCGGATCTTCTGTCTGGCGCGCTCGGGCGACTGGAACGCCGCCGCGCTGACTCTCCGGACCGCGCAGGCGCTGGGGTTCGTCGACGATGCGCAGGACGCGCTCCTGTCGCGGTTTCTCGACCCGGATCTCTACGAGGGCGAAGGGCCGCTCACCCCGCCCGCCCGGGTGACGCCGCTCGACTGGCGGCTGCTCGAAGCGGTGGGCGAGCCCCTGCCCACCCAGTCGCTGCCCATCGCCTTCGCCCATGCCGAACTGCGCGAGACGGCCGGCTGGAAGGCGCAGATCGAGGCGGCCGAGCGGCTGTCGCGGGCAGGCGCGCTCGATCCGAACCTGCTCGTCGGGCTCTATACCGCGCGGAAGGCCGCGGCCTCGGGCGGGGTCTGGGACCGGGTTCGGGCCTTTCAGGCGCTCGACGAGGCCCTGACGGCGAAGGATGCGGCCGCGGTGGCCCGGACGCTGCCCGAGGCCTACGACCGGATGTCGGAGGTGGAGCTGGAGGTCACGCTCTCGCGTCTCGTGGCCGACCGGCTCGACGGCATGACCCTGCCGGCCGAGGCGGAGGCGCTGGCCTTCCGCATGGGGCTTCTGTCGATGGAAGCGGAGGCCGTGGCGAAGGCCCACAAGCCCCGCGATGCGGCCGAGCGCTTCCTCGTCGCGCTGGCGGCGGGCGACCCGGCGAAGGCCGATCCGGCCGATCCGATGGGGCGCGCCATCGCGGCGGGCTTCGGCAAGGCCGAGCCGTCCGAAGCCGCCAAGGAGCTTCTGGCGCAGGATCGGCGCGGCGAGGCGCTGCTTCTGGCGCTCGAAGAGGTCGCGCGCGGCATGGACGGCGACACGACCGGCGTGACGCAGGGCCTCGCCCTCTTCCGCGAACTGGGCCTGCAGAAAATTGCGCGCCGCACCGCGCTCGAACTCATGCTGCTGGAGCGACGCGGCTGATGGAGGCCGCGGGCATGGAGCGCTGGATCTCGGCCTTCCTCGAGGCGCAGGCGGCGGAACTCGATGCCGCGCGCAACACGCGCCTCGCCTACGGCCGCGACCTGAAGGATTACGCAACCTGGCTCGGCCGCCGTTCGGAAGATTTCCTCACCGCCACGCGGGACACGGTCGAGGCCTACCTCACCTTCTGCGAGGCGCAGGGGCTGTCTTCGGCCACGCGGGCGCGGCGGCTCTCCTCGATCCGGCAGCTCTATCGCTTCGCGCATGAGGAAGGCTGGCGCGCCGACAATCCCGCCATCCGCATCAGCGGCCCCGGCCGGTCGAAGCGCCTGCCGAAGACGCTCGAGATCGAGGAAGTGGACTGGCTGCTCGAGGCCGCCCGCGACAAGGGCCGACGCGCCGAAGATCAGATCCGCAACCGCTGCCTTCTGGAACTGCTCTATGCCACCGGGATGCGCGTCTCGGAGATGGTGGGCCTGCCCGTCGCCGCGGCGCGGGGCAGTCCGCGGATGATCCTCGTGCGCGGCAAGGGCGGCAAGGAGCGGATGGTGCCGCTCTCGCCGCCGGCGTGCGAGGCTCTGGCCGACTGGCTCCGGGCGCGCGATGCGGCCGAGGCGCAGGGGCAGAAGGCCGGCCGGCCCGCCTCCCGCTTCCTGTTTCCCGGCTCGGGCGCGGCGGGCCATCTCACGCGGGAATATTTCTACGTCCTCGTGAAGCAGATCGCGGTGCTGGCCGGGGTCGATCCCGCGAAGGTCACGCCGCACACGCTGCGGCACGCCTTTGCCACGCATCTGCTGGCGGGGGGCGCCGACCTCCGGGTGATCCAGACCCTGCTCGGACATGCCGATCTTTCGACGACCGAGATCTACACCCACGTTCTCGACGCCCATCTGAAGGAGCTGGTGCTGAAGCATCATCCGCTGGCGCGCGAGTGAAGGCTTGCTCCGGCGCCGGGCGCGCCTCACAGTTGACCCTTGCCGTTCCCGAAGGACCGTAACCCGTCATGACTTTCTCGAACCTCGATCCGGCGACGCTTGTCACCGCCGCCGCCATTCTGGGGCTTCTCGCGCTGTCCGCCTTCTTCTCGGGCTCCGAGACGGCGCTTACCGCCTCGTCCCGCGCCAAGCTCCGCGCCAAGGCCGACAAGGGATCGCGCGGGGCCGAACGGGCGCTCGAGGTGACCGAGGACAACGAGCGGATGATCGGGGCGCTGCTCCTCGGCAACAACGTGGTCAACATCCTGTCGGCCTCGCTCGCCACCGCGCTGATGACGAAGCTCTTCGGCGACGGAGGCGTGGCGGTGGCCACGCTGGTGATGACCGGCCTCGTGCTGATCTTCGGCGAGGTGCTGCCCAAGACCCTCGCCATCAGCCGCCCCGAGGCCTTCTCGAGCCGCGTGGCGCCGGTGATCCGGGTGCTGATCTTCGTCTTCTCGCCCATTGTGGCGGTGGTGCGCGCCCTTGTGCGGGGCCTGCTTCGGGTCGTGGGCGTCCGGATCGAGCCGGGCGACCACATGCTCGCCATCCGGGACGAGATCGCGGGCGCGATCGCGCTCGGCCATTCGCAGGGCGCGGTGGAGAAGGAAGACCGCGACCGGCTTCTGGGCGCGCTCGACCTGTCCGAGCGCACGGTCGAAGAGATCATGCGCCACCGCAGCCAGATCGAGATGATCGACGCGGACAAGCCCTCGGCCGAGGTGATCGCGCAGGTCCTCGCCTCGCCCCACACGCGGATCCCGCTCTATCGCGGCGATCACGAGAACATCCTCGGGATCATCCATGCCAAGGATCTCCTGCGCGAGGTCTCGCGGCTGATGCGGACGGGCAGCACCGGGGCGCTGGACGAGCTCGACATCCTGGCCGTGGCGATGAAGCCCTATTTCGTGCCCGAGACGACGCCGCTCGACGAGCAGATGCGCCAGTTCCTGAAGCGGCGGACGCATTTCGCGCTGGTGGTGGATGAATATGGCGCGCTGAAGGGCCTGATCACGCTCGAGGACATCATCGAAGAGATCGTGGGCGAGATCAACGACGAGTTCGACATCGCGCAGGAGATGACGCTGAAGCGCGCCGACACGGGCGACTATCTCGTGGACGGGGCCATGACGATCCGCGACCTCAACCGGATGATGGACTGGCAGCTGCCCGACGAAGAGGCCAACACGGTGGCGGGCCTTGTCATCCACGAAGCGCAGATGATCCCGAACGAGGGGCAGGCCTTCAGCTTCCACGGCTTCCGCTTCGAGGTGCTGACAAAGCGCGACAACCGGATCATGAAGCTGAAGGTCCGCCCGCTCGACGCTCAGCCGATCAGCGGGCGCGACCGGCCGTAGGTCTCGTCATAGTGGCGGCGCAGCCGCTGGAGCGCGATGCGGAGCACGATCTTGCCCGAGCGCGCCGACCAGCCCATGCGGCGCTCGGCCGCTTCGAGGCCCTCGAGGAAGCAGCAGCAGCGCAGCACCATGTCGCCCAAGCCGGGGCCCAGATCGCGCAGCGCCGCCGCCACCCGCTCGCGCGCCTGCCGCGGGCCCTCGGCGCCGCCCGCATCGGGCCGGAACGCGCCTCGGTCGGCGCCGGTCAGGAACCGGTCCCAGTTCTGCGCCACGCGCGGACCCATCTGCGCCAGCTCAAAATCCTCGCGCAGCCGCTCGGCCGCCTCGATCAGCTCGGCCGACAGGAAGGGCCGGCCGTCCTTGTCCCGGCGTCGCCCGAGCACCGCCACCGGGCTTTCGGCCGCGTTGTAGCGCACCCGGCGCGGGCCGTGCTCGTCGCGGATCTCGCGCTCGGCCCAGTCGCGGTGCTGCGCGGCGAAGGGCTGGACCGCTTCGGCGAGGCCCCGGCTCCGCCCGCCCTCCTCGGCCTCGACGATCCGGCGCAGGGCCGCGCGTCCCGTCGCCGTGATCTCGTAGGTGGCGATCCGGCCCGGCTTGCGGCAGGCGATCCAGTCCTTCAGCGCGAAGGCCTGCGCGACGGCGCGGTCGACCACCGCCATCCGCGCCGTGCCCCCGTCGGGCAGGGTGCGCAGGACGGCGGCCTTTTCCATGTCCGGGGCCACGGCGAGCAGGGTCTGCGGCTCGGCCAGCCGCCTGAGGATGCGGCGCGCCTCGCGCGCGATGGTGGTCTCGTCGAGCGAGGCCGGCCGGAGGGAGGAAGAGGCGTCGGGGCGGATCGGGGCCGTCATTTCGGATCTGTCCTTTCTGGCTGGGATGGGTCCGCGCCCCTGAGACCGTCCGAAGGCTGCCAGCGCCTCGTCCACCAGAGGATCGTCGCGTCGGCTCTCGCAGCGGCGCACATGACGCATCACCGTCGAGGCATGGCACCCCTCGCGGCGGGCGAGCGCCCGGAGCGAGAGACCTTCCTCCGTGTGATCGAGGTAGAGCCGAACGGCCTCGGGAAGCCAGGCAGGAAAGGTCGAGGACAAGCTCAGGTCGGTGTGCATCATTCCATCCCGTGGCCCCCGCGAGAGGGCGTTGTCCGGCGTTGGACGTTTGCAACCGTCAGGGGCATTGGTTACCTGTTCGTTAATAACTGCGGCGTTGTTGATAATTCTTTCTAATTCCTAAACATTCGAGAAACCTCCGCGCGGTGGAGGGCGCGCGCGCGCAACGCAGGGTTGCAGGCGGTCACTCTGTTTCGCCACGACAGAGGAGACAGCGATGACCGACATGCACGGCCTTCTGGCCGAGATCCGACGCCCGCGGCTGCTCATGAGGGCGGCCCGGCTGGGGCTGGCCTGCTACCGGCGCGAGCGGGATCTGCGCCGCCTCGTGCCGGACCCGGAACCGGACCGGGCCATGGCCACTCTGCTCGCGGAGGAGCGCGACCTCGAGCGGCGGCGGCAGGCGGGAGAGGCCACCTACTCGGTCACGCATCATGTGGAAGTGCTGATCGCCCTCATCGCGGAGGCGCGTCTGGCACCTCCGGCAGCCTGTCTCTCCTCGCGCAGCGCAGGTGGCGCGGGCCTTCGTGCGGAGACTGCGCCGGCTCCGGCAGATGCCGACACCGGAGGATCAGGGGCGGCGTCTCTGTCCTGACAGACGAGCGCGCCGCGGGGACCGTCCGCGCTGCTTCCTTCCGAAGACGGCAAGGCCGCACCGTTTCCATGCGGGGGCACCATGGCAAAGGGCGCGGCCCTGTCGGACCGCGCCCCTCGGCAGGCTGATGAGGCCGTCAGATGAAGGCGTCGGGCATCGAGTCCTTCTTGCGGGCGACATAGTCCGCCAGCGCCTCGGCCACGCCCTCGTCGAGCGCGGGCTGCTGGTAATCGCCCAGAAGCTTCTTCACCCGGGCGCTCGCGAGCGTCTCGGTGTCGCGCGCGCCCTCTTCTTCCCAAGTCTCGAAGGGCTTGTAGTCGAACAGGTCCGAGCGCCAGAAGGCCGATTTGAAGTTCGCCTGCGTATGGGCGCAGCCGAGGTAGTGGCCGCCGGGGCCGACCTCGCGGATCGCATCCATCCCCTGCCCGTTCTCGTCGACCGAAACACCCTGCGCCAGATGGTGCAGCGTGCCGAGCTGGTCGGCATCCATCACGAACTTCTCGTAGGAGGAGACGAGACCGCCTTCCAGCCAGCCGCAGGCGTGCAGCATGAAGTTCACGCCCGAGAGCAGCGCCATGTTCAGCGAGTTGGCGGTCTCGTAGGCGGCCTGCGCGTCGGGCAGCTTCGAGCCGCAGAACGACCCGCCCGAGCGGTAGGGCAGCCCCAGACGACGGGCCAGCTGACCCGCACCGTAGGTGATGTGCGAGGCCTCGGGCGTGCCGAAGGTGGGCGCGCCGGAGTTCATGTCGATCGAGGTCACGAAGGCACCGAAGATCACCGGCGCGCCGGGACGGATCAGCTGGCTGTAGGCCACGCCCGCCAGCACCTCGGCCAGCACCTGCGTCAGCGTCCCTGCCACCGTCACCGGCGCCATGGCGCCGCCCACGATGAAGGGCGAGACGATGGCCGCCTGATTGGCCGCGGCATAGACTTCGAGCGCGCCCATCATCGTCGCATCGAAGGTGAGCGGCGAGTTGATGTTCACGAGCGAGGTCATCACCGTGTTCCGGTCGACGAAGTCGGCGCCGAACAGGAGCTTCGCCATCTCGACCGAATCCTCGGCCCGCGACGGTTCGGTGACCGAGCCCATGAAGGGCTTGTCGCTGAGCGTCATGTGGGCGTGGAGCATGTCGAGGTGGCGCTTGTTCACCGGCACGTCGGTCGGCTCGCAGACCGTGCCGCCCGAGTGGTGCAGCCATTTCGACATGTAGCCGAGCTTCACGAAGTTGCGGAAGTCCTGCATCGTGGCATAGCGGCGTCCGCCCTCGCGGTCGCGCACGAAGGGCGGCCCGTAGACCGGCGCCAGCACGAGGTTCTTCCCGCCGATCTCGACGTTGCGCTCGGGGTTGCGGGCATGTTGCGTGAAGCTCGAGGGCGCCGTGGCGCAGAGCTTGCGGGCGAGCCCGCGCGGGATATGCACCCGCTCGCCGCGCACGTCGGCCCCCGCGTCCCGCCAGCGTTGCAGGGCGGCCGGGTTCTCGAGGAAGTTGACGCCGATCTCTTCGAGGACCGTCTCGGCGTTCCATTCGATGATCTGGAGCGCTTCCTCGTTCAGGATCTCGAAGTTCGGGATGTTGCGGGTGATGAACTTCGCCGTGTCCATCCGGACCGCCGTGCGTTCCGCCCGCCGCGCCGAGCCGCCGCCGCCCCGCGCCCTGCGTGCCGTGACCTCGTTCATCGCTCATCCTCCAAAGCCGGCTGTCGTCTGCCGCCCTTATGGCGTGTTTCGATGAAGGTCCCGTCACCGTTTCCGGCGCTTGCCGACGGAAAACGACATGCGCCGGAGTTGGCTGTCAGCGGGCCTGCGCCCGCGCCCAGCCCACCGCCTCGCCGAGCGCCTGCGTGACCGCCGTGTCGAAGGCCACCACCACATCGCCCGTGCTGTCCGAGGCGGCCGGCGCCTGCGTCTCGATGCGCCGCGTCGAGGCGACCGAGCGGTCGGATTCGCGGATCAGCGTCAGCACCATCGAGATGCGCACGACGGGCGCCTGACCCGGCGGCACCTCGGCCTGGAACTCGCGCAGCTCGGTCATGAGGGTGTAATCGGGCACGAGGCCCGCCGCCTCGCGCGCGACGAGCCGGAAGCCGCCGCCGTTCTGCAGGGACCCCACCAGCAGCGTCTGCACGAGCGCGGGCGCCGGATCGGACCAGCGCGCATCGGGCAGATAGAGCGCCTGCACCCGCGACGGCTTGATGAGGATGCGGTCGGTGGCGAGCGCCCCGCCGGCGGTGGCCGCCTCCACCACGATATGGCGCGAGCCGCCGCCGCCCGTGCCCGGAAGCGGCGACAGCGTGTAGGTGTCGAGCTGCTCGGAGGCGCGCGACAGCGACGAGACGGCGCCGCAGCCCGAGAGCGCGAGGGCCGCGAGAAGGAGCGTCAATCGGGTCAGGGCTCGCATCGTCATCTCCTGTAGGACGGGGTCTGGTTGCCGAGGAAGAAGCGCGCCGGATCGCGCGAGATCTGCGCGATCAGCGAGTTGAGGTTCGTGACCGTGCGCCGGGTTTCGGCCGCGAGCGTCGCATATTGCGGCAGGCCGTTGTCGGCGAAGTTGCGGATGCCCGCGACCGACCGCTCGATGCCCGACACCGCGCTGCGGATCTGGGCGATCATCGGCGGCACGTCCCGGTTGACGACGCGGTTCACCGCCTCGAACGTGTCGCGGGCCGAGGCCGCCGCGCCCTTGCCCTCTTCGAGCGCGGTCTCGAGGCTGGCCAGCGCCACATCGGCCCGGTCCGCCATCGCATCGAGCCGCGCGGTGAAATCGTTCAGCCGCGAGGTGGCTTCGGCCGCATCGCGGGTGATGGCCGCGATGTTCTGCACCGAGGCATCGGCGTTCGTCAGGATGCTCTCGACCGCGGCGCGGTTCTCGGGTCCGGTGAAGGTCTGGATATCCTTCAGGAGCGAGATCGCCTCGGCGAGCAGCGTCGGTGCGTCCGCCGTCAGCGCCTGAACGGCCGACCGCTCGGAGGGGATCACCGGGGGCCACTGGTCCCCCTCGGCCGTCAGCGGCTCGGGCGCGGCGCCGCCCGAGAGCGAGACGTAGGAGACGCCCGTCACGCCCTGAGAGGCGACCTGCGCCTTGGTATCGGTCCGCACCGGCGTGGTGGCGGCCAGCTGGATCCGCACCCGGACGAGCGAGGGATCCTCGGCATCGACCGCGATGTTCAGCACCTCGCCCACGTCCACGCCGTTGTAGCGCACGGGGCTCGCCCGGCCGAGGCCCTCGACGCTGGTGAACAGGATGTCATATTCCGCATAGGTCCGGTCGAGCTGGACCTTGGCGAGCCAGAGCAGGAAGCCGAGCGTGGCGAGGATGCTCGCCAGGGTGAAGATCCCGATCAGCACATAGCGGGCGCGCGTCTCCATGGGTCAGCCCTCCGCCGCCACAAGCGCCGCATGGGCGCGCGGACCGTGGAAATACTCGCGGACCCACGGGTGATCTACCTCCATCAGCTCGCGGATGGTTCCCGTCACCAGAACTTTCCTTTCGGCCAGGACCGCGATGCGGTCGCAGGTTGCATGGAGCGTATCGAGATCGTGCGTCACGAGGAACACGGTCAGCCCCAGAGATGTCTGCAGGTTGCGGATCAGCGCGTCGAACTCGGAGGCGCCGATCGGGTCGAGACCCGCCGTCGGCTCGTCGAGGAACACGATGTCCGGGTCGAGCGCAAGCGCCCGCGCAAGCCCTGCCCGCTTGCGCATCCCCCCCGAGAGCTCGGACGGATAGAGGCTGCGCGCCTTGGGCGGCAGGCCCACCATGGCGATCTTGAGATCGGCCAGCGCCGTGCGCGTTTCGGGATCGAGGCCCGTGCGTTCGCGCATCGGGGCCTCGACATTCTCTCGCACCGTGAGCGAGGAGAAGAGCGCCCCGTCCTGAAACATCACGCCCCAGCGGTTCTCGACCTTGGCCATCTCGGCCTTCGATGCCGTGCGCACATCGGTGCCGAAGACCTTCACGCTGCCCGCCCGCGGCGCCTGAAGCCCGACGATGGAGCGCAGGAGCACCGACTTGCCGGTGCCGGATCCGCCGACGATCCCCAGCACCTCGCCACGATAGATGTCGAGATCCAGATCCTCGTGGATCACGTTCGGCCCGAACTGGTTCTTCAGCCCCCGGACCTCGATCAGAACCTCTTTCTGCATCAGAGCCCCCAGACCGCGAAGAAGATCGAGAAGAGCGCATCGACGACGATGACCAGGAAGATGGCTTGAACGACCGAGCGCGACGTGTGGCTGCCGAGCGATTCGGCATTGCCCGAGACCTGCATCCCCTGATGGCAGCCGATGACAGCGATGATGACGGCGAAGAAGGGCGCCTTGACCAGCCCGATGATCGCATGGCTGACATCGGTATCGGCCAGAAGCTGGGTGCGGAACATGCCCGGCGTGATGCCGAGGTCGATCCAGGCCATCAGTCCCCCGCCCACGAGGCCCGCCAGAGAGGCAATGAAGCCGAGCGCGGGCAGCAGAATGACCAGCGCGATCAGCCGCGGCAGCACCAGCCGGTCGATCGGATCGAGGCCCAGAACGCGCATCGCGTCGATCTCCTCGCGCATCTTCATCGAGCCGATGGCCGCGGTGAAGGCCGAGGCGGACCGTCCGGCCACGATGATCGCGGTCAGCAGGATGCCCAGTTCGCGCAGGATCGAGATGGCCACGAGATCGACCACATAGACTTCCGCTCCGAAGGACTTGAGCTGCGTCGAGCCCTGAAAGGCCAAGACGATGCCGATCAGGAACCCCATGAGCGAGACGATGGGCACCGCGTTCCAGCCCGCCTCCTGCATGTGGTGGACGAGCGGCGTCAGCTTGAGACGCGTCGGATGCAGGACGAGTGCGCCGAGATGGGCCACCACCTCGCCGAAGAATCCAACGGACGTCAGGCTTCCGCGCAGGCCCTGCGCCACCTCCTGACCGAGGTTGGCGAGCCCGTCGTCCGGCCGCCCCGGGATCGTGCGCCGCCGCCGCTCGGGCTCGGGCATGGCCGCCGCGACCGTCTCGAGGAGATGGCGGTGGGACTCGCTCAGATTGACGATCTCGAGCGCCTGCCCCGCCGCCTCGGCGCGCTTCTGGGCCTGCAGGATCGCCCAGGCCCCTGCCGTGTCGAGCGCCTCCACCGCGGCCATGTCGATCTGCCCTCCGGCCCCGACCGAGCCGAGGCTGCGCTGCGTCTCGGGAAGCGTCTCGATGGTCAGCCGTCCGCGCAGGGGCACGGAAGACGGGGTCGGTCGATCTGAAACCAATGCCTGCAGCCCTGTTCCGCCGCGCCCTCGACATGCACGAACCGGACGATCGCCCCGCCCGCGCGATGGAACGCCACGCCTTTCGTTCCTGTTCCATGGCCGGATCGCGGTCCGGCCCCTGCTCTCGTCCCGCCGCATTCCGGCCGCCGCAACCGGCGCGCTTCTTCTCATGGAGGGCGGGTGGCGCAATTCTCCCGACGTGGCCCCGACATGCAAGCCTTTCCCGGATCCGCCCCCCCGAAGCGGGCGCGGCCGCGCCCTTTCCGCAACGCGTGGGATGGCCCTGGCGAAGGGGGCCCGCACAATCTCGCGCCTCGCGCGGCGGACGGGGAGCCACGGCCGCGGTCCGCGCCCCTCCGCGGTGCCCGGACGCGCGACAGGTTGCTGTCAGCTTCGCCCTGTAGCCCGGCGCTCATGGACGCCGGAGAGGCCGCGGGAAGGGCCCCGGATCCGGGCGTTCCCTCCTCAGGCCCCTCCGGGCCCTGCACAGAAAGGTTTCGACATGCGCAAGATCCTGCTCCTCGCCCCCGCCCTGATGATCGCCGCCCCGGCGTTCGCCGCCGACATCTGCACCGCCCATCCCAAGGACCAGTGGATGAGCAAGGACCAGATCACCACGCTCGCCACCGGCAAGGGCTATGAGGTCAAGGGCGTCAAGGAAGAGGACGGCTGCTGGGAAGTGAAGGGCATGAAGGACGGCGCCCGGGTCGAGGCCTATTTCGACCCGGTCAGCGGCGACCTCGTGAAGACGAAGTGATCCGATGCGGACGGGCACCGACTCTCTCGGCCCCCGCGCCGCTGGGGTGAGGGTCTGGGACCCGGCGGTGCGGCTCTTCCACTGGTCGCTCGCCGGGGCCATCGCCTGGGAAATGCTGGCGGAAGCGGGCACGGACATCCACGAGGTCGTGGGCTATCTGGTCCTCGTCCTCGTGGCCTTCCGCATCGGCTGGGGGTTCGTGGGCCCCCGTCATGCGCGCTTCGCGGATTTCGTGGTCCGCCCGACGCGGGTGCTGGCCTATCTCAAGGACATCCTCGGGGGCCATCCCCGCCGCTACCTCGGGCACAATCCCGCGGGCGGCGCCATGGTGCTGGCGCTCCTCGCGGCGGCCGCCGCCACGGGCCTCTCGGGCTGGGCCATGACGACCGACGCGCTCTGGGGCGTCGAGTGGATCGAGGAGCTGCACGAGACGCTGGCCAACGGCACGCTCCTTCTCGTGGCGCTGCATGTGGGCGGGGTGATGCTGGCCGGCTTCCAGCACCGCGAGAACCTCGTCCGGTCCATGGTCACCGGGCGCAAGTCTCCGAGATGACAAGGCCCCCGGCTCCGGCATCCCGCCGGGGCCGGGGCCATCGAGCCTCCAGCAGGATCGGCTCCGGGCCGACCCTGTCGGGACGGCTGATCCTCCGCGCGTCCCCTCCTCTGGGGCTGGCGATCCACCTCCTTTTCGCGACGGCCGGCCGGATCGGCGCCATCCTTGACCTGGAATGGGATCGGTGGACATGGAGCGGGGCGTGATCAACCTGCGCCTGCCCGATGCACGTACGCGCAAGGGCCGCGCCATCGTGCCCATCAACCGCGGGCTCATGGCCGCACTGCAGACCGCGCGCGAGGCTGCGGTCACAGACCATGTAGTGGAATATGGGGGCACGCGGGTTGCCTCGATCCGGAAAGGGTTCGAGGTCGCGGTCACGCGGGCGGGCTTCGAGGACGTGACCCTGCACACGATCCGCCATTCGGCGGCCGTAGAGATGGTGTCGAGTGGCATCCCGATCGAGCAGGTGGCGCAGTATCTCGGCCACTCGAACCCCTCGATCACCTTCTCGACCTATGGCAGATTTGCCCCCGAGCACCTGCAGCAGGCGGCGGATGTGCTGGATTTCGTGAGGCTCAAGGTGGCTCGGTAGGTTCAATGAACCACGGGGCACTTCGTAAAACGCGAAAGGCCCCGGAATTTCCGAGGCCTTTCAACGTATTATGGTGGGCGATAACGGATTTGAACCGCTGACATCTTCGATGTGAACGAAGCGCTCTACCGCTGAGCTAATCGCCCGATGGCGCGGGTATTACCGTCACTTTCCGGCCTCCGCAAGAGGCTCCGGCGATTCTTTTTGCGCCCGACAAGAGCTTTCTCGTCCGGCGTTCCTGACCCGGTGTCCGCCCGAGGATCGGCCGTTCGGAACGCTGCCGTCCTGCCCTCCTCGCCACCCGTGATCGCATGCCTCGACCAGCTTCCGTTGCAGGATCGTGGGCGGCCCGTCTTGCACTTGGCGTGTCGGTGCGCAGGCACTCGAAAGGCTCAGAGAAGGAGGACACGCAGTTCGCGTGGCCGCAATGGGAGACGGCCTTCGCCTGTCCCGAAGGAAAGGGGAACGGCTTTCCCTGTGCCTGGAGATCTGCGGCCTCTTCCCGAGCCCCAAAGAAAAGGGGCGCAGCTTTCGCCGCGCCCCTCTTGATCTGCAAGCGCCTCAGTGCGCGGTCGCGGTCGGCAGGGCTTCGCGCTCGAGCCTCCGGGCGGCGGCGGCGGCCTCCTCGGCCTCCTCGTCCCACTCGACCGGCTCCGGCATCCGCACCAGAGCCTCGCGCAGCACCTCGCGGACATGGGAGACCGGGATGATCCGCAGCCCCTCCTTCACATTGTCCGGGATCTCGGCGAGATCCTTGGCATTCTCCTCCGGGATCAGCACCGTCTTGATGCCGCCCCGCAGCGCCGCGAGGAGCTTCTCCTTCAGGCCGCCGATGGGCAGCACGTTGCCGCGCAGCGTCACCTCGCCCGTCATGGCCACGTCCTTGCGGACAGGAACGCCTGTCAGGACCGAGACGATGGAGGTCACCATCGCCACACCGGCCGAAGGCCCGTCCTTGGGCGTCGCCCCCTCGGGAACGTGGACGTGGATGTCGACCGTCTCGAACTTCGGCAGCTTCACCCCGAGCTCGGGCGAAATCGAGCGGACGAAGCTCGAGGCCGCGTCGATCGATTCCTTCATCACGTCGCCGAGCTTGCCCGTGGTCTTCATCCGGCCCTTGCCCGGCAGCCGCAGCGCCTCGATCGAGAGGAGCTCGCCGCCGACAGAGGTCCAGGCGAGGCCCGTGACGACGCCCACCTGATCCTCCTTCTCGGCCAGACCGTAGCGGTGACGCTTCACGCCGAGGAAGCCTTCCAGCTTCTCGGGCGTCACCTCGACCGACTTGGTGTGACCCTTGACGATCTCGGTCACGGCCTTCCGCGCCATCTTCGCGATCTCACGCTCGAGGTTCCGCACCCCCGCCTCGCGGGTGTAGGTGCGGATCGTCTCGGTGAGCGCCTCGTCGGTGACCTTGAACTCGCCCTTCTTCAGACCGTGGTTCTCGATCTGCTTCGGGATCAGGTGCTGCTTGGCGATCTCGCGCTTCTCGTCCTCGGTGTAGCCCGAGAGCGGGATGATCTCCATCCGGTCCAGCAGCGGCGACGGCATGTTGTAGCTGTTCGCCGTGGTCAGGAACATCACGTTCGACAGATCGTATTCCACTTCGAGATAGTGGTCGACGAAGGTCGAGTTCTGTTCCGGATCGAGCACCTCGAGCATCGCCGAGGCCGGATCGCCGCGGAAGTCCTGCCCCATCTTGTCGATCTCGTCGAGCAGGATGAGCGGGTTGGTGGTCTTGGCCTTCTTCAGCGCCTGAATGATCTTGCCGGGCATCGAGCCGATATAGGTCCGCCGATGGCCGCGGATCTCGGATTCGTCGCGCACGCCGCCGAGCGAGATGCGGATGAACTCGCGCCCCGTGGCCTTGGCGACCGACCGGCCGAGCGAGGTCTTGCCCACGCCCGGAGGGCCCACGAGGCAGAGGATCGGGCCCTTGAGCTTGGCCGACCGCGCCTGCACGGCGAGATATTCGACGATCCGCTCCTTGACCTTCTCGAGCCCGTGATGGTCGGCGTCGAGCACCCCCTGCGCCTTGGTCAGGTCCTTCTTGGTGCGCGACTTCACGCCCCACGGCACGCCGAGGAGCCAGTCGAGATAGTTGCGCACCACGGTGGCCTCGGCCGACATGGGCGACATCGACTTCAGCTTCTTGACCTCGGCCTCGGCCTTGTCGCGGGCCTCCTTGGACAGCTCGGTCTTGGCGATCCGCTCTTCCAGCTCGGCGATCTCGTTCTGGCCGTCCTCGCCGTCGCCCAACTCCTTCTGAATGGCCTTCATCTGCTCATTCAGGTAATATTCGCGCTGAGTGCGCTCCATCTGCGACTTGACGCGGGTCTTGATCTTCTTCTCGACCTGCAGGACCGACATCTCGCCCTGCATGTGGCCATAGACCTTCTCCAGCCGCTCGGCCACGTCGAGCGTCTCGAGCAGCGCCTGCTTCTGCGCCACATCGATGCCGAGATGGCCCGCCACGAGGTCGGCGAGGCGCGCGGCATCGCGGGTCTCCGAGACGGCGGCCAGCGCCTCCTCGGGGATGTTCTTCTTGATCTTGGCGTAGCGTTCGAATTCCTCGGCCACGGCGCGCAGCAGCGCGTCGACCGTCGCCTGATCGCCCGGCTCCTCTTCGAGCCGCTCGGCGCGCGCCTCGAAGAACGAGTCGTTGCTCAGGAAGTCGGTGATGCGCACGCGGCTCTTGCCCTCGACCAGCACCTTCACAGTACCGTCGGGCAGCTTGAGCAGCTGCAGCACGTTGGCCAGCACGCCGGAACGGTAGATCCCGTCGGTGGCCGGATCATCCACGGACGGATCGATCTGAGAAGACAGCAGGATCTGGCGGTCGTCGGCCATCACCTCCTCGAGAGCACGGACCGACTTCTCGCGCCCGACGAACAGCGGCACGATCATGTGGGGAAACACCACGATGTCGCGCAGCGGCAGCACGGGATAGCTGTTGGGGAGCTGTTCAGTCATGTCTTTTCCTTCAATGCAGGAAGGCTCCGGCCCCGGCCATTCGGCAGCACTCGGCCTTCCCCGGACAGTCACTACGATATCTGGTGGCGCGGCAGCCCGGTGTCAACCTGACCGACTTTGCGACTTGCCGCAAAGTCTGGACCGGTCGGGGGCGGGCAACAAGCCCTCTTTCGGTGCAAGTTTGTGCGTCGGCCGAAGAGATGCGGCGGACGCAGGCGCGGCCCTGGCCGGACGGCGCCGCAGCGCCGCCCGGGGCCCGGCGTCAGGCGGCCGGGGTCAGCGTCGGATAGTCCGTGTAGCCCTCGGCCCCGCCGCCATAGAGCCCCTCGGTCGGCAGCGGCGCAAGCGGCGCCCGGGCAGCGAGCCGCTCGGCCAGATCGGGGTTCGAGATATAGAGCTTGCCGAAGGCCACCATGTCCGCCTTGCCGCTCTCGACCGCCGCCACCGCCATCTCGCGGTCATAGCCGTTGTTGGCGACATAGGTGCCGCCGAACCGCTCGCGCAGCGTCTCGAGCGCGCCCTCGGGCCACTCGCGCGCCCCGCCGGTCTGGCCCTCGACCATGTGCAGGAAGGCGATCCCGTGCCGGTTCAGCACGTCGATGGCCCTAGAAAAGAGGCCCACCGTATCGCTGTCGATGCCCACATCATTGGCGTTCGAAAAGGGCGAGAAGCGGATGCCGGTGCGCCCCGGCCCCATCTCGGCCACGACTGCGCCCACGACCTCTTCGAGGAAGCGCACGCGGTTCTCCTGGCTGCCGCCATAGGCGTCGGTGCGCTTGTTCGACGTGTCCCGCAGGAACTGGTCGATCAGATAGCCGTTCGCGGCATGGATCTCGACCGCGTCGAAGCCCGCGGCCTTCGCGTTGCGCGCGGCCTTGCGGTAATCCTCGACCACGCGGGCGATCTCGTCGGTCTCCAGCGCGCGCGGCTCGGACGTGGCCACGAAGCCCGTGCCATCGAAGGTGCGCGAGGCCGCGGCGAGGGCCGACGGCGCCACCGGCTTCTGCCCGTCGAGCAGGCTCGTGTGGCTGATGCGACCCACATGCCAGAGCTGGATCGCGATATGGCCGCCGCGCGCATGGACGGCGTCCGTCACCTTGCGCCAGCCTGCGACCTGAGCCGCGGAATGGATGCCCGGCGTCCAGGCATAGCCCTTGCCCTCCGGCGAGATCTGCGAGCCCTCCGTCACAATCAAGCCCGCGCCGGCCCGCTGACGATAATATTCCACGGTGAGATCGGTCGGCAGGTCGCCCTCGGGCTCGGCCCGGTTGCGGGTGAGCGGCGCCATCACGACCCGGTTCTTCAGCGTCAGATCACCTACCGCGATCGGGGTGAAGAGTTTCTCGGTCATCCATCATGTCCTTGAACTGTGTCGCTCCGAGATAGGGCGCCGCCCGACCGCGACAAAGGGCCCCGCCATGCGCCCGCCGCATGGCGGCCATGGGATCGGCGCCGGGTCAAAGCGGCTCGATGTCGCCCTCGGCCCGCGCGGCATGGAAGGCCGCCACGAACTCGCCGAGCCGCCCGGCCGCGATGGCCGTGCGCAGCCCCTGCATCAGCTCCTGATAATAATGCAGGTTGTGCCAGGTCAGCAGCATCGAGGCGATGATCTCCTGCGCGCGGAAGACGTGGTGCAGATAGGCCCGTGAGTAGCTGCGGCAGGCCGGACAGCTGCAGGCCTCATCGAGCGGGCGCGGATCGTCCATGTGGCGCGCGTTCTTGATGTTGACCTGCCCCCGCCGCGTCCAGGCCTGCCCGGTGCGCCCCGAGCGCGAGGGCAGCACGCAATCCATCATGTCGACGCCCCGCTCCACCGCGCCCACGATGTCGTCGGGCTTGCCCACGCCCATCAGATAGCGCGGCCGGTCCTCGGGCAGGAAGCCCGGCGCATAGTCGAGCACGCCGAACATCGCCTCCTGTCCCTCGCCCACCGCAAGCCCGCCGATGGCATAGCCCTCGAAGCCGATCTCGCGGAGCGCGGCCGCGCTCTCCTCGCGCAGATCGCGCGTGACGCCGCCCTGCATGATCCCGAAGAGCGCGTGTCCCGGGCGGTCGCCGAAGGCTTCGCGCGACCGGCGCGCCCACCGCATCGAGAGACGCATGGACTGGGCCACCGCCTCCTCGGTCGCGGGCAGCGCCGGGCATTCGTCGAAGGCCATCACGATGTCCGAGCCCAGAAGCCGCTGGATCTCCATGCTGCGCTCGGGGCTCAGGTGATGTTTCGATCCGTCGATGTGTGAGCGGAAGGTCACGCCCTCCTCGGAGAGCTTCCTCAGATCCGCGAGGCTCATCACCTGAAACCCGCCCGAGTCGGTGAGGATCGGCCGGTCCCAGTTCATGAACCGGTGCAGGCCGCCCAGCCGCGCCACCCGTTCGGCGGTCGGGCGCAACATCAGGTGATAGGTGTTGCCGAGCAGGATGTCGGCCCCCGTCGCGCGCACATTTTCGGGCAGCATCGCCTTCACCGTGCCGGCTGTGCCCACCGGCATGAAAGCCGGGGTGCGGATCTCGCCGCGCGGGGTCGAGATCACCCCCGTGCGCGCGCGCCCATCGGTCGCCGTGAGCTCGAAGCTGAATCGCTGGGTCATGGATGCCTCCGCCTGCCGCGCGCCCTTCTGCGCGATAGCGCTCCGAAAGCCAAGGGCGCCGCCCCTTTCCGGCACGGCGCCCCTCTCACTCTGGAGAAATATCCTCGGGGCGGGGGTCCGGGGGCGGGGCAGACAGCCCCTCCCCCGGACGGTCCTCCGGGAACCTCAGGCCGAGGCCTCGCGCGCCTCCAGCATCGCACGATGGGCCTGCCATTCCTTGTCCGGCTTCGAGATGAAGGTGTAGAACATCGGCACCACGAAGAGCGTGAAGCAGGTGCCGATCAGCAGGCCCGTGAAGATCACGATCCCCATCGCCTGCCGCGCCTCGGCGCCCGCACCTTCCGCGATGATGAGCGGCACCACCGCCAGCGCCATGGCCGCCGTCGTCATCAGGATCGGCCGCAGCCGCACCTTGGCCGCCGCCACGATGGCCTGCCGCCGGTTCAGCCCGTGCTCCTCGCGCTGCTGGTTGGCGAATTCCACCATCAGGATCCCGTGCTTGGTGATGAGGCCGATCAGCGTGATGAGGCCCACCTGCGTGTAGATGTTCAGCGTGCCGAGCCCGAGGTTCAGCGGCAGGATCGCCCCGAAGATCGAGAGCGGCACCGACATCATGATGATGAACGGATCGCGGAAGCTCTCGAACTGCGCGGCGAGCACGAGGTAGATCACCACCACCGCCGCCGCGAAGGCCAGAAGGATCGTGTTGCCCTGCTCGACCTCGAGCCGCGACTGGCCGGAATAGTCGAGGAAGAAGCCGTCGGGCATCACCTCGTTAGCGATCTGCTGCAGCTCGGCCAGACCGTCGCCGGTCGAGATGCCGATCATCGGCAGGGCCGAGATCGTGGCGGAGTTGAGCTGATTGAACTGTTCGATCGAGGCCGCCGAGGCGCCGGTCTCGAAATTCACCACCGAGGTCAGCGGCACCATCGCCCCCGAGGCGGCGCGCACGAAGAACTGGCTCAGCCGTTCCGGATTGTTGCGCCAGTCGCGCGGCACCTGCGGAATGATGTCGTAGCTGTTCGACTCGCGGTCGAACTGCGCGACCGAGGCCCCGCCCACCAGAAGTCCCAGCGTGTTGCCGATGTCCGAGATCGGCACGTTCAGCGTCGCTGCCCGGTCCCGGTCGATGGTGGCCACCACCTCCGGCGCATCGAAGGCGAGCGAGTTCTGCACCGCGATGAAGCGGCCCGAGGCCTCGGCACGGCGGCGGATCTCCTCCGAGATCTCGAACACGCGGTCGGGCGACTGGATCGACTGCAGCACCATCGAGATCGGCAGCCCGCCGCCCGTGCCCGGCAGGCTCGGCGGCGAGAAGACGAAGCCCTGCACCCCCGGCACCGGATCGAGCCGCGCCTGCACCTCCTGCTGCACCTCGGCCTGGCTCCGGTCGCGGTCGGCCCAGTCCTTCAGCGCCCAGATGTAGATGCCCTGATTGGCCTGCCCGCCGAAGCCCGCGATGGAGAATTCGGTGCGCACCTCGGGAATGTCCTTGGTCACGTCCGAGATCCGGTCGGTGTAGAGCGTGGTATATTCCTTGGTGGCATACCGCGGCCCGTTCAGGATCGCGAACATCGCGCCCTGATCCTCCTCGGGCGCCAGCTCGCTCGTCGTGTTCATGAACATGAACCCCGTGACCGCGACGAGCGCCGCCACCATGAGAAGCGTCACCGGCCGGTAGTCGAGCGACGAGGAGACCCGGCGCTCGTACCAGTTGGCGGTGCCTTCGAGCGTGTGATCGACGATGCGCTGGAAGCGGCTGCCGGTGCCCGCCTTCAGCAGGCGCGCCGACATCATCGGCGTGATCGTCAGCGCGACCACCCCCGAGATGATGACCGATCCCGCCAGCGCGAAGGCGAATTCCGCGAACAGCGACCCGGTGAGCCCGCCCGAGAAGCCGAGCGGCGCCAGCACGGCGGCCAGCGTGATCGTCATGGCGATGACGGGGCCGGTGATCTCGCGCATCCCCTTCAGCGCCGCATGATAGGGGCTCATCCCCTCGTCGATGTGCCGGTGGATGTTCTCGACCACCACGATCGCATCGTCCACCACGAGCCCGATGGCGAGCACCATCGCCAGAAGCGACAGAAGGTTGATCGAATAGCCGAGCGCCAGCAGCACCGCGCAGACCCCGATCAGCGAGAGCGGGATCGTCACGATGGGCATCAGCACCGAACGGAACGAGCCGAGGAAGAGGAGGATCACGACCACCACGATGGCCACGGCCTCGGCGAGCGTCTTGAACACCTCGTAGATCGAGGCGGTGATCGTCTCGGTCGAGTCGTAGACGAGGTTGATCTCCATGCCCTGCGGCAGGGTGGCATTGATCGCGGGCAGCTCCTCGATCACCGCGGCCGCGGTGGTCAGCGGATTCGCGGCCGGCGTCGGGAAGATCCCGATGAAGGTGCCGGGCTGGCCGTTGAAGGTCACGATGCTGTCGGGCTCGGCCGAGGCCAGCTCCACATCGGCCACGTCGCGCAGGCGCACGACCTCGTCACCCTGCGAACGGATCGGCAGCGCCCCGAAGGCCTCGGGGGTCTGCAGCGTCGATTGCAGCTTGATCGACCGGGCGAAATATTCGCCCTCGGTGCGCCCCGGAGCCGACAGGAAGTTCGAGGCCCGGATTGCCGTCAGCACCTCCGAGGCGGTCACGTTGCGCGCGGCGAGCTTCATCGGGTCGATCCAGACCCGCATCGCATATTCGGCCGCGCCGATGATCTGGATTTCGGCCACACCCTCGATGGTGGACATCCGCGGCCGGATCACCCGCTCGAGATATTCCGTCATCTGCTCGGCGGACATGTTGGGGTTCAGCGCCGCAAGATACATGAGCGCGAAATTGTCGCCCGTGCCCTTCACGATCACCGGATCCTCGGCCTCCGAGGGCAGTTCGCCCCGCACCTGCTGGACCTTGGCCAGCACCTCGGTCAGCGCCACGTCCGAATTTGCGCCGAGCTTCATCTGCACCGAGACGACCGAGGCCGAGGGCCGGCTCTGGCTCGTCACATAGTCGATGTTCTCGGTCGTGGCGACGGCGCGGGCGATGGGGGCCGTGATGAAGCCCTGGATCAGGTCGGGCGAGGCCCCCGGATAGGTGGTGGTGATGGTGACGACCGTCTCCTCCACCTCGGGATATTGCCGGACCGGCAGGTTGAAGATGGAATAGAGCCCGATCAGCAGGATGAAGCTCGCCAGCACCGTCGAGGCGACAGGGCGGCGAATGAAGATTTCCGAGATGTTCATCGAGCCCTCACTCCGTCTCGGTCTCGGCGCCGGCGGCGGCAGGCTCCTGCGCCTGCGCCTGCCCGTCCGCCTGCTCCGGCGCCTCCGCCGGCTGCGTGCCGGCCGGGCTCACCGTATTGTCGATGGTCACCGGGGCCCCGCCCGACAGACGGTTCTGGCCCGCGTTCACCACCACGTCCCCCGGCTCCAGTCCCGAGACGATCTCGATCATGTCGCCGTCGCGTCGGCCCGGCTGGACGAAGACCTGCTCGACCACCTTCTGATCCTCCTCCTCGCCATCGCGGACGACATAGACCGAGTCGCCGTAGAGGCTGGTCATCAGGGCGGTCTGCGGCAGGGCGATCACCTGCTCCTCGTCGGGCAGTTCGACCCGCACCCGCAGGAACTGGCCCGGATAGATCTGCCCGCTCTCGTTGGAGACCTCGGCCCGAACGGTCACGAGTCGCGAGTTGGGATCGACCTTCGGCTCGATGCCGGTGATCTTCCCGCTCGCACGATATTCGCCCACCTCGGAGGTGGCCGTCACCCGCATGTCCGGCCGGATCCGGCCGATCTGCTGCTCGGGCAGAGCGAAATCGACCCGCATCGCATCGAGGTCCTGCAGCGTCGCATAGACGGTGCCGGGGGTGACATAGCCGCCCACATCCACCTGCGTGATGCCGATGACGCCCGCGAAGGGTGCCGTCAGTTCCTTCTGCTGCAGCATCGCCTGGATCTTGGCCACCTGCGCCCGCGCCGAGGCCGCCTGCGCCTGAGCCGTGTCGAGGTTGTTCACCGCGGACACGCCCCGCTCGCGCAGCGTGCGGGCACGGGCGAGTTCGGTCTCCGCCAGCTCGAGCTCCGCCTCGGCCGCCGCGAGATCGGCCAGCTCCTCGCGCTCAGAGATCTGCAGGAGCTTCTGCCCCTCTTCGACATGTTCGTTCGACTTGAACAGGATCTGCCGCACCGTGCCCCCGGCCTCGACCGCGAGATCGACGCCCTGCGCGGCGACCGCGGTTCCGATCGCCTCGATCCCCGGCCGCCAGGTGATCGGCTCGGCCACGGAGGTCGAGACGGTGATCGGCGCCGGCTTCCGGTTGGCGAAGAAGTCGCTGATCATGCCGTCCCGGAACCGGTTGAAGCCCACGATGCCGCCCACGATCACGGCAAGCAGGATCACGGCAATGATGAGGCGCTTGACCATCCGGTCCTCCACAAGGCTGCCGCGGGACTGCGCGTCGCGTCGGCGGGGTTTGACTTTTCAGTCGTTTACTGTACCGTCTGGACGGTAAAGTCAATCAGCGAAGGAAGCTGCAGTGGCTGACTTAGCACCGAAGCTTCGAAAGAAAATGCCCGCCGAGACCCGGAAGCGCCTGCTGGACGCCGCCGAGCTGCTCAGCCGCACCGTTGGGCCCGCGGGCATGTCGCTCGACGCGGTGGCCGCCACGGCCGGCGTGTCGAAGGGCGGGCTCCTCTATCACTTTCCCAGCAAGCACGCCCTGCTGCGCGCGCTGGTGCAGAACCACGTCACCGCCTTCCGCGACGACATGGACGGCCGCTGCCCGGGATGGACCGAGCCCCCGGACGAGGCCGCCGCTCTCGCGGGCGCGCGGACCTATGTGGACGTGGCGCGCGAGACGATGCGCCAGACCGATGCGCCCTCGTCGGGGATCTTCGCGGCCCTGACCGAAGACCCGCATTTCATGGCGCCCCTCCTCGATCTTCGGGATGTGGTGCGGCGGCTCTTCGAGCGCTGCCCACCCGAGGCGATGCTCGTCTTCCACGGCTGCGAGGGGCTCTTCCACGAGCGCATGATCGACCCTACCCGCTGGGACGGCGAGCGGGCCGAGGCGCAGTTCCTCCGGATGGCGCGCCTGCTCGAGGAACTGGCAGAGGGCCGGGCGCGCTTCCTGTCCTGATCGGCGCGTGCCGTCGGAGGCCTGCGCGCCGAGAAGAGGATCGGGCCAGCACCGCGCTGCCGCCTGCCCGCGCAGGCCCACGTCCGCCATCGACCTCGCCGGGACTACGCTGACGGCGGGGCACGGATCCTGACGATCGATCTCGGTCTGCAGGAATACGCCTCCACCGGCCCGGGTGTCGGTCGATGGGCACCAGGCCTGCGCTCCACGCTCGTCCGACCGGCAAGGGGCTGACGATCCATGCCCGGCCGATGGCGGCAGGCCAAGGGTGGCAACGGAATCGCATGGTCGCGAAGGCGCGCGGGGGCGGCCGTGCGGCCGCGTCCCGGTCGTCGGGGCGAAAGCCATCCTCGCGACTCCGCCGGGCTCGGCCGGAGCCTGCCGAGAGTCGGCGCCCGCAGGCGGACATCCGCAATGAACATTGGGGATCCACGCTCAACTGCGTTGACAAAAGATACCTCTTGTACCCTTATTATGGCGTCGTGAGATCGACCGTGAAAGCCGCCGGCAAAGCGTGGCACCACGGTCGACTGCCGGTTGCGATGCGCAGCCGACCCACGGCTTGGGAGGAGGATGGATGGTCGACCTCATCTTGAGGCGCGATGGCCCACGTCGTGAAGACGAGGCCGCCCGGCGCCTGATCGACTCGAACCGAGACCGCATCGGTCGGCTGGCCGATCAGCTGACCGGCGGCGGATGGTCCGCCCAGCAGGCGGCCCGCGCCGCAGCGCCCGCCGTGGCCCCGGCTCCGATGCCTGCGGCCGCTCGGCGACCGACGGGCGAAGCACAGCCCTATCTCCGCATCAGCTCAAACGGGCGCGTGGTGATCGCCTGCGCCAACAGTGCGCGGCAGCTGCATTTTCTGGGCGAATTGCGCTGGCGCGACGGCAGGCGACGCTTTGTGCTGGCGACGGCGGAGAACGGCTTCATCGCGCCGCTCGAGGAGGAGTTCGCCGCACGGATCGCCGACCTCGACGGCCTGCTCCTCGGGACCGAGACGGACCGCGAGGCGCTGGAGGTCACGCTTCGCGAGCGGCTCGACCTCGCCTGACCGGCGGACCCGGATCATGGGAAGACCAACTGGGGAGGATCGCGATGCTGAATTCCCGGCCGGCCGAACCCTTCGACCAGCGCGCCACGATGCGCGCGTGGGAGCGGCTCCTGAGCGGCGAGACAACGGATCTGCCCGCAGGCGTGCGGCCCGAGATCCTGCGCTCGTGGCAGCGGTGCCAGACGGGCGGAACGGACGCGCTGGCCGCGGGCGCGCCGAGCGTCCCGCGTCCTGACACGCCCACCCGTAGCTGCGAGCTTCTTGAGGCGGCCTCCGACACGCTCGACCAGCTGGGCCGCCTGCTCGACGGGACGGGCGCCATGCTGCTGCTCTGCGACGGCGAGGGTGTGGTCATCCGCGCCATGGGCGATCCCAGCACCCGCGAGAAGGGCCGCGAGATCAATCTCGAGGTCGGCGGCCGCTGGGACGAGGAGGCCATCGGCACCAACGGCATCGGCACGGCGATCCGCGAGGGCCGCCCGGTCTTCGTCCACGCCTGCGAACATTTCTGCGCCGGGATCAAGGGCTGGAGCTGCGCGGCGGCCCCCATCCGCGATCCGTTCGGCTTCGGCACTATCGGCGCCATCGACCTCTCGGGCGGGCCCGGCATCTTCCGGCCGCACAATCTGGCGCTGGTTGCCGCCGCCGCCCGCGAGATCGAGGCCCTTCTGGGCGAGCGCCACCGGCAGGAACGCGAGCGGCTGCTCGCAGCCTTCATCGATGCCGGGGCGAGCCGCGGACCGGACGATGCCGTGGTGATCCTCGACCGGGTGGGGCGCGTCGTCTACAGCCGCAATCCGCCGCAAGGGGGCGGGCTCAGGGACGGTCTCCTCAAGGTCGGCCAGCCGCTGCTGGATCTGGGGCCGCATCCGAGCGACACCCAGATCGTGGCGGCCCTGCCGCCGGCGCTGCAACCGAGCGGGATCAGCCCGCTGATCCTCGACGGCGAGCGGCGCGGCACGGTCCTGCACCTGCCCGCCCGGACGAAGCCCCGCCCCGTCAGCGCCGAAATCCGCCCGCGCGCCGGCACGGCCGAGCCGCCGCTGCCCATCGTGGGGGCCAGCGACATCTTCCTCGAGGCCGTCGACCTTGCCCGGCGCGCGGCCGAGGCCGGCAGCTCGATCCTCGTGCAGGGCGAGACCGGCACCGGCAAGGAGCTCTTCGCCCGGCTCGTCCATGCCTCGGAGCGGCACAAGGCGGATGCTCCCTTCATCACCATGAACTGCGGTGCCATCGCGGTCGAGCTGGTGGCTTCGGAGCTGTTCGGCCATGTCGCGGGGGCCTTCACGGGCGCCATGCGCGACGGGCGCCCCGGCAAGTTCGAACTGGCCCATGGCGGCGTGCTCTGCCTCGACGAGATCGGCGAGATGCCGCTCGACATCCAGCCCTACCTCCTGCGCGTGCTGGAGAGCCGGGCGATCTACCGCGTGGGCGACAGCCGCCGCCGCCCGGTCGAGGTGCAGGTCGTGGCGATGACCAACCGAGACCTGATGCAGGACGTAAGCTCGGGCGCCTTCCGGGCCGATCTCTATTACCGCATCAGCACCGTGACCATCGAGGTCCCGCCCCTGCGCGCGCGCCAGGGCGACGTGCCGCTTCTCGTCGATCACTTCAACCGGGCGGCGGCCCGGCGCCTGAATCGGGCGCCGCTGCGCTTCAGCGACGCGGCGATGGCGCTGCTCGATGGCTGGAGCTGGCCCGGCAACGTGCGCGAGCTGCGCAATGTCTGCGACCGGCTGCATGTCTTCGTGCGGGGCGACCGGGTGGAGGTGTCGGACCTGCCCGAGCCCATGCGGCGCGCCCCCACCCTGCCCTCGCGCCCGGGCGAGCAGAGCCTCGACGAGGTGGAGGAAACAGCGATCCGTCAGGCCTTCGCGGCGGCGCGGGGGAATGTGACGCGGGTGGCGGCGATCCTCGGGGTGTCGCGGCCGACGCTGTACCGCAAGATGCGGCAGTATGGCATCCGCCGGCTGACGGACTGACCTCCGGAAAGACCAGGGGCGGCCGAAGCCGCCCCTTGCCCTCATTTCACGGCTTCGGCCGTTCGCTCTTCGGCCCGCCTGGCCGAGGGGGCGCCCGGAACGATTACCCCCCGTCCCGTGAAGCGGCGGTTCTTGAAGTCGTCGATGGCCGTATTGATGTCCTCCAGCGCGAATTCGGTCTGGTGCATCTTCACCTTGCCGTCGGCGTTCAGCTCCATCAGCTCCACGAGTTCCGTGTAGTCGCCGACGAGGCTGCCGCCGATGCGGATCTCGCGCGCGACAAGCTCGAGGGTCGGGATCTCGATGGTGCCGCCATAGCCCACCATGATGAGATCGCCGCCGTTCTTCAGAAGCTTCCAGCACAGGTTCTCGATGCCGAGTTCGCCCACGAAATCGATCACCACCCGGGCGCCGCCGCCGGTGATCTGGCGCACCTCCTCGATAAGGTCGGGCCCGCCCGACAGCACCTTGTCCGCGCCGAGCTCCTTCGCGAGCACCTGCGCGCCCGGCTCGCGGTCGACCGCGATGGTCCGGCAGCCCGCCATCTCGTTCAGGACCTGCAGGGCGATATGGCCGAGCCCTCCCACGCCGAGGATCAGCGCCCAGTCGCCCGGATTGAGCAGCTTCGCCGCCCGCTTGGCCGCACGGTAGGCCGTGATGCCGGCATCGGCCATCGGCGCCACCGAGAGCGGCGTGATCCCCGTGTTCAGCTTGATGAGCGACCGCTCGGAGGTCTTGAAATATTCCGCAAAACCGCCGTCCAGCCCGAGACCGGGAAAGAGATTGTTTTGGCAGTGCATGTCATGGCCGTGGCGGCAGTTCAGGCAGATGCCGCAGGTCCGCAGCGGATGGCAGATCACCGCGTCGCCGGGTTTCACCGAGGTCACGCCCGAACCCACGTCCTCGACCCATCCCGCATTCTCGTGCCCCATGATGTAGGGCAGAAGCGAGCCATGGCTGTCCATGATGTCGCGCCAGACGCCTTCGATGATGTGCAGATCGGTGCGGCAGAGCCCGGCCGCACCCACCTTGACGATCACTTCGTCCGGCCGGTCGATGGTGGGCGAAGGGACGTCCTCGATCTTCAGCCGGACGTTCATCGCCGGGTCGTATTCGTAAAGCCTCGCAGCCTTCATGATATCCTCCCGTTGTGCGACCCGCCGGGCGCTCCCGGCGGGCTCGGTCTTCATGGCCGGCCGAGCCGTTCGGCGCCGCCGCCCAGAGCGGGGCCTTCGGTCGGATCCTCCGCCTCGTCGAAATGGCCGACCAGCGTCTCGGTGGTCAGGATCAGCGCCGCGACCGAGGCTGCATTCGCAAGCGCCGCGGAGGTCACGCGCACCGGATCGATGATGCCGGCCGCGATCATGTCGCGGTGCTGGCCCGAGCTTGCGTCGAAGCCGGTTCCGGGCTCGGCCTCGGTCACGGCCTTGACCACGGCATTCGGGTCGCTGCCCCGGTTCAGCGCGATGCGCGCGAGCGGCCGCGTCAGGACCGAGCGCACCAGCCGCACGCCCTCGGCCACGTCGCCCGAAAGGCCGGTCAGGGTGTCGAGCACCGGCGCCACCTGCGCCAGCGCCGTGCCGCCGCCGGGCACCACGCCCTCCTCGGCCGCGGCCCGCACCGCGTTCAGCGCATCCTCGACGAGCTGGATCGTGCGCTTCTGCTCGACGGGCGTCACGCCGCCCGCATGGATGATCGCCGTGCCGCCCGAGAGCTTCGCCACCCTCTCGCGCAGCTTGTCCTGCTCGATGTTGGGGGGCGCGGCCTCGAACTGGCGCTGCACCTGGGCCCTCCGCGCCGCGATGGTCGCCGGATCGCCCTCGCCGCGCAGGATCGTGGTGTGGCTGGCGCTGGTCACCACCTTGCCGGCGCCGCCGAGCTGCGCCCGGCTTATCGCCTCGAGCCGGTGGCCCAGATCGCGCGCCAGCACCTGCCCGCCGGTCAGGATCGCCAGATCGTCCATCATCGCGCGCCGCCAGTGGCCGTATTCCGGTGGATGGACCACCAGATAGCGCTCGGGCGCCGGCGCCTCGAGCAGCGAGATCACCACCTCGGGCGAGACCTCCTCGGCCACGATCAGAAGCGGGCGCCCCTCTTCGCGCGCAAGCGTGCGGGCGGCGGTCAGCGCCTCGGGATCCCGGATCTTCTGATCCGTCATCAGGATCAGCGGGCGGTCGAGATGGGCCTCCATGCTCTCGGTGTCGGTGACCATGTGGTGCGAGAGATAGCCGCGGTCGAAGGACATGCCCTCGATCACCTCGAGCGTCGTTTCGACCGTCACGCCGTAATCGGCCGTGATGACGCCGCTGGTGCCCACGCGCGCATGGGCCTCGGCCACAAGGGCCCCCAGCGTCTCGTCGGTGGCGGCGATCCGCGCCACCGCGCCGAGGATGGTCTCGTCGGTGGCGGCGGGGCGCGCGGTCTCCTTCAGCGCGCCCACCACGCGGCCCACGGCCAGCTCGATGCCGCGGCAGAGATCGACGGGCTTTGCGCCCTTCTCCGCCAGGATCACCCCCTGCTGGATCATGGCATTGGCCAGCACGATGGCGGTGGTGGTGCCGTCTCCCGCCACCTCGTTGGTCTGCATCGAGACCTCGCGCACCACCTGCGCACCCATGTTCTCGAACCGGTCGGGCAGCTCGATCTCGGACGCGATCGAGACTCCGTCGCGCGTGACCAGCGGCGTGCCTACCGGCCGGTCGATCATCGCATTCATGCCCTTCGGACCGAGGGTCGGCTCGACCGCCGCGGCGAGACGGGCGACCCCTCGGGCCAGCGCCTTTCGCGCGTCGTGGCTGTGCAGCATCTTCTTCGGCATATGGTCCTCCTTGCGCCGCCGCCATCGCGGGGCGTCTGTGCGTCGCGATCCACCGGTCGCGGCTCCCTGTCGATGCCAGCCGCTCAGAGGCGGCTGGCGGCTGCCTCGCGCGGGGGAACGCGGTTGAGGATGAAGTCGATCAGCTCCGGCTGGTCCGGCGCCGTCTCCGCCTCCGGTTGCGTGCGGTAGCGGGCCGCCTGAAGCCCACGGCAGAGCGCGCCGTTGAACTCCATGTTGATCCGCACCGCGCGCAGCCGCGCCATATGGTCGGGAAGGGTCTCGGGCGTCAGAGCCTCGCCGCCCCAGGTCACGAAGGCAGGATCCCCCGGATCGATCGCCCGCAAGGTCTCGCGCAGGATGGCTCGGTAGCGCGGCAGTTCCGCAGCCCCCGGATCCTCCCCGAGCCGCACCCGGCCGAGCCCGCCGAGCGTCATCCGGCAGATGTCGTCCGCCCCCATTCCCGCCCGGCGCAGCGCGAGGATCACCGCCTCCTGTCGCCTCTGGAAGGCCTTTTCGGCGAAGATCGCGCGGAGCTCCTCGAGATCGCCGCCCTCCTCCTCGGCAAAGATGGCGCCGAAGGCCAGGCCCTCGTTCACGCCGCGGTTCACCTTGTCGGCGAAGAGATGGTCGAGCAGGCGCACCCGCACCTGCCCGACCCACGGCAGGGCCGCCACCTCGCGCCGGATCCCCTCGGCCATGAGGAAGGCGAAGTTGGGCGAGCACCAGTAGGTGGGCAGCCGGAAGTCTACCTCGACCGCCCCCTTCTGCACGCTGAGGCGCTCGATGAAGCCGAGCTCGGTCACAGGCTCGTCCAGCTCGGGGTCGGCCACGCGAGCGAGACGGGCCCAGACGGCGGCCGCCTTTCCAGTCGTCGGCACCTCCATCGGTTCACTCCGCCGCGATCAGGACAGGATGGTCCGCGAAGTCGCGCCGCTTCGCATCCACGTCGATGCCGTAGAGCCGCGCCGCGTTCAGGCCGAGGATCTTCTCCTTGATCTCGTCGGTCAGCTGCACGCCCCGCTCGGCCGCGATGTCCTCGGGGATCTGGAAGTTCCAGAACCGGTCGACCAGCCATTTCGGCGTCCAGATCGCATAGTCCGAGCCGAAAAGGATCTTGTCCGGCCCGAGCCAGAACAGGAGTTCCGCGATCACCTCGGCGAAATAGCGCGGACGGGTGTGGATGAAGGGCAGCGCCACCGCGAGCCCGCCGTAGACGTTCGTCTCCTGCACCGCGATCCAGCAGAAATCATCGAGCCGCGGCAGGCCGCAATGTTCGACGATCCAGTTGAGGCCCTGGAAATCGGTGGCCGCATCGTCCACGTCGCCCACCGAGAAACTGTCCTTGGACAGCGGGATGATCGTCGGGCCCTTGTGGACATGCATGTTGCGGATGCCGAGCTTATCGCACAGCTCGAAGCATTTGTAAGCGGCGGGGTCGGTCAGCTTCCAGCCGCGGCTGTCGCCGTGCCACTCGGCGGTGTAGAGCTTCACCCCGGTGATGTCGTGCGTCTCCTTCATGTAGTGGATGTATTCCAGCGCCTTCTCGCCGTCGCGCGGATCGAAGGCGCCGTTGACGATGAAGCGGCCGGGGTTGCGGGCGGCCATGCGGGTCGACCGCTCGATGCAGCCGAAGCCGGTCTTGTAGAAATCGCCGAGCACCGTGGTCTGGATGATGGCCATGTCATCGGGACCGTCCACGAACAGGTCGCGATAGATGTCGTCCTCGGAATATTTCTCGAAACGCGACTTCTCCCACTTCTCCTCCGGCGGGCTCAGCGCCGAATGATAGGCGTAGAAGCAGTCGACGAACTGCTTGCCGTGGATGTTGCGCTGGTTCTCGGGGCTGCCGTCCCAGAAATGGGTATGGGCATCCACAATAAAGATCTCGCGGCCGTCGGCGGTCTTGTACATCGCTCTCTCCCTGTTTCGCGTCGTGGGTGAGGCGGGCCGCGGCAGCCCGCCCCGGCATCGTCAGATGTATTCCATCACCTCTTCCATGTCGCCGAAGAGGATCACCGTATTGTCGTCGACCCGGACCATGCGGCCGTAGTGGGTCGAGGTGTTCACCTCGAACATCTCGGCGGTCATCTCCTTGCCGAGGAACTCGCTGATCTCATCCATCTTGAAGATCAGCTTGCCCTCGCCGTCGATGCGGATGAGCGCCGGGTTGTAGGTGACGGTGACCTTCGGATCCTGATCCATGAATTCGGCGATGGCGCGGGCCTCGACCGAATCGTTCATGGTGACCCCGCACTGGTGCGAGATCGTCTGCTCGAAGGTGATGTCCTTCATCGACTTGAAGATGTTGGATTTCGTGCTGTCGCGCGCTGCAACGGACATGTGCTGTCTCCTTAGCGGGAAAGGCCGAGCTCGCCGAGGATCCGGCCCACCCGCTCATGCGAGACGGCGCGGACATCCTCGAAGCTCACGGGTTTGGAGTGGGGCTGCGACCAGATCGGCTGCAGGGCCGCGGCCGCCTTGTCGGCAAGCGTCGCGTGCTTGCCGATCCAGGCGGTCATCAGCGCGCGGTTGGCCTCCGCATGCTGGTTGTCGGTCGCGAGCAGATACATCAGGTCGATGGTGTTCGCGAGGTTGCGCTCGTAGTCGGCCTCGGCCGCCGAGATCACCGGAGGCGTGATGAAATCGTTGTTCGCCGCCGCCGCCTGCATCAGGAAGCCCGACCGGAACAGCTCGCCCACCAGCGGCTCGAAGATGAGGTTGATGGCGAAATACTGTTCCAGATAGTCTTCCGCCCCCATGATCGTCTCGACCGCCTCGCGGCAGGGCTGCCAGACCGGATCCTCGAGCCAGGCGCGCTTGCCGGCCTCGTCATCCCACCCGTCGATGTCCATGCCGATCTCGGCCAGATAGAGCGTGATGTCCTGCGCCAGCCGCATCTTGTAGGAGGCGTTGGTCAGCGTCGCATTGTTGATCATCTGCGTGTAGCCGTAGCGCTGCGCCTGCATGAGCGAGGTGCCGAGCCCGAACTCCGCATGTTTCCACGCTCCGAGATGGGTCTGGAGGATCTTGATCCAGGCGCGGTCGAAGGCGCGCGGCGCGCCCGCCTTGCGGGCATTGGCGATCACCGACTGCACCATGGTCTCGATCTTCGACTGGCGCTGGTAGTGGGTGCGCTCCCATTCCTGGTCGGGCGCCCGGAAGGCGTGCCAGTTCGAGCTCAGCGCCCGGGTGTTGTCCTTCGTGTAGGCCCCCTTGCCGTTGTTGAAGCTGATGATCCAGTCCTGGATCAGATAGCGTTCGGGATCGGGCTGGACGTCGCAGGTGACGTCCTCGTAATGCGTGGCCCGCTTGCCCCGCGGTTCGAAGTAATTGTAGCGGCGGCTGGCGGAGCCGGCGAAGATCGCCGCGCCCGCGGCGCCGGAGCCCACGGAACTCGAGACTGCTGGCATTGGTCTTCCTCCCTGATGAAACGGCCGGCGTCAGTGCCCCGAGGCGCCGGAAGTTGTGGTGAAGCGGTCAAAGAAGATCCGCTCGCTGTCGAAATCGAGCATGAAGAGAACGGGCTGGAGCGCATCGATCATCGGCGGCGGCCCGCAGGCATAGACATCGCCCTGCCCCTCGAGACCCTCCTCGCGCAGGACGCGCGAGACCGCCTCGTGGACGAAGCCGCGCTCGCCCGTCCAACCGCAGTCGATCGAGGCGTGCGACAGGACCGGGATGAAGCGCACCGACGGATGCGCCTCGGTGAGCGCCCCGATCTCGTCCAGATGGAAAAGATCTTCAGGCGTGCGCGCGCCGTAGAAGAACAGCACCTCGCGCGCTTCGCCGCTGGCCAGATGATCCTGCAGGATCGACCAGACGGGCGACATCCCCGATCCGGCCCCCACGAGGATCACGGGTCCGTCCCGTCCTTCCCGCCGAAAGCACATCCCGTAGGGTCCGGTGACGGTGACTTCGGCTCCGAGGCGGATTCCTCCGCTGTCGAGCTGGTTGGAGAATTTGCCGTCGGGGTATTTCTTGATGATGAACCCGAGGCTTTGGGTTTCGCTCGGCGGATTTGCCATGGAAAACGAGCGCGTAATCGTCTCCCCTTCTTCGGTGGTGACGGTGATGTCGACATATTGTCCCGCCCAGAATTTCAGGGGAGCGTCGATCTCGATCCCGACCCCGCGGATGTCGTGGGTGAGCCGGTCGAACCTCGCGATGCGGCCCTGGAAGCTCCGGACGGGGATCGATTTCGACAGCACCTCCTCGTCATAGTTCAGGAGGTCGATGCAAAGGTCGTCATAGGCCTTCGCCCGGCACATGAGGATATGGCCGCTGTCGCGCTCGCTCTCGTTCAGGGCGAAGGTGGAATATTTCAGCATCTCCACCTCGCCCTCGGTGAGCACGCATTTGCAGGCCGAGCACTGGCCCTCCTTGCAGCCGTGCGGCAACGAGATGCCCTGCCGGAAGGCGGCATCGAGGATCGTCTCGTCCTCGCGGACCTCGAACTCCACACCCACCGGCTCGAGCCGCACGGTATGGGTCTCGACCTCGACCCCGGGCCGCTTCTCCGCTGTGTAAACCTCTCCCATTCGGTTCGGCCTCCTTGCCGTCCGTTCTTCCCTTGCGATGAGGGGGCCGCAGCCGGCCCCCCGGTCTTGGTCAGTGGCAGGGATTGATGGTGAAACCGGCGCGGTATTCCACCAGGTGCTTCTCGCGCGCCTCGGGGCTCATCTCGCGCAGGAGCGTGAGCGGCGAGAGCAGCGTATGGCCGCGCACGTCGTCGAGCGTCCACATGTCCTTGTCGTCGAAGCGCAGATGCGGCTGCGGGGTCAGCGTCCTGCCGTCATCGCGGACGAAGTTCAGGTCCTTGATGGCGTCGGCCAGATCCCAGCCGTGATAGAGCGTCTCCCATTCGCGCTTGCCCGAGAAGCGGCCCATCGCCGGGGTCGGCCGGCCCTGATACTCGTCCGAGAAGGCCTCGACGGCCGTCCAGCGGTCGAGTTCATGGGCGAAGGTGTGGAGCTGCCCGTCGATCTCGTCCACCACCATGTCCTCGCGGATGAGGCAGGGCACGAGGCAGGACCAGCAGCGGTGCGGATAGACGTAGCCCACTTCCTCGTTGAAGGTGATGATCTTCTGGCCGGGCTTCGAGAGCTTGGCATACCAGCGCCAGAACTCGCCGAACTCGGCATACCAGCCGGGGTATTTCTGCTCGAACCACTCGAAGTCGCGGTCGGTCTGGGCCTCGATCCGCCAGAAGTTCACCGGCCAGCCCACCGCGAAGAATTGCGCGACCTTGTGGACGTAGTGTTTCTTGGTGATCCGGTTCCAGGCCTCCTGCACGTCGTCGTGGTGGACCTTGATCCCGTATTTCTCGAGCGGGAGCATGTAGGTGCGGTAGTAGTCCTCGAAGATCCAGCGGTGCCACATCTCCGCGTAGGATTCCTTGTCCTTGTCGCGGTTGGTGGTGCCGTATTCGATGAAGGTGCCGATGGCCGCATCGACGATGGCGTGGTTCTGCCAGAAGGCATAGCGCAGGTCGCGCTCGAGCAGCAGATGGTTCTCCGGCTCCTTCAGCGCAGCCATCAGGAGCGAGTGGCCGTTGCCGATGTGCCGGCTCTCGTCCGACTGGACCGAGAGGAAGACGGTGGGCAGCGCATAGTCGCCGTTGCGCGCCGCTTCCGAGGGCATGGCCACGAAGAGCGTATTGGTGAAGGCGGTCTCGGCCACCACCGTCAGATACATGCAGGCGGCCGTCATCGTGTCGCCGGTGATGAAGCCCTCGCCGAACTGCCGGCCGATGGTGGTCGCGTAGCACTTGCCGAAGGCTTCTTCGGTGATGTCGAACCCGGCCGGGTCGATGTAATTCTCCATGTACCACTTCTTCAGGTTCATCTGGATCGTGGAATGGCGGAACTCATCGACCATCTGCATGGTGAAGCCGGTGCGCAGATCCTCGCCGGGGGCAAGGCGGGCCACCATGGCCATCGAGCGGGCGGCCGAAATCTCCGGGAACGGGATGATCGCCAGGAACAGCTTCATCCATTCGACCCAGCGCGGCTCGACGTTGCGGAACATGTCGCCGCGGAGCGCCGCATCGAGGGCGCCATAGACGCGGTTGTCCTTCTCCTCCTGCATGGGGAAGTAGGACCGCAGCACCTGTTTCATCGGGTCGCGCGGCGCCTTCGAGATCTTGTAGTCGGTCGGGAAGGTCGCCGCCTCCTGAACGTAGGTGGGGTTCCACCCGAGGTCGGAGATCTTCTTGGTCGCCTCGCCCACGGAGATTCCGCGCTGCGAGGTGATCTTGTTCAAGGTGAGGGACGTCATGCCATGAGCCTCCATCTATGGCGTGGGAGCCTGCTCCCACGGAATGCGGCCGGGGGCCGCCCTGGGTCTGCGGATCACGGCAAAGGTTCAGGTCACTGCCCCGCGGCGCACTGTGCCGCCGGGCCTCCTCCCTTCGTTCTTGCGCCTTTGGGCCCTGGGGGCCGTTCGGACTTGTTGTGATCCTCCTGCCGCACAGCCGGTGCCACCGGCGGCAAAAGGCCGCGATGAAATGGCTTTTCAAGCGCCAACATTCTGAGACTGTAGGAAAGATTTTTTCTGCGACATGCGCCACAGGCGTGCCCGGCGCATCCCCACCCGTCGTGGCTCGCGGTCAAGGCCCGTTACAGCTGTAACGGGCACTGTCACGGCCCTTTACAGCGGCGGGTGCCGCGGCATGATTCGCCACCGTTTCAATCGTTTCCGCGGCGCAGCACACCCTTTTGCAGGTGCGAAGGTAGCGGGACGATACAGCTGTAACGGCGCGCCGTAACATCTTGCGACAGTGCCCCGCGCCCGGGCCGAAAAAAGTCACCCCGCATATCCATAAAAGGCCACCGGAGCCGATCCGCCCGGCGCAGACCCTGCTAGGCTGAGGGCAGCGGACAGTGCGGAGACAGCGCAATGCCAGCCAGTCAGGTTCCCTCCTTCCCGCCCGAAGCCGCCTCGCGGCGCATCGCCAATGAACTCGTGGCGCGCGCGCCGCAGGACCTGATCTTCACCATGCGTTTTCTGGGCGAGAGTCAGGATCTGCTTCAGTCGCATTTCCGCGCCTTCCTGACCCGGAGCCTCGCCCATGCCGGCGCCACCCCCGAGGAGCATCCGCTGCTGCCCTTCTTCGTCGACAGCCATGCGGCCGAGATGCGCGACTTCGTCTTTACCGGCGCCGCCCTCGCCCGCCCGTTTCACCTGCAGGAGATCGAGGCCCTGACGGCGGATGCCGAGACAATGCTGCGCGTCGATATCTGGGATGCGATCGCCAGCCTGATCGAGATGGCCGAGGCGCGCTTCGCCGAGGGCATCGGCGCCGTGGTCGAGCGGCTTCGCGAGCAGGAGGCGGCGGTGCGCCCGCCGCGGCGCGACCCATGATGGAGCGGGCGGGTCTGGTGGCGGAGGTCGCGCGCCGCATCGCCGAGCAGCAGCGGGCGGCACGGCGGCTGGCCGGGCTGCAGATCGCGGACGGGCCGGACGAGGCCATCGCCGAGGCGCTGGCAGAGGTCCGCGAGGCCACCCTGCGTGTGGAGGAGGCCGAACAGCGCCTTGCCGCCCATGACGATGCCGCGAACGGCACAGGAGGACGGACGTGAACCAGAGCTTCAGCCCCCGACTTCTCGACCTTCTGGCCCGAAGCTGGCAGCGCCCGGCCGCCATCGCCGAGGTGATGTTCGATGCGGCCGGCACAGCCGTCCTGTTCCGGGACGCCAAGGGCGGTCTCACCCTCGGCGCCGTGGCCGACGGCGAGCCCGCCTCGGCCCGGATGCGGATGGAGGGCGACGTGGGCCGCATGACCATCCGGCCCCGGCGCCGGGCGCTGCCGCCCCTGATCGAGCCCGAACCGCTGCCCGCCGTCGCCGCGGTGGCGGTGCTGCCGCGCGGCGGCTTCGTGGTGGGCGGAGCGGATGGATCGGTCCATCAGGTCACGCCGCGCGGACAGGTGGTCGGACTGCACGCCGCGGGAGGAGATCCGGTGCAGGCGCTGGCGATCAATCCCACGGACGGGCGGCTGGCGATGGCACTTCAGGGCCAGGTCGTGCTGCGCAACGGCGGACCCGAAGCGACGGTCCTAGAAGCTCCGGCGCGCGCGCTGGCCTTTGCCGAGGATGGCACTCTTGCAATCTCGACCGCAGACGGGCTGTGGCTCTGCGCCGGGCAGGCTCCCCGCAGATATCCCCTGCCCTCGGCACAGGGACCGCTCGCCCTCTCCGGGCGCTGGATCGCCGGGGCCTGCGAGGGCGCGGGCATCTGGCTTCTGGAGCGGGACAGCGGACGGCTCGCCCATCTTGCCGGATTTCCGACCGCCTCCCGCTCGGTGCTTCTTGCCTCCGGCGGGGCGCTCGTCGCCTCCGGCGCCTTCCGGCTGGTGGCCTGGTCGCTCGACCGTCCGCCCTTCGCGGGCGATCACGGCGGCGCCCTCGCCACGGGGACCGCCTCGGCAGTGGCGGTGACCTGCGCCGCGGCCCATCCCACGCGGGATCTGGTGGCCTTCTCCCGGGCGGGAGGCGAGCTGGTTCTGGCCCGCCTCGGCAGGCCTGAGGAGCTGGTCCTGCTTCCCGGCAGCGGCGACGAGATCACCGCCCTCGCCTTCGCCCCCGGCGGCCGCCACATGGGCCTCGGCACGGCGAGCGGACTGGCCGCCCTCGTCGAACTTCCCGACATGATCTTCAAGTGAGACCCGATCCGTAAACGAAAGGACCCGTGATGACCCCCGATGCCAGCCCGGACGCCAGCAAGGACGACTTCTTCGCCCGCCTCGCAGGGATCTCCGACGAGATGATCGCCGCCCACGGTCCGGACTTCGCCATGGGTGCGCTGGTGCTTGCCGCGCGCTTCATCGCCTCGCGCAAGGGCGGCGAGCCCGGCGCCCCACCCTCGCCCACGGCGGCTCACTGAGCGCCACCGAGGGCACAGAATGGTGTCGTTGCAGCTCCGGCTGGGCCAGCGGCTGGCCCAGCGGACCGTGCTCGTGCAGCGGGCCGAGATCCTCGAGGCCACCGGAGCGGACTGGGCGGAGCGGATCGCGGCCGAGGCGCAGCGGAACCCGTTCCTGCGGGTGAGGCAGCCGGCCACGGCCGCGCCGATCCCCGAAAGCGCAGCCCTGCCGCCCGACCTGCACGCCTGGCTCGGCTCGCAGATCCGCATGGCCATGGCCGATTCCGAGGACCGGGCGCTGGCCTTCCGCCTGCTCGAGGCGCTGGAGCCCTCGGGCTGGCTGGACCAGCCTCTGTCGCGCCTCGCGCCCGGCGCCGAGGAGCAGGCGGCGCGGGTGCTCCACCGCCTGCAGCAGATGGAGCCCGCCGGCATCTTCGCCCGCGACCTGCGCGAGTGCCTTGCCTTGCAGGCGCGCGACCGGGGACAGCTCGATCCCGCGATGGCGGCCGTGCTGGATCGCCTCGACTGTCTCGCCTCCGACGGACCGGCGGCCGTGGCGCGCGCAACCGGGCTCGAGGAGCAGACGGTGCTCCGCTGCCTCGAGCTGATCCGGCGCATGGATCCGAAACCGGGCGCTGCCTTTGCCGCCGAAGACGCTCCCCTGCGCGAGCCCGACCTTATCGCGCGCCGCACCGCCTCGGGCTGGAGCGTCGAGCTGAACCGCTCGCTTCTGCCGGAGGTCCGGGTGGCACCCCTGCCGGACGGCAGCCCGGCCGATGTCCGCCAGATGCATCAGGAGGCCCTGTCGCTGGCCAAGGCGACCGGCCTGCGGGGACGGACCCTCCTTGCCGTGGGGGCGCTGGTGGTGGAGCGCCAGCGTGCCTTTCTGGATGAGGGGCCGGCCGCGCTCGTCGCCCTGGGGATCGGCGAGGCGGCCGATGCGCTGGCCCTGCACCCGAGCACGATCAGCCGCACCGTCACTGGGTTGCTGATGGCGACCCCGCGCGGGCTCGTGGCGGTGCGCGATCTCTTCTGCGCGCGGCTGGCGGAGGGAACCGGAGCGCTCAGCGCACCGGCCCTTCAGGCCTTGATCCGCGAGACCATTGCCGCCGAGAGCGCGCAGGCGCCGCTGGAGGATGGCGAGATCGTCGAGGTGCTGGCCCGGCGCGGCATCCATGTCGCGCGGAGAACCGTGGCCAAGCACCGCACGCTCGCGGGCCTGCCGCCTGCCGCTGTGAGACGCCGGGCGGTTCCCTCGGGCTCGGAGGCAGTGGCCTTTGGCCGGCAGCCTCTGCCGCTCGGAGGCAGGAGCTGACCTCCGGCCCGCAGTCTTAGCGCAGAGGGGTCTGCCGATCCACGATGGCAGAGCCCTGTCTGCGCGACCTCCGGGATCGGGTTCCGTGCGGCTCTCATCCGCGGCCTTTGGGTCGGTCGCCGTCCCGAGCACAAGGCCGTGCCCGGGACGGAAAGGCTCGTCAGCCCAGCCGGTAGTTCGGGCTCTCGCGCGTGATCTGCACGTCGTGGACGTGGCTCTCCTTCAGCCCGGCGCCGGTGATGCGGACGAAGCGGCAGCCCTGCCGCATCTCGGCCACGGTACGGTTGCCGGTGTAGCCCATGGCGGCGCGCAGGCCGCCCACCATCTGGTGGATCACCGCCGCGGCAGGCCCCTTGTAGGGCACCTGCCCCTCGATCCCCTCGGGCACCAGCTTGTCGGAAGCCGCGTCCTTCTGGAAGTAGCGGTCGGCCGAGCCGCGGGCCATGGCGCCGAGCGAGCCCATGCCGCGGTAGCTCTTGAAGCTGCGGCCCTGATAGAGGATCACCTCGCCCGGGCTCTCGTCGGTGCCCGCGATGGCCGAGCCCACCATGGCGCAGGAGGCGCCGGCGGCGATGGCCTTGGCGAAGTCGCCCGAGAACTTGATCCCGCCGTCGGCGATCACCGGCACGTCGCCGGCCGCGCCCGCCGCATCCATGATCGCGGTCAGCTGCGGCACGCCCACGCCCGCCACGATCCGCGTGGTGCAGATCGAGCCGGGGCCGATCCCGACCTTGACCGCATCCGCGCCCGCGCCGATCAGGGCCCGCGTGGCCTCGGCGGTGGCGACGTTGCCTGCCACGACCTGCACCGAGTTCGAGAAAGCCTTGATCCGCTCGACCGCGAGCGACACGCCTTCCGAATGGCCGTGCGCCGTGTCGATCACCACCATGTCGACGCCCGCCTCGATCAGCGCCTGGCTGCGTTCGAAGCCCGCCTCGCCCACGGTCGAGGCCGCGGCGACTCGGAGCCGGCCCAGCTCGTCCTTGCAGGCGTTGGGGTTCAGCACGGACTTCTCGGTGTCCTTGAGCGTGAGAAGCCCGGTGAGCTTGCCCTGCCCGTCCGTCACCAGAAGCTTCTCGATCCGGCGCGCCTTCATCAGGCTGATGGCCGTGTCGCGGTCCGCAGGCTCCTGCAGGATCGCCAGATTGTCCGAGGTCATCATCACCTTGACCGGCGTGCGATCGTCATTGGCGAAGCGCATGTCGCGGTTGGTCACGATCCCCACCACGCGGCCGCTTTCGTCCACCACGGGGAAGCCCGTCACGTTGTAACGCTCCTGCAGCGCCTTCGCATCGGCGAGCGTCTGGTCGGGACGCAGCGTGATCGGCGCATAGACGATGCCGCTCTCGAAGCGCTTCACGCGGCTCACCTCGCGCGCCTGTTCCTCGATGCCGAGGTTGCGGTGGATCACGCCGATCCCGCCCGCCTGCGCCATCGCAATGGCCATACGTCCCTCGGTCACCGTGTCCATGGCCGAGGACAGGAGCGGGATGTTCATGCGGATCGCCTTCGTGACGAAGGTCGACGTGTCCGCGTCCGACGGCAGCACACTGCTGGCGGCGGGAACGAGAAGGACGTCATCGAAGGTGAGAGCCTCGCGAATCTCCATGGGGTGTTCCTTGGATGGGATCGTTTGGCGGTTCCCTGTTTCATGGGGGCGCAGGGAAGGCAAGGGGAAACCGGCTCTTCCTGCGACGGAAGCGGGCGCCGGGGCGCGATCCCGGAAGCCCCCGAGGATCGGCGTTCCGGCCCGGCCCGGGGAGCCCACGGGCGGCGGCAGCAGGTTCCGGCCGGACCCCGGACGTCAGGCCTGCGCCGCGTTGGTGCGGACGGCAAGACGGCCCTTCGCCCATTCCTGCAGGATCTTCGCCGCGATGGGCGGAATGACGAGCGCCGCCGCCGCCAGCAGCACCGCCCCGGCCAAAGGCCAGACGACGAGGAGAAGCCCGGCGTAGGCCGCGAGCGGAAAGGTCAGCGCCCCCCAGAGCGGGCTGAAGCCGCCCGCCAGCAGCCAGCGCGCGGAGGCGAGGAAGGCCAGCAGCAGCACGCCTCCGGCCGCCGCGCAAAGCTGCGCCACCAGCGGCATCCCCTGCTGCCCCGCGACGAGCCCCAGCAGCGCCGCAGGCGCGAGATGGATCGCGAGCAGCGGGCGAAGCGGCGGCGGCGGCACGCGCCGGATGAACTGGACGAGGGAGGCGATCCAGATCGCCGCCGCCACCGGCGCGCAGACCGCCAGCAGCACCGTCCCCAGTCCCGGCCAGCCCACCGGCGCGGCCGTGAGCCCCCCGATGATGAAGCCCACGAAATGAAGGTGAAAGGCGGGGGTCACCACGCGCCCTTCCTTCGGCCCGGAGAGAAGCAGCGCGGCCACCGTGACAGCGAGAATCGTCTGCAGCCCGAGGCCCGCGACCAGCACCGCGCGCGCAGCCGCTGGGCCGTAGGGCACGAGCACCGCCGCGAGGACGAGCAGCCCCAGAACCAGCGCGGCGAGCCCCGCCCGGCCGGGCAGCACGCGCAGATCCTCGATCACCACCCCCGGCCGTTGCGCGACCTTCGCCGCATAGGCCGCCACCGCGAAGGCGCCGAGGCCCGTGGCAGCACCCAGAACCGCCTCGGCAAGTCCCGCGGGCAGGCCCCAGATCTCTGCCGCACGGCGCAGCCCGAGCCCGAGCGCCAGAAACCCGAGGATCGGCGGGAAGATCGCCGGCGGCGTGCGCTGAAACGGCCGCGGCCGGGGCGGCGGAAACTGGGGCGGAGGAAAGACCGGCGGACGGGACATGGAACGACCTTCGAGAAGCGGTTACTGCGCAAGCGCATCCGGCGGCAGAGGGTAGTCGCCCCCGCCGCCGGAAACAATCGCCCCTCGTTCCGGTTGCGCAGGGAAGCAACCCGGAGGATCCGATGAGCGACGACAGACCCACCCGAGGCCCAGCACCCGGCGATGCGGCGCAGCAGCCCGGCCCCGCCCGCCAACCCGAGGCCGGTCCGCCGCCCGAGCGGCGCGACCCCGGCGGCCGCGTCCCGGAGCGCGGGGAGGGCCCCCGCCCGCCCGCAGGCCCTGCCGGAGCCGGGACGCGCCCCGAAGCAGCCACGGCCACTCCGGCCGAAGGGACCGGACGGACACAGCCTCGCCAGCCGCCGCCCTCGAGGCCGGTCCCCGACAAGAAGAAGGAATCGCGACGCGTCACCTGGATCGGCGTCGCAGCCCTCGTGCTTGCCCTCGTGTCGCTCTACGCCTGCTCGCAGGGCTGAACCGCGGCACGAGACGCGGGCCTTGATGGCCGGCAAGGGGAGCGCGCGTTCCTCCCTCAGGCCCGGGCGAGCTCCGTCCGGTCGCGGTAGAGCAGGGACTGGCCCTCGTGGAAGAGGTGCAGCCGGGCGGGGTCGGCGCCGAGGCGCACGGTCCGGTGGCGCAGGTCGGCCTGAATGCCGGGCAGCTTCGCCACCACCTGCCCCCCCTCGTCGCGCGGCACGAAATAGAGCAGCGTCACCTCGCCCAGGGCCTCGGTGATCTCGACCTCGCCTTCGTAGAGCGGGGGGCCATCGGTCTTGACCAGATCTTCGGGACGCACGCCGAGATCGACCAGAAGCCCCAGATCCTCCGGCTCCGTCGGGATCGCCGTGCGCGCCACGCCGCCTGAATCGAGCCGCACGACCGTCTCGGGGCCGGTCTCGACGATCTCGCCAGGCAGCAGGTTCATCGCGGGCGAGCCGATGAAGCGGGCGACGAAGGCATTCCGCGGGCGGGTGTAAAGCTCGAGAGGCGTGCCCACCTGACTGATCCCGCCGCCCTCCAGCACGACGATCCGGCTCGCAAGCGTCATCGCCTCGACCTGATCGTGTGTGACGTAGATCATCGTCCGGTCGGGCATCTTCTCCTTGAGCTGGGCGATCTCGATCCGCGTGGCCACCCGGAGCGCCGCATCGAGGTTCGAGAGCGGCTCGTCGAAGAGATAGACCTTGGGATCGCGCACGATGGCCCGGCCGATGGCGACCCGCTGCCGTTGCCCGCCCGAGAGCGCGCGGGGCAGCCGGTCGAGATAGGGCGTGAGCTGCAGGATCCGGGCCGCGTTCTCGACGGCGCGGGCGATCTCGGCCTTCGACTGTCCCGCGATCTTCAGCGCGAATTCCATGTTTTGCCGCACGGTCATGTGCGGATACAGAGCATAACTCTGGAACACCATGGCGATGCCGCGCTGCGCGGGCGGCACGTCGTTGACCACCTGCCCGTCGATCTCGAGCGTGCCGCCGGTGATCCGCTCGAGCCCCGCGATCATCCGCAGGAGCGTGGACTTGCCGCAGCCCGAAGGCCCGACGAAGACGATGAGCTCGCCCTTCTCGATGGTCAGGTCGATGTCGCGCAGCACGCGCACCTCGCCGTAGGCCTTCTCGACCCCGGTCAGCTTCAGATCAGCCATTGTCCCCTCCCTTCCGGCGCACGCTCATTTCACCGACCCCGCCAGCAGCCCGCGCACGAGGTAGCGCTGCATCGCGAAGAACACGACGATCGGCACCGCGATCGAGACGAAGGCCGAGGCGGCGAGGATCTCCCAGTCGCCGCCGCGCGACCCCAGCAGCTCGCGCAAGACGCCCGTCATCACCAGCTGCTCGGGCGTGTTCGACAGGAACACGGTGGCCACCAGAAGGTCGTTCCACGTCCAGAGGAACTGGAAGATCGCAAAGCTCGCCAGCGCCGGAAACGACAGCGGCAGGATGATCTTGACGAAGATCTGGAAGTCCGTGGCGCCATCGACGCGGGCACTCTCGATGATCTCGCGCGGCAGGCCCACCATGTAGTTGCGCAACAGATAGATCGCGAGCGGAAGGCCGAAGGCCGAGTGGGCGAGCCAGATCCCGAGGTAGTCCTTGCCGATCCCCACCGCATTGTGGAGCTGCAGAAGCGGGATCAGCGCCAGCTGCAGCGGCACCACCAGAAGCCCCACCACTGCCGCGATCAGAAGCGCCCGGCCGGGAAATTCCATCCAGGCCAGCGCATAGGCCGCAAAGGCCGCCACGAGGATCGGGATGATCGTGGCCGGGATCGTCACCGTCATGGTGTTGAGGAAGGCGCGGCCGATCCCTTCGGCAAAGAGCACCCGCTCGTAATTCGCGGTCGTGAAGCGCGGCGCGGTATCGACCGCCACGAAGAGGCGCGGGCCGCGGTCCCCGAAGGGCTGTGCCGCCTCGGCGCGGTAGCTGCCGTCGGCCTCGACCGTCACGCGGCCGCCGTTCGAAAGCTCCCCCGTCTCTCCGGCGGCATGGGCGAAGGGTGCGCGCGCCGAGGTGCCGAAGCGGTTCAGCGTCCCCTCCTCGGTCAGATCGCCCTCCACGATCCAGAGATCGCCCTCCTGCCGCTGCTCGTCCGCCCCGGCGAGCCGCACCACCATGCGCTGTTCCGCCGGGAAGAGCGCGGCCCACCAGCCCGTCGCCGCGATCTGGTCGCGGTCGCGGAAGGAAGAGACGAGGAGGCCCAGCGTGGGCAGCGTCCAAAGGAGGACGAGCGCCACCACGGCCAGATGGACCGCCCAGACGAGGCTCGATCGGGTGCCGGCGATGTTGTCCATCAGCGGGTCTCCTTCCGGGCGTTGGCGATGTTCCAGATCATGATCGGCGTCACGAGGACCATGATGACCAGCGCCACGGCCGAGGCCCGGCCCGCGTCGTTGCCGCGAAACATCCAGTCGAACATGAGGTTGGCCAGCACCTGCGTGCCCCACTGGCCGTTGGTCATGGCCAGCACGATGTCGAAGACCTTGAGTACGAGGATGGTGATCGTGGTCCAGACCACCGCGATCGTGCCCCAGATCTGCGGCACCTTGATCCTGAGGAAGATCTGCAGCGGCGAGGCGCCGTCGAGCACCGCGGCCTCGACCGTCTCCTCGGGGATGCCGCGCAGGGCGGCCGAAAGGATCACCATGGCAAAGCCGGTCTGGATCCAGATCAGCACCGCCATCAGGAAGAAGTTGTTCCAGAACGGGATGGCGAGCCAGGTCTGCTCGGTGCCCCCCAGCCCCTCGATCACCGCGTTCAGGAGGCCGATCTCCTCGCGCCCCTCGCCGCGATAGTCGTAGATGAATTTCCAGATCACCGAGGCGCCGACGAAGGAAATCGCCATGGGCATGAAGATCAGCGCCTTGGCGAGGTTGCCCCAGCGGATCCGGTCGGTCAGCGCGGCCGCGACCAGCCCGAAGAAGGTCGAGGCGGCGGGCACGACGAGAAGCCACAGGAAGTTGTTGCGGATCGACTCGCGGAACTTGGTGTCGTTCACCAGCCACTCGTAATTGGCGAGGCCCACGAATTCCTCGCCGCTCGCGTCGCGCAGCGAAAGCCAGATCGAGACAAAGACCGGATAGACGAGATAGATGCCGAGCAGCAGGATCGCGGGCAGAAGGAAGAGCCAGGGTCGGATCGCACTCGCCCGGGAGATGTTGGCGCCGGCCCGGGGACCCCTGGCGGGATAGATCGCATCGAGGATCAGGTTGGCGGCGAAGAAATAGGCCACGCAGCCGAACACCCCCACCACGATGGTGCCGCCCGCCATCATCAGCTGGTCCATGCCGCCTCCTTCCTCCCCGCGGCAAGCGCCGCCTCCGGCCCCGGACTGCCCGGGCGCCCGGCAGCCGCCCGCCGCCTCACTTGAACGTATCCCAGGTCCGCTGGATGTCGGCGCCCACGCGCTCGGCGCTCTTGCCGCCCATGTAGTCGATCATGCCGGTCCAGAAGGCCCCCGCCCCCACCGCACCCGGCATCAGGTCCGAGCCGTCGAAGCGGAAGGTCGTGGCATTGAGCAGGATCTCTCCCATCTTGCGCAGCGTGGGATCCCCGTAGACTTCGGTGTTCACACCGGTGAAGGGGGTAAGAAACCCGGTTTGCGCCATCCAGACCTCGTGCGCGATGGGCGTCTTCAGGAACTCGAGAAAGGCGCGCGCCACCGGCGTGTCGCGGGTGAGACCGAAGACCGTGCCCGCCCCCAGCACCGGCTGGCCCAGATCGCGGTCGGCATAGGCCGGCAGATAGAAGAAATCCGCATCCTCGCCGATCACCGTCCCTTCGGGAAAGAACGAGGGGATGAAGCTCGCCTGCTTGTGCATGAAGCACTGGGGCGGCGCGGAGAAGAGGCCCTTCGGGCTGTCGCGGAAGTCGGTCGCGGCCACGGCATTCGGGCCTCCTGCCACGAAGTCGGGCGTGCGGGCGAACCAACCGAACTCCTCGATGGCGGCCACCACCTGCGGATCGTCGAACGGGATCCCGTTCGAGGTCCATTGATCGTAAACCTCGGGAGGGTTGATGCGCAGCATCATGTCCTCGACCCAGTCGGTCGCGGGCCATCCGGTGGCCCCCCCCGAGGCGAGGCCGATGCACCAGGGCGTCACCCCGTCCGCGACCATGCGCTCGGTCAAAGCGCGCAGCTCCTCCATCGTCCGGGGGATCTCATAGCCGAAGTCCGCGAAATTCTCGGGCACATACCAGACGAGCGATTTCACATCGATCTTGTAGAAGAAACCGTAGAGCGCCTCGGTGCCGTCCCGTCCGGGAAAAGTCCCGAGGCTCACCCAGCTCTCGCCCGCGGCGTAATTCTCGCGCAGCCAGTCGGCTGTCGCCGGATCGAGCGGCGCGAGCTGGCCCTTCGAGGCCAGATCCCGCGCCAGACCCGGCTGGGGAAAGACCGCTATGTCGGGAGGCGAGCCCGCGCCTGCGTCGATCACGATCTGCTGCTCGAAATTGTCCGAGCCGTTGTAGGTCACCTCGGCGCCGGTCGCGGCTTCGAAATAGGCGATGACCGAGTCGAACAGAGCCTTGTCGGGCCCCAGCCAGGGCCCGAGGATCGTCAGCCGCTGCCCGGCGAGATCCTGGCTCTTCAGCGCCTCGAAACTGTCCCAGTGAAAGCGCGTATCCTCGCCCGGGGGGAACTTCAGCTCCTGCCCCGCAAGCGGGCCGGAAACCAGTGCCAGCGCGGCCGCAATCGCGGGACCCCTCGCCTTCATCGCGTCCTCCCCACCAGATACACAAGAGACCGGGCCCGCCCGAATGGGCTGTCGCGGGCTTCTGCCTGCCCCTCCCGTGGCAGGAAAGCCCAACCGCAGGCGGCAGATGCCCGGTTGCCTCGAGGGCGCAACGTCGCCCGGCGACCCGCGGTTCCCCTTGTGGCGGAACCGCCGCCGCCGGACGACCGTTCGAGAGGAGCCGGAGATCATCCGTTCCGGCAGGAATCCGGCATGCCCCGCCCCGGGGGACCACTCCCGCCCGACCGACGCCGGCCGCCCCGATCCGCGCGGGCCCCGCCGACCGACAGCCTTGCCCGACAGCCTTGACGGAGCCTTCCATGACCTTTTCCCGCGCCGACTTCCCCGCCGATTTCCTGTTCGGGGTGGCCACCTCGGCCTACCAGATCGAGGGCCACGGCGCGGGGGGCGCAGGACGCACCCACTGGGACGATTTCGCCGCCACCCCCGGCAACGTGGCTCATGGCGAGGATGGCCGCCGCGCCTGCGACCATTACCACCGGTGGGAGGAGGATCTCGATCTCGTGCGCGATGCGGGCTTCGACAGCTACCGCTTCTCGGCCTCCTGGGCGCGGGTAATGCCCGAGGGCCGCGGCACGGTGAATGCCGAGGGACTCGACTTCTACGACCGTCTCGTCGACGGCATGCTCGCCCGCGGCCTTAAGCCCGCCCTCACGCTCTACCACTGGGAGCTGCCCTCGGCGCTGCAGGATCTGGGCGGCTGGCGCAACCGCGACATCGCAGGCTGGTTCGCCGATTTTGCCGAGGTGCTGCTCGGGCGCATCGGCGACCGGGTCTGGTCCACCGCGCCCGTGAACGAGCCCTGGTGCGTGGCCTGGCTGTCGCACTTCCTCGGCCATCATGCGCCGGGACTGCGCGACATCCGCGCCGCGGCCCGCGCTATGCACCATGTGCTCCTCGCCCATGGCGCCGCCGTCGAGGCCGCGCGCGGGCTCGGCGTGGGCAATCTCGGCGCGGTCTGCAACTTCGAACATGCGATCCCCGCCGACGGCAGCGAGGCTTCGGCCGCAGCGACCCGCCGGCACGACGCCCTGATCAACCGCTGGTTCGTCTCGGCCCTCTTCAACCGCCAGTATCCCGAGGAGGCTCTGGACGGGATCGCGCCGCACCTGCCCAGCGGATGGGAGAAGGACCGCGACCGCATCGCCCAGCCGCTCGACTGGTTCGGTATCAACTACTACACCCGCAAGCTGGTGGCGGCCGCACCCGGCCCCTGGCCGGGCCTGTCCGAGGTGGAGGGCCCCCTGCCGCGCACCCGGATCGGCTGGGAAATCCATCCAGAGGGCCTGAGCGACATCCTGCTCCGCATTCACGAGGGCTACACCCGCGGTCTGCCGCTCATCGTGACCGAGAACGGCATGGCCGCCGCCGACCGGGTTCAGGCGGGCGAGGTGCAGGACCCCGACCGCATCGCCTATCTCGAGGGCCATCTCGCCGCGGTGCGCACCGCTCTCGCGCAGGGCGTGCCGGTCCGGGGCTACCATGTCTGGTCGCTTCTCGACAATTTCGAGTGGGCCTTCGGCTACGACCAGCGCTTCGGTCTGGTTCATGTCGACTTCCAGAACTTGCAGCGCACCCCGAAAGCATCCTATCACGCCCTCGCCCGCGCGCTGGCGCGGTAAGCCAGTCCGGAGAACGCCATGGCCGACGCGCCCCTTTGCCTCGTCGCCGACATCGGTGGCACGAACACCCGCGTGGCGCTGGCGGAGGGATCCCGGCTGCGGCCCGAAACGACGCGCCGCTTCCGGAATGCCGATTATCCTGCTCTGGCGCCGGTCCTGCGCGACTTCCTCTCCGTCGCCGGCAGCCCCGAGATCGACGGCACCTGCGTGGCCGCCGCGGGCCCGGTCCGGGACGGGGTGGCTCTGCTCACGAACCTCGCCTGGACCGTCGACGGCGCCGAACTGCAGCGCGCGACCGGCGCGCCGCGCGTGGCGGTGCTGAACGATCTTCAGGCGCAGGGCCATGCGCTGGGCCATCTGGATCCGGCCAATCTGCACGTCCTGATCCCGGGGCCCACTCCCCGCCGCGCGGGCCCGATGCTCGTCGTGGGCGTCGGCACCGGCTTCAACGCAGCGCCCGTCCACGATGTCGCTGGCCTGCGCCTGGTGGCGGCCTCCGAGTGCGGCCATGCCGGGATGCCCGTCCGCACGGCGCGCGACCTCCGGCTCGCGGAATTCGTCCAGACGGCCCACGGTTTCGCCGGCGTCGAGGATGTGCTGTCGGGCCGCGGTCTCGAGCGGCTCTATGCCTTCACCGCGGCCGAGGCCGGCCTCGAGGACCGCAAGTCGGCGGCCGAGATCATGGCGGCCATTGCCGAACCCGGCCCGGCGCGCGCCGCGGCCGAGCTCTTCGCCCGCCTCCTCGGCGCCGAGGCGGGCAATCTCGCCCTGATCCACCTGCCCTTCGGCGGCCTCTATCTCTGCGGCGGCGTGGCCCGGGCCTTCGCCGCCCATCTGGGCCCGATGGGCTTTGCCGAGAACTTCCGCGACAAGGGCCGCTTCTCGGCCTTCATGGACGATTTCCCGGTCTGCATCGTCGAGGACGATTACGCGGCCCTCACCGGCTGCGCAGCCTACCTCGCCACCCTCTGACCGCTCTCGGGCGGCCCGGCCCTCGCCCCGTCCGCGCAGCTGTCTCGAGGACCGCGCGCCACATCCCCGCCTGCCGCTCCCCCGCCGAACAGGCCGGCTGCTTTCACTCTGCGCAAATATCCTCGGGGGTCCGGGGGCAGACAGCCCCCGGCGGCCGGCCGAAGCGCATCCTCGGCCGCATTGCTCCGTCTCAGGCCGCCGCGACCGCCCGCTTCGTCAGCACCTTCACCAGATGCGCGCGGTAAGCCGGTGTCCCGTGCAGATCGCCGAGCAGCCCTTCCGCGGGAAGGCTCAGATCCTCCACCGCCTCGGGCCGGAAATCGGCCGACAGAGCGCTCTCCGCCTCGGTCCAGCGGAAGACCCCATCCTCGCCCGCTCCCGTCACCGCGACCCGCACCCCATCGGCAAACTGCGCCACGAAGACGCCCACGAGTGCGAAGCGCGAGGCGGGCTGCGCGAATTTCATGTAGGCCGCCCGCTCCGGCAGGGGAAAGCGGACCGAGGTGACGATCTCGCCCTCTTCCAGCGCCGTGGTGAAGAGGCCCTGGAAGAAGTCCTCGGCCGCGATCTCGCGCCGGTCGGTGACGATGGTGGCCCCCGATGCCAGCGCCGCCGCCGGATAGCAGGCGGCAGGATCGTTGTTGGCAAGGCTGCCCCCGATCGTGCCGCGTGCCCGCACCGACGGGTCGCCGATCTCGCCCGCGAGCCAGGCCAGCGCCGGATAATGCGCCTTCGCCTCGCGCGCCACCACCCCGTGCGGCGTAGCGGCCCCCACGACGAGGCCGTCGTCGCCGCGGCAGACCCCCTTCATCTCGGCGATGTCGGCGAGGCTCACCAGCCGTTCGGGCGCCGCCAGCCGCTGCTTCATCGAGGGCAGCAGCGTCTGCCCGCCGGACAGCGCCTGTGCGCCCTCCGATCCGAGGGCCGCCACCGCTTCCGCCACCGACGAGGGTTTCACCAGGTCGAAATTGTGCATGATCCCCTCCTCAGCCCTGCATCGCCGTCCAGACGCGCGAGGGCGTCAGCGGCATGTCGATATGGGTGACGTGACCGTGGCCCGCGCGCCGCAGCGCATCCACCACCGCATTGACCACCGCGGGCGGCGTGCCGATGGCCCCCGCCTCGCCGCAGCCCTTGGCGCCCAGCGGATTGTGGGTGCAGGGCGTGACGCAGGAATGGTCCACCGTGAAGGAGGGCACATCGTCCGCGCGCGGCATGGCATAGTCCATGTAGGAGCCGGTCAGGAGCTGACCGTCCTCGTTATAGACCACCCCTTCCAGCAGCGCTTGGCCGATGCCCTGCGCCACTCCGCCATGCACCTGGCCCTGCACGATCATCGGATTGATGACATTGCCGAAATCGTCCGCGCAGGTGAAACGCACGATATCGACGCCGCCCGTCTCCGGGTCCACCTCGACCTCGCAGCCATAGGCGCCGGCGGGATAGGTGAAGTTCGCCGGATCGTAGAAGGCGGTCTCCTCGAGCCCCGGCTCCAGCGTCTCGAGCGGGTAGTTGTGCGGCACATAGGCCGAGAAGGCGATCTCGGCGAAGCTCTTCTGCCGGTCGGTGCCCGCAACCGAGAAGCTGCCGTCGGTGAACTCGATGTCGCCCTCGGCCGCCTCCAGCATGTGGGCCGCGATCTTCTTGCCCTTGTCGATGATCTTGTCGGCGGCCTTCATCATGGCCGAGCCGCAGACGGCGAGGCTGCGCGAGCCGTAGGTGCCCATCCCGAACGGGATCTTCGACGTGTCGCCGTGGACGATCTCGACCGAGTTCGCGTCCACCCCCAGCTTCTCGGCAATGAGCTGGGCAAAGACCGTCTCATGCCCCTGCCCGTGGCTGTGCGCACCCACCAGCACCGAGATGTTGCCCGTGGCATTCACCCGGATGGTTGCCGCATCGTAGAGGCCCACGCGGCAGCCGAGCACCCCCACGAGGTTCGAGGGCGCGATCCCGCACGCCTCGATCCAGGTCGAGAGGCCGAAGCCGCGCCACTTGCCGCGCTGGCGGCTCTCTTCGGCCCGCGCCTCGAAGCCCGCCGCGTCCGACAGCTCGTGCAGCTTGTCCATCGTGGCGTGATAGTTGCCGGTGTCGTAGACGAGGCCCACCGGCGTCGTATAGGGGAAGGCGCCGGGATCGATGAAGTTCCTGCGCCGGATCTCCCACTTGTCGATGCCCAGCTCGTCGGCCGCCTTGTCGACCACCCGTTCCAGCGAATAGGTGGCCTCGGGCCGCCCCGCGCCGCGATAGGCATCGACCGGCACCGTGTTCGTCAGCACCGCCTTCACATTCACATAGACGAGCGGGGTCTTGTAGGGCCCCGCCATCAGCGTGCCATGCAGGAACGTGGGCGTGCAGGTGGCGAAGTTCGACAGATAGGCCCCCATGTTGGCCAGCGTCTCGGTCCTGAGCGCGAGGAAGTTCCCCTCCATGTCGGTCGCGAGCTGGATCTTCGTCACATGGTCGCGGCCGTGGGCGTCCGACAGGAAGGCCTCGGAGCGGTCGCAGACCCATTTTACCGGCCGGTTCAGCCGCTTCGAGGCTGCGAGCACCGCCGCTTCCTCGCCGTAATGGTAGATCTTCGAGCCGAAGCCGCCGCCCACGTCGGGCGCGATCACCGTCAGCTTGTTCTCGGGGATCCCCATGACGAAGGCCGAGATCAAAAGCCGCGTGAGGTGCGGGTTCTGCGAGGTGGTGTAGAGCTTGTAGTCGCCCGTCCCGCTGTCGAAATCGCCGATCGAGGCGCGCGGCTCCATCGCGTTGGGCGAGAGGCGGTTGTTCACCAGTTCCAGCGTGGTGACATGCGGCGCGGTCTCGAAGGCCGCATCGACGGCGGCGCGGTTTTCCTCGATCCAGCCCCAGTCGAAGACCACATTGTCCTCGATCTCGTCATGGACCCGGTTCGAACTGTCGGCCACCGCCTGCGCCATGTCGACGATGGCGGGCAGCTCCTCGATGTCGGCCTCGATGGCCTCGCAGGCATCCTTCGCCTGCTCGTACGTCTCGGCCACCACCATCGCATAGGCATCGCCCACATGGCGGACCTTGCCGTGCGCCAGCACCGGACGCTTCGGCTCCTTCATCGTGGCGCCGTTCCGGCTCTGGACCAGCCAGCCGGTCGGGTTGCCGCCCACTTCGGTGAAATCCTCGCCCGTCAGCACCGCGAGCACGCCGGGCATCTCCTCGGCGGCGCTGGTGTCGATCGAGCGGATGCGGCCATGCGCCACTTCCGAGCGCAGGAAGCAGGCGTGGGCCTGTCCGCGCAGGCTGATGTCGGCGGTGTAGCGGCCCTTTCCGGTCAGGAACCGGATATCCTCGCGGCGCAGCGTGCTCGCGCCGATGCCTCCGTCCTTCGGCATGAAACTCCTCCCTTTCTTGCTGGCCCGCTTATTCGGCGGCGAGCTTCCGGCTGTCGGCACCCGCGGCGGCCATGACCGCCTTGACGATGTTGTGGTATCCCGTGCAGCGGCAGATATTGCCCTTGAGGTAGTGGCGCACCTCCTCCTCGGTCGGGTTCGGCTTCTCGTTCAGCAGCGCCGCCGAGATCATCACCATGCCCGGCGTGCAGAAGCCGCACTGGAGGCCGTGGTGATCCTGAAACGCCTGCTGGATCACCGAGAGCGAGCCGTCCTTGTTCGCCATTCCCTCGATCGTCGTCACGCTCCTGCCGGCCACGTCCTGCGCCAGCACGGTGCAGCTCTTCACCGGCTCGCCATCGACATGGACGGTGCAGGCGCCGCATTGCGTCGTGTCGCAACCGACATGGGTGCCGGTCAGCCCCAGCCCGTCCCGCAGGAAGCTGGAGAGGAGCGTGCGCCCCTCGGTCTCGGCCGACATGGGTCTGCCGTTCACGGTCATCGTGACTTTCATCAATACCCTCCCTGATACCGTCTCGGGTTCAGCGCGAGATCATGCGCTTGAACCAGCCCTTCTTCGCGGGCGCCTCTCCCTCGGCGCCGACGGCGACAACCTCGGGCTCGTCCTCGGCGGGGCCTTCCACCGCGGTCTGGAACCGCTCGAAGAACTGGTCGGCCATCTTGCGCGAGAAGCCGTCGATGATCCGGCTGCCCAGCTGCGCGAGCTTGCCGCCGACATGGACATCGACCTCGTAGGACAGGAGCGTGCCGCCCTCCGACGGGCTCATCGCGACCTTGGCCGATCCGCGCGCGTGTCCCGCGGCCCCGCCCTTGCCTTCACCCGAGATGGTGAGCGACTGCCCCTCCACGATGTCCGACAGCGTGACATGGCCGGTGAAGCGCGCCTTCACGGGACCCACCTTCTGGGTCACGATCGCCTCGTAGCCCTCGGAGGGGCTGCCCGTCAGGCTCTCGCATCCGGGAATGCAGACCCTCAGCACCTCGGGGTCGAGGATGGCCGCCCAGACCGTCGCAGGGTCGGCGGCAATGGTTCTCTGATCGGCTAGCAGCATGGCAGATCCCCCCTTATTGCGCCGAGAGTAGGACCAAACCTGACGCTGCGGCTATGTGACCTTGGTCGTAGTGACGCGGGACTGACCGGGCGAGGGATGCCTTTGACGCGCCGCCGCTACCGTCCGGCGGCCCTAGAGGGCGCGCAGGAACTCCTCGAGCACGCGGGCGTCGATGGGTTTCTGGATCAGCCGGATGCCCGTCTCGGCGCAGAGGGCGGCCACTTCGGGGCGGCGGGCGGCAGTCACGATGCAGGCGGGCACCGGCCCGTGCCGGTCGCGCATCGTGCGGATGAACTCCACCCCCGTCATGCCCGCGCCGAGCTGCTGGTCCACGAGGAAGAAGTCCGGCAGGATCCCGATCTCCTCGATCAGCGCCAGCGCCTCCTCGCCCGAGGGCGCGTCGAGCACGCTCACGCCCCATTTCTCCAGCAGCAGTCCCATCGCCTGACGCAGGTCGTCGTCATTCTCGACGAGGAAGGCGATCTTGTCCTGCACAGCCACCTTGGCCTGCGCCCGCACCGCCGAGGCATCGGGCACGGACGGAGCGGGCGCACTTTCGGCGCGGGGCACCTGCAGCATGAAGCAGGTGCCCCGCCCGATCTCCGACCGGAGCCCCAGCGGATGGCCCAGAAGCCCGCAGGCGCGCTCGACAATCGCCAAGCCCAGTCCCATGCCTTCGGCGGGCGAGGCGGGCGCGTCGAGCCGGTGGAACTCCTTGAAGATGGCCTCCTGATCGGCCTCGGCGATCCCCGGCCCGGTGTCCCAGACCTCCAGCCGCACCATGCCCGCGGTCATCCGCGCGCCGACAAGCACCCTGCCCTTCGCGGTGTAGCGGATCGCATTGCCGATCAGGTTCTGCAGGATGCGCCGGAGATAGGTCGGGTCGGAGGCCACCACAGCGCTCGAGGGCAGCACCGTGAGCCGTAGGCCGCGCGCCGCGGCGATGGGCGCGAATTCGTCGGAGAGCTGCGCCATCAGCCGGTCGAGGCGCACCGGCTGGATCGAGACCGCCGCCCGGCCCGACTCGAGTTTCGAGATGTCGAGAAGCGCGCCGAGGATCCCCTCCACCGAGTCGAGCGCCTTCTGCGCCTTGGTCAGCGCCTCGCGGCTTTCGGGCGCCACCGCCTCGTCGCCGATGGTGGCGATGAAGAGTTTGGCCGCCGACAGCGGCTGCAACAGATCGTGGCTCGCCGCCGCCACGAAGCGCGAGCGCGAGGCATTGGCCCGCTCGGCATGACCCAGCGCATCCTCGAGCTCCAGCGTCCGCTCCATCACCCGCGCCTCGAGCGTTTCGTTCGCACGGCTCAGCGCTTCGATGGCGGCCCGCTCGGCGGTGACGTCGGTGAAACTCATCACGAAGCCGCGGTCGGGCATCTCCTGCGCGAAGACATCGAGGATCAGCTCGTCGTGGCGGCGGAGCTCGAACGAGAGCGGCGCGCGTTCGTGGCGCGCCTGGACCCAGGCCTCGAGATGGGCCGCATCCATGCCCTCGCCGAAGCTGATCTCGTGCGCGAACCGTTCGAGCAGGTAGCCGAAGCTCACCCCCAGCCGGAAGCGGTTCATCGGGATCGCGAGCAGCGAGCCGAGGCGCTGGTTCCAGCCGACAAGCCGCCCCTCGGCATCGAAGATGCAGACCCCCTGATTGATGTGATCGAGCGTCGCGCGGATCACGCGGGCCTGATCGTCGAGCATCTTACCGCGCTCGAGACGCTCGATGCGGATGAGGTCCGTTACATCGGTCTGCAGGATCACCGTGCCGCCATCGGCCGTCCGGTGCTCGGAGACCTGCAGCCAGCGGTCCCAGATCAGCCGCACGTTGAAGATCGAATGCCGGTCGTAGTGCCGCCGCTTGCGCCGGACCGCCCAATCCTCGGGCGTCTCCGCCTCGGGCAGCGCCAGATAGCGCGAACGGCTCACGCGGTCGATATAGCCCCCGAAGGAGAGCCCGGGCTTCAGATGCTCCTGAATGTCGAGCATGTGCATCCCGAAGCGCGAATTGCACAGCACGAGCACATCGTCGGCATCGAAGAGCGCGAAGCCCTCCTGCACCGTCTCGATGGCATTGGCGAGGTTCTGGCGCGCCTCCTCGGCCGCGCGCGTGGCTTCCGCCAGCCGCTCGTTCGAGAGGTTCAGCAGTTCCAGCGTGCGCTGCAGATCCGCCGTGCGCTCGCGCACCTGATCCTCGAGCATGGCGGCGCGCTGGAACTGCGCATAGGCCGCACCGCCGTCGTCGGTCGTGCGCTCCACCCGCGCCATCAGCGCGCGCACGATCTCGAGAAGCTTGTCCCGCTGTCGCTCGGGCGGATCGCTGGGATCGATCAGGGCAAGGCTCATGTCCGCTCCACGTCCGCAGGGCGCATGATCGTTCCCCCACTGGGACGCAGGGCACCGCCCCGGCCCGCCCTCATCGCTCCTCCGGCGGGTAGATCGCGACCCCGGTCATGGTCTGGTTCACATGCATCCCGTTCAGCTGCTCGCCGTAGGTCGAGAAGCCCACCACGCGATGCCGCCGCAGAAGGGCCGAGACCGCCCCGATGGACTGGCTGTCGAGCGCCTCCATCCGGCGCAGCACGCAATCGCACGCGACGATGGCCGAGGGCTCGCGCTCGCGCCCCAGCGCCGCCAGCTCGTCCGTCAGATGCCCGACGAGATCCTGCGGTTCGGCCAGGGCAAGCACCAGCCCCTCGTCGATGGCGGAGAAGAAGATGAGATCGCCGTTCGGCGCGACCTCGCGGATGGCGCGGACGTGATGCTTGCCGCCGATCCGCACCACCACCGGATGGGCCGCGAAGGTGAAGCTGTCGAGCTGCCCCGGATCCTTGCCGAGCAGCCGGGCATATTCCTGCGCCGCGGGCTCGGCATTGATCCGGCGCACGATGCGGCGCGCGGGATCGGCCTCGGTGACGACCATGCGCTGATCGGTGGGGCGGAAATGGTCGAGGTTGAACACCCGCACCCGGCAGTCGCTCCGCACCAGCGCCAGCACCGCCGCGTCCCTCAGGACATCGGCGCCATGGATCACGAAGGTCTCGCGGAAGCGCACACCGTCGGCGGCCGAGCCGCCGAAGAGCGGCACCGGCCCCAGCCCAGCGGCAAGGGTCGAGGCCAGCTCGTCCTCGCGCGTCGACAATCCGTCCACCATGAGGAAGGCGAATTCGCTGCCCCAGTCGGGCCGCTCGCGCGCCAGCGCATCCCGCTCGCGGATGAGGCGGCCGATCAGTTCCTCTCGGTCGAGATCGGCCAAAGCCCCGATCAGGATGGGCCGGACATGGAAATGGGCGGCGGGAAGCGCCACCGCCACCACCTCGCCTTCGGTATAGCCCTCCGCGCTGATCTCGCCGGCCGTGGTGCAGCCGATCACCGGCACGGGGCCGAAGACCTCCTGCGCCCCGAGGGCGAGGGCCGACACGTCGGTCTCGGGCGTCACGAACAGGATCACGAGGGCGAACGGCCCCTCGCCCAGAGCTTCCGCCAGCCGCTCTGCGGCTGCGGGCACATCTCCGGGCAGATGGGCGCTCCGCACCAGCGCGGCGCCGTTGCGCTCCGCCGCGACCGCCCGCTCGCGCAGTCCTTCCATCGCCGTCCTCCCAGCCAGCAAACCTAATCCGCTGCCCGCGCGGCTGACAAGCCGTTCGACAGGCCCCCGAAGCGCGCAGCCGCTGCCCGACCGGCTGTCAGGAATTTTCCGGCATCAGGCTCGCGAAGCTCGCCTCCTGCACCATCAGCACCGCCTGGGTCCGGCTCTGGACGCCGAGCTTGCGCATGATGGCCGTGACATGGGCCTTCACGGTCGTCTCGGCAATGGTGAGGTCATAGGCGATCTGCTTGTTCAGCCGCCCCTCGCAGATGAGCTGGAGGATCTTCGCCTGCTGCCGCGTGAGCAGCGCAAGCCGTGCGATGGCTTCCTCGCGCTGGCTGGCGGGCGCGCCGGGGGAATGAGGCGTGAATCCTTCGGGCAGGTAGCTGCGCCCTTCGCGGATCGCGTCGAAGGCCGCGCGGAACACCTCGCGGCGGGAGTGCTTGGGCACGAAGCCCGCCGCACCCGCCTTCAGCGCCGCCCCGATCACCCGGTTGTCGGCGAGGGACGAGACCACCACCACCGGCACCGCCCCGAGGCTCGCTTTCAGACGGATGAGGCCGTCGAGCCCGTTCACGTCCGGCAGGTTCAGATCCAGCACCACCACATCGAACGCCGGCTGCAGGTCGAGCCGGGCCAGAGCCATCTCGAGCCGGTCGGCGGATTCGATGTGGGTCAGTCCCGCCACCGCCTTGAGCGTCATCGACAGCGCATCGCAGAAGAGCGGATGATCGTCGACGATCAGCGCGGACTGGAGCGGGCGGGAAGGTTCGATCATGGCGGTCCCATACGTCTTTTCACGAGGCTAGCACATCCGCCTGACGCGATAACCCGGCCAAAGGTCGGAGCACCGGGACCCTTGCCGCTATGGCGCACCGGCCGGTGCCTGCCGGGGCGCCGTGGAGTCGCCCGCCCGCTTTGGCGCAAAGCGGGTCGTGCATCCGCCCGGCGCGGAGCGGCCGAAGCGCCGGCGCCCGGCTACCGCTCCGCCGGCGGAGCCCCTCGCCTTCAGCGGAGCGGTCGGGGGAAAGGTCCGGGCGCGCCTCCCCATGGGGAAGGCGCCCCCGGGCCAGCCCGGGGGCCTCGGCTTCCCGGCTCAGGTGATGACGTCAGGCTCGCGGCGGCCGGTATGGCGCTCGATCCCCGCGATCTCGTGCGCCGCGGCGATGATCGGGCCAAGCGCCTCCTGCGGGTCGAGATCCAGACCCTCCGGCCCGGGCGCATAGCGCTCGAGATAGAGCCGGAGCGTCGCCCCCTCGGTTCCGGTGCCCGACAGGCGCATCACGATCCGGCTGCCGTCCTGAAACAGGATGCGCACGCCCTGCTTGCGGCTGACCGAGCCATCCACCGGGTCGGTATAGGCGAAATCGTCCGCCTCGGCGACCTTCAGATGGCCGTTGAAGGCGGCGCCCGTCAGGCCCACGAGCTTGCCGCGCAGCTCCTCCATCATGGCGTCCGCCCGCGCCTTCTCGATCGCCTCGAAGTCGTGGCGCGAATAGTAGTTGCGGCCGAACTGCTGCCAGTGCGCCTCGAGGATCTCGCGCACGCTTTCCTTGCGCACGGCGAGGATGTTCAGCCACAGGAGCACCGCCCAGAGCCCGTCCTTCTCGCGCACATGGTCCGAGCCGGTGCCGAAGCTCTCCTCGCCGCAGATGGTGGCGCGGCCCGCATCGAGCAGGTTGCCGAAGAATTTCCAGCCGGTCGGCGTCTCGAATTCCTCGATGCCGAGGGCCTCGGCCACGCGGTCGGCCGCGGCCGAGGTGGGCATCGAGCGGGCGACGCCCTTGAGCCCCGCCTTGTAGCCGGGCGCGAGGTGGGCATTAGCCGCCAGCACCGCGAGACTGTCGGAGGGCGAGACATAGATCCCGCGCCCCACCACCATGTTGCGGTCGCCGTCTCCGTCCGACGCCGCACCGAAATCGGGTGCCTCCGCCGAGAACATCTCGTCCATCAGCGCCTTGGCCCAGGTCGGGTTCGGGTCGGGGTGCATCCCGCCGAAATCGGGCAAGGGCGTGCCGTTGACGACCGTCCCCTTCGCCGCGCCGAGCCGGTTCTCGAGGATCTCGGTCGCATAGGGGCCCGTCACCGCGCACATCGCGTCGAAGCGCATGGTGAAGCCGTCCGAGAACATCGCGCGGATCGCGGGGAAATCGAACAGGCTTTCCATCAGCACCGCGTAATCGGCCACCGGATCCACGACCTCGATCTGCATGTCGCCGAGCACCGTCCGGCCCACGACCGAAAGATCCACATCCTGCGCCTCGAAGATGCGGTATTCCGAGAGGGTCTTCGTGGCCTCGAAGATCGCCTCGGTCACGCTCTCGGGCGCGGGCCCGCCGTTCGGCGTGTTGAACTTCACGCCGAAATCCTCCTCGGGGCCGCCGGGATTGTGGCTGGCCGACATGATGATGCCGCCGTCGGTCTTGCGCAGGCGGATCAGGTGCGAGGCGGCGGGGGTGGAGAGGATGGCGCCCTGCCCCACGATGACCCGCGCCGCCCCGTTGGCGGCGGCCATGCGCAGGATCACCTGGGCCGCGCGGTCGTTGAAATAGCGCCCGTCGCCGCCCAGAACGAAGGTCTTGCCGCGGGCTCCGCCGATGGCGTCGAAGATCGACTGGACGAAATTCTCGAGATAATGCGGCCGCATGAAGACCGGCGTCTTCTTGCGCAGCCCGGAGGTTCCGGGCTTCTGGTCGGAAAAGGGCGTGGTGGAAACGGTCTTGACGGTCATCCAGTCTCTCCAGGTGGTGCCGGCACGAAGACCAGCACGGAACGGGCCGGGGCTTCAAGCCCCGGCGCCGCAGGTTCGGGGCCGGCCTCGGGCCGTGTCGTATCGAGCACGAGGCTCCAGCTCTCGGGGACGGGCGGGAGTGCCAGTGGCACGGCCTCGCCTGCATTGAAGACGGCGAACACCGGGCTTTCGCCCGCATCCGGCCGGTCGGCATCCATGCGGATCTCGACGCAGAGGCAGCTCATCGCAGGCGAATGCCAGTCCTGCGGGCCCGGCTCGCGCCCGTCGGGCAGGCGCCAGACCACATCGCGCAGCCCGTCCGCCTCCCGGATCCGACCGTGCAGGAAGCCCTTCTGCCGCAGCACCGGAAGGCTCCGGCGCAGTTCCGAGAGGCGGGCGACGAAGGCCAGCATGGCCTCGTCGGGCCGGTCCCAGTCGATCCAGCCGATCGGATTGTCCTGCGCATAGGCGTTATTGTTGCCTCCCTGGCCGTTGCCGATCTCGTCGCCCCCGAGCAGCATCGGCGTGCCTTGGGAAAGGAACAGGGTGGCAAGGAGGTTCCGCCGCCGCAGCGCCCGGGCGGCGAGAATTCCCGCATCCGTCGTCGGGCCCTCGAGGCCCATATTGTCGGAATGATTGTCGTCGTGGCCGTCGCGGTTGTCCTCGCCGTTGGCCTCGTTGTGCTTGCGCGCATGGCTCACGAGATCGAGGAGCGTGAAACCGTCATGCGCCGTCACGAAATTGACCGAGCTGGTGGCCGCGCGGCTGTGGTGGTCGAACCGTTCGGCCGAACCCAGAAGCCTGCGGGCGAGATCGCCCGTCATGCCGCCCTCTCCGCGCCAGAAGCGGCGCACGTCGTCGCGGAACTTGTCGTTCCATTCGAGAAACGGATGCGGAAAGCCACCCAGCCGGTAGCCGCCCGGCCCCAGATCCCACGGCTCGGCGATGAGCTTCACCCGCGTCAGCACAGGATCCTGCCGGATCGCATCGAAGAAGGCGCCCTGCTCGTCGAACGCATCCTCCTCGCGGCCGAGCGTCGAGGCGAGATCGAAGCGGAAGCCGTCGACATGCATGACCTCGACCCAGTAGCGCAAGGAATCCATCACCATGCGCAGCACCATCGGATGCGACAGATCGAGCGTGTTGCCAGTGCCGGTCATGTTGGCGTAACGCCGCCCGCCCTCGGTCAGGCGGTAGTAGCTCCGGTTGTCGATGCCGCGGAACGAGAGCGTGGGACCCAGCTCGTCGCTCTCGCCGGTGTGGTTGTAGACCACATCGAGGATCACCTCGATCCCGGCGGCATGAAAGCGGCGCACCATGGCCGCGAATTCCCAGAGCGCGCCCTTGGCCAGATAGCGCGGGTCTGGCGCGAAGAAGCCCACGGTCTGATAGCCCCAGTAGTTCGAGAGCCCCCGGTTCACGAGGAATCGGTCGTCGAGAAAGGCCTGCACCGGCAGAAGCTCGACCGCGGTCACGCCGAGCCGCGTCAGATGCTCGAGGATCGGGTCCGAGGCGAGCCCGAGGAAGGTGCCGCGCAGGCCGTCCTCCACCCCGGGATGGAGCGCGGTCAAACCCTTCACATGGGCCTCGTAGATCAGCGTCTCGGTGAGCGCCCGCTCGGGCGGCGCATCCGGCCCCCAGTTGAAATTGTGCCCCACCACGACCGACTTCGGCACGGCGAAGGCGCTGTCGCGGCCGTCGAACGACAGATCGGCGCGCGCGCTCCCGACCCTGTAGCCCATCACCGCATCCGACCAGCGCAACCGCCCCTCGAGCTTGCGGGCATAGGGGTCGATCAGCAGCTTGTTCGGGTTGAACCTGTGGCCCTGCTCGGGCTGATAGGGGCCGTGCACCCGGTAGCCGTAGAGCTGCCCGGGCAGCAGGCCGTTGACCTTCAGGTGCCAGATGTCCCCGTCCCGCTCGGTCAGCGGCAGCCGCAGCGCCTCGCGCCGCCCGTCGGGCGCAAAGAGGCAGAGCTCCACCTTCTCGGCATGGGCCGAGAAGAGCGCGAAATTCACCCCCTCGCCATCGAAGCTCGCCCCCAGGGGCCAGGGTCGGCCGGGGGCGGTGGCGAGGCCCGGCAGCCCGCTGGGCTGCGCCGCCGCTGTCACGCGACGAGCTCCCGATAGAGCGCCGCATAGGCCGCGGCCGAGGTCTCCCAGCCCACCGGATGGCGCATCGCATTCCGCTGCACCGTCTCCCAGGCCGCGGGATCGGCATAAAGATGGATCAGCCGCCTCAGCGCCTCGGCGAAGGCGGGCGGCTCGGTCGGGTGGAAGGTGAGGCCGGTCGCACAGCCCGCGGCCATGGCGGCCGGATTGGCGTTGATGATCGTGTCGGCAAGGCCCCCTGTCAGGGCCACCACCGGAATGGCCCCGTAGCGCAGCCCGTACATCTGCGTGAGCCCGCAGGGCTCGAACCGCGAGGGCACCAGAACCGCATCGCCGCCCGCGAACATCAGATGCGACAGCCCTTCGTCATAGCCGATCCGCACCCCGACCCGACCCGGAAAGCGCACCTCGAGCTCGCGCATCGCCGCCTCGAGCGGCGCGTCGCCCGTGCCCAGCACGGCAAGGCCCCCGCCCGCGGCGATGAAGTCCGGCAGGACCTCGGGGATCAGGTCGATGCCCTTCTGATAGGTCAGGCGGCTCACGAGGATCGCAAGCGGCCCCGGCACCGACAGTTTGAAGGCGCCCGACAGCACGGCGCGGTTCTCCGCCTTGGCCTTCAGGCTCTCGGCGTCATAGGGCCGCTCCTCGACCTCGGGCGACCAGATGTCGGTGTCGACCCCGTTCAGGATGCCGGTCACCTGCCCGGCCCGCTGGGCGATCACACCCTGCAGGCCCATGCCGAACTCGGGCCGCATCAGCTCGCAGGCGTAGGTGGGCGAGACGGTGGTGATATGGTCGGCCGAGACCAGCCCCGCCTTCAGCGACGAGAGCCCGCCGTAATATTCGAGCGCGGCGGGATGGAACTCCTGCGGCGGCAGGCGCAGCGCCGACAGAAGGCTCGCCGGCGCCCAACCCTGGAAGGCGATGTTGTGCACCGTCAGCACCGAACTCGCTCCGCCGCTGCCCCAATAGTTCATATAGGCCGGCGTGAAGCCCGCCTGCCAGTCGTGGGCATGAACCACATCCGGCCGCCAGCCGTCCCCGAGCCCCTCGCGCGCGATCCGCGCCCCGATCCAGGAGAGGGCGGCGAACCGCTGGGCATTGTCGCCCCAGTCGCCGTCCGGCCCTGCGTACGGGCCGCCCTCTCGGTCGTAGAGATGCGGCGCATCGAGCAGCAGCATCTTCCGCCCGGCCACCTCGCCCGCCATCACCCGCCCGGGCCCCCCGAAGAGATCCTCTTCGGCGAAGACCTCCTCCATCTCCTCGAGCCGCCATTTCAGCGGCCGGTAGCAGGGCATCAACACCCGCATCTCCCAGCCTTCCGCCGCCAGCGCCCCCGGAAGCGCGCCCACCACATCGGCGAGCCCCCCGGTCTTCAGCAGCGGCACGCATTCGGAAGCCACCGACAACACCCGTCCGCGCGCCGTCTCCATCCTGTCCCTGTCCTTCATCCGCTTCCCGTGGCGCGGGCGGTCCCGCCCCCGGCCTCTTTCACTCTGTTCAAATATCCCGCGGGGGTGCGGGGGCGCGAAGCCCCCGCCGGGGCCTCAGTTCAGCGCCCGCGCCCGGGCGTCGAGCATGTCCTGCGTCACCAGCACGATGCCGCCCTCCGAGCGGCGGAACCAGCGTGCATCTTCCTCCGCATCCTGCCCGATCACCAGCCCTTCCGGCACGACCACGCCGCGGTCGAGCACGCAATTCGTCAGATCCGCCTTCCGGTTCACCGTCACATGCGGCAGCGCCACCACATGGCTCATCGAGGAATAGCTGTGCGTCCGGCAGCCGGTGAACAGAAGCGAGCTGCGGATCTCGCTGCCCGAAACGATGCAGTCCCCAGAAACCAGCGACGAGATGGCCGTGCCGCGCCGGTTCTCGCTGTCATGGATGAACTTGGCCGGCGGCACGATCTGCGAATAGGTCCAGATCGGCCATTCGCGGTCGTAGAGATCGAGCTTGGGCGTGAAGTCGGTGAGGTCGATGTTGGCCTGCCAGAAGGCATCGATCGTGCCCACGTCGCGCCAGTAGGGCTCGGTCTCGAGGCCGGTCATCACGCAGCTGTCCGAGAAACGGTGCGCCATGGCCTTGCCGTTCTTCACGATGGCGGGGATCAGGTCGTGGCCGAAGTCGTGGCTCGAGTTCGGATCCTCCGCATCCCGGATCAACAGGTCGCGCAGGAATGCCCAGTCGAAGACATAGATCCCCATCGAGGCGAGCGCATTGGCCTCGTCGCCGGGGATGCCCGGCGGGTCGGCGGGCTTTTCGAGAAAGTCGGTGATACGCAGGTTCGCATCCACATGCATCACGCCGAAGGCCGTGGCCTCGGCCCGCGGCACGGTCAGGCAGCCGATGGTCACATCCGCGCCGGTCTCGCAATGCTGGCGCAGCATGATCTCGTAATCCATCTTGTAGACGTGATCGCCCGCGAGGATGATCACATACTTGATGTCGTAGCTGTCCACGATGTCGATATTCTGGGTCACCGCATCGGCCGTGCCCAGATACCAGCGGTTCTCGTCGACCCGCTGGCTTGCCGGCAGGATGTCGAGATATTCGTTCCGCTCCTCGCGGAAGAAGTTCCAGCCGCGCTGGATGTGCCGGATCAGGCTGTGGGCCTTGTACTGGGTGGCGATGGCCATCTTGCGGATGCCCGAGTTCATCGCGTTCGACAGGGCGAAGTCGATGATCCGCGCCTTGCCGCCGAAATAGACGGCGGGTTTCGCGCGCCTGTCCGTCAGCTCCTTGAGCCGGCTGCCGCGGCCGCCGGCCAGCACGAAGGCCATCGCCTGCGCGGTCAGCCTGAGTGGGGGTTGCGCCTTCATTCCGTCCTCCCGTGTCGCGGGTTGGCCCCGCTCTTGAAGTGCCTGCTCCGGCCGGGTCGGACTCGCCTCTGCGCAAGCCCGGCCCGCCTGAAGATCACCGTAGACAGCGGCGGGAGCGTGACAAGCGCCGATTGCATCCGACCGTGCCGGCCACCGGGCCCAGAGACGACGCGGCCGGACTTGCAGCGGTTCCCGCCGTCGCGGATTTCGGCAGGGGGCGCCCGCACTTCCCCCCCTTCCCGCCCCCCGAAAGGCCGAGGCAGATCCTCCGTTCGACCGGGGGAGAAGCTCCTGTCGGCGCGGTCATCAGAGGGAAGTGAAAGGGCAGGCCTGACCGTCCGGCCAGAGGTCCGCTCAGAAAAGACATCAGGTCGGGATAAAGGACGGCCCTGCCGGGTCGCAAGATCCACGGGATCGGGGACAGGAGACGATGCCCTCGCCCGCTTCCAACCGCCGAGACGGGCCTTGCAGGCCGTGACCGACGCTCCGATGACATGCGACCCATCGGCCATCGTGCTCGTCGGCGCGCTTCACGCATCCCCGAGATGCAGCGTTGCGGAGGATCGAAGCCGTCACCGCACAAGCCGGGCGCGCGGGTCTGGCCTGCATGGAGGCGTCACGGGATGGCGGCGCCCCATCAGATGCGGAAGCACCCGAACGCGACGGGCGCCCGGCTCGGCATGACAAGCCGCCGCAGGCGCCCTGCCCCTCTCCGATGCCCGTCGTCGAGGCGTCCCGGCGACCTTCGCAGCGCGCGCGCGCGCCCCGGACTAGTCCTGCAGGGCCGACTCCACCCCCCAGATCTCCTTCATGTACCCGCGGATCGTGCGGTCCGACGAGAAGAAGCCCGACCGCGCCGTGTTGAGCGCGGCCATGGTCAGCCAGCGCGCACGGTCCTTGTAGGCCGCATCCACCTCGGCCTGCGCGGCGAGATAGGCATCGAAGTCGGAGGCGACGAGGAAATAGTCATGGTGCCAGACCCGGTGCACGAGCCCGTGGTAGCGATCGGCCTGCCCCGGGCTGAACTGGCCCTCGGCGATGGCCTGCAGCACGTTCTGCATGATCTGGCTGGCCTCGATGGCCTTGCGCGCGTGATCGGGATCCTCGCGGCGCTTCATCACCTCCTCGGCCGTCAGGCCGAACAGGAAGAAGTTCTCGCGGCCGACCTCCTGCAGGATCTCGACATTGGCGCCGTCGAGCGTACCGATGGTGGGCGCGCCGTTCATCATGAACTTCATGTTGCCGGTGCCCGAGGCTTCCTTGCCCGCCGTCGAGATCTGCTCGGACAGATCCGCCGCCGGCACCAGCCGCTCGGCCATCGAGACATTGTAGTTGGCGGGATAGATCACCTTCAGCAGATCGCCCACCAGCGGATCCGCATTGATGACCGCGGCCACATCGTTGATGAGATGGATGATCTCCTTGGCCACGGCATAGCCCGGCGCGGACTTGCCGCCGAAGATCTTCACCCGCGGCACCCAGCCCGCATCGGGATTGGCCCGGATCGCCTGCCAGCGCGCGACCGTCTCGAGGATGTTCAGAAGCTGGCGCTTGTATTCGTGGATCCGCTTGACCTGCACGTCGAAGAGCGCATCGGGGCTCACCTTCACCCCGCACTCCGCCCCGAGCCAGTTCGACAGCGTCACCTTGTTCTGCCGCTTGGCCGCATCGAAGGCGCCGAGGAAGCCCTGGTCCTTCACATGCGGCTCGAGCCCCTTCAGCCGGTCGAGATCGTCCTCCCAGCCCTCGCCGATCGTCTCGCCGATCAGCCGGGCGAGCGGTGCGTTCGCCATCTTCAGCCAGCGCCGCGGCGTGACGCCGTTGGTCTGGTTCACGATCTTCTCGGGATGCAGCCGGTCCAGTTCGGGGAAGAGGTTCGCCTTCACGAGATCGGTATGGAGCGCCGAGACGCCGTTCACCTTGTGCGACATGATGAAGGCCAGCTCGCCCATCCGCACCTCGTGGTGCTTGACGATGCCCACATAATGCGGCCGCGCCGGGAAGGTCCGGCGGTGCCATCCGTCGATCCGCTCGACGATCTGCATGTGGCGCGGCAGCACGTTCCCGAAGGTGAAGGTGGCCCACCGTTCCAGCGCCTCGGGCAGGAGGGTGTGGTTGGTGTAGCCGAGGCACTCCTGCGCGACGGGCAGCGCCTCGTCGAAGGACAGCCCATGCTCATCGACGAGGAGCCGGATGAGTTCCGGGCCCGCGATGGCCGGATGCGTGTCGTTCATCTGGATCGCGACATGCCGCGACAGCGCCCGCAGGTCGCCGTGCCCGCTCTTGAAGCGGCGCAGGATGTCCTGCAGCGCGGCCGACGTCAGGAAGAATTCCTGCTTCAGCCGCAGTTCCTTGCCCTGATAGGTCGTGTCGTCGGGATAGAGCACGCGCGAGAGCGTGCGCGCGAGCGTCTCGGGCTCGGCCGCGGCGGTGTAATCGCCGCGGTTGAAGCGTTCCAGATCGAAGAGCGTCGTGGGCTCGGCGCCCCAGAGCCGCAGCGTGTTGGCCCAGCGGCCCTGCCAGCCCACCACGGGCGTGTCGTGCGCAGAGGCCTTCACGGTCTCCGCCGGCACCCAGACCTCGCGGCCGTCGCGTGTCTCGACATGGCCCTTGAAGCCCACGATGTAGGTGGCCTCGGGCCGGTCGAACTCCCACGGGTTGCGCTGGCTCAGCCAGTCCTCGGGCGTCTCGACCTGCTGGCCGCCCTCGAACCGCTGCCGGAAGAGACCGTGCTCGTAGCGGATGCCGTAGCCGTAGGCCGGGCAGCCGAGCGTGGCCATCGATTCCATGAAGCAGGCGGCCAGCCGCCCGAGACCGCCATTGCCGAGCGCCGCGTCGGGCTCGTCGCCGACGATCGCCTTGAAGTCCTGACCGAGCTCGGCCATCGTCCGCTCGGCCATCTCGTGCAGGCCGAGGTTGATCGTGGCATCCTCGAGGATGCGGCCGATCAGGAATTCCATCGACAGATAGTAGACGCGCTTGCGATCCTCTTCCCAGGTGCGGCGGGTCGAGGCGAACCACGGCTCCATGATCCGGTCGCGGATCGCGTAGGACAGCGCCATCCGCCAGTCATAGAGGCTCGCGTGCGGAGCATCCTTGCCCAGCGTGAAGGTGAGGTGGCGCATCACGTCGGTCTTGAGGACGTTCGGGGTCAGGCTCTGATCGTTCACGGGCATGGTCCGTAGCAAAAGCTGTCCGAGGTGCCGGACGGCAGGGGTTCGACGAGGTTTGCCGTGCCCTTACGCTAGGGTCAAGCGCAGGGGCCCGGCATCGGCAGGAGGCCACGCAAGCGATCCGCGCCTTTCGGCGGGGCTCACGGCTCCCGGCACATCGAGATGCGCGCCCGGGGTCTGGGTCGCCCGGCACGCTGTACAGGTCTTCGCAAGGTGGCGCTTGATCGTCCGATGGGCAAGTGCTCACATCAACTGCTACATTCGGATAGGGTTTCCCATCTTATCGCGCGGAGATCGCGCGAAGGTTGCAAACGGGTAACAGTTGCCGGCGAAGGAATGGGCAGATCCGGCGGCGCGGCCCGGAAATGGGGCGCGGGCACAAGGGGCTGCGACAAATTGCTTGTGCCGGATACGACTTTTCCTCTCCCCTCCAAGGCCGCCGTCCGGGATCATGTCTGCGCCGAAACCCTGTGACTGGCGGGGATTCGCGACAGCAAAGGCGAAAGGCAGCAGGCCATGCGACTGACCACCCGCACCAATCTCGCGATGAGGACGCTCATGTTCTGCGCGATCAACGAGGGCCGCGTGGTGCGCAAGGCCGAGGTGGCGGCCGCCTGCAACGCCTCGGAGAACCATCTGGCTCAGGTCATCCACGGGCTCGCGCAGAAGGGGTTCCTGCGCACCGTGCGCGGGCGCTGCGGCGGCCTGGCCCTCGGTCGGCCGGCCGAGAAGATCGTGGTGGGCGACGTCTTCCGCACCTTCGAATCGAACCTCCCCTTCACCGAGTGCTTCTCGAAGAAGGAGAACAAGTGCCCGCTGACGCCCTCCTGCCGGCTGAAATGCGCGCTGAACGACGCGCTCGCGGCGTTCTACGGCACGCTCGACAAGCTCTCGCTGCGCGACATGGTGCAGGAAAATACGGAGCTCGAAGACCTGCTGAAGGTCGCCTGACGGGCGAGAGGCCGCACAGCCACCTCTAGCCCTGATCCGCAGCGCAGCAGACGGGGCCCGCCGAGAGCCCCTCGAGGATCGGGCAATCCGGCCGGTCGTCGCCGCTGCAGGCGGACACGAGATGCGAGAGCGTCGTCTGCATTGCCTGCAGTTCCGCGATCTTCCCCTCGATCTGGTCGAGATGGCGCTCGGCCAGCCGCTTCACGTCGGCACTGGCCCGGCTGCGGTCTTCCCACAGCGCGAGCAGCGTCCGGCATTCCTCGATCGAGAAGCCGAGCGAGCGCGCCCGCCCGAGAAAGGCCAGCTTGTGCAGATCGTCCTCGCGGAACCGGCGATAGCCGTTCGCATCGCGCATCGGCCGAACGAGGCCGATCTCCTCGTAATAGCGGATCGTCTTGGCCGGCAGCCCCGACCGCTCTCCCGCTTCCTTGATGTTCATGCGGGGTCCCTCCGTTCCCTCTTCCGGCCGAGGACCGGCACCGCCGCCTCCTGCCCTCTCCCTCTGTGTCCTGCGGGCCTCTGCCCGCCCTCTGGGTCCCGCGCGGCGGCTGACCGCAGCGCAGCCCGGTCATCCGTGCGCGACGGCCACGCGCTGCGTCACGCCCGAGCCTCCGCCGCGGGCGCGCGGCGCAGGCGCAGCGCGTTCGTCAGCACGAAGACCGACGAGAAGGCCATCGCCCCCGCCGCGAGCATCGGCGAGAGCTGCGGCCCGCCGAACGGCACCAGCACCCCGGCGGCCACCGGGATCAGCGCCACATTGTAGCCGAAGGCCCAGCCGAGGTTCTGGCGGATGTTGCGCATGGTCCGGCGGCTGAGCGCCACCGCCGTGGCCACGCCCACCGGATCGCCCGACATGAGCACCACATCCGCGGCCTCGATGGCCACATCGGTGCCCGTGCCGATGGCGATGCCCACCTCGGCTGCGGCGAGCGCCGGCGCATCGTTGATCCCGTCGCCCACGAAGGCCGCCCGGCCCATGGCCGTCACCTCCTCGACCTTTCCGCCGGGCAGGACACCCGCGTGGATGTCCGAGATCCCGAGCTCCCGTCCGATGGCGCGCGCGACGCCCGGGGCATCTCCCGTGACCATCGCGGCGGGCAGGCCCAGCCGCCCGAGCGCCTCGACCGCCGCCCGCGCCGTGGGCTTCACCCGGTCGGCCACGCCGATCAGCCCGGCGATCCGGTCATCCAGAGCGAGCCAGACCGGCGTGCGCCCTTCGGCCTCGAGCCGCGCCGCCTCGGGCCCGAGCGGGCCCGGATCCAGCCCCTCCATCATCCGGAGGCTGCCCACTCGAACGCGGCGGCCCGCCACGCGCGCCTCGGCACCATGTCCGGGCCGGGAGGAGAAGCCCTCAGCCTCGAGCGGCGCAAGGCCCTCGGCCGCGCGCCGGATCGCGCCGGCCAGCGGATGTTCCGACCGGGCCTCGACGGCCGCAGCCAGCACCAGAAGCTCCTCGCGGCCCATCCCCTCGCCGGGCAGGACGTCGGTCACCTGCGGCCGGCCTTCGGTGAGCGTGCCGGTCTTGTCGAACCCCACCCGCTCGATTTCGGACAGCCGCTGCAACGCCTCGCCCTTGCGGAAGAGCACGCCCAGCTCGGCGGCCCGGCCGGTGCCGACCATGATCGAGACCGGCGTCGCCAGCCCCATCGCGCAGGGGCAGGCGATGATGAGGACCGAGACGCCCGCGACCAGCGCCTCGCCAAGGCCCGGCCCGAACAGGAGCCAGACGAGCACCGTGAGCGCCGCCACGCCCATCACCACCGGCACGAAGCGCAGCGTGATCCGGTCGACCAGCGCCTGCACCGGCAGCTTGGCGCCCTGCGCCTCTCCGACCATGGCCACGATCCGCGCCAGCACCGTATCGGCGCCGACCCGCGTCGCCCGCATGGTGAGGGCCCCGGTGCCGTTCACCGTGCCTCCGGTGACATCGGCCCCCGCGGCCTTGGCCACCGGCAGCGCCTCGCCGGTCAGCATGCTCTCGTCGACCGCGCTCTCGCCCGCCACCACCACCCCGTCGAGCGGAATGCGTTCGCCCGGACGGATGAGAAGGATCGCGCCGGGCCCGATGCTCTCGATCGGCACCTCGGTCTCCGTGCCGTCGCGGCTCACCCGCGCCGTCTTCGGCTGGAGGCGCAGGAGCCCCGCGATGGCGGCCCCCGCCTGTCCGCGCGCGCGCGCCTCCATCAGCCGGCCGAGCAGGATCAGCACGACGATCACCGCCGCGGCCTCGAAATAGACCGAGCGGGCGGCTGCGGGCAGGAGGCCCGGCGCGAAGGTCGCGACCGTCGAGTAGGCCCAGGCCGCGAAGGTGCCGACGGCCACGAGGCTGTTCATGTCGGGCGCCCCGCGCAGGAGCGCCGGTACGCCCTTGGCATAGAAGCGCCGCCCGGGCCCCGCCAGCACGAGGCTCGTGAGCAGGAACTGCACGATCCACGAGGTCTGCGTGCCGATGGTGCCCGCGATCCAGTGGTGGAAGGCGGGCACGAGATGGCCGCCCATCTCGACGAGGAACACCGGGATCGTCAGCAGCGCCGCGAGCCAGGCATCGCGGCGGAGCATCGCCATCTCCTCGGCGCGGCGATCCGGGGCATCGGCCGTGAGGGGCGAGGCCGCAAACCCGGCCTTGGTGACGGCCTGCGCGAGGGCGGCGGCCGTGGCCGCGCCCTCCCAGAGCGTCACCTGCGCGCGGCGGCTCGCGAGGTTCGCCGTGGCTTCGATCACCCCCGGCTGCGCCTTCAGCACCCGCTCGACCCGACCGGTGCAGGAGGCGCAGCTCATCCCCTCGACCGAGAGGGTGAACCGTTCCTGCCGGGCCGGGTAGCCCGCGCGCTCCAGCGCCTCGGCCAGAGCCTCCGGCGTGGCCGGATCGGAATAGCGGATGTCCGCGCTCTCGTCCGCGAGGCTCACCCGCGCCTCGGTCACGCCCGGCACCGCGGCAAGCACGCGCTCGGTGCGCGCCACACAGGAGGCGCAGCTCATTCCGTCCGGGTGCAGGCGCAGGCTGCGCAGGCCCGTGCGGATCGGTTGTTGGTCGGTCATGGCAGTCTCCTTGGCCTCCCAAGATGGGGCTTCCCACAACTGGAAGGTCAAGGGCCATCCGGGCTGTGCCGGAATTTTCCTGTCGCGGGGTCCGGGGCGCTTGACCTTGCCCCGGTGGAACGCCTTCTTCTGCGGGGAAAGGAGACGAACATGACCAAGCTGTCCATCCCCGACATGTCCTGCGGCCATTGCCGCGCCTCGATCGAGGGCGCTCTCGCGCCGCTTCCGGGCTTCGAGGGCATCCGCTTCGACCCCGAGGCCCGCACCGCCGACGTCGAGGGCTCCGTCCCCGAACGGACGCTGCTCTCCGCCTTGGACTCCATCGGTTTCCCGGCAGAGGTCGTGCGCTGACCGCCGCGACGGCGGACATCGGAGAGGCCATGCCGCGGCCTCTCCGCCGCCGTTCATCCGTAAGACGCAGAGCCTCAGCGCAATAGCGACGCACCATCCGGTGCGGCGAAGAATGCTGTCGGAGGCGCCGCCGTCCCGGGAGCCGGTCCTCCGGCAAGGGCCCATGCGCCAGCCGTCCGGTCAGTCCGCGGCGGAACAGGAAATGCCTCACAATTCCGCCATTCCGTATGCGGTCGACCACTTCACGATGCCGTGCGCATGGATCCCCTGCCCGGTGTTCTTCAGCCCGTCCGACTCGCCTTGTGCGTGTCAGATCATCACCGCGTGTTTCAGGATTTTGCCTTTTGCGACAGAACTGTGGCAGGACGTGGCAAAAGCGGCGCATCTTTGCTCAACTACAGTATTCGCTCGCATACAATGACCTTGTCCGACTCGAGGCGCAGGCATAGATGAGAGTGAATGTGTCATGTTGACGCCATCGGCCCCCGGGAGGGCGATGAACCGCCGGCCGGGGCACAGCGTTGTAACCCAGTAACCTGAACGACAATCGGAGCAGACCAATGACTCAGGAAGCCTCACCCGTCCAGCCGCAGCAGGGCAGCACGCCCGCGTCGCCGCAGATGGGTGGCGCCGAAACCGTTCGCCGGCCCGATCCGGCACGTCCGGTGTTCAACGACTGGGCCTCGATCTGAGGCAACCCAGGCGGAAGAAAAGGGGCCGGCGCTTGCGCCGGCCTTTTTCTTTGTCCTGAAGGCGTCCGGTCACGGATGGCGAGGCGCAGAAGCGCGATCCCTCGAGCCTCTTCAGAAAGATGACCAAGGGCGCGGAGTGCCCGTCGAATGAAGAAGGCCGGGACGAGCCCGGCCTTCCTCTCAGGACACAGTCTCCGGGCGAAGGCGCGGGATCGACCCTCCCGCGCCCGCCGCAGGCCTCAGCCGACGAGTTCGAGACCCGAGAAGAAGAAGGCGATCTCTTCGGCCGCGGTTTCCGGCGCATCCGAGCCGTGAACCGAGTTCTCGCCGACCGAGAGCGCGAATTCCTTGCGGATCGTGCCCGCATCGGCATTGGCCGGGTTGGTCGCGCCCATCACTTCGCGGTTCTTCGCGATGGCGCCCTCGCCTTCCAGCACCTGCACGACCACCGGCTCGGACGCCATGAATTCGGTCAGTTCGCCGAAGAAGGGACGGTCCTTGTGGACGCCGTAGAACTTCTGCGCCTGAGCGAGCGACAGGTGGATGCGCTTCTGCGCCACAATGCGCAGGCCGGCTTCCTCGAACTTGGCGTTGATCTTGCCGGTCAGGTTGCGGCGGGTGGCGTCGGGCTTGATGATCGACAGGGTGCGTTCGATGGCCATGAAGGCTCTCCTCGGAAGGGTGTAACTCTGGGCGCGGGCCTTACCATGGGTGCCATCGCGACAAAAGGGGCAAAGGGGCCGCCCGGCGGCGTTGACAGCCCGAGCGGGGCGGTCCATCACCCTGCCCATGCTGCGCATTTCGGACATCTCCTACTCGGTCGAGGGACGGCCGCTCTTTCAGGGCGCCTCCGCTACGATTCCCACCGGCCACAAGGTCGGCCTCGTCGGCCGTAACGGCACCGGCAAGACCACGCTCTTCCGGCTGATCCGGGGCGAGCTCGCGCTGGAAGGGGGCGAGATCGCCCTGCCCGCCCGCTCGCGCATCGGCGGCGTGGCGCAGGAGGTGCCCTCCTCCTCGACTTCGCTTCTCGACACGGTGCTGGCCGCCGATACCGAACGCGCCGCGCTGATGGAGGAGGCCGAGACCGCCACCGATCCGCACCGGATCGCCGAGATCCAGCATCGTCTGGCCGATATCGACGCCTGGTCGGCCGAGGGCCGCGCCTCGGCGATCCTGAAGGGGCTGGGTTTCGACGCCGAGGCGCAGCTTCGCCCCTGCTCCGACTTCTCGGGCGGCTGGCGGATGCGCGTGGCGCTGGCGGGCGTGCTCTTCGCCCAGCCCGACCTGCTGCTTCTCGACGAGCCCACGAACTACCTCGACCTCGAAGGCGCGCTCTGGCTCGAGAGCTACCTGCAGAAATATCCGCACACCGTGCTCATCATCTCGCACGACCGCGGGCTCTTGAACCGCGCGGTGCAGGGCATCCTGCATCTCGACCAGAAGAAGCTGACCTACTGGACCGGCCCCTACGACCAGTTCGCCCGCCAGATGGCCGAGAAACGCGCCGTCCAGGCCGCCGAAGCCAAGAAGCAGGAGGCCCGCCGCGCCCACCTTCAGAGCTTCGTCGACCGGTTCAAGGCCAAGGCCTCGAAAGCGGTGCAGGCCCAGAGCCGGGTGAAGATGCTCGAGAAGATGACGCCGATCACGCCCCCCGAAGAGGCGAAGCGGCAGGTCTTCACCTTCCCCAAGCCCGAGGAACTGTCGCCGCCCATCATCACGATGGAGGGCGTATCGGTCGGCTACGATGGCCCGCCGGTGCTGCGCCGCCTGAGCCTGCGGATCGACCAGGACGACCGGATCGCCCTTCTCGGCCGCAACGGCGAGGGCAAATCCACCCTGTCCAAGCTGCTCGCGGGCAAGCTCGCGGCGCAGGAGGGGCGGATGGTCAGCTCCTCGAAGCTGCGCATCGGCTATTTCGCCCAGCATCAGGTGGACGAGCTGCATGTCGAGGAAACCCCTCTCCAGCATGTGATGCGCCTGCGCCCCGACGAGGGCCAGCCGCGGCTGCGCGCCCGGCTCGCGGGCTTCGGGCTGATGGCCGATCAGGCCGAGACCGCCGTGGGGCGGCTGTCGGGCGGGCAGAAGGCGCGGCTCTCGCTGCTCCTCGCCACCATCGATGCGCCGCACCTGCTGATCCTCGACGAGCCCACCAACCACCTCGACATGGAAAGCCGCGAGGCGCTGGTCGAGGCGCTCACCGAATATTCCGGCGCCGTGGTCCTCGTCAGCCACGACATGCACCTGTTGGGCCTCGTGGCCGACCGGCTCTGGCTGGTGAAGGGCGGCGCGGTCGCCCCCTTCACCGAGGATCTCGAGGCCTATCGCCGCCAGCTTCTGGCGGGCGACGAGCCGCCGCCCGAGAAGAAGGCCGAGAAGCCCGCGCCGAAGGCCGCCAGCCGCGAAGAGAAGCTCGCGCTGCGCGCCGAGGTGCGCCGCTGCGAGGAGCGGCTCGAGAAGCTGAACGGGATGCGCGACAAGCTTGCGACCAAGCTGGCCGATCCTGCGCTCTACGAGCCCGAGCGACTGGGCGAGATGGAGACCTGGCAGAAGAAATATGCCGAAGTGATGGAGGGGCTCGACCGGGCCGAGGCGCTGTGGCTGACCGCGCAGGAGCGGCTCGAGGCGGCGGGCTGATCCATGATCGAGACGGGCTTCCTCATCACCGCCTTCGCCACGCTCTTCGTGGTGGTCGATCCGCTGGGGCTGGTACCGCTCTTCATCGCCCTGACGCCCGGCATGACGCGCGAGGAGCGCCGCGCGATCGGCCTTCGCGCCTGCTTCGTGGCGGTTGGGATCCTCACCACCTTCGGCCTTCTCGGCGAGGCGGTGCTGGGCTTCATCGGCATCTCGATGTCCGCCTTCCGCATCGCGGGCGGGATCCTTCTGTTCCTCACCGCGCTCGACATGCTGTTCGAGCGCCGCACCCAGCGCCGCGAGGGCCAGACCGCGGCCGACCACGACCACGATCCGTCCGTCTTCCCGCTCGCCATCCCGCTCATCGCGGGCCCGGGCGCCATCGCCTCGATGATCCTGCTCGTGGGGTCGGCCGAGGACTGGACGGGCGTTCTGGCCGTCCATCTGGTGATGCTGGTGACGGTGGCCTCGGCCTTCCTCCTGTTCCTCGTCGCAGGCCCGCTCGAGCGGCTGCTGGGCCGGATCGGCACGCTCGTCATCACCCGGCTTCTCGGCATGCTGCTCGCGGCCCTCTCGGTGCAGTTCGTGATCGACGGCATCCGCGGCTCGGGCCTGCTCGGCTGAGCCGGCGGAAGGCCGAGACGGGCCACTTTCCGCCCCCGGGGGCTGGAGCATCCGCCGCCCCGGCCCCATATCCCGAGGCAGGGCTCCGGGAGACAACATGGACGGCGATCTGACGGCACGGCTGATCTACCTCGGGCTTCTCCTCACCGCGCTCGGCGCCTGGGTGCTGGTCGAATATCGCGGCCGCCTCGGCGCGGCGATCCGCGCGGGCCTCGCCTGGGCGCTGATCTTCGTGGCGGTGCTCGCGGGCTACGGCCTCTGGCGCGACATCCGCAGCGATCTCACCCCCACGCAGGCGGTGATGGAAGACAGCCGCATCGCGGTGCCCCGCGCGCGCGATGGCCACTATTATCTCACGCTCGAGGTCGCAGGCACGCCCATCCGCTTCATGGCCGATACGGGAGCAAGCTCCATCGTCCTCTCGCAGGCGGACGCCCGCAGGCTCGGGATCGAGCCGGACCGGCTCGACTACATGGGCGAGGCCATCACCGCGAACGGTCCGGTGCGCACGGCACGGGTGCGGATCGGCCCGGTGGCGCTCGGCCCCTACAGCGACCAGCGCATCCCCGCCTGGGTCAATGAAGGGCCGATGGACATGTCGCTTCTGGGCATGGATTATCTCCGCCGCTTCCGCATCGAGATCGCCGACGACCGGATGATCCTGAGCCGCTGACGGGTCCTCCGCCTCAGCCCGCCTCGGCCTTCTTCTCCCAGCGCCCGCTTTCCTCCGACCAGTATTGCGCCTTCACGCCGGCGCCGGTCAGCGCCTTCCACTGCCCGCGCGCCCGGGCAAGTTCCACCTCGTCCAGCCCGTCGAACAGGATCCAGACCCGCTCGAGCGGCGCCGCCTCCGCAGCCTCCGTCGCAGCCCCGTCGAGCAGCATCAGCGCCTGCGCCCCGTTGCCGATCGCGCCGATGCCGAGCAGCACCGGCTGCGCCGCATCGTGCGGCCCGCCCTCCATCCCGTGCGGCAGAAATCCGTCCTCCGGCACCCGCCAGAGCGCCAGATCCAGCGCCTCGAGCCGCGCCCGGTCGGTCCCCCGCAGCATGACGCGCCACCCCTGCCCGAGCGCCCGCGGCAGCAGCAGCCGCAGCGTGTCCTCGGCCGAGGAACGCGTCAGGTGATAGAACATCACGACCCCCACGCGGCCCGCCTCTCCTTCAGTCTGGTCCAAATATCCCGGGGTCCGGGGCAGAGCCCCGGCGGGTCGACCCGCCGGGACCTCACCGGTCCCGGCGCGCCCTGTCTCACGTCTCCAGCATGTCCCGGATCATCCGGTCGAGCGCCAGCACCCCCCAGCCGGTGGCGCCCTTCGGCGCCAGCGCCGTGTCCGATTTCAGCAGCGCCGTGCCCGCGATGTCGAGATGGATCCAGGGCGTCTCGGGCTTCACGAAGCGGCGCAGGAAATGGGCCGCGGTGATCGAGCCCGCCTCGCGCCCGCAGGAGTTGCGCATGTCCGCGATCCGCGACTTCAGCATCTCGTCGTAGCGCTCGCCCATCGGCATCCGCCAGGCGCCCTCGCCCTCCGCCTCGGCGGCCTTCAGGAAGGCGCCGCAGAAGGCATCGTCGTTCGAGAAGACGCCCGTGTTCTCATGGCCGAGCGCCACGATGATGGCCCCCGTCAGCGTGGCCAGATCGACGATGCCGCGCGGCTGGAAACGCTCCTGCGCATACCAGAGCACGTCGGCCAGCACGAGGCGGCCTTCGGCGTCGGTGTTGATGACCTCGATCGTGTCGCCCTTCATCGAGCGCACCACGTCGCCCGGACGCTGCGCATTGCCGTCGGGCATGTTCTCGACGATGCCCACGAGCCCCACGACATTGGCCCGCGCCTTGCGCATGGCGAGCGTGCGCATGACGCCCGCGACCACCGCCGCGCCGCCCATGTCCATGGTCATGTCTTCCATGCCGCCCGCGGGCTTGATCGAGATGCCCCCGGTGTCGAAGACCACGCCCTTGCCCACGAGCGCGAGCGGCACCTGATCCTCGGGCCCGCCCTTCCACTGCATGACGACGAGCTTCGAAGGATGTTCGGAGCCCTGCCCCACGCCGAGAAGCGCGCGCATCCCGAGCTTCTCCATCTCCTCTTCCTCGAGGATCTCCACCTCGAGGCCGAGCTCGTGCATCGCCGCAAGGCGCGCCGCGAAATCGAAGGTCGAGAGCACGTTCGCGGGCTCGTTCACCAGATCGCGGGTGAAGAAGATCCCCTCGGCCAGCGCCGCCATCGGGCCCGCCTCGGCCGCCACCGCCTCGGGGTTGGCCGCCATCAGCGTCACCGGCCCCGGCAGGCTCTTCTCGCCCGTCTTGTGCGGCGTGAATTCATAGGCCCGGAGCGCGATGCCGAACGAGACATCGGCCGCCCGCTGGATCGTGTCGGCCAGCACCAGCGTGCCCACCTTCGAGAGCGCCCGCCCGATGGTGCCGCCCGCCTTCCGCGCCGCGGCCTTGTCGGTGCGCCGCTCGAGCTTCACGAGCTGAACCGCATCGGCCGCGAGACCCGCGGGAAAGCCCAGCTCCATCGCATCGCCCTGCTTCAGCTTGCCGAAGGCTTCCGAGCCTGCGGCCCGTTCGAGCGCGCCCCGCATCAGGCGGTTCACCTTCTTGGCCGCCGCGCCCATCGTGCCTCCCTCGCCCGCGAAAACCACGATGCGACCGGCAACGCCGGCCAGGGCGTCGAGATCGAGCCCCTGGAACTGGATGGGAACGGGATGGGTCATCAGATAACTCCGCTGCAACGCTCGGCGCCACCGCGCCGTTGATGGACAGGCGCCGGAGCGCCGGAGGGACGGGGCCGGATCGCGGCGGATGCCGCAGCGCCGGCCGTTCTGTGCGCCGAGGCTAGCCCCTGCCCCGCCGGAGCGCCAGATACCAGTTTTCCCCGGCGGCGATTTCCGGTAGCGTCCCGGAAACCCCGGGGACAACGGACAGGACGAGCGAGGCGTGGCTAGATTCGACAGATATCTCCTGTCGCAACTCGTGGCGCTGTTCGGCTTCTTTTCGCTGGTTCTGGTGCTCGTCTACTGGATCAATCGCGCCGTCGGCCTGTTCGACGACCTGATCTCGGACGGCCAGTCGGCGCTGGTCTTCCTCGAATTCTCGCTCCTCGCGCTGCCCAACGTGATCCGGCTCGTGCTGCCGCTCTCGGCCTTCGCGGCCACGATCTATGTCGTGAACCGCCTGAGCCAGGAATCGGAACTGGTGGTGATGCAGGCCACGGGCTTCTCGGCCTTCCGCCTCGCGCGGCCGGTGATCTGGTTCGGGCTGATCGTGGCGCTGATGATGATCGTGCTGATGAACCTGCTGGTGCCCGCCAGCCGCGCGACCCTCTCGGCCCGTTCGGCCGAGATCTCGCAGAATGCGACCGCCCGCTTCCTGCGCGACGGCGAGTTCCTGCATCCTGCCGACGGGGTGACGCTCTATATCCGCGAGGTGACCGAGACGGGCGAGCTGCGGGACCTGCTGCTCGTGGACGACCGCGACCCTGCGCGCTCGACCGCCTATACGGCGCGGCGCGCGCTGCTCGTGCGCACCGACACGACGCCGAAGCTCCTGATGATCGACGGCAGCGCCCAGACCCTCACCCGCGAGGGGCGCAGGCTCGAGCTCACCCGGTTCGACGATGTGACCTACGATCTCGGCGCCTTCATGACGGGCTCGGGCCCGAAGCGCCGCGTGCTCGAGGAACTGCCGACGATGACGCTCCTCGCCCCCACCGCCGAGGTGCTGGAGGAGACGCGCTCGACCCGCGCCGCAGCGCTCTACGAAGGGCACAGCCGGATCGGCCAGCCGTTCCTGGGGTTCGCCTCCTCGCTGATCGGCTTTGCGGCGCTGCTGCTCGGCAGCTTCAGCCGCTTCGGTCTCTGGTGGCAGATCCTGTTCGCCGTGCTCCTCCTGATCGTCGTGCAGACCATCAACGTGGCGGCCTCGGGCGTGGGCGTGACCGACGAGCAGCTCTGGCCGCTCGCCTATGCCGCCCCCGTCACCGGCTTCGTGATCGGGATCCTCCTGCTCTGGATCGGACAACGGCCGCGGCGGCTCCGGCGTGCGCTGAACGGGATCTTCGCCTCATGATCCTGTCACGCTACATCGCCCGACGCTTCCTGCGCATGGTGTTCATCGTCTTCCTGGCCTTCTTCGGCCTGATGATGCTGATCGACGTGCTGGATCAGATGCGCCGCTTTTCGGATGAGGGCATCACCCTCGTGCAGGCGGGGCTCCTGTCGCTCCTGCGCGTGCCGGCCACGCTCTATACCATCCTGCCGCTGATCGTGATCCTCGCTGCCGTCGCGCTCTTCCTCGGCCTTGCCCGGTCGAGCGAGCTTGTGGTGGTGCGCGCGGCGGGCCGGTCGGGGCTGCGCTTCCTCGTGGCCCCGATGGTGGTGGCGCTGGCGCTCGGCACGGTGGCGGTGACGGTGCTGAACCCGATCGTCGCGGGCACCTCGCGGCAGTATGATGCCGCGGCGGGCCGGCTCGCCCGGGGCGAGGCGAGCATCCTGTCGATCTCGAAGGAAGGGCTCTGGCTGCGGCAGGGCGGATCGGGCGAGCAGACGGTGATCCACGCCCTGCGCTCGAACACCGACGGCACCCGGCTCTATGCGGTGACCTTCCTCACCTTCGACGCCGAGGGCCGGCCCACGGGGCGGATCGCGGCCGAGCAGGCGGCGCTGGAGCGGGGCTACTGGCAGCTCTCGGGCGCCAAGAGCTGGGATCTGACCGAAGCCAATCCCGAGGCGCGCGCGAGCCTGCCCGGCAACCTCCGCGTCACCTCCGAGCTCACGCGCGAGGGGATCCAGGACAGTTTCGGCGATCCCTCGGCCATCCCGATCTGGGAGCTTCCCGCCTATGTGGCGGGGCTCGAGCGCGCGGGCTTCTCGGCCCGCAAGCACCGGGTCTGGATGCAAATGGAATTCGCCCTCCCCGCGACGCTTGCCGCCATGGTGCTGGTGGCCGCGGGCTTCACCATGCGCCACAGCCGCTTCGGCGGCACGGGCCGCATGGTCCTTCTCGCCCTTCTGGGCGGCTTCAGCCTGTTCTTCCTGCGCAACTTCGCACAGGTGCTGGGAGAGAACGGACAGATCCCCATCCTGCTCGCCGCCTGGAGCCCGCCGCTGATCGGCGTCATGGGCTCGCTCGGCCTGCTTCTGCATCTCGAGGACGGCTGATGCGCTTTTTGCGGACTCTGCTTCTGTCTGCCACCATCCTCGCGCCGCTGCCCGCGGCCGCGCAGGAGAAGGCCACGCTCGTAGCCGACAGCGTGTCGATTGCGAACGACACCACACTGGTGGCCGAGGGCCATGTCGAGGTGCTCTATCAGGGCACGCGCCTCAGTGCGACGCGCGTGCTCTACGATCAGGCGGCGGACCGGCTGACTATCGACGGGCCCATCGTGCTCGACAACGGCGAGGGCCAGATCGTGCTGGCCGATCAGGCGGCGCTGTCGGGCGATCTGGCCAACGGGGTCCTGACCAGCGCGCGGCTGGTGCTCGACCAGCAGCTTCAGCTGGCCTCCTCCGAGCTTGCGCGGGTGGGCAACCGCTACACCGCGCTCGGCCGCACCGTCGCCTCCTCCTGCCAGATCTGCGCGGACAATCCGGTGCCGCTGTGGGAAGTGCGCGCCAGCCGCGTGGTCCACGACACGCAGGAGCGGCAGATCTATTTCGACAATGCCTCGCTGCGCATCGCTGGGGTGCCGGTGGCCTACCTCCCGCGGCTGCGCATCGCGGATGCGACGCTCGACCGGGCCACGGGCTTCCTGCGTCCCGAGCTGCGCACCACGAGCCAGCTCGGCACCGGCGTGCTCGCGCCCTACTTCATCAAGCTCGGCGACAGCCGCGACCTGACGCTCCTGCCCCAGATCACCACCAAGGGCGGCCGCTCGCTCGGCGCGCGCTACCGCGAGGCCTTCTCCTTCGGGGCCATCGAGGCGGAAGGTGCGGTCTCGCGCGACGAGATCCTGCCCGACGACCGGCGGGGCTATCTCTTCGCGCGCGGCGCCTTCGACCTGCCGCGCGATTTCACGCTGGCCTTCCAGATCGAGGAGGTGAGCGACCGGGCCTATTATCTCGACTATGGCCTCGGCGAGAAGGACCGTCTCGCCTCCGGCTTTCAGGTCGATAGGGCGCGGCGGAACGAGTACATCTCGGGGCGCATCCTGAAGTTCCGCACGCTGCGCGAGGATGAGGACAACGATACGATCCCCTCCCTCGTGGCGGACGCGACCTTCCACCGCCGCTTCGGCTTCGGACCGCTCGGCGGCGAGGGCGGGATCCGCTTCTCGACCCACAGCCACCGGCGCGACTCGACCGATCCGCTCGACAGCGACCTCGACGCCGATACGATCGCCGACGGACGCGACATGTCGCGGGCCTCGGTGCTGGTGGACTGGCGCCGCAACTGGATGCTCGGCGGCGGGATCCTCGGCTCGGCGCTGGCCGAGATCGGCGCCGACGCCTACGACATCTCGCAGGACGCCGCCTGGGAAGGCTCGGACACGCGGATCCATGGCGCCGGCGGCATCGAGCTGCGCTGGCCCTGGGTGCGCAGCAGCGCGAGCGGCGCCAGCGACGTGATCCAGCCGGTGCTGCAGGCGGTCTGGGCCGATACATCCGGCGACCGCATCCCGAACGAGGATTCGGTGCTGGTGGAATTCGACGAAGGCAGCCTCTTCTCGCTCGACCGATTCCCCGGCTCGGACGCGGTCGAGGACGGCGGGCGCGCGGCCATCGGCGTGAACTGGACGCGCTACGATCCGGCAGGCTGGTCGCTGGGCGCCACCCTCGGTCAGGTGATCTGGCAGGAGGAGGATCCCGGCTTCTCCGAGGCCTCCGGCTTCGACGGCAATCAGTCGGACTGGCTGGCCGCGCTGCAGCTGTCGCTGCAGAACGGGCTCACCCTCACCCAGCGCACCATCGTCGACAAGGACTTCGGCGTGACCAAGGCCGAATGGCAGATCGACCTCGACCGCGACCGCTACGGCATCACCTCGCGCTATGTCCGCATCCGCGAGAGCACCGAGGAGGCGCGGCCGGATCCGGTCGAGGAACTGACGCTCGACACGCGCTACCGGCTGACCGACGCCTGGACCGCAAACGCCGAGGGCCGCTACGATTTCGAGGCCGACCGCACGGCGCGGGCCGGGGTCGGGCTCGAGTTCCGGAACGAGTGTCTGAAGGTGGATCTTTCCCTCTCGCGTCGGTTCACTTCCTCGACTAGTGTGACGCCGAGCACGGATTTCGGCCTGTCGGTCGATCTCATCGGCTTCGGCAGCGGAGCGACCCCTGGCCCGTCGCGGGTCTGCCGCAGGTGAGGCAGACGCACGGGACATGTCGCGCAGGCTGCCGGCAGAAGCCGGATCGTCGCGACCAAGAGCACCGAACCCTCGGGACCAAGAGCAGAAGACGGCTGACGGACAGATGAAGACTTTCGTTTCCCATTGCCTCGCCCTCGTCGTGGCGGCAGGCCTGACGTTCACCAGCGCCCCCGGCGCGCTGGCCCAGAACCTGTTCGCGCCGCGTCTCGTGGTGAACGACCGGGTCATCACCAACTACGAGTTCGAGCAGCGGGTGCGCTTCCTGACCATTCTCGGCGCGACCGGGGATGTCGAGAAACAGGCGATGGACGCGCTGATCGAGGACAAGATCCGCTTCGATGCCGCCGAGCAGGCGGGCCTCAAGGCCACCGAGGAGCAGATCAAGGAGGGGATGGAGGAATTCGCCGGCCGCGCGAACCTTTCGGCCGAGCAGTTCGCCGCCGAGCTCGGCAAGGCGGGCGTCGCGGTCGAGACCTTCCGCGACTTCGTCCATGCGGGCCTGATCTGGCGCGAGCTGATGCGGGCCAAGTTCGGCGCCGTCGCCCGCCCGACCGAGACGGCCATCGACCGCGCCATCACGCGCCAGACCAGCCGCGCCTCGATCCGCCTCCTGCTCTCCGAGATCATCATTCCGGCCCCGCCCGGGCAGGAAGCCGAGGCGCAGGCGCTGGCGGCCGAGATCCGCAACAACGTGCGCGGCGAGGGCGCCTTCGCCGAGGCCGCGCGGACCTATTCCGCCTCCTCCTCCGCCGAACGTGGCGGGCGCATCGACTGGGTGCCGCTGCAGAACCTGCCGCCGACCCTCGGGCCGATGCTGCTTACGCTCTCGCCCGGTCAGGTGAGCGACCCGGTGAAGATCCCGAACGCGGTCGCACTGTTCCAGCTGCGCGGCCGGGACGAATCCAGCGCCCCGCCGCCCGAGGGCATCGAGCTCGAATATGCCGAGCTCTTCCTGCCCAACGACGCGGAGTTCGCGGCCGAGCTCGGCCGGATCACCTCGCGGGCGGACGATTGCGACGACCTCTATACGGTGATGAAGGGCGCGACGGAGCAGCAGCTGCGCCGCACCACCCTGCCGCTGGCGCAGGTGCCGCAGGATGTCGCGCTGGAGCTGGCCGGCCTCGATGCGGGCGAGGTTTCGAGTTCGGCCCTGCCCGGCGGCACGCGCCGGGTGCTGATGCTCTGCGCGCGCCGTCCGGTCTCGGCCGAACCCATCGACCGCGGCCGACTGGCGCAGGCGCTGGCGAACCAGTCGATCTCGGCCTCGGCCGACGCCTACATGGCCGATCTGCGCGCCAACGCGATCATCCGCCAGCCGTGATCGCGCCGATCGCCCTCACCTGCGGCGAGCCCGCGGGCATCGGCCCCGAGATTGCCGTCAAGGCCCGGCAGGCGCTGGGGAAGCGGCTGCCCTTCTTCTGGATCGGCGATCCGGCGCACCTGCCCGAGGGCAGCGCATGGCAGGGGATCACGGCGCCCTTCGAGGCAGCCGACGTGCCGGCCGAGGCGCTGCCCGTGCTTTTGCATCGCTTTCCCGATGCGCAGCGGCCGGGGCAGCCCACGCCCGGCAATGCGGCCGAGGTGGTGGCGGTGATCGCGCGCGCGGTCTCGCTCGTCCAGTCCGGGGCGGCCTCGGCGATCTGCACCGCGCCCATCCACAAGAAGGCGCTGAAGGACGGCGCGGGCTTCGCCTTTCCCGGCCACACGGAGTTCCTCGCCTCCCTCGCGGGCGTGGGTGAGGTGGTGATGATGCTGGCCTGCCCGGGCCTGCGGGTCGTGCCCGCGACGATCCACATTCCCCTGGCCGAGGTGCCCGCGACCCTGACGCCCGACCTGCTGGACAGCGTGCTCCGCATCACGGATGCGACGCTCCGCCGGGATTTCGGCATCGCTGAGCCGCGGATCTGGGTGACGGGGCTCAATCCCCATGCCGGAGAGGGCGGGGCCATGGGGGCCGAGGATGCGGCGGTGATCGCGCCGGTGATCGAGCGGCTGCGGGCCGAGGGGCTGCGGCTGACCGGGCCGCTGCCGGCGGACACGATGTTTCACGGAGGCGCCCGGGCGCGCTACGACTGCGCGGTGGCTATGTATCACGATCAGGCGCTGATCCCGATCAAGACCATCGATTTCGCGGGCGGGGTGAACGTGACGCTGGGCCTGCCCTTCATCCGCACCTCGCCCGATCACGGCACGGCCTTCGACATCGCGGGCAAGGGCGTGGCCGATCCGTCGAGCCTCGTCGCGGCGCTCGAGATGGCTTCGGAGATGGCGCAGGCGCGCGGCTGATCGCGCGCCGCGGGGGTTTTGCACCCCCGCACCCCCGCAGGATATTTGGACAGAGTGAAAGAGGCGGAGGGCTGACATTGGCCTCGATTGACGGACTGCCGCCCCTGCGCGAGGTGATCCGGGCGCACGGGCTTTCGGCGAAGAGACAGCTCGGGCAGAACTTCCTGCTCGACCTGAACCTCACGGCGAAGATCGCGCGGCTGGCGGGCGACCTGACGAATTCGGACGTGCTCGAGGTCGGGCCCGGGCCGGGCGGTCTCACCCGCGGGCTGCTGGCCGAGGGGGCGCGGCGCGTGCTTGCCATCGAGAAGGACGCGCGCTGCCTGCCCGCTCTGGCCGAGGTCGCCGCCGCCTGGCCCGGGCGGCTCGAGGTGCTGAATGCCGATGCGCTCGAGGTGGATGTGGCGGCGCGGCTCACGCCCCCGATCCGGATCGTGGCGAACCTGCCCTATAATGTGGGCACCGAGCTTCTGACGCGCTGGCTCTCGTCGGACTGGCCGCCCTTCTGGGAGAGCCTGACACTGATGTTCCAGAAGGAGGTGGCCGAGCGGATCGTGGCGAAGCCCGGCTCCAAGGCCTATGGTCGGCTCGCGCTGCTGTCGCAATGGCGGACCGATCCGAAGATCGTGCTGACGCTGCCGCCCGATGCCTTCACCCCGCCGCCCTCGATCCATTCGGCCGTGGTCCATTTCACCCGGCTCGAAGCGCCGCGCCATCCGGCCGATCCGAAGGTGCTGGCGCGGGTGACGGCGATGGCCTTCAACCAGCGGCGCAAGATGCTGCGCTCGAGCCTGAAAGGCCTGGTGCCCGATATCGAGACGGTGCTGCGCGAGGCGGGGATCGAGCCCACGCAGCGGGCCGAGGAGATCCCGCTCGAAGGCTTCTGCGCTTTGGCCCGCCGATTGGCGGGCTGAGGCCCTTTCGGCCGGTCAGTCGCGCTGCGTGAACGTCTTCGCCGGCCGGAGACCCTGTCGAGGCCCGATGCATGGGGCCATAAGGCCTGCGGACGTCCACCGAGGCCGATGAAGGGATCCGCGTCGCGTGCGTGGCCGCTGGGCCGGAGGTCCCTCGGCGATCTGGTGCCTGCCCCTTGGGGGGATGCCGCGACATGGATTGGAGGAGACGGGCGCTCGGCGGGATGCCGGTCGGCTGCTCCACCGCTTCAGCGCGCTGCCGACAGGGTGCCGAGCTCGAAGCTGCACGGCCGGGGGGCGCTGGCACCGGTGGCGGGGCTGGCCCTTGACCGAAAGGAGGCGTCGTGGCGGGGCGGCGGGGCCGTGAGGCCCCGCGCCGGGGTCACTCGGCGGCTTCGCGTGGGCCGCTGTCGTCGGGCGAGCCGTTGCCCTCGCCCTCGCGGGCCTTGGGCTTGCGCGGGCCGCGCGGGCGGCGGGGGCGCTCGGCCTTGGGCTCGGGGGCACTCTCTGCCTGCGCTCCGGCGGCCGGAGCCTCGGCCGTCCGGGCCGACTCGTCGGCCGGAGACGCCGGAGCGGCTTCGGTCACGGCTTGAGGCGCGGCCTCGAGCTGGCCCGCTGACGGGTCGGCGGGCTGTTCGGAGCGCCGGCGCTGCGGGCGGTGCCGGGGACGGGCCTCGGGCGTTTCAACGAGGCCGGTCTCTTCCTCGGCATTCTCCGAGAGGTCGATCACGGCATGGGAGCTGTCGGACGTCTCGGGTTTAGCCGGCGGGGCGGCCTCGGGGCGCGGTTCGCGCTCGGCCCGGGGCTGGTCCTGCCGGTCCTCGCGCCGGTCGTCCCGGGGACGATCGCCGCGCTCGTGGCGGTGGTTGCCGGGCTGGGACGGGCTGCCGCCCTGCCCCTGATGGCTGGCACCGCCCTGGTTCTGCTGGTGCTCGGACCGGCGGTTCTCCTGCTCGGCCGCAAGCTCGCGCTGCGCCTCGCCGAGAAGGCGGGTGTAATGTTCGGCATGCTGCAGGAAATTCTCGGCCGCGACGCGGTCGTTCGACAGCTGGGCGTCGCGTGCGAGAAACAGATATTTCTCGATGATCTGAGCCGGCGTGCCCCGCACCTTGCCCTCGGGACCGGAGCTGTCGAACACGCGGTTGACGATATTGCCGAGGCTACGCGGGCGGTTCGATTTCGAACGCGAGCGGGACTTGGAGGATCTCATCTTGTCCTTGTATCCAGATGAACTGGCCCTGCCGGTATGCTGCAGCCTTGCGGTGGCCGCTCCCGGTGGCTCGAATCCGATCCGGGGCATAACGTGCATTTCAGGCTTGGCCGCGCGGAGAACGATCACGGGTCACGCGGACCATCCCCTCGGCGCAGTTCCGAGTAACCATGCCGTCGGGTGGCTGGCAAGGGAAAAATGGGGAGAATCTGCGGTTTCGGCAAGAGCGCGACGAATTGACAGGGGGTTCCGGCGCCTCAGGCAGCGGGAAGGCGCGCAGAGACCAGCCGGTCGCGGCCGTCGAGGTCGGGCAGCACGGAGACCCGGGCCAGACCCGCGGCCTCGACGAGCCCCGCCACCGCCCGGCCCTGCGCGGCGCCGATCTCCAGCAGGAGCCGTCCGCCGGGCCGGAGATGGGCCGGGGCACCGCGGGCGATGGCGCGGTAGGCATCGAGCCCGTCGCCGCCCGGGCTGAGCGCCAGATGCGGCTCCCACAGCCGCACCTCGGGGGCGAGGGTGTCCATCTCGTCAGCGGCGATATAGGGCGGGTTCGACAGGATCAGGTCCACGCGCTCGGGCACGGCCGCGAACCAGTCCGACAGGCGCAGCTCGAGCCGCGAAGCCGCACCGAGGGCCGCTGCATTCTCGGCGGCCACGGCAAGGGCCGCGGGCGACAGGTCGGTCGCGATCCCGTGCGCAGCCGGCCGTTCGGCGAGGAGCGTCACCGCGATGCAGCCGGTGCCCGTGCCGAGGTCGAGTACGGTCGCGAAGGGCTCGGCCAGGGCCGCCTCGATCAGGCCCTCGGTCTCGGGGCGGGGATCGAGCGTGTCCCGCGTCACGCGGAAGCGGCGGCCCCAGAAGAGCCGCTCGCCCACGATCTGGCCCACCGGCTGGCGGGCGGCGCGGGCCGCCAGCGCGGCTTCGAAGCGGGCGGCGGCCTCGGGCGGGAGCGGGTCGGGCAGATGCAGCGTCAGACGGGCGGGATCGATGGCCATCGCATGGGCCATAAGGCGGCGCGCGTCGCGGGCGGCCTCGTCGATCCCGGCTGCCGCGAGGCGGGGGATGGCCGCGCGGAGCGCGTCGGCCGCCCTCATGCCTCCATCTCGGCCAGACGGGCGGCCTGATCGTGGGCGGTGAGCGCCGAGATCACCTCCGAGAGATCGCCCGCCATGATCTGCGGCAGGGCATAGAGCGTGAGGTTGATCCGGTGGTCGGTCATGCGGCCTTGCGGGAAATTGTAGGTGCGGATCCGTTCGGAGCGGTCGCCCGAACCCACCTGCGCCTTGCGGTCGGCCGAACGTGCGTCGGCCAGACGCTGGCGTTCGAGATCGTAGAGCCGGGCGCGCAGCACCTGCATGGCGATCTCGCGGTTGCGGTGCTGCGACTTCTCGGAGGAGGTGACGATGATGCCGGTGGGCAGGTGGGTGATGCGGACGGCGGAATCGGTGGTGTTCACATGCTGCCCGCCGGCCCCCGAGGAGCGCATCGTGTCGATGCGGATATCGGCGGCGGGGATCTCGAGATCGACCTCCTCGGCCTCGGGCAGCACGGCCACGGTGGCGGCGGAGGTATGGATGCGGCCCTGCGCCTCGGTCTCGGGGACACGCTGCACGCGATGGACGCCGGATTCGTATTTGAGCCGCGCGAAGGCTCCCTCGCCTTCGACGCGGGCGGTCGCCTCGCGGATGCCGCCGAGCTCGGACGGGGCGAGATCGAGCAGTTCGAACCGCCAGCCCTGCCCTTCGGCATAGCGCTGATACATGCGCAGGAGATCGCCCGCGAAGAGGGCCGCTTCCTCGCCGCCGGTGCCGGGGCGGATCTCGAGGATGGCGGGGCGCGCGTCGGCCGCGTCCTTGGGCAGGAGCGCGAGCCGCAGCGCCTGCTCCATCCCGGGGATACGGGCCCGGAGGGCCGGAATCTCGTCCTCGGCCAGCGCCCGCATCTCGGGATCGGAGAGCATGGCCTCGGCCTCGGCCAGATCCTCGAGCGCGGTGCGGTAGGCGGAGATCTCGGCCACCACCGGCTTCAGCTCGGCATATTCGCGCGAGAGCGCCGCGATCTCGGCCGGGGCGGCGCCTGCCGAGAGGCGCGCCTCGAGGAACTCGAAGCGGCGGACGATCTGGAGGAGGCGGTCCATCGGCACCATGGGGGCGGTTTGACCTGCGGATCGGATGGGGTCAAGGGGGGCGGGCGGCGGCGGCCCCGCGGCCGGCCGGAGAGCGGGGGGGTGTCTGCCCCCCGGCCGCCCCGGGCGGGGCGGCTCCCCCCGAGGATATTTGCGCCAGACTGAAGATCAGGAACGCAGCCGGGCCAGCCACTCCTGGCCGCGGGCGCGGTTCACGCCGAGGTCGCTCTTGCCGAAGCGCGAGCGGGCGAAGAGCGTGACGTCGGTGCCTCCGTCGTCGGTGGGGACCAGACGGACGGAGGTGAAGTCGGGGAACCCCCACCATTTCGTGCGGGTGATCCAGGTGCGGTGGAAGCCTGCGCCGGCAATCGCCTTGGTGCGGGGCCAGGCGGCGGCGATCTTCTCGAGACGCGCGGCCACCTGATCGGGCGGGAGCGCCAGATGCAGGGGCGCCACATCGCCGCCGGGGGCCGCGAGAAAGCTGTTGTCGGCGCCCCGCTCGGTCACCTGCAGCGGATCGGCGTGCCAGGCCGCGGGCTCGTTCGGCGAGAAGCGCACATAGCCCACGAGGCCGCCCACGAGGACGAGGAGGACCAGAAGAAGATAGCTCATCCGTTTCATTCCTTGCGCCTTCTCCAACCGTAGAGACAGATCAACTCGTAAGCCACATGGGCGCCCGCGACGGCGGTGATGCCGGAGGGATCGTAGGGAGGCGAGACCTCGACCACATCGCCCCCCACGAGGTTCAGGCCCGCGAGATCGCGGAGGATCGCCGCGGCCTGCCAGGAGGCGAGGCCGCCCCAGACCGGCGTGCCGGTGGCCGGCGCGAAGGCCGGGTCGAGTGCGTCGATGTCGAAGGTGAGGTAGGTGGGATGGTGGCCCACGATCGCATGCACCCGCGCCGCGACCGCGGCCGGGCCCTGTTCGTGCACCGTCCGCGCGTCGATCACGTTCATGCCCAGCCAGTCAGGCGTATCGGTGCGGATGCCCACCTGCACGGACCGGGCCGGATCGACGAGGCCCTCTTTCACCGCCTTGTACATGAAGGTGCCGTGGTCGATCCGGCCCGGATCGTCATCGACCCAGAGATCGGAATGGGCATCGAACTGCACCACCGAAAGCGGCCCGAACACCGCCGCATGGGCGCGCAGGATCGGCAGGGTGATCGAATGATCGCCGCCGAGCGTGAGCGCGCCCGCGCCCGCCGCGAGGATGCCCGCGACATGGGCGGTGAGGCGGGCGGGAAACTCGGCCGTGCGGGCATAGTCGAAGGCGAGGTCGCCGTAATCGACCACCGTCAGCTCTTCCAGCGGATCGAAGCCCCAGCCGAACGGCCGGTCGTAGGGCTGAAGCGTCGAGGCTTCGCGGATCGCGCGGGGTCCGAAGCGGGTGCCGGTGCGATTCGTCACCGCCTGATCGAAGGCCACGCCGGTGACCGCCAGATCGACCCCCGTCAGGTCCTTCGTGTAAGGGCGGCGGAGGAAGCTCGTGGCCCCGGCAAAGGCGTTCTCGTAGGCGTAGCCGCGGGCGCCGCGGCCCCCGAAGGCGACGTCCACCTCGTTCTTCGCATCCTCAAGCGCCATCTGTCTCCCTCGGCCGGCAATCGCGGCGCAGTCTAGTCATGCGCGCGCCCGGCGCCAGCCCCTTCCGGGCCGCAGCCGCGCCTCCTGCGCAGGCCGCCGCGCATCGCGCCACGGGCCTCGGCACCCGTCGGCGGCAGGTGCCGGGCCTGCCGAGGCAGGCTAACGGCGGGACCGTCCGTCGGCGTCTCGGGTGTCGGCGTCCGGCGTGCGGGTCACGCCTCGAGCGGCTGGGCGCGTTCCACGAGGCGGGCGAAGAAGCTCGCCCCGAGCGGGCTTGCTGCATCGTTGAAATCGTAGGCCGGATGGTGCAGCCCCGCGCCCGGCCCCGTGCCGAGGAAGAGATAGGCCCCGGGCCGCGCCTCGAGCATGTAGGCGAAATCCTCCGAGCCCATCTCGCGATTGGCATTGGCCTCGACCCCGGCCTCGCCCGCGATCTCGGCGGCGACCTCAGCCGCGAAGCCTGCCTTTGCCGGATCGTTCACCGTGGGCGGGTAGCCCAGTTCGTAGTCGATCTCGACCCGCACGCCATAGGCCGCCGCATGGCCCTCGACGATCTCGTGGAAGCGGCGGCGGACGAGATCGCGCACCTCGGGCGTGAAGGTGCGGATCGTGGCGCAGAACCAGCCGTCCTCGGGGATGATGTTCGAGGCCGAGCCTGTGTGGATCTGGGTCACGGAGAGGACGAGATCGTCGAGCGTGTAGAGGTTGCGCGAGATGATGGTCTGGAGCGCCGAGACCATGCCCACGATCGCCACCACCGGATCGACCGTCTCGTGCGGCGTGGCGCCATGGCCGCCCTTGCCGATCACCCGCACCGTGGCCGTGTCCACCGCGGCCATCAGCGGCCCGGGCGCGGTCACGAACCGCCCCAGCGGCACGTTCGGCGCATTGTGGATGCCGTAGACCTGCGAGATGCCGAACCGGTCCATCACGCCCTCGCGCACCATGACCTCGCCGCCGCCGCCATCCTCTTCGGCGGGCTGGAAGAGGAGCGCCACGCGGCCCGCGAATCGCCGCGTCTCGGCGAGGTAGCGCGCAGCCCCCAGCAGCATGGTCACATGGCCGTCGTGGCCGCAGGCATGCATCCGCCCGGGCACCGTCGAGGCATAGTCGGCCCCCGTCAGTTCCTCGATCGGCAGCGCATCCATGTCGGCGCGCAGCCCGATGGTGGGACCTTCGCCCTGCCCTTCGATGATCGCCACGAGACCGGAGGTGGCGATGCCCTCGTGGATCTCGTCCACGCCGAAGGCGCGCAGCCGCTCGGCGATGAAGGCCGCGGTGTTCTGGCAGTCGAAACGCAGTTCGGGGTGACGGTGCAGGTGGCGGCGCCAGGCCGTCATTTCCTCCGCGTAATCGGCGATGCGGTTGACGACGGGCATGGGGCACTCCTGGGCTCAAGGGTCAGGCGGGCAAGGAAGCCCAAATCGGCTCCCGCCGCAAGCCGGATGGCGCTACGTCAACCGGGCCGGCCCCGCCACGGCGGCCTCGCTCGAGCGGCCGTCCCGCAGGGTCTGCCGCCCCACCGGACGGTTTACCGCTGCCCCGGCGCCCGTTATGCCGGGCCGGACCGAACCCTCGCGAGGCTCTCCATGTCCGATCCCTTCACCGCCGGCCCCGGCCTGCCCCGGCTTCTCGCCATCATGGAGCGGCTGCGCGACCCAGAGCGCGGCTGCCCCTGGGATGTGGAGCAGACCTTTGCCAGCATCGCGCCCTATACGCTCGAGGAGGCGCACGAGGTGGCCGATGCCATTGCGCGCGAGGACTGGGACGAGCTGCGCGGCGAATTGGGCGATCTCCTGCTGCAGACGGTGTTCCACGCCCGCCTGGCCGAGGAGCGCGGGCTGTTCGACTTCGAGGCGGTGGCCAAGGGCATCGCCGACAAGATGATCGCCCGCCACCCGCATGTCTTCGGCGACGCATCGCGCGACAAGTCGTCCGACCAGCAGACGCTGGACTGGGAGCGGATCAAGGCCGCCGAGCGGGCGGGCCGGGCACAGGCGGGCGTGCTCGACGGGGTGGCGCTCGGTCTTCCCGCCCTGACACGGGCCGTGAAGCTGCAGAAGCGGGCCGCGCGCGTGGGCTTCGACTGGCCCTCGACCGGCGAGGTGCTCGACAAGATCACCGAGGAGGCGCGCGAGCTGGTGGAGGCGCGCGACAACCTCACCGCCGAGGAGACCTTCGAGGAATTCGGCGATCTTCTCTTCGTGATGGCGAACCTCGGCCGGCATCTGAAGATCGATCCCGAGGCGGCGCTGCGCGCGGCCAACGCCAAGTTCACCCGCCGCTTCGAGCGAATCGAGGCCTGGCTCGCCGAAGAGGGCCGCGGCCCCGAGGACAGCACCCTGGCCGAGATGGACGCGCTCTGGGATCGCGCCAAGGCCGAGGAACGCGCCTGAGGGACGTCGAGGCTTCTGGGAATTCCTGCCCGGCCCGTGTCGGGTCAACCGCAGCGTCGGACGGATCGGGCTGGGGCTTGTCGAGGGAGAGCGGCCGTCCCGAAGCCGGAGGGGGATCTGGAACAGGCTCCGAAGCAGCTGGGCGAGAACAGCCGTGCCACGGTGTTGTCACCGACGGCTTTGTTGACTGATAGACTCAGCGATTGACGACTGCTGCCAACCCGCCTATTGGTCGGGCAATACCTGACAAAAGAGGTCACATATGCGTCACGCTGCTCTTCCGCTGGTAGCCCTTGCCCTTGGCACCACCGCCCTGCCCGCTCTGGCCGACGAGGTGAACATCTATTCGCACCGTCAGCCCGAGCTGATCCAGCCGCTGGTGGATGCCTTCACCGCCGAGACCGGCATCGACGTCAATGTGGCCTTCGTCGACAAGGGCATGGCGGAACGGCTCGTGGCCGAAGGCAACCGCTCGCCGGCCGATCTGGTGCTGACGGTCGATATCGCGCGGCTGATGCAGGTCGTCGAGGCGGGCGTCACGCAGCCGGTCGAGTCCGACGTGCTCTCCTCGAACATCCCGGCCGAGTTCCGCGATCCGGCGGGCCACTGGTTCGGACTGACCAGCCGGGCCCGCATCGTCTATGCCTCGAAGGAGCGGGTGAAGGACGGCGAGGTCACGACCTACGAGGATCTCGCCTCGGACAAGTGGAAGGGCCGGATCTGCACCCGCTCCTTCACCAGCGACTACAACGTGGCGCTGACCGGCGCCGTTATCGCGCATCACGGCACCGAGGGCGCGAAGACCTGGCTCGAAGGGGTGAAGGCGAACCTCGCCCGCAAGCCCGAAGGCAACGACCGCGATCAGGTGAAGTCGATCTGGGCCGGCGAATGCGACATCAGCCTCGGCAACACCTACTACATGGGGCAGATGCTGGCCGATCCCGAGCAGAAAGAATGGGCGGACTCGGTCCGCATCGTCTTCCCGACCTTCGAGGGCGGCGGCACCCACATGAACATCTCGGGCGTCGCCATGACGAAGGCCGCGCCGAACCGCGAGGCCGCGCTGAAGCTGATGGAGTGGCTTGCCTCCGACGAGGCGCAGCGGATCTATGCCGAGACGAACCACGAGTTCCCGGTCGAGCCCGGTGTCGCGCGCTCGGAGCTGGTGCAGAGCTGGGGCGAGTTCACGCCCGACGCGGTCAGCCTCGCCGAGGTGGCCTCGCATCGCGGCGAGGCGCTGAAGCTGATCGAGACCGTGGATTTCGACGGCTGACCTTCCGATGCCGTCCGGCATCCCCTGCGGTGCCGGGCGGTAGCGGCTGACCGGCGCTCCGGCAACTCGCCGGGGCGCTCTGCTTTCCCCTCGTTGCCTGACCCGGCCCGCTGCCCGTCCCACGGCGAACCGCAGGCGTCCGGGTCGCGCGGATCCTCCCCCTGCGTCGCGATGGACAAGCGCCGCGTCCTGCGCTTTGGTGCCCGGACCCAGCTCAGGAGACGCCATGACCCCGCCCCGCCGGATCATCATCGACACGGACCCCGGACAGGACGACGCCGTGGCGATCCTGCTCGCGCTGGCCAGCCCCGAGCTCGAGGTGCTGGGCATCACCGCCGTGGCGGGCAACGTGCCGCTGCGGCTCACCGAGCGCAACGCGCGCATCCTCTGCGAGATCGCGGGCCGGACCGACATTCCCGTCTTCGCGGGCTGCGACGCGCCGCTGGCTCGGCCCCTCGTCACGGCCGAGCATGTCCACGGCAAGACCGGCCTCGACGGGCCGGCCCTGCCCGACCCCACCCTGCCCCTGCAGGAGCGCCACGCGGTCGATTACCTGATCGAGACGCTGCGATCCGAGCCTGCGGGCAGTATCACGCTCTGCCCGCTCGGTCCCCTCACCAACATCGCGACCATGCTTCAGCGCGCGCCGGACGTGGCGCCGCGCATCCGCGAGATCGTGCTGATGGGCGGGGCCTATTTCGAGGTGGGCAACATCACCCCCACCGCCGAGTTCAACATCTTCGTCGATCCCGAGGCCGCGGCCATCGTCTTCGGCGCCGGCGTGCCGCTCGTCGTCATGCCGCTCGACGTGACGCACAAGGCCGTCACCGACAGGGCCCGCGTGGCGCGGTTCCGCGAGATGGGCACCCGGATCGGGGAGCTGGTCGCGGAATGGATGGACTTCTTCGAGCGGTTCGACCGCGAGAAATACGGCAGCGAGGGCGCACCGCTGCACGACCCCTGCGTGATCGCCTATCTCCTCAATCCCGACCTCTTCCTTGGGCGGCACATCAATGTCGAGATCGAGACCGAGGGCCGCTTCACCACCGGCATGACGGTGGCGGACTGGTGGCGGGTGAGCGACCGGACACCGAACGCGCTCTTCATGCGCGACCTCGATGCGGACGGCTTCTTCGCGCTCCTGACCGAACGGATCGCGCGGCTCTGAGGCGCCGGCACCCGCCCGGGTGCCGGAACCTGCCCGGGCGCGCCCGCTCTCCGCAGGAGCAGGCCGGGTCAGGCCAGAGGCAGCGTCACGATGAAGCGGCTGCCCTGCCCCAGCTCGCTCTCGATGAGGAAGCGGCCGCGGTGCCGGTTCACGATATGCTTCACGATGGCGAGGCCCAGCCCGGTGCCGCCCTTCTCGCGCGAGCGGTGGTTGTCCACGCGGTAGAACCGCTCGGTCAGCCGCGGCAGATGGATGGCGTCGATCCCCTCGCCCCGATCCACCACCTCGATCCGCACCGCGGGCCCGAGCCGCGCGAGGCCCTCGGGATCGCGGGAGATTCCGACGGTGACGAGCTTGCCCGAGGCGCCATATTTCACCGCATTCTCAATGAGGTTGTGAAAGACCTGCGTGAGCTGGTCGGGGTCTCCCGGCAGCAGGATCGGGCCCGCCTCGCCCTGACGCTGGATCTCGACGCCCGCGGCCTCGGCCATGGGGCGCAGCGCCGCGATGGCCTGTCCGATCACCGCCGTCACATCCACCGGGGTCTTCGGCCGCACCCTCTCCTCTGATTCTACCCGGCTCAGCGACAGAAGATCCTGCACCAGCCGATTCATCCGGCCCGCCTCCCGCGCCATGATGCCGAGAAACCGGCTCCGTGCCGCGGGATCGTCGCGCGCAGCGCCCTGCAGCGTCTCGATGAAGCCGAGGAGCGCCGTGAGGGGGGTGCGCAGCTCGTGGCTCACGTTCGCCACGAAGTCGCGCCGGATCGCGCCCATCTGCTCCTGTTCGGTGATGTCCTCGAAGGCGCAGAGCGCGCAGCTCTCGCCGTGGATGCGGACCGGGGTCACCGTGGCGCGGTAGGTCACCTCCCGCGAGGGTCCGGTGATGATGTAGCGCGCGCGCCCCGGCCGATCGAGCCGGATCGCGCCCTCGATCGCATCGAGCAGCGCCGGCTGCCGCATCGCCATCACATAATGCCGCGCCACGCTCGCGGCGCCGAACAGCCGCTGCGCCGGCGCGTTGGCCGCCCGGATCCGCTCATCCGGGCCGATCAGCACGAGGGGCAGCGGCACACCCTCCAGAAGCTGAGTTGCATCCTGCGCCTGCATTGCGGTCTCCCTCTGCCTCGGCCCCTTCCTGCCATGCGCCGACGGGCAGTGCCAGCCGTGCCATTTCCGCAACAGAGATCAGAGAATGCCTCTTCAACCGGACCCGATCGGGAACCTGAACATTTCTTTCGAAACAAATCCGGCAGGGGCAGGTATCGGGGTGAGACGACAGGACGCGAGCAGGCACGGGGGGCCTTGGCTGAGACTGGTCTGGGACGGCGGAAAGCGGGTCGCACCGCTGCCCGACACGGCGGGTCCATCGCGGCTGAGGGACGGTCCCGCCGCCATCCGGCTGATCGCGACCGAGGGCGGACCTCCCGGGCCGTCCTCCATGGCCGAGACCGGTCTCTCGGGCCTCACCGCGCTGCTTCTGGCCGATCTTGCACCCGCGGCTGTCTCGGTGCCGCTGATCGCGGCCGATTGCGACGCCGTGGATCTTCTCCACCGGCTGCGCGGGCTGGGCTATGCAGGGCGCGTGATCGTGCGCTGCCCGCCGCTGCCCGCGCCGGATCTGGTCGAGCGCGAGCTCTCCCGCCATGCAGCGGGCCTCGCCATAAACCTCGTCGCCGGGGACTAGCGCCTCAGGCGTCGCGGGCTGCGGCCACGCCCGCGGTGAAGTCGCGGATCAGGAGGTCCGCCTCCTCGACGCCCACCGAGATGCGGAAGAAGCCCTCCGAGATCCCGAGCCGCGCCCGCACCTCGGGCGCGACCGCCCGGTGCGAGGAGGAGGCCGGGTGCGAGAGCGTGGTTCCGACGTCGCCTAGCGTGGGCGCGAAGGCGACCGCCGGCATGGCGCGGGTCAGCGCATTGGCCGCCGCGCGCCCACCCTCGAGCTCGAAGGACAGCATGTTGCCGCCGCGCCGTCCGAGCAGCGCCACCGCCCGCGCCTGATCGGGATGATCGGCCCGCAGCGGATAGATCACGCGCCGCACCCCCGGCAGACCCGCCAGATGATCGGCCAGCCGGGCGGCAGTCTCCTCGGCCCGGTCGTAGCGGAGGTGGAAGGAGAGAAGCCCGCGCTCGGCCAGCCAGCAGTCGAACGGGCTGGGCGTAAGGCCCGTCGTCACCGCGAACAGCTCGACCGCCCGGCGCAGCTCGGCCGTGCGGCAGGCGACGTAGCCGAGCGTCACGTCCGAATGGCCGGCCAGAAGCTTCGTCACCGAATGGATCACGATATCCGCGCCATGGTCGAAGGGCCGGATCCCCCGCGGGGTCGAGAAGGTGCTGTCGACGGCAAGAAGGATCCCCCGCGCGCGGCAGAGCGCGGCGATGCCATCGAGATCGGCCACCCGCAGCGTCGGGTTCGAGACCACCTCGATCAGCACGAGCTTCGTCTCGGGCCGGAGCGCCGCCTCGACCGCCGCCGCATCGGTGGCATCGGCGAGCGACGTGGCGATCCCGAGCCGCGGCAGATCCTCGGCCATCATCCGCAGCGACCGGCCATAGAGCTGGTCGCCGCCCACCACATGATCGCCCGCGCGCAGAAGGCCCAGCAGCACCGCCGCCACCGCCGCCATCCCCGAGCCGACGACGATCCCGCCCTCGGCCCCTTCCAGCGCATCGATCTTGCGCGCCAGCACCTCGGCATTGGGATGGCCCTCGCGGGCATAGGTGAAACCCTTGACCTGCCCCGCATATTGCGCGTCGAGCTGGTCGGGGTCGAGCGAGGCATAGACCACCGAGGGCTGCAGCGGCGTCACCACCGGCCGGCTCACGCTCTCGGGCCAGAGCGTCCGGCGCACGAGGCTTTCGGGGATGTCGTCGCGGTCGGCCATGGGCGTCTCCTTCAGGCTGCCGGGGCGGCCCCGGCCGAATGGAAAGGGGCGGCCACCCGCCCCCCGTCAGCGGCCGCGCCGGTCAGAGCGCGGTGAGGCCCGCGCGGAAGCGGCGGGCGTTGGCCGCATAGCCCTCGGCCGAGGCGATCAGCCGGGCGCGCTCTTCCTCGGTCAGCTCGCGCACCACCTTGCCGGGAGAGCCCTTGACCAGCGAGAAATCCGGGATCTCCTTGCCCTCGGTCACCAGCGCACAGGCGCCGATCAGGCAGAACCGGCCGATCTTCGCGCCATTCAGCACCGTGGCGCCCATGCCGATCAGGCTGTTCTCGCCGATGGTGCAGCCATGCAGCATGGCCTTGTGGCCGATGGTGCAGTTGGCCCCCACCGTCAGCGGATAGCCCATGTCGGTGTGCAGCACCGCATTCTCCTGCACGTTCGAGCCCGCGCCGATCACGATCTCCTCGTTGTCGCCGCGCAGGGCCGCGCCGAACCAGACCGAGCTTCCGGCCTCCAGCACCACCTTGCCGATCACGCTCGCGCCGGGGGCGACCCAGGCCTCGGCATCGATGCGCGGCGCGACGCCGTCCAGTGCATAGATCATCTCGTCTCGAACTCCCCGTTGAGGCCGCGCACGAAGTCCATCAGGTCGGGCTGGCGGTCGCGGCGCAGACGCTCGGCGGAGAGGATCATTTTCAGCTGCTCCTCCGCAAGGTCGAGATCGCGATTGACGAGCACATAATCATATTCCGCCCAATGGCTGATCTCGTCCTTCGAGCGCGCCATGCGGGTGGCGATCACCTCCTCGCTGTCCTGCGCCCGCGACCGCAGGCGGCGGTCGAGCTCGGCGATCGAGGGCGGCAGCACGAAGATCGAGACCACGTCGCGGCCGAGCGAGGAGTTGCGGATCTGCTGGCCGCCCTGCCAGTCGATGTCGAACAAGGTGTCGTGACCCTGCTCCAGCGCCTTCTCGACCGGGGCCTTGGGCGAGCCGTAGAAATTGCCGAAGACCTCGGCATGTTCGAGCATCTCGCCCGCCTCGACGGCGGCGACGAATTCGTCGCGGGTGCGGAAGTAGTAATCCCGCCCGTCCACCTCGCCCGGCCGCGGCGCGCGGGTGGTGGCCGAGACCGAGAAGCGGATCGAGGGATCCCAGGCGGTCAGCCGCTTCGAGAGGGTCGATTTGCCCGCGCCCGACGGCGAGGAGAGGATCAGAAGAAGTCCACGACGGGCCAAGGGCTTACTCCACGTTCTGGATCTGCTCGCGCATCTGGTCGATGACGGTCTTCAGGTCGAGCCCGACCCGCGTCAGGGCCAGCGACTGCGCCTTCGAGCAGAGTGTGTTGGCCTCGCGCATGAACTCCTGCACGAGGAAATCCATCCGCCGCCCCACGGGCGCCGTCTCGCCCAGAAGCGTGCGGGCGGCCGCGACATGGGCCGCCAGCCGGTCGAGCTCTTCGGTCACGTCCTGCTTGACGGCCAGGAGCGCCAGCTCCTGCGCGATGCGGGTCTCGTCGAGACCCTCTCCCGCCGCGAGGAGACGGGCCAGATTTTCACGAAGCGCGAATGGCGCGGCCTCGCGGCGCGCCTCGGCCTCGGTGCGGGCCTCGGCAGTAAGCGCCTCGATCCGGTCGAGCTGCGCGCCGATCAGCCGGGCCAGAGCCTCGCCCTCGGTGCGCCGCATCTCGGTGAAGGCCGCCAGCAGCTCCGGCAGTTCGGCCAGCAGCGCCGCGCGGAGCGGGCCCGTATCCTCGACCCCGGTCGCCTGTTCGAGGACGCCACGCAGCCCCAGCACGTCGGCCGGGCTCGCCGGGCGCAGTTCGATCCCCGACCCATGGGCGGCCGCCGAAACCTCGGCCAGCGCGCGCAGCATCGACTGGAGCGCACCGACATTGACCCGGAGCCCGTCCGTTCCGCCCTCGGCCGCGACCTTGAGCGAGAGACTGACGCTGCCCCGTTGCAGCACCCGGCCGAGTTCGGCCCGGATCGCGGGCTCCAGCCCCTCGATCCAGTCCGGCACCCGCAACCGCAGATCGAGGCCCTTGCCGTTCACCGAGCGCAGTTCCCAGAGCCAGGAGTGGCCCTCGCCCTGGCCGCGGCGCGCCGCGAAGCCGGTCATCGAGCTGATCATGCAGTCCTCCTCGACCCCGCCCGTCCGTTTACCATTCTCTCAGAATCTTCACCCCGAGATACGAAAGGAGGGATAGATTAACATTTGAATAACCAATGCGGCCGGAGCCCGGCTTCGCCCGCAGCGGCGCATAACAGAGCGACGGATGCGCGGCAAGCCGCGCGGCCCCATGGGAAACGGGAGGCAAGTCATGAGCATGAGGATGGGCGGCACCGGCGTGGGACAGACCGGCGGCGGGCGGACGGGGGTCGATCCGGCATCGCTCGCGCTGCTGCGCAGTTACTGGCACGAGCTGCGCCTGCGCGCCGAGGGCGAGCTGCCGCGTCGGGGAGACATCGATCCGCGCCGCATAGAGGAGGCGCTGAGCTGCGCCTTCCTCGCCGAGCGGATCGCGCCCGGCATGGCGCGCTTCCGCCTCGCCGGGATGCATCTGGCCGACCTCATGGGCATCGACGTGCGCGGCATCCCGATCTCGACCCTGTTCGACGTGGACTCGCGCGAACGACTGGCGAGCGTCGTGGCGCGCGTTCTGACCGGGCCGGGCGTGGGCGAGATCTGGCTCGAGTCGCCCGCCTCGCTCGGCCGCGCCGCGCTGACCGGGCGGCTCCTGCTGCTGCCGCTGCGGCCGGAAGGAAGCCAGCCGCTGATCTTCGGCTGCCTCGTGACCGATGGTGCGATCGGCCGCGCGCCGCGGCGGCTCACGATCCTGCGCTCGGCCGTGGACATGGTCGATGCCCAGCCTGCCGAACGGCCGAGCCCGCGCCTGCGCCTGCCCGATTTCGGCGCGGCCGGGCTCGAACCGCCGCCGCCGCCGCCGCGCGCCGCCCCGGGGCGCAAGCATCTGCGGCTGGTCAAGGGCTGACCGCAACGCCCAAGTCCTGCCAGACGAAAAAGCCGCCCCGGAGGGCGGCTTTTCCTGCATATCAATAGCTTGCAGCCAAAAGCTGAAGCGCTGTCAGAGGGCCACGCGCCGCGCCGCTTCCCGCATCGTCGTCAGCTCCTCGGCCACGAGGAAGGCCAGCTCCAGCGACTGCGAGGCGTTGAGGCGCGGGTCGCAGGCGGTGTGGTAGCGGTTGGACAGATCCTCGTCCGTCACCGCGCGCAGGCCGCCGGTGCATTCCGTCACATCCTGGCCGGTCATCTCGAAATGCACGCCGCCGGGGATCGAGCCCTCGGCCTTGTGGATCGAGAAGAACTCGCGCACCTCGCGCAGCACGGAATCGAACGGGCGGGTCTTGTAGCCCGAAGCCGCCTTGATCGTGTTGCCGTGCATCGGGTCGCAGCACCAGGTCACCTTGGCCCCTTCCTCGCGGACGGCCCGGATCAGACGCGGCAGATGCTCGCCTACCTTGCCCGCGCCGAAGCGCGCGATCAGCGTGAGCCGCCCGGCCTCGTTCTGCGGGTTGAGCCTGGCCATCAGCACCTTGAGATCCTCGACAGTGGTCGAGGGGCCGCACTTCAGCCCGATCGGGTTCAGCACGCCGCGGCAGAATTCGACATGCGCGCCGTCGATCTGACGGGTGCGGTCGCCGATCCAGATCATATGGCCTGAGCCCGCGACGGGCTGGCCGGTGATCGAGTCGATGCGGCAGAGCGCCTCCTCATATTCGAGCAGAAGCGCCTCGTGCGAGGTGTAGAAATCCACCGTCGAGAGATTGTGCGAGGTCGAGCCGTTCACGCCCGCGGCCGACATGAAGTCGAGCGCGTCCGAGATCCGGTTCGAAATATCGCGGTAGCGCTCGGCCTTGTCCTGCTCGCAGAAGCCCAGCGTCCAGGAATGCACGCGGTGGATATCCGCGAAGCCGCCGGTCGAGAAGGCGCGCAGCAGGTTGAGCGAGGCCGCGGCCTGGGTATAGGCCTGCAGCATCCGCTGCGGATCGGGGATGCGCGCCTCGGGGCTCGGGTCGAAGCCGTTGATGATGTCGCCCCGGTAGGAGGGCAGCTCCATCCCGTTAATGACCTCGGTCGGCGCCGACCGCGGCTTGGCGAACTGGCCCGCCATGCGGCCCACCTTCACCACCGGCACCTTCGCGCCGTAGGTCAGCACGATGGCCATCTGCAACAGCACGCGGAACGTGTCGCGGATGTTGTCGGCGGAGAATTCCGAGAAGCTTTCGGCGCAGTCGCCGCCCTGCAGCAGGAACGCCCGTCCCTCGGCCGCTTCCGCCAGAGCCGCCTTCAGCTTGCGCGCTTCGCCGGCAAAGACGAGCGGGGGATATTTCGCAAGCTGCCCCTCCACCGCCTTGACGGCGGCGGCGTCCGGGTAATCGGGCATCTGGATGCGCGGTTTGGCGCGCCAGTCGGTCTTGGTCCAGCCCCTGGTCATCACGGGTCCTCCGGCAGCTTTCGGTCTGGGGCGCGATATACGGAAAGCGACCGCCCTTGGGAAGCGGAATTGGTCGAAGTTGCACCTTGAAGGGTGTTTCAAATCCTGTTTCACAGGACTGCAAACGACGCACAAGGTCGCAACATGACCATCTCTCCCGCCAAGGCCGCCGCCCCCGACAAGGCCCGCCGGCCCCGACGCTTCGTCTTCCTGCTGCTCGACCGTTTCACGATGATCTCCTTCGCGGGCGCCATCGAGCCTCTGCGGATCGCGAACCGGGTCGCGGGACGGCCGCTCTATGCCTGGGCGCTGGCCGGCGAGAACGGGACCGAGGCGGTCTGCTCGAACGGCGCGGCCTTCCGGCTCGACATGGGCCTCGAGGAGATCGACCGCGAGGATGTGCTTCTGGTCTGCGGCGGCATCGACGTGCAGAAGGCCACCACCCGGCCGGTGGTGAACTGGCTCCGGCGCGAGGCGCGGCGGGGCGTCACGATCGGCGGGCTCTGCACCGGGGCCTATGCGCTGGCCAAGGCGGGACTACTTGATGGCAAGAAGGCCACCATCCACTGGGAGAACCAGGACGGATTCACCGAGGAATTCGAGGAGGTGCGGCTGACGAAATCCGTCTTCGTGATGGACGGGAACCGGCTGACCACTGCGGGCGGCACGGCCTCGATCGACATGATGCTGAAGATCATCGCCCGCGATCAGGGCGACGACATCGCCAACACTGTGGCCGACCAGCTGATCTACTCCTCGATCCGCACCGATCAGGACACGCAGCGCCTCTCGATCCCGACCCGGATCGGCGTGCGGCACCCGAAGCTCTCCGAGGTGATCCGCAAGATGGAGGCCAATATCGAGGATCCGATCAGCCCTGCCGATCTGGCCGAGGAGGTGGGCATGTCGACCCGCCAGCTCGAGCGGCTGTTCCGCCGCTACCTCAACCGCTCGCCCAAGCGCTACTACATGGAACTGCGGCTGCAGAAGGCGCGCAACCTCCTGATGCAGACCGACATGAGCGTCATCAACGTGGCACTGGCCTGCGGCTTCGCGAGCCCGTCGCATTTCTCGAAATGCTACCGCGCCCATTACGCGACCACCCCCTACCGCGAGCGCGGCACGCAGAGCGCGCCCGGGGCGGTGGAGGAGGAGTGAGCGACGCGGCGGACCCTCTGCCCGGGCAGGGGGAGCGGCTTCCGGCGGGCGGCATGGACGAGGCCGCAATGGTTGCGATCCTCGTGCGGCACCTGCACCTCAGATGCTCCCTTTTCTTTTGAACCGGGGCAAAATAGGGTCTGCGGCAGGATCTCGATCCAACCAGGGAGTTCTACAATGAAAAAGCTGCTTCTGGCCGGCACGGCCACCCTCGCACTGACCGGTGCCGCCTCGGCAGAAGATGTCAAGCTGGGCATCATCCTCGGCTTCACCGGGCCGCTCGAATCGATCACGCCGAACATGGCCTCGGGCGCGGAGCTCGCGGTCAACGAGGTGAATGAAGCGGGCACGCTGCTCGAGGGCTCCAAGGTGACGGTGGTGCGCGCCGACTCGACCTGCGTCGATGCGGCGGCGGCGACGGCTGCGGCCGAACGTCTCGTCACCTCGGACAAGGTGCAGGGCATCATGGGCGCCGACTGCTCGGGCGTCACCGGCGCCGTGCTCCAGAACGTCGCGCGCCCGAACGGCGTCGTGATGATCTCGCCCTCGGCCACCTCGCCCGCCCTGTCGGAAGCCGAGGACGACGGGCTGTTCTTCCGCACCGCCCCCTCCGACGCCCGTCAGGGCGAAGTGATCGCCGAGATCCTGAAGGAGCGCGACATCGGCTCGGTCGCGATCACCTACACCAACAACGACTACGGCAAGGGCCTCGCGGATTCGATCCAGCAGGCCTTCGAGAAGGCCGGCGGCAAGGTCACCATCTCGGCCGCGCATGAAGACGGCAAGGCGGACTATTCGGCCGAAGTGGCGGCCCTCGCGGCGGCCGGCGGCGACATGCTGGTCGTGGCGGGCTATGTCGATCAGGGCGGCAAGGGCGTGATCCAGGCGGCCCTCGACACCGGCGCCTTCGAGACCTTCTTCCTGCCCGACGGCATGTATGGCGATGCGCTGGTCGAAGCGATCGGCTCGCCGCTCGACGGCTCGTTCGGCACCGTGCCCGGCACCGACAGCGAGGGTGCGACGAAGATTCTCGATATGGCCAAGGAAGCGGGCTTCGACGGCACCTCCTCCTATGTGGGCGAGAGCTACGATGCGGCGTCGCTGATCCTGCTCGCGATGCAGGCGGCGGGGTCTGCGGCCCCGGCCGACTACAAGTCGAAGATCGAGGAAGTGGCGAACGCGCCTGGAGAAAAGATCTATCCCGGCGATCTCGCCAAGGCAATCGAGCTGCTGAAGGCCGGCACCGACATCGACTATGTGGGTGCCACCAACGTCGAGCTGATCGGCCCCGGCGAGAGCGCGGGCAGCTTCCGGGAATATACCGTGAAGGACGGCAAGTTCGAAACGGACCGCTTCCGCTAAGACAGGCAAGCGTATAAGGACCGGCACGGCCCGGGGCGCGCATCTGTGTGCCTTGGGCCGTTGCCATTCCAAGAACAAGGCCCGGCGCCCATGCGGGAGGGTGCGAAACGGCGGGCAAAGGGGAAAGAATGATAGCAGTCGAAAACCTGCACAGGCACTTCGGCGGTTTCCGGGCCGTGGATGGCGCATCGCTGCAGATCGCCACCGGCTCGATCACCGGGCTGATCGGACCGAACGGGGCGGGAAAGACCACGCTGTTCAACGTGATCGCGGGGCGGCTGCCGCCGACCTCGGGACGGGTCACGATGGACGGCGAGGAGATCACCGGCCTGCCGCCGCACGCGCTCTTTCACAAGGGGCTGTTGCGCACCTTCCAGATCGCGCACGAGTTCGGCTCGATGAGCGTACGGGAAAATCTCATGATGGTTCCGGCCCGCCAGTCCGGCGAGACGCTGTGGAACGCCTGGTTCCGCCGCGGCGCGGTGGCGGCCGAGGAGCGGCGGCTGCGCGACAAGGCCGACGAGGTGCTCGAGTTCCTGACGATCTCGCATCTCGCCGACGAGAAGGCCTCGAACATCTCGGGCGGGCAGAAGAAGCTTCTCGAGCTCGGGCGCACCATGATGGTGGATGCCAAGATCGTCTTCCTCGACGAGGTGGGCGCGGGCGTGAACCGGACGCTCCTGAACACGATCGGCGACGCCATCGTGCGGCTGAACGAGGAGCGCGGCTATACGTTCTGCGTCATCGAGCATGACATGGATTTCATCGCCCGCCTCTGCAATCCGGTCATCTGCATGGCCGAGGGCAAGGTGCTGGCGGAAGGAACCGTCGAGGAAGTGAAGAATGACGAGCGGGTGATCGAGGCCTATCTCGGCACCGGCCTCAAGAACAAGGTGGTGGGTCATGCGTGAGACCTCCGGCGCCGTGCGGGAGGCCGCCGTGGGAGCCTCCGGCGGGGATATTTGGACCAGCGTGAAAGGGCAATTGCCTCTGGGAGGCTGCCGTGGCTGAGCCTTTCCTGATCGGCGAGAGCATGACGGGCGGCTATGGCGCCGCCGACATCCTGCACGGCTGCACGCTGGCCGTGGAGAAAGGCCAGATCGCCGTGATCGTGGGCCCGAACGGCGCGGGCAAGTCGACGGCCATGAAGGCGGTCTTCGGGATGCTGCGCCTGCGGGCCGGCCATGTGAAGCTGGAGGGCGAGGACATCACCGCCCTCACGCCGCAGGCGCGGGTGGCCAAGGGCATGGCCTTCGTGCCCCAGACCCACAACATCTTCACCTCGATGACGGTGGAGGAGAACCTCGAGATGGGCGCCTTCCTGCGGCGCGACGACATCCGGGGCACGATGGAGCAGGTCTACGAGCTGTTCCCGATCCTGAAGGACAAGCGCCGGCAGGCGGCGGGCGAACTTTCGGGCGGGCAGCGCCAGCAGGTGGCCGTGGGCCGCGCGCTGATGACCCAGCCCAAGGTGCTGATGCTGGACGAGCCGACGGCCGGCGTCTCTCCGATCGTGATGGACGAGCTGTTCGACCGGATCATCGAGGTGGCGCGCACCGGCATCTCGATCCTGATGGTCGAGCAGAATGCCCGGCAGGCGCTGATGATCGCCGACAAGGGCTATGTCCTCGTGCAGGGCGCCAACCGCTTCACCGACACGGGGCCCGCGCTGATGGCCGACCCCGAGGTGCGCCGTTCCTTCCTCGGGGGTTGAGAGATGGATATCCTGAACGCCCTTGTGGCATTCCTCAATTTCGTCTTCGTGCCGGGTCTGGCCTACGGGGCGCAGCTGGCGCTCGGGGCGCTCGGCGTCACGCTGATCTACGGGATCCTGCGCTTCTCGAACTTCGCCCACGGCGACACGATGGCCTTCGGCACGATGGTGACGATCCTCGGCACCTGGGGGCTGCAGGCCGCGGGAGTGACGGGAGGGCCGCTGCCCACCGCCCTTCTCGCCCTGCCCCTGGGCATCGCGGTGACGGCGGCGCTGGTGCTGGCGACCGACCGCGCGGTCTACCGCTTCTACCGGCGGCAGAAGGCGGCGCCGACCATCCTCGTCATCGTCTCGCTGGGCGTCATGTTCGTGATGAACGGGATTGTCCGCTTCATCATCGGCGTGGAGGAGATCGGCTTCGCCGACGGCGAGCGGTTCCTGATCACTGCCGGCGATTTCCGCAAGATGACCGGGCTTTCGGAAGGCCTCGCCATCAAGACCACGCAGGCGATCACGGTGGTGACAGCGCTGATCGTGGTGGCGGCGCTGTTCTGGTTCCTGAACCGCACCCGCACCGGCAAGTCGATGCGCGCCTTCTCGGACAATGAGGATCTGGCGCTGCTCTCGGGCATCAACCCGGAGCGGGTGGTGGCCGTGACCTGGATCCTGGCCGCGGCGCTCGCCACCACGGCGGGCGTGCTCTACGGGCTCGACAAGAGCTTCAAGGCCTTCACCTACTTCCAGCTCCTGCTGCCGATCTTCGCCGCGGCCATCGTGGGCGGGCTCGGCAGCCCGCTCGGCGCCATCGCGGGCGGCTTCGTCATCGCCTTCTCGGAAGTGACGGTGACTTATGCCTGGAAGAAGGTCGCGACCTACCTCCTGCCCGACGCGCTGGCCCCCGACGGGCTCGTGCAGCTCATGTCCACCGACTACAAATTCGCGGTGAGCTTCACGATCCTCATCATCGTCCTGCTGTTCATGCCCACCGGGCTCTTCAAGGGGAAATCGGTATGAACCGCACCCTCCTCCTCTTCGCCTTCGTGGCGCTGCTCTTCGTGGGGACGGGCGTCCTGCAGAGCTGGAACTCGGCGCTCGGCATCCTGAACATGGCGCTGATCTCGGCGATCATGGCGCTCGGGGTGAACATGCAGTGGGGCTATGCGGGCCTCTTCAACGTGGGCGTGATGGGCTTCGTGGCGCTCGGCGGCCTTGCGGTGGTGGTGACGGCGGCCCAGCCGGTGCCGGGGGCCTTTGCCGCCGGCGGCTGGGGCGTGCTTGCCGCGCTGGCGCTGGGCGCGGCCACCATCGGCGCGGCCGTCGCGGTCTGGCGGCGGATGGCGAAGGGCTGGGCGCGGACGGTGGCGCTGCTTGCGGTGCTGATCGGCGGCTTCTTCGCCTATCGCGCCATCTTCGATCCGGCCGTCGCCGCCATCGAGGCGATCAACCCCGCGCTCTACGGCAATATCGGCGGCCTCGGCCTGCCGGTGCTGCTGGCCTGGCCCGCGGGCGGGCTTCTCGCGGCCCTCGCCGCCTGGGCCATCGGCAAGACGGCGCTGGGGCTGCGGTCGGACTATCTCGCCATCGCGACGCTCGGCATCGCCGAGATCATCATTGCGGTGATGAAGAACGAGGACTGGCTCGCGCGCGGCGTCAAGAACATGATCTCGCTGCCCCGCCCCGTGCCTTACGAGGTGGATCTCCAGCAGAGCGCCGGCTTCGTGGCCTGGGCGCAGGGCTGGGGCTACGATCCCGTCACCGCTTCGGCCATCGTGGTAAAGCTCTGCTATGCGGCCCTGTTCGTGGCGGTGCTCGCGATCATCGTGACGCTCTCGGAGCTCGCGCTGAGATCGCCGTGGGGCCGGATGATGCGGGCGATCCGCGACAACGAGGTGGCGGCCGAAGCCATGGGCAAGGACGTGACCCGCCGGCATCTGCAGATCTTCGTCCTCGGCGCGGCCGTCATCGGCATCGCGGGGGCGATGATGACCACGCTCGACAGCCAGCTCACGCCCGGAACCTACAATCCGCTGCGCTTCACCTTCCTCGTCTGGGTGATGGTGATCGTGGGCGGATCGGGTTCGAACTGGGGCGCCGTGCTGGGCGGCTTCCTCATCTGGTGGCTCTGGGTCATGGTCGAGCCGATCGGGCTGTCTCTCCTCGGAGCGATCACCGCCGGGATGGCCGATGGCTCGTGGCTGAAGGCCCATCTGCAGGATTCCGCGGCGCATATGCGGCTCCTGACCATGGGGCTGATCCTGCTTCTCGTGCTGCGCTTCTCGCCGCGCGGGCTTATCCCAGGGCGCTGAGACGGTGCCGCCCGCGCCGGTGCTTCTGCTGCTGGCGGCCGGGGCGTCCCGCAGGATGCGGGGCGCGGACAAGCTGATGGAGCCGGTGGCGGGCGAGCCCCTCCTCCGGCTTCAGGCCCGCCGGGGGATCGCGGCGGGGCTTGCCGTCCTCGTGACCCTGCCGCCGGACAGGCCGGAGCGGTGGGCGGCGCTCGAGGGGCTCGCGGTGCAGCGCCTGCCGGTGCCCGACGCGGCAGAGGGGCTTGCCGCTTCGATCCGCGTCGGCGTGGCGGCGGCACCGTCGGATGCGGCGCTCCTTCTTCTCCTCGCGGACCTGCCGGAGATCGAGGCCGCCGACCTTGCCCGGATGGCCGCGCTGCACCGCGCGGCGCCGGACGCCTTCCTGCGCGCCACAACCGCCGACGGGCGGCCGGGCCATCCCATCCTCTTTCCCGCCGACCTGCGCCCCGAGCTTCAGGCGCTAAAGGGCGATCAGGGTGCGCGGCGCATCCTCGAGCGCGCGGCCGGGCGGCTTCGCCTCGTTCCGCTCGCGGGCACGCGGGCTGTCACCGATCTCGATACGCCCGAGGACTGGGCGCTCTGGCGGGCCCGCACCGGCCACTGAGCCAGCGCGCAACGGGATTTCCGCCCGGACCGGGAAAGCCCCCCCGATGCCCCGCCGTCAGCCGACGAGGACCCTCTCCGGTTGGGGAACGTGAACGGGACGGGCCGGAGCGAAAGCCGCCTGCCCCTCGGGGCTGCGCAGCTCGGGGAAAAGTTCGAACAGTTCGGTCCGCTGTGCGTTGCCCATGCCGTGGACGAGACGCGCCGTCGGCTGGAAGCTCTCGGTCCATGCTCCGTTCGCCAGCACCACCTCGTGCCGGTCGAACATCAGGTGGAGATAGGTCGTGCCGCTGCACTCGACCTCACGGATGCCCCGCGGCCCCACCAGATGCTTCGCGGCCACCAGCACCTCCGGCGCATCGAAATGCAGCGCCGTCCGGTCGCGCGAGACGAGGATCCGGTGGTTCGGGCTCACCATCATGTCGCGGTCGGGCAGGTCCGGCCCGAGGCTTCCCTTCTCGATCAGCACCGGCTTCAGGTGCGGAAAGGCCGCGAGCGTCGCATGATCGAGCCGCCGCCGGCTGATCCAGCGGAGGGGCTGGAGGCCATTGTCGCGCGTGACGATCCGGTCGCCGGCGGCCAGCGCCTCGACCGCCACCTCGCCGCGAACGGTCGCGATCAGCGTGCCGGGGGTGAAGCAGGCGACCACGGGCGGCCTGCCGATCTGGATCTGGTCAGCCATGGTGGCTCCTTCCCGCGTTCCCGCGCCGCGGATCGGGACAGGCCCGCGTCGCGGCTCCGCAATGCGGATCGGGAGACCTCCGGTGCTGCTCCGGGCGTGACGACCCGGAGCCGGCGAAAGGCGATATGAAAAGCATCAGGATCAAATGAACTCTGGCCTCAAGCCGCACCTGGAACTCCCGATCCGCACCTGCGGTTGCCCGGTCAAACTCACCGCCGCAAGGTCCGGCGCCACCAAGGCGGGACATTAAAACAGTAGCAATTTCTGCGGCTTGCCCCAAGGACAACGCAGGAGACCCGCTGTCTCCATGCCCTGCGCCGCAAGTCTGACGGGCAGGAGATGGGCAGGAAATCAACCGGCGCTGGCAGGGCCTGTCCCTCGCGCGGAAGGACGCCTCGGCCCACATTGATGGCGATCCCTCAAGCGGCACGGGGGATTGGTCAGATGCTGTGGGGATCCGGCGCTCGCGGCAGGATGAGACGCCCGTCCGAGGCACAACTTGCGCTTGAAAGATCGGTTGGGACGCCCGACCGGGCTTTCAGAGCCGTCCTAGCAGGCGCCGGACGTCCGTCTCGGTTCCATTGGCGCGAATCGCGCCATGTCGGTCCCTGCGAACGGGCGCGCCCTGTGGGACCTGCCCCGGCGAGACCGCAAGATCCCGAGGCACTGATCCGCGCGCGCGAGCGCGGCCCCGGTCGAGAACTGAAATGCCATGGTCGTCCTCCCACTGATCCGCGCGGCGCGCGCGCGGCGCACCCGTCGAAATCGGGGGACCGGGAAGCGGCTGGGCGCCGTTTTCACTGGAATATCCGGATCACTGGTGCGGCTGGTCGGACTCGAACCGACACTCCGTGAGGAAAGGGTGTTTGAGACCCCCGCGTCTACCATTCCGCCACAACCGCACGCGAGGCACGGTGTAGCTTGAGGCCCCGCCTCCGTCAATCTGCCGAAGCCGGACCCTTCGGGAGGCAGTGACGGCCGTGGCCGGACGGGCAGTGGGGCCGCGCCCGGCACACGGTCTTTCGTCTTGACCGCCGCCGGCGCGCATGCTGCAACCCGCGCGACACCGAAGCTGGAGGCGGAGCGATGACACGCAGGTTCCTGATGCTGGCAGCCGCTGCCGGATCGGCCGGGCTCTTGCTCGGCGCACTGGCCTTCCAGTTCATCGGCGGTCTGCCGCCCTGCCCGCTCTGCCTCTGGCAGCGCTGGCCGCACCTGCTGGCGGTGCTCGCGGGGGCGGTGGCGCTCGTCTGGCCCGCGCGGATCGTGGCGCTTCTCGGGGCGCTCGGCGCGGCGGCCTCGGCCGGGGTCGGCCTCTTCCATGTCGGCGTCGAGCAGAAATGGTGGGAAGGGCTCGCCTCCTGCTCGACCGGCTCGATCGAGGGCATCTCGGCCGCCGACCTGCTGAACCCGTCGGTCGATCTGGGGCCGGTGGTGCGCTGCGACGAGATCGCCTGGCAGATGCTCGGGATCTCGATGGCGGGCTGGAACGTGATCCTCTCGGCGCTCCTGGCAGCGCTCTGGATCGCGGCCGCGCTGAAGCGGGACTGACCCCGGCCTCCGCCTCAGAGATCCGCGCGCAGCCGGTAGCCCGGCGCATGGAGGAGGCGCACCGAGGTGATCGGGCGGCCCTCCGCCTCCGTCACCCGCTCGCAGAGAAAGAGCGCGGCGCCCGGTGCGCAACCGAGGATGTCCACCTCCTCGGGGCTCGCGTTCGCGGCCGAGAAGACGATGTCGCCGCCGGTCCAGGGCACATGGCTCACCAGCCACTCGTTCGGGCTGATGCGGCGGAAATCGGGCGCGGGCTCGGGCAGCACGGCCGGATCGAGCCAGCGCTCCTCGTAGATCGCGGGCCGGTTGTCGGCCAGATGCAGACCCCGCAGCCGCAGGAGGGGCGCACCGGGCAGGCTGCGAAAGAGTGAGGCCACGGCGGCGGGCGGCTCGGCCCGGCGCTCCTCGATCAGGTGGAACGCATAGCTCTGCCCGCGGCCCTCGATCTCGAGCCGCGTCACGGGAATATCGAAGCGCGCGCGCCGCACCGGGTGAAGCGCCACGCGCGTGCCGGCCTTGCGGCGGCGCTCCAGTAGCCCGGCCGCGGCCAGATCGCGCAGCGCCCGGTTCACGGTGGTGCGGGCGCAGCCAAGTTCCTCGGACAGCGCCTCCTCTGTCGGGATCAGCGCGCCCGGCGCCCAATGGCGCGCCTCGATCCGGCGCAGCACCTCGGCGCGGATGTCCTCCCAGCCGAGCGCCATCAGAGGAGCCGCCGCAGCCGCGCCATGACCCGCCGGTAGCCGGCCTCGATGGGCGAGCGGGCGACATGGCGGCCGCCGGAGACGACATGGCGCCCGGCCGACCAGACCTCGGACGCCATCCGGTCGCTGCCCGCGAAGATCCAGGCGTCGAGGAGCCCATCGCCGGAACGTCCCTCGAGATCGACCGCCCCCCGGTCGAGCGCAAGGAGATCGGCCCAGAGCCCCGGCGCGAGCGCGCCCGACGCCCGGCCCGCGGCCTGCGCCCCGCCCGCCAGCGCCGCCTCATGGAGCACGCGTCCGCTCGACCGGCCGGCGGTGGCGAAGGGCGCCCGCACCCGGTCGCGCAGTCGCTGCGAATAGTCGAGCTGGCGCAGTTCCTCGGAGAACGCGATGCGGATGTTGCTGTCCGAGCCGATCCCGAAGCGCCCGCCCGCCGCCATGTAGCGCGCCCCGTCGAAGATCCCGTCGCCGAGGTTGGCTTCCGTCACCGGACAGAGGCCCGCGACCGCGCTGGTCCGGGCCAGCCGGTCGGTCTCGGCCGGCTGCATCTGGGTGCAATGGATCAGGCACCAACGGGCGTCGACCGGCTGATGGTCGAGGAGCCAGCTCACGGGGCGCGCGCCGAGCCCTGCCTCGACCTCCTCCACCTCTGCCGCCTGCTCGGCCAGATGCATGTGAATGGGCCCGGAGCCCGCCAGAGCCACGGCAGCCTCCAGACCCTCGGGGCTCACGGCGCGCAGCGAATGGGGCGCCACACCCAGGGTGGCATCGGCGGGAAGGCCGGCCAGCGCCCGCCGCGCGCCGTCGAGGAGGCCCGCATAGGAGGTCGGATCCGAGCCGAACCGCACCTGCCCCGGCGCGAGCGCCCGCCCGTCGCAACCGCCCTGCTGATAGAGCACCGGCAGCAGCGTGAGCCCCAGCCCCGAGGTCTCGGAGGCCGCGCAGATCCGCGCCGCCATCTCGGCGGGATCGGCATAGGCGCGCCCGTCCGGCCGATGGTGGAGATAGTGGAACTCGGCCACCGCCGCGAAGCCCGCCTCGAGCATCTCGATCTGGGCGAAGGCGGCAATCGCCTCGACCTCGTCGGGCGTGAGGCTCTCGAGGAAGCGGAACATGAGCCGCCGCCAGGTCCAGAAACTGTCCTGACCGTCGGGGCCGCGGCCCTCGGTGAGGCCGGCCATGGCGCGCTGGAAGGCATGGGAATGAAGGTTCACCGGCGCCGGCAGGAGACAGCCCACCCGCACCGCCTCCGCCCCGGCAGCCGTGCCGGGGAGGACCGAGGCGATCTTCCCGCCCTCGATGCGGATCGTCACGTCCCGGGCCCAGCCCTCGGGCAGGAGCGCCTCCTCGGCATGGATGAGCTGCATGGCCCCTCCCCTTGACAGGTTCCCTTATGTGCACACAAATTAAGATCAAGCGCGCTCAGAAGGCAAGATGCATGATGATTCTCGGCAATCTGCGGGTGGCAACGCTGAGCGACGGCTACGGGCTGATCCCGGACGCCGCTATCCTGATCGAGGGCGGCCGCATCCAATGGGTCGGTCCCGAGGCCCACCTGCCGCCCTCCGCCGCGCCCCGGCACGACATGGGCGGGCGGCTCTGCACGCCCGCGCTGATCGACTGCCATACCCATGCGGTCTTTGCGGGCACCCGCGCGGCCGAGTTCGAGATGCGGCTGAAGGGCGCCTCCTATGCCGAGGTGGCGGCCGCGGGCGGCGGCATCGTCTCGACGGTCACGGCCACCCGCGCCGCCAGTGCCGACGAACTTCTGGCCGCGAGCCTGCCCCGGATCGATGCGATGCTGGCGGGCGGCGTCGGCACGGTCGAGATCAAGTCGGGCTACGGGCTCGACATCGAGACCGAGCTTCGGATGCTGCGCGTCGCGCGCCGGATCGGTGAGTTGCGCAAGGTCCGGGTCCGCACGAGCTTTCTCGGCGCCCATGCCGTGCCGCCGGACTATCGCGGCCGTCCCGACGCCTATCTGGCCGAAGTCGTGCTGCCCGCGCTGAAGGTGGCGCAGGACGAGGGCCTCGTCGATGCGGTGGACGGGTTCTGCGAGGGCATCGCCTTCTCGCCCGCCCAGATCGCCCATCTCTTCGCACAGGCGCACAAGCTGCGGCTGCCGGTGAAACTTCATGCCGAGCAGCTTTCGAACCTCGGCGGCGCGGCGCTGGCCGCACGCCACGATGCGCTCTCGGCCGATCATCTCGAATATCTCGATGCCGAGGGCGTGGCGGCGCTCGCCGCGGCAGGCACCGTGGCCGTGCTGCTGCCCGGCGCGTTCTATGCGCTGCGCGAGACGCAGGCGCCCCCGGTGGCGGCGCTCCGCGCGGCGGGCGTGCCGATGGCAGTGGCGACCGACCTGAACCCCGGCACCTCTCCGCTGGGCGCGCTGGGGCTCGCCATGAACATGGCCTGCACCCTCTTCCGCCTCACGCCCGAGGAGGCTCTGGCCGGCACCACGATCCATGCCGCTCGGGCGCTCGGGCTCTCCGACACCGGCCGCATCGCGCCGGGCTTTCGCGCCGATCTCGCCATCTGGGAGGCCGAGCATCCGGCAGAACTCAGCTGGCGCATCGGCCCCGCGCCCCTCCATGCCCGCCTCCACGAGGGAGAGTTCGTCTGATGGAAATCCTCGTCCCCGGCCGGGCCACGCTCGCGCAGCTCGAAGCGATCTGGCGCGAGGGGCGGCCCGCGCGTCTGGCCCCCGAGGCGCGCCCCGCCGTCGAGGCGGCGGCCGCCCGCGTGGCCGAGGCCGCGGCCGGCACGGCGCCGGTCTATGGCGTGAACACGGGCTTCGGCAAGCTCGCGAGCCTCAAGATCGCTCCGGCCGATACGGCGCAACTGCAGCGCAACCTGATCCTGTCGCACTGCTGCGGGGTGGGCGAGCCTATGCCCCCGTCCACGGCGCGGCTGATGATGGCGCTGAAGCTCCTGTCGCTCGGCCGCGGCGCCTCGGGCGTGCGCTGGGAGATCGTGGCGCTACTCGAAGGCATGCTGGCCGCGGGCGTCACGCCGGTGATCCCGGCGCAGGGGTCGGTCGGCGCGAGCGGCGATCTGGCGCCCCTCGCCCACATGGCCGCAGTCATGATCGGCGAGGGCGAGGCCGAGGTCGGCGGCAGGCGCCTGCCCGGTGCCGCGGCGCTGGCCGAGGCCGGTCTTGCCCCGGTGGCCCTCGGACCCAAGGAAGGGCTCGCCCTCATCAACGGCACGCAATTCTCGACCGCCTATGCCCTCGCCGGCCTCTTCGAGGGCTGGCGCGCGGCTCAGGCGGCCCTGGTGATCTCGGCGCTCTCCACCGATGCGATCATGGGTTCGACCGCGCCGCTCCGCCCCGAGATCCATGCGCTGCGCGGCCATGCGGGCCAGATCGAGGCGGCCGCCACCATGCGCGCCCTGCTCGAAGGCTCGGCCATCCGCGAGAGCCACCGTGAGGGCGACCAGCGGGTGCAGGACCCCTACTGCATCCGCTGCCAGCCGCAGGTGACGGGCGCCGCGATGGATGTGCTGCGCATGGCGGCGGGCACGCTGGCCACCGAGGCCAATGCCGCCACCGACAATCCGCTTGTGCTCTCGGACGGGCGCATCGTCTCGGGAGGCAACTTCCATGCGGAGCCCGTGGGCTTCGCCGCCGACATGATCGCGCTGGCGCTCTCCGAGATCGGCGCCATCGCGCAGCGCCGCGTGGCGCTGATGGTGGATCCGACGCTCTCCTTCGACCTTCCGCCCTTCCTCACCCCCGAGCCGGGGCTGAATTCCGGGCTGATGATCGCCGAAGTGACGACGGCCGCGCTCATGAGCGAGAACAAGCACATGGCCGCCCCCACCGTCACCGACAGCACGCCCACCTCCGCCAATCAGGAAGATCATGTCAGCATGGCGGCCCATGGCGCGCGCAGGCTCGGCCGGATGGTCGAGAACCTCGCGGTGATCCTCGGGACCGAGGCGATCTGCGCCGCGCAAGGGGTGGAGTTCCGCGCGCCCCTCGCCACCTCCGCCCCGCTCGGCGCCGTGCTGGCGCGGTTGCGCGCCGAGGTGCCGCGGCTCGGGGCCGACCGCATCCTCGCCCCCGACCTCGCCGCGGCCGCCCGCCTCGTGCGCACAGGCGCGCTGGCCCGGGCCGCGGGCCTTCCCCTTCCCGCCCTCTGAGGAGCAGCCCATGACGAGCCGTCACAACCTGCGCGACATCTTCCCGCCCACCGGCTCCACCCTCTCGGCCCGAAACTGGCAGTCCGAGGCGGCGCTGCGGATGCTGATGAACAACCTCCATCCCGATGTGGCCGAGACTCCGCACGAGCTGGTGGTCTATGGCGGGATCGGCCGCGCCGCCCGCAGCTGGGAGGATTTCGACCGGATCGTGGCGGCGCTCCGCGCGCTCGAGGCCGACGAGACGCTGCTCGTGCAGTCGGGCCGCCCGGTCGGCGTCTTCCGCACCCACGAGGATGCGCCGCGGGTGCTGATCGCCAATTCCAACCTCGTGCCGCACTGGGCCACCTGGGAGCATTTCCACGAGCTCGACCGCAAGGGGCTCATGATGTACGGCCAGATGACGGCCGGCAGCTGGATCTATATCGGCACGCAGGGCATCGTGCAGGGCACCTACGAGACCTTCGCCGAGGTGGGGCGCCAGCAGTATGGCGGCGATCTCACCGGCCGCTGGGTGCTGACGGCGGGTCTCGGCGGCATGGGCGGCGCGCAGCCGCTCGCCGCGGTGATGGCCGGCGCCTCCTGCCTCGCGGTCGAATGCGACGAGAGCCGGATCGACGCCCGGCTGCGCACCCGCTATCTCGACGAGAAGGCGCAGACGCTCGACGAGGCGCTGGCGCTCATCGCGCGCTGGACGGCCGCGGGCGAGGCGCGCTCGGTGGGGCTCCTCGGCAATGCGGCCGAGGTCGTCCCCGAGATCCTCGCGCGGATGCGGGCGGGCGGGCCGCGCCCCGACATCGTGACCGACCAGACCTCGGCCCACGATCCGCTCCACGGCTACCTCCCCGCGGGCTGGAGCCTCGGCGACTGGCGGGCCCGGGCCGAAAGCGATCCCGCCGCCGTCACGAAGGCCGCCCGCGCCGCGATGCGCACCCATGTCGAGGCGATGGTGGGCTTTCACGATGCGGGCGTGCCGACGCTCGATTACGGCAACAACATCCGCCAGATGGCGCTGGAGGAGGGCTTCGCGCGCGCCTTCGCCTTCCCGGGCTTCGTGCCTGCCTGCATCCGCCCGCTCTTCTGCCGCGGGATCGGCCCCTTCCGCTGGGTCGCCCTCTCGGGCGATCCCGAAGACATCCGCAGGACCGATGCAAAGATGAAGGAGCTCTTCCCCGACAATGCCCATCTCCACCGCTGGCTCGACATGGCGGCCGAACGGATCGCCTTCCAGGGCCTGCCCGCGCGGATCTGCTGGATCGGCCTCGGCGAGCGCCATCTCGCGGGCCTCGCCTTCAACGAGATGGTGCGCCGGGGCGAGCTTGCGGCGCCCGTGGTGATCGGGCGCGACCATCTCGACTCCGGCTCCGTCGCCTCGCCCAACCGCGAAACCGAAGCGATGAAGGACGGCTCCGATGCGGTGTCGGACTGGCCGCTCCTGAACGCACTCCTCAACACCGCCTCGGGTGCGACCTGGGTCTCGCTCCATCACGGCGGCGGCGTGGGGATGGGCTTCTCGCAGCATGCGGGCATGGTGATCTGCTGCGACGGCAGCGCGGCCGCCGACCGACGCCTCGCCCGCGTGCTCTGGAACGATCCCGCCACCGGCGTCATGCGCCACGCCGACGCGGGCTACGAGAAGGCGCTCGCCTGCGCCCGCACCCACGGCCTCACGCTCCCCTCCATCCCCGCCCCCTGATCCGCCACGGCCCGCCCCCCTCGCCCCTTCATTCTGGCGCAAATATCCTCGGGGGGCGCGGGGGGCAGACAGCCCCCCGTCCGCCGTCGGCCGCTCGCGCCTCCCGTCAGAGGTGGAGGGGGTTCGACCAGGCCCGCCGCCCCGCCGCATCGCGGATCGTCACCCGCAGGAAGGGGCTCGCCCGGAACCGCTCGATCGGCAGGCGCGCGCGGGTCATCGAGGCGCCGTGGAGCGCGGTCGCGGCCGTGCCCGCCCCCTGCAGCACGATGGCCGTCACCGCCGAACACTCCAGCTCGATCCAGTCGCCCTCCAGCGCGACACGGCGCAGCTCCGGCCCCTGGCTCGCATAGAAATCGCCCCGCTTCAGCGCGGCGAGCAGCGCCTCGGGTTCATTCTCCTCGGCCTTCACCATGACCCAGCCGCCGAAATGGTCGGGCTCGGTGAAATGCGCATCATCCGTGGCGATCAGCGTGAGCCGCCGCCCCTCGGTCAGCAGGAGATCGGCCAGCGCGGCGCCGTCCGGGCGCTCGCAGCCCATGGCGCAGCCGTGGTTGTAGATCTCGACCGCATGGGCGGCCGAAAGGCTTCGCGCGTCGGCCAGCGTCAGACCCGACCATTGCGGATGGGCCACCGCCACGAAGGCGCCCGCCGCCACGGCGCGCGCGGCGAGTGCGGGCCCCGTCTCCTGCCCGGGGGCCGCACGAAAGTCCGGCACATCGGGCGGCGTGAAATCCTCGGGCAGACCGACGGCCAGGATATGCCAGAGCTCGCCATTCTCCATCGCCCCCGAATGCAGCTCGGCCCCGGGGAGCGTCGTGAAGCCCGGCGCGCGGAAGGGGCGCGTGTCGGTGATCGGATAGCCGTAGCGGCCCACGAAATGATCGGTCAGCGCGAGGAAATCATAGCCTTCGTCGCGGTAGCGCCGGCAGACCTCGGCCGGCTCGAGGCAGCCGTCCGAGCGGGTCGAATGGGTATGGAGGTTCCCGCGCCAGAAGCGGCCGGGAGCGGTGAAGGCAGAGAGCGTCATGGGCGGGTCCTTGGCTGATCGGCCCGAGACTAGCCGGCCGGTGGCTCTCAGGGAATGGCCCACGCCGAGGCCCTTCCTTCATCGCCATCGCGCGCTATGCTGAAACGGGGGCTTGCAGAGAGGGCGGCGCATGGAAGGCTTCTCGCGATATGCGATCTACTGGACGCCCGAGGAGGGCCCACTTGCGCAGTTCGGCCGCGGCTGGCTCGGCTGGGATGCGGAGGCGGCCGAGCCCGTGCCCCATCCGGCCGTGGCAGGCCTGCCCCGCGATCTGGCCCTCATCACCCAGGCGCCGCGGAAATACGGGTTGCACGGCACGCTGAAGCCGCCCTTCCGGCTGGCCGAGGGCACGGATGTCACCGATCTCCATGCCGCGGTGCTGGCGCTCTGCCCCTATCTCGCGCCCGTGACGCTGCCGGGTCTCAGGCTCACGCGGATCGGCGGGTTCCTGGCCCTCGTGCCCGCGGGCGAGGAGGAGGCGCTGCAGGCGCTGGCGGGCGAAGTGGTGCGCGCGCTCGACGGCTTCCGCGCGCCGCTGAGCGAGGCCGAGCTCGCGCGGCGGCGCCCCGATCGGCTGACCCCGCGCCAGCGCGGCCATCTGGCCGACTGGGGCTATCCCTATGTCTTCGAGGATTTCCGCTTCCACCTCACGCTCACGGGCGAATTGCCCGAGGCGGAGCTGGCCGAGGTCGAGGCGGTGCTGGGCCACCTGCTGTCGCCGATCCTCGCCGAGCCCCTGCGGGTGGACAGTCTCAGCCTCTGCGCCGAGGCCGCCGACGGCCGCTTCCGCCTGCTCGAACGGCTGCCCCTCGCCCGGTCCTAGCGGCTCAGCAGAGCGCGGTGGGGCGGCCGCGGCCGCGCAGGAACCCCGCGGCCACACCGAGCCCGGCATGGAGCCCGGCCAGCGCCAGCGCCGCCAGAAGAGCCTCGCGCGGCCCGAGCGCGCCCAGCCAGATCAGCAACGGGAAGGTCAGGAGCAGCGCCGTCGCACGCCCCGAGATGCGGCGCAGAAGGCCGGTGCCCGCCGCCCGCAGAGCTTCGGGTCGCCGCGTCAGGTGCCAGTGGAACCAGTCGAAGAGCACGCGGTAGAGCGCGGCCCAGAGAAAGGCCGCCGCGGAGACCGCGAGCAGCACCGGCAGCGCCGCGCCGCCGCGGGCGTCGAAGGCCAGCGCATAGAGAGGCACGGCGAGGGCAAGCGCCGCGCCTTCGAAGAACAGGGTCTGGAAGAAGCGTCCGGCAAGGGATCGCGTGGACATGGGAAACTCCGAATGACTCGTGCAAAGGATCTGACAAAGGTCTTGGTGCAGAGGCGAGAGGCGCCCTGACGACCCCAACGGACCGTAGCCAATCCTTAACACGAAACGCGGCAAAGGGACAGATCGCATGGCCGAAGTCGGCGGAAACCGGCACCTGCCCCTGCGAACGGCCTCTAGCGGCCCGAGCGCCGGGTGCGCTGCGCGGCCTTCCGGGCGAGCTTGGCCGCCGAGCGCGCCCCGCCGGCCTGAGGCCCTGCCTCCGGCGCTCCGGGGCGCGGCTTCGTGGGCGCGGCCTTGGGCCCCCGGCCGGTGAAAAGGCGCTTCAGCCTGCTGAAGAAACCGCTCGCGATCATGCTCAATCCTCGAAGAGTTCGCTTTGTCCTGTCACCGGCTCATCCTCGTCCGGTGTTTTCGTGCTGCCCGGCTGCGGGCGGTTGTCGAGCAGACCCGCCGCGCGCAACTCCTTGATCCCCGGCAGATCGCGCGCCGACTCGAGCCCGAAATGGTCGAGGAAACTCTCGGTCACGACGAAGGTCACGGGGCGGCCGGGCGTCATCCGCCTGCGGCCGAAACGGATCCATTCCAGCTCCAGAAGCTGGTCGATGGTGCCCCGGCTCACGGCCACGCCGCGGATCTCCTCGATCTCGGCGCGGGTGACGGGCTGATGATAGGCGACGATGGCCAGCGTCTCGATGGCCGCGCGCGAGAGCTTCTTCTGCTCGACCGTCTCCTTGCGCATGAGAAAGCCCAGATCGGCCGCTGTGCGGAAGGCCCAGGCGTCACCCACGCGCGTCAGCTGCACGCCGCGCCCCTCATAGCGGCGGCGCAGATGGGTCAGCGCCTCGGCCGGGTCGCAGCCATGCGGCAGGCGCGCCTGAAGCTCGGCCACAGTCACCGGATCGGCGGAGGCGAACAGGATCGCCTCGACCATCCGCTCCTGCTCGGCCATCACCGGCGCCTCGAACAGGCTCTTCTCGGGCCTCTCGTTCATGCCCCCTCCCTGCGGCGGATCAGGATCGGCGCGAAGGTCTCGCCCTGCCGCAGCTCGATCTGCCCGCGCTTCGTCATTTCCAGCACGGCGGCGAAATGGGCGGCGGTGGCCGAGCGGCGGCGCATCGGATGGCCGTCCCAGCCCTCGGGCAGGTAGCTCGTGAGTTCGGCCCAGTCGCCGAACCAGCCCAGCATCCCCCGCATCCGGTCGAGCGCCTGCTCCATGGTGAAGACATGGTGGCGGTCCATGACGAAGGGCCGGAACTCGTCCTTAGTGCGGATACGGGCATAGGCCCGCATCAGATCGATCAATGTGGCGGTGTAGGTCACCTTGCGGTGCCGCGTCACATCCTCGGGCAGGCCGCGCGGAAAGAAGTCGCGCCCCTTCTGGTCACGCGCCATCAGCCGGGCGGCGGCATCCCGCATGGCTTCCAGCCGCTCGAGCTGGAAGGCCAGATGCGCGGCGAGTTCCTCGGCCGACGGACCTTCCTCGGTCGGGTCCGGCGGCAGCAGAAGCCGGCTTTTCAGATAGGCGAGCCAGGCTGCCATCACCAGATAATCGGCCGCAAGTTCGATCCGCAACTGCTTGGCGTGATTGACGAAAAGCAGATACTGCTCCGAGAGCTTCAGCACCGAGATCCGCCGCAGGTCGACCTTCTGCGTGCGCGAGAGCGTGAGCAGAAGGTCGAGCGGCCCCTCGAAGCCCTCGACATCCACGATCAGCGCCTCGGCCGCCAGACGGTCCGCGACGCTGAGGACCGAAGTCTCTTCCCAAACGTCAGCCATGCCCATGCCCGCCCAGAAGGACGGAATGTTCGGCCTCGAGCGCCCGGCTGTCAACCGGCTCGGGCGGCCTGCGGCGGGCCAGCGCCGCTGCGGCGCGCTCCAGCGCCCCGGGCCCCATCGCGCCCGCGGCGGCGGCCACGGCCTCCATCTCGGCCAGTTCGCCGTTGCAATGGAGCGCCAGATCGCAGCCGGCCGCGATGGCCGCCCCCGCCCGCGCGCCGATCCCGCCCGAGAGGGCCTGCATCGACAGATCGTCCGTCATGAGAAGGCCGGAAAAGCCGATCTCCTCGCGGATGACGCCGACCATGGGCGCCGAGAGGGTCGCAGGCTGCGCATCATAGGCGGAGAAGACCACATGGCCCGTCATGGCCAAGGGCAGATCCGCAAGCGCCCGGAAGGCCGCGAAGTCGGTGGCGGCCAGCTCCTCGCGGCTGGCGGTCACCGTGGGCAGGTCGTGGTGCGTGTCGGCCGCGGCCCGTCCGTGGCCCGGCAGATGCTTCATCACCGGCAGGACCCCGCCCGCCAGATGCGCCTCGGCCGCCGCGCGGGCAAGCTCCGCCACGCGCGCGGCCTCGTCGGCGAGGCAGCGGTTGGCGAGAAACGGATGGGTCGCCGCGGTGCGGATGTCGGCCACGGGCGCGCAGTTGCCGTCGATGCCCACCGCCCGCAGGTCCTCGGCGATGAGCCGGTAGCGCAGCCAGAGCATCCGGGCGGCCCGGTCTCCGGCGCGCTCCACCGCCTCGAGGGGCGGCAGCCACTCGCGCCAGTACGGCGCGCGGAGACGCTGGACGCGGCCGCCTTCCTGATCGACGAAGACGGGCGCGTCGCGCCCCACGGTGGAACGCATTTCCTGCGTCAGGGCAAGGAGTTGCGCGGGGTCGTCGATGTTGCGTGCGAAGAGGATGAAGCCGAAGGGATCGGCCTCGCGGAAGAACTGCCGCTCGGCATCCGTGAGGACCGGGCCGGAGCAGCCGAAAATCGCGGCCGTCCGGCCCGCCTCGCTCATCTCAGGGCGACCGGGATGCAGGCGGTGTCCTCGGCCAGAAGCGCCGAGCAGAAGCGCCGCGCTTCGCCCTCGTCGGCAAAGCCCGAGGCGCGCAGCCGGTAGAAGGTGCGCCCGCCGCTCTGCGCGGTCTGCACGACGCGGCTCTTTTCGGTCAGGAGCGTGCCGAAGCGGCCGGCGAGCCGGTCCCATTCCCGCCGCGCCGAGGCAGCATCGTCGAAGGCACCGAGCTGCACGAGGCGCGTGCCCGCAGGCAGCGTGGCCGCATCGACCTCGGTCACGGCCGCAGCCGTCACGGCGGCTCCGGCCGCGGCCGGAGCGGCTTCCGCGGTGCGTTGGGCACGGGCGGGCCGCGGCGGCGGCACGGGCGAGCGCGTCACGGCCCCGGGCGGCGGCGGATCGGCCAGCACCTCGTTGGCCTCGGGCTCTGCGGCCTCGGGCTCGACGGTGCCCGCAATGGCCTCGGCCAGCGCGAGCTTCGTGGCGTCAGCGTCGATGGCGGGCAGCTGCTCCTCGGCCACAGCAGAGGCCGACCCCTCATCCTCGATCGGCGCGCTCTCGGGCAGCTCCTCGGTCGTGGCGGCGAGGCTTTCGGTCTCCGACGCCCCCTGTTCGGGCGCGGCCCCCGGCTGCTCGAGTCCCGGCCCGTCCTCGAGCGCGAGCTCGACGGGCTTCGGGGCCAGCACCAGCCGGTCGGGCGGCGGCGAGGCGGTTCCCGCCGCAGCCACGTCATTCACCGCAAGTCCTTGATGGGCTGTGATCTCGCCGCCCGGATCGTCGGGCGCGATCCGCATCGGCCCCTCGATGGCGCGCACCACGGGAATGCCGTTCACGTCGCGCACCGCGAGCTTGTAGCCCCAGACCGCGAGACCGAGGATCAGCGCGATCGACGAGACGCCGCCCGCGATGTTCATCATGCGTTGGACCTTGGCAGGCCGCTGCGGGGCCGAATAGCCCTCGAAATCGTTGAAATCCACGTCCGCCATGCTCTGCCCCACTGCGCGCGGGGCACGCCCCGGCGCTGCTTGCCTGTTATGCCCCGGCGGATGCATATTTTCAGCGCATTTCTTCGACCGGAGTGACGCCCAAGATACCCAAACCCGCGCAAATCACAACGCCCACGGCCCGGGCGAGGGCGATTTTTGCCTGCGAAACCACGGGATCGTCCTGCAGGAAGCGCAATCCGGCCTCGTCATTGCCCCGGTTCCAGAGACCGTGGAGCTCGGAAGCGAGCTCGTGGAGGTAGAAGGCGACCCGGTGCGGCTCGTTGGTGCGGGCCGCGATCTCGACCAGACGCGGCCATTCGGCGAGCTTGGCGATGAGCGCGATCTCGGCCGGATGGTCGAGACGGTCGAGGTCGGCCGTGGCCAGCGTCGCGTCGGACACGTCCATCCCCTGCTCGCGCGCCTTGCGCAGCACCGAATTGATCCGGGCATTGGCATACTGGACGTAGAAGACCGGGTTCTCCTTCGACTGCTCCAGCACCTTGTCGAAGTCGAAGTCCAGCGTCGCGTCGTTCTTCCGGGTCAGCATCACGAAGCGGGTGACGTCGGTGCCCACCTGTTCCACCACGTCGCGCAGCGTGACATAGGTGCCCGCCCGCTTCGACATCTTGAAGGGCTCGCCGTTCTTCCAGAGCTTCACCAGCTGGATCAGCTTGATGTCGAGCGGCACGCGACCCGCGGAGAGCGCCGCGACGGCCGCCTTCATCCGCTTCACATAGCCGCCGTGGTCGGCGCCGAAGATATCGATCAGCTGGTCGAACCCGCGCGTCACCTTGTCGTAGTGATAGGCGATGTCGGGGGCGAAATAGGTCCAGCTGCCGTCCGACTTCTTCACCGGCCGGTCGACGTCGTCGCCATGCGCGGTCGAACGGAAGAGCGTCTGCTCGCGCGGCTCCCAGTCTTCGGGCGTCTTGCCCTTCGGCGGCTCGAGCACGCCCTCGTAGATCAGGTCCATCTCCTTCAGCCGGTCGAGGGCGGCCTCGATCTTGCCGGTGCCGTAGAGCGCCTTCTCGGAGGAATAGACATCCATCTCGACGCCGAGCGCGGCCAGATCCTCGCGGATCATCTGCATCATCATCTCGGTGGCGAACTCGCGCACCTCCTTGAGCCAGTGCTGCTCGCCCTTGTCGAGCAGGCTGTCGCCATATTTGGCCTTCAGCGCCTCGCCCACGGGGATCAGATAGTCGCCGGGATAGAGGCCCTCGCGGATCTCGGGCTCGAGCCCGTGTGCCTCGCGGTAGCGCTCGAAGGCCGACCGCGCCAAGACGTCAACCTGTGCGCCACCGTCGTTGATGTAATATTCCCGCGTCACGTTCCAGCCGGCATAGGCCAGAAGCCGCGCCAGCGCATCGCCCACGACGGCGCCGCGGACATGGCCCACATGCATCGGGCCCGTGGGGTTGGCCGAGACGAATTCCACATTGACCTTCTGGCCCGCGCCGATGGTCGACCGCCCATAGGTGTCCCCCGCCTGCAGGATCGTGGCCACCATGCCCTGCCAGACCGCCGGGCGCAGCCGGAGGTTGAGAAAGCCCGGCCCCGCCACCTCGGCCGAGGAGATGCGCGGGTCGGCCGCGAGCCGGGTGGCCAGCGCCTCCGCAATGGCACGCGGCGGCTTGCCGGACGGTTTGGCGAGCACCATCGCCGCGTTGGTGGACATGTCGCCGTGGGCCGGATCGCGCGGCGGCTCGACCGCAACGGCGGAGAGGTCGAGCCCGGCGGGCAGATCGCCCGCCTCCGTCATGGCGCCCAGTTCGGCGGTCACGAGAGTGCGGATTTCGGTGAAGAGGTTCATTCGGGGCATGTCCTGATTGTTGCCCCGGCTTTGCCAGAGGCGGGCGCACAGGTCAATGCCGCCCGCCCCCGCAGCCTAGTTGCGCTCGGCGCGCCAGTCCTCGAGCGCGGCATTGGCCTCGGGCGCCGCGGCCGGCGAGGCGGGCAGCGCCGCGGGACCGACCGGCCGGGCGCGGAAATAGTGGGCCTCGCGCGAGCCGAAGTAGAAGCCCACGATGGCCGCGAGCAGCCACCAGAGCGGATCGGGCACCAGCGCCAGCCCCGACATCCGCCGCCCGAAGCTCTCGGGATCGACCATGGCGAAGATGAAGAGCGCGAGCGTGCCGAAGGCCAGCATCGGCCGCGGCAGCCGGTTCACCCCGTTGACGAAACGGTCGAACCAGCCGTTGCCCGGATTGGCGAATTCCTCGGAATATTGCTGGAGCGCCTCGCCCTGCACCTCGGCCGAGAGTTCGAGTGCGCGCGTGGCATTGGGGCGGAACACTTCGGCCACCTCCCTGACGGCGGCCCCCACGCTCGCCACGCCGCCGCTGCCCGCGATGAGACGTCCCATCAGGCCCATGCCGCTGTCCTTTCGCGATGCTGCGCCTCGGTCAGCCGGTAGCGGGGCGCCATGAACTCCTCGGCCCGCACGATCCAGCCGCCCTTTCCGCCGTCCTTCCTTCGCGCGTATTTGCGCGAGGCGGGACGGCTGTCGGCCAGCGCGTAATACCAGTTGCGCCGCGCGATGGCATAGGCATCGGCGAGATGCGTCGGGGCGGCCTCGATCGCGGCCTGCGCCTGCCGGATGGTCTGCGGCCCCACGATCCCGTCGGCCGTGCAGGCAAATCCCATGTCGGCGAGGAGCTTCTGCAGGAGGCGCACCGCAGTGGACCCTGCGTTGACATACATGTCGAAGACGCCGGGCTGGAGCGGCTCGGGCAGGTTGCCGAGGCCGGGACGGCGGAAGTAATGCTCGATGAAGATGGCCTCGGCCTGGGCGTGGGTCAGCGCACGCACATCCTCCACCTGAACCTTTCCGTCGCCGGTCGTGTCGAAGCCCAGGCGGCGGAGGGTGGCGAGCGTCACCCCGCGGTTGGTTGCGCCCCCCGGATCGTCGGGATCCTCGACGAACCCGCCCTCGCGGGCAACGATCTGCCGGGCGATATCCTGAATGCTCTGCATCTCTCCCCCTTCGGTTGAAGGAGGACAGGCTGGCCTCGGCCGCTCACCTGCGGGTTAAGCGGGCGCGCGGTCTGCCGGGGACGGACGGGGGCGCTGCCCCCGCACCCTCGGGATATTTGAGCCAGAATGAAAGCGGAGACGTGTGGCTTTCAGCCCTGGGGCTGGTCCTCGGTGTGCTGGAAAACGCCCTGTTCCTTCAGCGCGTCCACCACCTCTTTCGGCATGTAGGTCTCGTCATGCTTGGCCAGGATCTCGGACGCCTCGAAGACGCCGCCCACGAGGCGGCCAGTGCCGACCATGCCTGCATCCTCGGCGAAGAGATCGGGCAAGACGCCGGTGAAGCTGACCGGGACGGTCGCGTTCGTGTCGGTGACGCGGAAGGTGACGGTCTCGCCCTGCCCCCGCACGAGGCTGCCCTTCTCGACGAGGCCGCCGATGCGAAAGACCTCGGTCTCGGGCGGCGGCGCCTCGACCACCTGGGTGGGCGAGCGGAAGAAGTTGATCCCGTCGCGCATCGCGTAGCCGATGAGCGCTGTGGACCCCGCCAGCGCCACGAAGGCCAGCGCGATGATCTGGATGCGGCGTTTCTTCTTCAGGCCCTTCATGTCACCCTCATGGCAGTTCGGCTCAGGGGAAGACCGGCGCGAGCCGGAGGCCCTCTGCCTCGTCCAGCCCCAGCATCAGGTTCGCATTCTGGATCGCCTGCCCCGAGGAGCCCTTGCACAGGTTGTCCAGCACCGCCACCACCATGGCGCAGCCGGGCACCCTGTCCCCAATCACGCCGATATGGACGTAGTTGGACCCCCGGATGTCGCGTGTCGAGGGGAGCGCGCCAAAAGGTAGCACCTCAAGGAACGTTTCCGTGAGATAGCGCTCGGCGAGCGCCCGGTGCACCGCCTGCGGGTCGCCCTTCACATAGACATTGGCAAGGATGCCGCGGTTCATCGGCGTGAGATGCGGCGTGAAGCGGACCTGCACCGGCCGGCCGGCGATCTTCGAGAATTCCTGGTCGAACTCGCCCAGATGGCGATGTCTGCCGCCGGCGGAATAGGCATGCGTGCCCTCGGAGAGCTCGGCATGCAGCAGGTTCTCCTTGAGGCTCCGCCCCGCGCCGGAGACCCCCGCCTTGAGATCGATCAGGATATCGTCGAGATCGATCACGCCCGCCTCGATCAGGGGCCGGATCGCATATTGCCCCGTCGCCGCATTGCAGCCGGTGCCCGCCACGAGGCGCGCGCCGCGGATCTCGTCGCGGTAGAATTCGGTCAGTCCGTAGACCGCCTCCTTCTGCAGCTCGGGCGCCGCATGGGGCTTGCCGTACCAGGTCTCGTAGGCCGCGGGGTCGCGCAGACGGAAGTCGGCCGAGAGGTCCACGACCTTCAGATCGCGCGGGAGGTCGGCGATCACGGCTTGAGACGTGGCATGAGGAAGGGCGCAGAAGGCCAGGTCCACGCTCGAGAAATCGATCTCTTCGATCTTCTGGAGCCGCGGCAGGTCGAGATGGCGGAGGAAGGGAAACACCTCGGACATCGCCATGCCCGCCTTGCGGTCGCCCGAAAGCGCCACGATCCGCATCGCGGGATGAGTGGCGATCAGGCGGACCAGCTCGGCCCCGGTATAGCCCGAAGCCCCGAGGATGGCGATGTTCTGAACCATATGTCTCTTTTCCGTTTCTGTCGCTCAGGCCGCCTCGAAGGTGATCCGCCGGCGGAGGAACTGCGTGGCCTTGTTGGAGACCGAGCGCGGTTCGCCCGTGGTCAGGAACTTCGACTCGGTCCCCGCGCCCGCGAACTCCGGCTTGCGCGCCAGATAATCCGCCAGGCTCTCGGCCACAAGGTTGGCCTGGCTGTAGACCGAGACTTCGGGCCCCAGAGCTTCCTGAAAGATCGGCTCCATCAGCGGATAATGGGTGCAGCCGAGGATCGCCGCCTGCGGATGCGGCATCCGCCGCTTCAGCGCCTCGACATGGCTGCGCACCAGCGCCTCGGCGAGGATCTCGTCGCCCTGCTCGATGGCATCCACCACGCCGCCGCAGGGCTGCGCCTCAACATCGACGCCGATGGCCCGGAAGGCCAGTTCGCGCTGGAAGGCGCGGCTGGCCACCGTGGCGGGCGTGGCGAACAGCGCCACATGTTTCACCGCCACCTCGCGCGGGGGGCTGTTGTCGCCCCACTGCCGCTCGGTCAGCGCCTCGATCAGCGGCACGAAGACGCCGAGCACGCGCTTGTCTTTCGGGATCCAGGTCTCCTGCATCCGCTTCAGCGCCGCCGCCGAGGCGGTGTTGCAGGCGAGGATGACCAGATCGCAGCCCTCGGCCCAGAGCCGTTCGGTCGCGGCGCAGGTCAGGTGGAAGATATCGTCGGCGTCGCGCACGCCGTAGGGCGCGTGGGCATTGTCGCCGAAATAGACGAAGGGCACCTCCGGCAGGCGCCGCTGCACCGCATCGAGAACCGTGAGGCCACCGAGCCCCGAGTCGAACACACCAACCGCCATGCCTGCCCCCGCCCCTCAGGACTTTTCTGTGCCGCCAGCATAGGATCATGCCGCAGCGGACGGAAGCGCCTTGCGGCGCTTCTGCGACCTATTCCTCAGGCCGTCCCCCGCGCGGGATGGCGGCCGCGCGGGAGGGCTCATTCGGCGGCCATCGGCACCGGGGCGCCGCCCGCCCGGATCGCAGCCAGAAGCGCCTCGCGCCGGAGCGCAGCCGTGGTGGCATTGGCCTCCTTCACCGGCCCGTAGCCCCGGATCGAGAGCGGCAGGCGCGCCAGCTCCCGGCCGAGCTCCATCGTTTCGGGGCGGAGCTGCGGCAGGAACTCCGCCATGTCGTCCTCGAATTCCGCGATGAGGCGCCGCTCGAGCTGGCGCTCGGGGTTGCGGGCGAACGGATCGAGCGCCGTGCCGCGCAGCGGCTTCAGGGCCGCGAGCAGGCGGAAGGCAGGCAGCATCCAGCGGCCGAAAGCGCGTTTCTTCGGCCGCTCCTCGCCCTTGCCGGCGAGGAAGGGCGGCGCAAGATGGAAGGTCGGACGGAAGTCGCCGTCGAACTCGGCCTTCGCGCGTTCCAACGTGTCGAGATGCAGCCGCGCGACCTCGTATTCGTCCTTGTAGGCGAGAAGCTGGTAGTAGCCGCGCGCCACATCCTCGCGGATCTCGGGCGGAGCGCTGTCGACGAGGGTGCGGAAGCGCCGGGCGAGCCTGCGCGACTGGTAACCCACCAGCCGCTCGGCACGATAGGCGACCGGATCGACCGGCGCGGGCGGTTCGGGCAGGAGGATGCGGTCCGCCTCGGCGGGATGCAGCACCGCCCAGCGGCCGAGCGTGAAGGCGCGGGCATTCTGCGCCACGGCCGCGCCGTTCAACTCGATGGCGCGCTGGATCGCCTCGGCCGAGAGCGGGATCAGCCCCCGCTGCCAGGCCGCGCCGAAGACCATCATGTTCGAGTAGATCGAATCTCCCATCAGGATGCGGGCGAGCTCGGTGGCGTCGAGGAAGGCCACCCGATCCTGAAGCCGCGCCTGAAGAGAGACCTGCAACCTGTCTGACGGCACACGGAAATCCGTGTTTCGCGTGAACTCGCCCGTGACGATGTCATGACTGTTGACGACCGCGCCCGTCCGGCCCTGGGACATGAGGCCCAGGGTCTTGGCCCCCGCCGTCACCACGAGGTCGCCGCCGATCACGCCGTCGGCCTCGCCCACGGCCACGCGGATCGCGCTGATGTCCGAGGGCTTCTCGGCGATGCGGCAATGGATCTGCACCGCGCCGCCCTTCTGGGCGAGCCCCGCCATCTCCATCATGGCCGCCCCGCGGCCGTCGAGATGGGCCGCCATCGACAGGATCGCCCCCACCGTCACCACGCCCGTGCCACCGACGCCCGTCACGAGCAGGTTGTAGCTGCCGCGGATCGCGGGCAGGTCCGGCTCCGGCAGGTCGGGAAGCTCGATCTCGGCGGTCGCGGCCTTCTTCGGCTTCGCGCCCTCCAGCGTCACGAAGGAGGGGCAGAAGCCCTCGAGGCAGGAGAAGTCCTTGTTGCAGGAGGACTGGTCGATGGCGCGCTTGCGGCCGAGCTCGGTCTCGACCGGCACGATCGAGACGCAGTTCGACTGCACCCCGCAATCGCCGCATCCCTCGCAGACCTCGGTGTTGATGAAGACCCGCTTGTCGATGTCGGGGAAGGTTCCGCGCTTGCGCCGCCGCCGTTTCTCGGCTGCGCAGGTCTGGATATAGACGATGGCCGAGACGCCCTCGACCGTCGCAAAGTCGCGCTGGACGGCCATCATCTCGGCGCGCTCGTGGATCTCGATGCCCGAGGGGAAGCGCGAAAGGTCGACCTCCTCCTTCGCGTCATGGACGACCGCGATGCGCTTCACGCCCATCGCCTGGATCTCACGCACGATCCGGTCGGCGCTGAGGCCGCCCTCGTTCGTCTGCCCGCCGGTCATGGCCACGGCATCGTTGAAGAGGATCTTGTAGGTGATCGTGGTGCCCGCGGCGAGCGCCGCCCGGATTGCCTGAACGCCCGAGTGGTTGTAGGTGCCGTCGCCGAGATTCTGGAACACATGCGGGCGTTTGGAGAATGGAGCTTCACCGATCCAGTTGGCGCCCTCACCGCCCATCTGGGTGAAGCCGACCGTGTCGCGGTCCATCCACTGCACCATGTAGTGGCAGCCGATCCCGGCATAGGCGCGGCTGCCCTCGGGCAGCCGGGTCGAGCTGTTGTGCGGGCAGCCCGAGCAGAAATAGGGCAGCCGGGCCGCGAGATCCTGCGCATTGTCCGCCCGCCGTGCCTCGGCCAGCTGTGCAAGGCCCGCCTTCACCCGGTCGGTGCCCCTGCCCTCCTCGATCAGGATCTTTCCGATCTTCTCTGCGATTCCAATGGGATCGAGGGCATATCTCGTGGGAAACAGCTCCTCGCCGCGGTCGTTCTGCCAGCCGTAGATGCGCCGGCCACGACGGTCGTTGAAGATCGCCTCCTTGGCCTGCACCTCGATCAGCTTGCGCTTCTCCTCGACGCAGACGATGAGATCGAGACCCTCGGCCCAGTCGCGGAAGCCGCGGAAATCCATGGGCCAGACCTGTCCCACCTTGTAGGTGGTGATGCCGAGACGCTCGGCCTCGGCCTCGCCCACGCCCAGAAGCGAGAGCGCATGGACGAGGTCGAGCCAGCTCTTGCCCGCCGAGACGAAGCCGATCTTCGCCCCCGGCCTGCCCCAGACCCGACGGTCCATCCCGTTCGCATGGCTGAAGGCCTCGGCCGCGAAGCGCTTGTGGTCGATCATCCGCGCTTCCTGGGCGACCGGCGTGTCGACGAGGCGGATGTTGAGCCCGCCCTCCGGCATCCGGAACTCCGGGCGGACGAACTGCATCCGGTCGGGTCGCCCGTCCACCACGGCGGTGGCCTCGACCGTGTCCTTCATGGTCTTCAGCCCGACCCAGACGCCCGCGAAGCGCGAAAGCGCCCAGCCATAGAGCCCGTAATCGAGAATCTCCTGCACGCCCGCGGGCGACAGGACCGGAATATAGGCATCGACCATCGCCCAGTCGGACTGGTGGAGCGTGGTCGAGCTTTCGCCAGTGTGATCGTCGCCCATGGCCATCAGCACGCCGCCCCAGGGCGAGGTGCCCGCCATGTTGGCATGCCGCATCACGTCGCCGGTGCGGTCCACCCCCGGCCCCTTGCCGTACCAGAGGGCGAAGACGCCGTCGAAGCGCCCCTCGCCGCGCAGCTCCGCCTGCTGGCTGCCCCAGACGGCGGTGGCGGCCAGATCCTCGTTCAGCCCCGGCTGGAACAGGATGTCGGCGGCCTTGAGATCCTTCTCGGCACGGGCCATGGTGAGATCCACGGCGCCCAGCGGCGAGCCGCGGTAGCCCGTCACATAGCCTGCGGTGTTCCTCCCCTCGGCCCGGTCGCGCGCCTTCTGCATCAGCATCAGCCGCACCATCGCCTGCGTCCCGTTCAGAAGCACCGGCGATTTCGAAAGGTCGGTGCGGTCCGACAGCTTCACATCCTGCCTGCTCATAGGTCTCCTCCCAGTGCCTTTGAACAGGATCCATTTTAGGTCAAAATGGCTGACCTACAAAGTCCTTTCCGAGCCATGTTTCCATTGCAACCCGGTTATGCAATCCGGTAGGGATCGTTGCGCAGAAGCCGCCTCCCGCGGCGGGAGTGTTGCGACATGGACTGGGACAAGCTCAGAATCTTCCACGCGGTGGCCGACGCGGGCAGCCTGACCCATGCCGGTGACACGCTCCACCTCTCGCAGTCGGCGGTCAGCCGCCAGATCCGGGCCCTGGAAGAGAGCCTGAACGTGACCCTCTTCCACCGTCACGCGCGGGGACTGATTCTCACCGAACAGGGGGAGCTCCTGTTCGAGGCCACCAACCAGATGGTCAAGCGACTGGAAGCCGCAGCCGCGCGGATCCGCGACAGCGAGGACGAGGTCTTCGGCGAGCTCAGGGTCACCACGACCACCGGCTTCGGCACGCTCTGGCTCGCGCCGCGTCTGGTGGGGCTCTACAAGAAATATCCCGCCCTGAAGATCGACCTCATGCTCGAGGAGCGCGTGCTCGACCTGCCCATGCGCGAGGCGGACGTGGCGATCCGCATGAAGGAGCCGAGCCAGGCCGACCTGATCCGCAAGCGCCTCATGTCGATCCGGATGCGCCTCTATGCCTCGCCCACCTATGCGGCCGAGCACGGGATGCCCGAGAAGATGGAGGATTTCGCGCAGCACCGGTTGATCTGCCAGCTTCCCGGAGCGCCTCAGGTGGCGGCCGGCGCGGCCCTCGTGCAGGAGCTGATGTCCAACGACATCCCCTCGATGCTCACGGTTAACAACTATTTCGGCGTCCTTCAGGCGGTGCTGAACAATCTCGGGATCGGCGTCATGCCGGACTATCTGGCCGTGGCCTTCCCCCAGCTCATACGCGTCCTGCCGGACATCGAGTCGAACGACGTGCCGGTGTTCCTCGCCTACCCCGAGGAACTGCGCCATTCGAAGCGCGTGGCGGCCTTCCGCGAGTTCGTGATGGAAGAGATCTCGCTCTACCGGAAGCAGCAGCAGACCTGAGGAGGAGGCCCGGCATGTCCGGGCCTCTTGCCTTTTCGGGCTAAGCCCCCGGTTCGGAAGAGAAAAGATGCGTCCGCGGGTAAGGTATGCGCATAGCGCATGGCGGCCATGTCGCTGCGGCAGCATCATGACGCTTGAATGCGGAAAGTCGCAGCCCTAAATCGCCACTCGAAGCGGGTGATCGAGAGGGTTCTCTCGTCCGCTTCATACCTCCCTGTTGGACTTGGGCCGAGCTTCTGCTCGGCCTTTTTTTTGCTTTTCGAGAAGATTTTCGCGGACGCCCAGTCCTTGGGCCGAAACGACCCGCCGATGCCGCAGGGGGCGGCGGAATGCAAAGAGCGCGGCGAAAATCTTCGGCCGGGGCGCGGTGCGCCTCCTTCCCCTGATGGCCGTTCCGTCCTATGAGGCGCCAGACCCCCAACCTCTGCCCGCGGAGAGATGCGCCATGACCGAGCCCGAAATCACCCCCGAGCTGATCGCGGCCCACGGCCTGAAGCCCGACGAATACCAGCGGATCCTCGAGATCATCGGACGCGCGCCCACCTTCACCGAACTCGGCATCTTCTCGGCCATGTGGAACGAGCACTGCTCCTACAAGTCGTCGAAGAAATGGCTGCGCACGCTGCCCACCACCGGCCCGCAGGTGATCTGCGGCCCGGGCGAGAATGCAGGCGTGGTCGACATCGGCGACGGTCAGGCAGTCATCTTCAAGATGGAGAGCCACAACCACCCCTCCTACATCGAGCCCTATCAGGGGGCGGCGACCGGGGTCGGCGGCATCCTGCGCGACGTCTTCACCATGGGCGCGCGCCCCATCGCCGCGATGAACGCGCTCAGCTTCGGGGTGCCGGACCATCCCAAGACCGCCCATATCGTGAAGGGCGTGGTCGAGGGCATCGGCGGCTACGGCAACGCCTTCGGCGTGCCGACCGTGGGCGGCGAGGTCCGCTTCCACCGCGCCTATAACGGCAACTGCCTCGTGAACGCCTTCGCAGCCGGCCTCGCGGATGCCGACAGGATCTTCTACTCGGCCGCCTCGGGCGTGGGGATGCCGGTGGTCTATCTCGGCGCCAAGACCGGGCGGGACGGCGTGGGCGGCGCCACCATGGCCTCGGCCGAGTTCGACGACACGATCGAGGAGAAGCGCCCGACCGTGCAGGTCGGCGACCCCTTCACCGAGAAACGCCTGCTGGAAGCCTGCCTCGAGCTGATGGCCTCGGATTCGGTCATCTCGATCCAGGACATGGGCGCCGCAGGCCTCACCTGCTCGGCGGTCGAGATGGGCGACAAGGGCGACCTCGGCATCCGGCTGCAACTCGACGCCGTGCCGCAGCGCGAAGCCAACATGACCGCCTACGAGATGATGCTCAGCGAAAGCCAGGAGCGGATGCTCATGGTGCTGAAGCCCGAGAAGGAGGCCGTGGCCCGCGCGATCTTCGAGAAGTGGGATCTCGACTTCGCCATCGTCGGCGAGACCATCCCCGAGGACCGCTTCCTGATCCTGCACGGCAACGAGGTGAAGGCCGACCTGCCGCTGAAGGCGCTCTCGGGCACTGCGCCGGAATATGACCGGCCCTGGATCGAGACGCCCGCCGCGGCGCCGCTGGGCACCGTGCCCGAGGTCGATCCGATCGAGGGGCTGAAGGCGCTGATCGGCTCGCCCTCCTATGCCCACAAGGCCTGGGTCTGGGAGCAGTACGACAGTCAGGTGATGGCCGACACGGTGCGCGCCCCGGGCCTCGACGCGGGCGTCGTGCGCGTCCATGGCACCCCGAAGGCGCTGGCCTTCACCTCCGACGTGACCCCGCGCTACGTGAAGGCCAACCCCTTCGAGGGCGGCAAACAGGCCGTGGCCGAGGCTTACCGCAACCTCACGGCCGTGGGCGCGAAGCCGCTCGCCACCACCGACAACATGAACTTCGGCAACCCCGAGAAGCCCGAGATCATGGGCCAGTTCGTGGGCGCCATCAAAGGCATCGGCGCGGCGGTCGCGGCGCTCGACATGCCGATCGTCTCGGGCAACGTCTCGCTCTACAACGAGACCGACGGCGTGGGGATCCTGCCCACTCCCACCATCGGCGCGGTGGGCCTCCTGACCTCGCTCGACGAGCTGATCGCGGGCGAGCCCGAAGAGGGCGATCTGGCGCTGGTGATCGGCACGACGGCAGGCCATCTCGGACAGTCGGCGCTTCTGGCCGAGATGTTCGGCCGGGAAGAGGGCGACGCGCCCCCGGTCGATCTCGAGGCCGAGAAACGCCATGGCGAGTTCCTCCGCGCGAACCGCAAGCTCGTGCGCGCGGCGGCCGACCTCTCGGATGGCGGTCTCGCGCTCGCGGCCTTCGAGATGGCCGAAGCCGCGGGGCTGGGCCTCACCCTGACGCCCAGCGGCACGGCCGCGCTCTTCGGCGAGGATCAGGCGCGCTATCTCGTGGCCTGCGCGCCGGACCGGGCCGAGGCACTGCAGGCCGCGGCCGAGGCCGCGGGCGTGCCCCTGCAGGAGGTGGGCAGGTTCGGCGGCGTGGCGGTGACGCTTGCGGGCGCTTCGGCCCCGCTCGCGGACCTCTCGCGCCTCTACCGCCGGGCCTTCGCCGAGGCCATCGGCGGCTGATCCTCCGCGGGCGGGGCGACGCGCCCTGCCCGCACCCCTGCGGCGGCACGCGCGCCCCGCACGGCATGCCTCGCCCGCCGGATCTCGACGAAGACGCCCGGAAGCGGCGACCGGATGCTTCCCCGCGCCCGCCCGACCTTGCGCTGCCGCAAGCCTCGCTGCCGCCCCCGCTTGCGCGGCCCGGACGCCCGTCATACATCTGGACCCAGAGTGACCGCACAGGAACGCCCCGCATGGCCATGGAAGCCCAGGACATCGAAGACCTCATCCGCGCCCGTTTCCCGGAGGCGAAGATCACCATCACCGACCTTGCGGGCGACGGGAACCACTGGGCGGCCGAGGTGATCGACGAGAGCTTCCGCGGGCTGAACCGGGTTCAGGCGCAACGCATGGTCTATGCGTCGCTCAAGGGCAAGATGGACGGCGCGCATGGCGAACTCCACGCTCTCGCGCTGACCACCAAGGTGCCCGACTGATCCAGACCCTCCCCACGACCTCCGCGCTAGCGCGGCACAACCACGAGGACGATCCGCACATGACCACCACCGTCGAAGAACAGATCCGTGACATGGTCACCACGAACGACGTGGTGCTGTTCATGAAGGGCACCAAGTCCATGCCGCAATGCGGCTTCTCGAGCCGCGTGGCGGGCGTGCTCAACTACATGCAGGTCGCCTACAAGGACGTGAACGTGCTCGAGGACGCCGACGTCCGTCAGGGGATCAAGGATTTCTCCGACTGGCCGACGATCCCGCAGCTCTACGTCAAGGGCGAGTTCGTGGGCGGCTGCGACATCATCACCGAGATGACGCTCTCGGGCGAGCTCGACCAGCTCTTCGAGGCCAAGGGCGTGAGCTACGACAAGACCGCGGCCGACAAGATCCGCGAAGCCAACGCCTGATCCGGCACCGGGCGCGCTCTCGCGGCGCGCCCCGCTCCCCCGGCCCGCGACGCGCGCGCCCGCCCACGTCAGCCCCCTCCTGCGCACAGCCGCGGAACCGCCTCTCCGACGGCAAGGCCCGGATGACGGGCAGAAGAGACCACGCCCGCGCGGCCCCCTCCGTCTTTCATTCTGGCACAAATATCCTCGGGGGGAGCCGCCCCAAGGGCGGCCGGGGGGCAGACAGCCCCCCGCTCCCCGTCCGGCTCCGGGCTCTCCGTCAGGCCCGCGCCCGTTCCTCGACCCGCTCGGCCATGGCCTCGGCCCGTGCAGCGAGTTCGGCCAGCGCCTCTTTCACCCCCGCAGGGATCACCGGCACCTCGATCCGCTCCGGCTCGGGCGCGGGGCGTGCCTCGAGCTCGGCCAGCTGCGCGCGGAGCCGCCGCAGCTCCTCGTCGGCGCCGGCCATCCGGTCGGCCAGCATCAGCCCCGCCATCAGGAGCATCCGCGAGTCGGTCATCCGCCCCATCTGCTCGACCACGGGCATGGCCTCGGCATCGAGCATCGCGGCGGCGCTGTGCAGGAACTCCTCTTCGCCCGGCTGACAGGCCACTTCGAAGCTCTTTCCGCCGATGGTGATGGACAGTTCAGGCATCCGTGCGGCCCTCCGAGATCAGGGGTTCCAGCGCCGAGAGGACCTCCTCCACCTCGGCGGCTTCCGTCGCGCGCGCCGCGCGCAGCGCCTCGAGTTCGACCACCATCGAGCGGTTGACGAGCTCGGAATCCGCCACGCCTTCGGCCGTCGCCTCGCGCAGGCTCCGCAGCGCCTCGCGCAGCTGGCCGGTCGTCTTCTTCATGCGCTGAAGCTCCATGCCCTGAGCGTCGAGCTGCCGCGTCAGCGCCTCGACCTGCTCCTCAAGCTGGGCGATCTTCACGCCCTCGCGCTCCTTCACGGCCTTCAGCCGTTCGGAGAGCTGCGCATTGACCATCCGCTCCTCGTCGAGCTCGGCCTGAAGCGGATTTTCCGCGGGCATCACCGGGATCGCGTCGATCCCGGCGCCGATCCGTTCCAGAGCGGCCGTGAGGCGGCGCTCGAGTTCCACCATCTCCTGCATGGGTCTGCCTTTCCGTTCCGTTGCCGCCGGGCCGTCCGCAATTCCGCTTGCACTGAACCACGGCGGCACGTTGTCGCGCGAATCGTCTCCGCCCGGCGCTTTTCCCCGATCTTATCGCCGGTTGCCGACCGATGCGCCCCCCTTTGGCATGAGAAACTTGCCCGCGCGCTTGATCTTGCCGGTCGGGCTGGTATGCAGCCCAGAAGCCGGGCGCGCAAGAAATCGCACCCCGGGGGGATCCAAGTCGGAGACATGCCGTGGACATACAGAGCCTGCGCGAGCAGCATCCCGATCACTGGAAGAAGGCCTGCGCCATCCGCGCGCTGACGCTCGACGCCGTGGCAGCCGCCAATTCCGGTCACTCCGGCATGCCCATGGGCATGGCCGACGTGGCCACCGTGCTCTACGAGAAGCACATGGTGTTCGACGCCCGGTCCCCCGACTGGCCGAACCGCGACCGGTTCGTGCTGTCGGCCGGCCACGGCTCCATGCTGGTCTATGCGCTCCTGCATCTCACGGGCGATCCCGAATTCCCGATCGAGCAGATCCGCAACTTCCGCCAGTGGGGATCGAAGACCGCGGGCCACCCCGAGAACTTCCTTGCCAAGGGCATCGAGACCACCACCGGCCCGCTCGGCCAGGGGCTCGCGATGTCCGTGGGCCTCGCCATGGCCGAAGAGTCGCTCCGCGCCCGCTGGGGCGCGAAGATCATCGACCATTACACCTACTGCATCGCCGGTGACGGCTGCCTGATGGAGGGCGTGAGCCAGGAGGCCATCGGCCTCGCCGGCCGCCACGAGCTCTCGCATCTCATCGTGATGTGGGACAACAACGGCATCACCATCGACGGCAAGGTCTCGCTGTCGGACCGCACCGACCAGAAGGCGCGCTTCGCCGCCGCGGGCTGGGACGTGTTCGAATGCGACGGCCACGATCCGGCCGACATCGACCGCGCCCTGACCGAGGCGAAGGCCTCCAAGGGCCCGGCCTTCATCGCCTGCACCACCCATATCGCGCTCGGATCCTCGGCGCAGGACACGTCGAAGGGCCATGGCGCGCTGACCGATGCCAAGCTCATCGCCGACACCAAGGCCGCCTACGGCTGGACCTCCGCTGCCTTCGAGATCCCGGCCGACGTCAAGACAGCCTGGGAAGCCATCGGCGCCCGCGGCGCCGAGGCCCGCAAGGCCTGGGACGAGCGTCTGGCGGCCCTCTCGGACGGCAAGCGCGCCCTCTTCCAGCAACAGTTCTCCTGCGAGCCGCCGAAGAAGCTCGCCTCCGCCATCCGCGCGGTGAAGAAGGACGCGGTCGAGAAGATGCCGAAGGTCGCGACCCGCCGCGCCTCGGAGATGGTGCTCGAGGCCGTGAACCCGGTCATGCCCGAGACCATCGGCGGCTCGGCCGACCTCACCGGCTCGAACAACACCAAGACCGCCGATCTCGGCGTCTTCGATCCGATCAACCGCAAGGGCCGCTACGTCTATTACGGCATCCGCGAGCACGGGATGGCCGCGGCCATGAACGGCATGGCGCTGCACGGCGGCCTCCGGCCCTACGGCGGCACCTTCATGTGCTTCGCCGATTACTGCCGCCCGGCGATCCGGCTCTCGGCGCTGATGCACATGCCGGTGGTCTATGTCTTCACCCACGATTCCATCGGTCTGGGCGAAGACGGCCCGACGCACCAGCCGGTCGAACATCTGGCCATGCTGCGCGCCACGCCGAACATGATGGTGTTCCGCCCGGCCGATCTCGTCGAGACCGCCGAGGCCTGGGAGATCGCGCTCGGCGCCAAGGCCACGCCCTCGGTGCTGGCGCTCTCGCGGCAGAACCTGCCCGCGGTGCGCAAGAACCACACCAACAAGAACCTCGTGGCGCAGGGCGGCTACGTCCTCGAAGAGGCCACGGGCAAGCGTCAGGTCATCCTGATCGCCTCGGGCTCGGAGGTCGAGGTCGCGCTGAAGGCCCGCGAGGCGCTCGAGGCCGACGGCATCGGCACCCGCGTCGTCTCGATGCCCTGCATGGAGCTTTTCGCGCAGCAGGACGAGGCCTACCGCCGCAAGGTCCTGCCCGCGGGCGCGGTCCGCATCGCCATCGAGGCGGGTGTGCGCATGGGCTGGGACCGCTGGCTCCTGGGCGAGCGCGGCCGCGAAGGCAAGGACGGCTTCATCGGCATGACCGGCTTCGGCGCCTCGGCCCCGGCCGAACGGCTGTTCCAGGAGTTCGGCATCACCTCCGAGGCGACCGTGGCCAAGGCCAAAGCCCTTCTGGGCTGAACCGGCCCCAAGACAGCGAAAGGCCGCGCCCGAGGCGCGGCCTTCTTTCTTGGTGCCTCCGCCACCGGGGCTCAGTCCTTCCACTGGGGCTCGTCGGCCCGGTGCGGATAGGTGGTCTCCTCGCCCTGATCGGTCAGGGTCGGAAATTCTCCCTGGTTCTCGATCGCTTCCAGCGGCTCGCCCTCCGGCTCGGGCTCATCGGCCGGATGGGTGGCGGCGTGCGGATTCTCCTCGATGGCGAGCAGTTCTCGCGCCTGATCCCGGAAGTTCTCATGACCGCTCTCGGGGCGGCCCTGCTCTTCCCACAAGAGCCGGGCGCGATCGTCGATCCGGCGCTCCCAGGCTTCGAATTCCTCACGGTTCATCGGCAACTCCTGTCTGTTGCCGGAGAAACTTCTACCGCCCCGAGGATGTTCCGGGCCGGAGCCGCGCCACGAGGCCCCAGAGCGGCAGGAGGATCCAGTTGGCGACGGGGATCAGGGCAAGTCCCAGAGCCAGCCCAAGGATACCGTCGAAGAAAGCGGTGGTGGCCCATTCGACCGCGCCGCGGGCCTGCCCCACGGCATCGGCCGCGGCCACCGCGATGTCGTGGATATGGTGGTGCAGCCAGCCGAATCCCAGCTCATAAAGCCCATGGACCACGATGGCGCCGCCCACCCAGATCATCGCCGCGGTGCCCACGATGGTCAGGAGCTTGAGGAACCACGGCATCCCGTGGACGATGCCGCGCCCGAGGGCGCGCGTGGCGGCGAGCCTGCCGCGCAGGCTCATGAAGACGCCCAGATCGTCCGCCTTCACGATCATCGCCACGCCGCCGTAGACCAGCACCGTGATGCCCACCCCGGCCGCGGCGAGCGACGCCGCCTTCATCGCGATGCCCGACGGCGGCAGCGCCGCAAGGACGATGGTCATGATCTCGGCCGAGAGAATGAAGTCGGTCTTGATCGCCCCCGCCACCTTCTGCTCCTCGAGATGCGCCGGATCGGCGCCCGACACGTCCGCGGTCTCGTGGGGACCGCCGAAGAGATGGGCCACCTTCTCCGCCCCCTCGAAGCAGAGATAGGCCCCGCCGAGCATGAGGAGCGGCGAGATCAGCCACGGCGCGAAGGTCGAGAGCAGCAGCGCCGCGGGCAGCAGGAGGACGAGCTTGTTGAAGATGGAGCCCTTGGCGATGCGCCAGACGATCGGAACCTCGCGCGAGGCATCGAAGCCCTGCACATATTTGGGCGTCACCGCCGCATCGTCGATCACCGCCCCCGCGGCCTTGGCCCCGGCCTTGGCGGCCTGACCGATCACATCGTCCACCGAGGCCGCCGCGACCTTCGCAATCGAGGCCACATCGTCCAGCAAGGCCAGCAAGCCGCTCATGTCCCGTTCCTTCGCCCATTCCAGCCAGAACCTTCTGGCAGAAGCCGCGTTCCGCAGAAAGTGTCTCCCGCAGTCCAACCCGGCGGCCGGCGGCGCGTCCGGCCCGTGGCGCAGCGGCCCATCCTCGCCGCCCTTCCTTAACCGCGCGTTTCGACGGACAGGAACCGGCCCACACGGGGCCAGCCCGAGCCTTCGATGTCTCTACGGTCCCTTCCCTATGCGCCCCTCCGGGAGCTTTGCGACCCGGAAGAAAGCCGACGCGCGGCAGGCCACGCTGCGGGCAGCGAGCCCTGCGCGCAAGGCCGGGCCGCCCCCGAATTTCTCACGGGCGACTTCGGCCTCCGCGGGCCGGAGCGATCCCGTTCGTCCGGGGCCCGCCTCCCGTCCTCTCCCGAGGCGGGCCGTCCCGCGGCGGCAAGGCCTCGAAACCGGGCACTATCTTGCCGTCCTGCGCCGATTTCCTCCTTTCTTCGGTTGAATTGCGCTCGGATCTGGGGTCGTTACCTTGGAGACCGTCCGCGGGCGCACGACTCGATCCTCGCTGTGCGCCCGCCCATTGTGGGAGAGCTCTATGACCGTGAAAGTGGCAATCAACGGCTTCGGCCGCATCGGGCGGAACGTGCTCCGCGCCATCATCGAATCGGGCCGGACCGATATCGAGGTGGTGGCGATCAACGATCTCGGCCCGGTCGAGACCAACGCGCACCTGCTGCGCTTCGACTCGGTCCACGGCCGCTTCCCCGCCACCGTCACCACCACCGAGAAGACCATCGACGTGGGCCGCGGCCCGATGGATGTGACCGCGATCCGCAACCCGGCCGAACTGCCCTGGGGCCATGTCGACATCGTGCTCGAATGCACCGGCATCTTCACCGACAAGGAGAAGGCGAAGGTCCACCTCGAGAGCGGCGCCAAGCGCGTGCTGGTCTCGGCCCCCTCGACCGGCGCCGACAAGACCATCGTCTATGGCGTGAACCACGAGACCCTGACCAAGGACGACCTCATCGTCTCGAACGCCTCCTGCACGACGAACTGCCTCTCGCCGGTCGCCAAGGTGCTGAACGACACGATCGGCATCACCAAGGGCTTCATGACGACGATCCACAGCTATACGGGCGACCAGCCGACGCTCGACACGATGCACAAGGATCTCTACCGCGCCCGCGCCGCGGCGCTGAGCATGATCCCGACCTCGACCGGCGCCGCCAAGGCCGTGGGCCTCGTGCTGCCGGAACTGAAGGGCAAGCTCGACGGCGTGGCGATCCGGGTGCCGACGCCGAACGTCTCGGTGGTGGACCTCGTGTTCGAAGCCTCGCGCGCGACCAGCGTCGAGGAAGTGAACGCCGCCATCCGCGAGGCTGCCGACGGCAAGCTGAAGGGCATCCTCGGCTATACCGACCAGCCCAACGTCTCGATGGACTTCAACCACGATCCGCACAGCTCGATCTTCCACCTCGACCAGACCAAGGTCATGGAAGGCAACATGGTGCGGATCCTCACCTGGTACGACAACGAATGGGGCTTCTCGAACCGCATGGCCGATACGGCCGTGGCCATGGGCAAGCTCATCTGAACGCTGCCGTTCGGGACTGAGAGATGCCGGCCCTCGGGCCGGCATTTTTCATTTCGGGTCAACGTCTTGCGGGTCGCTTCGCCTCTCGCCCGAAAGGGTCGGATGACTTGTGCTTTCTGCATGGCAGCACGGCGGGAACGGCGGTTGTTAGCGCCAACATTCCGGGCCAATTAGAGCGCAGGGAGGAAAGACAGGAAGGACCCCACCCATGAAGACCCTCATCGCCCCGATCCTCGAAGCGCTGCGCAATCAGGCCCGCTTCCGCCGCACCCGCGCCGCGCTGGCCAGCCTGCCGCTCGACGCGCGCCTCGATCTCGACATCTACGACATCGACGCCACCGCCCGCCGCGCCATCTGGGGCTGAGCCCCGGAAGGCTCCGGCCTCCGCCGTCAGCGATATTTGGCGACCAGCGCCGCGCCCACATCCGGCGTGACGAAGCTCGAGACATCGCCGCCGAGGCGGGCGATCTCCTTGACGAGCTTGGAGGCGATGGCCTGACGCCGCGCGTCGGCCATCAGGAAGACGGTCTCGATCCCGGCGTCGAGCGCGCGGTTCATGCCGACCATCTGGAACTCGTATTCGAAGTCGGCGACCGCGCGCAGGCCGCGCACGATCACCGAGGCGCCCACGTCGCGGGCGCAGTCGATCAGCAGATTCTCGAACGGATGCACCACGATCTCGCCGCCATTGGCAGCGATGGCGCGGCACTCGGTCTCGACCATCCGCACGCGCTCTTCCAGCGAGAAGAGCGGCCCCTTGTCCCGGTTGATGGCGACCCCGATCACCAGTCGGTCCACCAGCGCCATCGCGCGCTGGATGATGTCCAGGTGGCCGAGCGTCAGCGGATCGAAGGTGCCGGGATAAAGACCGATGCGCATGATGCCTCCCACTTGGTCGAAAGGCACGCAAACGCATCGCGGGACAGGATGCAAGCCCCAAAAGCCGCGTCAGAATCCCTTGATCATCCCTTCCAGCGCATCCTTTTCCATCGAGAGTTCCGAGAGGCGCGCCTTGACCACGTCGCCGATCGAGATCAGCCCGACCATCTCGCCCTCGGCCATCACGGGCAGGTGGCGGAAGCGCCCCTCGGTCATGACCTGCATGATCCGGTCGGCCTCGTCCGTGCAGGCGCAGGTGACGATCTTCGAGGTCATGATCGCCTCCACCTTGTCCGACAGACAGCCGGCGCCCCTCCGGCCCAGCTCACGCACGATGTCGCGCTCGGACAACATGCCCTCGGGCCGCTTGCCGTCGTGCGATACGACGACCGCACCGATGCGGCGCGACGACAGCACCTCGGCCGCAGCCGCAATGCTCGATCCCGGCGGAACCGTCACCACACCATCATCGGACTTGGCCTTGAGTATCTGCTGAACGAGCATCGGCGAGCCTCCCTTCGCGGTAAATTCTCCATCCCGGACTCAGTGTATCGCAATTTACAGGCGAGTCATGCCCTCAAGACGGTGGACCTCGCGGCGCACCCCCTGGACCAGTGCATCGGTGAAGCGGTTGAGCCGCTCGAGGCGCACATCGTCCTGATGCCGGATGAGCCAGAAGCTGCGGCTGAGGCTCAGCGCCTCGGGCAGGATCTTCACCAGCTCGGGCGCGGAGGGCATGGCGAAATCGTGCACGATCCCCACGCCCGCCCCGGCGCGCAGCCAGTTGAGCTGCACCGAGACCGAATTCGAGGCGAAGGGCACCGAGCCCGAGCCGAGCCCGGTCAGGTAATCCAGTTCCTTGTCGAAGATCATGTCGGGAATGTAGCCCACCAGCTGGTGCGCCTTCAGATCCTCGAGGGCGCGGATCGGCGGATGGCGGCTCAGATACTCCGCGCTCGCCGCCAGATGCAGCCGGTAGTCGGCCAGCTTCTGCACCCGGAGCCGCCCGGCCTCGGGCCGGCTCACGCCGATGGCCAGATCGGCCTCGCGCTTGGAAAGGTTGAAGACCCGCGGCAGCGCCACGATCTGCACCTCGAGACCCGGATTGTCGGTGCAGATCTGCGCCAGCACCTGCGGCAGCAGATAGTTGGCGCAGCCGTCGGGGGCGCCGATGCGGATCTGCCCCGACAGGCCCGCGGCCCCCTGCAGATCCTCGGCCGCCTCGCCCACCGCCTGCTCGGCGCGCTCGGCATGGGCCAGCAGGCGCTGCCCCGCCTCGGTCAGCGCATAGCCCTGCGGGCTTTTGGCAAAGAGCGGCACCCCCAGCGCCTCCTCGAGCCGCGCAATGCGCCGGCCCACCGTCGCCGGGTCGAGCCTCAGCCCCCGTCCCGCCCCCGAGAGGCTTTCGGCGCGCGCCACGCCGAGGAAGATGCGCAGGTCATCCCAGTCCATTTCGATCCTCGTCAGGGCATTTCTGCAAAGTGCTTTTGGAGACTTGCCGCTTTCTTCGGCAGGATTGCAAGGTATCCTGCCGCCAAACCGAGGGAGATTTGCATGGAAGAACTCAGCCACTGGATCGACGGCAAGCGCGTGAAGGGCACCTCCGGCCGCTTCGCCGATGTCTTCAACCCGGCCACCGGCGAGGTGCAGGCGCGCGTGCCGCTCGCCTCGAAGGACGAACTCGACGCCGCCGTGGCCTCGGCCGCCGCCGCCCAGCCGAAATGGGCCGCCACCAACCCGCAGCGCCGCGCCCGCGTGATGATGGAGGTCGTGCGCCTCCTCAACCGCGACATGGACAAGCTGGCCGAGGCGCTCTCGCGCGAGCACGGCAAGACCATCCCCGACGCCAAGGGCGACGTGCAGCGCGGCCTCGAGGTGATCGAATTCTGCATCGGCGCGCCGCATCTGCTGAAGGGCGAGTTCACCGACAGCGCGGGCCCCGGCATCGACATGTATTCGATGCGCCAGCCGCTCGGCGTGGCTGCGGGCATCACGCCCTTCAACTTCCCGGCAATGATCCCGCTGTGGAAGATGGGCCCCGCGCTTGCCGCCGGCAACGCCTTCATCCTGAAGCCGTCCGAGCGCGATCCGTCCGTGCCGCTGATGCTGGCCGAGATCTTCCAGGAGGCGGGCCTGCCCGACGGCGTCCTGCAGGTGGTGAACGGCGACAAGGAGTCGGTCGACGCGATCCTCGACAACCCGACCATCGCGGCGGTGGGCTTCGTGGGCTCGACCCCGATCGCGGAATATATCTATTCCCGCGGCTGCGCGAACGGCAAGCGCGTGCAGTGCTTCGGCGGTGCCAAGAACCACATGATCATCATGCCGGATGCCGACCTCGATCAGGCGGCCGATGCGCTGGTGGGCGCGGGCTACGGCGCTGCAGGCGAGCGCTGCATGGCGATCTCGGTCGCGGTCCCGGTGGGCGACGAGACGGCCGATGCGCTCATCGAGCGGCTGATCCCGCGCATCGAGAAGCTGAAGGTCGGCCCCTACACCGCCGGCAACGACGTGGATTACGGCCCGGTCGTGACCGCCGCCGCGCGCGAGAACATCCTGCGCCTCGTGCAGTCGGGCGTGGATCAGGGCGCGAAGCTCGTGGTTGACGGTCGCAACTTCTCGCTCCAAGGCTACGAGAAGGGCTTCTTCGTCGGTCCGCACCTCTTCGACCATGTCCGGCCCGACATGGACATCTACCGCAAGGAGATCTTCGGCCCGGTCCTCTCGACCGTCCGCGCGGCCTCTTACGAAGAGGCGCTGAGCCTTGCCATGGATCATGAGTACGGCAACGGCACCGCGATCTACACCCGCGACGGCGACGCCGCCCGCGACTTCGCGGCGCGCGTGAATGTGGGGATGATCGGGATCAACGTGCCGATCCCGGTGCCGCTGGCCTACCACACCTTCGGCGGCTGGAAGAAATCGGCCTTCGGCGACCTGAACCAGCACGGCCCCGACTCCTTCCGCTTCTACACCCGGACCAAGACGATCACCTCGCGCTGGCCCTCGGGCATCAAGGAGGGCTCCGCCTTCAACTTCAAGGCCATGGACTGAGTTTCGGTCCTGCTCCACCTCCCGCAGCCGGCGCCCCCGCGCCGGCTGCTTTCCTTTGCGGGTGCCCGATCCGTGCGAAGTGCGGCCCGGCAGTCCCCACCGCCGGCCACGCAGAGAGCGCCGGCCGCCGGGCCCGCGCCGCGACCCCGCCTGCGGGTTCGCATCCGTGCCCCGCGCGTAACTCGGTTGACAGCCGGCAACTCTCCCCGTTGCCGGGCAGGCTGTGTCCCCGACTCCTTCGACGTGCGGCCCGGCCCCCGCGTCGGAAGGGCGCGGCCTTGCGGGCTTGACCGGCCGCCCCGACTGCCGGACACCAAAGACGTGTCACGAGGAGCCGCCATGAGCTGGATCGACGACGCGGGCCTGCCCGATCTTGCCGCCGACGCGCGCGCCCGTCTCGAGGCGCTGCGCCCGGTCCGGCTCGCCCGCGGCACGCTCCTCTTCCGTCCGGGGGATGCGGCGCAGGGCTTCGTGGTCGTTCTCGAGGGCCGCGTCGAGGTGTTCCTCACCGGGCCCACCGGGCGCGAGATCCTGCTCTATGCGGTCGAGCCCGGCCAGAGCTGCGTGCAGACCACCCTCGGCCTGATGGGCGGCGAGGACTATACCGGCGAGGCCGTCGCCGCGACCGATCTCGCCGCCGTGGTCATCCCGCGCCCGCTCTTCCTGCGGCTGATGGACGAGAGTGCCGCCTTCCGCAGCTTCGTCTTCACCGCCTTCGCGCGGCGGATGCAGATGATGATGCATGTGCTGGAAAAGGTGGCCTTCCAGCGCGTCGAGAGCCGGCTCGCCGGCACGCTCCTCGCCATGGCGGAAGCCAACGAGGTGACGGCGACGCAGGCCGATCTCGCCACCCGGATCGGCTCGGCGCGAGAGGTGGTCTCGCGGCGCCTCGACCAGTTCGCGCGGCGCGGCTGGGTCCGGACCGACCGCGGCCGGGTCCGCCTCCTCGACCCCGGCGCCCTGCGCCGCCTCGCCGCGGCCGACGGCGCAGACTGATCGAGAGCGGCTCGTCGGACCGCCGCCATGCGCAGGCAGGGCTCCGGATCGAACCTGGCCCGGCTCAGCCACTCTCCTGAACGCTGCCCCGACCGGACGAGAGCCCATCAGGCAGGCACGTCGCTCCCGAACCCATACGTTCCGCGGCCGGGTCAAGCGAGCGTGACGAGATCACAGACCGCGGACAGGCCGGGGCCTAGGGTCGCCTCATGCCCCGTGTCGGGGCGGATCCAACCCAAAGGTGAGACGGATGTTCAAGACCAACGTCGGCGGCATCGACCGCATTCTCCGCATCGTCGTCGGGCTCGCGCTGCTCGCGGCCTTCTTCCTGATGCCCGACGCGAGCTACCGCGCCGTCCTTCTGATCGGCATCGTGCCGCTCCTGACCGGACTCTTCTCGACCTGTCCGCTCTATTCGCTCGTGGGCATCAACACCTGCCCGATGAAGGGCTGAAGGACGCCGCCGCGCCGCCTGCGCGTCGCTCAGGGCGCGATGGGCTGCGGCGCGGCTGCCATTGGGTGCAGGGCAAAGGCGCCGGGGCGACCCGGCGGAAGCGCTGCACCGAGGGTGGCCCTTGCAGGCCGGGCGGAGGCTTCAACCGCCTGCCTCAGGCACCTTCCCGCCCGCTCCGTCCGCGGCAGCGCGGCGCGAGCGGGGCTCGATGCCCCCGAGCGGCGCAGCCCCCGCCTATTCCGCGGCCAGACGTCGGGGTTTCAGCATGTCGCGGAGGTAGCGGCCGGTGTGAGAGGCCTCGACCTTGGCCACCTCCTCGGGCGTTCCCTCGGCCACGATCTTGCCGCCGCCGTCGCCGCCTTCCGGGCCGATGTCGATGATCCAGTCCGCGGTCTTCACCACATCGAGATTGTGCTCGATCACCACCACCGTGTTGCCCTGCTCCACCAGCTCGTGCAGCACCTCGAGCAGCTTTTTCACATCCTCGAAATGCAGCCCCGTCGTCGGCTCATCGAGAATGTAGAGCGTGCGTCCCGTGGCGCGGCGGCTCAGCTCCTTGGAGAGTTTCACCCGCTGCGCCTCGCCGCCCGAGAGCGTCGTCGCCTGCTGGCCCACCTTGATGTAGCCGAGGCCCACCCGCATCAGCGCGTCCATCTTCTCGCGGATCGAGGGCACCGCCTGGAAGAACTCCTGCGCATCCTCGACCGTCATCTCGAGCACGTCGGCGATGCTCTTGCCCTTGAACTTGATCTCCAGCGTCTCGCGGTTGTAGCGGTGGCCCTTGCAGGTCTCGCAGGTCACATAGACGTCGGGCAGGAAGTGCATCTCGATCTTGATGACGCCATCGCCCTGGCAGGCCTCGCAGCGCCCGCCCTTCACGTTGAACGAGAACCGGCCCGGCTGGTAGCCGCGCGCCTTCGACTCGGGCAGGCCCGCGAACCAGTCGCGGATCGGCGTGAAGGCCCCGGTGTAGGTCGCGGGGTTCGAGCGCGGCGTGCGCCCGATCGGCCGCTGGTCGATGTCGATGACCTTGTCGAGCTGCTCGAAGCCCTTGATCGTCTCGCAGGGCGCCGGCGTCTCGCGCGCCCCGTTCAGCCGCATCGCCGCCGTCTTGTAGAGCGTCTCGATGGTCAGCGTCGACTTGCCGCCGCCCGAGACGCCGGTCACGCAAACGAACTTGCCCAGGGGGAAGTCCACCGTCACATCGTGGAGGTTGTTGCCGCTGGCCTTCACCACCGTCAGGGACTTGCCGTTGCCCGTCCGCCGCTCGGCGGGCACCGAGATTTCGCGTGTGCCCGAGAGATACTGACCGGTGAGGCTCGCCGGATCGGCGGCGATCTCGGCGGGCGTGCCGTGCGCCACCACCTGCCCGCCATGGACGCCCGCGCCCGGGCCCACGTCGAACACATAATCCGCCTCGCGGATCGCATCCTCGTCATGCTCCACCACCAGCACCGAATTGCCCTGGTCGCGCAGGTTCTTCAGCGTGGTCAGCAGGCGGTCGTTGTCGCGCTGGTGCAGCCCGATCGAGGGCTCGTCGAGCACATAGAGCACGCCCGTCAGCCCCGAGCCGATCTGGGAGGCGAGCCGGATCCGCTGGCTTTCCCCGCCCGAGAGCGTGCCGGCCGCGCGGCTCATCGACAGATAGTCGAGCCCCACATTGACGAGGAAGCCCAGCCGCTCGCGGATCTCCTTGAGGATCGCGCGCGCGATCTCGTTCTTCTGCGCAGTCAGATGGCCCGGCACTGTCTCGATCCAGGCGAAGGCCTCCTTGATCGACATCTGCACCACCTGCCCGATATGCAGGCCGCCGATCTTCACCGCTAGCGCCTCGGGCTTCAGCCGGTAGCCGCCGCAGACATGGCAGGGCCGGTTGTTCTGGTAGCGCTCGAATTCCTCGCGCACCCAGGCCGAGTCGGTCTCGCGGTAGCGGCGCTCCATGTTCGGGATCACGCCCTCGAAGCTGCGGCTGACCTGATAGATCCGCCCGCCCTCGTCGTAGCGGAAGGTGATCTCCTCCTCGCCCGAGCCGCGCAGGAAGACGGATTGCACGTTGAACGGAAGATCCTTCCATTTCTTCTTCGGATCGAAGCCGTAATGCCGCGCCAGCGCCTCGATGGTCTGGGTGTAGTAGGGCGATTTCGATTTGGCCCAGGGCGCGATGGCCCCCTGCTTCAGCGTGAGCCCCTGATCGGGCACCACGAGGCGCTCGTCGAAGAAGAGCTCCATCCCCAGCCCGTCGCATTCCGGGCAGGCGCCGAAGGGCGCGTTGAAGGAAAAGAGCCGCGGCTCGATCTCGGGGATGGTGAAGCCCGAGACCGGGCAGGCGAATTTCTCGGAGAAGGTCGTGCGCACCGGCTCGCCCTCGGCGGGCGCGCTCTCGAAGATCGCGATCCCGTCGGCGAGGTTCAGCGCGGTGCGGAAGCTGTCGGCCAGCCGCGTCTCGATCCCCTCGCGCACCACGATCCGGTCCACCACCACATCGATGTCGTGGCGGAACTTCTTGTCCAGCGTCGGCGGCTCCTCCAGCTCGTGGAAGGTGCCGTTCACCTTCACGCGCTGGAAGCCCTGCTTGCGGAGCTCGATGAACTCCTTCTTGTATTCGCCCTTGCGGTCCCGGACGATGGGCGCGAGCAGATAGCCCCGCGCGCCCTCGGGCATTGCCATCACCGCATCGACCATGTCCTGCACCTGCTGCGCCGCGATGGGCAGGCCGGTGGCCGGGCTGTAGGGCGTGCCGACCCGCGCCCACAGAAGGCGCATGTAGTCGTAGATCTCGGTCACGGTCCCCACGGTCGAGCGCGGGTTCTTCGAGGTCGTCTTCTGCTCGATGGAGATGGCCGGCGACAGACCCGAGATATGGTCCACATCCGGCTTGCCCATCATGTCGAGGAACTGCCGCGCATAGGCCGAGAGGCTCTCGACATAGCGGCGCTGCCCCTCGGCATAGATCGTGTCGAAGGCGAGGCTCGACTTGCCCGACCCCGACAGGCCGGTGATGACCACCAGCTGATCCCGCGGGATGTCGACATCGATGCCCTTGAGATTGTGCTCGCGCGCGCCGCGCACCGAGATGAACTTCTGTTCGGCCATCGCCCCGATCCTCGCGATCTCGTCTTCCGGAACGGCGGATATAGAGGCCCGGGCCTGAGTCTCCAACCGCCGGTCGCGAACATAGTATGAACTTTAACCGGATGGCAGGGTTTATTTCACGCCATCGCCCTGCGGCGGGCAGAAAGCCACTGATGAAGCAGGATCCCGGCGAGGCTCGGCAGCAGCACGAAGAGGATCAGCCCCCGTGCCCCTTGGGCGGCGATGAGGGCCGCCAGAAGCGGCGTCCCGCTGGTGGTGCCGAGATTGCCGAGCTGCGCCACCGCGCCCGCGGCGCGCGCGCGATCCTCCGGCGCCGGATTCAGCTGCGGGATGGCCGCGAAGGACGCGCCCTGCACCAGCCCCAACGCCGCGGCGAGGCTGAGCGCTGCCGCCTCCATGGCGAGCCCCTGCCCCCAGCCCGCCCAGAGCGCCAGCGTCGAGACGATGGCGAGGCCGAAGCCGCCCTGCACCACCTTCACCGCCGGAACCCGCCCCAGCATCCAGACGCCCAGCGTCAGCGAGACGGCGATGGAGGCGAGCGGCATGGCCGAGGCGAGAAAGGCCGGGTGCGGCGTCTCGGGCGGCAGAAGCGTCAGCAGCGCCACATAGACGAGCGTGTAGCAGAAGAAGCCGATGGCGGGCGCGGCCACGCGGGCCGAGGCATAGATCTGCCCGTGCTGGCGCAGAAGCGAGGGCTGCACGCCCGGCAGGCGGGGGCTCCGCGCGTCGGCGGGCAGGAGCGTCCGCACGAGAAGCGCGCAGGCCGCCATATAGGCCGCATGGATCAGGAACAGCGGCGGGATGCCCCAGGCCGCCACCAGCGGCCGCCCGATCCAGGCTGTGAAGGCGAAGGAGACGGCGAAGAACGAGGCCCAGAGCGTCATGGCAAAGCCCTGCCGCGCCGGCGGGGCGATCTGCGCGATGAGCACCGGGGCGGACACCACGATGGCGAGATGCGCCAGACCCTCCACCGCCCGCAGCCCCAGCATGAGGCCCAGCGGCGGCAGCAGCGCCTCGATCAGCGACAGGACCGCGCCGGCGAGGAGCGCCGTCACCAGCACCCGGCGGTAGCCGAGGCGGGCCACGAAGAGCCCCGCCGTCGTGCCGAAGATCAGCCCCGCGAAGCCCACGACCGAGACGATCAGCCCGAGCGTCACCTCCGCAGCCCCGGCATAGGCGGCCGAGATCGGCTCGAAGATCACCCCCACCTTGGAGAATTGCGCAGCCGCGCCCAGTCCGGCGAACCAGAGCACGAAGACCTGAAGCATGGGCGAGCGGATCATGCCCCCTCCTACTCCCGCGCCCCGGCCAAGGCCAGAGCGTCCGGCACCTGCCCGCGCCATGGTCAGGCCTCGCCACGCGGACGCCAGAGACTCAAGGCGGCGAGTGCCGGGCCACACAGCCCCGACGCAAACGGCGCCCCGGAGGGCGCCGCCGCAGCCTTCTCAACAGGAAGCCTCAGAAGTGGATCGCGCGGCCGTAGGCGTCGAGCACCGACTCATGCATCATCTCGGAGAGCGTCGGATGCGGGAAGACGGTCTCCATGAGCTCCGCCTCGGTCGTCTCCAGCGCGCGGCCCACGACATAGCCCTGGATCAGCTCGGTCACTTCCGCGCCCACCATATGCGCCCCCAGCAGCTCGCCGGTCTTCGCATCGAACACCGTCTTCACGAAGCCCTCGGCCTCGCCGAGCGCGATGGCCTTGCCGTTGCCGATGAAGGGGAAGCGGCCGACCCGGATCTCGTAGCCCTTCTCCTTGGCCTTGGCCTCGGTCAGGCCGACGCTCGCCACCTGCGGCTGGCAGTAGGTGCAGCCCGCGATCGAGCCCGGCTTGATCGGATGGGGATGGCCGCCCGCGATCAGCTCGGCCACCATCACGCCCTCGTGGCTGGCCTTGTGCGCGAGCCATGGCGCGCCCGCGATGTCGCCGATGGCATAGAGCCCCTCGACGCCGGTCCGGCAATATTCGTCGGTCACCACATGGCTCCGGTCGACGGTCACGCCCGCCGCCTCGAGGCCCAGCCCCTCGACATTGCCCACGATCCCGACGGCCGAGATCACCGTGTCGAACTCCATCGTTTCCGTCTTGCCGCCGGTCTCGATGTGGGCCGTGACCTTGCCGCCCGCCCGGTCGAGCTTCTTGACCGTCGCCTTCTCGAGGATCTTCATCCCCTGCTTCACGAACTGCTTCTTGGCGAAGGCCGAGACCTCGGCATCCTCCACGGGCAGGATGCGATCCATGACCTCGACCACCGTCGTGTCGGCGCCGAGCGTGTTGAAGAAGCTGGCGAATTCGATGCCGATGGCGCCCGAGCCGATCACGAGCAGCTTCTTCGGCATCCGCTTCGGTTCCAGCGCATGGCGGTAGGTCCAGACCAGATCGCCGTCCGCCTCGAGCCCGGGCAGCTCGCGCGCCCGCGCGCCGGTGGCGAGGACGATGGACTTCGCCTCGAGCTCTTCCGTGCCCTTGTCGGTCTTGACCGAGACGCGGCCCTTCCCGGCCAGCGTGGCATCGCCCATGACGACCGTGATCCTGTTCTTCTTCATCAGATGCGCCACGCCCGAGGAGAGCTGCTTGGCCACCCCGCGCGATCGCTTCACCACCGCGCCGAGATCGTAGCCGATGCCCTCGGCCTTCAGGCCGAACTCCTTCGCGCGATGCATCAGGTGGTAGACCTCGGCCGAACGCAGCATCGCCTTGGTAGGAATGCAGCCCCAGTTCAGGCAGATCCCGCCCAGATTTTCGCGCTCGACGATGGCGACGTTCAGGCCCAGCTGAGCCCCCCGGATCGCGCAGACATAGCCGCCGGGACCGGCGCCGATCACGATCATGTCGAAGCTCTTCGCGGGCATCCTCGCCTCCATGGAAAAAGTAGTTTGGCCTTAAACCAATTCCCTCGCCTGCGCAACGGCCGCCCCGGGAGCCCGGCAGCGCGGCGCCTCACCCCCTCAGGCGCCGCACCTCGGCCGCATAGGCGCCCTCCGCAAGGAAGGCCTCCTCCTCGGGGGTGGAGGTCCGTCCCAGCGCCGCGTTGCGGAAGGGAAAGCGGCCGAAACGGGCGATGATGGCCGCATGGGCATGGGCATGCAGCAGCCCTTCGGTTCCGGTTTCGGGCATCCGCTCCTGGAACAGGCGCACCGCCTCGGCCTGATCCTGGGGCGCCTCGGAATGTTCGAGCGGCAGGTAGAAGAACTGCCGCTCGGGCTCGGGCGCGCCCAGATCCCAGTCCGCCGCAATCGCCTTGCGCGCGCAGTCCCGCGCCAGCGGATCGGTCGCAAAGGCCTCCGCGCTGCCGCGGAACATGTTGCGCGGAAACTGGTCGGTGAGGATCAGGAAGGCGAGGCTGCCCACCGTCCCTTCGGTCCAGTGATCCAGCCCACCGTCGCGCGCCGCCTGCCACAGATCGCCGAACCGCTCGCGAATGGTCTCGTCCACCTCCGGATCGACCGCATACCAGCCCTCGGGCCCGACCTCGCCCAACCAGAAGTCGAGCACCGCCACCGGATCGTCCGCCATTCCTGCCTCCTGGCTGTCATGGGCTCAACCTGACAGGTCGGACGCAGGGCGGCAACCGCCTTCGCCCCGGCGCGCGGACCGCCCTCACCGCGCGCCCGATCCCGCTTTCACTCTGTCCAAATATCCCGCGGGGAGTCCGGCCCGAAGGGCCGGACGGGGGCGCGCAGCCCCCTTCCCCCGGCGGCCGGAGCGCCGGACGGCTCCCGTCACTCGGCCGCCTGCTGCGCCTCCTGCGCCTCGGTCACCACTTCCATGACCGCTCCGACCGCAACCGACGAGGCCGTGGGCGCCACGGTCGCGAACGAGCCGGTGTCGGCCACCGCGGGCGCCGCGCGCCGCGTCATCCGCCATCCGGCATAGGCCGCCATCGCGCCATAGAGGATGCCGATGAAGAGGAAGAAGCCGCTCGGCCCCGCCTGCTCCATGATCCAGCCCGTCACCAGCGGGCCGCAGATCGCGCCGAGCCCGTTCATGAACAGGAGCGCGGCCGAGGCCGCCGCCATATCCTCCTTGCCCAGAAAATCGTTCGTATGGGCGATGAGCAGCGAATAGATCGGGTTGGTGATCCCGCCCAGAAGCAGCGCGACCCCGATCAGCCCCCAGAAGGGCGGCGCCAGCGCCACGGTCAGGGCCATGAGCAGCCCCGCCACCACCGCAAGCCCGAGGATCAGCTGGCGCCGGTCCATTCGGTCCGAGGCCCAGCCGATCGGATATTGCAGCACGAGCCCGCCCACATAGAGCGAGCCGATGAAGATCGAGATCTCCTGCACCGAGAGCCCGTCGAGCGTGCCCCAGACCGAGGCCATGCCGAACATGGCCGAGAAGATCCCGCCCGTCATCAGCATCCCCACCACGCCCAGGGGAGACACGCGGAACAGGTCGCGCACCGACAGCCGCCGCGTCGTCTCGAAGGTCGGCGTGGGCGTGACGGTGAGCAGGATCGGCATGAAGGCCAGCGACACCAGCACCGAAGGGATCACGAAGAGCGTGAAGCCGGACGGATCGGCCGCATTCAGCAGCGCCTGACTGGTGATGATGCCCACCATCTGCACCATCATGTAGGCCGACATCGCCTGCCCGCGGGTCTCGTTGGTGGCGGTGTTGTTCAGCCAGCTTTCGGCCGTGATATAGACGCCCGAGAAGCTGAAGCCGATCAGCACCCGCAGCAGCGTCCAGGCCGTCCAGTCGGGCAGCACCGGATAGACCACGAGCACCGCCGATATCATCGACCCCAGCGCCGCAAAGACGCGCACATGGCCCACGCGGCGGATCATGTCGGGGGCCACCTGAGAGCCCACGAGGAAGCCTGCGAAATAGGCCGAGGTCACGATGGCGAGCTGCGTGGTGGAAAAGCCTTCCAGAGCGCCGCGGATGCCCAGAAGCGAGGCCTGCACGCCATTGCCCACCATCAGCAGCATGACGCCCAGCAGCAGCGGCCAGGTGGCGGCGAGGACCTTGAACATGAACGGCTCCGTGACTTGTCAGGCAGGCTATCATCCGGCCCCCGGAGGGACCGCCGGAAGGCGACGTTCGACGACCGTTTCAGCCGCCGGGGATCAACAGCGACGCATCGCCGTAGGAGAAGAAGCGGTAGTCGTGGCGCACCGCATGGTCGTAGATCGCGCGGATCCGCTCCTGTCCCATCAGCGCCGAGACGAGCATGAGGAGCGTCGATTTCGGCAGATGGAAGTTCGTCATCAGCGCGTCGGTCACCCGGAACCTGTAGCCCGGATAGATGAAGATATCCGTCTCGCCGCGCCAGGGGCGGATCGCACCCGAGGCCGCCGCGCTCTCGATCAGCCGGAGGGCGGTGGTGCCCACCGGGATCACCCGCCCGCCTGCGGCCTTCGTGGCCGCGATCTCGGCCGCGGCGGCCTCGGTCACCTCGCCCCATTCGGCATGCATCCGGTGCGTGGTCACATCCTCGACCTTCACCGGCAGGAAGGTGCCCGCGCCCACATGGAGCGTCACCTCGGTGAAGCCCACGCTGCGCGCGGCCAGCGCCTCGAGCAGCGGCCGGTCGAAATGGAGCGAGGCCGTCGGAGCGGCCACCGCGCCCGCATGGCGGGCGAAGACGGTCTGGTAATCCTCGTCATCCTGCGCGTCGGGCGCGCGTCGGGCGGCGATATAGGGCGGCAGCGGCATGGCGCCGGCCTCGGCCAGCGCCGCGTCGAACGCCGCGCCCGCCCGGTCGAAGACGAGGCGCAGGTCGGTCTCGCCCTTCTCGGCCACCTCGGCCGAGAGCGCGTCCGAGAAGCGGATCGTCTCGCCCGGCTTCAGCTTGCGCAGGGGCTTGGCCATCGCCCGCCAGCCGCCCGCCGCCGCGGGCTCCATCAGCGTGACCTCGACGCGCGCCTCTGCCTCGCCCCGTGTACGGGTGCCGGTGAGGCGGGCGGGAATCACGCGGGTGTTGTTCAGCACCAGCCGGTCGCCGGGCCGGAAGATGCCCACCAGATCGCGCACATGCCGGTCCTCGATCCGGTCCCCTTCGGCCAAGAGAAGCCGCGCCGCGGTGCGGGGGCGGGCGGGGCGCGTGGCGATCAGGCGCTCGGGCAGGTCGAAGTCGAAGTCGGAAAGCTGCATGTCGGAAACCGTGTCGGACGCGGGGGCGGGATGGCGGCCACCCCGCCCGGGACTTGGAGTGCCGGCACGGGGAAGGCAAGGGCGATCAGGGCAGAACCGGCACCGGTCGGCGAAAGATCTCGCGGAACATGCCGGGCGTGAGGATCGAGAGCGGGTTCACCGAGACGGCCGGCCGGTCGGCCGATCCGGTCACGGAATAGTTGAAACCGAACAGCCCTTCGCCGCGCCGGGTCAGCACCGAGCCGATGCCGTTCAGCAGATAGATGGGCGAGATCACCCCCTGCAGGTCGAGCCGCCGGTCGGCGGTGCGATAGAGCCCCTCCAGCGTGACCCCCATCGAGGCCCCCACCGCCGAGGCCTCGGAGATCTCGACCGCGCCCGGCTGCACCCGGAACCGGACATCGCCCTCGGCGAAGAGCAGCCCGTCACCGTTCAGCTGCTCGAGAAGGCCCACCACCGAGATCGCATTGAGGAGCGCCGCCAGCACCGGCGCATTCGTCACGCGGAAGTTCGAGACCGCCGCCTGTCCGCGGTAGCCGTCGCGTCCCTCGGGCATGAGGCTCAGGTCGAGATCGCCGCCCCGCGCATCGGGAAAGATCCCCGCCGAGGCGATCACGCCGCCCGCGTCCCGGGATCTCAGCCGCACGGCGCTGCGCCCGCTCATCGGGACCACCGACCCTTCGACGACGGCGCGCCCGTTCACCCGTCCGCGGAAGGCGCCGTTGAACCCGCCGCGGGTGCCGAAGCGTCCCTCGACGCCGGTCAGCGCGATGCCCGACGTGACCTGCAGCCGGTCGAGCGCGACGAGGATCGGCACCGGCGTGCCCCCGCCGCCGCCCCCGCCGCCCAGATCGCCCAGCCGCGTGAGATCGACCGAGCCGCCCCGCAGCTGCACCTCGGGCGGCTGGTTCGCGCCCCGCCCGACCAGCGTCACCGGCGCATCGAGCCAGCCGTTCAGCCGCACCCGGTCGAAGCGCACGGCATCCAGCCCGCCGTCGGCGCGCAGATCGACCCGACCGGAAGCCGCGAGCCCGCCCCCCTCCAGCACGAGCTTGCCGACCGAGACCGGCTTGCCCAGCGACGCCTCGACCTCGAGCCGGCCCGCGCGGTTCGCGGGCTTCGACCAGCCGATCGCGGCCAGACCCGTGCGCAGCCCTACGAGGTTCGACGAGAGCGTGAGCCGCGGATCGCGGCCCTTCTCCATCTGGACCCGGAAGCGGCCGGGCGCGCGGCCCTCGACGGTGCCTGCGGGCAGACCCAGCTTGAACTCCTCGACGGCGGCGGGCGAGAGGGTGGCGGTGCCCTCGACCGACGACCGTCCTTCCGCCTCGCGGCCGAAGGCCAGCCGGTAGGTCGCATCGAACGGCACCCGGCCGAAGCTGCCCGCGCCGGCCACGGTCAGACCCTCGGGCTCCGCCTCGAGCGCAAGGCGGGGCGCCACGATGCGGCGGCCGGGCACCAGCGTGTCGGAGCGGAAGTCGGTGATCGTGCCGCGGACCGAGAACTCGACATCCTCGGGTTCGACCTTGCGCTTCAGCGGCAGGGAGAGCGCCGTCTCCATCACCGCGAGGCCCTCTCCCAGATCGACCGAGCGGCCGGCCTTTTCGAGGAAGCGGAATGGCGGCTGGTCCAGCAGAGACAGGGCCGCCGTGACGCCGCTCTCGCTGTTGAGCGAGATCCGCGCCTGCGCCGGTTTCTCGGTCACATCCGGCACCTCGAAGACCGAGCGCGTGACGCGGATCGGGCCACCGGCGGGGGGCGTCACTTGCCCCTCTTCCAGCACCATCAGATAGCGGCGATCCTCGATCGAGGCATAGCCCGACCCTCTCTCGATGGGCGGCAGGGTCTTGAGATAGCGCACGTCCCCGTCGCGGAACTCGTAGCCGAGCGACAGGCGCGTCTCGTGGCCGGGGCTCATGCGCAGGCCGGCCTCGACCTCGAACAGCCGCCCCTCCTGCACATTCTCCTCCAGCCATTCCCGGGTTTTCGACACCAGCGACAGCGGCCAGAGCGCGAGCAGGTCGGAATGCGAGATCTCGTTCAGCCCGAGGTCGAAGGCCACGCGCCAGCCGCCCGGCTCGGCCGAGGCATGGCCGCGCCCCGACAGGCGCCGCCCCTCCTCGACCAGCGCGAGCTGCCCGATGTCGACCCGGAACGGATCGAGCCGCATCCGCAGATCGAGCGCCCCTTCCGAGAAATGGACCGGCGTCTCGAACAGGCCCTCGGGGTCGGCGCTGGCATCCTCGACCCGGATCTGCGCCAGAATCTCGCTGGGCAACCCGCGCGAGACCCCCGGCAGATAGGCGTGACCCTGCGCCGAAAGCCGGATCGAGCGGCCCTGCACCTCGAGCCGGGTGAGGTTCAACCGCTCGCGTCCCGGATCGTAGGCGAAGGCGAGCCCGGCCCTGTCGAAGGCGATGGGTCTGGTCTCGGGCCGCGGCTGCAGCGCCCCCTCGCCGCTGTCGAGCCCCGCCTCGAGCCGCGTGAGCCGCCCCTCGCCGTCGAGCGCCGCCGAGAAGCGCCCCGAAAGCGCCGCATCCAGCACCTCGAGCCAGGCCACGGGGGCGGCCTGCGCGGCGATGTCGGCGGCCGCCACATGATCGACCGTGGCCGAGATCCGCGCCTCGGGGCTGCCGGGCGTGGTGACGAAGGTCACGAGCGCCTGCGCGGGCGCGCGGCCCTTGGAATTCAGCAGTGTCAGGCCGATCTCGAGCGCGCGCCGGTTGGGCCCGTTCACCAGCGTGAGACGCCCGTCCCCCGCCTGCCAGGTCCGGCCTGCGCGACGGTCGTCGAGCGTCAGCGTCGTGCCCTCGGCCTCGATCCGCCGGAGGTCCGCCAGCACCGGCTGGGCGAAGAGCCGGTCCACCGTCTCGCGCAGTTCGGCATAGCTTGCGAGGCGGAAGGTGCCGCCCTGCTCGCCCATGGCGAAGTCGAAGCGCCCGTCGGCCAGCCGTCGCAGCGCGATCCGCGCGCCCGAGAGGGTGATGGTCTTGGGATGGAGCGCGCCGCGCAGCGCGGCGCCCCGGTCGAACACAACCCGCGCCTCGGGCAGCGTGACGAGCGTGCGCCCGTCGGCCTGCCGCAGGCGCACATCGTCGAGCCGGAGCCGCGGGATCCAGTTCGGCTCCACCGTGAGCACCAGCCCCCCGAGCGAGACCGACAGGGCAGGCTCCAGCGCCCGGTTGATCCGCGTCTCGGCCTCGGTCACCGCCCAGCCGGGCAAGGGCAGCGGCCGCCCCGTGAAGGCCAGCGTGGCAAAACCCGCGACGGCCGCCACCAGCGCGAGACTGAGCAGCAACCACAGCGACGCCCGGCCGCGCCGCGACCGCCCCTTCCGCTCCGATGCCTGCCGCTCGCCGCTCTCTGCCATCAGATCCTTTTCCCGAGCATGGGCTTGCCTTTACCGGGACTGTTGAACAACTAAAACTGCCGTGACCAGTCCCTCAGCAAGGAGCCGCCCATGACCGATGCCGGACAGACCGCCCCCGATTTCACCCTGCCGCGCGATGGCGGGTCCACCGTGTCCCTGTCGGGCCTCCGGCCGGGCAAGGTGGTCGTCTACTTCTATCCCAAGGACGATACCTCGGGCTGCACCCTCGAGGCGCAGGAATTCACCGCCCTCGCGCCGCAGTTCGCCGAGATCGGCACCACCGTCATCGGCATCTCGAAGGACAGCGTGAAGTCGCACGACAAGTTCTGCGCCAAGCACGGGCTCGGGATCGTGCTCGCCTCGGACGAGGGCGCGACCACCGCCGAAGACTACGGCGTGTGGAAGGAGAAGAACATGTATGGCAAGACCTACATGGGCATCGAACGCTCCACCTTCCTGATCGATGGCGAGGGCAGGATCGCCCGCGTCTGGCGCAAGGTGACGGCGCGGGGCCATGCGGCCGAGGTTCTGGAAGCGGCCCGCTCGCTCTGACGGCCCGCGCCCGCCGGAGCGGCGGGGGCAAGGCCTCCTCTGCGCCCGCCGAAGTGGCGGGCGCCAAGCATGAAGGCCCGCACCCGCCCGAGGGACGGGCGCCGATCTTGCCTGCCCGCCCAGCCCGCGGGACGGACGCAAATCCCGTGGCATGAGCTGGCCTGTTGCAGAATCGTCACGCCCGCGGATCCATCGGCAAGCTTCCGCCGAAAAAGCCCCCCGCCTGACGGAACTTTCTCCAGATCGGCAAGTTTTCGCCCATTCGGGCAAGGTTTCGCCTTCGCCCTCCCTCGATTGGTCAAACTTGTTGCAGCCCTGCCGACCGCTGGCTAGTCAGTCTGCGGGGACAGGAAGGCCGACCCGGCGTCGGCGAAGGTTCGTCACCGCGCAACAACAAACGGGACCGACCGGTGCTGACGCGACTTCATTATCGGATTCACACGAGCCTCGAGCGCATCCTTCCGGAGCGTCGGCTTTTTCTCAAATCCGATAGCGACACGCGCTTCATCCGGCTCCGACCCGTGACGCAGCTCGCCGCTCTCGCCGGCGGCACGCTCCTCGTGAGCTGGACGATCCTCGCCACCTCCATCGTGCTGATGGACTCGGTGACCGCGGGCGGCACCCGCGACCAGACCCAGCGCCAGCAGGCGCTCTACGAATCCCGCCTCAATGCCCTCTCCGCCGACCGCGACCGCCGCGCCGACGAAGCCGTCCGCGCGCAGGAGCGGTTCAACCTCGCGCTCGCCGAGGTCTCGAAGATGCAGACGGCGCTCCTCGCCACCGAGGACCGCCGCAAGGAACTCGAGACCGGCATCGAGGTGCTGCAGGACACGCTGATCCGCACCATCAAGGAACGTGACGACGCCCGCGAGGAATCCGAGCGCGTGACGGTCGCGCTGGCCGAACAGACCGGCTCGGCCCGCACCGACGGCTCGCGGATGGCCGATGCCGAGGCGACGCTCGACCAGCTGTCCTCCACGCTCGCCGCCACCGCCCGCCAGCGCGACGACATGGCCAATGCCGTGCTTCTGGCCAAGGAAGAGACCGAGGAGGTCCTGCAGGAGAAGGCCGAGCTTCAGGCGCGCAACGACCTCATCTTCGGCCGGCTCGAGGAAGCGGTGACCGTCTCGATGGAACCGCTCGACAAGATGTTCCGCGCCGCGGGCCTCTCGACCGACTCGCTGCTCAAGCAGGTGCGCCGCGGCTATTCGGGTCAGGGCGGCCCGCTCTCGAAGCTGACGGTCTCGACGATGGGCGGCGGCGATCTCACCCCCGAGGAGCGCCGCGCCAACGAGATCCTGAACGGGCTCGACCGCATGAACCTCTACCGGCTCGCGGCCACCAAGGCGCCCTTCTCGATGCCGGTCAAGACCGCTTTCCGCTACACCTCGGGCTTCGGCGGGCGCAACGACCCGTTCGGGCGCGGCAATCGCCGCCACGAGGGCATCGACATGGCCGGCGCGAGCGGCAGCCCGATCTATTCCACCGCCGACGGCGTGGTGATCCAGGCGGGCACGGCCAGCGGCTATGGCAAGGTCATCAAGATCCGCCACGAGTTCGGCATCCAGACCGTCTACGGCCACCTGTCCCGAATCCGGGTGGAGAAGGGACAAAGGGTATCGCGCGGCGACCGGATCGGTGATATGGGCTCAACAGGCCGGTCCACCGGCACCCATCTTCACTATGAGGTCCGCGTGGACGGCTCGCCCGTCAACCCGATGACCTTCATCAAGGCGGCGAAAGATGTTTTCTAAGAGCAGAATCAACGAGCCCGGTCCCAAACAGGGCGAGGCCGAAAGGCCGAAGAATCAGGAAGCTCCCGTGCAGAAACCCTCGACCGACTTTGCGCCCGGCGCGCCGAAACCCAAGCCTTCCGCCTCGGTCCTGTCGTCTGACCTGACGGTGGTGGGCAACCTGCGCACGACCGGCGACATTCAGGTCGAAGGCACGGTGGAAGGCGACATCCGCGCGCACCTGCTGACTGTGGGCGAGAGCGCCACGATCCGCGGCGAGATCGTGGCGGACGACATCGTGGTCAATGGCCGCGTCATCGGCCGCGTCCGCGGCCTGAAGGTGCGCCTGACCTCGACCGCCCGCGTCGAGGGCGACATCATCCACAAGACCATCGCCATCGAGTCGGGCGCCCATTTCGAGGGCTCCGTCCAGCGGCAGGAAGATCCGCTTCAGAGCGGCAAGGGCGGCGCCTCCGCGGCTCCGCAGGCGGCCCCGGCCCCGCAGGCCACCAAACCCGCCGATCTCTGATCCGTCTTCGCCGTCGGACCGGCACGACCAGGGGCGCCCATCGGGCGCCCTTTTGCATGGCAGCGCCTGTCGGTTCCCACGGCCTCTCCCCGAGGCCGGCCAGCCCGTCCCCGCGCCAGATCGGGACATCGACTTTGCCCCAGCCCGGCGGGTGCAGGCAATCCTCCGGGCCACCCTGGGGCGGCCCGGAGCAGATCAGTCGAGCGCCAGGCGATAGAGATGCCAGGTCGCATGGCCCAGCACCGGCAGGGCGATCAGCAAGCCGAGAAATCCGGGCAGCATCGCGAAGAACAGGATGCCCGCGATGGTGATGCCCCACGACAGCATCAGCACCGGATTGGCCTGCACCACCTGCACGCTGGTGATCATCGCGGTCACGAAATCGATCTCGCGGTCGAGGAGCAGCGGCAGGCTGACCACGGTGATCGAGAACAGGATGCTCGCGAAGACCGCGCCCACCAGAAGCTCGACGACGAGCAGCGTGAGCCCGTGCGCCGTCAGGAAAGACTCGAACGAGCTCGAGATGTTCACGATGGGCTGCATCCCCATGAAGAGGGCGAAGACCATGTGGGACAGGAAGTTCCAGAACAGGAAGAAGATCACCACGATCGCCGCCATGGACGGGATCTGGCGATCCTTCTGGCTGAGGATCACGCCGAGCACCTCCCCCCAGTGCAGCGGCAGGCCCAGTTCCAGCCGGCGGCTGACCTCGTAGAGGCCGCAGGCGATGAAGGGGCCGAGGATGGGAAAGCCCGCAGCAGCGGGCAGGATCCACCAGAGATTTCCGCTTGTGGTGAGCGCATAGAGAATGATCCAGCCAAAGATCACATAGGTGGCGGCAAAGAACAAACCGAAGGCCGGGGCGCGTCTGAAGTCACGCATTCCGGCAAATAGCACAAGCCGCAGGTCTTCCGGGGTGAGCAAGCGCACCTCCGGAACGGCCTCGGCCGATTCCAGGTAGCTTTGCGACATTCCGAGACTCCTCCTTCTCGTAGGAGAGAGCCTAAGCGCAGGTGCCGTGCAGCACCAAGATGATTCTGCACCTCAGCTTTTGGTCGCGTCGTCCTCGGAAAAAGGGCGGAAGCGCACTGCGCGCGCCGTTGCAGGACCGCCACGGGTTGAACGCAGGCGCGAAACGGACGGCTGCACCCGCCCGCTGCGGCGCTCGGCGCGTCCGCCTCGCTAAAATGAAATGGATTTTCAGAAGAAGGCCGCCGCACTGGGCGAAGCGCGCCGCGGGCGGCCCCTCCACTGCTTGACCCGACCCTTTAGCGGGCACTGCAACGGCCTGCCGCCGCGCGGGCGACAGCCCTGCGCCGCCGGTGCAGCCGCGCCGCGCGAGGCTTACTCTTCGGCGTTGGCTTCCGCGCGGCTCTTGCCGGCCACATCCTGCGCGAGCGTCGCCTGCATGAACCGGTCCAGATCGCCGTCGAGCACGCCCTGCGTGTCCGAGGTCTCGACGCCCGTCCGCAGGTCCTTCACCATCTGATAGGGCTGAAGGACATAGGAGCGGATCTGGTTGCCCCAGCCCGCCTCGCCCTTGGCCTCGTGCTGGGCGTTGATCGCGGCGTTCCGCTTGTCGAGCTCGAGCTGGTAGAGCCGCGCCTTCAGCGCGTTCATCGCCGCTTCGCGGTTCTGGTGCTGCGACTTCATCGAGGAGGTCACGACGATATTGGTGGGAAGGTGGGTGATCCGCACCGCCGAGTCGGTGGTGTTGACGTGCTGTCCGCCCGCGCCCGACGAGCGATAGGTGTCGATACGGATGTCGTTCGCAGGGATCTCGATCTCGATATTGTCGTCCACCACCGGATAGACCCAGACCGACGAGAAGGAGGTGTGCCGCCGAGCCGCCGAGTCGTAGGGCGAGATCCGCACCAGCCGGTGAACGCCGCTCTCCGACTTCAGCCAGCCATAGGCGTTCGGCCCCGAGATCTTGTAGGCGGCCGACTTGATGCCCGCCTCCTCGCCCGCCGATTCCGACTGCAGCTCGACCTTGTAGCCCTTGCGTTCGGCCCAGCGGACATACATCCGCGCCAGCATCGAGGCCCAGTCGCAGCTCTCGGTGCCGCCTGCGCCCGCATTGATCTCGAGGAACGTGTCGTTGCCGTCCGCCTCGCCGTCGAGCAGCGCCTCGAGCTCCTTCGCGCCGGCCGTCTCGACCAGCGCGCGGATCGACGCCTCGGCCTCGGTCACGATCTCCTCGTCGCCCTCGGCCTCGCCGAGCTCGATCAGCTCGACATTGTCGCGCAGCCCGGTGTCGATCAGCCTGTAGGTCGAGAGCTGGTCCATGAGCTGCTGGCGCTCGCGCATCAGCTTCTGCGCGCGGGCCGGATCGTTCCACAGGTTGCCGTCCTCGATCATCGCGTCGAATTCCTCGAGCCGGTGCGGCGCGGTCTCGAGATCCATGCGCTGGCCGAGCAGCGCGAGCGAGCGCCGGATGGCCTCGACTTGGTTCTGGGTCTCGGTGCGCATGGGCGAAGGTCCTCGAACGGTTCAGGCGGGGATCGGTTCAGGCGGGGGTGATAGCGCGAAGGCGCGGACCGGGCAAGGCCGGGCCGCGCCTGCGACAGGACGGCCGCGTCAGTAGAGACCGCCCGAACTGAGCGTGCCGAAATCGGCCTTCTTGGGAATGACCTTCCGCTCGCCCGTGGCAGTGGTGACGGTCGCGCCCTGCTCGGTCTCCTCCTCGCCATAAGCAAACAGCGGCAGGTTCGATCCCATGGCAAAGCCGCCGTCGACCCAGGCGCCCATGCCGAAGACCGGATCCTCGCCCTGACGGAAATACTCGGCCACCACATTGTCGCCCGTCGCATCGTCGGGCAGGCGCGCGCCGGTGAACCGGTCGATCTTCATGAAATAGCCGCCCGGGGGCACGCGGAACTCGGAGCCGCCGTATTTCTTCACGGCCTTCGTCATGAAGCTCTGGAACACCGGACCGCAGAAGCCGCCGCCCGAGGCCGAGCCCATCGAGCGCGGCTGGTCGTAACCGATGTAGCAGCCTGCGACGATGTTCGAGGTATAGCCGATGAACCAGACGTCCTTGGCATCGTTCGTGGTGCCGGTCTTGCCCGCCACCGGCACCGGCAGGTTGATCCCCCGCCCCGTGCCGCGCTTGATCACGCCCTCCATCATCGAGGTGAGCTGATAGGCGGTGATCGCATCCATCACCCGCTCGCGCTTCGAGGTGATGTGCGGCGCCCGTCCCTCGGGCAGCAGCGGCTGGGCGCAGTCGTCGCAGATCCGCTGATCGTGCCGATAGATCGTGCGACCGAAGCGGTCCTGCACCCGGTCGACCAGAGTGGGCTGCACCCGCTCGCCGCCGTTGGCGAACATGGCGTAGGCCGCCACCATCTTGAAGAGCGTCGTCTCCTCGGCGCCGAGCGCATTGGCGAGGAACTGCCCCATCCGGTCGTAGACGCCGAAGCGCTCGGCATAGGAGGCCACGGTGTCCATGCCGATCTCCTGCGCGATCCGCACCGTCATCAGGTTCCGCGACTGCTCGACCCCGGTGCGCAGCGGCGTAGGCCCGTAATATTTCCCGGACGCGTTCTTCGGCGTCCAGAGCCCCTGCGCCGTCTGCACCTCGATGGGCGCGTCGATCACGATGGTGGCCGGCGTGAAGCCGGAATCGAGGGCCGCCGCATAGACGAAGGGCTTGAAGCTCGACCCCGGCTGGCGCGTGGCCTGGGTGGCGCGGTTGAAGACCGAATACTGGTAGGAGAAGCCGCCCTGCATGGCGAGCACGCGGCCCGAATTCACGTCCATTGCCATGAAGGCGCCCTGCACCTCGGGCACCTGGCGCAGCGACCAGCGGCGGAAGCTGCCGTCCTCGCCCGTCACCTCGCGCACCAGCACCACGTCGCCCACCGCGAGAAGATCGCCCGCCCTGCGCGCCTTGGGCCCGAGCTTGCCGTCGGCCTGCCGCTTGCGCGCCCAGGTCACATCCTCGGCCGGGATGTAATGGCCGTCCTCGTCCTCCTCGACGCCCTCGATCCCGATGCGGGCCGCAGTGTCGCCCACCTCGAGCACCACCGCCGGATGCCAGCCCGGCACGTCGCGCGGCACCCGGGCCGCCGCCAGCGCCGCCCGCCAGTCCGCCTCCGAGTCGAGCTTGTCTTTGGGCAGCGTCTGCCGCGTTCCCCGCCAGATGCCGAGGTTGCGGTCGTATTTCTCGAGCCCCACGCGCAGGGCGGCCGCCGCCTCCTCCTGCAGCTCCCGGTCGATGGTGGCGCGGATCGTGAGGCCGCCGCCGAAGAATTCCTGCTCGCCGAACTCGGAGGAGAGCTGGCGGCGGATCTCGTCGGTGAAATAGTCGCGCGGCGGCAGCGCCTCGCGGAAGGCCGGATAATCGCCGTTCTGCACCGAGCGCAGCGGCTCGTTCAGCGACGAGGTCAGCGTGGCCTCGTCGATATAGCCGTTCTCGAACATCTCGCGCAGCACATAGTTGCGCCGCTGGGTCAGCCGCTCCTTCGCCCGCACCGGGTGATACTGGCTCGGAGCCTGCGGCATCGAGGCGAGCGTTGCGGCCTCGGCCGGGGTCAGCTGCGACAGCGTCTTGTTGAAATAGGTCTGCGCCGCCGCCGCCACGCCGTAGCTGTTCTGCCCGAGGAAGATCTCGTTCAGATAGAGTTCGAGGATCTTGTCCTTGGGCAGCGTCTCCTCGATCCGGGTGGCGAGGATGATCTCCTTGATCTTCCGCTCGCCCGTCCGGTCGCCCGACAGGAGGAAGTTCTTCATCACCTGCTGGGTGATGGTCGAGGCGCCGCGCACCGTCTTGCCGCGCGAGCGCACCGCCTCGAAGGCCGCCACGGCGATGCCGCGGGCATCGTAGCCGTGGTGGGTGTAGAAGTTCTTGTCCTCGGCCGAGATGAAGGCGTTCTTCACCAGGTCGGGGATCTCCTCGATCGGCGCGAAGATCCGCCGCTCCTGTGCGAATTCGTCGATGATCCGCCCCTCGCCCGAATAGATCCGGCTGATCGTCGGCGGCGTATATTGGGCAAGGCTCTCATGGCTCGGCAGGTCGCGCGAATACATCCAGAACACCGCCCCGATCGTGAGGGCGAGCGCAAGCAGCCCCAGCGTGATCGCGGTGAAGATGGCCCCGAAGACCGAGCCTACGAACCTCAACAATGGCGGTGCCCCCTCTGGTTGGCGGCCCTTATACATGCGGGCGGCCGGAAGAGCAAAACATGCCCAACCCCCGCGCTTCGCGATTTCGCGATCAGCGCCGCAGCATGTCCTTCAGCGCCGCATCCTCGCGCGCCCAGACCTTCAGACCCTCGACGAGGGCGATCACCATCCGCGCCCGCCAGCCCGGATCGCGCAGCCGCGCGAGGTCGGCATCGCTCGACATGAAACCGGTCTCGACGAGAATCGACGGCATGTCCGGCGACTTCAGCACCGAGAATCCCGCGGCCTGCCGGGGATGGCGGTGCATGGCGATCTGCCGCCGCTTGATCGCCGCCTCCAGCGCCAGCGCCAGCCGCTCGTTCCGCGGCCCCGTCTCGGTGCGCGCCAGATCCATCAGCACGCCCGCCACCAGATCGTCGTGGCCGGTGAGATCGATCCCCGCCAGCAGATCGTCCCGGTCGTGCCGCTCGGCCAGGGCCGCCGCCGCCGCATCCGAGGCCTCCTCGGCCAGCGTATAGAGCGTGGCCCCCACCGCCTCGCCTTCCGCGATGGCATCGGCATGCAGCGAGACGAACACCTGCCCCCCCGCCTCGCGCGCCAGCGTGATCCGGTCCTCGAGCGGCACGAACACATCCTCCGCCCGCGTCACCGCCACGCGGAAGGTGCCGTCCCGCACCAGCGCCTCCTTCAGCTCGCGCGAAAGCGTGAGCATCAGGCTCGCCTCGCTCACCCCGCCGCGCTCGGCGCCCGGGTCGATCCCGCCATGGCCCGGATCGAGCACCACCGTCAGCGGCCCCGCCCCCTGCACCGGCCGCGGCAGGTCAGCGGCCTTCGGCAGCGCCCAGCCCGGCGGCTCGGGCGCCGCGGCCCGGGCCGCGAAGTCCGCCTCATCCGCCTTGCGCAGCCGGATCGCGATCCGCGCCCCCTCGCCGGTCCGCATGTCCGCGCTCTCGACCACCATCGGCCGGGCCAGCTCCAGCACCAGCCGCGACCAGCCCGGGCGGAAGCTGCCCGCCCGCACCGCCGTCACCCGGTCGGTGTCCCGCGCCAGATCCTCGACTTGGCCGAACTCGACCTCGCGGAAATCCATTACCAGCCGCGGCGGCTGGTCCATCACCCGCACCCGCCAGGGCACCGGCTGGCTCAGCTGCAGCTCGACCGAGACCCCGCTCCAGCCGCGCGCACCGATGGAGGATCCCTCGGGCAAAAGCCGCGCGAGCCCGCTCAGCTCCTGCGCTGCGGCCCCCGACAGCGCGAGCATCGCCGCAAGAAGACCCGCCGCGACCGACCTGAGCGCCCCCCCGCTCCTCCGCCTCAGCCCCTCCATCCGCGCCCTTTCATTCTGGCCCAAATATCCCCGCCGGAGGCTCCGCCGTCAGCGCCGGCGCGCCGCCATGAAGGCCTCGAGCCGCGCCAGCCCCTCGACGATATCCGCCGTGGCCCGCGCATAGGAAAAGCGCAGCGTCCGCCCGCCCCGCAGGGGATCGAAATCGAGCCCCGGCGTCACCGCCACCCCCGCCTCCTCGAGGATCTCCGCCGCGAAGGCGAGGCTGTCGGAGGTCAGGTCCGAGACATCCGCATAGACATAGAAGGCCCCGTCCGGCGGCGCAAAGCGCGTGAATCCCGCCTTCGGCAGCCCCTCCAGCATCAGCCGCCGGTTCTCGGCATAGACCGCGCGGTTCGCCTCCAGCTCCTGCGTGCAGTCGAGGGCGGCCAGCGCCGCGATCTGGCTCGCATGGGGCGGGCAGATGAACATGTTCTGCGCCAGCCGTTCGATGCGCCGCACATGGTCCTCGGGCACCACGAGCCAGCCGAGCCGCCAGCCGGTCATCGAGAAATATTTCGAGAAGGAGTTGATCACATAGACATCGTCGGTGATCTCCAGCGCCGAGACGGATCTCGTGCCATAATCCAGCCCGTGATAGATCTCGTCCGAGATGAAGGCCATGTCGCGCGCCTGCGCATGGGCGATCAGCGCGGCCAGCGCCTCCTTCGAAAGCATCGTCCCCGAGGGATTGCCCGGCGAGGCCACGATGAGCCCCGCCAAATCCTCCACCCCCTCCAGATCCGCAGGCACCGGCTGCAGCCGGTTCCGGGCCTCCGTGGGGATCCCCACCGGCTCGAGCGAGAGCGCGCGCAGGATCTGGCGATAGCTCGGATAGCCGGGCTCGCCGAGCGCCACCCGCTCGCCCGCCTCGAAGAGCGCGGTGAAGGCCAGAAGGAAGGCCGAGGAGGAGCCGGCCGTCACCACCACCCGCCCCGGATCGAGCTCGACGCCGTACCAGCGCCGGTAGAGATCGGCGATCCCCTGCCGCAGCTCCGGCAGGCCGAGCGCCACTGTATAGCCGAGCGGCCCCTCCTCCATGGCGCGCGCGAGCGCCGCCCGCGCCCCTGAGGGCGCCGGGGTGCCCGGCTGGCCCACCTCCATATGGACGATCGCCCGCCCCGTCGCCTCCAGCCTGCGCGCCTGCTCCATCACATCCATCACGATGAAGGGATCGACCGCCCCGCGCCTTGAAACTCGCATCCTCAGCCTCTTACACTTTGCCAGCCGTTCCTGAGACACCGGGGCGCGAAGGTCAATGGCGGCCCGCCGCCGCCCTGCCGCATATCCGGGTTGCCAAATGAACCGGATCGGTGTTCCTGTCCTGACCCGCGAGCCGGACCCTCACCTGCCCCAACCGGAGCCCTTCCATGAGACTGATCCCCCTCGGTGCCGCCGCCCTCGCCGGCGCCCTCGCCCTCGCTCCCGCCGCCCGGGCCGAGATGAGCGCTGCCGAGCGCGAGGCCTTCCGCGCCGAGGTCCGGGCCTATCTGCTCGAGAATCCCGAGGTGCTGATGGAGGCCTTCACGGCGCTCGAACAGCGCCAGCAGCTCGATCAGGTCAATGCCGACCTCGCCCGGCTTCAGGACCATTCCTCGGAAATCTACACCGATCCGGCCAGCTGGGCCGGCGGCAACCTGCAGGGCGACATCACGGTGGTCGAGTTCATCGACTACCGCTGCGGCTACTGCCGCAAGGCCAATGCGGAGGTCGAGGAGCTGGTGGCCTCCGATGGCAACATCCGCTTCGTGCTGAAGGAATATCCGATCCTCGGCGAGGAGTCGGTGCTGGCCTCGCGCTTCGCCATCTCCGTGCTGCAGATCGCAGGCCCCGAGCCCTACAAGGCGGTGCACGACAAGCTCATCGCCTTCCGCGGCGACATCACAACCGAGGCGCTCGGCCGGCTCGCCGACGAGATGAAGCTCGACCGCGCGGCGATCCTCGCCCACATGGACAAGGACGAGGTCACGGCGGTGATCGCGGCGAACCACAAGCTCGCCGAAACGCTCGAGATCTCGGGCACGCCGACCTTCGTCGTCGACCGCACCATGGTGCGCGGCTATGTGCCGCTCGACGGGATGCGCCAGATCGTCGAAGGCCAGCGCAAGGGCTGAGCGCCCGCTGCGACCGAGCCGCAAGGCGCCCTCCGGGGCGCCTTTTCTTTTGGAGAAGCCCGAGCCGGAGGCATTCCCGCGGGGCGAAAGACACGCAGAGGCGGGCCGCAGACCCTGCCCGCCGCTTCGTCGCGACAGGGTTGACAGCCGCAACTCAGGGGGCTCGGGGTCTGGTCCCGGTCCCTGCCGTTCACGAAGCGCGAACGGCAGCCTGCGGGCCGGCCTTCCTCACGATCCGGCCCGGCTTCCCAAGGTCATGCTCCGGGTGACCGCATCCGCGCGAGGCGATCCGCGATGACGACGGCCTGAGGCCGCCGCTCGCGTTTGCGAAACCGCGCCTACTCGGCCGCTTCGGCCGCCGCGAGCTTCTCGGCCTCGATCTCGGCCGCACGGCTTTCGACCATCGACACGATCTCGTCGATCATCCGCTCGTTGCCGAGCTTGTGGGCCTGCTTGCCGGCCAGATAGACCATCCCCGAGCCGTTGCCGCCGCCGGTAAAGCCGATGTCGGTCATCAGCGCCTCGCCGGGGCCGTTCACCACGCAGCCGATGATGGAAAGGCTCATCGAGGTGGTGACATGGGCCAGCCGATCCTCGAGTTCCGCCACCGTCTTGATGACGTCGAAGCCCTGCCGCGCGCACGAGGGACAGGAGATGATGGTGACGCCGCGGTGGCGGAGGCCCAGAGACTTCAGGATCTCGTAGCCGACCTTCACCTCTTCCACCGGATCGGCCGAGAGCGAGACCCGCAGCGTGTCGCCGATCCCCGACCAGAGGAGGTTCCCGAGACCCACTGCCGATTTCACCGTGCCGGCGGTCAGTCCGCCTGCCTCGGTGATCCCGAGATGGATCGGCGCATCCGTCGCATCGGCCAGCGCCTGATAGGCCGCCGCAGCGAGGAACACGTCCGAGGCCTTCACCGAGATCTTGAACTCGTGGAAGTCGTTGTCCTGAAGGATCTTGATGTGATCGAGGCCCGACTCGACCATCGCCTCCGGGCAGGGCTCGCCATACTTGTCCAGCAGATGCTTTTCGAGCGAGCCCGCATTCACCCCGATCCGCATCGAGCAGCCATGATCCCGCGCGGCCTTGATGACCTCGCGCACCCGGCTCGCATCGCCGATGTTGCCCGGGTTGATCCGGAGGCAGGCCGCGCCCGCCTCGGCCGCCTCGATGGCGCGCTTGTAGTGGAAATGGATGTCGGCCACGATCGGAACCGGGCTTGCCGCCACGATCTCCTTCAGCGCCCGGGTCGAGGCCTCATCGGGCACCGACACGCGGACGATGTCGGCCCCCGCCTCGGCCGCGCGGAGCACCTGCGCGATGGTCGCGGGCGCATCGGCGGTGATGGTGTTCGTCATCGTCTGCACCGAGATCGGCGCATCGCCCCCCACCGGAACATTGCCCACCATGATCTGCCGCGACTTGCGGCGGTGGATGTTGCGCCAGGGGCGGACATGATTGAGCGACATAGGTGGAAACCTCGGGTGATGGTCGCGTGCAACTTAAACCCGCAGCGGCATCGGCACAACCGGCTGCGCCCAAATGCCCTGCCCCTCGGGCAAGGCACGGCGCGCCCGCGCGATCACATCCGCGCGGGGGTCAGCGGGTTTCGTTCTGCGCGACCGTGACGTAGCGCGCGAGATCCGCGTCGCCGGTCAGGTCCGCCATGGCATATTTGCCGGTGAGCGCCTCGGGCGAGAGGGCCACGTTCTTCACCACCTGCGCACCGGGCGCCGACGGGCCATAAGTCTCGCCATTGACGGCGAAATAGAGCGAGCCCGAGTTGCCCGCCCGCAGCACCGGTGGCTCTTCCATCTGCGGCACGACATAGCGTTCGCCCGCATCGAGGATCTTCTCGAACAGCACCGTTCCGTCGGCCGCCTGCACCCGCACCCACGAGGGGCGCACGGCCAGAAGCTCGACCGTCGGCGGCGCGGCCTCGGCCACCTGCACCTCTTCCTCCACCGGCACGGCGGCGGCCGTGGCGGGGATCGCGGGCAGCTCGAGCGAGGCCTGCTGGACGCTGTCGTTCATCCGCGGATTGATGGCCGCGATCGGCCCGTCGCGCGAGACCAGCACCGGCACGTCGAGCGCCTGGGCCTGCGGACGATAGAGCCGCCCCATGAGGTCGGGCTGCGCCGGATCGGCGGCGGCGAGATCCATCGTGTCGGAGGCAGGCTCGGACCGCACGAGCGGCGCCACGGTGCCGACGCTGCCCAGCGGGTCGATCTCGGCCACCACCTGCGGCGCCTGATCGACCGGCGCCACCTGCACGCGCTGCACCTGCTGAAGCACCGCCCAGCCGCCGTATCCGATGCCGCCGATCAGCGCGAGCAGGACCAGAACCGATCCCACGGCGCCCGGCTCGATGCTGGCCAGCACACTCTCGCCCCGGGGTACGAACAGCGCATTCGGATCCGCCAGCGGATCGCGCCCCTCGCCCTGCGGCCGGGACCGCGGACCGGTATCGCGGCGCGCGCCGGTCACCGAGATCGCCATCCCGTGCATCGTGGTGAAGTTCGCCTCGTGGCAGAAGCGCGCGAAGGCCTCGTCCGGGTCCATGCCGAGATAGCGCGCATAGGAACGCACATATCCCGCCACGAAGCCCTGCGTCTCGAAGGCCGACACGTCGGCATTCTCGATAGCGGCGATATAGGTGGCCTTGATCTTCAGCTCGCGCTGGACATCGAGCAGCGACTTGCCGAGCGTCGCCCGCTCACCGCGCATCAGGTCGCCCAACCGCAACTCGAAATCGTCGAACCCTTTGGGTTTATCGACTTCGGCCGTCGAAGGTTGTGTCCTCCGCCAGATCATGCGTGTGCCCGTCCTGCCCCGATTTACCCCGGCCGGTTGCTTCCGACTCAGGGGTGCCCTGTCCCGAAAGAAGTAGCACAGGGCAGGGGCCTTTGCATCCGCAGAAGCTGTCAGGCAACGACCTCGGCGCGATTCAGCGCACAGTGCTGCCAGAGCACGTCCATGGCCTTCACGAGGTGATCGATCATGCCGGAATCATGCACGGGCGACGGGGTAAAGCGCAGCCGCTCGGTCCCGCGCGGCACGGTGGGGAAGTTGATCGGCTGGACATAGATGCCGAAATGCTCGAGCAGCATGTCCGAGATCATCTTGCAGTGCACGGGGTCGCCCACATGGACCGGCACGATGTGCGAGCCGTGGTCGATGATCGGCAGGCCGAGACCCTTGAGGCGCATCTTCAGGATGCGGGCCTGGGTCTGGTGCTTCTCGCGCAGCTCCACATCGCCCTTGAGGTGGCGCACCGAGGCCGCCGCACCGGCCGCCACGACGGGCGGCAGCGAGGTCGAGAAGATGAAGCCCGGCGCGTAGGAGCGCACCGCGTCGCACATCTTGGACGAGGCCGCGATATAGCCGCCGAACACGCCATAGGCCTTGCCCAGCGTCCCGTTGATGATGTCGATCCGGTCCATCAGCCCGTCCCGCTCGGCCACGCCGCCGCCGCGGGGGCCGTACATGCCGACCGCATGGACCTCGTCGATGTATTTCAGCGCGCCGAACTCGTCGGCGATGTCGCAGATCTCCTTGATGCGGCCGAAGTCGCCATCCATCGAATAGACGGATTCGAAGGCCACGAGGATCGGACGGTCCTTGCCGATCGAGGTCAGGATCCGGCGCAGGTCGTCGAGGTCATTGTGCTTGAAGATGTGCTTCTCGGTGCCCGAGCGGCGGATGCCCTCGATCATCGAAGCGTGGTTCAACTTGTCCGAGACGATGACGAGGCCCGGGATCAGCTGCGGCAGCGTCGAGAGAGTCGCGTCGTTGGCGATATAGGCCGAAGAGAAGACCAGCGCCGCTTCCTTGCCGTGCAGGTCGGCGAGCTCGGCCTCGAGGCGCTTGTGATAGAGCGTGGTGCCCGAAATGTTGCGCGTGCCGCCCGACCCGGCGCCGGTCGAATCCAGCGCCTCGTGCATGGCCCCCAGCACCACCGGATGCTGGCCCATGCCGAGATAGTCGTTGCCGCACCAGACGGTGATTTCCTTCTCGCTCCCGTCGGGCTTGCGCCACATGGCTTTCGGGAAGGCACCCTTGCGCCGCTCGATGTCGATGAAGGTCCGGTACCGGCCCTCGGTATGGAGCCGGTTCAGAGCGGTATCGAGTGCCAGATTGTAGTCCATCTTCGTCTCCCTGACGCTCGGGCTGCCGAGCAAGCTGGGTGTCATCATCAATTTTCGGCGCAACATGGCCTTGATAAGGATCAAATCCTAAGTCTGGAACCGGCCAATTTGAAACCCGTTCATTGGTCCCTGCGTCAATCGGCCACCGCCAGCACGCAATCCCCGGCGCCTCCGGCCTTCGCGCAGGCCGCAAGAGCCGCCTCTCCCGCCCCCGCTCCGGCCCCGATGCCCCAGCGCCCGGTGGAAGGCGAGACCGCCAGCGCCCTCGGGCCGCGGGTGCCATAGTCGGCCCGGAATCCCTCGGTTGCATCGGACGATAGGCTGAGCGGGCGGCTCTTCCAGCCCTTGGGGCGCACGAATCCCACGATCGCGCATGGCGCCCTGCCCTTGCGCTTCTCCTCGCAGGCCGCGAGCGCGGCGCGCGCCGCGGCCTCGGTGGTGTGATGGTTCGCGGCCGCGATGGTCGCCTCCGAGGCCAGCCCCTCGTCGGGCGAGACGGCGATGGCCCCGTAGTAGGGCTGCTCGCTCACGACCATGCGCAGGAGCGCGCGGTCGTTCTCGGAGAGGAAGGCGACCGGCAGGATCTCCACCTCGGCCTTCGCGGGGGGAAAGAGCATCTTCTTCGCCTCGCGGCCCGTCACCGGCTGGGCGAGCGCGGCCCCCGCCGTCAAGATCCCGAGGGCTGCCACCATCGCCAGACGCATGATCCTCTCCACCTGCACCCTGTCGCGGCTCCTCTTAGCCCACCGCGCCCCTCCTGCACAGAGCCTCCCCGTCTTGTGAACGCTCTTCCCCCGGCCTCTTCGCCATCCTCCAAATTGACTTCGCCATGGGCCGCGGCCCATACCGGGACGCGCAGGAGCCGAGTCCGGCGAAGGGCACCGCTCCGCCCGCCGTGCTGCGGCGGACACATTGGACGTGGAAGGACCAGAAGATGACGCTCGACGCCGTGCTCACCCGGATCGACACCGGCCTGCCCGAGGCTCTGGACCGGCTGATGGCGCTGTTGCGCATCCCCTCGATCTCGACCGACCCCGCCCATGCCGCCGAATGCGAGGCCGCCGCCGACTGGCTGGTGGCCGATCTCGCGTCGCTGGGCTTCGAGGTCTCGAAGCGCCCCACCCCCGGCCATCCGATGGTGGTGGCCCATGCCCCGGGTCAAGGGCCGCACCTGCTGTTCTACGGCCATTACGACGTGCAGCCCGTCGATCCGCTCTCGCTCTGGGACCGTCCGCCCTTCGAGCCGGCGATCGAGGAGACGCCGCGCGGCAAGGTGATCCGCGGCCGCGGCGCCTCCGACGACAAGGGCCAGCTCATGACCTTCCTCGAGGCCTGCCGCGCCTGGAAGGCCGAGCACGGCACGCTGCCCTGCCGCCTCACGATCTTCCTCGAGGGCGAGGAGGAGTCGGGCTCGCCCTCGCTCGTGCCCTTCATGAAGGAGAATGCCGAAGAGTTGACCGCCGATGTGGCGCTGATCTGCGACACGGGCCTCTTCGAATCGCGCACGCCCGCCATCGTGACCATGCTGCGCGGCCTGCTGGGCGAGGAGCTGGTGGTGCGCGGCCCCTCGAAGGACCTGCATTCCGGCATGTATGGCGGGGTCGCGATCAACCCGATCCGCGTGCTGACCCGCGCGCTCGCGGCCCTTCACGACGAGATCGGCCGCGTCACCCTGCCCGGCTTCTACGACGGCGTGAGCGAACTGCCCGAAGCGATCCGCGCCCAGTGGCAGGGGCTCGCCTTCGATCACGCGCGCTTCCTCGGCGACGTGGACCTCTCGCAGCCCGCAGGCGAAGAGGATCGCACACCCCTCGAGATGATCTGGTCGCGCCCCACCTGCGAGATCAACGGCATCTGGGGCGGCTATACCGGGGCGGGCTTCAAGACGGTGCTGCCCGCCGAGGCCCATGCCAAGGTCAGCTTCCGCCTCGTGGGCGAGCAGGATCCGCATGCGATCCGCGAGGCCTTCCGCGCCCATGTCCGCGCGCATCTGCCCCCGGACTGCACGGTCGAGTTCCACGGCCACGGCAATTCCAAGGCCTCGCACATGCGCACCTCCGCGCCCGCCTTCGAGCAGGCGCGCGCCGCGCTGACCGAGGAATGGGGCCGGCCCGCCGCCTATGTGGGCTGCGGCGGCTCGATCCCGATCGCAGGCCACTTCCAGACGCTTCTCGGCATGGATGCGATGCTCGTGGGCTTTGCGAAGGACGACGATCAGATCCATTCGCCGAACGAGAAATACGACGTCGAGAGCTTCCACAAGGGCATCCGCTCCTGGGCGCGCTTCCTCGCCCGCGTGACGGAATGACCCGCCTGATCCGCAGCGTGGAGGCGGCCGACGAGGCCGCCTTCCGCGCCCTCTGGGCGGACTATCTGAGCTTCTATCGCGTGGATCTCGCCCCCGAGGTGACCGGGGCCACCTGGGCCCGCCTCCTCGCGCCCGCATCGCCGCTCACGGGCCGCCTCGTGCTGACCGAGGGGCGCGTGCGGGGCTTTGCGCTCCATCACACCCATCTGTCGACCTGGAGCCTCCGCCCCGACGTCTATCTCGAGGATCTCTATCTCGAGCCTTCCGCGCGCGGCCTCGGTCTCGGCCGGGCCCTGATCGAGGATCTGATCGCACTCGGACGCGCTGCGGGCTGGGGCCGCCTCTACTGGCACACGGACGAGGACAACCGGACGGCGCGCGCCCTCTACGACCGCTTCACCCCCTCCGACGGCCACGTCCGCTACCGCCTCACGCTCTGACCCGTCCCATCCGGTCCGCCCACCGGAGAGGCCCCTCCCGTCTCACTCTGGAAAAATATCCTCGGGGGGTGCGGGGGGCAGACGGCCCCCCGCGCTGTCCCTTCGCACCCCAATCGGCCCGCCTCGCACCGCAAGAGCACAACAAATCAAAAGCAAAAGGCCGGGCAGAAGCCCGGCCTTTTCGCAATCCTGAAAGAAGTGGCGCGGTTGACGGGGCTCGAACCCGCGACCCCCGGCGTGACAGGCCGGTACTCTAACCAACTGAGCTACAACCGCGCTCTTCTTCCTCACGTTCGGGCGGCGGCGGACGGTGGCGCGGTTGACGGGGCTCGAACCCGCGACCCCCGGCGTGACAGGCCGGTACTCTAACCGACTGAGCTACAACCGCGTGCGCCGTCCGGTCGCCGCCGAACGTGGGGGCGTATTACGCAGCCTCACGGGCGCCGTCAAGCGCCCCCGCGCCGAAAAATGTGAAAGTCATTTCTCCGGGGCCGGAATGAACTCGGCACTGTCGTTCGGTGGCAGGCGGAAGCGCCCGTGCGCCCAGTCGCCCGCCCGCCAGGCTTCGCGCGCGGCCTCGATCCGCTCCTTCGAGGAGGCTACGAAATTCCACCAGATCCAGCGCGGCCCGTCGGCCACGGCGCCGCCCAGCACCATCAGGCGCGCGCCCCGGGGGCCCGCCGTCAGCGCCAGCCGGTCGACCGGGCGCATGACCAGCATCCGCCCCGCCTCGAAGCTCTGCCCGCCCACGCTCACCGAGCCGTCGATGACATAGGCTCCCAGGTCCTCGTGCCCCTCGGGCATCGGCAGCCGCGCCCCGGGGGCGAGCATGGCATCGGCATAGACCGCCTCGACCGGCAGATCGACCGGCGCCCGTTCGCCCCACGCCTGCCCGAGGATCAGCCGGACCCGCTTGCCCTCCCCCTCGAGCTCGGGCAGCCGGTCGGCGCCCTGATGCACGAAGGCCGCGGCATCGTCCTCGCGGTCCTTCGGCAGCGCGAGCCATGTCTGCAGCCCGAACAGGCTGCCCGGCCCCTCCGGCGCATCCGTGCGCTCGGAATGGGTGATTCCGTGGCCCGCGAGCATCCAGTTCACCGCGCCCGGCTCGATCCACTGGTCGGTGCCGAGGCCGTCGCGGTGGTGGAGCCGCCCGCGCAGGAGATAGGTCACGGTGCCGAGGCCGATATGCGGATGCGGCCGCACATCGATCCCCCGCCCGGTCAGGAACTCGGCCGGGCCCATCTGGTCGAAGAAGATGAACGGCCCCACCATCTGCCTCCGGGCCGAGGGCAGCGCGCGGCGCACCTCGAAACCGCCGAGATCGCGGGCGCGCGGCACGATGACGGTCTCGATGGCGTCGACGGCATCGCCGAGGGGAATGTCGGGGTCGAGGGCGGGGTTCCAGCTCATGATGTTTCTCCCTTGCTGAGCTCACCCTAACCGCGCGGCGCCGATGCGCACACCGGCCTCTCCGCGCGGCACTTGTGCACTGAGGCACAGGACGCCGCCCCCGGCCTGCTTGCGTCTCTGGCGCAAATCGCGGCACCCCCTTGCAGAGTCCCCCTCTCCCGCCTATGGGACGCCATGACCCAGCACGACCGTCTCCTCATCATCGATTTCGGATCGCAGGTGACCCAGCTCATCGCGCGCCGCCTGCGCGAGCTGAATGTCTACTGCGAGATCCATCCCTATCAGAACGTGACCGAAGCCTTCCTGAAGGGCTTCGCTCCGAAGGCCGTCATCTTCTCCGGCGGCCCCTCCTCGGTCTTCGCCGAGGGCGCGCCGATGCCCCCCGCGGGCGTGTTCGACCTCGGCGTGCCGATCCTCGGGATCTGCTACGGCCAGCAGGTGATGATGCACTGCCTCGGCGGCAAGGTCGAGCGCGGCCACGGCACCGCCGAATTCGGCCGCGCCTTCGTGACCCCCACGGCGGAGCGTCTGGCGATCCTCGACGGCTGGTTCGAGGAAGGCCGCGAGCAGGTCTGGATGAGCCACGGCGACCATGTCTCGCAGATCGCGCCGGGCTTTCAGGTGTTCGGCACCTCGCCCAACGCGCCCTTCGCCATCACCGGCGATCCCGCGCGCCATTTCTATGCGGTGCAGTTCCACCCCGAGGTGCACCACACGCCGAAGGGCGCGAAGCTCTACGAGAACTTCGTGCGCCTCGCGGGATTCAAGGGCGACTGGACGATGGGGGCCTACCGCGAGGAGGCGATCGCCAGGATCCGGGCCCAGGTGGGCGACCAGAAGGTGATCTGCGGCCTCTCGGGCGGCGTCGACAGTTCGGTCGCGGCGGTGCTGATCCACGAGGCCATCGGCGATCAGCTGACCTGCGTCTTCGTCGACCACGGCCTGCTGCGCCTCGGCGAGGCCGAGCAGGTGGTCACGATGTTCCGCGACCATTACAACATGCCGCTGATCCATGCCGACGAATCCGATCTCTTCCTCGGCGCGCTCGAGGGTGTCTCGGACCCGGAAGTGAAGCGCAAGACCATCGGCCGGCTCTTCATCGACGTGTTCCAGAAGCACGCGGCCGACGTGGGCGGCGCCACCTTCCTCGCGCAGGGCACGCTCTATCCCGACGTGATCGAGTCGGTGAGCTTCTCGGGCGGTCCCTCGGTCACGATCAAGTCGCACCACAATGTGGGCGGCCTGCCCGAGAAGATGGGTCTGAAGCTGGTCGAACCGCTGCGCGAACTCTTCAAGGACGAGGTCCGCGCGCTCGGCCGCGAACTCGGCCTGCCGGAGAGCTTCATCGGCCGCCATCCCTTTCCCGGCCCCGGCCTCGCGATCCGCTGCCCCGGCGAGATCACCCGCGAGAAGCTCGAGATCCTGCGCCGGGCCGATGCGGTCTATATCGACCAGATCCGCCGCCACGGGCTCTACGACGAGATCTGGCAGGCCTTCGTGGCGCTCCTGCCGGTGCGCACCGTGGGCGTGATGGGCGACGGTCGCACCTACGACTATGCCTGCGCGCTCCGCGCCGTGACGAGCGTCGACGGCATGACCGCCGACTACTATCCCTTCACCCACGACTTCCTCGGCGAGACGGCGACGCGGATCATCAACGAGGTGCAGGGCATCAACCGCGTGACCTACGACATCACCTCGAAGCCGCCGGGCACGATCGAGTGGGAATGACCCGGCCTGCGCGCGCCTGAAGACCCCCTGCCCGGCTGCGGACGCATATCCGCGGCCGGGAACGCTCCCGTCTTCCGAAGCCCGAGAGACACGGCGGCCCCGCGCCCCGGCGGCCAGAGATGCGCCGCCCTCCGCCTTGTCACGACCTCCCCGTGAGCCTCAGCCGCGCGGGCCGACATCTCTTGCCCTCCCACTCGATCGTCGAGCCCGCCCCGAGGCACCCTCCTGCATTCATTCTGGCCCAAATATCCTCGGGGGTGCGGGGGCAGACAGCCCCCGCCCTTTCCGCAGGCGCCGCCGCGCGGCCCTGCCTGCGCCGCCCCCCATTGCCCCCCTGCGACATAGCTCCGGTCCAGGCCCTGCGCCTTCGCGAACGGCTCCCCCGCCTCGCCCCGGGCCGTCTGGACAATCCGCCGCGCGCAAGCCATGGTGGCCGGCCCTAGAACCGGACCTGCAAATGCCTGCCCAGCAAAGCCTTCTCTCGGCCACCTTCTGGATGGCCGGCGCCATCGCCTCCTTCTCGGCGATGGCCGTCTCGGGGCGGATGGTCTCGGGGATCCACGACACGTTCGAGATCATGGCCTGGCGCTCGCTGGTGGGGCTCGCGGTCGTCCTCCTCTGGGCCACCCTGTCCGGGCGGCTGGGCGAGATCCGCACCCGGCATTTCGGGGGCCATCTGGTGCGCAACCTGTCGCACTTCACCGGGCAGAACCTGTGGTTCTGGGCCCTAGGCCTCATCCCGCTCGCGCAGGTGATCGCGCTCGAATTCACCTCTCCGCTCTGGGTGATCCTGCTCTCGCCCTTCCTCCTGGGCGAGCGCATCACCTCCCTGCGCGCGCTCTCCACCGTGGTGGGCTTCGCGGGCATCCTGATCGTGGCCCGGCCCGACTTCGCCGCGCTCGATGTGGGCGTGCTCGCGGCCGCGGGCTCGGCCGTGTTCTTCGCGGGCTCGATCATCCTGACCAAGCGGCTGACGCGCCACGATTCCATCGTCACCATCATGTTCTGGCTCACGCTGATCCAGGCCGTGCTGGGCCTCCTGTGCACCTTCGCCGACGGCGAGACCACCTGGCCCACGACCGTCTCGGGCTTCTGGCTCGTGATGATCGGCCTCTCGGGCCTTGCGGCCCACCTCTGCCTCACCCAGGCGCTCGCGCGGGCCTCGGCGGGCTTCGTCGTGACGGTCGACTTCCTCCGCCTGCCCGTCTTCGCGATCCTCGGCATGATCCTCTTCTCCGAACCGCTCGATGCCATGGTCATCCTCGGGGGCGGCATCATTCTTGCAGCGAACTGGATCAGCATGCGCGCGGCCGGACGGGCAAGCCGGCCACAGGACGCAAGGTGACATACGCCTTCCGTGGCGTAATCAATTGACCGAGAGGAGCAGCCCTCAAATGATGCAGTCTCGTCTGGCTAGGGGAGGATGCCAATGAAAGTCTGGACCATGGCGCTGGGAGGGCTGGCGCTCGGCGCCGGTGCTGCGGCGGCGGGCGACATCGAACGGTCGCAGCAGAGCGTGGGCATCCTGTTCGAGGAAGGGCGCTATGCCGAATTCACCTTCGGCGCGGTCAACCCGGACGTGAGCGGTTCGGTGGGCGGGCTCGGCTCGGGCAACATGGCGGGCAACTTCAACACCTGGTCGCTCGGCTACAAGCAGCCTCTGGGCGCCAACATGGATCTCGCGCTGATCCTCGACCAGCCGATCGGCGCCGACGTGGACTACCCCGACGAAGGCCTCTACCCGCTGGCGGGCACGACGGCCGAGCTGCGCTCGAACGCGATCACGGCCCTCCTGCGCTACAAGTTCCAGAACAACGTCTCGCTCTACGGCGGGCTCCGCGCGCAATCGGTCGAGGGCAAGGCCCACATCCTGTTCGACATCTACCAGAGCGGGACCTTCGTCGCGACGACCGACTACAATCTCGAGACGAACCGGGACTGGTCGCTGGGCTATGTGCTGGGCGTGGCCTGGGAGAAGCCCGAGATCGCCGCCCGCGTGGCGCTGACCTACAACTCGGCCATCGACCATACGCTCGAGGGCGACGAGAGCGGCACCAACGCGGTTTTCGGCAATTTCTCGGGCAAGAGCGACTTCGACACGACGGTGCCGCAGTCGGTCAACCTCGAGTTCCAGACCGGCATCGCCGAGGACACGCTGCTGTTCGGCTCGGTGCGCTGGGTGGACTGGACCGAGTTCCTGATCGATCCCGAGATCTACCAGTATTACTTCCCCGGCATCCCTCTGGTGGCCTACGAGTCCGACCGCTGGACCTACACGCTGGGCGTCGGCCGCCGCTTCAACGAACACTGGTCGGGCGCCGTCACCGTCTCCTACGAACCTCAGACGGGCGACGACACGGGCAACCTCGGGCCGAACGACGGGTTCCGCTCGATCGGGATCGGCGCGACCTACTCGCACGAGAACATGAAGATCACCGGCGGCATCCGCTATGTCGAACTCGGCAATGCGACCACGCGCGGCGTGGGTGCCGAATTCGACGACAACAATGCCGTCGCCGCGGGCATCCGCGTGGGCTTCACCTTCTGACATCCCTCCCGCCGGGAGGCAGAGCCGGGGTCCCTTCGGGGGCCCCTTGCGCATGTTCCGGGTCGCGCACAGGCGCGCTTCCTGCCAGAAGAGCGCCATGGCACAGACATCCCTCACCCCGCGCGCCTCGGCCGAGCTCCTGCTGCTCGGCACCATCTGGGGCGGCTCCTTCCTCGCCAACGGCCTAGCCCTTCCGCAGGCGGGCGTGGCGGGCACGGTCGCCGTCCGGGTGGGGGGCGCGGCCCTCGTCCTCTGGATCGCGGTGCGGCTCCTCGGGCTCGCGGTGCCGCGCAGTCCGCGGATCTGGGCCTCCTTCCTCGTGATGGGGCTCCTGAACAACGTGATCCCCTTCACGCTCATCACCTGGGGCCAGCAGTCGATCCCTTCGGGGCTGGCCTCGATCCTGAATGCGGCAACGGCGATCTTCGGCGTGCTCGTCGCCGCGCTAGTGCTGGCCGACGAGCGGCTGACGCCGCGCCGGATCGCGGGCGTCCTGCTGGGCTTCGCGGGTGTCGTGACGACCATCGGCCCCGACGCGCTCACGGGCTTCGATCCGCGATCGGCGGGGCAGCTCGCGCTTCTGGGGGCCGCCCTGTCCTATGCCTGCGCGGGCGCCTTCGGGCGCAGGGCGCTGGCCGGGCTCGATCCGCGCATGGCGGCGGCGGGGATGCTGACGGGCGCGAGCCTCATCGTCCTGCCGGCCGCGCTCCTTCTCGGCGGGCCGCCGCGGCTCGATCTGTCGCTGCAGGCCTGGGGCGCGCTCTTCTACCTCGCGGTCGTGGCCTCGGCCTTCGCCTATCTGCTCTATTACCGCATACTGGCCGTGGCTGGCGCCGGCAACCTCAGCCTCGTCACCCTCATCGTGCCCCCCGTGGCGATCCTCCTCGGGGCGCTCGTGCTGGGCGAGCGGCTGCCGCCGCATGCCTTCGCGGGCTTCGGGCTTCTCGTCGCGGGCCTTCTGGTGCTCGACGGTCGCATCCTCCATATTCCGCGTGAACTGGTCCGCCGGGCACGGTAACAGGGCCCGATCCGAGGCAGGGGACGCAAGCGATGATCTACAGGACCGGGGCGGAGTGGCGCGCGGCGCAGGCCAAGCGGGTGCTTCTGTTCGGCATGTCGGGCCTGGGCAAGACCCATGTCTCGACGCTGCTCCGCGACAGCGGCGACTGGTTCCACTATTCCGTCGATTACCGGATCGGCACCCGCTACATGGGCGAGCATATCGCCGACAACTTCAAGCGCGAGGCGATGAAGGTGCCGTTCCTGCGCGAGCTGCTGCGGACGGACTCGGTCTATATCGCCTCGAACATCACCTTCGACAATCTGGCGCCGCTCTCGACCTATCTCGGCAAACCCGGCAATCCGAACCGTGGCGGACTGGCCTTTGCCGACTATCTCGAGCGGCAGGGCCAGCACCGCGAGGCCGAGGTGGCGGCGCTGCATGACACGCCCCGCTTCATCCGCCGCGCGACCGAGATCTACGGCTACCAGAATTTCGTCTGCGACTCCGGCGGCTCGATCTGCGAGGTGGTGGATCCGGACAATCCGAACGATCCGGTCATGTCCGACCTCGCGGGCAACCTGCTCATGGTCTGGATCAAGGGCTCGGACGCCCACACGGCCGAGCTCGTGCGCCGCTTCGACAGGGCGCCGAAGCCCATGTATTACCAGCCGGGCTTCCTCCATGCCGCCTGGACCGATTACCGCGTCGAGAAGGGCCTGACCGAGGAACAGGTCGATCCCGACGACTTCATCCGCTGGACCTACGCCCGCGCGCTGGCCCACCGCCAGCCACGCTACGAGGCCATGGCGCGCTGGGGCATCACGGTCACCGCCGAGGAGGTGGCCGAGGCCCGCGACGCGCAGGGCTTCGTCGACCTCATCGCCCGCACGCTGGACCGAACCAGGACCCACGCCTAGCCCCCCGACCACCGCCGGAGAGAGACTCCCATGCCGATCACCCTGCCCGCCACCCTGCCCGCCTTCGATGTGCTCACCCACGAGGGCGTCATGGTGATGACGCCGGAGCGCGCGGCGCGGCAGGACATCCGGCCGCTGCGGATCGGGCTTCTCAACCTCATGCCGAAGAAGATCCAGACCGAGAACCAATTCGCGCGTCTGATCGGGGCCACGCCCCTGCAGATCGACTTCCAGCTGATCCGCATGACCGAGCATCAGACGAAGAACACCGCGGCCGAGCATATGGAGGCCTTCTACCGCCCCTTCCAGGAGGTGAAGCACGAGAAGTTCGACGGGCTCATCATCACCGGAGCGCCGATCGAGCATCTCGATTTCGCCGATGTCACCTACTGGGACGAGCTCTGCGAGGTGATGGACTGGACCCAGACCAACGTCCAGTCCACCTTCGGCGTCTGCTGGGGCGGCATGGCCATGATCTACCATTTCCACCGCGTGCAGAAGCACCGGTTGCAGGCCAAGGCCTTCGGCTGCTTCCGGCATCGCAACGTGGCGCCGACCTCGCCCTATCTGCGCGGCTTCTCGGACGATTTCGTGATCCCTGTCAGCCGCTGGACCGAGATGCGGCAGGCCGAGATCGACGCGGCGCCGGGCCTGCGCACCCTGCTCGCCTCGGACGAGGCCGGGCCCTGCCTCGTCGAGGATCCGGGGCACCGCGCGCTCTACATCTTCAACCATTTCGAATATGACAGCGACACGCTGAAGCAGGAATACGACCGGGACGTGGCCAACGGCAAGCCGATCAACGTGCCGGCGAACTACTATCCCGACGACGATCCGTCGAAGCCGCCGCTCAACAGGTGGCGAAGCCACGCGCACCTCCTATATGGAAACTGGATCAACGAGATCTATCAGTCCACCCCATATGACCCGCAGCAAATTGGCCGTTAGCCTCCTCATCGCCGGAACGCTCGCCCTTGGTGGCTGCGGTGCCGCCGTCTCCCAGAGAGCCGCCGACCGCGAGGCCGTGGCCGAGACCTCCTATCCGCCCACCGGGCAGCTCCTGACGGTCGAGGGCCATACGGTCCACGCCCATGTCGAGGGGCACGGGCCGGACCTGATCCTGATCCATGGTGCCTCGGGCTCGACGCGCGACTTCACCTTCTCCTTCGTGGAGCGGATGAAGGGGCGCTATCGGGTCATCGCCTTCGACCGTCCCGGCCTCGGCTGGTCCGACGATATCGGCCCCGACGGGGTGAGCCCGCTCGTGCAGGCCGACCTCCTCAGGAAGGCCGCAGAGCAGCTCGGCGTGGAGCGCCCCATCGTGCTCGGCCATTCCTACGGCGCGGCGGTGGCGCTGGCCTGGGGCCTGCGCGATCCGGGCCATACCGCGGCCATCGTCACCGTCTCCGGCGCGGTCATGCCCTGGCCGGGGGATCTGGGGCCGCTCTATTCCCTCACCGCCAGCAGCTTCGGGCAGGCGGCGGTGGTGCCGCTCATCTCGGCCTTCGTCTCCCCCGACCGGGCCGAGAAGGTGGTGGGCCAGATCTTCGCGCCCCAGAAGGTGCCGCCGGGCTATGCCGACTACTTCGGCGTGGGCCTCTCGCTCCGCCGCGAGAGCTTCCGCATCAATGCCCGTCAGGTCACCGGCCTCAAGCCCTACCTGAAGCTCATGCAGCCGAACTACGCGAAGCTCCCCATGCCGGTCGAGATCCTGCATGGCGATGCCGATCAGGTGGTGCCAGTCGAGATCCATGCCCGCCCGCTCGGCAGGCTGATCCCGAACGCCCATGTGACGATTCTTCCCGGCATCGGCCACATGCCGCATCATGTGGCGCCCGAGGCCGTCGCCGCCGCCATCGACCGCGCCGCCGTCCGCGCCGGATTGCGCTGACGCGCGCCCCGGCGATACTGCAGCGAAGAGGGAGCATCTGATGGATCTGCCGTTCGACGGGGCAATCAGCCACTACTACCGCAAGGAAGCACCGCGGAAGGTGCGCGAGGCCATCGAACAGGCCTCGGAGGACGAGATTCTCGATCCGTCCTATCCCTACCGCGAGGAGATGAAGAAGAAGCACTACGCCGAGCAGATGGCGGGGCTGCAGAGGCAGCTCGTCCGGCTGCAGGCCGACGTGAAGAAGACCGGCAAACGGATCGTCGTCCTCTTCGAGGGCCGCGACGCCGCCGGCAAGGGCGGCACGATCAAGGTCGTGACCGAAAACCTCAACCCGCGCGTGGCCAGCGTGGTGGCGCTGCCCGCCCCCTCCGACCGCGAGGCGAGCCAGTGGTATTTCCAGCGCTATGTCGACTGGCTGCCCGCCGCGGGCGAGATCGCGCTCTTCGACCGCAGCTGGTATAACCGGGGCGTGGTCGAGAAGGTCTTCGACTTCTGCACCGAACGCCAGCGCGAGCATTTCTTCTGCCAGCTGCCCGGCTTCGAGGAGATGCTGGCCGAAGACGGGATCACGCTGATCAAGCTCTGGCTCAATGTCGGCCGCCCCGAGCAGCTCCGCCGCTTCCTCGCCCGCGAGCAGGATCCGCTGAAACAGTGGAAACTGTCCTGGATCGACATCGAAGGGCTGAAGAAATGGGATGCCTACAGCGCCGCCATCGAAGAGACGCTGGCGCGCAGCCACACGGCCCAGGCGCCCTGGACGGTGATCCGCTCCGACGACAAGCGCCGCGCCCGGATCGCCGCGATCCAGACCATCCTGCGCGCCGTCCCGTTCGAGGGCCGCAAGGACGGGCTGATCGGCACGCCCGACCCTGCCCTCTGCGGCGGCCCCGACCTCTGGAGCGACGGCCACGGCCGGACATGAGCAAACGCGGCTACCATCACGGAAATCTCCGTCAGGCGCTGGTCGAGGCAGCGCTGACCCTCATCACCGAGAAGGGCCCGCAGGGTTTCACCCTTTCGGAGGCGGCGAAGGCGGCCGATGTCACCCCCGCCGCGGTCTACCGCCATTTCGCCGGGCGCGACGATCTGATCGCCGAGGCGGCGCGGCAGGGCTACGAGATCTTCGGCGCGCTGATGGCCTATGCCTATGACGAGGGCCGCCCCTCGGCGCTGGCGGCCTTCGAGGCCACGGGCCGCGCCTATCTGGCCTTCGCCCGGAAATATCCCGGCCATTACATGGCCATGTTCGAAAGCGGCCTGTCGCTCCAGTCGCGCCCCGATCTCGCCGCCGCCGCAGGCCAGGCCCATGACGTGCTCGAACGGGCCGCCGTCCGGTTGTCCGAACATATCCCGCCCGCCAAACGGCCGCCGCCCGCCATGTTCTCCGCCCATATCTGGGCGCTGAGCCACGGCGTCGTCGAACTCTTCACCCGCGGCGCCCCCGGCGCGCGCTCGCCCTTCCCGGCCGAAGAGCTGCTCGAGGCCGGCATCGGCATCTATCTGCGCGGACTGGGCCTCCTCCCGCCGGACGCCTGACGCATCCCCCCCCCGCCCCATTCACTCTGGAAAAATATCCTCGGGGGGTCCGGGGGGCAGACAGCCCCCCGGCGGCGCGACGGCAGACCCCGGTCCCCCATCGCGCGCGCGCCCCGCAGCCCGTCCCCTGCAGGCTCCCGGAGGACCGCCGCTCAGCGGAACAGGACCAGCGCCCCGGGGCTCCAGGCGACGCGGGCCCGCGCGCCGATCTCCAGCACCGCGCGGCCGAAGACGTTGCGCATGGAGAGCCGGATGGGCGCCTCGGTGCCGTCGAGGCGGATGTCGTAATAGGTCATGTCGCCGTAGTAGACGACCTCCTCGATCGTCCCCATCGCCTCGCGGTCGGCCTTCTGCCCCTCGAAGAGGATCGTCGCCGTCTCGGGGCGAAAGCCCACGGTGACGCCGGTGCCCGAGGCAGCGCCCGGCGCCTGCATCGGATCGAGCAGCATCCGCCCGAGCCCCTGCGCCTCGACCTCGATCCCCTGCCCGGTCTCGCTCAGGATCCGCGCCGGCAGGAAGTTCATCGTCCCGATGAAATCGGCCACCTTGCGCGAGGTCGGCCGCCGATAGAGCGTCTCGGGATCTGCCAGCTGCGCGATCTCGCCCTCGAACATGACCGCGATCCGGTCGGACATGACCAGCGCCTCTTCCTGATCGTGCGTCACGAGGATGAAGGTGATGCCCACCTGCCGCTGCAGCTTGATGAGTTCGACCTGCATCTGCTCGCGCATCTTCTTGTCGAGCGCCGAGAGCGGCTCGTCCAGGAGCAGCACCTTGGGCTTCAGGATCAGCGCGCGCGCCAGCGCCACCCGCTGCCGCTGCCCGCCCGAGAGCGCATGGGCCGCCCGCGCGCCGTAGCCGCGCAGCCCCACCATCTCCAGCGCCTCGGCCACCCGCCGCGTCGTCTCCTCCTTCGAGAGGTTCGCGCGGCGCAGGCCGAAGCCCACGTTCTCGGCCACCGTCAGATGCGGGAAGATCGCATAGCTCTGGAACACCATGTTGGTGGGCCGCTTGTTGGCGGGCACCCCCTTGGTGTCCTTGCCGTCGATCAGCACCACGCCCGACGAGATCTCCTCGAACCCCGCGATGGTGCGCAGGAGCGTGGTCTTGCCGCAGCCCGAGGGCCCGAGCAGCGAGAAGAACTCGCCCGCCCGGATCGTGGCCGAGATGCCGCGCAGCGCGTGGTAGTCGCCGTAGTATTTGTGGACGTCGCGGAACTCGATCATCGTGGGTTTCGCGGCAACGGTCACAGGAAGCCTCCGGTATCCTTGGCGCCGGACCGGGCGAGGCCGCGGCGGCGGAAATATTCGGCAGTGGCGAGCAGCACGATCGAGCAGGCGACGAGCACCGTGCCGAGTGCCATGATGACGGGCACCGCCTGCGGGAAGCGGAACTGCGAGAAGATGTAGATCGGCAGCGTGGGCTCGGTGCCGGCGAGGAAGAAGGCGATGATGAACTCGTCGAGGCTGATGGTGAAGGAGATCAGGAGCGACGAGATGATCCCCGGCATGACCAGCGGCAGGATGATGAGGCGGAAGGTCGAGATGGCCGTCTCGCCCAGATCGTAGGCCGCCTCCTCGAGCGAGCGGTCGAGCGACTGGAAGGCCGAGGTCAGGATCGCGATGGTGAAGGGCGTGCAGATCAGCACATGGCCGAGGATCACCGTGAAGATCGTGAGGTTGATCCCGAGGCCCAGCAGCACCACGAGGAGCGACACGGCCACGATGATCTCGGGCAGCACGAGCGGCAGCATGATGAGCCCCATCAGCCCCGCCTTGCCCGGGAAGTGATAGCGCGTGGAGGCCCGGGCCGCGAAGATGCCCAGCACCGTCGACAGCACCGAGGCCGAGCCCGCGATGATGAGGCTGTTCTTCACCGCCTGCCAGAGCGTGGGCTGGTGGGCGGCCTGCACGAACCATTTCGTGCTGAAGCCCGTCAGCGGAAAGGCGATCACCGTCCCCTCGTTGAAGGCGAAGAGCGGCAGCAGGATGATCGGCGCATAGAGGAACAGCAGGTAGGCCAGCGCATAGATCCGGAACCCGCCCCCCTTCATTTCGGCCCCCGGAGGAAACGGCGGTTCAGGAACAGGAAGATCAGGCTCACCACCGTGACGATGCTCATGGCCGAGACGGCGATGGCCGAACCCAGCGGGTAATTGTCGAGTTTCAGATACTGGAGCTGGATCAGGTTCGCCACCATCCGCCCCTCCGGCCCGCCCACCAGCTGCGGCGTCACATAGTCGCCGATGGTGGGGATGAAGACGATCAGCACCGAGGCGATGACCCCGGGCATGGCGAGCGGCAGCGTCACCCGCCAGAAGGTCATGAGCTTCGATTCCCCCAGATCCTGCCCCGCCTCGAGCAGAGCCCGGTCGATCTTCTCGAGCGCCACGAAGATCGGCAGGATCGCGAAGGGTGCATAGGCATGGGCCAGCGTGATGACGACCGCATTGACGTTGTAGAGGATGAAGGTCAGCGGCTCGTCGATGATCCCGAGGCCCAGAAGGCCCGAGTTGATCACCCCGTTGAATCCGAGGATCACCTTCCAGAGGAACACCCGGATCAGGTAGCTCGTCCAGAAAGGAATGGTGATGAGGAAGAGCCAGAGCGACTTGCGCTCCGGCGCCACATGAAACGAGACGAAATAGGCCACCGGAAAGGCCAGAACGACCGTCACCGCCGTCACCGCCATGGCCACGCCCAGCGAGCGCAGCATGACGGTCCGGTAAAGCTCGTTCGTCCAGGCCTCATGGTAGTTGGCCAGCGTGAACTCGCGGATGATCTCGAGATAGCCGTCGGTCAGGAAGCTGTAGACCGCGATCGTGCCGAGCGGGGCCGCCAGAAGCAGGATGGCATAGAGCGCCGGAGGTCCCACGAGAAGATAGCCATGAGCCGCCTCGGATCGCCGCAAGCGACTCCACCGCGTTTCCTGCTCCATCGCGCCCCCGTTCCGCCGTGCCCTGAACTTCTGGCATAGCTCGACCGCCAAGGGAAGACGTTCGCGGAGACGGCCGGGCTCGCTTGCCCTCAGGTTGAGCAGTTGCCCCGGTCGGGTGCGGCAGGGAGGCCGCCTTGATCTCAGTGGATTTTAACCTCTAAGTCAGCCACTTGCCGAAGTTTCCTCCAGAAGGTCCTGAAGAAGCTCCCGCGGCAGCTCGCTTCCGCTCGCCTCGATCCGGGTAGGCCTGCCCGCTTTTCAGGCAGTCCATGAGGCGCAGGCCCGGCCGAGGGTAAGAGGTCAGCCGTGTCGTTTGTGGCACTTTGGCCGGCGCGAGGCGTAGGGCCGAGGCACTCTCAAACGAGACAATTCTTTCCACCCCACATAAGGACTTGCCGCCAACCCTTTGTCGAAAATGGCCTCTGCATCACACAGGCAGTTCCGACGGTGGCGAGACCAGCAGCCGCGACAGCCGGTCCACCGCCGCCTCGAGCCGGGCGCGCGGCACCTGGCCTGCGATGGCGAGCCGCACGGCGTTGGGCGAGCGTCCGTGCACCAGCGCATACTCGTCGGCCGACCGCAGCAGCACGCCCTCTGCTTCGGCGGTGCGGGTGAAGGAGGAGGTGCGCCAACCCACCGGCAGCCGCAGCCAGACGAAGGGCAGCCCCGGCTGCCAGACCAGATCGTGCGCGCCGAGCCCGTTCACGATGGCCTTCAGCCGGTCGGCGAAGGCGCTCTGGACGCGACTGCGGATCTCGACGGCCTGACCGCTGCGGAAGAGGTCCAGGCAGAGATCCGAGACCGGCCGGCCCAGGGCGAAGAACGCGTGCTGCGCCGTCAGGCGCCCCGCCTCGCCCCGGCCCGTCGGGCAGAGGATATAGCCGAAGCGCAGCGCCGCCGAGACGGTCTTCGAGAGACTGCCCACATACCACGTCCGCTCGGGCGCGAGCGCGCGCATCGAGGGCAGCGTGCTTTCGGCCACCGTATAGCAATCGTCCTCGATGATCTGGAGCTCGTGCCGGCGGGCGATGGCCACGATCTCGGCCCGGCGCTCCTCGGGCATCCGCACGGCGGTCGGGTTCTGCGCCTCCGTCGTGACGCACAGCACCTGCGGCAGATGCTTGCGGCAGCAGGCCTCCAGCGCATCCGGCCGGATCCCGTGCTGGTCGAGCTCGACGCCCACCACCTCGGCCCGCGCCAGCCGCGCCGCATGACGGAAACCGGGATAGGCCAGCTCCTCGGTCAGCACCACGGGCCGGTCGCCGCGAAGGCAGCAGAACATCACGAGGCCGATGCCGCTCTGCCCGCCATGGGTGAGGGCAATGTCCTCGGGCGTGACCGGCCCCAGCACCCGGTCGCCGAGCCAGTCGCGCACCGCCTCGCGCAGGGCCGTCTCCTCGCGCTGTGTGGGGTAATCGCGCCAGTCGTTGCCGACCTGCCCCGCCACCCGCCGCAGCGCCTCGGCGAAGAGCGGCATCTGCCCCACGTCCGGCAGTTGCGGCGAGCGCAGATCCAGAAGGCCCGGCGCGGCCTGCGGCTCGCGGTCGACGAAAAGGGCCTGCGTCGGCCCGAGACGAGGCTCGGCCGCCGCGACGAAGGTGCCCCGCCCCACGGTCGCGGCCAGAAGCCCCTCCTGCGTGGCCATCTGATAGGCCCGCGAGACGGTGCCGGGCGTCACCGACAGCCTCCAAGCCAGATCCCGCACGGTCGGAAGCTGCGCACCCGGCAGCAGCACCCCCTCGCGGATCGCCTCCCGCAGCGCCCGGGTCAGGGCGAGATATTTGGGGCCGGGAAATTGTGCGAGGTCAGGATGCCATATTGTATCAGTCACAATGTTCCTCTGGAGCGGATTGCGCGGGCATTGTATGCTTTACCTACTTGATACGCAGAATTGTATCAACACAAAAGGTGCCACATGAGCCGCGCGATACCGCAGACCCCGCCCGCCGCCCTGACCCTGAACCGCTCCATGCCGCCGCTGGCGCGCGTGCTGTTCAGCCTCGGCTTCGTGGTCGTGCGCTGGGACGAGCGACGGCGGACGCGCCTTGGCCTCTCCCGGCTGGATCCGCACCTGCTGCGCGACATCGGGCTCTCGCATCGCGCCGCCGAGATCGAGGCCTCGAAGCCCTTCTGGCAGGATTGATCCCGCCGCACATGTCCCCATGACTCGGCCGGGCTCTGCCCGGCCGCTCTTTTCCTGCGCTCTTGGCAGGTGTCGGGCGCGGGCTGCGGCGTCAGCCCTCCGCGCCGCCCGCGGCTTCCTCCAGAAGCTCGATCTGCAGCCGCTGGATCGCCTCCAGCCGCTCCCACTGCCGCGCGAGATGGTGCTCCAGCGTCTCGTGCAGGTGGCGGATCTCGAGCTCGGCCTTGAGATTGACCTTGTAATCGTTCTCGGAGCGGAGCCGGTCCTTCTCCTCCTGCCGCCGCTGGCTCATCATGATGATCGGCGCCTGGATCGCCGCGAGCGTCGAGAGCATCAGGTTCAGCAGGATGAACGGATAAGGATCGAAGATCCCCACGACGAGACCGGTGACATTCACCGCCATCCAGAGCGCCAACACCAGGGCAAAGCCGATCAGGAACCCCCAGGAGCCGCCGAGACGCGCCAGCCGGTCGGCGGCCCGCTCTCCCAGGGTGCGCGCCTCGTCGGCTTCCGCGCCGGGCTCCTGCGTGAGCATGCGGCCGCTTTCGAGGCTATCCAGCACGGCATGATCGAGCCGCGTGAGCTCGCCCCGCTCGGCCTCGAGCAGGGCCTCGAGATGCTGGCGGCGGTAGCGCGCCCGGCAGGCCGGACAGATCGGCGCATCGGGGGTAAGCTCCGGCCAGTCGGCCAGCATCCGGCCCCGCGTGCCGCCGGCGAGGCTGCTGGCCGGAACGAAGGTCGACAGGGGGTGCGAAGAGCCGCAGAGCGCGCAGGTGCCGCGGGCGGAATGGGTGGTCACGGTGGAACTCCCTCAGGGTCGCCCCCTGCTTACGCGGCGCGCGAGAGGCTGCCAAGCGCGAGCGGCACGCCGGCACCAGTCTGTCGTTCTCTTCCGGGATGAGCACCGGCCTCTGACGCGGGCCGTCAAGTGCGGGCAGCAGCATGTCGGCCAGCCCCGGCCACCGGCTCAAGGAGGAGGCCGCAAAGCGCAGGCAGCAGTACGGCGGCATGCGCCTCCGACACCGAGTTACCGGCATCGGGCGCGAGAGCCCTTCGTCCGAAGCAAGAAACGCGCGACGGTCGGCGCCCCAACGACAAAGGGCCCGCCGAGGCGGGCCCTTGCAGATCCTTCCGAAAGATCAGCGCTTCGAGAACTGGAAGCTGCGGCGGGCTTTCGCCTTGCCGTATTTCTTCCGTTCCACGACGCGGCTGTCGCGGGTCAGGAAGCCCGCGGCTTTCAGCGCGGCGCGCAGCGCGGGTTCATAGAGCTGCAGCGCCTTCGAGATGCCGTGCTTCACCGCACCGGCCTGCCCCGAGAGGCCGCCGCCGGCGACCGTCGCCATCACGTCGAACTGGCCTTCGACATTGGCGACCTTGAACGGCTGGCGCAGGATCATCTGCAGCACCGGACGGGCGAAATACTCGTCCATCGGCTTGCCGTTCACCGTGACCTTGCCCGAGCCCGGCTTGATCCAGACGCGGGCGACCGCGTCCTTCCGCTTGCCGGTGGCATAGGAGCGGCCGAGCGAGTCCCGCACCGGCTCGCGCGCAATGGCGACTTCGGCCACCGGGGCCTCGCCAACGACCGATTTCAGATCGTCGAGGGATTTGATGTCGGACATGGCTTACGCGCTCCGGGTGTTCTTCGGGTTCAGCGACTTCACGTCGAGAACGGTGGGCTGCTGCGCTTCGTGCGGATGCTCGGCGCCGGCATAGACGCGGAGATTGGTCATCTGCTGACGGCCGAGGCTGTTGCGCGAGATCATGCGCTCGACAGCCTTGAGCACCACGCGCTCGGGATGCGCGCCTTCGAGCACCTGCTCGGCGGTGCGGAACTTCACGCCGCCCGGGTGGCCGGTGTGCCAGTAGTAGCGCTTGTCGGCCCGTTTGTTGCCCGTCATCTGCACCTTGTCGGCGTTGATGACGATGACATTGTCACCCATGTCCATGTGGGGGGTGAAGGTCGGCTTGTTCTTGCCGCGCAGGATGTTGGCGACGATCGTGGCGAGACGGCCCAGGACGACGCCTTCGGCGTCGATCAGGATCCATTTCTTCTCGATATCCGCCGGGGTAGCGGTGAAGGTTTTCATCGGGAATCCCTGGAATGGAGCGAGGGATGTCCCCCGCGAATTCGGATGCGGCTGTTTCCGGCATTTCGCGGCACAGGTCAAGCGCCGGATGCGCGATATTTTCCAGACCTGACAGGGGTTTGCAAAAAAGGTATTATCATACCCCATGGCAAACCCCTGTTTCGGGGACAGAATGGCGTTCGTGCGAGCCCCGGGGCCCGGACGTCAGTATCTGAGGATCGGCGGCCGTGCAGGATCCATGCCCGGCGCCGCCGGTGCGCGCTCCTCGCGCAGCTCGGGCGCCTTCGGCACCGGCAGGTCGAACCGCAGTCCCACACGGGCCATGGCCACTTCGGCCGGAGCGCCCTCGGCGAAGAAGGCCACGTCCAGCGCCTCGGCCTCGAGCCCCGAGAAGGTCAGCGCCTCCGAGACCGACCGCGCCAGCGCGGGCTCGGCCCCCGGCCTCGCTGCGATGAAGGCCAGCATGTGCCCGTCGCGGCCGTCGTCGTAGCGCACGGCCGCCAGCAGCGCATGGGCGGCCAGACCGCCGGCACGGCCGAGCTTGCCGTCGAGGGCCGCGATCAGCGACTGGGGCAGACGCGGGGGCGTGAAGCTCTCGGGACGCGCCTCGGCCTCGTCGGGCGCATGGCCGATGGTCTCGGCCAGCCACTCCACCGCATCGGGCGGCAGCAGCATGGCCGAAGGCGCATCGCCGAGGTTCAGCCCGAGCCCGATCCCCTGCCCCGCCAGAAGCCCCGCCACCACCCGGCCCGGCAGCGCCGCATAGGGCGCGGGCACGCCCGTGAAGGCCGCCAGCCGCTCCTCCTGATCGAAGGCCAGGACGACAGGCCCCTCGTCCAGATTGAAGACCTGCGGCGTCAGGGTCTCGTCCTCCGGCTCGCGCTCCAGCAGCAGGAAGAGCTCGCCGTCCGCAAGCTGGCCGTAGAAGCGCAGCCGCGCGGCATCGTCGCCGGGTGCGGCCTCCATCGCGGCATGAGCTTGGTCGAGAAGGGTCATCGCGCGGGCCTCTTCCTGTGCGAAAGGATGCGGGACCCTAGTGGCTCGGAGGCGTCGCGGCAAGATCGGAGGCTTCCAGCGGGGGGATCAGCCGTTCGAGGCGTGATGTCAGGCTCTTGCACGAAAGCGAAGGGGCGGCTCGCTCCCGCCGCCCCTTCGTCTTCTTGTCATAATTCGTTTCGTTATCGAAAGGCTACGTTCGAAAGTTAGGGGACTACTCTTAGTGATAATGTGTTTAACTTGTGTATCTCACCGCCGCCTGCGTCAACGTTTCCTTCACTCTCTAGCCAAAAGTGCAAGCGTCCACCCCCCGTTACGCAACCGCCGCGCGAGTGTGGACTTCTGCAATTCTTCCCCGGCGGAAAACTGCGCATCAAACGACAGCACTCCTTGTCGGCAAACAGGGCAAAGTCTCTGGCCCATTCGATTCGGCGGAGGGTCGCCGATTCGAGCGATCCGACATTGCGCTTGCCCGCCGACGCGTTCCCGGACACAGTCCGCTTCACGCCGCCTCACGTTGCATTTCGACGTCGGCATCGGGCCGGGGCGCGACCTTTTGAGGAGAGACTTGCCATATGAGATTCATTCCCACGACGCTCAAGGATGCCGTCCTGATCGAGGCCGAGCCGAGAGAGGATCACCGGGGCTGGTTCGAGCGCACCTTCTGCATGGAGGAGATGGCCGGTGCCGGCCTGAAGACGGGCTTCGTGCAGCACAACAGCTCCTACAACCATGCCGCAGGAACGCTGCGCGGGATGCACTACCAGCGCGCGCCCCATTCGGAGGTGAAGGTCATCACCTGCACCCGCGGCCGCATCCAGGACGTCATCATCGACCTGCGCCCGGACTCGCCGACCTACCTGAAATGGGAGGGGTTCGATCTGAAGGCGGGCGATCACCGGCAGCTCTATATCCCCGAAGGCTTCGCCCACGGCTATCTGACGCTCGAAGATGCGACGGCCGTGTCCTACCTCGTCTCGGCGGCCTACACGCCCGGCGCGGAAGGCGGCGTGCGTTGGGACGATCCCGCTTTCGGGATCGACTGGGCCGCCGAAGTGTCGGTGATCTCGGAAAAGGATGCGGCCTGGCCGGACTTCCAGCCGGCCTGATCCCGCAGGGGCGCGCGGCGGGGCACCGCCCGCGCCAACCCGTCCTCCGCGAGATGCGATGCCTCGGTCTCTCCCCGAGGGCGCGGTCTTCCTCCCCGTGGGGGCGCCTCAGACATGGCGTCCCCATGCGCAAGACCCTCACGCCAGACCTTCGGCATCCCGCTCGGGATGGATATCTGCGCAGGTCCGACGCGATGACGGCGACGGCGGCTTATTGCCATCCGCTCCCGCAGGCGCCCGGTTCGCAGGCAGCCGCATCGCAAGGGAGACAGCGGGTTTTCAACCGGAGCGCGAGTCAAGCGCCCGCGCTCCGGCAGAGACGGTCAGACCGTCAGGGCATGGGCCTCGGCCGGACGCGCGAGGCCGAACTCGCGCTCCATCTCTTCATAGAGCGCGTCGATGCGGCGGCCGACGGGCAGCCGCACATCCGCGAAGGTCAGCGCCTGATCCCGGGGAATGTCCCGCAGCAGCACGCCGCCCTCCGCCAGCCCCATCGGCAGAAGCTGCTCCGAGACGAAGGTCTCCATGTTTTCGCACTGGCCGTAGGCGGTGAAGCCGCCGATCCCGTCGAGCACCTCGCCCGCCTTCAGGTCGCGCTTGGCCACCGCCACCACGCCCACCTGAGGCGCGCCCAGCGGCGCCAGCGCCGCATCGCCGAACAGCACCGCCCGCGCCACCGTCATCGGCACCTCGAAATGGCAGAGGTGATAGGGCGTGTAGAAGAGGTAATAGGGCCCCTCGCCCAGCTTGTAGAGGTTGAGGTAGTGCTTCTGCCGCGGATCGTCGTGAGTGCCGATCACGAACACCCCCGGCCCGGGTCGGGCGCCGACGATATAGTCGACGATGCCCGGCCCCTCGGGATCGAGATGCGGCGCGAACATCGCCACATAGTCCTCGAGCGGGCGCAGCGGCAGCGTCGGGTTCTTGTTCGTCGGATCGATCCCGATCATCCCGCGCTTCGCGACCCGCATCCCCGTGCCGTTGGCCACGATGGCCTGCTCGTAGGAGATCTTGGTGCCATCCGCGAAGGAGGTCACCATATGGACGTTCTGGCCCCATTTCTCGGCAAAGCCGCGCTGGGTCTCGGGTGTGCGATATTCGTCCTGCAGCGCCTTGATGTTGCCCGAGAGCACCGGCTTGACCCCGATCCCCTTCACGAAGCGGATCAGGTTCATCTGCACGCCCGGCTGGTCGCCGTCGCAGTTGGTGAGCACCACCCCGGCCGCATCGGCGCGCTTCTTCAGCAGCGGGCCGATGGTGCCGTCGAGCTCGGCGTTCATCAGGATCACATGCTTGCCGGTGGCAATGGCCGGTTCGACCGCCTGAAGCGCGTAATCCATCGAGCCCGTGACCTCGATGATGGCCTCGATCCCGCGGGCGCAGCCGATGAGCGAGGGATCGGCCGTCACGGCGGGCTCGCCCGCCACGATGGCGGCCTCGAGCTCGGCCTGGCTGTCCACATGCCGGACCGTCTCGCCGGTGCGGCTCGCCTCGAAGGCCGCCGCCGCCTGCTCGGTCCGCCGCGCGGCGATGGCCACGAGCTGCATCCCCGGCACCGACTTCGCGATCTGCAGCGCGATGCCCGAACCCATGAAGCCCGCGCCGATCATCCCCACCCGGATCGGCCGTCCCTCGGCCGCGCGGCGCGCGAGCGCCTTGTCGACGAGGATCATGCCACGGCCTCCACCATCGGATTGGCCCAGAAGAGTTTGTCGTCGAGCAGCTTCGAGGCCCGCAGCCGCATCAGCATCTTGAGCCGGGTGTAGGGCTCGGCGCGGAATTCCTCGGGCGTCATGGCGATGCGCTCGAACACCTGCCGCATCTGGCGCGCGCCCTTCTCGGCGGTCCATTCGCACTGGAACTCGGGCAGGACGCGCTGGATCTTGTCGAAATTCACCCGGTAGGAGCGGTTATCGGCCGAGGGCTGACCCACCTCGAGCTCGCACCCCGGGAAGCTGTCGGCCACGATCCGCGCGATCTCGATCACGCGATAGTTCTGGTCGTTCGAGCCGACGTTGTAGGCCTGCCCCCGGATCGCATCCGCCGGCGCGGTGAGCGAGCGCCACACCGCCTGACACATGTCGAGCGCATGGACGAGCGGGCGCCAGGGCGAGCCGTCCGACTGGAGCGTTATCTTGTTGGTGGTCCAGGCAAGGCCGCAGAGGTCGTTCAGCACGATGTCGAACCGTTGCCGCGGGCTCGCCCCATAGGCGGTGGCGTTGCGCAGGAAGCAGGGCTCGAAGTCGCTGTCGGCCCGCCGGGTCAGGTCTTCCTCGACCTTCACCTTGCATTCGGCATAGGCCGTCTGCGGATTGACGGGGCTCGACTCGTCGAGGATCTGTTCGGGCTGGCCCACGCCATAGACCGAGCAGGAGGACATGTAGACGAAGCGCTTGGCCCCGGCCTTGCGCGCCATCTCGGCGAGATGCATCGAGCCGCCGTGGTTGATCTCATGCGTGAGGCCGGGCGACTGCTGGCCCAGCGGATCGTTCGACAGTTCCGCCAGATGGGCCACCGCGTCGAACCCTTCGAGGTCGGCGACCGTCACCTGCCGGATGTCCTTGGTGATGACCGCCGGGCGCGGCGCCGCGGTCGGATAGAGCCAGCCCTTGCGGTAGAAGCCGGTGTCGAGGCCCACCGCCTCGATGCCTTTCTCGAGCAGGTAAGGGCCGAGGAGAGCGCCGACATAACCGTCCGCACCGGTGAATAGAACCTTCAGGGCCATCAAAATCTCCGATCAATCAGCGCCGTCAGCCGGCGTCTTCAAAACAGCGGTGCCGGGCCCCAGGGGGGCCGGCCAATCATCCGGGAAAGAGGAAGCGTTGCACATCCGTTGCGGAACCGAAATTGTCCCGCAGATCCGTCCGGTCTAAATCGCCCGACATTCCCACGCCGAGATCATCGGGAAGGCCCGCGCGACTGTCAAGCGCGCAGACCCACTCCGGGCAGGCGGCCATGGCCCCGCCACGGAGCGGGCCGCACCAACGCCGCCTGCCGCGCCTTCTCCTGCGCGATGAAGCCGTCGAGCAGCGCCTCCTCCCGCGCCATGTCCTCGGACCCGAGGGCGCGCGGCGGGCGCTCGGAATCGAGCGCCGCCCAGAGCGTGCCGAACCCGCCCGTCATCTCTCGCGCGCTGGCCGTGCGGTCGAGCAGCCGTGCCGCATGCAGCGAGGCCCGCCCCTGCCGGTGCAGGAAGCGCGTCACCGCCCGTGCGTGCAGACGCGAGCGCCAGTTGCGCGCCCCGTCGAGGGTGCGCTCGCCCGCAGGCGCTTCGGCGGCCTCCGGATCGATGAGCACTTCGAGCTCGCGCATCTTGGCCAGATAGCGCGAGGCGGCCGCGCCCGGCAGCGGTTCGGCCTCCTGCGGAAGCGCGGCCTGCGGCACGAGCCGCCGCGCAAGCGTGCGCAGCCGCCCCACCCAGTCGACGCCCGCCTGCGCCTCGAGAACCAGCACGAGGCCCGGCAGGCGCCGGTCGGCCAGCGCCCGCGCCGCTTCCTCGCCGGCTCTCGTGCCTTCCGCCGCCACGAGCACCACCACCGAACTGCCGAGGCCCGCGAGCCGGCTTCTCAGCCGTGCTTCCTGTCCCGCGGCGAGCGTCAGGGCCACAACCGAGCGCGCGGCGGGAATGCGGCGGCACTCGACCGAGCGGACAGCGTGCAGGCGCACGCCCTCGGGCAGCAGGTCGTCGATCAGGAAGGGCGCGGCGCGGCTCATGCGGTCTCTCCGGCTGGGGGAAGACAAGGCGGCACCCGCGCCGGACAAAATCCGTGCGGGTGCGAGATCTGACTGGTCTCTTCCTCTGTCATGACGGCGCAACGCAGGCCCTGTCCGCCGGTTCCGCAGACCGGCCGTCAACCGACGGGACCGGCCGGGCCTGACTCCGGGGAACGAACGCGCCTTTCCCTCCGTTGCCCTTCCGATCAACGGGGAGAGGGCGCCAGATGCAGGACAGGCCGGTCGTGGTCATCACGGGAGGAACGGCGGGCGTGGGGCGTGCCCTCGCCAGAGCCTACGCGCACCGCGGCTGGCGGGTGGCGATCCTGGCGCGCGGACAGGCGGGCCTCGCGGCCACCGCCGCCGACGTGGCCCGTGCCGGGGGCGAGCCCCTGACCCTTGCGGCAGATGTCGCCGACTCCGCCGCCGTCTTCGACGCGGCCGACCGCGTGGTGGCCCGCTGGGGCCGCATCGACCTCTGGATCAACAATGCGATGGTCACGGTCTTCGGCCCGGCCGAGCGCGCGACGCCCGAGGAATATGCCCGCGTCACCGCCGTGACCTACCTCGGCACCGTCCATGGCACGCTCGCGGCCCTCCGCCACATGCGCCCACGCGACCGCGGCACCATCCTTCAGATCGGCTCGGCGCTGGCCTACCGCTCGATCCCCCTGCAGGCCGCCTATTGCGCGGCGAAGGCCGCCTGCCGGGGCTTCACCGACTCGCTCCGGTCCGAGCTTCTGCACGAGAAGAGCCGCATCCGCCTCACCATGGCGCAGCTCCCGGCCGTCGATACGCCGCAGTTCGACTGGGCCCGCACCCATGTCCGCGGACGCCCGCAGCCCGTGCCCCCGATCCATACCCCCGAGGCCGTGGCCGAAGCGATCGCCGCCGCGGCCCGCACGGCCCCGCGCGAGATCTGGATCGGCGCGCCCTCGATGCAGGCGATCCTCGGCACGATGGTGGCGCCGGGCCTCATGGACCGGATGATGGCGCGCAGCGCCTGGGACAGCCAGATCGGTCCCGGAGACGCCCGCGCGGACAATCTCATGCAGCCGGTCGAGCGTGACATGGGCGCCGCGGGCCGCTTCGGCTCCGAAGCGTCCGACCGGGTCGCGAGCCTCTCCGGCCCCACCGTCCGCGCAGGCCTCGCGGCTGGCGGCGTGCTGGTCGCGGGCGCGGCCCTCACCGCCGCAGCGCTCCTCGCCCGCCGCCGCGACCCATGACCGTCACGCATACGTCATGCGTGAAATGCATGGCTGCCATTCCGCCCTGAACACGCGCCCCAGATTGTGAATTTCGATCCGGCCCGTTACCAAAGTTGCCGGCAGGCCGGGATCCGCACAACTTTCCGTCCTCCGAATGGCTTTTCAGGGAGGAGGGGCCCATGCTCGACGGTGTGGAGAACGACAGGATCCGGCATGTCGGCCTGCGCGAGCGCGTGACCAGCGCGGATGAGGCTGCGGCCCTGATCGAAGACGGCATGACGGTCGGCATGTCGGGCTTCACCCGCGCCGGCGAGGCCAAGGCGGTGCCGATGGCGCTCGCGGCCCGGGCGCGGCAGCATCCGCTGAAGATCACGCTGATGACCGGCGCCTCGCTCGGCAACGATCTCGACAAGACGCTGGCCGAGGCCCATGTCCTCGCCCGCCGCATCCCGTTCCAGTCCGATCCCGCGCTCCGCAAGGCGATCAACCGCGGCGAGGTGATGTTCATCGACCAGCATCTCTCCGAGACGGTCGAGATGCTGCGCACCCGCCAGCTGCCGCGCGTCGATGTGGCCGTGGTCGAGGCGGTGGCCATCACCGAGAACGGCGGCATCGTGCCCACGACCTCGGTCGGCAACTCCGCCTCCTTCGCCATCCTCGCCGAGAAGGTCATCGTCGAGATCAACCTCAGCCAGCCGGCCGAGCTCGAGGGGCTGCACGACATCTACATCCCCACCTACCGGCCGAACCGGATGCCGATCCCGGTGGTCACGCCCGAGAGCCGGGTCGGCCTGCCCTTCATCCCGATCCCGCCCGAGAAGATCGCGGCCATCGTCGTGACCGAGAAGCTCGACAGCTCGGCCACGATCCTCGACCCCGACGCAGACACCCGGGCCATCGCCGGCCACCTGACCGAGTTCCTGCTGCACGAGGTGCGCGCAGGACGGCTCGATCACACGCTCCAGCCGCTGCAGGCCGGGATCGGCACCATCGCGAATGCGGTGCTGCACGGGTTCATCGACACGCCGTTCCACGATCTGAAAATGTATTCCGAGGTTCTGCAGGACTCGACCTTCGACCTGTTCGACGCAGGCAAGATGCGCTTCGCCTCGGGCTCGTCGATCACCCTCTCGGCGCAGAAATACCAGCAGGTGCTGCCGCGGCTTGTCGAATACAAGCCGCGCCTGATCCTGCGCCCGCAGGAGATCTCGAACCACCCCGAGGTCGTCCGGCGCTTGGGCCTCATCTGCATCAACACCGCGCTCGAGTTCGACATCTACGGCAACGTGAACTCCACCCATGTGGGGGGCACGCAGATGATGAACGGGATCGGCGGCTCGGGCGATTTCGCGCGCAACGCCTATCTCTCGGTCTTCGTGACGAAATCTGTGGCCAAGCACGGGGCGGTGTCCTCCGTCGTGCCGATGGTGAGCCACGTCGACCATACCGAGCATGACGTGGACATCCTGGTGACCGAAGTGGGCCTTGCCGATCTGCGCGGCCTCGCCCCCCGCGAGCGGGCCGCCACGATCATCGCCAACTGCGTGCACCCGGACTACCGGCCGATGCTGCGCGACTATTACGACCGCGCCTGCCAGCGCGGCGGCCATACGCCGCATGTGCTGGAAGAGGCGCTGTCCTGGCATGTGAGGCTCGCCGAAACCGGCCGGATGATCTGACGCGCCGCCCCACGGTCAACCGGCCCCCTCGGCGGACTGCCGCGGCCGGACCATGAGGCGATCTGGCATATGCCGATGGAGCGGCCGGACGGCGTGCGACGATGAACGCCCGCGCGGCCGCCCCTTCGCGACGTGCCGCGGGGGCGCCGCAACGTCCGAAACAGAAGAACGGTCCCTGCCCTGCCCGCCCCCGAACCGGCCTGCCGGATCAGGGCAGGCCCGGTCCCGCCCGGATCTTCCAAAGGAGCCGGCAGCAGCGATGCCCGTCCCCGTCAGGTCGCGGCGTCCCCCGTCGCCGGCTGTATCCTGCGCTTGGGCAGGCAGCCGGAGATGAAGCTTGCGATCCCGGGGGCAGGCAGCGGGCGCGAGAAGAAATAGCCCTGCGCCTCGTCCACCCCCTCGGCGATGGCGCAATCGAGCTGCGCCTGCGTCTCGACCCCCTCGACGGTGGTGCGCATGTCGAGGCTGCGTCCGAGCCCGGCCACCGCCTTCAGGATGGCCAGCGCCTCGCGCGCGTCGGGAAGGTCGCGGATGAAGGAGCGATCCACCTTGATCTTGTCGAAGGGGAAGCTGCGCAGATAGCCCAGCGACGAGTAGCCGGTGCCGAAATCGTCCATCACGATCTTCGCCCCCAGCGCCCGCAGATCCTGCAGCACGCCGATGTTCCGGTCGGTGGGGTCGAGCAGCACGGATTCGGTGATCTCGAGCTGAAGCCGTTCGGGCGGCAGGCCCGAGGCGCGCAGCGCCGAGGCCACCTGATCGACCAGCGCCCCGCCATGGAACTGGAGCGGCGACAGGTTGACCGCCACCGACACGCTGTCCGGCCATCGAGCGGCCTGAGCGCAGGCCTCGTGCAGCACCCAGTCGCCCATGTCGCCGATGAGCCCCGCCTCTTCCGCAAGCGGGATGAACTGGTCGGGCGTGATCCAGCCCGCCCCCTTGCGATGCCAGCGCATCAGCGCCTCGCAGGCCGTGACCTGCCCGTCGCGCAACCCGATCAGCGGCTGGTAGAAGACCGAGAGTTCGCCCAGACCCAGCGCAGCCCGGAGCGCCGCCTTCATCTTCTGCCGGCTCTGAAGATGGGTGTCGGTCGCCTCGTCGAAGACACGGAAGGTGCCGCGTCCCGCCTGCTTGGCGGCATAAAGCGCCACATCGGCGTAGCGCATGATCTCCTCGGCGCTGTCGCCGCGCCCGCGGGCGAAGGCGATGCCCACGCTGGCGCCCACTTCGGGCACCGCCCCCTCGAGATCGAAGGGCTTCGAGATGGCCGCGATCAGGCGGCGGGCCAGATCGCAGGCCTCCTGCTCGGAGCGGATCGGCGTCTGGATCACGGCAAACTCGTCCCCGCCCAGCCGCGCCACCGTGTCGGTGCTGCGCACCGAGGTGCGCAGCCGGTTGGCGACTTCGCACAGCACCTGATCGCCCACCGGGTGGCCGCGGGTGTCGTTCACCGTCTTGAACCCGTCGAGATCGAGCATCAGCACGGCAACCGACCGCTCCGGCGTGAGGCTCGCCACCGCCTCCTGATAGCAGTCGCCGAAATAATGCCGGTTGGGCAGGCCCGTCAGCATGTCGTGGCGCGCCATGTGAAAGACCTGGAGCTGCGCCATCACCCGGTCCTCCTCGGCCTGACGGCGGGCGCTGATGTCGACGCAGCAGCCGATGTAGCCGATGAAGGTGCCGTCGGCGAGGAGGCGGGGGTGTCCCACGTCGATGACCCAGCACCACCCGCCATCCTTCCGGCGGATGCGGAACTCGTTCGTGTAGGCGATGCGCCGGCGCATCGCATCCCGCGTGATCGAAGCCGTGGCGTCGCGGTCGTCGGGATGAACGACATCGATCCAGCCCGTCCCCATGGCCTCGTCCAGCGACTGGCCGGTGGCGCCAAGCCAGCTGCGGCTGACGAAGACGTTCCGCCCCTCGGTGTCCGTCATCCAGATCATCACCGGCGCATCGTCGGCGAAGGCGCGGAAGCGCGCTTCGCTCTCGCGCAGCTGCTCGACGGTGGTGCGCCTCTCGTGCACATCCTCGATGATGCCGAACCAGCGGTCCACCCGCTGATCCTGATCCCTCGGCCGGGCCACGACGCGCGCCCGGAACCAGCGGTAGGCACCGTCCGGCATCTGCAGCCGGTGCTCGGCATCGAAGGACTGCCCCCCCCGGACCGAGCGGATCCAGGCCCGTCGCAGGTCGCGCCGGTCGCCGGGATGCATCGCGGCCCACCAGGCATCGACATGCCGCGTGCCCGCAGGCAGCCCGGTGATCGCGACCAGCCGGTCTGAGAGATCCGAGAGCACCCCGTCGGCGGTGAAGCTGAAGGGCGCCACCGGATGCAGCTCGAGCAGATTGCGCAGATGTGCCTCGCGCTGGCGCAGAACGCCCTCGGTCTCGCGCAAATCGGTGATCTCGAAGAAGGTCACCACCAGATGCTCGCCCGCCGGGCGGCGGGAGACGAGGAAGCGGCGGACGCCACGCGGACCCGGCATCTCCTGCTCGGCCGAGATCGAGCCCCGGCGCATGGCCTCGGCATCGAAGGAGGCGATCTGCTCGGCCTGCGTGCCCGCCACCAGCTCATGCTCGGCACCGCCGGCGAGACCGCTGCGATCCCGACCGAGCAGGTCGCAGGCCGCGCGATTGGCGAAGATGACCTGACCTTGCGCGTTCTTGATGAGAACCGGATGGGCCACGCCATCGAAGAAGGCGATCCAGCACTCGCCGGACACCGGACCGGGTTGCCTGATCAGACGATGGCGCAGGCTTTGCATCTCCGTCATCCAAGGCACCTAAGAATGAAATCGAATCGAACCGAGGAAGTCCGCGTCAGAAGATCAGCATGCCGATCGCCACCCAGAAGGCGCCGCCGCACAGCACCGAGGGAAGCAGCCACCATCCCGAGGGCAGTCGGTTCTCTGGCTCGGGGATCTCGTCGGCTTCGGGCGGCGCGGTGGCCGCCAGAACGGGATAGGGGGCGCTGAAGGCAAGGCTGTCGCTCATGCTGGTCTCTCACTTGGGGGGCGGCGGCCGTCTGTCGCGACCTCCACCGATATTAGGGCAAGCGGCCGCCCGGGCTCGGCGACAGGCGGATGCTCTGTTACGACAATAAGTATGGAGACCCCTTCCAAGGCCTTAACGGCCCTCAGCCGCCGCCGGCTTTTTTGCGTCCGGAGCCGCGGCAGGCTGCAGGCCGGCCTAAACCGCGTCGAGGATCGTCCGTTACCGTGCTGAGCAGCCAAGACGGAGGACCCCGTGACCGAGAGAATCGCCCCTGCCCCTACCTTCGCCGAGACGGCGCTGCCCCGGGCCGTGGCGCAGCGGATGCTCGCCCTCATCGACGCGCTCGGCGAATATGACGGGCGCCCGGCCTCGCACGCGCTCACGGGCATCCTGCGGCTGGCGGCGGGCCAGGCGCCCACCCTCGCCGAGCGCACGAGCCTGCAGATCGCGGGCCTGATCGAGCTGGATCACGGTCATCCCGTCCTGACCCCCGAGGGGCAGGCGGTGCTGGCCTGCGAGGCGGAGAGCCAGCCGCAGCCGATGCTGCCCGAGCCGCAGCCCGAAGAGCCCGCCGCAGGCCCCGCCCCCTTCGCGCGTCTGAAGATCGGCGGCGCGGTCTACGAGATCGCGGGCTGGCCCGCCAGCGACGCGCTGGCCTTCCGCACCGAGCCCACCGCCGACTGGTGCGGGCTCGACGCAGACCTCGCGGCGGGCTGGTCCGAGATCGCGGCCGAGATCCTGCAACGCACGCGGAACGCGCTCGAGGATTATGTGCGGATGCACATGATCCGGCGCCGCGAGGAGGAGGATCCGGCGGGCGGCAACGGCTTCGACCTCTACGGGATCGGCTGGGAAGTGCGCGAGGCGGGAGCAGCGCTTCTGCTGCGGCTGGACGGCGAGGCCGAGTGGCAGACGGTGCCCGCCCCGGCCCTCGCCCATGCGGCGGGCTTCCGCGAACGCGCGGCGGCCGCACTGGTGGCGCAGGTGCGCGACCTGCGCGAGCGGATCGGCGAGGATGTCCATGCCTGGGCGAAACGGCTCGCCGCAGGGGCGCTGGTCGAGCCGGTCTGACCCGCTTCGGGACACCCTGCCATTCGCGAAGCGTGAATGGCAGGGGCACGTCCCTCCGTCCGTCCTCGCGCCTGTGGAGGCCGCAGCCGCGGGTGTCCCGCGCGCCCGCAATGCTTGAACAAAAGGCGCGGGCCTTCAGACCTCGCCCTGCAGGGCGTCGATCAGGCCCCGCAGCCGCTCGATGGCGGCCTTCTTGATCTGCGACACCCGGCCGGTCGTGACGCCGAGGATCTCGCCCACCTCATAGACGTTCAACTCCTCGACGAAGATTAGCTGCAGCAGCAGGGCCTCGCGTTCCGGCATCCTGCCCAGGGCCTGCCTCAGGAGCCCGCGCATCTGGCTGGCCTGCAGACGATCCTCGGCCGAGGGATCGTGGCCTTCGAACAGCGCGGACTGGTCGTCGTAGACCTCGTCCAGCGAGGCGGTCTGGCTGCCTGCGAACTGCGCGAGCCAGTCCTGATATTCGCCCACCGGCATCGACAGCTCGGCCGCCACTTCCGGCGTCTCGGGCGCGCGCATGAGCCGCCCCTCGAGACGCTGGACCGCGGCCTTGACCTTCTGCTGCATGAGGATCGTCGTGCGGCACAGCGCCGAGTTCGAGCGCAGGAAATCCATGATCGAGCCGCGGATGCGGATGGCGGCATAGGCGGCGAAGCTCACGCCCTCGCGCGGCTCGTAGCGGCGGCTTGCATCCACGAGGCCCATGTAGCCCACCTGGATCAGGTCGTCGATCTCGACCTTGCGGCCGATCCGCGCGTGCAGGTTCCAGGCGATGCGCCGCACGAGATCCATGTGGGCGCGCACCAGCCGCTCGGGCGTCTGGGTCTGCTCGGCATATCCGCGTGCATGGATCATGGCTCTTCCTCCTCTTGCGGGCGCGCCCATTCCCCGGCCCAGAGGCCCAGCCGGTCGCGATCCATGCGCCGCAGCGCGTCCACCACCCCCGCCCCGCCGCTCTCCCAGCCGAGCCGGAGGCCCGTCCCGGCCAGCGCCGCAAGCTCTGCCTCCTCGGGCGTCCAGAGATCGGTGCGCGTGAGGCAGATGTGCGTGCCGGCCGGCGCCACCGCCCACCGCGCGAGCGCGCGCGGCGCAAGGCCCGCGGGCAGCGCGAGCACCACCTCCGCCCCCGCCTCCATCAGCGCCCCGAGGAGCTCGGGCCCGGCATCGGGACGGCAGGAAAGATCCACGATCTCCGGCCGCAGCGGATCGGGCTCCTCGGCCAGCGCCAGATCGAGATCGGCGAGGGGCGGGCGGTCGAGCGGCAGCGCCAGAAGCCGCGTCCAGTGCCGGAGCCGCGCATCTACCGCCTCCGTCCCGAGGCGCGGCGCGAGGATCAGGGGCTCCACCCCCGGCCGCTCTTCCATCGCAAGGGCCGCAAAGCGCAGCGCGAGCAGCGTCTTGCCCACGCCCGGCGGCCCCGCGATCACGAGGCGGGCGGGAATCCGCGGCGGCGCGTCCGGAAGAAGCCGGCAGGCCAGCGCCTCGAACCCGTGGGACGGCTCGGACCCCGGCCGGGGCGGGAGCCAGCCGCGCTCGGCCACCAGCGGAGCCCCCGTCAGGCGCTTGCGGTCCTCGAGAAGTTCGCCGAAGCTCTGCGCCCGCGGCACCGCCCGCAGGGGCGCCGCCTCGTCCTGCGGTGGGACGGAGAGGCCCGTGAGCGTCAGCCGCCGCGGCGCGGGATCGGCCTCAGGCGGCTCCGGCTCGGCCGGGCGCACCGGAGGGGGCGGCAGGTCGCGCGCGGCACGGATCTCGATCAGCCCGTCGCGCTGGCGGGTGGAGAGGATATAGGCCTCGGGCCCGAGGAGGCGGAGCACCTCCTCCATGGCCTGCTGGCTGTCGGGCGCGCGGACGGTCAGGATGCCCATGGTCTACCTCGCCGCCCCCGGCGGCAGCGCGGGCGCGCCGCCGACCGTGCCCAGCACCTCGACGCGGCGGGCCTCGGGCAGCTCGCCCATGCCGATCACCACCGCATCGGGCAGATGCGGGCGCACGAAGGCCGCGAAGGCGCGCCGGAGCGGCTGGGCCACGATGACCGCGGCCTGCTTGCCCTGCCCCGAGGCAGTCTCGAGCCGCTCGGAAAGCGCCGTCAGCAGCGACTGCGCCAGACCGTTGTCCACCAGAAGCATCTCGTCGCCCTGCCGGCGCGAGCGCAGCAGAAGCTGCTCGAGATCGGGTTCCAGCGTGATGAGCGGCAAGGGCTGGCTGATCGGCCCCATCTGCTGCAGCAGAAGCGGCACCAGCGCCGGGCGCAGCGCCTCGGCCATCTCGACCGGCTGCAGGCTCCGCCCGGCCAGATCGGACAGACCCTCGAGGATGCGCCGCATGTCCGAGACCGGGATCCGGTCGGCCAGCAGCGCCTTCAGCACCGCCGTCAGCACATGGAGCGGCACGAGTTTCGGCACCACTGACTGCACGAGCGTGGGCGCCGTCCGCCCCAGCGCATCGACCAGCCCCTGCACATCGTCCTGCCCGATCAGCTGGGCCGCGTGCTTGACGAGGATCTGGCTCAGATGGGTCGCGATCACCGACTCGGGCTCGACCACCACATGATCGTCCGCCTCGGCCTCGGCCACCTGATGCGGCAGGATCCACGAGGCCTCGAGACCGAAGCTCGGGTCACGCACCGCGATCCCGTTCAGCTTGCGCCGCGAGGCGCCGCCGGGCAGCGCGAGCTTGCGGTCGGGATAGACCGTGTCCTCGGCGAGGATCGCCTGCCCCACCCGGATGCGATACTGGTTCGGCGCGAGGCCCAGATCGTCGCGGATGCGCACGCCCGGCACCACGAAGCCGAGCGCCTTCGACACGTCGCGCCGGATCGCCGTGATCCGCGCCACCAACGCCCCGCCGTTGTCGCCCGCAAGCGGGATGAGCCCGTAGCCGATCTGAAGCGAGATGGGCGCGTAATCGGTCACATCCTCGGTGGTGATCGCCTCGGGCCCGGGTGCCGCCCCCGCCTCAACCGCGGGCTGCGCCCCCCCCGCCGCAGCCGTGCCCTTCGCCCCCGCCCCCTCGCGCGCGAAGGCGACCCAGGCCATGGCGGCGGCGGCGACCCCGCCCAAGAGGAACAGCAGGTTGGGCATCCCGGGCGTGAGCCCAAGGATCAGCATGACCGCCGCCACCGGCACCCAGGCCCGGCCGATGCCCATCTGCTTGCCGATCAGCACGCTCATGTCCGTGGTCGAGGAGACGCGCGTGACGATGATCGCCGTCGCGATCGACAGGAGGAGCGAGGGGATCTGCGCCACGAGCCCGTCGCCGATCGAGAGCAGCACATAGGTCTCGGCCGCCTGCATCACCCCCAGCCCGTGCTGGAGCGTGCCGATGATGATGCCGCCCACGATGTTGATGATGAGGATCAGGATCCCCGCCATCGCATCGCCCTTCACGAATTTCGAGGCCCCGTCCATCGCGCCGTAGAAATCCGCCTCGGCGGCCACGTCCGCGCGGCGCTCGCGCGCCTCGTCGGGGTTCAGAAGGCCCGCGTTCAGGTCGGCATCGATGGCCATCTGCTTGCCGGGCATCGCGTCGAGCGTGAAGCGCGCCGACACTTCCGACACCCGGCCCGCGCCCTTGGTGATGACCACGAGGTTGATGATGACGAGGATCGCGAAGACGAAGGCGCCCACGACGAAATTGCCGCCGATCACGAACGAGCCGAAGGCCTCGATGACCTTGCCCGCCGCATCGTGGCCCGTATGGCCGTTGCTGAGCACGATCCGCGTCGAGGCCACGTTCAGCGCCAGCCGCAGCACCGTCGCCACCAAGAGGATGCTCGGGAAGCTCGAGAAATCGAGCGGGCGGAAGGTGTGCAGCGCCACCATCAGGATCACGAGCGACAACAGGATGTTGCCCACGAAGAAGAGGTCGAGCAGCGCCACCGGCAGCGGCAGCACCATCATCGCGACCACGGCGAGGATGCCCAGCGGCAGCGTCATGCCGCCGAGCCGTGCGCCCCAGCCATCGCGGGCAGCGACGGCGCTCATCCGCGGAACTCGGAGGCAGGGGAAGACGGCATCAAGCTCACTCGCTGGATCGTTGCTGCGCCTCCCGCTGCAAGGGCCGTGCCAGCGGCGGCGGGCCCGGCCCTGTCCGCCCCCGAGGCAGGACCCCGCGGTTCTGGCACGGCGCTTGCACCCCGCTGGCCGAGACCTGCGCCCGAGGAGGCCCGCCATGCCCGTCCGTCCGCCCTCCGTCCGCCTTGCCGGACTGGTCCTGCCGATGCTCGCAGCCTGCGCGCCGGGGCCGCGCGCGGTCGATGCGCTGCCCGCCGACGCGGGCCCCCGCGTGGCCGAGCTCGCGCGGATGAAGGATGCCAACGACCGGCTCGACGGGCGGAGCGCAGGCCGAAGCGCGGGCCTCATCGCGGTGACGCCGAAACCGCTCGTGACCGGCATCGGCTTTGCCGCCGTCGCGGGCCAGCCGGGCCACACGCTGAACGAGCGCCGCCTGATGGCCATCCGCGCCGCCAAGATCGAGGCGATGCGCGATCTGGCCGAGCAGGTGCATGGCCTCCGTCTCGATGCGCGCACCACGGTGCGCGATGCGGTGGCGGTGGACGACCAGATCGCGGGCGCGGTCGCGGGCACCATCCGGGGCGCGCGGCTCGTGCGCGTCACGCCGAAGGGCAGCGACAGCTACGAGGTGGAGCTCGCCCTCGACGCCGATGCGGTGGGCTATATCGTCAAGGCGGCACGGCTGCGGTGAGACGGCTTCTCCTCCTCCTCGCGCTCCTCCTCGCGCCCGTGGCGGGCTCGGCCCAAAGCCCCGCCGTCCGGGTCGAGGCCGAGGGCTTCGCCATGGTGGCGGGCCCGCAGGACCGCGATGCCGCCCGCCGCCGCGCCGTGTCCGACGCACTGCTCGCCGCGGCCCTTGCGGCCGGGGCGGATGTCTCGGGCCACACGGCCGTCAATCGCGGCATCGTCACCTCCGACGTGGCCATCGTGCGCAGCGTGGGCCGGATCCTGCGCCACCGGATCCTCTCCGAGACGCTGAGCGGCGCCACCTGGCGCGTGCGGATCGAGGCGCTGGTGGGCGAGGGGCCGGGGCCGCTCTGTCCGGTGCGCACGCTGATCGTCACCGCCTACCCCGCCACCCTCGCCGTCGATCCGCACGCGCCCGCATGGTCGGGCGAACTGGCCCGGACCATCGCGGAGCGGCTGGTCGAGCGGCTGGCCCTGCATCCGGCGGCCTCCCTCTCCCGCGTGGCCGAGCGGCGGCCCACGCGCCTCGGGCGCGGCGGCGAGGCCTTCGACTACCAGAGCCTCACGCAGGGTTCGGTGCGCCTGCCCGCCAACGGCCACGGCTTCCTGCCCACCATCCGCCTCCGCCGCGTGGCCGGCCCGCGCCTCGAGCTCGCGCTCGAGCTGAAGCTGGTGGCCGCCGACGGCACGGCCTCGGTGCAGCAGTTCGTCCGCCGCGTGCCCCTGCCCCGGCCCTCGCTTCTGGGAGACCTCTCGGTCCTCGTCCAGCCGCAGCGCGAGGCGCTGGCATCGGCGCTGCTCGACGGCTCCGACCGAGCGCTCGACGCGCTCTTCGACCGCGCGGGCTGCGAGCCCGCCTCGGCGCGGCTCGTGGCGGCGGGGGGCCTTCTCGAGGTGCCGGTGGGACAGGCCAACGGCCTCACGCCGGGCAGCCTCGCCTTCACCGCCGACGGCGGCTCGACCGAGATCCTCGAGATCGTGGCGCTCCGGTCCGGGTCCGCCCGGCTCCGCCCGCTCGATCCCACGCGCCCGCCCGCGGCCTTCGCCGGCCGCCGCGTCCAGTTCGTGGAGACCGGCCGGTGAGCATGCGTCTGCTTCCGCTTCTCCTCCTGCTGGCCGCACCGGCCGCGGCGCAGGGCCTTTCCGGCGCCGAGACCGCGGCGCTCGTCTCCGCCGCAATGGCGCGCGCGGGCGTGCCCGGCGCGCCGCCGGTGCCGGTGCGCGCCCTGCCGCCCTGCAGCCACACGCCCCATGTGGAGGCGCTGAACGGCAGCTGGAGCACGGCCGAACTGCGCTGCGACGCCCCCGCCTGGAAGCGCGCCCTGCGCACCTCCGCGCCCGCCTCCCCTGCGCCCCGCGCACCCGACGCGGCGGACGCGGCCTTTGCGGGGGTCGCGCTGATCCGCCCCCTCGCCCGCGGCAGCGTGATCGCGGCCGAGGATCTGGCGTCGGGGCCAGAGTCCGCGCGCTGGCACGCCGATCTGATCGGACGCCGCCTGAAGGTCGCGCTCGCCCCGGGCCAGCCGGTCCTGCCCCGCCATCTCGAGCCCGACTGGCTGGTGACCCGGGGCGGCCCCGTGGCGCTGCGCGTCGCGGCCGGTCCGATCGAGGTGCTGGCCCCGGCCGAAGCTCTCGAGGATGGCGCGCTCGGCGATCTCGTCGAGGTGCGCAACCTCTCCAGCGGCGCCACCCTGCGCGCCACCGTCACCGCGCGCAATTTGGCCGAGGTTCGGCCTAACATGCGCTGAAGTTGGGCCGTTACGAGAGGCATGAAGGAGGGTCACATGGTCGAATCCGTCGTCCCCACACCCGGTCCAAGCCGCCTCGAACGCCTGAAGGACACCCAGACACGGGTGGACCGATCCCTTGCGGGGGCCGCCACGGGCTCCGCCAGGGCGTCGGGAGAAACGGTCGAGCTGAGTGCCGCCGCCCTGGCCACGCCGGAGGAGCTGCGCTCGGGTCCGCCCGTCGATCTCGAACTGGTGCAGAAGATCAAGGACGCGATCGCCGAAGGGAAATATCCCGTCGACCTCGAACGCATCACCGATGCGCTCTTTGCGGACTATCTCGATCTGAAGCTCTGAGACCTCGAACACCGGAGCATCTCCTGGCATGAGCCCCCTTCTCGTCCTTTCCCTCGCGCTGCCCGCCGCCGCGGCCGGCGCCCTGGCCTACGTCCTGATGCGCAGGCATCGCGCCGGGGCGCCCGCCGCGCCCCCGGCGCTCGAAGAGCAGCTGGCCGCCCTCGAACAGAGGATTTCCGACCGGCTGCACGACATGGACTGGCGCCATGCCTCGGTGCTCGACCGGATCAGCGCGACGACCGACAGCCTGCAGTCCGACATCGACTGGCTCACCGGCGAGCGGATGATCGAGCAGGCGATCCAGCTCGCCCGGAAGGGCGCGGAGCCCGAGGCCATCGCAGGCGAAGTGGGGCTCGAGCTGGAGGAAGCCCGCGCCATCGCGCGCCTTCGCCGGCACTGACCCGGCGCCATGCCGCCGTCAGCCCGCGGCGGCGCAGGCCACGGCCGGGTGGCTCGCCGCCCGGCACCATTCCGCGAAAGCCGCAAGCGCGCCGTCCTGCACCGCGAACCGGTCCGGCTCGGGCACTTCCGCCAGCGCCGCATCGCGCGCGCCCTGCGCCTCGGGCAGCCCGAGGGCAGCCGCGATGGCGAGCCATTCATAGGCGCGCTTCGCATCCGGCTCGAGCCGCAGTTGCAGCAGGACACGCGCGAGGCCGAACATGGCCCGCGCGTCGCCCGCGGCGATCCCCGGCGCCAGCACCCTCTCCAGCCGCTCCGCAAGATCGGCGCGCGCCTCGTCGGGCAGCGCGGCCGTCAGGCGCTGCGACAGCGCCTCGGCCCGCGGGATGCCCGCGATCTGCGCCCGCCACGCCCAGTAGAGCGCCTCGCGCGGGTTCTGCGGCAGGCCCGCCCCCTCGGCATAAAGGAGCGCGAGATTGAACTGCGCCTCGGCCTCGCCCGCCTCGGCCAAGGTCTTGAACAGCACCGCCGCCCGCCCCGCATCGCCTGCGCGGAAGGCGGCGATCGCCGCATCGAACGGATCGGCCCCGGTCTCGGACGCGGTCGCCGCACCCACGCTCAGCGCGAGGCAGAGGAGCGCCGCCCCCCTCATTTCCCGGCCTTCATCACGAGTTGCAGATAGAGCATCCGCTGCTTCGGCCGCAGAGGCCCCTTCTGCTCGTAGACAACAAGGCGCGGCCGCGCATGGCCCTCGATCTCGAAGGCGATGGTGATGGTCTCGGGCAGGAAGACGTCATAGGCCGCAAGCGTCGCCACCGGGTCGGCGGCGAACCGGTCGCGGAAGATCGGGTCGATCCAGATCCGCGCCAGCGCCCGGCCGAGGATGTCGGGCAGATACCGCTCGACCTGCGCCCGGTTCTTCAGCCGCGTCTCGGTGCGCACGAGGTCGAAGGCGTCGGCATCGTCGCCCTCGCGCACCGGCCGCGGCCCGGCGGGCAGCCGCCTGGCCAGCGGCGCGAGCACCTGCGGCAGGTTCAGTCTCATCCGTCTCCCCTTCGCGAACGGAAAGCGCCGGCGGGCGGGCCTCCTCCCTGCCTGCAACGGCGCGCGGGCAGGGATTGTTAGCCAAGGGCCCCCGCCTTCCGCAGGGGATCCCTCTCGTTCGGGCGGGATGCGGGCCGAGGCCGCTCCGGGGTAGGATGGCCGGATCATGACCAGCCGCGCCTCTTCCCGCCTCCTGTTCTCGCTTGGCCTGGCGCTGCCGCTCGGGCTCTTCGGCGCGGGCCTCGCCCGGCTCCTCGACCGGCCGCCGGTCTCCCTCCTGCCGCCCGCCCCGGTTGAGGAGGCGGGGCCCCGGCGGCCGGAGGGGCCGCTCACCTACCTGCCGCTGCCCGCGCCGATCCATGCCACCATCCGCGGCGGCCGGCGGCAACTGACGATCCAGGCGAGCTTCGCGGTGGAGACCGGCCAGATCGGCCTTGCGGAAATGGCCTCGATGCTGAAGACCGACCTGCCCCTCCTGACGGTGGAACTGGCCGAGACGCTGCGCGCCTGCGACGAGGCCCAGCCCTCGCTCGACGCCTTCCGCCGGGCGCTGCCCGACGCGCTGCGGGCCGCTGCCAATGCGCGCTATGGAACCCCGGAGGCACCCGAGCCGGTGTTCGAGGCGCTCCTCACCGATTTCCTCGTGAACTGACCGGCCCGGCACGGAGCTTGCAGGCGGCCCGCGCCATCTTCGGGAGAAAGCCCATGTCCATCGAGCTTCATCAGTCCGCTCCAGCCTTCCGCCGCCCGCCGCCGGTCTCCGAGACCGTGGGTGCGACGCTCGACGGGCTGATGGTCGAGACGGTCCATTTCGACGAGGACGGCCGCGAGGCGCGCCGCACCCGCCGCCCGCTGCACGCCCTCCTCGCCCCCCTGCGCCTCAGGCGGGCCTGACCGCCCACAGGACGGCCCCGGCCCGGCTCTTCTCGTTCAGGGCGTTCGAGGGGAGACGGCGCGACTGTCGGAGGATCTCCTCCGGCGGCAGGGCCGGCCGTTTGCAGGCATAGGAAAAGGGCGCCGTGGGATCTCTTCCGGCGCCCCTCGCGCTATCGGCCCCGCCGTAAGCACGGCAGAGCCGTTCACTGTGGAGCGCCCCGGGATCTTCTTCGGCGCCCTCAGTGCTGCGCCGTGTCCGGCTTACCCCTCGCACCCACACCGGCGCGGCGGAGCCGTTACGGCGAAGCGCCGAGGGATCTTCCTAGCGCTCTGCCGGGGTAAGGCTCAGGCCCCGGCCCTGCCGTAGGCGTGGCGGAGCCGCTGGGTGCGGTGCGCCGCGGCCTCGGCCTCCGCGCCCTGCCGTTCGAGCCAGACCTGCGCTGCCCGCACCGCGTCGAGCGCTTCGGAGAGCGCGTCGCGTGTCGCCTCCCTGAGGGCGCCCCACCCGTGCGGGGCGGGCAACTCTTCGGCGAGCGCCCGCAGATCGGCCTCGCGCGCCAGCAGAAGATCCACGTCCCCCCGCTCCATGGCGCGCCTCAGCGCGGCGGAGGCCGCCGCCAGACCGAGGCAGAGCGCGCGCGGATCGGGGGCTCCGGGACTCACGGCCGGGGGCCGATCTGTTCCCAGGCCTCGAGGATGGCGCTGATATGGCCGGCGGCGTCCGTGAGCTGCCCATGCTCGCGCCGGAAGGCCGAAGCCACCTGAAGGCGGCAGAATTCATAGACCTGGAAGAGGTTGTCGGCGATCTCGCCGCCCTTCTCGAAATCGAGGCTGCTCTGCAGGATGTAGATCGCGGTGAAGGCGCGGTTCAGGTGCTGGTCGGGATAGGATCCGCCCGTCTCGGCCGCCGCGGCCAGCGCGCGCAGCGACCGCTCCAGTTCGCGCAGCGTGACGAGCACGATCTGATGAGGGTCCTCGACCGCCTGGAAGTCCACGGTTTCGGTGCGGCGGTAGCGTGCCCGCGCATCGGCGAAAGTCATCCCTGTCTCCTTCCGGGTAGCGGCTGGTGCTGCAAGAGAAACGACCGGGAGGCTGCGCGTTTTAGGGGTAAGCGCCGGAGTTTCCTCGCGGAGCGAGGGAAAAGCCCGGCGGAAGGGGCAGAGTTGCCGGCTGTCAACTCCGGCGACGCCCGGAGCGTGAAACCGGACCGGCGGGCGAGGTCGCGGCGCAGGGTCTGCAAGGACGGAGAGGCCCCCCGGACGCGCGGGGGCCGCCGGCTGGAGCCCGTGGCGAGGCCCGGACTTCCGGGACCGCCGGCGCCGGTCAGGCGGCGTGGGCGAAGAGGGAGGCCCCTTGCGCGGAGGGCGCCGGGCGGCGGAAGAGCGAGCAGACCGGGGCGCCCACGTCCGAACGGGCCGAAGCTGCCAGACGCTGCTCGCGCCGCAGGCGACGAAGCTCGGCCAGCGCCGCACGGATCTCGGAGCCGGGGCTGCCGCGCGGGATGCGGAGGTCGTGGTCGGGCGCCTCGAGGAGGCCGCGGCCCCCGTCCAGCAGCACCACGATGAGGCGCGGGTTGTCGAGCTTCATGAGGGCCACCTGCTCCCATTCGGCGGCCGCCGTGCCGGCGGCACCGGGCCAGGAGATCACGACCGCGTCCGGCCGCCGGTCGGCCGGCATCCGGCGCCCGTCGAGAGCCACCGACGCCACCGAGGCGCCCATGGCACGCAGCGCCCCGCCCAGCGCGTCGCTCGCCGCATCGCCGATCATCCCCAGCCGGAGGCCCGCAAGCACCCGGGTGGACCGCGATGGCAGGGCCTGACGCAGGCTGTCCGCCGCCTCCCCCAGGACGCGGAGGCCGGGAACCGCCAGAGACGCGGCAGACGGACGGGCAACGGCGCGGGACATGGGCAAGCCTCTTTCTCACTGGTGTACCGGAAGTCTGCCCCCAGCCGCGGCGGCCGGCAATCGCCCTGCGCGGGGCCGATACGGATGCCCCCGGCCTTCTTTCCTTGGGGAGAGGCGCTACATCCCTTGGAACGGGTCAGCCGGCTTCGGCAGGCAACGGCGGGCAGATCCGGTTGGCCGAAAGCACCATGCCGACGTCGCCGCCCGCGAGCAGCGCGAGACCCGTCAGATGCGTCAGCCGCGCCAGCACGCCGCGCAGCGGCCGGAGCAGCACGAGCTGCTGGCCCACCAGCTCGTCGACCGGGATCGCCACCGACCGGGGCCCGGTGCCCAGGACCACATAGACCCGGCGCGAGGCGGGCCAGGGCCGCTCGCGGTGGCCTTCCTGCGGGTGGCCGCGCAGGGAATGGATCGCCACGATCTCGGTCTCGCTCAGCCGCAGGACGCGCTGCCCGCCGGCGGCCGAGATCGTCATGGCGGCGGCGGCATCGGCCTGAAGGATGGTGCGGATCGACTCGACGGGCAGGACATAGCGCATCCCGTCGACGCCCACGACCATCCCTTCGAGCACCACCATCGAGAGCGGCAGCCCGAGATGGAAGCGCATCCCGCCGCCGGGCAGCGGCACCGAGCGGAGCGCGCCGCCCGCCTGCCCCACCTCGGCTGCGAGATCGGCGAGCGCCGGGCTGTCGGACTCCGGCGCGCCATCGTCCTGCACAAGGACCGTCACGCGCTCCTCGTCGCGCCAGAGGCTCACATGGAGCGTCCCCGGTGCGCCCCGGTCCTGATCGAGGCGCAGGGCCACGAGCCCGCGCAGGAAGCCGCGCAGCCGTTCGAGCAGCGCCAGATCGAGCGCGAGCTCGTCACCGGAGGTGGTCAGGCACACCTCGCGGCGGCGGCGGCGGGCGAGCGTCTCGGCGAAGGTGCGCAGCGGCCGCAGCACGGTGCTGGCCGGACGCGCGCGCTGCGTCACCGTCTCTTCCTGCAGCGCCGCGAGCTGGGCGGTGAGCTGGGTGCCCGCCTGCACGATCTCCTGCAGCCGCGCGCCATGCGCCTCGAGGAGCGCGCGCACCGGCCCGCGGGCCGCGGTCCAGTCGCCTGCCGCCTGCCGCACCAGCGCCTCGGTCGCTTCGGCGAGATCCGCCTCGGCCAGCTCGGTCAGAAGATGCTGCACCATGGCCTGATTGGCCGAGATCTCGCCGATGGTCTCGAGCATCTCGGGCGTGATCGCCGCCCCCTGCGCCAGCGGCGCCTCGCCCGGCGCCTCCACCGGGGCGGGCTCGTCCTGCCGGGGACGGAGCGCCTGTGTGAGCGAGAGCCGCCGGCCCGACGGATCCATCCGCACCAGCGCCTCGATCAGGTCCGCCTCGCCGAGCCGCGAGGAGATCAGGAAATCGAAAAGCGTCTCGGTGCCGCGGAACACGGTCACGTTGGTGATCGAGCGCGCCTGATCGCCGCTCAGCCAGTCGAGGAAGGACTCGGCGGTGCGGTCGTCGCTGTTGATATCGGTGCGGACGATGTAGAACTGCTGGCCCTTCTCCATCTCCTCCACGGCCGCGCGCACGCTTTCGGGCGAGAGCACGCGGTGGAAATCGGCCGGCAGGCCCAGCCGCCGCTCGATGGCGCCCGCCGTCACCAGCCCGTCCGACACGAAGCAGACGTTCGCCGCCTCCTCGAACAGCCGGTCGAGCACCTCCATCGCCGGCGTCTCGCCCTGCGCCAGCGCCTCGAAGGCCAGCTCGATCGTCTCGATGAAGCCGCGGGCGATATGGACGAGCATCGCATCGGGAACGGCGCCCTTGGCCTCGGCCCGGCCGAAGAGATCGACGAGCGACATGGCCAGCTGCGCCGCCGCGTCCAGCGCATGATGGGCGCAGGCGTGGTGGACGCACCGCATGAGGCGTTCGAAGCGGCCGAAGGTTTCGGCGAGCGGGGCGGACCGGAAGGCGTTCAGCGTGGCATCGAGCGCGGCCAGCGTCTCGGCCGCCTCTGCGGCGCAGAGACGACGCAACAGACCCACCGGGCTCACGCCCGCGGCGGCGGCCGCCTCGGGCATCAGCGCCTCGACCGCCGCGAGTTCCTCGTAGAGCCGGAGCCGGGCGGTGCCGAAGGCTTCGGGCCCCTCGGCCGCGGCCAGCGCCTGCGCGGCCTCGGCCACGCGGACATAGCCCTGAGCGAGGGCCGCCTGCCCGAGCGGATCGGCGGCGGCGGCGCGCTCCGCAGGCCCGGGCCGCTCGCCGGTGGCCAACCGCAGCCCCAGCCGGCCGACCTCGGCCAGAGGCCCGGCAATGGCCGCAAAGAAGGGCTTCTCCTCCACCTGCGGCGTCGGCGCGGGCTCGTCCCCCAGAGCCTCGAGCTCCAGAACGAGGGCCGCAAGCCGCTCGGGACCCTGACTGTCGGAGAGGAAGGCCGCGAGCGCCGCCTCCCAGTCCTCGAGACCCATCTGCCGGGCGGCGTGGCAGAGCCCGTCCGCCTCGGCGCGCGCGCCCTGTGCCGCGGCGCCGGGATCGGTCGCGAAGGCGTCGATCTGGGCCCGGAAGCGGGTGAGCGCGGCGGTCGCCATGTCGCGGAAGATCGCGCGATAGACGGGATCGTCGGCCAGACGTGCGGCCGGGCGCGCGGGCTCGGCGGCCGGAGGGACCGGCGCCTCGGCAGGGCCGGCCTCCGGTGGCGGCCCGGCCGGGGCATGCCCCTCTCCGGCCGGTCCGCCGCCCGCCTCGAGCGGCACCTCCGCCGCCTCGCCGGTGTCGGGGAGGGCACTGTCGTCCAGAAGATCGAGAATGTCCGCAACCGACGGGAACGCCTTCCCGGCCACTGGCAGAGCCTCGGCGGCAGGGGCTGGCACCCCTGTCTCCGGGCTGCCCCCCCACGCCTCGGAAGGCTCAGCCGCCGAGGTGGCTGCGGCACCCGTCTCCGTCGGAGCGGCCCCCGCCTCCGTCGCGGCGGCCCTCTCTTCCGCCGTAGCGGCATCCACCTCTACCGTGGCGGCATCCGCCTCCGCAGTGGCGGCCCCTGCCCCGCTGCAGCGGGCGATCTTGGACCGGAGCTGATCCATCAGCGCCTCCGAGCCCGTGCCTTCCACATCGGCCCGGCTTGCGGCCGTCTCCTCCAGCATCGCGCGCAGCGTGTCGGAGGCGAAGAGCAGGATCTCGACGATCTCGCCGTCCATCGGCACGCCCGCGTCGCGCACGAGGCCGATCAGATCCTCGCAGAGATGCGCCCGGCTCTCGACGACCGAAAGGCCCAGCACCCGCGAGTTGCCCTTGAACGTATGCACCGCCCGGAAGAGCGGCCCCACATGGGCGGCGGCATCCTCGCCCGCCTGAAGCGCCAGAAGGGAGGCCTCCATCGCATCGAGCGCCTGTGCCCCGTCGTCGGCATAGAGCGCCCAGATCTCGTCCATCTCGTCGAATGCGTCGGACATGGAGTGCCCCCTCTCGCGCGCCGCCTCAGGCGGCCATCAGCGTCCGCATGGTGCGGGCAAGCTCGCCGCCGGTCTTCTCTTCGAGATCGTGCGAGACCGTGCCCGAGGGCTTGGCCACCACGCCGTCGGCGCCCAGCTCGCGCGCCCGCGCCGCATGGGGCGAGCCCGAGACGGCGACCGAGGACAGCATGCAGATCTTGGCCCGGGTCTTCAGTTTGGCGTGGCGCAGGAATTCCATCCCGTCCATCACCGGCATCTCGATGTCGAGCAGGATCAGGTCGACGTTGGGCTGGGCGGCGAGCTTGTCCAGCGCCTCCTGGCCGTTCGCGGCCTGCGCCACGACCTTGAAGTCCGGCAGGGTCTTGATGAAGCTCGCGATATAGAGACGCATCATGGCGGCGTCGTCCACGATCATGACATTGTAGGGCATCGGTCTCTCCGTGGTTGGCGGTGCGGGACGGATCGTCCCGCGGAGGGCACCGCGCAGGCCTCAGGCCCGGCGCGGAAGAAGGGTGCCGGATGGTCTCCGGCGGGTCGGCGGGGCCGGACGGGATCCGGCCGGGGGCAAGCGACCCGGAAGGGGCCGGTCCGGACGGGCGGGCCGGAGCCCTGCCCCACCGGGCCGGCCGCGTCTCAGAAGTCGCCGAAGCCCCGCTCGTCGCGGTCGGCGCAGGGCGGGCCGGCCGGTCGGAAGGCGCCGGCGGGCGCGGCGATCGGACGGGCGGCGGGCAGGCCCATCTGGGCCGCCACCATCTGCTGAAGCTGGGCCAGCATCTCGGGCGGCAGCGCCTCGAGCGCGGGCAGCGTCAGGGCGCCCTCGTGCGCCTCGCGCAGCTTGAAGCGACCGATCTCGGTCCGCATCGCCTCGGCCGCGGCCTGCATCTGGGTGGCCGAGGAGGCCAGCTCATCCGCCTGCTGGCTGGTCGAGAGCGCGGATTTCGCCACCTCGCCGATGGCCGTCGAGATCTGCGCCACGTTGCGCGTTTGCTCGTCCGAGGCGCGCGAGATGTCCTGCACCAGCGCCTTCACCTTCTCGATGTCGTCCACGATCGAGACGAACGAGCGCGAGGTCTCGGTCGCGATCCGCACGCCGGCCTGCACCCGGGTGCCCGCATCCTCGATCAGCTCCGAGGTCTCGCGCGCGGCCTTGGCCGAGCGGCCGGCGAGGTTGCGCACCTCGTGGGCCACGACCGCGAAGCCGCGCCCGTGCTGGCCCGCCCGCGCCGCCTCGACGGCCGCGTTCAGCGCCAGAAGGTTGGTCTGGAAGGCGATCTCATCGATCACCTTGATGATCTTGGCGATGCCCTGCGAGGAGATGCGGATCCCCTCCATCGCCTGCACCATCTCGGTCACCTTCTCGCGGCCTTCGGCGGCGACGGTGGCCGCCCCCTCGACGAGCAGGCTTGCCGAGCGCGCGGCGGCGGCATTGGCCTTCACCTGGCTGTCGGTCTCTTCGGCCGAGGCCGAGACCTCGTCCACCGACGAGGATTGCACGGCCGAGTTGGAGGCCAGCGACTGCGAGGCCTGGCTCACCTGCGAGACGGTCTGCGCGGTCTGTTCGAGCTGGACCGAGAGCGAGCGGAAGACGCCGTTGAGGCTCGCATAGGTCCGCTCGAAGGAGCGCACGATCTCGACGAACTCGCCCGAGAACTTGCTCAGGTCCACCTCCCGGTCGAGGCGGCCGTCGACGATGCTGTCCGAGAGCATGGCGACCTCGGCCGTCACCGCCTTCATGTTGGCGCGGAACCGGTCGATGACGCGGTTGACCATGGCCATGCGGCCCGGCCACTGGCGGATGCCCGCGTCGAAATTGCCCTCGCCGATGGCCTCGAAGCAGCCCACGGCCTCTTCGAGCGAGCGGACCTGCCCCTCGACCATGCCGTTGAGCGCCTGGGCCACCTCGCCCAGATCGCCCGGATAGGCCGACGCCTCGATCCGGCGGTCGAGATCGCCCGCGGCATGGGCGGCCGAGACGATCCGCACCTCGGCCAGAAGCCGGGCCACGGCGCGCGCGGCCTCGCCCTCATTGCCGTGCGGGGCCGCCGGGGCCTCCGCCGGCGTCGGAGCGGGTGCGGGGTCCGCCGAGATCCTGACGGCTGCGGCCGGCACGGCCTGGGCGGCCACGCGCTTCCGGGGCGCCTTCGGCGCCTTCGCGGCCGGAGCGGCGGCGCGCGCCCCCCTGGGCTTGCGCGGGGCGGCGGGCTCGAGCGCCACGGCGGGCCGGGGCGCCTCGGCCTCGACCTCGGTCTCGGGCGCGGCCAGCCAGTCGAGCGGGTCGTTCGTCAGGCGCGGCGCCGCGGCCGGCGTCGGAGCGGTCGTCTTGGGGCGGCGTGTCATGTCCTGGTTCCCTTTCGTCTGGCGCGGCGCCCGCTCGGCATGAGGAGGCGGGCGAGAGCTGCGTGGTCTGATGCGCCCGTGCTGGCGGGCGCATGGGTGAAGATGGTCCGGCCCCGCCCCGGCGCCTCGGCGAGCTTGACCGAGGAGCGGATGGCGACCGGCAGGAAGCTCTCGCCGAACCGTTCGGCGAGACGGGCGCGCACCTCGCGGTGGACGGCGAGCCGGTCCGAGACGCGGGTGGCGAGCAGGCGCAGGCGGCTCCAGTCGAGGCCCGCGCCCTGCATGGTGCGCAGGAGCCGGTTCAGGCCCTGCAGCCCGAGGAAATCGGGCTCGAGCGGGCAGATCACGAGGTCGGCGTCCTGCATGAGGCGGGCGAGCCCGTCCGACCAGCTGGGCGGCGCGTCGATCAGCACCCAGTCGAAGCCGCTGTCGGGGAAGGCCTCACCGACCACCGCGGGCGCCTCGGGCGCGCCCGGAACCAGCCAGAGGCCGGGCTCGTCCGGCACGGCCAGAGACTCGCCGGGCCGGCCCGCGAGCCAGTCCGCGACGCTCCAGCCCGGCTCTTCGGAGGCGAGACCGAGCGCGGCCGTCAGGTGCATCTGCGGATCGAGATCCACGAGAAGCACCCGGCCCGCCCCCGCGCGGACGAGCGCCGCGCCGAGGTTGGCCGCGGTGGTGGTCTTGCCCACGCCCCCCTTCTGGTTGCAGATCATCGCCCGCAAGGCTCAGGCCTCCAGCTCGGCGGGCAGCGCCAGATCGCCGTCGGCCACCAGCACCTCGGCATCGAGCAGGATCGTCACCCGGTCTCCCACCCGCGCGAGGCCCATCACCGGGCTGCGGCTGCGGCCGAACTGGCCCGGCCGGTCGATCTGGGCGGGCGGAATGTCGAGCACCTCGCTCACGCCATCGACGATCAGCCCCACCGGGGCCGCCGCCACCTCGAGCACGATGATGACCGTGCGGTCGTCATAGGCGCGCTCGGCCATGCCGAAGCGCAGCCGCACATCGACGAGCGGGATCACCTTGCCGCGCAGGTTGATGACGCCCTTGATCCAGGCGGGCACATCCGGCACGCCCATGATCCGCTGCATCCCCACGATCTCGGTCACGCCGCCGATGCCCACGCCGTAATCCTCGCCGCCGAGCGCGAAGGTGAGATACATGTCCTCGACATTGTCCGTCTCGGAGAGCGGCTGGCCCTCGGCGCGGGCGGTGCGGGTCAGGTCTTCGGGCATCACGCCGTCTCCTCTGGTTCAGTCGTTTGACGCGAGGCTGGGCGCCCGCGTGTCCGCCGCCGCGGCCAGCATCATGCGGGCCGGGATATCGTCGAGCGTCAGGATCTCTTCGGCCGCCCGCAGGTCGCGTGCTGCAAGCGGCATGCCGAAGACGGCCGACGAGCCCTCGTCCTGCGCGAAGGTGCGCCCGCCGGCGCGGCGGATCGCGAGAAGACCGGCCGCGCCGTCGCGCCCCATGCCGGTCAGGAGCGCGGCCGAGACGCGCGGACCGGCGGCCGCGGCCAGCGACAGGAACATCCGGTCGACCGAGGGGCGCGAGTAGGAGACCGGTGCCCCCGCCACGAGCCGCACCCGGCAGACCCCGCCCGCCCGCTCGATCTCCATGTGGCGCAGCCCGCCGGGCGCGATCAGCACGAGGCCCGGCAGCACGAGATCGCCGTCGGCCGCTTCGCGCACCCGCATCCGGCAGAGCGCATCGAGGCGGCGCGCGAAGGCCGCGGTGAAGCCCTCGGGCATGTGCTGGACGACGAGGAGGCCGGGCGACTGGGCCGGGAAGAAGGGCAGGATGCGGCTCAGGGCCTGCACCCCGCCGGTGGAGGCGCCGAGCGCGTGGATCCAGTCCTCCGAGGCACCGGGCGCGACGGGGGCGGGCGCCGCGCCGTCGGGCAGCGCGAGCCGCGCGCGCGCGGCAGCCCAGACCCGGGCACAGACGTCGCGCATGATCGCGGGCAGCCCCTGGCCTGCGCCGAGCGAGGGTTTCGAGATGATGTCGACGGCGCCCGCCTCCATGGCGCGCATGGCCGTCTCGCCGCTCGTCCGCGTGAGCGAGGAGATGACGACCGTGGGCACCGGCGCGCTCTCCATGTAGCTGCGCAGGAAGGTGAGCCCGTCCATCTGCGGCATCTCGAGATCGAGCGTCACCACGTCGGGCTTCAGCGCGGCCATCTGTGCGCGCGCGGCTTCGGCGCCCGAGGCGGTGCCCACCACCTCGAGCCGCGGGTCGGTCGAAAGCCCCAGCGCCAGCGCCTGCCGGACCATGGCGGAATCGTCCACGATCAGCACGCGCGTGCGCCCCTCGCGGGCCCTCGCGGCCATCAGGGTATTGCCAACCTTCATCAGCGGGCCTCCTTCTGATGGAGGCCGCCGCCGAGCGAGCGCCAGCCGGTCTCGTGTCCGCGCAGGCTTTCGGTGACGCTCGTGACGAGCCAGCCGCCCGGTTCGGTCGCGGCATGGAGCGCGCGCAGCGTCTCGGCCTGATCGGCCCGGTCGAAGTAATACAGCACGTTGCGGCAGAAGATCGCCTGAAACGGCTTGCGGAAGGGGAAGGGCCGGGTCTTGAGGTTCATCCGGCGGAAGGTGCAGGCGGCCGCGATCTCGGGCGCCACGCGGTAGCTGCCGCCGCCCAGCGGCACGAACCAGCGCCGGAGCACCGCATCGGGCACCTGTTCGAGATGGCGGCGGCGGTAGATCCCCTGCTCGGCCTGCTCGACCATGGGCGCGCTGATGTCGGTGCCGAGGATCTGGGTCCGCGCAAGACCCTCGGGCCCCAGCGTCTCGGCGATCATCATGGCGATCGTATAGACCTCGTCGCCGCTCGAGCAGGCCGCGCTCCAGATGCGGATCTGCTCGCGGCGCGCGAGCACGGGCAGCACCATGGCGCGGAAGGCGTCGAGCACGTCGGGCTCGCGGCAGAAATAGGTGTGGTTGGTCGAGGCCGCATGCATCACCGCCAGTTCGAGCTCGTGCGAGCCTTGGGCGTCGAGGCGCAGCGCGATGTCGGCAAGGCTGCCGAGATCGTAGGCCCGGCGCACGCGGGTCAGCCGCTGGCGCAGAAGCTCGCCCTTGTGCTCGGGATAGGCGATGCCGCAGCGCCGGCTCAGCCAGACGCGGATCGCCTCGTAGCCCGCCTCCTCGCGGAGCGTCATGCCGCACCTCCCGCCGCGAGGCGGTTGCCGTCGAGCACGAGCGCCACCTCGCCGGTGCCGAGAAGCGCGCAGCCCCAGCTGGCGCGGACCTGCGCAAGGCGGCCGGTGAGCGGTTTCATCACCACCTGCTGGCGGTCGAGCACCTCGTCGACCGGCAGCGCGATGAGGCCTGTGGCGGTGCTGACCACGGCCAGCACCTGCCCCGCCGGCGGAGGGACCGCCGAGGGTGCCTCGCCGTAGAACCGCTCGAGCCGGCAGACCGGGATCCAGTGGCCGCGGAGCCTCAGCATCTCGGAGCCGCCCGCGGCGCCCACGCCCATCAGGTCGCAGGGCTTCGGCTGCACGATCTCGGACACCGCGTCGATGGGCAGCGCATAGAGCCGCGCGCCCAGTCGCAGGATGATGCAATCGAGGAAGGCCAGCGAGACGGGAATGTGGAGCGAGACCTCGCTGCCCTGCCCGTCGCGGCTGTCGACGCCGATGCGGCCGCGCAGGGCGGTCATGGTGGCGTTGAGCACATCCATCCCCACCCCGCGGCCCGAGAGGTTCGTCACCGCCTCGGCGGTGGAGAAGCCGGGCTCGAAGATCACCTTCCAGAGGGTCGCGGGCTCGGGCTCCTCGTCGGGGCCGAAGAGGCCGCGCTCGCGCGCGCGCTTCAGGATCTTCGGCCGCGAGAGACCGCGCCCGTCGTCGGACACCGAGATCCGCACCTCCGAGCCCGCCTGCGCGGCCGCGAGCACGATCCGTCCCGTCTCGGGCTTGCCCGCCGCCCGGCGCTCCTCGGGCGGTTCGAGCCCGTGATCGGCCGAGTTGCGCACCACATGGAGGAGCGGGTCGTAGAGCTGGTCGGCCACGAGCTTGTCGATCGCCGTCTCGGCGCCCTCGAAGACCATCTCGATCTTCTTGCCCGTCTGCCGCTCGAGTTCGCGCACCATCCGGCGGAGGCGCTTGAACACCTCCTCGACCGGCACGAGCCTGAGCTCGGTCGCGGCATCCTGCACCTCGCGCACGATCATCCGGAGCCGGTGGACGGCCCCGTCGAAGGCGGGAAGCTCCAGCCCTTCCAGATCGGGCGAATGGACCGTCTCGGCCACCGAAAGCGAGAGCTCGCCCACGAGATCCATGAGCCGGCCGATCTTCTCGGAGGAGACGCGCAGGAGCCCGCCGTCGGGACCGGCCTCGACAGGCGCGCTCATGGCCGCCCCCCCGGATGCCGGAGGGCCCGGGGCCGCGCGCGGCCCGCATCCGCGCCGGCGGAGGCGCGGCAGGCCGGTCGAGGCAGGACGGACAGGGAAAGGATCGGGGACATGGGGCTGGATGGCTCTCGGGCGGGGCCGCGGTCAGGCCGCTTCGTCGCTGCGGTCGAAGTTGAAGATGCAGACGCCGTCGAAGCCCGTGGACTTGAACAGGAAGGTCTTCTTCATCGTGTCGAGGAAGCCGCCGTGCTTCTTCTCGAAATTCTTCAGCTCCCCGATCGCCGGGAAGAAGACATTGATCGACACGTCGCCCTCCTTCGAGATCAGCACGTTCAACCCGCTGAGATTGCAGGTGGGGATCGCGTTGCCGAGGGCCTCGACCACGAAGGGCACGGCGATCTGTGCGGCATCGAGACTTGGAAATTTCAGATGGTAGGTCTTGGACAACATGACGCTTGGGGCCCCGCAATCTTTGTTCCGTGGGACGGGAAACGGCGCTGCGGCGGGGGATGTGAGTCATCTGAGGGATGGAACGGATACATCCGTTCGTATGGGCTTCTCTGGCGGGATACATACCGGCGCGACGAGGGACCGGCGAAAGCCAGGGACACTCTCGGCGGCAGGGATCCTCGCTGGCCGAAAGACCTGTCGGAAAGCCGCCCCTGACCGCGGGCAGAGGGACCGCTGACGGTTCTTCGACAGAGGACAGGGGTCAATATCCCGACAATGCGCGCAGCACGCCCCCGGTTCCCGCCTTATCGACAGGCGCGCCGCCCGTTTTAGAGCGCGGTGAAAAATTTTCTTCGTGCGCCGCCCGTGTTGGCACGATCCCTGCCTCTAGGCTGACGAGAGACAGGAAGCGTCGAGGAGCAGAAATGGCCGCCATCCAGATCATCGGAACCGACTTTGCTGCCGCTGCGGCGCTCGAGGGGCTGCTCGCCCGCAGGCGCGTGCGCCTGTCGGGGCCGGACGGCGGCCCGGTGTCGGTGCTGGCCTGCTCGGCCCGCCATGAGGCGCAGGCGGGCGGCACGGTGGGCGTGACCCAGCTGGCCCGGGCCGCGGGCGCCCGCGGCGTGGTCGTCGTCGAGGAGGGCGCGGCGGCGCTCGCGGTCTCCTCGGAACTGGGCGGCCGGCTCCTCCGCGTGACGCTGCCCCGCCCCACGGGCACGGCGCCCCACCGCGACGCGGCGCTGCTGGCGCTGACCGATCTCCTCGCCTCGCAGGTCTCGGCCATGGTGGCGGCCGATGCGGCGACCGGCGCGCTGATCGACCTCGCCGCCCGCGTGGCGCGCACCGATGTCACCGTCTTCATCAACGGGCCCACCGGCTCGGGCAAGGAGGTGCTGGCGCGCAAGGTGCACGAGGCCAGTCGCCGCGCAGCCGCCCCCTTCATCGCGATCAACTGCGCGGCCATCCCCGAGAACATGCTGGAAGCCATGCTCTTCGGCCATGAGAAGGGCGCCTTCACCGGCGCCTCGGGCGCCAACAAGGGCATCATCCGCGCGGCCGAGGGCGGCACGCTCCTGCTCGACGAAGTGTCGGAAATGCCGATGGGGCTGCAGTCGAAGCTGCTGCGCGTGCTGCAGGAGCGGCGGGTGACGCCGCTCGGCAGCCAGACCGAGGTGCCCGTCGATGTGCGCATCGTCGCAACCTCGAACCGGCACATGCCCGAGGAGGTCCGCGCCCGCCGCTTCCGCGAGGATCTGTGGTATCGGCTGAATGTCTTCCCGCTGACGACGAAGCCGCTCTGCGAGCGCCCCGACGACATTCCGGCGCTGGCCGTGGCGCTTCTGCGCCGCCATTGCCCGGCCGAACTCGCGCTGCCGCTGCTGACGCCCGAGGCGCTCGAGACGCTCCTCGCCCACGACTGGCCCGGCAATGTGCGCGAGCTGGAGAATGTCATCCAGCGCGCCCTCGTCCTGCACGAGGGAGGCCGGATCGTGCCGGACGACATCGTGATCGATGCCGTGCCGCAGCTGCCCATGCGCCCGCTGCATCTGGCGGCCGTCTGACGGAGCGGCAGGCATGACCATCCAGTCGATCAGCGGCGCCCTGCCGCTCGGCGGGCTTCAGGACGCGTCCGCCAGCCAGCGCCCGCAGCCGCTCGGACAGACGGACCGCACCGCCGCGCCCGCCTTCAGCGAGCGGCTCGGCCATGCCGTCGAGGATCTGGCGCGCGCCCAGAGCGAGGCAGGCGAGAAGGCCGCCGCCTTCGAGCGCGGCGAGACGGGCAATCTGGCCGAGGTGATGATCTCGCAGCAGGTCTCGTCGCTGGGGTTCCAGCTTGCCCTCAACGTGCGCAACAAGGCGCTCGGCGCCTATCGCGACATCATGAACATGCCGGTCTGAGAGCCGGGGAAAGCGACCGATGGCCCCTTCTCCCACGCCTCCCGCCGTGCGCGGACCTGCTGGCGCACTGATCCCGCAGATGCGCGGCATGCTGGATCAGATCCGCCGGTTCGGCGACCAGCCGGGCCTGCGCCGCGCCATGCCCGCGATCCTCATCCTCGCGGTGACGGTGCTCGCGCTGGCCGGATGGATCCTCCTGCGCGAGCCCGCCCGCGTGACGCTCTATCCCGGCCTGCCCGAGGCCGAGAAGGCGCGCGTGATCGACAGCCTGACCGGCGGCGGCATCGCGGCCGTGATCGACGAGCGCACCGGCGAGGTGGCGGTGCCGGGCGCCGACTATCACCGCGCGCGGATGCTGCTCGCGGCGCAGGGCCTGCCGCAGGGCCTGCCCGACGGGAATGCGCTTCTGAGCGATCTGCCGATGGGCACCTCGAAATCGGTCGAGACGGCGCGGCTCCGGCAGGCGCAGGAGCTCGATCTCGCGCGGTCGATCACCGAGATTTCCGCCGTCTCGGCCGCGCGCGTGCATCTGGCGCTGCCCGAACGCTCGGCCTTCCTGCGCGAGAGCCAGCCCCCGCGGGCGAGCGTGTTCCTCCAGATCGTGCCGGGGCGCACGCTCGACGGCGCGCAGGTCGAGGCCATCGTGAACCTCGTCTCCTCCTCGGTGCCGGGCATGGCGCGGCAGGATGTGACGGTGGTCGACCAGATGGGGCGGCTCCTGTCGCGGGGCTCGGACGATCCGGCGGTGCTGCTGAACGACCGCCAGCTTCAGCACCGGGTGCAGCTCGAGACGCTCTACCGCAACCGGATCGAGAGCCTGCTCACCCCCATCGCGGGGCCGGGCAACCTTGCGGTGCAGGTCACGATCGACATGGATTTCACCCGCCAGGAAATCCGCGAGGAGCAGGTCGACCCCGACCGCACCGCGCTGCTGGCCGAGCAGAGCCAGATCGAGGAGACGGCCGACCCGCAGGCCCGGGGCATTCCGGGCGCCGTGTCGAACAGCCCGCCGCCCGAGGCCGCGCTCGAGGCCGGGGCGCCGCCCACCGCCGCGGGCGAGGCGGCAACGCCGATGCGCAGCCGGTCGCAGAACTCGACCCGCAATTTCGAGGTCAGCCGCAAGATCGAGACCACCCTGCCCGCCACCGCCCGCGTCGCGCGGGTGAGTGCGGCGGTCGTGGTGCGCGCCCAGCCGCAGCCCGCCGCCACCGATCCCGCAGCCCCGCCGCCCCCGCTCCTGCCTGAGGCGCTGAAGGCCGATCTCGAGCGGCTGACCCGCTCGGCCGTGGGCTTCGACGCCGACCGGGGCGATGTGGTGACGATCACGGCCCAGCCCTTCCTCGACACGGTGGTGCCCGAGGCCTCCGGCTGGAGCGCCGAGCCGTGGCTCGCGGATCTGGCGCGGCAGGGCTTCCTTCTCGCGGCGCTGGCCGTGGTGGCGCTGGGCGTCGTGCGGCCGATCCTGAACCGCGTGCTTCTGCCCGCACCCGCCGCTGCCGGCGCACTGCCTCTGGGCGAAACGGCTGTGGAGGTGGGCGAAGGCGAAAGCCTCGACGACGTGCGCGCCCGCCTGAAGGCGCGTCAGGGGGCGCTGACCAAGAACATGCTGGATGCGGCGCGCAGCCACGAGGAGCAGATCCTCGTCATCCGCAAGCTCGTCGAGGAGGACGAGGGCCGCATCGCCACCACCATCCGCCAGATGATCGCGGCCGAGCTCGACACCGTGAAGTGACATGACCACAGCAGCCGCCACCCAGTTCAAGACGCTCACCGGCACGCAGAAGGCCGCCATCCTGCTCATGCTGTTCGGCGAGACGACGGCCGCGCAGATCCTGCGCAACCTCACCCCGCGCGAGGTGCAGCATCTGGGCACCGCCATGTACAGCGTGCGCGGCATCGATCAGGACACGCTGAGCCTCGTGCTCGAGGATTTCCTCGACACGCTCCGCCGCCAGACCGGCCTCGGCTTCGGCGCGGCGGGCTATATCCGCAACGTCCTGTCGGCAGCCTTCGGCGAGGACAAGGCCGAGACGGTCATCAGCCGCATCGGCCAGTCCGCCTCCGAGCGCCCGCTCGAGATCCTCGAATGGATGGACGCGCCCTCGATCGCCGAGTTGCTGGTGGACGAGCATCCGCAGATCATGGCGCTGACGGTGGCCTGCCTCGATCACGCGCTGGCAGCCCAGGTGCTGGCGCTGCTGCCCGAGCAGATCCAGCCCGAGGTCGTCCAGCGCATCGCCTCGCTGAACACGGTGCAGCCCGAGGCGCTGGCCGATCTCCAGCAGGTCATGCAGCGCAAGTTCAAGGCCTCGACCACCATGCGCGCGAGCCAGATCGGCGGGGTGAAGGCGGCCGCGCGGATCATGAACTTCACCCGCACCGCGACCGAGGCGCGGATCCTCAAGGACATCCGCAAGGACGACAAGGACCTGATGCAGGCGATCCAGGACAACATGTTCGTCTTCGACAATCTCATCAAGTCCGACGACCGCTCGCTGCAGACGCTCCTGCGGGCGGTGGACAACGAGACGCTGGTGCTGGCGCTGAAGGGCGCGGACGAGGGGCTGCGGGCGAAGATCCTCGGCTGCATGTCGACGCGGGCCGCGGCCACGGTGCGGGACGAGATGGAGGCCCTGGGCCCGGTGCGGCTGACCGATGTGCAGGCCGCGCAGAAACAGATCATCGCGGTGGCCCGGCAGATGTCGGACGAGGGCACGATCGTGCTCGCGGGCCGCGGCGGCGAGCAGATGGTGTAAGGCATGACCGCGCAGACGCCCATCGGACCCGAGGATGTGCTGGCCCTGATCCGCGAGACCAACGCGCGCGGCTTCGGCCGTTCGGACCTGCCCGCGCCGGGGCCGGAAGGCCCGTTCCGCCCGATGCCGCTCTCGGGCCTCGGCCGTGCGGCGCCGGAAGCGCCACGCCCCCCCGATGCCGCAGGGCCGGCCCCCGAAAGCCGTGCGCCGGCCGCGCCCGCGGGGCTCGTGCCGCCCGACCCTGCCCCGCCTGCTCCGGCGCTGCCCGATCCCGCGCTTCTGGAGGCCGCACGCGCGGAAGGCCGCCGCGACGGCCATGCCGAGGGACGGGCGGAGGGCCGCCGCGAGGCCGAGGCCGAATTCGCCCATGCGCGCGAGACCTTCCTGCGGCTGGCCGAGCGGCTCTCTGCGCCCGCGCCCGGCGATACGGCCCGGCTCGCGCGGATGATCGACGGCGCGGTCTGCGCTCTGGCCAGCCAGCGGGCGGGGATCGAAATCGACAGGCATCCCGCAGGCTTCGCCGCCCGCCTCGAGGCGCTGGCCGACCGCGTGGCGCAGGGCTTGCGGCAGGTGACGCTGCGCCTCAACCCCGAGGATCTGCAGGCGCTGGCCCCGCATCTGCCCGGCTCGGACCTTCTGTCCGAGGCGCGGATCGCCGCCGATCCCCGTCTGGCGCGCGGCGATCTGGAGGTGCGCGCCGAGGGGATCGTGCTCTCCGATCTGCTCGCGCCGGCGGCTTCGCTGCCGGGGGCGGCCGCCGACAGTCCCGCCGCGCCGGAGGCTCCCGGTGCGGCCTTCTCCGCGGAGCCTCACCGATGAACGCGCTGATCGAGGGGCTCGGCCACCATCTCGCCCAGCTGCCGCACCGGCAGGCCCCGCAGGTCACGGGCCGCGTGGTGCGCTACGACGGGCTTCTGCTGGAATGCGCAGGGTTCCCCGCGAGCCCCGGCGCGCTCTGCCGTGTGGCCACCGAGGATGGCCGCGAGGTGCAGGGCGAAGTGATCGGCTTCGCGCAGGGCCGCAACCTGCTCTTCCTCGACCAGATGCGGGCGCCGGTGATCGCGGGCGCGCGGGTGCGCCTCGTGCCCGGCGGGCAGATGGCCGCCGTGGGATCCGCGCTCCTCGGCCGGGTGATCGATGCCGAGGGCGCGCCGCTCGACGGCCTGCCAGCCCCCGACTGCACGGGCGAATGGCCGCTCGCGGGTCGGGTGATGAACCCGCTCGCCCGCACGGCCGTGAGCCGCCCGCTCGACGTGGGGGTGCGCGCGATCAACGCGGCGCTGACGGTGGGACAGGGCCAGCGGATCGGCATCGTCGCGGGCTCGGGCGTGGGCAAGTCGGTGCTCATCGAGATGATGACGCGCTACACCGCGGCCGACGTGATCGTCGTGGGGCTGATCGGCGAGCGCGCGCGCGAGGTGGGCGCCTTTGCGGCCTCGGTCATGCAGGGCGAGGCCGCGCGGAAGCTCTGCATGGTGGCGGTGCCCGCCGACCGTTCGCCGCTCCTGCGGCTGCGGGCCGCGCGCCGGGCCACCGCCATCGCCGAACATTTCCGCAGCGAGGGCAAGCAGGTTCTCCTCATCATGGACAGCCTCACCCGCGTGGCCCATGCGCAGCGCGAGGTGGGGCTCGCGCTCGGCGAGCAGCCGACGGCCAAGGGCTATCCGCCCTCGGTCGTCTCGATGATCCCGGGCCTGATCGAGCGCACGGGCCCGGGCCTTCCGGGCGAGGGCGCCATCACCGCGATCTATACCGTGCTGGCCGACGGCGACGACACGACGAACGATCCGGTGGTCGATACGGCACGCGCCATCCTCGACGGCCATTTCGTGCTGTCGCGGCGGCAGACCCAGATGGGGCTCTATCCGGCGATCGACATTCCCCATTCGGTCAGCCGGACCATGAACGACGTGGTCGACGACCGCCACCGGCGCGCCGCTGCCCGTCTGCGCCAGCTCATCGCGCTCTATTCCGACAACCGGGATCTGATGCTGATGGGAGGCTATGCGGCCGGGCAGGATGCCGATCTCGATCAGGCGGTGCAGCTGTGGCCGAGGATCCGGGCGCTGATCGGTCAGGGGCCGCACGAGCCCGCGGATTTCGAGGCGAGCCGCGCGGCCCTTCTCGAGCTGACGGGGCTCTGACATGAGCCGGAGCCGGTTGCTCACGCTGATGTCGCGCCGCGAGACGGTCGAGCTGATGAAGGCGCAGGGCGCCCTCCGCGACGCGCGTGCCCGCCATGCCGAGGCGGAGGCGCTGGCCCTGCGGCTGTCGCAGATGCTCGAGGGCCGCAGGGAGGCCGCGCAGGGGACGCTCGCCGCGGCGGATCTCTTCCGCGCCCACCGGCTGACGCTGCAGATCGCCGAGCAGGCCGATCTCAGCGCCGCACGCGCTGCGGAAGCGGCGGCGGCCCTCGCCACGGCGCAGGCCGAGATGGCGCGGCAGGATCACCGGACCCGGGCGCTGGCCGACAGCGCCGCCACCGCCCGCGCGCTCGAGGCCGAGGAGCGGCTCGCCCGTGCCGAGGCGCTGCGGCCCGCGCCCCGGCGCTGATCGGGCGGGACTGGCACCGATCTTGCAACCGCGCGGGGAGATCAGGAGACAGGCATGAAGCTCGTCGAGGCACAGGGTCAGGAGTGGCGCACCCCCGCGGGGGCTGCGGTGGGGGCTTCCTCCGCGGGCGCCCGCGCGTCGGGTCGCTTTGCGGCGCTGCTTGCGGCGCAGGCGGACGAAGCTCCGGCATCCGGCGGCGAACTGGCCTCCGGGCCTCATGCCGCGGGACGGCCGGCCTCGGGGCTGCATCCGGACGCGGCGGAGGGCGAGCGCGCCTCTGGTCCGCAGGTCGGGGGGCACCGGTCCTCCGGGACGCGGCCGGACGCGGTGGACGGCGATCGTGCCTCTGGCGCTCCGGCTGGCGCTCAACGGCCTTCCGGGACGCTTCCGGGCGCGGTGGACCTCCTGCCCGGAGCCCTGCCGGGTCGAACGGACGCAGCCTCCACGCCCGATCCGGACCGTGCGGCGGTTGAGGAGGCCGCGGGGGCGCTGCTTCCCCCGGCAGCCGCGGCCCTGCTGGCGCGCAAGGGCGTGGCGGGACCGCTGCCTGACGTCGCAACCGGAGCCGTCTCGGCAGAGAACATGCGCTCCCACCTCCCTGCGGCGGCGGGTCTCGATCCGGCCTCGTCGCCGCCCTCGGTTCGCGCATCGTCAGCGGATGCGGCCGGGTCGTCGTCGATGGCGTCCGATCCGCCCGTCGACGCTCCTGTGCCGTCAGAGGCAACGTCCGCGATGTCGTGGGGCCCGGCTCTGCCGCCCGACCCGACCGAGCCGGCCCCGGCGACGGTCGGTCAACTCGCGTGCGCCCTGCCCGAGGACTCATCCGGGGCGATGCCTTTCACGCCCGGAGCGGCTGCGGACCCTGCCCCGTCCCTCGTATCTGCTGAGGTCCGGGCGTCCGATGGCGCTCCGGGAACGGCAGGGACTGCCAAAGGGGCAGCACCCTCCGGTGCGGGCTCAGCGGGCCTGCCTCTTGCGGGCATGTCGGAACTCTCGACCTCCGCCGAAGCCGCCTCCGCTCTGGCAGAGGAGGCAGATCCTTCGGAAGAGCCGCAGCATTCCTCCGCGTCCGAGACTGGCCCCGACGGCTCGACCGGCGCAGATGCGGCCACGTCCGCGGGGGATGACCTGGGCGCGGCTCAGGCGCGGCCCACCGTGCTTGCGGCCGATCCGACCGTCTCAGCTCTCCCCGCCGGCGCCGTTCCGCTTCCGGGAGGGTCGCGCCCGCCTGCCGACGGGACGCCTCAGAGAGGGCCTGAGGGTGTGGCGGCCGCCGCAGCCCCGGCCGACGGGGCTCCATCCCGGGCCGCCCGTCGGGCGGGTCCGCTCGCGGAGGCGGGCCAGGCCGCTGGCGCCTCTCCCGTGCCCGCCTCGGCGCACTTCGCGGCCGGCGCCCAACCGGGGACAGCCGGGCGGGAGGGCGCCGCCCGCGCTCATCCCGCGGCTGCGGGGACAGTGCCCGCGGGCGAGGGTGCAGCCGACACAGCCCCGCCGTCTCCCGCTCCTGCGGCACAGAGGACGGAGGCCGCAGCGGCGCCGCCCGCAACCGCCGGGAAGGCGGCCGACGCGTCCGAGGCACCGGCCGCCGAGAACGCGTCCGCCGCGACCGTCGGACAGGACGGGGCAGAGACGGCTCCGGCCGTGGAGCCCGCCGGGGCCACTCTCGCCGGGTCAGATCCGCTGGCCTCCGCCCCCCTGACCGCCCTTCCGAGCGACCTGCGCCTCGAGCGGGCGGGCGAGCCCCGGGCGGGCGCTGCGGGCGCGGACGGGCCCCTCGCCCTCGCGGCCCCCGACGCACCGGCCGAGCTGCAGGACAGGATCCTCGAGGCCGCCGCAGGGGAGGGCGAGATCGAGATCGTGCTCGCCCCCGAGACCCTGGGCCGGCTCCGCATCCGCGTCGAGATGCGCGACGGCACCGCGCAGGTGAGCTTCACCACCGAAACGGCCGAGGCCGCCCGTCTCCTGTCGGGGCAGGAAGGACGCCTGTCCGACCTCCTTGAGAAGCACGGCCTGTCGCTCGGCCGGCACGAGGCCGGACAGGGCGACACCGGCCGCCGCTCCGAGGCGCCGCTGCCGCAGCCCCGGCCGCGCGCCCTCCGCCCTGCCCCCGATCCTTCCGAGCCCGCCGCCCGTGCGGCGGCCGGGACCGTCAATCTGATTGCCTGAGGAACCGCCCGTGACCGACGCCTCCGCCTCCCTCGACACGAAGCCCCGCCGGGGCCGCGGCCTCTTGCGCGCGCTGGTCTTCCTGCTGCTCGGGGCCTTCCTGCTGGCCGCCGGCTTCGGCGCGGGCTACTTCTACTTCGCCAATCCGCTGTCGCCCGCGAAGGACGTGCTGCGCCTGATCGAGCGCACGCCCGAGGCCGACGAACCCGCAGCCGACCCGGACGCGCCGCAGAAGGTGCCGCGGCCCACGCCCGAGCGGGAATCCTTCGTCACCAGCTACTACCAGTTCAAGGAGCCGCTCACGACGAACCTGCGCGCCTCGCGCCGCCTGCTGCAGGCGGGCATCGGCCTGTCCACGCAATACGACCAGAAGGTCATGGACAATGTCGCCCGCAACGAGGTGGCCCTGCGGTCGGACATGCTGGCCATCGTCGGCACCTTTTCGGAGGAGGAGCTGCAGGACAAGGCGGGCCGCGACCGGCTGGCCGAGGCCTTGCGCGGCGCGGTGAACGCACGGCTCCAGCAGCTCGAGGGCTTCGGCGGCATCGAGGCCGTCTTCTTCCCCTCCTTCATCCTGCAGTAAGCCATGGCCGCCACTCCGCGCAAACTCTCGTCGAAGGAGGTCGCAGCCCTCGTCGGCAACCTCATGGAGGCCAGCGAAAGCACGAGCCTCGAGAACGGCCTCGAGGTCCGGCCCTATGCCTTCGGCGAGAACGAACTGAACCAGCTCGGCGACTATCACGCGCTGCGCATCATCAACGAGCGCTTCTGCCGCACCGCGCGCGACGTCTTCCTGCCGATGCTGCGGCTTCAGCCCCGGATCTCGTCCTTCCCGCCCGAGGTGCGCAGCTTCGACGACTACCGCTCGAGCCAGGACAATTTCGTGTCGATCACCGCGAGCCGCATCGAGGAGCTGCGCGGCAACCAGATGATCGTGATTCCGCCGCCCTTCATCTCGCTGCTGACCGACAGCTACTACGGCGGGCAGATCCGCCACGTTCCCACGACGCGCACCGAATTCACCGCGACCGAGGAGCGGGTGATCGAGCTCGTGACCGACCGGCTGAACGTGGCGCTGCAGGTGGCGTGGCGCGATCTGATGGCCCTGACCTTCACCGTGGTCAGCCGCGAGGAATCGATGCAGTTCGCCTCGTTCGTGGATGGCGAGGACATGGTGGTGAACTGCTCCTTCATGGTGCAGCTGCCGAACACCGAGCCTGCGAGCTTCGACATCCTCTATCCGCTCCAGACGCTGAAGCCGATCTCGTCGCAGCTGCGCTCGCGGATGCAGTCGGATTTCGTGGACGACGACCGGAGCTGGCGCGAGAAGCTGGAACGGGCGATCCTGTCCATCCCGCTCACCCTGTCGGCGCGGCTCTGCGAGCCCGAGGTGCCGCTGCGCCAGCTCATGCAGATGCAGCCGGGCGATGTGCTGCCGGTGCATCTGACCGAGGCGGTGTCGCTTCTCGTCGAGGGCCAGCCCATCTTCGAGGCGGCTCCCGGCGAGCGCGGCGGGCAGGCCGCGCTGAACCTGACGCGCCGCCATGTGCGGAGCTAGGCCTGCGGCGCCCGGCCGGCAGATCCGGCCCATGGCCGCCGCCCGGCCGCGCCCTCGCCCCGTGCCCTCGATCCGCGGCGCCGAGGCGATGCCGCCCCGGATCGTCTTTCTCACCCTGACACCGCGGCCCTGCCGCCCCTTCCCATCGGAGCCCGCATGAGCGACGCGACCCGCCCCCTTGCCGACCGTCTCGGCGCCGAGAACCTGCGTCTTCTGGAGAATATCGGCGTGCGTCTGACCGTCGAGGTCGGCCGCACCGAAATGACGATCCGCGATCTCCTCCGCCTGTCCGAGGGCTCGGTGGTGGAGCTCGACCGGCTGGCGGGCGACCCGCTCGACGTGCTGGTGAACGGCACTCCCATCGCCAAGGGCGAGGTGGTGATGGTGGGCGAGCGGTTCGGCATCCGCTTCGGCCAGATCATCGAGCCCGAGAAGCGCGCCGAAAGCCTCTGAGGCGGGCGGATCCTCACGCGGGCGGCACCATTACCAAGCGGGAGCTGACCGCGCGTCCGCCGGCTGATCCTCACGCGGGCGGGCGGCACGGATGTTGCAGCGGAGGGGGACCTGCATCCCCGGAGTGACCCGTTGGACATCCTGCGCCCCGATCAGATCCTGACCCTCGGCCTCTTCCTCGGGCTTCTGGGACTCCTGTGGCTCGTCGTGAAGCTGAAGGCCCCCGGCATTTCGCGCTTCGCCAGTGGCGGGCGGCTGCGCGTGGCCGAGGCCGCGGCGCTCGGGCCGCAGGAGCGCGCCGCGATCCTCTCCGTGGATGGGCGTGAATTTCTCGTGCTGACAAGCAAGGGCGCGGCGCCCGTCGTCCTGCCGCTGGAGGGCCGGGCATGACAAGGCGCAATCCGATGCTGCGCGAAATGCCCTCGCCCGCCTGCCCGGGGCACCGGCGCGCGACCCCTCGTCAGGCCATCGAGACCGGAGCCCGGCAGATGCGCACCGCGCCCTGTCGGCCGAACCGGCCGGGCAAGGCTCGGGCGCCCCGCGCGGCGCGGATGATGGCGCTGGCCGGCAGTGCGCTGGCGGCGGGTCTTCTTCTGGCCGGCCCGGCCGCGGCCGCGGGCTTTCCGGCGATCACGGTAACGGAAGGGACCGGCGGCACGAGCTATTCGCTCTCGCTCCAGATCCTCGCGCTGATGACGGCACTGACCGTGCTGCCCTCGCTCGTCCTCGGCATGTCGGCCTTCACCCGGATCATCATCGTGCTGTCCATCCTGCGTCAGGCGCTCGGCACCCAGCAGACGCCACCGAACCAGGTGCTGATCGCGCTCGCGCTGTTCCTCACCTTCTTCGTCATGCAGCCGACGCTCGGCGCGCTGTACGAGCAGTCGCTCTCGCCCTTCCTCGATGGGCAGATCGAGGCGCAGCCCGCCATCGAGCGGGGCGGCGCGATTATGAAGGACTTCCTGATCGCCAACACGCGGCAGAACGACCTGCTGATGTTCTCGGACCTCGCCGGCGCCGGGCCCTATGCCGAACCCACGGAGGTGCCCTTCTCGACGCTCCTGCCCGCCTTCATGACCTCGGAGCTGAAGACCGCCTTCCAGATCGGCTTCCTGCTGTTCCTGCCCTTCCTCGTCATCGACATGGTGATCGCCTCGATCCTGATGGCGCTCGGCATGATGATGCTCTCGCCGATGCTGGTCTCGCTGCCCTTCAAGCTGCTGCTCTTCGTGCTGGTCGACGGATGGGCGCTGACGGTGGGCTCGCTCGCCGCGACCTACGGGGGGCAGTGATGGATTTCGACGGCAGCATCGAGCATCTGCGGCTGGCCTACTGGAACATCCTGCTGACCGCAGGCCCTGTCCTCGGCGTGGCGCTGGCCGTGGGCCTCGTCATCGGCATCCTGCAGGCGGCGACCTCGATCAACGAATCCACCCTGAGCTTCGTGCCGAAGCTCGCCATCGTGCTCCTGACCATGGCGCTCGCCTCGAGCTTCATGCTCACGCGGATGACGGACTATTTCGCCTTCGTCTTCGAGACGATCGCCGCGATCCGCTGATGGAGAGCGCCGCCGCCCTGCCCGCGTTGGAGCTGCCCGGCCTCCTGTCGCTCCTGACCGGCGCCTTCGTGGCGAGCCTGCGGATCGGGGCCTTCCTCATCGCTTCGCCGGCCTTCGGCGGCCGCTTCGTGCCGCTGCCCGTCAGGATCGTGGCGACGGTGATCCTCACCCTGCCGGTGCTGGGCCGGGTGGAGCTGCCCCCGCCGGAGGAGCTGGCCTCGCTCGCGGCCATCCCCCTCATGATGCAGGAGATCGCGGTCGGCCTGTCGGCCGGGCTCGTGCTGACCATCCTCTTCTCGGCCGCGGCCCTTGCCGGAGACCGGATCGCCTCGACCGCCGGTCTGGGCTTCGCCGCGCAGATCGATCCGTCGGCGGGCGGGCAGACGCCGGTCGTGGCGCAGATCTTCGGGCTGGCGCTGACCACCGTCTTCCTTGCGCTCGACGGCCATCTGACCGCGCTCGACATCCTCCTGCGCAGCTACGAGAGCCTGCCGCCGGGCGCGCCCTTCGCCCCGGGGCGCTTCCTCGAGGCCGGCATCGGCGCGGGCGGGCGCATGTTCCTCCTCGGCCTCCAGATCATGATGCCGGTCGTGGCGGCGCTCATCCTCATCAACGTCACGATCGGGATCGTCACCCGCTCGGCGCCGCAGCTCAATGTCTTTTCCTTCGGCTTCCCCGTGACCATGTCGGCCACGCTGATCCTGCTGTTCCTGACCGCGCCCGGCACGATGGGCGCCTTCTCCGGGCTGGTCGAGGAGAGCCTCACCGCGCTGGCGGGCCTTCTGGGGGTCGTCCATGGCCGAGGGTGAGGACGGTCAGGAGAAGACCGAGGAGCCGACCCAGAAGCGGCGCGAGCAGGCGCGCGAGGACGGCTCCATCGTCACCTCGAAGGAGGTCTTCGTTTTCGCAACGCTCGCGGGCGGGCTCGCGCTTCTGATGATGATCGAGGGGCTGCTGCCCGCGCTGGTGCGGGGCTGGTCGGGCTATCTGGTGATCGAGCCGGGGGCGGATCTCGAGCGGATCGCGATGGTGCGTCTGGGGCAGGCCTGGCGCGAGGTGCTGATCGCGGGGCTCGTCGTGTCGGTGCCGCTTCTGGCCCTCGTGCTGCTCGTCCAGTCCGCGATGGGCGGCATCAATTTCTCGACCAAGGCGCTGAGCTTCAAGGCGAGCCGGATCAATCCAGCGGCCGGTCTGAAGCGCATGGTCTCGCTCAAGGCGCTGGTAGAGCTTGCCAAGGCCGTGGCCAAGGTCGCGCTCCTGATCGGGGTGGCGGTGCTCGTGCTGCGCGACGAACTCTCGCCCCTCGATCGGCTCTGGACGGCGGCGCCGGGAGATGCGGCGGCGGTGCTCGGCGCGGGTCTGATCCGCCTCGTCTCGGCGCTTCTCATCGTGCTCGCCGTCATCGGCGGGCTCGATCTCGTCTGGCAGGCCTGGAGCCTGACCAATTCCATGAAGATGTCGCGGCAGGAGCTGAAGGAGGAGTCGAAGGAGTCGAACGGCTCGCCCGAGGTGAAGGGCCGGATGCGGCGGATGCAGATGGAGGCCTCGCGCAACGGGGCGAGGCGCCGCGCGGCCCTCGACGACGTGCCGCAGGCGACCGCCATCGTGACCAACCCGACCCATTTCGCCGTCGCGCTCCGCTATGTGCCGGGCGAGACCCCGGCCCCGGTGATCCTCGCGATGGGCAAGGGGCCGATGGCGCTCGACATCATCGAGCGCGGGCGGAAGGCAGGCGTCGGCACGCTGCGCATCCCCCTCCTTGCCCGCGCGCTCTACTTCACCGGCGACATCGGGCAGGAGATCCCGGACGGGCTCTATGGCGCGGTGGCGGTGGTGCTGGCCCACGTCTACCGGCTCGACCGCGGCGAGGCGGCGGAGATGCCCGACGTCGATGTGCCCGAGGGGCTCGCTTTCGACGAATTCGGCCGGCCGATGTGACGGCGCCTTTGGCGCAGAACTTGCAGGTTCCGCGCAACGACGGAGAGCAGGCGATGACGGAAGAGACCGACGACCCCCTCAGCGATGGCATCGCGCGCGCGCTCGGCGCCGCGAGCGCGGCCAACGATGCCGCGCAGGATCTCGATCTGCTTCAGGCCGAGCATCGCGCCTTCATGGAGCGGATGATCCGCGGGCAGAAGCGGATGCAGGCCCTGTGTCTCGGCGCGCTGGCCGGGGCCGGCGTGGCGGTCCTTCTGGGCGGGCTCGTCTATTTCCGCTCGGTCGCCGATCTGCGCGACGCCTCCGCGATTCAGGCGCAGGCGGGCGAGCTGATGGTCACGCGACTGACCGAGCTCGGCGAGGCCATCGGCAAGGTGGAAGGGCTGGCCGACCGGATCGAGGCGCAGGAGGCCACGCTCAAGACGGCCATCGAGGCGGTGGGCGACCGGGTCGCCGGCGATCTCGAGACCTATGCCGCCGATGCGGGCGCCATGGGGCCGCAGTTCGCCACCGCGATCCAGAGCCATGTGGACGAGGGCCTGGCCGCCACGCGCGAGGCGCTCGTCACGGCGCTCGGCGAGGTGGATGTCTCGCTGCGCCGGGCCATCGAGAGCGGCGCAGGCGCGAGCCCGGAGATCCGCGCGCTGATCGGCGAGATCCGCGCCGAGCGGGCGCCGGCGCGCAAGCCCGCGGCGAGGGCGCCGAGCCGCCCTGCCAAGGCAGCGCCCCGCCCGGCCCCGAAAGCGGCTGACAATCCGATCCGTTATCCGTGAGGTGCCCATGACCGACACGACCTGCCTGCAGCTCTCGCAGCTCCTGCCCGCCGGGCGCGCCCTGCATCTGCGCCCCGGCGACCTGCTCTGCCGGATCAACGGCCTGCCCTTCACGGGCGGCGCGGAGGCTTTGGCGGAGCGGTTCGCCGCCGCAAGACCGCTGGCGCTCGGCTTCCGGCGGGGTGAGGCCGACTTCACCCTGCTGGCCGAGACCGCGGCACTCGGCCGGTGGGAGAGCGTGCCCGCGCCCGTCCTGCCTGAGGGTCCGCGCCTGCATCCCGAGGTGCTGCGGAACTGGGAGGTGCTGGCGGCGCCGGACGCGACCTACGATCTCCAGCCGCTGTCGGGGGTCACGCTCGCCTGGCTCGCGACCCCGCTCTGGCTTCTGCAGATGCGGCTCTGGGGGCTTGCGGCCGCGCTCGCCGCGGCGGTGGCGCTGGCCTTCGCGGTTGCGCCCTGGCTTGCGGCCGGGGTTCATCTGCTGGCCGCCGTTCATGTGGGGCGCGCGGGCCCGGCCTATGTGCGGGCGGACCGCAGGCTGCGGGGGCTCCTGCCGGTGGCCACGCTGGCCGCGGGCAGCGAAGCCGAGGCCCATGCGGCGTGGCTCAGGCTCGCGCCGAACGCGCGCTTTCTCTTCGCGCGCGCCCTGCCCCTGCCCGCGCCGGCCTCGGCCTGAGACGGCTCAGAGTGCGCCGGTGACGATGGCCTGACGGCGGCGCTGCACCGACGAGGGGATGTTCAGCTGCTCGCGATATTTGGCGACGGTGCGCCGGGCGAGCGTCACGCCCTCGTCGGAAATGATCTTTGCGATCGCATCGTCGCTCAGCGGATCGTCGGGCGATTCCGCCTGCACGAGCTGGCGGACGCGGTGCCGGACAGCGGCGGCCGATCCCGCCGTGTCGCCCTCGCGGGCGGCCAGCGCTGCGGTGAAAAACGACTTCAGCGGGAAGGTGCCCTGCGGCGTGGCGATCATCAGCCCCGAGCTCACCCGGCTGACGGTGCTCTCATGCACGCCCACCGCATCGGCCACTTCGCGCAGCGTCATGGGCGCCATGCGCGCCAGCCCCTCCTCGAGGAAGCCGCGCTGACGGCGGACCACCTCGGCGCCGATCTTGAGCGTGGTCTGGTTGCGGTGCTCGACGGCCCTTGCAAGCCACTTCGCGACCGACAGCCGCTCGCCCACATAGGGCGCGGCCGTCCGGGCGAAGCCTTCCGCCGCATCCGAGCGCACCACGACGGACGGCAGCGTCGAGCGGTTCAGATCCACCCGCCAGCCTTCGGCGCCGCGGCTGACCAACAGATCCGGCGGTCGCTGGGGCGGAGGGGCGGCATCGAACAGCGCGCCCGGCTTGGGATTGAGACCGCGCAGGCTGCGCAGCACGGCCTTCAGATCCTCCATCCCGCAGCCGCAAGCGCGGCACAGGCCCTTGAGATCGGCCGCAGCCAGCAGCGGGAGATGCGCGAGAACGGCGGCGAACAGCGGGGTGAGCAGCCCCTGCTCTTCCGCCTGAAGCCGCAGGCATTCGGCAAGCGTGCGCGCAAAGAGCCCTGCGGGTTCGATCTTCTGAAGCCGGGCGAGCAGCGCCTCGGCCGCCTCGAGCGACAGGCCCGCGCGGAAGGCAAGTTCCTCCATCGGGCGACCGAGCCAGCCCCAGGGTTCGAGCGCGTCGAGAAAGACCTGGGCGGCCGCCGCTTGCGGGGCATCGAGCCCCAGACGCGCGATCTCGGCGGCCACATGCACATAGAGCGACGGCCCCGGATCGGCGGCAAGCCCTGCCACGCGGTCCCAGTCCTCGGGTGCGGTTTTGCCCAGAGGGGCGGACGGCACCGGCGCCGGCGGCAGGCGCAGTTCAATGAAAGGGTTTTCCTCCGACTGGCTCTCGATGAACGAGGACAGCTCGGCGTTCGGCATCTGCAGCAGGCAGATGGCCTGCTGGAGCTGTGCCGTCACCACGAGCGACTGGCGCTGTGCGAAGCTCTGTGCGGTGTAAAGCTGCATTCCCGGCGTCATCCCCACCCTGTCGTAGGAATAGAGTGGCGGAAAATGGCCGGCCGGGCAAAATTTCAGTTTGACAGGGGTAAAATGACGGCGGTTCGACGCGAGACCGGCCGCCGCGGCGGCCAAGTGCTTGGCGCGAAAGCCCCCCGCCCCTGTGCGGGCGGAGGGCCGATGCAGTGCAGTCGGTTTTCCGTCAGCCGCGGAGCAGACTCAGGACGTTCTGCTTCGAGGAGTTCGCCTGCGCCAGCATCGCCGTCGAGGCCTGGCTCAGGATCTGCGAGCGGGCGAGGTTCGTCGATTCCGCCGCGAAGTCGGCGTCCATCACCTGCGACTTGGCAGCCTGCACGCTGGTCGAGATGTTGGTCAGGTTCGAGATCGTCGAGTCGAGGCGGTTCGAGACCGCACCCAGTTCCGAGCGCGACTGGCTGATCTTCGAGAGCGCCACGTCGATCACACCGATGGCGGCCGACGCACCTTCGGCCGTGGACAGGTCGATCTCGGCCACCGAGCTGAGTTCCGAACCCTCGTTGGCGTTGGCGAAGTGGGCGGTGGCGCTGCCCGAGACCGAGGCCGCAACCGAGAAGGACTTGGTCGAGACGAGGTCCACCTGCCCGGTCACGCCGGCGCTCTTGTTCGTGCCGAAGCCGATGTCCACGTTGGTGGCGGTGGCGGTGCCATCGGATTTCAGCGCGGTGACCTTGAAGTCGGCCGTGGTGGAGGAGACGCTCGTCAGCATGATGTCATCGCCGTTCGCGTCGGTGAGAACGATCTTGCTGTTGTCGTCCTTGGCCATGGCGGCGGTGATGCCGGTCTGACCCGAGACCGCGTTGATCGCGTCGCGCAGGCCGCGGACGTCGGACGCGTCGGTGATGCTCACGTCCCCGATCGAGACCTCGTTGCCATCGGCGGTGCCGATCTTGAAGCTCACCGTGTCGCCCTTGGTGAAGCCCGACAGCTGCGCCTTGGTCGTGGCCGTGGCCTCGACGCCGGTGCTCGAGGTCTTCTTGTTGATGGATTCGGCCAGCGTGCGCGCGGAGTCGCCCGCCGCGGTCGTGATCTTGTCGCTGCCGGCGAAGCCCGTGATCGTGATGTCGGTCGAGGCGGCGATCGTCGTGTCGGTGAGGGCCGCGTCGGCCACGACGGTCGAGGCGCTGGAGATCTTGTGGGCGCCGATGTCGGTGGCCGCGGCGCTGTCCACGTTGATCGCCATGGTCTGGCCCGAGTCGGCGCCGATCTGGAGCTGCTTGCCGGTGAAGGAGCCGTCGAGCACCTTCATGCCGTTGAAGGTCGTGGATTCCGCCACGCGGTTGATCTCGGCGATCAGCTGCTTGCCTTCGGCCGCGAGCGACCCGCGGTCGGCGGCGGTGTTGGTGTCGTTCGAGGACTGAACGGCCAGTTCGCGCAGACGCTGGAGCATCGAGGAAACCTCGACGTGCGCGCCTTCGGTCGTGTCCACGAGGTTCTTGCCATCCTGCGCGTTCCGGATCGCCTGATTGAGACCCATGACCTGCGCGGTCATCTTCTCGCCGATGGCCATGCCGGCCGCGTCATCCTTGGCCGCGTTGATGCGCAGGCCGGTGGAGAGGCGCGTCATGGCCGTGTTGAACTGGTCGTTCACCTTGGTCATGTTGGCCTGAGCCGCGATGGCACCGATGTTCGTGTTGATCGTCGTCATGGGTTGACCCTCCTGATCTCGCGTCGCTCGCCTCGCGGCGCTCTGTCCCCTTCAACGGCCGGCCGGAGAAACTTTTAGCGCCCCTCCCAAAAATCCGCGCCTGGCGGAGGCTGCCCTTTGACAGCCGTTCGGACTAAGGCCGTCGCGGCCTGCGGCAGCTTGCATCCTTCTTGCAGGGGCGGGCTAAAGCCCTGCGGACGCGCGCCGTTAATCCGGGGGTAGAGCGCAAGGAGCATCCCATGGCGACGGACTGGCTGAACGCCCTCGGTGCATCGGGCTCGGGCCTGAACATCCGCGAACTAGCGAAGAGCCTCGTCACGGCGGACACGGCGGTGAAGCGCACGAGCGCCGAGAAGAAGATCGAGGCGACCGAGGTCTCGATCTCCGCCCTGGGCAAGGTGCGCGCGCAGTTCCAATCGCTGTCCGAGGCCATCGGGACGGTCACGCAATCCTCCGTCCTCAAGGCCACGAGCTCCAGCTCGGCCCTCTCGATCAGCGTCACCGACCGCACGCTCGTGTCCGAACAGGTCACGGAGATCGAGGTTCTGCAGGTGGCCCAGCGTCAGGTGCTGGAGTTCGGCGGCTTCCCGGCGGCGGACGCCGCCCTCGGCGCGGGCCGGATCACCATCGACTTCGGCGTCTGGTATGCGCCCGAAGGATCGCAGGAGGCCACGAGCTTCGCGCAGAACCCCGCCCTCGCCAGTTCCTCGATCGATGTGGGCGACGGCGCCACGCTGCAGGATCTGGCGACCGCGCTGAGCGACATCCCCGGTGTGGTGGCGCGCGTGCTCGACAAGGGCGACGGGACCTTCTCGCTCGGCGTCGTATCCGAGCCGGGTGCGGGCAGCGCCCTGCGCTTCACGGTGGCCGAGGGCACGGCGGGCAACGGGCTTGCGCGCTTCGACACGACGGCCACGAACCTCGACGCTCAGGTGCAGGCGGCGACGGATGCGCTCCTGACCGTCGACGGGATCACCGTCGCCCGCGGCTCGAACGAGATCACCGATCTGGTGCCGGGCGCCACGCTCACCGTGTCGGGCAAGACCTCTGGCCCCGCAGTGGTCTCGGTCAGCCGCGACAGCGCGCTGGCCGAGGCGGCCATGGCCTATCTGGTCGAGGAGCTGAATGCGACGCTGAAGATCATGCGCGATGTGACGGTGCGCTCGGTCGACGGCACGGCCGCAGGCGATCTGGTGGGCGACAGCACCGTCGAGGCGCTGAAGCGGCAGTTCTCATCGCTCCTCTCGGGGCCCTTGACGGGACACGGCGAGAAACCCGTCTACCTCTCGCAGCTCGGGGTCTCGACCAACCGCGACGGCTCGCTCTCGTTCGACGAAGAGGCCTTCCAGAAGGCCTTCGCCGCGCGGCCCGAGATCTTCGATGCGATGTTCACCAACAGCTTCTCCTCGCCCACCGAAGGGGTGACGGTCACGGGTGCGCTGACCTCGAAGGCCGCCTCGGGCGACTATGCCTTCCGGCGCGATCCCGGCACCGGCGCGGTGACGGTCGCCGGCGCCGCGACCTTCGGCCTGCCGGGCACCGACGGCACCAGCAAATATATCGTTCTCTCGGGAGACATGGCGGGCCTGATCGTCACGGCGAGGGACGATGTCGCCGATGCCACCATCCGCTTCGGGCGCAGCTTCGCCTCGCAGCTCCAGTCGCTGCTCGACGGGGCGACGGAGGCGGAGGGCAGCATCGCGAAGCGGGAGGATCAGATCGGCAAGCTGGCCGCGGAGCAGGCCGAGGTGATCGAGGCGCTCGACCTGCGGGCGACGAAGCTCGAGAGCCGCTATCTGGCGCAGTTCACGGCGATGGAGCAGGCCGTCTCGCGGATGAAGAGCACCGGGACATATCTCGAGAACCTCGTCAAATCCTGGAACAAGGACGGCTGAGGCGTCCCTGCCCGGCAGGATCGGCGCCCCTCACGCCGCGCTGCACCGCATGATGCCGAACTTCTTCATCTTCTCGATCAGCGTCGTGCGGCGCAGGCGCAGCGCATCGGCCGCGCGGCTCACGCAGCCATCGCGCTTTGCCAGCGCCGCCTCGATCAGCGCCACCTCGATGTCGCGCAGATAGCCGCGCAGGTCGAGGTCGGCCCGCCCCTCGAGCATGTCATGGAACTGGCTCGGTTCGGGCAGTCCCTGCGCCTCTGGCGCAGCCGCCGGTTGCTGGCCCGCGGGCCCCTCGGGATCGGGCATGGCGAGCTGCAGAAGGTTCTCGCGCACATGGCGCGCGGTCACGATCCGGCCCGGAAAGAGCACGATGGCGCGGGCAAGCACGTTGCGCAATTCGCGCACATTGCCCGGCCACGAATGCCCGGCGAGCGCCCGCAGCGCGCCGGTGTCGAAATGCGGCAGATCCAGTGCCGGGTCCCGCGCCAGCTGATCCTCCAGCATCCGCGCGAGGATCAGCGGAATGTCCGAGGCGCGCTCGCGCAGGTCGGGCAGTTCGAGCGGAAAGACGTTGATGCGGTAGTAGAGATCGCAGCGAAAGCCGCCCGCCGCCACCTGCGCGTCGAGGTTGCGGTGCGTGGCCGTCACGAGGCGGAAATCGACCTCGATCTCGCTGGTGCCGCCCACGCGCGAGATGCGGCGGCTTTCGAGAACGCGGAGCAGCTTGGCCTGCAGCGCCAGCGGCATGTCCCCGATCTCATCGAGAAAGAGCGTGCCGCCGTGGGCCATCTCGATCCGGCCGATCCGCTGCCGGTCGGCGCCGGTAAAGGCGCCCTTCTCATGGCCGAAAAGCTCGGATTCGAGCAGGTCCGCCGGAATGGCGGCGCAGTTGACCGCGATCAGCGCCCCGCCGCGGCCCGAGGCCCGGTGCAGCGCCTCGGCGGCCAGTTCCTTCCCGGTGCCGGTCGATCCCCGCACGAGGACAGGCGCATCGCTGACGGCGACCGCGGCGATCAGTTGCTTCACCCGGCAGATCGAAACCGACTCGCCCGGGATCACCCGATTGATGAGGCCGGCAGGAGGGGGAAGCGGGCGGGAGCGGGCGCCCTCGGGCGAGAAGTGACTGGTCATGCGGCGGGGCCATGCCTCAAAAATGGTTAACTGATCCTCAAGATCGTCGACCTGCGCCCATGCTGCAACTGCATCAATGGCTTGTCCGAACGGATAAAAGCAGGGGTCACGCCCGAGAGACAGGGGCACTATCCTTTTGGACAGGTATGCGCCTCACGGTTGCATTGCGAGCAGGTCGCGGAAGGACTGGACCGCGTGGAACCGGGCGCGCAGGCGCTGCGGAAGGTCCGCCTCGGCGAGGAGGTCCGGGGCGGCTGCGCGAAGCTCCAGAGGCCCCTGCGAGGGAATGTCGGAGGCCGCCCGGGGCAGCCCTCCCTGCGTCTCGCCGAGGCTCACCATCGGCTGCGGAGCCAGCACGAGGAGGCCCTGGACGCGCGCGGCGGCGAGGGTCGCCTCGTCGGGCAGGTCCGTCGCGGCCTCGGCCAGGCGCGATCCGCCGCGCTCGGCCTCGACCTTGGCGAGATAGGCCGCGCCCCGCCCGCGATCGGCCGAATGATAGGCCGCCGTCGCCGCCTCCCACGAGCCGAGACGGGCGCGGAGTTCGCGCAGGAAGCGCGCCGCATGGCGGGTGTTGCGCACTGGATCGATCATCTCGTCGGCCGAGGCGAAGGCGGGCGCATGCCAGCGCCAGTTGAGCTGCATGCAGCCCACGTCGATGTTGGACACGCCCGAGGCGACCGTCGCTTGGAGCATGCGCACCGCCTCGGCCCGGGTCTCGAAGAACATGCCGCGCCCGCCCTGGTTCAGCGTCCAGGGCCAGGCGCGCCCGCCCCGGCCCGATTCCACGCGGGCAATCGCCTCCATCAGCCCCTCGGGTATGCCGGCCTCGGCACCGGCCCGGGCCGCGAGCGTCTCGCAGCCCTCGTCCGCCGCGAGCGCGGGGGCGGCCAGAAGCGTCAGGATCAGGACGAGCGCGAACCTCATGCCCCTCCCGGGCAAGGGCCGTGCCATCCGGCTCTAGCGCAGGTAATCGAACAGGCTGCGGTTGGCGATCTTGACATAGGTCTGCTGCGCCGCCTCCTGCGTCAGGAGAAGCTGCTGCAGCCGCGTGACCGCCTCGGCCACGTCGAGATCCTCGAGCCCGCCGATGGCAGTGGCGATTCGGGTCTGCCGGGTCCTGATCGCATCCGCCTGCGTGTCGACAGAGGCGGCGAGCGCGCCGGCGCGGGCCCGCTGCTCGGCCATGTGGCTCACGGCGGCATCGAAAGCGTCGGTCAGCGAGGCCGCGTCGAACCGCGCGGGCATGATCCAGCCGCCCTTGTCATCCGCGCTGGTGAAGGTTGCCAGCACGTCGCGCGGGTCGTCGCTGCGGCTCATGTCCGAGACCGTGATGCGGCCCACGGCGCCCAGGACGAGGGTCCCGTCCGGTTCCTCCGTGGCGGTGACGCCGGTCTGGGCCGAGGCCGCATTGATGGCGGCAAGGGCCGAGCCCGGCAGCCGCTGCTCGATCTCGACCGAGCCCACCGGGCCCGTCAGGGTGAAGCGCACCGTGGCCGGGGCCGGAGGGGCCGCCAGAGAAAGCCGCGCCGCGTCTTCCGCGCTGCGCTGCGGGCTGGAATGTGCCAGCGGCACCGACAGGGTCGCCACCAGATCGTCGGCCAGATCGAAGACGCTGCGCGGCCCCGCCTCGGTCGGCACCGCCATGAAGACCTCGGCGCCGCCGAGGCTGGTGGCCACGCGCAGCGTCTCGGAGAGCTGGGCCACGGGCTGCCCGTCGTTGCCCGCGAACCGGACCGTATCGCCCTCCTTCACGAAGGCCGGACCCGCGGCATAGCCCGCAAAGAGGCCCTGCCCCATCGCATCCTTGCGGTTGGCCAGCGCGAAGAGCGCCTCGCGGGCCGACTCGGCCACGATCCGCAGACCGGCCCGTCCCTCGTCGGAGAGCGTAGGGTTTCCTGCCTGCAGCACGACATCCTTGAGCTCGCGCATCCGCGCCGCAACCTCGCCCAGCGCCACGTCGGCATGGGCCAGCCGATCCGCGGCCGAGCTCGCATTCGCGCCGTAGCGCCCGAGCGTGGCTTCCATCTCCTTCGCGGCCGAGAGCTGCACCGCGCGGGTGGGATCGGCGGACGGGCGCGGGTCGCGCACCTCCGAGGCGATACGGGCCTGCAATGTGCCGATCTCGGTCTGAAGGCGCGAGAAGTTGCGGCTGGCAAGCGTGGCGAAGAGGGTGGTTCCGAGGGTCATGGCCGCCTCACAGCGCGTTCAGGAGGGTTTCGAACAGGGTTTGCGCCACCGAGAAGACCTGCGAGGAGGCCTGATAGGCCTGCTGCTGCTCGATGAGCCGGGCGGCTTCCTCGTCGAGGTTGACCGCGCTCGCCGCCGCAGAGGCGCGTTCGGCCACCTCGAGCGCCGCCGCGGTCGAGGAGACGCGCCCGGCGGCGGCCTTGGCCTGCGTGCCGATCCGGGTCTGGAGCTGCATGTAATCCGCCCCGTAGCCGCCCTGACCGGTGGCGGGATCGCCCGAGGCCAGCGCCACCAGCCGGTCGAGGATCTCGCCGCCGCCCGAATTGCCGGTGGCGGGCGTCAGGGTGAACCGGTCGCCGGTGGCGAGCGTGCCCGTCAGCGTGATGCGGTAGCCGCCCACCGTCACCGACCCGTCCGCGCCCAGCGTGCGGCTGCCGATGGAATGGCCGGTCGCCGTGTCGAAGAGCTCGACCTGCCGGCTGGCCGCATCGGTCACCCGCAGCTCGACGGCGGCCGGTGTAGGTGGCGGAGGCGCCTCCTCGAGGGAGCCTGCAAGACGGAGCGTGCCCGTGCCGGTCATGACGACGATCAGATCCTCGTCGGGCAGATCGGTGAGGGTCAGCCGCTGGCCCGCCAGCGCCTGCGCCTCGGCCGAGGCCGCGACGGGCGCGCCGGTGGTGGAGGTGAGGACGAGCGCGCCCTGCGACACCGCCACCGAGACGCCTTCCGTGGCAAGCCCCGCCGCCCGCGCCCCGGCCTGGGGCGGCACGCGCAGGGCCCCGGCCGCGGCCGGAACCTCCAGCACCAGACGCCCCGCCCCGTCCCAGCCCGCGCTGCCGGGGAAGCCCGCCGGCACCGCGATGCCGCCCGCGCTTGCGGTCAGGCTGTAGAGGGTGCCGCCCAGCTCGATGTCGAAGCTCGCGGGCAGCGCGGCGGGATCCGCAGGCTGACCGGTGAGGGTCGAGACCGGTGCGTCGGCCGCCGCCAGTCCGAAGGCCGCGGCCGCCCCGCTCTCGATGCGCAGGCCCGCGCCGTCGAGCGAGCCAGCCGCCTGGATGACCAGCCGGTTCGTCGCGTCGAAGGCGGCGGTGAGCAGTCCCGGCTCGCCGCCATCGACCGCGACCGCCCCACCCGTCATGCGCAGCGTGTAGCTCTGCCCCTCGTAGGAGACCGAGACGCTGCGCCCATCGGCGGGCAGCGCCGCGACGGGGCCGCCGGTCAGCGTCGCCGCCGGGGCGTCGGCACGCAGGAGAGCCGCAAGCGCCGAGGCCACGCCGGCCCCGTCGCTCACGCCCGCCGCCGCGGCATCGAGTGTCACCGTCCGGCTGCCCACTGTCATCGCATAGTGCGCGGAACCCGCCTGCGCGAAGGTGCCGTCCGCCGAGAGCCCCGCCCCATCGAAGGCAGGATCGTAGGTGAAGCCATAGGTCTGAACGCCGCCTGCCCCGCTCACCCCGCGCGAGACGAGGCCGCCGCTCATTGGGTCCACGGCCGCATCCTGCCGCACGCCGCCCAGATCGGCCGAGAAACCGCTCGCCGACGAGAGCCGCAGCTCGCCTGTAAAACGCGCGCTGTCGGCCGTGCCCGACAAGGTGAGGGGCGCGCCTGCGGGACTGCCCTCGGCGTCCGTGCCCTGCAGCGTGACGGCGGCCCCGGCCATGTGGCGGAGGCCCACGATCCCGATGTCCGCCCCCCCGTCCTGAACGAGGAGGAGCCGTGCCCCGTCCGGCGACAGCTCGGCCCGCACGCCGGTGGCCGCGCTCACCGCATTCACCGCCAGCGCCAGCGCATCCATGCGCCCCCCCGCCACGGCGCCGCTGATGCGCACGGGCGAGAGGTTGGTGCCGGTGAGCGCGAAGCTGAGCGTGCCGTCGGCGGGCGCCTCGATCGTGACGCCGGTGCGGGCCTCGGCCTCGATCCCGGCCCCGAACGCGTTGATGGCCTGCGCCATCTCGGCCGCCGAGGCACCCGCAGGCAGCTGCACCGGGAGGGGAAGGCCCCCGGCCGCTTCGAGCGTCAGGCTCGGGAGCGCGGATGCAGGAGGCAGAAGGCCCGAACTGCCGGCCACAGGATCGGCGGGATGGAGCGACAGCACACGTTCGCCCGGCAGGATCGCGCCCGCGATCCCGGTTCCGCGATAGCCGGTGCCTCCGGCACCGTTCAGCGTCGATGCATCGTAGACCGCGCCCGGCAGGAAGCCGTTGGCCTCGGTCAGCAGAAGCGCGGCCTCCTCGGCCGTGAGCGCGGCGCCCGCGATGTGGCGTCCGTCCCGCGTGATGATCTGGATCGTCCCGCCCGCGGGCTCGGCGGCCGTCAGGCTGCCTGCGACGGTCCCGGCGGATCCCGTCACGCTGGCGCCGGCATCGAAGTCGCCCTGCCCCAGCATCAGCGTGAAGCGCCCCGTGCTGCCGCTGGCCGTGACGCCCAGCTCGGCGAGGGTCTGCCCGCCGGTGCTCACAGCCCCGGCATTCAGCGCCGCGGCCAGAGTGGCCGGGTCCGTCGCGCCCAGCGCCGTCAGATCGAAACTGTGGACCGTGCCGCCGATCGAGAAGGAGAGCATCGTGGCGCCCGCCGCGGCCGGGTCGGACAGGAGGAACTCCTGCTGCGACTGGCTGCCGAGGCTCGCCAGCGTGACCGAGCCCGTTCCGGCCGGAATGTGACCCACCACGCCCGCACGGATCAGCGTCGCGGCATCGGCCCCGCCCGCGTCCGTCAGCAGGCCGCCCAGCGATCCGGTGGCGGGGAGCGTGGAGGTCACCGGCACGAAGCTCGCCTGCGCCGACCCCGCATTGCCGCTCGCGGCCGAGACGATATAGGGCGCCGCGGCCGCGATCTGGCGGGTGTCGGTCAGCAGGAAGCGCATGTCGAGCGCCCGCCCTTGGCGCGGCGAGACCGTCAGACGGTCTCCATCCATGGCCGCGCCGGTCATCTGCAGCGTGAGGCCCGGCAGCGCCAGCGTCTCGGCGCCGCTGCCGAGGAGCGTGCCCCCGGCATCGTAGGCGTGCCAGAGCCCCGCCGCGGCATCGTGCAGCAGCGTGAGCGGGCCGGGCGCCGTGGCGGTGTCGAAGGCCACCACCGACGCGCCGCCCGTGCCCCGGTTGCCCGTGTCGGCCGTGACCTGCCAGCCCTCGAGCGCGAAGAGATCGCCCCCCCGCGCCCCGGCCTGATCGATCCCCTGCGCATGAACCGTGTTCATCTCGGCGACCAGCTGCCGCGCGAGCGCATCGAGCTCGGCCCCCGCATTGTCCACCGCCGAGAGCGCCGACGCATAGCCCTGCAGGCTGCCCCCGGTGATCTGGCGGCTCTGGAGCGTGGCGCCTGCCCGCGTGACTTCAAGGACGAGGCCGCCCGCCTCGGCCAGGCCGAGCGTGCTCGCCACCGTCCCCTCGAGCAGCAGCGGCCCGCCCGGCGCCGAGCCGAGCGTCACGGTCGTGCGGCCCAGAGCGTCGAAGCTGGCCTGGACCCCCACCGTCCGCGAGAGCTCGCCGAGGAGCCGGTCGCGCTCGTCCAGAAGCGGGTTCATCGCCGATTGCTGTGCGCCGGTCATGCGCCCGTTCAGCTCGGCCAGTTGCCGAAGCGTCTGCGAGGCCTCGGCGGCGGTCTGACCCGCAAGCCCCGCCACCTCGTCGCGGAGCCCCGCGAGCCCGCTTGCCACGGTGGTGAAGGAACTGGCCAGCGTCTGGCCCGCCGCCAGCACCACCTGCCGCAGCGCACCGTCGCGCGGCGTGGCGCCGAGCCCGTTGAGCGCGTCGAAGAAGCCCGTCAGCGCCTCTGGCACGCTGCCCGCCCCGGCCAGAAACAGGCTCTCGAGCGCGCCGGCGGTGGTGTCGAGCGTTTCGGCCGAGGCGGCGGCGCCTTCGGCCGTGCGCAGCCGCTGCGCCACCAGCCCGTCGAAGGCCCGGCGGACGTCCTCGACCCGCACCCCCTGCCCCGAGGTCGCGGCGCTCGTCGGGCTGATCTGCCCGCCCGGCACCTGCGCCAGAACCGCCTCGCGGCGGACGTAGCCTTCGGTGTTCACGTTGGCGATGTTCTCGGCCGTGACGGAGAGGGCCGAGCGGTAGGACAGGAGACCCGAACGGGCGATGTCGAGGATGGACAAGGGTCAGGTCTCCCGGACGGCTCTGGCGGGAAGGAGGGGCAGGCCCGCGGCGGTCCTCGGCCACCGGCCCGGACGGTTGCGGAGCGCCACCGGAACGCCGTTGCTGGTCACGACTTGCCGTCCCTGACGAGAGGGGCGAACTGGCGTTCGATCGCGTCGGCGATGCCCAGCCCCGCGCGCCCGGCCGAGCTTTTCGCAAGCTCCATGTCGAGCATGTCGCGCGCCGTATGGACGCCGGACGAGCCCAGAAGATCGCCGCCCGGAAGGCCCGCGCGACCGGCCTTCAGAAGCTGCGTGAGAAAGAGAGACTCGAACCCCTCGGCCGCCTGCCGCAGATCCTCGCGGCCCGCGGGCTGGGCGCGGCTGCCGGAGAGCGACAGCGGGGTCAGGGACTGAAGCTTCAGATCCATCAGATCACCACCAGTTCGGCGCGCAGCGCCCCCGCCTCGCGCAGCGCCTCGAGGATCGCCACGAGGTCAGAAGGGCTCGCCCCTACCGCATTGATCGCATCGACGAGCGAGCTCAGCGAGACGCCGGGATCGAAGACGAAGGCCTTGGCCGGCTCCTCGACCACCTGAACTTGGCTGTCGGGCGTCACCACCGGCTCGCCCGGCGCCACCACGGTCGCATTGTTGCCGACCACCACGCTCGCGCCCTGCGAGACACGCTGATCCTCGGTCACGCGGACGGTGAGCGAGCCGTGGGTGACGGCCGCGGGCGTCACCTTCACCGTGCCGCCGATGACGACGGTGCCGGTGCGGGCATTGACCACCACCCTGGCCACGGGCGGCGCGGGGTCGACCTCGACATTCTCGAGCAGGCTCATGAAGGACACGCGCTGCGCGGGATCGGCCGGCGCGCGCACGCGGATCGAGGTCCCGTCGAGCGCCACCGCCACGTCGGGACCGAAGGTGCGGTTCACACCCTCCGCCACGGCCGCCGCGGTCGAGAAATCGCCGCGGTTGAGGTTCAGCACCAGATGATCGGTCTCGAGGAAGGGCGTCTCGACCATCTTCTCGACCATGCCGCCGCGGGGCACCCGGCCCACGGTCGGGATGTTCACGGTGAGCGACGAGCCATCCTTGCCCTCGACGCCGAGCCCGCCCACCACGAGATTGCCCTGAGCGATGGCATAGACCTCGCCATCCGCCCCCATGAGCGGCGTCATCAGCAGCGTGCCGCCCTTCAGCGACTTGGCCTGCCCCACGGTCGAGACGGTCACGTCGAGCGTCTGGCCGATCTTCAGGAACGGCGGCAGGTCGGCCGTCACCATGACGGCCGCGGCATTCTTGGCCTTGAGATCGCCCGTCTCGACCGAGAGGCCGAGGCGCGAGATCAGCGACTGCATCGACTGCTGGGTGAGCTGGGAATTGCCGTCGCCGGTTCCCGACAGGCCCACCACCACGCCGTAGCCCACGAGCGGGTTCGACCGCACGCCCGCGACCGTCGTCAGGTCCTTCAGACGGTCGGCGAAGGCGGGCGGCGCGCAGGCCAGAAGCGCTGCGAGAAGGAGTGCGCGCCTCACAGCGGCGAGACCACGGAAAGGCCGCGCCGCAGCCAGCCGGGCTTCGCGGTGTCGGCAGTGTCGCCCGCACCGATATACTTGATCTCGGCATGGGCGATCCGGTCCGAGGTCACCACATTGTCCGGCCCGATGTCCTCGGGGCGCACCACGCCCTTCAGCCGGACATATTCGTTGCCGTTGTTCAGCGTGAGGAGCTTCTGGCCCATGATCTCGAGATTGCCGCCCGGCAGCACGCGCGTGACCGAGACCGACATCCGCCCGCGCAGCGAGTTCGACTGCGAGGCCGCCCCCTTGCCCGAAAAGCCCTGATCGGTCGAATTGTCGAGCACCCCGTCGTCGAGCCCCAGCGTGAGCGCATCGGGCAGGTCGATCGCATAATCGCTCTTGCGCGAGCCCGAGGCGCTCTGCGACTTCGAGGCCGAGAATTTCTCGTCGAAATCCACCGTCACGATGTCGCCCACCCGCGCCGCGCGCCGGTCCGAGACGAAGAGGCCGCGGGAGGTGCTGCTGTAGATCCCGCCGGTGGGCAGGCTGTCGAGCCGCTCGGCCTCCTCGACCGGATAGACCGGGGCCCAGGCCTCGGAGGCGCGGTCCTCGACATAGGTCGAGCAGGCGGCGGGCGCGAGCAGCAGGGCCAGCGCGATGAGGGACATGCGGCGGGACATCTGCGCCTCAGAGCTTGTTGGAAAGATACTGCATCATCTCGTCGGAGGCCGAGATGGACTTGGAATTGACCTCGTAGGCGCGCTGGGTCTCGATCATGTCGACCAGCTCCTGCACCACGTTGACGTTCGAGGCTTCGAGGGACCCCTGCACGAGCTTGCCGAAGCCGGGCTCGACCGGATTGCCGATCACCGCCTCGCCCGAAGCCCCGGTCTCGACCGCGAAGGTCTCGCCCACGGGCTGGAGGCCGCGCGGGTTGGCGAAGGTGGCGAGGGTCATCTGGCCCACCTCCTGCGCCTCGGTCTCGTCGGGCATCAGCACCGACACGATCCCGTCCGACGAGATGGTGACCGAGACCGCGCCCTCGGGGATCTGGATCTCGGGCTGCACGACATAGCCCGAGGGGGTGGTGATGGTGCCTTCGGCATTCTGCGAGAAGGTGCCGTTCCGGGTGTAGCCCATGCGCCCGTCGGGCATCAGCACCTGAAAGAAGCCCGGCCCGTCGATGGCCAGATCGAGCGCATTGTCGGTATTGGCGAGCGAGCCCTGCGTGTAGAGCTTTTCCGTCGAGACGACGCGGACCCCCGTCCCCACCGCCGAGGGCGAGGTCATGGCGGTGGCTTCGGACGTCTGCGCCCCGCCGGGCTTCCAGGTCTGGTAGAGGAGGCTCTCGAAATTGGCGCGGTCGCGCTTGAACCCTGTCGTGTTGACGTTGGCGAGGTTGTTCGAGATCACCTGCATCCGGGTCTGCTGGGCGTTGAGACCGGTCGAGGCGACATGCATCGCATTGGTGGACATGCGGGGCTCCTTCAGGCGCTACGCCCTTTCCGGTGCAAGCCCCGTGCCACGCTCACTCGGGCGGACGCAGGAGCCGCGCGCCGCTCTCGTCCAGCTCCTTGGCCGAGGAGATCATGCGGAGGTTGAGCTCGAAGGTGCGCTGCAGTTCGATCGAGGAGACGAGCTCCTCCATCGTATTGACGTTCGAGCCCTCGAGCACGCCCTGCAGCACGCGGGCGCGCTGGTCGGGCGGCGGCAGGGGCTCGCCCCCGGCCCGGATCCGGCCGTCGGGATCCTTGCGCAGCGTCACGCCGTCGGGGATCGTGGTGGCGATCAGCGGCCCCTCGACCTGCTGGCCGGGGGGGCCGTCCTGCGGCTCGTAGAGGATGCGGCCCGTCTCGTCGACGATCAGCGCGCGCACGGGCGGCAGCTCGATCGGCTGCATCGCCGGATCGAGCATCGCCTCGCCCGCTCCGTTCAGAAGCCGCCCGTCGGCCGTCAGCCGCAGGTCGCCCCGGCGCGAGAGGGCGGGCTCGCCCCCCTCGGGCTGGACGAAGAACCAGCCCTCCTCGGCGATGGCCACATCCATCGGCTCGCCGGTCTGGTTCAGAAGACCCGGCGCGGACGAGAAGAGATGCGGCCCCCGCTCGGTCTGGAAGGCCCGCGCCGAGGCCGCGTCCAGCGCCTTGAGGAACCGTGCGTCGCCCTCGTTCGTCAGATCGCGCCGGAAGCCCGGCACGGTCTGGTTGGCGAGGTTCTGCGCCTGGATCACCCGCGTGTCGCGCAGGTTCGCCAGCGAGTTCAGCGCGGTGTGGATCAGCCGGTCCATGAGCCGCCTCAGCTGCGGATGTTCATGATCGTCTGCATGAGCGAGTTCGAGGTCTCCATCGCCTTGGCCGAGGCCTGATAGTTGCGCTGCGCGGTGATGAGATGGACGAGCTCCTCGGTGAGGTCCACGTTGGCATGTTCCAGCGCGCCGGCCCGGATGATCCCGAAGCCGGAGTCGCCCGCCGTGCCCGCGACGGGTTGACCGGAATCGGCGGTGGCGGCGAAGCCCGAGGCCCCGAGCTGGCGCAGCGCCTGCGGGTTGGCGAAGGTCACGAGCACCACCTGCCCCATGGCGACCGGGCTGCCCGCACCGTAGGCGGCCCAGACCGTGCCGCTCGCATCCACCTCGAGGCTGGTCAGCGCCGAGGCGCTCTTGCCGTCCTGGCTCACGGTATTGACCTCGAAGCTCCGGTCGGCGAGCTGGGTCTCGGTGAGATCGAGCGTGTAGCTGTTGCCCGAAGCCGCCGTGAAGCTGAGCGCGCCCGTGCCGCCCGAGAGCGCGCCGGTCGCGTCGAAGGTGAGGTCGCCCTGTGCCGGCGTCAGCGGCTCGCCCGCCACCACGAGCCGCACCGCCCAGTCTGTCTGGGGGTTGCCCGCGGTGGGGTTCGCGGTCTTGATGAAATAGGCCGCCGCCTCGACCGCATTGCCCTTCGCATCGAAGATGGGAACGGCCGTGACAGCGGCATAGGTGGTTGGATCGGCCGGATCGAAGGCCGCGGCGGGCGGAACGGCCGCCTGCGTGCCCAGCATCGCATTGTCGGTCGGCAGATCGACCGACAGCGCAACCGTGCTCGTCCCCACCGGCGATCCCATCGTGAGCGGGATGGTCAGCGGCGTGGCCGAGCCCGGCACCTGGCTCAACGCGTCGCCTTCCACGCTCACCGGCCAGGCGAGCAGCTTCTGACCCGAGGCATTGATCGCCACGCCCTCTGCATTGAGGCCGAAGGCGCCCGCGCGGGTGTAGATCGGCTCCGGCTTGGCAGAGTTGGGCCCGACGGCGGGCTCGGTGGCGAAGAAGCCCTGCCCCTCGATGGCCAGATCGAGCGTGTTGCCCGTGGCCACCACCGAGCCCTGGCTGAACTGCATCGCGGTGCGCAGCGTCTGCACGCCCGAGCCCACTGCCGTCCGCGAGATGCTGTAGGGCGAGGAGTTGAACACGTCCGCGAATTCCGCGCGGCTGCCGCGGAAGCCGATGGTGCCCACGTTGGCGATGTTGTGCGACGTGGCGGCGATGTCGTGCTGGGCGGCGGAGAGCCCCGAGAGGGCGGTGTTGATCGACATGGAGTGGCTCCTGTGAGTCGGGGATCAGCGGAAGGAGGTGACGGTGTCGGCGGCGACATTGCCCTTGTCCTCGACCTCGAGGACCGTGCTCTTGCCGTCGGCGCTGGTGCCGACCGACAGGACGCGGGCATAGACCTTCGGGGCGAGCGGGACCGAGCCGTCGGACGAGGCGGCCGTGACGCTCACCCGCAGCGGCACGCGGGAGGAAACGAGCGAGGACGGCACGCCGTCCCAGCCGAAGTTCACATCGCCCGCGCTCTGCGCCCCGAGGGTCTGACTGTGGAGGAGCTCGCCCGTCACGCTGTTCGAATAGGTCACGACCAGCGCCTCGGCCGGATCGGTGAGCGTGACCGCGCCGCGCACCGTCCCCGTGCCGTCGGCGCGCACGAGCGTGCCCGGCACCAGCACCGACTTGCCGATCAGCGAGGCGGCCGTGGCGGTGCGGAAGGCACCGAGCCCGTCGCCGATCCCGGTCAGCGTGCTGTTGAGTTGCTCGATCCCGGACACGGTCGAGAACTGTGCCATCTGGGCCAGGAACTCGCCGTTCTCCATCGGCTGGAACGGGTCCTGGTTCTGCAGCTGCGTGGTCAGCAGCGTCAGGAAATCCTGCTGGCCGAGGTTCGACTTGCCCTTGGCCTGCGTCGAGGTCTGGAGGGCGAGCCCCGTGGCATAGGAAGCGTCGACGGCGGTCGTCATCTCACTGCCCCATGCTGGCGGTGCGGGCCATGAGCGACCGCAGCGTCGAGACCGCCTCGAGCGTGTTCTGATACTGGCGGCTCGCCTCCATCATCTCGACCATCTCCTCATCGACCGAGACCGGCGCCTCCCAGACATAGCCTTCGGGATCGGCCTGCGGATGATCGGGCCGGTAGACCCGCGCGGGCTCGCGGTCGAGGCTGACGACGCCCGCCACATCCGTGGTCGACAGGCCGGTCCGGCCCACCGCATCGGCATAGCTCGTCTCGAACACGGGCCGCAGCGGCCGGAAGGCCGTCTCGGCCTTGTCCGAGACGGTGCCCGCATTGGCGAGGTTGCTCGCCACCGTGTTCATCCGCACCATCTGCGCCGAGAGCGCCCGCGCGCCCACGTCGAAGACACTGTCGATCCCGCTCATCATTCCCCCTTGATCGCCGTCATCAGGCCCGAGATGCGCCGGTTGAGGAGCGCGAGGCTCGTCTGGTAGCGCAGGGTGTTTTCCGCAAATTCCATCTGCTCCACGGCCATCTCGACCGTGTTGCCGTCGAGCGAGGGCGAGACCGGATCGCGGTAGAGCGCCTCGCCCCTCGCGGCCGGGCCGCCCGCCGCGAAATGGCGCGCCTCGGTGGTGCGCAGCGTGCCGTTGCCCGACGCCCGGGCGAGCTCCGCCCCGAAGTCGATGTCGCGCGCCTTGTAATGCGGGGTCGCGGCATTCGCGATGTTCGAGGTCAGCAGGTTGTTGCGCGTCTCGCGCAGGACGAGGGCCTGCGCATGGACCCCCAGCTGATCGCGAAATCCCGTCATCCGTTCCTCCTTGGCGCCGCCGCGCGGGCGGCATCTGGACCGGGACTTGCAAGGAGGATGCCAGATGCCCAGCCTCCGAGGAGAAAGCGATGCCCGCGTCGTCCGATCTGGCCCGTCATCCCGCGCTCGACGCGGCCGCGCGCGCCGTGCTGGCGCTTCTCGAGCCTCTGGACCGGAGGGAGGGTCTCGCGCGTCTCGAAGCCCTCCATGCCGCGGCCGCCCCCGGTCCGGCCCGACGCGCGTTGCTCGCCGCCCGGATCGCGCTCCTGCGCGGCGCGCCGGCGCTGGCGCCTCCGGCCGTCATGCCGGAACCCGAGCCGGAGCCGGAGCCGCCCGCCCCCGAGCCGCCGGCGCCGAAGCCCGTGGTGATCCCGCAGCTCGATCTTTCGGCCATGATGGCGCTCTTCGAGGATGCCGAGGAGGAACCCGCCGCGGATGCCGCCCCCCCGGACGAGGGCTGGACCCGGATCCGCCTGACCGAGGACGGCCCGCGCGGCCCCGGCCAGTTCCCGACGGGCGCGGCACTCTCGGTGACGCTCGAGGATGCGGCGCGGCTCCTCACTGCGGGCGTCGCCGAAGAGATGGAGGCAGGTCCCGCCGAGACGGAGCCTTCGCCGCCCGATGCCCCGCAAGAGGCCGCCGTTGCAGGAGATCCTGACGCGGACGGCACGTCCGCGGAGCCGCCTCACGCCGCCGGACCTGCGCGCCGGCCGAAGCGCAGCGCGCGCCGCAAGACATCGGCCGGCGCCGCGTCCGAAGGGACCGCCGTGGAAGAGACGGCTCCCAAGGCGCGCGCCTCAAGGGGCCCGCGCCGGTCCCGGCGTGCTGCGGCCGAAGATCCCGGCACGGACACAATCCCGGCACCGGCCTCCGGCGAGAAAGAGCCGCCCTCTCCGGGTCTCCATCCGCCGACGCAGGCCGCTTTCGTGCCATCCGGCGGCCAGCCCTCCGCCGACGTCCCGGCAGCGGGGCGGCTGCAGACGCTCGATCCCGCGGCCTCGGAGGAACCGGATCCTGACGCGGTTGGCGCCCCTGAGGACGATCCCGCCCCGACCGCCGAGGGCGTTGCGCCGCCTGCCGAAGCCCCCCCAGTGCGGGGGCGGCCCCAGGGCTTCAATCCCGCCGCATTCGCCGCCCTCGCGGCCTTCGGGGACACCGATCCCGCAGAGGATGCGGAAGAAATCGGCGGCGAACCGGACGTCGGCGAGGCTCCCGATGGGACTGCGCCGCCCACGACGTCAGCATGACGACAGGATCGAGCCGGTGCGCATCTGCTCCCGCTCCAGGCAGAGGCCGCCCCGTGCCGCGGACCAGGCGTTGCGCGGGGCTCCGTGTGCCGCGGCGGACGGTGCATTCCAAACGACCGGACCGCGTCGAGCCTCGCTGCGCCGAGCCTTTCAGGGTGTCGATCGAGGGACGGGCCGTCCCCGCGTCACAAGAGGGCCGGACGAACCGGGGGGAACGGCGCAACAGGCCAAGCGACCGTCACCATCGGCAGGAGCAAGCCCGCCCGGCGCGGGGCGTGGCTCAGGCGGCGGTGGCCTGACAGGCGGCAGCGGTGCGTTCCAGCGTCGCGGGCAGGCTCTCGAGCGCGCGCGCGGCCTCAGCCGTGTTCGACGCGTCGGCTGCCGTTTCGTAGCTCGCAAGGCTGCGGTGCAGCGCCATGAGGCCCACGGCCGCCGCCGCCCCCGCCGTCCGGTGCGCGAGCTTGGCGGCCGCCAGATGATCGCCCGCCTCGTGCAGGCGCCGCATCTCGGGGAGCGCGTCGCCCGTCTCGCTCAGCACCCTGCCGATCATGCCCGCGATATAATCGGGCCCGAGATTGCCCTCGAGGTCGGCCCGCAGCTCGGCGTCGATCAGCGGCAGATCGTCGGGTGGCGGGTCGCCAGCGGGGAGCACCTCCTCGACCGCGGCGCTGGTTTCCGTGAACTGGCGGATGGCGCGAAACAGCGCCGAGCGGGTGATGGGCTTCACCAGCACGTCATTCATGCCGGCTGCGAGGAAGTCGGGGACACGGTCCGGGTCGGCATGGGCCGTGGCACCGAGGATGGGCGTGTCGGTCGAGGCGCCGGCCCGCCGGATCCGTCGCGTGGCCTCGAGCCCGTCCACGCGCGGCATCGAGACATCCATCAGGATCAGGTCGAAGCGGCGGGCGCCAGCCGCCTCGGCCGCCTCGGCGCCATCCTCGGCCGTCGCCACCTCGTGCCCCGCCATCCGCAGGATCTCGGCGAGGAGCTGACGGTTGATCGCATTGTCATCGACCACGAGGATCGAGCGGGCGCCGTCCCCGGCCGATGGCGCATCCTCCGCGAACTCCTCCTGGGCCGCCTCGGCCCCCTGCGCCACGGGCAGCTGCAGGCGAAGCGTGAAGACGGAGCCGAGCCCCAGCTTGCTCTGGACGTCGATCTGCCCGCCCATGGTCTCGGCGGCGAGCTTGGCGATGCCGAGGCCGAGGCCCGTCCCTTCGCGGATGCGCCCGTAGGAGGCGTCGAGCGTCTCGAAATTGCGGAAGATCGTGTCGAGATGCTCCTCCGCAATGCCGATGCCCGTATCGCCCACATGGATGCAGAGGTCCACGGTGCCGGACGTGCGGCCCGGGTGCCAGAGCAGCTCGACCGAGACCTTGCCATTGTCGGTGAACTTGATGGCATTGCCGATCAGGTTGTACATCACCCGCAGGAACAGGTGGCGCTGCCCGAGCACGGGCGGCACCGGGTTCTTGGGCTGCGCGAACCACAGCTTGTTGCCGCGCTTGTCGGCCTGCGGCTGGTTCTGCCGGATCAGCCCCTCGATGAGATCCACCGGCGAGAAGACCGTGCGGGCGTAGCTCGCGCCGTCCTTGTCCGACAGCCGCGTCAGCTCGAGCACGTTGTTCACCTGATCGAGTGCCGCCGAGCCGCAGCCGATCACGATGTCGGTGAGCCAGCGCTGTCTGTCGGTGAGATCCGTCGAGGTCTGCAGCAGGTCCGAGGCGGCCATCAGGCCGTTGAGCGGCGTGCGCATCTCGTGGCTCATGACCGCGAGGAAGCGCGACTTGGCCTCTTCGCCCTTCAGCGCGTCATTGCGCGCCTTCTTCAGGCTCTCCTCACGCTCGAGCCGCTCGGAGATGTCGCGGATGAAGGCGATGAAGAACGGATCCTGCGACGCGCCCTGCGCCTCGGCCACCGAGACCTCGACCGGGAAGGTCGAGCCGTTCGTGCGCTGCGCCATCATCGTAATGCGCCCGTCGCGCCCGGTCGGGTTCAGCTCCGCCTCTTCCTCGCCCCGCGCGTGAGGACGCAGCAACCCGTCGGCATCGTCCGTGCGGATATAGTCGACGAAATTCGTGCCTTCGGCCGTCTGCGGCGACCAGCGGAACATGTCCAGCGCCGCACGGTTGCATTCGACCACCCGCCCCATGTGGTCGAGCACCACCACCGCATCCAGCGAGGATTCGATGGTGGCGCGCAGGTTGTGGACCGACCGTTCGAGCAGCATCCCGCGGCGACGGCGGGCGTTGCTCTGCACGATCACCACGGCGATCAGCACCCCCATCAGCCCCAGAAGTCCCAGGGCCGCCAGCGCGAACGTCTGGAGCGACTGGCGCAGCGTCGCGCGCCGTGCGTCCGAGACGGTCATCACTTCCCCGAGCGCGCGCACCACGCCCGAGCGGACCGATCCCGCATCCCTCTCGAGCTCCCCGATCAGCTGCGGAAGAGCGACTCTCAGGTCCGCATCCGGCCCGTCGATGACGGGGATCCAGCGGGCGAAGAACCCCTCCGGCCCGTCGAAGATCGGCAGCACGTCGGCCTCGAGCGGCGCGATGGTGCCGCTTTCGAATCCGCGGACGATGTCCACGCGGCTGTAGAGGATGTCGAACCTCTTGCGGAGCTCGTCGAGTCGGGCCGGATCGTCCGACCGGTAGGCGGCCATCTGCGCCGCGGAGGCGAGATTCAGCACATCCACCTCGAACTGCGCGAGCACCCAGGTCCGGTTGTCGAGATGGGCGACCCGATTCTGCTCGAGCTGCTTGTCGATGTCGGAAAAGATGAAGATCGCCGCCACCAGAGCCGTGACGCCGACCGCGAGGACGAGCACATACCCCGTCCAGCGCTCGAACACGCCCCCCGGAGCCGTGTCGCGGCTTTCGGAGAACATGGCCTGAACCTCTGCTCCCCGCTCGCCTCCGTCCGGTATGCGGGGGCGCTCGGTCATGGGTGCACGGTCAACCTGTCGAGCTGCCAGATGCTCTGACCGTAGGTCACCTCGGAGCGGTAGCGCGCATCCTCGTCATACGGGAAGATCACCCAGAGCGGCCCCTTCTCGCGGCGCGAGAAGGTCGCGCCGTCAATGTGATAGGCAATGATCGGGGCATCGTTCTCGATGGCGGAGGCGGGGATCTCGACGGCATAATCGTTGACGGCCACCGCCGAGACCGAGGCATCCTTCGCGGCCCCGAGCCGCTCGAGCAGCGTCCGCAGCGGCACGCCCTCGAACTCGTGCACGCCTTCGGTCCAGACCGTGGAGGTCTGGAAGCTGCGCGCTGGCAGCAACCGAAGCATCGGCAGATCGAACTCCGCCCGTCCCTCGGCATTCGTGACGCCGATGGCGCCCTGAACGGTGAGGAGCGGAGCCTCGACCGGGGCCGGCAGGACATCCGTCTGGGTCGCGAGGGCCGGAGCACCCGCGGCCGAGACAGCCAGAACAAGAGCCAGGAAGTTACCCACGGCTAGGGTCATTCCACATCTCCATTGCACAAATGCCCTCGCGAGCATCAATACCAAGCAAGCTTTGCTTAGACAGCACCGCTTAAGAATGCGCTAATATACCTAAGCATATATACTGACCTAACGAATGTCATGAAATCGGCGCGGGAGAGTAGAGCCATGCCACGCCACTTGTCTCTTTTCATTTTTTCGGATGTGTGCAGCTTATGGAGGGAAGGCTCGACTTTTCGGAGACTACTCCTCCGGCACGGCCGAGGCCCCCGAAGGTTTGCGTGCAGGATAGAAGCGAGCGTATCATGACCCAGACGCCCCAAAAGCTCAGCGTTCTCATTGCCGACGATCACGAGATGGTCGTCGAGATGTTCTCGCTCTTTTTGACCGCATCCTCGGAGATGACCGTGAAGACCGCCAAGAGCCTCGACGAGGCTCTCGAGCGGATCAAGGAACACGGGCCCTTCGACGTCACCCTTCTCGATCTGAACATGCCCGGAATGAACGGGGTCGCCGGCCTCGTGCGGGCGATCAAGCTGTCCGCGGGCAAGCCGGTCGCGATCCTGACCTCGAACCCGACCCCGCGGATGGTGGATGAGATCCTTGCCACCGGCGCCTCGGGGATCGTGCTCAAGACGACGCCCGTGCGCAGCCTCGGCAATGCGATCCGGTTCATGCATGCGGGCGAGCATTACCTGCCGCTCGAGCTGGCGCGCGATCGGCGTCAGGCCCCCGACAGCTCGGGCGGACGGCTTACGGAAAAGGAGATGCTCGTCATGTCCTATCTGGCGGAAGGGCGCCAGAACAAGGAGATAGCGCACGGGCTTAATCTTGCCGAACCGACGATCAAGATGCATGTGAAGTCGATCTGCAAGAAGCTGGGCGCCACGAACCGCACGCAGGCCGTGGTGACGGCACGCAATCTCGGCATCATCTGAGCGGCTTCGACACCTTCCCGTACCTCTCATCGAGGTTTCCAGCCACCCCTTGGCCGGCCACCGCGCGCGGCGGCGGGACTCTCGTCCGCTTCTGTGCCAGGCACCTGCCGCTTCGGGATCTAGCGTCGCGCCCCCTCGGCGGAAGCCGTGCAGGCGAGCGGCGGGAGCGACGCCGAACGCCGCTCCCGCAGTCCGTCACGCCGCGCGGTTCAGGCGGGCCTCGGCCAGCTTCGTCAGCTTCATGTCGGCCGCCTTCTCCTCGGACAGGGTCTGCTCGAGGATCGACGCCACTTCCGGGCGCCCCAGCTCCTTCGACCAGGCGATGAGCGTGCCGTAGCGGGTCATCTCGTAATGTTCGACCGCCTGGGCCGCGGCGGCGAGAGCCGCATCCAGCACGTCCTGCTCGGCGATATCGCCCGCCACTTCATTGGCTTCCTTGATGATCCCGTCGATCGCGGGACAGGTCGTGCCCTTGGCATCCTGCCCCAGCAGGGCGAAGACGCGCTCGAGCCGCGAGACATGGGTGCGGGTTTCGTCGAGATGATGCTCGAACCCCTCGCGCAGGCCGGCGTCGCCCGCCTTCTCGATCATCTTCGGCAGCGCCTTCTCGATCTGCTGCTCGGCGTAGTAGATGTCCTGCAGCATGTGGGTATAGAGATCGTCCATCGAACGTATGTCTTTCGAGAACAAAGCCATATGGCATCTCCTTCATGTCGGTTGCGAACGTTCGGCAAGGCCTTGCCCACCGGATCGCCTGACGAACGGGGGGCAGTGGGGAATGTTCCCGCCGGTGCCCGCAAAGCGGCCGGATACGGCCCATCAAGCCGCTTTACTCGGCGAACTGCGCTCGCCTAGTGTCTGCGGATGGATATCGGGCTTGTCATTTTCGATTGCGACGGGGTTCTGGTCGATTCGGAAGTTCTGGCCGTGGCCGTCCTCATCGCAGAGCTGGACCGGGCGGGCGCGCGGGTCGACGAGGCCTTCGTGCATCGGCATTTTCTGGGCCGCAGCTTTCCGGCCGTTCAGGAGGTCGTTCAGCGCCAGTTCGGCGTGACCCTGCCCGAAACTTTTCAGGCCGAAGAACGCGCCCGGCTGCTGGCGGCCTTCGAGACCGGCCTGCGGGCCATGCCCGGCGCGGCGGAGACCGTCTGCGCGCTGGCCGTGCCCTTCTGCCTCGCCACGTCGAGCACGCCGGCCCGGCTCACGCGCTCGCTCGAGATCACGGGCCTTGCCGCGTTTTTCGAGGGGCGCTGCTTCACCGCGAGTCAGGTGGCGCGGGGCAAGCCCGCGCCCGATCTGTTCCTGCTCGCCGCGGCCGAGATGGGCGTCGCGCCCGCACGCTGCCTCGTGATCGAGGATACCGAGCCCGGCGTGCGCGCGGGCCTCGCGGCCGGGATGCAGGTCTGGCGCTTCACCGGCGGCAGCCATTTCGCGAACCGATCCCCCGAGGATGCGCCCGATGCCCGGCCGCACCGGCGGTTCGACAGCTTCGACCGCTTCTACGAGACCCTGCCCGGCCTGCGCCGGGCCAACTGCGAGACCCTGACATGATCGACCGGCCCGAGAGCGAGCCGACGCCCCTCGACGACGCCGCACGCGCGGGCTGGCTCTATTACGTCGCAGGCCTGACGCAGGACCAGATCGCGCGGGAACTCGGCACCTCGCGCCAGAGGGCGCAGCGGCTGGTGAGCCGGGCCATCTCCGAACGGCTGATCCATGTCCGGCTCGAGCACCGGGTCTCGGGCTGCCTTCATCTGGAAGCCGCGCTCCTCCGGCGCTTCGGGCTGAAGCTGGCCCGCGTGGCGCCGAGCCTCGGGTCCGAGGTGGATCCCCTGCCCTCCATCGCCCCCACCGCCGCCGCCGAGGTGGAGCGGGTGCTGCGCTCGGAGCGGCCGATGGTGGTGGCCTTCGGCACCGGCCGGTCGCTGCGCGCCACCGTCGAGGAAATGACCTCGATGGTCTGCGAGCAGCACAAGATCGTGTCGCTCAACGGGAATATCTCGGCGGATGGCTCGGCCTCCTACTACGATGTGATCTTCCGCATCGCCGACCGTGTGCGCGCGCCGCATTATCCGATGCCGATGCCCGTCATCGCGCAGGATGCGGCGGAGCGGGAGCTGTTTCATGCGCTGAAGCCCGTGCAGTCGGTGCTGCGGCTTGCGCGCAATGCCGATGTGACCTTCGTCGGGCTGGGACAGATGGGCCAGGACGCGCCGCTCCTGAAGGACGGGTTCATCACGCCCGACGAGCTGACCGAGATGCAGGATCTGGGCGCCGTCGGAGAGGTGGCGGGATGGGTCTTCGACTCGGAGGGCCGCTACCTCGAAACCAGCATCAATCAGCGGGTTGCGGGCGTCCGTGTCGAACTTTCCGAGGATCGGACAGTGGTCGCCATCGCAGGCGGCAGACGCAAGCTCGCGGCGCTGCACGCAGGCTTAAGGGGCCGTCTTTTCAACGGCCTGATCACCGACGAGCTCACGGCGCAGGCACTTCTGTCCTGAAACCGCCGAAAGCCGCGGCAAAAAGTATTTGACAGGCTGCCACCCCTCGGTGAGTAATTATTCGCCGCACGAAATAATGCTCACCGTGCAGGCCAGGGAGGATACTGATGACCGCAAGATTTCGCGCCCTGATGGGCGCGTGCGCCGTGGCTGCGCTCTCGTCCGCCGCCGGCGCCGAAACCATCACCGTGGCGACTGTCAACAACGGCGACATGATCCGCATGCAGGGGCTCATGTCCGAGTTCAACGCGCAGCACCCCGACATCACCGTCGAGTGGGTGACGCTCGAGGAAAACGTACTGCGCCAGAAGGTCACGACCGACATCGCCACCAAGGGCGGGCAGTTCGACGTGCTGACCATCGGCACCTACGAGGTTCCGATCTGGGGCAAGCAGGGCTGGCTCGTGAGCCTGAACGACCTGCCGCCGGAGTATGATGCCGACGACATCCTGCCCGCGATCCGCAACGGCCTCACCGTCGACGGCGAGCTCTATGCCGCGCCCTTCTACGGCGAGAGCTCGATGATCATGTATCGCAAGGACCTGATGGAGAAGGCGGGGCTGACCATGCCCGACGCCCCCACCTGGGACTTCGTGAAGGAAGCGGCGCAGAAGATGACCGACAAGGATGCCGAGGTCTACGGCATCTGCCTGCGCGGCAAGGCGGGCTGGGGCGAGAACATGGCCTTCCTCACCGCCATGGCCAACAGCTACGGCGCGCGCTGGTTCGACGAGAACTGGCAGCCGCAGTTCGATGGCGAGGCCTGGAAGGCCACGCTGACCGACTATCTCGACATGATGACGAACTACGGCCCGCCCGGCGCCTCGAACAACGGCTTCAACGAGAACCTCGCGCTGTTCCAGCAGGGCAAGTGCGGCATGTGGATCGACGCGACGGTGGCCGCCTCCTTCGTGACCAACCCCGAGGAATCCACGGTGGCCGACAAGGTGGGCTTCGCGCTCGCCCCCGATACCGGCAAGGGCAAGCGGGCCAACTGGCTCTGGGCCTGGAACCTCGCGATCCCGGCGGGCTCGCAGAAGGTCGATGCCGCCAAGCAGTTCATCGCCTGGGCGACCTCGAAGGACTATGCCGAGCTGGTGGCTTCGAAGGAAGGCTGGGCCAATGTGCCTCCGGGGACGCGGACCTCGCTCTACGAGAATCCGGAATATCAGAAGGTGCCGTTCGCGAAGATGACGCTCGACAGCATCAACGCGGCTGACCCGACCCACCCGGCCGTCGATCCGGTGCCTTATGTCGGTGTGCAGTTCGTGGCGATCCCCGAGTTCCAGGGCATCGGCACCGCCGTGGGCCAGCAGTTCTCGGCGGCTCTCGCGGGCTCGATGTCGGCCGCGCAGGCGCTTCAGGCGGCCCAGCAGTTCACGACGCGCGAAATGACCCGCGCGGGCTACATCAAGTAAGCCCTTCCGCGGGCCGGCCCTGACCGGCCGGCCCGCATGCGCTTGCCGCTTCCGGCCGCATCCGCCGGAGGCCTTTCCGCCCCATCAGCCCCGAGGCCTCCATGGCGACCCAGCATTCAAAGACTGCGGCGCGTCTGATGATTTCCCCGGCCGTGATCCTCCTGTTCCTGTGGATGATCGTGCCGCTGTCGATGACGCTCTACTTCAGCTTCCTGCGCTACAACCTCCTCATGCCGGGGATGGAGAGCTTCACCGGCTGGGACAATTACTATTACTTCCTGACCGATCCGGCCTTCTCCGCGGCCCTGACCAACACGATCCTTCTCGTGGTGGGCGTCCTTCTCATCACCGTGGTGGGCGGGGTCCTGCTCGCGCTCCTGCTCGACCAGCCCTTCTGGGGTCAGGGCATCGTGCGCGTGCTGGTGATCGCGCCCTTCTTCGTCATGCCCACCGTCTCGGCGCTGGTCTGGAAAAACATGTTCATGAACCCCGTGAACGGGATGTTCGCCCATATCGCCCGCGGGCTCGGCCTTCCGCCGTTCGACTTCCTGTCGCAGGCGCCGCTGGCCTCGATCATCGGCATCGTGGCCTGGCAGTGGCTGCCCTTCGCCACGCTGATCCTTCTGACGGCGCTCCAGTCGCTCGACCGCGAGCAGATGGAGGCGGCCGAGATGGACGGCGCCTCGGCGCTCGACCGGTTCATCCACATCACCGTGCCGCACCTGACGCGGGCCATCACCGTGGTGGTGCTGATCCAGACCATCTTCCTTCTGGGCGTCTTCGCCGAGATCCTCGTCACGACGAACGGCGGACCCGGCACGGCCTCGACCAACATCACCTACCTCGTCTATGCGCAGTCGCTCCTGAATTACGACGTGGGGGGCGGGTCGGCCGGCGGCATCGTCGCCGTGGTGCTCGCCAATATCGTGGCGATCTTCCTGATGCGCATGATCGGCAAGAATCTGGACGCCTGACATGTCACGCCGCACCTCAACCCGCCGCACGCTGATCGTCACGCTCGCCGCCTGGACGGTCGCCTTCCTCATCTTCTTCCCGATCCTCTGGACGGTGCTGATGAGCTTCAAATCGGAAGGAGACGCCATCAAGGCGCCCTTCGCCATGCTCTTCTCGGACTGGACCCTGCAATCCTACGCCGATGTGCAGGAACGGTCGAACTACGCGCGCCACTTCATGAATTCGGTGGTGATCTCGCTGGGTTCGACCCTGGTGGCGCTCGTCATCGCGATCCCCGCCGCCTGGGCCATGGCCTTCGTGCCGGGCCGGCGGACGAAGGACGTGCTGATGTGGATGCTGTCGACCAAGATGATGCCGGCGGTGGGCGTGCTCATCCCGCTCTATCTGATCTTCCGCGACACGGGCCTTCTCGACACGCGGATCGGCCTCGTGATCGTGCTCACGCTCATCAACCTGCCGATCGTGGTCTGGATGCTCTACACCTACTTCAAGGAGATCCCGGGCGAGATCCTCGAGGCCGCGCGGATGGACGGGGCGACGCTCGGCTCCGAGATTCTCTATATCCTCACGCCGATGGCCGTGCCGGGCATCGCCTCGACGCTGCTTCTGAACGTGATCCTCGCCTGGAACGAGGCCTTCTGGACGCTGCAGCTGACCACCTCGCGGGCGGCCCCGCTCACGCAGTTCATCGCGAGCTATTCCAGCCCCGAGGGCCTCTTCTACGCCAAACTGTCGGCGGCCTCGACCATGGCCATCGCGCCGATCCTGATCCTTGGCTGGTTCAGCCAGAAACAACTCGTCCGCGGCCTGACCTTCGGCGCGGTGAAGTGAGGACCACATGGGCAAGATAACCCTGCGCAACGTCCAGAAGCGGTTCGGTGAGGCGGTCGTCATCCCCTCGCTCGACCTCGACATCGAGGATGGCGAGTTCGTCGTCTTCGTCGGCCCCTCGGGCTGCGGCAAGTCCACGCTCCTGCGCCTGATCGCGGGCCTCGAGGATGTGTCGGACGGCCAGATCACGATCGACGGGCGCGACGCCACCGAGATGCCGCCGGCAAAGCGCGGCCTCGCCATGGTGTTCCAGAGCTACGCCCTCTATCCGCACATGACGGTGAAGAAGAACATCGCCTTCCCGCTGCGGATGGCGAAGATGGAGCCGCAGGAGATCGAGCGGCGCGTGTCGAACGCGGCCAAGATCCTGAACCTCACCAACTATCTCGACCGCCGCCCCGGACAGCTCTCGGGCGGGCAACGCCAGCGGGTGGCCATCGGGCGCGCCATCGTGCGCGAGCCGGCGGCCTTCCTGTTCGACGAGCCGCTCTCGAACCTCGATGCCGCGCTGCGGGTCAACATGCGGCTCGAGATCACCGAGCTGCACCAGTCGCTCGAGACCACGATGATCTATGTCACCCACGATCAGGTCGAGGCCATGACCATGGCCGACAAGATCGTGGTGCTGAACGCGGGCCGGATCGAGCAGGTGGGCTCGCCCCTCACCCTCTACCGCAATCCGGCGAACCTCTTCGTGGCGGGCTTCATCGGCAGCCCGAAGATGAACCTGATCGAGGGGCCAGAGGCCGCGAAACACGGCGCCACCACCATCGGGATCCGCCCCGAGCATATCGACCTGTCGCGCGAGGCGGGGGCGTGGGAGGGCGAGGTCGGCGTCTCGGAACATCTCGGCTCCGACACGTTCCTGCATGTGCATGTCGCGGGGATGCCCACCCTCACCGTGCGGACGGGCGGAGAGTTCGGCGTCCACCACGGCGACCGGGTCTGGCTCACGCCGCAGGCCGACAAGATCCACCGCTTCGGCGCCGACGGAAAGGCGCTCTGACATGCGGCTCGACGGCAAGACCGCCCTCATCACCGGCTCGGCTCGCGGCATCGGCCGCGCCTTCGCCGAGGCCTATGTGCGCGAAGGCGCGCGCGTGGCCATCGCCGACATCAACCTCGAGGCAGCCCGCGCCACCGCCGCCGACATCGGCCCCGCGGCCTGCGCCATCGGCCTCGACGTGACCGATCAGGCCAGCATCGACCGCTGCGTGGCCGAGCTCCTCGACCGCTGGGGCCGCATCGACATCCTCGTGAACAATGCGGCCCTGTTCGATCTGGCACCCATCGTTGAGATCACCCGCGAGAGCTACGACCGGCTGTTCACCATCAACGTCTCGGGCACGCTCTTCATGATGCAGGCGGTGGCGCGGGCGATGATCGCGGGCGGCCGGGGCGGCAAGATCATCAACATGGCAAGCCAGGCCGGCCGCCGTGGCGAGGCGCTGGTGGGCGTCTATTGCGCGACCAAGGCCGCCGTCATCTCGCTCACCCAGAGCGCGGGGCTGAACCTCATCCGCCACGGGATCAACGTCAATGCCATCGCGCCGGGCGTGGTAGACGGCGAGCACTGGGACGGGGTGGATGCGAAGTTCGCCGAATACGAGAACCTGCCGCGCGGCGAGAAGAAGCGTCAGGTCGGTGCGGCGGTGCCCTTCGGCCGCATGGGCCGCGCCGAGGACCTGACCGGCATGGCGATCTTCCTCGCCACGCCCGAGGCCGACTACATCGTGGCCCAGACCTACAACGTGGACGGCGGCAACTGGATGAGCTGAGGCCGAAGGCCCGGCCCTCCCTCCGTCGAACGCGCCCCCTATCCGAGGTAATCCCATGACCCGCTCCGTCACCCGTCCCTCCTATGACCGCAAGTCGCTCACCCCCGGCATCGTCCATATCGGCGTCGGCAATTTCCACCGGGCGCATCAGGCGGTCTATCTCGACGATCTCTTCGCACTGGGCGAGGGCCACGATTGGGCCATCCTGGGGGCGGGCGTCCGCCCGACCGACGCGCGGATGCGCGAGGCGCTGGCCGCGCAGGACAATCTCTCGACGGTGATCGAGCTCGATCCGGCCGGCCACCGCGCCCGGCAGGTGGGGGCGATGGTGGGCTTCCTGCCGGTCGAGGCCGACAATGCGGCCCTGATCGAGGCCATGTCGGATCCGCGCATCCGCATCGTCTCGCTCACCGTGACCGAGGGCGGCTATTATGTCGATGCTTCGGGCGCCTTCGATCCGACGCATCCCGATATCGTGGCCGATGCGGCCCATCCTGCGCGGCCCGCGACCGCCTTCGGCGCGATCCTCGCCGCCCTCCGCGCCCGCCGCGACGCGGGGGTTACACCCTTCACCGTGATGTCCTGCGACAACCTCCCCGGCAACGGCCATGTCACCCGGAACGCCGTGGTGGGCCTGGCCGAGCTCTACGACGCCGAGCTTGCGGGCTGGGTGAAGGCGCAGGTGGCCTTCCCGAACGGCATGGTCGACCGCATCACCCCCGCCACCGGCCCACACGAGCGTGAGCTGGCGCAGGGCTTCGGCCTCGCCGATCCGGTGCCCGTCACCTGCGAGCCGTTCCGGCAATGGGTGATCGAGGATCATTTCCCCGCCGGGCGTCCCGCGCTCGAGAAGGTGGGCGTGACCTTCACCCCGCATGTCCATGCCTACGAGGCGATGAAGATCCGCATCCTGAACGGGGGCCATGCGGTGATCGCCTATCCGTCGGCGCTGATGGACATCCAGCTCGTGCACGAGGCCATGGCCCATCCGCTGATCGCGGCCTTCCTGCACAAGGTCGAGGTCGAGGAGATCCTGCCCCATGTCGCGCCCGTGCCCGACACCAGCATCCCCGACTATCTCACCCTGATCGAGAGCCGCTTCTCGAACCCCGAGATCGCCGACACGACGCGCAGGCTCTGCCTCGACGGTTCGAACCGGCAGCCGAAGTTCATCGTGCCGTCGCTGCGCGACAATCTTGCGGCGGGCACGGTGCCGAAGGGGCTGGTGCTGCTCTCGGCGCTCTGGTGCCGCTACTGCTACGGCACGACGGACTCGGGCGTGGTGGTCGAGCCGAACGATCCGAACTGGACGGCGCTGCAGGACCGCGCGCGGCGGGCGAAGGAAAACCCGGCCGAATGGCTCGCCATGACCGAGGTCTATGGCGATCTGGCGCAGAACGATCTTCTGGCGGCCGAGTTCGCGACAGCCCTCGAGGCGGTCTGGCGCGACGGGGCCGAGGCGGTGCTGCGGCGCTTCCTCGCGGGCTGATCCGCAGGGCCCCAGCCGCTCGGGGCACCGAAGCGGAGCCCCTGCCCCTTGCGGCGCGCCGTGAGGCGAAGCGACCGGGCCACCCCGGGGCCACCGCCTCGGTAACACCATGGTATCGCGCAAGAATGCCGGCGCCTCTGCCGAACGGGCCCGGCTGCCGGGCGAGGCGCCGGACTTGTCAAGGCGGCGGCCCTCGGGTAGAGAGGGCGGGCGTGGCCCCGTTAGCACAGTGGTAGTGCAGCGCTCTTGTAAAGCGAAGGTCGTTCGTTCAAATCGGACACGGGGCACGCGATCCTTCCTCCGCATCGGCGCTCGCCCCCGGTCTGGACTGCCTCTTCGGAAGGCACCTGCCCGCTTGTGCGCCGCGCCCTTTCCTCGCTTCCCAAGCGTCTGTCACGGCTTGCGGAAAGCCGTGCGCCTCGGTTCTGGACAGCCGCCCCTTGCGGTGTAATCTGCCCTCAGCGCGCAGCCGGCGGACAGAAGCCGGCCCGCCACGTCCACAAGGGAGGAATGCCATGGATCGTCGTTCATTCATCACCAAGGCCGCCGTGGGAGGGGCCGCCGCGAGCGCCCTCGCCGCGCCGGCGCTTGCCCAGTCCGCGCCCAAGGTCACCTGGAGGCTCGCCTCCTCCTTCCCGAAATCGCTCGACACGATCTTCGGCGGCGCCGAAGTGCTGTCGAAGATGCTCTCCGAGGCCACCGACGGCAACTTCCAGATCCAGGTCTTCTCGGCGGGCGAGCTGGTGCCGGGCCTGCAGGCCGCCGACGCCGTGACCGAGGGCACCGTCGAATGCTGCCACACGGTCGGCTACTATTACTGGGGCAAGGATCCCACCTTCGCGCTGGCCGCGGCCGTGCCCTTCTCGCTGTCGGCGCGCGGCATCAACGCCTGGCACTACCATGGCGGCGGGATCGACCTCTACAACGAGTTCCTCGCGCAGCACAACATCGTGGCTTTCCCGGGCGGCAACACCGGGGTGCAGATGGGCGGCTGGTTCCGGCGCGAGATCAACACCGTGGCCGACATGCAGGGCCTGAAGATGCGGGTCGGCGGCTTTGCCGGCAAGGTGATGGAGCGTCTGGGCGTCGTGCCGCAGCAGATCGCGGGCGGCGACATCTATCCGGCGCTGGAGAAGGGCACGATCGATGCGACCGAATGGGTCGGCCCCTATGACGACGAGAAGCTCGGCTTCTTCAAGGTGGCGCCCTACTACTACTATCCCGGCTGGTGGGAAGGTGGCCCGACCGTCCATTTCATGTTCAACAAGAGCGCCTACGAGGGGCTGACCCCGACCTATCAGTCGCTGCTGCGCACCGCCTGCCATGCGGCCGATGCGAACATGCTCCAGCTCTACGACTGGAAGAACCCGACGGCGATCAAGTCGCTCGTGGCGCAGGGAACGCAGCTCCGTCCCTTCAGCCCCGAGATCCTGCAGGCCTGTTTCGAGGCCGCGAACGAGGTCTATGCCGAGATGGAAGCCTCGAACCCCGCCTTCAAGAAGATCTGGGACTCGATCAAGGCCTTCCGCTCCGAGCATTACACCTGGGCGCAGATCGCCGAATACAACTACGACACCTTCATGATGGTGCAGCAGAACGCCGGCAAGCTCTGATCGCGAGCACCGCACGAAAGAAGACCCCGGAGCCGCACTCCGGGGTCTTTTTCATGGTTCTCGCGGCACATGGCGGCCTCCGGCGGACAGGCGCGACCCGCCTTCTCGGCCCCGAAAGGAAACGGCGGCACCCGAGGGTGCCGCCGGTCCTCAATTCTGCGCAGGCGGAGCCAGACCCGGCGGCAGTCCACCCGGCGCGAGACCGGGCGGCGCGCCCGGAACGGCGCCGGGAGAAGGCGTCGCCGGAACGGGAGCGGCAGGCAGTCCCTCCGCGCCCGGTGCAGGCGCCTCCCCGGGCGCCGGGGCCGGAGTGGCCGGAGCGAGACCCGGAGGAACCCCGAGCCCGCCCGGGGCCGGAGCCGAACCCGGAGCCACCGGAGCAAGGCCGGGCGGCGTCCCGAGCCCTCCCGGCGCCGGGGCGAGCCCCGCAGGAGCCCCCAACCCGCTCGGGGCCGGAGCCTGTCCCGGCGCAAGGCCCGGAGGAGCGCCGAGGCCACCCGCGCCCGGAGCGGGCTGCGCCCCCGGAGCCCCGAGCCCGCCGCCCAGTCCGCCGCCGAGGCCTCCGCCCAGACCGCCGCCCAGACCCGGCATCTGCGGGAGCGTGATGGTCACGTTCGACGTATCCACCGGCGCGCCCTTGTAGTGCATGACCATCTGCGGGAACAGGATGACCAGCGCCACCATCACGATCTGGATGCAGACGAAGGGCACCGCCCCCCAGTAGATCTGTCCCGTCGTCACCGGCGCCATGCGCGCCTTGGTCACCGGGTCGATGTAGGACTGACGCGGCGCGACCGAGCGCAGGTAGAACAGCGCAAAGCCGAAGGGCGGGTGCATGAACGAGGTCTGCATGTTCACGCCGAGGATGATCCCGAACCAGATCAGGTCGATCCCCAGCGCCTCGGCCGCGGGCGCCAGCAGCGGCACGATGATGAAGGCCAGCTCGAAGAAGTCGAGGAAGAAGGCCAGGAAGAAGACCAGCACCGAGACGGCGATCAGGAAGCCGTATTCGCCCCCCGGCAGCGAGGTCAGCAGATGCTCGACCCAGATATGGCCGTTCACGCCGTAGAAGGTCAGCGAGAACATCCGTGCGCCGAGCAGGATGAACATGACGAAGGCCGACAGCCGCGTGGTCGAAGCCAGCGCCTGCGTGACCACGGCGAGGTTCAGCCGCCCCTTGATCCCCGCGAGGAGAAGCGCACCCACCGCGCCCATCGCGCCGCCCTCGGTGGGCGTGGCGATGCCGAGGAAGATCGTGCCCAGCACGAGGAAGATCAGCGCAAGCGGCGGGATCAGCACGATGATGACCTGCTGCGCCAGCCGCGACATGAGCTTGCCGCCCGCGGCCCGGTCGAGGATGGCGGCGATGTAGATCACCGCGATCCCGGCCACGGCGCCGAGGATGTCCGCGTTCTTGGCCCCGTAGGCGCCCGCGAGCCAGTAATGCGTGGCCACGCCGACGCCGGCAGCCACCGCCAGCGCCACGATCAGCGACATGACGCCAGAGCCCAGCGTGCGCGCCTCGAGCGGCAGCGCCGGCATCGACTTCGGCTTCAGGATCGACATGACGAGCACATAGCCCATGTAGATCCCGGTGAGGATCAGGCCGGGGATCAGCGCCCCCTTGTACATGTCGCCCACCGACCGGCCGAGCTGGTCGGCCAGCACGATCAGCACGAGGCTCGGCGGGATGATCTGCGCAAGTGTGCCGGAGGCCGCGATGACCCCCGAGGCGATGCGGCGATCGTAGCCGTAGCGCAGCATGATCGGCAGCGAGATCAGCCCCATGGCGATGACCGAGGCCGCGACGACGCCCGTGGTGGCCGCAAGAAGGGCGCCCACGATGATGACCGCATAGGCCAGCCCGCCGCGGATCGGGCCGAAGAGCTGGCCGATCGTGTCGAGCAGGTCCTCGGCCATGCCGGATCGCTCCAGCACGATGCCCATGAAGGTGAAGAAGGGAATGGCGAGCAGCGTCTCGTTCGAGAGCACCCCCCAGAACCGGTCCGGCATGGTGCCGAGGAGGTTCCAGCCGAGGCTGATCGTCCCTTCCGACAGCGGGGCGAGCTCGACCCCGATGAAGAAGAACAGAAGCCCGTTGGCCGCCAGCGCGAAGGCCACCGGATAGCCCAGCAGCAGGAAGATCACGAGCGAGGCGAACATGATCGGCGCCATGTTCACCGCGATGAATTCCATCATTTCAGCACCTCGCCCGGCCGGGTGTCGCTGAGCTTCGCCTCGCCCGCGAGCAGTTCGCCCTCGCGCTCGGCCGCCTCATGGGCCGAGATGAAGGGCGCAGGATCCGGGATGAGGCCCCGCATCACGGCGATCTTCTTGATGATCTCGGACAGGCCCTGCAGGGCGAGGAGGAAGAAGCCTATCAGGAGCAGCGACTTGGCGGGCCAGATCGTCAGGCCGCCCGCGTTGTTCGAGATCTCGCCCGTCCTCCAGGACCGTTCGACGTAGGGGCCGAGGTAATAGAGCATCAGCAGCACGAAGGGCATGAGGAAGACCAGATGCCCGAAGAGGTCGATCCAGTGCTGCACCCGCCGCGAGAAGAGCCCGTAGACGATGTCGATGCGGATATGCTCGTTCTGCTTGAGCGTGTAGGCCGCCGCGAACAGGAAGGCCGCGCCGAACAGATACCATTGAAGCTCGAGCCAGGCGTTGGAAGAGGTGTTCAGCACCTTCCGCACCGTGGCGTTGCCTGCGCTGATGAAGATCGCGATCAGGATCAGCCAGGATACCCCGCGGCCGATGAGCTCGTTCATGCGGTCGATCGACCGCGACAGGCCGAGTAGCCCTCCCATGTTCCTCCCTCTCCCCGGTTTCGTTGTGGAAAAGTGCCGGTTCCCGGGGCTACCTATGTCGAAGCCCCCCCCCATGCGTCAATGCGCGGACCCGTCCCGCGCCCTGCGGAAAGCCGCATTTCGCCGGCCGGAGGCGGGCGGCGACCGGCGCCGTCCAATCCTTGGGCGGGCGTGGGAGGGCCCGGGCGCCAGTCGTGGGGGGGGGCGCGACGTCTTGGCGCAGACCATTCGCCTTTTGCGTGCGGCATCAAGGCCTATCTGAGAATTTCTGATGCAGATCAAGGCGCCTGGGCCACACGAATGGGTAATCAGCGGATGATAGAGACGGGCGGGACGGGGCCGAAGGCCTTCCTCGACAGCCTGTTTTCCGCCCGGAAGGACGCAAGACCATGCTCGACCTGATGAACAGCCTCGATCCGCGGGCCGCCCTCGGCTTGCACCTCGGCATCGTGGCGGTGACGGTGGCCGGGATCCTTCTTGTGGCGGGCCTCCTGCGCGAGCCCTCCCGCGACGGCTTCGGCACCTACGAGAGCGGCGCGCCCGTGGGGGCCCCTCCGCGGGGCCGGGTCGCCACGCAGTATTTCCTCGTGGCCGTGTTCTTCATGATCTTCGACGTCGAGGTGGCGGTGCTCTTCGCCTGGGCGGTCTCGGCGCTCGACCTCGGCAGGGGCGCACTCGTCGCCGCCACCATCTTCATCCTCGTGCTGCTCGCCGCCCTCGCCTGGCTCTGGATGGAGGGCGCGCTCGAGACCGGACCGCGGAAGGAACGGGCATGAGCTGGACCATCGGGCGCCCCGATGCGGAGGCGCCGGAGGACCGCATGGCGGCCTCGCACCTTTTCACGCGGCTCGACGATCTGGTGGCCTGGTCGCGCAAGCACAGCCTCTGGCCGTTCAACTTCGGGCTCAGCTGCTGCTATGTCGAGATGGCGACGGCGCTGACGCCCGTCTACGACCAGGCCCGCTTCGGGGCCGAGGTCATCCGCTCCACCCCGCGGCAGGCCGACCTCCTGATCGTGTCGGGCACCGTCTTCCGCAAGATGGCCGTGCCGCTCTACCGGCTCTACAGCCAGATGCGCGAACCGCGCTGGGTGATCTCGATGGGCGCCTGCGCCAATTCGGGCGGCATGTATGACATCTATTCCGTCGTGCAGGGCGTCGACAGCTTCCTCCCCGTCGATGTCTATGTCCCCGGCTGCCCGCCGCGCCCCGAGGCGCTGATGGAGGCGCTGGTGCTTCTGCAGTCGAAGATCGCGACCGAGGCGCGGCCGCTGCAGATCCGCATGGGAGAGACCGGCCCCGCCCGGCCCTTCGACCCGATCCCGCGGCGCGATGCCCTGCGCGAGGCGCGCATGGCCGTCACCCGACTGGCAGATCCGGAGGCGACATGAGCCTCGATCAAGCCATCCCCGAGGCGCTTCAGGCGCTGCGCACCCGTTTCGGTGCCGCGGTTCGGGCCGAGCAGGCCACGGGCGAGGCGTTCCCGGTGCTCTGGCTCGATGCCTCGGTCTGGGAGGCGGCCCACCGCTTCCTGCGCGAGGAGATCGCGGCGCCCTTCCCGCTGCTGGCCGATCTCTGGGCCATCGACGAGAGCCTCCGGCAGCATCGCACAGGCCAGCCCGCCTCGCGGATCACGCTCTGCTCGCATCTCGTGTCGCTGGTGCGGAACGCGGACCTGAGGCTGAAGCTCGCCACCGACGGCCGCGCGCCCTCGATCGCCGGGGTCTATGCCAATGCCGACTGGTACGAGCGCGAGGCGCACGACATGTTCGGCCTCGACTTCGGCCGCGAGACGCGCCGGATCCTGATGCCGCCGACATGGGAGGGGCATCCGCTTCTCAAGACCCATTACGCGCGCGCGACCGAGAAGCCGCCCTTCGTGCTGACCGACCGGCTGTTCGAGGCCGAGGAGCGCGCGACGATCACCGACCCCGACCTGCTCGGCCTGCCGAAGCTGCGCGACGGCGAGGAGCTGATGGTGCTGAACTTCGGCCCGCATCACCCCTCGACCCATGGCGTGTTCCGCATCCTCCTCGGCCTCGACGGCGAGGAGGTGGTCTGGGCCTGGCCCGACATCGGCTATCACCACCGCGGCGCGGAGAAGATGGCCGAGCGCCAGACCTGGCACGGGTTCATCCCCTATTGCGACCGGATCGACTATCTGGGCGGCGTGATCTCGGAGCTGCCCTACCTTCTCGCGGTCGAGCGGCTCTGCGGCATCGCCGTGCCGCCCCGCGCGCAGATGATCCGGGTCATGCTCTGCGAATTCTACCGCATCATGAACCATCTGCTGTTCTACGGCACCATGGCGCAGGACGTGGGCGCCATGTCGCCGGTCTTCTACATGTTCACCGACCGCGAGAAGGGCCACGAGATCCTGAACGCCATCACCGGCGCGCGGATGCATCCGGCCTTCTTCCGCATCGGCGGCGTGGCGATGGATCTGCCCACGGGCTGGGACGCGATGGTGCGCGGCTTCCTCGACTGGATGCCCGCGCGGCTCGACGAATACGAGCGGATGGTGCTGCGGTCCGAACTCTTCCGCGCCCGCACCGTGGGCGTCGGCGCCTATGACACGGACATGGCGCTGACATGGGGCACCACCGGCCCCGGCCTCCGCGCCACCGGCTGCGACTGGGACCTGCGCAAGCTGCGGCCCTATTCCGGCTACGAGCAGTTCGACTTCGAGGTGCCGCTGGGCCAGCGCGGAGACATCTTCGACCGGACCCGGGTGCGGGCCGACGAGATGAGAGAGTCTCTCAAGATCATCCGCCAATGTCTTGGGAACATGCCGGAAGGCCCCGTGAAGGCCGACCATCCGCTGACGACGCCCCCCCCCCGCGGCGCCATGCAGAAGGACATCGAGACGCTGATCGCCCATTTCCTGCAATCGAGCTGGGGAACCGTCGTTCCCGCGGGCGAGGCCACTGGTCAGATCGAGGGCCACCGCGGCCTCACGCAATATTCCGTCGTCTCGGATGGCGGCACGCAGAGCTACCGGACGCGGATCCGCACGCCCTCCTTCGCCCATCTCCAGATGATCCCGAAGATCGTGCCCGGCATGACCGTGGCCGACCTCGTGGCCCATATCGCCAGCATCGATTTCGTCATGTCGGACGTCGACCGATGAGCCTTTCGCCCGATCTTCTCGCCCGCATCCGCGCCGCCTCGGACGAGCATGGCGGCCCCCGTGCCGCGATGCTCGAGGCGCTGAAGCTGATCCAGCACGAGCACGGCTGGGTGTCGGATCCGCATCTGGCGGAAGCGGCGGCGACGCTCGGCGTGCATCGCGCGGAAATGGAAGCGCTGGCAAGCTTCTACTCGCTGATCTTCCGCCATCCGGTCGGGCGGACGGTGATCCTTCTCTGCGATGGCGCCTCCTGCTGGCTGAACGGCGCCGAGGAGGTCCGCGAGGAGCTGAAACGCCGCCTCGGCATCGGTTTCGGCGAGACCACGGCCGATGGGCGCTACACGCTTCTGAACGTGGCCTGCCTCGGCGGCTGCGACCGCGCGCCCGCGGCCGTCGTGGGCCGCGACCGGCAGCTCGTGGGCCCGCTCTCGCCCGCGGGCGTCGCGGCCCTGCTGGAGGACGGATTGTGACCGACCTGCCCCTCACCGGCCGGGCCCGCCCCGACCGCCGCCCGCACACGCTCGCCGAATGGCGGGCCGAGGGCGGCTACGAGGCGGTCGAGCGCGCGCGGAGCATGGCGCCCGCCGAGATCATCGACATGGTCGAGGCCGCGCATCTGAACGGCCGCGGCGGCGCGGGCTTCCCCGCCGGGCGCAAGTGGCGCTTCATGCCCGAGCGCGGGACCTCTCCCGGCGAGGGCCCGAGCTATCTGATCGTCAACGGCGACGAGATGGAGCCCGGCGCCTTCAAGGACCGCTTCCTGCTGGAAGCCCTGCCGCATCAGGTGATCGAGGGCGCGATCATCACCGCCCGCGCCACCCATGCGGACGAAGCGATCGTGCTCATCCGCGACGAATACCGCCCCGGCATCGCTGCCGTGGAGCGTGCCATTCACGAAGCGCGGGATGCGGGCCTTCTGGGCGACCTCACGATCCGGGTCCACCCCTCGGCCGGGCGCTACATCGTGGGCGAAGAGACCGCGCTCATCACCGCGCTGGAAGGCCACCGCGCCGTGCCGAGGAAGCGCCCGCCCTTCCCGGCGCAATCCGGGCTCTGGGGCCGGCCCACCACGGTGAACAACGTCGAGACCATCTCGCTCGTCCCCCATATCCTGTCCTTGGGGCCGCAGCGCTTCCGCGCCCTCTCGCGCACGGAAGAGGGCGGCACCAAGCTCTACGGCGTCTCGGGCCGGGTGAAGCGCCCGGGCCTCTTCGAGGCGCCGATGGGCACCACCGCGCGCGAACTGATCGAGCGCGCGGGCGGCGTCTCGGGCGACGGGCAGCTCCGCGCCTTCCAGCCCGGCGGCGGCGCCAGCGGCTTCTTCGGCCCCGACCGGCTCGACCTTCCGCTCGACTTCGGCCATGTGGCGAAGGCGGGCTCGATGTTCGGCACGGGCATGCTGATCGTGCTCGACGGCAGCGCCTGCCCGGTGGGCTTCCTCGCCCGGCACATGCGGTTCTATGCGCGCGAAAGCTGCGGCTGGTGCACCCCCTGCCGCGAGGGGCTGCCGCTGGTGGCGAAGATCCTCGACCGGTTCGCCGCGGGTCAGGGCCGGCGCGCGGATCTGGAGCTGTTGCAGATGACCGCCGCCGAGGCCGCCCCGCGCGGGCGCAGCTTCTGCGACCTGATGGGGGGCGCCATGGCGCCGCTCGCCTCGGGGCTTTCGATGTTCGCGGCCGAGTTCGAAGCGCGACTGGCCGAAGGAGAGCGGGCATGAGGATCACCGTCAACGGCCGCCCGCTCGAGGTCGAGGGCTCGAAGGACCTGCTCACCACCTGTCTTTCGGCGGGCATCGAGATCCCGCATTTCTGCTGGCACGGCGATCTGGGCTCGGTCGGCGCCTGCCGGCTCTGCGCGGTGCGGGTGCATGACGGGCCGGAGGATACCGAGGGCCGGATCGAGATGGCCTGCATGACGCCCGTGCGCGAGGGCCAGCGGATCGAGGTCATGGACCCGGAGGCCGAGCGGTTCCGCGCCCGGATCGTCGAATGGCTGATGGTGAACCACCCGCACGATTGCGCGGTCTGCGAGGAAGGCGGCGCCTGCCACCTGCAGGACATGGTGGTGGCCTCGGGCCACCATCGCCGGCGCGCCGAGGTGGCGAAGCGCACCCACCGCAATCAGGATCACGGGCCGTTCCTCACGCAGGAGATGAACCGCTGCATCGGCTGCTACCGCTGCCTGCGCTTCTACCGCGACTATGCGGGCGGGCGCGATTTCGAGGTGCTGGGCGCCCATGACCGGGTCTGGTTCGGCCGCACAGAGCCCGGCGCGCTCGACAGCCCCTTCGCGGGCAACCTCGCCGAGGTCTGCCCCACCGGCGTCTTCGATGACCGCTGGTGGTCGCGCCACTACGCGCGGCCCTGGGACATGGCCGAGACGCCCTCGATCTGCGCGAACTGCGCGGTCGGCTGCAACATCACCCTCTTCGAGCGCGGCGGAACGCTCCGCAAGGTGCAGAACCGCACCCATGGCGCGATCAACGGCTCGTTCCTCTGCGACCGGGGCCGGTTCGGGGCGCTCGCGGCCGAGGCGGCCCGTCCGACCCATCCCACCCGCAAGGGCGCCGGGATCCTCTGGACCGAGGCCATCGAGGCCGCCCGCGCCCTCGTCGCACGGGGGGCTGTCGGCATCGGCTCGCCCCGCGCCTGTCTCGAGACGAATTTCGCGCTGCGCAGGCTCGTGGGCGAAGACCGGTTCTTCGCCGGATGCAGCGCTTCCGAGGCGGCGCTGGTGACCCGGATGACCGCGATCCTGCGGCAGGGACCGGCGGGGATCGCGGCCATCCGCGACATCGAGCGGGCCGATGCGGTGCTCGTTCTGGGCGAGGATCTGACCGGCACCGCGCCGCGCGCTGCGCTGGCCCTGCGGCAGGCCGCCCGTGGCGCCGAGCGGCGTCTCGCCGCTGAAAAGGGCGTGCCGGAGTGGATGGATGCCGCGGTGCGGGTCGCGGGCGAAGGCCGCCGCTCGCCGGTGGCGGTGGTCACGCCCCTGCCCGACGCGCTCGACGAGGTGGCGCTCTGGCCGCTCCGCCGCGCGCCGGCCGAGGTGGGCGCCTTCGGGCAGGCCGTGGCCGCGGCGCTCCGCGGCGAGGAGGCCGCACCCGAAGCGCGTGCGGTGGCCGAGGCGCTGGCCGCGGCCGAGGCGCCGGTGGTGATCGCAGGCGCGGGTCTCGGCCTCGCCGGTCCCGCCGAGGCGGCCGCCGCCATCGCCGCAGCGCTGGGTGCGCGCGCGCGGATCGCGCTTTTCCCGCCCGAGGCGGGCAGTCTCGGTCTGGCCCTGCTGGGCGGCACCGGGCTCGAACGGGCGGTGGCCGAGCTCGAGGCCGAGCCGCGCCCCGTGATCCTGCTCGATGCCTCCCTGCCCGACCGTGCCCCGGCCGAAGTCGTCGAGCGGCTGATGGCCGCCGCGACCGAGGTGATGCTGCTCGACTGGCTCGACGGGCCGCTCGCGCCGCAGGCGGATCTCCTGCTGCCGGTCACGGCGCCGGCCGAGACCTCCGGCACCTACATCAACCACGAGGGCCGTGCGCAGCGGTTCTTCACCGGCCGCCCGTCCGAGCTGGTTCCGGCCTGGCGGCTGCTCGCGCCGCTCTGTGGGGCGACCGAGACGACGCTCGACGAGATCCTCGCCGCGCTGGCGCACGATTGCCCGGATCTGGCGGCGGTCTGCGACGCGGCCCCCGGGGCCGGGGCCGCGCCGGTCGCGCGGCTTCCTGCCCGCGCCTCGGGGCGCACCGCCTTCGATCTGGCGGGCCGCCTGCCCGAGGGCCAGCCGCGCGCGGATGCGGAGTCCGCGCTGGTCTGGTCGATGGAAGGCGCGCAGGGGCTGGAGGCGCCGCCCGCACTCCGGACCCGAACCGATCGACCGGGGCTGCATTCGGCGAGCAGCGCATGGCTCGGCACCGAGGGCGTGGGCGGGCCGGTCCGCGGCGGCGATCCCGGGGTGCATCTGTTCGCAGAGCGCGGCTCAGGGGCGATCCATGCCGGACGGGGCACGCCGCTCGAGGACCTGCCGGGCGAGGGATTCCGCCTCCTGCCGCTCCACGACCCCTTCTCCGCCAGTTCCGCCGACCGGGCGAGCCCGCCGCTTGCCGAGCGCGCGTCCGCGCCGAGGCTCCTCCTCCATCCAGAGGATGCGGCTGCCCTCGGCGCGGCAGAGGGCGCGCGGCTTCTCATCGACGGGATCGCGGCCCCCGCGCCGCTTTCGCTCGATCCGTCGGTGCCGCGCGGGCATCTGGCGCTCTCGGGCGCGCGGTCCCATGCGCGCTTCGTCACGCTGGAGGTGGCGCGATGAGCGCAGCACTCTTCCTGCGAGCGCCCTTGCCGGCACGGGCCCACCCCGCCCGGACATCGAGCCCCGGACTCGGTGGGCGTTCCGCGCCCGCCCCCCTCGCGACAAGCGCTGGCGTCCAATGCTTTCCCGCGCGAGGCCGGGCCGTCCCGACGGATGCCGCCCTCCCGAGCCGGCCCGGCAGTGCGGAGGGCCGGGCATGAGCGTCCTTCTGATCGCCCTCTTTTCGCTGATCCTGCTGCTGGCGCTTCTCGGAGCGGCGGGCGTCTTCACCTGGGGCGAGCGGCGGCTTCTGGGCTTCCTGCAGGAGCGGCTCGGGCCGAACCGCGTGGGGCCCTTCGGCTTCCTGCAATGGGTGGCCGACACGCTGAAGCTCCTCACCAAGGAGGATGCGCCACCGGCCGGGGCCGATCTCGCGGCCTACCGGCTCGCGCCCGCGCTTGCGGCCTTCCCGATGCTCGCGGGCTTCGGCGTGGTGGCCTTCGCCCCGCGCCTCGTGATCTCGGACCTCGACGTGGGCGTGCTCTTCGTCATGGGGATGCTCGCGCTGACCGTCTGGGCGCTGGTGCTGGGCGCCTGGGGCTCGCGCAACCGCTACGCCATGCTGGGCGGCCTGCGGGCGGCCGCGCAGATGCTGGCCTACGAGAGCTTCCTCGGCCTCTCGCTCATGGGCTGCGTGCTGCTCGCGGGCAGCTTCCGCATGGGCGACATCGTGGCGGCGCAGGAGGGCGGGCTCTGGTTCATCCTGCTTCAGCCGCTGGGGGCCGCGCTCTTCTTCCTCGCGGGCCTCGCCGCCGCCCACCGCCTGCCCTTCGACCTGCAGGAGTCCGAGCAGGACCTCGTGGCGGGCTTCATGACGGAATATTCGGGGATGAGTTTCGCGCTCTTCTTCCTCGGCGAATATCTGGCGATCCTCCTCGTGGCCGCGCTCTTCACCACGCTCTTCCTCGGCGGCTGGGCCGGGCCGATCCTGCCGGGGCCTGTCTGGTTCGGGCTGAAGGTGGCCGCGATTTCGGTCGTCTTCGTCTGGCTGCGCGCGGCCCTGCCGCGCCCGCGCTACGACCAGCTCATCTCCTTCGCCTGGAAGGTGGCGCTGCCGCTGGCGCTCCTGAACCTCTTGGTCACCGCCTGGATCGCGGTGGGGAGAGCGGCATGAAGGGCATTCTCGACAGCATCCTGCGCGTGGGGCGGATGATCTTCGCGCCCACGAAGACCGTGCAATATCCCGAGGAGAAGCTGCCGCTCGCACCCCGCACCCGCGGCCGGATCGTGCTGACGCGCGACCCAGACGGGCAGGAGCGCTGCGTGGCCTGCAACCTCTGCGCCGCCGCCTGCCCGGTCGACTGCATCGACGTGGTCAAGGCCGAGACGCCGGACGGGCGCTGGTATCCCGAGAGTTTCCGCATCAATTTCGCGCGCTGCATCTTCTGCGGCTATTGCGAGGAGGCCTGCCCCACCTCGGCGATCCAGCTCACGCCGGACGTCGAGCTCGCCGACTACCGCCGCGGCTTCCTGCAATACGAGAAGGAGGATCTACTCATTTCCGGTGAAGGCAAGCATCCCGGCTACCGCTACTGGGACGTGGCGGGCAAGACCATCGCGGGCAAGGCGCAGGATCCCGTCGATCCGAAGGACCTCTGCCCATGAGCGACCTTGTGGCCGTCTGGTGCGCCTCGGTGGCGCTGGCTTCGGCAATCCTCGCGGTGACGCGGCCGGCGATCGTCCATGCGCTGATCTGGCTCGTGGCGGCGCTCCTGTCGCTGGCGGGCAGCTTCTTCGCGCTGGGGGCGAGCTTTGCCGGCGCCGTCCAGATCCTGATCTATGCGGGCGCCATCGTCGCGGTCTTCGTCTTCGTCGTGATGACGGCGGATGCCTCGCCCGAGGCGCTCGCGCGCGAACGGGCGCGGCTCTCCGCGGGCTGGAAACGCCCGGCCGCCGCGGTGGCGCTGGTGGCGGTTCCGCTGGTACTGGGGCTTCTGACCCGCGCGTCGGCCCCGGAGGCCGCACCGGCCACGGGCGCGGGGCTCGGCGCGATCCTCTTCGGCCCCTGGGCGCTGGCCGTCGAGGTGGCCTCGGGGCTCCTGCTGGCCGCGCTCATGGGCGCGCGCCACCTCGGGCGGCGGAGGGAGGAGCCATGAGCGGCACGACACTCGTCCTCCTCCTCGCGCTTGCGGGCGGGATCTTCGCCACCGGCTTCTTCGGCCTGCTGGCCCGGCGGGCGATCCTGTTCCAGCTCATCTCGCTCGAGATGATGCTGGCGGGCCCTGCCCTCGCCTTTCTCGCCGGCGGCGCCTTCCATGGCAGCCAGCAGGGACAGGCGATGTTCATCCTCATCATCATCCTCGCCGCCGCCGAGGTGGCGCTGGGGCTTGCGCTCTATCTCGCGCTGCGCCGGGGCGCGGATGTCGAGGACAGCGACACGATCGCGGGGCTGAAGCACTGACATGCTGAGCCCCTACCTCCTCCTCCTCCTCGTGCCCGCGCCGCCGCTCGCGGTGTTCCTGATCCTCGGGCTCGATCCGTTCTTCCTGCGCCGCAAGGCGGTGCAGGGGCTGGCGCTTCTGGGCGGCATCGCGCCCTTCTTCGCCATGCTGCCGCTGCTGGGCCTCTGTCTCGGGACGGAGTGCAGGGGCGTCATGCCGATCTTCACGCTGGTCTTCGGCCAGTCCGAGGTGGCGCTGGCGCTGCTGCTCGATCCGATGAGCACGCTCGTGGGTCTCACGGTCGCGGCGGTGGGCGCCATGGTGATGACCTATGCCATCGACTACATGTCGGATGCGCGCATCGCAGACCTGCGCCGCTTCTTCGCGCTGATGAACCTGTTCCTCGCCGCCATGCTGACCATGGTGCTGGCGGGCGACACGATCACCTTCTTCTTCGGCTGGGAGCTGATGGGGCTCTGCTCCTTCTTCCTCATCGCCTACAACACGGGCCTGCCGCAGGCGGTGGCCGCGGGGCGCAAGGCCTTCATCATCACCCGCTTCGCCGACGCCTTCCTGCTCGCGGGGCTGCTGCTCCTGTTCCTCGAGGCCAATTCCGTGCGCCTCGACGTGCTGATCCCCGCGGGCACGATCATGACCGAGGACCGGCATGTGGTGATCGCGCTCCTGCTGCTCGCAGGCGCCCTCGGCAAGTCGGCGCAGGTGCCGTTCCACACCTGGCTCCCTTCGGCCATGGCGGGGCCGACGCCCGTCTCGGCGCTGCTCCACTCGGCCACGATGGTGGCGGCGGGCGCCTTCATGCTGGCGCGCTTCTCGCCCATCGTCATGTCCGAGCCCGCGGTGCAGACCATCGCCGCCATCTTCGGCGTGGGCACTGCGGCCTTCGGCGCGCTCTCGGCGATCTTCCAGGCCGATGTGAAGCGGTTGTTGGCCTATTCCTCGATCAGCCAGATCGGCTTCATGGTGCTGGCGGTGGGCCTCGGCGCCCCGCAGGTGGCCATCGCCCATTTCGTCGTCCATGCGATGTTCAAGTCGCTCCTGTTCCTTGCCGCGGGCGACATCACCCATGGCTCGGATCTGGGCACCAGCATGATGGCGATGCGCGGCGCGCTGCGCAGGCGGCCCATCGCCTTCGTGACCTACGTGGCGGGCGCCTCGTCGCTCGCAGGCCTGCCCTTCGTGACCGCAGGCTGGTGGTCGAAGGAGGCGATCCTCGCCACCGCCTGGAGCGGCGGCGCCTTCGGCATCCTCGTCTGGGGCGTGGCGCTTCTCACCGCAACCTGCACCGCCATCTATGCCTTCCGCCCGGTGTTCGAGGCGCTCCAGCCCGAGCCCGAACATCTGAGCCGGGCCCGCCGCGGCCATGCCGTGGCCCTTGACCTGCATTACCGCAAGCGCTGGGGCAGTGCCTTCATCGGCCTGCCGCTCGTGGTGCTGGCCTCGGGCTCGCTTCTGGGCGGCGTGCTGGTCGGGCCGATCATCCGCTTCCTCGGCGCCGAGCCGCCGCATCCCTCGCACCTGCCCGAGCTGGTGGCGGCCTTCGCGCCCTTCGTGGGCATCGCGACAGCGGCGGCGCTGACCTTCGTGCCCTCGCTTGCCGCGGCGGTCGCAGGCGCGCGCGACATGCGGCGGCCCACGCGGCTCGACCGCAAGTTCCAGCGCTGGGTGATCGAACCCTATGTCCGGCTCGTCCGCTTCCTTGCGGGAAACCGGATGGGCGCGCGGGCCGAGGCCGAGCTCGAGCTGCGCCATGTGCAGATCGTGCGCTGGCTGAGCCGCGGCGCGCGGATGGACGGGATCTATCAGGCGCTCTTCGTGCGCCCCTTCGTGAATACCGTCCGCTGGCTGACCGGCCACCGCGGCGGCACCGTCGATCCGGTGGGCACGCTGCCCGTCACCCTCGCCCAGAGGGGAATGCAGGCGCTGGTCACCCGGCTCGCGCATGACCGGTTCGACCGGTTCTGGATGCGCTCGGCCAACCGTCTGGTGCGGCTCTGGGTGCTGGCCTCGGCCCTTCAGACGGGGCGGAGCCGGGACTATGCGCTCGGTGCGGCTCTGGGAACGGCCGCTCTTCTCGTGATTGCATGGGGTACGACATGGAACTGACCGCGCTCATCCTGCTGCCGTTCTTCGGCGGGGTCGCCGCGCTCTTCGCCGGGCGCTGGGGACGGGACGCCGAGCGCTGGGTGGCGATCCTGGCCTTGAGCCTCGCGCTCCTCATCCTGATCTCGAGCTTCTTCTCGCCCGGCGACGGGCGCTGGATCGCGCTCGAGCGCTACGACTGGGCGCCCTCGCTGGGGGTGCAGGTGATCCTCGCCATGGACGGGCTCTCGGGGGCGCTTCTTCTGGTGTCGCTGGCGCTGGGGATCGTCTCGGTCGTCGTCTCCTGGAAGATCACCGAATATCCGGGCCTGCTGAACGCGGCGCTGCTCTGGACGGTGGCGGCCTCGAACGGGGTGTTCCTCTCGTTCGACCTCCTCGTCTTCGCCTTCTTCTGGGAGCTGATGCTGGTTCCGGCCTTCCTGCTGATCTCGGTCTGGGGACATGGCGACCGCGAGGCGGCGGCGCTGAAGTTCCTCGTCTTCAACGCGGTGGCGGGGCTGGGGCTCCTGGCCGCGGTCTTCTATCTCGGGGCCACGGGCGACAGGGTCACGTTCGACGCCTTCGAGGTGGCCGAGCGCCAGATCCCGCACGGGGTGCAGGTCCTGCTGCTCCTGGGCTTCGCCGGCGCCTTCCTCGTGAAGCTGCCCGTGCCGCCGCTTCATGCCTGGCTACCCGACGCGCATACCCAGGCGCCCACCGCGGGCTCGATCCTGCTCGCAGGTCTTCTCCTGAAGACCGGGGCCTACGGGCTCTTCCGCTTCCCGCCGATGCTCTTCCCCGAAGGCTTCGCCACGCTCGCGCCCTTCGGGCTGGCGCTCGGCGCCTTCGGCTCGATCTACGGCGCGCTGCTGGCCTGCGGGCAGACCGACGCCAAGCGGCTGGTGGCCTATACCTCCGTTGCGCACATGAGCATCGTGCTCATGGGGATCTGCGGCGGGGTCTATTTCTCGCTCATGGGGGCGGGCGTCGAGATGGTGGCGCATGCCTTCTCGGCCTCGGCGCTGTTCCTGCTGATCGGCGCGCTCTATGACCGGACCGGCACGCGCGACCTGCGCGAGCTGGGCGGGCTCCAGCAGAACGCGCCCCGCTTTGCCGCCGCCTTCGCGGTCTTCTTCTCGGCGGCGCTCGCCATGCCCGGCACCGCGAACTTCCTCGGCGAGGCGCTGGTCATCACCGGCATGTTCCAGGTGAACTGGATCTTCGCCTCGATCACGCTCATCTCGCTGGTGGTGTCGGTCGTCTATGCCACGCGGCTGTTCAAGCGGGTGGTGTTCGGCACGTCGCGCCGGACCGCCGCGCTCGAGGATCTGACCTTGCGCGAGATGGGGCCGATCGTGCTCCTCGCCGTGGCCACGCTGCTCTTCGGGATGCTGCCGCAGATGCTGATGGGCGCGCTCGAAGGCGCGGTCGAGGCGGCCCTTACGTCGGTGACGGTTCCCTGATGCCGAGCTTTCCTGCCCTTGTGCCCGTGATCCTGCTCGGTGTCGGCGCGGTGGCGGCGATGCTGGCCGCCCCCCGCCTGCCCGGCCTCTCGCGCTGGATCGCGGGAACAGCGCTCCTCTGCGCGAGCGTCGCACTTGCGCTGCGGCTCGGCGCACCTGCCAGCCTCTCGGAGCTGCTGGCCGACGACCGGCTGGCGCGCCTCGCGGGGCTCGGCATCTGCCTCGCGGGTCTGGGCAGCCTTGCCTTCCTGCGGCCCACGGGTCCCTCGAAGGAGGGACCCGCGCTTCTCCTTCTCGCCACGCTCGGGGGCACGGTGCTCGCGGGCGCCATCCATGCGGCGACCCTTTTCCTCGGGCTCGAGCTCATCACGCTGGCCCTCGTCGCGCTCTTCGTCCTGCCGCTCGACCGGCCCGCGCTCGAGGCGGGCTACAAGTTCCTGATCCTCGGCGCGGCGGCGGCCGCAACGCTGCTGATGGGGCTCGCCCTCGCCCATGCCGCGACGGGGTCGCTCGCGCTCGCAGCCCTCGGCGGCGAGGGCGTGCTTCCGGCGCTGGCCGCAGCGCTCCTCCTCGCCGGGCTCGCCTTCAAGTTCGCCCTCGTGCCCTTCCACATGTGGACCCCGGATGCCTTCACCGGCGCGCCCGGCGCCGCGGCGGCCTTCGCGGGCGCCGCCTCGAAGATCGCCGTGGTGGTGGCGCTGATCCGGCTCGATGCGGTGGGCCTGCCCGAGGTCTGGGCGCTCGGCCTCGCGGCCTTCGGCGGCGCCTCGATGCTCCTCGGCAACATCGCGGCCCTCCGGCAGGACAGTCTGGCGCGGATGCTCGGCTATTCCTCGGTGGCCCATGCGGGTTACATCGCGGCGGCGCTGGGGGCGGGCGCGGCGTCGGCGCCGGCGGCCGCGGGCTTCTACATCCTCGCCTATGCGCCTGCGCTGCTGGCCGCGCTCTGTGTGGCGACGCTCCTCGGGCGCGAGACGCGGATCGGCGATCTGCGCGGCCTCGTCTGGTCCCGGCCGCTCGCCGGGGCCGCGCTGGCGGTGGCGCTCGTCTCGCTGGCGGGCCTGCCGGTGTCGGCGGGATTCTTCGGCAAATATGCGATCTTCTCGGCCCTCATCGAGGCGCGGGCCTGGCTCCTCCTCGCGCTCGCGCTCGTGGGCTCGGCCCTCGGGGCCTATTACTACCTGCGCTTCGTGGCGCTGATCTTCCGCCGTGTGGAGGCTCCTGCCCTTGCCCCGCTCCGCTGGTCCGACCGCACGCTTCTTGCGCTGGCCACCGGCATGACCCTCCTTCTCGGGGTCCGGCCCGACCTGCTCCTCGACCTCGTGCGGACAGCCCTCGGCTGAGACATCCGGAACAAGCCCGGCAGGAACCACGGGTGGACCGCGATCATTGGTGCGGCAAGCGTCAGGGAGCCCGCACCATGAGCCCACACCGGCCGATCCTCCGGTCCGAAGAAACCTGTTGGCGCCTCGCGCGCGCCGACCGTCTGGCCGTCATCATCGATGCCGCCGACTATTTCGCCCGCGTGAAGCAGGCCATTCTCGAGGCGCGCCATTCGGTGCTGCTCGTGGCCTGGGATTTCGACGCGCGGATCCGCCTCGACCCGCGCGGCCCCCGCGGCAAGAGCCCGGACCGGCTGGGCCGCTTCCTCAACTGGGTGGTGCGCCACCGACCCGAACTCGAGATCCGGGTGCTGAAATGGGACCTCGGCACCGTGAAGGCGCTGGGACGCGGCTCGACCCCGCTCTTCGTGCTGGACTGGCTGACGGACAGGCGGATGAAGTTGCGGCTCGACAGTGCCCACCCTCTGTCCTCGGTGCATCACCAGAAGATCGTGGTGATCGACGATGTGCTGGCCTTCTGCGGCGGCATCGACATGACCGCCGACCGCTGGGACACGCGCGACCATCTCGACGACGACCCGCACCGGCGCCGGCCCACCACGCGGCGGGCCTACGGGCCGTGGCACGATGTGACGACCGCGGTGAACGGACCTGCGGCCGCGGCCCTTGGCCAGATCACGCGCGACCGCTGGGAGCAGGCCACCGGCGAGCGGCTGGAGCCGCCGCCGGCCTGCGAGACGCGCTGGCTTGAGGGGCTCGAGCCGCTCTTCGAGGGGGTGGACATCGGCATCTCGCGCACCCTGCCCGAATATGGCGAGCGGCAGGGCGTGCATGAGATCGAGAAGCTCTATCTCGAGATCATCGCCCGGGCCGAGCGGTCCATCTATATCGAAAGCCAGTATTTCGCCTCGCGCCGGATCGGGGATGCCATCGCCGCGCGGCTGCGCGAGCCCGAGGGCCCCGAGATCGTGGTGGTCAATCCCCTGACCGCGAGCGGCTGGCTGGAGGAGACGGTGATGGGCGCCGCCCGCGCCAAGCTTCTCAAGGAGATCGCCGAGGCCGACCGCTACGACCGGTTCCGCATCTACCACCCCGTGACGCTGAAGGGGCAGCCGATCTATGTCCATGCCAAGGTGCTGGTCATGGACGAGCATCTGCTGAAGGTCGGCTCCTCGAACCTCAACAACCGCTCGATGGGGTTCGACACGGAATGCGACCTCTCGGTCGAGGCGGGCCCCGCCGACAGCGGCCTGCAGGAGCGGATCACGCTCTTGCGCGACGACCTGATCTCTGAGCATCTGGGCGTGCCGCTTGCCACTTTTCAGGACGTGCTGAGGGCCAAGGGCTCGCTGATTGCGGCCATCGAATCCCTGCGCGGCCCGGGGCGGTCGCTGCGGCCGCTCGAGCCGCCGGAGCTGGGCCCCATCGGTGAGAATGTGATTGCCGAGAACGACCTGCTCGATCCCGAGCGCGTGTCGCGCTTCTGGCGCAGGCGGAGCGGCTGGGCCGGGCTCGGGCGCGCGTCATGACCCCCGCCGAGCGGCAACGCGAGCTCCAGCGGCTCGACGATCTGGCGCGGCTCCTCGATGCGCGCTTCCGTCTCTTCGGCATCCGCTTCGGCTGGGACGGGATTGCGAGCATCGTGCCGGGCCTCGGCGATGCGGTGACGGCGCTGCCCGGGGCCTGGCTGATCTGGCGGGCCAGCAGGCTGGGCGTTCCGAGGTCCGTCATCCTGCGGATGGCGGCCAATTGCGGCATCGACCTCGTGGGGGGCAGCGTGCCGCTCCTCGGCACGCTGTTCGATGTGGCCTTCAAGTCGAACCTGCGCAACATGGCCCTGCTCCGCCGGCATCTGGAGGAGACGCGCTAGAGGCTGCCCGCCACGGGTTCGTCAGGGCGCGTCCGGCGGAAGCGAGGCGTAATAGGCCGCGAGAGCCACGATCTCCGCATCGCTCAGGAGCTTTGCCGCCTCCGTCATCAGCGGGGCCCGCGGCCCGCCGCCGCGCACGCCGTCGCGCCAGAGCCGCAGCTGCACTTCGAGATAGGCGCGATATTGCCCGGCAAGCGCCGGCGTGTCGGAACGCCTGCGCTCGGCATCGGGGCCGTGGCAGGACTGGCAGGCCGGCACGTCCCGGAGCCCGGCCGCGGCCGTCGCCAGAGCGCGTCCCCGCACCACCGGATCCGCCGCGACGGCGGCCGCGGCCTCGGCCTCGCCCCGCGGCGCCTCTCCCGCAGCGGCGGCAGCCGAGCCTGCGACCGGCTCGCTGAGCGTCGCCACGGCGGCGGCAGGTTCCGGCCCGCCGTGGAAGGACCCGGAGAGGGTGGTGAGCGGGACGTCCCATGCGGGTGTGTCCGCCGGGGCCTCCGGTCCCGCGGCGGGGCGCGTGGCCCCCTCCTCGCCGCCGGGACGCACCCGGCCGAAGCGCTGCGCCAGTGCCCGCAACCTTTCGCCCGGCACGGCCGAGGCGGCATGGGTCATGTAGCCGCTCTGCCGCCGCCCGTCGCGATAGGACAGCAGCGCCATCTCCAGATAGTCCGGGGTCTGGATGTCGAGCCGCGGAATGCGCGCATTGCCCGACACGCCGTCGGTGCCGTGGCATCCGGCGCAATAGCCGAAGCCCGGCGGCCCGTCGGTGGAGGCAGGCCCCACCAGCGCCGCATATTGCTCATGGGTCATGCTGCCCACGCGGGTGAGGAAGGCCACCACCGGCCAGACCTCGTCGTTGCGCACCGAGGGCCAGCCCGGCATCCCGGACATCTTCACGCCCTCGCGCACGATCCAGCCGAGTTCGGCCGGCGTCCATGAACCGACCGCCTCGGCGATGGGCGGAGGCGCGGGCACCATCGCGCGGATCGTGGCCGTCCGCATCGTGCCCGGCGCGCCGTGGCAGGTCTCGCAGGCCGAGGCATAGTGCCGGGCGCCGAGGCGCACCATGGGCTCCGTCAGATCGGGCACCTCCCCGGGCGACGGGGCGCGCAGCTCGACGGAGTTGCGGAAGGTGGTGTGGAGCACCCAGCTCACGCCCGGCCAGTGACCGCTCCGCGCCGAGGTGTTGTAAAGGCCGAGGAAGACCACGGCCGACCCGGCCAGCGCCCCCGCCACAGCCAGACCTCCCAGAAGCAGGACAGGTCTCATGCGGATCCCTCCGGGGTGCGCGATTTCATCGACAGGTCCCCGCAAATAGCGCGGGCAGCGCGGTGTAGACGGTGCCCACGAAGGAGACGATGGCGAGCAGGAAGGCCGCGTGGCCCAGAAACTCGTGCCGGTCCTCGTTGTTGCCGCCCGCGTGGGAGTAATCGTGATCGTCGAGGAAATCCCATTGCCGCCAGGCGCTGCGGGCCACGAGCAGGATGCCCGCGAGGGCGAGCAGCGTCAGCGCGGCCATGCCCCAGCGCAAGAGATCGACTTCCGCTTCCGCGCGCGGGACCTTGGCGCAGAAGACGGCGGCCGCTCCGTAGCAGAGCACGAAATGCACGGCCCAGATCGTGGGGGCAAAGGTGATCTTCCAGAGGCTCGACCGTTCTTCGGAGAATTCCTGCTCCTGCGAGATCATCCGCTCGTCGCTCATGCCGCCCCCCTCAGCCCAGCACCCGCGGCGCACCCGCGATCATCGCCACGGTCACCAGCACCGTCAGCCCCAGGAAGTGCCAGAACAGGGCCGAGTTCCACAGAGGCGCGTCGTAGCGCGGCGTGATCCGCCCGAAGATCAGGCCCGCAAGCCCGTAAAGCTGGAAGATCAGTCCCGCGATCAGGTGGGCGACGGTCCAGACCACGAGCACCCACATGCTGGCCGGATAGACATGCTCGGTGGGCTCGAGGCCCGCCACATAGGGCGAGGCGATCAGCGCGGCGCCGGTCGCGAGCGTGAGGAGCGGCGCGCCGGAAAGACACAGCCGGGCCAGGCCCGTGCGGTGTCGGCGGTTCGCCTCGCGCGCGGCGAGCGTCAGCGCCCAGGAGGAAGCGCCCAGCGCCAGCGCCGCAAGCGCCAGCGATCCGTCCGCGTGCGCAGCACCCGCGGGAGGATAGTCGGTGCCTGCCGTCCAGTAGAAGAAGACCCCGAACACGAGGCTCGCGAAGGCCGTGCTGTCTCCCAGCATCGTGATCCAGACCGCCCACCAGCCGACCGCCCCGGAGCCCGAGACATAGATCGGCAGGCGAAGCCCGAGGCCCACGTCGCCCATCTCCTTCTCGGGGATCTCGGCCGTTCCGGTCCAGAGCCACCAGACCACCATGGCCACGGCCAGGACCGCGCTGACAATGGCGGGCCCGTACCAGGCGAAGGTCGGGAAGATGAAGGCGCCCCCCGTGAAGATCGCGGCCCAGATCGTCTTCCAGGTCGGCCCCCCGATCCGCAGGAGCTGGAGCGGGCGGCCGTCGATCACCGAGGTCACCAGCGTCTCGCGCCGCCCCGCCTCGGCATCGGGCAGGTAGAAGCGGCCGGCATCCATCCGGTCCACGACCTCCCGCTGCTGCCAGATCGGGTAGCGCGTGTCGATGTAGGGGATCGAGCGGACGCCCCACGATTCGTCCTCGAGATCGTGAGTCCATTCGAGCGTGCCGGCTCCCCACGGGTTGCGCTCGGAGAGCTTCGCCCGCTTCGGGCGCAGGAGATCCCAGACGAAGACCGCGAAGCCGGCCGCCATGACGAAGGCGCCGACGGTCGAGACGAGGTTCAGCCAGTCCCAGCCGACATGGCCGGGATAGGTGAAGACGCGCCGGGGCATCCCCTTCAGCCCGGTCAGGTGCATGGGCAGGAAGGTCACGTTGAAGCCGGTGAAGAGCAGCCAGAAGGACCAGCGGCCCAGCCGCTCCGACAGGCTCTTCTTGGCGATGACGGGGTAGAAGTAATAGACGCCCGCGATGACCGGAAAGACCATGCCGCCGAAGAGCGTGTAATGCAGGTGGGCCACGATGAAATAGGTGTCGTGGACCTGCCAGTCGAAGGGCGCGATGGCCACCATGACGCCGGTGAGACCGCCCGCGGTGAAGACGGCGAGACCGCCCGCGATCCAGAGCATCGGCAGGATCATCTTGACGCGGCCCACCATGAGGGTGGCCACGAAGGCGAACAGCTGGATGCCCGTGGGGATGACGACCGCCTCGGAGGCCGCCGAGAAGAAGCCGAGCGACAGGGCGGGCAGCCCGGTGGTGAACATGTGGTGCACCCAGAGGCCGAAGCTGAGGAAGCCCGTCCCCACCGCCGAGAGCACGATCCAGGAATAGCCCACGATCGGGGTGCGCGCCGCCGTGGGCACGATCATCGCGGCAAGGGCGATCGAGGGCAGGAAGATGATGTAGACCTCGGGATGACCGAAGATCCAGAACAGGTGCTGCCAGAGCAGCGGATCCCCGCCCCGTTCGGGATCGAAGAAGGGCCAGTCGAACCCGCGCTCCATCTCGAACAGGAGATCGCCCGCGATCAGCGGCGGGAAGGCGAAGAGGATCATGCCCCCCACGACCAGCACATACCAGGCGTAGAGCGGCATCAGATTGACGCGCATCCCCGGCGGGCGGCACTTCAGCACCCCCACGATCAGCTCGACCGCGGCGGCGATCGAGGCCACCTCGATGAAGGACAGGCCCAGAAGCCAGATGTCCGAGCCCAGCCCCTCGTCCTGCGTGGCGAGCGGCGGATACATGAACCAGCCCGAGCGGGGCGCCGCATCGAACAGGATCGAGCCCAGCACGAAGACGCCCCCGATCAGGAAGCACCAGTAGCCATAGGCCGACAGGCGCGGGAACGGCAGGTCCCGCGCACCAAGGAGAGAGGGCAGCAGGATGATCGAGATCGCCTCGAACATCGGAACGGCGAAGAGGAACATCATCGCCGAGCCGTGCATGGTGAAGAACTGGTTGAAGCGGTCGGCCGAGAGGAAGTCGTTGTCGGGCACGGCGAGCTGCACCCGCATCAGCAGCGCCAGCACGCCCGCGCAGAGCATGAAGGCGAGCGCTGTCAGCGCATACCAGACGCCCACCTCGGTGTTGTTCACCGCCGACCAGTAGCGCCAGCCCTTGGGCGTGGCCCAGACCCGGCGCAGCCGGTCGGCCTGCGCCTCGGCCACCTCGGGCGGCACCGGCTCGGCGAGCATGGCCTCCGTCGGCGGAAAGGGACCTTCGGGAGCCGGCGCGTCGGTATCGCGGACTGTTGTCATTCGAGCGCCTCCAGCCAGGCCGCCAGGGCCTCGAGTTCCGCCTTCGACAGATGGCCATAGGCGGGCATCCGCACGCCCGGCTTGATGGCCTCCGCATTGGCGATCCAGGAGACCATCGCCGCCCGCTCCATCGGCAGGATCCCGGCGGCGAGCGTCGTGCGGCTTCCGAGGTGGGTGAGATCGGGGCCGACGACGCCCGCGGCCGGCGTGCCGCGGACCGCATGGCAGGCGCCGCAGCCTTCCCGGAAGAAGATCGCTTGTCCCTCGCCCTCGGGGGCCCGTGCAGGGGCGGCCTCGGCCTCGAGCCAGCGGGCGAATTCGGCCTCCTCCAGCACGACGGCATTCATCGCCATCAGCGCGTGAGAGGCGCCGCAGAATTCGGCGCACTGGCCGCGGTAGATGCCGGGCGTCACCGGCTCGAGCGACATCCGGGTGGTCCGCCCGGGGATCATGTCGGTCTTGCCGCCGAGCCCCGGCACCCAGAAGGAATGGATCACCCGTCCGGCCAGCAGCTCGATCTCGGTGCGGCGGCCGGCGGGCAGGCGCAGTTCGTTGGCCGAGACCACGGGCTCTTCGGAGCCCGGGGGGTAGTAGTCCACCCGCCACCAGAATTCCTCGCCAGTGATGCGCACCCGCAGCCCGTAGCCGGGCGCGCGCTGGTCCGGCATGATCGACAGGCCCCACGACAGAAGGGACGTGAGCACCACGAGCGGCAGCACGATGCCGCCGCCGATGATGACCGCCTCGGCCAGCTTGCGCGACATGCGGCCGGGCCTGCGGCGGGTGACGTAGAGAAAAAGGCCGTTCAGAGACAGCCAGAGCAGGACGGCCCCCACCAGCATCACGGTGAAGAGGCGATTGATCTGCAGGGCATCCGCGCCGCCGGCCGAAAAGACCGACTGGGGCCCGCCGCATCCGGCCGATATCGTCAGGATGAGAAGGCCGAGGCCTGCCCGGTATCGCGCTCGCATTCCGCCCCTCGGTTTCCCCGGTGCCGCGCCTCATGCGGGATCGCACGGCTCCATCACGGGAACGTGTGGTGCCGTGACTTCGTTCCGAGGTCTCGCAGGGACTTTTTCAGAGGTCCGGGTTCACGGCCGCACGTCCAGGCCCTGAAAGCACGGGCGGACGATGCACCCTTCCCCGCCAACTCGGAAGATCCGCCTCCGGCTCTGGACCGGACGCGTCCCGCGATGGACGGCCACGTCGGCTTCGCCCGTCCCGCGCCTCTCGAGGTGGGACCACAGAGCTTTGGAGGGAGGACCGCCGACGCAGACCCGGCTGGCGCGCCGTCAGCGAGGGACGGTCGGAAGCGGGCGGCCCTCGGCCCCCTCTGTTTCCGGCGAGGCCTCGATCATCCGACGGCGCCGCAGCCAGCGCGCAACCAGAAGGCAGCCGAGCGCCCAGGCGGAACCGGCGGCCCAGCCAGCCAGCACGTCGGTCGGCCAGTGGACGCCCAGATAGACGCGGCTCGTGCCGACGGCCACCGTGACCAGTACGGCGAGCGTCAGGATATAGACCTTGACCCACAGGCGCGGTTGCGTGCGGGCCACGAGCGCCGCCAGCGTCAGGTAGGTGACGGCCGCCATCATCGCATGGCCCGACGGAAAGCTCGCCGTGTAGGTGATCGTCTCGTGCGGGACGAGGTCCGGCCTCGGCCTGTCGAAGAAGCGCTTGGCGGTGAAGCTCAGCGCCTGACCGCTGCCGGTGGCGATCAGGACGAACCACATGGTCCGCCAGCGGCCGGTGAGCCCGAGAAAGACCGCCACGGCCAGAGTGATGAAGGCGAGGATCCCCACGCCGCCCAGAGCGGTCACGTCGCGGGCGAGCTCCTCGAACCATGCGGGCCCCAGCGGATCGGAGGGATCGGCGGGGTTGCGCATGAGCAGGAGCAGCCACTCGTCGAAAGCATGCGAGTCGCCCTCGACGATCTCATCGGCCAGCTGGGCGAAGGCCCAGCCGAGCGCCGAGATCGCGAGGAGGAACGCCACCGTCCAGCGCTCGCCCCATGTGCCGAGACGCAAGGCAAGTTTCGACAGGGAACGGAAGGAAGGTCGTGTCATGCCGCCTCAGGACTGCTGCGCATAGCGCTCGGGACAGCGCAGAAGCTGGATGATAGGGGCTGCGACAGGGAGAGCAAGGCCGCGGCAAATCCCATTCCCGCGAGCGTCAGGGGGCAAGGAAGAGCCCGGCCCTCCCGAAACGGCGAGTCTCAGGATGCGGGCCAGCGCCCCGCCCCATCGCTTGGCGGTGCCCGAGAATCGGCACGAGATCAGACCCGCAGCCCGAAGCGCCGCACCCGGCCGCCCGACGAATCAGTGACGCAGCGTCGCGCCCAGGTTGCGAAGCTCGGCGAGCTGCGCTTCGGAGCTTTTGGCGATCCCGTCGGTCAGATCGTGAAGCCGCTGCACATGCTCGAGCGCGAATTGCGCTTCGGCATCGTCGAGCTCGCGGTCGTTGCGGCAGAAGAAGCCGAGCGTCCGCGCCGACGCTTCGCCGACCGAGACCACCAGCCCGTACCGCAGGCCATATTCCGCAGCCTTTTCCATGACTCCCTGCTCGTCCATGTCGCGAAGCTCGCTCCAGCGGCAGATGCCCGGATGTTCGAGACCCCACCGCACTGTCGGATCGACGAAGATCATCGCCTTCTCCGCATAGAGGTTCACCCACTCCTGAGGGTAGGTCTGGTAGAGCAGAGTCGGATTGGCAAAGCGGATCCGGACCCCGATGGCGAAGTGCCAGTCGGAATGGGCGGCCACGGCGGAAAGTAGATCACGTACGCTCGGAACGTTCACCATGCTTTGTATCGGCCCGCAGGTTGTGTATCAGAAAGAGGCACGGCATCATGCCCCGCGACTGCTACTTTATGGTCTGTCGGATTACAATGGAACAGCACAAGCTTATGCATCTGTCAGACATGAAGGAAGCATTCCTGCAGATCGCACAAGCGGGATTCTATGTGGCCCTCCGGCTCGGATTCTACTCCCCCGAAGACGAGTTGAACACCTTCCCGGAGCAGTTCGTCGAACTTTACACGGCTCGTGGCCTCGCCCTTCAGGACCCGCTGATGCGCTGGACCTTCACCAACCATGGCGCGCTGCGCTGGAGCGCAGTCGACCAGCCCGACCCGCTGGGGGTGATCGCACGCTACCGGCAGTATGGGATGCGCTACGGGGCCACGATATGTCTTGCGGGCCGCGGACCCGTGCCGAAGAAGAGCTTCGGCATCTTCGCCCGCGCCGACCGGGAGTTCAGCGACGCCGAGATCGTCGACCTGCGCGAGCTGCTGACCACGCTCCATGTCAACGAGCCGCAGTCGCTCACCGAAAGCCAGGTCGAGGTGCTGCGGATGCTGTCGACAGGCATGCGGTACAAGCAGATGGCCTATGCGCTGGGGATCTCGGAGAGCGCCGTCAAGGCGCGCCTGAAGGGCGCGGCCCAGCGGATGAACGCCAAGACCGCGGCCCAGGCCGCGTCGGTGGCCGCGAGTCGCGGCATCCTATAGCGCGGCAGCAATCCGCAGGTGTAGTGACGCAACGTCAGGCACGGCTCCCAAAGGTGTTTGGAACGTGCTAAATAAGCAGGACGGCTGCGCGGTGGCCGGGGGGAGCCGGCATGGACATCATCGACCTCAGCACAGTTGCCACGGACGATGCGAGCTTCCTCGACTACATCGACCAGCTCTGCCAGAAGCTGGGCTTCGACTATGCCTCCTATGCGACAACGAGTCCGATGACGGGCGCGGTCCAGGGCTATGCCAACTATCCCGACAGCTGGAAGATGCACTACATGCGGCGCAACCTGCACCGCGTGGATCCCACCATCCACAAGTCGGCGCTGAGCATCGCCCCCGTGGACTGGAGCCGCTTCGAGCGCGACGAGCGTTTCCGGGCCGTGTTCTTTGCGGCCGAGGATTTCGGCATCACCCCTCAGGGGCTGACGGTGCCCGTCCGCGGCCCCTACGGCGACCGGGGCCTTCTGTCGGTGACGCGCAACTGCGCCCGCCCGGAATGGGAGAAGCACAAGCGCGCCGTGATCGGCGAGCTGCAGGTTGCGGCCGTCCACCTGCACGATGCGGTCATGCGGTCGGACGTGATCTCACGCGCCCTGCGCCAGCCGAGGCTCTCCACGCGCGAGATCGAGGTCCTGCAATGGGCGGCGGCGGGCAAGTCGCAGACGGACATCGGCGACATCCTCGGCATCTCGCACCGCACGGTCGAGGTGCACCTGCGCTCGGCGCGCGAGAAGCTCGGCACCCTCTCGACGGTGCAGGCCGTGGGCCGTGCGATCGGGCTGGGTCTGGTCTATCCGAGGTGAGAGTGCTCCGCCGGAAGGCGTATGAGGCACTTTGAGCCCTTTCCCTGCCCCAGAGGACCGAAATTCAACCGGAAATTGCCAAAGGAAGCCTTCCGGCTACGGGATTCCCCTCATAGCCGAAACGGGTCGGGATGCGCAACTATAGCCGTATGTTACGCAACCTTGGGGATTGAAGAATGATCTTCATTATCGACTCGCTCAACCTCCGCGAGCACGCAGACATCGTGAAGGACATGTTCCGGTTGCGCAAGCGCGTTTTTGCGGACCGTCTCGGCTGGGACGTTCAGATTTCGCAGGGCATGGAGCGCGATCGCTTCGACGACCTGGATCCGGCTCACGTCGTGAGCGTGGATGACGAGGGCCGCGTGGTCGGCTGCATGCGCCTGCTTCAGACGACGGGCCCGCACATGCTCTCCGACGTGTTCAGCTCGATCCTGGACGGAGAGCCTCCGCTGCGCAGCGCAACCTGCTGGGAAGCCACGCGCTTCTGTGTGGACACCGAGCGCCTGGTCTCGGGCCGCGCCCGCAATTCGATCGCCTATGTCACGAGCGAAGTGATGATCGGCGCCTTCGAATTCGCCATGTCGGCGGGTGTGACCGATGCGGTCGCCGTGATCGATCCGGTGATGGACCGCGTGCTGAAGCGGTCGGGCAATGCGCCGCACGGCTATGTCGGCACGCCGAAGCCGATGGGCAAGGTGACGGCTCTGGCCGCGCTGATGGACTGCTCGGAAGAGCGTGTGAAGCGCATCCGCGATTTCGCCGGCATCTACCACGACGTGACGCAACCGCAGACGGTCATCGCCTGAACGGCGGCAGACATCCGCCGCAACGCGGATCTTCCCGGTTGCGGACCAGGCAGGCACTTCGGACTGGCGGCCGCACATGGCCGCCCGCCGCCCCACGGAGGATCAGCATGGCGCAGCCTGAGCCAGACCGGCAGAAGGTGACCGAACTCGCCGCCCGGCGCCCCCCGCGGGACGACCGGGGCGAGCACGGCTGGCTTGTGCCTCATCTGATCTCGCTCGTGGGCTATGCCGAGCGCCACGGGCTGACGGAGATCGAGGCCGCACTCGCCGAGGCGGCCGAACGGATCGCGCCTGCGGTGCAATCGGAGGCTGGGGAGACGACCCCGGCCAGCGAGCGGCTGTTCTATCTCCGCCGCCCCTACCCCGAGAAGCGCGACTGAGCCCGATGGGCCCGGCGCCTGACCCTTCCTGCCGTCGCGGCAGCTGCGACTCAGAGGCCTGACCGCGGTTCTTCCGCTGCCTGTCTGCACCGCAGCATCAGCCGCCGGGCGCGCGTTTTGAGGCGGCGTCCGAACCTCCCGGGCGTCTGGCGCGAGAAGGTGCGCTCATTTGCACACATCTTCGGCGAATCCGCGCTCACGCCTCTGATGCGACGCTGCCTGCGCTTGCAAGTGCCTGCGGCACAACCATATTGCTGGACGATGCGAATCTTGGAATTGCGCTCTGCAAGCCATTGAAAAACGGACGTCGTCTCTCTGATATGCCCGCTCCTGCCGCCCCCTCCGCCCGCCTGAACAGGCGCTTGCTGCTCAGCGCGGCAAGTTCGTCGCTCGCCCTCGCTGCAAGCGGGCTCATGGGGCTGCCCCTCCGGGCTCAGGAGGCGCCTGCCGACGCGCCCCCGGCCTCCGTTCCGGTCGCTGCGCCGCAGCAGTTCAGCTATGACTGGCTGACGGAAGAGATGCGGGTCGCGGCCACGCAGCCGCATGTCGAACCCGAGAACCTGACGGGGTTCCTGGGCGAGCTGCAGTACGACGATTACCGCTCGATCAACTTCCGCACCGACCGCTCCCGCTGGGCGGATACGGACAGCATGTTCCGGATCCAGGCCTTCCACCTCGGCTGGCTTTTCGGCGCTCCGGTCCGCCTCTATGACGTGACCGACGGCTATGTGCACGAGGTTCGCTTCTCGACCGACGATTTCGAATACCGCAACGAACTGTCCACCCGCGTGGCGGCCCATGTGGACCTGCCCGGCGTGGCGGGCTTCCGGCTGAACTTCCCGCTGAACCGGCCGGACGTCTTCGACGAGCTCGTGGCCTTTCTCGGCGCGAGCTACTTCCGCGCGCTCGGCCGCGGCAACGGCTACGGCATCTCGGCCCGCGGGCTGGCCGTCAACACGGCCACCTCCGCGCCCGAGGAATTTCCCCGCTTCTCGCGCTTCTATCTCGAGCGTCCGCACGGCGGCGGCCTGTCGGCCGTCCTCTATGCCGCAATGGAGAGCCCGAGCGTCACCGGCGCCTACCGCTTCGTCATCACGCCCGGCATCGAGACGATGATCGAAGTGACGGCGCGTCTCTTCTTCCGCAGCGCTGTGACCCAGCTCGGCGTGGCACCGCTGACCTCGATGTTCCTCTTCAGCGAGAAGAACCGCGCCACCTACGACGATTTCCGCCCCAACGTGCACGACAGCGACGGCCTGGCCGTCCGGCGCCGCGACGGCGACATCCTCTGGCGGCCGCTGAACAACCCGCCGCGGCTGGCCAGCAGCTACTTCGGCGAGGAGAACCCGCAGGCCTTCGGCCTGCACCAGCGCAAGCGGTCCTTCGACGACTATCAGGATGCCGAAGCCCATTACGAGCTGCGGCCCTCGGTCGATGTCGAGCCCATCGGCGACTGGGGCAAGGGGATGGTGCGGCTCGTCGAGATCCCGACCCGCTACGAGACGAACGACAACATCGTGGCCTTCTGGGTGCCGGAAGGGCAGATCTCCGCCGGCGATGCGCGCGAATTCGCCTACCGCCTTCGGTGGGGGGCTCTGCCCATCGAAGAGCCGTCCGACATCGCCCACATCTGGGAGACGCGGGCCGGTCACGGCGGCGTTTCAGGGGTGGAGAATACGGGCGAGACCCGCAAGTTCGTCATTGATTTCAAAGGGGGTCTGCTGGGCGGACTTCCCGGGGACGCCGAGGTGGAAGCCATCACCTCCGTGCAGCACGGACAAATCGTCACGCAGACTCTTGAACGGCTGGACGGGATGGACATATGGCGTCTCGTTCTCGACGTGGCCGCAGCCGAGGGGGCCACGGTGGAACTGGCGGCGCACATCGCCGGTTATGGACGGAAACTCTCGGAAACATGGCTCTATCAGTGGATGAAAGCCTGATGTCGAATTCTGCCGACTCCTTGCAGACCGGCGCCCTCGAGGCGAGCTCGGTCGAAGATATCGCGGTTCTGGTGGACCGGATCGGCGCACCTCCGGCCGCGCCCTGCGCCATGCCCAAGCAGCAGCTTGAACCGGCCGCGACCGGCCTGTTCTCGATGCTGCGGCTGTTCGGGGTGGGTGCCCCGAGGCCGGAGCACTGAGCCATGCCCGCGGAGCGGCGCCGTCGCGCCGTCACGCTGGCCTCGCGTCTCGTTGCGGCGGCGATCAGCCTCACCGCAGCAGCCGGGGCCTTCTTTCTTTTTCTGCAGTTCGGCTCGACCGACGGGCTCGATTCGATGGACATCACGCGGAGCGTGCTGATCCTCGTCTCGACCTCGTGGCTCGGGTGGGGTGCCGCCCATGCGGTGCTCGGCCTCTTCTCGCGCCCGCAGCGGCCCGCGAACGTGTCGCCCGACGCGCCGATCTCGACGCGTACGGTCATTCTCGTCCCCGTCTATAACGAGGATCCGGTCGCGACCTTCTCGCGCATCGCGGCGATGGACGCCTCGCTCGCCGCCACGCCCTGGCGCGACCTCTTCCATTTCGCGATCCTCTCGGACACAAGGGACGAGGCCATCGCCGCGCGCGAGCGGTTCTGGTTCCTGCGCCTTCTCCGCGAGCGCGATGCCGAGGGCCGCATCTTCTACCGCCGCCGCGCGGTGAACCGCGGCCGCAAGGCGGGCAATATCGAGGATTTCATCCAGAAGTCCGGCTCCGCCTATCCGTTCGCCGTGATCCTCGATGCCGACAGCCTGATGGAAGGCGAAACGCTGGTCGACATGGTGCGCCGGATGGAGGCCGAGCCGCGTCTCGGGCTGCTCCAGACGCTGCCGGTGGTGACGAAGGCGCGCGCCCGCTTCGGGCGGTCAATGCAGTTCTCGGCCGCGCTCCATGCGCCGGTCTTCGCGCGCGGGCTGGCGATGATGCAGGGCCGCACCGGCCCGTTCTGGGGCCACAATGCCATCGTGCGGGTGCAGGCTTTCGCGGAAAGCTGCGGCCTGCCCGAGCTGTCGGGTCCGCCCCCCTTCGGCGGCCATGTCATGAGCCACGATTATGTCGAGGCGGCGCTCCTTGCACGCGCAGGCTGGATCGTCCGGTTCGACGACGACATCCGCGGCTCCTACGAGGAAGGCCCGGAAAATCTGGTGGACCATGCGAAGCGCGACCGGCGCTGGTGTCAGGGCAACCTCCAGCACGGGCGCATCCTGTTCGCGCCCGGCCTCTGCGGCTGGAACCGCTTCGTGTTCCTGCAGGGCATCATGGCCTATATCGCGCCACTCTTCTGGCTGGGCTTCATCATGGCCTCGATCGCGGCGCCCTTCTTCGCCCCGCCGCTCGATTATTTCCCGGTGCCCTACTGGCCCTTCCCGGTCTTCCCCTCGGACGAGACCTGGAAAGCCATCGGCCTCGCCGTGGGCATCTTCGGCCTCCTGCTGCTGCCCAAGCTCATGATCGCCATCGAAGCCATCGTGACCGGCCGGGCGGCGGGCTTCGGCGGCGCCGGGCGCGTCCTCATCTCGACGCTGGCCGAGCTTGTCTTCTCCAGCATCATCGCGCCGATCCTCATGGCCTTTCAGACCCGTTCGGTGCTGCAGGTGCTGCTCGGCCGCGATGGCGGCTGGCCCACCAACAATCGCGGCGACGGCAGCCTCTCCGTGGCGCAGGCCTGGTCGGCCAGCCACTGGATCGTGACCTGGGGCCTTATCGGCATCGGCGCCACCTATTACTTCGCTCCGGGCCTCGTGCCCTGGCTGCTTCCGGTGGCCCTTCCCATGATCTTCTCGCCGCTCGTGATCGCGGTCACCTCGAAGCGCAGCCGCTCGGCGCTCTTCACCATGCCGCTCGAAGTCGCGCCGACGCCGGTGCTTCTGGCGCATGACGCAATCCTCGCCGACTGGGAGCGCAGCCCCGCGCCCGAGGCTGTTCCGGCGCTGGCGGTGAGCCATGCCTGATCATCCCCCCAGGGTCGCGGGACGCGACAAGCGGCTCGACTTCTTCCGCGGTCTGGCTCTGGTGATGATCTTCATCAACCATGTGCCCGGAACGGTCTGGGAGAATTTCACCAGCCGCAATTTCGGCTTCTCGGACGCGGCCGAGGGCTTCGTGCTGATGTCGGGGATCGCGGCCGGCCTCGCCTATTCCAAGGGTTTCTGGACGCCGACCTGGGCCGCGGCCCGCAAGATCTGGCGCCGGGCCTGGACGCTCTATCTCGTCCACCTCCTCACGACGTTCTGGGCCATCGCCATTTCGGCGGCCTTCGCGCTCTGGTTCGCGGCCTCGGATCTGCTGCATCAGAATCAGGTCTGGATCCTGTTCCAGAAGCCTCTGGGCTTCCTGATCGGCGTGCCCGCGCTGACCCACCAGCTCGGCTACACGAACATCCTGCCGCTCTATGCGACGCTGCTTCTGGTCACACCTGCCCTCATTCTGGCGGCGCTGCGGTTTCCGCGGACGCTCCTCGTCGGATCGGTGTTGCTCTGGGCACTCACCGGCCAGTTCCGGCTGAACCTGCCGAACTTTCCCAATCCGGGCGGCTGGTTCTTCAACCCGCTCGCCTGGCAGATCATCTTCGTCATGGGGTTGCTGACCGGCGTGGCCCTGAAGCAGGGCAAGCGATTCGTGCCGATCCTGCCTTGGCTGCAGGCCCTGACGGCGGCCTATCTGCTGCTGGCCCTGATCTGGCTGAAGGTGCCTGTGGTCTACGACATGATGAACCATTTCATGCGTGTCCTGAACCGGGATCTGGGCCTGCCCTTCTACATCACCGCCTTCGACAAGACCTTTGCCACCGTTCCGCGGCTTCTTCATGTGCTGGCGCTGGCCTACCTGCTCAGCACACTCGGCTGGGTGCGCCATCTGGCGGCCTCTGGCTGGGCCGAGCCCTTCGCCCTGCTCGGGCGGCACTCGCTGCAGGTCTTCGCCACCGGCACCATCCTCTGTTTCGCGCTTCAGGGGGTGAAGGATCTGACCGGAGACCAGTTCCTGTTCGACACGCTGCTGCTGGCCATGGGGCTTTCGGTGCAGTTCGCCGTGGCCTGGCTCGCGGATCGCTGGAAGGGAGAGGCGTCGGCCCGCCCCGCCCCGAAAGCCGCGCCTGCGGGGGCTGCGACGGCGCCCCAGACCGCTGCGCGCGGGACCGCCTGAAAGCTGCAAATTGCCTCTTGCAGCCTCCCGGCGGCTCCGCTAATACCCGCCTCACGGAGCGCGGGCGTAGCTCAGGGGTAGAGCATTACCTTGCCAAGGTAAGGGTCGTGAGTTCGAATCTCATCGCCCGCTCCAGAAGACCGAAGGGCACCCTCACGGGTGCCCTTCGTCGTTTGCGGATCCGTTTCGGGTCGCGGCGCGTGATCCGATCTCGACGAGGGCTTCCCGCTTCGGCGCTCGGGCCTGCATGCGGATTTCCCGGTCAACCCACCCGGCACGGCACGCGGCTCCTCCCGGGGCAACACCGGCGCGCACAATAAGAACGCTCTCCCGATGCGGCATCGTCGGGCAGACCGACAGGACGAGGCGCGGCCGCTCCGGCGGAACGCGGGACCGGAGTGCCGCGCAGCCCTTGGGCCGAAGGTTCCGCCGCCGAAGCGCCGGGAGAAGCCCGCAGGGCTTGTGCCTCACGCGCTGATAAGTTTTATCGTCCGCGAACGAGTTTGAGGCAGCGGGCATCCCGAATGCGAGACGAACAGGCAACCGGGGCGGCGATCACGTTCGACCGGGTGGAGAAGTCCTTCGCGCAGAAGGGCGGTGCGCCGGTCATGGCGCTGTCCGACTGCACGCTGACGGTCGAGCCCGGTGCGATCACCGGCATCATCGGCCGCTCCGGCGCGGGCAAATCCACGCTCCTGCGCATGGTCAACGGGCTCGAGCGCCCGACCGGCGGCCGGGTGCTCGCGGGCGGGCGGGACGTGGGGGCGGCGGACGGCGCCGAACTGCGCGAGATCCGCCGCGAGGTCGGCATGATCTTCCAGCATTTCAACCTGCTCGCCTCGCGCACCGTCTTCGGCAATGTGGCGCTGCCCCTCGAGATCGCGGGCCGCCCCTCCTCCGAGATCCGGTCCCGTGTGGCCGACCTGATCGCGCGGGTGGGTCTCGAAGCTCTGGCAGACCGTTACCCTGCCGAGCTCTCGGGCGGGCAGAAGCAGCGCGTGGGCATCGCGCGCGCCCTTGCCACCGGGCCGAAGGTGCTCCTGTCGGACGAGGCCACCTCGGCGCTCGATCCCGAGACGACGCAGACGGTGCTGCGCCTTCTCGCCGACATCAACCGGGACCTCGGCCTCACGATCCTGCTCATCACCCACGAGATGGGCGTCGTGCGCGACATCGCGACCCACATGGCGGTGATCGACGGCGGGCGCATCGTCGAGGCGGGCCCCACCTATGACATCTTCGTGCGCCCCGAGCATCCGACGACCCGTTCCTTCCTGTCGGGCGTGACCGGCGTGACGCTGCCCGCCTTCGTGGCGAGCCGCCTGCGCCCTGCCCCGCCCGAGGGTCCGTCGCAGGAGGTCATCCGCATCACCTTCGCCGGACGCCACGCCACCGATCCGATGCTGGCGCGCCTGACGGGCGAACTCGGGATCGCGGTCAACATCCTTGCGGGCGCCATCGAGGAGATCGGGCCGCATCCGTTCGGAAACCTGCTCGTCTCGGTCGAGACGCCGCGCGCGGCCGAAGCGCGGGCCTATCTCGAACGCCATCAGCTGCTGACGGAGGTGCTGGGCTATGTGGGCTAACCTGACCCCCCTCCTTCTCGAAGCCACGCTTCAGACGCTCTACATGGTCGCCGTATCGGGCGTGCTCGGCACCGCCTTCGGCCTGCCTCTGGGCGTTTTCCTCGCAACTTCGCAGCGCGGCGAGCTTCTGTCTGCGCCGCTCGTGAACAAGGTGCTGGGGCTCGTGGTGAATGCGACGCGCTCGGTGCCCTTCATCATCCTCGTCGTGGCGATCATCCCCTTCACCCGCGCGCTGGCCGGCACCTCCATCGGCACCACGGCCGCGATCGTGCCGCTGACGGTGGCGGCCATCCCCTTCATCGCCCGACTGGTCGAGAATGCGATCCGCGAGGTCGACAGCGGGCTGATCGAGGCCGCCCGCGCCATGGGGGCCACGCCCTTCCAGATCATCCGCAAGGTGCTGATCCCCGAGGCGCTGCCCGGGATCGCGCTCGGGCTTACGCTCGCGCTGGTCAGCCTCATCGGCTATTCCGCCATGGTGGGGGCCGTCGGCGGCGAGGGCCTCGGCGATCTCGGCATCCGCTACGGCTACCAGCGGTTCATGCCCGAAGTCATGGCAGCCGTGGTGGTGATCCTCGTCGTGCTCGTCCAGCTCGTCCAATCGGTCGGCGAGGGCATCGCCCGTGCCGTCGACCGGCGCGCGCCGCGCAACCGCGGCCGCTGATCCCTGCCTCCCACAGAAGGAAACTCTCATGCTGCGCATGACCACCCTCGCCTCCGCGCTCGCCCTGATCGCCGGCGGCGCCCTCGCCGAAGAGATCAAGGTCGGTGTCTCGCCGGGCGAGCACGCCGAGATCATGGAAGAGGTCGCCAAGATCGCAGCCCCCAAGGGGCTCGAGATCGACGTGATCGAATTCTCGGACTATGTGGTGCCGAACCAGGCGCTGGCCGATGGCGACATCCAGGCCAACTCCTTCCAGCACCAGCCCTATCTCGACAATCAGGTGAAGGACCGCGGCTTCGATCTGGTGCCGGTCGCAACCACGATCACCACGCCGATGGGGCTCTATTCCTCGAAGATCGAGAGCCTCGACGACCTGCCCGAGGGCGCTCAGGTCGGCATCCCGAACGATCCCACCAACGGCGGGCGCGCGCTCCTCGTGCTGCAGGATCTGGGCCAGATCAAGCTGGCAGAGGGCACGGGCCTCACGCCCTCCGTTCTCGACGTGACGGAGAACCCGAAGGGCATCAAGTTTCAGGAGCTCGATGCGGCGCAGCTTCCGCGCTCGCTGGCCGATCTCGACGCGGCGCTCATCAACACCAACTACGCGCTGGCCTCGGGGCTGAACCCCAAGACCGACGCGATCGCGACCGAGAAGGCCGACAGCCCCTACGTCAACATCATCGTGGTGCGGAACGGCGATCAGGAGCAGCCCTGGGTCAAGACGCTGGTCGAGGCCTATCACTCGCCCGAGCTGAAGGCCTTCATCGACGAGAAATATCAGGGCTCGGTCATCACCTCCTGGTGACATTCGGCGGGCGGAGCCACACGCTCCGCCCCTTTTTTCCTCGGCCCCGAGCGGCCCACAGGTGACGCGACCGCTTGAGACCCCAGGCGGCTTCCTGAAAGCTCGGCGGATCCCGCGCTTCCCCTGAGCCTTTCGACACCGTCACCGGCGCTAAAGACGGCCGGATCGGCCGATTTCGGAACCGGAAGGCCGGTTTCGGTGCTTTCTCTGTCGAACACTCAATTGTGAGGCAGACATGGAACAGCCGAGGCTCGCCCCCCCGTCCCTGCCGCTTGCCCTCGTGCCGGTGGTTCTGACGCTCGCCCTTCTCGCCCTTCAGCTCTTCTATTTCGGCGATTTCACCCCGCATATCCCGCTGGTCATCGGACTCGCGATCACGGGGCTCGTGGGGGTGCTGCGCGGTCAGAAGTGGCTCGACATCCGCGAGGGCGTCTTCCACGTCATCCATGTCTCGATGCCGTCGCTTTCCGTGCTGATCGTGGTGGGGATGATCATCGGCGTCTGGATCGCCTCGGGCACGGTGCCCACGCTGATCTACTACGGGCTCACGCTGCTCAATCCGTCGATCTTCCTTGCGGCGGCCATGATCCTCTGCTCGGTCGTCTCGCTCTCGCTCGGCACCAGCTGGGGCACGGTCGGCACCGTGGGCCTCGCGCTGATGGGCATCGGGGCGGGCTTCGGGATCCCGCCCTACTGGACGGCAGGTGCCGTCGTCTCGGGCGCCTTCTTCGGCGACAAGATCTCTCCCCTGTCGGACACGACGAACCTCGCGCCTGCCGTGACCGGGGTGAACATCTTCGACCATATCCGCAACATGCTGCCCACGACGGTGCCGGCGATGCTGATCGCGCTTACGGCCTATCTGGTCGCGGGCTACGCGCTGATCGAGCCGCACGAGGCCTCCTTCGGCGCCATCGAGCGGATCACGCAGGAACTCGATGCGCGGTTCGAGCTCGGCCTGATCCCGCTCCTGCCCGCCCTCGTCGTCATCGTGCTCGCGCTGATGCGCCAGCCGCCGCTGCCGTCCCTGTTCGCGGGGGTGCTGGTGGGCGCGCTGATCGCCCTCTTCCTCCAGGGCGCAGGCCTCCACGAGGTCTTCACCTACGCGCAGTCGGGCTATGCCATCGAGACCGGCGTGGCCGAGATCGACACGCTGCTGAACTCGGGCGGCATCCAGTCGATGATGTGGACCATCTCGCTCATGCTGATCGCGCTCGGCTTCGGCGGCGCGCTGGAGCGCACCGGCTGCCTCGAGGCGATCATCACCGCGATCATCTCGCGCGTGAAGACCTTCGCCGCCGTCCAGAGTTCGGCCATCGCCACCGCCTTCGCCACGAACATGGTCGCGGGCGACCCCTACATCTCCATCGCGCTGCCGGGGCGCATGTATTCGCCGCTCTACCGCGGCATGGGCTATTCGACGCTGAACCTCAGCCGCGCCGTCGAGGAAGGCGGCACCCTGATGAGCCCACTGATCCCCTGGAACGCGGGCGGCGCCTTCGTGATCTCGGCGCTGGGGCTCGGGATCATGTCGGGCAACATCCAGAACCTCCTCTATATCCCCCTCGCCTTCGCCTGCTGGACGGCGCCCCTGATCGGCATCTTCTACGCCTTCACCGGCCTCTTTTCGCCGCGGGCGACCGACGACGAGCGGGCGGGCTGGGAGAAGACGGACGAGGATGTGATGGATCTGGAGGATCATGCGCTCTCGGACAGCGGCGCGTGACGGCCGCCGTGAGGTGCCGAGCCGCCTCCCGGTCGGCCCGGCGCGCGAGCCGTCAGACTGCCCGGTGAGGGGGCCAGCGGCGAGGCCCGCGAGGAAGGCCCAGGTCTCGGACGCCTGTGTCCCGAGTCCCAGCACGCGCGAGAAGGTGGCCTGATGGGCGCTGAGTTCGGGGAGGATGCGCAGGAAGACATAGCCGACAGCCACGCCCCCCGCCGCCGAAAGCCAGATGCTGCGGGGAAGGCGCCCCAGAGAACCGAGGCAGCCGATAGACCAGGTGAATGAGCCCGATGCCTGCGGCGAGAAAAGCGGCGATCAGGATCATGCGGATCAATCGCCCCGCCGGTCCGCCGGGCGATCAGCGCGAGGGAAAGCCAGTGACCTCGACCTTGACGGCTCGGGCGGCGATCCATCCAAGTTCTGGCGACTTGAGCCATCAGGCAGAACGGGAGGCGACATCCTCCGCGTGAGGGCGAAAGCCCCCGGCTCTTTCCCTGCCCCTTCCCTCGAGCGTGCGGCCGACAGCCGCCGACATCGAACCTCCACGAAAGCGAAGGTCGGCACGGCACCCGACCTGAGGCCTGCACTCTCGGCCGCGTTCTCTGACGCCGCTTGAGGCAGCAACACCAAGGAGCGGGCGCGGGCACCAGACGGTGGCGATGAACGCGACAGAGGCATGGGCGGCGCGGCAGAAGGCTCGCGCACGGTCCGCAGATGAGTCGCAAACGGAGCGGCCCGAAAGGGCGAAGGTCGGAACGGCTGCCGGAACTCGAACGGCTCCACCAGCTTTGCGGTTGAAAATGTCAGTGAAGTCATGGAGGCGGGTACCGGAATCGAACCGGTCTTCACGGATTTGCAATCCGCTGCGCAACCTCTCCGCCAACCCGCCGGAGCCTTGGCTTCATTAGGTTTTCTCTCTGGCGCCGTCAAGGCGGTTTCTCGGTTCCGGCGGGGGTTCCAAAATTTCCGCTTCGTGCTTTGTCCGTTCCATCGCTGGCTTCTGCTTGCCTTGCCGCCGCAGCTATCCTTTCGACGTAGGTCACCCTCGATCGATTTGAGGCATCTACTCTGAAGGTATCACCGCACGATGGGATCAACGCGGCGGATGCCTTCGATTTGGTCGACATGCGGCACTGATGAAGCGCGACCTTCCAGCCTATGTCTACGTCCGGAAGGGCGGTCTGCTGTACTTCGAGCGGCGCGGGCAGAAGTCCCAGCGGATCAAGTCCACGCCGGGCACGCCTGCCTTCGCACTCGAATACGCCAAGCTGCTGAACGGCGCGCTCACACGGGAGCCGACACGACGGAGCTTCCGTGCGCTGGTCAAGTCCTACCGGGCCGGCGACCGGTTCCGGAAGCTCGCACCCCGGATCCGCGCCGACTATGACAAGGTCCTCGCATGGGGTGTCGAGAAGCACGGCCACCTGCCTGCAGACAAAATGCGGAGGAAGGACGTGATCCGCGCCCGGGGCGTGAAGGGAGCGCAGCCTTTGAGAGAAAGCAATCACGAGCTTCCGCGCGGGGTAAGAAACGGTCCGCGGAGGATGGTCTGCCCTTGCGGGCCCTGTGCGGGCGTTCAAGCCTGCCCTCGCGCGGGCCTTCGCGCTTGCATCCGGCGCGAGGGCCGCTATAAGGCCCCATCCTTCCGCTCTCATGCGAACCGGCGCAGACTCTCGTGGACGGGCCGCGGAAGGATTGGCCCGACCTATGAAATGCGCCCGACAGATTGGAGCCCGCATGTCTCTCTACGAGCATGTCTTCATCGCGCGTCAGGACCTGTCCAACGCGCAGGCCGAAGGCCTCATCGAACATTTCTCGACGGTCCTCGCGGACAACGGCGGCAAGGTCGTCGACCGCGAATACTGGGGCGTCAAGACGATGGCCTACAAGATCAACAAGAACCGCAAGGGCCACTATGCCTTCCTGAAGTCGGATGCCCCCTCGGCCGCCGTGCAGGAGATGGAACGCCTGATGCGGCTTCATGACGACGTGATGCGCGTGCTGACCATCAAGGTCGACAAGCATGCCGAAGGCCCCTCGATCCAGATGCAGAAGCGCGACGAGCGTGAGCGCGGCGACCGGGGCGACCGTTCCGACCGGGGCGACCGCGGCGATCGCGGCGACCGTGGCGGCTTCCGTCGCTGATCGAGCAGAGGAGAATTCCCATGGCCAACAAACCCTTCTTCCGTCGCCGCAAGGTCTGCCCCTTCTCGGGCGACAATGCCCCCGCGATCGACTACAAGGACACCCGTCTTCTGCAGCGCTACATCTCCGAGCGCGGCAAGATCGTGCCCTCGCGCATCACCGCCGTCTCGGCCAAGAAGCAGCGTGAACTCGCGGCCGCCATCAAGCGCGCCCGTTTCCTCGCCCTGCTCCCCTACGCCGTGAAGTGAGGAGCTGATCCCATGCAAGTCATCCTTCTCCAGCGTGTGGCCAAGCTCGGCCAGATGGGCGAGGTCGTGAACGTCAAGGACGGTTACGCCCGCAACTTCCTGCTGCCGCAGGGCAAGGCGCTGCGCGCCAACGAGTCGAACATCAAGTCGTTCGAGGCCCGCAAGGCCCAGCTCGAAGCGCAGAACCTCGAAACCAAGAAAGAGGCCGCTGCCGTCGCCGAGAAACTCGACGGCCAGAGCTTCGTCGTGATCCGCTCGGCCTCCGACTCCGGCGCGCTCTACGGCTCGGTCACCACCCGTGACGCGGCCGAGGCGGCCACCGAAGCCGGCTTCACCGTCGGCCGTGGCCAGATCGTGCTCGACCGTCCGATCAAGGACCTGGGCCTGCACACCGTCACCGTGACGCTGCACCCGGAAGTCGTGGTCAAGATCACGCTGAACGTCGCGCGGTCGGTCGAGGAAGCCGAACTGCAGGCTTCGGGCAAGTCGATCCAGGAGCTCGCCGCCGAGGCGGAAGCCGCGGCCGACTTCGAGATCGCCGAGCTCTTCGACGAGATCGGCGCGGCTTCGCAAGAAGACTGAGCGATCTTCACCGCTTAGGGAAAAGCCGTGCTTCCGGGCGCGGCTTTTTTCGTTGCGCCTTAAGTCCGCGGCCGCCCCGATCTTCCGACCGCCCGGCACCCTCGCCCGACCCGACACTCGGAGAGGAGAAGGCCATTCTCGCCTGACCTGAGCCTCGGAAAAGAAAGCGCCTGCCTCGCCTAACCTGACCCCCCGGAAAATAAACGCCGTCCTCGTCTGACCTGACCCTTGGACAGAAAAGGGCCGTCCGCGCCGGAGCCGACCCTTGGAAAAGAAAAGGCCGCCCCCGAAGGAGCGGCCCCCTGTCGCCATGGGCGACGGATCACATCTCGTCGAGCGCCTCGATGGCCTTCTGGAGGTCGTCTTTGCCGACTTCCTTCTCGGTCACCGTCGCGCCTTCGAGGATCAGGTCCACGACCTTGTCCTCGAAGATCGGCGCGCGGAGCTGCTGCTGGATCTGCGGGTTCTTCTGCACGAACTCGAAGTAGGCGCGCTCCTGCCCCGGATACTGGCGGGCCTGAGCGAGGACCGCCTGCGTCATCTCGGCGTCGGTCACCGTCACCTCGGCCTTGCGGCCGATCTCGGCCAGCAGCAGCCCGAGGCGCACGCGACGCTCGGCCAGCGCCTTGTGCTCGTCGGTGGGTTCGATGTTGCCGTGGTTGTGACCGTGCTCTTCCGGGTGCTCTTCGTGCCAGAGCTGGTGCGCGATCTGATGCGCCTCGGCCTCGACGAGTTTCGACGGCAGCTCGAAGCTCACCATCTGGTCGAGCTGGTCGAGCAGCGCCCGCTTCAGAACGGCGCGCGAGGCGCCCTTGTATTCGGCCTCGAGCCGCTCGGAGATCTGGGACTTGAGAGCGGCCAGATCTTCGGCGCCGTATTTCTTGGCCAGCTCGTCGTCAAGCTCGGCGGCCTTCGGCGCCTTCACGGCCTTCACGGTGCAGGCGAATTCGGCTTCCTTGCCCGCGAGGTGCTTCGCACCGTATTCGGCCGGGAAGCTGACCTTCACCGTCACCTCGTCATCGACCTTCGTGCCGACGAGCTGCTCTTCGAAGCCCGGGATGAACGAGCCCGAGCCCAGCACCAGCGGGTAATCCTCGGCCGAGCCGCCCTCGAACAGTTCGCCGTCAACCGAGCCCTTGAAGTCGATCACGACCTGATCGCCGTCCTTGGCCTTCGAACCCTTGCGGCGGTCCTCGAAGTTCTGCGCCGACTCGGCGAGGTTCTTCAGGGCTTCCTCGATGGCGGCCTCATCGGCCTTCACCACCAGCCGCTCGAGCGAGACTTTCGAGGTCTCGATCTCGGGGATCTCCGGCAGGGCCTCGTATTTCATCTCGACGACGACGTCGGTGCCTTCCTTCCAGGTCTCGCCATCGACCATGCGCACTTCCGGCTGCATCGCCGGACGGTCGCCCGAGGTCTCGAGATGATCGCGCATGGCGCCGTCGATGGCGTCCTGCATCGCATCGCCGAGAAGACGCGGGCCGAACTGCTTTTTCAGCATGGCGAGCGGCACCTTGCCCTTGCGGAAGCCCTTCATCTCGATGTCGGGCTGCGCCTCGACGAGCTTTTCCTGGACCTTGGCGTCCAGTTCGGCAGCGGTCACCGTGATGGTGTACGCGCGCTTCAGACCTTCCTTTTGGGTCTCGGTGACCTGCATGTCTCTCCGTCCTCTTTGTTCCTCTGGTGCGGGTGAAGGGACTCGAACCCCCACGCCTTGCGGCGACAGGACCTAAACCTGTTGCGTCTACCAGTTCCGCCACACCCGCCTTCGGGGCCGCGCGTGAGCACGCCCCGAAAATCCGCGCCCTTCTAGCAAAGGGACCGGTCCGATGCGAGAGGAAAAGCGCGGCTCCCGCAGAGGCGCCGCCCTGTCTTCGCCGCAATGTTTCTTCTCTCTGCCACAGAAATGAACCATCGCCGGTGATTCATCCTTGGGGCGAGCGAACCGCAGGAAAGGGCCGAAGATGAGCGAGATCTCTCCGACCGGACTTGGGCTTCGGCACAGCCTCTCCCTGACGGCCGGGACGCCGGTTCTGACCCTGACCGGGATCCGGCCCGCCGAAGGCATCCGACCGGGCGACCGGCTGGTGGCGCGGAGCGGCGCGGTCGCGGTTCTGGCTGCCGAGATGACCACCCTGTCCCAGACCGAGATGGTCGCCATCGGGGCGAGCACCCTCGCCTACGGCCAGCCGGACGAGACGCTTCTGGTGCCCGCCGACCAGCCGCTCCTGCTGCGGGGCGCCCGGGCAGAGCTGCTCTACGGGCAATCCGCCGTGGTCCTGCCCGCGCGGCGGCTCTTGGACGGGCAGCTCACGCGGCTTCTGCGGAGGGAAGACGTCGAGCTCGTCACGCTGACCTTCGCGGCCCCGGCGGCGATCTATGCGGGCGAACTCCATCCCGTGACCCGGCCCGAGCCGCTCGCCCTCACCGTGTGATCGCCTGCCCGAGGGGCATCCCGTCCGGGCACCGGCGCGGACTGCGGGCGGGAAGCTCATCCCAATGGTCGCGATGCCATTCCTGCCCTAGAGGCCGAGGGCGCGGAAGACCGCGGGCAGGGCTTCGGGCAGGTCCTCGGCGATCAGGCCCGGGCCGACGATGCGCGCTGCCTCGACATGGAGCCAGGCGCCCGCCTCGGCCGCCTCCTGCCCCCTGAGGCCCCGGCCGAGGAGGCCCGCGATCAGCCCGGCCAGCACATCCCCCGCCCCCGCGGTGGCAAGCCAGGGCGCGCCGCGGGCGCCGGTGGCCGCGTGAACCGCAAGCCCCTCCGGCCCCGCCACCAGCGTCTCGGCCCCTTTCAGGAGGATCACCGCCCCTGTCTCCGCCGCGGCCGCCCGGACAGCCTTGGCGCGGGAGGCTTCGTCCAGCGTGCCAAGAAAGAGCCTGCGGAACTCGCCGGCATGAGGCGTGAGCACACAGCCCGGATGCAGCCGCTGCCGCAGCATCCTCTCCCGCGCGACGAGGGTCAGCGCATCGGCATCGAGAACCGTCGGCCGCCCGGCATCGAGCGCCACCGCCACGAGGTCGCGCTCGCGGTCGCTGAGGCCGAAGCCCGGCCCGAGACAGAGCGCGGAGAGACGCCGGTCGGCGAGCAGCCGCTCCAGATCCTCCGTCCCCTCCACCGCCCGCAGCATGACCGCATCGAGCCGCGCCGCATTCTCGGCCAGCGCCGCGGGTGGGCAGGCCAGCGTCACGAGCCCGGCCCCCACCCGCAGCGCCGCACGGGCCGCGAGCCGGCCGGCCCCGCCCTGCGCCGGCGGGCCGCCAAGGACCAGCACATGACCATGATCGTATTTGTGCTGCCCCTCGCGCTTCGCGATCCGCGCGGCATCGGGCGCCCCGATCTCGCGCAGCCTCATGAGGAAAGGCCGATGTCGGCCACCGTCACCGCGACGCCCGCCGCGCGCAGACGGGCGTGCACCGGCTTCTCGGCGTGGAAGGTCACCACGAGATCCGCCTCGAAGGGCCGCCGCGCGAGCGCCGCACCGCTGTCGCAGTCGAAGCCGGTCGGCACATCCACGCTGAGCGTTCGGACCTCGGCCCCCGCGCGGTCCCAGCCGTCCCGTGCGCGCCAATAGGGCTCGAGCAGCTCGTCGCAGGGGCGCGTCTGCCCGATCCCGAGAAGCGCATCCACAACGAGGATCCGCCCCGCCTCCACCTCCGCGAGTGCGGTGAGCGGACGGCAGCTGCCGCCCTCCTCCCGCCAGCGCCGCGCATTCGTGACGGCATCCGTGCCCTGTCGGGCGCGCACGGGTCCGGGCGGGCCGAGCTCGGGGAACACCGCCTCCCACCCCGAGGCGAAGACCTGAACCTGCCAGCCGCGCCCGGCCAGCAGACGCGCCACCACGAAGCCGTCGCCCCCGTTGTTGCCGGGCCCGCAGAGGACGACCGCCAGCCGCGGCGCGGGCCAGTCCGGAACGGCCGCCGCCACCGCCTCTCCCGCGCGCTCCATCAGCTGCAGTCCGGTCGCCCGTCCAGCGGCCATCGCCGCATGCTCAATGGCGCGCATTTGGGCAGACGTGACAAGTTGTACCGCTTCCGGGCCTGTTCGCTTCATATTCCGCTCATCTTTACGCCGCATTGCACAAAAATCGGGCGCACCCCCGAGATTCCCCCCTCGAGATGGACAGCAGCGACCCTACCCAATTGTTCCCTCGGACGAGAAGTGGTCAGTGGCTTTCGGACAAGGCAAAGGGGGAGTCGAGCCGTGAAGAAGATCGAGGCGATCATCAAGCCGTTCAAGCTCGACGAAGTGAAAGAGGCGCTGCAGGCCGCCGGCGTACAGGGGCTTTCGGTGACCGAGGTCAAGGGCTTCGGACGCCAGAAGGGCCACACCGAGCTTTACCGCGGGGCGGAATATGTCGTGGACTTCCTTCCGAAGGTGAAGATCGAGGTCGTTCTCGCGGACGATATGGTCGAGGCCGCGGTCGAAGCGATCGTCTCCGCCGCGCGCACCGACAAGATCGGCGACGGCAAGATCTTCATCAGCCCCGTCGAGCAGGCGATCCGCATCCGCACCGGCGAGACCGGCGAAGACGCGGTCTGACCCCGGACCCGCAGACGACCATGACGGGCCGGCACGGCAGACCTGGCCCTCCGACATCGATCCTTCAGCAAAGGGAAGACAATGAGCAAAGTAGCTGATGCTCTCAAACTGATGAAAGACGAGGAGGTCGAATATGTCGACATCCGCTTCACCGACCCGCGCGGCAAGCTCCAGCATGTGACGCTGGTGGCCGATCTCGTCGACGAGGACTTCTTCGAGGAAGGCTTCATGTTCGACGGCTCGTCCATCGCCGGCTGGAAGTCGATCGACCAGTCCGACATGAAGCTGATCCCGGATGCGGGCTCGGTCTACATCGACCCGTTCTATGCCGAGAAGACGCTCTGCGTGCATTGCAACGTCGTCGAGCCCGACACGGGCGAGGCCTACAGCCGCGACCCGCGCGGCACGGCCGTCAAGGCCGAGGCCTATCTGAAGGCTTCGGGCATCGGTGACGTGGCCTATTTCGGGCCGGAAGCCGAATTCTTCATCTTCGACGACGTGCGCTACTCGGTGACGCCGGCGAAGGTGGCCTACCAGATCGACGCCGATGCGGCGGCCTGGAACACCGACTCGGAATATGAGATGGGCAACCTCGCCCACCGCGCCGGCCACAAGGGCGGCTACTTCCCGGTGAACCCGATCGACGAGGCCCAGGACCTGCGCGGCGAGATGCTCTCGACCATGAAGCGCATGGGCATGAAGGTGGACAAGCACCACCACGAAGTGGCCACCTGCCAGCACGAACTCGGGCTGATCTTCGGCGGGCTGACCGAGCAGGCCGACAACATCCTGAAATACAAGTATGTCATCCACAACGTCGCGGCCGCCTACGGCAAGACCGTGACCTTCATGCCGAAGCCCATGAAGGGCGACAACGGCTCGGGGATGCACGTCAACATGTCGATCTGGAAGGACGGCAAGCCGCTCTTCGCTGGCGACAAATATGCCGACCTGAGCCAGGAAGCCCTGTGGTTCATCGGCGGCATCCTGAAGCACGCCAAGGCGCTGAACGCGCTGACGAACCCGGCCACCAACAGCTACAAGCGGCTGATCCCGGGCTTCGAGGCTCCGGTGCTGCGCGCCTACTCGGCCCGCAACCGCTCGGGCTGCGTCCGTATTCCGTGGACCGAGTCGCCGAAGGCCAAGCGCGTCGAAGCCCGTTTCCCCGATCCGTCGGCGAACCCGTATCTCGCCTTTGCGGCGCTGCTGATGGCCGGCCTCGACGGCATCAAGAACAAGATCGATCCGGGCCCGGCATCGGACAAGGACCTCTACGACCTGCCGCCGGAAGAACTGGCCGCCATCCCGACCGTCTGCGGCTCGCTCCGCGAGGCGCTGGAAGAGCTGGAGAAGGACCACGACTTCCTGCTCGCCGGCGACGTGTTCACCAAGGACCAACTCGAGGGCTACATGGCGCTCAAGTGGGAAGAGGTCTATGCCTACGAGCACACGCCGCACCCGGTGGAATATCAGATGTACTACAGCTGCTGATCCAGGCGGCGAGGGACAGGAAGGGCGCCTCCGGGCGCCCTTCTTCTTTGGCGTTCAGCAGGAAGATCGTGGGCGACCGGCGTCTGCCCGATGGCTCCGAGCCGGTTTATCGTCCCGGAAGAAGCGGACGCGTCAGAGCGCGCCGCTCGCGCGGCGCCAGCCTCCTCTCGCGGGCGGCAGCGGGGGAACCTCTCAGGACACCGCCTCGCATTCGGCTTCGAAATCGATCACGACCGTGGTCCCCTGGGCCGACACGGGCTGCTCGACGGTGCCGCCGAGCTGATCCACCATCGCCCGCATCAGGCGGCGTCCGAGGCCGGTGCCGCGCGTCTCGGCCAGAGGCGTCGAGCCGATCCCGTCGTCGGACACCGAGAGGCGGCCGCGGCCGGGCTCCGGCTCGGTCAGCGAGACGGTGAGGCTGCCTCCCGACCCGCAGGGCCAGGCATATTTGGCGGCATTGGTCACGAGCTCCGACACGACCACGCCGAGGCAGACCGCCCGGTCGGCGCTGACCTGCACGGGCTCGGTCGAGACGTCGAGCTTCACGCCCGGAGGCAGCGTCGCGGTGAAATCCGCCAGCATGGTGCGCAGATAGGTGCCGAGCTCGACCTGACGGCCCTCGTTGCCGAGATAGAGGCTGCGGTGGACGGCCGCGACCGCCCCGATCCGGCCCTGAGCCTCGGCCAGTGCCGTCTTCACCTCTTCCGAGCCCGAGGCCTGCGCCTGCAGCCGCAGAAGCGACTGGACCATGGCGAGACTGTTGGCCACGCGGTGATGCACCTCGGACAGGAGCATCTCGGCCCGCGCCCGTGCGGCGCGGGTCTCGGCATCGGCGCGCGCCTTCGCCTCCTCGAGCTCGAGCTTGGCGATCGACTGCCGGATCGAGCGTTGCAGCAGCGGCAGGAAATCCTCGGTCGCACTCTTGATGACGTAATCGTCGGCCCCGGCCTTCAGCGCCGCCACCGCGATGGTGGCGTCGCTCGAGCCGGTGACATAGATCGCCGCAATCTTGCTGCCCTCAGCCCGCATCCGGCCGAGGATCTCGAGCCCGGTGCCGCTGGGCAGATAGTGGTCGAGCACCACCGCCTGAAATTCCTCGGCCGCCAGCAGCCGGTAGGCCTCTGTCGCATCCGGCGCATGGATCACCTCCATGTCGACCCGCGACAGCGCCTTCTGGATCAGCCGCGCCAGAACCGGGTCATCGTCGACATAGAGGATCCGCGGCCGCTTCGGCGCGTCCTTCATGGGACCTGGATCACCGAGAAGAACAGGCCGAGCTGGCGGATGGCATTGGCGAAGCTCTCGTATTCCACGGGCTTCGTGATGTAGACGTTGGCTCCCAGATCGTAGCATCGCTTGATCTCGCGCTCGTCGTCGGTGGTGGTCAGGATCACGACCGGCAGGTGCTTGACGTTCGGATTGGTCTTGATCTTCTCGAGAATGTCGATGCCGGTCATGTCCGGCAGGTTCAGGTCGAGAAGAACGAGAAGATAGCGGTCCGCCATCTCGTTGCCAGTGCGGTCCGACCCGAGGATATAGTCGAGCGCGTCTCCGCCATTGACGAAGGGCACCACCTCGTTGTGCACACCGGCACGGCGGATGTTCTTCTCGATCAGGCGAGCGTGGCCCTCGTCATCCTCGACCATCACGATGGTCACTTCGCGCCCGAGCGCCTTCATGCCTTCACCTCATCCAGAACCCGGCGCAGATCCGTCGGCACATGCAGGGTGAAGGTCGCACCCTCGCCCTCAACCGACCTCAGGGTGATCTCGCCCCCGATATTTCGCATCAGCGTGCGGACATGCGCAAGGCCAATTCCTTCTCCGGGCTTGTCCTGCGTCCCCGACCGGCGGAACAGGTCGAAGACACGGCCGTGATCCTCGGCCCGGATGCCGCGCCCGTTGTCGGTCACCTCGATGGCCACCATCCGCCGCCCCTCGGGCCGCACGGTGACCGAGAGTTTCAGCGGACGCCCGGGCTTGGAATATTTCACCGCATTGTCGAGCAGGTTGCCGAGCGCCTGTTCGAGAGACAGCCGGTCGGAGACGATGCGGCTCACCTTGAGCGACAGGTCGGCCTCGCCGCCGGTCTCGGCGATCTGGTGCTGCACGCTGTCGAGCGACTGCCGCACCAGCGCCTCGAGATCCACCGGCACCGGGCGCAGCTCGCGCCGCCCGTCGCGCGAGATCTTCAGGATCGCATTGATGAGCCCATCCATCTTGCGCGTCGAAGACCGGATGAATTCCAGCGCCTCGGGCAGATCCTCGGCAGCGGCCGTGCGCGCATCGCGGATGTCGCTCTCGCTGACCGGAGCGCCATCGGCCAGCACATAGGCCTGCAGCGGCTTCAGCGCGGCCTCGAGTTCGCTGGTGAAGCCCATGATGTTCACCAGCGGCGCGCGAAGGTCGTGGGTCACGATATAGGCGAAGCGCTGCACCTCCTGGTTGGCGGCGATCAGATCGACGGTCCGCTGCTCCACACGCTCTTCGAGGGTTGCGTTCAGGCGACGCATGTCCTCCTCCGCGCGGCGCAGCGCGGCGATCTGGCGCCGGAGCACCAGCACCGCCGCCCCGATCAGCAACAGCGCCGCGACTCCGCCGACCGCCGACAGCAGCTGCAGGCGCTGGTTCAGCCGGTGCTGGACATCGATCGCCTGGACGTTGCGGGCGTCGGATCGGTCGATGGTCTCCGTCAGAAGCTCGCGGATCCGATCCATGGCCGCACGCCCCTCGCCCCGGGCCACGATGGCCCGGCCAGCCTCCACCGCGCCGGCCTGTGCCTGAGTGATCGTCTCGGCCGCGATCTCGAGCCTGCGGCGGACAAGCCCGGACAGCTCCTCGCCTCCGACGATGCCGGCGCTCGTCTCATTGCTCTCGAGAGCCGTCAGCTCAGGCTGGATCCGCGCCAGCGCCGCCTCGTAAGGTTCGAGAAAGGTGGGATCGAGCGTGATGAGATAGCCGCGCTGGCCGATCTCGATGTCCTGCAGTGCGGAGAGCAGGTCCGCCGCATGCCGCCGCGTCGCGCGCTCCTCGACGATGGCCTGAAAGGTGCGGTCCGCCCGGATGCTGATGTAGGTGGCGGAGGCAGCCAGAAGGGCGATGAGCACCGCGCCGAGAAGAAACAGCCAGGTGGTCGTGTCGCGTCCTATTCGGATCGTCAATTGAAAGGTCCTGCCAGTAAACTATGTCGCAACAAGCCTAGTGCGCCGGGCCCCGCTGCCAATGGGCGGAGGAGGAAGTTGCCCGACCGTGTCCCCCACGCCGCATTCGCAGGCGATCGCCTCCCGCGCAAGGGGGTCTTCCCTTCACAGAATGCCAGATTCGTCAATGTGACAAAAGCGCTCATGACTTGGGAACCTTTTGGCCCATCTAATCTTGACGAGTCGCGGTGCGGTCCGGCTCGGGCAGACCCGATTTCCCCACAGGTCCCGACGGGGCAGTGGCGGTCCTTGTGCGATGGAAACGAAAGGAACAGGTATGACCGTCAATACAGTGGATGTCTCGGCCGGCCGGGCGCAGCAGGTGCTGCGGGAGGGGTGGGCCGCACAGCGCGCGGGAGCCCTCACCACCTCCTGGATGCTGCACGGCCGTCCCGGCGTCGGCAAGACCGAGATCGTCCGCCAGCTCGCCGCCGAGCAGGGCGCCCGCTTCTACGATCTGCGGCTCACCACGATCGAGAGCCAGGACCTGCGCGGCCTGCCCTACTATGACCACGAGACGAAGAAGACCCAGTGGTATCGGCCCGAGGATCTGCCCGACGATCCCGACCGCCCGTCCCTCCTGTTCCTCGACGAGCTGACGGCGGCCCCGCCGCACCTGCATCCGGCGGTCTACGGCCTCCTTCTCGAGCGGCGCGTGGGTCCGCACATTCTGCCCGACAATGTCTTCCTCGTCGCCGCCGGCAACATGGTCGAGGACGGGGCTGTGGCCTACGAGATGGGCACCGCCCTTTCGGACCGGCTGATCCACCTGCAGGTGCGGGCCACCGCATCCGACTGGCTGGAAAGCTATGCCGTTCCGCGCACCCTTCATCCCGCCGTGCTGGCCTTCATCCGGATGCGGCCCGACCTTCTCGAAACCACGGCCGAGGCGCTGGACCGCGGCCTGATGATCTCCACCACCCCGCGCAGCTGGGACCGGGTGAGCCGGATCATGGGCGCCGTGCAGGACCGCGCCCTGCGCCGGATCATGGTCGCCGGGACGGTGGGCGAGGCCGTTGCGGCGGAATTCATGCTGGTGGCCGACGACATCGAGGCCTCGGTCTCGGTGGAGCGGCTGCTGAACGCCGCCCCGCACGAGCGGATCATGCTCTATCCGGAATCGATGCACGGGCTGCATGCGCTGATTTACGGGCTGGTTGGCGCGCTCGGCCCCACAACGGCCGTGCCGGTCATCGACGTCATGGCCGGGATCCGCACGCTCGACGTGCACCGCAGCGACGCGAGCTTCGCCCGGATGCCGCTGGCCGAGCTCTGTACCCACGGGTTCGAGATGGCCATCCGCCGCGGGCTCGAGCAGGGCCTCGCCGAGGATTTCCTCGGCCATCCGGCCTATGCCGCCTATGCGAGCGAACGGCAGGCGATGGGCCTCGAATGACCCCCCGCCATTCCCGTCGCGCCGGAGCGGCGCTGCGACGCCTCTCGGAAGAGGATCCGGCGCTCGGGGCGCTGTCGCTCTGGTGTGCCCACCGCGACAGCGACGAGCGCGATCAGGCGGCCTGGACGGACGGACGGTCGATCTTCTACGGCGCGGGGTTCGAGGCCTTGGCGCCGCATGAGCAGGTGGGCCTCGCTGCGCATCAGGTGCTACATCTGGCGCTGCGCCACGGGCCCCGCGCGCAGGAGATGCGCTCGCGCTTCGGCGACCGCTACGACGACGAGCTGTTCAACATCGCCTGCGATGCGATCCTGAACCAGACCCTGGTCGAGGCGGGCCATTGCATCCCCCGCCCTGCGGTGCTGCTGCCGGACCTGCTGAAGGCGGCCCTGCCCGACGAGACGAGGACCAGCCAGTGGGACGCCGAGGCGCTCTACATCCGGCTCGGGACCGACCCTTCGCAGCCCGGCAAGGGCAAGGGCGGCGGCGACGGCAAGGGGCGCGGCTCGGACAGCTCCGAGAGCAAGCGGCCCGATCCCGCTCAGGCGGCCAGGCAGTTCGCCAGGCAGAAGGGCTTCAGCGAGGATCTCGAGCCCTGCCCCGGCCCGGTCGAAGGCGAGGAGGATGAATCCCCCGATGCGGCAGACTGGCAGGACCGGATCACCCGCGCCATGGAGGCGGGCCGCTCCGCCGGGCGCGGAATCGGCACGCTGTCCCACAAGCTGCTCGATCTGCCGCAGACGGGACTGCCGCACTGGGAGAGGCTGCTGCGGCGGCTGATCTCGAAGGCGGTGACGCAGGTGCCGCGACCGGACTGGGGCGTGCCCGCCCGACGCTGGCTCGCCGCCGACAGCGCCGCGCGCGCCGAAGGGCGTTTTCAACCGGCCTTCCAGCCCGCCCGCCGCGCCGATCGCGCGCGTCCGCGCGTGGCCGTGGCGCTCGACACCTCCACCTCCATCGACGATGCGCGGCTGTCGCTCTTTGCCGCGCAAGTGGCGGGCATCGGGCGCCGCACCGGCGCCGAGGTTCATGTGCTGGCGTTCGACACGGTGGTGACCGGCCACACGCGAATGCAGGGCATCGCCTGGGAGAGCGAGATCCAGCGGGTGAGTTTCGCCCGCGGCGGTGGGACCGACTTCGGCCCGGTAATCCAGAGCGCGCTGGAGCTCGACCCGTCGGTGATCGTGATGCTGACCGACCTCGACGGCCCCTGCGGCCCCGCGCCCAAGGTGCCGGTGATCTGGGCGGTGCCTCAGGACGAGGCGCCGAAGCCGCCCTTCGGCAAGGTCATCAGCCTCGCGCGCTGAGACGACATCCACAGTGCACCGTCCCCTGTCGCAAAGGGGAAGCCGGCGGCCATGCGAGGGCACGCAACAGGCGCCGAGCGAGGGGCAGCCAGTATTCCCTCTTTCCGCAGGCCATGACGAAATATATTTTCGTTATAGGCGGTGAGCTGTGAACGAAAAAGGCGCCCGCTGCGGGCGCCTTCGTGTGCGACGGGAACAAGGGTCAGGCGCGCGCGATAGCCTTCGCCATGGCTGCGAGGCGCGCGTGCGCAGAAACGCTGGAGGCTTCGAGGGATACCTCCCGCATCGGCTTCTTCTCGACGAGATTGACGCGCAGCAGCGCGGCTTCCCCCAGTCCCTCGGCGAAGAGGGTCTCGCGGATCATGTGCTGTTCCTCGGCCGTCAGGTCCAGAACCCGCCCCTCCGCCCCGCCCTGCACCGAGATCAGCGTGATCGGCGGCAGGCGTGCCAGCGAGGATTGCTCCACCACCAGCGTGAGCCGCCCGGCAAGGATGCCGCGCCCGGCCGCGATCTTCGTCAGCACCGTCCGGCCTCGCAGCCGCAGGAGATCGAGCACCCGCGCCACCTGATCCTCGTCGCCGCTCCGCGCCCGCACGGGCACCAGATTTCCCTCCGCGAACAGCGTCAGAAACAGCAGGATCGGCGACAGAGCGAGAGAGGCGGTCACCAGATCGGGCGCCACGAGAACCGCGGCCGGGATCGGCGCCACCGCCGCGCCGTTGCGCAGCATCGCCGACTCCGCGGCCATACGCCAGAAAGCCGAGGAAAACAGGAGCCGCCGCGGCAGAGGCCGCTGCGGGGCGGCAAAGCGGCCCGGGAAGCGGCGCGCCTGCAGGGTTCTGCGATTGAAGATGGTAGACGGAGCAAGAACGAGAATCATGGGACCACCTGCCTTTTGCCGACAATGCCAGGATGGCGGCCGGGTTCCCTGCCGTCAGCGCAATCCGGAGGTATTTCGCTGCAATTGGACGAAAAGGCAGGCCGGCGCGCGCGGCGGTTCCCCCGTCGCGCGAGCCCCGAGACCGGTCAGCCCCTCCCGCGGGTCTCGAACCGCGGCAGCATCGCCGAAAAGTCGCGCCCGCGCCCGCCCTCCGCTTCCACGAAGGTCTCGTAGAGCGTGGCGGCGAGTTGGCCCATCGGCGTGTCGGCATCCGCATCCTCGGCCGCCTGCTGCGACAGCCGCAGGTCCTTGAGCATGAGCTCGGCGGCGAAACCCGGCTTGTAGCCATTGTCGGCCGGGCTGGTCGGCCCCACGCCCGGCGCCGGGCAATAGGCGTTCATCGACCAGCTGTAGCCCGAGGAGGTCGAGACGACGTCGAACATCTTCTGCCGGTCGAGGCCCAGCTTGTCGGCTAGGGCGAAGGCCTCGCAGGTGGCGATCATGGTGACGCCGAGGATCATGTTGTTGCAGATCTTGGCCGCCTGCCCCGCGCCCGGGCCGCCGCAATGGACCGCCTTCTGCCCCATGATCTCGAAGAGCGGCTGCACGGTCGCGAAGGCCGCGTCGCTGCCGCCGACCATGAAGGTCAGGGTGCCCGCCGCTGCCCCGCCGACCCCGCCCGAGACCGGCGCATCGAGCGCGCCGAGCCCCGCCGCCTCGGCCTCCGCCGCCACCGCGCGCGCACTTTCCACGTCCACCGTCGAGCAGTCGCAGAGCACGGCGCCGGCCGTCATGGCGGGCACGATCTCCTGCGCCACCTGCCGCAGGATCGCGCCGTTGGGCAGCATCGTGACGACGACCTCGGCACCGGTCGCGGCCTCGACGGCCGAGGCCGCCGCCCGCACGCCCTCGGGCGCGGGGGCGGCCAGATCGAACCCCGTCACCTCGTGCCCGGCCGTGGCGAGGTTGCGCGCCATCGGCCCGCCCATGTTGCCCAGCCCGATGAATGCGATTTTCATTTGCTTTCCTCCTCGAATGTCAGCGCCTGCGGCCCGAGCGGCGCCAGCAGCGTCGCCACCTCCTCCGGCCGCACCGCCTCCGGGTCTCCGTGCCGCCAGCGGGGGCTGCGGTCCTTGTCGATGATCGCCGCGCGGATCCCTTCGAGGAAGTCCGCCTGCCCCTGCGCGCGGTAGGTGAAACGATATTCCAGATCGAGCGCCTCGCGGATGCCGGCCGAGGGTCCGAGCCGCTGCAGGATCTCCAGCGTGGCGGCCAGCGCAAGCGGCGAGCTGCGCCGCAGGGCCTTCAGCGCCTCGGCGGCGAGCGGGGTGTCCGTGGCCTCGAGCCGGGCCAGAATCTCCGCGAGCGTGCCCGCGAAGAGCCGGTCGATCTCGTCCTGAAGCACGGGCAGGCGTCCCTCGGGCGCCGCATGATCGGGAAGGGCGAGATCCCCGCCCTCGAGTGCCGCGATCAGATCGGGCCAGTCCGCCTCGGGCACGAACCGGTCGGCGAAGCCTGCGAAGATCGCATCGCCCGGCCCCATCCGGGCGCCCGTCAGGCCGAGCCAAACCCCGATCCGGCCCGGCGCGCGCGCCAGAAGATGCGTGCCCCCCACGTCCGGCACGAGGCCGATGGCGCATTCCGGCATGGAGATCTGGCTCGTCTCGCCCACGATCCGGTGGCGCGCGTGACAGCCGAGGCCCACGCCGCCGCCCATGGTGAAGCCCTGCATGAGGCTCACGATCGGCTTCGGAAAGGCCGCGATCCGGTCGTTCATGCGATACTCGACGCGCCAGAAGTCTTGCCCGAAGGCATGATCGCCCGCCACGCCGCGGCCATGGAGCTCGGCGATGTCGCCGCCGGCACAGAAGGCGCGCGGCCCCTCGGCATCGATGACCACCAGCTCGACCTCGGGATCGCCGATCCAGCCCCGGAGGGCCGCGTCGATCTCCTGCACCATCGCGCAGGTGAGCGCATTGAGCGCCGCAGGCCGGTTCAGCGTGATGCGGCCCGCGCGGCGGACCTTGCGGATCAACACGTCGCTCATGCGGCCCCCAGCGCGCGGGCCACGATCACGCGCATGATCTCGTTGGTGCCTTCGAGAATTTGGTGCACGCGCAGGTCGCGCACGATCTTCTCAATGCCGTAATCGGCAAGGTAGCCGTAGCCCCCGTGCAGCTGGAGGCACTGGTTGGCCACCTCGAAGGCCGAATCCGTCACCGCGAGTTTGGCCATGGCGCAGAATTTGGTGGCGTCGGGGGCGCCCTGATCGAGCTTCCAGGCCGCCTGCCGCAGGAAGATCCGCGCCTGCTGGAGCTTCACCTCCATTTCGGCCAGTCGGAACTGCAGCGCCTGAAACCCGTCGAGCCGCTGCCCGAAAGCCTTCCGTTCCGCCATGTAGGCGCGGGTCGCGTCGAAGGCTGCCTGCGCGCCGCCGAGAGCGGTGGCCGCGATATTGAGCCGCCCGCCGTCGAGCCCCGCCATCGCATAGGCAAAGCCCCGCCCCTCCTCGCCGACCAGAAGATCCGTCGGCACGAGGCACTCGTCGAACTGCACCTGCCGCGTCTCCTGCGCCCGCCAGCCCATCTTGTCCTCGAGCCCGCCGAAACTGAGGCCGGGGGTTCCCGCCGGCACGAGGAGCGTCGAGATGCCCTTCGGCCCCGCGCCGCCGGTGCGGCACATGGTGAGATAGGCGTCCGAATAGCCGCCGCCGGAGATGAAGGCCTTGGTCCCGCTCAGCCGGTAGCCCTCGGGAGTGGCGTCGGCGCGGGTGCGGAGCGCCGCCGCGTCCGATCCGGCTCCGGGCTCGGTCAGGCAGTAGGAGACAAGCGTGGTGAGCGCGCAGATGCCCGGCAGCCAGCGCGCCTTCAGCTCCTCCGAGCCATAGCGGTCGATCATGCCCGCGCACATGTTGTGGATCGAGAGGAACGCCGCCACCGACGGGCAGGCCATGGCCAGCGCCTCGAAGACGAGCGTCGCATCGAGCCGCCCCAGCCCGGATCCTCCATGCTCCTCCGAGACATAGACCCCGCCCAGACCCAGTTCCGCCACCTTGGGCCAGAGCGTGCGGGGAATCGTCCCCGCCTCTTCCCAGGCCCGCGCATGGGGGGCGATCTCCTCGGCCCCGAACGCGCGCGCCATGTCGAAGATCGCCTGTTGCTCCTCGCTCAGCGCGAAATCCATCCTGCCTCCCCAGCTGTCCCCGGACGCGAGGTTATCAGCCGGCGGTCCCGTGTAAAGCGAGCAGGACGCAACGTAATTTGGCGGCCGTGTGGAAAGGCGGATGCCGGCGCCGGCAGGCGCCCCTCAGTTGGCGTAGCACCGGGACCCGCGGCCGAAGCCCGCGGGTGAGCAGATCCACGAGCCGTTGCCGATCTGGCGCCGGGTGCGGACGCCCTCGGTTCGGGCGCCGTCGGTTCGGACCGACGCCCGCGTCACTGCAGGCGGCGTCAGCCAGTTGAACGTGCCTGCGCTCTGGGTGTGGACCGTGCCGCGGCTCGCTGAGGCGCGGGCGGTTTCGTTCGAGGCTTCCGCGATCTGCGGCACGGACAGAAGCAGCGTCACGCCCAGTCCGGCGAAAAGTCTGCGAGCAGGCACCATGATCGGATCTCCTTCGCTTGACACGAAAGAAATCGGTCAGGTTGAGGAAATTTCAACCTTCACAACCGAAGATCATCGCGCCGGTATCTTATCACTACCGGCAGTTCTGGGCGTCGATCACGCCCGCAGATGGGCCCGAAGATGGCCTCTTTCGGGCGGGTCGTCTCGAATTGATGCATTCCGAAGGTCAGGATGCCGCAGGTGCGGCTAGTCCGTGACCCGGAACTCGAGCCTCCAGTCTGGCAGGCCGAAGCCGTGCGGCCAGGCGTAAACCTCCTTCTGATCGTAATAGACGACACCCACGAGGTTCGGGTAGCTGCCCTCGGGCTGGCGCAGGGCTGCGTCCCACGACGCGACATAATCGGCGCTGCCCGACATGCCGAGCTCGGCCACGACGACCGGCTTGCCGAACTGCGCGGCGCGCTGATAGCGCGGGCCCATCACCTCGGTGTAGCTGCGGTCGCGGCCCACCTCGAACCTGTCGTTCGCCTGCAGGCCGAAGACCGAGATCCCCACCAGATCCACATAGTCGTCGCCCGGATAATAGGCCTCGAGCCCCTCTTCGCCGGCGGGCGACCACATGATGCGCACGTTCGGCGCCGAGGCGCGGCAGACATCGGTCATGTGCCGGAAGGCCGAGATGTAATCCTCAGGATCCCAGCCAGACCAGATGAACTGGCCGTCGCTGTTTTCCATTTCGTGTGCCCAGCGCAACGTGACCGGGCTCTGGAGCGTCGCCAGCACGTCGCACACCGCCTTCATGTTGGCGTCATAGGCGCCGCGGCGGATGCCCTCGCGCAGAGCCTCGGCCGTGTTCCGTTCGGAACGCGTCCAGGTCCAGGGCTCGAGGGTCACGATCAGCGCGCGATTGCGGGCGCGCGCATAGGCGTCCGCATCGACCAGAGAGGGCAGATAGACGTCTTCCCACGGAAGGAAGAGATGCTCGATCACCAGATCGCCGTCGTCGCGATAGTCGCCGCCCGGATCGTAGGCGCCATAGGGCAGGTCGCCGGGCGGCGCCGCCAGCGCCCCCGAGACAGCGCCGCAGAGGCCGATCGCCGCCCCGAGGGCAGCGATGCGCAGGATCTGCCTTCCCGTCCGATTCATGCTCGTCATCCTCTTACCCCTGCCCCCCGAAGAGGGGGCCGCTGTTCCAGTCCGGCGCGAAGCGGAACCGCACCTGCGGCACCGTTCCGCTGCCCGCGCCCGACACGACATATTCCGCCCGCGTGATCCGCAGCGGCTCGAGCCCGAAGGCCAGCGCCGCGAGGCTTTCCGTCCCCCGGCTGAGCCCGCCCGCGATCACCAGCGCAAAGAGCGCAGCCACCGCCGTGCCCTGCAGCGCCAGATCCCCCAGCTGATCGCGCCAGAAGGCGCCGATCTGCCGCAGATGGTGCCAGACCATCACGAGGACGAGGCTGCCGTAGAGGATGGCGTTCAGCAGCGTGAGCAAGAGGAACCCCCGCGCCTCGGCCAGCTCGTCGGCCAGAAACACCGGCAGCACGCAGCCCGCCGCCAGCGCCACATAGATCGCGATGATCTTGGGCGGGATGCGGCGGCTTGCCGCCGAACCCTTGGGCGTGATGCGGAAATCGACGAAGCGCCCGGTCACGCGGTCGCGCACCGCCATGGCGCAGCCCCAGAGCACCCACGGCCATTGCAGCGCCAGAAACAGCGCCTTCTCCCACGAGAAGACCGGCGCATCCACAGGCCGGCAGAAACCGTCGTGCCGCAGAAGCCAGGCGAAGGCGGTGAGGGCCGTCACGGCAGGCAGCGCATGGAAGACGAAGCCCGGATAGGTGACATCGGCGAAGCGCATGTCGAAGAGGAGCGCCAGCGCCGGCGCCAGATACATCATCAGCATGACCAGCGCGAAGAGCGGATACCAGAGCTGGCAGACGATGAAGAGGAACTTCAGCCGCCCCGGCAGCCGGCCCAGATAGCGCGGCGTGTGCGACAGGAGCAGCGTGAGCAGGCTGCGCGACCACTGGAATTCCTGCGTGGCAAGGTCGGCCACATTGGCGGGCCCGTCGCCATAGGCGATGGCGTCGATCGCATGAACGCCGCGCCAGCCGCCCGCGGCCAGCAGCATCGAGGTCGAATGGTCCTCGGCAAGCTCCGGCCCGAGGCCGCCCACCTCGCGGAGCGCCCGCGTCCGCACCGCATAATGCGAGCCGATGCACATGGGCGTCAGCGCCCCGGCATAGCCGGTCTGGAAGGCGCCATGGAAGGCCGCCTCGGTATGCAGCCGCGTGCGGGCAGCCCAGCTCTCGGAGGCATTGGCCGCGCAGATGCTGGGGGCGCTGACATAGCCCACCTTCGGATCGGCGAAGGGGCGCAGGATCTCGCGCAGATAGCCCGGCTGGGGCATGTGATCCGCGTCGAGCTGCGAGACGATGTCATAGTCCCGGTAGCCCCAGTGGTCGTAGAAGAAGGCGAGGTTGCCCTCCTTGCAGCGCGTGCGCCGCGGCCAGACCGGCCGGTGATAGTCCGCACGGCCCTTCCGGCACGAGATCCTCACCCCGTGCGCCGCGCACCAGGCGGCGGTCTCGGGCGAGGGATCCTCGTCGGCAAGCCAGGTGTCGTGGGGATAATCCTGCGCCAGCATCGCCTCGAGCGTGCGGCGGACCACCTCGAACGGCTCGGAGGGGGTCTTGGTCACGATCATGGCCACGCGCCAGCGGCCGGGCACCGGATCGGGCGCGGCGGAGCGGTGCGACTGGAACAGGATCACGACGAAATAAAGCTGCAGCGCGCTCAGCCACAGAAGCGGGATGGTGACGAGGAGGAACCCGCCCCAGCCGATGAAATGGGCGGGATCGAGCCACCAGGACCAGAAGAAGACGAGGCCGGCCGCCCAGAGGACCGTCACCGCCGCGTAGCGCGCCCGTTGCCGTCCGTTCATCAGCGGAGCGCGGAAGGGTGCGGCGGTCGCGGCGACCCTGCGGCGGGCCTGCCGTTTCAGTCGTGCGCGGGCGCACCGCGCATCATGCCGCTTCGACATGGGCGGGCTCCAGTCCGAACCAGGGTGCGGCGTGGCGCACGATGGATCCGATGTCGGACAGCTGGGTGCGGAAGCCGAGTTCGGCCGCCGCCAGCGCGGGGTCGGCCACCAGCTCTGCCGGATCGCCCGGGCGCCGCGCCTCGAGCCGGACCGGCACCGCGCGCCCCGTGATCCGCTCGATCGCGGCCACGATCTCGCGCACCGACTGGCCACGGCCCGTGCCGAGGTTCACCGCAAGGCTCTCGCCGCCCGCCATCAGCCGGCCGAGTGCCAGCACATGGGCGCTGGCCAGATCCGCCACATGGATATAGTCGCGGATGCAGGTGCCGTCGGGCGTCGGATAATCGGTGCCGAAGATCGCAAGCGGGCCGCCCTGCCCCGAGGCCGCGCGCAGCGCGAGCGGCAGGAGGTGCGTCTCGGGATCGTGCCGCTCGCCGAGCTCGCCTTCCGGGTCGGCGCCGGCCGCATTGAAGTAGCGCAGCGCCACATGGCGCATCCCCTCGACGCCGAGATCGCGCAGGATCTCTTCGCCGATGAGCTTGGTGCGGCCATAGGGATTGATCGGCCGCTGCGGCGTCGTCTCGCGGATCGGCAGCCGGTCGGGCGTCCCGTAGGTCGCGCAGCTCGAGGAGAAGACGATGCGCGAGACGCCCGCGGCCCGGCAGCCCTGCACGAGGCCGATCATGCCGCCCACATTGTTGTCGTAATATTTCGCCGGGTCCGCCATGGACTCGCCCACATAGGCCGAGGCCGCGAAATGGATCACCGCCGTCGCACCATGGGCACGCAGCGCGGCCTCGACCGCATGCGGATCGCGCACGTCCCCCTGCACCAGCGGGCCGAAGCGCACCGCATCGGCATGTCCCGTCGAGAGATTGTCGAAGCTCACCGGGCGATGGCCCGCGCGCGCCAGCGCCTTGCAGGTGTGCGAGCCGATGAAGCCCGCCCCACCCGTCACCAGAATCGTGTCAGGCATGGACCAGCAGAGCCTCGCGCGCCCGGACGACCTGAGGTTCGCCCGCGAAATGCCGGATGGTCCGGGCGATGCCTTCGGCCAGCGGCACCGTCGGCGCCCAGCCGAGAAGCCGCGCGGCCTGCGCGATGTCGGGCCGGCGCTGGCGCGGATCGTCCACCGGCAGCGGCCGATGAACCAGCCGCGAGGAAGAGCCGGTCTGAGCCAGCACCATCTCGGCCAGCTCCCGCATGGTGAATTCGCCCGGATTGCCGAGGTTGACCGGTTCGCTCACCTCCGACGCCATCAGCGCCATCAGCCCGGTCACCAGATCGTCCACATAGCAGAAGGAGCGCGTCTGCATCCCGTCGCCATAGAGGGTGATGTCGCTGCGGGTCAGCGCCTGGACGATGAAGTTCGAGACAACGCGGCCGTCCTCGGGGCTCATCCGCGGCCCGTAGGTGTTGAAGATCCGCGCGATCCGCACCTCGAGGCCCTGATGGGCCCCGAACTCCCAGAACAGCGTCTCGGCCGCGCGCTTGCCCTCGTCGTAGCAGGCCCGCGGACCCACCGTATTGACGCAGCCGCGGTAGCCCTCGTGCTGGGGCGAGATCTCGGGATCGCCATAGACCTCGGAGGTCGAGGCCTGCAGGATGCGCGCGCCCGTGGCCCGCGCCAGCGCGAGCAGGTTCAGCACGCCCTCGGTGCAGGTGCGGAACGTATGGATCGGGTCGCGCTGGTAGAGCGGCGGAGAGGCCGCGCAGGCAAGGTTGTAGATCTCGTCCAGCGGCCCCTGCCAGTCGATCCGGCTCAGGATGTCCTGCTCGAGAAAGCGGAATTGGGGATGGCCGAGCAGCCCAGCGACATTCTCTTTGCGGCCGGTCAGAAGATTATCGAGACAGACGACGGAATGACCTTCGGCAATCAGCCGCTCGCAAAGATGAGAGCCCACAAATCCGGCTCCTCCCGTGACGAGAATGACCTTCCGGCGATGGAAACGAGGCATAAAAGAATCATGACCGGTCACATCGACCGGAATAAGGCTTCCGTCCATTTACGAAACTCCGATCGGGCACGCCCGGCGAAATAACCGGTCGTGATGCCACCGTGGCATCTGCTTCACTGATTGAAGCCCTGGCGATGCTGTTCTTGTGTCGGGGTGCAGCTTCTTTCGGGGCGTCGTCTACTTACTTTCGAATTTGAACCCATTCTTAAGAATGTGCCGATTTCCTGTCAACAAGCAGCCCCTAGCCCAATTAGACAGGTCTACCCTCCAACGAGACTGGCGCCCTATCCCTTTTTATATCTCAGGTTGATCTGTTTTTGGTAATTGATCCCGGCGATAGAAAATCCGGTGTCGGCACGATAAAATCACCGGCGACTCGACCTCGTTAGTCATCGGAGCGGAAACGGGAATCTTCCACTTCCGAAACAGTGGCGCGAGAAAGAGAGGATCCGGCCCTCCCCCGTGTCGCTGCGCGCAGGGTGTGGACGCGGCCGCACGGCACCAGACCGCGGTGCTTCGTCGCAGTCCGCGCGTGTGCTCTTGGCCGGCGTCCCGCGGCTCCGAGGCCGCAGGGCAGCCATCTCCCCTTCCCGCCCCTCGAAGCCGAAGCTCACGCCCGCTGCGCGGGCCGCACGCGTCTCGCGCGCCGTCGCATCGAGACCCTCGACGGAGGGCCATAAACCGCCCGGTCGCTGGGCAGACCCGGCCCGCCCCCGCCGATTTTTGCGGCGGCCCCGCGCGGAGACCGTCTGCGCCGCCCTTCCGCGCTTCGCCCGAACTTCTCGCGACGGTCCTGCACCGATGGCGCGCGCCTGCGCCCGAAGCAATTGACTTCCCGGAAGCCGGCCCCGTAGCCTCGTCCTGCTCCGTCCCGCTCGGACGGGGCCATGTCTGCGGGACGGAACCCGCATGAGATCAACAGGGGAGAATTCAGTGAGGCGCATCATCCTTCTGTCCACGGCCCTGGCAGGCTTCGCCCTGCCCGCCGCGGCGGACCAGATTGCCGTCCTCGGCTGGGGCGGGGCCTACACGACCAGCCAGGTCGAGGCCTACCACAAGCCGTTCACCGCCAAGACCGGGGTGGGCGTGGTGTCGGTCGACACCGACAACCCGGCCACGCCGATCAAGGCGCAGGTCGAATCTGGTAACGTCACCACCGACGTGGCCAGCGTCGAATATGCCGACGCCGTGCGGCTCTGCGACGAGGGACTGCTCGAGGAGATCGATCCCGCCATCCTGCCGGCCGCGCCCGACGGCACCCCCGCCGAAGAGGATTTCCTGCCCGGCTCGCTCGCCGACTGCTTCGTGGCGACGGACGTCTTCTCGACCGTTCTGGCCTATGACGCCTCGAAATTCGCCGATGGGGCGGCCCCGACCAAGCTCGCCGATTTCTTCGATCTGGAGAAATTCCCGGGCAAGCGCGGGATGCGCAAGTCGGCCAAGGTGAACCTCGAAATGGCGCTCCTCGCCGACGGGGTGCCGGCGGCCGAGGTCTATGACATGCTGCGCACCGACGAAGGCGTGGAGCGCGCCTTCAAGAAGCTCGATTCGATCAAGAGCCAGATCGTCTGGTGGGAAGCCGGCGCCCAGCCGCCGCAGCTGCTCGCGGATGGCGAGGTGGCCATGACCATCGCCTACAACGGCCGGATCTTCAACGCCGCCATCACCGAGAACAAGCCGTTCGAGATCGTCTGGGACGGGCAGGTCTACGAGGTCGAAGGCTGGGTGATCCCGAAGGGCGCGCCGAACCTCGAGCTGGCCAAGGATTTCGTGGCCTTCTCGACCAGCGCCGAACCGCTGGCCAAGGCCGCGGAATGGATCAGCTACGGCCCGCCGCGCAAATCCTCGGCGCCGCTCGTCGGCACCTTCATGGACGGCAAGACCGAGATGGCGCCGCACCTGCCCACGAGCCCCGAGAACATGACGAATGCGCTCGCCTCCGACTACGAGTTCTGGGTCGATCACGACACCGAGCTGAACGAGCGCTTCAACGCCTGGCTCGCCGGCTGACACGGACCCGCCCGGGCTTCGGCCCGGGCGGCCTTCCGATTGCGCAAAGGTCGCACCTCCGGCGCCTTGACCCTTGATCGCGGGAGGGGTCGTATGCCTCCGCAGAGGAGTGCAGCATGGAACAGGAAGACCTCAGGACGTCCTACGTCCTCGCCTGGGTCAGCGCCCAGGACAAGCTCGAATTCGACCGGCATTATCCCGATGGCAGCCCGCTCGAATTCCCGACCGAGGAGGCAGCCCTCGCCGCCATTCCGCCGGAGGGCACGCGCCTCGTGCTGAAGTCGGTCACGCGCCACCGCCGCGACTGAACCACGCGGCCTCTGCGGATCGTGCACGAGGACGGACCGTCCTTCCCGCCCGCCTGGACGCCGCCCGTCCTTACTGCGCCCGGTTGGCCCGTGCCAGCAGCGCCACCGCCGCAAGTCCCACCAGCATGACGAGAAGCGCCGCCGGTGCCGCCTCGCCCAGCCGCTCGAGGCTCGCCTGTTCATGGGCGCGGGTGGCGAGCGTGTTGTAGTTGAAGGGCCGCAGGAGCAGCGTCGCGGGCAGCTCCTTCACGCAGTCGACGAAGACCACGAGCAGCGCGGTCGCGACCGAGCCGCGCATCAGCGGCAGATAGACCGACGCCAGCACCGACCCCGGCCTCCGCCCGAGCGAGCGCGCCGCCATCGGCAGGCTGGGCGAGATCCTTCCGAAAGCCGAATCCACCGCGCCCTGCGCCACGCCGAAGAAGCGCACCATATAGGCCAGCACCAGCGCCGCCGCCGTGCCGGTCAGCAGCAGCCCCGGATCGTGCCCGGTCAGCGCCGCCATCGCATCCGCGACCCGGTGGTCGAGCGCTGCCAGCGGGATCAGAAGCCCCAGCGCCAGCACCGCCCCCGGCGCGGCATAGCCCAGAAGCGTGAGCGGCAGCACGAGCCGCGGCAGGCCCCGCCCGGCAAGCCGCACCCCGTAGACGAGAAACAGCGCGGCCCCCACCGTCAGGATCGCGGCGATCCCGCCCACGGTCAGCGTGTTGCCGAGCGCCTTCAGAAGGCCCGGCGAGGTCCAGGCGTCGGGCTTGCGCAGCGCGTGGTTCAGCATCACCGCGACCGGAAGCAGGAAGCCCGTGACGACCGGCAGGAGACAGAGGCCGCAGGCGATCCAGCCGCGGCCTCCCGTGAGCGTCAGGGGCTGGATCGGGCGCGCGCCGCGCGACATGCGATGGAAGCGGGCGTTCCGCCGCCCCACCCGCTCGAGCGCGACGAGCAGGAAGATCAGCACCAGCACCACGCCCGAGATCTGCGCGGCGCCGCCGGCGTTGCCGGCTGTCAACCAGACCGAAAAGATGCCCGTCGTCAGCGTCTGGACCCCGAAATGCTCGACCGTGCCGAAATCGGCCACCGTTTCCATCATTGCGAGCGCCACGCCCGCCGCGATGGCAGGACGGGCAAGCGGCAGGCCCACCCGCAGGAAAAGCCCCCACGGTCCCTTGCCCAGCGCCCGCGCCACCTCGTAGGAGGCACCCGACTGCTCGCGGAAGGCCGCACGCGCCAGCAGATAGACGTAAGGATAGAGCGCCGAGGACAGGACGAGGATCGCCGCCCCGCGCGAGCGCACCTCGGGAAACCAGTAGTCGCGCGCCGACTGCCAGCCCATGAAACCGCGCAGAGCCGTCTGCAGCGCGCCGGAATAATCGAGGAAATCCGCCAGCGCATAGGCGCCGATATAGGCCGGGATCGCCAGCGGAAACAGGAGCGCATGATCGAGGATCCGCGCGCCCGGGAAGCGATACATGGTCACGAGCCAGGCCGCCCCGGTCCCCACCATGGCGGTCAGCGCCGCAACGCCCGCCATCAGCACGAGCGTGTTCGTCAGGTAGCGCGGCAGCACCGACGAGAGCAGATGCGGCCAGATGTTCTCGACCGGGTGAAAGGCGATCCAGATCACCGAGACGATCGGCATGAGGACGAGGGCCGCGATGGCGAGCGCGCCCAGCGACCAGCCGTCGGGGCGCGGCAGACGCAGCCCCGCCCGTGCGGCAGGCAGATCGGTCCGATGGGGGTCCAGCATCCCTGCCCCTTAGCGGAATGCGGATTTGCTGTCCAGAAAGGCGGCGGCCCGGATCGCCGTGCGGGCCCCGGACAGGAACCCGCAGCGGCGGGGGACCGCCTCGGTTCCGAGGCGGCGTCCCGCGGTCATCCGGCAGCCGATGCCCCCGGACCTCAGCCCATCCCGAGGGCGGATTTGTAGAGTTCGAGGATCGTCTCTTCCTCGGCGATGTCGTCGGGCTTGCGCTTGCGCAGGGCCACGACCTTCTTCATCACCTTCGTGTCGTAGCCGCGGCCCTTGGCTTCCGCCATCAGCTCTTTCTGCTGCTCGGTCACGTCCTTCTTCTCGGCCTCGAGCTGCTCGTAGCGCTCGATGAACTGGCGCAGCTCGTCGGCGGTGACGTTGTAGGAATCCAGCGGGTCGCTCATGTCTCTGCCTCTCGGTCTCGTTGGCGCCCCTCCTATCGCGGGCCGGGGGGCCGGATCAAGCGGCTGAAGGCGGAGAGCGCCCTTGCCAGGGCCGCGCAGGCGGGCTAGGCCGCGCGCAGGTCAGCGGGAGACGCGCATGGAATGGATGATCTGGATCGGAGCCCTGATCTCGCTCGCCGGTGTGGGCGGGCTTGTCTGGTGCATCTGGCTTGCGCTTCAGGCGCGGCGGTCCGGGCTCGACGACGCGGCGATGCGCGAGCGCCTGCAGCGGGTTGTCGTGCTGAACGTGGCGGCGCTCGGCGTGTCGGCCCTGGGGCTCATGTGCGTGGTGATGGGCATCCTGCTCGGCTGAGCGCTTTCGCGCGGGTCCCAGGCCCCCTTTTCGGCGCGGTTGTCCGTCAGGTCCGCAAGCCGGCGAGGACGGTGCAGCGTCAGCATGTCTCCGAGCGGGGGCGGGGCACAGGTTTCGGTCGATCACCCCGGGTTCGTCACCCGGAGCGGCGGTGCCTGACATGACGGTCTCTTCGGGAGATCAACTCCTGGTGCGGGCGAACCCCCGCCGCGTCACACCGGCATGTTGTCGAAATCTGCCTCGATCTCGGCATCGGTCCGGTCAACCGCGGGTATCACCAGAGCAAGTCCCTGCATTTCGGCAAGAAGATGGGCGAGGCTCTCCAGCGGAGCGGCCTCATCCTGTTGCGGCAGGCTGCGGGCAGCTTCGGGTTTCGGTTCGAACGACATGGATCCTCCTCCGCCGGTCACCCGGCGCATTTGCGGCAGAAGGGCGTGTAGGGCAGCACATCGAGCCGCGCTTCGCCGATTTCGGCCCCGCATTTGACGCAGTAGCCATATTCGTCCGCGTCGATCCGGGCGAGCGCCGCCGTGATCGCACGGATTTCCTGCTGACCCGAGGTGCCCATGCTTTCCAGCACCTCCTCGGTCTCGCGTTCGGTGGCAAGCTCTTCCCAGTCGCGCGAATTGTGCGAGTCGAGCTCTGCCTCGATGCCTTCGAGACGGGCCCCGAGATCGGCCAGCCGCGCCTCGAGCTGGGCCTTGCGACGGGGAATGTCGATCATGGGCCACCTCCTCTGATTGCCGGAGGTTAGGCGAAGGCCCACAGCCCCTCCTTGATGCAGGTCAATGATTTAAGCCCTTCGCCGAGGGCGCCGTCCTCAACGTCACGCAGCACGGCGGAGAGGCTGCGAGCGACGGCGCAGGGGAAGGAACGGGCGACGGCGCCGCAGAATGGAGGTGCGGGCGGAGGCCTCGCCTCCACCGGGATGGCGCCGCACCGCCGGCTGTGCACCGGCCGCCGGAGCGTGAAGCGGCGCCCTGCGGCCTTTCCTCCTGCGGCGGGGGGCGATATGGTCGCCCGCAGCCGCGCTGCAGCACGAGGACCCCATGAGCTTCCGCCCCCTGACCGACCGCTACGCCGTCTCGCCCCAGATCTCGCAGGAGGAGCTTCCGGCGCTCCGCGCGGCAGGCTTCACCACGATCATCGACAACCGGCCGGATGGCGAGATCCCGCCCCATCTCCAGACCGAGGAGATGCGCCGGGCGGCGGAGGCCGAGGGCTTCACCTTCATCGCGAACCCGGTGATCGGCGGCGCCGTCACGCTCGCGAATGTCGAACGCCAGCGCGAGGCCATCGATCAGGCCGGCGGCCCGGTGCTGGCCTACTGCGCCTCGGGCAACCGCTCTTCGGTGGTCTGGGCGCTGGCGAATGCCGGCCGGATGCCGACGGACGAGCTGATCGGCCTGCCTGCCCGGCACGGCTACCAGCTCGAAGGGCTGCGCCACGAGATCGACCGCCTCGCGCGGGAGCGCGGCTGACAGGCAGGTTCCGGGTGCGGCGCCGCGAGGCGCTGCACGGCTTCTGAGCCGCGCATCCTTCTGCCGCCCACGACCTGTGCCAAGGCTCCGCTCCCGGCTCGATCCGCCCGGCAAGGCGGGACGCGGGGCCCGTTCCTCTGCCGGACGGGACGTCGAAACGGGGCGCAATGGCCGGGCGCCGCGCATTGGGGGCCGTCGTGGCCCGGGGCAGAAGGCTTCGGGGAGCGGCGCATGGCTGCGTGCGCCAGACGGTGTTCGGCTCACTCGTCGGTCCCCGTCATGGCGAAGGACAGGTCTTCATCCTCGGGCTCGAACTCCGGCAGAGCGGGGGGCGGATCGGCCGCCGCCATGGGCGCCAGACGCACGGCGCGCATCCCGCGATGCTGGCCGAGCCGCCCCTCGGCGACCGGATGGCCGTCGAGCCCCACGAAGAGGATATGGTCGAGCGTGGCCTGCGGCAGCGGCACCGTATCGCCCGGCTGCCAGTCGAGAACATGGGCGAGCGGCAGGGTGATGCGGCCGAGAACCGCCTCGAGCCGGCAGTCCACCGCCATCACCTGCTCGGCCAGAGCCGCGGCGAAGTCGGTCAGCGGCGGCTGAGCCTCGTCCTGGCTGCCGTCGTGCGGCCGCTCTCCGCGGCCGTCGGCCGGCACGGCGAGGAGAAGCTGCCCGCTCTTGGCGCCGAGGGCCAGCTCCACCTCGGCCACCAGCACACGGTAGGAACAATCCTCGAGCAGGAGGCCCAGCGGCCGGGGATCGTCGAGGAAGGAGGCGTAGCGGAAGCCGCTGGCCCAGACCCGATCCTCATCCTCGAGCAGAAGGAGGTCGAGCTCGGCCAGCGCGCGGTCGATGAAATCCTGCACCATGGCCGCGTCGGTGCGGCTGGGCTTGCGGGTGGCGGCGGGCTGCGGCCTGACCCGGCCCACGGTCTGCACCTCGACCAGCCCGGCAAGCAGCGGCGGCGCGAGGGCGATCAGCCCCAGCCCCTCGCCCGGCCCTTCGAGCACCGCATGGAACGACAGATCCTCGGGCATCTCGAGGAGTTCGGTGAGGGAGCGGCGCAGACAGTCGAGCCGCGGCACGTCGAGGGCGAGCGCGAAGGCATCGCGCCCGGCGCGGGCCAGCGCCAGCCGCAGGCCGCGCTCGGCGCCGGTGACCTGCGGCACCGCCGGCCGGGCCTTCGCCTCGATCTTGCGCCTGAGCACGCTCTCCGTCACCGTCGCTTCCCACATGCCGCTGCCCTGCCCTTCTGACATGGCAGGATTGAGAAACGGTTGATGGCGGAGGGCCATGTCGCCCGGGCCGGACCTGCCAGCATCCTGGGTCGGGGGGCGCCGCAGGCGGTGGTGGCCGCGCTCAGGCGGCGCGCTGGAGCCGCAGAGGCAGGGTCACGCGGAAGGCAGCGCCCCCCTGTCCCGGCAGGTAGGTGATGGTGCCGCCGAGGTTGGCCATCACCTCGCGGCAGATCGCGAGGCCGAGGCCCGCCCCGCCGGCCCGGGTCTGGTCCGAAAGCCGGGCGAACTTCTCGAAGATCAGCTCCTGGCTCTCCTTCGAGATCCCGGAACCGTTGTCGATGAAATCGACCGTCACGCGCCCGCCCTTCTGGCGCACCGAGATCCGCAGTTCGGGATAGTCCGCGTCGCAGTATTTGCGCGCGTTCGAGATCAGGTTGATGAAGACCTGCGCCAGCCGGTCGCCATCGGTGAACAGGAAGATGTTCTCGGCCGCCGGATCGCGATGGATGGTGAAGCCGCGCTCGGGGCGGGTTTGGGCGGCCGAGCTCAGGGCGCGGTCGATCATCTGCTGGAGATTGGCGAGCCCGAGGTCGAGCTGCACCGATCCGTTCTCGAGCACGGAAAGGTCGAGCAGGTCGTCGAGCAGCCGGGTGAGCCGGATGGCCTCGTCATGGATGATGCGGGCGTGGCGCGCGGCCATCTCGGGCGGCAGATCGCCGTCCATCAGGATCTCGGAGAAGGCGCGGATCGAGGTCATGGGGGTGCGCAGCTCGTGGCTGATCTGGCTGAGGAAGGCGTCCTTCTGCACCGACAGCTGCGTGAGCTTCTCGTTGGCCTCGCGCAGCTGGCGCGCGGTGCGGGTCAGCTCGTCCTGCTGGGCCTCGAGCCGCGCGGAATATTCCATGATCTGTGCGGTCTCGTTCGCCACCGCCATCAGATCCTCGACCGAGACCGCGGCGCGCCCGGCCAGCTGGGCCAGCATCGCATGGGCCGTGGCCGCGCCGACCGAGCCCGCAAGCCGCCGCTCGAGCCGCTCGACGAAGCCGGGGACCGGATCGGGCAGATAGCCCTCCTTTCCCTGCGCGCGCGTCTCGGACTGGAAGAGCGCCAGCGCCGGCTCCTCGCCGAGGATCCGCTGCGCCATCACCAGCAGCTCCTCGGATTCGGCCTTGCCCTGCGCCCATCCCTGCGGGCCGCGGTTGCCGGTCTCGAACACATTGACGAAGGCCGCGCCCTGCAACCGCTCGAGCGGGCCGGGGAAGGTCACGAGCGAGGCGCCGCAGAAGACGGTGCCGTTCAGGATGAGCGACCAGAACAACGAATGGATCAGCGGATCCATCCCCTCGACCCCGAACAGCGCCTGCGGACGGAGCCAGCCGATCCCGAACGGTCCCTCGGCGAGGAGGCGGGCCGAGAAGATCGCATCCGGGCCGAAGGAGGGCAGGAAGAGCGTATAGACCCAGACCGCAAAGCCGAGGCTGAGGCCCCAGAGCGTGCCCGTCCGGGTGGCGCCGCGCCAGAAGATGCCGCCCAGCATCGCGGGCAGGATCTGCGCCACGCCCACGAAGGAGATGAGGCCGATCGCGGCCAGCGCGCTCGAGCCGCCCGAGAAGCGGTAATAGCCGTAGCCCAGCGCCAGAACGCCCGCGATGGAGATCCGCCGGGAGAGCAGCACAAGGCGGCGCACGTCGCCGCTGACGGCCGGCATCGGGCGCAGCGACAGCCAGAGCGGCATGACGATATGGTTCGACACCATCGTGGCCAGCGCCACCGCGGCCACGATCACCATCGCCGTGGCCGAGGAAAAGCCGCCGAGGAAGGCCAGCATGGCCAGCCCGCCCTGCCCGCGGTCGAGCGGCACGGTCAGGACGAACAGGTCCGGGTTGGCCCCCTCGGGCAGAAGCTCGAGCCCCACGACCGCGATCGGCACCACGAAGAGGCTCATCAGGAACATGTAGAGCGGGAAGGCCCAACTCGCCGTGGCGAGGTGGCGCTCGTCCCCGTTCTCGACCACCAGCACCTGGAACATGCGCGGCAGGCAGACCACCGCTGCGGCCGACAGGAAGGTCAGGCCCGCCCAGCGCGAGGGCGCGAGTTCCCAGTCGGCGATGGCCGAGCGGTCGATGCGGGCGATCACGTCGGCGGGCCCGTCGGCCACGCCCCAGACGACGTAGCTGCCCACCGCCACCAGCGCGACCAGCTTCACGATTCCCTCGACGGCAATGGCGGTGACGATGCCCGTATGCTGCTCGTTCGCATCGAGCTTCCGCGTGCCGAAGAGGATGGTGAAGAGCGCAAGCCCCCCCGCGACCCAGATCGCGGTGCTGTCGCGGTCGGGCATCTGCCAGCCCTCGTGCGGGCCGCTGGCGAAGACGCTGAAGCTCAGCGTGACGGACTGGAGCTGGAGCGCGATATAGGGCGTGGCGGCCACCACGCAGAGGAGCGTGACGAGCACGCCGAGCAGGTTCGATTTGCCATAGCGCGAGGAGATCAGGTCCGCGATCGAGGTCACGCGCTGCTGCCGCCCGATCCGCACCAGCTTGCGCAGCACCCACCACCAGCCGACGAAGACGAGCGTCGGCCCGAGATAGATCGTGAGATATTCGAGCCCCGAGCGCGCCGCATATCCCACCGCGCCGTAGAAGGTCCAGGCGGTGCAGTAGATCGAGAGCGAGAGCGTATAGACGAGCGGCGAGCGCAGCCACGGCAGCGCCTCGCCCACCGCCCGGCGCTCGACGAGGAAGGCCACGAGGAAGAGCAGGATGACGTAGCAGAGGCAGGAGAGAACGAGGAGATCGAACGGCATCAGCCCGCCCCGCCCTCCGGCGGATCGCCCGCCTCGGCCCCATCCTCCAGCGCCTCGGCCTTGAGGCCCCGGGACATGGCGGCGGCCACGAGGATCAGGACCGCCCAGACCGCGAAGAGATAGACCCCGTCGGGGGCGGTGTCGCGCTGGTCCGTCGCGGCCGGCTCCCACAGGATCGGCAAAAGGAAGAGGAACGCGCCGAAGACCGGCAGGAGCCGGGCCGCATCGCGGAGCCGCCGCCTCCGGTAGGATCGCCGCGCGAGAAACAGCGGCGAGCGACGCCGGCTCATCGCGGCACCAGCGCCCGGACCGAGGCCAGCATCTCGGCATTCGAGAAGGGCTTCGACATGAAGGCATCCACGCCGGCCTTCTTGGCCGCCGCTCGGTCGCGCACCTGCCCCTTGGCGCTCAGCATCAGCACCGGCAGATCCTCGGTCTGGGGATCGGCACGGAGCGCCGAGAGGATGTCGAAGCCGCTCATGCCCGGCAGCATCACATCGAGGATCAGAAGGTCCGGCTGTGCCGTGCGCACCACCTCGATCGCATCCGCTCCGCCCGCATGGGTCGAGACCTTCAGCCCGTCGCGCATGAGGATGAAGCGGATCGCCTCGGCGATGTTCGGCTCGTCCTCGATCAGCAGCACATGCGCCGTCATGAACCATCCCCCCCGGAACCTGCACCGGGGCCTCCCCGCCCCGTCGGCAACTATCAGCCGAAAAACCGGTGCTGTCAAAGCGCGAGGAGGGGCAGAAGGCGCCCGTCCGGGGGCGGGGCGGCCTCTCCGAAGGGATAAACACCCCCGAGGACGCCGGGGCGTCACGAGCCCTCGAGCAGGATCGAAGGCTCGCGCCGGGCGGGGCAGCCTGCCCGCGGGCAGATCCGGCAGGAGGTGCCGACCGCGCGCGGCACGAGCGCCGGATCGGGCACGGCGGGCTCGATCAGCATCCCCGCCTCGCGCAGTTCCGGCCCGGTGAAGCCCTGCGGATGGTGCGGCTCGCAGAAGGCGCGGGCGCGGAAGCGGCGACGGGTGCGGGCGGCGGGCTCGACCACCGCCTCGACGGGGCGCATCGGGTGGGCCAGCGCCTCGAAGAGCGGCCAGAGGGGACAGGCCGCCCCGAAGCGCGGCAGCAGGAACCCCTCGGGCGGCTTGCGGAAGACGAGGGTGCCCGAGCCGTCGCAGATCACGAGGCCCGCAATGGCGCCGGGCAGCGTGGCGATCCGCCGGAAGGCCGCGAGCACCCCCACGCCGAAGCGGCGCGCGACCAGCACCGGATCGCCCTCGGCGCGGAGCGCGGCGCGGAACGGATCGAGCGGCATGGCCCGCGCATCCGCCTCGGCCCGCAGCACCCAGTCGCGCGCCATCGCGCGTCCGGCGGCCGAGGCCAACCCCTCGATCTCGGCCTCGAGCCGCGCCCGCCCGCCCGGCTCCTCCAGCTCGGCCAGATGCCAGTCGCGCGCGGCAAGCCAGCCCTCCACCTCCTCCTGCGGGGCCACGACCCCCTGCTCCTCGTCTTCCGAGGCGGCATCGAGATAGGCCACCAGCGCCTCGGCGCCCACGGCCAGCCGCTCGCTGTCGGCATGGATGTTGGCATGGAAACGCGCGCGCCAGTCGGGCTCGATATCCTCGGTCTCGGCGAGGATCGCCGCGGTGGAGCGCACGGCGCTCACCGCCGAGAGAACCTCGTGCAGCGCCTGGCTCAGGTGGGTGTCATGGGTCAGCCGGTCGTTGAGCGCGTTGACAGTCCGCTCGAGCAGCCCCATCCGGCGGTGCTGCGCAGCCAGCATCCGCGCCCAGCCCGGAAAGCGGCCCACGAAATCCTCGACCCGGTCGAGCTCGGGCTGATCGTCGCCCGCCGAGGCGGCGGCGGCGCGCAGATCCTCGACCAGCACGCCCTCGGCCCCGGCCGAGAGCGTCTGCGCCTCGACCTTCAGGGCCCGGGCGAGCCGCGCCAGAACCTCGTCGCCGATCCGGCGACGGTTGTGCTCGATCAGGTTGAGATAGGAGGCCGAGATCCCCGCCGCCCGCGCCAGATCGGCCTGCCTCAGCCCGAGCTGCAAGCGCCGTTCGCGCACCCGGCTGCCCGTCAGCGCCGTCATCGGCATGGTCCGCTCCTCCGCAGTTTACAGGATCATCCTGCAAGTTCCGGGGGAAGGACAGCGCTTTTCAGCGGGTCCGCGCCCACCGGTCAAGCGAAGGGCGCGGGAGAGGACCGGGCCGAAAGGCCCGGCCCCGAACCTGTCAGGCGTCGGCCACGACCTCCTGGCGCTGCTGGCCCAGCCCCTCGACGCCGAGTTCGACCACATCGCCCGGCTTCAGGAAGCGCGGCGGCTTCATGCCGAGCCCCACGCCCGGAGGCGTGCCGGTCGAGATCACATCGCCCGGATGGAGCGTCATGAACTGCGACAGGTAGCTGACCAGATAGGCCACGCCATAGACCATCGTGCCGGTCGTGCCGTTCTGCATCTTCTCGCCGTTGACCGACAGCCACAGCGGCAGGTTCTGCGGGTCCGCCACCTCGTCGCGCGTCACGAGCCAGGGGCCGAGCTGGCCGAAGTTGTCGCAGCTCTTGCCCTTCGTCCACTGGCCCGACCGCTCGGACTGGAAGGCCCGCTCGGAGACGTCGTTGGCCACCGCATAGCCCGCCACATGGTCGAGCGCCTCGGCCTCGGAGACATATTTCGCCTTCTTGCCGATGATGATGGCCAGCTCCACCTCCCAGTCGGTCTTGACCGAGCCGCGGGGGATGATGATCGGGTCGTTCGGGCCGCAGATCGCGGAGTTGGCCTTCATGAAGATGATCGGCTCGGGCGGGACCTGCGCGCCGGTCTCGGCGGCGTGGTCCGAATAGTTCAGGCCGATGCAGACGAACTTCGTGGTGCCCGCGACGCAGGGCCCGAGCCGCGTGCCTTCGGCCACGACCGGCAGGCTCGCCCCGTCGATGTCGCGGAGCTTGGCCAGCCCCTCGTCCGTCAGCACCTCGCCCGCAATGTCCGGCACCACGCCCGACAGGTCGCGGAGGGTGCCGTCGGTCCAGACGAGGCCCGGTCGTTCGGCCCCGGCGGGCCCATGGCGCAGCAGTTTCATGGCGTCTCCTCAGATATTGGACCAGCCCCCGTCGATGACATGGGCGACCCCGGTGGTGTAGGCGGATTCGTCCGAAGCGAGATAGACGACGAGCGCCGCGATCTCCTCCGGGCGGCCGATGCGGCCGATGGGCTGGCGGGCGACGAAGGCGCGCCGCGCGGCCTCGTAATCGCCGGTGGCGCGGAGCCGCTCCTCGAGCGAGGGGCTTTCGACGGTGCCGGGGCAGATCGCGTTGCAGCGGATGCCCTGCCCGATGAAATCGGCGGCGATGGATTTGGTGAGCCCCACGACCCCCGCCTTGGTGGTGCCGTAGACGAAGCGGTTGGGCGCGGCGATGGCGGCCGAGACCACAGAGGCCATGTTGATGATCGACCCGCCCCCGCCCGCGATCATGCCCGGCAGGAAGGCGCGGCACATCCGATACATGCCGGTGAGGTTCAGCCCGACGGAGAAGGCCCAGTCCTCCTCGTCGCAGTCGAGGATCGTGCCCGACGCTACGAAGCCCGCGCAGTTGAAGAGCACGTCGAGCGGCCCCGCCGCCGCGACCGCGGCCGCAATGGACGCCGGATCGCGCACATCGAGCGGCTGCACCTCGAGCCCCTCGGCCGCGAGCCCTTCGAGCGCCGCCGCATTCAGGTCGGTCGCCAGCACCCGCGCGCCCTCGCGCGCCATGGCCAGCGCCGAGGCGCGCCCGATCCCCTGCCCCGCCGCCGTCACCAGCGCGCGCTTGCCCTCCAGCCGACCGGCCATGGCCCTCTCCTCCCCCAGCTCGCGGCCTACCAAAGATCAATATCGCATAGAGAACAAGCCCCGGCCGCGGAAATTATCAATAATCCGCCCGCCAAGGGCCGGCGGCACCCGCAAAGGCTGGCCGCAGGCTCTCTGATATGCCAGCCTTGGGCCGCGGCCTCGGGCAGGCTGCCGCGGATGAAAGGAGACAGGATGGAACGGCAACGGGTGATCGCGGTGGGCTCCTACCCCGACTGGGACAGGCAGGCGATGGAGGCCAGCTTCACGGTCACGACCGTTCCGCAGCTCGCCGATCTGGCGGGCCTCGACCCTGCGCTCCGCGCCGAGGCGGTGGCGGTGGCCTACAAGGGCGGCGCGCCCTTCGGCGGCGAGACGATGGATCTCCTGCCCGCGCTCGGCATCATCGCGAACTTTGGCGTGGGCTTCGATGCCATCGACATCGAGGCCGCCCGCGCCCGCGGCATCCGGGTGACGAACACGCCCGATGTGCTGAACGACGACGTGGCCGACACGGCGCTGGCGATGATGCTGGCCCTCTGCCGCCGCATCCCCGAGGGCGACCGCTTCGTCCGCGAGGGCCGCTGGCCCAAGGGAGACTTTCCGCTGAACCGCAAATTCTCGGGCGGGCGCGCGGGCATCATGGGGCTCGGCCGGATCGGGCGCGCCATCGCCGACCGGCTCGTGGCCTTCGGCATGGAGATCCATTACCATTCGCGCAGCGCCAAGGACGTGCCCGCAGGCTGGACCTTCCACGCCACGCCCGAAGGGCTCGCCGCCGAGGTCGACTGGCTGGTGGTGGCGCTGGTCGGCGGGCCTGCCACCGAAAGCTACGTCTCAGCCGAGGTCATTGCCTGCATGCCGCAGGATGCGGTGCTGGTGAACATCTCGCGCGGTTCGACCGTGGACGAAGCGGCGCTGCTGACCGCCCTCGAAGCCGGGCGGATCGGGGCCGCGCTCGACGTCTTCCGCAACGAGCCCGAGATCGATCCGCGCTTCCACGCGCTCTCGAACGTGATCCTGCAGCCGCATCAGGGGTCGGGCACGGTCGAGACCCGCCGCGCGATGGGCGAGCTGCAGCGCGCCAACATCACGGCCTTCCTTCAGGGCGAGCCGCTGCTGACTCCGGTCGCCTGAGGCGATGGTGTGGCGGCGTCATGCCGCCACACCGTCCTAATGATTGTCCCGTGGCAGATCGCGCGCCACCCGGTGATAGGCGGTGGCAAGCTCGAGGCAGCCGCCATCGGCGAGCTGCCCCACGAGGCGGCGATAGATCTCCTGCCAGGGGGTCTGGTGGTGCAGGACGGGCGGCGTCCAGGCGGCGCGGCGCGCCTCCCACTCGGCCTCGTCCACCAGCGCGTCGAGCCGGCAGGCATTCAGATCGAGCCGCACCCGGTCGCCGGTCCGCAGGAGCGCAAGGCCGCCGCCCACCGCCGCCTCGGGCGAGGCGTTGAGGATCGACGGGCTCTCGGAAGTGCCCGACTGCCGCCCATCGCCCACCGTCGGCAGATGCGTCACTCCCTCGCGCAGAAGCCCGTCGGGCGGCTGCATGTTCACCACCTCGGCTGAGCCCGGATAGCCCACGCAGCCCACGCCGCGGATGAAGAGGATCGTCGTCTCGTCGATCCCGAGATCGGGGTCGTTGATGCGGGCGTGATAATCTTCCGGTCCCTCGAAGACCACGGCGCGGGCCTCGTGGATGCCCTCCCGCCCCGGCTGGGCGAGGAAGCGGTGCCGGAACTCGGCCGAAATGACCGAGGTCTTCATCAGCGCCGAGTCGAAGAGATTGCCCCGCAGCACGAGGAACCCCGCCTTCTCGCGCAGGGGATCCTCGACCGACCGGATCACCCGCCGGTCGCGGCTGCGCTCGCCCGCGAGATTGTGGCCGATGCTCTCTCCCGTGACGGTCAGCGCCTCCGCATGGAGAAGCCCCGCCGCGAGCAGCTCGCCCATGACGGCAGGCACGCCGCCCGCCCGGAAGAAGCTCTCACCCAGATATTCTCCGGCGGGCTGCATGTTCACCAGCAGCGGCAGGTCGAAGCCCACCGTCTGCCAGTCCTCCACCGCAAGCTCGACACCCGCATGGCGCGCGATGGCCTGCAGATGCGGCGGCGCGTTGGTCGAGCCGCCGATGGCCGAATTGACGCGGATCGCATTCTCGAAAGCCTGCCGCGTGAGGATGTCCGAGGGCTTCAGGTCGGCCAGCACCATCTCGACGATGCGCCGGCCCGTGGCATAGGCCATGTTCATCCGCTCGCGGAACGGCGCGGGAATGGCCGAGCATCCGGGCAGCGACATGCCCAGCGCCTCGGCCAGCGCGTTCAGGGTCGAGGCGGTGCCCATCGTGTTGCAATGGCCGAGCGAGGGGGCCGAAGCGCAGGCACGCTCCATGAACTCCGGATAGTCGATCTCGCCCTCGGCCAAGAGCCGCCGGCTCTCCCAGATGATCGTGCCCGAGCCTGCGAGCTTGCCTTCCCACCAGCCGTCGAGCATCGGCCAGCCCGAGAGCACGATGGAAGGAAGATCCACCGTCGCCGCTGCCATCAGCTGCGCGGGCGTGGTCTTGTCGCATCCGGTGGTCAGCACCACCCCGTCGATCGGATAGCCGTGCAGCACCTCGACGAGGCCGAGATAGGCGAGGTTGCGGTCGAGCGCGGCGGTGGGCCTGCGCCCGGTCTCCTGGATCGGATGGACGGGAAATTCCATCGGCACGCCGCCCGCGTCGCGGATGCCCGCCTTGACCCGCTCGGCGAGGAAGAGGTGGATCTTGTTGCAGGGCGCGAGATCCGAACCCGACTGCGCGATGCCGATGATGGGCCGGTCGCCCTGCAGCTCGCGCCGCGTGAAGCCCTGGTTCTGGTAGCGCTCGACATAGAGCGCGGTCATCCCGGGATTGTCGGGATTGTCGAACCACGCCTGTGAGCGGAAGCGCCTGCCGGTGGGGGTGTCGCTCATCTCTGCGGCCTCCTGTCGCTGGCCTCCAGCATCCCCTCTCGCGCAGGCAAGGGCAAGGGCGCGGGGCCTGCGCGCGGCCGTCGCGGATCACGAAGCGGGATCGGGACGACGGCGCTCTTGCCCAAGAGCTTTCGCAACAGAATCTGTTCTGCACAGCCCGGCATTTCACGAAGCGTGAGCGGACGGGTGCGACGACGCCTGTCCGCAGGGGCGGTGTCGGCGGGCCCCCTATCGTGCGGCCTCGCATTTCACGCCCACGAGGGAACAGGGGGCGACGCCTCTCCGCAAGAGCAATCGCAGCGGGACTGGTTCCCGCGGGCGGCCCTGCATTTCACGAAGCGTGAAATGGGGGCGGTCCGGCAGAGCCCCGCACGCAAGACGGGCTGATGGGGCACGGGCCCCGTTGACCCGGCCTGCGGCCTCGGGTCTGGTGCGCGGAACGAGACCGCCCTTGGAGACCCCCATGACCCTGCCCGGCCCCGCCCCGCGCGATCCGATCCCTGCGCTCCGCGATCTTCTGGGCGAGCGGCTTCTGACCTCCGAGGCCGCGCGCGCGCAGCATGCCGAGAACGAGGCCTGGTATCCGGCAGCCCTGCCCGATGCCGTGGCGCGCCCCGCCTCGACCGAGGAGGTCTCGCGACTCCTCGCGCTCTGCCATGCCGCGGGCATGCCGGTGGTGGCGCAGGGCGCGCGCTCCTCGCTCGAGGGGCACCATCTGGCGATCCGCGGCGGCATCGCGCTCGACCTGACCGGCATGGACCGGGTGCTCGCCGTCCATGCCGAGGATCTCGACGCGGTGGTGCAGCCCGGCGTCACGCGCGAGGCGCTGAACGCCCATCTGCGCGACACGGGCCTCTTCTTCCCGATCGATCCGGGCGCCAACGCCACGCTGGGCGGCATGGCCGCGACCCGCGCCTCGGGCACGACCGCCGTCCGCTACGGCACGATGCGCGAGGCGGTGCTGGCGCTCGAGGTGGTGCAGGCCGACGGCACCGTGATCCGCACCGGCAGCCGGGCGCGCAAGTCGGCCACGGGCTACGATCTCACCCACCTCTTCGTGGGCTCGGAGGGCACGCTCGGCATCATCACCGAACTCACGCTGCGCCTCTTCGGCCAGCCCGAGGCGCAGTCGGCCGCGATCTGCCGCTTTCCCTCGGTGGCCGAAGCGGTCGCCACTGTCATCGCCACGATCCAGATGGGCCTGCCCATAGCCCGGATCGAGCTGGTCGATGCGATGATGGTGCGCGGCTTCAACCTCCATGCCGACGCGGGGCTGCCCGAGGAGCCGCATCTCTTCGTCGAGTTCCACGGCAGCGAAAGCGGCGTGGCCGAGACGGCCGCGCTCTTCGGCGAGATCGCCGCCGATCACGGCGGGCAGGCGTTCCGCTGGTCGCAGAAACCCGAGGAGCGCCGCGCGCTCTGGTCGATGCGCCACAATGCCCACCATGCCACGCGGCGGCTGCGGCCGGGGGCGCGCACGGTCTCGACCGATGTCTGCGTGCCGATCTCGGCGCTGGCCGAGGCGGTCGCGGTGGCGCAGGAAGAGGGCCGCGCCCGCGGCCTCGTGCAGGCCATCGTGGGCCATGTGGGCGACGGCAATTTCCACTGCGGCATCCTCGTCGACCCCGAGGATGCGGGAGAGATGAAGCGGGTGAAGGAGTTCACCGACCTCCTGTCGGATCTGGCCCTGCGGCTGGGCGGGGTCGTGTCGGGCGAACACGGGATCGGCATGGGCAAGATCGGCAAGATGGAGGCCCAGCACGGCCCGGCTCTGGCCACCATGCGGGCGATGAAAGAGGCGCTCGATCCGAAGGGCATCCTCAATCCCGGCAAGCTCCTGCCGTAGGGCGGCAAGGCGAGGGGCGCGCCGCAGCGCGCCCCTGCCAGAGCTTACTTCAGCGCCTTGTCGGTGACCTCGTGGGTCCAGGCGCCCTCAGGCTCCTTCGAGATCACCGGATCCGAGCCGCCGCCCATCAGGGTCGCCACGGTGCGCTTGTAATCCGCCTCGTCGAGCGTGCCGTCCGAGCCCGCGGTCAGCTTAGCCACCTCGCCCATCATCCGCTTCTGGTGGCTCTCGGTCTGCGCGCCCGTGTCGTCATTGTCGAGCACGATCATGGCCGCGTCGTCGGGGTTCTCCTCGGCCCATTTCCAGCCCTTCATCGAGGCCCGCACGAACTTGGCCATGGTCTCGACGAAGGCCGGATCCTTCAGCTTGTCGGCCATCACATAGAGACCGTCCTCGAGGGTCGCCACGCCCTGATCCTCGTATTTGAAGGTCACGAGGTCGTCCGGCGAGAGGCCCGCGTCGATCACCTGCCAATATTCGTTGTAGGTCATGGTCGAGATGCAGGCCGCCTGCTTCTGCAGCAGCGGATCGACGTTGAAGCCCTGCTTGAGCACCGTCACCCCCTGAGGCGAGCCGTCGGTGGGCAGGCCCAGCTTGGACATCCAGTTGAGGAAGGGATATTCGTTGCCGCCGAACCAGACGCCCAGCGTCTTGCCCTTGAAGTCCTCGGGGCCCGAAACGCCCGATTCCTTCAGGCAGGTCAGCATCATGCCCGAGCTCTTGAAGGGCTGGGCGATGTTGACGATGTCGGCCCCCTGCTCGCGCGCGGCCAGCGCCGAGGGCAGCCAGTCGACCATCACGTCGGCGCCGCCGCCGAGCAGCACCTGCACCGGCGCCACGTCGGGGCCGCCCGGCTTGATCGTGACCTCGAGCCCCTCCTCCTCGTAGAAGCCCTGATCGAGCGCGACGTAGTAGCCCGCGAACTGGGCCTGCGTCACCCATTTGAGCTGGAGCGTCACCTCCTCGGCCGAAGCCGTGCCGGCGGCGAGCGCGAGAAGCGCGGCTCCGGTCAGCAGTCCTTTCATCGAAACCTCCGTGTTGTGCCCCTTCGGGGCTATCGTTGACGTCGTTGGGACGGGTGCCAGAAGGTCAGCCCTCGTTCGACCAGAGCGACCACCCCATAGAAGGCCGAGCCCGCCAGTGCTGCAACCGCTATCTCGGCCCAGACCATGTCGAGCCCGAGGCGGCCGACCTCGGCCGAGATGCGAAAGCCCATGCCGCGGATCGGGCTGCCGAAGAATTCGGCGACGATGGCCCCGATCAGGGCGAGCGTTGTGGCGATCTTCAGGCCGTTGAAGATGAAGGGCATGGCCGCGGGCAGCCGCAGCTTGAGGAGCGTCTGGGCGTAGCTGGCCGAATAGGTCTTCATCAGGTCGCGCTGCATCCGGTCGGTGGCCGCGAGCCCCTCGACCGTGTTCACGAGCACGGGGAAGAAGACCATGACCACCACCACCGCGGCCTTCGACTGCCAGTCGAAGCCGAACCACATGACGAGGATCGGCGCGATCCCCACGATGGGCAGGGCCGCCACGAAATTGCCCACCGGCAGCAGCCCCCGCTGCAGGAAGGGCGAGCGGTCGATGGCGATGGCCGTGGCCACCGCGGCCGCACAGCCGATGAGCCAGCCCGAGAGCGCGCCCTTCACGAAGGTCTGCACGAAATCGCCCCAGAGGACCGGCAGGCTTCTCGCGATCCGCGTGCCGATGGCAGAGGGCGGCGGCAGGATCACCGAGGGCACCTGAAGCCCGCGCACCAGCAGCTCCCAGACCAGAAGCACGGTGAGCCCGAAGATCGCGGGCACCACGAGGCGGCCGATCCGCGTCTCGGAGAAGGCCGACCGCGAGATCCGCACATTGAGCACGAGCGTCACGACCCAGGTGACGAGGGCGAGGAACACGAGCGTCATCGTGCCATCCCCATCCGCCGCAGCACCCGCGCCTGGATCGCGCCCACGATCCCGACCAGCGCCGCCGCCACGATGGCGGCCGCAAACAGCGCGGACCAGATCTGGATCGTCTGCCCGTAGTAGCTCCCCGACAGAAGCCGCGCCCCGAGCCCCGCCACAGCACCCGTGGGAAGCTCGCCCACGATGGCGCCGACGAGGCTCGCCGCGATCCCCACCTTCAGCGAAGCGAAGAGATAGGGCATCGAGGCAGGCAGCCGCAGCTTCCAGAAGGCCTGCGCCCTGCTCGCATTGTAGGTGGACAGGAGGTCGAGCTGCATCGCATCGGGGCTGCGCAGCCCCTTCACCATGCCCACCACCACCGGGAAGAAGCTGAGATAGGCCGAGATCACCGCCTTGGGCAGAAGCCCCGAGACGCCGATCGAATTCAGCACCACGATGATCATCGGGGCGATGGCGAGGATCGGGATGGTCTGGCTCGCGATGGCCCAGGGCATCACGCTCTGGTCCATCGCGCGGTTGTGGATGATGCCAACCGCGAGCAGGATCCCGAGCCCGGTGCCGATGCCGAAGCCCAGAAGCGTCGCCGACAGCGTGATCCAGCCGTGATAGACAAGGCTGCGCTTCGAGGTGATCTTCTGGCCCGCCACGCCCTCCCACAGGCCCTTGGCCACCTGATGCGGCGCCGGCAGCACGGGCCGCTCCTGGCTCATGGTCTCGGGCAGGATCTGGGCGAGGCTGACCTCGGTGCCCGCCCGCGCCGCCTGATCGCGCACCCATTGCGCATTCATCGCCGCCGCCGCCCCATACCAGAGCGCCACGATCACGGCGACGACGGTGAGGACGGGAAGGATCGACCTCATGCACCGCCTCCACCCGCAAGCGGGAACCGGGACTGGCCCTCGGCACCCATGGGGGCAGCAGCCCCGCGGCATGTCCTGCCGCGCGCTGCCATCCGGGAAAGCCCTTCCTTCCCATGACGATGCACGCAGAACCTGAAGACTGGTGAGAACTCCACACCACCCGGATCGCGGGCTGCCCCCTCACTCGTCATAGGAATGCCCCGTCCTGAGGCCCTCGCGGACGCGATGGGCGATCTCGATGAACTCGCGGCTGTCGCGGATATCGAGCGGGCGCTCCCGCGGCAGCGGGCTTTCGATCACGTCGGTGATCCGGCCCGGGCGGGGCGACATCACCACGATCCTCGTCGAGAGATAGACCGCCTCGGGGATCGAATGGGTGACGAAGCCGATGGTCTTGCCGGTCCGCGCCCAGAGCTTCAGGAGCGCCTCGTTCAGCCGGTCGCGCACGATCTCGTCGAGCGCGCCGAAGGGCTCGTCCATCAGAAGGATGTCCGCATCAAAAGCCAGCGCCCGCGCGATCGAGGCGCGCTGCTGCATCCCCCCCGACAGCTGCCAGGGATACTTCTTGCCGAACCCGTCGAGCTCGACCAGTTGCAGCACCTCCCGCACGCGCCGCTCCTGTTCGTCGCGGGCAAAGCCCATGATCTCGAGCGGCAGGCGGATGTTGCCCGCGATGGTGCGCCAGGGATAAAGCCCCGCCGCCTGAAACACATAGCCATAGGCGCGGCGGCGGCGCGCCTCCTCGGGCGTCATGCCGTTCACGCGCAGCTCGCCCTCGGTCGGATGTTCGAGGGCGGCCACCGCACGCAGGAAGGTGGTCTTGCCGCAGCCGGAGGGGCCGATGAAGGAGACGAAATCCCCCTTCATCACCCGGAGGTTCACGTCCTTCAGCGCATGGACCGGCCCGTCGGCGGTGGCGAAGGTCAACCCCACGCCGCGGGCTTCGATCACCGGCCGGCCCGTCGCAAGACCGTCCGCCATCACACCCCCGTGGCCGGAATGCCGGACCGTTCGACCGCGCGCGGCGCCGTCAGCTCCTTCCAGGCCGAGAGGGCGCGGTTGACAGCCGGACGCGGCTGGCGCGCCACGAACTGCCCGTGGCCTTCCTCGGTGCGGATCTCGCCATCCGCCACCGCGACCTTGCCGCGGCTGAGCGTGAAGCGCGGCAGGCCCTTCACCTCCTTGCCCTCGAACACGTTGTAATCGATAGCCGACTGCTGCGCGCCCGCCGAGATCACCTTGGTCTTCTCCGGATCCCAGACCACGAGATCGGCATCCGCCCCCACCAGAACCGCGCCCTTCTTCGGGTAGCAGTTCAGGATCTTCGCGATGTTGGTCGAGGTCACCGCCACGAATTCGTTCGGCGTCAGGCGCCCCGTATTCACCCCTTGGGTCCAGAGCATCGGCATCCGGTCCTCGAGCCCGCCTGTGCCGTTCGGGATCTTGGTGAAATCGCCCACCCCGAAGCGCTTCTGCTCGGTGGTGAAGGCGCAATGGTCCGTCGCCACGACCGACAGGGATCCCGACTGCAGCCCGGCCCAGAGACTGTCCTGATGCTGCCTGTTCCGGAAAGGCGGGCTCATCACCCGGCGGGCAGCATGGTCCCAGTCGGGGTGGAAATATTCGCTCTCGTCCAGCGTCAGATGCTGGATCAGCGGCTCGCCCCAGACCCTCTTGCCCTGCATCCGCGCGCGCCGGATCGCCTCGTGCGCCTCCTCGCAGGAGGTATGGACGACATAGAGCGGCACGCCCGCCATGTCCGCGATCATGATCGCGCGGTTGGTGGCCTCGCCCTCGACCTGCGGGGGGCGCGAATAGGCATGGGCCTCGGGGCCGCGGTTGCCCTCAGCCAGCAGGCGCGCCGACAGCTCGGCCACCACATCGCCGTTCTCGGCATGGACCATGGCGAGCGCCCCCAGATCGGCGCAGCGACGGAAGCTCGCATAGAGCTCGTCGTCGTTCACCATCAGCGCGCCCTTGTAGGCCATGAAATGCTTGAACGAGGTGATCCCCTGATCCACCACCGCCTGCATCTCGTCGAAGACCTGCTCGCCCCACCAGGTGATCGCCATATGGTAGGAATAGTCGCAGTTGGCGCGCCCCGACTTGTTGTGCCACATGGCGAGCGCATCCATCAGCCCCTGCCCGGGGGCGGGCAGCGCGAAATCGACCACCATCGTCGTCCCGCCCGCCAGCGCCGCGCGGGTGCCGCTCTCGAAATCGTCCGAGGAATAGGTGCCCATGAAGGGCATCTCGAGATGGGTATGCGGATCGATGCCGCCCGGCATGACATAGCAGCCGGTCGCGTCCAGCACCTCGTCCCCTGCGAGATCGGGTCCGATCTCGGTGATGATACCGCCCTCGATCCGCACATCGGCCCTGTAGGTGAGATCGGCCGTGACGATCGTTCCGTTCCTGATGACTGTGCTCATGATCCTCTCCTTCCGCCGCGGCCTCCCGGGCCCGGCCTGCGGGACCGGCGCCATCCCCGCCGCCCGTCCCTCACTCTGCGCAAATATCCTCGGGGGGTCCGGGGGGCAGACAGCCCCCCGGCCTGTCCTCAGGCCACGACGCCCGCCGTCTCGAGCACCGCGTGAAACAGCACATCCGTCCCGGCCGCGGCCCAGTCGGGCGAGATCTCCTCGGCCTCGTTGTGCGACAGCCCGCCCACGCAGGGGCACATGACCATGGTCGCGGGCGCCACGCGCGCCGCCCAGCAGGCATCGTGGCCCGCGCCCGAGATCAGGTCCATGTGGCTGAACCCGAGCCGCTCGGCCGCCGCCCGCACATTGGCCACGAGCTCGGGCGCGAAGGTCACCGGATCGAAATGGCCCACCGGATCGACCGCGCAGCCCACGCCCAGCTCGGCGCAGATCGCCGCGGCGCGGCTCTCGATGGCCGCGCGCATCCCGTCGAGCTTGGCCTGATCGGGCGAGCGGATGTCGACGGTGAAGACCACCGTCCCCGGCAGCACGTTGCGCGAGTTGGGGCTGAAGGTCACCTGCCCCACGCCGCCCACGGCGCCGGGCTGGGCGGCCATCGCCACCTCCTGCACCATCTCGAAGATCCGCGCCATGGCGAGGCCCGCGTTGGTGCGCATCGCCATCGGCGTCGAGCCGGTATGGGCTTCCCTGCCCGTCAGGGTGAATTCGAGCCACCAGAGGCCCTGACAATGGGTCACGACGCCGATGGTCCTGCCCTCGGCCTCGAGGATCGGCCCCTGCTCGATATGGAGCTCGTAATAGGCGTGCATCCGGCGCGCGCCCACCTCCTCCTCGCCCTTCCAGCCGATGCGGGCCAGTTCCTCGCCGTAGCTCTTGCCCTCGAGATCGCGCCGCCCATAGGCGTAATCGAGCGAATGGACGCCCGCGAACACGCCCGAGGCCAGCATGGCGGGGGCAAAGCGCGCGCCCTCCTCGTTGGCCCAGTTCGTCACGACGATCGGATGTTTCGTGCGGATGCCGAGATCGTTCAGGCTGCGCACCACCTCGAGCGCGCCCAGCACCCCCAGCACCCCGTCATATTTCCCGCCGGTGGGCTGGGTGTCGAGGTGACTGCCCACATAGACCGGCAGCGCCTCGGGGTCCTCGCCCGCACGGGTGGCGAACATGGTGCCCATCGCATCCACGCCCATGGTGCAGCCCGCCTCCTCGCACCAGCGGGCGAACAGCGCGCGGCCCTCGGCATCGGCATCGGTCAGGGTCTGGCGGTTGTTGCCGCCTGCGACGCCCGGACCCACCTTCGCCATCTGCATCAGGCTGTCCCACAGGCGTTCGCCATCGATGCGCAGGTTCTCGCCTGCCGCCGCCGTTCCGGCCATTTCGATCTCCCTGTCCGGGGTCGCGGCAGGTTGCTCCGCCTGCGCCCCGACTCTTCTGTTGCTCTTTGTTCGACCATCCGGTCAGATCGAAGCGCACCATAACCTGACCAAGCGGTCAATAAATTTCTCGAGACGCCATGCCGGATGCAGCCCGCCCTTCCAAGCGCGAGGAAACCCGCCGCGAGACCGAGCGCACCATCCTCGCGGCCGCTGAAAAAGTCTTTGCGGAAGCGGGGTTTGGCGGGGCAACCATGCAGCTCATCGCCGACATGGCGGGGCTGCCCAAGGCCAATCTGCACTATTATTTCCCGACCAAGGAGGCGCTCTACCGTCGCGTCGTGGGCGAGATCTTCGAGATCTGGCTGCAGGCCGCCGAGGCGCTGGATCAGGCGCAGTGCCCGGTGGAGGGCATCGGTGCCTATATCGACGCCAAGATGGAAATCTCGCGCCGCCATCCGTTCGGCTCGAAGGTCTGGGCCTCCGAGGTGATGCACGGCGCCCCGGTGATCCAGGATTATCTGGAAACCACGCTGCGCGACTGGACCGAGGGACGGGCGGCGGCGATCCGGCGCTGGATCGCCAACGGGCAGATGCAGCCCGTCGATCCGCATCACCTGCTCTACATGCTCTGGGCCACGACCCAGCATTATGCCGACTTCGGCCACCAGATCGAGACACTGAACGGCGGGCGGCCGCTCTCGGACGAGGATTGGGCCGCCGCCACCCGCAGCGTCAAGGAGATCATCCTGCGCGGCGTGGGCGCCCTCTGAGCCGGACCGGTTCGCCCGGCGACGGCCGGCGACATGCCCGCGCCACACCGTGCCTCGCGTCACGGCCCGGCCACAGCCGGCGGTGCGGCGCGCCTTCCCGCCGGCAAGGGTTTGACCGTCCGGTCAGGAACGGACTAGCATCCGGCGGAAGGAGCGCCCCATGCCGCCAGTCTGCCCCGGACCCCGCCGATGAGCCCGCCGCGCCGGACGCGCATCCAGAGGCGCAATTCCGAGACCATCCTCGACGCAGCCCTCGAGGTCTTTTCGGCCCAGGGCTTCCGCGGCGCCACGCTCGACCAGATCGCCGAGGTGGCGGGCCTCTCGAAGCCGAACCTGCTCTATTATTTCCCCTCGAAGGAGGCCATTCATCTGGCGCTCCTGTCGCGGCTCCTTGAGACCTGGCTCGATCCGCTGAAGGCGATGAACCCCGACGGCGATCCCGTGACCGAGATCCTGCTCTATGTGCGCCGCAAGCTGGAGCTGTCGCGCGACTTCCCGCGCGAAAGCCGCCTGTTCGCCAACGAGATCCTGCAAGGCGCACCGAGGATGCGCAGGGTGATCGAGACGGAACTCAAGGATCTGGTGGCGGAGAAGGCCCGGATCCTCACGCGCTGGATGGAGGAGGGCCGGATCGCGCGGCTCCATCCGGTGCATCTGATCTTCTCGATCTGGGCCATGACCCAGCATTATGCCGATTTCGAGATGCAGGTGGGCACGGTGCTGGGCCCGGACGAGCCCGACCCCTATCCGGAGGCCGGGCTCTATCTCGACACTCTGTTCCGCCGCCTGCTGGCCGTCTGAGGCCGGAAGGAACGGGCTCCCCTCGCGGGGAGCCCTTAGGTCACTCGGCGGCTTCGCGCACCGAGGGGTTGTTCGGGTGGCCCAGCCAGTTGGCATAGTCCCCCACCGTCCGGCCCGTGCGCGGATCGAGCGCGCCCTTCGGCAGCTCGCGCATGGTGATGCAGTCCTCCACCGGGCAGACATCGACGCAGAGGTTGCAGGCCACGCATTCCTCGTCCTTCACCGTGAAGGTGCGATCGGTGGACATGGCGATGGCCTGGTGGCTGGTATCCTCGCAGGCGGCGTAGCAGCGGCCGCACTTGATGCAGAGGTCCTGGTCGATCTGCGCCTTGGTGACATAGTTGAGGTTCAGATACTGCCAGTCGGTCACGTTCGGAACCGCGCGCCCCACGAGATCGGCGGTGGAGGCGAAGCCCTTGGCGTCCATGTAGTCGGAGAGGCCCGAGATCATCTCCTGCACGACGCGGAAGCCGTAGGTCATGGCCGCGGTGCAGACCTGCACATTGCCCGCCCCGAGCAGCATGAACTCGACCGCATCCCGCCAGGTGGTGACGCCGCCGATGCCCGAGATCGGCAGCCCGTGCGTCTCGGGGTTGCGCGCAATCTCGGCCACCATGTTCAGCGCGATGGGCTTGACCGCCGGACCGCAATAGCCGCCATGGGTGCCCTTGCCGTCGATGGTGGGCATCGGCGCGAAACTGTCGATGTCCACGCCGGTGATCGAATTGATCGTGTTGATGAGGCTCACCGCATCGGCGCCGCCGCGCCTGGCCGCTTCGGCCGGCTTGCGGATGTCGGTCACATTGGGCGTGAGCTTCACGATGCAGGGCATCCGGCTGTGCTGCTTCACCCAGCGCGTGACCATCTCGATATATTCGGGCACCTGCCCCACGGCCGAGCCCATGCCGCGCTCGGCCATGCCGTGCGGGCAGCCGAAGTTCAGCTCGACGCCATCGGCTCCGGTATCCTCGACATGGGCGAGGATCGCCTTCCAGCTTTCCTCGTCGCAGGGCACCATCAGCGAGACCACCAGCGCGCGGTCGGGATAGTCGCGCTTGACCGACTTGATCTCGCGCAGGTTCACCTCGAGCGGCCGGTCGGTGATGAGTTCGATGTTGTTCAGCCCGAGGAGCCGCCGGTCGGCGCCGTAGATCGCGCCGTAGCGGGGGCCGTTCACGTTGACGACCGGCGGGCCTTCGGAGCCCAGCGTCTTCCAGACGACGCCGCCCCAGCCGGCCTCGAAGGCGCGGCGGACGTTGTATTCCTTGTCGGTCGGCGGCGCCGAGGCGAGCCAGAACGGATTCGGCGACTTGATGCCGATGAAGTCGGAACGGAGGTTTGCCATGGGATGCTCCTCAGAAATGGGGAACGGGCCGCGGTGCGGCCTGAACGGGTGCCATGGAACGGGCGGAAAGGGTCAGCCGCCCGTGACGAGGTTCCAGAGGTAGCCTAAGACGTCGCCGCCGATCTCGCCGGATTTCGGCGTGGCCCAGGCCCAGGCGATGCAGCCCACGATGTTGACAGCCGCAAACTTCCAGAAGTTGAGACGCGAGATGCCCGACATCACGAAGACGACAGCCCGCAGCGGGCCGAAGAAGTGGCCGATCAGCACCGCCAGCGATCCCCAGCGCGCAAAGGCATGGGTGCCGCGTGCCACGAGCGCCCGATGGTCGCGCATGGGCCGCATCTCCAGCGCCCGGGGTCCGAAGCGCCAGCCGAGCCAGTAGGAGAAGAACGACCCGATCATCGCGCCGATGCTCGCGCCGATCCAGATCGGCGTGAAGTTCAGCCCGCCGGTCGAGACCAGAGCGCCCACGCCGAAGAGGATCGCGGTGGAGGGAATGAGGATCGACAGGAACGCCGTCGTTTCCGCTGCCGCGAAGATCATCGCGATCCAGAGCGCCCAGGCGCTGTTGTCGCGGATGAAGTCCACGATCGTTTCCACGATGCCTTCCATCCGCCTCTCCGCCTATGACCGGGCGCCTGCCTAGCCCGAAGGAGGAAGCTGTGCAAGGCACGCTCATGACGGGCAGAGCTCGGCATGGATGTCGACGGCGGCATCCCGCCCCTGCGCGACCGCGGTCACGGTCAGGTCCTCGCCGCCCGCAGCACAGTCGCCGCCCGCCCAGACGCCGGGAAGGCTCGTGCGGCCCGTCGCATCGACCGCGATCTTGCCGCCCTCGAGCGCGATCCCTTCGGGCACCTCGCCCAGCGTCTGGCCGATGGCCTTGAAGAGCTGGTCGGCCTTCAGCCGGAAGGTCTCGGACAGCAGCCTGAGCCCGCCCGGACCGTCCTCGGTATAAGCGAATTCGACCTCGCGCACCGCGCCGTTGCCATGCACCTTTACCGGAGCCGCATGGCAGATCAGCCGCACGCCGCTCGCCGTGGCATGGTCCTGCTCGTGGAGCGAGGCGCTCATCTTCTCCTGCCCGCGGCGGTAGACGATGGTCACGTTCTCGGCCCCGAGGAGCTTGGCCTGCACGCCCGCATCGATGGCCGTCATGCCGCCGCCGATCACCACCACGTCCCGCCCGATGGGCAGCGACGCCAGATCCTCGGCCTGACGGAGCGCCGCAATGAAGTCCACCGCCGGGTGGACATGCTCGCGATCCTCGCCCTCGGCGCGCAGGGCGTTCACCCCTGACAGCCCCATGCCAAGGAAGACCGCGTCGAACTCGGCCCGCAGCCCCTCGAGGGTGATATCGCGGCCGAGCGCCTGCCCGGTCTTCAGCGTGATCCCGCCGATCATCAGAAGCCAGTCGACCTCGGCCTGTGCGAAGTTGTCCGGCGTCTTGTAGCTCGCGATGCCGTACTCGTTGAGCCCGCCGGGCTTCGGCCGGGCGTCGAAGATCGTGACCTCATGGCCCAGCATGGCCAGACGGTGCGCGGCCGACAGGCCCGCAGGCCCCGCCCCCACCACGGCCACCCTTTTGCCCGTGGGCTCGGCGCGCTCGAACGGGTGGACGTTGCGCGCCATGAGCGTGTCGGTCGCGTGGCGCTGCAGCCGCGCGATCTCGACCGGCTTGCCCTCGGCCGTCTCGCGCACGCAGACCTCCTCGCAGAGCTGCTCGGTGGGGCAGACCCGTGCGCACATGCCGCCGAGGATGTTCTGGTTGAAGATGGTGCGTGCGGCCGCCTCGGGCGTGCCGGTCGCGATCTGGCGGATGAAGAGCGGAATGTCGATCGCCGTCGGACAGGCGGTGACGCACGGCGCGTCGTGGCAGAAGTAGCAGCGGTCCGCCGCCACCTTAGCCTCGTGACCGTCGAGCGGCGGCTCCACATCGGAGAAGTTGCGCGCATAGGCATCCGCTGGCAGACGCCCCGGCACCACGCCGGGCGCAAGCTGGCTCATGGACAAGATCAGGCCCTCCCTGGGCTGTTGTTTATGGGGTCAGGCTGACACGGGTGCGTTTTTTTACCAAACGATAAATAATCGGGAGGGAGGCGGGCGCCGCCACCTGCGCGGACAAGCGCCGCTTTCGCCTGAAAAAGTGGCAGAGCCGGATGTTCTCGCGACGAACTGGCGCTTTTCTCCACCGCGCCCTTTGCGTATAAGCCCTGCAATCCGAGCGCCGGGCCGGGCCCCGCGGCCCCTCCCCAACCGGCAGAAAAGCCAACCCGAGGACGTCATGAGCAAGAACAACACCGAGGCCGATGTCGCCTTCATCCAGGCCCTTGCCGAACTGCTGAACAGCAACGAGCTCACGGAACTTTCGGTCAAACGGGAATATGGCGAGGACGACAGCCTCGAGGTCCGCGTGGTCAAGCAGGCCAACATCGTGACGACCCAGGTTGCGGCGCCGATGATGGCCGCCGCCCCCGCGGCGATGCCGGCGGTCGGCGGTGCCCCCGCCGCCGCTCCGGCCGCGGTCGAGGATCCGGCCCAGCATCCGGGCGCCGTCACCTCGCCCATGGTTGGCACCGTCTATATCGCCCCCGAGCCGGGCGCCTCGCCCTTCGTCACCGTGGGCGCCACCGTGACCGAGGGGCAGACGCTCCTCATCATTGAGGCGATGAAGACCATGAACCACATCCCCGCCCCGCGCGCGGGCACGGTGAAGCGGGTCCTCGTCTCGGACGGCACGGCGGTCGAGTACGGCGCGCCCCTCATGATCATCGAGTGAGGCACCGATGTTCGAAAAGATCCTGATCGCCAACCGCGGCGAGATCGCCTTGCGCGTGATCCGCGCCTGCCAGGAGATGGGGATCAAGTCGGTCGCCGTCCATTCGACCGCGGACGCCGATGCCATGCATGTCCGCATGGCCGATGAGAGCGTCTGCATCGGCCCGGCCTCCTCGACCGACAGCTATCTCAACAAGGCCTCGATCATCTCGGCCTGCGAGATCACCGGGGCCGAGGCCGTCCATCCGGGCTACGGCTTCCTCTCCGAGAACGCGGCCTTCGCCCAGGCGCTGCAGGACCACGGGATCGAGTTCATCGGCCCGACCGCGGACCATATCCGCATCATGGGCGACAAGATCACCGCCAAGGACACGATGAAGGCTCTAGGCGTGCCCTGCGTGCCCGGCTCCGACGGCGGCGTGCCCGACTACGAGACGGCCATCGCCACGGCCAGAGACATCGGCTTCCCGGTCATCATCAAGGCCACGGCGGGCGGCGGCGGGCGCGGCATGAAGGTCGCGCGGAACGAGCAGGAACTCGAGATCGCCTTCCGCACCGCGCGTTCGGAAGCCAAGGCCGCCTTCGGCAACGACGAAGTCTATATGGAGAAATATCTCCAGAAGCCGCGGCACATCGAGATCCAGGTGTTCGGCGACGGCAAGGGCCGCGCGGTCCATCTGGGCGAGCGTGATTGCTCGCTGCAGCGGCGACACCAGAAGGTGTTCGAGGAAGCCCCGGGCCCGGTCATCACCCCCGAGATGCGTGCGGAGATCGGCAGGATCTGCGCCGACGCGGTGGCGCGGATCAACTACATCGGCGCGGGCACGATCGAATTCCTCTATGAGGACGGCCAGTTCTACTTCATCGAGATGAACACCCGCCTGCAGGTCGAGCATCCGGTGACCGAGGCGATCTTCGGCGTCGATCTCGTGCGCGAGCAGATCCGGGTCGCCGCGGGCCTGCCGATGAGCTTCAATCAGGAAGCGCTGGAGATCAACGGCCACGCCATCGAGGTGCGGATCAACGCCGAGAAGCTGCCGAACTTTTCGCCCTGCCCCGGCAAGGTGCGGGTCTTCCACGCGCCGGGCGGCCTCGGGGTGCGGATGGATTCGGCCCTCTATGGCGGCTATTCCATCCCGCCCTATTACGACAGCCTGATCGGCAAGCTGATCGTGCATGGCCGCGACCGGCCCGAGGCGCTGGCGCGCCTGCACCGCGCTCTGGGCGAGCTGATCGTGGACGGGATCGACACGACGGTGCCGCTGTTCCACGCGCTTCTGGCCGAGCCCGACATCCAGAATGGCGACTACAATATCCACTGGCTGGAAAAATGGCTCGCCGCCCAGTTCGGCTGACACATCCCGCGGGCGGCGCATGAAGCCGCCCGCGCTGACGCCCCGCCTGCTCCTGCGGGCCTATGCGCTCGGCATCTTCCCGATGGCCGAATCCCGCGACGATCCCGAGATCCACTGGATCGACCCGCGGCACCGCGGCATCTTCCCGCTCGATGGGTTCCACATCTCGCGCAGCCTCGCCCGCCGCATCCGCCGGATGGACTGGCGCGTGAGCGTGGATGAGGACTTCGCCGCCACCGTCGAGGCCTGCGCGGACCGCGAGGAGACCTGGATCAACCCCACCATCTTCCGCCTCTATGTCGAGCTCCATGCGCTCGGACACGCCCATTCGCTCGAGGTGCGCGAGGGCGAGACGCTGGTGGGCGGCGTCTACGGGGTGACGCTGGGCCGGGCCTTCTTCGGCGAGAGCATGTTCTCGCACCGCACCGATGCCTCGAAGGTGGCGCTGGCCTTCCTGATCGACCGGCTGCGGGCGGGCGGCTTCACGCTCTTCGACACGCAGTTCCTGACGCCGCACCTCGCCTCGCTGGGGGCCATCGAGATCCGGCGCTCGGACTATCACCAGAGGCTCACCGTGGCGCTCGAGGGCAACGCGAGCTTCACGCCCGAGGGCTACTGGGCCGATCCCGCCTCGGTGGTGCAGCGCAACAGCCAGACGTCGTAGCGCGGATGATCGAGCGCCGAGAGCGCGGGGCTCGAGGCGATCATCCAGCCGTCGAACACGGGCTCGGCTGCGCGCGAATCGCGGATCGTCAGATGGGCGTAGGCATCCGAGGCCGGATCTCCGGCCGGGAAGCGGCATTCGTCGAGTTCGATGGTCAGATGGCCGCTGACGGCCGACTGGCCGCGCTGCAGCTCGACATCGGCGGTCTCGCCCGACATCTTGTCGAGCCAGCGCAGCAGGGCGCCGGTTCCTTCCCCGGTGCGCTGGTCCTGCGCCCAGGCGGGCGCCGCCAGAAGCAGCAGCACCGCCAGAAGCCTCATTCGCCGGGCCCCTTCACCGTGTCCTCGGCGCCCGAGCCCACGAATTTCATCAGGAGCGAGATCAGGCTGACGGCGCCCTGAGTATCCTCGATCTCCTCGCCCGCAGCGAGCGTCTCGAGCGCGCCGCCGGGCACCAGCTCGACATAGTTGCCGCCCAGCAGCCCCTCGGACGAGATGAGGATCGCAGAATCGGTCGGCAGCTCGATGCCCTGCTTCACCGAGATGGTGGCGTCGGCGAAATAGGTCTGCGGGTTCAGCGCGAGCCCCGTGACCGAGCCCACCTTCACGCCCGCGAGCCGCACATCGGTGCCGACGGAGATGCCGTCGACCGACCGGAAGCTCGCCTTCAGCGGATAGGAGCCGCTGTCGCGCGTGATGCCGGCCACCTGCCCTGCATAGACGACGAAGCCGATGGCGGCTGCCAGCACGGCGGCGCCGGCGAGAAGTTCTGACCGGTTTTCAGCCATTATTCGGGCTGCCACGCCTCGTAGTCACGCCGGGCCACGGGCTCGGTGCGACGGATCGATCCGGGAGGCGCATAGGCGGCCGCGGTCCCCGTGAGGTTCTCCACATGCGGCTTCTCCCAGGGCTTGTGGGCGAGCGGCTTCGACGTCGGCGGATCGTCCCAGGTGTTGTGGAGCCAGCCGTGCCAGTCGGCCCCGATCCGGCTCGCCTCGATCTCGCCGTTGTAGATCACCCAGCGACGCTTGCCGTCCTTCGAGGTGTAGAAGAGATTGCCCTGCTCGTCCTCGCCGACCTTCACGCCGTTGCGCCAGGTGAAGAGCTGGGTGCCGAGCGTCTGGCCGGTCCACCAGGTGATCGCACGCTTGAGAATGGACATCCGCGAGCCTCCGAAAGCTGTTGCCCCGATATGGCAAATGCCGCCGCCGAGGTCCAGCAGGAACGGCAGAAAAGAAGAAGGCGGGCGCCCGGCCCGCCTTCACATCCCCGCGCGGAGGCGGCCGTCAGCTGGCGGTCGCGTCCTTCTTCTTCGTGACCTCGGTGTAGATCAGGAGCGGCTTCGCGCCGGAGTTCACCGCTTCCTCGTTCACGACGACCTCTTCCACGCCCTCGAGGCCCGGAAGCTCGAACATCGTGTCGAGCAGGATGTCTTCCATGATCGAGCGGAGGCCGCGGGCGCCGGTCTTGCGCTTGATCGCGCGCTTGGCGATGGCGGTCAGCGCGTCGGCGGTGAAGGTGAGCTTCACGCCCTCGATCTCGAACAGCCGCTGATACTGCTTCACCAGTGCATTCTTCGGCTCGGTCAGGATCGTCACCAGCGCCGCCTCGTCGAGGTCGGTCAGGGTCGCGATCACGGGCAGACGGCCGACGAATTCGGGGATCAGGCCGAACTTCAGCAGATCCTCGGGCTCGAGCTCCTTGAAGAGCTCGCCCACGCCGCGGGCATCCGGGTCCTTGACCTCGGCGCCGAAGCCGATGCCCGAGCCCTTGCCGCGCTGCGCGATGATCTTTTCCAGTCCCGCGAAGGCGCCGCCGCAGATGAACAGGATATTCGTCGTGTCCACCTGCAGGAATTCCTGTTGCGGATGCTTGCGCCCGCCCTGCGGGGGAACGCTCGCCACGGTGCCTTCCATGATCTTCAGCAGCGCCTGCTGCACCCCCTCGCCGGACACGTCGCGCGTGATCGAGGGATTGTCGGACTTGCGGGTGATCTTGTCGACCTCGTCGATATAGACGATGCCGCGCTGCGCCCGCTCGACGTTGTATTCCGAGGCCTGAAGCAGCTTCAGGATGATGTTCTCGACATCCTCGCCGACATAGCCCGCTTCGGTCAGCGTGGTCGCATCCGCCATGGTGAAGGGCACGTCGAGGATGCGGGCAAGCGTCTGCGCGAGCAGCGTCTTGCCGCAGCCCGTGGGGCCGATCAGCAGGATGTTCGACTTCGAGAGTTCGATGTCGGTCTTGGAACTGTGATTGAGCCGCTTGTAGTGGTTGTGCACCGCGACCGACAGCACGCGCTTGGCGTGCATCTGCCCGATGACGTAATCATCGAGCACCTTGCAGATCTCGCGCGGGGTCGGAACGCCGTCGGCCGACTTCAGGCCGGTCGATTTCGTCTCTTCGCGGATGATGTCCATGCAGAGCTCGACGCACTCATCGCAGATGAACACGGTCGGCCCTGCGATCAGCTTGCGCACCTCATGCTGGCTCTTGCCGCAGAAAGAGCAGTAGAGAGTGTTCTTGCTGTCGCTGCCAGTATTGTTCGCCATCGTCGTCCTCTGCCGTGCGGCTTGGGGCCTGCCCTGCCGGCTTGAAGCGAAAGTCTAGGACAAGCCCCGGACCTTCACAACGCCAAATCGCCCTCCGCCGATGCACCCGGCGGAGGGCCGTTCGTCACTTCGCCGTGTCGTCGGGCCGGTTGCGGCTCTCGAGGATTTCGTCGATCAGGCCCCAGGCCTTGGCGTCCTCGGCCGACATGAAATTGTCCCGCTCGAGAGCGGCTTCCACGGTTTCGAGGTCCTGCCCGGTGTGCCGGACGTAGATCTCGTTCAGCCGGCGCTTGAGCTTTTCCGTCTCGCGCGCGTGAATCATGATGTCGGTGGCCTGGCCCTGGTAGCCACCCGAGGGCTGGTGAACCATGACGCGGCTGTTCGGGAGCGAGAAGCGCATCCCCTTTTCGCCCGCGGTGAGCAGCAGCGAGCCCATCGAGGCCGCCTGCCCGATCACCAGCGTCGAGACCTTCGGCCGGATGTACTGCATCGTGTCGTAGATCGACAGGCCCGAGGTCACCACGCCCCCGGGCGAGTTGATATACATCGCGATTTCCTTCGAGGGGTTCTCGGCCTCGAGGAACAGCAGCTGCGCGCAGATGAGCGACGACATGCCGTCGTGCACCGGCCCGGAGAGGAAGATGATCCGCTCCTTCAGCATCCGGCTGTAGATGTCATAGGCCCGTTCGCCCCGGCTGGTCTGTTCGACCACCATCGGCACGAGCGTGTTCATGTAGAGATCGATAGGGTCTTTCATGTGCGCCTGCTGTCCCGTGACGTTTGCAAGGATTATCGTCCAGCTGTTACCCGAGTCTTAGTGGCGAGCCCCCGCCCCCGCAAGGGCGGTGGAAAAAATGGCCCGGCTCCCGTTCCTCTCCCTTGAAGCGGAGGAAGCCCGGGCCATGGACCGCCCTGACAGACGGTCAGTCGCGAAAGAGCCTGCGGGCCAGCAGAACGCGGCTCGCCGCGGTCACGAAGCAGAGGCTGCCGAAGATCCAGGCGGCCGGCGCGAAAAGCCCCGGAAAGAGGCAGAGGCAGAGGAAGAACAGGATCGTCTCGCTGCCTTCCAGAAGCCCTGCCGTGAAGTAGAGCGACTTCTCGCCGCGGGCCGTCGTCTCCATCCCGCGCTTTGCGGCCAGCACGGCAAAGCCCAGAAAGCTCGCGCCGTTCACATAGAAAGAGGCGAGCAGAAAGGCGCCGGCCGCCCCGTTTTCAGGCGCGCGCAGCACGAAGGCGAGCGGGATCGCCGCGTAGAACAGGAAATCGCATGTGATGTCGAGATAGCCGCCGAAGTCGGTCCTGCGTCCCGCCCGCGCGATCGCGCCGTCGAGCCCGTCGGCGATCCGGCCCGCGAGAAGCGGCAGGATCGCCCAAAGGGTGGGGGCACCGGCCGCCACCAGCCCCGCCGCGAGAAGCCCGAGCGCAAGGCCCACCAGCGTCACGGCATCCGCGCTCCAGCCGCGGCGGGCGAGCATGCGCCCCGCACGGTCGAGCGGCGGGTCGATCAGGCGTCGCATCAGACCGTCGAGCATGGCACCTCCTGTGTGCCCTCTGTGGCCGAAGCGGCGGGCCCGTGCAACGGGGGCGATTGCGGCGGCCCCGCGCCTCACGCTAAGCCGGGGGCGAGCCACATAAGGGAGAGCGGGATGTTCGGACGGATCATGGGGGCGGCACTGGCCTGCCTCGCGGCGCTGACGCCCGCGGCAGAGGCCCAGACGGACTGGGACGCGGTACTGGCCGAGGCGAAGGGCCAGACCGTCTACTGGCACGCCTGGGGCGGCGATCCGAAGATCAACGCCTTCATCGCCTGGGTAGGCGAGCAGGCCCGCGCCCGCCACGGTGTCACGCTCGAGCAGGTGAAGCTCGCCGACACGACCGAGGCGGTGGCGCGCGTGCTGGCCGAGAAGCAGGCCGGCCGCACCGAGGGCGGGGCGGTCGATCTCATCTGGATCAACGGCGAGAATTTCGCGGCGATGAAGGCGCAGGGCCTGCTGTCCGAGCCTTTCGCCGAGAGCCTGCCGAACTGGACCCATGTCGATGTGGCAGGCAAGCCCGCCGTCGTCACCGACTTCACCGAGCCCACGGGCGGGCTCGAAAGCCCCTGGGCCATGGCGCAGCTCGTGTTCGAGCATGATAGCGCGCGACTGCCCGCGCCGCCCCGGACGCTCGCCCAGCTCCTCGCCTGGATCGAGGTCAATCCGGGTCGCTTCACCTTCCCGCAGCCGCCGGACTATCTCGGAACCACCTTCCTCAAGCAGGTGCTCTATGGCGTGATCGAGGATCCCGGGCTTCTCCAGAAGCCGGTCGATCCCGCCACCTACGAGACCGTCACCGCGCCGCTCTGGACCTGGCTCGATCGGGCCGAGCCCTATCTCTGGCGCGAGGGGCGCGCCTATCCGGCCAATGAGCCCGCGCTCGGCCAGCTCTTTGCCGATGGCGAGATCGCCATCTCCTTCGCCTTCAACCCCGGCCGGGCCTCTGCCGCCATCGCAGCGGGCGAACTGCCCGAGACGGTGCGCACCTTCACGCTGGAGGGCGGCACCATCGGCAATGCGAGCTTCGTGGCGATCCCCTTCAACGCGGCCCATGCCGCGGGGGCAAAGGTGATCGCGAACCTGCTGCTCGATCCCGAGGTGCAGGCGCGCGCGCAGGATCCGGCAGTGCTGGGTTTTCAGACCGTGCTCGATGTGGCGGCCCTGCCCGAGCCGGACCGCGCCCGCTTTGCAGCCCTCGATCTCGGCCCTGCCACGCTTGCGCCTGACGAACTGGGCCCGGCCCTCCTCGAGCCGCACGCGAGCTGGATGGAGCGCATCGCCGAGGATTGGGTCCGCCGCTACGGGACCGCGCAGTGAGCCAGCGCGCGGGCGGGCTTCTCCGGCAGGCGCCGCGGATCACGCTCGCGCTGATGCTGGCGCCGGTGGCGGCAGGGCTTGCCGGCACGATTGCGCCCGCCTTCGGCCTTGAGGGCGGCCCCGATCTCGAGGCCTTCCGCGCGCTCGCCGCCTGGCCCGGGCTCGGCGCCTCCGTGCGGCTCTCGCTCGTGACGGGCTTCGTCGCGACGGCACTCGCGCTTGCGCTGACGCTCCTCATTCTCGCGCTCCTCCCCGGCGGACGGCTGTTCGAGGCGCTCCTGCGCCTTCTCTCGCCGCTCCTCGCGGTGCCACACGCGGCCGTGGCGCTGGGGCTCGCCTTCCTCATCGCGCCGTCGGGCTGGATCGCCCGCGCCCTTTCGCCCTGGGCCACCGGCTGGCAGGCGCCGCCGGATCTGCTCACGCTGAACGATCCGGCAGGGCTTGCGCTGATCGCGGGGCTTGTCGCCAAGGAGGTGCCCTTTCTCCTCCTCATGTCGCTCGCGGCCCTGCCCCAGACCGATGCCCAGCGACGGCTGATGCTGGCGGAGTCCCTGGGCTACGGGCGCGCCGCAGGCTGGGTCTTCGGCGTGCTGCCCGCGCTCTATGCCCAGATCCGGCTGCCCTGTTATGCGGTGCTGGCCTATTCCATGACGGCCGTCGAGATGGCGATGATCCTCGGCCCGACCCGGCCGCCGACGCTTTCCGTGCAGATCGCGCTCTGGATGGCCGATCCCGCGCTGGCCGAACGCGGACGCGGAGCGGCGGCGGCGCTTCTGCAACTCGCGCTGGTCCTCGGCGCGCTCGGCCTCTGGCGCACCGGCGAGATCCTCGGCCGGAGGCTCCTGCTGCGCGCCGCCGCGGGGGGCTGGCGCGCGCCCGCGCTGGACCGGGTACTGCGCCCGCTCACCCTCGGCGGCACGGCGCTGGCGCTTGCCGCGGTGATGCTGGGGCTCGCGGGCCTCGGGCTCTGGTCGGTGGCGGGCCTCTGGACCTTCCCGGACGCGCTGCCGCAGAGCGTGAGCCTGCGCGTCTGGCAGGAGGCCGCGCCGAGCCTTGCGCGCCATGCAGCCCTCACGCTCGGGATCGCCGCGGCCGTGGCCATGGCCGCGCTCGCCCTGACGCTCGCCTGCCTCGAGGCCGAAGCGCGCCATGGGCTCTCCCCCTCTCCGCGCGCCATAGCGGCGCTCTACCTGCCCCTCATCGTGCCGCAGGTGGCCTTCCTGCCCGGGCTTCAGGTGGCGGCCCTGAGCCTCGGGCTCGACGGCACGCCCATGGCTGTGGCGGCCGCGCATCTCGTCTTCGTTCTGCCCTATGTCTTTCTCTCGCTCTCGGCGCCCTGGCGGGCGTGGGATCCGCGGATCGGCACGGTGGGGGCGGCCCTTGGCGCCTCGCCGGGCCGCATCTTCTGGCGCTTGCGCCTGCCGATGCTGCTGCGGCCTGTGCTGACCGCCTTCGCCGTGGGCATGGCGGTGTCGGTGGGCCAGTATCTGCCCACCCTCCTCATCGGCGGCGGCCGCGTCTCCACCCTCACGACGGAGGCGGTCGCTTTGTCCTCGGGCGGCAACCGGCGGATCGTCGGCGCCTATGCCCTCCTGCAGATGATCCTGCCCGCGGCCGCCTTCGCCGGAGCCCTCGTCCTGCCTGCCCTCCTGTTCCGCCGCCGCCGCGGCCTGAGGCTTGCATGAAGGGCCTGACGCTCGACCGGCTGCGGGTGACGCGGGGCGACACGCCGCTCGTCGCGCTCGATCTCACCGTGGCCCCCGGCGAGGTGGTGACCATCATGGGTCCCTCCGGTTCGGGCAAGTCGACGGCGCTTGCCGCCATCATCGGCAGGCTCGGGCCGGGCTTTCGGGCGAGTGGCCGCATCCTCCTCGACGGGCGCGACGTGACGGACCTTCCCACCCGCGCGCGACGGATCGGGATCCTGTTTCAGGACGATGTGCTCTTTCCCCACCTCTCGGTCGGCGGCAACCTCGGCTTCGGCCTGCCCTCCTCCGTCCGCGGGCCCGCGCGACGCGCCCGGATCGAGGAGGCGCTGGCCCAAGCCGATCTGGCAGGCTTTGCCGACCGCGATCCGGCCACCCTATCGGGCGGCCAGCGGGCGCGCGTGGCACTCATGCGCACGCTTCTGGCCGAGCCCGCGGCGCTTTTGCTGGACGAGCCCTTCGGGCGGCTCGACGTGGACCTCCGTGCGCAGATCCGCAGCTTCGTTCTGGACCGCGCCCGGCGCGAGGGCCTGCCAGTGATCCTCGTCTCGCACGACCCGGAGGATGCCGCGGCCGCAGGCGGGCGGATCGTGGCACCCCGGCCCGCGGCGGGCACCTGAGGCGCGGACGCACATCCCTTGTCAGCATTTCGCAGGGAACCTGAGGCCGCCGGACAGCTTCAACCTAGGCGTGCAGGGCCTCCGGCAGCACGCCCGCCCCGTCATCGCCGCGCACCCCACTGGAGGAGATTCATGCGCCCGATCCTTCTCAGCCTTCTTCTGGTTGCGGCAGCTCCCCTGCCCGCCGCCGCCCTCTGCCCCGCCCCGCAGGGCGCCGACGCCCTGCGCAGCGAGGTGATCCGCCTGGTCAGCGCCGAGCGACGCCAGGCCGGCCTGCCGCCCCTCGCCTTCGCCCCGAAGCTTCAGCGCGCGGCGCAGGTCCAGGCCTGCGACAATGCCCGCCGCTCGGTCCTCGGCCACACACTCGGCAACGGCGCGGGCCTCACCGAGCGCCTGCGCGCCGAGGGCTACCGCTTCGGCACCGCGGCCGAGAACGTGGCCCGCGGCCCGGCCACCGCGGAGCGGGTGGTCGATCTCTGGATGAATTCCTCGGGCCACCGCAAGAACATCCTGATGCGGGGCGTGCGCGAGGCCGGCGTGGGCATCGCCCCCGGCAAGGACGGACGGGCGCAATGGTCGCTGGTTCTGGGCGCGCGCCGGTAAACCCGCGCAGGGAGGAACCGCAGCCCCGGAGCGCGCGCCGAAGGTAGCTCCGGTCGCGAGAGGACCTGCCGCCGGATCAGCGGGCGAGCGTCAGTTCCGCACGAAGTCCGCCCAGCGTCTCGCTCTCGCCGAGCCGGAGCGCGCCGCCGTGATTGCGGGCGATATCCATGGCGATCGTGAGACCCAGCCCCACGCCCCCGCCGCGGTTCGGGTTGCGGGCCTTGTCGAGCCGGGTGAAGGGCCGCAGCGCCTCCTCGCGCCGCTCGCGCGGAATGCCCGGCCCGTCATCCTCGACCGCGATGCGCAGGGTCCGCTCGCCGAGCGTCACCGAGACCTCTGCCTTCGTTCCGTAGCGCACCGCGTTTCCGATAAGGTTCTCCAGCGCCCGGCCCACGGCGGCCTCCCGAAGCACCATGGTGCCCGTCCCTTCGGCCCGAACCAGCGTCACATCCTGTCCCGCGCGCTGCGCATTCTCCACCACACGGCCGACCAGCGCGAGCGGGTCCACCTCCTCCGCCTCGTCGAGCGCGTCGCCCCGGACGAAGGACAGGAACTCGTCCACCAGCCGTTCCATGTCCGCCACGTCGCCCAGAAGCTCCTGGCCCTCGTCGGGATCCGACAGCATCGACAGGCCGAGCCGCAGCCGGGTGAGGGGCGTGCGCAGATCGTGGCTCACCCCCGACAGCATCAGCGTGCGCTGCTCGATCTGCCGCTCGATCCGGGAACGCATCTCGAGGAAGGCCTGCCCCGCAGCCCGGACCTCGACGGCGCCGCGCGGACGGTATGCGATGTGCTGGCCCTTGCCGAAGGCCTCCGCCGCATCCGCCAGCCGCTTGATCGGCCGGAGCTGGTTCGAGAGGAAGAGATAGGCGATGATCGTCATCAGGATCGAGGTCACGATCATCAGCACCAAAAGCTGGTGCGGGTTCGAGGCCGAGACGCGCCTCCGCTCGACCGCGACCTCCATCGGCCCCTTGTCGGTCGCGATGAGCAGGCGAACCTCGTTGTCGTTGGTCACGAGATCGACCGCCGACAGCGGAGCCAGCCCCTCGTGCAGCGTGAGCACGAGCTGACGCCCGGACAGGTCCCAGAAGTCGCGCCGGTCCTCTGGCGTGCTCCAGTCGGCGGGCAGCGCCACGCGAAACTCGAGCGCCTCCGCCACCCGAGCGGCCCGCGCCTCTGCCTCGGGCAGGGAGCCCGCCTCGTTCACCTCATCGATCAGGTGCCGGAGCTCGATCATCAGCCCCCGCGCCATCTGCCGCGTCACGCCCTCGTAATGGCGCTGGATGAAGGATATGGAAATCACGAGCTGGATCGTGACGATGGGCACGATCAGGATGAGGGCGGCGCGGCCATAAAGACTGCGCGGGACGAAGGATTTGAGCGGCGCGAACATGGGCCGACCCTAGCCCTGCGCTCCGGACGAGGAAAGAGCCATGGAAAGACCCGAAGCCGGACGCTGCGAGAGGCTGGAGCCCGGGCTCCGACGGGTGCTGGCGCCGAACCCCTCGCCCATGACCCTCTGGGGCACGAACAGCTACCTTGTGGGAGAGGGAGAGGTGGCGCTGATCGATCCCGGCCCCGACCTGCCTGCTCATCGCGAGGCGTTGCTCGCGGCGCTGGCACCGGGCGAGCGCATCTCGACGATTCTCGTGACCCATGCGCACCGGGATCACTCGCCGCTGGCCGCGCCGCTGGCAGCAACCACCGGCGCCGAAGTGCTGGCCTTCGGCCCGGCCGAGGCCGGACGCAGTCCGCTGATGGCGGAGCTGGCGGCGGGGGGGCTGGAGGGCGGCGAAGGAGTGGATACCGCCTTCCGCCCCGACCGCTGCCTCGCCCACGGCGAGCGCGTCCAGGGCCCCGGCTGGGTGCTCGAGGCGATCCATACTCCGGGCCATCTCGGCAGCCATCTCTGCTTCGCCTGGGGCGACCGCTGCTTTTCGGGCGACCACGCGATGGGCTGGGCCACCTCGCTCGTCTCTCCTCCGGACGGGGACATGGGCGCCTATGTCGCCTCCCTCGCCCACCTCTCTGCCCGGAGCTGGCGCGTGCTCTATCCGGGCCACGGCGCGCCGGTGACCGACCCCGGATCGCGGCTGGCCTGGCTCGCGGCCCACCGCCGCGAGCGCGAGAGCTCGATCCTTGCGGAACTCGCCCGGGGCTCCGCAACCGTGCGCGACCTGACGCCTCGCATCTACCGCGAGACGCCCCCCGAGCTTCTGCCTGCGGCGGCGCGGAACCTCCTCGCCCACCTCCTCGACCTCTGGAACCGGAGGCAGGTGGCGGCCGATCCGGGGCCGTCCCCCGACGCGATTTTCACCCTGTCGGAGCCTCGGGAAGAAAGTTGAAAAACCTTCCACATTCCCTCTGGACGCCCCCGAATCCGGTTGCTATATCGCCCTCGTGTTCCGGCGTAGCTCAGCGGTAGAGCAGTTGACTGTTAATCAATTGGTCGTAGGTTCGATCCCTACCGCCGGAGCCAAAATCCCTGAGGGATCAGCTACATGAGAAAAGCCCGCCTCTGGCGGGCTTTCCTGTTTTCCGCTGGACTGACGCTCGGGGTAACCGGAACAGACGCCGGCGCGGGCGATCAGGCAATTCTACAGCCACTCGGGCCGGGGCAACGGCACCCCGATCCGCTCTAGGCCCTGCGAGATCGGAGATCCCCGCTCGAGAGGGTCTCGACCAAGGCAGGCGCCGGAGGATCGGCGACGGAATTCGGCCATGGCCCGGGGCAATGGCGTGGGACCCGACCTGCCCTATCGTTGGCGACGGATGATGCTCGAAGGGGGAAGCGTCGCCGTGACGGAGGAGGAATGACGTCACCAGCAACAAGCCCCCCCATCGGACGAGGCCACGATCAGAGGTCTCTGACCATCACGGCGAAGTCGGTCACGGCCGCGCCCATGGCGGTTGCGGCGGTGTCCATCGTCTCCATCTCGGCCGTCAGCCCCTTTGCGGTGGCGGCCGCATCGGTCGAGGCCTCTTCGACGCCGGCAATTCCGTGATCGACGCGGGCCACGCGCTCTGCGGTGTCGGCCATGCGCGAGGCGATTTCGGCCGCGACGGCGCCCTGCTGCCCGGCCGCGACGGAAATCAGCCGCGCCTGCGCCTGCACCTGCCCGACCGCCTCGACGATGCCGCGCACGGCCGCGCCATTGGCCTCGACCGCGCCCGTCACCGCCCCCACCTCGGCGGCGATCTCGCCGGTGGAACTGGTGGTCAGCGCGGCAAGCTTGCGCACCTCCTCGGCCACCACCGCGAAGCCGCGGCCCGCCTCGCCTGCCCGTGCCGCCTCGACCGCGGCATTCAATGCCAGAAGGTCGGTCTTTCGCGCGATCCCCTCGATGAAGGAGACCACGCCCCGGATGCGGCCGGTGGCGCTCTCCAAGGCCTCGAGCGAGGTCTGCGCCGCGCCGGTTCGCGCGGTCGTCTCCTCGATCAGGCGGCTGGTGCGAACCACACCCTGCACCACCTCCTGCGCCGAGGCCGACATCTCCTCGGCCGCCGAGGCAACGGTCGCGACATTGGTGGCGGCAAGCCGCGAGTTCTCCCGCACCTCCCGGCTCTGCCGGCCGGCTTCCTCGGCGGTCACCACCATCTTCCCGGCCGCCGTTGCCACCCGCGTCGAGGCGGTTCCCAGGGCTTCGACCGCACGGCCGGCCTCCTCCTCGATGTGGCGCGACAGCCGCCGGATCGGCCGGATCAGCCAGGCCGACAGCAGAAGCCCCGCGATCAGGATCAACCCCGCCAAAGCCGCCGCCGTCACCCTCGCCGTCCGAAGTGCCGCGCGCGCCTCGGCGAAGGCTTCCTCGGCCGTGATCTCGGACACCATCCCCCAGGTCATCCCGCCGATCCGGGCGGGCCGTACCGCGGCCACCATCGGCTCGCCGCCGTAATTCGCGCCTTCGAGGCTTTCCGCCTTGCCGGCCCGTGCGGCCGCGGCCACCGGCCCCGCCACCGGCGTCCCGACCTCGATGTCGGCCGCCCGCCGCGGCACCGAGCGAAGGCGCCCGTCCGCCCCCACCAGATAGCCGTCCGACGTCTCGAACCGGCCGAGCTTGCGGCGCATGATCTCGTTCAGAGGCTCGATCGGGATCTGGAAGGCGAGGATGCCGACAAGGGTGCCATCCTTCTGCAACGGCAGCAGGATGAAGCCCGCATGCGCGTTGTAGGAGGGCGCATAGGGCTCGAAATCGGCGATCAGAAACGGGTCGCGCCCGCCTTCCTTCGCCATCCTCTGCGCGGTCCGGGCGAAGGCGCTGTCGCGGTAGGGGCCGGAAAAGAGCGAGGTGCCGAAATCGGTCTCCTTGAAGACCGTATAGAGGATGGTGCCGTTCTCGGGCTCGATCAGAAACAGGTCGTACAAGCCGAAGCGTTCGAGATAGCCGCGCAGGAACGGATGATGCCGGCGGTGGGCGGCCGAATAGGCGCTGCCGTCGCCGGCATCATCGAGCCGGTGCTTCTCGCCCACGGGCTTCGGGTTGGCCGAAACATAGAGATGCTGGAGCCGCCGCGCCCCCTCGTCGAGCGCCATCCATTCCTTCTGCGCCCCGGGCTCCGCGCCGCGCGTCGCCTGCAACTGCAGGTCGTACCGCTCGGTCAGTCGCGCCTCGTCGACCCGGAAGGCGGGATCGGCCAGAAGCCCGGCCCGGCCACGGGCGAACTCGTCGAGGGCTGCAAGCGTGGCGGGATTGTCGGCGAGGCTTTGCACGATACGCACCAGCGTGGCGAACCACGTCTGGATCTGTGCCTCCTTCATGTCGGCGGCGAGTTCGAGCTCCGCCTCGACCGAAGCCTGCGCGGCCTCCCGGAGGCGCGAAGTATCGAGCGTCAGGATGGCCGCGGCCGGCAGAAGCCCCGCCAGCAGCAGCGCCAGCGTGATCTTGACGCGAAACCGGAAAATCCAGACCAGAGCACGCATGCAATCCCCGAGTGCTTGCCACCAACGAAAGCCGCACTGATACAGCGGGAAACCGGCACGGCAAGAGCACCCCTAAAATGTATGGGGTTATGCGGCGCATAAGGCTGAACGGTCGGACACCCCACCCGACTGGGCAGGCCGGCAAGAACACCTTCGTCGGGAACACCTCTCTTGCGCTGAGACTGCAGCGCCCCCCATACCGCCCCTCTTGCATCGGCCGATCGCAACGACAAGGCCGGGCATCGTGGACCGAAGGTACTTTATTTGCAACGCCTTGTTGCGTCCGCTTGGCGAAGGGAAAATGACCCGGAAACAGGCTGACGACGCAATCTCCGCTTTCAAGAATTTCGTGGTGACCGGGAAATGAATTTCAACGCCGCAGGAAACGTCCAGTCCCAGATACCGGCTTTGCAGATGCCGGTCGCCCTAGATACCGCCCCCGAAGCGCGTACACCCCCGAACCAGCAGATCGTGCTTATCAATCGCGACGAGATATTCAGCGGCATTCGAGCAGCTGGCGCACCGGAGGGTTCGAGATGAAGCCTTCTTCGAAGATCGCGTTCAGTTTCCGGAAGCCAACAAGTTCATTTGAGGCGTGTGAGATTGGGGACCCTTTGCATCTCGCCGCAGCCGCGGGGGCAAAGGATGCTGCTGGGCTCGACCACCTGCTCGATCCGCGGCAGGTGGGCCGGCAGGTGCCCCTTGTTTCGCTCGGACGGCCGGAGCGGAGCCTTCCGGGCGCTGAGCGCCTTCTCGGCCGCCTCGCTCGCTGCGGCCAGCATGCCGAGCGCGGCTTCAACATCCTCGAACGACAGGTTCCGCTGGTCGGGGTCGAGCTTTTCGGACTTCGAGCCGAAGGTGTCGCGCCGCATCTGCGAGAGCAGCCGTTCCAGCCGGGCACGGGCCTCCTCGACCTCAACCAGGCGGGCCTCGGCCGCGGCGCGTGCGGCTTCCGCCTCGGCAAGTCGCTGCTCGAGATCCGCCACGCGGGCCGCACTGGTTCGGATCGATGCCATGGGACAAAGATACCCCATACCCCGCTGCAATGCCTGCCGGAAGTACCGTCCGAGTTACACTGTCGCGGCTCTCCGGCCGGTCGCGGCCGCCGCTCGGCCCGGACCGCTCGCCAGCCCAGCCCTTCGACGAGGGCCGAAAATTGCGCCGGCGACAGCCGGATCATCCCGTCAGCCGGCTTCGGCCAGTGGAAGGCAGTACCGTCGAGCATCTTGTAGATCAGAACGGGGCCGGTCTGATCCCACACCAGGCATTTCAGCTGATCCCCACGTTTCGAGCGGAACAATCGAGCAGGTCGTCGGAGCTGATCTCCTCGATCACCTTCACGAAGTTGGCGATGGCCTTCTTGCGCGGGTTCTTCCAGCGCCTGACCTGATCCTCGTCCTTGCCCCGCGTCCGGTCTTTCTCGGCGATCTGCCAGAACAGCTCGAGCGCGCGGGTGACGGTGATCTTCGGCGGCTCGACCATGCCCAGCACGGCCGCCGCCTCGATCCTGCCGGTCTTGCCCGGCTTCACCTTCTCGACATAGGCATCGACGCGCTGCATCAGCTCCGGCACCGGAAGCCGCGCCACCTTGTCATAGGAGAGGAAGCGCATCCCGCGCTCGCGGCCAGCTCACGCGCCGCCTCGAACATTTGCTCCGCGTCCTGGGTGTCGCCCGCGAGCTTGGCTTCCCAAGCCTCGATCATGGATTGTCAGATTTCCGGGGCCTTCGCAGCGGCCACTGTCGTGTCGCCCGTGTGCAGGGAAATCCAGACGTAATCGCGCGGCTCGATGCTCTTGAACCGGGGCGGCACGCGCTTGCGCATGTGGATCGTGTTGTTGCGGCGGGTGGTGCTCATCCCCGCGAATTGACCATTTCCGGCACACTCTGTCACGCCCTTTCGTGCTGCAATCTGAGCGGCATTTTGTGCAGCATCTTGTGCAGCAAAATCGGGCCTTGGCGGGCTTTTGCGAGATGCCATGTCAGTAATTACCGAGTGATAACAGCAACTTGGCGAAATGGCAGGTTGGGGAAATTGGCGGAGGAAGTGTAACAAATACCGAACTCTCTCCCACTTCGAAGGCTGTCGGCACGGCTTTGCCGCGAAATCCCGCGCATCGCCGAACACCTACGACTCCATGGTCGCCTGAGGAACCGCTCGCAGGTCGCCAAGACCCTTTACCTTTTGTTCTCCGCCGTGGCGGGTTAGGTGCTGAAGTGACCTTGGCACCGGTGAGCCACCGGAGACGCGGGATAGGAAGCTCCAACAAGGTCAATCTCTTCACGTGCAAATTCGATTGCTCAAGCTTGGCCACTCGGATAGCGTAACGTAGAGCACAGAAAATGGACGCGCATAGTTAGCGTGCGCACCGGCAAGGCCAAGAGAACGTAATGGACAACGACAGGTCGGAACTGCGCTGGGGTGTCGAGCAACGCCTCGAGTTCATAGAGTTTCGCCTGTTCTGGGAGGGACATGTGAACCGCAGCGATCTGATGGACCAGTTCGGGGTCTCGGTGAACCAGGCATCCGCCGACCTGAACCGCTACATCGGTTTCGCACCCGACAACATGGTCTATGACAAGAGCGCGCGGACCTATGTCCGCGGCCCTGGTTTCACGCCACTGTTCCTCGAGCCCAACGCCAGCCGCTACCTCGCGCAGCTTCGTTCGGTGGCGGACGGTATACTCGACCGCGAGGACTCCTGGATCGCTGATCTCCCGCCTTACGCCTCGGCGCCGACCCCGGTGCGCGGCGTCAATCCGCTGACGCTCCGCTCCGTGCTCGGCGCCATCCGTCGCTCCGAGGCGATCGAGGTGAAGTACCAGTCCCTCTCCAGCCCGGACCCGCGCTGGAGATGGATTGCGCCGCACGCCATCGCGTTCGACGGGTTCCGTTGGCACACGCGGGCGTTCTGCCTGACCGATGAAGCTTTCAAGGACTTCCTGCTCTCACGGATCCTCGACATCCGCGGATCGCGGGAGAGCGAAACGTCGGCTGACGACGACCGTGACTGGCATTCTGAGGTCACGCTGGAGGTTGGCCCACACCCCGAGCTCTCGGAGACGCAGGCCAAGGTCATCGCACTCGACTATGCGATGCGGGGCGGAAAAGCGAAGATAAAGGTTCGTCGCGCGTTGCTCTACTATGCGCTCAAGCGCCTCGGACTCGATACTGCGCCCGAGGCGCGCACGCCCCAGGATCAGCAGATCGTCCTCATCAATCGGGATGAGATCATTAGCGGAATGAAGGCACGCGGTGCTCGGGAGAGCACGGCATGAGAGGTTCGACCTCGAAACGTAATGTCTTTGGCCGCGAACTGACCAGTTCATTTGAGGAGTGTGCCCTTGGGTAAGCAAGCCGCATTCAAGACGAACCCGGTCAGCCTGGAAGAACTCCTGCGCCAGTGCGGGAACGGCAAGATCCAGTTGCCCGACTTCCAGCGTAGCTGGGTCTGGGACGAGGAACGCATCAAGGGTCTGATCGCGTCGATCTCGCAGGCCTTTCCGGTCGGCGCTCTGATGACCCTTGAGGTCAAGCCGGGCGCAGCGGACACATTCGCCCGTCGACCGATCCAAGGTGCCGACGCGGCTGTTGGCGATAGCGCACCGGATCAGCTCCTGCTGGATGGCCAGCAGCGCATGACTTCTCTCTACCAGACTTGTTTGCGCCGCGAGGTGGTGCACACGGTGACACCGCGTCTCAAGCTCGTGAAGCGCTGGTTTTACATCGACATGCGCAAATCAATGGACCCTTCCGAGGACCGGGAGAACGCAATTGTATCCGTTCCAGAGGATCGGCGGATCAAATCCGACTTCGACCGCAAGGTCGAACTAGACCTTTCGACTGCGGAGCTCGAATACGAAAATCTGATGTTCCCGCTCAACCAAGTCTTCGACTCGATGAACTGGATGATGGGATTCTGGACCTACTGGACCCAAAAGGGCGAGTTGGAAAAGACAGAGTTCTTCAAGGCGTTCAACGAAAGCGTCCTTCAGAACTTCAAATCTTACCAGCTGCCCGTGATCGCACTGAGCCCCGACACCTCGCACGAGGCCGTCTGTCTCGTCTTCGAAAAGGTGAACACTGGTGGCAAGCCACTCGACGCGTTCGAACTGGTGACAGCAATGTATGCGGCCCGCGGCCATCGCTTGCGCGACGACTGGCTCGGCGCCGACGGCAAGCCGGGACTGCAGACCAGGCTCCAGCTCTACGGCCGCGCAGCTGAGCAGAAGTTCGGTGTCCTCGAGAAGGTCGCCGCGACCGATGTGCTTCAGGCCATTGCGCTCCTGCACGGTGTCGAAAAGCGCGCGGCTGAAATCGCTGCTGGGCGCAAGGAGTCGGAGTTGTCAGCCGTCCGCGCCACGCGCCAGTCGCTGCTCGATCTGCCACTCGAAGCCTACCTGAAACATCGCGGCGCGGTCGAGGAAGGGTTCAAGACAGCGGCACGTTTCCTCCGTCAGAACCATATCTACCGGGTCCTCGACCTACCCTATCAGGGACAGCTTGTCCCCTTCGCCGCGATCCTCGCGATGATCGGACCCAAGTTCGATCACGCGGCAGTGCGTGACCAACTCGCCCGCTGGTTCTGGTGCGGAATCTTCGGCGAACTCTACGGCTCGGCCATCGAGTCTCGTTTTGCAAAGGATGTGCTGGAGGTTCCTGCATGGCTCGACGGCGGGCCAGAACCGAGCACGATCACCGACGGGCGCTTCCGCCCCGAGAGGCTACGTACCCTGCGCACGCGCCTCTCCGCCGCCTACAAGGGTATCCACGCCCTGCTGATGGCTGAAGGCGCGCGGGATCTCCGCTCGGGCCAGCATTTCAAGGACACCGTGTTCTTCGACGAATATGTCGATATCCATCACATCTTCCCGCAGGACTGGTGCAAGAAGCAGAAAATCGAGCCCAAGGTCTTCGACACCGTCATCAACAAGACCCCGCTCAGCTACAAGACGAACCGAATTCTCGGGGGCGTCGCGCCATCGGTCTACCTGGAGCGGCTCGAGACGGGCGGGAAGGACACGCCACCCATCTCTCGCGACGCACTCGACGAATACCTCGCCTCGCACGCCATGGATCCCACCCTCCTGCGCGCCGACGATTTCACGGGCTTCATGGCGGATCGCGAGACGCGGCTGTTGGCCATGATCTCGCGCGCTACTGGCCACGCTATCACTCGTTCCGACGCCGCGCCCGAGGAGGGCGAAGACGTCCCGCAGGATGACGAGGGATTCGACTTGCCAGATCCCGATGCAGAGGAGGCCGCCTGAATGAACCCCATTCGCAAGCGATCCGTCCTTCGCGATCATCGGCTCGAAACCCCGCAGTTGTCAAAATTCAGCGAGGTTGCCGCGTGACCAAGCTCGAAGACATCAGGAACGGAGCGTCGATCGCCGGCGTGGTCCCGAACCAGACCGTGGAAGCGGTGTCGGTCGAATGGATCGGCGATCAGGCGATCAACCTCGTGTATCGGGTGCCAGGCGGCAGCGTTTCGGAGACCACGCTCTATCGCGATGATGAACATCGCCTTGCAGTCGAGCAGCGTGGACGAGCGTGGTCCTTCGACGCCGACGGCAGTCTCCTGCGGCTCGTTACTGAAGCAAACCGGATCAAGCTGGCACACTACTTCGATCCGTATCTGGCGATCCACACGAGCCTCGTCGATCCGCTTCCGCACCAGATCACTGCCGTCTACGGCGAAATGCTACCAAGGCAGCCGCTCCGTTTCCTGCTTGCCGACGACCCGGGAGCAGGCAAGACGATCATGGCAGGCCTGCTGATCAAGGAGCTCATCGCGCGCAGCGATCTCGAACGCTGCCTGGTCGTTGCGCCTGGCAGTCTCGTCGAGCAGTGGCAGGACGAACTTGGTGAGAAGTTCTCGCTCGAGTTCGACATCCTTTCCCGCGACATGATCGAGACCTCGCGGTCCGGAAACGTCTTCAATGACCGGAACCGCTTGATCGCCCGCCTCGATGTCCTCGCGCGGAACGAAGATCTCCAGCATAAGCTCGCTTCGTCCACGGAATGGGACCTGATTATCTGTGACGAAGCTCACCGTATGTCGGCGAGCTACTTCGGTGGAGACGTCAAATACACCAAGCGCTACCAGCTGGGCCAACAGCTCGGCCAGGTTTGCCGTCATCTGCTGCTGATGTCTGCTACGCCGCACAACGGAAAGGAGGAAGATTTCCAGCTCTTCATGGCGCTTCTCGACGGCGACCGCTTCGAAGGCCGTTTCCGTGACGGCGTCCACTATGCGGACAGCGCCGACATGATGCGCCGCCTGACAAAGGAAGAACTGCTGAAGTTCGATGGTAGACCGTTGTTCCCAGAGCGTCGGGCCTACACGGTCAAATACGATCTCTCTCCCGAAGAGGCTGCGCTCTACAGCGCTGTCACCGAGTACGTTCGAACCGAAATGAACCGCGTCCAGCGGTTCGCCGAGCAGGACGGGAAGAAGCGCAACAATGTCGGCTTTGCGCTTCAAATCCTTCAGCGTCGTCTCGCATCGTCACCTGCCGCGATCTACCAGTCGCTGAAACGTCGGCGGGAACGGCTTGAGGCGGAACTCGCAGAAGCCAGGCTCGCGCGCAAGGGCGGCCGCGCCGCTTTCGGCCAGCCGGACATCTCGGACGAGATGCTGAAGAATATCGATGAGTATGGGCAGGATGAAGTCGACGAGATTGAAGATCTGATCTCGACCGGCGCCACGACAGCCGAGACCGTCGAGCAGCTCGAAATCGAGGTACAGACCCTCAAGGGGCTGGAGATCATGGCGCTCGACGTCCTGCGCTCGGGCAAGGACACCAAGTGGACCCAGCTCGACCGTATTCTCGACGATGAGCTCATGATCGACAGCGACGGCAACCGCCGAAAGCTGATCATCTTCACCGAGCCCAAGGACACCTTGCACTACCTGCTGGAAAAGATCCGCGCGCGGCTCGGGAGACCGGACGCCGTCGAGGTCATCCATGGTGGCGTCACGCGGGAGGAGCGTCGCAAGGTCGTCGAGCGTTTCATGCAGGATCGGGACATGCTGGTCCTGATCGCCAACGATGCCGCGGGCGAAGGCGTGAACCTTCAGCGCGGACATTTGATGGTCAACTACGACCTGCCGTGGAACCCCAACAAGATCGAGCAGCGGTTCGGGCGGATTCACCGGATTGGCCAGACCGAGGTATGCCATCTCTGGAACCTCGTTGCCGCGGACACCCGTGAAGGCGAGGTGTACGCGCGACTTCTCGAGAAGCTTGAAGCGGCGCGGGAGGCCTTGGGGGGCCGCGTCTACGACGTGCTGGGCGAATTGTTCGAGGGAACGGCGCTGCGCGATCTGCTCGTGCAGGCTATCCAGTATGGCGAGCAGGAAGACGTGAAGGCCAAGCTGTTCCAGGCAGTCGATGGCGCGGTCGACCAACAGCATCTCCTGGATCTGCTTCAGCGCCGACAGCTGACCAACGACACAATGCCTGCGACCCGCGTGCATGAGTTGCGGATCGAGATGGAACGGGCCGAGGCGCAGCGTCTCCAGCCGCATCACATCCAGAGCTTCTTCGTCGAGGCGTTCAAGCACCTCGGCGGACAGATCAAGCGCCGCGAGGAAGGCCGTTGGGAAATCACGCACGTACCCCTCAGCATACGCGAGCGGGATCGCCAGATCGGCAGCGGAGCGCCCATTCAGAAGAGGTACGAGCGGATCTGCTTCGAGAAGAGCAAGATCAACCAGCAGCCTGTCGCGGCCTTCGTCTGCCCGGGCCACCCGCTGCTCGAGGCTGTGATCAGCCTTGTGCGCGAGCAGTACGACCACCTCATGAAACGCGGGGCGATCCTGGTCGATGACACCGATCCGGGCGAGGAGATTGCGGCGCTGTTCCTGCTCGAGCACAGCGTTCAGGACGGACGGCCCACCGCGACGGGCAAACCTCACATCGTCTCGGAGCGCTTGCAGTTCGCCGCGATCGACCGGAAAGGCGCCGCGACCAACGCCGGCATCGCACCCCACCTGAACCTGCGCCCGGCGCGCCCCGAAGAGATCGCGCGCGTCGAGGATCTGCTGCAGGCCGACTGGCTGCGCACGGACCTCGAAAAGACTGCCGTCCGCTTCGCCACGGTCGAACTCGCCCAGAAGCACGTCGCGGAGGTCAAGGCGCGCCGCATCCCCGAGATCGACAAGGTCGAGCAGGAGGTGAAGGCGCGGCTCAAGAAGGAGATCAACTACTGGGACGCGCGCGCCTTCGAGCTGAAGGAGGAAGAGCGCGCAGGCAAGAAGACCCGCCTCAACTGGCAAAACGCACAACGGCGGGCCGAGGAACTGGCCGAGCGTCTGAAGCGCCGGCTGGAGGCGCTCGATCAGGAACGCTTCATCTCTGCCCAGCCGCCCCGCGTGCGCGGCGGCATGGTCGTCATCCCGCGCGGCCTTCTGATTGCGCGCGCGCCGGCCGACGAGCTCACCGAAACCGCGAACGGCTTCTCCGAGGATCCGGTCGCCCGTCGCAAGATCGAGATCGCGGCGATGGAGGCGGTCATGGCCGCCGAACGTACGCTCGGAAACACGCCCACCGACGTTTCCGCGCTGAAGGTCGGCTACGACATCGCATCCTACGACCCCAAGGCGGACCACCTGCGCTTCATCGAGGTCAAGGGCCGCATCGACGGCGCCGATACGGTGATGATGACCCGGCAGGAGGTCATCACCTCGCTGCACGAGCCCGACAAGTTCATCCTGGCCATCGTCCAGGTCGTGAACGGCTTCGCCCGCGAGCCTGTGTATCTCAGTGGCTCCCTACAAGATCACGAGCCGACGTTCGATGTCACTGCCATTCAGTTTAATCTAGCGAGTCTTATGGCTCGAGCTACGCCCCCGAGGTGAAACGATGACCGCAATCAATAAAGAAAATGTCATATACTCCTTTAAGGGGAAATGGCTCCAGCCGATCTTGGACGGAAAGGTCAAGGCATTTTTCCGGAAGAGATTTCCCAGAGATAAGCCCAGTCGCGTCTATTTCTATGTGGGTGCACCAACGAGTGCGATCATCGGCTGGGCGGAAGTGTGTGACCTAGAGCGGATCGAGGCTAGGGCAGCGCTAGGCATGACGGCAGAGGGGGCCATCGATAGAATTGAACTGGCAGAGTACCTCGAGGGGGCAGAGACCGTTGGCGTCTTCAAACTAAGCCCGCCACGCATATTTTCTTCCCCGCTTTCAGTCTCTGACGTCCGGCGCACATTCAACTTTCACCCCCCGCAGAACTTTGTTCAGATCGACGAAGAAGACGCATCCAAATTGGATGGACTAGCGAAATGAAAAAGAAGCTCATCGAAGTAGCCATTCCACTTGAGGCGATTAATGCGGCGTCGGCGCGAGAAAAATCGATCCGACATGGGCATCCTTCCACCCTGCACCTTTGGTGGGCGCGGCGGCCGCTCGCGGCCTGTCGGGCGGTGTTGTTCGCGCAGCTGGTGGACGATCCCTCGTCGCGGGTGGACGAGCTGATGGCCGACCCGAAGCTGCGGGCGCAGGCCGAGGTGGAGCTGCCCGCGCGGCTGGCGGCCTGGGAGAAGAGCAAGGCGGCTGCACAGGGCGCAGCGGCGAATGCGCCAGAGCCGACGCTGGAGGATGTGGCGGTCGAGATTGAGCGCAGGCGGCTGTTTGCCATCATCGAGGACTTGGTGAAGTGGGAGAACTCGACCAACGAGGAGGTGCTGGAACGCGCGCGGGCCGAGATCCGGCGCAGCTGCGGCGGCGTGTTGCCCCCTGTCTATGACCCGTTCTCGGGCGGCGGGTCGATCCCGCTCGAGGCGCAGCGGTTGGGCCTACCCGCCTATGGGTCTGACCTGAACCCGGTGGCGGTGATGATCGGAAAGGCGATGATCGAGATCCCGCCGAAATTCAAGAACATGCCGCCCATCCACCCCGGCATCAAAGAGCGGTCGTTCTACCGCAACGCCGAAGGGCTGGCCGAAGACGTGAAATATTACGGCGAATGGATGCGGGAGAAGGCATGGGATCGCATCGGGCATCTCTACCCGCAGGTGGACTTGCCGAAGGAGTACGGCGGCGGCAAGGCGACGGTGATCGCCTGGATCTGGGCGCGGACGGTGCCGAGCCCGGACCCGGCCTTTTCTGAAGTGCAGGTACCGATCGCGTCCAGTTTCCTGCTAAGCGCGAAACCGGGAAAAGAAGCTTGGGTCGAGCCGACTGTCGAACGAGCAACCAAGAGAATCACATACCGGATACGCCAAAAGGGCACAAAGGCTGAAATTGCAGAGGCGAAGAATGGCACAAAGGCGGGACGTGGCGCGAACTTCCGTTGCCTGATTTCGGACACCGCCATTACACCCGACTATGTCAAGCGCATGGGCCGCGATGGGCGGATGGGCCAGACGCTTCTAGCTATCGTGGCTGAGGGAAAAGGTGGGCGTGCTTACGTAGCGCCAACTAACGACCAGGTCGCCACCGCCATCTCGGCAGAACCCACTTGGCGACCTGAGGCCGCGTTGCCGAATGATCCACGGAATTTCTGGACAGTAGATTACGGACTCACAAATTTTGGCGATCTATTCACAAGCCGCCAACTTGTCGCGCTGAATACATTAAGCGAACTGGTACATGAAGTCCGTGCAAAGATAGAAAGCGATGCAGCTTCTTCTGGCCTTATCGCTGATGGGATGCCACTTCGGGATGGGGGCAAAGGAGCCCTTGCATATGCCGAAGCCGTAAGTATCTATCTCGGCTTCCTTATTGGACAGGTCGCCAACCATTGTTCAACCATCTGTGGATGGAACAGTCCTAACCAGCAGATGCGATCCACTTTTTCGCGGCAATCCCTACCAATGACGTGGGATTTTGCCGAGGTAAACGTATTTAGCGAATCCAGCGGAAGCTACCACAGCCTCTTCACAAGGATGGTGAAGGGATTTGAAGTGCTTGGGGCAAGCGATGAGAAATCTGCGATCACGCAAAGTGATGCGCAGGGCGTCCAGTACCCCCTAGACACTGCGATCTCTACGGATCCGCCGTACTACGACAATATTGGCTACGCAGACTTGTCTGATTTCTTCTTCTGCTGGATGAAGCCAGCATTGAGGGCAATATATCCCGATTTGTTTTCTCTGATAACAACACCAAAGGCGGAAGAATTGGTGGCAACCCCTTATCGTCATGGAGGAAAGGATGCCGCAGAAGCCTTTTTTCTTGATGGAATGAGTCGGGCCATCGCACGAATGGCGGAGGCTGGAAGTGGTGCCTTTCCAGCCACAATCTACTACGCATTTAAGCAGAGTGAGATTGAACAAGAGGGTATCAGCTCAACAGGCTGGGCGACATTCGTTCAATCGGTCATGGACGCCGGCTATTCTGTGGTGGGAACCTGGCCTCTCCGTACAGAAAAGCCGGGACGGATGATTGCGGTTGGGACAAACGCGCTCGCAAATTCTGTCGTGCTCGTCTGCCGCAAGAAGGATGCCAAGGCTGACACGATCACTCGCGCCGAGTTCATTCGCGCTCTGAAACGCGAACTGCCCCCGGCCATCGCCGAGCTTCAAGCCGCCAGCATCGCTCCGGCCGACATGCCGCAGTCGGCTATCGGCCCCGGCATGGGCGTCTTCTCGCGCTACCGCGCCGTGCTCGAGGCCGACGACAGTGCGATGACGGTCAAGACCGCGCTGCAGCTGATCAATGCCGAGCTCGACGAATATCTCGGCGGCATCCAGGGCGAGTTCGACGCCGATACTCGCTTCGCCATCACCTGGTTCGAACAGAACGGCATGGGCAAGGGAGACTTCGGCGCCGCCGACAGCCTCGCCCGCGCCCGCGGCATCGCAGTCGACAGCGTGAAGCATGCCGGGATCGTCGAAAGCGCGGCGGGAAAGGTGCGCCTGTTGAAGCGCGACGAGCTCGATCCCGATTGGGCGCCCGAGGAGGACGGACATCTGACCGTCTGGGAATGCCTGCAGCACCTCGTGCGCCTGCACGAAAAGGAGGGCCTGTCTCACGACACTGCGGCGCTGCTGAAACGCTTCGGGCCCCAGGCCGAGGCAGTGAAGGATCTGGCCTACTGCCTCTACGACATCGCCGCCAACAAGCGGCGCGAGGCCTCCGAGGCCACGGTCTACAACGCCCTGATCGCCGACTGGTCAGAGCTGAGCCAGATGGCCGCCACGGTTTCGCTTGAAGGGCGGAACCGGCAAACGCGATTTGAACTGTAAGGATTCCCTCGATGGCCAAGTCTACCCGTCAGCATGTGTTCGAGGGCATGGAGCTTCTGCCCGAGGCGTTGATCCCCTTTGTCGAGAAGCGGCTGGAAAGCTCGCTGCAGGGCCATTGGCAGGTGCAGGTGGTCGAGCGCGTCCGGGGCTTGCGGCCCAACGGCAACGGCCAGGTGAACTGGGACCAGCAGGGGCTGCTGCAGGCCATGATGGCGTTCTGGAAGGACGCCTTCGCGATGGTGCTGGGGCATCCGGAACGGTCCTACGTCTCCGAGCTGCTCGACGTGCGCAACAAGCTCTCGCACAACGAGGCCTTCACCTATGACGACGCCGAGCGCGCGCTCGACACGATGCGGCGGCTGCTGGAATCGGTTAGCGCCAAGGAGACCGCGGAGAAGATCAGCGCCTCGCGCGATACGATCCTGCGCACGAAATATGCCGAGCTGGCCCGGAACGAGGAGCGGCGCAGGACGCAGCGCTCGGACATCTCGGTGGACACGGTGGCCGGGCTGATGCCGTGGCGCGAGGTGGTCGAGCCGCACCAGGACGTGGCCACGGGCGAATTTCAGCAGGCCGAGTTCGCCGCCGACCTGGCCAAGGTGCATAACGGCAGCGCGCCGTCCGAATACCGCAACCCGCGCGAGTTCTTCGCCCGGACCTATCTGACCGAGGGGCTCAGCACGCTGCTGGTCGGCGCGGCCAAGCGGCTGGGCTCTGGCGGCGGCGATCCAGTCGTCGAGCTGCAGACGAACTTCGGCGGCGGCAAGACGCACTCGATGCTGGCGCTCTACCACATGGTGAGCGGGACGCCGGTGGAGGATCTGCCGGGGCTCGACCAGCTTCTGTCGCGGAGCGGGCTGACGGTGCCGGGCAAGATCAACCGCGCGGTGCTGGTGGGCACCTCGCGCGGTCCGCAGGACGTGATCTCGCTTGAGGGCGGCCGGAAGATCCGCACGACCTGGGGCGAGTTGGCGTGGCAGCTGGGCGGCGCCGAGGCCTTCGAAATGCTAGCCGAGAACGACGAGCGCGGGATCGCGCCGGGATCGAACCTGCTGGAAGCGCTGTTCAAGAAGTACGCGCCCGCGCTGATCCTGATCGACGAGTGGGTCGCCTACCTGCGACAGATCTACAAGGTGGAGGGGCTGCCGTCCGGCTCGTTCGACGCGAACCTGTCCTTTGTGCAGTCCCTGACCGAGGCCGTGAAGGCGAGCCCCGGCGTGCTGCTGGTGGCGTCGCTGCCCGCCTCGCAGATCGAGGTCGGCGGCGAAGGCGGACAGGAAGCGTTGGCGCGTCTCAAGCAGACGTTCAGCCGCGTGGAATCGTCCTGGCGCCCCGCCAGCCAGGAGGAAAGCTACGAGATCGTCCGCCGCCGCCTGTTCAAGGAAATCCCTGGCGACAAGTTCCACCATCGCGACAACACGCTGAAGCAGTTCGCCAAGCTGTACCGGGAGAACGCGAACGACTTCCCAAACGGATGCTCCGACGAGGATTACCGGCGGAAGCTGGAAAAGGCCTACCCAATCCATCCGGAGCTGTTCGACCAGCTCTACACTAGCTGGGGCTCGCTTGAAAAATTTCAGCGCACGCGTGGCGTGCTGCGCCTGATGGCGCAGGTGATCCACGAACTTTGGATGGGCAACGATCCGTCGGTGATGATCATGCCCGGCAGCGTTGCAATCAGCTCGGCGCGCGTCGAGCCCGAGCTGCTGCACTATCTCGACTCCAGCTGGCAATCGATCATCGCGGGCGACGTCGATGGCGTGACGTCAACGCCGTACAAGATTGATCAGTCAGCCCCCAACCTGAACCGGTACTCGGCGACCCGTCGCGTTGCACGGGCGGTCTTCATGGGAACAGCGCCAACGCACGGTCAGGAGAACAAGGGGCTCGACGACAAGCAGATCAACCTTGGCGTCGTCCAGCCCGGTGAACGTCCGGCGATCTTTGGCGACGCCCTGCGCCGCCTCGCAAACCAGGCTAAGTTCATGCACAGTGACCTTGGCCGATACTGGTACTCGATGTCGGCCAGCCTCAACAGACTGGCCGCCGACCGCGCCGCTCAGTTCGAGGAAGCACTCGTCCTCCACGAGATCGACAAGGCGCTCAGCAGCTACATCAACGGCCTCGCGGATCGCGGCCACTTCGACACCGTTCAGGTCGCACCTGGCAGCTCGGCCGATATCCCCGACGAGCCCGGCGGTGTGCGCGCGGTGGTTCTGGGCGTGGCACACCCTCACAGCGGTCGGGAGGGATCAGAGGCGCTGGCGGAGGCGAAGGATGTCATGATGCAGCGGGGCAGTACGCCGCGCGTCTACCGGAACATGCTGGTCTTCCTCGCCGCCGAGCAACGCCAGCTGGACAATCTCAAAGCCGCCCAGCGTGCCGCTCTGGCATGGGCCGAGATTGTTCGAGAAACGAAACGGCTCAACCTGACGCAGAGCGACAGCGCGCTGGCGGAAGCGAAACTGAAAGAGGCAACCGAGACCCTGAAGACACGGATGAAAGAAGCCTGGTGCTATCTGATCTATCCGGTTCAGGAGAGCGCCCAATCCGATGTGGAGTGGATGTCGGCAAAGGTTCCCGCGCAGGACGGGCTGCTCGCTCGCGCCAGCAAGAAACTTGTGAGCGATCAAGGGATCTGGCCCGAGCTTGGCCCTGACAACCTGAATCGTCAGCTTGAGAAGTACATCTGGAACGGCAAGCCGCATCTGCATCTCAAGGATCTCTGGGAGTATCTGAACCGTTACACCTACCTTCCGCGCGTCAAGAACAGGGCGGTTCTCTCGAAGGCGGTGCACGCTGCCGTCAGCGGGATGCTGCCTGGCCCCTTCGCCTATGCAGAGCGCTGGGACGAGGCGAAGGGGTCCTATGTCGGTCTCGCAATTTCAGGAGCCTCGAACGCTCAGGTCGTGATCGACAGTGAATCGGTCATCATCAAGCCAGATGTTGCAGAGCAGTACAGGCAGAAGCAGACCGCAGCGGCACCAGCAGAGGGCCCGGCACCCACCGTAACACATGGTCCCGAAACGACTCAGCAACCCGACTCTGGCACACCGGCAGCCACACCGACCGAGCAAAAGCCCACCCGTTTCCACGGGACGGTGATGATTTCACCCGAGCGGCCGGCGCGCGACATCCACCAGATCGTCGAAGCGATCATCGAGCAGCTGACTACGCTGCCTGGTGCTGATGTCTCTATCAAGCTTGAGATCGACGCAGAGGTGTCTTCTGGCCTTGATCGCGCAAAGGTCAGGACGCTGGTCGAAAATGCGACGACGCTCGGGTTCATCGACAAAGCTGTCAAATAGGCTTGGCGGGGCTCGTATGTGTTTGCGACTGACATACGCGGAGGCACTGCTGTGGAAGAAGAACGCGGCAAAAATCGTTGCCGATGCGAAGGCGAAGTCTGCGACCATCCCATGTGACCCTCTTTTTGCCGCGACGCCTCGACTTTCTTCGCTTGTTTCTGAAATCGACGGAATCAAGAAGCGTCACGGCCTACTGATTGAGCGCGCTCTCATTTATGCGATCAACAAGCTGCCCCATTGGCAAGCCATGAAGGAGCAGATCCCAGTCGCAGGAGGCAAGGCTCATCTCGACTGCCTCGCACTCAATACCAATTCCGGAAAGCTCTTCGTATTTGAGTGCAAGCGTGGTCACGGATCATTTGATGGCGACAAGATCAGCGCAATTGACCAGCGACTGAGCAGAATCAAAGCCTCGATCGGCGCGCATGCAAGGTCCAAAGGATGGGCTCCCGTTACTACCGAGATATTCATTCTCAGCTTCTATGGGGCGAAGTGGAATTCCGCTTATCCAATCTACGACAAGAACAGTATCGCGAGCTTATTCGAACCATGCGTTGGAAGTTTTGCACGGGAGTTCATGGATCATTTGGAGACCATGGTGGCAAATGCCTATAGCTCCGAGCTGCGTGACGCTGTCGATGTCGACCGGGGGCATAGCATCTTTGACATGCTGGATGAGCAGCTGGAAGTCCGTGGACCGGATGTGTTGTTCACCAAAGATGGAGCCGATTTCGTGGCCGCGCACGATCAAGACTAGAACGCGCCCCAAGCATATCATGGGGCGCGGCACAACCGAGCCTGGTCTCGAATCACGGCATAGTCGCTAAGCATCTCGCCAATGGCCGAACCATAAGGCAGCAGGGCCAGTTCCTCGGCCGCCCGGGACTGGAATTCCCGGCTGTACGCGGCGACCGGCGGACACGCCCTGGATCCGCCGTCAGAACTGACCGTCGCGCAGCCGCTCAGCCAGATCGCTACGAGACCGAGGGCGGCGAGTCGCAGCCTCCAGCATCCGTCGTTGTACGTCATGGGTATTCTCCATGGACTCGATCCGCTCAGCCAGCCGACCGGCGCGCTCGCCGGAGCGGCGCAGGGCCAGCAGGAACAGAAGGATCGCCAGTGCGATGACGCCGTAGCAGAGCGCCGTTCGTGCCCATGCAGATCCGGCGAGCTTGGCGAGGAGCCCGGCGATCACCGCCGCCCCCGCTTCCAGTCATCGAGCCGCGCATAGATCGTGACCGCGATCCCCCCGAGAGCGACGGCGATGAACACCCAGCGCAGGGTGTCGAGATACGGCAGAAGCGGCAGGATTGCGGATTGGGTCTCGGCTAGGACGCTCTGCGCGACCTCAACCCCGGCGGCGCCCAACGTCGCCACGCCCGCCGCGCCACCGCCCTTCATGGTGCGGCTGTCGGCCAGCACCTCACGCGCGGGCGGCGTCTCAGCTGCAAATGCGGTCGCCCGTACCGGGAACCGCTCGCCCCACTGCCGTGCGGGCCCGAGATCGACATGGATGAACCCCGATCGCGGATAGAAGCCGAAGCCGAGGAACCCGACCTCGCGCGCCGCCGCCTCGAACGCCACCGGGTCGTGGTTCGCCATGGCGATGTCGAAGGCGGCACACTCCATGTGCTTGGAGCGGGTCGCGCCGCCGACAGCACGGTTGTGCTCAGGGCTGCGATAGGCGGAGCGGACGATCAGGGGCTTGCCCAGCCGATCGCGCAGCGCCTGCAGCCTTTCGAGAGCGGGCTCGTTGATCAGCAGCTTGCCGGTGCCCCGGCAGGCGACCTCAGCCGGGCTGAAGTTCGGCCAACGCCAGGCACTTTTGGGTACGTCGCGCCAGTGATCGAAGAAAATCGTGGTCATGGGGATCCTCCAGAAACGAAAAACCCGCCTCGCGGGCGGGTCTGGTGGTGACGAAATCGCTGCTCGGTCGGGTCAGGGGCTTCCGCCGAAGATCTTCAGCTTCAGCGCAATGCCCGCGAGGAGCGCAAGCGTGATGCCGGTGGTGATGAGATGGACGGCGGTCTGGACCGCGGTGCGGCGTACGAAGCGGATGCAGTCGAGGAGCGAGCGGAGATCGCGGATGTCGAGGGCGGCGTCCTTGCCGTCGATGCCGGCATCTGAGAGCGCGCGCTTCGCGCCCTCTTCGGCGGCCTGGGACAGGAAGGCCCGGAACTCTGCCTCCGACATCCTCAGCTCGACCAGATCATCCGCAACGTCAAGCTTGGCGAGGACAAACCGAGATTTGAGTTGTCCGACGCCGACCGTCGCCGTCAGCTGCTTGAGATCTGGCTCGCATCGCAGGTGGTGCGGCCGGGCGACCTAGCGCACAAGTACCTCGAGACCCGCGGTATCGAGGAACTCGTCTATCCGGCTGCACTGCGTTTCAACCATGCGATGCGCGACGGGGAAGGTGGCGTCCGACCGTGCATGATTGCGATGGTCGGCGTTCATGGTCAGGTAAATGAGAAGGGACAACAGACGTTCGTGTCGGCGCACCGAACATTTCTGAAGCCCGACGGTAGCGGCAAGGCCGAGATGGCGGCGCCTCGCAAGATGATGCCCGGAAGCCTGCCGGAAGGGGCTTGCGTGATGCTGTCCGACTACTACGGCGGTCCCATTGGCATCGCCGAGGGCATCGAGACCGCCATGAGTGCGAGTGCTCACTATTCCATGCCTGTCTGGGCCGCGCTCAATACCAGCATGCTCGCCAAGTGGTGGCCGCCGAACGGCTGCACTGAGGTGGTGATCTTCGGAGACAACGACCGGCTCTTTGGCGGGCAAAGCGCGGCCTACGCCCTCGCACACCGCCTTGCCGTGAAGGGGTTCGATGCCAAACCCATCATTCCTCAGCGTGAAGGCGACGACTGGAATGACGTGTGGCAGCGGGATCGGTGCCGAAAAGCGTGCTGAGCGGCATCTCGTTGCAGGGCGGCAAGGGGCATCTCAGGGCCCGGCTTGATGTCGACGACAGGAAGCCGCTGGAAGACCGCAGCGCGTGCGGTGCAGGCTGAACTGGTGCTGTTGACCGTCGCCAGGTGCCCCTCGCGGGTTGAAGCGTCGAGCGAGCTTTTCCTGAATTACTTCTCCATCCCGAGGATCCAGCCCTCCCAGCGCACAAGAGCGGGTTCACCCGGACACCCCGGTGACCTTCGTTCCTCGATGACGTCCAGCATGCCCAACAGGCCTACCACAGCGTCGAACTGATCCTCAGCCCGCGCGCCATTCGGAAATCCATTGGAAATGCTGGCAATCAAGGCATCCGTCGCATCAACCACACGCGTTTCGAGCCATTGCAGAAGAGGGCCAGCAACTGATGCGCGACCTTCGGTCGTCCTCTTGCTCCAGACCGGCCTGCGGGCTATCCCGATCTGCCCGTAAACGTCGCCGGGATAAGTCTCGGCGACGACGGTGTCATGTTGATCCAGCAGAGTCTTCAGCGAGCCGGCGAAGGGCCAGACAGCTATCTGCTCCAGGTTGGGGATCAGGATCTCGCGCCAGCCGGCCGCCGCAGCCTTGCCCACCTGGTTGCCGCCCAGCGTCCAGAACAGACTGCAGGCAGCCTGCCGGCTGGGGGTCCTGCGTTCGCATTCGCGCAGCAGGTCTTCTCCATTGGCAAGACCCAAACCTGTCAGCAGATGCTCCCTTCGACGTCCTCCCGGTCGCGCGGGATAGAACGGCCGTCGGATGGAGATTTGCGTGCGGTCGTCGCAGGGATGAAACCAGTTGCTCCAATCGCCATGCCCGAAGGTTTTCAGGGCAGCGAGGAAATCGATCAGGCCCGTCTGTTCGCCATATGCTTTGGGGACGCCGATCGGAAAATCGAACCCCACGAACTGGCGTGGCTTGGCGCCCGACGCGCGACGACGGAGTCGTTGCAGGAAATCCGTCGTCGTACCGACCGGTTCCGGCTCACCGATGTGCCAGCGCCCACTGTCGCGGTGGGCGACTGCCATCCAACGCTTGTTCGGGTCGGTGCTCCAATCGCAATGCACCACGAGATCAGGCTTTTGATCGAGATGCATGTCTCTCTCCTCAGATAGATCCCGGACCACGTGGCGCGGCAGCTTCGTCCAGGTGCAGACGCGCCTTCTCCCACTCTCGTGGAATGGACGCCCAGAGCACGGGGCGCGCGGCGCGGTTGATGGGCGACGGATGCATGGAGGACAGAAAGGCGAGACCACGCGTCTGCACCAGCGACTGCGCACGTGCCGCCTTCCGGCCGACGCCGATCACAAGCCTTGCGCGCGGGAGCAGATCAAGAAGCTCCGCCAGGCGGTCGACGCCCGCAGCCACTTCCTCGCGGCGGATGGTGCGCGTCCCGTTCCACCACGGGACGGTGTTCCAGATCACGCTCCGTTTGCGCGCGATCCCCGCCTTGGCCGCGAAACGGAAGATCGCTTCGGCAGTGGGATCGTCGTTGTCGCGTGATACGAAGCCAGACCCGGCGCGGCCGGAGGCACTGGCGTCCGTCATCGGACCCGGCTTCTCGAGGAGGAAAAGCACCTCGGCTGCAATGCCTCCATCCATCGGGTCGAAGTCCGGCACGACGCCGCGACCGTCGGACCGGAGCCGCTCCACCAGGCGGCAGAGCGGCTCCATATGCGGCAGCGTCAGCATGGACAGCCGAGCGACCCGCACCCCTGCATTGCGCAGTGAGCGCGGGCTTCCCGGGATCCCGGCAACTTCCCCAGCAGGCTCCGACATTATCCGAGGGCCTCGATGATATGGTCTCCAAGGGTCCGGGTGTTCTTCGGGTTGCCCATCCCGTTCAGAAGACTGACGCCGACATCCCGCGCGATCTCCCGCAGCACGGGCTTGGCGGGAGAGATCGCCTCGCCATTCCGGGAGACGATGATGGTTCCGTTTTCGAGCTGCGAGATCCGGATGTCGCGCCAGATGGAGGCTGCTGTCTCCTTGAGACGGGAGAGATCAACGGATTTGGCCGGAAGCTTCGGAACCGGGAAGTAGTAGCTCCCCTCAAGCTCGCGCAGGAGCGGCATGGCCTCCTGCATGGAACAGTCGAGCAGCTCCTCGATGGAGGGTTCGCCCTCATCAAGGTTGATGCGCAGGATGATCACCCGGTCGATGAGATGCAGCGTGCTCTTCCGGAAGTCCGCGCGCGTGGCGGTGCTGACCGTCTTCACCGAGATGCGCTCGCCTTCGGCAGAGACGACGTCGTAGCCCTGCTGGTTGTGCGCCAGCGCCATCTGTCCGCGGGTGATCATGGCGACATAGAGCTCGCCGATCCGACCGGTGAGATGCCGCAACTCCTGCAAGGGCGCGCCCCAGGCGAGTTCCTTTTCCAGCCACTGAAGGGCCTCGCCCAGCGAACGGATGATCTGTGTCTGGCTGAGTGCCATGCTGACGTGCAACTCCTTGTAACCGCCTTTCGGATCAGACCCCGATCGCATTCAAGGGGTGCGATACGGTGGCCCGCACCCTAACCTTGATCGTGGCGCTCGGTTTGGGAAAGTGTTTTCGCTAAGGCATTGCGCGGCATTGCCACGCCTTTTCCCAGCTGTTCTATTGCCGGCCGAATGTCCGGGAGCATAACTTTGAACCAGCAAGACTTGTCCGCCTTTCTATGGTCCGTCGCCGACCTGCTCCGGGGTGACTACAAGCAATCCGACTATGGCAAGGTCATCCTGCCCTTCACCGTCCTGCGCCGCATCGACTGCGTGCTGGCACCGACGAAGGAGGCGGTGCTGGCGGAATACAAGATCAGGAAGGAGCAGGGCATGCCGCCCGCGCCCTTCCTGCGCAAGGCCTCGGGTCAGACCTTCTACAACGCCTCGCGCTTCGACCTCGGCAAGCTCATGGGCGACCAGGACAACATCGCCCTGAACCTCCGCGCCTACATCCAGGGCTTCTCGCCCGAGGTGCGCGACATCTTCGACCATTTCGAGTTCGACACCCAGATCGACCGGCTGGCGAAAGCAGGCCTCCTCTACCTCGTCACCGAGAAGTTCGCCAAGGCGCCGCTCCACCCCGACCGGGTCACCAACCATCAGATGGGCCTCGTCTTCGAGGAGCTGATCCGTCGCTTCGCCGAGCTTTCGAACGAGACCGCTGGGGAGCATTTCACCCCGCGCGAGGTGATCCGGCTGATGGTCAACCTCATCTTCGTTGAGGACGACGCAGTGCTGTCGAAGCCCGGCGTGGTGCGCACGATCTACGACCCGACGGCGGGAACCGGCGGGATGCTCTCGGTCGCCGAGGAATACCTGACGGACATGAACCCCGCGGCCTCGGTCGCGCTCTCGGGACAGGAATTGAACCCGGAGTCCTACGCCATCTGCAAGGCCGACATGCTGATCAAGGGGCAGGACGTCGGCAACATCGCCTTCGGAAATACGCTCTCGGACGACTTCCACCCGGGCGAGACCTTCGACTACATGCTCTCGAACCCGCCCTTCGGCGTCGAATGGAAGAAGGTCGAGAAGGTCGTCCGCGCCGAACATGAGCAGAAGGGCCACGCCGGCCGCTTCGGGCCCGGCCTGCCGCGGGTCTCGGACGGATCGCTCCTCTTCCTCATGCACCTCCTGTCCAAGATGCGCCCGGCCGCACAGGGCGGCTGCCGCTTCGGCATCGTGCTGAACGGCTCGCCCCTCTTCACCGGCGGCGCCGGGAGCGGGGAAAGCGAGATCCGCCGGCATGTGCTGGAAAGCGACCTCGTTGAGGCAATCGTCGCGCTGCCCACCGACATGTTCTACAACACCGGCATCGCGACCTACGTCTGGATCCTGACCAACCGCAAGGCCGAGGCCCGCAAGGGCAAGGTCCAGCTGATCGACGGCTCGAGCTTCTGGCAGAAGATGCGCAAAAGCCTCGGCTCCAAGCGCAAGCAGATGGGCGACGCCGACATCGCCACGATCACCAGGCTCTTCGGCGGTTTCATCGAGGCTGATCTGGCCCGCGTCTTCGACGCCGCGGGCAAGGAGGTCGGCACCGTGGTCGTGACGCCGGGCGAGGCCCCGCCCACGCCGCCCGAGGGCGGCCGCGTGAAGCTGGCGCCCCTGTCGCGCATCCGGCCGAACGAGAGCTTCGGCTACCGCACGATCACCGTCGAGCGGCCCTTGCGCGACGAACAGGGCCGCGTGGTGCTGGGCCAGAAGGGCAAGCTGAAGGGCAAGCCGCAGCCCGACCCCGCCTTGCGCGACACCGAGAACGTGCCGCTGACCGAGGATGTCGCGGCCTACTTCGCCCGCGAGGTCCTGCCCCACGCGCCCGACGCCTGTATCGACCCCGAGAAGACGAAGGTCGGCTACGAGATCCCCTTCAACCGGCATTTCTACGTCTTCGAGCCGCCCCGGCCGCTGGCCCAGATCGACGCCGATCTGGCCGAGGTGACGACGCGGATTCAGGCGATGCTGGCGGGGCTGTCGGCATGAGGCGCTATCCGGCCTACAAGGACAGCGGCGTGGAGTGGCTGGGGGAGGTGCCGGAGGGATGGGAGGTAAAATGCCTCAGGATGATTGCCGATGAGTTGCAGACTGGCCCATTCGGGAGTCAGCTTCACACGGAAGACTACGTCACTGCGGGCGTTCCGATTGTTAATCCCTCGAACATATTGGACGGCCAAATCGTTCCTGACGATGAAATCGGTGTAGATGAGGCAACAGCATTACGACTTGCCAATCATGCGTTGTTGCCGGGCGACATTATTCTTGGCCGACGCGGAGAACTCGGCAGATGCGCAGTCGTGCCAGACGGAACAATGCCCCTCCTATGCGGCACTGGTTCCCTTCGGATCAGGCTGAAAAGCAGTCAGGCGCTTCCCGATTTTATAGCGGAGTGCATCCGCACGCCTCGTGTTCGCGAATGGCTATCTCTGCAAAGCGTCGGGTCCACCATGGACAACCTGAACACCGCCATCGTCGGAAAGATACAGATTGCGCTCCCCTCTCTGCCCGAGCAGCGAGCCATCACCGCCTTCCTCAACCGGGAGACGGCGAAGATCGACGCGCTGGTGGAGGAACAGCGGCGGCTGATCGCGCTGTTGGCCGAGAAGCGTCAGGCCGTCCTCAACCACGCCGTCACCCGCGGCCTGAACCCCGACGCCCTCCTCAAACCCTCGGGCATCGATTGGCTCGGGGATATTCCCGAGGGTTGGGAGGTGGTGCCTATCCGAAAGGTGGCGCGTCTGGAATCGGGCCATACGCCAAGCAGATCCCGCCCGGAGTGGTGGGTGGACTGCCATATCCCTTGGTTTTCGCTTGCCGATATTTGGCAGGTCCGTCCGGGGCGGGTCGAATACGTGTACGAAACAGCCGAAGCGGTTTCGGAACTCGGGCTACAAAACTCTTCGGCACGTTTACTTCCAGCGGGCACGGTCATGCTTTCCCGGACCGCATCGGTCGGCTTCTCTGCAGTCATGGGCATTGCAATGGCGACGACTCAGGATTTTGCGAATTGGGTTTGCGGCTGCCGCCTGCTTCCGGATTACCTTCTTTACTGTCTTCGGGGGATGCCCAGCGAGTTCGAGCGGTTAAAGATGGGGTCAACCCACAACACTATCTACATGCCTGATATCCGGACGTTGACGATTCCCTTGCCGCCTCTGGAGGAACAGAAGGCCATCGTGGATCATGTCCGCGCGAGCGTAGGAGCGTTGGACGAGTTGATGGACACCGCAACCACCGCCATCACCCTCCTTCAGGAACGTCGTGCCGCGTTGATCTCGGCGGCGGTGACCGGCAAGATCGACGTCCGAGACCTTTCTCCGCAATCCCTTTCCGACTGCCTGGAACCCGCGTGACATGGCCACCCACAAGGAAATCGGCTTCGAGGAAGTGATCTGCGCCCATCTCGCCTCGCGGGGCTGGCTCTATTCCGACGGCGACGCGCAGCAGTATGACCGCACCCGGGCGCTTCTGCCCGCCGATGTCGCCGCCTGGGCCGAGACCACGCAGCCGGAGGCCTGGGCGGAGGCTGTGGCCAAGCATGGCGAGGCGGCGATCCTCGACCGGCTGCGGAAACTCCTGAACGAGCGCGGCACGCTCGAGGTGCTGCGGCGGGGGATCGACATCGTGGGCCTCAAGGTGCCGCTGGCGCTGGCCCAGTTCCGCCCGGCCATGGGCATGAACCCCGAGATCACCGCGCGCTATCACGCGAACCGGCTGCGGGTGGTGCGGCAGGTGCGCTATTCGGGGACGAACGAGAAATGCCTCGACCTCGTGCTGTTCCTGAACGGCATTCCGGTGGCGACGGCGGAGCTCAAGACCGACTTCACCCAAGGCGTGCAGGACGCGGTCGACCAATACCGCTTCGACCGCAAGCCGCATGAGAAGGGACAGGCGCCGGAGCCGCTCCTCTCCTTCCCCGGCGGCGCGCTGGTGCATTTCGCGGTCAGCGACAGCGAGGTGATGATGACGACCCGGCTCGAGGGGCCGGGCACGCGCTTCCTGCCGTTCAACAAGGGCGACCATGGTGCCAAGGGCAATCCGGTGAACCCGATGGGCCACCGCACCGCCTATCTGTGGGAGGAGATCTGGGCGCGCGACAGCTGGCTCGAGATCCTCGGCCGCTACATGGTCGGCACGCGAGACGCGAAGAAGGCTCTGACGGGGATGATCTTCCCGCGCTTTCACCAGCTCGACGCCACGCGCAAGCTGCGGGCGGCGGTGCTGGAGGAAGGCCCGGGCGGCAAGTACCTGATCCAGCACTCGGCGGGCTCGGGCAAGACCAACTCGATCGCCTGGACGGCGCATCAGCTGGCCGACCTGCATGACGCGGCGGACGCGAAGGTGTTCTCCTCGGTGGTGGTGGTGTCGGATCGCAATGTGATCGACACGCAGCTGCAGGAGGCAATCTTCGCCTTCGAGCGCACGACCGGCGTGGTGGCGACCATCACGAACGACAGCGGTGCGAAGAGCGGTCAGCTGGCCGAGGCGCTGGCGGGCGGCAAGAAGATCGTGGTCTGCACGATCCAGACCTTTCCTCACGCGCTGAAGGCGGTGCAGGAGCTGGCGGCGGCGACGGGCAAGCGCTTCGCGGTGATCGCGGACGAGGCGCATTCCAGTCAGACCGGCGAGGCAGCGGCGAAACTGAAGCAGGTGCTCTCGGCCGAGGAACTGGCGGCGGTCGCGGATGGCGGCGAGATCGGCACCGAGGACATCCTCGCCGCGCAGATGGCCGCGAAGGCGTCGAGCGCGGGCATCAGCTTCGTGGCCTTCACCGCGACGCCGAAGGCCAAGACGCTGGAGCTGTTCGGCCGCCGCCCCGATCCCTCGGCGCCCGCGGGGCCAGGCAACCTGCCCGCGCCCTTCCACGTCTATTCGATGCGGCAGGCGATCGAGGAGGGCTTCATCCTCGACGTGCTGAAGAACTACACGCCCTATTCGCTGGCCTTCAAGCTGGCGAGCGACGGGCGGGAGCTGGACGACGCCGAGGTCGAGCGCAGCTCGGCGCTGAAGTCGCTGATGAGTTGGGTCAAGCTGCACCCCTGGAACATCAGCCAGAAGGTGGCGATCGTGGTCGAGCATTACCGCGCGATGGTGATGCCGCTGCTCGAGGGCCGCGCCAAGGCGATGGTGGTGGTCGAGAGCCGGAAGGAGGCGGTGCGCTGGCAGCTGGCGATGCAGAGCTACATCGCCGAGAAGGGGTATCCGCTCGGCACGCTGGTCGCCTTCTCGGGCGAGGTGACCGACCCGGAGAGCGGCCCCGACCCGTTCTCCGAAACCAGCAAGGCGCTGAACCCGGGGCTGAAGGGCAACATCCGCGAGACCTTCAAGGGAGCCGGATTCCATGTGCTGATCGTGGCGAACAAATTCCAGACCGGGTTTGACCAGCCGCTCCTGTGCGGGATGTACATCGACCGGCGGCTGGCAGGGATCCAGGCGGTGCAGACGCTGTCGCGGCTGAACCGGGCCTACCAGCAGGGCAGCGTGGTGAAGGACACGACCTATGTGCTCGACTTCGCCAACAGCGCCGACGACATCCTGGCGGCCTTCAAGACCTACTACGAAACTGCCGAGCTGCAGGACGTCACCGACCCGAACCAGGTGCTGGACCTGCGCGCCAAGCTCGACGGGCTCGGCTACTACGACGATTTCGAGGTCGACCGCGTGGTGAAGGCCGAGCTGAACCCGAAGGCCACCCACGCCGACCTGTCCGCCGCGATCGAGCCGGTGGCCGACCGCCTGCTGAAAGCCTTCAAGGCCGCGCGCGACGTGGAAGCGAAGGCGCGCGCCGAGGGCAACAACAAGGCGGCGGTGGCGGCGAAGCAGGAGCAGGACGCGCTGATCGTCTTCCGCTCGAACATGGGCGCCTTCCTGCGGCTCTATGCCTTCCTGTCGCAGATCTTCGACTATGGCGCGACGGCGATCGAGGCGCGCAGCCTGTTCTATCGGCGTCTGATCCCGCTGCTGGACTTCGGCCGCGAGCGTGAGGGTGTCGACCTGAGCAAGCTGGTCCTGACCCACCACAAGCTGTCCACCGTCGGAAAGAAGGACCTGCTCCTCGGCGGGGCGGCCGAGAAGCTGAAGCCTATGACCGAAACCGGCTCGGCCAATGTACAGGACAAGGAGAAGGCGCTGCTGTCCCAGATCGTGGCGAAGCTAAACGACCTCTTCACCGGCGACTTGACCGACAACGACCAGCTCTCCTACGCGATGACGGTCAAGGGCAAGCTCCTGGAGAACACGACCCTCGCCCAGCAGGCCGCAAACAATCACAAGGAGCAGTTCGGCAACTCGCCCAACCTGATGAACGCCCTGATGGACGCGATCATCGACGCGCTGGACGCGCATTCAGCGATGAGCAAGCAGGCCCTCGACTCACCGGTAATCCAGAAAGGCCTGAAGGACGCCCTCATGGGCCCCGGTCGCCTCTATGAGGCCCTGCGGGAGCGAGCGGCATGAGAGGCCAGCGCGAGCATCCGAGGTGAGCAACGAGGCATGCCAATGACATCAAACTTGAACATGGTTCGCTGGGAGGAGTCGATACGACGCTCCTATGAAGAGCGACTGCGCCGGTTTCCTGATGATCCTCCTCTTGGGTGGCGGCTGCTCTACAGTCCCAGACGCGTCCTCACCGGCGCCACCGTGGCATTCATTGGATTGAATCCGGGAGGTGCTGCGCTTGATCCAACCCATGGGGAGTTCTCTTCGGAGAGCGGTTCCGCATATCGGAGAGATGTGGAGAGCTGGGGGCGGAGCAGCGGACTACAGGATCAAGTCATTGAGCTCTTCAAGCGTCTCGGTGTGCGCCCCGACGATGTGCTGGCCGGCAATCTGGTACCCTTTCGATCTCCCGGAGAAAGCACCTTGAGAGATGCGGGTTCGGCAATTGCCTTCGGCAGAAGACTCTGGACGGAGATACTTGAAGAGGTTCGCCCGAAGGTTGTCATCTCCATGGGCGGGACCGCCAACCGCGAGATCTCCAGCGTCCTCAAGGTTCGGGACATCGAAATGCACCAGGTAGGTTGGGGAAACCATACCGCATCTCGCGGCAGGTTTTCGGATGGGACATGGGTGGGCTTGCCGCACCTGTCTCGATTCGCGATCATGAAACGGGAGGCAAGCCAATCTGCTCTGGATCGGGTTCTCCGCGGTCTCACATGAGCCCGTCTCTGCGCCTAACGTACTTCGGCAGCGCAGCGGTCGACGAGCATAGGTGCCGTCGAGCAAGCGAGCAGTTTCAAAGGCTTCTGTCCGATAACGGGATCACCTGCTCGATGAGCCGGGCCGGCAATGTCTGGGACAATTCAGCGATGGAAAGCTTCTTCTCCTCGCTGAAGACCGAACGGATCGCCCGCAAGGTCTACCGCACGCGCGACGAAGCCCGTGCCGAGGTGTTCGACTACATCGAGCGCTTCTACAATCCGCGCAGACGACATTCGAAACTGGGCTACCTCAGCCCGATGGAGTTCGAGGCCCGCGCTATGCTAGCTTAACCTGCTGTCCACTAAACCGGCAGCAGGCCAAATTGCCTGCAGCTTCGCAGAAGAGCCTATCAACATCGGCAAAGGAGATCAGATGTACGTTGAAGAGGGTCTGAATAAGCAGGTGTTCGAGTTATTTCTCATATTTTCACGACTAGAGTACGCACTTACCAGAGTAAGCGGCTTCGCGCGCGGCGCAGATGGCGGTCCAGTTTACGGAGACTGGCAAAAGCTTGCCGAGCGCCTTGGGCAGGAATTCTTCGACGTACAGAAAGCTGATCCTGCGAAGACAATACTATGGAACGCCCCACCAGGGCGTTGGACAGTCACATTCGATGCTTTGGGAAACCTGGTGCCCGAATGGCGGGCGCGTCAGGCCCCGGCCGAGCTTCGGCTCTCATTTGAACCGGTCTCGTGGGTTAGAAACTGCGTTATCCACGGCGAGAGCCAAGATATGGTTCCGCGCTACGAGCAGCTTGTGACGGCGGCGGTGGCCGTTCTTGGGTCGTCCGTCGAGGCGTGCATGGAACGAGCGGACTTAGAGGAAATCGCCGCCCGCTACACGGAAGCCAGAATTCAAGAGCCATCCCATTGACCTTGAAGCTGCATAAAGTCCAAGGCGACTGTCGTGTTCGGTTCTGCAACGGTGACCGCAACCCGGTTTGGTCTTTTTTAAGACAAACCGCTACGTTCCAACATCTCCAAAACGGTAATTCCTGACAAGATTCCGCAAATTTCTGGGCTTGAATGAAAGCTATGCGGGATGCATCGGATACCGCGCCGCGTTTATGGCTACGCTCTAAGGACACAAAGATGACACTCATCAACCGTCGCCACCAGCGCGCTGTCGGCCAAGGCTTCTTCCATACTGCAGAATTGGAAGCTGAGGATGGTCGGAAGTTCCGGTACGTCTACGACTGCGGAGCGATGAAAAAATATGAGACTGAACGCAATGCCCGTATTGACGAGTATCTGAGTGCCGTTGGCGCGAATGCCGAACTGGACGTGCTGTTCATTTCCCATATCCACTTCGACCACATCAGTGGAATCGAACGTCTGTTGGACAAAACGAAGGGATTGAAGGTCGATACCATCGTAATGCCGCTCATCAACGTCGCAGACCGCCTGTTTGCGTATGCCAGAGCAGTCAACGAGGACCCGGCCACGATCAACAGTACGTTCTTCCGCGAACTAATCGTGGATCCAGCGAATGCACTGGGACGATTGGGACCGCGGCAGCTTCTCTTTGTTAGGCGTGGTTCACCAGATGGTGGCGCTCCGGGCTCAACAGGGGAAGATGACGACGGTCCGGATGGCGCGCCGGACATTCCTCGCGTGTGGGGAGGCGAACGCGCTGGGGGCCTGTACTGGAAACTGATCGGTCAAGGTACAGGATACGAGTATGAGCAGCGATTCACCGAGTCCGATGGGACTGAGGCGGTGACAAATGTTGCAGAGGTTGACGACACTCTGGCAATCGCGACTGCCGGTGGGGAAAGCTGCTTTGAATGGATCCTGTCTCCATTCGTTGACCCGACCATTCAGTCTAAGAAAGATCTTTTCCTAGGTGAACTAGCTTCAGCTCGTGGAATGCCCGTTTCAGATTTGAAGTCTTGGCTTGCGGACACACAGAATGTCGCAGACCTTCTGCTAAACGGCTTACCCGACCTCACGGCAGCATATGAAGTCGTCGCGAACGATTTCAATCTGACCTCACTATGTCTCTACTCGGGCCCGAAGGCTAGAGATGGCTCAACGGAAAGCGTGTACCAAGCTAGCCTCGGTTCGTATTTTTTTGGACCAACATCGCTCAAAGAAATCGGTTGGCTCGCCACGGGCGATGCCGCGCTAAAAGCCAAGATACGTGCTGCGGCTTTCGCAAAGCACTACGGTACACATATGGGAAAGACCGGCACCTTGACCGTTCCGCACCATGGGTCGGACCATAATCACAATCCAGAATTAGTAAAGAACATCGACGCATCTTTTCATATCGTGGCTGCCGACGCCTTTTCCAAGTGGAAGCATCCAGGGAGCAAGATGGTGCAATGTGTGGCATCAATGGGCCGCTTCCTCTCGGTTGTAACTGGCAACTCGAAATCGGAAGTGGAGGAAACCATTTCTGTCCGCTGCTTGCCGAACAGGAAACCATGAGAAAGTAGATGTTCTCCATTGAGAGTTCTTTACTCTACGCAGAGCCCGGATGCAGTAGAAACGCTTTATGCGGTAATACCCCTTTTCTGCACCGTCCCGCATCATCAGGGCGGCGCGCCGTCCATCAGCTATCCACTTAACCTTCTTTCCGTGCTAATCTTGGGAAGGAGGATCGGTTCATGGACCAGTCGACGAAGGCTCCGAAGGTGCGGAAGCGCGACCCGGACACGAAGCTGGCTCAGCACCGCCTGAGCGTGCTGGAGTTGGCGAAGGAACTCGGCAACGTCGCCGAGGCCTGTCGGCAGCGGGGGTTGGACCGGACCAGCTTCTACGAGTGGAAGCGGCGGTTTCAGACTCAAGGCTTCGAGGGGCTCAAGGACCTGCCGCCGATCCACAAGAGCCACCCGCAGTCGACGCCCCCGGAGACGGTGGCGCGGATCAAGACTCTGGCGCTCGCCCATCCGGCCTATGGCTGCAACCGGTTCGAAGCGATGCTGGCGCTGGAGGGCATCCGGGTCTCGTCGATCACCATCCAGAAGATCCTGAACGAGAACGGTCTGGGCACGAAGTCCGACCGCTGGCTGGCGCTGGAGCAGGCCAACGCTGAAAAGAGGATCGAGTTGACCGCGGAGCAGGCCGCCTTCATCGAGAAGCTGAACCCGTGCTTTCGGGAAAGGCATGTGGAATCAAGCGCCCCCGGCGAACTCCTCTCCGCCGATACCTTCTTCGTCGGCGCGCTCAAGGGGATCGGTCGGGTCTACCTGCACGCTGTCGTCGACACCTTCGGCTCCTACGCCTTCGGGTTCCTGCACGTCTCCAAGCAACCCGAGGCGGCGGTGGCGGTGCTGCACAACGACGTGCTGCCGTTCTACCGCAACCTGGATCTGCCCGTCGGCGCGGTGCTGACCGACAACGGCCGCGAGTTCTGCGGGACGGAGCGGCATCCTTACGAGCTCTATCTCGACCTCAACGGCATCGAGCACCGCCGAACCCGCGTCCGGACGCCCAAGACGAACGGCTTCGTCGAGCGCTTCAACGGCACCATCCTGGACGAGTTCTTCCGGGTCGCGATGCGCGACAATTTCTACGAAAGCGTAGAGGCCCTGCAGGCCGATCTCGACGCCTGGCTCGTCCACTACAATACCGAACGGCCACATCTCGGCTACCGAAACATGGGCCGTCGACCGGTCGAGACCGTCATGTCATTCGTCAGTCAAGAAGGTTAAGTGGACACATCAGCTTCCTCCACCTGACGGCCGTCTGGGTCGTCAGCGCGACTGTCCGTTTCCTGCGCTTTGCTGTCATCTGCGGCGCGAGGCAACTGTCCGGTATCGCGGGTCTGCGACCGCTGTTAGCGGCGCCGTCAGACCGGCCCCCATTACGGTTCTACTTGACGGACATGCAGCAGCAACCCGACCGATTTGCGCGGCGCGAGTGGCGCCGCCCCCCGATCTTGTATGTGCGTCACGGCCGTCCAGGAACGGCTGATGCCCGCCTCCAGTCCTTTACTCTTCCGCTTCGCTGGGCGCCACCATTCCGCGTCCGAAGCCATCCGTTCACCAAGCTCCGCATTGTGAGACACGATCAGCGGCCCCCTTGGGGCAGTGCCTGATCTGCCTTGCGTTTGTAACGCGCGCAGCCAGGTCTGCCCGAGCAGAAGGACAGTTCCTAAAAAGCGACAGTGCCGGACGAAGGTCAGGCTTCTTCCGATGGGATCGGCGAGGATCCGGCACGTGATGACCTCGATGCCGGATGCGGCTACCCTGCGAGTCGAGTTTCGCGGGTTGGAAAGGAGCTGCCATGCGGCTTTGGCTTTCTCTCTCTTTGACAGTCGCGGCAACGTCCGCCGCAGCGCAAGCCAGTTTTGACTGCTCGCGCGCCGGCACGATGGTGGAACATGCCATCTGCAGCGATCCCGCTCTCGCCGCGCTCGACCGCGATGTCGCGCAAGCCTACGGGGCTGCGCGTGCCGGGCAGCCGCCAGCGGTCCGCGATCAGTTCCTGGCCGAGCAGCGGGCGTGGCTCGCCGCCCGCGATGGCTGCGGCGACGACCCCGCCTGTCTGAGCGCCGCGATGCAGAACCGTCTCTCCGCCCTGCACGCGAGCAGCAGGTTGGCAGCGCCGCCGTCGGACGGCTTCACCGGCCTTTACTGCTCGGAAGGGGCAGTGATGGGCCTGCAACTCGTGGGAAGCTCGCTGCGCTTCGATTTCATGATCTTCTCGGGCATGCACTCCTGCGGAACGCCCATCCTGACCGGTCAGCGCATCGGAGCGGGCTGGACCGCCGTGGACGGGGCCTGCCGGCTTCATGTCACGGTCGAGGGCCCGGACATCGTCGTGCGCACCGACACGCCGGCCGCCTGCAGGGAAGCCTATTGCGGCGCGCGGGCGACCATTGACGAGTTCCACATGCCCTATTCGGCCCGGCGCCCGGTCGCCGATCCGTTCATCGGAGGTGCCGGCGAGCGGCCGTGCTGATGCTGTGCAAGGCCAGAAGGGTGGGGCAGGAGGCGGGACACATCTCGCGCGGCTGATCGCGGACCTGTTGCCGTAGGCGGCATGTCGGCAGGACGAGCCGCGATGTGCGGTCGGCGCCGGCAATGTGCAGCAGGACGGGGTGATGGAGGCAAGTCACGTCTTCTGCAGCGAGATCGGCTGGCCCTGACCGGGTGCCCATGGAAGCCGGCGGTCGGGTCTTGATCGCCCGATCCCATGGTGGTTAGGTTGCAGCATCGACCGAGTGGTAACTAGGGTTCCGGGCGATCCGCCGCAGGACCGAGCGTTGCAGAGACCGGGGGAGTTCCCTGGCTGCACCCAAGGGACAAAAGCCCAGGGGAGGAGACGTCGAGATCAACCGCGCCGATGGGCGCATAAGGGGGTCTCAATGACGCTTGCCTCGCTGCTTCTTGTCGTTCTCGCATCCTTCATACATGCCGGCTGGAACCTGCTCGCCAAGACGGCCGCATCGGTCGGGCCGGTCTTCGTCTTCGCCTACAACCTGATCGCCTGCGTGGCCTACGCGCCATGGGTGCTGTATCTGCTGCTCCACGACGGCATCATCTGGACCTGGACGGGCATCGGGTTCGTGCTTCTCAGCGGACTGATCCATCTGGCCTACAGCCTGTGCCTGCAGCGCGGCTATCAGGTGGCCGATCTGTCGGTGGTCTATCCCGTGGCTCGAGGGACAGGGCCGTTGCTCTCGACCCTCGGTGCGTTCCTGATCCTCGGCGAGACACCCTCCGGCACCGGCCTGATCGGGCTGGCCCTGGTCGTCGCGGGGATCCTGCTGATCGCCACCCGGGGCAGCCTGGCCGCCTTCACACGCCCCGGCGGGCAGGCCGGGATCCGCTGGGGCACGGCGACGGGCGGCCTGATCGCGGGCTACACGGTGGTCGACGCCGTCGCGGTGACGGCGCTGGGCATCGCGCCGGTGGTGCTCGACTGGTTCTCGAACCTGCTCCGGTTCATCCTGCTGCTGCCGCTGGTGATCGCTGACCCTCGCCGCGCCATGATCGCGATGCGCGGGCACTGGGGGGCCGCGATCGGAGTGGGCCTTCTGTCTCCGCTCTCCTACATCCTCGTGCTGGCCGCTCTGACGGGTGGCGCCCCGCTCAGCCTCGTGGCTCCGATGCGCGAGATGTCGATGATGGTGGGAGCCCTGATGGGAATGCTGATCCTGCGCGAGGCGGTCGGACGGTGGCGGCTGCTCGGGTGCGGAGTGGTGATCTCCGGAGTAATCCTGCTGTCGTCGTCCTGATGCCTCGTCTGCGCGTCGGGGGATGTCTGCGGTGCCTGAGGCAGCGCCGTTCCTCGCGCCAGTGACGCCATGCGGATCAGGCATTGCTGTCGTTCTCACAATCAATGGGCTGCGGGCTTCCCGTTGAGGGGGCTCGGTGGTGCGGGTTGCTGTGATCCTTGATCCGCCAGCACGTCGACCATGTGCGCCTGCGGGTCGAGGCGCGCAGCTTCTCGCTCTCGACCACTTCGAGATCCGGAAGTCCTGCGCCGCCAGCAACCGGAACCACTCCCTGCCGAGAACTGGACGCTGGTTCGTCACCTCGGGAGCCAAGCCGGGGCGTGGAATCGCCAAAGCTCTCGGAGCGAGACGGCTAGCTACGCGGCTTCCGGCTGGCCGACCGACCTTCTTCGGACGTGCGGCAGTTAGGCTGCCGAGGGCGAGAGGTCGGGTCGGGTGGTGTCGGCTTTAGTCGCCATCGTGGCCTCCTGCAGGGCAGCTGGATCGGCACAGCGAGCACGAGGTGAAGGCGGTCCGCAAGATCACCGCAGCTATCAGGCTTGGTGGCGAGCCCAACCGGATTGTGATGATCCGAACGGGCTCCGCAGGCAACTGTGCGGATGACCTGTCGCAGGACGTGGGGGACGGAGCCCGTTTCGAGCGTCTGGGCGCGGAAAACGCGGTGCGAATGGGCTTAGCCCAAGTGCGCAGCACGGCATTGGAAGGCGGCTCCGTCTCCCTGACTATCGAGGAGCAGAGCCGGAAAATCAATCCGCAGATGAAGTTCACTCCCGAAGCAGCCTTCGCCCTCGCAGCGGCCGTCGAAGTGCGTTGTCATAGCCCCGTTCGCAAGGCTACCGGCATTTGTCGTGCGCGCCAGGCACCAAACTGCCTTCGGCAGCTGCGGAACAGGCCGGATCATCCTCCAGACCAAGGCTGATATCCTGAGCGGGCCAAGGCAGGAGATCATCTGCGGGATGTGGAACCGTGCGGCCCGCCCTCCTGAAAAAACCTTAAATCGCTAAAAGAACTGAAAGCTGAAGTTGGTGCCCGCAGAAGTAGCACCAGTTCTCAAGCAGGCCAGAGACGCAGCGCTGAGATACCGGGCACGATCGCCATCTTCCACCACGTTCCAGTTTTCAATGGGGGAAGAAATGGGGGAATAGCCTACCCGGATTTCGAAATTTCACAAGCTTGTCAATAACTTAGCATCAGATCTTGGCGGAGCGAGAGGGATTCGAACCCTCGAGACGGTTCCCCGCCTACACACTTTCCAGGCGTGCGCCTTCGACCACTCGGCCACCGCTCCGTCAGCCGCTTCTTACCGTGCAGCATGAGGGACGGCAAGGGCCAGCGATGGAGAGCTGAAGGATCTTCTGAGGCGTCCGAACATGTGCGCCATGATGAAGCGGCACAGGGGCGATCCTGTATCCACCGAGTGCATCTGCACAGGTCAAGCCGCTTCGCGGCAATGCTTCGGGTGGGGGCTGAATGTCCAGCATCCGAAGCCGGCGATGGTGGTGGAAGGCGGTACAGTGGCCGAGGGAGGGCGCCGCGAGCTGGGGACTGTCGACGCGTTGGCGGGAAGGGCGGGGCTCCGTCAGCGTCCGGATCCGCGGTCCCTTTCTCCATTTTCCGGGGGCCGATGGGGGGTGACGAACTCTTGCTCCGGGAATGGCGGCAAACCACGGCAGTGTACTGTCGGATGATGGCGACCAGCCTGCTGCACCCTGCTCCAGTCGCCCGGAGGATCAGCCGATCCTGCGGTCGCGAAGGACGCGCCCCTGCTCGATCCTATCCCTGATCGGCTCGGCGTGTCGTGGATCGATCTTCTGCGCAGCCGCCGTCCACCTGTCGCATACGGTCCGCCGCGCCTTGCCGCACCAGGCGCAGAGCCTCGTCGGCGGTGCCGGGAACCTCTCTGCAACATGCGTCCTCAGCGCCCTGCTCACTGCCTATGCTGCTCAACCGGCGCCAAGGAGCGAAGCTCCAGGAGCGGCTCGGGGAGGCGTATCAACGACCGCGGAGGAAGAGATGGATCTCTTCGCCTCCCTGGATCCGCCGACGCCCGATCAAATCCCGCACTACCCTGCCCTCTCGGCTGGGGCGCCAGCTGTTGCTTCCGGATAAGATGTCGACTCCGGGCGAATTGCCGCATCGAAGGGCGGGCAGCGCCGGCCAGCGGCTCGGGCACAGGGATTGTCACCTCAGCGGAGCGCGGGGGTCGGCCCCGACAAGGCGGAGCTGGCCGCACCTCCGCGCTCCGCAGCCGCCTTCCGAACGGCATGAGCCTTCGGCTTTTCCCCGCCTGGACCGAGACACCGGACGCAGACGGCCTTCAAGGCAGCCGGATCTACCACCTGCCCCGGCCGAAATCTGCGGACGTCAAAGCCCCGTCACCGTCCCTGTCGCGCCAGGCGAACCAGGATCCGGTGCTTCCGACGAACTCGTCCCGGCTCACCCGGCCGTCGCCGTCGCGGTCGAGGCGGCCGGGACCGTCGGGGCCCGCCGCTCCGGAAGTGCCGACCCGGGACGCCCTCCCCGCTGCGGCGCGGTTGGCCTCCTGCATCGCCGCACGCATGGCCCCCATGTCGGCCAGTTCCTGCGGGCCGAGCGCCCCGTCGCCGTCGCTGTCGAAGGCGTCGAACAGGTCGGCCCTGCGGCTCTGCGCCTCCCCGAGCGTGACGCGGCCGTCGCCGTCTGCATCCCACTGCTCGACAAACATCGCGCCCGGGCTCTGGGCCGCGGCCCCCGTGACCTGCAGCATGAAGACCAGCGCCATCGCATCTCGTCCGAACATGACCAAACTCCTCGTTACATGGCGCTTGAACGTCGGGCCGCCCCACTTCCGTCGGACATGCGGGAGCGGCACGGGGCTCCCCTCATCACCGCATGCGTGACGGCGGTGGCTCGCACTCACCGCCTCCGACTGCCGGACGCGCGGCGCACCGAATGGCCGCCCCGGCCCGCCGTCGCTCGGCCTCGCCCTTTCGTGACTGCCGCTTCAGGCCCCTGTCAGGGAGACGGAGGCAACCTCCCGTCCCCCGCGTGCTGCCGGAACCGGCCCCGCGCGATCCTCGTTCCATGCAGATCCGGCGCGCCCTGAGCCCGCCCCCGGCGCAGGAGTTTCCATGCCGCGACCCGTCAGCCTCGCCTCCCTCGCAACCGCCGTGCCTCCCCATCGCGTCACCCAGCGCGAGGCGGCGGAGGCCGCCCATGGCGGCTTCGCGGCCCGCTACGACGATTTCGCCCGCCTTGCGGCCGTGTTCGAGACCTCGGGGATCCGCACCCGTCATCTGGTGCGCCCGGTCGAATGGTATCTGCAACCGCTCGGCTGGGAGGCCCGCAACGCCGCCTATCTCGAAGCGGCAGAGGCCCTGTTCATCGAGGCCGCCACCGCCGCACTCGAACGGGCATCGCTGAGCGCGGCCGAGGTGGACACGGTGGTGACGATCTCCTCGACTGGAATCGCCACGCCCAGTCTCGAGGCGCGTGTGGCCGACAGGATGGGGTTCCGGAGCGACCTCGAACGCGTCCCGGTCTTCGGCCTCGGCTGCGCGGGCGGCGTCTCCGGGCTCGGCCTCGGGGCACGCCTCGCCGCCGCGCGGCCGGGCAGCACCGTCCTCGTCGTGGCGGTCGAGCTCTGCTCGCTGTCATTCCGGCTCGACCGGCTGACGAAGGAGAACATCGTCGCGACGGCGCTGTTCGCCGACGGAGCGGCAGCCGCGGTGCTGCGGGCCGTCGACGGGCCGCTGACGGTCGAGATGGCGGGCCAGCACTCCTGGCCGCAGACGCTCGACATCATGGGCTGGCATGTGGATGACGGCGGCCTCGGCGTCATCTTCGACCGGGCGATCCCCCCCTTCGCCGAGGCCCATGTGGCGGGAGCCATCGAGGCGATCCTCGGCCGCGCGGGGCTGACGCGGGCGGAGGTCGACCGCTTTGCCTGCCATCCCGGCGGAGCCAAGGTCATCACGGCGCTCGAACGCTCCCTGTCGCTGGAGCAGGGCACGCTCGATCACGAGCGCGAGGTGCTGGCCCAGAATGGCAACATGTCCGCGCCGACCGCTCTCTTCGTGCTCGAGCGCGTGCTGAACGCCGAGCCGCCACCCCGCACCCTCCTCACCGCGATGGGGCCGGGCTTCACCGCCAGCTGCGTCTCGCTTCAGGCGGCGGCATGAGCGGCGCGGCGCTCCTCCTCGCCTTCGTCACCGCCGAGCGGCTGGCCGAACTGTGGCTCGCGCGGCGCAACACCCTGCGGCTCAGGGCGCGGGGGGCGGTCGAGGTGGGCGCCTCGCACTATCCGCTGATCGTGGCGCTGCATGCGGCCTGGCTCGCGGGCCTCTGGCTGCTTGCGGCGGGCAATCCGGTCGACCCGCTCTGGCTTGCGGTGTTCCTCGGTCTCCAAGCGGCGCGGGTCTGGGTGCTGGCCACGCTCGGGCCGCGCTGGACGACGCGCATCCTCCTCCTGCCGAACGAACCGCTCGTTGCCCGCGGCCCCTACCGCTATGTCTCGCACCCGAACTATCTGGTGGTGGTGGGCGAGATCGCCGTGCTGCCGCTCTGCCTCGGGATGCCGGGCTATGCGCTGCTCTTCAGCCTGCTGAATGCGGCGGTGCTGGCGATCCGCATCCGGGTCGAGGGCGCGGCCCTCCGGGCGGCCCCCCGTGCCCGGTCCTGAGGCGCGCGCCACGGGCCTGCGCACCTGGGCGGCCTTCACCGCCATGTGCCTCGGCATGTTCATGGCGATCCTCGACGTCCAGATCGTCGCCACCTCGCTGCCCGAGATGCAGCGCGCGCTCGGGATCTCTCCCGACCGGATGAGCTGGGTGCAGACCGCCTATCTCATCGCCGAAGTGATCGCGATCCCGCTCACGGGGGCGCTCATGCGCATCCTGACCATGCGCGGGCTGTTCGCGCTGACGACCTCGCTCTTCACCCTCGCCTCCATCGGCTGCGCGGCCAGCGAGAGCTTCGGCCCGCTGGTGGCCTGGCGGGTGCTGCAGGGCTTTGCCGGCGGCACGCTGATCCCCGCAGTCTTCGCGGCCGTGTTCCTGCTGTTTCCGGTCCACCGGCAGGGTCTCGCCACCACGCTTGCGGGCGTGCTCGCCGTGCTTGCGCCCACCGTCGGGCCGGTCGTCGGCGGCTGGATTACCGAAAGCTGGTCGTGGCACTGGCTCTTCCTCATCAACGTGGCGCCGGGCGTGCTGGCGGTGGGGATCGGCGCGACCCTCCTGCCGCGCGAGCGGCTGCGGCTCGCCGAGGCGCGGCAGCTCGATCTCGCAGCCCTCGGGCTCCTCGCGCTGTCTCTCGCCGCGCTCGAGATCGCGCTGAAGGAGGCGCCGGGGCGCGGCTGGACGAGCGGCCTCGTCCTCGCTCTTCTCGCCCTCTGGGCCGCCGCGGGCGCGGGCTTCGTGCGCCGCTGCCTGAGCGGCCCCCGCCCCGTGGTGGAGTTGCGCGCCTTCGCCGACCGGCGCTTCGCGCTCGCCTGCGTGCTGAGCTTCGTGCTGGGGATCGGTCTCTTCGGGTCGGTCTATCTGATGCCGGTCTTTCTCTCCTTCGTGCGCGGGCACGGGCCGCTCGAGATCGGGACCATTATGCTGGTGACGGGCGTGGCGCAGCTCCTGACCGCGCCGCTCGCGGTGGCGGCCGAGCAGCGGCTGGGGGCGCGACTGCTGACGGGCTTCGGCTTCGCGCTCTTCGCGGCGGGCCTTGCGCTCAGCTCCTTCCAGACGCCGCGCACCGATCATGACGAGATGTTCTGGCCGCAGGTGGTGCGCGGGGTGGCGATCATGTTCTGCCTGCTGCCGCCGACCCGTCTCGCGCTCGGCCATCTCTCCGAGGCGCGCGTGGCGGATGCGAGCGGGCTCTTCAACCTGATGCGCAACCTCGGCGGCGCCATCGGCCTCGCGCTGATCGACACGGTGATCTTCTCGCGCAGCGCGGGCCATGGCGAGAGCCTGCTCGCGCGGCTCACCGCCCGCGATCTCGAGGCCGCGCGCTTCGTGGGCGTGCCCGAGGCGATGCTCGCGAGCCTGCCGCCGGGGCCGGTGCCGCCTCAGGCGCAGGCGATGCTGGCGCCGCTTCTGGAAAAGGCTGCCCTCACTCAGGCCATCAACGAGGCTTGGGGGATGATCGCGCTTCTGACGCTGGCGGCGCTTCTCTGCGTGCCCTTCGCCCGGCCGTCGCGCGGACAGGATCGGGCAGCACCCGTCACGCTGCAGAGAGCGCCGCCACGACGCTCTCCCACCCCGCGCCGCCGGTGACGGTCAGGATGAGGCTTCCGGTCGCGTCATAGGCCTCGACCGACAAGGCACCTTCGGGGCGCCGGTCGGTGAGGAAGACCCCCGCCAGATGATCCGTCCGCAGATGGAGGTTGTAGGCGGGATCCATCACATTGATCCAGTAGCCCGCGGGCAGGATGCGCGCGACCTGCCCGCGGAAGATCTGAAGGCAGCCCGCCGTCCCGCCGCGGATCTCGAGCGGCACGGCGGCGATGGCCGAACGTTCCAGAAGCTCCGTCATGGCCTCGGGCCGCAGGACCCGCACCTCGGGCAGTTCCGCCAGACGGTCGGGCGCCCGCTGCCCCTCGGCGGCGAGACGCGCGGCAAAGAGGTCCGCCGGCATCTGCCGCCAGTCTGCGGGACCCGCTGCAGGTCCGGGCGCCACGGCGGCGAAGGGCACGCTATCCACCTGCTCGGCCAGACGCAGCTCCGCCACCAGACGGTCGAAGGCCTCGGATCGGCTGTCGGCGACGAGATGGATCTTGTGCACTGCCTCGCCCGCCGCATCGAACACCTGCACCGACCGCTTGGCGCCCTTCGCGGTCGGCTCGGTCACGGCGAAGGCATGGACCCAGTGACGCGGGTCGATCAGCATCTCGATGCCCTCTCCCCTGAGCCTCAGCCGCCCCGCTTCCTCGGCCAATGGCCCGTAAAGCCCTTCGCGCTCCTGCACAGCCGAGCGGTTGCGGGTGAGCGCCAGCGCCGGGCCCAGCTCCCGGGCGAGGGGCAGGAGGCGCCGGGGATCTGCCGCAATGGCCACCACCTCGGGGCCCGTGAAGGCCGCCACCAGCGCCGCCTCCGGGATGCCGTGGCTCTCGGCGAAGTCGCGGGCGCGGGCGCGGGGCTGGGCTGCCCGGGCGGCGCGGATCTCGGCTGGGGTCATCGGCGGGCTCCTCTGGACGCTGCGCCCATGGTTGCCACGGCTCCGCCCGCAGGCCAAAGGCGCAAAATGCCGCCGCGGCCTCCCGCTCAGATCACGAGGAAATCGGCGGCGGTCAGCGCAAGCTCTGGCGTCACCCAAGCGAAGCGCACGGCGGCCGCGGCACCCGTCCCGTCGCGGTCATACCAGAGCGCGCCCGTGTCGGTCTCGTAGAGGATGCGGTCGAGCGCGTCGAGCGCCCGCCCCGCCGCATTGGCCGCGAATGCCGCGTCGGCCAGACTGCCCCGCGGCAGCGCCCGGAAGATGGCGTCGTCGAGGCGGATCGTGTCGTCGGCCACCGAGAAATCCGTGATCCTGTCGACGTTGCCGCGGCCGAGCGCGGTCGCGAAGACGAAGCTGTCGGCACCGGCCCCGCCGGTCAGGCGGTTGGCCGCCGCATTGCCCGTGATGACGTTCGCAAGCCCGTTGCCCGTGCCGGTGATGGCCCGTCCGCCCGCCAGCGTCAGGTTCTCCACATTGGCCGCAAGGGTGCAGCTCGCCGTCGAGATCACCCGGTCGATCCCCTGCCCCGGAAGCTCCACGATCCGGTCGAGGCCGTCGCTGTGGTAGATGTCGTTGCCCGCCCCGCCGCGCATGATGTCCGAGCCCCCGCCGCCGTTCAGGACGTTGGCCACGCCGTTGCCGATGAGCCGGTCGTTGCCGCTGCCGCCCCGCGCGGCCTCGATCACCGTGCCCGGGGCGATCGAGAGATTGCCCTTCGCGCCATAGATGTCCGAAATTGCGCCCGGCCGCAGGTCGATGAGTTGCGGAGCCTCTGCCCCGCGCAGGTCGAGCCTGTCCCACCCGCCCTGGTCGAAGATCGTCCAGGCCACGGGTTCCGCGGTCAAGGTCGCCGCGCGGTCATACATGCCGCCCGCCGTCGAGCCCGTGCCATAGACCGTGCTGTCTGCCCGCAGCCCGCCCGGCGTGCCGTAGAGCGTCTGGATCGCCAGAATGTCGGCGATCATCGGCGTCACGACGAACGCCTTGTCGGCGTCGATGTAGCTGTTCTCGGTCTGACTGAAATAGGACATGACGCTGGCCTGCCAGCTATCGTTCAGAAAGAGCGCGTCGCTCGCATAATCGGCCGAGCCGTTGTAGTTGCCGGCATGGCCGAGACCCAGCGCATGGCCGATTTCGTGGATGAAGGTCTGCAGGCTGTAGCTGTTCAGGTCGGTGCCGTAGTCCGCGAGCCAGTCGCGGCCGACATTCACATTTGCCTTGATCAGCCGTCCGCCCGACAGGGTGGCCGTGGAGTGAGCCCCGTTCTCCCTGTCGTCGATCACGATATGAACCGTCGCGCCGAAGCGGGGGGCCGTATTGAACTTCAGCCCCGTGACATCCGCCCAGGTGTCCAGCGCGGCCCGCGCGAGACGCTGGCCATCGGCCGTCAGACCAGACAGGTTCACGTTCAGCGTGTCTCCCGGCTCCACGTCGAAGCGGCGGATGGAGTGGCCCTCCGACCGCCAATAGCCGCTGACGAGCTGATCGGCGATCTCGCGCATCGAGGCCACCGCCGGTTCGGCAGCGAGCCTGTTCGCCGCGGTCGTCTGGAAGGCAGCGGCCTCGGCGCGTCCGTCGCGGTCCGTCAGTGCGGTTTCGGGCCCTTGCCCGGCGAAAGTGGGGAAAAGCGAGGAAAGGAACATGCAGATAATCCTCAAAGTTCTCGATGAAAAGGCTAATGGAACGGCGGCAGAGGCGGCTCTGTCAGGGAAAGAAGTGTCTCGGCGAAGTCCGCAAGCGCCTCATCGGAAAGCCGGTCGGTGTCGGTGGCGACCAGATCGAGGACCGGGCTCTCGCCCTGCCCCGCCCCGGACTGCCAGCTGAGGCGCGCGCTCACCGCGGTGGAGGTCGACTTCTGCAGCTCCAGTCGGAGCTTCCCGCCCTCGCCCGCCCCGACGCTGCTTTGCAGCGCCACCCCGTATCGGCCCAGAACCACTGCCTGAAGCGCAGCGCAGAGCCGCTCTGCCGAGGGCTCGGTCGCAGCGGGGCCGGTGCAGGCGAGACTTGCGGAATCGGCATTGGTGACAGCGGGAATCGCCGTCAGGCAGAGGGAGGCTGCAAACAATCTCAAATTGAGCGACAAGAGCCGACTCCACATCTTCCGGCTGTACCGTTAGCTCTTGAGGCGGCGGCGCAGCAAGCGTCTTGTTCCGCAAAAGCGAACGACCGGCTGCGGCGGATCGCCGTGGAGCGGTCTTCGCAATGCGGGCGCGGACAAGGTCAGTCCTTGTAGGAAATCTCGATCTCGATCCGGCGGTTCTGCGCCCGGCCTTCCTCGGTTGCATTGTCCGCCACCGGGTCGAACTCGCCGCGGCTCACCGCGGTGATGCGTCCGGGATCGACGCTGCCCGAGGCGACAAGCTCGCGCACCACGCTTGCGGCGCGCCCGGCGGCGAGCGCGATATTGTCCCGGAAGGCGCCGCCCGACACGGGGACATTGTCGGTATGGCCCGTCACGGTGATGGTGCGTTCGGGGTTGCGCGTGGCCTCGGCGATCCGGGCCATGACCGCGCGCGCATCGGGCGTGAGGTCGTCGGAGCCGGAGGGGAAGGATCCGCCCGCGCCGAGGCTCACGAACACCTTGCCGTCGGTCTGCTCCACCTTCACCAGCCCCTCCGCCACTTCGCGGTCGAGCGCATTGCGCAGCCGGAGCGCATCGAGTTCGGCCCGCACCGACTGGCGCAGCGCAGCGCCCGTGTCGCCGCCAACGGGCGGCCCGGGCGGCGCCCCCGTGCCCTCTCCGGGGCCCGCAGGCCCGGCCTTCGGCTCGGGCCGCGGCTGGGCCGTGGTCTGCGGCTCGGGGAGCGGACCAAGCCCCGCGGTCTCTGCCAGAGCCCGCGCGAGGCTCTGCGCCTGCTGCCGTCCGTCCTCGCCCGACAGCTCGATCACGACCTCGCCCTCGTCCGAGCGCACCTGCAGCTTGCCGTCCTCGAGCGCCTTCTTCAGCGCCTCGGCCACCCGCTCCGCCGCGTCGCCGCCGTCCTCCGACCCGCCCGTGTCCGACTTCTCGTCCGGCTGGGCCCCGTCGGGATCGGCGGTGGGCAGGCCGAAGTCGATCATCGTGTTGCCCGAGGTCGCATCCCGGATCGAATGGAAGCCGAAGGTCTCCCGCATCGCCCCCGCCATCTTGCTGAACGAGGGCTCGTCGAACTTCGCGAAGCCCAGGATCAGCACGAAGAAGGCCATGAGGTTGGTCGCGATGTCGGCAAAGGTCGCAAGCCATGCCGGCGCGCCGGGGGGCGGACATTTCGGGCAGTCCTCGCCCTCGTCGTCGTCGGGGACGGGCGGCTGGAACCGGATGACCTTGGGCTTTGCGGACATGGCCTGGCCTCACGCCGCCTTGCGCTTCATCTGCTGCTTCCGGTCGAGGGCGCAGACCATCTGATCTTCGATCATCCGCGCCGACTCGCCACGCGCGATGCCGCGAAGCCCCTCGATCACCAGCTCCCGGTAGGTCACCTCGTCGTTCGAATAGCCTTCGAGCTTGTTCAGGATCGGAGCGAAGATCACGTTCGCAATGAGAGCACCGTAGAGCGTCGTGAGCAGCGCAACCGCCATGGCAGGCCCGATCGACTTGGGGTCGCTCATGTTGCCCAGCATCAGGACGAGGCCGATCAGCGTGCCCACCATCCCCATGGCGGGGCCGATGTCGATCCAGGCCTTCACTGCACCCTGATAGGCCTCGTGCCGGGCCTTCATCGCCTTGATCTCGTACTTGAGCTGCTTGACGAGCTTCGCTTCGTCCGTCCCGTCCACGAGCAGCTGCAGCCCCTTCTCGAAGAATGGGTCCGGCACGGCCCTTCCCTCGAGCGCCATGATCCCATCCTTCCGCGCGAGGTTCGACAACTCGACCATGGTCGAGATCACCTCATTCATATCGAAGCGCGACGGCTTGAAGACCTTCATCATCGCCTTGAAATGGCCCAGAAACACCGGCAGCGGTTTCATGGCGAGGACGATGAAGGCCGTGCCCGCGACGACAATCACCAGGGAGGGAATGTCCACGAAGGGCGCCACGCCGCCCGCGTAGATCATCGACCCCACCACCATGACGATGGCGCCGATCAGGCCAATTGCCGCTGCGATATCCATTCCGGTCCCTCCGGAGCCATCATCCAGGTCCGGAGCGGCAAGATCCGTGCCACGGAGGCCTCGGGATCCAGCAAAAGTGAGGACAGTCGGCGCGAGGGGAAGATGCAAAGCGGATCGAGAGGCGCGGTGTCCTCCGGATCTCGGGGCCAATCGCCTCCGCTTCTTCCCGCCGCCCGCCCGTCGCGGCGGCTCTCGGGCGTCCTGCGGGGGTCATGCCTGCCCACGAGTTCTGCCTTGAAGAAACCGATCCTTGCCAAGCCGCTCGGGAGGATCTTCCACCGGCCCTCTGTCGTCCGAACCGTGGACCATCGACGACGGACGGAACGAGATGGGGCGCTTCTGCGCGGCCGCACGTCCGGGAGCGCGGGAGCACACGGGCGCGGCCTCGCGCGGATCGGCCGGAAAGACGTGGCGGCCGCAGCAACGCAAGTCTGTCCCCGAGCGCCGCCCACCTCTTGCGGCGATGACCGCTCTTGCGCGCCGCATCTGCCAGGGCAGGCGCGAGATCCCTCAGCGGGCGTGGCGGCGGGCCTCACTTCGATCCGACCTGCTGTCGATCCTGCGGCTCAGTTCCGAGAGGCGGAGCACCATGCGGTTGATCTCCTCCACCCCGATGGACTGCTCGCGGCAGGCGGCCGAGATCTCGGCCACCAGCGTGGAGGTGCGGCGGATGTCGGGCACCAGCTCCTCAAGGCCGGAGCGTGCTTCCTCCGATGTCGCCAGCGTCGTATGCGCGAGCTGGTCGATCTCGTGCGAGGCCGCGGCCGCGTGCTCGGCGAGCTTGCGCACCTCGGCCGCCACCACCGAGAATCCGGCGCCGTGCTGCCCGGCCCGCGCCGCCTCGACCGCGGCATTGAGCGCCAGAAGATCCGTCTGCCGCGCAATTTCGCGCAGCACGTTGATCTTGTCCGCGATGAGCCGCATCGCATCTGCCGACCGCTCGACGGCGGCCCCGCCTGTCTCGGCCGCCCGTGCGTTCTGGGCGGCGAGCTGTTCGGTCTCGCTCGCATTGCCGGCGGTGTGCCGGATGGTGCCCGTCACCTCCTCCATCGCGGAGGAGGCGCCCACCAGCGCCCTCGCGATTTCCTCGGCCACCTGCCGATCGCCCTTCACCAATTCCTCGCGTTCGGACTGGACGGCGTCGAAATAGGTCGAGACGCCGTAATCCATATCGAGGAGCGCGACCTTCACGATATAGCCCAGCGCATGGGCGGCCCGTGTCGCGCGCCGGCGGCCGAGGAAGCCGCGGCCCGCCATCCGCGGCAGCATGGTCTGGACAATTTCCTCGAGAATGAGGGCATAGCCGCCGAGATACCAGCGCGGCTCGAGGCCGATGCGCGCATGGGTGCGCCCCACCCGCACCGCCTCCTCGACATAGGCGGCGTCGATCTCGCCCGAGGCGAGACGGGCCCAGTGCCGCGCCTGCCGGGACTTGGCGGAGTCCATATGGGTCGCGTCGGCGAAGAACCCGGCCGCCGACGTCTGTCGCATCCGTTCGTAGAAACGGTCGAGGGCGCGCCCGACCGCCTCGTTCAACAGAGCGCGGGTCGCATCGTCCAGAGCATCGTTCCGGCCGATTCCGAGAAACCTCAGCCGCTCCTCCAGTAAGTCCGTCGTTCGCATGTCGGGCACCGTTCGGATTGCACGGCCCGAGCATGAACCGGGGATCGCTGACGAAGTCTGAACGCGCCTTCAAATTCGAAGAGGTTGATGAATGAAGCGTCAAGCGCCCCTGACGCCCGCGGCTCAGACGCCCGGAAACGGCCCCGCCCCCATGGCGCCAGCCAGATCTGACCGAGCCCCGAGCCTGTGGCCTCCCTTCTCGAGCCTCGCCGCGGGGCCGCCCCCGGGGATCTGCGGTGTCGAGGTGCGGAAGACATGGCCGCGCCGGATGCGCGCCTCGGGCAGGACATCGAGGCCCGGTTCCCAGCAGACGCCGCGCGCGCAAGTGCCGTGGAGAGACGCGGGCAAGCTGCCCCTCCGGAGCCGCATTGCCCGAGGATCAGCGCCCCCCCCCCGCAGCGATCAGCCGCCGTAGACCGTCACCTGCGGCAGGTCGGTCAGGCCGAGGCCCAGGGCCCGGTAGGCGGCGAGCGAAAGCTGGGCCGCACCCTCCCCCGGCTGGAGCGTCACCGCGAGAGACCGGCCGCCCGGCAGCTCGACCCGGCCCGGCCGCTCGGCCGTCACCAGCGACGAACGGAGCCAGAAGCCGCTCTCGGCCGGGGCGCCGAGGGCCACCGTGACGGTTCCGAGCGCGGCGCCTCCCGCCTGCGGCGCCATGGCCTCGCGCCGTTCCGCCTCGGTCGTGCGGTCGAAGCTCTCGGCTGCCACCCCCTGCCCGCCGGGGATCGGGCGGGCGGCGGGCGCCGGCGGCGGAGCCATGGGGGCCGCGGTCTGCCGAAGCGAGTCGCAGGCGGTCAGCATCAGGAGAGCGAGGGCGGCAGGGGCAAGGATTTTCATGCCTACGACGATAGTCTGGGGCCGACCTGCGTCAACCGGCCCATGCGGCGCTTGTGGGCGGAGTGTCGCAGCCCTACCTTCTCACCATGACTCCGATGCTCCCCTCTCCGGCCGCTCCGTCCCCGCTGCTGATGGATCCGTTCGCCCGCGCGATTTCCTATCTGCGCGTGTCGGTCACCGACCGCTGCGACTTCCGCTGCACCTACTGCATGGCGGAACACATGACCTTCCTGCCCAAGGCCGAACTTCTCACTCTGGAAGAGCTCGACCGGCTCTGCTCGGCCTTCGTGCGGATGGGGGTGCAGAAGCTGCGCGTGACGGGGGGCGAGCCGCTGGTGCGGCGCGGGATCATGACCTTCTTCCGCGCCATGTCGCGCCATCTCGGGACGGGCGCGCTGAAGGAGCTGACGCTCACCACCAACGGCTCGCAGCTTGCCCGCCATGCCGACGAACTGGCCGCCTGCGGCGTGCGCCGGGTGAATGTCTCGCTCGACACGCTCGACGCCGAGCGGTTCGCGAAGGTGACGCGCTGGGGCCGGCTGCCGCAGGTGCTCGACGGGCTGCGCGCGGCGCGCGCCGCGGGCCTCCGGGTCAAGATCAATACGGTGGCCCTGCGCGGCTTCAACGAGGACGAGCTCTTCCGCCTCGTCGACTGGTGCGGCGCCGAGGGCCACGACCTGACCTTCATCGAGGTCATGCCGATGGGCGAAATGGGCGAGGACACGCGCCTCGACCAATATTGGCCGCTGACCGAGCTGCGGACGCGGCTGGCGGAGCGGTTCTCGCTGATCGAGCTCAGCGAGCGGACCGGCGGCCCGGCCCGCTACGTCCGCCTTGCCGAGACCGGCCAGAAGATCGGCTTCATCACGCCGCTCACCCACAATTTCTGCGAGAGCTGCAACCGGGTGCGGCTGACCTGCACGGGCGAGCTCTTCATGTGCCTCGGACAGGAGGACCGCGCCGACCTGCGCGCACCCCTGCGGCGGACGTCCGAGGACGGCCCGCTGGAACAGGCGATCCGCGAGGCCATCGCCCGGAAGCCCAAGGGCCACGATTTCGACTATTCGCGCAAGACGGTGGCCGGGCAGATGTCGCGGCACATGAGCCACACCGGCGGCTGATCCGGGACGGGCGGCGGCGGCGCCGGCCGCTGCGTCCTGGGATGCCCTGCTCCCGCACGGCTCGGCCCCTGCCGGCAGATGCAGAGACCCTTGCCCTGCCGCGTCCCTCTCCTCCCGGTTTGAGCAGTCGCGACGCGGGCAGCCCTTCGCGGCGGACAAGGGAAGTCCCGAAAGCCGATCGCAGGTTCGGCAGAGACCGGCGGCCGCTTGCGGCTCACGGAAGCGTCCCTCCGCCGCGGGTCAGGGGCCCCGCTCCGCTCATCAGAGGCGCCGCCCGCGCTGGCTCGGTCCGTCAGAGCGACGGGCCGAGGGTGATCTCCGACCCGTCGGTGAAGCGCGACAGGCGAAAGCGCGTCAGATCGTGCCCGACGGGCCGTCCCGCCACCAGATCGGCCACCACGCGCCCCACGCCCGGGCCGATCCCGAACCCGTGGCCGCTCATGCCGGTGGCGATGGTGAGGCCCGGCACGGTCGGGGCCCGGTCGATCACCGGCACCACATCGGGCATCGTGTCGATCATCCCGGCCCAGGTCGCGCGGATCTTCGGCCGCCCCACCCCCGGAAAGGCGCGCCCGAAGGCCGCCGCCGCGCGCGAGAGGGTGGCGAGGTTCGGCGCGGGGTTCAGCACCCGCATCGCCTCGAAGGGCGTCGGCGCTCCCTTCGACCAGGTGCGCGGCGTGTTCCAGCCGTCGGGATAGTTGCGCGGCGCAAGCCAGCGATAATGGGTGCTGAGGAAGTCCTTCTTCACCGCCTTGCGGTATTTCAGGGCATGGCGGAAGGCATCGGGGCCGATGAAGAAATCGTGCTCCGACCCGCCCGCGATCGTATAGCCCCCGTCCTCGCGGCGGCGGAAGGCGAAGGCGTCGTCGGCCGCCGCTCCCGGCAGGATCTCGGGCAGGGGCTCGGTCTGCGCGACCGAGGACAGCACCGAGAGCTGCGGCAGGTTCACCCCATGCGCGCGGGCGAAGAGCGACGACCAGGCTCCGCCCGCCAGCACCACCTCGGGCGCGCGGATGCGTCCCCGCTCGGTCGTGACCCCGGCCACGCGTCCGCCCTCCAGATCCAGCGCCCGCACCGCGCAGTCCTCGAGGATCGTGACCCCGCGCTCGGCCGCCCCGGCCGCCAGCGCCGGCACCGCAAGCCAGGGCTCCGCCCGCGCATCGGAGGCGGTGAAGAGCCCGCCCTGCCAGAGATCCGCCGCCCCCGGCAACCGTTCGGCCAGCTCGCGGCGCCCAAGAAGACGCGTGTCCAGCCCCTGCGCCGCAGCATGGACCATCCAGCCCTCGTACTGGCCCAGCTGCTCCTCGCGATTGGCCAGATAGAGCACCCCGGTCTGCCGGAAGCCGAAGGGATTGCCCAGGCTCTGCGCCAGCCCCTGCCAGAGCTGCAGGCTCTCGACCATGATCGGCAACTCATCCGGGTCGCGACCCTGCTGGCGGATCCAGCCCCAGTTGCGGCTCGACTGCTCGCCCGCCACCCGGCCCTTCTCGCAGACCGTGACCCGGAAGCCGCGCTCGGCCAGGTACCAGCCGGTCATCACGCCGATCACGCCTGCGCCGATCACCACCACATCGGCGCTCTCGGGCACGGGCCCGGTGAAGCGCGCGGGCACCGCCATCGAGATCGGAAAATGCATCACCGCGCGAGATCCGCGACCAGCCGCTGCAGGAAGGTCCAGCCTTCCTCGAACTGCGCCACCTCGAGATATTCGTCAGGCTGGTGCGCCTGGGCGATGTCGCCCGGTCCGCAGACCACCGCCGAATAGCCTGCCGCCTGAAACTGGCCCGCCTCGGTGCCGTAGCTCACGACATGGGTGCCGTTGTCGCCCGACAGCCGCCGCGCCAGCGCCTCCGCCGCCCCCTCGGTTTCCGGGCGGAGCGGCGGATAGCCGAAGAGCCGCGCGATCCGGATCGCGGCCTCGGGATGGATGGCCTTCATCTCGGCCTCGAGCGCCTGCGCCTCGGCCTCGAAAGCCGCCGCCCACTCCTCGACCGTCTCGCCCGGCACCGCGCGGAATCCCATGTCGAAGCGGCAGTCGCGCGCGGTGATGTTGCCTGCCGTGCCCCCGCGGATCGTGCCGACATGGACGGTGGTCCAGGGCGGATCGAAGAGCGCCGCCACCTCCGACGGCCGGGCGGCCGCACTCTGCGCATTGCGCCGGTTGGCCCAGTCGATCAGCCGGGCGGCCGACATGATGGCATTGACCCCGCGGTGCATGATCGACGAATGGACCTCGTGGCCCTGCACCTGGCAGATCAGCCCGCCCCCGCCCTTGTGGCCCGTCACCACCTGCATCCGCGAGGGCTCGCCCACGATCACCGCCCGCCCCTTCGGCAGACAGCGCGCCATCTCGTCGATCATGGCGGGCGCGCCGAGGCAGCCCACCTCCTCATCGAACGACAGCGCGATCTGCAGCGGCCGCTTCACCCCCGTCTCCTGCGCCAGCGCGAGGGCGGCCAGCGCCAGCGCATCGAACCCCTTCATGTCGCAGGTGCCGCGCCCGTAGAGACGTCCGTCGCGCTCGGTCAGGGTCCAGGGATCCGAGCTCCAGTCCTGCCCCTCCACCGGCACCACATCCGTATGGCCGGAGAGCACGACCGCGCCGTCCACCTCGGGGCCCACATGGGCATAGAGCGCGGCCTTCGTGCGCTCCTCGTTCCAGACCCGGTGCGCGGTGATCCCCGCGCCCTCAAGAAACTCCTCGACCCAGTCGACCAGCGCCAGATTGCTGTCGCGGCTCACGGTGGGAAAGGCCACCAGCCGCTCGAGGATCTGGCGGGGCGTGAGCAAGCTGGGCATGGTCGTCTCCTGTTGAAGGAGGAAGCGTGGCCCCGCCCGCAGCCGAGGTCAAGCCCCGCGCCCTCCTGCCTCCTTCACGCTGGTCCAAATATCCCGCGGGGGTCCGGGGGCGCGAAGCCCCCGGGGGCCGGCCCCGCTCAATGCATCTTCCGCTGGATCCGCCGCAGCGCGAGCCACACCGCAAGCACCACGACCGGTGTCAGCACCGCGGTGGCCATCCCCTTGCTGATCCCGAAGGGCTCGGTCAGAGGATAGACCGCATAGGCTGCGAGGCTCACGGCATAATAGCTGATCGCCACCACCGAGAGCCCCTCGACCGTGCGCTGCAGTCGCAGCTGCAGGTCCGCCCGGCGGTCCATGCTCTCGAGCAGCTTCTGGTTCTGCGCCGAGCGTTCCACATCCACCCGCGTCCGCAGGAGTTCCGCCGCCCGCTGCGCCCGCTCGGCCATCGAGCGCAGCCGGCCCTCGGCCGATTTCACCGTCCGCATGGCCGGATCGTAGCGCCGGGCCATGAATTCGGCGAAGGTCTGCCGCCCGCTGATCCGCTCCTCGCGCAGCGCATCGATCCGGTCGTGCACGATCGCCTCATAGGCCCCGGTCGCGCCGAAGCGGAAGGTGAACTGCACGGCGAGGCTCTCGAGCTCGGCATTGATCTTCAGCAGTTCGTGCAGCGCCTCGTCGGGCGACTGTTCGATCTCGTCGAGCCCCGAGACGAGGGCGGAGAGCTTCGGATCGAGCGCATTCAGCCGCCCGTTCAGCGTGCGGGCCCGCATCAGCCCCAGCATCGACATGGCGCGGTAGGTCTCGATCTCGCAGAGCCGGGTCACGATCCGCCCGATCCGCCGCGCCCCCGTGCCCGGCTTCACGAAGACTGAAAAGCGCATGTGGCCCGCCGGATCGATGCGGAAGTCGCCCGCCACCACCGCCGCTCCATCCACGATGCGCGAACAGGCAAGGCTGTCGGGCACGAACCAGCCTTCGAGCCGGTCGAGCGCCGCCGCCTCGTCGGCGGGCATCTCCTCGATCCGGATCAGGAGCGAGACGAGCCGGCGCCCCGGCGCCCGCTCCACCCAGTCCTCGGGAAAGACCTCGGCCTTGGCCGGGTCGAAGGGGCGCTCGTGCAGCCCCGGCACGAAGGCTGTGTAGGTCACGAATTCGGTGTGGCTCTCCCAGCGCAGCTCCGCCCGGCCGATGGGCGCCGAGAAATGCGTGGCCTCGGGCGCAGGATGGGCCGTCCCGTTGCGGTCGAGAATATCGAGCAGATGCGCCCGGTCGCGCGCCCGGTCGCGGTTGGCCGCGTCCACCGGCTCCTTGAAGGCCATGAAGACGACATGGCACGGCGCCTCGAGCGCCGGATAGGGACGGGCGTGCAGCTCGTTGGCAAGCGCATAGCGCAGGGGATGGTCGGCGACGGGGGGCATCACGGGCTCCGGCTGGACGGCGAGGGACAAGCTAGGGGGCGCAGAGCGGTTGAGGAAGAGGCCGCCGTGTCACGGGCGACGAAAGAGGCAGATGCTCGTGAGAGGAGCGCCTTGAGGCGCGACGGGTTCCCGCGGCTCTCCCGACTGCCGGAACCCTGCCCTTCGGTCCTCAGCGCGGTGTGCGAGGCTCGCGCGGCCGGAGACCGAAGCCTGACAAGCGCCCCCCAAACGGAACGCGCGCCCCGCCGGGGGGCGGAGCGCGCGCAAGGGGCAGGACCCGGAGGTCACTCGATCAGCGGCAGGAGCGCGTCGAGGCTCTTTTTCGCGTCGCCATAGAACATCCGCGTATTATCCTTGTAGAACAGCGGGTTCTCGATGCCCGAATAGCCGGTGCCCTGCCCGCGCTTCGAGACGAACACCTGCTTGGCCTTCCAGACTTCGAGCACCGGCATCCCGGCGATGGGCGAGTTCGGATCTTCCTGTGCCGCCGGGTTCACGATGTCGTTCGAGCCGATGACGATGGCCACGTCGGTCGAGGGGAAGTCCTCGTTGATCTCGTCCATCTCGAGCACGATGTCGTAGGGCACCTTCGCCTCGGCCAGAAGCACGTTCATGTGCCCCGGCAGACGGCCCGCGACGGGGTGGATGGCGAAGCGCACGTCCTTGCCCCGGGCACGCAGCTTGCGCGTCAGCTCCGATACCGAGCCCTGCGCCTGCGCCACCGCCATGCCGTAGCCCGGCACGATGATGACCGAGTCCGCGTCGTTCAGCGCGGCCGCCACGCCGTCGGCATCGATGGCGATCATCTCGCCCGCGATCTCCTGCGCCGGGCCCGTGGTGCCGCCGAAGCCGCCGAGGATCACCGAGATGAACGAGCGGTTCATCGCGCGGCACATGATGTAGGAGAGGATCGCACCCGACGAGCCCACCAGCGCGCCGGTGACGATCAGCAGGTCATTGCCCAGCGTGAAGCCGATGGCCGCCGCGGCCCAGCCCGAGTAGCTGTTCAGCATCGACACGACGACAGGCATGTCGGCCCCGCCGATCCCCATGATGAGATGCCAGCCGAGGAAGCCCGCGATCAGCGTCATCAGGAGCAGCGTCCAGACGGCAGAACCGGCCGGCGCGTTGAAGTAGATCACGAGCAGCACGAGCGAGGCCACGATGGTCGCCGCATTGATCGCATGGCCGCCCGGCAGCTTGGCGGGCTTGCCGTCGATCTTGCCCGCGAGCTTGCCGAAGGCCACCACCGAACCCGTGAAGGTCACGGCGCCGATGAAGATGCCGAGGAAGACCTCGACCTTCAGGATCAGGATCTCGACCGGCATCTTGTGGGCCAGCACCGCGGCAAAGCCCGCGAGCGCCTCGAGGTTGCCGCCCTGCTCCTTCACCGCCACGACCGAGCCCAGCTCGAACTGGGCGTTGAGGCCGATAAAGACCGCAGCCAGACCCACGAAGGAATGGAGCGCCGCAACGAGCTGCGGCATCTCGGTCATCTCGACCTTCTTGGCCACATAGGCCCCGGCCACGGCGCCCGCGATCACCATCACCGCGATGATGACGTAATGGCCCACGCCCGGCCCGAAGACCGTGGCGCCCACCGCCAGCGCCATGCCGACGATGCCGTACCAGACGGCGCGCTTCGCGCTCTCCTGCCCCGAGAGGCCGCCGAGCGAGAGGATGAAGAGGATGGCCGCGGCGATGTAGGCGGCGGATGTCAGTCCGATGCTCATCGGGCCCTCCTTACGACTTCTGGAACATGGCGAGCATCCGGCGCGTGACCAGGAAGCCGCCCACAATGTTGATGGTGGCGATCAGGACCGAGATCGCCGCAAGCAGCACCACGAGGACATTGCCCGAGCCGATCTGCAGCAGCGCGCCGAGGATCACGATGCCCGAGATGGCGTTCGTGACCGCCATCAGCGGCGTATGCAGGCTGTGCGAGACGTTCCAGATCACCTGGAAGCCCACGAAGCAGGCCAGCGCGAAGACGATGAAATGCGCCATGAACGAGGGCGGTGCATACATCCCCACGAACAGGAGGAGCGCCGTGCCCACGGCAAGCATCGCGACCTGGCTCACCGTCTGCTTGCGGAAGGTGGCGATCTCGGCCGCGCGCTTCTCTTCCGGGGTCAGCTCCTTCACCTTCTCGCGCGGTTTCGCGGCCGCGATCGCCGCGACCTTCGGCGGCGGCGGCGGGAAGGTGACCGCACCGTCATGGGTGACGGTCGCGCCGCGGATGACGTCATCCTCCATGTTGTGGTGGATCACGCCATCCTTCTTCGGCGTGAGATCCGTCAGCATGTGGCGGATGTTGGTGGAATAGAGCGTCGAGGCCTGAGCCGCCATGCGCGAGGGGAAGTCGGTATAGCCCACGATGGTCACGCCGTTCGGCGTCACGATCTTCTGGTCGGGCACCGTCAGGTCGCAGTTGCCGCCGCGCTCGGAGGCGAGGTCGACGATGACCGAGCCGCGCTTCATGGCCGAGACCATGTCCTCGGTCCAGAGCTTCGGCGCCGGCCGACCGGGGATGAGCGCCGTCGTGATGACGATGTCCATCTCGGGGGCGAGCTCGCGGAACTTGGCCAGCTGCTTCTCGCGGAACTCGGGGGACGAGGGGGCCGCGTAGCCGCCGGTGGCCGCGCCGTCCTGCGCCTCCTCGAACTCGAGGTAGACGAATTCGGCGCCCATGGATTCGATCTGCTCGGCCACTTCGGGCCGCACGTCGAACGCATAGGTGATCGCGCCGAGCGAGGTGGCCGTGCCGATGGCCGCAAGGCCCGCCACGCCCGCACCCACCACGAGCACCTTGGCCGGGGGCACCTTGCCCGCCGCCGTCACCTGCCCCGTGAAGAAGCGGCCGAAGTTGTTGCCGGCCTCGATCACCGCGCGATAGCCCGCGATATTGGCCATCGAGGACAACGCGTCCATCTTCTGCGCGCGCGAGATCCTCGGCACCATGTCCATCGCGACGACAGTGGCGCCCTTCTCCTTGCAGAGCTCCAGAAGCTCGGCATTCTGGGCGGGCCAGAAGAAGGAGATCAGCGTCTGGCCGCGGCGCAACCGCTCGGCCTCGGCCCGTTCGGGACCGCGCACCTTCACCACGATGTCCGCGGCCTCGAAGAGGGCCGCGGCCGAGGGCAGGACCTCGACGCCGGCGGCGGCATAGGCTTCGTCGGAGAAGCCCGCCTTCATGCCCGCGCCGGTCTCGATCACGCAGTGATGCCCGAGCTTCTGCAGCTGGAGAGCGGAGTCCGGCGTCATGGCGACGCGGGCCTCGCCCTCGAATATCTCCCTGGGTGCTCCGATCTTCACCGATTATCCCCCTTCATTCGCGGCTTCCGGCGGGGTTCGCCGGCCCGCCTGTTTAACATTGCGCAAGAAAATTGCACAAGACGGTTGCCGCCTTGCAGCAAGTTGCAGATTTCGTCCAGCGGGCGCGTTGCCGCTGCGTCACAGCCAGCGCCGTGTCCGGCGGGTCCAGTCGTCGAATTGCGCCCCGAAGGCAAGGCGCAACCGTGCCTCCTCGGGCTCGACGAAGCGCCGCGTGAGCACCCACAGGAAGGCGGGCACGAGCGGCAGGCCCAGCGGCGCGTCGATCCAGAGGAGCACCGCGAGCAGGATCAGGAGATCGCCGAGATAGATCGGGTTGCGGCTGATCGCGAAGACCCCGTCGGTCACGAGGGCGCTCGGCTGCCGGTGCGGCAGGACGGTGGTCGCGGCCCGGCGCATCCGGCGCGCAGCCAGCCCCGCGAGCACGAGGCCTGTCCCGCCGAGGCCCACGGCCGCGATCCGTCCGGGCGCGCCGAACAGCCCGAACGGCACCAGCCGGTCGAGCGCGAGGGCCACGATCACGAAGAGCAGCAGCCAGAGGGGCGGCAGGTCGAGAGGCTTCATGCGGTCTCCTTGCGCGGGTCGCCCCCTCATGCCACGGGCCGGGCGCCCCGCAAAGGGCCGAGGCGCCTTGCGGCCCCGCGCCATTTGCCGCTACCTCCGTTGCGCAGAATGGGAGGGACGCATGACGGATTTCGAGGCGACGCGGGCGATGTTCGACCTGCCCGAGGGCGTGATCTACCTCGACGGAAACTCGCTCGGTCCGCTGCCGCGGGCGGCGGCGGCGCGGGTGGCGGGCTGCGTCACCGAGGAATGGGGCGGGATGCTCATCACCGGCTGGAACCGCGCGGGCTGGATGGAAATGCCGCGGCGGCTGGGCGACCGGATCGGCCGGCTGGTGGGGGCGGAGCCCGGGACGGTGGTTCTGGGCGACACGCTCTCGATCAAGGTCTTCCAGGCGCTGGCCGCGGCCTGCGAGATGCGTCCCGACCGGCGGGTGATCCTGTCGGACAGCGGCAACTTTCCCTCGGATCTCTACATGGCCGAGGGGCTCTGCCGGATGCTGGGCGACCGCGAACTGCGCGTGGTGGCGCCCGAGGCGCTCGAGGATTCGATCGACGAGAACGTGGCCGCGATCCTCGTGACCGAGGTGGATTACCGCACCGGGCGGCGGCACGACATGGCGGCCCTCACCGCCCGGGCCCATGCCGCGGGCGCGCTCGCGATCTGGGATCTCGCCCATTCCGCCGGCGCCCTGCCCGTCCGGCTGGCCGAGGAGGGCGCGGACTTCGCGGTGGGCTGCACCTACAAGTACCTGAACTCCGGCCCCGGCGGGCCCGCCTTCATCTATGTGGCTCCCCGCCACGGCGAGCGCGCAGTGCCCGCGCTTTCGGGCTGGCTCGGGCATGAGGCGCCCTTCGCCTTCGATCCCGCCTACCGCCCGGCGCGCGGGGTCGAGCGGATGCGGGTGGGCACGCCCCCCGTGATCCAGATGGCGGCCCTCGATGCAGCGCTCGACGTCTGGGAGGGCGTGGCGATGGCCGATCTGCGGGCGCGCTCGCTGGAGCTGACCGACCTCTTCATCGCCGAGGTCGAGGCGCGCTGCCCGGACCTCGTGCTCGCCACGCCGCGCACGCACGAGCGCCGCGGCTCGCAGGTGAGCTTCCGCCATCCCGAGGCCTATCCGATCATGCAGGCGCTGATCGCGCGCGGCGTGATCGGCGATTTCCGCGCGCCCGACATCCTGCGCTTCGGCTTCACGCCGCTCTATATCGGCGCCTCCGAGGTGAGCCGCGCGGCCGAAATTCTCGGCGAGGTGATGGCGGGCCGGCTCTGGGACCGCGAGGACTATCGCCGGCGCGCAGCCGTGACCTGACAGGGGAGCGCTTGAGGGAGGGGCCGTCGCCGGGGGCATCGAGCCCCCGACGACGGCGCTGCCGCTCACGGGAGCGGACCCGGCAGAACCCGGTGCCGCGCGCTTAAAAAACACTTGCTTTCGGGGGATCTCCGCCGTCCGGCTTTGACCATCGACGCCGAGTCGTTTACCTTCCCATGTCAGACAGCCCGCCGACAGGGCGGGCGCGGGGCAGGACAGCGGAATGGAACTGATCGGACGGAAGCTTGCAGCCGCGGTGCTCGCGGCGGGGATGCTCGGGGGCTGCGTGCCGGACGCAGCCATGGTGAATGGCAAGGTCGAGGAACCGGCCCCGCAGCCGAAGCTCTTCGAAGGGGCCTATGCGGCCCGGGCGGACGGCAAATATACCCTGCCCGCCATCCCCACCGACCGGGTGCCGGTGCAGTATCAGCGCCAGACCGTGGCCTATACCAGCAACGAGGCGCCCGGCACCATCGTCATCAACCCGCGCGAGCGCGTGCTCTATTTCGTGACCGGCAAGGACACGGCGATCCGCTACGGGATCGCGGTCGGCAAGGAGGGCTTCCAGTGGTCCGGCACGGCCGTGGTCGCCAACCGCCGCCACTGGCCGACCTGGACGCCGCCGCCCGAGATGATCGACCGCAAGCCCGAGCTGAAGAAATGGGAGAAGGGCCAGCCCGGCGGGCCCACGAACCCGCTCGGCGCGCGCGCGCTCTATCTCGAGACCAACGGGCGCGACTACGGCTACCGCATCCACGGGACGCCGGAATGGAACTCGATCGGGCATAATGCCTCGTCGGGCTGCATCCGCATGATCAACCAGGACGTTGTCGACCTGTTCGAGCGCGTGCCGGACGGAGCGAAGGTCGTGGTGATGACGCATGACGGCAAGATGCCGACCGGCCTCACCCTGCCGCCGCCCCCGCCGAAGAAAGCCAAGCCTGTGGCCGTGGCGGCCGTGACCGCGCCGGCCAAGCCCGCGATTCCGTCGGGGCTGTCGAACCTGCCGATGCTCTCGCCCTACGGCGCCCCCGCCGCAGCGGAGCCGGCAGCGAGCGAGCCCAACGCGACGAGCCCGGCAGAGGCGGCACCCCCCGCCCCGGCCGCCGACACACCGCCCGAGACCACGGGCCCTCTGGCCGATGAGCCCTCGGCCGTTCCGGCGCCCGAAGAGATGCCCGATGCCCCGGTGGTGCTGCCTCCGGCCGAAGCCGCGGCGCCTGCGGAAAGCCAGGCCACCGACTCGCTGTGATCGGGGATCACCCGTTGCTCTGATCGGGCCGCCACTCGGGCGGCCCTTTCGCATTGCGCCCCCCCGGCGGCTCCTGATGCCGCGGATGAGGCTCTGATACCTGATGAGGGTTGCCGACCCGTCCCGGCCCACCGAGAGGGCTTCATGGACGCCCTAAGGCGGACCTCCAAGGCAGGGAGGGGTTTCCCCGCAGGAGACGGCGGTCGGCTCTTCGGCGGCTCTCATTGACGCGTCCGACCATTCCTGCAGGCGCTCAGGCACTGCGGTCGACTCTCCGGCTCCTCCCCTTGACGCGTCCGGCCAGTAGCGCCGGCGCTCGGGCACGGCTGTTGGCCATCCGGCAGCTCACCCTGCGCGTCCGGCCGTTCCTGCGGGCGCGCCGGTGCTCAGGCGCTGAGACGGGTCGGGGCGCGGCACTCCGCCCAGTCGCGCACCGCGGCGCCGAAGGCCGCGAAGAGCGGGCGCGAGACCGGATCGCTCGCGGCGTTCCATTCCGGATGCCACTGGACCGACAGGGTGAAGCCCTTCGCGCCCTCGACATAGATCGCCTCGGGCGTGCCGTCGGGGGCGGTGCCGTCGATCACGATCCGCTGACCTGCGCGCGCAATCCCCTGGCCGTGGAGCGTGTTGGTCATCACCTCCTCCGCCGCCATCAGCCGGTGGAACACCCCGCCCGGCGTGAAGCGCACGGGGTGACGCAGGGCGAACTTCTCTTCGATCGTGCCGTCGGGCGGCATCCGATGGTTCATCCGCCCCGGCAGGTCGCGGATCTCGGGATGAAGCGTGCCGCCCATCGCGACGTTCACTTCCTGAAAGCCGCGGCAGATGCCGAGGAAGGGCTGGCCGCGCTCGACGCAGGCGCGCACCAGCGGCAGGGTGATCGCATCGCGGGCCCGTTCGAAGGAGCCGTGCGCGGGCGTCTCGTCCTCGCCATATTCGGACGGATGGACGTTCGGGCGGCCGCCGGTCAGCAGGAAGCCGTCGCAGAGATCGAGAAGTTCCTCGACCGTCACGAAAGTCGGATCTGTCGGGATGATGAGCGGCAGGCAGCCCGAGACGAGGGCCACGGCCTCGCTGTTCATCGTGCCCCCCGCATGAACGGGGTAGCTTTCGTTCAGGAGCGAGGAGTTGCCGATGATGCCCACGACCGGCCGGCGCTGGGCTGGACCGGGCCGGGCGGAGCCGACAGGGGACGGGCTGGGAAAGCTGGGGCCGGGGATCTGGGATCGCATGGTGAGAAGATAGGGCCTCAGTGCCCGCAGGTGAAGGGAAAGGCGCAGCCAGAGCCTTGCGCTGATGCACAGAACGCCGCGTTCTTGTGCAGCCTGTGCCCGGGCTGCTGCGCCGGAAGCGCTCCTCGGGTGCGGCTGACCGGGCGGGAGACAGCTTCCGCATGACCCGCTCAGGGCGGCGGGCGTCGCCCTGCACGGCGCGGCCGAAGCACGGCCGTGCTCCGGATCAGGCCGCCGCGCCGAGGCTGGCGGCGGCAGCGGCCAGCGCCCCCTCCCCGTGCGGGATCTCGAGCGCTGCGAGGCCCGCCTCCATCACCGCGAGCGCGCCGAGCGTCATGTGGGCGTTTACATGGCCCATGTGCGCGACGCGGAGGAACCCGTGGTAGGCGGGCTCCGAGGGCAGCGCCATGCCGAGGCCGATGCCGAGCGTCACGCCCGCCCGCGTCTCGGTCCATTCCCGCAGCCGCGTCGCATGGGGCGCGCCCATCCGGGCCGCCGTCACCGAGCGGCCGCGGCACGCGGCATCGGCCACGTTGAGCGCGATCTCGGGATTGCCCGCGCCCCAGCGGTCGAAGGCCGTCCAGACCGCCCGCGCCAGCGCCTCGTGGCGCGCCCAGACCGCGGGCAGTCCCTCCTCGAGGATCATGTCGAGCGCCGCCCGCAACCCGTAGAGGTGATGCGTCGGCGCGGTGCCGCAGAAATGCTGCCAGAATTCGGTGCCGAAGCTGCGGGGCGTCCAGTCCCAGTAGGGCGTGCGCAGATCCGAGGCGCGGCACCGTTCCAGCGCGCGGTCGGAATACCAGACGAAGCCCAGCCCCGGCGGGGTCATCAACCCCTTCTGGCTCGCGCCGACGGTCACGTCGGCCCCCCATTCGTCCATGCGATATTCGTCGCAGGCGAGCGAGGCGATGCAATCGACCGCGAGCAGCGCCGGATGGCCCACGGCATCGATGGCGGCGCGGAGCGCGGCCACGTCGTTGCGGATCGAGGTGGCCGTGTCGACATGGGTCACCAGCACCGCCTTGATCCGATGCCCGGGGTCCGCCCGCAGCGCCTCCTCCAGCCGGGCGGGATCGGCGGGCGCGGCCCGGCCGAAGTCGATCAGCTGCACATCGACGCCGAGCGCGCGGGCGCTCTCGGCCCAGCCGTGACCGAAGCGGCCGGTGGCCAGCACCAGCGCCCGGTCGCCGCGGCTGAAGAGGTTGGCGTTCGCCGCCTCCCACGCGCCGTGGCCGTTCGCGATATAGAGCGCCACCTGATGCTCGGTGCCGGCAATGCGCTTCAGATCCGGCCAGAGGCTGGCCACCATCTCGTGCAGGGCGCCTTCGTAGATGTTGGGCGCGGCACGGTGCATGGCGTTCAGCACCCGGTCCGGCATGGCGGAGGGGCCGGGAATGGCAAGATAGGGACGGCCGTGCGCAAGCGACATGGATCTTCTCCGGGAGTTGCCCGAAATGGCTACGCCCGCCTCCGCAGAAGGTCAATCGACGCGCGCGGGACCGGACCGGCGGCCGCGGGCGGGGACCGGCCGCCCCTCGCCGCCTTGCCACCGGGCGCGCTTTCGCGATAGACCCGGCGGACCCTTCGACGAGGCCGCCCTTGCCCCGCACACCCGCCGATCCGCGCTACAGCTCCGGCCGCCTGTTCGGCCGGCTCTGGCACGGCTATCTCAAGCGCCACACGGGCACGATGGGCTTGGCCTTCCTGCTCAACGTGATCGAGGGCTCGACGCTCGGCGCGCTCTCCTGGCTGATCCAGCCGCTCTTCGACCGCGTCTTCGCCCCGGGCGGCAACAACCTGCTGCCGTGGGTGGGCCTGGCGATCCTCGGCCTCTTCGTGCTGCGCGCGATCACCTCGGTGGCCTCCAAGGCCATTCTCACGCGGGTCTCGCAGATCAGCTCGACCGCGATGCAGGTCGATCTGCTCCGCCACATCCTGACCCTCGATCAGGGCTTCTTCCAGAAGAACCCGCCCGGCGCGCTGATGGAGCGGGTGCAGGGCGACACGAACGCCGTGCAGGGCGTCTGGTCGAGCGTGATCCTCGGCATGGGGCGCGACGTGGTCTCGCTGATCGGCCTCTTTGCCGTGGCGGTTTCCATCGATCCGATCTGGACACTGGCCGCGCTGGTGGGGGCGCCGCTCCTGATCCTGCCCGCACTGGTCGTGCAGCGCTACATCCGCAAGAAGACGCGCCAGATGCGGGTGCAGGCCGGAGCGCGCTCCACCCGGCTCGACGAGATCTTCCACGGCATCCAGCCGATCAAGCTGAACCGGATGGAGACCTACCAGCTCGACCGGTTCCGGCGGATCGTCGATGTGATCGTGCGGGGCCAGCTCAAGATGGCGGTGGGGCGCGCCACCATGCCCGCGCTGATCGACGTCATCACCGGGATCGGCTTCTTCGCCGTCCTCGTCCTCGGCGGGCGCGAGATCGCCTCGGGCGAGCGGACGACAGGCGAGTTCATGTCCTTCTTCACTGCCATGGCCCTCACCTTCCAGCCGCTCCGGCGTCTGGGCGACCTGTCGGGCTTCTGGCAGATCGCGGCCGCCAGTCTCGAGCGGATCTACCGGCTCTTCGACACCGAACCCCAGGTGCTGCGCCGCCCGGCCACGGCCACGCCCAGGCCGGGCGTTCCCGAGATCCTGATCGAGGACGTGCATTTCGCCTACGACGATCATCCGGTGCTGAACGGCCTCAGCTTCCGGGCCGCGCCGGGCAGGATGACCGCCCTCGTGGGCCCGTCGGGCGCAGGCAAGAGCACGGTCTTCCATCTGCTCACGGGCCTCATCGAGCCCCGGTCGGGGCGCGTGCTCCTCAACGGGGTCGACGCGGCAGACATGGCGCTTTCGGACCTGCGGGCCCAGTTTGCCGTCGTCTCGCAGGAGGCGGGCCTCTTCGACGAGACGATCCGCGAGAACGTGACCCTCGGCCGCGACGTGCCGCAGGACCGGCTCCGGGCGGCGCTCGAGGCCGCGCATGTGACGGAGTTCGTCGATGGCCTGCCCGAGGGCGATCTGACGCCCGCGGGGCCGCGCGGCTCGCGTCTGTCTGGCGGCCAGCGCCAACGGGTGGCCATCGCGCGGGCCCTCGTGTCGGAGGCGCCGGTACTGCTTCTCGACGAGGCCACCTCGGCGCTCGACGCGGCCTCCGAGGCGCTGGTGGCCGAGGCGCTGAGCCGGCTTGGCGAGGGCCGCACGACGCTGGTCATCGCCCACCGGCTCTCGACCGTGCGGCAGGCCGACCGGATCGTGGTCATGGAAGAGGGCCGCGTCGTCGATCAGGGCACGCACGAGGAATTGCTGGCGCGGGGCGGTCTCTATGCCGAACTGCACCGGCTGCAGTTCAGGAACGGAGAGACCCATGCCGGGTGAGATCGCAACCGACCGCAGGCTCTGGGAGATCTCGGGCAAGGACGGCCTGCATTTCCTGCAGGGACTCGTCTCGAACGACGTCCGACCGCTCGAGACCGCCGACGGGATCGTCTGGGCCGCGCTCCTCTCGCCGCAGGGGAAGTATCTGGCGGACTTCTTCGTGGTTCGGACGGGCGGGCGGCTCTTCATCGACATCTCGGACCGGCTGGCCGATCCTACGCTGAAGCGGCTCACCATGTATCGCCTGCGCGCCGACGTGCAGATCGCGCCGCTCGACCTGTCGGTCGTGCGCGGCCTCGGCGAGGCCCCCGCGGGCGCCCTGCCCGACCCGCGCCACCCGGCCCTCGGCTGGCGCGGCTACGGGATGGACGGGGGCGCCCCCGAAGTGGACTGGGACGCGATCCGCGTGGCCCATCTCATTCCGGAGAGCGGGCTCGAGCTGGTCCCCGATGACAGCTACCTGCTCGAATCGGGGTTCGAGCGGCTGCACGGCGTGGATTTCCGCAAGGGCTGCTATGTGGGTCAGGAAGTGACCGCGCGCATGAAGCACAAGACCGAGCTGCGGAAGGGTCTGGTGCGGGTGCGCATCTCGGGCGAGGCGGCGTTCGGCGCCGAGATCACGGCAGACGGCAAGCCCGCGGGCACGCTCTTCACCCGCTCGGGCGACCGCGCCATCGCCTATGTCCGCCACGACCGCGCCGAGGGCGAGATGCGCGCGGGCGAGGCTGCCCTGCATCTGGATCCCCTCGCGGAGTGACGGCCGCCCGCGGGGGGCTGTCCGCCCCCCGCACCCCCCGAGGATATTTGGGCCAGACTGAAAGGGGGCCGGGCGCGGGGCGGGCTCCTTTGTCAAAGCCGATGCCCGCAGGCCAGCAGAGCCTTGCACTCCCTGTCGGGAGAGATCAGACGCGCTCGGAATATTCCATGAATTCGGTATGCACGAGGATCTCCTCGTCCGGCCCGATGAAGGGCGGCACCATGATCCGCATCCCGTTGTCGAGGATGGCGGGCTTGTAGCTGTTGGCGGCGGTCTGGCCCTTCACCACCGGCTCGGTCTCGACGACGCGGCAACGAACCTTCGCCGGCAGCGTGACGTTCAGCGGCTCGTCGCCGAAATAGTTGACCGTGGCGACCATCCCGTCCTGCAGGAAGGGCCGCCGCTCGCCCAGAAGCTCGGCGTCGATCTCGACCTGCTCGAAGCTCTCGGCATCCATGAAGATCAGCCGTCCGTCGCTTTCGTAGAGGAACTGCTGGTCCTTATTCTCGAGTTCCGTGCGCTCGACCTTGTCCTCGGAACGGAACCGCTCGTTCAACTTCCGCCCGTCGCGGAGGTTCTTGAGCTCGACCTGCGCGAAGGCGCCGCCCTTGCCGGGCTTCACATGGTTGACCTTCACGGCCGCCCAGAGTCCCCCGTCATGCTCAAGGATGAATCCCGGCTTGATCTCGTTTCCGTTAATCTTCGGCATGCTGCATCCCGGCGCGCTTGATCGGCTGTGGCGCTACGCTATATATGCCCCCGGATCGGGCGGCAATGCCTCTGGAAACGAGGACTATCGGCGACGAGACTTGATCACAGTGCATGGCGGGCATTCCAAACGGAACATCCTGAATCGCGGCTGGTTATGCATATTCGCCGAACGCCACAAGAGAAAAGAGCAAGAACAGGACAAACTCATGGCCGATTTCATTGACAGCACCGCTTTCAACTTCGAACAGGGGCAACGTGCCCGCAAACTGTTCGCTGCCGTGGTGCTGGCCGCGCTGGATGATGCCATCGCGGACGACAAGAAGTATGGCAACGGGCCGGAACAGATCGCCCGCTGGGCACGGTCGCGCGACGGGCGCGAAGTGCTTTCCTGCGCCGGCATCGACCCCAACGAGCGGGTCGTGAAGGGGCTGATGGAATTTGTGAGCAAGGGCATCCGCACCTCGGTTGCGCTTTCGCGCGAAGAGAGCGAGCGGCGCCATGCGCTCGAAATGGATCAGGCCGAAGCGGCCTGAGCCATCCGTCATCGACAGGAAAGCGCGCCCTTCCGGGCGCGTTTTTCTTTGGGCGAAGGGCTGAAGCGGGGCTTCGCTCGGTTGGGCGAGTGGGAAGAGCGGGGCTTCATCCGGGCGGCCCGTTCGAGACGCGGCGCTGCACACGCCTCGGCAACCATGTCCGGGTCTTGAGGGAACACCCGCTGGCGGATCGGCCTCCGGGCTCGCCCGAGGGGCCGCCTTCCCCACAGGCGGGGCCTAAAGGCCGCTTGGGCAGGTCCAGACGAAGAGAGTGCGGCGGTGCTGTCAAACGGAGCCTCTGATCGGGCGCAAAGACGCTCTTGCCATCGAGCATGGCCGAGACTCAGGGGGAGATGACGCGGCCGCGCCCAGGCGCCTTTCGGGCGACGCGGCCGATGCCGAGGGTCAGTCAGGAGGGATCGCGGGCCAGCAGTGCGCGATGAATCTCGGCGCGGACCAGCTTGCGGATGTTGCGGGTGATGCGCTCTCCCAGCTCTCCCTGAAGCTCCTCGCGGATCACGGTCTGCACCATCGCGCGCAGACGGTCGTCCTCGAGCTTGAGCGGTCCCTCGGGGGCGGAGGGCGCCCGCTCGCGCCCCGTTGCGGCTGTTGCGGGCAGGCGGGTCTCACGATCTGCCGTGGCAGCCTCCTGGCCCTCGCGCGGCTCCGCGGCGGCCGATCCCGGTCCAGCGCGCAGGTCCTGCGGGACGGCATCGGCAGCCGTCTCCGACGCGAGCGAAGGCGCGGCAGGTGAGCCCGCCGGTCCGATCTCGTCCGAGTCGGCCGGAGACGCAGGGGGAGCCGTGAGATCCGCCTCGGGATCTGTCCGCGTCCCGGTCGTCTCCGCCGCTCCACCTGTTAGGCTTACGACAGTAGAAGGGCGGATGAAGGGCGCGCCGGTCTCGGGGTCGCTCTCGGGCAGCCAGTCCTCCTCGGCCTCCATGAAGGGCGCTGGCGGCACCGTATCGACCGGCGGCACCACGCGAAGCGCCGGCGTCAGGACCAGAGGATCGGGGCCGACCGGCAGGGGCTCTCCCCCCGCCCCCTCGGCCACCAGCCGGCGGATCGAGGACAGCACATCCCCATATTCCACATTGGTCATGCGTTCCGTCATTCGGCTCTCCGGTCCTGGCATCTTCTCAGTCTAAGAGGCATGAGCCTCCGGCACAAGTTCCGGGCCGGGAAAGGTCGAAGACCGCCCAGCACACCCCGAAAAGGAAACGGGGCCGGACTGGCCGACCCCGTGCCCCGCAGGAAGGAAAGTCTCAGTTCCGGCCGATCGACTTCAGCACGCGGTCGAGCCGCTTGCCCTGCGAGCTGGTGGCCGGCGCGTGCTTCACGGCGTTGTAGTAGGCTGCCGGATCGTAGGTCGGGATACCCAGATTGAGATGTTCGACGGTCAGGAGCCCCATCGAGGCCAGCACCTGATAGATCCCGACATAGCGCTGCGCCTCGGCGGTGAGACGGTCGGCCTGCGAGTTCAGGAGGTCCTGCTCGGCGTTCAGCACGTCGAGCGTGGTCCGGGCACCGAGCGTCGCTTCCTCGCGCACGCCCTCGAAGGCGGTGCGGGCAGCGCGGACTTCCTCGTCCCCCGCGGCGATGGCGGCGGAGGCCACCTCGACCGTCGACCAGGCGACGCCCACATTCTGCGCCACATTCACGCCGGTCTGCAGCAGGTTCGCCTTCTGCGCATCGCGGTTGGCAAGCGTCTGGCGGTAAAGCGCGGACAGCTCGCCCCCGGCATAAAGCGTGTGCCGGAGCGAGAGGCCGACGCTGGCCGACTCCTGCCCCTCGTCGTCGAGCCCCACATTCGCCTCGGCGCTGATCGAAGGCCGCATCGCGGCCTTGGCGCGCGCCACGTTCAGGTCGGCCGCCGCCACCTGACGCTGGGCCTGGCGCACCTGCGGATGGGCGCGGAGCGCCACCTGACGCGCCGCCTCCATGGTCGCGGCGGTGCGCGGCGCGGCAGGACGCGGCGCGAGATCGACCGGATAATGGCCCACGGCGGCCTTGTAGGCCTCGCGCGCCACCTTGAGATCGCCCTCGGCCGAGGTCAGGTCGGACCGCGAGGCCGCCAGCGCGGCCTGCGCCTGCGACACGTCGGTGCGGGTGACTTCGCCCACGTCGAACCGGTCCTGCGCCGCCTGCAGTTCCTGATCGATCAGCCCGAGGTTGTTGCGCCGCAGATTGACGATGGATTGCGCAAGCTGCACCTGCACATAGGCATTGACCGCATCGAGCAGCACGTTCTGCTCGACCTGCACCAGCGCCTCGCGGGTGGCGAGCACCGTCTCCTTGGCGGCCTCGACGGCGAGCGCATTGCGCCCGAAGTCATAGAGCGTCATCGAGGCGGTGAGCCCGACCGAGGAGTTCAGGTTCTCGACATTGGTCCGCCCGGCAGGGGTCAGGAGCGTCGCATCCGCATGAACCCGCTGGAAGCTGTAGGTCGATTGCGCGACGAACTGCACGACGGGGCGCAGAGCCGCGACGGCCACCGCCACATCCTCGTCGGTCGCCCGCAGAAGCGCGCGATTCTGTTCGAGCAGGTTGCTGTTGCGGTAGGCGGAGATGAGGGCGTCGGCGAGCGTCTCCGCCTGTGCCGCGGACGAGGCCATCACCGCCAGAGCCGAGCAGGTCGCCACGGCCCACAGTCTGATCTTTCTCATTGCCCTCTCCACTGTCCCGTCAATCTCTTGTTTCTGAAAGACTTGCCTTACAACGCAAAATCGCGCTTCACCTCGAACCCCGGCAGGACCGGGGCACTGGCGTTGAAAACCGGGCGCCAAGTGATCGCCCCGTCCACCTTGTATCCGATGCGGGCCACGCCGAGCGGGCCTTCCATGAAGATGCAGCCGATCCGGCCGCCTTCCTTCAGTTGGTCGAGCAGCGCCTGCGGCACCGTCTCGACCGCGCCTTCGACCGTGATGACATCATAGGGCCCGTGCTTGGCGGCACCGCTGGTGAGCGGGCCCACGATCACGGCCGCATTGTCCACGCCCTCGGCCGAGAGGGTGCGCTGCGCCTCGGCGGCAAGCTGTTCGTCCTCCTCGAGGCCCACGACCGCCTCTGCCAGCCGGGCGATCACGGCGCAGGAATAGCCGAGCCCGCAGGCCACATCGAGCACCGATTCCACCGGCTGGATGTTCAGCGTGTCGAGCAGCTTCGCAAACGTCCGCGGCTCGAGCAGGACGCGGTTCGGCGCCACCGCCACGTTCTCGCTCATGTAGGCGACTTCCCGCAGGGGGCGCGGCACATAGACCTCGCGCGGCACGGTCAGCATCGCATCGATGATCGGAAACTTGGTCACGTCCGAAGGGCGGATCTGCGTGTCCACCATCATCATGCGCCGCGTCGCAAAATCCGTCATCTGCCAAGCTCTTCCGTCCGCTACAGTCTCCATCCTCTTGCCACAGATGCGCAGGCGCGGCAACAGACGGCGGAACGGGTTTATCCACAGCGTGGCCGTCATCACACGCCCTTGCGAGCGGCCCTCCGCCCGTCCACTCTGCGCGGGCACAGAGCCGGAGCCCTGCCATGACGCCCTCCCCCGCCCGCAACGGCGACATTTCCTTCTGGTATGCCGACATCGGCGGGGTGCCGCAGCCGCGGCCTCCGCTCGCGGGCGACGCGCGGGCCGATGTCTGCATCGTGGGGGCCGGCTACACCGGGCTCTGGACGGCGCTCTATCTGAAGGAGCAGGCGCCCGAGCTCGAGGTGCTGGTGCTGGAGAAGGAGTTCGCGGGCTTCGGCGCCTCGGGGCGCAATGGCGGCTGGCTCACCGGCAGCTTCGCCTGGACCCACGACCGCTATCTCTCCACCGGGACGGCCGAGGGCGTGCGCGCGATGGTGACCGCCATGAGCGGCACGGTGAACGAGGTAATCCGGGTGGCCGAGGCCGAGGGGATCGACGCCGACATCCACAGGACCGACGAGCTGATGGTGGCGGTGACGCCCGCACAGCGGGCGCGCGCCGAGGCCGAGGTGCGCCATCGCCAGAGTTGGGGCGAGGAGCGGGTATCCTTCCTCGACGCCGACGCGGTGGCGCGGCGCATCCGCATTCCGAAGGCGGAAGGGGCCATGGTGGTGGGCGGTGTCGCACGGGTGCAGCCCGCGAAGCTCGTCCGCGGCCTCGCCGAAGCCGCCGAACGGCGCGGCGTGCGGATCGCGGAAGGCACCGAGGTGCTGGGCATCGCCCCCGGACGGGTCGAGACCCGGCGGGGCACCGTGCAGGCGCCCATCATCCTGCGTGCGACCGAGGGCTTCACCGCCACCCTGCCCGGCGCGAAGCGCGACTGGCTGCCGCTCAACTCGGCCCAGATCGTGACCGAGCCGCTGCCGCCCGAGATCTGGGACCGGATCGGCTGGGAGGGGGCCGAGATCCTTGGCGACATGGCCAATGCCTATTGCTACTGCCAGCGCACGCGCGAGGGGCGGATCGCCGTCGGCGCGCGCGGGCGGGCCTATCGCATGGGGTCGCGGATCGACGAGCGGGGCGAGGCCGATGCCGTCACCGTGGCCCATCTTCTGAAGCGTCTGCAGCGGCATTTCCCGGCCGCGGCCGATGCGCGGATCGACCATTCCTGGTGCGGGGTGCTGGGCGTGCCGCGCGACTGGTGCGCGACCGTGGGCCTCGATCCCACCACGGGCATCGGCTGGGCGGGCGGCTATGTGGGTGTGGGCGTCTCGACCTCGAACCTCGCGGGCCGCACGCTGGCCGATCTCGCGCTGAAGCGCGACACGGCGCTGACCCGGCTGCCGTGGGTCAACCGCCGCGTCCGGCGGTGGGAGCCCGAGCCGCTGCGCTGGCTGGGCGTGCGCGGAATGTATCGGCTGCTCGAGGCCGCCGACCGGCAGGAAGAGGCAGGCGGCCCGCCCTCGTGGCTCGCGGCCTTGGGCCACAGGATCGCGGGGCGCTGACCGGCCGTCCGGTCAGCGCCGCAGGATCAGACCGCCCGCGGCTTTGCCGTCTGCCGGAGCGGCATCACGCGCCCCCGGGCGAGCGCGCCCCGCGCGGTGGCCGCGATGTCCTCGGCCCGCAGCCCCGCATCGGCATACATGTCCTCGGGGCTCGCCTGCTCGATGAAGCGGTCGGGCAGCGTCATGACCCGGAGCGCGAGGCCCCCGTCGAAGCCGCCCGAATTGGCGAGATAGTGCATGACATGGGCGCCGAAGCCGCCCATGGCCCCCTGCTCCACCGTCACCAGCGCGGCGTGATGGCGCACGAGCTGGTCGATGAGCCCGGTGTCGAGCGGGCGCGAGAAGCGGGCGTCGGCCACGGTCACGCTCACCCCCTCGGCCTCGAGAAGTTTCGCCGCCTGCAAGGCCTCGTGCAGATGCGCGCCGAAGGAAAGGATCGCCACATCCGTCCCCTCGCGCACCACGCGGCCCCGGCCGGGTTCCAGCACGGTCCCGCGCTCGGGCATCTCGACCCCCACCCCTTCGCCCCGCGGGAAGCGGAAGGCGATGGGGCCCTCGTCGAAGGCCACGGCGGTGGCGATCATGTGGATGAGCTCGGCCTCGTCGGCCGCGGCCATCACGGTCATGTTGGGCAGCGACGTGAGGAAGCCCACATCGAAGGCCCCCGCATGGGTCGCGCCATCGGCCCCCACGAGCCCCGCCCGGTCGATCACGAAGCGGACGGGAAGGTTCTGCAGCGCCACGTCATGGGCGATCTGGTCATAGCCCCGTTGCAGGAACGAGGAATAGATCGCGCAGAAGGGCTTCATCCCGGCCCCGGCGAGGCCCGCCGCGAAGGTCACGGCATGCTGCTCGGCGATGCCCACGTCGAAGACGCGGTTCGGGAAACGCTTCTGCATGATGTCGACGCCGGTGCCCGAGGGCATGGCGGCGGTGATGGCCACGATGCGCGGATCGCGCGCGGCCTCCTCGGTCAGGGTGGAGCCGAAGACCTTGGTGTAGTTCGGCGCGTTGGCCACCGACTTCTTCTGCTCGCCCGTGACGGGGTCGAACTTGTTCACCCCGTGATACTTGTCGGGGGCATTCTCGGCGGGGGCGTAACCCTTGCCCTTCTTCGTGACCACATGGATGAGCACCGGCCCCGTGGTCCGGGCCCGCGCCGCGCGCAGCGTCTGGAGCAGCGCCTCCATGTCGTGGCCGTCGATGGGGCCCACATAGGTGAAGCCCAGCTCCTCGAAGAGCGTGCCCCCGCCCGGCATCCCGGTCACGAGCTGGCGCGCCCGGCGCGCCCCGTCGCGGAGCGGCCCCGGCAGCGAGGCCTCGAGCCCGTCGGCGGCCGCGCGCAGCGTGGCGAAGGGCGCCTTCGAGGAGAGATTCACGAGATAGCGCGCCAGAGCCCCCACGGGCGGCGCGATGCTCATGTCATTGTCGTTCAGGATCACGAACAGGCGCTTGTTCAGATGGCCCGCGTGGTTCAGCGCCTCGTAGGCCATGCCCGCGGTGATCGAGCCGTCGCCGATCACGGCGATCGTGTCGCCCACGGGCTGGCCCAGCTCGCGGCCCATGGCAAAGCCGAGCGCCGCCGAGATCGAGGTCGAGGAATGGGCCGCGCCGAACGGGTCGTAGGCGGATTCCGAGCGCTTGGTGAAGCCCGAGAGGCCGCCCTTCTGGCGCAGGGTGCGCATCTGCTCGCGCCGGCCCGTGAGGATCTTGTGGGGGTAGCACTGGTGGCCCACGTCCCAGACGAGCTTGTCGGTGGGCGTGTTGAAGACCGCATGCAGCGCGACGGTCAGCTCGACCACCCCCAGCGAGGACCCCAGATGTCCTCCCGTCTCGGCAACGACCGAAATCACCTCGGAACGCACTTCGTCGGCCAGCCGCTCCAGTTCGGCGTCACTCAGCGCCTTCATGTCGGCCGGGCAGCAGACGCGATCCAAAAGCGGGGTTTCGGGTCGCGGGGTGGGATTGGTCATCAGAGCCTCCCGTGAATGTCAAAAGGGTGCCGTGCGGTCTTCCACACGGCACCAGGTCCCTGTCGCCAACAGGAAGGGAACCGGGCTGTGGTGTCGCCCCGGACCCGGGCCGGCGATATGGCCCGGACTTGGAGGAGCGGGCGGCCTTGCGCCGCCCTGCCCCGAGACTTGTCTCAGACGAGATGCTTGATCAGCTCGATCCCGGTCTCCAGAGCGCCGGTGATGTTCGGCGCCGGAGCCTGGTTCTCCTGGATCGGAAGCATCCGCCCGACCACCCGGAAGAACCCGATGAGAAGGAGCGTCCCGAAGAACACGCCGCCAGCCCAGCCCGCACCCTTCATCATCTGGAAAGCGACCCAGAGGCGAAGGTTGGTCTTCGGATTGGTGTTGAGGTGATCGTTGAAGATGGTCTTGTCAGCCATTGTGATCGCTCCTCAGTTCAGCGGCGCCATGCCGTGGTTCTGGCCCCAGACGTACCAGTTGTCCACGACCGTGCCCGAGAGCAGGATGCCGATGCCGCCGGTGAGGGTCACGAGGACCGCCATCCAGATGGCCCAGCGGTGGATGCCTTCCATCGTGGCGTTGAAACCCATGGTCCAGCGCCAGAAGAGGGCGGCCCGCTCCGCTGCCGTCCCGCGGTCGGCGATCTGCTCCAGCTCGCGCTCGCCGCCGAAGCGGGAGACCGCGAGGATGGTCGCACCGTGCATCGCGAAGAGCAGGGCCGACCCGTAGAGGAAGGCGATCGAGAGACCGTGGAAGGGGTTGTAGAACAGGTTGCCGTGGACGAGCGAGAAGTTGTTCGTCCAGTCGAGGTGCGAGAAGATGCCGTAGGGAACCGCTTCCGACCAGGACCCCATGAGGATCGGACGGATGAAGCCCAGCACCATCCACAGCCAGATGGCCGAGAGGAACGCCCAGGCGGTGTGCTTGCCCATGCCCAGCGCCTGAGCGCGGAGATAGGTGCGGCCCCACCAGGACCAGACCGCGACGAACATGAAGAACGACGCGATCAGCCACAGCCCGCCTTCCTTCAGCGGAGCCGCGAAGGACAGACCGTATTCGGGTGCCGGCGGCTCGAGCGAGAAGAAGAACAGGTCGCGCAGGAAGACGGCCGGGTTCCAGCCCGCCTGATACCAGAACCAGATCCCGATGGTGAAGAACCACATCAGGCCCGAGAAGAGGGACAGGACGCCGAGCGAGCCGAGATAGATCGGGCCGAGCTGGGCGTTGCCGAACCAGCCGAGCAGGGTCGAGAAGGGACCGACGCCCGAACGGTTGGCCAGGTTGACGTCTTCGGTCATCCCCAGGTCGGCCGGTCCGCGGACCTGGACCTGGGAGAAGATGTTCTGATACTCAGCCATTGATGCCTCCCGGGATGTTCGCCCACCACGGCAGCTTCACCCACCATTGCCACCAGTCGACCCACTGATCGAACCAGATGGTGCCGGTGATGATCATGCAGAGGGCGCTGAAGAAGACGGCGCTCAGCGAGAGCAGCAGGCCGAGGCGGTGGATGCCGAGCGTCCCGATCGAGTAGCCGACCAGATCGCGGAAGAACGTGTCCTCGTGATCCGGCGTCCGCATTTCCTTGCCCTTCTCGGGGTTGGCCGCGGAGAGCACAAGGGCGCCGTGCAGCGCCAGAGCCAGCGCGTTCGTGAAGAAGAACGAGATGGCGATCATGTGGGCAGGGTTGTAGTGGAAGTTGCCGTAGGTGTAGCCCGTGTTCGACACCCAGTCGAGGTGCGTCCAGATCCCGTAGGGGAAGGCATAGCCCCAGGCGCCCATCATCACCGGGCGGAACAGCACCAGCGTCAGGTAGGCCAGGATGGCGAACGCGAAGGCGAACGGGATGTGGTACCCGATGCCCAGCTTACGGCAGATTTCGACTTCGCGCAGCGCCCAGCTGACGAAGGCACCAGTGGCGCAGATCGTGATGATCTGCCACAGCCCGCCTTTTGCGAGGGGTGCACCTCCCAGGCCATATTCAAGGGCCGGCGGGTAGACAGAGATGAGTTGGGGGTTCCAGGTACCCTGGAGTACGGCACTCCAGGCAATCAGAATGATACCCAGGGCCGCGAAGAAAAACGTCGCAACCCCGAAGAAGCCGACATAGAAAGGGCCGACCCAGAAGTCGAACAGGTTTCCGCCGACCAGCGTGCCCCCCGGCACGCGATATTTTCGCTCGAAGCTGAGCAGTGCCATGCTTCCCTCTCCGCTTGCAGTCGGCCCAACCCGCGCTTGCGCGCGAAGCGGAGCCGTCTCAATGGCTGAACCTTGGAATCGTCGCGGGCGGTGGGTGCCGCCCGCGACGGAGGGCCGGCCCGATTACTCGGCGACGGCGACGCGGTTGTACTTGGCGGCAGAGATTTCCAGCCAGTTGTAGCTGGGGGTGCTCAGCAGGATGAGGTGGATCATCACCGCGAGGAGGAACAGGAACACGCCCTGAGCCACGAACACGCGACGGGGATCGAAGATCATCCAAATTTTGTAGAACTTGCTCATGATCTTGTTCTCCTCAGAACCACGGACGCCAGATGTACACAGCGAGGTGAGCGACGATCGCCACCGCGCTGAACAGCCAAAGACCGCTCATGTAGACGGAGTGCAATTCCTGCGCCTGCTCGTCCGTAAGACCTGTGTAGCCCAGGTCGGATTTATCAGCCATGCTATCCTCCGGATCGTAAGACTGACGCCACATGCTGGTGGCGTGGGTTACGGTAAGGCACCATGCCCTCCCGATTAATCCGCCGCCCCTTGGGGAGACGACGAATGGCGTGTCGCAACCTGACCTGCGGTCAGGCGCGGAAAATCAGCGGCGTGATCGCCTTGGCATCGAACCAGGCGGACGCGAAGGGGCCGCGCTTCGGAAGCCTGCGGTGGCGGATCGTCGAGACGATCCAGCTCACGAAGGCCACCGGGAAGGCGCCCATCAGAATGACGGCGAAGTAGACGTAGAACTCGGCACGCGGTGCTCGGTGCCCGTGGGCCCTGGCGGCATGGACCGGCGTGTTGACGGCATGATCGCTCATTGGTTCTCTCCCTTCCTCTCGCCGAAGCCCGGCCCACGCAGGGCTTCGACAGTCTCTCTCACGACCCTCTCGGCACCGGCATCGAGGGCAGCCTTCTCGGCGGCGTCGCGCAAGGCACGCGCGGCGCTGATCCGGGTGAGAACCGGATGCTCCTCTACGATGCGGTCCAGGGCCGCTTGCGCATCGGCATCCCACGGGAAGTCGCGGCGCAGTGTCGTCGGTGTGGCGGCGGCGCTGTCCATCTCCGTCCCGAGGGGCAGAATGTGGAACAGGGCGTCGAACAGGGCGTTGCAAACTTCCTGCAGTAACCACGTAGCACCTGCATATCCCATAACGGGCGTTCCGGTAGCGCGCCGGATCGCCGCACCCGGGAAAGAGGCAGCGATGAAAGAGGGTTGCGGGCCGTGACCGGCTTTCAGTTCCGCAAGGTAAATCTTCTCGTTGATCGACCCCATGAGCACGAGCGGACGGTGCTGGCGGATCAGTCCGCGCACCGCTTCGTTGTCGGTCTTCGAGCCCCTCTTGCGGGCCACGGCGAAGGCGCAGGGCAGCCCCAGATCGCCTTCGAGATAGTTTCGGATGCCTCTTGCATAAGTTTCGGTCGCCACGATTCCGAAATTGGCCGTCCCGAAGAAGTCCTGCGTGACACTCCGCCACAGATCCCACACGGGCTTCAGCGTCGAGTGCTTCTCGCGCTCGATGAAGGGTTCGGGATCGAGGCCCAGAATCTCGCCCAGGCGGCGCAGGAAGGCGGTCGTGCTTTCGACCCCGATGGGGGCCTGGAGGTAGGGCTTGCCCAGAACCTCTGCCAGCCCGCGGCCGAATTCGCGGTACATGACGATGTTGGCGTCGGCATTGACCAAGTGTCGCATCTCGGCGAGATGCGCGCCCAAGGGCATCACCATGTTCACGTCCGCGCCGATCCCCTCGACGAGGCGGCGAATCTCGTGGAGGTCCGACGCCATGTTGAAGACGCCGTACATGGGCCCGAGGATGTTCACCCGCGGCTTCGCCCCCTCGGGGCGCTTGGCTTCGGGCGGCATGCGACCCTTGGTCATCCCGAACTCCGAGAAGATCCAGGTCATCGCCCGGTCGGCCGCTTCCCACTGGTCCTCGTCGATGGTGCGCGGCAGGAAGCGCTGGATGTTCGTGCCCTGCGGCGTCACGCCGCCGCCGATCATCTCGGCGATCGATCCCGTGACCACCACCGCGGGCAGCGCCGGATCCAGCACCTTCCAGGCCCGGCTCATCGAGGCCTCGGTGCCCTCGCTCATCTCGCTCTCGCCGAGGCCCGTCACCACGATGGGCAGCTCGTGCGGGGGCAGCGCGTCGGTGTAGTGCAGCACCGAGGTCACCGGCAGGTTCTCGCAGCCCACCGGGCCGTCGATCACCACCTGCAGTCCCTTCACCGCACAGAAGGCATAGACGGCGCCCCAGTAGCCCCCTGCCCTGTCATGATCCTGCACGAGCATCAGATCATCTCCTCGGACTTGGCGGCCCGGGCGGCCTTCTCGAGCTTCTTCTGGTGCGCAGCCCGGAAGTCGGGGCGCAGGTTGGGCGCGCCCTCCCAGATGCCGGCCGTATCCCCCTCGCCTACGCCGGCGAAGAAGGCCTTCATCTTCGACATCCGCTCGCGGTTGCCGATGGCCGCATTGATCACCTGCGCGAGGCTGCCCGCTCCGGCCGGCCCCATCAGCGGCCGGGCCGAGATGAGGTTGGTGAAGTAGAGCGACGGGATGCCCAGCGACTTGGCCTTCTGCACCACCGGGGTCGTGCCCACGGCGAGGTCGGGCTCGAAGCCCTGCATCGCGGCGAGATCGTCCTCGAGCGAGGCGCGGAACTTCACCACCGCGCCCCGGGCCTCGAGCCATTCGCGGTCGGCGGCACTCCAGGGCGTCCTGCCCGCGGCGGTGCCCACATAGGGCACCTCGGCCCCGCTCTCGATCAGCAGGCGCGCCACGATCAGCTCGGAGCCCTCATAGCCCGAGAGCGTGATGCGCCCCTTGATCGGCGCACCGGCCAGCGCCCCCTTGATCCCGGGCAGGAAGGCGTTCTGCGCGGCCGCCACCTTGTCGGCGGCGATGCCATAGGCCTCGCCGATGGCGGCAAGCCAGGCGGCAGTGCCGTCATGGCCCACGGGGGCAGAGCCCACGATGGCGCGACCCGCGGCCCGAAACTCGCGGACCGAGGCCGTGTAGAAGGGATGGATCGCCGCGGCCACGCCACTGTCGAGCGCGGCATAGAGCTCGCGCCAGTCGCGGCAGGGCACCACGGGCCCCGCAGCGAGACCCAGCGGCGCCAGCAGCGCCCCGATCATCACCGGATCGGCCGGGAACATCTCGCCCAGCAGCGCCACGGTCGGCCGGTCGGACCGGCCCGAGACCGGCGCCTGCACCGGGCCCGCCTCGATCTCGGAGCGGGCATATTTCAGCATCGCGCCCGCCAGCACGTCCTTGGCCTCGGCATGGGTCGGCACGCCGAAGCCCGGCACGTCGATGCCCACGATCCGCACGCCGTTGATCTCGGAGGGCAGGAGCCGCAGCGGCACGCCCGAGGCGGTCGGCACGCAGAGGTTCGTCACCACGATCGCGTCATAGCGCTGCGGATCGGCCATCTCGTGGACCGCCTCGCGGATGTCCTCGAACAGCTTGCCCGTGACGAGCGATTCCGAATTGAAGGGCACATAGCCGATCGACCGCCGCGCGCCGTAGAAATGCGAGACGAACGAGAGGCCGTAGGTGCAGCAGGCCGAACCCGAGATGATCGTGCCCACCCGCCGCATCCGCAGCCCGGTGCGCAGCGACCCGAAGGCCGGGCACATGCTCTGCGGCTTGTCGTGGGGCCCGACCGGATAGTCGGCCTTGAACCGCTCCATCAGCTCGCCGTTGCCCGCGGCACTGGCAGCGGCGGCCATGTCGGCCGTGGAATGGCAGCCCATGGCCTCGGGCGCCATCGGGGCGCCGCCTGGGGTCTGGCTCATCGTCCTGCCCCCTTCCGCTTCTGGCGCGCGGCGATCTGACGGAGCGCCTGATCGAGCCGCGCGAGGGTATCGAGATCAAGCATCGTCGTAGATCACTTCCAGCGATTTCTTCGCGGCCGCGTTCTTGCCGCGCATGTCGGCATCCGTGGCGGGCTCGAGCTTGAAGTCGGCGCCGATCGCCTCGGGGGTGAAGAGGTCGAGGAGGCCATCCTGCGACAGCGGCTTCGGCCGGATCGGGGGCGCCTCGCCCACGGCATGGGCCAGCCCCTCGAAGAGAGGTCCCCATTGCGTGCCGGGAATGCCGACGATCTGGTAGTTCGCCGACTTGCGGCGCAGATCCTCGTCGGCCGGAATCGTCGCGAGGATCGGAATGTCCGCCGCCTCGGCGAAGGCCTTGGCCTCGCCGGTGCCGTCGTCCTTGTTGATGACGAGCCCCGCGACGCCCACATTGCCGCCGAGCTTGCGGAAATATTCCACCGCCGAGCAGACGTTGTTCGTCACATAGAGCGACTGGAGGTCGTTCGATCCGACGAGGATCACCTTCTGCGCCATGTCGCGGGCGATGGGCAGGCCGAAGCCGCCGCAGACCACGTCGCCCAGGAAGTCGAGCAGCACATAGTCGAAGTCCCAGTCGTGGAAGCCGAGCTTCTCCAGCAGTTCGAAACCGTGGATGATGCCGCGCCCGCCGCAGCCGCGGCCCACTTCGGGCCCGCCCAGCTCCATCGCAAAGACGCCGTCGCGCTTGAAGCAGACGTCGCCGATCTGGACCTCTTCGCCGGCCAGCTTCTTCCTGGCCGAGGTCTCGATGATCGTGGGGCAGGCCTTGCCGCCGAACAGAAGCGAGGTCGTGTCGGACTTCGGGTCGCAGCCGATCAGCAGCACGCGCTTGCCAATCTGATCACCCACACCCGACCGGCGTCGGAGGCGGCCGAGGCCTACGCCACGGCCTTCAGCGACCCCGACTGTCTCAAGATGATCCTGGATTGGAGGGCCACCGCATGACGGATGCACCTCGAGCGTCGGCTCTTCCGCCGCCTCGTCGCGGAGGCGTTGGTCGAACGCCTTCAGTTCGGGTGCATCCGTCATGCGGTGGCCCTCCAATCCAGGATCATCTTGAGACAGTCGGGGTCGCTGAAGGCCGTGGCGTAGGCCTCGGCCGCCTCCGACGCCGGTCGGGTGTGGGTGATCAGATTGGCAAGCGAAAGCGCCCCGCTCTCGATCAGCGCGCGGGTGGCCACCATGTCCTCGGGCTGCCACTCGGCAGCGATGCGCAGGCGCGCCTCCTTCATGAAGGCGGGCACGAAGGTGAAGGCAACGGGTTCGGTATAGAAGCCCGCCAGCACGATCTCGCCGCCCTTGGCAAGCCGCATCACCAGACTGTCGATCAATTTCGGATCGCCCGACGCATCGTAGATCGAGCGGTAGTCGCGGCGCTGGTCGGTCGCGGGGTCGATGACCTCGTAGCCCTCGGCATGGCGGCGCCGTTCCGCCTTGGTCTCCCAGACCACCGGCGGCTCGCCGCCCGCGGCAATGGTCAGACGCGCGAGCAGCCGGCCCAGCGTGCCGTGACCCACGATCAGGTCCGGCAGCACATGGTTCAGCCCGGCCAGCGCATGGCGCGCGGTCGCGGCAAGCGCCAGAAGCGCCCCCTCGGCCTCGAGCGCAGGATCGATGCGCACGGCGCGATGGGCGGGCGTCACGAGCCGCTTCGTCGCCGCTCCGAACAGGCCGCGGATCGGCCCCGCATCGGTCGGCGCAAAACAGTTGGAGCCCGGCACGAAGACCCGGTCGCCCGGCCGGAAGCCCGTATCGGGCGCGGCCTCGACCACTTCGCCGGCGGCCTCGTAGCCCGGCACCAGCGGGTAGCCCATGCCCGGAAAGGGCGGCATCTGGCCGGTGTAGAACAGTTTTTCGGTGCCCGTCGAAATGCCCGAATGGGTGATCTCGACGACGATATCGCCGGGCGCGGGCTCGTTCAGCTGGATGGTCTGAAGGCCAAGGTCCCGCGGACCCGACAGGATGACGGCGGTCGTTCTCACAGCGTTTTCCCCCGCGCTCTTCCGGCCGACCTGCCCTGCGGGACTCGGGTCGGCCTATATCGACGCTTCAGGTGTAACATTAACGGGACATCGTGAAGTGTCAACTTTATTGGACAGTGCCACCCTGCGTCCGATTGCGCTGCGCCCGCGCGTCACGGCGCGTCAGAGGGACGCACGGCCGTTACCGCGCTCGCGACATAGGGCCGGAGGCCGGGGAAGATCTTGATCTCGGAAAAGCCCTGCCCCGTCAGCAGCTCCGCGATCTCGGCCGCCGAGCGGACGCGCCCGGTCCGCATGGCCGCGGTGTAGAAGGCCATGTAGGTATCCGTCTCGCGGTGCGGCCTGGCGCCCCCGGACATGGCCTCGGCCACGATCACCCGGCCACCCACGGGCAGCGCCTCGCGCACCCGGCGCAGGAGCAGCTTCACCGTCTCGTCCGAATGGTCGAACAGCACCCGCACGAGGCTGATCGCATCGGCCCCGAGCGGCAGTGGATCGTCGCGGAAGCTGCCGCCATGCACGGTGAACCGTCCGGCCAGCCCCGCCTCGGTCAACCTCTGCGGCGCGGCCTCGGCCACCACGGGCAGGTCGAACAGCATGAGCTCCATCAGCGGATAGGCCCGCCCCACGGCCGCGAGGAAGGCGCCGGTGCCCCCGCCCACGTCCATCAGCCGCCTGACCCCCATCAGATCCACCAGCCGCAGCGCATCCTCGGCCACGAGCCCCTGGCTCTCGGTCATCAGGCGGGAATATTTCGCGGTCACCTCGGGGTCGGTCGCTCCCGCGGCGCCGAAGACATAGGGCCAGAAGCGTGCGAGTTCGGGCTCGGTCTCGCCTTTCAGGAAGGCCACCGGATCGGCCAGATCGCGGTAGAGCACATGGTGATGGCCCACCATCGCCTCGAGCCCCGGCACCGCGAGGAAGGCCGCACCGCGCACCGCCAGATCGAACTGACCGTCGCGCCTCCGCGTGAGCAGCTTCAGCGCGGCGCCCCCCTGCAGCAGAAGCTGCATCCGCTCGGGCGCAAGCCCGGTGGCCGCGGCCAGCGCCTGCACCGTCTGCGGCCCCTCGGCCACCAGATGCAGCACCCGCAGCTCGACCAGCGCATAGAGCACCTGCGAATGGACGAAGCCCGCGACGATGTCGAACAGCTCCTCTCCCTCGCGCCGCCCGATGCGGCGCAGGAAGGGCACGCGTTCGGCGATGAGCTGGAAGCGGCGCGAGCCGGCAAGGCGCACGCCGAGGCGGGAGAGGCCGAGCCCCCCGCGGGCGGGAGGTCTGAGAGCGCTCATGGAAGTCCTTTCCGATCCGGCCCCGGCGGGCGGGGCCTCGAGTGCGGGCGGCTCAGACGCGGGCCGCGACCTGCGCCGGCACGATCTTCTCGGCATAGCGGCGGACCATCTCGGCCAGCATCGCCTCGCCCGGGCAGGAGGGGATCGAGGCGATGGCGCCGCCGAGGATGTCCTTCAGCCGCTTCGCCGCGCCATCGACGCCATATTCGCGCACCGCGTTCGGGCGGGCGTGGATCTCGTCCTGCCCCGCGGGCTTGCCCAGCGTCTCAGCATCGCAGAGCGCGTCGCGCAGGTCGTCGGCCACCTGGAAGGCCTCGCCGATGCGGGCGCCGAGCTCTTCCCAGGGCTCGGCCTCGTAGCCCGCGGCAATGGCGCCCATCTGGGTCGCGGCGATGAAGAGAGCGCCGGTCTTGGCCCGATGATAGGCCGAGAGATTGATCTGGCTCTCGCTCTCCCAGCCCTGGCCCGCGCAGATGCCCATCGGCATCCCCGTCCGCACCGCCAGCGCCGTCACCAGCTGCAGCGCCCGCTGCGGCTGGTCGGCCGCGGCGCGGGCCAGCACCTCGAAGCCCATCACGATCAGGCTGTCGCCGGTGAGGATCGCCAGCGGCTCGGAATAGGCGCGATGCACCGTGGGCTTGCCGCGCCGGATCTCGGCATCGTCGAAACAGGGCAGATCGTCATGCACGAGGCTCGCGCAATGGATCAGCTCAAGCGCCACCGCCGCCGCGTCCGACAGGGCCGGGCGGTCGTCGCCGCAGGCCGTGGCCACGCTGAGGAGAAGCGTGGGCCGGATGCGCGCGCCGCCGGGCGTCACCGCATAGTCGAGCGCCGTCGCCAGCTTCGAGGGCGCCTCGGAGCCCTGGCCCCGCGCGATCGCCGCTGCCATCGCCGCTTCAATCCGCTGTTCAAACGCCATCTTGTGCCTCATAGGACAGCTCCGGCGCATCGCTGCGCCCCGGGGCGGCCACCGTGCCGCCGACTCCACAGGTGTCAACTTTTTCTTACACCTTCTGGTCTTTGATACTGGACAGCCCGCACGGGGGTGTCAACAATCCCGGGCATGAGACAGATTGTGCCCAAGGTGGTTGTGGTCGGGGCTGGGATGGGCGGGCTGGCGTCTGCGATCCGGCTGGCGCGGGCCGGGTGCGAGGTGACGCTCCTCGAGGCGCACGAGGCGCCAGGGGGCCGGATGCGCACCCTCCCGAGCGTGGCGGGCCCTGTAGACGCAGGCCCGACCGTGCTCACGCTTCGCGAGGTTTTCGACGATATCTTCGAGGCTTGCGGGCAGAAGCTCGATCATCACCTCACCCTCCTGCCCCAGCCGCTTCTGGCCCGGCACTGGTGGCTCGACGGCAGCACGCTCGACCTCACCACCGACCTCGAGGCCAATGTCGAGGCGGTGGCGGCCTTCGCCGGTGCGCGCGAGGCCCGCGCCTTCCGCCGCTTCCACGACCTCTCGGCGCGGCTTTATGACGCTTTCGACCGACCGATGATGCGCGCGGCCCGGCCCGATCTGCAAGCCATCGCGACCGGGGCCCTGAAGGCGCCCCGGACATGGCCCGCGCTCCTGCCCGGCATGACGCTCGACCGGCTCCTGCGGCTCTTCTTCCGCGACCGGCGGCTGCGTCAGCTGTTCGGGCGCTACGCCACCTATGTGGGCGGCACGCCCTACGGCGCGCCGGGGGTGCTCGCGCTGATCTGGGCGGCCGAGGCGCGCGGGGTCTGGGCAGTCGAAGGCGGGATGCACCGGCTCGCGCTGGCGCTGGCCCGCCTGGCCGAGGATCAGGGCGTGCGGCTGCGCTACGGGGCGCCGGTCGCGCGCATCCTGCGCCAGGGCGGCCGCGCCACCGGCGTGCAGCTGGCCGACGGGCGTACGCTTCCGGCCGATCACATCGTCTTCAACGGCGATCCGGCGGCGCTCCTCGCGGGGCGTCTGGGCGACGGGCCGCAGGCCGCCGTGCCCGAGGACCGGATCCACCCGCGCAGCCTCTCGGCCTGGGTCTGGTCCTATGCCGCCCGCGCCTCGGGCCCGCCGCTCGTCCATCACAACGTCTTCTTCGCCGACGACCCCCGGCGCGAGTTCGGACCGATCGCCGCAGGACAGATGCCGGAGGATGCGACACTCTACATCTGCGCCGAGGACCGCTCCGGCGGGCAGCTCCCCGACGGGCCCGAGCGATTCGAGATCATCATGAACGGACCGCCCGGCCGGCCCGCGAAACCCGAGGATTTTGCGCAATGTCGCAGCCGCACCTTCGACCGCCTGAGACAGTTCGGGCTGACCTTCGACCCGGTGCCGGGCGAGACGAGCCTGACGGCCCCCTCGGGCTTCGCGAGCCTGTTCCCGGCGTCGCAGGGCTCGATCTACGGGCTGAGCCCGCACGGGGCGCTGGCCTCGCTGAAGCGTCCGCTGGCGCGGACGGCGCTGCCGGGCCTGTGGCTGGCGGGGGGCGGGGCCCATCCGGGGGCGGGCGTGCCGATGGCGGCCCTCTCCGGACGGCACGCGGCCGAGGCGATACTGGCGGACCTTGCTTCTCGGTCGAGGTAGCGCCCGACGGCTATGCCTGGTGGTATATCGACGGCGTGTCCGACGACGGCACCCGCGCGCTCTCGGTGATCGGCTTCATCGGCTCGGTCTTCTCGCCCTGGTATCGCTGGTCGGGCCGGAAGGAGCCGCAGAACCACTGCTGCCTCAATGTGGCGACCTACGGCCCCGGCGGCCGCTTCACCATGACCGACCGCGGCCGCGCCGCGCTGCGGCAGAGCCCGGACACGCTGACCGTGGGCCCCTCGCGGATGCACTGGACCGGCACCCAGCTCATCGTCGAGGTGAACGAGATCTCCTCGCCGCCCCTCGTCTCGCCGGTGAAGGGCCGGATCGTGCTGACCCCCACCGGGATCACCGATGTCGAGGTGACGCTCAAGGACGATGGCTCGCACATCTGGCGCCCCTTCGCACCCACCGCGCGCATCGAGGTCGATCTGACGCAGGGCCACCGCTGGCACGGCCACGGCTATTTCGATGCCAATTTCGGCACGGCCGCGCTCGAGGCCGACTTCCGTTTCTGGACCTGGGGCCGCTACCCGGTGGCAGACGGGGCGGCCTGCTTCTACGACGCCACCCGCCGCGACGGCTCCCGGCTCGAGCTCGGGCTCCATGTCGCGGCCGACGGGCGCGCGCGGCTGATCCAGCCGCCGCCCGAAGCCCGCTTCGCCCGCTCGCGCTGGCTGGTCGAGCGTCACACGCCCGCCGATCCGGGCACACGGCCGCGGCAGGTGATGTCGATGCTCGACGCGCCCTTCTATTCGCGTGCGATGGTCGAGACGACGGTCTTCGGCCAGAAGACGGTCGGCGTGCACGAGGCGCTCGATCTGCGCCGCTTCCGCTCGCCGCTCCTGATGCCGATGCTCGCCGTCCGCGTCCCCCGCCGCCCCGGATGGAGCTTGTCCTGACATCCCGGCCGCCGCCGGCCGCGCCTTTCACTCTGCGCAAATATCCTCGGGGGGAATTGCCCCGCAGGGGCAAGGGGGGCAGACAGCCCCCCGTTTTTTTCAACCCCGGAAGCAAAAGGGGCGGCGCCCGCAGGCCCGCCCCTCGCTTCTGCCGCCCCGGATCAGGCGCGGGCTTCGGGCCGGTTCCAGTTCAGCCGCATCGCCTCGAAATTGAGGCCGGTCGCGGCCGTGGCCCAGATCAGGTAGGGCACGAACAGCACCCCCGCCCAGGTGTCGAGCTGGAAGAAGGCCCACATGGTCGCGGCCACGAAGAGCCACATCACCATCACCACGGCGAGCGCGGTGGCCATCCGCTTCATCCCGAAGAAGACCGGCGTCCAGAGCGTGTTGAAGGCGAGCTGCGCGGCATAGAAGGCCAGCGCCTGCCCCGAACCTTCGAGCTGCGCCACCCGCATGGCCGCGAGGCTCATGAGGAAATAGAGCGAGGTCCAGGCCAGCGGGAACACCCAGCGCGGCGGGTTCCACCAGGGCTTGTTCAGATTGTCGTACCATTCATCGGGCTTCAGCAACGCCCCCGTCGTCGCGGGCGCGCCGCAGGCAGCGAGGAAGGTGAGGAAAAGAGCCCAGTCCATGTTCATCATCGTTACTCCGGTATACCTTCATGAGAACCTAGATCGGGTTGGCCCGGTTCCCCAGTCGCTGCCGCGAGATCTGCCGATCCTGCGCCTCGAGCTGGGCCAGAACCGAGATCAGCGCCTCGGAGCGGCCGCGCTGCGGCCGGGCCCGGGCGGCGGCATTGACGAGGAAGGCCACTTCGGGCTCGGGCGCCGCATGCAGCGTGGCGCATCCGGGGCCGAACGGGCTGAGGGCCGCACGTGTGGCCGAGAGCCCGAGCCAGACGAGCTTCTGGCGCCGCGTGGTGAAGGCGCGGCGCGTCACGCTGTCATAGCCGTTCCGCGCGATCTCGTCGCCGATACCCGCATAGATGTGGCGCGCGGCATAGATGCCGGGCCGGCAGGCCAGAGGCAGGCCGCAGACCCCCGCTTCCGAACGCAGATAGAGCCGGTCGGCCGCGCGCAGCAGGCGGCGCGTCACCGCGCGGATGCGGTCGTCGACCACCGGCCGGGCGAGGAACTCCTCGACCGGCAGCCCCTCCTCCTCCATCCAGTCGCGCGGCAGATAGATCCGCCCCGAGCGCGCGTCGGTGCCCACGTCGCGGGCGATGTTGGTGAGCTGCATGGCGAGGCCCAGATCGCAGGCCCGGGCGAGCACGTCGGGATCGCGCACGCGCATGAGGACGCACATCATCGCCCCCACCGCCGCGGCCACCCGCGCCGAATAGTCGAGCACGCCCGAGAAACTGTCGTAGCTCCGCCCCACCGCGTCCCAGGCGAGCCCCTCGAGCAGCGCCTCGGGCAGCGCCCGGGGCATCTCGAACTCCTCGACCACCGCGGCGAAGGCGCGGTCGGCCGGCGCATTGCGCGGGCGGCCGCCATAGACGAGGTCCAGCCGGTCGCGCAGGCTCAGGACGGCGCGGCGCTTGACCTCGGCATCCTCCTCGCGCTGTCCATCGTTCACCGCCTCGTCGACCGCATCGTCGGCCACGCGGCAGAAGGCATAGAGCGCGAGCGACGGCGCGCGCACGCGCTCGGGCAGCAGGCGGGAGGCGGCATGGAACGAATAGGAGCCGGTGCGGATCATCTCCCGGCAGGCATCGAGATCGGCAGAGGCAATCATTCCGCGGCAAGCCTTTCAGCGGGTTCGGCCTCCCGCCGCGCACGCGGCGCGTCGGGGGCAAGCTTGGCCATCACTTCGGCCGAACCGATCACGCCGGGCACGCCCGCACCCGGATGGGTGCCCGCGCCCACGAGGAACAGGTTCGCCACCTCCTCGGAAATGTTGTGCGGCCGGAACCAGGCCGACTGCAGGATCCGCGGCTCGATCGAGAAGCCCGCCCCCCAGGGGCTGAGGTAGCGGTCGCGGAAGGTCTCGGGGGTGAAGACGAGCGAGGGCCCGATCCGTTCCCCGATCCCCGGCATCGACTGTTCGAGCACCTCGAGCACGCTTTCGCGGTAGGGCTCGGCCACAGCCTGCCAGTCCACCGGTTGCGCCTGTTTCAGATGCGGCACGGGCGAGAGCGCATAGAACGTGTCATCCCCCTCGGGCGCCACGGTCGGATCGGTGATCGAGGGCCGGTGGATATAGAGGCTCATGTCCTTCGCGAGCTTGCCCTTGAGGAAGATGTCCTCGACCAGCCCCTTGTAGCGCGGCGCATTGACGATCGTGTGGTGGCCGACGTCGGGCCACATGCCCTTCGTCCCCTTCGTTCCGAAATACCACACGAACAGCCCCATCGACCAGCGCCGGCTCTTCACATGGGCGTCGGTCCAGCGGCGGCGCGGATGGTTGCGCAGAAGCCGCATGTAGGTATGGCCCGCGTCGGCATTCGAGACCACGAGACCCGCCCGCAGCACCTCGCCCGAGGCGAGCCGCACACCGGTGGCGGTGCCCTTCTCGACGAGGATCTCGTCCACCTCGGTGTTCATGCGGAAGCTGCCGCCCTGCCCCTCGATCACCTTCGCCATGGCCGCGGCGATGGCCGCCACGCCGCCGATGGCATAATGGACGCCGAACTCCTTCTCGAGCTGGCTCACGAGGATATACATCGAGGTCACGTTGAAGGGGTCGCCGCCGATGAAGAGCGGGTGGAACGAGAGTGCCATGCGCAGCCGCTCGTCCTTCACCCGAAGCGCGGCGTGCTGGTAGACCGACCGGTCGGCCCGCATCATCCCGAAGGTGGGCAGCACCTTGATGAGATCCCACAGCTTGTGCATCGAGCGGCGGCCGAGATCCTCGTAGCCGAACCAGTAGCGCTTCTCGCTGTCCTTCAGGAACTTCTCGTATCCCGCCACATCGCCGGGCGAGAGGCGCGCGACCTCGGCCTTCATCGCCTCGGTCGACTGGCGCACCGTGAAGTGCGACCCGTCCGGCCAGCGCACCTCGTAAAACGGATCGATCGGCTTCAGCTCGACATCGGCGTCGAAGTCCCGCCCGCAGGTCTTCCACAGGTCGCGCAGGCTCTGCGGCACCGTCACGATGGTGGGTCCGAGATCGAACCGGTGCCCCTCCTGCGTGATCGAGGAGCCGCGGCCGCCCGGAACGTCGAGCTTGTCGATGACCGTCACGCGCCAGCCCTTGGCGCCGAGGCGCATCGCAGCCGCAAGGCCCCCCAGTCCGGAGCCGATCACAAGGGCGCGGTCGGCGTCGGAGGCGGGCGAGATCGAGGGCATGGCGCGAACTCCTGCAGTGCTTGTCAACATGCCCCATACAATAGACTGTCTAGTCAGGTTTACAATGCGGCTTGAGGGCGGTGCGACTTCGCGACTAATGTCCGCCCGCTTCGGTTCGGTGTTTGATCGCGCCCACCCCATCTGCAGGAGGAATGACATGCAGACTGTCACGCTCAGTATCTTCCGGTTCAACGAGTTCGAAAAGCGGCTCTGGGTGCTTGGTCAGATGACCGCAAACAAGCTGGGCATGCACTACCTGCCGAAGGCGAAATTCTGGAAGATGTTCGGCTCGGGCACGGGTCAGGGCTTCACGCCGAAGCCCAACTGGCACGTCTGGAGCATCCTTGCCGTCTGGCCGGACGAGGAGACCGCGCGGCGGGAAGTGGCCGAATCGCCGATCTACCAGCGCTGGACCAAGATGGCCGACGAGAGCTACACGGTGCTCCTGCAGCCCACCAGCGCCTGGGGCAAATGGGACGGCAAGGAGCCGTTCGAGCCGGTGAAACCCGCCTCGGACGTGCGGCCGATCGCCGCCCTCACCCGGGCCACGGTCAAGTTCTGGAAGGCCGAACGGTTCTGGGCGCGCGAGCCTGCCATCTCGCACATGATCGGCCGGAACAAGGACGTGGTCTTCAAGATCGGCGTGGGGGAAGTGCCGTTCGTCCAGCAGGTTACCTTCTCGATCTGGCCCGACGCCAGCTCGATGGAGGAGTTCGCCCGCGGCGCCGGCGGCCCGCATGGCGAGGCGATCAAGGCCGTGCGCGCCGAGAACTGGTTCAAGGAAGAGCTTTATGCCCGCTTCCAGATTCTCGGAACGATTGGTAAGTGGGAGGGCAAGGACCCGGTGGGCGAGGCGCTGACCGCACGCCCCTCCGAGGCTCCGAAACCCGCTCCGGCACCGGCGGCAGCCCAGCCCGCCCCGGCGGTCGAAGCTCCGAAGCCTGCCCCGGCGCCGGTCGCGGAGAAGCCCGCTCTCGCCGTCGAGATGCCGAAGCCCGCCGAGCCGCCGAAGCCCGTGGTAGAGGCCCCGAAACCCGCTTCCGCTCCCGTGGCCTCGAAGCCGATGCCGCAGGGCGGGAAGCCGAACTTCAAGGGCAAGCCCGGCAAGGGCGGCCGCAAAGAGAACGCCTGACGCAATGAAAAAACCCTTCCCCTTCTCGGCCATCGTCGGTCAGGAGCAGATGAAGCAGGCCATGGTGCTGACTGCGATCGACCCGGGCATCGGCGGCGTGCTGGTGTTCGGCGATCGCGGCACCGGCAAGTCCACCGCCGTCCGTGCGCTCGCGGCGCTCCTGCCGCTGATCAAGGCGGTCGAGGGCTGCCCTGTGAATTCAGCCCGGCCGGAGGATTGCCCGGAATGGGCGCATGTCTCCTCCACCACGATGATCGAACGGCCGACGCCCGTCGTCGACCTGCCGCTCGGCGTGACGGAAGACCGTGTGGTGGGCGCGCTCGACATCGAGCGCGCCCTCACCCGCGGCGAAAAGGCCTTCGAACCCGGCCTGCTCGCCCGCGCCAACCGTGGCTATCTCTATATCGACGAGGTCAACCTCCTCGAGGATCACATCGTGGACCTGCTCCTTGACGTGGCGCAGTCCGGCGAGAACGTGGTCGAGCGCGAGGGTCTGTCGATCCGCCACCCCGCCCGCTTCGTGCTGGTGGGCTCGGGCAACCCCGAGGAAGGCGAGCTGCGCCCGCAGCTTCTGGACCGGTTCGGCCTTTCGGTCGAGGTCCGCAGCCCCCGCGACGTGGAGACCCGCGTCGAGGTCATCACCCGCCGCGACGCCTATGACGCGGACCACGACGCCTTCATGGAGAAATGGGGCGCCGAGGACATGCAGCTCCGCGGCCGCATCCTCGGCGCGCGGGCGGCGCTGCCACAGCTCACGACGCCGAACACCGTGCTGCACGATTGCGCGGCGCTCTGCATCGCTCTCGGATCCGACGGGCTGCGGGGCGAGCTGACGCTCCTCCGGGCGGCCCGCGCCCAGGCGGCCTTCGAGGGCGCCGAGGCGGTGGGGCGCAGCCACCTGCGGTCGGTCGCGACCATGGCGCTCAGCCACCGGCTGCGGCGCGATCCGCTGGACGAGGCGGGCTCGGTCAGCCGCGTCGAACGGTGCGTGGCGGAGGTCCTGCCCTGACACACGCAGCCCCCGTGCCGCTCGGCCCGTGGGAACGGGTCGAGGCGGCCCTCACCCTTCTCGCCATCGACCCTGCAGGCCTCAAGGGCCTCTGGCTCCGGGCGCGGGCCAGCGCGCTGCGCGACCGGATCACCGGGGCGCTCGGCGCGCTGCCGCTGCCGGTCCGCCGCATTCATCCGACCATCGGCGACGATGCGCTCTTCGGCGGGCTGGATCTGGCCGCGACCCTCTCGGCCGGCACGCCCGTCGTGCAGAAGGGCATCCTCGACGAGCCCGCGGTGCTCGTTATCGCCATGGCCGAGCGCACCCTGCCCGGTCTCGCGGCCCGGCTCGGCACCGCGCTCGATGCGCCGCGCCACTGTCTGATCGCGCTCGACGAGGGCGCCGAGCGCGACGAACTGCTGCCGCTCGGCCTCGTGGACCGGCTGGCGCTGTTCCTCGACCTTGACGGCCTGCCCTGGGGCGAGACCCGCGAGATCGCGCTCGACCCCGAGCGCCTCGCCGCCGCCCGCGCCCGGCTGGGCGCGGTGGCGACACCGCCCGAGGCGGCCGCGACCCTCGCCCGCGTGGCGGCGCAGCTGGGCATCGCGAGCCTCCGCGCGCCGACGCTGGCGCTGGCCGCGGCCCGCGCGCAGGCCGCCTGGGAAGGTCACGCCGCCGTCACCGACGAGGACATCCGCCGCGCGGCCGATCTCGTCTTCGCCCATCGCGCCATGCCTGCCTCCGAGGAGGCCCCGCCGGAGCCCGAGCCCGAGCCGCCCGAGGATCAGCCCGACGACAGTCCGCCGCCGCCCGAGCAGCAGCAGGGCGAGGAGATGTTTCCCGAAGAGATGCTGGTCGAGGCCGTGCGGGCGGCGCTGCCGGCCGATCTCCTCGAGCAGCTGGCCGCAGGCCGCGCCGCGCGGATGGCGCGGGGCGCCACCGGCACCGGCTCGGCCAAGGCCGGCAACCGCCGCGGCCGCCCCCTGCCCTCGCGCATGGGCCGCCTCGGCACCGGCGCGCGGATCGACCTCGTGGGCACGCTGCGCGCGGCCGCCCCCTGGCAGCCGCTCCGCCGCCGCCAGCAGCAGACCGACGCCGTCCTGCTCGTGCGGCCCTCCGACATCCGCATCAAGCGGTTCCGCGAGACCTCGGACCGCGTGCTGATCTTCGCCGTGGATGCCTCGGGCTCTTCCGCCATGGCGCGCCTCTCCGAGGCGAAGGGCGCGGTCGAGCTTCTTCTGGGGCAGGCCTATGCCCGGCGCGACCATGTCTCGCTTCTGGCCTTCCGGGGCCGCGACGCCGAGCTGATCCTGCCGCCCACCCGCAGCCTCGTGCAGACGAAGCGGCGCCTTGCGGGCCTGCCCGGCGGGGGCGGCACGCCGCTCGCCCACGGGCTGCGGCTGGCGCTGGCCGTGGGGCTTCAGGCCCGCGCGCGCGGCATGACGCCCACGGTCGCGCTTCTGACCGACGGGCGCGGCAACATCGCGCTCGACGGATCGGCCAACCGGGCGCAGGCCGAGGAGGATGCGCTGAAGCTCGCGGCCTCGCTGCGCGGCTCGGGTCTGCCCGCGGTCGTGATCGACACGGCGAACCGCCCGCAGCCGTCGCTGGCGGCCCTCGCCCGTGCCCTCGACGCGCCCTACATCGCCCTGCCGCGGGCCGATGCCCACAAGCTCTCGAACGTCCTCGGCGCAGCAATGGGAGACTGACCATGGATCTCGACCGGATGCCCCCCGACTGGCCCGGGCGAGAGTCCATGCGTCGCATCGATTGTCCGCCGCACCAGTGGTGCGTGCGGGACGAGGGGCGGGGCCCGACCGCCCTCCTCCTTCACGGCGCGGGGGGATCGAGCCACTCGTGGCGCCATCTCGTGCCGCTTCTGGCTCCGCACTTCCGGGTCGTGGCGCCCGACCTGCCGGGTCAGGGCTTCACCCGGGCCGGGCAGCGCCGCTTCTCGCTCGAGGCGATGGCCGAGGAGCTGGCACGGCTCTGTGCGGCCGAGGATTGGCGCCCCTCCGTTCTCATCGGCCATTCGGCGGGCGCGGCGCTGGCGCTCCGGCTGGCCGAGATCCTGCCCGTGCGCCCGCGCGCCGTGGTGGGGATCAACGCGGCGCTCGGCAATTTCGAGGGCACGGCCGGGTGGCTCTTCCCGCTGATCGCGAAGCTCCTCGCGCTCAATCCCTTCATCCCGCCGATAGCCGCGCGGCTCTTCGGCGCCGAGGACCGCGTGCGCCGGCTGATCGGCTCCACCGGCTCGGACCTCGATGAGGCGGGACTGCGGCAATATATGACGCTGATCGGCGACCATGTGCATGTGGACGGCACGCTCTCGATGATGGCGCAATGGCGGCTCGATGCGCTGCAGCGCCGCCTGCCCGCCATCGACGTGCCGACCCTGCTCATCGCGGCGGCAAAGGACGGGACGGTGCCCCCCCGCATCTCGCAGGAGGCGGCGGCGCGGATGCCCTTCGGCACCTATGTCGAGATGCCGGGCCTCGGCCACCTCGCGCATGAGGAGGATGCGGCGGGTGTGGCCGCGATCCTCCTGCCCTTCGTGGAGAGGCACCTCCGGACCTGACGCGCCGTTCGCGCTTCGCGAATGGCGGCCCCCGCGCAGGGCGCCTTCCCTTGACGATGCGAGGCGCGCCCGCCCGCCGGTTTTCCACGAAGCGCGAACGGCGCGACGTCCTGCAAACGCAGACCGGCGGTCGGCAAGCCTTCGGCGCCGGACATCCCGCCACGAGTTTCAGCCGAGGCAGAGCCTTGCAAGCCACAAGAAAAGGGCGGCTCCCGCAGGAACCGCCCTGTTCGTTGCTCTTCCGGCGCTTACTGCACGACGCGCAGCTTGCCGAAGATCCGCTCCATATGCTCGGCCAGATAGATCCGGAGCCAGGGGGTGAAGCGCTCGGGATGCTCCTTCACCTCGCGCGCGAGATCGGTGAGGTCGACCCAGCGGGTCTCCCACACCTCTTCCGGGTCCGGGTTCACCGGCAGGTCCGAGGGCGCTTCGGCCACGAAGATGTCGACCACCTCATGCTCGGTCAGCCCGTTGCCCACGTCGGCGCGATATTCCACGCGGTCGGCGAAGACGGTGACGAGCCCGGTGATCCCCAGTTCCTCGCGCAGGCGCCGGACGGCGCAGTCGGCCGCCTCCTCGCCCCAGCGGGGATGGGTGCAGCAGGTATTCGCCCAGAGGCCGGGCGTGTGATACTTGCCGGCCGCGCGGCGCTGGATCAGCACCGCCTCGCCGGCCATGACAAAGACCGAGATCGCCATGTGACGCAGGCCGCGCTGGTGCGCCTCCAGCTTCTCGACCGGCATCAGCCGGCCCTCGACCCAGGCGGGAACCATTTCCGTCATTCTCAGGTCCATTGCGGCGAGACGAGCCGCGTCAGGTGCATCACGTTCTTGAACCCGATCTTGATATGGGCCCAGGGCTGTTTGCTCGTCAGTTTCTTGTTCATGTAGGACTCGAAGGTCAGGCGCTGAACGTCGGTGTCGTGGCACAGGCTCACGAACCGCTCGCGCCGCTCGTCGTCGCGATAATAGGCATCCTGCATCGAGCGGAGAACCTTGAACACGGTCTTGTGGTCGGCCATGAACATCTTGCGCGCGAGTTGCAGGTCGGTCGCCCGGCCCGATTTCAGCGCGGCGAGGCAGGCCCTGGCCGCGACCTGGCCGCCGACGAAGGCATAGTAGATCCCCTCGCCCGACGAAGGCGCCACGACCCCCGCCGCATCGCCCGCAAGCACCACATCCTTGCCGTTATCCCACTTCTCCAGCGGCTGCAGCGGGATCGGCGCGCCTTCCTTGCGGATCGTCTCGCACTGGTCGAGACCGGCCTGCCGGCGAAGAAGAGCGGTCGCCTCCTTCAGGTCGAAGCCGAGGATGCCCGTGCCCATGCCGACCGAGGCGGTCTCGCCATGCGGGAAGATCCAGCCATAGAAATCGGGGCTGACCCGGCCGTCGTAGATCACGTCGCAGCGGGTGGGGTCGTAGTCGATCACCGAGCTGGTCGGCGGCTTGATGATCTCGTGATAGGCGATCACCATCGGGATCTTGTCGCCGCCGGGCACCTCGGCGCGCGCCACGTCGGATTTCGCGCCGTCGGCGCCGATCACCAACTTCGTCTCGGACCGCTTCTCCTCGCCCGTCGCCTTCTCGCGCCAGACGACATAGGTGTGGAAGCTGTCGCGCTCGACGCGCAGGAAGGTGCCCGTCAGCCGCTCGGCCCCGGCCTTGGCGGCGCGGCGGCGGAGCCATTCGTCGAAATGCTCGCGGTCCACCATGCCGACGAAGCCGCCCTCGATCGGGATGTCGACCTTGCGGCCGGTGGGCGAGATCATCCGCGCGGTGCGGATGCGCGCCACGATCTGGCTGTCGGGGATGTCGAAATCCTCGATCAGCCGCGGCGGGATCGCGCCGCCGCAGGGCTTGATCCGCCCGGCACGGTCGAGAAGCGCCACGCTCTTGCCGGCACGGGCCAGCTCGTCGGCCGCCGTGGCGCCCGACGGGCCGCCACCCACTACGAAGACATCATAGGCCATGCTCACTCTCCAGGCACAAGCCGGCCGGCGGGCATGGGGCGCCCGCCTTCCAGGATACGAAGCGCCATCAGCGCCGAAATGACGAATAGGACGGCCTCGGCCAGGAAGACGAGGCCGAAGGCGGTGGATCCACGGGCGACCAACTGGAGGAGATCGGCCGACGCCGCCCCCAGAAGCCCGCCGAAGCCGGCCGCGACAGCCTGGGCCGCGCCCCAGAGCCCCATGCGGGTGCCCTCGCGCGCATGTCGCCCCTCGCCCGCGAGCTGCATCATCGAGCCGATGGCCGCCACGGCGAACATGCCGTTGAAGAGGCCCATCAGCACCACGGCCGGCACGATCAGCGGCAGGTGCATCTGGCCGATCAGCGCGATCCCCGTCAGCGCCAGCGCCGAGCCGAGGCAGCCCGCCACGACCCAGCCGCGGAGCGAACCGATCCGAAGGCCGGTCTGGCCGATGCCGACCGCCAGCATACCCACGAAGACGCCGCCGTTCTGCGCCCCCGAGAGCGAGGTGGTCTGCCCCGGCGTCAGGCCGAAGACGAGGCCCGCATAGGGTTCGAGGATCAGCTCCTGCATGAAATAGGCGGTCATCGACAGGAAGACGAAGAAGGTGAAGGTGCGCGCCCGCGGCTCCGCCCAGACCTCGCGCAGTCCCTGAAGCAGCGGGGCGGCCTCCGGCTCGGGCTGGGACACGAGGCCCCGCTCGATCCGCCAGGTGGCGAGGATCGTGAGGACAAGGCCCCCCGCGCAGACCGCGCCCACCAGCTCAAGCAGGCGCGCCGGCGTATAGGGTTCGAGCAGCGCGCCCACGGTGCCCGCGGTGGCGGCGATGCCGAAGATCATCATGAGCCAGGTGATCGTGGCCGCCGCCGCGCGCCGCTCGGGCCGGGTGCAGGTGGCCATCAGCGCCAGAAGCGAGGTGCCGCCCATGCCCGCGCCGAGCCCGATCATCAGATAGGCCACGAAGGAGAGCGCAAGGCCCGGCCAGAAGGCCGTATTCATCCACACGACGCCCAGCGCCGCCGAGAAGGCGCCGAGCGCCAGCGTCGCCATGCCGCCCACGATCCAGCGCGTGCGGTTGCCGCAGGTGTCCGACCGGTAGCCCCAGGAGGGCCGCGTGACCTGCACCGCATAATGGAGCGCCACAAGCAGGCCCGACAGCACCGCCGGCAGTGCGAGCTCGACCACCATCAGCCGGTTCAGCGTCGAGGTGGTCAGCACCACCATGCCGCCGAGGCTCATCTGCACGAGGCCGAGCCGGAAGATGCCGAGCCAGCCCAGCGTCACGGCAGCACCTCCAGCCCGCGGATGGCGAAGGCCGCGACCATCATGCCCAGCACATAGAGCGTGACGCCGGTGCCGTTATACCAGGGGCACTTGCCCGCCGGATCGCGCAGCAGCACGCGCATCGCAAACAGCTGGGCCACGAGCAGCGCGGTGATGATGCCCGCATGGATGGGCTTGCCCCAGATGACGAGGAGCGTGATTACGAGGATCTGCGCCAGCGCCATGACGGTGCAGGCGAGCTTTGCGGCCACCTCTGACCCGAGCACCACCGGCAGCGAGCGCACGCCGTGCTGGCGGTCGCCCTCGAGCGCCTTGAAATCGTTGAGCGTCATGATGCCATGCGCGCCGAAGGCATAGAGCAGCGCCACGGTCACGATGAAGAAGCTCGGCGCGCCGGCCGACAGGACGGCCGCGCCCGTGAACCAGGGCAGGCCCTCGTAGCAGAGCGCGACAAGGCCCGGCCCCCACCAGCCCGACCGCTTGAGGCGGATCGGCTCGACCGAATAGGCCCAGGCCGCGAGCACGCCGAAGACGGTGGCGCCGAAGCCCCAGGGGCCCAGCGTCCAGCCCACGGCGAGCGAGAGCACGGTCATGAGGAGTGCGATATAGAGCCCCCAGCGCCCGGGGATGCGCCCCGAGGGGATCGGCCGGTCCGGCTCGTTCACGGCATCCACATGCCGGTCGCACCAGTTGTTCGCGGCCTGGCTCATGCCGCAGACCAAGGGGCCTGCCAGCACCATCCCGAGGAGGACCAGCGGCCATTTCTCGCCGGGCCAGATCCCCACCGAGACCGTGCCGCAGAGATAGGCCCAGATCGGCGGGAACCAGGTGATGGGCTGGATCAGCTCGAGCAGCGCGCGCGGCTCGGGCACGGAGCGGGGGTGTAAGGATAGATTGACACTCATGTGTGTCACCTAAGCATGACGACGGGGAGTCGGGCAAGGAATTTGCCCGGGCGTCCCAGTGACAGATTGCACATCAGCGCCCCTTGGGCAGGAGCTCGAACCGGCAGGCGGGTGCGCCCTTGGCGCAGCAGGCGGTCTCGCGCACGGCCACATGCGGCCAGACGAGGCGCGAGAAGAGGCGCTCGAACACCGCCGCGTGCCAGTGGCACAACGGGGTGTCCGAGCTTTCTCCGGCGACCACGGGGTTCCGGGCAATCTCGAATGACAGCGGGCGTCCCGAGACGACGCGGAACTTGCCGGAGCCGGCGAAGGTCCAGGAATGTTTGGCGATGGCCGTGGCCAGCACCCGCGCGCCGAGAAAGGCCGGCAGCGCGCGGATGAGCCTTTGGGCCAGAGGCGGGATCCGGTTGGCGAGGATATAGTCCCCCGTCGCCAGCCCCGCCTCCCGCAGGAGGCGCGGAGCCTCCTCGGGATGGGTGTCGCGCAGCCAGCGATGCAGCGTCGAGACCTGCGTCTCGGGCAGCATGCCCGACTCCGGACCCGGCCGCGGCACGCCTGCCGCAGCCAGTGCCCGGTCGGCCGCACCGGGCCCGAAGGCCGCCTCCAGCACGGGAATGAGCTGGAGGATCGCGTTCGGGCCGATCCGGTGGGCAATCGCCGGGCCGCCCGTCAGCCGCTGGTCATGCGCGGTCATCGGAAGTCACTCCGCCGGACGGACGAGACGCTCCTCGGCCTCTTCCATCTGCTGCTTGCCGCCGCCGCAGGCCATCGGCATGGCGAATTCGTCCTCGGCCATCTGCTGCCTGCCGCCGCCACAGGCCATCGGGACGTGGAATTCGTCCACCTGCTGCTGCTTCTTGCCGCCGCAGCCGCAGTCCGACCCGTCGGCATGGCCGCCGCAGCCGCCACCGCCCGCCGTCAGGATCGGCGCCGCCTCGGCCTTGGCCGCATTGCGCTCCTCGGCACGGGCCTTGCCCTGCACGCGCAGCGCCTCGCGGCGCTCGGCGGCCTTGGCGGCGCGGTCGGCCGAGGCCTCCCAGTCCGCCATCTGGGCGTTGCCGATCTTGCGCGTCTCGTCGAAGTGGAAGTCCACCTTGTCCTTGGACTGCGGGCCCCAGTAGCCGGCCTTGCCCAAGTCGTAGAAGGTTCGCCCCACCCCGGCCTTCAGGAAAGCCTTGAGGCAGCCCAGGAGGTAGCGCCGGCGGAAGCCCGTGCCGCGCCACGGATAGTGGAACAGCGCCTTTTTCATGTAGAACCGGCGGTAGTTGTTCATGACGCCGTCGAGCAGCTCGCCGCGGGTCAGCGCCTTCGGCTTCATGATCGGCGTCACGAAGTTGTATTTCGAATAGTCGAAGACCTCGACCTGATCGCGCAGCTCCTGGAAGAGCGGCGTGAAGGGCCAGGGCGTGTACATCGACCAGTTGGCGAGGTCCGGCTGCCAGTCCCACGCCATCCGGTAGGTTTCTTCCAGCGTCTCCTTGGTCTCGTTGTCGAGACCCACGATGAACTGGGCTTCGGTGAAGATGTCGGCTTCGCGCAGGAGGCGGATGGCCTCCTTGTTCTCGGCCACCGTCGTCTCCTTGTTGAAGACGTCGAGCTTCAGCTGCGCCGCGGCCTCGGTGCCGAGCGAGATATGGACGAGACCGGCCTTGCGGTAGAACTTCAGCAGTTCCTTGTCGCGCTTGACGTCGGTCACGCGGGTGTTGATGCCCCACTTCACCTTGTCGGGCAGGCCGCGCGCGATCATCTCCTCGCAGAATTCGATGAATTTCTTGCGGTTGATGGTCGGTTCCTCGTCGGCGAGGATGAAGAAGCCCACGCCGTGCTCGTTCACGAGCTTCTCGATCTCGTCCACGACCTTCTTCGGGTCGCGCACGCGGTAATCGCGCCAGAACTTCCACTGCGAGCAGAAGGAGCAGGTGAAGGGGCAGCCGCGGGCCATGTTCGGGATCGCGACGCGCACGCCCAGCGGCTCGTAGATGTAGTTCTTCCAGTTGATGATGCCCCAGTCGGGATCGATGGAATCCACGTCCCGGATGGTGGGGGCCGCGGCGGTCGAGACGATCTCGTCGCCGTCGAGGAAGGCCAGACCCTTCACCTGACGGCGGGTCTCGGCGAAATTGTCGGCCTCGTAGGCCTTCACGAGGTTCACCAGAACCTCCTCGCCCTCGCCGCGCACGATCACGTCGATCCAGGGCGCCTCTTCCAGCACCTGCCGGAACATGAAGGTGGCGTGGATGCCGCCCAGCACGCGCAGCGCGTTCGGCACGACCTCCATCGCGACCTTCAGGGTCTCTTCGGCGACGTAGATCGAGGGGGTGATGGCGGTGGTGGCAACGATGTCGGGCTGAAGCTCCCTGAGCTTCTCGGCGAGTTTCTCGTGCGAGACATAGTCGGTCATCGCGTCAATGAAATGGTAGTCGGTGTAGCCAGCCTTCTTCAGCGCGCCACACAGGTAGGCAACCCACGCCGGCGGCCAGCTGCCGGCGATCTCGGCGCCCCCGGAGTGATAGTTCGGGTGAACGAATACGATACGCATTGGTGGACTCCCGCTGTGTCCATTTCAGTTGACATACTTCTGTGGCGGGCAAATTGATGCATGTCAAAGCGACCATTCGACCCGCGCGGACGGGCCCACACTTTCCCAAAGGCGGGGGAAATGCCCTGCGGCAGCGGGGCGCAGGGGTCACTCGTCCTTGTTCAGGAGGCCGAACTTGCGCAGCTTCACATAAAGCGACTGCCGCGACAGCGAGAGCATCTCGGCCGCGGCCACGCGGTTGTTCCGCGTCAGCTCCAGCGCCGTCTCGATGCACATTTTCTCAACAACGTCAGTGGTTTCCGCCACGATGTCCTTGAGTGTGGAATTCCCGACCAGCTCCATGACATTGCGGGCGGGCTCGTCGATCACGCCCGTCGCGGGCACGGGCCTGCGCATCGTGTCGGCCCGGCTCGTGTCCCGCACGACAAGAACGAGCAGCGGGCGCTCGCGGTCATCGAGCCAGGTGGCCGAGATCTCTGCGGCAATCTGCCCCGCGAAGTCGGTGGTGAGTCGGGTGGCATAGAGCCGCAGTTGTCCAGTGCGTCTGACACTGTCGATCAGCACTCGCAGGTCGACGCTGCCGCGGGCGAGGAAATCGGCGATCGAGCGGCCGCGGATCGCGGCAAGGCTCGACGAGTCGGTCATGTTGAGGAAGGCCTCGTTGGCGCCCCGGATCGTGCCGTCGGCATCGGAGAAGACGATTCCGTCCACCCCCTCGTGATAGAGCCGGGCGAGGTTCTCGGACAGCTCGTCGCCCACCGGCTGCGTCGCATCGGCCGGGTCGATCTGGCACAGGAGCAGCCGCTCGCCCGCCGCGCGGAAGACACGCGGCACCACCAGAAGCCGCTTCTGCGACCGCCGCGCCAGCACCTCGACCGGCGCAGCACTTTCGGTCGCCGCGAGATTGGTCATCGTCTCCATGAACTCGCCGCGCCGCCGTCCCTCGAACTCCTGCGCGATGGCCGCGCCCAGCAGGTCCTGGCGCACGCCGCCGAGCAAGAGCCCCGCCGCGCTGTTCAGATCGACGATCCGCCCGGTGGACATCGAGACCAGCACCATCGGATCGCGCGACACGTCGAGCACCACGCGGTAGCGGGTCTCCATCTCGCGCTGGGTCTCGTAGTCGCGCTCCATCGCGAGCTGCGCCGCGACCAGCTGCTGCTGCACCTCTGCGATGGGGCGCAGGTCGCGCCCGAGCATCAGGATCGAGCGGTCGGCCGGCAGGCGGTGCAGGATGTAACGGATCGGAAACTCGAAGCTGCGCGGATCGATGTGGTTCAGCTCGACCGCGACCGATCCGCGGCCGGGTTCAAGCCCCTCGCTGCGCAGGCGGAACTTGGCGACGCTCTCGGCGGTCAGCACTTCCTCGAGCGGGCGACCCTCCCACTCCGAGAGTTGGCCGAAGCTCGGGTGGTGCGGGTTGGCCATCACCTCCCGGACCACCCCTTCCTGCGAGACGAGCAGCGAGATGTCGGCCGCGGTCGCGATCAGGTCGCGCACGAGGTCCGGAGCGAGGGACGGGAGGCTCCCGCCGGCCAGCATGTCTCTTCCTTCTGAACTCAATGTCCTACCGATCGTCCCGGCCCTGCGGCCGCCAGCCTCAAGCGCGGCCCCGTCCGGGTCGCCGCCGGCTTCCGCCCAGCCCGCAGGCTTGGAGCGCCGCCTCAATGTCGTTCGTCACGATGTCCGCCTCCGGTATGGACGCTGCTTCCGTGCCGTCGAGGAATAATGCTCCTCCCATGGCAACCGGAATCCGGCCGCCGGTCATGTCCTTCAGCGTCTTCACCAGTTTGCGCCCGACTTCAAGCATCTCTGCATGGGCAAGGGAAATCATTATGGCGTCAAAGCGCCTTTTCCCGAAAAGTTCCCGAAGTTCGGCAGGTCCCGTGCTCATCCTCAGGCAGACGGAGACGCCGAGACGGCGCAGTTTGGCCACCGCCACCATGGCTCCCAGAGTGTGCTGCTCGCCGGGCGGCAGGAGAACGAGAACCGCGGGCCCGTCCCGCATTCCGCCCTCATCCGCCGACCAGGAGGTGGCGATGTCGCGCAGGATCGCCTGCAGCCGCGCGGTGCCGATGGTCACTTCGGCAAAGGTGCATTCATCCTCGTGCCAGCCCTGCCCCAGCCGCCGCGCGACCTCGGGGATGTAAAGCTCGGCGAGGGCCACCCGGCTCACCCGCGCCCGGCGCAGCTCGGGCTTCAGGAGTTCGAACGGGGCGCGATCCATCGAGCGGACCGCCACCAGAAGCCGCCGGACGAGATCCTCGCGCAGCGGCGCATGGGTGGCGCCATCCCGCGCGGTCAGCCGGGCGACCACCTCGGCCGCGAAGTGAGAGACGGCCACCGGGCCCTCGCCCGCGATCCCCGCCCTGTCTCTCTGCAAGCCATCGTGCATCACCAGCTCCGCCGGGCAGGCCTGGCCGCACCCACTGCCAAGATCCGCGCAATCGGGATCTCGCAGGGCCCGCAGAAGCGGCGCGACACAAGCCCGGGCAATTGTAGGCTGACTGTCATCCAAGGAGGAACGCATGTCAAAGAAAATTGACACCTCAGGCAGCGGAGGCAGCCCATCCCCCGCTGAACTCACACTTAATCCTTGGATTTACGACAGAGTGTCGCAGCTTCCCCGCGGCGATCTGCGCCTTTGCCGCACTGTGCTCTCGCCGCAAAAGATGTAAGTCAGAATTGACACTTTCGGAATCGGAACGATAATCTCCCCCTAATGGCAGCCCCTTTTGCGGGCCCTCCTCGGAAGGCGAACCTCAAGATGCAGCCCACGTCCCCCGCAGCGCCGCACCGGCGGCTCTACACCGAGGAACAGCGTGCGCGACGCGATGCGACGCGCTGGACCCTGGTGCAGGGCATCCTCGCGCCGCTCCAGTTCCTCGTCTTCGCGATCTCGCTGGGGCTCGTGCTGTGGTATCTCGCGACCGGCGAGGGCTATGCGGCGGCGACCGCCTCGATCCTGATCAAGACCTTCCTCCTCTACACGATCATGGTCACCGGCGCGATCTGGGAGAAGGTGGTGTTCGGCCAGTATCTCTTCGCCCCCGCCTTCTTCTGGGAGGACGTCTTCTCGTTCGGCGTGATCGCGCTGCACACCGCCTATCTCTGGGCGCTCTTCACCGGCCAGCCGCACGGGCTGCAGATGGGCATCGCGCTTGCGGCCTATGCGACCTACGTCATCAACGCCGGGCAGTTCCTGTGGAAGCTGCGGATGGCCCGCCTCGACATGGAGGCCGCGCAATGAGCCTTGACCTTCCGCCCCCGCCCGCCCGCGGCTGCCGTTCGACCGAGGTCCTGAAGGAGCGCGGCCAGCGCGAGGTCTTCTGCGGACTGACCGGCATCATCTGGCTGCACCGCAAGATGCAGGACGCCTTCTTTCTCGTCGTGGGCTCGCGCACCTGCGCCCATCTGCTGCAATCGGCGGCCGGGGTGATGATCTTCGCCGAGCCGCGCTTCGGCACGGCCGTGCTCGAGGAGAAGGATCTCGCGGGCCTCGCCGACGCCAATGCAGAGCTCGACCGCGAGGTGGACCGCCTGCTCGCGCGGCGTCCCGACATCCGGCAGCTCTTCCTCGTGGGCTCCTGCCCCTCCGAAGTCATCAAGCTCGACCTGCACCGGGCGGCCGAGCGGCTCTCGGCGCATCACGGGCCCGCGGTCCGGGTCTACAACTTCTCCGGCTCGGGGATCGAGACGACCTTCACGCAAGGCGAGGATGCCTGCCTCGCCTCCATCGTGCCGACGCTGCCCGCCACCGAGGCGCGCGAGCTTCTGCTCGTGGGTGCCCTGCCCGATGTGGTCGAGGATCAGGCGGTCTCGCTTCTGACCCAGCTCGGGATCGGGCCGGTGCGCTGCCTGCCCGCCCATCACGCGGCGGAGGCGCCCGGCGTGGGACCGAACACGGTCTTCGCCCTCGTCCAGCCGTTCCTCGGCGACACGCATGGCGCGCTGACCCGCCGCGGCGCGCGGCACATCGCCGCGCCCTTCCCCTTCGGGCATGAGGGCACGACCCTCTGGCTCAAGGCCATCGCGGACGAGTTCGGCGTGTCGGCCGAAACCTTCGAGGCCGTCACCGCCGCCCCCCGCGCCCGGGCGCGCAAGGCCGTGGCCGCGGCCTCCGAGGGGCTGCGCGGCAAGTCGGTCTTCTTCCTGCCCGACAGCCAGCTCGAACCCTCGCTCGCCCGGTTCCTCACCCGCGAATGCGGCATGAGCGCCGTCGAGGTGGGCACGCCCTTCCTTCACCGCGGCATCCTCGGGCCGGATCTGGACCTCATCGCCGAGGGGCCGGTCCTGTCGGAAGGTCAGGACGTCGAGCGCCAGCTCGACCGGGTGCGCGCGGCGCGACCCGATCTCACGGTCTGCGGGCTGGGCCTTGCCAACCCGCTCGAGGCCGAGGGGTTCACCACCAAATGGGCCATCGAGCTCGTCTTCACGCCGGTGCATTTCTACGAACAGGCGGGCGATCTCGCCGGCCTCTTCTCGCGGCCGGTGCGGCGCCGGGCGATCCTGCGGCGCGAGGCTGCGGAATGACGCATCCCGCGACTCCCCATTCTCCGCTATCCCCATCGCAAGAGGCGGCGGACCGCCCAGGGAACCGGACATGAAACTGACGCTGTGGACATATGAAGGCCCGCCCCATGTGGGTGCGATGCGCGTGGCGACCGGCATGACCGGGATGCATTATGTGCTCCACGCGCCGCAGGGCGACACCTATGCCGACCTGCTCTTCACCATGATCGAGCGCCGCGGCAAGCGGCCTCCGGTGAGCTACACGACCTTTCAGGCCCGCGATCTGGGCTCGGACACCGCCGAATTGTTCCAGTCCGCCTGCCGCGACGCCTACGAGCGCTTTCAGCCGCAGGCGATCATGGTCGGCTCCTCCTGCACAGCCGAGCTGATCCAGGACGACACGGGGGGCCTCGCCGACGCGCTGTCCCTGCCCGTTCCGGTCGTCCATCTCGAGCTGCCCTCCTACCAGCGCAAGGAGAATTTCGGCGCGGACGAGAGCTTCCTGCAGATCTGCCGCAAGCTCGCCAGGCCCATGGAGCGCACGGAGAAGGTCTCCTGCAACCTCCTCGGGCCGACGGCTCTGGGCTTCCGCCACCGCGACGACATCCTCGAGGTGACGCGGCTTCTCGAGGGCATGGGGATTGCGGTGAATGCGGTGGCGCCGATGGGCGCGAGCCCGGCCGACATCGCCCGGCTGGGGGCCGCGCATTTCAACGTGCTGCTCTACCCCGAGACCGGCGAATCCGCCGCCCGCTGGGCCGAGAAGACGCTGAAGCAGCCCTATACGAAAACGGTTCCCATCGGGGTCGGCGCCACGCGCGACTTTGTGGCCGAAGTGGCGGCGCTCGCGGGCGTCGCGCCCGTCGCGGATGACAGCCGCCTGCGCCAGCCCTGGTGGTCGGCCTCGGTCGATTCCACCTACCTCACCGGCAAGCGCGTGTTCCTGTTCGGCGACGCGACCCATGTGATCGCGGCGGCCCGGGTGGCGCGCGACGAGATGGGCTTCGAGGTGGTGGGCATGGGCTGCTACAATCGCGAATTCGCCCGCCCCATGCGCGCGGCCGCCAAGGGCTACGGGCTCGAGGCGCTCGTCACCGACGATTACCTCGAAGTCGAGGAGGCCATTCAGGCGCTCGCGCCCGAGCTGATCCTCGGCACCCAGATGGAGCGCCACATCGCCAAGCGGCTCGGCATCCCCTGTGCGGTGATCTCGGCGCCGGTCCATGTGCAGGACTTCCCGGCCCGCTACTCGCCGCAGATGGGCTTCGAGGGGGCGAACGTCCTCTTCGACACCTGGATCCATCCGCTGACCATGGGTCTCGAGGAGCATCTCCTGACCATGTTCCGCGAGGATTTCGAGTTCCACGACGAGGCCGGCCCCTCGCACCACGGCGGCAAGGCGGTCCCCGCCTCGGCACCCCGCGCCGACGAGGCCGCCGAGGCGCTGCCGCTGACGGGCGCCGAGACGGCCGAGGGGGGGTCGATCCCCCCCGAGGCCGTGCCCCCGGCCGAGGCCGCCGAGGCCCCCGCGGGCGAGATCGTCTGGCTGACGGACGCCGAGCGCGAGCTGAAGAAGATCCCCTTCTTCGTGCGCGGCAAGGCGCGCCGGAATACCGAGAAGTTTGCGGCTGAGAAGGGCCTCACCCGGATCAGCCTCGAGACCCTGTACGAGGCGAAAGCTCATTATGCACGGTGAAGTCTCAGGTCCAGCCGGCACCCCCGGCTACAGCATCGCCATCGTCACGCTCGACGCCCATGCGGCCGGGCCTGCGGCGCGCATCGCGCCGCGCCTGCAGCAGGACTTCCCGGGCCTGACCCTCTCGATCCATGCCGCCGCCGAATGGGCCGAGAAGCCCGAGGCGCTCGCCGCCGCGCGCGAGGCCATCGGCCGGGCCGACATCGTCATCGCGAACCTCCTCTTCATCGAGGAGCATATCAACGCCGTCCTGCCCGAGCTGCAGGCCGCGCGCGAGCGGGTCGACGCCTTCGTCGGCATGATCGCCGATCCCTCCATCGTGAAGCTCACGAAGATGGGCGATCTCGACATGCAGAAGCCCGCCTCGGGGCCGATGGCGCTGCTGAAGAAGCTGCGCGGCGCCTCGAAGGAGCAGGGCAACAGCGGCGAAAGCCAGATGCGGATGCTCCGCACCATCCCGAAGATGCTGAAGTTCGTGCCCGGCAAGGCGCAGGATCTGCGGGCCTGGTTCCTGTCCATGCAATACTGGCTGGGCGGCTCGGACGACAACCTCGAGCAGATGGTCCGCTATCTCGTCTCGCGCTATTCGGCGAACCGGGCCTGGCACAGGATCCATGCCAAGGCGCCCATCGAATATCCCGAGGTGGGCCTCTACCATCCGAGCCTGCCCGACCGCATCACCACCGACCCGAACGACCTGCCCCGCCCCGCGGGCGCGAAGGTCACGGTGGGCCTCCTGATGCTGCGCTCCTACATCCTCGCCTCCGACACCGCCCATTACGACGCGGTGATCGAGGCTTTCGAGCGGAAGGGCATCGCCGTCCTTCCGGCCTTCGCGGGCGGGCTCGACGGGCGCCCGGCGATCGACGCCTATTTCCACGACAAGCTGGGCACGACCATCGATGCGATGGTCTCGCTCACCGGCTTCAGCCTCGTGGGCGGCCCCGCCTACAACGACAGCCATGCGGCCATCGAGGCGCTGAAGGGCCTCGACGTGCCCTATATCGCGGCCCATCCGCTGGAGTTCCAGACGCTCGGCCAGTGGGCGCAGGCGGGCGGCGGGCTCGGCCCGGTCGAGACGACGATGCTCGTGGCCCTGCCCGAGATCGACGGCGCCACCAACCCCACCGTCTTCGCCGGCCGGCACGACCTCTCGGGATGCACCGGCTGCCCCGGCGGCTGCAAGGCCACCGCGCAGGCGGCCGAATGCCGCGCCATGTCGCCCTGTCACGAGCGGATCCAGGTTCTGGCCGAGAAGACGCTCCGCCTTGCGCTGCTGCGCCGCTCGAAGATCGCCGAGCGTCGGGTGGGGGTCGTGCTCTACGGCTTCCCGCCGAACGCGGGCGCCGTCGGCACCGCGGCCTATCTCGCCGTCTTCGAAAGCCTCTTCAACGTGCTGAACGCCATGAAGCGCGAGGGCTACCGGCTCGAGGTGCCCGAGAGCGTGCAGGCGCTGCGCGACGCGGTGCTCGGCGGCACGGCCAGCCAGTATGGCCAGCCCGCCAATATCGCGGCCCATGTTTCGGCCGAGAAGATCGTCTCGGGCACGCCCTGGCTTGCCGACATCGAGAAGGCCTGGGGCGCCGCCCCCGGCCGCATCCAGTCGGACGGGCGCGGCGTCTATATCCTCGGCCAGCAGTTCGGCAATGTCTTCGTGGGCGTCCAGCCGGTCTTCGGCTACGAGGGCGACCCGATGCGGCTCCTGTTCGAGAAGGGCTTCGCGCCGACCCATGCCTTCAGCGTCTTCTACCGCTGGCTGCGCGAGGATTTCGGCGCCGACGTGCTGCTGCATTTCGGCATGCACGGCGCGCTCGAATTCATGCCCGGCAAGCAGGCCGGCATGTCCGGCGCCTGCTGGCCCGACCGGCTGATCGGCGCCCTGCCGAACGTCTATCTCTATGCGGCGAACAACCCGTCCGAGGCCTCGCTCGCCAAGCGCCGCTCGAACGCGATCACCGTGACGCACCTGACCCCGCCGCTGGCCAAGGCCGGCCTCTACCGCGGGCTTCAGGATCTCAAGGACAGCCTCACCCGCTACCGGCAGCTCGCCCCCGACGTGCCCGAGCGCGAGGAGCTCTCGCTCCTGATCGGAGAGCAGGCGAAAGCCGTGAACCTCGACATGGTCGATGTGGACACGATGTGGCTGAAGCTTCTCGAGACCGAGGGCTCGCTCATCACCGACGGGCTGCATGTCGTGGGCCGGCCCATGACCGAGGAGCAGATCGCCGACAACATCGCCCTCATGCCCGAGATGTCGTCCGAGCGGCGGGCCGAGGTCGAGGGGATGCTGCGGCAGGAGACCGAGATCGCGGGCCTGCTGCGGGCGCTCGGCGGCCATTACATGGAGCCGGTGCCGGGCGGCGACCTGATCCGCGCGCCCGAGATCCTGCCCACGGGCCGCAACATCCATGCCTTCGACCCGTTCCGGATGCCCACCGCCTATGCGATCCAGGACGGAGCGGCGCAGGCGCAGCGGCTGCTCGACGCGCACCCGAAACTGCCCGAAACGGTGGCGCTGGTGCTCTGGGGGTCGGACAACATCAAGTCCGACGGCGGGCCCATCGCGCAGGCTCTGGCGCTGATGGGGGCCCGTCCCCGGTTCGACCATTACGGCCGCCTCGCCGGCGCCGACCTCATCCCGCTGTCGGAACTCGGCCGCCCGCGGATCGACGTCATCATGACGCTCTCGGGCATCTTCCGCGACCTCCTGCCGCTCCAGACCCGGATGCTGGCCGAAGCCGCCTGGAAGGCCGCCAATGCCGAAGGCGAGCCGCTGGCGCAGAACTTCATTCGCGCCCATGCCCTGTCCTACGCGCAGGAGATGGGCGTGGACATGGAGACCGCCTCGCTGCGGGTCTTCTCGAATGCCGAAGGCGCCTATGGCTCGAACGTGAACGTGCTCGTGGGCTCCTCGGCCTTCGGCGAGGAAGACGAGCTGGCCGACGCCTATGAGGCGCGCAAGAGCTTCGCCTACGGCCGCTCGGGCAAGCCCGTGCAGAATGCGGCGCTTCTCCAGAAGTCGCTGAAGACGGTGGATGTGGCCTATCAGAACCTCGAATCGGTCGAGCTGGGCGTGACCACGGTCGACCATTACTTCGACACGCTGGGCGGCATCGCGCGCGCGGTGAAGCGCGCGCGGGGCGAGGAAGCGTCCGTCTATATCGGCGACCAGACCCGCGGCGGCGGCACCGTCCGCACGCTGAAGGACCAGATCGCGCTCGAGACCCGCGCGCGCAGCCTGAACCCGAAATATTACGAGGGGCTGCTGAAGCACGGGGCCGAGGGCGTGCGCCAGATCGAGGCGCAGGTGACCAACACGCTCGGCTGGTCGGCCACGACCCAGCAGGTCGAGCCCTGGGTCTACCAGCGCCTGAGCGAAACCTTCGTGCTGGACGAGGCCATGCGCCGCCGTCTGGCCGAACTGAACCCGGAGGCGAGCGTCCGCATGGCCGAGCGTCTTCTGGAAGCGAGTGCCCGTAACTATTGGCAGCCCGACGCGGAGACTTTGGCCGCGTTGCAGGGGGCTGCGGACGAGTTGGAAGACCGTCTCGAGGGGATTGCCGCCGAGTGAAGCGGACGGGACGGCAAGCCCTGCGGGACGCAGGGATGGCTTTAGCAATGGGGGGCCTCCGATGAGCCCGAAAGACTTGACGATACCGACCGGAGCGGATGGCGAGGGCTCGGTCCAGGTGCATCTGGACGAGGCCGACAAGATCACCGGCGCCAAGGTCTTCGCGGTCTACGGCAAGGGCGGGATCGGCAAGTCGACGACCTCGTCGAACCTGTCGGCCGCCTTCTCGATCCTCGGCAAGAGGGTGCTGCAGATCGGCTGCGATCCGAAGCACGATTCCACCTTCACCCTGACGGGCAGCCTCGTGCCCACGGTGATCGACGTTCTGAAGGACGTGGATTTCCACCCCGAGGAACTGCGCCCCGAGGATTTCGTGTTCGAAGGCTTCAACGGCGTGATGTGCGTCGAGGCGGGCGGCCCGCCCGCAGGCACCGGCTGCGGCGGCTATGTCGTCGGCCAGACGGTGAAACTGCTGAAGCAGCACCACCTGCTCGACGACACCGACGTGGTGATCTTCGACGTGCTGGGCGACGTGGTCTGCGGCGGCTTTGCGGCGCCCCTCCAGCATGCCGATCAGGCGGTGGTGGTGACGGCGAACGACTTCGACTCGATCTACGCCATGAACCGGATCATCGCCGCGGTTCAGGCCAAGTCGAAGAACTACAAGGTGCGGCTCGCGGGCTGCGTCGCGAACCGCTCGCGCGCGACCGACGAGGTGGACCGTTTCTGCAAGGAAACGAACTTCCGCCGTCTCGCCCACATGCCGGACCTCGACGCGATCCGCCGCTCGCGGCTGAAGAAGAAGACCTTGTTCGAGATGGACGAGGATCAGGACGTGCTGGCCGCCCGCGCCGAATACATCCGGCTCGCGGAAAGCCTCTGGCGCGGCCTCGACCCGATCGATCCGCATTCGCTGCCGGATCGCGATATTTTCGAGTTGCTGGGTTTCGATTGAGCCTGCCCCTGCCGGATCCGCTCCGGTGTTCAAGGAAGAACCCATGAACGACTATTCGACCACCCGCGACCGGGTCGAACATTATTTCGACCGCACCGCGACCCACACCTGGGAGCGGCTCACCTCCTCGGCGCCCGTCAGCCGCATCCGGCAGACGGTGCGCGAGGGGCGCGACACGATGCGGGCGAAGATGCTCTGGCGGCTGCCGAAGGACCTCACGGGCCTTCGCGTGCTCGACGCGGGCTGCGGCGCAGGCCAGATGACGGCCGAGCTTGCGGCCCGCGGCGCGCAGGTCATGGCGGTGGACATCTCGCCGCAGCTCGTCGAGATCGCGCGGAAACGTCTGCCGCCCGAGCATCAGGACCGCGTGACCTTCGCCTCGGGCGACATGCTGGCCGATGACCTTGGCCGCTTCGATTATGTCGTCGCGATGGACAGCCTGATCTACTACACCGACGCCGACATCGCGGCGGCGCTCGACAGGCTCGGCGCCAGAACGCGGCATTCGGTCGTCTTTACCGTGGCCCCGCGAACGCCTTTCCTGATGGCGTTCTGGACGATGGGGAAGCTCTTTCCGCGGTCCGACCGCTCGCCGGTCATGATCCCGCACCCGTTCCAGCCTCTGAACGAGGCGACGGGGGGCAGGCTCGTGAAGGTCGGGCGGGTGTCGCGGGGCTTCTACATCTCCGAGTGTCTGGAGTTCCGGCCGTGATCCTGGGGCGGAAACAGCTGAAGAAACTGACGATCGGTGCGCTTCCCTTTGCGGATGCGGCCTCCGAAGGACTGCCGCTCGGGCAACTGCTGCGCCTGTCCCTATTCCAGGTCTCTGTCGGCATGTGCTCGGTGCTGCTCCTGGGCACGCTCAACCGGGTGATGATCGTCGAACTCGCGGTGCCGGCCACGGTGGTGGCCCTGATGATCGCGCTGCCGGTCCTGTCGGCGCCGTTCCGCGCCCTCATGGGCCATCGGAGCGACAATCACCGCTCGGCGCTGGGCTGGAAGCGCATCCCCTACCTCTGGTTCGGCTCGCTCTGGCAGATGGGGGGCTTGGCCATCATGCCCTTCGCGCTGATCGTGCTGTCGGGCGACCAGATCCACGGCCCCGACTGGGCCGGCGAGGTTCTGGCGGCGCTGGCCTTCCTGATGGCAGGCCTCGGCATGCACATGACCCAGACTGCGGGCCTCGCCCTCGCCTCGGACCGCGCCACGGAAGAGACGCGGCCGCGGGTGGTGGCGCTGCTCTATGTCATGTTCCTCGTGGGCATGGGGATCTCGTCGCTGATCGTGGGCTGGCTCCTGTCGGACTTCTCCGAGCTGCGGCTGATCCGCGTCGTGCAGGGCTGCGCCTTCATGACCATGGTCCTGAACATCGTCGCACTCTGGAAACAGGAACATGTGCGGCCGATGTCGAAGGAGGAGCGCGCAGCCCCCCGGCCGCGCCTCCGCGACGCCTGGGCCGAACTCAATGCCGACGGCACCGCCTTCCGGCTCCTGATGGCGGTGGCCTGCGGCACGCTCGCCTTCAACATGCAGGACGTGCTGCTCGAGCCCTACGGCGGCGAGATCATCGGCCTGCCGGTGTCGGCCACGACGCTCCTGACGGCCATGTGGTCGGTGGGCGCGCTCGCGGGCTTCGGCCTCGCCGCGCGCTGGCTGGCGCGCGGTCTCGACCCCGCCCGCATGGCGGGACGGGGGATCCTGATCGGCCTTGCCGCCTTCCTGCTCGTGCTCTTCGCCTGGCCTGCCGCGTCGAAGGCGATGTTCTTCGCCGGTGCGGGCCTGATCGGGATGGGCGGCGGGCTCTTTTCCGTCGCCACCCTCACGATGGCGATGGCCATCCCGGTGGCGGGTCTGGCCGGCCGCGGCCTCGCGCTCGGCGCCTGGGGGGCTGCGCAGGCGACCGCCGCGGGCCTCGCCATCCTCATGGGCGGCGCACTGCGCGACGTCATCGGCCACTGGGCCAAGGCGGGGCATCTCGGTGCCGCGCTGCAGGACGCGGCCATCGGCTACAGCTCCGTGTACCTCCTCGAGATCGGGCTGCTGTTCGCCACACTGATCGTGCTGGGGCCTCTGGTCCGAACCACGATCCTCTCATCTGAACGACCGGCCGGCGGGACCCGCGTGGGACTCGCCGACTTCCCCACCTGACACCGGAGGACCCCTTAAATGGTTGGTGTGACTGCTTTTGGAAACTTCGATCTGGCGTCGCTGGCGATCTATAGCTTCTGGATCTTCCTCGCGGGCCTGATCTACTACCTCCAGACCGAGAACATGCGCGAGGGCTATCCGCTGGAGAACGAGGACGGCACCCCGGCCGCGAACCAGGGCCCGTTCCCGCTGCCGAAGCCCAAGACCTTCATCCTGCCCCACGGCCGCGGCACGCTGACCGTGCCCGGCCCGGAAAGCGAAGACCGCCCGATCGCGCTCGCGCGGACGGCCGTCTCGGAAGGCTTCCCGCATGCGCCCACGGGCGACCCGATGAAGGACGGCGTCGGCCCGGCCTCGTGGGTTGCGCGCCGTGACCTGCCCGAACTCGACGGGCACGGCCACAACAAGATCAAGCCGATGAAGGCCGCTGCCGGCTTCCACGTCTCGGCCGGCAAGAACCCGATCGGCCTGCCCGTCCGCGGCTGCGATCTCGAGATCGCGGGCAAAGTCGTGGACATCTGGGTCGACATCCCCGAGCAGATGGCCCGCTTCCTCGAGGTCGAACTCAAGGACGGCTCGACCCGCCTCCTGCCGATGCAGATGGTCAAGGTCCAGTCGAACCGCGTCCATGTGAACGCGCTCTCGTCCGACCTGTTCGCGGGCATCCCGACGATCAAGTCCCCGACCGAGGTCACGCTCCTCGAAGAGGACAAGATCTGCGGCTACGTCGCCGGCGGCCTGATGTATGCCGCGCCGAAGCGCAAGTCGGTCGTGGCGGCGATGCTGGCCGAATACGCCTGATCCCGCATGGCGCGGCCCCCCGCGGGCCGCGCCGCATCCTTCCCGGACCCGATCCGGATCAGATCCCTCCCCCACCCGGATCCGATCCGCATCCGATCCGCCGCAGACGCACCCGAGGAGACACCCATGGACCATGACGATTTCAAGTTCGAACCGATCCCTGGCCTCCCCGAGCGTCCGCCGCAGGGCGAGACGCTGCTCTGGCAGGGCCGCCCGGCCGCCTTCTCGCTCGCGCGCGAGGCCTACAAGGTCAACTGGATCGCGGGCTATTTCGCCCTGACCGCGCTCTGGCGCGCCTCGACCGGCTGGGCCGACGGCGGCCTGCCGATGGCGGTGGCCTATGCGGTGCCCTATCTCGGGCTCGGCGCCGTGACCTATCTGCTGCTCCTGCTCGGCGCCTACTGGCAGGCCCGCGCCACGATCTATTCGATCACCACCGCGCGCGTGATCCTGCGCATCGGGGCCGCGCTGTCTGTCACGCTGAACCTGCCCTTCAAGCAACTGGAGAGCGCGGCGCTCGACCTGCGCAAGTCCGGCACCGGCACCATCGCCCTGCGGATGAAGGCGCCCAACCGGATCTCGAAGCTGGTCTGCTGGCCGCACATCCGCCCGTGGAAATGGCGCGGCGAGCCGGCGATGCGCTGCGTGCCCGACGCCGAGCGCGTCGCGCGCCTGCTGTCGGATGCGGCCGAGGCGCGGCTCTCGGTGCCCACCATCGCCCGCACGGGCGAGCAGGCCCCGGTGCCGCCCCACGCCGTGCCCGCCGCCTGAGCCGACCCGGCCCTCCCATCCACCGCCGGCCGCTGCCCCCGCGGGGCAGCACCGGCAAGACCCCGCAGGACATGCCATGATGAGCGCACAGAACTCCCGCCAGCCCCGGAGCGACAAGGACAAGGAGCTGATCCCGCCCTTTCTGCTCAAGGCGATGTTCGCCCTTGCGCTGGGATCGGTCCTGATGGTGAGCTGGGCGGTCTGGACCGGCCGCGAGCCCACCGGCAAGCCCGCCCCCGCCCCCGTGGTGGCCGAGCGCCAGCTCGTCCTGCAGGGGCTGGGCGAGCAGGCCGTGGCCGTCCGCACGCCCGAAGGCGAGACCCTCTTCGAAGCCGAGAACGGCGGCTTCGTCACCGTGATCCAGATCGGCCTGAAGCGCGCCCGCACCGTGCACAGGATCGAAGGCAACCCCCCCGTGCGGTTGGTGAAGTACGAGAACGGCAGACTTTCCCTGCAGGATGACGCAACCGGCTGGAGCGCCGAGCTCCAGGCATTCGGACCCGACAACGAGGCCGCCTTCGAGCGGATGCTGTCCGAATGACGCCAAGAGAAGGGAACCCCCATGGGTCTGTTCACGAAACAAGCGGAAGAGGTGCCCTGCACCGTTGAAGTGAGTCACCAGTTCGAGTCTCTCCACGCGCATGTGCGCTTCGACAACGGGGCCATCGTCCATCCGGGCGATGAGGTCCTGGTTCACGGTGCGCCGGTTCTGGCGGCCTTCGGCGAGGTGGTGGTCGAGGAACGCACCGCCACCATCACGCGTGCCTCGGGCCTCGAGCGGCTCTGGACGCGCCTCACGGGCGATCTCGGTGCGATGGAACTGTGCGAATTCTCCTTCTCCGAGCAGGTGACGCTGTGAACGCGCCGGCCGGAGGGCTCTCCCCCGCGCTCACGCCGGAAGCGGTTGCCGACACGACGGCGATGGCGACCGAGACCCACATCCTCAACCCGCGCTTCTACACCACCGATTTCGACGAGCTGGACCGCATCGACGTGACGCCCGTCCGCAAGGACTGGGACGCGCTGATCGCCGAGATGAAGGCGGATCCGAACAAGGCGCATTTCAAGAAGACCGAGGCCTGGGACGGGATCGACTGGGAGGGGATGGACCCTGCCCTGCGCGTCGAGTTCATCGACTTCCTCGTCTCGTCCTGCACCGCCGAATTCTCGGGCTGCGTGCTCTACAAGGAGATGAAGCGGCGCGGCTCGAACCCCGACATCTGCGAGCTCTTCAACTACATGGCCCGCGACGAGGCCCGGCACGCGGGCTTCATCAACGATGCGCTGCGCGAGGCGGGCGTGGCGGTGAACCTGGGCTTCCTGACCAAGGCCAAGAAATACACCTATTTCCGGCCGAAGTTCATCTATTACGCCACCTACCTCTCCGAGAAGATCGGCTACGCGCGCTACATCACGATCTACCGCCATCTCGAGGCCAACCCCGAGCACCGGTTCCACCCGATCTTCAAGTGGTTCAAGGAGTGGTGCAACGACGAGTTCCGCCACGGCGAGGCCTTCGCGCTGCTGATGAAGACCGATCCGAAGCTGACGGACACGACCGTCAACCGGCTCTGGATCCGCTTCTTCCTGACGGCGGTCTATTCGACCATGTGGGTGCGCGACCATGCCCGGCCCGAGTTCCACAAGGCGCTCGGCGTGGACATCGACTGGTACGATCAGGAGGTCTACCGCAAGACCTCCGAGATCGCGCGCCAGATCTTCCCGGTCGAGCTCGACATCGACCACCCGCGCTGGAAGCCGGCGCTCCGCCGCATGAACGAGGCCTTCCTGCGCATCGACCGCGGCACCCGCCGCGGCGGGATCGCGGGGCGGCTCGAGAAGGTTCTGGGCGGTGCGCAGGCGCTGGCTGCCTTCGTATCCCTCTACACTATCCCGGTCAGGACCCACACCCTGCCCGAGAACGTCCGACTGGAGCCGAGCTATTGACTTCTGACGATCACCGGAAGCGGGCCCTGCCCGCTTCCTCCAGCGCGCCGAGGGGCTGCGGATGCTGACGAGTCCCTGGGTCGTGGCCCTGTCGGCCATCTTCGTCTGGTGGTTCTCCACCGGCATCCTGCTCTGGCGGGTGCGCCATGCCGACAACCGCGGCCCCGAGGCGCATCTGACCTCGGTGATCCTGGGCCTGCCGATGCTGTTCGCGGGCGCGTGGGGCTATGTCCACACCCTCCACGACGAGACGGTGGGCGGGGTCTATGTGGCGTTCCTCTCGGCGCTCGGCGTCTGGGGCTGGATCGAGCTGTCCTTCCTGTCGGGCGTCATCACCGGCCCGAACACCGACCCCTGCCCGCTGCATGCCCGGGCACCCGAGCGATTCCTGCGGGCGGTGGGGACGGTTCTCTGGCACGAGATCGTGCTCCTCACCGTGCTCATTGCCATGGCCGTCCATGCGGCCGACGCCCCCAACCGCTTCGGGCTCTGGACCTTCCTCGTCCTCTTCGTGGCCCGCGTCTCGGCCAAGCTGAACCTCTATCTCGGCGTGCCCTACATCAACGTCGAGTTCCTGCCCTCGACCCTCGCTCACCTGTCGAGCTACTTCCGTCACACGCGGATGAACCGCTTCTTCCCGCTCTCGGTGACGCTGCTGACCTTCGCGACCGGCTGCTGGATCGAGCGCGCGCTCTCCGCCGGCGGGGCGAACCATCGCGAGGTGGGCTTCTGGCTCCTGGCCGCGCTGACGGCGCTCGCCGTCCTCGAACACTGGTTCATGGTGGTGAACCTGCAGGACCGGAAGCTCTGGAAATGGATGATGCCCGAGCGGCGGCGGCCCGTGCGCGGCGGCCGCGTGCCGCCCTCGCATCTGCCGGATACCGTCCGGCGGGGCGAGGCGAAGCTGCTCAAGGAGAAGGCGGGAAGGCTCTAGTCACATCGCAGTGAGGCTCTCGTGGGGACTCGTTCTGCGGCAATCCGTCATATAATTTGCTCCGTATCCGAGCAGCATAGTCCGCTGCGTCCGAACAGCCCGGCAGGAAGTCCATGTCAGCCACCTCGCACCCTCAGAGCGCGTCTTCGATCTGCGAGAATGGCCCGGTCCAGCCGAAGCCGGGCTTCCGGCCCGTCCCCCGTTTCGCCGCCCTCGCGACCGTTGCGGATCCCGGATCCAAATGTCATGCATGATCCGGAACGCGCGGCCCGCAGTAGTGATTGTGTGCCGGCGGCACCTATATCTTTACCACCATCTACCCATACAGGGAGGATACCCATGAAGTTCCAAGTCAAGGCCCTCGCCGCCATCGCCGCCTTCGCGGCGCTGCCGGCGCTCGCGCAGGAAGGCGACCCGGAAGCCGGGGCCAAGGCCTTCAACCAGTGCCAGACCTGCCACGTCATCGTGGACGATTCCGGCACCACCATCGCCGGCCGCAACGCCAAGACCGGCCCGAACCTCTACGGCGTCGTGGGCCGCACCGCGGGCACGCAGGCCGACTTCAAGGGCTATGGCGAAGGCATGAAGGAAGCCGGCGCGAAAGGGCTCGCCTGGGATGAAGAGCATTTCGTCCAGTATGTTCAGGATCCGACCAAGTTCCTGAAGGAATATACCGGCGACGCGAAAGCCAAGGGCAAGATGACCTTCAAGCTGAAGAAGGAAGCGGACGCCCACAACATCTGGGCCTACCTCCAGCAGGTCGCCGTCCGGCCCTGAGGCGGGACCCGGGCGCATGCGAAGGCCGGCAGAGCGATCTGCCGGCCTTTCGCATTCCAGCCGCGAAGGAGGCGCGCCGGCGCCGGGACAGGCGAACGGAGTGGTCACGCGCCGGGCCTCGGTCTCGGCAGCCCTTTCGCTTGAAGCCGACCTCCGGCCTCGCCGGATGTGCCCCACCGACACGACCGGGCCACGGCAGATCGTCTTGCCCCCCTCTCCGGCAGCAAGTGCCCTCCGCCTGCACTTCGCCCACGTCCGCCCGGGCTCGCCGTTCCGTCCGTGGGCGGGGCAACGACTGCCAAGGCGGTGCGTGCATTCAGGCGCCCGGGCACGCGGGGTGGAGGGCGCCCGCTTTAGAAACAAGGCGGGTGCGACGGCCGGAGGCGGCGGAACGCCCTCGCCTCAGACCGACACCGCCTGCTTCAGCCGGTCGCGCCCGAGCTCGGCTCTGGTGCCCGACAGGTCCACCGCGCCGCGCTTGAGGACGTAGAACCGGTCCGCAAGGTCGTAGGCGAAGTCGAAATACTGCTCGACGAGGACAATGGCCATGTCGCCCTTCTCCCTCAGATAGGAGATCACGCGGCCGATCTGCTGGATGATGTTGGGCTGGATCCCCTCGGTCGGCTCGTCGAGGAGGAGGAGCTTCGGCCGCATGATCAGGGCCCGCGCGATGGCGAGCTGCTGCTGCTGGCCGCCGGAGAGATCGCCGCCGCGGCGGTGGGCCATGTCCTTCAGGACCGGGAAGAGGGCATAGATCTCCTCCGGGATCCGATGATCGGCGCGGGGAAGGACCGCAAAGCCGGTCTCGAGATTCTCCGTCACCGTCAGGAGCGGAAAGATCATCCTCCCCTGCGGCACGAAGCCGAGGCCCCGCCGCGCCATGGCCTGCGGCGGCAGCACCGGCAGCTCTGCGCCTTCGAGGAAGATCCGCCCGCCCGAGCGCGGATGCGTGCCGGCGATCGCCTTCAGGAGCGAGGTCTTGCCCACCCCGTTCGTGCCCATGATGCAGGTCACCTCGCCCGCGCGCGCCTCCATGTCGATCCCGTGGAGAATCTGGCTGCCGCCGTAATGCAGGGTCAGCGCTTCGGTCTTCAGCATCATCCGCGTCCCAGATAGACTTCGATCACCGCAGGGTTCCGCGTCACATGGTCGAGGCTGCCCTCGGCCAGCACCGCCCCCTCGTGCAGCACCGTCACCTTGCAGTCGAGGCGGCGGACGAACTCCATGTCATGCTCGACCACCACCACCGCGCGCGTCTTCGCCATCTCGACGAGAAGCGCAGTGGTATGTTCGCGCTCGGCCAGCGTCATCCCCGCCGCGGGCTCGTCCACGAGGAGGAGCCGCGGCTCCTGCGCGAGCAGCATCCCGATCTCGAGCCACTGCTTCTGCCCGTGGCTGAGTTCGCCCGACTTCCGCGCGAGATGCTGGCCGAGGCCCACCTCCTCGGCCAGCGCCTGCACGCGCGCAGCATCGGGCCGCGTCGGCCGGAAGAAGAGGACGGCGAAGGGCGAGCGCGGCTTCTTCAGCGCCATCATGAGATTGTCGAACACCGTCTGGTCCTCGAACACCGTCGGGCGCTGGAACTTGCGCCCGATACCCGCCTGCGCGATCCGGGCCTCGGAGAGCTTCAAGAGCGAGATCGAGCGGTCGCCGAAGGTGACGGACCCCTGATCGGGGCGGGTCTTGCCGGTCACGATATCCATGAAGGTGGTCTTGCCCGCGCCGTTGGGCCCGATGATGGCCCGCAGCTCGCGCGCGCCGATGTTGAAGGAGAGGTTGTTGATCGCGCGGAAGCCGTCGAAGGTGACGGAGACGCCCGAGACCTCGAGGAGCGCGCTCATTCGCTGGCCTCCCGCTCCTGCAGCGCGCCCGCATCGGGGCCGAGCGGCGCGCCGCGCCGGTTCGGGGGACGCAGGCCCTGCGCCCAGTCGACGAGGCCGCCGATCCCCTGCGGCGCGAAGAGCGTGACGAGGACGAAGGCCAGCCCCAGCAGGATCTGCCACCAGTCGACCCACTGGATGGTCGCGAAGCCGAGGGAGAGATCGGGCGCGCGCCCTCCGGTGAACCAGGTCGAGAGGAGCGAGACGAAGGCCGCGCCGATCACCGCCCCGTAGAGGCGCCCGCGGCCGCCGATCGCCACCCAGACCGCGAGATAGATCGAGGCGATGGGGGCGAGCTCGGCCGGGTTGATGATGCCCGCCTGCGGATAGTAGAGCGCCCCCGCGACGGCCGCGATCACCGCCGTCAGGGTGAAGATGAAGAGCTTGTAGCTTTCGACCGAATAGCCGAGGAAGCGCACCCGCTGCTCGTCGTCACGGATGGCGCGCAGGACGGAGCCGAACTTGCCCGAGACGATCCAGGCTGCGAGCAGATATCCGAGCGCCAGCGCACCGGCCGAAGCCCAGAAGAACCAGACCGAGAGCCGGTCCTGCGAGACCTGGACGAGGCCGGGGATGTTCTGGAGACCCGAAAGCCCGTTGTTGCCGCGCAGGCCCGCGTCGTTCTGGAAGAGATGCAGCGCCAGGGCGAGCGTCATGGCCTGGGTAAGGATCGAGAGATAGACCCCCGTGACCCGGCTGCGGAAGGCGAGCCAGCCGAAGACGAGGGCCAGAAGGCCCGGCACCAGCACCACAAGGGCGAGCTGCAGCGGCAGGCTGTGGGCGAAGGCCCAGACGGCGGGCAGCTCCGCCCCGCCCACGACGCCGAAGATCTGGCTCGCCACCCCGTCCGAAATCTCCTGCGGCGTGGCCGGCAGCGGCGCCTTGGACAGGGCCTGCACCACGATGTCCTCGGTGCGGGCATACATGAGCCACATGCCGATCATGTAGCCGCCGAGCGCGAAGAAGGCCATGTGGCCGAGGCTGAGGATGCCCGCATAGCCCCAGACGAGATCCATCGCGAGGGCCACGAGGCAGAGGCAGAGCGTCTTGCCCAGCGTCTTGACGAAGGAGGTGGAGAGGAAGGCCGTGCCATAGGCATGGGAGGCGAGCGTCACCGCGAGGGTGAAGAGCGCGAGAAGGGCAAGGAAGATCAGCACCGAGGGGCTGCGGGCGAGGAAGCTCTGTCTCATGGGAGGGGCGCTCCGGCAGGCGGGCGGAAGCGGGGGGCCAGCCCCCCGCGCCCCCCGGGATATTTGGGCCAGAATGAAGGAGGAGGGAGGCTCTCGGGCGGCGGGACTGCGCGGGCGCGGCGAGGATGCGTCGAGAGTCCTGCGGCAGGGTCCGTGTCGGACGGGCGGGGGGTGAGGCGTGGCGATGGGATGCCGGTTCCTCGGGCGTTTCTCCGCAGGGACGGGACAGGGGAGAGGGACAGGCTTTCGGCGGGCGGCGGCGGATCCGCAGGCCGCCGGGGCTCCGGGCGGACGCGCGCGGCCCCGACGGCGACCTTGCTGCCGGCAGACCGCAAAGCGGGGGCGGGCGGAAGGACGGGCACGGTGTCAGTCTCCCGCGGCGCGGCCCTTCAGGGCGACGATGCCCCGCGGCCGGAACTGGATGAAGATGATGATGAAGAGGATCATGTAGGTCTGGGCCGCGAGCGTGTTCGAGGGATTGAGCCACTCGATGCCCTTCTGCACCCCGCCGATCATCGCGGCCCCCGCGAGCGTGCCCCAGATGTTGCCGACGCCGCCCACCACCACGGTCATGAAGCTCTGGACGATGTAATCCTGCCCGAGCTCGGAGGTGACCTTGGCGAAGAGGCCGATGGCCACGCCCGCGATGCCCGCGATGCCCGAGCCGAGCCCGAAGGTCAGCATGTTGATCCGATCGGGGTTGATCCCCATCGAGGCCGCCATCGAGGGGTTCTGCGTTACCGCCCGCACCTCGAGCCCGAGGCGGGTGCGCGTCATGATGAAGAGGAAGACGCCGAGGAAGATCATTGCGAGGACGAAGATCGCGATGCGGATGTAGCTGATCGAGACCACATCGTTGAAGCTCAGCGCGCCGTCGAGCCAGGCGGGCGCGGTCAGCGGCCGGGCCTGGGTGCCGAAGATGTTCTTGGCGAGCTGCTGCAGCGCGATCGAGATGCCGAACGTGGCCAGCAGCGTCTCGAGCGGGCGGCGGTAGAGATGGCGGATCACCAGCCGCTCCATCGCGACGCCGGCCGCGAAGGTGACGGCGAAGGCCAGAGGCAGCGCCACGAGGATCGAGATCGTGTAGTCGGCGATCCATTGCTGGACCACATAGCCCGTGTAGGCCCCCATCATGATGAATTCGCCATGGGCCATGTTGATGACCCGCATCACGCCGAAGGTGATGGCAAGGCCGATGGCCGCGAGGAAATAGATCGAGGCCAGCGAGGCCGCGTCGAGGGCGAGGTCGGCCGCCTGCATCAGGCCCACGGTGCGGCCGATGCGCGCCAGTGCGGCGCTTGCGGCCTCGGTGACGGCCGGGTCGGGCTCGGCATAGAGGTCGAGGAAGCGGAAGCGGTCGAGGGTCGCCGTCACCTCGTCCTCGGTGGCGCCGGGGGGCACGAGGCCCTGAGCCTCGAGCGCAGTATAGGCGCGGTCGCGGGCCTCGGGGCTGTCGAGCGCCGCCACGGGGATGCCCGCCACCTGCCCGTCCCGGATCTGCGCCACGAGCGTCTCGCGCAGCGCCGTGCGGCTGAGGCGGGCGGGGGCCAGGCCCTCGGCCACCAGAAGATCGTAGGCCTCTTCCCGCGGCAGGTCGCGCCCGGGCACGAGCTCGCGGGCGATGTTGAGCCCCTCGGGCGTGCCTTCGACCGCCGTGCGCCGCGTGGCGACCAGCGGGTTCAGCGCGGCGCGGAGATCGAGGCCGAGATCGGCGCCGAAGCTCTCGATCGCGACCACGCGCTCGGCGGCGTTGGCCCCGAAGCGCAGCGTCAGGAGCCGCTCGAGCCGGGACATGGCCGGATCGGGCGCCTGGGCCAGGGCGGCCCGCAGCGGCGCCAGATGCTCGGGCGCGGGATCGCGCGCGATGGAGGCAAGCGCCGCCGAGCGGCGCGCGGGATCGGGATCGGCGAGTTGGAAGCGCACGAGCGCGGTTGCGATCAGGCCGCGGACGCCGCTGTTCGGACGCAGCTGCGCGATCTCGCCCCGCTCCGCGGTGCCCGCGGGGGCGCCGGCCAGGTCGCGGAGCGCCCATCCGCCCTCGGCAGGCTCGATCAGGAAGAAGGTGCCATCGCTTTCGCGATAGCCCAGCCGCCGGTCGGCCCAGGCGTCGAGGATCGCTGCGGCGGAAGCATCGCCCGACGCGGCCAGCGCCTCGATCACCGGGCCGATGGTCTGGCGCGAGGACCGTTCGATCAGGGCGCGGTTCTCGGAAAGGATCTGCGCGGCGGGCGTGCCCTGCGCGAGGACGGGAAGCGCAGAGGCGAGCACTGCGAGGAGGATCAGGACAAACCGCATTCGGACCTCGTCGGAGGGAGCGGGGGCGGCGTCGGACCTGCGGCCCGGGCCGCCCCCGTCACGTCAGTAGTTCGACTTGATCTGCACGCAGCTCTTGGTCTCGGTGTTGTACATGCCGCAGTCGAGCTTGGCCCAGTCGGACTCGAGCACGGCCGATTCCGGCAGGAAGTCCGTCCAGGCATCGCCCGGCACCGGATCGGTCTGCGAGATGATGTCGAACTGGCCGTCGTCGCGGATCTCGCCGATCAGCACGGGCTTGGTCAGATGGTGGTTCGGCAGCATCTCGGCCTCGGAGCCGGTGAGGTTCGGGAATTTCTGCCCGATCATCTCCTTGGCCACCGGATCCACATCAGTGGTGCCCGCCGCGGTTACGGCATTCACCCACATGTTGAAGCCGATGTAGGTGGCCTCCATCGGGTCGTTCGTCACCCGCTTCTCACCCATGCGGGCCTTCCATTCCTTGATGAAGGCTTCGTTCTCGGGGCTTTCGGCGGACTGGAAGTAGTTCCAGGCCGCGAGATGGCCCACGAGGTTCGACGTGTCGAGGCCCGAGAGTTCCTCCTCGCCCACCGAGAAGGCCACGACGGGAATGTCCTCGGCCGAGATGCCTGCGGCCGCGAGTTCCTTGTAGAAGCCGATGTTCGCATCCCCGTTGATGGTCGAGATCACGCCCACCTTCTTGCCGTCCGCGCCGAGCGCCTTCACGTCCGCCACGATCTTCGACCAGTCGGAATGGCCGAAGGGCGTGTAGTTCACGAAAATGTCGGATTTCGCGATGCCCTTCTGCTGAAGGTAGCTCTCGAGGATGTTGTTCGTCGTGCGCGGATAGACGTAGTCGGTGCCGAGCAAGGCGAATTTCTCGACGCCCAGTTCCTCGAGGAAATAGTCCACCGCCGGAATCGCCTGCTGGTTCGGCGCGGCACCGGTGTAGAAGACGTTCTTCGAGCTCTCCTCGCCCTCATACTGCACCGGGTAGAACAGGAGGCCGTTCAACTCCTCGATCACCGGCAGCACCGACTTGCGGCTGACCGAGGTCCAGCAGCCGAAGATCACGTCGACATCGTTCACGGTCAGCAGTTCGCGCGCCTTCTCGGCGAAGAGCGGCCAGTCGGAGGCGGGGTCCACCACCACCGCCTCGAGCTTCTTGCCCAGAAGGCCGCCCTTGGCGTTCTGCTGATCGACGAGCATCAGGACGGTGTCCTTCAGCGTCGTCTCGGAAATCGCCATCGTGCCCGAGAGCGAATGGAGCACGCCGATCTTGATCGTGTCCTCCTGCGCGAGCGCCCCGCCCGCGAGCGACAGACCGAGGGCCGTGCCGATCAGATATGCCCGGAACATCTTCATGCTCTTGTGTCCTTTTTCAGCAAGGCTCCGCCCGTCCGGTCCCGAGGGCCGGTCGTGGTTCCGTCAAGCCTTGGCAGTCCCTGTTGATCCGCCGCGGGGCCCGTCCCGGCCCGCGGGCGCCGGAGCGTCTCTGGCTCCTCGCCGCTTCAGAAGACGTCGGGTCGGGGGATGCGGCAAGACGGGCTGCGGTTCGGCCGCGGGGCGCCATCAAAAACGCCGAAAAATTGATCGGATCACGGGCTAGCGAACGTGAAAGAAGCAGAGCCTGTGCGGAAGCGGCGCCAAAGGCGCCGCCTGCTCAATCCTGCGGCAGGAGCTGCAGCCCGCCTTCGCGTTCGAGGAAGGCCACAATCGCCTCGACGCCGACCCCCGCCCGCATTCGCGCCATGACATAGGGCCTCTGGCCGCGGGCGGCCTGTGTGTCGGCCTCGAGCCGGGCCAGATCCACCCCGACATGGGGCGCGAGATCGGTCTTGTTCACGACCAGCAGGTCCGAGCGCGCAAGGCCCGGGCCGCGTTTTCGCGGAATGTCCTGCCCGGCGGCCGTGTCGATCACATAGATGGTGAGGTCGGCCAGTTCGGGGCTGAAGGTCGCGGCCAGATTGTCGCCGCCCGATTCGATCAGGATCAGGTCGAGGTCCGGGAAGGTGCGGCGCAGGTCGGCCACGGCGGCGAGGTTGATCGAGGCATCCTCGCGGATGGCCGTGTGGGGGCAGCCCCCCGTCTCGACGCCGCGGATCCGCTCTGCGGGCAGCACCTGCGCGCGCATCAGCGCCTCGGCATCCTCGCGGGTGTAGATGTCGTTGGTGATGACCGCCATCGAGCAGCGATGCGCGAGCGCCGCACAGAGCTTTTCGGTCAGGGTCGTCTTGCCGGCGCCCACCGGGCCGCCGATCCCCACGCGCAGGGGTCCATGGCTCATGTCTTGAAGATCCTCACTTCCTGGGTTTCGTGCCGCATCGCCGCCAGATCGCCGCGCAGCGCCGCGCTGCCGAGGGCGTCGAGCGGCGCCTCGGCACTCTCGGCCGCGATCTCCCCGATCAGCGGATGCAGCGCGGCCAGCGTGGCCTGCCCCTCGGTCTGGCCCAGCGGAACGAAGCGCACCGCGGCCGATACGAGGTTCGCGGCAAAGGCATGGAGCATCAGCGCCAGCACCTCCGCCACCGGCAGCCCGAGCGGGGCCGCCGCCTGCCCGAGCGCCACCGGCAGCGGCCGCGGCGGCAGGTCGCGCCCGGTGAGCGCCGCAACCGTGGCCGCGAAGGCCGCGCCCTGCTCCTCGGTCTCGCGCAGACGCTCGGCCGCGGGGGCCAGCGCGCGGGCCAGATCCGAAAGCGCCTCGGGATCGTGCCCCCTCAGCGCGTGGGCGAGCAGGATCGCATCCGTCCGCCCCGCGCCGAAGGCCAGCACATCGGCGATCCAGCGGCGGGCCGAGGCCGCATCCCGCACCTCGCCCTCCGAGATCGCCCATTCGAGACCGTGCGAATAGGCGAAGGCTCCCGTCGGGAAGGCCGGCGAGAGCCACTGGACGAGGCTGAGGAGCGCCGCACTCATGCCGGATCGGCGTCGGGCGTCTCGTCCTCGTCGGGCTTGTGCGAGATATGCACATGGACATGCGGATGGTCGTGCCCATGGCCCTGCGCCGGCCCGTGATCGTGGCCCAGCGTGCGCCCGTGGCCGTAGGCCCCGCCCTCGGGGCGGAAGGGCTCGGTGCGCGGCTCAAGCGTGAGGCCCAGACCGCGCAGCATCTCCTCGAGCACATGGTCGCGGCGGATCACCAGCCGGTCGGCCTCGATCTGGCAGGGCGTGTGCCGGTTGCCGATGTGCCAGGCCGCGCGCAGGATCGGGCCGGTGACGGCCACCACCTCCTCCTCGGCCGCGCGCACCTCGACGAGGCGGCCGTCGGCCAGTTCGAAGGCGCAGCCCTCGTCGAGGCTGGTGGTCTCGGCGAGGTCCACGAGGAAGCCGTCCCCCGCCTCGGTCTCGAGCCGCTTGCGGCGCAGGAAGCGCTCGTCATAGCCCAGCCGCACGCAGCCCGCGGCCGGACCCGTCCATTCGCCCTGTTTCAGAAGCCGGCGGGCCTGGGGAAGCTCGGTCATCGAAGGTCCTTTCTCTGCTCCGGCATCAGCGATTCGTTAAGGGAGGGCCGGATATGTCTCACGGAACAGAGTGGCAACGGGGGCAGAGATGCACAAGGCGGACGCAGCGAACCCGGCGGACGAACTGGCCGAAGTGCGGGCGGCCATCGCCCGGCTCCGGCTGCGCGAGGCACGGCTGTGCGCAACCATCCTTGCCGCGCCGGACAGCGGCCTCGAAGGCCGCCATTTCCGCGCCGAAGTGGCCGAGCGGCGGTTCCGCCTGTTCGATGCCGCCCGCCTGCCGGAAACGGTCCTCGCAGACCCCCGCTACTGGAGCGAGAGCGTGACGCAGGAGGTGCGCTGCCTGCCCGCGGCAGCCGCAATGCCACCGCGCCCGAGGCGGCTGCGGATCGTGCATTGAGGCGGGCGTCGGCCACATCAGTACAGGAAATAGCGTTGCGCAAGCGGCAGTTCCGCCAGCGGCTGGCAGGTGAGAAGCTCGCCGTCGGCACGCACCTCGTAGGTCTCGGGATTGACCTCGATGGAAGGCCGGTGCGCGTTGAGCTTCATGTCGGCCTTGCCGATGTCGCGCGTTCCCTCAACCGCGAGGGTGCCCTTCTGCAGCCGCAGCCGCTCGCCCACCCCGTCCTCCTCCGCCGCTTGCGAAACGAAGGTGACGGCCGAGGCATGCAGCGCTCCACCGAAGGCGCCGAACATCGGACGGGAATAGTAGGGCTGCGCCGGGATCGAACCGTTCGGATCGCCCATCTGCGCGCAGACGATCATGCCGCCCAGCAGCACCAGATCGGGCTTCGCCCCGAAGAAGGCGGGCTGCCAGAGCACGAGGTCGGCCCGCTTGCCCTCCTCGACCGAGCCGATGTGGCGCGACAGCCCATGCGCGATGGCCGGATTGATCGTGTATTTCGCGATGTAGCGCCGGACGCGCTGGTTGTCGTTGGCGCCCGTCTCCTCGGCCAGCCGCCCGCGCTGCACCTTCATCTTGTGCGCGGTCTGCCAGGTGCGAGTGATGACCTCGCCCACCCGCCCCATCGCCTGACTGTCCGAGGAGATCACCGAGAAGGCGCCCATGTCGTGCAGGATGTCCTCGGCGGCGATGGTCTCCTTGCGGATGCGGCTCTCGGCAAAGGCCACATCCTCGGGGATCGAGCGGTCGAGATGGTGGCAGACCATCAGCATGTCGAGATGCTCCTCCACCGTATTGGCGGTGTAGGGCATGGTGGGATTGGTCGAAGACGGGATGACGTTCGCGGCACCCACCACCTTGATGATGTCGGGCGCATGGCCGCCGCCCGCACCCTCGGTGTGGAAGGCATGGATGGTGCGCCCGCCGATGGCGGCCAGCGTGTTCTCGACGAAGCCGCTCTCGTTCAGCGTGTCGGTGTGGATCATCACCTGCACATCCATCCGGTCGGCGACCGACAGGCAGCAGTCGATGGCCGCAGGCGTGGTGCCCCAGTCCTCGTGCAGCTTCAGGCACGAGGCCCCGGCGCGGACCTGCTCCTCGAGCCCGGCGGGCAGGCTGGCATTGCCCTTGCCCGCGAAGGCGAGGTTGATCGGGAAGGCGTCGGCTGCCTGAAGCATCCGCCCGATGTGCCAGGGGCCCGGCGTGCAGGTGGTGGCGAGCGTGCCATGCGCCGGACCCGTCCCGCCGCCCAGCATGGTGGTGATGCCGGAATGGAGCGAATCCTCGATCTGCTGCGGGCAGATGAAATGGATATGCGCGTCCATGCCGCCCGCGGTCAGGATCCGACCCTCGCCTGCGATGATCTCGGTGCCGGGGCCGATCACGATGTCCACCCCGGGCTGGGTGTCCGGGTTGCCTGCCTTGCCGATCTTCGCGATCCGCCCGTCGCGGAGGCCCACATCCGCCTTGTAGATCCCGGTCCAGTCCACGATCAGCGCATTGGTGATGACCGTGTCCATCGCCCCCTCGGCCCGGGTGCGCTGGCTCTGGCCCATACCGTCGCGGATGACCTTGCCGCCGCCGAACTTCACCTCCTCGCCATAGGTGGTCAGGTCGCGCTCGACCTCGATGACGAGCTCGGTGTCGCCCAGCCGCAGCCGGTCGCCGGTGGTGGGGCCGAACATGGACGCATAGGTCGAACGGGAGATGGAAGCAGGCATGAACCCTCCTTAGCGGTAGCGGGGGTGAGGCGGGCTTGCCCCATGCGGCGAATTGACACAAGGGCAGGTGCGGCGCGATACACCCGCGTCCCGGGTGCGCAGCGGCCCATTCTCGCCGCTGCGGGGAGAAACCCGGACATATTTTGAACAAGGGATAGGATGATGAAGCGGCACGCTCTTGTGCGCGGGATTGTTCCCGTTCTTGCCTGTTGCGCCGGTATGGCAACCGCAGGCCCCACTGTCGAGAGGGGCGCCTACCTCGTGCGCGGTCCCGCGGGCTGCGGCAACTGCCACACGCCGCTCGGGCCCGAGGGGCCGGTCATGGCCCGGGAACTGGCGGGCCGTCTGGTGGACGACAACCCGGCCTTCACGGCGGTCGGCCCCGATCTGACCCCCGCCGGCCGGATCGCGGACTGGAGCGACGCCGAGCTTGCCCGCGCGATCCGCGAAGGCCTGCGCCCCGACGGCAGCCTGATCGGGCCGCCGATGCCCTTTTCCATGTATCGCGGCCTCTCCGACGAGGATCTGGGCTCGATCGTGATGTTCCTGCGGACGCTGGCGCCGGTCGAGAACGAACTCCCCGGCTCGGTCTACCGCATCCCCCTGCCCCCGGACTACGGGCCGCCGGTCGACCATGTCGAGGCGCCTCCGCGCGGCGTGACGGTTGCCTACGGGGCCTATCTCGCGGGCCCGGTCGCACACTGCATGGAGTGCCACACGCCGATGGGCCCGACGGGACCGAAGATCGACACCGACCTCGGCCGCGGCGGGTTCGAATTCCGCGGCCCATGGGGCACGTCGATTGCGGCGAACCTCACCAGCCATCCCGATGGCCTCGCCGATTACAGCGACGCCGAGATTGCCACGATGATCACCAAGGGCGTCCATGCCAACGGCACGGCGATGCTGCCGCCCATGCCCTACGGCTATCTCGCAGGCATGACGGAGGAGGATCTCGCCGCCGTGATCCTTTATCTGCGGAGCCTGCCGCCCCTGCCCGACGAGGGTGCCGAACAGTCTGCCGCCCAGTGAGGCAGGGCCGTCGCAGGCAGGACCCTTCGCGCGGCGGCAGACCGGGCGCGTCATGTCAGGCCTTCGGTCGTTTCGCCGCGCGGGTCAGCCGCGCGGCATTCGCGCGGGTCCGGCGCCGGATCGGTTGCAGCGCGGCCGCGGCCACCTCGTCGGGGCGCTTGCCCTGCATGGCCGCCGCCGTGGCCGCCTGCGCGGCCTGAGCGAAGGCCACGCTCTTCTCGGTCACCATCCGCTGGTTCTCGAGCGGATGCGGCGTCAGCACGCCCATCATCCCCAGGGTGCGCAGCGTCATGACCGTCTGCGCCTCCGCGACCATGAGGCCGGTCTGCCAGTAAAGCGCCATGAGGCTGGTGAAGGGCAAGGCGAGCGGCATGTCTGTCTCCTGTTGTCGAGGCCGCTACAGCTTGCCCATGATCCGGCCGTTGAAGCCATAGACTTCGCGGGAGCCGGCATAGGACACAAGTCTCACTTCGCGAGTCTGACCCGGCTCGAATCGCACGGCGGTTCCGGCGGGAATGTCGAGACGCATCCCGCGCGCCGCCTCACGATCGAACTCGAGTGCGGGGTTCGTCTCCGCGAAATGGTAGTGCGAGCCTACCTGCACCGGCCGGTCGCCGGCATTGGAGACAACGAGCGTGATCTGCGCCCGTTCCGCGTTCAACAGGATCTCGCCCTCGGCGGGAAAGAGTTCTCCGGGGATCATGCGGCGGGCTCCTTGGGGGGATGGCGAAAATGCACTGGCTTTGCAGGTTCCTAGCGGATCGGATGATGGACGGTGACGAGCTTTGTTCCGTCGGGGAAGGTCGCCTCGACCTGCACCGAATGGAGCATCTCGGGCACGCCCTCCATGCAGTTTTCGGCCCGCACCACATGGGCGCCCGCCTGCATGAGATCAGCCACCGAGCGGCCCTCGCGGGCGCCCTCGACCACGAAGTCCGAGATCAGCGCCACCGCCTCGGGATGGTTCAGCTTCACCCCCCGCTCGAGCCGGCCCCGCGCCACGATGGCCGCGAGGCTGATGAGAAGCTTGTCCTTCTCTCTGGGTGTCAGGTTCATGTCGCTCCCTCTCAGACCTGCCAGACGCGCGGCAGCGCCCGACCCCGAAGGACCGTCAGCAGCCGCGCGACCTGCCTGCGCAGCGGCCAGCCGTCGGCGGCCAGCAGTCGCAGCACCAGTTTCCCGTCGAAGGCCGAGGCCGCGGCCTCGACTCCCGCTTCACCCAGGGCCGCGCGCGCGGGCCCGAGCGCATCCTCGGCGCCGGGACCGACCATGGCCAGAGTGGCCAGCGCGCGGGCCCCGCCCAGCATTGCCGCGCCGCCCGCGGCGGCCAGCGCCCGGTCGTCGAGGGCCAGCGGCTCGACGAGGACCGGCTTGCCAGCGCGCAGGATGCTCCGCCGGTCGCGGAAGGCGAGCCGGCTCAGCGTCTCGCCCATCGCGGCGCGCCCCAGCACCACCGATTCCACCATGAGGCAGCCCGCCCCCGGCGCAAGCGAGATCTGCGTTTCGCGCTCGAGCGCGGCGCCCTCGAACAGGATCGTCTCCTGCGGCAGCCAGTCGAGCCAGCCGTCGCGGCCCACCTCATGCAGGACCTCGACCCGCGCGGCGCCCGCCCCCGCGGCATAGGCCCGCTCGGCCGTCTGGGTCGTCGCTGTCGCGCGGCAGCCCGCGCCCAGCTCCAGCCGGTAGGAGAGCCGGTCGCCCCCGGTCAGCCCGCCCGACGTATTGAGAAAGACGACCTCGGGCACGTCCCCCTCCACCCGCGGCAGGAAGGCCTTGGCCGAACCGCGCTGCGCCAGATCGCGGAGCCGCACCGCACCGCGCGACCGGGCGAGCGTCACCAGCGCATGGCCGTCGCTGCGCTCGAGCCGCGCGGAAAGAGGGGTCAGGGCGTTCATCCTGTGCGCATCGGATCATCCTGCCGCCGCCGCAGCAATCGGCCCGGCCTGCGTGCGGAAGGGCCGTGGACGGGCACGCCTCCCGTGCGCACGTTTCGAGGGCGCCTCGCCCAAGGATCGGGCAGGGTGAAAACTTCCCGCGAGTGCTTTTCTTCCGCGGGCGGCTCGCCCATGATCCGCGCGACATCTGCGAGGAGCCCACCCGTGCCCCAGTCCGCCCTGCCGATCGGCTCCCTCCTGAGCGCACCGCGCCCAGCCTTTACCGAGACCGAGGCCCAAGGGCTCGCGCGGACGCATTTCGGGCTGGACGGCACGGCCCTGCCCCTCACCTCGGAGCGCGACCAGAACTTCCGGCTCGCGACGCCCCAAGGGGCGTTCGTGCTGAAGATCGCCAATGCCGCCGAACCGCGCGGCGTGACCGAATGCCAGACGCTGGCGCTCCTGCATCTGGAGGCGGTGGCGCCGGGACTGCCTGTCCCGCGGGTGATCCGCACGCGTGAGGGCGCTTCCTGGACGGAACTGGCCGGCGGCAATCTCCTGCGGCTCCTGACCTGGGTCGAGGGCGAGCCGCTCTGGCGCGCGCGGCGCGGGGCGGCGCAGCGGCGGGCGGTGGGGCTCTGCCTCGGCGGCATTGCCGCGGCGCTGGCCGATTTCTCGCATCCTTCCGCCGATCACGAGCTCCTGTGGGACATCCGCCATGCGGCCCGGCTTCGGGCGCTGCTGCCCGCCATTCCCGATGCGCGAACGGCGGTGCTGGCCGAGCGGGTGCTGGACCGGTTCGAGACGGCGGTTGCGCCCCGGCTGGCGGATCTGCCCTGGCAGGTCGTTCACAACGACATGAACCCGCACAACATCATGGTCGATCCGGCGAATGCCGACCGGGTCGCGGGCGTGATCGACTTCGGCGACCTCGTGCGCACGGCCCGCGTCTGCGATCTGGCAGTGGCGGGCTCCTATCAGGTGGATCCGGGAGATCCGGCGGGAACGCTCGGCGATCTGGTGGCGGGCTATCACGCGGCGAACCCGCTCCGGCCGGAGGAGGTGGAGCTGCTGCCCGACCTCGTCGCGGCGCGCATGGTGACGACCATCGCCATCGCCTCGGCGCGCGCGGCCCAGCAGCCGGACAATGCGCCCTACATCCTGCGCAACCTGCCCGCGTCGGCCGCGGGCCTCGAGGCACTGACGGCGCTTGCGCCCGGCGCGGCGGCGGCGGCGCTCCTGCGCGCGACGGAGGCCGCGTGAGCGCAAGATCCCTGCCCCCACGAGGAGCCCGCCCATGAACCGAGATGCCATGCCGAACGCCTTCCGCCCCGGCGCGGTGGACCTGCCCCCGCGTGAGGCGGACCTGGTCGCCCGGCGGCAGGCGCTTCTGGGGCCGGCCTACCGGCTCTTTTACGAGCGGCCCCTCCATATCGTGCGCGGCGAGGGCGTCTGGCTCTACGACGCGGACGGCACCGCCTATCTCGATGCCTACAACAACGTGGCCTCGCTCGGCCATTGCCATCCCCGGGTGGTCGAGGCGGTGGCGCGGCAGGCGGGGCAACTGGCGACCCACACGCGCTATCTGCATGAGGGCGTGCTGGAGCTGGCCGAGCGGCTGCTGGCGACCCTGCCCCCCGAGCTCGGGCATGCGATGTTCACCTGCACCGGCTCGGAGGCGAACGACCTGGCCCTGCGGCTCGCCTTCGCCGCCACCGGCGGCACGGGCGTGATCGTGACCGAGAACGCCTATCACGGGGTGACGATGGGCGTAGCGGCCCTCTCGCCCTCGCTGGGTCCGGGCGTGCCGCTCGGCGCCCATGTCCGCACCGTGCCGGCCCCCGATCCGGATAAGGGCGCCGATGCGACGTTCGGCGCGGCCGTGGCGGCGGCGGCCGCCGACCTGATGCGCCACGGCATCCGGCCCGCGGCGCTGATCCTCGACACGGTCTTCTCTTCCGACGGGGTCTTCACCCACCCGACGGACACGCTCGCCCCGGCGGCAGCGGCGATCCGCGCGGCGGGCGGGCTCTTCATTGCCGACGAGGTGCAGCCCGGATTCGGCCGCACCGGCGAGGCGATGTGGGGCTTCCTGCGGCACGGGGTGGTGCCGGACATGGTCTCGATGGGCAAACCCATGGGCAATGGCTATCCGGTGGCAGCCCTCGCCCTGCGCCCGGAGCTGGCCGAGCGGTTCGGGGCCGGGGCGCGCTACTTCAACACCTTCGGCGGCAATGCCGTGGCGGCGGCTGCGGCGCTCGCGGTGCTCGACACGCTGGAGGCGGAAGGGCTGCAGGCCCACGCGCTGAAGGTGGGCGGGCAGTTCCGGGCGGATCTGAGCGCCCTGTCCGACCGGGATCCGCGGCTGGGGGCCGTGCGCGGCGCGGGCCTCTTTCTCGGCGTCGAGGTGCTCGAGCCCGAGTCGCGCGCGCCCGATGCCCGGATGGCCACGCGCATCGTGAACGGGCTGCGCGAGGCGCGCGTGCTGATCTCGGCCACCGGACCGCACGGCCATGTGCTGAAGATCCGCCCGCCGCTCGTCTTCTCGGACGCGAACGCGGCCTTCTTTCTCGAGCGGTTCGAGTCGGTGCTCGCGGCCCTGCGCTGAGCGGGGCGTACCGGGCAGAGGCCGCCAAGCCATCCTGAAATCTCGAAAAATCCCCGCAAGATGGGGTCCGGAAGGGCCGGGCGCAAGGCCTCGGACACCCTCGTTTTTGCTGCAGCGAGAGGCTGCGGGACGGCCCTGCGGGGCCGGGACAGGCAGCGTCAATTTCCCGCGCGCCTGCGGCAAAATTGTCCCTTTTCAAGCCGTTACGCAGGATTCCCGGCCGATCTGGCGGCCAATAAGTCGCACCCAAAACGGCCTTGTCAGCCAACACTGACATTGAATCTGTCAGCGCAATGTGACACCCATAATGCGAGCCGGGGCGGATCAGAAATCGCCGACAAGGTGATCCAGGTCTCTCCGGTCTCGTCGAAGCCCGCGTGCAGGCCCTACACGCAAACCGTCGATTTACCAGTTGGGAGACGACACAGTGACTGACGATCTGAACAAAGTCTGGCCGAGCGGCCTGACCGTTGCCGAAGCCGAAGAAGTTCATAAGCAACTCATCCTCGGCACCCGCGTCTTCGGTGGCATGGCGCTCATCGCGCACTTCCTCGCCGCCGCTGCGACCCCGTGGCTCGGCTGATAGGAGAAGACTGACATGACCAACGGCAAAATCTGGCTCGTGGTGAAACCGACCGTCGGCGTTCCGCTGTTCCTCAGCGCTGCCGTCATCGCCTCCGTCGTTATCCACGCTGCTGTGCTGACGACCACCACCTGGCTGCCCGCCTACTACCAAGGCTCGGCTGCGGTCGCGGCCGAGTAATGCTGCGCAAGGCGCGGGCCTGCGGGCCCACGCCAGCCAGTCCGTGAGTTCCGAGCAGGCCGGGATCCTTGGGTTCCGGCCTGCTCGTCACACCAGCGACGTGTTCCTGTCGCCTTGCCCGTTCGGGCTGTGTGCCTGAAGCCCGACATCCTTTCCAGTCGCGCAGTCTGCGCCTACCCCGGGATTCTTCACGCATGAGCCGAATTGCCGAACATCTGGTCCGCATCGGACCGCGGTTTCTGCCATTTGCCGACGCGGCCTCGGACCAGCTGCCCCTGCGCAAGCTGCTGCGCCTGTCGCTGTTTCAGGTCGCCGTGGGCATGGCCATCGTCCTGCTCGTCGGCACGCTGAACCGGGTGATGATCGTCGAGCTGAAGGTGCCCGCCTCGGTGGTGGGGATCATGATCTCGCTGCCGCTCCTGTTCGCGCCCTTCCGCGCGCTGATCGGGTTCAAGTCCGACACCCATGTCTCCGCACTCGGCTGGCGGCGCGTGCCCTGGATCTACCGCGGGACGCTGGCGCTCTGGGGCGGCTTCGCCATCATGCCCTTCGCGCTGATCGTGCTCGGCGGGCAGGGCTATGCCGAGGGCCAGCCCTTCTGGCTCGGCGTCTCCTCGGCCGCGCTCGCCTTCCTGATGGTGGGCGGCGGCGTGCACACGATCCAGACGGTGGGGCTTGCGCTGGCCACCGACCTCGCCCCGCGCGAGGATCAGCCGAAGGTCGTGGGCCTGATGTATGTGGTGTTGCTCATCAGCATGATCTTCGCCTCGATCGGCTTCGGCTGGCTGCTCGATCCCTATTATGACGCGCAGCTCATCAAGGTCATCTCGGGCGTCGCCGTCGCCGTGTTCTTCCTCAACATGATCGCCCTGTGGAAGATGGAGCCGCGCAACCGCGCTTTCACCGTGAAGCCCGAGAAGGAGCCCGAGTTCGGCGACCACTGGCGTGAGTTCATCAGCCGCGAGAATGCACTGCACGGGCTGATCGTGATCGGGCTCGGCACGCTGGGCTTCGGCATGGCCGACGTGATCCTCGAGCCCTACGGCGGCGAGGTGCTCTCGATGACGGTGGCCGAGACGACCCGCCTGACCGCGACCTTCGCGGGGGGCGGGCTCGTGGGCTTCTGGCTGGCCTCGTGGGTGCTCGGCCGGGGCTTCGATCCCCTGCGGATGGCCTTCCTCGGCGCCGCCGCGGGGCTGCCGGGCTTCTTCGCCATCATGGGCGCGACCGAGATGACGAACGTCTGGGTCTTCCTCCTCGGCACGCTGGTGGTGGGGTTCGGCGGCGGGCTCTTCAGCCACGGGACGCTCACGGCCACGATGCGGCTGGCGCCGAAGGAGCAGGTGGGCCTTGCGCTCGGCGCCTGGGGTGCGGTGCAGGCCACCGCCGCCGGCGTGGCCATTGCGGGCGCAGGCGTGCTGCGCGACATCCTGCAGGCGATGCCGGATCTCTCCGGCTACGGTCCCGGCGCGCCCTACGTTGCGGTCTTCGCCCTCGAGGCAGGCTTCCTCTTCCTGACCATGATCGTGATCCTGCCCCTCTTGCGCTCGGCGCTTGCCGCCCGCCGCCTGTGACGAATCACCGGGCACGCCCTGCGTGCCCGGTTCCCGGAGGTGCAAAAGGCTACTCCTTTGGGGGTCTTTGAAATCTCAGCCTGCAGGTTCGCGCCCTCGGCGCCGCTTCGCCGCAGGGTTGAACCAGGACAACCCTGACGGCGAGATTCCGCGCACGTCCCCCACTCGCCGCAGAGGCGAAACCCTTGGTTAACACAACGTTAACAAGACCTTCCCTGCCCCGACTTGTCCACAACCTGACCATTTCGGCAGGGCACAGGGTAGCCTCCCCCTTTTTCCTGCTATAACAGACCTTTGCGGCATCATTGGCTGCATGCTAAAGTATGGAAATCGACAAAACTTTGAAGAGTAGGATTTAGCCGGGTTTGCGTCCCAAACACAAAGTGGACAGATTGTGATGAATCATTCGACCGACTCTTTTTCGAAATCTTTGAATACCCTAGGCAGCGACCTGCCTGCCACTGCTGCAGTCCGGCTCTCCGAACGTCGTGCCCTCGTGATGATCGACCCCCGCACGCTCGAGCGCGAATGCCTCGTGCGCTGCGTGGAACTCGCTCATCCGTCCATCCAGATCGTCGGGTTCGGCTCCTTCGAGGAGTGGCGCAGCCGCAGGGATCACCACACCCATCAGGTGATCCTCTACAGCACGGGCAACCGATCCGTGAGCGAGGTCTCCCGCGAGGTCGCCGCGCTCGTGACGGAGGCCGGCTCCTCGCCCGTCGTCGTCATCGGGGCGGCAAACGATCTGCGCGAGATGATCGCGGCCTTCGACTGCGGCGCGCGGAGCTACCTGCCCTCGTCGGTGGGGATCGACGATATCGTCGAGGCGAGCCGCCTCGCGACCTTCGACGGGATCTTCCTGCCGACCGCCAGTCTCACGGCGCTGCGCGGCGCCCTGCCCGACCGGGCAGAGCCGCAGATCGCCGTGGACGAGCATCTGACCGAGCGCCAGCGGGCCGTCTGCGACGCGCTCCGCCGGGGCAAGTCCAACAAGATCATCGCCGGAGAGCTCAATCTCTGCGAGAGCACGGTGAAGGTCCATATCCGCAACATCATGAAGAAGCTCGGGGCGAAGAACCGCACCGAGGCTGCCTTCAAGCTGAATTCCAGCATGTTCGCGGGAGAAGGTCGCCTCTCCTGAGCCGGAGCGGCGGATGCCCCGGCCCCCTCGGGGGCCGGGGCAGTGCCTTCACGAGGCCTGCGAGTAGCGGGCTTCCGGCGTCTCGTAGGCGTCGAACAGCCGCGCGATCATCCGCGCCAGCGCCCGGCCTTCCTTCGCAATCGACATCGAGCCGTCCGCGTCCACCGTGACGAAGGGCGTGAACTTCTCGGCCGCCTCGGCGATGCGCGGAACCATGGTCTCGGCCGGCTCGCCGAAGCGCGCGCGCAGCGCGGGCAGGTCGAGGAAGAAGTCGCACATGATCATCTCGATGGCGCGGCCGTGGAGGTAATCCTCCTCGGTCATGCGGTGGCCCCGGTAGCCGGGCAGCCGCCCCTCCTCGATCGACTTGATATAGGCGGCGGTGGCGGCCGTGTTCTGCAGATAGCCCTGCTCGAACTTCGAGATCGACGAGGCGCCGATGCCCAGAAGCGTCGGGCAGGTGTCGTCGGTGTAGCCCTGGAAGTTGCGGCGCAGCTTTCCGCTGCGGGCAGCCACCGCCATGCTGTCGTCGGGCAGCGCGAAATGGTCGATCCCGATGCGCTCGAACCCGCCTTCGGTGAAGAGCCGCGCCGCCAGATTGGCCAGCTCGTGCCGCTCGATGTCGGGGGGCAGCACGGTCTCGTCGATCAGCTTCTGGCGCTTGGCCATCCACGGCACATGGGCATAGCCGAAGATCGCCACGCGGTCGGGCCTCAGCGAGAGCACCTTGTCGATGGTGGCGGCAAGGCTCTCGCGGTTCTGGTGCGGCAGCCCGTAGACGAGGTCGGTGTTCAGCGAATGGACGCCGTAGCGGCGCAGCGTCTCGACGCAGGCCTTGGTGTTCTCGAAGGGCTGCTCGCGCCCGATCGCATTCTGCACGATGTCGGTGAAGTCCTGGATGCCGATCGAGGCGCGGTTCATGCCCTCCTCGCTCAGCGCCCGGATCTTGGGCTCATCGACCATCATCGGATCGATTTCGACCGAGAATTCGTAGTCCTCGGCGAAGGGGATGACGGCCTTGATCGCCTGCGCGAGCTTGTGGATCAGCTCGGGCGACAGGATCGTGGGCGTGCCTCCGCCCCAGTGCAGCCGCCCGGCCTTTACGCCGGCGGGCAGGTGCTGCTTCACCAGCTCCAGCTCCTGCAGGAGCGTGCCCACATAGGCTTCGACCGGGGCCAGCGTCTGGGTCCCCTGCGTGCGGCAGGCGCAGAACCAGCAGAGCCGCTCGCAGAAGGGGACGTGGACATAGACCGAGATCGGCACGGCGGGATCGAGGGCTTCGATCGCCTGTGCCTGAAAGTCCGCTCCGACGGCGCCCGAGAAGACCGGCGCCGCAGGATAGCTCGTGTAGCGCGGCACGCGCGCATCGAAGAGTCCGAGACTCTGGAGGAGGGCGATGTTTGTCATGCTGAACCCAATAACGGTTCACGAGACATTAGACTTTGCGCAGGATCAAACGCCCCGGACAGGGTGTCGCAGGCTAGAGCGGCAGCGGCGACACACCCAGCAGGATCGGATGCAGCGTCAGCGCCGCGGCCCAGAGCGCCACGACCGCCAGAAGCCGCGGGAAGAGGTGGTCCTCGTTCTGCTTCAGCCAGTGGGCATCGACCAGCGGCCGCAGCGAGAAGAGCGCGGTGGCCCCGAAGGCCGCGCGCGCCTCGTCGGGCGTCAGGGCCCGGCGGGCCCGGGCGTCGAACATCGGGATGGCCGCCAGCGAGAGGCCGAAGAAGGTGCCGAACAGGATGACATGCGCCAGATCGCCGTTCGGAAAAAGATGGGCGGCCGACCAGAGCATCAGCGCAATGAGCAGCGGGTGGCGCGTGATGGCCGCAAAGCCCGGCCGGTCGGGGTCGAAAGCCGCGCTGCGCCGCCCGCCGAGGGTCCAGGGCCAGGGCAGCCCGATCCCCTGCACGACGAGGGTCCAGACCACGGGCGCCGACAAGTTCGGCACCCAGCGCGTTGCAGGCGTCTGCGGCCAGAGCTCCACGAACGGCGCCCGGCCTGCGGCGAGGATGAGCCAGCCCAGCACGAGGAGCGACACCGTGCCGTAGAGGGCGAAATAGACCGGCCGGCCCAGCAGCGCGATCAGCCGCTCGCGCACGCCGGGGCGCGCGGGCAGCAGGTGCGAGGCAAAGAAGGCCGCCAGCGCCGCCGCAAATTCCAGCCAGTCCGTCAAGCCTGCGACTCCGCCTGTTCCATGAGCCGCACGATGTGGGCCGAGAAGAGGCGCGTAGCAGGCAGGCCGAGGGCGAGCCCGCCCAGCACCGACCATGCAGGCGGCAGGACCGGCAGTCCCACCCACGACAGGATCAGCGAGGCGAAGAACAGGTTCACCGCCGCAGCCCCCGCTCCGAACGGGTAGAGCAGGAGCGTGACCCGATTCCGGCGGGTCATCGGCGCTGCACCATCCATTGCACGGCGGCGAGCGCCGCCACGAAGCAGCCCGCGGCCACGGCGAACCAGACTTCCGCGGTGGCGGTCTGGGCGGCCGGGGTCGGCGGCTCGAAGGTCGCAGCCAAGGCAATCCCGGGCACGAGGATCAGGAAGGGCAGCAGCAGTCGCATCTCAGATCTCCTGGGTGAGGGAACGGTAGAGGTCGGGGAGCGCCCGCGCAAGGCGGACGGGTTCGGGCAAGAGCGTGAAGCCCGCGCGGCCGAAGATGCGGGCGAACCAGTCCTGCCCGTCGGCATCGATCACCACGCCATGCACCGCCTGCGACAGGGCGCGGGCCTCGCGGACCGCCATGCGGCTGTCCTCGATCCCGTGGACGCCCTCGTAATGGTCGAGATCGTTGGGCTTGCCGTCGGTCAGGACCAGAAGGAGCTTGCGGCTCGCCGCCTCCTCGTTCAGCCGCGCCGAGGCATGGCGGATGGCCGCGCCGAGGCGGGTGTAATGGCCGGGCCTGAGCCCGCCGATGCGGGCCGTGACCGCAGGCCCCATCGGCTCGTCGAACCGCTTGCAGAGATGCAGGAACACCCGGTCGCGCCGGAGCGAGGAGAAACCCCAGATCGCCTGCCGGTCGCCCGCCACGTCGATGCCCGCGGCAAGCGCCGCCAGCGCCTCGCGTGCCGTGTCGATCACCGTCCGCTCGCCCACAGAGGCCTCGGTCGAGCGCGAGCAATCCATCAGGATCGCGACCGCGAGGTCGCGCTCGAGCGCGCGGGAGCTCCGGTAGATCCGGTCGGTGCCGCGGCCGGTGGTGCGGAGCGCCACCTGCGCCTCGATCAGCGCGTCGAGGTCGAGCTCCGCCCCCTCGACCTGACGATTGCAGAGCACGCGGCGCGGATGCAGCGTCTCGAACTGCCGCCGGACCCGCGCGCTCAGCCGCGGATCTGGGCAGAAGCCCTGCCCCGCCTCGGCCGGCGCTTCCAGCACGCGGGTATGGTCCGGCATCAGGCTGCGCGAACGGTGGTTCCACTCCGGATAGGTGAAGCGGTCCGACAGGCGCTCGTGCTCGGCATCCTGCGGCGCGAGATCGAGATGCAGCCGCAGCCGGCTCGCCGCGCGCTTGACGTGCTTGGTGAGGGTGATCCGATCCTGATCCTCGGCCGCCTTCTGCGCATTCTCCTGATCGTCGTCATCCGTCGCGCGGTTGAGGTTCAGGCTCTCGACCCAGCTCAGGATCGCCTCGAAACGGTGGACGATGAAATTGTCCTTGCGGTTCGCCTGATCGAGGTCGCGCCGCTCGCCCATCTTGCGGGTGGCGGTCGGCAGGCCCGCGGGGGCCTGCGTCTCCTCGGGGGCATCGGCCGCGCCCTGCCCCGTGCCGCGCCTGAGCCGCAGCCAGAGCGGGACAGGGGCGAAGGGCCTGTAGCCACGCGGCGCGTGGGGAGCCACGGCGCGTGTCGCGGCCGGGCCTCCGAGAGCCGCCCGCACCCGCGCCTCTATCGAGGCCTCGATCCCGAAGGCTGCGTGCGTCTCGCGCGAGGCCAGCACATGGGCTGCCAGCCGACCGTAGATCGCAGCAAGGCCCGGGGCCGTCTTCAGCACCCGCGCCGTCGCGGCCTTCATCGCGGCGATCTGCGCCAGGTCGGCGGCGAGCGCACCCTCGGCCTCGGGGATCTCCACCTTCGCGGCCAGCGCCGCCAGCCAGAGATAGGCCGCGCGGTTCATATCCGCCGACGGGAAGGTGTCGAGCACGGCCGGCAGCCGCAGCCGCTCGCCGTCGAAGCGCGCCACCTGCTCGAAGGTCCGCGTCTCGCCCAGAACCGAGCCTACGCTGCGGCGGTGGAGCGCCGCCGTGGCGGGGCTCGCGCCGATCTCGACGCCCGAGGGCCCGCCCAGCGCGCGGAAGAGGACCGCCACGCTCGGCCGCATCGCCTCGAGGGGCACCGCTGCCTCCGCATGGCCGCGGGTGGCGGCAAAGCGGCTTGCGTAATCGTGCCAGAGGTTGCCGACGGTTTCCTCGGGCTCCATCAGATCGAGCAGGTGGAAGCTCATGGTGTCACCCGTAGACCGTGGCGATGAGGTCGCGCAGCGCCTGCGCGACATCGGGCTCATCGGTCAGAGGCTCGATCACCGCCGCCTCGAGCGCCGCCTCGATGCTCATGCCCCCCGCCATCAGCGAGGCCGCATAGACCAGAAGCCGGGTCGAGACCCCCTCCTCGAGATCCATCCCCGACAGCGCCCGGACATGGCCCGCCAGCCGCACGAGGGGGGCGACCTTCGCCTCGGAAAGGCCGCTTTCGCGCGCCACGACCGCGGTTTCGGTCACGGGATCCGGGAAGGTGAAGCCGATCGACAGGAACCGCTGCCGGGTCGAGGGCTTCAGGCGCTTGAGGATGTTCTGGTAGCCCGGGTTGTAGGAGGCCACCAGCATGAAGCCCGGCGGCGCCACCAGCTCTTCGCCGGTGCGGTCGATCATCAGCGTGCGGCGGTTGTCGGTCAGCGGATGGAGCACCACGGTCACGTCCTTGCGCGCCTCCACCACCTCGTCGAGGTAGCAGATCGCGCCCTCGCGGACGGCGCGCGTCAGCGGCCCGTCGACCCATTCGGTGGCGCCCCCCTTCAGCAGGTAGCGCCCGATCAGGTCCGCCGCCGACAGATCGTCGTGGCAGGCCACGGTATAGAGCTTCCGCCCCATCCGTGCCGCCATATGCTCGACGAACCGGGTCTTGCCGCAGCCGGTCGGCCCTTTCAGAAGAAGGGGCAGACCTTTCCGGGAGGCAGCCTCGAAGAGGCTGCACTCGTTGGAGACGGGCTTGTAGAAGGGCACCGCCATGTCATGGAGGATCGCGTTCATGCCGCTTCTCCCACGCCGTTGCCAACCGGCGCTCCGCGGCGCACGACGGCGAGGCTGTAGATGAAGAGAAGCGCCCCCGCGACCACCATGGCGCCCGCGCCGAAGCGCATCGCATAGAAGAGGCCGAGCTGGTCCTGCACGTCCATGTAGTATTCGCCCATGACGCGCTGCAGATGGACCTGGATCGTGCCTGCGAAGGTCAGCACGAAGGTCATGAAGGACATGCCCCCCGTCATCAGCCAGAAGGCCGTCATGTTGAGCCACTGGTTGTAGGGCGCCCGTCCGCGCAGCATCGGCATCGCATAGGTGAACATGGCGAGGTTCAGCGCGACATAGGCGCCGTAGAAGGCGAGGTGGCCGTGGGCCGCGGTGATCTGCGTGCCGTGGGTGTAGTAGTTCACCCCGTGGAGCGTGTGCAGGAAGCCCCAGACGCCCGCGCCGAAGAAGGCCACCGTCGAGGCTCCGAGCGACCACAGGAGCGCGGCCTTGTTCGGGTGGTTCTTGCGGCCCTTCCAGACCATCACGAAGGCGAAGGACATCATCGCGAAGAAGGGGACCACTTCCATGGTCGAGAAGATCGAGCCGATCCACTGCCAGTAGGCCGGCAGACCGATCCAGTAGAAATGGTGCCCGGTGCCGAGGATGCCCGAGAAGAGCGCGGTTGCCACGATCACATAGAGCCATTTCTCGACCACTTCCCGGTCGACGCCCGTCAGCTTCAGCATCAGGTAGCCGAGGATGGCCGCCATCACCAGCTCCCAGGTGCCCTCGACCCAGAGGTGGACGATGAACCACCAGTACATCTTGTCGAGCCCGAGATTGTCGGGGTTGATGAAGGCGAAGATCCACAGGAGCGACAGGAGCCACAGGCCCATCAGCAGGATGTTGGTGATCGCGGTCCGCCGCCCGGCCAGCACCGTGAGCGAGATGTTCACGAGGAAGATCACCGCCGCCACGAGGATGCCGAACTTGACCCAGAGCGGCTGTTCGAGGAACTCGCGCCCGCCGTGGATGCCCACGAGATAGCTCACCACCGCGCCGAGCGTGCCTATGACGAGGATGCCCAGCTGCAGATAGGCGAGCTTCGTCGAAAAGAGCTCGCGCTCGGCCTCCTCGGGCACGAGGAAGTAGGCCGCGCCGAAGAAGCCCAGGAGCAGCCAGACGATGAGCGCGTTGGTGTGGATCATCCGCACCACGTTGAAGGGCAGCACCTCGGAGAGGGTGTTGGGCGAGACATAGATCCAGCCCGCAAGCAGCCCCCCGAACACCTGGATGGCAAAGAGCGCCATCGCCACGCTGAAATAGGCCAGCGCCACCTTTTGCGATTGATATTTCATGATGCGGTCCCCCTCAGCCGGCGTCGTTCGGCGGCCAGGATTGCGTGTTCATCTTGTCGGCCCAGCGCAGGAACTCCGACAGCCCGCGCTTCTCCTCGTCGGTCAGCGCGAAATGCGGCATCTGGCGGCGCCCCTCGATCCCGGAGGGCTGCGCGTCGATCCAGCCGCCCAGCATCTCGGCCGCGGCATCGGGATCGTCGAGCACGCCCCAGCGGGTCATCACATTGCCCACCTCGGGCGCGAAATAGGCGCCCTCGCCGTGGAGCGTGTGGCAGTTGATGCAGCTGTTCCTCTCCCAGACCTCCTTGCCGAGCCGCACCTCATCGGTGAGCGGCATCGAGGTGGTGGAGCGCGAGACCACATGGCTGTGGCTCTGGACCGTCAGGCCCACGAAGACGGCTATGAAGAACAGAGATCCCCCATAGAACACGTTCCGGGCCCGCGATTTCGTGAGGATTTCCGACATGGGAGGGTCCTGGCGAATGGTTTCGGGTGGGGACGGTCTAGCCGCGCCCGCCGCGGACGAAGTTGCGGGATCGCAACGAAGCGGGCGATTGGCCGGCGTTATCTCTTCCGATCAGCCGCCGGGTCCCTCCCGGCCGGATGGAGGTCCCCATGAAGCCCGACCCCGACGATCCCGACCTGCCGCTCGCGCGGCTGTTCCAGACCTGGCCCGCCTCGGCCGGGGTCTTTCTCGAACGGCGGATGCTCTGCCCCGGCTGCCCGATCGCGCCCTTTCACACGGTGATCGAGGCCTGCGCCGAATACGGGCTCGATGAAGGCGAGGTCCGCCGCGCGCTGCGTCTCGTTGTCATGCCTTGATTTTCAGGCCCCGGGGGGTTATGCGGCGCATCACGGTCGGCAGTTCACCGAGGCGTCGCTGCCCCTTCCCGGGGAGCTAGACCTGCCAGAAGATCCACGGCACCCCTTGTCCTTCGTGCCGCGTCGAAAGCCAGCGACCATCGACCTTGATCCGGCACGTCCGAGGATGAGTCATGCCCCGCACTGCCTTTCCCTTCGCCTCGAAGGATGTCTCCGCTCTGGCCCGCGCGCTGCACCGCGATCTCGCGGCGCGTCCGGGCACGCCCTCGCATCTCGAGCTTCTGAACATGCTCGCGCGCGCCACGGGGTTCCGCAATTTCCAGCATCTGCGCGCCGATGCCACCGCCGCCGGCCGGCTCGAGGCGCCGCCCGCGCCCGAGGCGCCGATCGATCACACCCGCGTCGCCCGCGTGGCGCGGCTCTTCGATGCAGAGGGCGCGCTCGTGCGCTGGCCGGGGCGCGAGTGGCAGCGCCTCCTCTGCCTCTGGGTCTTCTGGAGCCGCCTTCCGGCCGGCCTCGAGATGGCCGAGCGCGAGGTCAACAAACGCCTGACCGCCCTGCATCGCTTCGGCGATGCGGCGCTCCTGCGGCGCGAGCTGTTCGACCGCGGCATGGTGACGCGGCGCCCCGACGGCAGCGGCTATCGCCGGATCGAACAGCGCCCGCCGGTTGATGCCCTTGCCCTGATCCGCTGGCTCGGCCGCGGCTGAGGGCCGCTCACCCCTGCCCCGACGCCCCGCTGAGCACGACGAGCCGGTGGGGCGCCGTCACCACGATGCGCCGCCGCGCGCTTTCCACGATCCCCTCGCGCTCCCACGCCGAGAGGAGCCGCGAGACCGTGTGCAGCGTCGTGCCGGTCATCTCCGAGATGTTCTGCCGCGTGATCGGGAACGAGATCTCGATGCCCGCCTCGACCTTGCGGCCCGACTGGTTGACGAGGCGCAGGAGGCAGGCGGCCACCCGCTGCTCGACCTGCTGCGTCGCCAGCTCGGTGATGCGGTTCTGCATCTCGCCCAGCCGCGCGCCCAGTGTGCGGTAGCTCTCGGTGGCAAAGCCCGGATAGTTCGCGGTGAAATCGGCCCAGAGCCGCACCGGCCACGAGAGCGTCACGCAGTCCGCCGCGGCCACCGCCGTCGCGGGATAGGTATCGCGCGCGAGCGCCGGCGCGATCCCGAAGAGCTGGCCCGGCCCGATATGGAGCGCGATGATCTGCTCGCCCGTGGGCGTCGTCCTCACCACCCGGATGGTGCCGTCGAGCAGGAGGTAGAACCGCTCGGCCGCCATGCCCTCGCCGAAGACCGTCGTCCCCTCGTCGTAGCGGCGCGGCGCAGCCTGATCGAGAATCGTCCGGATCTGCGGACGGTCCAGCCGCGAGAAGGGCGGCAGCTTGGTCAGAAGGCTTTCGTCGAGCTTGTTCACGAACCCGGTTCCGAATTTGCGGCAGCACAATGAGAGGCTGCCGTTCCTGGGGCAAGAGAGGACAGACGGACCAGATCGGGCATCGCGTCCCGGACGCAGAGCCTGACCGTCGCACCAGCAATCCAACCGGCCTCCCGCGTCCCGGAGGGCCGGCACCTCGGAGGGCGGCGGCACAGGGCCGCCGTCCTCTCATTGCACGAGGAGGCGGCCGATGGCCAGCGACAGACCCAGCACCTACACCGGCCCCGCGCTTCTCAGCCGCGGGTTCCGGCCCTTCTTTCTGCTCTCGGCGCTGTTTGCGGCCGCGGCCATCCCGGCGTGGCTCGCGATCTGGACCGGCCGCCTGGCGCTTGCAGGGCCCTTCGGGCCCGTCGACTGGCACATCCACGAGATGCTCTTCGGCTATACCTCGGCCGTGGTGGCGGGTTTCCTCTTCACCGCGATCCCGAACTGGACCGGCCGGATGCCGCGACAGGGCCTGCCGCTCGCGCTTCTGGCCGGGCTCTGGATCGCCGGTCGCTTCGCCGTCGCGGGCGCCTTCGGAGCAAATCCCCTCCTCGTTCTCGTCCTCGATGCGGGCTTCCTTCTGGCCGTCACCGCCATGGCCGTGGTCGAGATCGCGGCGGGCCGGAACTGGAAGAACCTGATGGTGGTGGTTCCCGTCGGAATCTACCTTCTCGCCAATGTCATTTTCCACCTCGAGGCCATGGAGGGCGGCGAAAGCGCGGTGGGGCGCAGGCTGGGCTTCGCCACCGTCACCTTCCTCATCATGCTGATCGGCGGGCGGATCATCCCGAGCTTCACCCGCAACTGGCTGGCCAAGCGCGGCCCGGGGCCCCTGCCCGTTCCGTTCGGCCGGTTCGACGGCCTCTGCCTCGCGGCCGCCGCGATGGCCCTCCTGTTCTGGACGCTGCGCCCCGAAGGCCTGCCGGCGGCGCTTCTCCTCGCTCTCGCGGCCGTCCTGCATGCCGTGCGGCTCGCCCGCTGGCGCGGCATGGCCACCTGGCGCTCGCCGCTCCTCCTGATGCTGCATGCGGCCTACGGCTTCGTGCCTCTCGGCCTCGCTGCAACCGCCGCGGCGGCCGCGGACTGGATGGGCGCGCCCGCGGGGATGCATCTCTTGGGCATCGGCGCCATCGGCGGCATGACACTCGCCGTGATGATGCGCGCCTCGCTCGGCCATACCGGCCGCCCGCTCGAGGCCGGGCCGGTCCTCAGCGCGGGCTTCGCCTGCCTTGCGGCGGCGGCGCTGGCCCGCGTGCTGCTCGCCTCGGCCGACATCGGCGGGCTTGACGGATACAGCCTCGCTGCGCTCTTCTGGACCCTCGCCTTCGCTGCTTACATCTTTCGGATAGGGCCGTGCCTGATGCGTCCTTCCGTGCAGCAGACCCATCCAATTGGCTGATCTCGGAAGCAGGCGAAAACCCGCCTAAGGGTTGACAACCCGTCCAGAGGAGAGGTTACTTCTCACAACGGTCGGCCCCTCCCGGGGCCAGCGCGCACCGCGGGACCGACCGCAGGAGGAGCAGTTCAAAGGTATGGGTAAGTCGGACGATGAGGAGGCGCGGCTCGCAGCCCTCCAGCGCTACGAAATTCTCGACACCGGCCCCGAGTCCGAATTCGACCTCATAACCGACCTGCTCCGCTCCATCTATGCCGTGCCCCTCGCGGTGATGAGCCTGATCGACGGCGACCGCCTGTGGGTCAAGTCGGTTCAGGGTGGCGAGCGCCGCGAGGTTCCCCGCTGCGACACCTTCTGCGACGTGGCGATCCGTGGCAAGAAGGTGCTGCAGATCGTCGATGCCCAGAGCGACCCGCGCTACCGGGACAATCCCTATGTCCGGGGTGAGCCCGGGATGCGCAGCTACCTCGGCGCGCCGCTCACCACGCCCGACGGCTACAACATCGGCACGCTCTGCGTGATCGACACGATCCCCCGCGACTATACCAGCGTCGACCGGGAGGTGCTGGCCAACCTCGCCAAGCTCGCCGTCATCCATCTGGAGCTTCGGCTGCAGGCGACCGAGGATCAGCAGACCAGCGCCTCGACGCGCCGGGCTTTCCTCTCGGTCCTGCGGCGCGCGATGGAGCGGATGCGCCGGGCGTCGCAGAATTCGACGCTCGTGACCTTCGATCTCGACCATCTCCGCGACATCAACGAGACCTACGGCCATGCCTTCGGAGATGTCGTGCTGGCCACCGTGGCCCGCACCATCCGCAACACGATCCGCCGCGGCGACCATCTGGGCCGGCTCGGCGGCGAGGAGTTCGGGATCTTTCTGGAAGGCGCCACCCCGGATGTCGCCTTCCGCGTCACCGAGCGGCTGCGCCAGGCCATCGAGGACACGCGCTTTCCGGGCCATCCCGAGGCACGGGTCACGGCGAGCTTCGGCATCGCGCCCTGCAGCCTGCACCATGCCACCGCCGAGGCCTGGGTCGCAGCGGCGGACGAGCTGGTCAGAAGCGCCAAGAGCGCCGGCCGCAACCGGAGCGAAATGATCCTCGATCCGGACCGGGAAGGCGCGGTCAGCGCCCTCCGCCTGCACTGAGGACCAGGATCGCCCTCAGCGGCTCGCGTTCAGGCCCGCCCGGGTCTCGGGCGTCGCAAGCTGGTTGTTCAGCTCCGTGAAGATGCGCTTGGCCTCGGTCCGCTTGCCGAGGTTGAGGTAGGCGTAGCCGCGCATGATCGCGAGGTCGCGCCGCAGCCCCCCCGTCAGATCCTCATAGGCGGTGAGGAAGGCGATGGCGCGGCGATATTCCTTCAGCTGATAGGCCCGCACCCCCCGCTGGTCCAGGATGATGGCCTCGACCTCGCGCCGTTGCTGGATCGTCAGGTCGGTCGCGGCGGCGAGCCGGGCGGCCTCTTCCGTCATCTTCAGCGCCAGCAGCGCGAGCGTCTTTCCGAAGCGCGCGTCCCGCGCGACCTGCGCCCCGAGGCGCCCTGAGGCGGCAGGCTCGAAAGCCGCCAGCGCCTCGAGCGGCCGGTCGAGATTATAGACGCACCAGGCCCGCTCGTAGAGCATGTCGGCGCTGGTGGCGCCGCTGGTGAGGCCGGTGCAGGTCCGCCAGTCGCCGCGTTGCGCCGCCGCGCGGACCGCGGACAGCTCCGCCCCTCCGCCGCTGCGCGTCACGCCCGCAGTGCGCGGGCGCCCCGCCGCGGGCAGATCCGCCTCAGCCACCGCGGAGCGGCCCGGCGTGCGCTTGGCTCCGCCCGTTGCTGCGGCAACCGGCGCCGATGCCTCGGGCGCCGTGTCGCCGCGTCCCGCCCTCAGCCGCGTCTCGAGCGCCTTCAGCGCAGGTCCCGAGCCCGGAAGCTGCGCATTGGCCAGCCGGAAGAGCTCGACCAGTTCGGCATCGCTGGCCACGGCCTCGGCCTTCTCGAGCGTCGCCGTCACCTCGGACAGGCCGGAACAGGAGGCGATCACCCCGCGATAGCTCTGCAGCGCAGCCGCCTTCTGGCCCGCCGCCGCCTGCAGCTCGGCCAGCCGCCAGGCGTTGTTCACCCGGTCGCAGCGCAGGATCGCCGGCGTCCGCCGCGCGATCTCGATTGCCGCACCCGCATTGCCCGCACTGGCGGCCGCATCGAAGGCGGCCTGTGCCTCGGCCGTGGTCAGAAGACGCTCCATCTCGGGCGGCGGCGTCCATCCGGGGAAGTTGCGCGACGTCTCGTCCATCGCCTGCCGGGCCTCGGTCAGGTCTCCGGCCGCGATCTGCCGGTAGATCCGGTCGATCTCGGCGGCGGGGGACCGCTGCTGGCCCAGCGTCGTGAGGTCGGACGGCACGTCCCAGTCGGGAAACTGCGCGCGGAGGCGCCGCAGCTCGGCATCCGCCGCCCGGCTGTCGCCGTTCGAGACATAGTAGTTCAGCGCCTCGAGATCCTGCGGCGTGGGCGCCGATCCCTGCGCCAGGGCCAGCCCGCCGGCAAGGATCAGCGAGAGGGTCAGGCCGGAGAGCCGCCTCAGATCGGAACGCATGCGGAGAAACCTTCCACTTGTGCCACGAGCGCCATCAGATGCAGCGTCGCGGGATAGTAGGGTTGGCGCGCGTCGAAGGGCGGGATCGCCGCCCCCGGACGACCCGAAAGGGCGCAATCGCCAAGCGCGAGCACGGCGCGGAAGCCCGGATCGGCGGACCGTTCCAGCACCGCCCCCGTGTCGCGGTCGAACCTCACCGGCGTGTCGCCGGCTGCGGCGTCCCCGGCCGCCTCCACCGCGCGGCGCAGCGCGGGATTGGCGGTCAGCCCGGACCAGAGCAGGAACAGGGGCACCCGCAGCGCATCGTAGCCGCTGTTATGGGACAGACCCGGCGCCGGCTGCGTGCCGAAGGGCGTCACCAGCGCCCAGTCCGGCGGAAGCCCGAGCGACGCGATCCAGTCGGCCCCGTCACGGGCACAGCGCGCCAGCCGGTCCTGGCCGCTGAAGGCGGCGAGCTCGGTCAGGGCGCGGGGCATGTAGTAGGAGGGGTTGAGCACCACCCCGTCCGGCGTCTCGAAGCCGCTGGCCCCCGGCAGCAGCACGAGCTGCTCGGAGCCGTCCGGATGCGGACGCACGCAATGCAGCGCGATGGCGCGCGCCAGTTCGGTCGCCCGCCCGGCGTAATCGGCTTTGCCGAACCGCTGCGCGGCCATGGCGAGACCCCAGGCGTAGAAGAGATCGCCGTCGGTGGCGTTGTTCTCGTCGGGCACGGCCAGCGCCACACCGGGCAGCCAGCGCCAGCTCAGAAGCTTGTCCTCGCGCCGCGCAAGGTTCGCCTCGGTCCAGTCGACGATGCGCCGCAGGGCCTCCTCGTCGCCGAAGATCGCGGCGAGCGTGGCGCCGTAGCCCTGCCCTTCGGAATGGCTCGCATTCTGCTGCGGCCCGTCGACGATGCGGCCGGCGGGCAGCAGAAACGCATCCTTCCAGCTGCGCCAGGCCGCCTGGAGCGGGTGGTCCGCAGACAAGGCCTCTCCGCCCGACTGCGCGAAGAGGCGTCCTGCAGGGGCCAGCATCAGCGCGGCGGCGGCCGATGTCAGGATGGTCCGTCTCCTCATTTCAGGCCCTTCCTCCGGGTGCGGAGCACGAAGCCCACGGCGATTGCAGCGCTGATCCAGGCGAGGCCCAGCATCCCGCCGAGCAGCAGGGGCGGCCGCGCCGACGCGACGTTGCCCACCACGCTGCGCACATTGTCAAGGCTCACGGGTTCGCGCAACTCCGGCAGGAGGCCGGGCTTCGACCAGCTCGACCAGCGTCCGTCAGAGCCGAGAACGGCCACCTGACCGCGGGGCCCGCCGGGCGAGCGCGGCGCCATGGCGAGGGCTTCCGCAACCCGGGCCGGCTCGGCCTCGGGCCCGAGGATGACCCAGAGCTTACCCGGTTCGGGCGCGAGCAGCATGGCCGTGCCCTTGCGCGTGGCGAGCCACTCGGCGAGGTTTCCGTCCCCCGGTCGCAGCATCCGCCGGACCGTCTGGATCACGGGCTGCAGCGTGGCCTGCACGAAGGTCTGGGCGCGGTCCGACCAGTTCGACTCGACCAGCGGCGGCATCACCCCCTCGCCCGGCGCGGCGCCCAGCGGAGCGAGCGCATTGGCCGGCGGGCCCGCGGGCGCCGCCGGACGCTCCACCAGCCGGGAGACGGTGGAGGGCAGCAGCGTCAGGGCGAGAAGGCGCGGCGTCAGGCCCTCCTCGTTCAGGGGAACCGTGGCGATGTCGTGCAGGCCCGCCACCGTCAGATCCACGGGCGCCGCGCCGGGCACCTCGCGGAAGGCCGCCATGAAGGGCAGCGTCCGCGCCAGACCGTCCGGCGTGGCAGGATGCACCGATGCCGGCGTCACCTGCGCCAGATCCCGCGCCATGTCCGCCATCTGCATCCGGGGCGACGGCGGCACCTCGAGATCGGTCGAGCTCAGCACCTGCATCAGGTCGCCGGCGGAGGCAGGACAGGGCTGGTCGGGCGGGTTGCCCGGGACGACCGATTCGAACGACAGCCGGTTCGGGCCGGGATGCAGGAGCCGCGCCGGAAAGCGGATGTCGAGCCGGGGCTTGACCGGCGCGGCGTCGCGGTCGAGCGGCAGCATGCGCACCGTCGTGCCATTGACCTTCACGAGCAGCAGCGCGCCCTCGGGCAGCCCGCCGGCAAAGCCGTAGTCGATGCCGATCTGCGCCTTCTGGCTCGCCAGCAGCAGCCAGTCGTCCGGCAGCTGGAAGTCGATATCGCGGTTGAAGTAGCGGTTGTCGGTGAGAATGGTGTCGACGCCCATGTCGGCCAGCGTGACGACGCGGCCGGGCGGGATCTGCGGCAGCGTCGGAGGCGGCAGCGTCGGGGTCGCTCCCAGAAGATCGGCGACGAGCGACGCGTTGGGCGAGCCTCCGGGCGGATGTTCGAGGACCAGAACCACGGCCCCGTCGCCTCCCCTCCGGATGGAAACGCGGTCGGCGTCGGACGGGAGAAGCGTGATCCGCGCATAGGTGGGGCCGGTCTCGGCCGACCACGGCTTGCTCAGCGCGAGCGGCAGCGCCTCGTCAGGCAATGGCCGCCCGAGAGCCTGGGCGAGGGTGCGCAGCGTCGCCTCGTCGGGCGGGGTGGGTGTGCGGATCTCGATCGGCCGGCCAGACTCCGCCTGTGCAGTGAGGGCCGCGATGAACGAGGTAGGTTCGGTGCCGATCGCCGCGGCGGGAAGCGCCACGCCGCTCTGGCTCAGATCGACCTCGGTCCAGAGATCGAACTCCGCATCCGCACCGCAGTAGATGCGGTGCCGGTGCTGCGCCTCGATCGTCACGAGATTGTCGCCCGCCCGCACGGCTTCGCCGAGCGGCATGGTGACGGCCCCCAGAGCGCCGAACTGGCGGGGGGTGAAGCGACCGATCTCCTGATCGTTCATCCGCACGATGATCTGCGAGCTTTCGGGCAGGATGTCGATGCTGCTGCGCTGCGCGAGCGTGAGCGTGCCGCCGACCGCTTCGGTCGGCAGGAAGAGGCGGAAGGCCGCGCGCGCCTGCTGACCCTGCAGGCGGAAGAGCGGCCCGACCTGCGTGGTCTCGGCCAGGGGGCGCAGCGGAATGATCCAGGGGGCGACCTCCGCCGCCGGCGGCGCTTCCGCGACCGCATCGGGGGACGCCTGCGGCTCTTCGGAGGTGAGGCCCTCGATCACGATCATCGGCGCGTCCTGCGCCGCGGCCATCGGCGCCAGCGCCCCGAGGAGCAGGAAAGGCAGCAGTCGCATGTCCATCAGTTCGACCCCCAGGCGACCGTGTTGGGACGCGCGGAGACCTGCGCCGTCGGATCGAGCAGCTCGCCCGCCCAGTCGGGTTCGGTGCTGAAGTCGGTGCCGAAGGCCAGAAGATGCGCCTGCTTCTCCTTCGGTTCCTCGTGGCGGCGCCGGCGGCGGGCCGGTTCGTCCATGAAGTCGCGCGCGGTCTTGGGCAGGCTGGCGGCCGCCATCCACAGGATCCGCGCCATCCCGTGCAGGAGCCCGATGGGCCGCATCGTGGCCTCGCGCATCGTGCGCCAGTGCGCGCTCTCGCCGAAGATGAGATAGGCCACCGTCTCGCGCACAGCGATCGGTTGGCCCGCCTCGAAGATCACGCCCACCATCACCGTTCCGCCCTCGCGGCGCGCCGAGCGGATGCGGCCGCGCACCATGCGCTCGAGCTGCGGCGCGTCGGGGAACTTCGGCTGGAACTGGATGAGCCCCCCCGCCTCGAGCGCCGGGTGCGGATCGCCCACGCCGGGCAGCCGGACCAGAAGGCGCACGCCGCTGGTCGAGGCGTCGAGCACGGTCGCGGTCAGCGGGCGGTTGCCGAAGGCGGGGATCTGCGCCTCGGCCGGCACCTCCATCTGCACACGGGGGGCCGCGCGCCGCTGCTGCTTCTCGGCCACCGCCCGCAAAGCGAAGCCCACGAGAAGCACGTTGAGCACCGCCCAGCCGCCCACGACGAGGAGGACCGACCGGTCGCCGGGGAAGGCCACCCAGCGCACCAGCGTGGCGAGCACCCCGGACAGGCAGAGCAGGAAGGTGAAGAGGAGCGGACGGTAGATGGGGGAAATGTAATTCTCGCTCAGCGTCTCGTCCTTCGCGGTCACCGCAAAGCGGGCACTGCGCGGCCGCAGCAGCGTGGTCACGATGGCGCGCGCCAGATAGGGCGCCTGTGCCACCTCGTAGACTTCGGAGACGAGCGGCCATCGCTGCCGCGCAAACAGCGCGTTCTGCACGAGGAAGCTCACCGCCAGATAGCCCGGCATGTAGGCCAGCACCTCCTCGAAGGTGGCGACGAAGATCTCGATGCCGAAGAACAGATAGATGAGCGGCGCCACGAGGAACATCATCCGCACCAGCGGGAAGAACCAGAAGCTCATCGAGTTGAGGTAGCACAGGCGTTGCGCAATCCCGAGGCCGCGGCGGAAGAGCGGGTTCTTCAGCAGCAGCATCTGCATCATGCCGGTGGCCCAGCGGCCGCGCTGCTGGATGAAGGAGGCGAAGGTCTCGGGCTGGAGCCCCGCGATCATGGCGCGGTCGATATAGAGGCTCTTCCAGCCGCGGGAATGGATCTCGAGCGCGGTCTCGGCATCCTCGGTAATGGTCTCGCCGGCAAAGCCGCCCGCCTCGTCCAGCGCGCGGCGGCGCAGGACCGCGGCCGACCCGCAGAAGAAGGCGCCGCCCCAGCGGTCGAGGCCGCGGTGGATCTTGCCGTAGAACATCTCGTTCTCGGGCGGGCAGCGATCGCCGAGCGCGAGGTTGCGCTGGATCGGGTCGGGGTTGATGAAGAAGTGCGGCGTCTGGACGAGGAAGAGGTCGGGATCCTCGACGAAATAGCCCACCGTCCGGGCCAGGAAGTCGCGGCTCGGGACGTGGTCGGCATCGAACACCACCACGAGCTCGCCCTTCAGCCGCTCGAGCGCGGCCGACATGTTGCCGGCCTTGGCATGTTCGTTCCGCTCGCGCGTCGAATAGACCACGCCCAGCTCGCGGCAGAGCTGCTGCAACTCGCGCCGCCGCTCCTGCGCCTTCTGCGCAAGCTCCGGGTCGGGCGACATGCAGCGCTGGTCGGTGCCCCCGTCGTCGCAGAGCACCACCGTGCGCAGCCGCGCCGGATAGATCATGTTCTTGGCCGCCGCGAGCGTCACGCTCAGCATGTCGGCAGGCTCGTTGTAGGAGGGCACGAGAATGTCGACCGTCGGCAGCTCCTCGGGCTGCAGCGGCCGCGGGAAGGGCCGGTCGGTCGGGTCGGCGCTGAGAAAGCCGTTGAGGAAGAAGATGGAGATCGAGAAGGTCTCGACCGCGAAGAGCAGCAGAGCGAAGAGGAACGAGGCGTCGAGCGCGGGCGGCGGCAGCGTTTCGAACAGGCGCCAGAACCAGTAGCGCATCACCAGCATCGAGGCCGCGGACAGAAGCAGGAAGCGCGGCACCATCTTGTCGGCGAAGGGCTTGAGCAGCGCCACCAGCACCACCGCCGACAAAGCGATGAGGCCCTGCGCCGAGGGCGCGACCGGCGCGGCGGCCAGCAGCCCGAACGGCACGAGGAGAGCCACCCACAGCAGGAACAGCAGGACGGGAACGACCCTTATCGGGGAGCGGGCCTTGGCTCGAACGGTCATGGGCGGGTCTCCGGGAAGCTCAAGGGGCGGCGCTCAGGGCATCGGGGCGGCGAGGGGCGAGAGGGTGCGCCCTGCCCCCGTGCCGGCCACCGCTTCGGGCGGGGCGAAGCCGAGGCTGGCCGCGCCGATGGGCCGCAGCGCCTCCTCCGTGCCGTTGCGCGTGCAGTTGCGCAGCATCACGTCCAGCGCCTCGATCCGCGACGGGACCGGCCGGGCCGTGGGCGGCATCCGGCGCATGGCCAGAACGCAGACCGTGTCCACGCCAAGCCGCTCCTCGGCATAGACCACGGTTCCGAGCACATCCTCGCGCGTGCTGAGAGCGCTGTCGCTTACCCGGCCGAAGGGCCTGGGCAGCGCGCCATCGGCATCGGCGAAGCTCTGCAGCTGGAGCCGCTCGAGAATCGGTCCGCCCGGCGCCCGGCCTCGCAAGATGATCATATTGTCGCCTTCGAGCGTCGTGGCGTTCGGCAGCGCGATCCGCTGCTCGAGGTCGCCGCCCAGATCCCGCTCCTGCACGAGGAGCGCCCCGGGCACGGCGACCCAGGCCCGGCTGGCGGGGACGGTGCGGAACTGCGCCGTCTCCTCGCGGATCGAGAGCGCGGGCCTGCCGGGAATGGAGGTCGACTCGCAGGCCAGAAGCAGCAGAAGCGCCGCCAGCGGAAGGCCGGGCCTGAGCCGGGCGTGCCATTTCGATGCCTGTGCCATCCTCAGTCCGCCCGTGCCGATCCTGTCGAGGCCGCCCCCGCAGGCGCCGGCCGAAGCGACCTTCTATCCCATCTCGCAGTCACGCAGGCCACACTTTCTCAAAGAGATATAAATTATCGATCCGCCACTGTTGCACCCGTGCATACCAAAGGCGAAGCATCGCCAGGAATATATACCACACCTTACGCGTCCACTTACCAGTCTCCGCAAAAATGGCGAAGAGTAAGGCGAAATCGCGGTAGGCCTTGGGCTAAGCTCGTGCGGATACGCTGCGGCACGGCGATCGACCTTTCCCGTGTTCCGATTTGACAGCCCGTTCGGCTGTGCTCTAGGTTGAATGGAGGGTCAGGCCCTCCCGCTGGTAAAAAGACGAAGCCGATCGAATGACGGGCAAGGGACAGGGTGGATCTTGGGTGCCGGGGGTCGTTTCCGCGACCGACCGCGGCAATTTCCATGCAAGCCCCACCACCGCCACGGTGCTCGACATCATCGGCCGCATCCTGCGCGCCCCGCTCTCTGCCAACGACACCGAGATCGAGAGCGCCCTCGCGCAGGTGGCGGACGCCTGCAGCGCGGATGTGGCGCAGGTCTGCCGTGCGGGGACCACGGGCCCTCTCGAGCCGATCCACAGCTGGGTGCGTGACGGCCATATCGTCTTGAACATCCAAGACTTGTGCAAATTCTGCCCGGGGACGGACCAGACCGGGCCGGTCATGCTGCGCGACCTGAAGGACCTTCCCGAGGGGCCGGCCCGCGATCGGCTCGCGGGGATGGAGTTGCGGTCGCTCGTCGCGGTGCCGATGCTGCGGCACGGGGTGCTGGCGGGCCGGGTGCTTCTGGGCTGGCAGACGGCGAGCAGCGACCTGCGCCCCGAGGATCTGGCCGCGCTGCAGTCCCTCGCCGAGGCCATGCATGCGGCCGCGGAGCGACGCGAAAGCGAGCGGCTCACGACGGAGGCGGCAGCAGCGCTGCAGGAGGACCGGCTTCTTCTCGAATCGATCCTGCGGACCAGCACCTCGGCCATCCTCGCCTTCGATGCCGATGCCCGCATCGTCTTCGCCAACGACGAGGCAGCGGCCCTCCTCGGAACGGACGCGAACCGTCTGCCGGGATGCACCCTCGAGGGCGTGGGCTGCCGCCTTCTGTCGCGCGAGGGCGAGCCCCTCCCGCCCGAGGCCCTGCCGGTCGCGCGCGCCATTGCCGAGGGGCAGACGCTCCGCGACCTGCACCATGTGCTGATGGCCGCCGACGGCCGACAGAGGATCCTGTCGATCAACGCGGCCCCAGTGGCGGCCGGCGCAGCGACAGCGGTGCGCGTCGTCGCCACCATCGACGACGTGACCGGGCAGGTCTCGGCCGACAGCGCGCTGCGCACGGCACTCGCCGAAGCGCATCAGCTCGCCTTCTTCGACCCTCTGACGGGGCTTTACAACCGCCGGGGCATCGTCGAGGTGCTGCGCGACTGCCTCCAGACCTGCGCCCGCGAGAAGGCCTTCCTCTCGCTTCTCTACATCGATCTGGACGGAATGCGGCAGGTGAACGGCACCCGCGGGCACTGGCTGGGCGACCGGGTCCTGCAGGCGCTGGGCGCGCGGCTGGACAACCTGCGGCAGGACGGCGGCGACCTCGGCCGGATCTCGGCCGACGAATTCGTGCTGACCTGCGGCGAGACCCATCCCGACGCTGCCGGCGCCGTCGCCGCCGCCGAGGCCGAGGCCGAGCGCATCCTCGAGTCGCTGCGGGAGCCGTTCGTGGTGGATGGTCTCACGCTCGAGGTCACCGCCTCGATCGGCCTTGCCGCCATTTCGGCCGAGGATTCGGTCGAGGGGCTGCTGAAGGGCGTCGATCTGGCCGTCATGGCCGCCAAGGCCGCGGGCGGCGACAGGGCCTGTGCCTACCGGGCCGACATGGAGCAGGACATGGTGGGCCGCGTGGCCCTTGCGCAGGAGCTGCGCGAGGCGATCCGCCGCGACGAGTTCCGCATCTACTTCGAACCGATGGTCAGCCTCGGCGAGACAGGGCTCGAGATCGTGGGTCAGGAGGCGCTGATCCGCTGGGAGCATCCGCAGCGCGGGCTGCTGGCGCCCATCGCCTTCATCCCCTTCGCCGAGGAGACCGGCTTCATCCGCGACATCGACCGCTGGGTGCTGCGCGCGGCGGCACAGGAGCTCGCCCGCTGGGCCGAGGATCCCGCGCGCCGCCATCTCGGGGTCTCGATCAACATCAGCTCGGCGCAGTTCCTGTCCGAGGAGTTCGGCCAGATGGTGCGCGAGGTGCTGGACGAGACCGGCGTCGATCCCACCCGGATCGAGCTGGAAGTCACCGAGGGCACGCTCCTGTCCAATCTCGGCCTCGCGCGGACCACGATGATGGACCTGCGCTCGCTCGGCATCTCCATCGCGCTGGACGATTTCGGCACCGGCTTCTCCTCGCTCAGCTATCTGCGGGACCTGCCCGTGGACGTGTTGAAGATCGACCGCAGCTTCTTGGGCGGCCTGTCGGACTCGAAGGCGAACCGGACCATCCTCGAAGGGATCATCGGACTTGCCTCGGGGCTCGGCGTGGCGCTGGTGGCCGAGGGGGTGGAGACGCCGGCGCAGTTCGCCTGGCTGCGGGCCAAGGGATGCCGGACCTTCCAGGGCTACCTCTTCGGCCGCCCGGCCGATGAGGCGCAGACGCAGCTCGCGCCCGAGGTGTCCGCGCTCGGCGGCCATGGCGGCGACCGTGCGGTTCTGGGCCAGATCAAGGGCTGACGACGGCACGACTGCCGGACAAGGCGACGAGGGGCGCGGGGGACCCGACGCTGAACACCGGGCGGAGGAGCGACCTCGGGCCCGGCTGTCTCAAGGCTCCGGCTGCGGCTCCTCGGCCTCCAGCGCCCAGCGGCCGGCGCCGCCGCGGAAGGTCCGGGTCTCGGCCAGACGGAATCCGCTCGCATCCTCCTGCGCGGTATGCCGTTCGATATGGATACGGTCGGAGGCGACCTCCAGCAGGTTGAAGTCATTGGGCTCGCCCCGGACCCGCGTCGACAGGCCCGTGCCCGCATGGACCTGAAGCACCACGCCCCGCCCCGCGACCTCGGCAAAGGGGGCCACCCGCCAGGTGTGCAGATGCCCCGAGAGGATCACGTCGGCACCGCAGTCGGCCAGTTCGTCGATGGCCCGCTCGGCGCCGCGCATCAATTCCTTCGTATCGTCGGGCGTGTGCTCCATCGGGTGATGCACGACCACCACGCGCACCCGCCGCTCCTCGGCGGCGAAGCTCCGCCGGATCCGCGCGAGCGAGCGCGAGCGGAACCATCCCTGCTGCCAGGCCAGAGGATTGACCGTGTTGGCGCCCACCACGATCATCTCGTCATTCTCCCAGCAGGGCTCCAGATCGCGGCCGAACCAGCGGCGATAGCGCTTCCAGGGTTTCACGAGGCGGACGAAGAGATTGTGGAGCGGCACGTCGTGATTGCCGGGCACCACCAGCACCGGTGGCTTCAGCGCGGCCACGAAGGCCGCGGCCGCCCGGAACTGGGACTCGGTGGCGCGCTGGGTGAGATCGCCCGAGATCGCCACCAGATCCGGCTCGAGCCGGTTCACCGTCTCGACCAGCGGCCGGAGAAGTTCGGGCCGGTCCCGGCCGAAATGCAGGTCGGAAAGGTGCAGCAGTCGCTTCATCGGACGTCGCGATCCCAGTGCTCGGGGACGGTGACCTCGATGGCGCCCTCGATGGCCTTGAGGTCGAACGGCGGCACCATGCGTTCGCGCTCACCGTCGCGGGCAACATGCCAGACCCGCCGGCGGCCCTGCGGCAGGTCGATCTCCACATGAGGCCCGCTCATCATCAGGTAGTTCTGATCCACGCTCGCATAGCCGAGCGCCAGCGCCGCCGCATTGCGGAACATGCCGAGGCGGCCCGTGTTCGGCGCGATGAAGACCACGAGATCGCCCGCGGCAATCCGGTCCGCCCCGTCGAGGTTCATCTGCTCGAGCTGGAAGGCGTTGTTGACCACGAAGACGAGCGGCGAGCGCACGAGCCGCTCCTCCCCTCCCGCGCGGACGCGCAGCTTCAGCGGGCGGCCCATGCGGGCCAGCACCTTCAGCACCGACCAGTAGGCCAGCGCGCGGCTGCGGCCCCAGCGCCTGTAGATCTCCTCGCGTGTCTCGAGGATCGCCGGGTAGACGCCGAGGCTCGCGTTGTTCAGGAACAGCTGATCGTTGACGGTGGCCACGCGGATGGGCGCCGTGCGGCCCGCGCAGACCACCTCCACCGCCGGTTCGAGCTCCTGAGGCAGAAGCAGCGAGCGGGCAAAGTAGTTGAAGGTGCCGAGCGGCAGGATGCCCATGCGCTTGCCCGACCCCGCCATGGCGGCGGCCACGGCGCAGATCGTTCCGTCGCCGCCGGCGGCCACCACCGTGCCGAAGCCCCGCTCGATCGCCTGACGCGCGGTGGCGGTCAGGCGGCTGCCGTCCTCGACGAGTTCCAGCTGGACCGGAACGTCGAGCGCGGCGAAGGCGGCCCGCACCCGCTCCGCATCCTCGCCCTTGCCCGACCCGGCATTCATCACCACGCAGATGTCAGGTTCAGGCATACATGTCTCCGAACTCGTGCCCCGCGGCGTCGCGCGCCGCCGGGCCAAACGTCGCCCGCCCCCGGCGGTTCCGCTCAGGCGGCGGCGCGTTCCGGCTCGAACACGTCGATGCGGAACAGCCGGTCGAAGTTGCAGGCGGTGAGCGGCCGACCGAGGGCCGCGGCGAGGGCGGCCTGCGGGCGGAACGCCTCGTCGGGACCCTCGAACAGAAGGCTGCGGAGGCAGAGGATGTCGGCCGAAGGCGCCACCTGGCGCAACCGCACCGCAAGCCGCTCGATCGCCTCGGCCGGCAGATCCTGCAGCACCCCGTTCAGCACCACGAGATCGAACGGACCCTCGGGGATGTCCTCGGGCACCCGGCCCTGGCGGAATTCGGTCTGCGCATAGGGCGAGGGCATGAGGGACGCCTCATCCAGAGCATCGGCGTCCGCATCGAGGCCGACATAATGGTCGCAGCGTGCCGAAAGACCGCGCGCCAGCGCCCCCGACCCGCACCCGAGCTCCAGCACACGCCGGTAGTGCTGACGCGGCAGGAAGGCCAGCGCCTGACCCAGCATCCGACGTTGCGGGAAACTGATCGCCGCGGTCGGATTTCCTGCGATATCGAGGCAGCGGTCCAGGGTCTGGGCCAAGGTGAGCGTCATGGTCTCTTCTCCGGTAATCATTGGCCTGCGCAATCGGTGCAGCGGCACGCCTTCAATCCTCGGCGAGAGGCTGCGTTCCACCAATTGACCGAAAGGACAGTCCTGTTGCCCTGAAGTCGCATGCTCCCTGAAAAGTTGTGCTTTTATTTCTCAGGGTTGATTAATCCGCCCGGTCAGGACCTTGGGCCTTCGCCGGCCCTTCCTCAAGGTAATCATGCACATAGACCTCCCGCACCAGCGCGAGCGCCAGTGCCGCCAGAGGTGTGGCGAGCAGCAGACCCATCAGCCCGAACAGCACCCCCATCAGCAACTGCGCCGAGATGATGAGCGCGGGAGGCAGGGCGACCCTCTCCTTTTGGATGAGGGGCGTGACCAGATAGCTCTCGAAGGTCTGGACGGTCAGGAAGACCGCCAGCACCAGCCCGACCTGCTCTGCGCCCTCGGGCAGGGCGAGGAGCAGCGCCGGCACCGCCGAGAGCACGGGGCCGATGTTCGGGATGAAGGTCAGGAGCGCCGCGATCAATCCGAGGATGAAGGCCAGCGGAATCCCGATCAGCCAGAGCCCGAGCCAGGTCAGCACGCCCACCACGGTCATCGAGATGATCTGCCCGCCGAGCCAGCCGCGCAGCGTGCCATCGGCAATGGCCAGCACCTCGTCTCCCCTCGGGCGCAGCGGCGGCGCGAGGAGCGCCCGCAGGCCTCGTGCGTAAAGACCGGGATCCACCGCCGTATAGAGGCCGATGAAGAGGATGATGACGACATTTCCCAGCGCGCCGAAGGTGGCGCTGACCGCGGTCGAGGCGAAGCCTCCGTCGCTGGACAGCAGCCGCGACGGCGCAAGCCGCGACAGAAGCGTGGGCCCCCAGCTGTAGGCGGAGATCCGGTCGCGCAGATCCTCGAATGCGGGCGGAAGCTGGCGGGCGAGCGCATCGGCCTGCTCGAACATCGCCGGGGCGAAGGCGAGGAAGGCGCCCGTCAGGGCGAGAAGGACGAGGACGATGAAGAGGGCAATCCCCGCCCCCCTCTGCAGCCCGGTCACCCGCTGCACGAGGCCTCCGCCCGCCGAGAGGAACACGCCGAACAGGACGCCCGCAAAGATCACGAGCAGCACATCCGGCGCCACGAGGATCAGAAGCGCGAGCACGAGGGCCAGCACTGTAAGGGAAACCGTGCGCCTGCTCATGCGTCCTCCGTCCGGGTTGCGGCGGAGGGCTCTCCGCTGGGCCTCAGGGAACGTGCGGGCGCCGGGCCTGTTCCGCCGGGCCTCTGCCGGCCGCGGTCCGGGGGAGATCGGGGCCGGACGGCGGAGGCACGCCCCACCGCGACCTGCCTTCCGCGGGACGGCGCTTTGCCCGCGGCGGCGGCAGCGCCCTCAGCGCTGGGGCAGGAGGTGGCGACGGCGCACGGTCTCCGGCCTCCCCGGCAGGCTCAGGCGCGCGTCGTTGCGCGCCTTCTCCGACACCACCCGCCCCTTCGCGATCACGCAGAGCCGGTCGGGCCGGAGCCGCAGCGCCTCGACCGGATGGCCCGCGTCGAGCACCACGAGCGAGGCCACCGCCCCCTCCCGCAGCCCGTAGTCGAGGCCCATGATCCTGGCATTCTCGACCGTCACCATGTCGAAGCAGCGCCGCATCTCGTCGGGATGGGTCATCTGCGCCACATGCAGCCCCATGAAGGCCACGTCGAGCATGTCGGCGGTGCCCAGCGAATACCACGGGTCGAGCACGCAATCCTGCCCCCAGCCCACCGTGATGCCCATGGCCTGCATCTCCTTGATCCGCGTGAGCCCGCGGCGCTTCGGGAAACTGTCGTGGCGGCCCTGCAGCACGATGTTGATGAGCGGGTTCGGGATGGCGGCGATCCCGGCCTCGGCGATCAGCGGCAGAAGCTTCGAGACATAGTAATTGTCCATCGAATGCATCGAGGTCAGGTGCCCCGCTGCGGCACGGCCCTGAAGCCCCGTGCGCAGCACCTCGGCGGCATAGGTCTCGATATGGCGGCTCAGCGGATCGTCGGTCTCGTCGCAGTGGAAATCGATCGGCAGCCCGCGGTCGGCCGCGATCTCGCAGAGGTCGCGCACCGAGGCCGCGCCGTCCGCCATCGTCCGCTCGAAATGCGGGATGCCCCCCACCACATCCACGCCCATGTCGAGCGCGCGCAAGAGGTTCGCCCGCGCGGTCGGGTCGCGGTAGAGCCCGTCCTGCGGGAACGCCACGAGCTGGAGATCCATCCAGCCCTTGACCTTTTCGCGCACGGCGAGCATCGCCTCGACGCCCAGCAGCCGGTCGTCGCAGACATCGACATGGGTCCGCACCGCCAGAAGGCCCATGCTCGCCGCCCAGTCGCAATAGGCCAGCGCCCGCTCGACCATGGCCTCGACGGTCACGATCTCCTTCAGCTCGCCCCAGAGCCCGATCCCTTCCAGCAGCGTCCCGCTCGCATTCACGCGCGGCAGCCCGTAGGAGAGCGTCGCATCCATGTGGAAATGCGGATCGACGAAGGCCGGGCTCACCAGATCGCCCGTGGCCTCGATCAGCCGCGCCGCGTCGGTCCCGAGCGCCCCAATGGCCGCGATCCGGTCGCCCCGGATGCCCACATCGGCCACGCGCCCATCGGGCAGCGTGCCCCCCTTGACGATCAGATCGAACATCAGCGTTCTCCCCTGTTGAACGGCTGCATCAGCGCCGCCGGCACTTCGGCCCGGCGCGACATGAGGACGAGGGCCGCGATGGACAGCGCATAGGGGGCCATCAGGAAGAGCTGATAGGGCACGACCTGCCCCACCGGCGTCTGCTGAAGCCGCACCTGCAGCGCGTCGAAGGCGGCAAAGAGAAGCGCGCCGAGCACGGCCTTGCCGGGCCGCCACGCGCCGAAGACCACGAGCGCGATACAGATCCAGCCGCGGCCGTTCACCATCTCGAAGAAGAAGCTCGAGAAGGCCGAAAGGGTGAGGAAGGCGCCGCCCACCGCCATCAGCCCCGACCCCACCATGACCGCGCCGATGCGGAGCCCGGTGACCGAGAGGCCCTGCGCATCCGCCGCCGCCGGATTCTCGCCCGCCGCCCGCAGCGCAAGGCCGAGCGGCGTGCGCCAGAGGACAAGCGCGGTCAGCGCCGCGACCGCGAAGGCCGCATAGGTGAGCGGGGTCTGGGCAAAGAGCGCGGGCCCCAGAAGCGGGATCTGCGACAGGCCCGGCACCTCCCAGACGGCGAAGGGCTCGATCCTGGGCGGGCTCGTGACCTCGGGCAGGATCAGCCGGTAGGCGAAGTAGCTGGTCGAGGTGGCAAGCAGCGTGACCCCCAGCCCCACCACATGCTGCGAGAGCCCGAAGGGCACCACGAGCACGGCATGGAGGAGGCCGAAGAGCATCCCTGTCGCCATGGCAATGGCCACGCCCTCCCACAGCCCGGCCCCCGCCCAGACCGCGATCCAGCCCGAGAAGGCCCCGATCGCCATGATCCCCTCGATCCCGAGGTTCAGCACGCCCGCCCGCTCGCAGATGAGTTCGCCCATGGTGGCGAAGATCAGCGGCGAGGCGATGCGGACCGCCGCGGCCCAGAAGGTCGCGGAGAGAAGGATCTCGAACAGCGCGCTCATCTCCGGGTGTCCCCCTGGATGTCGAAGGGCCGGCCCACGGGCGGGAGGCCCCGTCCACGGAGGATGTGCAGGATCATGTCGACCGCTGCCCTCATCCGCGCACCACCCGGAACCGGATCAGAAGGATGGCCAGCACCATGAAGAGGAGCGAGGTGGCAAGCAGCATGTCGGCGATGTAGGTGGGCACGCCCGCGGCCCGGCTCATGCTGTCGGCGCCGACGAAGACGCCCGCCACGAACAGCGCGGCCGGCACCACGGCCAGCGGATTGAGGAGCGCGAGCATGGCCACGATGATGCCGGTGTAGCCGAAGCCCGGCGACAGATCGAGCGTGAGGTGGCCCTTGAGCCCCGCCACCTCGGAGAAGCCCGCAAGCGCCGCGAGCCCGCCCGACAGGAGCGCCGTCTTGACCAGCACGCCGTCGACCGGAATGCCCGCGAAGCGCGCGGCGCGCGGGTTCAGCCCCACGGCCCGCATCTCGTAGCCGAGCGCGGTGCGTCGCTCGATCACCCAGACGGCGACCGAGGCGATCAGCGCGAGCCCGAAGCCCCAGTGCAGCCGCAGCCCGTCCACGATGCGCGGCAGACGCGCCTCCTTGGCGAGCGGCGCCGACTTGGGCCAGCCCATCCCCATCGGATCCTTCAGCGGCCCTTCGAGGAGGTAGCTCACGAAAAGCAGCATGATGAAGTTGAAGAGGAGCGTCGTCACCACCTCGTCGACCCCGAAGCGGGTCTTGAGCGCCACGGGCCCGAGCAGCACGACCGCGCCCGCGGTCATGGCCGCGATCGCCATCAGCGGCAGGACGAGCGGGCCGCCCACCGCGCCCGTGCCCAGCAGCACGGTCACGATGGCGCCCGCATAGAGCTGCGCCTCGGCGCCGATGTTCCAGAGCCGGGCGCGGAAGGCCACCGCCACGGCAAGCCCGGTGAAGATGAGCGGGGTCGCCCGGTTCAGCGTCTCGAGCGCCGCGAATTTGGAGCCGACGGCCCCCTTCACGATCAGCCCCAGCGTGGCGAGCGGATCGGCGCCCGCCACTGCAGCGAGGCCGGAGGCCACGGCGATGGTGGCCAGAAGCGCCACGGCCGGCAGACCCGCCCGGCGCAGCGTCGAGGGGTTGGCTACGGGCTCAAGCCGCATCGGCGAACCCGTGGCCGGCCATCCAGAGGCCGAGCTCGGTCTGGCTCATCGTGCCGCGCGCGAAGCCGGGCGAGAGCCGCCCTTCGGACATCACATGAACAGTGTCGGACAGAGCCATGATTTCATCCAGATCTTCCGAGATGAGGATGACCGCGGCCCCCTCGTCCCGCGCCTTCAGCAGGCGGGAATGCACATAGGTGATGGCCCCGATGTCGAGGCCCCGCACCGGCTGGTTTGCGAGGATGATCCGGGGGCCGGGCTCGAGCACGCGGCCGAGGATCAGCTTCTGCATGTTGCCGCCCGACAGAAGCCGGATGCGCGTCTCGGGGCCGGGGCAGCGGACGTCATAGGTGGCGATGATGCTTTGGGCGAAGCCGCGGGCGGCGCGCCAGTCCATCCAGCCGCCTTTCGCGAAGCGCGACCGGTAGCCCTCGAGAATGGCGTTCTCGGTCAGGGTGAAGTCGGCAATGGTGCCGGTGGAATGCCGGTCCTCGGGGATGCGCGCGATGCCCGAGGCCACGGCCGTCCGCGGCGTCCAGTGCGCGACCTCGGCGCCGGCGAGTTCCAGCCGCCCCTCGGAGGGGCGCACGAGGCCCGAAACGAGGTCGGAGAGCGCCGCCTGCCCGTTCCCGGACACGCCCGCAAGGCCGGTGATGGTGCCCGCCCGCAGATCGAGGCTCACGCCGCGCAGGCCCGTGGCCGAGCCTTGGGCCGGCGTCGTCACCCGGTCGAGCCGCAGCAGGACGGGGCCCGGCTGCGGCGGGGCGACCGCGGGCGGCACCACCTCCTCGCCCACCATCAGCGCGGCCAGCCGGTGCCGGTCGGTCTCGGCGGTGGCGACCTCACCCACCACGCGTCCGTGCCGCAGCACCACGCAGCGGTCGGCCACGCCCATCACCTCATGCAGCTTGTGCGAGATGAAGATGATCGAGAGCCCCTTCGCCACGGCGAGCTTCAGCGTGCGGAACAGCGCCTCGGTCTCCTGCGGGGTCAGGACGGCGGTCGGCTCGTCGAGGATCAGGATCCGCGCGTCGCGGTAGAGCGCCTTCAGGATCTCGACCCGCTGCCGCTCGCCCACCGAGAGCGTGCCCACCCGCGCATCGGGATGGACCGCGAGGCCGAAGTCGCGCGAGAGTGCCTCGATCCGTGCGCGCGCCGCGCGGCGGCCGAGGCTCGGCCGCCAGAGCGGTGCCGTGCCCAGCAGGATGTTCTCGAGCACGGTCAGATTGTCGGCCAGCGTGAAATGCTGATGCACCATGCCCACGCCCGCGGCCAGCGCCGCGCGCGGATGGCCGGGCGGCAGCGGCTGACCGAAGACCTCGACCGTGCCCTCGTCGGCCACATAATGGCCGAAGAGGATGTTCATCAGCGTGGTCTTGCCCGCGCCGTTTTCACCCAGAAGCGCCACGACCTCTCCCCGGCAGAGGGAGAGGCTGATGCCGGCATTGGCCAGAAGCGCCCCGAACCGCTTGGTGATCCCGGAGAGGCGCAGGACGACCGGCTGGCTCACGAGGATTTCGGCTCGTTGTCGTCGATGCCCACGGTGAAGGAGCCGTCCTTGATCGCGGCCTCGCGCTCGGCCACGAGCTTCATGGCCTCTTCCGGCACCTTGCCCTCGAAGGTGCCGAGCGGCGCGAGCGACGAGCCGCCCTCCTTCATGAAGGAATAGACGCCGTAGTCGGCGGCGGCGAAGCTGCCGTCCTGCACCGCGGCCACCGCCTTGTCGAAGGTCGGCTCGAAATGCCACAGCGCCGAGGCCACCACCGTGTCGGGATAATCGGCCTGCGTGTCGATTACGTTGCCGATGGCCAGCACGCCCCGCTCCTTGGCCGCGTCCGAGACCCCGAACCGCTCGGCATAGAGCAGGTCGGCCCCGTTCTCGATCATGGCGAAGGCGGTTTCCTTGGCTTTCGGCGGGTCGAACCACGAGCCGATGAAGCTGACCTGGAAGGTCACGCCGGGATTCACCTCGCGCGCGCCCGCCATGAAGGCATTCATCAGCCGGTTCACCTCGGGGATCGGGAAGCCGCCGACCATGCCGATGTTGCCCTTGCTCATCGCGCCCGCGATGATGCCGGTGAGATAGGCCGCATCCTGGATGTAATTGTCGAAGACGGCGAGGTTCGGCACCGACTCGTCGGCCGGAAGGCTCGAGCCCATCAGGAAGGCCACGTCGGGATAGTCGGTCGCCACCTCGCGGGCCTCCTGCTCGACGCCGAAGATCTCGCCCACGATCAGCTTCACGCCGCTCTCGGCATATTCGCGCAGAACGCGGGGATAGTCGGTGTTGGCCACGTTCTCGGTGAAGCTGTAGTCCACGCGCCCCGCGGCCTTCGCCGCCTCGGCGGCCTTGTGGATGCGGCTCACCCACTGCTGCTCGACCGGCACCGTATAGACGCCCGCCACCTTGAGCGGCTCCTGCGCCCGCAGGCCGCGCGGCAGCGCCCCCAGCGCGAGCACGGCCCCTCCGGCCATCAGAAGCCCGCGCCGTGTCGTTGCGAATCCCGTCATGTCACCCTCTCGCCCTGCTGGTTGAAGTTTTCCGCGACGGTAAGCCCCGGGCGCGCGACGGGCAAGGCCGCCGCTCCTGCCCGAAAGACGGCCCGCTCGGTCATTATCCTTACAGCCTGAATACGCCGCGAAAAATCTGTTACATGGCCCGGTTAGGGAGCTTGCAAGAATCCGTATTCGGCCTTTAGCTGACACTAAACGCCGCTCGGCCCCGGACGCGCCGGACCGAAGAACGGCATTCGACATGACAACAACCGGGAGAAAGTTCCGATGACCATGAAACTTGCACTGGCCGCCTCGGTCAGCCTCGCCGCGATGGGCGCGGCCTCGGGCGCCTTCGCCCAGAGCGCCGAGCTCGTCGAGGCCGCCAAGGCCGAAGGGATGCTGACCACCATCGCCCTGCCCCACAACTGGTGCGGCTACGGCGACGTGATCGCGGGCTTCAAGGCAAAATATCCCGAAATCACCGTGAACGAGCTGAACCCCGACGCGGGCTCGGCCGACGAGATCGAGGCGATCCGGGCGAACAAGGACAACAAGGGCCCGCAGGCGCCCGACGTGATCGACGTGGGCCTCGCCTTCGGGCCGCAGGCCAAGGACGAGGGCCTGATCGCCCCCTACAAGGTCGAGACCTGGGACGAGATCCCCGCCGAGATCAAGGATGCCGACGGCTACTGGTATGGCGACTACTACGGCGTGATGTCCTTCGGGGTGAACACCGATCTCGTGCAGGAAGTGCCGAAGAGCTGGGAGGCGCTGCTCGACAGCCAGTATGCCAATGCCTTCGCGCTGGCGGGCGACCCGCGCGCCTCGAACCAGGCGATCCTGGCCGTGATGTCGGCCGGCATCGCCGACGGCACTGAGCCCGGCGAGGCCTCGGGCAAGAAGGGGCTCGAGTTCTTCGGCAAGCTGAACAAGGCCGGCGGCTTCGTGCCGGTGATCGGCAAGGCCGGCACCATCGCCCAGGGTCAGACCCCGATCGTCGCCGCTTGGGACTACAACCTGCTGTCCTGGCGCGACGAGCTGAAGGGCAACCCGCCCATGGAAGTGGTGATCCCGGAGGGCCCGAGCCTCGCCGGCGTCTATGTGCAGGCGATCTCGGCCTTCGCGCCGCACCCGAACGCGGCGAAGCTCTGGATGGAATATCTCTATTCGGACGAAGGTCAGCTCGGCTGGCTCAAGGGCTACTGCCACCCGGCGCGCTTCAACGCGATGGTCGAGGCCGGCAAGATCCCGCAGGAGCTGCTCGACGCCCTGCCGCCCGCCGAAGGCTATGCCCGCGCGGTCTTCCCGACCGTCGAGCAGCAGGAGGCCAACAAGGCGGCCGTGACGGCCGGCTGGGATGGTGTGGTCGGCGCCAACGTGCAATGACGTGATCCGGGACCCCGGCCGCACCGGCTGGGGTCCTGCCCCATCCGCTCCGGGATCCGCCGCTTCGGTCGGGCCCCGGAAACAGTTCCCGGCGGAGCTTCCGCCCCCGCCCCCGCTGCTTCCGGCGGAGGCCTTTCCGCCCGACGGACCCTAGATGACAGACCTGCCCCCGCCGAAGGCCGGACCCCGCGTGTCGCTGCCGCTGAACTGGTTCGGCGTGGCCCCGTTCCTGCTGTTCGCGCTCCTGTTCCTGATCCTGCCCACGATGCATATCGTGCTGGGCGCCTTCCGCACCCCCGCGGGCGATTTCACCCTCGCCAACATTCGTGGGCTCTTCACCGCCTCGATCATGAACGCCTTCTGGATCTCGATCCGGATCAGCCTGCTCACGGCCTTCCTCGGCTGCGTGGCGGGCTTCCTGATCGCGGCCGCCGTCACCCGCGGAGGCCTGCCGGCCCCGCTGCGCGGCGCGCTCCTGACCTTCTCGGGGGTGGCCTCGAACTTCGCGGGCGTGCCGCTCGCCTTCGCCTTCATCGCGACGCTGGGCCGGCTCGGGTTCCTCACCGTGATCCTGCGCGAGTGGTTCGGCTTCAACCTCTACGGCACGGGCTTCAACCTCATCAGCTTCCTCGGGCTGACGCTGACCTACCTCTATTTCCAGATCCCGCTGATGATCCTGATCGTCACCCCGGCCCTCGACGGGCTGAAGCGCGAATGGAAGGAAGCCGCCGAGACGCTGGGGGCCACGGGGGCGCAATACTGGCGCATGGTGGCGCTGCCGGTGCTCTGGCCCTCGTTCCTCGGCACCTTCGCGCTCCTCTTCGCCAATTCCTTCGGCGCGGTCGCCACGGCGATGGCGCTGACCGGCTCGTCGCTCTCGATCGTGCCGATCATCCTCTTCGCGCAGATCCGCGGCGACGTGCTGCAGGATCCGCATCTGGGCTACGCCATCGCCTTCGGGATGATCCTGCTCACGGGGATCGCGAACCTCGTCTATATCGTGCTGCGCACGCGGGCCGAGAGGTGGGTGAAATGAGATCGGCCAAGATCTGGTCCTGGATCGCCTTCGCCGCCGGGATGCTCTATTTCTTCCTGCCGCTGATCGGCATGTTCGAATTCTCGCTGCGGGCGCGCCGGGGCGAATACAGCTTCGACGCCTATGCCAGCGTGCTGGGCGATCCGCAGTTCCGCGCGACCTTCGGCTATTCGGTGCTGATGGCCCTCTTCACCATCGTCTTCGGCATCCTCCTTGTCGTCCCCACCGTCTTCTGGGTCCGGCTGAAGCTGCCGCGCTGGCGCCCGGTGATCGAGTTCATCACGCTCCTGCCGCTGGTGATCCCGCCCATCGTGATCGTCTTCGGCTATATCCGGCTCTACAACACCTCGAGCTGGCTGCCGCTCACGGGTTCGGCCATGGGCACCAATCTGCTTCTGATGTTCGGCTATACGATGCTGGCCCTGCCCTACATGTATCGCGCCGTGGATACGGGGCTTCGCACCATCGACGTCCAGACGCTGACGGAAGCCGCCCAGAGCCTCGGCGCGGGCTGGGTCACCATCCTTGCGCGGCTGATCCTGCCCAATGTGCTGGTCGCGGTCCTGTCGGGGGCCTTCCTCACCTTCGCGATCGTGATCGGCGAGTTCGTGCTGGCGGCGCTGCTGAACCGCCCGGCCTTCGGCCCCTACATGGTCTGGATGGGCGCGAACAAGGCCTATGAGCCCGCCGCGCTGGCCGTGATCGCCTTCGTCGTGACCTGGGCCTGCATGGCGCTGATCCAGCTCGTGACCCGCCTGTCCGCCCACACCCGGGCCCAACAAAGATGAAAAGGAACGCAGCCTGATGGCCTTCCTGGAGATCGCCCGGCTGGAGAAATCCTTCGGCCCCCTGCGCGTGGTGCGCGACTTCAACCTCTCGGTCGAGCAGGGCGAGTTCATCTCGCTGCTCGGCCCCTCGGGCTGCGGCAAGACCACGGTCCTGCGCATGGTGGCGGGTTTCGAGGCGCCCGACTCCGGCGCCATCCAGATCGAGGGCAAGAACGTCGTCCGCCAGCGCCCGAACGCGCGCAAGATCGGCATGGTGTTTCAGGCCTATGCCCTGTTTCCGAACCTGACCGTCGCGCAGAACGTGGGCTTCGGCCTCAGGGTCGCGGGCGTGCCGCGCCGCGAGGCCGAGGAGCGCGTGGCCGAGATGCTCGCCCTCATCGGGCTTCCCGATCTCGGGGCGCGCTATCCGTTCCAGCTCTCCGGCGGCCAGCAGCAGCGCGTGGCGCTGGCCCGTGCCCTTGCGGTGCGGCCGCGCGTCCTTCTGCTCGACGAGCCGCTCTCGGCGCTGGATGCCAAGATCCGGGTGAGCCTGCGCACCGAGATCCGCACCATCCAGCAGCGGCTCGGGATCACCACCATCTTCGTGACCCACGATCAGGAAGAGGCTTTGTCGATGTCCGACCGGATCGTGGTGATGAACGGCGGCATCGCCGAACAGGTCGGCACGCCCTTCGAGATCTACAACCATCCGACGACCAAGTTCGTGGCGAATTTCGTGGGCACCATCAGCACGCTGGTGGCCGAGGTCGAGGATCCGGCCGGGGGCGCGGTCCGCGTCGCGGGTCAGACCATCCGCCTGCCCCGGCCGGTCGAGGCCCCGCGCGGCGGCCGCATCGGGCTCGCCCTGCGCCCCGAGGCACTGCATCTCGGGGCGGGCGACGGGCGCGACACGATGCTGCCCGCCACCATCGCCGACGTGCAGTTCCTCGGCAGCGTGATCCGGCTCCAGCTTCACACCGGCGGGACGACGGTCGCGCTCGACACGTTCAACCGGCCCGACATGCCGCCGCCGCGGGTGGGCGAGCATACGCAGGTGAGCTTCGCCGCGCGCGACGTGATCGTGCTGGAACCCTGAGGGCGGGAACCCGTCCGGCCCTCGCCGCCTTCCTTCGGGAAGGGAGGACGGCCATGGACCAACGCATCATCCTCGACGGGCTGGTGGAATTCGAGGCGCTGGCGCTGCGGGGCGGCATCCGCCTCGAGCTTGCGGACGAGGACGACCGCCTCACCGTCGTGACCGAGTTCGAGGAGGTCGATCCCGCCTCGCCCGCGGGCTTCGGGCTTCTCGACCTGCGGCAGGAGTTCGAGGTGCGTGGCCGGCTGTGCGAGGCGGGGATCGTGCTGAATGCCACCGGCGTCTATGCCGCCTGCGTTGCGGCCCGGCTCGGGCGCTATGTGTGCGAGCGGCTGGCCGAGGTGGCCGAAACCAAGGGCACAGCGCAGGAGCGACTTGCCGCCGCACGCGATTGCCTTCTCCGCCATGCGGACGAACATGAGGAGGAGGTGCGTCAGGCGCTGGTGCAATGCGCCTCCCTCGGCCGGACGCTGGCCGTCTGATGGCTGCGCCCTAGCTCTCGCTCCGCAGGCAGGAGAACATCTATGCGATTGACCATGCGTGACTTCGACCGGACGGGGCGCCCGCTACGCTTCACCGAGCTGGGCTTCGGCTCCTCGCCCCTGGGCAACCTCTACCGTGCCATCTCGGACGAGGAGGCGCAGGCGCTGCTCGAACGCGCCTGGGCCGGCGGCATCCGCTATTTCGACACGGCGCCCCTCTATGGCTACGGGCTGGCCGAGGAACGGCTGGGCCGCTTCCTGGCCGGGCACCCGCGGGCCGATTATGTGCTCTCGACCAAGGTCGGGCGGCTCCTGCGGCCGGTCGAGCCGGGCGAGGCCCGCGACGGGTTGGGCAAGTTCTTCGAGGTGCCCGAGCGCAAGGAGCGGTTCGACTACGGCTACGACGGGGTGATGCGCTCGCTCGAGGCTTCGCTCGACCGGCTCGGCCTCGACCGGGTGGATGTGCTCTATGCCCACGATCTCGACCTCTTCACCCACGGCTCGCAGGAAGCGCTGGAGGCACGGCTCGCGGAATTCATGGCCGGCGGCTACCGGGCGCTGGTCGAGCTGCGCGATCAGGGCGTGATCTCGGCCTTCGGCGCGGGAGTGAACGAGTGGCAGCCCTGCCAGTGGCTCGCCGAGCGGGGCGAGTTCGACCTCTTCCTCCTGGCCGGCCGCTACACCCTTCTGGAGCAGGAGGCGCTCGAGAGCTTCCTGCCCCTGGCCGAAGAGCGCGGCATCGGCATCGTGATCGGCGGCCCCTACAATTCCGGCGTTCTCGCCACGGGTCCGAAGCCCGGCTCCTTCTACGATTACCGGCTGGCTCCGCAGGCCGTGCTCGACCGGGTGGCCCAGATCCACACGATCTGCGAGCGCTGGGGCGTGCGGATGTTCGAGGCGGCCTTCCAGTTCCCGCTGCGCCACCCCGCCGTGCTCTCGGTGATCCCCGGCCCGCAGTCGGTGGGCGAGGTGATGGAGAACCGCATCGCGGCCGATGCCGAACTGCCGCCGGGTCTGTGGGAGGATCTTAAGGTGGCGGGGCTCCTCCGCCCCGACGCGCCGGTCTGAGACGTCTCCCCGAGATCACGGAGGCCCTGCGCGGGTGAGGCCGCCCGAGCCACGGGCGCGGGAGCCCCCCTCCCGGCGGGTGACGCGGGGCGGCTCCCTTCGCGGCGGCGGCAGCGGCAAGTCCCTGCCGCTGCCGCCGCCGGGCCGAGGGGTCGGATCAGATCTGTTTTTCGGGGATGAAGACCTTCAGCCCGTCGAGCGCGTCGGAGACCTTGATCTGGCAGGTCAGGCGCGAGCGCGCGGGATCCGGCTGCCAGGCGAAGTCGAGCATGTCCTCTTCCATCGCCTCCTTCTTCGGCAGCTTGTCCGTCCATGCGGGATCGACATAGACATGGCAGGTCGAGCAGGCGCAGGCGCCGCCGCAGTCGGCCTCGATCCCCGGCACACCGTTGTCGCGCGCGCCTTCCATCACGGTCAGGCCGGCGGCCACGTCGATCACATGCTCGGTTCCGTTGAATTCGACATAGGTGATTTTCGCCATCTTCGTCTCGCTGTTCCCTGGCTCGCACTGCTGCCCGAGGCTTAGGGCAATCCCGCGCGCTTGGCCAGAGGGCGGGCTTGCACCGGGCCGCGGCGCGGGCTATGTTCTTTCTATGTTCACATCATCGGATCTCACCGCCAACTGGCTCACCATGACCCCGGAACCGGGCAGCTGGCCTCGTCCGCCCAAGGCCATTCCCGCCGGACGGCTGAACGAGCCGCCCTCGGGGGCACGGGTGGCGGTGGCGGGCCTCGTGCTGGTGCGCCAGCGGCCCGGCACGGCCAAGGGCGTGATCTTCCTCACGCTCGAGGACGAGACCGGCGTGGTCAATGTCGTGGTCTGGGCCAAGATCTACGAGCAGTTCCGCCGCGCCGTGATCGCCGGGCGCCTTCTGCGGGTGACGGGGCGGCTCCAGCGGGAAGCAGGCGTGGTGCATGTGGTGGCCGAGACCATCGAGGATATTTCCCATCTGCTCGACCGGCTCCTTGCAGAGCATTTCCACCCCGATGGCGCCCGGGCGGGAGATCAGCCCTGAACCGACCCTGTTCCGGGCGGGACCGCAGTCCCGTGCAAGAAGGCTCCTGTCGCCCGTCGTGATCGGGGGTCGGCACCGCCGGGGCGACCTGCGGCTCTCTCCCGGCGAGACCCGCCCTCCCCTTGCGCCGCACGACCCACTCCCGGACATCTCTCTCCGGTGCGACAGGCCGCGCGCCGCCGGACTGCCCCGGTTTGCCGCGCCTCTCGCCCCTCGCATCGCCTTTCCCCTCGCGGCAAGTTGCGCCATGCTTCGGGCCGAACCGACAGGAAGTCCCGATGATCCGCCGTCCCGCCCTTCCCGCGCTGCTGCTGCTGACCGCCTGCGGGGGTCCCGTCATGCCCGAGCCGCCGCGGCCGCCCGACCTCACAATCGGGATCCGCACGGAAAAGCCCGCGCCCGAGACCGGCATCTGCTGGGCCGGCGAGGAGGGCCGCTGGTTCGAGGCGCCCTGCCCGGACCTCATGACGCCCGAGCGGATCGCCACGCTCCAGCGCGCGCTCGAGGCGCGGGGCCTCTATGCAGGAGAGATCACGGAAGAACTCGATACGCGCACCCGCAGCGGCATCCGCAAGCTGCAGGCCCCGCTCGGGCTCGACAGCGACCGGCTGTCCCTTGCCGCGGCCCGCGCCCTGGGTCTGGTGCCGATCGAGCTTTCCCTTCCCGAGGAGGAGGAGGAGCCGGAGAGCCCCCTCCCCGACCCCGCGGATCCAGCCGACGAGACCGAGAGCTGACCCGAACTCTTCCGAATTTCCTCAGGGCAGATGGAGGGCCGCGCCGGGCGCGGCCTACTCGCTGACCGTCAGGGCCACGAAACGCGGATCGCCGCCGCGGCGGATCAGCAGGAGCAGCGATTTCCGCCCCGCCTCCCGCGCCTCGGTCACACGGTCCTGCAGATCCTTGATCGAGACCACTTTCTGCTGGCCGGCTTCGGTGATCACGTCCCCCTCGCGCAAGCCCTTGGAATAGGCCTCTGAGGCCGGATCGACGTCCGTCACCGCAAGCCCCTCGGTGCCGCCGGGCAGGCCCAGCTCTCCGGCCTGCTCGGCCGTGAGCGGCGCCACGGTCAGGCCCAGAAGATCGGCCGTCGACGGCTCGGTCGGCTCGGCCGCGCCGGGTGCCTCGGGGCCTTCGTTCTCGGCTTCCTCGCGACGCCCCAGCGTCACCGACAGGGTCCGGGTCTTGCCTTCGCGCATCACGATGACCCGCACCGCTTCGCCAATGGGCGCATCGGCCACCCGGCGCACCAGATCGCGGGTGTCCGCCACGGGCGCGCTATCGAAGGTCACGATCACGTCGCCCGACTGCATGCCGGCCTCTTTCGCAGGGCCTTCCGGCACGTCGGTCACGAGGGCGCCTTTGGCCTCGGTGAGGCCCATCGCCTCGGCCACGTCGGGGGTCACGTCCTGGATCCGCACGCCGAGCCAGCCGCGGCGGGTCTCGCCGAACTCGCGCAGCTGCTGGACGACCTTCACCACCACGTTCGAGGCCATCGAGAAGCCGATGCCGATCGAGCCGCCGTTCGGCGACAGGATCGCCGTGTTTACGCCGATCACCTGCCCGTCCATGTTGAACAGCGGGCCGCCCGAATTGCCGCGGTTGATGGCGGCGTCGGTCTGGATGTAATCGTCGTAGGTGCCGGAGAGGGCCCGGTTGCGCGCCGACACGATGCCGGCCGAGACCGAGAAGCCCTGCCCCAGCGGGTTGCCCATCGCCACGACCCAGTCGCCGACGCGGGCGAGGTCCGAGTTGCCGAAGCTCACGAAGGGCAGCGGCTGGTTCCCATCGACCTTCAGCAGCGCGATGTCGGTCTTCGGATCGGTGCCGACGAGCTTCGCCTCGAGCTTCTTGCCCGAGAAGAACTCGATCTGAATGTCGTCGGCCCCTTCGATGACATGGTTGTTGGTGACGATGTAGCCGTCTTCCGAGATCACGAAGCCGGAGCCCAGCGCCTCGGAGCGGCGCGGGCCCTCGCCGCGGTTCTGCGGGTCCATGAAGTCACGGAAGAAATCCTCGAAGGGCGAGCCTTCGGGCACGAGGGGCGAATTCTGCGTGGGTGCCGCCACGACGGTCGAGGTCGTAATGTTCACGACGGCCGGGCTGATCTTCTCGGCGAGGCCTGCGAAACTTGCGGGAGCGTTCTGCGCCTTGACAGCCACGGCCTGCGCCAGCGCCAGGGCGAGCCCGAGCATCAGCGCGAGGAAGAGACGCGAGACCGACGCGGGCACCGGGTGGATGCGGCGGGCGATGGTAATGGCGTGAGACTGCACACCCGACTCCTTTCGAGATAGCTGAGCGGCCAACTGCAAGCTGCACCGCCCCGAAGTGACAGTCGGGCAAGATGCGCCGCAATGCAAACGGCGTCTTGGCCCGTCAAGCTCATGTGAAGCCTGCCGGCAGGGCCCCGCCGACAGGCATCGTGTCACTGGACGGCCGGTGCGGGCGTGGCGCCATCCTGACCGGCGGGCGGAGCCGCCGGTGTCTCTTCGGCCTGGCCCGTCTGCTCGCCCGCAGGAGCGGTCGCGTCGCCCGTTTCGGGGGACGCCGCCGCCGGCGCTGCGGGGCGCGGCGTGCCTTCCGGCGCGCGGTCGCTGCGCAGATACTGGAAGAACTCGCTGTCGGGCTGCATGACGATGGAGGAGCCGCCGCCCTGCAGCGCGCGCTCGTAGGAGGTGAGCGAGCGGGTGAAGGCGAAGAACTCGGGATCGCGGCCGAAGGCCTCCGCATAGACCGAGTTCCGCTGAGCGTCGGCCTCGCCGCGGATCACCTCGGCCTGACGGCGCGCCTCGGACGTCACCTCGACCACGGTCCGGTCCGCGGCCGCGCGCACGCGCTGCGCCGCCTCGTTGCCGCGGGCGATCTCGTCGGCTGCCTCACGCTCGCGCTCGGCCCGCATCCGGCCGTAGGTAGCCGACAGGTTCTGCTCGGGCAGGTCGGTGCGGGTCAGACGCACGTCGATCACGTCCACACCCAGAGCCAGCGCCTGACGGCGGGCCAGATCGCGGATCTGGTTCATGAGCACCGTCCGGTCCTCGGAGAGGACGCGGATCGAGGGCACGCCACCCAGCACTTCGCGGATCGCCGGGCTCATGATGCGCTGGAGCCGGGTCTGCGCCGCCTCGATGCCGCCCGCGCCCACGGCCTCGCGGAATTCCACGAGATCCACGATGCGCCAGCGGGCGAAGGCATCGACCACGAGGCGCCGGTCATCGAGCGGGGTCACCTCGAGCGGCTGCGTGGGCAGGCCGAGGATGCGCCCGTCATAGCGCACGACCTCCTGGATGAGGGGGATCTTGAAGCCGATGCCCGGTTCTTCCTTGACCGCCTTTACCTGACCGAACTGCAGCACCAGCGCCTTCTCGCGCTCGTCCACGATGAAGATCGACGAGAAGCCCACGGCAACCAGAATGGCGAGGATGGGCAGGATGAGAGAGCTGCGGTTCATCAGTTGGCCTCCCCGGTCGCGGTCGAGCCTGCGCGGGCACCGCCCGTGTTGCGGCCGAGCTCGTTCAGCGGCAGGTAGGGCACGACGCCCGAGCCGCCTTCGCCCTGAACGCCGTCCAGGATCACCTTGTCCATCGAGCCGAGCACCTTCTCCATCGTTTCGAGATACATCCGGCGGCGGGTGACGTCAGGCGCCTTCACATATTCCTCGTAGACCGAGTTGAAGCGCGAAGCCTCACCCTCGGCATTGTTCACGACCTCGGCGCGGTAGCCCTCGGCCTGTTCCGTCAGCCGCGCGGCTTCCCCGCGGGCGGCCGCGGTCACGCGGTTGGCATAGGCATCGGCTTCCTTCTCGAGCCGGTCGCGCTCCTGCTGGGCGGCCTGCACTTCGCGGAAGCTGTCGATGACCTCCTGCGGCGGGTCGGCCTTGTCGAAGTTGACGCGGACGACATTGATGCCGGCCTGATAGCTGTCGAGCGTGGTCTGCACCGCCGCCAGCAGGTCCGAGGCGATGATGCCGCGGTCGCGGTTGAGGATCGGCGAAAGCTCGGACCGGGCGATGATGTCGCGCATCGCGGATTCCGAGACGGCGCGGATCGTGTCGGCCGGATCGGCGAGATTGAACAGGAATTGCGCGGGATCCGAGATGTTCCAGACCACCTGGAACTCGATGTCCACGATGTTCTGGTCGCGCGTGAGCATGAGGCCGCTGTCGGTATCGCCGCCGCGGCCGGTGCCGATGTCGGTCGTGCGTTCGCCCGTCACCTGCACCACCTCGGCCGTGACGAACGGCCAGGGCGCGAAGTTGAGGCCCGGATTGCCGATGGCGCTGAACTCGCCCAGGAACAGCTCGACCGAGCGTTCCTCGGGCCGCACCGTGTAGAAGGACATGAAGGCCCAGACGCCCACGGCCGCCAGGGCGCCGAGCGCAAGGCCCTGCCGGGTGAAGAGCGGACCGATCGGATTGCCGCCGTTCCCGCCTCCGCCGCCCCGCCCGCCGTTCGGACGGCCCCGACCGCCCATCAGCACACGCAGCTGCTCCTGCCCCTTCTTCACGATCTCGTCGATCTCGGGGATCTGGGACCCTTCACCGCCGCCGGGACGCCGCCCGCCGCGGCCGTCACGCCCGTCCCTGTCGCCGCGATCTCCACCGCCTCCGCCCCAAGGTCCTCCGTTGGACATATAACCCTTTCCCTTTCCTTGCCTGCCGCCTTAACTGGTCATCCAAAAAGCAAATTCAAGCCGTGCGGATGGGTTTGCGCAGGGTCACGAGTTCCTCGGCCATGGTCGGATGAACCGCCACGGTCCGATCGAAGTCTTCCTTCGTCGCCCCCATCTTCACGGCGATGGCGGCGAGCTGGATCATCTCGCCCGCATTCGGGGCGACGATGTGGCAGCCGAGCACCTTCCGGCTCGCCTGGCTGACGATCAGTTTCATGAGCACGCGGTCGGACCGGCCGGCAAAGAGCGACTGCATCGGCCGGAAGGCCGCCGCATAGACCTCGATGGGCTCCTGCTCGCGCGCGGACTCTTCGCTCAGCCCCACCGAGCCGAGCTCCGGCTGGGTGAAAACCGCAGAGGCCACGAGCTCGTGGTCGGCCTGCCGCGGCTCGCCCTTGAAGACCGTGTCGGCGAAGGCATGCCCCTCGCGGATCGCGACCGGCGTAAGGTTGATCCGGTCGGTCACATCCCCCACCGCATAGATCGAGGGCACCGAGGTCTGGCTCCAGCCGTCGACCGGGATCTGGCCGTGGCGGCCGAGCTCGATCCCCAGCGCCTCGAGCCCGAGCCCGCGCGTGTTGGGCCGCCGTCCGGTGGCATAGAGGACCGCGCCGAACTCCTGATCCGATCCGTCGGTGGTCACGGCGCGCACCCCGCGCTCGGTCTTCTCGAGCCGGATCACGTCGGTGCCGCATTTGATATGGATGCCGCGGTCGATCATGGCCGAGGCGACATGGCCGCGTGCCTCGTCGTCGAAGCCGCGCAGGATCTGCGCGCCGCGGTAGAACTGGCAGACCTGGACCCCGAGCCCGTGCAGGATGCAGGCGAATTCGCTGGCGATGTAGCCGCCGCCCACGACGAGGATCGAGGCGGGCAGGCTCTCGAGCTGGAACACGTCGTCCGAACTCATCGCCAGCTCGCAGCCCGGGAAGTCCGGCACGAAGGGGCGCCCGCCGGTCGCGATCAGGATGTGCTTGGCCGTGACCTTGCGCCCCGAGGCCAGCGCGACCGTATGGGCATCGGCGACCGTCGCGCGCTCGTCGAAGATCTCGACCCCGGCCGAGGTCAGGCCCGAGCGGTAGGCGGCCTCGAGCCTGTCGAGCTCGCGATCCAGCTTGCCCCGGAAGGCGGGCCAGTCGAAGCCGGCGATCGAGGCGTCCCAACCGTAGGCGCGCGCATCCTCGACCGCATCCGGATAGCCCGAGGCGAAGACCATCAGCTTCTTCGGCACGCAGCCGCGGATGACGCAGGTGCCGCCCATGCGGCTCTCCTCGGCCAGCGCGACGGTCGCGCCGCCTTCCGAAGCCGCGATCCGGGCGGCGCGCACACCGCCCGAGCCGCCGCCGATGACGAACAGGTCGTAGTCGAAGGCCAAGGTCTCAGTCTCCCAGATCGGCGAAGATGTTGCGGGCGCGGTCCATGTCGATGCAGCCTTCCTCGGCCTGCCCCGACTGCAGGTCGCGCAGGCTCACCCGTCCGTCGCCATGGCCGACCACGACCGTATCGCAGATGTCGATGAAGAGGCCGTTTTCCACCACGCCCGCGATCTGGTTCAGCGCCAGGCCGAGCTGACGCGGCTCGCCGATACGCTTGAGATGCAGATCGAGGATGTAGTTCTTCTCGTCGGTCAGAAGCGGTGCGTCGCCGGAAAGGCGCAGCGTCACCTCGCGGCCCAGCACATCCATGCCCTCGAGCGTCTCCTCGATCAGCATCTTCGTGCTCTGCCAGCCGAAGGGGATGACCTCGACCGGCAGCGGAAAGGCGCCCAGATGCGCCACTTCCTTGGCGGCATCGGCGATCACCACCATCCGGTCCGAGGCGGTCGCCACGATCTTCTCCTGCAGCAGAGCGGCCCCTCCGCCCTTGATGAGGTTGAAGTCGGCGTCGAATTCGTCCGCCCCGTCGATGGTCAGGTCGAGCCACTTCGCCTCGTCCAGCGTCACCACCTGGATGCCCAGAGCGCGGGCGAGCTCGGCCGTGCGGGTGGAGGTCGGCACGCCCTGAACCCGCAGCCCCTCCTCGCGCACGCGCTCGGCCAGGCAGCGCACCATCCAGGCGGCAGTCGAGCCGGTGCCGAGGCCCAGCTTCATGCCGTCCTGCACGAGATCCACCGCGCGGCGTGCGGCGGCGAATTTGGCGGTGTCGATCGGGGATAGTTCTGCAGGCATCCTGGGTCTCCGCTGGGGCGCATCCCGGTTATAGGGACGAAGTGCTGGCCGTGCGAGCGGAAAGCGGCAGCTTTCCGGGCTGAGGAGCCACGGCCACAGTTGAAGAAATTCGAAATCCGGCGCATCCTGAACGCACATTTACGCGTTCCATTCGAGCCATCTGTTGTTCTCAGGATCATTGTCATGACCGCTTCCCGTCCCACCGCCCCTCCCCCTCCGGCCCCTGACCGGCGCATCGACGCGGGTCCTGCCGACGTTCTGCTCTGCGAAGCCGCCTGTCAGGCCATCGTGGACTGCCTGCGCGGAGAGGGCGCGCTTGCGCCCCTGCCGCGGACCTGCCGCCCGCACTGAGCCGCGCGACCGGAGGCCGGAGAGCCGCCACCGCGGGGTCCGAGGGCAGGCCCCTCTCCCGCCGGGACCGTGGGCGGCGACCTCCTTGCGTGCAGGGTCCCCGGGACATCGCCGGAACGCCTTGTCCGGGCGAGCGCCCTGCCCCTTCCTTCCTGGAGACAGCAGCGCGTGGCCCGGCTTTCTCGCCCGCCCGCGAGGTGGATGGCGCGAAAGGCGGCACCATGTCGTTTTCCGCCATGTCCGCGGCGGCCTGTCGCACCTATCTAGGAAGAACCGCTGATCGAGGTCCTCGCATGTTCCTGTCCGTCTTCGACATCTTCAAGGTGGGCGTCGGCCCCTCCTCGTCGCACACGATGGGACCGATGGTGGCCGCGGGCCGCTTCCTCGACCGGCTCCGGGCGAGCCCGTTCCATGCGCACGGGCTGCGGGCCTCGCTGCACGGCAGCCTCGCCTTCACCGGCGTGGGCCATGCGACCGACCGGGCGACGATCCTGGGCCTCGCGGGGTTCGAGCCCGGCAGCTACGATGCGGAGCGCGCCGAGGATGTGCTGGCCGCGATCCGCGCCACCGGCCGGATCGAGGCGCCGGGCCTCGGGCCGCTCCAGTTCGACCCCGAGAAGGATCTGGTCTTCGACTACGGTCATGCCCTGCCGGGTCATGCCAACGGGATGCGCATTCAGGCGACCGACGCACAGGGCGACGTGCTGCTGTCGGAGGTCTATTATTCCGTGGGCGGTGGCTTCGTCCTGACCGAGGCGGAGCTTGCGGAATCGAAATCCGACCGCCCCGCCGCCGGTCCCGCCGTCCCCTTCCCCTTCGAGAGTGCGCATCAGATGCTCGGCATGGCCGAGGCCTCGGGCCTGTCCATCGCGGCGATGAAGCGCGCCAACGAACTCGCGGTCCGCAACGCGCCCGAGCTCGACCGCGGGCTGAAGCGGATCTGGCAGGTGATGAACGACTGCATCGAGCGTGGCATGGAGACCGGCGGCACGCTGCCGGGGGGGCTGCATGTCCGCCGCCGCGCCAAGGGCATCCGCGAGGCGCTGCTGGCCGAACGCGGCCTGAACATGACCGCGCCGCACACGATCAACGACTGGATGAGCCTCTATGCCATGGCGGTGAACGAGGAGAATGCCGCTGGCGGCCAGGTGGTCACGGCCCCCACCAACGGCGCGGCGGGTGTGGTGCCCGCCGTCATCCGCTACTGGCTCGACCATGTGCCGGGGGCGAGCCCCGCGAAGCTCGGGGATTTCCTCCTGACGGCCGCGGCCATCGGCGGGCTCGTCAAGCACAATGCCTCGATCTCGGGGGCCGAATGCGGCTGTCAGGCCGAGGTGGGCTCGGCGGCGGCGATGGGCGCGGCGGGGCTTGCGGCGGTGCTCGGCGGCACGCCCGCTCAGGTCGAGAATGCGGCCGAGATCGCGCTGGAGCATCACCTCGGCATGACCTGCGACCCCGTGCGCGGCCTCGTGCAGGTGCCCTGCATCGAGCGCAACGGGCTCGGCGCGATCAAGGCCGTCTCGGCGGCGAGCCTCGCGCTCCGCGGCGACGGCGAGCATCTGGTGAGCCTCGACGTCTGTATCGAGACGATGCGCCAGACCGGCCGCGACATGAACGAGAAGTACAAGGAGACCTCGCTCGGCGGCCTTGCGGTGAATGTCCCGAACTGCTGACGACGATGCGCGTGCGATGACCCCCTCCTCCGCCCTGCGGCATGACCGTGCGCGTCGGAAGGCCGGACGCGGAGGCGCCCTTGGCCGCGGCGCTCGACCTACGGGCTTCTCCCGCCTCGGGCAGCTGCGCTCCCCCGTCCGAGGGATCGGACCGGACTGCTCACGTCGACTGGCTCGCTGGTCCTGTCCGCCGGGTGGCGGGACTGGAAGGGGCCGCCCCCGGCCACAACGCCCGCGTTCGGAAGCGCGCTCATGGCCCCTCCCGCCGGCCCATGGCCGCCGGGTTTCCCCGTCTTTTCCGCACCTTCCGCCCGGATCCTGCCGCGAGGCCTCTGGACGGACGTCCCGGGTCAGGCTAGGCCGGATCCATGACAGCCTCCTCTGACCGCATCCTGCCCGGCGTCGCGCTGATGATCGCCTTCTGCGTCCTCGCGCCGCTGCTCGACGTCTGCGCGAAGCTGGCCTCCGCCACGATCCCCGTGGGCCAGATCACCGGCGCGCGCTTCCTCGTGCAGGCGGCGCTGATGCTGCCGGTGGTTGCGCTGATGGGCACGGGCTGGCGGATGAGCCGCCGCATGGCCGGGCTCGTGGCGCTGCGGGCGATCTTCCTGATCCTGTCGACCTACAGTTTCGTCGCGGCCGTCACGGTGATGCCCATCGCCGACGCGCTGGCCATCGCCTTCGTCGAGCCCTTCATTCTGCTCATTCTGGGCCGGATCCTCTTCGGCGACGAGGTGGGCCCCCGCCGGATCGCGGCGAGCATCGTGGGCTTCGGCGGCGCGCTTCTGGTGATCCAGCCCTCGCTCGTGGCCTTCGGCCTCGTGGCGCTCTGGCCGCTCGGGACGGCGGTCTTCTTCGCCTTCTACATGCTGGTCACGCGGCAGATGTCGCGGGGGATGCATCCGGTAAGCATGCAGTTCCACACCGCGCTGGCGGGTGTCATCCTCCTCGTGCCGGTTCTGGCCTGGGGCCATGCGGCAGGCGTGCCCTCCCTCACCCTCGTCCGCCCCGACGGCATGGGCTGGGCGCTTCTCTTCGGCGTGGGCTTCTGGGCCGCGGCCAGCCACATGTGCATGACCTATGCGCTGAAATTCGCCCCGTCGGCCACGCTCGCGCCGCTCCACTATTGCGAGATCGTGGCCGCGGTGGGGCTCGGCTACCTCGTGTTCGGCGATTTCCCGAACCTGCTCACCTGGGCAGGCATCGGCACCATCGCGGCCTCGGGCCTCTACATCATTCACCGCGAGCGGCTGTCCGCTCGCGTCCTGCCCACCCCGGCACCAGCCCCCTGAGGGCCGCGTCGAGCCGCGCGCGCGGCAGGATCACCAGCATCCCCGGCCTGTCGAAGGCCAGCCGCACCTCGGGCGCGGAGACGATGTTCGAGGTGCCGATCCGCCCGCCGGGCGCGAAGGGGATCTCGTCGATGGGCCAGCGCAGGCCCCGGCTTGTGCCCCGGAGGGGCGCCATCGGAAAGAGCGAGAACCGCTCGCCTTCGCGCATCCGCAGCCGAAGCTCGGGCGGCGCGTGAAAGACCACATCCTCGGGGCCGACGAGCAGACAGGTGACATCGGGGCGCTGCACGAGCCCGTTCATCACCGCCAGCCCGTGATCGATGCGCGCCCCCGCCACCCCCAGCGCCAGCACGAAGGGCGCGCGGATGTTGCGCAGGCACTTGTCGAAGTCGGTGGACTCCTGCTCGGCCAGATGATGCACGCGCCCCGCAAGGGTCGCGCGCCCCTCGGACGAGAGCGAATCCATGTCGCCGATCACCGCGCGCGGCATGTGCCCGAGACGGAGCGCCGTGTCGCCGCCTCCGTCCGCCGCCACCAGATGCGGCGCCCGTGCGAGAGCCAGCGCCAGATCCCGGCGCGTGACCGGGCCGCCCGCCACCAGCGTGACGCCCTCCGTCGATTCCACAATAGGCTCGGTCATCGTCACACTGTATATTCGGGCCTGTGGAGTTATGCCCGGCAAGAGCCATAATCAATCCTTCGATTCACCTGATTTCCGCGGTCGAATGGCCAGTGGCAGAGTCGGCCCCGAAGAGAAGCCGCAAGGGAGCGCGCATATCCGATGAGCGGGGACAGCAAGATCCTCACCCTGAGCTACGCGGGCTTTACCTGTGCGCTCGAGGGGTTCGCGGACCCCTTCTCTCTGGCCGGTCCGATTGCCGCGCATTTCCGCGAGGCCGAGGCGCGGGGATCGGCTCCTGAAGCGGCCGTGATCCAGCGGATCGCCGAAGGCGCCGTCCTCGTCGCGGCGGATGCCGCCGGCGTGACCCTCCGGGCCGCCACCGCCTGCGCACCCGAAGCGGCGGCGAGTGTCGCGTCGCGGCTCATGCGTCTGCGCGCGGCGATGGAGGCCGCGCGTCAGCCCGCGGCGCCACAGCCGATGTCGGTCCCCGCCCACCGGGAAGCGGCCGCGGAAGAGGCCGTCCGTGCCTTCGTGGCGGCGGAACGGGCCGAGCAGGCGCAGACGGAGGCCTGTGAGCGGGCCCGGACGCCGGAGCGGGCCCGCTCGCGCATCGGCCGGCTGAAGGCCGAACCCGATCCGCTGCTTCTCGAAGAGCTGGCGCGCATCGAACAGGATCTCGCCACGCCCTGTCCCGCCCATGATGCCGGTCGACAACTGGCCGAGGCGACGGGCGAGGATGCCGTGGAGCGCATTCTCGACAAGACGCGCAGCCAGATGGGCGCCCCCGAGAGCCGCCGGAGGATCTCGGCCCTGTCGCATCTGAAGGCGGCGGTGGCGGCGACCGTGGCCGAGCGCCTGTCGGGCGGACCGCCCGAGGATGAGGGGAACCGGCTCGGCGCCTATCGCGACGATCTCGCCCGCGTGGTGCGCCCCGGAGGCGCGGATGGGCATCCGCCGCCGCTGCTTCTGGGCCTCGGCGAGCGGGTGGATCCGGCGGACGCCGGCGAGGACGGCACGGCTCCGGCCGAGACCACGCCGCGCCCCTGACCGGGCTTAGTCCGGCTTCTGCTCGTCCTGCGGTCTGGCGTCCGGATCCGGCTGGCCGACGCCGATGAAGATCGGCTTCAGGGGCAGGATCCAGACGATGCCGAGGGCCACGTAGATCAACAGTTCGAGCCAGAACGGCGGCCGGTCGAAGAGGCCCACCAGCGTCACCGCCGCCACGATATAGAGCGGCATCCCCACCACGAGGACCAGCAGCGACAGGCGGCGGCGTGTCTTGTAGCTCAGGGCCATCGGACCCTCCTCGGATCGGGGGACGGCAGCCGTCCCGACAGGAAGCGACAGCCGCCCCGGGTGGGGCGGCCAAGCCGGATCAGTCCTCGAACGGGTCGGTGACGAGGATCGTGTCGTCGCGCTCGGGCGAAGTCGAGAGCAGCGCGACCGGACACTGGATCAGCTCCTCGATGCGGCGGACGTATTTCACCGCGGCGCCGGGCAGGTCCGCCCAGCTCCGCGCACCGGCGGTGCTCTCGGACCAGCCCTCGAGCTCTTCGAAGATGGGCGTGCAGCGCGCCTGCTGGTCGGCCGCGATCGGCAGGTGATCCAGCCGCTCGCCGTCGAGCTCGTAGCCCACGCAGATCTTCAGCGTCTCGAACCCGTCGAGCACGTCGAGCTTGGTGAGCGCGATGCCCGAAACGCCCGAGGTGGCGCAGGTCTGCCGCACGAGGACCGCGTCGAACCAGCCGCAGCGGCGCTTGCGCCCCGTCACGGTGCCGAACTCGCGGCCGCGCTCGCCCAGACGCTCGCCGTCGGCATCCTGAAGCTCGGCCGGGAACGGTCCCTCGCCCACACGGGTGGTGTAGGCCTTGACGATGCCCAGCACGAAGCCGATGGCGCCCGGCCCGATGCCGGTGCCGGTGGCGGCCTGCCCCGCAATGACGTTCGAGGAGGTCACATAGGGATAGGTGCCGAAGTCGATGTCGAGGAGCGCCCCCTGCGCCCCTTCGAACAGGATGCGCTTCCCGGCCTTGCGCATCTCGTTCATCACCTTCCAGACCGGCTTGGCGTAGGGCAGCACCTGCGGCGCGATCTCGCGCAGCTGGGTCAGCAGCGCCTCGCGGTCGACGGGCTCGATCCCGAGGCCGCGGCGCAGCGCATCGTGATGGACCATCAGCCGGTCGACGCGGAGCGCGAGCGTCGCTTCGTCGGCGAGGTCGGCCACGCGGATCGCGCGGCGACCCACCTTGTCTTCATAGGCGGGGCCGATGCCGCGGCCCGTGGTGCCGATCTTGGCCACCGAATTCTGCGACTCGCGCGCGCGGTCGAGCTCGCCGTGCAGCGGCAGGATCAGCACCGCATTCTCGGCGATCATCAGGCTCTCGGGCGAGATCTCGACGCCGTCGGCGCGCAGCTTGGCGATCTCCTGAACCAGGTGCCACGGATCGAGCACGACCCCGTTGCCGATCACCGACAACTTGCCCGGCCGCACGATCCCCGAGGGCAGCAGCGAGAGCTTGTAGACCTTGCCGTCGATCACCAGCGTATGGCCCGCGTTGTGCCCGCCCTGGAAACGCGCGATCACGTCGGCCCGCTCAGAGAGCCAGTCCACGATCTTGCCCTTCCCCTCGTCGCCCCACTGGGCGCCCACGACGACGACGTTGGCCATGTCCGTTCCTTGCTGATGAAAAAAGACCCGCGCTCTATATCCTTCCGCCGGGCGGGACGGAACCGCAAATCGATCCCGGGGACGGTCCGCCGCAAGCAGGCGCGACCGGCGACCGCATCTCCCACGCCGCGCGGGGCGGCGACCCGGGCGCAGGGCTCTTCTTCTCGATCCGGCAAGAAAGGGCTGGGCTCGGCACGATCTGCGCCGGCCGGGGGCGGGCCGGCGCTGCCGCCGGTGCGGCCTTGAAGGGCTTGCGGCCACGGACGCATGGGCCTAGATAGGCGCGTCAGCATCTGAAGGCCCCCTCCGCATGCAAAACGTCGTCCTTATCGTCCATCTGATCCTCGCGCTTCTGCTCATCGGCGTGGTGTTGCTGCAGCGCTCGGAGGGCGGCGGGCTCGGCATGGGCGGCGGTGGCGCCATGACGGGCCGTCAGGCGGCGAACGCCATGACGCGGATGACCTGGATCTTCGCGATCGCCTTCATCGGGACCTCGATCGCGCTGACGATCTTTGCCGCTCAGAATTCGCACAGTTCCTCGGTGATCGACCAGTTCGGCGGCACCGTCCGGCAGGAGGCTCCGGCCACGCCCGAAGCGCCGCTCGGCAACGATCTTCTGCCGCCCGCACCCGCGAATGCGCCGCTGACCCCGCCGCGCGCGGACGAGCAGACCGCCCCGGCGACGGAAACTCCGGCAACCGAGACCCCTGCAACCGAGACCCCTGCGGCCGAAACTCCGGCGGCCCCGGCCGAGACGCCCGCCACGGCGCCCGAGGCCCCCGCGACGGAACCTCCGGCGCCAGAGGCCCCGGCCAGCGAGCCGACCACGCCTGCCGCTCCGGCGCCCGAAGCGCCCGCTCCTGCGGAGGCTCCGGCCGCTGAAGAGACGCCCGCCGTTCCCGCTCCGACCACGGCGAACTGAACCCTACAATCCGTTGAGTCCCGAATCCCCCTGACGACAGCATCTAGCCGTCGTCAGTTGCGGACTCTTTGTCGATAGGCTATATCCCGACTCCCGTGATGGTGGGATTCGGGCAAGCCGATCGCACTACCTTGAACCGACAGTCACGGGAGATCCCACCGCATGGCACGCTACGTCTTCATCACCGGCGGGGTGGTGTCTTCCCTGGGCAAGGGTCTGGCCTCGGCGGCGCTCGGCGCCCTGCTGCAGGCGCGGGGCTTCTCGGTCAGACTGAGAAAGCTCGACCCCTATCTCAACGTCGATCCCGGCACGATGTCGCCCTTCGAACATGGCGAAGTCTTCGTGACCGACGACGGTGCCGAGACCGACCTCGACCTCGGCCATTACGAGCGATTCACCGGCGTCTCGGCCCGCAAGACGGACTCGGTCTCGTCCGGCCGGATCTATTCGAACGTGCTCGAGAAGGAGCGTCGCGGCGACTACCTCGGCAAGACGATCCAGGTGATCCCGCACGTCACCAACGAGATCAAGGACTTCCTCCGCGTCGGTGAGGATGAGGTCGATTTCATGCTCTGCGAGATCGGCGGCACGGTGGGCGACATCGAGGGCTTGCCCTTCTTCGAGGCGATCCGCCAGTTCGCGCAGGACAAGCCGCGCGGCCAGTGCATCTTTGTCCATCTGACGCTTCTGCCCTATGTCTCGGCCTCGGGGGAACTGAAGACGAAGCCCACCCAGCATTCGGTCAAGGAGCTGCGCTCGATCGGCATTGCGCCCGACGTGCTGCTGCTGCGCTCCGAACGCGCGATCCCCGAGAAGGAGCGCGAGAAGATCGCCCTCTTCTGCAATGTCCGGAAAGAGGCGGTGATCGCCGCCTACGACCTCAAGACCATCTACGAGGCGCCGCTCGCCTATCACCGTGAGGGTCTCGATCAGGCGGTGCTCGACGCCTTCGGGATCTCGCCCGCGCCGAAGCCCAACCTCGACCGCTGGGTCGATGTGATGGACCGGCTCGAGAATGCCGAGGGCGAGGTGCGCGTGGCCATCGTCGGGAAATACACCCAGCTCGAGGATGCCTACAAATCCATTGCCGAGGCGCTGACCCACGGCGGGATGGCGAACCGCACCCGCGTGCGGGCGGAATGGATCAATGCCGAGCTCTTCGAGCGGGAGGATCCGAGCCCCTTCCTCGAGGGCTTCCACGCCATCCTCGTGCCCGGCGGCTTCGGCGAGCGCGGCACCGAGGGCAAGATCCGGGCGGCGCAATATGCGCGCGAGAAGGGCATCCCCTATCTCGGCATCTGTCTGGGGATGCAGATGGCGGTGATCGAGGCGGCGCGGAACCTCGCCCAGGTGAAGGATGCGGGCTCCGAGGAGTTCGATCACGAGGTGGGCAAGAAGCGGTTCACGCCGGTGGTCTATCACCTCAAGGAATGGATCCAGGGCAACCATATCGTCGAGCGCAAGCACGACGACGACAAGGGCGGCACCATGCGGCTCGGCGCCTACACCGCCGCGCTGACGCCGGGCTCGCGCGTGTCCGAGATCTACCATGCGACCGAGATCGAGGAACGCCACCGCCACCGCTACGAGGTGGACGTGCGCTACCGCGAGGCGCTGGAGGGCTGCGGGCTGACCTTTTCGGGGATGAGCCCGGATGGGCGGCTGCCCGAGATCGTCGAGATCAAGGACCATCCGTGGTTCATCGGCGTGCAGTTCCACCCCGAGCTCAAGTCGAAGCCCTTCGCGCCGCATCCGCTGTTCGCCGATTTCGTGCGCGCCGCGGTCGAGGTGTCGCGGCTGGTCTGAGACCGGCTACCGGGATCGCACAATCGGGCGGTGCGGCTTTCGGACCGCTGCCGCCGCATGAGGGGCATGAGATGATCGAGCAGGCCGTCGGCAGACCGGATGCCCCCCTCGCAGGGTCGGGGGCGCCGAGTCTCGCGCCCTGCCCCGCCGCGCAGGCGGCCGGGCGCGGGAGGTCCTGATGCTCTCCTACCAGCACATCTTTCACGCGGGGAACCTCGCCGACGTGCACAAGCACGCGCTCCTCTGCGCGATGCTCGATTACATGGTGCAGAAGGACAAGCCGCTCACCTACATCGAGACCCATGCGGGCCGCGGCCTCTACGACCTCGGCTCGGCCGAGGCGGTGAAGACCGGCGAGGCCGCGCAAGGCATCGCCCGGCTCGAGGAGCGGCTGCCGGCAGATCACCCCTACCGGCGGCGCCTGCGCGAGGAGCGCGCGATCTTCGGCCCCGACGCCTATCCGGGCTCGCCGCTTCTGGCCGCGGGCTTCCTGCGCGACGGCGATGCGATGCATCTGGCGGAGCTTCATCCGCAGGAGTTCCGCGCACTGGCGAAGGTGATGGAGCCCTGGGGCGCCCATCTGCGGCAGGAGGACGGGTTCCGCGCCGCGCTGGCGCTGACGCCACCCACGCCCCGGCGCGGCTTCATGCTGATCGACCCGAGCTTCGAGGTGAAGGCGGACTACGACGCGATCCCGAAGCACATGGCCGCACTCACGCGGAAATGGAACGTGGGCACCATCGCGCTCTGGTATCCGCTGCTGCCCTCGGGGCTGCACCGGCCGATGATGGCCGCGCTTCGCGACCGGTTCCCCGAGGCGCTCGCCCACGAGGTGCGCTTTCCGCCCGCCCGCGAGGGACACGGGCTCGTCGGATCGGGCATGTTCGTGGTGAACCCGCCCTGGGGCAGCGAGGCGGAGGCAGAGCGCCTGACCGCCCTCTTCGCGGGCCTCGCGCGCTGAGGCGGATCGCCGGGACGTGACAGGGCCCTCGGGCGCGGCGCTTGGCAGCCCGCAGGCGGCGCTCTATATCCCTTCCCATGTTCGACAGTCTCCTCCGCCGCCTGACGGCGCCCGCCCCCGACCGTCTGCCCGACCCCGACGCCGATCTGGCGCTGGCGGCGCTTCTCGTGCGCGTGGCGCGCGCGGACGGACATTACGACGAATCCGAGATCGCCCGGATCGACCGAGTGCTGGCCAACCGCCGGGGCCTCGGCCCCGAGGCCGCGCAACAGCTCCGGCGCGAGGCCGAAGCCTTCGAGGCCCAGGCGCCCGACACGGTGCGCTTCACGCGCGCGCTGAAGGAGGCTGTGCCGGTCGAGGACCGGTTCGCGCTGATGCAGGCGCTCTGGACGGTGGCGCTGGCCGATGGCGAGCGGGACGCGGACGAGGATCAGGTGCTGCGGCTGGTGGCCAATCTCCTCGGCCTCACCGATCAGGAAAGCGCCATCGCCCGGCAGCACGCCGAGCGCGGCTGACCCGTCCAGCGGCCGAAAGCCGGGCGCTCTGCCTGTTGCGCATGCAGAGCGCGTTGAAACGCCTGCGGTCTGGGCGAGGGGCCGCGACGTCGCAGCGAATGCGCCTTGCCTTGGCCCGGGATTTGCGCCCTACTTGTCCCGCAGTGACAATTTGCGAGACGTCGTGACCGCCCAGACCCGAGACCCAGGCCCCGCGCGCCCCGTCCCCGTCATCGAGATCCGAAACCTGCACAAGAGCTACGGCAATCTCGAAGTTCTCAAGGGCGTGGATATGGTGGCTCCGAAAGGCCATGTCGTCTCGCTGATCGGATCCTCCGGTTCGGGCAAGTCCACCCTCCTGCGCTGCGCCAACCTTCTCGAGGACAGTCAGGACGGCGAGATCCTCTTCGAGGGCGAGGCCGTGCGCTGGCGCGGCGAGGGGCTGGCCCGCCATCCGGCCGACAAGGCGCAGGTGATCCGCATCCGCACCAACCTGTCGATGGTGTTCCAGCAGTTCAATCTCTGGTCCCACATGACGATCCTGCAGAACGTCATGGAGGCGCCGGTCACGGTGCTGGGCCGTCCGCGCGCCGAGGTCGAGGAGGCGGCGCGGCGCTACCTCGCCAAGGTGGGCATCGGCGACAAGTGCGACGCCTATCCCGCGCAGCTCTCGGGGGGCCAGCAGCAGCGCGCCGCGATCGCCCGCGCCCTCTGCATGGAACCGCGCGCGCTGCTCTTCGACGAGCCGACCTCGGCGCTCGACCCCGAGCTGGAGCAGGAGGTGGTGCGCGTCATCAAGGCCCTGGCCGAAGAGGGCCGCACCATGCTGCTCGTGACGCACGACATGCGGATGGCCGCGGACGTGTCCGACCATGTGATCTTCCTCCATCAGGGGCGGATCGAGGAGGAAGGGCCGCCCGACCGGCTCTTCGGGGCGCCGCAGACCGACCGGCTGCGCCAGTTCCTGTCCGCCACCGCCTGACGAGACCCACACAACAATCAACAAACTGACCGGGAGAGAATAATGAAGAAGCTGATCCTGACCACGGCGCTCGTGGCGCTGGCCGCCGGAGCGGCCGTGGCGCAGCAGACCGTCCGCATGGGCACCGAGGGCGCCTACCCTCCCTACAACTTCATCAACGACAAGGGCGAGGTCGACGGCTACGAGCGCGAACTCGGCGACGAGCTGTGCAAGCGGGCGAACCTCACCTGCACCTGGGTGAAGAACGACTGGGACAGCATCGTGCCGAACCTGCAGTCGGGCAACTATGACACGATCATGGCCGGCATGAGCATCACCGAGGAGCGGGAGAAGGTCATCGACTTCACCCAGAACTACATCCCGCCGCTGGCCTCGGCCTATGCCTCGACCTCGCCCGATGCCGACATCGAGGGCGGCGTGGTGGCGGCGCAGACCGGCACGATCCAGGCCGCGCATGTCGCCGAGAGCGGCGCCACGCTGCTCGAGTTCGCGACCGGCGAGGAGACGGTGGCGGCGGTGCGCAACGGCGAGGCCGATGCGGTCTTCGCCGACAAGGACTTCCTCGTGCCCTTCGTCAACGAATCGAGCGGCGAGTTCACCTTCGTGGGCGAGGACGTGCCGCTGGGCGGCGGTGTGGGCATGGGCCTGCGCAAGTCCGACACCGAGCTGAAGGAGAAGTTCAACGCGGCGATCCAGTCCATGAAGGACGACGGCACGATCAACGCGATGATCAAGAAGTGGTTCGGCGACGACATCCAGACCTTCTGATCGAAAGGAGGAGGGCCCCGCGGGGCCCTCCGCCCGCCCATGTTCGCAAGCTGCGCCGATCCCAACAGCCTCGAGGGCCTGAGCTGGCTCCTGTGCTACCTCACCTCGGGGTCGCACATCGCCTTCTACTGGTCCTTCGTCACCGTGCTCGTGCTGCTGGCCGTCACGGCTCCGGCAGCCCTGGCCTTCGGCTTTGCGGGCGCTGTCGCCGCGCGCTCGCCCCTCTGGCCGCTCTCGGTCGCGGGGCGCACCTACACGGCCATGGTCCGGGGCGTTCCGGACATCGTCTTCTTCCTGTTCTTCGTGATCGCGCTCGACCAGGGCATCGAATGGGTCGTCCATCAGGTCCGCTGCCCGGACTGGACCGAGCCCGTCCGGCAGGGGCTCGAGTTCCGCGTCTGCCCCGCGGCCAAGGTGCCGCCCGGGAACGCGCCGCAGATCTGGCACCAGATCTACGGTTTCGCGCTGGCCGTGGCGACCTTCGCCATCGTCTTCGGGGCCTTCGTCTCGAACGTGCTGACCGGTGCGATGAATGCCGTACCGAAGGCGCAGCTCGAAACGGCCGAGAGCTACGGCATGAGCCACGGGCAGGTCTTCCGCCGCATCCTCGTGCCGCAGATGTGGATCTACGCGCTGCCGGGCCTCTCGAACCTCTGGATGATCCTCATCAAGGCCACGCCGCTTCTGTTCCTTCTGGGCGTGCAGGACATCGTCTACTGGGCGCGCGAGCTGGGCGGCACCAAGACCTCGCTCTATGCCTATCCGCATCCCGACTGGCGGCTCTACTACTTCCTCGCGCTCCTCGTCTTCTATCTCGGCATGACGCGGGTCTCCGAGATCGTGCTCGGCCGTCTCACGCGGCGGCTCAGCTTCGGACAGGCCACCGCCGGGGGCGAGGCACAGCGGAAGGCCGCCACATGAGCTGCATCGACACGATCGCCGATTACGGGCTGCGCTCGCTGGGCCTCGGCGAGCGGCTGCTGCCGCGCACCGACTTCACGCTCTGCCAGCAGTTCACGCTGATCGGCTCGGGCATGATCTGGAACATCTATTTCGGCGTGCTGGCGCTGGCGGCGGGCTTCTTCCTTGCCAACGCCCTGGCCGTGGCCAAGGCCGCCCCCTCGCCTTTCGTCCGCAAGCCTGCGGAATGGTTCATCTTCCTCTTCCGCGGCTCGCCCCTCTTCATCCAGTTCTTCATCGCCTATCAGGCGCTGGTGATGCTGCCGCGGGCGGGCATCGACCTCTGGGGGATCACGGTCGAGACCGCGTGGCTCACGCGGGCGTGGGCCGGCGCGCTGATCGTTCTCTTCTTCAACACCGCCGCCTATTCGGCCGAGATCTTCCACGGCGCGCTGATGGCGATCCCCAAGGGCGATCTCGAGGCCGCCGACGCCTACGGCCTGTCCGGCTGGAAGAAGTTCCGCCGCATCCAGTGGCCGACGATGCTGCGCCTCGCTTGGCCCGCCTATACCAACGAGGCGATCTTTCTCTTTCATGCGACGACGCTCGTCTTCTTCTCGGGCTTTCCCGCCTTCCAGCAGCGCGGCGACGCGCTCTACTATGCCAACTATTTCGCCGACAAGACGTTCAACCCATTCGTGCCTTACCCCATCGTGGCCTTCTATTTCATCTGCCTCACACTTCTCGTGATCTGGCTCTTCGGGCTGATGAACCGGAGGCTGAACCGCCACGTTCCGCAGGCCCACCGGCCGCGACTGAGGGTCAGGCCGCAGATCATCAGGTGACTTGATGAAAGACTGGCTGAGAAAGCATCCCCAGGTCCGCACGATCCGTGTCGCGGCCGCGGATCTCAACGGGCAGGCGCGGGGCAAGCGCATCCCCGCCCGCTTCGCCGACAAGGTCGTGAAGGACGGCACGCGCTTTCCGTTCTCGGTGCTCAACCTCGACATCTGGGGCGAGGACATCGACGACAGCCCGCTCGTCTTCGAGCAGGGCGATGCCGACGGGATCCTGCGCCCGACCGAGCGCGGCTTCATGCCGATGCCCTGGCTCGAGGCGCCGACCGCGCTTCTGCCGATCTGGATGTTCCGCGAGGACGGCCGCCCCTACGAGGGCGATCCGCGCCATGCGCTTCGCGCCGTGCTCGACCGCTACAAGGCGCGCGGCCTGACGCCCGTCGTGGCCGTCGAGCTCGAGTTCTTCCTGATCGACGACAGCGGCAAGACCCTGCAGGTGCCGCCCTCGCCGCGGTCGGGCAAGCGCAGGAAGGCCGCCGAGGCGCTCTCGATCCGCGCGCTCGATGCCTTCGACATCTTCTTCACCGACCTCTACGACGCCTGCGAGGAGATGGACATTCCCGCCGACACCGCCACGTCGGAAACCGGGCTCGGCCAGTTCGAGGTGAACCTGATGCATTGCGACGATGCCCTGCGCGCCGCCGACGATGCCTGGTTCTTCAAGCTTCTGGTCAAGGGCCTCGCCCGAAGGCACGGCTTCGCCGCGAGCTTCATGGCCAAGCCCTACCCGGAATATTCGGGCTCGGGCCTGCACATGCATTTCTCGGTACTCGACGCGCAGGGGCGGAATGTCTTCGACAACGGCGGCCCCACCGGCACGGCGATGATGCGGCACGCGGTGGCGGGCTGCCTGAACGCGATGCACGACAGCACGCTCGTCTTCGCGCCGCACGCCAACAGCTACGACCGGCTGGTGCCCGGGATGCATGCCCCCACCGCCATCTCCTGGGGCTACGAGAACCGCACCACCGCCGTGCGGATCCCCGCGGGCAACCCGGCCGCGCGGCGGATCGAGCATCGCGTGGCGGGCGGCGACGTGAACCCCTATCTCCTTGTCGCCACCATCCTCGGCGCGGCCCTGACCGGCATCGAGGATCAGGAGGAGCCGCCGCAGGCCATCATGGGCAACGCCTATGCCCTCGAAGACCTGCCGCAGATCCCCCCGAGCTGGGAGGCCGCGATTCAGTCCTTCGAAAATTCGGCAATCATGCCGCGAATCCTTCCGCGCGAGCTCATCCGCAACTATGTCCTGACGAAGCGGCAGGAACTGCACTATCTGGCCGAGCTCTCGCCCGAGGAACAGGTCGAGCTCTACCTCGATACCGTCTGACCTCTTGCCGCCTGACCCGGGCCGGGGTTACTCTCCGGCCCAGACAATTCGGACAATTCATGCTGATCGGCATCCTGCAGACGGGCGAAGCGCCCGACGTCCTCTCCGCTGAGATGGGGGACTATCCCGACATGTTCCGTCGCCTGCTCGACGGGAATGGGTTCACGTTCCGCACCTACCGCGTGCTCGACATGGAGTTCCCCGCAAGCGTCCACGACTGCGACGGCTGGCTCATCACCGGCTCGCGCCATGGCGTCTACGAGGAGCACGCCTTCATCCCGCCGCTCGAAGCTTTCATCCGCGAGGCCCGCGATGCGCGGGTGCCGTTGGTGGGCATCTGCTTCGGCCACCAGATCGTGGCGCAGGCCTTGGGCGGCCGGGTGGAGCGGTCGGACAAGGGCTGGGCCGTGGGCCCCACCGCCTACGAGTTCGGCGACGACCGGATCGTGCTGAACGCCTGGCACCGCGACCAGGTGATCGAGCCGCCCATTGGGGCCGAGGTGATCGCGAGCAACAGCTTCTGCGAGAATGCGGCCCTCCTCTACGGCGATTACGCCTTCACCGTGCAGGCTCATCCCGAGTTCCGCGACGATTTCGTCGGGGGGCTCATGCGCACCCGTGGCCCCGGCGTGGTGCCCGACGACCGGCTCCGCGCCGCCGAGGAGCGGCTCGGCCAACCCAACGATGCGGACCGGCTCGCGGAGCGCATCGCCCAGTTCTTCAATCAGGCTAGATAGTTCCATGTCCGATGGGAACGTAAGCTTGGATTCTCCTTTTTTATCAACGTCATTCCGGGTCATACCGGGCGAAGTCATACTTGGGTCATACTGAACGCCCTTCCCTGCCCCGCGATCATCCATGCATTCGCTGGAAGTCGCGGGTAGCTTCCTCGTGTCGCTCATCGATGTAGCGAGCAAGGTCGCTCAGCTGTATGCCTTTGGCGCCCTTCTGCGAGGCTTCCATGCGGACGACCGGAAGCTTGATCGATCCATCAAGTATCTTCCGCAGGAACACAGCCTTGCTGAGTCCGGGGAAGAAGTCCGCTATAACGCGATCAACCGGAATAATAGGCAGTCCTTGGTATCGCGCGAGGAGAAACCATTCAGTCTGAGTCATGAAAATAATCCTTATAAATATGATTTTTGAAATATTATTGGTTTTTGTGGGTAACGGCAGATATCCGACTCAAAGTCGCTTGACGAGAAGTCGGGTAGGGTCTTTGGGATCGAGGAAAACGATCACGTCGCCTAGTTCAAATTGATCGGTTAAGGCGACTTCCTGAATGGAGCCTTCGGGTAATGTTGGCTCCATCGATTGGCCGGTAATGCGGATTTGCATGTTAGGCTACTCTAGCATATTCGCCATGATACTTCGCGGCAGCTTTGCAATAGGCTTCATGTGCTTCTTCGGGAGTGTCGAAAGGTCCGAGGTGGATTTTCTTGCCATTATGGCGGATGCTGGCTTGGAATTTGCTTGTGGGCTTGTGAAAGTGAACGCCTTTGAAGCCGCTCGTATTGTTTGAGTAAGCGCCTGCGTTGCGTTGATTTTCGCTTTTGGTTGCCAAGCGCAAATTGCACAGTCTATTGTCCGATGGATCACCCGAAATGTGATCGATAAATTGTATCGACCCAGCGGAATCTGCACAGGTTAAGCCGCTAAGGCGAATGCCTCGGCGGGTGTTTTCATGTCCAGCGCCTGATGCGGGCGGCGGTGATTGTAGAAGGCGATCCAGTCGCCGATGGCACGGGCCGCATGCTGCAGGCTGTCGAAGCGCCGGCGGTGGACGCACTGCTCCTTCAGCGTCCGGATCACGCGTTCGACCATCCCATTTTGCTGGGGGCAGTGAGGGGTGATGAACTCCTGCTTCAGACCGTAGCTGCGCACGAGGGCCGTGTACTTGCGGCTGGTGAAAACCAAGCCGTTGTCGCTGCGAAGCAGGAACTCCTTCGTCACCCGACCGAGGGTGCCGAACCGGTTGATCAACGCGTGCTCCAGCGCGCTCGCGGCGGTGGAGGCCTTGCCCGAGCGCGACAGGTGCCAGCCGAGAAGCTCGCGGGTGTGGCAGTCGATCACCAGGGCGAGCGTGGCCCAGCCGTCGCGCCCGGCCCAGACCCGGCAGAGATCGGTAGACCACCGCTCGTTGGGGGCTTGGGCCACCGAGGGCACCGCCTCGATCCTGGGTCGCATCCCGATCTGGCGCTTTCGGACCTGCCAGCTCTTGATCTGGAAGATGCGCTGCACCGTGTTCTTGTTGAAGCCCAGCAGCCAGGCCACGGTGCGGTAGCCGAAGGACGGTTCCTTCTCGATCATGGCCTTGATCGGGTCCGCGAAGCGGGCATCGACTTTCGGCGCCGCCTTGGTTGGCTTGTAATACACCGTCCGCCGCGGCACGCCGAACCATGCGCAGAGCTTGGTCAGCGGCACCGTGATCCCGTCCGCCAGAAGGCCCTCATGGAGCGTCCGGATCAATTGCCGTCCTCCCGCTCCATGAGGGCCGCCAGCTTTTTTCTGGCCCGCAGCTCCAGCATCGCCTCGCCATAGGCTTCCTGAAGGTCCTTCAGCTGCTTCTCGTGTTGCTCGCGGATGTCGAGCGGATTAGCGCGGAGCGCATTCTCCATACCCCTCTTGGCATCCTCGACCCAGCCCTCGATCTCGGAAGGCGAGAGATCATGGGACCGGCTGGCCTCGGCCACCGTCGTCTTCCCTTGGATGATCTCCACCACGAGCGCCGTCTTGCGCTTCGCCGTCCACCGCTTGATCGGGTCGTCCATCGTCACACTCATCGCTACGTCTCTCCTTGTAGCATGAGCAGATTTTCACTGGGTCGATACAAAATTTGCCGTCTGGAATTTCACCGTAATGCATTTTCCAAACAAGGCGATGAGCGTAATACATTCGACCATCGATCTGGATGGTGCGATATCCATCATTTTTCGTGCATCCGGCAACTTCTCCAATCTTCGTTCGTCTGCTGTTGCTGATTTTCCGAATAAGGTTTCCTGTCTCCGCGTGATACTCGAATAACTCATGAAGTCGTTCGCGTGATGGCAATTCTTTTGCTTCAATAGTCATTTGCTAATTTCTCTCTCACAATTCTCAGGCATATTTCCGGCAATATTCGTCGGCGATCTTCGATACACTTCTTTTCTGCATAATCCAGCCCTGTAGCTGCGATGGGCATTTTATTTTGCTTGGATCAAATCCAAAATGCCTAGCGACATGGATTGCGGCTCTAATGCTTTCCGGGATCGACTCCGGGTCATACAGCCAAACAACCTCTTCCCATGCAGTAAGGTCTTCATCCGACAAGACCGCAGGAACGTCCGTCCAGTCGATTTCAGACGCGGGGACATCGGCAACAGCTTCGGACGTCTCACGGGCTTCTAGGGCCTCTCCTACGGGCTGTGTGGCGGTATCGGATGCCTTACGCTTCGTCGGCTGCTTGCGCTCGCTGACGGGCTTGCGGGCTTCGGGTAGGGCAATGCCACGATCCTTCATTTCCGGGATCAACTTCGCACGTTCGATAACAGCGCGCTTATCATAAGGATCTGCTCGCATCGTGTTGTGGCAAAAGCTGATGAAGGTGTCATAGATCGGCTCAATTTGCTTGCCAGTATGCGGGCAAGTCACCCTATCCATGTTCCCGAATAGAAATTTGTTCGTAAGACCTTCAGCTTGATTGCGGCTCAAGCCACGCGGCAACTTGGCCAGATAGCGAGCATATTTGTCAAACATCAGGTAAAGGTATGCCTGCCGCTTGTTGTGCGACTTGCAGGCAAGATACTGCGCTTGCAGTTTACGGTTGGCCGCGAATTTGCGGTCAACTTTGTTGGCGTCGGCAAAGGACGAAGTACATTCATCACTGCAATGAATGCGAGGGCGGCCGCCAATCTTCAATTTGATGTAGGTGAATTCTTTGTTGCAGTTTTTGCATGTGCAAGTAACTGTTTGTGGCTCTAATGAGACTGACTCCTTGGTCATTATGGTTATCCTTCAATCTAATTCCTGTTGGTCGCGTCCTTTCTGAAAGTCTCTATGCCGTTTCTTTAATGTGTCGTCTGACGGGTAGCTACTCCCGCCAGACTTCACGAACCAAACAGCAATAGAGAGGATTTTCTCATTACGCAGAGTATGTAGGTTTCCGAGACCCTTAAATCGGGCATCCGATCATGAATTTTTTCATTTCTCGGATTGGCGTTGCAAAATAGCAACATCGAATTCCTGCCGGCATAAAGCCAATAGCGCACATAAAGAATGTGAATGCGTAAGTAAAGGATTCGAGCGGGATAGTCGCAACGGAACGATTCTCAGATGAAGTGTTTCTTCGCTCGCACTTCTACTTTTCGACAGTATGGATTTCGCAATTTCGTAAATGGCATCGAAGGCGTTGATGGATAAGGATGAAAATCGAGGCTGTATGATTGCTCGGATAGAGGAGAGGAGGGATTATTCCGTCGTTCGAGGTTTATCGGACAAAAACAGGGGTTTATCGGACAAAAACAGGGGTTTATCGGGCAGAAATAGGTTTATCGGACAAAAACAGGGTTTATCGGACAAAAATAGGTTTCTGGGACTTATAATCTAAAGATTATACCCATAGCGTAAGCTATGTGGTTTTAGAAAGATTAGAAAGAAAGCCTGCGGGCTTGCTCGCCGTTGGCTCGGCAGTCGCCCTTGGCTTTCGCCTTAGATAAGAGGGGAGATAGGTTTGATATCTCAAACCTTTATCTGAGCATAGATGGTTTATCCGATCTCAAACCTTTATCTGAAAGAAGACTCCTTTATCCGATCTCAAAATCCTTATGTGGATGAGATCCTTTATCCGATCTCAGAATCCTCTATCGAAATAAGACTCCTTTATCCGATCTCAAACCTTTATCTGGGCATAGATGGTTTATCCGATCTCAAATCTCTATCCAGACTAAAGGTTTATCCGATCTCAAACCTTTATCTGGACCGAAGGTGGCGTTCCGTTCGCTTCGCTCACTTACGCCAAAATGCACTTCTCGTCATGTTCATTGATGGATTACACATTCAAGAACAACAAACATCAAATCTCAGATCTTCCAATCTCTAATAAATCAATAAAATCAATAACTTAATGGATTATCTTAAGAAAAACAAATCCATATGATACCATTGATTTATTCAATAAAATCGATGACTTAGGAATAACCAAAATCCTTACTTAGTCTGAAATCCGATCCTCAACCTTATCTGAGCAGACTCATGTTCCGATCTCATGATTGATACATCGTTGCCCTTCATTCAGTCACTCCGCGTTCCGCTCCGTTCCTTCATTCGGTCAACGTCTGCATTCGATCCTCAGTCACGTCGCTTGCGCTTCGTTCCCTCGTCACTCATTCCGCCGATCATTTGCCCCCCTCGTTCCGCTCGTCCCCCCACGCCGGTTCCGTGTCCCGCTGCGATACCGCGGCCCTAGTCGGTCTTCAGTTCACGGGAACACAGCGGTATGGGCTTCCCGGACTCATTTGCCGCAATGAAGATGCCAAGTCGTTGCACACAGCTTCATCACCTCTTCCCGCATAACCGAAGACGAGGATCACCTTCTCCCAAATTTCAAGGGCGTTAAGTGTCTCGATCCAATAGCCGTCGCGTGTCACAGGGTCTTCGCGTGTGCGAGAGAGGAAACTAGAGAACTCAGTAGTATAATCGCCAACCTCCTCCGGTATGGTCGAGGTTGGAGCTATCGACACTGCGAGGCAAAGGATCAATGCGCGCATGATGGTCTCCGTTAGTCGCGAATGATGATCGTTGGCATGGAGATCCGATCCTAGCCGCAGCACGACGTCTCTCAAGCGGCGTCTTGCCTCATCCGTGCCCCGCTTCTGCCGCATAGTGCCTCACAGGCCCCTTGACGCTTGACCGCTGGCCCTCGCCCTTGCGATGCATGGAGAGAAAGCCAAACCAAGGACGGAACGCCCGAAATGGAACGTCTCTTTTACCCACTCATCTTTGCTCATGCGCTTCGTCGGGTCGAAGAACTTAAAGCAAGGAAGGTTAATCTTTCTCATTACACAAGCGCCGAAGTGGCGATCTCAATTTTGCAAAAAAAGGAAATATGGCTGCGAAATGCAGCAGTAATGAATGACTTTCATGAGGTTGAACACGGATTGAAGTGTCTGATGGCGATGTTTAATGATCCGTATGTTGGGCCGCGCTTCGAAAGCATCGTAAATTCAGTATCTCCGGGGCTCTATGAAATGTTGTATGACCGCTACAATAACCCGGTTGATCTGTATGACACATATCTTGCTTGCCTCAGTGAACATGGCGAAGACGGTGGTGCGCCAAGCGAGGATGAGCTTGGTAGGCTATCGATGTGGCGGGCCTATGGCGGCAACACAAATGTCGCTCTGATCCTTGATAGTAGGCGCGTCCTCGACGCACCGAACGGATTAGTTTATCTAAGCCCAGTCCTTTATGCCGATGTGAACGGGTTCCGTAAGGAATTCGAGGCTGTGTGCGGTGCGATGGATGCGAACATTAAGCTATTTAAGCAGGATGAGCGCGCATTTTTTGTTTGCTTGGTTAGCGCCCTAGATGCCGCTGTCCTATCGACAAAGCATCCCGGCTTTGCCGAAGAAAGAGAGTGGCGGTTAATTTATAGGCCGAACGCGGGTGGAAATGTTCCATGTAGAGTGTTCTCTGTCGGTGGCGTTCCCCAAAAGGTTTATCTCTTGAAGCTAGATGGACATAATAACGTGCCTGATCTTGACTCCGTGCTAGATCACGTCCTTATTGGCCCAACGCAGTTTCCTACCATCATTGAAGGCGCGATAAATCAAGTGCTTTCCGACAACAAGTATCGGATAGTTGATCGGCGTGTTCGGGTATCAAACATCCCCTTAAGGCGGTGAAGTCTCGCATCCCGCTTCCCTAAATACCATTGTCGAAAGGGCGAGCATTCCCTTTCGGTTCTCCGTCGTGTAACTGATGGCCGGGCAGTGCAGTCGAGCAAACAAGTGCAACCAGGCTGTAAGTTAATGGATGGTTCGCATAGAGGCCGCAGTGGACTTGCTATAACCTGCGATCTTTGGGTATACCAAAATAACCGTTTGTAGCGCCGAATCGTGATCGTGCATCCGCAGGAAGATATATCTTTACTTCTAGATAGCCGCGGTTTTATTTTTTATGCGCCACCTGAGTTCCGGCTTGCGTAAAGGAACGCTTGGAAAAAGAAAGTCAGCGCCGCAGCCTGGGCGTATCAAGGAGATAGACGGTGATGCTGTCCCGTGCCGCACAGGAGGAACTAGTTCAACACATCGAGCTATTCCAGCTACTTAAACGGCTATGTTTAGATGCTGAGGTGTTGGCTGAGAATGTCTCGCGACATGAGGCGGTAGGGGATGAGATACCCTGGCGTGATCTCTTAGCCCTCTTGGAGGAAATCCCAAGGCAGGCGATGAAGATCAGCGATGCGCGCATCAGGCGTCTGAAAGCTCTTGGGAAGATCGATCACGTTCAGATCAATAGTATGAGGTTCGAAATTTCCTGCGCGATCCAGCGGGGTCTTGAGCGTGCGGAAGTACATCGGAGAACGGTAGCCCCCGAAATCGAATGGGTCACGCGTGACGGTAAACTAGTCGATCCGAACGAAAAATGGGCCGATACAACGAATCTGTCTTACGAAGAAACCCAGCAGTTGGCCGGTCTCTTGTCAAACAAAGGGAAATCCGAGTAGGCCGGTGATGAAGGACGATGCAAGTGGATCTGAGAGAGAAAATTGAACAACGATTTGATAATTTGGAGAAGGTGCTTATTGCAGGAGATCATTTAACGGCCGAAGGTGCTGCTGATGTCGCAGGCCTGATCGGCCAGATTGCCAAGTTCTCCTCGATCCTTAATGACGAGCAAATTGATTTCCTCAATGCGGCGAAATTCGCCGTGAGCGATAACCAGATATGGAAATAAGGGCGCAATAGATTCTTCGGATATTTAAATGTGCCAACGAAGCCTGGCCGCTGCTATATCCTTCTGGCTGGATATTTTACTGCAAATAAAATTCGGGCTGACACCTTTAAATCTGCGGCTACTTTCGCGGCTGAATATTTACGCGTCTTCGCAAATGCAAGACTCGGTCAATAGATATATTTTATCAGGGAAAATATTCTGTCGCGGGCGGAGTGGAAGAAATGCTTTGAAAATATTGCAGCACCCCGCTTCGAACGCTCTTGCTAGGCGGAGGCTTTCAGCACGTTGTATACGCTCGCGCGGCTGATGTTCAGACGCTTGGCTATTTCTGTCGCTCCCAAACCTTCCTTGTGAAGGGCTGTCACATCTTCAATCTTGCGCAGCGCAGTCGGTGCACGTCCCTTGTATCGGCCTTCGGCTTTGGCCTTCGCGATGCCTTCGCGTTGGCGCTCAAGCATGATCTCCCGCTCGAACTCGGCCACGCCCCCCAGCACGTTGAGCATTAGCTTTCCCGTGGGCGTGTTCGTGTCGATCCCCATATTCAAAATCTTCAGGGCCGCGCCCTTGGCTGTGATGCGGTGAAGGAGGTCATGCATGTGAGCGACCGAGCGCGCCAGGCGGTCGAGCTTCGTGACGACGAGCGTGTCGCCTTCACGGAGGAAATCAAGCGCAAGGCCGAGCTGGTCGCGCTTGATCACATCAACTGATGAGACCTGCTCGCGGAATATCTTCTCGCACCCCGCCGCAGCAAGATCACGCTCCTGCGCTTCGATTCCGGCGATCTGGTCCAGGGTGGACGTGCGGGCATAGCCAACGATCATCTAGGGCCTCGACTGTCTAATACGACTCTTAAATGAACATAGACAGCATGTGAAAATATTACAAGACCACTCTAGTTGGACACTTGTGACTGTCGCCCCCACTGTCCAGCATGGGCAAGGTCTAGATGGATCGACTGGAGTAGATCTGGCGACCTAGACGGCCTCGACCATGGCAGCTCACCAAGAGCGACTTTGTTTAGGCCAATTCACTGTCACCACCTTTGACTCTCACCGCAGATGAGACGGCGGCCGGGCCGACATTGTGCTGCCGCTACATGCTCACTTGCGACATGAGCGTTGGTGAAGCACATTGGTGTCATGGACCAGCAGTTGAGGCTCTCTGTGCGCGGAATACCTAGTCGATTTCTTGAAGTGCGTTGTTCGAGCTGCGAGGAGGACACCAACGCTTTGGCGCTTTGCGCTGGCTATGAAGGTGAGCTGTGGCGTGCCAAGAAGCTCGCCGCCCATTTATTCGCCTGGTTGCCTCAAGTCGCTCTGGACCAAGCCCGAAGAGATACGTTTGATGTGTCCAACTGGGAGGAACTGGTAGAGCTCGCTGCAGCACATGTCTACCGAACCAAGAAGACTGCACGTCGAGGAGAGATCGGCGAGATATTGCTCCATATTGCGTGCGTGCAGGAATTCGGCACATTGCCGATATTATGCAAATTGGTTCTCAAGACAAGCCACAACGACACCGTAAAGGGGTTCGATGCGGTGCACGTTGTCCATTCCGGGGATGATTTTGAACTCTGGCTCGGGGAGTCTAAATTCTACTCGGATCCTAAGGAGGGTATTGATGACGCAGTAAGGTCAATCCGCGATCACCTTCTTCCTGCCTTTTTAGACACTGAGAAGGCTATGCTGTATGGCCACGTCCCAGATCATGTTCCGAAAGCGGAAGAGATTCGTAATCTTCTCCACAAGAACACATCTAGCGATGAACTCCTGAATAAATCAGTCTTCCCCGTACTGGTTGCATATCAAAGCCTTTCAGTGGCTAGCCATAAAAGATTAACGCCCGACTATGTCTCGGACCTGCAGCGCGAGTGCGGTAATCTGTTGACGCACCTAAGGCAAAAATCGGCGGGCATACCGGTGAGGATCCAAGTAATTTTTGTTCCGGTGCATGTCAAGAAAGATCTGATTGCTCATTTCGACAAGAAGCTGGAGGCTTTCCAATGAGCTTGTTAGGAACTCTCCGTGGCATCTCCGAAACGACGCCTCTTTCGGCTGACGATGTTTTTGAAGCTATACTCGAAGCAAGCAGAATTTCGAACTCAGCGCGTTACGAAGACCCGGAAGCGCTGGAGATCGCGATCCGTCTTCTTGATGCGAGCGAAAGAGGTTTGGTGCCCTTCGGTTCTCACACGGCCATTGAGCATCTCGCCGAAGAATGTGGGCTATTTCCGTATCTCGACATAGACACCCTCACCCCATTTCGCGCAACATTAGTCGAAGCTTTTTCTGTCAATTTGAACCAACATAAGTTCTACCTCCACGCAAAGCAGGTGGAGGTTTTAGTTCACCTCTTAAAGGGCGAGAACGTCGCACTAAGTGCGCCAACAAGTTTCGGTAAAAGTCTACTACTAGACGCCTTTATTGAAAGGGCCAATCCCTCAACCGTTGTCGTCATCGTTCCAACTATAGCTCTTATCGATGAGACTCGGAGGCGCCTTCAAGGAAACTTTGGGAGTCGATATCAGGTGATATCAAAAGCATCGGATGTGCGAAGAGAAGGGCGGGTGATCTATGTCCTTACCCAAGAGCGCTTCTTAAACCGGGACGACATCAAGATCATTGATTTTCTATTTGTTGATGAATTTTACAAGCTCGATCCCGGTCGCGACGACGCAAGGTTCAGGACACTTAACGTGGCTTTTTATCGCGGCCAACGCATTGCTCGTCAGTTTTTTTTGGCGGGGCCTAATGTTGCCAGCTTGAGCGTTGGCCCGGCATGGAAAGACCGTATTACATTTATGAGATCCAACTACCAGACGGTTACCGTGAATGCGATTGATAGAACAAGAAGCCTTAAGAGGTTCTCTACCTTTCTTAGTGATTTGCGGTCCGTCGGCGAGGAACAATCGCTGATCTACTCAAGATCTCCCCCGGCATCTCGACGTCTTTTGGAAGAACTGCTTGGAGGAGGTTATGCCCAGGAGTGTGAGATAGGCACGGAACTAGGCTTGTGGATCGCTGAGAATTACCATCCTCAATGGGTTTTGGTGGATGCTGTTGGAAAAGGTATTGCGTTGCACCATGGGAAGATACCGCGGGCGCTTGCGCAGTTATTCGTTCAGCTGTTCAACGAGGGGCGGGTGCCAGTTATGATCTGCACCTCGACGCTGATCGAGGGGGTGAACACGTCCGCCGAAAATGTTTTTGTTTATGACAAAGAGATCGGCACTCGTCCATTTGATTTCTTCTCGTTTTCTAATATTCGGGGCCGCGTAGGCCGAATGATGCGACATTTTGTTGGAAGGGTTTTTCTTTATCACGCTCCGCCTCAAGCAGATGAGCTAGTAGTCGAGATCCCGGCGCTTTCCGATCCCAGTGAAGCGGACGACTATATCCTCATGAACTACGAGAAGGACGATCTTGATGGCTCCGCGCTAAGAAAGCAATCCGCCCTCCCTCTTGAATACAACTTGAGCTTTGAAACGCTCAAAGAGTTTGGTCATTTTGGAGGCGAAGCTCTACACAACACCAAGGACACCGTTAGGAGGATGATAGGCGATAAGCCTAAACATTTTAACTGGTCTGGGCATCCTGATTATAATCAGAGAGTAGCGCTGGCGAAAGCTATTCGGCCACTACTTACAAGCAAGAAAGACAAATCCACCAGACTGACCGCAAAACAAATGGCTTGGGCGTGGGATATGTTATCTAAGCTCAAGTCGCTCCCGGAGTTCCTTCACTGGTTTCAAATTACGTTCTCGGCGGACGAAGTGCAGGAAGGTATCGAGAGAGCTTTCGAATTTCTGGGGTCATGTGAGTTCAACCACGCAACGGCAACAGCGGCGGTGAATCGACTCGTCCTTGAGCTTCGGCCGGATATGAATGCCGACTATTCTCTATATTCGTTTCAGTTGGAATCGTGGTTTCGCCCGCCTTGGCTGAAGGAGCTGGATGAGGTGGGTATCCCACTCCCACTGTCGGAGCGGTTGCTTCGCTTTGTCGGGCGCCAGGATGATTATAAAGCTGTGCTTCGGCTTCTAAAGGGGCTTCCGGCGCAGGTGATGGATACACTTTCGCCGATAGATATAATGTTGATTTCCAGAGCGACTGAAGCTGAAAGAACGCAGCTCTTTTAGATTCGATACATAATTCGAAGTTTTTTCCTGCCGTTGAGCCGTCCCCGCGGGAGGATTGGGTAGATCGCACCTTTGATCGTTGTATTGTCTGTCGCCGGGGTGGTTCACTTCGCCACCATTATCCAGTCGCTGCATGTTTCATCGTCACTTTAGGAATCCATTCCCAATCCCTCCACTTGTCGCCGGTTTGTCTCAAGTGCGAATAGCGTTGTAGAGTTGCCCATGCCCTATGTCCGGTAACAGATGCCGCCTGCGGTATTGTCCAGCCCATCTCGAAAAGGCGACTTGCTCCCTCATGCCGCAAATCATGGAATTTGAGATTTTCGATTTCCAGCATCTTGCAGGCTTTTGCCCAAGCCGTGCTCACACTGGCGGAGTTGAAGGGGAATATCCTCGCGTCAACCTTGTCCATCGAGTCTATTATCGCACAACAAGGATCGGGCAAATCTACAAATTGATCATTTCCCTGTTTGTTTCCGGGGTGCTTCATGTCGCGGACCATGACCCGCTTATGTTCCGGCTCATAATCCGTCCATGTTATACGGCATATCTCATCCAGTCGCCTTGCCGAAAAGATCGCGAAAGGAACGAGTTTTGCCATCTGAATGGTATTGCCTTGCATCGTATCGAAGTGGACCATGAGACGATTTATCTCACCAACAGTCGGACGACGATCCCTTTTCCCCGATTGACCGGTGTATCCTAGCGCCTTGCACGCTTTCAGTGCGTCGTCATGAACCGACTTATCAAGCGGGTACCCATAGGCGGGCCTCGCAACGGCGAACAACTTGCTAAGATGGGCAAGATAATTGAGTGGCGTTGACTTGCTCCGGACTGTGGGTCGGTTCCCGATCTCCTTCGTCATTTCGACAAGGTCTTTCGACGTCAGTTGATCAAGACGCTTGTTGGCGACTTCATATTCAGTCCGAATGACCTTAAGGCAGTTGCGTTGTGTCTTCCCCATAGGCTTCGCAGAGTCCGCAAGGAACCTGTCGATCAGGTCGCCTAGGGTGGTGGTGACTTCGGCACGGGTGGTAGGGACGCCCCCTGCCCCGATCTGGGCATCAAGCTCGCGCTCGCGCATCTTGGCCCATGCCTCGGCGGTCTTGCGTGTGGGGAAGGTTCGGGACTCTGCGAAGCCGTGCTTGCGGCGTATGATCTGTGCGAGGTATGACTTGGTGCCATCCTTGCGGGCGCGTTCTACGATGGTCGCCATGTGTGTATGACTCGTCTTGTTCCGTATGATTTCCGGTCATACCACATGCGGAAACCCGTGAAAATGTCACGAAATCATACGCGCGAAACGGAAGCCAAAGTTTATGAAACGTAGTGAAAACAATGCGGTAGCTGATACCGCCCTAGTGCGTTAGCGAAATGTCCGACTGGACCGACAGACTTCCCGAAGCCGCCCGCGCCTACATCGCAGACCGCCGGGTGGACGAAGTGGAGTGCATCCTCTCCGACATCGCGGGCGTGGCGCGCGGCAAGGCCATGCCTGCCTTCAAGTTCGGCAAGCAGTCGAGCTTCTTCCTGCCGAACTCGATCTTCCTGCAGACCATCACCGGCGAATGGGCCGACAATCCCTCGGGCGCCTTCACCGAGCCCGACATGATCCTGATCCCGGACTATTCCACCGCGACCGCCGCGCCCTGGACGGCGGATATCACCTTGCAGGTGATCCACGATGCGGTGGACCAGCAGGGCCGGCCGGTGCCCGTCTCGCCGCGCAACGTGCTGCGGCGGGTGGTCGAGCTTTACAATGCGGAAGGCTGGACGCCGATCGTGGCGCCGGAGATGGAGTTCTTCCTCGTCGCGCGCAACATCGACCCCAACATGCCGGTCATGCCGCCCATGGGCCGGACGGGCCGCCGTGCGGCGGCCAAGCAGGCCTATTCCATGTCCGCGGTGGACGAATACGGCAAGGTGATCGACGACATCTACGACTTCGCCGAGGCGCAGGGTTTCGAGATCGACGGGATCCTGCAGGAGGGCGGCGCGGGTCAGGTCGAGATCAACCTCGCTCATGGCGACCCGGTGGCTCTGGCCGACCAGATCTTCTTCTTCAAGCGGCTGATCCGCGAGGCCGCGCTGCGCCACGACTGTTTCGCGACCTTCATGGCCAAGCCCATCGAGGGCGAGCCGGGCTCGGCCATGCACATCCACCATTCGGTCGTCGACAGCGCGAGCAAGCTCAACATCTTCTCGGATGCCAAGGGCGGCGAAACCGAGGCCTTCCTCCATTTCATCGCGGGCATGCAGACGCACCTGCCCGCGGCGGTCGCACTGCTTGCGCCCTACGTCAACAGCTACCGCCGCTACGTCCCGGACTTCGCGGCCCCGATCAACCTCGAATGGGGACGCGACAACCGAACGACAGGGCTGCGCGTGCCGATCTCGGGGCCCGAGGCGCGGCGGCTCGAGAACCGGCTGGCCGGGATGGACTGCAACCCCTACCTCGGGCTCGCGGCGTCGCTCGCCTGCGGCTATCTGGGGCTGAAGGAGCGGAAGATGCCGCAGCCCGAATGCACGGGCGACGCCTACATGTCCGAGACGGATCTGCCCTACAACCTCGGCGATGCGCTCGACCTGCTCGAGGAGGACGCGGCCCTGCGCGACGTGCTGGGGCCCGAGTTCTGCGGCGTCTACGATTCGGTCAAGCGCAACGAATACAAGGAGTTCCTGCAGGTCATCAGCCCGTGGGAGCGCGAGCATCTGCTGCTGAACGTATGAACCTGCTCTATGCCAACGACCGGCCGGGGGAATATCCCGGCTCGTGGTACGCCGAGACGGCGGCGGAGCTTGCCCCATTCCCCGCCCTCGCGGGCGAGGTGCGGGCGGATGTCTGCGTGGTGGGCGGAGGCTATACCGGGCTCTCCACCGCGCTGCATCTGGCGGAGCGCGGCTATTCCGTGGTGCTGCTCGAGGCCCATCGGATGGGCTTCGGCGCCTCGGGGCGCAACGGCGGACAGGTGGGCTCGGGCCAGCGGCTCGAGCAGGAAGAGCTCGAGGCGATGGTGGGCCTCGAGGATGCGCGCAAGCTCTGGGAGCTGGGCGAGGAGGCGAAGGCGCTGGTGCGCGGGCTGATCGCGCGCCACGACATGCCGGTCACCTTTCAAGCGGGCATTGCGCATGCCTGCCGCAAAGTCTCGGAAGTGGCCCATTCCCACGCCTACGCCGAGAAGCTCGCGCGCGATTACGGCTACGACCGGATCGAGCCGCTCGACCGCGACGGCATCCGCCGGCTGATCGGCTCGGACGCCTATGTCGGCGGCGACATCGACCGCGGCGCGGGCCATCTCCATCCGCTGAACTTCGCGATCGGCCTCGCGCGGGCCTGCGATGCGGCGGGCGTCCGCCTGCACGAGCAGAGCCTCGTGACCCGGATCGTTCACGGAGCGGAGCCTGTGGTCGAGACGGATCGGGGCCGCGTGCGCGCACGCTGGGTGGTGCTCGGCGCGAACGGCTATCTGGGTGGGCTCGAACCCTCGGTGGCGGCGCGGGTGATGCCCATCAACAATTTCATCCTGGCGACAGAGCCGCTCGGGGCGCGGGCGGCCGATGTGCTCTCCGAGCCGGTGGCCGTCGCCGACACGCGCTTCGTCGTGAACTACTGGCGCCTGTCCGAGGACGGGCGGCTTCTCTTCGGCGGCGGCGAGAGCTACGGCTACCGCTTTCCGGACATCGCGCGCACCGTGCGGAAGCCGATGCTCGAGGTCTATCCCCAGCTTCGCGATGTGGCGATCACCCATGCCTGGGGCGGCACGCTTGCCATCACCATGAACCGGATGCCCTGCTTCGCCCGGGTGGCGCCCAATGTGCTTTCGGCCTCGGGCTATTCGGGGCACGGGGTGGCGATGGCGACGCTTGCGGGGCGGTTGATGGCCGAGGCGGTGGCGGGTCAGGCCGAACGGTTCGACCTGATGGCCGCGCTGCCCCAGCCGCGCTTCCCCGGCGGGGCGGCCCTGCGCTGGCCGATGCTGGTGCTGGCGATGAGCTGGTATGCGATGCGGGACCGGCTCGGGATCTGAGAGCGCGCGCGGGTGGAACGGCCGGGGGGCTGTCTGCCCCCCGGACCCCCCGAAGATATTTTTCCAGAGTGAGTGGAGCTGGTGCCTGCATGAGCGTCGGGCTTTCGAGGCGCGGGACTTGGGACTTGGGACTTGGGACTTGGGACTTGGGACTTGGGACTTGGGAGAAGCTGTCTCGCTGGCGCCTCGCATCGAAAGGATCTTCGAGGCAGGACAGTCTCTTTCGAAGGATCGGCCTCGGGTGTTGAACCCGCCCGGAGCGGCCGCTAGCCTTCTCCGATCATCCTTCAGGGAGTGTTTGACATGCGTGACGATGCACCGAATTCCTGGGAGTCGCGGGCCGACGCCTCTTCCTTCTACGGCTTCACCGATCTGCCCTCGGTGCACCAGCGCGGGACGGTCGTGCTGACCCACGGCAAGGGGCCCTACATCTACGACGTGCACGGGCGCGCCTATCTCGACGCGAACTCGGGCCTCTGGAACATGGTCGCGGGCTTCGATCATCCGGGGCTGATAGAGGCCGCCAAGGCGCAGTACGAGCGCTTCCCCGGCTATCATGCCTTTTTCGGGCGGATGTCGGACCAGACGGTCATGCTGAGCGAGAAGCTGGTCGAGGTCTCGCCCTTCGCGCGGGGCCGGGTCTTCTACACCAACTCCGGCTCCGAGGCGAACGACACGATGGTCAAGATGCTCTGGTTCCTCGGCGCGGCCGAGGGCCATCCGGAGCGGCGCAAGATCATCACCCGCGTCAACAGCTATCACGGCGTGACCGCCGTCTCGGCCTCGATGACCGGCAAGCCCTACAACAGCCTCTTCGGGCTGCCGCTGCCGGGCTTCATCCATGTGGGCTGTCCGCATTACTGGCGCTTCGGGCAGGCGGGCGAGACCGAGGCCGAGTTCACCCAGCGGCTTGCGCGCGAGCTCGAGGCCACCATCATCAAGGAGGGTCCGGACACGATCGCGGGCTTCTTCGCCGAGCCGGTGATGGGTGCCGGTGGGGTGATCCCGCCGTCCGAGGGCTATTTCCAGGCGATCCAGCCTGTGCTGCAGCGCTACGGCATCCCGCTCATCGCCGATGAGGTGATCTGCGGCTTCGGGCGCACGGGCAACACCTGGGGCTGCCAGACCTACGACTTCATGCCCGACGCGATCATCAGCTCGAAGAACATCACCGCGGGATTCTTCCCGATGGGCGCGGTGATCCTCGGGCCGGAGCTGGCCGACCGGCTGCAGGCCGCTTCGGAAGCGGTCGAGGAATTCCCGCATGGGTTCACCGCGAGCGGCCATCCGGTCGGCTGCGCCATCGCGCTGAAGGCCATCGATGTGGTGATGAACGAGGGGCTGGCCGAGAATGTCCGCGCCCTCACGCCGAAATTCGAGGCCGGGCTCGCCTATCTGGCCGAGAACCCGAACATCGGCGAATGGCGCGGCAAGGGGCTGATGGGGGCGCTGGAAGCGGTGAAGGACAAGGCCACCAAGACCCCCTTCCCGGGCGACCTCTCGGTGTCGGAGCGGATTGCCAACAGCTGCACCGACCATGGGCTGATCTGCCGGCCGCTCGGCCAGTCGATCGTGCTCTGCCCGCCCTTCATCATGACGGAGGCGCAGATGGACGAGATGTTCGAGAAGCTGGGCGCCGCGCTGAAGAAGGTCTTCGCCGAAGTCGCCTGACCTCCCGCACGAGGAAAAGGGCTCCGCAGTCGCCTGCGGAGCCCTTTTTCACCTGCGCCCGGTCAGAGCTTCGAGAGCTTCTTCTGAAGCTCGGCCAGCTGCTTGCGGATCTGCGCCAGTTCCTCGGCGCTGCCCGCCTCGGCCGCAGGCTCTTCCTTGGGGGCCACGGTCGCGCCCCAGCCCGGCAGCGCCATCATGGCTTTCAGGAAAGCCTCCTGCTGCTTCCGCATCGCCTCGAAGCCCGGCACGCCCGCCATCGGGCCTATCTGGGTGAAGTTCTCCATCATCTTCGACTGGCCCGTGCGCAGCATCTCGAACGAAGCGGCGAGGAACTGCGGCACGACCGACTGGACCTCGGTCGTGTAGCTGCGGACGAGATCGGTCAGCACGCCCAAGGGCAGCACATTGTCGCCCTTCGACTCATGTTCGGCGATGATCTGGAGGAGATATTGCCGGGTCAGGTCGTCGCCGGACTTCAGATCGATGATCTGCACCTCGCGACCGGCGCGGATGAAGCCCGCGATATCCTCGAGGGTCACATAGTCGCTGGTCTCGGTGTTGTAGAGGCGCCGGCTGGCATAGCGCTTGATCAGCAACGGCTTGTCAGTCTCGGCCATACCCACCCCGTCTGTTTTTCTGCGGCTGCAGAAGAGACTAGGGCACGGTCGATCAAAAAGAAAGGGCGGGCTGACAGCCCGCCCCCGCGCATCCGCCCTGGGAGGATATTGGACGCGCGGCCCCGGCTTACTTCGCCGGAGCAGTGGCTTTCTTGGCAGCCGTGGTCACGTCGGTCGTGGCCTTCTTGACGGCGGCGGTCGCGTCGTCCTGCATGTCCTTGCCAGCGGCCAGCATCAGCTCGACCGTTTCCATCTGCACCTTCTTCGCCACTTCGGTGAAGGCGGCGAGGTTCTCGGCGGCCATCTCGGCAGCGGCCGACGCGAAGTCGGTCGCGGCCTTGGTGTATTCGGTCGGCTCGGACTTGGCCTTGGCGAGGTCGCCGAAGCGGGCGATCGTGTCCTTGGCCCATTTCGCGGTGATCTCGGTCGATTTCTCGGCGGCCTCGAGGGTCACCTTCGACATCTTCTCGGCCATCGCAGCCTGGGTCTTGAACGCGTTCTGCATCGCCGACGCGTCCACCGGGAACGCGGCCATCATGTCCTGCATCACTTTGCTGAAGTCGGGGGTCTTGGTCATTGCCTTGTCTCCTGCGAGCGGGCTCATGCCCGGTTATCCTGTGACAAGGATATAAATGCTGCGCCGCAGAAAATCAACCACTCATTCTGCGCCGCAGCATTTTTTCGCACCTGGCCCGAAACGCCTTGCCTTGCGGCAGCCTGGGCGATGGCGTCAGCTGCCGCCCACCGCCGCCACATAGGATCCGGGCGCCGGCGCAAGCTCGGGATGTTTCGAATCGCCCGGCTGGCGCGCCGGGACCTGCTTGCCCGATCGCTCGGCAAGCCAGGCGCCCCAGCGCGGCCACCAGGAGCCCGCGTGGAACTCGGCCCCCTCGCGGAACGACTCCGGCGTGCCGGCCGGGCCCTCGTTGGTGTAATGGCCGTATTTGTTGCGGCTGGGCGGGTTCACGATGCCTGCCACATGGCCGGATTGAGAGAGAATGAAGGTCTTGTCGGTCGAGCCGAACTGGCGGAAGCCGTTGAAGCTGCTTTTCCACGGCGCGATATGGTCGGTCTCGCAGGCGACGGCGCAGACCGGAAGCGTCACATCCTTCAGCCCCACGGGCGAGCCCAGCACCGGGAAGGTGCCGCCCGCCAGCCGGTCCTGCTGGCACAGGCCACGCAGATATTCGACCGCCATCTGCGCCGGCAGGTTGGTGCCGTCTCCGTTCCAGTAGAGCAGGTCGAAGGCCGGCGGCGCCTCGCCCATCATGTAACTCTTGATCGCCGGCTGATAGATCAGGTCGTTCGACCGCAGGTAGCTGAAGGTGCGCGACATGAAGGTCTTGTCGAGGATCCCGTCCACCGCCACCTGCCGCTCGATCCCGTCGACGAAATCGTCGTTGAGGAACACCCCCACCTCACCCGGGTCCGAAAAGTCGGTGAGCGTGGTGAAGAAGGTGGCCGAGCGGACGGATGGATCGCCCGCCTTCTGCAGGTGGGCCAGCGCCAGCGTCAGCGTGGTGCCCGCGATGCAATAGCCCACCGCGTTGATCTGCTTCTGCCGGGTGATCGAGCGCACCTCGGCCATGGCGCGCATGTAGCCTTCGCGGATGTAGTCGTCCATCCCGATGCCGGCATAGCTCTTGTCGGGGTTCACCCACGAGACGACGAAGACCGTGAAGCCCTGATCCACCAGCCACTTCAGCAGGGAATTCTGCGGCTTGAGGTCGAGGATGTAGAACTTGTTGATCCAGGGCGGAAAGATCAGCAGCGGCGTCTCGTGGACCGTCTCGGTCGTGGGCTTGTACTGGATCAGCTCGAACATGCGGTTGCGGTAGACGACCGACCCTTCGGTGGTGGCGAGGTTCTGGCCCACCTGAAAGGCCTCGGGATCGGCCAGCGTGACGAGCAGATCGCCGTTGTTGGCCTCGATGTCGCGCACGAGATTCTCCAGCCCCTGCACGAGGCTCTCGCCGTCGGTGGCGATGGCGCGTTCGAGCGCGTCGGGATTGGTGCCGAAGAAGTTCGTGGGCGAGAAAAGATCGACGATCTGGCGCGAGAAATATTCGACCCGCTTCTTGTCGGACGGCTCGATATGCTCCAGCGCCTCGACGGCCTGGTTCACCGCCTCGGCGTTCATCAGATACTGCTGCTTGAGATAGTTGAAGAAGGGATGCGTCTGCCAGAGCGGGTTCGAGAAGCGGCGGTCCTTCGGCGTCACGTCCGGCGGCGGCTTCAGCTCGCCCTTCACCAGCTGGTGCTGAGCCTCGACGTAATGTTTCAGGCTCTTGCCCCAGAAACTGATCTGATGCTCGAGGATCTTGGCCGGGTTCTGCATCATCTCGGCCATGTAGGCCGTCATCGCCTTCAGGAAGACGTCGCTCGAGGGCCCATGCAGCGCGGGGTCCGACAGTTTGCGCTTCGTGAGAGCGGCCGTCAGCCGTTTCGACAGCTCGTCGATGCGGGTGAGATTCGCGTTCAGACGCTCGAACTGAGCGTCACGGCCGGAACCCGGAGACTGCTCTTCGGTTGCCATATTGACTTGTCCCCCCTGTGTATGCTGCCATGCAGCATCGTGCGCCTGCCTCTGGGGGGAGAACTGCAGGAACACAGCGCCTCCACCGGGCAGGGATACCTATGAAATATATGACAACCTATGACGTCATGGAGAGTGCGCGCAACACCAACGAGTGGCTGGGCGCAACCGCAAGGGCAATGGCCTCTTATCCGTTGTTCGCTCTCTCGATGAATCCGATGCTGGCACTGACGGCCGCCTGGGGCGAGGTGACAGAGCGCAGCTTCGCCCGCATGGTCGCCAAGCCCGACTGGGGCATCCGCTCGATCGTGGGCGACGGAGGGCAGGATCACCTGGTCGACGTGCGCACGGTGGTGGAAAAGCCTTTCGGCAATCTGATCCAGTTCTACGTCCGCCGCCGAGAGCCCATGGCGCGCAAGGTGCTGCTGGTGGCCCCGATGTCGGGACATTATGCCACACTGCTGCGCTCGACCGTGCTCAGCCTGCTGCCCGACTGCGACGTCTATGTGACGGACTGGCACAATGCGCGCGACATCCCGGTCTCGGCCGGCAAGTTCGACGTCGAGGATTACACGCTCTACGTCGTCGACTTCATGCGCGCCCTCGGGCCCGAGACGAACGTGATCGCCGTCTGCCAGCCTGCGCCGCTGGTGCTGGCCGCCACCGCCTATCTGGCAGGCGAGGATCCGGCGGCCCAGCCGCGCACCCTCACGCTCATCGGCGGCCCGATCGATCCCGACGCGGCCGCGACCGAGGTCACCGACTTCGGCCGCCGCATCACGATGGGCCAGCTCGAGCAGCTGGCCATCCAGCGCGTGGGCTTCAAATACATGGGCGCCGGGCGGCTGGTCTATCCGGGTCTCCTCCAGCTTCAGAGCTTCATCTCCATGAACATGGAGCGCCACTCCAAGGCGTTTCAGGAGCAGATCGTGCGCGTGGCCCGCGGGCAGGCCTCGGACCATGACGCGCACAACCGCTTCTATGACGAATATCTGGCGGTCATGGACATGACGGCGGAATTCTATCTCTCGACGGTCGAGCGCATCTTCAAGAACCGCGAGATCGCGAAGAACGAATTCACCGTGGCGGGCAAGCGGGTGGATATCGGCGCGATCACCGATGTCGCCGTGAAGACGGTCGAGGGCGAGAAGGACGACATCTCGGCCCCCGGCCAGTGCGTCGCCGCGCTGAACCTGCTCACGGGCCTGCCCGCCTCCAAGAAGGCGAGCCATCTCGAGCCCGAGGCGGGCCACTACGGGATCTTCGCCGGCAAGAGCTGGCGGCTCAACATCCGCCCGCTGGTGCTGAGCTTCATCGACGCGAACGCGCCGAAGCCCAAGCCCAAGATCGTGCCCGCCGCCGCGGCCGGCTGATCCGCCTCAAACAAGAAGGGCGCCGCGAGGCGCCCTTTCCCGTTCCGGCAGGGGCTCGGTCCGCGGCTCAGCGCGCCAGCAGCTCCTCGACCGCCTGCTCGATCATCCGCAGGCAGTCCGGCGTCGAGAAGCGGTGGTCGGCGCCCTTCACCAGCGTCAGGCGGATGTCGGGCCCCGTCGCATGATCCAGCAGCCGCAGCGCGACCGAGGGCGGCACGTCCACATCCGCCGTCCCCTGCAGCAGACGCACCGGGAAGCCGAGCTCCAGCGGATCGCGCAGCACGAGCCTCCTGCGCCCCTCCTCGATCAGGCGGCGCGTGATGATGTAGGGCTCTTCGGAATAGTCGGACGGCAGGATCACCTGGCCCGCCCGTTGCAACGCCTCGCGCTGCGCCGCGTTGAAGCCGCCCCACATGCTGTCCTCGGTGAAGTCGGGCGCGGCCGCGATGCCGACGAGGCCTGCCACCCGCGTCCCCATCTCGCGGGCGAGGAGCAGCGAGATCCAGCCCCCCATCGAGGATCCGACGAGCAGCAACGGGCCGGCGAGCAGGCCGCAGACGGCGCGGGCATCCTCGAACCAGTCGCCGATGGACCCGTCGAGGAAGGCGCCCTCCGACTGCCCGTGCCCGGAATAGTCGAAGCGCAGGAAGGCCCGGCCGGTGCGTTCGGCCCACGCCTGCAGATGCAGGGCCTTCGTCCCCTCCATGTCCGACTTGAAACCGCCGCAGAAGACCACCGCGGGCCCTTCCCCGTCGGTCAGACGGTAGGCAATGCGACGGCCCTCGGGCGTCACGAGAAAGCTGGGCTCGGTCATGGGCACCTCCTTTTTCATCGGCTTAGCAAAGCCGCGCCCTCCGGGCCACCTCCGGCACCTGTCGCGCGTTGACTTTCCCGGGTGCGCGGCGCAGAAGCGGGCGGCACATAACCCGCAACCGGGCGCAATCGTAGGCGCCAAACCGACGAGGAGAGCCGCAATGGCCCAGATTTCCCTCACATTTCCGGACGGCAAGGCACGCGAGTTTCCCGCCGGCATCACCCCTGCCGAAGTGGCGGCCTCGATCTCGACCAGCCTAGGGAAAAAGGCGATCTCGGCCAGCGTGGACGGCCGGCATTACGACCTGCAGTGGCCCATCGAGACGGATGCGAAGATCGCCATCCACACGATGGCCGATGAGGCGCAGGCGCTCGAACTGATCCGGCACGATCTCGCCCACATCATGGCCCGCGCCGTGCAGGAGCTCTGGCCCGACGTGAAGGTCACCATCGGCCCGGTGGTGGCGAACGGCTGGTATTACGACTTCGACCGCGAGGAGACCTTCACGCCCGAGGATCTGGGCGCGATCGAGAAGCGGATGAAGGAGATCATCAACGCCCGCGAGGCGGTGAAGACCGAGCTCTGGGAACGCGCCCGCGCCATCGGCTATTACGAAGAGCGCGGCGAGCCCTTCAAGGTCGAGCTGGTGCAGGCCATCCCCGAGGATCAGTCGATCCGCATGTACTGGCACGGCGGCTGGCAGGATCTCTGCCGCGGCCCGCATCTCCAGCACACGGGTCAGGTGCCGGCCGATGCCTTCAAGCTGATGTCGGTGGCCGGCGCCTACTGGCGCGGCGACAGCGCCAACAAGCAACTCCAGCGCATCTACGGCGTCGCCTTCAAGACACGCGACGAGCTGAAGGCCTATCTGCACATGCTGGAAGAGGCCGCCAAGCGCGACCACCGCAAGCTCGGCCGCGAGATGGAGCTGTTCCATCTGCAGGAAGAGGCGCCGGGCATGGTGTTCTGGCACCCGAACGGCTGGCAGATCTACCGCACGCTGGAAGATTACATGCGCGGCCGGCTGCGTCAGGCGGGCTACAAGGAGATCCGCACGCCGCAGGTGGTGGACCGCAAGCTCTGGGAGGCCTCGGGCCATTGGGAGGCCTACAAGGAGAACATGTTCATCGTCGAGGTCGAGGAGGAACATGCCAAGGAAAAGCGCATCAACGCGCTGAAGCCGATGAACTGCCCCTGCCATGTTCAGGTCTACAACCAGGGCCTCAAATCCTACCGCGACCTGCCGCTCCGGCTGGCCGAGTTCGGCTCGTGCCACCGCTACGAATCGTCAGGGAGCATGCACGGCCTGATGCGGGTGCGCGGCTTCGTGCAGGACGACGCCCACATCTTCTGCACCGAGGACCAGATCGAGAGCGAATGCGCCGCGTTCATCGAACTCTTGTCGAGCGTCTACAAGGACCTCGGCTTCGACAGTTTCGAGATCAAGCTCTCGACCCGCCCCGAGGTCCGCATCGGATCGGACGAGGCCTGGGACAAGGTCGAGACGGCGCTCGAGAATGCGATCAGGAAGGTGGGCGCCGCCTATGAGATCGACCCGGGCGAAGGCGCCTTCTACGGGCCGAAGCTCGACTTCAAGCTGACCGATGCCATCGGGCGCAAATGGCAGTGCGGCACCTTCCAGGTCGACCCGAACCTGCCCACACGCCTCGGGGCCGAATATATCGGCGAGGACGGCGCCAAGCACCGGCCCTACATGCTGCACCGGGCGATCCTCGGAAGCTTCGAGCGCTTCATCGGCATCCTGATCGAGAACTATGCCGGCAAGCTGCCCTTCTGGCTCGCGCCGCGGCAGGTGGTGGTGGCCTCGATCGTGTCGGACGCCGATCCGTACGTGGCCGAAGTGGTGGCGGCGCTTCGGGCCCGCGGCGTGCGCGCCGAGGCCGATACGCGGAACGAAAAGATCAACTACAAGGTCCGCGAGCACTCCGTGGGCAAGGTTCCGGTGATCCTCGCCATCGGGATGCAGGAGGTCGAGGCGCGCTCGGTGTCGGTGCGGCGCCTCGGCGAGACGCGGACGGAATCGATGGGCCTCGATCAGGTGGTGGACCAGCTGGCCGCGGATGCCCGAATCCCAGGGTGATTCCCGGTCCGTCGGCGGGTTGTCGCTCATCTCCTGCCGACGCCGCCCTGCCTGCGCCGGGCGCGTCCTGCGCGCGCCCGGCCCCGCGGTCGGGCCGCTCCCCCGCCGGGCCGGAGGACCCTTTGCCCGCGCGCGGGAGAGTCTGAGATCGGCTCTTGCGGACTCCCGCAATAGGAGTGCATAATCAACCTGTTGGGGTGGAGATACCACTCATACGACGCGTCCATTGGCCCCATGCCATCCGACCGCAGTCGCGTTTAACTCGTTCACAATACCCAGCCAGGGTCCGCCCGAAAGCCAGGTTCAGGACATCTGCCCAGCCGCCGGCCGAATGCTGTTCTGCGGCCCTTCTCCTTTGCCGCTTGATTTTCGGCGGCGCTTTGGCATCCTTTCGAGCGTGATAACAGACGTTCTGACGCTTTCCTGTTTCCAGGGCATACGCGGAGAACCTGGATGCACGGCCCGTGGCAATCACGCTGCGGGTGAAGGCTGACGAAGGGAGAGACGGAATGCCGACGGGCACCGTGAAATGGTTCAACAGTACGAAGGGCTTCGGTTTCATCGCCCCCGATGATGGCGGCAAGGACGTATTCGTCCACATCTCGGCGGTCGAACGGGCCGGCCTGAAGGGACTCAGCGACAACCAGAAGATCGGTTACGAACTGCAGTCCGGCCGTGACGGACGCTCCTCTGCAGGCGATCTGCGGCTGCTGTAAGGCAACCACGCGCGTGTGACGCAGTGACGACGAGACAGCCTGCCGCCCCGTGGGCTGCTCTCACCCCAGAAGCCGGCGCTGCACGCCCGCATCCCACCCCAGGAACAGCCCTTCCTCCGTACGGATCACCGGACGCTTCATCAGCGTCGGCTGGGCGGCCAGCTGCGCCTCCGGCTCCGAGGCCTTCAGCCAGTCCGACAGGCCGCGCCAGGTGGTCGACTGGCGATTGACGATCGCATCCCCGAATTCGGTGACCAGCTCCGAGATCTCGCTCTCGCTGAGGGGGGCCGCCCGGACGTCCCGGAACTCGACGCTGTGGCCGGCGGCCTCCAGCGCCTTCAGCGCCTTCTTGCAGGTGTCGCAGGTGGAGATGCCGTAAAGGATCATGGAAAGGGTCCGTATCGCGGTGTGCGGGCACAGTGATGCCAGAATCGCGCCGCCGCGCAAGCTCTCTCAGACCGGAGCGATCCAACGTGTGACCGCCACGCCCACCCAGGCCGACGTGCCGGTAAGGATGGTGCCCCAGGCCAGATCCACCGCCACCATGGTCGGATGCCAGTCGCGCAGGATCGTGTAGCTCGTGAGTTCGTAGGTCCCGTAGGCCACGGCCCCCAGCACCGCACCGGCCACCAGCGCCTGCATCGGCGCCCCCGCCTTCAGCGCAGGCCAGGAGACCAGCCAGATCAGGCCCGCCAGATAGCCGAGGTAGAACAGAACCGCCGGCCCCATGCGCGGGCTTTCAAGCATCAGCGGCCCGATATGGGCCTCGAACAGGGGCTTCATCACGCGCGACAGCATCAGCGCGTCGAGCCCGGCGAAGACGAGGCCGGTGACGAGGACGAGAAGGACAAGACTCATGCACAACTCCTGGGGATCAAGCGAGCCCCAGTATCAACGCCGGCGCAGGTATTCGTAAAGCACGCAGGCGGGGGCCTCGGAACGAAGCGCGATGCGGGCCGCAAGGTTCCAGTCCTTCGGATCGAACGCGGGGAAGAACGTATCCGCATCCGGCACCTCGAGATCGACCTCGGTCACGAGAAGACGATCCGCAAGCGGCAGATGCTCCGAGAAGATGCGCGCCCCGCCGATGGAATAGATCCGCGCATGTCCCGCCGCCACCGCCGCGGGAATGGCCGCCTCGAAGGAGGTGAAGAGCGCGTCGCCTTCCAGCGGCTGCGAGGTCACCACGATGTTCATCCGCCGCGGCAGCGGTCGCTTCGGCAGGCTCTCCCAGGTGCGCCGCCCCATGATGACCGCCCCGCCCAGCGTCTCGCGCTGGAAGAACGCCAGATCCTCCGGCGCAGCCCAGGGGATCGTGCCGTCCCGGCCGATCGCCCCGTCCCGTGCCCGTGCCACCACCAGCGTCAGCATCAGACCGCCACCTCCGCCGCAATCGCCGGATGGGGATCGTAGCCCTCCACCGCGAAATCCTCGATCCGGTAATCGTCGATGCCGTCCGCCTGCCGCAGGAGACGCATCCGGGGCCAGTCCCGCGGCGCCCGGCCCGTCTGCTCGCGCGCCTGATCGAGATGGTTGAGGTAGAGATGCGTGTCGCCCCCCACCCAGACCAGATCGCCCGGCACGAGCCCCGCCTGCTGCGCGATCATGAGTTGCAGAGCCGCGGCGCCCACGAAGTTGAACGGCGCCCCGAGCAGAAGGTCGACCGACCGCTGATAGAGAAGCGCATTGAGCCGCCCGTCCGAGGTCACATGATACTGATAGACCATGTGGCAGGGCGGCAGCGCCATCTGCCCCACCTCCGCCACGTTCCACGCATGAAACAGCATCCGCCGGCTCGACGGATTGGTCCGCAGCGTCTCGATCAGGGCCGCGATCTGATCGTGCTCGCGCCCGTCGGGCCCGAGCCAGCGCCGCCACTGCCTGCCATAGACGGGCCCGAGCTCGCCCCAGCGCGCGGCGAAAGCCTCATCCTCGAGGATGCGCTGCTCGAACGCGGCCTGAGAGATCTCCTCGCCGCTCTCCCGCCGGTAGGCGGCCAGCGGCCAGTCGCTCCAGATCCGCACATTCTCCTGCAGGAGCGGCCGGATGTTGGTGCCCCCGGTGAGGAACCAGAGCATCTCCTTTACCGCCGTCTTCCAGTAGACGCGCTTGGTGGTCAGGATCGGCACCTGTCCATCGGACAGGTCGAACCGCAGCATCGCTCCGAAGAGCGAGAGCGTCCCCACCCCGGTCCGGTCAACCCGCCGGTCGCCCCGCTCCAGCGTCTGGGCCAGAAGGTCAAGATACTGCTGTTCCGGATGTGCCATGCTGCTCCCTGCCCTGCCACGCGCTTTCACGCTGGCGCAAATATCCCGGGGGTCCGGGGGCAGAGCCCCCGGGGGTTCCTACAGAGTCACGCCGCGCGGGACAATCACTTCCGGCAAGACGAGGCCACTCGGGCGCCTTCCGCGATGACGGCAGCTGAAGGATCCTTCCTCGACCTGCCGACCGCGGGGTTTGCCCGGAAGTGCGCAAGACCATGACTCCGCTGCGTCCGTTTCCTTTCCGCCAGCGCGTGCTAGCTTGCGCGCCAAACCAGCAGGAAGGGACAACATGCAGGTCAAATATCTTCACACCATGGTCCGGGTCCTCGACCTCGAGAAGAGCATCGCCTTCTTCCGCCTCCTCGGGCTCGAGGAGACCCGCCGCACGGAGAGCGAGAAGGGGCGCTTCACCCTGGTCTTCATGGCCCCGCCGGGCCAGCCGGAATGCCCGGTCGAACTCACCTACAACTGGGACGGCGACGAGGGATTGCCTTCGGACAGCCGCCATTTCGGCCATCTGGCCTATGCGGTCGAGGATATCTACGAGATGTGCGCCAGGCTGCAGGCGGCGGGTGTCACGATCAACCGTCCGCCGCGCGACGGCCACATGGCCTTCGTCCGCAGCCCGGACAATATCTCGATCGAACTCCTGCAGATGGGCGACAGCCTGCCTCCGGCCGAGCCCTGGAGCTCGATGCAGAACACCGGCCACTGGTAAAGGCCCGCGCAGGCTTCCTTGAGGGTCCGTCTTCCCGGCGCGCCGGGAGGGCCGCGGCCGGTCCTGCGGAACCCGCGGGGGGCTTTCCGCCCCCCGCACCCCCCGAGGATATTTGAGCCAGAATGAAGGGGAGGGCTGTGGGCTGGGCTCAGGCGGCTCCGTCAGAGCCTCTGCCAGCGGGCCAGCAGATCCCCCCCCACCATGTCGAGGGAGGCCAGCCGGTAGGCCGGCGCTTCGGCCAGCCGGGCGAGGCGCAGCGCGCCCATCGCGCCGCGCCCTTCCTCGCCGATGAGCTTGCCCGCGGTGAAGGTGACGAGCTCGTCGCAGAGCCCCGCCCGCACCAGTGCGGCGCCAAGCCGGGCCCCGCCCTCGCAGAAGATCCGGGTGAGCCCCTCGGCGGCAAGGCGGCGCAGAACCGCCTCGGCCTCGAGCCCGTCGGGGCCTGCCGGACATTCGAGCAGGATCGCGCCCGAGGCCGCCCAGGCCGCGCGCGCGGCCTCGGGCGCGGCCGGCCCATGGCAGAGCCAGACCGGCACCTGCCGCGCGGTGCGGCCAAGCCGGCTGTCGGGCGCGTGCCGCAGGAGGCTGTCCACCACGATCCGCACCGGCTGGTGTCCGGAGCCAAGATCGCGCACCGAAAGATCCGGGTCGTCCGCGATGGCGGTGCCCACCCCCACCATCACCGCATCGTGGCGCATCCGCATCGCATGAACCGCCCGGCGCGCGAGGCTGCCGGTGATCCAGCGGCTCTCTCCCGAGGCGGTGGCAATGCGCCCGTCGACGGTCGCCGCGAGCTTCAGCGTGACGAAGGGCAGCCCTTCGGTCACGCGCTTCAGGAAGCCCGCATGGGCCGCGCGCGCCTCGGCCTCGAGCACCCGTTCGGTGACGGCGATGCCGGCCTCCCGCAGCATCGCATGACCCCGTCCCGAGACACGGGGATCCGGATCTCCCGTGGCGGTCACCACCCGGGCGAGACCGGCCGCGATCAGCGCCTCGGCGCAGGGCGGCGTCCGGCCATGGTGCGAGCAGGGTTCGAGCGTGACGTAGGCGGTGGCGCCCAGCGCCGCCGCGCCGGCCTGGGCCAGCGCCACCGGCTCGGCATGGGGACGCCCGCCGGGGCGGGTCCAGCCGCGGCCCACCACGCGACCGGCCTTCACGATGACACAGCCCACCGCCGGGTTGGGCCAGGTCCGCCCGAGCCCGCGCGCGCCCAGCCGGAGCGCGTGGGCCATGTGATCGGCGTCGGTCACTCTTCCGCGGGGGCCGACGGGCGCAGCTCGGAGACGAACTTGTCGAAGTCGTCCGCTGCCTGGAAGTTCTTGTAGACGCTCGCGAAGCGGACGTAGGCCACCGTGTCGATCCGCGCGAGGCTCTCCATCACGATCTCGCCGATCACCTTCGAGGGGATGTCGGTGTCGCCAAGGCTCTCCAGCCGCCGGACGATGCCCGAGATCATCTGGTCGATCCGCTCCGGCTCGATCGGCCGTTTCTGCATGGCGATGCGGATCGAGCGTTCGAGCTTCGTGCGGTCGAAATCCTCGCGCTTGCCCGAGGATTTGATCACGACGAGATCGCGCAGCTGCACCCGCTCGTAGGTGGTGAACCGGCCCCCGCAGGCCGGGCAGAACCGGCGGCGGCGGATCGAGACATGATCCTCGGCCGGGCGGCTGTCTTTCACTTGAGTATCGATATTTCCGCAGAACGGGCAGCGCATCGCGTCTCCCTCCCTCACGCCTCAGGTCGGGGACGCGGCCCGCCGATCTACAGATCCGGGGTGCCCCTCTCGTTATCCACAAGACCATAGCCAGAGGCCGATGGGTTGCACAGCGGAAATCGAGAGACCCCAGATGAGGGGTCGCTTCTGTGGCGCGCGAGACTCAGGCGGACCCGGGGCGGTGTCGCAACCGGGGCCGCAGCTTCGAGGCGATGGCCCGATCAGTCGTGGATCGGCGGGTCCTTGCGGCACAGCGCGCGCGCATGGATGGCGCTCAGCGAGGCATCCTTGGAGCCGAGGATGAAGAGGCCGGTCTTGCTGGCCGCGCCTTGCGGCGAGAGGCCGAAGCGCACGCCCTGGCCCTGCCGCCGCGGCGGTTCGCTCAGGCGCCAGATCCGCGTGGTCGGCACAAGCCCCTGGGCCATCACATAGTCGCCCGCCGCGCACCAGCTTTCGCCCGGCCCCTGCCCCGGGCTGCCCACGACGAGGAAGGTGCCGTCGGCCTCAGGCCGCACGACCTCGCCGTTTCGGGCAATATAGGCCGCGGCCGGACCGGCGAAGGTCGCGGCGGCGAGGGCGGCAAATACGAGAGCGCGGATCATGGCGCCGGTCCTTACTGATCGAGGAAACTCCGCAGCTTGCGGCTGCGGCTGGGATGCTTGAGCTTGCGCAGCGCCTTGGCTTCGATCTGGCGGATGCGCTCGCGCGTCACCGAGAACTGCTGGCCCACCTCTTCGAGCGTATGGTCGGTGTTCATGCCGATGCCGAACCGCATCCGCAGAACCCGCTCCTCGCGCGGGGTGAGGCTGGCCAGGACCCGGGTGGTCGTCTCCTTCAGGTTCTCCTGAATGGCGGAATCCAGCGGCAGGATCGCGTTCTTGTCCTCGATGAAATCGCCGAGCTGGCTGTCTTCCTCGTCCCCGATGGGCGTCTCGAGCGAGATCGGCTCCTTGGCGATCTTCATCACCTTGCGGACCTTCTCGAGCGGCATCTGCAGCTTTTCGGCCAGCTCCTCGGGCGTGGGCTCGCGGCCGATCTCGTGCAGCATCTGCCGCCCCGTCCGCACCAGCTTGTTGATCGTCTCGATCATGTGGACCGGGATACGGATCGTGCGGGCCTGGTCGGCGATGGAGCGGGTGATCGCCTGCCGGATCCACCAGGTCGCATAGGTCGAGAACTTGTAGCCGCGGCGGTATTCGAACTTGTCCACCGCCTTCATCAGGCCGATGTTGCCCTCCTGGATCAGGTCGAGGAACTGCAGCCCGCGGTTGGTGTATTTCTTGGCGATCGAGATCACGAGACGCAGGTTCGCCTCGACCATCTCCTTCTTGGCCTGACGGGCTTCCTTCTCGCCCTTCTGGACCTGGTTCACGATGCGGCGGAACTCCGAAATGTCCACGCCGACATACTGGCCGACCTGCGCCATCTCGCCCCGCAGATCCTCGACGCGGTCGCGGCTCTTCTCCATCAGGGTCTGCCAGCCGCGGCCCGACTTCGCGGCCATCCGCTCGGCCCACATCGGGTCGAGCTCGTAGCCCTGATATTCGTCGATGAACTCGCGCCGGTTGATGCGGGCCGCATCGGCCAGCTTCACCATGGCCGAGTTGATCGACATGATCTTGCGGTTGATGCCGTAGAGCTGGTCGATCAGCGCCTCGATCCGGTTGTTGTGCAGGTGAAGCTCGTTCACCAGAAGCACGATCTCGGAGCGCAGCTTCTGATAGGCGGCCTCGTCCTCGGTCGTGAAGCGGATATGATCGTTCAGCGTGGCCGACATGCGCCGGTTCTGCATCTCGGCCAGCTTGCCGTAGTCGCGCGCGATCAGCTCGAGCGTCTCGAGCACGCGCGGCTTCAGCGCCGCTTCCATCGCGGCGAGCGACATGGCCGAGGCCTCGTCGTCCTCGTCCTCTTCCTCGGCGCGGCTGATCGGGTTGCCGTCGGCATCGAGTTCGGGCTCGGACGAGGTCGACCGGCGCGGGGCCGGCGCGGGCGCCGCGGCCACCTCGACCTCGTCGATCTCCGGCCCGTCGATCTCGTCGTCGCCGTCGCCGTCGAGCGAGCGGCCGAAGGTCGCCTCGAGGTCGATCACGTCGCGCAGCAGGATGTCTTCGGACAGAAGCTCGTCGCGCCAGATCGTGATGGCCTGAAAGGTCAGCGGGCTCTCGCAGAGACCCGCGATCATCGTGTTGCGGCCGGCCTCGATGCGCTTGGCGATGGCGATCTCGCCCTCGCGGCTCAGAAGCTCCACCGAGCCCATCTCGCGCAGATACATCCGCACCGGATCGTCGGTGCGGTCGAGCGTCTCGCCCTGCGTTCCCGCCACGGCGATCTCGCGCGACCCCGAGCCCTGCTCGACGAGCTCGCCCGCGGGCTCGCCCTCCTCCGCCTCCTCGTTCTCGATGACGTTGATGCCCATCTCCGAGAGCATGGCCATCACGTCCTCGATCTGCTCGGACGAGACCTGGTCCTGCGGCAGAACCGTGTTGAGCTGATCGTAGGTGATATAGCCGCGCTCGCGCGCCTCCGCGATCATCCGTTTGACGGCGGCCTGGCTCATGTCCAGCGAGGTTTCGGCGTCCTGATCCTCGGGTTTGCCGTCGTCAGTGTCTTTGACTGCCATGGATGCTCCTCAGAAGCGCGGAGGGTGGTCTTGCCGAAGCGAAGGTCGAATCGTCGGGACGATATAGCGAATCAATAGCTCGAATCACAGGAGGGGGAAGCGCCTCAGCCCCTTTTCTTTACCCAGATCTGGCGATCGATCATCTCCTGCAGCGATCTCGACAGGGCGGCCCGGTCTTCGCCAAGGTCGGACGAGTCGTCAAGACGGGCCCGTTCGGCACGATGCCGCGCCTCCGCCGCCTGCGACAGGCGCCACGTCAGCCCCTCGTCCACGAGACCCGCCAGATCCTCGACCGCCTCCTCGATTTCCTGCCGTGCGCCGCGCCGGGCCTCGAGCTTCGCGAGCTCCTCGGCCAGGCACATGCGCGCCATCTCGAGATCCCCGGGGTGGCGCACCGACGGGCAGATGCGAACATGGGTCAGCGCCAGCAGCCTTTCAAGGGCCGGGCCCGCCTCGGCACGGATCACACCCCGCGCCGTGTCGGCCTCGGCCATCCCGGCGGCGGCGAGAAGCACCCGGTGGAGCGCCCGATCATCGGGATCGGACAGCTCCAGCGCCTCGAGCGCCGTCTCGAACTCGTGGATCAGCGTCGGATGCAGCGCGCAGGTGGCGAGAATCACGCCGAGCCGCATCTCCTCCTCGATCCGCTCGCCCGCCGCCGTCGCCAGAAGCGAGGCGCGCGTCGAAGGATGGGGCGCCACCGCCAGAGGCTCGCGTTTGCCGCCGCGGTGGAAGGCGCGCCGCGGCACGGAGGTGCCGAAGATCTCCATCCGGAGCCGGTTCAGCTCGTCCCCGTAGTGGCGCCGGATGCTCGGATCGGCGATCCGCTGCACCGCCGCGCGCAGCCGCTTGTCCAGCGCCGCACGCCGCTCGGGGCTGTCGAAGACATGGCCTTCGGTCTCGCGCCGCCACAGAAGCCCCACCATCGGCTGCGCGGCCTCGAGCACGCGCCCCATGGCGGAAGCCCCCTCGGCGCGGATCAGATCGTCGGGATCGAGCCCCGGCGGCAGCACCGCAAAGCGCAGCCCCTGCCCCGCCTCGAGAAGCGGCAGCGCCAGATCCACCACCCGCAGCGCCGCCCGGATGCCCGCCGCATCCCCGTCGAGCGCGATCACCGGCTCGGGATGTATGCGCCACATGAGCCGCAGCTGGTCCTCGGTGATGGCGGTGCCGAGGGGGGCCACCGTGGCCCGGAACCCCGCCTCCGACAGGGCGATCACATCCATGTAGCCTTCGGCCACCACGAGCGGCTGGCCCTTGCCCGCCGCCTCGCGCGCCGGCCCTGCATTGTAGAGGTTGCGCCCCTTGTCGAAGAGCGGCGTCTCGGGCCCGTTGAGATATTTCGCCCGCGCCGCCGGATCCATCGCCCGGCCGCCGAGGCTGATCGCCCGCCCCCGCGCGTCGCGGATCGGAAAGATGATGCGGCCGCGGAACCGGTCATAGGGCGCGCCGCCATCCTCGGGGCGCGCGCAGAGCCCGGCCTCGACCAGCAGATCCGGCGCGATCCCCTTGCCGGTCAGCGCCTGAAACAGCGCCTGCCGCGCGTCCGGCGCGAAGCCGATGCCGAACCGCTCCTGCCCCTCCTCCGACAGCCTGCGCCGCGCAAGATAGTCGCGCGCGGCCGATGCCGCCCCGGTGCGCAACTGCAGGCGGTAGAACCTCACCGCCTCCTCCATCACCTCGGCAAGCTGGCTCCGCCGGTCGGCCTTCTCGGCCGCGCGCGGATCGCGGGCCGGCATCGCCATCCCCGCCTCGCGCGTAAGGATCTCGACCGCCTCCATGAAGCCCACATTCTCGGTGTCCTTCACGAAGGCGATGGCATCGCCCTTCGCATGGCAGCCGAAGCAGTAATAGAAGCCCTTGCGATCGTCGACGTGAAAGCTCGCCGACTTCTCCTGATGGAAGGGACACGGCGCCCAGAAGTCGCCCTTGCCCTGGTTCGACTTGCGCAGATCCCACGTCACCTTGCGCCCGACCACCTGCGAGAGCGGGACGCGATTGCGCAGTTCGTCGAGGAATCCGGGTGGCAGGCTCATGGTCCGGTTATCGTGCCCCCCGGCACCTCTGTCCAGCGGCCTCCGCCGCCCACGACCCCCGCCCCCTCTTTCAGTCTGGCCCAAATATCCCGGGGGTGTGGGGGCAGCGCCCCCACTCCTGCCTCAGAGCCCCTTCGAGCGGTAGGTGGCCGCCACCCGGCGGATCGCCACGATATAGGCCGCCACGCGCAGATCCTGCGCACCTTCCGCCCCGTGCCAGACCTCGCGCATCGACTGATAGGCGATGCGCATCGTGTCATCGAGGCCCGAGCGCACCAGCGCCAGCTCGTCCGACCCTTGCATGAACTTCTGCTTGAAGTCGGGCGCGAGCTGCCAGCCCAGCCCCTGATCCGCCGAAAGCCGCTCCAGCTCCTCGACCAGCGCGCGCGAGCGCGCCTCCTCGGCCCTCCGCTGCATCCGGCCGAAGCGGATGTGGCTGAGGTTCTTCACCCATTCGAAATAGGAGACCGTGACGCCGCCCGCATTGGCATAGAGATCGGGCACGATGACCGTGCCCTTCTGGCGCAGGATCTCGTCCGCGCCGAAGGTGATCGGGCCGTTCGCCGCCTCGATGATGAGCGGCGCCTTGATCCGCGCCGCATTCTCCCGGGTGATGACGCCCTCCATCGCGGCGGGGATCAGGATGTCGCACTCCTCTTCGAGCAGCCTGCGCCCGTCCTCGACGAAGTCGGCCTGCGAGAAGCCGCGGATCGAGCCCGTCTTCATCATCCAGTGGCGGAGCTCCTCGACCGGGATCCCGGCCGGATTGACCAGCGCCCCGTCGCGCTCGATCACGCCCGTGACCTTGGCGCCATCCTCCTCGGTCAGGAACTTCGCCGCGTGATAGCCCACGTTGCCCAGGCCCTGCACGATGATCCGCTTGCCGTCGAGATCGCCCGAGAGCCCGGCGCGCGCCTTGTCCTCGGAATGGCGGAAGAATTCGCGCAGCGCGAACTGCACGCCGCGCCCCGTGGCCTCGACCCGGCCGTGGATGCCGCCCGCATTGATCGGCTTGCCGGTCACGCAGGCGCGCGCGTTGATGTCGGCCGTGTTCATTCGCGCATACTGGTCGGCGATCCAGGCCATCTCGCGCTCGCCCGTGCCCATGTCCGGGGCGGGCACGTTCTGCGCCGGATGGATCAGGTCGCGCTTGGCCAGCTCGTAGGCGAAGCGCCGGGTGATCTGCTCCAGTTCATGCTCGTCCCATTCGCGCGGATCGATGCAGAGCCCGCCCTTCGAACCGCCGAAGGGCGTCTCGACCAGCGCGCATTTGTAGGTCATGAGCGCGGCCAGCGCCTCGACCTCGTCCTGGCTCACCGACAGGGCATAGCGGATCCCGCCCTTCACCGGCTCCATATGTTCGGAATGGACCGAGCGGTAGCCGGTGAAGGTGAAGATCTTGCCCCGCAGCCGCACCCCGAAGCGCACGGTATAGGTGGAGTTGCAGACCCGGATCTTCTCCTCGAGGCCCGGCGAGAGGTCCATCAGCGCCACGGCGCGGTTGAACATCAGATCGACGGATTCGCGGAAACTGGGTTCTGCGGCTTGCATGTCAGGCCTCCTCCTCGAGACGAGGCGCGGATTGCGCCCCCGGAGGAGAAGCTAGACCGCCCGCGCAGGATTTGCACCCGCTGCCGTCACGTCGGCGAAAAGCGCAGGCCCGGCGCGCCAGCCGCCGCCGCTCCGCGCGGAGGGGACGGACCGCCCCTTCGCCGTTCCGCACGGACGGTCCTCCCGTCTCCGGACCGCGGGAACGGCCCTTTCCATCCGCCGCGTCTCGGGGCGCAAGACGCCGCGCCAGGGCGCATGACAGGCCATAATTCCGCCCCAACCCTCCCTCAAACTGACGCCCGGACCATGAATTGGAGGTGACGCGCGGGCCCCTTCCCCCCCGCGCGGCCAAGGATATTCTGCATGACCCGACACGACCGATCTTCCGGTCCGTCCGCCCTCCGCCGGTTCGGCCGGAGCGAGGACGGCTCGATTCTGATCTTCGGGATCTTCATGCTGATCCTGATGCTGATGATCGGCGGCCTCGCCGTCGATGTCATGCGCTTCGAGTTCCAGCGCGCGCGCCTTCAGGGCACGCTCGACCGTGCGGTTCTGGCGGCGGCCAGCCTCACGCAGAGCCGCTCGCCCGCCGAGGTGGTGCGCGACTATGTGGCCAAGGCGGGCCTCGAGGACTATCTCGACGAGCCGGTGGTGAATGCCAACACGCTCAATGTCCGCAGCGTGACCGCGACCGCCGCCTATTCCATGCCCACCGTCTTCATGAAGCTTCTGGACATCGACAGGCTCGAGGCCCCCGCCGTCAGCACCGCCGAAGAGCGCGTCTCCAACGTCGAGATCTCGCTCGTGCTCGACATGTCGAACTCGATGGTGACCGACGGCACCAACCCGCGCGACCGGCTGGACAATCTGAAGGTCGCCGCCAGGGATTTCATCGACATCGTGATGGCGGGGGCCAATTCCGGCCTCGACGGCGCGCCCGTCATCTCGGTCTCGATCGTGCCCTATACCGGGCAGGTCAATGCGGGCGCGGACCTGCTCGCGACCTATCCCAACGTTTCCCATCGCCAGCCCTACTCCAGCTGCGTGGAGTTCGCGGCGAGCGACTTCACCACGACGGCGCTGGCCAACGGCGCCACCCTCACCGGCTCGGGCAACAGCGAGCTCTTCTCCAGCTCCTCCTCGACACAGACGCCCACCTACTACTGGTGCCCCGAAGAGACCGCGGCCGGCAACCCGACCGTCACGCCCTTCTCGCACGACCCAGAGGCGCTGAAGGCCGCCATCGACAGGCTGAGCGGCGAGGGCTCGACGGCCATCGACACGGGGATGAAATGGGGCGTCACACTGCTCGATCCCTCGACCCAGCCCTCGGTCGCGGCGCTGATCGAGGACGGCAAGGTGAACGGGGCCTTCGCGGGCCGCCCCCTCGCCTACCAGAGCGGCAATGTGATGAAGGTCGTCGTGCTGATGACCGACGGCCAGCACGTCAATCAGGAACCGCGGCTCTCGAATGCGGTGAAGACCGGTGACTCCGACATCTGGGCCACCGGATCCGCCACCGACACCAACCGCTCGTGGTCCGTCCGGCTCTCGAACGGAACCTACTACTGGAAGCGCGACGGCACCGGCGGACATTCCGGCCCCGACACGACCATCGTCACCCGGAGCTGCACCGTCGAGCAGGTCTGCACGCGCACGCGCAACGGATCCTGCACGCGGTGGCAGGATCAGCAGGTCTGCACCGATACGCCCTCCACCGTCACGGCCCACCGGCTGAGCTACCCCGACCTCTGGCATCAGGCGCGCGTGGGCTGGGTGTCGGGCCTCTATTCCAGTGCAGGCGTCAGCGGCAGGTATTCCTCGTGGGTCTCGACGCTGGATCCGACCGTCAAAAACGAGCGCACCAGGCAGATCTGCGACGCCGCGCGCGCCCAGGGCATCACGGTCTATTCCGTCGCCTTCGAGGCCGAGGCCGGCGGTCAGGCGCTGCTGCAATATTGCGCGAGCACGACCGGCCACTACTACGCGACCGTCGGACCGCAAATCCGCACCGTCTTCCACTCCATCGCAAGCCACATCACCCAGCTGAGGCTGACGCAATGATCCGCTCGCTGCTGGATCGTCTCCGCCTGCGCCTCGCCTGCGAGAGCGGCAGCGCCACCGTCGAATTCGTGATCGCCGTCCCGGTGATCCTCTCGGTCGTCTTCTCGGGCTTCGAAAGCGGGATGCTGCTGTCGCGCAAGGTGCTGCTCGACCGCGCCCTCGACATGACCGTGCGCGAGCTGCGGCTGTCGCAGATCGAGAATCCGACCCCGGACCTCGTCAGGGAACATATCTGCGCCCGCAACACCTGGGTGAAGGACTGCCTGAACGTGCTGCGGCTCGAGCTGGCCCCCATCGCCACCACGGGCACCTGGGCGCTGCCGACCGCGGCGCCCGAGTGCATCAACCGCGCCGCCGAGATCAATCCGCCCGACGCCTTCACGCTCGGCGCCGAGAACGAGCTGATGCTGGTGCGCGTCTGCGTGGTGGTCGATCCGCTGTTTCCGCGTCTGGGCCTCGGGCTCTACCTGCCCAAGGACCCGTCGGGCGGCGTCCGCCTCATCTCGACCTCGGCCTTCGTGAACGAGCCGCGGCGCACGACCCCGGAGAGCTGAGCCATGCGCCGTCCCCTTCTGCGCGCCTTCTGGTCCGACCGCCGCGGCAGCGCCACCGTCGAGATGGTGCTGGTGCTGCCCCTGCTGGTCTGGGCCTATCTCGGGATCTATGTCTTCTTCGACGCCTTTGCGAAGATCACCGTCTCGTCCAAGGCCACCTACACGATCTCGGACATGCTCTCGCGCCAGCGCAGCTCGGTCGACGGGACCTTCCTTGCCAATGCCCATGGCCTGTTCGACTGGCTCACCGGCGCGCGGGCGACCTCCATCCGCGTGAGCAGCATCACCTGGGACGAAACGAGCCAGAGCTACGAGGTGCAATGGTCCTTCGCCGAAGGGGGCCCCGACATCCAGACGAACGCCACCATCGGGGATTATGAGGACCGGATCCCGGTGCTGCCCGAGGGCGATTATCTCATCCTGGTCGAGACCTGGATGGATTACACGCCGCTCTTCCTCCAGTTTCTCGACCCGTTCACCTTCACCGAATTCACCGTGACCCGGCCGCGCTTCATGCCGAAGCTCGACTTCACCGGCTGACCCCGGGGCAGAGGGAAGCCCGGGCTGAACCGCCCGACCGCTCGGCGCTCACCGGGCCGAGGCGGTCTTCAACACCATCTCGGCGTACTGGTCGGCCACCTCGTCGCGCCCCATCGGCCCCATGTCGCGAAACCAGTGCGTGACGCCGGTCAGCATGGCGATGATGGCCCGAGTGGCGAGGCGGAGATCGGGCAGAGCGAACACCCCCGCCGCCGTGCCGGCCCTGAGGATCGCCTCCAGACGCTCCTCATAGCGCCGCCGCAGGCCCTCGATGACGGCGAAATTCTCGGGGCTGAGGTTCCGAAGCTCCATATAGGCGATGAAGACGGCCTCGGGCCGGTCGATGTGATAGCCGATGTGGAACCGGGCGAACTGCGCCAGCGCCGCGCACGGGTCCCCCGCCTCGGGCAGCGCCTCGCAGGCGGCGAGCAGCTCCTCCATATGGAGCCGCATCAGGTCGAAGAGCAGCGTCTGCTTGTCGGGCGTATAGAGATAGAGCGCGCCCGCCTGCACCCCCACCTCGGCCGCGATCTGGCGCATCGAGACGGCGGCATAGCCGTGCCGGGCGATCAGCCGCTGGGCCGCCGCGCGGACCCGCGGGCCCGTCGTCTCCGCATGAGATCCTGCCGTTCGCGCCATGGTGGCAGGATTATCTGAACGCCGGTTCAATTCAAGCACCCTCCGTGCCGGCAGGCCGGTCCCGTCGGTCTGACGGCCGCTGCCGCGCACTCCCCTGCCGGCCGATGGGCCTTGCCGCCGCTGCGGCGCAGAGGCTAATCTGCGGACGCCCCAACGGAGCCTCCGATGCGCCTTGCCCTGATCCTCGCCGCGATGGCGGCCCTTGCCGGCTGCACGGCCTTTCCCGAGGTGGAGGCCCGCACGAGCCGCGCCGACGAGCCCGCCCCGCCGCTCCTGCCGCTCGACGAGCTTCTGGCGCGGGCGGGACCCCCCACCGTGACGCCCGAGACGCAAGCCAGCCTCGAAGCGCGCGCCGCCGCCCTTCGCGCGCGAGCCGCCAGCCTGCAAAGCGCGCCCGCAGAGCCCTGAGCCGCGTTGCTCTTCCGCCCGCGACCGGCTAACAGACCAGCGCATCCAGCCCGGCGCCGCCGCGCCGTCAGACAGATTTCGGAGGTTTCATGGCTGCCCCCCTGCGTCTTGGTATTGCCGGTCTCGGCACCGTCGGTATCGGGGTGGTCAAGATCATCCAGCGTCACGCCGACCTGATCGCCGCCCGCGCAGGACGCCCGGTCATCATCACCGCCGTCTGCGCCCGCGACCGGTCGAAGAACCGCGATGCCGATCTCTCGGGCTACGCCTGGGAGACGGATGCGGTGGCGCTGGCACAGCGCGCGGATATCGACGTGTTCGTCGAGGTCATGGGCGGCTCGGAAGGGGCGGCGCGCGCCTCGACCGAGGCCGCGCTGGCCGCCGGCAAGGATGTGGTGACCGCGAACAAGGCGCTTCTTGCCCATCACGGGCAGGCGCTGGCCGAGATGGCCGAAGCTGCGGGCCTCGCCATCCGGTTCGAGGCGGCCGTCGCGGGCGGCATCCCGGTCATCAAGGCGCTGACCGAGGGGCTCGCCGGCAACCAGATGCGCCGGGTGATGGGCGTCATGAACGGCACCTGCAACTACATCCTGACCCGGATGGAGACCGCGGGCCTGCCCTACGACCATGTCTTCGAGGAGGCCCGCCAGCTCGGCTATCTCGAGGCCGACCCGAACCTCGATGTCGGAGGGATCGACGCGGGCCACAAGCTCTCGCTTCTGGCCGCGATCGCCTTCGGCACCCGCGTCAGCTTCGACGACGTGCAGCTCGAGGGGATCGGCCAGATCTCGATCGACGACATCCGCCATGCGGGCGACCTCGGCTTCCGCATCAAGCTTCTGGGCGTGGCGCAGGTGTCGGGCCGCGGGCTCGAGCAGCGGATGACCCCCTGCCTCGTGCCCGCCGACAGCCCGCTCGGCCAGCTTCAGGGCGGCACCAACATGGTGGTGCTCGAAGGAGACGCGGTGGGCCAGATCGTGCTGCGCGGCCCCGGCGCGGGCGAAGGCCCCACCGCCAGCGCCGTGATGGGCGACGTGATCGACCTCGCGCGCGGACTGCGCCTGCCCACCTTCGGCCGCCCCGCCACGAGCCTCGTCGAGGCGGTGCCCGCCAAGGTCGCGGCGCCCGCGCCTTGGTATCTGCGCATGACGCTCCTCGACAAGCCGGGGGCGCTGGCCAAGATCGCGACCGCGCTCGGCGAGGCCGGCATCTCCATCGACCGGATGCGCCAGTATGGCCACGAGGGCGGCCACGCCCCGGTGCTGATCGTCACCCACAAGGCCTCTCGCGACGACATTTCCCACGCGATCAGCCGGTTCGGGGCCACGGGCGTCCTCGTCGGCGAACCTGTGGCGATCCGCATCGAAGAGGTTTGATCCCCCCTTCCCGTTCCGCTAGGGAGGGGTCGGAGAACTTGCACCCTCGAGGAAAGTGACCAATGGCAGACGCCGCACAATTTCATGACCGAATGCTTTCGCTGGGCCTCGCCCGTGTGTCCGAGGCCGCTGCCCTCGCCTCGGCTCGCCTGATCGGGCGCGGCGACGAGAAGGCCGCCGACCAGGCTGCGGTCAACGCGATGCGCGACCAGCTCAACCTGCTCGACATCGCCGGCGTCGTCGTCATCGGCGAGGGCGAACGCGACGAGGCGCCGATGCTCTTCATCGGCGAGGAAGTCGGCACCGGCCATGGCCCGGCCGTGGATATTGCCCTCGACCCGCTGGAAGGCACGACGCTGACCGCCAAGGACATGCCGAACGCGCTGACCGTGATCGCCATGGCGCCGCGCGGCACGCTGCTGCACGCCCCCGACGTCTACATGGAAAAGCTCGCCATCGGCCCGGGCTATGCGCCCGACACGGTGACGCTGAAGATGACCCCCGCCGAGCGGGTTCATGCGCTGGCCAAGGCCAAGGACGGCACCCCCGAGGATGTCACGGTCTGCATTCTCGAGCGTCCGCGCCACGAGGAGCTGATCGCCGAGGTCCGCTCGACCGGGGCCGCGATCCGGCTCATCACCGACGGCGACGTGGCCGGCGTGATCCACTGCGCCGAGGCGCATCTGACCGGCATCGACATGTACATGGGCTCGGGCGGCGCTCCCGAGGGCGTGCTCGCCGCCGCCGCGCTGAAATGCATGGGCGGACAGATGTATGGCCAGCTCCTGTTCCGCAACGACGACGAGCGGTCGCGCGCCCGCCGCGCCGGCATTCAGGATCTCGACCGGATCTACACCCGCGACGAGCTGGTGACGGCCGACGTGATCTTCGCCGCGACCGGCGTGACCAACGGCTCGATCCTCGCCGGCATCAAGCGCGAGCCGGGCTGGGTGACCACCGAAACGATCCTGATGCGGTCGAAGACCGGCTCGGTCCGGCGGATGAGCTACCGCAGCCCGGTGAAATGACGGGCCCGGCGGCGCGCGCCTTCCTGGGGGTCGAGGCCTCCGCGACCGGGCGCCGCTGGGTTGGCCCCTCCCCCGAGGAGGACCGGCTGGCCGAGGCGATGGCGCAGACCACGCGCCTGCCGCTCGCGCTCTGCCGCACGCTGGTGCGGCGGGGCGTCCCGGCCTCCGATGCCGAGAGCTTCCTCGCGCCCGCGCTGCGCGACCTCCTGCCCGACCCGCTGACGCTGAAGGACATGGCGCCCGCCGCCGCGCGGCTGCTGCAGGCCGTGGCCCGGCGCGAGCGGATCGCGATCTTCGCCGACTACGACGTGGACGGCGGCTCCTCCGCCGCGCTGCTGATCGTCTGGCTCCGGGCGCTCGGGCGCTCGGCCACGCTCTACATCCCCGACCGGATCGACGAGGGCTACGGCCCGAACGTGCCCGCCATGCAGGCGCTGGCCGAGGCGCATGACCTGATCCTCTGCGTCGATTGCGGCACCCTCTCGCACGAGCCCATCGCGGCGGCGAAGGGCGCGGATGTGGTGGTGCTCGATCACCACCTCGGCGCCGAGACGCTGCCGCCCGCGCTCGCCGTGGTGAACCCCAACCGGCAGGACGAGGACGGGGCGCTGGGCCATCTCTGTGCGGCCTCCGTCGTGTTCCTGCTTCTCGTCGAGGCCAACCGCCGCCTGCGCGCGGAAGGGGTGCAGGGCCCGGACCTGATGGCGATGCTCGACCTCGTGGCGCTGGCGACCGTGGCCGATGTCGCGCCGTTGACAGGTGTCAACCGCGCGCTCGTGCGGCAGGGCCTCAAGGTCATGGCGCGGCGCGAGCGGCCGGGCCTCGTGGCGCTGGCCGATGTGGCACGGATGAAGACCGCGCCCAACAGCTATGCGCTGGGCTTCCTTCTCGGCCCGCGCGTCAATGCGGGCGGGCGGATCGGGCAGGCGGACCTCGGCGCACGGCTGCTGTCCACCGAGGATCCGCGCGAGGCGCAGGCCTTGGCGGAGCGGCTCGACCAGCTCAACACCGAGCGGCGCGAGATCGAGGCCCGCGTCCGCGAGGAGGCTCTGGCTCAGGCCGAGGCGCGCGGCATCTCGGGCCCGCTCGTCTGGGCCGCGGCCGAGGGCTGGCACCCCGGCGTGGTGGGCATCGTGGCCGCCCGGCTGAAGGAGGCCACCAACCGCCCCGCCGTGGTGATCGGCTTCGAGAACGGCATCGGCAAGGGCTCGGGCCGCTCGATCGCCGGTGTGGATCTGGGCGCTTCCATCCACCGCGTGGCGCATGAGGGGCTGCTTCTGAAGGGCGGCGGGCACCGGATGGCTGCGGGCCTCACCGTCGAGGAAGGCCGCCTCGAGGCCGCGATGGAGCGGCTGGGCGAGCTTCTGGCGCGGCAGGGGGCGGCCGAGGCGGGTCCGGCGGACCTGCGGCTCGACGGGCTCCTGATGCCCTCGGCGGCGACGGCGGAGTTCGTCGAGCAGATCGACTCCGCGGGACCCTACGGGGCGGGCGCCGCCGCGCCGCGCTTCGCCCTGGCAGATCAGCGCGTGACCTGCCGGCGCATGGGCGACAAGCACATGCGGCTGACGATCGGCGGCGCCGAGGGCCGGCTCGAGGCGGTGGCCTTCGGCTGCTTCGACGGCCCGCTCGGCCCGCTTCTGGAAGGCGGCGGCGCAGGCCGCTTCCACCTCGCCGGCCGGCTCGAGATCGACACCTGGGGCGGCAGCGCGCGCGTGCAGATGCGCCTCGAAGACGCGGCGCGCGCATGATTTTCACGAAGCGCGAAATTCCCTCTTGCGCTGCTCCCTGCGCCGAAATATGACCGCGCCTGTCCCGAGTGGCCCGTTCGTCTATCGGTTAGGACACCAGGTTTTCAACCTGGGAAGAGGGGTTCGACTCCCCTACGGGCTGCCACTTCCTTTCTTTTGATTTGCCGAGATATTCCCCTTCGAGGGGCGCGACTGTCGCGCAGGATCCGGCTCAGGCGCAGGCTTCGAAGATCGACCGGGCGCGGCCCTCGCGCTTGGCACGGTAGAGCGCCCCGTCCGCCGTGCGGCTCGCTTCGCCGAGGTCCACGCGGCCCGGCGGCAGATGCGTGGCGCCGATGCTCACCGTGACATCCACCCGCGTCAGATCGCCGATCCGGCAACTCATGGTCAGCATCCGTTGCAGCCGTTCGGCCGCGCGGCCGGCCTCGGGCGCATCGACATCCGGCATGAGCACCGCGAATTCCTCGCCGCCGAGGCGGATCACGCTGTCCCCGGGCCGCACCGCCCGGCGCAGCCGCTCGGCCATCGCGCGCAGCACATGATCGCCCGCCTCATGCCCGTGGATGTCGTTCACCCGCTTGAAATGGTCGATGTCCACGATCATGAGCGCGGTGCCCCGCGACCGCGCGAGGCTGTCGGCCTCCGCGAACCGGCGGGCGAAGCTGCGCCGGTTCAGCACGCCCGTCAGCGGATCGGTCTGCGTCTCGGTGAGCAGCGTCCGCTCGCGCTGCGCGGCCGCCCTCTCGCGCTGGAGGAAGGTGCCGAACACCAGCGCCCCTGTCAGATTGAGCAGGACGAGGATGGCGGCGAGCACCTCGAGCGAGTCGGTGCGCCCGACGGGCAGCCAGGCCAGCAGCACGAGGGGCAGCGAGATCATCACCGCGAGCAAGACGAGCCCCGTGAAATGTCCGAGCCCGAGCCTGCGGCGCAGCACCGGCCAGAGCGATCCCATCAGGGCCGATGCGGCCATCGAGCCGGCGGCCAGCGCGGGCATCGCGGTCGAGACGAGCGAGATCCGCACGAGGAGGCTGACCATGAGGGCGACCGTCGCACCGAGAGGTCCGAGGAAAGCCCCTGCGAAGCCGATGAAGAGCGCGCGGCTGTCCACGATGACCCCGGGGGCTACGGCGATCGACTGCATCATCTGCACGCTCGCCCCGAAGCCGAAGGCGAGGCCCAGCAGCACATGCCGCAGGCGGCGCGACAGCCCCAGCCTCTGAACGCTGCCGTAGATCAGGGCGATCATGCCCATCATGGCAAAGCTGTTGATCAGATGGAGAATGAGAGCCACCAGTTGCTGCCCGGATCAACCGGCGGATGCGCCGCCTGCGGCGACTCTTGCCCGAACCGGAAGGGCTCTGCAACCGTGTCGCACCCCCGCGGAGATGCTCGGGATGAGAAGTCGGGGCCGGACGCGCCGGGGCATCCGCGCCCCTGTCATTCGCGAAGCGCGAACGGCGCGGCGCCTCAGCGGGGGGCAGTCACCGGATGGAGCACGCGGCCCGTATCCTCGTAGGCGGTGATGTTGTCGATCGTGGTGCGGGCGATGCCGCTCAGCGCCTCGCGGGTGAAGAAGGCCTGATGGCCGGTGATGAGCACGTTCGGGAAGGTCAGGAGCCGGGCGAAGACATCGTCCTGAATGGCCTTCTGCGACAGGTCCTCGAAGAAGAGGTCGGCCTCCTCCTCGTAGACATCGAGCGCGAGCCCGCCGATCACCCCGCTCTTGAGCCCGCGGATCACGGCGCTGGCATCCACCACCGCACCGCGGCTGGTGTTCACGATCATCACGCCGCGCTTCATGAGGCCGATGGCCCGATCATCGATCAGGTGATGCGTGTCGGGCGTGAGCGGACATTGCAGACTGAGAATGTCGGCCTCGGCGAAAAGCCGCTCGAGCGGCACATAGGTCACGCCGAGGGCCGCGCATTCGTCGGACGGATAGGGATCCGAGGCGATCACGCGGCAGCCGAAGCCGCGCATGATGCCCGCGAAGGTGCGCCCGATGAGGCCGGTGCCGACGACGCCCACGGTCTTGCCGCAGAGATCGAAGCCGAGGAGCCCCTCAAGGGCGAAATTGCCTTCGCGCACCCGGTTGAAGGCGCGGTGGGTGTTGCGGTTGAGCGTGAGGATCAGGGCCACCGCATGTTCGGCGACCGCATGGGGCGAATAGGCGGGCACGCGCCCCACCGTCATCCCGGCGGCCTCGGCTGCCGCCAGATCGACATGGTTGAAGCCCGCCGAGCGCAGCGCGATCAGCTTCGTGCCGGCCGCGGCCAGCTCGGCGATGACGGGCGCCGTCACCTGATCGTTCACGAAGGCGCAGATGCAGTCGGCCCCGCCGGCGAAGCGCACCGTCTCGTCGGACAGGCGCGCCTCGATGAAGGCCAGCTGGTGCCGGCCCTCGTTGGCGGCGGCGAGAAACTGGCGGTCATAGGGCTTGGCGCTGAAGATGGCGACGTCCAAGGCAGGCTCCTTCCGATCATTTCGCGAAAGGCTAATGCGATGGCGCGGGGGTCCGTCAACCCCGGGTGGTCTTCGCGGGGCGACGGCTGCGCCTCCTGCCCAATGCTGCGGCGGGCCACAGGGTCCGGGATCGCCCCCGCGCCGGCTTGCGGAGGCTCGGGCCGCTTCCCATCTCAGCCCCCGGGAAAGGGGGCCGGAAACATGGACGCCGAGACCGAGGCTGCGCTCGTTGCCGCAGGCCGCCGCTACTTCGCGGACCGGCGCGCGAAAGTGCCGGGCTTCGTGCGCCGCACCTTCGGTCTGAGGGGCACGCTCGGCCTCCACCGCCACGCGCTCGGCTGGGACATCCTGAAGGCCCCGATCAACGTGGCGCTCTCTCCGCTCTTCGTGGCAAGCCGGCTCGGCGCCCTCGCCGCCGATGGGCTCAGCGCGCGCGGGATCGCGCGCTGGCTGCGGGCGCGCCGCATCCTGCTGCCCACCGCCGTCGCCCGCGAGACCGAGCGGCGGATCGTGGCGGATCTGCTGGAACTGCCGTGGCGGCAGGGCGGGAACGGCTCCTCGCGCGATGCGCTGGCCGAGGCGATGCTGGCCGAGCCCGCGCTGCGGGCCCTGATCCAGCGGCGGCTCGAGGCCGGGGTCGAGGCGCGGGTCGCGGCCCGGCTCGGCGATTATTCCGGCACCCGCTCGGCGGTGGCCGAAATGACCACCGCCATGGGCACGCTCGGCGCCGGGGCGCTGGCCTTCAATGCGCTGACGCCGGGGGTGCTGTCGCTGGCCCCGGCCCTGTCGGCGATCCTCGCCCATCAGGCGGCGCTGGCGGCCTTTCCCCTCGGCGGGGCGCTCGGCTCGGTCTGGCTCGGGCTCTTTCCGGTGGCGGCCTCGCCGCTGCAGACCGGCGCGGTGGTGGTGTCCCTGATGATGACGGGCTCGATCCTTGCCGCCTTCGCCGGCGTGGTGGCCGACCCGATCCAGACCCGCCTCGGCATCCACGACCGGCGGCTCAACCGGCTGATCGATGCGCTCGAGGACGAGTTCACCGGGTCGGGCCGTCACGGTTTCGTTGCACGCGAGCATTATCTGGCGCGGATGATGGATCTTGCGGACGCGGGCATGGCGACGCTGCGCCTGTTCCGGGGCTGAGACGGCAGAGAGGACGCATGGCGCGGGACGACAGGGGGATCGGCTGCGAGACGGCCGAGGAGGCTTTCCGGCGCATCGCCCTCGAGTGCGGCGAAGCCTTTGCGGCAAGCCACGCCCGCACGATGGAGGAGGACGATCCCGAGGGGCCGCACAAGGCGCGGGTGGCCCTGAGGCGGCTGCGGTCGGCGCTGGCGGCGTTCGATCAGATCCTCGACGCAGGCTTCGCGCGGAAGACGGGGCGGCGGGCGCGCAGGCTCTTTCGCATTCTGGGCGAGCTGCGCGATGCCGACGTGCTGGCGGGTCACCGGACGGACGGGCCCGAGGCCTCGGCCGCCGCGCGCGAGGCGGACCGGATGCGGCGCAAGGTGCGCAAGCGGCTGCGGCGGGCAGAGGCCGAGACCTTCGCGCCGAAGCTGGCCCGGCGGCTCGAGGCGCGCCGGTGGCTGCGTGGCAACCGGCGGGCGCGGGCGCTGGCCGCGCAACCGGCGACGCGTCTCGGAGGACGGGCACTGAGCGACGCCTGGGCCGCCTGCCTCGCGCACGGGGGCGATCTTGCGGCCATGTCGGACGAGGAGCGGCACGAGATGCGCAAGGATCTCAAGACCATGCGCTACACGGTCGAGTTCTTTGGCGAGCTCTGGGCGGGCAAGGCGCAGGCCCGTTTCCTCGGACGGATGAAGGCGCTTCAGGATGCGCTCGGCCATCTGAACGATCTGGCGATGCTGCGCCGCGAGGGCGCGCTGGACACGCACCACGCCGACGCCGCCGGAGAGGCGATGCAGACGGCCGGTGCGCTCTGGTCGCAGACCGCCGCGGCGCCGATCTGGTGGCGCGAGGGCGAAGGGCAGGCGCGAGGGGAGACGTCCCCGGCCTGAGGCGGGGGCTGCGGCCTGTTCTAGGGATCGCGCCGACGCTCCGGTCGCGCCCCCTCGCTCAGCACGGCGGTCCCCCGGCCCGCGCGCTTTGCCGCGTAGAGCGCCTCATCCGCATCGCCGAGCATCCGGGCGAGGTCGGGCCGGTCATACCGCACCGAGAGCGTCATGCCGATGCTGGCCGAGACGCGGCAGACACCGCCGCCGAAGGGGATGGGCCGGGCCACATCGGCAATGACCCGCGCGGCCAGCCGCTTCATCGGCGCGGGATCGGAGAGGCCGGGGAAGAGCATCATGAATTCGTCGCCCCCGATCCGGGCCACCGTGTCTCCCGTCCGCGTCTCGCGCGACAGGACCTGCGCCACCGCGCGCAGCACCTCGTCGCCCGCGGCATGGCCGAAACTGTCGTTCACCTCCTTGAAGAAATCGAGATCGAGATGCATCAGCCCGAAGGGCCGGCGCGTGGCGATCACGGCCTCGAGCGCCTGATCGATGGCCCGACGGTTCCGGAGCCCCGTCAGCTCGTCCGTCAGCGCCTCCTCCTCGGCCAGCCGGCGGGCCCTCTCAAGCCGGCCGTTGAGGCGGCGCAGTTCCTCGGCGACGGCGGTCTTGGCCTCGACCAGATAGAGCAGCTCGACCGCGAGGTCGGTCGGCGCGAAGTCTCCGTCGGTCAGGCCGTGGCGGCGGACCGCCTCGATCACAGAGATCCCGAAGGACAGGTTCATCAGAAGACCCCGCCCCTCGTGCTTCGGCGTGGCCACCCCGCGCAGGCTGACGCCGCCGTCGAGCGTGGTGAGATGGAGGCGTACGCCCGTGCGTGCGGCGAGCGCCGCCGGCGTCTCGATGCCCGTGGGCCTGCGCACCTTGAAGAGGTCGAAGAATGGCCGGCGCACCGGCGACTCGGCGAAGAGCTTGCGCAGGGTCGGGCCGCAGCCCGCGATCTCGCCCAGCGGATCGAGACGCAGATGCATGGGCATGAGGAGGTCGAGCCCCCCTGCCCCGATGCCGACGGGCTTTGAGACACTGCCCATCAGCCCAGCCGCTCCGCCAGATCGAAGGGCCGGCCCGCCGAGAAGGCCGGATCGAGAAGCGCAATCGAGACCGCCTCGCCCTCGGGCGTCTGCCCGCGATGCACGAGCATCACGAGCACCCCGTAGTCGTCGGCCATGGCGCGCAGCAGCCCCAGCATCACATGGCCCATGCCGTCGAGCGGCGAGGCGCAGATGAGCCGGAAGCGGTTCGGCCCGAGTTCGGTGATCTGCAGGTCCGGCAGGTCGAGATCGGGCAGCGCCAGCCGCGCCCGGTCGGGCAGGTCATCGAGCGAATGAAGGAAGTCGGTGAAGGTCACGCCTCCGAAGCGCAGCAGGCGTCGGAGACGGGCCGTCGTCGGATGGGAGACGAGATAGGTTCCCACATCCTCGAGAAGCGCGTCCCGCGAGCGGGAGAGGCGATGGGCGGCGGCGGCGATGACCGCCTCCGTGTCGGACAGCTCGTAGGTCAGCATAGGCTCGAACGTGTCGAAGCCGAGCCGCGCATCGCGCGCGACATCGGCCCAGAGCGCGGGACTGTATGTGTCGCGCAGGAAGCACTCGATCGCCCTGTTCACCAAGCCATGCACGCCGCCGGATCCTCCTCAGGATCCGAAGACTAGCCGGCAGCGCTTAACAAGATCCCAAGGGGATCAGGGCATCAGCACGAAGGCGCTGCCGCCCGCGCGCAGCTGGTTGACCGGTGCCGGGCCGAGGTCGGGGCCTGCGTCGAGCTGGCCTGCGATGATGGCCTCGGGCGCCTCCGCGGTGGCGGGCGTCAGGTCCTGCACCGTGAGCGTGTCGAGCCGGCCTTCGCTCAGGCCGAAGCCCTGCTGCGACAGGCCGCCGCGCGGGCGCAGCATCAGCACCAGCGCCTCCTCGCCCGGACGGTCGGTCAGGAAGTCGCCTACGATCATCACGCAGCCCGGCCGGCCGTCGGGCAGCGCGATGCGGCAGCCGTCGCGCCAGACCCTGCGCTCGGCGGGCGCGAGGCGGGCCACGACGGCCTCGCGCATGGCCTCCTTGCCCGGGGGCCGCACCTCCATCAGGGTGGCGAGCTCTACCGCCAGATCCTCGCTGGCCCGCATCCGCCCCGGCACACCCGGCCGGGCCAGGCGGTCGGCCAGCGCCTCCTGACCGGGCTCGGAGGCGCGCTGCTGCAGCGCCTCGAGCGCCTCGGATCCTGCACGGCCCCAGCGGCCGATGGCATAGGGATCGAGATCGGGCAGCTCGGTCCGGCCGTCGAGGACGCGGGCCAGCTGGTCGTGCGCCGCGATCCGGGTGGGGTCGAAGAGCGGCGTCTGCCAGAGGGCCGCGGTGACGAGCAGCACGAGCGCCATGCCGATGTTGCCCGCCCGGATCCGCGCCATCCAGGCACGCCCCGACAGGACCGAACCGGCATAGAGGACCCCGTAGGCCAGCGCGAGCGCGGCCGCCACCGCCCCGGCCAGCCGGTCGGGCGTCCAGCCGTAGGCCGCGACGCGCTGCCAGAGCGCCCAGGCCGCCACCGCCGCCGGAACCGGCAGGAGGAGTGCCAGGGACTGCGTCGCGCGGCGCATGAAGGCGCCCTCTACCGCCTCGGCATCGCTCTGGTCGATGGCGATGGTGACGAGAAGCGCGGCCGCCGCCGCCATCGCGATCAGGGTCTGCGCCACCGAGACCGTACCGAACCCCGCCTCGAGGCCCCGGAGCGGCAGGCCGAGGATGAAGAGCGCCACGACGCAGAGGACGAGCGGCAGGAGGATGCGCAGGAGCTTCAGCACCAGCGCGGGCGAGATCAGGTCGGAATATTCCATCACCACCGCGAGGGCGAGACCGAGCGCGAGGCCGGTGACGAGCCAGGGGCCCATGTCGGTGTCGGTGATGCGGCCGATCACATCCACGCCCACCAGCTCGAGCAGGGCGTTGGAGAGGAGGAGGAGCCCCCAGACCAGCGCCGTGAAGAGCCAGGCCGCGGCCATGCGTACGGTCAGGGTCCAGGCGGCGGTGAAGAGGGCGGGATAGTCGCGCCAGTTGCCCTGATCGGCGGCCACGAGGAAGGGCAGCGGCACGAGGGCGAGGATCAGCACCGGCAGCACGCTGCCCGCGACGCTGAACATCGATTCGATCCCGTCGAACCGGAGGCTCGCGACGAGAAGAAAGACCGTGACCGCCGCCGCGACGAGCGCCGCCCCGGCCGCCGCGCGCCGGGCGGGGAGCGGGCCGGTCAGGCTCAGCCAGCCGCCGAAGAAGACCGCGGCAAAGCCCGTGGCGCCCAAGGCCGCGCGGTCGGGCAGGATCTGCTGTTCCGCGACCTTGAGCAGGAGGTGCAGGCACAGCCCCGCGAGCCCGCCCATGGCGGTCATCACCAACCGCTGCCGCATGTGCCGTTCCATCGCGCCTCCCGAAGCTGCCGCGCGGGGACGCTAGCGCGAAGCCCGGGGCTCTTCCAGTCGACCCGGCGGGAAGCGGCCCAGAAGCCGCAGGAGGCCGGGCTCCCGAGGCGGAGGGCCTGCCGTCAGGCCGCCAGGCCGTCGATCCAGTCCGCGAGCTCTCCGATGTCGGGCAGGACCGCATCGGCCAGCCCCGCGAGATCCTCGGCCACGGCGATGCCGGTCAGGACCGCCACCGTCCGCATCCCTGCCGCCCGCCCGGCGATCAGGTCGTGCGCGGAATCGCCCACCATCACCACCTGCGCCGGTGCGAGGCCCAGCCGGTCGGCGAAGGCCAGAAGCATCCCCGGCTCGGGCTTGCCCCCGTGGCCGGAATCCGCCCCGGCGATGAAATCGAACAGGTCGGTCAGCCCATGCCGGCCCAGATGCGCCCGCGCCGGAAGCTCGGAATCGTTCGTGGCCAGCCCGATCTTCAGCCCGCGCGCCCGGAGGCCCGCCAGAAGCGGCTGAAGCGGCACCGCCTCGCACATCTCCGCCCCGGCCGCGAGCCGGTTCATCCGCGCCACCAGCTCCTGCTTGTCGCAGCCGGGAAGCCGCGGGAGGAGAAGCTCGGCAATCTCCTCGGCGGTCGCGGCGATGACCGGGCTCCACGGGGCGAAGGCGCCGGTCTCCATGTCGTAGCCGAGCGCCGCAGCGAGATCCTGCGCCTGCGCCTCGGTCTCCGCGAGCTCGCGCAGGAGATGCGCCGACCAGGCGCCCCAGCTGCGACGGAAGTCGAAGAGCGTGCCGTCCTTGTCGAAGATGATGCCGCGGATCATGTCCACCTCCCTGCCCCGGCCGAACGTGCCATCCTGAGCGGCAGATGCAAAGGGATCATGTCCAATGCGTCTGGGCGCCGCCGGGAAGGGCCGCCCGCGCGCGCATCGGCGCCTCGTAATCGAGCCCCGCCTCGTCGCAGAAGCTCATGACGCGGGCATCCTCGGCCATCAGGAAGTCGAGCACGCCGATCAGGAAGGCGGGCTTGCCCGCATCGCGGCGCACATCCTCGGGCGTGGCCCCGGTCATGTGCAGGAAGGCATCGAGCAGCCCCTCCTGCGCCGCGATCCAGCCCAGCGCCTGCAGAGCCAGCGTCTCGGCGGCTTGTCGCTGCATGTCGATCCCTCATGTCTGTCCGCAGAGCTGGGTCAGAGCACATCCGGGCGACAGGGGGAAGCCGGGAAAGGAAACCTTAACCAGTTCCCCGCCAGAGTGGGGCCAGAGCGAGGCAGGGCGGCAGGGGCATGGGCGGCAAGGTCTTAATCACCGACAATGTGGCCACGAACCGCATCGTCCTCAAGGTCAAGCTCGCGGCGGCCTGTTACCTGCCCCTGATGGCCGGCGACGGGGCCAGCTGCCTGTCGCTGGCGCGCGGCGAGCTGCCCGATCTGATCCTGCTCGACTGGGCGCTGCCGGACGTGCCGGGCCTCGAGGTGCTGCGGCACCTGCGCGCGGATCCGGCGACACGCGACATTCCCGTCATCATGATCTCGGCCTCGCGCGACCCGGCGATCCGGCTGCAGGCGCTGGCCGAGGGGGCCGACGACTTTCTCGCCAAGCCTCTGGACGATCTGGTGCTGATGGCGCGGCTGCGCAGCCTCTTGCGGCTGCGCGACAGTTCGGGCGAGGGCGCGGTGCGCGGGGCCGCGCTCCGCGCGCTGGGTCTGGCCGAGCGGGCGGAGTCCTTCGAGGGGCCGGGCCTGATCGCGCTCGTGGCGGCACGGCCCGAGACGGGCCTGCGCTGGCGGAAGGAGCTTCAGGCGCTGATGCCCGACCGGATCGTGCTTCAGACCCGCGAGGAGGCGCTGGCCGAGGCCGGTCCGGTGCCCGACATCTTCGTGATCGATGCCGATCTCGACGGGCCGGGCGGCGGGCTCAGGCTCATGTCCGACCTCCGCAGCCGAGCCGGCTCGCGCCATGCCGCGGTCTGCATCGTCCGCGGACCGATGGGCGGCGAGGGTGCGGCGATGATCTACGATCTCGGCGCGAACGACCTTCTGCCCGCGGCCTTCGATCCGCGCGAGGCGCGGCTCCGGCTGCGCAACCTCCTGCGCCGCAAGCGCCGGGGCGACGAGATGCGCGCCACGCTGCAGAACGGGCTCCGGCTTGCGGTCGTGGATCCCCTGACCGGGCTCTACAACCGCCGCTATGCGGGCGCCCATCTCGCCGCCGTGGCCGAACGGGCGCGCGCGGCGGACGAGCGGTTCGCGGTGATGGTGATCGATCTCGACCGGTTCAAGTCGGTGAACGACCGCTGGGGCCACGGCGCGGGCGATGCGGTGCTCGTGGCCGTGGCGCGGCGGCTCCATGCCAACCTCCGCCCCGGCGACCTGATCGCGCGCATCGGCGGCGAGGAGTTCCTCGTGGCGCTGCCCGACGTGCCCCGCCCGGAGGATGCCCATGCGGTGGCCGAGCGGCTGCGCGAGGCGGTCGAGGAGGAGCCGGTGCCCCTGCCCGGCGGCGGCAGCCTGCGGGTGACGATCTCGGTGGGCCTCGCCCTCTCGCCCGACGGGGCCGGACGGCGCGCGGAGCCGGTCGATGCGGTGGTGCAGCGGGCCGACAGCGCGCTCCTCCTCGCCAAGTCGGCGGGCCGGAACCAGGTCACGATCGAGCGGAGCGCCGTCGCCTGATCGCGGGCACCGCCTCAGGCCTGCGTGCGGCCCCGTCAGCCGCGATGCGGGCGCGGTCTCAGCCGTGCAGGCGGCCCCGCTCGCCGCGGCTCGCCTTGTGTGCGCAGCCTCAGTCGTGGAGGCGCCCCGCGTGCGGCCCTGCGGGCGCGGCCTCAGTCGTGCGGACGCCCCCGCTCGCCGCGGTGCTCGCCATGATGCCCCTTGCGGGTGAGGCTCGCCTCGAGACGGTCGGCGAAGGCCCGCCGCTCCTCCGGTGCCATGGCCTCGATCCGCGCGCCAAGAAGCCGCGAGCCGAGCGCCGCGGTCTCGGCGCCACGCTGCTGCTGCCGGTCGAGCACCGCCTGCAGCGCCGCCGGATCGTAGGGCTCGGCCCTGAGCGTGGCGAGCATTGCCCGGAAATCCTCGCGCATCTCGCGGCGGATCATGCGGAAATCGCCGCGCTCGTCGAGGAACGCGCGCCGCATCTCCTTGCGATCCTCGGGCGCGAGCGCCTCGGCGAAGGGGCCGAAGCCGAGATCGCGCACCGGGCCGTGCATGTCGTCGTTGGCCCGGAAGCGCCAGATGGCGCCCCCTGCCATGCCCACGACGGCGAGGTTCAGCGCAACCGACAGGGCCAGCGCGACCTTGATCCAGCGGGGCGCGCGCGAAGCGGAGGGGGGAGTGGGGGTCATCTCGGTCATCTCAGCCTTCCACCGGCGTCTCGAGGCTTGCAAAAAGGTCGTAGCCGGGCAGGAGATCCACGCTTTCCAACGGGTCGCCCGACGTGCCGCCCCAGAGCGCCTCGGCCACGGGGGCGGGCTGGGCCATGCCGATCCAGACCCCGGCGAGGGTCGCGGTGGCGAGGCCCGCAAAGACGCCCCCGCCGCCGAAAAGCGCCAGAAGCCAAGGCCTCAGTCGCCGCCGCGGCGCGGAGCGGGCCGGTGCGGGCGCGGGCCTTTCGGCTGCGGCATCCGCAAAGATCCGCGCCATGAGATCGGCCGAGGGAATCGGCGCCTCGCGCCGCGCTTCGGCAAAAAGATCGTCCAGATCGCGGTCGCGCATCTCAGCCTTCCCCATACCCCAGTTCGGCGCGCTGCCCCGAGAGCAGCGCCGCCAATGCCCGTTTCCCCCGCGCGGTCAGGCTCTCCACCGCTTCGACGCCGATCTGCATCACCTCGGCGATCTCGGGGTTCGAGAGGCCCTCAATGTGGCGCAGCACCACCGCCTGCCGCTGCCGCTCGGGCAGGGCCGCCAGCGCCGCATCGAGCGCCCGCATCCGGTCGCCCTCGATCAGCGCCTCTTCGACGCCCGGGGCGGCATCGGCCACCTCGGGCGCATCGTCGAGCGCGCTCGAGGCCCGCCGCTGTCGTCCGCGCAGCCGGTCGGTGCAGAGGTTGCACACCACCCGGTAGAGCCAGGTCGAGACGCGCGCCTCGCCCTGACGCCAGTCGGGGGCGATGCGCCAGAGCCGGAGCATCGCCTCCTGCGTGACATCCTCGGCCTCCGCCCGGTCGGATAGGACGCGGGTGGCCACGGCCAGCGCCCGCGGCGCCAGCCGCAGGGTCAAAGCCCGGGCGGCGGCGGAATCGCCGTTGGCATAAAGCACGAGCAACGCCTCGTCGGAGACGTCGGAAAGGGCGTCGAACGGCATGTCCATCCTGATCCCGAAGTAGCGCAACCGCATCCGGCGCGCAATTTCCGCCCGGCGCCGGAGCGCCGGGCAGCAGGCGGGCTCAGCGGTCGAACATGCGCCAGCCGTGGCCGTGGCCGCCGCGTCCGTGCCCATGCCCTTTCGGCCCGGCCTGCGCCGCCTCGTCGGCCGTGAGCGTGCCGTCCCCGTCCGCATCCATCCGGTCGAAGAACATCATCGGGCCGGGACCCGCCGCCAGTTCCGAGACCGACAGCTTGCCGTCGCCATCCGCGTCGAACATCTCGATCATGCGCCGCGTCTTGGCCTCGATCCGCGGCATCATCCGCGCGACATGGAGAGCGGTCAGCTCCTCGCTGGACAGAAGCCCGTCGCCATCGGCATCCGCATTGGCCACGCGGGACGCGCGGGCGGCCTCGAGCTCGGCCTTCGTCACCTTCCCGTCGCCGTTCGTGTCGAGCGCGTCGAAGTCGAACATCGGCCCTCGGCCACGGCCCGCACCCGGACCCATCCCGGCGCCCGGACCCATGCCGGCACCCGGTCCCATGCCCGCACCGGGGCCCATGCCGGCGCCCGGTGCCATGCCGCCCGCGGGGCAGTCTGCGCCCTGGACGCACGTCCCCGGGCCCGGCGCCGGAGCAGGACCCGTCTGGGCCAGCGCGGTCCCTGCGGCAAGGGTGAGGGCGGTCACGGCGGCGGCTCTCAGAATGGCAAATCGTGTCATGGCGGTCTCTCCTGGGGTCGCGGCAGCCGTTGCTGCCTGGTTCATGCATCTCAAACGCCACGCCCCGCCGCTTCCGTCGCCCCTGACCGAAAATCGCAATAGATGAGTCCGGCGAAGGGTGATTAACCTGCCCTCCACGCCGGAACAGGATGCCCGCTCGGGCGTTACGCGTGAGGAGTGCTTGCGAGTCGGAGGCAGCGCATGCGGGATGGAACCGTGGATTTCGAGACCGAGGAGGAGGAACGCCCCCTCGGCCCGGCCCTCTGGCGTGGCTGGAACCGCGTCTGCCCGCGCTGCGGCTCCGGGCCGATGCTGCGCGGCTATCTGACGGTGCGGGACAATTGTCCGGTGTGCGGCGAGAGCCTGCACCACCAGCGGGCCGATGACGGGCCCGCCTATCTGACGATCCTGATCGTGGGTCATCTGATGGCGCCGGTGATCCTCTGGGCCTTCGTCGAGTTCCGGCCCGATCCGGCCATTCTCGCCACCATCTTCGGCATCGGGACCGTGGCCCTCTCGCTCTTCTTGCTGCCCCGCCTCAAAGGCGCCATGGTGGCGCTGCAATGGGCGAAGAGGATGCATGGATTTGGCAGCGGAAGCGGGCGCGGATGACAAGACGCGGGTAAGGCCTGCGGCCACCGTCATCCTGCTGCGAGACGGGCCCTCCGGCCCCGAAGTGCTCATGGGCATGCGCGGCGCCTCGGCGGCCTTCATGCCGTCCAAATTCGTCTTTCCCGGCGGCGCGGTGGATGAGGCCGACGCAGGCGTGCCGCTGGCAGGCCTGCCCTCCGCGGTCTGTTTGCGGCGGCTGGGCGACGAGGGGCCTGCGCTCGCCGCGGCCGCCATCCGGGAGCTCTGGGAGGAGACCGGCCTGCCCCTCGGCGTGAAGGGCGCCTGGACCGCCCCGGACGGCTGGACGGGCTTTGCCGGCCGCGGCCTTCGGCCCGACGCGTCGGGTCTGCGCTTCATCTTCCGCGCCATCACGCCGCCCGGCCGCCCGCGGCGGTTCGATGCGCGCTTCTTCGTGGCGGAGGCCGCGCGGTTGGCCGCGGACCCCGACGATTTCTCGGCGGCCTGCGACGAGCTCTCGCATCTCCAGTGGCTGCCTCTGGCCGAGGCGCGGCGGCTCGACCTGCCCTTCATCACCGAGGTGGTGCTGGCCGAGGTCTCGGCTCTGGCTCAGGGCCGCGATGCCGGTCCGGGCGTGCCCTTCTTCGACAATTCCGGCCCCGTTCCGACCTTCCGCAGGCTGGAGTGAGGATCGCTTCCTCGACGGCCGGTCGGGAGAGGCGCCTGCCGCACCCCATCGGACCGGCCTGACAGGACCTAGCCCGGTGCCGCCTCGGAGGCGCAGCGGCTGAGGCGCAGCGGCTCGGCGCCCGGCACGAGCATCAGCATCGAGTCGGCCGCGTCGATCACCAGAAGCCGCGCATCCGCGAAGGTCTCTCCTTCGGCCTCGCAGTCCAGCACCAGCTCGGCCCCCGGCAGGACCGTGAGCGGATCGGTCTCGGTGATCTTGCAGCGGTTCTCGTAGCCCTGGAATTCGGTTGCGGTGATGCGGATCGGCGCCTCGGGCACCTCGCCCGTCCGGCCGGCCGCGGCGCACCAGGCCGGATCGGCGGCCCAGTCGCCGATCCACGGGCTGTCCTCGGCGAGGGCGGGGCCCGCGAGGCAGCAGAGAAGAAGGGTCGATCGCAGCATGGGGCCTCCTGAAGCTCAGAACCGGGTCAACCGCCCGAGATCGTAGCCGTTCCATTCGAGGATCTCGCGGGCGGCGGCCAGCCGGTCGGGCGGCAGGGGCCCGCCCCGGTTCAGAAGCACGCCGAACCGTCCCGAGGGCGTGCCGAGGGCGAGGGTCCGGTAATCGGTATCGACCCAGAGCACCCACCAGGGCTCGGTCGCGCCGGCGGGCAACAGGCGCCCGGGGCCGGTGACGGCCAGAGGCCCGGCCAGCGCCGTCTCGCGTCCGCCGAGGCAGAGCCGTCCGTTCATCTCGAGCCCCGCCGCCGCGGGCCGGATCGCGACGCCGCCGGGGCGGCAGGCGCCCGGCGCGGCAAAGGCCGCCACCTCCTGCCAGTCGCCGGCGATCCGCGCCGGCTCGAACACGGCGTTCGACCAGATCGGCTGGTTCGTGTCGCGGAAGGTTTGCGGCGGCTCCGGCACCTTGGGGGCGCAGGCCGCGAGCAGCAGGAGAGGCAGGGCCGTCAGTCGAGACACAGGGTGATCCTCCGCCCCTCGTCGTCCAGGATGTCGTTGCAGCCCAGGAGGGGATCAAGGGGCGCACAGGTCTGAGATCGGGCGAGGCACCGGCCCGAGCAGTCGGATTCGCGGTCGCAGCGCCTGCCCGCGTCGGACGGCGTCTTCACGCAGGTGAAGAGCGCCTTCACCGCCACATAGCTGCCCCCGGCCTTCTCGCAGGCAAGCTGGCTGGGCGAGACGACCGCGGGCGGCGGCTCTGCCGTGGTCTCCGGGGCGCTCTCGGGGCCCGGTGCGGGCGGGACGGCCGCCGGCGCCGGATCGGTCAGGGTCGTCACCTCGACCGGAGGGGCGGCGAGCGGCTGCGGATCGAGGGCCGGCGGCCCGCCTGCATCCGCCGCGAGCCGGCAGGCTCCGAGCGCGAGGAGCGCAAGCAGGAGAAGCGGTCGGCGCATGTCTGTCTCGTCCTCCGGGCCGCGCGAGAGGCGCGGCGCCCCGCCAGATGGCGCGAAGCGCGCGCCTTCCGCAAGGGCTCAGTAGGGCGCGGGCCAGGTGCGATGGGCCGCCGCGATCTCGGCCTCGACTTCGGGGGACAGCTCGAGGTCACAGGCGCCGAGGTTGGTGCGCAGCTGGTCGAGCGAGGTGGCGCCGAGGATCGGGATCACCGGGAAGGGACGCTTGCGGCAGAAGGCGAGCGCCATCTGGCAGGGGTCGAGCCCGTGGCGCGCGGCGATCCCGAGATAGCCCGCCACCGCCTCGAAGACGGTGGGCGTGACGCGCCCGCCCAGCGTGGCATTGCGTTCGCGGCGCGAGCCGTCGGGCGTCACGTCTCCGGCATATTTGCCCGACAGAAGCCCCGCAGCGAGGGGCGAGAAGGCCAGAAGCGGCATCTCCTCCAGCGCCGAAAGCTCGGCCCAGTCGGTGTCGAACTGGCGGCAGAGCAGCGAATATTCGTTCTGGACCGAGGCCATGCGCGGCAGCCCGTGCCGGTCGGCCAGCGAGAGCCACTGCGCCGCGCCCCAGACCGTCTCGTTCGAGAGGCCGAAATGGCGCACCTTGCCCTCGGCCACCAGCTTCTGCGCCTCTTCGAGCACCGCGAGCATGCTGTCGCGCACCGCCTCGACCCCCGTGGGCGGCACATAGGCCCACATCTTGCGGAAGTGATAGGAGCCCCGGTTCGGCCAGTGGATCTGGTAGAGATCGACATGATCGGTGCCGAGCCGCGCGAGCGAGCCCTCGAGCGCGCGGCGCAGGCTCTCGGGCGTCACCGGCTCGCCGCCGCGTACCGCCGCACTGCCCTCGCCGGTGATCTTGGTCGCCAGCACGATCCGGTCGCGCCCGCCCCGCGCGGCAAGCCAGCGACCGATGATGGTTTCGGTGCCGCCCACCGTCTCGGCCGTCACGGGATTGGTCGGATACATCTCGGCCGTGTCGAGGAAATTCACCCCGTGGTCGAGGGCGAGGTCGATCTGGGCATGGGCTTCGGCCTCGCTGTTCTGGCTGCCCCAGGTCATCGTGCCGAGGCAGAGTTCGGAAACGGTCAGATCGGTGCGGCCGAGGGGGATGCGCTTCATATGGGTCTCCTGTTCTGCGGTTGCAGCCTAGCCCGCCTGCCTGCGATGGCAAGGCGGAGCGCCGGTCTGCGCGCCGGCGCGTCGGCGGAGAGCAGCTTCCCGCAGGAGGGTTCGACGCGCGACAGGCGCGAGAGCGTCCCCTCGTCGCCGCACGGGGGATCGAGAAGATGGGCGCCCGACGCAGGGCCGCGATGATGCGTTTCATCCCTCCGCTCGCCCCTGCATGAGGGATTGAGAACATAGGCGGAACATGCCAAGGTGCCCGCATGACGACTCAGCTTCTCGACCGCCACGGAGCCCGGGTCCGGCCGATGCAGCGGCTGGTGGGCGATCTCGCGATCTCGCGCGCGCGGGTGCATGAATTCTGCGGGCCGGCGCGCCGGGTGCTCGCCATGTCCCTGACGGCGCATTGTCAGGGCCCGGTGATCTGGATCCATCCCGGCTGGCGGCCCGAGCGGCTCTATCCCGACGGGATGCACGAGTTCGTCGAGCCCGGCCGGATGATCTTTGCCCGCACCCGCCGCCCCGAGGATCTGCTCTGGTCGATGGAAGAGACGCTGCGCTCGGGGGCGGTGCCGCTCGTGGTGGTCGACCTGATCGAACCGCCGCCGCTGACGCCGGTGCGCCGGCAGCATCTGGCCGCCGAGACCGGAAGCGAGGCCGCCGCAGAGATGGGGATCGATCCGCCGCTCGGGATCCTGCTCACACCCGGCCGGGGCGGCGCGCCGGGGATCGAGACGCGCTGGCACATGGCCTATGCGCCCCGCGACCGCTGGCGGCTCGACCGGCTGCGGTCCCGGATGGAGCCGCCCGCGGGATGGATCCTGCACCGCGGCCGCGACGGGATCGAGATCGAGGGCCGGGCCGCCGACTGACCCCGAACCTGCCCGACCCGCGCTCGGGCGCCCCGACCTCCAACGGGCCTTCGCGGGCGGCGCGCCGGCGCGAAATCATCCTCTGGCCCTCGAGAGCGTCCGGCGCTAAACAGCCCGCGGTCGGGACACAGGGATTACTGGGCATGGCGCGGATACTCATCACTTCGGCGATCCCCTACATCAACGGGATCAAGCATCTGGGCAATCTGGTCGGAAGCCAGCTTCCGGCGGATCTCTATGCCCGCTACATGCGCGGCCGCGGCCACGAGGTCATGTTCATCTGCGCCACCGACGAGCATGGCACGCCGGCCGAGCTCGCCGCCGCCAAGGCCGGCAAGCCGGTCGAGGACTACTGCGCCGAGATGCACGAGGTGCAGAAGGAGATCGCCGCGGGCTTCCGGCTCTCCTTCGACCATTTCGGCCGCTCGTCGAGCGCGCGGAACCACCGGCTGACCCAGCATTTCGCCGGGGCGCTGGCCGAGAACGGCTTCATCGAGGAAGTGGTCGAGCGCCAGTTCTTCTCGGTGGCCGACAACCGCTTCCTGCCCGACCGCTATATCGAGGGCACCTGCCCCAACTGCGGCTATGACAAGGCGCGCGGCGACCAGTGCGAGAACTGCACCAAGCAGCTCGACCCGACCGACCTGATCGACCCGCGCTCCGCCATCTCGGGCTCAACCGAGCTCGAGCTGCGCGAGACGAAGCATCTCTACCTGCGCCAGCGGGCGCTGAAGGACGAGATCGAGGCCTGGATCGACAGCAAGACCGACTGGCCGGTGCTGACCACCTCGATCGCGAAGAAATGGCTGCACGACGGCGAGGGGCTGCAGGACCGCGGCATCACCCGCGACCTGAAATGGGGCGTGCCGGTGCGCAAGGGCAGCGAACCCTGGCCCGGCATGGAGGGCAAGGTCTTCTACGTCTGGTTCGACGCGCCCATCGAATATATCGCGGGCACGGCGGAATGGGCCGATGCCAACGGCAAGACCGACGCCGACTGGGAGCGCTGGTGGCGCACCGACAGGGGCGCGGAGGACGTGCGCTACGTCCAGTTCATGGGCAAGGACAACGTGCCCTTCCACACGCTCTCCTTCCCGGCCACGATCATGGGCTCGCGCGAGCCCTGGAAGCTCGTGGATTACATCAAGTCGTTCAATTACCTGAACTATGACGGCGGCCAGTTCTCGACCAGCCAGGGCCGCGGCGTGTTCATGGATCAGGCGCTCTCGATCCTGCCCGCCGACTACTGGCGCTGGTGGCTCCTGTCGCATGCGCCCGAGAATTCGGACAGCGAATTCACCTGGGAGAATTTCCAGAGCTCGGTGAACAAGGATCTGGCCGACGTGCTGGGCAACCTCGTGAGCCGGGTCACGAAATTCTGCCGTTCGAAGTTCGGCGAGACGGTTCCCGCGGGCGGCAGCCCGGGCGAGCGCGAGCATCAGCTGGTGGCCGAGCTGCAGCAGCGGCTGGCGGCCTACGAGGCCTGCATGGAGGCGATGGAGGTGCGCAAGGCCGCCTCCGAACTGCGCGCGCTCTGGGTGGCGGGCAACGAATATCTGCAGTCCGCCGCCCCCTGGACGGTGGTCAAGACCGACCCCGAGCAGGCGCAGGCGATGATCCGCCTCGCGCTGAACCTGATCCGGCTCTATGCGGTGATCTCGCGGCCCTTCATCCCGGATGCGGCGGCCTCGATGATGACCTCGCTCGGCTGCGAGGACTGGAGCTGGCCCGCCGATGTCGGCCGCGCGCTCGAGGTGCTGCCCGCAGGCCATGGTTTCACCACGCCCGAGGTGCTCTTCCGCAAGATCACCGACGAGGAGCGCGCCGAATGGCAGACGCGCTTCTCCGGCGTGCGGAGCTGAGCGGGCGCGGCTCGGGCCGAGGCCGTTCCGGAAACGGCGGTGATGCGGTGCGGCTGGCCTCTTCTTGCTGGCGGTCCGAAGCGGGGGGCTGTCTGCCCCCCGGCCCGGCCTGCGGCCGGGCTCCCCCCGAGGATATTTGCGCCAGAATGAACAGGGCTGCCGGGCGTAGGGCCTGACGGGGCGCGCTTCGCCCGGGGTGGCTCTGCGGAGGCGGTGCACCCCTGGCCGGGCGGCCCCGGAGGGGGCGGGCGGAAGGGAAGCCCGGGCGCTGCCCCGTCAGATCGCGCTGAGGTCGATCGTGACATTGCGGCGGGCGGCACTCTCCACCGCGGCCTCCTGCAGCGTCCTGTTGCGGCGCAGAAGCTCGAGGAAGCGCGCCTCGTCGAGGCTGAGAAGCGTGCCGTGGCTGATTGCCGTCACCTGCGCCTTACGGGTCTTGCGGGTCAGGATCGCGAGCTGGCCGAACATCTCGCCGCGCCCGAGGCGGACCTTCTGGCCCGCCACGTCCGACTCGACCGCGCCGGAGGCGATGAAGAACACCTTGCGCGGCACGTCGCCCCGGCGCAGGAGCACGTCTCCCGGCCGGACATAGACCGTCTGCAGGAGCCGCTCGAGCGCGCGCAGCTGATCCTCTTCCATCTCCGCGAAGAGCGGGAACTGGCGGACGAGCTCGACCTTCTGGACCGCCAGATCGAGGTGCGGGCGGCGTTCCTTCTTGCCGCGCGCCACCTGGATGCGCTGGCGCAGGGTCATGAAGAGCTCCTGCCCGATCAGCCCGTCGTCGTGCAGCATCTCGTACTCCCGCAGCTCGAGCTGGAGCGCGGTGCGGCGGATGAAGCTGCGCACCATCTCCTCGGAATAGCCCGGATACTGCAGCCGCAGCGCCTCGAGCGCCTGCTCGGTCTCTTCCTCGCGGCGCTTCAGCATCTCGTGCAGGATCTCGGCGACGCGCCGGCCGTGGATGCGGCGGATCTTGCCGTCGATCAGCCCGTGCAGGTCGCCGAGGATCAGCCGCTGGGTCAGCAGCATCTCGAACCGGTCGGAGGTGAGCTGGCTCAGCCAGCGCGTGATCTTCAGCCGGTTGTGCGCCCAGACCGCGATCCGGTGCTGACGCCCGAGCCCCAGCGCCCGCCGCCCCGCCGCGCGATAGCCGTCGCGGCCCTGCAGGCGCGTGCGTTCGATCAGCCGGTCCACATCGACCAGCATCGCCTCGGCCAGGCGCGGCGAGATGATCTGCTGGCGGAAGGCCGCGAGGATCGCGTCGCGCTCGCGCCCGGCCAGCGCCACGAGGCCCAGCGTGATCCGGTCGCGGTCGGGAATGTCGTCGGCGCTGTCGTCGGCCAGTTCCACCGCGCGGGCGAGCCGCTGGCCGAAGCCCTTGGCCTCGGATCGCACGATCTGGGGGTCGAGCTCGCGCTCGCGCACCGTCTCGGCCACGCCCTCGCGCACGTTCTGCAGCGCGACCGCGATCACCTGGTTCGACAGCGCCAGATCGAGCGGCGTGAGCCGCGCGAGCCCGAGCCGCCGGATCACCCAGCGCAGCGTGGTCCCCTGCGCGAGGAGCGTGAAGAGCACGAAGCCCGTGGCGAGGATGCCCACCTCGCGCTTCACATGCGGCGGGACCATCGGGTTCTCGGTCACCGCGAGCGCCAGCGCGAGGGTGACGGCGCCGCGCAGCCCACCCCAGAGGATCGCGACGCGGTAGGGCCGCTCGACCCGGGGCGAGAGGTTGAAGCGCGTGAGAAGCGGCAGGAGCCCCGAGAGCATGACGCCGCGCGCCACCACCGCGGCCAGCGCCACCACGCCGATAAGCAGCAGGTCCCATCCCGTCGCGCGCCCGATCAGCCGCGGGATGAGGAGCGCCGCGACGATGAAGATGAGCGAGCCCGCCCAGTGCGACAGCATCTCCCAGATGTCGCTGAGCAGCTTCCAGGTGGCGGGGCTGAGGCGGCCCGGCCCGGTGAGGTTCATCGCGATGCCCGCCGTCACCACCGCGATCACGCCCGAGGCATGGAAGCCCTGCTCGGCCAGCACATAGGTGAGGTAGGGCAAGGCGAGGCTCAGCGAGAGCTGCGCCGTCGGATGGGACGCCATCCGTGTCATCAGAAAGAGCGCGATCCGCGCCATGAGATAGCCGAGACCCAGACCGCCCAGGATCAGCAGCGGAAACTCCACCAGCGCCTGACGCAGGGTCGGGTCCGGCACGCCCGCCATCACGAAGGTGAGGAAGAAGCCGAAGAGCGCGATGGCCGCCGCGTCGTTCAGGAGGCTCTCGCCCTCGACGATCCTCGTGAGCCGCTGCGGCGCCGCGATCGAGCGGAAGATGCTGACCACGGCCGACGGGTCGGTGGTCGAGACGATCGAGCCGAGCAGGAGGCAGGCCGCAAGCGACATGGAGCTGAACGGTTGCAGCGCAAAGCCGATGGCGAGGGTCGAGACCAGCACCGCCACGACGGCCATCACGAGGATCGGCACCCAGTCGTCGATCATCCGCCGGATGTTCAGGCTGAGCGAGACCTGAAACAGCAGCGTGGGCAGGAAGATGTAGAGGAAGACGCTCGACCGGATCGGCAGGGCCAGAAGGTCGGCCACCTCGGGCGGGAAGCTCGCCGCCACCCCGCTGCGCTGGAGCCAGAGCGCGAGCGTGCCGAGCATGGCCCCCACCACGGCGAGGACCACCGAATAGGGCAGCCTGAGGCGGGCCGCGACGGGCTCGCAGGCGGCGATCACGATGAAAAGGACCGCAAGGGCCGTGACGAGCAGGACGATGTTCATGGAGGTGTGATAGGCGCTTCGCGGCGCCGGGAAAACCCGCCACCGCGCAGGTCCTGTGGACGGGGCGTCCGGTTCAGTGCGCGATCTGCGCGGCGCGGCTGCCGAGCTTGTAGGCCCGCGCCTTCGTCATCGGCGCATGATCGACGAAGCCCTTTTCCACCAGAGAGCGCAGGGCGCGGTGGAACGTCGGCGTCGCGATGGCGTTGCACAGCGTGTGGCGCCGGATCGCGTCCGAACGGACGACGGTATCTTCGGTCTCGCCCAGAAGCTTCACCGCATAGAGCACATCCAGCTCATTGCGAGAAAGTTCTGCGATGCCAAGATCATGTTCAAGTCCAAGAAGAAGCTCTCTGAGCTGCGCGACACTGTGGAAACGCCGCGAGGCGGTCATCCGCTCGTCCATCTTGCTTCCGTCCACCGTTACTCCCCCTAACTGTCTTCAATAAAAATTAAAATCGGCTAGCGCGACATACATTAGCCAAGGTTCCCGATCTCTTGGCAAGCGTCAAAATGTCGCGCCAATTTGTCTATAGGTGCAACTTGCATCCGCCCGGCATCGAAGAGGCCGACGAGACGGCCGGACGGCAGCGACGGCGGCTGGATGTCAGGCTGAAAACCTGTTCCAAACAACGCATTCGCGTTCCGGAAGAATGCCGCGGACAAGCAGTCGCGCCATGATCGAGCGAACCGACCACCGGACGGTCGAGCGGCGGGGGACGCACGGAGCGCCTTTTTCGCAGGCAGGGTCATGACCAGATCACCCATCCCCAGCCCGCCAGAGGCACCGAAAGCGCCACGGCCACAGCCCCGGGTACGCGCCATCGCCGCGAGAATCGCGCGGCGAGCCAGAGCGACCAGAACGCCGAGCCCGCGAGGATCGCCGACCAGAACGCGCGCGCGTCGCACTCCAGTAGGGCCGCGGTGCGCTGCCCGAACCCGACGAGAAGCCCCGCGGCGGCCAGCGGCAGAAGCGCCCGTGCGAGCCGGGGAAGATTCTCCTTGCCGGCGGCGAGGGCCAGCGGCAGGGCCGCCCACAGCGCGATCCCCGCGGCGATCGTCAGGATCGTGAGAAGCCGCGCGGCTCCTGCGCCGAAGCTCATGGCGCCGCCGCCGGAGCCGACGAGAAACCACGGCGCCGTCCCCTGCCCCCCCACCGCCTCCGACAGGGCCGCGAGCCAGGGCGCATGGGGCCACCAGATGGTCGCCGAGCCGAGGCCGAGGAGCCCTCCGAGCAGAAGGAGGCTCTCGCCCGACGTCGCAGAGGTCCGCACCAGCTCCTCGCCCGGCACGCGCGCCTCGAGCCGCACCGCGTCGCGAAAGCCGGCGCAGCGCCCGCACATGTGGCAGGGGCCCGCACTCTCCATCATCCGCACCGGCACCATCGGCTCGCAATTGAAGCGCATGGTCCGGGCGCGCGCGGGCGGACAATTGTCCCAGGCCCGGGCATCGACGCGATAGTGCAGCGGGGCGAGCTGCGACAGCAGGGCGAAGAGGCCGTTCATCGGGCAGAGAAAACGGCACCAGACCCGCTTGTTCTTGCCGTAGAGCCAGCCCACCAGCAGCGCGGCGCTCGTCGAGAGGCCGAACAGCAGCGCCGCCGCCCGCGGGTCGTCGTAGAGCGCGATCATCTGGCCGTAGAGTGTCACGGCGCAGAACAGCGCGAACGGCCAGCCCGGCCATTTCATCCAGCGCGGAATGGCCCTTCCCCGTCCGTGGCGCGAGGCGGCGGCGCTGAGCGCCCCTTCGGGGCAGAAGAGGCCGCACCAGAGCCTGCCGAAGAGCAGGACCGAGACCAGTACCCCCGGCAGCCAGACGCCCCAGAGGAGCGCCTGCGACAGGAGGGTGAGGTCGGTCCAGATCCGCGCGTCCGGGCCGGGCGGCGGCAGGACGACCGGCAGGAAGACGAGCGGCAGGTAGAGCGCGACCGTCGCCCATTGCAGCCCCGACACCGCGCGCGGATGGTCGCGCAGCCAGAGGCCGGCCCGCTCGATCCGCCCCACCGGAGGCGGGGCGGGCAAAGCGCCCGACACGGGGCACGCGTCGGCGAAGCGGGAAGGCGTCTCTTGCATCCCGCCTTCTAGGCAGTCGCCCCGGCGGATCGGAAGCCTCCGCAATGTCTTGCGGCAGAGGGTCGCAGGGCGGATCCTGCCCCGGGACGGTGCGTTGGACCCTTCCGTCTGCGGAAGGCATCCGTCGCGCCCACGCCCGACCCTGCGACGGGACTGCGGACCCTGCCCGGTGTGCGGCCGGGCGGATCCGAGATCTTCAGGCCGGAGGGCGGGGCCCCAGAGCTGATTTGACTTCCGCCGCGAAGGGGCCAAAGGTCCGCCGATGAGACCCGATCCCGCCCCCGACCTGCCCGGATTTCGCGCCCGCTGGGCGGCCCTGCGCAATGTCGCGCCCTTCCTCGGCATGGTCTGGCAGGCGAGCCCCGGCCTTCTGGTCCTGAGCCTCGTCCTGAGGCTCGCCCGGGCGCTGATCCCGGTCACGGCGCTCTGGTTCGGCAAGCTCATCATCGACGAGGTGGTGCGCCTCGCGGGAAGCCCGCTGCCCGCGACGGGCCCGCTCGGCTGGATCGGAGCCGAAGGCGCGAGCACGCTCGTCCTGCTGCTCGGGGCGGAGTTCCTGCTCGCCATCCTGTCGGATCTTCTCGGACGGCTCGGCGGTCTCACCGACACGCTCCTGACGGAGCGGCTCACCATGTCCTCCTCGGTGCGGCTGATGCACCACGCGGCCAGCCTCGATCTGGCCGCCTTCGAGGATGCGGGGTTTCAGGATCGGCTCGAGCGGGCGCGGCGGCAGTCGGGCGGGCGCATGACGCTGACGGGCCAGATCCTCTCGCTGATGCAGGATGCGGTCACCGTGGCCTCGCTTGCGGGCGGGCTTCTGCTCTACAACCCGTGGCTCATCCTGCTTCTGGTGGCGGCGTTAGTGCCGGCCTTCCTCGGCGAGGCGCATTTCAACGCGCAGAACTACAATCTCGATTTCCGCCGCACGCCCGAGCGGCGGGAACTCGATTATATCCGCGTGACCGCAGCCGGAGTGGAAACGGCCAAGGAGATCAAGATCTTCGGCCTCGCGCCCTTCCTGATCGAGCGCTACCGCACCCTCTCGGAGAGCTTCTATGCCGCGCGGCGGCGCATCGCCTCGGCGCGGGCGGTCTGGGGCACGCTCTTCAGCGCGCTGGGGACGGCGGGCTATTATCTGGCCTACCTCTGGATGATCGGCGCCACATTGTCGGGCCGGCTCTCGATCGGCGATCTGACCTTCCTCGCTGGCTCGTTCCTCCGGCTGCGCGGGCTGGTCGAAGGACTGCTCACGGGCTTCTCCACCACCGCCGCGCAGGCGCTCTATCTCGAGGACCTGTTCGGCTTCTTCCGGCAGCAGCCCACCATCCTCGCCCCCGCCGAGCCGCGCCCCGTGCCCAAACCGATCCGCGAGGGCTTCCGCTTCGAGAAGGTGGGCTTCCGCTATCCGGGGGCCGGCGGCTGGGCGGTGCGCGATCTCAGCTTCACGCTGAAGGCGGGCGAGACGCTCGCGCTCGTGGGCGAGAATGGCGCGGGCAAGACCACGCTCGTCAAGCTGCTGGCCCGGCTCTACGATCCGGACGAGGGGCGGATCCTTCTGGACGGACAGGATCTGCGCAGCTTCGATCCGGTGGCGCTGCGCGGCGCGATGGGCGTGATCTTTCAGGATTTCGTGCGCTACTCGATGAGTGCGGGCGAGAATATCGCCGTGGGCCGGATCGAGGCGCGTTCCGAGGAAGACCGCATCGCCGAGGCCGCCCGGCGCAGCCTCGCCGACCGGATCGTTGCGCGGATGCCCGAGGGCTACGGCCAGATGCTGGGCAAGCGTTTCCGGGAGGGCGTGGATCTCTCGGGCGGCGAATGGCAGAAGTTCGCCATCGCGCGGGCCTACATGCGCGACGCCGAGGTGCTGATCCTCGACGAGCCGACGGCGGCGCTCGATGCACGGTCCGAGTTCGAGGTGTTCCAGCGGTTCAAGGAATTGTCGGCGGGCCGGACGGCAGTGCTGATCTCACACCGGTTCTCGTCGGTGCGCATGGCCGACCGGATTCTCGTGCTGGCGGGCGGGCGGGTCGAGGCCAGCGGCACCCACGAGGAGCTTCTGGCCCAGCCGGGCCGCTATGCGGAACTGTTCGAATTGCAGGCGGCCGGGTACAGGTGACCGCAGCCGAAGGGGCGAGGTGTCAGCCGCGGCCGATGGGGGAGCCACCCGCCGAGCCCGCGGAAAGCAGCGTCTCGAGGCTCGTGGAGGAGAACATCTTCGCATTCGGCCTGCCGGCTTCGAGCGCCCGCACGTCGGTCACATCCAGCCCCAGCCGTGCGGCGAAATCTTCCTGAGACAGGCCGAGAACCCAGCGCCGGTGACGAACCAGACGGGCGGTTTCACGGTGATGGGACTGCGGCATGGAGGATCTCCGGCGAACGAGCAACAGGGGGAAGTCAAAGCAATTTCCCTGCGTTCTTCTTACCTCTTTCTGCGAAGAACGCGACCTGCCCAAACCGACAGGCCAGCCCTCCGGCGGATGGCTCCGCCCTTGCAGAAGGAGGGGAATTCTCCGAAATCGAGACGTGAGCGCGCCGCAGGAGCCGCTCTCCGAAGGAGGCAGAAGCATGTTCCATGCGGGCACCATGCTGGTGGCGATGGCGACGGATGTGGCGCTCGGCTGGCCGGACCGGCTGCATGCCCGGATCGGCCATCCCGTCGTCTGGATCGGCCGGATCATCTCGGCGCTCGACCAGCGCTGGAACCGCGGCTCCGAGGCCGAGCGGCGACGCGCCGGCGTGGCCGCTCTCCTCGTCACCGTGCTGGCGGCGGCCCTGCCTGCGGCGCTCCTGCAGTCGCTCCTGCCCGGCGGCCTCCTCGGCGCGGTGCTGACGGGGCTCCTGGCCTGGCCGCTCGTGGCGCTCCGCTCGATGCACGAGCATGTGGAGGCGGTGGCGGTGCCCCTCGACGCCGGCGACCTGCCGGGCGCGCGGCAGGCGGTCTCGATGATCGTCGGCCGCGATCCCTCGCAGCTCGACGGGGCCGGCGTCACCCGGGCGGCGCTCGAGAGCCTCGCCGAGAACAGTTCGGACGGGATCGTCGCTCCGCTCTTCTGGGGGGTGCTGCTGGGCCTGCCCGGGATCGCCGCCTACAAGGCGATCAACACGCTCGATTCGATGATCGGCCACCGCACGCCCCGGCACGAGGCCTTCGGCTGGGCCTCGGCCCGGACGGACGACTGGGTGAACCTGATCCCCGCGCGACTGACGGGCGTTCTCTTCGCCTTCGCGTCGGGACGGCCGCGGGAGGCGCTGGCCGTCATGCGGCGGGATGCACGCGCGCACCGCTCGCCCAACGCGGGCTGGCCCGAGGCCGCGATGGCGGGGGCGCTCGGCGTGCGGCTCTCGGGGCCGCGGATCTATGGCGACCGGGTTTCGGCGGAACCCTGGCTCAATGCCGGCGCGCCGGATCCGGGCCCGACCGACCTGCGGCAGGGCCTCGCGCTCTATCGTCGCGGCATGGTGCTGCTTGCAGCGCTCTTCCTGCTGGTCGCGGTGGCCTGACCCGCCGCCCCCGCGGCGGCTGGGAGAGACTGAGAGACTGAGAGACTGAGAGACTGAGAGACTGAGAGACTGAGAGACTGAGAGACTGAGAGACTGAGAGACTGAGAGACTGAGAGACTAGCTTCGCCCCACCCGGAGGCCCGTCAAGGAGGGAAGGCCCCCGCCCGTTCGCCACCGGCCTCGCCGCGGCGGAGGAGGGCCTCAGCCGAAGAGCTCGTGGCAGAGCTCCAGCGCCTCGACCAGACGGTCCACCTCGTCGGGGGTGTTGTACATGGCGAAGGAGGCGCGGCAGGTGGCGCCGACCCCCATATGCTGCATGAGCGGCATGGCGCAGTGGGTGCCGGCGCGCACCGCGACGCCCTTGCGGTCGAGCACGGTCGAGATGTCGTGCGCATGGGCCCCGCCGCGGATCGTGAAGGAGAAGATCGCCCCCTTCCCCGCCGAATTGCCCTGCACGTCGAGCCAGTTGAGGCCCGCGAGCCTATCGCGCGCATAGTCGCGCAGCGTGCGTTCATGCGCGGCGATCTCGGCCATTCCCACATTCATCATGTAGTGCAGCGCCACGCCGAGGCCGATCTGCTGCACGATGCCGGGCGTGCCCGCCTCGAACCGCATCGGGGGCCTGGCATAGGTGACGGTATCGCGCGTCACCTCGTGGATCATGTCGCCGCCGCCGATGAAGGGACGCATCTCCTCCATCCGCTCCGACCGGATCCAGATCGCGCCCGAGCCCGAGGGGCCGTAGAGCTTGTGGCCGGTGATGGCGTAGAAGTCGCAGCCGATGGCCGCCACATCGACCGGCATGTGCACGGCCGCCTGCGACCCGTCGACCAGCACCGGCACGCCCCTGTCGCGCGCCCCGGCGCAGATCGCGGCCACATCCACCACGGTGCCGAGCACGTTCGACATGTGAGTGACCGCGACGAGCTTCGTCTTCGGGCCGATCGCATCGATCACCGCCTGCGGGTCGAGATCGCCGTTCTGATCCACATCGACCCATTTCAGCACCACGCCCTGCCGCTCGCGCAGGAAGTGCCACGGCACGATGTTGGCGTGATGCTCCATGATCGAGAGCACGATCTCGTCGCCCGGCTGAAGCCGCGGCGCGGCCCAGCCGTAGGAGACGAGGTTGATCCCCTCGGTGGTGCCGGTGGTGAAGACGATCTCTTCGGGCGAGGGCGCGTTGAGGAAGGTCGCGATGGTCGCCCGCACCGCCTCGTACTTGTCGGTCGCGAGGTTCGACAGATAGTGCAGCCCGCGGTGGACATTCGCATATTCGTGGCTGTAGGCGAGGTTCATCGCCTCGATCACCACCTGCGGCTTCTGCGCCGAGGCGCCATTGTCGAGATAGACCAGCGGCTTGCCGTTCACTTCGCGCGAAAGGATCGGAAAGTCCCGGCGGATGGAGGCGACGTCGAACATGGGAAAACCTCAGCCGCTTATGAAGGGCATCAGGACGGCGGCCAGCACGAAGGCCATGCCGAAGATCACGAGAAGGATGCCGCCCAGGACGGCGAGGGTCGAGGTGAAGCCGTGCAGTTCGGCCACGAAATGAGTGAGCAGCCAGAAGAAGAGCACGATCCCCACCACGCCCAGCACGTCGGCGAGCGGCGGCAGGACGAGCTGCGCCAGAAGCTGGAGCACCTCGAGGCAGAGCAGGATGAACTGGAGCCAGGCCACCAGCAGGACGGCATCGGGGAAGGTGCCGCGCCCGCCGCGCCAGACGCCGATCCGGTGGATCAGGCCTGCCGAGAAAGCCAGAAGCCCCACCTGAAGCGCGGCGCTGAAGATCGGGCTGGGCAGATCGTCGCCGATCAGCTGGCGCACGTCGCGCGGCAGGAGGGTGAGGCCGGCAAAGGTCACCAGCGCCGCAGCGACCGCCGTGAAGATGAGCGCGAGCCAGCGCGCCTGCATCGGCAGGTCCATCGCGAGGACGGCGCGGGCCCCCTCGCGCGGGTTCGCCACCGTGAAGCGCACGAGACGCAGGAGACCACCGAGAGTAACGCTCATCGTTCCGCCTCGATTAGCATGAGGAGCCAGATGGCGAGGAAGCCCGACAGAACGAGGAAGCCCACGATCAGCACGCCCGGCCCCTCGCCGATGAAGCCGCCCACGAGCCCGTTGAGCAGCATGAGCGGCGCGGTGGCCAACAGCGCGAGAAAGAGCGCGAGCCGCGCCCCGAAGAAGCTGCCCTTGCCGCCGAAGAGCCGTGCAACCAGATGGCTCAGCGCCGCGAGCCCGTAGCAGAGCAGCGGCAGCAGGAAGACCGTGCCCATCAGCGCCCCGCTCATCCGCGCCTCGAGCGGCTGGGACGGGTCGAGGAAGGCCTGCCGGGCCAGAATCGGCCATTGCGACACGAAGATCAGCAGGCAGGCGCCCATCAGGATGATGAGCGCCCGCCCCTCGTTCTCACCGGCATCGAGATACCGCCGGATGACCGTGCGGGGGTGGCGGTAGCTTTGGACGATGTCGGTGGTAACTGCCATTCAATGCTCGTGACGCGCCAGCCAGTTCTCCAGCCGCTGCCGGATATCCTCGGCGATTTCCTCGTTCTCGATTTCCTGAATGGCTTCGGCGAGGAAGGCAAGGACCAGAAGCGACTGTGCGGCTTTCAGCGGCACCCCGCGCGAGCGGAGATAGAAGAGCCCGGTCTCGTCGATGGCGCCCGAGGTCGAGCCGTGCGAGCATTTCACGTCGTCGGCATAGATCTCGAGCTCGGGCTTGGCGAGGAAGACCGAATCCTCGTCCAGCAGCAGCGACTGGCTGATCTGGTAGCCGTCGGTCTTCTGCGCACCGGGTTTCACGAGGATCTTGCCCTGGAAGACGCCGGTGGCGCCGTTCTTCAGAACCTTCTTGAAGACCTGACGGCTTTCGCAGGCCTCGCCCTCGTGTGTCACGAAGACGGTATCGTCGTGGTGGAACTTGCCGTCGCCCACCGCCGCGCCCGCGACATGGGCCACCGCCTCGTCGCCCACCAGCTCGATGACCGCCTCGTTGCGGGTCATCACGCCGTTGGCCGTCAGGGTAAAGGACTTGAAGAGGCCCTTGCCCGCCACGCGCGCGAAGATGTGGGTCGAGGCGCGCCGGTCATGGTCGCGGCCCTGAGCCCGGATATGGTGGAAGCGCCCGCCCTCGGCCACATCCACTTCCATCACCTTCGTGAAGCGTGCCGCCGCCGGCCCGTTCTCGAGGACGGTCACATCCGCCCCGGTCTCGACGCGGATGCAATGGTGCAGAACCGCGTCGGACGTGTCGGAGGAATGGATGTAGATCAGCGCGATCGGCCGCGGAACGTAGCCCGTCACGCGGATCAGCACGCCCTCGGTGGCGAAGGCCGTGTTCAGCGCCGCGAAGGGCCGCTTCACCGGCACCTGACCCCGCGCCTCGAGCACACCGTAGAGGTCGCGCGCCCAGTGGATGTCGGACTGCGCCTCGGAGAGGAGCCCGATCTCGATATTCTCGAGCGCGAGCGGATCCGAGGCCGCCGCATCGAATACGCCATCGACGAAGACCAGCTTCAGCCGGTCGATGGCCTCGAAGACCATCCCCTCTTCGCCGTCGTCGAAGGTCGTGGCCGGCACCGGCTCGGCCGAGTTGAAGCTCGCGGGGTCCGTGTAGCGCCAGTATTCGTCGCGCCGCTTGGGCAGGCCCATCGCGGTCAGCCGCGCCAGCGCATCGAACCGGGCCGGCGCCTGCCAGCCTTCGCTCGGGAACGACAGGCCGGCGATCCGCGCCGCCAGCGCGTCGTCCTTCGGAAGTGCCTCGGCCATCACGCCTCCTCCGCGGCCAGGATGTCCGCGTAGCCGTTCTTCTCGACTTCGAGCGCGAGCTCGGGGCCGCCGGTCTTCACGATGCGGCCGTTGGCCATGATATGCACCACGTCCGGGCGGATATGGTCGAGCAGCCTCTGGTAGTGGGTGATGACGAGGAAGCCGCGGCCCGCGTCACGCAGCGCATTGACCCCGTCGGACACGAGCTTCAGCGCATCCACGTCGAGGCCCGAGTCGGTCTCGTCGAGGATGCACATGCGCGGCTCGAGGATCGCCATCTGCAGGATCTCGTTGCGCTTCTTCTCGCCGCCCGAGAAGCCCACATTGACCGGGCGCTTCATCATGTCGGCATCGATCTTCAGCGCCTTGGCCTTCTCGCGCACGAGCTTGAGGAAGTCGCCCGCGCTCATCTCCTCCTGCCCGCGGGCCTTGCGCTGCGCGTTCAGCGCGGTGCGCATGAAGGTCATGTTGCCCACGCCCGGGATCTCGACCGGATACTGGAAGGCCAGGAAGAGGCCCGCCGCCGCGCGTTCCTCGGGCTCCATCTCCAGCAGCTCTTCGCCGTCGAGCGTGGCCGAGCCCTCGGTGACCGCATAGCCGTCGCGGCCCGCGAGCACATAGGAGAGCGTCGATTTCCCCGAGCCGTTCAGCCCCATGATCGCATGGACCTTGCCGGCCTCGACCGTCAGATCCACGCCCTTGAGGATGACCTTGTCCTCTTCTTCCAGCTTGACGTGCAGGTTCTTGATCTCGAGCATCTCTGTTCCTCAGGCAATGGTGACGGCGGTGCCGGAGGCCGACACCATCAGCATGTTGTTGATGACCTCGTAATCGAGATCGACACCGACGACGGCATTCGCGCCCTTCGCCCGCGCGGCTTCCTCCATCTCGGAGAGCGCGGTCTCGCGGGCGCGGCCCAGTTCCTTCTCGTAGGCGCCCGAGCGCCCGCCGATGAAATCGGTGATCCCGGCGAAGAGGTCGCGGATCACGTTGGCGCCCAAGATCGCCTCGCCCGTCACGATGCCGTGGTAGGTGGCGATCTGGTAGCCTTCGATATTGGGGGTGGTGGTCACGATCATGGCCGGACCTCGCAGCGGAGGGGCGAGCCGCGGCTCACCCGACCGACCCTTCCAGCGAGATCGCCACCAGCGCCTGCGCCTCCATGGCGAATTCCATGGGCAGGGCCTGCAGCACCTCCTTGCAGAAGCCGTTGACGACCAGCGCCACCGCCTCCTCCTCGTCCATGCCCCGCGAGCGGCAGTAGAAGAGCTGGTCGTCATCGACCTTCGAGGTGGTGGCCTCGTGCTCGACCCGGCTCGAGTTGTTCTTCACCTCGATGTAGGGGACGGTGTGCGCCCCGCACTTGTCGCCGATGAGCAGGCTGTCGCACTGGGTATAGTTGCGGCTGTTGGTGGCCTTCGGATGCATCGAGACCAGGCCGCGGTAGGTGTTCTGCGCCCTGCCCGCCGAGATCCCCTTCGAGACGATCCGCGACCGGGTGTTCTTGCCCAGATGGATCATCTTGGTGCCGGTATCGGCCTGCTGGGCGTTGTTGGCGATGGCGATGGAATAGAACTCGCCCTGGCTGTCGTCGCCGCGCAGGATGCAGGAGGGATATTTCCAGGTGATCGCCGAGCCGGTCTCGACCTGCGTCCACATCACCTTCGAACGCGCGCCGCGGCAGTCGGCCCGCTTCGTCACGAAGTTGTAGATGCCGCCCCGGCCTTCCTCGTCGCCCGGATACCAGTTCTGCACCGTGGAATATTTCACCTCGGCATCCTCCAGCACCACGATCTCGACGACCGCGGCATGAAGCTGGTTGGTGTCGCGCTTGGGCGCGGTGCAGCCTTCCAGATAGCTCACATAGGCGCCCTTGTCGGCGATGATGAGCGTGCGCTCGAACTGGCCGGTGTTCTCGGCATTGATGCGGAAATAAGTGGACAGCTCCATCGGGCAGCGGGTGCCCGGCGGGATGTAGACGAAGGAGCCGTCCGAGAAGACGGCCGAGTTCAGCGTCGCGAAATAGTTGTCGGACTGGGGCACGACCGAGCCCAGATATTTCTTCACGAGCTCCGGATGCTCGCGCACCGCCTCCGAGATCGAGCAGAAGATGACGCCGGCCTTGGCCAGCTCCTTCTGGAAGGTCGTGCCGACCGAGACGGAGTCGAAGACCGCATCCACCGCCACCTGCCGCGGCGCATCCGGCACCTCGGCGCCCTCGACGCCGGCGAGGAGCGCCTGCTCCTTCAGCGGGATGCCGAGCTTCTTGTAGGTCTCGAGCAGCTTGGGATCGACCTCGTCGAGCGACTTCGGCTTCACATCCATGCTCTTCGGCTTGGCGTAATAATAGATGTCCTGATAGTCGATCTCGGGATAATCGAGCATCGCCCAGCGGGGCTCTTCCATCTGCAGCCACCGGCGATAGGCCTGAAGCCGCCACTCGGTCATCCACTCCGGCTCGTCGTTCTTCGCAGAGATCAGCCGCACGATGTCCTCGTTCAGCCCCTTGGGCGCGAAGTCCATCTCGATCTCGGTTTCCCAGCCGTACTTGTACTTGCCGGCCATCGCCTGGACCGTCTCGATCGTCTCACGGTCGACGCCGTCGCGAACCTCGGGAACCGCAGTCTCTTCCAGTGCTGCCATCGGTCTCAGTCTCCGTTCCAGGGGGCACGGCCCCGTCGTGTCTCTTGTGCCGCCCTGACCGGACGGCTTGATCCTTCAGGCGGCCCGCGCCCGGTGGCGATCCCGCGCCCGCATCCAGGCCTCGGCGAACCGCAGCCCCTCGGCCTCGGTCACGCCCGGCCCCAGCGAGAGGCGCAGCGCCGAGCCGGCCTCTTCCTCTCCGAGCCCCATCGCCCGCAGGACGCGGCTGGCCCGCACCTTGCCCGACGAACAGGCCGATCCCGCCGAGACCGCGAAGCCCGCCAGATCCATCTGCATCACCTGCGTCTCGCCCTTCCAGCCGGGGGTGACGAGGCAGAGCGTGTTCGGCAGCCGGGGAACCGCTTTCCCGACAGAAATAGTCCCTTTTCCGTCGTCGCACAACGCCGATTCTAGAATATTTCTAAGTTGAAGCACAGGCTCCCAGAGACCTTCGGCCAGATCCCGCGCCGCAGCCTCCGCCGCAGCGCCGAAGCCCGCGATCCCGATCAGATTTTCGGTGCCCGCGCGGCGGCCCATCTCCTGCCCGCCCCCTTTGATCCGCGCCTCGAGGTCGAGCCCGCGCCGGATCACCAGCGCCCCCACCCCCTTCGGCCCGCCGATCTTATGCGCCGAGACGAATCCCATGGCGCAGCCGAGCCAGTTGAAGGCGAAGGGCACCTTGCCGAAGGCCTGCGTCAGGTCCGAGACCGCCAGCCCCTCGGGCAGATCCTGCAGGATGCCGGTCTCGGAATTGGCGAGCTGCAGCGCGGAGCGCCCCGGCTCGGCCACTGCCACGCGCCCCGAGGCATCCACGGCCAGCTCCGGCGCACACCAGGCCGAGACAGCCTCATGCTCCACGTCAGCGCAGAAGAGTCCGCGCCCGGCACAGGCCAGCGCCGCCGCCTCGGTCGCCCCGGACACGAAGACGACATCCGCCCCCTCGGCGCCGAGAGCCGCCGCCACCTGAGCCCGCGCCCGCTCCACGAGCGCGCGCGCCCTGCGCCCCTCGGCATGGACCGAGGAGGGGTTGCCCACCAGATCCATCGCCTCCAGCATCGCCGCCCGCGCCTCGGCGCGCAGGGGCGCCGTCGCATTCCAGTCGAGATAGACCCGCGAGCCCACGCTTCACCCTTCACTCTGGCGGAAATATCCGCGGGGGTCCGGGGGCAGCCGCCCCCGGCGGCCCGCCACGACAGCCACCGCCTCAGTCCTCGTCAACCACTCGAAACAGCGCCGGCACCGCCGGGCATGGACGCATCTCGTTCTTGATGATGTCCGACAGACGGGTCTGGTGCAGGAAGACATAGACATGCGCCGAGAGGCCCTCCCACAGCCGGTTGGTCAAGGATTGTGCACGCGAGCCGGAAACGCCTCCACTTGCACCAGCACCGGTATGCATCGCATTGACCGTCTCTTCCACCGCTTCCATGATCTCGCTGACCCGGATCGACTCCGCGGGCCGCGCGAGCTTGTAGCCGCCCCCCGGCCCTCGCACCGCCTCCACCAGCCCCGCCCGCCGCAGCTTGACGAACAGCTGCTCGAGATAGGGCAGCGAAATGTCCTGCCGCTTCGACACTTCGGCGAGCGAGACAAGCTCGTTCCCCGACTTCTGGGCGAGCGCGAGATCCACCAGCGCCACCATCGCATACCGACCCTTGGTCGAGAGTTTCATTTTCCGGTTCCCGCCAAATCCATTGACGCCAAGCGGCAGGCCGCTTAACTCGTTACGGTTCCGGGCGGATGCACCGCCCAGGTGGAATGGTTCTAATTTATCCGAGCGTTTTTGTCAAGATTACGCCGCGGAAGAAACAGGCAAGGCGAGGCGATGCCCGAAGTGATTTTCGCCGGTCCCGAGGGCCGGCTCGAAGGCCGCTACCACCCGCAGAAGGATCGCGACGCGCCCATTGCCATCGTGCTGCACCCGCACCCGCAGTTCGGCGGCTCGATGAACAACAAGGTCGTCTACAACCTGCACTATGCCTTCTATCGGCTGGGATTCACAGTGCTGCGCTTCAACTTCCGGGGCGTCGGCAGGTCGCAGGGCGAGTACGATCAGGGCATCGGCGAATTGTCGGATGCGGCGGCCGCGCTCGATTACCTGCAGTCGATGAACCAGAACGCCAAGCACTGCTGGGTCGCGGGCTTCTCCTTCGGCGCCTGGATCGGGATGCAGCTCCTCATGCGCCGTCCCGAGATCACCGGCTTCGTCTCGGTGGCCCCGCCCGCCAACATGTACGACTTCTCCTTCCTTGCCCCCTGCCCCTCCTCGGGCCTCATCATCAACGGCACCGCCGACCGGGTGGCCCAGCCCAAGGACACAGTGACGCTGGTGGGCAAGCTGCACGAGCAGAAGGGCATCACCGTAACGCACGAGCAGATCGAGGGCGCCGACCACTTCTTCAAGGACGAAGAGGCGCACATGACCCCGATGATCTCCAAGGTCTCGGACTATGTGAAGCGCCGCCTCACCGAGGGCTCCCGGTGAGCGACCGTCTCGGCCGGCAGCTCGCCTTCCTGGCCGAGGCCGACCGGCTGAAGACGGTCCTGCGCGCCAACACGCTGGCCGACGGCTCCCGGCGCGAGAATTCGGGCGAGCATTCGTGGCATGTGGCGCTTTACGCGCTGATACTGGCCGATCAGGCCGGCCCCGATGTGCGCATCGACCGTGTGCTGCGCATGCTGCTCATCCATGATCTCGTCGAGATCGACTGCGGCGACACGCCCATTCACGGCAGCCACGACGCGGCCTCGGTGGCCGCGGCCGAAAGCGCTGCCGCCGACCGGATCTTCCGCCTCCTGCCCGAGGATCAGGCCGCCGAGTTCCGCGCGCTCTGGGACGAGTTCGAGGCGAGCCTGTCGCCCGATGCTGTCTTTGCGAAATCGATCGACCGGGTGCAGCCGGTGATGCAGAACCTGCAGTCGGGCGGCGGCACCTGGAAGGAGTTCGCCGTCACCTCCGAGCAGCTCGACACACGGGTGGGGGCGAAGATCGCCCGCGGTGCCCCCGGCCTCTGGGCGCATGTGCGCGCTCTGACGCGGACCTATTTCGACCGGGCGGCGGGCTGATCCGGTATACCGCGGCATACCGGTCTTCCCTCGGCCACCCTTTTCCGCTATGCCTCGCCTGACCAACCATTCGGGAGCCTCTCCATGTCGAAGATCAAGGTAGCGAACCCCGTCGTCGAGCTCGACGGCGACGAGATGACCCGCATCATCTGGGACTTCATCAAGCAGAAGCTGATCCTGCCCTACCTCGACATCGACCTGCATTACTACGATCTCGGCATCGAGGAGCGCGACCGCACCGAGGACAAGATCACGGTCGATGCGGCCCATGCGATCAAGCAGTATGGCGTGGGCGTGAAATGCGCCACCATCACGCCGGACGAGGCGCGGGTCGAGGAATTCGGCCTGAAATCGATGTGGAAGAGCCCGAACGGCACGATCCGCAACATCCTCGGCGGCGTGATCTTCCGCCAGCCGATCATCTGCCGCAACGTCCCGCGCCTCGTGCCGGGCTGGACGAAGCCCATCGTCGTCGGCCGCCATGCCTTCGGCGACCAGTATCGCGCGACCGACTTCCGCTTCCCGGGCAAGGGCAAGCTCACGCTGAAATTCGTGGGCGAGGACGGCGCGGTGATCGAGCGCGAGGTGTTCGACGCGCCGGGCTCGGGCGTGACCATGGCGATGTACAACCTCGACCAGTCGATCATCGACTTCGCGCGCGCCTCGATGAACTACGGGCTGAATCTCGGCTGGCCGGTGTACCTCTCGACCAAGAACACGATCCTCAAGGCCTACGACGGGCGCTTCAAGGACCTCTTCCAGCAGGTCTACGAGGAGGAATTCGCCGAGAAGTTCAAGGCGGCGGGCATCACCTACGAGCACCGGCTGATCGACGACATGGTGGCCTCGGCGCTGAAATGGTCGGGCGGCTATGTCTGGGCCTGCAAGAACTACGACGGCGACGTGCAGTCGGATACCGTGGCGCAGGGCTTCGGCTCGCTCGGGCTGATGACGAGCGTGCTGATGACGCCGGACGGGCAGACGGTGGAGGCCGAGGCCGCGCATGGCACGGTCACGCGGCACTTCCGCCAGCATCAGGCGGGCAAGGAGACCTCGACCAACTCGATCGCCTCGATCTACGCCTGGACGGGGGGCCTCAAACACCGCGCCAAGCTCGACGGCAATGCCGATCTCGCCCGCTTCGCCGAGACGCTCGAGCGGGTCACGGTGCAGACGGTCGAGGACGGCTTCATGACGAAGGACCTCGCGCTCCTCGTGGGCCCGGATCAGAAGTGGCTGACCACGATGGGCTATCTCGAGAAGGTCGACGAATATCTCGACCGCGCGCTCGGCGCCTGAGCGAAGGCCGGGGGGCTGTCTGCCCCCCGGACCCCCCGAGGATATTTTCCCAGAGTGAAGATGGGAAGGCTGTGGCGCGCGTCCACCCGAGCCACCCATGCCGGGGACCGAGCCCCGCGGCCCTCGCCCGACTCCCGGCGGCTTCGCCGGGTTCGCCCGGACAGAGCAGGTCCGTCCGCCTCGACACGTCCTCCCGCGGCAGCCCCCGACCGGGCACCCTCGGATCCGACGCCCCTCTTGCCCTTTCATTCTGGCCCAAATATCCCGGGGGTCCGGGGGCAGAGCCCCCGGCCTTGCCGCAGGATCCCCATGGCCGACCCTACCGCCCACACGAAGCTCGAAGATGCCCAGGCCCTCGCCTACGGTTGCACGATGGCCGCCTTCGGAATCACCATCCTCACGCATCTGGGGCTCGTCACGGGGCAGACGGCAGGCCTCGCAGTCCTGATCTCCTACGCAACGGGCTGGGGCTTCGCGCCGGTCTTCTTTGCGATCAACATTCCCTTCTACTGGCTTGGCTACCGGCGGATGGGGCCAGCCTTCACGCTGAAGACCTTCCTGTCGGTCGCGCTCATGTCGGCCCTCGCGCAGGTCATGCCCCAGTGGATCTCCTTCGCGCATCTCCATCCGGCCTTCGGCGCAGTGCTCTTCGGCCTGACCTCAGGCTCGGCGCTCCTCGCCCTCTTCCGGCACGGGGCAAGCCTCGGCGGCATCGGCATCCTCGCGCTCTACCTTCAGGACAAGACCGGATTCCGCGCGGGCTGGACCCAGCTCGCCTTCGACGCCGTGCTGTTTGCGGTGGCCCTCGCACTGCGTGACTGGCATCTCGTCGCCTGGTCCTTCCTCGGGGCGCTGGTGGTGAACCTCGTCATCGCCATCAACCACCGCCGCGACCGCTACCTCGCAACCTGACGGATCTTTGCGCCATTGCCGGAAAGCTCTGGTGTTTCTGCGCTGCGTCCTGTAACGCCGCGCTCGAACCCCTGATCCCCTACCCGAGAGAGCACCCCGATGGAGCTTCGCAACATCGCCATTATCGCGCACGTCGACCATGGCAAGACGACCCTGGTGGACGAGCTCCTCAAGCAGTCCGGCGCCTTCCGCGACAACCAGTCCGTGGCCGAGCGCGCCATGGACAGCAACGACATCGAGCGCGAACGCGGCATCACGATCCTCGCCAAATGCACCTCGGTCGAGTGGAACGGCAAGCGCATCAACATCGTCGACACGCCCGGCCACGCCGACTTCGGCGGTGAGGTCGAGCGCATCCTGAGCATGGTCGATGGCGTGGTCCTCCTCGTGGATGCCGCCGAAGGCCCGATGCCGCAGACCAAGTTTGTCACCTCGAAGGCGCTGGCCCTCGGGCTCCGGCCCATCGTGGTGCTGAACAAGGTCGACAAGCCCGATGCCGAGCCGGACCGCGCGCTGAACGAGGTCTTCGACCTCTTCGCCAACCTCGGCGCGTCGGATGACCAGCTCGACTTCCCCGCCCTCTACGCCTCCGGCCGCTCCGGCTGGGCGGACGAACAGCTCGACGGACCGCGCAAGGATCTGTCGGCCCTGTTCGAGCTCGTGCTGCGCCATGTCCCGGCGCCGAAGCAGCTCGCGGCGCGCGAGGAGCCGTTCCGCATGCTCGCCACCACCCTCTCGGCCGACCCGTTCATCGGCCGCATCCTGACGGGCCGCGTCGAGGCGGGTACGGTCAAGGCCGGCGACACGCTTAAGGCGCTCTCGCGCACCGGCGACCGGATCGAGCAGTTCCGCGTGTCGAAGGTGCTGGCCTTCCGCGGCCTGTCGCAGACCCCCATCGATCTGGGCGAGGCCGGCGACATCGTGACGCTCGCCGGCATGTCGAAGGCGACCGTCGCCGACACGCTCTGCGCCCCCGAGGTGGACGTGCCGCTCCCGGCCCAGCCCATCGACCCGCCGACGATCTCGGTCACCTTCGGCATCAACGATTCGCCGCTCGCCGGCAAGGACGGCAACAAGGTGCAGTCGCGCGTGATCCGCGAGCGGCTGATGAAGGAGGCCGAGATCAACGTCGCGATCAAGGTCACCGACACGCCCGGCGGCGAGGCCTTCGAGGTTGCCGGGCGGGGCGAGCTGCAGATGGGCGTGCTGATCGAGAACATGCGCCGCGAAGGGTTCGAACTGTCGATCTCGCGCCCGCGCGTGCTCTTCCGCGAAGAAGACGGCCAGCGCATGGAGCCCATCGAGGAAGTCACCATCGATGTGGATGACGAGTTCACCGGCGCCGTGATCGAGAAGCTGACCGGGCCGCGCAAGGGCGACCTCGTCGAGATGAAGCCCGCAGGGGCCGGCAAGACCCGGATCATCGCCCATGTGCCCTCGCGTGGGCTGATCGGCTATCACGGCCAGTTCCTGACCGACACCCGCGGCACGGGCGTGCTGAACCGCGTCTTCCACGAATGGGCGCCCCACAAGGGCCCGATCGAAGGCCGCCGCGTGGGCGTCCTCGTCTCGATGGAGAACGGCAGCTCGGTGCCCTACGCGCTCTGGAACCTCGAGGAGCGGGGCCATCTCTTCATCGGGGCGCAGGAATCGGTCTATGTGGGCATGATCATCGGCGAGCACAGCCGCGAGAACGATCTCGAGGTCAACCCGCTGAAGGGCAAGAAGCTCACCAACGTCCGCGCCTCGGGCACGGACGAAGCGGTGCGCCTCACCCCGCCCGTCCGGCTCTCGCTCGAGCAGGCCATCGCCTATATCGACGATGACGAGCTGGTGGAGGTGACGCCCAAGATCGTGCGGATGCGCAAGCGCTACCTCGACCCGCATGAGAGAAAGCGCGCCGCCAAGGCCGCGGAATAAGCGAAGGGCGCCCCTGCGGCGCCCTTTTCATTCCGGCGGGGGGCTCAGGCCGCTACGGCGAGCGGATCCGGCCGGAAGGGCTCGACCCGCACGCGGTCGCCCTCGAAGAGGCAGAAGGAGCCCTGCGCCACCGGCAGCCAGTCGCCCTCGTCCTGCTCCAGCGGCTCCGAGACCACGGCGCGTCCGCCGCGCCGCAGGCTCCAGCGGTGGTAGAGGGTCGGCGCCTGCTCGTCCGATGCATAGCGGACCGCGAAGAGCCGTTCGCCGTCCGAAAAGGCCGCCGTCAGGCGGATGTGGGGCACGCCCCCCTTCTCGCGCGAAAGCCGTTCGAGCCTCAGGACCGCGCGCTCGAGCGCGCCCTTCGGGTCCTGCTCCAGCCCTTCGGCCAGCGCCACCAGAAACAGCACCTCGCTGTCCGTCGCGCCCTTGCGGTGGCCGTAGAGCGTCTCGGGGATCAGCATGTCCGCGTCGCGGCGGAAGCGGTCGTAGCCGCCGATCTGGCCGTTGTGCATGAAGCTCCAGCGGCCCACCACGAACGGGTGGCAGTTGTTGCGGCTGGTGGCCGTGCCGGTCGAGGCGCGCACATGAGCGAGGAACAGGCCGGACTTGACCTGTGCGGTCAGGCTGCGCAGGTTCGGATCGCTCCAGGCCGGATAGACGTCGCGGTAGAGCCCGGGCTCCGGCCGCTCGCCATACCAGGCGATGCCGAAGCCGTCGGCGTTGATGGCGGTGCCGCATTCCGTGGCGCAATGGCTCTGGTGGATCAGGGAGTGTCCCGGACGGCTCACGACCTCCTCGAGGAAGATCGGCGCTCCGATATAGGCGGCCCAGCGGCACATGTCTCAGCGTGCTCCAAGGGCGCGGACGGGTTCCGGCATGTTGACCTGCCTCATCATCTGCTCGCGGCCAGCATAGCGCGGGCCGCGGGCCTTGGCATCCTCAAACCGTTACAATAGGTGCCCGCGACAGTGCGCCCTTCGGGCAATGGACCCGCTCACTCGGCCTCTTCGACCACAACGAGATCGCGGACAGAGGCGCCGCGCGCATGATCGAGAGCGGCCTGATATTCGGGAGAGTTGTAGCAGGCCACCGCCGCCTCGACCGAGGGGAAACGCGCCACCACGTTGCGCGAGCGATCCCGCCCCTCCAGCTGGACGTGGCGGCCGCCCCGGGCGAGGAACACGCCGCCATGGGCAGCGATCGCGGGCCCCGCCCCCTTGGCATAACGCCCGTAGGCCTCCGCGTCCGTCACTTCCACATTCGCAATCCAGAGCGCGGTCGCCATGTCAGCCTCCCATCACCGCTTCGGCCGCGCGGATCGCCGCGTCGGCCTGCGAGGCATCGGCCGCCCCCGCCTGCGCCATGTCCGGCCGCCCGCCGCCGCCGCGCCCGCCGAGCGCCTCGGCCGCGGCCTTCACCAGCGTCACGGCCGACAGACGGTCGGTCAGGTCGGGCGTCACGCCTGCCGCCAGCGCGGCCTTGCCCCCGGTGTCCGAGATCAGCAGCACCGCACCGGATCCGACGCGCGCCTTCATCTCGTCGATGAGGCCCGGCATGTCCTTGCCCGGCACGCCCTGTACGACCTGGGCGAGGAATTTCACCCCGCCGATCTCCTTGGCTTCCGAGGCCGCGCCGCCGCCCATCGCGGCCTCGCGGCGCAGCTGCGCCACCTCGTTCTGCAGCTGGCGCCGCTCCTCGACCAGAGCCTTCACCCGGTCCACCAGCTCGGCCGGCGCGGCCTTCAAGGCCGCCGCCACATCCGTCAGCCGCTTCATCTGCTCGTTGAGATAGGTCAGCGCCCCCTCGCCGGTCAGCGCCTCGATCCGCCGCACCCCGGCCGACGAGGCCGAGTCCCCCAGGATCACGCAGAGGCCGATGTCGCCCAGCCGCGACACATGGGTGCCACCGCACAGCTCCAGCGAGTAGGTCTGGCCGTCCGTCCCCTTGCCCGAGCCGGCGAGGGTGCCCATCGAGACCACGCGCACCTCGTCGCCGTATTTCTCGCCGAAGAGCGCTTGCGCCCCCAGCGCCCGCGCATCGTCGGGCGACATGATCCGCGTCTCGACCGCGCCGTTCGAGCGGATGAAGCCGTTGACCTCAGCCTCGACCGCCGCCAGCTCCTCGGGGCTCAGGGCCCTGGAATGGCTGAAGTCGAAGCGCAGCCGGTCGGGCGCATTCAGCGAGCCGCGCTGTGCCACATGATCGCCCAGCGCGCGGCGCAGTGCCTCGTGCAGGAGGTGGGTGGCCGAGTGATTCGCCCGGATCGCCGAGCGCCGCGCATGATCCACTACGAGCGTGGCGCCCTGACCCTGCCGGATCTCGCCTTCGACCACCTCGGCAAAATGCAGGAAGAGGCCCTGCCCCTTCTTCACGTCGGTGATCCGCGCGCGGCCCGTGTCGGTCCGGAGCTCGCCCGTGTCCCCGACCTGACCGCCCGACTCGGCATAGAAGGGCGTCTGGTTCAGGATGATCTGCACCGTCTGGCCCACGCCGACCGAGGCCGTCTCGGCCCCCGCGGCGACCAGCGCCAGCACCTGGCCCTCCGCCTGCTCGGTGTCGTAGCCGAGAAATTCCGTCGCGCCATGGGTCTCGGCCAGATCGAACCAGATCGCGGCATCCTTGGTCTCGCCCGATCCCGACCAGCTCGCGCGCGCCTTGGCCTTCTGCTCCGCCATCGCGGCCTCGAAGCCCTCGACATCCACCTTGCGCCCCTTCTCGCGCAGCGCATCCTGCGTGAGATCGAGCGGGAAGCCGTAGGTGTCGTAGAGCTTGAACGCGGCTTCGCCCGGCAGGGGCGAGCCCTCCGGCAGATGGCCGAGTTCATCCTCGAGCAGCCGCAGCCCGCGCTCGAGCGTCTGGCGGAACCGCGTCTCCTCGAGCTTCAGCGTCTCCTCGATCAGCGCCTGACCGCGCGTGAGCTCCGGATAGGCGGCGCCCATCTGCCGCACGAGGGCCGGCACGAGGCGGTGCATCACCGGATCCTGCGCCCCCAGCAGATGCGCGTGACGCATGGCGCGCCGCATGATCCGCCGCAGCACATAGCCGCGCCCCTCGTTCGAGGGCATCACCCCGTCCGCGATCAGGAAGGAGGTCGATCGCAGATGGTCGGCGATGACCCGGTGGTGGGTCTTGCCGGGGCCGTCCGGATCGGTCGAGGTCGCATGGGCCGAGGCCTCGATCAGGCTGCGCATCAGATCGGTGTCGTAGTTGTCGTGCTTGCCCTGCAGGAGAGCGCCGATCCGCTCGAGCCCCATGCCGGTGTCGATCGACTGCTTGGGCAGTGGCGTCATCGATCCGTCCGGATGCTGCTCGTTCTGCATGAAGACGAGGTTCCAGATCTCGATGAACCGGTCGCCATCCTCGTCCGCCGAGCCCGGGGGACCGCCCCAGATCGAGGGGCCGTGGTCGAAGAAGATCTCGGTGCAGGGCCCGCAGGGCCCGGTCGGGCCCATCATCCAGAAGTTGTCGTTGGTGGGAATACGGATGATCCGCTCGTCCGGCAGCCCCGCGACCTTCTTCCAGATCTCGGCCGCCTCATGGTCCGTGTGGTAGACGGTGACGAGGAGCTTCTCCTTCGGGATGTCGAAGTCCTTGGTCAGCAACTCCCAGGCGAAGGGGATCGCGTCCGACTTGAAATAGTCGCCGAAGGAGAAGTTTCCCAGCATCTCGAAGAAGGTGTGGTGCCGCGCGGTGTAGCCCACATTGTCGAGGTCATTGTGCTTGCCGCCCGCGCGGACGCATTTCTGCGCCGTGGTCGCGCGGGTGTAGTCGCGGTGCTCGAGACCCGTGAAGCAGTTCTTGAACTGCACCATGCCCGAGTTGGTGAACATCAGCGTCGGGTCATTGCGCGGGACGAGCGGGCTCGACTCCACGACCCGGTGGCCGTTGCGTCGGAAATAATCGAGGAACGTCGAGCGGATATCGTTCAAGGACGGCATGAGGAAGCCTCTGTCAGGCAGATCTGCGGTTCGCCGTCTCGTTTAGCCCTGCGCGCCGAGGCTGTCCACCTCGACGCGCGCGAGCGTCACATGTCCACCAGATCGTCGCCCTTGCCGTCTTCCCCGGTCGAGAAGTCCAGCCCATGCGAGGCGCGAATCCGATCTTCGATATCGCCGGCAACCGTCGGGTTCGCGCGCAGGAAGGCCTTGGCATTCTCGCGCCCCTGCCCGATCCGCTCGTCGCCGTAGGAATACCAGGAGCCCGACTTTTCGACCACGCCGGCCTTGACGCCGAGATCGACGAGTTCGCCCGTCTTGGAGATGCCCTCGCCATACATGATGTCGAACTCGACCTCGCGGAAGGGCGGGGCCACCTTGTTCTTGACCACCTTCACCTTCGTCGTGTTGCCGATGACATTGTCGCGGTCCTTGATGGCACCGGTCCGGCGAATGTCGAGGCGCACGGAGGCGTAGAACTTCAGCGCGTTGCCGCCCGTCGTCGTCTCGGGGTTGCCGAACATCACGCCGATCTTCATGCGAATCTGGTTGATGAAGATCACCATGCAGTTCGACCGGCCGATGGATGCGGTCAGCTTCCGCATGGCCTGGCTCATCAGGCGGGCCTGCGAGCCCATCTGCATGTCGCCCATGTCGCCCTCGATCTCGGACTTGGGCGTCAGCGCCGCCACCGAGTCGACCACGATCAGGTTCACCGCGCCGGACCGGACCAGCGTGTCGACGATCTCGAGCGCCTGCTCGCCCGTGTCGGGCTGGCTGATGAGGAGTTCGTCCAGGTTGACGCCGAGCTTCTTGGCATATTGCGGGTCGAGAGCATGTTCGGCGTCCACGAAGGCGCAGACGCCACCCTTCTTCTGCTCTTCCGCCACCACATGCAGGGTCAGCGTGGTCTTGCCCGAGCTTTCGGGGCCGTAGATCTCGATGATTCGCCCCTTGGGCAGACCGCCGATGCCGAGCGCGATATCGAGACCCAGCGAGCCCGTCGAAGTCGCCTCGATCTCCATGACCGGGCTGTTGGCCCCCAGTTTCATGATCGAGCCCTTGCCGAACTGCCGTTCGATCTGTGCCAGCGCGCTTTCGAGCGCCTTCGCCTTGTCCATCTCGCGCCTTCCGTTCAAGTCGAGCAGGTTCGCCGTCGCCATGTCCTGTTCCTTATTCCATAGCCGCGCCAAGGCAGCAATCGCTTCGCGAGTTCGCCCTATGTTCCGAAGCAATATGGGATCATAAGGCGAACATTGCAACCGGTTTCTCCGGCAGATGCAGCTTTCGACCAAAGCGGTTAAGGGCTAGTTTAAGGCCGCGGGTACTTGGCACCCGGGCGATAAAAAGGGACGGGATGCTGGTATTCTGGGAGCAACGGCTGGCGTTTCTTGCCACGCCAAAGACGGGGACGACCGCGATCGAGACCGCCCTCGAATCGCTGGCAACCGTGTCGGTCCAGCGACCGCCCCTCCTGAAGCACACAACGGTTCAGCAGTATCGGCAGTTCATCGGCCCCTACCTCGACAGCACGGCAGGAGAGCCTTTCACACTGGTGGCCCTGATGCGCGAACCGCGGGCCTGGCTTGGCAGCTGGTTCCGCCACCGCCAGCGGGAAGATGTCGTGGAAGCCGCGAGGAGCACCGCCCATCTGGATTTCGACGCTTTCGTAAGGGCCTATGCGTCGGACCCGCAGCCCGAGTTCGCGGCGGTGAGCTCCCAGGCCCGCTTCCTGGACTCCGGCGAGGCACGCGGGGTGGATCGTCTCTTTCGCTACGAAGCCATCGACTTGTTCATCGACTTTCTGGAAGAGCGTCTTGGGTGCGAGATCATCCTGCCCCGGCTCAACGTCTCGCCCTGTGCGCCGCTCGATCTCAGCGCCGACAGCGAGGAGAGCCTGCGGAACGTCCTTTCGCGCGATTTCGACCTGTATGCCTCGCTCGACTGAGGGTCAGTGCACCTGCTCCTGCACTGTCGAGGTCAAATCGTTGAGCGAGAAGGGTTTGGGCAGGAACACCGAATTCGGGATGCGTGATTGCGACTCGGCCAGGCATTCCTCGGCGTAGCCCGAGACGAAGATGACGCGGACATCGGGGCGCTGCTGCAGCGCCTGACGGACCCATGTCGGTCCGTCCATCCCCGGCATCACCACATCGGTCACGAACACGTCGACCTCGAGCGCCGGATCCTCGAGAGCCCGCAGCGCCTCCTCGGCATTCTCGGCCTCGATGACCGTGTAGCCGCGCATCCGCAGGGCACGGGAGGCAAAGGCGCGCACGGGCGCTTCATCCTCGACCAGGAGCACCACGCCCTCGCCGCGGCGCGAGCCGTCGGGTTCGGGACGGGCGGCCGGAACCGGCTCGACGGGAAGCGGCTCTTCATTGATGGGAAAATAGAGGTGGAAGACGCTGCCGCGCCCGACTTCGCTGTCCACGAAGATGAAGCCGCCGGATTGCTTCACGATGCCATAGACCGTCGAGAGGCCGAGCCCCGTTCCCTCGCCGACGCGCTTGGTGGTGAAGAAGGGCTCGAAGATCTTCTGCAGCCGGTCAGGCGGAATGCCGACACCTTCGTCGCGCACATGGATGGCGGCATAGCGCCCGGGCGGAACGGCGGCGCGGTCGCGGCGCAGCTCTTCGGTCAGCACGAGATCCTCGGTCTCGATCCCGATCACCCCACCCTCGGGCATGGCGTCGCGCGCATTGACAACGAGGTTCATCAGAACCTGCTCGAGCTGACGCTTGTCGGCACGGATCGGCCCGAGGTCGGGTGCATGTGACAGCCGCAGCGTCACGCGCTCGCCCACCAGACGATTGAGAAGGTGGGTCAGGTCGGCCAGAACCTCCTGAAGGTCGATCCGTTCCGGCTTCAGCGTCTGCTTGCGCGAGAAGGCGAGGAGCTGACCGACGAGGCTCGCGGCGCGATTGGCGTTCTGGTGGATCTGGACCAGATCCGCGAATTCCGGGTCCTCGCGATCGTGACGCAGCAGCAGCAGATCGCAGTGGCCCGAGATCGCGGTGAGCAGATTGTTGAAGTCATGGGCAATGCCGCCGGCAAGCTGGCCGATCGCCTGCATCTTCTGGCTCTGGACGAACTGAGCCTCGAGCGTCTTGAGCGCCGTGGCGTCATTCAGAACCGCGAGGACAAGCGGGCGCCCGTGCTCGACAATGCGGCGCAGCGCGATCTGGAGGAACACCTCTTCCTCGGATCGGCGCAGGCGCAGCACTTCGGCGCCTCCGGGCATCCGCTCGGCGGCGACATCGGCGAGCCAGTCCCGGACCGCACGGCCGAGGCCCTCGAACAGGTCGGAGAAATCCGGCTGCGCATCGTGGCCGAGCCCGAGCAGATCGCGCGCCGCGCGGTTCGCGACGCGCAGGCTGCCGTCGCTGCCGAACTTCATCAGGGCCACCGGCAGATGCTCGAAATCCGCGTGAGCGGAGCCCTGCGCGGTCGTGGAGGGCACCGGCATGAGGTAGATTTCCCGCCGTTCGCCCAGGCCTTCGACCTCGGCCAGGATCGCGCGCACGGGGCCGTCAACGGTGGCCACCTCGACCTCCTCGCCCGACCGGGGCGCGAGATCGGTGAAGACGCGGTCCAGGCGTTTCGGCCGCTCGCCGACCAGCCGGCGCAGCGATTCATTTGCGAAAAGCACCACGCCCGACTTGTTCGCGACCAGCATCGGCAGGCTCAGCCCCTCGGCTCCGCGGCCGGCCACGACGGAGCGGTCCTGGAACTCCTCGAGCCGCCAGAGGAAGCGGCCGGGCCCGATCCGGTGCACGGACAGCCGGACATGGCCGCGGCGCGTCACCACATCCTCGCGCGATGAGCCGAGATTGGCCGCGCGGGCCTGCAGCCGGAAGAGCACGGAGGCGGGGCTTGCGAAGTGATCGCCGAGCGATGCCACGAGCGTGCTGCCGCTGCGCTCGCCGAAACGGGCGATGGCCGCGCGGTTCTGGTAGCCGACCTGGCCCACCGCGTCCGTGGTGAAGCAGGGTGCCGCATCCTCGCCCAGCAGCCGCGCGAGCCGCAGATCGAGGCCATGGTCACGCACCCGCTCCCAGACCATGAGCCCCCGGGCGATCAGCACGATGGCCGCGAAGGTGAGCGCCACCATGGCAGCTTCGAGCCGCATGTCGAGGTCGGAGGCGAAGAGAGCGGTCACCAGGGCCCCGCCGGCCACGGCCAGCAGAAGCCAGTGCCTTGAGCGGAGACCTTCCGCCGCCCCCACGAGATCTGCTGACTGCCTGTGCACTGACATCCCCAAGCCGGATTCGCCCCGCGGACATTCGGCCCTGAAATCGTTAAGCACTGTTTAATCTGCGCGAGGATCCAGCTCGCAAAGCCCGGAAACTCAGCCGTTTCTCTGCAACAGGTCGAGGAAGAAGCCGTCGCCGCCGTCGAGAGGGGTCAGTCGCAGCTGGTGCACCCGCGCCCAGCCGGGGCTCCGCTCGAGGAAAGCGTCGGTCTGGCCCGCGTTTTCGGAGGCGAGAAGCGAGCAGGTCGCATAGGCGAGATGCCCGCCCGGGCGGACCAGCGGGGCCACCTCGTCGAGGATCGTCGACTGGATCGCCCGGAGTTCGGCCAGACGCTCCGGCGTGAGGCTCCACTTGCCCTCCGGCGCACGGCGCCAGCTGCCCGAGCCCGAGCAGGGCACGTCCGCCAGCACGAGATCGAAGGGGCCGCGGCGCGCGGGGTCTCCCGGTGCGAGCCGCCGCACCTCGGCACCGGCGCGGGCGGCCCGCTCGGGCAGGTCGCGCATGCGGCGCGGGTCGGCATCGTGGGCCGAGAGATCGATGGGCGCGCGGGCGGCCATGGCGAGGCTCTTGCCGCCGCCGCCGGCGCAGTAGTCGAGCACACGGTCGCCCGAGGCGAGCGGCAGCGCCGCGACGATGGCCTGAGAAGCGGCATCCTGCAGCTCGACCCGCCCCTCGCGATAGGCGGCGGAAGCCTGCAGTCTGCGCGGGTTTTCCGTCACTTCGAGCGCCGTCTCCGCCAGAGGATGCGGCTGCGTGGCAATGCCCTCGGCCGCGAGTTCGGCCGCCGCGGCCGCCCGGTCGGTCCGCGCGAGATTGACGCGCAGGAAGACGGGCGCGCGATGGCGGAGCGCCTCCATCACCGGGGCGAAGTCCGCGCCGAGACTGTCGCGCAGCGCCGGCGCGAGCCAGTCGGGACAATCGAGCGCGTCGAGCTCGGCGGGCGCCTGCGGCTCGAGCTCGGATCCCGCGGGCGGTGCGGGCGCATGGCCCTCGCCGGTGAAGAGCTCCGCCACCTCCTGCCCGGCCATCCGCAGCCCGCCCAGCACGAGCCCCCGCCCTGTCTCGGCTCCGCCCGCCCGCGCGAAGGAGCGCCGGCAGCGCAGTGCGTCGAACACGAGGTCGCGCACCGCGGCCCGATCGCCCGAGCCCGCGAACCGGCTCGCCCGGCCCCAGTTCGTCAGGGCCTGCTCGGCCGGGGTGCCGCCGAGGATCCGGTCGAGGATGCCGATGGCGGCGGAGAGGCGGGCGGCGGGCGTCATGGCGGAAACTCCGGCGGAAAGCGGGCTGCGGAGGCATGACACGGGCGGCGGGGCATGGCAAACAGCAACTCGAACGGCAGCGAGGGTGGAATGGCGCTCAATTTCCGGCAGACCGAAATCCTGGAGATCGCCCGCAGCGAGGGGCGCGTGGTGGTCGAGCAGCTCGCCGAACATTTCGCGGTCACGCTCCAGACCATCCGACGCGACCTGACCGAACTGTCGGACGCAGGCCTCCTTGACCGGGTGCATGGCGGAGCGGTGCTGCGCACGGGCGTGTCGAACATCGGCTACGAGGAGCGGCGCCGCATGAACGAGGCCGCCAAGGCCTCCATCGGGCGGGCCTGCGCCCGGGCGATCCCGGACAATTCCTCGATGATCATCAACATCGGCACCACGACCGAGGCCGTCGCGCGCGAGCTTCTGAACCACCGCAACATCACGGTCGTGACGAACAACATGAACGTGGCCAATATCCTCGCCACCAACCCCTCCTGCGAGGTGATGGTCGCGGGCGGACAGCTCCGCCGCTCGGACGGGGGGCTGGTGGGCGATCTGACGATCCAGTTCATCGAGCAGTTCAAGGTGGATTTCGCGATCATCGGCGCTTCGGCGCTGGATCGCGAGGGCGACATGCTCGATTTCGACCTAGCCGAGGTGCGGGTCTCGAAGGCGATCCTGCGTCAGTCGCGGCAGCGGTTCCTCGTCACGGACAGCTCCAAGCTCGACCGCAAGGCCCCGGTGCGGCTTGGCTCGCTCGAGGAGCTGGACGCCGTCTTCACGGACAGCCCCCTGCCCGAGGAGCTGGCGCGCCGCTGCGAGAGCTGGGAGACCGCGGTCACCGTGGCGGAGCAGGCCGCCATGCCCGGCTAGAGCGCGTGCAGCGCGCCGGTCGCGAGATTGTGGATGCGCGAGACCCGCGAGCCGTCCCATTCGAAGGCGAAGTGGTCGCCCTGAGCCGGCGCCCCGGCCACGTCCGGCCAGAAGAGCGCGACGCAGAGCCCATCCGGCGCGCGGGCGCTGGGATAGAGGATGCCGGCGGCTCCCTCCGCGCGCCGCTCGGCGCCGAAGCGCTGCGCGGCGCGGTAATCCTCCGGATCGAGCAGATCCGCCCGCTCCGGCACCACCACCTCGAGCTCGGCGTCGAGCCGACCGATCAGCTGGCGGAACTCCGACGTCCAGCCCGGCATCTCGTCCGTGGCCGCCATGAAACGGCCGTGATGGTGAGCCACCTCGATGAGCGCGGTCTCGAGCGTCTCGGCCGCGTAATAGACCCCGAAGCTGCCGTCGGAGAAACGGCTCGGCCGGTCGGGCGAGACATGGGTGAAGGGCGCCATCGCCCATGAGGCGCCGGCGCCGGAGACGCGCCGCGCGGGCGGCACCAGATCGAGCCGGCCCAGGCTCTCGCGCAGGCGGGGGTTGCTCTTCGCCTCGGCCGAGGCAATGGCCTCCCAGTCGGCGGGATCGGCGATGTCCTCGAAGAGGTCGATGGGCGGAAAGCGCGAGCGGATGATCCGGTGGGTCCGGTCCCAGGTCACGCGGCGGCGCGCCACCTCACCAGCCTCCGCGCTCGGCATCGAGGTAATTGCGCACGCGGAGCAGGTCGGTGATCTCGCCGCCCAGCATCACCTGTAGCGCGGGCGCCCCTCCGAAGGCATCATTGGGCCGCCGCACCCAGCCATAGGCCCGCTCGGGCTCGCGGAAGATCAGCCGGAGCGCCTTGTGGATCCCCATCAGGAGCGACAGCCGCGTCTTCTGGTCGCGCGAGATCCGCCCCGGAGCACCGCCCTTCCAGCGCGCCCAGGTGCGCGGCGAAAGCTCGCCCAGCAGGATCGCCGCCTCGCGGTCCGAGACCTCCCAGAGGCGGAAAAGATTGACGACCGCGCGCGCCATGGCAGCGGCTTCCGCATCGGTGATGCGGGGAGTGCCGGGATCTGCGGGGGTCTTGTCCAGCGGGCGGAGGGCGAACATGACGGTCTCCTTTTGGCAAGATTTATGCCTCTCACGGTCATTTGGCAAGCATGGCTTCGGCAGCCGTCGTCCGAATCCCTTGCATCCGTCCCCGGAAGGCTCATATTTCCGCGAGCTCCGCATGGGGCGTATTCTGGTGACCGGGCCCCTCTGGCGAGAGAATGCGGCGCTCTCGCGATGTCGGCACCCAAAGCGTCAATGGCCGCCAGGACGCGACTCTCCATCATGTGCAAAGCCACTCCCCCCTTCCGTGCGGGCGCCTCTGTGCGCTTTCTCCGTCCGGAGAAGCACGCATGACCACGGCTTCCGGGAAAAGCACGATCTCCTATTTCACCTGGGCCTTCGCCTTCACGGTCGTGGGGCTGGCCCTCGGCGGCTTCCTCGGCTGGCAGACGACCGGCACCATCGAAGGCACCGCCACGATCTTCTTCATCTGCTGCGTGCTGGCGGTGCTCGAGATCTCGCTCTCGTTCGACAATGCCATCGTGAATGCCAACAAGCTGAAGACGATGACGCCCGAGTGGCAGCACCGTTTCCTCACCTGGGGCATCATCATCGCGGTCTTCGGGATGCGGATCATCTTCCCCCTGCTGATCGTCGTCATCGCGGCGCACCTCGGCCCCTGGGAGGCACTGAAGCTCGCGGCCACCCAGCCCGCGGAATATTCCCGCATCATGCATGAGGCGCACACGCCCATCGCGGCCTTCGGCGGCACCTTCCTGATGATGGTCGGCCTGACCTACTTCTTCGATCAGGAGAAGGACATCCACTGGGTGCGCTGGATCGAGGAACAGGCCAGCCGCTATTCCTCGATCCGCGGGGTGGAGGTGGCGGTGGTGCTCTGCGCGGTCCTGGGCTTCTCGCGGCTTCTCGAGGGCGCCGAGCAGCAGGTCTTCATCAACAGCGCGCTCTACGGGCTGCTCACCTTCCTCCTCGTCGAGGTGCTGGGCGGCTTTCTCGACCATCGCCAGCAGGCGCTCGACGCGGCGGCCAAGGGCGGGTTCGGCGCCTTCCTCTATCTCGAGGTGCTCGACGCCTCCTTCTCCTTCGACGGGGTGATCGGGGCCTTCGCCCTCAGCCAGAACCTGTTCGTGATCGCGATCGGCCTCGGGATCGGCGCGATGTATGTGCGCTCGATGACCATCATGCTGGTCGAGCGCGGGACGCTGGCGCAATACCGCTACCTCGAGCACGGCGCCTTCTACGCGATCCTGATCCTCTCGGTCATCATGTATGTCCAGACGCTGACCCACATTCCCGAGGTCATCACCGGGCTCGGCGGTGCGGGGCTGATCGGGATCTCGCTCTGGTCCTCGATCCGCTGGAACCGGCAGCATACCGGAGAGCTGCCCGAGGCCGAGGCGGCCCCGCGCTGACCCTGCGGACGTGCCCGGCTTCGGGCACGTCCCCGTCCTGACCCTCAGAACCGATAGGGGATGTGGCTCTCGGCGATGCGGAGCCGTTCGAGCTCTTCCTCGCTGGCACGGTTGCGCATCCAGGGCGCCGGGTGCCGGACATCGCGCAGGCCGCCGATCAGTCCGATCAGGCTCTGGACGGCGGCGGTGGTCAGGGCGGTCATGACATGCTCGTTCTGCTGTTTCCTCTGCTCAAAATCTGGTCGGTTTGCGAAGACCGCTCGTTGATGCGGATCAACAGGCGGCCCCGGTGCGACGCCGCGCCTCAGGGGGCGGGCGGGAGCGCCGCCCCATGCCCCCCGGCTCAGGTCCGGAAGACCCTGTAGATCGCCGGGATCACCAGCACCGTGAGCAGGGTCGAGCTCATCAGCCCGAAGAGGAGAGAGATCGCCAGTCCCTGGAAGATCGGGTCGGCGAGGATCACCGCGGCTCCGATCATGGCCGCGAGCGCGGTCAGCAGGATCGGCTTGAACCGGATCGCGCCCGCCTCGATCAGCACTTCGAGCCGGTCGCGCGCGGGATCGGCATGGCGGATGAAATCCACAAGCAGGATCGAGTTGCGGACGATGATCCCCGCCAGCGCGATGAAGCCGATCATCGAGGTGGCCGAGAAGGGCGCGGCAAAGAGCCAGTGGCCGAGCATGATGCCTAGGAACGTGAGCGGCACCGGCGTCAGCACCACCAGCGGCAGGCGGAAGCTGCCGAACTGCGCCACCACGAGGATGTAGATCCCCAGAAGCGCCACGCCGAAGGCCCCGCCCATGTCGCGGAACGTGACCCAGGTCACCTCCCATTCGCCGTCCCAGAGCAGGACGGGCCGCGTCTCGTCCTCGGGCTGGCCGTGGAGCGCGATCTCGGGCTTCGTCCCCTCGGGCCAGTCCATCGCATCGAGCGCGCGATCCACCGCCAGCATGCCATAGAGCGGCGCCTCGAAATCGCCCGCGAGCTCGGCCGTGACCATCTCGGCGGCGCGGCCGTTGTGGCGGAAGATCGGCCATGACGCACGCTCCTCCGTCACCCGCACCACGTCGCCCAGCTCCACGACCCCGCGCGCGCCGGGCAGCAGATCCGCCGGGATCGGCGTCGACAGGAACCGTTCGTCGAGCACCCTGTCGCCCTTGGGCCGGGCGAGCACGATCGGGATCGGATGCCGCCCCTCGCCGCGGTGCGAATAGCCCACCACGCTCTCGCCGTTCAGAAGCCGGATCGTGTCGAACACATCCGCCTCCTGCACCGAGAAGAATTCGAGATCGTCGGGCTCGATGGTCGCGCGCAGCCGCGCGGGCGGGGTCCCGAAGCTGTCGTCCACATCGACCACGAAGGGCACGCTCTCGAAGGCGTCGCGGATGCGGCTGGCCGCTTCGCGCCGCGCCTCGGGCGTCGGGCCGTAGACCTCGGCCAGAAGCGTCGCGATCACCGGCGGGCCGGGCGGCGGCTCGACCGTCTTCAGCACCGTCCCCTCGGGGCGCGGGATCGCCTTCAGCCGCTCGCGGATCTCGAGCGCGATCTCGTGGCTCTCGCGGTCCCGCGCGGCCTTGGGCGCGAGATTGACCTGCAGGTCGCCCTCGTGCGGACGGCCGCGCAGATAATAGTGCCGCACCAGCCCGTTGAAGTTGAAGGGCGCCGCCGCCCCGGCATGGGTCTGGACCGAGATCACCTCCGGCAGCGCCAGCACCGCCCGCGCCGCGTCCTGCGCCACCCGGTCGGTGGCCTCGACCGACGCGCCCTCGGGCAGGTCGATCACCACCGCGAGCTCGGATTTGTTGTCGAAGGGCAGGAGCTTGACCGTCACATGCTGGGTGTAGAGAAGCCCCATCGAGCCGAAGGAGACCACCACCGTGACGAGGAGGAAGAGAAGCGCCCTGCCCTTCGTCCTCAGCACCGGCCGCGCCACCGCCGCATAAAGCCGCCCGAGCCGCCCGCCCGGCGAGGCATGGTCTTCGCCATGGAGCGGCGCCCGGCCCGCGATCTTCAGCATGAGCCAGGGCGTGATGATGACGGCCACGAAGAACGAGAAGATCATCGCGGCCGAGGCATTGGCCGGGATCGGGCTCATGTAGGGCCCCATCAGCCCGGAAACGAACAGCATGGGCAGCAGCGCCGCCACGACGGTCAGGGTGGCCACGATGGTGGGGTTGCCCACTTCGGCCACCGCCTCGACGGCCGCCTCGGCCCGCGGCTTCGTCCGCTCCATGCTCCAGTGGCGGGCGATGTTCTCGATCACAACGATGGCATCGTCGACGAGGATCCCGATCGAGAAGATCAGCGCGAAGAGCGACACCCGGTTCAGCGTGTAGCCCATGAGCCAGGCGGCGGCGAGCGTGAGGAGGATCGTGACCGGGATCACGATGGCCACCACCATGGCCTCGCGCCAGCCGATGGCGACCCAGACCAGCGCGATGATCGAGATCGTGGCGAGCCCGAGGTGGAACAGAAGCTCGTTGGCCTTCTCATTCGCCGTCTCGCCATAGTCGCGGGTGACGGTGACGGCCATGCTGTCGGGGATGAGGCTGCCTTCCAGCGCCTCGACCCGGTGCAGCACCGCCTCGCCCACCACCACCGCATTGGCGCCCGCGCGCTTGGCCACGGCGAGCGTGACGGCGGGGGTCCTGAGGATCGTGCCATCCTCGGCCCGCGTGACGTTGGCGACCAGCGCCTCGGTCATGTCCGAGACCACCCCCACCTCGGCCACGTCGCCCACATACACCGGCCGCCCGTCGCGCGCGGTGAGCAGGAGGTTCGCGATCTCGGCCGGCGTCGTGAGCGTCCGGCCTGCGATCAGCGCGACCTGCCCGCCCTCCTGCCGCAGAAGGCCCGCATCCTGCGCCTCGTTCGCGCCACCCACCTTCGCGGCAAGGCTCTGGAGCGTCACGCCGAAGAGCGCGAGCTTTTCGGGATCGGGGGCCACGCGGATCGCCTCGGGCGTCTCGCCCACCAGATAGGTGAGGCCCACATCCTCGACCTTGGCGACCTCGGTGCGCAGCTCGCGCGCCACGCGCGTGAGGTCGTTGGCCGTCACCGCCGGCGCATTCGGCACGAGGGTCAGGGACAGGATCGCCACGTCGTCGATGCCGCGGCCGACGATCAGCGGCTCGGCGATGCCCTTCGGGATGCGGTCCAGGTTGGCCCGCACCCTGTCATGGACCCGCAGCACCGCCGCATCGGAGGAGGTGCCGACGACGAAGCGGGCCGTGACCATCGCCCGATCGTCCGAGGTCTGCGAATAGACGTGCTCGACCCCGTCGATGGCCTTGACGATGGTCTCGAGCGGTTCGGTCACGAGCTTGACCGCATCCTCGGCGCGCAGGCCCGGCGCCTGGACATGGATATCGACCATCGGCACCGAGATCTGCGGCTCTTCCTCGCGCGGGAGCGAGACGAGCGCGACGAACCCCACCGCCAGCGCCGCGAGGATGAAGAGCGGCGTCAGCGACGAGCCGATGAACGAGCGGGTGAGATGGCCGGCGAGGCCGAGCCCGGGGCGGCGGTCACTCATGGACGGCCACCGGCACATCGCCCGGCTCGAGCCCCGAGAGGATCTCGACCATCCCGTCCTGGCGCTGGCCCAGCACCACGGTCCGCTCGACCGGACCGCCCGACCCTTCGACCGCGACGAAGTCGAGACCCGCGCGGCGCAGGACCGCCGCCTCGGGCACCAGAAGCGCCTCGCGTTCGCCCACCGGCAGCCGCACCAGCACCCGGGCATCGACGAACCGCTCGGACAGGCCCGGCACGTCCACATCGGCGATCACGCGCCCGTTCTCGATCTGCGGATAGATCCGGGCGAGGCGGCCGTCCTGCGGACCCTCGGCTCCCTCGATCACGATCCCGTCGCCCTCCTTCAGCGCACCCGCATGGCGCTCGGGCACCGCGAGGCGCAGGAAGAAGCCGCCGCCGCCCACGGTGGCCACCGCCTCACCCGCCAGCACGACCGCCCCCGCCGCCACCGGCACGTCGAGCACGAGCCCCGCGATGGGCGCCAGCACCCGGCCCTCGGCCGCCTGCTGCTCCAGCACCTTCCGCTGGGCCGCGTTGGCCGCAATCCGGCCCGTGAGCACCTGCACCTGCGTGCGCAGCGCATCCGACTGCTGCGAGGTCGAGACGCCGCGGGCGAGCAGATCCTCGACCCGGCCCAGTTCGGTACGGGCATTGGCCAGTTCCGCCTCGAGCGCCGCGCCCTCGGCATCGATCGCGGCAAGCTGGAACCCGATCTTCTCGTCCACCACCTCGGCCAGGAGCTGCCCCGCCTCGACCCGGTCCCCCTCGGTGACCGACAGGCGGACGAGCGTGCCGCCCAGCCTCGCCCGCGCCGGGATCCGGTCGCGCGCCTCGATCCGTCCGTAGACGGATTTCCACTCGGTCACCGGCACCGGCCGCAGGGGCTCGGCCAGAAGCTGCAGGGGCAGGAGCGACAGCAGGGCCGCAAGGATCAGGCGTGTCATGACGAATGTCCGGGGCGAGGCCAGAGGCGGCGGTTATATTCGATTTGACGAATATAATACTCGAGGCCTCCATTCAAGCCGCGCGGGCCCTGACGCGGCCGGATTCTCGCGCGCGCTCACGATCGCCGCCATGTCCGACGGGATCGGACAGACGCGCCCCTTCCGTCATCTCTTTAAGGGGCCTCTGACTTGGATTCCCGACGCATAGGGAGAGGCACCCGTCTGCGCTTCGCCGGAGGCCGTCACCCTGCCCCCTGTCCGAGGCCGACGCGGAGTGCCGACGGCAGGACCCGTTCACCGGTGCCCTGAAGGGCGGGCAAGATGCCGGCGAGCCGCCTGGCGCTCTCAGAGCACCACAATGCCGTTGTGCTTGGCCTTGTGCTCGGGCTCGACATGGATGCTCACGCGGCTGTGCGGGATCAGCCGGTGCAAGGCGCTCTCGATCCGGTCGCAGATGTCGTGCGCCGCAGCGACCGTGGTCTCGCCCGTCACCACGAGGTGGAAGTCGATGAAGGTCGCCTGCCCCGCGTGACGGGTCCGCAGGTCATGCGCCTCGACCGCCCCCACCGCCTCCTGCGAGATCACCTCGCGCACGCGCACCAGCACCTCGTCCGAGACGGATTCGTCCATCAGCCCGCTCACCGAGGAGGAGACGACCACCCAGCCCGACCAGAGGACGTTGACCGCCACCAGAGCCGCCAGCGCCGGATCGAGCCAGGACCAGCCCGTGAAGATCGCGGCCAGCACACCCACAGTCACCCCGACCGACGAGACCACATCGGCCAGGAGGTGCCGCCCGTCCGCGATCAGGGCAGGCGAGCGCAGCCGCCGCCCGCGCGAGATCAGGACCCAGCTCCAGAGCGCATTGAGGAGCGTGGCCGAGCCATTCACCAGAAGCCCCTCGAGAGGCGCGACCAGCGGCTTCGGATCGAGAAACCCGAGCGTCGCCTCGCGCAGGATCAGGAGCGCCGCCACGATGATCATGGCCCCTTCCAGCACCGCACTTAGGAACTCGGCCTTGTGATGGCCGTAGGGATGGTTGGCATCGGCCGGAATGGCCGCCACCCGGATCGCCACCAGCGCCACGCCCGCCGCAGCCACGTTCACGATGCTCTCCATCGCATCCGACAGGAGCGCGATCGAGCCCGTCATCCACCAGGCCAGCGCCTTGAGGCCGAGCACGACCACCCCGACGATCAGACTTCCCACCGCGAGCTTGAGGGTCTGGGACATGGGCCGGCTCCGGAGGGCTGAAGGGCGCGACAGCCTGAACGAACACGGCCGCCTTTTCGAGGCGGCCGCTCTAGCAGGATTCGGGCAGATCAGGCAAGCACCTGATTTGACTTGAGAATGTCTCGCAATCTCAGGCGTCTATCCATTCGGCGCCCGCACGGGCATGCAGATAGCCGTTGGCCAGCTGCCCCCCCGGCGCCACGGCCCGCGCCGCGGCCTCGAGATCCTCCGTCGCCCCCCCTGCCGCGATGGCGGCGTCAAAGGCCCGGGCAAGCGCCACCATGTCGCCGGTGTGGGGCGAGAGGCGCAGCGCCGAGACGCCGGCCGCCAGCAGATCGGGGATCTCGCGGCCCACGAAGGAGGTCGCGCAGGAGAGTGTCTGCACCCCGTTCACCGCGAGGAACCGCTCGCCGTCGAGCGTGTCCACCTCGCGCCCGTCGGGGTCGGCGTTGCAGATGAACTGGCAGCTGTCCTTGATCCGGTCGTGCAGCCGCGCATGGTAGCAGCGGCCCGAGATCGCCAGCGGCTGGCGCCCGAAGCCCCAGACCTCGACCGCCACGCCCCGCTCCTTGCCGGCCCGCGCGAGGGTTTCGACCGACTCCATCGGCAGCTCGTTCGGCAGACAGATGCGCCTGGCCCCGCGCGAGGCGAGCCAGTCGAGCGTGCCCACGTTGTAGCAGTTGATGAGCGGGCTGACCGAGAAGGCCGCGCCCTCTGGAATGTAGGCCAGCGCCGTCAGGTCGGCGATCTCGATGCCCGCGCCTGCGTCGATCAGCTCTTCGGTCAAGGACCGCTCGCGCTTCAGCGTGACGAGGGCCAGCGACGAGAGCCAGACCTCCTTGCCCGCCGCGCGCAGCCGCTCGACCGCGACCGGGATCTCGCCCTGCCAGAAGGGCAGCCGCTTCGAGCAGACGACCTCGCCCAGCACGACGCGGGCAACGGGCGCCTCGTCGGCGATCCGCGCGTAGAAGTCGCGCACGCGTTCGGCCTCCCAGAAGAAGAGGTTCGGTCCGAGTGTGAGATCCATGGCCTTACCTCCAGGTCTTGGCATAGGCGCCCGTCGTGGTCGCCTGCCCTTCCGAGAGGGCGGCCAGCGCCCCCTGCGGCATGGGCTGGCCCGCGGCCAGCGCATCGACGGCGGCGCGGAAGCTGCGCACCACCTGCGCGACATAGGACCGCGAGCGCTGCCGCCCCTCGATCTTCAGCGCGGTGACGCCCGCCTTGGCGAGCTGGGGCAGGATGTCCTGCGCGTTGAGGCTGACCGCATCCTCGAAGATGTGGCCCACCTGATCGCCCGAGGTGAAGCAGCCCTTGCAGAGCGTCGGATAGGGCGCGGGCTGATCCTTGCCCACGCGGTGGATGGTGAACTCGCCGAGGCGCGCGGCGAGCTCGTCGCCCTCCTCGACATACTGCACCTCTGTCGCGGGCGAGCAGACACCGTTCATGTTGGGCGACTTTCCGGTGGCATAGGACGAGAGCGAGCAGCGCCCCTCGGCCATGACGCAGAGACCGCCGAAGACGAAGACCTCGGTCTCGACCTCGGGCGTCTCCTTGTTGATCGCGGCGATCTCGGCCACGGTCAGCACACGCGGCAGCACCACGCGCTTCACGCCGAACTCGCGGCTGTAGAAGTTGATGACATCCGGGTTGGCCGCCGCCGCCTGCACCGAGAGGTGCCGCCGCAGGTTCGGATGGTTCTTCGCGGCATAGGCCAGAAGCCCCATGTCGGCGAGGATCACCGCATCGGCGCCCGCGGCTTCGGCTGCGGCGATGTTGCGATGCCAGAGCGACTCGTCTCCCGCCCGCGGAAAGGTGTTGATCGCGACCAGAACATGCGCGCCATGCTTGTGGGCGAAGGCCACGCCCTCGGCCAGTTCCTTCGGCGAGAAGTTCAGGCCGGGGAAGTTGCGGGCATTCGTCTCGTCGGCAAAGCCGCAATAGACGGAATGGGCACCGGCTTCCACGGCGGCGCGCAGCGCGGCAGGGGTGCCGGCAGGGCAGACGAGTTCCATCAGATCACTCCCGAGGCGCGGCGCAGGGCCACGCCGGTTTGACGTTCAAGGGCGGCCGCGATGGGGGCCAGGGCGCGCGCAAGCGGCGGCGCCACATGCTGGATCTCCTCCAGCAGGTCGAGTTCGGCATTGTCGATGGCGTTGCGCAGCGCCAGCGCCGCCGCCGTGTCGCCCGCGATCACGAGGTCGCGCGAGAAGAAGAGCGCGTCGCCGTCCACCGCCCCGTGCACCAGCGCGAGCAGCGCCGAGAGCTTGCCCGCGATGCGGCAATCGGCGCCCGAGGCGTCCTTCTGCAGCCGGATGCGCGGCTGTCCCGCAGGCAGGGTGAGGATCATCACCACCGGCAGGTCGGTCGGGTCGAGCGCAAAGCTCGCATTCACATGCGTGCCCAGCCTTCCGACGATCTCGGGGTGGCGGGCGGCGATGCGGCGGGCGAGCAGCGTCAGCGCGACGGAGGCCGGCGGCTTCGGCAAAAGCCCCACCAGCCGCGAAAGCGGCGGGGCGAGCGTGGGCAGACTGGTCATGGCACACCTGTTCCGATCGGATCGGGGTCCGCTCTAACATCCATGCCGCAGGACCATATTGATGTAGGTCAAGCCATTGACCCGGCTCGGCTGCTAGGCCCCGAGGCCAGACATGTGAGGTTTCATGCGCAGCCTGCCCATCTTCCCGGATCTCCGGGCCTTTCTCGACTGGTGCGCCCGAAAGGGCGACCTCTCCCGGATCGCCGAGCCGGTCTCGCTGCGGCATGAAACCACAGCCGTGGCCTCGAAGATCCTGCGCGGCGGCGGCCCCGTGCTGCGGTTCGAGAGCCTGCGCGACACCTCGGCCACCATGCCGCTCGTGGCCAACCTCTTCGGCACGCGCGAGCGGGTGGCGGCGGGCCTCGGCCTCGGGCTCGAGCAGATCCCCGAGCTCGGCGCCTTCCTCGCCGCCCTGCGGGCCCCCGCCCCGGTGGCGGGGATGCGCGACGCGCTCTCGCGCTGGCCGCAGCTTCAGGCCGCGCTGAACACGCGCGCGAAGATCGTGCGGTCGGCCGAGGCGCAGGAGGTGGTCCACGAGGGCACCGCGGTGGATCTGGGCATGATCCCGGTGCCCACCTGCTGGCCGGGCGATGCGGGCCCTCTGGTGACATGGCCCGTGGTGCTGACGCGGCCGCACGGCACCTCCGCCGAAGAGACGCTGCACTACAATGCCGGCGTCTACCGCGCGCAGGTGATCGGGCGCGACCGGCTCATCATGCGCTGGCTCGCCCATCGCGGCGGCGCCGGGCACTGCCGCAGCTGGATGCGTGCGGGCGAGCCGATGCCGGTGGCGCTGGCGCTCGGCTGCGATCCGGCGCTCCTTCTGGCCGCGGCGCTGCCCCTCCCTGAGCAGGTGTCCGAGCTGACCTTCTCGGGCGTGCTCCGGGGCGCGCGGACGCCGCTGGTGGCGGGGCGCACCGTGCCGCTGATGGTGCCCGCCACGGCGGAGATCGTGGTCGAGGGCTGGATTCATCCCGGCGACATGGCACCCGAGGGACCTTTCGGCGACCACACCGGCTATTACAATTCGGTCGAGGATTTCCCGGTGCTGCGGGTCTCGGCCATCACCCACCGCAAGGATCCGCTCTATCTCACCACCCACACGGGCCGCCCGCCGGACGAGCCCTCGGTCATCGGCGAGGTCTTCAACGATCTGGCCATGCCGGTCTTCCGCCAGCAGATCCCCGAGGTGAGGGACCTTTACCTGCCCCCCGCCGCCTGCTCCTACCGCATCGCCATCGTCTCGATCGACAAGCGCTATCCCGGTCAGGCGCGGCGGGTGATGATGGCGCTCTGGGGGATGCTGGCGCAATTCTCCTACACCAAGATGGTGATCGTGGTGGATGAGGACATCAACCCGCGCGACTGGGACGATGTGGCCTGGGCGATGGCGACCCGGATGGACCCGTCGCGCGACGTGGTGCTGCTCGAGAAGACACCGATGGACTATCTGGATTTCGCCTCGCCCGAGCCGGGCCTTGCCGGCAAGATCGGCATCGACGCCACCAACAAGATCGGCCCCGAGACCCATCGCGAATGGGGCGAGGTCATGGCGCAGTCGCCCGAAGCCGAGGCCTTCGCCGACCGGCTGATCGCGAAGCTGAGGATCGGAGCATGAGGGTCGTCCTCGGCGTCTCGGGCGCATCGGGCGCGGCGCTGGCCGCCGCCTGCGCGCGGCACCTGTCGGCTCTGGGGGCCGAGATCGACCTCGTGATCTCGAAGGCGGGCGAGCGGACGCTGGTCGAGGAGATCGGCCCCGAGGCGGCCGACGCGCTCCGCGCGCAGGCGACGCGGGTTCACGCCATCATGAATGTGGGCGCGGCCATCGCCTCGGGCTCGGCGCCCGTGGCGGGGATGATCGTGGCCCCCTGCTCGATGCGCTCGCTCGCGGCCATCGCCCACGGGCTCGACGACAACCTGCTGACCCGCGCGGCTTCGGTGCAGCTGAAGGAGCGGCGGCGGCTCGTGCTCCTCGCGCGCGAAAGCCCGCTGACGCTCGCGCACCTGCGCAACATGACGGCCGTCACCGAGATGGGCGGGATCGTGGCGCCGCCGGTGCCCGCCTTCTACCTCCGCCCCGAGAGCCTTGCGGCCGCCGTCGAGCAGATCGCGGCCCGCGCGGTGGACCTTCTGGGCCTCGGCCGCCCGCAGGCGCAGGCCTGGGAATAGCCTCTCGGCGTCCGATCCCGGGGACCGGGACAAGCCGGGGACGTCCGGGTCCTCACACCGCCCCGCGACGGCAGGCACATCCCTTCGGTGCCGGGCGCAGGGCCCGGCGAACCGGCCCCCTCGGGCTTCAGGCGAGCAGTTCGTCCACGATATGCTCGGCGATGGGCAGGGCCGAGGTCGCGGCCGGCGAGGGCGCGTTGCAGACATGGAGGGCGTGGCGCGTGCGCACGAAGACGAAATCGTCGATCATGCGCCCGTCCGCCCCCACCGCCTGCGCCCGCACGCCCGCGCGGTAGGGCGCGAGGTCCTGCAGCCGGATCCGGTCGCAGTACTTGTGCACCTTGCGCAGGTAGAGCTGGCGGACGAGCGAGGCGGACAGTTCCTCGGCCGCAGCGCCCGCATTGCGCCGCATGAGCTTCCAGAAGCCCCTGTAGCTCAGGCTGTCGGCCAGATCCTTCACCGAGATGATGCCGTTCGTGTAGCCCTCGCGCGCCATGGCGAGCACGGCATTCGGCCCGACGGTGAAGCCCCCGTTCATCTTGCGCGTGAGATGGACGCCGAGGAAGGGCCGCGCCGGATCGGGCACCGGGTAGATCAGATGCTGCACCAGATCCTCGGGCTGGTTCTTGATCGCGAAATATTCGCCGCGGAAGGGCACGATGCGGAAATCGAGGCTCGCCCCGAAGGCCCGCGCCAGCCGGTCGGCGTGAAGGCCGCCGCAGAACACCGCCTTGCCTGCCGAGATCTCGCCCGCCGTCGTCTCGAGCCGCACGCCCGCCTCGCTCTCGGCCCCGCCCGTCACTTCGGTGTCGAGCCGGATCTCGCCGCCCCGGTCGCGGAAGAGCTCGGCCATGCGCTCGGCCACCCGGCCGTAATCGACGATGCCGGTCGTGGGCGACAGAAGCGCGCCGACCGCCTTGATGTTGGGTTCGAGCCGCCGCGCCTCCTCGCCCGAGAGCCGCTCGATGACGATGCCGTTGGCCCGCGCGCGCGTCTCGAGCGTGCCCATCCGCTCGAGTTCGGCCGCGTCGGTGGCCACGATCAGCTTGCCGCAGATGCGGTAAGGAATGCCGTGCTCGTCGCAGAACGCGCGGGTCGAGGAGACGCCGCGGGCGCAGAAGCGGGCCTTGTGGCTGCCGGGCGCGTAATAGACGCCGGCATGGATCACGCCCGAGTTGCGGCCCGACTGGTGGCGGGCCACGGCGGGCTCCTTCTCGAGCACCGAGATCCGCGCGCCGGGATGGAGGGACTGGAGGCGGAGGGCGGTGGCGAGGCCCACGATGCCGCCGCCGGTGATGACAAAATCGCTGCTGGTCAAAATGACTGTCTCCGAAATGGACGATTCCCATTTCAGCGCAGGTTGCCCCCTGCGCACAAGGCCCGATGCACGCCGCGCCGCGCGAGGACGGAAATTCGCCCCGTGGGATGAGGGTCAGTCGAGGCCGAGGGCGCGGCAGGCGCTGCTTGCCACCTCCTCCGGCGGCCCGCCGGTGTCGAGCATCCGCCAATCCCCGGCGCGGGGCTGGCGGGCAAGCTGCGCCCGCACCACGGCCTCGTCCGCATCCGAGGCATCGCTCCGGCGTGCCGAGACGCGGGCGACGAGCAGATCGGGCGGCGCCTCCAGCCACAGGCCCTCGAGCGGCACGCCCCGCTCGGCGGCCAGCGCCCGCGCCGCCGCCCGGTCCGCCGGATCGAGAAAGGTCGCATCGAGGATCACCGGCCAGCCCGCGGCGAGGATCGCTCCGGCACGCGCCAGCATCTGCCCGTAGACCGCATGACGCGCGTCCTCGCCGTAAGCCGCGCCGCCGAGGCGGCGGTCGGTCGGAACCCCGGCCCGCGACTTCCGCTCCAGATCCGAGCGCAGGTGGATCGCCCCGGGCGGCAGCCCGAGCCGCGGCGCGAGCGCTGCCGCCAGCACCGTCTTGCCGCTGCCCGAGACGCCACCGATGGCCAGGAGCCGCGCCGGCGGCGGCGAGAGCGCCCGGAGCGCCTCGTCGAGCAGGCCTCGCGCCTCCGCATCGCTGTGACCCGGCGCGCCGCGCGCGGCATCGGTCTGCACCAGCACCATCGCCCGGATCGCCGCCCGGACGGCGAGAAACAGCGGCAGCGCGGCCAGCCCTCCGTCCTCGTCGCCCCGCATCTCGAAGAGCCAGGCCGCGAGCGCGATCCCGGCCGCGCGTGTCAGGCCGCGGTGGTCGAGATCCATCAGGAGGAACGCCAGATCGTAGAGGATGTCGCAGGTGCCGAGCGTCTCGTCGAACTCGAGCGCGTCGAACGGCACGGGCTCGCCCTCGATCAGGACGAGATTGCGCAGATGCAGGTCGCCATGGCCCCGCCGCACGCGGCCCGCCTCCGACCGCGCCCGCAGAAGGGGCTTCGTCCGCGCGAGCATGTCCCGCGCCTGCGATCCGAAGCGCGCGATCCGCTCCTCGCCGAGACGATCCTCCATGCCCGCGAAGACCCGCCCGAGCTCGTCGAGGATCGCCTCCACGAGGGCCGCGCCGTCGGAGGTGCGCACGGGCGCCGCGCGGTGATAGGCGGCAAGGCTCCGGCCGAGCCGCGCGGCCAGCCGGTCGTCGAGCCCGCCCCGCTCGGCCACGGCCGAGAGCTCGTCCTCGGCCGGAAAGCGCCACATGCGCAGCACCCACTCTACGGGCTCGCCCGGCCCGCCCAGGGCGAGCCCCTCCGGTTCGCGGGTCACCGCCACCAGATCGCGGTAGATCGCGGGCGCGGCGGGCCGGTTCAGCTCCAACTCGCGGGCGAGCATCCGGTGCCGCAGCGCCAGCGTCGAGAGGTCCATGTAGTCGTAGCGCACCGCCCGCTTGATCTTGAAGGCCTGAGATCCGGCGAGAAAGACGAAGGCGCCATGGGTCTCGACACGCTCGACCGGCGCGCCCCCATGGGTCGCGGGATCGGAGAGGAAGCGCACCGCCTCGGTCTGGTCCTGCATCGGCCGTCTCCCTTCGCCCCCGAGCCTGACCCTGCCCGCAGCCAAGTCAAGGCGTCGCGCCGTCGCCTTGACTGAAGTCAATGACGCAGCCCGCATCGCGTGAAAGGCTGGGCGACAGTCACGATCCCGGAGCAGGCCCCCTCAGAGGAGGAGCGCAGGATGGCTATTCCGAAGAGACCGCAGGACACCCTCCCCCCGCTCGATGCCGAAGGCTTGCGGCAGGTGAGCATGGCCTTTCAGGGCGGCACCGCCGGTGCCTACGAGCTCTGGCTGCGCCTTGCCCACGAGATCTCGCATTTCGCGGCCGACCGGATCTGCGAGACGGTGAAGACCCAGCAGCAGATGATGCACTGCCACAGCCTGTCCGAGCTCGCGCATCTGCGCGCGCAATGGGTGCAGCGGGCGATGGATCAATATGCCGAGGAAGCCGGCCGGATGGCCGGGATCTGGCGCGAGGCGCTGGAGCGGACGGTCCGGATCCGGACCGACTGAGCCGCGGAAGGGCAGTGCGGCGCGCAAGGATCCGCGTCTTGGGGTTTGTCATCGGCTGCAAAGGCCCCATCTTCTGCCGATGACCGGAGCCTCGTGAGACCGCCATGCCCGCAGCCGACATCACCGTCGCCTCTTACAATATCCATAAGGGCGTCGGCACCGACCGCCGACGCGACCTGCGGCGGACCGCCGCCGTGATCGCCGAACTCGACGCCGATCTCGTGGCGCTGCAGGAGGCCGACCGGCGCTTCGGCGACCGTGCGGGGCTCCTCGATCTCGAGCATCTGAAGGACGAGACGGGCCTCGTGCCGGTGAAGGTCGAGGGGCGCGGCCGCGCGCACGGCTGGCACGGCAATCTGCTTCTGGTCCGGGACGCCGAGGTCGAGGAGGTGCAGAAGATCGTCCTGCCGAGCTTCGAGCCGCGCGGCGCGCTGATGATCGACATGATGATCCGCGGCCGTCCGCTGCGGGTGATCGCGGCGCATCTGGGCCTCCTGCCCGCCTCGCGCGCGGCGCAGACGCGCCATCTCCTCGAGCGGATCGAGGCAAGCACCCCGCGCCCGACGCTGCTCATGGGCGATCTGAACGAGTGGCGCGGCACGGGCGCGGCGATGGGCCATCTCGCGCGCCATTTCACCGGCGGCGTAATGGTGCGCAGCTTTCCCTCGCGTTTTCCGATCCTTGCCCTCGACCGCCTGATGACCTGCAAACACGGCCAGCTCCACGATGTGAGCACCCACGACACGCCGCTCGCCCGGCGCGCCTCGGACCATCTGCCGATCAAGGCGCGCCTGCATCTGCCTGATCGGATCGCGGCCGCATCATGATCGACGACTGGCTGGGCGTCCTCGCCTGGGTTCTGGCCGCGGTGGCCGCGGTGGCAGGTCTCTCGGCCTTCACCTGGCGCTCGTGGCGGCGCTTCGCACGTCAGGCCCGCGGCGCCGTCACCACGGCCCTGCCGCGCACCGGCCCCGAGACGGAGCTCGATGCGCTCTTCGCCCCGCTCGAGGCCGACCATCCCGGCCGCTCGGGCCTGCTCGCGCTGCTCGACAATCCCGACGCCTACGCCGCCCGGGCGCTCTCGGCCCGGATGGCCGGGCGCTCGCTCGACCTGATGTATTACATCTGGCGGACCGACCTCACCGGCTGGCTCCTCATCGAGGAACTGCTGGCGGCCGCCGACCGCGGGGTGCGGGTGCGGCTTCTCCTCGACGACGTGAATGTGCAGGGTTTCGACCGCGCCTTCCTCGCGCTGAACCAGCACCCGAACGTCGAGGTGCGGCTCTTCAACCCGATCCGCAATCGCGGCCATGTCCTGCGCCGTACGCTCGAGATGCTGCTGGGGCTGTCCCGCTTCAACCGCCGGATGCACAACAAGGCCTGGATTGCCGATGGTCGGCTGGCCATCGTGGGCGGGCGCAACATCGGCGACACCTACTACGACGCCGAGGAGAGCGGCCTTGCAATGTCGCGCGACGCCGACGTGATGCTGGCGGGTCCCGTGGTGGCCGAGGTCGAGGGGCTTTTCGACAGCTACTGGAACCTCGGTCTCGCACTGCCGATCCTGACGCTCTGGCCCGAGTTCAAGGTGAATGTCCGCAGCTTCCAGCGCCGCATGATGCGCCACAACCGGGCGCCCGAGGCGGTCTCGTTCCTGCGCCGCACCATGGCCGGGCGCGACGGGCCCACGCTTCTGACCGCGCGCCTGCGCTGGACCGACAAGGTCACGCTGCTGGCCGACCCTCCCGACAAGGCGATGGGCCAGAGGTCGGGGCCGTGGATGGGCGAGGCGATCACCGCGCTCCTGCGTGCGGCCGAGCGCGAGGTGCGGCTCATCACGCCCTACTTCGTGCCCGGCAACGACGGCTGCGACCTGCTGACCGGGCTCGCGCAGCGGGGGGTGCGGCTCTCGATCATGACCAATGCCCTGTCGGTGACCGACATGGTGCTGGTGCACGGCGCCTATCGCCACTACCGGCTGCCACTGCTGAAGGCCGGGGCGGAGCTCTACGAATTCGGCCCCCCGCCGCGCCCCTGCGGACGACGCGACCTGCTGCACACCAAGGTCTTCCTGATCGACGGGCGGCAGGCGGTGGTGGGGTCGCTGAACTTCGACCTGCGCTCGGCCTTCATGAACACGGAGCTGGGCGTGCTCTTCGAGGAGCCCGATCTCTTTGCCGAGCTCGAGGCGATGTTCGACCGCCAGAGCGCCCCCGACGAGGCGCACCGCCTGTCGCTCGAGGAGGGTCGGCTGCGCTGGTCGGTGACCGAGGAGGGACGCGCCGCCCTCGCCCGGTTCGAGCCGGACTCGCCCCCCGCGCTGCGGGCCGTCTCCTGGGTGGTGGGGCATCTGCCGATCCAGAGCTACCTCTGAGGCTGGCGTCCGAGGGCGTCGTGAACCGCCCTCCCTTCAAAAATATTCGAGGATGAGAATAAGTCTGCTTTCGCCTGTAATTACTGGCAAATCGGTGGGCGTCTGAGGGTCGTGCGGCAAGCTGCCGCAGTTGAAACCTTGCCGGATCGCGACGGATTTCGGGGGCGTCACCGTGTGACGTTCGCCCGCCCGTTGCGGGCCTGTAGCAAGGAAAGACCAATGAGACGAGTTCTTCTAGCCACCCTGATGGCCGCCCTTCCCGCCGCAGCCATGGCTGCCGATGCCGAACATGTGGTCGAGGCCCGCAAGGGCTATTTCTCCCTCGTGGCTCTCGAATTCGGGCCGCTTGCCGCGATGGCCAAGGGCGAGATGCCCTATGATGCCGCGGCCGCCAAGGCGCATGCGTCCGACCTCGTGACCCTGACGAAATACGATCCCTCCGACCTCTACGCCCCCGGCACCTCGGCGGACGATGTGAAGGGCACGGCCGCGAAGGCTGCGATCTGGCAGGATGCGGCCGGCTTCCAGGCGAAGGGCATGGCCTTCTTCGAGGCGGTGGCAGCCCTCGAACCCGCGGCCGGCGCGGGCCAGAAGGAGCTGGCCGCCGCCGTGGGCAAGGTCGGCGGCACCTGCAAATCCTGCCACGACGACTTCCGGGTGAAGAGATAAGCCATGAGCAGCCCGGACATCCCCTCCCCCGCCGTCGAGACCGTCCGCATCTGGGACCCGCTCCTGCGGCTCTTCCACTGGGCGCTGGCCGCCACGGTCGTTCTGGCCTGGGGCCTCGGCAAGTTCGGCCCGGACATCATGACGCTGCATTTCTACGCGGGATATGCGGTGATCGGGCTGCTCGCCTTCCGCCTGCTCTGGGCGCTGGTGGGGCCGCGCCCTGCCCGCTTCTCGAGCTTCGTCTACCGCCCGCGCGAGATCCTCGCCTATGCGGCGGAGGCCTGGCGGCCGCGCCCCTCCTACTGGCGGGGGCACAACCCGCTGGGCGGGCTCTTCATCGTCGTGCTGATCGCGGTGCTCGCGCTGCAGGCGCTGACGGGGCTCGTGGCCGATCCGGACGATTTCGTGAATGTGGGGCCGCTGGCTGCCTCGGTGCCCTCCTGGGTCTCGGGAAGCGCGCCCGGCTGGCACGAGCTGCTGGGCAACCTGACGCTCGCCCTCGTGGCGCTCCATCTCGGCGCCATCGCCTTCTACAAGCTCTGGAAGCACGAGGATCTGATCCGGCCGATGCTGACCGGCCGCAAGACCGTCCGCCGCGGTTGACCGCCGAAGGGCGCCTTTCGGGGCGCCCCTCCCGGGCCTCAGACCTGCAGCCCGTAGCCCGAGAATTTCTCGATCACCGCCGCGATCTGCGCCTCCGACAGGATCCGCACCTCGCCCAGTTGCAGGCAGCCCAGATACTGCCGGGCCAGCGTCTCGACCTCGACCGCCGTCCAGAGCGTGCGCGCCAGCGACGGGCCGATGGCGATCATGCCGTGATGCTCGAGGAGGCAGGCCAGCCGCCCGTCCAGCGCCGCCACCGCATGATGCGACAGCTCTTCCGAGCCGTAGATGGCATAGGGCGCCACCCGGATCGTGGGCCCGCCCGCCGCGGCGATCATGTAGTGAATGGCCGGGATCTCGCGGTTGAGGATCGCGAGCGTGGTGCAGGCCAGCGGATGCGCATGGACCACCGCCTGCGCCTCGGGCCGGGCCGCGAGGATGTCGCGGTGGAAGCGCCATTCGCTCGAGGGCCGGTGGCGGCCGGTGGCCGTCCCGTCCATGGCGAGAAAGACGATGTCCTCGGGCGCGAGCTTCTCGTAGGCGATGGCTGTGGGGGTGATGAGCAGACCCTCGCCATGCCGCACCGAGATATTGCCCGAGGTGCCCTGATTGAGCCCCGAGCGGTTCATCTCGAGGCAGGCCGCGATGATCGCCTCGCGCTTCGTCCGTTCGTCCGCGTCCATGACAGCCTCCTGCATCCCGGGCGCAGGCCTAGACCCGGCCCCCGCCCGGGTCAAAGCCGCGCGACGTCGCACGGGCAGCCTGACCGGGAGAGCCGCGCCAGAGGCCAGTTGCCTGAAGGCGACGTGGTCCCGTCGGGTGCGGCTGCGGCGCCGACCGTGCGCTGGCGCAGCGTCTGGGGCGTCGCGCGTGCCTACGCAAGTTCGCCGGGGATCTGGTCGCGCACATGCATCTGGAGAATGAAGTGCTTTACCCGCGCTTCGAGCGCCCGGCCGCCGCTTGACCTTCCGACGTGGCGCGGGGACAAGCGTCGTCAGTGTCCCTGAAAGGTTCTACCTGTGCCCGCGCCGCTTTCCCGTCCGAGACTGGCCGTAGCCATCGTGGCCCTCGCCGCCATCCTTCTCGCGCTCGTGCAGCTCGAACGGGCGCGGATCGGGATCGAGCGGATCCCGCTCGCGGTGGGCGACACCCCGGCCACGCTCTACCGCCTCGAAGGTGACGCAGAGGCGCCGCTTGCCGTCGTGGCCCATGGCTTCGGCGGCTCGCGCCAGATGATGGAAGCGATCTCGCTGACGCTCGCCCGGGCGGGCCTTGCGGTCGTTTCCTTCGACTTCCGCGGTCAGGGGCGGAGCGCGATCCCGATGTCGCCCGATGCCTTCCCGAACGAGGCCGGATCGAGCGGCACCACGGTGCAGCTCGTGCGCCAGACGCTCGAGGTGGTGGAGGCGGCCCACGCGCTGCCGGGCATCGCGGGGCCTCCGGCGCTGATCGGACATTCCATGGCGACCGACATCCTCGTGCGCGCCGCAGACCGGCTGCCCGAGGTGGGGCCGGTCGCGCTCATCTCGGCCTATTCGCGGCAGGTCACGCCCGAGACGCCGGCGCGGCTCCTGATCCTCTCGGGCCAGCGCGAGGGCGGCCTGCGCGAGGTCGCGCTCGAGATGGCGCGGCAGGTAGCGCCCGATGCGGCCGAAGGCGAGACGGTGCGGGCGGGCGGCGTCGAGCGGCGCGCGGCGGTCGCGCCCTATGTGGGCCACGCGGGCGTGCTCTGGAGCCCCACCACGCTCCGCGAGCTGCGGGACTGGCTCGCGCCCGGACGCGACACGCCGGTGGCGGCGACGGGGCCATGGATCCTTCTTCTCCTCGGGGGGATCGTGGCGCTGGTCTGGCCCGCCGCCGTCCTTCTGCCCGCGCGGGGGGGGCCCGGGCCGGACGTGGGGTGGCGCTTCTTCGCCGTCCTCCTGCTCGCGCCCGCCCTGCCCGCCGCGCTGCTTGCGCTGAATTTCGGCGCGTCGGTGCTGGGGCTTGCGGGAATCGGGCGGATCGCGCTCTTCTTCGGGGTCTGGGGCGGGGTGCAGCTCGCGCTCCTTGCCCATTACCGTGGGCTCGACCGGCGGATCGACGCGGCGGCGCTGGCGCTCCTCCTCGGCGCAAGCCTCCTCTTCGCGCTTGCCATGGACCGCTATGCGGCGGCCTTCCTGCCCACGGGACCGCGGGTGCCGCTGATGGCGCTGATGGCCTGCGGCACGCTGCCCTTCATGCTGGCCCACGCCCATCTGGCACGCGAGGCGGGGATCGCGCGGCGGATCCTCCTCGCCCTCGCCCCGCTGCTGGCTCTGGGCGGCGCCATCGCGGTCGAGCCCGAGCGGCTCGGCCTCTCCTTCACCGTCCTGCCCGTGTTCCTGCTGTTCCTGCTCGTCTTCGGCAGCATGGGCCGCTGGATCGGCCGTTTCACCGGCCCGATGACCATCGGTCTCGGGCTGGGCCTCGTGCTGGCCTGGTCCTTCGCCGCCTCGACACCGCTGTTCGGCGCAGCCTCGCGGCTCGTCTTCTGAAAAGCGGAGGCGGTTCCGAGAACCGGAACAGGTCCGGCATCCGGGAATCCGATCCGTCGCGCCCCGGACGCAGGGTCCGCTCTCGGCCTGCGGGAGGGGATGTCCGCGTTTCCCGCCTTCAACCCCGACGTCAGCCCGCGGGCGCCCAGATCACTTCGTCGATCCGCGGCGCGCCGGTGGCCAACATCACCAGACGGTCGAAGCCCATCGCGATACCGCTTGCCGGCGGCATGAGGGCCAGCGCCTCGAGGAACTCCTCGTCGAGCGGATAGGTCTCGCCATAGACCCGCTCCTTCTCGGCCATCTCGGCCTCGAAGCGGCGGCGCTGCTCGGCGGGATCGGTGAGCTCGCCGAAGCCGTTGGCGAGCTCCACGCCGCAGGCATAGAGCTCGAACCGCTCGGCCACCCGGGCATCGTCGGGCGCACGGCGGGCCAGCGCCGCCTCGGCCGCCGGGTAACGGTCGAGAATGGTGGGGCGCCCGTGGCCCAGATGCGGCTCGACCTTCTCGACGAGCACCCGGCTCAGCATGTCCGACCAGCCGTCGTCCGCCCCGGCCGTCAGGCCCGCCTGCACCATCGCCCGCCGCAGGGCCTCCGCATCGGGCAGGCCCTGCGCATCGACCGTGGCCAGCAGGTCGATGCCCGCATGGCGCGCGAAGGCCTCGACCACCGACAGCCGTTCGGGCGCGGCGAAGGGATCGCAGGTCCGGTCGCGGAAGCGGAGCTCGCGCGCGCCGGCCGCCTCGGCGGCCAGCCGCAGGAAGGCCGCGCAATCGGCCATCAGCACCTCGTAGCCCTCGCCCACCCGATACCATTCGAGCATCGTGAATTCCGGCGAATGGAGAACGCCCCGCTCGCGGTTGCGCCAGACATGGGAGAAGGCCGCGATCCGCGTCTCGCCGGCGGCCAGCAGCTTCTTCATCGCGAATTCGGGCGAGGTATGCAGATACATCCGCCGCCCCTGCCCGTCATTGCCGATGGCTTCGGTGGCAAACCCGTGCAGATGCGCCTCGTTGCCAGGCGAGACCTGAAGGGCCGCCGGATCGACCTCGACGAAACCCTCGGCCCCGAGCCAGCCGCGGAGCGCGGACTGGATGCGGTTGCGCGCCAGAAGCAGCGGGCGGCGGTCGGCGTGACGGTGGGGCTGCCACCACGAGGAAGCGGACATTCGGCGGCTTTCGGCTGGAAATTCTGGCGCGGATGGGATAGGCGCACGGCCAATGCTGCGCGTTCTACGACGCGCCCCCTCCCATCGCAAGGAAGAGACCCGTGAAAGTCATCGCCTCGAGCCTCCGCAAGGGCAATGTCGTCGACATCGACGGCCGGCTCTATGTCGTCCTCACCGCCCAGAACTTCCATCCCGGCAAGGGCACGCCGGTGACGCAGGTCGACATGCGGCGGATCTCGGACGGCACCAAGGTCTCGGAACGCTGGAAGACCACCGAACAGGTCGAGCGGGCCACGGTGGACGAGCGCGAGTACGACTTCCTCTACGAGGACGGCGAGGGCTATCACTTCATGGAGCCGGTAAGCTACGATCAGGTCGTGGTCTCGCCCGACGTGGTGGGCGACGGCAAGGTGTTCCTGACCGAAGGGATGCGTGTCTATCTGCAGACCCACAACGACGTGGCGATCTCGATCGAATTCCCGCAGAAGGTCACGGTCGAGATCACCGAGACCGAGCCGGTGGTGAAGGGCCAGACGGCGTCTTCCTCCTACAAGCCCGCCATGTGCACCAACGGGCTGCGCGTGATGGTGCCGCCGCATATCTCGGCCGGCACGCGCATCGTCATCAACACCGAAGACCTGAGCTACGTCGAGCGCGCGAAGGACTGATCCTCGCGCCGCTCCGCAGCGCTGTTGCCAAGATGCAGAAGGGGCGCCCCGCAGGGCGCCCCTTCCTCATTCCGGGAGAAGGCTGAATTACGTCCCGGAGATTTCCTCGGCCGCCCGGCGGGCGCCCAGCTGCATCAGCCGGGCATGGGCCGCAACCACGCCGGGCGCGATCTGCGCGGCCAGAGCCTCGGGGAAGACGGCGCGGAGGGCAAGGAGCGCCTCCACCCCCTCGGCCGCCCGCGCGCGAAGATCGTCCGCCAGCGGGTCCTTGACCTCGATGGGCTGGCCCTTCTCGTCCGTGCCCGAGACGTAGCGCATCCAGCCCGCCACCGCGAGCATCAGCCCCGGCGAGGCGCGCCCCACGGCCGCATTCTCGGCCAGCGTGCCGAGGATGCGCTGCGGCAGCTTCTGGCTGCCGTCCATGGCGATCTGCCAGGTGCGGTGCCGGATCGCCGGGTTGCGGTAGCGCGCCAGAAGCTCGTCGGCATAGGAGGCGAGATCCACCCCCGGCGGCGGCGCAAGCGCGGGGACGATCTCCTCGCGCCACAGATGCTGGACGAAGGCCGCGAAGACCGGATCGGCCACCGTCTCCGAAATCGTCTCGTGCCCGGCGAGATAGCCGAGATAGGCGAGCGAGGAATGGGTGCCGTTCAGCATCCGGAGCTTCATATGCTCGAAGGGCGTCACGTCGCCCACGAGCTGCACGCCCACGACACCGAGATCGGGGCGCGCGCCGTCCACGAAATCGTCCTCGACGACCCACTGGCTGAAGGGCTCGTGCATCACGGGCAGGTTGTCCTCGATCCCCTGCGCCCGGAGCCGGGCGATATCCTCGGGCTTGGTCGCGGGCACGATGCGGTCGACCATGGTCGAGGGGAAGCGCCCCTCCTCCGCGATCCAGTCGGCGAGCGCGGGATCGAGGCGGCGGGCGAGATCGAGCACCACGCCGCGGACGACGCGCCCGTTCTCGGGGAGGTTGTCGCAGCAGAGCACGGTGAAGGGCCTGAGCCCCGCAGCCCGCCGCCGCTCCAGCGCGCGGACGATGTAGCCCGGCGCCGAGCGCGGCAGCGCCTCGGCCATGTCATGGGCGATGTCGGGATGATCGGGGTTCAGTGCGCCAGTCGCCGGATTGTGGCAATAGCCCTTCTCGGTCACGGTCAGGCTCACGATCTTCACGCCCGGATCGGCCATGGCGGCCAGCACCGCCTCGGGATCCTCGCGGGCCACCAGCACCTGACGCACGACGTCGATCGGCCGGACGGTCTCGCCCTCCGGCCCCTGCTCGACCGCGTGATAGGCAAAGCCCTGCGGCGCCAGCGCATCGCGCATCGTGGGCGACTGGAGGCTCACGCCCAGGATGCCCCAGTCGCCGCCCGAGCTCTCCATGGCGCGGGCGACATAGACCGCGCCATGGGCCCGGAAGAAGGCGCCGAGGCCGAGATGGACGATGCCCACGCCGGCGGGGATCGGATCAGCGGGCAAGCCAGCCTCCATCGACCTTGAGGATCGCGCCATGGACATAGGCCGCGGCGGGCGAGGCGAGGAAGACCGCGGCGCCCGCGATGTCGTCGGCCTTGCCCCAGCGCCCGGCCGGGATCCGCTCGAGGATCGCGCGGTTGCGCGCCTCGTCGGCGCGGAGCGCCTCGGTGTTGTTGGTCTCGATATAGCCCGGCGCGATGGCGTTCACATTGATGCCCCTGCCCGCCCATTCGTTGGCGAGCAGCTTGGTGATCCCCGCGACGCCATGTTTGGCGGCCGTGTAGGAGGGCACGCGGATGCCGCCCTGAAAGCTCAGGAGCGAGGCGATGTTCACGATCCGCCCGCCCGAGCCGCGCGCCAGCGCCGCGCGGCCGAAGGCCTGACAGGTGAAGAAGAGGGCCTTGAGGTTCACATCCATCACCGCGTCCCAGTCCTCTTCGGTGAAGTCCACCGCATCGGCCCGCCGGATGATGCCGGCGTTGTTCACGAGAATGTCGATGCGCTCGGCCTCGAACACGTCGCGCGCGGCCATCGGGTCGGCGAAGTCGAGCCGCAGCTCGCGCCCGCCGGTCATGGCCACCGTCTCGGCGCAGGAGGAGCGGCCGGCGGCGATCACCTCGGCCCCCGCCCCGGCCAGACCCACCGCGATCGCCTGTCCGATCCCGGTGTTGGCGCCGGTCACCAGCGCGCGCTGGCCCTCGAGCGAGAAGGAGATCACCGCAAATCCTCCATCGCCACCATCTCGACGTCGCGGTAGTCGACATTGTCGCCCGCCATCGCCCAGACGAAGGTGTAGGAGCCGGTGCCGCAGCCGCAGTGGATCGACCAGGGCGGCGAGACCACGGCCTCCTCGTTCCTCATCACGAGGTGCCGCGTCTCGGAGGGTTCACCCATGAAGTGGAAGACGCGGGCCTCTTCGGCGAGGTCGAAATAGAGATAGGCCTCCATCCGCCGGTCGTGGACATGGGCGGGCATCGTGTTCCAGACCGAGCCGCCGTGGAACTGGGTATAGCCCACCACGAGCTGGCAGGATTGCATGACCTCGGGGTGGATGAACTGGTTGATGGTGCGCTCGTTGGCGGTCTCGGGCGAGCCGAGCTTCACCTTCTTCGCATCCTCGAGCTTCACGAGCCGCGCCGGATGGGCGGTATGGGCGGGCGCGGACAGGATGTAGAACCGCCCCTCGCCCGCGAAGGTCACGGGGCCCGCGCCCATCGGCAGATAGAGCACGTCGCCGCGGCCCATCTCCCAGCTTTCACCGCCCGCCGAGACGGTGCCGGCGGCGCCCACGTTCACCACGCCCATCTCGCGCCGGTCGAGGATCGAGGCGGTGCCGGTGGGCTTCACCTCGTCGAGGACGAGCGGCTCGCCCGCGGGAACGGCGCCGCCCACGATCATGCGGTCGTAATGGGTGTAGACGAGGCGGATCTCGCCCGAGCGGAAGAGGTCGCCCATGTGGAAGGCCTCGCGCAGGCCCGCCGTGTCGAGCTGGCGCGCGGAGACCGGGTCCATTGCGTGGCGGATTTCGACATGGGTCATGAGACAGTCCTTTCTGGGATCGCGCCGCCGCAGGAGATCCCGGGCGACAGGAAGGGGACGGCCCCGCAGTGCTCCCGACGCCGTGCGGAGGGACCTGCGGGGCCTTTCGGGAACGGGCGCGGGCGTCTCCCGCGCCGCGCGTCAGAGGAAGTCGTCGCGCCGGGGCGCGAAACTGTCGATCAGCGTGCCTGCCTCGAGGCAGCGACAGCCGTGCTCGATCCCCGACGGGATCATCAGGCTCTCGCCCGGGCCGATCTCGTGCGTCTCGCCCGCAAGGACGAAGGCGAAGCGGCCGGACTGGACGAAGGTCGATTGCACATGCGGATGGCTGTGCAGCTTGCCCTCGGCGCCTTCCTCGAAGCGGAAGGCCACCAGCATCAGCGCGGGATCCTGGGCCAGGACCTGACGGGTCACGCCCGGATCGGTGGGAACGACGGGATACATGGGCACCTCAGCGGAATTGGGCCGGCAGCCACAGCGACAGCGCCGGGATGTAGGTCACGAGCAGCAGGACGGCGAGGGCCGCCCCGTAGAAGGGCCAGATCGTGCGCATCGCCGTCCAGATCGAGATCCGCCCCACGGCGCAGCCCACGAAGAGCACCGCACCGACGGGCGGCGTGCAGAGGCCGATCCCGAGGTTCAGGATCAGGATGACGCCGAAGTGCACCGGATCCACCCCGAAGGCCTGCGCCACCGGCAGGAAGATCGGCGTCGTGATGACGATCAGCGGCGACATGTCCATGAAGGTGCCGAGCACAAGAAGCGCCACGTTGATGAGAAGCAGGATCACCAGCGGATTGTCCGACAGCCCCTGCATGAAGGCCACCAGCGCCGTCGGCACCTTGAGATAGGCCAGAAGCCAGCCGAACGAGGCCGCGCAGCCGATCACGAGCAGCACCATGGCCGTCGTGCGCACCGCGCCGATGGTGGCATGGACGAACTCGGACCAGGTGAGGGTGCGGTAGATCAGGATAGTGACGAGCAGCGCATAGACAACGGCGATGTTGGCGCTTTCCGAGGCGGTGAAGATGCCCGAGCGCACGCCGCCGAAGATCAGCGCGACGAGGATGAGCCCCGGCACGGCGCTCACGAAGATGGCACCGAGCGCGCGCAGCCCCGGAAAGCGCTCGGTGGGGTAGCCGCGGCGGCGGGCCACGAAATAGGCCGCCACCATCAGCCCCAGCGCGAGCAGGAGGCCCGGGATGATGCCTGCCGTGAAGAGGTCCGCGATCGAGATCCGGCCGCCCGCGGCGATGGAATAGATGATCATGTTGTGCGAGGGCGGGATCATCAGCGCGATGATCGAGCCCACGACGGTCAGGTTCACGGCATAGTCGACACCGTAGCCGCGGGCCTTCATCTGCGGCACCATGAGGCCGCCCACCGCCGAGGCATCCGCCGCGGCCGAGCCCGAGACGCCGCCGAACATGACCGAGGCCACGACGTTCACCTGTCCGAGCCCGCCCCGGAGGTGGCCGACCAGCGCGCCTGCCAGCGCCACGAGCCGTCGGGCGATGTCGCCCCGCACCATCAGATCGCCCGAATAGATGAAGAAGGGGATGGCCATCAGCGCATAGACCGAGACGCCCGAGTTGAGGCGCTGGAACACGACGACCGGCGGCAGGCCCAGATAGAGCACAGTGAGGAAACTCGACACGCCGAGGCAGAAGGCGACGGGCGTGCCGATCAGGAGAAGGAAGACGAAGCTTCCGAACAGGATGAAGAGCTCCAACGTCAGGCCCCCGTGGTGGTGGTTTCGGGCTCTTCCGGCGCATCCTCGCCGAAGCGGGCGGTGTGAAGGCCCGCGGCGCGGCGCAGGACGCGCTCGATGGAGAAGAGGACAAGCAGCGTGCCGCCCGAGATCAGCGGCGCGAATTCGAAGCCGCGGCTGATGCCGAGGCCGGGCATGAGATCGTTGGCGGCCCGCGCGGCGAGCGACCAGCCGTACCAGGCCATGCCGAAGCCGAAGGCCGCCACGAAGAAGTCCGAGATCGTGTGCAGCCAGGGCGCGACGCCCTTGGGCAGGAAATAGAGCAGCACGTCGAAGGACAGGTGATAGCCCTCGCGCACACCGACCGCGGCGCCGAGGAAGATGAACCAGGCCATGATCATGACCGCAGCCGGTTCCGCCCAGTGCAGGCTGTCGTTCATCACATAGCGCACGAAGACCTGCGCGAAGACGAAGACCGTCATCAGCACGAGGCCTCCGCCCGCGATCCACAGCGCGATCCGCGCCAGCCCCCCCATGACGAGGGCCAGTCTCTTCAATCCGTCCTGCACGTTGCACCTCGCCGGAAGAAACGGACCCGCGGCGCCAAGGGCATCGCGGGTCCGAATGTCAGGTCACTGGGTTTCCTGGATCCGCTTCACGAGATCCTGATATTCCGACTTGGTCACGTATTTCTCGTAGACCGGAGCCATCGCCTCGATGAAGGGGGTCTTGTCGATCTCGCGCACGACCTCAGCGCCGGAGGCCACGACCTTCTCTTCCGAGGCCTTCTCCTGCTCGGCCCAGAGCTTGCGCTGCACGGGCTCGGACTCTTCGGCCGCCTGACGCAGCACCTGCTGGTCCTCGGGCGAGAGCGCGTCCCACTTGATCTTCGAGATCGCCACCAGCTCGGGCACCATCAGATGCTGGTCGAGCGTGTAGTATTTCGCCACCTCGAAATGGCCCGAGCTGTCGTAGGACGGCCAGTTGTTCTCGGCCCCGTCGATGACGCCGGTCTGGATCGAGGAATAGACCTCGCCGTAGGGCATCGGCGTCGCATTGGCGCCGAGCGCGGACATCATGTCCACGAACACGTCCGATTGCATGACGCGGAACTTCATGCCCTTGAGGTCCTCGACCTTGGTGATCGGCTTCTGGCTGTTGTAGAAGCTGCGCGAGCCACCGTCATAGTAGGCCACCGCGATCAGGTCCTTGGCCTCGAAGGCCTTGGCGAGCTCGTCGCCGATCGGGCCGTCCATCACATTGTGCAGATGCTCTTCCGAGCGGAAGAGGTAGGGCAGCGACAGGAGCTGCGCCTCGGGCACGATGTCGTTGAACGAGCCGAACGAGGCGCGCACCATGTCGATCACGCCGAACTGGGTCTGCTCGATCGTGTCCTTCTCTTCGCCGAGCTGCGACGAGGGGAAGACCTCGATGCAGATGCGCCCGTTCGACAGTTCCTTGGCGCGCTCGGCCATGAACTTGACGCCCTCGACGGTCGGATAGCCATCCGGGTGCGTGTCCGAAGACCGCAGCGTCACCTCGCACTCGGCGAAGGCGGGTGCCGCGAGCGCGGCGCTCGCCAGCAGGGTCGCGATCATTGTTTTTTTCATGGTCTCTCCTCCCTTGATGATCGTCTCAGAGCCTGTAGGCCTCTTTCGCGAGGCGGTAGGCCAGATCGTGCGCCACCTCCGGCGCCTCCTCCGCGTCGAGGCGCCCCGTGGCGACCAGCGTCGCCAGGAAGGCGCAATCCACGCGCCGGGCCACGTCGTGACGGGCCGGGATCGAGCAGAAGGCGCGGGTGTCGTCGTTGAAGCCCACGGTGTTGTAGAAGCCCGCCGTCTCGGTCGTCATCTCGCGGAAGCGGCGCATCCCCTCGGGGCTGTCGTGGAACCACCAGGCGGGGCCGAGCTTCAGCGCCGGATAGACCCCGGCGAGGGGCGCCAGTTCCCGCGCATAGGCGGTCTCGTCCAGCGTGAAGACGATCACCGTCAGCCGCGGATCACCCCCCACCGCCGACAGAAGCGGGCGCAGCGCGCGGACGTAATCGGTGCGGGTCGGAATGTCGAAGCCCTTGTCGCGGCCGAAGCGGTCGAGCACGGGCCGGGAATGGTTGCGGAAGCTGCCCGGATGGATCTGGAGCACCAGCCCGTCCTCGAGGCTCATGCGCGCCATCTCGGTCAGCATCTGGCCGCGGAACGCATCCGCCTCCTCGGCCGTGCAGGCGCCCGTCAGCGCCCTGGCAAAGAGCGCGGCCGCCTCGGCCTGCGGCAGATCCTCGGTCCGCGCCGTCGCATGGCCATGGTCCGAAGAGGTGGCGCCGAACTCCTTGAAATAGGCCCGGCGCTTGCGGTGGGCGGCGAGATAGCCTTCCCAGGTCGCGGTATCCTCGCCGGTCAGCTGGCCCAGCTGCGCCACATTCTCGGCGAAGCCCGCAAATTCGGGATCGACCACCGCATCGGGACGGTAGGCCGTGACCACCCTGCCCTGCCAGCCGCTCTCGCGGATCATGCGGTGCCAGCGCAGGTCGTCGAGCGCGCTTTCCGTGGTGGCGATCGCCTCGATCCCGAACCGCTCGAAGAGCGCGCGGGGACGGAACTCGGGCCGCGCGAGGCAATCGGCGATCTGGTCGTAGGCCGCATCCGCCGTTTCGGCCGACAGCCGCTCATTCACGCCGAACACCTCCGAGAAGGCATGGTCGAGCCAGAGCCGCGAGGGCGTGCCGCGGAAGAGATGGAAGTTCGAGGCAAAGAGCCGCCAGATCTTGCGTCCGTCCGTCTCGGTCGGGCCGCCATCGACGCGCGGCACCCCCATCGCCTCGAGCGGGATGCCCTGCGAATGGAGCATGCGGAAGACGTAATGGTCGGGCGTGACGAAGAGCTGAGCGGGGTCCGGGAAGGGCTCGTTCTCGGCGAACCAGCGCGGATCGGTGTGCCCATGCGGCGAGATGATCGGCAGATCCTTCACCGTCGCATAGAGCGAGCGGGCCAGTGCCCGGGTGCCCTCATCGACCGGAAACAGCCGATCTTCCTGCAGCAGCCCCATTGCCTTCCGCCTCCTCCCTGCGTCAAGCCTGCATTTATCGGTGGCATTCAGCCGCCGTGTCTGACTAATATGCTAGTATGCTTCACCTGTCAACGGAGTGGACATGACCGACGCGATCACGCTGCCTGCCCTCGAGGCGCCCCTCCGCCCGTCGGTCACCGATCAGGTGTTCGACCAACTGCACGACCGCATCATCGAGCTGGACCTGCCGCCCGGCACCAAGCTTTCCGAGATCGAGGTCGCGCGGCAGTTCGGCGTCTCGCGCCAGCCGGTGCGCGATGCCTTCTACCGCCTGTCGAAGCTGGGTTTCCTGTCCATCCGCCCGCAGCGTGCGACGACGGTCTCGCAGATCTCGACCCGCAGCGTCATGCAGGCGCGCTTCATCCGCGCGGCGATAGAGGCCGAGACGGTGCGCGTGGCCTGCGAGCGGCTGACCGAGGCCGATCATGCCGCGCTCTGGCGGCTCCTCGACCTCCAGCGCGAGGCCTCGGAGGCGCGCGACCGGCTGCGCTTCCACGCGCTCGACGACCAGTTCCACCGCGAGCTCTGCGACCGGTCGGGCTGCGGATTCGCCTGGGAGATCGTCCGCGAGAACAAGTCCCACATGGACCGGGTGCGCTATCTCTCGCTGGCCTTCGCCTCGCAGGACGCCTATGGAGACCACCTTGAGGTGATGCAGGCCATCGAGGCGCGCGACGCGCCCGAGGCCATGCGGCGGATGCACAGTCACCTCAGCCGCATCAAGATCCAGATCGAGCGCATCCGGCTCGATCATCAGGCCTATTTCGCACAGGAGGACGCATGTCTGCCCGATCTTTGAACCCGCGCATCATCTCGGTCGGCGAGTGCATGGTCGAGATGGCGCCGACGGGCGAAGGCACCTTTGCGATGGGCTTTGCGGGCGACACGCTGAACACCGCCTGGTATCTGCGCCGCGCCCTCCCCCCCGAGGCGGAGGTGGACTATCTGACCGCTGTCGGCACCGATGCGATCTCGGACCGGATGCTCGGCTTTCTCCGCGACGCGGGTCTCGGGACAAGCCGCGTCGCGCGCGTCCCGGACCGGACGGTGGGGCTCTATCTGATCGAGCTCACCAATGGTGAGCGCAGCTTCGCCTACTGGCGCGGACAGAGCGCGGCGCGCCTTCTCGCCCGCGATCCGGCCGTGCTGGCGGCAGGCTTTGCCGGCGCCTCGATGATCTATCTCTCGGGCATCACGCTCGCGATCCTCGAACCGGCGGATCGGTCGCAGCTTCTCGCCGCTCTGTCGGCAGCGCGGGCCGCGGGCAGCGCAGTGGCGTTCGATCCGAACCTCCGCCCCCGGCTCTGGCCCGATGCCGCCACCATGTGCGCGGCCATCATGGAGGCCGCGCGGCACGCCGACATCGTGCTGCCCTCGCACGAGGACGAGGCCGCCTTCTTCGGCGACGAGGATGCCGCGGCGACCGCCGCGCGCTATGCCGCCGCAGGTGCTTCGCTCGTGGTGGTGAAGGACGGGGCGGGACCGATGGTGACGCTCACGCCCGAAGGCCAGCAGAGCCACGCGCCCGAGACGGTGAGCGAGGTCGTCGACACGACCGCGGCCGGAGACAGCTTCAACGCGGGCTTCCTTGCCGCCCACATCGCGGGCGCGCCGCTGGCCGAGGCCGTGCGCGCCGGAGCCCGTCTCGCCGCCCGCGTGATCGGGCAGCGGGGCGCGCTGGTGACCTGAACCGGCCGCAGGCCCCCTCGGCGCGGGTGCCGTCAGGTCAGGTGCCAGCCGCTCCCCTCCCGCCGGATGCGATCGAAACTCTCCATCAGCCGGTCCCGCACATCCGCGCCCTCGAGCAGCGGTGCGGGAACGGTCGGATTACCCGCTGGCCCGGCTCAAGACTTGAGCCAAGCCACCGCGTCCACAGCGGTGGGAAGCCAAGCACAAGGGGCCCGGACAGGGTCATCCCCCGAGGATCGAGGGAAGCAGAGCTCGTGTCACGGCATGATCGGCCCGGAATCCCGCGCGTGCGCCATCCTCGTCTCCGTCTGTTCGCGACCTGCCAGCCGGCGGGGCCCCGGCTGCCTCGCCCCCCGGAGACGGCGCCGTGCGCCCGGCCTTTCCACCCCGAGGCCAACAGGTCTATGATCGGCGCGGGAGGCACCCATGGCGAAACCGCAGGCACCGCGCGAGGGAGACGGCGATCCGGTCTGGGCCGACTCGGTCTGGATGGATGTCATGTCGGCCGTCGACCGGACCTATGCCGATCTCGTGGACTATCAGGAGCGGCTCGAGCGGCAGAATGCCGAACTCGAAAGCCTGCGCTCGTTCCATGCCTCGGTGCTGGCCTCGGTGTCCGACATTCTCATCGTCGTCTCGCGCGCGGGTCTGATCGAGGAGGTCTCGGCCTCCGTCCCGGCCCGCACCCGCCTGCCCCGCGCGGCACTCTGCGGGCGGCCCGCGTCGGACCTCTTCGCCGAGGCCGACCGTCCCGCGCTTCAGGAGGCGATGCGCCGCGCCACGGACGCGCGCAGCGCCCTCACCCTCGAGGCGGGGCTCGAGACCCCCGAGGGCCCGAGCGCGGTGGAGCTCTCGCTGTCGCCCCGCTTCGACGAGCGCGGCCGCGCGGCGGGCCTCGTGCTTACCGGCCGGTCGGTGGCCGAGCTGCGGCAGGCCTATGCCGAACTGGCCGAGAGCCATGACGAGCTGAAGGCGGCGCAGGCGCTGCTGGTGCGGAACGAGAAGCTCGCCTCGCTCGGCCGCCTCCTCGCGGGCGTGGCGCATGAGCTGAACAATCCGATCAGCTTCGTCTATGCCAATGCCCATGCACTCGGCCGCTACGCCACCAAGTTCGAGCAGTATTTCGAGCAGGTGCAGGCGGGTGCCCCGCGCGAGGCGCTGATCCGGCTGCGTGAGGAGCTGAAGCTCGACCGCGAGGTGCGCAACCTGCGCGATGCGGTGCAGGGCGCGCGCGACGGGGCCGAGCGGGTGCGCGACATCGTCGAGGACCTGCGGCGGCTCTCCTCCGAAGGATCGGGCGAGATGGAGGGCTTCGACCTTGTGGCGGTGGCGCAGGTGGCCACCGCCTGGGTCCTGCGCGGCGCGCGCCGACCGGTGGCGGTCGAGGTCACGGGCGAGGCCCATCTGCCGGTGCGGGGGCGGCCAGGCCATGTGCAGCAGGTGGTGATGAACCTCGTGCAGAACGCGCTCGACGCGGTCGAGGAGGTGCCCGAGCCGCGCATTTCCATCGAGCACCGGATCGAGGGCGATCGCGCGGTGCTGACGGTGCGCGACAGCGGGCCGGGCGTGCCCGAGGCGCTGGCGCAGGCGATCTTCGATCCGTTCTTCACCACGAAGCCGGTGGGGCGCGGCACCGGCCTCGGCCTGCCCATCTCGCACAAGATCGCCGAAGAGCATGGCGGGCGGCTCGTGCTCGGCGAGGAGGGCCCGGGCGCCGCCTTCCGCCTCGAACTGCCGCTCGACCGGGAGATCCGATGAACATTCTCTGGCTTCAGGCCTCGGGCTGCGGCGGCTGCACCATGTCGCTCCTCTGCGCCGAGGCGCCGGGCCTCTTCGACCTTCTCGAGGATGCAGGCCTGCGCTTCCTGTGGCACCCCTCGCTTTCGGTCGAGTCCGGGGCGGAGGTGCGGGCGCTCCTCGACCGGATAGAGGCGGGAGCGCAGCCGCTCGACATCCTCTGCGTCGAGGGCGCCATCGCGCGCGGGCCCCGCGGCACCGGACGGTTCCAGATGCTCGCGGGCACCGGGCGCTCGATGCTCGAGACCGTCACGCGGCTCGCGCCGCTCGCCCGGCATGTGGTGGCGGTGGGCAGCTGCGCGGCCTATGGCGGGATGACGAGCGCGGGCGGCAACCCCTCGGACGCGACGGGGCTCCAGTACGAGGGCACCCACGAGGGCGGCATCCTTCCGCCCGAGTTCCGGGCGCGGGACGGACTGCCCGTGGTGAATGTGGCCGGTTGCCCGACCCATCCGGGCTGGGTGACCGAGACGCTGATGCTGCTGGGCGGGAACGCGCTGGCGGCCGGCGATCTCGACCGGTTCGGCCGCCCGCGCTTCTATGCCGATCATCTCGTGCATCACGGCTGCTCGCGCAACGAATATTACGAATACAAGGCCAGCGCCCGCGCCCCCGGCGAGATCGGCTGCATGATGGAACATATGGGCTGCATCGGCACGCAGGCGGTGGGCGACTGCAACATCCGGCCCTGGAACGGCAGCGGCTCCTGCACCTCGGGCGGCTATGCCTGCATCGCCTGCACCGCGCCCGAATTCGAGGAGCCGCGCCACCCCTACTCCGAGACGCCCAAGATCGGCGGCATCCCGGTGGGCCTGCCCTCGGACATGCCGAAGGCCTGGTTCATGGCGCTGGCGAGCCTGTCCAAGGCCGCCACGCCCGAGCGCATACGGCGGAACGCGGCCTCCGACCGGATCGAGGTGCCCCCCACGCTCCGGATGCCGAAGCGATGACGCGGCTGGTGGTCGGCCCGTTCAACCGGGTCGAGGGGGATCTCGAGGTTCATCTGGAGGTGGCGGACGGCGCTGTGACGGCGGCGCGGGTGAATGCGCCGCTCTACCGCGGCTTCGAGCGCATGCTCGAGGGCCGCGATCCCCGCGACGCACTGACCATCACACCGCGGATCTGCGGGATCTGCTCGATCAGCCAGTCGGTCGCGGCGGCGCGCGCGCTCGGCGCGGCGACGGGTCTCGTGCCTGCACCGGCGGGCGAGCGGGTGGCGGCGCTGATCCATGCGGTCGAGAATGCGGCCGATCACCTGACCCATTTCAACCTCTTCTTCATGCCGGACTTCACCCGCCCCGCCTATGCCGGTCGGAGCTGGCACGGGCGCGCGGTGGCCCGCTTCACGGCGATGGAGGGCAGCGCGCAGCGCGAGGCGGTGGCCGCGCGGGCGGATCTCCTTCACATCCTCGGGCTTCTGGCCGGGAAGTGGCCGCACACGCTGGCCGTCCAGCCGGGCGGCGTCACCCGCGCGCCCGGCGCGGCCGAGCGGATGCGGATCCTCTCCAGCCTGCGGAGCTTCCGCCGCCATCTCGAACGCACGCTCTTCGGCGGCCCGCTCGAGGCCTTCGCGGCGCTCGAGACCGAAGCGGCGCTCCTGTCCTGGGGCCGCGGAGATGCCGGGCTGTTTCTCGAGATCGCGGCGGATCTCGGGCTTGCCGGCCTCGGCTGCGGCGCCGGGCGCTATCTCAGCTTCGGCGCCTATCCCCTGCCCGAGGGGCCGGCCTTCGCCGCGGGCACCTGGCAGGCGGGGGCGCCCGTCCCGCTCGACCCCGGCCTCATCCGCGAGGATCTGAGCCATGCCTGGATGCTGGGCGAGGCTGCCCATCCCTCCGAAGGCCGCACCCTGCCCGACGAGGAGATACGCGAGGCCGCCTACAGCTGGTGCAAGGCGCCCCGTCTGGACGGGCGGCCGATGGAGACGGGGGCGCTTGCGCGGCAGGTGGTGGCGGGCCATCCGCTCGCGCGCGATCTGGCGCGGCAGGGCGGCGTGCTCGCCCGCGTGGGAGCGCGGCTGCTGGAGCTCGCCCGGACGCAGATCCTGATGGAGGAGCTGGCGCAGGGCATCGATCCTGCGGCCCGCTTCATGGTGGCGATGGGGCCGCTGCCCCGGGATGCGCAGGGGGCGGGACTGGTCGAGGCCGCGCGCGGCGCGCTCGGCCACTGGGTCCGGCTGCGGGGCGGGCTCATCGACCGCTACCAGATCGTGGCGCCCACCACCTGGAACTTCAGCCCGCGCGATGCGGAAGGGGTGCCGGGCCCGCTCGAGGCCGCGCTGGTGGGAGCCCCCGTCGAGCCGGGCGAGAAGACGCCGCTCTCGGTGCAGCATGTGGTGCGCAGCTTCGATCCCTGCATGGCCTGCACGGTGCATTGATGGCCAAGGACCCCGCGCCCCCTGCGGATGGTGGCGGCCCGAGGCCCCGGGCTCAGGCTTCGGCTTCGGCTTCGGAAGAGGCTTCCGGAGAGCGGCCCCTGTCCAGCGCCGCGTCGGAAGAGACCGGAGGCCGCTCCGCTCCGGAGAGCGAAGATGGATATTTGGACCAGAGTGAGGGGCAGGAGATCCGCGTGCGCGGACAGGTGCAGGGGGTGGGGTTCCGCCCCTTCGTCTGGCAGCTCGCGCGGCGACTGGGGCTTGAGGGCGAGGTGCTGAACGACGGGGCGGGCGTGCTGATCCGCGCCACGGGCGCGCGGCTCGGCGAATTTCTGGCAGCCCTCGGGGCGGAAGCACCGCCGCTGGCGCGGGTGGATGCGGTCGAGGCGCGGCCCGCGCGGGTGGAACGCCGGTCCTTCCGCATCGCACCGAGCGCAGGCGGCACCGTCGCGACCCGGGTGACGCCGGATGCCGCCACCTGCCCCGCGTGCCTCGCCGAGATCCGCGGCACCGGGCGGCGGCACGGCTATGCCTTCACCAACTGCACCCATTGCGGGCCGCGCTACACGATCCTGCGCGAGCTGCCCTATGACCGGGCGCGGACCTCGATGGCGCCCTTCCCGATGTGTCCGGACTGCCGCGCGGAGTACGAGGACCCGGCCGACCGGCGCTTTCATGCCCAGCCCATCGCCTGCCCGGCCTGCGGCCCGCGGCTCTGGCTCGAGGCGGAGGGGGTGTGCCTCCTTGATGGACCGGTGCGGGCGGAGGGCGCCGAGGCGCCGCAGGGGGAGCCTCGCGCAGGCGACCCGATTGCGGAAGCCGCGCGCCTGCTGGCGCGGGGGGGCATCCTCGCCGTGAAGGGTCTGGGCGGGTTCCATCTGGCCTGCGATGCGCGCGACAAGGACGCGCTCCGGCGGCTCCGCCTGCGGAAGCGGCGGCCCGGCAAGCCCTTCGCCCTGATGGCCACGGAGGAGATGGCGGCCGAGATCGCCGATCCGGCCGAGGCCGACCGGGTGCTTCTGCGCGATCCGGCCGCCCCGGTGGTGCTGGTGCGCGGCCGCGGGCGCCTGCCCGAGGAGGTGGCGCCCGGCATGACCACGCTCGGGATCATGCGGCCCTACACGCCGCTTCACCATCGGCTGATCGAGGCCTTCGGCGGGCCGCTGGTCATGACCTCGGCCAACCGCTCGGGCGCTCCGCAGGTCATCGGCAATGGCGAGGCGCGGGCGGAGCTGGCGGGCATCGCCGATGCGTTCCTCATGCACGACCGGGCCATCGTCCGGCGGCTCGACGACAGCGTGGAGCGCGCCCGCCCGCCGATGGTGCTGCGCCGGGCGCGCGGCCGCGCACCCGGAACGCTGCCTCTGCCCGAAGGGTTCGGTCGCGCGCCGCGCGTGCTGGCGCTCGGCGGGCAGATGAAGGCGGCGATCTGCCTCGTGAAGGACGGGCAGGCGCTGCTCTCGCATCATCTGGGCGATCTCGACGAGGCGCAGAGCTTCGAGGCCTTCACCCGGGCCATCGCCGATCACGCCGCGCTCTTCGACCATCGGGCGGAGCTCGTGGCGGTGGACCTCCATCCAGGCTATCGCGCGACCGAAGCGGGGCGGCGGATGGGATTGCCCGTGGCCGAGGTGCAGCATCACCATGCCCATCTCGCGGCCTGTCTGGGCGATGCGCTCTGGCCGCTCGGGGCCGGGTCGGTGGCGGGGATCGTGCTGGACGGAACCGGCCTTGGCAGCGACGGCACGATCTGGGGCGGCGAGCTCCTGCTCGGCAACTACCGCGAGGTCCTCCGGGTGGCGCATCTGGCAGAGGCGCCCCTGCCCGGCGGCGAGGCGGCCGCGCGCGAGCCCTGGCGCAATGCGCTGGTGCGGCTCGATGCGGCGGGCCTTGGCGATCTGGCCGACCGGCTGTTTCCCGACCGCCCGCGCGAGACCCTGCGGCGGGCGGTGGCGGCGGGCGTGAACGCGCCGCTCTCCTCCTCGGCGGGTCGGCTCTTCGATGCGGTCGCGGCCTGCCTCGGGCTGGCCGCGGACCGGCAGAGCTACGAGGGCGAGGCCGCCATGCGGCTCGAAGCGCTCGAGGGGACGGGCGCGCCCTATCCGTTCGCGGGCCTCGATCCCGCGCCGATGGTCCGGGCGCTGGCCGCGGATCTGGCCGCGGGCGTGCCGCCGGGAACCATCGCGGACAGCTTCCACCGCGGCCTCGCCCGCGCCTTCTGCGCGCCCGCGCGCGCGCTCGTGGCCGAGGGCCGGGCCGAGGCGGTGGCGCTGACGGGTGGCGCTTTCCAGAATGCCCGGCTGCTCGCCGCCTGCCTTGCCGAACTCACGGGCGTGCCGGTTCTGACCCACCGGGCGGTGCCTGCGAACGACGGCGGGCTGGCGCTCGGGCAGGCGCTCATTGCCGCGGCGCGGCATATGGGCGCGGCGGAAGCCGCGTGACCGGAGGGCGGAAGGGCTGGTAACGCGCTTTCCTCACCCGTCCCTGCCCACAGCCGCAAACTCCTCGAAAAGAACTTCGTCATCAAAAGGTTAACGGATTTCATCCCCTCCCGCGCATTTCTTTTGCGCGGCCCCGAGCCTTCACCGCATTCCTTGGCATACGAAGCCGGCGGGCCCGAGAGGCCCAAGCCGCAGAGGCCAGCGGCCGGGGAAGCCGCCAGCGAGGGAGGAATGCGTTGCCCCAGATCGAAACCTTCTACGATGTGATGCGCCGCCAGGGGATCACCCGGCGCAGCTTCATGAAATACTGCTCGCTCACCGCGGCGGCGCTGGGGCTCGGCCCTTCCTTCGTGCCGAAGATCGCGCATGCGATGGAGACGAAGCCCCGCACGCCGGTGATCTGGGTCCACGGGCTCGAATGCACCTGCTGCTCGGAGAGCTTCATCCGCGCGGCCCATCCGCTGGCCAAGGACGTCGTCCTGTCGATGATCTCGCTCGACTATGACGACACGCTGATGGCGGCGGCGGGCCATCAGGCCGAAGCCGCGCTGATGGACACGATCGAGAAATACAAGGGCAACTACATCCTTGCCGTCGAGGGCAACCCGCCGCTGAACGAGGACGGGATGTACTGCATCATCGGGGGCAAGCCCTTCGTCGAGCAGCTGAAGATGGCGGCCGAGCACGCCAAGGCCATCATCAGCTGGGGGGCCTGCGCCTCCTACGGCTGCGTGCAGGCGGCCGCGCCCAACCCGACGCGGGCCACGCCCGTGCACAAGGTCATCCTCGACAAGCCGATCATCAAGGTGCCGGGCTGCCCGCCCATCGCCGAAGTCATGACCGGCGTCATCACCTACATGCTGACCTTCGACCGTCTGCCCGAGCTCGACCGTCAGGGCCGCCCGGCGATGTTCTACAGCCAGCGCATCCACGACAAATGCTACCGCCGCCCGCATTTCGACGCGGGCCAGTTCGTCGAGGCCTGGGACGACGACTACGCCAAGAAGGGCTACTGCCTCTACAAGATGGGCTGCAAGGGCCCGACCACCTACAACGCCTGCTCGACCGTGCGCTGGAACGAGGGCGTGAGCTTCCCGATCCAGTCCGGCCACGGCTGCATCGGCTGCTCGGAGGACGGCTTCTGGGATCAGGGGTCCTTCTACGACCGGCTGACCACCATCAAGCAGTTCGGCGTCGAGGCCAATGCCGACACGATCGGCCTCACGGCCGTGGGCGCGCTCGGCGCGGGCGTGGCGGCCCATATCGCGGCCACCGCCCTCAAGAGCGCGCAGAAGAAATCGCAGGCGGCCAATACCGCGAAGACAGACGAAAAGACGGAGGCCTGAGCCATGGTCGCGACACCGAACGGTTTCAACCTGGACAACACCGGCCGCCGCATCGTGGTGGACCCGGTGACCCGGATCGAGGGTCACATGCGCTGCGAAGTGAACGTGGACGACCAGGGCATCATCCGTAATGCCGTCTCGACGGGAACCATGTGGCGCGGCCTCGAGGTCATCCTCAAGGGCCGCGACCCGCGCGACGCCTGGGCCTTCACCGAGCGGATCTGCGGGGTCTGCACCGGCACCCATGCACTCACCTCCGTCCGCGCGGTCGAGGATGCGCTGGGGATCTCGATCCCCGACAATGCGAACTCGATCCGCAACATGATGCAGCTGAACCTGCAGATCCACGACCACATCGTCCATTTCTACCATCTGCACGCGCTGGACTGGGTGAACCCGGTCAATGCGCTGCGCGCCGATCCCAAGGCCACGTCCGAGCTGCAGCAGAAGGTCTCGCCTTCGCACCCGCTCTCGTCGCCGGGCTATTTCCGCGACGTGCAGAACCGGCTGAAGAAATTCGTGGAATCGGGGCAGCTCGGCCTGTTCAAGAACGGCTACTGGGACAATCCGGCCTATCTGCTGCCGCCCGAGGCGGACCTGATGGCCACGACCCACTATCTCGAGGCGCTCGACCTGCAGAAGGAGATCGTGAAGGTCCACACGATCTTCGGCGGCAAGAACCCGCATCCGAACTGGCTGGTGGGGGGCGTGCCCTGCCCGATCAACATCGACGGCGTGGGCGCGGTCGGCGCGATCAACATGGAGCGTCTGAACCTCGTCTCCTCGATCATCGACCAGTGCATCCAGTTCACCAACAACGTCTATCTGCCCGACGTGGTGGCCATCGGCGGCTTCTACCGCAACTGGCTCTATGGCGGCGGGCTCTCGTCGAAGTCGGTGATGGCCTATGGCGACATCCCCGAGCATCCGAACGATTTCTCGCCCGAACAGCTCCATCTGCCGCGGGGGGCGATCATCAACGGCAATCTCGAGGAAGTGCATGACGTCGATCCGCGCGACCCCGAGCAGGTGCAGGAATTCGTCGATCACTCCTGGTATGCCTATGGCGAGCCGGGGCGCGGGCTGCACCCCTGGGACGGCGTGACCGAGCCGCGCTACGAGCTCGGCCCCAATGCCAAGGGCACGCGGACGAACATCCTCGAGCTCGACGAGGCGGCGAAATATTCCTGGATCAAGGCGCCGCGCTGGAAGGGTCACGCGATGGAGGTGGGCCCGCTCGCCCGCTACATCGTGGGCTATGCCAAGGGCCACGAGGACATCAAGAACCAGGTCGAGGGTCTCTTGCGCACCATGGACCTGCCGGTCTCGGCACTGTTCTCGACGCTGGGCCGCACGGCCGCCCGCGCGCTCGAGGCGGAATACTGCTGCCGCCTGCAGAAGCACTTCTTCGACAAGCTCATCACCAACGTGAAGAACGGCGACAGCAGCACCGCCAATGTCGAGAAGTGGGAGCCGCGCACCTGGCCGAAGGAGGCCAAGGGCGTCGGCATGACCGAGGCCCCGCGCGGCGCGCTCGGCCACTGGATCCGCATCAAGGACGGCCGGATCGAGAACTATCAGTGCGTGGTGCCCACCACCTGGAACGGCAGCCCGCGCGACGCGGCCGGCAACATCGGCGCCTTCGAGGCGAGCCTGCTCGACACCAAGATGGAGCGCCCCGAGGAGCCGGTCGAGATCCTGCGCACGCTGCACTCTTTCGACCCCTGCCTCGCCTGCTCCACCCATGTCCTGTCGCCGGACGGCCAGGAACTCACCACCGTCAAGGTCCGCTGAGGGAGAAGACCATGAAGAAACTGCTCGCCATTCTCGTCCTCTCGGCCGCGGCCTCCCCGGCGCTGGCCCATACCGGCCACGGCGACGCCTCGGGCTTCGCCCACGGGCTCCTGCACCCGATCCTCGGACCCGACCATCTGCTCGCGATGCTGGGCGTGGGGATCTGGTCGGGCATCGCGCTTCCGCGCCATCTCTGGGCGGGCGCTGCGACCTTCCTTGCGGCCATGACGGTGGGCGCGGCGCTCTCGTGGGCGGGCGTGGGCATCCCGATGGTCGAGACCTGGATCGTGGGCTCGGTCGTCCTGGCCGGGCTGCTCGTCGCCACCGCCCGTGCGGGTCAGGCGCGGCTCGTGACCGGCCTCTCGCTCGGCGCAATCGCGACCTTCGCGGCCTGCCACGGCCATGCCCATGCGACCGAGGCCACGGGCGCCATCGGCGCCTATCTCGCGGGCTTTCTCATCGCCACCGCGGGCCTCCATGCCGCGGGCATCGGCGTGGCCCTCGCCACCGCGCGCGGCGGGCGGATCCTGCAGGGGGCGCTCGGCGCGGCGCTCGCCGGGTCCGGCCTCCTTCTGATGGCGGGGTGAGGCCATGGACACCGAGATCGTCACGATCCACGTCCCGAACCCGAACGCCCCCACCCCGCTCGAAGCCTCGCGCAAGACCGGGACGGCGCGGCCCGAGGATATCGAGAGCATCTTCTACAAGACCTCGGTCTATGTCTACGAAGTGCCGGTGCGGCTCTGGCACTGGCTGAATGCCGCGATGATCTTCATCCTGATCGGCTCGGGCTATCTGATCGCCCGGCCGCTTCCGACCCTGGAGATGGCCGAGGCGACCGACCAGTTCGTGTTCGGCTACATCCGCTTCGCCCATTTCGCGGCCGGACAGGTGCTGACCGTGGCCTTCGCGGCGCGGATCCTCTGGGCCTTCTTCGGCAACGTCCATTCGCGGCAGATGTTCAAGCTGCCGGTCTGGAACCTGCGCTGGATCCGCGAGCTGATCTACGAGCTGAAATGGTATCTCTTCCTCGTGCCCGAGCCGCGGAAATACGTCGGCCACAACCCTCTGGCCCATGCCGCGATGTTCTTCTTCATCACGCTCGGCATGAGTTTCATGATCGTCACGGGCTTCGCGCTCTATGCCGAGGGCGCCGGTCAGGGCTCGGTCTACGACACTCTCTTCGGCTGGGTGCTGGGGCTGGTCGGCAACAGCCAGCGGCTGCACACGCTGCACCATCTGGGCATGTGGTCGATCGTGGTCTTCACCATCATCCACATCTATGCCGCCGTCCGCGAGGACATCATGTCCCGGCAGTCGATGATCTCGACCATCGTCTCAGGCTGGCGGACCTTCAAGGACGACCGGGTGGAATAGGTCGACCCAAGGAGAATCTTTGGGCTCCGGAGGGGCGCGGCGCAACGCCGCGCCCTTCTGCATTCTGCAACGCTTAGAACCATTGCCATGCCGGGACTGGAAGGTGAGCTTCCACTTCCAGGCCCTTCCGTGGCCGTTTCAGGAGCAATTAACCGTTTACCGCCAAGGGCCTGCCAAAATGTCGCGGCAGGGTCACATTTCCGGCTTCTTCCGGAAACTGCAAACCATATTGTCGGAGCACGGCCGGGGCGAAAAGCCCGTTGCCAGCAGCGGTCAGGAGGGAGGGACCAATGCCAGCATCTCCACCCGCAAGGGTGCTTATTCTCGGTATCGGCAACGTGCTGTGGGCAGACGAGGGATTCGGCCCCCGCTGCATCGAGATCCTCGCCGAGAGCCACGCCTTCCCTGCCGAGGTGAAGCTGCTCGACGGCGGCACGCAGGGCCTCTACCTGCTGCCCTTCCTCGAAGAGGCCGACGCCCTCCTCGTGTTTGACGCGGTCGATTACGGTCTCGTGCCCGGCACGCTGATGATCGCGCGCGACGACGAAGTGCCCGCCTTCATGGGCGCCAAGAAGATGAGCCTGCACCAGACCGGCTTTCAGGACGTGCTGGCCACGGCGCAGCTTCTCGGGCGCTGCCCGGCGCGGCTGACGCTGATCGGCTGCCAGCCCGAGGAGCTGGAGGATTACGGCGGCTCGCTGCGCCCGGTCGTGGCGGCCCAGATCGCACCGGCGATCGGCCTCGCGCTGGCCGAACTCGCCCACTGGGGCGTGACCCCGCTGCCCGGGCGGAGCGCCGCCGAAGGGCTTGCGGATCCGTCGCTGCGCCGGGACGCCTACGAGACGGGCCGCCCTAGCCCCGATGAGGCCTGCCGCACGGGCGACGCCCGCTTCTTCCCGGAACCCTGCTGATGTGCGTCGGGGATCCGCTGCGCCTGATCGCGGTCGAGGGCATTGCCGGCACCGTCGAAGACGGGGCGGGCACCTGCCTGATCGATCTCAGCCTCGTGCCCGAGGCACGGCCGGGCGACTGGATCCTCTCCTTTCTCGGCACCGCCCGTGCGGTCATCGCCGCGGACGAGGCCGCGCGGATTTCGGCCGCACTGGCGGCGCTGCGCTCGGTGATGATCGGCGGGCCGGTCGGAGACGCCTTCGCCGATCTCGACCGCCCGCCGTCGCTTCCCCCCCACCTGCAGGCCGCGCTCGACGCGGGCCGCAACCACGGATGATGCCAGTGACCCATCCCCTGATCGCACGGCTCGAGACCGACTGCGGCTGGCCGCGCCTCGCGACGCTGGCCGAGGTCGAGGCCTTCACCGGCCGCCCGGGCGCCCATTGCCTCTTCATCCCCGGCGACCCCGCCCGCAACCTCGAGACCGCCGACGCGGCCGTGATCCTGCCCGAGCTGGTGATCGCCTTCCAGCGCGCCTTCGACTGCGCCCTCGTCGACGATGCAATCGAGGCCGCGCTCCGCGATGCGACGCGGGCGCTGCGCACGCCGGGCTTCCTCTTCTACCGCGAGGGCCGGTTCCTCGGCGCGATCGAGAAGATCCGCGACTGGAGCGACTACATGACCCGCATCCCGCATCTCCTCGGCCGCGTCTCCGCCTGAAAGGGTTTTCCATGAGTTCCTTCCACATGCCGCCCGCAGGTTTCGGCCCCGGCTCGCAGCCCGGTGACGAGGATGCGGATCTTGCCTTCATGGCGCTGCCCTCCGGGATGCGGACCTATTCCACGCACCTGCCCGAGATCGAGAATTCCGAACCCCTGGCCGCGGCCCTGACGCTCCTCGAACGCGCGGCCGAGGCTTGCGCGCAGGGGAGCGGCCTGTTCGATCTCGGCGATCTCGACGCGCCGAACCGCCGCTTCATCGCCGAGACGCTGGGACAGGGCGAGGTCGCGATGCGGCTGCGCGGCGTGCCCGCCCTCATGGTGCAGGAGAGCGTCTTTGCCGGGGTCTGGGCGGTGGCGGGCGCGGGCATCGACCGGCTGGAGATAGGCCCCGTGCCGCAGGCGGCGCTCACCCGCGCCTTCGCCCCCTTCCGCGCGGCGCTGAAGGCCTCGGGCCACCGGCCGCAGGGCGTGGTGAACGCGCCCGCCCTGCTGGCGGAACTGGTCGAGAAATCCGCGACATGGCGGCCGGGCGAGGAGCCGCATGTGGTCAACCTCACCCTCCTGCCCCATACCGAGGAGGATCTCCTCTGGCTCGACCGGATGCTGGGCGAAGGGGCCGTCACCATCCTTTCGCGCGGTTACGGCAACTGCCGCATCACCGCGACGGCCCTGCCGCAGGTCTGGCGCGTGCAGTTCTTCAACTCGATGGACAGCCTGATCCTCGACACGTTCGAGGTCACGACCATGCCGCAGGTGGCGCTCGCCGCGCCGGAGGATCTCACGGACAGTGCCGCCCGCATCCGCGAAGTGTTGGAGGCGATCCGATGAGCGGCTTCGAGGGCTCCTATCTCGGCGCGAACGACCGGATCGGCCCGGCGGCTGTCATGGAATGCAAGATCTGCTGGACGCCCTACGATCCGGCAATGGGCGACGACTTCCGCCAGATCCTGCCCGGCACGCCTTTCACCGCCCTGCCCGAAGACTGGAGCTGCCCGCACTGCGGCGCGCCGAAAAACCAGTTCATGGTCCTGTCCGACCCCGAGGCCGACGCGGTTTCCGCCGCGGTGGCCGAGAGGGTGGCGCGGCTCGTGGCGGATTTCGAGGATGTCTGGCACGGCAAGATGCGCGACGTGCCGCTGGTGAACAAGGCGCTCCATGTCGAGGCGGTGGGCTTCCGGCTGCACGAGGGGCGCCCGCTGGGCGTTCTGGTGGCGCCGTGGTTCATGAACCTCGTGCTCCTGCCCGCGGAAGGGGAAGACTGGTCGACTCTCGCGCCCGGCGAGAAGGAGATTATCGCCTTCCCGTCCGGGGATTACGAGTTCCTGCACAATGTCCGGCCGATGGGCGGCGGCTACAAGGCCTGCTCGCTCTTCTCGCCGATGAATGATTTTTCCAGCCAGCTTCAGGCGGTCGAAGTGGCGCGGGCCGTGATGGCCGCCCTGTTCGATCCGCAGAACCGGGCCGAGACCGACCGGGCGGCCGAGATCCGCGCCGCCCGCGAAGCCGATCTGGCGCCGCTCGCCGCCGATCCCGAACCCAGCCGCAGGGCGGTCATCACCGCCGGTCTCGGCCAGGCAGGATGAGCGGGGCTCTGACCCTTCGGCTCGGGCCCGAGGGTCCGCGCCTCCTGCGGGGGCCGGATCTGCCGGTGGCGGCCCTGATGATCGGCCGATCCCCGCAGGCTGCGGCCGACCTTCTGCCGCGTCTCTTCAACCTCTGCCCCATGGCGCAGGCCACGGCCGTCCGGCTGGCGCTCGACCTGCCACTGCCGGATCCCGCGGAACTTGCCGCCGAGATCGCGCGCGAGCATCGGCAGAAGCTGACCCTCCTCTGGCCCCGCCTGCTGGACCTGCCCGCCGCGGATCCCGGACCGCTGCCCGCCCCTGCAGACCTGACCGGGTGGGTCGCGCGGCAGCCGCTCTTCTCCGCTCTCGCCCGGCTCTTTCCGCCCGGGACTGCGGTGGCCGGTCTGCCCGCCGCGACGCCGGAAACCATGTTCGCGCCCGCCCCTTGCGACAATTCCCCCGCGGCGCGCCGGCAGGATCACCCGACCCTTGCGGCCGCGGCACGCCTCTGGGGCCGTGGTCCGCTCTGGCGCGCGCTCGGCCGTCTGGCCGATCTGGGGCCTCCTCCTGCCCCCGTCCGGCTTGCCTGCGGCACGGCCGTCGTGCCGGCCGCCCGCGGCAGCTACGCCGTGCGCGCCCGCGTCGAAGAGGAACGGGTGACGACATTCGCGCGCATGACGCCCACCGACCATCTGGTCGCCCCGGGCGGCGTGCTGGAGCGCAGCCTCGCCACGCTGCCCGCCGACCGCGGCCGTCTGGTGCCGATCTTGCTCGCGCTCCTCGACCCTTGCGTGCCGGTCACCGTCGAGGAGGCCGCCCATGCATGAGATGTCGCTCTGCGAGGGGATCCGGGGCATCGTCGAGGATCAGGCGCGGCGCCACGGCTTTGCGACGGTAAAGGTGCTGCGGCTGGAGATCGGCCGCTTTGCCGGCGTCGAAAAGGCGGCCCTCGGCTTCGCCTTCGACGTAGTGATGCGGGGCAGCGCCGCCGAGGGGGCACGGCTCGAGATCCTCGACCTGCCGGGCCGGGCGCTCTGCTATGACTGCGGCGAGGAAGCCGCTATCGAGGACAGGTTCGACCCCTGCCCGCTCTGCGGCGGCGGCCGTCTGATGCCGGTGGGGGGCGACGAGATGCGGATCAAGGACATGGAGGTTCAGTGATGTGCACGGTGTGCGGCTGCGGCGGCAATGTGACCTTCGAGGCGGGGCATCGCCATGCCCATGGCGCGGACGCGCATTCTCATCATGCGAGCTTTTCCCATGGCCACGCCGGGCATCATTCGCACGGGAGTCCGGGCACGGGCCACGCGCATCACCATGGCCTCGGGCCTGCCGGGGTGAGCGTGCCGGGGATGAGCCAGGAGCGGCTGATCGAGGTCGAGACCGACATCCTCGCCAAGAACAACATCTATGCCATGGCGAACCGGCACCGCCTGCGCGAGCTGGGTGTCCATGCCGTCAACCTCGTCTCCTCGCCCGGCTCGGGGAAGACGACGCTACTGTGCAAAACCATTTCACTTCTTGCGGGCGCGCCGCTCGCCGTGATCGAGGGCGACCAGCAGACCTCGAACGATGCCGACCGGATCCGGGCCACGGGCGCCCCGGCGGTGCAGATCAATACGGGCAAGGGCTGCCATCTCGATGCCCATATGGTCGGGCATGCGATGGAGGACCTTCCGCTCGGGGCGGGCGCCCATCTCTTCATCGAGAATGTGGGCAACCTCGTCTGTCCCGCCGCCTTCGATCTGGGCGAGGATGCCAAGGTGGCGATCCTCTCGGTGACAGAGGGCGAGGACAAGCCGCTGAAATACCCAGACATTTTCACCGCTGCACGGCTTGCGATCCTCAACAAGGTCGATCTTGCACCCCATTGCGACGTCGATCTCGACCTCTACGAGGCAAACCTGCGCCGGGTGAACCCGCTGATCGAGGTGCTGCGCGTCTCGGCCCGCACCGGCGAGGGGATGGAGGGCTGGGTGAAATGGCTTTCCGCCCGCCGCACGGCCAAGATGCTCGGGGCGCGCGGCTGATGTCGCGGCCGCTGGTCCTCCTCGTCGACGACGAGCCGCATGCTCTGGCCGCGATGCGGATGGCGCTCGAGGACGAGTTCGACATCGCCACCGCCGCCTCGGGCGAGGAGGCGCTGCGGATCCTCGAGGATCAGTGGGTGCAGGTCATCATCTCCGACCAGAGGATGCCCGGCATGACGGGCGTCCAGTTCCTCACGCAGGCGCGCGAGCGCTGGCCCGAGACGGTGAGGATCATCCTCACCGGCTACACCGACGCCTCCGCGATGGTCGCCGCGATCAACGAGGCGGGCATCCACCAGTTTCTGACCAAGCCCTGGATCCCCGACCAGCTGGCGATGGCTGCGCGCAACGCCACCCGCCTCTTCCATCTCGCGCGCGAGAACGAGCGGCTGGCGCTGGAAATGCGCTTTCTCAATTCGACCGTCGAGACGCGGCTCGAGAAGCGGCGGCGGGCGCTGCGCGAGGGCATGGGGTTCGAGAGCATCCTGCGCGCGCCCTCTTCGCCCATGAATGCGGTGGTGCAGGCCGCGCGCCAGTTCGCGAGCTTCGACCTGCCGGTGCTGCTGACGGGCGAGCCCGGCACGGGCAAGGCGCAGCTCGCGCGCGCGATGCATTACGGCTCGCTCCGCTCCGACCGGCCGTTTCACGAGTTCAACCTGCAGGGCGTGCCCGAGGAGCTGGCCGCGATCGAGCTCTTCGGCGCGAAGCGCGGGGTGGCTGCGGGCAATGCGAGCCGCGTGGGCCTCGTGCAGAAGGCCGACCGCGGGACGCTTCATCTGGGCGCCATCGACACGGCCTCGCCCGCGCTTCAGATGGCGCTGATGCGGATGCTGGGCACCGGCAGCTTCAGCCCGGTGGGCGGGCAGGAGACGCTGACCACGAACCTCCGGCTCATCGCCTCGTCGCACCGCGACCTCCGCAGGCTGGTGGCCGAGGGGCATTTCCGGGCCGACCTCTATTATGCGCTCTCGGCGGGCGAGATCGCGGTGCCGCCGCTGCGCGCCCGGCGCGGGGATGTGGCCCTGCTGGCGCAGGTGATGCTCGCCGATCTCGCAGCGACCCACGGCAAGCCCATCCACGAGATCGAGCCCGCCGCCCTCGAATTCCTCGAGAATTACGACTGGCCGGGCAATCTGCGCGAGCTTTCGAACGAAATCACGCGGATGCTGGTCTTCACGCAGGGCAAGGTGCTGACCGCCGATCTGATCTCGCGCCCGATCCTGCAGGCCACTCCCTCGGAGAGCGGCGCGGACCGCTCGGCCGAAGCGGTGCTGACAGCAGACGGCACGCTCAAGGACCGGGTCGAGCTGATCGAGATGCGCATCCTGCGCGAGACGCTGACCCGGCACCGCTGGAACAAGAGCCGCGCCGCGGCCGAGCTGGGGCTGAGCCGCGTGGGGCTGCGCGCCAAGCTCGACCGCTACGGGATCGCCGATCCCGCCGGGCGGCTGGCCGCCGAAGAGGAGGAAGACTGACATGTGCCTCGGCATTCCCGGCCGCATCGCGGCCATCACCGATCCGGCGCGCCTGATGGCGCTGGCCGAGGTTTCCGGCGTGCGGCGCGAAGTGAACCTCGCCTGCGTGGCCGACGGCCCGCTCGAGGCGCTGGTGGGCCGCTGGGCGCTGATCCATGTGGGCTTCGCCATGAGCCTCATCGACGAGGAGGAGGCGGCGCGCACGCTCGAGGCGCTGCGCGAGCTGGGCGAGGCGCAGGAGGCGCTGGAAGCGATGGCGGCCGGCGACCGGGCACTGGAGGGGCAGGCATGAAATTCGCGTCCGAGTTCCGCGATCCCGCCCTCGCGCGGAGCCTTCTGGCGGCCATCGCCGCGCGCGCCGACGAGATCGGCGCCACCCGCGCCCGCCCGCTGCACATCATGGAGATCTGCGGCGGCCACACCCACGCGATCTTCCGCTACGGGCTCGACCGGCTGGTGCATGAGGGGATCGAATTCATCCACGGCCCCGGCTGCCCGGTCTGCGTCCTGCCGATGAGCCGGGTCGACGAATGCATCGCCATCGCCGAGCGGCCCGAGGTGATCTTCACCACCTTCGGCGATGCGATGCGCGTGCCGGGGGCGCGCGGCTCGCTCTTGCAGGCCAAGGCACGCGGCGCGGACATCCGCATGGTCTATTCGCCGCTCGACGCGCTCGAGATCGCGCGGCGCAATCCCGCGCGCGAGGTGGTCTTCTTCGGCCTGGGCTTCGAGACGACGACGCCCTCGACCGCCCTCTCGATCCAGCAGGCGGCGCGGGAGGAGCTCTTCAACTTCAGCGTCTTCTGCAACCACATCACCGTCCCCGAACCGATCCGGGCCCTGCTCGACGATCCCGACATGCGGCTCGACGGCTTCATCGGGCCCGGCCATGTCTCGATGGTGATCGGCATCCATGCCTACGATTTCGTGGCGCGCGACTATTCCAAGCCCCTCGTCGTGGCGGGCTTCGAGCCCACCGATCTCCTCCAGTCGGTGCTGATGGTGCTGGACCAGATCGCCGAGGGCCGCTCGGAGATCGAGAACCAGTATGCCCGCGTCGTGCCTGAGCACGGCAATCCGGTCAGCCTCGCCGCCATCGCCGATGTCTACGAGCGGCGGCCGAGCTTCGAATGGCGGGGCCTCGGCGAGATCGACGCCTCCGGCCTGCGCATCCGCGAGACCTATGCCGCCTTCGATGCCGAACGGAAGTTCGGTATCGGCTACGGCGCTCCTGCCGCGCCCCGGCAGGAGCCCGAGGGATGTGCCTGCGGCGCGGTGATGACCGGCCGGATCAAGCCCCCCGCCTGCCCGCAGTTCGGCCGCGGCTGCACGCCCGAGATGCCGCTCGGCGCGCTGATGGTGAGTTCGGAAGGCGCCTGCGCGGCCTACTGGCAATATGCCGGCGCGCGCGGGATGGCCGCGGAATAGACCCCGGATCGTCAGGAAAGGCCCGGCACGGGCGGAACGGAAGGAACAGGATGGCGCTCAGGGACAGCCATGTGACGCTCGCCCACGGCGGCGGCGGGAAAGCCATGCGCGATCTGATCGAGGAGGTGTTCACGAGCCTCTTCCAGCCGCCGGGGATGGAGGATCAGGCGCGGCTGACCTCGGCGGCGCTGGCCGCGCCGGGCGCGCGGCTCGCGCTCACCACCGACAGTTTCGTCGTGACCCCGCTCGAATTTCCCGGCGGCGACATCGGCAAGCTCGCCATCTGCGGCACGGTCAACGATCTCGCGGTGGGCGGGGCAGAGCCGCTCTGGCTCTCGGCCGCCTTCATCATCGAGGAGGGCACCGAGATCGCGCTGCTGCGCCGGATCGCGGCCACCATGGCGGACGAGGCCCGGGCGGCCGGCGTGCGGATCGTGACGGGCGACACGAAGGTGGTGGAACGTGGCGCGGCCGACGGGCTCTTCATCACCACGACCGGCGTGGGCGTGATCCCGCCCGGGCGCGAGCTGTCGGCCGCGGCGATCCGGCCGGGCGACCGGCTGCTCGTGAACGGGGGCCTCGGCGATCACGGCGCCACCATCCTCGCCGCGCGCGGGGATCTGGCGCTCTCGACCGATCTCCAGTCGGACTGCGCCGCCCTCGGGCATCTGATGACGGCCGTGCTCAAGGCCGCTCCCGGTGCCCGGGCCGCACGGGATGCGACCCGCGGCGGGGTCGCGGCGGTGCTGAACGAGATGGCCGAGGCCTCGGGCGTGGGGCTCGTCATCGAGGAGGAGGCGCTGCCGCTGCGGGCCGAGGTCGTGGGTCTTTGCGAGATCCTCGGCCTCGATCCGCTTTATCTCGCCAACGAGGGGCGGCTCGTGGTCGTGGTGCCGGAGGCGGAGGCCGAGGCGGCCCTCGGGGCCATGCGAGCCTGCCCCGAGGGCGCGGGCGCGGTGGCCATCGGCCGCGCGGTCGCGGACCATCCGGGGCAGGTGCGCATGACCACCCGCTTCGGCGGCAGCCGGATCGTCGACATGCTGGTGGGCGAGCAACTGCCCCGCATTTGCTGAGCCCGCGGCTTGACCGGCCGCCTCCGGCCTGTCACATCAGCCTTGCTGCATATGTGCGGAGATCGCGATGAAACGTCTGCTGATGCTTCTGGCGGCCGCCCTGCCGATGGCGTCCGGCGCCCGGGCGGGCGATCCGGTCTCGGCCGCGCCCTCGGCGCCGGAGCTCCTCGCGGGTGAGGCGCTGGTCGTCGACATCCGCGAGCCTGCGGAATGGCGCGAGACGGGCGTGCTGCCGACGGCTGTCCTTTTCACCTATCGGGATGCCGCGGGATTTCTGGCCCGCATCGAGCCGCAGCTGAAGCCCGGCCAGCCGATCGCGCTCCTCTGCCGCTCCGGCCGGCGGTCAGCCGCCGCGGTCGCGGCCATCGCGCCCCGGACCGACCATCCGGTGATCGACGTGGCGGGCGGGCTGGGGCGCCTTGTCCGCGAAGGCTACCAGCCCGCCCCCTGCCCCGCCTGCTGACACGGCCGTCAGGGCGGACCCGCCCGGGCCGCCTCATCCCCGGAGGCCCGCCATGGATCAGGACCTGTCCCGCCCCCCGCTCTCGGTGCTCGTCGCCGACGACCAGCCGCTCGTGCGCGAGCTGATCCTGGGCCTTCTTGCGCGCGAGCCGGATCTGGCGCCGGAGGGGGTGGCGGACCTGCCCGAGGCGCTGGCGCGGATCGCCGCGCACGGGCCCTATGATGTCGTCCTGCTCGATCTCATCATGCCGGGGATGAACGGGCTCGATGGGCTCGCGCGGGCGATGGCGGCCAACGGCGGCCGGCCGGTCCTGCTCATGTCCGGCAACCTGCCCGAGGAGATGCTCGCAGAGGCGCAGCGTCTGGGCGTGGCGGGCGTGCTGCCGAAGACCCGGTTCGCCGCCATTGCCGCGACCGTCCGCGAAGCGGGCCGAAGGAACCGGCCCGCCCTCCCCGAGACCGAGCGGCAGCTTCTGCAGATGCTGGTCGCGGGCGAGGCCACCGAAGAGCTTGCGGCCCGCTTCGGGAGAGAGGCCTTCGAGACGGCCCTCGCGGCGCTGTTCGCGCGTCTGGAGGTCTCCACCCGGACACAGGCGGTGCTCGCCGCCCGGCGCCGTGGTCTCGTCTGAGACCTCCAGCCGGCTGGACCGCCTTGCAAAAGAACGGGCGCGGATCCGAAAGGCCGGGCTTCGCCGCTGGCCTGTCCGGGTTAAGGTTTCGGGAAAGGATCCGGGGCAGGATGCTGGGGTGACTCGCGCCTGCGGTGCGGGTCGTCCCCGGGAAGGAGACCTGCAGGTGACGAGTGCCGTTCCGACCCGATCCGGCCCCCGACGGGTGCGGCGATGATGCCCGCCTGGGCCGCGCGTCTCGGCGCGTCGCGCGATCAGCAGCGCGCGCTTGAGCAAGAGCGGAGCCGGACGCAGGCCGCACTTCAGGTCATGCCGCACATGTTGATCGAACTGGACGCCGACGAACGGCTCCTGCGGGGCCATCCGGGCTGGCTCGACCGCCTGCCCACGCTCGAGCCCATGGCTCCGGGACAAGGGCTGCAGGACTTTCTGCCGGCCGACCTCGCGACGGAGGTGCGCCGTGTGCTGGCCGAAGTCGAGACGACCGGCGCCCCCGTCAGCCGCGACTGGCAGGTGCGGCAGGCGGGTGCCCGGGTGTGGCTTGCGATCTCTGCCGCGCGCCTGCCCCCGCTCGCGCCGGACAGGCGGCCCGGCCATGCGGTCATGATCTGCGACACGACCGAGCTGCACGCCCAGCGCAAGCAGGCCGACAGGCTGGGCAAGTTCGCCCAGCTCACCACCAACCTCGTGATCGTCACCGATCCCCACCAGCGCATCGAATGGGTGAATGCAGCCTTCGAACAGCAGACCGGCCATCCGGGCCAGACGGTGCGCGGCCAGCCGCTCTGCGCGGTGCTGCAGGGCGAGCCCGCGCCGGGCGGATGCGGCGATCGCCTGCGCGCCATGCTGGCCGAGGGTCGGACGGCACGGGCCGAGGTCGAGGCCACCGCCGCCTGCGGGCGCCGCTTCTGGCTCGATGTCTCGCTCCAGCCGCTTATCGACGACGAGGGTGCGCTCGATGGCTACATGGCCGTGGCCAGCGACATCACCGCCCACAAGCGGCAGGAGGAGCAGCTGGCCGCCATGGCGGCCGAAGCGCGCGCCACCCGGGCGCGGCTCGCGGCCGCCGTCGACGTCTTGCCGGACGGGTTCGCCTATTTCGACGCCGAGGACCGGCTCGTCGTCTTCAATCCTCAGTACCGCGACTGCTACCCCGGCGCCGCGGCGGCCATCGTGCCGGGCGCGAGTTTCGAACTGATCCTCCGTCAGGCGGTGCAGTCCGGCGACATCCTCGAGGCGCGCGGCCGCGAGGAAGAATGGCTGGCCGCGCGTCTCGCCGCCCACTACCGCGGCAGCAACCAGCAGGAGCAGCAGCTGGCCGACGGGCGCTGGCTGCGCGTGATCGAACGGCAGACCCCTGACGGCGGCCGCGTGGGTCTCAGGGTCGATGTGACGGCGCTGAAACTGGCCGAACAGCGGACCCGCATCGACTTCTCGGCCACGATGGACGCGTCGCAGGACGGAATTGCCTTCACCGATCCCGAAGGGCGCTACATCTACATGAACCCGGCCCATCGCGAGATGTTCGGCATCGCCACCGAGGACGAGATCCTCGGCCGGTCCTGGCGCGAGCTCTATGCCGGCGACGTGGCCGACCATATCGCCACCACGGCCCTCCCCGCGCTGCTGAGCACCGGCGGATGGCGCGGCGAGCTGATCGGCCGACGCCGCGACGGCAGCGAGCTGCCACAGGAAGTGTCCCTTACCCTCAAGGCGGACGGCGGGATCATCTGCATCTCGCGCGACATCTCCAGGCGGCTGCGCGAGCAGCAGGAACGCATGCGCCTGCGCGAGGAGCTGCAGATGGCGCAGCGGCGCGAGGTCATCGGGCAGCTGGCCTCCGGCCTCGCGCACGACCTGAACAACCTGCTCGCGGCCATCGGCGGCTCGGCGCTGCTGATCCAGGATCTGCAGTCCGGCGCGGCCGAGGTCCATGCGCAGCGCATTCTGGCCGCGACCGAGCAGGCCGGCGCGCTCGTCCGCCGCTTTCTCACCCTCGGCAAGCGGCAGAGCAACCGCTCGCGCATCGACCTGTGCCCCCTCCTGCAGGAGGCGGCCGATCTGGTGCAAGCGGGCCTGCGCAACCGCACACGGCTCACCCTCGCGCTGCCCGATGCGCCGATCTGGATCGAGGCGGATCCGACCGACATCCTGCAGGTGGTGCTGAACCTCGTCATCAATGCGCGCGATGCGATCTCGACCGCGCCCCCGCGCGAGGGCGGGCACGAGATCACCGTGGCGCTCGCGCCGGCCGGACCCGCTCAGCTTGCGCAGACCTACGCGGTGGGCGCGCCCTGCGCCGACCGGCGCTATGTCTCGATGACGGTCAGCGACAGCGGCCCCGGGATCGAGCCTGCGATGCAGGCCAGGGTGTTCCAGCCCTATTTCTCGACCAAGGGCGCCGCGGGCACCGGGCTCGGGCTCGCCATCGTGACGGGCGTGCTTACCGCCAACCACGGCGCCATCGCGCTCCAGAGCGCGCCCGGAGAAGGCACGCGCTTCACCGTGCTCTGGCCGGTCGAGCCGCCGGACGCGGCGGCCCCTCCCGACGAGCCCGCGCCGAATTTCGCCCTGCCGGCCACCGCAGAGCCTGCCGCCTCCGCTCTGCCAGCCGCCGCAGAGCCCGCCCCGGGGCCGGAGATGCGGGCTGCCGGTCGCCTCGCCGGGCGCACCATCCTCGTGGCGGACGACAATGCCGATGTGCTGCGGGTGCTGGTGGCCTTTCTCGAGGGGGCGGGCGCCGAGGTCGTGCCCTGTTCGGATCCGCGCGACGCGCTGGCGGCGCTGCAGGACGACCCGCGGATCTGGGACCTGCTGGTGACAGACTACGACATGCCGCAGATTTCGGGGGCCGACCTCTGCCGCGCCGCCAACGACCTTGCACCGGATCTTCCGGTGCTGCTCATCACTGCCCTGCCCGACTGGCGGAGCCGGATCAGCGCTCCGGCGCCCCGCTTCACTGCCGAGCTGGGCAAGCCTCTCAGCCGCGCGACGCTGCTCGACGCGGCCGAGCGCGCGATCGGCGCGAAGGCGGGCTAGGGATCAGCAGAAGAGAAAATCCTCGGCATCGAGCGCTGTGGCCCGAACGTGCTGCAGCAGGATCGAGTCGGTCTCCGAGAACACGATCAGGGTGCCGCCGCCGACCTGACGCAGCTCGAGCGGGGCCGCGTAGTCATGGATTTCCAGCCGGTCCCCGCCGTTGCCGACCCGGAAGTCGGTGATGACATCGCGCCCGTATCCCGCGGCGAAGACGAACGTATCGGCCCCCGCCCCGCCGGTCAGCACATCGCGATCGATCCCGCCATCCAGACGGTCGTTGCCGGACCCCCCGACGAGCCGGTCGCTTCCGGTCCCGCCCGCCAGCCGATCATGGCCCGCGCCTCCGATCAAGGTGTCATGCCCGGTTCCGCCGTTCAGCACATCCGAACCGTCGCGCCCCTCGAGCCGGTCATTGCCGCCGCCGCCCGACAGCCGGTTCGCGGCCCCGTTGCCCCACAGGACGTTCGCAAGCCCGTTGCCCGCCCCGTTGATCGCCGCCGTTCCGGTCAGCATCAGCCGCTCGACATGCGCCGCGAGCTGGTGGCTCACCGAGGCGCAGACGCGGTCCAGCCCCTCGCCTGCCCGCTCGACGACCTCGTCTCCGGCGTGATCGACGATGTAGGTGTCATTGCCCGTGCCGCCGATCATCCGGTCGGCCGCACCGCCGCCCCGCAGCGTGTCGTTGCCGCCGAACCCGTAGAGCAGATCCTCGCCGCTTGTGCCGCGCAGGTCGTCTGCGCCGCCCTTGCCGAAGACCGTGCTGTCCGAGGGCAGCCGGATGTTCTCGACATAGGCGGTCAGCCGGTCGGGCGGCTGCGCCATCTGCCCTGCCCAGGGCGTCAGCTCGGGCGGGGTCGCCCAGAGATCCGCGAGGCTCGCGAGCGGGCCCAGATCCCAGATGCCGCCCTCGACATGCTCGGGGCCGATCCGCGCCACGGCCCTGCCGTCGACCCGGAAGAAGGCGGCCTTCTCTGTCACCTCGATCTCGTAGACATGCGGCGCGTCGGCCGCGTCGAACCCGAGATCCACGATCATCGGCTGGCGGAGCGAGACGTGATGGCCCGCCCCGTCCTCGAAATGCACGGCGAGGTGGATGCGCGTCGTGTCGCCGCCCACGAACTCGATGTCGAACTCCCGCCACGGCTGAACGCGATAATCGTCCTGATAGAGGAAGAGGCCGAAGACCGTGCCGTCGACCATGCGCGGCGCCTGGGCCATCCAGCTCCAGGAGCCGGTGGTGAAGGCGGCCTCGGACTGGAGCTCCCCGCCGAGCCAGGGCCGCGCGGCGCTGTCGTGCGACCGGTTCAGGATCAGGGCGATGCGCTCATCCTCGAGCAGCCGGACGTTCTCGCCCGACCAGCTGGTCAGGTAGGATTGCCCGGCGTCCCAGGTGGAGACCAGAAAGTCCTTGCCGCCATGCTGAAGATACATCCGCCGGTCCCTCGTCCTTCCCTGCGGCGGGCGAGGCGACTCAACCCTGACGCGCAATCCTGACTAGCGGTTCGGCAGGGCAGAAGAACGACAGGACTTCGACAAGGGGACATACTTACGTCAGGAGGGCTGTCCCATCTGGATGGGACGGCCGTCCTCCCGCGTTGCGGCGCCCGCGCGTCAGACGGGCACGGCCGGCAGGGTCCGGCCGGCGCGCACCGGCGGCGGCAGGCTCCGGCCCAGATGCCGCGCGAACCAGGCCGCCGTTTCGGGCAGGCCCTCGGACAGCGGGACCAGCGGCTCCCATCCGAGCAACCGCTTCGCCCGCCCGATGTCCGGCCGCCGGCGGCGCGGATCGTCCTCGGGCAGCGGCCGGTGAACGACGCCCGCGGCCGTGGGCACGACGCTCTGCACCAGCGCCGCCAGTTCGGCGATGGTGAACTCGCCCGGATTGCCGAGGTTGACCGCGCCGTCGGGCGTCTCCTCGGCTTCCATCAGGGCCATGAGCCCCGCCACGAGATCCGAGACAAAGCAGAAGGAGCGCGTCTGCTCGCCCGTGCCATAGACGGTCAGCGGCTCGCCCCGCAGCGCCTGCACGAGAAGGTTCGACACGATCCGCCCGTCATCGGGGCGCATGTGCGGCCCGTAGGTGTTGAAGATGCGCGCCACCCGCACGTCCGCCCGCGCGCGGCGGCTGTAGTCGAAGCAGAGCGTCTCGGCCGCGCGCTTGCCCTCGTCGTAACAGGCGCGCGAGCCGGTGCAGCTCACGTTGCCGCGGTAGTCCTCGGGCTGCGGATGGATCTCGGGATCGCCGTAGACTTCCGACGTCGAGGCCTGCAGGAAGCGCGCGCCATGGGCCTCGGCCAGGGCCAGAAGGTTCCCTGTGCCAACCACGTTCGTCATCATCGTGTGGACCGGGTCGGCCTGATACTGGGGCGGCGAGGCGGGGCTGGCGAGATTGTAGACCCGCTCGACCGTCTCGCTCAGCCGGATCGGCTCGACCACGTCCTGCCGGATCAGACGGAACTCGCGGAAGGTGCAGAGTGCCTGCAGATTCTCCATCGAGCCGGTCAGGAAGCTGTCGAGGCAGAGCACGCGATGACCCTGCCGCAGCAGCGCCTCGCAGAGATGCGAGCCGACGAAGCCTGCGCCGCCGGCCACGAGGATGGTGGTCTGTGCGGTTCTCTTGAGCATGAAAGCCTCCGTTGTCCCGGCGCCACCTGCGCCCCGTCACCGCCTACCGTCCCAAGGGCGCCTCAGGCCGCCGCCGCCCGCAGATCCCGCAGCGCCGCCGCCAGCTCGCGGGCGCGGGCCCGGCCCGTATGCTGCGCGAGCACCCGCCGCCGGGCCGCAAGCCCTATGGCGCGCCGCGCCTCCTCGCCCATCGTGCCGAGGATCCCGACCACCTCCTCGGTGCCGTGTGCGATGCAGATCGCCTCTCCGTCCGGCAGAAGCTCACCCAGCCCGCGCCAGGCGTCCGAGATGACGGGCGTGGCGCACGCCGCCGCCTCGAACAGCCGCACCGAGGGCGACCAGCCCATCCGGCGCATGGCCGCGCGGGTCACGTTCAGCGTGAACCGCTGGCGGCTGTAGAAGGCCGCGTGATCGGACGGGGGCAGATGCTCGATCCGCTCGACATTGGCGGGCCAGTCGATCTCGGCCGGATAGGAGGGGCCCGCCACCACGAAGCGCCGGTCGGGCATCCGCCGGGCGGGCTCGATCAGTAAGGCCTCGAGCGTGGGCTGCCGATCCGGGCTGAAGGTGCCGAGGTAGCCCAGATCCCACTCCGGCGCCCCCGGGACGGGGAGATAGTGCTCGGGATCGACCGAGCAGTAGAGCGCACGGGCGGCGCGCGCCCCGCGCACCCGTTCGAGATGGTCGAGCACCTCGCCCCCGGAGAAGGAGAAGTAGAGGTCGAAGAGCGGCACCTGCCGCGCCGCGAGAAACTCCTCCTGACCCTCGTCGAGGAGGCTCATCGTGACCGGCGTGTCGATGTCGTAGAAGGCGAGATGCCTCGGGCGCAGTGCCGCCACCGCATCGATCACCGCGCGCCCCTCGGGAACGTAAGAGCCGATGATGACCGCATCCGCCGCCCGGATCTGCTCAGCCCAGGGTCCGGTCAGGTCCGCCACCGCGTGATAGAGGGCCAGCCGGCAGAAGTCGGGCTCGGGCAGGTCGCGGTTCTCGGCGTACCAGGGCACGTCGCGCTCGAGAAAGAGCGTGCGGTGCCCCTCTTCGGCCAGTCCGCGCAGGAGGGCCCGGTAGGTGGTGGCATGGCCATTGCCCCAGGAGGAGGAGAGCGACAGCCCGATGAAGACGATGTCGAGGCTCATTCCGCCGCCTCCATCCGCCCCGGATGCCGCTCGAACAAGGCATGGGTCTGTTCCGCCCGGTGCGCGTAGGTATGTTCCGCAAGCACCCGGCGGAGGGCCGCCTCCCCCATCAGCCGCGCGCGCTCGTGGCCCACGCTGCGCAGCAGGTCGGCCACATCCTGCCCGTCGCGCGCCACCAGCACCTCGCGGTCGGGCATGAGGAACAGCTCGATCCCCTCCCAGGCATCGGTGACGAGGCAGGCGCCCGCGCCCGCCGCCTCGAAGACGCGCGTGGCGGGCGAGAAGCCGTTGGCCGCCATGCTGTCCCGCGCGATGTTGAGCACCATCCGCGGCGAGCCGTTCAGCGCATTGTGGTCCGCCGTGCCGACATGGCCCAGCCGATGGACGTTCGGCGGGAAGGCGCGGTCGTGCCAGCCCGAGCCCCCGAGAAGGAGGCGCGCCTCCGGCACCTCACGGGCCGGACGCGTGAAGAATTCCTCCACGCGCGCGTCGCGATCCGGCAGCCGGTTGCCGAGGAAGGCCAGATCGCCCACGAACCGGTCCTGCGGCGCCACCGGATGATGCGTCTCGGGATCGAGCGCGTTGTAGATCGGCACGCACTCGCGCGCCCCGAGCGCGCGGTAGGCCGCCACGACCGGATCGCCGCCGCCATAGGTCAGCACGAGATCGAGCGATCCCAGAGCCCGCCGCAGCGGATGGTCCGGTGCGGCCTGCATCTCGGCCAGCGTCGCGGGCGCGTCCACATCCCAGAAGACGCGCAGCGCATCGGGCCGCGCGGCGCGCAGCACCTCGGCCAGCAGGAGGTCGTCCTCGTAGCCTACGCCCGAGCATTTCACCACGATGTCGGCCTGACCCGCCTCGGCCGCAGCCCGCTTCAGCGCCTCGGGCGTGCCGTCATAGACCACCACCCGGCACCAGTCGGGCGGATCGATGTCGCGGTTCTTCTGCCGGTCGTAGACGTCGGGCTCGTAGAAGGTCACGCGGTAGCCCAGCCCGGCCAGCGCGCGGATCATGCCGCGATAGTAGGTGGCGGCCCCGTTCCAGTAGGCCGAGACGAGGCTCGATCCGTAGAAGGCAATGCTGCGCATCAGGCCACCTCCGCCCGGTCGGCCGGCAGGCCCAGGTCAGAGACGATCGACAAGAGCTCATCCACGCGGTGCCGGCAGGTGTGGCGCGCCCGGATGGTGGCCAGCCCATGTTCCGCCAGCGCCTCCGCGAGGTCGCGGTCGTGCAGGACCGCGCGCAGGTGGCGCTCCATCTCGGCACCGTCGCGGGCGACGAGATAATCCGTTCCGGTGCGGAAAAGACCCTCGCTGTCCGACCACGGCGCGGAGATCAGAGGGATGCCGCAGGCCAGCGCCTCGAAGACCCGGATCGTGGGAATGCCCGGCAGCGCTTCGACGTAAGGCCTGCGCGGAACATGAACCGTCACCCTGTGGCGACCGAAGGCGGCAGGCACCTCGGCATTGGGGATCCATCCCCGGTAGGAGATGCCGGCGCCCGCCAGCCGCACCAGCGCCTCGGCCGGATAGCGCACGCCGCGCACCGTGGTGCGCAGGCCCAGCCGCCCGGCAGGCTCGATCAGGAACTCCGACAGTTCCGCGCTGCGTTCGCCGTCGCCCCAGTTGCCGATCCAGATCAGGTCGCCCTCGATCTCGGAGGGGATCGGGCGGAAGAGCGTATCGTCGGCCGCCTCGTGCCAGGTGAAGACCTGCCGCCCCCAGCCTGCAGCAAGGTAGGTCTGGCGCAGGGTCTCGCCGAAGGCCAGCACCCCGTCATAGCCCGACAGGTCGAGCCTGCCGATCTCGCCGCCGGCGCTGACGGCGCGGTGGTGCGTGTCGTGGAAGAGAAGCAGGAACCGCCCGCCCGCAGCCCGCGCGCGGCCGAGGCGCGAGACCAGGGCCGGGTCCGTCCATTCATGCACCACCACCACGTCGGCCTCCGCAAGCGCGGCCTCGTGATCGAAGCCCGCCCCGTAGGTCTCGACCGGAAGATCGGGGAAGGTGCGGGCGAAGGCCGCCTCGGCTCCCGCACCCTGATCGGCCAGCAGGTTCTGGCGGCTCCAGCCCCCCTGCGGTTCGAGCGCCCGCGCCGCGTGGCCGCGGTGGATCAGGTCGCGCATGACGCCGCGTAGGAAATGGGCGTTGCCGTGGTTCCAGTCGGAGACGAGCGAATGGGTGTAGAACAGGACCTTCATGTCACCTCGCGGCGCGGAGAGTTTCGGGAATGGGGCAGAGCTCGGCATAGATGGCGGCCATGGCGCGCGCCTGCCGCTCGGGCGTGTAGAGGGCGGCGCGGGCCTGCGCGGCCTGTCCCAGCCTGCGGCGACGGGCCGGGTCGCGGATGAGCCGGTTGACCGCCTCGGCCAGCGCCATCGGATCCTCGGGCGGAAAGAAGACGGCCGCCCCGTCCCAGAGTTCGCGGAAGGTGGGGATGTCCGACAGGACGAGCGGCAGCCCGCCCCGCGCGGCCTCGAGGACGGCCAGACCGAAGGGCTCGTAGCGCGAGGGCGAGACGAAGATCGAGGCCTCGCACATCAGTTCGAGCATCTCGGCATGGCTGATCTCGCCACGGGCCTCGGCCGCCCGGATCGCCACGGCCTGTCCCTTTGGCGAGGCGGCAGCGCCGGCCATCACCACCGGCCAGTCGATCAGCGGGGCCGCCGCGTCGAGCACGGCGGCATTCTTGCCCTCGTCCCACCAGCGCCCCGCGGACAGCACCATCGGCCGCGCCATCCGCCGCGCGGGGGCCGCGACGCGACTGGCATTGGCCACCACCCGCACCTCGGGCATCGGCCCGTAGGACCGCGCCATCAGGTCGGCCTGCGCGCGGGTGGGCGTGACCACCACATCGGCCGCGGCAAGGCCCTGCCGGTTCAGCCGCCGCTGCCACAGCCACCCCGCGGGCAGTACGCCGTCGCGCACTGCCGCGAACCAGGTCACGACGCAGGAATGCGAGACCGCCAGCACCGGCACCGGCACCGACAGACCCGCCGCCTGCGACGGCAGATTCAGGTGGATCAGATCCACCCGATGGCGCCGGGCGACGCCCGCGATCATCTTCGGCACCACGGCAAGCTCGGATTCGCCGCCCACCAGCCAGTCGAGCGGCGCATCGCACCAGTCGAGCGGACCCAGCGCCTCGGCCTCGCGCCGCTGCGCCTCGGACGGTTCGGGGCCGAAGCCCGCGAAGACCACATCCACCTGCCCCCGCAGCCCGGCCGCGAGGTCCATCGCGTAGCGCCAGACGCCGCCCACGGCATCGACCGTCATGAGGATGGTCAGCCGCGCCCCGCTCATGCGGATCTCCGCGCGCGCAGCGGTTCGGCCTCTGCCGCCGACGCGCCGCCGACCCGGTGTTCGGCCAGCCACGCGGCAAGGCCGGCCAGGCCCTCGCGCCAGCCGACGGTCGGCGCCCAGCCGATCGCCGCCCCCAGCGCCCGGGTGTCGGCCACGAACCAGAGCTGGTCGCCCTGCCGCCAATCCTCTTCGGTCACCGTGACCGGCCCGCCCGTCAGGTGCCCGATCTCCTCCAGCACCTGCCGCAGGCTCACCGCATTCGCGGGCCCGCCGCCCAGATTGAAGGCCTGCGAGCGGACGCGCCCGGCGCTCACCTCCGCCATCAGCCGCCGGTAGGCCGCCACCGCGTCGCTCACATGCAGCACGTCGCGCACCTGCCGCCCGTTGCCGAAGACCGAGATCCCCTTGCCCTTCAGCGCCCGGATCAGGAAATGGGCGACCCAGCCCTGATCCTCGGTGCCGAACTGGCGCGGCCCGTAGATGCAGGACATGCGCAGGACCGCCGTCGACAGTCCGAAGCTCTTGGCATAGTCGATCACATACTGGTCGGCCACGCCCTTCGAACAGCCGTAGGGCGTGCAGAAATCGAGCGGCCGCCCCTCTCCGATCCCGTGGGCGAGGATCTCCGGATCGGCCGGCACATGGCGCTCGCCCGGCTGCATCTCCAGATCCTCGAGCGCGCCATAGACCTTGTTCGTGCTGGCGAACAGGAGCGGCACCGGACGCCCCGTCGCGCGGATCGCCTCGAGCAGGTTCAGCGTGCCGCGGGCATTGATCTCGAAGTCGGCGACCGGGCTTTCGAGGCTCGTCGTCACCGCCGTCTGCCCCGCGAGGTGATAGACCGCCGCCGCGTCGCGGGCCGCATCGGCCATCGCGCGCTCGTCGCGCAGATCCGCGATCACCGGATGCAGCCGCTCGCCATGCCGCGCCTTCAGCCAGCGGAGATTGTCCTCCACCCCCGCCCGCCCGAGATTGTCGAGCAGGATCACCTCCTCGCCGTCCGACAGAAGCGCATCGGCGAGGTTCGAGCCGATGAAGCCCGCCCCCCCGGTGATGACCGCAGGCCGCACCGCCCGCGAGAGCGAGGGCGCGCAGAGCCCGGCCATCGATCGCACGCCCTCCACCCCCTCCCCGCTCAAGAGCCGCGCGAGGAGCTTGGGCTTGCCCGCTTCGTCCACTGCGCCCATGTGGTAGTGGCGCGGATCGAACCAGAGCCCCTCCTGCACCGGCACGTCGCGCGGCAGGTCGCGCCAGCCATACCAGTACATCCGGTCGGCCGGCGCCTTCAGCGCCCCCGCAAAGCGCCGCGTCTGTTCCAGCTCGTCGTTGCGCCAGGTGGAATAGCCGGTCTCGGTGATCCAGATCTCGCACGCGGGATTGTGCCGGTCGAGGATGGCCCGCATCTCGCCCAGATGCAGATCCCACCCGCCCCAGGTGCTCTCCTCGCTGTCCCAGGTGCCGGGGAAGCCGTGGAAGCCCGCGGCCGCACAGTGCGCCAGCACGCCGCGCTCGCCCATCAGGTCGAGCCAGAGCGGATCGAACGGACAGGGCCCGCCCAGAACGGGCTTCCAGCCGCGTTCGCGCACCCACCAGGCGGCGCCCCCCACCATCTCGCAGAAGAGCAGGAAGTCGCTGTCCAGCCGCCAGTCCCAGTCGAGCAGATTGTTGGGCTCGTTCCAGAGTTCGACATGCGAGAAATGCCGCCCGTAGCGGGTCAGCGCTTGGTCGACGAAATCGGCGTAGGATTTCAGCTCGCGTGGCGGGCCCGAACTGCGGCCCGTGCGCGACAGCGACGGCGGCGTGTAATGGATGCAGGGCAAGAGGTCGATCTCGCGGCCGAGCCGCGGGATCAGCCAGTCGAACCAGTCCGAGCCGCCGGGCGTCACGAAGTCGGCCCAGCTCAGGTGCGTGCGCAGATAGCGCGCGCCGCTGGTGGCCAGACCCTCCAGCGCCTCCTCGACCCGGTCGTGATCGCCCGGGCGGAACCATTCGACGAAGCCGAAGTCGCGGCTCATGTCACGAGCCCCCGCTCCTCGAGCTGGCGTCGCATGTCGGCACCGCGATCCTCGGCAGCGCTGCCCGCCACCCAGGCCACGAAATCGCCGAGCGAATCCTCGAGCCGGTGGCGCGGCTCGAAGTTGAGGATCGACCGCGCCTTCGAGATATCGGCGAAACAGTTGCGGATATCGCCTGACCGGGCGCGGTTGAGGATCTCGGGCGTGAGCTCGGGCCGCCCCATCGCTTCGGCCAGAAGGCGCGCCACGCCGGCGATCGTATAGGCCGCGCCCGACCCCACATTGATGACCTCGCCCGCCGCGTCCGGCGTCTCGAGCGCGAGGCGGAAGGCGCAGGCCACGTCGCGCACATGGACGAAATCGCGCTTCTGCTCGCCATCCTCGAAGATCGTCGGCCGCTCGCCGTTGGCCAGCCGCGCGGCGAAGTTCGCGAGCACCCCGGTGTAAGGGTTCGACAGCGCCTGCCCCGCGCCGAACACATTGAAGAGCCGCAGCGCCACGGCATCGACCCCGTAGGCCTCGCCATGGATCAGCACCGCCTGCTCCTGCACATATTTGGTGAGCGCGTAGATCGAGGCCAGATCCACCCGCTTCTCCTCGTCGGTGGGCACGGCCATCAGCGACCGGCCGTCCGCATCCACCGGGTTCCAGCGGGCGGCGCGGATGTCCGCCGCCCTGCGCCGCACCTTCTCCAGCCGCGACCCGTCCTCGCGGGCATAGTGCCCCTCGCCATAGACGCTCATCGACGAGGCCACGACGATCCGCGACACCGGCCGGTCGATCAGCGCCTCGAGCAGCACCGCCGTGCCGAGGTCGTTCGCGCCGACATAGCGCGCGATCTCGTACATGGACTGTCCGACGCCCACCTCGGCCGCCAGATGCAGCACCGCATCGCAGTCCTTCAGCGCCGGGCGGAGCCGGTCGGCGTCGCGCATGTCGCCGCGCACGACCTCGGCGCCCTCGGGCAGCTCGGCCGACGTGCCGCCATGCACCTGATCGATCAGCGCATCGTAGAGACGCACCTCATAGCCGTGCGCCAGCAGTTCCTCGGCCACATGCCGGCCGATGAACCCGCAGCCGCCAGTGATGAGTATCCTCGCCATGAGAAGATCCTGAAGCTGTCAATGATGCTGTAGATGAACCGCGGAACCGGAGGATCGCGGGAATGTTCCGACGCCGCCGAAGATCGGGAACGATCCCGGCAGTCCTCTGCCATTCGCGCTTCGCGGTTGGCGCGCCGACCTTCCGGAGGGTGCCTCCGGAACAGAATGCGGTCCGCAGGGTTCCGGGCCGATCCCGAAGAAGATCGTGCCGGGATTGACCCGAAGACCGGAGGACTCATGAACGTCTCCCTGACGCCGGCCCGCGAACGGCCCGCCGGCTCCCAGTCCATGCGCGCGGCACGGCTGATCGGCCCGGGCCGGATCGAGATCGTCTCGCTGCCCCTGCCCGAGCCCGGACCCGGCGAGGTGCGCGTCGCCGTCGAGGCGTGCGGGGTCTGTGCCTCGAACCTCGGCCCATGGTCGGCGCCCGACTGGATGACCTATCCCACCGAGCCGGGCGGCATGGGCCACGAGGGCTGGGGCATCGTCGAGGCGCTGGGGCCGGATGTGACGGGCGTCGCGGTGGGCGAGCGCGCGGCCTTCCTCGGCCAGCGCAGCTATGCCAGCCATGAGATCGTGCCCGCGACCCATCTCGTGCCCCTACCCGATGGCACCGCCTTCCCGGCCGAACCGGTGGCCTGCGCGCTGAACATCTTCCGCCGCTCGGGCATCGGGCGCGGCGACCGGGTGGCCATCATCGGCGTGGGCTTTCTCGGCGCGCTCCTCACCCGGCTGGCGGCGGATGCGGGCGCCGAAGTGATCGCCATCTCCCGGCGCGAGGAGACGCTGGCCCTCGCCCGCCGCATGGGGGCTGCCCGCACGGTGCCGATGATCGACCATCACAAGATCATCGACGAGGTGCGCGAGCTGACGAACGGCTCGTTCTGCGAGGTGGTGATCGAGGCCGTGGGCAAGCAGTGGCCGCTCGATCTGGCCGGAGAGCTGGTGGCCGAGGGCGGGCGGCTCGTGATCGCGGGCTATCATCAGGACGGGCCGCGGCAGGTGAACATGCAGCAGTGGAACTGGCGCGGGATCGACGTGGTGAATGCCCACGAGCGCCGCCCCGAGACCTATCTCCGCGGCATGCGCGAGGCGGTCGAGGCGGTGCAGAAGGGCTGGATCGACCTCTCGGGCCTCCTCACCCACAGCTATCCGCTCGAGGATCTGGCCGCAGCGCTCGACGCCACGCGCGACAAGCCCGAGGGCTTCGTGAAGGCGGTGGTGACATGCAGCTGAGCCTGCCCGTCCGCACCCGTCCGCGTCTGGCCTTCGTGGGACTGGGCTGGATCGGCCGCGCCCGGATGGAGGCGCTGGCCCGCACCGGCCGGGCCGAGATCGTGGCGCTGACCGACCCCGACGCCGCAGCCATAGCCCGCGCGCAGGAGCTTGCCCCCGAGGCCGTCGCCGCAGCCTCGCTGGCCGAGGCTCTCACGCATCGCCCCGACGGGGTGGTGATCGCCACGCCGAGCGCCCGCCACGCCGCCGAAACGCTGACCGCGCTCGAGGCGGGCTGCGCGGTCTTCTGCCAGAAGCCGCTCGGGCGCAGCGCCGACGAGGTGCGCGCGGTGGTGGGCGCGGCCGCGCGGGCCGACCGGTTGCTGGGCGTCGATCTCTCCTATCGGTTGACAGCCGCAACTTCCGCGATCCGGCCGCTCGTGGCCTCCGGCGAGCTCGGCCGGGTCTTCGCGGTCGATCTTACGTTCCACAACGCCTACGGCCCCGACAAGCCCTGGTTCTACGACCGCGCCCTCTCGGGCGGGGGCTGCGTCATGGATCTGGGCGTGCATCTGGTCGACCTCGCCCTCTGGTCGCTCGGCTGGCCCGAGGTGACGCGTGTCGAGGCGCAGATGCTGGCGGGCGGCCGCCCGGCCGCGGCCCACGAGGTCGAGGATTATGCCGTGGCCACGCTGCAGACCGCCTCCGGCTGCGTCATCCGGCTGGCCTGCTCGTGGAAGCTGCAGGCGGGGCGCGAGGCGGTGATCGAGGCGCAGTTCCACGGCACCGAGGGCGGCGCGGCCCTCACCAACATCGGCGGCTCCTTCTACGATTTCGCGGCCCACCGCCATCGCGGCACCACGAGCGAGGCCCTGACCGCGCCGCCCGACGACTGGGGCGGGCGGGCGCTCTTCGACTGGGCGGAGCGGCTGGCTGCAGGACAGGGGTTCGATCCCGAAGCGCGTCATCTGGTGACGCTGCACGAGGTGCTCGACCGTATCCATGCCGCCGGAACCCGCACCCCCGCGGGCGGTTGACCCCTCATGGCACCGCGCAGCTACTGGAAGGGCTATCTCAAACTGTCGCTCGTCACCTGCCCGGTGACGCTGATGCCGGCCACCTCGGAGGCCGAGCGGGTGCGCTTCCGTACGCTGAACGGCAGGACCGGCCACCCGGTCGTCAGCCGCTATCTCGATGCGGAAACCGGGGATGTGGTCGATGATGACGACCAGGTGAAGGGCTATCCCCGCAGCGAGACCGAGCATGTGATCCTCGAGGAGGAGGAACTCGACGCGGTCTCTCTCGAAAGCGCGCGGACGATCGACATCGACTGTTTCGTGCCGTCCGACGAGATCGCCTGGATCTGGTACGACCGTCCGCACTATCTGATGCCCGCCGATCCGATCGGCGAGGAGGCCTTCGCCGTGATCCGCGAGGCGATGCGGGCCACCGACCGCTCAGGGGTCGCCCGGCTGGTGCTGGGCGGGCGCGAGCGTGCCGTTCTCCTCATGCCGCGTGGCGAGGGCATCATCCTCTGGACGCTGCGCTATGGCGACGAGGTGCGCCCCGAGGAGGCCTATTTCGGCGATCTCGCGGCCGGGAAGCCCGACGCGAAGGCGCTGACGCTCGTCAAGCGCCTGATCGAGGAGCGGACGCGGACGTGGGAGCCCGGCATGGTCGAGGATCCGGTGCAGGAGACCCTGCTCGAACTGATCCGGTCGAAGACGCCGAAGAAGCGCAGCCGCAAGGCGGGTGCGAAGGCGCCGAAGGGCGGCGACAATGTGGTGAGCATCATGGACGCCTTGCGCAAGAGCATCGAGGGCAAGGGCTGAGCCTGGCGCCGGCGGAGTCTTGCGACCCGCGCGCCGGTCCGGGCCGCGGCAGCGCCGCCTGCGGGGGTTCGATGCCCCCGCGGGCGGCACCCCCTTCCAGTCTCAGCCTGCCTTGCGGCGCGTAGGCCGCTCGGTCGCCGCCACACTCTCGCGCAGCGCGGCCATGAGGTCGGACGGCTCCCGCGCCTTCTTCGGCGCGGCCTTCCGCTTCGGCTTCCGCCCCTCGAGCTTTGCCTTCACCAGATCGGCCAGCGCCGCATCGTAGCGGTCGTCGAAGGCGGCCGGATCGAACGTTCCGGCCTTCGTGCCGATGATGTGTTTCGCAAGCTCCAGCATCTCGCCCTTCACCTTCAGTTTCGGGATCTCCGAGAAGGCCTCGGCCGAAGAGCGCACCTCATAGTCGAAGTTCAGCGTGTGCGCGATCAGCCCCGCCCCGTGCGGGCGCACCATCACCGTCCGCAGCCGCCGGAACAGCACCGTCCGCGCCAGCGCCGCGACCTTGCGCGCCCGCATCCCCTCGCGGATCAGCGCGAAGGCTTCCAGCGCCGCGTCGCCTGCCGGGGTGAGGTAGTAGGGCTTGTCGAAATAGGCGCCGTCCACCTCGCGGCAGGGCACGAAGGCATCGATGCGCAGGCACTTGTCGCTGTCGGGAACCGTGGCCGCGATCTCGTCGGGGTCGATCTGCACGAACTCGTCGGGCGCCACCTCGTAGCCCTTCACCTGATCCTCGCGCGGGACCGGCTTGCCGCTCACCGCATCGACGAATTCGCGCCGCACGCGGTTCCCGGTCTTGCGGTTGACCGTGTGGAAACTCACCCGGTCCGAGGTCGAGGCGGCAGCATGGAGCGCCACGGCGCAGCTCACCTCTCCCACTGCCAGCCAGCCCTTCCAGATCGCTCTCGGCATCAGAGACCTCCCTCGTGCGCCTGCCGCAGGCCGACGCCGCGGCGCCGGTCTTCCGACCGCAGCGGAGGAAGCCCGAGCGGGGGCGATTGTTCCGCGACGGAAGGCGGCGGCGCGCGAAGAATCAGCCCCCGGCGCAGGCCGCCCCGTGCTAGGCTCGAGACATGTTGACGCAGCGCACCCCCCGATCCGGCTACAGCCGCGCCGAGCGCCTCTCGGACGCGGCGGTTCATGTCTCGGGCATCGCCGCGGCGCTCTGCGGCGTGCCCGTCCTCATCGCGCTGACCGTGCTCTGGCGCGGCGACGGGATGGCCGTGGCGGGCGCCTCGATCTACGGGGCCACGCTCCTGCTCATGATCCTCTGCTCGGCCGTCTACCACATGGTCCCGCACCCGGACTGGACGGCGCTCCTGCGGCGCCTCGATCATTCCGCCATCTACTGCAAGATCGCGGGCACCTACTCGGCCTTCACCCTGATCTCGGGACAGGGGCTCACGCTGCTGGCCGGGATCTGGGCCGCGGCCCTCTGCGGCACGGCGCTGAAGCTCCACTCGCCCGAGAAATACCGCTGGGGCGCTCTGGCGCTCTATCTCGGGATGGGCTGGGCGGGGGTCGCCCTTGGCTGGCCGCTCTTCGCCTCGCTGACCGGCCCCGTTCTGGCGCTGATCGCGGCGGGCGGGCTGCTCTACACGGTGGGTGTCGTCTTCTACCTGTGCGAACGCTTGCCCTTCCACACCACGATCTGGCATCTCTTCGTCCTGACGGCGAGCGTGATCTTCTACGCCGCGGTGATGATCCATGTGGCCGGCACGGCGGCCGACTGAGAGGGCCAGGTGCAGGACGACCCCCATGAGCTGAAGCGGTTTCTGGCCGCGCAGATGCCTGTCTTCGACACGGCGGTGAAGGAGCTGCGCGCCGGGCGCAAGGAGAGCCACTGGATGTGGTTCGTCTTTCCCCAGCTGCGGGGTCTCGGCCGGTCCGCGACGGCGGAGCGGTACGGCATCGCCTCGCTCGAGGAAGCGCGCGCCTATCTCGCCCATCCGGTGCTGGGCAAGCGGCTGGAGTTCGCGACCGAGACGGTGCTCTCGGTCGATCCGCCCTCGCTGCACACCCTCTTCGGGTCGCCGGACGATCTGAAGTTCCACTCCTCGATGAGCCTCTTCGACGCGGCGGACGGCAGCGCCCATTCCGTCTTCCGCACGGCCCTCGGCCGCTGGTTCGGGGGCCGGCCCGACGAGGGCACGGCGCGCCTCCTCGGGCTCTGAGCCGGACAAGCCGCGATGGCCCCTGCCCCGCCTCAGGCCGCGGCGGCGGCGCGCTTGCGGTCGTAGGACGAGGGGATCCCCAGCGTCTCGCGATATTTGGTGACGGTGCGCCGGGCCAGAACCGCGCCCGCGAGCTTCGCCTGCTTCACGATCGCATCGTCCGAGAAGGGTTTCGTGCGATCCTCGCGCGCGATGATGTCGCGCACGAGCGCCATCAGCGCATCCTGCGACTGCGGCGCCTCGGGCCCGTCCGAGGAGACCGACCGGCTGAAGAAGGCGCGCAGCGGGATCAGCCCGCGCGGCGTCTCGATCAGCCGGGTGGCGGTGGCGCGACTGATGGTCGAGGGATGGAGGTCGAGTTCCAGCGCCACCTCCTCCATCGACAGCGGCCGGAGCGCGCGCGGCCCCTGATCGAGAAAGTCGGCCTGATGGCGCACGAGGCAGACGGCGGTGCGCAGGAGCGTGGCCTGCCGCCGCTCGACCGCCCGCTCCAGCCAGCGCGCCTGCGAGCGGGCGCGGGCGAGCCAGGCGTCGGCCTGCCGGTCGCCGGTGTCTCCTGCCTCGCTGACCCGGATGCGGGGCAGCTGCGCCCGGGTGAGCTCGACCTCCCAGCCCTCCGGGCCGCGCAGCACGCGCACGTCGGGCGGCTGGATCGGCGTGCGGTCGGCCGCGAAGGCCTCGCCGGGCTTGGGGCTCAGGCTGCGGATCAGCGCCAGATTCTCGCGGATATGCTCGGGCTCGCAGTCGCAGCGGCGGGCGAGATCGGCGATCCGCCCCTCGGCGAGAAGCGGCAGATGGTCGAGCATCGTGCGCAGCTCCCAGGTCAGCAGCCCCAGATCCTCGAGCTGCAGCGCGAGGCATTCGGCCAGCGACCGGGCGAAGAGGCCCGCGGGCTCCAAGGCCTGCAACCGCTCGAGGATGACCAGCGCCTCCTCCTCCTCCACCTCGGCCGCGGCGGCGATCTCGGAGACGGGCTGGCCGAGCCAGCCCGAGGGCTCCAGCGCCTCGGCGAAGGCCAGGGCCGTGCGCCGGTCGCCCGGATCGAAGAAGGCCAGATCGATCTGCGCCTCGACATGGGCCAGAAGGCTCGGCGGCTGGCCCTCGACGGTGGCGAAGGCATCGCGGTCGAGCCCCGCCTGGATCCCGCGCGAGGGCAGCGCGGGGGCGACCGACGTCCCTTCGGGCACGCGCACCTCGAGGCAGGGATTTTCCAGCGCCTGCGCCGTCAGATAGTCGGCGAGATCGGCGTTGCTCATCTGCAGGATCCGCAGCGACTCCTGCATCCGCTGGGTCATGGCCAGCTGGGTCGTCTGACGCTGGAACTGCATCATGTCCATGGGCGCACCCTAGCACAGCTTCCTGAGTCCTGACTGCGCACGGGGTCGCAGCCTCGCCTGGGTCATGCGGCGGGGGCCCCCTCGGGCCCCGGCCCGGGGGCTAGTCCTCGACCACCGACAGGCCCGAGAGCGGCACGAAGGCGCGCGAGGGCTTGGCGAAGACCTTGAACACCTTCTGCTCGAGGGGCGAGCTGTCCACGAAGTCGGTATAGGCCCGCGAGAGCGCGTCGCGCGCGGCGGCGCGGGCCTCGGCCGGATCCAGCGCCGCGAAATCGACGGCGGCGAGATACTGGCCCAGCCGCTTCATGATATGGAGGCGCGCGACCTGCACCACCTCCGGCCGGTAGGGATGATCGAGGGCGTTGAAGATCTCCTCGGCAGAGGACAGTCGCTTCAGCTCCTCGAGCACGGCGGTTCCCGGGGTCATCTCTGTCTCCTCAACGGGCGGTTTCGGTTTGCGCGGCAAGGAGCGCCGCAAGATCCTCGGGGGCGGCCGCGCGCTTGGCGGTGGCCGCCCAGTCGCGCAGCGCGGGCATCAGGGCCGCGAGCGTCGCCGCGTCGGCGGGAAGCCCCGCCTCGGCCAGCGCCCGGGCGAGCCCGGCGGCCGAGGAATGCTTGCCGATGGCGATGCGGTGGCTGCGGCCGAACCGCTCGGGGCGCAGGTCCGCGCTCTCGTAGGTGGCGCGGTCCTTCATCAGCCCGTCGACATGGATGCCGCATTCATGGGTGAAGACCCCCTCGCCCACGATGGGCTTCTGCGGCGAGAGAGGACGGCCCGAGGCGCGGGCCACCAGCTCCGAGAGGGCGCAGAGCTGGCCCAGCGCGACGCCGGTGGCGCGGCCCGCCGCTTCGAGCGCGGCCGCCACCTCCTCGAGCGCGGCATTGCCCGCCCGCTCGCCCAGCCCGTTCACCGTGACCGACAGGTGCGAGGCCCCGGCGCGCGCGGCGGCGAGGCTGTTGGCCGTGGCCATGCCCAGATCGTTGTGGCCGTGGAACTCCACCGGCAGCGGGCAGCGCGTGACGACGCGGCCCACCAGCTCGTGCGCAGCGAACGGGTCGAGCACGCCCAGCGTGTCCGAGATGCGGAAGCGGATCGCGCCCGCCTCGGCCGCGACATGGGCGATCTCGGCCAGAAAGAACGGATCGGCGCGCGAGGCATCCTCGGCCCCGACCGACACCTTGTGCCCGGCCCAGGAGGCGGCGCGCACGAGCTTCTCGACCTTGTCGCGCACCCAGGCCGCGTCCTTGCCGAGCTTGGCACTGATCTGGCGCTCGGAGACGGGGACGCCGATATGGAGCCGCACGACGCCCGTGCGCTGCGCGGCCGCCAGATCCTCGGCGCGCAGGCGGCACCAGACAACGGGGGCCGCCGTCTTCAGCACCGCCGCCACCGCCCGGATGTCGGCCCGCTCCTCCTCGCCCATGGCGGGCACGCCCACCTCGACTTCGGCCACGCCTGCGGCCTGCAGCGCCTCGGCGATGGCCCGCTTCTCGGCGCGGGTGAAGGCCACGCCCGCCGTCTGCTCTCCGTCGCGCAGCGTCGTGTCGCAGAGGGCCACGGGGGCGAGCGGGCTTTCGGGCAGGAAGCTCGCCCGGGGCTGCTGGCGCGACATCACTTCACCTCCTCGGCCCCGAAGGGCGAGAGCGCGCGCAGCTGGTCGACGATGGGCGGCAGCACCTCGAGCAGGCGGTCGATCTCGGCCGCGGTCGTCCAGTGCGAGAGCGAGAAGCGGATCGCGCCATGCGCGGCGGTGAAGGGCACCTTCATGGCGCGGATCACATGGCTCGGCTCCATCGCGCCAGAAGCGCAGGCCGCGCCCGACGAGACGCAGATCCCCGCCCGGTCGAGAAGCATCACGATCGCCTCGCCCTCGGCGAAGTCGAAGGCCACACAGGAGGTGTTGGGCAGCCGGTCGAGCGGATCGCCCAGAACGCGCGCCTTGGGCACACGGGCGAGGATCCCCTGCTCCAGCCGGTCGCGCAGGAGCCGCACCGCCCCGTGATCCAGCCCCAGCGCCAGCTCCGCCGCGCGGCCGAGGCCCACGATGCCGGGAATGTTCTCGGTGCCCGCGCGATGCCCGCGCTGCTGCCTGCCGCCCCGGATCAGGGGCTGGAACGGCACGCCCTTGCGCAGCCAGAGCGCCCCCACCCCCTTCGGGCCGTGGAACTTGTGCGCGCTGAGCGACAGCATGTCGATCTCGGTCCCGCGCAGCCCTATGGGCACCTTGCCCACCGCCTGCACCGCGTCGGTGTGAAAGAGCGCCCCCGCCCGATGCGCAAGCTCGGCCAGCCCCTCGATGGGAAAGACCGTGCCGGTCTCGTTGTTGGCCCACATGAGCGAGACCAGCGCCACCCGGGGCGAGAGGGCCGCGCGATAGGCCTCGATGTCGAGCCGGCCGTCGCCGTCCACCGGGATGCGGTGCACCGTCACCCCTTCCTGCCGCTCCAGATGGTCGCAGAGCGCGAGGACGGCCGCATGTTCGACCGTCGAGGTCACGATCTCGCGCCGCGACGGATCCGCCGCCAGCGCCGAGCGGATCGCCGTCGTGTCGGCCTCGGTGCCGCCGGAGGTGAAGAGGATCTCGCTGTCGGCCTCGGCGCCGATCAGCTCCAGCACCGCGCGCCGCGCGGCCATCAGGGCGCGGGCGGGCGCGCGCCCCTGCCCGTGCAGCGACGAGGGATTGCCGAACTCCTCGGTCAGGAAGGGCAGCATGGCCTGAAGCGCCTCGGGCGCGAGGCGGGTCGTGGCATTGTTGTCGAGATAGACCCGCTCCATCATCGCGCCCCCGCGATGGAGACGAGCGGCCGCTTCTCCTCGGGGATGACCCGGATCGGCCGGCCCAGCGTATCGGCCAGCCGCTTCTGCAGCCCGCCGAGCGTCAGGGCGGCGAGCTGGCAGCCGGAGCAGGCCCCGGTCAGATGGACGCGCACCTTCGAGCCCTCGACCGCGACCAGCGTCACGTCGCCCCCGTCGGCCCGCAGCCGCGGCCGCACGCTCTCGATCACCTCGGCGATCAGGCGCGCCTCCTCGGCGGGCGCGAGCGGCACGTCGCGGACGGTGCGGGGCTGCGAGTCGTGCTTCGGCGCGAGCAGCCTGACCGGGGCCGCGGCCGGCGCGGGAGCAGGCGCGGGCTCCGGCGCCACGAAGGTCCGGCCCTCGTAGGCCGCCAGCGCGATCTGGAGCGCCGACCAGGCCCGCGCGGCCGCCGGCCGCCGCGGGGCCGGCAGCCCGCCCACGGCAGCCTCGATCTCCTCGGGCGTGACGGCGCGCGCGGCGGCGAGATCAAGGCCCGTCACCAGCACCGTCAGCGCCGAGCCGCAGGCGATGGCATGGGCCCCGCCGAAGGCCAGAAACCGCGCCTCGGCCACGCGGCCCGCCTCGATCCGCAGCATCAGCCGGATCGCGTCGCCTACCTCGAGGCTGCCCGCCGTGCCCACCGCATCGGCCGCCTCGAGCGGCCCCGCGTTCTGCGGGTTGAAGAAGAGATCCAGCGCCTTTCCGGTTTCGTCGAGCATCGCACCACCTCAGCAGAAGGACTTGCCGCAGCCGCAACCGCCCTTGGCGTTCGGGTTGTCGAACACGAAGCCGGTGCCTTCGAGCGAAGTCACGAAGTCGATGGTCACGCCGTTCAGATAGGTGCCGCTCTGCGGATCGATCAGCACCCGCAGGCCCTCGGCCTCGACCACCAGATCGTCGGGGGCCTCCGTCAGCTCCAGCGACATGCCGTATTTGAGGCCGGCGCATCCTCCCGACTGAACCATCAGGCGCAGGCCTGCGACCGGCTGGCCGGCGCCCTCGATGGCTCCCTTGATGGCGGCTTGAGCGGCGGGGGTAATCTGGATCATCCGAACTCTCCTGCGTGTCGCGGGCTCCCGCTGAGGGAGAAGCACGGCGCGTGCCAAGTGACGGCGGCAAGGCACTGCAGGGAGTTGCGGAGGACCCTGCCTGCCGGCCCGTCGGAGGGAATCCGACAATGACGGGTTCGCGACAGAGAGCGCGGGAGGGGAGCCGGCGGACAGGATCCATGGCTCGCCCGTCCTCGCGCTCGACCGGACACGGCAAGGGCGGCCGGTCGCTTCCCGGGAAGACCGGAGCTTCTCAAGGGCGCGCAGACCTAGGTCCTACGCGCTACGGTCCCGCCCGATCCTGACGGGGATCGTCATCGGATCGCGGCGGCGCCCTTGAAGCGGGCTGCGGTCTCGGCTGGCGTGCTCTGCCGGATGCCTCCGGCAGGCCAAGCTTCCGCGGACGACGCCTGCCGGGAGCGCGGGCCTTCGGACGGGAGCGCCCGATCCATGCGGGACGGTCGCGGCGGGACGCGCTTGCGCAGGCAGCGTGCCACGGGGCAGACCCGCAGACCGATCCATCTGCGCGAGGATCGGTCTCGGCAGGCCGGGCCGTCAGTCGGCGTCGGGTCCGAAGCAGAGCGGCTGCTCGGCGCAGGCCTCGCAGTTGGGCGCAAGGCACATCGTGCCGCCATGGTCGGTGCAGATCTGGCGGTAGAAGAAGCGCTTCCAGCGCATGTTTCGGGTATTGGCGGCATGGAGGCGGGGGAAATGGCGCTCGATCAGCCGGCCCAGATGGGCGCGCGAGGGCAGGCCCAGATCCTCCCACAGATGGCTGGCCTCGAGCGCGCGGCGGGCGAGGATGGCGGCAAGCCAGCGCGCCTCGTCGCTGGTCCGCCCGCCCCGCCAGAGGAGAAGCGTCGCCAGATCGGACTGTTCGATGGGCAGCGGCCCGGGCTGGGACAGGGCGGGAAGCGTGAGGCCCGGGCACCAGCGCGCGACCAGCGCCTCGAGCGCCGCGGGCTCGAGCCCCAGAAGGTCGCAGAGCTCCCCCCGCCCCGCCGCCTGCTCGCGCAGCGCATGGGCGAGGATCGCCGCCATGTCGGCCCGGTCGGCCGCCGCGCCGGTGAAGAGGTCAGCGCTCCACTGGTTCATGGGTCTGGCAGTCCTTGGGACAGACGCGGTTGCAGGCGCCGCAGCCGATGCAGAGCTCCGGATGGGCCATGACCATGACCTTGCGGAGGATCTCGTCGTCATCGTCCTCATCGTCCGAACAGTCGACAAGCTCGCCCTCTTCGGTGACGCCGCGCAGCGTCATCACGTCCTGGCCGCAGACCTTGTAGCAGCGGCCGCAGCCGATGCAGGTCTTCATGTCGATCGAGATGAGGAACTTCGGGGTGTATTCGGTGCCGCCCCGGGTGAATGCGGTGATGAACAAGTCTGTCTCCTGTCTGGGCGCGCGGGCGCCGGGATGGGGGCGCCGCGAGGGCGGCGGATCATGCGGGACCCCGCGGCGGGGCGGGGAAGGACGGCAAGCGGCGGCCGGGGTCAGTCGCGCGCGGCCTCGGGATGGGCCTCGATCTTGCGCACCGCGGCCGAGGCGAGTTTCTCGCCGGCCTCGGCCAGCTTCTCGTAGCTGGCAAAGCCGAAGCGGTGGACGTCGCGCATGTGCTTGGAGACCAGCACGAGGCTGCCCCCGATCAGCACCACCCGGCCGAAGCCCTCGTGGTGGAACTTCGCCATGTGCCCCGCCATGACGCCGGTGCGCTTTTCCACGAGAAGCCCCACGGCATCGTAGAACTTCTCGATCCGGGCGATGGTCTCGGGCTCGGGATCGCTGATGATCGGCATCTCGCGCCGCTCCTCGGGCGTAAGGATATAGTCGGCCAGAAGCTCGGCGTCGCTCTTGCCGTCCCAATGGCCGTAGCTGTCCTGCGCCCGGACGATGGCGGCCAGCTGGTCGAGATAGTCGCTCGCCGGATAGAGGCCGCCGCGCGGCAGGGTCTCGGTCTCGCTCATCGCGTCTCCTCCTCGAGAAAGCTGGGGGCAGGACGGCCGAGCACCTTGCGCAGGAAGGGCGGCACGTTGCCGTTCAGCATGTCCTGCACCTGGGCGACGATGGCCGAGATCGGCTCGGGCTCCTTGCGCTTGATCGGATGGACGCCCGCGCGCACCACGCGGGCCGCGGCGGGACCGCCGATGGCCAACACGAACAGGAGCGCGCAGCCCGCCAGCGCCTCGACCTTGGGGGCGATGCGGTCGGCGCTGTCGTCGTGCTTGCCGCCCTGATCCGTGGTCTCGTCGAAGCCCACGGCCTCCACGAAGCGCGCGGATTTCGCCGAGACGTCCCAGAGCGCGAAGCTGCGGCAGGAGCCGAAATGGGCGTTGAGGGTTTCGAGGTCGTTGGTCGCGATGGCGATCCTGAGGGGCGCGCAGGCCGGGTCGGTCATGGGGGGCTCCGGGTCAATGAGTCTGAGGCGGCGGGGGGGCATGGTCGAACTCCGGGGAGAGACGGGCGGCGCCGAAATCCTCCGGACGCGGCCGGTGCGGGTGCGCGAGCAAGGCATTGGCGATCTCGAAGAGGAAGGCGCGCGTGCCGCGGTATCCGGTGCGGCAGGCATCCATCGTGCCCAGCCGGTCGAAGATCGGGAAGCCCGCCCGGACATGGGGCAGATGCAGCCGCTCGGCCATCATCCGGCCGTGGGCATGGGTCAGCAGAAGCCGCGCGCCGGAGGCCTCGGCCAGCCGCTCGAGATCGCCGAGATCGCCGATCAGCACCTCCTCGACCGGCAGGCGTTCCACGGCGGGGCTCGCCGTGCTGGCGACGACGGTCAGCTTTGCGCCCATGGCGGCCAGCGTGGAGCCGAGCGCGAGGCCGAGGTCCGGGTCGAGACCCATGGCGACCTTCAGGCCGCCGATGTGGAAATGCGCATCGAGCATCGCGTCCGCCAGCCGCGCCCGGTCGCGCCGGACGGCTGCGGGCACCTCCGCCCCCGAGAGCCGCATGAGGGTCGCAACGAAGGCATCCACCGCCTTGAGCCCCGTCACCGAGGGAAAGACATGCGCGGGCACGCCCAGAGCGGCCAGCTTCTCGGCCGCCGGGCGCATCGCCTCGCCCAGCGCCAGCGTCGCGATGGAGCCGCCCATCGCCGCGATGTCGGCGAGCCGCGTGCCGCCCAGCGAATGGCCGCGCCAGTCCTCGGCCAGATGGCCGTCGAGCGAGAGCGAGAGATCGGGCAGGATCACCGGATGGAGGCCGAAGGCGCGGATCAGGCCTGCGATCTCCTCGATGTCGGCGGCGGTCATGTTGGCGCCGGGCAGGAGGTTCACCTGCCGGAGCCGCCGCGGCCCCTCGGTCACCAGCGCCTCGATGATGGCTTCGACCGCGCGGGCCCAGCCCTCCTCGAGCCCGCCCGCGAAATCCGGTGTGGCCGCATAGACCACCGCCGTATCCGCAAAGTCGCGGCGCCGGGCCAGCATCTCGCGCAGTTCGCCTGCGATATCCTCGCCGCGCGTCTCGACGAGCGCGGTCGAGGCGATGCCGATGAACTTCGGGGAGGCACGCTTCCGGAGGTTCTCGATCGCCTCCTCGATCTGTTCGCCGCCGCCGAGGATCGCCGAGACCTCGTTCATCGCCGTGGTCTGAAGCGGGATCGCCTCCTTGAAATGGCGCACCATATGGACCATCGCGAAGGCGGTGCAGCCCTGCGCGCCGTGAAAGAGCGGGATCGCGCCCTCGATGCCGAGATAGGCCATGGCGGCGCCGAGCGGGGCCGAGACCTTCAGCGGATTGGTCGAGAGCGCGCGGTCGGGGTGGATGAGGCGGGCCATCAGCAATCCTCGAAATCGGCTTTCGAGCCGGGAACGGCCGCGAGGCTGAAGGGCGTCACGGCGGCCTCTTCGGCCGGCACGTCCCACGGCGCGGGGTCGCGCAGCTCGGCCCACATCGGGTTGTTGATCGACCGGTCGATGGCGCGCACGAGATCGACCATGCCCATGTAACCCGCGTAGGGCTCGTGCTTTTCCTGATTCACGTCGATCCAGGGCACGCGGGCCTTCAGCGCCACGAACTGCGACCGCCCCCCCCGACATGAGCACATCGGCCCGCGCGTCCCGCAGCATCCGATACATCTCCTTCGGCGCCATGTTCTCGTACATGTGGGCCTCGGTGCCCATGATCTCGGCAACGCGCGCGCGGTCGCCGGGCGTGGCCTTGCGCATCGAGGTGCCGACCACCTCCATGCCCAGCTCCTGAAGGGCCGAGACCACCGACCAGGTCTTGTGCCCGCCGGTGTAGAGGAGCACGCGCCGGCCGGCGACGGCGGGGCGCAGCGGCTCGAGCGCGGCCCAGGTGCGGGCCTCCTCCTCGGCGATCAGCGCCTCGCAGCGGGTCAGGAGGTCGGCGGGCGCGCCGCGCTCGACCAGCATCCGGCACATGGTCCGCAGCGCGTCGGACGTGTCAGAGATGCCGTAGAAGCTGCCCTCGAACCACGGGATGCCGTAGCGGTCCTCGAGCTTGCGGGCGATGCCCATGAAGGCGTGTGAGCAGACGAGCATCGTCACCCGGGCGCGGTGCATCATCGCCACCTGTGCGTAGCGCGCATCGCCCGAAACGCTGCCCAGGATACGGATGCCCAGCCGGTCCAGGAGCGGCTTCACCTGCCAGATCTCGCCCGACAGGTTGAAATCACCAATGATGTTGATGTCGCAATCGGTGGTCGTCTCGGGCTCCATCGCCCCCACGACATGTTCGACCAGCGCGTCCACCCCCAGCTTGTTGCCGAGGTTCTTCGAGCCGACATAGCCCGGCACGTTGATCGGGATCACCGGGCGGCCGAACCGTTCGGCGGCGGCCTTGCAGACGGCGCCGATGTCGTCGCCGATGAGTGCGGTCACGCAGGTGGCATAGACGAAGACTGCGGCCGGGTTCTCCTGCGCGATCACTTCGCGGATGGCGCGGAAGAGCCTGGCCTCGCCGCGGCCCATCACGATGTCGAGCTCGGAAAGGTCGGTGGTGAAGCCGCGACGGTAGAGGTCGGAGCCCGACGAGGCCGAGCCGCGGTTGTCCCAGCCGTTGCCCCAGCAGGCGAGCGGGGCATGGACGAGATGGGCCACGTCGGTGATGGGCTGCAGCGCGATCATCGCCCCGTCGAAGGCGCAGCCCCCGGCCGCCGCGCCGGGCGTGAGCTGCTTCGCGCATCCCTTCCGGCGCTCGCCCTCGGACTTGGCGGTGTTGGTGGCGCAGCCCGGCTCGTGAAAGGCGTCCTGGATCTTCTGCTTCAAGGCTTCCGACATCTGCCGCTCCTTCGGTTGCAGGGAGAGAAGCAGCCGGCGTGCCAAGCGGGCGGACCTGGGTAACTGCCTGTCGGGACGCGCGAAAGCAGGGCTGCGTCTCCTTTCCGCCGTTGGCCTCGCGGGCATTGTCGCATCTGCGACAGGGCGCTGCGGCTCTGATGGGACGCGCCATGCAGAAACGGCCGGTGCGGGGCACCGGCCGTTCTGCGCCTGGCTGGCGGGCGCCCGGGGGCGCGCCGCACGGGCTCAGCGGGTCAGGTCGAACGAGATGTCGGACTCGTCGTCGAGCTTGTCGAAGATCTTGTCGAGGATCTTCACCAGCACCTGGATCGCGCCCTGATAGCCGAAGGTCGGGAAGCGGTGGTGGTGGTGGCGGTCGAAGATCGGGAAGGTCAGGCGGATCAGCGGCACGTTGCAGTCGCGCTCGAGATACTTGCCGTAGCTGCTGCCGATCAGCAGGTCCGCCGGTTCCGTGGCGAGGATCGAGCGCAGGTGCCAGAGGTCCTTGCCCGCCCAGACCTGGCAGCCTTCGCCGAAGGGCGAGGAGGCCAGCAGCTCCTTCATCTGCACTTCCCAGTCCTTGCCGCCGTTGGTGGCGAGGCAGTGCTTCGGCTCGCCGCCCATCTCCATCACGAAGCGGGCCATCGCATAGACGAAGTCGGGATCGCCGAAGATGGCGTAGGTCTTGCCGTGCAGATAGGCCTGGCTGTCGGCCATGGCGTCGATCAGGCGGCCGCGCTCGAGGCGGAGCGCTTCCGGGATTTCCTTGCCGGTCAGGTCCGAGACCTTCATCAAGAACTCGTCGGTGGCCTTGACGCCCATCGGATAGTGGAACGAGGCGGTTTCCTGGCCCACTTCCTCGCAGAAGGCGAGCGTCCTGCGGGTGCAATATTCCTGCAGCGAGAGGGTGGCCTTCGCGTTCAGGGCCTCCTTGATCTCCTCCTGCGTGGTGCCGCCCGCATACATGCGGTATTCGCCATCGGAGGGGGTGTCGTAGACATCCGAGGCATCGCCCAGAACGGTCGCCTCGACGCCCATCAGGCCGAGCATGCGCTTCATCTCGCGGACGTTGCCCACGCAGTAGCCGTCAAAGCCCGGGATGATGTTCAGGCCTTCGCCCGCGGTGCGCGGCGCGTCCTTCCAGAAGTTCGACAGGATGCCCTTCTGCATGTTGTCGTAGCCGTCGACGTGGCTGCCCACGAAGGCCGGCGTATGGGCGAAGGGCACCGGGAAGTCGGCCGGGACGCTTTCCTTTTCCTTCGACTTGATGATGAAGGAGTTGAGGTCGTCGCCGATGACTTCCGCCATGCAGGTGGTGGAAACCGCGATCATCTTCGGCGAATAGAGCGCATAGGTGTTGGCGAGGCCCTCCACCATGTTGTTCAGGCCGCCGAACACCGCCGCATCCTCGGTCATCGAGGAGGACACCGCCGAGGACGGCTCCTTGAAGTGGCGGGCGAGGTGCGAGCGATAGTAGGCCACGCAGCCCTGCGAGCCGTGCACGAAGCTCATGGTGCTGTCATAGCCGGCGGCGGCGAAGACCGCGCCCAGCGGCTGGCAGGCCTTGGCCGGGTTGATGGTCACGCAGGAGCGGGCGAGGTTCTTCTCGCGATAGTCCCAGGACTTCGTCCAGTCCGCGGTTTCGGCCACCGTCTCGGCGGGCGTCGCATTCTCGTAGGTGGCGCGCTTCTTCTCGAGCATCGCCTGATATTCGGGTTCCTTGAACAGATCCTTGTGATCCAGAACCTTTTCGGCCGACTGCGGCATGAGCATGATCCTTCTGCTGGCCGTCCTCATTCCGGGACGCACCTTGCATGGGTGGAGGGGAGGGTCGGGGGGCGGGAGCAGGCCCCCCTTGGGGCTGGCCTCAGGCCGTCTTCTTCCAGGGCGCGTCGAACATGCCCCAGACGGGGTTGTTGATCGCGAGATCCATGTCGCGCGCGAAGATCGCGTAGCCGTCGTAGCCGTGGTAGGGGCCGGAATAATCCCAGGAGTGCATCTGACGGAACGGGATGCCCATCTTCTGCGTGTTGTATTTCTCCTTGATGCCCGAGCCCACGAGATCGGGACGGATCGCCTCGACGAATTTCTCCAGCTCGTAGCCCGAGACGTCGTCGAAGATCAGCGTGCCTTCCTTGATGTAATGGCCGGTGCGCTTGTAGTCGTCATTGTGGGCGAATTCGTAGCCGGTGCCCACGATCTCCATGCCCAGGTCATGGTAGGCGTCGACGACGTGGCGCGGACGCAGGCCGCCCACATAGAGCATCACCTTCTTGCCTTCGAGGCGCGGCTTGTATTTCGCGTTCACCGCGTCGACGAGCGGCTGGTATTTCGCGATGACCGCTTCGGCATTGGCCTGGATCCTGTCGTCGAACTTCGCGGCGATGGCGCGCAGCGAGGCCGCGATCTGAGAGGGGCCGAAGAAGTTGTATTCCATCCACGGCACGCCGTGGTTCTCTTCCATGTGCCGGCAGATGTAGCTCATCGAGCGGTAGCAGTGGATGAGGTTCAGCTTGGCCGCCGGAGCGCGCTCCATCTCGGCGATGGTCGCGTCGCCCGACCACTGCGCGATGACGTTGAGGCCGATCTCTTCCAGCAGGATCCGGCTCGACCAGGCGTCGCCGCCGATGTTGTAGTCGCCGATGATGTTCACGTCATAGGGGCCGGGCTCGTAGCCCGCGCGCGCGCCCTCGCCCGCTTCCAGCACCCAGTCGCGGATCATGTCGTTCGCGATATGGTGGCCGAGCGACTGCGACACGCCGCGGAATCCCTCGCAGCGCACCGGAACGACGCGCTTGCCGATGTCCTTGGCCTTCTTCTTCGACACCGCCTCGATGTCGTCGCCGATCAGGCCGATCGGGCATTCCGACTGGATCGAGATCCCCTTGTTCAGCGGGAAGAGCATGTTCAGCTCGTCGATGGTCTTTTCCAGCTTCTTGTCACCGCCGAAGACGATGTCGTTTTCCTGGAAGTCGGTGGTGACCTGCATCGTCACGAACGAATCCACGCCCGTCGTGCCGGTGTAGTAGTTGCGGCGCTGGGACCAGCTGTAGTGGCCGCAGCCGACCGGGCCGTGGCTGATGTGCAGCATGTCCTTGACCGGGCCCCAGACCACGCCCTTCGAGCCGGCATAGGCGCAGCCGCGGATGGTCATCACGCCGGGGACCGACTTGATGTTCGATTTCACATTGTCGCATCTCGACTGGAGGCCGGGTTCGGCCTCGGCGACGGGCGCTGCGACATTCAGGTGCTTGGCGCGCTTCTTCCTGGCCTTGTCGGGGTAGGCGGCCAGCACCTCCTCGATCAGCTTCATGTTGGTCTCGGCAGAGTCAGCGATATCTTTCGCCATGGGGCGGGCTCCATTCGGCAGGGAGGGAAAGGGACCGGGCGACGCCCGGCCCCCGCTCGGATCAGGCCTCGGCGGCGGCGATGGCGGCGAGCCGGTCTTCCTCGGACTGCATGATGCCGAAATCCATCAGCATCTCTTCCAGCTCTTCCATGGTGATCGGGGTCGGGATCACGCCCTTGCCCGAGTTCTCGTGGATCTTGCGGGCCAGTTCGCGATATTCCTGCGCCTGCTTGCTCTCGGGTGCATACTGGATGACCGTCTCGCGGCGGAGCTCGGCGTGCTGCACGATATTGTCGCGCGGGACGAAGTGGATCATCTTGCAACCCAGACGCGCGGCGAGGGCCTCGGCCAGTTCCAGCTCGCGGTCGGTCTTGCGCTCGTTGCAGATCAGGCCGCCGAGGCGCACGCCGCCCGAGTTCGCGTATTTCAGGATGCCCTTGGCGATGTTGTTGGCCGCATAGAGCGCCATCATCTCGCCCGACATGACGATGTAGATTTCCTGCGCCTTGTTCTCGCGGATCGGCATGGCGAAGCCGCCGCAGACCACGTCGCCCAGCACGTCGTAGGAGACGTAGTCGACGTCGTCATAGGCGCCGTTCTCTTCCAGGAAGTTGATGGCGGTGATGACGCCGCGGCCCGCGCAGCCCACGCCCGGCTCCGGCCCGCCGGCTTCGGTGCATTTGATGCCCTTGTAGCCGATCTTGACCACATCCTCGAGTTCGAGATCCTCGACGGAGCCCGCTTCGGCGGCGAGGTGAAGCACTGTGTCCTGAAGCTTGGTGTTCAGGATCAGGCGGGTCGAGTCGGCCTTGGGGTCGCAGCCGACGATGAGGATTTTCTGGCCCATCTCGACCAGCGCCGCGAGGGTGTTCTGCGAGGTCGTCGACTTGCCGATCCCGCCCTTGCCGTAGAAAGCGATCTGCCGGAGTTTTCCCATGGTCATGTCCTTTGCGAAGGGTGTCTCTGGTGAAGGCGGCGGTGCGCGCCGGTCTCGCCCCTTCAAAGCAGCCGCCGTGCCAAGAGGCGCAGTATGATTTTTTACATTCTTTTTCAAAGCTTTATTGGAATATCCGGGCGGGCGATGGGCCGGGGAGGGCCTTGTGCGAAAACCGACAATTCCCCGACAATGGCGCACCTCGGGCGGACGGCCGGGGGCGGGAGGGCCGGCCGGGGAGAAGCCCGGGGGCTGCGCGCCCCCGGACCCCGCGGGATATTTGGGCAGAGTGAAAGCGAAAGGGAGAGACGCGCCCCGGCGGCGGGCCCCGGGGCGCGTCGGTGGACGGGGCGGCAGAGCGCGGGGCGGAGGGCCGGGGGGCCGCGCGGCGCGGCGCGAGGCGCCCGGGCCGCGGAGATCGGGGGACGGGGGCTGTGCGCCCCGCGCCGGGGGTCAGGCGGCGTGCGCGCCCGAGGCCTTCAGCTCCTCGACCACCGCCTCGAGCGGCAGATCGATCCGCTCGATGGCCAGTTCCTCGAGGAAGAGCCGTTCCATGCGGGTGAGCGGGCCCTCGATCACCGCCACATGCCCCCTCGCCGAGCGTTTCGCGATCTGGCGGGCGTAGGTGCGCAGGAGCTGGTCGTCGAACCGGCAGCCGAGGAAGAGGAAACCGCGGCCGGTGCGGCGGTTCTGCACCTCCTCGGGGATCGGGCTCTGGATGTCGATCTCGGTCAGGACCTCGACATAGTCGCTGTCGGAGACGAGGAAGGAATGGCCCGGCACCGCCATCCCGTGCGGCTTGTAGAGGAGGCTCCGCCAGCCGGGATCGGCCGCGGGACAGAGCGCGTCGGCCGCGTCGTAGGCGCGGTGCCAGATCTCGGCCCATTCGCCGTTGCGGCTGACGCCCTGCACGAGGCCCCAGTCGGGCGCCCCCTGCCGGAAGCGGCGCACGAGGCCCGCATCGTACCAGGCGTCCACCACCATCGGCGGGCGCACCGCGGCGAGCCAGTCGTGGACGGGGTTCGGCCCCGTGGGCACGGCAAAGGCCTTCACCACGATCGCCTCGAGCGTGGCCCGGAAGCGGCGCGTCTCGACGAACTGCGCCGCGGCCCAGAGATTGCCCTGCGCGCTCCTGGGCACCCGCACCTCGGCCTCGATCCGGGCCGAGAGGGCGGCGGGCGAGGCGAGCGCCCCGCCGAGTGCGGCCACGCCCGGCCCCAGATAGGGCACGACCCGGCCCTGCCCCACCGCCTCGAGCGCCACGCGCAGCATCTCGCGCGTCATGGGCTCATTCCTCCCGGTCGGTCAGGCGGCGCGCCTCGACCGTGATCGGCAGCGCGGGCGGCGCGTCATAGGCGGGCATCTGGAAGATCCAGCCATTGCCGAGCTTGGCCCAGCCGCCCCACATGCCGGGCTTCTCCATGGCCACCACCGGCTCCTCGAGATCCTTCTTGGCCACATAGGCCACGAAGCCCTTGGCGCCTTCGCTGATCATCACCTTCATCGCGATCCCTCCTGTGGATTGTCGAGGCCGATCAGCTCGCGCCCGCGCATGCCCACGATGCGTTGGCGTCCGACGAATTCGACCGCATAGATGTAGTAGCGTTGCAGATAGGTGCCGATGTCGCGCACATAGCCCACATCGCCCTTGTGGACGACGACCTCGCCCAGTTCGGCATCCCACATCGTTCCGTCGTTCTTGACGGTGAAGCGGGAACGTACCTTCTCGCCCGGCTCGAACAGGGGCGGGGCGTAGATCTCCACGGTGTCGTCAGGCTCCGGCATCGCTGTCCTCGTGCAGCTGGGCAAGCCGCCGGCGGGCGGTCTCGCGGATCAGGGGGTCCTCGTCCCGCGCGAGGCTCCGGGCGAGCGGCGCGGGCGCGCGCTCGGCCACGGCGTGACGGACGCGCAGATCGGGATCGGCCGCGAAGGCGCCAAGCCGCTCGGGCGCGATCCGAAGGGCCGCAGTGCGGCGCACGAGCGGCTCGGGATCGCCGCGCAGATGGATGAGCCAGGCCGGGTCGATGCGGGCAGCCACCGCGCGGCGCACCTCGGGGTCGGGATCCTGCGCGAGGACGGGCAGCGCGCCCGCCTCGGCCCGACGGGCCACGACGAGGCGCACTGCGGGATCGGCATCGCGCCTCAGCAGATGCAGGTCGGGCGGCGGCAGGCGGTGGGCGACCGCGATCCGCACCGCGCGATCGGGATCGGCCACGAGGCGGCGCGCCTGCGCGGCGGGCAGGCGCAGGATCGCCACCGCCCGCACCGCCGGGTCCGGATCCTCGAGAAGCGGCGGCAGCCGGAACAGGTTCGCCCGCCGCGCGGCCTGCGCCCGGACCTCGAAATAGGGATGGGTGAGGAAGGCATCCGCCAGCTCGGGCCCGAGCAGGAAGAACCGCTCGATCCGGGGCGCATAGCGATCGTTGGCGCAGGCCCAGCCCGGCCCGCAGAGCCCTTCGGCCAGCCGCCCGACATGGCGGCAGCCGCCGCAATCGACGGCGGCGCCCTGCCAGTCCAGAGGCTCCGGGCCCTCGGGCATCAGGCCGGCACGCAGGTCTTGGGCACCGGACAGACCGAGGCGCATTGCGGCGTCTCGAACCGGCCCGCGCATTCGGTGCAGAGCAGAGGGTCGATGCGGAAGGCCGCGCCCGCGGGGCCGATGGCCGAGCTCGGACATTCGATCTCGCAGGCGCCGCAGGCGGTGCAGAGGGCGGTCACGATCCGGTAGGGCATGGCGGACCTCCTTCAGGCGCTGAGCGCGCCCGCGTCGGGGCTGCGGTTGCGGTCGGCATAGAGGTCGAGGAGCGCGGTCTCGATGTAATCCATGGCGCAGGCGTCGATCACCTCGATGCCAGCTTCGGCCATCCGGGACCGCGGCCCCTCGCCGATGCGGGCGCAGAGCACGACCGGCACACCTTCGAGCGTGCGGACGATCTCGGTCAGCCGGTCGCTCTCGCCATGACCGCCCACGCAGTAATTGTCGGCCCGCCGGTGAGTGAGGAAGCGCACACCGCCCGCATCCACCTCGTAGATCTGGAACTCGGTGGCATGGCCGAAATGCTGGTTGATGCGCCCGCCGCCCCTGGTGCAGACGGCCACGCGCATCGGCGGCGCGGCGAGGGCGGCGGCCTCGGCCTGCGCGGCCTCGGTCGCGGCGCGCCGGTCGGCCCGCTCGCGCGCCACCCAGTCGCGGTAGGCTGCGCGCTTCTCCTCGCCATCCTCCGCGACCGTCTCGGGCAGCTTGTCGAGCGTGAACTCCTGCCCGCGGTCCTCGCCCAGCATTCCCACCGCATCGGCGCGGCACTGGCGGCAGTGCTTCATCAGGTTCGCCCCGTCGCCGCACTGGTCCTGCACCGCCCGAAGCTCGGCCGCCGTCGGGCCGCGCTGGCCGGTGAGGCCGAAATGGGTGCCGTGCGCCGGATCCGAGATCAGCGGCATGATGTTGTGCAGGAACGCGCCCCTCGCCTTCACCTCGCGGTTCAGCTCGACCATGCCCGCATCGTTGATGCCGGGGATCAGGACCGAATTCACCTTCACCAGCACCCCGCGGGCGACCAGCATGTCGAGCGCCTCCATCTGGCGCGCGAGGAGGATCGCCGCCCCCTCAACCCCCTCGTGCCGCTTGCCGCGGAAGAAGACCCACGGATAGATCTTCGCCCCCACCTCGGGATCGAGCGTGTTGATGGTCAGCGTCACATGGTCGATGTTCATCGCCACGATCTCCTCGACATGATCGGGCATGGCGAGCCCGTTCGAGGAGAGGCAGAGCTTGATGTCGGGCAGCTGCGACTGAACCTTGTCGAAGGTGGCCTTCGTCTTCTTCCAGTCATAGGCCGCATCGCCCGGGCCCGCGATGCCCAGCACCGACAGCTGCGGCACCTCGGCGGCCACGGCCAGCACCTTGCGCGCCGCCTGCTCGGGCGTCAGCCGCTCGGAAACGACGCCGGGGCGGCTCTCGTTGGCGCAGTCATACTTGCGGTTGCAGTAGTTGCACTGGATGTTACAGGCGGGCGCCACCGAGACATGCATCCGCGCGAAATAATGGTGCGCCTCCTCGGAATAGCAGGGGTGATCCTTCACCTTGGCCCAGATCGCCGGGTCCATGTCGGCGGGTCCCGCCTTCGTCCCGCAGGAGGAAGCGGTGCAGCCGCCCGCCATCGCCTGCCCGAGCTCGTCGCGCGACGCGACCTGTAGTCCGCCCAGCGAGATGATGTTGGCCATGTTCCGCTCTCCGACTGTGCTGTGTCGGGTTTCGGAGAAGCACGCGGCGTGCCAGGTGGCGGAAGGCCTGTGCCGGAAGGCGCCTGCCGCCGCTCGCGGCCGCGAGGGTCGCAAATGCGACAAGGGTGGGCACGGAGCGGCGGGATCTTTGTCGCACCCCGGCCGGAGGGCCGAGGCGCGCGGCCTGCCGGTCCTCCCGACGATCCGCCGGCGCGCGGCGCACCGCTCTCATTGCGGCGGGGGCGGCCTAGAACTTCTCGACCCGGATGTTGTATTTCTTCAGCGCATAGCCGATCTGGCGCGGGGTCATGCCGCGCAGGCGCGCGGCCTTGGCCTGCACCCAGCCGGCCCGCTCCATCGCCTCGATCAAGGCCTCCCGCTCGGCCGCCTCGCCGTCGAGCGGCGCGGAGGGGACGGTCGGCGGCGGGGGCGGCGGCGCGCTGGGGGCGGCTGCGGGCGGGCGGCTGCCCAGAACCGGCAGCTCCAGCGGCCCCTGCGCAAGCCCGCCCACCGGCGAGGCCGATCCGGTCTGGAGCCGCCAGAGATCGGCCGACAGGCAATGGTCGTGGTGGCAGGCCAGATCGTCGGCGTGGATCACCGTCTCGGGCGAGAGGGCCGCCACACGCGCGATGCAGTTCTCGAGCTCGCGCACGTTGCCGGGGAAGTTGCACTGGGCGAGCGCGGCCACGGCCGAGGGATGCAGCTTCTTCTTCATCCCGTTGCGTTTGTTGAACCGCTCGAGCAGGCCCTGCGCCAGAAGGCCGATGTCCTCCTTGCGATCGCGCAGCGGCGGCAGCACGATGGGCACCACGCAGATGCGGAAATAGAGGTCGGCGCGGAAAGTGCCGTTCGCCACCGCCCGCTCGAGATCCTTGTTCGTCGCCGTCACCAGCCGGACATCGACGCGCAGCGTGCGCGTGCCCCCCACCCGCTCGAACTCGCCCTCCTGCAGGATGCGCAGGAGCTTGGCCTGAAACTCGAGGCTGATCTCGCCGATCTCGTCGAGAAACAGCGTGCCGCCCTCGGCCATCTCGAACCGGCCCTTCTTCTGCTGGACGGCGCCGGTGAAGGAGCCCTTCTCATGTCCGAACAGTTCGGATTCGAGCAGCGACTGGCTCAGCGCCGCGCAGTTGACCTTGATGAAGGCCTTGTCGCGCCGCTCGGACAGCGCATGGAGCGCGCGGGCGAAGACCTCCTTGCCGGTGCCGCTTTCGCCGCGCAGCAGGACGGGCGTGTGGGTACCCGCCACCTTGCGGATCTGGCCGATCACGCGCTGGATGGCGGGCGAGGAGCCGATCACCCCCTCGAGCGCTTCGGCGGGCGCCTCGACGGGCGGGCCCGCGGTCGCCTCGGCCGCGACCCGGATCGCCTCGCGCGCCTCCTGCACGATCCGGTCGCGGTCGCGGGCGACGAGACGGCGGAAGCGGATCGACTGTTCGAGCACCGCCGCCACCATGTTCAGGACGCGCAGGTCGGTGTCGAGGTAGCGCGCGCCATTGTCCTTGAGGCTGCGGTAGGCGCAGAGCACGCCCAGCACGAAGGGCGAATTGGCCTGATCGCGGATCGGCACCGCCACCAGCGCCTGCCGGCTGTCGCCGAGACCCGGCGGCAGCGCCTCGGCGCCGAACTCCTCGAGGATGTCGCAGGAGACGAGCGACACGCCGTTGCGGAAGACATGCCGCGCCACCTGCGCGGGGATCGCGCGGGCCTCGGCCCCGGCGGGCGGCACGCCCGAGGCGGTGGCCGCGATCACATAGGGATTGACGTGGCGGGCATTGCGCTGGGTCTCGGCCTGCGCCCCCTCCTGCAGGAGGGCGAGCGCACCGTGCCGCAGACCCATGAAGGCGCCCAGCACCCCGAACACCGCGGGCATGCAGGCGATCGGATCGCTCGCGCCGGTCAGAAGCTTGGCGATCTCGCAGAGCGCGTCGAGGGTCAGATATTCCTCACCCCGTTCGGCCACTGCGCCGGACCGTGCCGCGGACGTGTCCATCACCAGACCTCCGTCTAACTCTTACTGTCAAACCATGTTTGCGCCTTGCGGCGCCTCTGTCCAATACGGCTGAAGCGGCGGATCGCACAAAGGGCGATCCAGCACAATCACCCGGCGAATTGGCCGCACCGCTCGCAGGGCTGGTGAATAATTGCTCACATGACGTGCCCGATTACGGGGCGCCCTGCGAATCGCGAAGCGTGAAATGCACGGGCCTTTCGGCAGGCAGATCCGCCCCCGGACGGGGCCGGAGGCGGTCTGCGCGCCACTGGCGGCGCGCTACATGCCCGGATCGATGGGCTCTTCCACCGCGCCGCCGCCCTCGGCCCAGTCCTTGAGACCGCCGAGATTGTAGACCTCGGAGAAGCCCATCTCCTGCAGGACCTTGCCCGCCAGCGCCGCCCTGCCGCCGGAGGCGCAGTGCAGGACGATGGGCCGGTCACGGCGCAGGGCCGGGTCATGATAGGGCGAGTCCGGATCGGCGCGGAACTCCAGCATCCCGCGCGGGATATGGTGCGAGCCTTCCGCGCGCCCTGTCTTCTCGATCTCGGGCGCGTCGCGGATGTCGAGCAGGAGCGCGCCTTTTTCCGCCATGAGCTTGCGGGCGCGCTCGGCGTCGATCCTCTCTACGGCAGCGTTAGCAGCGGCCATCATCTCCTTCAGCGTGGTGCTCATTGCCTCCCTCTCCTCACCGGGGGCCGGCCGATCCGGCCCACGCACAGAGCCTAGATCCGGCGCGCGCCGCCTGTCCACGCGCGACCGGCCGCACCCGCGCCGCCCTCCGGTCCTCGCCCGCCGGCGCACGGGAAGGTGATGGCGGCAGTCTGCCCGCCGGGCGGCGCCGCGCCCTGCCGCCCTTTCCAGCCATGGCCATCGTGGCTATGATGCGCCCGCCGCGACACGCCGCGGCTTTCGGGGCAGGAGACCGGCCGCAGGACCCGGTCTGGCAACAGACGCGGAGCAAACCCGCGCACGAAGGGGCGAGCGATGTCACATCCGATCTTTCGGAACTGGGCTCTCGTGGCGGCGGCCGGGCTGGTGCTCGGCGCGTGTGACCGCGTGCGGGAAGCCACGGGCTTCGGCCCCGCCGAGGGGGGCGCTGCCGCAGTGATCGTGCCGGCGCAGGCCCCCGTGGGCGCGGATGTCGAGGCGCCCGAGGCCTACCAGACCACCGACAAGGCCCTCTGGGACGGGCGTCCGTCGCTCGGCGGGATCTGGGTCGCGGCACCCGACGTGAAGGATCCCGAGCGCGTGGTGATGGTCAATCCCGCGAACAACCGCTCGGTCGTGGGCGCGCTCTTCCGGCGCGAGCGCGAGAATCCGGGCCCGAAACTGCAGCTGTCCTCCGATGCGGCCGAGGCGCTGGGTCTGTTGGCGGGCCAGCCCGCCACCATCCGCGTGACCGCGCTGCGCCGCAAGGAAGCGGCAGAGGCCGCCGCGACGGACGCGTCCGTGAGCCAGCCCGCTCCCCAGCCAGCCACAGAGGCCGGTCCCGCCTTCCTCGCCACGGAGCCCCGGACCGCGAGCCCCGCCCCGGTGGCCGGCGGGCGCACGATCCGCGTGGGCAGCTTCGGCCAGCCCGAGAATGCCCGCCGCACCGCCGACCGCCTCACCGAAGGCGGCGTGCCCGCCCGCGTCGCCGAAGTGCGGCAGGGCGGAACTTCGCTCTGGACCGTCCTCGCCGGTCCCGCCCCCTCCGACGAGGCCCCGGCCCTTCTGGCCCGGGTCAAGGGCCTAGGCTTCGCCGACGCCCATCTTCTCGCCCGCTGACAGGAAAGGACGCACCCGTGTCGCTGCCCCGCCTCTTCCTCGCCCTGATCCTGAGCCTCGTGACCGCGCTGCCCGCGATGGCCTTCGACACGCGCGCCCGCGCGGCCTGGGTCTATGACGTGACCACTCACACGGTGCTGCTCGACAAGAACGCGCACGAGCCGCTGCCGCCGGCCTCGATGTCCAAGCTCATGACGCTGAACATGCTGTTCGAGGCGCTGCGCGACGGGCGTGTGACGATGGAGACCACCTTCGCCGTCTCGACCAAGGCCAAGCAGATGGGCGGGTCGAAGATGTTCGTCGAGGAGCGCGACCGGCCCACCGTCGAGGAGCTGATCCACGGCATCATCGTGAACTCGGGCAACGACGCCTGCGTGGTGGTGGCCGAGGGGCTGAACGGCACCGAAAGCGACTTCGCCCGCGCCATGACCGTCCGCGCCAAGGCGCTGGGGATGACCGATTCGACCTTCACCAACTCCTCGGGCTGGCCCGACCCCGGCCACCGGATGAGCGTGCACGATCTGGGCATCCTCGCCGTGCGGCTGATCGAGGAATTCCCGGAGTTCTATCCCTATTTCTCGCACACCGAGTTCAACTACAAGGACCGCGTCCCCTCGAACGCCAACAACCGCAACCCGCTGCTCCGTCTCGGGCCGAACGGCGACTGGACGGCGGACGGGCTGAAGACCGGGCACACGCAGGAAGCGGGCTACGGCCTCGTGGGCTCGGCGGTGCAGAAGGACGGCCGCCGCATCGTCTTCGTGCTGACCGGCCTCGCCACCGAGGCCGACCGCGCGCAGGAAGGCGAGCAGATCGTGAACTGGGCCTTTCGCCAGTTCGTCCAGAAGACGCTGGTGACCAAGGGCCAGCGCGTGACCGAGGCCGATGTCTGGCTCGGCAATGCCTCGCGCGTGGGGCTGGTGCCGGCCGAGGATGTGAAGCTCCTCGTGCCCGCGCTGGTGCAGGACAATGTGACGGCCGAGGTGAGCTACACGGGGCCGCTCCGCGCGCCGATCGCCGCCGGTCAGGAGCTGGCCGAGCTGGTGATCCATGTGCCCGACCTGCCCGACACCCGCGTGCCGCTGGTGGCCGAGGGCAGCATCGGCAGCGGCGGGCTGCAGGTGCGGCTGATGACGGCGGCGAAGGTGCTCTATCGCCGCTTCATGGAGGAGGCGCCGGCCACCTGAGCCGGCGGACCGATGGGCGCGCAGGGCTTCTTTCTCGCGGTCGAGGGGATCGACGGCTCCGGCAAGTCCGGGATCGTCCGGTCTCTGGCCGCGCATCTCGGAGCGGAGGGCCGCGACGTGCTCGTCACGCGCGAGCCGGGCGGCACCCCCGAAGGCGAGGCCATCCGCGGGCTGGTGCTCGCCGGCGCCGACGAGGCGTGGGATCCGATGGCGGAGCTCCTGCTGATGACCGCCGCGCGCGTCCAGCATGTCCGCCGCGTTATCGCGCCTGCGCTGGCGCAGGGTCGGGTCGTGATCTCGGACCGCTATGCGGGCTCGACGCTGGCCTATCAGGGCACCGGGCGCGGCCTCTCCGAGGCGTTCATCCGCACGCTCCATGCCGAGGCCACGGGCGATCTCTGGCCGGATCTGACGCTCGTCCTCGATCTCGAGGCGGGCATCGGCCTCGCCCGCAGCCGCCGGAGGCTCACCGGCGAGACGCTCGACGAAGGCCGTTTCGAGAGCCTCGATCTGGCCTTCCACGAGCGCATCCGCGCGGCCTTCCTCGCGCAGGCGGCCCGCGACCCCGGCCGCCATGCGGTGATCGATGCCTCGGGCACGCCCGAGGAGGTGCAGGCCCGGGCCTGCGCGGCGCTGGCGCCGTTCCTCGCGCAGGCGCCGGTCTAGCGGGTCAGACCCCCGTCACGGGATGACGCTCGGATCGCTTCTCCCGGGACCGCTGAAGATCGGAGGTCTCACCCCATGCCCCGCGGCAGGCGTCGGCCTCGGTGGCCGGGATCGCATCCGCAGCCGATCCCCCGCCGCACTCAGCCCAGAAAAGCCTGCCCATCAAAGGCGGTCGCCGGATCGTCTCAGCCTGTCCGCGCCGCGAGGCGGAGAGCGTGGCTCGGGTCGGAGGCGGCCACGGGCAGGACCGGATCGTAGGCCGCGCGGATCACCGAGGCGATCTCGGGCCGCAGGATCAGCGTCTCGCCCGCGCGCGCCAGCGGAGAGCTCCCGGCGAAGGCACGCTCGGACCAGAGCAGCATCGATTGCACCGCCTGCGTGAGCGCCAGCGCCTCGGCCGGCATCGCCGAGAGATGCGCGTCCATCCGCAGGAAGACGAAGCAGGCGCGGATCGCTCCCTCGGCATCGAAGCGGAAATGGCGATACTGGTTTGCCCCCGCCGCCGCCAGCCGCGCACAGAGCGGCCCGAGATCGGGGATCATCCGGTCGAGGTTCGGCACCTCCGGCAGCTCCTCCCAGTCGCGGAAGAAGAAGATCATGAGATTGACGCCGAGTTCGGGATCGGTCTCCGCCATCCGGTGCCCGGCAAGCGCGACCACCGCCTCGACCGCGCCCTTGACAGTGGCGAGCGTGGCCTCCTCGACGCCGAAGACGACGGGCACGAGCGGCCGGCCCCAGCGCGCGAACCTGTAGCGCCCCTCCGCGTCGGTGAAGAGCGCCTCGACGTCCGAAGGTGTCATGGCCGCCCTCCCCTGCCGTTCGAGGCGGGACATAGGACCTTTCCGCCGCACAGGCAACCGGGGCGGCTCCGGCAGGGCCTCCACCCTCGACGGCTGCGCATGACCAGGGGACGAGGCGTCTGGCCGAGCCCGGCGCGCAGGCCTCCGGCGCCCCGCCTCTCCTTCTCCGCGGATCGGAGCTTCCCCGCCGGCACTCCCCCGAAGATCCTCTCGGAGCGATTGACTCGCCCGGATCCGCCCGGACAGGATGGCGGCCTGATCGGAGAGACCCATGCCGCTTGCGACCACCTACGCCTTCCTCGTCCTTGCGATCCTTGCCGAAGTCGTGGCCACCACGGCGCTCGCGCGCTCGGACGGGTTCACCCGGCTCTGGCCCAGCGTCATCACCGTGGTGGGCTATGCGATCGCCTTCGGCTGCCTCTCGGTCACGCTGAAGGTCATGCCCACGGGCATCGTCTATGCGGTCTGGTCGGGGCTCGGCATCGTCTTCATCGCCGCCATCGGCTGGATCGTCTATGGCGAGCGGCTGGACCTGCCGGCGATCCTCGGCCTCGGCCTGATCCTCTTGGGCGTGCTGGTGGTGAACCTCTTTTCCAAGACCATCCCGCACTAGCCGAGCCCGTGCCGGCCGCATGAGGCGAACGACGCGAGGCGCCTGCGCGCGGCCGCGGCGAGGCCTCGCGGCTTGCCACGAGGCAGAACCGCTTGCCCGGGGCGACGCCTGCGTCAGTCATGCCGTCTGAGGTCGGCAGCCCCATCTGCGTCGGCCTGAAGCCCGGGCGTGGGGCAGTACAGGGCGGGCGAAACCGAGGTCGCGCCCGATCCGGGCAAAGCCCGACCCTCGGGCGCGTCACCGCAGGCCACCGCCCGGGCCCTTTGCCTCAGCCGAAGAGATCCGACTGCCCCGGCCCCTTCGGCGGCTCGATCCCCATGTGACGCCAGGCCTTGTGCGCCAGCATCCGGCCGCGCGGCGTCCGCTGGATCAGGCCCTGCTGCAGCAGATAGGGCTCGATCACCTCCTCGACCGCGTCGCGGCTTTCGGACAGGGCGGCGGCGATGGTCTCGATGCCGACCGGCCCGCCGCCGTAATTCTCGGCGATGAGGCCGATATAGCGCCGGTCGCCGAGGTCGAGCCCCAGATGGTCCACCCCGAGCCGGGTCAGCGCGCGGTCGGCGATCGCCTGCGTGAGCCGCCCGTCCCCCTCGACCAGCGCGAAATCGACCACCCGGCGCAAGAGGCGGCCCGCGATCCGCGGCGTGCCGCGCGCGCGGCGGGCGATCTCGCGCGTGCCCTCGGGGTCGCTGTCCACGCCCATCATGCGCGCGCCCCGCGCCACGATCAGGTCGAGCTCGTCCTCGGTGTAGAACTGGAGCCGCGTGGGAATGCCGAACCTGTCGCGCAGGGGCGTGGTCAGCAGGCCCAGCCGCGTCGTGGCCCCCACCAGCGTGAAGGGCTGCAGGTCGATCCGCACCGTCCGCGCCGCCGGCCCCTCGCCGATCACGAGATCCAGCGCGAAATCCTCGAGCGCGGGATAGAGCACCTCCTCGACCACCGGCGAGAGCCTGTGGATCTCGTCGATGAAGAGCACGTCGCGCGGCTCAAGGTTGGTGAGGATCGCGGCGAGGTCGCCCGGCTTGGCCAGCACCGGGCCCGAGGTCATGCGGAAGCCCACCCCCAGCTCGCGCGCCATGATCTGCGCGAGCGTGGTCTTGCCGAGGCCCGGCGGGCCGTGGAAGAGCGTGTGATCCATCGCTTCGCCGCGCATCCGGGCGCTCTCGATGAAGACGCGCAGGTTGGCGCGCGCCTCGGCCTGCCCCACGAACTCCTCGAGCGACTGCGGGCGCAGCGCGCGGTCCATGTCTTCGGGCAGCCGCTCGGGGCGAAGGGTCGGATCGGAACTTGTCATGCGCTCGCTCGGATTTGCCGGAACATTCCTCGAACGGGCCGGCGGATGCAAGCAGGAAGCGCCATCAGTTCCACGGGCCGCGACGCGCGGCCACGCGCGGAATGCGCGAGGCCTGCGGCGCGCCCTCGGCCATGGCCCGAAGCGCCGCGATCCGGTTGGCGGTGTTCGGGTGGGTCGCGAACAGCCGGTCGTGGCCCATCGCATGAAGCGGGTTCACGATGAACATGTGCGCCGTCGCGGGGTTACGCTCGGCCCGGACATTGTCGATGCGCTGCGCGAGCCCCTCGATCTTGCCCAGCGCCGAGGCGAGCCAGAGCGGACGGCCGCAGATCTCGGCGCCGATCCGGTCCGCCTCATACTCGCGCGACCGCGAGATCGCCATCTGCACGAGACCCGCCGCCAGCGGCGCGAGGAACATCAGCGCGAGCGTGCCCACGAGGCCCATCGGCCGCTCGCCCTCCTCATTCGAGCTGCCGCCGAAGAAGAAGGCGAAGTTGGCGAGCATCGAGATCGCCCCGGCGAAGGTCGCGGTCACGGTCATCAGCAGCGTGTCGCGGTTCCGGATATGGGCAAGCTCGTGCGCCACCACGCCCGCCACCTCTTCCGGGGTCAGCGCCCGCAGAAGGCCCCGCGTGACCGCCACGGCGGCATTCTCGGGGTTGCGCCCGGTGGCGAAGGCGTTGGGCTGGTCGGTCTCGATCAGATAGAGCTTCGGCATCGGCATCCCGGCCCGATCGGCCAGCCCCCGGACCATGTTGTAGAGATCCGGCGCCGCGCGCGGGTCCACCTCATGCGCGCCATGCATCGAGAGCACGGCCCGGTCCGAATTCCAGAAGGTGAAGAGGTTCATGCCCGCGGCGATCACGAGCGCGATGATCGCGCCGCTCTGCCCGCCGATGAGCGCCCCGACGCCGAGAAACAGCGCCGTCATGACCGCCATCAGGATGCCTGTGCGAACGTATCCCATGGATGCTTCTCCCTCACCGGAAACCGTTGCAGATATGGCCCCGCGGAGCCTCTCCAGCAAGGTCGGCGGGGCCCTCGCGGTTCCCGGGCGGGCGCGGGATCGGCCTACGACTTCGGCGCGAGCAGCTTCAGGGCGGCCCGGATCAGCGCGGCCGTATCGGCGTCCGGGCTCTCGCCTGCGGCCTGCGCGACGGCCTGCGCCGCATCGGTCGGCTGGTAGCCGAGATTGGCGAGGGCCGAGAGCGCGTCGGCCGTGTGGCTGGGCCGCGGCGGCTCGGGCGCGCGGGTCTTGCGGCGGCTGCCGGACGACGTGCCGGGCTCGGGCTCCGGGGGCTCGGAGGGCGCCAGCGCCGCCGTGCCGCCGCCCATTGCCATCAGCGCGGGCGCCTTGCTCTTCAGCTCCAGCACCACCCGCTGCGCGATCTTGGGCCCGATCCCCGGCGCGGCCTGGATCGAGCGCGCATCGCCGAGCGTGATCGCCCGCGCGGTCCCTTCCGCCCCGAGCGCGCCGAGGATCGCCATCCCGGCCTTGGCCCCCACGCCCTGCACCGTCATCAGCAGCCGATGCCATTCCTTCTCGATCATCGTGGGGAAGCCGAAGAGCTGCAGCAGATCCTCGCGCACCACGAGCTCGGTATAGAGAGCGACCCCCTCGCCCAGACCCGGCATCGAGGCCAGCGTCCGGTCCGAGACATAGACGATGTAGCCCACGCCGCGGACGTCGATCAGCACATGATCCGGGCCGCGGAAGTCGAGGATCCCCGCCACCTTGCCGATCATCGCGCGGCCCTCGCCAATGCGGCCTCGAGCCGGCCGGAGGACTGGACATGGTGCGCGTGGCAGATCGCGACCGCGAGCGCGTCGGCCGCGTCGGGACCTGCGAGAGCGACGCCCGGCAGGTGCAGCCGCACCATGTGCTGGATCTGCTCCTTGGCGGCATGGCCCACGCCGACCACGGTCTTCTTCACCGCGTTCGGGGCATATTCGCCCACCGCGAGCCCCGCCTGCGCCGGAACGAGGAGCGCGATCCCCCGCGCCTGCCCAAGTTTCAGCGTCGCCACGCCGTCCTTGTTGACGAACGTATGCTCGACGGCCGCCGTGTCGGGCTGAAAGCGCGCCAGCACATCGGTCAGCTGGCCGTGCAGCGACAGGAGCCGCTGGGCCAGATCGCCCGAATCGGAGTGGCAGATTCCGTTTGCGACATGAGCCAGACGCGTGCCCGACACGTCGATCACCCCCCATCCCATGTTCCGCAGACCGGGGTCGATGCCCAGAACCCTCATGTCGCCCCCTGCTTCCCGTTGCCGCAAGGGCTAGCACGAAGCGGGAACACCTGCCAGCACCTTCCGCGCCCCGCGTGGCGCCACGGCGCGAAAGCCGCAGCCATGGTCGAAAAACGACACTTCTTCCGCGTGATACGACGAGGAGGCCGTTCCGACCAAGCGCCCGGGATACAAGACATTTTCATGAATTGGAGCCTTGCGTTTTCTGCAATGCGGCATTGCTCCGGAACCAATTGCCGACATCAAGCCGCCGGCTTATTTGCCTGTTCAGACGCAGCGATGCTGTGATCTTCAGCAGTTTGAAAAAAGGACAGACGCCATGGCCGCCTTCGAGACGACCCGCCCGGCGCCCTTCGGCGCCATCTCCACCTTCCACTTCGTGCAGCGCATGAGCGACCTCCTCGCCACCGTCGTGGCCTGGAACGACGCCCGCGCCACCCGCGCGGCGCTGTCGAAGCTCAGCGATCGCGAGCTCGACGACATCGGTCTCTGCCGCGGCGATATCGATGACATCTGCGCGCTCCGCCGCTGAGGGTCCGCAGAGGACGGGACGCTCTCTCCCGGACCATCTGCCAAAGGCCGCTCCCCACCGGGACGCGGCCTTTTCCTTTGCCTGAGAGCGATCGGCGCCCGGGGAGAAGCCCCTCGTGCAGCCGCGCCACGAGGCGGGCCGCCGGATCGAGGCGCAGGAGCAGGCTGCCCCGCCGAAGCCCGCACCGACACCGCCGTTTCCGGCCGAGGGCGGCATGGTCGCCGAGCGCGGCAGAAAGCGGGCAACATCCCGTGAAAGCAGGAAGCCTGCGCCACACCATCGGCGGCGCCGTGGATTTTCACGCGCCGGGCGCGCCCGGGATCCGCGCGCTTGCCCGGGCCGCGCCGATGCTCAGAGACGGCGCATCACGAGGCAGCACCATTCGCCGAGATCCTCTCGCTGGGCGAGTTCGAATCCTTGGGCAAGATAGGCCTCGGTGATCGAGTCGGCCTGCACCACGAGCAGCCCCGACAGGATGGCCAGCCCGCCGCCCGGCGCCACATGGGCAGCCATGGCGGGCGCGAGCTCGATCAGCGGGCCTTTCAGGATGTTGGCGAAGACGAGATCGAACGGCGCGGCCGCGGCGATGTCGGGATGATCGAAGCCCGCGGCCTCGAGGCAGGCGACCCGCCCGTCGAGCCCGTTGATCGCGACATTGGCTTCCGCGACCTCGACGGCCACCTCGTCGATGTCGGAGGCCAGCACCTGCGCCTCGGGGAAGACGCGCGCGGCCGCCATGGCGAGAACCGCCGTGCCGCAGCCCACATCGGCCACTTTCGCAGGCGCGAAGCCCGCCTCCACCAGCCGGTCGAGGGCGCGGAGGCAACCCAGCGTCGTGCCGTGGTGGCCGGTGCCGAAGGCCACGGTCGCCTCGATCTGGAGCGCGATCCGGCCGTCCGGCACCTTGTCCGCATCGTGGCTGCCGTAGACGAAGAAGCGCCCGGCCTCGACCGGCGAGAGCTCGCGGCGGACCTTGGCCACCCAGTCGATCTCGGGCAGTTCCGACAGGGCGAAGGGCTTCGCACCGAAGGCCGTCGCCAGAAGCTCGAGCACCGCCTCGGAGGGCTGTTCGAGGAAGTAGGCGCCCACCTCCCAGAGACCCGAGCCGTCCTCGATCTCGAACACGCCCACGCCGGTCGGCTCGGGCTCCATCCGCTCGAGGGCGTCGGCGAGGGCCTCGGCGGCCTCCTCGCCTTCGAGCGTGGTCAGGGCGGAATAGGTGGGCATGGGGCAGCCTCCGGTGCGGTCGGGGCGGGCCTATCCCCGCCCCCGCCCCGCGTCAAGCGCCGCTCAGCGTGCGGGCGACGCGGCGCCGACCCCGGTTCCGATCGGGCAGGACACCCCGGTGCCGCCCACGCCGCAGTAGCCGGCCGGGTTCTTGGCCAGATATTGCTGGTGATAGGCTTCGGCGAAGTAGAAGGGCGGCGCGGGAAGGATCTCGGTTGTGATCCGGCCCCGGCCGGCCGCGCTCAGCGCGCCCTGATAGGCGGTGGCGGAGGCCCGGGCGGCCTCGGCCTGTTCGGGCCCGTAGGTGTAGATGGCCGAGCGGTACTGCGTGCCGCTGTCGTTGCCCTGCCGCATCCCCTGCGTGGGATCGTGGTTCTCCCAGAAGAGCTTGAGCAGCATGGCATAGGAGATGACGGACGGGTCGTAGATCACGCGGACGGCCTCGGTATGGCCGGTGCGGCCCGAGCAGACTTCCTCGTAGGTCGGGTTCGGCGTGTAGCCGCCGGCATAGCCCACCATGGTGAGCCAGACCCCTTCCGGCACCTGCCAGAACTTGCGCTCGACCCCCCAGAAGCAGCCCATGCCGAACACCGCCTCGGCCATGCCCGCAGGCACCGGCGATTTCAGCGGCAGGCCCGACAGGAAATGCGTCTCGGCCGTGGGAATGGGTTCAGGGCGGCCGGGCAGCGCCTCGGCGGCAGAGACCATCTCGGACTTCTTACGGTTGAGCAGGAACATGGTGCGGCCTCCGGTTGACAGGGGACGAATATAGGGAGGGCCGCCTGCCGGTGCGAGTCACGCTGACGGCACCGGAGGCCCTGCACGATCACGCTCGCGCCATCGGAGCGCGAAAGGGGGACGCGCGCTTCTCCATTGGACGCAGCAGGCCTCCTTCCGGTGCAGGGGGGCAGCGCGCCGTCGGATGGAAGGCCCCCTCCGGCACGGGGGCGGCCGCCGTCAGAGGAAGCTCTGCGGATCGATGTCCACCGCGAGTCGCAGGTTCGCGGGCAGCTTCACCTGCGCGATCCATTCCGCGAGCGCGGCCTGCAGCGGCGCGCCCTTCCCGGCCTTGACCAGCAGGCGCACCCGGTGGCGGCCCCGCACCCGGGCGATGGGCGCGGGCGCGGGGCCGAAGACCTGCGCCCCGATCCGGCGCAGGGGGCCGTCGGCCCGTGCAAGCTCCGCGCCCGTCTCGAAGACCTGCGCCACATCGGGAGAGGACAGGATGATGCCCGCGAGGCGCCCGTAGGGCGGCATCCCCGCCACGCGCCGCTCCTCGGCCTCGGCCTTCCAGAAGGCCTCCTCGTCGCCGCCGAGGATCGCGCGGATCACCGGGTGCTCGGGCTGGCAGGTCTGCACGAGCGCCACGCCCCGCCGGCCCGCCGAGCGACCCGCACGCCCTGCCACCTGCCGCACCAGCTGGAAGGTGCGCTCGGCGGCCCTCAGGTCCGAGCCCTGCAGACCCAGATCCGCATCGATCACGCCCACCAGCGTCAGGAGCGGGAAGTTGTGCCCCTTGGCCACGATCTGCGTGCCGATGATGATGTCGGCCCCGCCCTCGGCGATGGCCGCGATCTGCTCCTTCAGCGCCCGCGCCGAGCCGAAGAGGTCCGAGGACAGCACCGCCACCCGCGCCTGCGGAAAGCGCTCGGCCACCTCCTCGGCCAGCCGCTCGACCCCGGGCCCCACTGGCGCCATCCGCCCCTCGACCCCGCAGGACGGGCAGGCCTCGGGCATGGGCTTCGTCGCGCCGCACTGGTGGCAGACGAGGCGCTTCTGGAAGCGGTGCTCGACCATCCGCGCGTCGCAATGGTCGCAGCCGATCTGGTGGCCGCAGGCGCGGCAGATGGTGACCGGCGCATAGCCGCGGCGGTTCAGGAACAAAAGCGACTGCTCGCCCCGCGCGATCCGGGCCTCGACCGATCGGGCCAGCGCCTCCGAGATCCAGCGGTTCGCGGGCAGCTTCTCGGGGCGCAGGTCGATCGCATGCATCTCGGGCAGCTCGGCCGCGCCGAAGCGGGCACCGAGGTCGAGACGCGCATAGCGGCCCTGCGCGGCATTCACCCAGCTTTCGAGCGAGGGCGTGGCCGAGGCCAGCACCGCCGGGCAGCCGCAGATCGAGGCGCGCAGCACCGCCATGTCACGCGCATTGTAGAGCGCGCCCTCCTCCTGCTTGTAAGAGGTGTCGTGCTCCTCGTCGACGACGACCAGACCGAGGTCGCGGAAGGGCAGGAACAGGGCCGACCGGGCCCCCGCCACGAACTGCGCCTGCCCCTCGGACACCATCCGCCAGAGCCGCCGCCGCTCGGTCGCGGTCACGCCCGAGTGCCATTCGGCGGGCCGCGCGCCGAAGCGGGCCTCGACGCGGGCGAGGAATTCCGAGGTGAGCGCTATCTCGGGCAGGAGCACGAGCGCCTGCCGGCCGCGGCGCAGGCACTCGGCCACCGCCTCGAGATAGACCTCGGTCTTGCCCGAGCCGGTCACGCCCTTCAGAAGCGTCGTGCTGTAGCTGTCGGCCGCCACCGCCGCGACAAGGGCTTCGGCAGCGGCCACCTGATCGCCCTCGAGCCGCACGGGCGCGGCACCGGGATCGAGCGGCGGATAGGGCAGGTCGCGCGGCGCCTCTTCCTCGAGGATCGCGCCCGCCTTGACCAGCCCCTTCACCACCGAGCCCGTCACCCCCGCTTCGGCCGACAGCTCAGCGAGCGTCACCGGCGCTCCGCCATAGGCGGCCAGCGCGTCGAGCACCCGCTGGCGCGGCTCGGTCAGGCGCGCGGGCTCGTGGCCGGAGGCGCGGTAGACGCGCCGCACCGCCGGCGGCTCGCCCAGACCCGGCGCGCGGCTCGCGAGCCGCAGCATCGCGGGCAAAGGGGTCAGGGTGTAGTCGGCCGCCCGCGCCAGAAAGAGCCGCATCTCCTCGCGCATGGGGGCCGCGTCGAGCACCCGCTCGATCCCGCGGAGCTTCGCCGCATCGAAGCCGCCCTCGCCCGGACCCCAGACCACCCCCATCACCCGGCGCGGCCCGAGCGGCACGACCACATAGTCGCCCAAATCGCAGCCCCCTTCGGGCGCGCGATAATCGAGCACGCGGCCCAGCGGCTCGGTGGTCAGAACGCCCACCCGTGCGCCCTCTGCGAAGCGACCTGTCACGCGGCTTCCCTTTTCCCTTGCGCCCCGATGCGCTATTACACCGCAGACGGCGGGGGCGACACCCCCGCGGAACCCCGAGCCAAGGAAGATCCCCATGAAATTCTTCGTCGACTCCGCCGACGTCGCGGCGATTGCCGAACTCAACGCCCTCGGCATGGTGGATGGCGTCACGACGAACCCGTCGCTGATCCTGAAGTCGGGCCGCAACATCCTCGAAGTGACGAAGGAGATCTGCAACCTCGTCTCGGGCCCCGTCTCGGCCGAGGTCGTGGCCGCGAAGGCCGAGGACATGATCGAGGAAGGCCGCCATCTGGCCGAGATCGCCCCGAACATCGCGGTCAAGGTGCCGCTGACCTGGGACGGGCTGCGCGCCTGCAAGGTGCTCTCGGACGAGGGCCGCATGGTCAATGTCACGCTCTGCTTCTCGGTCAACCAGGCGCTTCTGGCGGCCAAGGCGGGCGCCACCTTCATCTCGCCCTTCATCGGCCGGCTCGACGACATCAACCTCGACGGGATGGAGCTGATCGCCGACATCCGTCAGGTCTATGACAATTACGACTTCAAGACCGAGGTTCTGGCCGCCTCGGTGCGCACGCCGAACCATGTCGCGGACTGCGCCCGGATCGGGGCCGACGTCATCACCGCCCCGCCCGCCGTCATCAAGGCGCTGGCCAACCATGTGCTGACCGACAAGGGCCTCGACATGTTCAACGCCGACTGGGCCAAGACCGGTCAGTCGATCCTTCTGAAGTGAGCCTCTGACCGGCGAGGACGGCATGATCGAACAGGACCTGCGCGACAAGATCCTCGCGAGCCCCGAGGTGATCCTCGAGGATCGCGACCTGATGAAGGCCCTGATCGCCGCGAACGAGCGCGCGATGGGGGCCAACGTGATCGACCTGCGCGGCATCGCGATGGAGCGTCTGGAGGGCCGGCTCGACCGGCTCGAGGACACCCATCGCTCGGTCATCGCCGCGGCTTACGAGAACCTCGCCGGCACCAACCTCATCCACCGGGCGATCCTGCAGATGCTGGATCCGTTCGGCTTCGAGGAGTTCCTGCTGAACCTCTCGACCGAGGTCGCCCAGACGCTGCGGGTCGAGAGCATCCGGCTGGTGCTGGAAAGCCCGCAGCGCGAGGCCGATCCCGCCATCGACCGGCTGGGCGGCGTGCTTCAGGTGGTCGAGCCGGGCTTCGTCGCCGATTATGTGGCGGGCGGGCGCAACGTGCCACTGCGCACGGTCACGCTGCGGCGCGCGCTGCCCGGGACCACGCTCTACGGCGAGCTCTCCCCCCGCATCGCCTCCGAGGCGCTCATGCGGCTCGATTTCGGGCGCGGCCGGCTGCCGGGGATGCTCGTCATGGGCTCCGAGGATCCCGAGCATTTCAAGCCCACGCAGGGCACGGACCTTCTCGCCTTCTTCGCGGCCGTGTTCGAGCGGACGATGCGCCGCTGGCTCTCATGAGCCTCGCGATCCCGCCCGCGGCGCGCGACGCGCTCGAGGCGTGGCTGACGCATCAGCGCGCGATCGAAGGCGCCTCGGCCCATACGATCCGCGCCTATACCGCCGATGTGACGGGGTGGCTCGCCTTCCTCGCCGGGCATCTGGGCGAAGGCTACGGGCTGAAGAGGCTGGCATCGGTGCCCCATGCCGACCTGCGCGCCTGGATGGCGCATGAGCGGGCCCGCGGCCTCGGCGCCCGCTCGCTCGCCCGGTCGCTGTCGGCGGTGCGCCAGTTCACCGGCTGGCTGGCCGAGCGCGAGGGCGTCGACGCAACGGCCGTCCTTTCGGCGCGCGGCCCCAAGTTCCGCCGCAAGCTACCGCGGCCTCTGTCGGAAGCGGATGCGAAGGCGCTTCTCTCAACCGTGGCCGAGGACGCCGCCGAAGACTGGATCCGCGCCCGCGACCTCGCCGTGGTGACGCTGCTCTACGGCTGCGGGCTGCGGATCTCCGAGGCGCTGGGACTGCCCGGCACCGCCCATCCCCTGCCCGAGGTGCTGCGCATCACGGGCAAGGGCGACAAGGAGCGGCTGGTGCCCTCCCTCCCCGTCGCGCGCGCGGCGGTGGCGCGCTATGCGGCGCTCTGCCCGTTCGACCTCGCCTCCGGTGTGCTCTTCCGCGGGGCCCGCGGCGGCCCGCTCAACCCGCGCCTCGTCGCCCGCACGATGGAGCGGGCACGCGCGACCCTCGGCCTGCCGCCCACCGCCACGCCGCACGCGCTGCGCCATTCCTTCGCCACCCATCTGCTGAACGCGGGCGGCGACCTGCGCTCGATTCAGGAGCTGCTGGGCCATGCCTCGCTCTCGACGACGCAGGTCTATACCGCCGTGGACGGGGCCCGGCTGATGGAAGTCTATGCGAAAGCCCATCCCCGCGCCTGAAGGCCGGAGGATTCGCTTCAAGTCGCGGCACTTTCCATGTCCGGGTAAAGGAATGGTGCACCAGTTTCACATAATGTGGCTTCGTGATCCTTTAGACAGGAGGCAGCCATGACCGTGATTGCGCTTTCCGGAACGGCCCGGTCGTCCGCGGTGATTGCGGCCCTGCGGCAGGCCCTGCCCTGGCAGCCGGGCCCGGCCGGCGGGGGCACCGCCCCGCCCGCTCCCGCCATTCCGCCGCCGGACCCCGTGCGCGGCACTCCCCTGCGAACAGACGGCCGGTCCCTCTTTCTGGCGCTGGTCGAGGCCGGCGACACCGATGGCGACGGATCGCTCAGCGCGGCCGAGCTCGACGCGCTTCTGACCATGGAGAGCGGTGGCGAGGCGGAGGATGCCCCCTCCAGCAACCCCCTCGTGGCCCTGGCCGATCAGGACGGCGACGGCGTGATCAGCGCCGACGAGATGATCGCCGCTCAGGCCGCTGCGGCCCCACCCCCTCCGCCGCCCGCGAAGACGGGCGGGCTCGCGGTGCTGATCGCCCGGGCGGACAAGGATGGCGACGGGGCGCTCTCCTCCGCCGAGATCGAGGCGGCCCAGATCGGCCCGATGCCGCAGAAGGCCGAGGAAGCGGCCGACCGTCAGGCGGAGACCATTGCCGCCGCCGCCCCCGACCCGGCCACGAACGACCGTCAGGCGGAGCGGGCCGTGGCGATGGAGATCTTCCGCCAGCTGCTGCTCGACAGTTTCGCGCGTCCCGGCAAGGCCCCGGATGAACGTGAGGATGCGACGCGCACCCGACGCTTCCTCGAACGGCTGCGCGAACTGGCCTGACGCTCCCCTGCGCCTGACGGCGCGCCGTACCGGGGTCCGATCGAGAGCCGGGACGGCTGCTGCGACCGTCGGCCTGACTTGCCTCAGGGCGCGGGATGCGGCATGACGGGCAGATGAATGCACGCCTCAAAGCCCTGTTCGTCCACCTGTTGACTGCCACGGGCGCCGTGCTCTCGATGCTGGCCATGCTGGCGGCGGTCGAGGGAAAATGGAGCCTGATGTTCCTCTGGCTCGTCGTGGCGCTCCTCGTCGATGGGGTCGACGGGCCGCTGGCCCGGCGCTACGACGTGAAGCGGAACTGGCCCACCTACGACGGCGTGCAGCTCGACCTCATCATCGACTATCTCACCTATGTCTTCATCCCGGCCTATGCGCTCTTCAAGTCGGGGCTTCTGACCGGCTGGACCGGCTGGCTCGTCATCATCGTCATCGTCTACGGATCGGCCATCTATTTCGTCGATACGCGCATGAAGACGAAGGATTATTCCTTCGCGGGCTTCCCGGCCTGCTGGAACATGGTCGTGCTCGTGCTCTTCGCGATCTCGCCCGGCGAATGGACCATCCTCGGAATTGTCCTCGCGCTGACGGCCGCGATGTTCACCAACCTCAAGTTCATCCATCCGGTGCGGACCGCCCGCTGGCGCATGATCTCGCTGCCGGTGGCCTCGGCCTGGGTCTTCTTTGCCGCCTGGGCCGCCTGGGTCGAGTTCAACGAACAGAGCTGGGCGCACTGGGGCCTTGTCGTGACCTCGATCTACCTCGTGCTGGCGGGCGTCGCCCAGCAGATCCTGCCGCCCCGCGAGAGGGCCTGAGCCGCCCTCAGAGCCGGGTGAGCATCACGCCCGCCACGATCAGCGCCGAGGCCATGGCCTTGTCCCGCGTCATCCGCTCGCCGAAGATGAGCCATCCGATCAGCACGGCAAAGAGGATCGAGGTCTCGCGCAGCGCCGCGACCACCGCGATGGGGGCGACCGTCATGGCCCAGATCGAGATCGCATAGGCCCCGTAGGAGGCGGCGCAGGCGGCCGTGCCGGAAACCCAGGCCCGGGCATCGGCGCGCAGGAGCGCCGTCCCCTTCCAGGCAACCATGCCGGTGCCGAAGATGAACCCGTCGGCCACGAACACCCAGGCCACATAGGCCACCGCGTCGCCCGAGACCCGCGCGCCCAGCCCGTCGATCATCGTGTAGCAGGCCGTGGCCGCCGCCGAGCCCAGCGCATAGGGCAGAAGCCTGCGCTCCTCGCCCGAGGTGAAGACCCCGCGCGCCATCAGGAGGATGCCTGCCCCGAGCACCGCGATCCCGGCATATTGCCCCGCCGTCACCGCGTCGGACAGCGCGAAGGCGCCCACCAGCGCCACTGCCATCGGCGCCGCCCCCCGCGCGATCGGATAGACGCGGCTCAGGTCGCCATGTTCGTAGGCGAAGGTCAGGAAGGACTTGTAGGCGAAATGGCAGCAGCCCGCCGCGAGCACCCAGGGCCAGACCTCGGCCGCGGGCCAGGGCCGGGTCAGCGCGATGGCGAGCCCGATGGGCACCTCGGCCACCGACAGGATCACCATGGCCGCGACCTTCGAGGTCCCGACCTTGATGATCGCGTTCCAGCTCGCATGTAGGAAGGCCGCGCCGAGCACCGCCAGAAGGACAAAGAGGCTCATCCGCACCGCCTGCCACAGGACCCTCCACCGCTAGCCGTGCGGCGGCGCTTCCGCAAGGGCGGCTCAGATCAGAAGCGCGCCCTCGTGGCGCAGGAGCGCGATCTTGGTCTCGATCCCGCCCGGCGCCGAGAAGCCGCCGAGGCCGGTCGCGCCCAGCACCCGGTGGCAGGGCACGAGGATCGGCAGCGGGTTCTGCCCGCAGGCCCGCCCCACCGCCTGCGGCGGAATGCCGAGACCGCGGGCAAGCTCGCCGTAGCGGCGGGTCTCGCCGAAGGGGATCGCGAGAAGCGCCTTGTGAAAGAGCGCGGCCCGGCCGGAGCCCAGGGCCAGCGGCAGCTCGAACCGGGTCAGGCGGCGGTCGAAATAGGCGGCGATCTGGGCCGCGGCCTCGGCGAGAAGCGGGCTCTCCCCCTCCGCTTCCTCGTCGCTCCAGGAGAGGCGGACGAGCGTGCCGTCCTCCTCGGTCAGCACGACCCGGCCGACCGGCGTGAGGACCGCGCCCTTCACGGCAGGGACAGCCGCACCGGCCCGCGCACGGTCGCGGGATCGACGGGTCGGCCCTTCTGGCTCATGACGAGCCTGCCCTCGGCCACGCAGAGATCCGCCACGCGGCGCACCTCCTCCATGTGGGCGCGCCAGTCGGGGCCCATGCGGCGCGCGGCCTCGGAGGGGCAGAAGCTCGCGCCCCTGCCCCGCGCCTGCGCGAGATCCATCAGGATCGCGCGCACCCGCTCATCCGAGCGCGTCATTGCACCGGGCGCAGGTGCCGGGGTGCTCGTGCGTGCCCACGTCCGGCAGATATTGCCAGCAGCGTTCGCATTTGGCGCCCTCGGCGCGCTCGAACACGACGCCCACCCCCTGCACTTCCGGCAGGCGGAAGGCCTCGGACGGCATCGGATCGCCGGTCAGCGCCAGATCGGAGGTGATGCAGACCTCGGCGAAATCGACCGACTTCAGCGCCGAGAGCACGTCGGGCTCGCGCACATGGACGACGGGCGCCGCCTCGAGGCTGGCCCCGATCACCTTGGCCGTGCGCTGCACCTCGAGCGCGGCCGTCACCACGCGCCGCACCTGCCGCAGCGTCGCCCATTTGGCGGCGAGCGGCTCGTCGCGCCAGTCCGCCGGCGTCTCCGGCATGTCCTGCAGATGGATCGAGCTGTCCGCGCCGGGGAAGCGCGAGAGCCACACATCCTCCATCGTGAAGACGAGGATCGGCGCGAACCAGGTGGTCAGCCGGTGGAACAGCAGATCCATCACCGTGCGCGCCGAACGGCGGCGGAGGCTCGAGGGCGCGTCGCAGTAGAGCGCATCCTTGCGGATGTCGAAGTAGAAGGCCGAGAGATCGCTGGTGCAGAAGGTGAAGAGCTTCTGGAACACGCCCTGGAAGTCGTAGGCCGCATAGCCGCGCCGCACCTCGGTATCGAGTTCGGCAAGCCGGTGCAGCACCCAGCGCTCGAGCTCGGGCATGTCGGCGGGGGCCACGCGCTCCTCCTCGGAGAAGCCGCCGAGCGCACCCAGCATGTACCGCAGCGTGTTGCGCAACCGGCGGTAGCTGTCGGCGGTGCCCTTCAGGATCTCCTTGCCGATGCGCTGGTCGACCGTGAAGTCGGCCTGCGCCACCCAGAGCCGCAGGATGTCGGCGCCATACTGGTCGATCACCTCCTGCGGGACCACGGTGTTGCCGAGCGACTTGGACATCTTCATGCCCTTCTCGTCCAGCGTGAAGCCGTGAGTCACGACGCCCCGATAGGGCGCGCGCCCCTTGGTGCCGCAGGCCTGCAGCATCGAGGAATGGAACCAGCCGCGGTGCTGGTCGGTGCCTTCCATATAGACGTCGGCGATGCCGTCCTCGGTGCCGTCCGGCCGGTCGCGCAGCACGAAGGCATGGGTCGAGCCGCTGTCGAACCAGACGTCGAGTACGTCGAAGATCTGCTCGTAGGCCTCGGGATCGTGGAGCCCGCCCAGCACCTCGGCCTTGAAGCCCTGGCGATACCAGACGTCCGCGCCCTCGGCCTCGAAGGCGGCCGAGATGCGGGCGTTGACCGCCGGGTCCTTCAGCAGGAAATCCGCGTCTGTGGGTTTCGCCCCCTTCTTCACGAAGCAGGTGAGCGGCACGCCCCAGGCGCGCTGGCGGCTGAGCACCCAGTCGGGCCGCGTCTCCATCATGGAATGGAGGCGGTTGCGGCCCGAGATCGGCGTGAACTTCACCAGCTCCTCGATCGAGCGCAGCGCGCGCTTGCGGATCGTGTCGCCATACGCGCCCATCCCGTCGTCGAGCGGATGGTCGATGGCCACGAACCATTGCGGCGTATTGCGGTAGATCAGCGGCGCCTTCGACCGCCACGAATGCGGATAGGAGTGCTTGAGCTTGCCCTTGGCGAAAAGGGCCCCCGCGCGGGCCAGCGCCTTGATGACCTCGACGTTGGCCGGGCCCTCCTTGCCCTCGGGCGTGATGATGACCTGCCCGCCGAAGAGCGGCAGGTCCGCCCGGTAGGAGCCGTCCTCGAGCACGTTGTAGGTCATGGGCAGGCCGAACTTCAGGCCCAGCTGATAATCGTCGTCGCCGTGCGAGGGCGCGGTATGGACGAAGCCCGTTCCCGCATCGTCGGTGACATGCTCGCCCGGCAGCATCGGCACGTCGAAATCCCACTCGCCCGCCGAGCCCAGGAGGCCCCGGAACGGATGGGCCAGCGTCAGACCGCGCAGCGTTTCCGCCTGCACATAAGCGAGTTGTTTGAACGCAGAGACCTTCGCCTGTTGGAACACGGAAGCGGCCAGCTCGCACGCAAGGATCAAGATGTCCCCGCTTTTCGCCTGCGCATTTTCCAGAGTTTGCTCGACCCGGTAGATTCCATAGGCAATCTCTGGGTTGAACGCCACGGCGCGGTTCTGCGGGATGGTCCAAGGCGTCGTGGTCCAGATAACGACGTGAGCCTTTTCGATCTCGCTGTGGACAGTCTCGTCCACACCGGCGCTCTCAACAAACGCAAAAAGCCGGTCCTTGACGGCCACCACCGGGAACTTCACCCAGATCTGGTGCGAGGTATGGTCGTGATATTCGACCTCGGCCTCGGCCAGCGCGGTCTTCTCGACCGGGCTCCACATCACGGGTTTCGAGCCCTGATAGAGCGTGCCGTTCATCAGGAACTTCATGAATTCCTCGGCGATCACCGCCTCGGCATGGAAGTCCATCGTCAGGTAGGGATCGGCCCAGTTGCCCGTGACACCCAGCCGCTTGAACTCCTCGCGCTGGATCTGCACCCAGCCCTCGGCGAACTTCCGGCACTCCTGCCGGAAGGCCACCACATCCACATCGTCCTTGTTCAGGCCCTTGGCGCGATACTGCTCCTCGATCTTCCATTCGATCGGCAGCCCGTGGCAGTCCCAGCCCGGCACATAGCGCGCGTCGAAGCCCATCATCTGGTGCGAGCGCACGATCATGTCCTTGATCGTCTTGTTCAGCGCGTGGCCGATATGCAGGTGCCCGTTGGCATAGGGGGGGCCGTCATGCAGCGTGAAGGGCTTGCGGCCCGTCTTCTCGCGCAGGCGGTCGTAGATCCCGATCTCTTCCCAGCGCGCCAGCCACTCCGGCTCGCGCTGGGGCAGGCCCGCGCGCATCGGAAAGTCGGTCTCGGGCAGGAAGACGGTGTCCTTGTAGTCGGGGACGGTGGTCGTGTCGGCGCACATCGGATGCGGTCCTTTGGGGATGTGGGGGATCGGGCGCGCCCCCGGGGGCCTTGCGCCGCGCAAACGTCGTCACCCGGCGCCTGAGATCAGGACGCCGGGCCGGTAATTCGGGCGATGATCGCGATGCGATGCCTCATGGGCTTGGCTTATAGCCGTGCCCCGCGGGCCGGTCCAGTGGCCCGCGGCAGCGGCGGTTCACCGGTCGAAGAGGCCGGTGAGGCTGCGGCTGATGAGGTTCGTGACCTTCGGGCGCGGCGCGGTGTGGAAGGGCAGCGGGCGGCAGAGTTCCATCGCGGCCACCCCCACCCGCGCGGTGAGGGCGCCGTTCACCATCCCCTCGCCGAACCGGCGCGAGACCTTCGAGAGCACGCCCCCGCCCGCGACCGAATGGAGCAGATCGTCGGTCATGGCCACCGCCCCCGCCGCGATCAGCGACGAGAACACCCGGCGCAGCAGCCGCACGCTGCCGAAGCTGCCCGAGCGCCCGCCGTAGATCTCGGCGATGCGGCGCACCATGCGGAGGTTGGCATAGAGCGCCGTCGCCACATCGGCGAGCGCCAGCGGCACCAGCGCTGTGACCGCCGCCACCTGACGCGCCGCCGCCTCGATCTCGCGTCGTGCGCTCTGGTCGAGCGTCACCAGAAGCTCGTTCTCGGCCAGCCCCAGAAGGCCGTCGACATCGAAGACCTCGGCCTGCCGCTCGGCCAGCCGCGCCTTCCCCCAGCGCAGGTCGGCGCGGTGGCCATACATCTTCTCGATGGAGGTCACCACGCGGCGTGCGGCCTTGAGATCGTTCGTGGCGCGCGCGGCGATGGCGGCCTCGCGCAGGCTGTCGAGCCGCTCGAGCCGCACATAGGCCCACCATTCGCGCAGCGCGAGCGCCAGCGCCGTGAGGACCGCCGTCCCGATCAGCACGAAGGCCGCGGCACCGAGCACGCTGTTGCGCGACAGGAGCGAGGTCACGAAGTCCCAGGCCGCCACCGAGAGGACGAAGCTCAGGAGCGTGCCGAAGATCCAGCCGGCGAAGCGGCCCAGACGCGAGCTGCGGACGGTGGCGATGCGGCTTGCGGCCAGCATCGCCTGCCCCTGCGGCAGATCGAGGTCGGGCACCGGCGGCACGTCGGCGGGCGTGGGCCCCGAGACGGTCTCGGGCGCCGCCGACTGGCGGCGGGCGCGGGGCGCATCGGCCGCCGTTTCCTCGCGCGTATCCCAGTCGAGGAGCAAGGGCTTCTTCGGGGGCTTGTCGCTCACGGCGTCTCTCCCAGCGGATGAAGGATGGCGGCCCGGCGGGCGATCGGATCCCGCTGGGTCCGGGCCGGGCGCAGGCCCGCGGGCGTGGCCCCCGGGCGCCTCACAGCCGGTCTCCGATCAGGAATTCGGCCGCGCGGTCGAGCCGGATGTGCGGCGGCCCCTCGCCCGGTTTCAGCAGAACGCGCGCCGGCGCGAAGGTCATCAGCGCGAATTCCGCGTCGAGCCAGCGCTCCACCCCCTCGCGGGCGGGCGAGAGGATCCGCGACGGGTCCGACGGCAGCTCGCCCGGATACATCGCCACCTGCCGGCCGTTCGCAAGAAGCCGCCCGCGCACCGCCTCGACCGTCTCGCCGTGGCGCGTCACCTCCTCCTCGACCGTGGCGCGGATCGAGGCCAGCGACATGGCAGCGGTGAGCGAGCCCGCGAAGGCCGCACGGTCGCGTGCCTCGCGCAGCATCGCCTCCATGATGGCGGTGAGCTTCGGATGCTGCGTGTGGTGCAGATGGTCGGCCATGGTGGCCGCGAACAGGATCCGCTCGACCCGGTGGCCGAGCAGCAGCGTCGAGAGGAACGAGTTCCGTCCCGGCCGGAAGGCCGTCAGGATCTCGGCCATGGTGCGGCGCAGATCCTCGAGCGCCTGCGGCCCGGCATGGATCGCCCCCAGCGCATCGACCAGCACCACCTGCCGGTCGATCCTGGCGAAATGCTCGCGGAAGAAGGGGCGGACGACATTCTCCTTGTAGCTCTCGTAGCGCCGGCCCATCTCGCGCCAGAGGCTGGTGCGGGTGGCCTGCGCGGGCATCGGCAGCGGCGCGAAGGTCAGAACCGGCGAGCCCGCGAGATCGCCCGGCAGCAGGAACCGTCCCGGCGTGCAGTCCGACCAGCCCGCCTTCCGTGCCGCCTGCAGATAGGCCGTGAAGCTCGCCGCCAGCGCCTGCGCCTGTGTCTCCTCGAGCGGCAAAGACCCGTCGGCCGCCCGCGCCGTCGCCATGAAGTCGCGCGCCTCCTCGCGGGTCGCCAGCCGCTTCAGCGTCTCCTCGGACCATTGCGCATAGCTCTTGTCGAGAAGCGACAGATCGAGAAGCCACTCGCCGGGATAATCCACGATATCGAGATGGACGGTGCGCGGGCCGGTGAGGCCCGAGATCATCCCCGAGGGCCGCACCCGGAACGACAGGCGCAGCTCCGAGATCGAGCGGGTGGAGGAGGGCCAGCGCGGATCCTCGCCCAGGATGGCCGCCAGATGGTTCTCGAAGTCGAAGCGCGGCAGCGTGTCGTCGGGCTGTGGTTGAAGGAAGACAGCCTCGATCCGGCCCTCGGCATGGGCGCGCAGCTGCGGCATCCGCCCCCGGTCGAGCAGGTTCGCCACGAGCCCGGTGATGAAGACCGTCTTGCCGGCCCGCGACAGGCCGGTGACACCGACCCGGATCACCGGCTCGAAGAAGGTTTCGGAGACGGTGCTGACGGCGCCCTCGATGCCGCGCGCCACACCGTCGGTCAGTCTGCGGAAAACCACGCGCCTGCCTCTCATTGTGCCGCTCTCAGGATAGGCGGCCCTTGCCCATGGATGTAGGCGCGCCGGGCCGCTGTGCCAACAGGCCGCAGCGGAAGTGCCCGGAGGTGGCCGCCGAGGGGCCGCGATGCTTCCCCTCCCGGGCCGCGCCGCAACCCCGGCCCCTCGCCCCACCCGTTCGCGCTTCGTGAATGGCGGGCCTCGCCCGCTTGGCAGCGCGGGGCTTGAATGCTAGGGGGCCGTCATGCCGAGATATGCGCTCAGGATCGAATATGACGGGGGCCCCTTCGCGGGCTGGCAGCGGCAGGCCGCGCAGGCCTCCGTGCAGGGGGCGATCGAGACGGCGCTCGGCAGGCTCGAACCCGGCCCCCACACGATCGCCGCGGCGGGGCGGACCGACACCGGCGTCCATGCGACCGGACAGGTCGCCCATTGCGACCTTGTCAGGGAGTGGGATCCGTTCCGCCTCGCGGGGGCGCTGAATGCGCATCTGAAGCCCCTGCCCGTCGCCATCGTCGCCGCAGCGCGAGTACCGGAGGAGTTTCACGCCCGCTTTTCGGCCGTCGAGCGGCGCTATCTCTTCCGGCTGCTCGCGCGCCGTGCGCCCGAGGTCCACGACCGCGGCCGGGTCTGGCGCGTGCCCCATCCGCTCGATCCGGAGGCGATGCGCGCGGGCGCGGCCCATCTGGTGGGACGGCACGATTTCACCACCTTCCGCGCCGCGGGCTGTCAGGCCGCCTCGCCGGTCAAGACGCTCGACGCGCTCACGCTCGAGACGGTGGAGGGGATGAACGGCACCGAATATCGCTTCCACCTGCGCGCGCGGAGCTTCCTGCACAATCAGGTCCGCTCCATCGTGGGCACGCTCGAGCGGGTGGGCGCGGGCGCCTGGACGCCCGATCAGGTGCGTGAGGCGCTGGAGGCCCACGACCGCGCCGCCTGCGGGCCGGTCTGCCCGCCACAGGGGCTCTATCTGACCGGCGTGGGCTATCCGGCCGACCCGTTCGCCTGAGGCGCGACGGTCCGAGCCTTTCCCCCTGCCCGCAGACCTCAAGCCTTCAGGGCAGCCAGCCCGACCCGCCGCGGGCGGTTCGGTGGCACCAGGGACAGGGCGGAAAGCCCGCCCGGATCCTGCTCGGGTCCGCCGGGCACTGCCCGCCGCCCGGCGCTCCTTGCGCAAGCCGGCGGTCCGGGTGGGCGCAGCGTCGGACGCCCGCCGACCGCTCAGGCGTCGGTCAGATGCGGCTCGTTCAGATCCTTGAGCAGCCGTCCGTGCCGGCGCACCTCCGAGAGCACGGCGCCGAAGGTCTCGAACCCCCGCCCCTGCAGCATCGGCAGCAGCTTGAGGAACGCATCCGCCGTGGCCACCGTGTCGCCGATGGCCGTGTGCCGCGCCTCCTCGGGGATGGTGATACCGATCCGGTGGGTCAGCGCGTCGAGACTGTGCACGTCGCTCTGCCCGAAGAGCACCGCCGAGAGCAGCACGGTATCGAGGATCGGATTGTCGAAGCGGCGGCCGATCAGCGGCTCGGCCCGGCGCAGGAATTCCATGTCGAAGGGGGCGTTGTGGGCCACCAGCACCGCGCCTTCGGCGAACTTGTGGAAGCGGCGCCCCACCTCGACGATGTCGGGCGCCTCGGCCACCATCGCATCGGTGATGCCATGGACCTCGGTCGAGGAGGGCGGGATCGGCCGGTGCGGATTGACCAGCGTGTCGAGCACCTCGGCCTCGACCCGGCGGCCGTTCACGATCCGCACCGCCGCGATCTGCACGATCTCGTCCTGCGAGGGCATGAGGCCCGTCGTCTCGGTATCGAAGACCACATAGGTCAGATCCTCGAGCCGCGCCTCGGCCACCTTCTCGTAACGCGCCTTCGACAGAAGCTCGAAATCATAGACCACGGCGCGCGGAATGGGCCGCGGGCGGCGGCCCGTGCGGCGCGCGGTGCGCAGCGGCAGGCAGAGGGCGGAGGCGCCGGCCCCCGCGGGCTCGGGCCAGATCTCGGTCGTGTGGGTCGAGAGCACCGTGCGCCCCGTCACCTCGGGCACGCCCGGCTCGAGCGGCTCGCCGAGCCAGTCCTCGAGAAGGCCCACGGGCAGCGGCTCGCCGTGCCAGACGAGCCGCAGCATGGCCTCGGTGCCGTCCTCGGTCAGGGTCACGCGGAAATCGTGGCCGGTGCGCCGCGCCGCCACCCGGGCGGCCAGCGTCGCCACGAGGCCGATCACCTCGAAGCCGTTGCAGCGCAGGAGGAGCGGCGCCTCGCCGATCTCGGCCGAGAGGCCCGCCTGCTCCATCCGGGCGTGCAGCCCATCGAGCAGGTCCGAGGCGCGGGTGAGCGACAGCGGCCAGCCATCGTGGCGGCTCTCGTCGTGGCGCGCGCCGAGCTCGGTCACGGCGGCGGCGAGACCCGCCGCCTCCTGCCGCAGCGCGCGGTCCATGTCGGGCGGCGGGCAGCTGCCGGGCGGCAGCACCTCGAACAGCGTCTGGAGGTTCGCCGCCGGCCGCCGGATCCGGTCGAAGACCTCGGCCAGCAGGGCCTCGCGCCGGGCGTAGGAGGCCAGCGCCGAGGTCACGTCGCGCAGCGTGAGCACATAGCCGGGCTTCGTCGTCTCGCCTCCGATCAGCCGCATCCGAGCGGCCAGCACCCGCGCCCCCACGACCGTGGTGCAGAGGATGTCCGAGGCCGCATCCGGGTCGCCCGCCTCGATCAGCCGCCGGTGCGCATGGCGGATCGGCCCGTCGCGCAGATAGTCGAAGAGGTTGCGGTCGAGCCCCGGCGCGCCGGCCGTATTCATCAGATCGGTGGCGGGGCCGTTGTAGAAGACGAGCTGATGGTCGCCCGAGCAGAGCAGCAGCCCCACTGGCACGTCCGACAGAAGCGCCTCGAGCCGCGCCTTCTCCGAGGACAGCCGCGAGGTCTCGCGCGCCACCGACTCGGCCAGCGCGTCGCGCGTCTCGGCGAGGGTGAGGGCGGTCGCCGAGGCGGCCGGCGCCAGATCGCCCAGATAGCGGGCGGTCGGCTCCTCGATGCCGCCGTCGATGCGGGCATGGGCGCGGGCGCGCAGCTTCGAGGCCAGCCGGATGATCGGCAGCGCCACATTGGCGTCGAAGAGATACCAGATCCAGGTGACGAGCCCGAGGATCACGAGCCCCGCCACCAGACCCACCTGCTCGAAGGCGGGCAGAAGCTCGGGGGCGTCGAGGCGCCGGTAGGCGAGGAAGAGCCCGATCGCCACCGCCACATTCGCCCCGCCCGCGAGCGCCGCGAAGAAGAGCAGGATCCGCACGCGCAGGTTGAGGCGGTCGAGCATGGCTCAGCCCCCCTCGCCCAGCAGCCGGCGCACCTCCTCGCGCAGGGCCTTCAGCTCGAACGGTTTCGAGATGAAGCCGTCGGCCCCGAGCGCGAGCCCCTTCTTGCGCTCGATGGCCGAGCCGCGGGCCGTCATCATCAGGATCTTGACGTGGGCGAGCGTCGGATCGAGCCGCACGCCCTGACAGATCTCGTAGCCGGAGACCTCGGGCAGCATCACGTCGAGCAGCACGAGATCGGGATGAGTGGAACGGATGCGGCCCAGCGCCTCCGCGCCGCTGGCCACCCGGTCGTGCTCGTAGCCTTCGCGCGTGATCAGATAGTCGAGCGCGATGGCGATATTGTCCTCGTCCTCCACAACGAGGATCCGGCGCTTTCTGGCTCCATCGGCCATGTCACCCCTCCCTGCAGGCCGCCTTCAGCAGTTCGTCCTCCTCCCCGACCGGCGCCCAGCCGGTGCCGGTGAGGGTGCCGTCGGGCCGGAGTTCCGACCCGGTCTCGAGATTCGCCGTGCGCCGGCCTTCGCAGTCGAAGGCCATGGGAACGCGCTGGGTGTTGTGCCAGCGCTGCACCACCACCACGTCGGCCCGCCGGATGCCCGGATCGCTCTCCGACCGGAGCAGCCCGGTGCGGTCGAGCGCCATGAAGCGCGTGGTGACCGGAAAGAGCATCGTCCAGGGCCGGAGCCCCACGCGGTCCTCGGGCGTCGAGATCATCACGACCTCGGCCGGCAGCGCCGCGGCGACGCGCGGATACCAGGTGTATTCGTTCCAGATCGAGAAGAAGAGCATCCCCGCACCCGCCGCGATCGGCACGATCCATTTCGGCAGCCGCCGGCGGCTGAGGAGGCGCAGGAGCAGCGCGATCCCGGCAAGACCGGCTCCGGCGGCGAGGGTGGCGAGGAGGTCCATGACCATGGCGGGGCCTTCAGGTGCGCGCGCCGCGGGCAGAGCCCAGCGCGGATTGCATGGTGCGCACGACGACGAAGGCGTCGCGCAGGTGACTGCGCTCGAAATCCGACAGGTCCGAGGGGGCGAGGAAATTGTCCGGCGCGCGGCCCGACCGGATCAGCCGCGCCTGGTTCTCGAGCCGGATCTGGGCGATCATGTCATAGGCCTCGATCAGGTCGCGCGCGCCCGAGACCGAGATCACGCCCGCATTCTCGGCCGCCTGCAGCCGGGCGCGCGTGTTCACGGCGCCGAGCTCGCCGATCAGCGCATAGACGCGGCCGAGGTCGATCACCGGCACGACACCGTTGTGCTTGAGATCGATGTGGTTCTTGTGCTCGCCGGACCGGATGGTGGCAAAGCCGCGGATCAGCCCCAGCGGTGGCATGTGCTTCAGCGAATTCGCGATCATGTGCGCGACGAAGATCGAGTTCTTCGCGGCCATCCCCAGCGTGTCGGCCTGAAGCTCGTGGAACAGGCTCTCGTCGCCGCCGATGGGGCGCAGGTCGAACATGACCGACGACAGCATCTGCGCCATCGGGTCCGGCCGGTCGATCCAGCCGAGGAAATACTGCCGCCAGACCGCGAGCGGCTGCCGCCAGCGCGGGTTGGTGGCCATCATCTCGCCCGGGCAATAGACATAGCCGCAGGCGTCGAGCCCGTCCGAGACGAAGGCCGCAAGCGCCGAGAAGTAGGGCTCGTCGGCAGGCAGCGTCTTGTCGGACAGGATCAGGCAATTGTCCTGATCCGAGACGCCGGTCTGCTCCTGCCGCCCCTGACTGCCGCAGGCGCACCAGCAATAGGCCACCGGCGGCGGCCCGAGCTCGGCCTCGGCGAGCGCGAGCAGCCGGCGCGTCACCGTGTCGGAGATGTCGGTGATGAGCCGCGTGACCACCTCGTGCGAATTGTGCCCCGCCACGAGCTGCACGAGGAGCTTCGGGATCCGCGCCGTCACCGCCTTCAGTTCGTCGAGCGACTCGGCCGTGGCCGCATCGCGCACCAGCTGCGCCGACGAGACGGCCTGAAAGCGGGTGAGGTCGGTCTGGGTAATCATGCCGACGAGGCGGCCCTCCTCGACCACCGGCAGATGGCCGATGCGCCGCTCGAGCATCACATGCAGGATGTCCGACCCCAGCGCCTCGGGCGCCAGCGCAATCGGGTCACGGGTCATCACCTCGGCCACCGGGGTCGACGGATCGAGCCCCGTGGCCACGACCTTGTTCGTCATGTCGCGGGTGGTGACGATGCCGAGGAAGGCGCTGCCCTCGACCACGCCCAGCGACGAGACGCCTGCGTCGCGCATCTTCATGGCGGCGGCGCGGATCGTCTCGGCCGGGCCGCAGGTCACGGGCTTGCGCGCCATGAGGTCGGCCACCTTCTGCGTCGTGAGGTCGGAGGCGCGGTAGCCTTGCGTCCGCCGCCGGGTGAAGAACCGCTCGAAGGCCGGCGAGGCCGCGAAGAGCTGGCGGAATTCGTCGGCGGGCAGCATGAGCAGCACGCCCTCCGAGGTGGACTGCGCCGTGGTCGCGGCGCGGCCGTCGCGCATGAGGCCCCGCTCGCCGAAGGAGTTGCGCGGGCCCAGCACCGAGATCACGTCGCCCGACGGCTCGAGGATCTCCACCCCGCCCCGCTTGACGAGATAGAGGCCCGTCAGCCGCTCGCCGTGACGGTAGATCGTCTCGCCGGCGGCGATCTCCCTGCGGCTGAAGCAGCCGGCGACACGCGCCAGCTCGTCCCGCGGCAGGCTGTCGTAGGGATGCACCGTCTCCAGAAAGCTCACGATGGTCTGCACGTCTTCCATGAGGCTCCTCGACACTGCACCGGATCGGCGCGCCCCCCTGCCCGGGGGACGCGCCCTTGGCCCTCAGTGGGCCGTGGCCTTGCCGGCACCGCGCGGAATGCGGATGCTCTCGACCAGATCGACCACCTGACGCGGCGGAGCCTTCGTCACCGCCGAGACCCCGAAGGCCACGGCGAAGTTCAGGATGGCGCCGATGGTGCCGATCGACAGCGGCGAGATGCCGAAGAAGTAGTTGGCGGGAACGTCCTCATACATCGCGGTGCCGGGGATGAAGAACCAGCCCTTGTAGAGGAAGATGTAGACCGCGGTGAAGATCAGGCCGACGAGCATCCCGAGGATCGCGCCTTCCTTGTTCACGCGCTTCGAGAAGATCCCCATCATCAGCGCCGGGAAGATCGTCGCGGCGGCCAGACCGAAGGCCAGTGCCACCACCTGCGCGGCAAAGCCGGGCGGGTTGAGGCCGAGCCAGGTGGCGATCGCGATCGCGCCGGTCATCGAGATCCGCGCGGCCAGAAGCTCGCCCTTCTCCGAGATGTTCGGGTTGATCGACCCCTTGATGAGGTCGTGCGAGATCGCCGACGAGATGGCGAGCAGCAGGCCCGCGGCGGTCGAGAGGGCGGCAGCCAGCGCACCGGCGGCCACGAGCGCGATCACCCAGCCCGGAAGGGCCGCGATCTCGGGGTTGGCGAGCACCATGATGTCGTTGTCGATCTTGGTGACTTCGTTGCCGGCCCAGCCGCGCTCGGCGGCCACCTCGGCCATCGCCGGGTTCTTGTCGTTGTAGTACTGGATCTTGCCGTCGCCGTTCAGGTCTTCCATCACGAGGAGGCCGGTCTGTTCCCAGGTCTTCACCCAGTTCAGGCGCGGATCGGTCTGGATCGCCTCGACCGAGATCGCATCGGCATCCAGCGCATTGCCCGTCACGGCGCCGGGCCACATGGTGGTGGTCAGGTTCAGGCGCGCCATCGAGCCCACGGCCGGAGCGACGGTATAGAGGAGCGCGATGAAGACGAGCGCCCAGCCGGCCGAGGAACGGGCGTCGGCCACCTTCGGCACGGTGAAGAAGCGGATGATGACGTGCGGCAGGCCCGCGGTGCCGATCATCAGCGACATGGTGAAGAGGAACATGTTCAGCATCGAGGGCGTGTCGGCGGTATAGGCGGTAAAGCCCAGTTCCGTGACCACCTGATCGAGCTTGGCGAGGAACGCCTGGTCGCCGCCCGCGGGCGCATAGTCGCCGATCAGGCCGAGCTGCGGCAGGAAGGCCCCCGTCAGCGCGAGCGAGATGAAGATCGCGGGGATCGTGTAGGCGATGATGAGCACGACATACTGGGCCACCTGCGTGTAGGTGATGCCCTTCATGCCGCCGAACACGGCATAGGCGAAGACGATCGCCGCGCCGATGTAGAGACCCATGTCGGTCGAGATCTCGAGGAAGCGCCCGAAGGTCACGCCCACGCCGCGCATCTGCCCGATCACATAGGTGATCGAGATGATGATGAGGCAGACCACCGCCAGAAGCCGGGCGCCGCCCGAATAGAAGCGGTCCCCGATGAATTCCGGCACGGTGAACTTGCCGAACTTGCGCAGGTAGGGCGCGAGCAGCAGGGCCAGAAGCACATAGCCGCCGGTCCAGCCCATGAGGAAGGCCGACTGGGTGTAGCCGCCGGCCGGGGCGAGCGCGATGATGCCCGCCATCGAGATGAAGGAGGCCGCCGACATCCAGTCCGCGCCCGTGGCCATGCCGTTCATGACCGGGTGCACGCCCTGACCGGCGGCATAGAACTCTGCGGTCGAACCCGCCCGGGCCCAGATCGCAATCCCGATGTAGATGGCAAAGGTGATGCCGACCACGATCAGGTTGAGAGTGAATTGATCCATCCTGTGCGGCCCCCCTTACTCGTCCACGCCGTATTCACGGTCGAGCTTGTTCATCCGCCAGGCGTAGACGAAGATCAGCACGAGGAAGACGTAGATGGAGCCCTGCTGGGCGAACCAGAAGCCGAGGTCGGCCCCGCCCACCATGATGCCCTCGAGCGCGGGGCGCAGGATGATGCCCAGTCCGAACGAGCAGGCGAACCAGATCGCCAGCGAGATGAGGATGATGCGGACGTTCGCCGACCAGTAGGCATTCGACGACGTCCGGTCTGATGTCACATGACCAGTTCTGTCCACCATTGGACTTCCTCCCTGTAGGTTTCTTCTTCATGCCCGGTCCCTCCTCCTCGAGGGACCGGGGCTCGTTTACGCCGACACGCGGCCCACGATACGGCCCAGCGCGCTCGCGATCTCGTCGATGGCTCCCATCGCATCGATCCGTTCGAGCACGCCGCAGCCGTCGTAGTAGGCGATCAGCGGGGCCGTCTGCGCATGGTAGGCGGCGAGCCGCGCTCCCACGGTGTCGGCATTGTCGTCGGGACGGCGCTTGAACTCCGTCCCGCCGCACTTGTCGCAGGTCCCCGCGCGCGCGGGCTGCTTGAAGCTGTCGTGGTATCCCTCACCGCAGGCGGCGCAGGTGCTGCGGCCCGACACCCGCTCGACCATCGCCCCGTCATCGACCTCGAGGCTGATCGCCGCCGTGACCCGCTGGCCCGCCCGCTCGAGGAGCCCGTCGAGGGCCGCGGCCTGCCCCGCGGTGCGGGGAAAGCCGTCGAGGATGATGCCGCGCGCGACATCGGGCTGCGCCATCCGGTCGGCGAGGATCGCCAGCACGATCTCGTCGGACACGAGGCCCCCTGCCTCCATCACCGCCTTCGCGGCCATGCCCGCGGGCGTGCCCGCGGCCACCGCCGCGCGCAGCAGATCGCCCGTCGAAAGCTGGACGAGGCCGAAGCGCTCCTCGAGCATCCGGGCCTGGGTGCCCTTGCCCGCGCCCGGAGGCCCGAGCAGGATCAGCACGGGCGGACGGGTGGTCGTCTCGGTCACGCCCTCCATGCCTCAGCCCCGATTCTTGCGGTTGGCGATCAGGTCGTCGACCACCGACGGATCGGCCAGCGTCGTGGTGTCGCCGAGCGAGCCGAAGTCGTTCTCGGCGATCTTACGCAGGATGCGGCGCATGATCTTGCCCGAGCGGGTCTTCGGCAGGCCCGGCGCCCACTGGATCACGTCCGGCGAGGCGATGGGGCCGATCTCGGTGCGGACCCATTTCACCAGATCCTTGCGCAGCTCCTCGGTCGGCTGGACCCCGTTCATCAGCGTGACATAGGCATAGATGCCCTGCCCCTTGATGTCGTGCGGATAGCCCACCACCGCGGCCTCGGCGACCTGCGCATGGGCGACGAGAGCGGATTCCACCTCGGCGGTGCCCATCCGGTGGCCCGAGACGTTGATGACGTCATCGACCCGGCCCGTGACCCAGTAATAGCCGTCCGCATCGCGGCGGCAGCCGTCGCCGGTGAAGTAATAGCCCTTGTACTGCGAGAAATAGGCCTCTTCGAACCGCTCGTGGTCGCCCCAGAGCGTGCGCATCTGCCCCGGCCAGCTGTCGGCGATGCAGAGCACCCCCTCGGTCGCGGTTTCGTGCAGCTCGTGCCCGTCGGTCGGGTCGAGGATCACCGGCTTCACCCCGAAGAAGGGCTTCGAGGCCGCGCCCGGCTTCACCGGGATCGCGCCCGGCAGCGGCGTGATCATGTGGCCGCCGGTCTCGGTCTGCCAGAAGGTGTCGACGATCGGGCAGCGGCCCTTGCCGACATGGGTGTTGTACCAGCTCCAGGCCTCGGGGTTGATCGGCTCGCCGACCGAGCCCAAGAGCTTCAGCGACGACAGGTCGTACTTGTCGACCCATTCCGGCCCGAGGCCCATCAGCGAGCGGATCGCCGTGGGCGCGGTGTAGAACTGGTTGACCTTGTGCTTCTCGCAGACGGCCCAGAAGCGGCCCGCATCGGGATAAGTCGGCACGCCCTCGAACATGAGCGTGGTGGCCCCGTTCGCCAGCGGGCCGTAGACGATGTAGCTGTGGCCCGTGACCCAGCCCACGTCCGCGGTGCACCAGAAGACGTCGCCGTCATGGTAGTCGAAGGTCATCTGATGGGTCATGGCGGCATAGGTCAGATAGCCGCCCGAGGTGTGCACGACCCCCTTCGGCTTGCCGGTCGAGCCCGAGGTGTAGAGGATGAAGAGCGGATCCTCGGCATTCACCTCCTCGATCGGGCAATCGGGCGAGGCGTGGCGCATCAGCTCCTTCACGTCCACGTCGCGGCCGTCCATCCAGTGGATCTGGTCGCCCGTGTGCTTCACGACGAGGCAGCGCACCCGGTCCGAGCAATGGAGAAGGGCTGCGTCGGTGTTCGACTTCAGGGGCGTGCGCCGGCCGCCACGCGGAGCCGTGTCGGCGGTGATGACCACCTTGGCCTGACAGTCGTTGATCCGGTTCGCCAGCGCGTCGGGCGAGAAGCCCGCAAAGACGACGGAATGGATGGCGCCGATCCGGGCGCAGGCCAGCATCGCATAGGCGGCCTCGGGGATCATCGGCAGATACATCACCACCCGGTCGCCCTTGCGCACGCCCTGGCTCACCAGCACGTTCGCCATCCGGCAGACGTTGTCGTGCAGCTCCTGATAGCTGATGTGCTGGGCAGGCGCGTTCGGATCGTCCGGCTCCCAGATGATCGCGGTCTGCTTGGCCCGCGTCGCCAGATGCCGGTCGATGCAGTTCCAGGCGATGTTCAGCGTGCCGTCCTCGAACCACTTGATCGAGACCTCGCCCGGCCGGAAGTTCGTGTTCTTGACCTTGGTGTAGGGCTTGATCCAGTCGAGCCGCTTGCCCTGTTCGCCCCAGAACGCCTCCGGGTCGGCCACGGATGCAGCATACATCCGCTCGTAGCCGGCCGCGTCGACATGGGCTTGCGCAATGAAATCTGCCGACGCGGTATAGACCGCATTCGCCTGAGCGTGATCCATGAAAGCTCCTCCAACAGTCGGGCCGCGCGCGGCCCGCTACAAGGCCGCAACGGCGGCCACCCTCCTCCATTAGCCAGAGTGTAACGCATCAGTCAATTTTCGCGTAACTCTTTTTGCCACCATGATTTTTCTGTCACTTTTTTTACTGGATTCGTCGAAAAGCTGTAAATCATGAAAACGGACAGCGCCATTTGCGCTTGTTTTTCAACGTTCTGCCCGCGCGCGAATGACGCAGGGGCAGGCGCCCGCACAAGGAGAGCCCGAGGCACCGGCGCCGCGGCTCCCTCCAGGCGAGCGCGGCCAGCGGCGCTATGCCGCTGCCGGCGAGGGCCCCCTCGGCTCTGCGATTCGGTCAGCTCTCGGAAAGGATCGCGTCGGCGCCCGCAATGTCGGGCGCATAGCGCACCAGCGGCTCGCGCAGGCCCTGCGCGAGGAGCACGCGGCGCACCTCGAGATTGGCCCCGGTCAGGAAGAGCTGCCCGCCCCGCCGATGCATCTTGTGGGCGAGGAGTTCGAACGAGCGCGCGCCCGAACTGTCGATGAAGGGCACTTCGGCGAAGTCCAGCACGAAGGCGCGCGGCCGCTCGGCGAACCGGTCGAGGGCCGAGCCGAGCATCGCCGCCGCCCCGAAGAAATAGGGCCCGCGCAGCCGGTAGACGACGCGCTCGGCCGTGACGGCGCCGCCCGCCTCGGGCACCTGCGCGGGCTCGGCCGAGGCCGCGTCGGACATGCGCCGGATGAAGACGAGCCCGCCCAGCGCGAAACCCACGACGATCCCCTCGGTCAGGTCACGGAACACCACGAGCAGGAAGGTCGCGAGCACGACCATCGCATCGCCGCGCGAGGTGCGCAGGAGGGCCCAGAATTCCTCCTTCTCGAACATGTTCCAAGCCACGACGGCGAGGAGCCCCGCCAGCGCCGCCAGCGGGATGTAGGCCGCAAGCGGGGCCGCCACCAGCAAGAAGCCCAGCACGAAGAGCGCATGCAGCATCCCCGATACCGGCCCGCGCGAGCCCGCGCGCACGTTGGTGGCCGTCCGGGCGATGGTGCCCGTCACGCAGAAGCCGCCGAAGAGCGCCGAGCCCACATTGGCCCAGCCCTGCGCGATGAGCTCGGCATTGGGCCGGTGCTGCGTCCCCGCCATCCCGTCCGCCACCACGGCCGAAAGAAGCGACTCGATGGCGCCGAGCAGCGTGAAGCTCACCGCCCACGGCAGCGCCGCAAGGATCGCCTCGCGGTCGAGGGCCGGCAGGGCGGGCGTCGGCAGCATCTTCGGCAATTCGCCGAAGCGCGTGCCGATGGTCTCGACCGGCAGCTTCAGCACGAGCACCGCGACCGAGGCCAGAACGATGGCGATGAGAAGGCTCGGCAGCCGCGGGGAGAGGCGCTTCAGCCCCTCGATCATGGCGATGGTGCCCACCGCCACGCCGAGGGCCGCGGGGGTGATCGTCTCGCGCGCGGCCCAGAGCGCCTCGACCTTCTCCACCAGCGCCGAGGGCTCGGGGCCCGCGAGCGTCAGGCCCAGCAGCTCCTTCATCTGGCTCGCGGCAATGATGACCGCGATCCCCGCCGTGAAGCCCACCGTCACCGGATAGGGGATGAAGCGGATGTAGCTGCCGAGCTTCAGCGTGCCCATCGCGATCAGCAGGAAGCCCGACAGGAAGGTGGCGAGGATCAGCCCCTCGATCCCCGTCTGCATCACGCAGGCCGCGACGAGCACGATGAAGGCGCCCGCGGGGCCTCCGATCTGGAAGCGGCTCCCGCCCAGCGCCGAGACGAGAAAGCCGCCCACGATGGCGGTATAGAGCCCGCGCTCAGGCCCCACGCCCGAAGCGATGGCGATGGCGGTCGACAGCGGCAGCGCGACGATCGCCACGGTCAGGCCCGCCAGCGCATCGGCGCGCAGGTCGCGCAGCCCGTAGCCTTCGCGGAACACGGTCACGATCTTCGGCAGAAAGTGATCCCAGAAGGTGAGGCTTGTCCCGCGCATGTCCGTGCCTGTATCGCTGATTTTCGCAAGCGGAGCGCCCGGCTCCGCAGCTTGTCAAGCGTTCCCCGGATCATGCCCGAGCCCCGAGACCTCCTTCAGTCGGCCGATGACGAGGCCCGCGCCCTCGCCCGGAGCCTCCTCGCCCGCGCGCGCCACGCCGCGCTGGCCGTCACCGATCCCGCCACCGGCACGCCGGGAATCAGCCTGATCGCCTTCGGGCTCGACCCGGAGGGCCTGCCGCTGACGCTCGTCTCCGCCCTCGCGCCCCACCGCGAGGCGCTGCGGCTTCACCCCGAGGCGGCCGTCCTCGTGGGCGAACCCGGCGAGAGGGGCGACCCTTTGACGCACCCCCGGCTGATGGTGAAGGTGCGGGCCGCGCAGGTCGCCCGGACGGCGCCCGGGCACGAGGCGCTCCGCGCCCACTGGCTGGCCACCCATCCCAAGGCCAAGCTCTATATCGACTTCCCCGATTTCGCCTTCGTGCGCCTCGCGCCGGTCTCGGCGGTGCTGAACGGCGGCTTCGGCCGCGCCTGGCGCCTCGCGCCCAAGGATCTGCGCCCGGAGTGACGGGCCACCCCGGGGCCTGTCAGTCCCGGAGCCCGCTGCCCTCCGGGCTCCCCGTCCCCCTCCCCCACACGACAGTCAGGGCGCGTGATCGCGCGCGGGCTTGCCAGCGGCCTGCCGGCCTCGCTACCTTCCGCGCATGAGGATGATCGCATGACCTTCACCCGGCGCTGGCTGCTCTCGGCGCTTCTGGCCAGCGCGGCCACACCGGTGCTGGCCGAGGCCCCGCTCACCTCGCCGCGCCCGCCGCGCCGCGGCTTTCTCGAGCCGCCGCCCGAAGCGGGCGACCTCGTCGCGCGCGCGGCCCTCGGGGGCGCGGTGGCCTATGTGGTGGCCGATGCCCGCAGCGGCACCGTGCTCGAAGCCGCGAATGCCGCGCTCCGCCTGCCGCCCGCCAGCACGGCCAAGACGGTGACGGCCCTCTACGGGCTCGAGACCCTCGGGCCCGACTTCCGCTTCACGACGCGGCTCCTCGCCACGGGACCGGTCACGAACGGCATCCTGCAGGGCGACCTCATCCTCTCGGGCTCGGGCGATCCCACGCTTTCGACCGATGCGCTGGGCGAGATGGCGGCGCGGCTCCGCGCCCGCGGCATCACCGGCATCACCGGCCGCTATCTGGCCGATGCGAGCGCGCTGCCCGCCGTGCCCTTGATCGATCCCGAACAGCCCGACCATGTGGGCTACAACCCCGCCCTCTCCGGCCTCAACCTCAACTTCAACCGCGTGCATTTCGAGTGGAAGCAGGCGGCGAAGGGCTGGTCGGTGACGATGGACGCCCGCGCCGAGCGCTTCGTGCCGCCCGTGTCGATGGCGCGGATGAAGGTCGTGACGCGCGACCTGCCGATCTACACCTATGCCGGCGATCAGGGCTCGGACAGCTGGACGGTGGCGAGCGGCGCCCTCGGTGCGGCGGGCAGCCGCTGGCTGCCGGTGCGCCATCCCGAGGCCTACACCGCCGAAGTCTTCCAGACCCTCGCCCGCGCGCAGGGCATCGAACTGCCCGCGGCGCAGGTCGTCCGGGTCCGCCCCGAAGGCGCGGCGCTGGTCGAGTGGCAGAGCGACCCCCTGCGCGAGATCCTGCGCGACATGCTGAAGTTCTCCACCAACATCACGGCCGAGGCGGTGGGCCTTGCGGCCTCGGGTGCGCCGTCGCTCGCGCAGTCGGCCGCCGCCATGAGCGCCTGGGCCAACCGGCGCTTCGGCCTCTCGACCGCGTTCCACGACCATTCCGGGCTGGGCGGCGGCTCGCTCGTCTCGGCCGCGGACATGGTGACGGCGCTCCTTGCCGCCGAGCGCGAGGGGCTCGGCCTGCGCCCGCTCCTGAAGCGGACCGAGATCGGCGGCGGCAAGGGCACGAAGAAGGGCGCGCGACGGATCGCCGTCGCGGCCAAGACCGGCACGCTCAACTTCGTGTCGGGCCTCGTGGGCATCGCCACGGCCCAAGACGGGCGCGACCTCGTGTTCGCCATCTATTGCGCCGACCGCGACCGCCGGTCGGCCCTGCCGATGGAGGCGCGCGAGCGCCCGCCCGGCGGCTCGGCCTGGCTCGGCCGCGCCCGCGGGCTGCAGCGCGCCCTCATCGAACGCTGGGCCGCCCTTCCCGCCTGACCGCTCGCCACCCCACCGCCTTCCGTCTTTCACTCTGCCCAAATATCCTCGGGGGAGCCGCCCCGGAGGGGCGGCCGGGGGCAGACAGCCCCCGTCGACGAAAGCCCCCGCAAAGCGGTGCGAGGGCGCGTGCCCTTCCTGCGACAGAGCTGCGATGTCTCAGACCAGCATGTGACGCGCGCGCGCGCCGCGCTCGATCGCGGCCGCATGGAGGCGGTCGATATCGAGCTCGTTGCGGATCTCCTCGAGCATCCGGAGCTCGGGCTGTCCCAGCGCGCCGTCCGCCGCGGCCACGTCGCAGGCCAGCGCATAGGCCGTCTCGTAGAGCCGGTCCTCGAGCGCCGCCCGGATCAGGCCGAAGAGCGCATCGAGCCCCTCGTCCTCCTCGAAGAGGTCGATGATCGTCTGGGCGATGGGCCGGATGCGGTCGCCGTCGTAGCCCGCGAAGATCGGCAGATGGTTCACGATCCGCTCGATGGCGATCAGCTCGACCGTGCGCACCGTCTCGTCCGAGAAGGACACCGCGATCATGATGGCCACGAGGGCATCCTGAGGGCTGAGCGAGGAGAGCGTATCGGCCAAGGGAGGCCTCCTGAATTCCATGTTTCGGCGCACAATATGGCCTGCCCCTCGGCCCGGCAAGTCGGGCCGAACCGGATCACGGAGGCGTCAGCCGCGCCGGTCCGCGCACCGCCCGACCCCGGGCCTCCGGCGCCGCTCCCGCCACCGGGGCGAGGCGCGCCCGGGCCTTGGGAATATTGACGCGCTCCCCCCCCCGGCAATAGAGGACGGGGGTTCGGGGCGGCACGGGGCCGCCCGACTGCCCGAGGAACTCAGCCCATGTCCGCCCTCCGCGAAGCCGCGATGACGTCCAAAGCCTGGCCCTTCGAAGAGGCCCGCCGGATCCTCGCCCGCTTCAAGGGCAAGGCGCCCGACAAGGGCTATGTCCTGTTCGAGACCGGCTACGGCCCCTCGGGCCTGCCCCACATCGGCACCTTCGGCGAGGTGGCGCGGACGACGATGATCCGGCGCGCCTTCGAGGCGATCTCGGACATCCCGACCCGCCTCATCTGCTTCTCGGACGATATGGACGGGATGCGCAAGGTGCCCGACAACGTGCCCAACGGCGCCATGCTGCGCGAGAACCTGCAGCGCCCGCTGACCTCGGTCCCCGACCCGTTCGGCGAGTTCGAGAGCTTCGGCCACCACAACAACGCGATGCTGCGCCGCTTCCTCGACACGTTCGGCTTCGAATACGAGTTCATCTCGGCCACCGACTTCTACAGGTCGGGCCAGTTCGACGCGACGCTCCTGCGCGCCTGCGAACGCTACGACGCGCTGATGGAGATCATGATGGCCTCCTTGCGTGAGGAGCGCCAGCAGACCTATTCGATCTTCCTGCCGATCTCGCCCACCACCGGCCGCGTGCTCTATGTGCCGCTGAAGGAGGTGAACGCCAAGGACGGCACCATCACCTTCGACGACGAGGACGGCACCGAGACCACGCTGCCGGTGACGGGCGGCAATGTGAAGCTGCAGTGGAAGCCCGATTTCGGCGCCCGCTGGGCGGCGCTCGACGTCGATTTCGAGATGTACGGCAAGGACCATTCCACCAACACGCCGATCTATGACGGGATCTGCGAGGTGCTGGGCGGCAGGAAGCCCGAGCATTTCACCTACGAGCTGTTCCTCGACGACAAGGGCGAGAAGATCTCGAAGTCGAAGGGCAACGGGCTGACCATCGACGAATGGCTCACCTACGCTTCGACCGAGAGCCTGAGCTACTTCATGTTCCTCAAGCCCAAGACCGCGAAGCGGATGCATTTCGACGTGATCCCGAAGGCGGTGGACGAATATCACCAGCAGCTGCGCGCCTATCCCGGGCAGGAGCCGGCCAAGCAGATCGACAATCCGGTCTGGCACATCCACCACGGCGCCCCGCCGGAATCGAAGATGGTGGTGAGCTTCGCCATGCTCCTCAACCTCGCCTCGGTGGCGCAGGCGCAGGACAAGGACGGGCTCTGGGGCTTCATCAAGCGCTATGCGCCCGAGGCCAGCCCCGAGACCCATCCCGATCTCGACGCGGCGGCGGGCTTCGCGGTGCGCTACTTCCACGATTTCGTGGCGCCGAAGCGCGTCTACCGGCTGCCCACGGATCAGGAGCGCGCCGCGATCGGCGACCTGCGCGCCCGCCTCGCGGCCTGGAACGGCGGGCTCGATGCCGAGGCGCTGCAGTCGATGGTCTTCGCCGTGGGCAAGGAGCATGGTTTCGAGCCGCTGCGCGACTGGTTCAAGGCGCTCTACGAGGTGCTGCTCGGAGCCTCGGAAGGGCCGCGCTTCGGCGGCTTCGTGGCGCTCTACGGCGTGACCGAGACCATCGCCCTGATCGACCGCGCCCTCGCGGGCGAGCTCGCGGCCTGACAGGCCCCGCCCCGCCCGATCCCGCTGCGGATCGGGCGGCGGACGCCTCTGACGCCCCCTCGCGGCGCTCCTCGACAGACCCGCGCGGGGCGAGCTTCCGGCTCCACCCGGACCGGGGCCCTGCGCCGCCTCCCGGACCTCCGCCTGAAACGGACGACCCGCGCAGAGCGCCGCCCTGCGGCGGTCGCAAGCGGGAAGAGCATCGCGCCCGGATGACTGGCCGCCCACCCGCCCCGCTCCGACACACCCGTCCCGCAGTGGGAATGGCCTCTCCAGTCCCCCACGGACGCTCCCGGGCGGGAGGGGCCGCCGGCGGGGGCATCGAGCCCCCTCCGGCGGCGTTGCCACGGACAGGGCACCCGGCAGAGCCCTGCCCGCAGGCCGGTGCCTGAGGAACCGTCCGCCGCCCGCGCCGTTGCCACGGCGGGGCGACGTGCCTCGGGCAACCGGAGACGATCATGAAACGCAAGGGTTCCGCAGTCTGGACGGGCGACCTCAAGACCGGCAAGGGCACGGTCAGCACGCAATCTGGCGTGCTCTCAGAAGCCCAATACGGGTTCAACACCCGCTTCGAGGAGGGCCCCGGCACCAATCCCGAGGAACTGATCGGCGCCGCCCATGCCGGCTGCTTCTCGATGGCGCTCTCGAACGTCCTCGGCGAGGCGGGCATGACGGCGGAGCGGATCGAGACCACGGCCACCGTCTCGCTCGAGAAGCAGGGCGACGGGTTCGCCATCACCGCGGTCCATCTCGACCTGACCGCCTCGATCCCCGGCGCGAGCGAGGAGTCGTTCCGCGAAGCCGCCGAGAAGGCCAAGGCCGGCTGCCCGGTTTCGAAGCTGATGACGGCCGAGATCACCATGACGGCGAAGCTGGCCTGAGAGAGGCCCGGCGGCCGGGCGGCAGGGGATGCGCTGCCGCCCCGGCCGCCTCGTGTGCAGGGAAGGCGCGGCACGCCGCGCCCTTCGCCCTGCCGGCGCTGCGGCCAGGCAGAGGCGGCTTCCGCCACTTCCCGCAGTCCGCCTATCCGCGCCAGCGGCCTGTGGCCCGGATCTCGGTCAAGGACGGTCCATCATCGCCATGTGGACGCAGCACGGGGCCGGGGCGGAGCCGCGGCCGGGCTACCCCCGCAGTCCGCCTATCCGGTCGATGACGGTCCAACATCGGCAGGTGCACGAAGCACCGGGCCGGGCGGCGTCCGCTACCCTTCAATCCGCCTGCCCGCGCCAGCGCCCCGTGGCGCGGATCTCGGTCGAGGACAGGTCCATCATCGGCAGGTTCACGAAGCACCAGGCCGGGGCGGCGCTGCGGCCAAGGCGGGCGGCTTCCGCCTCGGGGAGAAGCGCCGAGGCATAGCGGCGCGCGGCGGGGCTGGTGCGGGCGCGCAGGCCCGCCCCGGGCCGCGCCAGCACCCCCACCGGCACGCTTTCCATGATCGCGCGCCAGCGCTCCCACCGGTGGAACTGCGCGAGATTGTCGGCCCCCATCAGCCAGACGAACCGCACACCGGGATAGCGCCTCTGCAGCACCGCGAGGGTCTCGGCGGTGAAGCGGGTGCCGATTTCGGCCTCGAGCCCGGTCACGGCCACCCGGGGATGGCGCATCAGCCGCCGCGCCTCGGCCAGCCGCCGCGCGAGCGGCGCGGGCGGGCGGGGCTTCAGCGGATTGCCCGGCGAGACGAGCCACCAGACCCGGTCCAGCCCGAACCGCTTCAGCGCCTCGCGGGTGATATGGACATGCCCCGGATGGGGAGGATCGAACGACCCGCCCAGAAGGCCCACCACCATTCCCGCCTCAGCCCTGGGCCAGCCCTGCACCCGCTCCTCCTCGCATGGCGGGATCCGTTCCGGCCGCGCTTCTTTTCCTGCGGGCCGAGCGCCCGGAACCGCCGAGAAACCATCCTCGCGTTGTGCTTGTCCAGCGCAATCGGTAAAAGGGCCGCCAAACCGCGATTTCGGAGAGTTGGCATGGCCTCGTATCAATATGTCTACCACATGGAGGGTGTCTCCAAGACCTACCCCGGCGGCAAGAAGTGCTTCGAGAACATCCACCTCAACTTCCTGCCGGGCGTGAAGATCGGCGTCGTGGGCGTCAACGGCGCGGGTAAGTCCACGCTCTTGCGCATCATGGCGGGCATGGACAAGGACTTCCAGGGCGACGCCTGGGCCGCCAAGGGCGCCAAGGTGGGCTATCTCGCGCAGGAGCCGCAGCTGGACCCCGCGCTCGACGTGCGCGGAAACGTGATGGAGGGCGTCGCGGCCAAGCGGGCGGTCCTCGACCGCTACAACGAACTCGCGATGAACTATTCCGACGAGACCGCGGACGAGATGGCCCAGCTGCAGGACCTGATCGACGCGCAGAACCTGTGGGATCTCGACAGCCAGGTCGATATCGCCATGGAGGCGCTGCGCTGCCCGCCGGACGATGCGGATGTCGAAAGCCTCTCGGGCGGCGAGCGGCGCCGCGTGGCGCTCTGCAAGCTGCTGCTTGAAGCGCCCGACATGCTGCTTCTGGACGAACCGACCAACCACCTCGACGCGGAATCGATCGCCTGGCTGCAGAAGCACCTGATCGAATACAAGGGCACGATCCTGATCGTGACCCACGACCGCTACTTCCTCGACGACATCACCGGCTGGATCCTCGAACTCGACCGCGGCCGCGGCATTCCCTACGAGGGCAACTACTCGTCGTGGCTCGAGCAGAAGGCCAAGCGCCTGCTGCAGGAAGCGCGCGAGGACAAGGCCCGCCAGAAGGTGCTCACCCGCGAACTCGAATGGATCCGCTCGGGCGCCAAGGCCCGGCAGGCCAAGCAGAAGGCGCGGATCCAGAAATACAACGAGCTCGCCGGCCAGTCGGTGCGCGAGCGGATCTCGACCGCGCAGATCGTCATCCCGAACGGCGAGCGTCTCGGCGGCAAGGTGATCGAGGTCGAGAACCTCAAGAAGCACATGGGCGACAAGCTCCTGATCGAGAACCTGTCCTTCTCGATCCCGCCGGGCGGCGTCGTGGGGGTGATCGGGCCGAACGGCGCGGGCAAATCCACGCTCTTCAAGATGCTGACCGGGCAGGAACAGCCCGACGAGGGCACGATCTCGCTGGGCGACACGGTGCAGCTGTCCTACGTCGACCAGTCGCGCGACGCGCTCGATCCGAACAAGACCGTGTGGGAAGAGATCTCGGACGGGCTCGAGGTCATCCACCTCGGCGATGCCGAGATGAACAGCCGCGCCTATTGCGGGGCCTTCAACTTCAAGGGCACCGACCAGCAGAAGAAGGTGGGGCTCCTGTCGGGCGGCGAGCGCAACCGGGTGCACATGGCCAAGCTCCTGCGCTCGGGCGGCAACGTGCTGCTGCTCGACGAACCGACCAACGACCTCGACGTGGAAACGCTGCAGGCGCTGGAAGCGGCCATCGACGATTTCGCGGGCTCGGCCATCATCATCTCGCACGATCGTTTCTTCCTCGACCGGCTCTGCACGCATATCCTCGCCTTCGAGGGGGATGCGCATGTGGAATGGTTCGAGGGCAACTTCGAGGCCTATGAGGAAGACAAGATCCGCCGCCTCGGGCCGGATTCGGTCGAACCGCATCGGGTGAAATACAAGAAGTTCAGCCGATGACCGCAGGGCGGCTCTGGCTTGCCGCGGCCCTTGCGCTCGCCCTTCCGGGGGCGGCGCAGGCGGCCTGCGTCAAGTCCAAGGGCACGCCCCTGCGCACCGACGACGAGCTGACCCTCGACTATCTGCTCTGCAAGCACCGCGAGCAGGCCGAGGCGCTCCAGCGGCAGCGGGTCCGTCAGGTCCCGCCGCAGGACGAGACGCAGATCCCGGATGGGGTCATCGACAAGTATCAGCGCCGCACGACACCTTTCTTCGACCGCTCGCGCAGCACGCAGGACTCGCTCGATTCGATGGGCGACGTGAACACGCTGATGGGAGACCGGCTGAAGCTGCTCGAGCCGCGCCGCCTGCCCTAGCTTCGGCCGCAGGCACCCGCCGCGCAGCGCTGCCGCAGGCGCATGGCGCCGCCTGCTCTCCCCCTGCCGCGCGTCAACCCTGCCTGCATCAGCCCGGCGCCCGGCTTCCGCCCTCCGTTGGCAGCCCCGTCACTCGAAGGCGCAGCCGGGGCGAGCCCCCATCCTGCGGAAGGCGATGGCCGCAGGGCAGAAGCCGGTGAAGGACGACTGGATCAGGTTCAGCCCGATGAAGACGGTGAACCAGACGAACAGCGGCGAGACGAACAGGGTGAGCAGGACACTCAGGAGAACCATGGATCCGGCGAACAGCATCACCAGGCGATCGAGGGTCATGGGGTCGCTCCGTGCGAAAGACAGTGCCCCGACGCTAGCAGCTTCGCCCGACACATTCAATAACCGGAATAGAAAGGCCGACAGGAACCGTCCAGTGGTCAAGGCGTTGGCGACGAAAGCCCTTTCCCATCCGAGGAAAACGCCATGTCGACCATCCTGCTCATCATCCTGATCCTGGTTCTGATCGGCGCCTTGCCGAGTTGGGGCTATTCCCGCAGCTGGGGCTACGGCCCGTCCGGCGTCGTGGGCGTCGTGGTGGTCATCGTGCTGATCCTCATCCTGACCGGGCGCTTCTGACGGCCCCGCCGGCTGTCGACCGGGACCCGTGAAACGGCGGTCCCGGTCAGCGCCGGAGGTGCGCGCCACACAGCCTCCGGCGCGGATGAGTCAGACCAGCGCCTGCGCCTCGGGCGAGAGCGCCATCCCCGAGCGGATCTTCTCGGCCCAGGGCGCCTCGATCTCGCCGAGCTTGCGCCAGACCGCCACCTGAACCTCGGGCACCTCCGACCGGGCGGCGCTCTCGAGGCAGCGCCAGTGATCGACCGGCGGATCGCTGTCGCAGATCGCGCAGACGAGGATTTCGCCCGCGCCCTCGACCTCCACCGGCAGGCAATCGTCCATGCCGCCGCAGAGCTCGCACATGCCGTGGGCGCGGCTCATCAGGGTTCCCCAGGTCATTTCCAACCTCCAGATCGCTTTGCCGAAACCCTACCGCTGCGGCAGGAAACTGCCAATGCGACGCACCGGCGTCATTATGCCCTGCCCCGCGAATCCAGTTGAAAAACGCCGCACTTCGGCCATACTGCGGTGCGCGACGTTATCTTTATCGACCACTGTCTCCCTCGCCGGCAACAGTCATTCGATCTTGCCCTGACTGAGCCGAGCCGCCGCACTTCCGCGGGCGGCATACCTGAGAGGAGACACCACGATGGCCAAAGGCACCGTGAAATGGTTCAACGCCACCAAAGGCTACGGCTTCATCGCCCCTGAAGGCGGCAAGAAGGACGTGTTCGTCCACATCACCGCGCTCGAGCGTGCGGGCATCCGCGCCCTGAACGACGGCCAGGCCGTGACCTTCGACATCGAATCGGGCCGCGACGGCCGCGAATCGGCCACGAACATCTCGATCGCCTGAGGACACTTTCTCGGCGGACAGGGGCAGGCTCCGGCCTGCCCTTTTGCATGTCAGCCCCTGCCCCCATTGCAGCGCCGCCGCTGCGGACGCAGAGTGGCGCCGCGACGGTTGGAGCGGACGGCCATGTTGGAAGCGGACTACCACGACCTCCTCGATCCCGAGACCTGGCAGTTCATCCGCGACAGCGCCCGCCATTTCCCGCCCGACAGCGACCGGCTGCCGCTCGCCGAACAGCGCGCGCTTCACGCTGGCCTCTGCCGCGCCTTCCGCGCCCCGCTGCCGGCGGACGTGCGCCTGACCGACCGGACCTTCGGCACCCGCCCCTGCCGCCTCTATGAACCGGCGGCGCCTGCGGGAACGGTTCTCTTCCTGCATGGCGGCGGCTTCGTTCTGGGCGGCCTCGACGCGTTCGACGATCTCTGCGCCGAGATCGCCGCCGGAACCGGCCTGCGCACCGTCGCGGTGGACTATCGGCTTGCGCCCGAACATCCCCATCCGGCGGCCTTCCACGATGCGCTGCGGGCGGCGCAGGCGGTGGCGCAGGCCTTTCCGGGGCCGCTCGTGCTGATGGGCGAGGATGCGGGCGGGGCGCTGGCCGCCTCGGTCGCCCATGCGCTGCGCGGCCGCCGGGCGCTGGCCGGACAGGTGCTGGTCTGCCCGATGCTCGGCGGCGCCCTCGACCGGGGCAGCGCCCTCACCCACGCCACCGCGCCCATGCTCTCGCGGCAGGACGTGCTCCGCATGGGCGCCCTCCGGCACGGCGGGCGCGAGCCTGCCGCCGATCCCACCGCGGACGCGCTCCGCGACACCGACTTCCGCGGCCTGCCGCCCACGCTGATCGTCACCGCCCAGTGCGATCCGCTGACCGACGATGGCCGCGCCTACCGCGACGCCATCCGGGCGGCCGCGGGCCGGGCGCGCTGGATCGAGGAGCCGGGCCTCGTCCACGGCTTCCTCCGCGCCCGCCACCGCGTGCCCCGCGCCGCGGCGAGTTTCGCCCGCATCCTTCAGGCCACCTCCGCCATGGCCCACGACCGCTTCGCCGCCGCCCGCCCGGGCTGAGACACGCCGCCGCCGTCGCGGAGAGGTCGCTGGGAAGACAGACGGCCCGCCCCTGCCGCGGCAGGACCACAGGAACACTGCAGGAAGGCCCCCATGACCCAGCCCAACATCCTCATCCTGATGGTCGATCAGCTGAACGGAACGCTGTTTCCCGACGGGCCGGCCGACTGGCTGCACGCGCCGAACCTGAAGCGGCTCGCGGAACGCTCTCTCCGGTTTTCGAACAGCTATACGGCCAGCCCCCTCTGCGCCCCGGCGCGGGCCTCCTTCATGTCGGGTCAGCTGCCCTCGCGCACCCGGGTCTATGACAATGCGGCCGAGTTCGCCTCGAACATTCCCACCTTCGCACATCATCTGCGGCGTGCCGGCTATCAGACGACGCTCTCGGGCAAGATGCATTTCGTGGGACCCGACCAGCTGCACGGGTTCGAGGAGCGGCTGACGACCGACATCTATCCCGCCGACTTCGGCTGGACGCCGGACTATCGCAAGCCGGGCGAGCGGATCGACTGGTGGTATCACAACCTGGGCTCCGTCACCGGCGCGGGCGTGGCCGAGATCACCAACCAGCTCGAATATGACGACGACGTGGCGCATCAGGCGATCCAGAAGCTCTACGACCTGTCGCGCGGCGCCGATCCGCGGCCCTGGTGCCTGACGGTCAGCTTCACCCATCCCCACGATCCCTTTGTGGCGCGCCGGAAATACTGGGACCTCTACGAGGACCATCCGATGCTCGAGCCGCCCGCCTCCATTCCCTACGAAGCTCAGGACAGCCACTCGCGCCGCCTGATGGATGCCTGCGATTTCAAGGCGTTCGACATCACGCCCGAGCAGGTGCGCCGCGCGCGGCAGGGCTACTTCGCCAATATCTCCTATGTGGACGACAAGATCGGCGAGATCCTCGCCGTGCTCGAAGCCTCGCGTCAGGAGGCCATCGTCGTCTTCGTCTCGGATCACGGCGAGATGCTGGGCGACCGCGGTCTCTGGTTCAAGATGAGCTTCTTCGAGGGCTCGGCCCGGGTGCCGCTGATGATCGCGGCTCCCGGCCTGCCCGCCGGGCGGATCGCGGCGCCGGTCTCGACCATCGACGTGACGCCCACGCTCTGCGCGCTGGCCGGCATCGACATGGGCGAGATCGCGCCCTGGACCGATGGCGTCAGTCTGGTCCCGCTGGCCGAAGGCGAACTGCGTCCCGAGCCCGTGTTCATGGAATATGCGGCCGAGGGTTCGATCACGCCGCTGGTGGCGATCCGCGAGGGGCGCTGGAAATATGTCCGCTGCCTCGCAGATCCCGAACAGCTGTTCGATATCGAGGCGGATCCCGGCGAGCGGACGGATCTGGCGGCCGATCCGGCCCATGCCGACACGCTGGCGCGGCTGCGGTCCCTCTCGCAGGCGCGCTGGGATCTCGCGGCCTTCGACGCCGCCGTGCGCGAAAGCCAGGCCCGGCGCTGGATCGTCTACGAGGCGCTGCGGCAGGGCGGCTATTACCCCTGGGATTACCAGCCGCTGCAGAAGGCTTCCGAGCGCTACATGCGCAACCACATGGATCTGAATATTCTCGAAGAGAGCAAGCGCTTCCCGCGCGGCGAATGAACCGCCCGCGGCCTCGTCCGCGGCAGCGCCGTGGGCAGGGGTTCGATGCCCCTGCCCACGGCTCCCCCGCCGCCCGGTGGCCCTACGGACGCGTACGCTCGAGAGCGGCCGCATCGTAGCCGCTCCGCTCGAAGAGATCGCGCGCCGCGCGCAGCTCCTCGGGCGCGATCTTCGGGTCGCGGTGCAGCACCCAGCCCGCGATCCGCGTGGGCGTGCCCACCACGAGCGTGCGCCCGTCGCGCGACTGGCCGAGGATCCAGTAGTCGCCGCCGAAGGGCACGCCCTGCAGGTTCACCGTCAGCTTGCCCGGCGCCACCACCTCGGCCGTCCCCGAGATCTCGCGCAGCGTGCCGCCCACCCGGCAGCGGTTGGTCAGCGCGATGCGCCCGTCCGGCAGCGGCTGGTAGTCGGCCGTGGTGCCCGTGCAGCCCCTCTGGAACGGGGCGGGGTAGCTCGCCACCTCATACCAGCGGCCCGCGAGATCGACCGGCTGCACCGCCGGATCGAGGAAGAGGGGCGCCCCCAGCCAGCGCTGCGAGGGCACATGCCGCTCGCAGGCCACAAGCGCAAGAAGGGCGAGCAGGGCCACAGCTTTCATCCGGATCTCCCTTGTCCGTTGTCGCAGTCCCGAAGGCCCGGCACCCGCGCCGCGCCCCCTCACTGTCTCCGTTTCGGTCGCGGTCACGCGGCGTCGAGCAGCCCCCGGCCCCGCAGCAGCGCCTCCACCCCCGGCATCCGGCCGCGGAACGCGGTATAGAGCGCCTCCGCCTCCTCCGATCCGCCGGCCGAGAGCACATGCCGCTCGAGCTTGCGCGCCATCTCGGGATCGAAGGCCCCGCCCGCCTCCTCGAAGGCCGCGAACGCGTCCGCATCCATCACCTCGGACCACATGTAACTGTAATAGCCCGCGGAATAGCCGTCGCCAGAGAAGACATGCGCGAAATGCGGCGTCGCGTGGCGCATCCGGATCGCCTTCGGCATCCCGAGCCCCGCCAGCACCTCCGCCTGCTTCGCCATCGGATCGGCCGGGGGCGCGCCCTCGTGGAAGGCCAGATCCACCATCGCGGAAGAGATGAATTCGACCGTGGCAAAGCCCTGATCGTAGGTCGAGGCCGCGAGCAGCCGCTCGCGCATCTCGGCCGGCATCGGCGCCCCGGTCTGCCAGTGCCGCGCATGGGCCTCCAGCACCTCCGGCACCTCGAGCCAGTGCTCGTAGAGCTGGCTCGGCAGCTCCACGAAGTCGCGCGCCACCGACGTGCCCGAGATGAAGCCGTAGGTCACGTCCGACAGCATCTGGTGCAGCGCATGGCCGAACTCGTGGAACAGCGTCCGCGCATCGTCCCAGGACAGAAGCGCGGGCTCGCCCTTGGCGAAGTTGCAGACATTGACCACGATCGGCCGCACCTCGCCGCCGAGCCTGCGCTGCCCGCGCATGGTCGAACACCAGGCGCCCGACCGTTTCGAGGACCGCGCAAAATAGTCGCCGAGGAACACCGCCATGTGCCGCCCCTCGCGCGTGACCTCCCAGGCGCGCACGTCCGGGTGATAGAGCGGCACGTCGAGCGGCCGGAACTCCAGCCCGAACAGGCGCCGTGCGCAGTCGAAGGCCGCCTCGATCATCCGCTCCAGCGGCAGGTAGGGCTTCAGCGCCGCCTCATCGAGATCGAACTCGGCCGCGCGGCGCTTCTCGGAATAATAGCGCCAGTCCCAGGGCTCGAGATCGGCGTTGATCCCGTCGCGGTGCATCATGGCCTCGAGCACCGCCCGATCCGCCTCGGCGCGGGCCTTGGCGGGTGTCCAGACCCGCAGCAGCAGCTCGCGCACCGCCTCCGGCGTCTTGGCCATCTCGGTCTCGAGCTTGTAGGAGGCAAAGTCCGGGTAGCCCAGCAGCTGCGCCCGCTCCGACCGCAGCGCAAGGATCTCCGCCGCGACCGCCCGGTTGTCGGAGGCATTGCCGTTCGCCCCCCGCGCCACCCAGGCCTCGTAAGCCCGCCGCCGCAGCTCGCGCCGGGGCGAGAACTGCAGGAAGGGCACGATCAGCGAGCGGTTGAGCGTGACAATCGGCCCTCCAGCGCCGCGCTCGGCGCCCGCCGCCCGCGCCGTCTCGATCACGAAATCGGGCAGCCCCTCCAGATCCTCCTCGGCGAGCGTCATCGTCCAGTCGCGCTCATCGGCCAGCAGGTTCTGCGAGAAGGTGGTGCCCAGCACCGCGAGCCGCGCCTTGACAGCTGTCAACTTCTCGGCCTCGGCCCCCTCCAGCTCGGCGCCCGAACGCACGAACATCCGCCGGTAGAGCATCAGCACCCGCTCCTGCTCGGGCGAAAGGCCCAGCGCCTCCCGCCCCTGCCAGAGCGTCTCGATCCGCCGGAAGAGCGGGCGGTTGTTCACGATCTCGGAGGAAAAGGCCGACATCTTCGGCGCAAGCTCGCGCTGCAGCGCCTCGCGCGCCGCGTTGCTGTCGGCGCCGGCGAGGTTGTAGAACACCCCCGCCACCCGGTCGAGCGTCTCCTCGGCCAGCTCCAGCGCCTCGATCGTATTGGCGAAGGTGGGCGCTTCGGGATTGTCCGCGATGGCCGCGATCGCCCGGCGCGCCTCCGCGAGCCCCGCCTCGATGGCGGGACCGAACTGGTCGTCGCGGATCTCGGCGAAGGGCGGCAGGGCAAAGGGCGTGGTCCAGGGGGCGAGCAACGGGTTGGGCATGGCGGATCTCCTTCGCCCCCAAGGCTAGGGCGCGACCCGCCTGCCGTCCATCCCCGCCGATCGGGCGGCCCTGCCCTCCCCGCCCGTCAGCCGGCCTTGCCCGCGCCGCCGCAGACCGAGCAGCCGGGGCGCGGCTTCAGCCCGATCCGCCGCGTCTCGCCCCAGAGTGCATCGTAGATCAGCAGCGCACCGCGCAGCGTGGCTCCCGCGCCGGTCAGATGCTTCACCGCCTCGACCGCCATGATCGAGCCCACCACGCCCGGCAGCGGCGCGATCACACCCGCCTCGGCGCAGGTGGGCACGAGGCCCGGCGCCGGCCGCTCGGGGAAGGTGCACTGGAAGCAGGGCCCGCCCGCCGCCGGATGGTAGAGGCTCACCTGCCCTTCCCACTGCGCGATGGCGCCCGCGATGAGCGGCTTGCCCGCCGCCACCGCCACCCGGTTGACGAGATAGCGCGTGTCGAAATTGTCGGTCCCGTCGAGGATCAGGTCATAGTCGGCCAGCAGTGCCGCCGCATTCTCCTCGGTCAGCCGACGCTCGTAGGGCCGCACCTCGATGAAGGGGTTGAGCGCCCGCATCGCCTCGGCCGCGGAATGGACCTTGGGCCAGCCGATCCGCGCATCGGTATGGATCACCTGCCGCTGCAGGTTCGAGGCCTCGACCTGGTCGGCATCGATCACCCCCACCGTCCCCACTCCCGACGCCGCGAGATAGAGCAGGGCGGGCGAGCCCAGCCCCCCGGCGCCCACCACCAGCACGCGCGCCTGCTTCAGCCGCTTCTGTCCCGGCCCCCCCACCTCGCGCAGCAGGATATGGCGCGCATAGCGCTCGAGCTCGGCCGGCCGGAAGGCGCCCGGCGCCGCGGCCGGCCGAACGGGTGCCGCGCGCCGCCGCAGGGCCCCGAGCGCCAGCCGGTAGCCCAGCCCCAGCACCGCAACCCCGCCCAGCACCAGCCAGGGCTCGGCGCGGCCGCCGGTGGCCGCCCGCAAGGGATGGGCCTCGGGCAGCAGCAGATGGGCCAGCACCACCGCGAACCAGAGACAGGCCAGCATCAGCAGCCGGAGACGTCCCGGCACGCCGAAGGCCCAGCCCAGCCCCCAGAGCACCACGGCCAGAAGAACCAGCGCCAGCATCACGCGGTCCCGGTCGAGCCGAAGCCGCCCGCGCCCCGCGCCGTGGCCCCGAGCCCCTCTGCCAGCTCGAACCGGGCCTGCACCACGGGCGCCACCACCATCTGCGCGATCCGGTCGCCATGCGCCACCCGGAAGGGCTCGTTCCCCAGATTGACGAGGATCACGCCCAGGGGCCCGCGATAGTCGCAGTCGATCGTGCCGGGACTGTTCGGCAGCGAGATCCCGTGTTTCAGCGCCAGCCCCGAGCGCGGCCGGATCTGCACCTCGAACCCGTCGGGGATCTCGATCCTGAGCCCGGTCGGCACCAGCACCCGCCCGAGCGGCGCCAGAACCAGCCCCTCGGCCCGGCTCTCCGGCGGAAGGTTCGCCCGGAGGTCGGCCCCCGCCGCGCCCGCCGTCTCGTAGCCAGGCAGAGGCAGCGCCGCATCCGCCCAGTCTTCCCGGATCACCCTCACCACCGGCCGCATCCTCGTCTCCGTCTCTTCCTGCCCGCCCTCTCCCGCCGGACAGGGCGGGCTTCGGGTCGCGCTTTCATTCTGGTCCAAATATCCCCGCCGGAGGCGCACGCATCCTCAGGCGATCCGCTCGGCGATCCGGGCGGCCAGCCGCTCTGCCACCGCCGCCTTGTCCATCCGCGGCCAGTCCTCGACGCCCGTTTCGGTGATGAGGTGAACCGCATTCTCGGTCCCGCCCATGATGCCCGTCGCAGGCGAGACATCGTTCGCCACGATCCAGTCGCAGCCCTTGCGGGCGCGCTTGGCGGTGGCATGGGCCAGCACCTCGTCGGTCTCGGCGGCAAAGCCCACCACGAGCCGCGGGCGGCCCTCGGCCCTCCGCGCGACCGTGGCGAGGATGTCGGGGTTCTCGGCGAAGGACAGCGCGGGCCCGCCCGTCCCCTTCTTCATCTTCGAGCCGGAGGCATTCTCCACGCGCCAGTCCGCCACCGCCGCGGCGAAGATGGCCGCCTCCACCGGCAGCGCCGCCTCGACGGCCGCCATCATCTCGCGCGCCGTCTCGACCCGCACGAGCTCGACCCCGGCCGGCGGGGGCACGGTCGCGGGCCCGGTGACGAAGGTCACCCGCGCGCCCAGATCGCGCAGGGCCGCGGCGATGGCCGTCCCTTGCGCGCCCGACGAGCGGTTGGCGATATAGCGCACCGGATCGATCGGCTCATGGGTCGGCCCCGAGGTCACCAGCACCCGCCGCCCGGCGAGCGGCCCCGCCCCCAGCGCCGTCTCGATGGCGGCGAGGATCTCCATCGGCTCGGCCATCCGCCCCGGCCCGTATTCGCCGCAGGCCATGTCGCCCTCGTTCGGCCCCACCGCCAGCACCCCGTCGCGCCGGAGCGTCGCGAGGTTCCGCTGCGTGGCCGGATGCTGCCACATCCGCACGTTCATCGCCGGCGCCATCAGGACGCGCGTGTCGGTGGCCAGCAGCAGCGTCGAGGCCAGATCGTCCGCCCGGCCCTGCGCCATCCGGGCCATCAGATCGGCCGTCGCAGGCGCCACCACCACCAGGTCGGCCACCCGCGACAGGGCGATATGCCCCATCTCGGCCTCCTGCGTGAGGTCGAAGAGCTCGCGATGCACCTGCTCGCCCGCCAGTGCCGCAACCGAGAGCGGCGTCACGAATTCCGCCGCGGCCCGGGTCATGACCGGCGTCACCGCGGCCCCGCGCTCGCGCAGGCGGCGGATCAGCTCCAGCGTCTTGTAGGCCGCGATCCCGCCGCCGATGATGAGGAGTATCCGTTTTCCGTCCAGCATTCCGTGCCCCCCGAGGCCGAAGCCAAGCTGTAGGGGCCCGGGCCGGGCGTGACAAGCCGCTCTCAGCCCGCCCCGCCGCCCTCCGCGAAGCCCGCGCACGGGTCTGGCCGCGGCGCCGGCGCCGTCACCAGCCACAGATCGAAAGGCACCTCCCCCTCGGGCGGCGCCTCGAACTGGCCGATGGACAGGACCCGCAGCGCGGGCGCCGCCTCGGCCAGCAGAGCCGGCACTCCCACGTCGCGCCGCGCATGGCCCGTGCCGGTGATGACGGCGACCGGGCCACCGGTCTCCTCCATCGCCTCCATCACCGCGCGCGCGAGCGCCGCATCGCGCAGCCGCTGCGCCTCGACCATGCCGGGCAGGAGATCGGCCGGCAGCGCCCCGCAATGGGCCACCCTCTGCTCCTCGATCCGTCGGTCGAGATCCTCGGGGGCGAGCGGCCGGTCGAGGCCGAAGCGGGCGGCCTCGGCCCCGAAAGCCGCGGCGGCTCCCTCCGACACGGCCGCGCGGGCCTCGTCGCGCGGCACCTCGGCGCCGAACACCTGCGCCTCGGGCGCGGCCAGAAGGATCGGATGATACATGGCGAAATCGGGCCAGCCCGACCGGTCCCAGTCGAGCACCGCGGCAAGGCGCCGTTCGGAGGGGCGCAAGTCGGGCGTGACCAGCGCCGCCTTCTCGGGTGTCAGCATCTCGAAGACGAGAGCGGCGGGCCTGAGGCCCGCCACAGCCAGCGCCTGATTTTCATGGTGGCGCGGATTGTCGTGCACCTCGCCCAGGATCACCACATCGGCCGGCGTCAGACGCGCCAGCTGGGCCGGTTCGATCCGGTCGGCCAGCCCCGGCCGGGCGACGACGGCCAGCCCGGCCGCGAGGAGGAAGCTCCGATTCATAGGAGGAAGTGATGCACCTCCCGCGACTGGGCTTCAAGGCTCCGCCGCATCTTCGCAAAGGCCGCTGCTTCAAGCTGCCGCACCCGCTCCTTGGAAAGCTTCAGTTCTTCGCCGAGGCTTTCGAGCGTCCGGGGCACGTCGCGCAGCTTGCGTTCGGTCACGATGAACCGCTCGCGCGCGTTCAGCTGCTGCATGGCCGACACCAGCCAACCCCGCAGCCGCGCGGCATCGAGCGAGCCCTCCACCACCTCGGCCGCCTGTGCCGAATCGTCCTCGAGCGCGTCGATCCACTCCCGCCCCTCGTCATCGGCCGACTGGGTGGCGTTGAGCGAGAAGTCCGAGCCCGAGAGCCGCCCCTCCATCATCTCGACATCCGAGAGCGGCACGCCCACGTCATGAGCCACCATCTCGCGCAGCTGATGCGCATCGAGCGCCTCGCCCCGCTGCGAGGCCTCGCGCTCGAGCCGGGCCTGCACCCGCCGCATGTTGAAGAACAGCGCCTTCTGGCTGGAGGTGGAGCCGGTCCGCACCAGAGACCAGTTCCGCATGACGTAATCCTGGATCGAGGCCTTGATCCACCAGACGGCATAGGTCGAGAAGCGCACGCCGCGGTCCGGGTCGAACTTGTCGGCGGCCTTCATCAGCCCGAGCGACGCCTCCTGAATCAGGTCGTTCATCGGCGCGCCGTAGCGGCGGTATTTCGAGGCCATCGAGATCGCAAGGCGCATGTAGGCGGTGATCAGACGGTGGAGCGCCCGCTCGTCGCGCTGGTCCCGCCAGGCATAGGCGAGGCGCAGCTCCGTCTCTGCGTCCAGAAGCTCCGCCCTCATCGCTTGGCGCGACATCGTTTGATCGGTATATCCGTCCAGTGCCATCAGGACCCCCTGTCGAACCCGGCCGCGTCTCGGGATTTACTACGGAAAAAACACATGTCCGGATCACATCTTTTCGCGCTGCCCCCGCTCACGCTTGTGCTGGGAGGGGCGCGGTCCGGAAAATCTCGGCTGGCGGAACGGCTTGTCATCGGGTCGGGCCGCCCCATGTTCTACCTGGCCACCGCCGAACCATGGGATGACGAGATGCGCGAACGGATCGCGGCTCACCGCCACGACCGGGGCAGCGGCTGGCAGACCGTCGAGGAACCGCGCCATCTCTGCCCTGTCTTGTCACGGATGCCTCCCGAGGCTTGCGTCCTGCTGGATTGCGCGACGCTCTGGCTGACCAATCATCTGCTTGCGGAAAGCGACCTCGATGCCGAAATCGCCTCGCTTCTTCATGCGCTTGGAGCCTGTCCTGCTCCCGTTGTCGTGGTGTCCAACGAGGTGGGGTGGTCCATAGTTCCCGAAAATTCTTTGGCAAGGCGCTTCCGCGACGAACAGGGACGGCTGAACCAGCGCCTCGCGGCCCAGGCAGAGCTGGTGGTGGCCGCCATGGCGGGGCTGCCGCTCCCGCTGAAGGGCCGCCTGCCCGAGGGGTTCGCATGACGCGCCTGCACTGGGTGCGCCATGGGCCGACACACGCGACCGTGATGGTGGGCTGGACCGATCGGCCCGCGGATCTCTCCGATGGGGCGGCCCTCGCGCGGCTGGATGCGGCGCTGCCGCGGGAAGCGCGGCTCGTCTCCTCCGATCTCTCGCGGGCCAAGGCCACGGCCGACCGGCTCGCGGAGGGCCGCCTGCGGCTGCCCACCGACCCGCGCCTCCGCGAGATCCATTTCGGCGCCTGGGAGGGCCGCAGTTTCGCCGAGATCGAGGCCGGCACACCGCAGCGCATGCGCGCCTTCTGGCAGGAGGCTGGCCCCGCCCGCGCCCCGGGCGGCGAGACCTGGCACGAGCTTCAGGCCCGCGTGATCGAGGCGCTGCAGTCGCTCTGCGCCGCACATCCGGACGAGGAGATCGTGATCGTCTGCCATTTCGGCCCGATCCTCGTGGCCCTGCAGGTGGCACTGGGCCTTGGCGTGCAGGAGGCTTTCGCCCATCGGATCGAGCCTTTGTCGATCACCTCGATGACATTGGTGGGGGGCAACTGGCGCGTCGAGGCGATCAACCGCCTCGCCTGAGGCCGGCTGCGGCGACGCATCGCGCGCACCGGCTTCCGGCGGCCCGCCTGCAGCTGTTCCCCGCCCTGCAGGAAAGTGGCCGGCCCCCGCAGCATCCTGTTGCAGCCGCCTCGGCAAGCCGCTATACCGCGCCCAACGCACCCGTAGCTCAGCTGGATAGAGCGCTGCCCTCCGAAGGCAGAGGTCACACGTTCGAATCGTGTCGGGTGCGCCAGAAATCAGACAGCTAGCGGTTAGCTGGACAGCAGCGCCACGAATACGCCCCGGAAACCGGCGGTTTCGAGCGCTGCGCAGTCATTTCCGCCGCCTTTCCATCGCCTCGACGGCGCTCGCCTGATGGTCCGGATGGTGGTGGGCATAAACCTCCTCCATCGTCTCCCGCGACACGCCGAAGAATCCGCCCGCCTCCCACATGTCGGCACCCCGCTGCATCGCCCAGGTGATCGCCGTGTGGCGAAGGACATGCGGCGTCGTGTCGGACAGATCGATCTCGCGCCCTGCCCTCGCCGCCATCTCGGCGGCTTTCACCACGGCTCCCGCCCAGGCCTTCTTGATGTCGGCGACCCGGCTGCCTTCGCTGGTCTGGACGACAAACCGCCGGCCGCTGCGGGCTCCGGCCGCGAGGAGCGCGCGGAGTTGCCGCGGAAGCCTCACCGAAGGCTGGCGCTTGTTCGTCTCGCGCTTCCCGCTGCCCGCCCGGTAGAGGACCCCGCGCTCGGTATCCACCCAGCCCGCATCCGTGCCGGGCTGGTTGATGCGCAGGCCGAGCAGGGCCGTCTTCCGGGTGCCCGTATAGAGGCCGGCCACGATGAACCATGCGAGGTGACGACCGTCCCGACGCAGGCTCCGGGCCGCCCGCAGGAGCCAGTAGGCCTCCTCCTGCGTCAGCCAGCGCTCCCGGGCCCTGGGCTTCTCCGGCAGCGTCACCTTCGGCGCGCTGAGAAGATGGCCCTCGCGGACGCAGTGATTCAGCGCCGCCTGCAGCGTGCCCAGCTCGCGCCGGATGGTGCCCGGCGCCCTGCCCCGGTGGCGGGCGTAGGTGCGGCACGTCTCTCCCCGGATCGCCGCCACCCGGAGGTTACCCCAGAAAGTCATCAGCGCCTCGATGGCGTAGCCGATCCGCTGGGGATCCGCGACGGTGGGACCGTGCTCCTCCCCATAGAGGGTGAGCGCATGGGCCACCGTCATCTCGTCCGCGGCGAGGCAGCTTCTCGGTCTCGCTCGCTGGTCTCGGTCGGCAATGTAAGCCGCGAGAGCCGTTTCAGCTTCGCCGCGGTGGCCAGTGCGGGTCGAGATCTCGCAGGCGCCATCTCGGATCACCCAGACCGGGGAACGGCCGGTCCGGGTGACGAGATAGAGACGGGCACCTTTGGACGGACGCGACATTGCTCAACAAGCTCCTGCAACTCGTCGGGTCTCAGCCGCTTGGCCGAGCCGACCTGAATGATGTAACCATATTGCTGCGCCGCTCTTTCGAGCGCGCTTACCGGGACGCCGAGGTGTCTGGCGGCCTGCCGGATGGTCCACAGGCTAGCGACCATCCGACCCCTCCCCCTCCGGCCAGCCAAGCTCTGCCGGCAGCCAGGCATCGATCTTCGCGCAGTCCTCGCGGCTGAGGCCCAAGGCCTCGCGGGTGGCGGGATCGGCAAAGAGCGCCTCGAGCCGCTTCGCCTTCTCGCCCTTCTTCAGCTTCTGGAAGCTCTGATCCGCCTCGGCCGACGGCACGAGCTCGCTCCAGAGCCGGTCGAGATAGACCGCGCTGCAGCGGCCGAGGAAGCCTTGGGCCGTGGGCGTCCAGATCCGGCGCACCTCGACCCCGAGCTGGCGCGCGAGCGCACCCGAGAGGCCGGAGCTGCCGGTGCAGAAGGTGCGTGCCAGCGCCTCTGTCAGGATCTGGTTGCGGTGCTTCTTTCCCTGCGCCCGGAAGGCCTCGAACTCCGCCGGGGTGCCGTCCGGGCCGAGGCTCGTGTTCGGCTCGAGCCTTGCCGCCAGCCGCGGCGGGTAGCTGGTGCCCTCGCCCTTCTCCGGCACGATGGGCTGATCGGTGGACGAGATCGCGAGCGGGCGCGCCCAGGGGCGCAGGCCCCCGCCGAGCGACCAGGCCAGCAGGTCGAGCATGAGCTCGGACTGGTCCATCAGCCGCGCCTGCAGCGCTCCGAGCCGGATCCGGTGCAGGTCCTCGATCAGCGATTGCGGCAGGTCGGACGCCGCCTCGGCCGCGCCGCGCGGAACCGCCCGCGGCTGCTGATAGGCCCGCTCGACCGAGAGCCCGTCCCGGCTGCTGCAATAGACGAAGATCCCGGACGAGGCGCGTTGCGCGTCGGTGAAGCCGCCTTCGCGCCGGGTCTCGAGCTCGGCCATGCGCGCACGGCCGGCCTCGTCGAGGGTGTCGTCGGCCTCGCGCTCCTCGAGCGCCGCGAGCTCCGCTTCCTCTCCGTCCGAGAGCTTGCCCGGCCGGGCATAGAGCCGCACCAGCTTCTGCGTCACGGTCCAGGAGACATATTCCTCCGGCACCCATGTCGCCCACTCCCAGCCCTCTTCCGCACGGATCCGCTCGGCCTCGGCCGCGCCCTTCTCGGCGAAGAGCCGGTCGAGGAGCGCCTCGTCCTCCAGCAGCGTCCGGTCGGCGAAGAGATCGCGCTGAGAGGTTCCACCGGCGGCGAGATAGGCCTCGAGCCCCACGAAGACCGCGCGCCGGTCGGTCGAGGGCACGGTGCCGGGCGTCAGCTCGCGCCGCACCTGCTCGGGCCGCACGTCGCGGCCGCGCACCGACGTGAGAACTTCGAGGCAGCGCTCCCCGCTGGGCGCCAGCGTCAGCGCCTTCGCCATCTCGAGCGAGATCTCGTTCGCGCGGAGCGCCGCCAGCGCCTCGGCCGGCAGGTCCGCGAGCTTCAGGCGCCGTTCGACATGGGCCTCGGAGCGCGCGAAGCTGCGCGCGATCCGCGACAGGCTCGCGCCGCGCTCGCGCATCGCGGCATAGGCGCGGACCTCGTCGGCCGGGTGCAGCGCCGAGCGGGCGCTGTTCTCGGTGCCCGCCCAGGCCACCGCCTCCTGCAGGTCGGCCGTCACCTTCACCGGCACCGGATCTATCGGAATGAGATCCGGGTGCCGGCTCCAACCCTCGGCCGCGAGGCGCTGCAGCGCGCGGAGCCGGGTACCGCCGCCCACGATCTCGACACCGGTGGGTGTCAGATGGCCGATCAGGTTCTGCAGCAGCCCCGCCACGGCGAGGCTCTCGGCCATGGCCTCGACCTCTTCGGCCGCGATCTCCTGACGGCTGTTGAGGGGCGAGAGCCGGAGCTCGGCGAGCGGGATGAGGCGCAGATCGCCTCGGGAGATGAAGTCCTTAGCCATGCGGGATGCCCTTCATGCAATTCTTCTCCGGCGCGCCGGAGCGCGGGACAGGACCCTGCGCGCGAGAGGCGCCGGGCGGGTTTAACGGAAGCTGCGCGGATCGCCCTCCGCGCCGGGGGTGGGTCAGGCCATGCCGAGCGCGGCCTTGTAGAGCTCGAGGAGCGTCTCCTCCTCGGCGATGTCGTCGGGGGTGTCGTGCTCGACGACCAGTCGCTTCGCAGCATGCCCGGGCGGCTCAACGGTCGGCACGAGGCCCGCCAGCTCGACCGGCTCCAACGCGGCCTCGACGCGCTCCACAAGGCCTGGAGCTGATACCTGCAAGCACCCGGCGAGCTCCCGGCTCGCGGGTGCTTCGCCCTCGAGCCCTTCCGAGACGGGCGCCGCAGCCATACCCCACCGGGGGTATCAAAAAATCGGAGGGAGGTCCCGTGTCACCGGCGCTCGAACCTTCCTTTTCACGCGCGGCGAATTAGGAAAAAAAGCCCAACCGACAGAGGGATGAGAGGGAGCGGGAGACCGCCACCCTGCCCTCGCCCACAGATCCGGTCGAGACTCGCAACGGCCGCCAGCAGAAGAAGCGCGCCGCCTGGGGCCAGCGGCAGGATGCCATCGCCGTCATGAACCAGCTCGCTGCACGCTTCGGCCTCACCCCGGTCGACGACGGCCGCGTCCGCGCCACCGGACAGGGCGATCTCTTCGACGAGATCCTGAAGACCCTCGATGGAGCCGATTGACCATCCGGTCTCGCGCTATGCGCTCGATGTGATCGAGGGCCGCGAGACCGCCGGCGAGCTCGTGCGCCTCGCCTGCCTGCGCCATCTGACCGACGTCGGCACCGGGCGCGACCGCGGCCTCTGGTTCGACTGCCGCGCCGCGAGCCGGGTGCTGACCTTCGCCGAACTGATCCAGCACACGACCGGGGCGCTCGCGGGCCGCCCGCTCACGCTGCCGAAGGTCCGGATCGACCCGGCGGTGACCGCGATCATGGCCTTGGGGCGCGCCGAAGCCGCCGAAGGCCGCCGCCGCGCCCGCGAGATGGGACGGCGTGAGCGGAGGCTCCGCTCGCGCTTCGTGGATGGCGGCCCTCAAGACGAGCGGAACGCTCCCGACTTCTGACGCGCTCTCTGGCACCGCTCTGCCCGGGGAGCCGGCATTGTGCATATTGCTGACGTTGTCGAAGCCTTATATATCCACTTAACCTTCTTTCCGTGCTAATCTTGGGAAGGAGGATCGGTTCATGGACCAGTCGACGAAGGCTCCGAAGGTGCGGAAGCGCGACCCGGACACGAAGCTGGCTCAGCACCGCCTGAGCGTGCTGGAGTTGGCGAAGGAACTCGGCAACGTCGCCGAGGCCTGTCGGCAGCGGGGGTTGGACCGGACCAGCTTCTACGAGTGGAAGCGGCGGTTTCAGACTCAAGGCTTCGAGGGGCTCAAGGACCTGCCGCCGATCCACAAGAGCCACCCGCAGTCGACGCCCCCGGAGACGGTGGCGCGGATCAAGACTCTGGCGCTCGCCCATCCGGCCTATGGCTGCAACCGGTTCGAAGCGATGCTGGCGCTGGAGGGCATCCGGGTCTCGTCGATCACCATCCAGAAGATCCTGAACGAGAACGGTCTGGGCACGAAGTCCGACCGCTGGCTGGCGCTGGAGCAGGCCAACGCTGAAAAGAGGATCGAGTTGACCGCGGAGCAGGCCGCCTTCATCGAGAAGCTGAACCCGTGCTTTCGGGAAAGGCATGTGGAATCAAGCGCCCCCGGCGAACTCCTCTCCGCCGATACCTTCTTCGTCGGCGCGCTCAAGGGGATCGGTCGGGTCTACCTGCACGCTGTCGTCGACACCTTCGGCTCCTACGCCTTCGGGTTCCTGCACGTCTCCAAGCAACCCGAGGCGGCGGTGGCGGTGCTGCACAACGACGTGCTGCCGTTCTACCGCAACCTGGATCTGCCCGTCGGCGCGGTGCTGACCGACAACGGCCGCGAGTTCTGCGGGACGGAGCGGCATCCTTACGAGCTCTATCTCGACCTCAACGGCATCGAGCACCGCCGAACCCGCGTCCGGACGCCCAAGACGAACGGCTTCGTCGAGCGCTTCAACGGCACCATCCTGGACGAGTTCTTCCGGGTCGCGATGCGCGACAATTTCTACGAAAGCGTAGAGGCCCTGCAGGCCGATCTCGACGCCTGGCTCGTCCACTACAATACCGAACGGCCACATCTCGGCTACCGAAACATGGGCCGTCGACCGGTCGAGACCGTCATGTCATTCGTCAGTCAAGAAGGTTAAGTGGACACCTTATAGCTGCGTGCAGTTATCTTGGGCCCACGGGAGATCTAGTGCGCGTGCTTTGCATTCTGTTGCTGTTTCTGGCCGCCCCGGCGACGGCGGAACCGGTGCGGATTCCCGGACCGGATGGCCCGCTTGAGGCGGAGATGATCGCCGTCGAGGGTGCCACCGATATTGTGATCATCATTCCCGGATCGGGACCGATTGACCGGGACGGGAACGCGCCTCAGATGGGCCTCTCCACGGATACCTACAGATTGCTGGCCGAGGGACTGGCCGAACAGGGGATCGCGTCGCTGCGCATCGACAAGCGGGGCTTTTTCGGCAGTGCCGAAGCAATAGCCGATCCCAACGATGTCACCATCGAGGCATATGCCCAGGACACCCGTGATTGGGTGGCCTATGCCTCCGGTCTTGCCCCCTGTGTCTGGCTTGCCGGCCACTCCGAAGGCGGATTGGTGACTCTCGTCGTCGCGCAAGACGCACCGAAGAACCTCTGCGGCCTGATCCTCATGGCAACATCGGGGCGCCCGATAGGACAGCTCATGATCGAGCAGTTCGAGGCCAATCCAGCCAATGGCCCCTTCATGGCCGAACTCAGGGCTCTCGTGGCCGATCTTGAAGCGGGCCGAAGCCGCGACCCGGCCTCGGTGACGCCAGTCCTGCAACCGCTCTTTTCGGAAGGGCTTCAGCGCTACATGATCGATGTCTTTTCCTATGATCCCGTGGAGATTGCGGCTGGCTGGAACGGCCCCGTGCTGATCGTGCAGGGCGACAAGGACATGCAGGTCAGACCCCATGATGCCGATCTGCTGGGAGACGCAATGCAGCAAGCTGAACGCATGAATCTCGCCCAGGGGACGCATATGCTGAAAGCGGACGTCGCAGGAAATCCTTTTGCGACATATGCCGATCCTGCTCTGCCCCTTCATGAGGATCTTGTGCCCGGCATCGCAGCCTTTGTCGGAGAAGCCGCAATATCGGAACGAGCGCCATGAGGCTCGGAGCGGACACCGCTTCTCAAGCCGCTGCAGCGCTCATCAGCATCACGGAAGACGAAGCGGACGCTGGCACTTAACTGGCCGATGTCCGCTTCGCGTTCCCTAGAGTTTGCTGATCGAGTTTCCGCCATCGGCAATCATTGCGGTACCTGTGACGAATGACGCATGATCGGAAAGGAGGAAGAGAGCCGCCTGCGCGATCTCGGATGGATCAGCCATACGCTTCAGCGCGTGAAAGCCCCGCACGACCTCATGAAAGCCCGCATCTTCTCCGGCGATCGGTGTCATCGTTCCACCTGGGAGGAGAGCGTTGACGCGAATATTCTCGGGCCCATGTTCTGCGGCCAGAACCTGGGTCATGCCGATCAGCCCTGCCTTTGCTGCGGCAAAGGCGCCCATGCCGGGCAACCCGATCGTGTGCCCGACGAAGGAGGACGTGAAAACGATCGAGCCGCCGCCGCGTCTGCGCATTGCGGGTATCTGATGCTTTGCCGCGTAAAATCCGCTGCTGAGATTCACCGCAATCACCTTATGCCAGTTGCTTTCGGGCATGTCGGGGATCGGACATATATCTCCTGTAACGCCCGCATTGTTGAAGGCACCGTCAAGTCCGCCGAAGCGGTCTTAAGCTCTTTGAACCAGCTCTGCCGCGAAGCCGCTGTCCTCGACGTCTCCGGCGACAAAGTCCGCCTCGCCACCCCCGGCCAGGATCTCGTTCGTGATTTCCTTTAGCAGTCCGGCACGGCGCGCGCCGAGGATCAGCTTTGCCCCCTCCGCCGCAAAAAGTCTCGCCGCTGCGGCCCCGATGCCGCTGCTTGCGCCAGGTACGATGATTGTCTTTCCGCTCAGAAGCATGCCGATCCCCAGTAAACGAATGTCGGAGAGTCCTAATCACGCCACGCCGTGCGACCGACCCGTTTCATGCGCAAACGTCCTTCGTCGAGGACGCAAAGCTGCCATTCGCACCGGATGCAGCGCTGGCACCTTTGGGTTCGGAGCTGACCCTGCATCTCGATCCGCATCAGCGTCATCGGCATCACGGAAGGCGACGCGGATGATGATGTTTCGCTTTGACGGAGTCTGGTTGACCGGGCAGAACCTCTGCCCGGGACTAAGGGCGAAACCAGCTCTCACTGTATTCCGGCGAAGAACAGACGAAGCTGCTCGGCAACCTCGTGGGGGGCTTCCTCGGCCATGTGGTGCCCACTCGCGATGCCGCGTCGCATGACGATCCGATCGCTCCACTCCGCCCAAGGGCCGCTCGGGTCTGCGCCGGTCAACGCCTGCTGATCACTGGCGCGTCCGGTGGAGTCGGCTCGCTAGCCGTTCAGCTTGCCAAAGCCAAAGGGGCGCATGTCACAGCCATGACCTCGGCGCGCAACGCGGAGTTCGTGCGCGGTCTCGGCGCCGATGAGGTGGTCGACTATACCGCGCGACCGTTCGAGGAGGTCGTCCATGACATCGATGTGGTGCTCGATACCGTCGGAGGCGACACCTTCCGGCGAGCCCTCGCGACGTTGCGAAAGGGCGGGATCATGGTCACGATTGTGGCCTTCCCCGAGGGAGAAGAAGCCAAAGCCCACGGCGTCCGTGTCAAGCGGGCCTTCACGGTGGCGAACGCCGGCAGCCTCCAGGCGATCACGGCGCTCGTCGAGGCAGGCAGGGTCACGCCCCACGTCGAGAAGACCTTCTCTCTCGTCGACGTCAAGACGGCGCTCGCCTTGTCCGCAGCGGGGCGTGTTCGCGGCAAGATCGTCTTGACGATCTAGTGACCGGAAGGCGCCTGAACACGCACCACGGTGCAGACGTCGAGCAGATGCGCCAAGGCTTGGGAGAGCTCAACTGCAACGATGAGCGGTAGGGGCCGCCGATTCCGCAGCGGCCCATCTCAAGTCGAGAGGGTGCCGCCAGGCAGGATCGCGCTGCGCTTGAACGGGGAGCGACCCTCGAGACCGCGGCATTCCATCCGCGGCAATCTTGCGCAACCGGACATCCTCGACGCATCCCGAGAGCGATGTCATGCGCAAGAAGTGACCGACGCGATGTGGGACCGGCGAGCAGGACTCCAAGCGAAGCCGGCCCCTTCCCGCCAGTCGCGCCTCCCGGTGTAGGTCGCCGAAGCGGTCATTCGAGCAAACGGCAGCGAGAGGCGTGTGCAGCCCTTTGGAGACCTTCGAGCCCGGCGCAGCATGCACCATGGCACCGACCGGAGGGGCGAAAAACTGCCGTTCGTCCCAAGTACAAAGGGGCCGCGCCGGTGTGGCGATAGCGGGCGTTCGAAGCTGCTTGAAACCGAGCATCTCGCTGCATGATGGCAAGGCATCTGCGAGCCCAATTTGTATCATGCTCCATTCTAGATCGTTGACAAATTTCTGCTCCGACCTGACGTTCCGCGGTTCAGAGCAGCACATTAGACTGCGGGACACTCTGGTGACCCGATATGATTGCGAATGATTGGATTTTGAACATAGTGTCCGGAAATCCACGATGCACCACGGAGATATCCGATTGGAGCAAAACAGGTGCAGGGGAAAACCCAATCAATCGAAGTCTTCGGCGTAGATGCCGTAGCTAGATAAGCGCCGCCACATAATTGCGTCCGGTTCCAATCCTTCGCTGCGCATTTCTCGAATCAACTTCAAGCGGGTAGATTTGTCGGGGGCGTGGATAATTACATGCTGCCAAATCATCCGATCAGGTTTCGGCCCTTTTTCGAGCATCTTATAGAATATTGGCTCCAGATAGCGAAACTCCTTCGACTTAAACAGAAGGCAGCCAAACATTTTCACGTCCATTTGCCCTCCAGTCCGGCGAAAATCTTGCGCAATCTTGAGTGCGTCCGTGATCTTCGGAACTGATTTCATCAGCGATGTGGCTAGCTGCTTATTCGGCTTCACATTCGCCTTAAGCATGTCGCGAAATAATCTCATTGCCACCAATTGCGTTGGGGCTCTTGAAATCAGGATATTGAAGGTGACTTCGTTCGGCTTGATCCCAGCGGCCACCATCTCGGCCCGCACGGCCTCGGCTCTGGTGAAGTCGGGGGCCTTGGCGATGAGGGTGGAGAAGGTGAATTCGTTCGGCTTGATCCCAGCGGCCACCATCTCGGCCCGCACGGCCTCGGCTCTGGCGAAGTCGGGGGCCTTGGCGACGAGGGTGTTGAAGGTGACTTCGTTCGGCTTGATCCCGGCGGCCACCATCTCGGCCCGCACGCCCTCGGCCCCGGTGAAGTCGGGGGCTTTTGCCATTAGGATGGAGTAGGTAACCACATCTGGCGCAGGCATATCTGGCAACCGCATTAAGTCGCGGACGTCCGGATAGCCGCGCTGCGCATGCAGCACGATATTGAATCGACGTTGCCGTAGAGTCGCGAGCTCGCCCCGAAGAGCGGTGCTTGCGGCGATAGACAGCGCGTGGCCCAAGCGGTGTATAGCGCCGATGCGATCCTTGCCCTTCCATTTGTGTTCGGCATCGATTTCCGTAAGCCGCGCCTCGGCGTCAGCGGCGTCGACGTATTGGCGATCTGCTACCTCCTTTGCTTCGGCTGTTTTCATCCGGTGTGCAGTTGCATCGGCCAACGCTGACTCGAGCGTTTGGCGCGCGTGGGCCTCGTCACCTCTAGCCAGCGCTGCCTGGTAGCGCTCGACGATTCCAGGTAAGTTTGGCAGACTATTGCCAATTGCCTGCAGAGCGGCTAGCGCATCAGGCGTGGTGTCAATGTAGCCCAGCGCAACTGCGATCATCTCCTCGATCCGGCTCAATTGGTCCGTCTGGGTCTTCTGAACAGTCGTCTGCTCCTCTTGCTTGGCCTGGATCACCGCCAGGCCATGCGCCACTGCCTGCTCGTGGATGGGGCGCAAAGCGTCGCAGATATCGGGGTCCAGTAGCAGTTGCCGGAGGATTGGCGAAACCACCTGCCGAAAGCCATCCTGTGCCGCAATAGTGCTGTGGGCGGGATCAGCTTGCAAGCTGTCCAACAGGCGTTCGGTTAGACAGTCGGCATCACGGGCGCAGGCTATTATGGCGTTTGGTGTCGGGTCGACTTGTTCGATCATTTGAAGAATGAGCAGGCGCTGCTCGTCGGAGAGGTGCATGTCAGAAAGCGACCGTTTCAGTTGGGCCGAGACCTTCCAAATGATAGTGTCGGTATTTCGTGGCCAGCTCCGGGCAATCTTAATCAGCGAGTCCACCGCTGTCATTCCGGCAGCAGCAATAGCGACACTGCCCGTGCCAGTGGCAACGCCCGCAGCAGCAACCAAGATATTGGCTATGTTAAAGTATTTATCTGTCCGCCTCAATGAACTTCCTGCGCGATTTCGCTAAGTTTAGTTGGAAACGAGCCAGTATCCAAAAAAGTTAGCTGCTGTTTACTTCCGAGAGGTTCAAGCACTTGAGCAACCATGATTTCTGCTTACCTTCGGACAATGTCTTGCGCAGCGGCACCGACCTTGGCGATCTAAGTCGATTCAACTTGGTTATACAATTGAACGGCTTGATTGCCGACGAAGTACTCGCCCAGCCCGTCGTCTGCCTCTGATCTTGCGCCTGCAGCGAATGGCCAGTTTCGTGAAACCGCAGCGCGTGATCTCGCTAAATCCGAATGTCCGTACCGGGCCGTCTACTCCTCTGATTGCCACTTGTGCCATCGGAAAAAACAGGCGTCCGCCTCTGCGAGTCGTCAACTGTCAAAGACGGGCAGCGGCGATCGGCCGCAATCGGCAGCCTGCCGTCCGGCACTTCATGATGTTCGAGGGTCAGCTTTGGGCCGATCCGGCCCGGCCACTCGGCTCGGCAACATCGACGTCCCTCGGTCACTCTCTGCGCTTCGCGTCGCTCCTCGAGTGGCACGCGGCTGGCCGCTTTCGCCGACCGCCGCGGGTGAAATGCCGCAATCTCACGAGCCGCTCTTCCGCCCGGCGTGACCCGTAGAAGCGTGATGGGCCTGCTGATGATGCTATGCTTCCAGCCATCGGCCGAGCCGAAGACGCGGTGGGCGCGGGGGATAGGAGCAGAACCATGTCCACCGAGATCTTGCCTGCCCTTCGCCCCGTCCGCGCGCCTTGGAACAAGGGGCGCATCGTCGGACAGAAGCGGCCGCTTCTGCCGAAACATGTCTGGTCCATCCGCGTCCGGCTCGAGATGGCCGACAACAAGCGGGACCTCGCGCTCTTCAACATGGCCATCGACTGCAAGCTGAGAGGCTGCGATCTTGTCTGCCTGAAGGTCAACGACGTCTACGCCGCTGGCCGCGTCAAGGAGCGTGCCTCGGTGACGCAGAGCAAGACGCGCAAGCCGGTGCGCTTCGAGATCACTGAGACCACCCGCTTGTCGCTCGATCAGTGGATCAACGACCCCGAGATGATCGGCTGCGAATATCTCTGGCCCAGCCGACTTCATACCAGCCCGCACCTGTCCACGCGCCAGTATGCCCGGATCATGCGTGAATGGGTGCTTTCGATCGGGCTTGAGCCCAGTGCCTATGGCACCCATTCGATGCGCCGGACGAAGGTGGCGCAGATCTACAAGAAGACGGGCAATCTGCGGGCGGTCCAGCTTCTGCTGGGTCACACGAAGATGGACAGCACGGTGCGCTACCTCGGCGTCGATCTGGACGACGCGCTGGCGCTGGCGGAAGGGATCGACCTCTAGCGCGGTCGCGGGACGTGCCGACCAAGAATGTAGTCCCGGGCGAGGGCAACCTTGACATCGAGGCCTATGTAGCCCAAAGCTACAACATGAAGCAGATCAGCTACACGAAGGCGGCTCTCAGGACATTGCGCCGGATGCCCGCAAACACAGCCGCGCTGATCCGCTCCAAGATCGAGGATTATGCGCAGGACCCTGCATCGCAAGCGAACAACGTGAAATCCTTGAAGGGCCGAGAGGGCATCCGGCTGCGGGTCGGCGACTGGCGAGTGATCGTGGACGATCAGGGCAATGTCCTGGCTGTCCTGGAGATCGGCCGCGCGGCGGCATCTATGCTGAAAGGACGTGACATGAACGATATGGTGACGATCCCTCGCGAGGAGTACGACCGCCTGCGGGCCGCGGCCGAGGACCTGGCCGATCTGCAAAGCTATGACCACGCCAAGGCGGCACTGGCGGCGGGCGACGACGAACTGATCCCGGCAGACTTCGCAAACCGCCTGCTGAACGGCGAAAGCCCATTGCGCGTCTATCGCGACCTGCATGGGCTGACGCAGGCAGTACTGGCCGAGACGGCTGGCGTGAACCGGGTCACCGTGGCCGAGATCGAGACCGGCCGGAAACAGGGCTCCATCGCAACCCTTCGTGCGCTGGCAGGTGCGCTTGGCGTCACACTCGACGATCTGACGGAGTAGGCTCGGCCCAGAGCTGCCGCTCGACCCTCCCGGCACTGGCCACCAAAGCGGCCAATTGGGCGCGTTGCAGCGAAGTGACCGGGAGCCCATTGCGGCCGATCATGCGGAGCGCAGCGTAAGGCTCTGCGACGTCCAGAGGGGCGGCAAGCCGACTTGTAGCGCCGCTGCGCGGCACCCGCAGCGAAACTCGGCAAGAGGAGAAGATTTTCGCTTCTCGATGTCACAACCGCCTTCCCTCGCCCGTCATGGGGGTGTCAGTTGCAAAAGGAGAGAGCGATGACGCCCCGCATGACCGACCATTTCAAACGCATCGGCCAAGCCTTCCAGGGACTGGTCACCTTCGAGACCGAACTGCGCAAAGGCCCCCTGGAACCCGCGCTGCTGCATCTGGTGAAGATGCGCGCCAGCCAGATCAACGGCTGCGCCTTCTGTCTGCAGATTCACGCGTCCGAGGCGCTGAAGGACGGCGAAACCCACCTGCGGCTGCACATGCTGGCGGGCTGGCAGGACAGCTCGCTGTTCTCGCCACGCGAACGGGCGGCGCTGGCCTGGACCGAGGCGGTGACGCTCATTGATCAGAGCCACACGCCGGATGCGGACTGGGAGGCGCTACGCGCCGAATTCTCCGAGGATGAGGCGGCCTATCTAACCTTCGCCATCGCGGCGATCAACCTGTGGAACCGGACCCAGATCGCCTTCCGCGTGGCCCATGCCGCCGAGCTTCCGGCCGAGCGCGCCCGTGTCGCCTGACGTCTACCTGCAGATTTTCGAGACGCGGCGGCCCCAGCTGCTGCGTCTTGCTTATCGGATGCTGGGCTCCCATGCCGAGGCCGAAGATGTGGTACAGGAGGCATGGATCCGCTGGCAGGCCGCCGATCATGCGCAGATCGCCATCCCGGCGGCTTGGCTGAACCGGGTGGTGTCGCGCCTCTGTCTGGACCTGATGCGCTCGGCCCGGCACCGGCGCGAGAGCTACATCGGGCCTTGGCTGCCCGAACCGCTGATCGAAGAGGAGGATGCCGATCACCGCCCGGACAACCTGACCCTGTCGCTGATGATGGCGCTGGAGCGGCTGTCCCCGCTGGAGCGTGCCGCCTTCCTTCTGCATGACGTCTTCGGCCAGTCCTTCGATGAGGTGGCGCTGGCCCTCGACCGCTCACCTGCAGCGGCACGCCAGCTGGCGGTGCGCGCGCGGGCACATGTCCATATCGACCGCCCGCGCTACAAGGTGGAGCGCGAGCCAGCGGAAGGCCTGACCCGCGCCTTCTTCGAGGCCTGCAAGACGGGCGATGCGGCGGTTCTGTCGGGCCTCTTGGCCGAAGACGCGGTGCTGCATTCGGACGGTGGCGGCAAGGTCTACAACCTGCTGAACGTGATCGTGGGCGCCCAAAAGCTGCTGCGGATGTTCACCAGCCTGTCGCGCAAGCGGGGGGACGAGATGGAATTCGTGCAATTCACCTTGATCGACGCTCTTCCCGGCTATGTCTGGCGAATGGGAGACCAGATCCAGACCACCGCGCTGGAGGTCGAGGACGGCCGCATTACCCGGGTCTACACGACACGCAATCCCGACAAGTTGACCCGTATCAGGCTCAACTGATCGTGCCACAGGGGGGCGGCTTCCGGGTACGCGGCCACGCAGCGTTGGTCGAGGCCGACCGGCAGCTTTGGGCCGATGGCGCGTCGTGTGGTCGCGCTTGGAGGGAGGAGGTGGGAAGCTCGCTCTCCGCACATCGCGTCGCTCCCCATGAGGCCAGCGAACGGCGGCTATGACCGTCTTCTGCGCATCGACAGACGACTTCGGAAAGGTGCGCCGGGCATAGAACCGCGCGTCACCTGCGTCCGTTGCCTGCTCCTCTACGCGGACTGTGAGCGTGGCAACCTCCCTAACGAGTGGGAATTGGCCGCCCGTGGCTCAGGTGCTTCATCCCCCGCAAAGAAGACCCGCGTAGAGCCCGGCGTGATCGACCAGTTCCTCGTGTGTGCCTTGCTCGATCATCGCCACGGCGCTCAGCGCGCGGCCGAGGTCGCTCGCGGTCTCGGTCATTAGCGATTGAAGCCCGGCGATGTCGCCCGCGATGCGCGACTGAACCTCGCCCGTCCGGGTGCCGGCGAAGAACCGCAGCGACAGGCTTTGCAGGTGGGCATAGAGCCGGACCCGCAGGTCATGCAGGATCGCCTGACCGATCCGCGCGGTCAGCACCACCTGCAGCGCCCCCACTGCGGCTGCGGCGACCATTCCCGCCACCAGCTGGACCAGCAGCGCCAGATCGTGCTGCGGCAGCGCCACGTCGATCACGGCGCGCAGCAGGAAGGGACCGGCCAGCCCGATGGCCGAGGCGAGGATCATCAGCGCCGCCACCCCGGCGATCCTGCCGCGGTAGGGAACGAACAGCGCGAGCACGCGGCGCAGGGAAACGTGACGTGCGGCGAGATCGTCGTACAGGGCGGCGGTATCTTGAACAGCGGACATGGGGCTCAGCCCGAAAGGGGGGATGTGCGGCGCGGCAGGCGGATCTCGACCGCAAGGCCGGGTGCGTCGGAGGTCAGGATCCGCGCCTCGCCGTCATGGGCGCGGGCGATGGCGCGCACGATGGGCAGGCCCAGACCCGACCCGCCGAGGCTGCGGCCGCGCGACGCATCGGCGCGCCAGAACCGATCGAAGGCACGGGCGCGGCCCTCCTCCGACAGGCCCGGACCGCCGTCGGTGCAGCGGAACACCACCTCCTCGCCCTCGACACGGGTCTCCACATGAACCGGCGCACGCGGCGCATAGCGGCAGGCGTTCTCCAGCACCGCGACGAACGCCTGCCTCAGCCTTGCCCGGTCGGCGAGGGTGGCGGCCGGATCGAGGCTGCGGGTGACCGCGATGCCCGCCGCGGCCAGCTCGGCCTCGAGCGTGCTCAGCGCGGCCCAGGCCTCGGCGGCCAGGTCGACGGGGCTCAGGGCCAGATCCAGCTGTCCCGCGTTGCTCAGCGCGAGCGTGCGCAATTCCTCGACGATGCCGGACAGGTCGTCCACATGCGCGATGAGCCGCCGGTAGACCTGCGGGCCCGGCTCGAACACGCCGTCGAGCAGCCCCTGCAAGCGCCCGCGCAGGATGGTCAGCGGCGTGCGCAACTCGTGCGCGATGGCGGAATTGGAATAGGCAAGCTCGGTCTCGGCCTGTTGCAGGCGCTCGGCCATGCGGTTGAAGTCGGCCACCAGATCCCGCGCCTCGCCGAAGCTGCCGGGCGGCAGATCGGCCCGGGCCGAGAAGTCGCCCGTGGCGATCCGGCGCGCGGCGGCGGCGACCGTCTTGAGCGGCGCGATGATCCGGCGCGCCAGCCGCCAGCCGATGAAAGAGGCCGTCAGGAGCCCGACGCTCAGCACGAGCCCGACCATCACCGTGTCGCCCAGCCGCCAGCTCTCGTCAGGGGTGGCCTGCGGATAGAGCCATTCGTAGATGACGAAGAAATAGGCCATCATCCCGACATAGACGACGGCAAAGGCCGTGAGCGTCAGCCCGACCATGGCAAGGGTGATGCGGGAATTGAGGCTGCCGCCGCGCTCACGATGCATCGAACGCCTCCAGACGGTAGCCCACGCCGCGCACGCCGGTCAGCATTCCGTCGGCCCCCGCTGCGGCCAGCTTGCGGCGCAGGTTGCTGACGTGGCTGTCCACGGTGCGGTCGAGCGCCTCGCCTTCGGGCAGGCAGGCGTCGACGAGATCGGCGCGCGCGAAGGCGCGCCCCGGCGCCCCAGCCATGTGGGAAAGGATGCGGAACTCTGTCGGCGTCAGGTCCAGCGGGACGGAACCCCGCCCGGTCTCGACCGTCGCGCGGTGGGCCTGCGGATCGACCGTCAGCGGCCCGAGGCGGAGCAGGGTCTCGGGGCCCCGCCCGAGCGTGCGGCGCAGCACCGCCCGCGCCCGGGCCACCACTTCGAGCGGGTTGAAGGGCTTGACCACATAATCGTCCGCGCCGATGCGCAGCGCCTGCAGCTTGTCCAGATCCTCGGCCAGGGCCGTGACCATGATCACCGGCGTCTCTCCGAAGATTATTTCGCGCTGGATCAGGAGAGCTTCCTGCGCCGCTGGATGCCCGGCCGCGGGGTCGAACTCCGCCGCCAGACCACGGGCAAGGCGTGGAAGCAGATCGTCGAGGATCTGGGCAACCCGGTGCAGCAGGAGATCGTCGCCGACGACCGCGAGGAGACGAACGTGCTGGTGCTGGCCGGCCCCGGCTCGGGCAAGACGCGGGTGCTGGTCCATCGCATCGCCTATCTGCTGCGGATGTCGCCACGCCAGATCGCTGACCTTCTGGGCCAGAAGACCGAGAGCATGGCGCTGCACTATTCGCGCGATGCGAACCTTGCAGAGGGCAACCGGAAGACCATGGACAAGCTGCAAGACGAGATCGCGCGGCGAACCCGAATTGTCAAACCCGAGGACGGAACCCGTCAAACCCGCTACCAGAGCGAGGCATGAGCAATGCAAGACGCAAGAAATATCAAAGGGATAGAGTGGTGCCCAGAGCCGGAATCGAACCAGCGACACGCGGATTTTCAATCCGCTGCTCTACCAACTGAGCTATCTGGGCACCGTTTCCGGCAGCGCCGGGTTGGTGGAGCGGTCTTTAAAGTGAAGCGCGGAGGCTGTCCAGAGGGTCCGCGAAAAATCTTCGCCGGTCAGTGACGGGGCGCTTCGGGATCGTCCGGGCGGCGGTCGTCCGGGGTCTCCTCCTCGTCGCCCAGAGCCGGGATCCGGTAGTTGCCCTTCAGCCAGTGGCCGAGATCCACGTCGGCACAGCGGCGCGAGCAGAAGGGGCGATAGCGCGCCTCGGCGGGGCGGCCACAGATCGGGCAGGTCACGTCAGAAGCTCCGTCAGCGGGATCCGGTCGCGCTTGCGCACGAGTTCATAGAGGCCGAGCGGAGTCCAGCCGGCGAGGCTGGTCTCGGCCGACTCGCCGCGGAAGGCGGCGCGCAGCACCTGCTCGAGCGCCACACGGTCGCGCTTGGGCATCGGGGCGAAGTCGATCACCACCTGCCCGCCCAGCCCGCGCAGCCGGAGCTGGCGCGGCAACTCGCGCGCGGCCGCGACATTGGCCTTCAGCGCCGCGGCGGGCGAGGTGTCGGAGCCGGTGTTCACATCGACCGCAACCAGCGCCCGCGTCGGCTCGACCGCCATATGCGCCCCGCCGCCGAGCGGAACCTGCGCGGACAGGAGCGCCTCGCAGGCCTCGGCCACGCCATGACGCTCGAAGGCGCCCTCGGCCTCGTCGATCTCGTCCGGAGACGGATCCGACCAGTCGCGCCAGGCGAGCTGATGGGCGCCGGGCGCATCGACCAGCAGTTCGGGCTCGCCCGCGACATCGGCCAGCACCGCCTCGGCGAGGGCCCGGGTCTCGACGATCTCGGCCGCAATCTCGGAGTCGGAGGCCGTCTCGCAGGCCGACCGCAGGATGAGGCCCAGATCATCGGCCGCACCGGTCATCGCCTCGGACGCGATCTCGGAGAGTTCCTCGCGCAGCGCCTCGTCGCGGATGCGGCGCGAGATGTTCAGGCCCGGCGCGCCCGGCGTGAGGATGCAGAGGCGGCTCTTGAAGAGGAGCCGCGCGGTCACCGGCACGGCCTTGCCGGGCTCGGCCACGCCCGACACCTGCACCAGAAGACGCTGGCCCGGGGCGAGGCCCGAGGCCTGCCGCAGGAAGCCCGTGCCGCCCTCGGGGAGGCGGACGAAGACGCCGCCCTGCCCCTTCACCGGCCGGTCGACGATCGCCCGGAAGATCGCCTCGGGTGCCGGACGGTCCTCGGGCGGCTCGATGAGCAGATCCTCGAGGCGGCCGTCGACGATCAGCGCCGCCGCCTCGCGGCCGCCGCGGCTGTCGAGACAGATCACCCGGCCCTTCATGCCGCGGCCCGGTAGAGGGGGACGCCCGCCGCCGCCAGCAGCGCGGCGGTCTCGGCCAGGGGCAGGCCCACGATGCCGGTGAAGGAGCCCGAGATCCAGGGGATGAAGGCCGAGGCGAGGCCCTGGATGGCATAGCCGCCGGCCTTGCCCTCCCACTCGCCGCTGGCGAGATAGGCGTTCAGTTCCAGATCCGACAGACGCTTCATCTTCACCTGACTCACCACCTCGCGCTGCCAGAGCCGGTCTCCACGGCGCACGGCCACCGCGGTGATGACCTCATGCCGCCGGCCGCCGAGGGCCACGAGAAAGCGCGCGGCCTCGCCCGCATCGGCAGGCTTGCCGAGAATGCGCCGGCCGAGCGCCACCGTCGTGTCGGCGCAAAGCACGACATCTTCGGGCCCCGCCGCGACCGCCGCCGCCTTTTCGGCCGCGAGACGGGCGCAATAGGGCCGAGGCAGTTCGCCCCGGCGCGGCTCCTCGTCGATGTCGGGGGGCAGGATGGCGTCGGGGGTCACCCCGAGCTGGGCCAGCAATTCGCGGCGACGCGGGCTGGCCGATCCGAGAATCAGCGTCACTTACTTGAAGCGGTAGTTGATGCGGCCCTTCGACAGGTCGTAGGGGGTCATCTCGACCTGCACCTTGTCGCCGGCAAGGACACGGATGCGGTTCTTGCGCATCTTTCCTGCCATTACCGCGATCAGCTCATGGCCGTTATCCAGCTCGACCCTGAATGTCGCGTTTGGCAGGAGTTCCTTCACGACACCGGGAAATTCGAGCGTATCTTCCTTGGCCATGGTCTCTCCAATGGGATTTGGCCCGCGTCAAGCGCAGGCTCGGAAGTCAAATGCGCGTTTTCGCGCCAATTTTCAAGGGAAAAAACACCCCGACTCCCAGCTGGGCAGAGGTGGCACAGGCAGACGCCACCCCGGACGACGCCATAGCAGGCCGCCAAGGGTGAGGGGAAGCCCTCATCCGAGGCTCACGCCCGCAGCCAGCCGCTCCGCCTGCTCGGGCCAGTGGGCGTGGTTCAAGACCCCGCCCTCGCGCCGGACGAGGGCCACGGCGGCCATATCGACCTCGGCGATGGCCCAGCCCGGCACATCGAGATCGGTCTCGACGAGGATGCCCGTGGCGGGCCAACCGTGATCGGGCGGGCCGTAGATCGCGGCGCGGCCCACATTCTCGTCGACCGCCGGGCAGAAGTCGCAGAGGCCCACGGTGGGCGCATGCACCACCACGCACTGATTCTCGAGCGCCCGCGCCATCGCCCCCACCCGCACCCGGGTGAAGCCCGCAAGGCTGTCGGTGCAGGAGGGAGCGAGCAGGATCTCGGCGCCCTGTTCGACCATCGCCCGCGCGAGCAGGGGAAATTCGCTGTCGTAGCAGATCACGATGCCGATCCGCCCGAGCGCGGTCTCGAAGACCCGCGCCTCCGATCCCGGCACCACGTCCCAGATCTCGCGCTCGAAGCGCGTCATGATGAGCTTGTCCTGATGGCCGATCACGCCTGCGGGCCCGTAGAGAACGGCGCGGTTCACCGGCCGCGGGCCCTCGAACACCGGCGCCGAAGGCCCGAGGATATGCACCCCATGCGCCGCGGCGAGCCGGGTCAGAAGCGCCCCCACCGCCGGACCATGCCGCGCCACCTCGTGCAGGGCCGCCTCGAGATCGGCCGCAACGGCCCGGCCGCCGAGGCTCGCAAGTTCCATCGCACCGTATTCGGGAAAGACCAGCAGATCGGCCCCCTGCCCCGCAGCGCGGGACACCCAGTCCGTCAGCTTGGCCTCGACCTCGGCGAAGCTGTCGAACCAGTCGAGCGGATAGGCGGCGGCGGCGATCTTCATGGCAGCTCCCTCGGGACGGTCACAGGTCGCGGATCCAGAACTGGAGCGGCTTCTGCGTCTCGCGCCCCTCGCCCACGTCGGTCCAGCCGTAATCGGCCACCACCCCCGGCAGGGGCGCATAGCCGCGCTTGCGCCAGAAGGGCTCGTTGCTGCGGGCGGCGGCGGGGCGCAGCGGATGATCCTCGGGCCGGATCACCGAGCAGAAGGCCGAATGACGCCGCCCGAGCGCGCGGGCATGGGCCTCGCGCAGGTCGAAGAACCGGTGCCCCATGCCGTGCCCGCGATAGTCTGGCAACAGGACCGACTCGGCGCAGTAGAAGATCCGGTCGAGCGGCAGGCCGGTTCGGGCAAAGGCCGCCGCGAAATCCTCGGCATGATCCTCCATCGGCGTGCCGGTCGAAGCCCCCACCAGCCGGTCGCCGTCGAAGGCGCCGACGAGGATCGCGCCGGGGCTCGTGCGGTAGGCGGACAGGTAGCTCCGCTCATAGTCCATCGAGCCCTCGTAGAGGTAGGGCCAGTCGCGGAAGACCGCGATCCGCAGGCGCGCCACCTCGTCGAGCCGGGCCTCGAGCGCCGCGCCGGTCAGGACGCGCGCCTCGAGGCTCATGCCGAGACCTGCCGGATCCAGTCGCTGAGGTTGTAGAAGGTGGTCACCCGGGCGATCCTGCCGTTCCGCAGGTCGAAGAAGGCGCCCGCGGGCAGGACATAGGTCTGGCCCTGCGCCTCGGGCAGGCCGGGATCGGTCTGCAGGTACGTGCCGTGCACCACGAATTCCGCGGCTCCGCGTGTGCCGTCCTCGTTCACGAAAATCACCATGTCGCGCAGTTCCTCGCGGTAGCTCACCCCCATGTGCGAGCAGAAGTCCGCGAATGCCTCCCGGCCGTGGCGCACCTCGCCCTCATTCACCCGGTGCTCGATGTCGTCGGTGACGCAGGCCAGCATCCCCTCCGCATCGCCCGCGTTGAAGGCTTCGTAATAGCGCCCGATCAGCTCACGTCCCGTCATCATCCCTCTCCTCTGCCCCGTCCCGCGGCGTGCCGAAGCGCGCCACCATCCGGCCGCGGATCTGGTCGCGCACCTGCCGGTAGACGGAGAGCTTCTGCTCGCGCCCCTCGCCCAGCCCCGTCGGATCCATGATCGGCCAATATTCCACATCAAGGTGATAATATCGGGTGAGTTCAAGGGCCATCCGCTGGCTCGCGGGCGAGAGCGCCACGATCAGATCGAACCCCGACAGATCGTCGCCCCAGTCCATCATCTCCTCGAAGGAGCGCGCGCGGTGACGCGACAGCTCGACCCCGATCTCCTGACAGACGGCGACGGTGAAGCCGTCGATCTCGCGGTCGTTCTTCACGCCGGCCGACTGCACATAGGCCTGCCGGCCGTAGAGCTTCTTCATCAGCCCCTCCGCCATCGGCGAGCGGACCGAATTGTGGTCGCAGCAGAACAGCACCGAGGACGGCGGCTTCTGCGGCACGGTCACCCCCAGTGCAGGACGCAGATGAGGGTGAAGAGGCGCCGCGCCGTGTCGATATCCACTTCGGCCTTGCCCTCCAGACGTTCCTTGAGCACCCGTGCGCCCTCATTGTGGATGCCCCGGCGCGCCATGTCGATGGCTTCGATCTGGCTCGGCGGCAGCCGTTTGACCGCCTCGAAGTAGCTTTCGCAGATCTGGAAGTAGTCCTTCACCACCTGCCGGAAGGGGCCGAGGCTCAGATGGAACTCGCCCACCTTCTCCTCCTCCTCCGAGCGGATGTCGAAGACGAGCCGCCCCTCGCGGATCGCGAGCGTCAGCCGGAAGGGTCCCTCGGCCGGCGCCCGCCCCTCGCGCACGGGCAGGGCGAAGCTGTTCTCCTCGAGCAGATCGAAGATCGCGACCTGCCGCTCCTGCTCGATCTCGGCAGTGGGCGGGATCGGGCTCGTCTGGTCGATCTCGATATGGCAGATGCGGTTCATCTCTCAGCCCTCGTTCAGCCGGTCGAGCCGGGCGCGGACCGACAGGCCGTGCGCCTCGAGGCTCTCCGAAATGGCCAGCCGCTCGGCGGCGGGGCCCACGGCGCGCAGCGCCGCGGGCGTCATCCGGGCGAGCGTGGTGCGCTTGAGGAAATCCATCACCGACAGGCCGCTCGAGAAGCGCGCCGAGCGGGCGGTGGGCAGCACATGGTTCGGCCCGCCCACATAGTCGCCGATCGCCTCGGGCGTCCAGGCGCCGAGAAAGATCGCCCCCGCATGGCGGATCCGCGCCGCCAGCGCCTCGGGATCGGCCACGTACAGTTCGAGATGCTCGGGCGCCACCCGGTCCGACAGCGCCGCCGCCTCCTCCAGATCGCGCGTCACGATCACCGCCCCGTAGTCGCGCCACGAGGCGCCCGCGATCGCCCGCCGCTCGAGCGTCTCGAGCCGCGCCTCGACCGCCTGCACGACGGCCCGGCCGAGCGCCTCGTCGGGCGTGACGAGGATCGACTGCGCGCTCTCGTCATGCTCGGCCTGGCTCAGAAGGTCGAGCGCGATCCAGTCGGGATCGACCGCGCCTTCCGCGATCACGAGGATCTCGGAGGGGCCCGCGATCATGTCGATCCCCACCCGGCCGAAGACCCGCCGCTTGGCCGCCGCCACATAGGCATTGCCCGGGCCGGTGATCTTGTCGACCGGCCGGATCGTCTCGGTGCCGTAGGCCAGCGCCGCCACCGCCTGCGCCCCGCCGATCCTGTAGACCGCATCCACGCCCGCCAGCCGCGCGGCCAGCAGCACCAGCGGATTGACCACGCCGCCCGGCGTCGGGCAGGCCACGACCAGCCGCTCCACCCCCGCGACCCTGGCGGGGATCGCATTCATCAGCACCGAGGACGGATAGGAGGCAAGCCCCCCCGGCACATAGAGCCCGGCCGAGGCGATGGGCCCCCAGCGCCAGCCGAGCTCGGCGCCGGCCGCATCGGTCCAGCGCGCATTCTCCGGCATCTGGCGCGCGTGATAGGCCCGGATCCGCTCGGCCGCGAGCTCCAGCGCCGCGCGGTCCTCGGCAGATACGGTCGCGATCTCCGCCTCGATCTCCGCCTCCGAGAAGGCAAGCCGTTCGGGCGTCAGCTCCAACCGGTCGAACCGCGCGGTCAGCTCGATCACCGCCGCATCCCCGCGCGCCCGCACATCCGCGATGATCCCGGCCACCACCGCATCGACATCGGGGCTGTCCTCGCGCTTCATGCCGAGAAGCGCGGTGAAATCCGCCTCGAAGCCGGGCCGACGGGTGTCGAGAAACTGGGGCATGACGGACCTCCTTGCGTGCGCTTCCCTTAGCGCGCATCCCCCCCCGTCTCAAGCGCCGCCCTGTCCCCGCGGAGTGACACTTTCGCACGAGGCGGCGCGGGCCCGACCGCCTCCCATTCACTCTGTCCAAATATCCTCGGGGGGAGGGCCCGGCCGAAGGGCCGGGCCCCGGGGGGCAGACAGCCCCCCGCCCGTCCGTCCCGGGCTCACCCGAGGGCCCCTCAGTCGCGATGGTCGGGCACCCGTCCCGAGGGCGCCGCATAGGGCCGCGTCACGTCGCGCAGCACCACCTCCAGCGCCTCGACCTCGAGCGCCACCGCCCCGTCGCCCGCCAGCACCAGAAGGATCCGCCCGCCCCCGTCGGCCCCCGGCTCGAACTCGACCGCAAGGAGCGACAGGACGAGATCCGCGTCCGACCGGTCGAAGCCCTGCGTCCGGACCGACAGCACCCCATCGACCGCCAGCACCGACTGGACGCGCTCGTAGGGCCGCCGGTCGCGCTCGGCCGCCTCGCGGTCCTCCCAGCGGAACCGGTTCAGGAGCAGCGCAAACCGCCGCTTGCGCGGCAGCCAGCGCATCTCGCCCGCAGGCAGGACCGCATCTTGCACCAGCGCCGAGATCACCCCCAGATCCTCGGGCGTCTCCGCGCCGAGATAGAGCGGCGCCTCGCCTCCGACGTCTTCGAACCGCGCATCCGCCATCAGCCGGGGATCCTTCTGATCTGCGCGCCGCAGGCGCTCAGCTTCTCTTCCACCCTCTCATAGCCGCGATCGAGGTGGTAGACCCGGCTCACGATGGTCTCGCCCTCGGCGGCGAGCCCGGCGAGGATCAGGCTCACCGAGGCGCGCAGGTCGGTGGCCATCACCGGCGCCCCGCGCAGCTTCTCGACGCCCGTCACCGTGGCCGTGCCGCCGTGCACCTCGATCCGCGCCCCCATCCGGATCAGCTCCGGCGCATGCATGAAGCGGTTCTCGAAGATCCTCTCCTCGAGCACGGAAGTGCCCTCGGCGGTGCAGAGAAGCGCCATCATCTGCGCCTGCAGGTCGGTGGGAAAACCCGGGAAGGGCTCGGTCATCACATCGACGGCCTTCACCCGGCCGTTCCTGCGCGCCACGCGCAGCCCGCGCTCGGTCTCCTCGACCGAGATGCCGGCCGCGTCGAGCTTCTCGCAGAAGGCGCCGACCAGCTCGATCCGCCCACCCAGAAGCTCGACCTCGCCGCCGCAGATCGCGGGCGCGAGCATGTAGGTGCCGAGCTCGATCCGGTCGGTGACGACGGGGTGCGTGGCCCCGCCCAGCCGGTCCACGCCCTCGATGGTGATGGTCGAGGAGCCCTCGCCCTCGATCTGGGCCCCCATCCGACGCAGGCAGCGGGCCAGATCGACGATCTCGGGCTCGCGCGCGGCATTCTCGAGCACGGTCGTGCCCTTGGCGAGGGTCGCGGCCATCAGCGCATTCTCGGTCGCGCCGACCGAGACGAGCGGAAAGACCACCCGCGCGCCCTTCAGCCCGCCCGCCGGGGCCTTGGCGTGGATATAGCCGTCGCGCAGGTCGAGCTCGGCCCCCATCGCCTCGAGCGCCTTCAGATGCAGATCCACCGGCCGCGCACCGATGGCGCAGCCGCCGGGCAGCGACACGACCGCATGGCCGTCGCGCGCGAGCATCGGCCCCAGCACGAGGATCGAGGCGCGCATCTTCCGCACGATGTCGTAGTCCGCCCGATGGTCGGTCAGCGCATGCGACGAGAGCGCCAGCACCTGCCCGCCCTGCAGGCTCGCCACCTCCGCGCCGAGCGACTGCAGAAGCTGCGTCATCGTGCGGATGTCCGACAGCCGCGGCGCATTGGTCAGCGTCAGCGGTTCGTCCGACAGGAGCGTGGCCGGCATCAGCGCCAGACAGGCATTCTTCGCCCCCGCGATCGGGATCTGCCCGCGCAGCTCGCCATTGCCCTTTACGAGAATCGAATCCATCCGCCTGCCCTCATTCCGGCGCGTCCCCGGGCCCCGCCTCGCGGGCCGCGCGCGCCTTCGCCTGTGCTTTCCGCCGGGCCATATTGGCCTTCAGCGCCGCCTTCAACCGGTCTTCGCGGCTCTCTGCCGCAGGCCCCTTCGGTCCCGGCGGAGCCTTGCCGCCGTCCGCGTCCTTCGACGCCCGATCCTTTGTCTTTCCGCTCATGGCACCTTTCGTAGCGCAGCGGCAAAAAAGCGTCCAGTTGACCCTTGCACGGCGATCCGATTGCGTCTAATCACCCGCCACGCCCGAAGGCGGCACCCGACGCCGAGGCACCGGCGCTGCAGTAGCTCAGTGGTAGAGCACTCCCTTGGTAAGGGAGAGGTCGAGAGTTCAATCCTCTCCTGCAGCACCATTCCATCCCCCTGAAGTTCATGCAGATCCGGCGAGGCGCGCGCGTCTTCGTTCGCTGAAGAGGCATGCTCCCAGCGCCCGAACGGACGCTGAGCCTGCCTTCCGGCGATGCCTCGCGGCGGATCAGCCCGCCCGGGCGGGCAGTCAAGATCCGATGGGCCATGCACGAGCTCGGCCGGAAATCGGAGAGGGGCGCGAAGCCACGACCCGGAGGCTGGCTGGCCATCAGGGATGAGGGAACGCAGGAGCCTGAGGGCTCTCGATCCTCGGGAGGCGGCCCAGTCGGTGAGGCCGGCGTCAGGCCCTGCTCACCCTCGGAAGCCCGAGAGGGGACGGCAGTCTCGCGTCCGCCCTGCCCCCCAGGCGAAAGACCCCTGCCGCACCATGCGGAACAGGGGCCGGGCGCCGCTAGAACATCAGGCTCGGCAGGCCGGTCACGAGCACGGGCCATTCGACGAGGATCGCGAGCAGCACCAGATCGACCGCGATGAACCAGCCCACACCCTTGAAGATCGTCGTGAGCGACACCCGGTCTCCGAGCGCGCCCTTGATGATATAGACGTTGAGCCCGACCGGCGGGGTCAGCAGGCCGATCTCGAGCAGCTTCACGAGGATGATGCCGAAGAAGATCAGATCGAGCCCCGCCTCGCGCGCCATGGGCAGGATGATCGGCATGGTCAGAAGCAGGATCCCCATGGAATCGAGGAACATGCCGAGGAAGATGTAGAGAAGGCTCACCGCAAGGAGCACCATGAGCTGGGTGGTGCCGAACTCGACCAGAAGCGAGGCCGCATAGGCGGGCACCCCGGAGATCGCCATGAACTTGCCCAGCAGCGAGGTTCCGATGATGACGAGGAAGATCGAGGCGGTCGACATCAGCGTGGCCTCGGTGGCCCGCTTCATGACGTCGAAATCGATCTTTCCGCGGAGAAGGCCCAGCAGGATCGCCAGTGCCGCACCGACGGCTCCGGCCGCGGTCGGGGTGAAGAAGCCCACGAAGATCCCGCAGAGCACGCCGAGGATGATGACCGGCAGCGGCCAGGTCTCCTGAAATGCTGCGAGCTTCTCGGCGCGGGTGAAGCGGTCCTCGATCTTCGGCGCGAGGCGCGGGTTCAGGAGGCAGCGCACCACGATCATGATCGAGAAGGCGAGAGCGGTGAGGATGCCCGGGACGATCCCCGCCGCGAAGAGCTGGGCGATCGAGACCTCGGCCAGATAGCCGTAGAGCACCATGAGGATCGAGGGCGGGATCAGCGCGCCGAGGGTTCCCGCGGCCGCGATCACGCCCGTGGCGAGGCCCGGGTGATAGCCGTAGCGCAGCATCTCGGGCGTGGCGATCCGGGCGAAGGCCGAGGCGGTCGCGACGGACGAGCCCGAGGCGGCGGCCAGAACCGCATTCGCTCCAACGCTCGAGACCGCAAGCCCGCCCGGCAGCCAGGACAGAAGGATGCGCATGGCGCGGAACAGCCCGCTCGAGAGCCCGGCCTCGGAGGCCACGAATCCCATCAGGAGGAACATGGGGATCGCGGTCAGATTCCAGTCGCCCACGAAGTTGAACGGGATCGCGGTGACGATGCCCCAGGCGGCCCGCCAGCTGAGCAGGATGCCGATGCCCACGAAGGAGACGAGACCCAGCGCCACGCCGATCTGGACCCGGAGGGCGAGGAGGATCAGGCCGATGCCGATCCCGGTGAAGCCGATGGCGACGTTGCTCATGGTTCGCGCTCACACATGGGTTTCGGTGGTTTCGGGGGCGAAGGTCGAAAGCGGCGCGGTGAAGGACCTCAGGAAATGGCGCAGGCAGACGAGGGTGATCGCGCCGAAGCCCACCGGCAGGATGAATTTGGCAGGCCAGACGAGAACATAGACGGCCGCCATCATCAGCTCGTTCTTGCGCCACGAGGCCACCGCATCGATCCAGGTCTGACGCGCGAGGATGGCGAAGAAGATCGCACAGATCAGATAGCCCAGGGCCAGCGAGGCGCGCTGCGCCCACGACGGCATCATCAGATAGAACAGGTCCACCTGAATGTTCTCGTGCTTCCATTCCACCATGGCGATGGGCAGGAAGACCACGAGCACCATGTGATAGACCGAGATGATCTCGAGGTTTCCCGCGATGGGCTTTCCGAAGAAATTGTCCGCGATCACGTCCACCACGGTCTGGACCATCATCAGGATCAGCCCGACGCTGGCCACCAGCATCAGGAGGCGCGACATACGATAGAGGAGTCTTTCGATCATCTTGGCGTTCCCCGCGCAGGGGGCGCCGCAGCGGCAGCTCCGATGCGGCGCCCGATCCTCATCTGCCGTAGCTGGCGAGGTCGATGCCGGAATAGAGCTCCTCGCGCATCACCTTGCGCAGGGCCTCGGCATCGTCGCGCGGAATGTCGGCCAGACGCTCGTCCCATTTGGCGTAGGTCGCCAGGAAGCGGTCGGCCAGCGCCTTCGGCTCCGCCACACCCAGCTGGGTGCCCGTCTCCTCGATCAGCCGGTCCATGTTCTCGGCCACGAACGTGTCGAGCGCCTTAGACAGCTCGGGCGCGGGGTCGAGCACGGTCACGCCATGGGCCTCTGCCTCCGAGAGCGCATCGTCGACCGCCGCCTGGAAGGCCAGCGACACATCGACCGTGTTGCCCGCCACCGCATCCATCAGAAGCGCGCGATGCTCGTCGCTGAGCCCGTTCCAAGTGTCGGCGTCGATCGCATATTGCCAGCCCGCATAGTAGGGACCCACCGGAAGGCGCGTCGCGAATTTCGCCACATCCCACAGCGAGCGCGACTTCAGGTCGTTCAGCGCGTTGATCGCGCAGTCGAGCTGCCCCTTCTCCAGCCCCGAGAACATGTCGGCCGACGGCACGTTGACCGAGGCCGCCCCCACCGAATTGGCGAAGGCCGTGTGGATGGTCGAGGGCATCCGCAGCTTGGCACCCTTGATCTGCTCGAGCGTGGTGATCTCGCGCGTGCACATCATCTCGTAGAGCGGCGAGGACATGGCGCCGAGGAACACGATGCCGTGCCGGTCGAACATGGCCTTCATCTCAGGGTCCGAGGTGTAGAAGTCGTTCACCGCGAAGAGGGCGGTGATCGGATCCTTGAGCCCGATGGCGAGCGTGGCGATGACATTGTCCTCGGGCAGGTCCGAAGGCGTGTAGGTGCCCGCATGATAGGTCATCTGCACCAGCCCGTCGGTCAGGCCGGATAGGTGGGCCACCGGCGGCAGCAGCGCCGTGCCGGTATAGAGCTTCATCGTCAGGCTGCCGTCCGACCGCTCCTCGAGCTCCTTGGCCAGCGGCACATAGCCGTCGCGCGTGAGCGGATGGGTGTCGGGGAACCAGATGCTCGCGGTGATCTCCTCCGCGAGGATCGGCGTGGCGGCCAGCAGGCCGAGCAGGCTCGCGCCGGCAAGAGCGGTCAGTCTCTTCATGTCTCGTGCTCCTTGTTGGCTGGGGGTCTTGCCCGTTGACCGGGCGATCTTGTCGGTGTCCCGCCGCCCCGGGGCGGCGGGAAAGGTCACTCGGGAGTGAGGATGCTCCAGAACTTGCGGACGGGCACGGTCGAGCGCCATCCCGCGGTGGTGCCCTCGGGCATCAGGAAGACGGCGCCCGGCCCGAAGGTCCGCTCGTGCCCCGCCGCGTCGAAGACCGTGACGGACCCGTCATGAAGCTGCATCAGCTCGTAATAGCCGTAGCGCACCGGCCGGCGCTCGAAGGGGGTGGCGCTCCAGAGCCCCGCCGACCAGCTTCCGTCCGCGCTGGCCGCGAGCGGCCGCTTGGTGCAGGAGGGCACCGGGCCCTGCAGCAGATCCGCGGCAGGCGGCGCCGAGGGCTCCTGAGGCGCCTCCCGGTCGATCCGGGCGATGGCGGGAGTGGAGGTCGCCGCGGCCGCGCCTGCCCGGCCGTTGACGATCCAGCGCGCGCCCGGGCCCGCCGTCCAGTCGAACCGCACTCCCGGCGCGATCAGGGCGATATCGCCCGCGACAAGGCTCACCTCGAGGCCCCTGCCCCGCAGCCCGAGCGTGCCGTCGAGGAGGAGGACGACGAGGTGCCATCCGCCGCTCTCGTGCGTGCCGGCCGTCTCCGCGCCCGAGGCGCGCCAGAACTCCCAGCCCGGATGATGGCTCACGGCGAGCCGCTGGCCGAGAAAGCCCGCGCCGGTCTCTCCGGCGGCGGGCGCCTCGCGGAGGTCGAAGACGGTCAGGCCCGTCGCGGCCGGCGGCATGAGTGTCGCGTCGGTCATGAGGCAAATCCCATCCTGTCCTTCAGCCAGTACCAGCGGATGCCGGCATTCATCACCGGCTCGCGCAGCCGGTGCCAGGCGAGCGGGCGGATCGGGGTCACGGGAAAGACCGGCTCCTCGCCATGGGCGAGGTGGTTCGCCACCATCCGCCCCAGCGCGGTCGCGAGCGCGATGCCACGGCCGTTGTAGCCCAGCAGCACCTGAAGCCCCGGCTCGGGCGCATGCAGATGCGGCAGCCCGTCGAGGGTCAGCGCCAGCTGCCCCGACCAGCGCTGCGCGATCCCGAAGCGCGCGGCCTCGGGGAAGATCCGCGCGAGCCCCGCCTCGAGCGCGGCCATCAGGCGGCCATCCTCCATCGGCCCCACCGCCCCGCGACCGCCCAGAACCAGCCGCCCGTCGTCGGACTGGCGCATGTAGAAGGCGAGCTTGCGGGTCTCGGACAGGACCACGCCCCCCGGCATCAGCCGAGCGCGCAGATCTTCGGGCAGGGGGGCGGTGGCGACCAGCATGCTCTGCACGGGCAGGATGCTCTGGGCGAGACCGGGCAGGAGCCCTTCGCCATAGGCATTCGTCGCGATCAGCACCCGGTTCGCGCGCACGAGCCCCTCCGGCGTGCGGATCTCCCATCCCGCGCCCTTTCTGGTCAGGGAAAGGGCCGGGCTCTCCTCGATGAGATGTGCGCCCGCCGCAATGGCCGCGCGCCCGAGGCCCCGCGCATAGGCCAGGGGATTGAGGCCGCCCGCGCGCGGATCGTGCCAGCCGCCGTGATAGAGGCTGGTGCCGGTGCGCGCGGCGATCTCGTCGCGCGAGAGGATCGAGACGCCGACCCCCCGCTCCTGCCACTGGCGGGCGCGGTTCAGAACCGCCGGCAGCGCACGTTCGGAATGGGCGGCCTGAATCCAGCCCGCGCGCCGCGGGGCGCAGCGGATCCGGTGGCGCTCGATCAGGTCGAAGACCGCATCGGCCGCCCCGCCCACGAGATCGATCAGCGCCCGGCCCCGGTCAGGGCCGAACTTCTGCAAGAGGGCTTCGGGATCGTATTTCAGCCCCGGAATGACCTGCCCGCCGTTGCGCCCCGAGGCGCCGAAACCCACATGCCGGGCCTCGAGCACGAGCGGCGCAAGCCCCGCCTCGGCCAGATGCAGGGCTATGACGAGGCCGGTGAAACCGCCGCCCACGATGGCCACATCCGTCTCCGTCGTCCCGCGCAGCGGCGGTGCGGCGAGCGCGGGTTCGTCGCTCGCGCCCCACCAGAGCGCCCGGTCGAAGCTGTCGGCGCTGCGCCCCATCTCAGGCCCCGCCCCGGCCGGCGAACTGCGGATAGATGCGGCGCGCGGTTTCCTCACCCAGCATCCCGTTCGCGATGTCGGTCTCGATCTCGGCCAGCGCCCGGTCTGCGGGCGCGCCATAACCCGCGCCGCCGCCCAGCCGGAAGACCACGAGATCGCCCTTCCGCAGGTCGCGCATGTCCTTGGAGCCCAGGCGGATGATCTCGCCGTCTCGGTGGATCTCGCAGGCGCCGCGCGTGCCGGGCGTGCCCCCGAACAGCGGCTGCGGCTCGCTCCGGAACCGGTCGGAATAGAGCGCGACCGTGGCATTGTCCTTCAGGATGCGGAAGGCCTTCTGGAAGCCCGCGCCGCCGCGGTGGGCGCCGTGGCCGTAGGCCTCGGGCTCCAGCGCATAGCGCTCGACGCGGAAGAAGGAATAGTCCTGATCGATGGCCTCGACCGGCGTGTTGGCGCAGTTGGCCATCGGCATGTCGATGGCGTCGCAGCCGTTGGCGCTCGACGAGGCACCGTAGCCGCCGCCGTAGATCTCGAGATAGACCGAGAAGCCGGTCGGCCCGAGCCACGACAGGCAGCCCGAGGTGGTGGTGTCGAAGCCGCTGGCGATCACCTGATCGGGAACGGCCTGCGCCAGCGCCTTCATCGTCGCATTGTAGGCGCGGTAGCAGATGTTCATCCGCGCCCGCACCGGGGCGGGATAATGCGGGTTCAGGATGGTGCCCTTGGGCACCTTGACCGAGATCGCGCGGCTCACGCCCGCGTTGAAGGGAATGTCGGGCGAGGTCAGGACGCTCTTCACACAGGAGACGGTGGCCGACATGGTGGCCGCAAGCGGCGCGTTCAGCAGCGTGCGGACCTGCGCGTCGGTGCCCTCGTAATCGACCTCGATCCGGTCGCCCGCGATGGTCACCTTCGCGCGGACCCGGACCGGCTCCGAGCCGATCCCGTCATCGTCGATGAAATCCTCGCCGTGATAGACGCCGTCGGGGGCGGCCGCGATGCCCGCGCGGAAGCGGCGTTCCGAATAGTTCTGGAACTCGGTCATCACCTCCATGACCTTGGCCGCGCCGTATTTGCTGCAGAGCTCGCCCACGCGGCGCGCGCCGACCCGGTTCGAGGCGATCTGCGCATCGCAATCGCCCATGGTCTGCAGCGGCGTCCGGACGTTGGCGCGCAGGAATTTCTCGAGGATGCCGCCGTTCCAGTCGCGGCTGTAGGAGAATTTCGTGGGCGGGATCACGATCCCCTCGGAATGGACGTCCCGCGCGTTGGGGCTGAGGCCCGGCGAGCCGCCGCCGATGTCGAGATGGTGCGCCACCGAGGCCGCGAAGCCCACGCGCTGGCCCTCGTGGAAGATCGGACTGAAGAAGAAGATGTCCTGCAGGTGCTGGCCGCCCGAATAGGGATCGTTGATGATGAAGAAATCATCCTCGGTCAGGCTGTCGAGGTCGTAGGTCTCGGCGCAGGCCTGAAAGACCGAGCCGATGGTGCCGAGCTGCATCGGGATCAGCTCGGCCTGCGCAATGGTGTTGCCGTCGCGGTCCAGAAGCGCGGCCGAGCCGTCACGGGCCTCGCGCAGGATGGTCGAGAAGGCCGAGCGGATCAGCTTCTCGCCCATCTCGCGGGCGGCGGCGGCCAGCGCCTGGCTGATGACCGCGTAATCGGTGGGATCGAGCGCCATGGATCAGCCCTTCCTGCTCACGATGAAATTGTCGTTCCCGTCGCGGACCACGGTCCAGCCGTCGGGCACCAGCGTCGTCGTCGAATAGCCCTCGATCAGCGCCGGGCCCTCGACCGGGGTGTCGGGGGCAAGCGAGGGGGCGCTCACCACCAGAACGTCGCGCGGCCCCTCGCTCGTGTGCAGCTGGGCGGTCTGGCGGGCGGGCCGGTCGGGCAGTTCCTTCTCGCTCAGAAGCGGCAGGCTCTCGATGGGCCGGGTCGCCTCGAGGCGGAAGCCCACGATCTCGATGGCCTGTCGGGCCGAGGCGCCGTGCAGATAGACCCGGTGGTGGGCCGCGATGAAATCCTCGACCAGCCGCTCGCGGGTCAGCCCTGGCAGCGCCTCGCGGTCGATGTCCACGGCGATCTCGAAGGCCTGGCCCACGAAGCGCATGTCGGCCACGAACTTGAAGCTCAGCGCGCCCGCGATGCCATAGTCACGGAAGTCGCCCTCGGCCTCGGCCACCATCTGCGCATAGAGGTCGCGCACCACGTCGGAGGCCGCCGCATCCACCGGCGTGCGGCGGGTGATCGTGTAGATCTTCGAGAAATCCGAGGCGATCAGCCCGTAGGCCGAGAGGACGCCCGCGTTCGGCGGAACGAGCACGCGGTCGAGCCCGAGCTCCTCGGCCACCTCGACCGCCATCAGGGGGCCGGCCCCGCCGAAGGGCACCAGCGCATAGTCGCGCGGGTCGTGGCCCTTCTCGGTCGAGATGAGCTGGATCGCCCGCACGATATTGGCCGCCGCCAGCCGCAGCGCCGCATTGGCCGCCTGCGGAACGCTCATGCCCAGACGTTCGGCGAGCGGGGCGAAGGCCGCCTCGGATTTCTCGCGCAGGATCTCCATCGTGCCGCCGAGGAAGGCCTCGGGGCGGATGGTGCCGCGGATCACATGCGCGTCGGTGATGGTGGGCAGCGTCCCGCCGCGGTTGTAGCAGGCCGGCCCCGGCACGGCGCCCGCACTGCGGGGGCCTACGCGCAGCATGCCGCCGTCGTCGATCCAGATCAGGCTGCCGCCGCCCGCGCCGATGGTCGCGATGTCGAGCACCGGCGTGCGCACCGGCAGCCCGTCGAGCACCGTATCGGGCGAGATGCCGGGCCGCCCTTCGGTCACGAGACAGACGTCGGTCGAGGTGCCGCCCATGTCGAAGGTGATGAGATGGCCCGCACCCGAGCGCGAGGCCTGCCGCGTGGCGCCGACCACGCCCGCCGCCGGCCCCGAGAAGAGCGCCGAGATCGCATTGCGCCGCATCCCCGTGACGGGCAGGCGCCCGCCGTTCGACTGCATCACCGACAGCCGCTGGCCGAAGCCGCGCTCGGACAGTTTTTCCTCGAGCCGCAGCAGATAGGCGTCGATCACCGGCTGCACATAGGCGGCCAGCGTCGTGGTCGAGGCGCGCTCGAACTCGCGGAACTCGCGGCTGACGTCGGAGGAGCAGGTGACGAAGGTGCCCGGCAGAGCCGCCTCGAGGGCCGCCTGAAGCGCCCGCTCGTGATCGGGATTGGCATAGGAGGAGAGAAGGCAGATCCCCACCGCCTGATAGTCGCTCGCGCGCAGCTGCGGCACGAGATCGGCTGCGGCCGCCTCCACATCGAGCGGCAGGATCACCTCGCCCGCGGCATCGACCCGCTCGGTCACCTCGAAACAGTCGCGCCGCTCGACCACCGGCACCGGGCGCTGGTAGCGCAGGTCGTAGATGTTCAGCCGGTCGTGGCGCTGCAGATGCAGGATGTCGCGGAACCCTTCGGTGGTGATGAAGGCGACCTTCGCCCCCTTCCGCTCGAGCAGCGCATTGGTCGCGACCGTGGATCCATGCACGAAGTCCCGCGAGCTCTCCAACGCAAGGCCCGCCCCTTCCACCGCGTTCATCACGCCGATGTCCGGGCTGTGCGGCGTGCTCGGCACTTTCGTCAGCACGATGCGGCCGTCCTCGACCGCCACCAGATCGGTGAAGGTCCCGCCCACTTCCACTCCGACTCGCATCGCCCCTCCCGCTTCGTTGAACATTTTGGCCGATTAAATTCATTTTTTTGCCGACCATCAACGTTTATTTTCTTTTTGATGAAGATTTCCAGATTTACTTTCAGTTTTTCCATGCTTATGCCTTGGAAACTGGCAGTTTCCCGTTGGCGCGGGGGCTCCCGACCATCCCCCGCGCTCTGCGGCGGAGCCCTGGCGGCTGCCGCCGCGTTCGTGTCCGTTCCAAACCGGAGCTTGCGCTCATGAATTCCAACCATCTGATTGGCCAGCGCCTGCGTCAGATCCGGAAGAACCTCGCCCTCTCGCTGTCCGGCCTGTCGGAACGGTCGGGCGTCTCCGTGGGCACGCTCAGCCAGCTCGAGCGCGGCCTGGGCCGGCCCTCGCTGCGTACGATCGAGCGGATCTCGCAGGCTCTGGGCGTGCCGCCCTTCTGGCTGCTCGAGATGCCCGACCAGCACAATCCCGAGCACGACCAGATGATCGTCCGCTCGGGCCAGGGCGTGCAGCTGACGGTGACCGAGCCCGGCATGACGAAGACGCTGGTCACGCCGCGCAGCTTCGATGCCATGCAGCTCATGACCGTGGTGATGGAGCCCGGCAGCAAGTCCGGCGCGGGCTTCTACCGGCACGAGGGCATCGATGTGGGCTACATCCTGTCCGGTTCGCTCAATCTCGAGGTTGACGGGCGCACCCATGTGCTTTCGGCGGGCGACTGCTTCGCCTTCGACAGCCAGCTGCCGCACCGGTTCGAGAATCGCGGCGGCAGCCGCGCCGAAGTCCTCTGGATCAACACCAAGTCCCGCCTGAACGGTCTGCCGCCGCTGGAACCTGCGACCGCCGAGCCGAGGCCCGACCCCGCCGCCTCCGGCGAGATCTAGGCCACGATGGCGCAGGCCCGCCGCCTCGTCCGCCCTCTGGATGCCGCGGGCCTCGCGATCATGCTGGGCCTGTGCCTCGTCTGGGGGTTCCAGCAGGTCGCGATGAAGGCGATGGCGGGCGCGGCCGACCCTCTGCTGCAGGTGGCCGTCCGCTCCAGCGGGGCGGCGGTGCTGGTCTGGGCCTACAGCCGCTTCTGGCGCCGCGACCGCTGGCTTGCGGGCCTGACATGGCGCGAGGGGCTGCTGGTGGGCGCCCTCTTCGGCGTCGAATATCTCTTCGTGGGCATCGGGCTGCGCCATGTGGGCTCGGGCCTCATGTCGATCCTGCTCTATACCGCGCCGCTCTTCGTCGCCGTGTCGCTGCATCTCACGCTGCGCGAAGAGCGGCTGACGGGGCGGCAGTGGATCGGCTGCCTGCTCAGCTTCGCGGGGGTGGTGGTGATCTTCCTGCGCCCGGGCGAGGCTTTGGGCGGTGAGGAGGGGGCGGCGCTTCTCCTCGCGGGCTCGCTCTGCGCGCTACTCGCGGGCTTCTGCTGGGGGATGACGACCGTCGCGGTCCGGCTCACCCGGCTGTCCGGCGCGCCCTTCGCCCAGACCCTGTTCTACCAGCTTCTGGGCGGCGCGCTCTGCGCCTGGCCCGTAGTGCTGGCGGAGGGCCGGACCGGCTGGGCGGGAGGCCTCGATCTCTGGCTGCTGACCTTCTACCAGACGGTGATCGTCTGTTTCGCGAGCTACCTCGTGTGGTTCTGGCTGCTCCAGCGCTATCTCGCCTCGCGGCTCGGCGCCATGTCGCTCCTGTCGCCGGTCTTTGCCGCGGCCCTCGGCGCGGCCCTTCTGCGCGAGCCGCTGACGCCGGGCTTTCTGCTGGCCACCGCTCTGATCGTGGCGGGGCTGGTGACGGTGATGCTGCACGACCGTCGCGAGCGCCCCCGCCTCCTGCCGCCGCGGTAGCGGGCCACGGACGCTCCCCGGTCCGGAGAAGATGACGAGGACAGTCGCCGCCCGCCGTGGGCCGCGAGGGCCGTGGTGCTGCCGGCCGGAAGTCACCGCAGATCGGACGCCGCGGCCAGATAGGCCGCGCGGCGGCAGACGACCCGGGACGAGAGGGTCCGAGGCCGCCTGCGGCGATCCGCCGTCTGCGCGACTCTCCCCCGGCCGTGCCATCCTGTTCGACGTGAGAAAGTGATGGCTTGCAGGTAACCCTGTCGGCGCCGCCCTCGGGGGCGCGAGCGGCTGGCAGCGCGCCCTGAGGGGCGTGAGAGCGGGGTGGCCGGTCCCGGTGCGGACCCGCCACCCTGCGCGGGCCTCCCGGATCCCCCTGGCTTCTGCAACCGCCTGCCCTCTCCCGGCGTTCGAGGCTGCTTGCCGCGGCTTTTCCGTTGCCGGCCGCGGTGTTGGTGCCGCTGGACCTTCAGGAAAGTCTGGCAATTCCCTCGCCTTCCGGCAACTGTGGGCTGCGGGACGGAGAGGGTTCGGAGTGTTGTGGTTGAGATCGTCCGCGGGACGTGAAGGCGGCGCGGGCGCGCCACTGTGGCTTGTCTGGCCGCTCGCGGTGGCGGGATATGTGCTCATGGGCCGCCTCGGCCTCGTGACGGCCGTGCCGCCCACCGGCGCGGTCGTGCTCTGGCCGCCGAACGCGGTGCTTCTCACCGCTCTCCTCGCCTCAGCCCCCCGCCACTGGCCCGTCGTTCTTCTAGGAGGCATCGCAGCCGAGGTCGCCGTCAACTGGCACACGCTGCCGATCGCCTGGGCGCTGGCCTTCGGCACCGTCAATGCCGCCGAATCCACCCTTGCGGCCAGCCTCCTCAGACGCTTCTCCGACGGGCCCGTGCGGCTCGACGGGCTTGCCGCCGTCGTCCGGTTCGTGCTGCTGGCTCCGCTCGCGGCATCGGCCACCGCGGCACTGGCCGGAGCCGCGCTCATCGCTCTTCGCTTTCCCGAGGTCGATTACCTGCACACCTGGCAGGTGTTCTGGCTCGGCGACGGGTTGGGACTGCTGATCGTCGGGACGACCCTTCTCGTCTGGCTCGCCCCCCGCGCTGCACCCGAGGCGAAGATCCGGGGCCGCGGGCTCGAGGGGCTTGTCCTCGCGGCGGGCCTACTCTTCGTCTCGGTGCTGACGCTCCGCCTCGATGCCGATCTGGGCCGCCTCTACCTGCTCTTCCCGTTCCTCGTCTGGACGGCGCTGCGCTTCGGCATGAAGGGGGCCACGCTCGCCATCCTGTCGATGACCGCCGTCGCGACCTGGGCGATGATGGACGGCCGCGGCCCCTTCGTGGATCTGGCCGGGATCGATCAGGTGGCGGCGAGGCAGGTGCTGATTGCGGTGGTGGCTCTCTCCACCTTCATCCTCGCCGTAGCCGCCGACGAGCGCCGGCGGGTCACCCGGCGGCTTCTCCAGTCGGTGCGCGAGCTGGAGCAGGCCCGCTTCGATCTGGAGCGGATGAACGCGGACCTCGACGAGATCGTGACCGAGCGCACCCGCGCGCTTCGCAGCACCCTCGCCCGGAACGAGATGCTGTTGCGCGAGGTGCATCACCGGGTGAAGAACAACCTTCAGCTCATCTCGAGCCTCGTGGCGCTGCAGCGGCGCGGCGTGCAGGAGCCCGCGATGCGCGAACGGATGGCGCGGATCCAGGGCCAGATCGGCGCCATCGCCAAGACCTACGACCTGCTCCACCAGTTCGGCGCCAGCGAGACGGTGGACTTCGGCCCGTTCGTGCCGGCGCTATGCGCCGCCATTGAGGGGGCCGAGGGCGGGCGCGCCCGCATCGAGGCCGAGCTGCAGGGCAGCGCGGAGGTTTCGGCCGACAGTGCCATCGCCCTCTCGCTCGCGCTGAACGAACTGGTGACCAATGCGCTGAAACATGCAGGCCCCACGCCCCGTATCCGCGTGGCCTGCGGCCGGGAGGGAGATGCGCTCGTGCTGCGGGTCGAGGATGACGGGCCGGGATTGCCCGAGGGGTTCGAGCTGACAGCGCAGGCAGGCTTCGGCGTGCGGATGGTGGCGGGCCTCATCGGGCAGGCCGGCGGCACGATCCGCACGCTTGCAACCGAAGGCGGCGCGGCCTTCGAGATCCGCGTGCCGGTGACCGGCGCCGCCTGAGGCTCAGAGCCCGAGGCGGCGGAGACCCCGATCCGTCGCGGCGCGCAGTCCGAGCGTCATCGCCGCAAGAACCGCCAGCGCCGCGAACATGAGGTCGGTCTTCATCCGCGCATTGGCGAGCAGCATCAGATGGCCGAGCCCCGCCGAGGATCCCACCCATTCGCCGATCACCGCCCCGATGGGCGCATAGACCGCCGCGATGCGGAGGGCCGCCGCCAGATGCGGCAGCGCATGGGGCAGCCGCAGCCACACCAGCGTCCGCCAGCGCGGCGCCCGCGCGAGCCGCGCCAGATCGAGCGCGGCCTCGGGCGTGGCGCGCAGCCCGTCATGCAGGGCCGAGGCCACCGGGAAGAAGGTGATGAGCACCACCACCGCCACCTTCGAGCCCATCCCGTAGCCCAGCCAGAGCGTGAGGATCGGCGCCAGCGCGAAGACCGGCACCGCCTGACTGAGCACGAGGAGCGGGCGCAGGAGCCGCTCCACCTGCGTGGAAAGCGCCGTCGCCAGCCCTGCGGCCAGCCCGATCAGCAGCCCGAGCCCGAGGCCCAGCAGGATCTCGGCCAGCGTGGCGAGACCGTTCCGCGCAAGCATCCCGCGGTTGTCCGCCAGCGCGCGCAGCACCGCGGCGGGGCCGGGCAGGATATAGGGCGGCGCGCCCGACAGGCTCACGACCGCCTGCCAGAGCGCCAGCAGCGCGAGGCCCGTGGCGAGCGCCCTCATGCCGCAAGCCGCGCCATCAGCGCCTCGGCCTCGGCTGCAAGCGCGGGCAGCGGGCGCGGCACCGGCCCGTCGGGCAGCGGCACGGGCCGGAGCCTGCCTTCCTCCAGAAGCCACACCCGATCGCCCAACCTCAGCGCCTCGAGCGGATCGTGGGTGACCATCAGGACGGCGGTCCCGGCGAGGCGCGCGCAGGCCAGATCCTGCATCCGCCGCCGCGTGGCGGGATCGAGCGCCGAGAAGGGCTCGTCCAGCAGCGCCAGCGGCGCCTCCTCCATCAGCGCGCGCGCCAGCGCCACCCGCTGCCGCTGCCCGCCGGACAGGCTCGCCGGACGCCGCGCCTCGAGCCCCTCGAGGCCCACCGCCGCCAGAAGCGCCCGCGCCCGCCCCTCGTCCAGAGGCGCCCCCGACAGCCGCTGCCCGAGGAGCACATTGCCCAGAAGGCTCGCACGCTCCTGCAGCAGATCCTGCTGCGCCATCCAGGCGATGCGCGGCGGCGCCGAGATCCGGCCCTCGAGGCGCGCCGCGGTGGGCAGGCCCGCGAGGAGCCGCAGGATCGTGCTCTTGCCCGCGCCGGACGGCCCCAGAAGGCAGGTCCAGCCCGGCGCGAGCCGCAGGTCGAGGTCGCGGAAGAGGGGGCGGCCCGCCAGAGTGGCCGAGCCCTCGATGCCGAACGCCATCAGTCGGCCGGGGCCGAGAGATCCATCGCCACCTCGGCCACTTCCGGCGCAGCGGGGATCAGACCCACCTCGGCCATGTAGCGCCCGAAGGCCGCGTAACGGTCCGCGTCGAGCGCCAGGGGATGGGCCGCGAAATGGGGAAGCGTGTCGCCCCAGGCGGCGGCGTTCAGATCGTCATCGACCTCGGCCGACCAGCCGCGGAAGATCTCCCACGCCTCTTCGGGGTGATCGGCGATGAAGCCCGCCGCGCGCTCGGTCACCTTCAGGAAGGCCACCACCTTCTCGCGGTCCATCCGGTCGGGATTGGCCACATAGATCAGCTCCTCGTAGCTCGGTACGCCGTTCTCCTCGGGCAGGAAACAGCGGCCCTCCGACCCCGCCGCGGCGATCTGGTGCAGCTCGAAATTTCGGAAGGCTCCCGCCACCGCATCGGCCTGCCCGCTGGCCAGCGCCGGCGTCAGGGCGAAGTTCACGTTGACGAACTCCACTTCCGCGGGCTCGACCCCGTTCGTGCGCAGCATCGTGTGCAGCAGCGCCTCCTCGATCCCCGCGACCGAGAAGCCCACCTTGCGCCCCTTCAGATCGGCGAGACCCTGCACGGGGCCGTCGGCCTTGGCCATCACACAATAGAGCGGGCTCTCGACCAGCGTGCCCACGCGCTTGAGCGGCAGCCCCTCGGCATGCTGGAGATAGAGTTGCGGCTGGTAGGTCACCGCCAGATCCGCCTGCCCCGAGGCCGCCATCTTCGGCGGATCGGCCGGATCGGCGGGGGCCACGATCTCGACCTCGAGACCCGCCTCGGCGAACCAGCCCTGACGCTCGGCCACGATGATGGGCCCATGGTCGGGGTTCACGAACCAGTCGAGCACGACGGTCAGGGGCTCGGCCATGGCGGGGGCCGGCAGCAGGAGGGCCAGAAGGGCTGCGCGTTTCATGAAGGGCTCCTCATCAGGAAGAAATGGTCGGTGGGGCCGTGCCCGCTTCCGACCGAAAGCGCCTCGGCGCCGGCGATGGCGCGCGAGACATAGGTCTTGGCCGCCCGGCAGGCCGCCAGCGGATCGCCCAGCAGCGCGAGCTGCGTGGCCAGCGCCGAGGAGAGCGTGCAGCCCGTCCCGTGCGTGTTGCGCGTGTCGGTGCGGGGGCTGACCAGCCACTCCGCCCGGTCGGCGTCGAGATAGAGATCCGGGCAGTCCGCACCCGCCAGATGCCCGCCCTTGAGCAGCACCGCGGCGGGCCCCAGCGCCAGAAGCGCGCGCGCCTGCCGCTCCATCCCGGCACGGTCGGACACTTCGGCCTCGCCAAGAAGGTCGGCCGCCTCGGGCAGGTTCGGCGTGACGATCCGCGCGAGCGGCATGAGCCGCGTGCGCAGCGCCGCCACCGCCTCGGCCGCCAGAAGCCGGTCGCCGCCCTTGGCCACCATCACCGGATCGAGCACGATGGGCGCCGCCTGCCCCGCCAGCTCCGCCGCCACCGCCTCGGTGACGGCCGCGGTACCGAGCATGCCGATCTTGACCGCATCCACCCGCACATCGGCAAAGATCGCCTGCAGCTGCGCCGTCACGAAGGCGGGCGGGATCAGCTCGATCCCCGTCACGCCGCGCGTGTTCTGCGCGGTGAGCGCCGTCAACACCGCCATGCCATAGCCGCCGTTCGCGCCGATGGCCTTGATGTCGGCCTGAATGCCTGCGCCGCCCGACGGGTCCGAGCCCGCGACCGAGAGGATGTTCGGGATCATGCGCGCCCCCATTCGAGCGCCAGCGCCCGGGCGGCGGCCTCCGGATCCGCGGCCGCGCCGATGGCCGAGACGATGGCCATGCCGGCCGCGCCCGCGGCCTTCACCGCGTGGGCATCCCCCGCGCCCAGCCCGCCGATGGCGACCGCCGGGACGGGTGCCGCTGCCACCAGCCGCGCAAGCCCCTCGAAGCCGATGGGCGGCGCATGGTCGGGCTTCGAGGCCGTGGCCCGCACAGGCCCCGCCCCCACATAATCGACGATCCCGAGGGGCAGCGCCTCCAGATGCTCCGGCGCCTCGACCGAGAGGCCGAGGAGACGGTCGGGCCCGATCCGGCGCCGCGCTTCGGCCACGCCCAGATCGCCCTGCCCCACATGAAGCCCCGCCGCCCCCGAGGCCAGCACCACCTCGATCCGGTCGTTCACGATGAGCGGCACGCCTTGGGCGTCGAGCGCCGCCACCAGTCGCCGCGCGAGCGGGATCAGCTCCGCGTCGGAGCGGTGCTTGTCGCGGAGCTGGACGAGCGTGGCCCCTCCCCGGACAGCCGCCGCCACCAGCTGCTCGAGACCCTCGGCCCCGTCCGGCGTCACGAAATAGAGCGAGAGGTTCATGCGGCCTCCAGCCTGGCGCCACGGTCGAGCGCCTCGGGCGACAGGGCGTGGAGCGCGTCGAGGAAGGCCACCTGGAAGCTGCCGGGCCCGGTCGCTGTCTTTGCGGCCTCCTCGCCCGCGAGCCCGAAGAAGGCGAGCGCCGCCGCCGTCGCCTCGAACGGCGGCCGGATCGCCGCGAAGGCGCCCACGATCCCGGTCAGCGAGCAGCCGAGCGCGGTCACCCGCGGCATGAGCGGATGGCCGTTGGCGCAGCGGATGCCGCGCCGGCCATCGGTCACGAAATCCACCGGCCCCGTCACCGCGACCACCGCGCCCGAGCTTTCGGCAAGGCGCTGCGCCGCCGCCTCGGCGGCCGCGACCGGATCGGCGCTGTCGGCGCCCTTGCCGCGGGTCTCGGCGCCCGCGAGCGCGAGGATTTCCGAGGCATTGCCGCGGATGACCGTGGGCTTCAGCGCCAGAAGCCGGGCACCGAGGCCGCGGCGGAAGGCCGTGGCGCCCACCGCCACCGGATCGAGCACCCAGGGCCGCCCGGCCGCCGCGGCACCGCGCGCCGCGGCCTCCATCCCCTCGACCCAGCGGGGGCTCGGCGTGCCCATGTTGATCGTCAGCGCCTGCGCAATGGCGGCGAATTCGCCGGATTCCTCGGCGTCATGCACCATGGCGGGCGAGGCACCCGCCGCCAGAAGCACGTTGGCCACGACATTCATGGCAACGAAGTTGGTGATGCATTGCACCAGCGGCGCCTCGCGCCGCATGGTGTCGAGATAGGTTCCGCAGCCGTCCATCGCTCTCCTTCCGTGACGAAGGGAGGCGAAATGCATTCAAGTGCGGGACCTGCAGCATCGCGACTTCCTCCGCCAGCATGACCTGGTTCAGGTTCAAAGGGTGCTTCTCAGCCCGGGAAGGTCCCGGACGCCCCTGTCACTCCGAATAGGCTTAACGCGAAGCCGCGGCCCGGCGCAAGGCCGTGCGGGAGGCGTGGACGGCGAGCCGACAGCCGCGCCCTGCATTTCGCGAAGCGCGAATGACCGGCGGCGGAGTGCCGGCTCGTGCTGGGAGGATCTCGTTCCGGCGAAACGGACGAGCCACCGGAGCCGCGCCTCCGCGACCTCCAGTGGACCTGCGCCCTAGGGACGGCGTCTGCGGATCCTAGGGCCCGCGCTCAGCGCAGGCCGGTCTCTTCCAGGAGGCCGAGGCGCTTGGCCTCGTAGTAATAGCCGTTGCGATACCACTGGATCGCGCGCTCTTCGTCGCCCTGCGCCACGAGCCAGGCCCCGCGGAGATATTTCCCGCCGTAGGTGAGGTTCGTCTTGGCGTCGAGCAGGCTTTCGGGCGCGCCGCGATAGCCCATGGTCTTGGCCGTCTGGGGATGGATCTGCATGAGCCCCATATAGGGCCCGTTCTTGGCCCCCGGATTGTAGCCGCTTTCGCGCTTCACGATCCGGTGCATCAGCGACGGCGGCACATGGTAGAGCTTGGCGTAATCGCTCACCATCCGCATCACCTCGGGCTGCCCGGACATCTCGCCGCGTCCCTCGGGCGCCTTGGCGCCCCCGCCGCAGCCCGCCAGTGCCAGAGCCGCCGCAAGAAGCGCGGCGCCTGTCGTTCCCTTCATCCTGCCTGTCCCTCTGCTGCCTTCACGACGGCTGTCAGATCGTCCCACACCTTCGGTGCGGCGACGAGCACCATGCCACCGGCGGCGTCTTCGGGAAAGGGGGCAGTGCGTCCTCCGGCTTCCTCGACCATCAGCATGGCCGCCAGACAGTCCCAAGGGTTCATGTGCGGCTCGTAATAGCCGCCAAGCCGGCCCGCCGCGACCGAGGCCAGCATGATCGCGCCCGAGCCGTTGCGGTAGAACATGCCGCCCCGCCGCATCAGTTCGCGCACCAGCGCCGAGGCGAAATCGGGCGAGGTGCGGTGACTTGCGCCGAGCGCCACGTTGCAGGAGCCGATGGTGAGATCCGCGCGCGCGTGGAGCCGCTCGCCGTTCAGGAAGGCCCCCTGCCCCCGCTGCGCCGAGAAGGTCTCGCGCGCCAGCGGATGTTCGATCACCCCCGCAACAGTGCGCCCCTCCTCCTGCAGCGCGAGCACCACGCACCAGTGCGGCAGCCCGGCAAGGAAGGGCGCGGTGCCGTCGATCGGGTCGATCACCCAGGTGAAGCCCGACCGGCCCTCCTCTGCGCCATGCTCCTCGCCCAGCACCCCATCGTCGGGGAAGCGCGCGGCAAGGCGGGCGCGGATCAGCGTCTCGACCTCGCGATCGGCGCGGCTCACGATGTCCTGCGGGCTGGCCTTGGCCTCGACCGCGAGGCTCTCGCGGCGGGCGAAGAAATCGAGCGCGAGGCGCCCGGCCTCGGCCGCCACCTCGAGCGCCAGCGTCAGGCGGTCCTTCACCGGATCGGTCAAGATATGGTCCTCATTCGTGGAATTTCGGGGCCTGATGCCAGCGCCAGGCATCGGCGATCATGTGCGGCAGGGTCGAAAGCTCGGGCTCCCATCCCAGTTCACGCACCGCGCGTTCTGAGCCGCAGACGAGGGCCGCCGCATCGCCCGACCGGCGCTCGCCGAAAAGGATGGGCACTTCGCGGTTGGTCACGGCGCGCGATTGCTCGATCACCTCGCGCACCGAGAAGCCGCGCCCGGTGCCGAGGCAGAAGACCCGGTTCGGGCCGCCGTCGAGCAGGCGGTTCAGGCCCAGCACATGCGCCTGGGCCAGATCCATCACATGCACATAGTCGCGGATGCAGGTACCGTCGCGCGTGGGATAGTCGGTGCCGAAGACGGTGAGCGCGGGCCGCCGGCCCGCCACCGCATCGAGCATGAGCGGGATCAGATGCGTCTCGGGATCGTGCTGCTCGCCGACCTCGCCCTCGGGGTCGGCGCCCGCCACGTTGAAATAGCGGAAGATCGTGTGGTTGAGCCCGAAGGCCGCGCCGAAATTCGCCACCATCTCCTCGATGGCGCGCTTGGAGGCGCCATAGGCGTTGATCGGGCGCTGCGGCGTATCCTCGTCGAGCACCACGCCGTCCTGATCGCCGTAGGTGGCGCAAGTCGAGGAGAAGACGAAGTTCTTCACCCCGGCCGCCACCGTCGCCTCGAGCAGGTTGAGCGCGCCGGTCACGTTCACGCGCCAGTAGGTGCCGGGATCGCGCATCGACTCGCCCACCAGCGAGAGGGCCGCGAAATGCATCACCGCCACGGGTTTCCAGGTCTCGAGCGCCGCGTCGATGCTCGCGCGGTCCATCAGGTCGCCGTGGGCGAGCGGGCCGAACTTCACGGCCTGCTCCCACCCCGTCGAGAGATTGTCGAAGGTGACGGGCTCGAACCCGGCCCGCTTCAAGACCTTGCAGGCGTGCGAGCCGATGTAGCCCGCCCCTCCCGTCACCAGAACCCGCTGCGCCATCGCCCGATCCTACCGTCCGACGCCCACATAATGGGTGAAGCCCGCGGCGCGGGCATCCGCCGGCGCATAGACGTTGCGCAGATCGGCCATCCGCGCGTCGGCCATGCCGCGCGCAAGCCGCTGGAGATCGAGCGCGCGGAACTCGTTCCACTCGGTCAGGATCACCAGCACCGAGGCGCCCTCGGCCGCCGAATAGGCATCCTCCATCCAGCGGACGCCGGGCAGGAGATGCTCGCCCTCGCGCCGGCCCTCGGGATCGACCACCCGCACCTTGGCCCCCGCCCCCACCAGAGCGGGCACGATGGTCAGCGCGGGCGCATCGCGCATGTCGTCGGTGTTGGGCTTGAAGGTCACGCCCAGCACCGCGATCACCTTGTCGCGGCACGAGCCTTCGCAGAGATCCTCGATCTTCTCGATCATCCGGCGCTTGATCTCGTCATTGACCTTGATGACGCTCTCGACGATCTGGATCGGCGAGGCATGGTCCTGCCCCATCCGGGCCAGCGCCTTGGTGTCCTTGGGGAAGCAGGAGCCGCCGTAGCCCGGGCCCGCATGCAGGAACTTGTTGCCGATGCGCCCGTCGAGGCCCATGCCCTTGGACACGGCCTTGATGTCGGCCCCCACCCGCTCGCAGAGCGCGGCGATCTCGTTGATGAAGGTGATCTTCGTCGCGAGGAAGGCGTTCGCGGCATATTTGATCATCTCGGCGCTCTCGAGCCCGGTGTAGACCACCGGGAAGTCGCGCAGGAAGAGCGGGCGATAGATGTCGGCCATGATCTTCTTCGCGCGCTCGGTCTCGACGCCCACCACCACCCGGTCGGGGCGCATGAAATCGTCGATGGCCGCGCCCTCGCGCAGGAACTCGGGGTTCGAGGCCACGTCGAAATCGGCGGCCGGATTGGCCGCCCGGATCGTCTCGGCCACCTTCCGGTTGGTGCCGATCGGCACGGTCGATTTCGTCACCACCACCGCGTAATGATCGAGCGCATGGGCGATCTCTTCGGCGGCGGCCATCACATAGGTGAGGTCCGCATGGCCGTCGCCGCGCCGGGTGGGCGTGCCCACGGCGATGAAGACGGCATCCGCGCCGCGCATGGCCTCGGCCAGATCGAGCGTGAAGGACAGCCGTCCCGCCGCCACGTTCCGCGCCATCAGCGCCTCGAGACCCGGCTCGAAAATCGGGACCTTGCCGTCCCGCAGCTTGGCGATCTTCGTCGCATCCTTGTCGACGCAGACCACCTCGTGGCCGAAGTCCGAAAAGCACACACCCGAGACGAGGCCCACATAGCCCGTGCCGATCATCGCAATCTTCATGGAAAAAGCTATCCTCTTCCGTTTGCGGACTGTGTGTCAGCCGCTCTTTGATCTGTCAATTTCAACTCTAGGTATTTTCGAGGGCGACAGCGCTCGCCCGCCGTTTCAGCACGGATTCCCGCCAGGTAATGTAGCTGATGGCGGAAATGATGATCCCGCCGCCCAGAAGGACGAAGGGATCGACCCGCTCGCCGAAGGCCAGTGCCCCGAGGAGCGTGGCCCACAGCAATTGCAGGAATGTGACGGGCTGCGTCACGGTCAGCGGCGCAGCCCCGAAGGCGCGGGTCATGCAGTAGTGGCCCGCCGTGGCGAAGACCGCGACCAGCGCCAGCCAGAGGAGCTGGTCCACCCCGACCGGCACCCAGACGAGCAGCGCGAAGGGCAGCAGGCCGAGCGTCACCGTGCCCGACATCATCGCGACGATGGCCCCCGCCCCCGCCACGTCCGACAGGCGGCGCGCCAGAAGGTAGCTGCCCGCGAACAGCGTGGCCGCGCAGAGCTGCGACAGATGCCCCGCCGACAGCTCGCGCAGCCCGGGCCGGAGCACGATCAGTGCCCCCACCAGCGCCACCGCCACCGCAAGGATCCGCCGCAGCGCCAGCCGCTCGGAGAAGAAGAGCGCGGCCCCGACCGTCACCAGCACCGGGTTCAGATAGCCGATGGCCGTCACTTCGGCGACCGGGATGCGGGCCATGGCATAGAACCAGCAGATCACGGCGGCCGTGTGGAACGCGCCGCGCAGCCCGTAGAGCTTCAGCGTGCTCATCGGCACGCCCTGCCGCAGCACCGGCACGAGCGTGGGCAGCAGGAACAGGGCCCCGAAGGCGAAGCGCAGGAAGGCCCCCTGCGCCGCAGGAATGTCGGTGCCGAGATAGCGGACGATCCCCGTCACGCCCACGAAGCTCACCCCCGAGGCGAGCATCCAGAGCACGCCCTCCAGCGTGCGTGTCCGGCTGGGAACTGCGGGGCGGGCGCTCATGGCGGGCAGTCAATCCGATCCCGCAGGCCACCGCAAGAGCCGTTCGGCGCCCCGTCCGGCCGCCTCCGGCAGCCGCCGGGATCGCGGCGCGACAGTGGGCATGGACGTCCCCGGGCAGCGGTGCGGGCCGCCGCCCTCTGGCCGGGCCCGCCGCCGCGCGGCGGACCGACCGGATCTCAGGCGTCGAGCTTCGCCGCCACATCCTCGGGGATGTCGAAGTTGCCGGTGACGGTCTGGACGTCGTCGTCCTCCTCGAGCGCGTCGATCAGCTTCATCAGCTTCTGCGCCGTCTCGAGATCGACGTTGGTGCGGTTCTGCGGCTTCCAGACGAGCTTGGCTTCCTCGCTCTCGCCCAGCACCTTCTCGAGCGCTTCGGACACTTCGTTGAGGCTGGTGTCGCCGCAATAGATCCAGTGGCCCTCTTCGTCCGACTCGACATCGTCGGCGCCGGCCTCGATGGCGGCCATCATCACCGTGTCGGCGTCGCCCGCCTCGGGCTTGTAGGTGATCTCGCCCACGCGGTCGAACATGAAGCTGACCGAGCCCGTGGTGCCGAGGTTGCCGCCGTATTTGGTGAAGTAGCTGCGGACGTTCGAGGCGGTGCGGTTCACGTTGTCGGTCATCGTCTCGACGATGATGGCGATGCCGTTCGGCCCGTAGCCCTCGTAGCGGATCTCCGAGTAATCCTCGGCATCGCCGCCCTGCGACTTCTTGATCGCGCGCTCGATCACGTCCTTGGGCATCGAGACGGCCTTGGCCGCCTTCACCGCCAGCCGCAGGCGCGGGTTCTTGTCGGGGTCGGGGTCACCCATCTTCGCGGCGACGGTGATCTCCTTCGCCAGCTTCGAGAACATCTTCGAGCGCAGCTTGTCCTGCTTGCCCTTGCGATGCTGGATGTTCGCCCACTTGGAATGGCCCGCCATGACCCTCTCCGATCGTTCCTTGCATCGCGCGCCTATAGCCCAGCGCGCCGGGGGGCCGCAAGCCCGGCCGCGGGGTCGCGGCGGGCTCGCCGCCTCAGAAGGGGAAAAAGACCGGGATGAGGAGGCTCATGACCACCATCATCAGGATGTTCAGCGGCACGCCGATGCGCAGGAAGTCGGTGAAGCGGTAGCCGCCCGGCCCGTAGACGAGCGTGTTCGTCTGATAGCCGATGGGCGTGGCGAAGCTCGCCGAGGCGCCGAACATGACCGCGACCACGAAGGGCCGCGGATCGACGCCCAGGGATCCCGCAAGGCCGATCACGATGGGGGTGAGGATCACCGCCACGGCATTGTTGCTGACGAGCTCGGTCAGGATCGAGGTCAGCGCATAGACCACGAAGATCAGTGCGAAGGGCGGCAGCCCCTGCATCCACGGGGCCACGGCACCCACGACCATCTCGACCGCGCCGGAATGTTCGAGCCCCGCCCCCACCGCCAGCATCCCGAAGATGAGCGCGAGCAGCCGCCCCTCGATATAGCCGAAGGCCTCGTCGGCATCGATGCAGCGGGTGACGAGCACGACCGCCACGCCGATCATGGCAAGGATCGCGATGGGCGCCACGTCGAAGGCCGACAGCAGCACCACCGCCGCCAGAACCGCCATCACCACGGGCGCGCGGTTGCGCCGGTAGGCCCGGTCCGACGGCTGGGCGATGTCGACCACCTGCATCTCCGAGGCCAGCCGCTCGATATCGGCCTGCGCCCCCTCCAGGAGAAGCGTGTCGCCCACCTGCACCACGAGATCGTCGAGCTGGCGGCCGATGTTCTGGTTGCGCCGGTGCGCGGCCAGCACATAGACCCCGTAGCGCCGCCTGAGGCGCATGGCGCCGAGCGAGCGGCCCACCATGAAGCAGCCGGGCGTGATGAGCACCTCGACCACCTGCGTCTGCACTGACGAGAGCTTGTCGACGAGCCGCAGCTCCTTGTTCGACTGCAGGCTCAGCACCTCGGACATAGGGGTGCGCAGCACCACCCGGTCTCCGGCCTCGAGCGTTGCCTCGGCCAAGTTGCGGCGCAGGGAAATGTCGCCGCGCAGCACGTCGATCACGCGCAGGCTGTCGCGCTTGAAGATTTCCACATCCTCGACCTTGCGGCCGATCAGGGCCGAGCCCTCGGGAACGGCCACCTCGGTGAAGAACTTCATCCGGCTCCGGTCCGAGAGCAGCATCCCCATGCTGTCGCGGTCGGCCAGCAGGCGCGGCGCGAAGAGCCAGAGATAGCCCAGGCCCACGGCCGCGAGGGTCAGGCCCAGCGGCGTGATCTCGAAGATCGAGAAGGGCTCGAGGCCCGACCGGCGCGCCACCCCGTCGACCAGCAGGTTCGTGGAGGTGCCGATCAGCGTCACGGTGCCGCCGAAGATCGACAGATAGCTGAGCGGGATCATGACCTTGGAGGGCGAGACTTGCATCTGCCGCGCGATCTGCATGAAGACCGGGATCATCACCACCACGATGGGCGTGTTGTTCATGAAGGCCGACATGCCCACGATCACCAGCGACAGGAGAGCGAGGGTGCGCAGGGGCCGCGTCGCCGCATGGCGGACGGCGATCTGGGTCACGGCATCGAGGGTGCCGGTGCGCACCAGCGATCCCACGATGATGAAGAGCGCCGTGATGGTCCAGGGCGCGGGGTTGGAAAGCACCCCCAGAAGGTCGTCCTGCGGCAGGATGCCCACTGCCAGCATGAGCGCGCCGCCCGCAAGGGCCGTCACCTCGACCGGATAGATCTCGCGGACGAAGAGCACGAGCATCCCGGCGAGGATCGCGAGCGCCGTCCAGGCCTGCATCGGTTCCGACATCTCGAAGCCGAACATCATCTCTCCCTCAGAAAGGTCTTGGCCTGAATACGATGGTGAGACGCCCGCGCAAAGCCGCCGTGCGACCGGACCCTCGGCGGCGCACGGCGCGCCTGTCGGGCGGGCAGGCTCAGGGCCGCGACTCCTGCAGCCGCCCGCCGAGCCGCACCGGCACGATCCGCTGGGCCAGCCCCGTGCGGTCGTCGGTCTCGACATAGACGCCCGCGAGCGTCGCAGGCCCCCCGGCAGGCTCGAACCGGCCCTTGGGCATCTGGGTGATGAAGCGGCGCAGCGGCTCGGTCTTCTCCATCCCGATCACCGAATCGTAATCGCCGCACATGCCCGCATCGCTCATATAGGCCGTGCCGCCGCGCAGGATCTGCGCATCGCCCGTGGGCACATGGGTGTGGGTGCCGACGACGAGGCTCGCCCGCCCGTCGCACCAGTGGCCCATCGCCATCTTCTCGCTCGTGGCCTCGCAATGGATGTCGAGGATCGTGGCCTGCACCGCGCCGCCGAGCGGCATCGCCTTCAGCACCTGATCGACCGCCGAAAACGGATCGTCGAAGGGCCGCTTCATGAAGACCTGCCCCAGCGCCTGAAGCACCAGCACCTTGCGGCCGCCGACGGTGAAGACCCTCGCGCCCTTGCCGGGGGCGGTCTTGGCATAGTTCAGCGGACGGACGATGCGCGGCTCGGTCTCGATGAACTGCAGCATCTCCTTCTGGTCGAAGGCATGATCGCCGAGCGTCACGCAGTCCGCGCCCGCGGCGAGCAGCTTCTTCGCGTGGTCGGCGGTGATGCCCGCGCCGCTCGAGGCGTTCTCGCCGTTGACCACGACGAAATCGAGCCCCCATTCCGTGCGCAGCGCCGGCAGCCGTTCCGCCACCGCCGAGCGTCCCGCACGCCCCATCACATCGCCAAGAAAGAGTAGCCTCATCCCGGCAGCGTTAGGGCCGAGCCCCGCCAAGGGCAAGAGGATTCGGCCCTTTCCGCCCTATCCCCCGCGCCCTATCCTCTGCTCATGAGCCCGCTGCCGCCGTTCCTCGCCCCCTATTTCGACGCCCGCGGCTGGACGCTCCACCCGCATCAGGAAGAGATGCTGACCCGCGCGGAGGAGCCCGCGCTCCTCCTCGTGGCGCCCACGGGCGGCGGCAAGACGCTGGCCGGGTTCCTGCCCACGCTGGCCGAACTGGGCCCCGCGCCGGGGCCGGGTCTCCACACGCTCTACATCTCGCCGCTGAAGGCGCTGGCCGCCGACATCCGCCGCAACCTCCGCGCCCCGATCGAGGGCGCGGGTCTCGCCATCCGGGTCGAGGACCGCACCGGCGACACCGGCAGCCACGTCCGCCGCCGGCAGCGCGCCGATCCGCCCCACATCCTGCTGACGACGCCCGAAAGCCTCGCGCTGCTCCTGTCCTACGAGGATGCGCCGCGGATCTTTGCCGGCCTGCAGAGGGTGATCGTGGACGAGATCCATGCGCTGGCCGAATCGAAGCGCGGCGACCAGCTGATGCTGTGCCTCGCGCGGCTCCAGCGGCTGGCGCCGGGGCTGCGCCGCGTGGGCCTGTCGGCCACGGTCGAGGATCCTCCAGCGCTGGCGCGCTTCCTCGCCGCCCATCCCGGCCCCTGCCGCGTGCTGATGGCCGATCCCGGGCCCGATCCCGACATCGCCATGCTCGAGACCGAGGCGCCCCCGCCCTGGGCCGGCGGCGGCGGGCGGCATGCGATCCCCGAGGTGCTGGCAGAGATCCGCCGCCACCGCAACACGCTCGTCTTCCACAACACGCGCGCGCAGGCCGAGCTTTTCTTCCACGCGCTCTGGCTGGCCAACGAGGACGATCTGCCCATCGGCATCCACCATGGCTCGCTCTCGCGCGAGCAGCGCGAGCGGGTCGAGGCGGCGATGGTGTCGGGCGCGCTGCGCGCCATCGTCTGCACCGGCTCGCTCGATCTGGGCATCGACTGGGGCGACGTCGATCTCGTGATCCAGGTGGGCGCGCCGAAGAACGTGAAGCGCCTCGTCCAGCGCATCGGCCGGGCGAACCACCGCTACAACGCGCCGTCGAAGGCGCTTCTCGTGCCGGCGAACCGGTTCGAGGTGGTCGAATGTCTGGCCGCCCTCGAAGCCGTGCGCGACCATGCGCTCGACGGCGAGCCGCGGGGGCCGGGGCCGCGCGATGTCCTCTGCCAGCACATCCTCGTCACCGCGGCGGCCGGGCCTTTCGCGGCCGATGCGCTTTACGCGGAGGTGACGAGCGCCGGCCCCTACGCCGCCCTCTCGCGCGCGGATTTCGATGCCTGCCTCGATTTCGTGGCCACGGGGGGCTATGCGCTGCGCGCCTACGACCGCTGGCAGCGGATCCGGCTGAAGGACGGGCTCTGGCAGCTCCGCGACCCGCGCACGGCGCAGGTGATCCGCATGAACATCGGCACGATCATCGACACCGAGGTGCTGAAGGTGCGGATGCGCGGCCGCGGCGGCACGCCGCTGGGCGAGATCGAGGAGGGGTTTGCCGCCACCCTCACGCCCGGAGACACGTTCCTGATGGCGGGACAGGTCGTGCGCTATGAGGGGCTGCACGAGATGACGGTCGAGGTCACGCGCAATCCCGGCCGCGATCCGCGGGTGGCCACCTTCAACGGCACCAAGTTCGCCACCTCGACGCTCCTCACCCACCGGATCCTCGAGCTGTTCCAGCAGCCCGGCTGGCCCGGCCTTCCGCGCCACACCGCCGACTGGCTGGCGCTGCAGCGCGAGGTCTCGCGCCTGCCCGAGGCCGACCGGCTGCTCGTCGAGAGCTTCCCCCACGACGGGCGCGAGCATCTGTGCATCTACGGCTTCGCGGGGCGCAACGCGCAGCAGACGCTGGGCCTTCTGCTCACCAAGCGGATGGAGGAGGAACGCCTGTCGCCGCTGGGCTTCGTCGCGACCGACTATGCGACGCTCATCTGGGGGCTCGAGGCCGTGACCGATCCCGCGCCGCTGTTCGAGCCCGACCGGCTGCGCGAAGGCCTCGAAGGCTGGCTCGCCGGCAATGCGGTGATGAAGCGGACCTTCCGCAATTCCGCCATCATCGCGGGCCTGATCGAGCGCACCCACATGGGCAGGCGGCGCACGGGCAAGCAGGCGACCTTCTCCTCCGACATCCTCTACGACACGCTGGTGCGGCACGATCCCGGCCACCTCCTGCTGCGCATCACGCGCGAGGAGGCCGAACGGGGCCTCGTGGATTTCGGCCGGATCGAGGAGATGCTGGCCCGCACCCACGGCCGCATCGACGCGGTGCGGCTCTCCCGCGTGACGCCTCTGGCCGCGCCGCTCTTCCTCGAGATGGGCCGCGTCCCGGTTGAGGGCGCCGGGCGCCAGCGGCTGATGGAGGAGCAGGCCGCGGCTCTGATGGCCGCCGCGGGGCTGAGCTGACCCGTCCCGCGCAGCGCCGGTGAGACCCGCCGCGGGGCGCGCAGGCGCCGCCTCCCCCTCACGCTGGGGCTTGCGCGAGAGCCGCGGATCGGACAGGAACGGGCCATGAACGGACATGCCTTCTTCTTCGCCGGCGTGCGGCTCACGGCGCTGCCTTCGGGGGCGCTCTGGTGGCCTGCGGAACGGCTCCTCTGCGTCTCGGACCTGCATCTGGGCAAGGCCGAGCGGCTGGCGCGGCGCGGAGGCACGCTCCTGCCGCCCTACGAGACGCAGGCGACGCTCGCCCGCCTCGAAGCCGATCTCGAGGCCACGGGGGCCGAGCGCGTCCTCTGCCTCGGCGATTCGTTCGACGACGGGGCCGCGGCCGACGGACTGGCCGAGCCCGAGCGGCTCTGGCTTCGGCGGCTGATGACGGGGCGCGACTGGATCTGGATCCTCGGCAATCACGATCCGGCACCCACCGCCTGCGGCGGCAGCCACCGGGCGACCGCGGTGCTTGGCCCCCTCACCTTCCGCCATATCGCGGAGGGCGAGGCCGAGGTCTCGGGCCATTACCATCCGAAATGCGCGCTGGCGGGGCGGGCGCGGCCCTGCTTTCTCCTCGACGGGCGGCGGCTGATCCTGCCGGCCTACGGCGCCTATACCGGCGGGCTCTGGTGCCACGATCCCGCGCTGGTGGCGCTGATGCAGCCCGGCGCCCTCGCGATCCTGACCGGCGCCAAGGCGATCCCGCTGCCGATGCCGCGACGCGCGCCTCAGACGAGGCCGCGCTCCTCCAGCTTCGCGCGGTGAGCGCGGCTCACAGGGATGCGGCTGCCGTCGCTGAGCAGCAGGAAGAGCTTGCCCGGCTCGCGCTCGGTTCCCGTCACCGCCGACCAGGCCACCCAGTGCGAGCGGTGGACCTGCGCCCCCGGTACGCCCTCGGTCTCGTCCATGGCATCCGAGAAACGCAGCAGGAGGCTTGAGAGCCCGGCGCTCGTCACCACGTCGACATAGTGATCGCGCACCGTCATCGAGACCAGCGCGCCCCTGAGCTCCGGCTCCATCCGCTGCAGGAGCCGCGGCTGTCCGTCCGGCACGGGCTGCGGCCGGGCGCCGAGCCGGACCGACGAGAGGCCCAGCCCCGCGCAGAAGAGCGCGGGCGCCACCTCGACGGCGCTCGGGGCCTCGGGTCCGAAGGCCAGCTGCATCAGCCACCAGATCGGCAGCGTGAGCACCCCGGCCAGCACGAGCGCGAGGCCCGCCCCCCGCTTCAGATCGCGCAGGCCCACGGCCGCGAACCAGACGCGGAGCGCCAGCCCGAGCCCGAGGGTGATGGCGACCAGCGCGCTCCAGACCAGAAGACGCTCCGGCAGGGCGACGGTCTGATAACTGCCGAAGGGGCCGGACACGGCGAGGCCTACGGAGGCCACAGCCCAGACGATCCAGGGAAGAGGGGCGGCAAGACATTCGGCGTAAGGGCGCGAGACGGACAAGGAAGCCTCCGCAAAACCTGAACGAACGGTCCGTCGCTACAGGACACGGACCGCCCGATCAACTCCGCCGTGTGACGCAGGCGGACGGACTCCCCTTGTGCGCCGCCGCGGGCGTCAGGCCGTCAGGCCCTGCGGCTCGGGCAGGCCGTTCGCACGGCAGCAGGCGGTCAGCGTGTTGGCCAGCAGGCAGGCGATTGTCATCGGCCCCACGCCGCCCGGCACCGGCGTGATGGCGCCCGCCACCTCGGCGGCCGAGGCATAGTCCACGTCGCCCACAAGCTTCGTCTTGCCGTCGCGCTCGATCCGGTTGATGCCCACGTCGATGACCGTGGCGCCCGGCTTCACGAAATCGCCGGTGATCATCTCGGGCCGGCCCACCGCCGCCACGAGGATGTCGGCGCCGCGGCAGACGGCGGCGAGGTCCCGGGTCCGCGAGTGCGCGATGGTGACCGTGCAGCTTTCGCCCAGCAGGAGCTGCGCCATGGGCTTGCCCACGATGTTCGAGCGGCCCACGACGACGGCATTGAGCCCCGAGAGAGTGCCCAGATGATCGCGCAGCATCATCAGACAGCCGAGCGGCGTGCAGGGCACCATGCTCTTCTGCCCGGTTCCGAGACGGCCCACGTTGGAGATGTGGAACCCGTCCACGTCCTTGGCCGGATCGAGCGCATTGATGACGAGATCGGCGTTCAGATGCGCAGGCAGCGGCAGCTGCACGAGGATGCCGTGCACCGCCGGATCGTGGTTCAGCCGGTCGATCAGCGCGAGAAGTTCCGCTTCGGAGGTCTCGGCGGGCAGCCGGTGCTCGAAGGAGGCCATGCCCACCTCGACCGTCTGCTTGCCCTTTGCGCCCACATAGACCTGGCTCGCGGGATCCTCGCCCACGAGGACCACGGCGAGGCCCGGCACGATGCCGTGCCCCTCCTTCAGCCGCGCCACCTCTTCGGCCACACGGGCGCGCACGCCCGCCGCGAAGGCCTTGCCGTCGATCCGCTTCGCCGTCATTCCGTCCCCTCCTGCGGGGCGTCGGGCCCCAGAACCTCTTCCTCGCGCGCGATCGACCAGTCGATCAGGATGCGCCAGAGCGTTTCGATCAGGGCCGGATCCAGACCTTCGGCCATGGCGCGCACACGGACATTGCGCACCACCTCCTCGACGCGCGAGTCGATGCGCGCAGGCAGGCCCACGTCGGTCTTGATCTCGGCGGCACGGTCGATGTAGCCCGCGCGCTGCGCCATGAGCCCGACGATCTTCGCGTCGAGCGCGTCGATCATCGCGCGCAGGTCTTCCATCGAATGGCAATCTTCCGGGGCTCGCACCTTGGTCCTCGCTTCTGGGTCCGGCCCCGGTTTCAGACACGGGGCACCAGAGGTCAAGGGGGCGAAACGCGCCGTCAGAAGAGGCCTTCGATCCGTCCCTCTTCGTCCAGATGGATAAGTTCGGCCGCGGGCTGGCTCGGCAGGCCCGGCATGGTGCGGATCTCGCCGCAGATCGCGACGACGAATCCCGCGCCGGCCGCCAGCCTCACCTCGCGGATGGGAATGGAGTGCCCCTCGGGCGCGCCCCGGATCGCCGCATCGGTCGTGAAGCTGTATTGCGTCTTGGCCATGCATACCGGCAGCGCCCCGTATCCCGCTTCCTCCCATGTTCGCAGCTGGTCGCGGATCACATGGTCGGCAATCACGTCATGTGCGTGATAGATGCGACGTGCCACGGTCTCCATCTTCTCGAAAAGCGGCATGTCGTCGGGGTAGAGCGGCGCGAACATCGAGGGCGTCTCGGCCAGCTCGACCACCTTCTGCGCCAGATCCTCGATCCCGGCCGAGCCTTCCGCCCAGTGGCGGCAGAGGAACGCCTCTGCCCCCTGCCCCGCCGCATAGGCGCGCACGGCCTCGATCTCGGCCTCGGTGTCGGTGGTGAAGTGGTTGATCGCCACCACGACCGGCACGCCGAAGCCCTTCACATTGGCGATGTGCCGCCCGAGGTTCGCGCAGCCGCGCCGGAGCGCCGCGACATCCTCGCGCCCGAGATCCTCGCGCGCCACGCCCCCGTTCATCTTGAGCGCCCGGACCGTGGCCACGACCACGGCGGCCGAGGGCTTCAGCCCCGCCAGCCGGCACTTGATGTCGAAGAACTTCTCGGCCCCGAGATCCGCGCCGAAGCCCGCCTCGGTCACGACATAGTCGGCCAGCTTCAGCGCCGTGCGCGTGGCGATCACCGAGTTGCAGCCGTGGGCGATGTTGGCGAAGGGTCCGCCATGGACGAAGGCCGGGTTGTTCTCGATCGTCTGCACGAGGTTCGGCTGCATCGCATCCTTGAGCAGCACGGCCATCGCCCCCGCGGCCTTCAGGTCGCGGCAATAGACCGGGCTCTTGTCGCGGCGGTAGCCTACGACGATCCGGCCCAGCCGGCGTTCGAGATCCTCCAGATCGTCCGCGAGGCAGAGGATCGCCATCACCTCGGAGGCCACGGTGATGTCGAAGCCCGTCTGGCGCGGAAATCCGTTCGCCACGCCGCCGAGGTTCACCACCGTGTCGCGCAGCGCGCGGTCGTTCATGTCCATCACCCGCCGCCAGGTGATGCGCCGGGCGTCGAGTTCCAGCGCGTTGCCCCAGTAGATGTGGTTGTCGATCATGGCCGCCAGCAGGTTGTGCGCCGCCGTGATTGCGTGGAAATCGCCGGTGAAATGGAGGTTCATGTCCTCCATCGGCACGACCTGCGCCCGCCCGCCGCCCGCCGCCCCGCCCTTCATGCCGAAGTTCGGCCCGAGCGAGGCCTCGCGGATGCAGATGACCGCCTTCTTGCCGATCCGGTTCAGACCGTCGCCGAGACCGACCGTCGTCGTGGTCTTTCCCTCGCCCGCGGGCGTGGGGTTGATCGCGGTCACGAGGATAAGCTTGCCGTCCGGTCGACCCTCGAGCCCGCGGATGAAGCCCTGTCCGACCTTGGCCTTGTCGTGACCGTAGGGGATCAGCGCCTCGGCCGGGATGCCGAGCCCGGCACCGATCTCCTGGATGGGCTTCTTTCGCGCGGCGCGCGCGATCTCGATATCGGTCTGGACAGCCATGGAACCTCCCTCAGGCCTTGCGTGATCGTCTCCCCCCGACGGATCTAGCGCCGGGCAGGAAGAAGGTCGAGCCGACCCGGCTAGGCCGTTCGTCGAATATGGGCGATCGCCTGTATCAAACAGAGCGCAAAGGCAAGTTCGAGCACCTCCTCGATCCGGCCCGCCCGCATGCCGATCTCGCGCGGGACGTCGATGCCGAAGGGCGCGAGCTTGCGGTCGATGCCGTCGATGGTCTTGGCCACGGCCGCGAAGGCGAGGCCCGCGAAGAGCCACCACGCGCCCGCCTCCGCCCGGAGAAGCCGCGCCAGCCAGTCGCGCAGGTTCCGGCGCACGAAGCGCACGAGGACCACGAGGATCAGCAGGATGAGAAGCCCGCCGATCACCTTGTCCGTCCAGCCGCCGGCCCCTGTATAGGTGCGCAGCTTGAGAAGTCCGTGCTCGGTGAGGCTCTTGTCGAAATCGAGCTCGCGCGCGGCCATCAGCAGGAGCGCCGCCGGCACATGCCAGCTCGCAAGGCCGCGCCGCAGTCCCTTGATTGCGAACCACAGGAGCGTCGCCGCGCCGAGAAGCACGACGGTCAGAAGCTCGACCCCCTCGCCTTCCTTGAAGAAGAGGTCGAGGTCGTCAAGGAAGACGAGATTGCCGAGAAGGGCCGCAAGGGTGGCCGTCGCGGCGACGGCAAGGACGGTCGGAGGAGTGAAGCTCAAGGATCTTTCCAGACGGGAGGCGCGCAGCAATTGGCGGGACGGGACGGATATCCTGACCCGGACCACCAGCGCCCGGGCCGGGGCGATTGTCTCAAAATGATGAATATGCGCCGGAAAGGAAAGAGCGCGTTGCCGTCCCGCCACAAGGGATGGGCCGCGGCAAGGGCCGCCTTGCAGCCCGAGACGATGGCTCCGGCCCACTTCCGGAGCAAGACACGCAAGGGTCGGATTGCCGTCGCTTCCGCGAAGCGGCAGACCGGATGGCCGCCTCGGCGGCTCCGGGAGGATGGGACATGCTCCGTAGCCGGGAACGACTTGGCCGAAGGGCGAGAGGAGGGCCGTCATTCGCAGCGCCGCATGCTCCCCATTCCCGCCTCGACCAGAGGCGTGGAGATCGATCAGATCCCGGCCAGGCCAGCGGATATGGGCGCCGGGCCCATGGCTCCGTCGCCGACCGCAGGTCCGGGCGGCAGCTCCGGCACCCGCGCGCAGATCCAGCGCGGGGCGCAAAGGAAAGCCCCGAAGCCTTCGCAGGCTTCGGGGCTCCATGTCGCTTCCCGGGGGGTCGGCTCAGACGGAGGGCTCGAGCCCGCCATCCGCCTTGATGACCTTCGGCCGGGTCTTCGGGATCGCGGCCACCGAGCCGCCGCCCACCGGACGGTCGGCATCGTCGTCCGAGTCGATCGGCTCGCCCGCGATCACGCGGCGGATCTGGTCGCCGGTGAGGGTCTCGTATTCGAGAAGGCCCTTGGCCAGACGTTCGAACTCTTCCGACTTCTCGGTGAGGATCCGGTAAGCGGTCTGGTAGCCCTCGTCGATCAGGCGCTTCACCTCGGCCTCGATCATCTTCTTGGTCTCGGCCGAGACCGAGAAGCCCGCGGTATTGCCCTGATAGCCCTCATGCGCCTCGGCATAGTCGATGTTGCCGACGACGTCCGACATGCCCCAGCGCATCACCATGGCGCGCGCGAGCGCCGAGGCCTGCTGGATGTCGCCCGCCGGGCCGGAAGAGACCGCCTCTTCACCGTATTTGATGATCTCGGCCGCCTTGCCCGCCATGGTCATGGCGATCTTCTGCTTGCCCTCGTCCTTGTGCATGTTCAGCCGGTCCATCTCGGGCAGGCTGACCACCATGCCGAGCGCACCGCCCCGCGGGATGATCGTGGCCTTGTAGACCGGGTCGCACTTGGGAAGGTTCAGACCGACGATGGCGTGACCGGCTTCGTGGTAGGCGGTCTTCTCCTTCTGGTCGGCGGTGAGGACCATCGAGCGCCGCTCGGCCCCCATCATGACCTTGTCCTTGGCATTCTCGAAATCGTCCATCGTGACGAACCGCCGCCCGACACGGGCCGCGAGCAGCGCCGCCTCGTTCACGAGGTTCATCAGGTCGGCGCCCGAGAAGCCCGGCGTACCGCGCGCGATCAGGCGCAGGTCGACGTTCGGCCCCAGCGGAACCTTGCGGGCATGGACCGACAGGATCTTCTCGCGGCCCTTGATGTCGGGGTTCGGCACATGGATCGTGCGGTCGAAGCGGCCGGGGCGCAGCAGCGCCGGGTCCAGCACGTCCTTGCGGTTGGTGGCCGCGACGATGATGACGCCCTCGTTGGCCTCGAACCCGTCCATCTCCACCAGAAGCTGGTTCAGCGTCTGCTCGCGCTCGTCGTTGCCGCCGCCGATACCCACGCCCCGGGCGCGGCCCACGGCGTCGATTTCGTCGATGAAGACGATGCAGGGCGCATTCTTCTTGGCCTGCTCGAACATGTCACGGACACGGGAGGCACCGACACCCACGAACATTTCGACGAAATCCGAACCCGAGATGGTGAAGAAGGGCACGCCCGCCTCGCCCGCGATGGCGCGCGCCAGAAGCGTCTTGCCGGTGCCGGGCGGGCCCACGAGCAGCGCGCCCTTGGGGATCTTGCCGCCGAGACGGCTGAATTTCTGCGGGTTGCGCAGGAATTCGACGATCTCTTCCAGCTCTTCCTTGGCCTCGTCGATGCCGGCCACGTCGTCGAATGTGACGCGGCCCTGCTTCTCGGTCAGAAGCTTGGCCCGGCTCTTGCCGAAGCCCATCGCCCCGCCGCGCCCGCCGCCCTGCATCCGGTTCATGAAGAAGATCCAGATGCCGATCAGCACGAGGAAGGGAAGCCAGAGCGAGATCAGCGAGAAGAAGCCCGACTGCTCCTGCGCCTCGGCACGCACTTCCACGCCATGATTGATCAGACGGTCTGTCACCTCTTCGCCCTGCGGCTTGATAGCCACATACTGCGTGCCGTCCTTGCCGCGCACCATTACCCGTTCGCCGTCGAGCGTGACCGAGGAAACCTCGCCATTGTCCACCCGGGCGATGAAATCGGAATAGGAGATGGTGCGCGAGCTGCTGGTGGTCTGGCCGCCGCTGAACAGGTTGAAAAGCGCCAGGATCAGCAGAAACAGGACCACCCAGAAAGCGATATTTCGCGCGTTGCCCACAAATGTCTCCTTGCAGAGTCTCTCCGCGGGACCACCCGCAGGTCATTGCGGCATAAGATAGACATAAGCGCGGGCCGTTCAATGCGATAGTAGAGAAAGAAAATCCCCATTTTGCAGGGGGTGCGCGACGGCCATCCAGCCGTTCGACAGTCCCGCGAGGGGGGCCGCCACCAGCGCATCGCCGCGCCAGACGGACGGCGCGGCGAGAAGGCTCGGCCGCGGCAGGCCCGAGGCCCGCCAGTCGGGGCAGCGGGCCAGACCCTCGGGCCCGAGCGCCCGGGTCTCGAGCCCGTCGGTGGAAAAGTCCGCCCCTCCCGGAGCTTGCAGATCCCAGCGGCCATCCCAGCGCTCTCCCACGGCCGCCACGACGGACCGAACCGCCTGCCATTCCCGGCCGATCCGCAGCCCTTCTCGGCGGGGCGCCAGCCGGCATCCGTGGAGCGTGACCGTCGTCCCATCAAAGACGCGGCGCATGGCTTCGCCGAGCGCAGGCCCCCGCGGGCCATATTCCGCCGACGCCACCCATTGCAGTGCGGCCCGCAGCAGCCGGCGCAGGATCTCCGGCGGAAGCTCGAGCACGGGGGGCGCCAGCACCACATCGCCGCGATCCACCCGCGCGAGGCGTCCGGCGGCCTCGCGCAGCTGCAGATCGAGCGCATCGCGGACCTCGGCCAGATGGCCCGCCACATCGGCCAGCCGCTCGGGGCGGAGGCCGAGGTCGGCAAGGCTTTCCATCGCCTGTCGCACCCGCACCCGGTCGAAGGCGGGGTTGTCGTTCGAGGGATCCTCGATCCAGCTGGCGCCGCGGCGGCGCAGATCCGCGCGCAGCTCCTCGCGGCCGATCCCGAGCAGCGGGCGCAGCCAGACCATCCCCTCGGCCCGCCGCACCGCCTGCATGGCGGCGAGACCGTCGACCCCTGCCCCGCGCGCGAGCCGCATGAGGAAGGTCTCGGCCACATCGTCGCGCGTATGGCCGAGCGCCACCGCCTCGAGCCCGGCCCCCCGCGCCCAGCCCGCGATCAGCCGCAGCCGGGCGCGCCGCGCCTGATCCATCAGGTTGCCGCGCCCGTCCCAGCCCTCCCACCGCAGGATGTCGTGGGGCACCCCGAGGCCTGCGCAGACGCGGGCCACCGCGCGCGCCTCGTCCGCCGCCTCGGGCCGGAGGCCATGATCCACCGTCACCGCGCGCGTAGCGATCCCCGCCTCGGCCGCGAGATGCAGCAGCGCCATGGAATCGCCGCCCCCCGAAACGGCGAGGCCCAGGGCCCGCGTCTCGCGCAGCCCCGGGCCCCTCAGGAACCGCTCGCGCAGCGGCATCAGCTGCAGCCGAGCCCCTGCATGGTCGTGGCCGCCTCGGCCGCCGACGGGCTGCCGGGGAAGCGGGTGCCCACCTCGGCCAGCGTCACGCAGGCCTCGGGCGTCTGGCGCAGATCGCCGAGCGCCCGGCCGAGCTTCAGCAGTGCCTCGGGCGCGCGCGGCCCGTCGGGATCTCCCGAGAAGCTCTCGAGATAGGCGCGCGCCGCATTGGCCGTCTCGCCCAGCCGGCTCAGCGCCTCGCCGCGCAGATAATGCGCCTCGTAGGTCAGTTGCCCGCCCGTGTAGGTCTCGGCAAAGGTCTTAAAGAGGTCCGCGGCGGTGCGAAAGTCACCTTGACCGAGCACCTCCTGGGCCCGGTCGAAGTCGGCTTTCTCGTTGACGGCGAAGGTGCCGGCAGGATCGGCCGCCGGGGCCGGCGCGGGGGTGGGCGCGGGCGCCGCCGAGGCTTCCCCGCCGAGCGGCTTCGTCTCGCCGATGGCGCCGATGTCGCAGCCCTCCTCGAGCTCGCAGACGCGGAACTCGAGATCGCCCACGCGGTTCGAGCCGTCGCTGACCACGCGGTTGATCTTCAGTTCGAGCGACTCGGCCTTGGCGGTCACCTGCGCGATGGCGGCCTCCATCGCATCCATGCGCTGGAGGGCCGACCCGCCGGCCGCCCCCGAAGTGGCGGCGCCGGTCGAGACCAGCTCGCGCTTGAGGTCGTTGAACTGCCCCTGAAGGGCGGCGATCTCGGCCTTGATGTCGGCCAGCGTCTGCGCGCGATCCTGCGCCGCCGCCGACAGCGGCGCCAGCGCGAGCGCGGCGGCGAGGATCAGGGTGCGCATGGGATCAGACCCCCGCACCCATCGAGAGCACCGTCACGGCCCGGCGGTTCTTCGAGTAGCAGGCCTCGGTCGAGCAGACCTCGACCGGGCGCTCCTTGCCGTAGGAGACGGTCTTCATCCGCGACGGCGCGATGCCCTTCGAGATCAGGTAGTCCTGCACCGCCGAGGCGCGGCGGGCGCCGAGGGCGAGGTTGTATTCCCGCGTGCCCTGCTCGTCCGCGTGGCCTTCGATGATGATCGCATAGTCGGCGTTCGACATCAGCCACTGCGACTGCGTGTCGAGCGTGGCGCGCGCCGCATCGTTCAGAGTGCTCTGGTCGACGGTGAAGAACACCCGGTCGCCGAGGGTCTGCTGGAAATAGGCGATCGAGCGCGGATCGTTCGGCCCGCCGAGACCCTGGCTGTCGATGCCGCCCGCGCCGTAGCCGCCCGACCCATAGCCGCCCGTGCCGCCGGCCCCTCCGGCCCCGCCCGCGCCGTAGCGGTCGGGATTGTTGCAGGCGGCAAGGCCCAGGGCCGCCAGGAGAATCAGGGCCTTCGGAAGATGGGTCATGGAAATGTCCTTCGCAGATCGGGCGCAGTGCGGCCGAAGGTAACAGGTTTGGCCGCCGCGGGGAACGGCGGCCGGCATGTCATGTCACGGCAGGAGCGGCGACCAGGCCGGATCCGAGGCCGGGACGCTGAGCGGCACCTTCTTCAGGTTCCGCCCCGAGATATCCACCGAATAGAGCGCCGGCTGCCCGCCCGCCCCCGCGCCCTCGCGGGTGAACATGAGCACGCGGCCGTTCGGCGCCCAGGTCGGACCCTCGTCGAGGAACGAGGCCGTCAGCAGCCGCTCTTCCGAGCCGTCGGTGCGCATCACGCCGATGTGGAAGCGGCCCTGATGCTGCTTGGTGAAGGCGATGAGGTCTCCGCGCGGCGACCAGACCGGGGTGCCGTAGCGGCCCGCGCCGTTCGAGATCCGCCGCGGCTCGCCGCCGCCCGCGGGCATGATGTAGAGTTGCTGGCCGCCCGAGCGGTCGCTCTCGAACACGATCTGGCTGCCGTCCGGCGAATAGGAGGGCGCGGTCTCGATCGAGGGCGAATTGGTGAGCTGCCGGCGCGTCCCGCTGCCCGTGTCGAGCGTGTAGATGTCGGTATTGCCGCCCTGCTCGAGCGAGAAGGCCACAGTGCGCCCATCGGGGGCGAAGCGCGGGGCGAAGGTCATAGTGCCCGGCTGCTCGGCGAGGCCGCGGGTCGCGAGCGAGCCCACATCCATCAGGTAGATGCGCGGGAAGCCCGTCGAATAGGAGGTGAAGAGGATGCGGTCGCCCGTGGGCGAGAAGCGCGGCGCCAGCACGATCGACGAGGAGTCGGTCAGATACTGCACGTTGGCGCCATCGTAATCCATCACTGCAAGGCGCTTGGCCCGCGCGTTCTTCGGCCCGGATTCCGAGACGAAGACCACGCGGCTGTCGAAATAGCCACCCTCGCCGGTGATCCGGCTGTAGGCCACATCGGCCACCTTGTGCGCCATGCGCCGCCAGCCCGAGGCCGAGCCCGCGAACTGCAGCCCTTCGCCCAGCGGTTGGTCCGAGAAGACGTCGTAGAGGCGGAACTTCACCACCACCCGGTCGCCCGAGGCCGAGACCGACCCGGTGATGAGCGCCTGCGCGTTGATCGCCTTCCAGTCGCCGTAGGCCACGGGGGCCTCGAAGCTCGTCACGCGGCTGATGTGCGCCGAGGCCGGGATCTCGCGGAAAAGGCCGGTGCCGGACAGGTCCGAGGCGATCACCCGCGCCATGTCGCGCGCGAGCTCCGAGGCGCCCGCGTTCTCGGCGACGAAGTCGGGCACCGCGAAGGGCAAGGGCTCGATCACCCCCTCGGTGATCTGGATGCGCAGCGGCCCCTGCTGGGCTGCGGCGGGCACGGCTGCGGGCAGCAGCAGCGCCAGGGCCAGGCCCATCGGGGCGAGGGTTCTGAACAGGGTCATGGAGTCCTCATGCTCTCCGGGTTCCGTGGGGCCGGGCGCGGGGCCCGGCGACATAGGCGCGGCACGGGGTCATTTCATCCGCATCCCGCTGGGATCGAACACCATCTCGACCTCGCGCCACTGGTCGTATTTCTCGGGCGGCAGCGGGAAGCCGCGCGCGCCGCAGCGGATGATGGCCCGCCGCGCCGCCTCGAAGGCCTGCCGCGCGCCCGCATCCGTCCCGCCGCTCGACTCGATCATGCGGATCGAGCCGGCATCGGGCTTTCCGTCCTGCGACAGGCTCATCGCCACCGTCACCGTCGTCGAAAGGGCATCGCTCGAGAGCGCGCCCACGTTCCAGCACTGCTGCACGGCCACGCGGAACGCGTCCTTTTCGCCACTGGTGACGGGCGGGCCCGAGCGGGCGGGCGAGGCGGGCTTCTCGGCCGCAGGCTCTTCGCCGCCGCCCATCGCCTCGGCCAGCGCCGCGTCGATCGAGGCCTCGTCCTTGCGGGGCTTCTGGGCTGCGGGCTTTTCGGCCGGTTTCTCCGCGGGCTTGTCGGCAGGCTTCTCGGCCGTCTCGGTCCGGCTCGAGGCGGGCGTGGGCTCTTCCTCGGCGGGCTCGGGGGCGCGGGCGCGCTGCGGGCGCACCTTGGGCCGCATCGAACTCGTGGGGGCGAGCTGGGCCACCTCCTCCGTCTCGGTCGCCTCGGTCACGATCTCGGTCGTGGCCTCCTCGGGCGCGGCCGGGGGCTTCTCCTCGACCTTTTCCTCGGCCGGGGTCTCGGCGTCGGGCGTGACCGCGGGCGTCGGCACCTCGGCCACCTCGGCCTCGGGCTCCGGCGCCTCGGCGGGCGTCGGCGCCACGCGGGGCGCGGGCTTTGGCTTCGGGCGCGGCGAGCTTTCCGGCACGAGGATCGGCTGCTCGACCTCGGCCACGGGCGCCACCGGCTCCGGCGCCTCGGCGATCTCGGGCTCGGGCACCGGCGCGATCTCGGGCGCGGTGGGGGCCGCATCCGGCGCGGGCGCAGGCTCCGGGCGCGGCTCGGGCGCGGGCGGCGGCGGCTCTTCGGCCACGGGTTCCGGCGCGGGCGCGGGCTCGGCCTCCTCGGGTGGCGGCGCGGGCTGCGGCGCCTCGGCCGAGGGGGTGGGCGGCGTGTCGGACGGTTGGGTCGCGGCCGAGGTCATGGCGTCGAACTCCTCGCTCGTCATGAGCGAGACGGAAGTCACGGCCACCTCGGGCGCATGATCGGGCTGGAAGAACCAGTCGCCGAGCAACAGCCAGACGATCAGGCTGAAGTGCCCGATGCCGGAGATGATGACTCCCTTGTCCATCCCGGTTGGCCTAGCCGCCGTTTCCGCCGAAGGTGGGGCCGCCCACATCGGTCACGAGGCCGATGTCCTGGAAGCCGCCCTTGTTGAGCGCACCCATCACCTGCGCCACGCGCTCGTAGGGGATCGAGCCGTCGGCGCGCAGGAAGACCTTCTTCGAGGTCCGCTCGGCCGCCACCGCCTGAAGCTTGGGAATGAGTTCGGCCTCGCCGGTCTCGGTGGTCTGGATCATCAGGCGCCCGTCGGCGGCGATGGTGATGGTCAGCGGTTCTTCCTGCTCGGTGGGCAGCGCATTGGCGGCCGTCTCGGGCAGTTTCACCGGCACGCCCACCGTGAGAAGCGGCGCCGCCACCATGAAGATGATGAGCAGCACCAGCATCACGTCCACGAAGGGCGTGACGTTGATCTCGGACATGGCGGCCGACTGGCCGCGACGCCGGCCGCGGCGCCCTCCGCCGCCCTTCTTGATGACGCCCGCACCCATGGATCAGGCCGCGTCCAGCTGACGCGACAGGATCGTCGCGAATTCGTCGGAGAAGGCGTCGTAGCCGCCGATGATCCGCTCGGAGTCCGCGTTGAGCTTGTTGTAGAACACCACGGCCGGGATGGCCGCGACGAGGCCGAAGGCGGTGGCCAGCAGCGCCTCGGCGATGCCCGGCGCCACGACGGCGAGGTTGGTGTTCTGCGAGATCGCGATCTGTTCGAAGGCGTGCTTGATGCCCCAGACCGTACCGAAGAGGCCGATGAAGGGCGCGGTCGAGCCGGTGGTGGCGAGGAAGGACAGGCCCGAGTTCAGGGTCTCGCTCTCCTTGTCGATCGCCACGCCCATCGAGCGGTCGATGCGCGACTGCGCGCCCGCGATCAGGCCGCCGTCATTGCGGTGGCTGCGCCGCCATTCGAGCATGCCGGCCGCGAAGATCTTCTCGGAGGCGCCTTCGGGCTGCGGCCCCAGACGCTCGAAGAGCTCGTCCAGCGGCTCGCCCGACCAGAAGGCGCGGTCAAAGATCGCCGCCTCGCGCCGGGCCTGCCGGTAGAGGAGGTGCTTGCGGACGATGATGGCCCACGACCAGAAGGACATGACGATCAGAAGGATCATCACGAACTTCACGGTGAGCGTTGCGCGCGCGAAGAGGGCGAGCATGGAGAAATCAATCTCCTGCGCCATCGCGAGGGTTTCCGTTTCCATCTGCCTGCTCTCTGGGGGCCGTTCTGCGGGCCGTTCTTAACGCCGATTCTATCCGGCTTTTAGAGGGATTGCCAACACATCTGCGTCAAGTGGCAAAGCTGCGCCACCTGCTGCTTTTGCAGGGCTTCAGGCCGCCTGCACAAGCTTTTGGCGGACTTCCGCCGGAAGCCGCGCCGCACGCCCGTCGGCGGCGAGGCACACGAGCACCACGCGGGCCGCAAAAAGCCGCTCCTCACCGCGGCGCACCTCCTGATCGAGGAGGATGCGCGCGCCGCCCGTCTCGACGAGCCGCGTCTCGACCTCCAGAAGGTCGTCGAAGACCGCCGGGCGCAGATAGTCGGCCTCGACGCGGCGGACGGCGAAGACGATCCCGCTCTCGGCGCGCAGCCGCGCCTGATCGACACCGAGGCCGCGCACCCATTCGCTGCGGGCCCGCTCGATGAACTTCAGATAGTTGGCGTAATAGACGATTCCCGCGAGATCGGTGTCCTCGTAGTAGACGCGCAGGGCGAAACGGTGCGACATGGGCATCTCCCGGCAGGATGGCGCTTTCCGCAGGGGCTAGCGCGAAGCTCCCGCCGCTGCAAGGAAGGCGCGGAATTTCCTGCTGAAATTGAGCCTCCGGGCGCCCGTTTCCATGCGGTGCGAGTGTATGCCGCACCTTCCCGCGCGCGTTTGTGCGTGAGGAAGCCGCGGCACATGCTAACTTCGGCTCCGCAGGTGCATCCGCATCATCCCGAGGCGTGTTGCGCGTCTGATCATGAGTTCTAATGCCCGTTAGAGGAGAGCACTATGTCTGATATGGAAAAGGCGATGTCGCAGATGCTGGCCGACATGACGCCGAAGAAGCTGCCCACCAATGAGGAAATCTTCGGCAAGGGCGCCCAGCTGGGCGACGCCAAGGCGATGGGCTTCACCGACATCCTCGACTCCATGACGCCGAAGAAGCTGCCGACCAACGAAGAGATCTTCGGCCAGCTCGCCGAGCTCGACACGACGGCCTTCGACGCGCTGCTCGATCTCTTCCGGCCGAAGAAGCTGATGAGCTACGACGAGCTCGGCAAGATGGTCGGGATGAAGTTCTGATCGACAAGGGACGCTGACCCTTCGGGGCCCGAGCGGCCGGCCAGCGGGCCGGCCACGTCATCCGACGGCCCGTGGCAGGCCCCTCGCTGAACGGATGAGCGAGCCGCGGCAGCCGGCCGACGCGACGGGGCTGACCGAGGCCCCGAATCCTGCTCTCCCTGCCCCGGATGCCCTGCCCGACGCCGCTGCCGCCGTCCTTCGGGTGACGCACCCCCTGCCCCAGCGGCCGCCTGCCCCAGACCCGGCGAAGGCGCGGAGCCTGCGGCCTTCCGACATCTCCGCCCCACGGCCTGCGCCCCGCTTCCGGTCGGCCGCGCGGCGCAGGAGGGTTGCAATCGGCCCGGCGCTCGTCCTACCTCCGGTCTACCCGGCCCCTTGCGGCCGGCGCCCGCCGAGGTCGAGAGGATGCGATGGCGCAGGACGAGATCCCCGAGCCCGACCGCGTGGAGGGTGCCCCCCACCCGCGCGAGACTCAGGCGCTCTTCGGCCATGCGCGGGCCGAGGCCGAGTTCCTTGCGACCTTCTCCTCGGGGCGGCTGCATCACGGCTGGCTCATCACGGGGCCGCTCGGCGTGGGCAAGGCCACGCTCGCCTGGCGCATCGCGCGGTTCCTTCTGGCCACGCCGCCGGCGGACGGGCTCTTCGCCGCTGCGCCGCCCGACAGCCTCGCCATAGATCCCGACCATCCGGTCGCGCGGCGCGTGAGCGCGCTGGCCGAGGGACGGCTCTTCCTTCTCCGCCGCGCCTGGGACGAGAAGGCCAAGCGCCTGAAGACCCAGATCACCGTCGAGGAGGTGCGGCGGATGAAGGCCTTCTTCGCCCTCTCCGCGGCCGACGGAGGGCGGCGCGTGGCCATCGTGGACCCGGCCGACGAGATGAACGTCTCGGCCGCCAATGCGCTGCTGAAGCTTCTGGAGGAGCCGCCCGAGGGCGTCACGATCCTTCTGGTCTGCCATCAGCCCTCGCGGCTTCTGCCCACGATCCGCTCGCGCTGCCGCGAGCTGCGCCTTGCCCCCCTTGCGCCCGAGGACATGGCGCGCGCCCTCGCCGCGGCGGGGGTCGAGGCGGACGATCCCGCGGCTCTGGCCGAGCTGGCGGGCGGCTCGGCGGGCGAGGCGATCCGCGTGGCGAACCTCGACGGGGTCAAGCTCTACCGGGCGCTGGTGGGGCTTCTGTCCACCCTGCCCCGGCTCGACCGGGCGAAGCTCGTGGCGCTGGCGGATGCGGCTTCGGGCAAGGGCGCCGAGCCGCAGTTCGAGCTGATGCTCACGCTGATCGACCTCTTCCTCGCGCGGCTCGCGCGGGCGGGCACGCTGCGGCTCCTGCCGCCCGAGGCCGTGCCGGGCGAGGCCGACCTGATCTCGCGGCTCGCGCCCGACGCGCGCGCGGCGCGGCTATGGGCCGATCTCGCCCAGTCGCTCGGCAACCGCGCGCGGCGCGGCCGGGCGGTCAACCTTGACCCTGCCGCCCTTCTCATGGATATGGTGCTCAGGATCGACGAGACGGCGGCTCAGCTCGCCTGAAGGTAAGCCTGATGACCTCCCAAATGCCCCCGCAGATCGTCGACAGCCACTGTCACCTGGATTTCCCCGACTTCGACGGCGAGCATGAGGCGCTGATCGCCCGCGCCCGCGCCGCCGGCGTCACGCGGATGGTCACGATCTGCACCCGCCTGCGCCACGAGCCGCGGGTGCGCGCCATCGCCGAGGCGCACGAGGGCGTCTTCTACGCCGCGGGCACCCATCCGATGAGCGCCGCCGAAGAGCCCATGGCCACCGTCGAGGAGCTGGTGGCGTTGGCCGCCCATCCGAAATTCGTGGGCATCGGCGAGACGGGGCTCGACTACCATTACACGCCCGAGAGCGCGCCGGTGCAGCAGGAGAGCCTGCGCATCCATATCGAGGCGGCGCGGCGCACGGGTCTGCCGCTCATCATCCATGCGCGCGATGCGGATGCCGACATGGCGCGCATCCTGACCGAGGAGCATCGCGCGGGCGCCTACGGCTGCGTCATGCACTGTTTCTCGTCGGGGCCGGAGCTGGCGCAGGCCGCGCTCGATCTGGGCTTCTACCTCTCGATGTCCGGGATCGCGGCCTTCCCGAAATCGGCCGAGCTGCGGGCGATCTTCGCCGCGGCTCCGCTCGAGCGCATCCTGCTCGAGACCGACAGCCCCTATCTCGCCCCCCCGCCCTTCCGCGGCAAGCGCAACGAGCCCGCCTACACCGCCCACACGGCCGCGAAGGGGGCCGAGGTCTTCGGCCTCCCGCTCGCCGACTTCGCCGCCGCCACCTCGGCCAATTTCGACCGGCTCTTCGCGAAGGCCGCCGCCTGATGGCGCGGCTGCGCTGCACCATCCTCGGCTGCGGCTCGTCGGGCGGCGTGCCGCGCCTCGGCGGGCTCTGGGGCGCGTGCGACCCGGCCGAGCCGAAGAACCGCCGCCGCCGCTGCTCGCTGCTGGTCGAGCGGATCGCCGAGGGCGGCACGACGCGGGTGCTGATCGACACGTCGCCCGACATGCATCCGCAGCTTCTGGACGCAGGCGTGGGCGAGCTCGACGCCGTGGCCTGGACCCATGCCCATGCCGACCATGTCCATGGCATCGACGACCTGCGCCAGATCGTCTTCAACATGCAGAAGCGCCTGCCGGTCTGGGCCGATCCGGTCACGCAGGATGCGCTGCTCACGCGGTTCGGCTATGCCTTCGCCCAGCCCGCGGGCTCGCTCTATCCGCCGATCCTCGATCTGAACACGATCGAGGGCCCGTTCGAGGTCGAGGGAGCGGGCGGGACGATCCGGCTCCAGCCGTTCCAGGTGAGCCACGGACCCACCGAAGCGCTCGGCTTCCGGGTGGACGGCATGGCCTACCTGCCCGACGTGGTGGCGATCCCCGAGGAGGCCTGGCTGCATCTCGAAGGGCTCGAAATGTGGGTGCTCGACACGCTGCGCCGCAAGCCGCATCCGACGCATGCCCATCTCGCCCTCGCGCTCGACTGGATCGCGCGCGCCCGGCCGGAGCGGGCGATCCTGACCAACATGCACATCGATCTCGACTATGCCACGCTGGCGGCCGAGCTTCCGCCTCATATCGTGCCAGCTTACGACGGGCTGACCTTCGACCTCGCGGCATGAGCGCGCTGATCGACGTCATCCTGCCGGTCTTCCTCGTCATCGGCTTCGGATATGCCGTCGCGCGGGCGGGCCTCATCGCCGAGGCCACGGTGGATGCGATCATGCGCTTCGCGCAGAACTTCGCCGTCCCCTGCCTGCTCTTCGCCTCCATCGCCCGGCTCGATCTGGCGGCGAACTACGACCTCGGCCTGTTCGTCTCGTTCTATGCCGGGGCCTTCACCTGCTTTGCCCTGGGCTTCGCCACCGCGCGGTTCCTCGCCGGGCGCGCGCTGGCCGACTGCGTGGCCATCGGCTTTGCCTGCTTCTTCTCCAACTCGCTGCTCCTGGGCCTGCCCATCACCGAGCGCGCCTACGGCCCCGACGCGCTGGCCGCAAACTATGCGATCATCTCGATCCATTCGCCGCTCCTCTACGGTTTCGGCATCACGCTGATGGAGCTCGTGCGCTCGCACGGGCTCGGCCTCTCGAAGCCGCGGCTCGCGCGGCAGGTGGTCACCGCGATCTTCAGCCAGCCGCTCGTGATCGGCATTTCGCTGGGCTTTCTGGTGAATCTCACGGGCGTGACGCTGCCGGGCGCTCTGTCGGCGGCGGTCGAGATGATGGGACGTGCGGCGCTGCCCACGGCGCTCTTCGGGCTGGGCGGCGTGCTCGTGCGCTACCGCCCCGAAGGCGACATGAAGCTGATCGGGGTGGTGGCGACCCTGTCGCTGATGGTCCACCCCGCCATGGTCTGGCTGCTCGGCCGGCATCTCTTCTCGCTCGACACGGCACAGATCCGGTCGGCCGTCATCACCTCGGCGATGGCGCCGGGCGTGAATGCCTATCTCTTCTCGAACCTCTACGGCGTGGCCAAGCGGGTGACCGCCTCGGCGGTGCTGATCGCGACCGGAGCCTCGATCCTCACCACCTGGTTCTGGCTTCAGCTCCTGCCCTGATCCCCCGCCATCGCCCGGCGCACCATCGTGTTGAGCCAGGCCATGCCCGCGAGCACGAGGCCCAAGCAGAAGAAGCTCAGCACCCGCACGAGGCCCGAAAGGCCCGCGGCATCCCAGAGGAACACCTTGGCCACCGTGAGCGCGAGAACCGCCATGGCGAGCCGGCGCAACAGCTCCGAGCGCAGGCGCACGGCCTGCCAGAGGAGCACTGCGCCCCCCGCCAGAAGGGCCACCGTGTAGCTGTAGAGCTCGCCCTGAAGCACGCCCGGCGCGTCGATCCGGGGCCCGTGCCAGAGCCTGCGGATCTCGAGCACCGCCCAGAGGAGAAGGAAGGCGCCTCCGAGGGCCGCGAGCGCCACCCGCAGCCGGCCGAGGCCCGGCAGGTGCCGCGCCCCGAGCAGGAACAGCGCCCCGGGCAGCGCATAGGCGAGGAAGAGCGTGTCGAGGATCGGCAGGCCAAGGATCTCGCCCCGGAGCCCCGCGCCGAGCGGGTTCGCGGTGGTCACGGCGAGCCCCAGCGGCATCAGCGCAAGCGCGAAGGCCCCCGCCGCCACGATCCGGCGGAGGAGGTCGATCCGGCCGCCGGCCCCGATCCGCCAAAGCTGCGCTCCCGCCACGACCAGCCATGGCAGCGCCTGCAGGGTCAGGAACCAGTGGGTGTTCACCGACTCGACCGGGTCGATCAGCGGGAAGCGGCGGGTGAGCAGCACATTCACCAGAAGCGCGGCCCAGGCGGCGGCCGCGCTCTCGGCCACGGCGCGCTCGAGCCGCCGCTCGGGCGGCAGCAGGCGACGCGCCCCCACCACTGCGGCGATGGCGCCCGCGAAGGCCGCAAGCATCGGCAGGGCCGGCGCGAAGCGTGCCCAGACGAGACCCGGATCGACGACCAGCCGGTAGCTGATGGCCGCCACGCCGGCCTGCAGGAACCAGCCCATCTCGACGAGCCGCAGCCGCCGGTCGAGCCAGGCCGCCGCGGCGACCAGCACCGCCAGCGCGAGCGTCAGCGCCGCCGCATCGAGAAGAAGGAAGAGCGCGAGGGACACCGACGCCAGCGCCGAGAGGATCGCCCAGGCCATCGGCCGGCGATCCTCGAGCCGCGACCAGCGCACCGCGAACCAGGTCATGAGGGCCGCGACCGCCATCACATGCAGCGCCCAGGGCAGCGAGCCGAGCACCAGCCCCGGAGCCCAGCGGAACTCGAGGAGGGCCGCGGCGACCGGCGCCGTCAGCACCGCCCCGAGGGCCAGCGGGCGGCGGACGGACCCGAAGGCGCGTCCCGCGAAAGCCACGGACATGACGGCGGCCAGTGCCAGAAGCGCCGTGACCGTGGCAGGCGGCGAGGTCTCGGGCGGACGGCTTCCGAGCGCGAGGCCCGTGAATTGCGACGCCATCCAGAGGTCCGTCCAGAGCCGCAGGAGGAAGGCCGCCGCCGGCAGCAGCGCCAGATCGCCGATCCCCGGCGCCCGCAGGCTGAGGACGACGAGGCCCACGGACAGCGCGGCGAGCGTCCCGAAGGACCAGAAGCCTTCGACCGTGTACCAGAGCGCGAAGGAAGCCGCTGCCACCATGCCGAGCGCCAGCCGGACCGGGACAGAAAGGCGCGGTCCCGCATCGGCCCCGCGCGCGAGGAGAACCGCCGTCAGCCGCTCGCTCGGCGCGGGTGCGGCATGTTCCGGCACCGGCGCCCGGCCCGGCACCACGACTGCGAGCAGGACGAGGGCCCCGAGCGTCAGCGCCCAGCCTCCCTGTCCCGCGCCGCCCAGATACATGAGGAAGGCCCCCCCGGTGCCGATCGCCAGCGCCAGCACCGACACCCAGCGCCAGAGGCGGAAGGCATCGACCGCGAGGCCGAGGAATGCCACGAGCAAGTAATAGGGATAGAGCGCGGCCGTGGCCCCCTGCCCGCCCGCAACGAGGAACGGCGCGGCCCCCGCCCCGACCAGCCCCATGGCAACGAGGAACGGCCCGTGCCGCCAGCCCAGCAGCACCGCCCCGAGCGTGGTGGCCACCAGCCCCACCAGCGTCAGTTCCGGGCCGTAGAGACCGTAGAGGAGCCGCCCCGCGACGATCCCGCCGTAGATCGAGACGAGCCCCGCGGCCGAGAAGGTCGAAGGCAGCAGGAGCGCCGGCGCCTCCTCGCCGTCGCCGCCGCGGCGGCGGATCCACTCGCCCGCCGCCACCAGCGCCCCGCCGAAGCCAATGGCCGCCGCCACACGGAGCGCGGGCGGCAGGAGCCCCTGCTCGATCCCGTATTGCACGAAGAAGATCCCCGCGAGCGCGAGCGACACGGCCGAAAGGGTGAAGGCCCAGTTGCTGCGCAGCCAGAGCGACAGCGCCGCGATTCGCCCGGGTCCTTCGGGCCTCGCCCGGTCGGGCGGCGGCAGATCGCCGGAGGCCGGCCCGGACAGGCCGGGGTCGGACCGAGCGGTCTCGCGCGGCTCAGCCGCCTCGGGCAACGGCGGCACGGCCGGGCGCCTGGCGCGGACCCAGGGCCCCACGGCCTCGATCATGTCGGCAGGCGGCCTCTCGGGCTGAGGCAAAGGCTCTGCGCGCGGCGCCTCGGCAAGAGCCGGTCCCGGTCCCGCCAGAGCCGCCTCGAGCGCTGCCTCGAGCTTCGCCACCCGGGCCGAGAGGCGGCGCTGGCGCAGGGTCAGAACCAGCGTCGCGATGGGCGTGGCCAACAGGACAGCGGCCAGGAGCACCCCCATCAGGATGAAGAAATCCTCGTTCACGCCGCCCTCCCCTGCTCGTCCGTCCGCGGCACGATGCCACGGATCTCAGCGGATGGGCAGGGGCATCGTTCTGATAAAAGACCGGCCTTTCCGAGGGATGGCGAACGGTGACAGCCGCGCCCTGCTCTATCGGCGTCCCACCTCACCCGCGCGATGCCGGCAGCGCCCTTCAGTGGCGCGTCTCCGGCACCAGCGTCCCGGCTCGACTGCACGCGCCGACGAAACCGTCTCGACCATCGGCTCCCCCCGCGCGCCCGGCAGCGCCGGGGCACCGCTTGCGCGGGCGGATCTGGCATGGCGGCCTTGGCCATGCAGGACAGGAAGACCGCCGGGGCTGAGCGTCAGTCCGACCCGAGAAGCACGGTTGGGCCCGGGTGCGGAGCCTCCGCGGCCCGCCAGTCGGACAAACCCTGCCCAGCGGGCGGTCCCCTCAGGGCCGACGCTTCCTCTCGGTGACATAGGCAAGCGCCAGCGGCAGCGCGTTCAACTCGCGCGAGCCGGGCCGGGCCAGCCGCAGGGCCGCGGCCGCGGGGGCGATCATGCCCATCAGCATGGCCATCCGCCGCACCGCCCGCCATGTGCCCTCGGGCGCGTGGGCGAGATAGGCCGTCAGCGCCACGCCCAGCACATCGTGCGACGTACGGTCGGCGCAGAGACAGGAATGGATGAAGATCATCACGTCGAGCGCGAAATGCCGCCTGCGACGCCGGTCGCCCCAGCGCGAGAGGCTGATGAAGCGCACCTCGGCACCGTCCCAGCAGATCGCCCGCACCGTGGGCCGGCCATGGGTGATCCCCGCCCGATGCAGCCGCGCCAGCGCCTCGCCGGCCGCCGCGAAGGCCGCCGCCCGCTCGCGGCTCCGCACGTCGGGCGAGCGCAGGAGGTGGCGCAGGTTCGCGCCCGCGTCCCGCGTCACGAGCCAGTCCCCCTCGCCCTCGACCAGCCGGCCCACGGGAAGACCTGCCTCGGCCAGCCGCAGGAATGCCTCGCGCTCGCGCCGGAGCAGGCGGCGCATGTCGCCCTTGCGCTGCCAGGCCCGGTGGGTGAGGTCCTCGATCCGCTTCAGCCAGAGCTGATCGCCATCCGGCAGCGGCAGGGGCCGGACGCGCACCGGCGGCTCGGCCAGCCCGGCGCGGATCGCCGTGGCGAAGGGGTCGGAGGGAAGGGCTGCATCGACCTGGGACATGGCAAACACCCCGGCGGCACCGTGCCGTCATGATCCGAGGTTAGCAGCGGATCGCCACCCGCCGAGAGAGCCTGTTGCCGCACCCGCGCAAGAAACTGTCGCGGAGGCTGCCGCACCGCGGCCGCCTCAAGGCAAAGGGGCGGCCCGAAGGCCGCCCACCATCCATGCCCGTGTGGCTCAACGCCAGCTGAAGAAGTCGGCCGGCGCCCGGCCCAGAAGCTCCGAGGCCAGTTCGACCCCGAGGGCGGCCGCATCCGCGATCGCACCGCGGATCTCGCCCGAGATCGACTCGGACCCGTCCGGCCGCAGGATCTCGCCGCGCAGCCACAGCTGATCGCCCTCGAGGATCGCGAGCCCCGCGATCGGCGTCTCGCACGAGCCGTCGAGCTTCAGAAGGAAGCTGCGCTCGGCCGCGAGCCGGTGCCCCGTGGGCACGTCATGGATCGCCGCCAGCATCTCCTGCGCCCGCGGATCGTCGGTCCGTCGCTCGATCCCGATGGCGCCCTGCGCCACGGCCGAGAGCATTTCCTCGGGCTCGATCGGCACCCGCGGCACCTCGTTCATCTTCAGCCGGTTCAGCCCGGCCATCGCGAGGAAGGTGCCCCGCGCCACCCCGTCGTTCAGCTTCTTCAGACGGGTCTGGAGGTTCCCGCGGAACTCGACCACCTGCAGGTCCGGCCGCTTGTTCAGCAGCTGCGCGCGGCGGCGCAGGCTCGACGAGCCGACCGTGGCCCCCTGCGGCAAATCCGCCAGCCCCCCCTCGGCGAAGGTGATGAAGGCATCCCGCGTGTCCTCGCGCGGGAGGTAGGTGTCGAGGATCAGCCCCTCGGGCTGAAGCGTCGGCATGTCCTTCATCGAATGGACCGCGATGTCGATTCCCCCCGACAGCAGGGCCTCCTCGATCTCGCGGGTGAACAGGCCCTTGCCGCCGATCTCCTTGAGCGGACGGTCCAAGACCTTGTCACCTGTGGTTTTTATGACCACGATTTCGAATGCCTCTTCCGGCAGCGAGAAGGCGGCCGACAGGCGGCTGCGGGTCTCGTAGGCCTGAGCCAGCGCAAGCGGCGAGCCGCGCGTGCCGATCTTGAGGGGTTCAGCGGGGGTGGGCATGGAGTGTGTCATGCCGATTTGGTTAGCGCTGTCCATTTGCCCTGACAACTCCCCATATTGACATCCCATGCTCAGCTTGGGAACCAGCAGGCAAGCTGAGAAGGAGCACCTCCATGACCAAGACGATGCTGCGTGCGCTGAAGGGCGAGACGCTGCCCACGCCTCCCATCTGGCTCATGCGTCAGGCGGGGCGCTATCTGCCGGAATATCGCGCCACGCGCGCCCAGGCGGGGGACTTCCTCTCGCTCTGCTACACGCCGGATCTCGCGGCGGAAGTGACGCTTCAGCCGATCCGCCGCTATGGGTTCGACGCGGCGATCCTCTTTGCCGACATCCTGCTCTTGCCGCAGGCGCTGGGGGCGGACCTGTGGTTCGAGACCGGCGAAGGGCCGCGCATGTCGACCATCACCGACATGGAGGGCGTGACCGCGCTGAAGGGCCGCGACGACATCCACGAGACGCTCGCGCCGGTCTATGAGACCTGCCGCATCCTCGCCCGCGAACTTCCCAAGGAGACAACCTTTATCGGCTTTGCGGGCATGCCCTGGACGGTCGCGACCTACATGATCGCGGGCCGCGGCAGCAAGGATCAGGCCGCCGCGCACAAGCTGAAGGACACCGACCGTCCCGCCTTCGAGGCGCTGATGGACCGCGTGACCGAGGCCACCATCGAATATCTCGCCAAGCAGGTCGAGGCCGGCTGCGAGGTGGTGAAGCTCTTCGACAGCTGGGCCGGCTCGCTGAAGGGCCAGGACTTCGAGGATTTCGCCGTGGCCCCCGCCAAGCGGATCGTCTCGGAGCTGAAGGCCCGCTTCCCGGGACTGCCGGTCATCGCCTTCCCGCGCGAGGCGGGCGAGGGCTACATCGGCTTCGCCGAGAAGACCGGCGCCGACTGCGTGGCCATCGACAATTCCGTCAGCCCGGAATGGGCGGCCGAGAAGGTGCAGGCGGGCCGGACCTGCGTGCAGGGCAACCTCGACCCGAAATACATGGTGACGGGTGGCGAGGAGCTGGTGCAGGCCACGAAACGCGTGGTCGAGGCGTTCCGGAACGGCCCGCACATCTTCAACCTCGGCCATGGCATCACGCCCGAGGCCGATCCGGAGAACGTGACGCTGCTCGTCGAGACGATCCGCGGCAAGTGAGGCAGGCGGGGGGCGGCTCACGCATCCTTGAGCCGCCCCCCGTTGCCAAGAGCCCGAGGTCCGAGACAGGGTGTCCCCTCCCTTTCCCGGAGCAGACCCATGCGGATGTCCCGCAGACCCTTCCTCCCCGCCCTCGCCGCCCTGGCCCTCCTCACGCTCGCGCCCGCCGCGGCGATGGCCAAGCCCGAGGCCTGCCTGACCTCGCTCGAGGGCTTCCCCACGGCGCTCGCCTATGACACCGGCGACGAGGAGGTGCGCGCCAACCGCTCGATCCGCGAACGCTGGCTCGGCGGCTACGGCGAGATCACCTGCCCCGGCTATGTGACGCTGCGCGCCATGACGCCCGGACTGAACGACCGGGAACGGTCGGTCTTCTGCCTCCAGTTCGACCGCGACTCCAACACCTACACGGGCTTCGCCGAAGGAAAGCGCGACGCCTATCTGCACTGCGCGCGCCCCTCCGGGGCCTTCTGCGAGAAGGTGAACGCCTCGGCCGACACCGCAGGCAAGGTGGCCGGGGCCGCCGGACAGGCGCTGAACGGCGTCCGGGCGGTCGAGAACGGCACGGGCGCGGTGGTGCTCTCGGGCGCGACCGGCTCGGTCTCGGCCGCGCTCTCGAACCTCGGGGCGACCGCGCTCGCCACCGTCACCGCCCCCGCCGCCCTGACCGCCGCCGCCGTCACGGTCGTGGCCGTAGGCGGTGCGGTCTATGTCTGCAGCGAGTGACGCGCACCCGCCGCCGCGGGAGGGCGCGCCGTCGCCCTGTCGGCCCGCCCCTCGCGTGAGCGCGTGAGCAAGCGCCAGAGGCCTCCGGCGGCGGAGCCGGGCCCGGGCACGTTACGGACCCATCCGGCCCAGCGGCTCCGTCAGACCCACTTGGCCAGCGGGGGCAGGCTCATCAGCACGGCGTTGGCGTCGTGGCCGGTCTCGAGGCCGAATTTCGTGCCCCGGTCATAGACGAGGTTGTATTCCGCATAGAGCCCGCGGTGGATGAGCTGCGCCTCGCGGTCGGCCTCGGTCCAGGGCGTCTCCATGCGCCGCTCGACGAGGGGCACGAAGGCCGGCAGGAAGGCCTCGCCCACCGCGCGGGTGAAGGCGAAATCGGCCTCCCAGTCGCCGGTGTTCAGGTCGTCGAAGAAGATCCCGCCCACGCCGCGGGCCCGGCCCCGGTGTGGGATGAAGAAATACTCGTCGGCCCAGGCCTTGAAGCGCGGATAGTAGTCCGCCCCGTGCGCCTCGCAGGCATGGCGCAGCGTGGCGTGGAAATGCTCGGTATCCTCGGGATAATCGAGGCAGGGGTTGAGGTCCGAGCCGCCGCCGAACCACCAGGCGTGCGGGGTCCAGAACATGCGGGTGTTCATGTGGACGGCGGGCGCATGCGGGTTCTGCATATGCGCCACGAGGCTGATGCCCGAAGCCCAGAAGCGCGGATCCTCGGCCATGCCCGGCACACCGCGGGCGGCCATCGCCTGCTGCGCCCGGGGCGCCAGCGTGCCATGGACGGTCGAGACATTCACGCCCACCTTCTCGAACACGCGCCCGCCGCGCATCACGCTCATGAGCCCGCCGCCGCCCGCTTCGCGGCTCGTCTCGGTCACCTCGAACCGGCCGGGCGCGGCATCCGCGGGAGAGCCGCCCGTGGCCGCGTCCTCGAGCCCCTCGAAGGCCGCGAGGATGCGGTTCCTCAGCTCGCGGAACCACTCCGAGGCCCGCGCCTTCTGTCCGTCCATCGCGTCATTCATGCATTCCTCCCGAACCTTTGCCCTCAGGGCTAGCAGCTTCGCGGAGGCGGATCCAGAGAGCAGCGACCCGCCAGAATCATCTGGCGCCGCAGGGGGATTGGGTTAGGGTCAGCGGCATGAGACACGCCGTGACCCTCCTGCTGCTGCCCCTGCTCGCCGCCTGCGCCACGCCGCAGGAACGCTGCATCTCGCAGGTCACGCGCGACCTGCGGGTGGTGGACGAACTGATCCAGGAAGGCGAGCTGAACCTCACGCGCGGCTATGCGATCGAGGAGGTGACGGACTATCGCACCGAATGGGTGCAGTGCGGCCCGCCGATCGTGCGCTACCGTCCGGACGGCAAGCGGGTGGTCTATCCGGCCCGGCACTGTTTCGATCAGGTGCCCTACACGGTGCGCCAGCCCAAGGCCATCGACCTCGCCTCGCAGGCCCGGACGCTGGAGCAGCTGAAGCGCAAGCGGGCCGAACTGGCCCGGGCGGCCGGCCCGGCCGTCCAGCAGTGCCGGGCGACCTATCCCGAGACGAAGTGACCGGCCGGACAGCCGCCGTCAGTGCACCGGCGCCAAGGCCGGGTCGATCAGGCTGCGTCCGCCGTCGAGCGTCACCACCTGTCCCGTCATGAAGGCCGCCGCGTCCGAGGCGAGGAACTGCACCGTCTCGACGATCTCGGCCGGCGAGGCGATGCGCTTCATCGGCGTGCGCTCGGTGATCTGGGCGCGCATCGCCGGGCTGTCCTTCAGCGCGGTCTGGAGGCTCGCGCTCATGACCGAGCCGAAGGAGACCGCATTCACCCGGATGCCCTTCGAGGCCAGCGCCACCGCCATCGACCGCGTCATCTGCTCGACCGCGGCGCAGCTGATCGAATAGGCCAGAAGCTCGGGCTGGGTGCGGATCGCGGCGATGGAGGAGAGGTTGATGATCGAGCCCACCTGCGTGGGCTTCTCGTCGCTCTTCTCGGCCCGCGCGATCATCCGCTTGGCCGTCAGCTGGGTGAGGCGCAGGCTGGTCAGCATGTTCTGCTGCAGAAGCGTCTCGACCGCATCCTCTTCCGGGCAGAGCGGATCGGACAAAGCCACCTGACGGCTCGCGTTCACGAGAATGTCGACCCGGTCGAAGGCATCCATCGTGGCCGACAGGAGGTTGGTGATCGTCAGCTTCTCGCGCAGGTCACCCGCGAACATGCGCACCGGACCCTCGGCCCGCGCCTCCTCGCCGATCTGGTCGGCGAGCCGTTCCTCGTCCATGTCCACGAACATCACGTTCGCGCCCTTGTCGACGAAGTGCCGCGCCACCGCGAGGCCGATGCCGGCGGCGGCCCCGGTCACGATGGCCGTCTTGCCGGAAATGATGAGCGACATGGGAAACTCCCGTTATGCAGATGTGCCGCCCGCGCGCTGGGGTCGGGACGCGCGGACGATCCTGAAGGCGGCATCGCCGCCGATGTCCTCGACCTCGCGGAAGAGCGTGCGGAGGCCGCGGTCATAGGGCAGATGGCGGTTGGCCACCAGCCAGAGCACCCCCGTGGGGGCGAGAAGCCGCGCAGCCGCCTGCAGGAAGCCCATCCCGATGGCGGGATCGGCCTCGCGCGACGTGTGGAAGGGCGGGTTGCAGACCACCAGATCGGCGGGCTTCGAGAGACGGAAGCGGGTGGCGTCGGCCCAGTGGAAATGGGCGCGCTTGTCCGGGATGTTGAACCGTGCGCAGTCGAGCGCCGCATGTTCGGCCTCGACGAGATCGATCCGCTTCACCGGCCGCCGCTCGAGCACCGCGCGCGCCAGATAGCCCCAGCCCGCGCCGAGATCGACGACCCGGCCCGAGAGATCCGTGGGCAGCGCCTCGACCAGAAGCTGCGAACCGCGGTCGGGCGCATCGGCCGAGAAGATGCCGGGCAGCGTGCGGAAGCCGCCCGCGATTTCGGTGGGCCGCGCGGCCCAGTCCTCGAGCCCCGGACCGGCCGCGAAAGTGAAGAGCTTGCCGTGGGCCTTGGAGAGGGTGGCCGAGACCGCCAGCCGTTCGGACAGATCGCGCCACATCGGCTCGACACCGTCGGTCTTCTGCCCGTCCACCACGATCAGCCCGCCCGGCTCGACCGAGGCCGCCGCCTCGGCCAGAAGCGCGCGGGCCTCGGCCCGGGCGCGCGGCAGGCAGACGATGGCAGCGGCATGGCCCGCACCGCCGGCGATGCCCACTTTATACCCCTGCGCCGCGAGAGCGTCGTGATCGGGGCGGAAGCCCTGCACCAGCACCAGCCGGTCCCTGGGCAGCGCCGAAAGATCCTCGGCCGCGCGCGGACGATAGACGACGATACTGCCCGCATCGGGCAGGACGACCGCGCCGGTTTCCAGCGCCAGTGTCAGACGGGCAGAGCGCATCCGAAGGCCCCGGGGCCTATTCCTTTTCCATGGTGCATTGCAGCGGATGCTGGTGGCGCCGCGCGAAATCCATCACCTGTGCCACCTTGGTCTCGGCCACCTCGAAGGAGAAGACGCCCACCACCGCGAGACCCTTCTTGTGGACCGTCAGCATGATCTCGAACGCCTGCGCGTGGCTCAGGCCGAAGAACCGCTCGAGCACATGGACCACGAATTCCATGGGCGTGTAATCGTCGTTCAAGAGCAGCACCTTGTAGAGCGGCGGCCGCTGGGTCTTGCTGCGGGTCTTGGTCAGGATGGACGTGTCGTCGCCGGGGCCGCCCGTCTTGTCGGACATGTGAAGCGGACGAAGGGTCAAGATCGTGACTCCTGCCGATGGGCGGATTCGGGAATTGGCGCGAGAGAGAGAGTATAGTCGTTTTTCGTCCGTCGGAAAGAGGCGCACATGACGCGGACGGGCTTGCGGGCCCTGACCGGCACGCTTAATCCGGCAGCGACGGGAGGAGCCATGGACCGGCGCATCACCACCATCGCGTTCGACGCGGACGACACGCTCTGGCAGAACGAGACCTTCTACCGGCTGACGCAGGAGCGCTTCGCCGCCCTCCTCGCCCGGCATGTCGAGAAGGACCGGCTGCACGAGCGGCTTCTGGCGGCCGAGCGCCGCAACCTCGGCCGCTATGGATTCGGCATCAAGGGCTTCATGCTGTCGATGATCGAGACCGCCATCGAGGTGACGGAAGAACGCGTGCCCGCCGGCGTCATCGGCGAGATCATCGCGGCCGGTCAGGAGATGCTCGCCCATCCGATCGAGCTTCTGGACCATGCGCGCGAGGCGGTGGAGGCTCTGGCGGCCGATTACCGTGTCCTGCTGGTCACGAAAGGCGATCTTCTCGATCAGGAGCGGAAGCTCGCCCAATCGGGCCTCGGCGACATGTTCCATGCCGTCGAGATCGTCTCGGACAAAAACGCCCGCGTCTACGACCGGATCTTCCGGCGCCACGGCGACGGGCCGGAACGCGCGCTGATGGTGGGCAACTCCTTGAAATCCGATGTTCTTCCTCCGATCGAGGCCGGGGGATTCGGCGTACATGTCCCGCATGGCCTCACTTGGGCGCTGGAACATGCCGATCCGCCGGACGGGCATCCGCGCTTCTTCACCCTGCCCGACCTGTCCGGCCTGCCGGCGCTGGTCGAGAGGCTTAACGAGAATCTCCCATAACTTGAGGTTCTTGCGCATCCGCGCCCCAGATCTGCCACAGTGGCTGAAAAGGCCCGTGAAACCCCTTGAAACTGAGGGGTTTTCCTGAATCACCTCCTGTGCTAGCGTCACTTCAAATCACAAATCCCCTGGACCGAACGGGAACCGGCGGGAACGAGGCAGACAGAAGGACAGGCGACGTGACATCGCAGCTGGGGCAGTACGTCCGACAAGTGCTTTTCGTGTTCGTGGCCATGGTGATGGCGGCGCAGTCCGCTGTGGCCGCGCCCTACGCCGCCATCGTGATGGATGCGCGAACGGGCGAGACCCTTTACGAGACCAACTCCGAGACACGCCTGCATCCGGCCTCGCTCACGAAGATGATGACGCTCTACATCACTTTCCAGGCGATCCAGCGCGGCGAGATCTCGCTCGACAGCCTCGTGACGGTGACGAAGAACGCGGCCGCCGAGCCGCCCTCCAAGCTCGGCCTCAAGTCGGGCCAGCGCATTGCGCTGCGCTACCTGATCCGCGCAGCGGCGGTGAAATCGGCCAATGACGCCGCCACCGCGATCTGCGAGGCCGTGGGCGGCTCCGAAGCGGCCTTCGCCGAGCGGATGAACCGGACGGCCAAGGCCATCGGCATGACGAAGACCACCTTCAAGAACTGCAACGGCCTGACCGCCGAGGGCCACCTGTCCACCGCGCACGACATGAACGTCCTGGGCCGGCGGCTGTTCTTCGATTTCCCGCAATATTACAACATCTTCTCGCGCCGTCGCGCCGATGCCGGCGTGACCACAGTCGCCAACACCAACACCCGCTTCCTCGACGCCTACAAGGGCGCCGACGGGATCAAGACCGGCTACACCTCGCCCGCGGGCTACAACCTCACCGCCTCGGCGCAGCGCGGCAACAAGCGCATCATCGCCACCGTCTTCGGCGGCAAGAGCACCGCGCACCGTAACGCCAAGATGGCGGATCTGCTGGATCTGGGCTTTCGCGAGGCCCCGGAGAATGCAAAGGTTCGCAAGCCTGCCCCGATCGACGCCGGCGCGCTCGCCATTGCCTCGGCGCAGGCGGCCCAGCGGCAGCAGCCCGTTCCGATCGCATCCCTGACCAGCTCGCCCCGCCCGCTGGCACGGCCGGGCTCGCAGGCGGCCCTCGCCGCCGCGGCGATGGTGAACTCCATGCAGGGCGGGATCGAGAGCGCGCTGGCCCAGGCCTCGGCCGAGGATGCGGTGGCGATGCAGATCGCGCAGGCGGTGGATTACGGCGGCGAAGGCTCGGACTCGGGCGTCACGCCGCGCAGCCGGCCCGTGCTGCAGCTCGCCGCCGCCGCGCCGGTGCCGACCTCGCCCGAAGTCATCACCCGCATGTCGACCTCCGGCGGTCGGCACTGGGGCGTGAATGTGGGCCGCTTCCCCTCGCGCACCGCGGCCGAGCGCCAGCTCATGCAGATCGCCCTGGCCGAGACCGGGACGCTGGCCGAGGGTCTGCGCAAGATCATCGACCGCCCCGGCGGGTATGATGCGAACTTCATGGGGCTCACGCAGGATCAGGCCGACCTCGCCTGCCGCCGCCTGCAGGCCCGCGCCATCCAGTGCTTCGCCATCGGGCCGTAAGATCCGGCCCGAGCCAAAGGACGAAGGCCCGCGGAGAGATCCGCGGGCCTTTTCGTTCGGGCGGAAGGCTGCCGCTGGACCCGTCTCCCGGCGCCGCAAAGCGCGTGCTACTGGCGCGGATGCTCGTCGTAGTCGGTCTTGAGGATCCGGTTCGCATCCCCCTCCGGGTCATCGTACTGGCGCGACCTGAGCGACCAGAAGAAGGCGGCAAGCCCCAGCCCCCCGAGGAAGAGCGAGATCGGGATGAGATAGGCGAGGATGTCCATCACTTCACCCGCAGCGCGTTGAGCGAGACGCTGATCGAGGACAGCGACATGGCGAGCGCCGCCGCCAGCGGCGTCGCAAGGCCCACCAGCGCGAGAGGCACCGCCACCACGTTGTAGGCGGCCGAGATGGCAAAGTTCTCGCGGATGCGCTTGGTGGCCTTCACCGAGATGCGCGCGGCATCGGCGATGGGCGCCATGTCCTTGCCCAGAAGGACAATGTCGGACGCCACCCGCGCCGCATCGAGCGCGGAGGCGGGCGAGATCGACACATGGGCCGCGGCCAGCGCCGCAGTGTCGTTCAACCCGTCGCCCACCATCAGCACGCGCCGCCCCTCGGCGGTAAGGTCGGCCACCCGCTGCGCCTTCTCGGCCGGAAGCTGGCCCGAGCGCCACTCGCCGATGCCGAGCCGCCCTGCGAGCTCGGCCACGGCGCCTTCGGTATCGCCCGAAAGGAGGAGGATCCGCTTGCCCTGCCCCGCCAGCGCCCGCACGGCCTCTTCGGCGCCGGGACGCAGCCGGTCGGAGAAGGTGATGGCGCGCGTGGCCGCTCCGGTCGAGAGGTAGGTCGCGGTCACGGGCTCGGGCGCAGCACCCACCCATTCGGCGCGGCCGAGCCGGACGGTGCGGCCCTCGAGCCGGCCCTCGATGCCGAAGCCCGGCACTTCGCGCAGGTCGGTGACGGCCGCGGGCCGCACCCCCTGCCCCCTTGCGGCGAGTGCGAGCGCCACGGCCAGAGGATGCGCCGAGGACGCGGCCAGCGCCGCCGCCAGCGCCAGATCCGCCGGGGGAAGCGTCGCGAGATTGGTGGGCTCGGGCGTGCCCAGCGTCAGCGTGCCGGTCTTGTCGAAGACGACCGTATCCACCTCGGCGAGACGTTCCAGCGCGGTGCCGTCCTTGATGAGCAGGCCCTTGCGGAAGAGCCGCCCGCTCGCCGCCGTCACCACGGCGGGCACGGCGAGCCCCAGGGCGCAGGGGCAGGTGATGATGAGCACGGCGGCCGAGATGTTGATCGAGGTGCGCACGTCGCCCTTCGTGATCCACATCCAGACCCCGAAGGCGGTGAAGGAGAGGATATGGACCAGCGGCGAGTAGAGCCGCGAGGCGCGTTCCGCGAGGGACGTGTAGCGGGTCTTGGCGCTTTCGGCGACCGCCACGAGATCGGCCATCCGGTGCAGCGAGCTGTCGCGCCCGGCCGCCGTCACCCGCACCGTGAGCGGGCCGGTGAGGTTCACCTCGCCCGCCGAGACCACGGTTTCGGGGCCGGCCGGCACCGGCAGACTCTCGCCGGTGAGAAGCGAGCGGTCGAGCTCGGAGTAGCCTTCGGCCACCACACCGTCGACCGGCATCCGCCCCCCCGGCCGCACGCGCACCAGATCGCCCGCGGCAAGCTCGGAGATCGGCACCGTCACTTCCTCGCCGTCGCGCAGGAGCGTGGCGCGCGGCACTTCGAGCGCCGCCAGTTCCTCGGCGGCCGAACGGGCGACGGCGCGGGTGCGGTGGTCGAGATAGCGGCCCGCGAGCAGGAAGAAGGTCAGCATCACCGCCGCGTCGAAATAGGCGTGATGGCCGGAATGGAAGGTCTCGAAGAGCGAGATCGACGAGGCGAGGATGATGGCGAGCGAGATCGGCACATCCATCCCGAGCCGCCCGGCGCGGAGCGCCGTCCAGGCGTTGCGGAAGAAGGGCTGGCCCGCGAAGACCACGGTCGGCAGGGCGATGGCGGCCGAGATCCAGTGAAAGAGATCGCGCGTCGCGGCCTCGGCGCCCGACCAGACGGCCACCGACAGCAGCATCACGTTCATCATCGAGAAGCCGGCCACGCCGAGGCGCATCAGGAGGTCGCGCCCCTGCCGGTCGGTCTCGGTGGCCGAGAGCATCCCGGCATCGAGCTCGTGCGCCTCATAGCCCAGCCGCGACAGCGCCTCGACCAGCTGGGCCGCCGTCACTTCGGGCTCGGCATCGACCGAGACCCGGCGCAGCGTGAGATTCACCCGCGCCGAGCGCACGCCGGCGATTTTCTCCAGCCCGCCCTCGACGGTGGTCATGCAGGCCGCGCAATGGGCAGTGGGCAGCGACAGGACGAGCCGCCCGCCGGCGGGCCCGGCCATGGCGGCCAGCCGTTCGGCGGAAGGTGCGGCAAGGCAGGCGGGACAGGCCGAGGCACCGCCGGGCGCCTCGGAGGACGGCAGGTCGATGCGCTCGGCCAGCGACATGGCTCAGTCCTCGACGAAGAGATCGAGGCGCTGGCGGAAGGCGGTGCCGCTCGGCGAGGTGGCGTCGACCCTCAGCATCCACTTGCCGCGCGCGAGATCCTGCGGCGCGCGGAAGGCGCCGTCGCGCAGCACGAACTCAGGCTGGCGGTCGTCGCTCGCTTCGGTCGTGCGGCCCACCAGCACGTCGAGCGTGCTGACCGCCGCGGGGCGGCCATCCGCGCCGGTGAAGCGCAGGCTGATTTCCCGCGCCGCTTCGTCGTAGTCGGCCACCAGCGTCCAGCCGAGCGCCTGCTGCGACGCCCGTTCGACATCGAAGGTCTGGCTGGCGACATAGGGGTTATCGACCTCGAGGCCGGGGAAGGTCGAGATGGCCTTGAAGGCCATCAGCAGGTTCACCGCGATGATGACCCCGAAGGCCCCCACGGTGATCGCCAGAACCTTGCGCCCGGTCATCTCGGCCATGTCAGTTGCCCCTTCCGTTGAAGATCGTGTCGTGATGCACCCGCTGCCCGGCGGCGAGATCCTCGACCCAGAGGCGCAGGTCCGTCCGCTCGGCCTCGGCCGCGGGCGTGCCCTTGCCTGCGATGATGTAGACCCGCTGGGTCATGGTCTCGTTCGCGGGAACCGTTACCACGGTCGCCGGGTGCCCCTCCAGCGAAAGCGCGAGATCCGCCTCGCTCGTCACCGAGATCTGATAGTCGCGCGCCTCGCCCTGCTTGTTGCGCAGACGGACGTCGTAGGTGTTGCGGATCGAGCCGTCCGAGAGCGTGACATAAAGCGGATTGCGCAGCGGGGTGACGTTGATGTCGATGGGCGAGCGCAGGAAGAGCGCCACGATCAGCGCGAGCCCCACCCCGGACCAGAGCGCGGTATAGATGAGGGTGCGCAGCCGGAAGACATGCCGCCAGGCGGAACGGGGAGCCCTGCCCTCGCGCTCCGCGCGCTCGTCGGTCAGGGCGAGATAGCCGATCAGGCCGCGCGGCTTGCCGATCTTGTCCATCACCTCGTCGCAGGCGTCGATGCAGAGCGCGCAGGTGATGCAGGCGAGCTGCTGTCCGTCGCGGATGTCGATGCCCATGGGGCAGACGTTCACGCAGGCCATGCAGTCGATGCAGTCGCCCTGATCGGGGCTGAGCGGCTCGCCCTTCTTCAGCTTGCCGCGCGGCTCGCCCCGCCATTCGCGGTAGGCGACGGTGATCGTCTCTTCGTCCATCATCGCGGCCTGGATGCGCGGCCAAGGGCAGGCATAGATGCAGATCTGCTCGCGCGCGAAGCCGCCGAAGGCGAAGGTGGTGGCGGTCAGCGTGGCCATGGTGATGTAGGCCACCGGATGGGCGCTCCCCGTCAGGAGATCGACGAGAAGCGTCGGCGCATCGGTGAAATAGAACACCCAGGCCCCGCCGGTGGCCAGACCGATCAAGAGCCAGAGCGTCCATTTCGTGAGGTATTTCCGCGTCTTCTCGAGATCCCACCGCTGGCGCAGCAGGCGGATGCGCGCGTTGCGGTCGCCCTCGACCCAGCGCTCGACGAGGATGAAGAGATCGGTCCAGACCGTCTGTGGGCAGGCATAGCCGCACCACACCCGGCCTGCCGCCGAGGTGAAGAGGAAGAGCCCGAGCCCCGCCATGATGAGGAGGCCCGCGACGAAGTAGAATTCGTGCGGCCAGATCTCGATCATGAAGAAGAAGAAGCGCCGGTTGGCCAGATCGACGAGGATCGCCTGATCGGGCAGGTTCGGCCCGCGGTCCCAGCGCAGCCAGGGCGCGATGTAGTAGATCCCCAGCGTCACGCCCATGATCCACCACTTCAGGCTGCGGAACTTGCCGCTCACCCGCTTGGGAAAGACGGGCTCGCGCTTGGCGTAGAGGCTGCTGGTTTGGGTATCGGGGCTGGTCACGACGGACTCCGGCTACAAGGATGTTCCGGGTGCTATCAGACGAAACCGCCCGCGCAACTTGACTTCGGTCAATATTACGCATCCGTGATACATCATTCACGGCGCGGATCGGCTGTCCGCCTCCCGCCCCTCGGGGCGTGGAGGCACCGACCCTCCGCACTCGGAACGCGCGAACTGGAACGAGGGCCGGCGTCGGCCCGGGAGAGATCCCCCGGGCCGCTTCAGCTCCTTGGATTACTCGCCACCGCCGAGGCCGTGGACATAGACGGCGACCGACCGGATGTCCGCCTCGGTGAGGCGGGCGTTCCAGTTCGGCATCACGCCGAAGCGGGCATAGGTCACCGTTTCGGTCACGGTGGCGCGATCTCCGCCATAAAGCCAGATCGCGTCGGTCAGATTCGGCGCACCCACATCGCGGCTTCCGGTGCCGTCCTCGCCGTGGCAGGCGGCGCAGTTGTCGGCGAAGATGGTTGCGCCTTCCGCGGACAGGGCCGCATCGTGGTCCTGACCCGAGATCTGCAGCACATATTCCACGACCTGCGAGATCTGGGTGCTGTCGAGCAGACCATCGGCCCCGAAGCGCGGCATCTCGGAATAGCGCGCCTCGTCGTCGGTGGTGTTGCGGATGCCGTGGGTGACGGTGGTGTGGATCGACTCGATGTCGCCGCCCCAGAGCCAGTCGTCGTCGAGCAGGTTCGGATAGCCCACGTTGCCCGCCGCGCCCGAGCCGTGGCACTGCACGCAGTTGGTGCGGAACACGGCCGCACCGGCGTTGGTCGCATATTGCAAGAGGTTCGGATCGGCCGCGATGGCCGTCAGGTCCGTGTCGACCAGTTGCTGCCGGATGGTGGCATTGGCCTCGGCAAAGGCCTCGATGTCACGCTGCACGTCCGCCCGGGTCGAATGGCCGATCAGCCCGTTCGTCGCCCCGTTGATCAGCGGCCAGGCCGGGTACAGGATCGAATAGCCGATGGCCCAGACGATGGTGACGTAAAAGGTCCAGAGCCACCAGCGCGGCATCGGGTTGTCGAACTCTTCAATGCCATCCCAGGAATGGCCCGTGGTCGGCGGCTCGCCGGGCTTCTGTTTCGTCGGTTTCACACTCATTTCCTCGCCTCCTCGGACGACGACACCGGGTCGTCGTCGGCGGGTTTCGTCTCGTGGCGGAAGATCGCGCTGGCAGCCTCGTCATGATCCTTCCGGCTGCGCGGACGCCAGGCCCAGAACACCACGCCCACGAAGAAGAGCGTCATCACGATCAGCATCCAGCTGTCCGCGAAGCCACGCAGCAGGCTGTAGGTATCCATGCCTGCGCTCCCTTACCGGCTATCGTCGGGGGTGAAGGTCGAGAAGTCGACCATCGTGCCCAGCACCTGCAGGTAGGAGATGAGGGCATCCATCTCCGTCAGCTCGGCCTGACCGTCGAAGTTCCGCACGGCGGCCTTGCCGTAGCGCTCGAGCAGCCCGTCCGTATCGGCGTCCGGGTTGGCCTGCGCCTTGAAGTCGGCGACGGCATTCTCGAGCATCTCGTCGCTGTAGGGCACGCCCACGATCCGGTGCACCGACATCAGGTCGCGGATGTAGCGGCCGTCGATCACGGTGTGCGAGAGGAACCCGTATTTGGGCATGATCGATTCCGGCACCACCGACTGCGGGTTGGTCAGGTGATCGACGTGCCACTCGTCCGAATAGCGCTCGCCGACGCGGGCGAGGTCGGGCCCCGTCCGCTTCGAGCCCCACTGGAACGGGTGGTCGTACATCGATTCCGCCGCGAGGCTGTAGTGGCCGTAACGCTCGGTCTCGTCGCGCATCGGGCGGATCATCTGGCTGTGGCAGACGTAGCAGCCCTCGCGGATGTAGATGTCGCGCCCGGCGAGCTCGAGCGGGGTGTAGGGGCGAACCCCCTCCACCTTCTCGATCGTGTTCTCGAGGTAGAACAGCGGCACGATCTGCACCAGGCCGCCGATGGTGACCACGAAGAAGCTGAAGATCAGCAGCAGCGTGGCGTTGGTCTCGAGGATCTTGTGTTTGGCAAGGATACCCATGGCTGTCCCCTTATCTTCACTCAGCGGGAACGGCCGCGGCGCGCACCACCCGCGAGGGGGCGCTGGTCACGGTTTTCCACAGGTTGTAGCACATGATGAGCGCACCGGTGAGGTAGAGCACCCCGCCGAGACCCCGCACCACGTTCATCGGGAACTTGGCAGCCACGGTGTCGGCGAAGGCGTTCACGAGGAAGCCGTTCGCATCCACTTCCCGCCACATCAGGCCTTCCATGATGCCCGAGACCCACATCGACGAGGCGTAGAGCACGATGCCGATGGTGGCGAGCCAGAAGTGCCAGGAGACGAGGCTGAGGCTGTAGAGCCGTTCCTTGTTCCACAGTTTCGGCGTGAGGAAGTAGAGCGCGCCGAAGGTGATCATGCCGTTCCAGCCGAGCGCGCCCGAGTGGACGTGACCGATGGTCCAGTCGGTGTAATGGCTGAGCGAGTTCACGGCCTTGATCGACATCATCGGGCCCTCGAAGGTCGACATGCCGTAGAAGCCGATCGAGACGACCATCATGCGGATGATCGGATCGGTGCGCAGCTTGTCCCAGGCGCCCGAGAGCGTCATCAGGCCGTTGATCATCCCGCCCCAGGACGGCATCCAGAGCATGATCGAGAACACCATGCCGAGGGTCGAGGTCCAGGTCGGCAGCGCAGTGTAGTGCAGGTGGTGCGGACCGGCCCAGATATAGAGGAAGATCAGCGCCCAGAAGTGCACGATCGACAGCTTGTAGCTGTAGACGGGACGCTCGGCCTGCTTCGGCACGAAGTAGTACATCATGCCGAGGAAGCCCGCGGTCAGGAAGAAGCCCACCGCGTTGTGGCCGTACCACCACTGCACCATGGCGTCCTGCACGCCCGAGAAGACCTGCACGGACTTCGAGCCGAAGAACGAGACCGGGATCGAGAGGTTGTTGAAGATGTGGAGCATCGCCACGGTGACGATAAAGGCAAGGTAGAACCAGTTGGCCACATAGATGTGGGGTTCCTTGCGCTTGATGATCGTGCCGAGGAAGGCCGCGAGATAGCAGACCCAGACGATGGTCAGCCACAGGTCGAGATACCATTCCGGCTCGGCATATTCCTTCGACTGGGTGGCGCCGAGCAGATAGCTCTGGGCCACGAGCACGATGAACAGGTTGTAGCCCCAGAAGACGAACCAGCCGAGGTTGCCGCCCCAGAGGCGCGCGGCCGAGGTGCGCTGCACGACATAGAAGCTCGTCGCGATCAGGGCGTTGCCGCCGAAGGCGAAGATCACCGCGGAGGTGTGCAGCGGACGCAGCCGTCCGAAGTTCAGATAGCCGTGCGCCCATTCGAAGTTGAGCTGGGGAAAGGCCAGCTGGAAGGCGATGATGACGGCCACCAGAAAGCCCACCACGCCCCAGAAGGCCGTCGCCACCACACCGTAGCGGATGACCCCGTCCATATATTCCGTCTGAAGCGCCGGCTTCGGACGGACCTCGTCCCCGACCCGGCGCACCTGCCACAGGAACAGGCCGCCGGCCACCAGCATGACCGATACGGCGTTCACCATGTATGCGAGGTCGCGCGCGTAGTTGGCTGCGATCGCGGCACACAGCGCGATCACGCCGAGCGCGACCAACTTAACGTAATCCCACATCTTGCGTCCCTTCGTCTTCGCTAGGCCGACTCCCCCGGCCGATGCTAATCGACAGGCCGTGTGTGGCGGCATGTCGCGGAATCTGCCTTGATCCATGTCAATGGTTTCGGTCCTGATACTTGATCCTCATCAAGGAACAAAGCCCCATTCGATCACACATTCGGGGTCCATATCCCATCGGCTGGAGGTTGTGAGATGGCCTATAAATCCTTGCTGACGGTGGCCACTTCGCCCGAGCGAGTCGAGCCGGCGATCACCGTTGCATCGCGCCTCGCCCTGAGCAGCGACGCGCATCTCGACGTGCTGGCGCTTGGCATCGATGGCACCCAGGTGGCCTACTACAACATGGGCGGCACGGCGGTCGTGCTGCAGATGGCGCTGGAACGCGCCGAACAGGAAGCGCAGGCGGTCGAGAAGGCGGCGGCGGCGGCGCTGTCGGCCCAGCCCGCGATGCTGCGCGCGTCGGTCGAGTCGGCCGTGGCGCAGATGGGCGGGCTCGCTGGGCTGGTGGCGCTGCGCTCGCGCTTTGCCGATCTCGTCGTGCTGTCCCGCCCCTACGGCAAGGGCCGGGGCGCGGAAACCGAAGCCGTGGTCGAGGCCGCGCTCTTCGAGGGTCAGGCGCCGGTTCTGGTGGTGCCCGATGATCCGGCCCTGAGCGAGCGGTTCGGCCACCGGATCGTCATCGCCTGGGACCAGAGCCGCGAGGCGCTGACGGCGGTGCGCAAGGCCATGCCGTTCCTTCTGCGCGCCGACAATGTGGACATCGTGATCGTCGATCCCGCGGCCCATGGAGCCGAACGGTCGGATCCGGGCGGCGCGCTCTGCCAGATGCTCGTGCGCCACGGGGTCCGGGCCGAGGTTTCGGTGCTGGCCAAGACGATGCCGCGCATTTCCGACGTGATCGCGCGCCATGTGCGCGATCAGGATGCCGATCTTCTGGTGATGGGCGCCTACGGCCATTCCCGCTTCCGCGAGGCGATCCTCGGCGGGGCCACGCGGGACATGCTCGAACTGGCGGAAGTGCCCGTCCTGATGGCGCACTGACGAAGGACGTGTCTGCCTCTGCCCGCCTCGCAAGGGGCGGGCCTTTTCAAGCCGGCCGGGGCGGGACCGGCGGGTCGCCTCAGACCGGCAGGCCGCCGTCGCTGTCGTCGCCGGCCTCTTCGAGCAGACGGGCGAAGTCGGTCACGATCACATGCCGCTTGCCTTCGAGCGCGATCACCCCGTCCCGCTTCAGCGCCGAGACCTGACGGCTCACGGTCTCGAGCGTCAGGCCGAGGTAATCCGCCATCTCCTCGCGCGTGAGCGGCAGGTCGAAGGTCATGGGTCCGTTCGACTCGCGCAGCTTCAGCGCCGCGTCGCGCCGGGCGATGATCGCAAGCAGGCTCGCGATCTTCTCGCGCGCCGTCTTGCGTCCCAGGAGCAGCATCCATTCGCGCGCGGCATCGAGCTCGTCGAGCGTCATTTCCAGCAGGCGCTGCCCCACATGGGGCGTCTTCTGCATCATTTCCTCGAAGGGCTTGCGCCGGAAGCAGCACATCAGCAGGTCGGTGGTGGCGGTCACGTCATAAGCCACGGTCTGCCGGCCGGGACGGCCCACGAAATCCGAAGGCAGCAGAAGGCCCACCATCTGCCGGCGGCCGTCCTCCATCGTCTGGGTCAGCGTCGCGATGCCGGTGACGACCGACGCCACGAAATCCATCTTGTCGCCCGACCAGATCACGGTCTGACCGGCCTGATAGCTGCGGTAATACTTGATCTGCTCGAGCGTCGCGAGTTCTTCGGAGTCACAACGTGCGCAGACGGCACGATGACGGATCGGGCAGTCGCCGCAGCGGTGAAGGATGGTTGGGACTTCGTGCAGCGTCATGCCGTTTTCCCCGCTTGATCTGAATCAAAGCAATAGACGACTTTCACGCCTAGCGAAAGCCGATGGCGGCCGTTTCTCATCTTGCAAAACTCGGGCTATTTGACGCGCGGGTTCCACGCTACACGAGCTACCCGACGGCGCCGAACTTCGGTGTCGGGGTAACCGAGAACCTCCATGCGGACTGGATCTCGTCCATTCCTGCGGGAGGTTCAATATCATTATACCTCCATGTCCCTTTCTGTCGCAGGCTCTGCTGGTTCTGCGCCTGCCGCACTCAGGGGACGAGTTCGGACGCCCCCGTGCGCGCTTATGCCGCAGCCCTCAAATCCGAGCTCGCGCTCCTGCGGGCGCGGCTCGCTCCGGGCGTGCGACTGGCGCGGATGCACTGGGGCGGGGGCACGCCCACGCTCCTGCCGCCCACGCTGATCCATGAGCTGGCTCTGGCGATCCGCGATGCGGTGCCGTCCGATGCCGAGACGGACTTCTCGGTCGAAATCGATCCGACCGAGATCGATGCCGCGCGGCTCGATGCCCTGTTCGAGGCCGGCATGACCCGCGTCTCGATCGGGGTGCAGGATTTCGACCCCCTGATCCAGCAGTCCATCGGCCGGGAGCAGAGCTTCGAGCTCACCCAGCGCCTGACCGAGGATCTGCGTCACCGCGGGCTGAGGGGCCTCGACGCCGACATTCTCTACGGGCTGCCGCACCAGACGGCGCCCGGCGTGGCGGATTCGATCCAGAAGCTCCTGTCGCTTTCGCCCGACCGGGTGGCGGTGCTGGGCTATGCTCATGTGCCGGCCGTCTCGCGGCGTCAGCTCATGATCCCTACGGCCTCGATCCCCGGCCCGGAGGAGCGGCTCGATCTGTTCGAGACCGCCCGGACCCTCATCCTCTGGGACGGCTACCAGCAGGTCGGTCTCGACCATTTCGCCCGCGCGGGCGATCCGCTTGCCCATGCCCATGCCTGCGGCCGTCTGCGCCGCTCGTTCCAGGGCTACACGGACGACCGGGCCGAGGTGCTGATCGGCCTCGGCGCCTCGGCCATCTCGCGCTTTCCGCAAGGCTTCACCCAGAATGCGCCCAGCACGTCCGACCATCTGCGGGCGATCCGGTCGGGCCGGTTCTCCACGGCCCGCGGCCATGTGCTGAGCGACGAGGACCGGCTGCGCGGGCGGATGATCGAGCAGCTCCTCTGTGAATTCCGCATCAGCCGCGCCCAGATCCTTGCCCGCTTCGCCGTCGCGCCCGAGCGGCTCGAGACGCTGTTCCGGACCTGCGCCGCGGCCTTCCCAGGGGTGGTCGAGATCACGGGCCACGGGCTCGAGATCCTCGAGGAGGGCCGCCCCCTCGCCCGCATCGTCGCCCGCAGTTTCGACCGTTACGATGCCAGCGGCAAGCCGCAGGGCGCGATCTGAGGCACCCGCCTCAGCGCGGACCGTGACGCTCCACCCAGTCGACCAGCCGCGGCAGGCAGATGCGGCGCAGATCGTAGCGGTCCCGGATCGTCGCGCGCGCGGCGGCACGCAAGGGCATCATCCGCTCGGGCTCGGCCAGCGCCCGGATCAGCGTGCGTGACCAGCCCGGCCCGTCGAAGAAATCCACCAGAAGCCCGTTCCGCCCGTCCTCGATCAGCTCCTCGACCGGCGCCGTGCGCGAGCCCACGACGAGCGCGCCCGCCGACATGGCCTCGAGCAGCGACCAGGACAGGACGAACGGATAGGTGAGATAGGCATGTGCCCGGCTCACCTGCATCAGCGCCTTGAACCGGTCGTAGGGCACGCGGCCCACGAAATGCACCCGCGAGAGGTCGAGCCGAGGCCCCACTTCGCGCACGAACTGCTGCTTCCAGCTGCCCTCCGCGGGCGCGGGGCCGTAGCTCACGCCGTCGCCGCCCACCAGCACCACCTGCGCCTCGGGCCGCGCGGCCAGAACCTCGGGCAGCGCGCGCAGGAAGATGTGATAGCCGCGGTAGGGCTCGAGATTGCGGTTGACGAAGGTCAGCACCTCCTCGCCCGCCCGCAGCACCCGCCCGTCCGGCAGCTCGAACCGGGCAGAGGCATCGGGCGCCACGGCATCGGTATCGACGCCGTCGTGGATCACCTCGATCATCCGGCGCAGCGGGGGCGGATAGGTCGAGGCCTGCCATTCGGTGGGCGACAGGCCCGCATCGGCATGAAGCAGCGCCTGCCCCAGATGGGCCGCCCGGCCTTGCGCGATCATCACCCCGTCGAAGCCGCGCCGGTCGAACTCCGGATCGAAGCCCACGTCCTGCCCCACGCCGCGATAGTAGAACTCGGCATAGATCAGCAGCTTCGCCTCGGGCCAGACCTCCTTCAGGAACAGGGTCTCGCCCCAGCCCGAATGGCCCACGATCACGTCGGGACGGTAGCCGCGCTGATCGCGGAGCTGCAGCGCCGCCCGCGCCACGCTCACACCCCGGTCGCTCATCTGGGTGAAGTTCCGCCCGAGCCGCGTCGCCTGCGGGTCGGGCGCGGGCGCCTCGTGCCGGTAGCGCAGCACCGGGATCGGCGCCTCGCGCCGGTTCTCGCCATCGGTGAGGGCGAGGCATTCGTGGCCCCTGCCCTGCAGTTCGGGCGCGAGATGCAGGAACTGGCCGGGGAAGTTCTGATGGACGAACAGGATCTTCATGGGCGTCACACGGCTTCGGGCACCGCGTCTCCGAAGGCCGCCGCCAGAAGCGTGCGGGTATAGTCGGTCTGCGGCGCGGCGAAGAGCGCAGCCCCCTCCCCCGCTTCGACGACATTGCCCTCCTTGATCACGATCACCTTGTGCGAGAGGGCGCGCACCACCCGCAGGTCGTGGCTGATGAAAAGGTAGGCCAGACCCCATTTCCGCTGCAGGTCGCGCAGCAGGTCCACGATCTGCACCTGCACAGTCATGTCGAGCGCGCTGGTCGGCTCGTCCAGCACGACGAACTTCGGCCGCAGGATCATGGCGCGGGCGATGGCCACGCGCTGGCGCTGGCCGCCCGAGAATTCGTGCGGATAGCGCCCCATCGCCGCCGGATCGAGCCCGACCTCGGTCAGGATCTCGGCCACCATCGAGCGGCGGTCGCGTCCCGGCTCGACGCCATGCACGCCCAGCCCCTCGGCCACGATCTGCTCGACCGTCATCCGCGGCGAGAGGCTGCCATACGGGTCCTGAAACACGATCTGCATGTCGCGCCGGATCTCGCGCAGCGCCCGCGACCGGCGGCTGTGGATCTCCTGCCCGAGAAAGAGGATCGGCCCCTCGGACTCGATCAGCCGCAGAATGCCGAGCCCGAGCGTCGTCTTGCCCGAGCCGCTCTCGCCCACCACGCCCAGCGTCTCGCCCTCGCGGATCGAGAGGCTGACGCCGTTCACGGCCTTCACATGGCCGACCGTCCGCCGGAGGATCCCGCGCTGGATCGGAAACCAGATCCGCAGCCCGTCGGTCCGCACGATTTCCCGGGCCCCCTCGGGCACCGGATCGGGCCGGCCCGTGGGCTCCGCCGCGAGGAGCTTCCGGGTATAGGGATGTTCCGGCGCCTCGAAGATGCGCCGCGCCGGGCCCTGCTCGACGATGGCGCCGCCCTGCATGACGCAGACCCGGTCGGCGATGCGGCGCACCACGCCCAGATCGTGGGTGATGAACAGAAGGCTCAGCCCCTCGGTGCGCTTCAGCTCGGCCAGAAGGTCGAGGATCTGCGCCTGGATCGTCACGTCGAGCGCGGTCGTGGGCTCGTCGGCGATCAGCAGATCCGGCCCGTTGGCCAGCGCCATGGCGATCATCACACGCTGGCGCTGCCCGCCCGACAGCTGATGCGGATAGGCGCCGAGCCGCGTCTCGGGATCGCGGATGCCGACCTTGGTCAGCAGCTCGAGGATCCGCACCCGCGCCGCCTCTCCGGCGAGGCCCTGATGCAGCGCGAGGCTCTCGCCGATCTGCCGCTCGATCGTGTGCAGCGGGTTGAGCGAGGTCATCGGCTCCTGAAAGATGAAGCTGATGTCGTTGCCGCGCACCCGGCGCAGCTCGGCCGCGGGGGCGCCCACCATCTCGCGGCCCTCGTAGCGGACCGATCCGCCGACCTCGGCGCTGTCGGGCAGGAGTGCCACGGTCGAGAGCGCCGTCACCGACTTGCCCGATCCGCTCTCGCCCACCAGCGCCACGGTCTCGCCGCGCCCGACGGTGAAGGAGACGCCCTTCACCGCCTCGACGGTCCGCCCGTCCTGCCGGAAGCGGACGGTGAGGTTCGACACGTCGAGGACGGGCGCCCCCGCGTCGCTGGCGTCGCGGCCGGTCATCGGAAGGTCTTTCTCGGGTCGAAGGCATCGCGGACGCCCTCGAAGATGAACACCATGAGCGAGAGCATGATGGCGAAGGCGAAGAAGGCGGTGAAGCCCAGCCACGGCGCCTGCAGGTTCTGCTTGGCCTGCAGTGTGAGCTCGCCGAGCGACGGCGCCGAGGAGGGCAGCCCGAAGCCGAGGAAATCGAGCGCGGCGAGGCTGCCGATGGTGCCGGTGATGATGAAGGGCAGCATGGTCAGCGTGGCCACCATGGCGTTGGGCAGCACATGGCGGAACATGATGACGAGATCCGACACGCCGAGCGCCCGGGCCGCGCGGACATATTCGAAGTTCCGCGCGCGCAGGAACTCGGCCCGGACCACGCCGATCAGGCTCGTCCAGCCGAAGAGCACCATGAGGCCCACGAGAAGCCAGAAGTTCATCTGCCAGATCGCCGCCACGATGATGATGATATAGAGCGAGGGGGTCGAGCCCCAGAGCTCGATCACCCGCTGGAAGATCAGGTCGGTAAGCCCGCCGAAATAGCCCTGCACCGCGCCCGCGGCGATGCCGATGGCGGAGGTGAGGAAGGTCACGATCAGCGCGAAGGCCACCGACAGGCGGAAGCCGTAGATCACCCGCGCCAGCACGTCGCGCGCCGTGTCGTCGGTGCCGAGCCAGTGGTCGGCATCGGGCGGCGAGGGCGCCGCGCGGCCGATGTCGTTGATCGTGTCGTAGCTGTAGGGAATGAGCGGCCAGAGGATCCAGCCCTTCTCGATGGGCTCGCCCGCCACCGTGCCGGTCTCGGCCTCGGCAAGGATCGCCTCGGGATCGTCGAAACAGGTGTCGAGCCCGCCCGAGCGGATCAGGCAGCGCACCTCGGGGTCGCGATAGGCGGCCTCGGTCTGGAAATCGCCGCCGAAGGTGGTCTCGGGGTAGAAGTGGGTGATGGGCGTGTAGAGGCTGCCGCGGTAGCTCACGAGCAGCGGCTTGTCGTTGGCGATGAGCTCGGCGAAGAGCGACAGGCCGAAGAGCACCGAGAAGATGAAGAGCGAGACATAGGCCCGCCGGTTCGCCTTGAAGTTCCGCCAGCGGCGCTGGTTGAGCGGGGACAGCGCCATCTCAGCCCCGCGTCCCGAAGTCGATGCGCGGATCGATCCAGACATACATCAGGTCCGACAGGATCCCCATGAGCAGGCCGAGCAGGCCGAAGACGAAGAGCGTGCCGAAGATCACCGGATAATCCCGCGCCACCGCCGCCTCGAACCCGAGCCGGCCCAGCCCGTCGAGCGAGAAGATCGTCTCGATGATGAGGCTGCCGCCGAAGAAGACCGAGACGAAGACGGACGGGAAGCTCGCGATCACGATGAGCATCGCATTGCGGAAGACATGGCCGTAGAGCACCCGGCCCTCGGCCAGTCCCTTGGCCCGCGCAGTCATCACATATTGCTTGCGGATCTCCTCGAGGAAGGAGTTCTTCGTCAGCAGCGTGAGCGTGGCGAAGGCCGAGATCGTCGAGGCCACCACGGGCAGGGTGATGTGCCAGAAATAGTCGGCCACCTTGCCCAGCGGGGACAGGCTGTCCCAGTTGTCAGATGTCAACCCGCGCAGGGGGAACCACTGCCAGTAGGATCCGCCCGCGAAGAGCACGAGGAGCAGGATCGCGAAGAGGAAACCCGGGATCGCATAGGCCACGATGATGGCGCCGCTCGTCCAGGTGTCGAAGCTCGATCCGTCGCGGACGGCCTTGCGGATGCCGAGCGGGATCGAGACCAGATAAGCGATCAGCGTGGACCAGAGCCCGAGCGAGATCGAGACCGGCATCTTCTCCTTGACCAGATCCACCACCGAGATCGAGCGGAAGTAGCTCTCGCCGAAGTCGAAGCGGACATAGTTCCACATCATGTCGAGGAAACGCTCCAGCGGCGGCTTGTCGAAGCCGAACTGCTTCTCGAGCTGGGCGATGAATTCGGGCGGCAGCCCGCGCGAGCCGACGTAGCGTTCGGACGTCTGCGCCGAAGGTGCGCTCGCCGTGCCGGCATCGCCGCCGCCCGCAACGGTCTGGAACACGTCGCCCTGCCCGTCGAGCCGCGCCAGCACCTGCTCGATCGGGCCGCCCGGCACGAACTGCGTCAGGACGAAGTTGATGACCATGATGCCGAACAGGGTCGGCACGATCAGAAGAAGTCGCCGGAGGATGTAGGCTCCCATGGGGGGATGCGGCCCTTACTGTCTCAAGGCGCCCGCGTCACGCAGCGCCTGGGCCTTGTCGGGGTTGAACCACCAGAAGTCCAGCTCGCCCAGCGCATAGGGCGGCAGGGTCTCGGGATGCTCGAACATGTCGTAATAGGCGACGGTGTTGCTGGCCTTGTACCATTGCGGCACCCAGAACCGCTGCAGCCGCAGCACCCGGTCGAGCGCCTTCGTCGCCACCTCGAGCTCCTCGGAGGTCTTGGCGGCCAGAACCACCTCGATCATCCGGTCCACCGCCTTGTCCTTCAGGCCCATGATGTTGAAGGCCGAGATGTCGGCGGTCTCCGACCCGTAATACTGCTTCAACTCGGCGCCCGAGATGTAGTTGGTGCGCGCATTGCCGGTGGTGATGTCGAAATCGTAGCTCGGCGGCCGGGTGCGGCTTTCCATCTGGGCATTGTCCACGCGCGTCATCAGCGCATCCACGCCCAGCGCGCGCAGGTTCTCGACGAAGGGGCTGATAACCCGGTCGAAGGTCTGGCTGTCGTTGAGGAATTCGACGCGCAGCACCTCGCCCTTGGCGTTGCGGCGCATCCCGTCCGAGCCCACGGTCCAGCCCGCCTCGTCCAAGAGCTTGCTGGCCGCCCGCAGGTTCCTGCGGTCGAGCTGCCGTTCGCCAGAGACGGGCGGGCTGACCGGGGGCTCGGTGAGGATCGAGGCCGGAAGCAGGCCCTCATCGACGAGCGGCTTCAGAAGCGCCGCCTCGGCCTCGGAGGGCGCGCCCTCCGCCTCGAGGTAGCTGTTTTCCCAGAAGGAATCGACGCGGGTATAGAGGCCGTAGAACAGCGTCTGGTTCGACCATTCGAAGTTGAACATGAGGTTCAGCGCCTCGCGCACCTTCGGGTCCTGGAACTTCTCGCGCCGGAGGTTCAGCATCCAGCCCTGCCCCGTGGCCTTGGCGCCCGAGGGCAGCTCGACCTTCACCACATGGCCGGTCTGCACGGCCGGGAAGTCGTAGCCCGTGGCCCAGAGGATCGAGGAGGCCTCGTTGCGGAAGGTGTAGCTGCCGCCCTTGAAGCCCTCGAAGGCCGCATTGTAGTCGGCGTAATATTCGATGCGGATCGCGTCGAAATTTCCGGTGCCGCGCATGAGCGGCAGGTCCTTGCCCCAGTAGTCGGGATTGCGGCGGTAGACGACCGTCTGGCCCACCTTCATCCGGCTCTCGTCGAGCACATAGGCGCCCGAGCCGAGGAAGGGCTTCAGGCTTCCCTCCTCGAGGTCGAGCCCCTCACGCTCATACTGCGCCTTGGACAGGACCGGCAGCCCGCCCACGTCCTGCGGCAGATCGCGGGTGGGGATGCCCTTCTTGAAGGTGAACTTCACCCGATGCGTGTCGAGCGCCTCGGCCCCCTCGACCTGCTGGGCGAAGATGGTGCGGAAATCGGTGAGACCCTTGGCCACGAAGGTCTCGTAGGAAAAGACCACGTCCTCTGCGGTGACGGGGGTGCCGTCCGAGAATTTCGCCTCGGGACGCAGGTTGAAGATCACCCAGCTGCGGTCCTCGGGATATTCGAGCGTCTCGCAGAGCAGGCAGTAGGCCGCGCCGATCTCGTCGGCCGTGCCCGCGAGGATCGATTCATACATGATCGACGAGAGGGCCGCGGCCCGGCCCTTCACCGAATAGGGGTTCATCGAATCGAAGCCGCCGAAGGTCCATTCCGAGATCTCGCCGCCCTTGGGTGCGTCGGGATTGACGTAATCGAGATGGGTGAAGTCGGCCGGATATTTCAGATCGCCGAAGGTCGAGATGCCGTGCGCCTTGATGATCTTCGGCGCGTCCTGCGCGTGGGCGGGCAGCACCGCGGCGGCGGCGGCCAGCAGGCCGAGCCCCCCCAGAAGCCATGACCGCACGTCGGGAAGTCTCGAGACTGCGACCCTGCCCTGCGCCGTGCGCGCCGTGACTTCACCCATGCCGTTCCCCCTGCCTCGTGTCGCGCGCCTGGCGCCCGGTTCGCCATGCTACGGTGCATTGGGACGCAGTCTCAAGTTGCGATTGCGTGACGAGACGGCAGGCCCGGCAGGAAAAACGGAAAAGGCCGCCCGATCGGGCGGCCCTTCAAGAAACAGGGGGCTCTGCCTTTACTGGAGCGAGGCCAGATAGGCCACGACATTGGCGCGATCCTGCTCTTTCGGCAGGCCCGCGAAGGTCATCTTGGTGCCAGGCACATGGCCCTTGGGATTCTCGACGAAGGCGCCGAGCTCTTCCAGCGTCCAGGTCGGCGCCTCGGCGGCATGGGCCACCATCGCGTCCGAATAGGCGAAGCCCGCCACCGAGGCCACTGCGCGGTCGACCACACCATTCAGATGCGGGCCGGTCGCGTCCGAGCCGTCGACCTTGTGACAGGCGGCGCATTTCGCGAAGACCTTCTGGCCCGCCGCCGCATCGGCCGCAGCCACCAGTTCCGGGAACGGCACCGCTTCGGCGGCCGGTTCCTCGGCGGCGGCACTGGCGCCCGTGTCGATCACATAGGCTTGCGTCACATCCTCGCCGTGGCCCTCGCCGAAGGTGTAAAGGCCGCTGGCCGCCCAGGATCCAAGCAGGAACACCAGGAGCGCGCCGCACCCGGCGCCGACCGCCTTCGTCAGGGTCATCGTGTCGAACATGTCGCATTTACCTCGGTTTGGGTCCGCCGGACATGTATCCGCTTCTTCCCCTTGCTTTCAAGGTGTAGTAGCGCCGCCGGACGCGGGGACAACCTGTTTTTGATCGCGGAGACCCAAGTCATGACCGGCCGAATCGCTTTCCAGGGGGAACCCGGCGCCTATTCGCACCAGGCCTGCCGTCAGGCACGCCCCGAAATGGAGGCGATCCCCTGCCGCACCTTCGAGGATGTGATCGAGCTGGTCCGTGCGGGCGAGGCCGACCTCGCGATGCTGCCGGTCGAGAATTCCACCTACGGCCGCGTGGCCGACATTCACACGCTGCTGCCGGGCTCGGGCCTGCGGATCGTCGACGAATCCTTCGTGCGGGTGCACATCAATCTGCTCACCCTGCGCGGCACGCCCATCGAGCAGGTAGAGCGCGCCATGAGCCACACGGTTCTGCTGGGCCAGTGCCGGACCTTCCTGCGCGGCCATGACATCCGGCCGGTGACGGGCGCCGACACGGCGGGATCGGCGCGTCTGGTGGCAGAACAGGGCGATCCTGCGCTGGCCGCGCTCGCCTCGGAGCTCGCCGGGGAGATCTACGGGCTCGACGTGGTGGCGCGCCACATCGAGGATCAGTCGAACAACACCACCCGCTTCCTCGTGATGGCGCGGGAGGCCGACTGGACGCGCCGCGGCCCCGGCAAGATGGTCACGACCTTCACCTTCCGCGTGCGCAACATCCCGGCCGCCCTCTACAAGGCGCTCGGCGGCTTTGCCACGAACGGGATCAACATGACCAAGCTCGAGAGCTACATGGTCGGCGGCTCCTTCACCGCGACCGAGTTCTATGCCGACATCGAAGGCCATCCCGAGGATGGGAACGTGGCGCTCGCGCTCGACGAGCTGCGCTTCTTCACCAGCCAGTCCGAGATCCTCGGCGTCTATCCCGCCGACCCCGGCCGGGGCTGAGCCCCGTCAGGCCCGGGCCCGGGTCCCGTCTCAGGCCTGCGGCCCCTTCGCGGCCGCAGCCGCGGCAGCCTTGCGGCGGGCCTGCCAGCGCCGGCCGATCTCGGCCGCGAAGCCCTTGATGCGGCCATCGAATTTCTCCTGAAGCGTGCCCTGCGCCAGCCGCAGCGACTGGAGGAAGACGCGCGAGGGCAGCGTCAGCGCCTTCACGTCCGAGGTCACGGTGACGCGCGTCCTGCGCGGGGCGAGTTCGAGGAACGCGAGCGTCAGATCCGCCCGCAGGGAGTGGCCGGTGGCCTCCATCAGCAGCTTCTGGTCCGCCTCCATGCCCACGAGGCGCATCTCCACCTCCCGCGTCCGGCCGTGGTAGTCGAAGCGGACGAGCCAGCCCGTGCCGGGACCCTCCTCGGGCGTCCCGTCGAGCCTCCGGACCGTCACGCCGCGCTGCGAGGCCGCGCGCTCCCAGTTGCCGAAGTCCGACAGCTGCCTCCAGACGAACCGGATCGGCGCCTCGACTTCCTGGCTGGTGCTCAGTCGCATGGTCTCTCCCCTTCCGCGTCCCGCGGCGCTTTTCGCGTCAATCCAGACGGTCCGCAAGCCAGTTGGAGATCAGGAAGTGCGCGATGGCGCCTTTGCGCGCAGGCCGGACCTCGGGATGACGCCCCGCCATCACCGTCACCATCTCCTCGCGCGTCATCCAGCGCGCATCCTCGAGCTCCACCGGATCGAGCGTGATGGCATCGGTGAGGGCGATCCCGTGGCAGCCCATCATGAGCGAGGCCGGGAAGGGCCAGGGCTGGCTCGCCAGATAGCGCACCGGGCCCACGGTCACGCCCGCCTCCTCCATCACCTCGCGGCGCACGGCGGCCTCGATGGTCTCGCCGGGTTCGACGAAGCCCGCGAGGCAGGAATAGACCCCCTCGGGCCAGCCCGGCGACCGGCCGACCAGCGCGCGGTTGCCATGGGTCACGAGCATGATGACCACCGGATCGGTGCGGGGGAAATGCTGCGCGGCGCAGGCGGTGCAGCGGCGGTGCCAGCCGCCCTCGGAGGGGGCCGACGGCGCGCCGCAGGTCGAGCAGAAGCGATGGCTGCGGTGCCACTGCACGAGCGCCTTGGCGGTGGCGGCCAGCTCCGCCTCGCGCGGCGAGAGCGCGAGCATCAGGCCGCGCAGGTCTCCGAAGCCCGGCGCGCCCGGCAGGGCGGGATGCGACTGGAACCCCGGATCGAAGAACCCGCCCTGAACCGCCTCGGCGCCGGCCTCGGGCGACCAGTGCGAGATGTCGGCCGCAAATCGGGGCGCCTCGCCGTCGAGCCCGAGAAAGATCGGCTCCTCCGCCCCGGCCAGCACGGGATGATCGGGGGGAAGCCAGCCGAGCGCGCCTTCCTCGGCGCAGAGCGGACGGCCGCGCCAGATCGGCAGGACGCAGTCGCCCGCCAGAAGCCGCGCGAGACCCGCGGCATCCCCCCTCAGCCGGCCGGCCCGGTCGAGCCCCGACCCTCCGAAGGTCACTGTCTCCGCGATCCGCATGCCGCCGCTCCTTCAGATCCGGCGGTCCGGCCGCCCCGGGCCGTCATGCCATGCCGCGCGGCAGGGGCCAAGGGTCGGACGGCGAAGATGCCACGGCCGGGGGGCTGGAACATCCCGGCCACGCGGCCTAGCCTCGGCCCCGGCGATACCCATGCCCCCGCGCGACCGGTTCGGAGGCTGCGGCGGGCGAAGGAATGCCGGGCAGGGCCGCGCCGAAGAAGGAAGTCCGGGGCATGAGACGAGAGAACGATCACCGCGAGAGGCGGCCGCAGGTGCTGGCGGAGCCGCCCGCAGACCCGGCCCGGCTCCGGCTGCGCCTGCTCGCCACGACGGACCTTCATGCCGAGATCCTGCCCTACGACTATCATGCCGACCGGCCGGCGCCGGGGCTGGGCCTCGCCACCACCGCGACCCTCATCGCCGAGGCGCGCGCCGAAGCCACGAACACGCTGCTCTTCGACAATGGCGATCTGCTGCAGGGCACGCCGATGGGCGATCTCTGGGCGCAGCGGGCGCCCGATGGGGTCCATCCCCTGATCGCGGCCATGAAGGCCCTCGGCTACGATGCGGCAACGGTCGGCAACCACGACTTCGACTACGGTCTGGATCATCTCGACCGCACGCTCGCCGACGCGACCTGGCCCGTCGTCTCGAGCAATGCGGCGCTGACGCTCGGAGCCGAGCCTGCGGCAGACCGGACGCTGCTGCCCCCGGCGACGATCCTCGACCGCGAGATGATCGACGAGGCGGGTCAGCCGCACCGTCTGCGGATCGGGGTGCTGGGCCTCCTGCCGCCGCAGGTGCCGGTGTGGAACCGCGCCGTGCTGGGCGACCGGCTGCAGGTGCGCGACATCGCCGAGGCGGCGGCGGGCCATCTGGCGGCGCTTCGGGCCGAGGGCTGCGATCTCGTCGTGGCGCTCTGCCATTCCGGGATCGGTGCCCCCGAAGCCCAGCCCGAGCAGGAGGATGCGGCGCTGCCCGTGGCGGCGCTGGAGGGGATCGACGCGGTGGTGACGGGCCACAGCCACCTCGTCTTTCCCGCGCCGGGCTTCCCGCCGCGGCCCGGAGCCGATGCCACGCTGGGGCGGCTCGCGGGCAAGCCCGCCGTGATGGCCGGCGCCCGCGGCTCGCATCTGGGGGTGATCGATCTCCTGCTGGCCCGGGACGCCCAAGGCTGGCGCGTGGCGGAGGCGCAGGTCGAGGCCCGCCCGGTGCGGCGCGCGGGAAGCCCCGTGCAGGCCTGCCCGAAGCTCACCGCGCTCGCCGCGCCCGCCCATGCCGAGACCCTCCGCCACATCCGCCGCCCCATCGGCCACTCGACGGTGCGGATCGCGAGCCACTTCGCCCTCGTGGCGCCCACGGCCTCGCTGTCGCTCGTGGCCGAGGCGCAGGCGGCCCATCTGGCAGAGCACATGGCGGGAAGCCCCCTCGCGGGCCTGCCGATCCTGTCGGCGGCGGCGCCCTTCAAGGCGGGGGGGCGCGCCGGGCCTGCCCATTACAGCGACGTGCCGGCTGGGCCGCTCGCGCTGCGCCATGCGGTCGATCTCTATATCTACCCGAACCTCATCGCCGCCGTCCGGCTGACCGGCGCCCAGATCGCGGAATGGCTCGAGCGGGCCGCGAGCCTCTTCGCCCGGATCGAACCGGGGGGAGTCGACCAGCCGCTCCTCGATCCCGAGATGCCGAGCTACGGCTTCGACCCGATCCAGGGACTGACCTTCTCGATCGACTTGGCCCAGCCCGCGCGCTACGACGCCCACGGCCGGATCGTCCGCCCCGAGGCGCGGCGCATCCTCGACCTGCGCTGGCAGGACCGGCCGCTGGACCCGACGCAGCCCTTCGCGGTGGCCACCAACAGCTACCGCGCCGCCAGCTGCAGCCGGCAGTTCGGCCCCCTGCCGACCTGGATCGGCACCGAGCCGATCCGCGACATCCTGAGCCGCCACATCTCCCGGACCTCGCCGCTGGCCCCCGAGGTGCCCCGCTTCTGGCGCTTCCGGCCGATGCCCGGCACCACGGCGATCTTCGAGACGGCCCCCGCCCCGGCCGAGCCGCCGCCCTTCCTCGATCTGACCCGGCTCCCCTCCTCGCCCGCGGGGTTCTCGCGCTTCCGCCTCGCCCTCTGACGGCCGCGCACGATGCCCTGCCTGCGGCCGCGGGGCGCTTGCAAATGCCCCCGGCCCGGCCTATATCGGCCGCGAGAGGTTGGCGCGGGCAGGCGCCTCGCCAACCCGGTCAGGTCCGGAAGGAAGCAGCCGTAACGAGCCCCGTCTGGGTCGATGTCCAGCCTCTCACCTTTCCCCGATCATCCAGCGAAAGATCCCGGTTCCGTGAGGCTTGCGCAGGCAGCGCCGCCACGCGCGGGCTGCATTGCGCCTGCCCCTTCGGGTGGACGCCGCTCCTCCCCCGCCCTAATCTCGGGGCTGACCCCGAATCCGCCGAGGCCCGATGTCCGACACACCCGAGCAAGGCTATCAGGTCCTTGCCCGCAAATACCGCCCGCAGACCTTCGCCGACCTGATCGGTCAGGACGCGATGGTGCGCACGCTGAAGAACGCCTTCGCGGCGGACCGGATCGCCCATGCCTTCGTGATGACCGGCGTGCGGGGCGTGGGCAAGACGACCACGGCGCGGATCATCGCCAAGGGGCTGAACTGCGTGGGCCCGGACGGGACCGGCGGCCCCACGACCGAGCCCTGCGGCCAGTGCGAGCCCTGCCGCGCCATTGCCGAAGGCCGCCATGTCGATGTGATGGAGATGGACGCTGCCTCGCGCACCGGGGTAGGCGACATCCGCGAGATCATCGACTCGGTCCACTACCGGGCCGCCTCGGCGCGCTACAAGATCTACATCATCGACGAGGTCCACATGCTCTCGACCAGCGCGTTCAACGCGCTGCTCAAGACGCTCGAGGAACCTCCCGCCCATGTGAAATTCATTTTCGCCACCACCGAGATCCGCAAGGTGCCGGTCACGGTGCTGTCGCGCTGCCAGCGGTTCGACCTGAAGCGGATCGAGCCCGAGGTGATGATGGCGCACCTCTCCCGCGTGGCGGGGAAAGAGGGCGCAGAACTCACCCGCGATGCGCTGGCGCTCATCACCCGCGCGGCCGAAGGCTCGGTGCGCGACGCGATGAGCCTGATGGATCAGGCCATCGCGCACGGGGCGGGCGAGACCACCGCCGATCAGGTGCGCGCGATGCTGGGGCTGGCCGACCGCGGCCGGGTGCTCGACCTCTTCGATCTGGTGATGAAGGGCGAGGCGGCCGCGGCGCTGGCCGAACTCTCCGGCCAATATGCCGACGGGGCCGACCCGATGGCCGTGCTGCGCGATCTGGCCGAGATCACGCACTGGATCTCGATCATCAAGATCAGCCCCGAGGCGGCCGAGGATCCGACCACGCCGCCCGACGAACGCACGCGGGGCCTCGAGATGGCCGAGCGGCTGCCGATGCGGGTGCTGACCCGCATGTGGCAGATGCTGCTCAAGGCCATCGAGGAGGTCTCGCTGGCGCCGAACGCCATGATGGCGGCCGAGATGGCGGTGATCCGCCTGACCCATGTGGCCGATCTGCCCGATCCCGAGGCGCTGATCCGCAGGCTCCAGTCCGAGCCGCGGCCCGGCCCGGGCGGCGGCGTGCAGGCGGGCACGCAGGCGGCGCCCGCCGCGCCGATGGCGCGGATGCAGGCTGCCCCGCCGCGCGCCGCGCACCCGGCGCCGCAGGCCTCGGGGGCCGCGACGGCGGTGGCCCTCGCTCCCGGCACCCTCCCCTGCCAGAGCTTCGAGCAGATGGTCGAGCTGATCCGGCAGAAGCGCGACATGAAGCTCTTGTACGAGGTCGAGACCGGCGTGCGGCTCGTCCGCTTCGCCCCGGGCCGGATCGAGTTCGAACCCGCGCCCGACGCCGCCCCCGACCTTGCCGCCCGGCTGTCGCAGCGGCTGCAGGGCTGGACCGGCGGGCGCTGGGGCATCTCGGTCGTCTCGGGCGGCGGGGCGCCGACGCTCGCCGAAGAGCGCGACAAGGGGCGCCTTGAAGAAGAGGCGCGTGCACTGGAAAACCCGCTCGTCCAGGCGGTGATGGCCGCCTTCCCGGGCGCGCGGATCGCCGAGATCCGCAGGCTCGAGGAACAGGCCGCGGCCGAGGCTCTGCCCGAGGTCGAGGACGAGTGGGACCCGTTCGAGGACAATTGAGAGGAGCAACGAATGCTGAAGGGTTTGGGCGGTCTTGGCGACATGGCCAAGATGATGAAGGCCGCGCAGGGATTCCAGGAGAAGATGGCGCAGCTTCAGGAAGACCTGGGCGGCATGACCGTCGTGGGCGAATCGGGCGCGGGTCTCGTGCGCGCCACGGCGACCGCCAAGGGCGAGCTGACCGGCCTCGAGATCGATCCGTCGATCTTCGTCGCCTCGGAAAAGGAAGTGGTCGAGGATCTGATCCTCGCCGCGATCAAGGATGCCCAGTCCAAGGCCTCGGAACGGGCCAAGGAAGAGATGGGCAAGCTGACGGAAGGCCTCGGCCTGCCGCCGGGCATGAAGCTGCCCTTCTGACATGGCCGAAGCCCCCGGCGACATCGAGCGTCTGATCGAGCTGATGGCGCGGCTGCCGGGGCTCGGGCCCCGCTCCGCCCGCCGGGCGGTGCTTCTGATGCTGAAGAAGCGGGGGGCCGTCATGGCCCCTCTGGCACAGGCCATGGCCGAAGTCGCGACCAGCGCGCGCGACTGTGTGCGCTGCGGCAACATCACGAACGCCGATCTCTGCGGGATCTGCCGCGACGAGCGCCGCGCCACGGGCGAGCTCTGCGTGGTGGAGGATGTGGCCGACCTCTGGGCGCTCGAGCGCGCAGGCGCCTTCCGCGGCCGCTATCATGTGCTGGGCGGCGTTCTCTCGGCGCTGGATTCGGTGGGCCCCGAGGAGCTGCGCATCCCCCGCCTTGCCGAGCGGGTGCGCGAGGAGGGCATCTCCGAGGTGATCCTCGCGCTCAATGCCACGGTGGACGGCCAGACCACGGCCCATTACATCGCCGACGTGCTCGAGCCTTCGGGCGTGCAGGTCACGTCGCTGGCCCAGGGCGTGCCCATCGGCGGCGAGCTCGACTATCTCGACGACGGCACCATCGGTGCCGCCCTCCGCGCCCGCCGGCGGTTCTGAGGGCCGGCTCTCGGACCGTCCCTGCCCCCGAACCACCTGTCAGATCCCCGGAGCGGCCGCCTGCCCCCCGGGGTGCGGGTCACGCGCTCGCAGGCACGAGCCGCGAGACGGTCCGGTCCACGGGGCGCTGCATCCCCCGCACGAGGCGCTGGAAGCCGGTCGCAATGCGCGTCCAGACCCGGCTGGCTTCGGGCGAGACCGGGGTCATCAGCCGCAGGAAGAGCCAGCTCTGCCCCAGCATGATCGCGAAGAAGACAAGCGCGAGCGGCAGGCCGCCTCCCAGCGCGGGCAGCCGCTCGGGCGCGAGATAGAGCAGGATGTTGCCGAAGGAGAAGGTGAAGAGGCTGGTCCGCCCGAGGAACAGGACGGGCTTGCCCCACCGCCGCCCCAGCCGGTCGAAGAGCAGCACCGCCAGCAACACCTCAAGAAGCGTGGCCGTGAGGCCGATGGCGGCATAGATCGGATGGTTGTCGTTGCGCAGGCTCATGTCGGCGATCGCCACGACCGTCTGGTAGGGCGCCTGCCAGTTCCATAGCGCCGCCGAGGCACCGGCGGTCGTGGCCAGCATCAGCCCGAGCACGAGCGCGCCGCGGCGCCGCTCGGACGCCTCTGCGGACAGGAGGAGCCGCACGCCGCGCCCGAGGATCATGCCCGCCGCGACCAGCGCGAGCCCGTGCAGCACCGACGGGCCGCCCGCCTCGCTGGTGCCGCCATAGAGGAAGCTCGCGGGCTTCTGGAGGTAGTCGCGCCCGAAGAGCAACGGCGGCTCCGGCAGCTGGGCCAGCAGCGGATGGGCGGCGGGCACCGCCACCGCAAAGAGGAGCACCGCTCCGAGCCCGTGGCGGAGCCGCATCCGCAGGAGCAGGGGCGCGGCGAGGAGGGCCAGGGCGTAGAACTTCAGGATATCCGCATAGGGCGTCACGCCCAGCATCAGGAGGCAGCGGATCGTATAGCCCAGCGACTGACCGCCCGAGACATGCAGCGCGATCACCGTCAGCGCATAGAGCAGGTAGCATTGCAGCGCCCGCGTCCAGAGCTGCCGGGTAGCCGCCTCGGCCCCGCCCGCAGCGAAGCGCGGCGCATAGACGATCTCGAGCATCGCGCCGAACAGGCAGATGAAGGTCACCGGCGCGGTCTGGATCGCGAAGCGGGTGAAGGTGGCGGTAGGGCCGTGCCACGCCTCGAACACGTCGAACTGGATCAGCGTATGGCTCAGCATGGCCAGCATGATCGCGAGCGAGCGGGTCACGTCCACGCCGTTGATGCGCGCGGCGGAACTCCGGGAAGGATTGGGCGGCATGGTCGGTCCTGCATTGGGGGCGGCTACGCGACCGGAAGTGGCGGAGCCCCCTGCCGGGAGGGAAATGGTCACATCAATCGACGCGGCTCAAACGGGAACAACCGCCCGAGGGCGGTTGTTCCCGTGGTCGCTCATCGAAGCGTCCCCATCAATGCAAAAGCCTGCTGCGCCGCAGAATGAGCGGTAGACTGCCGATCAGCGGGCCGGATCCTCGTCTTCTTCCTCGTCCGCATCGTCGCCGTGCGGCAGATTGAAGAAGGAATCGGCATCCGAGAAATCGGCGGGACGCTTTTCTTCCTCGCTGCGACCGAACTGCTCAAGGCCCGAGGGCATCCGCGGCTCGTCCGGCATCGAGAGCGACTGTTCCGTGGAGACGAGCTTGCGCCGCTCGTCGTCGCTCATCACCACGCCTTCGGCGGCCTTGCGGCGGGCCGCCTGCTGCACCGCTGCGTCGAGCTCGGTCTGGCGGCAGAGGCCGAGGGCGACCGGATCGATGGGCTGGATCGAGCCGATGTTCCAGTGGGTGCGCTCTCGGATCGACTGGATGGTGGGCTTGGTGGTGCCCACGAGCTTGGCGATGGCGCCGTCCGAAAGCTCGGGGTGGAACTTCACCAGCCACAGGATCGCCGCCGGCCGGTCCTGCCGCTTGGAGAGCGGCGTGTAGCGCGGGCCGCGGCGCTTCTCCTCGCCGACGGCGGCGGGGTTGAACTTGAGCTTCATCTTGTAGAGCGGGTCGCGCTGACCCTTCTCGATCTCGATCGCGTCGAGCTGGTTGTTGGCGACGGGATCGAACCCCTTGACGCCGGTCGCCACGTCACCGTCGGCGATGCCCTGCACCTCGAGCTCGTGCATTCCGCAGAAATCGGCGATCTGGCGGAACGAGAGGGTGGTGTTGTCGATCAGCCAGACGGCGGTGGCCTTGGACATCAGCGGCTTGTTCATCGGACGATCCTCTGCAAATCTTGACCATGCCGGGAAAACGGCTGCGGCCGGGCCGCGTCTTCTCGTTTTCGGGAAGTTCACGCTGGCATATAATGCCGTTCCACCGCGAGGGGAAGTGAAAATGCGTCTGCTGGCTTTCATGCTTGCGCTGGCTGCGGCTCCCGCGCTCGCAGACCACGACCGGGCGGGGGATTTCACCCATTACATCCTCGCGCTGAGCTGGGAGCCCACCTGGTGCGCGCTCGAGGGCGAGGCGCGCGGGGCCGAGGAATGCAGCTGGGGCCGCGGCTTCGTGCTCCACGGGCTCTGGCCGCAGCGCGAGCAGGGCTGGCCCGCCTTCTGCCGGACGACCGAGCGCGATCCGTCGCGGCGCGAGACGGCCGGCATGGCGGATCTGATCGCGCCGGGGCTCGCGTGGCATCAATGGAAGAAGCACGGCCGCTGCGCGGGCCTGCCGGCCACGGACTATTTCGCGCTGATGCGCCGGGCGGTGGAGCGCGTCACGATCCCCGAGCCGCTCCGGCACCTGCCCGAGGACATCTCGCTGCCGCCCCGCGTGCTGGAAGAGGCCTTCACAGAAGCCAATCCGGGCCTCGCGCCCGAGGGCATCACCGTGGCCTGCGAGGCGGGCCATGTGCAGGAGGTGCGGATCTGCCTGACAAAGGATCTGGACTTCCGCCCCTGTGCGCTCGAGGCGCGGCCGGATTGCCCGCTGCCGCTCGCGAAGATGGACCGGCCCTAGGCGGTTCTCGCCCGGCGGAAGAAGGCCGGGGGCGCTGCCCCCGGACCCCCGGGATATTTGAACCAGAATGAATGAGGGGAGGGTGAGGTCGGGCGTTCGAGGTCGCGTTGCGGCGGATGTCCCTGGGGGGGGCCGCGAGGCTGTTTCCCCGGGGGGCTTCGGGAAGGGACGGACGGTCCGGTCCTGTCGCGCCGCGCGGGGACGGCGTGCCCTTCGGGGCAACCGGGAGAAGCCTGGCCGGCGGCAGCGCCGGAGGCGGGGGTTCGATGCCCCCGCCTCCGGCTCCCCCGGGCCGGTCCGGCTCAGAGTTTCAGGACGATCTTGCCGATGTGGGACGAGCCTTCCATGCGGGCGTGCGCCTCGGCCGCCTGCTCGATCGGGAACTCGCCGTCGATCACCGGGCGCAGCGCGCCGCGCGCGACCAGCGGCCAGACCTGCGTCTCGATGTCGCGGGCATAGCGGGCCTTGGCCAGATCGCTCTGCGGCCGGAGCGTGGACCCGGTGATCGTCAGCCGGCGCATCATCACCTCGGCGAAGTTCAGCTCCACCTTCGTGCCCTCGAGGAAGGCGATCTGCACCAGCCGCCCCTCGGTCGCGAGCGCCCTGACGTTGCGCGGCAGGTAGCTGCCGCCCACCATGTCGAGGATCAGGTCCGCTCCGCCTTCGGCCTTGAGCACGGCCACGAAATCCTCCTCGCGGTAGTTGATCGCCCGTTCCGCCCCGAGCGCCCGGCAGGCCGCGCATTTCTCCTCGGAGCCGGCGGTGGCGAAGACGCGGGCGCCCAAGGCCGCGGCCAGCTGGATCGCGGTGGTGCCGATCCCCGACGAGCCGCCATGGACGAGGAAGCGCTCGCCCGCCCGGAGCCCGCCGCGGAGCGCCACGTTCGACCAGACGGTGAAGCAGGTCTCGGGCAGGCAGGCGGCCTCGCGCAGGGTGAGCCCCGCGGGCACCGGCAGCGCATGGTCGGCCGGGGTCACCGCATAATCGGCATAGCCGCCGCCCGGCAGCAGGGCGCAGACCTCCTCGCCCACGCGCCAACGGGTGACGCCCGGGCCCACCGCCGCGACGGTGCCCGAGGCCTCGAGCCCCGGCAGCGGCGAGGCGCCGGGCGGAGGCGCATAGGCGCCCGCGCGCTGCAGCGCATCGGGTCGGTTGACCCCGGCATAGGCCACGCGGATCAGGATCTGGCCGTGGCCGGGCACCGGGACCGGGACCGTGGCGGGGCGCAGGACCTCGGGCCCTCCGGGTCGGCTGATCTCGATGGCACGCATCGTCTCGGGCAGGCTCACGCGGATCTCCTCGATTGGGGGCCGGACCGGCGGCGATCCGGCCCGGAACTGTCTGGCGGCCGGGGCTGCATGCCCGTCGCGGCAGCGGGTGGCATGGCCCGCCCGAGCGGGCGGGCATCGGAAGCGCGCCCTCGGGTCTATCCTCAGAAGCGGCTCGACCGGCCCGGCACATCGGCCGGCGGAGCGGGGGCATGAACGCGGCGCATCACCATCCGCGGCCCCGCCGTCACGGCGCGCAGGAGCGGGTTGCGCTGCGCCTCGGTCTTCATCTTCTCGAAGCGCAGCACGTCGGCGATGCGGCGGTCGAGGAATTCCCAGGTGGCGTAGTGTCCGGGCGTGTCGTCGCCCAGCCAGTAGAGCACCGTCGCCGCATAGACCGCCGAGAGCGTCGCCCGCTTGGTGTACCAGTTCAGGTCGCGCGAGCTGTCGCCCAGCGCCGTCCAGATCCGGTCCGCCGTGCCCCAGAGCGCGCGCGCGCCGTCGCCCGCATGCTGCGGCAGGCTGAAGAGGGTCGAGCCGCGCCGGACCAGCTCCTTGTCCTCGACCGCCTCGAGGCGGAAGCGGATCAGCGCCGCCACCCGCTCGGAATAGCGCAGGGCCCCCAGATCCGCGGCCGCCGCCTTCTCGAGCATCCGCTCGTCGCCGCGCCGGTGGTAGGCAAGCGCAAGATCCACCCCGCCGCGCGGAAAGAGCGCGCGCGCCAGCCCCGGCGCCACGCTCGAATCGCGGATCGCGGCCCGCAGCGTGGTTTCCGACCAGCCGTCGAAGGGCACATGCATCACCGCCGCGTCGAGGATGGCGTCGCGGGTCTTCTCGTTTCCGTCGCGTGTATCCATGGCGTTTCCTTTCCGGTTCCCTGCGCGCGGGAGGGTCTGCTGTCCGCCCCTGCTGACGGAGAACTGGGCCGCTTGTCCAGTGCGTCCAGTGTCCCGCCCTGCGCCCCGGCGGGGGCCGCGGGTGGTGGACAGCCCCACCCGTCTCTGTTATAGGCGCCCGACCTGCTACTCTTGCAACTCTAACCTAGGAAGGTGGTGACAACCACATGCAGGTCAGCGTCCGCGACAACAACGTCGAACAGGCCCTCCGGGCCCTCAAGAAAAAGCTCCAGCGCGAAGGCGTGTTCCGCGAAATGAAGCTCAAGCAGCATTTCGAGAAACCCTCCGTCAAGCGCGCCCGTGAGCAAGCCGAAGCGGTCCGCCGTGCGCGCAAGCTCGCGCGCAAGAAGGCGCAGCGCGAAGGCGCTCTCTGAGACGTCAGCGCGAAGCTGGGCGGGCCCCCGGGCTCGCCGCCATCGGACCCCCGTCGCGCAAGTGTCGGGGGTTTTTCTTTCGGGTGCGGCACAGGCGCGCGGCGGAGCATCGCCACCAAGGGTTGCAATGCGGGAGCCGGATGGTTTTATCCGCGTTAACCTTGACAGGATCCGCGCCGCGCGGCCTGTGTGGCCCGACACAAGGGGCCCCTGCCCCGACCGAAGACCGCACCCATCGCAAGACCAAGCCCCAAGTCAGAAGGCACCTCCTCCATGGCGATCGACCTGCTCTCGACCTTCATCAAGCCGATGCACCGCGAGGGCACCAAGTTCGTCGCCATCTTCGCCGTGGTCACGCTCGTCCTGTTCCTGATCTGGGAGCCGCTCGGCTGGATCGGCGTGGGCCTCACGGTCTGGTGCTACTACTTCTTCCGCGATCCGGTGCGCGTCACGCCGACGCGTGAGGGGCTGATCGTAAGCCCGGCCGACGGGGTCGTGTCGCTGATCGAGCCCGCCGTGCCGCCGGCCGAGCTCGGCATGGGCCCCGCGCCCATGACCCGCGTCTCGGTCTTCATGAACGTCTTCGACTGCCATGTGAACCGTGCGCCCATCGGCGGCACGGTGACGGCCGTCGCCTATCGTCCGGGCAAGTTCCTGAACGCCTCGCTCGACAAGGCGAGCGAGGACAACGAGCGCAATGCGCTGGCGATCCGTCTCGCCGACGGCCGCCAGATCGCCGTCGTGCAGATCGCGGGCCTCGTGGCGCGCCGGATCCTCTGCGAGGTGCGCGAGGGCACGCCGCTGCTGACGGGCGAGCGGTTCGGGATGATCCGCTTCGGCTCGCGGCTCGACGTCTATCTGCCCGAGGGCGTGCAGCCGCTCGTCTGCCTCGGTCAGGTCATGACCTCGGGCGAGACCGTGCTTGCCGACCTCACCAGCCCGGAGGCGCGCCGCACCGGCGCGGCGCGCTGAGCCATGCTGCGGCGCGACGACCGGACCCTGCCGATCCTGATGCTGCTGCCGAACCTGGTGACGATCACCGGGCTCTGCGCGGGGCTCACGGCGATCCGCTTCATCATGGTGGGCCGCTTCGATCTGGCCGCGATGCTGATCGTCTTCGCGGCCGCCATCGACGGGCTGGACGGGCTGATCGCCCGGCGTCTCAATGCTCAGTCGAGCTTCGGGGCCGAACTCGATTCGCTGTCGGACTTCCTGAACTTCGGCGTGACGCCCGGGCTCCTCGTCTTTCAATATGCGCTGGCGGGCACCTATTCCACGAGCTGGATCTTCGTCCTCGTCTACACGATCTGCGGCTGCCTGCGGCTAGCGCGCTTCAACATCAACCGCGACACGCCCCTGCCGCCCGGCACCAAGCCGCATTTCACGGGCGTTCCCGCGCCCGGCGGCGCGCTTCTGGCGCTGCTGCCGGTCTTCATGTCGCTTCAGGGCCTGATCGACGCCCGCGACTTTCCCGTGGCCTACGGCATCTATCTCGCGCTGGTGGGCCTCATGATGACGAGCCGCATTCCCACCATCTCGCCCAAGTCGATGCGCATCCCGCGCGACAAGGCGATCTTCGTGCTGATCGGCACGGTCATCGTGATCGGCCTGCTCGTCACACGCTTCTGGCTGCTGATGGTGCTGGTCGGGCTGGTCTATCTGGTCGTGACGGGCTTTGCCATCGTGACCTACCTGCGCCGCTGGCGCTCCTGAGACAACGGAAGAGGGACGGACGGATGGAACTTGACGCGGTAAGCCGGAGCTACAAACGCTGGGCGCCGATCTACGACTTCAGCTTCGGCAAGGTGAGCGAGAGCCCGCGGCGCCGGACGGCGGCCCATGTGAATGCCCGCGGCGGCCGCGTGCTCGAGGTGGGCGTGGGCACGGGCCTGTCGCTGCCGCTCTACAGCCACCGGGTGGCCGTGACGGGGATCGACTTCTCGCACGAGATGCTGGCCCGGGCCCGCGAGAAGGTCGAGGAGATGGGCCTCGAGCCGGTCAAGGAGCTGCGCCAGATGGATGCGCGCGAGCTCGACTTCCCCGACGAGACCTTCGACACGGTCGTGGCCATGTTCCTCGTCTCGGTCGTTCCCGAACCCGAGCGCGTGGTCTCGGAGATGGCGCGCGTTTGCCGCAAGGGCGGCGAGGTGGTGATCGTGAACCATTTCGCCCGCGACAAGGGCCCGCTCGCCGCCGTCGAGAAGGCGCTGGCGCGGTTCGAGAACACGCTGGGCTGGCACTCCGACTTCGCGATCGAGCGCGTGACCGCCGATCCGCGCCTCGAGGTGGTCGAGCAGACCCCGATGAGCCCCGGCGGCCTCTTTACCTTCCTGCGCTTCCAGCGCCGCTGACCCTTCCATCCCGCGCCGTCCGCGGCGCGGGACCCGTCTCAGACCGGGATCGCCGTCGTCTTGAACACGGTGCGCAGCGCGAAGCTCGAATGCATCTGCGCCACGCCCGGCAGCCGCGACAGATACTGGCGGTGGATGCGGGCGAAATCCTCGGTATCCTGCGCCACGATCTTCAGCAGGTAATCCGCCGTCCCCGCCATCAGGTGACATTCGAGGATATCGGGCACGCGCGCCACCTCGCGCTCGAACCGGTCGAGCAGATCGTCGGCCTGCCCCTGCAGCGTGATCTCGACAAAGACCGTTGTCGGCCGTGCCAGCTTGCGGGCGTCGAGCAGCGCCACATAGCCCGCGATATAGCCCTCCTCCTCCAGCCGCTGCACCCGCCGGTGGCAGGCCGAGGGCGAGAGGTTCACCCGCTCGGACAGGTCTGCATTGGTGATGCGGCCCTGCTTCTGCAGGACGGTCAGGATTCGGCGGTCTGTCGCGTCAAGTTCCATTCGGATGCAATCTTCTTCGGCTCGAGGGGCGGTCTGCGAAAGAACCTACCGCCCTGCCCCGGCGTCGTCACGCACCTTTTCAAAGCACCGTCCGTGCTCCGGGTGCATCCTGAGAGAAAATCGCACAGGGAGGAAAGCGATGAGGATCGGTTGCCCGAAGGAGATCAAGCCGCAGGAATTCCGCGTGGGCCTCACGCCCCATGCCGCGCGTGAGGCCGCAAGTCACGGGCACGAGGTGCTCGTCGAGGCCGGGGCCGGCGCCGGCGCAGGATTCTGCGACGAGGATTATCGTGCCGCGGGCGCGCGCCTCGTCGACACCGCCGAAGAGCTCTTCGCCGCGGCGGAGCTGATCGTGAAGGTGAAGGAGCCGCAGCCGGTCGAGCGCCAGCGGCTCCGCGAGGGCCAGCTGCTCTTCACCTATCTGCATCTCGCACCCGACCCCGAGCAGACGCGCGACCTGATGGGCTCGGGCGTGACCGCCATCGCTTACGAGACGGTGACGGATGCCCGGGGCGGGCTGCCGCTGCTTGCCCCCATGTCCGAGGTCGCGGGGCGGCTTGCGCCGCAGGTGGGCGCCTGGACGCTGCAGAAGGCCAACGGCGGGCGCGGCGTGCTTCTGGGCGGCGTCCCCGGCGTGGGGCCCGCGAAGGTCGTGGTGATCGGCGGCGGCGTGGTGGGCACCCATGCCGCGCGGATCGCGGCCGGGATGGGGGCGGATGTGACCGTGCTCGACCGCTCGCTGCCCCGGCTCCGGGCGCTCGACGAGGCCTTCGGCACGCTCTTCCGCACCTCCTACGCCTCCAGCGGCACCACGGCCGAGCTGGTGACGGCGGCCGATCTCGTGATCGGGGCGGTGCTCATCCCCGGCGCGGCGGCCCCGAAGCTCGTGAGCCGCGCGCAGCTCGGCACGATGAAGCCGGGGGCGGCCATTGTGGATGTGGCGATCGATCAGGGCGGCTGCTTCGAGACCTCACGGCCGACGACGCATCAGGATCCGATCTACGAGGTGGACGGGGTGATGCATTACTGCGTGGCCAACATGCCCGGAGCCGTCGCGCGCACCTCGACGCTGGCCCTCGGCAACGCCACCATGCCCTTCCTCCTCGCCCTCGCGGATAAGGGCTGGAAGCGGGCCTGCGAGGAGGACCCGCATCTTCTGGCAGGCCTCAACACCCATGCCGGGCACCTGACCTACTATGCCGTGGGCCGGGCGCTCGAGATCGACGTGCTCTCGCCGCAACTGGCCCTGAAGATGTGACCCCTTCCGGAGCGCCGTCCCCGACGCTCCGCCCGTCGGCTTCCGGGCCCCTCCGGCGCGCAAGGAACCGGAGGGCCTCGGCACAGAAGCGCCGCCGAGGGAGCTTCCCGAACGGCATGGTCGGGCGGATCGTCCCGCCCGGATGCGAACCGGCGCAGGGCTTAGACCCGGCCGATCCGGTGCCCGTCACCGCCCTTTCGCCCATCGGTGACGCAGAGCCATTGCCCGGCGCTCGACAGGTGGGCGTGACCGTCACCCCCGGCTTTCTGGCGCTCAGGCGGGGCTGCGCTTCAGCAGGTCGCGGATCTCGGCGAGGAGTTGCTCCTGCGTCGGGCCGGCGGGCTGCGCCTCGGCCTCCTTGGCGCTCTTGTGGATGGCCGCGTCCTTCACCCGGTTCACGATCTTCACCAGCAGGAACACCACCCAGGCGATGATGAGGAAATTGATGACCGCGGTGATGAACGATCCGTAGGCGAAGACCGGGGCCCCCGCGTCGCGCGCGGCGGCGAGGCTCGCATAATCGCCGTCGCCCAGATTCACGAACAGGTTCGAGAAGTCGATGCCCCCGGTGATGAGGCCGATGATCGGGTTGATGAGATCGGCCACAAGGCTCGAGACGATGCCGGTGAAGGCCGCGCCGATGATGATGCCGACGGCCATGTCCATCACATTGCCCTTCGCGATGAAGGACTTGAACTCGTCCAATATGCTCATGCGCGTCTTCCTTCCTGTCCCGGCCGGGGCGCTGGCCTCCGGCATCTCGCTTGCGTCCGGGCAGGCCGACCGCCTGCCTCTCTGCTCCGCCCGGGAGGTCGCTTCTTCTGCGCCATGCACAGGGTCGCGGGCCGAGGCGGACCGCATGGCGGTTCGACATCCGGCCCGGAACGGCTGACGCCCTCGACTGCACCCTCACACGCGGAAACACGGTCAGAATGCCCTTCTCCGGGGCGTCGAGACAAGAGAGCAGGTGAAGGCGCGGTTCCGTCGGGGCGCGCGGACCCTCCCCGCGCCGACGAAAGGGCGGCCAGGCCCGCGGGGTCCCGACCCGTGATTTGCACAGGCGGCGGATGGCACACCGGGCATCGGTTCAAGCCCCGAAGGCAGGGCCGTCGGGCGATGAACCGGGCAGGGCCGCCGCCGACGCGGACCGGAAGGCGCCTGCCGCGCCGGGACCCGCCTAGTCCATCATCGCGCGCAGCACGGCCATGGCTTCGGGCGAGCCCCAGTCGGCGTCGCCGATCAGCCGCGCCACCTCGCGGCCCTCGGGGTCGAGGACCAGCGTCACCGGCAGTCCCATCACCCCGATCTGCCGGGCGAGCGCCGATTTCGGATCGCGCAGCGCGGGCAGGTGCGTGACGCCTGCCTCGTCGAAGAACTTGCGGATCGCCGGCACGGCGTTGCGCCCGGTGGCGACCGTCACCACCGCGAACTCCTCGCCCCCCATCTCGGCCGCGAGCCGGTCGAGCGTCGGCATCTCTTCGCGGCAGGGCGCGCACCATGTGGCCCAGAAGTTCGCCACCACCCAGCGCCCGTGCCAGTCGGAGAGCGACGCGGCGCTGTCGTCGAGACCCGCGAGGGTGGCCTCGGGCAGCGGCTTCGGCTCGGCATGGATCACGAGCTTCTTCATGTCGCCCGCCAGAAGGGCCCCGGCATCGGCCGGGGCCGCCGCCACGCCGTTTGCACCGAAGGTCAAGGCCGTGTAGATCACGGCAAACAGCAGACGCAGCATTTCACCTCCCGAAGGCTTCCCATGTCCGACGCGCCCGACCCCTCCTCCGCCGCCAACGCCATGTGGGGCGGCCGCTTCGCCGCGGGCCCCGATGCGATCATGCAGGCGATCAACGCCTCGATCGGGTTCGACAAGCGGCTCTACGCGCAGGATATCCGCGGCTCGCGGGCCCATGCCGCGATGCTCGCGGCGCAGGGCATCCTGACTTCTAGGGATGCCGAGGCCATCGGGGAAGGCCTTCTCACCGTTTTGTCAGAGATCGAGGCCGGCGGCTTCCCCTTCCGGGTCGAGCTCGAGGACATCCACATGAACGTCGAGGCCCGCCTGAAGGAGCTGATCGGCGAGCCCGCCGGCCGGCTGCATACGGCGCGCTCGCGCAACGATCAGGTGGCGGTCGATTTCCGTCTCTGGGTCCGCGACCAGTGCGATGCGGCCATCTCGGGGATCGAGGCGCTGATGCGGGCCTTCCTCGCGCAGGCCGAGGCAGGAGCCGACTGGGTGATGCCGGGCTTCACGCATCTGCAGACCGCGCAGCCGGTCACCTGGGGCCATCACATGCTGGCCTATGTCGAGATGCTGGCGCGCGACCGCTCGCGCTTCAAAGATGCCCGCGCGCGCATGAACGAATGCCCGCTGGGCGCCGCGGCGCTGGCGGGCACGGGCTTCCCCATCGACCGGCACATGACGGCGGCGGCGCTCGGCTTCGACCGGCCCACCGCCAACAGCCTCGATTCGGTCTCGGACCGCGACTTCGCGCTCGAGTTCCTGTCGGCCTCGGCGATCTGCGCCCTGCATCTGTCGCGCTTCGCGGAAGAGCTGGTGATCTGGTCCTCGGCCCAGTTCCGCTTCGTGCGCCTGTCGGACCGCTGGACCACCGGCTCGTCGATCATGCCGCAGAAGAAGAACCCCGATGCGGCGGAACTGCTGCGGGCCAAGATGGGCAGGGTGCTGGGCGCGGCCGTCGCGCTCTTCACCGTGATGAAGGGCCTGCCGCTGACCTATTCCAAGGACATGCAGGAGGACAAGGAGCAGGTCTTCGACGCGGCCGACACGCTGATGCTGGGGCTTGCCGCCATGACCGGCATGGTGGGCGACATGCAGGCCAACCGCGAGAGCCTCGCCGCCGCCGCGGCCTCGGGCTTCTCGACGGCGACCGATCTGGCGGACTGGCTGGTGCGCGAGCTTAACCTGCCGTTCCGCGACGCCCATCATGTGACGGGCACGCTCGTGGCCCGCGCCGAGGCCCGGGGCTGCGACCTGCCCGATCTCTCGCTCGCCGAGATGCAGGAGGTGCATCCGGGCATCCGCGAGGACGTGTTCGCCGTCCTCGGCGTCGAGAATTCCGTGCGCAGCCGCACCTCCTACGGCGGCACCGCACCCGACAATGTCCGCGCGCAGGCCGCGCGCTGGAAAGAGCTGCTGGGAGATGCCGCATGAAAGTCCCGCTGATCCTCGGTCTTCTGGTCCTCGCCGGCTGCGGCGTCGACGGCCCGCCGCTCCGTCCCGGCACCGATCAGCCGGTGACGGTCCCGCCGGGCCTGTCGATCGGCGGCACCGCCGAAATCGGCATCCGGAGCAACTGACCGCCATGACCCGGGCGCTGGTCCTGTTCGCCCTGCTGGCCGCCTGCAGCGATCCGAACGCGCCGCGTCTCGGGATGGGCGTGGGGGTCGGGCCGGGCGGCGTCCACGTCCATCCCCGCATGTCGACGCGGGTGGGGGCGACCAGCCTCGGCGTGTCCCCCTATGGCGCCTCGGTGGGCACGGGCATCGGCAATGTGGGCGTCGCCGTCGGAGGAGCCTTCTGACATGTCCCCCCTGCGTCTCGTCTTCCTCGCCCTTGCCGTCTGGGGCGCCACCCATCCGATGTATCACTTCATCAGCTATATGGTGACGACGGGCGAAGGGTTCGGCGGCCTGATCGATGCCTGGTATGTGAATGCCTCGACCACCGGCCTCGTCTGGGACCTGACCATCGCCGCCATCACCCTCACCGTCTGGGTGCTGGCCGAGAGCGTCTCGCGAAAGGACTGGCTCGCGCTGGTGGCCATTCCCGCCACCTTCCTGATCGGCGTGTCCTGCGGCCTGCCGCTCTATCTGTTCCTGCGCTCGCGCCCCGCGGCCTGAGCCCGACCCGCCGCCCGCGCGCCTCCGGCGCACGAGCCCCTCGGCCCCTGCCCCGCGGCCGCCCGCCCCCCGCTCCGGCCCCCGTGGCCCGAGCCCCGATCCCCCGCCCTGCCCCGCGGCCCGGGCCCCGTTTCCTCCGCACCGGCCGGTGCATCCGCTCCGAGCCGCGCCCCCGATCTTCAGGCTGACCAGACCATGGACCATTTCCTCTACCGCAACGGGTCGCTCCACGCCGAGGAGGTGCCGCTCTCGGACATCGCCGCGACCGTCGGCACGCCCTTCTACTGCTACTCGGCGGCCACGCTCGAACGGCACTACCGGCTCTTCACCGAGGCGCTGACGCCCCTGCCGCATCTGGTCTGCTTCGCAATCAAGTCGCTGTCGAACCTCGCGGTGCTGAAGCTTCTGGGCGATCTCGGCGCGGGGATGGATGTGGTCTCGGCGGGCGAATATCTGCGCGCGCGCGCTGCGGGTGTGCCGGGCGACCGGATCGTCTTCTCGGGCGTGGGCAAGACCCGCGAGGAGATGCGGATCGCGCTCGAGGGCGGGATCCGGCAGTTCAACGTGGAATCCGAGCCCGAGATGCGGGCGCTGTCCGAGGTGGCCTCCTCGATGGGGCTGCGCGCGCCCATCGCCGTGCGGGTGAACCCCGACGTCGATGCCCGCACCCACGAGAAGATCGCCACCGGCAAGAAAGAGAACAAGTTCGGCATCCCGATAGAGCGCGCCTCCGAGGTTTATGCCGAGGCCGCGGCCTTGCCCGGGCTCGAGGTCATGGGGATCGACGTCCATATCGGCTCGCAGCTGACCGAGCTCGAGCCCTTCGAGCAGGCCTATCTGAAGGTGGCGGAGCTCACCGGCCGGCTGCGCGCCGAGGGCCACGAGATCCGCAGGCTCGACCTCGGCGGCGGTCTGGGCATCCCCTACACCCGCTCGAACGAGGCCCCGCCGCTGCCCACCGATTATGGCGCGCTCATCAAGCGCACCGTGGGCCATCTCGGCTGCGAGATCGAGATCGAGCCCGGGCGGCTGATCTCGGGCAATTCGGGCGTGCTGGTGAGCCGGGTCATCTATGTCAAGAACGGCGAGGGACGCGACTTCCTGATCCTCGACGCGGCGATGAACGATCTCGTGCGGCCCTCGATGTATGGCGCGCACCACGACATCGTGCCGCTGGCGGAGGCCGCGCCGGGCACCGACAGCCAGCCCTACGATGTGGTGGGCCCGGTCTGCGAGACGGGCGACACCTTCGCCAAGGCGCGCGCGCTGCCGCCGATGGCCGAGGGCGATCTGGTGGCCTTCCGCTCGGCCGGGGCCTATGGCGCGGTGATGGCCTCGGAGTACAATTCCCGCCCGCTGGTGCCCGAGGTTCTGGTGCGCGGGGATCACTTCGCCGTCATACGGGCGAGACCGACGTTTGACGAAATGCTCGGCCGCGATAGCATCCCCGAATGGCTGTGACGCGCGCAGCCGCAGTCAGGCGAGGCGCATGGCCCACGAGAACCGCGACACCGCTCGGGATCCCGCGACCGCCACGGCGCGCGCGCGACTGATCTGGCCGCTCCGCCTGACATGGGCGGGGCTCTGGGCCGAGCGGCTGGTGCGCAGCTTCTGGCCGGTCTGGACGATCCTCGTGGCGACCCTCGCCGCGCTGGTCTTCGGGCTGCAGGATCTTCTGCCGCTCGACTGGGTGCGGGGCGGCCTCGCGCTGGCGGCCCTGGGCGCGCTGATCGCGGCAGGCTTCGGGCTTCGCGCCTTCCGCAGGCCCACGCGGGCCGAGGCGCTCTCCCGGCTCGACGCCTCGCTGCCGGGCCGCCCGATCTCCTCCATGACCGACGAACAGGCCATCGGCAGCGGCGATCCCTGGTCGCGCGCCATCTGGGAGGCGCACCGCCGCCGCATGGCCGAACGCGCGGCCGAGGCGCGTCCCGTGCGCCCGGACCTCCGGCTCGCCCGCCGCGACCCGTTCGCGCTGCGCTATCTGGCGCTGACCGCCCTCGTCATCGCGCTGATGTTCGGCTCGATCTGGCGCGTGGCCTCGGTCACGGGCCTCGCGGGCGGCGGGGCGGAGGCGATGGTGGGCCCGAGCTGGGAAGCCTGGGCGCAGCCCCCCTCCTATACCGGCAAGCCGTCCCTCTATCTCAACGAGATCGACGCGCCCGAGATCACCCTGCCCGTGGGCACGAGGCTCCAGATCCGCCTCTATGGCGAGGTGGGCGATCTGACCGTCACCGAAAGCGTCTCGGGCCGCCCCGCGGGCGAGGCGCCCTCCGGGCCCGCGCAGGATGTCGAGGTGCGCCAGACCGGCGCGCTGACCATCGACGGGCGCGGAGGCCGGTCGTGGAAGATCATGGCGCTGGCCGACCGCCCGCCGCTCGTCACCGCCGACGGCCAGATGGAGCGCGAGGCCGACGGGCAGATGAAGCTCTCCTTCTCGGCCCGCGACGATTACGGCGTGACGGGCGGTCAGGCCACGATCCTGCTCGACCTGCCTGCGATCGACCGCCGCTACGGGCTGACGGTGGACCCCGAGCCGCGCGAACCGGTGACTCTCGACCTGCCCCTGCCCATCGCGGGCAACCGCGCCGAGTTCTCCGAGACGCTGGTCGACGATCTGGCGAAACATCCGTTCGCGAACCTGCCCGTGGTGCTGAACCTCTCGGTCACGGATGCCGCCCTGCAGGAAGGCCGCGCCGAGCCCCTGAAGGTGGTGCTGCCGGGCCGGCGCTTCTTCGACCCGCTGGCCGCGGCCCTGATCGAGATGCGGCGCGACCTCCTGTGGAACCGGACGAACGGGCCGCGCACGGCGCAGATCCTCCATGCGGTGACCCATGCGCCCGAAGGGCTCTTCCGCAACGAGCGCGCCTTCCTGCGCACGCGGGTGCTGATGCGGAGGCTCGACGCCGAGGCCGCCACCCTCGCCCCCGCCGCCCGCGACGAGATCGCCGAGCAGCTCTGGGAGATCGCGCTGATGGTCGAGGAGGGCGACCTCGCCTCGGCGCTCGAGGCGCTCCGGCGCGCACAGGACCGGCTCGACGAGGCGATCCGCAACGGCGCCTCGCAGGACGAGATCGAGCAGTTGATGCAGGAGATGCGGCAGGCGCTCGACAATTACATGCGCGAGCTGGCCGAAGAGGCACAGCGCAATCCCGACCAGCAGCAGTCCGAGAACCGTCAGACGATGGAGATGTCGGGCGACCAGTTGCAGGAGATGCTCGACAAGCTGCAGGAGCTGATGGAGCAGGGCCGCATGGCCGAGGCGGCCGAGCTGATGGAGATGATGCGTCAGCTGATGGAGAACATGCAGGTCACCATGGGCGAAGGTCAGGGCCAGGGCCCCGGCAGCCAGGCGATGCGCGACCTCTCCGAGACGCTGCGCGACCAGCAGGGCCTGTCGGACGATGCCTTCCGCGAGCTGCAGCAGGGGCCGAACGGCGGCCGCCCGCAGGACGGCCAGCCCGGCGAGGGCGAGGGTCAGGAGGGCCGCGACGGCCGGAGCCTCGCCGAGCGCCAGCGCGAGCTGGGCGACCGGCTGAACGGAATGCAGAACCAGCCCCTGCCCGGTCAGGGCAGCGAGAGGGGCGAGAACGGCCGCCGCTCGCTCGACGATGCCGGCCGGGCCATGCGCGAGGCCGAGCGGGCGCTGCGCGACGGCGACCTGCCGGGCGCTCTCGACCGGCAGGCCGAGGCGATGGAGCAGCTGCGCGAGGGGATGCGCGAGCTGGGCGAGGCCATGGCCGAGGAGCAGCGCCAGCAGAACGGTCAGGGCGAGGGCGAGGCCTTCGGGCGCGCCGATCCGAACAGCCAGCGCGATCCTCTGGGGCGTGAGCCCGGCGAGACCGGCCGGATCGGATCCGACCGCAACATGCTGCAGGGCGAGGATGTCTACCGCCGCGCGCAGGATCTCTTGGACGAGATCCGCCGCCGTTCGGGCGACCTCTCGCGCCCCGAGATCGAGCGCGAATATCTCCGCCGGCTGCTCGACATGTATTGAGAGGCCGGCAGGGCCGCTTCTGTCCGCACACGGCCCGGCCGCGCGGGGGATATCGCCGTTCCCCCAACGGAAACCGCGCCGCTGTTGTCCCGCGAGACCCGACCCCGGGCGATCACTCTGTTCTACCGAATGGACCGCGCCGCTGCCCGCCCGGCCGCCTGAGCCACCCGGGCCTGACGAGGCTCAGCGGTCAGCGGCCTCCTGAAGGCGCTCCGCGGCGGTGCGCAGCAGCCGGTCGAAGGCCAGGCGCGCCTCGTCGACCGCCGTCACATAGCGCCGCAGGGCTGGTTCAGCCCCCGGGATCTCGGCCGCGATCCGCGGCGCCATCGCGTAGGCCAGCGCGAGGAACAGGGCCAGACTGATCATCAGGAAGAAGCCGGTGCGGAACGGGGCGCGCGAGCGCGGCGCGGGCGCCTCCGGCGCGGCAGTCTCCGTCGGGCGCTTCCCGTTCGAGCGGAGGCTCGAATTGATCGCCTCGATGTCCGGCAGCAGATCGCGGCGGGGACGCGCGACGGGCTCGGCCGGATCGGGCGCCCCGGTCGGGACGACATCCGGCGAGGCGGTGGGCGGCAGGGCCTGCGGCCAGGGCGCGACGGGCGCCACGGCGGCCGCGGGAACCGGCTCCGGCGTCGGAGCGGCGGCAGGCCGGGCGGGCGCTTCGGCCCGACGCTGACGGGCGGCAAGCTCGGCCTCCTCGCGCAGGACGGCCAGAAGCCCCTCGTCGAGGCTCCGGCTGGGCGGGGCCACCGTCCCGGCCCAGAGCCTCCGCGACTCGGCCGTCCTTTCGTCCTCGTCCTCGTCGTCGTCGTCGATGGGCGGCAGGGATGGGGGCACCGGTCTGGCCGGACCCCCATGAAGGCTGGCGCCGCTGCCCTGCACCTGCTCGGGCCGGGAGGCATCGGCGCCGAACGGGGTCCCGGCCTCCGGCCCGACCGTGGTTTCCGGGCGGTGCGTCCGGGGCGGCGGGGCCTCGGCCCGGGGCCCGGTGTTCGGTTCCCCGACCGTCTCCGGCTGTTCCTCTCGGGGCGGCTGGGCGGGCGCTCCGGGCCGAGCTTCGGCCGCGCGCTCTTCTCCATCGGGCTGCGACGGCAGGGCCGCGGGATCGGGCCGATCCGGCTGCGGCGCGGAGAAGGACGGCGGCGCGCCGATCCCTTCCGCGCGGATCAGCGAGACCGGGCGCTGGAACCATCCGTGACCGCAGTTCGAACATTGCACGTCGCGGCCTTCCGGGGGGATCGCCTCGTCGGACACTTCATATTGCGCATCGCAATTCGGGCATATCAGCCGCATGTCCCTCGTCCTGCCCCGTTTTCTGGTTCTTGCCCCACCTTGTAGCGCCGTTGCCCCCGCCATCCAAGCCTCTGTGGCCCGCCCGGCACCGAGCCGCATTGAAACCGCGGACAGGTCGGTTAAGACTGCGGCCGCATGCGCGGGGACCCAGGGGAGTGACGGCGTGATCGCCTTCGACAATGTCGCCTACAGCTACGGCGGGGGAGAGCTCCTGTCCGAGGTCTCGCTGCGGCTGACGCCCGGCTCGTTCCATTTCCTCACCGGTCCCTCGGGGTCGGGCAAGTCGACCTTCCTCAAGCTCTGCTACGGCGAGCTTCTGCCCACCGTGGGCACGGTCACGATCTTCGACCGCGAGGTCCATGGCCTCGACCGCGACGAGGTCGCGCGGATGCGGCGGCGGATCGGCGTGGTGCATCAGGATTGCCGCTTCCTCGACCATCTGCCGCTCGCCACCAACGTGACCCTGCCGCTGACCGTGACCGGACGCGAGAGCAACATGCAGGATCTGTCGGACCTGATGGCATGGGTGGGGCTGTCGCAGTTGGCGGACGCCCTGCCCCCCTCGCTCTCGGGCGGCGAGCGCCAGCGCGCCGCGGTGGCGCGGGCGATCATCACCTCGCCCGACCTGCTTCTGGCCGACGAGCCGACCGGCAACCTCGACTGGGAGATGTCGCTCCGGCTCCTGAAGCTTCTGGTGGAGCTGAACCGGATGGGCACGACCATCCTTGTCGCCACGCACGATCTGAACCTCATCCGCAGCGCCAAGCAGCAGGTGGCGGCGCGCGTGCTGCGCATCTCGAACCGCCGGATCCAGCTGGCGGGGGCGGACCTGTGACCCTGCGCGAGCTGCTGAGCGAGATCGCGACGCCCGACCGGCAGGCCGACCGGGTGGTGCCGCCCTCGGGTCACACGGCCTGGCTCACGGGCTTCACCGCGGGCACGATGGCCTTCCTCGCCGTCTTCGCGCTGGCGCTGTCGCTGGCGGCCGGGCGGCTCGCCGACCGCTGGGGCGAGGCGCTGGAGCGCACGGCCACCATCCGCATTTCGGCGCCGGAGGAGCAGATGGAGCTGCAGACGCGGGCCGTGCTCGACCTGCTGGCCACCACGCCGGGCGTGGCCTCGGCCCGCGCGCTGACCGATGACGAGGAACATGCGCTGCTCGAACCCTGGTTCGGCTCGGATCTGCCCCTCGACACGCTGCCGATCCCGCGGCTGATCGAGCTGCAGGAGGAGGGCCAGGGATACGACGCGCAGGGCCTGCGCCAGCGCCTTGCGGCCGAGGCCCCGGGCGCGATCCTCGACGACCATCTGCGCTGGCGTCAGCCGCTGGCCATCGCAGCCTCGCGGCTGCGGCTGCTGGGCACGGTCTCGATCCTGCTCATCCTCGCCAGCACGGCCGCGATGATCACGCTAGCGGCCAATGCCTCGCTCGCGGCCAATGCGCAGGTGATCGGGGTGCTGCGCCTCGTGGGGGCGCGCGATATCTACATCGCGCGGGCCTTCGTGCGCCGCTTCACGCTGCGCGCGCTGGCGGGCGCCGCGGCCGGAACCGCCGGCGGCCTCGTTGCCGTGATGCTCCTGCCCTCGGCCGATGCGGCGGGCGGGTTCCTGACCGGCCTCGGCTTTCAGGGCGCAGGCTGGCTCCTGCCCTTCCTGCTGCCGCCCGTCGCCGCCGTCACCGCCTTCCTCGCGACCCGCGCCGCCGCCTTCCGCAAACTGAAGGAACTCACCTGACATGCGCACCGCGCTGCAATGGATCCGGTCCATCCTCTTCAACATCGTGATGTATGTCTCGATGATCGCCATCGCGCTGGCCTTCACGCCGCTCGTGCTGGTCGACCGCAAGTGGGCGCCGGTCTGGATGCGGATCTTCGCGCGCTGGACGCGCTTCACGCTGCGCTGGATCGCGGGGCTCCGGACCGAGGTGCGGGGCGAGATCCCCACGACCGGCGCGCTGATCGCCTCGAAGCACCAGAGCTTCCTCGATTCCATCCTGCTCTTCTCGGTGCTGCCCGCGCCGCGCTTCATCATGAAGAAGCAGCTGGCCTGGATCCCGCTGATGGGCTGGATGGCGCTTCAGGCGGGCTTCATTCCGGTGGACCGCGGCAAGCGGGGCGCGGCCATCAAGAAGATGATGGCCGATGTCGAGAAGGGCCGCGCGACGCCGGGCCAGCTCATCATCTATCCGCAGGGCACCCGCGTGGCCCCGGGCGCGCATCTGCCCTACAAGATGGGCACTGCCGCCCTCTACGGCCAGCTCGATCAGCCCTGCTATCCGGTGGCGGCCAATGTGGGCGTCTTCTGGCCGCGGCACGGGATCTATCGCCGGCCCGGCACCGCGGTGGTGGAGTTCCTGCCGCCGATCCAGCCCGGCCATACGGCCGCGGCCTTCATGGTCGAGCTGGAGACCGCAATCGAGGACGCCTCGAACCGGCTGATCGCCGAGGCCCGGCAGGGCTGAGCGGCCCGGCCCTCAGCCGACCACCGGGCGCACCATGGTGATGGCGGCATTGAAGCCGAACACATAGCGCAGAAGCCCGATCCGGTGGCTCCGGATCGCGATGAAGCCCTGCCGCTCGTAGAGGGCACGGGCGCGCCAGTTGGTGTCGATCACGTCGAGCCGCACGGCCGGATAGCCGCGCCGGACCGCCTCGGCGCAGATCCCCTCGAGAAGGGCGCTGCCGATCCCCCGGCTGCGCAGGTCGCGCGCGACGCAGATCCCGTCGAGAAGGAACCGCTCGTTGTCGACATCGCCCTGCAGCGCCCGCAGCATCAGCACGCGCCATGTGCCGCCCAAGACGCCGTAGACCGCGCGCATGTCGGCACAGGTGCCGCCCGCAAAGCCGCCGGCCGGCGTCTTGAAGCCCGCGAGCCCCAGAAGCCGGCCCTCGGCATCGACGGCCGCCAGCACATGGTCGGCCCGCATCACCCGCTCGAGGAACGCCAGCGCCCGCGGCTCGGGCCCCATGACCCGGTCGAGCTTGCCGCCGAAGGCCTGCCAGTAGAGCTCGGCCGCCAGCCGCCGCTGCCCGGGCGGCAGCCCCTGCCGGACCTCGATCCTCATATCAGCGCAAGCCGCAGCTGCTCGGCCTGCCCCGCGCCGAGGATCCAGCCCTCCTCGGCCCGGCCCGGCCAGTCCGGCACATCCGCCAGAAGCGCGGCGAGCGAGCCATCGCGCGCCATCCGCCAGAGCGCTCGCGCCATCAGCCGCACCTGCGCGGAATCCTTGATCTCGCCCTCGCGCGTGGCCTTCGAGATCGCGGGGCCGAGCAGCGAGGGATAGATCTCGGCTAGCACGATGGGGCCGGTGGCGGGCTCGAACGGCCAGGCCTGGGCGTGGAAGCGGCGGCGGAGCCGCGCGATCACCGGCAGCCCGAGCAGCGCCTGCGAGCCCACCGACCCCGTGGTATAGAGCTTCCAGACCGGGTGGGCCTTCGGCACCGCCTGCTCGACCCGTCGGCGCTCGGCGATGCCCAGAGCCTCGTGGTCGCAGAGCTTGCGGTCGGGGAGATGGTCGAGCGCAAGCCCGCCCGGCCGGCCCCAGAACGGCCCCTGCCCCGGAAAGCCCGCGTTGATCCGGTCGGCGAACTGGAAGCGGGTGTTGGCATTGTCCGGCCCGTCCTCGATCCGCGCTTCGAGCCAGTCCCAGAGCGCGGGCGCGAAGGCCTGCCCGGTCAGGCGCGGGGCGAATCCCTCGGGATAGCCGAAGGGGAAGTCGAAGCCCGCAAGCACGCGCCGCCCCGCCGTCAGCTCGAAGGCGAAGAGATCGTTCAGATGCGCCTCGGCATCGGCACGGGTGCGGTGATAGCTGACCGTCTCGCCCAGGGGAGAGGCCACCCCGATCCAGATCGCATCCGACGAGGGCTTGCGCGGCGAGGGCACCGAGGCGCCCGACCAGTCGACCGCGATCACCGTGTCGAAGCCCGACCGCACCAGCCCCGAATCGGTGAGCAGGAAGTCGGCCACCGCCTCGGTATCGTCCAGATCGAGCACCGGAACCGGCAGCGCCATCTGCGTGTCGCTCGCCACCGCGCGCACCCACGGATCCTCGGGCTGCCGCAGCGCATGGCCCGCGGCCTTGCGGAACACCTCGATCTTCGGATGGGGCTCGGTCTTGTAGCCTTCGACCAGCACCAGATCGACCGGCGCCATCCGCTCGAGGATGGCGGCAAGGCGCGGCGGCTCGCCGCGATGCTCGCGCGTGAGGATCAGGCGGCGCGGTCCCGCCAGCACCACTTCGGCGGCGCCCGCCGCGCGGTGGCGGTGGCTGTCGCTGCCGGGCGGATCGGGATCCACGTCATGATGGCTGTGCTTCACGGTCGAGACGCTGAAGCCGCGGGCGGCGATGGCCGCCACCAGCCGCTCGACGAGCGCGGTCTTGCCCGCATCCTTCCAGCCGATGATCCCGTAGACCCTCATGCGTCCTTCCGCAGCAGCGATTCGGCCCGCGCGAGGTCTTCGGGCGCATTCAGGTTGAGGAAGGCGTTTTCGTCGGGAAATCCAGCCCGTGCGGCCCCATGCCGCGCCGCAAAGCCCATGACGCGCGCCTCGCCCGCGGCCAGCCACGCGGCGAGATCCTCCGCCACCGCCACCGGCCAGAGCCCGCAGGCCGGATGCACGCGCCCGCCCGCCTCGGCCACCGCGCAGGCGCCCTCGCCCGCAAGCCACAGCCGGGGCGCGAGATCGCCCGGCACGAAGGGCGTGTCCACCGGTGCCGTCACCAGCGCGTCGGCCCCTGCCGCCGCCGCCCAGCGCAGCCCCGCGAGCACGCCCGAGAGCGGCCCCTGCGGATGTTCGTCGCGCAGCACGGGAAGGCCCAGCCCCGCAAAGCGCGCCGGATCGCCGTTCGCGCTGATCGCCAGCTCCTCGACCTGGGGCCCGAGCCGCTCGGCCACCCAGGTCACGAGGAGCCTGCCCCCCAGCGTGAGGGACGCCTTGTCCGTTCCGCCCATCCGCCGGCCCTCGCCCCCGGCGAGGATCAGACCGAAAAGTCGCATGGCCGCCTCCGATTGCATCGTCCGACGAGAAGCCCTAAGCGCAAGAGTTGCGTCCGACAACCACAAGGTTCTGCCATGTCCACCCGACGCTCGGCCTTCCTGCGCGGTCTCTGGGCCGCCACGCCCTTCTCGCTGGTGATCGCGCCTTTCGGGCTTCTCTTCGGTGTCGTGGGGACCGAGGCGGGGCTCGACATCGTCGAGGTGATGGGCTTCTCGATCATCGTGATCGCCGGGGCGGCGCAGTTCGCCGCGGTGCAGATGATGGCCGACCATGCGCCGACGCTCATCATCCTCGCCACGTCGCTCGCGGTGAACCTGCGGATGGCGATGTATTCGGCCTCGCTCACGCCGCATCTGGGGCCCGCGCCCGCAGGTCTGCGGGCGCTGATCGCCTATTGCCTCGTGGACCAGACCTACACCGCCTCGATGATCGAATTCGACCGCGCGCCCCAGCAGAGCCTCGGCGAGAAGATCGCCTTCTTCTTCGGGACCGTGCTGCCGGTCTGCCCGCTCTGGTATGGCTCGACCTATGTCGGCGCCCGGCTCGGCACGAAGATCCCGCCGGAGTTCGCGCTCGATTTCGCGGTGCCCATCACCTTCCTCGCGATGATCGCGCCGCTCCTGCGCACGCCGGCCCATATCGCGGCGGCGGGCGTGTCGGTGGCGCTGTCGCTGGTGCTGGCCTTCATGCCCTACAACAGCGGGCTTCTGGTGGCGGCGGTGGCTGCGATGGTGACGGGGGCGCAGGTCGAGGCCTGGACCGAGCGGAGGCGCGCAGCATGATCGAGGATTCCGTTCAGGTCTGGACCGTCATGATCGTGCTGGGGCTCGGCACGTTCCTGCTGCGCTTCTCGTTCCTCGGGCTGATCGGCAGCCGCTCGCTGCCGCTATGGGCGTTGAGGCTCCTGCGCTACACGCCGGTCGCCGTGCTGCCGGGGCTGGTGGCGCCGCTGGTGCTCTGGCCGCCGGCAACGGGCGGCGAGACCGATCCCGCGCGGCTCGCCGCGGCGGTGGCCACGGTGGCGCTGGGTCTTCTCACCCGCAACGTCTTCGCCGCGATCTTCGGCGGTGCCGCGGTGCTCTACCTCACGCCTTGGCTCCTCAGCCTCTGATCCCGGCCAGCGATCCGGGACCCGCGGCTCAGTTGAGGCGCGGGTCGCCGTGCTGGACGATGAGCACGCCGTGGTTGTCGTCGGCATCGTCGTCATGGATCGTGCGGCTCGTCGCGCCCGGCAGCTGGCCGAACTCCTCGCGCAGGCGGTTCGGGAACCAGGTCACGTCGACCTGCTCGAGCCCGGGCGTGCCGTGCAGGATGGTCGAGATCGCCCGCGCACAGTTGGCCTTGGGCACCGCGCCATAGGCCAGCGCGCGCTGCAGCACCGTCTCGGCCACGGCGGGGGGCACGCGCAGCGTCTGTTCGTGGACGTCGAAGGTCTCGCGCGCGTGATAGTCGATGTAGTAGGCCACCACCTTCGGCGTGACGCCGAAATGCACGTCGTTGCGCTCGGGCAGGGCCGGATGGTGCCACGAGCCCGCCGGGTCGAACATGACGACCTGACTGCCGTTGATGAGCAGGCCCGAATGGGCGCCGCTGCCGTCGGTCACCCGCGTGACCGTGAAGAGCGTGATCGAGGCAGGCTCGGTCGAGACATAGCGGGCACGCGCCACCTGATCGTCGGGCGCCCAGACGGGCTCGGCACCGCCGCAGGCGGCCAGCGCCACGAAGGCGGCGCAGAAGAGAAGATGGCGCATGAAAAGTCCGGGCTTGCGGCGTCCGCGAGGAAGATCAGGCGTTGGCCAGCGCGAGGAAGATCAGGGCTGCGACGATGACCACGGCGGCCCATGTCACCATCCGGACGAAGCCCGCGAAGGTCTTCTCCTGCTGGGTGATGTCCATCGAGCCTTCCACATGCCCGTGAGCGGGATGCGAGTGATCTGCCATCGGTCCGGTCCCCTTGTTATTCTCTGCCATCTATCCGATTTCCTCCCTTCTGTCACGCCCTTGCAGCCCCGGCCGCGGACGGGCGCGCCTCAGCCCCGGGCCCGCTGCCAGAGCCATGCGCCCTGCGCGTCGACCGTCCGCGAGACCTCGCCCCGGTGCCAGAGGTGGTTCAGATGCGCCACCGCCTCGACCAGCGCCATGCCGTAGGCCGGCCCCGTCAGCTCGCGCCCGAAGAGCGGAAGGAAACAGTCCACCGCCGTCCGGGGTTCCGCGAGATGGGTCCGCAGCCGCTCGAGCGCGCCCTCGTGGTTCTCGATCATCTGGCGCAGGCGGAGGGGCAGGCCCGTGAAGGGCAGCTTGTGGCCCGGCAGGATCAGGTGCCGCGGTTCGGCATGGGCCTGAAACGCCCGGCAGGAGTCGAGCCAGTCGGCCAAGGGATCGGCCTCGGGCTCTGAGGCATAGACGCCGATATTGGCCGAGATGCCCGGCAGAAGCTGATCGCCCCCGAGCACCAGATCGTCGTCGAGGCTCCAGAGCGTGGCATGTTCCGGCGCATGGCCGTGGCCGATCCGCACCCGCCAGCGGCGCCCGCCAGCGACCAGCTCGGAACCCTCGACGATCCGGGTGAAGCCCAGCGGCAGGGGCGCCACCATGTCGGAGAAGTTGAAGGGCCGCTCTGCCGCGCGCTCGGCCAGCATGGCGGGCGGCATTCCCGCCCCGCGCCAGAAGGCCAGCGTCTCGGGCGCGGGCACTTCCTGCACGTCGAGCACCAGCATCCGGGCATAGAGCCACGAGGTGCGGGTGGTCACGAGCTCGGCCCCCATCGACTGGAACCAGCCGGCGAGGCCCACATGGTCGGGGTGGTAATGGGTCACGATCACCCGCCGCACCGGACGTCCGCCGAGCGGCCCCGCCAGCAGCCTCTCCCAGATGGCGCGGCCGCGGCGGCTGTCGAAGCCCGTGTCCACGAGCGTCCAGGCGTCGCCGTCGTCCAGCGCGAAGACATTCACATGATCGAGCTGCATCGGCAGCGGCAGGCGCAGCCAGAGCACACCCGGGGCGAGCGGAATGGCCGAACCTTCCTCGGGCGGGATCTCGAACGGGGTCCGGATCTGGGCCGTCACGCGGCCAGATCCTCGGGCGAGAGCGCATAGAGCCCCGCCGCGCCCTCGCGCACCTGTGCGAGCAGCGCCGCATGTTCCGGCAGCAGCCGGCGGATCGCGACCCGCGCGAGGGGCTCGCGCGCAGGATCGGTGACGGCGGCCGTCAGGTGGAAATGCGCGCCGAGCACGCGGGCGAAGGCACGCAGGTAAGGCACCGCGCCCGCGAACCGGTCCTGCATCTCCTGGCCCACCAGCGTCTCGGTGGCCTCGCGCAGCGCCTCGGAGGCGGCCCAGACATCGTTGGCCAGATCGGGCAGCCTGTGGCGCGCGGTCTCGGCCGCGTCCTCGATCTCCTGCAGAAGGCGGAAGGCCGCCTCGCCCCCGTCCATCATCTTGCGGCCCACGAGGTCCATCGCCTGGATGCCGTTCGTCCCCTCGTAGATCGCCGTCACCCGCACGTCGCGCAGGAACTGCGCGGCGCCGGTGCCCTCGATGAAGCCCGTGCCGCCATGGACCTGCACCCCCATCGAGGCGACCTCGATCCCCACATCGGTGCCGTAGGCCTTGGCGATCGGCGTGAGAAGCGCGGCCCGCGCCTGCCATTCGGGCTGGCCCGTCGCGCGGCCCATGTCGAGGGCCACGGCACAGGCCAGCGCGATGGCGCGCGCCGAGAAGGTCTCGGCCTTCATCACGGCGAGCATCCGGCGCACGTCGGCATGTTCGATGATGCCGCCCGGCCCGCCCTGCCGGCGCTCCATCGCATAGGCCACGGCCGCCTGGGTCGCGGCCTCGGCCACCCCCACGCCCTGCACGCCGACGCCCAGACGGGCGTTGTTCATCATGGTGAACATCGCAGCCATCCCCTTGTGCGGCGCCCCCACCAGCCAGCCCTTCGCCCCGTCATAATCCATGACGGCGGTGGGAGAGCCATGCAGGCCCAGCTTCTCCTCGAGGCTCACCACCGTCACCGCATTGCGCGGCCCGGGACGGCCCTCGGCATCGGGCAGGAACTTCGGCACGAGGAACAGGCTGATCCCGCGCGTGCCCTGCGGCCCGTCCGGCAAGCGCGCCAGCACGAGGTGGCAGACGTTCGCGTTGAAGTCCGTGTCGGCCCAGGTGATGTAGATCTTCTGCCCGGTGATCGCATAGGTGCCGTCCTCCAGCGGCTCGGCCCGCGTGCGCACCGCGCCCACGTCCGACCCCGCCTGCGGCTCGGTCAGGTTCATCGTGCCGCACCACTCCCCCGAGATGAGCTTCGGCAGATAGAGCGCCTTCAGCGCATCCGAGGCGTGATGCTCCAGCGCCTCGATCTGGCCCTGCGTCAGCAGCGGATTGAGCTGAAGCGAGAGGCAGGCCGAGGACATCATCTCGTTCACGGCGGTCGTCACCGCCATGGGCAGGCCCATGCCGCCATGCTCGGGGCTGGCGGCGATCCCCACCCAGCCGCCGTCCGCAATGGCGCGGTAGCCCTCGGCATAGCCGGGCGACGTGCGCACAACGCCATTCTCGAGCCGGGCCGGATGCAGATCGCCCGGCCGCTGCAGCGGCGCCAGCACCTCCTCGCAAAGCTTGCCCGCCTCGGCGAGGATGGCCTCGACCGTCTCGGGCGTGGCTTCGGCGAACCGCTCCGTCGCGGCAACCTGATCGAGGCCCACCACATGGCCCAGCAGGAAGCGGAAGTCGGCCAGCGGCGCACGATAGGGCATGAGGTCCTCCGGGAAGGGCTGCCTTGGCAAAGGCGGCGGACGCGTCTAAGTCAGCGCGAAGCCTACCGCACATGCCCCCATCCTCAAGCTCGAACGCTGCGTCACGCGATGACCGACACCCGCCTCCTGCCGCCCACCGCCGAAGGGATCGCCGAAGCGGCCCGCCTGCTTGCCGCGGGCGGCCTCGTGGCGCTGCCGACCGAGACGGTCTACGGCCTCGCCGGCGATGCCCGCGACGACCGCGCCGTGGCGCGGATCTTCGAGGCCAAGGGGCGGCCGCAGTTCAATCCGCTGATCGTCCATCTGCCGGATCTGGGGGCCGCGCGCCGCTATGCGCGGTTCGACGACGAGGCGCTGCGGCTTGCTGAGGCCTTCTGGCCCGGTCCCCTCACCCTCGTCCTGCCGCTGGGCGACACCCCCGTCTCGCCCCTCGTCTCGGCAGGCCTTTCGACCGTGGCGATCCGGGTGCCGGCCCATCCGCTGGCCCAGCAGCTGCTGCGCGCCTTCGGTGGGCCGCTCGCCGCCCCCTCGGCCAATCCCTCGGGCCGGGTGAGCCCGACCCGGCCGGACCATGTGCTGGACGGCCTCTCGGGGCGGATCGAGGCGGTGCTCGACGGCGGCACCTGCGGCGTGGGCGTGGAATCGACGATCCTCGCCCCGGGCGAGCCGCCGCTTCTCCTGCGGCCCGGAGGTCTACCCGCCGAGGCGCTGGAGGAGTGCCTCGGCCGGCCGCTCGTCGCAGGCGGCAGCGCCGACCGCCCCTCGGCGCCGGGCCAGCTCGCCTCGCATTACGCGCCCGAAGCGCCGGTGCGGCTCGGGGCGACCGAGGCGCGGCCCGGCGAGAGCTGGATCGGCTTCGGCAAGCTCGGCGGGCCGCGGAACCTGTCGCCCTCGGGCGATCTGGTGGAGGCGGCGGCGAACCTCTTCCATTTCCTGCGCGAGGCGGACCGCGAGGGGCGGCCCATCGCGGTGGCCCCGGTGCCCGAGCGGGGTCTCGGCCGCGCGATCAACGACCGCCTCCGCCGCGCCGCAGCCCCCCGGCCCTGACCACCGCAGCGACCGGCTGCCCGCCGCGCACAAGAGCCGGTCCACCGGCAGGCGCGCGCCCTCCACGCATTTCGCGCAGCGCAGGCCGCGAGGCCGCCTGTCGGAGCCCGGACCGGTCTTCCATCCCCAGCCGGAGCCCCGCTCAGGCCGCCGGGCGCGCGGCGAGGCTCGCGCAGCGGTCGTGGGCGTGGCAGCCCACCAGATGGTCGTTCACCATGCCGGTGGCCTGCATGAAGGCATAGACGATGGTCGGCCCGCAGAAGCGGAAGCCGTGCGCCTTCAGCTCCTTCGACATGGCGCGGGCGGCGGCGGTCTCGGTCGGCGCCTCGGCCATCGTGGCGAAGCGGTTCTGCACCGGCCGCCCCTCGACATGTTTCCAGAGGAAGTCCGAGAAGCCCTGCCGCTCTTCGATCGCGAGGAAGGCGCGGGCATTGCCGATGGTGGCCTCGATCTTGCCGCGGTGGCGCACGATGCCCGCGTCGCCCAGCAGGCGCACCACATCGGCCTCGCCCCAAGAGGCGATGACGGCAGGCTCGAAGCCCTGAAAGGCGGCGCGGAAGGACTCGCGCTTGCGCAGGATGGTGATCCAGGCGAGGCCCGCCTGGAAGCCATCGAGGATGAGTTTTTCCCACAGGGCACGCGCCTCCCATTCGGGCACGCCCCATTCGGTGTCGTGATAGGCGGTGTAGAGCGGATCCTGTCCGCACCAGGGGCAGCGTGTGAGGTCCATGTCCGTCCGGCAAAAGTGGCGACTGCGCCCACCTTTAAGGCCCCGGTCCCGGACTGTCATCGGCTTTCGGCCCGGATGGCGTGCCGAAGCCCGCGCAGCGCGCGCGCGCCGCCGCCCCCGCCGGCGGGGGGAGGTGCGGGCCCCCCGGCGCACTCCACCGGGCCGCGAGCGCAAACATCTTGCAGAACGCCTTCCCGGTGCTTACCCGTTTTCTGCACAGCGGCGGAGAATGCCCTCTGCCCGCATCGGTTCAAGGGAGAGGATCGGACATGACCAACGTGGTAATCGTGTCGGCGGCGCGCACGGCCGTCGGCAGCTTCAACGGCGCCTTCGCGAGCACGCCCGCCCATGACCTCGGCGCTGCCGTGATCGAGGCCGTGGTGGCCCGCGCCGGGATCGACAAGGCGGACGTGAGCGAGACGATCCTCGGCCAGGTGCTGACCGCGGGTCAGGGCCAGAACCCCGCCCGTCAGGCCCACATCAAGGCAGGCCTGCCGCAGGAAAGCGCCGCCTGGAGCATCAACCAGGTCTGCGGCTCGGGCCTGCGCGCCGTGGCGCTGGCGGCGCAGCATGTCCAGCTGGGCGACGCCTCCATCGTCGTGGCCGGCGGCCAGGAAAACATGAGCCTCTCGCCTCATGTGGCCCATCTGCGCGCGGGGCAGAAGATGGGCGACCTGAGCTTCATCGACTCGATGATCAAGGACGGTCTGTGGGACGCCTTCAACGGCTATCACATGGGCCAGACCGCCGAGAACGTCGCCGCGAAATGGCAGATCAGCCGCGACATGCAGGACGAGTTCGCCGTCGCCAGCCAGAACAAGGCCGAGGCGGCGCAGAAGGCCGGCCGCTTCGCCGACGAGATCGTGCCCTTCGTCATCAAGACCCGGAAGGGCGACGTGACGGTGGACGCCGATGAGTACATCCGCCACGGCGCGACGCTCGACGCGATGGCCAAGCTGCGCCCCGCCTTCATCAAGGACGGCACAGTGACCGCAGCCAACGCTTCGGGCATCAACGACGGCGCGGCGGCGGTCCTCGTGATGAGCGCCGAGGAGGCCGAGAAGCGCGGCCTTTCGCCGCTGGCCCGCATCGCCTCCTATGCCACGGCCGGCCTCGATCCCTCGATCATGGGCGTGGGTCCGATCCATGCCAGCCGCAAGGCGCTCGAGAAGGCCGGCTGGAAGGTGGGCGATCTCGATCTGGTCGAGGCCAACGAGGCCTTCGCGGCGCAGGCCTGTGCCGTCAACAAGGACATGGGTTGGGATCCCTCGATCGTGAACGTGAACGGCGGCGCCATCGCCATCGGGCACCCGATCGGCGCCTCGGGCGCGCGCGTGCTGAACACGCTGCTGTTCGAGATGCAGCGCCGCAACGCCAAAAAGGGCCTCGCCACCCTCTGCATCGGCGGCGGCATGGGCGTCGCCATGTGCCTCGAGCGCCCCTGATCGCCCGCGGCGATCTGACAACGGGTGCGCAATAATGTTGCGCACCCTTTTCCATATCTATAACAGTCTTTCAACGAGCGGATATTTGAAGGAGGGATCATGTCCAAGGTTGCTCTGGTGACGGGCGGTTCGCGGGGCATCGGCGCCGCCATCTCGGTGGCGCTGAAGAACGCGGGCTACACGGTCGCCGCGAACTATGCGGGCAATGACGAGGCGGCGCGGAAGTTCACCGAAGAGACCGGCATCAAGACCTACAAATGGTCCGTCGCGGATTACGATGCCTGCGCTGCGGGCATCGCGCAGGTCGAGGCCGAGCTCGGGCCGGTGGCGGTGCTGGTGAACAACGCCGGCATCACGCGGGATTCGATGTTCCACAAGATGACGCGCGACCAGTGGAAAGAGGTGATCGACACCAACCTGTCGGGCCTCTTCAACATGACCCATCCCGTCTGGTCGGGGATGCGTGACCGCAAGTTCGGCCGGATCATCAACATCTCCTCGATCAACGGCCAGAAAGGACAGGCCGGGCAGGCGAACTATTCGGCGGCCAAGGCGGGCGACCTCGGCTTCACCAAGGCGCTGGCACAGGAGGGCGCGCGGGCGGGCATCACCGTCAATGCGATCTGCCCCGGCTATATCGCGACCGAGATGGTGATGGCCGTGCCGGAAAAGGTGCGCGAGTCGATCATCGCCCAGATCCCGACCGGCCGTCTCGGCGAACCGGAGGAGATCGCCCGCTGCGTGGTCTTCCTCGCCTCCGACGATGCGGGCTTCGTCACCGGCTCGACCATCACGGCGAACGGCGGCCAGTATTTCGTCTGAGGATCTTCTCATCCTGAAAACCAGAGAGCCGCGCAGGGATCTGCGCGGCTCCTTTCGTTTCACTGGAATCAACCGTCGGCTGAAACGTCCCGCGACGGGCGAGCCGGGGCGCCAGCACCCGAAGGTGGGCGCCGCCCCCTCGTCACGCCTGAGACAGACGGGCGATTTCCTCTTTCAGCTTGAGTTTCTGTTTCTTCATCTCGGAGATCTTCAGGGCGTCCATGGCGGGGTTTCGCTGAGCTTTCTCTACGCTCGTCGAGAGAGTCTCGTGTTTGCGGCGCAGTTCCTGCAGATGCGAAGCGACAGTCATTCTCGTCCTCCTGTGCATGATCCGAGTGTCACGAGTTCATCACAAAGGTCGAGTCGTGTCACGCGAAGTCGGGCCGGTGGGCAGGACCTCGCGCAGTCTCATATCAACCTGAACGGGAATTCCCCTCCGTTGCGCAGGATATGGGCAGCCGCGGGGCTGAAGCTCTCGCGGTCGCCGTCATGTTGGGCGCCCTCGTGCAGCACGAAGGGCGGCAGCAGCCGGAACGGCGCCCGCCCGCCCTTGCGGGACTGGAGGATCACGCGCTTGGCCGGGCGGCCCTCGCGCGGCTGAAGCGGCAGGAGGACGGAGGAGCCCATGCGTCCGTCGAGGGCGGCCAGCGCATCCGGCAGGCGATCCGCGCCGAAGATGAGCGACAGAACGCCGCGGGGCGCAAGACGACGCACGGCGGCCTCGACCCAGGTCGCCAGAGGCGTCTCCTCGCGCATCGCCCGCTCGCGTCCGGGATCGGCCGCTCCGGTGCCGCCGCCCGCGGGATAGTAGGGCGGATTGGCGATCACATGGTCGAAGCTCTGCCGCAGCGCGGCCGGCATCGCCGAGAGATCGCCCTCCACCACCTCGAGAGCCACGCCGTTCAGCGCCGCATTCTCGCGCGCGAGAGCGGCATAGGCCGGTTGCAGCTCCAGCCCCGCAAGCCGCAGCCCCGGCACCCGGGCCGCGAGACACAAGCTCGCGACCCCGGCACCGCAGCCCAGTTCCAGCACGCTCTGCCCCGCGCTGGCGGGAACGGCCGCGGCGAGCAGCACCGGATCGGTCGCGGCCCGGTAGCCCCGGCGCGGCTGCAGCACCGTCAGACGTCCGCCGAGAAAGCCGTCGGAGGTCAGATCGTCCGGGGCGAACATCAGGGGGTCGTCGGGATGCCGTTGTCGGACATCACCCGGCAGGCGCGATCCCAGTCTTCTTCCGGGACAAACAGACGCCGCGGCAATATGCCGATGGAGCCTTCGAGGACGCTCATGTGGACGTCCACCGGAAAGGCGTCTATATCCTCGCCCTGAAGGAGCGCGGTGGCGAAGGCGATGATCGTCGGGTCGGTCGTGCGCAACAGTTCCTTCATGTCGGGGACATTGTCGGCAACGCCTCGGTTTGTCGAGGCCGGTTCGTCGACCGGGTGGCAGGATCGGGATGGGATTGGACGAGGTTTCGCAAAAGCCGCATGAACGGCTCGCCGCGTGGCTGGCCGAGGACATGGCCGCCGTCAACGGGCTGATCCGCGAGCGGATGGCGTCGAAGCACGCGCCCCGCATTCCCGAGGTCACGGCGCATCTGGTCGAGGCCGGCGGCAAGCGGCTGCGGCCGCTCCTGACGCTCGCCGCGGCGCGGCTGTGCGGCTACGAGGGGCCCTATCACATCCATCTGGCCGCGACGGTGGAGTTCATCCACACGGCGACGCTGCTTCACGACGATGTGGTGGACGAAAGCCACCGCCGCCGCGGCAAACCCACGGCGAACCTGCTGTGGGACAACAAATCCTCGGTGCTGGTGGGCGACTATCTCTTCGCCCGCAGCTTCCAGCTGATGGTCGAGACCGGCTCGCTTCGCGTGATGGACATCCTCGCCAATGCCTCGGCCACGATCTCCGAGGGCGAGGTGCTGCAGCTGACCGCGGCCCAGGATCTGCGCACGACCGAGGACATCTACCTGCAGGTGGTGCGCGGCAAGACGGCCGCGCTCTTTGCCGCGGCGACCGAGGTGGGCGGCGTGGTGGCGGGCGTGCCCGAGGCGCAGGTCGAGGCGCTCCATGCCTACGGGGATGCGCTGGGGATCGCCTTCCAGATCGTCGACGACCTCCTCGATTATGGCGGCGTGGATGCCCAGATCGGCAAGAACACCGGCGACGACTTCCGCGAGCGCAAGCTGACGCTGCCGGTCATCAAGGCGGTGGCCCAGGCCGATGCCGAGGAGCGCGCCTTCTGGCAGCGGGTGATCGAGAAGGGCGACCAGCGCGAGGGTGACCTCGAGCAAGCCCATGCGATCATGTCGCGCCACGGCGCCATGGAGGCCGCCCGGCAGGATGCGCTCCGTTGGGTCGCGGTCGCGCGCGAGGCGCTCGGCCAGCTGCCGGAGCACCCGCTGCGCGAGATGCTGCACGATCTGGCCGATTTCGTGGTCGAACGCATCGCCTGATCCCTTCCGGGCGCTCTGCCCCGGCGCAGCGCAGGATCCCGCGCTGCGCCCCTTTCGGCCTTCCGACAGTCCCTCTGCCGCGGGAGGCCGGCCTCGCCTGAGAAGCCGCACTGGCCGCCGGTCTTCCCCGAACCACTCCCGGGCCTGCTCGGAAGGCGTCCGCCGCAAAAGCCCCCGCGGGGGCCCTCACCGGCGGCCGTCAGGAAGAGACCGTTGAAGCGGCCCGCTCGGATCCTTTCGCGCCCCTCCCGACCGGGCGGCTCTCCGATCCGTGTTCGCTCGGCGATGGACAGCCGTTCCCTGTCCGTTCATGATAGCGCCATGCAGACCCTCTCCCTTCCCGATTCCGGCCTCGCCCCCCTCCTGCCCGGCCAAAGGCTCGCCCGCGGCGTCTGCCGCCATCTGCGCAGCCATGATTTCGTCTCGGTGGTCGAGCTCGTGCCCACGCCCGGCCTCAGGGTCGACGTGATGGCGCTGGGGCCCAAGGGCGAGATCTGGGTGGTGGAATGCAAATCCTCGCGCGCAGACTATCGGTCCGACCGCAAGTGGCAGGGCTATCTCGACTGGTGCGACCGCTTCTTCTTCGCGGTGGACGAGGCCTTTCCGGTGGATCTCCTGCCCGAGGGCACCGGCCTCATGCTCGCCGACGGCTACGATGCCGAGATCCTGCGCATCGGCCCCGAGGGGCGGCTCGCGCCCGCGCGGCGCAAGGCCGTGATCCAGGGATTCGCCCGCCACGCGGCCCTGCGCCTGCAGGGTCTGCGCGATCCGGGCGCCTTCCCCGGCTGATCACTTCCGCTTCTTCGGCTCCGGCCCGCGGTTGTCCTTGGCCATCGCGCGCGCACGCTCGGCTGCGGCGCGCAGCTCCTCGGCGATCTCGTCGGCCTCGTCGGGGTCGAAATCGAGCGGCAGGTCCACGCCCTCGCCCTCGATATAGATCCGCACCATGCCGAGCGAGGTCGGCCCGATCTGCAGGTTCGCGGCAAGCTCGCTCTGTTTGTCGATCCCCATGTCGGTCCTCCGTTGCCAGTGGAGTGGGCGTAGCGCCCTTCTGTCGCGCTGGCAAGGCGCCGCCTTGAACCGCGCCCTCCCCCGCCTCATGATCGCAAAGGGAGGGCCTCCGGCGATGCAGGACGCATTGGAACTGCGCGACCTCGAGATCGGCGACGCGGGCTGGATCGTGGCCCGGCACGCCGAGATCTATGCGGCGGAGGCGGGGTTCGACCTGAGCTTCGAGGCACAGGTGGCCGAGCACATGTCCCGTTTCATCCGCACCCGCGATCCGGCCCGCGAGCGCGCCTTCATCGCCTGTCTCGGCGGCCGCCGGGTAGGCTGCCTGCTCTGCACCCGCATGGGCGACGAAAGCGCCCGGATCAGCCTGTTCCTCGTCGAGCCCGAGATGCGCTGCCGCGGGATCGGCCGCCACCTCCTGCAGCAGGCGATGAACTTTGCCCGCGCCCACGGCTATGCGTCCCTCTGCTTCTGGACCTTCAACGGGCACCACACCTCGGAGTCGCTCTATGTCTCGTCGGGCTTCCGGAGGGTCACCTCCCACCCGGCCCATTCCTTCGGCCGCGACGTGATCGAGCAGGAATGGGAGATCGTGCTCTGAGCCCTCTTGCATTCCCCCGCCGCCGGGTCTAAATGGCCCGCGAGTGCCGGCTTAGCTCAGTTGGTTAGAGCACCAGATTGTGGATCTGGGGGTCCCCCGTTCGAGCCGGGGAGTCGGTACCATCTCATAAGGCCCGGGCATCGCGTCCGGGCCTTTTGCTTGCCACCCCAAAGCTCCATCTCGCGGGCAGATGCGCCAAGGTCGGGCTTGCCTGCCTAAGCGCGGCACCCTATCTAGAGCGATGGCGGGTTCTGCCCCTCTCGTGCGTGGTCCTTTTCCAGTGGCCGATAAGCATATCCGAGGGAGCTGGCTCTGCCAGGGTCCTGGCCCTGGTATCTGGCGACCACCTGAGTCTCAGGCTCTCGGGAAACGCATGCCACCACGGCTGCCGCGGTTCCCGCCACTTCTCCCCCTCTTTGCAGCACGGGCCAAGGGCCAAGGGCCAAGGGCCAAGGGCCAAGGGCCAAGGGCCAAGGGCCAAGGGCCAAGGGCCAAGGGCCAAGGGCGATCCGCTGCTCAGGGACCGGCGTCAAGCCGCGCTCGATCTTCTCTCGGTTCCGTCGAGGTGAAAGGGCGGACGGCCTCGCCTCGCGTCTGGCACCAGGGTGTGCTCAGCGATAGCAGAAATTCGGGAGCCCGGCCCGCGGCTCCTGCCGGAGGGCGCCTTCCGGCGCGGTGCCGTCTTGGCCCGGTCTGCCGGAAGAGGTTTCCTCCGCACGAAAAAGGGGCGGATTGCTCCGCCCCTTCTGACAGGATCGCAGGGGTGCGATCAGAAGCCGTAGACGAGCGACACGCCGAGCTTGTTGTCCGTGCGGATCGCGCGGCTCTCGTTATAATCGGTCAGGTAGCTCACGCGCGTCGAGAAGGCGTCGGTCATCTTGATGTTGACGCCGAAGTCGTTGTTCACGCGCAGCGCCTCGTCCGAGCTCAGAACGTCGGTGTCGTTGGTCAGGAAGACGTTCTCGTTGATCCGGTAGAAGAAGCGCGACGAGGCGATGTAGCCCACCTCGGACTCGTCCCGACCGTCGCCGAACTCGAGGTAGCTGAGGCCCACGCCGGCCTGGACGCGCCAGGTCATGTCGGCACGGTTGATCACCCGATAGCCCGGGCCGACGCCGATGAAGCCGTCGGTCTTGACCCGCTCTCCCAGCGGCACGTCAGCAATCTCGCCGGTCGCATCCTCGTCGTCGGCGAGGCCGTTGAACTCCGCCCGACCCAGCACGAAGCCGTAGAACTGGTCGTTGAAGTAGTAGTTGCCCTCATAGACCATGAAGATGTCTTCCTGGTCGGAGTCGCCGTCCGATTCGGCATAGTCGAGAACGACGCCGAGGTTCTGGACATACGGGCCCTGCGCGTGGCGCAGACGGGCACCGATGGTCAGGTTCTGCTCCTCGGTGTTGCCGTCGCTGCCGCTGTAGCCGAGCGAGGCGCTGCCCGAGAAGCCGGGACGGAACTCGGGGTTGCCGAAGCGGGACGGATCCTGCGCTTCTTCGAGGTCGTCCTGAACATCATCCTCGATGTCCTCGATCCGATCCTCGATCTGCCGCGTCCCGGTGAGGGTGCCCACCTGCGCGTGAACGGCGGTCGTGCCGATGAGCAGGGCGAAAGCCGTCAGGCCGGCAATGCGAAAATTCTCTTTCATGCTTGTCCCCTAGGTCAGTGGTAGGCCGCGACGCTCGCGGCCGGCATGTGCTGCCGGGGAGACAACCGGGGGTAGCGGGGGACGTTCCCCCTTAGGTCAGGGGGCATCCTTTCGATAGTGTCGAATGTGCAACAGCTTTGCGACGGACATGAGAAGGCCCGGACGCTCAAGCAGCCGGGCCCAAAGGAATAATCGCTGAGGGAGCGTTCAGCGCCGCTTTTTGTGATCTGCAGAAACCGTCACCCGGATGGGAACAAGCTCCATCCGCACGGGGCGCAGGCGCCCGCGGGGTGGGGTGCGGTCCTCGGGATCCGCCATCCGCATGACGGCGATGGCGAATTGCACGCCCGCGAAGACGACGCCGTTGAACATGACCAGCATCAGCCCGCCCAGCCAGCCCATGTCGGTTTCAAGCACGAGATGCCCGAGCCCGCCCACATCCATCGCGACCAGAGCCACGACGAAGGCCAGCGAAATCCCGAAACCGATGAGGACATTGACGATGTAGAGACGGACGAGCTGAGGCATGATCTGAACTCCTTGCGACCACGATACCGTCCGCCGAGGATGAAGCCACAAGAATCTGCAGCGGATGCGCAGGTTTCTTGCTGCTTCGCCCTGCCCTCCCTTCCGCCGGAAGATGCGCCGCGTGCGGGCACCGGAAACGGTCGGGACGGATCGGGTATCCTGCCGCCAACATGGGGTCTCAGGCCTTTGTTCCCAAGCGGGAAGAAAGACAGATCGGCGCCCGTCTCGCGCCCCCGCGGCTGATCGCGCAGCCTCCGCCGCGGCGGACGGCCGGAAACACCCCTGCCCCCGGGGGATAGCTCTGTCGGGCGGGGATCAGCCCTGCGGGAAAGCCTCGGGCCTGGCCTCGCGCGCCATGTGGTCGAGGACCGCATTGACGAACTTCGGCTCGCGGCCCTCGGGGAAGAAGGCCTTGGCGATATCGACGAACTCGTTGATGACCACCTTGGGCGGAGTCTCGCTCTCGAGCAATTCCGAGCCCGCCGCGCGGAACAGCGCGCGGATCACCGGGTCGATCCGGTCGATGGGCCATTTGGCCACCAGCGCCCGGTCGGTCATCTGGTCGATGCCCGCCTGACGGTTCACCGCGCCCGAGACGATCGCCCGGAAGCTCTTCGCATCCCCCTCGGCCATCTCGTCGCCTTCATAGACGGCGCCGAACCGGTGGGTCTCGAACTCGCGCGCCACCTGCTCGACCGTCTGGCCGGTGGTCTCCATCTGAAAGAGCGCCTGCACCGCATAGAGGCGCGAGGCCGACTTCATCTGCCGCCTGTCGGGTTTCACGCTCATGCCTCGCTGGTCCCCGCGACGCGGAACTCGTCCACCGGCTTGAAGCCCATGCCCTTGCGCTGGCCCGACCATTTGCGCGACAGCGCGATGAGGTGGAGCGCCGCAGCGGCGGCCCCGCCGCCCTTGTCCTGCTCGGAAGGCGCGGCCCGCACCACGGCCTGCGCGCGGTTCTCGACGGTGAGGATGCCGTTGCCGATGCAGGCGCCCTGCAGGCCCAGCAGCATCAGCCCCCGGCTCGAATCGTTGCAGACCGTGTCGTAATGGGTGGTCTCGCCGCGGATCACGCAGCCGAGCGCCACATAGCCGTCGAAGTTCGCCTGACGCTCGGCCATGGCGATGGCGGTCGGCAGTTCGAGCGCGCCGGGCACCTCGATCAGCTCCCAGCTCGCGCCGCAGCTTTCGATCACCGCCTTGGCGCCGGCGATCAGATCGTCCGCGATGTCGCGATAATAGGGGGCCACCACGATCAGAAGCTTCGCCGGCCGCTCGAAGGCGGGCAGCGGCAGGGTGAAATGGGTTTCGGAACCGGCCATCGGTCAGACCTCGGAAATATGGTGCGTGCCGACGATGGAGAGGCCATAGGCCTCGAGACCCACCACCTTCGGCGCACGGGAGTTGGTGACGAGCACGATCTGGGACAGGCCCAGCGCCGAGAGGATCTGGGCGCCCAGACCATACTGGCGCAGCGTCTGCGGCGAGGCCTCGTCGTCCATCGGAAGTTTCATCGTGACGTCGCGCAGCAGCACGACCACGCCCCGCCCCTCCTGCGCGATCAGGCGCATGGCGCCGTGCAGATCGCCCGCATGGGCGGGGCCGATGCCCAGCACATCCTCGAGCGGGTTCAGCGCATGCATCCGCACCAGCACCGGCTCGCCGTCGGTGACATTGCCCTTCGACAGGATGACATGCTCGGCCCCCTGCGTGTCGTCGGAGAAGATGCGCATGAGCCAGTCGCCGCCGTAGCAGGAGGTGACGTGCTTGACCGCCTTCTCCTTCACCAGATTGTCGTGCCGGCGACGGTAGGCGATCAGGTCCGAGATCGTGCCGATCTTGAGACCGTGCCGCTGGGCGAAGGCCACGAGATCCGGCAGGCGGGCCATGGTGCCGTCGTCGTTCATGATCTCGCAGATCACGCCCGAGGCGTTGAGACCGGCCAGACGGCTCACGTCGACCGCGGCCTCCGTATGGCCGGCCCGGACGAGGACGCCCCCGTCCCGGGCGCGGAGCGGGAAGACATGGCCGGGCGTCGCGATATCGGCAGGCCCCTTGGACGGATCGATGGCCACGGCCACGGTGCGGGCCCGGTCGGCGGCCGAAATGCCGGTGGTGACGCCCTCACGCGCCTCGATCGAGATGGTGAAGGCCGTCTCGTGCCGCGAGGAGTTCTTCGGAGTCATCAGATGCAGGCCGAGCTGGTCGATCCGCGCCGACGGCAAGGCGAGGCAGATCAGCCCGCGCCCGTGGGTCGCCATGAAGTTGATGGCGGCGGGGGTGCACATCTGCGCGGGGATGACGAGGTCGCCCTCGTTCTCGCGGTCCTCGTGGTCCACGAGAATGAACATCCGCCCGTTTCGCGCGTCGTCGATGATCTCCTCGATGGACGAGATCGCGTCGGAATATTCGGTCTTGCTGTGGCTCATCGCATCGCTCCGGGATCAGACCTGCCCATACCGCGACGAAGCGCCGTTGGCCAGAGCTTCATCCCGGAGAGACGGCCCGGACAGCCCCCCTGCCCCGAAGGGCGCGCACCACCCTGATGATGTTCCATGCCTTCACCTGGCGTCGGCGGGCGGGATGGCTCATGCCGGGCTTTCGGGGCCGATCCTCGTCGGATCGGTGAACCCCGGCTGGCACTGTGCCGTCGACGGGTACGCGGGCATGGCGCTCACGGCCGCGCTCCGGGCTGGGGTCGGGCGCTTCCTCGGGGGTCGCGCCCGGGCGCCCGAGGCCGCGTCTCAGCCCGCGGCCATGTAGCGCTCGACATCGAGGCAGGCCGCGAGGCGCGCGGCCTCGGACCATTCCCGTTCGGACCAGCCCTCTCCCACGAGGATCACCTGATCCGACGGAATGCGCCCGAGGGCGGCCCGCAGCCGGGCGCGGCTCTCGGACCAGCCGGCGAAGGGGCGCGGCGCGGGATGGGCGGCATCGAGCACGCCCTCGGCCGCCGCCAGCAGCGCCTCGGGCGCGAGCCGTCCCTGCGCCAGACCGATCCGGCCGGCGCACAGCCGGCGCAGCTTGTCCGCGCGATCTTCAGGCAGATCCTGCCCGGGCATCACCCGCAGGGCGTTGGACGAGAAGAGGAAGGCCACCACGTCATGTCCGCTCGCGGCCCGCACCGAGGCATAGGTCCGGTAGTCGAGCCCGAGCTCCGCCGCGCGGGAGACGCGCTTGCGCACGACCTCGATCGGCAGGGTCGGCAAGAGATCGGCCCGCGCCTTCGACCAGCAGTGCCGCCGCCAGCTGCCGCCGGGCTCAAGCGCAGGCCCGCCGTTGTGACCGGGACCCGGGCCGGTCATCTCAGGCGAACTCGTTCAGCCGGGCGACATAGCGCGCCAGCGTGTCGATCTCGAGATTGACCCGCAGACCGGGCGCGATGCCGCTCCAGGTGGTGACCTCCTGCGTGTGCGGGATGAAGTTGATCCCGAACTCCGCGCCATCGACCTCGTTCACGGTGAGCGAGGTGCCGTTCAGCGCGACCGAGCCCTTGGGCGCGATGAAGCGCGCCAGCGCCTCGGGCGCCCGGAAGGTCACGCGCAGGCTGTCGCCCTCGGGCACGGCCCGCACCACCTCGGCCACCCCGTCGACATGTCCCGAGACGATGTGACCGCCGAGCTCGTCGCCCACCTTGAGGGCCCGCTCGAGATTGACGCGGCGACCCGGCTCCCAGTCGCCGATCACGGTCTTCGACAGGGTCTCGCCCGAGATATTGACGTCGAACCACGCAGACGGCTCGGTGCCCGTGGCCACGACGGTCAGGCAGACGCCGTCGCAGGCGATCGAGGCGCCGATGTCTATGGCCTCCACGTCGTAGGCGGTGGCGATGCGGGCGCGGAGGTCTCCCGTCCGTTCCAGTTCCAGCACGCGGCCGATATCGCTGACGATCCCGGTAAACATGACGTCTCCTTGTCCTTCGCCCCAAGGGGTAGCTCCCGGGGCGGCGGCGCGCAACGGCTTTGCGGGCCGCGCCGCCCGGTTCGGACGCGGAGACCCGTCGGCAACAGTCGCCCGCGCGTCTGCCGCCTTTCTGCGCATCCGCTGGCAATCCCGTTCATGTTCCGCTAGCTTCGCCCGAAACACTCAGGGCAACGCCAAGAGGAGCCGGGCAGTGCGACTTACGACCGTCAGGGGCGCGAGGACGCTCATTCTTCTCGTGCTCCTATCCACGACGGTCGCCGCTTGCGGGCTGCCGCGCTCGGGGCCGCACAAGCGCGAGATCTTCGCGGGCTCCGTCGAGCGGCAGGGCGATGCCTTCATCGTTCCGGTCAACCGATTCGTGAGCCGCGTCACCGCCGTCACGCCCGCCTTCGGCTTCAGCTCGAACTTCCGCACGGCCGACCTCGTGGGCTCGGACGTGATCGCGGCGGGCGACACGGTGGGGATCACCGTCTTCGAGAACGTGCGCGACGATCCGCTGCTCGGCAACAGCGGCCAGCGGGTCTCGTCGCTCGATCAGGTGCAGGTGGACGGTCAGGGCTACATCTATGTGCCCTATGCCGGCCGGATCCGCGCCGCGGGCCAGACGCCCGACGGCCTCCGGCAGGCGATCACCCGCAAGCTCGACACCCAGACCCCCGATCCGCAGGTCTCGGTGCAGCGGCTGGCGGGCGACGGCTCGTCCGTCACCGTCTCGGGCGCCGTGGGCTCGCAGGGCGTGTTCCCGATCGAGCGGCCGACGCGGACGCTGTCCTCGATGCTGGCCCGGGCGGGAGGCACCACCGTGCCCGTCACCACGGCCATCGTGCGCGTGACCCGCAAGGGCAGCACCAGCCAGATCTGGCTGCAGGATCTCTACGACAATCCCACGCTCGACATCGCCCTGCGTCCGGGCGACGTGATCGTGGTGGAAGAGGACGACCGCTCGTTCGTGGCGCTCGGCGCGACGGGGCGCCAGACGCGCATCCAGTTCGAGACGCAGAACGTCTCGGCCGTCGAGGCGCTGGCGCAGGTGGGCGGCCTGAACACCAACCTCGCCGATCCGAAGGGCGTGTTCGTCCTGCGCGACGAGCCCGCCGAGATCGCCAATTCGGTGCTCGGGCGGACCGATCTCGTGGGCGATCAGCGGATGGTCTATGTGCTCGATCTCACGCAGCCCACCGGTCTGTTCGAGGCGCGCGACTTCATGATCCGCGACGGAGACACGGTCTATGTGACCGAGGCGCCGTTCGTCCAATGGCAGAAAACCCTCAGCGCGATCACGGGCGCCACGGCCGCCGCCAATCAGGCGGAGGCGGTCGGCAACTGATCTACCGGTCTCGCTGGTGCGGGGCCTACGGCCCCCGCCAATCGGGCGGAGGCCGCCCGCAACTGATCTGCGGATCCCGCCGGTGCGGGGCCCACGGCCCCCGCCGATCAGGCGGAGGCCGCCCGCAACCGATCCGCGAGTCGCCCGGCGAGGATGCTCCGCCCGGCCAAGATCTTCGTCAGCCCGGCCCGGCACGGGCTCCCGCCCATGCGGGACCGTGGCGGGCAGGCCGCGCCGGGCGGGCGCTTCCGCAACAGGCGCTGGCGGTGGACAAGGCCCTCATCCGCATGGTCCGAGGCGCGGATCGATGGGGCCACGGTGGAGGGCCTCAGGTCTTCGGCTCGATCTCTTCGGGACGGAGTGCCGTGGGGTGCGCGGGTACCGCGCCATCGCGCGGGCCGCGCGGATGCCAGCCCTCACACGGGAACTGTCAGTAGATGTAGCGGATCTGTTCGGTCCAGTAGCGCTCCATGCGCCGCAGCGCCTGGTTCAGCTCCTCCATCCCCGAGACGCCCACGACATTGCGCCGTTCGAGCCCCTCGGCGTGGCGGGCGAAGAGGTCGGACAGGACCTGGCGAACGTGGCGCCCCTTGTCGGTCAGCCGCACCCGCACCGAGCGCCGGTCGATCTCGGACCGCTGGTGGTGCATGTAGCCGAGTTCGACCAGCTTCTTCAGATTGTAGCTGACGTTCGAGCCCTGATAGTAGCCGCGGGTCTTCAGTTCGCCCGCAGTCACCTCGTTGTCGCCCACGTTGAACAGCAGCAGCGCCTGAACGGGATTGATCTCGAGCAGGCCGATCCGCTCGAACTCGTCCTTGACCACGTCGAGCAACAGCCGGTGCAGACGCTCCACCAGCGAAAGGCTTTCCAGATAGCCCAGCAGAAAGGCCTTCTGCGTCCCATCGAGAATGCCTGCGTGTACCGTCATTCCTGTCTCCACCGAACGTTGCTGGACACAGAATCTGCACAAAGCACAAACATAGCGTAAACCGGAACGGCTTTTCAGCGCGCCCCGGCTCAGCGGGCCAGACGGGTCCGGGCGAAGGCGCCGATCTCGGCGATCAGAGCGGCCAGATGGGCCGGCGGCTCGCGCTGACCCAGCACCCAGGGCAGGAGATCCTGGTCGTTCTCGTTCAAGAGCGAATCATAGAGGGCAAGGCGCTCCTCGGAGAGGCCCGCCAGATGCGCGTCCGACCAGGGACCGAGGATCAGGTCCATCTCCTTGGTCCCGCGCCGCCACGACCGCATGGACATGCGCTTGAGCCGCGCGTCCTCCGCCTCGATCATTCCGCCTCCTTGCGCAAGAGCGCCCGCATCCGCTTTTCCAGCTGCCCCATCTCCTGAGCCAGCGCAAGCATCTGCGTGCGCATCCGCGCAAGCTCGGCCAGCGCCTCGCGCCCCTCGCTGGTCAGGATCGCGGGCTCGGACGGACCCTCCGCCCCCTCGCCCTCGCCGGTCAGAAGCCAGCGCAGGCTCACATTGAGCATTCCCGCCATCATCTGCAGCCGGTTCGCGCGGGGCTCGGCCAGATCGTCCTCCCACGATTGCAGGGTCTTGAGCCGCACGCCGAGCCGGCGCGCCATCTCTTCCTGCGTCAGGCCCGCGGCCTCGCGGGCGCCTGCCAGACGGTCCCCGAAGGTCGCCGTCTCGTTGCTGAACCAGCCCTGATTGTCCATCGCCATCCTGCCTCTCCCTCGATACCGCTTGATCGCTTTCGGGGCAGAACCTAGAACAAATGGCCGAAAGTTACAAACCGGCCGCCCGTCCGGCCGCCCCTCCCCCGGAGTTTCCCCCGCATGGCCTTCCTCTCCGACACGCTTGCCCGCGTCAAACCGTCCCAGACGATCGCGGTCACCAACAAGGCGCGAGAGCTTGCGGCCGCCGGGCGCGACGTGATCGGCCTCGGCGCGGGCGAGCCCGATTTCGACACGCCCGACAACATCAAGGCCGCGGCCAAGCGCGCCATCGATGCGGGCCGCACCAAATACACCGCGGTCGACGGCATCCCCGAATTGAAGCGCGCGATCTGCGAGAAGTTCGAGCGCGAGAACGGGCTGAAATACACGCCGGCGCAGGTGACGGTCGGCACCGGCGGCAAGCAGATCCTCTACAATGCGCTGGTGGCGACGCTGAACCCGGGCGACGAGGTCATCATCCCCGCGCCCTACTGGGTGAGCTACCCCGACATGGTGCTTCTGGCCGGCGGCACGCCCGTCAGCGTGGCGGCCGGGATGGAGACGGGCTTCAAGCTCACGCCCGAGCAGCTCGAGGCGGCGATCACGCCCCGCACCAAATGGTTCATCTTCAACTCGCCCTCGAACCCGACGGGGGCGGCCTACACCCGCGCCGAACTTGCCGCGCTCTGCGAGGTGCTGATGCGCCATCCGCAGGTCTGGATCATGTCCGACGACATGTACGAGCATCTGGTGTTCGACGATTTCGATTTCACCACGCCCGCGCAGATCGAGCCCGGCCTCTACGACCGCACGCTGACCTGCAACGGCGTCTCCAAGGCCTACTGCATGACCGGCTGGCGCATCGGCTATGCGGCGGGCCCGGTCGAGCTGATCCGCGCCATGGGCACCATCCAGTCGCAATCGACCTCGAACCCCTGCTCGATCGCGCAATATGCGGCGCTCGAGGCGCTGTCGGGGCCGCAGGAGTTCCTCGCCACCAACCGCGAGGCCTTCCAGCGCCGCCGCGATCTGGTGGTCTCGATGCTGAACGAGGCCAAGGGCGTGACCTGCCCCAACCCCGAGGGCGCCTTCTACGTCTATCCCGACATCTCGGGCTGCATCGGCAAGACCTCGGCCGGCGGCGCGAAGATCACGGATGACGAGGCCTTCGCCTCGGCGCTTCTGGAAGAGACGGGCGTGGCGGTGGTCTTCGGCGCGGCCTTCGGCCTCTCGCCCAACTTCCGCATCAGCTACGCCACTGCCGACGAGGTGCTGCGCGAGGCCTGCGCCCGCATCCAGGCCTTCTGCGCCGGCCTGAGCTGAGGCGCCGCAGGCGCCTCCCCTCCCCGGCCATGTCGGACCGCAGCGGCTCCGCCTGCCCTTCCGGCCGTCTGTCAGGCCAGCCGGGGGGCGCGGAGCCAGAAGCGGGTCATGAGCAGGATCGCGGCCAGCGTCAGCCCTACGACGAGGCCCAGCCAGAGGCCGGGGCCGCCGAGCCCCATCGGAAAGCCGAGGACATAGCTCGCAGGGATCCCCACCATCCAGTAGCTGAAGCTCGCCAGCCACATCGGTACCTGCGTGTCGCGCAGCCCGCGCAGCAGGCCGAGCGCGATCACCTGCATGGCGTCGGCGATCTGGAACAGGGCCGCGAAGGCCAGCAGCACCGAACCGAAAGCCACGATCTCGTCGAACTCGGGGTTCGCCCGGTCGAGGAAGAGCGCGATGATCGGGCCCGGGAACAAGAGGAAGATCGCCACCATCACGAGGCCGAAGCCCAGCGAGAGCAGGATCGCGACCTTGGCCCCGTCCCGCAGGCCCTCCGTGTTGCCCGCCCCGTCCGCGCGGCCCGTGCGGATCGTCGCCGCGTTCGAGATCCCCACATGGACCATGAAGGCCAGCGCCGTCACCTCGAGCGCGATCCCGTGGGCGGCGAGCGGCACGGTGCCGATCCAGCCCATCATCAGCGCCGCCGCCTGAAAGATCGCGCCCTCGGCAAGGCCGGTGAATCCGATGGGCCAGCCCAGCGCGAAGACCCGCGCCAGCGCATGCCAGTCGGGGCGCCAGAAGCGCTGGAACAGGTTGAACCGGCGCAGCGGCGGCAGAAGGGCGGCATAGAGGCCGAGCGCGGCGAGCGACATGATCTGCGCCCCGACGGAGGCGATGGCCGCGCCCTCCACGCCCAGCTCCGGCGCGCCGAACCGGCCGAAGATCAGCACCCAGTTGAGGCCCGCATTGACCACCACCGCGGCAAGCGTGGCCCAGAGCACGATCTGCGTCCGCTCCAGCGCCGAGAGATAGCTCTTCAGCACCATGATGAGCAGCGCGGGCACCATGCCCAGCCCCGCGATCCGCAGGTAATCCTGCGCAAGGGCCGCCACCTCGGGCTGCTGGCCCAGCGCCAGAAGGATCGAGCCCGAGAACCAGAACAGCGGATAGACGAGCAGCCCGAAAGCGATCGAGAGCCAGAGCCCCATCCGCGTGTCGCGCCGCACCTGCGTCTCGTCGCCCCGCCCGAGCGCCTCGGCCACCATCGGCATGACGGCCTGCGCGAAGCCAGAGCCCAGGATGAAGGTCACGAAGAAGAGCGAGGCGCCGAGCACCACGGCGGCCAGTTCGGTCACGCCATACCAGCCCAGCATCACCGTATCGGTGACATGCAGCGACATCTGCGCCAGATGACTGCCGACGAGGGGAAGCCCCAGCGCGAGAATCGCCCGCGCATGGCTGGTGAAGGTGGAACTACGGACCATGCGGCAGCAGTAGCCCGCCGCAGCATCCTCATCAAGCGAGCGCCGCGCGATCAGGCAGAAAGAGGCTTTCGTGCCACGAAATCCACCAGCGCGGAAAGACCGGCATGGGCCCGGCCCTCGTGGATCTCCTCATCCGCATCGCGGGACACGAGCCGCTCCCAGCCCGGGAAGTCCGCCGCGAGATCGGCCAGCTCATACATGTTCTCGGCCGCCGAGGGGCCGCCCGTCCCGTAGCCCACCTGACGCGGCGCATAGCCGTGCAGGAGGACCAGCCCGCCGGGCCGCACCGCGCGGGCGATGCCCGCATGGATCTCGCGCCGGAGCGCGGGCGGGGCGAACTGGATGAAGATGCCCAGCACGGCGTCGAAGGGCCGGCTCCAGTCCCACCGGGCCACGTCGGCCCGATGCAGCTCGACGGCCACGCCCCGCTCGGCCGCGAGCGTCCGGGCCTTGGCCAGCGCCACCTCCGACAGATCCATCGCCGTCACCCGCTGCCCGAGCCCGGCCAGATACACGGAGTTCCGCCCCTCCCCGTCGCCCAAGCAGAGAAGCTCGGCCCGCGCGGGCAGGAGGGCCGCCGCGCGCAGTGCGAAGGCCGAGGGCTCCTTGCCGAAAAAGTAATCGGCGCTGCGGTAGCGTTCATCCCACATGCGCCGATAGTGCACCGGATCGAACGGCCGGCCAAGGCTCATCCCTGACGCGGCTTGCGCAGCGCGGGCGGCGTGGCGCTGTCGAGGATGTCGGCCGCCGTGCCGATCACCTGCGCCGCACGTCCCACGATCAGCGGATCGGGCGCGCCCACCACCTCCGGGTCCTTGCCCGGATAGTCGAGGCTCGACAGGAAGTGCCGCATGCAGTTCAGCCGCGCGCGCTTCTTGTCGTTCGACTTGACGATGGTCCAGGGCGCGTCGGCCGTGTCGGTGTAGAAGAACATCGCCTCCTTCGCCTCGGTATAATCGTCCCACTTGTCGAGGCTCGCCTTGTCGATGGGCGAGAGCTTCCAGCGTTTCAGGGGATCGGTCTCGCGGGCAAGGAAGCGGGCGCGCTGTTCGTCGCGCGTCACCGAGAACCAGTATTTGTAGAGCCGGATCCCCGAGCGGACCAGCATCCGCTCGAGCTCGGGCGCCTGCCGCATGAATTCGAGATATTCCGAGGGGGTGCAGAACCCCATCACCCGCTCGACGCCCGCGCGGTTATACCAGCTGCGGTCGAAAAAGACGATCTCGCCCGCGGTCGGCAGATGTTCGATGTAGCGCTGAAAGAACCATTGGCCGCGCTCGCGCTCGCCGGGCTTGGTCAGGGCCACGACGCGGGCATAGCGCGGATTGAGATGTTCCATGAAGCGCTTGATCGTGCCGCCCTTTCCGGCGGCGTCGCGTCCCTCCATCAGGATCACGAACTTCTGCCCGGTCTCCTGCGCCCAGATCTGCACCTTCAGCAGTTCGGCCTGCAATCTGGCTTTCTCGGCCTCATAGACCACGCGGCCCAACCGGCGCGGATAGGGATAATGCCCGCCCTCGAAGGCCTGCCGTATCGCATTCGCATCCACGGCCGGGAAATGGCGCGGGCCGTGCAGCGTCTGAAGCGGGGCCGCCTCGGGTCCTGCGCACCCCTCTTCGATTGCCGCCGCGGGGGCAACAGGCGCCGCGTCGGGCGCATCCGCGGTGACTGTGGCAGGCGGCAACTCGGGCATCGGACGGTCGTCGGTCACGGGTCTCTCCTTTCCGGCATCCCGCCAATTTACCGAGAGGCCGTCAGAAACGGAGTTGATCAGGGTCATTTTAGCGATCCGTCGTGAAATAATAAGGGGGTGGCGTTATCCGCCACCCCCGGCGCGGGAAACAATGCTGCGCATGAACGAGAAGTTTAAAAAGTCTTGCGCGCCCTCCTTATCGGTGGGCGGAATTCCTTGCATACTCCATCTGCGGTAAGAGGTTTCGTGCCGCACCTCAGTGGGAAACAATGCCGCAGAGGCGGTCGATCACAACCTCCCATCGCTCAAGAAACAGGAGCCGCGCGGACCCCGACAGGGTCTCGACCTCCGCCCCGGCCAGAGTGGCGGCCAGACGGTGCACCTCCGCCGGAGGTGCGAGCGGGTCGAGTTCGCCCTGCAGGAAGCGGATCGGGACCTGCGCCGGATGTGGCGGCAGCGCCCTGCCCGCCTCGAGACGGTTGCGGGCGAAGGCTGCATGGGCCGAGATCCCGGGCCCGAGGGCGAAGGCGCTGCCCGCGATCAGCGCCGCCCGAACGCCGGACCCGCGCAGCACCAGCCGGTCGGCCACCGCCCCGCCGCAGGCCGACAGCAGGCACTCCTCTCGGTCCCGCCGGGCGGCCAACGCGAAGGCGGCCTGCACCATGAGCGCCAGCGCCTCGGGCGAGTGCCGCGCCGTCTCGGCCAGAAAGCCCGGCCAGCGGGTCACCGGCCCATCGGCAAGATCGGCCGCGCAGACGAGGATGCCCGCGACCAGCCCCGGGCGCAGCAGGGCGAGCATCCGCGCCGCCGCCAGATCGGATCCGAGCGCGAGGACCGCCGCGCGCGGCAGATCCAGATGGTCCGCCAGCGCCGCGATATCGAGCGCCCCGCCCTCGGCGATCCCCGCCCCCGCGGGCAGCGGATCGCTCCGGCCGTAGCCCGCCCGGATAGGCACGATCACCCGCAGGCTGCGGGCCCGCGCCGCGCGCTCGGCCGCCGGAGCCCAGCGGGCGAGGCTGAGTTCGCCATGCAGATGCAGGACCGGCGTGCCGCTCGGATCGCCGAATTCGAGCCATTCGAGCCGCCGCCCCTCCGGCAGCATCATCGCCTGCGGCACCAGCGCCTCCAGAAGCCGCCCGCCCGGCGCCGGCAGCGCCCCCTCCGGCGGCGCGAGCGCCAGATCCATCAGCCCCAGCACCAGCCGCAGGAGCTCGGGCTGCGAATGGGTGTCGGTCTTCTGCTGGATCGAGCGCAGCTGGGTGCGCACCGTCTCGACCGAGCGGCCGCGCAGCGTGGCGATCTCGCGCAGCGGCAGGCCGAGGGTCAGGCCATGCACGATGTCGGTCTCGGCCGGGGTGAGCGCGAAGGTCCCCTGCAGGAAGCCGCCGAACCCGTCCGGCCAGACCGGCTCGGTCGCGAGCACCAGCGCGCGGGCCCGCCCCTCCGTCCCCTCGACCGGGGAAACCCGCAGCACCGCGGTCGCCCCGGTCGCGGTCGAGCGGAGGCGGAGATTGCGGGCGGGCTCGGCCCGGCGCGCCACCCGCCGGATCGTGGAGGAAAGCGCCACCACATCCGCCGGCTCGAACGGCAGCGCGGCAAGCGGTGCCCCGCCCGCGACGCGGAAGGCCGATTCGGCGGCGCGATTGCAGGCGGCGATCCGCACCACCCCGTCGCTCAGGAAGGCCGGCACCCGCAGGATGCCCGCCAGCACCGCCTCGGCGGAGCCGGTCTCGCCGCAGGGCAGCCGGCCGAGGATCCGGGCCGCCCGCGCGAAGTGACGCTCAAGCTCCGGCACAGGGTCCGGCTCACGCTGCAGCCGCTGCTGCCAGAGCCGCGCGAAGTCCGGCAGCCGCTGCGGATCGAGCGCCAGCTCGTAGGCCAGATGCACCAGCGCCGCCTCGGCCTCCCCGCTCCCGCTCTCCCACAGCCTTGTCATTCCGCGCCTTCGCCTGTCTCGGCGCCGCTCGTGACACGGCCGCCAGGCGCCCTCCATCCGGGGCTTCCCGGATGGGCGCTTGGGTCGCAGGTCTTTCCTCTGGCCCGCCGACCGACTAGGCTCTGGGCCGATCAAGGAGAAGTCCATGCTGAAGATCTACGGCGTCCATCGCTCGCGCGCCTCGCGCCCGCTCTGGCTTCTGGCCGAGCTGGACCTGCCCTTCGAGCATGTGCCCGTGATCCAGGCGAACCGCGTGGCCCATCCCCATGGGCCGGAGGCGCCGCTGAACACGGCCTCTGCGGCCTATCTCGCGGTCAATCCGCTGGGCCAGATCCCCTGCCTCGAGGAGGAGGGGCTGATCCTCACCGAGTCGCTCGCCATCACCCTTCACATCGCGCGCACGAAGGGCGGCCAGCTCGGGCCCCGCAGCGAGCCCGAGGATGCGCTGATGGTCAGCTGGTCGCTCTTTGCCGCCACCGCCGTCGAGCCGCCCGCCCTCGAGATCCAGCTCATCCAGCGGTCGGGCGGCGGCACGAGCCCCGAGGGACAGGCCGCGATCTCCATCGCCGCCGAACGTCTGCGCCGTCCCCTGGCCCGGCTCGAGCGGCATTTCGCGACCGAGGACTATCTCGTGGGCGGCCGGTTCACCGTGGCCGACCTGAACCTCGCCGAGACGCTCCGCTACGGCCAGGCCCATCCGGCGCTGCTCGAGCCCTTCCCCGCCGTCGCCGCCTGGCTCGACCGCTGCCAGTCGCGCCCGGCCTTCCGCCTGATGATGGAACGCCGCGCGGCCGAGCCCGAATAGGCGCCGCGCCGGCCTCCTCCCGGCCCCAGATCTTGCGTATCCCCTCTGCGGGATGCTCTATTGCTATTCCAATCGTCCAGAAAGAATCGAGCAGCCATGGCCAACGACCTCCTCTCCGGCCAGCCGGAAACCTATGACGCCTCCTCCATCGAGGTGCTCGAGGGGCTCGAGCCCGTCCGCAAGCGCCCCGGCATGTATATCGGCGGCACGGACGAGCGGGCGCTGCATCACCTGGTGGCCGAGATCCTCGACAACTCGATGGACGAGGCGGTCGCAGGCCATGCCACGCGCATCGAGGTTGAGCTGCATGCGGATCATTCCGTAACGGTGCGCGACAACGGCCGCGGCATCCCGGTCGATCCGCATCCGAAGTTTCCCGGCAAGTCGGCGCTCGAGGTCATCCTCTGCACATTGCACGCGGGCGGCAAGTTCTCCGGCAAGGCCTACCAGACGTCGGGCGGCCTCCATGGCGTCGGCGCCTCGGTGGTGAATGCGCTCTCGGACACGCTCCGGGTCGAGGTGGCGCGCAACCGCGAGCTCTGGATGCAGAGCTTCTCGCGCGGCATCTCGCAGGGCCCGGTCAAGATGGTGGGCGCCGCCTCGAACCGCCGCGGCACCACGATCACCTTCCACCCCGACCCCGAGATCTTCGGCCATCTCCAGTTCAAGCCCGCACGGCTGATGAAGATGGTCCGCTCCAAGGCCTATCTCTTCTCGGGCGTCGAGATCCGCTGGAAATCCGCGATCCCCGACGGCGACACCCCGCAGGAGGCCGTCTTCCACTTCCCCGGGGGCTTGGGCGACTATCTCGCCGAACAGCTCTCGGGCGCCTCGACCTATGCCGAGCGCCCCTTCGCCGGCAAGGTGGGCTTTCAGGAGAAGTTCGGCGTGCCGGGCTCGGTCGAATGGGCGATCAACTGGACGCCCGCGCGCGACGGTTTCATCCAGTCCTACTGCAACACCGTCCCCACCCCCGAGGGCGGCACGCATGAGAGCGGCTTCTGGTCGGCGATCCTCAAGGGCATCCGTGCCTATGGCGAGCTGGTGAAAAACCGCAAGGCCGACCAGATCACCCGCGACGACATGCTGGCGGGCGGCTCGGCGCTGATCTCGGTCTTCATTCGCGAACCGCAGTTCGTGGGCCAGACCAAGGACCGGCTCGCCACCGAAGAGGCCGCGAAGCTGGTCGAGAACGCGGTCCGCGACCATTTCGACAACTGGCTCGCGGCCAACACGAAATCGGCCGGCGCCATCCTCGACTTCCTCGTGCTGCGCGCCGAAGAGCGCCTCCGCCGCCGGCAGGAGAAGGAGACGCAGCGCAAGTCCGCCACCAAGAAGCTGCGCCTGCCCGGCAAGCTCGTCGACTGCTCCGCCACCGCCCGCGACGGGACCGAGCTCTTCATCGTCGAGGGCGACTCGGCCGGCGGCTCGGCCAAGATGGCGCGCGACCGCGCCACTCAGGCGCTCTTGCCGCTCCGGGGCAAGATCCTGAACGTGCTGGGCGCCGCCTCGGGCAAGATGGGCGCCAATGCCGAGATCAACGACCTCTGTCAGGCGCTCGGCACCGGCATGGGCACGCGCTTCAACATCGACGAGCTGCGCTACGACAAGATCATCATCATGACCGATGCCGATGTGGACGGCGCCCATATCGCCTCGCTGCTCATGACCTTCTTCTTCACCCAGATGCGCCCGCTGATCGACCGCGGCCATCTCTATCTCGCCTGCCCGCCGCTCTACCGCCTCACCCAGGGGGCGAAGCGGCTGTATGTCGCCGACGATGTCGAGAAGGAACTCTGGATGGCCAAGGGCCTCGGCGGCAAGGGCAAGATCGACGTGCAGCGCTTCAAGGGTCTGGGCGAGATGGATGCCAAGGACCTCAAGGACACGACGATGAACCCGGCCACGCGCAAGCTCATCCGTGTCTCGATCGACGAGGACGAGCCCGGCGAGACGGGCGATCTGGTCGAGCGGCTGATGGGCAAGAAGCCCGAGCTGCGCTTCCAGTATATTCAGGAGAATGCGCGCTTCGTCGAGGAACTCGACGTCTGACCCCGCCCGGCGGCGCCCCTAGGCCCCTGCGCCGCATCGCGCCCCGAAGCCTCTTCTTCCCGGCCGCGCCGGGTCCCCTCCGCGGCGCGCCCGGCCCCTGAACCCCGCGCGCGCCACAGGCCGCCCCGCCCACCGCCAGCCCGTCTTTCACTCTGCCCAAATATCCGCGGGGGTCCGGGGGCAGCCAGCCCCCGGCGGCCGGCTCCGGGCGCCGCCCGTCAGGCCCCGCGCACCAGCGGATGGTCGAGCGCCGTCATGATCCCGCGCAGCTCGGCCAGCCCCTTCAGCCGCCCGATCGAAGGATAGCCCGGCTGGCCCTTGCGGCCGAGGTCGTCGAGGATGTCCTGCCCGTGGTCGGGCCGCATCGGGATCGAGATATCCGTGCGTCCCTCGGCCTCGCGCCGCCGCTCCTCGGCGAGGATGGCCGCGATCATCGCCACCATGTCGGTACCGCCCTCCAGATGGCCGTCCTCGAAGAAGGAGTTGCGCAGCGCGTCCCCGTCCCGCTCCAGCGTCACGTTGCGCAGATGCAGGAAATGCACCCGGTCGCCCAGCCGCTCCATCATCCCCGGCAGGTCGTTCTCGGCCCGTGCGCCGAGGCTGCCCGTGCAGAGCGTGATGCCATTGGCCTTCAGGTCCACCGCCTCCATCACCGCGGCATAGTCGGCCTCGGTCGACATGATCCGCGGCAGGCCCAGCAGCGGGAAGGGCGGATCGTCGGGATGGCAGCAGAGCCGCACGCCCAGCTCCTCGGCGAGCGGCGCCACCTCGGACAGGAAGTCCACCAGATGCCGGCGCAGCGTCTCGGGGCGCATGGCGGCATAGTCCGACAGGTGCCGGCGCACATCGTCGAGCGTGAACTGCTCGGCCGCCCCCGGCAGGCCGAAGACCACGTTGCGGGCAAGCTCGGTCCGGCGGGTCCCGTCCATCTCGGCAAAGCGCCGCGCCGCCTCCTCGACCACCGCCGCGGGCAGTTCCCCGGCCGCGCCGGGCCGCTCGAGGATATGGATGTCGAAGGCCGCGAAATCGGTCAGGTCGAACCGCATGCAGGTCGCGCCCGACGGCCGCCGCCAGGCGAGATCCGTCCGCGTCCAGTCGAGCACTGGCATGAAATTGTAGCAGATCACCTCGATCCCCGCCGCGCGGAGATTGCGCATCGAGGCCTTCCAGGTCTCGAGATGGGCGCGCCACTCGCCCTTCTGCTTCTTGATGTCCTCGGACACGGGCAGGCTCTCGACCACCTCCCAGTTGAGGCCCGAGGCCGCCCCGTCGCGCATCACCCCGATCTCGCGCTGGCGGCGGGCGATCTCCTCGGGCGTCCAGAGCGCGCCGGTGGGAATGTGATGCAGCGCCGAGACGACGCCCTCCACCCCCGCCTGCCGCATGTCGTCCACCGACACGAGGTCCTTCGGTCCGAACCACCGCCATGTCTGCCGCATCGCCGTCCTCCCGCTGAGCACCCCAAACTAATATGCAAGTATGCCAGTTTGCAAGAGAGGACACAAAGCCCCGCGGAAATCCCCCACCCGCGCCGCAGTCGTCCGACGCTCCCAGCCCTGCCTGTCGGCCCGTCCACCTGTAAGGAAGACCGGTCCGTCGGCATCCGAGGTCAGCCCTCATGAGGCTCCCGCCCGGTCACCCGCGCCGCGCCAAGGCATGCGGCGCCCATCGCCAAGAGGCCAATGGTCCGGCAGCCCCAGCAGCGGAAGACCTGCCTCCCGCCCCTCGCAGGGTCGCACCTGTTGCGGCTGTCAACTCCTGCGCGGCACGGTGCCCCGAGAGAAATGCGCTCCGCCCGGACGGACCCGTCGCGCGGGAGGAGCTGGCTCTCGACAGCTGAAGCGGTCCACTCCCGCGCCGGACGATCCGCCGAGGCGGCGGCGCCCAAAGCCCGGTCGGGCCTGCCGCGGCCCCGGCGGGAGCCCTTCGTTCACTCCCGACGCAGGCCCTTCAGCGCATCCGCGAACGGGTTGCCCGCGCTCGTCTCGCGCGGTGCGGCCTGCCGGGGCAAGGGCTTGCCGCCCTTGCGCGGCGGTTCGGCGCTCCGGCGCTCGGAGGCCTGCGCGCGGGCGTCGGCGCTGTCCTTGCGCATGGTGAGGCCGATGCGCTTGCGCGCCACATCCACCTCGACCACCCGCACCTTCACCACGTCGCCTGCCTTCACCACCTCATGCGGATCCTTCACGAAGCGGTCGGCGAGCTGGCTCACATGCACGAGCCCGTCCTGATGCACCCCCACATCGACGAAGGCGCCGAAGGCCGCGACGTTGGTCACTGTCCCTTCCAGAAGCATCCCCGGCTTCAGGTCCGAGATCTCCTCGACCCCGTCGGTGAAGGTCGCGGTCTTGAAGGTCGGGCGCGGGTCGCGGCCGGGCTTCTCCAGCTCGGCGAGGATGTCCCTCACGGTCGGCAGGCCGAAGCGCTCGTCGGTGAAGTCCTGCGGGTCGAGCGCCCGCAGCCGCTGCGGCTCGGCCATCAGGCTGCGCAGGTCGCGCCCGCAGGCGGCCACGATCCGGCGCGCCACATCGTAGGCCTCGGGGTGAACGGACGAGGCGTCGAGCGGCTCGGCCCCGTCCGGGATGCGCAGGAAGCCCGCCGCCTGCTCGAAGGCGCGGGGGCCCAGACGCGCGACCTTCAGCAGGTCACGGCGCTTGGCGAAGGGACCGTTCGCGTTGCGGTGCTGCACGATGGCCTCGGCCAGCCCAGGCCCCACGCCCGAGACGCGCGCCAGAAGCGGCGCCGAGGCCGTGTTCAGATCCACCCCCACCGCGTTCACCGCATCCTCGACCACTGCCTCCAGCGAGCGGCCCAGACGGTGCTGGTCCACATCATGCTGATACTGGCCCACGCCGATCGACTTCGGCTCGATCTTCACCAGCTCTGCCAGCGGATCCTGCAGCCGCCGCGCGATCGAGACCGCGCCGCGCAGGCTGACGTCGAGATCGGGGAACTCGGCCGCCGCCAGCGCGCTCGCCGAATAGACCGAGGCGCCGGCCTCGCTCACGATCACCTTCACGGGCTTCGGCGCGTCTCCCGGCAGCGCCGCCAGAAGGTCGGCCACCATCTTCTCGCTCTCGCGGCTCGCGGTGCCGTTGCCGATGGCGATCAGCGTCACGCCATGGGCGCGGATCAGCTTCATCAGCTCGATCTGCGCCCCGCGCAGGTCGTTCTTGGGCTGGAACGGATAGACGGTCGAGGTGGCCAGAACCTTCCCCGTCGCATCCACCACCGCCACCTTGCAGCCGGTGCGGATGCCCGGGTCGATCCCCATCGTGACCTTGCCGCCGGCGGGGGCCGCCAGCAGCAGATCCTTGAGGTTCCGCGCGAAGACCCCGATCGCCTCGGCCTCGGCCCGCTCGCGCAGCTCGGCCATGAGGTCCAGCGTCAGCGAGGTTCTGAGCTTCACCCGCCAGGCCCAGGAGGCCGCCTCGCGCAGCCATTGGTCGCCCGGCCCCCTGCCGGCCGCCTGCAGCGCGAGGCCGGCCATGCGCTCGGCCGGGCTCTCGCCGCGGGCCGCATCGGCATCGACCTCGAGATCGAGCGTCAGCACGCCTTCGTTGCGCCCCCGCAGCATGGCGAGCACCCGATGGCCCGCCGCGGTGGCCCAGGCCTCGGAATGGGCGAAATAGTCCGAGAACTTGGCGCCCTCGGCCTCCTTCCCTTCGACGACCTTCGCCGCGATCCGCCCCACCTGCTTCATGTGGGCGCGCAGCCGCCCCAGAAGATCCGCATTCTCGGCCAGTCCCTCGGCCACGATGTCGCGCGCGCCCTCAAGCGCCGCCTTCACGTCCGGCACCGCCTCGGAAACATAGGCCTGCGCCAGCTCCGCCGGCACCGCCGCACGGTCGGCGAGGATCGCCTCGGCCAGGGGCCCGAGCCCGTTCTCGCGCGCGATCATCGCCTTTGTGCGCCGCTTCGGCTTGTAGGGCAGATAGATGTCCTCGAGCTCGGACTTGGTGGCGGCCTTCACCACCTGCGCCTCGAGCTCGGGCGTGAGCTTGCCCTGATCGCGGATCGAGCCGAGGATCGTCTCGCGCCGCGCCTCGAGCTCGCGCAGATAGGCCAGCCGCTCGGAGAGCGTGCGCAGCTGCGTGTCGTCAAGGCCGCCCGTCGCCTCCTTGCGGTAGCGGGCGACGAAGGGCACGGTCGCGCCGCCGTCGAGAAGATCGATGGCGGCCGCGACCTGATCGGGACGGGCCGCGATCTCGGCGGCGATCAGCTTGGGGATGCGGCGGATGGCGTCGGTGCTCATGGGGTCCGGCTCTGGTCAGTGGGAGGCGGACCATAGTCCCGCCCGCCCGCCAAGGGAAGCACCGGGCACCCGCCCTCCGCGGCTCATTGCTGAAGAGTGCGCAGATACTGCTCGAGCTGGACGAGCCGGATCGGCGTCGGCGTCAGGATCCCGTCGCCGCCGTCGAAGGGCACCGTCTCGCTGTCGAGAAGCGGGCCGAACTCGGGCATCACCCGGTCGCCCGTCTTCGCATAGCCCCAGATCTGCGCCATGACGCGGGTGCCGGGGAAGCGGCCGCCGTTGCGCGCGGACAGTGTGGAGAGATCGGCAGGCTTCTGGTCGAGCAGCGCCGCCATTTCGCCGTCGCCGCGGCCCGTGGCGCCGTGGCACCCGGCGCAGAGCGCGCTGAAATCCGCGCGCCCCGTGGGCACGCCGGGCGCTGCCACACAGGCCGCAAGCGGCAGCACCGCGAGGGCGATCAAGGCATGTCTCATGGCATCCTCCCTTTCGGGCCAGATGACCACCCCGGCCGGCCGGCGGCCTTGACGCAGATCAGACGACCCGACCCGCCTCGAGCCGCACCACCCGGTCCATCCGCGCGGCCAGCTCGAGATTGTGGGTGGCGATGAGGGCGGAGAGGCCGGTTCCGCGCACCAGATCCATCAGCACGCCGAACACCTGATCCGAGGTGCCGGGATCGAGGTTGCCCGTGGGCTCGTCGGCCAGAAGCAGCCGCGGGGCGTTGGCGAGCGCCCGGCAGAAGGCCACGCGCTGCTGCTCGCCGCCCGAGAGGGCGGCAGGCCGATGGCCCTCGCGCGCGCCCACCCCCACGCGGCGCAGAAGGTCGCGCGCCCGCGCCACGGCCGCCGTCCGCGCCACCCCGTTGGCCAGTTGCGGCAGCACCACATTCTCGAGCGCGGTGAATTCGGGCAGGAGATGGTGGAACTGGTAGATGAAGCCCACCTCGCGCCGCCGCGTCCCGGTCCGCGCCCGGTCGCCGAGCCCCGCCATCTCGGTCCCGCCGATGGCCACGCGCCCCTCGTCGGGCGTGTCGAGCAGCCCCGCGATATGGAGCAGGGTGGATTTCCCCGCCCCCGAGGGCGCCACCAGCGCCACAACCTCGCCCGCGCCCACCGAGAGCGTGGCGCCGCGCAGCACCGTCACCTCGCCCGGCTTGCCGCGGTTGTAGGCCTTGGTCAGCCCGTCCAGAACCAGCATCTCACTCATAGCGCAGCGCCTCGACCGGGTTCATGCGGGCCGCGCGGCGCGCGGGGATCAGCGTGACGAAGAAGGACAGGCCCAGCGACAGCGCCACCGCCGACAAGACATCCGCCCATTGCAGCTTCGCGGGCAGCGCATAGATGCCGCGGATCGAGGGATCCCAGACGCCCCCGCCCGAGAGATAGTTCACGAGCGAGAAGATCGGATCGATGTAGATCGTGAAGAGACAGCCCAGCGCCACCCCCGCCGCCGTGCCGATCAGCCCGGTCGAGGCGCCGCAGAGAAAGAAGACCCGCAGGATCGAGCCCTCGGTCAGCCCCATGGTGCGCAGGATGCCGATGTCGCGGCCCTTGTTCTTCACCAGCATGATGAGCCCCGAGACGATGTTCATCGAGGCGATCAGCACGAGGATCGACAGGATCACGAACATCACATTGTCCTCGATGGTCAGGGCGCGCAGGAACGAGCCCGCCGAATCGCGCCAGGTCCAGAGCATCGAGCCCTCGCCCGCCGCCTGCATCAGCGCGGGCGCCATCGCATCCACCGCCTCGGGATCCTCGACCATCACCTCGATCTCGTCGGCGCGGCCCTCGCGGTTGAAGTAGCTCTGCGCCTCGGCGAGCGGCATGTAGACCCGCGTGCGGTCGATGTCGTAGCGGCCCGCGGTGAAGACATAGACCACCTCGTAGGCCGAGACGCGGGGCGAGGTGCCGAAGGCCGTCTTCACCCCGTCGGGCGAGATCAGCCGCACGCGGTCGCCCACGCTCACCCCCAGCTCCTGCGCCACGCCCGAGCCGAGCGCGATGCCCTCGTCGAAACGCTCGATGTCGCCCACATGCTCGGCCCCGATGCCGATGCGCGGGATGGTGGCAAGGTCGGCCTGCCGCATCCCGAACACCTCGACACCAGAGGAGGCGCCGTTGGCGGTGGCCATCACCTGCCCCTTCACCACCGGCGCCGCCCGCAGCACGCCCGGCACGGCGCCCATGCGCGCGGCCACCGGGTCGTAGTCCTCGAAGCCGCGGATCAGCTGACCCGTCTCGGTGACGCGGCCGGCGGAATAGACGGTGACATGGGCATTCGCGCCGAGGATCGTGTCCACGAACTCGGCGCGGAAGCCCGCGCGGACCGAGAGCGTCGCGATCAGCGCGAAGACGGCGAGCGTGATCCCCACGAGGCTGATCCAGGTCATGACCGACACGCCGCCCTCGGCGCGGCGCGCGCGCAGATAGCGCCAGGCGATCATCCATTCGAAGGCCGCAAAGGGCCGCGTCCGGTCAGCCATCCGTCCATCCTTTCGCGTCCGCCGCGAGGGCCCGCCCCGCCTGCTTTCAGTCTGGCTCAAATATCCTCGGGGGGTCCCGGGGGGCAGACAGCCCCCCGGCGGTTCCGAAGCGCCCTCAGATCCCGGCGTAGATCTGCGCCAGCCGGTCCACCGCGGCGCCCGAGGACATTTCCTCGCTCTCGCCCGTGCGGCGGTTGGTGAGTTCGACCTTGCCCGCGGAAATCCCGCGCGGCCCCACGGTGATCCGCCAGGGCAGGCCGATCAGGTCCATGGTCGCGAATTTCGCCCCCGCCCGCTCGTCCCGGTCGTCGTAGAGCGGCTCGAGCCCCCTGGCCGACAGATCCCGGTAGAGCGCCTCGCAGGCGAGGTCGGTCGAGCTGTCGCCCTGCTTGAGGTTCACGATCCCCGCATGGAAGGGCGTGACGCCCTCGGGCCAGATGATGCCCTTGTCGTCGTGGCTGGCCTCGATGATCGCGCCCAGAAGCCGCGAGACGCCGATCCCGTGCGAGCCCATGTGGACGGGCACCCGGCTGCCGTCGGCGGTCACCACGGTGGCGCCCATCGGCTCGGAATATTTCGTGCCGAAATAGAAGATCTGCCCCACCTCGATCCCGCGCGAGCTGCGGCGGCGCTCCTCGGGGATCTGGCCGAAGACCGCCTCGTCATGGGTCTCGTCGGTCCGCGCATAGGGCGCGGTCCATTCCTTCACGATGGCCTCGCATTCGGCGCGGTCGTCGTAATTCACCACCCGGTCGCCGAACTTCAGGTCGGTGATCGCCGCATCGTAGAACACCTCCGACTCGCCGGTCGAGGCCAGCACGAGGAACTCGTGGGTATTGTCGCCGCCGATCGGGCCCGAGGCCGCGCGCATCGGGATCGCCTGCAGCCCCATCCGCTCGTAGGTGCGCAGGTAGCTCACCATGTGGCGGTTGTAGGCATGGATCGCCGACTCATAGTCCAGATCGAAGTTGTAGCCGTCCTTCATCAGGAACTCGCGCCCCCGCATCACGCCGAAGCGCGGGCGGATCTCGTCGCGGAACTTCCACTGGATGTGGTAGAGCGTCAGCGGCAGATCCTTGTAGCTCGACACATGGCTGCGGAAGATGTCGGTGATCATCTCCTCGTTAGTGGGCCCGTAGAGCATGTCGCGCTTGTGGCGGTCGGTGATGCGCAGCATCTCCTCGCCGTAATCGTCGTAGCGCCCGCTCTCGCGCCACAGATCGGCCGGCTGCAGCGTGGGCATCAGCAGCGGGATGTGACCCGCGCGGATCTGCTCCTCGTGCACGATCTGCTCGATGCGCTTGAGCACCTTGAAGCCGAGCGGCAGCCAGGAATAGATCCCCGCCGCCTGCTGCTTGATCATGCCGGCACGCAGCATGTAGCGGTGGCTGACGATCTGCGCCTCGGAAGGATTCTCCTTCAGGACGGGAAGGAAGTAGCGGCTCAGGCGCATGGGGGCCCCGTGTCTGTTCGGTGGACGTTCGGCAAGGGGTTTAGGCGAGGCAGCGGGGGCAGGCAAGCGCCGCCCGCAGGCGCCCGCGCCCTTCCGCCCGCGCTTTCCGCCGCGGCCGCCCCGCCGGGGGCGCGCGCGGACCGGCCCGGACCGGGCCGAAGCCTCCCGCCCGTCCGGGAGCCTGCCTGTTGGGGGCCTGCCCCCGCCCGTCTCCGCGTCGGCGCCTCCCGCCCGCGCTGCGCAGGCGCGGGAGGCCGCGGACCCGGCCGCTTCGGAGCCGCCCCGCCCCGGCCCTGCCACCCCTCGTTCGGAGGGTCTGCGCCGCCCCGGCGGCGGGGGCCTTGCCGGAGAGGAGGTCTCTCGCGACCCACGCTCCCGCGGGCCGAGCCCTTTCCCTTGCATGAACCGGGGCCATGGGCCATTTCTGCGGGACATCACCGAGGTATCAGGCATGGCCCTTCCGATCAGCGATCAAGCCAAGTGGTGGGGGCTCTCGACCCTCGTGTTCCTGCTCGTGCTCTGGCTGCTGGGCGACGTCATCCTGCCCTTCATCGTCGGCGGCGCCATCGCCTATTTCCTCGACCCGATCGCCGACCGGCTCGAGCGGGCGGGCCTGAGCCGCGTGGCGGCCACGGCCCTCATCTCGGTGGCGATGCTCCTCGTGGTCGTGCTGCTCGTCCTGTCGGTCATTCCGACGCTGGTGAGCCAGCTCACCGCGCTGATCGACGCGGCCCCCACGATCTTCCGCCAGCTCCATTCCTTCCTGCTCGATCATTTCCCGCAGCTCTCGGACGAGACGAGCACGGCGCGCCAAACGCTCCTCTCGATCGGCGACACGATCAAGGAGCGCGGCGGCGAGGTGGCGAACACGCTGCTGACCTCGGCCTACGGCGTCATCAATGCCATGATCTTCATGGTGGTCGTGCCGGTGGTGAGCTTCTACCTGCTGCTCGACTGGGACCCGATGGTGGCCAAGATCGACAGCTGGCTGCCGCGCGACCATGCGCCGACGCTGCGCCGCCTCGCGCGCGAGATCGACGAGGTGCTGGCAGGCTTCGTGCGCGGCCAGATCTCGGTCTGCCTCGTGCTCGGCACCTTCTACGCCGTGGCGCTGGCGGCGGTGGGGCTGCAGTTCGGCCTCGTGGTGGGGGCCATCGCGGGGGCCATCACCTTCATTCCCTATGTGGGCGCCCTGATCGGCGGCGCACTGGCCATCGGCCTTGCCCTCTTCCAGTTCTGGGGCGACTGGCTCTCGATCGGGCTCGTGGCGGGGATCTTCGCGCTGGGCCAGTTCCTCGAAGGCAACGTCATCACCCCGCGGCTGGTTGGCGGCTCGGTGGGGCTGCATCCGCTGTGGCTCCTGTTCGCGCTCTCGGCCTTCGGCTCGATCTTCGGCTTCGTGGGGATGCTGGTCGCGGTGCCGGTGGCGGCCGCCATCGGCGTGCTGGCGCGCTTCGGCATCCGGCAATATACGAGCTCGCGCCTCTACCGCGGCACCCATCTGCTGACCCCCGAGGACGAGACGTGAAGGGCCAGCTTGCCTTCGACCTGCCGATCCGCCCGGCGCTGAGCCGCGAGGATTTCTTCATCTCTCCCGCCAATGCGCTCGCGCTGGCGAGCCTCGACGGCTGGCGCGACTGGCCGCGGGGCAAGATGGTGCTGGTGGGGCCGCGGGGCTCGGGCAAGACCCATCTCGCCCATATCTGGGCGGCCCAGGCCGAGGCGCGGCTCATTCCCGCCGAAGCGCTCGCGCGGGCCGATCTGCCGGCGCTGGCCGCCGACGGGGCGGTGGCGGTCGAGGATGCCGAGCGGCTGGGCGGCGACCGCGCGGCCGAGGAGGCGCTGTTCCACCTTCACAACCTGATGCTCGAACGCGCGGGCGCCCTCCTCATCACCGCGGCCGGCCCGCCGCGCGACTGGGGACTGGGGCTCCCGGACCTCAAGAGCCGGATGCAGGCCGCCTCCGTCACCCGGCTCGAGGCGCCCGACGACGCGCTCCTCTCGGCCATGCTGGTGAAGCTCTTCACCGACCGGCAGATCGCGGTGCCGGGGATGCTCGTCCCCTGGCTCGTGGCGCGGATGGACCGCTCCTGCGAGGCCGCCCGGGCGCTGGTCGCGGCGCTGGACGCGCGCTCGCTGGCCGAGCGGCGGCCGATCTCGCGCCAGATGGCCGCAGAACTTCTCGGATTGACCGCCACAGACTGAGATCCGTCGCATAACCGTCACAAGAAGCGGGCAAACGGACCCGAACCGAGGCTGAGAGCATGACACCGGCAGATTTCCTGAGAGCCCCCTTCCCCGATCCCGTCACCCTGCCCGAGGAGGAAGTCTCGGGACCGAGGCGCTTCTTCAACCGCGAGCTCAGCTGGCTCGCCTTCAACTGGCGCGTCTTGGACGAGGCCGGCAATCCGCGCGTTCCGCTCCTCGAACGCCTGCGCTTCCTGTCGATCTCGGCCACCAACCTCGACGAATTCTATACAGTGCGCGTCGCGGGCCTGCGGGCGCTCGTCCGGGCGGGCAACCTCATGCTCTCCGAGGACGGGCGGACGCCTGCCGAGCAGCTTCAGCTCATCAACGCCGATGCGCGGCGGCTGATGCAGACCCAGCAGACGGTCTGGAACAAGCTGCGCCGCGAGATGGAGGAGCAGGGGATCTCGATCCTGACCCGCTCGAAGCTCACCGCCCGCGACCTGCGCCACCTCGAGGATCATTTCCTTTCGAAGGTCTTTCCGGTGCTCTCGCCGCTGGCCATCGACCCGGCCCACCCGTTCCCCTTCATCCCGAACACGGGCTTCACGCTCGGGCTCGAACTCGAGCGCATGTCGGACCGCCGCCCGCTTCAGGCCCTGCTGCCGATCCCGCAGCAGATCGCCCGCTTCATCGAGCTGCCGGCGAAGCCCGGCGAGCACCGCTTCCTGCCGCTCGAGGAACTGCTTCTTTTGCATCTGGGGATGCTCTTTCCCGGCTACAGCGAACGCGGGCACTGCGCCTTCCGCGTGCTGCGCGACAGCGACCTCGAGGTCGAGGACGAGGCCGAGGATCTGGTGCGCGAATTCGAGACCGCGCTGAAGCGGCGGCGCCGGGGCGAGGTCATCCGCATGAAGATCTCGGCCGGTGCGCCGAAGGAGCTGCATGCCCTCATCATGGAGGAACTCGGCGTCACCTCGGACGAGGTGATCGAGGTGCGCGGCCTGATCGGCGTGGCCGACCTGAAGGAGCTGGTGATCTCGTCGCGCCCCGATCTGCTCTGGCCCGCCTTCACGCCGCGCGTGCCCGAGCGGCTGGCCGACCACGAGGGCGACATGTTCTCGGCGATCCGGCAGAAGGACATCCTGCTGCATCACCCCTACGAGACCTTCGACCTCGTGATCCGCTTCCTCCAGCAGGCGGCGAGCGATCCGAACGTGCTGGCGATCAAGCAGACGCTCTACCGCACCAGCTGGGACAGCCCCATCGTCTCGGCGCTCTGCGAGGCGGCCGAGGCGGGCAAGTCGGTCACGGCGCTGGTGGAGCTGAAGGCCCGCTTCGACGAAGCCGCCAACATCCGCCAGAGCCGGCGTCTGGAACGGGCGGGCGCGCATGTGGTCTATGGCTTCATGCACCTGAAGACCCACGCCAAGATCTCGACCGTGGTCCGGCGCGAGGGCGACAATCTCGTGACCTATACCCACTACGGGACGGGCAACTACCACCCGATCACCGCGCGGGTCTACACGGACCTCTCCTTCTTCACCTGCGATCCGGCGCTCGGGCGGGATGCGACCAAGATCTTCAATTACCTCTCGGGCTACGTTCAGCCTGCGGGGCTCGAGAATGTGGCGATCGCGCCCATCACCCTGCGCGGCCGCCTGCACGAGCTGATCGCGGCCGAGGCCGACCATGCCCGCGCCGGCCGCCCGGCCGAGATCTGGCTCAAGGTCAATTCGATCATCGACCCCGAGCTGATCGACGCGCTCTATGCCGCCAGTCAGGCCGGCGTGAAGATCAGCCTGATCGTGCGCGGGATCTGCGGGCTGCGCCCCGGCGTGAAGGGCCTGTCGGACAATATCCGGGTGAAGTCGGTGGTCGGACGCTTCCTCGAGCACAGCCGCATCGTCTGCTTCGGCAACGGATCGGGCCTGCCCTCGAAGAAGGCGCGGGTGTTCTTCTCCTCGGCCGACTGGATGGGCCGCAACATGGACCGCCGGGTCGAGACGCTGGTCGAGGCGCTGAACCCCACGGTGAAGGCGCAGATCGTGGGGCAGATCATGGCCGCCAACCTCGCCGACGAGTCGCAGAGCTGGCTGCTCCAGCCGAACGGCCGCTATGTCCGTCCGCCGGTCGCGGCCGACGAACCTCTCTTCTCCTGCCACGCCTTCTTCATGGAGAACCCCTCGCTGTCCGGCCGCGGCACGGCAGGCGCCAAGGACGTGCAGCGCCTCGCCACGCTGCGCGACGAGGGGCCGCTGTGAGGCAGAGCCGGCAGACGGCCGGCCGCACCGCGGAGGCGGGTTCGCCTCGGGCGATCCGGCCCCGGGCCTCCGCATTCGGCATTGACGGAGCCTTCTCAGCCATTACCTTGACCGCAACCAAAGCGGGAGATGTGCCGTGAACGACCTCCCGGATCCGCATGACGAGTTCGGCCCGTTGGGCAGGCCCCTGTTCGAAGACCCGTCGGCCCGCGCGCTGTCGCGCGTGGGGGTGGTGGATGTGGGCTCGAACTCGGTGCGCATGGTCGTCTTCGACGGCGCGGCCCGCAGCCCCGCCTATTTCTTCAACGAGAAGATCATGTGCGGTCTGGGTCAGGGGCTGGCCGAGACCAACCGGCTGAACCCCCGCGGCCGCGAGCGGGCGCTGGCCGCGCTGAAGCGCTTCGCGCTGCTGGCGCGCGGCATGAAGGTCACGCCGATGATGGTCGTCGCCACCGCCGCCGTGCGCGAGGCCGAGGACGGGCCCGAGTTTCAGGCCGAGGTGCTGCGCGAGACCGGGCTCCGGCTCTGGGTGATCGACGGCGACGAGGAGGCGCGGCTCTCGGCACAGGGCGTGCTTCTGGGCTGGCCCGACGCGCGCGGCATCGTCTGCGACATCGGCGGCAACTCGATGGAACTGGCGCGGATCGGCGACGGCAAGGTCGGCCGCCGCGTGACCTCGCCGCTCGGGCCCTTCCGCCTGCAGCAGGTCAAGGGCACACCCAAGGAGCGGCAGGCCCATATCTCGGGCATCATCAAGGGGCTGAAGGAGACGATCCAGCCCGACCACGACCGCATCTATCTCGTGGGCGGCTCGTGGCGCGTGATCGCCCGCCTCGACATGGAGCGGCGGGGCTATCCGCTGACGGTGCTGCACGAATACCGGATGATGCCGCGCTCGCTGATGGAGACGCTCGACTGGATCGCGGCGGGCGATCTGGCGGCGCTGCGCGTGCGCACCGGCACCTCGCCCGAGCGGATGGAGCTTGTGCCTCTCGCCGTCGAGGTGCTGCGCGAGCTGATCCGCATCTTCCGGCCGAAGGAGATCGACGTCTCCTCCTACGGCATCCGGGAGGGCCTGCTCTACGAGCAGATGCCGCCCCGGCTCCGCGCGCGCGATCCGCTGATCGAGGCCGCGCGCATGGCCGAGGCGACCTCCGCCCGCAGCCCCGGCTTCGGCAAGAAGCTGCACCAGTTCCTCTCGCCGCTCTTCAAGAACGCCCCCCCCGAACGGCAACGCCTCATCCGGGCCGCCTGCCTCCTCCACGACACGACATGGCGCGCCCACCCCGACTACCGCGCCGAAATGTGCTTCGACAATGCGACCCGCGCCAATCTGGGCGGGCTCGATCATCCCGGCCGCGTCTTCCTCGGGCTGGCCCTCCTCCACCGCTACAAGAACTCGCGCTCGGGCTCGCGGCTCGAGCCCTTGTTCCGGCTGCTGAGCGAGGAGCAGATCCTCGAGGCGGAGGTGCTGGGCAAGGCCATGCGCTTCGGCTCGATGTTCTCGATCGAGGATCCGAGCACGGCGGGCAGCCTCAAGTTCATGCCGAAGAAGAAGATCCTCGAACTGACGCTGACGCCCGAGGGTGCGGCGCTCTACGGCGAGGTGGCGCAGGCGCGGTTGAAGTCGCTGGCGGCCGCGCTCCATGCGACGCCGCAGGTGAAGACCAGCGGATGATGCAGCTCGACCATGTGGCGATTGCGGCCGCCGATCTGACGGAGGGCGCCGCCCTCGTCGAGGCGGCCCTGGGCCTGCCCCTGGGGCCGGGCGGCGCCCATCCGCTGATGGCCACGCACAACCGGCTGCTGGGGCTGGGCGACAGCTACCTCGAGGTGATCGCGCCCGATCCGGCGGCGCCACGCCCGCCCTTCCCACGCTGGTTCGACCTCGACCGGTTCGAAGGTCGCCCCCGCCCCTCCAACTGGATCCTGCGCTGCGCGGATCTCGACGCGGCGCTGGCGCTTTTGCCCGAGGCGGGCCGCCCGCTGGAGCTCAGACGCGGGGACCTGCGCTGGCGGATGGCCGTGCCCGAGGACGGGCGGCTGCCCTTCGACAATCTCTTCCCGGCGCTGATCGAATGGCAGGGCAGCCCGCCGTCGCTGCCCGATGCGGGCCTCAGGCTCGCGCGGATCGAGATCCGCCACCCCGAGGCCCCGGCGCTGGCGCGGCGGCTTGCGCCGCATCTGGCGGACGACCGCGTGGCCTTTCTGGCCGACGAGCTCCCCGCGCTGCGCTTCACGCTGGACGGCCCGCAGGGCCCGCGCCTCCTTGCATGACCCCCGCCCCGGAGCCTTGCCGATGATCCGTCCCGCCGTGGCTGCGGATGTGCCCGCCCTGCTCGCGATCTGGAACCCGATCATCCGCGACACGCTGGTGACCTTCAACGCCGAGGAGAAGTCGGCCGACGAGCTGCACGCGCTGATCGCGGCCCGGCCCGCGTTCCTCGTGGCGGATCCGGGCGATGGGCCGGTGGGCTTTGCGAGCTACGCCCAGTTCCGCGGCGGCGTGGGCTACCGGCACACGATGGAGCACACGATCATCCTCGGGCCTGCGGCGCGTGGTCGCGGGCTCGGGCGCGCGCTGATGACGGCGATCGAGGATCATGCGCGGCGGGGCGGCGTTCATTCGCTCTTTGCGGGCGTGAGCGCGGGCAACCCCGAAGGCCGCGCCTTCCATGCGGCGATGGGCTTTGCCGAGACGGCGGTGCTGCCGCAGGTGGGCTACAAGTTCGGCCGCTGGCTCGACCTTGTGCTGATGCAGAAATTCCTCTCCTGACACCACCGGATCGGCGGTTTATGCTGGCCTCATGTCGATCTGGACCCGCATCACCGACGCGCTGGCCGCCCTCGCCTCCGGCGAGAGCCTGTCGGCCGTGCTCGACCGCCTGCGCACCCCGCCCGAGCGGTCGGTGGCCTTCACCATTGCCGTGATCGCGCTCGGCGCGAAGATGGCCAAGGCCGACGGGCAGGTGACGCGCGACGAGGTGGCGGCCTTCCGCGAGATCTTCGCGATCCCGCCGGGCGAGGAGGCCAACGCCGCCCGCGTCTTCAACCTCGCGCGGCAGGATGTGGCGGGCTTCGATTCCTATGCCCGCAAGATCAAGGGGATGTTCCGCGGCGACGACCGGATCCTCATCGATCTGATGGAGGGGCTCTTCCACATCTCGGTGGCCGACGGGAGCTATCATCCCGACGAAGACGCCTTCCTGACCGAGGTCGCCCGGATCTTCGGAATCGGCGACCGCTGCTTCCGCGCCCTGCGCGCCCGCTTCGTGAGCGACGCGCCGCGCGATCCCTACGACGTGCTTGGGGTCGAGCATGACGCGCCGATCTCGGAGGTGCGCAGCGCCTGGAAGCAGGCGGTGCGCGACTGCCATCCCGACCGGATGGTGGCCCGCGGCGTGCCGGAAGAGGCGGTGAGGCTCGCCGAGCGGCGGCTGGTCGACATCAACCGCGCCTGGGAGGAGATCAGCGCGAAGCAGGCGGCCTGAATGGCCCGCCCGCTGCGCATCGCCACCTACAATGTCGAATGGTTCAACGGGCTCTTCGACGACCACGGGCGGCTCAGGACCGACAACGAACTGTCGGGCCGCTACGAGATCACCCGCCGCAACCAGATCGAATCGCTGGGCATCGTCTTCACCGCCCTCGATGCCGACGCGATCATGGTCATCGAGGCGCCGAACCAGAGCCGGCGCCGCTCGACGGTGAAGGCGCTCGAGACCTTCGCGCGCACCTTCGGCCTGCGCGCCTCGCACGCCGTCATGGGCTTTCCGAGTGAGACCGAGCAGGAGATCGCGCTCCTCTACGACCCCTCGCGCATCGAGGCCCATCACGATCCGCAGTCGAGCGCCAAGGCGCCTAGGTTCGACGATGTGTTCCGCTTCGACATCGACGTGGATGCCACGCCCGAGGCCATCCGCTTCTCCAAGCCGCCGCTCGAGCTTGCGCTCAGGGCCGACGGCCATCCGCTGCGGGTGATCGGCGTCCATGCCAAGTCCAAGGCCCCGCACGGCGCGCGCAACCCGGCCGAGGCGGTGCGGATCGGCATTCAGAACCGCCGTCAGCAGCTGGCCGAATGCGTCTGGCTGCGCCGGCGGGTGGCGGGCCTCCTCGCGCGGCACCAGAGCGTGATGGTGATGGGCGATTTCAACGACGGCCCCGGTCTCGACGAATATGAGAAGCTCTTCGGCCGGTCGGGGATCGAGATCGTCCTCGGGCTCGAGGAGCCTCCCGAGTTGCGCCTGCACGAGCCCCATGCGCGCATGGCGCTCACGCAGAAGGTGGGCATCCAGCCCAGCTCGGCCCGCTTCTGGCTCGCCCCGGAACAGCAGTATTTCGAGGCCCTGCTCGACTTCATCATGGTCTCGGCCGATCTGGCGGCGAAATCGCCCCGCTGGCGGATCTGGCATCCGCTGAACGACCCGAACTGCTTTCGCACCCCCGAGTTGCAGCAGGCCCTCCTCGCGGCCTCGGACCATTTTCCGGTCACGCTCGACATCGACCTCTGACGCCTCCCGGCGTTGCCCCCTAGGCCAGGAGGTCTTCGCCGGCGAAGCCTCCTCGGCCATGCCCCTCCCCGGCGGCACCTCCGCTTCGAGCTGCGGACCAGTCCGTCGCCCCCGCCCCTATCGGGCGCGCGACCCCGGCAAGCCGGATTGCGCCCGGCCACCTCCCGCGCCCCGCGACGCGCAGCCGCTGCGCTCCGGCGGGCCTTGCGCGCGGGACGGGAAAGACCGAAGGTGCGGGCGACGGTTCCCGGAGGAAGCTCCGGGCGAAGAGGGAATGCGGTGCGGGCCTGACAGGCCCCAAGCCGCGACTGCCCCCGCAACTGTAGGCGGCGAGCGCGTCCCATCATGCCCACTGGCCCAGGACAGGCCGGGAAGGGCGGGACAAGCCCAGACCCGCGAGTCAGGAGACCTGCCGTCGACGGACCTGTAACAGCCGGGCGGGGTGTCCCGGGCGCAGGGCGCGTGCGCACGGGCGCCGCCCCTACGCCTGCCCGCTCTCAAGATGCGCGGAGGGCGCGATGATCGTGACGCGGAACGGACGGACCTACAGCCTCACCGAATGCCGACACCGGAAGGAACCCTGCCTGAAGGGCCTCGCGGTGGTCGAGCATCTGGCCAGCTCGGCCCGATGCACCCAAGGCCTCATGGGCCCCGACTTCGAAATGCAGGGCTGCGTGCGGCTCACGGGCTGCATCCGGCCCTGCACGGCGCTGTTCCGGCTGACGGCGGGCGGGCTCCAGCTCTTCTGCGACCTCGAACCCGGAGACTGGTCGCCGGGCCTCGTGCGGCTGGCCGAGATGATCGAGGGCGGCGGCTCCTTCACCGGCACGCTGCCTGCCGAACCCGCGGCCATGGTGCTCGCCTCGGCGCCGGAGCCCGCGCCCGAGCGCGCCGCCCCGGCCCGCCCGCTCCCGCGGGAGGCGGCACTGCATTGACGCTGGCGGCGGGCCTCAAGGCGCCTTCGGAGGCGATCCGCCGGGTGCGGGTGGCGGGCCATCTGGGCGAGCTCCTGCAGGGCCGCCTCGGGCCCGACGGGCCGCTGGCGCTGGTGACCCTGCCCTGCCCCGGCCTCGGCGCCGAGGCGATCCGGGCGCCGGGTCCGCTGGCCCTCGACCAGCCCGGGGCGCAGATGCTGACGCTGCCCGCGCTCTGCGACCTGCTGGCCTCTGGCGGAGCCGCCCCGGACGGCCGCTTCCGCCTGACGCTCGACCTGCCGCCGGGCGGCGGGGCGGGCGCCTCGACCGCGGCGCGGGCGGCGCTCCTCCATGCGGCGGGCGTGGTTGATCCGGCCACCGTGGCCCGCGCCTGCCTCGCCTCGGAGGGGGCGAGCGATCCGCTGATGTTCGACCGGCCCGAGCGGCTGCTCTGGGCCTCGCGCGAGGGGCGGGTGCTGGCAGAGCTGCCGCCCCTGCCGCCGATGGAGCTGGTGGGCGGCTTCTTCGGTCCGGCCCGGCGCACCGATCCGGCCGATCTCGCCTTCCCCGACATCTCGGACCTTCTCGAGGGCTGGGGCGCGGCCGATCTCGCGGGCGTGGCGCGCCGTGCGAGCCTCTCGGCCGCGCGCTGCCTTCAGCTGCGCGGCCCGGCGGAGGATCCGACCGCGGCCCTGGCCCATGGGCTCGGCGCGCTCGGCTGGGCCATCGGCCACACCGGCCCCGCCCGCGCGCTGATCTTCCCGCCGGGCGCCGTTCCGCGCGGGGCGGCCGGGGCATTGCGGGCCGCGGGCTTTTCCCGCATCACGCGCTTCCGCATCGGCGGAGCCTGAGGAGGGACCATGCGCGATCACGGCGGCAATCTCGACAGTGCGGCGGCGCTCTTTGGCGGGGCGGTCGAGGACTGGCTCGACCTCTCGACGGGGATCAATCGGGTGCCCTATCCGATGCCGCCCCTGCCCGCCCGCGCGCTGACCGCCCTGCCCGATGCAGCGGCCGAGGCGCGCCTTCTGGCCGCGGCGCGCCTGGCCTTCCGCACGGAGGCGCCGATGCTGGCCGTGGCGGGGGCACAGGCGGCGATTCAGCTGGTGCCGCGGCTCACCCCGCCCGGCCGGGCGCGCGTCCTTGGCCCCACCTACAACGAACATGCGGCAAGCCTCCGCGCCGCGGGCTGGCAGGTCGAGGAGGTGAGCGAGCTTGCGGCGCTCGAAGGCGCCGATCTCGCCGTGCTCGTCAATCCGAACAACCCCGACGGCCGCCGCCACCCGCCCGAGGCGCTCCGGGCGCTTCTGCCCCGCGTGGGCCGGCTTCTGGTCGATGAGAGCTTCGGCGATCCGCTGCCCGATCTGTCGCTCGCCCCCGAGGCCGGGGTGCCGGGGCTTCTGGTGCTGCGCTCCTTCGGCAAGTTCTACGGGCTGGCGGGGCTGCGTCTGGGCTTCGTGCTGGGAAATGCCGAGGATGTGGCGGCGCTGGCGCGGATGGCGGGGCCGTGGGCGGTCTCGGGCCCGGCCATCGCCGCGGGAACCGTGGCCCTGGCCGACCACGACTGGGCGGAGACCACGACCGCGCGGCTCGAGGCCGAGGGGCCGCGCCTCGATGCGCTGGCCGCCCGGATGGGCTGGCGGCTGGCGGGCGGGGCGCATCTCTTCCGGCTCTACGACACGCCGAATGCCCGTGCGGCGCAGGACCACCTTGCCCGCGCCCGGATCTGGAGCCGGATCTTCCCCTGGTCTGACCGGCTGATCCGCCTCGGGCTGCCGGGCGGCGAAGCGGAATGGGCGCGTCTCGATGCGGCCTTCGGTGCCGGGATCCGCTAGGCGGGTCCGGAAACGGAAGCCCTCGGCCCCCTTCCCCCGCACCACACCCCGGGCGTGATCCGGTCCGCGCGCCGCCCCGCAGGCGGCCTCTACCCGAGGCTCAGCCCTCCGGCGTGCCGCCCGAGAAGTTGCGATAGAAGAAGCGGTCGGACCCCGCCTCCGCCTCGGCCCCCGCGAGCGAGAAGAGCTGCGCATGGAGCGGAGACTTGGCGCAGGCCGGGTCGGTGGCGGCCGCATCGCCCGCCAGCGCGAAGGCCTGACAGCGGCAGCCGCCGAAATCCTCCTCGGCATGGATGCAGGACCGGCAGGGCTCCTGCATCCAACCGGTGCCGCGATAGAGGTTCAGCGCCTCGGACCGCTGCCAGATCTCGGCCAGCGGCGCCTCGCGCACCGAATCGAACCGGAGCCCGGTGATCGTCTCGGCGGCGTGGCAGGGCAACACCTTGCCCGAGGGCGAGATATTGAAGAACTGCCGCCCCCAGCCGCCCATGCAGGTCTTGGGCCGCACCGCGTAATAGTCCGGGATCACATAATCGATGGCGAGCACGCCCGCGAGCCGCGCCTGCGCCTCCTCGACGATCTGCGTCGCCTCGTCGAGCTGCGCGAGCGTCGGCATCAGCGCCGCGCGGTTCTTCAGCGCCCAGCCGTAATACTGCACATGCGCCACCTCGAGCCGCTGTGCGCCCATCTCGACCGCCATCTCGACGATGCGCGGCAGTTCGTCGAGGTTCTGGCGGTGCATCACGGCGTTGAGCGTGAGCGCCATTCCTTCCGCGCGCACCCAACCCGCGGCCTCGATCTTCTTCGCATGGCCGCCCCGGAAGCCGCCGATCCGCTCGGCCACCGGCGCGCTCGCGCCCTGCAGGCTGACCTGCACATGGGCGAGACCGGCCTCGGCCAGTTCGGCCACCTTGGCGCGGGTGAACATCACCGCCGAGGTGATGAGGTTGGTGTAGAGCCCCGCCCGGTCGGCATGGGCCACGAGCGCGACCAGATCGCGCCGCACCAGCGGCTCGCCGCCCGAGAAATGGATCTGGAGAACGCCGAGCGCCGCCAGCTCGCCGATCACCCGCTGCCAGTCCTCGGTCGACAGCTCGCGGCTCGCGGCCTCCAGCTCCACCGGGTTCGAGCAATAGGGGCATTGCAGCGGGCAGCGGTGGGTGAGCTCGGCCAGCACCGCCATCGGCAGCGCAGGCGCGGTCGGGGCGGCCGGCGCGGGGGCAGCGAAGGCGTGGTCGTCCATCAGGCGGCCTCCCGGTCGATCAGATAGCCGCGGTCGGCCAGATCCTGCAGCAACGCCAGCACCTCGCGCGCGATGACGCCAGGCTCGGCCACATATTTCCGCTCGAAAAGCGCCGTCAGCCCCGCCACCGTCGCCTGCCCGTCGCAGGCCTGCAGGATCTCGACGCAGATCTCGTCGGGCGTCATCACCCGCTCGGGCACCAGAAGCACCCAGTGCTGGCGGTTCTGGTCGAAGCGCAGCCGGGCATGACGGGCGAGCTGCGGCACGCTTTCGGGCGAAAGCTCGAGGCGGCTCATCGCATCTCCTCCGGCACGAAGGCGCCGGGCGGGACATGGCCCAGCACATAGGCATGGTGGAGCGCGTCGAGCTGGGTCCAGAGCACCTGCGTCTTGAAGATCAGCGCATTGCACACCGCCGCGCGCTCCTCGGGCGTGCGGGCATGATCGCGGACATAGCGCAGCGCATAGTCGGCGTCGCGGGGCGCCTGCGTCAGGCGGCGCTGGAAATAGGCCATGACGGTCGGATTGATGAAATCGTAATGCGACAGCATTCCCGAGATCCGGGTGGCATGGATGTTCGGCGCGAAGAGCTCGGTCAGGCAGGAGGCGATGGCCTCGAGCGGCGAGCGGTCGCGGACGAAATGGACGTAAGCCTCGACCGCGAAACGGGTCGCGGGCAGGATGCCATCGGTCGATTCCACATAGGCCCGGTCCAGCCCCAGCCCGTCCGTCAGGATCAGCCAGCGGTCGATCCCGCCCTCGGCCCCCTCGGCGCCGTCGTGATCCTCGAGCCGGTGGCGCCACTCGATCCGCGTGGCGCGGTCGCGGAAGCGCGAGATCACCACCGCATCCTTCACCGGGATCGTGCACTGGTAATAATAGCGGTTCAGCGCCCAGGCCTGCACCTGGCCCTTGGTGAGCTCGCCCCCGTGCAGCATGTGGTGGAACGGGTGGCGGTCGTGGTAGCGCGCCGCGCCGATCTCGCGCAGCCGCTCTTCCATGGCGTCGGCGCTTTCCAGCGGGCGGGCGGGCGACAGGCTCGTGCTCAGGTCGAGACTCATGCGACGAACTCCATTCCGGGGGCGGGAACACACCAGCCGGCGCGCTCGGCCTCGGCGCGCTCCGGCGAACCGGGCATCAGGACCGGGTTCGAATTGTTGATATGGACGAAGACCTTGCGGGTGATGCCCAGAGGATCGAGCGCGGCCATCGCGCCCGCGGGCCCGCTCATCGAGATATGGCCCATCCGCCGCCCGGTCTTCTGCGAGAGGCCCGCGCGGATCATCTCGTCGTCCTGCCAGAGCGTGCCGTCGAAGAAGACAAGATCCGCCCCGGCGAGCCGGTCCGCCAGCGCGGGCGTGACCTCGGCGCAGCCGGGCAGGATGAAGGCGCGCCGGCCGCCGGCGGACAGCTCGAGCCCGATGCTGTCGCCCTCCGCCGCCCCCTCCTCCTCGCGCCAGAGAGCGGGCTTGCCCGGCACGGCGAAGCTCCGCACCGTGAGGCCGGAGGCGCGTCCGTCAGCCAGCACGGGCTCGAAGGGCGTGTCGGGCAGCATCGGGCGGCGCGGCACGATCTCGGGGCGCAGGACGCCGAAGATCGGGTTCGCGGCCAGCACCTCCAGCACGTCCGGATGGGCATGGATGGCGAAGGGCCAGCCCTCGCGCAGGGTCAGCAGCCCCGCCACCGCATCGACCTCGGCATTGGTGAGGATCACGCCCGCGATGGGCGAATGGCGCAGCCCGTGGCGCGGATGCAGGGCCGGCGTGTCGAGGATCTGCTGGCGCAGATCGGGCGAGGCATTGACGAGAAACCAGCTCTCGCCGTCCGCGCTGGCCGCGAGCGCGCACTGGCCGTTGCGGAGCGCAGGCTCCGCGCGCGCGGCGCGGCAGCCCGCGCAGTTGCAGTTCCATTGCGGCAGGCCGCCGCCTGCTGCGGAGCCGAGGACGATGATCCGAAGCATCGCAGCAGGCTCCACTCGTTACTTGCGCTTGGCGCAGGCATACATGTTGATTTCCATCCCCACCGGGGTCTCGTCGTAACGCGGGGTCTTCCAGGCCATGGGATCTCCTCCTCCGTGATGGCGCCGCTCCGGGGCGGCTCCCTCGACTATCGGGGCTGCGTCAAAGGGTCGCCAGCTATGGAGAGGATAGGCGCCGCCTATTGCGGCAGCGCAGCGGAAACCATGCTGCGGCAACAGCTTATCCGCCCCCCCAGGACTGGCGCCGAGGGCGGATGGCGGGGCTGGCGGCACAGGAGCGCAGGCCCCCGCGAGACGCAAGGCAGTGTCGCGTCAGGGCCGGGCGAGGAGCGGCGGCAGCGGCTCGATCGGGGGCAGCCGCATGGCGCTGCCTGCCGCCTGCAGCGCCGCGACGACGGCCGCGTGCCGGCCGGTCCGGTGCTGCGCAGGCTGGATCAGCGCCACGATCCGGCGCGGCTCGAGACCTGCGTGGTAGAGCCGCACGCCCGGCGACGGCCCCACCGACAGCGCCGGCACGATGCAGATGCCGAGCCCCGCGCGCACCATCGAGAGCGCGGTCTCGAAGCTCCTGACCCGCGCCGTCATCCGGTTCTGCGGCAGCATGTCCGAGAACCAGCTCTCGATCCGGCGGCTGTGCTGGGTGCCGAAGGCGATCTGGATCGAGGCGCCGAGGATCGCCTGCGCCTCGGGGGCCAGATCCTCGATCCGCGCCACACAGCCGAGGTCGAGCGACTCGGGCACCGCGAGCACGGTCGGATCGGCCATGATCGGGATCTGGAGAAAGCCGGTGCTCGCCTCCGAGATCGAGTTGGCGGCGAGAAGCCCGATGTCCGCCTGCCGCGAATAGAGCATCTCGAGCACATCCGCGGGCGCGCCTTCCAGCAGGTCGCATTCGGCGGTGCCGTCGAGATCCATGTGCCGCAGCGCCTCGGGCAGGATCGTCCGCAGGAGCGATTCGACCCCTGCAAGGCGCAGCGGATGGCGCTGGCCGCTGCCGTAGGCGGCGAGCGTGTCCTCCAGATCCTGCATCCCGCGCAGCACGGGCTCGGCCTTGCGCAGCATCAGGACGCCCGCCTCGGTCAGGATCATCCGGTTCGACCGGCGCACGAAGAGCGGATAGCCAAGGCTCTGCTCGAGCCCGATGATCTGCTGCGACAGCGAGGGCTGCGTGATGCCCAGAAGCTTCGCGGCCCCGGTCAGCGACTGCGACTGCGCCACAGCCCAGAAGGCCTTCAGCTTGCGGAAGGTCAGTTCCGGCCCCGCCTGCACCCCGACCCGGAGATCGGAGGGGGCAGGCTCCTCGCGCACGGCCTTCTGCATGTCTGGTCCTCCCTCCCGTCGGGCCAGAGTGGCAGCGGCGGGCCGCGGCGTCTGCCCCGACGAAGGGTGGAGGCTGCCCCCCGGAACTCTTCGGCGGCCCGCAGGGCACAGGCCCCCTGACGGAAGGGCCTCCGAACTGCGCCTGCCGCGTCCGGGCCGCGCGGCATGCGGACATCGACCGCGCCTCCCATGTGCCGTGTCCGGGCCTCCCGGCATCCACGTCGGCTTGCCCGGTCCGCAGGCGAGGCCTCGGGAGCGTGCAGTTCCTCGGCCGCCGCAGGAGATGCCCTCGCGGTCAGCTGTCGAGGCGGCGGCGATGCTCCGCCTCCTGCGCCGCCACGTCGGGGGGCAGGGCATCGCCGAAATCCTCCATCTCGTAGAGCGGCCGGATCTCGATGTCGGAGGGGCCGGGCATCGGATTGGGGCAGCGCTTCACCCAGTCGATCGCCTCCTCGAGATCGCGCACCTCCCAGAGCCAGAAGCCCGCGACCAGCTCCTCGGCCGGGCCGAAGGGGCCGGGTGTGACGCTGCGGGACTTGCCGTCGAATCGCACGCGCGCCCCGTGGGCCGAGGGCTTCAGCCCGTCGCCCGCCTTCAGGATGCCCGCAGCCATCAGCTCTTCGTTGAAGCGGCCCATGGCCTCGAACATCTCGGGTTCGGGCATCAGGCCCGCCTCGCTGTCTCCGGTTGCCTTCACCATGACGATGACGCGCATGGCCCTCTCCTCCCCTGCTGCACGGAAACAGCATCGGGGCACGGCGACCTCTGGCCTAGCCTTTTCTCGCGGCGCATCCGATCTTGGCAAATCGCGGCCGACCGGCGAGAACCGGGGGGCAAGAGGATGCCCGAAGGAGACGCCCATGCCCGCCGTGATGATCCAGGGAACGGGCTCGGACGTGGGCAAGTCGCTGCTGGTGGCCGGGCTCTGCCGGGCCGCGCGGCGCCGGGGCCTGTCGGTCGCGCCCTTCAAGCCGCAGAACATGTCGAACAACGCGGCCGTCACCGCCGACGGCGGCGAGATCGGCCGGGCGCAGGCCCTGCAGGCGCGCGCCTCCGGGCTCGAGCCGCTGACCGACATGAACCCGGTGCTGCTGAAGCCCGAGAGCGACCACGGCTCGCAGGTGATCGTGCAGGGCCGCCGCGTCGGCACGCTCCGCGCCCGCGACTGGTTCGAGCGCAAGCCCGCCCTGATGGCGCCCGTGCTCGAGAGCTTCGCGCGGCTGACGGCGGCGCACGATCTGGTGATCGTCGAGGGGGCGGGCAGCCCGGCCGAGGTGAACCTGCGCCGGGGCGACATCGCCAACATGGGCTTCGCGCGCGCGGCCGGGGTGCCCGTGGTGCTCGCGGGCGACATCGACCGCGGCGGCGTGATCGCCCAGCTCGTCGGCACGCAGGCGGTGATCGAGCCCGAGGATGCCGCCATGATCGCGGGCTTCCTCGTGAACAAGTTCCGCGGCGACGTGCGGCTCTTCGATGAGGGCTACCGGCTGATCCAGGCCCGCACCGGCTGGCGCGGCTATGGGGTGGTGCCCTTCTTCCCCGAGGCGGCGCTCCTGCCCGCCGAGGATGCGCTGGATCTCGGCCGCCCCACCGGGCAGGGCGCGCTGACGGTGGCATGGCTCGCCTTCTCGCGCGTGGCCAATTTCGACGATCTCGACCCGCTGAAGCAGGAGCCGGGGCTGACCGTGCGGATGGTGCGCCCGGGCCAGCCCATCCCGGCCGAGGCCGATCTCGTGATCCTGCCGGGCACGAAATCGACGCGGGGCGATCTGGCCTTCCTGCGGGCGCAGGGCTGGGACGTGGATCTGCGCGCGCATCATCGCCGCGGCGGGCGGGTGCTGGGGATCTGCGGCGGCTACCAGATGCTCGGGCGGAGCGTGGCCGACCCCGAGGGTCTGGAAGGCGCGCCGGGCGTGACCGAGGGGCTGGGGCTTCTCGACGTCGAGACGGTGATGCATCCCGACAAGCGGCTCACCCGCGTGGCGGGGCGGCACCGGGCCAGCGGGGCCGAGCTCACCGGCTACGAGATCCATATCGGCGCGACCGAGGGTCCCGACTGCGCCCGCCCCTTCGCCGAGATCGAGGGCCGCCCGGAAGGGGCCACCTCGGCCGACGGACGGGTGGTCGGCAGCTACCTCCATGGCATGTTCGGCGCCGACGGCTTCCGGCGCGCCTTCCTCGAAAGCCTCGGGGCCGCAACCTCGGATCTCGCCTACGATGCGCGGGTCGAGACGGTGCTCGACGGGCTCGCGGACCATCTCGAGACCCATGTCGATGTGGCGGGGCTGCTGGCGCTCGCCCGCTGAGACGCCGGCGCGCCTCTGGCACGCGGCCGCCGCCGCCCTATATCTGGCGCATGACCCGGATCGCAGCCACCCTCGCCCTCTGCCTCTTCCTCACGCCCGCTCAGGCGCAGGACGCGCCGGCGCCCGACAAGGACGGGGATGTGGGCGAAGGGTTCAGCCTGCTGAACGAGGGGGCGAAGCTGCTTTTCCGCGGGCTGATGGACGAGATGGAGCCCGCCATGCGCGACATGGGCGAGGCGATGGGCGATCTGCAGCCCGCGCTGCGCGACCTGCTGGCCAAGGTGGACGATCTGCGCAACTACGAGGCGCCCGAGCGGCTGCCGAACGGCGACATCCTGATCCGCCGCAAGGCCGATGCGCCGCCCCTGCCCGAAGAGACGCCCGCACCGAAGCCCGACGCGCCCTCCGCGGACGCGCCCGGCATCGAACTCTGATCAGCCCTTCGCGCGCACCTTCTGCAGAAGCGGCATGACCTCGGACATGTCCGGCCCGTGGGCCTGCCCGGTCAGCGCCTTCCGCAGCGGCATGAAGAGACCCTTGCCCTTGCGGCCCGTGGCTTCCTTCACCGCGGCGGTGAACTGCGCCCAGCTCTCGGGCCCGTAGGGCGGCGGAGGCAGAAGGGTCATGGCCTGACGGATGAAATCCTCATCCTCGGGGTCGATCTGCGGCTCGGCCCCTTCCGAGAAGAGCGTCCACCAGCCGCCCAGATCCTCGAGCACGCCGATATTGTCCTTGGCCACCCGCCAGAAGGGTTCGGCCAGATCGTCCGGCACGCCGAGCGCGGCAATGCGGCCGCGGACGGCCTCGAACGGCAGGCCCTGCACATAGTGGCGGGTCAGCGGGAACAGGTCCTCGGCATCGAACTTGGTCGGCGCCGCGCCGAAGGTGCTCACATCGAAGCCCGCCAGAAGCTCCTCATGCGTGCGGAAGAGCTCGACCGGCTGCGACGAGCCCAGACGCGCCATCAGCGACAGGAGCGCCATCGGCTCCACCCCCCGCGCACGCAGGTCGCGCAGGCTGAGCGTGCCGAGCCGCTTCGAGAGCGCCTCGCCCTGTGCGCCCGTCAGCAGCGAATGGTGCGCGAAGGAGGGCGGCGTGCCGCCCAGCGCCTGCATGATCTGGATCTGCGTGGCCGTGTTCGTCACATGGTCGCCGCCGCGGACGATGAAGGTCACGCCCATGTCGATGTCATCGACCGAGGAGGCGAAGGTATAAAGCACCTGCCCGTCGGCCCGGATCAGCACCGGATCCGAGACCGAGGCCGCATCGATCGAGATCGGGCCGAGGATGCCGTCCGTCCATTCGATCCGCTCCTGATCGAGCAGGAAGCGCCAGTAGCCGCCGCGCTCCGCGCGCAGACGCGCACGCTCCTCGTCCGAGAGCTTCAGCGCGGCGCGGTCGTAGACCGGCGGCTTGCCCATGTTGAGCAGCTTCTTGCGCTTGAGATCGAGCTCGGTCGGGCTTTCGAAACATTCGTAGAAGCGGCCCGCCCGGCGCAGCTCGTCGGCGGCCTCCGCGTAACGGTCCAGCCGGTCGGACTGCCGCTCGAGCCGGTCCCAGGTCAGGCCCAGCCACTCGAGATCCTCCATGATCCCGTCGGAATATTCCTGCTTCGACCGCTCGCGGTCGGTATCGTCCAGACGCAGGATGAAGGTGCCGCCGGACTTGCGGGCGATGGCCCAGTTCATCAGCGCGGTGCGGAGATTGCCCACATGGATGTAGCCAGTGGGCGACGGAGCGAAACGGGTAACGGTGGTCATCGGCGGCTCTCCTGATCCCGCTCCTGTTTCACAAGGCGGGGCGATTGTCCAGTTCGGGCCATCGGTCGCAGCCGGCAAGGCAGCCTTGCCCGCCGCGGGCAGCTGGTGCGCCGGCACCCGGGCGAGCGCGGCGCACCAGTGCGCCGGCGTGGCGCGGAGGCTTGTCCCGGCATCGGCGCCGCCCGCCCGCGAGAACGCGGACGACCAGCCTTTCCTCTCTTGGCCTCGCCACAATGGACCTGCCCCGAGAGCGCGCTTCCCCGGCCGCTCCGCACCGCCTATGGTGCAGCCATGACACAGGATCTCGCTCAGGCCACCGCTCCCGACCTCGACCTCATCGAACGGCTCGCCTGCGAGGCGGTCGAGGCCCTGCCCGCCGCCTACCGCGCTCCGGCCGCCGCGGTCCTCCTGCGGGTGGCCGACCTGCCGCCCGACGACATCCTCGACGAGATGGAGATCGACGATCCCTACGAGCTGACCGGCCTCTACGAGGGCGTGCCCCTCCCCGAGAAATCGGTGATGGATCAGCCCGTGCAGCCCGATACGATCTGGCTCTTCCGGCGGCCGATCCTCGACGAATGGGTGGCACGGGGCGATGTCACGCTGCGCGAGCTGGTGACGCATGTGATGATCCACGAACTCGCCCACCATTTCGGCTGGTCCGACGAGGATATCGCCTCCATCGATCCGTGGTGGGAATAGGGCCCCTCCCGATCACCTTTGCGTCAGAAGCGCTGTCAGCGGCCCCCGCGCTTCTATGATGAGCCATCACCGAGACAAACCCGGAGGATGCCGATGACCATGACGCGCCGAAACGCCCTTCTGGCCGGAGCCGCCCTGCCGCTCGTCCCCGCCTTCGCGGCCCGCCCCGTCCTTGCCGCGGCCGAAAAGCAGGGCGCGGCCACGCCGCCGTTCCGCCGCTACGCTCTCGGCAGCTTCGAGGTCACGCCGCTTCTCGCCGGCACCCGCGTGCAGGAGGGCCCGAAGGAGATCTTCGCGGCCAATGTCCCGCAGGAGGAATTCGAGGCCGCCGCCCGCGCGGCCTTCCTGCCGACCGACCGGGCGCAGGGCTTCTTCACCCCCACCCTCGTCAACACCGGCTCCGAGCTGATCCTCTTCGACACGGGCCTTGCGCCCGAGGGCATCCTGGCCGCGCTCGAGGCCGCGGGCCATGCGCCCGACGCGGTGGATGTCGTGGTCATCACCCACATGCATGGCGACCATATCGGCGGGCTGATGGAGGGCGACAGGCCCACCTTCGCCAAGGCCCGCTATGTCACGGGCCAGGTGGAGAACGACCATTGGTCGGCGCAGGGCAACGAAGGCTACGAGGGCAAGGTGCGCCCGCTCCTCGACAAGATGACCTTCGTGGAAGGCGGCGACGAGGTGGCTCCCGGCATCACGGCCGTCGAGGCCTTCGGCCACACGCCCGGCCACATGGCCTGGCGGCTCGAGAGCGAGGGGCAGGCGCTGATGCTGACGGCCGATGCGGCGAACCATTACGCCTTCTCGCTCGGCCATCCCGACTGGGAGGTGCGCTTCGACATGGACAAGGCCGCGGCCGCCGCCACCCGGCGCGCCCTCTTCGGCCGGATCGCCGAGGAGCGCATCCCCTTCATCGGCTACCACATGCCCTTCCCGGCCATCGGCTTCGTCGAGACGACCGACGAGGGCTTCCGCTTCGTGCCCGAGAGCTACCAGCTGATGCTGAACGGCTGAGGGCATCGGCGAGAGACGCTGCGGCGCAATGCCCGCCGTGCCCCGCGGCGTCCCCTCTCCCCCCGGCACTCGGGGCCACCTCCCCCGCGCAGGCTCGAGCCTGCAGATGGCGCATCGCCAACCGAGAGGCTCGGCTGCAGGCAGCGCCGCTAGAGGACCCGTCCCGCAAACGCCATCCACGCCTTCTCCGAAAGCCGCGCGCGGCGGCCAAAGGCTCGTCAATCCAGCCGGAAGGTCTTGTCGCGGCTCGTGGCCCCCCGCACCAGCGTGAGGCGGCTCTTGGCCACGCCCAGCGCCTTGGCCAGCGCCTCGGTCACGGCGCGGTTGGCCTTGCCATCCTCGGGCACGCAGGTGACATGCACCCGCACCACGCCCTCCTGCAGATCGACCTTCGCCCGCGCGGCGCGCGGCGTCACCCGCACCGCGAAGGGCACGCCCGGCCGGGCCAGATCGGCCAGAGTGGATCCCTCGTCCATCGCTTCCCCCTTGCGCGAGCCTTAGCGCGGACGCAGGCTCGGCGCAAACGGAGGACGGCATGGCCACGGGCTTCTTCTGGGACGAGCGGTGCTTCTGGCATCACGGCGGCAATTACGCCCTGACGCTGCCGGTGGGCGGCCTCGTCCAGCCGGGCGCCGGCCTGCCCGAGAGCCCCGAGACCAAGCGACGGCTGAAGAACCTCATCGAGGTCACCGGCCTCGCAGGCGCGCTCCGGATGCAGGGCGCCCCGCCCGCCTCCGAGGAGGAGCTGCGCCGCGTCCATCCCGCCGCCTACCTGACCGCGTTCAAGGCGCTCTCCGACCGCGGCGGCGGCGAGCTCGGCCTGCGCAGCCCCTTCGGCCGCGACGGCTACGAGACGGCGGCCCTCTCCGCGGGCCTCGCCACGGCGGCGCTCCGGGAGGTGCTCGAAGGCCGCCTCGCCAATGCCTATGCGCTGAGCCGCCCGCCGGGGCACCATTGCCTGCCCGACTGGCCGAACGGCTTCTGCCTTCTGGCCAATATCGCCATCGCGGTCGAAGCTGCCCTGGCCGAGAAGCGGGCGGAGCGGATCGCGGTGGTGGACTGGGACGTTCATCACGGCAACGGGACCGAGGCGATCTTCCTCTCCCGCCCCGAGGTCCTGACCGTCTCGCTGCATCAGGAGCGGAACTATCCGCTCGACACCGGCGGGGCGGAGGTGCGCGGCGAGGGTCCGGGGCACGGGGCGAACCTCAACATTCCGCTGCCGCCCGGCACCGGACACCGCGGCTATCTCGAGGCCATGGACCGGCTGGTGCTGCCCGCGCTCCGCCGTCACCGGCCCGACGCGATCGTGGTGGCCTGCGGCTTCGACGCCTCGGCCATGGAACCTCTCGGCCGCATGATGGCGTCGGCCGACACCTTCCGTGAGATGACGCGGAGGATGAAGGAAGCTGCGGCCGATCTCTGCGAAGGGCGGCTCGTCCTCGTCCACGAGGGCGGCTATTCCGAGGTTCATGTGCCCTTCTGCGGCCATGCGGTGCTGGAAGAGCTCTCGGAGAGCGGCATTCCTGCCCCCGATCCGCTCGGCGCCACGATTCGCGCGCGCCAGCCCGGCCCCGGCTTCGACCGGTTCCTGAGCGAGCATCTCTCGGATCTCGCCGCCCATTTCGGGCTGGGCGGGCCGCGCCCCCCGGGTCCCGCCCCCACCGCGTCCTGAGCCCGTCCCCGCAGCTCTCGGCACGGCGCCTGACCCAGCCAGATCCCGTCCCGCCCTCAGGCCTGCCGGGGGCCCGATCAGCCTCCCGCAGGACCGGCTCTCCCCCGCACGGGCGACCCGACGCGTTGCCCAGTGCCCAGCCTCTCGCGGCCCGAGCGCCCTTCGGCCGCACCTCCCCACTGGCCCCCCTTACAACGCCGGCGCGTTCACCCGCCCGACACCGGCCGCGTTCCGCCTCGGCCCGCCCCCGCCGTCCCCCGACCCGCGGCCCCATCGCTTTCACTCTGCCCAAATATCCCGGGGGTCCGGGGGCAGCGCCCCCGGCGGCCGGCTCCACGCGCTCACGCCCCCCAGCTGCGCTCCAGAAGCCCGTACCAGTTCTCGTGGCAGAGCTTGCGCATCAGCGGCTCGTCGTAGCCATGGGCACGCATCGCGGCCTGCAGCGCGGGCAGGCCGGTCACGTCGGCGATGCCCTGCGGGATCGTGGCCCCGTCGAAGTCCGAGCCCATCCCCACATGATCCTCGCCCAGCCGGTCGATCAGATGATCGAGATGGCGCAGCACCGGCTCCCAGCCCATCTCGGCCGAGCGTCGGCCGTCCTCGCGCAGGAAGGAGGTGGCGAAATTCAGCCCCACCATGCCCCGGCTCTCGCGGATCATCGCGAGCTGGCGGTCGGTCAGGTTGCGGGTCGAGGGCGTGACCGCATGGGCGTTGGAATGGGTCGCGACCAGCGGCGCGTCGCTCAGGCGCGCGACATCGTCGAAGCCCTTTTCGTTCAGGTGCGAGAGGTCGAGCATGATCTTCAGCCGGTTGCATTCGGCCACGAGGCGACGCCCCGCCTCGGTCAGCCCCTCGCCGGTATCGGGCGAGCCGGGGAAGCGGAAGGGCACGCCGTGGCCGAACACCGTGGGGCGGCTCCAGACCGGGCCGAGCGAGCGCAGGCCCAGCGAATGGAAGAGGTGGAGCGCATCGAGATCCGCCCCGATCGCCTCGGCGCCCTCCATATGCATGATGCCCGAGACGATGCCGTCGGCATGGCAGGACCGGACCTCGGCCGCCGTGCGGCAGACCTTGAAGCGGCCACGGGCCGCGCGTTCCATCCAGAGCAGGTGCCCCGCCATGGCGAGGGCCACGGGCTGCGCCTGCTCGGCCCGGATCATCGAGGGCAGCGGCAGCTCGAAGGGCGGAGCGTCCATCATCGCCTCGAAATCCGCGGCATCGTGGGCCTGCGGCGAGGGGACGTAGATGGCGAAGAAGCCGCCCGCGAAGCCGCCCTCCTTCATCCGCGGCAGGTCGAGATGGCCGGTGCCGTCGCCCTTCAGCCAGATCGTCTCGCGGTTGGCGGGATTGCGCAGGAGGCGCAGGAGGAAGTCGTTGTGTCCGTCGAAGACGGGGATCGTCTCGGTCATGGGCTGCTCTCGGCGGGGCGGTAGCCTTCGGACGCGGCCAGAAGGTCCCGGGTGTAGGGTTCGCGCGCGGCCCGGGCCCGGAGGCCGTCTCGGGTCAGTTCCTCGACCGCCTGCCCGTGCTGCATCACGAGGAGACGCTCGCACATGTGCGCCACGACGGCCAGATCGTGCGAGACGAGAATGTAGGTGAGCCCCCGCTCCGCCCGCAGCCGGTCGAGGAGGTTCAGCACCTCGGCCTGGATCGAGGCATCGAGCGCGGAGGTCGGCTCGTCGAGCAGCATCACCCGCGGCTCGAGGATCAGGGCGCGGGCGATGGCCACCCGCTGCCGCTGTCCGCCCGAAAGCTGGTGGGGATAGCGGAAGCGGAAGCCCTGGCCCAGACCCACCTCGTCGAGCGCGCGCAGGATGCGGGCCTCGCGGTCGTCGAAGCCGTGGATCGCCAGCGGCTCGGCCAGCACGCGGTCGATCGTGTGGCGGGGATGGAGCGAGGCATAGGGGTCCTGAAACACCATCTGCACCCGGCGGTGGAACCCGGCCGAGCGGCGGCGCCCGAGCTCCTCGCCCGCCAGCGTGACGGCGCCCGCCGAGATCGGCGCCAGCCCGCAGATCGCGCGAAGCACGGTGGACTTGCCCGAGCCGCTCTCGCCCACGATGCCGTAGCTTTCGCCTTCGGCCACCTGGAACGAGACGCCGCGCACGGCATGGACCTCGCCGAAGCGGACATGGAGGCCGGAGACGTCGATCAGCGCCATCAGAGAGCCCACCGCGCGTCGCGTTCCAGCACCGGCAGCGGCCGGCGCCCCCCCTCGATCCGCGGCAGGCAGTTCAGCAGCCCCTGCGTGTAGGGATGCCGGGCCTGCGCCAGCTCAGCGGCGCGCAGTTCCTCGACCACGCGGCCGGCATACATCACCAGCACCCGGTCACAGAAACTGCCGACGAGACGGAGGTCGTGGCTGATGAAGACGAGCCCCATGCCGCGGTCCTGCACCAGCCGGTCGAGGATGCGCAGGACCTCGATCTGCACCGTGACGTCGAGCGCCGAGGTGGGTTCGTCCGCGATCAGGAGGTCCGGCTCGGCGATCAGCATCATGGCGATCATGGCCCGCTGGCCCATGCCGCCCGACAACTCGTGCGGATAGGCGCCGAAGACGCGGGACGGATCGCGGATCTGCACGGCCTCGAGCATGGCCATCGCGCGGTCCTTCGCCTCGCCGCGCGAGGCGGTGCGGCGCGCGGCCTCGGTCAGCTGGCGGCCGATGGTCATCACCGGGTTCAGCGAGAATTTCGGGTCCTGCATGACCATCGACATGCGGATGCCGCGCAGGGCCCGCCACTGGCGCGGCGTGGCGCGGTTGAGGTCGATGCCGTCGAAGGCGAGCCGGTCGGCGGTGGCCCGGCCGGGCGGCGGTGTCAGGCCCAGGATCGCGCGCCCGGTCTGGCTCTTGCCAGAGCCGCTCTCGCCCACGATCCCGAGCCGCTCGCGCCCGAGGGTGAAGCTCACGCCGCGGACCACCTCGGAGGGGCCCTGCCGGGTCGGGAAGGTCACGCGGAGGTTCTCGACCTGAAGGAGCGTCATCGGCGGGTGCTCCGCCCGGCGGAGGCGTCGGAGCCTCCGGCGGGGATATTTGGGCCAGAATGAAAGCCCGGGAGGGCGGCGGCGCGGGGGCGGTTCGGGATCATCTGCGGGCCTTCGGGTCGAGCACGTCGCGCAGGCCGTCGCCCAGAAGGTTGAAGCCGAGCGAGACGGCGAAGATGGCGAGGCCGGGCATGGTGGCGACCCACCACTGGTCGATGATGAAGCGGCGGCCGCCCGCGATCATGGCGCCCCATTCGGGCTGCGGCGGCTGCGCGCCGAGGCCGAGGAACCCCAGACCCGCTGCGGTCAGGATGATCCCCGCCATGTCGAGCGTCACCCGCACGATCACCGAGGAGAGGCAGAGCGGGGTCACATGGCCCCAGAGGATGCGGGGGGCGGAGGCGCCCTGAAGCCGCGCGGCATTGATGAAGTCGCTGTCGCGGATGGTGAGCGTCTCGGCCCGCGCGAGGCGGGCGTAGGGCGGCCAGGAAGTGAGCGCGATGGCGATGATCGCATTCTCGATCCCCGGCCCGAGCGCCGCGACGAAGGCCAGCGCAAGGATCAGCCGCGGGAAGGCGAGGAAGATGTCGGTCGCCCGCATCAGCACCGTATCGACCCAGCCGCCGAAATAGCCCGCCGTCGTGCCGATGGCGAGGCCGATGGGCGTGGCGATCACCGCCACCAGCCCCACGACCATGAGCGTGAGCCGCGAGCCGTGGATCACCCGGCTCAGGATGTCGCGCGCCAGATCGTCGGTGCCCATCGGATGCGCCCATGAGGGGGGCAGCAGCCGCTCGGTGCGCAGATCGCCGCCCACGATCGGATCGTGGGGCGCGATCCAGGGCGCGAGGATCGCCACCGCGATCAGCGCCAGCACGAGGCCCAGCCCCACCATGGCGAGCCGGTTGGCCCTCAGCGCGAGCCAGGTGCGGTAGGCCTGGCCCAGCCGCGCCTGCCGGCGCGAGGCGGGCTCTTCCGTGAGGAGCCATTCGGTCCGGGTCATGGCCGCACCTGCCGCCGCGTGCGCGGGTCGAGGAGCGTGTAGAGCAGGTCCGACAGCAGGTTCAGCGCCACGAAGACCGCGCCGATCACGAGCGTGCCGCCGAGGACGGCGTTCATGTCGGCCACCTGCAGGCTGTTGGTGAGATAGAGGCCGAGACCCGGCCAGGCGAAGACCGTCTCGGTCAGGACCGAACCTTCGAGGAGGCCCGCATAGGAGAGCGCCACCACGGTCACAAGCGGCACGGCCGCGTTCCTCAGCGCATGGACCCAGACGATGCGCCACTCGGGCACGCCCTTCACGCGGGCGGTGGTGACGTATTCCTGCGCGAGCTCGGCCAGCATGAAGCTGCGCGTCATGCGGCTGATGTAGGCCATCGAGAAATAGCCGAGCAGCGCCCCGGGCAGGATGATGTGCGAGAAGGCATTGCCGAAGGCGTCCCAGGCGCCCTGCAGGGCGCTGTCGAGGAGGAGGAGGCCCGTCGTCACGGTGAAGCTGTATTCATAGGCGATGTCGATGCGGCCCGGCCCCGCGACCCAGCCGAGCCGGGCGTAGAAGACGAGAAGGCCCAGCAGCCCCAGCCAGAAGATCGGCGCCGAATAGCCGACGAGGCCCAGCACGCGGACGATCTGGTCGATGGCGCGGCCCTGCTTGACGGCGGTGATGACGCCCAGAGGGATGCCCACCAGCGTGCCGATCAGGATCCCCACGGTCGCGAGCTCCAGCGTCGCCGGAAAGACCCGGGCCAGATCGTCTGCCACCGGGCGCTTGGTGAGGAAGGAGCTTCCGAGATCGCCCGAGAGCACGTTCATCAGGTAGATCCAGAACTGCTCCCAGACCGGGCGGTCGAGGCCCATGGCGCGATACATGGCATCGTAGGTGGACTGGCTCGCGCGGTCTCCGACCGCCCGGAGCACCGGGTCCACCGACATGTAGCGGCTGATGACGAAGGTGACGAGAAGGAGGCCGAGAAAGGTCACGGCGACGGTCAGCGCCACCTTGACGCCCTTCCAGAGCCAGAGCGAGAGGGCGCCGGTGCGCCCCCTCCCGATCTGCGGGGTTGCGGCCATCTACTTCGTCACGGCCCGGAACGAGTTGTCGTTGAACGACGGGCCGATGATGTAGCCCTCGACGTTCTTGCGCATGGCGACGACCTCGGATTCCTGGAACATGATGACGAAGGGCGAGGTCTTCAGCACCTCCTCCTGCATGTCGCGATACATCTGGGCGCGCTTCTCGGTGTCGCGCTCGAGCACGGCGGCGTCCGCCTGGGCGGTCAGCTCGGGGATCTCCCAGGCGTTGCGCCAGGCCAGCGGCTTCGAGGCCGCATCGTCGGAATTGTCGGGGTTCTGCGCGAAGGTCGCGTTGGTATGCGGGTCTTGATAGTCGGGGCCCCACTGGCCGATATAGATGTCATGCGTCCGCGCCCGGTACTTCTCGAGCGTCTGGCCGCCGTCGCCGGGGATGATCTCGATGGTGATCCCGGCCTGCGCCATCGTCTGCTGGATCGCCTGCGCGATCGAGGTCACCTCGGGCGTGTTGCGGGTGTCCATCGTGACGGTGAAGCCGTCGGGCAGGCCCGCCTGCGCCAGAAGCTCCTTGGCCTTGGCCGGATCGAAGCTGTAGGGGTTCTCGTCCAGCGCGCCGAGGAAGCCCTCGGGCAGGAAGGTCTGGTGCTTCTTCTTCATGCCCTTGACCAGCGTCTCGGCGATGGCGTCGTAGTCTACGAGCCATTTCATCGCCTCGCGCACCTCGGGCTTGGCCAGATTCTCGTTCTTCTGGTTCAGGCCGAGATAGAAGATCGTGCCCTTCACCCCGCTCTGGATCTTGATGTCGGGGTTCTGGCTCAGCGCCTCGATCTCTTCGGGCAAAAGCTTGCGCGCGATGTCGATGTCGCCCTGCTCGAGCAGCAGCCGCTCGGTCGCGGCCTCGGGAATGTGGCGGTAGATCGCGCGCGCCATGGCGGGCTTCTCGCCGTCCCAGTTGTCGTTCCGCTCCATCACGACGGCCTCGTTCGCGCGCCATTCGCGGATGGTGAAGGGGCCGGAGCCTGCGTAATTCGTCTTGAGCCAGTTGTAGCCCCAGTCGCCGTCCGCTTCGTTGGACTGCACGAGATCCTTGTCCACCACCGAGGCGACCGTCGCCGTCAGGCAGTAGAGCAGGAAGGTCGGCGCATAGGCCTTGTCCATCTCGAAGGTGAAGGCATAGTCGCCGGTCTGCTTGATCTTCTCTTCGACATTGTCGGGCGTCAGGCCGAACTGGCCGAGGATGAAGGCCGGCGACTTGTCCAGCTTCACGGCCCGCACGAGGCTGTAGACCACATCCTCGGCGGTCAGGTCGTTGCCCGAGGCGAATGTCTTGCCCTCGCGCACCTTGAAGCTCATGGTCAGGCCGTCCTCCGACAGCTCCCAGCTCTCGGCCACGCGCCCGAAGATGTTCGACACGTCGTTGACGTCGTAGCCGATGATCGTCTCGTAGCTGTTGCCGATGATCTCCGCTGCGGTGAACTCGAACACCTCGGCCGGGTCGAGCGTGATCATGTCGTCGATGGCCCAGGCCTGGATGAAGGTGTCGGGCGGCGTCTCGGCGGAAAGCGGAGCCGTGGTCAGGGCGAATGCGGCAACGGCCGCCGTCGCCAGCAAGCGCGCTCGGATGAACATGAAGGACCCCCTGTCGATGTTTTTCATGGCTCCTGTCCGACCGCGCGGGGCGCTCGGACGGGCCACCGCGCCATGGTGAGCCGCCGGTCACGAAGCTGTCAAGGCCGGCTCTCGGATTGGGAAAGATGATCCTCCGGCAGGAGCCCAGACCGTGAGCTTCGTGCATGGCGGACGGCGCGCGACGCCCATGAACCGGGCGCCACGGCGAAAGGCGCCGCGCGCCGGGCGCAGGGGTCCGCGGCCCCTCCGCGCGCCGCAGGGCGGCGGGGCGATGGGCGCTTGACCCTGCGCGCCCGATCCTCAAGATCGCGGCCAAAGGAGACGCCCATGCCCGACCCGAAGCCCGAGGTTCTCGACTTCCTGCTGAGCCGCCGTTCGCGGCCCGCCAAGACGCTCGCCCTGCCGGTGCCCGACCGCGCGGCGCTGGCGCCGATCCTCACGGCCGCGCTGCGCACGCCCGATCACGGCAAGCTCGAACCCTGGCGGCTGATCGTGCTCGAGGCGGGCGCCATGCCGCGGCTGGCGGCGCTGGCCGATGCCCGCGCCGAGGCGCTGGCCCTCGACCCCGACAAGAGCGCCAAGGGTCGCGCGCAGTTCGCACAGAGCCACCTCGCCGTGGTGGTGGTGGCGCGCCCCGAGCCTTCCGACAAGGTGCCCGAGATCGAGCAGATCCTTTCGGCGGGCGCGGTCTGCCTGTCGCTTCTGAACGCGGCGCAGGCGGCGGGCTGGGGGGCCAACTGGCTCACCGGCTGGCCGGCCTACGACCGCGGCTTCCTCCGCGAGGGCCTGGGCCTTGCGGAGACCGAGTTCGTCGCGGGCATCGTTCATATCGGCAGCGAGACCGTCGCTCCGCCCGAGCGCCCGCGGCCCGATGTTGCCAGTCTCACCACATGGGTAAGCGAATGATCCGGGACTTCCTCCGCGCCATAGGCCAGATCGGCGACCCGCCCTTCCGGCGGGTCGTGCTCTTCGGCATAGGGCTCGCGCTCCTGCTGCTGATGGCCGTCTATACCGGCTTCCTGTTCCTTCTGAACAGCTTCGTGCCCGACACCGTCTCGGTCCCCTGGGTGGGCGAGGTGGGCGGGCTCGACACGCTGCTCTCCTGGGGCTCGGCGGTCCTGATGCTGGGGCTTTCGGTCTTCCTGATGATCCCGGTCGCCTCGGCCTTCACCGGCCTCTTCCTCGACAGCGTGGTCGATGCGGTCGAGGAGAAGCACTATCCGCACCTGCCCCCCGCCACGCCACTGCCGCTGATGGATCAGCTGATCGACAGCGCGAATTTCTTCGCCGTGCTGATCTTCGTCAACATGATCGCGCTCGTGGTCTTCATCTTCGCCGGGCCGGTGGGGCCGATCCTGTTCTGGGCCCTGAACGGCTTCCTGCTCGGGCGGGAATATTTCACGCTGGTGGCGATGCGGAGGCTCGGCCGCGCCGGGGCGAAGTCGCTCCGGGCGCGGCACGCGGGCCAGATCTGGCTCGCGGGCACGCTGATGGCCGCGCCGCTCTCGATCCCGATCCTGAACCTCGTGGTGCCGGTGCTGGGGGTGGCGACCTTCACCCACATCTTCCACCGGCTGAACGGCCGCGGGGCCTGACCGCCCCGCCCGGATCAGAAGGTCGGCTGCGGGGGCATCCGGCCCATCACGTCGATGTCGCGCAGGCTGATCGCGCCCGACAGGATGATCCCGCAGAGAACCGCCCAGACCAGCGTGCCCCAGAGCGTCGTGAGCCAGGCCTTGCGCCGGATCACATAGCCCGCGGGCGCGCCGCGCGGCGTCCCGGGCACCACCTCCCCCGACTCGTCCTGGCTCTGAACCCGCAGGGGCAGCAGGATGAAGAACACCATGAACCAGGTCACCGCATAGAGGACGATGGCGCCGGTGATGCTCATACCTGCTCGAGCTCCACGAGGCAGCCGTTGAAGTCCTTGGGATGGAGGAACAGGACGGGCTTGCCATGCGCCCCGATCTTCGGCTCGCCCGACCCCAGCACCCGCGCGCCCGCCTCCTTCAGCCGGTCGCGTGCGGCCAGGATGTCCTCGACCTCGTAGCAGATGTGATGGATGCCGCCGGCCGGGTTCTTCTCGAGGAAGCCCGCGATGGGCGAGCCCTCGCCCAGCGGGTAAAGCAGCTCGATCTTGGTGTTCGGCAGGGTGATGAAGATCACCGTCACGCCGTGGTCGGGCTCGTCCTGCGGCGCCCCCACCTCGGCCCCGAGCGTGTTGCGATACTGTGCCGCCGCAGCCTCGAGGTCGGGCACGGCGATGGCCACATGGTTCAGGCGTCCGATCATTCTCTCTCCTCCGTCCGGTGGCCCGTTATGAAAGCCGCCCCCTGCCCGCGCAAGAGGGCAGCCCGTCGCGCGGACCTCCCCGGTCCGGCACGTCCGGGGCGGGCCTCGATCGCGCGAGGGCCCTCCGCCCCGCCGGGCGCCGGCACCGGGCTTCGCTCGGAAGGCGGCTTTTGTCATCGGGAGAGAGCCCGCTTAACCCGATCTTGACCCGGATCGGCTTCGATGTCGCCAGCCGAGAGCCCCGGAAGGATCCGCGATGCCGCACCTGCACCTCCTCCCCGATCCGATGCCGTCCTTCGTCCCGCGCCCCCTGCGCGGGCCGCTGCCCCTTGCGGGGCTCACGGTGCTCGCGGTAGAGGACAGCCACTTCGCGGCCGAGGCCATGCGGCTGCTCTGCCATCGCTCGGGCGCGAAACTGCGGCGGGCCGACGACATGGAGACCGCCCGCCGGCATCTGGACCGCTACTGCCCCGATGCGGCCATCGTCGATCTGGGCCTGCCGGACGGGGCAGGCGAAATGCTCATCGCCGAAATGGCGACGCGGCCCGGCCTCGTCATTCTCGCGGCGAGCGGCGACCCCTCGCGGCGCGAGGCCGCGCTCGAGGCCGGGGCGCACGCCTTCCTCGAAAAGCCGCTCGACAGTCTGGCGCTGTTTCAGCAGGTGCTGCTCGACCATCTGCCGGGCCGCCCCCGCCTCGCCGAGGACGAGACGCTGCCTCCGCCCGATCCCTTCTCCCTGCGCGAGGACCTGACCCGCGCCGCCGAACTTGCCGCGACCCTGCTGCCGGGCACGGCGCGGGCGCGCTATCTCGCAGGCTTCGTGGCCGGCGTCGCGCGCAGCAGCGGCGACAAGGCGCTGGAACAGGCCGCCCGCCACGCGCCCGACTGCCCCGACGCGCTCGACCTGCTCCGCCGGCTGATCGCCGTCCGCCTCGCGGCGGCGGCGCCGGCCTTCTGACCCTTGCGTTGCCTGCCCCTCAGGAGATCCGCACAAGCGCAGGCGGCGAGGCCTTCCGCTCCCACCAAGGACGCTCCCCCAAGGCTCACGTCTCGGCCAAGACCGGCGATCCGGCCTGAGGCTCCGGGCCTGAACCGTCAAGTCGCCCGGCCCAAGCAGAAACAGCGCCGCGGGGCACGCCGCGCCGAGCGTCGAGGCTGGGACATCCCCCCGTCAGCCGATTGAAAGGTCTCATAACGCCGGAGCCTCGGCGCGGCAGGACCGCCCCTAGCCGAGAGCCGGATCTGCGGCTCCGCCGCGCGCCAGCGCCGTCAGATCCGACAGCCGCTCGATCTGCTGCCCCGAGGCGTCGAAATTGCGCGGCGTAAGCCACAGCTCGAACGCCTCGCGCAGGGCGGGCCATTCGCGGTCGATCACCGAGAACCAGGCCGTGTCGCGGTTGCGGCCCTTGACCACCGTCGCCTGCCGGAAGGTGCCCTCGTAGCTGAAGCCCAGCCGCTGCGCCGCCCGCCGCGACGCAAGGTTCAACGCGTCGCACTTCCATTCCACGCGCCGGTAGCCCGCGGCGAAGCTCCAGGCCATCATCAGAAACAGCGCCTCGGTCGCGGCCGGCGTCCGCTGCAGCCCGGGCGAGAGGCAGATATGGCCGATCTCGATGCTTCCCGCCTCGGGCGCGATCCGCAGGAAGCTCGCCACCCCGCCGCAATGGCCGGTGGTCCGGTCCCGGATCACATGAAACAGCGGATCGGCGCTTTCCTCGACCGTGCGCACCCAGTGATGGTAGGCGGCCGTCGAGGCGAAGGGCCCGTAGGGCAGATAATCCCAGACCGCCTCGTCCACCGAGAAGGCCTGATGGAGATCCGCCGCATGGCGGTCCGCCGACAGCCGCTCAAGGCGGACATGGCGCCCCTCGAGCCCCTCGTCCCCCGAGGGGCGCGGCGGCGCCTGCCAGCCCGGAACCGGCTCGCCGAACCGCTTCACGCCTCAGTCCTTCGGCACGACGCGCAGGCGCAGCTCGCGCAGCTGCTCGTTGGTGGGCTCCGAGGGCGCGCCCATCAGCAGATCCTCGGCGCGCTGGTTCATCGGGAACATGATGACCTCGCGGATGTTCGCCTCGTCGGCCAGCAGCATCACGATCCGGTCGATCCCGGCCGCGCAGCCGCCGTGCGGCGGGGCGCCGTAGCGGAAGGCCTTGACCATGCCGCCGAACCGTTTCTCGACCTCTTCCTTGGGATAGCCCGCCAGTTCGAAGGCCTTGAACATGATTTCGGGCTTGTGGTTGCGGATTCCGCCCGAGATCAGCTCATAGCCGTTGCAGGCAAGGTCGTACTGATAGGCATGCACCTTCAGCGGATCGCCCTCCAGCGCCTCCATGCCCCCCTGCGGCATCGAGAAGGGGTTGTGGCTGAAGTCGATCTTGCCCTCGTCGTCCTTCTCGTACATCGGGAAATCGACGATCCAGGCGAACTTGAAGCAGTTCTCCTCGGTCAGCCCCAGCTCGCGGCCGATCTCGGTGCGCGCGCGGCCCGCGACGGCCTCGAAGGTCTCGGGCTTGCCGCCGAGGAAGAAGGCCGCATCGCCCTCGCCCAGCCCCAGTTGCTGCCGGATCGCCTCGGTCCGCTCCGGGCCGATGTTCTTGGCCAGCGGTCCCGCGGCCTCCATCGCTCCGTCGTCGCCCTTGCGCCAGAAGATGTAACCCATCCCCGGCAGGCCCTGGGACTGCGCGAAGGCATTCATCCGGTCGCAGAATTTCCGGCTGCCGCCCGTGGGCGCCGGGATCGCGCGGATCTCGGTGCCCTCGTTCTCGAGAAGCTTGGCGAAGATCGCAAAGCCCGAGCCCGCGAAATGCTCGCTCACCACCTGCATCTTGATCGGGTTGCGCAGGTCGGGCTTGTCCGACCCATACCAGAGCATCGCATCGCGATAGGCGATCCGCGGCCAGTCGGCATCCACGCGCTTGCCGTGGCCGAACTCCTCGAACAGCCCCTGGATCACCGGCTGCACGGCCGCGAACACATCCTCCTGCTCCACGAAGCTCATCTCGATGTCGAGCTGGTAGAAGTCGGTGGGCGAGCGGTCGGCGCGCGGGTCCTCGTCGCGGAAGCAGGGCGCGATCTGGAAGTAGCGGTCGAAGCCCGCCACCATGATCAGCTGCTTGAACTGCTGCGGCGCCTGCGGCAGGGCGTAGAACTTGCCCGGATGGAGCCGCGACGGCACGAGGAAGTCGCGCGCGCCCTCGGGCGAGGAAGCGGTGATGATCGGCGTCTGGAACTCGTTGAAACCCGCGCCCCACATCCGGTTGCGCAAGGACCGCACCACGTTCGAGCGCAGCATCATGTTCTGGTGCAGCTTCTCGCGCCGCAGGTCGAGGAAGCGGTAGGTGAGCCGCGTCTCCTCGGGATAGTCGGTCTCGCCGAACACCGGCAGCGGCAGCTCGTCCGCCGCGCCCAGCACGCTCATGCCGGTGGCATAGACCTCGATCTCGCCGGTCGCGAGCTTGGGGTTCACCAGCGACGCGTCGCGCGCCTTCACCCGGCCCTCGATGCGGATCACCCATTCGGCCCGCACCGTCTCGAGCTCGGCGAAGGCCGGCGAGTCGGCGTCGGCGATCACCTGGGTGATGCCGTAATGGTCGCGCAGGTCGAGGAACAGGACGCCGCCGTGGTCGCGCACACGGTGCACCCAGCCCGAGAGCCGCACCTCCTGACCGACATGCGCGGCATTCAGTTCCGTGCAGGTATGGCTGCGATAGGCGTGCATTCGGCTCCCCTTCCCGAGGCTCTGGTTCGTCCGGGCCGATACACTCCGGGACGGGAGGGAAGTCAAGCCGCCGCCCTTTCACGCTGGCACAAATATCCCCCGCGGAGCGGCCTGAGCCGGGGCGGCCCCGCCGCCGCGGCGAGGCAGGAAACCGGGCGGGAACCGCCTCCTTCGGGCTTGGGAGGGATCCCCGCCCTGAGCCCGGGCGCCCGGGCTCAGGGCGTCTCGTCCGCCCATTCCGCCGGGATCAGCCCGCGCAGCGAATTGCCGACCCAGAGCCGCACCCGTGGCAGGGCCTCCCCCGGCAGCGGCGCCTCGCGGCACCGCCCGGTCTCGAGCATGGTCTCGCGCAGGATCCCGGGCAAGAGGCCCGCCTCGAGCGGCGGGGTCCGCATCCCCTCGCCCGCATCGAAGAAGACCGTGGTGATCGTGCCGTCGCAGACCTCGCCGCGCTCGTTCAGCAGGAGCCGCTCGTCGAGATCCGCGGGCAGGTCCGCCCGCGCTGCATCGTAGGCCGCCCGTCGGTTCGACTTCACCCGCAGCCACGGATCGCCCGAGGCGAGCCGTTCGGCGGCAAGCCCCACCCGCCAGACCGGCTTCGCGGCCGGCAGGGGCGCTGCCTCGACGGACAGTCGGCCCACGCCATCGAGCGTGAGGCGCATCCGCGCCGGCCCCTCGGGCACCGCGGCCTTCAGCGCCGCGCCCGCGCCCGCCGCGCACCAGCCCAGACGCGAGGCCGCCGTCTCGAGCCGCTGGAGATGCCGGCGCAACCGGATCAGCCGCATCCCGTCCCAGAGCAGCGTCTCGATCAGCCGCAGGTCGGGGTCGTCGGCAGCTCGGCGAAGCGGGTCTTCCACAAGGCTTCCTCCCATTCACCGGGCGCGGTCGAATCCTGTACGATGCCGCCGCCCACATCGAGCCGCAGCTCCCCGCCCGGAAACAGGCGCAGCGTGCGGATCGCCACATTGAAGGCCGCGCGCCCGTCCGGCGCCATCCAGCCCATCGCCCCGCAATAGAGACCCCGGGGAAAAGGTTCCAGCTCGCCGATGATCTCCATCGCCCGGATCTTGGGCGCGCCTGTCACCGAACCGCAGGGAAAGAGCGCGGGCAGAAGCCCCGACAGGCCCGGCCATCCGATCAGTCGCCCCGTCACCCGGCTCACCATCTGATGGACGGTGGCATAGCTTTCGATCGCGAACAGCTCGGGCACCCGGACGGAACCCAGCTCGGCGATCCGGCCGATGTCGTTGCGCAGGAGATCGACGATCATCAGGTTCTCGGCGCGGCCCTTCTCGCTCGATCCGAGGATTTTCGCGAGCTCCGCGTCGCGGGCGGGATCGGGATCGCGGGGCGCGGTGCCCTTCATCGGCCGGGTCGAGATCCGCCCCTCGGCGTCGCAGTCGAAAAACAGTTCCGGCGAGGCCGAGATGGCCACCGGCCCGCCCAGATCGCAGAAGGCGCCCTGCCCCACCGGCTGGCGTGCCCGCAGCGCGCCGTAGAGGCCGAGCGCGCTGCCCGCCTCGAGCCGCCCGTCGAGCGGGAAGGTGAGGTTCACCTGATAGCAGTCGCCCGCCGCGATATAGGCCATGAGCCGGCCGAAGGCCGCGTCATAGTCGGCGCGGGCGATCCGCGGGCGGAAGGGCGCGAGCCGCACCTCTCCCGCCTCGGCCGCAGCCTGCGCCAGCAGATCGCCCGCGGGCAGCGGCGCGCGGAAGGCGCCGAAAGCCAGAAGCGGCTCCGAGCGCTGCGGCGGCATGAGGCGCGCGAGCCGCGGCTCGAACACCAGCCCCGCCTCGTAGGCCACCGTTCCCGCGATCCAGAACCCTTCGGCCCGCAGCGCATCGAGGCGCGCAAGCGCGGGCGCCAGCGCCGCGGGCTCCTCCACGATCACCGTCTCGACGGGCTCCCGGAACAGGGCCGGGCCGGACCGGGGTCCGTTCTCGCACAGGAACACGCTCTTCTCCCTTCTCGTCGGGAGCATCTAGCACGGCAGGCCGGCCCGCGGACAGCCCGGCTGCGACGTGACGCAAGAGGGTTGCGCCGCGCGGCGGCAGGTCTATAACCGCGCCAATTTGCGCAGAGCGTAGAATCCGGACCATCCTGCAGCCCGACCGGCGCGGGACCATAGATGTGGGGCCACAAATGCCGAAAAGAACCGATATCAGCTCGATCATGATCATCGGGGCGGGTCCCATCATCATCGGTCAGGCCTGCGAGTTCGACTATTCCGGCGCTCAGGCCTGCAAGGCGCTGCGCGAAGAGGGCTACCGGGTCATCCTCGTGAACTCGAACCCGGCCACGATCATGACCGACCCGGGTCTGGCGGACGCCACCTACATCGAGCCGATCACCCCCGAGGTCGTGGCCAAGATCATCGAGAAGGAGCGCCCCGACGCGCTTCTGCCCACGATGGGCGGGCAGACCGGCCTCAACACCGCGCTCGCGCTGGCCGACATGGGCGTCCTCGAGAAATTCGGCGTCCAGCTCATCGGCGCGAACCGCGAGGCCATCGAGATGGCCGAGGACCGCAAGCTGTTCCGCGAGGCGATGGACCGGATCGGGCTCGAGAACCCCAAGGCCACCATCATCGCCGCCCCGAAGCTGGAAAACGGCCGCTACGACATCAATGCGGGCGTGGCCGAGGCGATGGCCGCCATCGAATATGTGGGCCTGCCCGCGATCATCCGCCCCGCCTTCACGCTGGGCGGCACCGGCGGCGGCGTGGCCTACAACCGCGACGATTACGAGGCCATCTGCCGCTCGGGGCTCGATGCCTCGCCGGTGGCGCAGATCCTCGTCGACGAAAGCCTGCTCGGCTGGAAGGAATATGAGATGGAGGTGGTCCGCGACCGCGCGGACAATGCCATCATCGTCTGTTCCATCGAGAACGTGGACCCGATGGGCGTCCATACCGGCGACTCGATCACCGTGGCGCCGGCGCTGACGCTGACCGACAAGGAATATCAGATCATGCGCAACGGCTCGATTGCCGTGCTGCGCGAGATCGGCGTCGAGACCGGCGGGTCGAACGTGCAATGGGCGATCAACCCCGCGGACGGCCGGATGGTCGTGATCGAGATGAACCCGCGCGTCTCGCGCTCGTCCGCGCTGGCCTCCAAGGCCACTGGCTTCCCCATCGCCAAGATCGCGGCGAAGCTCGCCGTGGGCTACACGCTCGACGAGCTCGACAACGACATCACCAAGGTCACGCCCGCCTCGTTCGAGCCGTCCATCGACTATGTCGTGACCAAGATCCCGCGCTTCGCCTTCGAGAAGTTCCCCGGCTCGAAGCCAGAACTGACCACCGCGATGAAGTCGGTGGGCGAGGTCATGGCCATCGGCCGCACCTTCCACGAATCGATGCAGAAGGCGCTGGCCTCGCTCGAGACCGGCCTCTCGGGCTTCGACGAGATCGAGATCCCCGGCGCCCCCGACAAGGCCGCGGTCATCAAGGCCATCTCGGCCCAGACGCCCGACCGGCTGCGGCTGATCGCGCAGGCGATGCGGCACGGGCTGACCGAGGACGAGATCCAGGCCGCGACGGCCTTCGATCCGTGGTTCCTCGCCCGCATCCGCGAGATCGTCGAGGCCGAGGCCGAGATCCGCGCCAAGGGCCTGCCCGTCACCGAGGCCGCGCTGCGCAGGCTGAAGATGATGGGCTTCACCGACGCGCGTCTGGCCAAGCTCACCGGCCGCGACGAGGGTCAGGTGCGCCGCGCGCGCCGGAACCTCGGGGTGAAGGCGGTCTTCAAGCGCATCGACACCTGCGCGGCCGAGTTCGAGGCCCAGACCCCCTACATGTATTCCACCTACGAGGCCCCCGCGATGGGCGACGTGGAATGCGAGGCCCGGCCCTCGGGCGCGAAGAAGGTGGTGATCCTCGGCGGCGGCCCGAACCGGATCGGTCAGGGCATCGAGTTCGACTATTGCTGCTGCCATGCCTGCTTCGCACTGACCGCGGCAGGCTATGAAACCATCATGATCAACTGCAACCCCGAGACCGTGTCGACCGACTACGACACCTCGGACCGGCTCTATTTCGAGCCGCTGACGCTCGAACATGTGCTGGAAATCCTGCGCGTCGAGCAGGAGAACGGCACTCTTCACGGCGTGATCGTGCAGTTCGGCGGCCAGACGCCGCTCAAGCTCGCGCAGGCGCTGGCGGCCGAGGGGATCCCGATCCTCGGCACCACGCCCGACGCCATCGACCTCGCCGAAGACCGCGAGCGGTTCCAGCAGCTCCTTCACAAGCTGGACCTGAAGCAGCCGCACAACGGCATGGCGCGGAGCCGCGACGAGGCCTTCCGCATCGCGGGCGAGATCGGCTACCCGCTGGTGATCCGGCCCTCCTATGTGCTCGGCGGCCGCGCGATGGAGATCGTGCGCGACGACGCCCAGCTCGAACGCTACATCCGCGAGGCGGTGCAGGTCTCGGGCACCTCGCCCGTGCTGCTCGACAGCTATCTCTCGGGCGCCATCGAGGTGGATGTGGATGCGCTCTGCGACGGCGAGAACGTGCATGTCGCGGGGATCATGGAACATATCGAGGAGGCGGGGGTCCATTCGGGCGACTCCGCCTGCTGCCTGCCGCCCCATTCGCTCTCGGCCGAGACCATCGCCGAACTGAAGCGCCAGACGGTCGAGATGGCCCGCGCGCTGCATGTGGTGGGGCTGATGAACGTGCAGTTCGCGATCAAGGAAGGGGTGATCTTCGTCCTCGAGGTGAACCCGCGCGCCTCGCGGACGGTGCCCTTCGTGGCCAAGGCCACCGACAGCGCCATTGCGTCCATCGCGGCGCGGCTGATGGCGGGCGAGCCGCTCTCGGCCTTCCCGGTGCGCGCGCCCTATCCGGCGGGCGTGGGCCCCGACACCGACCTGCCGCTGGCCGATCCGCTGACGCTCGCCGATCCGATCACGCCCTGGTTCTCGGTCAAGGAATCGGTGCTGCCCTTCGCCCGCTTCCCCGGCGTGGACCCGCTCCTCGGCCCCGAGATGCGCTCGACGGGCGAGGTGATGGGCTGGGACCGCAGCTTCGCGCTGGCCTTCCTCAAGGCGCAGATGGGCGCCGGCACGCATCTGCCCGAGAGCGGGCGCGTGTTCCTGTCGGTCAAGGATGCCGACAAGACCGCGGCGCTGGCCAAGGCCGCGGCCGGGCTCACCGCGATGGGCTTCGAGATCGTGGCGACGAAGGGCACCGCCGCCTGGCTCACCGGGCAGGGGATCGCCTCGACCTCGGTCAACAAGGTCTACGAGGGTCGGCCGAACATCGTCGACCGGCTGAAGAACGGCGACATCACGCTGGTGATGAACACGACCGAGGGCGCGCAGGCGATCTCGGACAGCCGCGACATCCGCCGCGTGGCGCTGATGGACAAGATCCCCTACTTCACCACCGCCGCCGCCTCCATCGCCGCCGTCGAGGCGATGCAGGCCCGCGGCGAGGGCTACGGGGTGCGCACCCTCCAAGGCTGACACGCCCGCGCCCCGGCCGCCATCGCCCGGCCGGGGCGCGCACCCTCCTCTCCCGCCCCGGCGCCCCCTCTGCAGCGCGCCGACCCTTCGGTGAACCAGCGACCGGGCAGGCGACGACGCGGACCGGCTTGGTCGGAACGCCGGCGCCGACCCGACCCTCGGCGGCAAGGACCAGAGCCGGGCCGGTGCGGACGTCATGACCGACCTGAGCGGCAACGATCGGATGTCCTGTCCGGCAGTCAGGGCAACGACAGAAGGATCGGAGGCGAGACGCCGACCGGTGCCGCCTCACGGCAGGTTCGGACGCAGGCCGCCTCTGGAAGCGCTCCGGACGGGGCGGCTGCCCGCGCCCCGACCCGCCGCGGGATCGGCCTCGCCGCCGGGGAAAGCGCGGCCCGGGCCAGCTATCGCTTGACTTGTGCCCCCAAATCCCCCATCTCCGCCGGGACGCCGACGATCCGCTGCCGCGTGAGCAGCCGCCCGCATGGGCCAGGATCCGGCCGACAGGTTCCCACCGTCACGCAGGGGCACCGCGACGCATCCGTGTCGCCCCGCCTCCCGACTCCCCCCTCGCCGGGGAGACATTCCCATTCCGCGGGCCCATGCCCGCACACCGAAAGAGACCCATGGCTGATTTCAGCACCCTCGGGCTGTCCGAGCGACTCATGCAGGGCCTGGCCAAGGCCCAGTTCACCCAACCGACGCCGATCCAGGTCGAGGCGATCCCCTACGTCATGCAGGGCCGCGACCTGATGGGCCTCGCCCAGACCGGCACCGGCAAGACGCTGGCCTTCGGGCTGCCGCTCCTGCACCGGCTGCTCGGCGTGGGCCACCCGCCGCCGCCGCGCACCATCCGCGCCCTGATCCTCGCCCCCACGCGCGAGCTGGTGACCCAGATCGCGACCAACCTCGAGCTCTTCACCAAGGGCACGCCGGTCAAGGTCGTCACCATCACCGGCGGCGCCTCGATCAACCGCCAGACCGAGCGGCTCGCCCGCGGCGCCGACATCATGGTGGCCACCCCCGGCCGCCTGATCGACCTGCTCGACCGCAATGCGGTGGTGCTCGACCACACCGGCTATCTGGTGCTGGACGAGGCCGACCAGATGCTCGACATGGGCTTCATCCACAGCCTGCGGAAGATCGCCCGCTTCCTGCCGCTGAAGCGGCAGACGCTGCTCTTCTCGGCCACCATGCCGAAGCTGATCGAGGAGCTGGCCCACACATACCTGCGCGAGCCGGTGAAGGTGCAGGTGGCCCCGCCCGGCAAGCCGGTCGAGAAGATCGCGCAGGGCGTGCATTTCACCCCGCAGGGCGACAAGGCGAAGCTGCTCGAGAGCTACCTCCAGAAACATCCACGCGAGCAGGCGCTGGTCTTCGGCCGCACCAAGCACGGGTCGGAAAAGCTGATGAAGCTGCTGGTCAGCTGGGGCTTCAAGGCGGGCTCGATCCACGGCAACAAGAGCCAGAACCAGCGCGACCGCACGCTGACCGAGTTCCGCGACGGCTCGCTCGACGTGCTGGTGGCCACCGACGTGGCCGCCCGCGGCATCGACATTCCCGGCGTGAGACATGTCTACAACTACGACATGCCCAACGTGCCCGAGAATTACGTCCACCGCATCGGCCGCACCGCGCGCGCCGGCGCCGAGGGCAGCGCCGTGGCCTTCGTGGCCCCGGCCGAGATGGAGGAGTTCCGCGCGGTCGAGAAACTTCTCAAGCAGCCCATTCCGGTGATCGGCGGCGCACCCTGGGCCGCGGACATCGTGGCAGCGGCGCCCCGTCCCGGCCAGAAGCCGCGGCAGGGCGGACGGCCGAAGACCGGCGCCAAGCCGCAGGGCAAGCCCCAGGCCAAGGCGCAGCCGAAGCCGCAGGGCGCCGCCAAGGCCCATCCGCGGGCCGGGCGCCCGGCGGGCGCCCCCGGCGGCCATGCGGCCCCGAAGCGCGCGGCCCGCGGTCCGCGGCGCGGAGACGCCGCCCGCGGCTGAGAAAAGATGCATGGAACGCGGCCTGCTTCCTGGTGACGCAGGCCGCACTTCCGGCAGGCACTCGCATTCAGGATCGCGCATAATGAAGCTCCGGCACGCCGGAGTGGTAACGAGTATCCGGCGACTGCAGCGCCGGGGGTTCACAGTACGAGTATCATCGCATTGCGCGAAGGGGCCCGGCAGGCGCCGGTGACCGGATCACCCACCTGTCGGGCATCCTTCGCTGCGCAGACCTCCCCCTCCCCCCTCTCCGACGACGCGCCCCTGCCCCCGCGGGGTTGATGCGGATCAAGGCGACAGGATCGTCCTCCACGGCAGACTGTAGCCGGACACGCTGATCCACAGCCCGGAGACCTTACCCATGACCCGCCTGATGATGGTTCTTTTCTCGTTCATCTCCGTCACCCTGATGGGGATCTGCATCGTGGTAGCCCTCGTGACCGGCAACGACACTCTCATGCCGATCAGCCTCGCTGCGGCAATCGGCTTCGTGGCGGCGCTGCCCGCGAGCTTCATCATCGCCCGCAAGCTCGCCTGATTCCCGGCCAGCCACAGAAGGAGATCGCGATGGCGAAGGAAGCCCCCGCCGGCTATTCGAAAATGCAGATCCTGCTGCACTGGGCGGTGCCGGTGCTGATCGTCGTGCAGTTCCTGCTCGGCCCCGCGATGACATCGGTCTACGAGGGGATGAAGACCGGCACGCCCACGGGTAGCCCGGCGCTCGCCTGGGCCCATGTGGGCATAGGGCTTCTGGTGCTGGTGCTGGCGCTCTGGCGGGTGGGGCTGCGCTTCGCCCGCGGCGTGCCCGCCCCCGCCTTCGAGCCGAAGACGCCCGAGCAGGGCTTCCTCGCCTTCGTCACGAACGAGCTGACCTTCTTCCTCTATCTCGCCGTCCTCGCCATGCCGGTGCTGGGCGCCGTCGGCTGGTTCTACGGCAACGGCGTCGCGGCCTCGGCCCATGCCAGCATGAAATATCTGCTGATCCTCGTCGTGGCCGTGCATGTGGGCCTGACGCTCGTCCATCAGTTCGTGCTGCGCGACGGCTCGCTCGACCGGATGCGGAAGGTGGGCGACTGAGGGCCTGCGGCGGAGCCCCGGGCTCCGCCACCGCTGCGGCTCAGGCGTCGAGAAAGACGCGGACCGTATCCTCGAAGGCGCGGGGCTTCTCGGCATGAAGCCAGTGCCCCGCCCCCTTCAGTTCGGCAAAGCGCGCGGCCGGGAAGAGCCGCTGGATCGTCTCGCGATGCTCGGGCCGGACGTAGTGCGACAACTCGCCGGTCAGGAACAGCGCGGGCCCCTCGAAGCGGCCCTCGATCCCCGGCCAGCCCACGATATGGGGCATCTCGGCCGCGAGCAGGTCGAGGTTCAGCTTCCAGCGCGGCGGATCGGCCCGCAGATCGAGCGACTGGAGGAAGAAGGCCCGGAGACCCGCATCCGGCAGAACCTCCGCGAGCTTCCGGTCGGCGTCGCCCCGCGTCGCGACCGTCGCCGGATCGAGGCTCCGCATCGCATCGACATTCTGCATCTGGTCGTGGCTGTAGGCCACCGGGGCCACGTCCGCCACCACCAGCCGCCGCACCCGGCCGGGCTCGGTCAGGGCGAGCGCCATGGCGGCCTTGCCGCCCATCGAATGGCCCAGCACATCCGCCTGCCCGCCCTGCGCCGCGATCACCTCGGCCAGATCGGCCGCCATGTCGGGATAGCGGTGGGTCTCGGTCCAGGGGCTCTCGCCGTGGTTGCGCATGTCGACCGCGATCACCTTGCGGGTCTCGGCCAGCCGGCGGCAGATCACGCCCCAGTTGCGCGCCGAGCCGAACAGGCCGTGCGCGATCAGGAGCGGCGGGGCGTCGGACGGGGTCTCCGCCTTGTAGAGCGTCGTGTTCAGCATGGCGGCCTTCTAGCCCTTTGCCGCACGGGCTTCCAGAGCGGTTGATCGCCTGCGCGACCCTTCCTAATCTGGCCGCCTGACGAGGGGATGGGCATGAGTGCGATTGCGATCAGGCAGATGGTGGACCGAGTGGCCGCGCTCATGGAAGAGCGGCTTCATGTGGGCGGACAGGATCTGCCCGCGAAACTGAGACGCGGCGCGGGCCGCCTGCCCCGCCGCGTGCGGGCCGCGGCGCGCGATCTGGCACAAGCGGGCGAGATGGCGCAGAATCCGCGGCTGCTGATGCAGGTGGATTTCGAGAAGGTCTCGGCCGATTACGATCTCTGCGTGCGCCATCTGGGCAGCATCGACACGAAGACGCGCGTCGCGGGCCAGCTTCTGGCCGCCCTGCGGGTGCTCATCGTCGGAGGGCTCGTGGCGGCCGGCGCGGCTTATGGCTTCGCGCGCTGGCGGGGCCTCGTCTGACGCGCGCGGCCTGACGCGAGGGCAAGGGCCCCGGAGGAGCGGCGCGCGCCGCGCGGGCGCGCGCCTGTCGGATCAGAGCGTCGGATAGAGCGGGAAGCGGGCGCAGAGCGCCGCGACCTTGGCCTTCACGGCCTCTTCCACCGCCGCATTGCCCTCTTCGCCGTTGGCCGCGAGCCCGTCGACCACTTCGACGATCAGCCGGCCGATCTCGCGGAACTCCGCCTCACCGAAGCCGCGGGTGGTGCCCGCGGGCGTGCCGAGCCGGACGCCCGAGGTCACGGTCGGCTTCTCGGGGTCGAACGGGATGCCGTTCTTGTTGCAGGTGATGTGGGCGCGGCCCAGCGCCTTCTCGGTCGCGTTGCCCTTCACGCCCTTGGGCCGCAGGTCCACGAGCATCAGGTGCGTGTCGGTGCCGCCCGTCACGATGTCGAGCCCGCCCTTCATCAGCTCGTCCGCCAGCGCCTGCGCGTTCTTGACCACCTGCGCGGCATAGGCCTTGAACTCGGGCCGCAGCGCCTCGCCGAAGGCCACCGCCTTGGCCGCGATCACATGCATCAGCGGACCGCCCTGGATGCCCGGGAAGATGGCCGAGTTGACCTTCTTCGCGATCTCCTCGCTGTTCGTCAGGATCATGCCGCCGCGCGGGCCGCGCAGCGTCTTGTGCGTCGTGGTGGTGGCCACGTCCGCATGCGGGAAGGGCGAGGGATGGGCGCCGCCTGCCACGAGACCGGCGAAGTGGGCCATGTCCACCATCAGGAGCGCGCCCACCTCATCCGCGATGGCGCGGAAGCGGGCGAAGTCGATCTGGCGCGGGATGGCCGAGCCGCCCGCGATGATGAGCTTGGGCTTGTGCTCGCGCGCGAGCGCCGCCACCTGATCGTAGTCGATCAGCTGGTCCTGCTGGCGCACGCCATACTGCACCGCGTTGAACCACTTGCCGGACTGGTTCGGCGCGGCCCCGTGGGTGAGGTGGCCGCCCGAGGCGAGCTCCATGCCCAGAATGGTGTCGCCCGGCTTGATGAGCGCCTGGAACACGCCCTGGTTGGCCTGGCTGCCCGAGTTCGGCTGCACGTTCACATAGGCGCAGCCGAACAGCTGCTTCGCCCGCTCGATGGCCAGCGTCTCGGCCACGTCGACATAGTCGCAGCCGCCGTAATAGCGCTTGCCCGCATAGCCTTCGGCGTACTTGTTCGTCATGACCGAGCCCTGCGCCTCCATCACGGCGCGGCTCACGATATTCTCCGAGGCGATCAGCTCGATCTCGTCGCGCTGGCGGCCGAGTTCGCCGGTGATCGAGGCGAAAAGCTCGGGATCGCGGGAAGAGAGGCTTTCGGTAAAGAAGCCGTCGTCGCGGTGCGGGGCGTTCATGGGCGTCTCCTGTGGCAAGGGTTGCGCCCATTTAGAGCATCGTCGCCGCGACAGAAAGGCAGGAAAACGACGCATGTCCGGGATTGCGCGAAGCCCGGGCCCGGCAGGGCTTGAGTTTGCCGCACGGGGCGTCCAACACTGGCCGCCGCGGCAGCCGGAGAGGGACATGACGCCACAGCGCATCGGATTCGTGGCGAGCAGTGCCCCCGTCGCCCAGGAGGCGCTGAACGTCATGGCCGCCCGGTACGGCCAGTGCCCCCTGCCCGAGGCCGACGCCATCGTGGCGCTCGGCGGCGACGGCTTCATGCTCCAGACGCTGCACGAGACCCAGAGCCTCGACATCCCCGTCTACGGCATGAACCGCGGCACGGTGGGCTTCCTCATGAACGGCTATGCGGAAGACGGGCTGCGCGAGCGGCTGGCCGAGGCCGAGGAAGAGATCCTGAACCCGCTGGCCATGACCGCCGTCACCGGCGCGGGCGAGGTCTTCCACCGGATCGCGATCAACGAGGTCTCGCTTCTGCGCGCAGGCCCGCAGGCGGCCTGGCTGAAGATCTCGGTCGACGGCAAGGTGCGGATGGAGGAGCTCGTCTGCGACGGGGCGCTGGTCTGCACGCCCGCGGGCTCCACCGCCTACAACTATTCCGCCCACGGTCCGATCCTGCCCATCGGCGCCGACGTGCTGGCGCTCACTGCCATCGCGCCCTTCCGCCCGCGGCGCTGGCGCGGGGCGCTGCTGCCCAAGACGGCGCTGGTGCGCTTCGACGTGATCGACGCGCAGAAGCGCCCCGTGATGGCGGATGCCGACGGCCGCTCGGTCCGCGACGTGGTGTCGGTCGAGATCCGCACCGAGCCCGCCGTGCGCCACCGGCTGCTGTTCGATCCCGGCCACGGGCTCGAGGAGCGGCTGATCCGCGAGCAGTTCGTCTAGCGGAACCGGTCGGCCAGCTTCTGAAGCGCACTGCGTTCGTCCGGCGCGGCTTCGGGCGCTTGGGCCTCGGGCGCCTTCGCGGCAGGCTTCGGCTTCTCGGGCTTCGGCGGCTGCATCCGGAGCGCCACCGCATTCTGGAACTTCGCCCCGTCGCCCCGCGCCAGCGCCTCGGCCCCGTCCGCGATCCCGCGCAGGAGATCCGCGAGCCAGTCCTGATCCGCCTTGGCGAAATCGCTCAGCACATAGGGCGCCACCGCATCCTTGTGCCCCGGATGGCCGATCCCCAGCCGCACCCGCCCGTAGGCCTCGCCGACATGGGCGTGGATCGAGCGCAGCCCGTTGTGGCCCGCATGGCCCCCGCCCTGCTTCAGCCGCAGCTTGCCCGGCGCAAGGTCGAGCTCGTCGTGGAACACGATCACGTCGGCGGGGGTCAGCTTGTAGAAGCGCATGGCCTCCCCCACCGACTGGCCCGAGAGGTTCATGAAGGTCTCGGGCTTGAGGAGCAGCACCTGCTCCGACCCGAGCCGCCCCTCCGAGGTCAGCCCCTGAAAGCGCGCGCGCCACGGGCCGAACCCATGATCCGCGGCGATGGCCTCCACCGCCATGTAGCCGATGTTGTGCCGGTTGCCCGCATAGCGCGCACCGGGATTGCCGAGACCGACGAACAGCTTCATGCGCAGGCTCCTTCCGGGATCCGGCCTGTTTACGGTCGCACCGGCCGTCCGGCAACCCGTTGCGCCGCGAGAGCGCCCTTGACCCCGCGGACATTCGGGGCTGAGACTCTCCGCAACCAGAGGAGTTGCGGAATGTATCTCACGATGAACCGTTTTCGGGTGAAGACCGGGCAGGAAGCCGCCTTCGAGGCGGTCTGGAAGAACCGCGACAGCCAGCTGCCTCAGGTTCCGGGTTTCGTGTCCTTCCACCTGATGCGCGGCCCCGACCGCGAGGGCTACCGGCTCTATGCCTCGCACACGGCCTGGGAGTCCGAAGAGGCCTTCATAGCCTGGACCAGGTCCGAGGCCTTCCGCACCGCCCACCGCGGCGCCGGCGGCAACGCGGATCTCTATGCCGGCCCGCCCGAACTCGAGGTCTTCTCCTCGATCCAGTCGATTTCCGCCTGATCCCTTGGCGTCGGCGACAGCGCGGATCTTTGGGCCAGACCGGCCGTGGTAAAGGTCTTTTTCTCGATCCAGTTTGTTCCGCCCGCTCCGGGCACCCGCGGAACGGATCTGTTTGGAAAAATCCGGTCGCTGCAAGGACGGCCACGCTCCGACCGACGCCCCTTGGGGCTCGCGCGTCCGCGCATCTTGTCGCGGCCGCGGATCGCCGAAGCCCCCTGCGCCCAACGAAAAGGGCGCGGACCCTGCGGTCCGCGCCCCCATTCCGTCCGATGACGCCGTCTCAGGCCTCTTCGGCTTCTTCCTCGTTGTCCGACGACCGCAGGCCCGACGGAGCCGAGATGTTCGCGATCACGAAGTTCCGGTTGATGGTCGGAACCGCGCCTTCCGGCAGCTTGATGTCGTTGATGTGGATGACATCGCCGATCTGACGGTCGGTCAGATCCACCGTCAGGTGATCCGGGATGTCGCCCGCGGTCACTTCCAGCTCCACCTCGGGGCGCACCACGGTCAGGGTGCCGCCACGCTTCAGGCCCGGGGCCTTGTCGTGGTTCTCGAAGGTGACGTGGATGAACAGGTTGACGCGGCTCGTGCGGCGCAGGCGCATGAAGTCGACATGCGTCGGCAGGTCCTTCACCACGTCGCGCTGGACGCCGCGGCAGATGACGCGCACGTCTTCCTGGCCTTCGACCTTGAGGTTGAACAGCGTCTGCAGGAAGCGGCCCTTCTTCAGCCGGTTCAGCAGGTCGTTGTACGGAACGTTGATCGACAGCGGCTCCTGGCCACCGCCATAGACGATACCGGGTACGTAGCCCTCACGACGAGCTTGACGAGCGGCCCCCTTGCCTGTCCCCGTCCGTACCTCGGCCTGAAAATCCGGGATTTCACCAGCCATTGAGGTTCTCCATATGTAAAACGCCCCATCCTCCAAGGGTGCATGGGGTCGCGAGGCGCCGCCATAGACGATCCCGCCCCGAAAGGAAAGGCCTCCGATGCGGAATGACCGGGGCCGGCGCGAGAAAAGCCTGCCGCGGGAGCACGGCGAAACCGGGCGGCACTCCTCCGGCTCCCGATCCTTCCCGCAGGGGGCTTGGCTCACGGGAAACCGGGCGACGTCCATCCGGCTCCGATCCTTCCTGTAAGGGGCTCGGCGCGCGCGGGGAAACCGGCTAGGAGGGTCCCATGCAGACGCTTCGCCCGACCCGAGTCGGCGGCCCCTTGCGGGTCGCCCGTCCCGCCCTCGCCGCCTTCGGCGCCATGGGCATCTGCTGGGGCGCCTTCGCCGCGGCCCTGCCCGACACCAAGGCGCTGCTGGGCGTGGACGAGGCGCGGCTCGGGCTGCTGATGCTCTTCGCCCCCGTGGCCGCCATGGCCGCGATGCTGACCGCCGCGCGCCTCGGCAGTGCGCTCGGGCGCCGGGCGCTGCCGCTCATGGTGCTGGCCATGGGCGCGGCCTTCGTGCTGCCGGGCCAGTCGCCCGCGCTCTGGGCCTTCGCCGCGGCGATGATCCTCTGCGGCGCGGCCACCGGGGCGCTCGACGTGCTGATGAATGCCCGCGTGACCGCGCTCGAGGCCGAGCGCGGGCTGCCGCTGATGAACCTCTGCCACGCGGTCTATTCGCTGGCCTATGCGGCGGCGGCCATCGGCACCGGCCTCGCCCGCGGCGCCGGTCTGGGCCCCGGCGCGATCCTCGGCGGCGCGGCCGTGGCGGCGATGCTCGCGTCCCTCATGGCGTTCGAGCGCGACGGGACGATCCACGGGCTCGCGCGGCCTCCGCGCGGCAGCGCGGCCCTTGGCGCCGCGCCCTTCATCGGCGGCGCGATGGTGATGATCGCCTTTCTCTCCGAGAATGCGGCCGAGGCCTGGTCCGCGCTCCATATCGAGCGCACGCTCGGCGGCTCGGCGACCGAGGGCAGCCTCGGGCCCGCGCTTCTGGCCATCACCATGGGGCTCGCGCGGCTGGCAGGCCAGGGCCTCCTCGCCCGCGTGGCGCCCGCGACGCTCCTCTCGGCCGGGGCGCTGGTGGCGGGGCTGGGCGCGCTGGTCGCGGCCTTCGCTCTCAGCCCCGCCATGGCCTATGCGGGCTTCGTCATCATGGGCCTCGGCGCCTCGGTGATCGCGCCCACCGCCTTCTCGATGGTGGGACAGGCCGCCCGCCCCGAGGCGCGGGCGCGCGCGGTGGCCCGCGCCACCTTCCTCGGCTACCTCGGCTATTTCTTCGGCCCGCCGACGCTGGGCTTTCTCGCCGCGGCCTTCGGCCTGCGCGCGGCCTTCGCCTTCGCGGCTCTGGCGCTCCTGTCGGTGCTCGTCCTCGCCCCGCTGATGGCGCGCCGCGGCTGAAGGCTCAGGCCCAGCGGCCCTCGAAATCATCGGGCACCAGCAGGTTGTGAGGCCCCAGCGCCTTCACGTCCTTCTCGCCGCAGAGCGCCATCGAGATGTCGAGCTCCTTCCAGATCACCTCGAGCGCGCGCCGCACGCCGGCCTCGCCCATCGCGCCCAGCCCGTAGATGTAGGAGCGGCCGATGAAGGTGCCCTTCGCGCCCATCGCCAGCGCCTTCAGCACATCCTGCCCCGAGCGGATGCCGCCATCCATGTGGATCTCGACCTGATCGCCCACCGCCCGCACGATCGGCGGCAGCATGCGGATCGAGGAGAGCGCCCCGTCGAGCTGCCGCCCGCCATGGTTCGACACGATGATGGCGTCCGCCCCGAAATCGGCCGCGCGGCGCGCATCCTCCTCGTCGAGGATGCCCTTCAGGATCAGCTTGCCGCCCCACTTGTCGCGCAGCCGGGCGATCTTGCCCCAGTCGAGCTGCGGATCGAACTGCTCGGCGGTCCAGCTCGCAAGGCTCGAGGTGTCGCCCACGCCCTTGGCATGGCCCACGATGTTGCCGAAGCTGCGGCGGTGGGTCTTCAGCATCTCGAGCCCCCAGCCCCATTTGGTGGCAAGGTCGAGCATCACCGGCAGCGTCATCTTCGGCGGCGCCGAGAGGCCGTTCCGCAGATCCTTGTGGCGCTGGCCGAGGATCTGCAGGTCGAGCGTCAGCACCAGCGCCGAGCAGCCCGCCTTCTTCACCCGCTCGAGCATGCCATCGACAAATTCCTCGTCCTTCATCACATAGAGCTGGAACCAGAAGGGCTTGGTCGTGGCCGCGGCCACGTCCTCGACCGAGCAGATCGACATGGTGGAGAGCGTGTAGGGCACGCCGAAGGCCTCGGCCGCACGCGCGGCCTTGATCTCGCCATCGGCGCACTGCATCCCGGTCATGCCCACGGGCGCCAGCGCCACCGGCATCGCCACCGGCTCGCCGATCATCTCCGAGCGGGTCGAGCGGCCGAGCATGTCCACCGCGACCTTCTGCCGGAGGCGGATCTTCTGGAAATCCGAGCAATTGTCGCGGAAGGTCTGCTCGGTGTAGCTGCCCGACTCGCAATAGTCGAAGAACATGCGGGGCGCCCGCCGGCGGTGCATCCGCTTCAGGTCCTCGATGCAGGTGATGACGGGCATGGCGGTCTCCGGGCTGGAACTGGTCATGTTTCCTTACCGGTCAAGCGAGGCCAGATCAACGCAGGAGTGGGGTCAAGGGCAGCTTTCCCGGATCGGCGGCGCGCCCGGAGCCGCAGGGCAGGAGGCAGGGCCTGACCCGCAGTCCCCGAGCGGCCCCCGCAGGATCGACGGCAAAAGAGGGCACAGACAGCTCTCTTTTCGGGTCTCGGTGCCGCCCCGTGCGGCCCGCGCGCCGCCACGGGGCGCAGGAGGCCGGGACGGACAGAGCGCCGCCCTCGCCGGCCGGTCCGTGGCAACGCCGCCTGCGGGGGTTCGATGCCCCCGCGGGCGGCACCCCCGGCCGGTCAGTCCCGGCTTCCGAGCCGGGCCGCCAGTGCCGCCACGAGGTCGGTGCGGGTGACGATCCCGACCAGCCGGTCGTCCTCGACCACGGGGATCGCATCCATCCGCCCCTCGCCGAGGATCGGCAGCAGCGCGCCCGCGCTTGTGTCGGGCGCCACGCGGGGCACCTCGCGCTCCATCACATCGGCCGCCTCGGCCCCGGCCGGTGCGCCGATCAGATGGATCTGGAAGATCAGCCCCACCATCCGCGCGCCCTCCGTCACCGGCACCGAGGTGAAGCGGTGCTGGCGGAAGATCTGCGCCACCTCGGCCACGGGCGTGTCGGGGGTGACGGTCACCAGATCCCGTGCCATCAGGTCCGCGCAGCGGATGGCGCCCAGCCTGTGGCTCGCCGCCTGCTGCTCGGCCGCGGCGATCAGGCGCGAGAGATCCTCGGGCCCGAGGTTCGCCTGCTGCCGGTTCGCCCGCAGGATGGCCTCCAGCTCCTCGGCGCCGAGCCCGAGCCGTTGCGGCGCGGGACGGTCGCGGGTGCCGAAGCGGTTCGGCCCGTGCGGCTGTCGCATCGGATAGACCCGCCCCGTCAGCCGCGCATAGAGGAAGGCCAGCAGCACCAGCGCTGCGGTCCCGAGCCCCACCGGGGCCAGCGCGAAATGATAGCCGAGCTCGCGCGTGGCATCGGGATTGAGCGCCGCCGTCATCGCCACCGCCGCGCCGGGCGGATGGAGCGCGCGCAGCCCCATCATCGCGAGGATCGCCGCCCCCACCGCCAGCGCGAGGCCGAGGACCGGCCCGGGCACCAGATGCAGCACCGCCACCGCCGCGAGCGCCGAGGCCACATTGCCCACCAGCACCGACCAGGGCTGCGCGAGCGGGCTGTTCGGCATCGCGAAGAGCAGCACCGCCGAGGCGGCGAGCGGCCCCACCAGATAGAAGCCGTGTGCGAGATCGATGTGGGGCGGCAGCACGAAGGCCGCGAGCAGACCCAGCGCCAGCACCACCCCGACCGAGGCCCGGAGCGCCTCGCGCGGCGGGATGGCCGGAATGGCCGGCCCGAGCGCCCTTGCCAGCCGCGCCAGCCGGCCGTCGTCCGCGTCGCCCGTCACATGCCTCTCCCGTCCCGCATGGCCCCGCCCGGAGCCCGGCCGCCTCAGGCCGCGTGAGCGCCGGCCGCGAGCGCCGCCACCCGGTCCAGCACCTCGGCCACCGGCCGGCCCTCGCCCACGAGCTTCACGATCGCCGAGCCCACCACGCAGCCGTCGGCGATACCCGCGAGGTCCTGCGCGGCCTCGGGGGTGGTGATGCCGAAGCCCACGATGACCGGCAGATCCGTCGCGGCCTTGATGCGCGCCACTTCGGGCGCCACATCGGCCGCCTGCGCGGCCGCCGCGCCGGTGATGCCGGTGATCGAGACGTAATAGACGAAGCCCGAGGTGTTCTGCAGCACCTTGGGCAGGCGGCGGCTGTCGGTGGTGGGGGTCGCGAGCCGGATGAAGTTCAGCCCCGCCGCCTGTGCGGGCAGGCAGAGCTCGGCATCCTCCTCGGGCGGCAGGTCCACCACGATCAGCCCGTCGATCCCGGCCTCCGTCGCCTCGGCGAGGAAGGTCTCGACGCCGCGCGCATAGATCGGATTGTAGTAACCCATCATCACGATGGGCGTCTCGGCATTCTCCGCCCGGAAGGCGCGCACCATCTCGAGCGTCCGGGTCAGCGTCTGCCCCCCCTCGAGGGCGCGCTGGCCGGCCGTCTGGATCGTCGGGCCGTCGGCCATCGGATCGGTGAAGGGCATGCCCAGCTCGATGATGTCCACGCCCGCCTCCGGCAGGCCCCGCATCACCGCAAGCGACGTCTCGAGATCGGGATCGCCCGCCATGATATAGGCCACGAAGGCCTTCTTCCCCTCGGCCCGAAGCCGCCGGAAGGTGTCGTCGATCCGCGTCATTGCCCTGCCCTCTTCCGTGTCGGTTGCCGGTTTGCGTCAGCGGCGCGGGAAAATCAATGGGCGGAAGGCCCCTCGCGCCGCTCCGCCGCGAGGCCGGGGCCGCGGAAGGCAGGCCCGTCCCGCAGCGATCCGCAGGTCCGGCCCGCGGCCGGGTCGCGGTCTTGGGTGGCGCGGGAGCGGGGCGCTGGCGCAAGCGCATCCGCAGGTGGACCCTGCCGCCGCCCTCGGCTTCCCCTGCTCGCGGCAATCCGGTTGGGGCAGTTGCCGGCTGTCAACTCGGCTGTTCCTGGATGGCGAAGCAGACGACGGATGCCCGTGGGGGGCGGCGGGGCCTGTCGCAGACCGCGCGCCGGTGCCGCGAGTGCGGCCAGTGACGGGCTCCGCTCGGCGGAACGAGCGTGCCGCGAGGCGTTGCGGGCGCCTTCGAGGCGGACTGTTCGGCGCCCGGCTTGCCTTGGCAGGGCGGCTTCCCTATGAAGCGGCAAACCTTCAAGGAGTGGATCATGGGCTTCCGCATGGGGATCGTCGGCCTGCCGAACGTGGGCAAATCCACGCTCTTCAACGCCCTCACCCGCACCGCCGCCGCGCAGGCGGCGAACTTTCCCTTCTGCACCATCGAGCCCAACGTGGGCGAGGTGGCCGTGCCCGACGCCCGGCTCGAGATCCTCGCCGAGATCGCAGGCTCGAAGCAGATCATCCCGACCCGCATGACCTTCGTCGATATCGCGGGCCTCGTGCGCGGCGCCTCGAAGGGCGAAGGGCTCGGCAACCAGTTCCTCGCCAACATCCGCGAGTGCGACGCCATCGCCCATGTGCTGCGCTGCTTCGAGGATGGCGACATCACCCATGTCGAGGGCCGGATCGATCCTGTGGCCGATGCCGAGACCATCGAGACCGAGCTCATGCTCGCGGACATGGACTCGATCGAGCGGCGGCTGGCCAACCTCGCGCGGAAGCTGAAGGGCGGCGACAAGGAGGCGGCGGATCAGGACCGGCTCCTGCGCGTGGCCATGGCCGCGCTCGAAGCGGGTCGGCCCGCGCGCAGCGTGACCGTCTCGGCCGACGACCAGCGCGCCTGGCGGATGCTGCAGCTTCTGACCTCGAAACCCGTCCTCTATGTCTGCAACGTCGAGGAAGCCTCGGCCGCCAAGGGCAACTCGCAGTCGGCCCGCGTGGCCGAGATGGCGCGCGCGCAGGGCGCGGCGACGGTGGTGATCTCGGCGCGGATCGAGGAGGAGATCGCCCAGCTTCCCCCCGAGGAGGCCGGCATGTTCCTCGAGGAGATGGGGCTCGAGGAAGCGGGCCTCGACCGGCTGATCCGCGCGGGCTACGAGCTTCTGGGGCTCCAGACCTACTTCACCGTGGGGCCGAAGGAAGCGCGCGCCTGGACCATCACCAGGGGGATGCTCGCGCCGCAGGCGGCCGGCGTGATCCACGGCGATTTCGAGAAGGGCTTCATCCGCGCCGAAACGGTGGCCTATGCGGATTATGTCGCGGGCCGCGGCGAGGCGGGCGCCAAGGAGTCGGGCAAGTTCCGCGTCGAGGGCAAGACCTACGAGGTGCAGGACGGCGACGTGCTGCATTTCCTCTTCAACGCCTGACGGCTTCCGGGCGGGGTCTCCCCGCCGGCTCCGCCGCAGGGGCTTGCCGATTTCCCGTTGCCCCGGGCGGCCTCCACGCCCGTTCGGCCGCGGTGGCTCGCCCCATTTCCATGGCTCCGCGCGCGGCCCCTCCGCCCGTCACTTCTCCCGATGGGGTAAATTCTCTCCCCCATCAGGAGGATGCCGTCGCCCGAAAGGGCAGGCACCGCTCGCCCCGCCTCACCGGGGGGAGGATCCACGGAGGGCGCGGCCTCGCCATTCCGATGCCTCGGGCCGACAGAAAGTCCGTCGAAGCAAAGGCCTCTGCCTGCTACAAAGGTGTCATTCATTTGATGACGGATGGCCCCATTGAGCGATCTCATTCATCCCGTTCTTCTGTGCGGCGGTTCGGGCACACGCCTGTGGCCGCTGTCGCGCAAATCCTATCCCAAGCAGTTCGCCCGGCTGACGGGCGACGAGAGCCTCTATCAGGCATCGGCGCGGCGCCTGTCGGGGGCGGGGTTCGCCGCCCCCACCGTGGTGGCCGCCAGCGACTTCCGCTTCGTGGTGATCGAACAGCTCGCCGCGCTGAAGATCCAGCCCGGCTGCGTCCTGATCGAGCCCGAGGCCCGCAACACGGCGGGCGCCATCGCCGCGGCGGCGCTGGCGCTCGAGGCGCGCAGGCCGGGCGCCCTGATGCTCGTGGCGCCTTCGGACCATGTGATCCCCGATGCGGACCGCTTCCGCGCGGCGGTGCAGGCCGCGGCTCCGGCCGCGCGCGCGGGGCAGATCGTGACCTTCGGCATCCGCCCCGACAGGCCCGAGACGGGCTACGGCTGGCTCGAGCTCTCGACGCCCACCGCCGATTTCGCGCCCGAGCCGCAGCCGCTGCGGAGCTTCGTCGAGAAACCGGACCTCGCCACGGCCGAACGGCTGCTGTCGGGCGGAATGCATCTGTGGAACGCGGGCATCTTCCTCTTCACTACGACCGCGATCCTTGAGGCGCTCGAACGGCACGCGCCCGAGGTGCTGGCCCCGGTGCGGCAGGCGGTGGAGGCGGCCGAGAACGACCTCTCGTTCACGCGGCTCGCGCCCGGGCCCTGGGCGGACCTGCCCGACATCTCCATCGATTATGCGGTGATGGAGCGCGCGGAGAACCTGACCGTCGTGCCCTATGCGGGCGCCTGGTCGGATCTGGGCGACTGGCAGGCGGTCTGGCGCGAGTCGCCGCCGCGGGAGGGGGGCGTTGCGCTGAGCGGCCCCGCCACGGCGATCGACTGCCACGACAGCCTGCTGCAGGCCACGAATGCCGCGCAGCAGCTGGTGGGGATCGGCCTCACCGACATCATCGCGGTGGCCATGCCGGATGCGGTGCTGGTGGCCCACAAGGACCGCGCGCAGGAGGTGAAGCGGGCGGTGGCGGCCCTGAAGGCCAAGGGCGTGGAGCAGGCCGAGACGCTGCCGCGCGATTACCGGCCCTGGGGCTGGTACGAGAGCTTGGTGAAGGGCCCGCGCTTTCAGGTCAAGCGCATCGTCGTGACGCCGGGCGCGACGCTCTCGCTGCAGAGCCATCACCACCGGGCCGAACACTGGATCGTGGTGGAGGGTACGGCGAAGGTCACCATCGACAATCAGGTGACGCTCGTGACCGAGAACCAGTCGGTCTATATCCCGCTCGGCGCGCGCCACCGGATGGAGAATCCGGGCAAGGTGCCGCTGACGCTGATCGAGGTGCAGACCGGCGCCTATCTCGGCGAGGACGACATCATCCGCTACGAGGATGTCTATGCTCGCGGACAGGGCGCGCGGGGATGAGCGCGCTCGGCTGCTTCAAGGCCTACGACATCCGCGGGCGGCTGGGCGTCGATCTCGACGAGGGGATCGCCTACCGGATCGGGCGGGCCTTCGCCCGGGCGCTCGGCGCGCGGACGGTGGTGCTCGGCCGCGACATCCGCGCCTCGTCCGAGGCGCTGGCCGCGCGGGTGGCGGAGGGCCTCGGGGACGAGGGCTGCCGGGTGCTGGATCTGGGTCTCTCGGGCACCGAGGAGATGTATGCGGCCACGAGCCATTTCGGGGCCGATGGCGGGATCTGCGTGACGGCCTCGCACAATCCCATGGATTACAACGGGATGAAGATGGTGCGGCAGGGTTCGGCACCGCTCGATGCGGCGAGCGGGCTCGCGCGGATCCGGGAGCTGGCCGAGGCGGAGGATTTCGGTGCGGCCCGTCCGGGCGGGGCGGTCATGCCGGTGGCCGAGGAGGCGCGGCGCGCCTATGTGGAGCGCGTGCTGTCCTTCGTCGAGGTGGCGGCGCTGAAGCCCCTGAAGATCCTCGTCAATGCCGGCCACGGCGCGGCGGGGCCCACCTTCGACGCCATCGCGGCCCGGCTGGAGGCGCTGGGGGCGCCGCTCAGCTTCGAGCGGATGCACCATGCGCCCGACGGCACCTTCCCCGCCGGCATCCCGAACCCGCTCCTGCCCGAGAACCGGCCCGCCACCGCGGCGCGCGTGCGCGAGACCGGCGCCGATTTCGGCGTGGCCTGGGACGGCGACTTCGACCGCTGCTTCTTCTTCGACCACGAGGGCCGCTTCATCGACGGCGAATATGTGGTGGGCCTGCTTGCCGAGGCCTTTCTTGCGCGGCATCCGGGAGCGACGGTCATCCACGATCCCCGGATCATCTGGAACACGCAGGATGTGGTGGCCCGTGCCGGAGGGCGCGCCGTCCAGACCCGGACCGGCCACGCCTTCATCAAGCAGGCGATGCGCGACGAGGCGGCCCTTTATGGCGGCGAGATGTCGGCGCACCATTATTTCCGCGACTTCTACCATTGCGACAGCGGGATGATCCCCTGGCTGCTCGTGGCCGGGCTCGTGAGCCGCCATGGCCGCCTCGCGGATCTGGTGGCGGACCGCAGGGCGGCCTTTCCCTCGTCGGGCGAGCTCAATTTCGTGCTGGAGGATCCGGCGGCCGCGATGGCGCGGGTGCGGCAGGCCTTCGTGCCCGAGGCGCGGGCGGTGGACGAGATGGACGGGCTCGGCTGCGACCTCGGCCCCTGGCGCTTCAACCTGAGGAGTTCGAACACCGAGCCCGTGGTGCGGCTGAATGTCGAGGCGAAGGGCAAGCCGGAGCTGGTGGCGCAGGGGGTCACGGCGGTGAAGGCGCTGCTTCTGCCGACGGGCGGCTGAGAGCGGGGCGCGGGTGCGGCCGGCTGGCTTGCAGGGGCGGGCCTGTGAAGGCGGCGAGTCGGCCGAGGGCAAAGGCGGTTGCCGCCGGTGCTGCGGGAGGCTTGCGGGACGGGCCGCGGCGAAGGCGCTGCTTCTGCCGATGGGCGGCTGAGAGCGGTTCGGCGGGCAGGTCCGCAGGGGCGGGCTGCGGTGCCGCCCTTTCTCGTTGCGCGCCCCCACTCTCGGCGAGGAGCGCGGGGTTCGCGCTCTCGGCCGCGTTGCAGGGCACCGTGCGGTGCGGTTCGCGGATGGCAAACTCTGCAGGCCATCACCCTCTGACGAAGGCGCTGCCCTCTGGCGGCGCCCGGCCCAGCAGAGGACGTGCCATGGCAATCGACCCCGACATCATCCCTCTTCTCGACGCGCAGGTGGCACAGGTCGCCGCTCTCGAGGCGCGGCTTGCCGCCCATGTGAAGACCTCGGCGCAGCAGGACGCCGACCTCGCCGCCCGGATCGAGGGGGTGAAGGCGGATCTCCGCACGCTCGGGACGCAGGAGGGCGCGGCGAGCGCCGGGCTGCTCGCCCGGCTGTCCGCGCTCGAGGCGGCGCTGCCGGGCCTCGCCGACAGCAGCAGCCGTGGCGACACGGAGCTGTCTGCGCGTCTGGACACGCTCAGCGCGAGCTCGCGGTCGGGCGACAGCGCGCTCGGCCAGACGCTAACGGGGGTGCAGGCGGCGGTGAGCCGGATCGACACGAGCCTCACCGCGGCCCTGGGCCGCATCGGCGCTCTGGAGGAGGCGAGCCCGCCCACGGCCGATCTGTTCGAGGACGGAACCGGCACGGCGCCGCGCGGCTGGACGCAGGTCTGGCACGCGCTGAGCTGGATCGAGAAGGGCGGCTACCTTCAGGCGCAGCCCGCCAGCGGCGCCCGGACGCTTCTGGCCTGCGATGCGCTGAACGGGACCAGAGATCTAGAGATGCTGGCGCTCTTCACCTTCGCCGAGGCCGCAGGCTATGCGGGGCTCGCCCTGCGCGCCTCGGGCGCGGCCGGCGCCGAAACCGGCTACCGGGTGATGTTCTACACCAACCCCGCCGGCCCCTCTCTGCAGGTGGCGCGCTTCAGCGCGGGCGTGGCGACGGGCCTGTCGAACGTCGCCTTCGCGCGGGCGGCGGCGGGCGACTACTGGCTGCGCGTGCGGCTGGTCGGCGCCACGCTGTCGTGGAAGGCCTGGGCCAGGGGCGCGGCCGAGCCCGCCGACTGGACGGGCAGCCTCACCGATCCGACCCCGGTCACGAGCGCAGGCTGGGCCGGGATCTGCGCGAGCGGGGCGAATGTGGCGGTGACGGTGCGCTGCCAGCAGATCTCGTGGGCGGTGCTGCCGCGTCCGGCCGACACGACCACGGCCGAGACGCTTCCGTGGGATCTGCTGGGCACGCTGCCGCTGCCGGTCATCGCCTTCGACGACGAGGCGGCGCGCACGGTGCATGTGCCTCCGGGCCAGCGCCATGCCCATGTGAAGGTCACGGCGGACCAGCCGATCCGCATGACCGCCATCGGACGCCCCTCGGTCAGCAACGTGAACGGCGGCGGGATGAACGTGGGCGGCGACCAGGCGCTGTGGGTGGGGGACTATTGGGCGGTCTGGCGCCCCGGCGACGACCGCGAGATGTGGCTGACCGTCGACATGCAATACGGGCGGGCGGCGGGCAACCGGGTGGCCTTCTCGATCGCGACGGACATGGGCGGCTGGCGCAGCGCCTCGCCGGTCACGGGCTTCATCGAGATCCGGGAGGGCGCGGTCAATGCGTTGCCCGCGACCCTGCCCCGTCACCGCGCGCCGATGCGGCTGACCATCACGGGCAGCCCCCGGGCGAGCCTCGATCCGGCCACCGTCCAATGGTCGGACACGGGGTTTGCCGGGAACGCGGCCACGGGCACGCCCTGCTGGCGCGCGCGCCTCGCCCATGGCTACACCCAGGACGGCAACGGCGAGGTCGGCCTCTACATGAATGCGGACGTCTGGCCCACCCAGTCGGCCGCGCCTCATGCCCGCGTCACCGACCGGCAGGGCCGCAAGGCGATCCGTCTGCGCTCCTGCCGGCTGCCCGCGCCCGTGACCCTCTCGGCGGAGGGGGGCGACCGGATCTTCTACCATCAGGCCTCGGCCCTCATCGCGCAGAACCTGCCCGAGTGGCGCGGCAAGACCGGTGTCTGGACCGCCCGCTGCATGACCGCGAGCCGTCTCTATTCCTGGCCCGCCTTCTGGCTGCTGGCGGACGGATGGCCGCCCGAACTCGACATCTTCGAGCATTTCAACGGGATCTACGGCAGCTGGCCGGACGGCGGCTGGTCGACCTGCACCGGCCATTCCGGCCCCTACGGCGGGCTCGACGTCAAGACCCGCACGCCGCTGAAGTTCGACCTGCGCAGGTTGGGCTTCGCGAGCTTCGATGCCTATTCCCAGATCCATGACTATGCGGCCTATGTGGATCGCGACTGGATCTATGCCTTCGTCGACGGGATCGAGGTCTATTGCACGCCGAACATCGCCCGGCATCAGGACCGGGATGCGGCCTGGTCGCTCTATCCGATGTTCGATGTGGCGGCGAAGTTCGCCAACCCCTCGACCTATGCCTATGCCGACGGATCGGGCGACATGCATGTCTATGGCGCGGCCCATTATGCGACCTCGGCCGTGGCGCTGGTGCCCTGCACCGATGCCCGGCCCTGGCCGAACGGCCGGCAGCTGCCCGACCCGACCTTCTGAGCGTCTAGGCCTCTGGGACGGCCGCCCTTCGCACTGGAGGGCGGCCGTCGTCTTGCGGAGGAGCGCCTTCCGCAAGGCCGCGGGCGAAAGCGAGCCCCGCGCCATTTCCAAGGCCGGCCCGCTCGACTAGGGTGCCCCCGACGCGAAACGGGACGGACAGGATGGATGCTCTGGTGATCGGCGGCGGCCCGGCCGGCCTGATGGCGGCCGAAGAGCTGGCGCGCGCGGGCCTCCGCACCGTGATCTGCGAGACGAAGCCCAGCGTCGGGCGCAAGCTGCTGATGGCCGGCAAGTCCGGCCTCAACATCACCAAAGACGAGGCGCCGGAGCCGTTCCTCGCCCGCTATGCCGAGGCTGCGGACTGGCTCGCGCCGATGATCGGCAGCTTCGGCCCCCGGGAGGTGCAGGACTGGTGCCGGGCGCTGGGCCAGCCGGTCTTCACCGGCTCTTCCGGCCGGGTCTTTCCGCAGGCGATGAAGGCCTCGCCGCTGCTGCGCGCCTGGCTTGCGCGGCTGGCGGGGCTCGGGGTCGAGATCCGCACCCGCTGGCGGTGGGAGGGCTTCGGCGCGGGCTTCCGCTTCGCCACGCCCGAGGGCGGGATCGAGCTTGCGCCGCAGGTCACGGTGCTGGCGCTGGGCGGGGCGAGCTGGGCGCGGCTCGGTTCGGACGGCGCCTGGGCCCCGTGGCTCGCGGCCCGAGGTGTGGAGATCGCCCCTTTCCGGCCCGCCAACATCGGCTTCCGCATCGACTGGACGCCGCATATGGCGCGCCATTTCGGCACGCCGGTCAAGGGCGTGGCACTGCTGGTGGGAGAGCGGCGCGAGCGGGGCGAGTTCGTTCTGTCCGAGCGGGGTCTCGAGGGCGGCGGGATCTATGCCGTCTCGCGCGCGCTGCGCGAGGGCGCGGGGCTCGCGCTCGATCTGCTGCCGGATCTGTCCGAGGAGGAGGTGGCGGCGCGGCTTTCCCGCGGGAAGCCGGGCGAGAGCCTCGCCAACCGGCTGCGCAAGCTGGGGCTGTCTCCGGCGCTGGTGGCTCTGGTGCAGGAATTCGCCCGGCCCCTGCCCGCGGGGGCGGCGCTGGCCTGCCGGCTGAAGGCGCTGCCGGTGCCGCTGGCCGGGCCGCGGCCGCTCGACGAGGCGATCTCGACCGCGGGAGGGATCGCCCGCGCCGCGCTGACGGAGGATCTCGAACTGAAAGCGCTGCCCGGCATCTTCGCCTGCGGCGAGATGCTGGACTGGGAGGCGCCGACGGGCGGCTATCTCCTCACCGGCTGCCTCGCGACCGGCCGTCATGCCGGCCGCGCGGCGGCCCGTGTCACAGGCCCGGTGCGACCGCGCTGAGCGACCGGCGGCTGAACATCGCCCCGCGGCCGAAGTCGAAGCGGGCGCCGATGCCGACATAGGGCTCGGTCCCGTCGAGGCCCAGATCGTCGGCATTCACGCCGCCGATCTCGGCCGTCAGCGCCAGCCCGTTCGGCAGCGTATAGTCGCCCGTCAGGCCGAAGCGGGTCGTGTCGAGCCCCTCGACATCGAGATGGTTCACCTTGCCGCCGACGCCGAAGCCGTTGGCCATCAGCACCCGCCCCTCGAGGCCCATCATCGAGCCGGTCAGGCCGGAATTGTCGGCGCGCCCGACATAGGCCTCGACGTCGAACAGGTCGCTCTTCTGGCCCACTTCGAAGCCGTAGAAATCGACGCTGTCGCCGGCAAGATCCTCGATGCCGTAGAAGGCGCCGATGGCGGTCTCGGGGTTCACATAGACCATGCCGTGCAGCGCGGCGGCGGTCGCATTCTCATGCACGCCGTGCAGGCGGCTGTAGCCGAGATCGCCCTGCAGCGCGAAGCTGGTGCCGAAGCCGAATTCGGCGCTGCCGCCGAGGCTGGTCTTCGAGATGTCGCTGTCTTCGGTGAAGAAGGAATGGCCGAAATCGAGGGTCGCGCCCGTCATCTGCGCTGCTGCCGGCGATGCCGAAAGCGCCGCCACGAGGGCGAGCAGGGAAAGCCTGTTCATTGTCTGCTCCGCGTTTCTTGTTTTGCTTCCACAGCATGTAGCATGTTCCGAAACCGGATTCACCCCCGGTAGAGGGCTGCGCACCGGAGCGGCCGAAATCAGCCGTCAGCGCACCGTGCAGAGCCGGATGAGGGCGCGCTCCATCACGGCCATGGCGGGCGCGCGGCTCGCCGAGCGCAGCGTGAGGTCGGTCTCGACCAGAAGCGCCATCGCCTCCTCGAGCCGGTTCACGCCCCACTGCCGCGCCTGCCGCTGCATCCGTTCCTGCCGGGGGTTGAAGCCGCCGCGGCCGGGGTCCGCGCCCGCGGCCAGACGGTGCAGGCTGCGGAAGTGGCGCATCGCGCCGATGCAGAGGGCGACCGCCGTCACGCCCTGCGCCTCGAGCCTGCGGACGAGGGGCGAGACCTCGGTCCGGCGGCCCTCGGCCACGGCATGGATCACCTCGTCGACCCCGGCCTCGATCGAGGCGGGCGCCATCTCGGCCACGTCGGCGGCCGAGAGCGGCGCGGGATCGCCGAGCTTGTAGAGCGCGAGCTTCTCGACCGTCTGGCGGAAGTCGCCCGGATCGAGATCGCGGGCCAGCGCCGTGAGTCCGGCCATCGCCTGCGGCTCGATTTGCCCGAGACCCGCCTGCCGCAGCATCGTATCGACCTCCTCGCGGGTCGGGGGATCGTCGTAGAGACCGATGCAGACGGCGTTCGGATGAGCCTCGAAAAGTTTTTTCAGAGAGGAGCGGCCAGTGAGGCCGCCGGCGGTCACCACCACCTGCGCATCGCCGGGGCGCCATTCCTTCAGCACATCGCCGATGAGGGCCGTGAGGCCGTCGGCCGCCTCTTCGACCAGCACGGCGCGGGGCCCATCGAAAAAGCCTTTCGCGGTCATGGCATCCATCAGTGCCGCCGGGTCGCGCCGCAGGTCGGAGGCCGGCAGGCGCGTGAGACGCATCTCGGCCGCGCCCTCGGGACCGATCAGGCCCAGCACCGCCTCCTGCCGCTTCAGCGCCACGCGCATCGAATCCTGCCCGAAGATCAGCAGGCCGGCGCGCGAGGGATCGGGCTTCGCCAGATAGCGCACGGCCTCGGCGCCGCGCAGGATCATGCGAGCCAGCGCCCGGAGGTGGCGATCAGCTGCGTGACGATCTGGTCGGCGAGGATGCGCATCAGGCGGTAGTTCGCATCCTCCTCGGCAACGAGCGCCGCCACGGTCGAGCCCGTGGCCGACCAGGAGGTGAAGTTGGTGACCGTTCCGCTCTCGACCACCTGACCCGTCGCGCGGCTCGTGACGGTGAAGGCGATGCGTCCCGTCAGGTTGTAGCGGGTGATCGAGTTCGCGGTGGTGATGCCCACGCTGTCGATGCTGGTCGAGATCCGGTAGGCCAGGTCGAAGCGCGGCGCCTCGGGGCGGCCGATCCGCTCTTCCAGCCGTTCGACGAGGTCGAAGCCGTTCTTGTCGACCGGATCCGCCACGCGGATCGCGCCCTGCAGCGTCTCGGCCGGGCCGCCCGGCCCGTAGGCCGGACGGAAACCGCAGCCGGCCAGGGCCAGGGCTGCGAAGAGGAAGGTGCGGCGGTCAGATGACGACATTGACGATGCGGCCCGGGACGACGATGAGCTTCTTCGGAGCGGCGCCTCCGAGCGCCCGCTGCACAGCTTCGTCCGCCAGCACCAGCTTTTCAACCTCGGAAGCGGCCATCTCCTTCGGAACGGTGATTTCGCCCCGACGCTTGCCGTTGACCTGGATGGGCAGCGTCACCGTATCGTCGATGAGAAGCGCCGGATCGGCCTTGGGCCAGGCGGCCTGCGCCACCAGCCCCTCGCCGCCGAGCATCGCCCAGACCTCCTCGGCCAGGTGCGGCACCATGGGCGACATGAGCTGCGCCATGGTCCGCATCGCGCGCTTCTTCGCCTCGGCGCCCGCGCCGGACCGCGAGAGCGTGTTGGTGAATTCGTAGAGCTTGGCGATGGCCTTGTTGAAGGCGAAGCCCTCGACGCCCTGCGTCACCTCGGCGATGGCGCGCGCCGTGGCCTTGTCGAGCGCCCCGTCCTCGGCATTCGCTTCGCCGTCGGCGCGCGAGATCTCGTCCGCCAGACGCCAGACCCGATGAAGGTGCTTCGAGGCCGCCTCGGCGCCCGAGGCCGTCCATTCCACGTCCCGCTCGGGCGGGCTGTCCGACATCACGAACCAGCGCGCCGTATCGGCGCCGAACTGGCGGATGATGTTCATCGGATCGACGACGTTCTTCTTCGATTTCGACATCTTGGCCGAGGGGATGATCTCGACCGGCGTGCCGTCCGCGAGCCTGCCGTCGGTCACGTCCTCGGGGAGGTGGTAGACCGGGCGCCCCGCCGCATCGCGGGTCAGATAGATCTCGTGCGTGACCATGCCTTGCGTGAAGAGCGCGTTGAAGGGCTCGATGGCCTTCGCCGGCAGGTGCCCCGTCTTCTGCATCGCGCGGGCGAAGAAGCGGGAATAGAGCAGGTGCAGGATCGCATGCTCGATGCCGCCGATATATTGATCGACGTTCATCCAGTAGTCGGCTTCCTCGGCGTCGGTGGGCGTGGCCGCCCGCGGCGCGGTGAAGCGTGCGTAATACCAGCTCGAATCGACGAACGTGTCCATCGTGTCGGTCTCGCGCCGGGCCTTCGCCCCGCATTTCGGGCAGGTGCAGTCGCGCCATGTCGGGTGGCGGTCGAGCGGATTGCCCGGCACGTCGAAACTCACGTCGTCGGGCAGGCGGACGGGCAGGTTCTCCTTGGCCTCGGGCACCACGCCGCAGGTCTCGCAATGGATGACCGGGATCGGGCAGCCCCAGTAGCGCTGGCGGCTGATGCCCCAGTCGCGCAGGCGGTAGTTGGTGACGCCACGCCCCACGCCCTGCGATTCGCAGAAGTCGATGGCGGCGGCGACGCCCTCCTCGCCGGTCTGGACCTCGGCGCCGGCGAAGCCGCGGATGTAATGCACGCGCTCGGACTTCATCGGCACGAAGGCCTCGGCGAGCGCCGTCTCTTCGGTGTCTTCGGGCAGGAAGACGGGCCGGATCGGCAGGCCGTATTTCGTGGCGAATTCGAAGTCGCGCTGGTCATGCGCCGGGCAGCCGAAGATCGCGCCGGTGCCATAATCCATCAGGATGAAGTTCGCGATATAGACCGGCAGCTCCCAGGCGGTATCGAACGGATGGCGCACGCGGAGGCCGGTATCGAAACCTTTTTTCTCCGCCTTTTCCAGCGCCTCTTCCGAGGTGCCGACGCGGCGGCATTCGGCCACGAACTCGGCCACCTCCGCATCGTGCCGCTCCAGATGCCGGGCCAGCGGGTGATCGGGCGAGATCGCCGCGAAGGAGGCGCCCATCAGCGTGTCGGGACGGGTGGTATAGACCTCGAGCCGGTCGAAGCCCTCGGGCGCGCCCGCCATCGAGAAGGCGAACTGCAGCCCGCGCGACTGGCCGATCCAGTTGGCCTGCATCAGCCGCACCTTCTCGGGCCAGTCCTTCAGCGTGTCGAGTGCCTCCAGCAGCTCGCCCGCATAGTCGGAGATGCGGAAGAACCACTGCGTCAGCTCGCGCCGCACCACGGGCGCCCCCGAGCGCCAGCCCTTGCCGTCGATCACCTGCTCGTTGGCCAGCACCGTCATGTCGACCGGGTCCCAGTTCACCACCGCATTCTTGCGGTAGACGAGGCCCGCCTCCATCATGTCGATGAACATGGCCTGCTGCTGGCCGTAATATTCGGGATCGCAGGTGGCGAATTCGCGGCTCCAGTCGATCGAGAGCCCGAGCGGCTTCATCTGCGCGCGCATGTCGGCGATGTTGCCGTAGGTCCAGTCCTTGGGATGGCCGCCCCGCTCCATCGCGGCATTCTCGGCGGGCATGCCGAAGGCGTCCCAGCCCATCGGATGCAGCACCGAGAAGCCGGCGGCGGCCTTCTGCCGCGCCACCACATCGCCCATCGTGTAGTTGCGGACGTGCCCCATGTGGATGCGGCCCGACGGATAGGGGAACATCTCGAGGACGTAATATTTCGGCCGGGCGGGATCGTGCCGGGCCGTGAAGACCCCCGCCGCGTCCCAGGCGGCCTGCCAGCGGCTTTCGGTTGCTGCGGGATCGTAACGCGACATGGGCGGCCTCTTCGGAAAGGATCGCCCGCAGTTACACCGAGGCGCGGCCCAAGGTCCAGAGCCGCCCCCGTCCGGTGCGGACCGCGGGCCGGGGCGAGCGCCCGGCCGGCGGCCTCAGCCTCAAAGGCGCGAGTCGCGCAGGCGGAGCTGCCGGGCGCGGGTGAGGATCGCATCCTCGACCGCGCGCTGCGTCTCGGCCGAGACCGGCCCGCCGCCCTGCCCCTGCAGCGCCACCTTGAGCGAGCGCGCATCGAGCGCCGGATCCTGCACATAGATCGTGGCGCGGTAGGCCCGACCGCCGCCCGGGGGCACGCCGTAGCCCGTCGAGATCACGCCGGTGAAGGGATCGACCGCCTGGACCGGCAGGAAGTTCAGCACCTCGAGCGCCGCGTTCCAGATATATTTGTTGACCTCGACCTTCGTGTTCGGGTCGTCCTTGCTGCCGAACAGGTCGAAGAGCGAGGACCGCGTGCTTCCCGTGCCGGCCACCGTCGCGCCCGCATTGCGCTCGGCGATTTCCGCCTGCCGTTGAGCCGCGCCCGCCTCGATCTGCCGATCGCCCGAGGAGGCGTCTCCCCCACCCAGGCCGCCGCAGGCAGAGAGCGAAAGCGCAAGCCCGACCGGCAGGGCGGCGCGCGCGAGGCTAAGGAAGGTCATGAAGTCCCCCGTGTGTGACGTCCCGTGCTGTCTAGCCGAGGCACCGGACCGTGCCAAGGTTTTTCAGGCATCCCGTCCGGCCCTGCCAGAAAGCGAAGGTTTTCCGACCTTTGGACGGGTGGCAGGGCACCCCGGCTCACTGTGGCAACTCTGCACCATCATCCACGTCTTTCCCCGCAACGGACCCGTTCCGTTTGCAATCGAGGCCATCCGGAGGGAAACAGAGGCAGGCCCACTCGGATTCCCCTGAGCTGGGGCGCAGACGAGACAAACGAGGGAAACTATGAAACAGATTCTTCTTGCGACCACGGCTCTGGTGATGACCGCTGGCGTGGCTGCGGCCGAAATCAGCTTCTCGGGCTACGCCGAGATGGGTGTTGTCGGCGGTGGTGACAACGCTCCGCTTCCGGCTGGCCGCGACACCAACGAGACCCAGTTCCACAACGACTTCAACCTCATCGTCACCATGACGAGCGAGACTGACACCGGCCTCGCGTTCGGCGCCAGCGTCGAGATCTCGAAAGACGAAGGCGACTCGAACGGCAACTTCTCGGCCGACAACGAAGCCGCTTTCATCTCGGGCGCCTTCGGCACCCTGACCATGGGCGAAATCGACGGCGCCATGGACTGGGCCATGACCGAGAACGTGGGCAACCCGGGCTCGATCGGTGACGACGAAACCACCCACGCCGGCTACTTCGGCGCCTACGGCGACGGCAAGTACGACAACCAGATCGCCCGCTACGAATACAGCTTCGGCGACTTCGGTGTGGCGATCTCGGCCGAGCTCGACGACACCGACACCAACGGCGACGGCTACGCCATCGGTGCGAAATACAAAGGCGACTTCGGCGGCTTCGGCATGGGCTTCGGCCTGGCCTACCAGACGTTCGAGACGCTGGGCACCGGCCTCGGCAGCCAAGGCGCCGCGATCGTCGGCGGTGACGTCGAACTGCTCGGCGCCTCGGTCAACGCCGACTTCAACAACGGCTTCGTCGCTGGCCTCGCCTACACCGACATCACGTCGGACCTGCAGGACGGCAACCACATCGGTCTGTCGGCTGGCTTCACCACCGGTGCGTTCCAGATCGGCGCCAACTACGGTGTGTTCGACATGGACATCCAAGACGACGTCAAAGGCTGGGGCGTTGCCGCGGCTTATGACCTCGGCGGCGGCCTGAAGCTGCACGGCGGCTACGGCGAGTCCGACTTCGGTGGCGGCCTGGACAACGACACCGAGACCTACTCGGTCGGTCTGTCGATGTCGTTCTGATCGGAACTCCGATCCTGAACGGAAAGAGCGGGCTCCGGCCCGCTCTTTTCATTTCCGCCTCTGCCGGCGATCCGCAACGGCCGAAGAGGTTTGCGAAAATCGACAGCGCGCCCGGTCCGTGCTAGTGGCGGGCCAGACCCCCGGATCGGATCCCATGCTGCCCCTGAACCCTGCCCACCTTCCCCGGCTTCTGACCGAGGCGCTGCGCCTGCACGAGGCCGGCCGCCTGCCCGAGGCCGAAGAGCGCTATCGCTCCGCGCTGGCCGTGGCGCCGGACGAACCCGCCGCCAACTTCCATCTGGGCCGCCTGCTCGCCGCCCGCCGTGCGCCCGAGGCGCTGGACCGGCTGGCCCGCGCCGCCCGCGCCCGCCCGCAGGAGGCCGCGGGCTGGCAGGCCTGGACCGCCGCCGCCGCGGCCTTCGGCGATGCCACCGCCCGCAAGGAGGTCATCGAGGCCGCCCGGCAGGCGCGACTGCCCGCCCCGCTCCTGAGCCAGATCGAGACGCGCCTTTCGGGGGCGCCCGTGAAGCCCGTGGCGCAGCCCCGCATCGGCCGCGCCGCGCCGGCCGAGATCAAGGCGCTGCTCTCCGACTATCAGGCGGGCCGCATGGCCGCGGCCGAGCGCCGGGCCGGCGCGATCCTCGCCGCCGCGCCCGATTGCGCGCTGGCCGCCGACGTGCTGGGCAACGCGCAGATGGCGCAGGGGCGGCAGGCCCCGGCCCTCGCCGCCTTCCAGCGGGTCGTGGCGCTGGAGCCCGGCTGGCCGGACGGGCATCTGCATCTCGCGCAGGCGCTCTTGGCGCTCGGCCGGGCGGCCGAGGCGCTCGATCCGCTCGCGCGCGCGGCGGCGCTGACCCCGAAGCCCGCCCGGGCGCTGATGCTGCTCGCGGTGACGCTCGCGCGGATGGGGCGGCAGACCGCGGCGCTGGCGGCGCTGAAGCGCGCGGTCGCGGCCGAGCCCCGCCACCACGAGGCGCAGTTCCAGCTGGGCATCCTGCAGACCGACCTGCGCGCCTATGCCGAGGCGGAGGCCGCCTTCCGCGCGGCCGAGGCTGCGGGCAATCGCTCGGCCGACCTCCAGCTCAGGCTGGGACAGGTGCTGCTCATGCAGGGCGACGAGGCCGGCGCCGCGGCGGCCTACGAGACGGGCCTCGCGCGCGAGCCCGATCATGCGATGCTCCTGTCGCGGAAGGCGCTGCTCCTGCAGGGCCGCGGCGCCTTCGCCGAGGCCGAGGCGCTGCTGCGGCGCGCCATCGAACTCGCGCCCGGCACCGGCGAGTTCTACCGCATCCTGTCGGCCAGCCTGAAGATGACGCCCGAGGATCCGCTGCTTCTCGAGATGCAGCGCCGGTTCGACGACCCGGCCACGGCCGAGGCCGACCGGATGCATCTGGGCTTCGCGCTGGCCAAGGCGATGGACGACCTGAAGCGGCCCGAGAGCCTGTTCACCTACCTGCGGCCCGCCAACCAGCTGATGCGCAAGGCGCACCCCTACGACATCGCGAGCCGCCGGGCCGAGCTCGAGGGGATCTTCACCACCTTCGCCGACTTCACCCCCGCCCCCGCCCCGGAGGCGAGCGACTTCGCCCCGGTCTTCGTGACGGGAATGCCGCGCTCGGGCACCACGCTCGTCGAGCAGATCATCGCGAGCCACAGCCGCATGACCGGCGCGGGCGAGGCGGGCGTGGCCGTGCGCGAGGTGCAGAAGGTGGTCCTCGATGCCGCGGGCCGCTACCGCGCCTGGAGCGAGATCGCGGGCGCGGAGGTGGCGGCCATGGGCCGGCGCTACGAGGCGGAGATGCGCCGCCGCTTCCCCGAGGCGGTGCAGGTCACCGACAAGTCGATCCAGACCTATGCCTGGATGGGCTTCATTGCCTCGGCCCTGCCGCAGGCGAAGTTCGTCGTCGTGCGCCGCGATCCGCGCGACACGGCGCTGTCGATCTACCGCAACGTCTTTGCCGAGAACACGCATCTCTATGCCTACGACCTGCGCGACCTCGGACTCTATTTCCGCATGTTCGAGGAGCTGATCGACTTCTGGCGCGAGAAGCTGCCGGGCGGCTTCCACGAGATCCAGTATGAGGAGCTGGTGGACCATCCCGAGGAGCAGTCGCGCCGCCTGATCGCCGCCTGCGGCCTGCCGTGGGAGGAGGCCTGCCTCAGCTTCCACGAGAACAAGCGGCGGGTGCAGACGCTGAGCCTCTATCAGGTGCGCCAGCCGATCTATCGCAGCTCGACCCGCGCCTGGGAGCGGCATGCGGAGGAGCTGAAGGACTTTACCGACGCGCTGGAGGGCCGACATGCTTGAGACGATCCAGACCCGCATCGCGGCCGCCGAGGCCGCCGCCGGCCTGGCGCCGGGCTCTGTCGAGCTGATCGCCGTCTCGAAGGTCCAGCCGCTCGAGCGGGTGGTGGCCGTGCTCGAGGCGGGCCACCGGATCTTCGGCGAGAACTATGTGCAGGAGGCGCAGGGCAAATGGCCGGATCTGCGCGAACGGTTCGGCCCGCTCTCCGTCCACATGATCGGGCCGCTCCAGACCAACAAGGCGAAAGTGGCCGTGGGTCTCTTCGAGGCGATCCACACGCTCGACCGGCCGTCGCTGGCCGAGAAGCTCGCCCGGCTGGCGCAGGAGCGGGGCGCCTGTCCCCGGCTCTTCGTGCAGGTGAACACGGGCGAGGAGCCGCAGAAGGCGGGCGTCCTGCCCGCGGACGCCGACGGGTTCGTCGCCGCCTGCCGCGGGATGGATCTGCCGGTCGAGGGCCTCATGTGCATCCCGCCCGAGGGCTGTGACAGCGCGCCCCATTTCGCGCTCCTTGCCGCGATTGCTGCGCGGAACGGGCTTCGGGGTCTCTCGATGGGCATGAGCGGCGATTTCGAGGCGGCCATCGCGGCAGGCGCCACCCATGTCCGCGTGGGCTCGGCCATCTTCGGGGCGCGGGACTATTCCGGGCAGGCCCGCGGCTGAGGCGCCGGGGGCCTGTCGCTCAGCGCACGATCAGCCGGCTCTCGGGCGTGAGGCTCCGCGCGAGCCACAGCAGATCGCCGCGCGCGAAGGCCACGCAGCCCGCGGTGGGATGGCGCGGCCGGCGCCAGGTGTGCAGGAAGATCGCCGAGCCGCGCCCCGGCACCGCCTCGGGCCAGTTCCAGTCGGTGAGCAGGATCACGTCATAGAGCGGATCGGGCCGGCTCAGCCGCTCGTGGCTGGGGGCGTAGGGCGCGCGGACCATCTGGTTGTAATCCACGTCACGCGGATCGTCGGACCACAGATCCGCGGGCCCGAAGGGCAGCGCCCAGTCGGGCAGCTCCGAGGCGGCCACGCGGTCCGGGCGGTAGAGGAGCCCCGCGATCCGGTGGGTGCCGCGCGGTGTGGCGCCATCGCCCTCGCGCTTCGCCTGCGTGATGCCGCCGCGCCCGATGGCGCAGGGCAGGAAGCGGCGACCGAACCGGGCGCCCCAGCGGGTAACGACGAGATCCGTCATGCCAGATGCCCCGACTTGGCGGCCTTGGTGGCGAGATAGGCCGCGTTGAACTCGTTCCGGCCGACATGCAGCGGCACGCGCTCGGTCACGCGGATGCCGTTGGCCTCCATCATGCGGATCTTGGCCGGGTTGTTGGTCAGCAGACGCACCGCGGCAAAGCCCATCTGCCGCAGGATGCCCGCGCCGATGCGGAAATCGCGCTCGTCATCCTCGAAGCCCAGCCGGTGGTTCGCCTCGACCGTGTCGAACCCCTGATCCTGCAGGGAATAGGCGCGCATCTTGTTGGCGAGCCCGATGCCCCGCCCCTCCTGATTGAGATAGAGAAGCACGCCCGCCCCCTCCTCGCCCATCCGCGCCAGCGCCGAGCGGAGTTGCGGGCCGCAGTCGCATTTGAGGCTGCCCAGCACGTCGCCCGTGAAGCAGGCCGAATGGAGCCGCGCGAGCACCGGCTGGCTGCGGTCGGGCCTGCCGATCTCGATGGCGTAATGTTCTTCGCCTCCGTCCTCAGGGCGGAAGACATGCACGCGGCCCGCCTGCGAGGCCACCATCGGAACCCGCGCCGACACGACCGGATGCAGCGGCGAGCCACGGCTGAGTTCCGCCCTCGCCTCCTCGAGCGGCAGGAGGGTCAGCCCGTGCTGCGCCGCGAGGCGCTGCGGATCGGCCACCGGAACGAGCACGGCGGCCGGCAGGAGATGGGCCGATTTCGCGAGCGCCAGCGCCGCGCGGGCAAGGCCCGCCCCGCCGCCCCGCAGGGCGCGCAGCGGCCCCTTCATCGGCAGGCGCAGATCGTCGGCCGGATCGGCCACCGCCCGCAGCCACTCGATCCCCGCGGCGTCCGGCAGCTCGATCCGCGCGAGATCGTCGTCATAGACCCGCGCCTTCAGCGTCTCGGCCCGCCGCGCGGTGATGGCGAGCACCGGCTCGCCCAGAAGCCGCAGGTCGGCGAGCCGGCCGGGCTCCAGCGCCTCGACGGCCACGGCCACAGCACCCGCCCCCTCCTCGGTCAGCACCACGGGCACGCCCATCCGGAGATCGCCCCGGGCGCGGTTCAGGCGTTCGACGATGCCAAGCGAGAGCGACATGGGAGGGTTCCTTTCCGCTTCTTCCTAGCCAGCTTTGCAGGAAATTGAAACATTCCGCCCTCTTGCGACACGAGCGCGTGAGAAATCCGCAGCAAATCTTGCCGCGTGGGCGAGGCACGCACATGTGATCGGCACGAACGAAGGAGTGACCGATGGCTTCCCTGAAGAAGATCCTCTTGGTGGACGATGACGACGACCTTCGCGAGGCGCTGAGCGAACAGCTGGTGATGACCGAGGATTTCGACGTGTTCGAGGCCGCCTCGGGGGCCGAAGGCATGGAGAAGGCCAAGGCGGGCCTCTACGACCTCGTGATCCTCGATGTGGGTCTGCCGGACACCGACGGGCGAGAGCTGTGCCGGCGGATGCGCAAGGCCGGCGTGAAATGTCCGGTGCTGATGCTGACCGGGCATGATTCGGACAGCGACACCATTCTGGGCCTCGATGCGGGCGCGAACGACTATGTGACGAAGCCCTTCAAGTTTCCGGTGTTGCTCGCGCGCATCAGGGCGCAACTTCGTGCGCACGAACAATCAGAGGATGCAGTGTTCCAGCTCGGCCCCTACAGCTTCCGGCCCGCCCAGAAGATGCTGGTGGACGAAAAGGAGCGCAAGATCCGGCTGACGGAAAAGGAAACCAACATCTTGAAGTTCCTTTACCGCGCCTCACAAGGTGTTGTGGCTCGCGAGGTGCTTCTCCACGAGGTTTGGGGATATAACGCGGGCGTTACAACCCACACGCTAGAGACGCACATCTACAGGTTGCGCCAGAAGATCGAGCCCGACCCGTCGAATGCGCGTCTTCTCGTCACGGAGTCCGGCGGCTACAGGCTTGTTGCGTGAGATCAAATTAAGGATCACACTCCTATCATATAAAGACAGTAGAGACGGCGGGCTCGCCCGCTGCGCGAGTTCCCTCCCGTGTCGGGGTTAGAGACACGGACCCTCCCTGTTGGATCTGGCCGGGCCTCGTGCCCGGCCTTTTTTCTTGCTTCGTGCCAACCTTCTCTCGCGCTTCGCGACCGGCATTTATCGCACTCTGCGCCCGGCCCTTTTCGCGCTTCGCGAATGACAGGGCCCTCGGTCGGACGGTGGACCCCTCGCGCCCGGCGGGCTAGGAAGGGGGCCTCAGACCGGAGCCTGCCATGACCTTTACCCTCGCCACCTGGAACATCAACTCGGTCCGCCTGCGCGAGGCGCTGGTCTCGCGACTGCTGACGGAGGAGATGCCCGACATCCTCTGCCTGCAGGAATGCAAGAGCCCGGTCGAGAAGATGCCGCTCGAGGCGTTCCGGGCGCTCGGCTACCACTGGTGCGTGGCGCGTGGACAGAAGAGCTACAACGGCGTGGCGATCCTGTCGAAGCTGCCGCTGGTGGATGCGGGCGACCATGACTTTGCCGATCTCGGCCATGCGCGGCATGTGTCGGCGGCGCTCGAGAACGGCGTGACGATCCACAACTGCTATGTCCCCGCCGGCGGCGACATTCCCGACCGCGAGCAGAATGTGAAGTTCGGCCAGAAGCTCGATTACCTGACGCGGATGCGCGACTGGTGCCGGGCCGACACGCCGAAGAAGGCGATCCTCGTGGGCGATCTCAACATCGCCCCGCGCGAGGACGACGTCTGGAACCACAAGTCCCTGCTGAAGATCGTGAGCCACACGCCGATCGAGGTGGACCATCTGAACGCGCTGATGGAGTCGGGCGCCTGGATCGACGTGACCCGCAAGGACCTGCCCGAGGGGCGGCTCTATTCCTGGTGGTCCTACCGCTCGCCCGACTGGGAGGCGGCCGACAAGGGGCGGCGGCTCGACCATATCTGGGCCACGCCCGACATCGTCAATGCCGCGCACGGCAGCCGCATCCTCAAGGCGGCGCGGGGTTGGCTGCAGCCGTCGGACCATGCGCCGGTCTTCGCCACCTTCGATCTCTGAGGGCCGCGCCCGATCTCCTGAGGCGGCGCCTCAGGGCCGGGGCGCGTAGCGGGCGAGGAACATCTCGACCGCGCCCTGGGCCACCTTCTGCCGCTCCGCCTCGCTGACGGTGTTGCCCACGCCGAAGACGATCCGGTTGAAGAGATCCGCCTTGCAGAGCTCGGCGAACTGGTCGGCCGCCAGCTCGAGATCGTCGATGGCAAGCTCGCCCCGGCCCACGGCTTGCGCGAGATAGTCCACGATCCGCTGCCGGACGAGCGCCGGGCCGCTCTCGTAGAACTCGTGCCCGAGCTCGGGGAAGCGGTCGGCCTCGGCCACGCAGATCCGATAGGTGCGGATCCCGAAATCCGAGAGCACGAAGGCCACGATGCGGGTGGCGGCAAGCGTCAGCACGGCGCGCGGGGCGAGGTCGGCGGTGATGAGCGCCACCGCTTCCTCGGACTGGCGCAGGCATTCGGCCTTGGCCACTTCGAGAAACAGCAGCCGCTTGTCCGGGAAGTAGCTGTAGAGCGTGGCCTTCGACACGCCCGCCGCGCGGGCGATGTCGTCGACGCTCGCCCCCTCGAACCCGTCCCGCAGGAAGATCGTGCGGGCGCCCTCGAGAACCTGGGGCATCTTGCGGCCCTTGCGGGCCGGGGGCGTCTCAGCGGGCATCGGGCTCCTCCTGCCGGCGACTGTAGGCGCCCGACAGGAGGAGCCGCAAGGTCAGCGGCCGCAGGTCGTGCAGCTGTCCGGCCAGGTGAGGTGCGGAATGTCCAGCGGCAGCGCGAAGGACGGGGCCGCCAGCCCGAGCGCGAGAGTCAGGGTGGCAAGCGTCAGGGTCAGCCGTTTCATCTCGATCTCTCCCAATCTGAACCACTCGGTTCAGTTGCGATCCTGCGGTGAGTCGCGCTTTTGGGCAAGCCCAAAGTGAACGATACGGTTCAGTTCGGGCGCTTTTGCCACCTTGCCGCAGGCGCTCCCGTCCGGTAATTTAGAATGACTCTAAAAAGGTGAGCCATGTTCTCCTCATTCTCCAGCCGGCGGCGCTTCCGCGATCTGTCCGATGCCGAGATCCTCGCGCTGGCGATCTCGTCGGAAGAAGACGATGCCCGCATCTACCGCTCCTATGCCGACCGGCTGCGCGCGCCCTACCCCGGCACCGCCGCCCTGTTCGAGGCAATGGCCGAGGAGGAAGACAGCCATCGCCGCCGCCTGATCGGCACCTTCCGCGACCGGTTCGGCGAGACGATCCCGCTGATCCGGCGCGAGCATGTCGAGGGTTATCCGTCGCGCAAGCCGGTCTGGCTGCTCGAGACCCTGCCGCTGGAGCGGGTGCGGCGCGAGGCCTGGGAGATGGAGAATGCCGCCCGCAGCTTCTACGAAACGGCGGCGCGGCATGTGACGGATGCCTCGACACGCAAGCTTCTGGGCGATCTCGCCGCCGCCGAGGCCGCGCACGAGCATCGGGCCGAGAGGCTGGCCGAGGAGCATCTGACCGACGAGGCGACCGCCGCGGAGGACGAGACCGCGCGTCGGCAGTTCATCCTGACCTGGGTGCAGCCGGGCCTCGCCGGGCTCATGGACGGTTCGGTCTCGACGCTGGCGCCCATCTTCGCCACGGCCTTCGCGACGCAGGATCCGGCCACCACCTTTCAGGTCGCGCTGGCGGCCTCGGTGGGCGCGGGCATCTCGATGGGTTTCACCGAGGCGGCCCATGACGATGGCGTGCTCTCGGGCCGCGGCGCGCCCTGGAAGCGGGGACTCGCCTCGGGGGTGATGACGACGGCAGGCGGGCTCGGCCATGCGCTGCCCTATCTGATCCCGGACTTCGCCTGGGCCACCGGCATTGCCATCGCGGTGGTGTTCTTCGAGCTCTGGGCCATCGCCTGGATCCAGAACCGTTACATGGAGACGCCCTTCCTGCGGGCGGCGCTGCAGGTCGTGCTGGGCGGCGGGCTCGTGCTGGCGGCGGGGATCCTGATCGGCTTCGGCTGAGCCCGGGGCCGAGGGCGGCGGGGGCTGCCTGCCCCCGTCTCCGGCCCTGCCGGAGACTCCCCCGGGGATATTTGGGCAGAGTGAAAGCGATGGGGCCGCGCGGGAGGCGGACCTGTCCGGTGGGGGCGGAGAGAGCCGCTTCAGGATACGGGCCGGCCCGGCGCACATGTCTTGCGGGAGGCGGGGCCTGCGGGACGAGCCTTGCGGCGGTCCCCGGCTTCGGGGGGCGGCAGAGGACGGGCGGGCGCGGTGCGGAGAGGCGCCGGCGCTCCGTGAGGGGCGGCTCCGACGATTGGCCGAGCTTGCATCCGGCGGGGGGCCGTGAAACCTTGGCGGCGACCCGAGCCGAAAGCCTGCGATGCTGCCCGTCCTTCTCGAGACCCTGCCCTTCTTCGCACTGATCGGCACGGGCTACATGGCCGGGCGCATGGGGATGTTCACGCCGGAGGCGACGGCCTGGCTCACCAAGTTCGTGTTCTACTTCGCGCTCTCGGCCATGCTGTTCCGCTTTGCCGCCAATCTGTCGCTGGCGGAGATCTGGTCGCTTCCCTTCGTCGCGGCCTATCTGGCCGGGTCGGGGGCGGTCTATCTTCTGGCCACGCTGGTGGCCCGGATGCGGGGGGTGGGCACCGAGGTGGCGGCCATGGAGGCGCAATGCGCGGTCATCGGCAACACGGGGTTCCTCGGCGTGCCGATGCTGGTGCTGCTCCTCGGCGCAGGCGCGGCGGGGCCGGTGCTGATGATGCTCTCCATCGACCTCATCTTCTTCTCGTCGCTCATCACGCTCATCATCACCGGCAAGCGCGAGGGTCACATGAGCCTGCGCGTGGTCAAGGTGCTGGCGCTGGGGCTGCTGCGGAACCCGATGATCGTCTCGATGGTCGCGGGCCTCGGCTGGTCGGCCACCGGCGCCGCGGTGCCGGAGCCCGTGAACGAGTTTCTGGCGCTGCTGGGCGGGGCGGCCACGCCCGGCGCGCTCTTCGCCATCGGCGCCTCGCTCGCCGGCAAGTCGGCGGAGCGGCTCGAGATCGCGGCCTGGCTCTCGTTCTGCAAGCTCGTGCTGCATCCGCTGTCCGTGGCGGTTGCGGCGCTCGCGATCTTTCCCGTCGAGCGGCAGGCCGCCGGCGTGATGATCGCCGCGGCGGCGCTGCCGGTCGCCGGCAATGTCTATATCCTGGCACAGCATTACGGGGTCGCGCCGCAGCGCGTCTCGGCCTCGATCCTGATTTCCACCGCGGTCAGCATCCTGACCATCACCGGCGTGATCGCCTGGGTCACGACCTTCTGAGGAGAGGAGACCACCATGAAGACCCTATCCGAGAGCCGTTGCTTCGGCGGCACGCAGGGCGTCTACAGCCACACGTCGCAGGTCACCGGCTGCGACATGACCTTCGGCCTGTTCCTGCCGCCCGAGGCGGAGAACGAGGCCGTGCCGCTGGTCTGGTACCTGTCCGGCCTCACCTGCACCCACGAGAATGCGATGGTGAAGGCGGGCGCGCAGAAATGGGCGGCACAGGAGGGTCTGGCGCTGGTCTTTCCCGACACCTCGCCCCGCGGCGAGGGCGTGCCCGACGACGAGAATTACGCGCTCGGGCAGGGTGCGGGATTCTATGTGAACGCGACCGAGGCGCCCTGGTCCACGAACTTCCGCATGTGGGACTATATCACCGAGGACCTGCCCCGCGTCCTCTTCTCGGCCTTCCCGCTCGACGAGAGCCGGCAGTCGATCATGGGCCACTCGATGGGGGGCCACGGCGCGCTCACCATCGCCATGAGCTTCCCCGGACGGTTCCGCTCGGTCTCGGCCTTCGCGCCGATCACCCACCCCACCGCCTCGGACTGGGGGCGCAAGCAGCTGACGGCCTATCTCGGGGGCGACGAGAGCAAGTGGGCGCCGCACGATTCGGTCCTGCTGATGAGGAAGCGCGGCTTCGACGGGCCGATCCTGATCGATCAGGGCGCCTCCGACCAGTTCCTCGACGCGCTGAAGCCCGAGGCCTTGGCCGAGGCGATGATGGCGCGCCGGCAGCAGGGGATCCTGCGGATGCAGCCGGGCTACGACCACAGCTACTTCTTCGTCTCGACCTTCATGGAGGACCATATCCAGTTCCACGCCGAAGCGCTCTATGACTGACCTCTACATCGACGCCGATGCCTGCCCGGTGAAGGCCGAGGCGGAGCGGGTCGCCGTGCGGCACGGGGTGCGGATGTTCCTCGTGTCGAACGGCGGCATCCGGCCTCCGGCGCATCCGCTGGTCGAGAGCATCTTCGTGCCCGAGGGGCCGGATGTGGCCGACATGTGGATCGCCGACCGGGCACGGACCGGCGATGTGGTGGTGACATCGGACATCCCGCTCGCCGCGAAGGTCGTGGCGGCGGGGGCGCTGGTGGTGAAGCCGAACGGCGAGACGCTGACCACGGCCAACATCGGCAATGCGCTGGCCACGCGCGATCTGATGGCCGATCTGCGCTCGGCCGATCCGTTCCGGCAAGGCGGCGGTCGGACCTTTTCCAAGGCCGACCGGTCGCGCTTTCTCGACGCGCTGGAACGTGCGATGCGGAAGGCACAGGAGGCGGGCCGCTCCGCCTCCGGAGGAAGCGAGGCAGGATCATGAGTATCGAGATCATCGGCCCTGAGGCCGAGGCCCATCTGAGCTGGGACGGGCTGACGACGGCGCTGACGCAGGGCCACAAGCTGCCGCGGGCCGAGGTGGCCGACATCTTCCTCTACCGCGGCAAGGACACGGTGCTTTCGCGCGCGGCCTGGATCGACGGGCTGGGCCAGCTCGTGAAGACGGCGACCATCTTCCCGGACAATGGCGCGGCGGGCAAGCCCACCGTCAACGGCGCGGTGACGCTCTATTCCGACCGCGACGGCACGCTCGAGGCGCTGGTCGATTTCCACCTCGTGACCAAATGGAAGACGGCGGGCGACAGCCTGCTGGCGGCGAAAAGGCTCGCCCGGCGCGACAGCCGCGAGATCCTCTTGGTGGGCGCGGGCAATGTGGCGCGCTCGATGATCGAGGCCTACGGAAGCCACTTTCCCGACGCGCGCTTCACGGTCTGGAACCGGTCTGCGGACAAGGCGCGCGCCATGGAGGGGCCGCAGGTGCGGGCGACCGAGGATCTGGAGGCGGCGGTGCGGGCGGCCGACATCATCTGCACCGCCACGATGAGCCAGGAGCCGGTGGTGAAGGGCGAATGGCTGAAGCCCGGCACCCACCTCGACCTGATCGGCGCCTATCGGCCCGACATGCGCGAGGTGGACGACGAGGCGCTGCGGCGCGCCACGGTCTTCGTCGATTCGCGCAAGACCACCATCGGCCATATCGGCGAGATCCAGGACCCGCTCGACCGCGGGATCCTTACCGAAGCCGACATCCGGGCGGATTACTACGATCTGGCCTCGGGCCTTTATGCCCGCCGCTCGGACGAGGAGATCACGCTGGCCAAGAACGGCGGCGGGGCGCATCTCGACCTGATGACGGCCTCCTACATCGCGGCCATGTGGCGGCAGCGCTGAGCGCTCAGTCCTCCGGCCCCTCGCGGGTGAGGCGCATGGTGAAGACCGCCGCGCCCACCAGATAGGGGCCGAGGCCCGCCACGGCCATCATCGCGCCGCCGAGCCGCTGGGTGTCGAGCGGCGCGAGCCCGAAGGCCGTGCCGCAGATCTCGGGCGCATAGAGGAGGCGCGGCGAGAGCGTGAGCAGCACGCCGAGCATCGTCATGTGCATGAGCGAGAAAAGCATGGCGAGGAGACCCGCTCCGGCGGCGGCCCGTCCCGGCGCGAGGCCCGGCAGCCAGACGAGCACGCCCGCCCCGAGGAAGGTGGCCTGCTGGATGCGGAAGAGGGTGGGATCGAGCGCCGCCGCCTCGTGCAGCCGGGGCGCGTGCCAGCCCCAGACCACGGCCAGTTCGAGCAGCGAGGCCGCGCCCGCGAACAGGACGGGCCAGGCCGTCCGCAGCGGCGCGAGCCGGGCGAGGCCCAGCGCGATCAGCGGCGCCGCGCCGAGGATCACGCCGAGATGAAGCATCATGTGCCAGACGAAGGAGACCCGCGCGAGGTCGGGCAGCGGCCCGCCCCAGAGTCCCGCGAGCGCGGCGAGGCCGACCCCCAGGGGGAGGAGCCCCGGCGCCAGCTGCCGCCCCGTCTCGCTCTGCGTCCCGCTCACGCGCCCTCCGTGCCCCGTCTGCCCCACCAGCTAGCGCCGGGGAGCGGAGGGGAAGCCCCCGGCTCGGCTTTCCGTTCCCGCCCGGGCCCGCTGCAGTGCCCTGAAGCGCCGCAAAGTCGGACGTGGCAGCCCGGGGACAGGGCGGCTACTCGCGCCCTGATCGGAGCGCGGAGCTTTCACCACGCCGCACAGTCGGACGGGGCAGCCCGGGGACACGTCGGCCACCCGCGCGCTGATCGGAGCGCGGAGCTTTAGCCACACCCCACACCCGAGGCGATGCAGCGACAGGCGGATCGGGCGCGCCATGCGTCCCCGGCCGTCACGCTCCCGTTGCCTGAAGGGCGTAGAAGGCGCGGCAGCCATCTCGGAGATGTTCCAGTGACGCAGTTCGCCCTCACCCGCCTGCCCGCCCCGCCGGTTGCCCGCCAGATCGGCGCCGCCGTGCACCGCACGTCGCTTCTCAGCGCCGAAGGACTGATGGAGCGGATGTTCTCGCGCCTCTTTCACGGCCTCGTCTATCCCCAGATCTGGGAGGATCCGGCGGTGGACATGGCGGCCCTCGCCATCCGCCCCGGGGACCGGCTGGTGGCCATCGCCTCGGGCGGCTGCAACGTGCTTTCCTATCTCACGCAGGGGCCGGCCTCGATCCTCGCCGTCGATCTCTCGCCCGCCCACGTGGCGCTGGGGCGGCTGAAGCTCGCCGCCGCTCGGACGCTGCCCGACCATGCCGCCTTCTTCGATCTCTTCGGTCGCGCAGACCTGCCCGGCAATGCGGCCCTCTACGACCGCCACATCGCGCCCGCGCTCGACGGCCGGAGCCGCCGCTACTGGGAGGCGCGCAGCCCCTTCGGCCGGCGCATCCAGCTGTTCGAGCGCGGCTTCTACCGGCACGGCGCCCTCGGCCGCTTCATCGGCGCGGCCCATATGCTCGCGCGGGCCGCGGGCACCGACCTGCAGGGCTTTCTCGACTGTCCCGACATCGAGGCGCAGCGCAGCTTCTTCTACGCCCATATCGGGCCGCTCTTCGAGGCGCCCGTGGTGCAGGCGCTCGCCCGGCGGCCGGCTGCGCTCTTCGGGCTGGGGATCCCGCCCGCGCAATATGCGCTTCTGGCGGGCGACGGAGACGTGCTGCCGGTGCTGCGCCAGCGCCTCCACCGGCTGCTCTGCGACTTCCCCCTGCGTGAGAACTATTTCGCCTTCCAGGCCATCGCCCGCCGCTATCCGCTGCCCGGCGAGGGCGCGCTGCCGCCCTATCTCGAGCCCACCGCCTTCGAGACGCTGCGCGAGAACGCGGGCCGGGTGCAGATCGAGAACCGCAGCCTGACCGAGGCGCTCGCGGCCGAACCCGAGGAGAGCATCCACGGCTTCACCCTGCTCGATGCGCAGGACTGGATGACGGACGCGCAGCTGACCGCGCTCTGGCGGCAGGTGACGCGCACCGCAGCGCCGGGCGCACGGGTGATCTTCCGCACCGGCGGGGCGGCCGACCTCCTGCCCGGACGGGTACCCGAGGAGATCCTCGGGCACTGGCGCGCCGACCGGGCGGCGGGACAGGCGGGCCTCGCCGCCGACCGTTCGGCAATCTACGGCGGCTTCCATCTCTACCGGCGGAGGGACGCATGACCGACGCCACCCATGCGGCGCTGATGGACGCGACCTACCGCCACCAGCGCCGGATCTACGATGTCACGCGGCGGCACTTCCTGCTCGGCCGCGACCGGCTAATCGCCGAGCTCGACCCGCCCCCCGGCGCCCGGGTGCTCGAGATCGCCTGCGGCACGGGGCGCAACCTCGACCTGATCGGCCGGCGCTGGCCCGGCTGCCGGCTCTCGGGGCTCGACATCTCGCAGGAGATGCTGGCCTCGGCCCGCGCGCGTCTGGGCCGGCGCGCGACGCTGGCGCTCGGCGATGCCACCCGGTTCGACGCCCTGCCCCTCTTCGGCACCGACCGGTTCGAGCGGATCGTCCTCTCCTACGCGCTCTCGATGATCCCCGACTGGCGCGAGGCCCTGCGTGAGGCGGCGCTTCATCTCGTGCCGGGGGGGCGGCTGCATGTCGTCGACTTCGGCGATCAGGCGGGCCTGCCCGGCTGGGCCCGCGCCGGCCTGCGCGGCTGGATCGGGCGCTTCCACGTCACGCCGCGCGACGAGCTGGGCACGGCACTGGGCGAAACGGCGCTCGGGATCGGGGGCTATGCAGAATACCGGTCCCTCGGCGGGGGATATGCGATTCTCGGCACGCTCACGCGGTGAGAAGCCCCCTGCCCTGCGCGTGACGCTTGTCTGCCCCGCGGGCCACCGGCCGCGCGACTGGCGGCCTGCGGGCGATCCGGCGCGCTGAAGGCCGGCGCGTCGCACGCGGGGACGTAGCCCGCAGCGGCAAGCCGCCGGCAGAGCCCGACAGGCCGTTCAGGGCGCGGGCGCCGGATCGGGTGTGGAGCCGGTGTTGCAGAGGTCAGGACCCGAGGGAAAGCCCTCTGGCCCGACGGGCAAATTGTCCGGGATCTCTAATCGGGAAATTGGTCGGAGCGAGAGGATTCGAACCTCCGACCCCCTGCTCCCGAAGCAGGTGCGCTACCAGGCTGCGCTACGCTCCGACCTTGGCGTGCGGATTATAGGGTCGCGCATCCGAATGCAAGGGGGTCCGAACGCAATTCGCTACGGAGTGTCCCGCGTCTCGCGGCGGCGCAGAAGGCGCGGCATGAGGCCCACCTCGGGCCGCAGGCGCGTCTGGCTCGCCGGACGGTTCTCGGACACGTTGCGGCGCGATTCGCGGCCCACGATATAGAGGCCGCTCGCGATGATGACCCCCGCCCCGACCCAGGTCCAGACGTCGGACCGCTCGCCGAAGATGAGCCAGCCGAAGATCGCGGCCCAGACCATCTGCGAATATTGCATCGGCGCCACGATCACGGCCTCGGCCATCCGGTAGGCAGTGATGGTGAGCAGCATGGCCACGAAGCTGAAGGCGGCGATGATGCCCATCATCCCCAGATGCTCGACCGGCATCGGGCGGTAGACGAAGGGCAGCGCCGCGCCGAGGACGAAGAAGTTCGCCACCATCGGATAGAGGAGCAGCACGACCGACCGCTCGTCCTGCCCGATCTTGCGCACGATGACGGAGCCCAGCGACGAGGTGACGGCCGCGAGCAGCGCCGCGGCATGTCCGAGGCTGAGCGGCTCCGCCCCCGGGCGCAGCACGATGAGCACGCCCAGAAGGCCGGTGGCGATGGCCGCGCCCCGGTGGAGCCCGATGGTCTCGCCCAGCAGCGGGATGGCCAGCAGCGTGACGAGGAGCGGCATGGTGAAGAGGATGGCGTAGGTCTGCGCCAGCGGCAGAACCGAGAAGGCGTAGAAGGCGCAGAGGCCCGTCGTCACGATGCAGCAGGTGCGCAGCAGCACCCACCAGGGATGGCGCGGCCGAAGGTTCCCGTCCGCCCGGTCGCGCATCAGCATCATCGAGGCAAGCGGAAAGCCCAGAAGCGTCGCGAAGAAGAGGATCTGAACGGCGGTATAGTCGCGGCCCAGCACCTTCACCACGACGTCGTGGGTCGCGTAGATCGCGAAGGCCAGCAGGGCAAGAAGCGCGCCGCGCGTGTTCGATTTGGCCACGAAGAGGACCGCCGCTCGCTTATGGGAGGAACCTCGGCACCATTGCCCGGAAGCCCGGCGAGTGCAAGCGACCGGACCGTAAAAAGGTGGGCATCGGGTGTCTTATAGCCGCCGCGCGCTGCCGTGTGCGCCGGCCGCGCGGAACCGGAGGGGTTCCCGCTGGCGCTGTCCGCTATCGCGTCGGCGACGGCGCGGCAGGGTGCCGGCCGCGCCGGTCTGAAGGGCCACCCCATGAGCCAAGCGCTGAGGCTCGACGGGCGCCTCGGCTCCTTCCGTCAAAGGGGCACAGCGCAGCCGACGCGGCGGTGCCGGCCCCCGCTCCGCGCGAAGGGGAAGGGGGCGGCCCGCCGCCCCCTGCATCGTCAGAGGCTCGCATCCAGCGCCGCGAGGACCGCGTCGCCCATGCCCGAGGTCGAGACCGGCGTGCCGCCCTCGGGGCCCATGAGATCGGCGGTGCGCACACCGTCGGCCAGCACCGTCTCGACCGCCTTCTCGAGGCGGGTGGCTTCCTCGCCCATGTCGAAGGAATAGCGCAGCGCCATGGCGAAGCTCAGGATGCAGGCGATCGGGTTGGCCTTGCCCTGCCCCGCGATGTCGGGCGCCGAGCCGTGGACGGGCTCGTAGAGCGCCTTCGGCCGGCCGTTCGCCATCGGCGCGCCCAGCGAGGCCGAGGGCAGCATCCCGAGCGAGCCCGTCAGCATCGCCGCGCAGTCCGACAGGATGTCGCCGAAGAGGTTGTCGGTCACGATCACGTCGAACTGGCGCGGCCAGCGCACGAGCTGCATGGCGCCGTTGTCGGCATACATGTGGCTGAGCTCGACATCGGGATATTCGTTGTCATGGACCCACTGCACTTCCTCGCGCCAGAGGATGCCGGATTCCATCACGTTGGCCTTCTCCATCGAGCAGACCCGGTTGTTGCGGCGGCGGGCCAGCTCGAAGGCCGAGCGCGCGACGCGGCGGATCTCCTCGGTCGTGTAGCGCTGGGTGTTGACGCCGAAACGGCCGCCCTCGTTGTCGGGGAAGATCCCGCGCGGCTCGCCGAAATAGACGCCCGAGGTCAGCTCGCGCACGATCATGATGTCGAGCCCGGCCACGATGTCGCGCTTCAGGCTGGAGAAGTCGGCCAGCGCGTCGAAGCACTGCGCCGGGCGCAGGTTGGCATAGAGGTCCATCTCCTTGCGCAGGCGCAGGAGCCCGCGCTCGGGCTTCACCGAGAAATCGAGCACATCGTATTTCGGCCCGCCCACGGCGCCGAGCAGCACGGCATCCACCTCCTGCGCCCTGGCCATCGTCTCGTCGGCCAGCGGCGTTCCGTGCGCGTCATAGGCGGCGCCGCCGACGAGATCCTCGGAGACGTCGAAAGTCACGCCGCGCTTCTCGCCGAACCAGCCGATGATGCGTTTCACCTCGGCCATGACTTCGGGGCCGATGCCGTCGCCGGCGAGGATGAGGAGGGAGGGATTGGCCAAGATGCGCTCCTGCTATCATTGGGGTTTGCCGTGGCCTATGCGCTTCCCCTCGCCCGGTCAAGCCGAGGGCGGCCGCCCCCGCCGCAGGAAGTGACGCTAAGGCAGATCCAGCTCGACCCAGACGGGGCGGTGACGCGAGGCCTGCGCGGCCACGGCCGCCAGAGGATCGCCCGGCGGGGGCCAGAGGACGCCCGACGCGGTGACAGGGAGGCCGCGCGCGGGCAGGATATAGTCGGTGCGCAGGAGCCCCGGACCGTCGTCCGCACGGAAGTCGGCGGTGGCGCGGCTGCCGTCGGGGCCTCGGGGCGCCGGATCCTGCAGCGCGGGATGGGCCAGCAGCGCCGCGATGGCGGCCCGCGGACCGTCCCCTGCGAGGGGATCGATGTTCGCCTTGCCCATGAGCAGCACCGGCCCCTCGGGCGCCGGGAACGGCAATCGCCCCTCGAGGAGACGGGCCCAGAACAGCGCCTCGTCCCCGGCCCGGCGGCCGTTGCGGTCCTCGGGCCCGTCGAAGACCGGGGGCGTGGCGGACCAGAGGAGGAGCTTCAGCGCAGGCCCCCCGGTCCGGGGCAGCGGCACCTCCCAGGCCCCCACCGAGGCGAGCCGTTGCACCGCGCGCGCCTCGGGCGGCATCGGCGGCAGGTTCGCCTCCGGCAGGTCCGCCCAGAGCAGGTCCGAGAAGTCGCGCGGCGGGCCGAGCGGCAGGCGCGAGAGCAGCACCATGCCCCCCTGCCCGCCGAACCGGCCCCAGCCTTGCGCGTCTCCCGGCCCGCCGAGGCGGCCGTCGCCGTCGAGATCGATCCCGGTCGGCCGCCCGGCATTGGGCCGCAGCGCCAGAAGATGGGGATAGAGATCGCCCGCCAGCGCGCGGGCCGCCAGAAGGTCTGCGTCGTAATCCACCCCTGTGAGGAAGAGCACATCCGCCCGAAGCGCCTCGATCATGCGCCGCACCGCGAGGATCTGCGGATCCTTCCCCGCGCGGATGTCCCGCAGAAGGAGGCCCGGGCCCGCCCGCTCGAGATCCACGTCCCAGGTGGCGAACCGCAGCGTCTCGGCCGCGGCGGTCAGCGGCAGGAGCAGGAACAGGAACAGGCAGAGCGCCGGAAGCGCCCTCAGACGGGCGCGAGGCCCCGGGTGCCGAAGACTTCGCCCGTCCGGCGCTTCTCGCGGATCATCTCGGCGATGCGGGCCATGCCCACGCCGCGCATCAAGAGGCTCGCCGGAAGGAATGCCCATGCCACCGTGATCCAGACCAGAGCCTGCGGCGAGGCCAGCGTCAGCGGATCGAGGCCGCTGGTGCCGATCTTCACCGCGATCGGGATCAGGAATGGCAGCAGGAACCCTAAGGCCAGGTTAAAGCGCGCGTCCCGGAGCAGGCGCTGCACCACATCGCCCCCCGCCGTCGCCTCGAAGGTCGGCAGGTTCACCCACACGTTGAAGGCCAGATTGCGCGAGGGCCAGCGGTTCAGCCGGATCACCGCGACGAACATCGCGACCGCGGCGGTGGCAATGAGATAAGAGATGCCGGCGGCATTCCGCAGGACGGCCGTCTGCTCGGGCGTGGCGCGGTCGGACAGCATGAGGGTCGCGAGCCGCACGGGGCTGTAGGCGAAATCCATCGCCGTTCCGACGGCGCCCGCCGCCCGGGCCGACAGCGCGGTCAGGGCGGACGGGTCCGAGGCTTCACGCTGCATCAGGGTGAGGGTCAGCACCATCACGAGCAGGAGCGCGAAGCGCAGCCGGTTGAAGGGCGGGGCATCGCGGAACTCCACGAGCCCCGGGTAGGTCGCATTATATTCGACAAGGGTCAGGACGCCGCCGAAGAGGGCCGCGAGCGCCACCATCTGCTGCCCGTCCGCCCCCACGCCCGGCAGCAGGACCGAGGGCAGTGCCAGCAGAAGAACCACGAGAGACGCGCGCAGAAGCGCCCCGGAGAGCCTTGAAAACACGTTCACCCCACCCTTCCCACGAGCCGCAGGTTCCACCGGGGCGATGGCTTCCCGCCTGTTGCGGCAGGGTCGCCGATGCCGTCCCATTGGCGCCTGCCCTCACCTTCCGACGCAGGGAGACGTAGAGGAAGCTAACCTTTGTGAGGTATACACAGGGAAAAGGGCGGCATCCCTTTCCAAAAGGCGGGATGAAAAAGGCCGCCCGAAGGCGGCCCTGCATCTCAGGGTTGAAGGGGGATCAGACCCAGGGTCTCAGGGTTGCAAGGTCGCGTTCGAACCCGTCGATCGAGGCGGCCTTCTCCAGCGTCAGGCCGATGTCGTCGAGGCCGTTCATCAGGCAGTGACGGCGGAACGAATCGACCTGGAACGGGAAGGACTGCCCGTCCGAAGTCGTCACCGTCTGCGCCTCGAGATCGACGGTCATGCGCGCGTTGGCGCCCCGGCGGGCATCCTCCATCAGCACCTCGACCACCTCGGGCGGCATGACGATGGGCAGGATGCCGTTCTTGAAGCAGTTGTTGTAGAAGATGTCGGCGAAGCTCGTCGAGATCACGCAGCGGATGCCGAAGTCGAGCAGCGCCCAGGGCGCATGTTCGCGCGACGAGCCGCAGCCGAAATTGTCGCCCGCGACGATGATCTGCGCATCGCGATAAGCCGGCTGGTTCAGCACGAACTCCGGGATCTCGCTGCCGTCGGGATTGTAGCGCATCTCGTCGAACAGGTTCTTGCCGAGACCCGAGCGCTGGATCGTCTTCAGGAACTGCTTCGGGATGATCATGTCGGTGTCGATATTGACGAGCGGCATGGGGGCCGCGACACCGGTCACTTTGGTGAATTCTTGCATGGCTCAGGGATTTCCAGATTTTCTGAGGGCAAAGCCCATGGCGACGAGGGTGGCGCCCATGACGATCAGCTCGACCGCGACGAGCGTGCCGAGCAGCACGAGGCTCGCTTCCGGCAGTCGCAGCAGGATGAAGAGACCGAGGCCGGCCGAGATCAGGCCGGAAAGCGCCATCAGCCAGAACATGACGGTGCCGCGCCAGGTGGCGAGGCTCAGCCCGAGCCGCACCACCCCTGAGACGAGGAAGAGCGCGCCCAGGATCAGCGTGAGCGACACCATTCCCGCCAGCGGGTTGGCCAGCATCCAGACCCCCGCGACGAGGCTGACGAGGCTGAAGAAGGCCGCGGCCCCCCGCGAGGGCATCCCCCTGTCGGAGAAGGCCGCCCAGAGCCCGAACGCCCCGCTCGCCACGAAGACACAGCCCGCAAGGACCGTGACCGCGAGCGAGACGGGCAGCGGGAAGGCCAGTGCGGCGATCCCGCCCAGAAGGGCGAGGATGCCGGAGACGATGAGCGAGCTCGTGCCTTTCATTCCGTCCTGTCCTGACTTGCTGCAAACCTGCGCGGGCGCGCTGTGCTGCGCGCCCGGCCGTCGTCACGCCGGCTCGGCCGGCGCCATCATCAGGTCGCGCACGTCGGTCAGGTGACCGGTGATCGCCGCAGCGGCGGCCATTCCGGGGCTGACGAGATGGGTGCGGCCGTTGCGGCCCTGACGGCCCTCGAAGTTCCGGTTCGAGGTCGAGGCGCAGCGTTCCCCCGGCGAGAGCTGGTCGGGGTTCATCGCGAGGCACATCGAGCAGCCCGCGAGGCGCCATTCGAAGCCCGCGTCGATGAAGATCTGCGCCAGCCCCTCTTCCTCGGCCTGCGCGCGCACGAGGCCCGAGCCCGGCACGACCATGGCCCGCATTCCCGGCGCCACCTTCTTGCCCTTCAGGATCTCGGCCGCGGCCCGCAGATCCTCGATCCGGCCGTTGGTGCAGGAGCCGATGAAGACCGTGTCGATCTTGATGTCGGTCAGCTTCTGGCCCGGGGTCAGGCCCATGTATTCGAGGCTGCGGCGGGCGGCCTCGACCTTGCCGCCGGTGAAGTCCTCCGGGGCGGGGACGGTCGCGGTGATCGGCAGCACATCCTCGGGCGAGGTGCCCCAGGTCACGACCGGGGCGATGTCCTCGCCGCGGATCGTCACGACCTTGTCGAACTGCGCGCCCTTGTCGGTGAAGAGCGTCTTCCAGTAGGCGAGCGCCGCCTCCCAGGCTGCGCCCTTCGGCGCATGCGGACGACCCATCACATAGGCGAAGGTCTTCTCGTCCGGCGCGATCAGGCCCGCGCGCGCGCCGCCCTCGATCGCCATGTTGCAGACGGTCATCCGGCCTTCCATCGACAGTTCGCGGATCGCCTGCCCGCAATATTCGATGACATAGCCGGTGCCGCCCGCCGTCCCGGTGAGACCGATGACCGACAGCGTGATGTCCTTGGCGGTGACACCGGGGCGCAGGCTCCCGGTGATCTCCACCTTCATGTTCTTCGATTTCTTCTGGATCAGCGTCTGCGTGGCCAGCACATGCTCGACCTCGGAGGTGCCGATGCCGTGGGCCAGCGCGCCGAAGGCGCCGTGGGTGGCCGTGTGGCTGTCGCCGCAGACCACCGTCATGCCCGGCAGCGTCCAGCCCTGCTCGGGCCCGACGATATGGACGATCCCCTGCCGGATGTCCGACACGGGATAGTAGTTGATCCCGAAGTCGCGGGCATTCCTGTCGAGCGCCTCGACCTGGATGCGCGACTCCTCGTTGTCGATCTTCGTGTCGCGGCCTTCCGTCGTGGGGACGTTGTGGTCCGGCACGGCGATGGTCTTCTCGGGGGCGCGCACCTTGCGGCCCGTCATGCGCAGGCCTTCGAAGGCCTGCGGGCTCGTCACCTCGTGGACGAGATGGCGGTCGATATAGAGCAGGCAGGTGCCGTCTTCGGACTGGTGGACGACATGGTCGTCCCAGATCTTGTCATAGAGCGTTCTCGGAGCGGTCATGGCTCTCTCGCGATGGCTGTTGATTTTATGGGGGGAAGGCAGGCGAAAGCCGCACGCCGACTCAAAGTCGGGCGAGGATCGAGAGGCTGGCGCCGTAGAACCGCCAAGGCAGCCGGGCGCGATCGTCCATGTCGAAGATGCGTTCCATGACTGTGGCTTTTACGCTCGAATTCCCGGACAGGCAACAACGGCGTGAACCGGAACCGCCTGCCGGCGTTGACCCCGGGCCTCGCAAGGAGCCGCCCGATGAATGGAGCCGTCGACTACAAGGGATACGAACAGCCGACCTATGACCTCGAGTTCGCGGAGACCGCGACCGAGATCCGACGATACGGCCCCTATCTCGTGGCGGAAGTCACGATGGCGGGAGACCGCTCCACCGCCATCACCCGCGGCTTCCGCGTGCTCGCGCGCTACATCTTCGGCGGCAACGCCGAGGGCCGGAGGATCGAGATGACCGTGCCGGTCAGCCAGCTCCCCGCGGGCGAGGATCTGTGGACCGTGCGCTTCACCATGCCGGCGGTCCGCAGCGCCGCAGCCCTGCCCGCGCCGAAGGACAGCCGCATCCGCTTCGTGACGGTGCCCCCGTCGCGCCAGGCCGTGCGGCGCTTCTCGGGCTGGCCGACCGACCATGCGCTCCGGCGTCAGGCCGAGGGGCTCGCGCACTGGATTGCCGAGCGCGGCCTGCCGAAACGCGAAGGCCCCTACTTCTATTTCTACGACTCGCCCATGACCCTGCCCTGGCAACGTCGGAACGAGGTTGCCTTCGGCCTCGGCGAGGGCTAACCGCAGGCCGCTGCCTGCATTGAGATTGCGGGCCGGTGATGCTACCTTGAGAGAACAGCCCGGCGCCGGGGCTTGTCGGCGCGCCACACGGGAGGACGACCCTGTCACATTCTGACCCCGCGACCGGACTTCCGGTCGGGCAACGGCCGGCTCGGACGAGCACCGCACAAGACCCCGCCAACGACGCCTCCAGCGAGGAGCTGCTGCAGGCCGTGCTCGCCTCGCTCGATGACGACAAGGCCGAGGATATCGTGCAGATCGACCTGCGCGGCCGCTCGGACATGGCCGATTACATGGTCATCTGCTCGGGCCGGTCGTCGCGTCAGGTTGCCGCCATCTCGGAAAAGCTGATGGACCGGGTGAAGCAGCAGTTCGGGCGGTTCTCGAAGGTCGAGGGCAAGGAAACCGGCGACTGGGTGCTGATCGACACGGGCGACGTGATCGTGCATGTCTTCCGCCCCGAGGTGCGCGAGTTCTACCAGCTCGAGAAGATGTGGATGCCGGGCGGCGCTCAGGGCCTCTCGCGCGGCTGATGAAGCTGCAGCTCTGCGCCGTGGGGCGGCTGCGCAGCGGCCCCGAGCGGGATCTGGTCGAGGATTACCTCGCACGCTTCGAACGGACGGGCAGGCCGCTGGGCCTGCCGCCCGTGCAGCTCCTCGAGCTCGAGGATCGCAAGGGCGGCGGCATGGAGGCCGAGGCCGACCTGATCGCGAAGGCCGTCGCGCCGGGGGCGGCGCTCGTCATCCTCGACGAACGCGGCCGCACCCTCTCCTCTCCCGAATTCGCCGATCATCTCGCGCACTGGCGCGACAGTGGCCGCGACGTGGCGCTGGCCATTGGCGGCGCAGACGGCCTCGCGCCCCGGCTGCGCGACAGGGCCGATCTCGCGATGTCGCTCGGGCGCATGGTCTGGCCGCACATGCTGGTGCGCGTGATGCTGGCCGAGCAGCTCTACCGCGCGGCCACCATCCTCGCAGGCTCTCCCTACCACCGCGTCTGAAGCCCGGGGTGCGGGCGGAAGCCTGCGATGTCACTCACCACGCCCCGCCGCCCGTCCGCACCGGCTTGTGCGCCGCCGCGGCTTCGGCTACCCCCGCCCCATGCCAGACCTCTATGCCTATACCGACGGTGCCTGTAGCGGAAATCCCGGCCCGGGAGGCTGGGGTGTGCTGATGCTCGCGCGCGAGGGCGAGGCGGTGGTCAAGGAGCGCACGCTGCAGGGCGGCGAGGTGCTCACCACCAACAACCGGATGGAGTTGATGGCCGCCATCTCGGCCCTCGAGGCGCTGACGCGGCCGACCGAGATCACCATCGTGACCGACAGCGCCTATGTGAAGAACGGCGTGACGACCTGGATCCACGGCTGGAAGCGCAACGGCTGGAAGACCGCCGACAGAAAGCCGGTGAAGAACGCGGAACTCTGGGAAAGGCTCGACGCGGCCCAGCAGCGGCACAAGGTCGTCTGGCGCTGGATCAAGGGACATGCCGGCCACGCCGAGAACGAGCGTGCCGACGAGCTCGCGCGCGCGGGCATGGCGCCCTTCAAGACGCGCTAGTTTTCGAGCTTTCGTTCGGTTACATTGGACGCATGGCCCGCCCCCGCACGCTTCCCGATGCCGACGTCCATGTTGCCATCTGCCGGATGCTGGCGGGCGGCGGCGAGCGGGCCGTGTCCTTCGGCACCGTCTCGCGCGCGACGGGCCTCGCCGCGGCAACCCTCGCAGGCCGGTTCGGCAGCCGCGACGGCATGATGCTGGCCGCGCTCGGTCACTTCTGGGACGGGCTCGACGAGGCGACCGACGCCGCCGCAACCGAGACGAAGGCGCCCGCCTTCCTCAAGGCGCTCGGCCAGGCGGCCGAGCCGCAGATCGTGGCCCTCTCGCTTACCCTGCCCGAGATGCGCCCGAGGGCCGAGGCCTGGCGGCGCAGCGTCGAGGCGGCGCTGGCCCTGCGCCTCGGCAAGGCGGAACCCGCCGCGATGATGTTCGCGCTCTGGCAGGGCCAGCGGCTCTGGCAGGCGGCAGGCGGCCGCGGCTTCAAGCTGAAGGACGCGACGCGGCGCCTCGGCACCTCCGGCTGACCCGTTCCGCAGGTCGTCGCGGCTCCCGCCCGAGAGGTCGCGCCCCCGGAACGGGCCTCGTCCTCTGCGACGGAAAGTAGCAGCCGCTTTGCCTTTGCAAGGCGCCTTCCAGCGGCAGAAATGGCGGCGATCCGCCGGTCGCGGAGCCGTTACCACTTTGATATATTCTGTTAACCACGCGTTAAAACATTCGGCCCAAAGGTAAGACAAGTTCTCGGCAAAGTCGAAGGAAGCCAGAATGCACGTCCTGATCGTGGAGACTCGCGCGGAGCTTGCCAGCCAGTGGGCAGAGCGGCTGCGCAGGGACGGCATCACTGTCCACATCACCCACAGCCAGGAATGTGCGGTGCGCGTGCTCTGCGCCCACCGGATTCAGGTCGTGATGCTGGACCTGATGCTCGACGAAGGCTCCGCCCTGGCCGTGGCCGACTTCGCGGCCTTCCGGCAGCCTTGGGCCAAGGTGATGTTCCTGACCGACAGCGCCGTCTTTTCGGACGGGTCCATCTTCACCCATTGTCAGAATGCCTGCGGCTACTTTGCCATCTCGACTCCGGTCAGCGATCTTGCGACCATCGTGGAGCATTACGTTCACGCGGCCTGAGCCGCGCAGCATTCGTAACGCCTGCACCCATTATTGCGAAATATTCTTTCAGATAGCTTGATTTTTCGCCACATGACACCAGACTCGTTTTTGAGCACCAGGGAGTCGTTCATGCTCGAATATCTGCCTCAGGACATCAGGGACGGTCTCGCTGCCGCGCAGAAGGCCGAAATGAAGCGCAAGTCACGGCTCCGCGTCCGTTTCGGAGGGACCGAGGTGCCGGTGCTGCGGCTGTGGGACGGGGGCTTCGCCCTCGACGCCGATCAGATCCGCAGCCTGCGCGGCCTCGTCAATCTCTTCGACGGCGAGCGGCTGGTCTGCCAATGCCTCATCGTCTGCGCCGTGGTGGACGGCGGCGAGCTCATCTGCGACTTCAAGCGTGCCACGGCCCCGACCGACCGGCCGCCGCTCGATTTCTGGCTCGAGAAGGAGCCCCCGGCCGGCTATCTGCCGGGAGCCTGAGATCCGCTATTGCAGATCCGAGAAGGCGCGCGCGATCCGGTCGAGCGCCTCTTCCACCTGAGCCCGCGGCGCGGCGATGTTGAACCGCAGGAAACTCTCGCCGCCCGCGCCGAAGGTGGCGCCGTGGTTGGCGGCGATCTGCGCGTCGGACTGCACGCGGCGATGGACCTCGTCGGTGCTCATGCCGGTGCCTGAAAAATCCACCCACGACAGATAGGTGGCTTCCAGCTTCATCGAGCGCAGGCCCGGAATCGCGTTGATCCGCGAGTCGAACAGCGTCCGGTTGCCGTCGAGATAGGCCATCAGCCCGTCGACCCAGTCGGCGCCCTCGGGCGAATAGCCCGCCGTCACCATGAAGAGGCCGAAGGAGTTGGGCGAGATCCCGAGCGCCGCCATCCGCCCGGCAAAGGCGGCCCGCAGCTCCGGATTGGGGATGATGACATTGCCGCAATGGGCGCCCGCGATGTTGAAGGTCTTGGTGCCCGCGGTCAGCATCACCAGCCGGTTCAGGATCTCGGGCGCGGCGAGCGGCATCACCGTGTGGCGCTGGCCCGGATAGACGAGGTCGTGGTGGATCTCGTCCGACACGAGGATCAGGTCGTGGCGCACGCAGAAATCGGCCACCTGACGCAGCTCGTCCACGCTCCAGACCCGTCCGCCCGGATTGTGCGGCGAGCAGAGGATCAGCATCCGCTCGCGCCCGGAAAGCTGGGCCTCCCAGGCGTCGAAGTCCATGACATAGCGGCCGTCTTCCTGGGCCAGGCGGCATTCCACCACCTCGCGTCCGGCGGCCCGGATCACCCGCGCGAAGGCGTGGTAGACCGGCGTCATGAGCACCACCCCGTCGCCCGGCTGCGTGAAGGCATCGACGCAGAGCGCGGTGCCGTTCACCAGCCCATGCACGGTGAAAATCCATTCCGGAGAAACGTCCCAGCCGTGCCGATGCTCCATCCACCACCGGATCGCGCCGAGATAGGCGCGGTCGTCGCCGAAATAGCCGTAGAGCCCGTGCGCGGTCATGTTCTCGAGCGCCTTCTGGATCGCCGCCGGCGGGCGGAACTCCATGTCGGCCACCCACATGGCGATGCCGGTGTCGGCCGGCACGCCGTAGAGGGTCTCCATCATGTCCCACTTCACCGAGTGGGAGCCGCGGCGGTCGATACGCTCGTCGAAGTTCATGGTCGCTCCTGTTTGCGCGCGAGCGTAGCGGACGCTCCGGCAGGTGCAAGGGTGGCGCGCCCGCCGCGTGCGAAGGCGTGCCGCAGCCCGCACGCGCCCGGACCATTGCGCGAAGGCCCGGCAGGTCGTAAATCACCGCCATGATACGCCCCATCCTGATCCACCCGGACCCGCGCCTGAAGAAGATCTGCGACCCTGTCGGCCAGATCACCGACGACCTGCGCCGTCTGGCCGATGACATGCTGGCCACGATGTATGACGCGCCGGGGATCGGCCTCGCCGCGCCGCAGGTGGGGGTGGTGCGGCGGCTGATCGTGCTCGACTGCAACAAGGAGAGCGACGGCGCCCGGCGCCCGGTCGCCATGGTCAATCCCGAGGTCGTGTGGCGCTCGGAGGATGTCTCGACCTACGAGGAAGGCTGCCTCTCGCTGCCCAACGTCTTCGCCGACGTGGAGCGTCCGGCCGAGGTGAAGGTCCGCTGGACCGGCCTCGACGGCCGCGAGGAGGAGGAGCAGTTCGCCGGCCTCTGGGCCACCTGCGTGCAGCACGAGATCGACCATCTCGACGGCAAGCTCTTCATCGACTACCTGCGCCCGCTCAAGCGGCAGATGATCACGCGCAAGATGGAGAAGTTCAAGCGCGCCCAGGCCTCGGGCATGGTGCAGAAGGCCTGATGGCGATCCTGCCGATCCTGCGCTGGCCCGACCCGCGTCTGTCGCAGGCCTGCGCGCCGGCCGAGCCCGGCCCGGCGCTCGAGGCGCTCGCCTCCGACATGCTGGCCACGATGTATCACGCCGAAGGCCGTGGCCTCGCCGCGCCGCAGGTGGGCCACATGGTCCGGCTCTTCGTGATGGACACGCTCTGGAAGGAGGCCCCGGCCGCGCCGCAGGTCTTCGTCAATCCCCAGATCCTCTGGATGGCCGAGGCGCGGGTGGAAGGCCGCGAGGGCTGCCTCTCGATCCCCGGCGCCCGCCCCCTCGTGGCCCGCGCGCCCGAGATCCGGCTGCGCTGGACAAGCCTCTTCGGCGCCGAGCAGGAAGCGCTCCTCACCGGCATCGACGCCATCTGCGCCCAGCACGAGATCGACCATCTGGACGGGATCGTGACCCTCGACCGCCTCTCGCCCGCCGCGCGCGACGAGGCCCTGCGGGAGATGGAGACATGATCCGCCCCTTCGTGATGTATCCCGACAAGCGGCTGAAGACCGTGGCCGCCCCCGTCGAAGCGGTGACCGACGAGATCCGCGCCATCTGGACCGACATGATCGAGACGATGGATGCGATGCCGGGCTACGGTCTGGCCGCGCCGCAGATCGGGGTGATGCTCAGGCTCGCGGTGGTGGATTGCTCGGAGAGCCGCGGCAAGGCCATCCGGCTCGCGAACCCCGAGATCCTCCATGCCTCGGGGCAGTTCCGCGAGCATGAGGAGGGCAGCCCCAACCTGCCGGGCGCCAGCGCCGTCGTCTCGCGGCCCCGGGCGGTCACGGTGCGCTTCCTGAACGAGGCGGGCGAGACCGAGGAGCGCGATTTCGTCGACATCTGGGCCACCTCGGTCCAGCATCAGATCGACCATCTGGACGGCAGGCTCTATATCGACCGCCTCTCGCCCCTGAAGCGCAAGATGGTGGTGGCGAAGTCCGAAAAATACCTGCGCCGGGTGGGCTGACTATGCGCCTGATCTTTATGGGCTCGCCCGATTTCTCCGTCCCGGTGCTCGAGGCGCTCCATGCGCATCACGAGGTGGTCTGCGTCTATTGCCAGCCGCCCCGCCCCGCGGGCCGCGGCAAGAAGGACCGCCCCACCCCGGTGCAGACCCGCGCCGAGGAGCTTGGCCTGCCGGTCCGCTATCCGACCTCGCTGCGCACGCCCGAGGCGCAGGCCGAGTTCGCGGCGCTCGGGGCCGAGGCGGCGGTGGTCGTGGCCTACGGCCTCATCCTGCCCCAGCCGATCCTCGATGCGCCCGAGCGGGGCTGTCTCAACATCCATGCCTCGCTGCTGCCGCGCTGGCGCGGGGCGGCCCCGATCCACCGGGCGATCCTCGCAGGCGATGAGGAGACCGGGATCTGCATCATGCAGATGGAGGCCGGTCTCGACACCGGGCCTGTGCTGATGTGCGAGAAGACCCATATCGGACCCGAGGAGACGGTGCAGGATCTGCATGACCGGCTGTCCGACATGGGCGCGCGGCTGATCCTCGGCGCGCTCGGGGCGCTCGACGATCTGGTGCCCCGCCCGCAGCCCGACGCGGGCGTGACCTATGCCGAAAAGATCGCCAAGGCCGAGGCGGGAATCGACTGGACCCGCCCCGCCGCCGAGATCGACCGGCAGATCCGCGGCCTCTCGCCCTTTCCCGGCGCCTGGACGCTGCTGAACGGCGAGCGGGTGAAGCTGCTGCGCTGCCGGCTGGCAGAGGGACAGGGCGCCCCCGGCGCGGTGCTTCCCGGGCTCACCATCGCCTGCGGCACCGGCGCGGTCGAGATCACGCTCGCGCAGCGCGAGGGCAAGCGGCCGATGGAGCCGGAGGAGTTCCTGCGGGGCTTCCCGCTGCCCGAGGGCAGCCGCGCCCACACGGCCTGAGCCTCACACCCGCACGGCGCGAGCCCTGGCCTGATCTTTCTCCGCGCGGTCCCGCGAAGGGCCTCTGCCGTCCCCCGAGCCTGCCAAGAGACTCAGGCCACCAGCGCCTCGGCCCGCTTGAGATCGACCGAAACGAGCTGGCTCACCCCCTGCTCGGCCATGGTCACGCCGAACAGCCGGTCCATCCGCGCCATCGTCACCGCATGGTGGGTGATGATGAGAAAGCGCGTCTCGGTGCGCCGGGTCATCTCGTCCAGCAGGTCGCAGAAGCGGGTGACGTTCGCATCGTCGAGCGGCGCATCCACCTCGTCGAGCACGCAGATCGGCGCGGGGTTCGCGAGGAAGACCGCGAAGATCAGCGCCAGCGCCGTCAGCGTCTGCTCGCCCCCCGAGAGCAGCGAGAGCGTCGAGAGCTTCTTGCCCGGCGGCTGGCACATGATCTCGAGCCCCGCTTCCAGCGGATCGTCGCTCTCGACCATCACGAGCCGCGCCTCGCCGCCGCCGAAGAGATGGGTGAAGAGCGTGCCGAAGCTCGCATTCACCTGCTCGAAGGCGGTCAGGAGCCGCTCGCGCCCCTCGCGGTTCAGGCCCTGGATGCCCGCGCGCAGCTTCTTGACCGCCTCCTCGAGGTCGGTCTTCTCGGCCTTCAGCGTGTCATGCTCGGTCTGGACCGCCTGCGCATCCTCCTCGGCGCGCAGGTTCACCGCCCCCAGCGCCTCGCGCTGCCGCTTGAGCCGCCCGACATCGGTCTCGAGCGCCTCGACCGTGGGGATCCGCTCGGGATCGACCGCCAGCGCCTCGAGCAATTGCTGCGGCGTCCGCTCCGTCTCCTCGCGGATCCGCTCGGCCGCCAGCTGCAGCGCCTCGGTCGCGGCATCGGCGCGGGCCTCGGCCCGGGCGCGCGCCTCGCGGCTCTCGCCCGCCTGACGCTCGGCCTCGCGCTCGGCCTCCTGCGCGGCGCGGAGCGCCGCCTCGGCCGAGGCCAGCGCATCGGAGGCGCGGGCGCGGCGCTCCTCGGCGGCCTCGATCGCTTCGGCCAGCTCCTCCCGGCGGGCGGCGATCTCCTCGGGCGCCTCGGCGGCCTCGCGCAGCGCCTCCTCGGTCTCGGCCTTGCGCTCGGCCAGTTCGGCGCTGCGCTTCTCGGCGGTCTCCAGCCGGTGCTTCCAGCCCGAGAGGTCCTTCGTCACCTCCTGCCGCCGCTTGACCCGCGCCTCGCCCTCGCGGCGCAGCTCGTCATGGAGCGAGCGACGCGACATCATCGCGATGCGCGCGGCCTCGACCGCCATCTTCAGATCCTCGAGCCCCGCGCGCGCCGCCTCGAGATCCGGCAGCGCCGAGGCCACGCCTTCCGCCTCCCGCAGCCGCGCGCGGGCCTCCATCGCCTCGTCCTCGTAGCGCTTCACCGCAAGCCGCGCCGATTCGAGCTTGCCGCCCGAGATCGAACGGTCCGCCTCGGCGCGGGCCGCCGCACGGCTCGCCTCGGTCACGCGCGCATCGGCGGCGCGGCGGGCCTCGCGGGCCTCCTGATCGGCGCGGGTGAGCTGCGCGAGCCGGGCCTGCAGCGCCTCGTGCGCCTGCCTTGCCCCCTCGGCGCGGGCCGCCACCTCCTCGAGATCGCGCTTCAGCGCCACCAGCCGATTGAGCTGCTTCAGCCGTAGCGCCGCGGCCGAGGGCGCATCTTCGGCCCCCGCGCGGAACCCGTCCCAGCGCCAGAGATCGCCCTCGATGCTCACCAGCCGCTGCCCCGGCTGCAGCAGCGGCTGAAGCGCCGCCCCCGCCTCGCGGCCGACGAGGCCGATCTGGCCGATCCGGCGGCGCAGCACCTCGGGCACGCCCACATGCGGCGCCAGCGGCTCGGCGCCCGCCGGCAGCGGGGCCGTCTCGTCATAATCGGGCAGCGCGGCCCAGCCGGAGGGCGCGTCCGCCGCCACCTCGGGCGCGCGCAGATCGTCGGACAGCGCGGCGCCGAGGGCCGCCTCGAAGCCCGGCTCGACCTGAATGCGGTCGAGAAGCTGGCTACCCGCCTGCGCCTCGCGGTCAACGAGCCGCGCCAGCGCCGCCACCTCGGCCCGCAGCGCATTGGCCTCGCCCTCGGCGGCCGACCGCTGCGCCCGCGCCTCGGCCTCGCGCGACTGCGCCTCGGCCCGCGCCTCGTCGGCCTGCACCAGCGCCTCCTCGGCGGCCTCGGCGCGCTCCTGCGCCTCTTCCTGCGCCGCCGCCGCCTCTTCCCAGGTCTCGGCCGCCCGCTCCTGCGCCTCGGCCGCGGCCTCGACCGTTTCGCGCGCCCGCGCCGCCTCGGCCTCGGATCTGGCCAGCGTTGTACGGCTGTCAACCAGCATCCGCTGCGCCGACTGGTGGCGCGCCGAGAGCCGCGCGGCATCCTCGGTGCGCTCGGACAGGATCTCCTCGCGCTCGCCGAGCGCCGCTCCCGCCTCGCGCGCCGCCTCGGCCGCCTCGGCCAGCCGCTCCTCGTGGCCCTCGTGCGCGGTCTCGAGCGCCTCGCGCTCCCATTCCAGCCGCCCGATCGTCTCGGCCGCATCGCGGTTCAGCCCCGCCTCGCGCTCGATGTCGCGGCCGAGCTGGTCCACGCGCGACACGAGCGTGGCGATGGTGGCCCGCGCGCGATCCTCCTCGGCCGCCAGCGTGTCGCGCTCGACCGTCAGCCGTTGAAGCACGGCGCCCGCGATGGCCTCCTCCTCGCGCTTCGGCGGCAGCGTCGCTTCGGCCTCGGCCCGGGCACCGGCAGCCTTGCGCGCCGCAGCCTCGGCCTGCCCCGCGGCCGTCATCCGCTCGCGCAGGATCGCGAGCGCCTCGGTCCGCGCGAGATCCGCCTCGCGCCAGCGGCGATAGAGGAGCGACCCCTCGGCCCGCCGCAGCTCCTCGCCGATCTCGCGGTAGCGGGCCGCCTGTTTGGCCTGCCGCGCCAGCGTGGAAAGCTGCTGCGCCAGCTGGTCGAGCACATCCTCGACCCGCGCGAGGTTCTGCTCGGTGGCCGCCAGCCGCAGCTCGGCCTCGTGCCGGCGCTGGTAGAGGCCCGAGATGCCCGCGGCCTCTTCGAGGATCCGCCGCCGCGCCTTGGGCTTGGCGTTGATGAGCTCGGAAATCTGCCCCTGCCGCACGAGCGCGGGCGAATGAGCCCCGGTCGAGGCATCGGCAAACAGCATCTGGATGTCGCGCGCCCGCACATCCTTGGTGTTGGCCTTGTAGGCCGAGCCCGCGTCCCGGGTGATCCGGCGCACGATCTCGATCGTGTCGGCATCGTTGAAGCCCGCGGGCGCCAGCCGGTCGGCATTGTCGAGGACGAGCGCCACCTCGGCGAAGTTGCGCGCGGGCCGCGTGGCCGCCCCGGCGAAGATCACATCCTCCATCCCCGCCCCGCGCATGGCGGTGGGCCGGTTCTCGCCCATCACCCAGCGCAGCGCCTCGAGCAGGTTCGACTTGCCGCAGCCGTTCGGCCCCACAACACCCGTCAGCCCCTCGTGGATCACCAGATCGGTGGGGTCCACGAAGCTCTTGAAGCCGTTCAGTCTGAGGCGGGTGAACCGCAAGGCCGGATCCTTCTGATTCCCGATCGGGTCCGCATGGTCCGGTCTGGGGCGGCCCAAGTCAACCGGAGCCCCCTTGATCTGGCGGCATCCGGCCGGTTATCCCCAAGATGTTGCAGCTCTCGGCAGGAAGGTGCGCCATGATCCCCCGCAAGGCCAGCGAGGCAGAGGACTGGGAGGCGATCCGCGAGCTGATCCTGCGCGCCTTCGCCTTCATGGAGGGGCGGATCGACCCGCCCTCCTCGGCCCACCGGCTGACGCCCGAGGCCATCGCCCGGCAGGCGCGCGAGGGCGAGGTCTGGCTGATGGGCGATCCGGCCGTGGCCTGCCTGTTCCTGACGCCCCTGCCGCAGGCGCTCTACCTCGGCAAGATGGCGGTCGAGCCCGCGCTGCAGGGGCAGGGCCTCGGGCGCGTGCTGATGGCCTTGGCCGAGGACCGGGCGCGGGCGCTGGGGCTGCCTGCGCTCGAACTCGAGACGCGGATCGAGCTGGTCGAGAATCAGGCGGCCTTCCGCGCCATGGGCTTCACGCAGGTCGCGGCCAAGGCCCATCCGGGCTTCGACCGGCCGACGTCGCTCACTTTCCGGCGCGCGCTCGGGCCCGCACCTGCTCGCGCCAGAGGGTGAAGAGCCCGGCCGAGACCACCACGCAGGCGCCGAGGACGACATTCCACCCCGGCCGCTCGTCGAAGACGAAGAAGCCGAGCATCGCCGCGAAGGGCAGTTGCAGATAGGCGAAGGGCTGCACCGCGCTCGCCTCGGCCACCTCGTAGGCGCGGATCAGGCACCAGTGCCCCAGCGCCGCCGTGCAGCAGAGCGCCGCCATCCAGAACCAGTCGCCCGGCGCCATCGGCTCCCAGTGCCAGAGGCCCACGGCGGTCATGGCCACGGCGCCGACCGTGCCCGTCCAGAAGAAGCTGACGGCCGCCGAGTCGCCCCGCGCCACATAGCGGGTGAGCAGCGCGTAGGTCGCAAAGAGCGTCGCCGCGGCGAGCGGCACCAGCGCCCAGGGCGAGAAGACGGCAAGACCCGGCTGCAGGATGATGAGGATGCCCACGAAGCCCGCGCCGATGGCGAGCCAGCGCCGCCAGCCCACCGTCTCGCCCAGAACCGGCCCCGAGAGGGCCGCCACCAGCAGCGGATAGCAGATGAAGACCGCGTGGCTGGCCACGAGGCCCAGCTTCACGAACCCCACCACCATGACGCAGACCTCGGCCGCGAGCAGAAGCCCGCGCAGGACCTGCAGGACGGGGAAGCGCGAGCGGATCGCCGGGGCGAGGCCGCCCGCCTGCCGCGCGGCCACCGCGATCACGAAGGCCGCGAAGAACCAGTAGCGGATCATCACCACCATGAGGACGCTGTAATGCTCGGCGAGGTGGCGCGAGATGCCGTCCTGCAGCGCGAAGATGCAGGTGGTGAGCACCATGAGCCCGATGCCCAGCCGCGTATTCTGTTCGGTCATCTGCCGAGGACTCCGGTCGTCATATGTCGCTTGCGCCCGTGGCCGGGCTGGCGCGTGACGGTGAAGCCCGCCTCCGCCAGCGCCCGCCGCACATGGCCCGCCGCCGTATAGGTGGCGAAGGTGCCGTCGGGGGCGGTGTGGCGGCCCACCTCGGCCATCAGCGCCTCCGACCAGAGTTCGGGGTTCTTCGCGGGCGAGAAGCCGTCGAGGAACCAGGCGTCGGCCCGGCCCTCCCACTGTGGCAGGAGATCCCGCGCGTCGCCGATCCGCACCTCGACCTCCATCCCGTCGAGCTCGAAGCGCCTCTGGCCCGCCTCCCACGCCGTGAGGAAGGGGTCGGCCACCGCCCGGGCCTCGGGAAAGGACGAGAGGGCGCGGGCGATGTCGGGGGCGGCCAGCGGGAAGGCCTCGAACGAGAGGTAGGACAGCCGCCCCGGCCGCCCCGCCGCGCGCCAGTCGATCAGCGTGGCCAGCATGTTGAGCCCGGTGCCGAAGCCCAGCTCGGCGATGGCGAAGCCGTCGCGGAACCGCTCCGGCAGGCGGTTGCCGGCCAGAAAGACATGGCGCGTCTCGGCCAGCCCGTCGGCCAGCGAGAAATAGGGATCGTCGAACCGGGTCGAGACCGGGATGGCCCCCTCGCGCCAGTCGAGATCGGGCGCTGCATTTCGCGAAGCGCGAATGGCGGGGGCGTTTTCCGCCCCCTCTGCGCCGGCAATCCGGGGGGCCGTCTCCGGGGCGCCCGGGGGCGCGGGCTCCTGCGCGGACGCGACATCCGCGCTCTGGCCTGTGGCTGGCATCTGTCCTAAGCCTGCTGTCTTCGAAAGTGCGGACATTGGGCGAGGACGGGGAAAATGGCAACGCCGGATCTGACAATTCGCGGCGGCGGGATCTTCGGGCTCGCGGTGGCCTGGGCGGCAGTGCGGCGCGGCGCGAAGGTGCGCCTGATCGAGAGCGCGCGGATCGGCGCGGGCTCTTCGGGCGGCGTCGTGGGGGCGCTCTCGCCGCATGTGCCCGAACAATGGAACGAGAAGAAGGCCTTCCAGTTCGAGAGCCTCGCCATGGGCGAGGCATGGTGGGCGTCCGTGGCCGACGCCTCCGGCCTGCCCACGGGCTACGATCGGTTGGGCCGGTTCCAGCCCCTCGCCGATGCGCGCGCCGTCGACCATGCCCGCGCCCGCGCCGAGGAGGCCCGCACCCTCTGGCAGGGCCGCTTCGCGTGGGAGGTGGTGCCGGCCGGCGGGGACTTCATGCCCGAAAGCCCCACGGGCCTCGTGATCCACGACACGCTGACCGCGCGGCTGAACCCGCGGCTGGCGGTGCCCGCGCTGGTGGCAGCGATCCGCGCGCAGGGCGGCGAGATCCTGATCGGCGAGGGCAAGGAAGCGGGCCCGGTGGTCTGGGCCACCGGCGTGGCGGGGCTCGAGGCGCTGTCGCAGGATCTGGGCAAGCCCGTCGGCAACGGCGTGAAGGGTCAGGCCATGGTGGTGGCGCTCGACGCGCGCGACCGGCCGCAGGTCTTCGGGCCGGGCCTCCTGATCGTGCCCCATGCCGACGGCACGACCGCCGTGGGATCGACCGCCGAGAAGGACTGGACCGCACCCGACACGACCGACGCCCAGCTCGACGAGGTCCATGCCCGCGCCGTGGCGCTCTGCCCCTGGCTCGAGGGCGCGCCGGTCCTGACCCGCTGGGCGGGCCTGCGGCCCCGCGCCCGCAGCCTCGCGCCGATGCTGGGCGAATGGCCCGGCCGCCCGGGGCAGTATGTGGCGAACGGCGGCTTCAAGATCGGCTTCGGCATGGCGCCGAAGGTGGGTGAGGTCATGGCCGCGCTGATCCTCGAGGGCCGGGACGAGATCCCCGAGAGCTTCCGGGTCGAGGCCTCGCTGAAGAAGAAGGGGAAGGCCGAGGAGTAGGGGCGAAGGCCCAGCAGCGCCCTGCAGGACGGGCCTCGGAGGCGTTGCGACACGGCGCTAATGAGACCCACGGCACCCGATGGAGGGAGGCCTTGGCCTGCGCGGGACTGGGCTCCCTCGGCACCGTTCGTGGTCCGGAGGCACCAGCCTCCGCGGGACGCCACCCATTGGGCGCCCACGGGATGCCCGTTCGTCTCTCGGAGGCACCAGCCTCCGCGGGACGCCACCCATTGGGCGCCCACGGGGCGCCCGTTCGTGGCTCGGAGGCTCCACTGGAGCCTCCGCGAGACGCCACTCACCCCTTCAGCTCGGGGGTGATGCGGACGGGGCCGCCGCTGCCGCGGAGCTTGGCGCGGTAGATCACCACCGACTCGGTCACGCGCATGACGTAGGTGCGGGTCTCGGAGAAGGGGATCTGCTCCACCCAGTCCACCGCATCCACATCCTCGGCACGCGGGTCGCCGAATTCGGTCACCCAGCGGCGCGGGCGGCCCGGGCCCGCATTGTAGCCCGAGGCCACCAGCGCAAGCGACGGGCCGAACTCCTCGACCAGCTGCGCGAGATAGGCCGTGCCGAGCCGCACGTTGTAAGCCGGATCCTGCGTGAGCTTCGCAGGCTCGTAGCCGAGCCCCACCTTGGGCGCCATGAGCTTCGCCGTCCCCGGCATGACCTGCATGAGGCCGCGTGCGCCGGCCGGGCTCACCACCACCGGGTTGAACTCGCTCTCGCGCCGCGCGATCGACAAAGCCAGCGCCCGGCTCACCGGCAGCCCGTCGCCCGGCACGAGATCCGGCACCGGGAAATAGGCCCGCGGCAGGATCGTGCCGTCCTCGGCGGCCTGCTTGGCGATCAGCACCGCCACATGCGGCTCGCCCATCTCGAGCGCCATCTCGGATAACCGCTCGAGGTCCGGGGCCTTCAGGCTCTCGGCCAGATGCAGCAGGAACCGCTTGCCGAGATCGCGCTCGCCCGCCGCGAGAAGGAGCCGCCCCGCCGCCAGCACCGAGGAGGAGGCGAAGCCCGCCTGCCGCCAGTCGCCCGCCCGCGGCGCCGAGACGAGCGCAGGATCGAGCGGGATGCCCGCGCGCTCGGCGGAGAGCAGCCCGTAATAGGCGGTCTGATAGCGCGCCCCCGCCGCGAAGGCCGCGCCCGCCTCGTCGTAGCGTCCGAGCTGCTCGAGCGCTCGACCCTGCCAGTAATGCGCCCGCGAGAGGCTGATCGGCGTGCGCACCGCCGCCTGCAGCCGCTGGAAATGCCGAAGCGCCGCGGCCGGGTCGCCGAGCTTGCGCAGCGCGATGAAGCCCGCGAAGAACTCGAGCTCGGCAAAGTCGCCCCCGCCCTCGAGATGGTGGCTCGCGGCGATGCGGTAGGCGGTCTTCGGATCGCCCTCCTCGTTCAGGGCCCGCGCCAGCACCGCCCGCCGCCCCGCCCAGGCCGAGGGGCTGCCGAGGCCCGCCACGCTGGCCGACCGCTCCAGAAGCAGCTGCGCCGCATCGGCGTCGCGGCCCTTGCGCGCCCGCCAGAGGAACCGCTCGTAGGCGAGGCCGGGATCGGCGGCGAGCGCCGCGGGCACGGCCGCGATCAGCCCGTCCACCCCGTCGGCATCGGCGCGCAGCGCCATCCGCGCCGCCGCCAGCCGCTTCCAGCCGTCCGACACGCGCGGCAGCATCCGCCGCGCCTGCTCGGGCCGGTTCTCCCAGAGCAGCATGTCGAGCCGCGCCTCGTGCGCCCGGGCCAGCACCTCGGGGAAGGCGCCGATGGCGGCCGATTCCTCCTCCGCGTCGAAGGCGAGCGTCGTCCAGGCGCGGCGGATCACCGTCTCGGCCTCGGGCTGCTGGCCCGCTGCGGCGTGGGCGCGGGCGAGCGCGATGGCCCCGGTGGCGGTCGCGGGCGGACGCGAGCCGAACCAGGCGATCACGCGTGCGGGCGTGGCCGAGCGGGCCACCGCCTCCTCGCCCTTGTCGCGCAGGAGCTTCAGCCCCGGCCAGTCGGGATGCTGCGCGAGGAAGGCCTCGTAGTCGGTCAGGCTGCCCTCGCCCGCCCGCAGCCGGTGCCATTCGACGAGCGACCGCGCGAGCGGGCCCGACCGGCGCGCCTGCGCCTCGGCACCGCTCCAGTCCTTCGACCAGGCGGCGCGGAGCGCGTCCTTCAGCGCGGCCGGATCCTCGGCCCGCGCCGCAAGGGGCGCACAGAGCAGCGGCAGGATCAGCAGAAGGGCGAGGCGGAGACGGGCGGGGGCGGATCTGGGGCGCGACATGCGCGCAATCTGCCCAAGCCCGTGCCCGCCCGCAACACACAAGCTGACGAGCGCGCCGTGGCTTGGGGACAACTTGGCAAGCCCCGCGGCGGGCGATAGGAAGGCCCGGTTCAACCGGGCGAGTCTGCCCAAATCAGATGGAGATGCGTGTCATGATCAGAGGGTCCATTCCTGCCCTTGTGACGCCGTTCAAGAACGGCGAGCTGGATCTGGACACGCTGAAGAAGCTGGTCGACTGGCAGATCGCCGAAGGCTCGACCGGCCTCGTCCCGGTGGGCACCACGGGCGAGAGCCCGACGCTCAGCCACGAAGAGCACGAGACGGTGATCGAGGCGGTGGTGAAGGCCGCCGCAGGCCGGGTGCCGGTGATCGCGGGCGCGGGCTCGAACTCGACCGCCGAGGGGATCCGGCTGATCCGTTTCGCCGAGACCGTGGGCGCCGATGCGGCGCTCGTGGTGACGCCCTACTACAACAAGCCCACGCAGGCCGGGATGATCGCGCATTTCACCGCGCTCCACGACTGCTGCAGCCTGCCCATCGTGATCTACAACATCCCCGGCCGGTCGGTCGTCGACATGTCGCCCGAGACGATGGGCACGCTGGCGCGGCTGCCGCGGATCGTGGGCGTGAAGGATGCCACCGGCAAGATCGAGCGGGTGAGCCAGCAGCGCGCCTCCTGCGGGCCGGACTTCATCCAGCTCTCGGGCGAGGATGCGACGGCGCTCGGCTTCAACGCCCACGGCGGCGTGGGCTGCATCTCGGTCACGGCCAACGTGGCGCCGCGGCTCTGCGCCGAGTTCCAGCAGGCAACCCTCGCGGGCGACTTCGCCAAGGCGCTGGAGTATCAGGACCGGCTGATGCCGCTGCATGAGGCGATCTTCCTCGAGCCGGGGCTGGTGGGGGCGAAATATGCGCTCTCGAAGCTCGGGCTCTGCTCCGACGAGGTGCGCCTGCCGCTCGTGGGCCTGACCGACGCGACCAAGGCCCGCATCGAGGCGGCCATGCGTCACGCCGGCCTGATCTGATCCGCGCGGCCGGCTCTCCACGGAGTCGGCCCCCATCCGCCGCCATCCCTTCGGCGGGCTCCCGAGCCCGAGCCCGGGGCGATCCTGTGGCCTCCCACTCCGGTCGCAGGCCCGCATTGACCCCGCCTCCCGGGTCCGGCGGCCCCGTGCCCCGTCCGCGGCAGCGCCGGGCGAGGGGGTTCGATGCCCCCTCGCCCGGCTCCCCCTTTCCGCTTCGGGCGCTGGACAGCGGCCCGCCGCTCGCCTATCTCCGTCCGGTCATGGCCAAGCATTCCGATCCCAACAGCAAGCTCATCGCCGAGAACCGCCGCGCCCGCTTCGATTACTTCATCGAGGAGGAGATCGAGGCCGGCATCATGCTGCTCGGCTCCGAGGTCAAGTCGCTCCGACAGGGCGGCTCGAACATCGGCGAGAGCTATGCCTCGGTGGAAGAGGGCGAGCTCTGGCTCATCAACGGCTATATCGCGCCCTATCTGCAGGCCAAGACCTGGGGTCACGAGGAACGGCGCAAGCGCAAGCTCCTCGTCTCGCGGCGCGAGCTGGCCCGGCTCTGGACTGCCACCGCCCGCGAAGGCATGACCATCGTGCCGATCCGCATGTATTTCAACGACCGCGGCATCGTGAAGCTGAAGATCGGCATCGCCAAGGGCAAGAAGCTCTCGGACAAGCGCGAGACTTCGGCCAAGCGCGACTGGAGCCGCGAGAAGCAGCGGCTTCTGAAGCAGAACAGCTGATCCGCGGGGGCGGCGCGTCCGTCGGGCGCCGCGGTCCCCGCATCCTCCCGGTCCAGCCGGCGCGATCGTCGGGCGTCGCGCTTCCCTGCTCCTCGCGTCCTCACCGGCCGCCGTCGAGGGCCATCCGGGCCTCGTCCGAGGATCGGCCGGTCCGCCGGGACACGTGCCCCCCACCCGCCGGGCAGGTCGGCCCCTGCCCTCCTTGCGCGCACCGGTCACGCCCGTCCGGGCTTGCCTGCGGGCGGCCACGGGATTAAGCGGGATTGGCTTTCCGAGGAGCCTGACATGACCGACGATCCCAGAACGCTCGTCTCCACCGACTGGCTGGCCGCCCATCTGCGCGATCCCGACCTGAGGCTCCTCGATGCCTCCTGGTATCTGCCGCAGGAAAACCGCAACCCGCGGGCCGAATACGAGGCAGAGCATATTCCCGGCGCGCGCTTCTTCGACATCGACGAGATCGCCGACCTGCGCTCGGCCCTGCCCCACATGGCGCCGCCGCCCGAGAAATTCATCAGCCGGATGCGCGCCATGGGCGTGGGCGACGGCCATCAGGTCGTGGTCTACGACGGCTCGGGCCTGCGCTCGGCGGCGCGGGTCTGGTGGACCTTCCGCCTGATGGGCAAGACGGATGTGGCGGTGCTCGACGGCGGCCTGCCGAAATGGAAGGCCGAGGGCCATCCGGTCGAGGACATGCCGCCCGTCGTCCGCGACCGGCACATGACGGTGCAGCGTCAGGCGGGCCTCGTGAAGGACGTGACCCAGGTGGCCCATGCCTCGAAGCTCGGCGAGGCCGAGATCATCGACGCGCGCTCGGCCGGCCGGTTCAAGGGGACGGATGCCGAGCCGCGGCCGGGCCTGCGCGCGGGCCATATTCCCGGCTCGAAGAACGTGCCCTTCACGACGCTCCTCGCGCCGGACGGCACGATGAAGCCGCCGGCAGAGCTGCGCGCGATCTTCGAGGCGGCGGGCGTGGATCTCTCCAAACCCGCGATCACCACCTGCGGCTCGGGCGTGACGGCAGCCGTGCTCAGCCTCGCGCTCGAGATCCTCGGGCACCGCAACCATGCGCTCTACGACGGCTCCTGGTCCGAGTGGGGCATGTATGACGATCTCAAGGTCGCGAAAGGATGACGAAGGAATGCTGACCGCCCTGAAGCCGCAGCCCGCGGACAAGATCCTGCAACTGATCCAGATGTTCCGCGAGGATGCGCGCGCGGACAAGATCGATCTGGGCGTGGGCGTCTACAAGGACCCGACCGGGCTCACCCCGGTCATGCGGGCCGTGAAGGCGGCCGAGAAGCGGCTCTGGGAGGTCGAGACCACCAAGACCTATACCGGCCTCGCCGGCGAGCCCGCCTACAATGCCGCGATGGCGAAGCTGATCCTCGCAGGCGCGGTCCCGGCCGACCGGGTGGCCTCGGTCGCCACCCCCGGCGGCACGGGCGCGGTGCGTCAGGCGCTCGAACTGATCCGCATGGCCTCGCCCGAGGCCACCGTCTGGATCTCGAACCCGACCTGGCCGAACCATCTGTCGATCGTGAAATATCTCGGCATCCCGATGCGGGAATACCGCTATTTCGACGCCGAGACCGGCGCCGTCGATGCCGAGGGCATGATGGAGGATCTGGCCCAGGTGAAGGCGGGCGATGTGGTGCTGCTGCACGGCTGCTGCCACAATCCGACCGGCGCCAACCCGAACCCGGTGCAGTGGCTGGCCGTCTGCGAGAGCCTGGCCAGGACAGGCGCGGTGCCGCTGATCGACCTCGCCTATCAGGGCTTCGGCGACGGGCTCGAGATGGATGCGGCGGCGACGCGGCTTCTGGCCACCAGACTGCCCGAGGTGCTGATCGCGGCCTCCTGCTCGAAGAACTTCGGCATCTACCGCGAGCGCACGGGCATCCTGATCGCCATCGGCGAGGCGGCGGGCCGGGGCACGGTGCAGGCCAACCTCAACTTCCTGAACCGGCAGAACTACTCCTTCCCGCCGGACCATGGCGCGCGGCTCGTGACCATGATCCTCGAGGACGAGACGCTGAGCGCCGACTGGAAGGCGGAACTCGAGGAAGTGCGGCTCAACATGCTGACGCTGCGCCGCCAGCTTGCCGATGCGCTGCAGGCCGAGACCGGCTCGAACCGCTTCGGCTTCGTGGCCGAGCATCGCGGCATGTTCTCGCGCCTCGGGATCACGCCCGCCGAGGTGGAGCGGCTGCGGACCGAGCACGGGGTCTACATGGTGGGCGATTCGCGGCTGAACATCGCGGGGCTGAACCGGACGACCGTGCCGGTGCTGGCGCGCGCGGTGGCCAAGGTGCTGCGCGACTGAGCTGCGCTGACAGGATGGATCGGAAGGGGCGCGGGCGCAGGTCCGCGCCCCTCGTCGTTCGGGGGCCGCCCTGACCGGGCGGCCCGCATCGCCTGAAGCGGAAAAACGACAGGCCCGGACCGTCGTCCGGGCCTGTCGCGGTCGGGCGGCGGGGGAGGAGGAACCCGCCGCCCGATCCTTCGTCCTCAGCCGTGGTAGGCCGACTCGCCGTGGGCGGTCTGGTCGAGACCGATCCGCTCGCTCTCGGTGTCGACGCGCAGGCCCACCACCAGATCGGCGATCTTGAAGGCCACGACCGAGACGATGGCCGTCCAGATCAGCGTCACCACCACGGCCTGCGCCTGGATGATCGTCTGGCCGACGATGGAATAGTCGTCGCCGTTCACGCCGCCGAGGCTCGCCGCCGAGAAGATGCCGGTGCCGATGGCGCCGATGATGCCGCCCACGCCGTGGATGCCGAAGACGTCGAGGCTGTCGTCATAGCCCATGGCGTTCTTCACGGTCGTCACGAAGAAGTAGCAGACCGCCGAGGCGATGGCGCCGAGCACGATGGCGCCCATCGGGCCGATGGTGCCGCAGGCCGGGGTCACGGCCACGAGGCCCGCGATCATGCCCGAGGCCGCTCCCAGCATCGAGGCCTTGCCGCGCGCCAGACCCTCGATCAGCGACCAGGCGACGACGGCCGCGGCAGTGGCCACGAAGGTGTTGATCATGGCGAGCGTGGCGCCGCCGTTGGCCTCGAGGTTCGAGCCCACGTTGAAGCCGAACCAGCCGAACCACAGCATCGAGGCGCCGATCATGGTCATGACCATCGAGTGCGGCGCCATGTTCTCCTTGCCGAGACCGATCCGCTTGCCGACCATCACCGCGCCGATCAGCGCCGCAACGCCCGCGTTGATATGGACAACGGTGCCGCCCGCGAAGTCGATGGCGCCCCAGTTGAAGATCAGGCCCGAGGCATCCCAGACCATGTGGGCGATCGGGAAATAGGCGAAGGTCACCCAGATCACGGTGAAGATCAGCACGGCCGAGAATTTGATCCGCTCGGCGAAGCCCCCGATGATGAGCGCGGGCGTCAGCGCCGCGAAGGTCATCTGGAAGCAGATGAACAGATATTCCGGGATCACGAAGCCGTCCGAGAAGGTGGCGGCCATGCTGTCGGTCGTCACGCCGGCCAGGAAGAGCTTGCCCATGCCGCCCCAGAACGGGCTGGTGCCGCCGCCGAAGGCGAAGGAATAGCCGTAGATCACCCAGATCACCATGACGGTGCAGCCGATCAGCGTGGTCTGCATCAGCACCGACAGCATGTTCTTCGCGCGCACGAGACCGCCGTAGAACAGCGCGATCCCCGGCAGGATCATGAAGAACACGAGCACGGTGGACATCAGCATCCAGGCGACGTCGCCCTTGTCCATCACCGGCGTCACGACGGCCTCGGCGGCCTCTGTCACGACTTCGGCGGCTTCCTGCGCCCAGGCGGGCAAGGCCGCGGCCGCGGCCAGCGCGGTCAGCCCCATCAGTTGCGAGATCTTCTTCATTTTACCCTATCCCTCTGCCGGCCGCGTCAGAGCGCGTCGTCGTTGATTTCGCCCGTGCGCACGCGGACGGCCTGTTCGACGTCCAGCACGAAGATCTTGCCGTCGCCGATCTTGTCGGTCTTGGCGGTGGTGCGGATCGTCTCGACGACCGACTCGGCCAGCCCGTCCGACACGACGATCTCGAGGCGGACCTTCGGCACGAAGTTCACGGCATATTCCGCCCCGCGGTAGATTTCCGTGTGGCCGGACTGGGAGCCGAAGCCCTTTATCTCGGTCACCATCATGCCGCGCACGCCGATGGTGGTGAGCGCCTCGCGCACCTCCTCCAGCTTGAACGGCTTGATTGCTGCGATGATGAGTTTCACGACGATCCCCTGTTCTGCTTGGGCCGCTTCGGACCCCACGGGGTCACAAGGCTTGCTCCGGGCGCAGCGCACAACAAATCGGCGGCAGAAGAAGAGAGGGCGAACGGGGAAGTTGCACATCTTTTGCACTACAGCGCCCATTCGCCCAATTTTAATGCAACATGCGGAGAGGAATTGAAGACGCGCCCGCTCCACATTCGCGGCCCCTGCAGGTAGAGTCGCGGCAAAGTCCACAAGAGACAAAAGGCGGGCAACGAGGCATGAGCGGGTCGAACGGGCGGCGTCCACCGCTGATCGCGGACAGGCGGTACGGGCCGTCCGCCGCGAAGAAGACGGCATCGAACGGAGGCGGCGGCCGGGGCTCCAAGCCTCCGCCGAAAGCCGCGCCGAAACGGCGGACGAAGAAGCGCGATCCGCTTTCGGCGGCGGTGGCGTGGGTCTTCGGGCTGATCTGGGGAATCGTGATGTTCTTCTGGCGCATCCTCTGGGGCGTGGGCTGGCGCATCCTCGCGGCCGTGGCCCTCGTCGTGGGCCTGTCCTCCTATTATTTCTATTCGCAGCTGCCCGAGGTGGCCCAGCTCGTCGACGGACGCGCCCGCGGCTCGGTCACGATGCTCGACCGCGAGGGCAAGGTCTTCGCCTGGCGCGGCGAGACCTACGGCGGCATGGTCACCTCGGACAAGGTCTCGAAATACCTGCGCGAGGCGGTCGTCGCCACCGAAGACCGGCGCTTCTACCGCCATTTCGGCGTGAGCCCCCGCGGCATCGCTTCGGCCGTGCGCATCAACCTGAGCGAGGGGCGCGGGCCGCTGGAGGGCAACGGCGGCTCGACCATCACGCAGCAGGTGGCCAAGCTCCTCTGCCTCGGCGTGCAATACGATCCGAAGGAATGGAAGAGCGAGGCCGACTACGAGGCCGACTGCCGCAAGGGCGGGATCTGGCGGAAGGTGAAGGAAGTGCCCTTCGCCCTCGCGATGGAGGCGAAATATACCAAGGCCGAGATCCTGACGATCTACTTCAACCGCGCCTATCTCGGCGCAGGCGCACGCGGCTTCGAGGCTGCGGCGCAGCGCTACTTCGGCAAGTCGGCGAGCGAGGTGAATGCCTCCGAAGCCGCGATGCTGGCGGGCCTGCTGAAGGCGCCCTCCTACTACGCGCCCACGGCCAACCTCGAGCGCGCGCGCGACCGGGCGAATGTCATCATCGGCCTCATGGAGGAGCAGGGCTACCTGACCCGCGCCGAAGCCGATCAGGCCCGCGCCCATCCGGCCCAGCTCTCCGAGGCGGCGCAGAGCCGCTCCGGCGGCTTCTTCGCCGACTGGGTGATGGAGTCGGGGCCGGCCTTCCTGACCCGCGACACGACCGAGGATGTCATCATCCGCACGACGCTCGACCAGCGGCTGCAGCGCGCGGCGGAAGGCGCGCTCGACGACGTGTTCAAGACCAAGGTGAGCGAGGGCTCGAAGGCGCAGGCGGCGGTCGTGGTCATGTCGGCCGACGGCGCGGTGCGCGCCATGGTCGGCGGGCGCAAGGTTCAGGCGGCGGGCTCGTTCAACCGCGCGACCCAGGCGCTGCGGCAGACGGGCTCGGCCTTCAAGCCCTTCATCTATGCCGCCGCGATGGATCTGGGCTACAGCCCCGCCGATTTCGTCGACGACAGCCCGCTCACGGTGATGGTGAAGGGCTCGGGCCCCTGGTCGCCCTCGAACTACGACCGGAAGTTCCGCGGGATCGTGACGCTGACCAGCGCGCTCAAGCAGTCGCTCAACATCCCCGCCGTCCGCATCACCGAGGCCGTGGGCCGCGAGAAGGTGCGTCAGGTGGCCTCGGAATTCGGCATCCAGAGCGATCTCGCCGCCGGGCCCGCGCTTGCGCTCGGCGTGTCGGAGGCCACGCTCCTCGAGATGACCGGCGCCTATGCGGGCATCCTGAACGGCGGCTCGGCGGTGAAGCCCTACGGGCTCGTCGAACTCCGCCTGCAGGGCGAGGATACGCCGCTGATCGGTCAGGAGGGCGGCATCGGCGAGCGGGTAATCTCCGAGCAGGCGGCCCAGCTTCTGACCTACATGATGACCCAGGTGATCGAGAGCGGCACTGGCGCCCGGGCCCGCCTGCCGGGCTGGGAGGCCGCGGGCAAGACCGGCACCACCCAGGCGGCCCGCGATGCGTGGTTCGTGGGCTTCACCGCCGATTATGTGGCAGGCGTCTGGATGGGCTACGACGACAACACGCCGCTGAAGGGCGTGACGGGCGGCGGGCTTCCCGCCGACATCTGGCGCGAGGTGATGGTGCGGGTCCACGAGGGGCTTCAACCCCAGCCGCTGAAGAAGATCGTGCCCGAGCCGCGCATGCCGCCGCAGACGACGGCCGACGTGCGCACCGATCCCGTGCCGCAGGACACGGGCGACTGGCAGGCGCAGCGCCCGAACGATACCGGCGACTGGCAGGCGGCCCCCCGTCCGCCGAGCGCGGGCGAGCAGATCGTGCGCGACGTGCTCGGCATCTTCGGCGGCGGCGGGCGGAACTGAGGTCCCGCCCTGCCCGGCCCCCTCCGCCTTGCCGGGCGGCGGGCCCTGCCTCGCAGACGAAGGTCGGGGCCGAGTGGCCGCCCTCCGCATCGCCCGTGCGGGCGTCATGCACAGCTCCCTGAACTGAAAACGCCGCCCCAAGGGGCGGCGTTCTGCAGTCTCGGGAGCGTCTCGCCTCAGCTCGCGCGGCGCAGCTGTTCGGTCAGCGCGGGGATCGAGCCGCGGTTGCGGTCCAGAAGCGCGCCGACCTCGGCCCGCTCGGACGCCAGCATGTTCACGCCCTCGATGATGATGTTGAAGAAGGCCGGGCGGCCCGACCGGTCCGACACATGCCAGCGGACCTCGAACGGGTTCTCGTTGCGCAGATAGGCGGTCGAGATCACCTCGACGGCGCTCTTCATCGGACGCGCATCGTTGACCTTGATCTCGCTGCCGATGAACTCGCGGAAGCGCTTGCCGTATTTCCGGGCGATATAGCCCTGGTAGGCCTGGGTGAAGGCCGAGATCTCCTGCCGGCTCGCGCTGCGGGCGGCGACACCCAGCGCCGTGCGGGCGATGGCCGGCACGTCGGCATAGCGCGCGAAGAGCCGCTCGAAATCGGCATACATCTGCCCCTCGGACTTGCCCGAGTTGATCGTCCGGTTCACCTGGGCCACCGCCTCGACCACCAGCGCACGCGCCGTGCCGGTATCGAGCGCCTGAGCCCGCCAGGGCAGAAGGGCCGCGGCAACGCCCGCCGCGAGGCCCATCGTCACGGTGCGGCGGCTGGGCCGGAGGTCGAAGGGAAGATCATTGGGCATCGAATTCCTCATATGGATCGATGGCGTAGGGGTCGATGTAGGCATCGTCCGCCCCGCCGGTCTGGCCGAGCTCGAAACGCCGGTTCTGAAGATAGAGGAGCCGGGTCTGCGAGTAGCTATCGGCGCTTTCATATAGAACCGAGTCGATCGTTTCGGAATAGCGGGCCCGATCACCAAGTATTGAGCCGACCTCGGCCGCCCTGCCCGCCGTCCGCACGCCCGAGGGCACGATGAGCCGCAGCGGGTTCAGCGCCACGTCCACCACATCGCCCACGAGGTCGCGCTCGGTGCGCGGCCCGAGGAACGGCACCTCGCCATAGACACCCTCGTTCGCGCCCCAGACATAGAGCGTCTCGCCGAAGTCCGTGTTGCGTCCCTCGATCCCCATGGCGTGCGCCGGGTCGAACAGGCCGCCGATCCCGATCGTCGTGTTGACGACGAAGCGGGCCGCATTCTCGACGGCGGCGCCCGGCCGCCCCTGCAGCAGGCTGTTCAGCGTCTCGCCCGGCAGGTCGAGGTTGTCGGCGAAGTTGTTGATGCCGCGCTCGACCGGGTCGGGCAGCACCGCATAGGCGCGCGAGGCCGGGCGCAGCACGGCCTTGTCGACCGACTTGTTGAACTCGTGGATCTGGCGGTTGTCCGCCTCATCCGGGTCGTTGACCGCCTGAGTGGGGTTGGCCGAGCCCGCACAGGCCGATACGAAGGCGCCGAGAAGGGCAAAGAGGGCGCCGTGGGCTGCGATTCGGCATCCACGGAGTATGGCAGTTCGTTGTTCCACGCTGATGACCCCGGGCTGCGAGAGATGCCGAAAGATGAGGAATCGCTTTTCCGATCAAGGCTCAAGGCATAAGCAGCTTACCTCCGCATGGCAACGCGGGAAACGCGCCGCCGCAGGGCGGAAAGGGGAATCTCGCCGAATTCCCACGGTGTGAACTATATTGAAGTCTGGCAGTGCGACATGATTGCCACGCGGGAGACGAGGAAAGCATGACGCGAAGCGACAATCGCAAGGGACTGGAGGAGCTGCGCGCCGTCCGCCGCAGCTCCATGGGCGCGCTGACGTCCGTGTTCCTCTTCAGCATCTTCGTCAATCTGCTGATGCTGACGGGCCCGCTCTACATGCTGCAGGTCTACGACCGGGTGCTCGGCTCGCGCTCCGAGGAGACGCTGCTCGCACTGTCCCTGCTCGTGACCTTCCTGTTCGTCGCCATGGGCGTGCTCGACCATGCGCGGGCGCGCGTCATGGCGCGCGTGGGCGCAGGCTTTCAGGAGAAGCTCGACCGCCGCGTCTTCGAGGCCGCGGTGCGGCGGCTCTCGCTCGCGCCCGGCGATCCGTCGGCCGTCGCGGCGCAGCGCGATCTCGAATCGGTGCAGCGGCTCTGGGCCTCGCCGGTGCTGATCGCGCTCTTCGACATTCCCTGGACCCCGTTCTTCCTCGCGGCCATCTTCGTCTTCCACCCCTACATGGGCTGGCTCGCCATCGGGGGCGGCGTCGTCCTCGTGATCGTGACGATCCTGAACCAGCGCCTGTCCGAGGGGCCGATGCAGAAGGCCAACATCGTGGCGCTGCAGGCCGACCGGTTCGCCGAGAATCTCAAGTCGGAATCCGAGGTGGTGCAGGCGCTCGGCATGGCGGGCAACGGCTTCGACCGCTGGCACAAGGCGCGTGCCGCCGCGCTCGACGCGAACATGTCGGCAGCCGACCTCACGGGGGCCTTCGGCACCCTGACCAAGACGCTGCGCCTCTTCCTGCAGTCCGCGATGCTGGGACTCGGCGCCTGGCTCGTCCTGCAGCAGGAGCTGAGCGCGGGCGCCATGATCGCGGGCTCGATCCTGATGGGCCGGGCGCTCGCCCCGATCGAGAGCGCCATCGGCCAGTGGGCGCTGGTGCAGCGCGCCTCCGAGGGCTGGCGACGGCTGGGAGAGCTCCTGACCCGCCAGCCGGTCGAGCCGCCGCGCATCGCCCTGCCCCGCCCGCGGGCGCTGATCGAGGCGCAGAACCTCTCCGTGGTGCCGCCGGGCGAGGCGGTCGCGGTGCTGCGCGGCGTGAACTTCCGGCTGGATCCGGGTCAGGCGCTCGGGGTCATCGGCCCCTCGGGGTCGGGCAAGTCCACGCTGGCGCGGGCCCTGATCGGGGTCTGGCGTCCGGCCGCGGGCAAGGTCCGGCTCGATGGCGCCGCCCTCGACCAGTATGACCCGGACGTGCTGGGCGGCTATATCGGCTACCTGCCCCAGCGCGTGACGCTCTTCGAGGGCACCATCGCCGAGAACATCGCGCGCCTGCGGGGCGCGCCCGACGGCGACGCCGTGGTGGCCGCCGCGCGCAAGGCCGCCGCGCACGACATGATCGTGGCGCTTCCCTCGGGCTACGACACCCGCGTCTCGGCCCTGGGCGGCCGGCTGTCCGGCGGGCAGATCCAGCGCATCGGGCTCGCGCGCGCCATGTACGGCAACCCCGTGTTCCTCGTCCTCGACGAGCCGAACTCGAACCTCGACAACGAAGGCTCGCTTGCGCTGAACGCGGCGATCCGCTCGATGAAGCAGGCGGGAGGGTCGGTGTTCATCATGGCCCACCGCCCCGCCGCAATTCAGGAGTGCGACCTCCTCATGGTGATGGAGAACGGAATGCGCGCCGCCTTCGGCCAGCGCGACGCCGTGCTGCGCGACATGGTGAAGAACCATACCGAGATCGTGCGAAACGCAGGCCCCGGAGGCGTGACATGAGCCGCCCCGTCCCCTGGTCGAGCCGCAAGCCGCTGATCCTCGGCTTCGCCACGCTCGCCCTCCTCGTCGGCGGCTTCGGCACCTGGAGCGTGGCCTCCTCCATCTCGGGGGCCATCGTGGTGCAGGGCCAGATCGAGGTCGAGCAGAACCGGCAGGTCGTCCAGCATCCCGACGGCGGAGTGGTCGAGAGCATCGAGGTCTCGGAAGGGTCCGTGGTGCAGGCGGGCGACATTCTGCTGCGGTTCGACGGCACGACGCTGCGCACCGAGCTCGCGATCGTCGAGGGGCAGCTCTTCGAGATGCTGGCCCGCCGCGCGCGGCTCGAGGCCGAACGCGACGACGCCAAGGGTCTGGGCGTCTTTCCGGCCCTCCTGGAGGCGGAGAAGAACCGTCCCGTCGTGGCCGAGCAGATCGAGGGGCAGAAGCGCCTCTTCGCCGCGCGGAGCGAGAGCTTCGCCCAGCAGATCGAACAGCTCGGCAAGCGCAAGGCGCAGATCGTGAGCCAGATCGAGGGCGTCGATGCCCAGATCTCCGCTCTCGGCACCCAGCTGCGGCTGATCGAGGAAGAGCTCTCCGACCAGCAGGACCTTCTGTCCAAGGGCCTCGCGCAGGCCAGCCGGGTGCTCAGCCTGCAGCGCGAGGAAGCGCGGCTCGAGGGCGAGCTGGGCGAGCTCACCGCCTCGCGGGCCAACAACGAAGGCCGCATGACCGAGCTCGACATCGAAATGCTGCGCTTGGGCTCGACCCGCCGCGAGGAGGCGATCACCCAGCTGCGCGACTTCGGCTACCGCGAACTGGAACTGGCCGAACGGCGCAGCGCGCTGATCGAGCAGATCAACCGGCTGGATCTGCGCGCCCCGGTCTCGGGCATCGTTCTGGGGCTGCAGGTGACGACCCCCCGGGCCGTGGTGCGGGCGGCCGACCCGGTGCTCTACATCATCCCGCAGGATCGCCCGCTGGTGATCGCGGGCCATGTGCCGCCGATCCATATCGACGAAGTGGCGGTGGGCCAGCCCGTGCGCCTCGTCTTCTCGGCCTTCTCCAGCCGCACGACACCCGAGCTCACCGGCCATGTCACCGTGCTCTCCGCCGATGCGCTGACCGACAACCGGACCCAGACCTCCTACTACCGGGCCGAGATCATGCTCGACCCCGGCGAGACGGCAAAGCTCGAGGATCGCAACCTCGTCCCGGGGATGCCGGTCGAGGCCTTCATCCGCACAGGAGAGCGCTCGCCGCTGGCCTACCTGCTGAAGCCCTTCACCGACTATTTCAACCGCGCCATGCGCGAGACCTGAGACGGCCGGCCGGCGGGTCCGGCCGCTCGTCCGGCCCGGGGGGCCTAAGGGCTGGAAGAGGTCGCGCTTGCCCCCCGGCCCGTCCGCCTCTAGCCTCCGGCTGAAATCACCGGAGCCTGCCCCATGACCATCGAAGCCCGCCTCGCCGAACTCGGCGTCACCCTTCCCGACGCCCCCGTCCCTGCGGCGAACTACGTCCCCTTCGTGAAGACGGGCGCGCTCGTCCATGTCTCGGGCCAGATCAGCCAGGGGCCCGACGGCCTCATCCGCGGCAAGCTCGGCGCCGACATGGAGGTGGCCGCGGGCGCCGCCGCGGCCCAGGCCTGCGCGATCAGCCTGCTCTCCCAGCTGCGCCGCGCCTGCGACGGCGATCTCGAGCGTCTTGTCCGCGTGGTCAAGCTGGTGGGCTTCGTCAATTCCACACCGGACTTCACCGACCAGCCCAAGGTCATCAACGGCGCCTCGGACTTCCTCGTCGAAGTGCTGGGCGAAGCCGGCCGCCATGCACGATCGGCGGTCTCGGCGGCCAGCCTGCCCTTCGGCGTGGCGGTCGAGATCGAGGCGATCTTCGAGATCCGCTGATGCGCGCGCCCCTGCCCGAGGCCTTCCTGCGCCTGCCCATCGCCCACCGCGCGCTGCATGACCGTGCCGCGGGCCAGCCCGAGAACTCGCCCGGCGCGATCCGCGCCGCCATCGAGGCGGGCTACGGGATCGAGATCGACCTGCAGCTCTCGGCCGATGGCGTGCCGATGGTGTTCCACGACGAGACCCTCGACCGGCTCACCGCCGAGACGGGCCCGCTCTCCGCCCGGACGGCGGCCGAACTGCGCACCGTCCCGCTGCGCGACGCCGCGGACACCATCCCCACGCTCGCGGAGGTCCTGGCGCTGGTCGCGGGCCGGGTGCCGCTCCTCATCGAGATCAAGGATCAGGACGGGGCGCTCGGCCCTGCGGTGGGCGCGCTCGAGGCCGCGACCGCCGCGGCGCTCGAAGGCTACGGCGGGCCCGTCGCGGTCATGTCCTTCAACCCCCATTCCATGGCCGGGATGGCGCGCCTTCGTCCCGACCTGCCGCGCGGCCTCGTCACCTCGAGCTACGATCCCGCCGACTGGGCGCCGGTGCCGCCCGAGACCTGCGCCCGCCTCCGCGCCATCCCCGATTACGAACGGGTGGAGGCGAGCTTCGTCTCGCACGAGGCCCCCGATCTCGACCGCCCCCGGGTGGCCGAACTCAAGGCCCAAGGCGCCGCGATCCTCTGCTGGACCATCCGGTCGCCCGAGGCCGAGGCCCTCGCGCGCCGCGTCGCCGCCAACGTGACCTTCGAGGGCTACCGCGCCGCCCTTCCGGCTTGACCCCGACCCGCGCCGCCCCAGTTCACAGGCGGCGCAAGCCTCTTTCACTCTGCGCAAATATCCTCGGGGGTGCGGGGGCAGACAGCCCCCGCGGACGCCCGCCGCTTCCTGCCCTGTCCGGACAAGCCCGCCTCCATGAGCACCGCCGCCATCGAGATCACCGCCCACGCCGGACTGACCGAGATCCCGGCCGCCGACTGGGATGCGGTGGCCTGCCCCGAGGCGGCCTCCGGCCGCCCGATCGATCCCTTCACCACCCACCGCTTCCTCGCAGCCCTCGAACGGTCGGGCTCGGTCGGCCCCGGCTCCGGCTGGCAGCCCCATCCGCTGGTGGCCCGGATGGGCGGACGGCTCATCGCGGCGGCGCCGCTCTATGCCAAGCTCCACAGTCAGGGCGAATATATCTTCGACCACAACTGGGCCCATGCCTACGAGCGGGCGGGCGGGCGCTATTACCCCAAGCTCCAGATCGCCGTGCCCTTCACCCCCGCCACCGGGCGCCGCTTCCTCACGCTGCCCGGGCTCGAGGACACGGGCCGCGCGGCGCTCGTGCAGGGGGCGGTCGAGATCGCCGGGCGGAACGGGCTCTCCTCGCTCCACGCCACCTTCTGCACCGACGCGGAGGCCGAGGCGGGCGCCGGGCTGGGTCTCCTGCACCGCGTCACCCAGCAGTTCCACTGGGTGAACGAGGGCTATGCCGACTTCGGAGAGTTTCTCGGCGCCCTCTCCTCGCGCAAGCGCAAGGCCATCCGCAAGGAGCGCGAGACCGCCCGCGCCTTCGGCGGCACCATCCGCTGCCTCACCGGCGACGAGATCGAGCCGCGGCATTGGGACGCGTTCTGGACCTTCTATCAGGACACCGGCAACCGCAAGTGGGGCCGCCCCTACCTGACCCGCCGCGCCTTCGCCGAATTCCACGCCACGATGCGCGACGACATCCTGCTGGTGCTGGCCGAGCGCGAGGGTCGGCCGGTCGCGGGGGCGCTCAATTTCATCGGCCGCGACACGCTTTTCGGCCGCTACTGGGGCTGCATCGAGGATCATGCCTGCCTGCATTTCGAACTCTGCTACCATCAGGCCATCGACTGGGCCATCGCGCACGGGCTTGCCCGCGTCGAGGCCGGAGCGCAGGGTGAGCACAAGCTCGCCCGTGGCTACCTGCCGGTGCCGATCCATTCGCTGCACTGGTTCGCCGACCCGGGGCTGGGCGATGCGGTGGCCCGCTATCTCGACGCCGAGCGGCGCGCGACCGACGAGGAGATCGAGGTGCTGACCGCCTACGGCCCCTTCCGCCGCGGCGGCGGAGAGGAATGACGGAGAGAGGCATGGACAGGCTCACGCTCTATACGAACCCCCGCTCGCGCGGACGCATCGCGCGCTGGATGCTCGAGGAGGTCGGCCAGCCCTACGACCTCGTGACGATGGATTACGGCCCCGAGATGCATACGCCCGACTATCTGGCGCTCAATCCGATGGGCAAGGTCCCCACCGTCACGCACGGGTCGCGGGTCATCACCGAGACGGCCGCGATCTGCGCCTATCTCGCCGACGCCTTCCCCGAAGCAGGGCTCGTGCCCGAGAACCGGGCCTCCTACTACCGCTGGCTCTTCTTCGCCGCCGGGCCCTTCGAGGCGGCGGTGATCGACCGGGCGCTCGGGGTGCAGATCCCGCCGGAGCGGACCGTGATGGTGGGCTACGGCGACTTCGACCGGGCCGTGGCCACGCTCGAGCACGCGGTCTCGGATACGCCCTTCATCGCCGGCGAGCGGTTCAGCGCGGCCGACGTGCAGGTCGGTTCCCAGATCGGCTGGGGGCTCCAGTTCGGCACGATCCCCGACCGGCCGGCCTTCCGCGCCTATTGGGAGCGGCTGGCCGACCGCCCGGCGCGGGTGCGGGCGGCAGCCATGGACGATGCGCTGATGGCCGGGGCCTCCCATGGCTGATGCGCTCGATCTCGCTCCCCTGCTGGCCACGGGATGGAGCCACGATCCCGAACGCGGCGTGCTCTCGAAGACCTTCGGCTTCGAGACCTTCGTCGCGGCCTTCGGCTTCATGACGCGCGTGGCGCTCTGGGCCGAGAAGTGGAACCATCACCCGGACTGGAGCAACTCCTACGGGACGGTCGAGGTCAGCCTCACGAGCCACGACGCGGGCGGCCTGACGGAGCGCGACGTCAAGCTCGCCCGCAAGATCGACGAGCTGGCGGCGGCCTGACGGAGTCTCCGCCGGGCGCGCCGGTCCCCGGGACAGGCCGCCCCTCCCCCCGGGGCCGGGTCAAGAGCCTTGCCCCGCGCCAAGCGATGCCGCCCCGGGCGCGCCCCGGATCCCCGGGGCAGGCCGTGCCTCCCCCGGGGGTCGCGTCCGCGGTCAGATCGCGGCCAGCAGCGCCTCGCCGCCGGAGGTCTCGCAGACGCCGGGGCTCTCCTCGAGATGGATCACGGCGACCACCCCGTCCTTGGCCTGCAGCGCATAGCGGCGCGAGCGGCCGATCAGCCCCACAGGAGGCGCGTCGAAGGCCAGACCCAGCGCCTTGGTGAAGGCGCCGTCCGCATCGGAGAGCATGGTGATGCCCGCCCCCGAAGCGCCGGTGGATTCGCCCCAGGCCTTCATCACGAAGGGATCGTTGACCGAGACGCAGATGATCTCGTCCACGCCCTTGCCCGCGAACTGGTCCTTGGTGCGGATGAAGGAGGGCACATGGGCCGAGTGGCAGGTGGGCGTGAAGGCCCCCGGCACGGCGAAGATCACCACGTTCCGGCCCTTCAGCCGCTCCGACAGCTGCACCTGCTCGGGCCCCTCGGCCCCGATCCGCACCAAAGTCGCTTCGGGCAGCCGGTCGCCTACCGAAATCACCATCTCTTGTCCCCATCGCGTTGCGTTTCCGATGCCGCGAGTTATAGGGTCGCGCCGGACGCCCGGCCAGTCGATTTGTCGCAGGGCTATGGAGTGAAGGGTCATGCCGGACATCGTGGTGGTCGGAGCGGGACAGGCGGGCGCCGCGCTGGTGGCGAAGCTCAGGGCGCTGAAATTCGAGGGCAGCATCCTGCTTGCCGGCGAAGAGCCGAGCCCGCCCTACCAGCGCCCGCCCCTGTCCAAGGCCTATCTGCTCGGCACGATGGAGGAGGAGCGGCTCTGGCTGCGCAACCGTGCCTTCTATGCCGAGGCCGGGATCGAGCTGCGTCTGGGCGCGCCCGTGACCGCCATCGACCGCGCCGCGCGCACGGTGACGGTGGGCGGCGAGGCGATCCCCTATGGCCGGCTCGCGCTGACGACGGGCTCGGCCGCGCGGCATCTGCCCGAGGCCGCGGGCGGCAAGCTCGACGGGGTCTATACCGTCCGCACCCTCGCCGATGTGGACCGGATGCGGCCCGAGTTTCAGGCGGGCCGCCGGCTCGTGGTGATCGGCGGCGGCTATATCGGGCTCGAGGCCGCGGCGGTGGGCGCGAAGCTCGGCCTTGCCGTGACGGTGGTCGAGATGGCGCCGCGCATCCTGCAGCGGGTGGCGGCCCCCGAGACGGCGGACTGGTTCCGCGCGCTCCATGCCGCGCACGGGGTGCGCATCCTCGAGGGCGTGGCGCTCGAACGGCTGACCGGCGAGGGCCGGGTGACGGGCGCGCTTCTGGCCGACGGCACCCATCTTCCCGCGGATTTCGTGATCGCGGGCGTGGGGATACGCCCCGTGACGGAGCTTGCCGAAGCGGCCGGCCTCGCGCTCGACAACGGCATCGCGGTGGATGCGCTGGGGCAGACCTCGGACCCCGCCATCTGGTCGGCGGGCGACTGCGCCTCGTTCCCCTGGAGGGGCGGGCGGCTGCGGCTCGAATCGGTACAGAACGCCATCGATCAGGCCGAGGCGGTGGCCGCGAACATGCTGGGCGCAGGCGCGCCCTACCTGCCCGCGCCGTGGTTCTGGTCGGACCAATTCGACACCAAGCTCCAGATCGCGGGGCTCAACCTCGGCTACGACCGGGTGGTGACGCGGGGGCCCGAGGGCGCCTCGGTCTCCTTCTGGTATTACCGCGGCGCGGAGCTTCTGGCCGTCGATGCGGTGAACGAGCCGCGCGCCTACATGGTGGGCAAGCGGCTGATCGAGGCCGGCCGCAGCCCCGCGCCCGAAGCGGTGGCCGATGCCGCGGTGCCGCTGAAGTCGCTGCTGGCATGAGGATCATCGGTGGACAGCGGCGCGGGCTGAAGCTCGCCGAGGTGGGCGACGGCGACGCCAGGGCGCATCTGCGCCCGACCTCGGACCGGGTGCGCGAGGCGATCTTCAACCTTCTCCTGAACGGAGGCTACGGCAATCCGGTGGCCGGGGCCCATGTGCTCGACCTCTTTGCGGGCACGGGCGCGCTCGGGCTCGAGGCGCTGTCGCGGGGCGCGCAGAAGGCCAGCTTCGTGGAAAACGGGGCGGCGGCGCTGGCGCTCCTGCGGCGCAACATCGCCCTGATGCGGGCCGAGGCGGCCACCGCGATCGAGCGGCGCGACGCGACGCAGGCCCCTCCGGCGCCGGCCACCCCCGTCACGCTCTGCTTCCTCGACCCGCCCTATGGCAAGGGACTGGGCGAGCGCGCGCTTGCGGCCCACGCGGGCTGGCTCGCGCCCGGCGCCCTCGTCCTGTGGGAAGAGAACATCGCCCCGGTTCCGCCGGAAGGCTTCACGCAACTCGACCAGCGGCGCTATGGCGACACGCTGGTCACCATTCTGGAGGCGCCATGATCGAGGCGGTGATCTTCGACTGCGACGGCGTGCTGGTGGACAGCGAACCCACGGCCTTCGCGCTTCTGGGCGAGGATCTCGCCCGCCACGGCCTTGCGCTCGATCATGCGACGCTCGAGGCGCATTTCCTCGGCGGCACCATTCCCGGCGCGGCCGTGACGGCCCGCCGTCTGGGGGCAGACCTGCCCGCGGACTGGGTGGAGGATTTCTACGAGCGGCTCTATGCGCGGCTGGCCGAAGGCACGCCGCTCATCCCCCATGTCGAGGAGGTGGTGGCCGCGCTCGATCAGGCGGGCATCCCCTATGCGGTGGGCTCGAACGGGTCCGACCGCAAGATGCAGGTGACGCTCGGCCAGCATCCGGCCCTGATGGCGCGGCTCGACGGGCGGCTGTTCTCGGGCCAGTCGATGGATGCGCCGAAGCCCGCGCCCGATCTCTATCTCCATGCCGCCCGCGCGCTGGGGGTGGAGCCCGACCGCTGCGCGGTGATCGAGGACAGCCCGACCGGCGCCCGCGCCGCCCGCGCCGCCGGCATGACCTGCTTCGGCTATGTGCCCGACGGCAGTCCGGAGGCGCTCGAGGCCGAGGGCGCGCGGCCCTTCTCGGACATGCGCGAACTGCCTGCCCTCCTCGGTCTCTAGCGGCCACCGCGATCTTCGACTGGAACCCGGCGCCGCCAGCGCCGGTTGGCCTCCGACAGTCACGGAGGCTCCATGCGCGACCCGATCCGATATGCGCCCGACATCGAACGTCCCGAGGCGGAGGAAGAGCAGACCGAGCGTCTGCTCTGCCGGGCGCTGACCGAGATCCTCGACACGACCTCGGGCAATTACGGCCATGCGGTGCGCGCGGTCCATGCCAAGAGCCACGGGATCTTCGAGGCGCGCTTCGAGATCCTGCCCGATCTGCCGCCCGAACTGGCGCAGGGCCTGTTCGCGCGGCCGGGCCGGCATCCGGCGCTGGTGCGCATCTCGACCAATCCGGGCGATCTGCTGCCCGACAGCGTCTCTGTGCCCCGCGGGCTCGCGCTGAAGATCCTTGAGGTGGAGGGCGAGCGCCTTGCCCGCGCCGAGGGCGACACGCAAGACTTCGTGATGGTCAATGGCCCGGCCTTCGCGGCGCCCGATGCGGCGAGCTTCCTCAAGAGTCTCAACCGCCTCGCCCGGACCACCGATCAGGCGACCTGGGCCAAGGTCGCTCTGTCCTCGGTGCTCCGCGGGGCCGAGAAGGTGCTCGAGGCCGCCGGCGGCGAGAGTGCCACGCTGAAGACCATGGGCGGCGCCCCGAACGTGCATCCGCTGGGCGAGAGCTACTTCAGCCAGACGGCCTTCCGTCACGGCGACTTCATCGCGAAATATCAGCTGGTCCCCGTCTCGGACAGCCTAACCCGCCTTACGGGCGAGGAGATCCCCGCCGCCGGCGCGCCGGACGCGCTGCGCGAGCGTGTGGCGCAGGACCTGGCCGAAGGCGGCGTCTGGGAGTTCCGCGTCCAGCTCTGCCGGAACGCCGAGACGATGCCGGTCGAGGATCCGAGCCGGATCTGGAGCGAGGAGGAGAGCCCCTTCGTCACGGTGGCGCGCCTAACCGCGCCGCCCCAGCCGGGCTGGAGCGAAGCGCGGGCCGAGGCCGTCGACGATCCGATCCGCTTCTCGGTCTGGACCGGGCTTGCCGCGCACCGGCCGCTCGGCGCGATCAACCGCGTGCGGCAGGCGACCTACAGGCTCTCCTCCGACTATCGCGCGGCCTTCAACCGCTGCCCGATCCACGAGCCGGACCGGGTGGACCTGCCCTGACGATCACTTACTTGCGAACGGCTCGCAGATCATCCTTGAAGTTTTGCGAATGCCTCGCATTATCATCCCCGGAGGTGCGAGCATGAACATGCGACGGATCGGATGGGCCGCCTCGATGGCGATGCTCCTCATGGCGGGGCCGGCGCTCGCCGACCGGCTGAAGGTCGCCACGACCTTCACGGTCATCGCCGACATGGCGCAGAACGTGGCGGGCGATGCGGCCGAGGTGGTGTCGATCACCCGACCCGGCGCCGAGATCCACGGCTACGAGCCCACGCCCCGCGACATCGTGCGCGCCTGGGACGCGGACCTGATCCTCTGGAACGGGCTCAATCTCGAGCTCTGGTTCGAGCAGTTCCTCTCGAACCTGAAGGATGTGCCGTCGGTGACGGTGAGCGACGGGATCGAGCCGCTGGCCGTGGCGGGCGGCGAATATCGCGGCAGGCCCAATCCGCACGCCTGGATGGGCCTCGACAACGCCATGATCTACATCGACAACATCGCCCACGCGCTGGCCGAGGCCGATCCGGCCCATGCCGAGACCTATCGGGCCAATGCGGCAGGCTATAAGGAGCGGCTCCGGGCGACCATCGGGCCCCTGCGCGACCGGATCGCAGCCCTGCCCGAGGAGCGGCGCTGGCTCGTGACCTGCGAGGGCGCCTTTTCCTATCTCGCCCGCGACTTCGGGCTGAAGGAGCTCTATCTCTGGCCGATGAACACCGATCAGGTCGGCACGCCGCAGCAGGTGCGCACGGTGATCGACGGGGTGAAGGCCCACGCGATCCCGGCGGTCTTCTGTGAGAGCACGGTGAACAACGCCCCCGCCCGGCAGGTCGCGCGCGAGACGGGGGCGGCCTACGGCGGCATGCTCTATGTGGACAGCCTCAGCCCGCACGACGGACCGGTGCCGACCTATCTCGACCTCCTGCGGGTGACGGCCGAGACCATCGCGAACGGGCTGGAGGGCACGAGATGAGACCGGAGATCCCCTCGGCCGGGGCGGAGGCGGACGCGGGCATCTCGGTCCGCGACGTGACGGTGACCTACCGCAACGGCCATACGGCGCTGCGCCATGCGAGCTTCTCGCTGCCGCGCGGGACGGTGGCCGCGCTCGTGGGCGTCAACGGGGCGGGCAAGTCCACGCTCTTCAAGGCGGTCATGGGCCTCGTGCCGGTGGGCTCGGGCGAGATCCGGCTGCTCGGTCGCACGGTGCCCGAGGCACTGCGGCAGAATCTCGTCGCCTATGTGCCGCAATCCGAGGAGGTGGACTGGACCTTCCCGGTCCTCGTCGAGGATGTGGTGATGATGGGCCGCTACGGCCACATGGGCTTCCTGCGGCGCCCGAAGGCCGCCGACCGCGCCGCCGTGGCCGAGGCGCTGGCCCGCGTCGGCATGGAGGGGCTGCGCCACCGCCAGATCGGCGAGCTGTCTGGCGGGCAGCGGAAGCGCGTGTTCCTCGCCCGGGCGCTGGCGCAGGAGGGGCAGGTGATCCTGCTCGACGAGCCCTTCACCGGCGTCGATGTCCAGACCGAGGGCGAGATCGTGGCCCTCCTGCGCGAGCTGCGCGCCGAGGGGCGGGTGATGCTGGTCTCGACCCACAATCTCGGCTCGGTGCCGGAATTCTGCGACCGCACCGTGCTCGTGAAGGGCACCGTGCTGGCCTACGGGCCCACCGAGACCACCTTCACCCATGCCAATCTCGAAGCGGCCTTCGGCGGCGTGCTCCGGCGCTTCACCCTGTCGGGCACGCTCCTCCATGACGACGACGACCCGCGCGAGGTCAGCATCCTCACCGACGACGAGCGGCCCTTCGTGCAGTATGGCGGCCGCACCCACCGGCAGGAGGCCGAGGATGAGCGCGGCTGAGCTCTGGGAGCCGTTCCTCTACGGCTACATGACCAACGCCATGTGGGTCTCGGCGCTGGTGGGGGCGGTCTGTGCCTTCCTGTCCTGCTTCCTGATGCTGAAGGGCTGGTCGCTGATCGGCGACGCGCTCTCGCATTCCGTCGTGCCGGGCGTGGCGGGCGCCTATGTGCTGGGCCTGCCCTTCGCGCTCGGCGCCTTCCTTGCGGGCGGGCTCGCGGCGGGGGCCATGCTCTTCCTCTCCGGCCGCAGCGGGCTCAAGACCGACGTGGTGATCGGGCTGATCTTCACCTCCTTCTTCGGGCTCGGCCTCTTCATGATCTCGGTCGATCCGATGGCGATCTCGATCCAGACCATCATCATGGGCAACATCCTCGCCATCTCGCCCTATGACACGGCGCAGCTCGCGGTGATCGGGGTGGTCTCGCTCGCGATCCTGCTCGCGACATGGAAGGACCTGATGGTGACCTTCTTCGACGAGACCCACGCCCGTTCCATCGGGATCCGCACGGGGGCGATGAAGCTTCTGTTCTTCACGCTACTCTCGGCCTCCATCGTGGCGGCGATGCAGACGGTGGGGGCCTTCCTCGTGATCGCCATGGTGGTGACGCCCGGCGCCACGGCCTACCTGCTCTGCGACCGCTTCCCGCGCCTGCTGACACTGGCCGTGGCCATCGGAGCCGCCACGGGCTTCCTCGGGGCCTACATCTCCTATTTCCTCGACGGGGCCACGGGGGCGGTGATCGTGACGCTGCAGACGGCGCTCTTCCTGCTGGCCTTCACCTTCGCGCCCAAGCACGGGATGCTGGCCGCCCGCCGCCGCGCTGCCGAGGCGCTGGAGCAGCCATGACCGAGACGCTTCTCTTCCCGTTCCAGTTTCCCTTCATGCAGAACGCCTTTCTCGTCTGCCTGCTGGTGGCGGTGCCGACGGCGCTTCTCTCCTGCCTTCTGGTCCTGAAGGGCTGGGCGCTGATGGGAGACGCCATCAGCCATGCCATCCTGCCGGGCGTGGTGCTGGCCTATATCGCGGGCGTGCCGCTGCTGGTGGGCGCCTTCGGCGCGGGCATGGCCTGCGCGCTGGCCACCGGGTTCCTCGCGGGCAACAGCCGGGTCAAGCAGGACACGGTGATGGGCGTGGTCTTCGCCGGCATGTTCGGGCTGGGGCTGCTGCTCTACACCTCCATCGAGACGGACGTGCATCTCGACCATATCCTCTTCGGCAACATGCTGGGCGTGGGACCCGAGGATCTTCTGGTCTCGGGGGCGATCTCGGCGGGCGTGACGGGGGCGCTCCTGCTCACCTGGAAGGATCTCCTCCTCCATGCGTTCGATCCGGCGCAGGCGCGGGCCTCGGGCCTCCGGGTGGGGCTGCTGCATTACGGCCTTCTGACCGCGCTCGCGCTGACCATCGTGGCCACGCTGACCGCCACCGGCCTCATCCTCGCCGTGGGCCTGCTGATCGCGCCGGGGGCCATCGCCTTCCTGACGGTGCGGCGCTTCGGGCCGATGCTGATCGTGGCGGTGGCGGTCTGCCTTGCCGCGATGCTGGCCGGCACCTATGCGAGCTTCTTCCTCGACAGCGCCCCCGCCCCCACCATCATCCTGATCCTGAGCGGGATCTTCGTGCTGGCCTTCCTCGCCCGGCTGCGGCGCAATCGGCGCGCAGCGCTCAGCGCGGCAGCCCCGCCTCGCTGAGCAGCGCCGCCAGCTCCACCGCATTGCGCGCCCCCATCTTCGCAATGAGGCGCGAGCGGTGCAGCTCGACCGTGCGCATGGCGATGCCCAGCGTGTCGGCGATCTGCTTGTTGAGCCGCCCCTGCAGCATCAGCCGCAGCACCTCCTCCTCGCGCGCGGACAGGGTGGCAAGGCGGCGCGCCACATCCTCGCGCGCGCCGCTGTGGGCCAGCTGCGCGGCATGGGCCTCGATGGCGGCAAGCACCAGATCGACAAGCGCATTGTCGTTGAAGGGCTTCTCGACGAAATCGAAGGCGCCGGCCTTCAGCGCGCGCACCGCCACCGGCACATCGGCATGGCCGGTGAGGAAGATCACCGGCGCGGCGCAGCCCGCCGCGCGCAGCCGGTCGAACGTGTCCGGCCCCGAGATGCCTCCCATCCGCACGTCGAGCATGATGCAGGCGCAGTCGGGCAGCGGCAGCGCCTCGAGAAAGGCCTCGCCCGAGGGCCAGCCCTGCACGCGCAGCCCCCGCGAGGCAAAGAGGAACGAGAGCGCGTCGCGGATCGCCTCGTCGTCGTCGATGATATGGACGCACCCTGTCATTCGGCGGCCACTCCTTCTTCGGCGGCGGCGGGCAACGCCACCCGGAACACGGTGCCCCCGCCCTCGCGCGGGCGGTGGGTCAGGCGGCCGCGGTGCATCTCGACGATGGTGCGGCAGATGTTCAACCCGATGCCCATACCCTCGGCCTTGGTCGAGGTGAAGGCGTCGAACAGCCGGTCGGCCACCTCGGGCGCGATGCCGGGGCCCCGGTCGGCCACCTCGATTACGGCGCGCGCGGGCCCGGGGCGGAGGCTCACGGTCAGCGCATCGACGGCTCCCGCCTCGCCCATCGCCTCGATGCCGTTGCGCATGAGGTTGATGAGGAGCTGCTCGAGCAGGATCCGGTCGGCGAGCACGAGCGGCGCGGGCGCCACGTCGACGGCGATCCGCACCCCGCGCACCCGCGCATCGGCCTCGAGAAAACCGGCCGTCTCGCGCACGACCGTCGCCAGATCGAGCGCCGAGAACCGCGGCTCGCGCTTGCGCACGAGATCCTGGATCCGGCGGATGATCTGGCCCGCCCGGTCGGCCTGATGCGAGAGCTTGGCCAGCGCCGACGACAGAAGCGCCGGATCCGCCCGCTCCTGCCGCAGGAGGTTCGCGGCCCCCGCCGCATAGCTCGCGATGGCGGCGAGCGGCTGGTTCAGCTCATGCGCCAGCGTCGAGGCCATCTCGCCCAGCGTCACCAGACGCCCCGTCCGCGCAAGGCTCTCCTCCTGCTCGCGGGCGAGGCGGGCGGCGCGGCGGGCCTCGGTGATGTCGATGATCGAGCCCATCCAGCCGCGATGCATCCCCTTCGCGTCGATCAGCGGCGCCTCGTAGACCTGCACGTCGATCTCGGTCCCGTCGCTGCGGCGGAAGCGGGTCTCGAAGGCCTGCGGCTCGGCGCCGCCCACGGCCAGCGCCCGCTGGCGGCGCAGGGTTTCCTCGATCCGGTCGGGGGCCCAGTAGGGCATGGGCTGGTCGTGGCCGACCAGATCCTCGGCATTCCACCCCACGAGCTTGCAGAAGGCGGAATTGACATAGAGCACCCGCCCCGCATGGTCCTTGGCGCGCAGGCCCACGGTCAGGCTCTCCTCCATCGAGCGGCGGAAGGCCATCTCCTCGTTCAGCCGCAGTTCGGCCGCACGCCGCCGCTGCGCGTTGCGGTAAAGCGCGAGGAGCGCGAGGATCGCGAAGGCCGCCAGCCCCGCGATGGCCGCGGGCAGGAGGGCACGGGCGAAGGGTGCGGCCCCCTCGTACGAGGTGATGCGCAGCACCGCGCCCGGAAGCGGCGGATCGAAGCTGATCGAATGGCTGGGGCCTTCCGGCTCGGGCGTCCCGCGCGAACGGCGGGCCCGCACCGTGTCGCTGCCGTCGAGCAGCCAGACCGCATATTGCTCGGCGATCCACCAGGGGATGTGACGCTCGAGCATCAGGGGCAGCGAGACGGTGGCGGTGATGACCTCGTCCGAGCCCTGCGGCCGCAGGCCCATCGTCACCGTCTGCCCGTCCATCAGCGCATAGACCGGGCGGGCCCGGGCCTCGGCGCGCCGGAGCTGCGCGGCCAGCTCCTCGTCGGCGCGGGTGTCGGCGGGGCCCGGCACGGCCCGACGGATGCCGCCCTCCGCATCGTGCCAGACGATCGAGAGGATCTCGGGATTGGCCGCGATATGGGCCCGTGCCCGCGCCTCGAGCACGGCGGGCGCCGTGCCGCCCGCCTCGTCCAGTCCAAGGCGCGCCAGCATGTCCTCGTCGACCGAGAGCTGGAAGCGCAGCGTCTGCTCGACCCAGAGCGCGTCGGTCGCAAGCTTGGTGCGGATCTGCTCGGTCTCGCTGCGGCCCGCGATCCAGACCGAGGCCGCCACCAGCGCCACCAGCGCGACGATGGCCACCAGCGGCATGAGCGAGAGCAGATCCACGCGGCCGCGGTCCGCGGGCGGATCGAGCGCCCACGGCTCGCTCGGGCGTGCGCCCGCCTGCCGGCCTGTCCGCTCTTCCACCCGTCCTCCCTCGCGCCGCCCCGCCTGCGACAAGCTGTCGTCCCTGCGGCCCCTTGCGGAAACCCACAATAGCGGCAGGCCGTCGCGACTGGCAAGGAAGGGCAGGACCGCCGGGAGGGCGGCACAGAGGAGGATACCCATGTTGACCCGTCGCAGCCTCGCCGCTCTGGCAGGCGCCGCCGCGCTGGCGCTCGCCGCCGCCGTGCCGGCTCTCGCCCAGCCGATCGTCATCAAGTTCAGCCACGTCGTCGCCCCCGACACGCCGAAGGGCAAGGGCGCCACGAAGTTCGAGGAACTGGCGGAGAAATACACCGACGGCGCGGTGGATGTCGAAGTCTACCCCAACAGCCAGCTCTACAAGGACAAGGAAGAGCTCGAGGCGCTGCAGCTCGGCGCGGTCCAGATGCTCGCCCCGTCGCTGGCCAAGTTCGGCCCGCTCGGCGTGCAGGATTTCGAGGTCTTCGACCTGCCCTACATCTTCAAGGGCTATGACGCGCTGCACACCGTGACCAACGGCGAGGTGGGCAAGATGCTGTTCTCGAAGCTCGAGGACAAGGGCATCAAGGGCCTCGCCTACTGGGACAACGGCTTCAAGATCATGTCGGCCAACAGCCCGATCGCCACGCCCGACGACTTCCTCGGGCTGAAGATGCGCATCCAGTCCTCGAAGGTGCTCGAGGCGCAGATGAACGCGCTCGGCGCGGTGCCGCAGGTCATGGCCTTCTCCGAGGTCTATCAGGCGCTGCAGACCGGCGTCGTGGACGGCACCGAGAACCCGCCCTCGAACATGTATACCCAGAAGATGCACGAGGTGCAGAAGCACGCCACGGTCTCGAACCACGGCTACCTCGGCTATGCGGTGATCGTGAACAAGCAGTTCTGGGACGGCCTGCCCGAAGAGGTGCGCGCCGGGCTCGAGAAGGCGCTGACCGAGGCCACCGACTATGCCAACGGCATCGCCAAGGAAGAGAACGACAAGGCGCTGCAGGCGATGAAGGACGCGGGCACGACCGAGTTCCACGAGCTGACCCCCGAAGAGCTCGCGGCCTGGGAAGAGGTGCTCGCCCCCGTCCATGAGGAAATGGCCGGCCGCATCGGCGCCGAGACCATCGCCGCCGTGAAGGCCGCGACCGGGACCAACTGACCCATCCGACCCTTCACGGGCAGCCGGCCGCGCCGGCTGCCCGCCTTTCCCTTTCCCGCAACATCCTAGCCACAGGAGGCCCGCCATGATGCGCCTTCTCGACCGGCTGGAGGAAACGCTCATCGCCTCGCTCATCGCGGCGGCGACAGGGCTGATCTTCGTCTCGGTCGTCCAACGCTATTCGCTGGGCCTTCTGGCCGATGGCGTGGCCTTCTTCCGTGGCCACGACATGCCCGAGCTCTCGGCCATGATGCGCAGCGCCTATCTCGGCCTGCGCGAGTTCAACCTCGTCTGGGCGCAGGAGCTCTGCATCATCCTGTTCGTCTGGATGGCGAAGTTCGGCGCGGCCTACGGGGTGCGGACCGGCATCCATGTGGGCATCGACGTGCTCATCAACAAGCTCGACGAGCGCAAGCGCGGCTTCTTCATCCTGCTGGGCCTCGGGGCGGGCGCGCTCTTCACCGGCATCATCGCGACGCTCGGCGGCAATTTCGTGTGGCACATGGCCCAGACCAGCGCGATCTCCCCCGATCTCGAGCTGCCGATGTGGCTCGTCTATCTGGCCATTCCGCTCGGCTCGGCGCTGATGTGTTTCCGCTTCCTGCAGGTGGCGGTGATCTTCGCGCGCACGGGCGAGCTGCCCCACCACGACCACGGCCATGTCGAGGGCGTGGACACAGAGGACGAGGGGATCGACGTGCTCGGCAGCACCTTCCTCAAGTCGCCGCTGACGCCGCGCGACCTCGTCGAGAAGCCGAAGGACGAATGAGATGAACGCAGCCCTCATCTTCGGCGGTCTCATCGCCCTCATGCTGACCGGCATGCCGATCTCGATCGCGCTCGGCCTGACGGTTCTGACCTTCCTCTTCACCATGACGGCCGTGCCGATCGACACGGTGGCGCTGAAGCTCTTCACCGGCATCGAGAAGTTCGAGATCATGGCGATCCCGTTCTTCATCCTCGCGGGGAACTTCCTGACCCACGGCGGCGTGGCGCGGCGGATGATCGCCTTCGCCACCTCGATGGTGGGCCACTGGCACGGCGGCCTGGGCCTCGGCGGCGTCTTCGCCTGCGCCCTCTTCGCCGCCGTCTCGGGCTCCTCGCCCGCGACCGTGGTGGCCATCGGCTCGGTCATCCTGCCCGCCATGGTGGCGCAGGGCTTCCCCACCCGCTTCGGCGCGGGCGTCATCACCACGAGCGGCGCGCTCGGCATCCTGATCCCGCCGTCCATCGTGATGGTGATGTATTGCGTGGCCACCTCGGGGATGATGGTCGAGGGGCCGGACGGCACCATCGTCGATGCGGCCTCGGTGGGCGAGATGTTCATCGCGGGCGTGATCCCGGGGATCATGCTGGCGGGCGCACTCGCGCTCACCACCTGGTATCGGGCCTGGAAGAACGACTATCCCCGCCTGCCGAAGGCCAGCTGGGGCGAACGCTGGCAGGCCTTCCGCCGGGCGATCTGGGGCCTCCTGCTCATCGTGATCGTGATGGGCGGCATCTACACCGGCACCTTCACCCCCACCGAAGCCGCCGCCATGAGCGCCGTCTATGCCTTCGTGATCGCGGTCTTCGTCTACAAGGACATGGGTCTCAAGGACGTGCCGCGGGTGCTGCTCGCCTCGGCCAACATGTCGGCGATGCTGCTCTACATCATCACCAACGCGGTGCTGTTCAGCTTCCTGCTCACGCACGAGAACATCCCGCAGGCATTGGGCCAGTGGATGGTGGATTCGGGCCTGACCTGGTGGATGTTCCTCATCGCGGTGAACATCATCCTGCTCGCGGCCGGCAACTTCATGGAGCCCTCCTCCATCGTGCTCATCATGGCGCCGATCCTGTTCCCGGTGGCCGTGCGGCTCGGGATCGACCCGGTGCATTTCGGGATCATGATCATCGTGAACATGGAGGTCGGCATGTGCCACCCGCCCGTGGGGCTGAACCTCTATGTGGCCTCGGGCATCACCAAGATGGGCATCACCGAACTCACCATCGCGGTCTGGCCGTGGCTGCTGACGATGCTGGCCTTCCTCCTGCTCGTGACCTACGTCCCGCAGATCTCGCTCTTCCTGCCGCATCTGCTGGGCATGCGCTGACCGCGAAGGTCCGGCGCCTTGACGGAGAACCCGGACGCCTGCCGACGGAAGTCGGCAGGCGTTCGACATTTGCAGGGATCGGCATCTCCTCGGGCCCGGTCTTCCGAAAGGCCACGAGGCGCGGGCCTCAGGCCTCCGCGATCATCGCCTTGATCGCCGCGCCATGGCCGTCCTTCGCGCCGAGCGCATCGGCCGCCAGCGCCGCGGCTTCCGCCAGAAGCGCCTCGGGCGCCACGATCCGGTCGAGAAGACCCCAGGCCAGCGCCTCCTCGGCCGAGGCCTTCACCCCGCCCATCAGGATCATCTTGGCCCGCGCCGGCCCCGCCAGCGCCTTCAGCCGCCGCACGTCCGACGGCTGCGGCCGGAAGCCGAGCTTCATCACCGGATAGAAGAGCTTCGTTCCCGGCACGGCGATCCTCAGATCGCAGGCGAGCGCCATCCCCATGGCCCCGCCCGCCAGCGTGCCATTCAGCGCGGCGACGGTCAGGCAGGGCAGAGCCGCCACCGCCGCCGACACGCGCTCCCACACCGGGTCGACCGCGAGCCCCGCCCGCGCCTCGTCGAGATCGGCCCCGGCCGAGAAGACGCGCCCCTCGCCGGTCAGGACCAGCACCCGCACGCCGTCAGCCGCGGCCTGCGCCACCGCCGCCTCGATCTCGAGCAGCATGGCCTTCGTCAGCGCATTGGCCTTGTCCGGCCGGTCGAGCGTCAGGGTCCGAAGCCCCTCCGCCTCGGCGATGCGGATCATGCGCCGAGCCCCACCGCCCGCCGGATCGCCTCGTCGCGCAGCGAGATCTCCTGCCCGAGCCACTTGTCCGCGCCCGGACCGCACATCCACAGAAGCGCCTTCGCCGGCCAGTCGGCCGGGATATGGACCGAGGGATCGAGACGGCTCACCGGGTTGATGCCGCTCTCGCGGATCTTGTCCTGCATCTCGGTCGCGACCGTCCCGGGCGAGAGGCCCAGGATGCGGATGCGGTGGACCGCCTCCTCGAGATGGGCGCAGCGGGTCAGCATGGCCGCGCCCGCCTTCGAGCTGCAATAGGCGCTCCAGCCCTCGAGCGCATTCTGCGCCGCGCCGGAACTCACGGTGATGATGGTGCCGCCCCTGGCGCGCATGTACGGCACCGCCGCCCGCATCCCGTGGAAGACGCCCTTGAGGTTGACGTCGATGGCGCGGTCCCAGGCGTCGGGATCGGCATCCGCCAGCCGCGCGATGGGCTCGATCACGCCCGCATTGTTGATGAGCACGTCGATCCGGCCCGCCGTCTCGACCACCCGGTCGATCGCCGTCTGCACCGAGGCCCGGTCGGCCACGTCGCAGGTCAGGGCGAAGGCGCCCTGCCCCGCCTCGGCCGCCAGCGCCTCGATCTCGGCCCCGCTGCGGGAGAGGAGCGCGACGCGCGCGCCCGCCGCCGCGAAGACGCGCACCGCGGCCGCTCCGATCCCGCGGCTGGCCCCGGTGATTGCCACGACCTTGCCCTGCATGTTGCCCATTGCGCTGCTCCTTCCCTGGCCTTCTGACAAACGTGTTAGCCGATCCTTGCATTCGACGGAAAGGCTTGACCCTCCAGGACCCACGGAAGAATGTGGGCCGATTGTTCGCGTTGGGGAAGGCATATGACGTATTTCAGCACACTGGCAGGCACCACCGCTCTGGCGACGCTGGTTGCGGCGGGATCGGCGCAGGCCGATGTGACGCCCGAGCAGGTGTGGCAGAGCTGGCAGGAGCTCGGCGCCACCTACGGCCAGACCCTGACCGCCGCGAACCAGAGCCGGACGGGCGACACGCTGAAGCTGCAGGATGTGCGGATGCATTTCGCGCAGGACGGCACCGTGGTCGAGGGCACGATCCCCGAGGTGAACCTGACGCAGCGCGGCGACGGCACGGTGGAAATCACCATGTCGCCGGAGTTCCCCGTCGAGATGACGATCCCGAACGAGCCCGATGCGGAAAATCCCGCTCCCGAGCCGACCGAGCTCGCGCTGGCCCTGCGCCAGCCCGGCATGGTGATGGTCGCGGGCGGCGACGATCTGGCCACCACGCTCGCCTTCGACGCGCCCTCGACCACCATCGCCGTCACGGAAGTGGACGGCGTCTCGGCCCGCGAGATGAACCTCACGGCCGAGATGACCATGAGCGACGTGGCCGGCACCTACCGCACCGAGGGCACCGACACGCGCTCCATCACGAACGACTTCACGGCCGCGGTGGCCGAGATGACCTTCGCGATGACCGACCCCGAGACGAAGGGCAAGGTCAATGTCCGCGCCAGCGCCACCGACCTCAAGGGCACCTCCAGCGGGAAGATGGTGGGCACGCTCGGCATGGCCGACATGGCGGCGGCGCTGCAGGCGGGGGCGGCCTCGACCGGCAGCTTCACCTATGGCCCGGCCACGCTCGAGTTCGACTTTGCCGATGCGACCGACAAGGGCAAGGGGTCGGCCAGCGCCGCGGGCGGCAATCTCGACGTGTCGATGAGCGGCGACAGCCTTTCCTACGGCGGCGGGACGAAGAATGTGAGCCTCACCCTCAGCGGCAGCCAGATCCCGTTCCCGCAGTTCAACATGAGCTACGCCGAGGCCGCCTTCCAGCTGCTGACGCCGGTCACGACCTCCGAGGCGGCTCAGGACTTCCGCCTGCTCACCCGGCTCGTCAACTTCAAGGTCTCGGACGAGATCTGGGCCATGTTCGATCCTCAGGCGCAGCTGCCGCGGGATCCGGCGACGCTGGTGCTCGATGCCAAGGGCAAGGCGCGGCTCGACATCGACCTGCTCGATCCCAAGCAGGTCGAGACGCTGGGCGAGAAGGCCCCGGGCCAGATCGAGGCGCTCGATCTGGATCAGCTGCAGCTCACGATCGCGGGCGCGGACCTGACCGGCGACGGCAGCCTCACCTTCGACAACAGCGACACGACGACCTTCGGCGGCGTGCCTGCGCCCACGGGACAGATCGACCTGAAACTGGTGGGTGGCAACGCGCTCATCGACAAGCTGGTCGGCATCGGGATCGTGCCGCAGGATCAGGCGATGGCCGCGCGCATGATGCTCGGCCTCTTCGCCCGTCCGGGCGAGGGCGAGGACACGCTGACCTCGACGCTCGAGTTCAAGGACAAGGGCTTCTACGCCAACGGCCAGCGCCTCCAGTAAGCTCGGCGCCCCCGCCCTGCGGCGGGGGCGGCCCTCTGTCCCGCAGGATCGCGGCCCCGCGCCACGGCGCACCTCTCTGGCCCGGCCGTCCCATCGGGCAGTCTGCGCGCCTTCCGATCAGTCCGACCGAACGCCGTTCCATCAGACAGACCGCGCGCCGTCCCATCGGCGCGCACCTCTTCCCGACGGAACGTCGGTTCCTGCGGCTCCGGCGCTTGTCACGACGGGCGCGCCCGATTACCTCGGGACGGAACCCAGAGGAGCCAGCCCATGACCGAACCGCTCGACCGCCTGACCGACCGGCTGCTGCAGGTCGCCCGCAGCGCCGGAGCAGAGGCCGCCGATGCGATCGCGGTGCGCGGCACGTCGCTCTCCATCGACATCCGCGAGCGCGCGCTGGAGCAGGCCGAGCGGGCCGAGAGCGTCGAGGTGGGCCTGCGCGTGCTCCTCGGCGGCCGGCAGGCGTGCGTTTCGGCCTCCGACATCTCCGAGGCCACCCTTTCGGCCATGGCCGAGCGCGCGGTCGCCATGGCGCGGGAGGCGCCCGACGATCCCTGTGCGGGCCTCGCAGACCCCGCCCAGATCGCGCGCGGATGGGATCTGGCGGCGCTCGAGCTGGTCGATCCGTCCGACGAGCCCTCGCCCGCGGCGCTGGAAGAGGACGCCCGCGCGGCCGAGGCCGCGGCGCTCGAAAGCGCCGGCATCTTCCAGGTCGAGGCGGGCGGCGGCTGGTCGCGCCGCGAGATGCATCTGGCGGCCAGCAACGGCTTTTCCGGCGGCTATGCGCGCAGCTCGCGCTCGATCTCGGCCGTGGCCTTCACCGGCTCGGGCACGCAGATGGAGCGCGACTGGGCGGCCGAGACCCGCATCTTCGGCGCGGACCTGCCGGCGGCCACCGAGGTGGGCCGCCTCGCCGCCGAGCGCGCCATGGCCCGCGTGGGCTCGCGCAAGCCGCCCACCGGCAGCTTCCCGGTGCTCTATGACGAGCGCATCGCGGCCTCGCTGATGAGCCACCTGTTGTCAGCTGTCAACGGCGCCACCATCGCCCGCGGCGGCTCGTGGCTGCGCGACGCGCTGGGACAGCAGGTGCTGCCCGCGCATCTGTCCTTCATCGAGGATCCGCTGCGGCCGCGCACCGGCTCGTCGCGCCCCTTCGACGGCGAAGGGCTGCCCACGCGACGCCGGGCCATCGTCGAGAACGGGATCCTGACCGGCTGGACCCTCGACCTCGCCACCGGGCGCAAGCTGAAGATGGCGAGCACGGCCAATGCCGCGCGCTCGACCTCGCAGCCGCCCTCGCCCTCGGTGTCGAACACCGAGCTCACGCCCGGCACGGCCACGCGGGCCGAGCTTTTGGCAGAGATGGGGACGGGCCTTCTGGTGACCTCGCTCATGGGCTCGTCGATCAACGGCAACACGGGCGACTATTCGCGCGGCGCGTCGGGCTTCTGGGTCGAGCGCGGCGAGATCGTGGGGCCGGTGAACGAATGCACCATCGCGGGCAACCTGCGCGACATGCTCCGGACCATCGTGCCCGCGAACGATGCGCGGCCGCACCTGTCCAGCCGGGTGCCGAGCCTCCTCGTGGAGGGCCTCACGATTGCCGGCGCGTGACCTCGCGCTGCTGAGCGAGGCCGCGCGGGCCGCGGGGCCGGTCGCGCTCCGCTACTGGAAGAATGCGCCCCGCGCGTGGGAGAAGGACGGGAATGCGGGGCCGGTGACCGAGGCCGACCTCGCGGTGAACGAGGCGCTCGAGCAGAGGCTCCGCTCGGCACGGCCCGGTTACGGCTGGCTTTCGGAGGAGAGCGCCGACAGCGGAGAGCGGCAGGGGGCCGAGCGCGTCTTCATCGTCGATCCCATCGACGGGACGCGCGCCTTCATGGCGGGCGAGGATACTTTTGCCGTCTCGCTCGCCGTGGCCTGTGCCGGGCGGATCGTGGCCGCGGCGGTCTATCTGCCGGCGCTCGACCGGCTCTATACCGCGGGCGAGAGCGCGCCTGCGCTGCGCGACGGGCAGCCCATCGCCGCCAGTCGGCGCAGCGAGAGCGAGGGCGCCACCTTGCTGGCCACGCGCCACACGCTCGGCGAAAGCCACTGGCCCGGAGGCGTGCCGGATGTGAAGCGCAGCTTTCGCGCCTCGCTCGCCTTCCGGCTCTGCCTCGTCGCCGAGGGGCGGCATGACGGGATGCTCATGCTGCGTCAGGCGTGGGAATGGGATATTGCCGCAGGCAGCCTGATCGCCGCCCGCGCGGGCGCCGCCGTCTCCGACCGGTTCGGCCAGCCGCTGACCTTCAACGGCAGCCCTCCGCAGACCCCCGGCGTGATCGCCGCCGCCCCGGGCGTGCATGCGGATCTGCTGCGTCGTCTCATGCCCTGATTGCGGGACGAGACCCCGGACGGTCCCCGGCGCCCCTTCGGCTGTGAAAAAGCTGGGCGGGGAAAGAGCGGTTCAGCCGGGCCGCATCTCCTGCCGCCTTCGACTGTGGCGGAGCTGAGCGGGTGAACGAGCGGGTCTGTCCGACTCCGGTCCCCCGCCCCGCCTCGTGATCCTGCCGAAGCTGTGAGCGCGCCGCTCCGAGGCGCACGGCAGGCGTCACCGCCAGGGCAACGCCCGCCGCAGGCCCTCACTTGTTCGTGCGGCCGCGCTGGTTGGGGTCGATGCCGCCCCAGGGGTTCGTGTCGTTCATCACGTCGCCCTCGAACGTATTCTCGCCCTCCATCGGCGCCTCGCCGCGCCGCAGACCTGTCGAGCGCCCGATGCCCGGATCGCCCTTGAGGTCGGCGTCGAAGGGCTGCTTCGTCTTCGGATGCTTGCTGGACATGGATCCGTCTCCTCTTTCTGGAAGGAGGAAAACCGGGTGCGTCCGCCCTCTGTTCCGGCGCGGGCCGGGGATCGGCGAGCCACCGCCGCACGGAACTTCGGCGGCGCCCGTCGGTTGCGCCCGCCCACCCTGCCCAACAGGAGGCTCCGATGACCCACCATCCCAAACCGCCGTTCCCCGATCAGGAACAGCCGATGCCCGGCAAGACCTCCCGCCTCGATCCGCAACCCGATCACGGGGAGAAGAGCTATCGCGGCTCGGGTCGCCTGCAGGACATGAAGGCGGTCATCACCGGCGCGGACAGCGGCATCGGCCGGGCCGTGGCGCTGGCCTTCGCGCGCGAGGGGGCGGACGTGCTGATCTCCTACCTGTCCGAGGACGAGGATGCGGCCGAGACCGAGCGGCTGGTGACGGAGGCCGGGCGCAAGGCGGTTCTGGTGCGCGGCGACCTTCAGGACGCGGCCCACTGCCGCGCCGTGATCGACCGGGCCGTCGAGGAGTTCGGCCGGATCGACCTCCTCGTGAACAATGCCGCCCATCAGGCGAGCTTCTCCGATCTGGGAGACATCCCGGACGAGGAATGGGAGCTGACCTTCCGCGTGAACATCCATGCGATGTTCTATCTGTCGAAGGCAGCGGTGCCGCACATGGGCCCGAACAGCGCGATCATCAACACGGCCTCGGTTAATGCCGATTCGCCGAGCCCGCATCTTCTGGCCTATGCCACCACCAAGGGCGCGATCCAGAACTTCACCGGCGGCCTCGCGCAGATGCTGGCCGAGAAGGAGATCCGGGTGAATTGCGTTGCGCCGGGCCCGATCTGGACGCCGCTCATCCCCTCGACCATGCCTGCGGAGAAGGTGAAGAACTTCGGCATGCAGGTACCCATGCAGCGCCCGGGGCAGCCCGCGGAACTGGCCACGGCCTATGTGATGCTGGCCGATCCGCTTTCGAGCTACACGTCGGGGGCGACCATCGCGGTGACGGGCGGCAAGCCCATCATCTGACCGCGCCTCAGGCCAAGCCCGGCCCGCGGGGGCCGGGTGCTGCTTTCCCTGTCGGACGCGACCCTGTTGCGCGCCCGAAGCGGGGGCGCCGGGGGCGCGCCCCGGAGGCAGGCCCTTGGCCGGCCTCGAAACTTGACTGTTTTCGTAAACATAAGTAGAGCACGGGCAGCCGTGACCTTGCTGCGACTCGACCATGCGTCGTGAGCGGGAGACAAGCCAGAACATCAAGCGCCGCCCCGCGCGGCCGAATACCGGAAGACCTCATGGCCTTGCTCTTGCGTCCGATCCTGCTGTTCCTTCTGACCGCCGCCGCGGCCCAGGCGCAGGAGCAGCCTCCCGCCGTGCCCGATCTCGCGCCCCAGATGCAGGCGCCCGCGCCCGAGACGCCGGCGCCCGCTCCGGCCCTGCCCCCGGCCGCGCCCGAGGCGGGCCCGGCGCTGGAGGCGCCCGCGGCCCCGGCCAGCCCCGAGCCGCAGGGCGCGCAAGCCCCCGCCGACGCGGCCGAGGCCCCCGTCGCGCAGGAGGCCCCCGTTACGCAGGAGACCCCGGCCCCCGCGGGCCAGCCCTCGGCGCCGGCGCAGGCGGCCGACGCGCCCGCAGGGGCAGAGCCCGCCCCGCCCGCCTTCGACACCGAAGCCGCGGAGGCGCCCGCGGCGCCGGGCCTTCCGATCCCGCACGATCTGACGCCCTGGGGCATGTTCGAGGCCGCCCATTGGGTTGTGCAGGCGGTGATGATCCTGCTCGCCGCCGCCAGCTTCGTCACCTGGACGGTGCTTCTCTTCAAGCTGGTCGAGATCGCCATCGCCCGCCGCAGGCTGGCGCGGACCGCGGCCACGGTGGAGACCTCGGCCACGCTCGAGGAGGTCGTCCGGCGTCTGTCGGGGCGCAAGGATCCGGCCGCCTTCATGGCGCGGGCGAGCTTCGAGGAACTGCAACGCTCGGACGCGGCGCTCGATCTGGCCGGCACGGCGGGCCTGAAGGAGCGGGTGCGCTCGATCCTCGAGCGGGTCGAGGCGCAGGCGGGCGAACGGCTGCGGCGCGGCATCGGGCTTCTGGCCACCATCGGCTCGGTCGGGCCCTTCGTCGGGCTGTTCGGCACGGTCTGGGGCATCATGAACGCCTTCATCGGCATCTCGCAGAGCCAGACGACGAACCTCGCCGTGGTGGCCCCCGGCATCGCCGAGGCGCTGCTGGCCACGGGCCTCGGCCTCGTGGCGGCCATTCCGGCCGTGGTGATCTACAACCATTTCGTGCGGTCCATCGCCTCGTGGCGGCTGAGCCTCGCCGATGCGGGCGCCGCCATCGAGCGGATGCTGAGCCGCGATCTCGACTACCGCAGCGCCGGGAGGTCCTGAGCCATGGCGGGGTTCCGCGGCAGCGACGGCGACGATCTGAACCACGAGATCAACGTCACGCCCTTTATCGACGTGATCCTCGTGCTGCTCATCATCTTCATGGTGGCGGCGCCGCTCTCGACGGTGGATGTGCCGGTGGATCTGCCGGGCTCGACGGCAAGCCAGAGCCAGCGGCCGGAAGAGCCGATCTTCCTTTCGCTGCAGAAGGATCTGACGCTCTCGCTGAAGAACACGGCCATCGCGCGCGAGGCGCTGCAGGCCGATCTCGATGCGGCGACGGAAGGCAATCGCGACACGCGGATCTTCCTGCGCGCGGACGAGGCGGTGCCTTACGGCGATCTGATGGAGGTAATGAACCTCCTGCGCGGCGCGGGCTACCTGAAGGTGGCGCTGGTCGGGCTGGAGGCGCTTCCGGGAGGCACGCCATGAGCCATTATGCGGATTGGCGGCAGAGCCTCGGGCCCGGACGGCTGCGGCGCGAGGCGGCGGGCTGGTCGCTGGCCGCGCTGACGGTGGCGGCGACGGCCACTGCCGCGGCCACGGCGGCCTTCCGCGTCGAGGAGCTGGGCCACCGGGATGCGCTGCAGGAGGCGCTCTATCTCGATCTCGAGCCGGTGCCCCCGGCCCCTGCGGCGCTGGCCGCCCCCGAGGCGGCCCCCGAGGTGCCGCAGGTCGAGGCGCCCGTCGCCCCGGAGCCCGAGGAGATCGCCGAGCCGGAACCGGAGCTGGCTCCGCCCCCGCCCGACGTCCGGCCGCCGGCCGAGACGGTGGACCTGCCCGACATTCCGGTGCCCACCTCCGAGACCTTCGCCTACGACCCACCGCCCCCGCCGCCGCCCGAAGAGGAAGAGGTGGCCGAGATCCCGCCCGATGCGCGCCCGATGCCGCGCCCCGAGCGCACGCCGCCGCCCGAGAAAAAGCCCGAACCGCCGAAGCGCGAGGTGAAGAAGGCCGCCGCTCCGCCGCCGCAGCAGGCCGCAGCGCCGACCCGCTCGACGGGCAGTGCCGCCGCGGTGGCCTCGCGCGGGCAGGTGCAGAACCTGACGGCGAAATGGGGCGCCGAGATCCGCAAGCGCATCCAGCGCCATACGCGCGGCGCACGCGGTCAGGCGGGCGAAGTCACGGTGCGGCTGACGGTGTCGCAGGGCGGCGCGCTCGGCGGCGCGTCGGTGGTCCGCTCATCGGGCAATCCGCGGATCGACCAGCTCGCGCTGCGCGCGGTGCAGTCGGCGGGCCGGTTCCCCGCTGCGCCGGCGGCGCTGACCGATCCGCAGTATACCTTCACCCTGCCGATCACCTTCGCGCGCTGAGGCCGCGGAGGCGCGCTCCGGCGAGGGCGCACCTGCCGCCCTGCTCCTCCGGGCAGCAGGGGAGCATCTCGCGCCCCCGACATCCGGCGATCTTCGCCGGGGCAAGCCCGCCGTCAGGATGCGGGCTGCGGCCCGTAACAAAAGGCCCGCGCCTCACGGGCAGCGGGCCTCGCTCCTCGGAAAGCGTGAATTATCAGTCGGCGGTGGGCCAGGTCGGGTAGAACAGGCCGGCGGGCGAGAGGGTGAAGATCTCGCAGCCGTCGGCGGTCACGCCCACCGAATGTTCGAACTGCGCCGACAGCGACTTGTCGCGGGTGACGGCGGTCCAGTCGTCGGCGAGCACCTTCGTCTCGGGGCGGCCGAGGTTCACCATCGGCTCGATGGTGAAGATCATGCCTTCTTCCAGCACGGGCCCGGTGCCGGGGCGGCCGTAGTGCAGCACGTTCGGCGGCGCATGGAACACACGCCCGAGACCGTGGCCGCAGAAGTCGCGCACGACCGACATGCGGTTGTTCTCGACATAGGTCTGGATCGCCGCGCCGATGTCGCCGAAGGTGGCGCCGGGCTTCACGACCTCGATGCCCTTCATCAGCGCGTCATGCGTGACCTCGAGCAGCCGCTCGGCCTTGCGGCCGAGGGTGCCCGCCACATACATCCGGCTCGTGTCGCCGAACCAGCCATCCACGATCACCGTCACGTCGATGTTGAGGATGTCGCCGTCCTTCAGCACCTTCGTGCCGGGAATGCCGTGGCAGACGACATGGTTGACCGAGATGCAGGAGGCGTGCTGGTAGCCCTTGTAGCCGATGGTGGCCGAGGTGACCCCGCGCCGCTCGATCTCGTCGGTGATGAAGCGGTCGATCTCGGCCGTGGTGGCGCCGGGCACGACCAGCGGCCCCACGAGATCGAGGATCTCGGCCGCGGCCCGTCCGGCCCGGCGCATGCCCGCATAATCCTCGGGCTCGTAGATCCTGATGCCGTTCTTGGTGATGCGGCCGCGCGACTCGTCCACTGGGACTGATCCTTCTGGTCTCGGTGTCGTCTCAAGATAGTCAAGGTTCCGCTCCTTTGCCATACCTGCGCCGGCCGCGAAAGGTTTGAAACGCCGCGCGGCGGGGCCTATAGCTGAGCGATCCGAAGGAGAAGCCGATGCCCGCGAACCCCACCGCCGCCATGCTCGTGATCGGAGACGAGATCCTCTCGGGCCGCACCCGCGACGGGAACAGCCACTATCTCGCCGGCGAACTGACCCGCCACGGCATCCGCCTGAGCGAGATCCGCTGCGTGGCGGACGACCGCGCCGCCATCATCGAGGCGGTCCGGGCGCTGGATGCGCGCTGGGATCATGTCTTCACCTCGGGCGGCATCGGCCCGACCCACGACGACATCACCGCCGAAGCCGTGGCCGAGGCCTTCGGCGTGCCGATCGGCATCCGGCAGGACGCCTACGACCTGCTGGCCGCCCATTACGCGCGCACTGGGCTCGAGTTCAACGAGGCCCGCCAGCGCATGGCCCGCATCCCCGAAGGCGCCACCCTGATCGAGAACCCCGTCTCGACCGCGCCGGGATTCACCTTGGGCACCGTGCATGTGATGGCGGGCGTGCCCAACATCTTTCAGGCGATGGTGGCCTCGGTCATCCCGACGCTCACCGGGGGCGAGCCGCTGCTCAGCCAGTCGCTGCGGGTGGACCGCGGGGAGGGCGAGATCGCCGGGCCCTTCGGCGCGCTCGCGACCGAGTTTCCCGACCTGCAGATGGGCAGCTATCCCTTCGTGCAGAACGGCGCCTTCGGCTCGAACCTCGTGATCCGCGGCACCGATGCCGGGCGGATCTCGGAGGCGATGACCCGGCTGGCCGCCCTCTTCCCGCAGGCGCGCTAGAGCATGACGCCAGAGGACATCTACGCCACCGTCGAGGCCACCTGGCCTGCGGCGCGGCTGGACCGCTCGGGCCCCTGGACGATCCGCGAGGGTCGGGGCGGCGGCAAGCGCGTTTCGGCCGCAACCGCCGCGGAGGGCTGGACGGAGGCGGATCTGCCCGCCGCCGAAGCCGCGATGGAGGCCCTCGGGCAGGAGCCGCTCTTCATGATCCGCGCGGGGGACGAGCCGCTCGACGCGGCGCTTGCCGCGCGCGGCTACCGGATCGTCGATCCCGTCACCGCCTATGCCTGCCCGGTGGGGCGGCTCTCGGCCGAGCCGCCGGCGCAGATGGCGGCCTTTCCGCACTGGCCGCCGCTCGGCATCGTCCGCGACCTCTGGGCCGAGAGCGGCATCGGCCCCGAACGCGTCGCGGTGATGGAGCGGGTGGCGGGGCCGAAATGCTGCCTGCTCGGGCGGCAGAACGACCGACCCTCGGGCGCGGCCTTCGTGGGGCTGGCGGGCCCGTTCGCCATGCTCCACGCGCTCGAGGTCACGCCCGCGCTGCGCAGGCTCGGCTCGGCGCAGGCGATGATCCGCCGCGGCGCCTGCTGGGCCGAGGCCGCGGGCGCCCATTGGTTCTCGCTCGTCGTCACCACCGCCAATGCGCCGGCCCGCGCGCTCTACGAGGCGCTCGGGATGGAAGAGGTGGGCCACTACCACTACCGGCTGAAATGATCCGGCAGCTCCTTCTCGCCGCCCTCATCCTCTGCCCGGGAGCCGCCGCCGCGCTCGAGCTCGGCGCGCCCTGGACGCGCGTCGAACGGCAGGAGGAGGACTCTGCCAGCTACCGGCTGCCGACGGGCCCCTGGACCGAGGCGGGCCTGCCCATGCGCCCGATCGAGGGCCGGATCGTCCGCAGCGTCTGGCAGCGCGATCTGGCCGAGACCTCGACGCTCGACCTTCTGGCACCCCTCCGCGCCGCGCTGGAGGCAGAGGGCTTCCGCCCGCTCTTTGAATGCGAGACGCGCGGCTGCGGCGGCTTCGACTTCCGCTATGCGACGGATGTGCTGCCCGAGCCGGAGATGCATGTGGATCTGGGCGACTTCCGCTTCTTCGCGGCGATCCGCGAGGGGGCCGAAGGTGCCGAGGCCGTGAGCCTCCTCATCAGCCGGTCGGATGCGACGGGCTTCGTGCAGGTGATCGAGGCCCTGCCCCGCACCGCCGCGCCCCCGGCCCCCGTCGCCGTGCCGGACGAGCCTGTCGCGGCGGAGGCCCCCGCTCCCGCCGCCGGCACCCTGATCCCGCGGCTCGAGGAGACGGGGGCCGCGGTGCTCGAGGAACTGGTCTTCGGCAGCGGCTCGGCCGAGCTCGAGGACCGCGCCTATCCCGCGCTCGCGGATCTGGCGCAATGGCTGAAAGAGGATCCGGCCCGGCGCGTGGTGATCGTGGGTCATACCGACGCGTCGGGCGGGCTCGAGGGCAATGTGACGCTGAGCCGGGCCCGGGCCGTTTCGGTGCGCGAGCGGTTGATCGCGCGGCACGGGGTCGATGGGGCGCAGGTGACGGCGGACGGCGTGGGCTATCTCGCGCCGCGCGCCACGAACCGCACCGAGGAGGGCCGCGCCCGCAACCGCCGGGTCGAAGTCATGCTGCTCGCCGGCTGAGAGCGCCCGGAAAGGCCACGCCTCAATTCCCGATCGGCCCCTTTTCCAGAAAGCGGCGCACGAGGAAGTCGATGAAGGCGCGCACCTTGGGCTGGGTGAACCGGCCCGCGGGATAGATGGCATGGATGCCCAGCGTCTCGACCGGCAGGTCCGGCAGCACCTCCTCGACCAGCCCCGCACGCATGGCCTCCGCGAAGAGGAACTCGGGCAGATGGGCGATGCCCAGCCCCGAGACCGCCGCCTTGAGCAGCGAATGGCCGTCGTTCACGGTCAGAAAGCCCGGCGCCCGCACCTGCCGCGGCTCGCCCGAGGGCGACAGGAGCCGCCAGACGTTTCCGTGCGCCTGCGTCGAGTGATAGAGCAGCCTGTGATCCGTCAGGTCGTCGATCTTCATCGGCCGCCCGTGCCGCTGGAGATAGCCCGGAGACGCGATCATCCGCCGGGTGGTCTCGGTCAGCTTGCGTGCGCGCAGGCTCGAATCCTCGAGATCGCCCACGCGGATCGCCATGTCGAACCCTTCCGAGATCAGCTCCACGCTGCGGTTGTTCAGCACCATCGTCACGGTGATGTCGGGATAGTCGAGCAGGAATTCCGCGAGGATCGGCGTCAGCAGGGCCACGCCGAAATCCGCAGCGACCGAGAGGCGCAGGTGCCCCGACGGCGCGGTCTGCATCGAGGTCACCAGCGCATCGGCCTCGCCCGCGTCGGTCAGCACCCGCCGCGCCCGGTCGTAATAGGCGAGCCCGATCTCCGTGGGCGAGACCCGGCGCGTGGTGCGGTTGAGAAGCCGCGCCCCCAGCCGCGCCTCGAGCGCCGAGACATGTTTCGAGACGGCGGACTTGGAGATGCCCATCTTCCGGGCCGCATCGGTGAAGCCGCCCTGATCCACCACCATGGCGAAGGCTTCCATTTCCGTCAGTCGATCCATGGCGGCTCCCGTGCACTGTCCGGACCCTGCCCTCATGGGTGGCAAATCGGGCAGGATTGCGGAAAGCAACAGGCAAGTCCGGGATTTATGGCCGGAAAGCCCGGGGCAGGCATCGGGGTGAGTCGCCGTGCCGGGACAGGGGCCTGCGCCCTCGCGCCGCAGCTTCGAGGGCGCGCCGGACAGAATGTCACCTCCCCAAGCGCCAAGACGCAACAAAATTGCGTCATCGCGTCGCGCTGCGTTGCAGCGACGGCATGGGTGGCATGCGCCTTTTGGGAGAAGTCATCAGAATTGAGGGGTTTATATCGGGGGGCAAAGGAGAACGACCATGATCCACGATCCCCGCCCGATGACCGCTGCTCAGGCCGCCGAAACCGTGCCGGCCTATTTCACGCCCGAGCGGAACACCCGTCAGCTCCGCAATCTGAGCGCGCTGGAGCAGATGTACGGCTACTACAACCGCGACTGATCCTTCGCTGCCACGACGGCGGGCACAGGGCCCGTCGTCCCGGCAGAGCCCCCGGTGCGGTCTGAGGCAGACCCCTCCCGACGCCCGGCTCCCCTCTTTTCCCCTCTCTCCACGACGCGCCCGAAACCGCGGTTTCCTTCGGCACCTGCCGCGGCCCTAGCGGTTCGCCGCTTCCATTGCATCGACGAAGCTCACCATCAGGCGCTTTCCGTTCTCGCGCCCGAGCGGGGCTTTCCCCGTGCCCGAGGCCGTCAACGTCACCATCCGCCCGTTCAGCGTAAGCACCGCGCGCCAGCTCTCCGGCGGGGCCCCGCGGCTCCGGTCCCGGATCCGTATCAGGAAGGCCTTCCCCCGCCCCAGCGCCTCGAGAACCTGCACGCTATCGGCACGACCCGAGGCGCTCAGGGCCTTCCGCCCCGCCGCCGACTGGAAATAGGCCGCCAGATCCTGCCCCCGCCGCGCCACGTCGATGCCCGAGCCGGGCACGCCGACCGTCGCGGTCAGAACCGCAGGCGGGCGGTCGGTCACGCCCGCACAGCGCCCCATCAGCACGAGGCCCGGCCCGGTGCCCGGTTCGCGGACGATGCAGTAGCCGGCGGGCGCCGCAACGCGCACACCCTCCGCCACGGCAGGCAGGGCCGGAAAGAGGGCGAGGAGGCCTGCGAGGAGAAGACGTCTCATGCGTCTCCTCCGAAGCAGGCGCCGCAGTCTCGGGCGCGGGGACGGGGCGCGAGGAAGGGCTGTCTCATGGCAAGTCTCCGGTCGGTGGGCACGGGCATAGCGGCCGCTCCCGCAGCGGGCAAGGCGCGACCTGCCGGCCCTCCGGCGGCTTTCGGCGCAAAAAAGGCGCGTGCAGGCCCCGGATCCGCGACACCGTCACGGAGGCTTCGCCCGGACACCACCCGCCCCCGGATCGCCGGGCCCTGTCCCGAAGCGGTCCGCGCCGCGCGCGAGCCCGCGGCCCTCCTCCCCCGCGCGCGGGCGTCACAGGGGCAGCCCGCGCGATTGCATTTCCCGCCCCTCCGGACTATCTCGGCACCATCGCCGCGACCGGAAGGCTTGCCCGCATGAACTGGATCTCCAACTACGTCCGCCCGAAGATCAACTCGCTCTTTTCGCGCCGCGAGGTGCCGGAGAACCTCTGGACCAAGTGCCCGGAGTGCGGGACGATGCTCTTCCACCGCGAGCTGGCCGAGAACCTGAACGTCTGCTCCACCTGCGACCACCACATGAACATCAGCCCGCGGGACCGGTTCGCCGCGCTCTTCGACGGCGGAATCTTCACCGAGGTCGAGGTGCAGGTGCCGCTCGCCGACCCGCTCCAGTTCCGCGACCAGAAGCGCTACCCCGACCGGATGAAGGCGGCGCAGAAGACCACGGGCGAGAAGGAAGCCATGCTGGTCGTCGAGGGCGAGATCGCCCGGACGCAGGTGGTGGCCGCAGCCCAGGACTTCAGCTTCATGGCGGGCTCCATGGGCATGTATGTGGGCAATGCCATCATCGCCGCCGCCGAGCGCGCGGTGAAGCTCAAATGCCCGCTCATCCTGTTTGCCGCCGCCGGCGGCGCGCGGATGCAGGAGGGGATCCTGTCGCTCATGCAGATGCCACGCACCACGGTGGCGGTGCAGATGCTGCGCGAGGCGGGCCTGCCCTACATCTGCATCCTGACCCACCCGACCACGGGCGGCGTCACCGCCTCCTATGCGATGCTGGGCGACGTGCAGATCGCCGAGCCCAATGCGCTGATCTGCTTCGCCGGCCCCCGCGTGATCGAGCAGACGATCCGCGAGAAGCTGCCCGAGGGCTTCCAGCGCGCCGAATATCTGCTCGACCACGGGATGCTCGACCGGGTGACCCACCGCAAGGCGATGCGCGAGGAGCTGGTCACCATCATCCGGATGCTGATGAACCAGCCGCCGGCGATCAAGGGCGACCTGCCCGCGCCCGAGCCGAAGCCGGTGATCGACCTGCCGCCGCCGCCCACGCCCGAGGCGGTGGTCGACGACAAGGCCGCCGAGTGAGCCTGCCCGCCTCCGACCTCATCCTGCAGCGGATGATGTCGCTGCATCCGAAGATCATCGACCTGACGCTCGACCGGGTGCACCGGCTGCTGCAGGCCCTCGGCCATCCCGAGCGGTCGCTGCCGCCGGTGATCCATATCGCGGGCACCAACGGCAAGGGCTCGACCCAGGCGATGATCCGGGCCGGCCTCGAGGCGCAGGGGCTGAAGCTGCACGCCTATACCTCGCCCCATCTGGCCCGCTTCCACGAGCGGATCCGGCTTGCCGGCAGCCTGATCTCCGAACCCGCGCTGGCGGCCCTCCTCGATGAATGTCTCGCGGCGAACGGCCCCGAGCCCATCACCTTCTTCGAGATCACCACCTGCGCGGCCTTCCTCGCCTTCGCGCGCACGCCCGCCGATTACACGCTCCTCGAGGTGGGCCTCGGCGGCAGGCTCGATGCCACCAACGTGGTCGAAGATCCGCGGCTCACCATCGTGACCCCGGTCTCGATCGACCACCAGCAGTATCTGGGCGAGACCCTGCCCGAGATCGCGGCCGAGAAGGCGGGCATCCTCAAGCGCCGCGTGCCCTGCGTGGTGGGCCCGCAGGAGGCGGCGGCGCTCGAGGTGATCGAGGCGCGCGCAGCCCGTCTCGGCGCGCCCCTCCTCGCCCACGGCCAGCAGTGGCAGGTCTGGGAAGAGCGCGGCCGGACGGTGTTCCAGGACGAGGCGGGCCTTCTCGATCTGCCGCTCCCGGTCCTGCCCGGGCCGCACCAGATCCAGAATGCCGGGGCGGCCCTGATGGCGCTGCGCCATCTCGGCGCGCCCGAGGCCGCCTGCGAGGCGGCCCTCACCCGCGCCGACTGGCCCGCCCGGATGCAGCGCCTGCGCCAAGGACCGCTTCCCCGGAGCGCGCCGGGGATCGAGCTCTGGCTCGACGGCGGCCACAACCCCGCGGGCGGCGCTGCAGTGGCGGCCACGCTGTCGCGGATGGCGCCGCGGCCCACCCATCTCATCTGCGGGATGCTGAACACCAAGGACGTCACGGGCTACATGCGCCCGCTCGCCCCCCATGTGACGCGCCTCCATGCTGTCTCGATCCCGGGCGAGGCCAACACGCTCCCCGCCGAGGCCACCGCCACCGCCGCCCGCGCCGCAGGCATCGCGGCCTGCACGGCGCCCTCCGTCGCCGACGCCCTCGCGGCCATCGCCGCCGAAAACCCCGCCGCCCGCGTGCTGATCTGCGGCTCGCTCTATCTCGCCGGCGCGATCCTGCGCGAGAACGGCTGACCCTGCGCCGATCTGCGGCGCGGCCTGCACGAGACGGCCCGACCCGCTTTCACTCTGCCCAAATATCCCGCGGGGGAGTCGCTCCGCCCGCAGGGCGGGGCGGCGGGGGCGCGAAGCCCCCTCTTCTCCGGCGGTCAGGCGAGATGCGGCCGGAAGGTCGCCACCACCTCTTCATAGACCGCGCGCTTGAAGGGCACGATCGCCGCGACCATCTCTTCGGCCCCGATCCAGCGCCAGCAGGAAAACTCGGCATGATCCGTGCCGATCCCCACCTCGTCATCGGTCCCGAGATAGCGGTAGAGGAACCATTTCTGCCGCTGGCCGCGATATTTGCCGCCCCAGACCCTGCCCAGCAGCTCGGGCGGCAGGTCGTAGGTCACCCAGTCCGGCGCCTTGGCCACGAACTCCACCCGCTCGGCCGGAATGCCGGTCTCTTCCCACAGCTCGCGCAGCGCGGCTTCACGGGGCTTCTCGCCCTCGTCGATCCCGCCCTGCGGCATCTGCCAGGCGGGCACCGGACTGTCGATCCGCTGCCCGGCGAAGATCAGCCCCTCGCGGTTGATGAGCACGATGCCCACGCAGGGGCGGTAGGGCAGTGTCCCGGGATCGATCGTGCGCTCCATGGCCGCCTCAGGGCTTCACTTCGATGGCCGAGAGGCCCTTGAGGATGTCCACCGCATAGGCGAGCTGGTAATCCTCGTCGCGGAGCTTCGCGGATTCCTCGGCCCGGGCGCGATCGGCCTCGAGCTGCTTCTTCTCGTCCTCGGTCATCGAATCGTTCGACAGGACGCCGCGCAGGTCGGCCTCCGACCGGTTGCGGGCGGCGCTGGTCGCGGGCGTCTCCTCCTCCTCGGGGACGGCGGGCTTCGCGGGCGGCTGGTTCACCACGATGTCGGGCGCCACGCCGAGCGCCTGGATCGAGCGGCCCGAGGGCGTGTAGTAGCGCGCCGTGGTCAGCCGCATGGCCCCCTCGCCCCGCAGCGGGATCACGGTCTGGACCGATCCCTTGCCAAAGCTCTTGGTGCCCACGACGATGGCGCGGCGATGGTCCTGCAGCGCGCCCGCCACGATCTCCGAGGCCGAGGCCGACCCGCCGTTGATGAGCACGACCATGGGCTTGCCGTCGATCAGATCGCCCGGCGTCGCGTTGAACCGCTCGCCGTCGCCCGCGGCGCGGCCGCGGGTCGAGACGATCTCGCCCTTGTCGAGGAAGGCGTCCGAGACCTGGATCGCCTGGGTCAGGAGCCCGCCGGGGTTGTTGCGCAGGTCGAGCACCACGCCGTTGATCTTGTCCTCGCCGCCGAGCGCCTTGATCTCCTTCTCCAGACCCTCCTTCAGGCCCGAGAAGGTCTGGTCATTGAAAGTGGTCAGCCGCACGACGACCGTGTTGCCCACCACGCGGCTGCGGGCGGCCACGAGCTTGATCGTGTCGCGGACGATCGAGACGTCGAAGGGCTCGGGGGTGCCCTCGCGCACCACCGTGATGAGGATCTCGGAGCCGACCGGCCCGCGCATCATGTCCACCGCCTGATCGAGCGTCAGGCCCAGAACGGATTCGCCGTTCACATGGGTGATGAAGTCGCCGGACTGGATGCCGGCCGCATCCGCGGGCGTGCCGTCCATCGGCGAGACCACCTTGACGAAGCCTTCCTCCTGCGTGACCTCGATGCCGAGGCCGCCGAACTCGCCGCGGGTCTGTACCTGCATGTCGTCGAAATCGTCGGGCGGCAGGTAGCTCGAATGCGGATCGAGCGAGGTCAGCATCCCGTTGATCGCGGCCTCGATCAGCTTGTCGGTCTCCACTTCCTCGACATACTGCGCGCGGATGCGCTCGAAGATGTCGCCGAACAGGTCGAGCTGCTCGTAGACCGATTTCGACCGCTGCTGTTCCTGCGCGATGAGGGGCCCCGCCACCTGGGTCGCCAGCAGGACGCCGGCCACCGTGCCGCCGAGCGCGGCCATCATGTATTTCCTCATGGCGGTCCTATTCCCCGTTTGCCTCGAACCAGTCCGCCGGATCGACCGGCTCGGCTCCTTGCCTCAATTCCAAGTAAAGCGTTTCCGTATCCCGAGCGCCAGCGCCCTCTCCGCCTGCGGCCGCAGGACCGGCAGGGCGCGGCTCGCCCCCCATCAGCCCGAGCGGTGCGCCGGCGGCGACCACCTCTCCCGTCTCACCATAGACGGTGCCCAGACCCGCCAACACCAGCAGATAGCCGGCGCCGGGCTCGAGGATCATCACATTTCCGTAGTCGAGAAGCGGCCCGCGGTAGCGGATCGTGGCGGGCCAGGGCGCGGTCACCAGCGCCTGCGGCCGGGCCGCGATCAGGATGCCCGGCCGGCGCACACCCGCCGCATCCGCCTCGTTGGCCCGCCGGAGGATCGTGCCCAGCACCGGCAGCGGCAGCCGCCCGCGCGCCGCCTCGAAATCGCGCGCCGCGGCGTCGGGATCGCCGGTGGCCAGCCCGCCCGCGAAGGCGTCGAGCGTGTCGGCGCTTTCCAAAAGCCCCTTCAGCACCGCCGGATCGTCGGTGAAGCGCGTGGGCAGGTCCACCCGGTCGCCGATGGCCTGGCTCAGCGCCGTCCGGGCCTGCTGCGCCGCGGCCAGCCCTTCGGCGAGCGTCCTGCCCGCGGCGGTCTGCAACTCGCGCAGGTCGCGCATCTCGCTCACCTGCTGGCGGAGCGACTCGGCCTGCGCCAGAAGCGCGGGCGTCACATCCGACAGGATCATCCCCGAGCGCGCCGTGCCGAGCGGCCCCGCAGGATGCATCAGAAGGAGCGGCCCCGGCCGCGCATCCATCCGCGCGAGCACGCCCAGCAGCTGTGCGATCTCATCCCGTTTGGCCTCGAGCAGCATCTCGAGCACCGACTCGCGGATCGCCGCCTGCCGCAGGTTCTCGCGCAGGGCGGCAAGCCCGCGCTCGTAGGCCCGGATCGTGGTGGTCAGCGCCGAGACCCGGTCGCGCGCGCCGTTGGCTGCCTGCAGCGCCGTCACCGCCGCCTGCAGGTCGCGCGCCGCCTGCGCCGCCTCCTGCGCCACGGTCACGGCCGCGGCCGGCGTGGCGAGAAGGCCTAGCGCAAGGACGAGCGCCCGGATCATGCGTCGATCAGGCTCCGCCCGGTCATCTCCTCGGGCTGGGGCAGCTGCATCAGTTGCAGCAGCGTCGGCGCGAGATCGGCGAGCCGGCCCGCATGAAGCCGCGCGCCCGCAGGCCCGTTCACGAGGATCACCGGCACCGGATTGGTGGTATGGGCCGTGTGCGGCCCGCCGGTCTCGGGATCGACCATCGTCTCGCAGTTGCCGTGGTCGGCCGTCACGATCATGGCCCCGCCCGCAGTCGTCACCGCCTCGACCGCCCGGCCGAGCCCGCGGTCAACCTCTTCGACGGCGGCCATGGCGGCCTTCAGATCGCCGGTGTGGCCCACCATGTCGGGGTTGGCATAGTTCACCACGATCAGGTCGTAGCCCGCGCCGATGGCCTCGACGAGATGGTCGCTCACGTCGGGGGCCGACATCTCGGGTTGCAGGTCGTAGGTGGCGACCTTGGGCGAATTGGCCATGTAGCGGTCCTCGCCCGTCTCCGGCGCCTCGCGGCCGCCGTTCAGGAAGAAGGTGACATGGGGATATTTCTCGGTTTCCGCGATGCGGAACTGCCGCAGCCCGTGGCTCGCCACCCATTCGCCCAGCGTGTTGCGGATCACGGGCTTGGGATAGGCCGCGGTCATGAAGCGGTCGTGCTCCTTGGAATAGTCGACCATCCCGAGGAAGGCCGACCAGTCCGGCCGCGTGCCCGTCTCATAGGCGTCGAACCCGGGCTGGCCGAGGCCTGCGAGGATCTCGCGCGCCCGGTCGGCGCGGAAGTTGAGGCAGAAGAAGCCGTCGCCGTCGCGGGCGCCCGCGTAGTCGCCGACCACGGTCGGCGCGATGAATTCGTCGGTCTCGCCCCGCGCCAGCGCCGCCGCCACCGCCGCCTCGGCGTCGGGCGCGTGCTCGCCCGTGGCATGGAGCATCGCATCGGAGGCGCGCTTCACCCGGTCCCACCGCTTGTCGCGGTCCATCGCCCAGTAGCGGCCGATAACCGTGCCGATACGCGCGCCCTCGGGCAGCACCCGCACGAGCTGGCCCACGAACTCGCCCGCCGAGGTGGGGGCCACGTCGCGCCCGTCGGTGATCGCATGGATCACGACCGGGATGCCCTCGCCCGCCAGCACCTCGACCGCGCTGATGAGATGCTGGATATGCCCGTGCACGCCGCCGTCCGAGACGACGCCCATCAGATGCGCCGTGCCGCCATTGGCCTTCACCTTCGCGATGAAGTCGCGCAGCGCCGGGTTCTGCGGGAAGGAGCCTTCCTCGATGGCGAGGTCGATGGCGCCCAGGTCCATCGCCACCACCCGGCCCGCGCCGATGTTGGTGTGGCCGACCTCGGAATTGCCCATCTGGCCCCGCGGCAGGCCCACGTCGGGACCATGGGTGACGAGGGTCGCGTTCGGGCAGGTCGCCATCAGCCGGTCGAAGGTCGGGGTATCGGCCAGCGCCACGGCATTCGCCTCGCGCTCGGCACGCAGCCCCCAGCCGTCGAGGATGCAGAGGACGACGGGTTTCGGTGCGGTCATGGAAGGGCCTTTCGCTGGAATGGCCGGGTTTTACGCCGCGAGATCGGCCTCGGCAACCGTGGCGGTCAGGCGCCCCTCCGCATGACCCGTCACCGTGGCGGAGAGGATCCGCCCCTCGGGCTGGTCGGCGGCGAAGGCCACTTCGGTGAACTGCTCGGTGCGGCCCAGGCGCGGGCCCTCCATCAGCACCCGGTGCGTCCGGCCGCGCTCGCCCTCGAGATGGGCCAGAAGCCGCGCCTCGCCCAAGGCCCGCAGCTGCGCCGCCCGCTCGCGGATCACGGGCCCGGCGAGCTGCGGCATCCGCGCGGCGGGCGTGCCTTTCCGCGGCGAGAAGGGGAAGACATGCAGGAAGGTAAGCCCGCATTCCTCGACCAGCTTCAAAGAATTGGCGAAGGCCGCCTCGGTCTCGGTCGGGAAGCCCGCGATGATGTCGGCCCCGAACACGATGTCGGGCCGCAGCCGCCGCGCCTCCTCGCAGAAGCGGATCGCATCGTCACGCAGGTGGCGGCGCTTCATCCGCTTCAGGATCAGGTCGTCGCCATGCTGGAGGCTGAGATGCAGATGCGGCATCAGCCGCGGCTCGGTGGCGATGGCCCCCATCAGCGCCTCGTCCGCCTCGATAGAATCGATCGAGGAGATCCGCAGCCGCGCGAGGTCCGGCACCAGCCGCAGGATCCGCATCACCAGATCGCCGAGACGCGGAGCGGCCGGCAGGTCCGCGCCCCAGGAGGTGAGATCCACGCCCGTCAGCACCACCTCGGCAAAGCCGCGATCCACGAGCCGCCGGATCTGCTCGACCACCACGCCGGCCGGAACCGAGCGCGAATTGCCGCGGCCGTAGGGGATGATGCAGAAGGTGCAGCGGTGATCGCAGCCGTTTTGCACCTGCACATAGGCGCGGTGGCGGCCGAACCCGTCGATCAGGTGGCCGGCGGTCTCGCGCACCGACAGGATGTCGTCCACCTGCACCCGCTCGGTCTCGCCGATCAGGTCGGGCGCCATCGCGGCCCAGGTGGCGGGCTGCATCTTCTCGGTATTGCCGATCACCCGGTCGACCTCGGGCATGGCCGAGAAGGTCGCGGGCTCGGTCTGGGCCGCGCAGCCGGTGACGATGATCGTAGCCTGCGGGTTCTCGCGGCGCAGGCGCCGGATCTCCTGCTTGGCCTTGCGCACCGCCTCGGCCGTGACCGCACAGGTGTTGACCACGACGGCATTACCGACCCCCGCCGCGGTGGCGAGCTCCTTCATCGCCTCGGTCTCATAGGCATTGAGCCGGCAGCCGAGGGTGGAGAAGACCGGCGCGCTCATGCCAGCGCCATCATCTCGGGCGAGAGATGCCCCTCGAACACCCGCGCGACCGGCCCCGAGAGCCAGACCCCCTCGTCGCGCCAGTCCACCTCGAGCACGCCGCCGTCCATCTCGAGCCGCACCTGCCGCCCCGTCAGGCCGCGCCGGGCCGCCGCCACCGCGGTGGCGCAGGCGCCCGAGCCGCAGGCCAGCGTGATGCCCGCCCCGCGCTCCCAGACGCGCAGCCGCAGCCGGTCGGGGCCGATCAGGCTTGCGAATTCCACGTTCGTGCGTTCGGGAAACAGCGGATCGGTCTCGACCGACGCCCCCCGCCCCGCCAGATCGACCGCCTCGACGTCCTCCACGAAGAAGACGCAATGCGGATTGCCCATGCCCACCGCCGCGGGCCCGCCCTCGAGCGGCAGGCTGTCCGTCTCCATCGCGCGGGCGAGCGGGATCTCGGACCACAGAAGCTGCGGCGCGCCCATGTTTACCGCCACCAGCCCGTCCTCGCGCCGGCGCGCATGCAGGTGGCCGCGCGCGGTGACTAGCGTCACCTCGTCCCGGCCCAGATCCCGCATCAGATAATCGCTGACGCAGCGGGTGGCATTGCCGCAGGTGCCCGAGCGCGAGCCGTCCGAGTTCCAGAAGTCGAGCGCGCAATCCGCCCCCTCCTGATCGCGGATCTCGGCCAGCTGGTCGAACCCCACGCCGCGGTGCCGGTCGCCCAGCGCCCGCGCGAGGCCGGCCGTCACCAGCGCCCCGCCGCGTCCGCGCGAGTCGATCACCACGAAATCATTGCCCGCCCCATGCATCTTCATGAAGCCGAGGCCGGAGGAAGCGCCCATGTCCATCATGGCGCACCCTATACGCCCGTCAGGATCTTTTTGCCAGAGCAGGCGATCTTTCTGCACATTTGGCCCTTGACCCCCCGCAGCCGGTTGCGTAGAGAGCGGCGCAGTCGAGATCGACGGTCGCAACCGCGATTTCGGCATGGTGAGGGCGGGTAGCTCAGTGGTAGAGCAGCTGACTTTTAATCAGCTGGTCGTGGGTTCGATACCCACCCCGCTCACCATTTTCCCTGACAGGCAGGACGGAAGAGACGTGGACTGCGGTCCATGGTGCCGCCTGTCGACCGGCCGCCCCTGACCGTTTCCCCCAAGCTCTGCCGAGGCTTAGGAACCCCACCTCTGCCGGGCGCGTTCCCTTGCGTGATCTAGGGAGGTGACCGATGCGGATCTGGGCAGGCTGAGGATGGATATCAGCCGCACGAGCGATGTCTGGTGGAAGAACGCCGTCTTCTATTGTCTCGATGTCGAGACCTTTCAGGACAGCAACGGCGACGGGATCGGGGATTTCGCGGGGCTGACCCGGCGGCTCGACCATCTCGACCGGCTGGGGGTGAGCTGCATCTGGCTGATGCCCTTCTATCCCAGCCCGAACCAGGACGATGGCTACGACATCACCGACTATTACTCCGTCGATCCCCGCCTCGGCACGCTGGGAGATTTCGTCGAATTCCTGCGCGCGGCCCATGACCGCGGGATGCGGGTGATCGCGGACCTCGTGGTGAACCACACCTCGCGCGAACATCCGTGGTTCCAAGCCTCGCGCGCCGATCCCGATTCGCCCTACCGCGACTGGTATGTCTGGCGCGACGAGAAACCCGAGGAGGATGCGGCCTCGCTGGTCTTCCCCGGAGAAGAGAACAGCAGCTGGACCTGGGACGCGAAGGCCGGGAAATACTATCTGCACCGCTTCTACAGCCACCAGCCGGACCTGAATGTCGAGAACCGCGCGGTGCGCGACGAGATCCAGCGGATCGTGGGCTTCTGGCTCCAGCTCGGCCTGTCGGGCTTCCGCGTGGATGCCGTGCCCTTCCTGCTCGAGCAGATGTCGACGGTGGACACGGGCTTCGCGCCCCATCGCTGGCTGCGCGACCTGCGGGCCTTCATCAACCGCCGGTCGGGCGATGCGGTGCTTCTGGGCGAGGTGAACCTCGACTACCCGGACGTGCGCCGCTTCTTCGGCGACGAGGATGGCGACGAGCTGCACATGTGCCTCGACTTCAACCTCAATCAGGCCATGGCGCTGGCGCTCGCCCGCGAGGATGCGGGGCCCATCGTCCACGGGCTGCGCCACATGCCCGAACTCGCGCCCGACGATGGCTGGGCGCATTTCCTGCGCAACCACGACGAATGGTCGCTCGACAAGCTGACCGAGGCCGAGCGGCAGGAGGTCTTCGCCTCCTTCGGGCCCGATCCCTCGATGCAGCTCTTCGGGCGCGGCCTGCGGCGGCGGATGCCCACCATGCTGAAGGGCAATCCCGACCGGCTGCGGATGGCCTATGCGCTGATGGCCTCGATGCCGGGCTCGCCCGTGATCTTCTACGGCGAGGAGATCGGCATGGCCGAAAATCTCGAGATCCCCGGACGGCTCGCCGTGCGCGCGCCGATGCAGTGGGATGCCGGCCCGCATGGCGGTTTCTCGAACGCGAGCACCGAGGCCCTGCACCGGCCCATGGTCTCGGATCCGCAGTGGGGACCCGGGAAGGTCAATGCCATCGACCAGCAGGACCGGCCGGACACGATGTTCCACTTCATGGAGCATCTCCTCCGGCGGCGGCGGGAGTGCCCCGAGATCGCCTTCGGCGAGCATGCCGTGCTGCCGTTTCCCGAGCCCGAGATCTTCGCCATCCGGCACGACTGGGAAAGCCGCACGCTCATCGCTCTCGCCAATCTCGGCGCAAAGCCGCAGAAGGTGACGCTCACGCTGCCGAAGGCCTCGGGGCTGGGCAGGCTGCGGCCCATCCTCGGCGAGGGAAAGGTCTCGCTGCGCAAGGACGAGCTGACGGTCGAGCTCGAGGGCTACGGGCTGCGCTGGGTGCGGTTCGAGAGCTGATCGCGCACCGCTCACGCAGGCTTGCGGGAACATCCGTCCCGAGCCTCCGGTTGGCCCCCTGACGGCGAAGCAATGCGCCGAAAGGAGGACCAGATGGCACATGCGGACAAGAAGCACTTCGGTCAGGGCGTGCAGGGCAAGGGCGACGGCACCGGCGCCATGACCGAGGCCGACACCGCCGGGATCCCGGCCAATGGCGTGCTGTCCAACCGCGACAAGCAGGGCAGCGAAAGCCGCGGCAAGGACGGAGGCTACGTCAAGACGCAGCAGTATCAGGACCATGCCGGCAACCGCAGGACCGACGACGAGGATCGCCGATGACCGCGAAGACGCTCCCCATTCCGCCCGCGAACCGCGGTGACAAGGGCCCCGGCGGCCCGGCCCACGAGGCGCCGCCGGACGGAAAATGAGATCAGGCGCGGGCGCGGCACCCTCCGCGCCCGCGCCGCCTCGGCCGATGCCGGTTGCACCGCCGGACAGGTCCGGCCATGCTCGGCTTCCGCGGCAGGGAGGACGCCATGATCCGCATCGGCATCGGCGGCTGGGTCTTCGAGCCCTGGCGCGGCACCTTCTACCCCGAGGGGCTGCCGCAGAAGCGCGAGCTCGGCCACGCCGCCTCGCGCCTGACCACCCTCGAGATCAACGGCACCTACTACGGGTCGCAGAAGCCCGAGAGCTTCGCGCGCTGGCATGACGAGGTGCCCGACGATTTCGTCTTCGCCCTCAAGGCGCCCCGATTCGCCACCAACCGCAGGAAGCTCGCCGAGGCCGGCGCATCGGTGGACCGCTTCCTGAACAGCGGGATCCTGCGTCTCGGCGCCAAGCTCGGGCCGATCAACTGGCAGTTCCTGCCGACGAAGGCCTTCGATCCCGAGGATTTCGCAGCCTTCCTCGCGCTCCTGCCGCCCGAGCATGAGGGCCGGCGCTTGCGCCATGCCGTCGAGGTGCGCCACGAGAGCTTCCGCGATCCGGCCTTCGTCGCCCTGGCGGCCGAGCGGAACGTGGCGATCGTGGTCGAGGGCGACAGCGAGCATCCGCAGATCGCCGACCCCACCGCCGATTTCGTCTATGCCCGCATCATGGGCACCCGCGAGGGTGAAGCGGACGGCTATCCGCCGGAGGCCCTCGACCAGTGGGCCACGCGCGCCCGCGACTGGGAGGCCGGACGCGCCCCGGAAGGGCTCGCGCGCGTGACCGAGACGCCCGAGAGGCCGCGCGACGTGTTCCTCTATGTCATCTCGGGCCACAAGGTCGCGAACCCGGCCGCGGCCGAGGCACTGCTCGCCCGTCTGCGCTGACCGAAGCGCCCGTTTCGCGGGCACGGCATCGACTTTCGAGAGATATTTGGGCACATTGGCCGCGGAGACTCCTGCCGCGCGGGCGGTCCGCTTGCACCTGCCCGCCAGCCGGTCAGCCTCGCCTGCAACGTCAGATCGGGAGAGAGCCATGTTCCGCGCCTCCGCCGCCCTCGCCGCGGCCTTCACCGTCACCGCCACATGGGCCGGGGCCGAGACCGCCATGCCCTTCGCGCTCGACTGGAAGTTCGAGGGTCCGGCCGCTCCCTATTTCGTGGCACTCGACAAGGGCCATTTCGCGGCCGAGGACCTCAAGGTGGAGATTTCCGAGGGCGCGGGCTCGCTCGATGCGATCCCGAAGGTCGCGACCGGCGCCTTCCCGGTGGGGTTCGCCGACATCAACAGCCTGATGAAGTTCCTCGACCAGAACCCGGGCGCGCCGGTCACGGCGGCCATGATGATCTACGACAAGCCGCCCTTCGCGGTGGTCGGGCGCAAGTCGCAGGGCGTCGAGGCCCCGAAGGATCTCGAGGGCCGCAAGCTCGGCGCGCCGCCCCCCGATGGCGCCTGGGCGCAGTTCCCGATCTTCGCCGCCGAGAACGGGCTCGACATGGCCGCCATCACCGTCGAGCCGGTGGGCTTTCCCGTGCGCGAGCCGATGCTGGCCGAGGGTCAGGTCGATGCGGTGACGGGCTTCTCCTTCTCCTCGGTCCTGAACCTCGTGCGGCTGGGCGTGCCCGAGGAGGATATCTCGACCCTGCTCATGGCCGATCACGGCGTGGCGCTCTACGGCAATGCGATCATCGTCAATACCGACTTCGGCAAGGACCATCCCGAAGCGGTGACGGGCTTCCTGCGCGCCGTGGCGAAGGGCTGGAAGGATGCGGTGGCCGAGCCCGGCGCGGCCATCGCGGCGCTGATCGAGCGCAACCCGGCCGCCGATGCCGCGCTCGAGGAGCGCCGCCTCGGCATGGCGATCCGCGACAATGTCCTGACCGACTGGGTGAAGGCCAACGGCATGGGCAATATCGACCCCGAGCGCATGGCCCGCGCCATCGAACAGACGAAATCCGTCTACGAGTTCCAGAACGAACCCGACGCCGCCCTCTACTTCGATCCGCAGTGGCTGCCCGCCGACGGCAGCCTGACCTTCGAGTGACGTCCGAGTGACCGGGGCGCGGACCATGGGCCCCGCCCCCTCCCCGACGGGAAGACCATGCCCGACCTCATCGACATCCGCGGCGTGAGCCACGCCTACAGAACGCCCGCCGGCCCGCTGCCGGTGCTGGAGGACCTGAACATCTCGGTCCCCGAGGCCACCTTCTGCGCGGTCGTGGGCCCCTCGGGCTGCGGCAAGTCCACCCTCACCCGGCTGGTGGCCGGGCTGATGAAGCCCGACCGTGGCGAGGTCTGGCTGCATGGCGAGCGCGTGACCTCGCCGCGCCGCACGGTGGGCATGGCCTTCCAGAATCCGGTGCTGCTCGAATGGCGCACCATCCTCGAGAATGTGATCCTGCCGCTCGAGATCGTGGCGCCGCGGATGCCGCGGAAGGAGCGGGTCGAGCGGGCGATGACGCTCCTCGAGATGGTGGGGCTGAAGGGCTTCGAGGCCAAGCGGCCGAGCCAGCTCTCGGGCGGGATGCGCCAGCGCGCCTCGCTCTGCCGGGCCATCGTGCACAGGCCCGACGTGCTCATCATGGACGAGCCCTTCGGCGCGCTCGACAATTTCACCCGCGAGGATCTGTGGCAGACCATGCGCGACCTGCGCGCGGCCGAACCCTTCACCTGCGTGCTCATCACCCACGACCTGCGCGAAAGCGTCTTCCTCGGCGATCAGGTCATCGTGCTGTCGGGCCGCCCGGCCTCCACCCAGTTCATCCTGAACGTGGGCCTGCCCGCCGACCGGCGCATCGACGTGCTCTACACCCCCGAGGCCACCGACATGCTGCATCTCCTGCGCGACCAGATCCGCATCGCGCAGGGACGCGAGGAACCTGTCGCAGGGACCCGCGGAAGCCCGGTCTCCGCCCCGCGCGGTGAGCAGACCGCGGCCGCCCCGGGCCGCGACGGCACTCGGGCTGCCCCTTCGTCCCACGACGGCGAGGCCCGCTGATGGATCTCCTGCGCAAGATCGGCGTGCCGCTCGCCGCGATCCTGATCTTCCTCGCGCTCTGGGAGGGGATCGTCTGGTGGAACGGCTGGCCCAACTACAAGATGGCCTCGCCCTCTGACCTGCCGCCCGCCTATGCCCGCTACTGGGAGCTCTTTCTCAAGATGGGCTGGCAGACGCTCTGGCGCACGGTCGCGGGTCTCGGCCTCGCCGTGATCTTCGGCACCCTCCTCGGCATGGTGATGGGCTTCTCGCGCATCGCCCGCGACGGGCTCTATCCGCTGCTCGTGGGCTTCAACGCCATCCCCAAGGCCACGCTCGTGCCGGTGCTGGCGCTGATCTTCATCGGCCAGCACGATTTCAACACCGTGCTCATGGCCTTCCTGATCTCCTTCTTCCCCATCGCCGTGTCGGTGGGCATCGGCCTCTCGACGCTCGAGCCGGAATATCGCGACATCCTCCGCTCGCTCGGGGCCTCGAAGCTCACGATCTTCTGGAAGATCGCCCTGCCCAAGACCCTGCCCGAGTTCTTCGGCGCGCTGAAGGTCTCGGTCACGCTCGCCTTCATCGGCACCAACCTCGTCGAGATCGTGAGCCCGCACGGCCGCGGCCTCGGCGCGCTCTTCAAGTCGGGCGAGACCAACGGCGACTATCCCCTGATGTTCGCCGTCCTCATCGCGCTCGCCTTCCTCGGCATCCTGCTCTACTATGCCGTGGTCGCGCTCGAGCGGATCTTCGCCGGATGGGCCGAGCGTCCGCAGCACTGAAATTTCACGAAGCGCGAATGGCGGGGCCGCCCCATACCGGCCTGTTGCCTTTTCGCCGGATCGCGTCTCAAACTCGACCGAACGGTCAGGAATCACGGCAGGGAGAAGATGATGGAAGGCTTGGCGCAGGCGAACGACCTCAGCGAGGTGATTGAGGCGGACCGCGCACATATGTGGCACCACCTGAGCCAGCACAAACAATACGAGACGGTCGATCCCCGGATCATCGTCGAGGGCAAGGGAATGCGGGTCTGGGATGCGGCCGGCAAGGAGCATCTCGACGCGGTCTCGGGCGGCGTCTGGACGGTGAACGTGGGCTACGGCCGCGAGAGCATCGCCAATGCCGTGCGCGACCAGCTCATCAAGATGAACTATTTCGCCCATTCCGCAGGATCGATCCCGGCCTCGCGCTTCTCCAAGCGCCTGATCGAGAAGATGCCGGGCCTCTCGCGCGTCTACTATTCGAACTCGGGCTCCGAGGCGAACGAGAAGGTCTTCAAGATGGTGCGCCAGATCTCGCACCGGCACCATGGCGGCAGGAAGGGCAAGATCCTCTTCCGCGAGCGCGACTATCACGGAACCACCATCACCGCGCTCGCCACCTCGGGCCAGCCGCAGCGCGCCGAGCAGTACGGGCCGCTCACCCCGGGCTTCGTGATGGTCCCGCACTGCCTCGAATACCGCAAGCAGTGGGACGTCGAGAATTACGGCGAACGCGCGGCCGACGCCATCGAGGAGGTGATCCTGCGCGAGGGCCCCGACACGATCGGCGCGCTCTGCCTCGAGCCGGTGACGGCCGGCGGCGGCGTGATCGTGCCGCCCGCGGGCTACTGGGAGCGGGTGCAGGAGATCTGCCGGAAATACGACATCCTCCTCCATATCGACGAGGTGGTCTGCGGGCTCGGCCGCACCGGCACCTGGTTCGGCTATCAGAACTTCGGCGTGAAACCCGATTTCGTGACCATGGCCAAGGGCGTGGCCTCGGGCTATGCGGCCATCTCCTGCACGGTCACGACCGAGGCCGTCTTCGACATGTTCAAGGACGATCCCTCCGATCCGATGAGCTACTTCCGCGACATCTCCACCTTCGGCGGCTGCACCGCGGGCCCGGTCGCGGCGCTCGAGAACATGCGGATCATCGAGGACGAGGGCCTGCTCGAGAACACGCTGAAGATGGGCGCGCGCGTGGTCGAGAACCTCTCCGCGCTGCAGGAGAAGCATGCCGTCATCGGCGACGTGCGCGGCAAGGGCCTGTTCTGCGGGGCCGAGCTCGTGGCCGACCGCGCCACGAAGGAGCCCATGGACGAGAAGCGCGTGGCCGCCGTGGTGGCCGACGTGATGGCGCAGGGCGTCATCATCGGCATGACGAACCGCAGCCTGCCGGGCTTCAACAACACGCTCTGCCTCTCGCCCGCGCTGATCGCCACGCCCGACGACATCGACCAGATCACGGACGCCATCGACCGCGCCCTGACCCGCGTCTTCGGCTGATCCCACCGGCGCCCGCCCCCCCCGGCGGGCGCCCCCTCCTGCGCCGGGTCCCGGTCTTCGGGGCCGCACCGGAGCGCCCGCTCCCGCCGTGGCTGCCTCGCCCGGCGCATCTTCCTCCGCACCGACCCCGAACGCATCGAGCCGGCCCTCGCCCGGGCCCTCTCGGCAGCCACCGGGCCGACAAGGGCGGGCCCGAGGGCCCTCTCCGCCCGCCCTGCGACGCGATGTCAGATTCCGCTCACCCTAGGTCGCTTTGTGATGTGCCCCGCAGCCCCCGGCGCTATAGCCCCTTCGGAAAGACCACCGCGAGGGAGCCCCATGCCGAAGTTCGTCCTCACCGTCACCTGCCCGACCCGCCGGGGCATCGTCGCCGCCATCTCGACCTTCCTCGCCGACCATGGCTGCAACATCACCGACTCGGCCCAGTTCGACGATCAGGAAACCGGGCGCTTCTTCATGCGCGTGGGCTTCCAGTCCGAGACCGGCGCCACGCTCGACGGGCTCACCGCGGATTTCGCCGCCGTGGGCGAGACGCTCGAGGCCAACTGGCAGATCTTCGACAGCGCCAGCAAGATCAAGGTCCTGCTGATGGTGTCGAACTTCGGCCACTGCCTCAACGATCTGCTCTACCGCTGGCGCATCGGCGCCCTGCCGATCGAGATCGTGGGCGTCGTCTCGAACCACCTGACCTACCAGAAGGTCGTCGTGAACCACGACATCCCCTTCCATCTCATCAAGGTCACCAAGGACAACAAGCCCGAGGCCGAGGCCCGCCTCATGGCGCTGGTCGACGAGACCGGGGCCGAGCTCGTCGTGCTCGCCCGCTACATGCAGGTCCTGTCGGATGCCTTCTGCGCCCGCATGTCGGGCCGGATCATCAACATCCACCATTCGTTCCTGCCCTCCTTCAAGGGCGCGAACCCCTACAAGCAGGCCTATCAGCGCGGCGTGAAGCTGATCGGCGCCACGGCGCACTATGTCACCGCCGATCTCGACGAGGGCCCGATCATCGAGCAGGACACGGTGCGCATCACCCACGCCCAGAGCCCGGACGATTATGTGAGCCTCGGCCGCGACGTCGAGGCCTCGGTCCTCTCCCGCGCGATCCACGCCCATATCCACCACCGGGTCTTCCTCAACGGCAACAAGACCGTGGTCTTCCCGGCGTCCCCCGGCGCCCACGCCTCCGAACGGATGGGCTGAGCCCCGCTTTCATTCTGGCCGAAATATCCCGGGGGTGCGGGGGCAGCGCCCCCGCTCCTTCCCCTGACGCTCAGGTCAGATCCTCGGGCTTCAGCGGCAGATCGTCGTGCAAGGGCACCGTCTGGCGCTCGATCATCCGGCGCACCCGCGGCTTGCCCGGCCCTGCGTGCAGCGCGAGCAGCCGGTCCGTCACCTCGGCATCCGCCTTCGTCCGCCGCTCGTGGTGGCGCAGATATTCCGCCCAGGTCGCGACATGGTAGCTCTCGGCCCAGATCCCCGGCCGCTCCAGATCGCGCAACAGCACCCACTGCCGCGCCCCGTCCCGGATCCGGATCCGGCGCCGGTCCGCCATGGCGGCGAGAAACTCGTCCACATTCTCGGGCACCACGTCATATTCGACCGTCACCATGATCGGACCCGAGCGCATGCGCAGATCCACGGGCAGGCTCGGCTCCACGAACCGCCCCAGCGGATCGAGATCCTGCATCCCGAAGGCCGGCAGCGGCATCCGCAGCCCCACCAGCGCCCCCACGACGAGGACACCGGCCGCCCCGAACAGGGCCCCGTCCACGCCGCCCGCCTCGGCCGCCTGCCCCCAGAGGAAGCTGCCCGCCGCCATCCCGCCGAAAGTGGCGGTCTGATAGAGGGCCAGCGCCCGCCCCACGACCCAGCGCGGCGTGGCAAGCTGGACGCTCACGTTGAACAGCGACAAGGCCAGCACCCAGGCCGCCCCCGCCGGCAGGAGCATGAGCCCCGACAGCCACAGCGCGCGCGACAGGCCGAGTCCGGTCAGCGCCAGCGCGAAGATCACGAAGCCCGCCCGCACGATGGTCTCGTTCTGGAACCGCTCGCGCAGGCGCGCGCCGGCGAAGGCGCCGCCGATGGCGCCCACCCCGAAACAGCCCAGAAGCACGCCGTAGGTGAAGGCGCCCCCGCCCACGAGGTCGCGCGCGACGACGGGCAGCAGCGCAAGCAGGCTCACTGCCGCAAGGCCGAAGAGGAAGCCGCGGAAGAGCACCTTGAGCAGGATGGGCGACATCGAGACATAGCGCAGGCCCGCGGCCACCGCCGATCCCAGCGTCTCGCGCGGCAGCCGCCGCGGTGCATAATCGGGCCGCCAGAGAAAGAGCGTGAGGACGAGCGGCAGATAGCTCACCGCATTGATGGCGAAGGCCGCCGCCGCGCCGCCCGCCGCCACGATGATCCCGCCCAGCGCGGGGCCCACGCTCCGCATCAGGTTGAAGCCCATGCTGTTCAGCGCGACCGCCGACGGCAGGTCCTTGCGGGGCACGATGTCGCCGACAGACGCCTGCCACGAAGGGTTGTGCAGCGCCACGCCCGCGCCGATCAGGAAGGTGAAGGTCAGCAAGAGCCACGGCGTCAGCAGATCCGCGAAGGCCGCCAGCGCCAGCGCCGCCGAGGCCGTCAGCATGAAGAGCTGCGCCGTCAGCATCAGGCGCCGCCGGTTGAGGCTGTCGGCCAGCGCGCCCGAGGGCAGCGAGAAGAGCATGATCGGCAGGGTCGTCGAGGCCTGCACCAGCGCCACCATCCCGGCCGAATGGGTGAGCTCGGTCATCATCCAGCCTGCGCCCACCGCCTGCACCAGCCCGCCGAAGTTCGAGACGATGCTCGCCATCCAGAGGTTGCGGTAGGTGGGCAGGCGGAAGGGCGCGAGGGGAGAGACACGGTCGGGCAAGGGAGAACCTTCTGTCGGGCCGGCTGCCCCATGGGATAGGTCGCGCGAGGGCGGCTGACAAGGGAGGGCCCCCTCCGGAGCCCCGCAGGCGCCCTCGGCGCGCCCGCGATCCAACGCCGGGAACCCTCGGCCCGTTCCGCCGGTTGAGCGCGGCGACAGGCAACCGCCGGTGCGGGGCCATGTCCGGGACGGGGCGGACCGGTCCGACCCTCCCGGCGCGGCAACGACCCGCAGACGGTCGTCTTCGCCGGACGTCGGGGCGGCAGGGGCCGCAGGCCGGATCACAGGAGGGCTGCAGGGTGAAGGATGGCTGCGTTCTGGTCGAGATGTCGGACGGCAGCGAGGCCATCGTGCCGCGCGGCCTCGTCTATGTCACCGATGCCGAGCCCGGCATCACCCGGCGGCGCTGCGGGCGCGGCTTCGTCTTCCGCGGCCCCGACGGCAGGCTTCTCGACCGCGCCGAGCGCGCACGCATTCTGCGCCTCGGGGTCCCGCCCGCCTACGAGAAGGTGTGGATCTGCCCGCTCGAGAACGGCCATCTGCAGGCCACCGGGTTCGATGCGCGCGGGCGCAAGCAGTATCGCTACCACCCCGACTGGGGCAGCTGGCGGTCGCAGGCGAAATACGCCCTCCTGCCGGCCTTCGGCGAGGCGCTGCCCCGCCTGCGCCGCCGCGTGGCCCGCGACCTCAAGGCCGAGGCGGGCGAGCTCGCCTTCTCGCTCGCGGCCCTCACCATGCTGATCGACCGGACCTTCCTGCGCGTGGGCAGCTCGGCCTATGCCGAGGAGAACAAGACCTTCGGCGCCACCACGCTTCTGGCGCGCCATGTGAAGCTCAAGGACGGCGAGGTGCGGCTCGACTTCCGCGCCAAGGGCGGCAAGCGCGTGCGTCAGGTGCTGAAGGACCGCCGCCTGCACCGCATCCTGCAGGAGATCGAGGACCTGCCGGGCCGCAACCTCTTCACCTGGATCGACGAGGAGAGCCAGGTGCGGCGCGTGGCTTCGCACCATGTGAACGACTATCTGGCCGAGGCCACGGGCCTTGCGGGTGCTTCCGCCAAGACCTTCCGCACCTGGGGCGGCTCGCTCGCCGCCTTCGCCGTGGCCCGAGCGACCGAGGGCAAGCTCACCGTGAAGATGATGGCCGAAGGCGCGGCCGAGCGGCTGCACAACACGCCGACGATCAGCCGCACATCCTACATCCATCCCCGGATCCTCGGCCTGGCGGACCTGAACCCCGACGAGCGGCTCGCGCAGCTCGAGGCGGTCCAGCCCGCCGACCTGCCCGACCTGCGCAGCGACGAGCGCCGGATGCTCGGCTTCCTGCTGGGCTGACCCCGGGCACAGACGCCGCCGGCACCGATCGGCAAGCGCCCAGATGAGCGCTCGGGCGGACATTCATCCGATGGCGAAAAACAATAGCGCCGCGCCGGGGAGCGACGGCGCGGCGCAGGCCTCGCTCGCGCGGATCAGCCGGATTTATGCTCCGGCTTGCCCTTCCGCTTGGTCGCGGCCATTTCCTTCAGTTCCTTCTCGGACATGGAGTCTTCCATGCTGCGGGAGGCTCCCTTCAGATCGCTCTTCTTCGTGTCGCCGCGCTTCGCCGACAGGGCGGCTCCGGCGGCTTTCTGCTGGGCCTTGGACGTCGCTGGCATCGCACACCTCGCAGGCTCGGGTCGTCAGGCTGCCGGGCAGCCCGGCCTCATCCTCTGCGCAGAAAACCGCGCCGCGCGCGCCCGGTTCCCGCGACGGCTCGCCTTTCGGGCGAGTTTTCCGTGACAGGCAGGTGTCCGGCCCCGCTCGGCGGGATGCCGCCGACATGAGCCCAGCCGGAACCTGTCCGAGGGCAGCGCGGTTGATCCCCTGTCCAGCGCGACGATGATCCGATCCGAAGCTCCCGGAGTCGAAAGATGAGACCTGTTCCGCTCGCCCTCGCGGCGCTGCTCCTCGCCACGCCCGTGGCCTTCTCGCAATCCGACGCGCCGCAGCCGCCGCTGGTGGTGGTCGATGACGCGCAGGTCTTTGCCGGCATGGCCGTCTCCTCGGCGCTCTTCGGCGTCGAGGCGAGCGAAACCGCCCTCTCCCGCACCCGGAACGAGACGGTGCGCGCCTTCGCCGAGAAGGTGCTGCAGGAACGGCGCGAGACGGCAGAACGGCTGGTCAAGGCCGCCGAGGCCGACGCGCTGCCGATCACCCCCCGCATGTCGCCGCGCCACGAGGCCGAGGCGCAGTCCCTGCGCGGGGCGGACGACCAGATGTTCGACGACCTCTATCTGGCGGGCCAGCGGCGCGCCATCGACGAGGAGGTCACGCTCTATCAGGGCTTCGCCACCGCAGGTCAGGAAAGCGCGCTGCGCGAGACGGCGGGCGAGCTTCTGCCGCGTATGGTGGCCGGACAGGAACAGGTCCGCGCCCTTGCCGCGCCGCGCGGCTGACCTCTCCCTCGGATGATCGCTCCGGCCGCGAGACGCAGCCGGAGCGCGCCCGTCAATCGCTCTCTCGGGTGAGGGCGCCATTGTCCTCGGGCGCCTCGTTCAGGGCGGCGAGGAACGTGCGGCACCACCAGAGCACATCGTGGGACTCGAGATGATCCATCATGCGCCGCCAGCGCGCGATCCGCTCGTCGAGCGGCATCGAGAGCGCGCGGCCGATGGCCCCCGCCGTCTGCTCGGTGTCGTAGGGGTTGATGAAGATGGCCCCGTCCAGTTCGCGCGCGGCCCCCGCGAAGCGCGAAAGGATGAGGACGCCCGGATCGGCCGGATCCTGCGAGGCCACATATTCCTTGGCCACCAGGTTCATCCCGTCGCGGAGCGGCGTGACGAGCCCCACCTTCGCCAGCCGGTAGAGGCCCGCCAGCACAGGGCGGGTGAGCGACTGGTTCACATAGCGGATGGGCACCCATTCGATGGTGCCGTGCGCGCCGTTCACCCGGCCGCAATGCGACTCCACCTGCCCCTGCATCTCGAGATACTCGGGCACGTCCGAGCGCGAGTGGGGCGCCACCTGCAGCAGCGTGACCTTGCCCGCCTGATCGGGATTGCGCATCAGATACCGCTCGAACGCGTCGATCCGCGCGGCGATGCCCTTGGAATAGTCGAGCCGGTCCACCCCGATGATGAGGGAGCTGCCATGCAGGCTCTGCTGCATGTCGTTGACCAGATCGAGCCCGTCCGTCTTGGCCGCGAGCCGCGCGAAATCCCCGGTCTCGATGCCGATGGGGAAGGCCGCGGCCGCCACCTCCTTGTCGAAGGCGCGGAGCCAGCCCGGCGTCGACCAGTCGCCCCAGCCCTCGCGGCGCAGACAACCCACGAAATTGTCGAGATCGTAGTCGGTCTGGAACCCCACGAGGTCGTAGGCCGCAAGGCCCCGCATGATGATCTCGTAGACCGGCAGAGCGGTCAGGATGTCGGCCGGGGGCCATGGAATGTGGAGGAAGAAGCCGATCCGGTTGCGCACGCCGCGCTTGCGCAGCTCCTGCGCCAGCGGGATCAGGTGGTAATCATGCACCCAGATCACGTCGTCGGGCTCGAGCATCGGCACCAGACGGTCGGCGAACAGGCGATTGACGCGGAAATAGCCCGCCATCTCCTGCCGCGCATATTCGGCCAGATCGAGACGGCAGTGGAAGATCGGCCAGAGCACCCGGTTGGCGAAGCCGTTGTAATATTCGTCGAGGTCCGCCTGCGAGAGGTCGGTCAGCACATAGCTGATCTTGTCCTGCTCCAGCGTGGTCAGGCCCTGCGGCTCCTCCTCGCCGGTGGAGCGGCCCGACCAGCCCATCCAGATCCCGCCGTTCTTGCGGAGCGCGGCATGAACGGCGACGGCCAGCCCGCCGGGCGGCGGGTTGCCGTTCTCGTCCGGCAGGGGCACACGGTTCGAGACGACGACGAGGCGGCTCATGCGCCGAGCTCCGCCACGAGGTCGCGGAGCGCCTGCGGCGAGGCGAGCCGCGCCCGGGCCAGCGTCGGCGCCTCGGTCTCGCAGATCCGCACCGAGAGGCCGCCGCAGGTATTGACCACCCGGAACATCTCCTCGTCGGTCACGTCGTCGCCTATCGCAACGGGCCTCCGCCCGGCGAAGGGCGGCTCCGCCAGAAAGGCCTCGAGCGCCGTGCCCTTGTTGGCCGAGGCCGGCCGCAGTTCCACCACCATCTTGCCGTGCTGCAGCACCCAACCGTCTCCCATCACCTTCAAAGCCATTTCCATCATCGCCCGCACATCGGGCTCGCGTTCGGGCGCCTGCCGGTAATGCAGCGCCACCGCAGCCACCTTGTCCTCGAGGAGGACGCCGGGCATCCGCGCCGTGCGCCGCCCCAGATCCTTGCGCAGCGCGTTCAGGGACGGCGCGAGGCCCGCGCGGTCGAGTTCTCCCGAGGCGCGGCGGCGCTCGACCCCGTGAAGACCCGCGGCAGGGAAGAGATGCGGCCCGAAGTGGGCGTCGATCCAGTCGACCCGCCGCCCGGTCACGAGAGCCAGAGCCCCCCCGAGCCGGTCGGCCAGTCGCGCCAGATCCTGCGGCAGACCCGCGGCCACGCGCACGTCGTGCGGCTGCTCGGCGATGTCGACCAGCGTCCCGTCGATGTCGAGAAAGAGCGCCCACTCGTCGGGCGCATCGCGCAGCGCGGATCGCAGAACCGCCGCGCCGTCATCTTGGTCGGGATGCAGGGCAGGTTGGTGCATGAAGCCTCCAGCGAAGTTGCGGACAGAAGGGAACGCTTCAGAGGCCCATCGGGTTCACGGAAAAGTGGGCGAAGTCATGGAAAAGGCGCTCCGCGAGGGCGGAGGAGCCTTGTTCCGCAGGGATCTCGCGCCGCCGGCGCGACCGGAGGCCGCAGGGCCGGCCCCGCCCTCAGCGCCCGCCCGTCGCCAGAACCTCCCGCGCGATCCGCAGCAGGAAGTCCGGCAGCACGTCGAAGGCGTATGGCGCATGCAGCCGTTCGAGCGGCGTGTGATAGGACCGCCCCCACGGCCCCACATTCACCGCAGGCAGGTTGGCGATCCGCCCGCTCCAGCCCGTGGCGCCCCAGGCCAGCGTGTTCGCCGCCATGAAGGGCACCTCCGACGCATCCCCCTCGCCGAAGAAGGAGAGATCCGAGATGCCGGGGAAGAACTCCATGGTCCCGATCCGGCAGCCATGCGCGGCCTCGACCGCGGCGCGGGCCCGGTCGAGCGCGGCCCGCAGGCCCTGCGCCTCGGGCCCATGGTCCAGATGCACCGGCAGGTAGGGGAGCGCGCCGAAGCCCAGGAGGATGGCCGGCCCCGAGCGGCCCGAAAGCCGCCAGGCCTCCTCGGCGAGCAGCCGGTTCTGGTCGGGCAGCGACAGCCCCTCGCCGGCCAGGGCCGTCGCGCGGGCGGCGAGCCGTTCCGCCGCCGCCTCGGGAAGGCTCGCCGCCAGCTCCGCAAGGGTCGAGACCGGGATGCCCGGCACCTCGGCCGGTCGGCCCGTCACCGCCTCCTGCCGGGCCGCGAGGGCCGCGGCCAGACCCGCCGCCGCCTCGAGCGCGATGGCCCGGAAGGCGCCGAGCGTGGCCATCGCGCCCCGCCCCTGCGAGAGCACGTTCCAGGTCGCGAAGACCGTGGCGGGCGTGGTCACGTCGTAGCCCTCGCGCCCGTCGCGCAGGCTGAGAAGGACGGGTGGGATCCCGGCCGCACCCTCCTGCCCGTCCGCAAGCTCGGGCGCCCATTCCGCCCGCGCCACCAGCGCCGCGGCGATGGCGCCGGCATTCAGCCCCTCATAGGGCTGGCTCGCATGGGCGGGCACGCCCGCGACGAGCGCGGTCACCAGAAGCTTGCCCACGCTGCCCAGCGCCACCACCTGCCCGAGGCTGCCGTCGCCCTCGTCGGTCACGCAGTCGCAGTTGATCGCGGCCCGGACCGCAAGGCCCCTCTCGGCCGCGATCTGCGGCAGCGCCTCGGCCAAGGCCCGCGCGCCGACCGAGGTCACCTCCTCGTCCGGCACCGCGACAAAGAGGAGGTTGCCCGCGCGCTCGGGTCCGGCGGCCCAGAGTTCCAGCGCCGCCAGCGCCGCGCCGAGACCCGCCTTCATGTCGAGAAGCCCCCGCCCCGGCAGGAAGTCTCCCGACTCGAGATCGGCCTTCGCCAGCCGCTCGGCGCTGGTGCCGGGACGCGCCAGACGGCGCAGGAGCGCCCCCGCGAGCGCCTCGGGCTCGCAGGCCACCGGCTGGAGATCGCCGTAGTCCGCATCCGTCACCGTGTCGAAATGGCCCGTCAGCAGGACCGTGTCCGGCCCCTGCCCGCGCACCAGCACGGCGCAGCATTCCCGCCCCAGCGCATCGCCGCAGCCGATGGTCCAGACCTCGGCCCCGGCGAGGGCGGGCGTGGCCCGGATCCGCTCGGCGAGCCTCTGCGCCAGCGCCGCCTCGCCGTGCGTGCCCGTGACCGACCGTTGCCGCGTCAGCCACAGCGCCCAGTCCCGGGCGCGGTCACGATAATGGGCCATCTCTCTCTCCTGCTCGTCCGCCGGATCGCCTGCCCGGCTGTGTCCTGTCCGCCCGCACGGGTCCTAAGCGCCGCGCCCCGGCCCATCCTGCGCCGAAGGCCGGGGCGACCGGAAGCCCCGCGCAGACCGCGCAGTCCGAAGGCCGGCTTTCCCTGCGCGGGCTCTGCCCGCAGCTATTCCTGCGCCCCTCCGCCGGGAAGCGCCCGCCACGAAAGCGTGAGAGGGGGCGGCGTGATGTCGCCCATGGGCCGCAGCGTCGCCCTTCGGCTTGACGCACCCCCTGCCGGGCGGCAACGGTGAGGGCTGGCCCAGCTTGCATCTGAAGGAGGCACCATGCCCGAAGTCTCAGAATTCGCCTTTCGCCTGATGATGGCCGCCGTCATCTTCGTCGGCGTCGGCATCATGTTCGCCTTCGCCGGCGGTCACTGGTTCGTGGGCCTCGTGGTGGGCGGCCTCGTCGCCGCCTTCTTCGCCGCGACCCCGAACAGCAACTGACGGCGCGCCCCCGGGCTCCGGCCCGACGAGCGAAAACGCCCCGATCACCAGAAGATCACAGGGCGCCGCCACGCAGCGGCGCCCTCTCCGTTTCCGGGGCGCTTCAGCCGGCGGGCAGCGGGATCACATCGACGGCGTGGCTCGTCCTCTGGCGGCCCGCGATGCGCAGGATGCCCGAGACCGGCGCCACATCGCCGTAATCCCGGCCGACGGCCGCCACGATATGATCGGCCCTCGCGAAACAGCGGTTGGTCGGATCGTAGTCGATCCAGCCCTCGGTCCGGCCGCACCAGGCCCGCACCCAGGCATGCATCGCATCCGCCCCTTCGAGCCGCGGGCGGCCGGGCGGCGGCACCGTCCGGAGAAACCCCGAGACATAGGCCGCGGGCACGCCTGCGCCGCGCAGCCCCGCAATCATGATCTGGGCGAAATCCTGACAGACACCGTGGCGGTGGGCGAAGGCCTCCTCGGGGGGCGTGTCGACCGAGGTCGCACTGCCGTCGAACCGCATCTCGCGGTAAAGCCGCTGGCCCAGAGCCTCGACCGCGCCGCGCACCGTGGCGGCCCCCGCCATCGCCTCGCGCGCATGGTCGGTGATGGCCGTCACCGGGCGGATCCGGGGCGAGGCGGGCAGGAAATGGTGCGGCGCGGCGGGGCCCAGATCCCGCACCGCCGCGATCTCGGCGGCCAGCGCCGCGAGCGGGCCCGAACGGTCCGGGCCCGGCCCCTCGAACAGCCGCTCCACCCGGCAGGCGGCGGTGAAGACGATCTCGGAATGGTCGCAGCCGATCGCCACCTCGACCGTCCGGTTGCCGAAGAAGTCGGTGAAGTCCCCCCGCTCGGCCGGACGCGGGCTGATGGCGATCGTGTCCTGCGACACCTCCTGCAGGCCCGGCAGATGCGCGGGCAGCAGCCGCAGCAGATGCCGCCCCCCCGAGGCGGGCCGGGCATAGTGGTAGGTGACGGAGAGGCGGACCTGATAGAGCATTCAGCGCAGCCAGCTGTCGGTGATGAGGTCGGAAATCTCCCAGATCGCGCCGCGCAGCGCCCAGAGCGCCTGCGTGTCGAGCTGCTCGGCCCGTTCGGTGGCAAGGTTGGTGCGGGTGCGCAGGACGAGCCGGAGGAGGTCGGGCATCGGGCTCGCCGTGGCGCCGGGCAGAAGCCGCACCTGCTCCTCGATCCCGTCGAGCTGGAACAGGATCGAGCGCGGGTTCATCGCATCGAGCGCCAGCAGGTCCACCACCGTCTCGCGCGAGGTGGTGACGGCGAAGCGGCGGCGGTGGGTCATGACGCTGTCGCCCACCTCCACCGCCAGATCGAGCCCGCCATCGGGCGCGAACGGATCGGCCAATGTGGCCAGCACCGCGGCCATGCCCGCCCCCCGCTCGACATGGCGGCCGAGCTCGAGAAAGCGCCAGCCGGTCACGCGATACATGTTCTCATGCACGAGGCCCGAGAAGCCGGTGATCTTGCGCAGAAGCGCCGACAGCGCGCGGGCCGCGTCGTCGCCGGGGGCCACCCGCTCGGCCATGCGCCGCATCGTCTTGTCGAGATCGGCGAGCGAGGACCAGCCGTCGGGCGAGAAGCGGTCGCGCACCTGCCCCGCGCTCGCAATGGCCGAGCGCAGGGTCTGAATCAGACCCCTGGGGATGCCCTCCTCGGGATCCACCCCCTGCCCGCGGAAGAGGGGCGCCAGCGCCGCGAGAAGCGGAGCACTCGCATCGCCCGTCTCGGCCAGCCGCACGTTGCGCGCCCGCAGGAGCCGCATGAGGCCCTCGGTGCGCTCGACATAGCGGCCGAGCCAGAAGAGGTTGTCGGCCGACCGCGAGGGCAGCGCGCCCTCGCGCGCCTGAAGCTGGCGGCCCTGGGCAGGGATGAGGCTCGCCGCCTCGACCGGGGTCTCGCTCACGATCCAGACGTCGGCCGCGGCACCGCCGTGCTGCATGGCCACGGCCCGCGGCTCCGGCGTCCGGCCGATCCGGGCGAAGCCGCCCGGCATGACCTGCCAGCCCGACGGGGTGCGGGCGAGAAAGACCCGCAGGCTCATCGGGCGCGGCACCAGCGCGCCGCCGATATGGGCGGGCGTGGTCGAGAGCACCACCGACTCCTGCCCCACGAGGCCCGCCCCCTCGCGCTCGAGCCAGGCCACCGGATCGCGCGGCGCGGGGCGGCCTTCGGCCAGCGCCGCCAGATCGTCCTCGATCGGCTGCCGGGTCGAGAGCGCGGGCGAGATCAGCATCCGGGACACGTTGGCCGCGACATGGGCGCGCTCGGCCTTCTGTCCGCACCACCAGGTGGCGATGTTGGGCAGCCGCAGCTCCTCGCCCAGAAGCGCGCGGGCGATGCGCGGCATGAAGGCCAGAAAGGCGCGGGTCTCGAGCACGCCCGAGCCGAGATTGTTCACGAGCGTCGTCGATCCGTGGCGCAGCGCCGAGACGAGGCCCGGCGTGCCGAGCTGCGAGCCGCCCTCCAGCTCCAAGGGATCCGCATAGGCGCCGTCGAGCCTGCGCCAGAGCACCGACACGGGCTCCGGCCCCGCCACGGTGCGGACCTTGAGTTGACCGCTGTCAACCGTCAGATCCTCGCCCTGCAGCAGCATGAAGCCCAGATAGCGCGCGATCCAGGCGTGCTCGTAATAGGTCTCGTTCAGCGGCCCCGGGGTCAGGATCCCCACCCGCCCCTGCGGATCGGCCTGCAACTCCTGCAGCGCGTCGCGGAAGGTGCGGAAGAAGCCCGCCAGCCGGTGGACATGGGCCTCGGCATAGAAGTCCGAGAAGACGCGCGAGGTGGCGACCCGGTTCTCGAGCGCGAAGCCCGCGCCCGAGGGTGCCTGCGCCCGGTCGCCCAGCACCCACCAGTCGCCGTCCGGGCCGCGGCCGACCTCGAAGGCCAGGAAATGCAGATGGTGCCCGCCGCGCGGCGCGATGCCCACCATCGGGCGCAGCCACTCGGGGTTGCCCGCCACCAGCGCGGCCGGCAGGACCCCCTCGGCCACCAGCCGGTTCGCCCCGTAGAGATCCGCCATCAGCGCCTCGAGCAGATCCGCGCGCTGGATCAGCCCTTCGCCGAGACGCTGCCATTCCGCCTCGTCGATCAGCACCGGCACATGGCTCAGCGGCCAGGCGCGCTCGTCCGAGCCTTCGGCGGAATACTGGCGGAAGAACACGCCCGCATCGCGCAGATACTGGTCGCCGCGGGCGAAGCGGCGGTGGAGATCGTCGGGCGAGAGCCCCGCCAGATGGCGCAGGAAGCCGCGCCAGACCGGGCGGATCCCGCCCGCCGCATCCATCATCTCGTCGGGCACGCCGGGCTGGGGCCGGTAGCCGTCGGCCAGTCCGGTCAGGCCCGGCGCGAGGCGCGTCTTCCGCTCCATCAGAGCCCCGCGGGCCGTCTCAGGTCGAGCGTCATCGGAAACTCCGGGTGCGGCCGCTCGGGCGCGAGCGGCCAGAGGCCGGCACTGTGCCCGTGGGGCTGGAAGCGCGCAAGCCTGCGCGCCTCGGCCTCGTTGCCGTTCACCGGGAAGGTCTCGTAGTTGCGCCCGCCGGGATGGGCCACATGATAGACGCAGCCGCCGAGCGACCGGCCCGACCAAGTGTCGTAGATGTCGAAGGTGAGCGGCGCATCGACGGGCAGGGTCGGATGCAGCGCCGCGGCGGGCTGCCAGGCCTTGAACCGCACCCCCGCCACGGCGCAGCCATTGGCCACCGGCACGAGCGGCACCTCGCGCCCGTTGCAGGCCACGCGGTAGCGCGCGGGATCGGCGCCCGAGAGCGTCACCTGCAGCCGCTCGGTCGAACTGTCGGTGTAGCGCACCGTCCCCCCGATGGCGCCCGTCTCGCCCAGCACATGCCATGGCTCGAGCGCCTGCCGGATCTCGAGATGCGCGCCCTCGTAGGTCACCTCGCCGCAGAAGGGGAAGCGGAACTCGGCCTGCGCCCGGAACCATTCCGGGTCGAGATCGAACCCGTGTGCCCGCAGATCGGCCAGCACGTCCAGGAAATCCTCCCAGACGTAATGCTGGAGCATGAAACGGTCGTGCAGCGCCGTGCCCCAGCGGGTGAGCGGCCCCGTCACCGGGTTCTGCCACATGCGCGCGATGAGGGCGCGGATCAGAAGCTGCTGGGCGAGGCTCATGCGCGGGTCGGGCGGCATCTCGAAGCCGCGGAACTCGACGAGGCCGAGCCGCCCGGTGGGCCCGTCGGGCGAGAACATCTTGTCGATGCAGATCTCGGCGCGGTGGGTGTTGCCGGTCACGTCGGTCAGGATGTTGCGCAGAAGCCGGTCGGGCAGCCAGAGGGCCGCGCGCGGATCGCCGGGCTCCGGGATCTGCGACAGCGCGATTTCCAGCTCAAAGAGGCTGTCGTGGCGCGCCTCGTCGATGCGCGGCGCCTGACTGGTCGGGCCGATGAAGAGGCCCGAGAAGAGGTAGGAGAGCGACGGATGCCGGTTCCAGTGCAGGATCAGGCTGCGCAGCAGGTCCGGCCGCCGCAGGAAGGGCGAGTCCATGGGCGTGCGCCCGCCCACGACGACATGGTTGCCGCCGCCGGTGCCGCAATGCTTGCCGTCGATCATGAACTTGTCGGCGCCGAGGCGGCACTGGCGGGCTTCCTCGTAGACCGCCGTCGTGATCGACACGCACTCCTCCCAGCTGGTGGCGGGATGGATGTTCACCTCGATCACGCCCGGATCGGGCGCCACGCGGATCACGTTCAGCCGCGGATCGTGCGGCGGCGCATAGCCTTCGACATGGACCGGCAGGCCCAGCTTGCGCGCGGCCTCCTCGGCGGCGGTCAGGAGGTCGAGGTAATCCTCGACCGCCTCCACCGGCGGCATGAAGATGCAGAGCCGCCCGTCCCGCACCTCGACGGCGAGCGCGGTGCGCACGGCGCCCTCGTCGCCGAGGATCTGCTCGACCATCGTCTGGCCCGGCGCCGAGGCGGTGAAGCTCGCCACCGCGGCCTCGGGGGTCTGGAGCGGCACGATCTGCGCCTCGCCCGCGGGCGGCAGCGGCCCGCGCTCGACCGTGGGATCGGTCGGGTTGATGTAGGGGTAGCGCGAGGCCGGGATGTGGGGCAGCGCGCCCAGCGGCAGGCGGTAGCCCACCGGGCTGTCGCCGGGCACGAGGAACAGGTGCCTGCGCCGCAGCCGCCACCGTTCGGACCGCCAGCGCGGGCGCGGCGCCTGCGCCTGCCAGCGCTGCACCGGCAGGACGAAGCCCGAGGGCTCGGTCAAACCGCGCTCGAAGACGCGGGCCATGCGCAGCCGCTCTTCGGGGTCCTTCAGCTCCGAATTCTCGGGCGTCACATTTTCGGGAAGGTTCGCCTCCTTCAGAAGCCACTCGCCCGGATCCTCGTAGGCGGGCACCACGAGGTCGGGCTCGAGCCCGAGCTCGGCCGCGATGCCCTGCATCAGCCGCTCCGCCTCGGCCGGCCCCACGCCGCCCTGCCCCGTCTCGCCCGCCACCAGCGCGCCGTCGCGCCAGATGGGCGCCCCGTCCTCGCGCCAGTAGAGCGAGAAGGTCCAGCGCGGCAGGGTCTCGCCCGGATACCATTTCCCCTGCCCGTAATGCAGGAAGCCCCCCGGCGCGAACCGGTCGCGGAGCCGCCGGATCAGCCGGTCGGCGAGGACGCGCTTGGTGGGGCCGACGGCATCGGTGTTCCACTCGCCCGATTCGAAATCGTCGATCGAGACGAAGGTGGGCTCGCCCCCCATGGTGAGCCGCACGTCGCCCGCCCTCAGCGCCGCATCGACCCGGTGGCCCAGCGCATCGAGCCGCTGCCAGCTCTCGTCGGAAAAGGGTTTCGTGATCCGCGGATGCTCGGCCACGCGGGTCACCTTCATGTCGAAGGCGAAATCCACCTCGGCATAGCTCGCCATGCCGGCGATGGGGGCGGCGTTGCGGTAATGCGGGGTCGCGGCCAGCGGAATGTGGCTCTCGCCCGTCAGAAGCCCCGAGGTGGCGTCGAGCCCGATCCAGCCCGCTCCCGGCAGATAGACCTCGGCCCAGGCATGGAGGTCGGTGAAATCGTGATCGGTCCCCGACGGCCCGTCCAGCGCCTCGAGATCGGGCTTGAGCTGGATCAGGTAGCCCGAGACGAAGCGGGCGGCGAGGCCCAGGTGGCGCAGGATCTGCACCTGAAGCCAGGCGCTGTCGCGGCACGAGCCGCGCCTCTGGGCCAGCGTCTCCTCGGGGCTGAAGACGCCGGGCTCCATTCGGATCACATAGGCGATCTCGCGGGCGAGGCGCGCGTTCAGCCCGACCACCATGTCGACGGTCCGCTGCCGGTCGCGCGGGATCGTCTGAAGGAAGGCCTGAAGATGCGGCCCCGCAGGTTCGGGGCTGCGGTAGATCGAGAGATCCTCGACGATCTCCTCGGGATAGTCGAAGGGCCAGTGCTCGGCCGTCTCCTCGACGAAGAAGTCGAACGGATTGTAGACGGTCATGTCGGCCACCAGATCGACCTCGATGCGGAACTCGGTCACCGGCTCGGGAAAGACCACGCGCAGCAGCCAGTTGCCGTAGGGATCCTGCTGATGATTCTCGAAATGCCCCCCCGGCGAGACCTTCAGCGCATGCGAGATCACCCGCGTGCGGGAATGGGGCGCGGGGCGCAGGCGGATCAGCTGCGGCCCGAGCGTCACCGGACGGTCGTAGCGGTAGTGGGTCAGGTGGTGAATGCTCGCCTTGATCGACATGTCGCGCGTCCCTTGCCCGGTCCGGTCGACGGTTTCACGCATCGCGGCAGGCTGCCAATGGCCGATCGCCCGGGCGCGGCGAAAAAACCGGCTGCGCGGGGCGGAGCGCCCAATTCCTGTGCGTCCGCGCCCGCCGGACGCGGGCCGCACCCCGAGGGGTGGCACCCTCCCGGCCGCCCGGGGAGCCGCCGCACCCACGGGGGTGCGGCGCAGGGCGACCGCCTACTTGCGGGTGATGCGGCCCTCGATCACCGGCGTATAGGGCGCATGGGCCACCAGATACTCGGCCGTCACGTCCGCGAGGTCGGGGCCGAAGTCATAGGCATTGGCCGCATCGACGAACATGGCGAAGCCGTCGCCGCCCTGACGGACGTAGTTGTTGGAAACGACGCCGTAGGTCTTGGCGGGATCGATGGGCTGCCAGCCGCCCTCGTCCATCACCATCACGTCCGAGATGCGCCCGCCCACCGGAGCCGCCGGGTCGAAAGCATATTTCAGACCCGCCACCTGCGCGAAGCGGCCTGCGCCTTCCTCGAGCTCGCTCACCCCGTTCTCGAGCGCCGCCACCACGGCCTCGCCCTTGACCTGAAAGGTCGAGAGCGTGTTCTGGAACGGCAGGACGGTCAGCACGTCGCCCATGGTGACCGTGCCCGCATCGATCGAGGCGCGCAGCCCGCCTCCATTGGAAATCGCGATCTGGATGCCCTGATCGCGCACCCGGTCGAGCATCGCATCGGACACGAGATTGCCCATCGCGCATTCGCCGCTGCGGCAGCTCTCGCGCGAGCCGTCGATGGGCGCGCTGACCTCGGCCACCACGCGCGAGCGGATCTCTTCCAGCGGCGCCGCCAGCTCCTTCACCCGCGCAACCGTCGCCTCATCCTCGGCCACGGAGGCATCGAGCAGCATCGGCGCGCCCTCGGCCGAGACAATCCTGCCCGCATCGTCGAAGGTGACGTTCAGCTCGCCCAGATACTTGCCATAGGCATAGGCGGTCACGATCGCCACATCGCCCACCTTGGTGGGATAGGGGCCGGCCGCCGCCTCATCCTCGTTCGACAGAAGCGTGTGGGAATGGCCGCCCACGATCACATCGACATTCTTCAGCGCCGAGGCGATCTCCTTGTCGGCCTCGTAGCCCAGATGCGAGAGCAGTACGATCTTCGTCACCCCCTCGTCCGTCAGCCGGTCCACCTCGGCCTGTGCGGCCTGCACCGGCTCGGTGAAGATCACGTTCGGCCCCGGGCTCGCGAGTTCCGCCGTGTCGAGCGGCGTCAGCCCCACGATGCCGATCTTCTCGCCGCCCTTCTCGACCACCACCGACTTCTGCACCTCGGCCCGCAGCCCGGGCTCGCCGGTCAGATCGGCATTGGCCATCAGAAGCGGCGCCTCGAGCTTTCTCGCGAAGTCGGTCAGCACGGCGGGGCCGTCGTCGAATTCGTGGTTGCCCACCGTCATGGCGTCGTAATCGAGCGCATTCATGAATTCGGCCGCCAGCTCGCCCTTGTAGCGCGAATAGAACAGCGAGCCCTGAAACTGGTCGCCCGCATCCACGAGAAGCCGCGTCCCGCCCTGCCCGCGCGCCTCGGAAATCGCCGTCACCAGCCGCGCGATGCCCCCGAAACATTCGCCCGCCGTATTGTCCTCGGGCGGACAGGTCGAATCGTATTTCGAGATCGGCTCGAACCGGTCGTGGAAATCGTTCGTGTGCAGGATGGTGAGCGCGAAGTCGGCCCGCGCCGCGCCCGTGGTCAGCGCCACCAGCGCCGCCGAGGCGAGAAGGGTGGATTTCATGTCAAAGCTCCCGGTCTGGACAGGTGCCGACACAGTGCGGGGACGCCCGCCCTCTGTCAAAGGCCGAGGCCCGGATGACGTTGAGGCAGGTCCTTCGGCGGAGGTCATCCGCGAAGGGCCATATTGACCGCCGCACGGTCCGGGTGCATGAGGCTTGCATGCTGATCTTCAAGATTTTCCGCCGCTCCGAATGGGATGACTTCCGCCGCGCCGGCGCCACAGCCGGAGCTCCCGTCGATCTGGCGGACGGCTACATCCACTTCTCGACGGCAGCGCAGGTGGCCGAGACGGCCGCGAAACATTTCACCGCCGAAAGCGACCTCGTGCTGGTGGCCATCGATCCCGACCGGGCAGGCCCCGAGCTGAAGTGGGAGCCCTCGCGCGGGGAGCAGCTCTTTCCGCATCTCTACCGCAGACTGACGCTCGACGACGTGGTGTGGGACAAGTCGCTCCCGCTCGGCGCCACCGGCCATATCTTCCCCGAGGGGCTCTGGTGAACATCCTTGAACGCGCGGCGCTGACGGCCCTTCACCGGATGGACCCGGAGAAGGCCCATTCCCTCTCGCTCTCGGCGCTGCGATCGGGCCTCGTGCCCCTCCCGGGTCCGGTCACCTCGCCGCGGCTGGCGACCGATGTCGGAGGGCTCGTGCTGCCGAACCCGGTGGGGCTCGCCGCGGGCTACGACAAGAATGCGGTGGCGCTCGCCGCGCTGATGCGGGCGGGCTTCGGCTTTCTCGAAGTGGGCGCGGCCACGCCCCGGCCGCAGCCCGGCAATCCGCAGCCGCGGCTCTTCCGGCTGACGGAGGACCGCGCGGCGATCAACCGCTTCGGCTTCAACAACGACGGCGCCGCCACGATCTGCGCCCGCCTCGCCATGCGGCCGCGGGGCGCGGTGCCGGTGGGGCTCAATCTCGGCGCGAACAAGGACAGCCCCGACCGGGCCGCCGATTTCGCCGCCGTGCTGGCCGCCTGCGGCCCCCATGCCGATTTCGCGACCGTCAATGTCTCCTCGCCCAACACCGAGCGGCTGCGCGACCTGCAGGGGCGGCAGGCGCTGACGGCGCTCCTCGAGGGGGTGATGCAGGTGCAGGCCGGCTTCGCGCGGCCGGTGCCGGTCTTTCTCAAGATCGCGCCGGATCTGTCGGACGCGGATCTGGCCGAGATCGCCGAGGTGGCGCTGGCATCGGGCATCGCGGGGATCGTTGCGACCAACACGACGCTGGCGCGCGACGGGCTGCGCAGCGCCCATGCCCGCGAGACGGGCGGTCTGTCGGGCGCGCCGCTCTTCGAGCGGTCGACCCGCGTTCTGGCCCGGCTGTCGGAGCTGACCGAGGGGCGGCTGCCGCTGATCGGCGTGGGCGGCGTGGCGAGCGCCGAGGAGGCCTATGCCAAGATCCGCGCCGGGGCTTCGGCGGTGCAGCTCTACACTGCGATGGTCTATCAGGGCATCGGGCTGGCCGCGCGCATCGCCCGGGGGCTCGATGCGCTCCTGCTGCGCGACGGCTTCGGCTCGGTCGCGGAAGCCGTAGGCACGGGGCGCGCCGACTGGCTGACGTGAGGCGCACCGGCGGCTGAAAAAGCTTTCCGCAGCCGTGCAGGACTCGGGTGCGGGGCTGCTTCGACCGGGATCCGAGGAGCCGCTTCCCCCCGCCTCCCCTTCCGGGCCGGAGAGGAAAGGTCTGAACTGCGGACGGTCGGCCGTCCGAGAAAGGCCGGGCTGCTCGAAACCGTCTCAGAAGGCCTTGAAGGTCATCGTGGTCAGGGTGCGCTGGATGCCGGGAATATCGAAAAGGTTTTCCGAGAGAAACCGGCCCACGTCCTGATCGGCCGGCACATAGACCTTGGCGATGAGGTCGTAGTCGCCCGAGGTGGAATAGAGCTCCGAGACCACCTCGCGGTCGTAGATCGCATCGGCCACCTCGTAGGTCTTGCCGGGCATGCAGCGGAACTGGACGAAGACGCAGCGCATGTGCTTGCTCCCTGAACGTTTGCCGGACCTTAGCCGCCTCCGCGGCCGAAGTCACGCCCGCCCGCAGCGCCGGGCAGAGGCAGGGTCCGCGGGCGGCGAACTGGGTGCGGTGAGCCGAGAGCCGAGAGCCGAGAGCCGAGAGCCGAGAGCCGAGAGCCGAGAGCCGAGACGGTCCCGGCAGGCGGGGGCCGTCAAGGTCGCGTCAGGGCGTTTCCGTCTCGGACTGGAGCTTCAGCTTCGGCGCCGTGCGCGGCAGGTCCTCGACCGACAGCGGCTGCTGCGGCAGGGCAAGACGGTTGCGGACCACCCAGACGAGGCGTTTCTCGGCGCGGGTGATCGCGACATAGGCGAGGCGTTTCCAGAGCGGAACGCCGGCCTCGGACCGGCCCGCCTGTGCGGCGGCCCAGAGGTCGGGGGCGAAGACCTGCACCACCTCCCATTGCGAGCCCTGCGCCTTGTGGATCGTGACCGCCGCCCCGTGCAGGAAGGCCGCCCCCATGCGCGCGGCCGAGGGGATGAAGGGCTCCTCCTCGCCGGGCTTCTCGATCTTGATGATCGAGGCGGCCGAGACCTGCGGATCCTCGGCGCCCACGACATGCAGCCGCGCAAAACCCTCGCGGTTGCCGGGGCCGAGATAGATCACCTGAGCGCCCTTGATGAGGCCGCGCGCCTCGAGGTCGATCCGCTTCTTGCGGTGCTTCAGCGGCAGCTCGATCCCGTCGCAGATCAGCGGCTCGCCGGGCAGGAGCTCGGTCTCGGGCGCACCCTGCGCGGCCCGGAAGGCGGTGATGAGCCGGATGCGGGTCTGGTTGCGCCAGACGAGGACCGGCGAGCGGGCCATGAGATCGGCATCCACGCGCTGCGCCACCTGCACCCGCTCGTCCTGACGGGCGGCACGCTCCACCATCGCTTCGAAGGTCTCGAAGCTGAGGTCGGGGTCGGCCAGCGCATGGGCGAGGTCGAGGATCGGGTTGTCCTCGGCCTGCCGGTGGATGCGGCTCAGCGTCAGCTTCCGCGCCTCGCCCATCGTGTCGAACACCATCTTGCCCGACTGGCCCACCGGCGCGAGCTGGGCCGGATCGCCGAACAGGACCAGCGTCGGAAAGATCTCGCGCAGATCGTCGAACTGTCGTTCGTCGAGCATCGAGGCCTCGTCCACGAAGCCCACGTCGAGCGGTTCGTCCCGTCTTTTCCAGCCCTTGATGAAGTCCGACCCCCTGAGACCGGCCGCGGCCAGCGCGCCGGGGATCGAGGGCACCTGCTCGTAGAAGGCCTTGGCACGATCCAGCGCCGTCTCGGACAGGCCCTCCACCTCGGGGCGCTTGCCGTTTCCGGCCAACCATTCGGCAATCCGCTCGTATTGCGGATCGTAGACCGGAGAATAGAGGATGCGGTGGATGGTGGTGGCCGGCACGCCGCGCAGGCGCAGCACGCTCGCGGCCTTGTTGGTGGGGGCGAGGATGGCGAGCGTCCGCCGCTCCTTGCGCTTCCTGCCCTCCCAATCGCCCGAGACCACCTCGAGCCCGGCCTCGATCAGCGCCTTGGTCAGCGAGGCGAGCAGCATCGTCTTGCCCGAGCCCGCCTTGCCCACCACCGCCAGCACCGAGGATTTGCCCTCGACCGGCACCGAGAGCGCACCATTGGCCAGATCCACCCCCATGCCGCGCAGCTGCTCGGCCACGCGGTCGTAGGCTTCCGCCTGGTCGTCGGAGAAGGACACGGCCTGCATGGGCGCGACCATAGCCGCAGGCGCCAGCCAAGGCCAGCGCCGGCGCTCAGTTGGGCCGCGGCGGCGGCTCGTCCTGCTCGGGCCCCGGCGGGGCGGCCCCGAGCTCGGCCCGGGCAAGCCGGAGCGTTTCGTCGAGCCCGGCCGCCAGCTCCGAAAGCGCGTTCCGCTCGGCATAGGCGCGGAGGTCGCTCAGCACGTCGAGGATCCAGTCATGTGTCATTGCGGCATCTGCGCCGGAATCGCCTTTCGGACCGAGGTTTTTCTACCGTAAGGCGAGCGCGGCCGAGGCACGCTGTCAATCGCGCATTTCCGCAAAGGGCCAGTAAATCCTTAAAATGCAAAGCCGCCGCGGCCGGGGCCACGGCGGCTGAGACTGGCGGATCGCTCCGGTCAGGCCTTGCGGCCGGCCTCGAGCACGTCGGCGAAGGTGCGCAACCCCGTGCGCGGGGCCTGCACCAGCACCGCCATGTTGCCGGGCTTGTGCTGGTTCTTATACATCTTCGTATGGGCAGCCGGGATCTCGGCCCAGGGGAAGACCTCGGACATGCAGGGATCGAGGCGGCGCTCGATCATCAGCTGGTTGGCCGCGGAGGCCTGCTTGAGGTTGGCGAAATGGCTGCCCTGCAGGCGCTTCTGGTGCATCCACATGTAGCGGACGTCGAAGGTGCAGTTGAAGCCGGTGGTGCCCGCGCAGATCACGACCATGCCGCCCTTCTTCACCACCAGCGACGAGACCGGGAAGGTCGCCTCGCCCGGATGTTCGAACACCATGTCGACGTTGATGCCCTTGCCGGTGATGTCCCAGATGGCCTTGCCGAACTTGCGCGCCTCCTTCAGCCACTCGTTATATTCGGGCGAGTTCACCTTGGGCAGCTGGCCCCAGCACTTGAAGTCCTTGCGGTTGATGACGCCCTTGGCGCCCAGCCCCATGACGAAGTCGCGCTTGTCTTCCTCTGAGATGACGCCGATGGCATTGGCGCCCGCCGTGTTGATGAGCTGGATCGCGTAGGAGCCGAGGCCGCCCGAGGCGCCCCAGACCAGCACGTTCTGCCCCGGCTTCAGGTCGTGCGGCTTGTGGCCGAAGAGCATCCGGTAGGCGGTGGCGAGGGTCAGCGTGTAGCAGGCCGCCTCTTCCCAGGTCAGGTGCTTCGGACGCTTCATCAGCTGCTGCGCCTGCACGCGGGTGAACTGGGCGAAGGAGCCGTCCGGCGTCTCGTAGCCCCAGATCCGCTGGGTGGGCGAGAACATCGGGTCGCCGCCGTTGCATTCCTCGTCGTCGCCGTCGTCCTGGTTGCAGTGGATCACGACCTCGTCGCCCACCTTCCAGCGCTTGACCTTGTCGCCCACCGCCCAGACGATGCCCGACGCGTCGGAGCCCGCGATGTGATAGGGCTGCTTGTGACCGTCGAACGGCGAGACGGGCACGCCGAGGCCGGCCCAGATGCCGTTGTAGTTCACGCCCGCCGCCATCACGAGAACGAGCACCTCGTGGCTGTCGATCGAGGGCGTCTCGACCACCTCGATCTGCATGGCCTGATCCGGCTCGCCATGACGCTCGCGCCGGATGGCCCAAGCATACATCTCCTTCGGCACATGGCCGAGAGGCGGCATCTCGCCGATCTCGTAGAGGTCCTTCTTGGGCGCGTCGTAGGCGACGATATCGCTCTGCACGTCGAGGGCCATGCTTGCCTCCTGTAGGGCCGAAAGGGATGCGCCGCGTCGCAGAATCGGCAGCGCTGATGGGATGAGATACGATTGGCCGAGCAACATTGCAATGGTTGATGGTCTCATTTTGTAATAATCTGTCTGCCGCAACGCAGCGTCACCGCGGCCGGCCCCCTCTCCCGCGGTTTTCGGACAGGTGTCGGGACGCGCATGCCGCTCCTTCGACCCGGTTTTCGCGGGGGAGCGCGACGCAGGATCCTGTTTTCCGTCGGATGCAACGGAGGTCGCGGAACCATGCCGCGTCGCGGCGAATTGACAGGGACATTATCTTTCGCATAAATGCGACATGCAGCAATATCCTTGCCATCGTCGAGTGGAGTCCCCTTGCCATGACCCAGAAGGATAGCCCCTGGCTGTTCCGCACCTATGCCGGCCATTCCACGGCGAAGGCCTCGAATGCGCTCTATCGCACCAACCTCGCCAAGGGACAGACCGGGCTCTCTGTCGCCTTCGACCTGCCGACCCAGACCGGCTACGACAGCGACGATGCGCTGGCGCGGGGCGAGGTGGGCAAGGTCGGCGTGCCGATCTGCCATCTGGGCGACATGCGGATGCTGTTCGACCAGATCCCGCTCGAGCAAATGAACACCTCGATGACGATCAACGCGACCGCTCCCTGGCTGCTCGCGCTCTATATCGCGGTGGCCGAGGAGCAGGGCGCCGACATCTCGAAGCTGCAGGGCACGGTGCAGAACGATCTGATGAAGGAGTATCTCAGCCGCGGCACCTACATCTGCCCGCCGCGGCCCTCGCTGCGCATGATCACCGACGTGGCGGCCTATACGCGGGTCCATCTGCCGAAGTGGAACCCGATGAACGTCTGCTCCTACCATCTGCAGGAGGCCGGGGCCACGCCCGAGCAGGAGCTGGCCTTCGCGCTCGCGACCGGCATCGCGGTGCTCGACGACCTGCGCACTAAGGTGCCGGCCGAGCATTTCCCGGCCATGGTCGGGCGCATCTCGTTCTTCGTGAATGCGGGCATCCGCTTCGTGACCGAGATGTGCAAGATGCGCGCCTTCGTCGATCTCTGGGACGAGATCTGCCGCGACCGCTACGGCATCGAGGAAGAGAAATACCGCCGCTTCCGCTACGGGGTGCAGGTCAACTCGCTGGGCCTGACCGAGCAGCAGCCCGAGAACAACGTCTACCGGATCCTGATCGAGATGCTGGCCGTGACGCTCTCGAAGAAGGCCCGCGCCCGGGCGGTGCAGCTGCCCGCCTGGAACGAGGCGCTGGGGCTGCCGCGGCCCTGGGACCAGCAATGGTCGCTCCGGATGCAGCAGATCCTGGCCTACGAATCGGACCTGCTGGAATATGAGGATCTGTTCGACGGCAACCCCGCCATCGAGCGCAAGGTCGAGGCGCTGAAGGACGGGGCGCGGGAAGAGCTGGCCCATATCGAGGCGATGGGCGGCGCCATCGAGGCCATCGACTACATGAAGGCGCGGCTCGTCGAGTCGAACGCCGAGCGCATCGCCCGGGTCGAGACCGGCGAGACGGTGGTGGTCGGCGTGAACCGCTGGACCTCCGGCGCGCCCTCGCCGCTCACCACGGGCGACGGCGCGATCATGGTGGCCGACCCCGAGGCCGAGCGCGACCAGATCGCCCGGCTCGAAGCCTGGCGCGCGGGCCGCGACGGGGCGGCCGTCGCAGCAGCGCTGGCCGAGCTGCGCCGTGCCGCCACCTCGGGCGAGAATGTGATGCCGGCCTCGATCGCCGCCGCGAAGGCCGGGGCCACGACCGGCGAATGGGCGGCCGAGCTGCGCCGCGCGTTCGGCGAGTTCCGCGGCCCCACCGGAGTGGCGCGCGCGCCCTCGAACCGCACCGACGGGCTCGATCCGATCCGCGAGGCGGTGCAGGCGGTCTCGGCGCGGCTCGGGCGGCCGCTCAAGTTCGTCGTGGGCAAGCCCGGCCTCGACGGCCATTCCAACGGCGCGGAGCAGATCGCCGCCCGCGCCCGCGACTGCGGCATGGACATCACCTACGACGGGATCCGCCTGACCCCGGCCGAGATCGTGGCCAAGGCCGCCGACGAGCGGGCCCATGTGCTGGGCCTCTCGATCCTGTCGGGCTCGCACATGCCGCTCGTGACCGAGGTGCTGGCCGAGATGCGGCGCGCGGGGCTCGACATGCCGCTGATCGTGGGCGGCATCATCCCCGAGGAGGATGCCGCCGAGCTGCGGGCCTCGGGCGTGGCCGCGGTCTATACGCCCAAGGATTTCGAGCTGAACCGGATCATGATGGATATCGTGGGTCTGGTGGACCGCACCGCCCTCGCGGCGGAATAGGATCCCTCGCGTCCCGGCTCTCTTGGCCGATCGGCCGGGACCCTGAGCCCTGCGCCCACGGGCGCGGGGCGAGGCGAAGGGCGTGACGCCTGGCCCCGCGGGGCCAGGCGTCTCCGTTTGATGAGCGGTCTCAAGGGAGGGCCCCGAAAGCGAAGGGACCGGTCGGGGGGACCGGTCCCTGTCGTCTCTCGCGGTAGGGATCAGGCGTGAATCGCGCCGTCGCCGCAGGCCAGCGCCGCCTCGCGCACCGCCTCGGACCAGGTCGGGTGGGCGTGGCAGGTCATGGCCAGATCCTGCGCCGAGGCGCCGAATTCCATCGCCACGCAGACCTCGTGGATCAGGTCGCCCGCCGCCGGGCCGATGATGTGGCAGCCGAGGATCCGGTCGGTCTCCTTGTCCGCGATCATCTTCACGAAGCCCTCGGCCTGGAAGACCGCCTTGGCGCGGGCATTGCCCATGAAGGGGAACTTGCCGACCTTGTAGGCGCGGCCCTCTTCCTTCAGCGATTCCTCGGTGCGCCCGACGCTTGCCACCTCGGGCGTGGTGTAGATCACGCCCGGGATCACGCCGTAGTTCACATGGCCATGCTTGCCGGCGAGGATCTCGGCCAGCGCCACACCCTCGTCCTCGGCCTTGTGGGCGAGCATCATGCCCGGCACGCAGTCGCCGATTGCATAGATCCCCGGCACGCTGGTGCGGAAATGGTCGTCGATCTTCACCACGCCCCGCGGCAGCATCTCGACGCCCAGAGCCTCGAGCCCGAGCCCTTCGGTGAAGGGCTTGCGGCCCGTCGCCACCAGCACCGTGTCGACGGTGAGGCTGGTCTCCTTGCCGTCCTTCTTCGCGGCCCAGGTGACGGTTGCCTTGCCGTCGGCCACCGTCGCGCCCTTGACGGCCGCGCCGAGGACGAAGCTCAGCCCCTGCTTGGCGAGGATGCGCTGGGTGGTCTTGACCACTTCGACATCCATGCCGGGCAGGATCGCCTCCATATATTCGACGACGGTCACCTTGGTGCCGAGCCGGGCATAGACCGAGCCGAGCTCGAGCCCGATGACGCCCGCGCCGATCACCACCATGGTCTCGGGGATCCTGCCGAGGCTGAGGGCGCCGGTCGAGGTCACGATCACCGACTCGTCGACCTCGACGCCCGGCAGGCTCGCGGGCTCGGAGCCGGTGGCGATCACGATGGACTTGGCCTCGTGGATCTCCTCGCCCACCTTCACCTTGCCCGGCTCGGGGATCGAGCCCCAGCCCTTGAGCCAGGTGATCTTGTTCTTCTTGAAGAGGAACTCGATGCCCTTGGTGTTGCCGTCGACGACCTCCTGCTTGTAGCCTTGCATCTTCGACCAGTCGACGGTCGGATGGGCGCCCATCAGGCCCATCTTCTCGAAATTCTCGTGGACTTCATGCAGGTTGTGGGTCGCGTGCAGCAGCGCCTTCGAGGGGATGCAGCCCACGTTGAGGCAGGTGCCGCCCAGCGCCTCGCGGCCCTCGACCACGGCGGTCTTCAGCCCGAGCTGGGCGCAGCGGATGGCGGAGACATAGCCGCCGGGGCCCGCGCCGATGATGATGACGTCGAAAGTTGCCATGATGGCCTCCGGGTTGCGAGGCGCCCTGCGGGTCCGCGGGCGGAGAGGCGGGGGGCTGTCTGCCCCCCGTGCCCCCCGAGGATATTTGGACAGAGTGAAGGGGCGCGGAAAGGGTCAGACGAGCGCGGCGAGGAGCATCGCCACGGTGGCTACGAAGCCCGCGGCCCAGATGGCCGAGCGCCAGGGGCGCCAGCCGAGCACATAGGCCGGGACATAGAGGATGCGGGCGGCGAGGTAGATCCAGGCCATGGCGGCGGTGAAGCCGGTGGACTGGCCGCCGAGGGTCACGACGACGACCGCGAGCGTGAAGAGGATCAGACCCTCGAAATGGTTGTTGAGCGCGCGCTGGAGCCTGCCCGGCACGGTGGAGAGCGGCTGGTTCGGCGGCTCGTCCCGCGGTCCGGTCGTCCATTTGTAGCCGAGCTCCATATTGGCGAGGAGCGCGAAGGGCAGGAAGGTCAGGGCCTGAAGCAGGCCTGCCAGACAGAGGGCGGTGAGTTCGGCGGTCATCTTGGTCCCCGGACGCGCGCGGGCCCCGGGACGGTCCCGGGGCCCTGACTTCGGTTCAGAGGTCGAGCAGCAGGCGGCGCGGATCCTCGAGCGCCTCCTTGACGCGGACGAGGAAGGTCACCGCGCCCTTGCCATCGACGATGCGGTGATCGTAGCTGAGCGCGAGATACATCATCGGGCGGATGACGATCTGGCCCTTCTCGACCACCGGCCGCTCCTGGATCTTGTGCATGCCGAGGATGCCCGACTGCGGCGGGTTCAGGATCGGCGAGGACATGAGCGAGCCATAGACGCCGCCGTTCGAGATGGTGAAGCTGCCGCCCTGCATCTCGGCCATCGAGAGCTTGCCGTCGCGGGCGCGCAGCCCGAGTTCGGCGATCTTCTTCTCGATCTGGGCGAAGCCCATCTGGTCGGCGTCGCGCACCACCGGCACCACGAGGCCCGAGGGGGTGCCCACCGCTACGCCCATATGGACGTAGTTCTTGTAGACAATGTCGGTGCCGTCGATCTCGGCATTGACCTCGGGCACTTCCTTCAGCGCATGGCAGCAGGCTTTCACGAAGAAGGACATGAAGCCCATCTTGGTGCCGTGCTTCTTCTCGAACGCGTCCTTGTATTCGTTGCGCAGCCCCATGACGCCCGACATGTCCACCTCGTTGTAGGTGGTGAGCATGGCGGCGGTGTTCTGCGCCTCCTTCAGGCGGCGGGCGATGGTCTGGCGCAGACGGGTCATCTTGACCCGCTCCTCGCGTGCCGCATCGTCGGCCGGGACCGGCTGGCGCGGCAGCGCGGGCTGCGGGGCGGGCGCGGGGGCCGCGGCCTGCGAGGCGCCCGCGACGGCGCGGGCCACGTCGTCCTTCATGATGCGGCCATCGCGCCCGGTGCCCTGCACCGCGTCGGGCGAGAGGCCGGCCTCGGCCATCGCCTTCCTGGCCGAGGGTGCATCCTCGACATCCTTCTTCGGGGCGGGCTCCTGCGCGGGGGCGGCCTCGGTCTTCTTCGGCGTCTCGGCCTTCGGCGCGGCGGCCACGCCCTGCCCGTCGGACGAGATGAGCGCGAGCTTCGAGCCCGCGGCCACCGTGGTGCCCTCGGTCACGAGGATCTCGGCCAGCACGCCCGCGGCGGGCGCCGGCACCTCGACCGAGACCTTGTCGGTCTCGAGCTCGCAGAGCATCTCATCCTGCGCCACGGTATCGCCCGGCTTCTTGAACCAGGTGGACACGGTCGCCTCGGACACCGATTCCCCAAGGGCAGGCACCATCACGTCGATCATCTTGCTCTCTCCCGCGCCGGCCTTCGCCTCGGCGCCCGCATGAGTCTTCTCCGGAGCCGGATCTTCGCCGGCCTCCGCTGCTCCGATCTGCGCCAGAAGCGCCGAGACCGCAACCGTCGTCCCCTCCGGGGCGACGATCTCGACCAGCCGGCCCGCGACCGGCGCGTGAACCTCGACGGTCACCTTGTCGGTCTCGAGCTCGCAGAGCATCTCGTCGGCCGCGACCCGGTCGCCCGGCTTCTTGAACCAGGTGGCGACCGTCGCCTCGGAGACGCTCTCTCCCAGCGTCGGAACCCTTACTTCCGTTCCCATCATCAGCTCCCGATCGTCAGCGCGTCATTCACCAGCGCGTCCTGCTCGGCCTTGTGGCGGCTGGCGAGACCCGTGGCGGGCGAGGCCGAGGCCGACCGGCCGGCATAGATGGCACGCGTGTGGCTGGCGCCGATCCGCGTCAGCACCCATTCGAGGTTCGGCTCGACGAAGGTCCAGCCGCCCTGGTTCTTGGGTTCCTCCTGGCACCAGACGATCTGGGCATTCTTGAAGCGGCCCAGTTCCTTCACGAGGCTCAGCGCCGGGAAGGGATAGAACTGCTCGAGACGCATCAGGTAGACATCGTCGATGCCCCGCTTGTCGCGCTCGGCGAGGAGGTCGTAGTAGACCTTGCCCGAGCACATGACGACACGGCGGATCTGCTCGTCGGGCTTCAGCACCGTTTCCGAGTGGCCCTTCTGCGCATCGTCCCACAGCACCCGGTGGAAGCCCGAGCCGGTGGTGAAATCCTCGGCGTTCGAGATGCAGAGCGGGTGGCGCAGCAGCGACTTCGGCGTCATCAGGATCAGCGGCTTGCGGAAGTTCCGGTGGATCTGCCGCCGCAGGATGTGGAAGTAGTTCGCGGGCGTCGAGCAGTTGGCCACGATCCAGTTGTCGTTGGCCGACATCTGGAGGAACCGCTCGAGCCGGGCCGAGGAGTGCTCGGGGCCCTGCCCCTCGAAGCCGTGCGGCAGCAGCACCACGAGGCCCGACATGCGCAGCCACTTCGACTCGCCCGAGTTGATGAACTGGTCGAACATGATCTGGGCGCCGTTGGCGAAATCGCCGAACTGGGCCTCCCACATCACCAGCGCATTGGGCTCGGCCAGCGAGTAGCCGTATTCGAACCCGAGCACGGCATATTCCGACAGCATCGAGTCGATGACCTCGTAGCGCGCCTGGCCCGACCGGATGTTGTTCAGCGGGTAATAGCGTTCCTCGGTCGACTGGTTGATGAAGGCCGAATGCCGCTGGCTGAAGGTGCCGCGGGTGCAGTCCTGCCCGGAAAGGCGCACCGGATAGCCCTCGACCACGAACGAGCCGAAGGCCAGAGCCTCGCCCGTCGCCCAGTCGAAGCCGCGGCCGGTCTCGAACATCTGCTTCTTGGCCTCGAGCTGGCGCCCGACGGTCTTGTGCAGGTCGAAGCCCTCGGGCACGCGCGTCAGCGCCTGACCGATCTCCTGCAGCGTCTCGGCCGAGATCGAGGTGCGGCCCGGCTGATATTCGTCGCCGTGCCGGTCGATGTGCTTCCAGCGCCCGTCGAGCCAGTCGGCCTTGTTGGGCTTGAAGTCCTTGCCGGCCTCGAACTCCTCGTTGAGCTTGGCCTGGAAGGCGGCCTTCATGTCCTCGATCTCGCCCTCGGGGATCAGCCCGTCGCGCACCAGACGCTCGGTATAAAGCTGGAGCGTCGTCTTGTGCTTCTTGATCGAGGTATACATCGAGGGGTTGGTGAACATCGGTTCATCCCCCTCGTTGTGGCCGAAGCGGCGGTAGCAGAAGATGTCGATGACGACATCCTTGTGGAACTTCTGCCGGAACTCGGTCGCCACCTTGGCGGCATGGACCACCGCCTCGGGATCGTCGCCGTTCACATGGAAGATCGGTGCCTCGACCATCAGCGCGATGTCGGTCGGATAGGGCGAGGAGCGCGAGAAGGAAGGCGCGGTGGTGAAGCCGATCTGGTTGTTCACCACGATATGGATCGTGCCGCCGGTGCGGTGACCGACGAGGCCCGACAGGCCGAAACATTCGGCCACGACGCCCTGCCCCGCGAAGGCCGCGTCGCCGTGCAGCAGGATCGGCAGGACCGTGTGGCGCGTCTTGTCGCCGGCCTGCTCCTGCTTGGCGCGGACCTTGCCCAGCACGACCGGGTTCACCGCCTCGAGGTGCGAGGGGTTCGCGGTCAGCGACAGGTGGACGGTGTTGCCGTCGAAGTCACGGTCCGAGGAGGCGCCGAGGTGATATTTCACGTCGCCCGAGCCGTCGACCTCTTCCGGCTTGAAGCTGCCGCCCTGAAATTCGTTGAAGATGGCGCGGTAGGGCTTGGCCATCACGTTGGCCAGCACCGAGAGGCGGCCGCGGTGCGGCATGCCCACCACGATCTCCTTCACGCCGAGCGCGCCGCCGCGCTTGATGATCTGCTCCATGGCGGGGATGAGCGCCTCGCCGCCGTCGAGACCGAAGCGCTTGGTGCCCATGTATTTGACATGGAGGAACTTCTCGAAGCCCTCGGCCTCGACCAGCTTGTTCAGGATCGCACGCCGGCCCTCGCGGGTGAAGTGGATCTCCTTGCCGTAGCCCTCGATGCGCTCCTTGAGCCAGGCCGCCTGCTCGGGGTCGGAAATATGCATGTATTGCAGCGCAAAAGTGCCGCAGTAGGTGCGCTTGACGATATCCACGATCTGCCGCATGGAAGCGACCTGAAGACCGAGCACATTGTCGATGAAGATCGGCCGGTCCATGTCGGCATCGGTAAAGCCGTAGGACTTCGGGTCGAGCTCGGGGTGGTTCGTGGTGTTGCGCAGCCCGAGCGGATCGAGATCGGCGGCGAGGTGGCCGCGGATCCGGTAGGCCCGGATGATCATCAGCGCCCGGATCGAGTCGAGCACGGCGCGCTGCACCTGAGCATCGCTGAGGCTCACGCCCTGTTCGGCGGCCTTGGCCTGGATCTTCTGCCCGGCAGCCTTCGCCTCCTTGGCAGGGGCGGCGGGCCATTCGCCGGTCAGCGCGGCGGTCAGGTCGTCCGCCGGCATCGGCGGCCAGTCCGGCCGCGACCAGGAGGGGCCATGCGCCTGACGCTTGGCGTCGAGCTCGCTGTCGCCCAGCGAACGGAACAACTCCGCCCAGCCCGCATCGACGGAGGCGGGGTCTTCGGCATAACGTGCCTGCAACTGGTCAATATACTCGGCATTCTGCCCCTGGAGGAAACTCGAGGCATGGAACTGCGCGTTCGGAGACTGTTCCGTCATGGCTGCACCTGACATCTGAAGGGTCCGCGACGCGGCGCCGCGGACCCGGGAAGTTTACTTGCCGAGCGCCTGCATCACCGCTTCGCCCAGATGGGCCGGGCTGTCGGCGACGACGATGCCCGCGCTCTTCATCGCTTCGATCTTCGATTCCGCATCGCCCTTGCCGCCCGAGACGATGGCACCGGCATGGCCCATGCGGCGGCCCGGAGGCGCCGTGCGACCGGCGATGAAGCCCGCCGTGGGCTTCCAGCGGCCGCGCTTCTTCTCGTCGGCGAGGAACTGGGCCGCTTCCTCTTCGGCCGAGCCGCCGATCTCGCCGATCATGATGATCGACTGGGTTTCCGGGTCGGCGAGGAACATCTCGAGCACGTCGATGTGCTCGGTGCCCTTGATCGGGTCGCCGCCGATGCCCACGGCCGAAGACTGGCCGAGCCCGAGATCCGAAGTCTGTTTCACGGCCTCATAGGTAAGCGTCCCCGAGCGCGAAACAACACCGACCGAGCCCCGCTTGTGGATATGGCCCGGCATGATGCCGATCTTGCAGGCGCCGGGCGTGATGACGCCGGGGCAGTTCGGCCCGATCAGCCGCGAGGACGAGCCCTGCAGCGCGCGCTTGACCTTCATCATGTCGAGCACCGGGATGCCTTCGGTGATGCAGACGATGAGCTCCATCTCGGCGTCGATCGCCTCGAGGATCGAGTCGGCCGCGAAGGGCGGCGGGACATAGATCACGGAGGCGTTGGCGCCGGTGACTTCGCGGGCCTCGTAGACCGAGTTGAACACGGGCAGCCCCAGATGCTCGGAGCCGCCCTTGCCGGGCGTCACGCCGCCGACCATCTTGGTCCCGTAGGCGATCGCCTGCTCGGTGTGGAAGGTGCCCTGGCTGCCGGTGATGCCCTGGCAGATGACCTTGGTATTTTCGTTGACGAGAACGGCCATCGGATTATCCCTTCACCGCTTTGACGATCTTCTGTGCCGCGTCCGACAGATTGTCGCCCGCGATGACGTTGAGGCCGGAATTCGCGATGATCTCCTTGCCCTTCTCGACGTTCGTGCCCTCGAGGCGCACGACCAGCGGAACCTGCAGGCCCACTTCCTTCACCGCGGCGATGATGCCTTCCGCGATGATGTCGCAGCGCATGATGCCGCCGAAGATGTTGACGAGGATGCCCTTCACGTTCGGATCCGAGGTGATGATCTTGAAGGCCTCGGTCACCTTCTCCTTCGTGGCGCCGCCGCCCACGTCGAGGAAGTTCGCAGGCTCCGCGCCGTAGAGCTTGATGATGTCCATCGTGGCCATGGCGAGGCCCGCGCCGTTCACCATGCAGCCGATCTCGCCGTCGAGCGCGATGTAGTTCAGGTCGAACTTCGAGGCCGCGAGCTCCTTCGGATCCTCTTCGGTCTCATCGCGCAGCGCCATCACATCGGACTGGCGGTAGAGCGCATTGTTGTCGAAGCCCACCTTGGCGTCGAGCACCTTGAGGTTGCCGTCGGTCATGACGATCAGCGGGTTGATCTCGAGCATCTCCATGTCCTTCTCGACGAAGGCGCGGTAGAGGTTCTTGACCAGCTGCACGCATTGCTTGACCTGCGCGCCTTCGAGCCCGAGGGCGAAGGCCACGCGGCGGCCGTGGAAGTCCGACAGGCCCGAGGCCGGATCGACCGAGAAGGAGACGATCTTCTCGGGCGTCGAGGCCGCCACTTCCTCGATGTCCATCCCGCCTTCGGTCGAGACGACGAAGGAGATGCGCGAGGTGCCGCGGTCCACCAGCAGCGCGAGATAGAGCTCGCGCGCGATGTCCGAGCCTTCCTCGATGTAGATGCGGTTCACCTGCTTGCCGGCCGGGCCGGTCTGGTGGGTGACGAGCGTGCGGCCCAGCATCTGCTTGGCAAGCTCGGCGGCTTCGCCCACCGACTTGGCCAGACGCACGCCGCCCTTCTCGCCCGCTTCCGGCTCCTTGAACTTGCCCTTGCCGCGTCCGCCCGCATGGATCTGCGCCTTGACGACCCAGAGCGGCCCGCCGAGTTCGCCCGCCGCGGATTTGGCTTCGTCGGCCTTCAGCACGACCCGGCCGTCGGACACCGGCGCACCGTAGCTGCGCAGGAGCGCCTTCGCCTGGTATTCGTGGATGTTCATTGAACTGTCCCATCGCTGATGATTTGCGGCGTGATGCCACAGAAACGGGCGCGATCAAAACGGGTTTTGCGCTACCAAGAGTAATTCCGCGCAAAATTCCGGGTTTGTGATCACGGGCTCGAAGGGTGTGATCACAAGCGTGGATGCCGCGCCCCTGGGCGATCCAGACGCTTAAAGAAAAAGGCGCGCCGGAGATCCGGCGCGCCCTGTGAAACTGCGTCGGACCGACTCAGGCGAGCGAGGAGTCGATGCCCTTGCAGGCCTCGACGAGGCCCTTCACCGCATTGACCGACTTGTCGAACATCGCCTGCTCGTCGTCGTTGAGCTTGATGTCGACGATCTTCTCGATCCCGCCCGCGCCGATGATGGTGGGCACGCCCACATACATGCCGTTCAGGCCGAAGGCGCCGTCCACATAGGCCGCGCAGGGCAGCAGACGCTTCTGGTCCTTCAGATAGGCTTCCGCCATCTCGATGGCCGAGGTGGCGGGCGCATAGAAGGCCGAGCCGGTCTTCAGCAGGCCCACGATCTCGGCGCCGCCGTCACGGGTGCGCTGCACGATCTGGTCGAGCTTCTCCTGCGTGGTCCAGCCCATCTGCACGAGGTCGGGCAGCGGGATGCCGGCCACCGTCGAGTAGCGGACGAGCGGCACCATCGTGTCGCCATGGCCGCCCAGAACGAAGGCCGTCACGTCGCGCATCGAGACGTTGAACTCGACCGACAGGAAATGCCGGAAGCGCGCCGAGTCGAGCACGCCCGCCATGCCCACCACCTTCTCGGCCGGCAGGCCCGAGAATTGCTGCAGCGCCCAGACCATCGCGTCGAGCGGGTTGGTGATGCAGATCACGAAGGCGTTCGGCGCATGGGCCTTGATGCCCTCGCCAACCGATTTCATCACCTTGAGGTTGATGCCGATCAAGTCGTCGCGGCTCATGCCGGGCTTGCGCGGCACGCCCGCGGTCACGATGCAGACGTCGGCGCCCGCGATCTCTTCGTAGCTGTTCGCGCCCTTCATCACGGCGTCGAAGCCTTCCGAGGGGCCCGATTGCGCGATGTCCAGAGCCTTGCCCTGAGGGGTGCCTTCGGCGATGTCGAACAGGACGACGTCGCCCAGTTCCTTGATCGCGGCGAGATGGGCGAGCGTGCCGCCGATCTGCCCCGCACCGATCAGCGCAATCTTGGGTCTGGCCATGAGTGGATCTCCCGTGAGGAATTGTCGCGGCGATGGGTAGACCTTCGTTTTCATGCGCGCAAGCCTCGTGCGGGGCGCCGCAGGGTCTTCGGCTGTTTCTCCGCAGATGTTTGCGCTAAAGGCAGGTCGGCCCGGTGGCCCATGGGCGGCGGCGCGGTATCCAATCGCATACCGCAACGGCCCGACTGATTCGGAGTGAGGAATGGACGGCTACGGCTTCTGGGCGCTGGCGGTGATCGCCTCTGTGCTCGTGGGGATGAGCAAGGGCGGCCTGCCGGTGGTGGGCATCATGAGCGTGCCGCTCCTGTCGCTCGTGATCTCGCCGGTGACGGCGGCGGGGCTGCTGCTGCCGATCTATGTCGTCTCGGACATGTTCGGGCTTTACGCCTACCGGCACGAGTTCGACCTCAAGGTGCTGAAGATCCTGATCCCGGGCGCCACGGCAGGGGTGTTCCTCGGCTGGCTCACCGCGAGCGTGGTGCCCGAGGCCGCGGTCGAGGGGCTGGTGGGGCTGATCGGTGCTGTCTTTGCCGCCAACCTGCTTCTGCGCCGCACCGATCCGCCCGCAAAGCCCGCGCGCCTGTTGCCCGGCCTCGTGTGGGGCACGGCCACGGGCTTTACCAGCTTCGTGAGCCACGCAGGCGCCCCGCCCTATCAGGTCTATGTCCTGCCGCTGAAGATGCCGAAGATCGTCTTCGCGGGCACGTCGACGATCCTCTTCGCCTATGTCAACGCGATCAAGCTTATCCCCTATGCGGCTCTGGGCCAGCTCTCGACCGAGAACCTGCGCGTCGCGGCCTGGCTCATGGTGCCTGCCGCCGTCTCGGTCTTCTTCGGCTACCGGCTGGTGCAGATCGTGCCGCAGGCGCTGTTCTTCCGCATCGTGACCTGGGCGCTGCTGCTGATCTCACTGCGGCTGATCTGGCAGGCTGTCGCCTGATTTCTGCGCCGCGGCAAATCAGGACTTGCCGAATATGCCGAAACTGTGCTCCCAAGCGCAAGATTGTTGCTTGGAGGAGAATCGTCATGGCGCATCAGGCTCATCCCTTCCGCTCCGTGCTCTACATTCCCGGCTCGAAGGAGCGGGCGCTGGAGAAGGCGCAGGGCCTTGCCGCCGATGCGATCATCTTCGACCTCGAGGATGCTGTCGCCCATGACGAGAAGATCCACGCGCGCGCGCTCCTGAAGACCACGCTCGAGACCGTCGATTACGGCCATCGCTTCCGCATCGTGAGGGTGAACGGGATGGACACCGAGTGGGGCCGCGCGGATCTCGAGGCCTTCGCGGAGGCAAAGGCGGACGCGATCCTCATTCCCAAGGTCTCGCGGGCGGCGGATCTGGAGGCGGTGGCGGCCCTCGTGCCCGACCTGCCGCTCTGGGCCATGATGGAGACGGCGCAGGGCATGCTCAACGCCGCCGAGATCGCGGCCCACCCGCGCCTCACCGGCATGGTGATGGGCACGAACGACCTCGCCAAGGAGCTCGGCAGCCGCTACCGGCCCGACCGTCTGGCGATGCAGGCGGGGCTCGGCCTCTGCCTGCTCGCGGCCCGCGCCCATGGGCTCACCATCGTCGACGGCGTCTACAATGCCTTCAAGGACGAGGAGGGCCTGCGGGCCGAATGCGAGCAGGGCCGCGACATGGGCTTCGACGGCAAGACGCTGATCCATCCCGCCCAGCTCGAGATCGCGAACGCGGTCTTTTCGCCCTCGCCGGCCGAGATCGAGCTGGCCAACCGCCAGATCGCCGCCTTCGAGGAGGCAGAACGCCACGGGCAGGGCGTGGCCGTTGTGGATGGCAAGATCGTCGAGAACCTGCATATCGTGACCGCGCGGCAGACTCTGGCCAAGGCCGAGGCGATTGCCGCGTTCAGGGCAAGCTGAGGAACGATATGCTTCTGTTGATCTTGGGGGTCGCGCTCTGGTCCGCGGCCCATCTGTTCAAACGGGTGGCTCCGGGTCTTCGCCAGCCGCTGGGGAATGCCGGCAAGGGAATTGCCGCACTGCTTCTCGTGGCGTCGCTGGTGATGATGGTGCTGGGCTACCGTCAGGCCGAGTTCATCCCGGTCTATTCGCCGCCGCCGGGCATCGGGCACGCGAACAACCTCCTGATGCTGATCGGGCTGATCGTCTTCGGCGCCGGCATGTCGAAGGGCTGGCTCTGGACGAAGATCCGCCACCCGATGCTTTACGGCGTGCTGATCTGGGTCGTGGCGCACCTCCTCGTGAACGGCGATGTGGCCTCGCTGATCCTGTTCGGCGGCATGGGCCTCTGGGCCGTGGCCGAGATCGTGCTGATCAACCGGCAGACCGCATGGCAGCGCCCCGTGTCGGGCGGGCCGAAGCGCGATCTCGCCCTCGTGGGCGTGGTTCTGGTGATGTACGGGCTGATCGCCCTCGTCCATATCTGGACGGGCCACAACCCCTTCCTCGGAACCTACGCATGAAACTCTACCGCTACCTGACCGAAGACGACACCGCCGCCTTCTGCCACAAGGTGACCGCCGCCCTGAACAAGGGCTGGCACCTGCATGGCAACCCCTCCTATGCCTTCGATGCGGCCCGGGGCGTCATGCGCTGCGGTCAGGCGGTGGTGAAGGACGTGCCGGGCACCTACACGCCCGAGACCAAGCTGGGAGACCACTGAATGAAGACCAACGCGGGCCGTTTCTTCGAGGATTACCGGCTGGGCGAGACCATCGCCCATGCCGTGCCGCGCACCGTCTCGGGCGGCGAGCGGGCGCTCTATCACGCGCTCTATCCGGCGCGCCATGCGCTGTCTTCCTCGGATGAATTCGCCCGCGCCTGCGGCCTTCCGGCAGCGCCGGTCGACGAGCTGATGGCCTTCCATCTGGTGTTCGGAAAGACCGTGCCGGACATCAGCCTGAACGCGGTGGCGAACCTCGGCTATGCCGAGGGACGCTGGCTGAAGCCGGTCTTTCCGGGCGACACGCTGCGCGCGGAAAGCACCGTCATCGGGTTGAAGGAAAATTCGAACGGCGCTTCGGGCGTGGTCTGGGTCCGCACCCGAGGCCTGAACCAGCAGGGCGAGGCCGTGCTGTCCTATGTGCGCTGGGTCATGGTGCGCAAGCGCGACACGGCGGCCCCCGCCCCTGCCCCGACCGTGCCCGAGCTTGCGGGATCGGTCGCGGCCTCGGATCTCGTGATCCCCGAGGGGCTGAGCTTCACCGACTACGACCTGACGCTTGCGGGCGAGCCGCATCGCTGGGGCGACTATGCCGTGGGCGAGAAGATCGACCATGTCGATGGCGTCACCGTCGAGGAGAGCGAGCACATGCTCGCGACCCGGCTCTGGCAGAACACGGCCAAGGTGCATTTCGACGCCACCAACCGCCCCGACGGACGGCGGCTGATCTACGGCGGCCATGTGATCTCGCTGGCGCGGACCCTGAGCTTCAACGGGCTCGCGAACGCGCAGATGATCGTGGCGCTGAACGCGGGCGCACATGCCAATCCCTGCTTCGCCGGCGACACGGTGCGGGCCTGGTCGGAGGTGCTCGACAAGGCCGAGACCGCCGCTCCGGGCGTGGGGGCGCTGCGGCTCCGGCTGGTGGCGATGAAGCATGGCACCGAGCCCTTCGTGACCCGGTCGGAGGACGGCAAGTATCTGCCCGGCGTCCTCCTGGATCTCGACTACTGGGCGCTCGTGCCACGTTGACGTGCCCTGCAGGCGCCCCCTGCATGATTGCGCAAACATGTGATCACAGGCCCGCATCTTGTGATCACATGACGAATTTTTTTGGGTTGATGCCCTGTTTTGAAGCGTGAGCCGGGTGCGGCCCTCGTGACTCGGGCAAAAAAACCGCTATTGAGTGACCAGCGAGACAGCCGCCCCACCCGGCGGGGCCGGCCAGCGAAAGGCAACGACATGGCTGAAACGAAGCGGGTCGAGCGGCCCCTTTCCCCCCATCTCCAGATCTACCGGGTGCAGCTGACCTCCACGACCTCGATCTTCACCCGCCTGACCGGGAATGGTCTGATCGTCGGCACGATGCTCGTGACATGGTGGCTGCTCGCCGCGGCGCTGAGCCCCGAGCAGTTCGAGACGGCCGACTGGGTCCTGACCTCGTGGTTCGGCGACATCGTGCTGCTGCTGTCGGTCTGGGCGCTCTGGTACCACTATCTCGCCGGCCTGCGGCACCTCTACTGGGACACCGGCAAGGGTCTCGAGATCAAGACCGCCGAGAAGCTGGGCATGGCCTGCATCGGCGGCTCGCTGGTCCTGACCCTCCTCACCGTCATCATCATCTGAAAGGGCGCCCCATGCGTTTCATCACCGCCCGCAAGCGCGCCGAAGGCATGGGTGCCGCCCATCACGGCACCGACCGGCACTGGTACATGATCGTGAGCGCGGTGGGCCTCGCCGTGCTGATCCCGATCTTCGTCTACATCGTCGGCAACGCCATCGGCGAAGGCCGCGAGCGCGTGCTCGAGATCTTCTCGCACCCGTTCAATGCGATCCTGTCGGGCCTCGTGCTGTTCTTCGGCATGCGCCACTTCGCCGAGGGCTCGACCATGATGATCGAGGACTACTGGCAGGGCGTGCCGCGGCGCCTGCTGGTGATCTGCGCCCAATCCTTCGCCTACGGCGTGGCGGCGATCGGGCTGTTCGCCCTCGCCAAGATCGCCCTCTGAGGACCTGAGTAATGGCAGCTTACACTTACGAGACGCATGACTACGACGTCGTGGTGGTGGGCGCCGGCGGCGCCGGCCTCCGCGCGACGCTCGGCATGGCCGAACAGGGCCTGCGCACCGCCTGCGTCACCAAGGTTTTCCCCACGCGCAGCCACACGGTGGCGGCGCAGGGCGGCATCGCCGCCTCGCTCGCCAACATGGGCCCGGACAACTGGCAGTGGCACATGTACGACACCGTGAAAGGGTCGGACTGGCTGGGCGACACGGACGCGATGGAATATCTCGCCCGCGAGGCCCCGAAGGCGGTCTACGAGCTCGAGCATTACGGCGTGCCCTTCTCGCGCACCGAGGAAGGCAAGATCTACCAGCGCCCGTTCGGCGGCCACACCACCCAGTTCGGCGAAGGCCCGCCCGTGCAGCGCACCTGCGCCGCGGCCGACCGCACCGGCCACGCGATCCTGCACACGCTCTACGGCCAGTCGGTCAAGAACAACGCCGAGTTCTTCATCGAATATTTCGCGCTGGATCTCATCATCCAGGACGGCCGCTGCACCGGCGTGGTGGCGTGGAAGCTGGAAGACGGCACGATCCATGTCTTCAACGCCAAACTCACGGTTCTGGCCACGGGCGGCTACGGCCGCGCCTATTTCTCGGCCACCTCGGCCCACACCTGCACCGGCGACGGCGGCGGGATGGTGGCGCGCGCCGGCCTGCCCTTGCAGGACATGGAGTTCGTGCAGTTCCACCCGACCGGCATCTACGGCTCGGGCTGCCTCATCACCGAGGGCGCGCGCGGCGAGGGCGGCTACCTCACCAACTCGAACGGCGAACGGTTCATGGAGCGCTACGCTCCGACCTACAAGGATCTGGCCTCCCGCGACGTGGTCAGCCGCTGCATGACGCTCGAGATCCGCGAGGGCCGCGGCGTGGGCGAGCATGGCGACCATATCCACCTGCACCTGAACCACCTGCCGCCCGAGACGCTGGCCCTGCGCCTGCCGGGCATCTCGGAATCGGCCAAGATCTTCGCGGGGGTCGACCTCCACAAGGAGCCGATCCCGGTGCTGCCGACCGTGCATTACAACATGGGCGGCATCCCCACCAACTACTGGGGCGAGGTGCTGGCGCCAACCGAGGGCGATCCCGACCGCGTCTTCCCCGGCCTCATGGCCGTGGGCGAGGCGGGCTGCGCCTCAGTGCACGGGGCGAACCGCCTCGGCTCGAACTCGCTGATCGACCTCGTGGTCTTCGGCCGCGCCGCGGCGATCCGCGCAGGTCAGATCGTGAAGCCGCACGAGTTCCATCCCGACGTGCCGAAGGTCCAGGTGGACGAGATCCTCGGCCGGTTCGACGATCTGCGCCACGCGAACGGCGCGGTGCCGACGGCCGAACTGCGGCTCGAGATGCAGCGCACCATGCAGGCCGACGCGGCGGTGTTCCGCACCGACAAGACGCTGGCCGAAGGCGTCGAGAAGATGAAGGGCATCGCGGCGAAGCTCGGGGACCTGAAAGTCACCGACCGCAGCCTCATCTGGAACTCGGACCTGATGGAGACGCTCGAACTCACCAACCTCATGCCGAACGCGCTCGCCACCATCGTCGCGGCCGAGGCGCGCAAGGAGAGCCGCGGGGCGCATGCCCACGAGGACTGGCCCAACCGCGACGACGAGAACTGGCGCGTGCACAGCCTCGCGGTCGTGAAGGGCAACGAGGTCACGCTGACCACCCGGCCCGTCCATCTCGATCCGCTCACGAAGCAGACCGAGGGCGGGATCGATCTGAAGAAGATCGCCCCCAAGGCGCGGGTCTACTGATGCGCGGCGCGGTCCTCCTCTCCGGTGCCCTCGTCCTCGCCGCCTGCAGCCCGCAGACCGTGGCCGACAGCGTCGCCCGGCGGACCGCGCGCACCGTGGTGCTGCCGGTGGTCGAGCAATACATGCCCGGCCCCGCGGCCCAGGGTGTCACCACCTGCATCATCGACAATGCCACCGCGCAGGAGCTGAATGCGCTCGCCCGCGACGTGGGCGTGCGGGCCGGCACCACGACGGTGCAGAACGTCATGACCGTCGCCACCCGGCCCGAGACCATCCGGTGCCTGCAGACGAGCGGCCTGCCGCTCCTGCCCGCGGTCTAGCCCATGCGCGCGCTGCCCGCCCTGCCGCTCCTCTGCCTGCTCGCCGCCTGCGGCCCCATGTCGGTCCAGCGGGCCGAGGAGGTCTGCGCCGAGCGCGCCCGCCTCGCCGAGACGCCGCGCGGGACGATCGGCGTGGGAGCGGGCAAGGGCGGCATGGTCAGCGACCTCGAACTGACGGTGACTTCGGACTATCTCATGGGCCGGGACCCCTCGGCCCTCTTCGACGCCTGCGTCTATCAGAAATCCGGCCAGCCCCCGACGCGGCCGTTCTACTCCCGCTAAGACCAGAAGGGATGAACCATGGTCCAGCTCACGCTCCCCAAGAATTCCAAGGTCCGCACCGGCAAGACCTGGCCGAAGCCCGCGGATGCGAAGAACGTCCGCAAGTTCATGATCTACCGCTGGGACCCGGACACGGGCGAGAATCCGCGCGTCGACACCTACTTCCTCGACATGGACAAGTGCGGGCCGATGGTCCTCGACGCCCTCATCAAGATCAAGAACGAGGTCGACCCCACCCTCACCTTCCGCCGCTCCTGCCGTGAAGGGATCTGCGGCTCCTGCGCGATGAACATCGACGGGATCAACACGCTGGCCTGCATCTACGGTCTCGACGAGATCAAGGGCGACGTGAAGATCTACCCGCTGCCGCACATGCCGGTGATCAAGGACCTGATCCCCGACCTGTCGCTGTTCTACGCCCAGCATGCCTCGATCATGCCCTGGCTCGAGACGAAGACGGTGGAGCCCGCCAAGGAATGGCGCCAGTCCGTCGAAGACCGGGCGAAGCTCGACGGCCTCTATGAATGCGTGATGTGCGCCTGCTGCTCGACCTCCTGCCCGAGCTACTGGTGGAACGGCGACCGCTACCTCGGGCCGGCGGCGCTCCTGCACGCCTACCGCTGGATCGTGGACAGCCGCGACGAGGCCACGCCCGAGCGTCTCGACATGCTCGAGGACCCGTTCAAGCTCTACCGCTGCCACACGATCATGAACTGCGCCAAGACCTGCCCCAAGGGCCTGAACCCGGCCAAGGCCATTGCCGAAATCAAGAAGATGATGGTCGAACGCGTCATCTGACCTCCAGCGGCGCCCGCTTGAGAGCGCCGCCCCCTCGCCCTCTCCCGGCCCGTCCCGTCGACCGACACCTGCCGCGCCGCAAGCGCCCGGCCCGCACCGCCCTGCCCGAACGCGCCTGCCCGTGCCTCCCCCTTCCCCGCTTTCACTCTGCCCAAATATCCTCGGGGGGCGCCGCCCCACCGGGGCGGCGGAGGGGGGCAGACAGCCCCCCTTCTTCGCCAAAAGAGAAGCCTCCGCGGGGAGGACGCGGAGGCTTTCCGGCAGCAGAAGCCGCCGCAGAAGGCCCTAATGCAGCGTATGCCGGGCCATCAGTTCGTAGGTGCCCGCATTGGGGCAGAAGCTGCAGTCGGCAGGCTCGACCCGGTCGGCCTCGGCCAGCGTGCATTTGCAGAGCTTTGTGCTGCCGCACCGCCGGCACACGTCCAGCAGGTCGAGATAATCGGCATAGGCATGCTGCACCGCGGCGGGCTCCAGTCCGAAGACCTGCGCCATCTGCAGCAGGCGTTCGCCCACATCCTCGGGCATGCGCGCGAACTGTTCCATCTGCCAGCGCGTGATGCCCAGATCGTCCAGATCGCGGTCGCTCAGCGCATGGATCTCCTGAAGCCGGTGCCAACGGTCGAAGAGGGCGCGAACTCGGTTCAGCATGGCTATTCCCCTTGGGTCTGATCCTATTTCATCGACCCTTGAGTATCCTTTTCCCGACTCGCGAAACATGATCCCGGTCAAGTTTTCTGACCGCATCAGCCGATGAGATGTCGCAGTCCCTGCGTCACATCGGTGCGCACCGCCAGCCGCAGGCCCGGCTCATCGCCTGCCCGGAGCGCGGCGAGGATGTTGCGGTGGTGCTGCGGCGGCTCGTTGCGCCGAAGCCGGCCATAGAGGGCGCGCATCGTGGGCCCGAGCTGCAGCCAGACCGTCTCCGCCATGGCCAGCATGGCCGGGGCCTGCGCGCGCAGGTAGAGAGTGCGGTGAAATTCGAGGTTGGTGCGGATATAGGCCACCGCATCCGCCTTCGCGACCGCCTCGGCGTTGGCCGCGTTGATCGCGGCCAGCCGGTCGATCAGCGCGAAATGCGCCCGCGGCAGGGCCCGGGCCGCCAGCTCCGGCTCCAGAAGCGCCCGGATCGCCGCCAGTTCCTCGATCCGCTCGGGGCTGAGTTCCGGCGTGGCCACCCGCCCCGAGGAGGAGAGCGACAGCGCCCCCTCGGCCACCAGCCGCCGCACCGCCTCGCGCGCGGGCGTCATCGAGACCTCGAAGCTGCGCGCCAGACCGCGCAGCGTCAGCGCCTGCCCCGGCGCCAGCTCGCCATGCATCACCTGCGCGCGCAGGCTGCGGTAGAGCCGCTCGTGGGCGGAGGCGGTCAGATCGGAGGGGCGGGACGGGTTCTGCATGGGCGCGAGCAAGCACCGCCCGGCGGCTCCGGTCAATCCCCGAAGCGGAAGCCGTGCAGCGCCTGTCCCTGCCGCCGCAGCCAGGCCCGGTGCAGGGCATAGTCGGGGTCCAGCCGCGCCACCTCGGCCCAGAAAGCGGGCGAGTGGTTCATCTGCGCGAGATGGGCGACCTCGTGGGCTGCCACATAGTCGAGGATCGGCGGCGGCGCGAGAATCAGCCGCCACGAGAACATGAGGCAGCCGTCCTGTGTGCAGGATCCCCAGCGCGACCGCGTGTCGCGCAGCGTGAGCCGGGCATAGGTCCGGCCGAGGCTGCGGGCATGGCGGTCGCAGGCCGCGGCCAGCCGCTCGCGCGCCATGGCCTTGAGGAAGGTCGCAAGGCGCAGCGGCACCGAGGCCGGATCTCCCGGCACGAGGAGCGAATCGTCCGTGACCCGCACCGAGCGTCCGCTGCCCGGCCGAACGGTGAGCGGGCGCCCCTCGAGGGGCAGGACCGATCCAAGTCCCACGGAGGCTGACTCGGGCACATCCGACAGCGCGCGGCGGATCCAGCCCTCCTGATCGCGGACGAAGGCCAGCGCCTCGGCCTCGCGGGCGCGCAGCGGCAGCGTCAGCGTCACGCGACCGTCAAGCCGCGACACGCGCAGCGAAAAGCGCCGGGCCTGCGCCGAGCGGCGCAGCGTGATCTCGACGGGGGGCGAACCGGGCAGGACGGGCATCGGGGGCTCCTTCGGGCGCCAGATTAGCGGGGCCCGGAGCAGAGAAAAGCCCTGAAAATCCGGGGAAACGCAGGGGTCGGAAAGGCTTTGACACTCCGGGGGGCTTGTGGCATGGCTCCCCAATTCTGCAGCAGCCAGCCTTGCAAGGGGATCACCATGCCCAAGGAAGAATGGGGCACGAAGCGCATCTGCCCGACGACGGGCAAGCGCTTCTACGACCTCAACCGCACGCCCGTCGTCAGCCCCTACACCGGCGAAGTCGTGGATATCGAAAGCGCGCGCCGCAAGGCGGTGGCCGCGGTCATCTCGCGCGCGACCCCCGAGAAGGACGACGACATTCTCGTGGACGATATCGAGACCGAAGACGATCTGCTCGACACGGAATCGACCGAGGATTCGGATGTCGATGACGATCTGCTCGAGGACGATTCGGACGACAATGTGTCGCTCGACGACCTGGCCGACGTGGCCGGCGACGACGAGGAAGGCTGACCGCATCGGGGGGCGAATTTTCCTCTTGCGCCCCCCGCCGCGAGCCTCTAGATAGCCCGAGCGAACCGGAAGCGGTTCGCGAAGCCCAAGCGGATCGGCAACGGTCCGCACCTCCGGTGGGGTCATAGCTCAGTTGGGAGAGCGCTTGAATGGCATTCAAGAGGTCGGCGGTTCGATCCCGCCTGGCTCCACCAAAAATCTCCCTGACTGACACGGCGACCTTACTCGATCCACGAGAGTGGCCATGGTCGTCTGCGCGGATCCCGATCCTGCGGCTTGAGTCCTGACGGCTCGACAGGCCTCGACCCGGACCGCGTGACCGGCAGGAGGCAGCACACGAAACAGGCTGTGCCGACGCCCGGGATCCCGGAGGCATCCCGCCGACCGATCTTCCGCGACGGAACCGCTGCGCCCGGATCACGGTTGTCCTCCCGCAGTTCATCCCCGGAGGATCTCATGAAGAAATTTTTCGTTCTGCTTCCCGTCTTGGCCTTCGCCGCAGGCTGCCAGACCGCCGACCAGACGACCGCGGCCAGCGCCCTTGGCGGCGCGGCCCTCGGCGCGGCGGTGTCGAGCAACGATGACCGCGTGCAGGGCGCGGCTCTCGGGGCCGCAGCCGGCGCCGTGGCGGGCACGCTCATCGGGCCGACCGGCTCGGGCACCTGCTACTACCGCAACACCCGCGGCCAGCGCTTCACCGGCCCCTGCTGATCTTCCGCTGACCCCGACCGGATGATGAGGCCCCGCGATCGCGGGGCCTTTGGTCTTTCCGGGCCCTCAGGGCAGGATCTCGAACCGGTCCACATCCACCATGCCCCGGTCGGTGATCTTCAGATGCGGGATCACCGGCAGCGCGAGGAAAGCGAGCTGCAGGAAGGGCTCCTCCAGCGTCACGCCGAGGCTGCGCGCGGCCTCTCGCAACGTCACAAGGGCGTCCCGCACCTCCTCGAAGGGCCGAAGGCTCATCAGCCCGCCCACCGGCAGCGCGAGCTCGGCAAGGATCTCGCCGCCGGCCGCCACCGCGAAGCCGCCCTCGAGTGCGCGCAGCCGGTTCGCGGCCAGTGCCATGTCGGCATAATCGATCCCCACCACAGCGAGATTGTGGTGGTCGTGGCAGACGGTCGACGCGATCGCCCCGCGCGCCATGCCGAAGCCGCGCACGAAGCCTGTGGCGCGGCCGCCCGTCTTGCCATGCCGCTCGATGACCGCGATCCGCGCCAGATCGCGAGCGGGATCCGGCCGCTTGTCTCCGTCCACGGGTTCGATCTCGGCCGTCAGATGCTCGGTGATGATCTTGCCGGGCAGGATGCCGATGACCGGGGTCTCGGCCCGGTTGCCGGGGCAGCGGAATGCCTCGGGTGCGATCTCGGCCACCTTCACCGAAGCCCGCGCCACCGGCTCGACGTCTGATCGCGCGGAAAAGGCCGCATCGTCGGCCACGACGCCCCCCGCCAGCACCAGCGCCGCATGGCAGCCTTCAAGCGAATCGAGCACCGCGATATCGGCCCGCCGGCCCGGCGCGATCAGGCCGCGGTCCTTCAGCCCGAAAGCCTCGGCCGCCGACAGGCTCGCCGCGCGGTAGACGGCCAGCGGCGGCGCGCCCAGCCGGATCGCGGTGCGGATCATGTGGTCGATGTGCCCGTGCTCGGCGATGTCGAGCGGGTTGCGGTCGTCCGTGCAGAGGCAGAGGTAGGGCGCATGGCGCTCGGTCAGGATGGAGACGAGCGCATGCAGGTCCTTCGACACCGACCCCTCGCGGATCAGCACCCGCATCCCCTTGCGCAGCTTCTCGAGCGCCTCATCGGCGGTGGTGGCCTCGTGCTCGGTGCGGATCCCGGCCGCGATATAGCCGTTCAGATCCTTGCCCCGCAGCAGCGGCGCATGGCCGTCGATGTGGCGGCCGCGGAAGGCCTCGAGCTTGGCCATGCATCCCGGGTCCTTCATCAGGACGCCCGGGAAATTCATGAATTCAGCGAGCCCGATCACCCGCGGATGATCCATCAGCGGCGCGAGATCCTTGGCCTCGAGCGCGGCGCCCGCCGTCTCCATATGCGTGGAGGGCACGCAGGACGAGAGCTGCACCCGCAGGTCCATCACCAGATGGGCCGAGGCCTCGAGGAAGTAGCGGATGCCCTCGAGCCCGCAGACATTGGCGATCTCGTGCGGATCGCAGATCGCGGTGGTGATGCCGCGCGGCGTCACGCACCGGTCGAATTCGAAGGGCGTGACCAGCGAGCTTTCGACATGAAGGTGGGTGTCGATGAAGCCCGGCACGAGGATCCGGCCCCGGCAGTCGATCTCGCGCCGGCCCGCGTAGGTGCCGAAGGTGCCGACGATCCGGTCGCCGCAGATCGCCACATCGGTCTGCACCAGCTCGCCCGTCACGAGATCGAAAACGCGGCCATGCTTGAGGACGAGATCGGCCGGAACGAGGCCCCGCCCCTGATCGATACATTCGGAAAGGCTGCGGCTCATGGATCCTCCTGTCGCTCGCCTCAGAGAAACCCAAGGCCGCGGGCGCGTCCAGCGGATTGGCCTTTCCTGACGCGCGCAGGCCGCGGCGGGACGGTCTGCGGAGAACGTTTAGCTCTTGCACACGGCGTCGGGGGATGATCCTTCTCGGATCTCATACCGAGAGATTTTCCATGCATCCGCTGCGCGGCATCGGCCTCAAGGTCGCCTCCGTCCTCATCTTCATCGTCATGTCCGCGCTCATCAAGGCGACGTCAGACCGGGTTCCCGCGGGCGAGGCCGTGTTCTTCCGCTCGTTCTTCGCCATGCCGGTGATCTTCGTCTGGCTGGCCTGGCGGCACGAACTGCGCACGGGGCTCAAGGCGGTCAATCCGATGGGCCATGTCTGGCGCGGGGTCGTGGGCACGATGGCCATGGGGCTCGGCTTCGCGGGGCTGGCCTACCTGCCCCTGCCCGAGGTCACCGCCCTCGGCTATGCGGCGCCGCTTCTCACCGTGATCTTCGCCGCGATGTTCCTCGGCGAGGAGGTGCGCGCCTTCCGCATCTCGGCGGTGGCCCTCGGGCTCGTCGGCGTGCTGATCGTGCTCTCTCCCCGCCTCACGGTGCTGTCGGGCGGGATGGGCCATCGCGAGGCCTTCGGCGCGGCGCTCGTGGTGGGCGGGGCGGTCTTCGCCGGCCTCGCGCAGGTCTTCATCCGCAAGCTCGTCCATACCGAGGCCACCTCGGCCATCGTCTTCTATTTCTCGCTGACGGCGACGCTTCTGTCCTTCGTGACGCTGCCCTTCGGCTGGGTCTGGCCCACGCCCGCCGAGGCGGCCCTGCTGATCGGGGCCGGCGTTCTGGGCGGTGTCGCGCAGATCCTGCTGACCTCGGCCTACCGGTTCGCCGACGCTTCGCTGGTCGCGCCCTTCGAATATGCCTCGATGATCTTCGCGCTGCTGATCGGCTACCTCGCCTTCGACGAGGTGCCGACGCTGGTCATGCTCGGCGGCGCGAGCCTCGTGGTGGCCGCGGGCATCCTCATCATCTGGCGCGAGCGGCGGCTGGGGCTCGAGCGGGCGCGGCAGCGCAAGGCCATGTCGCCCCAGGGCTAGGGCCAGCGCAGGATGCGGTCGGCGGGGGCCGACCTCTGCAGCACGCGGCGCACGTTGGGCATGTCGTTCGATGCCACCCACTCGGCACCGCCGGGCCGCGCCGCCCATCGCGCCAGAAGCCGCCGCTCGAGCTCGGCCTCCGGCACGTCGAGGAAGAGCGTGAGATCGAAGAAGCCCCGCAACCGCCGCCAGGGCTCTTCGTCGAGAAGCAGGTAGTTGCCCTCGACCACGAGGATCCGGTCCTGGTCCGTCACCACATCGGCCGCGGCGCGCGCGAGTTCCATGCTGCGGTCGAAGACCGGGATCGCGACCTCGCCGCCCGCCCTGAGCCGCTCCATCAGGGCAAGGAAGCCCCAGATGTCGAAGGTCTCGGGCGCGCCCTTGCGGTTGGAAAGGCCGCGCCGGGCCAGCACGCGGTCATCGAAATGGAACCCGTCCATCGGCACCAGCCGGGCGCCGGGGCCGAGGCCTGCCACCAGCGCCTCGCCCAGCGTGGACTTGCCCGCCCCGGGCGGACCGGCGAGAGCCACGATGAACCGCCCCCGCCCCTCCGCCGCCGTCCGGATCTCCTGCGCCAGCGTCTCGGGCGTCATGCGAACTCGTTGAGGCTTTCGGGGGCCATGGCGCCCGTCATCAGCGCCACGGCATCGGACATCGAATGACGCTTGGGATCGATCACGCAGAGCCTCCGTCCCAGCCGGTGCACATGCACCCGGTCTGCCACCTCGAACACATGGGGCATGTTGTGGCTGATGAGCACGATGGGCAAGCCCCGCCGCTTCACGTCGAGGATCAGCTCCAGAACGCGGCGGCTCTCCTTCACGCCCAGCGCCGCGGTGGGCTCGTCCATGATGACGACCTTGGAACCGAAGGCCGCCGCCCGCGCGACCGCCACCCCCTGACGCTGCCCACCCGAAAGGGTCTCGACCGCCTGCCCGATGTTCTGGATCGTCATCAGCCCCAGCTCGGTCAGCTTCTCGCGCGCCTTCTGCTCCATCGCGGGGCGATCGAGGGCGCGCAGCCACTTGCCCATGAAGCCCGGCTTCCGGATCTCGCGTCCGAGGAACATGTTGTCCGCGATCGACAGCGCGGGCGACAGGGCGAGGTTCTGATAGACCGTCTCGATCCCTGCCTCGCGCGCATCGAGCGGCGAGGCGAACTGCATGGGCCGGCCGTCGAGCTCGATGCTGCCCTCGTCCACCCGGATCGCCCCCGAGAGCGCCTTGATGAGCGAGGATTTCCCGGCGCCATTGTCGCCGATCACCGCGAGGATCTCGCCCGGATAGAGGTCGAAGTCGCAACGGTCGAGGGCGGTGACGCGACCGTAGCGTTTCACGAGGCCCCGGGCCTTCAGGATCGGTTCCATCACGCAGCCGCCTTTCTGATCCACTGGTCCACGGCCACCGCCGCGATGATGAGGATGCCGATGAGCAGGTAGGTCCATTGCGGATCCGTCCCCATGAGCTTCAGCCCCAGCGAGAAGACCCCCACGATCAGCGCGCCGAAGAGCATCCCCAGAACCGATCCCCGGCCGCCGAAGAGGCTGATCCCGCCGATCACCACCGCCGTGATCGATTCGATGTTGGCGAACTGGCCCGCCGTGGGCGAGACCGAGCCGAGACGGCCGATCATCACCCAGCCCGCCAGCGCGCAGATCAGGCCCGACAGCGTGTAGACGGTGACGAGCACGTTGCGGGTCTGCACGCCCGCAAGCTCGGCCGCATCGGGATCGTCGCCCACCGCATAGACATGACGGCCCCAGGCGGTCTGGCGCAGCACATAGGCGATGACCAGCACCAGAAGGATCAGGAGCACCGCGCCGTAGGTGAAGACCGCCCCGCCCCGCCCGGCCTCGTCCGCGCCGAGCCGGAAGGTGTTGCCGAAGAACTGCAGGATCGGTGCCTGAGCCGAGATGTCCTGCGAGCGGATCGTCTCGTTGGCGGAATAGAGGAAGTTCGCGGCCAGCACGATCTGCCACATGCCCAGCGTGACGATGAAGGGCGGAAGCTTCATCCGCGCGACGAGGGTGCCGTTCACGAACCCGATGCCCGCGCCCGCGGCAAGGCCGCAGAGCACCGAGAGCGGCGCCGGGATCCCGTAGCGGAAGGTGAACTGGCCCATGATGACCGAGGAGAGCACCATGATCGCGCCGACCGACAGGTCGATCCCCGCCGTCAGCACGACGAGCGTCTGCGCCGCGCCCACGATCCCCACGATGGCCACCTGCTGCAGGATGAGCGTGAGGGTGAAGGCCGAGAAGAACTTCTGGCCGAGCAGCGCACCAAAGATCGAGATCGAGACGACCAGAACGATCAGCGGCACCAGCGAGGGCGTCTGGTGCAGAAGATGCCGTGCCTGCTGGACGAAGCTCTTGCGCTGCTCGAACTCGGCCACGGCGTCCGGGCTGCGGTTCAGCGCAGCCTCGAAGCCCTGCGGCCCGTGGGTTTCCGTTGCCATCTTCCTAGACCTCCCGTTGCCGCGCTCTCCGTGCCGCGCGAAGCGGCGCAGGATGGATCTGTCCGAAACCGCCCTGCGTGCCGCCCGTGACGGACCCCGAGGGGCGGGCTCCGTCATCGCAGGATCCTCCGGCGGGCCGGGGGTGCGCCCGGCCCGTCGGACCGGGCGCGCCGCTCACCCCCAGCAGAGCTCCGCGCCCTTGGCGCTGTCGATGGACTCGACGCCCTCGACCGGCTGGTCGGTCACAAGGGCGACGCCGGTGTCGGTGAAATCCTTGCCCTCGCTGGTGGCGGGCTTGGTGCCATCCTTGGCGAAGGCCGCGATGGCCTCGACCCCCAGCGCCGCCATCTGCAGCGGATACTGCTGCGAGGTGGCCCCGATCACGCCGTCCTTGACGTTCTGCACGCCCGGGCAGCCGCCATCGACCGAGACGATCAGCACATCCGCTTCGCGGCCGATGGATTTCAGCGCCTCGTAGGCGCCCGCCGCCGCGGGTTCGTTGATCGTATGGACGAGGTTGATGGTCGGATCCTGCGCCAGCAGGCTCTCCATCGCGCGCCGGCCGCCCTCCTCGTTGCCCTGCGTCACCTCCTGCCCCACGATCCGCGGGTCGTCCTCGTCGCCCCAGCGGGTCTTGTCGCCGAGTTCGACACCGAAGCCCTGCAGGAACCCCTGATTGCGCAGCACATCCACCGAGGGCTGCGACACGTCGAGGTTCAGGAGCGCGATCCGCGCATCGCCGGCCGCATCGCCCATCCGCGCCTTGGCCCATTTGCCGATCAGCTCGCCCGCAAGGAAGTTGTCGGTGGCGAAGGTGCCGTCGGCCGCATCGATCGGATCGAGCGGCGTGTCGAGCGCGATCACGAGAAGGCCCGCGTCGCGCGCCTTCTGCACCGAGGGCACGATGCCCTTCGTGTCCGAGGCGGTGATGAGGATGCCCTTGGCCCCGTCGGCGATGCAGGTCTCGATGGCCGCCACCTGGCTCTCGCTGTCGCCGTCGATGCGGCCCGCATAGGACTTGAGCGTGATCCCCAGCTCCTGCGCCTTCGCTGTGGCGCCTTCCTTCATCTTCACGAAGAAGGGGTTGGTGTCGGTCTTGGTGATCAGGCAGGCCGTCATGTCCTGCGCAAGAGCCGGCAGGGCCGACAGGGCAAGCGCCGCCGCGCCCCCCATGAGGGCGAGTTTGAATTGGGTCACGATGTCTCCTCCCGGAAGCGGGCCTCTCTCCGCCCGCCGTTCATGTGGCGCTGGCGTCCTCCCGCCGCGACGCCTTCATGGAAGCCGATTCCCGATCTTGCGTCAATAAATAATTCAAAGTGATTTAGTATTGACAGGATGGCCCTTCGCCGCCCCAATGGCTAAGGGAGGCCCGCTCGTCGGGCAGGGAGAGCGGGGTGAGACAGGGACAGGAGACGGCGGAACGGTCGGGCGGGGCCGAGCCCGGGCTGCGCGGCTCGAACCAGAGCGGGATGCGCGCGCATAACGAGCGCCTCGTGCTGTCGCTCGTTCGCCGCGAGGGGGCGCTGGCCAAGTCCGACATCGCGCGGATGACGGGGCTGTCGGCACAGACCGTCTCGGTCATCATGCGCGAGCTGGAGCGCGACGGCCTCCTGCGCCGGGGCGAACCGATCCGCGGGCGGATCGGCCAGCCGTCGGTGCCGATGTCGCTCGCGCCGGAGGGCGCCTACTTCCTCGGCCTCAAGATCGGCCGCCGCTCGGCCGAGCTGGTGCTGATCGACTTTCTCGGCCGGCCCGTCGCCTCGCGCCGGAGGCTCTATCCCTACCCCACGCCCGATGCGGTGGTGGCCTTCACCGCCGAGACCCTGCCCCGGCTGATGGAGAGCCTGTCGCCCGAAAGCCGCACGCGTGTGGGGGGCCTCGGCATCGCCATGCCGTTCCAGCTCTGGAACTGGGTCAGCTATGTGGGCGCGCCGCAGGCCGAGATGGACGCCTGGCGCACCCGCGACATCCAGAGCGAGCTCGCCGCCCTGACCGGCCTGCCCGTCCATGTCCGCAACGATGCGACGGCCGCCTGCGGGGCGGAACTCGTCTTCGGCAGCGGCGCGCGGCCCAAGGACTTCCTCTACTTCTACTTCGCCTATTTCATCGGCGGCGGCCTCGTCCTCAACGGGCACCTCTTCGCGGGGCGGACGGGCAATGCGGCGGGCGTAGGCCCCATGCCGGTGCCGGGCCGCGACGGCCAGATGCGGAGGCTTCTGAACGTGGCCTCGATGTCCGTCCTCGCCGAGGCGTTGGAGCAAGCGGGCGAGCCCTCGGCCGCGCTCTGGGAGGATCCCGGGCGCTGGGAGGTGAGCGGCCCGATCCTCGAGGAGTGGCTCGAAGGAGCGGCGGCAGGCCTCGCCTCGGCCATCCTCTCGGCCGCCGCGCTGGTCGAGATGGAGACGGTGGTGATCGACGGCTGGATGCCGCCCGCGATCCGGGCCGACATCGTGCGGCGCACCCATGCGGCGCTGCACCGGCTGGACCTGTCCGGCATCGAGCCGCCGCTGATCCGGGAGGGCACCGTCGGCGCTCAGGCCCGCGCCCTCGGGGCGGCCGCGATCCCCCTGTCGCAACGCTACCTCGTCGAGGCGATGGGCGCCGGGCAGGAGAGCTAGCTTTTCGCGCCTGCGACGCTTGACTTGTGAAGGTCAGAGCACCAGTTTGGCCAAAATCTCGCTGAACGTGAAAGAAATTCATGACCTCACGACCTTTCGCACCCGGAAAGGAGGCGCCGGCGGCATGTCTCTGGCTCTGATTGCCGCTCTCCCGTTTCTCGGGGCCCTGCTTCCGGGCCTGATGATCCGATCCGGGCGCACCGCCTGCGCCGTCGTCACAGGCAGCGTCACCGCCCTCGCGCTTCTGATGCTGGGGCTCCATGCCCCCGCCGTGCTCCGGGGCGAGATCGTGCAGACGCGCATCGACTGGATGCCCGGCCTCGGTCTCAACGCGAATTTCTTTCTCGACGGGCTCGGACTGCTGTTCGCCGGGCTGATCCTCGGGATTGGCCTGCTCATCATCCTCTATGCGCGCTTCTACCTCTCGCGGCAGGATTCGATGGGGCAGTTCTACAGCTATCTCATGCTGTTCCAGGGCGCGATGGTGGGGATCGTCCTGTCGGACAATATCCTTCTGCTCCTCGTCTTCTGGGAGCTGACCTCGCTGTCGTCCTTCCTGCTCATCGGCTACTGGAAGCACCTGCCCGCGGGCCGTCAGGGGGCGCGGATGGCGCTGACCGTCACCGGCATGGGCGGCCTCTCGATGATCGCGGGGATGCTGATCCTCGGCCAGATCGCGGGCAGCTACGATCTGACGGTGATCCTTCAGGCGCGGGACGCGATCCAGGCCTCGGAGTGGTATCTGCCGGCGCTGGTGCTGATCCTGATCGGCTGCTTCACCAAGTCGGCGCAGTTCCCGTTCCATTTCTGGCTGCCGCACGCCATGGCCGCGCCCACGCCGGTCTCGGCCTATCTGCATTCGGCCACGATGGTGAAGGCCGGGCTCTTCCTCATGGCGCGAATGTGGCCCGCGCTGGCCGGCACGCCGGAGTGGTTCTATCTCGTCGCCACCACCGGCCTCGTGACGATGGTCGTGGCCGCCAAGATCGCGCTCTTCAAGGACGATCTGAAGGCTCTCCTCGCCTTCTCGACCGTCTCGCATCTCGGCCTCATCACGATGCTTCTGGGCTTCGGCACCAAGTCCGCCGCCATTGCCGCCATCTTCCACATCATCAATCACGCGACCTTCAAGGCCGCGCTCTTCATGACGGCGGGCATCGTCGACCACGAGGCCCACACGCGCGACCTGAAGCGGCTCGGCGGCCTGCGCAAGCTGATGCCCATCACCTTCACCATCGGCACCGTCGCGGCGCTCTCGATGGCGGGCATCCCGCCGCTGAACGGGTTCCTCTCGAAGGAAATGATGCTCGAGGAGGCCGCCCACACCGTCTGGTCCGGTCAGGCCTGGCTGATGCCGGTCTTCGCCACGCTGGGCGCGCTCTTCTCGGTGGCCTATTCGCTGCGCTTCGTGGCCCACACCTTCCTCGGGCCGGTGCGCGACGACTATCCCCACCGCCCGCACGATCCGGGCTTCGGCATGTGGGCGGCCCCCGCCTTCCTCGCGGTGCTCGTCGTGGCCATCGGCCTTGCGCCGATGCCGATGGCGGCCTGGCTGGTGGATGCGGCGGCGGGCGCCACCACCGGCGAGGCGGTCCATGCCCATATCTACCACTGGCACGGGCTGACCCCCGCGCTCTGGATGTCGGTCGCGGCCATCGGCGGCGGCCTCGTGCTCCTCGGCCTCCATGCGCCGCTGATGCGCGCGTGGCTCGCCACCCCGCGCCCCGAGGCCAAGCGCCTGTTCGACGGTGTGGTGGAGCCGCTCGCAGCCTTCGCGCGGCGTCTCTCCACGGGGCTGCATGACGGGGCGCTCAGCCGCTATTTCGCCATCGCCACCTTCGCGATCCTTGCCGTGGGTCTCTATGCCTTCTTCTCGGGCGGCCACTCCGCCGGGACGCGGGCTCCGACCCCCGTCGAGGTCGTGCCTGCCGCGGGCTGGCTTCTCCTGATCGTCTCGACCGTGACGCTTGTCCTCTTCCACCACAACCGCGTGGTGGCGCTGGTGGTGCTGGGCGTGGTGGGCCTCGTCGTCTCGATGGGGTTCGCCTATCTCTCGGCCCCCGATCTCGCCCTGACGCAGATCCTCGTCGAGGTGGCGACGGTCATGCTTCTGCTGCTCGCGCTGAACTTCCTGCCCAAACGGACCCCGATGGAGAGCTCGGCCTCGCGGCGGTTCCGCGACGGGATCCTCTCGGCAGGCGCGGGCCTTGGCGTCGGCTGCCTCATCTACATGATGATGACGCGGGACTTCGCCTTCCCCACCATCGCGGACTATCACCTTGCGAATGCCAAGACGGGCGGCGGCGGCACCAATGTCGTCAACGTGATCCTCGTCGACTTCCGCGGCTACGACACGTTCGGCGAGATCACGGTGCTGGGCATCGCGGCCCTCGTGATCTTCGCCGTCACCGAGACGATCCTGCGGCCCGGCCCGGCCAACAGCCGCCTCCTCTCCTGGGCGCAGGAGCATCGGCAGGCGGGCGACCGCCATCCGCTGATGCTCGTGGTGGCCACGCGGATGATGCTGCCGGTGGCGATCGTCGTGGGGGTCTACATCTTCCTGCGCGGGCACAACATGCCGGGCGGCGGCTTCATCGCGGGCCTCGTGGTGGCCATCGCCGCGCTCATGCAATACATGGCCTCGGGCTTCGGCTGGACGGCCGCGCGCAAGCGGTTCGAATATCACGCGCTGATCGCGATGGGCGTGCTCATCGCCGGCGCGGCCGGGGTCGGCGCCTGGTTCGCGGGACGGCCGTTCCTGACCTCGGACTACGGCTACGTCCACCTGCCCCCGCTCGAGGAGTTCGAACTGGCCACCGCGATGATCTTCGACACCGGCGTCTTCCTCGCCGTGCTGGGCGCGGTTCTGCTGGCGCTGGCCTCGATCTCGCGGATCGCCGTCCGCGCCGGCGAGGAGGTTTCCTCGTCGCCCTATGACATCGACCTGCCGCGCGACGGCTTCGGAGACCGCTGATGGAGATCCTCGTCGCTTCCGCCGTGGGCACCCTGACCGCCGCCGGGATCTACCTGATCCTGCGGATGCGGACCTTCCCCGTGATCGTGGGGCTGGCCCTCCTGAGCTATGCCGTGAACGTCTTCATCTTCGCCTCCGGCCGCCTCGCGGTCGGTCTGCCGCCGGTCCTGTCCAAGACCGCAGAGGCCTACACCGACCCGTTGACCCAGGCGCTCGTGCTGACGGCCATCGTGATCTCCTTCGGCATGACCGCGGTGATCGTGATGGTGGCGCTCGGCGCCTTCCTCGAGGCCGGCACCGACCGCATGGACAGCGACGACGAGGCCGGCCAATGAACCACTGGATCATTGCCCCCGTCGTCCTGCCGGCCGTGATCGCGCCCCTGATCGTGCTGCTCATGCGCCACGATCTCGTGCTGCAACGGGTCTTCTCGCTGGCCGCGACCGTCGCGCTCTGCGGCGTGGCGGGCGTGCTTCTGGCCACCGCCGCCACCAATCCGCCCGAGGCCTATTTCCTCGGCAACTGGCCCGCGCCCTTCGGCATCGTGCTAGTCCTCGACCGGCTGGCGGCGATGATGGTGGCGCTGACCGCCTTCCTCGCGCTGATGGTGCAGCTCTACGCGATCGGCAGCGGCTGGGACCGGCGCGGCCAGCATTTCCACGCGCTCTTCCAGTTCCAGCTCATGGGGATCTGCGGCGCCTTCCTGACGGGCGACGCCTTCAACCTCTTCGTCTTCTTCGAGGTTCTGCTGATCGCGAGCTACGGGCTCATGATCCACGGCGGCGGCCGGGCGCGGCTGCGCTCGGGCGTGCAGTATGTGGCCTACAACCTCGTGGGCTCGACCCTCTTCCTCTTCGCGCTGGCCACGATCTATTCGGTGGCGGGCACCCTCAACATGGCGGACCTGGCCGAGCGGGTCGCCGCCCTGCCCGAGGGCGAGGCCGCCATCCTGCGCGTCGCGGGCGTGCTGCTGCTGGTCGTCTTCGCGATCAAGGGCGCGCTGGTGCCGTTCCAGTTCTGGCTGCCCGGCACCTATGCCTCGGCCCCGGGGCCGGTGGCCGCGCTCTTCGCCGTCATGACCAAGGTGGGCGCCTATGCGGTGATCCGGGTCTTCAGCCTGATCTTCCCGCCCGAGACGCCCGCCACCGGCGCCTTCTTCTCCGAGCTCCTCTTGCCCGCGGCGCTGGTGACGCTCGCGCTTGGCGCTGTGGGCGTTCTGGGCGCGGCGAGCCTCGGGCGGCTCGTGGCCTTCGGCGCCATCGCCTCGATGGGCACGCTCTTCACCGCGATCTCGGGCTTCTCGCCCGAGACGATGGCCGCGGCGCTGTTCTACCTCCTGCATTCGACGCTGGCGACGGCGGTCCTGTTCCTCGTGGCCGATCTCGTGCTGGCCCGGCGCGGCAGCGAAGACCTGATCCAGCGCCGTCCGCCCATCGCGCAGGAGGGGCTGATCGCCTCGCTCTTCTTCCTGGGCGCCATCGCGCTGGCGGGGATGCCGCCGCTCTCGGGCTTCCTCGGCAAGCTCCAGATCCTCGACGCGCTGCGCGGCCCGAACATGGTGGCGGTCTGGGCCACCGTGCTCGTCACCTCGCTCCTGATGATCGTGGGCTTTGCGCGGGCGGGGAGCCTCCTGTTCTGGAAGTCGCATGAAACGCTGATGGAGGCCGATCCGCACGAGCCCGACGTGCTGTCCTTCGCCGCGGTTGGCGGCCTCGTGGCTGCGCTCGTGGCCCTCACGCTCGCGGCGGGCCCGGTGTCGAGCGCGCTCGGCTCGGTGGCCACGGAACTGGCCGAACGCACGCCCTACATCGCCGCGAACCGCCTCACGGAGCAGCCGCAATGATCCGCAGGCTCTTTCCCCATCCGTGGCTCACGGTCACGCTGATCTTCGTCTGGATGCTGCTCGTCAACAAGCTGGCTCTGGGCAGCCTCGTCTTCGCCGTGCTGCTCGGCATCGCCATCCCGCTGCTCGTGGCGCCCTACTGGCCGGGACAGACCCAGCTCAAGAGCCCGCTGCGTCTCGCGGCCTATGTGGGTCTGGTGATCTGGGATATCATCAAGGCCAACCTCACGGTCGCCAAGATCGTGCTGTTCTATCCGACCGAGAAGATCCGCTCGGCCTGGATCGCCGTTCCGATCGAGCTCACCTCGCCCGAGGCGATCTCGATGCTGGCGGGCACGATCACCCTCACGCCCGGCACGGTCGTGACCGATGTCTCGGCCTGCGGGCGGGTGCTGCTCGTCCACTGCCTGCACGCGCCCGACCCCGATGCGGTGCGCGAGGAGATCAAGACCCGCTACGAAGCCCGCCTCAAGAGGATCTTCGCATGATCGCACTCGCCCTGACCTACGCGCTCGGCTGCTTCGGCGTGGCGCTCCTGTTCAACCTCGTGCGGCTCCTACAGGGGCCGACCATCGCCGACCGGATCCTTGCGCTCGATACGATGGTCATCAACATGATCGCGCTGATCGTGCTCTACGGCATCCGCGGCGGCGGGACGATGACCTTCGAGGCCGCGCTGCTCTTCGCGATGACGGGCTTCGTCTCGACGGTGGCCTACGCCAAGTTCGTCCTGCGCGGCAACATCATCGAGTGATACCCATGGACATGGCCCTCGAGATCCTGATTTCCGCCCTGCTCGTCATCGCCGGCACCTTCGGCCTGATCGGCAGCTTCGGCCTCCTGCGGCTGCGCGATGCGGTGCAGCGGCTCCATGCGCCGACCAAGGCCACCACTGTGGGGGTGGGTGCGGCGCTGATCGCTTCGGTGATCGACCTCTACCACTATCAGGACACGCTCACCTGGCAGGAGCTTCTGGTCGCCGCCTTCCTCTTCATCACCGCGCCGATCACCGCCCTCTTCCTCGGCAAGATCCACATGCACCAGAGCATCCCGCGCGAGAAGCTGCCCGACACCGGCACGAAGCGCGACTGGGCCACGTTCGATCCGACCTTCAAGGGCCCCGAGCCGAAGCTGCCCGGAGACTGACCTTCCCCCGACGCTTCCCGGGCAGCCTGCAAACGGAGCGTGGCCCCGCGACGCTACTTAACGTCGCTTGACCGGCGGCGGGCCGCATGCTTCTGGAGCAGGAGCTTTGCTCCGCGGAAAGGTGCGCCCTCCAATGCTCGATCTGACGTCTCACTGGGCGGGGATTCTCTCCCTCGCCATATTCGTGGCTGCCTACATCCTCGTGGTGTTCGAAGAGGCCACGCACCTGCGGAAAAGCAAGCCGGTGATGCTGGCCGCGGGCCTGATCTGGTTGCTGATCGGGCTGGCCTACGCGATCGCCGGCCGCGGCGAGGAGACCTACGAGCTCTCCGCCCACATCATCGAGGAATATGGCGAGCTCTTCCTGTTCCTGCTCGTCGCCATCACCTATGTGAACACGCTCGAGGAGCGGCGCGGCTTCGAGGTGCTGCGGGCGAAACTCGTGAGCATGGGGCTCAGCTACCGCAGCCTGTTCCTCCTCACGGGCGCGCTGTCGTTCTTCCTGTCCGGCATCCTCGACAACCTGACGACCGCCCTCGTGATGGGCACGGTGGTCATGGCGCTCGGCTCGCACTCGCCGCGCTTCGTCACCATCGGCTGCATCTCGATCGTCGTGGCGGCCAATGCGGGCGGCGCCTTCACCCCCTTCGGCGACATCACCACCCTGATGGTCTGGCAGAAGGGCAGGCTCGACTTCTTCGAGTTCTTCGCCATCCTGATCCCCTCGCTGGTGAACTGGGCAGTGCCCGCCGCGATCCTGTTCTTCGCCGTGCCGAAGGGCACTCCGGACGCGCAGGCCGAAACGATCCGCGCCAAGCCCGGCGCGCTCGGAGTGGCGATCCTCTTCGCCGCCACCATCGTGACCGCCGTCAGCTTCAAGAACTTCCTCAACCTGCCGCCGGCCCTCGGCATGATGCTGGGCCTCGGCTATCTCCAGCTCTGGTCCTATGTCCTCAAGCAGAAGGGCACGCGCTGGCGCGACGACGACATGGTGCTCGACAGTTTCCACCAGATCCAGCGGGTCGAGTGGGACACGCTGCTGTTCTTCTTCGGCATCATCTTCGCCGTGGGCGGGCTCGGCGTTCTGGGCTACCTCACGCTTGCCTCCGAGCTGCTCTACACCGACCTCGGCCCGACCGCCGCCAACATCATCATCGGCGCCCTCTCGGCCATCGTCGACAACATCCCGCTGATGTTCGCGGTTCTGACGATGGACCCCGCCATGTCGCACGGCGAATGGCTGCTCATCACGCTCACCTGCGGCGTGGGCGGCTCGATGCTCGCGATCGGGTCGGCGGCAGGCGTCGCGCTCATGGGGCAGGCCAAGGGCGCCTACACCTTCATGGCGCACCTGAAATGGACCTGGGCCATCGCGCTCGGCTATTTCGCCTCGATCGGCGCGCATCTCGTCATCAACGCGCACCATTTCTGAGGTCCGGGCCGCGCCTTCGGGCGCGGCCTTCCCGTTCCGCCTCGGCCGGTCAGGCGTGGCCGGCGGTCGACGAGAGCGTCAGCGGGTCGATCCCCATATGCCGCAGCATTCCGGTCCATTTGCCGGGATCATCGTCCGAGAAGACGAGTTCGGAGGGCGCCTCGGCCGTCAGCCAGTCGTTGCGCTGCACCTCCGCCTCGAGCTGCCCCGGCCCCCAGCCGGAATAGCCCAGCGCCATCAGCGCCGAGCTGGGCCCCTGCCCCCGCGCCAGCGCCTCGAGAATGTCGACGGTGGCGGTCATGCCGAACTTGCCCGAGACCAGCATCGTGGCCCCCACGCTCATGTAATCGGGCGAATGGAGCACGAATCCCCGCCCCCTCTCCATGGGACCGCCAAGATGCACCCGGATGTCGCGGCCGTTCGGCGCACGCGGGATGTTCAACTGCTCGAGCATGCCGGCGAAGCTGAGGTCCTCCACCGGCTTGTTGATGACAAGCCCCATCGCGCCGTCGGGCGAATGAGCGCAGATCAGCACGAGGCTGCGTTCGAATCGCGGATCCGCCATGCTGGGCATGGCGATGAGCAGGCTTCCTGAGAGATCCATGCGCGCCTCCCTTTCCCCGACTATGGGGCGGCGCAGGCACCGGCTCAAGGGGGGGACGCCGCCACAGTCGCGCGAGCCGCGGGCGGGTTGGCGCAGTTGTGACTTTCCAACCGCCCCCTGCTGCGGAATTGTGCGTCCATGCTGATCCGATTGTTCCTCGCCTCGTGTCTGGCCCTGGCTGCTCTGCCGGCCTCCGCGACTCCGCCCGACCAGATCCTCAAGGCCGAACTCCTGCCCGGCTGGCGCGAGGGCGGCCGGCATATCGCCGCCCTCCGGCTGAAACTCGCGCCCGGCTGGAAGACCTACTGGCGCAGCCCCGGCGAGGCCGGCATCCCGCCCGAGTTCGACTGGAGCGGCTCCAGGAACGTGTCGGGCGTGCGGATGCACTGGCCGGTGCCGCATGTCTTCAGCCTGAACGGGATGCAGACCATCGGGTATCGCGACGAGGTGGTGCTGCCCTTCGAGGTCGAGACCCGCGACGCGCGAGAGCCCGTGCGCCTCAGGGCGCGGGTCGATCTGGGCGTCTGCCGCGACATCTGCGTGCCCGCGGAATTCGAGCTCGACGGGGAATTGGCGGCCACGGGCGCGCCCGATCCGATCATCTCGGCCGCGCTCCGCTCGCGCCCCGAAACCGGCCGCGAGGCAGGCGTGGGCCGGGTGGCCTGCCGGGTGGACCCGATCGACGACGGGCTGCGGCTCACGGCCGAGCTCGACCTGCCCGCGACCGGCGGCGCCGAGGTGGTGGTGATGGAGCCCGGAACGCCCGCGATCTGGACCTCCGAGGCGGTCACGTCCCGGCAGGGCGCCCGGCTCGTCGCCGTGTCCGACATGGTCGGGCCGGACGGCGTGCCCTTCGCTCTCGACCGCTCGGCGGTGACGCTCACCGTTCTGGGCGACCGCCGCGCGGTCGAGATCCGGGGCTGCCCGGCCCCCTGAGGCGGGACCGCCGCGACTGCGGCCGCCGGGGCGGGGGCTCGATGCCCCCGACGCGGCGTCCTCCCCGTCCCACACTGCCCGGCCGCCTCGCTGTCCGCAGCCCTGCCCACGCCGAGCCCAGCCGCGCCGAAGTCGGCTCCCCCGCACGAGCTTCCGCGCGCCCGGCCCGCGCCCGCCTCAGCGCGCGAGCCGCGCCTTCACCTCCAGAAGATCCGCCCAGGCCTCGCGCTTGGCCTCGGGATTGCGCAGCAGATAGGCCGGGTGGCACATCGGCATCACCGGCCGGCCCCAGGCTTCGGCCCAGCGGCCGCGGAGCCGGGTGATCCCCGTCCGCCCCAGCAGCGCCGCGCAGGCCGTGTTGCCCGTCACCACGATCAGGTCGGGCGCGGCCAGCTCCACATGGCGGGCGAGGAAGGGCGTCATCATCGCCACCTCCTCCGGCGAGGGATCCCTGTTCTGCGGGGGCCGCCAGGGCATCACATTGGTGATATAGAGCGCGGTCTCGGCATCCAGGCTCGTGCGGGAGAGGCCGATCGCCGCGAACATCCGGTCGAGAAGCTGCCCCGCCCGGCCCACGAAGGGCCGGCCCGCCGCATCCTCCTCGCGCCCCGGCGCCTCGCCGATCAGCATGAGCCGCGCCGCCGGATGGCCGTCCGAGAAGACCGTGTTCCGCGCGCCCCGCTTCAGATCGCAGTGGTCGTAGGCCGCCATCGCCTCCCGCAGCGCCTCGAGGGTGGGCGCGGCCGCGGCCGCGCGTCGCGCCTCCTCCACCGGATCGGCCGCCGCGACCGGATCGAGCGCGGCCGTCGCCGCCACCGCGGCGGCGGCAGCCTTCGGCACCGGTTGCGCGTCGCCCAGCTCGTAACGGTTCACCGGCGCATCGAGGATCGCCTCGGTCGCGCCGAGATCCACCTGCCAGGCCAGCGCCGCCAGCGCCGCGTTCCAGTCCAGCCCGTCCATCGCCCCTCCGACTCGCGCGCCGACCCTAGGCCGCGGCCCGTCTCCCGGCAACCGCCTTGCCCCGCGGGGCCCGCCTTCCTATAAGCGCCGCAGCCCGGTCCTCGAGGGAGTTGCCCATGACCTTCCGCGCCCGCCACCTGCTCGGCATCGAGCATCTGGCCCCCGACGAGATCCGCTCCGTCCTCGACCTCGCCGACAGTTATGTGGACCTCAACCGCCGCACGATGAAGCAGTCGGACGCGCTGGCGGGGATGACCCAGATCAACATGTTCTTCGAGAATTCGACCCGCACCCAGTCGAGCTTCGAGCTTGCGGGCAAGCGGCTCGGGGCGGATGTGATGAACATGGCGGTGGCGCAGAGTTCGGTGAAGAAGGGCGAGACGCTCCTTGACACCGCCATGACGCTGAACGCGATGCACCCCGATCTCCTCGTGGTGCGCCACCCGGCCTCGGGGGCGGTCAACCTCCTGGCCTCCAAGGTGAACTGCGCCGTCCTCAACGCGGGCGACGGGCGGCACGAACATCCGACGCAGGCGCTTCTCGATGCGCTCACCATCCGCCGCGCCAAGGGCCGCATCCAGCGCCTGACCGTCGCCATCTGCGGCGACATCGCCCACAGCCGGGTCGCGCGCTCGAACCTGATCCTGCTCGGCAAGATGGAGAACCGCGTGCGCCTGATCGCGCCGCCCACGCTGATGCCGCCGGGGGTGGGCGAGTTCGGCTGCGAGCTTTACGACGACATGAAGAAGGGCCTCGAAGGCGCCGATGTGGTGATGATGCTGCGCCTCCAGAAAGAGCGGATGGACGGGGCCTTCATCCCTTCCGAGCGCGAATACTATCACCGCTTCGGTCTCGACGCCGAGAAGCTCGCCTTCGCCAAGGAGGATGCGATCGTCATGCATCCGGGCCCGATGAACCGCGGTGTCGAGATCGACGGCACGCTCGCCGACGACATCAACCGCTCGGTGATCCAGGATCAGGTCGAGATGGGGGTGGCGGTGCGCATGGCCTGCATGGATCTTCTGGCGCGGAACCTGCGCGCCGAACGGGGCCGCGCGGCCGTGGGGGTGATGGCATGAGCCTCCTTCTCACCAACGCCCGCCTGATCGACCCCCAGGCCGGAACCGAGACCGAGGGCGACCTGCTGATCGAGAGCGGCCTCATCGCCGCGGTGGGCGCGCTCGAGACACCGGCCGGCGCCGAGGTGATCGACTGCGGCGGCAAGTGCCTCGCCCCCGGCATCGTCGATCTCGGCGTGAAGGTGGGCGAGCCCGGCGAGCGCCACCGCGAGAGCTTCCGCTCGGCGGGCCTCGCCGCCGCCGCGGGCGGCGTCACCACGATCATCGCGCGCCCCGACACGATGCCCGCCATCGACACGCCCGAGGTGCTGGAATTCGTCACCCGCCGCGCCGCCGAGGCGAGCCCGGTCCGCATCCGCCACATGGCGGCCCTGACCAGGGGCCGCGAGGGGCGCGAGATGGTGGAGCTCGGCTTCCTGCTCGACACCGGCGCCGTGGCCTTCTCCGACTGCGACCATGTGATCGAGACCACCAAGGTCGCCGCCCGCTGCATGACCTATGCCCGCAGCCTCGGCGCCCTCGTGATCGGCCATCCGCAGGATCCGGGCCTCTCGGCCGGCGCCTCCGCCACCAACGGCAAGTTCGCGAGCCTGCGCGGCATCCCGGCCGTCCATCCGATGGCCGAGCGCATGGGCTTCGACCGCGACATGGCGCTGGTCGAGATGTCGGGCGTGCGCTACCACGCCGATCAGGTCACCACCGCCCGCACCCTGCCCGCGCTGGAACGGGCCAAGGCCAACGGGCTCGACGTGACGGCGGGCGTGGGCATCCACCACCTGACGCTGAACGAGTTCGACGTCGGCGATTACCGCACCTTCTTCAAGCTGAAGCCGCCGCTGCGCTCGGAAGAGGACCGGCTGGCGATGGTCGAGGCGGTGGGGTCGGGGCTGATCGACATCATCTCCTCGATGCACACGCCGCAGGACGAGGAATCGAAGCGCCTGCCCTTCGAGGAAGCTGCCTGGGGCGCCGTCGCGCTCGAGACCTTCCTGCCAGCGGCCCTCCGGCTCTATCATGCGGGCCGCCTGACCCTGCCGCAGCTGTTCCGGGCCATGGCGCTCAACCCGGCGAAGCGGCTCGGCCTGCCGCAGGGGCGGCTCTCCGAGGGGGCACCGGCCGATCTCGTGCTCTTCGATCCCGACGCGCCCTTCGTGCTCGACCGCTTCACCCTGCGCTCGAAATCGAAGAACACGCCCTTCGACGGCCAGCGGATGGAGGGGCGGGTGCTCGCCACCTATGTCGGCGGCCGCCGGGTCTACGCCGCGGGCGAATGAGTCCTCGCCCGGGGCCTGTCATTCGCGCTTCGCGAACGGCAGGCCATCCTCGGGGCCCGGCCGCAGCGGCAGGCCATCCTTGCGACCCCGGCCTGCGATTGCAGGCCACTTTCGTGACCCAGGCCTGCGGCGGCACGCCCTCTTCGCGCCGGGGCCTCGGCCGGACCAGACTAGAGCAGATCCGTCCCGGCGCCCGGGACCAGCAGAGCGGGAGAGAGTGACATGCCGGCCATCGAAAGCGGCCTTTGGGCGCTGATCCTGACGGGAGTGCTGGGCTATCTGCTCGGCTCGATCCCGTTCGGCATTGTCATCACCCGCGCGCTGGGGCTGGGCGACCTGCGCAAGATCGGCTCGGGCAATATCGGCGCGACCAACGTGCTCCGGACGGGTAACAAGCCCGCGGCGCTGGCCACGCTGCTCCTCGATTCGGGCAAGGGCGCCATCGCCGTGCTGATCGCGCGCGCGGCCGTGGGCGAGGATGCGGCGCAGCTTGCGGCCTTCACCTCGTTTCTGGGGCACCTTTTCCCGGTCTGGCTCGGCTTCCGCGGCGGCAAGGGGGTGGCGACCTTCCTCGGCACGCTGCTGGCGCTCGCCTGGCCCGTGGGGCTCGCCTGCTGCCTGACCTGGCTCGCGACCGCGGCCCTGGGCCGGATCTCCTCGCTCTCGGCCCTCGTGGCTGCGGCGAGCGGTGTCCTCTGGATGATCCTTCTGGGCTACGGCCAGATGGCGGCGCTGGGGGCGGTGCTCGCGGTTCTGATCTTCATCCGCCACCATGCGAACATCCGCCGGATCCTCGCGGGCACCGAGCCGCGGATCGGGAAGAAGTAACCCTTCAAGGGCTCGTCCGCGGCAGCGCCGGCGAGCGGGGGCTCGATGCCCCCCGAGCCGGCACCCCCGGCCGGGTCCGTGCGCCCGGACGGGGCGGCCCCGCTCAGTAGCTCATCTCGGGATAGATCCGGCGCAGGTCGCCCTCCCAGGGGCCGTGGAACCGCTCGAGCAGCAGATCCGCCACCGTCCGCCCCGAGGACACGCTCTCGGCCAGCACCTCGAGATGGCCCGCCTCGTCGGCAAAGCCCTCGCCCGCCAGCGCCCGGGCGCGGAGCCCGCCCTCGGCGATCGCCACCGCCTCGCGCGCCACGTCGAGGAGCCGCACGCCCCCCGCCTCGCCCTGCAGCCCGTCGACCGAGGCCGCCACGCGCAGCCCCTCGCGCGTCTCCGCGCTCCAGTCCCGGGCGAGATCCCAGGCCGCATCGAGGGCCGCGCCGTCATACATGAGCCCGACCCAGAAGGCGGGCAGCGCCACCAGATGCGACAGCGGGCCCGCGTCGGCCCCGCGCATCTCGATGTATTTCTTCACCCGCGCCTCGGGGAAGACCGTGGTCATGTGGTCGGCCCAGTCCGACAGCGTGGGCTTCTCGCCCGGCAGCGCCGGCAGCTCGCCCTTCAGGAAGTCGCGGAACGACTGGCCCAGCGCGTCGATATACTGCCCGTCGCGGTAGACGAAATACATCGGCACATCGAGCACCCAGTCCACATAGCGCTGGAAGCCCATCCCCTCCTCGAAGGCGAAGGGCAGCATGCCCGTCCGCGAGGCGTCTAAGCTGCGCCAGATGCGCGAGCGCCAGCTCTTGTGGCCGTTCACCCGGCCGTCGAAGAAGGGCGACGAGGCGAAGAGCGCGGTGGCGACCGGCTGCAGCGCCAGCGCGACGCGCAGCTTCTTCACCATGTCGGCTTCCGAGCCATAGTCGAGATTCACCTGCACGGTGCAGGTGCGATACATCATCTGGGTGCCGTGGGTGCCCACGCGCCCCATATAGTCGGTCATCAGCCGGTAGCGCCCCTTGGGCATCACCGGCATCTCCTCGTGGCTCCAGATCGGGGCCGCGCCCACGCCCATGAAGCGCACGCCCATCGGGTCCGCCACCTCGGCCACCTCGCGCAGGTGGCTCTCGAGCTCTGCCTTGGTCTCATGCACCGACAGGAGCGGCGCGCCCGACAGCTCCAGCTGCCCCCCCGGTTCGAGGGAGACATTGGCGCCGTCGCGCTGAAGGCCGATGATCGCGTCCCGCTCCATGACCGGCTCCCAGCCGAACCGGTCGCGCAGACCTTCGAGGATGGCGCGCACCGAAGCCGCACCCTCGTAGGGCAGCGGCTTCAGGTCGGCGGTCAGATGGCCGAACTTCTCGTGCTCGGTGCCGATGCGCCAGTCCTGCGCCGGCTTGCAGCCCGCTTCCATATAGGCCGCCAACTGCTCGTAACTCTCGATCGGCCCGCCGCCGGACTGGGGAATGGACATGCACGCGCTCCGATCGCTTGTTCGGGAGGCAAGACCTGTCGTGTCGTCGCAGTCAAGTCAAGACCGCGCGCGAGGGCCTCCGCCAGATCAGCTGCCCTGCCGGCGCGGCTTGCGACGAAAGGCTGATGACATTGCCGCCCGGCGCCGGAGCCTCCGCGGGGCCGGACAGGGCCGCGAGCAGGCGGCTCGTGTCGAGGCCGGGCAGGGCTGCGAAGGCGTCGAACAGGCGGTGAGCCCCCTCGGCGCCGACGGGAATGGACAGCACCTGCCCGTCAGACTGGCGCAGCCGCCAGTGCCGCTCTCCCCGGACAAGGACGAGGCGCAGTTCCTCGAGATCGTCGAGGGCGACATAGCCGCCCCAGTCGGGGCCGAGATAGCCGATCTGGCCCTCGTCGAGTTCGACGAGGCCCGCCGCCCCGCCGCTCTGGCCAAAGCGCATCCGGCGGAGCGCGATCACGGCCCAGCCCGCGGCCACGGCGAAGGCGAGCCCGCCCAGCGGCACGAAGAACCACCCGCCCAGCGAGGCGAGCCAGAGCGCTCCGGCCATCGCCGCCGCCGCCGCGGCAGGTTCGCGCCAGCGGAGGAGGAGCCCCTGCACCTCCGGCCGCAGAAAACTCACCGCCAGTCTCCGAGCACCGACTGCCAGAGCGTGAGCGCCGCCACCGCCGCCGTGTCCGCGCGCAGGATGCGCGGGCCGAGGCTCACGGGCACCACCTGCTCCATCCGGCGCAGGCGCGCCTGCTCTTCCTCCGAGAAGCCGCCCTCGGGCCCGATCAGGATGGCCCAGGGCCTGGGCGACGGCCGCTTCGGCCCCTCCTCGAAGCCGCGCGCCTCAAAGCCGCCCGCGGCCTCGAGAAGCCCCGCCCGCGCGCCCACGAGGCTCTCGTCGCACCACATGATCCGCCGGTCGGCCGGCCAGTCGGCGAGGAGCCGCTCGAGGTTCGTCAGATCGGCCACCTCGGGCACGAAGGTGCCGCCGCATTGCTCGGCCGCCTCGACGGCGTGGGCCTGCAGCCGGTCCTGCCGGATCCGCTCGGAATTGGTGAAGCGGGTCTGCACCGGCAGGATCCGCGCCGCGCCCATCTCGGCCGCCTTCTCGACGATGAAGTCGGTGCGCGCCTTCTTGATCGGTGCGAACAGGAGCCAGAGGTCGGGCGGCAGGCGGAGCGGCGCAGTCTGATCCGTGCAGAGGAGCGTCCCGCCCCGCTTGCCCGTCTCGGCCACCTCGGCGCGCCACTCGCCGTCCCGGCCGTTGAACAGGGACACCGCCGCCCCCCGCGCGAGCCGCATGACCCCGAACAGGTAATGGGCCTGATCCTGCGTCAGAGGAACGGGTTGCCCGCGTCCGAGGGGCTGCTCTACATAAAGCCTGACTTTCGCATCCGACATGGGGGCACCTTATGCAGCAGCCGCGCCAAGCGCCAGAGGCTCCCGCCGGGGGACCGGCGGCCGGGACGACGCAGGGCACGGTGGCCGATGCCCCGCCCGGAAACTGGGTCGACAGGCTCGCGCCCGCCGCGACGCGGCCCTATCTGCGCCTGTCGCGCGCCGACCGGCCGATCGGGACATGGCTTCTGCTGATCCCCTGCTTCTGGGCGGTGGCGCTGGCGGCGCTGGCCGACCCCGAGGGCTACCGGCCGCTCGACCTCTGGCTCGTGATCGGCAGCACGGTCGGCGCCTTCCTCATGCGCGGCGCGGGCTGCACCTGGAACGACATCACCGACCGCGAGTTCGACGCGGCGGTGGCGCGCACCCGCTCGCGCCCTATCCCCTCGGGGCAGGTCAGCGCGAAGGCCGCGGCGGTCTGGATGGTGGTGCAGGCGCTGGTCGCCTCGCTCATCCTCTTCAGCTTCAACGGCACCGCGATCCTGCTGGGCGTGGCCTCGCTCGCCCTCGTCTGCATCTATCCCTTCGCCAAGCGCTTCACCTGGTGGCCGCAGGCCTTCCTCGGGCTCGCCTTCAACTGGGGGGCGCTGCTGCTCTGGGCCGCCCACACCGGCAGCCTCGGCTGGGCGCCGGTCGCGCTCTATGCCTCGGGGATCGCCTGGACGCTGTTCTACGACACGATCTACGCCCATCAGGACAAGGAGGACGATGCGCTGATCGGGGTGCGCTCGACCGCGCGGCTCTTCGGGCAGCATACGGGCAAGTGGCTCGTGGCCTTCATGATGGCGGCGACCCTCCTGATGACGCTCGCGGTGCTGCTGGCCGTGCTGCCGCAGGGCTCGATCCTCCAGCTCTTGATCGCGCTCGCGGGCGTCTGGGGCTTCGGCGCCCACATGACCTGGCAGATCGCCCGGCTCGACACCGAGGACACCGCGCGCTGCCTGCGCCTCTTCCGCTCGAACCGGGACGCGGGCCTGATCCCTGCGCTGTTTCTCGCCACAGCCGCGCTCCTTTGATTGAAGGGGCGGGGCTCAGCGCCTAAAGCACGGGACGACCGACGACCTTTCGACGGGAGAATCCGCGCCATGCGCCTGAAACCGAGCCTCCTTGCCTCCGCCGCCTTCGTCACGGCCGCGGCGCTTGCCGTGGTGGGGGCCTCCGTGGCCGCGACCGTGATCGAGAACCGATCGGTCGAGGCCGTGCAGTCGCGCCTCACCGCCGCGGGCCTCACCTTCGTCGAGGTCCATGCCGACGGGCTGCAGGTCTGGCTGCGCGGCACCGCCCCGAACGAGGCCACGCGCTTCCGCGCGGTGAACCTCGCGGGGGGGGCCGTCGATGCCACGCGGCTGCGCGACGCGCTCGAGGTGACGCCCGTGCGCGAGATCGAGGCGCCGCGCTTCTCGGTCGAGATGCTGCGCAACGACGACGGCGTGTCGCTGATCGGCCTGCTGCCCGAGGCGGGCGGCACCGAGGATCTGGCCAATGCCGCGCGCGGCCTCGGCACCGGGCTTCAGGTGGCCGACATGCTGGAGACCGCCGATTTCCCGACGCCCGAGGGCTGGTCCTCGGCGCTTGCCTTCGGGCTCGAGGCCCTGCGCCTCCTGCCGCAATCCAAGATCTCGGTCGATGCCGACCGGGTCTCGATCACGGCCATCTCGAACAGCGAGGACGAGAAGCGCAAGCTCGAGGGGCAGCTTTTGCGGCTCGCGCCCGAGGGGCTGGAGCTCGTCATGAACATCTCGGCGCCGCGACCGGTGCTCACGCCCTTCACGCTGCGTTTCGTGATGGACGAGGAGGGTGCGCGCTTCGACGCCTGTTCGGCCGACACGACGCGGGCGCGCGACCGGATCCTCGCCGCCGGCACCGCGGCCGGCGTGACCGAGGAGACCACCTGCACCATCGGGCTGGGCGTGCCCTCGCCCCGCTGGGCCGAGGCCGCCGAGGCGGGCGTGCGGACCGTGGCCGAGCTCGGCGCGGGCAGCGTGACCTTCTCGGACGCCGACGTGACGCTCGAGGGCAAGGCCGGCACGCCGCGCGCCCGGTTCGACCGGGCCGTGGGCGCGCTCGAGGCGGCGCTGCCCAAGGTCTTCTCGCTCGAGGCGACGCTGCCCCCTGCCCCGCAGGCGGTGGCCGAGGGCCCGGCCGAGTTCCGCGCCAGCTTGTCGGATCAGGGCCGGGTCGAGCTGTCGGGCCGCGTGACCGACGAGCTGACGCGCAAGGCGGTGGACAGTTTCGCCCGCGCCCAGTTCGGCGCGAGCAAGGTGCGCAGCGCGACGCGGCTCGACGGCGAACTGCCCGAGGGCTGGCCCACCCGGGTCCTCGCGGGGCTCGAGTCGCTGGCGCAGCTGCATTCGGGCGAGCTTCTGGTGCGGGCCGACACGGTCGAGGTGACGGGCGTCACCGGCTCGAAACAGGCCAGCGGCCGCATCTCGCAGGTGCTGTCGGCGCGGCTGGGCCAGGGCCGCAGCTTCAAGGTGGACATCGTCTACGACAAGAAGTTCGACCCCGAGGCCGCACTGCCCACCGCGCAGGAATGCATGTCCCGCATCCGCCGCGTGCTCGCCGGGCAGAAGATCACCTTCGAGCCGGGCTCGGCCGAGATCGACCAGAGCGCCCGGGGCACGCTCGACGGGCTGGCCGAGGTGTTCAAGGTCTGCAAGGCCATGCCGCTCGAGATCTCGGGCCATACCGACAGCCAGGGCAGCGAGGGCGGCAACAAGGCCCTGAGTCAGGCCCGGGCCGAGGCCGTGCTTCTCGCGCTGCAGGGCCGGCGCGTGGACGTGGGCCGGATGAAGGCCGTGGGCTACGGCGAAGAGCGTCCGATCGCCGACAACGGCAAGGAGGAGGGCCGCGAGGCCAACCGCCGGATCGAGTTCACGTTGCTGGGCGAGGACGGCAATCCGGTTGACGACGCGGCTCCGGTCGTGGAGGAAACGGCGGAAGCCACGCCGTCCGACGGCGCGGAGGCCGCCGCGGACGACGAACCCTCGGCGGCGCCGACCGAAATGACGCGGCGCCCGAAGCGCCGTCCCGCGGAGGACTGACCGGGGCCCGGTCCCGGGCCCCGGCCGCACGAGGGGCCGGACCGGGAGGGCCGCCCGCCTCCGGCTCCGGCCGGAGGGACCACCCGACGCGCCCCTGACGGGCAACGACCGAGAAGAGCATGAACCGCACCGAATTCATCATCGCGACTGCCGTCATCCTGTTCGTGGCCTTCGGCATGGGCTGGCTCGCCCACTGGCTCGTCAGCCGCTTCTCGCGCGTCACGGGCGACATGTCCGAGGTGGACCGGCTGGCCCAGCATCTCCACGAGGCCGAGGAACAGCGCGATCAGGCGCTGCTCTATCTCGAAAGCCGCGAGGCCGAGCTTGGCGCGCAGCTGGCGCAGACCGAGGCCGAACTACGCGCCACGATGGACGGGCTGCGCGAAGCCCGCGCGGAATCCGAGGAACTGCGCGACTATATCGACCGGATCAGGGCCGGCTGACCGCGCCGGACCCCAGAAGATCGGCCACCAGCCGCGAGGACGGATCGGCCAGCGCATCGATCACGTCGAAATGATGCCGCCCCGGCTCCACATGCCAGGGGCAGGACCAGGCTTCCGACAGAAGCCGCGCCTGCCACAGGAAGGCGGGCCGCTCCTGCCCGCCCACATGGACGGTGACGGCGGTCGAGGGACGGCGCGCGGCGCGGGCAGGGCTCTCGGCCGCGGCCTCGGCCGGATCGAGGCGCAACCTGTCGTTCATCGCGGTCGGGATCAGCGGCTCCAGCTCGGACAGGGGCGAAATCGGCACGCAGCGCAGGAGCCGCGCGGCAAGGTCGGGCGCGACCGGCGCCTCGGCGCAGGCGAGGCGCGCCGCGAGGTGGCCGCCGGCGGAATGGCCGGTCAGCACCACGGGCCCCGCCACCTCGCGCGCCGCCGCGGCGGTGGCGCGGGCGGCATCCTCCACCATCTCCGCGATGCGCGCCGTGGGCGCGAGCCGGTAGGAGGGCATCGCCACCGCCCACCCGAGGGCCAGCGGCCCCTGCGCCAGATGCGACCAGGTCTCGCGGCCGAAGGCCATCCAGTACCCGCCATGGAAGAAGATCGCGAGGCCCCGCGGCGTGCCCTCGGGCAGGAACAGATCGAACCGCTGCCGCGGGTCCGGCCCGTAGGCGAGATCGAGACGGGCCCGGGATCCGAGCCCCGCACGGAAGGCTGCCGCCTCCGCCTCCCAGCGCGGCGGGTAGGTCTCCGCGCCCTCGATGAAGTCGCCGTTGGCATAGGCGCGGCTCGCCTCTTCCCTTTCTCTCACATTGACATCTTTCGCCCTGCCGTTACTGGACATGTCCCCCGCCCCGTGCTTTCCATTGTGCGATGCACTCTGCCCGGCCCTCCGGGCAGCCGCAAATCCATTGTCCCCGGGAGGATCAGATGCTCGACTCCGTCACCGACCTGCGCTCGCTGCTCAAGGACCCGTCGCTGCTCGAAACCCGCGCCTTCGTGGCCGGCGAGTGGGTCGATGCCGACGACGGCGCAACCTTCGAGGTGACGAACCCCGCCCGCGGAGACGTGATCTGCACGGTGCCCGACCTCGGCCGGGCCGAAACGGCGCGCGCCATCGCCGCCGCCGAGGAGGCCATGAAGGAGTGGGCCGCCCGCACCGGCAAGGAGCGCGCGCAGGTCATGCGCAAGTGGTTCGACCTGATGATGGCGAACCAGGACGACCTCGGCGCGATCCTCACCGCCGAGATGGGCAAGCCGCTCGCCGAGGCGAAGGGCGAGATCGCCTACGGCGCCTCCTTCATCGAATGGTTCGGCGAAGAGGCCAAGCGCATCTATGGCGAGACCATCCCCGGCCACATGCGCGACAAGCGCATCACGGTTCTGAAGCAGCCGATCGGCGTGGTGGGCTCGATCACGCCGTGGAACTTCCCGAACGCCATGATCACCCGCAAATGCGGGCCCGCGCTGGCGGCGGGCTGCGGCTTCGTCGCCCGTCCGGCGGCCGAGACGCCGCTCTCGGCGCTGGCGCTCGCGGTTCTGGGCGAGCGGGCCGGGCTGCCCAAGGGCATCCTCTCGGTCATCACCTCGAGCCGCTCCTCGGACATCGGCAAGGAGATGTGCGAGAACCCGATCGTCCGCAAGCTCACCTTCACCGGCTCGACCGAGGTGGGCCGCATCCTGCTGCGGCAGGCGGCCGATCAGGTGATGAAATGCTCGATGGAGCTCGGCGGCAACGCGCCCTTCATCGTCTTCGACGATGCCGATCTCGACGCCGCGGTGCAGGGCGCCATGGCCTCGAAGTTCCGCAACAACGGCCAGACCTGCGTCTGCGCGAACCGGATCTACGTCCAGTCGGGCGTCTATGACGCCTTCGCCGAAAAGCTCGCCGCCGCCGTGAAGAAGCTGAAGGTGGGCGACGGGCTCGTCGAGGGCACCGAGGCCGGCCCGCTCATCAACGAGAAGGCGGTGGCCAAGGTCGAGGAACATATCCGCGACGTGCTCGACGGCGGCGGTCAGGTGCTGACCGGCGGCAAGCGCCACGCGCTCGGCGGCACCTTCTTCGAGCCGACGGTCGTGACCGGCGTGAAGCAGGAGATGAAGGTTTCGACGGAAGAGACCTTCGGCCCGCTCGCCCCTCTCTTCCGCTTCGAGACCGAGGAAGAGGCGGTGGGCTACGCCAACGACACGATCTTCGGCCTCGCCTCCTACTTCTATGCGCGCGACGTGGGCCGCATCACCCGCGTGCAGGAGGCGCTGGAATATGGCATCGTCGGCGTGAACACCGGCATCATCTCGACCGAGGTGGCCCCCTTCGGCGGCGTGAAGCAATCCGGCCTCGGCCGCGAGGGCTCGCGCCACGGGATCGAGGATTACCTCGAGATGAAATACATCTGCCTCTCGATCTGAGGCGGATCCGACGCGCCCCTGCCCGGCATCCGTCCGGGCAGGGTTCCTTTTCCCAAGGGCTCCGATGCTCGTTGAGATTCTCGTCGTCCTCGCCCTGATCGCGCTGAACGGCGTGCTGGCCATGTCCGAGCTGGCCATCGTCTCTGCCCGCCCCGCCCGGCTGAAGCCGATGGCCGAAGCCGGAAGCCGCGGCGCCGCGACCGCCCTCTCCCTCGCCGAGGATCCGGGCCGTTTCCTCTCCACCGTGCAGATCGGCATCACCCTCGTGGGCGTGCTGTCGGGCGCCTTCTCGGGCGCCACGCTCGGCGCGCGTCTGGCCGGCCTCCTCGCCGCCGAAGGGATCGAGCCCAAGCTTGCCAGCACGCTCGGCGTGGGCGGGGTCGTCGTGCTGCTCACCTATCTCTCGCTGATCGCGGGCGAACTGGTGCCGAAGCAGCTGGCCCTGCGCAATGCCGAAGGGGTGGCCGCCAAGGTCGCGCCGATGATGCGGCTTCTGTCGATCGTGGCCGCGCCGGTCGTGTGGTTCCTCGACCGGTCCGGCAAGCTCGTGCTGGCGCTGCTGGGCCAGGGCGGCGCCTCGCGCTCGCGCGTGACGGACGAGGAGGTGCGCTCGCTCCTGACCGAGGCCCACGAGGAGGGGGTGATCGAGACCGAGGAGCGGGCGATGCTCTCGGCCGTGATGCGGCTGGCCGACCGCTCGGCCCGCGCCCTGATGACGCCCCGGCGCGACGTCGAGATGCTCGATCTCGAGACGCCCGCCGAAGATCTGGCCGAGACGCTGAGCCGGATCGGCCGCGCCCGGGTGCCGGTGCGCCGCCGCGCCACGGACGAGGTGCTGGGCGTGCTCTACCTGACCGACGCCTTCGCGGCCCTCTCCGAAGGCCGCCCGCTCGATCTCGCGGCCCTCGTGCGCGAGACGCCCGTGGTCTCGGACAAGGCCGATGCGCTGAACGTCGTCGAGATCCTGCGGGCCTCGCTGAGCCATGTGGTCCTCGTCTACGACGAATACGGCCATTTCGAGGGCATCATCAGCCGCGGCGACATCCTCGAGGCGGTGGCGGGCAGCTTCCGCGAGACGGTCGAGGAAGAGCCCGAGATGGTCGAGCGCGAGGATGGTTCGCTCCTCGTGGCGGGCTGGATGCCGGTCGACGAATTCTGCGACCGGCTGGGCGTGCCGCGGGGCCTCGCGGGCGATTACGAGACGGTGGCGGGCCTCGTGCTGAACCAGCTGCGCGCGCTGCCGCAGCTCGGCGATCACGTCCTTGTGCCGGGCTGGCGCATCGAGGTGGTGGACATCGACAACCGCCGGATCGACAAGGTTCTTGTCAGCAGGGCCTGATAATCTGCCTGTGAAGCGATCGACAGGAGCGACCGTCCCGAGATGGAGACATCCGATGAAAGGCTGGCCGGGGCGGCCGCGGAGGGCGACCGCGGGGCCTTCGCCCTGCTGGTCGAACGGCATTACGATCGGATCTTCGGGCTGAGCTGGCGGTTGACCGGCAGCCGCACCGAGGCCGAGGATCTGGCGCAGGACATCTGCGCCGCCCTGCCGATGAAGCTGCGGGGCTGGCGCGGCGAGGCGCGCTTCACCACCTGGCTCTACCGCGTGGTGGTGAACGCGTCCCACGACCTGCGCCGCCGGCAGTCGGCGCACAGCCGCGCGGCCGCGGGCTGGGGCGACTGGGAACTGGCGCGGCAGGACGAGATCGGCGAGGCGCGCGCGGCCGAGGAATGGCTGGCCGCCGCCATGACCGCCCTGCCGGTCGAGCTGCGCGACACGGTGGCGCTGGTGCTGGGCGAGGAGATGACGCAGGCCGAGGCCGGCGCCGTTCTGGGGCTGGCCGAGGGCACCGTGGCCTGGCGCATGTCGGAGGTGAAGAAACGCTTGAGGGCCATGGCTCTCCGGGAGGCCCGCGCATGAGCGACGACCGCACCGACGACGATCTCGAGGCTCTGCGCCTGGCACTCGCGCGCGAGGCGGCTCCGGCGCCCGATCCCGAGGCTCGGGCACGGGCCATGGCGCTGGCGCTCGAGAATTACGACAGGTTCCAAGGACGGGCGAGCGGGCTGCGTCAGGGGAAGGACCGCCCGGCCGGGGCGGGGTTCCTCAACGGAGTGCGCCGCATGTCGGGTTCCTTCTTCTCCCGCCCCCTTCTCGCCGCCACCGGATCGGTCGCGGCTCTGGGCCTCGCCCTCGTCGTGGTGATGCCGAACGCGCGGCTGGCCGAGCCGCCGCAGACCGCGCCGGACGCGCCCGAGGCGGATGCCCGCCTCACCGCCGCGCCGGAGGCGGGTGGCGGGGCCGAGACGGCCGGTGCGCCGGTTCCCGCGGAACCGCGGGCGCGGAGTGCCGAGGGCGCCGCCCCGCAGACCTTCGCCGCCGACGAAGCGATGCCCATGGCTGCGCCGCCCGCGCCGGATCTCGCCCTCTCGAAGCAGGCCGCCGAAGCCCCCGCGCGCGCCCTTCCGCAGGGCGACAGCGAGGCCTTCGCGAATGCGCCCGACAATCCGCTCCGCGTGACCGCCGAGGATCCCGTCTCGACCTTCTCGATCGACGTGGATACGGCGAGCTACGCGATCCTCCGCTCGAGCCTGCGGGCCGGGCAGCTTCCCCCGCGCGAGGCGGTGCGGATCGAGGAGATGATCAACTACTTCCCCTACGACTACCCGGCGCCGGAGAACGGAACGCCGCCCTTCCGCCCCACCCTCTCCATCACCCGGACGCCCTGGAACCCGGAGACGCGGCTCGTCCATGTGGCGCTGCAGGGCCGGATGCCCGCCATCGAGGACCGGCCGCCGCTGAACCTCGTCTTCCTGATCGACACATCGGGCTCGATGCAGGATCCGGCGAAGCTGCCGCTCCTCAAGCAGTCGTTCGGGCTGATGCTCGGCCGCCTGCGCCCCGAGGATCAGGTGGCCATCGTGACCTATGCCGGCTCGGCGGGCGAGGTGCTGGCGCCCACGGCTGCGAACCAGCGCAGCACCATCCTCTCCGCCCTCGACCGGCTCGATGCCGGCGGATCGACCGCGGGGGACGAGGGGCTGGCGCTCGCCTACCGGACGGCTTCGGAAATGGCGGGCGCGGGCGAGGTCACGCGCGTGGTGCTGGCCACCGACGGAGACTTCAACCTCGGGATCAGCGACCCGGAAGAGCTGGCCCGCCTCGTGGCGCACGAGCGCGACACCGGCGTCTATCTCTCGGTGCTGGGCTTCGGGCGCGGCAATCTCGACGATGCGACGATGCAGGCGCTGGCGCAGAACGGCAACGGGCAGGCCGCCTATATCGACAGTCTGAACGAGGCGCAGAAGGTTCTGGTCGACCAGCTCAGCGGCGCGCTCTTCCCCATTGCCGACGATGTGAAGGTGCAGGTGGAGTGGAGCCCGGCCCGCGTCGCGGAATACCGGCTCATCGGCTACGAGACCCGCGGCCTGCGCCGCGAGGATTTCGCCAACGACCGGGTCGATGCGGGCGAGATCGGCGCCGGCCATTCGGTGACGGCGATCTACGAGATCACGCCGGTGGACAGCCCCGCGCGCCTGACCGATCCCCTGCGCTACGGCGCCGAACCGCCCGAGGGCGCGCATGGCGATGAACTGGGCTTCCTGCGGCTGCGCTACAAGGCGCCGGGGGAAAGCACATCGACCCTGATCGACACGCCGATCCCGGACATGCTGACCGAGGCTTCCGAGGACGTGCGCTTCTCCACCGCCATCGCGGGCTTCGGCGAGCTTCTGCGCGGGTCGGACAAGCTCGGCGCCTGGGGCTGGGACGAGGCCATCGCCTTGGCCGACGGGGCGCGCGGGGCCGATCCCTTCGGCTACCGGGTGGAGGCCGTCCAGCTGATGCGCCTGGCCGAGAGCCTCAGCCGCTGAGGGGCGAAGGCGTTCGGGCGCCTCTCCCGCCGCAGCCTCCCTGCCGCCGACGGAGAGCCAGGAAGCAGGAGGGCCAAGCCACCGTTGACGCGGGGGCACGAGCCCACTCTGCCGAGCGCGTCCTGTCTGCGGCAGCGGTCGCGCGACGGGCGTGCATTTCGCGCTTCGCGAATGGCGGGGTCGTGGCGGCAGAGGCACACAGCAAAAGGAGCGCGCCTTGCGGCGCGCCCCCGAACGACATCGACAGAGAGATCAGGCCTCGACCGGCTCCTTGACCGCCTCGATGGACCTGGTCCCACCGAGGTCGCCGCGGGCGATCTCGATGCGGCGCGGCTTCAGCGCTTCGGGCGTCTCGCGCACCAGATCGATGTGCAGCATCCCGTGCTCGTGCGTGGCGCCGGAGACGCGGACATGGTCGGCCAGCGCGAAGCGGCGCTCGAAGGCCCGGGTGGCAATGCCGCGGTGGAGATAGGTCCGCTCGGCTTCGTCCGCGGCCTTCCGGGCGCCGACATGGAGCGTGTTCTCCTTGACCTCGACGGCCAGCTCGTCGGGCGTGAAGCCCGCCACCGCGATCGAGATCCGATAGGCATTCTCGGCGGTCTTCTCGATGTTGTAGGGCGGATAGGTGGGCTGGGCGACTTCGCTGGTCATCACGCGGTCCATCAGGTCGGCAATCCGGTCGAAGCCGACGGTGGCGCGGTAGAGAGGCGAGAAATCAAAGCTACGCATGGTCATCCTCCAAGAAGCGATGCTGTGCGGTCCTCCCCCCGGGGGACGGACCAGACGCCGGGCCCTCTGTGGCACCCGGCAGGGAGAATCTGGGCAGGCGCTGCGGCGATTTCAAGAGCCTCCCAAGGCACCCCGCGCGGCTGACGCCGAAGCACCTCACGGCCGCCCTCCGCCATATGCGGGGGCGCCACTGAAGCTGCGAGCCTGCCGGTGCGAAAGAGGTCCCGCCCCGCCTCGCCAGAGGATCGCACCTCCGGCCCACGGAAACCGCCAAGGCTGGCCCGCGTCCCCTTAGGGCAACTCGGGCCGCACGAACTTCGCCCCGCCTCCCTCCATCCGCACCATCGGCTCGACCCGGCGGATCTGGCCGCCTGCATGGTCGAGCTCGGCCAGAAGGTCCTCGAGCGGATCGCCGAGGTCGGTCCCGAGCGCGATCGGCCTGCCGTCCAGCTCCGCCTTGGCCGAGACGATCGAGACGAGGCGCGGCATGCCTTCGCGCAGGATGAAGACGGGCGCGCCCGCGGATCCGAAATCGACCGAGCAGGACAGGACCAGCGCGCCCGGCAGCCGCCCGATCACGCTGCAGACCTCCTGCAGCGACGGCGCCTCGGCCCGGTCCTGCGCATAGGAGACGACGCCCACCCGGTCGCCGGAGAGGGCGCCCGGCTCCAGCCCGAAGGGCCGGACCGAAGGCAGCCGGATCGGCCGGTCGAGCTCGAGCAGGGCCAGATCGAACCGCACCCGCTCGGCCGGTTCGCTGCCGGAAAAGACATAGTCGGGATGGGCCAGCGCCCGCCGCACCCTCCGGTAGGCCGCCGCGCGCCCGTTCCGCCAGCCCGCCAGAAACTCGAGCGCGCCGGCCTCGATCCGCGCGCCGGTCTCCCTGTCGTAGAGGCAGTGCGCCGCCGTCAGCACGAGGCCGGGCCGGATCAGCACCCCGGTGCAGAACCCCCGGTCGCCGAGGAGAATCTTGCCCACCGCCTCCCAGCCGCGGCTGTCGTCCCCGGTCTCGAGGCTCTTCAGCCGCGCCTCCTGCGCCGGGGCGGGCCCCGCAAGGCAGAGGATCAGCCCGAGGATCGTGAGGAGGCGCATGGATATGGATGCTCCGGAAGCCATGGCCCCTCGGGCTAGGCCCGGCTCATGGCCTTTTCATGGCGGATCGTTGCCGAGCTCCAGACGGCGCGGCTTCGGGCCGCCCGTCGCCCAGTCCAGAAGCTCGACCGTATGGACGACCGGCACGCCCATCCCCGATCCGATCTGCATGATGCAGCCGATGTTGCCCGCCGACACCACATCGGGCTTCCGCGCCTCGAGGGTCGCCACCTTGCGCGCCTTGAGCTCGGCCGAGATCTCGGGATGGAGCAGGTTGTAGGTCCCGGCCGAGCCGCAGCAGAGATGCGGGTCGGCGGGCTCGGTCACCTCGAAGCCCGCGCGGGCCAGAAGCTCCTTGGGCGCCTGCCGGATGCGCTGCCCGTGCTGGAGCGAGCAGGCCGAATGGTAGGCCACCCGCAGGCCCTTCGGCACACCCTCGGGCAGACCCAGCCGTTCGAGCAGCTCGGTCACGTCGAGCGCCAGCGCCGAGACCTCGGCCGCCTCCGCCGCCAGCGGATCGTTGCGGAAGATATGGCCGTAATCCTTGATCGTCGTGCCGCAGCCGCTCGTGTTGATGACGATCGCGTCGAGCCCCCGCGCCCGCTTCTCCGACATCCACGACCGGATGTTGGTCGCGGCCAGCCCGTGGCTCTGCTCGGCGCGGCCCATGTGATGGGTGAGCGCCCCGCAGCAGCCCATGCCCTTCGGGATCACCACCTCGCAGCCCATCCGCCGCAGGAGCCGGATCGTCGCATCGTTGATGTCGGTGTCGAGCGCCCGCTGCGCGCAGCCCGTGAGCAGCGCGACCCGCATCCGCTTCGGCCCCGTGGCCTCGAACACCTGCGGCCGGTCGTTCGGCGAGGGTTTCGGCACATGATGCGGCGCCAGCGCCAGCATGGCCTTCAGCCGCGCATCGGGCACCAGCCCCGCGAAGGGCCGGCCCAGCTGCGCCAGCCGCAGCGCCGCGCGGAACCGCGCCGGATAGGGCAGCAGCTGCGCCACCGTCCAGCGCAGCAGGCGCTCGAACAGCGGGCGGCGGTAGGTCTTCTCGATATGATCTCGGGCGTGGTCGACGAGATGCATGTAATGCACGCCCGAGGGGCAGGTCGTCATGCAGGCGAGGCAGCCGAGGCAGCGGTCGATATGCTTCACCGTCCTGGCATCGGCGGGCCGTCCGGCCTCGAGCATGTCCTTGATGAGGTAGATGCGGCCGCGCGGGCTGTCGAGCTCGTCGCCCAGCACCTGATAGGTCGGGCAGGTGGCCGTGCAGAAGCCGCAATGGACACAGGCGCGCAGGATCTCGTTCGAGCGTGCGACGCCCGGATCCTGCAGCTGCTCGTCGGTGAAGGTCGTCTGCAAGAGGCTCTCCCGTCAGGCCATGAGGCCGGGGTTGAAGAGGCCGCGCGGGTCGAACCTCGCGCGGAGGCCGGCGGCCAGGGCCGCGAGCGGCAGCGGCTCGGGATGGAAGGCCGCGACCGGCGCCGTCCCGCGCACCAGCGTGGCATGGCCCGCGAAGGGAGCGATCCGCGCCCGCAGGTCGGTGCCGGGCTCCGTCAGGATCCAGACCAGCCCGCCGCCCCAGTCGAAGAGCGCCGCGCCCCCCGCCCGCGCCGCCACGGCGGGCGCCTCCGACGGCTTCAGCGAGAGCCGCCAGACGTCGCCCTCCCGGCCGTGGAAGGGCGCCACATCGCGGATCGCCGCCCAGGGGCTCTCCACTTCGGCCGCCTCGCCGAAGCCAGTGAGCAGCCGACGGAGCCTCTCCGCACGGTAGCGCACCGAGGCCTCGAACCCCTCGATCCGCAGGAAGGTCCCCCGCCCCGGCCAGTGCGCCGCGCCCGACACATCGAAGGGCGATCCGAGCGCCGCGGCCATCGCCTCCACCGCCCGCTCCGGCGCGAGGTCCGGCAGGGCCAGGGTCAGCTCCGTCTCGGGCAGCGGCAGAAGCTTGAAGGCCACCTCGCTCAGCACGCCCAGCGTGCCGTGGCTGCCCGCCATCAGCTTCACCAGATCGTAGCCGGTGACATTCTTCATCACCCGCCCGCCGTTCTTCACCACCTGCCCCGCGCCATCGACGAAGCGCACGCCGATCAGACTGTCGCGGCAGGCCCCCGCCTGGATGCGCCGCGGCCCCGAGCCATTGGCCGCCACCACGCCCCCCAGCGTTGAGACACCCTCCCGTCCGAGGAGCCCGCGCAGGTCCGGCGCCTCGAAGGGCAGCCGCTGGCCTTCGGCCGCGAGCATCGCCTCGATCTCCCCGAGCGGGCTGCCCGCCCCCGCCACCAGCGTGAGCGCCCCGGGCTCGTAGAGCCGCACGCCCGCCAGTCCCGCCGTCTCGAGCGGCGCGCCGTCGGTGCGCCCGATCGCGCGCGTGCCCCCGCCCCGGATCCGGAGCGGGCCCGCGGCGCCGCGCACGATCTCCGCCAGTTCCTCCTCGGTCGACGGCCGCATCCTGCCCCTTTCATTCTGGCTCAAATATCCTGCGGGGGTCCGGGGGCGCACGGCCCCCGGCGGTTCAGCCGGCACGCCGGTCCCCGCTTGCATCCAACGGAAAGACCTTGGCCGGATTGAGCAGCCAGCGTGGATCGAACACATCCTTCACCCGCATCTGCGCCTCGAGATCCGCGGGCGCGAACTGCACCCCCATCAGGTCGCGCTTCTCCACCCCCACGCCATGCTCGCCGGTCAGGCAGCCGCCCACCTCGACGCAGAGCTTCAGGATCTCGGCCCCGAGCCGCTCGCAGCGTTCGAGATCACCGGGCCGGTTCGCATCGAACAGGATCAGCGGATGCATGTTGCCGTCACCCGCGTGGAAGACATTGGCCACCTCGAGCCCCGCCTCGGCCGCCAGCTCGCCGATCCGCCGCAGCACCCGCGGCAGTTCCGTCACCGGGATGGTGCCGTCGAGGCACATGTAGTCGTTGATCTGCCCCATCGCGCCGAAGGCCGATTTCCGCCCCAGCCAGATCCGCCGGCTCTCCTCCTCCGAGCGGCTCTCGCGCAGCTCGACCGGATCGTGCCGCCGCGCGATCCCGAGGATCCGGGCCAGCTGGTCGTCGATTTCGGCGGGCGAGCCCTCCACCTCGACGATGAGGAGCGCCTCGCAATCGGGGTAGCCCGCCTTGGCGAAGGCCTCCGTCGCCCGGATGCAGGGCCGGTCCATGAATTCGATCGCCACCGGCAGGATGCCCGCACGGATGATGTCCGACACGCAGGCGCCCGCCACCTCGTTCGAGCCGAAGCCCATCAGCACCGGTCGCGCCCCCTCGGGCTTGGGCAGGATGCGCAGCGTGGCCTCGGTCACGACGCCGAGCTGCCCCTCCGAGCCGCAGATCACGCCCAGAAGATCGAGGCCCGGCGCGTCGAGATGCGCCCCCCCGATCTCGACCACGGTCCCGTCCATCAGCACCATGGTGACGCCCAGCAGATTGTTGGTCGTCACACCGTATTTCAGGCAATGGGCCCCGCCCGAATTCATGGCGATATTGCCCGCGATGGCGCAGGCGAGCTGGCTCGAGGGATCGGGCGCATAGAAGAAGCCGTCCACCTCGACCGCGCCCGTCACCGAGAGGTTCGTCCGCCCGGTCTCGACCCGGATGAAGCGGTTGGCATAGTCGGTCTCGAGCACCCGATTCATCCGGGCGACGCCGAGGATCACGCAATCCGCGGTGGGCAGCGCGCCCCCGGCCAGCGAGGTGCCCGAGCCGCGCGGCACCACCGGCACCCGCTCCTCGTGGCAGATCCGCAGCACGGCGGAGACTTCGGCCGTCGAGCGCGGCAGCACCGCCGCGAGCGGCGGGCAGCGATAGGCCGTCAGCGCGTCGCATTCGTAGGCGCGGGTCTCGGCCTCGTCATGGATGACGGCATCGGCCGGCAGCACGGCCAGGAGCCGCTCGACGATGCGGGCCTTGCGGGCCAGGACAGCCTTGTCCGGTGGCGGCATGAGCATGGCGATCCTCCCTCACGCGGTCAGCTTTTATAACCAATTTTGCCCCATGGCAACAGCGGCTCCTTGCATTATCGTGCCCGCATGCTGAGCCACCTGCCCGCCGTCCTAATGCCGCTCGACCTCCTCGCCGTGGTGCTCCTGCTCCTCGCCTGGGCGGGCACCGGGCATTTCTGCGAACATCCTCCGGCGCACCGGCCGTCGGTCTCCTGGCTGATGAAGGAGCATCGCCGCGCCTGGATGCGCGAGATGGTGAGCCGCTCGCCGCGGATCTTCGACGCGAGCGTGATCGACAGCCTGCGGCGGGGCACCGCCTTCTTCGCCTCGGGCTCGATGATCGCCATCGGCGGCGGAATGGCCCTGATCGGCAATCAGGACCGGCTCGAGACGCTGGTGGAGGACCTGACGCTGCCCACCGACACGGTGCGGCTCGAGCTGCGGGTGATCCTCGTCCTCTTCATCGTCGCCAACGCCTTCCTGAAGTTCGTCTGGGCGCACCGCGTCTTCGGCTATTGCGCGATCCTGATGGCGGCGGTGCCCAATGCACCCGAGGATCCCCGCGCCTATCCGCTGGCGGCGCAGGCGGCCGAGGTGAACATCAACGCCGCCCGAAATTTCAACAGCGGGCTCCGTGCGGTCTTCTTCGCCCTCGCGGCACTCGGCTGGCTGCTGGGGCCGGTCGCTCTGATCCTCACCACCCTCGCCACGAGCTTCGCCATCCTGCGGGCCGAATTCAACTCGGGCACCCGCGCGGCGATCCTCGACACGAGCCGGATCGACCCGCGGCTTCTCTATCCCGTGGGGTTCGGCCCGCCGCCTTCGACCGGCAAGGGCGGCTGAGGTCAGGCCCTGCGGCCGAAGCGGCCCTCGCGGAGCCAGGCACCGAGTGCCAGGCCCGCGGCCAGCAGAAGATAGAGCCAGCCCGGCAGCAGCGCCGCCACCCGCACATCCTGCGTGACATGCGCGCCGCGCGGCGTGATCCCGATCCAGCCGCGGCCCGCCGCCACCCGCCCCTCGCGCACCGAGCGGATGTCCGGCGCGCCGTGCTCCAGCCGGAGGGTGCCCCCGTTGGTGGGCGCGATCACCGGGGCGAGCTTGTCGCCGCTGGCGATGGTCTCCTCGAATTCGCGCGGCGCAGACGGGCCGACGGCGATCACCGCCTTCTGCTCGCCCTGCGCCAGCCGGTAGACCCCCATTTCGGGCGCCTCCCAGGTGACGGTCCAGCGGCCGGGCGCGGCTTCCTGCATGGGAAGCGCCGTCTCGGTGCCGTCGGGGCCGGTCACCGTGACCTCGCCCGGATCCTCGCCGATGGTGCGGCGCGTGACGGTCATGGTGGCGCCCTCGGCCGAAGCGACCAGCGCCTCCTCCTCGAGGTCGGGCTCCTTCATCATCCAGTGCGCGAGCCGCCGCAGCAGTTCGAGCTGCGGCCCGCCGCCCTCGTAGCCCCGGCCCCAGAGCCAGATCTGGTCCGAGGCGAGCACGGCGATCCGCCCCTCTCCCACACGGTCGAGGACGAGGAGCGGCCGGTCGCCCGCCCCGTTCATCACCACCTGCCCCGAGGTGGCGGAAAGCTCGATCTGGCGGAACCAGCGGCCCCAGCCGCCTTCCGGCGCCTGCGCTTCGAGCCCCTGCGTCACGGGATGCTTGCGGCCGACATCGGTGAGCGTCGGGCGGAAGCCGCCCTCGATCACCCGGCTCGTGGCCTGCACCGGCATCACATCCGCCAGAGGCGAGCGCCAGAGACTGTCGGCCGAGCCGAATTCCGGCCCCGCAGCCACCAGCACCGTGCCGCCGTTGCGCACATACTCCCGCACATTCTCGAGGTAGGAGGTCGGCAGGATCCCCCGCAGCCGGTAGCGGTCGAAGATGATGAGATCGAACTCCTCGATCTTCTCGACGAACAGCTCGCGCGTGGGAAAGGCGATCAGCGACAGCTCCGAGACGGGGATGCCGTCCTGCTTCTCGGGCGGGCGCAGGATGGTGAAATGCACCAGATCCACGGACGCATCGGATTTCAGGAGGTTGCGCCAGACCCGTTCGCCCGCGTGCGGCTCGCCCGAGACGAGCAGCACACGCAGCCGGTCGCGCACCCCGTTGATCTGGACGACGGCCGAATTGTTGCGGTCTGTCAACTCGTCAGGCGAGGCCGCAACCTGAAACTGCAGCACGTTCATGCCCCCGTGCGGCAGCGTCACCGGCAGCTCCAGATCCTCGCCCACCGGGACGGTGAAGGTCTGCGGTTCGCCCCCGTCGATCGAGACCACGAGATCCGCCGATGTCCCCGCCGAGGCCGGAACCCGTCCCTGATCCTCGATCCGAAGCGTGAGCGACACGGGCTCGCCCAGAATGGCGAAGGCCGGCGCGTTGCGGATCACCAGCCGCCGATCCCAGTCCTCCTCGTGGCCAGTCAGCAACACATGGAGCGGCGCGGGCATCTGCGGCGCGAGCTCGAGATCGTGGACCTGCCCGTCGGTGATGAGGATGGAGCCCGCCACCCGCGCCCGCGGCTCTTCGGCCAAGGCCTCGGAGAGCGCGGTCATCACCAGCGAGCCCTCGTCGCCCTCGCCGTCGCCCACCCGGACCACGCGCAGCTCGGTATTGCCGAGCGCCCGAACCTCGGCTTCGACGGCGGCCAGCGCCGCGGCACTCTGGTCCGCCCGGTCGCCGATGCGCTGGCTTGCGCTCTCGTCCACCACCGCGATCACGATGTCCGAGAGGGGGGCGCGGTCTTCCTCCTGCAGGGCCGGATTGGCCAGCGCCAGAAGCAGCACGCCCAGCGCCAGCCCGCGCAGCCACCAGCCCGAGAGCCCCCGCCAGAGCGCCACCGCCACCATGAGGCCGCCCAGCGCGGCCAAGGCCCAGATCCCCGCCCAGGGCAGGATCGGGTCGAAGACGAGTCCGGTCATTGGCCGAGCCTTTCCAGAAGCGCCGGCACATGGACCTGATCCGACTTGTAGTTGCCGGTCAGCACATGCATCACGAGGTTGATCCCGAAGCGCCAGGCGATCTCGCGCTGCCGCTCGCCGGCATAGCCCCGGCCCACCGGCAGAAGCTCCATCCCGCGCGCATCCACCGCCCAGGCCGAGGCCCAGTCGTTGCCGCCGATCACCACCGGCGTCACGCCGTCATTGAGATTGCGGAACGGCATCCCCTCGGCCTGCTGCGCATCGGGCGGCGCGGCCTCGACCCAGACGGGCGCGTTCTGGTAGCGGCCCGGGAAATCCTGCAGGAGGTAGAAGGTGCGCGTCAGCACATGGTCCTGCGGGATCACCTCGAGCGGCGGAATGTCCAGGGGCGCGGCCAGCTGCTGCAGGCGCCGCGCCTCGGGCGTGGATCCGCCGCCGCCCGTTCCGGCGTCGCGCGTGTCGAAGAGGATCATGCCGCCGGTGCGCAGATAGTCATTGAGCCTGCCGTAGGCTTCGGCCGACGGCATGGGCTGGCTCGCCGTCACCGGCCAGTAGAGGAAGGGGAAGAAGGCCAGCTCGTCCCGCTCGATGTCGAGCCCCATGGGCGCGCCCGGCTCGACCGAGGTCCGCTCGCGCAGCCTGAGGCCGAGGCCGCGCAGGCCCGCCTCGGCGATGCGGTTCACCTCCGCGTCGTCGGTTTCGACGTAGGCCAGATGCACCTCGGCCGTGGCCTCGACCGCGAAGCTCTCGGCGGCGGGATCCGGAGGGGCCTCGTCCTGTGCCCGCGCCTCGCCCACGCCGAGCGCGAGGACCGCCGCCAGCAGCGCCGCGCCGCGCACCGCCCCCACGCGCGAGCCGAGACGGCCCGAGACGAAGAGCGCGGCCAGCACGTCGATGAGCAGCAGCGCAAGCGCCCCCGCGAGGAAGGCGCCCTTCAGCGCCTGTTCCTCGCCGGCCTCGAGCCCCTCGACCGGGATCCGGTCGGGCCAGACCGCGGCGGCAAGCTGCGTCTCGGGGCCGACCGCGTTCAGCGCCACCCGCCGGTCGGACCCCGCATAGAGGCCGGGCAACAGCGCGCGCCCCGGCGCGCCCTCGGCCAGCAGTTCGCCCGGCACGCCCGCCACCTCGCCCGCGTCGCGCGGCGCGCCGAAGCCGTCGAGCACCACCTCGGGCACCCAGACCTGCCCCGCCAGATCGGCCGCATCCGGGGCCGCGGGACGGGTCGAGACCGCCAGCCGCTCCAGCATCTGCACGAAGAGGCCCGAGAGCGGCAGGGTCGACCATTCCGCATTCGCGGTCACATGGACGAGCACCACCTGCCCCTGCCCCACCGGCTTGCGGGTCACGAGAGGCGTGCCGTCGGCGAGCGAGGCGATGGTGCGCGACCCGAGCTCAGGATCGGGCTGCGCCAGCACCTGCGCCGTGACCGAAACCTCGGGCGGGATCGGCAGGCCGTGGAAGGGCGAGCCTTCGGGGAAAGGCGCGAGCGTCTTGGGCTCGCCCCAGCTCATGGCCCCGCCGACGGTGCGGCCCCCTTCGCGCAGCCGCACCGGCAGCAGCGGATCCTCGGCCATCCGGCTCACGTCCGACGAGGCGAGCAGCGGGCCCGCGAACCGCAGGAGGAGGCCGCCGCCGTCGAGCCAGTCGAGGATGCCGTCCTGCTCGGCCTGCGTGAGGCGCGCGACATCGGCCAGCACGATGACATCGGGGCTGGCCAGCAGCACATCCTGAAGCGAGCCGTCGATCAGGTCCGCGACCGGTTCCAGCGCCTGCCGCAGGTAATGGGTGGGCGACAGGAGTTGAAGCTGCTCGCGCCCCTCGCGGCCCGCGATCAGGGCCACCTTGCGCCGCTTGAGGCTGTCGTCGGTGAGGCTCACGGCGCCCGCCGATCGCACGCCGGCGATCTCGAACCGCGAGATCCGGTTGCGCAGCTCGGGCGGCAGCGAGAGGGCGGCGCCTGCCTCGCGCGCACCGGCGCCGAACTCGACCGTGGCGCGGGCCAGTTCGCGCTCGATCCCCGCCGGGTCGAGGCCGCGTGCCGAGACATCGATGGAAACCGCATCGGAGGCGGGCTCGCGCAGAGCCGAGAGCTGCACCGCACCGTCGGCAAAGCCCGACGGGCGCAGCGCCAGCACCGGGCGCGGGCTCTGGAACAGAGTGACGGCGCCGCGGGCTTCGAGGGCCGACAGCATCGCCTCCCGTCCCGGATGATCGAGCCCGTCCGACAGCCAGAAGCTCTGGAACCGGCCCTCGGGCAGGGAGTCCGCCCAAAGGGTCAGGTCCGGCAGCCACGGGTTCGGGGCGAGGCCCGCGAGACGGCCCTCCCAGGCGCCCGCGCTCTGGAAAGCGGGGGTCTCGGGCCGGTCGGTCAGCCGGACGACGGCCACGGTGCGGCCGTCGCGGCCCGCCTCTTCGACCAGCGCCTTGGCGCGCTCCATCCGCCGCGGCCAGTCGCGGGCATCGGCCCAGCTTCCGTCCACGAGGATGAGGAGCGGCCCCGTGCCCGGCTCGCGCGCCTGCGGGTTGAGCACCGGGCCCGCGAAGGCCACGATGGCCGCGGCCACCGCCAGCATCCGCAGCAGCAGAAGCCACCAGGGCGTCTTGTCGGTCTCGGTTTCCTCGTCCGAGAGGCCGAGAAGCAGCGCCACGCCCGGAAAGCGGCGCCGGATTGGCGCGGGTGGCACGGCGCGCAGCAGAAGCCACAGGACCGGCAGCAGCAGAAGCCCCAGAAGCAGCCAGGGCGCCGTGAAGCCGATGGGGCCGAGGATCCACATCAGGAGGTGCGCTCCAGCGCGCGGTAGAGCCAGAGGAGCGCAGGCAGCGCCCCCTGCCCCGTGTGATGGCAGTCGTAGTGCCAGCCGGAGGCCCGGGCGAGCGTGGCCAGCCGGTCCTTCCGCTCTGCCAGCCTCTCGAGATAGCGGGCACGCAGGTCGCCCGCGCGCAGCGTCTCGTGCCGCAGGCTGCCACCCATCGATTCGAAGATCGTCCGCCCGTCGAAGGGAAAGGCCTCCTCAGCCGGGTCCAGCACCTGAAGCAGCACGCCGCGGACGTCGCGGTCGGCCGCCCGCTCCATCGCGCGCTCGACGCCCTCCATGTCGCCGAGGAAATCGGACAGGAACACCATCCGCCCGTGCGGCACGAGGCCTGTCATGTCGGGCCGGCCGTAGTCCGCCGCGCCCTCCTCGGTCAGCGCATCGGCGAGGCGCAGCACCTGCGCCCGGCCCGAGCGGGGCCGCGCGGCCTCGCCGGTCAGGCCCACCCGCTCGCCGCCGCGCAGGAGGAGCACGGCCAGCGCCAGCGCCACCAGTTTCGCACGCTGGGCCTTGGTCTCGCGGTTGCCGTCGCCGGTGAAGGCCATCGAGCGCGAGCTGTCGACCCAGAAGTTCACCGTCTGCGCGGCCTGCCATTCCCTCTCGCGCACGAAATGGCTGTCGGAGCGGGCCGAGCGGCGCCAGTCGATCATGCGTGCGCTGTCGCCCTCATGCGCGGGGCGGTACTGCCAGAACTCATCGCCCATCCCGGCACGTCGGCGCCCGTGCTCGCCGAGGATCACGGTCGCGGCGAGATGTTCGGCCGAGGCCAGAAGGGGCGGCAGCGCCTGCCCCAGCGCCTCGGCCCGCGGGCGGAGGGCGAGGATGTCGGTCACTGAGCGGCCCAGTCGGCCGAGCCCGCACCCATCTGCCGGGTCACCACCCGCTCGATCACGCCCGCGAGCGACTCGCCCCGCGCCCGGGCGGCGAAGTTGAGCTGCATCCGGTGGGTGAGCACCGGCCGGGCCAGCGCCGCCACATCCTCGACCGAGGGCGCGAGCCTGCCCGACAGGAGCGCGCGCGCCCGCACCGTCAGCATCAGCGCCTGCGCCGCGCGGGGACCGGGGCCCCAGGACAGCACCTCGCCGAGGCCCGCCCCCTCGACCTCGCCCGGGCGGCAGGCGCGCACGAGATCGAGGATCGCCTCGACCACCGCATCGCCCACCGGCATCCGCCGCAGCAGGGCCTGCGCCGCGATCAGCTCCTCGCCGGTGAAGACCTGATGCACCTGCGCATCCTCGGCGCCGGTGGTGGCGATCAGGATCTCGCGCTCGGTCTCGCGGTCGGGATAATCCACATCCACCTGCACGAGGAAGCGGTCGAGCTGCGCCTCGGGCAGGGGATAGGTGCCCTCCTGCTCGATCGGGTTCTGGGTGGCGAGCACATGGAACGGCCGGCCGAGCGGGCGGTGGCGGCCGGCAATCGTCACCTCACGCTCCTGCATCGCCTGCAGCAGCGCCGACTGGGTGCGGGGGCTGGCGCGGTTGATCTCGTCGGCCAGCAGGAGCTGGCAGAAGATCGGCCCCTCGATGAAGCGGAAGGCGCGCGCGCCGTCCGCGCCCATGTCGAGCACCTCGGAGCCGAGGATGTCGGCGGGCATCAGGTCGGGCGTGAACTGGATGCGGTTGCCCTTGAGGCCCATGACGGTCGAGAGCGTGTCCACGAGCCGCGTCTTGCCGAGGCCCGGCAGGCCCACGAGCAGCGCATGCCCGCCGCAGAGCATCGCGCCCAGCACCAGCTCCACCACCCGGTCCTGCCCGATGAACCGCCGCGAGATGCTGGACTTCGCCAGCGCGAGCTTCTCCTCGAGGGCTTCGATCTCGGCAACCAGTGCAGTGGCGTCGGCCATGACATCTCTCCCCGCGGCGTTATATGAGCATCAGACCAAACTATGACAGGCGGCACAAATGGCAAAAAGCGGGGAGACACAAATGATCGTGAAACCCTCGGCAGAGGGCGTGATGGCCTCGGCCGCCGCGGCCGTGAAGCAACGCGGCCCCGCCCCGGTCCATCTGTGGAACCCGCCCTTCTGCGGCGACCTCGACCTCCGCATCGCCCGCGACGGCACATGGTTCTACCAGGGCACGCCCATCGGCCGGCCCGAGATGGTGCGGCTCTTCTCCACCATCCTGAAGCGCGAAGACGGGAAATATTTTCTCGTGACGCCGGTCGAGAAGGTGGGGATCGAAGTGGACGATGCGCCGTTCGTGGCGGTCGATTTCGAGACCGAGGGCAGCGGGCGGGACCGCCGCGTGACCTTCGTGACCCAAGTGGGAGACACGGTGACGGCAGATCCCGATCATCCGCTGCGGGTCGCGCGCGCGGAGGATGGCGAACCCTCGCCCTATGTGCTCGTCCGCGGCGGCCTCGAGGCGCTCATCGACCGCAAGTCCTTCTACCGGCTGGCCGAGATCGGCGAGCATCACGAAGACTGGTTCGGCCTCTGGTCGGGGGGCGCCTTCTTCCCGATGATCCCCTCGGCCGAACTGCCCGCATGATCCCGCCGCGGTTCGCCCCCTATCTCTTCGGGTTTCTCCTGTCGGGCTTCATGTCGGCCATCGTCTCGGGCGTGGCCACCTTCCGCGCGGCGGGCCTGCCGCCCGGCTTCGGCGGCCTCTGGCTCGGCGCCTGGCTCACCTCCTGGAGCATCGCCTTCCCGTCCGTGCTGGTCGCAGCCCCCCTCACCCGGCGGCTGGTCGAGCGGCTGGTCCGGCGCTGAGTCCCGGATCGCGCGAAGCTGACCAGTCGGCCCTTGCCCCTGCGGCCTCGGCCGCTATCATGCGCCGCCAGCCTAAGACGCGCCAGGAGAGTGCCCGAATGTCGATCGAAGCCCCGGAAACCGTTGTCGTCTCGACCTGGAAGGTCGCCTGCGACGGAGGCGAGGGTGCGCTCGGCCATCCGCGCGTCTGGCTCTCGATCCCGCACGAGACGGGCTTCGTCGAATGCGGCTACTGCGATCGCCGCTACATCCACGAGAGCTTCGCCGCCGCGAAGTGAGCGCACGGCCCTTCTCGGGGCGACCTGATCATTCCGGGGAGGGACCATGACGTTCGGCAAGGGCCACCATCTGCATCTCATCGACGGTTCGGCCTTCATCTTCCGGGCCTACCATGCGCTGCCGCCGCTGACGCGGAAGTCGGACGGCCTGCCCGTGGGCGCGGTCGCGGGCTTCTGCAACATGCTGTTCCGCTATGTCGAGAACAACAAGGGCCCGGACGCGCCGACCCATGTGGCGGTGATCTTCGACCATTCCTCGAAGACCTTCCGCAACGAGATCTACCCGCTCTACAAGGCGCAGCGCCCCGAGCCGCCCGAGGATCTGCGCCCGCAGTTCCCGCTCACGCGCGAGGCGACACGGGCCTTCAACATCGCCTGCATCGAGACCGAAGGGTTCGAGGCCGACGACATCATCGCGGCCCTCTCGTGCAAGGCGCGCGACGCGGGCGGCTCGGTCACGATCCTGTCCTCGGACAAGGATCTGATGCAGCTGGTGGGCGACGGCGTCGAGATGCTCGACCCGATGAAGAACAAGCGCATCGGCCGCGACGAGGTGTTCGAGAAATTCGGCGTCTACCCCGAGCGCGTGGTGGATGTGCAGGCGCTGGCGGGCGATTCCATCGACAACGTGCCGGGTGCGCCGGGCATCGGCATCAAGACGGCCGCGCTGCTGATCCAGGAATACGGCGATCTCGAGAGCCTGCTCGCGCGGGCGGGCGAGATCAAGCAGCCCAAGCGCCGCGCCGCCATCGAGGAGAATGCCGAGCAGATCCGCATCTCGAAGCGGCTGGTGGCGCTCGACTGCAACACCCCGCTTACGTTCTCGCTCGAGGATCTCGAGGTGCGTCTGCCGGTGGCCGACGACCTTCTGGGCTTTCTCAACCGGATGGAATTCCGCACCCTGACGACCCGTGTGGCCGCGAGCCTGAAGGTCGAGCCGCCTCCCGCCCCCACCGCCGCCGTCCTCCGGAACGAGGGCGTGCCCGAGATCGTCGAGCAGGTCGAGGCGGCGCTGCCCTTCGACAGCGCCTCCTATGCCTGCGTCCGCGACGCCGAGGCGCTGGCCGCCTGGATCGCGCGCATCCGCGATCTGGGCCATGTCGCCATCGACACCGAGACCACCAGCCTCGACGAGATGCGCGCCGAACTCGTGGGGATCTCGCTCTGCGTCGAGGCGGGGGCCGCCTGCTACATCCCCCTCGGCCACCGGGCTGGCGGCGGCGATCTCTTCGGCGCCTCGGAGCTCGTGGCCGACCAGATGCCGCTGGGTCTGGCGCTGTCGATGCTGAAGCCCGTGCTCGAGGATGAGTCCATCCTCAAGATCGGCCAGAACATGAAGTACGACGCGAAGATCCTCGCGCGTCACGGCATCCGGGTGGCGCCGATCGACGATACGATGCTCATGTCCTACGCGATGCACGCGGGCCGCCACGGCCACGGGATGGACGAGCTCTGCGACACCTACCTCGGCCACAAACCCATCGCGATCAAGACGCTGCTGGGTTCGGGCAAGAGCCAGATCACCTTCGACCGGGTGCCGGTCGAGCAGGCCGTCTGCTACGCGGCCGAGGATGCGGATGTGACCTTCCGGCTCTGGAAGCTGTTCAAGCCGCAGCTGCACCGCGCCCGGGTGACGACGGTCTACGAGACGCTCGAGAGGCCGCTGGTGCCGGTGCTGGCCGAGATGGAGATGGCGGGCGTTCAGGTCGACCGCGACACGCTCTCGCGCATGTCGAACGCCTTCGCGCAGAAGATGGCGGGACTCGAGGCCGAGATCCACGCGCTGGCGGGCGGCCCGTTCAACGTGGGCAGCCCCAAGCAGCTGGGCGAGATCCTGTTCGAGAAGATGGGCCTGCCCGGGGGTCAGAAGGGCAAGAACGGCGCCTGGGGCACCGGGGCCGACGTGCTCGAGGATCTGGCGGCCGAGGGGCACGACCTGCCCGCGCGCGTGCTCGATTGGCGCCAGCTCTCCAAGCTGAAATCGACCTACACGGATGCGCTGCAGGAGCATATCCACCCCGAGACGGGCCGCGTCCACACCTCCTATTCCATCGCCGGAGCGAACACGGGCCGCCTCGCCTCGACCGATCCGAACCTCCAGAACATCCCCGTGCGCAGCGAGGAGGGCCGCCGCATCCGCGAGGCCTTCGTGGCGCCGCCGGGCAAGCTTCTGGTCAGCCTCGACTACAGCCAGATCGAGCTGCGCATCCTCGCCCATATCGCCGACATTCCGGCGCTGAAGCAGGCCTTCCGCGAGGGGCACGACATCCATGCGATGACCGCCTCCGAGATGTTCAACGTGCCGCTCGAAGGCATGGATCCGATGATCCGGCGGCAGGCCAAGGCCATCAATTTCGGCGTGATCTACGGGATCTCGGGCTTCGGCCTCGCACGCAACCTGCGCATCCCGCGGGCTGATGCGCAGGGCTTCATCGACCGCTATTTCGAACGCTTCCCCGGCATCCGCGGCTATATGGACGAGACCATCTCCTTCGCCAAGGCGAACGGTCATGTGGAAACCCTGTTCGGACGCAGGATCAACACGCCCGAGATCAATGCCAAGGGGCCCGGCGCGGGCTTCGCGCGCCGCGCGGCCATCAACGCGCCGATCCAGGGCACGGCGGCCGACGTGATCCGCCGGGCGATGATCCGGATGCCGAAGGCGATCCGGGGCATGCCCGCGACCATGCTGCTGCAGGTCCATGACGAACTGCTGTTCGAGGTGGAGGAAGAGGCCGCTGACGCGCTCATCGAGCGCGTGCGCGAGGTGATGGAAGGTGCGGCCGACCCGGCGGTGAAGCTCACCGTGCCGCTGACGGTGGAGGCGGGCCGCGGCCTGAACTGGGCCGCCGCCCACTGACGCCGGTGCATGACCGGCAGGGCGTGACGGCCCGTCCTCGCCTCTGCCTTGGGCCGGCATCACGGGAGGCAGGCCCAAGGCGACGTCTCCCGCGCGTCCCCCTTCAGAGAGGCCGCGCGGGTGCGGTTCAATCGCGGTGCGAGAGCATGGGCCCGAGCGGCCGGCCGGCGAGGATGTGCATATGGTAATGCGGCACCTCCTGCACCGCATCGAGCCCCGCATTCGAGACGGTGCGGTAGCCGTTGCCGCCCTCTCCCGGGCCGATGCCCAGATCCGCGCAGACCTTCGCCGCCGTGCGGTGGAAATCCACGATCTCCTCGGCGCTGGCCTCGGCCGCGAAATGGTCGAAGCAGACATAGGCGCCCTTCGGGATCACCAGCACATGATGCGGCGTCTGCGGCCGGATGTCCCGGAACGCAAGCGTATGGTCCGTTTCCAGAACCGTATCGTTCGGGATCTCGCCCCGCAGGATGCGCGCGAAGATGTTCTGGGGATCGTAGTCGTAAGCCATGGGTCTACCCACCTTCAGTCGTTCAGGGATCTGTCGGGCAGGAGCCTCCCGGATCGGGCACGCCTGTGCAAGAGGGTCATGAGCGAGCGCTCAACGCTCCGTCCTCCGCGCCTTCCCCTCCCGATGCGCGCAACCGTCCTGGGGACCCACAGGGGCCATGTCGCGCAGGGGCCCCGTCGCTCGCTCGCATCGGTCGAGGCCTTTCCCGCCTGCAGAGCTGTCCGCCCTGCCCGACAGAAGCCGAAGCAGGGCAATGCGTTGCCTGCCGTCACATGAGGTCGAACGGCCCTCTGCCTCGATGACCGTCGAAGCGGCAGCGCGGGCTCTCCGTCCGCTCAGTGGCCGATCTCTCCCCGGAAAGGCCGCAGAAGAGCCGGGGCCGTCGTCCGCGGCAGCGGCGCGCGGCGATGGCCCCGGAGGGGCCTGAGCCGCGCGCCCGCCCCGCTCCCGTCCTGGCCGCTCAGAGCACGCCCTGCGCGCGGAAGAGCGCACGCAGATCCGCCTCGGGCCGGGCGCCGAGGTGGGAAATCACTTCCGAAGCCGCGATGCAGCCCATGCGCCCCGCCGTCTCGTAGCCATGCCCATGGGTCAGTCCCCAGAGGAAGGCGCCGGCGAAGAGATCGCCCGCCCCGGTCGCATCCACGATCTGCGTGGGCAGGGCCGGCACATGCCAGTGCTGCCCGTCCGCGAGGATGTGGGCCCCCTTCTCGCTCTCGGTGCAGGCCACGATCGCCACCTCCGCGGCCGCGGCCTTCAGCGCCGCGCCGAAATCCTCGGTCCGATACATCGACAGGATCTCGGCGCGGTTGGCAAACAGAAGATCCACATCCTCCCGGATCATCCGGCGGAAGGCATCGCGGTGCCGTTCGACGCAGAACGGATCCGACAGCGTCAGCGAGACGCGCCCGCCCGCGCCCCTGCAGGCGGCGATGGCCTTGGCGAAGGCCGCATGGCTCTCCGGCCCGTCGAAGCGGTAGCCCTCGAGGTAGATCCATTCGGTCGAGGCCATCTGCGCCTCGTCGATATCGTCGGGCGTCAGGAACTCGGACCAGCCGAGACAGGTGTTCATCGACCGCTCGCCGTCGGGCGAGACCAATATGATGCAGCGTCCGGTCTCCTGCGCGCCGCCCTTCGGCGCCATCGGCGTCTCGTAGACCGCGCCCTGCGCCCGCAGGTCGTGGGCGAAGATCGCGCCGAGCTGGTCGTCGCAGACCTTGCCCACATAGGCCGTCCGCCCGCCGAGCTGGGCAATGCCCGCGATGGTGTTGGCGGCCGACCCGCCCGAAATCTCCTGCGCCGGCCCGATCCGGCCGTAGAGATCCACCGCGCGGCCCATGTCGATGAGCTGCATGATCCCCTTGGCGATGCCGTTGTCGGCCAGGAAGGTATCGTCGCAATGGGAAAGCACATCGACCAGCGCATTGCCGATGCCGACGATCTGGAACTGTTTCATGCCGTCTTTTCCTCGTAAGGGCAGAGATCGCGGATCGGGCAGATGCCGCATCTGGGTTTGCGCGCGACGCAGATGTAGCGGCCGTGCAGGATGAGCCAGTGATGCGCATGAAGCGCGAAGGGCGCGGGCACATGATCCTCGAGCGCCCGCTCGACCGCATCGACATCGCGGCCGGGGGCGATGCCGGTGCGGTTGGCCACGCGGAAGATATGGGTGTCGACCGCCATCGCCGGCTGGTGGAACCACATGTTCAGCACCACATTGGCCGTCTTCCGCCCCACGCCCGGCAGCGACTGGAGCGCCGCGCGCGACGAGGGCACCTCGCCGTCGTACTGATCGACGAGGAGGCGGCTCAGCGCGATCACGTTCCTGGCCTTGTTGCGATAGAGGCCGATGGTGCGGATATGTTCGGTGAGCCCTTCCTCGCCCAGCTCCAGCATCTGGGCGGGCGTCGTCACCTGCGCGAAGAGCGCCCGCGTGGCCTTGTTCACCCCCGCATCCGTCGCCTGCGCCGAGAGCGCCACCGCCACCAGAAGCGTGTAGGCATTCACATGCTCGAGTTCGCCCCTGGGCTCCGCCTCCAGCGCATGGAGGCGGGCGAAGATCTCGTGGATCGTGCGGTAATCGAGTTGGCGGGCCATCGGTGCAACCTATGCCCGAGCCGGTCGGGCGGAGCAAGCGAAGCCGCAGGAATCGGGTCGCGGCGGCCCGTCGCGGCGGCTAGGGTCAGCCCCACCAGCCCGAGGACCCACCATGACCGACAGCCTCGCCGCCGAGCGGCCCGCCTACCATTATGCCGTGATCGCCCGCGCGCTCGCCGAAATCGATGACGGAGGGCCTGCGCTCTCGCTCGAGGATCTGGCGGCGCGGATCGGCCTCAGCCCCGCCCATTTCCAGCGCATCTTCTCGCAATGGGTGGGCGTGTCGCCCAAACGCTACCAGCAATATCTGACGCTCGATCATGCGCGGCGGCTTCTGGCCGAGCGGTTCACCGTGCTCGACACGGCGCTCGCTACCGGCCTTTCCGGGCCGGGGCGGCTCCATGACCTGTTCCTGCGCTGGGAGGCGATGAGCCCCGGCGATTTCGCGCGGGCGGGGGAAGGGCTCGAGATCGGCTGGGCCTGGGTGACCTCGCCCTTTGGGGAGGCGCTGGCCATGGCCACCCCGCGCGGGCTCTGCGGCCTCGCCTTCTCGGCCGAGATGGGCCGCGAGGCGGCGATGGCCGATCTCGCGGGTCGGTGGCCGGCTGCGCGGCTGACCGAGGATCCCGACCGCGTGGTCCCGCTCGCCGAGGCGGCCTTCGGCGGCGCGGGGGCGGATCTGCATCTGATCGGCGCGCCGTTCCAGATCAAGGTCTGGGAGGCCCTGCTGCGCATCCCCTCGGGCCATGTCACCACCTATTCCGAGATCGCCCAGTCGATCGGCCATCCCGCCGCGGTGCGGGCCGTGGGTACGGCGGTGGGGCGCAACCCGATCTCGTTCCTGATCCCCTGCCACCGGGCGCTGCGCAAGTCGGGCGGGCTCGGCGGCTACCACTGGGGCCTGCCCGTCAAGCGCGCCATGCTGGCCTGGGAGGCGGCCCGGGCGGACGCAATCGCGTGATCTCGGCAGCTTTTCGCCGTATCCGCCCCCGGAACCCTCTCCCCCGCGCGACGCTTGTGCAATATGCAGGGATGCACCCATCCCCGGGAGCCAAGGACAATTCGTGAGGCGGCTATGAAGATCGTGAAATCCCCCTTTGTGCTGATGACGGCCGGTGTCGTGCTTCTGGCAGGCTGCGACCCTTACGCATCCGGCGGCAACCCCGGCATGGGCGCGCCCGGCAGCTACACCCGTGAAAACCCCCGCGCCTCCGCCGGCATCGCCACCGGGGCGATCCTCGGCGGCCTCGTCGGCGCCTCGGCCAGCGACAACAAGCTCGAGAAGGCGGTCGTGGGCGCCGCGGTGGGCGGCATCCTCGGCGGCGCCGTGGGCTCGGCGCTCGACCGTCAGGCGGCCGACCTCCGCAACTCCATCGGCAACAGCCAGGTGAGCGTGACCAACACCGGCTCCGAGCTGGTGGTGACCATGCCGCAGGACATCCTGTTCGCGACCGACAGCGCCAACCTGCGCCCGGACCTGCAGCGCGACCTCGGCGCCGTCGCCCAGAACCTGCTGCGCTACCCGAACTCGACCATCGCGGTCGTCGGCCACACCGACAGCACCGGCGCCGCCGCCTACAATCAGGATCTGTCGATGCGCCGGGCCCAGTCGGTGGCGGGCGTGCTGATCGGCAACGGCGTGCCGTCCTATCGCGTCTCGGCCATCGGCCGCGGCGAGGACCAGCCCATCGCCTCGAACCTGACGCCCGAGGGCCGCGCCCAGAACCGTCGCGTGGACATCATCATCCGCCCGACCTCGTGATCCGGACGGGCGGGCCTCTGGCCCGCCCTCCGCCGGAGGCCGCACGACGGCCCTCTCTGACGACAGCTGCGGGCTCCGGAACGCAACCCGGCGCCCCTGCCCGCAGCAGTCCGCGCGGCCCCGCCCCTCACCGCTTGGCACACCTCCGTTCGCAGCACCGGAAGGGAGGCCCGGGCCGCCTTTCCCGTTGAGCTTCCGCCCCCGCGGTCATAGATTCTGACCAGTTCGAGGGGAGCTCCGATGCCGTTCCAGAAGATCCAGTCCGAAAAGCTGTCGCAGAGCGTCATGCGGCAGATCGAGCTTCTGATCCTGCGCGGCATCCTGCGGCCGGGAGAGCGGCTGCCTTCCGAGCGCGACCTGTCCGAGCGGCTGGGCGTCTCGCGCCCCTCGCTCCGCGACGCCATCGCCGAACTGCAGGAGCGCGGGCTCCTCGTCTCGCGGCCGGGATCGGGTATTTTCGTGGCAGAGGTGCTGGGATCGGCCTTCGCCCCCGCCCTCGTCGAGCTCTTCGCGAGCCATGAAGAGGCGGTGTTCGACTATATCGACTTCCGCCGGGACCTCGAGAGCCTCTCGGCCGAGCGGGCGGCCGTGCGCGCCTCCGACACCGACCTCAAGGTGATCGACACGATCTTCCGCAAGATGGAAGCCGCGCATCTGAAGCGCGATCCCTCCGACGAGGCGGCGCTCGATGCGCAGTTCCACATGGCGATCATCGAGGCGAGCCACAATGTCGTCATGCTGCACATGATGCGCTCGATGTTCGACCTGCTGCGGAACGGGGTCTTCTACAATCGCCAGATGATGTTCCGGCAGCGCACGACGCGCGAGTCGCTGCTCGACCAGCACCGGCGCATCAATGCAGCGCTGCAGGCGCGCGACCCGCAGGAGGCCCGGGCGGCGGTCGAGACGCATTTGTCCTATGTCGAGAAGGCGGTGACCGAAGGCCTGCGGTCGGAACGGCACGAAGCCATCGCGCGTCAGCGGCTGGAGCACGAGCGGAACCGCTGAGACCGCTGAGACCGCTAAGACCGCTAAGACCGCTAAGACCGCTGAGACCGCTGAGACCGCTGAGACCGCTCCGCATGTGGCGCCTCGCAGTCCACCGCAAACCCTCTGGGGCCCCATCGGGAAGGGCGCGCCCTCCTGTCCCAGAGACCCTGCCCTCATTCCGGCTCGTAAGCCATGACAAAGGCCCGGTCCTCGCGGCCCGGGCCCTGTCTTGTCTGAGGCAAGGCGCTCAGTGGAAGCGGGCTTCCACTTCCTTGATCGACTCGTCGATGGAGGCCGAGGCCGCCGCCGGGGTCATCTGGCGCGAGAGCAGGTCGGCCGCAGCCGCCACGGCCACCGAAACGGCCTGCTCGCGGATCGCCCGCACCGCGCCGGCTTCGGCCGATGCGATCTGGTCCTCGGCCGCGGCGAGACGCCGGGCGATCGAGGCCCGGAGGTCGGCCTTGGCCTGTTCGGCCGCCGCCTGCGCCTCGTCCCGTGCCGAAGCGACGATACGGGCCGCCTGCTCCTGCACTTCCTTCTGCTTGCGGTCGTAGGAGGCGAGGATGGTCCGCGCTTCCTCACGGAGCGCGCGGGCCTCTTCCAGCTCGGTGCGGATCTGCACCGACCGCTTGTCCAGCATCCCGAGGACGCGTCCCGGAACCTTGGCGTAGAGGAGGATCCCCATGAAGATGAGGAAGGCCAGCGTCACGATGAAGTTGGTGTTCGACAGCGACAGGAACGGCCCCGTGGCCGCCATCGCCGGCGACGCGGCCAGCACCGCGAGGATCGAGAGCTTCTTCATCCCGCTCACCCCTTCATCCGCGCCGCGACGGCCGCATCCACGGCAGCCGCATCGGACTTGCCGCCCAGAGCCGCCACCAGCGCCTCGGCCGTGTCCTTCGCCACTTCGCTCACGCTCTGCAGCGCACCGGCCCGGATCTCGGCGATGCGCGCCTCCGACTCCGCCGACTTGGCAGAGATCTCGGCATCCGCCTTCGCCGTGGCCTCGTCCAGCTCGGCCTGAATGGCCGCACGGGTTTCGGCGACGATGGCCTGCGCTTCGGCCCGGGCTTTCGCCAGCGCCTCGTTATAGGCTTTCTCGGCCAGAACGGCCTTCTGCTTCAGCTCTTCGGCCGCGGCCAGATCGTTGGTGATCGTGCCACGACGTTCGGCGAGAACGGCCCCGATCCGGGGCAGAGCCACCCGCGTCAGCAGGAAATAGATCGCGACCAGTGTGACCAGAAGCCAGAAGATCTGGTTCGGCCAGTAGTCGAAGTTGAGCTGCGGCATGCCGACGGCTTGCCCAGCGTGGCCGGCCGCACCCGCCGCTTCATGCACTTCGGTTTCCATCTCGTTCTCCTGCAGCCCCGATGCTCCGGCCGGAAGGGCACGAGGCCCGCCCGGCCGGGTTCGCCGTCATCAGACGGCGAACATCAGCAGGAGCGCGATCAGGAACGAGAAGATGCCGAGAGCTTCCGCGAAGGCGATGCCGACGAAGAGGTTCGCCATCTGGCCCGGAGCGGCCGACGGGTTGCGGAGGGCGCCGGCGAGGAAGTTGCCAGCAACGTGGCCCACGCCGATCCCAGCGCCGCCGAGGCCGATGGTGGCCAGGCCCGCGCCGATGAATTTGCCCATTTCTGCGATATCGCCTTCCATAGCATTCAGCTCCTTGGTGGAATGGTCAATTGAGGGTTTTCGGGGTCCGACCTCAGTGGTGGGCGTCGCCCACCGCGTCACGAAGATAGACGCAGGTCAGGATGGTGAAGACATAGGCCTGCACGACGGCGACCAGCAGTTCGAGCGCATAGATCGCGGTCACGGCGCCGACGACGACCGGCGAGACCACCACGATCGAGGCGAAGCCCGCGATCACCTTGATCACCGCGTGGCCGGCCATCATGTTGCCGGCAAGCCGGATCGAGTGGCTGACGGGGCGCACGAAGTAGGAGATCACCTCGATCACGGCCAGAACCGGACGGATAGCGAGCGGCGCCGAGGTCACCCAGAACATCTTGAGGAAGCCCGGGCCGTTCTTCATGAAGCCGAGCGCGGTCACGCCGACGAAGACCATGAGCGCGAGCGGCACCGTGACGGCCATGTGGCTCGTGGTGGTGAAGGAAAGCGGCAGCAGGCCCAGCACGTTCCCGCAGAGCACGAAGAGGAACAGCGTCATGACATAGGGGAAGTATTTCACGCCCTCGTGGCCGGTCACTTCCTCGACCATGTTGTGGATGAAGCCGTAGAGCAGCTCGGCGACCGACTGGCTGCGCGAGGGGACGATCGCCCGCCGCCGGGTCCCGAGCACGAGGATCGCCGCGATCACCAGCACCGCGATCGCCATCCACATGGTGACATTGGTGATGTCATACCAGTGGATGTTGGTGGTGCATTCGTTCATCGGCGCGGTGCTCTCCGTGTGGCAGAAGAGCTTCTTCACGATGAACTGGTCCATCGGGTGAATGGCCAACCCGGTGTGCTCGACTTCCGTTTCCACGCGTCAATCCCCTTTTGCAGACGTGTCTGCCGTTCTGTCCCGATTCGACGCCTGAAGCTGCTGCGCGGTCCGCAGCATGGTCTTCACTCCGGCGACGAACCCCAGCAGGGCAAAGATCATCAGGAAGATGGGCATCGTGCCGAACACCCAGTCCAGCCCGTAGCCGATCGCGAGGCCCAGCAACATGCCGGAGACCAGCTCGATCACCATCCGCCAGGCGACTTCACCCTGCGAAAATCCCTTGCCTGCGCCGGAACGCTTGATCTGGCGGCCCGAGTGCGCCTTCGCGATCCGCTCTTCCAGCGCCCGCAGCCGGTCGGGATCGGGCTCGTCCGCCATCCTGAGCGTCCCTTCAACAGTCCCGGCTTTCCTAAGCAGGGGGGGCAACTGAGTCAAGCAACCATTTACCTCGACTTACCCATTGAATTTGCTTCGCTTTGCAGCCTGGGCCGGAGAGCCTTCCGCCCGGTTTGGGCGCTAACGGAAGCCTCCGGCACATTCAACCCGGAGGTTGACGATGCCGCGGCGCCGCGTCACATGAAGGTCATGGCCTGCACGCTCGACATCATCTTCTCGGCCCTGGCCGACCCGACGCGGCGGGCGATCCTGACGATGCTGCTCGAGGACGACATGGCCGTGACCGATGTGGCCGAGCCGTTCGACATGTCGCTCGCCGCGATCTCGAAACATCTTCAGGTGCTGGCCGAGGCGGGGCTCATCACCCAGGAAAAGCGCGGCCGGGTGAAATGGTGCAAGCTCGAGCCGGATGCGCTGAAGGCCGCTTCGGTCTGGATGCAGGGCTTCGGCCAGTTCGAGCCGGTGAACCTCGACGCCTTCGAACGGTTCCTCGCGCGGGAGCTGGAGGAGCCGCCGGAGCTGCCCGACGCGGCCGCCTCCTGACGGGCCCCTCGCCGCCGGTTGCGAACTCCGGCGGTCAGGCAAAGAGACCCGCATAGCGCGCACGCAGGAGGGTCTTCTGCACCTTGCCCATCGTGTTCCGCGGCAGCTCCTCGACCAGCACGGCCGCGCGGGGCTGCTTGAACCGCGCGAGCCGGTCCGCGATCGCCCCCAGAACCGCCTGCGGGTCCAGCGTCACGCCCGGCCGCGGCACCAGCACCGCCAGCGCCGCCTCGCCCAGATCGGGATGGGGCAGCCCCACCACCGCGCTTTCCAGCACGCCCGGCTGTTCGTCGAGCAACAGCTCCACCTCCTTGGGGTAGATGTTGTAGCCGCCCGAGATGATGAGGTCCTTCTGGCGGCCGACGATCTGCACATAGCCCTCGGCATCGCGGCAGCCGAGATCGCCCGTGACGAAGAAGCCGTCCGGGCGCAGCTCCTCGGCGGTCTTCTCGGGCATCTGCCAGTAGCCTTGGAAGACGTTGGGCCCCCGCACCTCGATCACGCCGATCTCGCCGGGCGCCACCTCGCGGCCTTGGGCGAGGATCCGCAGCTCGACCCCCGGCAGCGGGAAGCCCACCGTGCCCGCCCGCCGCTCGCCCTCGTAGGGGTTCGAGGTGGACATGTTGGTCTCGGTCATGCCGTAGCGTTCGAGGATGCGGTGGCCGGTGCGGGCCTCGAATTCGGCATGGGTGTCGGCCAGAAGCGGGGCCGATCCGGAGACGAAGAGCCTCATGCCAGCCGCAAGCGCGCGCGTCAGGCGCGGGTCGCTCAAGAGCCGCGTGTAGAAGGTGGGCACGCCCATCAGCGCCGTGGCCTCGGGCATCCAGCGCAGGATCGCCTCGAGATCGAAGCCGGGCAGGAACACCATGGCGCCGCCGGTCAGGAGCGTCACGTTCGAGGCGACGAAGAGGCCGTGGGTGTGAAAGATCGGCAGCGCATGGATCAGCACGTCGCGCTCGGTGAAGCGCCAGAGGTCGGCCAGCGCCTCCGCGTTCGACAGGAGGTTGCGCTGGCTCAGCATCGCGCCCTTCGAGCGGCCCGTGGTCCCCGAGGTATAGAGAAGCGCCGCCAGATCCTGCGCTCCCCGCGGTTCGGCGCCGATCTCTTCGGGCCGGTCTCTCATCCGCTGCGCGAGATCGCCCGTTCCGTCCGCGTCGAGCGTCAGGAGCCGCGCCCCGTGCCGCTCGGCCACCGGCGTGAGCGCCGGGGCCTGCGCGCTGTCGCAGAGGAAGATCCGCGGCGTGGCATCGCCCAGGAAATAGTCCACTTCGGCCGGCGTATAGGCGGTGTTCAGCGGCAGGAAGACCGCTCCCAGCGCCACCGCCGCCCCATAGACGGCCAGCGCCTCGGGGCTCTTGGCGACCTGCACGGCGATCCGGTCGCCGGGGCGCAGCCCCTCCGCCCGCAGCGCATGGGCCGTCCGGGCGAGGAGACGGAAGAAGGCGTCGCCGCTCAGCCGCGTGCCGTCCTTCAGGATCATGAGGTCGCTCGCCCGCCCTTCCAGCGGGGCGAACAGCGCATCGAACAACGGATTGGCCATCGGGTCCTCCCTCCCTTGGGCCGGGGATCAGAAGTCGGGCTTCACCCCCGGCAGCTTCAGCTCGATCAGCAGGTCGCGCACCTCCTGCCGCGCCGCGATGTTGGAGAGGCTGAGCTGCTCCACCCCCGTGTCGTGCAGGTCTAGAAGCGTGAGCCCGCGCGGAAAGAGCTCGCGGAAGATCACCCGCTCGGAGAAGCCCGCGGCCACGCGGAAGCCGATCCGGCGCGAGAGATCCTCGAGCGCCGCCCCCACCTTCTTCTTGTTGTGCATCTGCTGCGCGCCGAGGCGGTTGCGCAGCACGATCCAGTCGATCGGCTTCAGCCCGGCCTGCGCGCGGAACTGCCGCGCGCTCCAGACCATCTCGGCATAGATCGAGGGACCCTTGACCTTGCCGGTCTCGGGGTCGATCCGGGCCAGAAGGTCGAAATCGACGAAACTGTCGTTCAGCGGCGTCACCAGCGTGTCGGCCAGCGAATGCGCCACCTGGCTCAGGCGCGTGTGCGAGCCGGGGCAGTCGATCAGGATGAAGTCCGAGACCGGCTCGAGCGCGGCCATGGCCTTGGCCATCCGCACGTCGAGCGGGTTCTCGCCCTCGGGCACCTCGCTCTCCTCCACCTCGGGCAGGACGCGGTAGTCCGGCATCGGCAGGGAGAGACCCGAGCTTTCGGCGAAGGCCAGCCGGTTCTCGACATAGCGGCCGAAGCTGCGCTGGCGGAGATCGAGGTCGAGCGCCCCCACCCGGAAGCCCAGCCGCACCAGCGCGGTCGCCACATGCATGCAGGTGGTGGATTTGCCCGAGCCGCCCTTCTCGTTGCCCACCACGATGATATGCGCCACGGGAAGCCCTCATTCTTGCCCTGTGTCCGCGACTAGCCGCTGTCCGCCATCGGCGCAAGGGCGCCGGGGGACGCGGCCTCATTCCCGCCCGCCGCCATGGCGCGGAGAGCGCAGCGGACGGGGCAGGATCCGGCGCTGCCCCTGCCGATGCCCCCCAATGCAAAAGGGCGCGCCCGAGGCGCGCCCTTCGCAGACGTGGGGTCCGGGCTCAGAAGCCGAGGCCCGCGTATTTGTTCTTGAACTTCGACACGCGGCCCCCGGTGTCCATCAGCTTGGCGGTGCCGCCGGTCCAGGCCGGGTGGGCGAGCGGGTCGATCTCGAGCGCCATCTGTTCGCCTTCCTTGCCCCAGGTGGAGCGGATCTGGAACACGGTGCCGTCCGTCATCTTGACGTCGATCATGTGGTAGTCGGGGTGGATGCCCTTTTTCATGTCCGCCGCTCCTTACTCGGATTTTTCTTTGTAGTTGGTGACTTCCGCGATCCGGGCCGACTTGCCGCGGCGCGAGCGGAGGTAATAGAGCTTCGCCCGGCGGACGCGGCCGCGGCGGACGACCTCGATCGAGTCGATGTTGGTCGAGTAGAGCGGGAACACGCGTTCCACGCCTTCGCCGAAGGAGATCTTGCGCACGGTGAACGAGGCGGAGATCGTGTTGCCGCCCTTGCGGCCGATCACGACGCCTTCGTAGTTCTGCACGCGCGAGCGGGTGCCTTCGGTCACCTTGTAGCCGACGCGGACGGTGTCGCCGGCCTTGAAGTCAGGGATGGTCTTGCCGAGAGCGGCGATCTGCTCGGCCTCGAGTTGCGCGATCAGGTTCATCGCAAGTCCTTTCCAATGCTCGCGGTTGCCCCGCGAAGTGATGCCGCCTCAGAGCTCTCGGTCTTCATCCGGGTCCCTACCGCGCGCCGCGCAGTAAGCCCGCCAGAGATCAGGCCTGCGTTCCTTCGTCAGCCTCTCGGCCTCGGCTCTCCGCCAGCGGGCGATGTTCGCGTGATGGCCGGAGAGAAGAACCTCCGGGATCGTGCGATCCTGCCAGACGGTCGGCCGTGTATACTGCGGAAATTCAAGAAGTCCCTCCGAAAAGGATTCCTCTTCGGTGGACGCATGATTCCCGAGCACGCGCGGTATAAGGCGCACGGTGGCGTCGATCAAGGCCTGAGCCGCGATCTCGCCCCCTGTCAGGACGAAATCGCCGAGGCTCACCTCCTCGACCGCATAGGCATCGAGAACCCGCTGGTCGACGCCCTCGAACCGGCCGCAGAGAAGGGTCAGGCCCTCGGCCCCGGCCCAGTCCCGCGCCATGGCCTGGCTGAAGGGCTTGCCGCGCGGCGAGAGATAGACCACCGGCCAGCGCGACCGCTCGGGCGGGGTGCCCACGGAGGCGGCATCGAGCGCACGGGCCACGATGTCGGCGCGCAGGACCATGCCCGCCCCGCCGCCCGCGGGATTGTCGTCGACATTGCGGTGCCTGCCCTCGCCGAAGGGGCGCAGGTCGATGGTCTCGAGCGACCAGAGCCCCATCTCGAGCGCCTTGCCGGTCAGCGACAGGCCCAGCGTGCCGGGAAAGGCCTCGGGGAAGAGGGTGACGATGCGCGCCTGCCAGGCGCCCTTCAGCACCGGCGGCCCGCCCAGCTCGCGCGGCTGCAGCGAGGGACGGATGGACAGCCGTCCATGGGATCGGGGGGCGTCGGTTGGGTCGGTCATGGCGCGCGGTATGGGCGAAACCGGCCCTCCGGGCAAGGGCGCGGATCGGGTGGGCGCGTCAGGCCGCGCGCGACGCTCCGCGGCGCAGGCCCATGCGGTCGAGCGCGGTGGCATGGGTCGCCGCGGCCCGGAGCGCGGCGATCGAGGGGCAGTCCGGCTCGGCCTGGGGGCGCTGCTCGAGCAGGTCCTGCAGGCGCAGGGTCAGCAGATGCAGGAGACCCCGGTCGCTGCCCGCCACGCGCAGAGCCCGCACCGGCTCGGCCCGGCCGGGGCAGGTGTCGGCCGCGGCGACCGAGGTGGCCTGCAGGATCAGCGCCCGCCGCGCGGCAAGGCTTCCGTCCCGCGCCTCCGCCAGCCCCCGGTCGAGCGCATCGAGGAGCGCCGCGCTGGTGACCGCGGGCGCCAGCGCCACGAGGCGCCGCGTCAGCTCCGCCTCGTCCGTCTCGTCGGGCAGCCGGAAGAAGGGAGCGACCAGCCGGTCTGCCCGCTGGCCCTCGAGCTCGACCGCGAGTTCCTCGGGCACCTCGTCGAGATAGCCATGGGCGAAGGCCAGCCGCTCGGGCTCGAGCGTGAGGCGCGAGAAGGGGATGGACAGCAGCGCGAGGGTGAGCGGCAGGGAGATCTCGATCGCGACGGGACCGGGCAGGAGGCCGGCCGTCCCGCGCCCGACGGCGAGGAGGACGAGCACGAGACCGCCCTGCAGGGCCACCGTCGCCGCCGCGCGGGCCAGGGCCTGCGGCTCGCGCCATCCCGCGGGATCGGCCGGCCAGTGTGCGGGCCGCATCACCATGGTCCAGAGGGTGAAGAGCGCCACGAAGGGCGGCACGACGGGCCAGGGATGGCCGCCGAGCCCTGCGAGGAACGGCCCGAGATAGAGAAAGGCCGTGAAGAGCAGCGAGAGGCGGAGCTGAAGCCCGAGCGGCATGGGATCACCTTTTGCGGTCCTGCGGGCAGGATCGGGCGCAAAAGTGGTGAAGGTTGGGCGAGGAGGGGCTGAATTCGGGACGCGGGCCGGCCGCCGGGGGCTGTCTGCCCCCGGACCCCCGAGGATATTTGGGCAGAGTGAAAGAGCCGGCGCTCAGTCGAGCCCTTCGGGCGGGTCGGCCACGATGCGGCCTGCGGCCAGATCGACCGTCGGCACGACGGCGCGGGTGAAGGGCAGGAGGAGACCCTCGCGCCCGACCGCGCCGGCGATCTCGAGGATGTCGCCCGCGCCGTGGTTGTGCACGGCATGGACCCGGCCCAGAAGCGCGCCCCCGGTGTCGCGCACCTCGAGCCCGATCAGGTCGGCATGATAGAATTCGTCGTCGCCGAGCGAGGGGAGCCGCGCGCGGTCGACATAGAGCCCCACGCCGCGCAGGGCGTCGGCCTCTTCCTTGGTCGTGACGTCCGACAGCCGCGCGCCGAGCCCCCCCGCCACCGGCCGGGTGAGCGTCACACGGAAGCTGCGGTCGCCCTTTTCGGTCGAGAGGGGACCGTAGGAGGCGATGTCGGTCGGCTCGGTGCAGAAGGACTTCAGCCGCACCTCGCCCTTCACGCCGAAAGCTCCGGCGATGGCACCCACGCAGACGCGGTCGGTCTTGGTCATCTTCGGCCCCGGAAAATGCGAAGGGTCGGCGGGACGCGCCCGGAGGCCGCGCCCCGCCGCCGCGGATCCGGGCGGCCCGCCGTACGGGCCGCCCTCACGATCACTCGGCCGAAGCCGCGGCCCGGTCGGCCTTCTTCTTGGCCAGCTCGGCCATGCGCTTGCCCGGCACGGCGGCCTTGGGGTTGTTACGCACGGCCTTTTCCTTCAGGCCCGCGGCCTCGAGGAAGCGGGCCACGCGGTCGGTCGGCTGCGCGCCCTGGGCGAGCCAGTACTGCACGCGCTCGAGGTTCATCTTGATGCGGTCCTCGCTGTCCTTGGCGAGAAGCGGGTTGTAGGTGCCGAGCTTCTCGAGGAAGCGGCCATCGCGCGGCATCCGGCTGTCGGAGGCGACGATGGAATAGTGCGGACGCTTCTTCGAACCGCCACGGGCGAGACGGATTTTCATAGCCATGGGTTTTCTCCTGTCTTGGCTGTCACCGGGCGGGCCCGGTCATTTCTGCAGTTTCTCGTGATGCCTGATGACTTCGGAAATGATGAAGTTCAGGAATTTCCTGGCGAACTCCGGATCCAGATCGGCCTCCTTCGAGAGCCATTCCAGCCGCTCGATCTGGCGCGCCTCGCGCGCGGGATCGGAGGGAGGAAGGTCGTGCTCGGCCTTCAGCCGCCCGACCGCCTGGGTCTGCTTGAACCGTTCCGCGAGCGTATAGACCAGGATCGCATCCAGCCGGTCGATGCTGTCGCGGTGGTCGCGGAGCAGGCCCTGGGCGCGGGCGGCGGCGGCATCGTTCATGGGGACGGGATCCTCCGGATGTTCGGGACGCGGGGCACTCATACGGACAATTCCGGCACGGGGTGACGGTAGACGAGCACGCCGTCGAGCGTGCCCGGATCGGGACGGGCCCCGAGCCGCTCGGCCAGCCGGCGCGAGCGGAAATTCTCGGGGGCGATGCAAGAGACGAGACCCGGCAGGCCCAGGGCGCCGAAGGCATGGGCGCGGGCGGCCTCGGCGGCTTCCTGCGCGTGACCCTGCCCCTCGGCCTCGGCGGTAAAGAGGAACCCCAGTTCCGGCTCGCGGTCACCGGGCTCCATGCCGATCAGCACGAAGCCCAGAAGCTCGCCCCGGCGCTCGACCGACCAGAGGCCGTGGCCGCGCAGGAGCCAGGTGGCCACCATGCGGCAGAAATCGTTCCAGGCCTCGGAGGGCCCCATCGGTCCGCCGAGGCCGAGCCCGCGGTCGGAGCCCACGATCTCGGCATAGGTCGCGAAATCCTCGAGCCGGGGCGCACGGAGCCGCAGACGCGGGGTCGCGAGCTCGGGCACCGCGGCCGCGAGGCTCGCGGCCTGCATCGCCGCGGCGCGGGTCAGGGGATGGGTCCAGGGCTCGCTCATCCGCGCCCCCCGGGGCCGGGGTGGCGGAAGACCAGCGTCGGCCCGTCTCCCGGATAGGCCGCCGTCTCGTCGCGCACGGCCCCCAGCCGCTCGGCCAGGGCGATCGATCGGACATTGTGCGGATGGATGTAGCTGACGGCGGTCTTCCAGCCGAGGTTCTGGAAGGCATGGCGCCGGGCAGCTTCGGCCGCCTCGCGCGCATAGCCCTGCCCCTCGCCGGCGTCGGTGAAGACCGACCAGCCGATCTCGTGCTCGGGCCAGCCCTCGGGGAACCAGGGGCCGACCATGCCCAGCGCCTCGTCGCTGCCGCGGCGGGTGAAGACGAACATGCCGTAGCCGCGCAGCACCCAGTGGCCGACCATGTGGCCGAAGGCGCGCCAGGCCTTGTCGCGCGTCAGTGCGCCGCCGATGAAGCGGGCCCGCTCGCCGGTGAGGAAGGCCGCGATCGGCTCCCAGTCGCGCGCAGCAGGCATCCGCAGCGTCAGCCGTTCGGTGGTGAGGGCGGGGCTTCCGGTGACCGAGATCATGCGTAGGCCTCGATCCCGCCGTCCGCATCGGACGGGTGGCGGTAGATATGGATAAGCCGGCCGCCCTCCTCGAAGGCGCGTTCGAGCGTGGCGCCGAGGCGCCGGACCAGCGAGAGGCTGCGGACGTTCTCGGCATCGATCATGGAGATGAGCGGCCCTATGCCGAGACGGACCTGCATGTGGTCGCGCGCCGCGAGCGCCGCCTCATGGGCATAGCCCTTGCCTTCGTGGCCCTCGTAGAGGTGCCAGCCGAGTTCCGGCTCGGGCCAGCCGATGTGGTTGATGACCCCGACTCGCCCCACGAAGGCGCCCTCGCGCGTATCGACCGACCACATGCCGTAGCCGCGCAGCGCCCAGTGGCCGATCCCGGCGAGAAAGATCCGCCAAGTGCCGAAACTGTCCTGCCGCCCGCCGATGAAGCGCGTCCGGTCGCTCTCGCCGAAGGCGATCATCGCGGGCAGGTCGCTCTCGCGCGGGCCGCGCAGGACGAGGCGGTCGGTCCGCAGGACCGGGATCTCGAACGGCAGGCTCATGCGCGCCCCTCCGGGCCACGCGCCTCCGGCCGCCGGACGGCGGGGAGGCTCGCGGAGGCGGGGCGCATGGCCTGCCTCATTTCTTCTTGCCCATGCCGAGGCCCGACAGGCCCGGCGGCAGCTTCATGCCGCCCGGCATCCCGGGAAATCCGCCCATGCCGCCCATGCCCGGCGGCAGCTTGCCCTTCATGGCGGCCGCCGCGGCCTGCATCTCCTCGGGGCTGACGCCGGACATGTCCGGCATGCCGCCGCCCTTGCCCATCATCTGCTTCAGGGCCTGCTTCATCATGCCGCCCTTGCCCATCTTCTTCATCATGTCGGCCATCTGCCGGTGCTGCTTCAGCAGCCGGTTCAACTCCTGCACCTCGAGGCCGGCACCCGCCGCGATGCGCTTCTTGCGGCTGGCCTGCAGCAGGTCGGGGTTTGCCCGCTCCTTCTTGGTCATCGAGTTGATGAGGGCCACCTGACGGCGGATGAACCTGTCGTCGAAGCCCGCTTCCTCGGCGGCCTTCGACATCTTGCCCATGCCCGGCAGCATGCCCATCATGCTCTGGATGCCGCCCATCTTGAGCATCTGCTCGAGCTGCATCTTGAGGTCGTTCATGTTGAAGAGGCCCTTCTGGAACCGCTTCATCATCTTGGCGGCCTGCTCGGCCTCGAACGTCTCCTGCGCCTTCTCGACGAGGGCCACGATGTCGCCCATGCCGAGGATGCGGCCGGCGATCCGCTCGGGCTCGAAGGTCTCGAGCGCGTCCATCTTCTCGCCGAGGCCCACGAAGCGGATCGGCTTGCCGGTCACGGCGCGCATCGAGAGCGCGGCGCCGCCGCGGCCGTCGCCGTCCATCCGGGTCAGCACCACGCCCGAGATGCCCACCTTGCCGTCGAACTCGGCCGCGACATTCACCGCGTCCTGCCCGGTGAGGCCGTCGACGACGAGCAGCGTCTCGCGCGGTTGCGCGAGGTCGCGCACCGCCTGAACCTCGTCCATCAGCACTTCGTCGATGTGCAGACGGCCCGCGGTGTCGAGCATGATGACGTCGTAGCCGCCCATCGCCCCTTGCGTCTTGGCGCGCTTGGCGATCTGGACCGCGCTCTCGCCCTTGACGATGGGCAGCGTGTCCACGCCGATCTGCGCGCCGAGGATCTGAAGCTGCTCCATCGCCGCCGGGCGGTTGGTGTCGAGCGAGGCCATCAGCACCCGCTTGCCCTGCCGCTCGGCCAGCCGCTTGGCGAGCTTCGCCGTCGTCGTCGTCTTGCCCGAGCCCTGAAGGCCCACCATCAGGATGGTGGCGGGCGGGTTGTCGATCTTGAGCGCGTCGGCCTCGCCCTCGCCGCGCAGCACGGACACGAGCTCGTCATGGACGATCTTCACGACCTGCTGGCCCGGCGTCACCGACTTGGTGACGCCCTGGCCCGTGGCCTTTTCCTGAACCTTCTTGACGAAATCCCGCGCCACGGGCAGCGACACGTCGGCTTCGAGCAGGGCCACGCGCACCTCGCGCAGCGCGGTCGCCACGTCGTCCTCGGTCAGCGCCCCCTGCTTGGTGAGCCGCTCGAACACGCCGCCTAGGCGTTCGGACAGACTTTCGAACATCGCGGTCTCCCCCGACCTGTTGAACTCTGCCCCGACCTAGGACGGGACGGCGAAAATCACAACGGCACCCATGGGCGCATCGCGCTGATGGGTGGCGATCCCGGTCGTGCACCGGGACCGGAGGCTCCAACGGAACTCCGGAAATCTTCGCGGCGATACGCTTCCTCGGGCGCGGAGTCAACCCATGCAGGGGATCGAGGCGCAGCCCATGCAAAAGGCGCGTCCCTTGCGGGGCGCGCCTTTCCTCCGGCGGGAGCGGCCGGAGTGCGGCAACGGGAGGTCAGCCGTTGCTGCGGTCGACCGGTTGCAGCGCGATCAGCTCCGACAGGGTGTAGTCGGCCGGGTTGACGCCCAGCGACCGGGCGAGCTGCGCCTTGGCCACCACGGAGTCGGCCTGCACCGTCGTGCCGGTCTCACCCTTCAGGATGAAGGCCTCGGTCGCGCGGTTGCCCGACTCGATGGCGCCGTAGAGCTTCACGAGCTCGGTGGGGCTGTATTGCCCGTGCGGAACCCCGAGCGCGAGCTCGAGCTGACGCACCGAAGCGGCGTCCATCGCCTGCGTCGCATCCGCGCCTTTCGGGTGGGCGAGGATCCATTGCACCAGCGCGGGCTTGTGGGCGGCGCGCGCGGCCTTCAGGCTGACGATCTGGCCGAGGCTGTAGCTGTCGGCCGAGACGCCTGCGCCGGCGGCGATCTGCGCGGTGTTGGTGTCGGCGAAGGCGGCCCCGGTCGAGCCGGCAATGGCGAGGACGAGGGCGGCGGGAATGAATTTGAACGACATCTCATGTCTCCTGCTGGGCCGTCCGCCCCTGCGGATCGGCCGATTATCCTTTGCGGGCCGTGGCTTGCGCTCCCTCCGTCTCTGGCTTGGGGCGATCTCCGCGGCTCGTGAGGAGGATGTAGGCTCTGAGCGTTAGCTGTGTAAGTTCCCGGCTCTGCCAGTATGCTGTGCACAGACGCACATCACTTCCACGCGATTCGGACGGGGGCAGACATGGGATTCGAAAACTGGGACGAGGTGCGGACCGCCTTTCAGGTGGCGCGGCTCGGCACCGTATCGGGAGCGGCCGAAGTGCTCGGCGTGCATCATGCGACCGTCATCCGCCACATCGACGCGCTCGAGCGCCGGCTCGGCGCGCGGCTCTTCCAGCGCCATGCGCGCGGCTACACGCCGACCGAAGCGGGCCGCGACCTCCTCCTCGTGGCCCAGACCACCGAGGAGCAGTTCTCGCAGCTGTCGAGCCGCATCAAGGGCAATGGCGAGACGGTGGCGGGCGAGCTGGTGGTGACGTCGGTACCGGGCTTCTCGAGCCTCATCACGCCGGTCCTCACCAGCTTTCAGGAGCGTCATCCCGCTGTCGTGGTGCGCTACCTGACAGACCTGCGCCTCTTCCGCCTCGAATATGGAGAGGCGCATGTGGCGATCCGCGCGGGCTCGACCCCGGAAGAGCCCGACAATGTGGTCCAGCCGCTCGCGCGCCTGCGCACCGCGCTTTATGCCGCGCCCGCCTATGCGGCAGCGCACGGCCTGCCCGCGGGTCCCGAAGAGTTCGAGCGGCACCGGTTCGTCGGCGCCGACATTCCCCGCGCGCCCTATCATCGCTGGCTGCGCGATCAGGTCTCGCCCGACCGGATCACCTTCCGCGGCACGGAATCGGCCGCGCTCGCGGATGCGGTGCGGCAGGGCGCGGGGCTGGGCTTCCTGCCGGTGCGCGAGGCCACGGGCACCGACCTGATCGAGATCCTGCCGCCCCGCCCGGAATGGGAGTCCCCGATCTGGATCGTCACCCATGTCGATCTGCACCGCACGCTGAAGGTGCAGAACTTCCTCTCCCACCTGAAGGAAGCCGCGAAGGACTGGGTGGACGTCTGATTCCCCGTGGGCGAGGCAAGAGCGCCTGGCTCACGGGCGGAGGCCCGATCGACGACTGACAGGAAGGGGAAAGTGGCGCACCCGGAGCGATTCGAACGCCCGACCCTCAGATTCGTAGTCTGATGCTCTATCCAGCTGAGCTACGGGTGCGTGGTGACGGCGATTTAGCCGGGGCCGCCGGACAATGCAAGGGCCGATCCGAAGATTTATTCGGGACCCGGACGCAGCACGGGCCGCAAGCCCTGTCGGAAGGGGCCGCGGCCCTTCTGCGAAAGGCGTCAGGGCCTTGCCGGCCTCGACGCTTTTCTGATGCGGCTGTGCGTGCTCAGCCTTCCGGCTCGCTTCTGATGCAAGGGGCTTGGCCCGCGGACGCAGGGCCGGACAGGCGGCGCGCACGAAAGGGCTGCTCCGCCCCGGGCCTCGCCGGGTTTTACCCACGTCAGGGCCTCGGCTTAGGGATGACCGGCCGGGCGGGCAATCCGCAAGGACGGCCGAGGGGCCGACAGACCATCAGACGAGGGCGCTGAGACCGGCCCCCTTGGGCAGGCGGATGATGAACTCAGTCCCGTCGCTGTCGCTCCGCAACAGATCGAGCCGTCCGCCGTGACCACGCACCAGCTCGGCCGAGATGGCGAGCCCGAGGCCCGAGCCCCCCTTGCGCGCCCCGCCCTGGAAGGCGGTGAAGAGATGTTCGCGCGCCTTGGGCCGCAGGCCCGGCCCGGTGTCGCCCACCTTGATCCACCACTCTTCCTCGCCCTCGCCCGCCGAGAGCTCGATGGTGCCGGGCCGGCCCGCCGTCTCCAGCGCCTGCCGCGCATTGCGCACGAGGTTGCCCAGCACACGGTAGAGCTGCTCGCCATCGGCCCGGATCACCATGTTCGGCGCCACATCGATCAGGCAGCCCACGCTGGCATCCGCGACCAGCGATTCGGCCTCGGCCACCTCCTCCATCAGCCGGCGCAGCGGCACGCGCGCGATCTGGGGCGGCGGCTCCTCGGCGCGCCCGAAGGTCAGCGTCGATTCGCAAAGCGAGACGGCGCGCCGGATCGATCCCACCAGCTTCGGCGCCGCCCGGGCCACCGCCGGATCGTCGGAGGCCGACAGCCGGTCGGCAAACAGCTGCGCCGTCGTCAGGATGTTGCGCAGGTCGTGGCTGATCTTGGCCACCGCCCCGCCGAGCTGGGCCAGCCGCTCCTTCTGGCGCAGCGCGCCGATGAGCTGGGTCTGCATCATCTGCAGCGCTTCCTCGGCCTCGCGCAGCTCGCGGATGCCCGCGGTGGGCACGATCACGCGGCGCGCATCCTCGGGCGCTTCGGCATAGGCAGTCATGTGGGTGACCACGCGCCGGATCGGCACCACCAGAAGCCGCCGCACCGCAAGGAACAGCAGAAGCGCCGTCACCATCGAGATCAGCGCCGAGAAAACGAGCACCCGCGCCCCATGCTCGAGCATCGCCTTGCGCATCGGGCCGCGTTCGAGCGCGACCTCGATCTGCTGGCCGCCGCTCTCCACCGGTTCGCCGATCACGCGAATCACGCCCTGCTTGTCGAGCACATCCATGAAGGTGTCGCGGATCAGCCCGAGGGGGCCCGCGAAACGCAGGTCGTAGGTCTGCTCCACCGGCACGGGGATGGGCGAGGACAGCACAAGCTGGCGCACCTCGTCGCGGCGCAGGACCACGTTGTAGACGCCCGCATTGGCCAGAAGCTCCGCCTCGAGGTCGGGCGCGATCATGTCGTCCGCAGCCAGCAGGGCCAGCGACGCGATCTGCGCCTTCTCCAGCCGGAGGAGGAGGTAATCCTCGCGGAAGCGCGCCACGGACGGCACGAGGATCAGCACCTCCGCCAGCATGACGAAGGCGGCGGTCAGCATCAGGAACCGCCCGGAGAGCGTGTTCAGGAACCGCCGCAAGATCTTGTCCTTCCGACTCTACCGGTTACCAACGCGCCCATCGGATCCACGGGTCCGTCAGGGCAACAGGCGTTGCAAAGTGCGCACCGCCGTCCTGACCACCCGACTATCAAAGAGCTTCGGGGAAAAATAGGCTCCTGCCGCGCGTTTCGACAGTTCGTTGAGCGTGGGATAGGGCAGCACCAGACCCGCCACCGTCGAGAGCTTGGCGCCCGAGGCCAGCGCCATGGCCCAGAGGCCCATCATCTCGCCTGCGTGGGGGGCCGCGATGGAGACGCCCACCGGCCGGCCGCGCGCCACCATGAGCTTCACGAGCCCCTCCGTCGCGGCTTCCGCCTGCGCCCGGTCGCTGCCCGCAACCGGCACGCGCAGCACCTCCAGCCGGTCGCCGTGGATCTCGCGCGCCTGCGCCTCGGTCAGGCCGATCTGCGCCAGCTCCGGCTCCGTATAGGTGACATGCGGGATGAGCGCCGTGGCCTTCGAGGGCAGCCTGAACAGGATCGAGCGGATCACGACCGAGGCGTGATAGCCCGCGAGATGGGTGAACTGCGGCCCGCCCGCCGCATCGCCCACCGCATAGATCCGCCGGTTCGAGGAGCGCAGATCGGGCCCGACCTTCACACCCTTCTCCGTCACCTCCACCCCGGCGGCCGCCGGATCGAGCGCGTCCAGCGCAGGCTTTCGGCCCGCGGCTACCAGAAGATGCGAGCCCGCGATGCGCCGGTCTCCGGCCGTCACCTCGAGGCCATGGGCCAGAGGCTGCACCGCCTCGGCCCGGGCGCCCTCGACGATCTCCACCCCCTCGGCCCGCAGCCGGTCGAGCAGGACGGCCGCCAGTTCGGGATCGTCCTTGGGCAGCGCCTTTTCCCCCGCGATCACCGTCACGCGAGAGCCCAGACGCCGGTGCGCCTGCGCCATCTCGATGCCGACCGGCCCGCCGCCGATCACGATCAGATGCTCCGGCCGTTCGCGAAGCGCGAAAATCGTCTCGTTCGTCAGGGCCTTGACCCGGTCGAGCCCCGGGATCGGCGGCAGGAGGGGCCGCGAACCGGTGGCGATCACGAAGCGGCGCGCCACAACTGTCCGCGCGCCCACGCGCAGCTCGGTCGGCGAGACGAAGCGGCCCCAGTCGCGCAGGACGCGCACGCCCAGCCCCTCGAACCGCTCCTGACTGTCATGCGGAGCGATGGCGGCGATGGTGCGGGCCACATGGTCCTTGACCGCGGCGAAGTCGATCTCGGGCTCCACCGGCCGGATCCCGAAGGCCCCGGCCGTCCGCATCGCCTGCGCGGCCTTGCCTGCGGCGAGCAGCGCCTTCGAGGGCACGCAGCCCGCGTTCAGGCAGTCGCCACCCATCTCGCCCGCCTCGACCAGCACCACCCGCGCGCCCATCTGCACCGCCCCGGCCGCGACCGACAGCCCGCCCGAGCCCGCGCCGATCACGCAGAGATCCGTCTCGATCCGCTCCATTCACCGTCCCTTCTGTGCGAGTTTCAGGACGATAGGCAGCGCCGAGAGCGCGGCAAGGCCGAGAAGCGGCCCGAGCACCTGCGGCGTGAAGATGATGCCCAGATCCGGCGCTTCTCCGCGCGCGAGCACGGCGCCGAGGCCGGTGCCGACCGAGGTATAGACGAGCGCGCCGGGCAGGATGCCCAGCACCGTGGTCACGGCGAACCGGTGGAGCGGCACGTTCAGGAGGGCCGGCAGGAGGTTCGCCACGAAGAAGGGCACGACGGGCACCAGCCGCATGAGAAACAGCACCGACCATTCGCTCTCGCGGATCCCGGCCTGAAGGCGCGCGACCGCACCGCCCTGCGCCTCGATCCGCTGCGAGAGCCGGGCGCCGAAGCCCGCCCGCGCCGCGAGGAACAGGAGCACCGCCCCCACCGACGCGGCCGCGACATTGTAGAACACGCCCGGAAAGAGCCCGAAGAGGAAGCCCCCCGTCAGGGTGCAGAGCAGCGAGCCCGGCAGGCTGAAGGTCACCACCGCCACATAGGTGGCCAGAAAGACCAGCACGGAGGCCCAGTAATGGGCATCGCGGAAGGCCAGAAGCGCCTCGCGGTGCTGCGCCAGCGCCTCGAAGGACAGCCGGTCGTGCAGCAGCACCGCCCCTCCCGCGGCCACGAGGAGAATCACGAGGATCGGCAGGCGGCGGAGAAGGTCGGCGGATCGGCGCGTCTGCAAGGGCGGCTCCATGCGGGTCGCGGTCAAGATGGGGTCTTGCCTGCGCGACGGCCAGTGCTGCGGCGCCGGGGGGCGGGATTTTCTTGAACCGGACGAATTGACTTGGCTCCGCGTCGCCACTATGAGGCGGGCTTCAAAGGAACGTGGCCTGCGAATCCGCGGGGGTTCCGGCTGCATACCTAGGAGATCCGCGATGAAGCGCACTTTTCAACCGTCGAACCTGGTCCGCGCGCGTCGCCACGGCTTCCGCGCGCGCATGGCCACCAAGGGCGGCCGCCTCGTGCTGAACGCCCGCCGCGCCAAGGGCCGCAAGAAGCTCTCGGCCTGAGCGACCGCAAGGGCCCAGTGACATGACGCCGCCGGAGGCCGGAGGGACAGGCAGCGATGCCGCGCCCGCCGGATCTCCGGCGGCGTCGGCACATCCCGCCCCCGAGATCCTGAGGAAGCGCGCCGACTTCCTGCGCGCGGCCCAGGCGCGCCGGCAGGGCACGCCCGGCTTCCTGCTGCAGGCCCGCCGCCGCGAGGCGGAAGGCGGCATCCGGGTGGGCTTCACCTGCTCGAAGAAGGTGGGCAACGCCGTCCTCCGCAACCGCGCCAAGCGGCGGCTCCGGGCGATTGCGCGCGCGGTGCTGACGCTGCAGGGCCATGCCGGCTGGGACTATGTCCTCGTCGGCCGCCCCGGCGCCACGGTCGAGCGGCCCTATGCCGCCCTCCTCGCCGATCTCGAGCGGGCGCTCCGCCAGATCCACGGCGAGCGGGGATGAGCCCGCTGGCGCAGGTCCTGGCCCTGCCGGTGCGGGCCTACCGCCTGCTTCTCAGCCCCTGGGTCGGCCATGGCTGCCGCTACCAGCCCACCTGTTCGGTCTATGCGCTCGACGCGCTGGAGCGGCACGGGGCGCTGAAGGGCGGCTGGCTCGCTGCCCGCCGCATTCTCAGCTGTCATCCGTGGGGCGGATCGGGCTACGATCCCGTGCCGGGCGCCGATCCCGAGCACGACCGGCGCCCCCGCGGCTGAGCGCCCCCATCCCGCCGGAGACCCGCATGTTCGACGATCAGGACGAGATCCATCCGCTGCTCGCCGGCGCCCCGCAGACGACAGAGTTCCGCAAGCTGCGCAAGCGGATCGTGCGCGAGGTGCGCGAGGCCATCGAGACCTATGGCATGGTCGAGCGCGGCGCGCGCTGGCTGGTCTGCCTCTCGGGCGGCAAGGACAGCTACACCCTGCTCGCGGTGCTCCACGAGCTGAAGTGGCGCGGTCTCCTGCCGGTGGATCTGCTGGCCTGCAACCTCGATCAGGGTCAGCCGGGCTTTCCCGCCACGGTCCTGCCCGAGTTCCTGAGCCGGATGGGGGTCCCGCACCGGATCGAATATCAGGACACCTATTCCATCGTCATGGACAAGATCCCGCAGGGGCGCACCTATTGCGCGCTCTGCTCGCGGCTGCGGCGCGGCAACCTCTACCGGATCGCGCGCGAGGAAGGCTGCTCGGCCGTGGTGCTGGGCCACCACCGCGACGACATCCTCGAGACCTTCTTCATGAACCTCTTCCACGGCGGCAGGCTGGCCACCATGCCGCCCAAGCTCGTGAACGAGGACGGGGATCTCTTCGTCTACCGCCCGCTGGCCTTCGTGGCCGAGGCCGATTGCGAGAAGTTCGCCCGCGACATGGCCTACCCGATCATCCCCTGCGACCTCTGCGGCTCGCAGGAGGGCCTGCAGCGCCAGCAGGTCAAGCAGATCCTCGACGGCTGGGAGGCACGGAGCCCCGGCCGGCGACAGGTGATGTTCCGCGCGCTGATGAATGCGCGCCCCTCGCACCTGCTCGACCCCGGCCTGTTCGACTTCCTCGGTCTCGCCACCGCCCCGCGCGCGGCAGAGGAGAGGCAGGACGAGCCGCCGCACCTTCGGGGCGAAGCTTAACCTTCCACTGAGATTCCCTTCGTAGGGTGTGCAGTCGGGGCCATGGCCCAGCCACCACGAAAAGGGGTCGCAATGCAGCTCTCGGGCCGATCATCCTCCGGTCTCGGACGCGCGGGACAGCTGCTGCGCCGGCCCGAGGTCCTGGCCTTCCTGCCCGCCCTGTCGCTGCTCGCCTACTGGCTCGGGGGCGAGCGGACCCTCGTGTTCGTCGCACTCGGCCTGCCGCTGTTCTACGCGACGGTGGGCGCCTTCCGCCCGGCCGCGCCGTCCGTGACGCCCGACGGGCTGGCGCTGCGCCCGCAGGTGATCGCGTCGCTCGACCGGATGCTTCAGGACCGCGAAAGCACGGGACGGACGACGGCCTGCCTCGTGCTGCAGTTCGACGGGATGGACAAGCTTCTCGACCGGCACGGGCGTGCCGCGCAGTCGGAGGTGCTGGCCCGCTGCTGCGACCGGCTGTGCAGCGCCCTGCGGGAAGGCGATACGGTGGCCCGGCTGGAAGGCGGCGGCCTTGCCGTGGCCCTGCATCCGGTGCGCCGGCTCGACCTTCAGTCGGTGGTGCTGCTGGCGGGCCGTCTGCAAACCGCGATCGCGGCTCCGATCAGCGTGGAGGGCACGCGGATCCATGTGACCTGCTCGATCGGCTTCTGCCTGGCGGAGCGCACGCCCGCGCCCACCGGGCGTGCGCTGCTCGATGCGGCGCAGGTGGCGGCAGACGAGGCCAGCCGGAACGGCCCCGGCGCCGTGCGCGCCTATGCCCTCGGCATGAGCCGCAACCGCGCCGACCGGGACGCCTACCGGGGGCTTCTGGAGACCGCCCTCGACACCGGCCAGTTCACGGGCTGGTTCCAGCCGCAGATCCGCACCGAGGACGGTGCCATAGGCGGGTTCGAGGTCCTCTCGCGCTGGCAGCATCCCGAGCGCGGACTGCTCCTCCCGCAGGATTTTCTGCCCGCCATCGAGCGGGCGGGCCTCTCCGAACGGCTGGGCGAGGTCATGCTCTTCCAGGCGCTCACCGCCCTGCGCCACTGGGACCGTGCCGGTCTCTGCGTCCCCTGCGTCGCGGTGAACTTCTCGGCCACCGATCTTCGCAACCCGCGCCTCGTCGACCGGCTGAAGTGGGAGCTCGACCGATTCGAGCTGACGCCCGCGCGCCTCTCGGTCGAGATCCTCGAGACGGTGGTCGCCGAGGGCGCGAGCGACGTCGTCGTTCACAACATCGCGGGCCTCTCCGCCTGCGGCTTCGGGGTCGATCTCGACGACTTCGGCACCGGCCACGCCTCCATCACTACGATCCGCCGCTTCGCCCTCCGGCGGCTGAAGATCGACCGCAGCTTCGTGACACGGGCCGATTCCGACGCGGCCCAGCGGACGATGCTGGCCGCGATCATTTCCATGGCGCGACAACTCGGGCTCGAGACACTGGCTGAAGGTGTGGAAACGCCGGGAGAACTGGCCACGCTCACCGCGCTCGGCTGCGGCTACCTGCAGGGCTATGCCATCGCCCGCCCGATGCCGCTTTCGGACGCCACCGCCTGGCTGGAGAACCGGCGGGTGCGCCTGCCCCCTGCCGCCCGGTGCGCAACGCCCGGTTCCTGACGCCCGGGCGGCACGGCGACCCCCGGTCGCTCACGGGGAAAAGCGCTTGACCTTTGCCCCCCCCTTCTGTTGAACGGCCGCACCCCTGAACAGGAACCGCGTGTCTTTCATGGACGATCAGAACAAGAACCTCATCCTGGCGACCGGACTCAGCTTCCTCGTGATCATGGTCTGGTTCTTCCTGTTCCCGCCCCCGGAGGCGGTGACGGAAGGCGAGACCACGGTCGCGACGCAGCAAACCGCCGTGGCCCCCTCGGCCACCCCGGATGCTCCGACGACCGCCGTGCCGCCGGACGCGGAGCTGCCCGAGACCCAGCGTGTCGTCATCGACACGCCGCGGCTGCAGGGGTCGATCTCCATGCTGGGCGGGCGGCTCGACGACCTGTCGCTCAAGTCCTACCACGAGACGCTCGATCCGCAGTCGCAGATCGTCCGCCTGCTCTCGCCGGTGGGCCAGCCCAACGCCTATTACGCCCTGTACGGCTGGACCCCCGCCGGAGCGCTCGGCTACGAGGACGTGCCCGGAGCCAACACGACCTGGACCCAGGTCGGCAGCGGCGCGCTCGGCGTGGACCAGCCGGTGACGCTGCAGTGGGACAACGGCAAGGGTCTCGTCTTCACGCGGACGATCTCGGTCGATGACCATTACATGTTCAGCGTGGCGCAGACGGTCGAGAACAATTCCGGCCAGGCCGTCCAGCTCGCGCCGTACGGCATCGTCGCCCGTCACGGCAAGCCCCTGAACCTGCAGAATTTCTTCGTTCTTCACGAGGGGGTCGTCGGCCGCGCCGACGGCAAGCTCACCGAGACGAAATACGACAAGGTGGCCGAGCTGCCGCAGGTCGCGCGCGAAGGCGCGCAGGCCGAGGTGATCGACGCGCAGCAGGACGGCTGGATCGGCTTCACCGACAAATACTGGATGACGACGCTGATCCCGCAGCAGGGCCAGCCCTTCACCAGCGTCACGAAATACGTCCCCGGCGCCGACATCTATCAGGCCGAGACGCGCGAGCAGCTCGTCACCGTCGCGCCCGGCGCCACGGCCGAAGTGAGCTCGCGCCTCTTCGCCGGCGCGAAGGAATGGGAGACGATCCGCGCCTACCAGAACGAGGGCGCGACCGAGCCCACCGAGGGGGCCGAGCCTATCCCGGGCTTCATCGACTCGATCGACTGGGGCTGGTTCTTCTTCCTGACCAAGCCGATCTTCACGGTGCTGCACTGGCTCAATCACATGATCGGCAACATGGGTCTTGCCATCATCGCGCTGACATTCCTGCTCAAGGCGCTGGTGCTGCCGCTGGCCTACAAGTCCTACGTCTCGATGGCCCGCATGAAGGAACTGCAGCCCGAGCTCGAGGCGCTGCGCGAGCGCGCCGGCGACGACAAGATGCTCATGCAGCGCGAGATGATGCGGCTCTACAAGGAGAAGCAGGTGAACCCGGCCGCTGGCTGCCTGCCGATCCTGATCCAGATCCCGATCTTCTTCTCGCTCTACAAGGTGATCTTCGTCACGATCGAGCTGCGCCATGCCCCCTTCTTCGGCTGGCTGAAGGACCTGTCGGCGCCCGATCCGTCCTCGATCTTCAACTTCTTCGGCCTCGCCCCCTGGGCCGCGCCGACGCCCGGCACGACGATGGCGCTGATCTTCATCGGGGCTCTGCCGATCCTGCTCGGCGTCTCGATGTGGCTGCAGCAGAAGCTGAACCCGGCACCCGGGGACAAGGCGCAGGCGATGATCTTCGCCTGGATGCCCTGGGTCTTCATGTTCATGCTCGGCCACTTCGCCTCGGGCCTGGTGCTCTACTGGATCGTGAACAACCTGATCACCTTCACCCAGCAGTATGTCATCATGCGCAGCCACGGCCATCACCCGGACATCTTCGGCAACATCAAGGCCAGCTTCAGCCGCAAGCCCGCGGCGCAGCCCGCCGGCAAGGCCGCGAACGACGGTGCGGCGCCGGCGAAGAAGCGGAAACCATGACGGCGCGGCTCCGCCACATCTGCCGTCACCCGATCAAGGCCCACGGACGCGAGGAACTCGCGTCCGTTCTGCTTTCGCCGGGGGCCTGCCTGCCGTGGGACCGCCACTGGGCCGTCGCACACGAGGGCGCGCGCCTCGACGGCGGCTGGGCGCCCTGCCAGAATTTCACCCGCGGCGCCAAGGCGCCGGGGCTGATGGCGATCACGGCCGCGCTCGACGAGGCCACCGCCTGCGTGCGGCTTTCGCATCCGGATCTGCCCCCCCTCGCCTTCCGCCCCGACGATCCGGCCGAGACGGCGCGGTTCCTCGACTGGGTGGCGCCGCTCATGCCCGAGGGCCGCGCGCGGCCCGCCCGCATCGTCTCGGCCGGTCGCGGCATGACCGACAGCGCCTTCCCCTCGGTCTCGATCCTCTCGCTCTCGAGCCTGACCGACCTCTCCGGCCGAATGGGCCGGTCGCTCTCGATCCACCGCTGGCGCGGAAACCTCTGGGTCGAGGGCTGGGAGCCCTGGGCCGAATTCGACCTGATCGGGCGCGAGATCCGCGTGGGCCCCACCCTTCTGCGCGTCGAGGAGCGGATCACCCGCTGCCGCGCCACCATGGCCGATCCCGGGACCGGCGTGGTCGATGCCGACACACTCGGCGCGCTCGAAACCCACTATGGCCACCGCGACTTCGGCATCTATGCGACCGTCCTCGAGGGCGGCCCCCTGACCATCGGCGACGAGGTGAGATCGTGACATCCCTGCCCTTCCCCCTCTCCCCCGAACCCGACGAGGCGAGCCGCGAGGCCGGCCGGCTTCTCTTCGCCGGCCCCTGCGACTTCGTGAAGGGCGTGACCACGATGGAGGCGCTGCCGCCGGCCGACCGGATCGAGGTCTGTTTCGCCGGTCGCTCGAACGTGGGCAAGTCGAGTCTCATCAACGCGCTGACCGGCCGCAAATCGCTGGCGCGGGCCTCGAACACGCCGGGCCGGACACAGGAGATCAACTATTTCGCGCTCGGCCCCAGCCGCTATCTCGTCGACCTGCCGGGCTACGGCTATGCCGAGGCGCCGAAGCCCATCGTCGAACGCTGGCAACGGCTGCTCAAGGGCTATCTCGCCGGCCGCCAGACGCTGCGGCGGGCCTTCGTGCTGATCGACACCCGGCACGGGGTGAAATCGGTGGACGAGGAGATCCTGACCCTGCTCGACCGCTCGGCCGTGACCTTTCAGGTGGTGATGACCAAGGCCGACAAGGTGAGCCAGGCCGAGCGCGAGGCGGTGCTGGATCAGGTGCGGGGCGCCCTCAAGAAGCACCCGGCCGCCTACCCCGAGCTCGTGATGACAAGCTCGGAGAAGGGGATGGGGATCGAGACCCTGCGGACGATCGTGGCCACGCTCGGCTGACGCTCAGACGTGCTGGGCGCCGTTGACCTCGATCTCGGCGCCCGAGATGTAGCTCGACTGGTCCGAGCAGAGGAACCAGATCGCATCCGCGACCTCGCTCGGCTGGCCGAGCCGCTGCAGCGGCAGCTTCTCGACGATCTTGTCGGTGCCGGGCGAGAGGATCGCGGTCTCGACCTCACCGGGCGCAAGCGCATTCACCCGCACGCCGAGCGGCCCGAAATCGTGCGCCATCTCGCGCGTGAGCGCCGCCAGCGCCGCCTTCGAGGTGGCATAGGCCGCGCCCGCGAACGGATGCACCCGGCTGCCCGCGATCGAGGTCACGTTGACGATCGAGCCCTTGCCGGCTGTCAACTCTTCCTGCAGGCCGCGGGCCAGCACGACACAGGCGAAGAAATTGACGTGGAACACCTGCCCCCAGGTGCGCAGGTCCGTGGTGATCGTGCTCAGCCGCTCACCCTTCGGCCCCTTCGGCGAGACGCCCGCATTGTTGACGAGCGCATGGAGCCGGCCGTCGATCTTGTCCTTGATCGCCTCGATGGCCCGGATGGTCATGTCGGGATTGGCGAGATCGACCTGGATATGGTTCTCCTCGCCGCCGGGCCAGGGGCAGCGCGGATCGAACGGCTGACGCGAGCAGGTCAGCACCCGCCAGCCCTCGCGCGAGAATCTCTTGACCGTTGCGTGGCCGATGCCGCGGCTGGCGCCGGTCAGCACCATCGTCTTCTGTTCGCCCATGATCGCCATTCCCCTTTTCGGCGAAGCTACGCGAGCGGGGCGCATTTGCAAGGCACCGCCGCTTGGCAGGCCCCTGCAAAGGCGCTACCAGAGGCGCGACCCCGACAACCGCCCGCAGATGAGGCCGCCGCCATGACGCGAGATCCGATCGCCACCGCCCGCACCCTGTCGGAGGCCCTACCCTATCTTCAGCGCTACGCGGGCGCCGTGGTGGTGGTCAAATTCGGCGGCAACGCCATGGGCGACGAGGCCGCGATGGCCGAATTCGCGCGCGACATCGTGCTGATGCGGCAGGTGGGGGTGAACCCGGTCGTGGTGCACGGCGGCGGGCCCATGATCAACGAGCTTCTGGGCAAGCTCGGCATCAAGTCGGAATTCGTGCGCGGCAAGCGCGTGACCGACAAGGCCACGGTCGAGGTGGTCGAGATGGTGCTCTCGGGCCTCGTGAACAAGCGGATCGTGCAGGCGATCAACGATCAGGGCGGCCGCGCGGTGGGCATCTCGGGCAAGGACGACGACCTGATGGTCTGCGTGGCCGACGACCCGGATCTCGGCTTCGTGGGCAAGCCTGTCGAGATGAACGTGCAGGTGCTGCGCGATCTCTACAATGCGGGGATCATCCCGGTCGTGGCGCCGGTCGCGACCGGCATGGCCGACAACGAGACCTTCAACGTGAACGGCGACACGGCAGCGGGCGCCATCGCCGGCGCGCTTCAGGCCGACCGCCTGCTCCTTTTGACCGATGTGGCCGGCGTGAAGGATGCCAGCGGCGAGGTGCTGAGCCAGCTCACGCCGAGCCAGGTGCGCGAGATGGTGGCCTCCGGCACGATCTCGGGCGGCATGATCCCCAAGACCGAGACGGCGCTCGCCGCCCTCGACGAGGGCGTGCGCGCGGTGGTGATCCTCGACGGCCGCACCCCCAACGCCTGCCTGATCGAGATCTTCACCGACGAGGGCGCGGGCACCATCATCCGCTCGACCGAGCCCCGGGTGAAGCCGCGCGTGCGGCGCTGATGCTCGAGCGGATCGAGGCGCGGGCGGCGGCCGAGCGGCTCACGATCCTCGGTGGATGTGCGACCGACCCCGGCGACGGGCTGCCCGAGGGCACGCAGAGCCTCCTCCTTCTCGGTCCGCGCGAGCCGGGCTTCTGGCCGCACCTCACCGCCCAGCCCGAATGGCAGGACGGCCGCCCGGACCCGATCGACCGCTGGTCCGAGCGCGTGATCGCGCGCCTCGCCCATGAGATCGGCGCCCTGCCGGTCTTTCCCTTCGGCGGCCCGCCCTGGTGGCCCTTCTACGGCTGGGCCCTGCGCACGGGCCGCGCCTTCGCCTCGCCGGTGCGGCTGATCGTCCATGACGAGGCCGGGCTCTTCTTCTCCTGCCGCGGGGCGATCGCGCTGCGCGAACGGCTGGAGCCCGCCCGAGGGGTCTCGCCCTGCACCGACTGCGCCAACCGGCCTTGCCTCACGGCCTGCCCCGCGGGGGCGCTCGGCGCCGGGGGCTATGACGTCCCGGCCTGCCATGCCTTCCTCGAAAGCCCTGATGGCACCTCCTGCCTCGACCGCGGCTGCGCGGTTCGCCGCGCTTGCCCCCGCTCGCAGGGCCATGCAAGGATGGAGATCCAATCCGCCTACCACATGAGGCAGTTCCACCGATGACCAAGCGCCTGATCCTGATCCGCCATGCGAAGTCGGCCTGGGACGATCCCCTGCTCCCGGACCACGACCGTCCGCTCAATCCCCGCGGCGAGGGTGCCGCGCGCGACCTCGGCCAGTGGCTCGCCTCGCGCGGCTATGTGCCGGGCGAAGTGCTCTGCTCCGACGCGCTGCGCACCCGGGCGACCTGGGAGGGCATCGCTCCCTTCCTCTCCGACGCGCCGGAGCCCACGCTGAAGCCCGCGCTCTACCATGCCGGCGCCGACGTGATGCTGGCCGTCCTTCGTCATGCCACCGCCGACACCGTCTGCCTGCTCGGCCACAATCCGGGCATCGCCGAATTCGCTCATCGGCTGGTCAAGCACCCGCCGCTCAGCCCCGAGTTCCAGAAATATCCGACCGGCGCGACGCTGGTTGCCGATTTCGGCGAGATCGACTGGGCGGATGCGGGCTACGGCATGGCCGAGCCTGTGGACTTCATCGTGCCGCGCGAACTGGTGAGCTGAGCCGCGGCCGCCCCTTTCATTCTGGCAGAAATATCCTCGGGGGAGCCGCCCCGCCGGGGCGGCCGGGGGCAGACAGCCCCCGTCTACCAGCGCCCGAGCGCGGCCTCGTCCGCTTCCTTGGCCGCCACCCAGTCGGCGCCCTCGGCGGTGACTTCCTTCTTCCAGAAGGGCGCCCGCGACTTCAGATAATCCATCAGAAACTCGGCTGCGGCGAAGGCCTCGGCCCGGTGCGCCGCAGCGGTCGCGACCATCATGATGGGCTCCGCGGGCCCGAGCCGGCCGTGCCGGTGGATCACCAGCGCATCGATCAGGTGCCAGCGCTGCCGGGCCTCCTCGGCGATGGCCGCGATGGCGCGTTCGGTCATGCCCGGATAATGCTCGATCTCCATGGCCTCGAGCGCGCCCGACAGGTCACGCACGAGCCCGGTGAAGGTCACGATGGCCCCCGCTCCTGCAGCGCCGTCCGCGAAGGCCTGCGCCTCGGCGCCGAACTCGAAGGGCTCGGCCTGAACCAGAACGCGCATCTCAGCCCCCGGTCATCGGCGGGAAGAAGGCCACCTCGCGCACTCCCGCGAGCGGCGCGTCGAACTCGGCCAGCTCCTGATCGAGAGCGACCCTGAGGCTCGAGAGATCGGCAAAGGCCAGCTCATAGCGCTCCTCGCGCGCGCGGAGCTCCTCGACCAGCTCCGCCACGGTGGCGGCCCCGGTCTCCAGCCGCTCGCGCGGCAGCCCGATCCGCTCGCGGACCCAGGCGAAATAAAGCAGATCGATCATTTCTCGTCCTTGAGGTAGGGAAGCGCCTTCCTGAAATAGTCCCAGCCGGTGATGAAGGTAAGGGCCGCTGCGATCCAGATCAGCGCGAGCCCCAGCCAGGTTGCATAGGACGAGCAGCCGTGCATCCCGCAGCTGCGGATCGGATCGGCCTCGCCGGCGCTGACCGCCCGGGCATATTGCTCCCACGTCATGCCCTGCCGTGCGATCCCTTCGAGATGCTCGAGCCCGGTGCCGAGGAACAGGATGGCGATCGCCACCATCTGCGCCGTCGTCTTCCACTTGGCGAGCTTGGTGACTTTCAGGAGGCTGGCCTTTGCGCCGAGGAATTCGCGCAGGCCCGAGACGAAGACCTCGCGGAAGAGAATCAGCGTCACCGGCAGGATCAGCCAGGGGTTCATGCCGGAATAGCCGGTGATGATGACCAGCGCGATCACCACCATCGCCTTGTCGGCGATGGGATCGAGCATGGCTCCGAACTTCGATTCCTGCTTCCACAGCCGGGCGAGATAGCCGTCGAAGAAGTCCGTCACCGCCGCCAGGATGAAGAGCGTGAGCGCGAACCAGTCGGCCCAGGGCCTGTGGAAATAGAGGAACATCACCGCCACGCCGGGCGCGGCCAGCAGGCGCAGAACGGTGAGAATATTCGGGATCGACCAGTTCATGCCGCAGGTCTAGCCATTCGCCGCCGCCGGGGGAAGAGGGTTGGAGAGCGGCGCCCCGCCTCAGGGGCCCGAACCGGCCTCAGCTCCCGTGGAAAAAGTCGTGGATGGACTGCGCCATCGTCTCCGAGATGCCCTCGACCGCGCAGAGATCGGGCACGCCCGCCCGGGCCACCGCCTTGGCCGAGCCGAAATGCGCCAGCAGCGCGCGCTTGCGCGCGGCCCCCACCCCCGGGATCTCGTCGAGCGGCGTGGCGCTGACGGCCTTGGCCCGCTTCGCCCGGTGGGCGCCGATGGCCCAGCGGTGGGCCTCGTCGCGCAGGCGCTGCACGAAATAGAGCACCGGATCGTTCATGCGCAGTGCGAAGGGCGGCTCGCCGGGGCGGTGGAACTCCTCCTTGCCCGCGTCGCGGTCGATGCCCTTGGCCACGCCGATGAAGGGCACGTCGTCCACCCCCAGCTCCTGCAGGATCTCCTGCACGGCCGAGACCTGCCCCGCGCCGCCGTCGATCAGCAGAAGATCCGGCCAGGCGTCGGTCTTGCGCTCGGGGTCCTCCTTCAGCAGGCGCTCGAAGCGGCGGGTCAGCACCTCCTTCATCATGCCGAAGTCGTCGCCCTGTGCCCCCGCCGCGCCGCGGATGTTGAACTTGCGATACTGGCTTTTCAGGAAACCCTCGGGTCCGGCGACGATCATGCCGCCGACCGCATTGGTGCCCTGGATGTGCGAGTTGTCGTAGACCTCGATCCGCTTCGGGGCCGCATCGAGCTCGAAGGCCTCGGCGAGCCCCGCGAGCAGCCTGTTCTGCGTGGCGCTCTCGGCCATGCGGCGGGCGAGGCTTTCGCGCGCATTGCGCGCCGCATTCTCGACCAGCTCGGCCTTCTCGCCCCGCTGCGGCACCCCGAGGGTCACCTTGCGCCCCGCCCTCTCGGACAGGAGCTGCCCCACGAGATCGGGATTGTCCACCGGATGCGAGAGCAGGATCATCCGCGGCGGCTCCTTGTCGTCGTAGAACTGCGCGAGGAAGGCCTCGAGAATCTCCGGTTCTTCCGCCCCGGCGCCGGTGCGGGGGAAGAAGTCGCGGTTGCCCCAGCTCTGGTTCGCCCGGATGAAGAAGACCTGCACGCAGGCCTGACCGCCCTCCAGATGGACGGCGATCACATCGGCCTCGGCCACGCCGCGGGGGTTAATCCCCTGCGAGGACTGCACCTGCGTCAGCGCCTTGATCCGGTCGCGGAGAGCCGCGGCGCGCTCGAATTCCATGGCCTCCGAGGCCGCCTGCATCTGCTCCGCGAGGTTGGCCTGAACCTTCGTCGTCCGCCCCTGCAGGAAGCGTTCGGCATCGCCGATCAGCTCGGCATAATCCTCGGCCGGTACCCGGCCCACGCAGGGGGCCGAGCATCGCTTGATCTGGAAGAGAAGGCAGGGCCGAGTGCGGCTTTCGAAGGTGGCATCCGAGCAGGTGCGCAGAAGAAAGACCCGCTGAAGCTGGTTCAGCGTCCGGTTCACGGCGCCGGCGCTGGCGAAGGGACCGAAGTAGCTGCCCTTCTCGGACTTCTTGCCCCGGTGCTTCTTGAGCATCGGGAAGGGATGGTCCTTGGCGATCAGGATGTTCGGGAAACTCTTGTCGTCGCGCAGGAGCACGTTGTAGCGCGGCTTGAGCTGCTTGATGAGGTTCTGTTCGAGCAGGAGGGCCTCGGTCTCCGTTCTCGTTGTGAGAAACATCATCGAGGCGGTCTCGCGGATCATCCGGGCGATGCGACCGGAATGGCCCGAGGGGCGCGCGTAGTTCGACACCCTCGCCCGGAGGTTGCGCGCCTTTCCCACATAGAGCACCTGGCTCTGGGCATCGAGCATCCGGTAGACGCCCGGCGAGCCGTCGAGCGTCTTCAGGTAGCCCTGAATCACCGCATGTCCGGTCGGCACATCGCGGCCGTCCGTCTCGTTATCCTGCACGTCCGACTCCGTCTTCCTCGCGCTTCGGCGATTCCCTCTCTCGCTGCAACGATAACGGGGGGTCTACAAGAGGAAACCTGTCCACCGTTTCTGTGGATAAGTCTGAGGGAAAGCTTGGAGCAGCGCCGATTTTCCCTTGTTCCATGGCAGCTTCCCTCATTTGCGCAAAAATTAAGCTACTTTTTAACACGCTGAATAAACTTGAAAATTTCCTGCGCGTTACCGCAATGTCATGAAAGGTTTGGGAATTTCATATCTCTGAGCCACCTCTTTGCGGACAGTGGACAACTCGGCGGCAGACCCTAGAAGCCGAAGCCGCGCGGGCCCCCGGCGCCCAGATGCTGGCCTCCGTCCACGCAGATCATCTGCCCGGTCACCGCCGGCGCCTCGAGGAGGTAGCCGAGCGCCGCGGTGATGTCCGACGGATTGGCGCCGCGTCCGAGAACCGTGCCGGCGCGCTCGTCCGCGAAATCCCCGGGCGACTGGTGCGCGCCCTGCAGGGTGGGCCCCGGACCGATGCCGTTGACGCGCACGCGCGGCCCCAGCTCCTGCGCCGCAAGGCGCGTCAGGGTCCAGAGGCCGACTTTCGCGAGCGTATAGGTTGCAAAATCCGGTGTCGGATGCAGCACCCGCTGGTCGATCATGTTGACGACAAGCGCCTGCGCCACCGGTTCATTTTGAGCATCCCGCACCGGCGCGGGTGCCTGGGCCGCGAAACTCTGGATCAGCACGAACGGCGCCCGGAGGTTCGATTCCATGTGCCGGTCCCAGCTTTCGCGGGTGGCCCCGGAGATCGTGTCCCTCTCGAAGATCGAGGCGTTGTTCACGAGAAGATCGAGCGGGCCGCCCAGAGCCTCGGCCGCCCGCGCCACGAGGGCCTGCGTCTCGGCCTCGACCAGAAGATCGGCCCGGAGCGCCACGGCGCGCCGTCCGAGGGCCGCGATTTCTTGCGCCACCGCCTCGGCCTCGTCGGCCGAGCCCGCGTAATGCACCGCCACATCCGCGCCGCGACGGCCGAGCCAGAGGGCCATCTCGCGCCCGAGCCGCCGGCCGGCTCCCGTGACGAGGGCCCGCATCAGCCCTTGCCCTTCCGGCAGGGGCACGGCTCCTTGCCGACGATGAACCGCCCGCAATGGCCGCAGAGCGTCGGCGGCGGAACCTCGGCGCGGCGCCGCGGCAGGCGCGGCGTCCGGAACCGCCCGATCATCGCGATGGCCGCCATGCCGAGCAGGAAAAGCGTGATGATCTTGACGAGCATCAGAGACCGTAGCGCGCCCAGAGGGCACGGTTCTCGACCTCGGCCAGCGCCTGCCCCGCGAGACTCATGCCCAGCCGCTGCAAGAACGGCCGGCGCTGGCCGTAGGGCACGAGCCGCACCTTGTCGCCGTAGATCTCCTGCAGCTTGGGCACCAGATGGGCCACGCCGTCGGCGAGTCCCAGACGCACCGCCTCCTGCCCGGTCCAGACGTCGGCGTTGAAGAGATCGGCGTTCAGGTCGAGGCGCGCGCCGCGGTGGCGCTTCACATGCTCGATGAAGGCGCGATGGATCGGCTCCTGCAGGGCCTTCAGCCGCTCCACATCCTCGGGCTTCTCGGGCAGGAACGGGTCGGCCAGCGATTTCGAGCGCCCGGCGGTATGGACGCGCCGCTCGATGCCGTTGCGGGCCATGAATTCGTGGAAGCCGAAGCTCGAGAAGATGACCCCGATCGAGCCCACGAGCGAGCTCTCGTCCACCCAGATCTCGTCGCCCGCGCAGGCGAGCCAGTAGCCGCCCGAGGCCGCCACATCCTCGACGAAGGCATGGACGCGCACGCCCTTTTCGGAGGCGAGGCGGCGGATGCGGGCGGCGATCAGGCTCGACTGCACCGGCGAGCCGCCGGGCGAGTTGATGACGAGCGCGACGCCGGCCGGTTTCCCGCGCCGGAAGGCCTTCTCGATCACGGCCGCGAGGCCCTGATCCGACAGGCCGCCGCGCGGCCCGGAGGCGATCACACCCTGAAGCCGGATCACCGGGACAACCGGGTCCTTCCTGATGAACGGGATATATTGTTTCATGTGCCCGATGTAGGCCGAGGCCGGGTGCCGAACAAGAAGAGAGGAGGCCGCGCCGGGGAAATCTTGCCATGGGTCAGGAAGGCTCTCTCGACGAGGCGGCCTGCGCGAGGCGGGCCCGCCGCGAGGGTCGGTCGGCGTGCCTCGGGATGGGAACCGGCGAGCAGGCACGATCCTCGCCAGAAGAACCGGCACAAACCCATGGGGGCGAGGGACAGGCGCCGCAAAGACCGCTGCACCGGGAGGGCCACGGACGAAACGGCAGAAGGGCTTAGGAGCCGAGGGCCAGAAGGCACCGCAAGGCGGCAACGTATTGGGGCAAAGGGGGCGTGGGTCATGCCCCGTGGGCACCGGCTCGGGGAGAGGGGCCGGCAACGAGGGGTGCCGGCTCCGGGGGAGAGGGTCCGGCAACGAGGAGCGCCGGGGCTCAGGGAGCGGGCCCTGAAGAGAGGGCGAACGGGAGAGGGAGGCGGCGGGTGATCGACAAGCTGGAGATGTTCATAGCGCTTGCGCGCGAGCGGCATTTCGGACGTGCGGCCGAGGCCTGCGGGGTGGCGCAGCCCACGCTCTCCTCGGCGATCCGTCAGCTCGAGGACCAGCTCGGCGTGCAGCTCGTCTTCCGCGGCTCGCGCTTTCAGGGCCTGACGCCTGAAGGCGCGCGCGTGCTGGACTGGGCGCGGCGGATCGTGGGCGACGCACGCGCACTCCGCGACGAGATGCGCTCGGCCCGCTCGGGCCTTTCGGGCAACCTGACGCTCGGGGTCATCCCGACGGCGGTGCCCATGGTGGCCGATCTCACCGCGCCCTTCCTCGAGCGCCACCCGGCCGTGCATGTCCGCATCCTGTCGCGCACCTCGACCGAGATCCTCTCGGGCATCGAGAGCCTCGAGTTCGACGCGGGCATCACCTACCTCGACAACGAGCCGCTGGGGCGGGTGACGCAGGTGCCGCTTTACGCGGAAAGCTACCGGCTGGTCTGCGCTCCCACCTTCCCGCTGCCCGAGGCAGGGAGCCTCGGATGGGATGAGGTCGCGCGCCTGCCGCTCTGCCTCCTCACCGCGGACATGCAGAACCGCCGGATCGTGAACCAGCATCTGGCCGGCACCGGCGCGCCAGCCTCGCCTTCCGTCGAGTCGAACTCGACCCTCACGCTCTTCGCCCATGTGATGACCGGCCGCTGGGCCAGCGTCCTGCCGAAGAAGCTCGCCGATCTCTTCGCAGGGACCGGCCGTCTGCGCGCCATCCCCATCGTGGGGCCCGAAGTGTCGCATCAGGTGGGATTGATCGCTGCCTATCGCGAGCCGCACACCCCGATCCTCACCGCCCTGATCGAGGCGGCGCGACGGCTGGAGGAGCCGGCGGGCTGAGGCAATCGATAGGAGTTCCCTATCGTTCCACGGTTTGTTGATATTGATATACCTATCGGGGTGCGTATTTTTGTCGCTCATCCAGGGAGGGAGGGGCCGCATGCGTCTGGACGAAGCGGAGGTTCACGCGCGCGTCGATGACATTCTCGATGCGCACGAGGGGTTGGAGGGGCCGCTCCTGCCGATCCTTAATGCGGTGCAGGAGGCCTTCGGCCACGTTCCTCTCGACTCGCTGCCCCGGATCGCCGAGCGCCTGAACCTCTCGCGGGCGGAAGTGCATGGGGTGATGAGCTTCTATCACGACTTCCGCACCCGGCCGCACGGGCGGCATGTCCTGAAGCTCTGCCGGGCCGAGGCCTGTCAGGCGATGGGCGGCGACCGGCTGGCCGAGGCGACGCAGGCGCGGCTCGGGATCGGCTGGCACCAGACGACGGCCGACGGCGGCGTGACGCTGGAGCCCGTCTTCTGCCTCGGCCTCTGCGCCTGCGGCCCCGCCGCGCTGGTCGACGGGCGCGTGGTGGGCCGGGTGGACGAGGCCCGGCTCGAGCGGATCCTCGAAGAGGTGCGCGCATGAAGATCTACGTTCCCCGCGACGCGGCCGCCAAGGCGCTCGGCGCCGACGAGGTGGCTGCCGCCATCGAGGCCGAAGCCGCGCGGCGCGGCCTGCCGCTGACGCTCGTGCGCAACGGCTCGCGCGGGATGGTCTGGCTGGAACCTTTGGTCGAGCTTGAGACCGGGGCCGGCCGCGTGGCCTTCGGCCCGGTCACGGCCGCCGATGTGCCGAGCCTGTTCGAGGCGGACTGGAAGCGGCATCCGCTGGCGCTGGGTCTGACGGAAGAGCTGCCGTGGCTCATGATGCAGACGCGCCTCACCTTCGCCCGCTGCGGGATCACCGATCCGCTCTGCCTCGAGGAGTATGAGGCGCACGGCGGGTTCGAGGGGCTTCACCGCGCTATCGCCATGAGCCGCACCGAGATCCTGCAGGAGGTGATCGATTCCGGCCTCCGCGGGCGAGGCGGCGCGGGCTTTCCCACCGGCATCAAGTGGAAAACGGTTTCCGAGGCGGAGGCCGCGCAGAAATACATCGTCTGCAACGCGGACGAGGGCGACAGCGGCACCTTCGCCGACCGGATGATCATGGAGGGCGACCCCTTCACCCTGATCGAGGGCATGACCATCGCCGGCCTCGCGACCGGGGCCACCCGCGGCTATGTCTACATGCGCTCGGAATATCCCGATGCGGTCCAGGTGATGGGCGAGGCGGTGCGGATCGCCCGCGCCCACGGGCTGCTCGGGCCGTCGGTCATGGGCTCGGGCCGCGCCTTCGACATGGAGATCCGCGTCGGCGCCGGGGCCTATGTCTGCGGCGAGGAGACCTCGCTTCTGAACTCGCTCGAGGGCAAGCGCGGCGTGGTGCGCGCCAAGCCGCCGCTTCCGGCGCTCGAGGGATTCCTCGGCAAGCCCACGGTCGTGAACAACGTGATCTCGCTGGCCTCGATCCCGGTGATCTTCCAGAAGGGCGCCGCCTACTACCGCGACTTCGGCCTCGGCCGGTCGCGCGGCACGATCCCGCTGCAGATCGCGGGCAATGTGAAGCGCGGCGGCCTGTTCGAGATCGCCTTCGGCATGAGCCTCGGCCAGATCGTCGATGACATCGCGGGCGGCACGGCCTCGGGGCGGCCGGTCAAGGCGGTGCAGGTGGGCGGGCCGCTCGGCGCCTACTTCCCGCGCGCGCTGTTCGATACGCCCTTCTGCTACGAGGAATTCGCCGGAGCCGAGGGCCTCGTGGGCCATGCGGGCATCGTCGTCTTCGACGACACGGCCGACATGCTGAAGCAGGCGCGCTTCGCGATGGAGTTCTGCGCCATCGAGAGCTGCGGGAAATGCACCCCCTGCCGCATCGGCGCGGTGCGCGGCATGGAGACGGTCGACCGCATCGCCCGCGGCGATACGGCCGCGATCCCGCTGCTCACGGATCTGTGCGCCACGATGAAATCGGGATCGCTCTGCGCGCTGGGCGGTTTCACCCCCTACCCGGTGATGAGCGCCCTTACCCACTTCCCGGACGATTTCGCCCCGATGAAGGAGGCAGCAGAATGAAGGACTTCATCCTTCCCGACGACCGCGACTTCGGCACCCCCCGCTCGCGCGCGACCGAGACGGTGACGCTCGAGATCGATGGCTTCCCGGTGACGGTGCCTGCGGGCACGTCGGTGATGCGCGCCGCCGCCGAAGCGGGCATTTCGGTGCCGAAGCTCTGCGCGAGCGACACTCTCGACGCCTTCGGCTCCTGCCGGCTCTGCCTCGTCGAGATCGAGGGCCGCGCGGGCACGCCCGCCTCCTGCACCACGCCGGTGACGCCCGGCATGAAGGTGCGCACCCAGACGCCGAAGCTGAAGCAGCTGCGCCGCGGGGTGATGGAGCTCTATATTTCGGATCACCCGCTCGACTGCCTGACCTGCGCCGCCAACGGCGATTGCGAGCTGCAGGACATGGCGGGCGCGGTGGGCCTGCGCGATGTGCGCTACGAGGCCGTAGAAAATCATTTCACGCCCCGCAATGCCGGCGGCGATCTCAATCCGCAATGGATGGTCAAGGACGAGTCGAACCCCTATTTCACCTACGACCCGTCGAAATGCATCGTCTGCTCGCGCTGCGTGCGGGCCTGCGAGGAGGTGCAGGGCACCTTCGCGCTGACCATCGAGGGCCGGGGCTTCGACAGCCGCGTCTCGGCCGGGATGGCCAGCGACAGTTTCCTCACCTCCGACTGCGTGAGCTGCGGCGCCTGCGTGCAGGCCTGCCCGACCGCCACGCTGCAGGAGAAGTCGGTGATCGAGATCGGCACGCCTGAGCGTGCGGTCGTGACCACCTGCGCCTATTGCGGCGTCGGCTGCTCGTTCAAGGCCGAAATGCGCGGCGACGAGCTGGTGCGGATGGTCCCCTACAAGGGCGGCAAGGCCAACCACGGCCATTCCTGCGTCAAGGGGCGCTTCGCCTATGGCTATGCGGCCCACAAGGACCGGATCCTGAAGCCCATGGTGCGCGAGTCGATCCACGATCCCTGGCAGGAGGTGAGCTGGGACGAGGCCTTGGGCTTCGCCGCGCGCCGCCTGACGGCGATCCAGGAGAAGCACGGCCGCCAATCCGTGGGCGTCATCACCTCGTCTCGCTGCACGAACGAGGAGACCTACCTCGTCCAGAAGCTGACCCGCGCCGTCTTCCGCAACAACAACACCGACACCTGCGCCCGGGTCTGCCACTCGCCCACCGGCTACGGCCTGGGCCAGACCTTCGGCACCTCGGCCGGGACGCAGGATTTCGATTCGGTCGAGGCTGCGGACGTGGTGATGGTGATCGGCGCGAACCCGACCGACGGCCATCCGGTCTTCGCAAGCCGGCTGAAGAAGCGGCTGCGCAAGGGGGCGAAACTGATCGTGGTCGATCCGCGGCGCATCGATCTGGTGAAGAGCCCCCATATCGCGGCGGCCCACCATCTGGCGCTCAGGCCCGGCACCAACGTGGCCGTGGTGACGGCCATGGCCCATGTCATCGTGACCGAGGGGCTGGCGGATGAAAAATTCATCCGAGAACGCTGCGACTGGGACGAGTTCCAGGACTTCGCCGAATTCGCCGCCGATCCGCGTCACGCGCCCGAGGCGATCGAGAGCCTGACCGGCGTGCCCGCGGCCGAGCTGCGTGCGGCGGCCCGCCTCTATGCCACCGGCGGGAATGCCGCGATCTATTACGGGCTGGGCGTGACCGAGCACAGCCAGGGCTCGACCACCGTCATCGGCATCGCGAACCTCGCCATGCTCACCGGCAACATCGGCCGGCCCGGCGTGGGCGTGAACCCGCTGCGGGGCCAGAACAATGTGCAGGGCTCCTGCGACATGGGCTCGTTCCCGCACGAGCTGCCGGGCTACCGTCATGTGAAGAGCGATGCGGCGCGCGCGGTGTTCGAGCGGCTCTGGGGCGTCGAGATCGATCCCGAGCCGGGACTGCGGATCCCGAACATGCTCGATGCGGCGGTCGAGGGCACCTTCAAGGGGCTTTATTGCCAGGGGGAGGACATCCTGCAATCGGACCCCGACACGCGCCATGTCGCGGCGGGCCTTGCGGCGATGGAGTGCGTGATCGTCCACGACCTCTTCCTGAACGAGACCGCCAACTACGCCCATGTCTTCCTTCCGGGCTCCTCTTTCCTCGAGAAGGACGGCACCTTCACCAACGCCGAGCGCCGCATCAACCGCGTGCGCAAGGTCATGGCGCCGAAAAATGGCTTCGCCGACTGGGAAGTGACGCAGATGCTGGCCAATGCGCTGGGCGCGGGCTGGGGCTACACCCATCCGAGCCAGATCATGGATGAGATCGCGGCCACCACGCCCTCCTTCGCCGGCGTCTCCTACGAGCGGCTGGAAGAGGCGGGCTCGATCCAGTGGCCCTGCAACGAGGAGCATCCGCTGGGCACGCCGCTCATGCATGTCGAGGGCTTCGTGCGCGGCCGCGGAAAACTCATCCGCACGGAATATGTGGCGACGGACGAGAAGACGGGCCCGCGTTTCCCGCTGCTACTCACCACCGGGCGGATCCTCTCGCAGTACAACGTGGGCGCACAGACGCGGCGGACGGCGAACAGCGTCTGGCATCCCGAGGACGTGCTCGAGATCCATCCGCACGATGCCGAGGTGCGCGGCGTGGCCGAAGGCGACTGGGTGCGCCTCGCCTCGCGGGCGGGCGAGACGACGCTCCGGGCGCGGCTGACGGATCGCGTATCGCCGGGCGTGGTCTATACGACCTTCCACCATCCTGCGACCCAAGCGAATGTCATCACCACCGACTTCTCGGACTGGGCGACGAACTGCCCGGAATACAAGGTGACGGCGGTGCAGGTTGCGCCGTCGAACGGGCCGTCGGACTGGCAGGAGGATTACCGCGCCCAGGCGGACCTCGCGCGGCGCATCCTGCCGGCTGCCGAATGAAGGAGACCCGCCATCTCCTGCCGCGTCTCGCCCTGTCGCCGGGGCGAGCCGAACAGGGCGCGCGCTGCCTGCCCGAAGAGGTGGCGGTGGCGCTCAGCTTCAACGGCACGACGCAGGCGGTCATGATGGCAAGCCCCTCGGATCTCGAGGATTTTGCCATGGGCTTCGCCCTGACCGAGGGGTTCGCGCGCCCCGAAGAGATCGAGAGCCTTACGCCCGTCGAGAACCCGCGCGGCATCGACCTGCAGATCTGGCTTCGCCCCGAGGCGGAGGCCCGGCTGGCGGCGCGCAGGCGGCGGATGGCGGGCCCGGTGGGCTGCGGTCTCTGCGGCATCGACAGTCTCGCGGAGGCGCTGCGCCCCCCGCCTCCGGTCGAGGGCACCCTGCGCCTTGCCGCGGGCGACTGTCTCGCGGCCGTCGCCGGCCTGACCGATCATCAACCGCTTCACGATGCCACGCGCGCCGTCCATGCCGCCGGGTTCTGGATGCCCGGACAGGGCCTCGTGACCGTGCGGGAGGATGTGGGGCGGCACAATGCGCTCGACAAGCTCGCGGGCGCGCTGCTGCGGGGCGGCGTGGCTGCGGATCGCGGCGCCGTGGTGCTGACCTCGCGGGTCTCCATCGACATGGTGCAGAAATGCACGCGCCTCGGCGCCCCGATCCTGATCGCGGTGTCCGCTCCCACCGCTCATGCGGTGCGGATGGCCGACGAAGCCGGGCTCACGCTGGTGGGGCTGGCCCGCGGCGAGCGGTGCGAGGTCTTCACCCATCCCCACCGCATCACCCCAGACGAGGCCGCGCATGTCGCCTGACAAGCTGATCTACATGGCGAATCAGATTGCCACCTTCTTCGAGTCGAAGCCCCATGCCGAGGGCGTGGCGGGCACGGCCGCGCATATCAATGACTTCTGGGAACCTCGGATGCGCCGTCAACTGCTGGCGGTGATCGAGGAGGGACGCCCCGGCCTGCGCCCCCTCGTGCTCGATGCGGCGCAGGAGATCCGGCGTCCGGCGGACGCCTGACCCTCTCGACCGGAGGAGACCTCAGGGGGCCGACCGTTCCTTGGCCGGGCTGAACTCCTCCCGGCTCAGGTTGGGGCGGATCATGGCGAAGGCCAGGAAGACGACGGCGCCGACGCTTCCCCCCAGCATGTGCATCAGGATGGCGGCCGGGATCGAGTAGCCCTGCCAAAGCCCCCAGACCGCGAGCGACAGTCCCGCGAGGATGCTAGAAAAGATGAGTCCGAATGCCATGGTGAGCCTCCCTGAGGTGATAATTGTCACCCTGAGAGCGGAAGATGGACAGCGATTCGCGCATAAAGACGAAGGCTTTATGGCGCAAAGGTGGCACTTCGGTCGTGCGCCCTCCTCCTTCCGATCCGGGACCGTCCCGCCTCGGCCGGACGAGGGGCTAGGCACGGCTGCGGCGCGCGCCTATGCAGGACGCATTGCTTCCGCCGGTTTTCAGCACATGCGCCTTGGCTATCTGGTCAATACCTACCCACGTGCGTCCTACAGCTTCATCCGCCGCGAGATCCGTGCGCTGGAGCGCGCGGGTCACTGCATCCACCGGTTCGCGATCCGCAGCGAGAGGCCCTCGCTGGCCGAGACAGCCGATCTCGACGAGGACCGCGCAACCGAGCATCTGGTGGAGGTGCCGCCCCTGCGGCTCGCCCTGTCGGCCTTGGGCTGGCTGCTGCTGCGTCCCCGGCGGGCCTCGCGCGGCATCCGGCTCGCCGCCCGTTGCGGCACTCAGGGCGGTCGCCTGCGCCACCTCGTCTTCCTTGTCTTCGCGGCGCATCTCGCGCGGCGGGCACGGACCCTAGGGCTCACCCATATCCACGCGCATTTCGGTGGCGCGGCGGCCAGCGTGGCCATGCTGGCCGAGGTGCTGGGGGGGCCGCGCTTCAGCTTCACGGTGCACGGCCCCGACGAGTTCGACTCGCCCGTCGCCCTCAACCTGCCGATCAAGATGCACCGCTCGGCGTTCACGGTCGCCGTCAGCTCCTATGGCCGCAGCCAGCTTTATCGCTGGGCCGAGCCGGCAGACTGGCGGCGCATCCATGTCGTCCATTGCGGCATCGAGCCGGAAGCCTTTCCCGAAAGCCTGCCGCTCCCCGCAAGCGGGCCGCGCCTCGTGGCGGTCGGGCGACTGGCCGAACAGAAGGGCTATGCGCTGCTGGTCGAAGCGATTGCGCTGGCAGCCCCCAGCCTGCCCGACCTGCATCTGACCCTCGTGGGCGACGGCCCGCTGCGGGGCCTGATCGAGGAGATGATCGCCGAGCGCGATCTGGCGCGGCGCATCACCCTCACCGGCTGGACCGACGAGACCCGCGTGCGCCACGAGCTTGCAGCGGCCCAGGCGCTGATTCTGCCCTCCTTCGCCGAAGGGCTGCCGATGGTGGTGATGGAGGCGATGGCGGCCGGCCGCCCGGTGATCGGCACGCTGGTGGCCGGCATTCCGGAACTGGTGCTGCCGGAAGAGACCGGCCATCTGGTGCCGGCGGGCGACGCGCAGGCGCTGGCCCGCGCCATCGAGCGGCTGGCGGACACGCCGCTCGAGGTCCTGACCGAGATGGGGCGCGTCGCGCGCCTGCGCGTGCTCGAGCGGCACGACATCAATCGCGAGGCATCACGGCTCGCCCAGCTGATCGCGGGGGTGGATCCCCGTCAGCCGGCGAAGGTGTAGCCCACGCCGTGCACCGTGCGGATGAAGGGACTGCCGCTGCGGCTGGCCGGAAGCTTGCGGCGCAGGCGGCTCACGATCCCGTCGACGACGCGGTCGTAACTCTCCCATTGCCGGCCCTTGATCGCATTCATGATCTGATCGCGGCTGAGAACCTGCCCCCGCCGCCCGAGCAGCGCGGCCAGCAGTTCGAACTCGGAGGTGGTGAGCTCGACCTCCCGCCCGTCCGGCGCCCAGAGCTTGCGTGCCTGAAGGCTGAGGCCGTAGCCGTCGAACTCGTGGTCGATGCCCGGGCGGCCCGCCGGCAGGCTGGTGGCCGGACGCCCGGTCCGGCGGAAGACGGCCCCCACCCGCGCTGCCAGCTCGCGCTCGCGAAACGGCTTCAGCAACGTGTCGTCGGCCCCGAGCTCCAGCCCCAGCACGCCCTCGGCCTCGTCGCGCTGCGGGGCGAGCAGGATGATGCCCCGGTCGCTGACCTTCCGCAGCTCGCGCAGCAGCGAGAGGCCGTTGCCGTCCGGCAGCGAGGTGTCGATGAGATAGAGATCCACCTGCTCCTGCGCGTCGACCTTGCGGAACTGCGCCAGGCTCTTCGCCGTGACCACCCGGAACCCCCGCTGCTCGAGGGTCGAACGCACGATCGTCAGGATCGCTGCTTCGTCATCGAGCGCAAGAATGCACGGGACCATCCGCTTCTCCGCTGTCGTTATCTTGTCGTTGAGACAACCTTAGCGTGTTTCGGCGCGGTGACAATGTCCGGCAGGCCGTCCTTCTGCCCCAGGCACTGCCGGAGGGAGCCGTCTTCCTCATGCACCGCACGGGCGTTCGCACCTCCGGCCCCCGCCGATCACGATGCTGCGGCGTTAAACCGCCGATCCCGACCAGACCGACCAGAAAGACCGCATCGGCTACCTCCTTTGGGAGTGCACGAAACTTCGCCCATCAGGAGAAAGAGGCGGAGGCGCACGCCCTAAGGTTGCATCGCCAATATGCCTCAACCTGTTGGAGTGCTTGGCTTTCCGTTCCTGTGACCTTTTTGCCAGACCCTGCGAAAAATCTCGAATAGAGGGGCGCTTTACCGCCTTTCGCATAATCGGCACAAATCCGCCTACTACCGTTAGGGTATAGGGTGACACACGAATCAAGGAGCTGGCGAGCAGCCGTCGTTTCGCTCGCCAGGGCAGAGGGCCCTCAGAAGGCACATCGTTTTGGGAGGCGATATTCATGAGACTGCTTTTTGACGATGATGAGCGCGCCGGCTTTCGACTGGTGTGGCCGTTCGTCCTGCGCCTGTCGCGCAGGCCCGCGGCCAATCTCAAGACGCCGAAGATCCTCACACGAGAAGAACTGAAGGAACTTTTCTCGCTCGAGCTTTCTCAATCCGCGACAGGAACCGAGCAGCGTCCGCGCCCGGTGGGCATGAGCCCGCGCAGTCGTTTCTCCGCCTGAGAGCGCCGCCTCCACGGCCATTTTTTCTGTCATCCGGGAGCAGATCTGGTATTTCCAAGCGGGAGACTGCCACCGGAGACCCCAGATGCTGACCTATCTCTGTCTGAGCGACGCCGACGGCCCTGCCCGCTTCTACCGGGTGGAACTCGCGTACAATCTCTTCGGCGAATATACCGTCCTGCGCGAATGGGGCCGTCGCAGCCCCGGCCGCGCCGGACGACGTCTCGTCACATGGTTCTCCAACCTGCGCGACGCCTGCCTCGCGGCGGAACGCTGGCACCAGCGCGCCCGGCGGCGCGGTTATCACACCACCATCGAAGGCAGAGCATGACGCATCTGTGGGTCCGGGCCGAGCAGCGGCCGAACGAGGAACGGGTCGGGCTGACGCCCGAGGGCGCCGCGGCGCTGATCGCACGGGGCCTCCGGGTGACCGTCGAGGCCAGCCGCACGCGCGCCCTCTCGATCGAGGGCTATGCCGCCGCAGGCTGTGCGATCGCCCCCGAGAATTCCTGGCCCACGGCCCCGGCCGATGCCATCGTCTTCGGCCTGAAGGAGCTGCCCGAGGACGGCACGCCGCTGCGGCACCGCCATATCCTGTTCGGCCACGCCTACAAGGGCCAGCCCGCCGGGCGCATCCTGCTCGAGCGGTTCCGGGCCGGCGGCGGCACGCTCTACGATCTCGAGTCGCTCGTGGATGAGAGCGGGCGCCGCGTCGCGGCCTTCGGCTACTGGGCGGGCTATGCCGGCGCCGCGGTGGCGCTGAAATGCTGGGCGGCACAGGCTCGGGGCGGGATCTGCGACCCCGTGACGACCTGGCCCGGACGCGAGGGCCTGCTGGCCGACCTCGGAGCCGAGCTCACGTCCGCCGGCGCCCGCCAGCCGCGCGCCCTCGTGATCGGGGCCCGCGGCAGGGTCGGCACCGGCGCCGCCGACCTCTGCGAGTCGATGGGCCTCGCCGTCACCCGCTGGGACATGGAGGAGACGGCCCACGGCGGCCCCTTCCCCGAGGTGCTCGCGCACGAGATCTTCCTGAACTGCATCCTCGCCCGCCCCGGCTGCCCGGTCTTCGTGCCCGCCGAGGCGCTCGAGGCGCCGCGCGCGCTGCGGGTGATCGGAGACATCGCCTGCGATCCGACCTCCGACTTCTCGCCGGTCAAGGTCTACAACCGCACGACGAGCTGGACCGCCCCGGCGCTGCGGGTCCATGACGATCCGATGCTCGACGTGATGGCCATCGACAACCTGCCCTCGCTCCTGCCGGTCGAGAGCAGCGTGGATTACGCGGCCCAGCTTCTGCCCTCGCTCCTCACCCTCGACCGGATCGAGGAGGGCGTCTGGGGCCGCGCGAAGGCCGAGTTCGACCGGCACATGACCCCGGCCTGACGGTCCCGTCGGGGCAACGCGCCCTGCGCGGCAGGGCGCGTCCGTCTCAGCCCTTGCCGAGCAGCCGGTAGAACAGCCCGTCCGGCAGGAGCTGCGAGAAGCGGAAGAACGAGGCGAAAAGCACCGGGAAGTTGGCACGGAAATTGTCCGCGCACATATGTTCGAACATCCGCTGCGCAGCCGCCTCGGGCTCCATGATGAAGGGCATGCGGAACCGGTTCTTCTCGGTCAGCCGCGTGCGGATGAAGCCCGGGTTCACGAGCTGCACCTCGACGCCCGTGTCGCGCAGATCGGCATAGAGCGACTCGGTCAGGGCCATCACGCCTGCCTTGCTGGCCGAATAGCCGATGGCCCCCGGCAGGCCGCGATAGCCGCCGATGCTGCCCGTCACCACCAGATGGCCGCGGTTCGCAGCGATCATGCCCGGAAGCACCGCCGAGAGAAGCCGCACGAGCCCCAGAAGGTTCGTGTCGATCATCGCCTCGACCCGGCTCGCCTCCCAGGCCTGCGCCTTCATCGGCCAGTAGGCGCCGGCGAGGTAGACCACCCCGTCGAAGGCGCCGACCTGCGCGAGCGCCGCCTCGATCGAGGCCTCGGAGGTCACGTCGAGGGTGACCGCCTCGGCGGGCGCCGGCATGGCCGCCACGGCCTCTGCCAGCCGGGCCTCGTCGCGACCCGACAGGATCACCTTCGCCCCCGCGCCGCTCAGTTTCTTCGCCAGCGCGAGACCGAGGCCCTCGCTGCCGCCGATGAGCCAATACCGCTTACCTACAAAGTCTCTCATCTCTCGATCCGTCTCAGTGTCGCCACAAGCTCGGCCACCTTGATCCCGAACTTGCGGAACTGGCTCCGATTGATGATCGTGCCATTCTCCAGCCGGTACATCCAGTCAATGACGTCCAGCACATGGCCCCCTGCGTCATCTTGAAGCCGCAGCCGGTAGCGCAGGCAGAGCGCTGATCCGAGGGCCCGCCCGAGGCCCACGCCCACCACATCGTCGGCCTCGGCGCGCAGCGTTCCGTCATTGCCGAGCGTGAAGCGCCACTCGCGCCGGTCGGTCGCGCCGCTGTCGTAGCGGAAGCTCTCGGTCAGCACCCCGGAGCTGCCGTCCCAGCGGCCTTCCATGTCGGCCACGAAGCGCGAGACGACCCGTCCGGTCGGCCCGTAGACGACGCCCTCGCAGAGGATCGGCCCCGAGAGGTCCCGCCGCGGGTCGAGCGACGGCCCGTGCACGGCATAATCCTCCGGGCGCTGCGCGGCGAAGGAGAGCATCCGGTGGCGCAGGGCCAGCAGCGCAAGGGGGATGAGGGCGCCGAGGGCCACGAACAGGAACGAACTCACGGGTCAACTCTCCGGGATGGGGGTGGCAAGGAGCAGGAGGATGGCGATCGCCTTCAGCCCGCAGGGCACGAGCGCGTAGAGCACCGACAGGAGCATGAGCGCCTCGGCCGGCCCACCGCTGCCGGGCTCGAAGCCTGCGCGCTGCAGGAGGGGCAGCAGCGTCGCCGCGGCGAGGGCTAGCGCCAGCTTCGAGGCGAAGGACCAGAGGCCGAAGGCCGTGGCCTCGCCCGCCCCGCTCTGCGCCAGATGGCGGGCGAAGATCGCGGGCAGGAGCACCATATCGGCGCCCAGCGCCGCGCCCGAGGCCGCGCATATCAGCGCGAAGGCCACGACGTCGCCGGCGTCCAGCGTGAAGGCGAAGATGAAGGCGACCACCGACAGCGCCATGCCGGCGAGGAGCGCGCGCCTCGCTCCGACATGTCGGGCCATGCGGCTCCAGCCCGGGGCACTGGCCGCCGCCGCGAGGAAGAAAAGCAGGAGGAGCGGCCCCTCGGACCCCGGGGCGCGGAGGCGGCTTTCGACGAAGAACAGGAAAAGGGTCGAAGTAACGGCCACCGGCGCCGCATTGACCAGCGCGAGGAGGAGAAGCCGCCGGATCGTCGGATCGCGCAGCACCGCGCGCAGGTCGGGCTGCGGCGCGGCGGCCGAGCCCGTCCATTCGCGCCGCATGGCAAGCCAGGCGACCGCCGCGAAGGCCGCGAAGCCCCAGGCGAAGAGGCCGAAGCTGCCGAGCGCCACCGGAGCCACCGCCGCCAGCGACACGCCCACGAGCGCCCCGGCCTCGCGCCATCCTGCGAGCCGCAGGTGCCCGCCGGGGCCGAGCCGCCCGGCCTTGGCCACGCCTTCGGAGTAGAAGGCGATGGTGAGAAAGGAGAAGGCAGAGAACAGCACGACCAGCATCAGGGCGAACCACAGGAGCGGCGCCACCGGCGGAACGACCGCGAAAAGCCCCACCATGGCCAGCGCGAGCAGGAAGAGCGCCCCCGCCACCATGGCGGCCCGCCGCCGCCGCGTCACCTCGGCCAGCCAGCCCAGGGCCGGATCCTGCACCACATCGACGAGCCTCAGGCCCGCCAGCACCGCCCCCAGCGCGCCGAGGCTCACGCCATATTCGTCCACATAGACCTTGGGCGCATGGATGTAGATCGGCAGGCCGGCAGCCGCGATCAGCCCCGCGAGGAGCGACCACGGCAGAAGCCGCGCACTCACCGCGTGACGTCTTGCAGCGGCGGCGCGGGGCGGCTGCGGTAGCGCGCCCCCTTCAGCGCCAGCTTCAGCGCCTGCCAGTGGATCAGCGCCAGCACGCGGCGCGACCCGAAGGGCCGCCGGAGGCAGGCGCGCAGGATCCCCCGGTTCGACAGCGGCGCTCGCCGGCCCGTAAGCGTGGCATAGAGCCCGCCCTCGGCGGAGCTGTAGTCGATCCAGACGCCCACCCGATCCTCGCGGATGTCGAAGCGGAAGCGATAGCCGCCCTCGATCGGCTGGAAGGGCGAGACATGCATGATCTTGGCCGCCTCGAGCGTGTCCGTCCGCTCGATGACGGAGCCGTCGGGCTTGGCGCAGAGATACCAGTGCCGGTCACCGAAGGTGTTGCTGACCTCGGCCACCACGCAGCGGAGCCCGCCCGAGGCATCCTCGCAGAGCCAGAAGCTGACCGGGTTGAACACATGGCCCAGCACCCGCGGCTGGGTCAGCAGCAGGATGCGCGCGGCGGGCGGCAGCCCCTGCGCCGCCAGCACCTCGCGCACCCACGCTGCGCCCCGCCCCTCGCCCGGCGCGCCGCCGTAGTCGCGATCGTGGAGCGAGATGAGGTTGGCCCGGTTGCGCGAGAAGAGCGCCGGCCCCTCCACCGCCTCGGGATCGATCAGCAGATAATCCACCCCGTAGCGAAAGCTGTTGCCGAGCGCCCCCTTGCGCCCGTGGAAGGTCTCGCCCTGCACATGATCGGCCCACATGACGCGCGCCTCAGGCCGCGGCCGAGGCGGGAATGCGCCGGCGCATCGCCTCGACAACATCCACAGCGCTGGCAAAGCCATCCTCGTGGAAGCCGTTGCGCATCCAGGCGCCCGCGAACCAGGTCTGACGCTGGCCGTTCATCATCCGCAGCGCCGCCACGCCCAGCTGCGCCGCGAGGTCGTAGACCGGGTGGCGGAAGGTCACCACATCATGCACCAGTTCCTCGCGCACCGGGCGGGTGCCGTTCAGCGTCACGAACAGCGGATCGTCCTGCGGGATGGGCTGCAGCGAGTTCATCCAGTAGGTGATGTCGATGGGCGCCTCCGGATCGTCGGGCTCGACATAGACCCAGGAGGCCCAGGCGGCCTTGCGCTTCGGCATGACCGACGGATCGGAATGCAGCACCGCCCGGTTCGGCTGGTAGCGCACGGCCCCGAGCGCGCTCGTCTCGGCCTCCGTCGCATCGGACAGAAGCCGCAGCGTATCGTCGGAATGGGTGGCGAAGATCACCTCGTCGAAGGCCTCCCACTCGCCGCCCTCGGCCCGCACCCGCACCCCGCCGTCCGCGCGGCGCACGCCGGCCACCTGCGCCCCGGTGCGCAGGTCCACGCCGCGCGCCGCCATCGCGGCCTGCAGCCGGGTGACATATTCGATCGAGCCGCCCTCGACCGTGAACCACTGGTGCTGCCCCGTATGGGACAGGAGCGCATGGTTCTGGAAGAAGCGCAGCAGTGCCTGCGCCGGGAAGTCGAGGATCCCGCGCGAGGGCGTGGACCAGATCGCCCCCGAGATCGGCAGGAGGTAATAGTCCCGGAACCAGTCGCCGAGATCGAGCCGCGCAAGCAGCTCGCGGATCGTCATGGCCGGATCGTCCGCATGGTCGAGCGCATGGGCGTTGAAGCGCAGCACATCCATCATCATGTTGAGGAAGCGCGGATCCGCCATGTTGCGCTTCTGCGCGAAGACGGATTTCAGGTTCTTGAGCCCGTATTCCAGCCGCCCGCCGCGGACCGAGGCGCCGAAGCTCATGTCACTCTTCGCCACCGGCACCCCGAGCTCGTCGAAGAGCCGCGTGAGGTGCGGATAATTCACCTTGTTGAACACGATGAAGCCCGTGTCGACAGGCTGATCGCCGCGCTTGCCCGCGAGGACCGTGCGGGCGTGCCCCCCGAGCCGCTTCTCGGCCTCGAACAGCACGACCGCATGGTCGGAGGCCAGAAGATGCGCCGCAGCCATCCCCGAGATGCCCCCACCGATCACCGCAACGCGCCGCCGCGCGAACTCAGACGTCTCGAATGGCATGCCAATTTCCCCGTTCCCTTGCGACAGATACGGACTGTCGCCCAAGGCGGATCAGTCCGCCCGCGCTTTTTCCCGCCTCCCGCCTGATCCAGACTGGCCCGGCCGCCGTAAGAAGGACGTTAAGATCACGGCAGGAGTCCATCCGAAAAATGCGGATGCAAGCCGGGGGAGGGTTTCCTATCTTCACCTCCGGGCGGCAAGGGGAAGGCCTGTTGTGACGGATAAGAATGACAGGACGGACTGGGTGGCGCTCATGCGTGCGATCCGGGATCATCGGGACGAGGCGGCCTTCGCGGAGCTGTTCCAGCACTTCGCGCCGAAGGTGAAGGGCTTCCTGATGAAATCCGGCAGCGTGGCCTCCCAGGCCGAGGAATGTGCGCAGGATGTGATGGCAACGGTCTGGCAGAAGGCTCATCTCTTCGATCCCTCGCGGGCATCGGTCGCGACATGGATCTTCACGATTGCGCGGAACCGCCGGATCGACGGCCTGCGCAAGGACCGCCAGCCCGAGCCCGAGGATCTCTTCTGGGGCCCCGACAGCGAGCCTGACCAGGCCGACGTCTACGAGATGCAGCAGGAGAACGCCCGCCTGGGCCGCGCCATCGCCCGCCTGCCCGAGGCGCAGCGGGCCCTGATCGAGCGGGCCTTCTTCGGCGACCTCACCCACCGGGAACTCGCGGCCGAGACCGGACTTCCCCTCGGAACCATCAAGTCGCGGATCCGGCTCGCGCTGGACCGTCTGCGCCAGCATATGAGTTGAGTGAGACCATGACGATCCGGCACCATGTTTCCGACGCCCTGCTGACCGCCTATGCGGCGGGCACGCTTTCCGAAGCCTTCTCTCTGGTGGTGGCCACGCACTTGTCGCTCTGCGACAAGTGCCGGGCCCGCGCCGGCGCGCTCGACGCGGTGGGGGGCAGCCTGATGGAAGAGACGGCGCCGGTCGCGCTCTCCGAGGGCAGCCTCGCCTCCGTCATGGCCCGGCTCGACCGGCAGATCCAGAGGCCCGCCCCGGTGCGCCGCGCCGATCCGCGCGCGCCCGCGCCGCTGGCCGATTATGTGGGCCGGCGGCTCGAGGACGTCCGCTGGCGTACCCTCGGCGGCGGCGTGCGGCAGGCGATCCTGCCGACGGGAGGAGAGGCCATCGCCCGGCTGCTCTGGATCCCCGGCGGGCAGGCGGTGCCGGATCACGGCCACCGCGGGCTCGAGCTGACGCTCGTCCTGCAGGGCGCCTTCCGTGACGAGACCGACCGGTTCGGCGCCGGCGATATCGAGATCGCGGATCAGGAGCTGGAACATACGCCGGTGGCCGAGCGGGGCCTCGACTGCATCTGCCTCGCCGCCACCGATGCGCCGCTGCGCTTCAACAGCTTCCTGCCGAAGCTGGTGCAGCCCTTCTTCCGCATCTGACCGCCACTCCGGGTGGGCGGCCCCTGTCATTCACGAAGCGCGAATGACAGGGGCATCACTCGGCCGCTTCGGTGCGCGGGCTCATGTCCTCGAAATCGAAATTGTCCAGCCGGCGCGCCTTCTTGCCCGCCTTGCCGGCCGAGATGCGGATCTCTTCGACATCGCGCGCCGCCTGGGTGAAGTGGCGGTCGAGATTGCCCACCCGGTCCGTCAGCCGGTCGATCTCGCGCCCGAGCTCGGCCAGTTCGCGGCGGATGGCCCCGGCCTGCGCCCGCATCCGCGCGTCCTTCAGCACCGCCCGCATCGTGTTCAGCACCGCCATGCAGGTGGTGGGCGAGACGATCCAGACCCGCGCCGCAAAGCCCTCGCGCACGATGTCGCCGAAATTCGCGTGCAGCTCGGCATAGACCGCCTCGGAGGGCAGGAACAGCATCGCCCCGTCCGCCGTCTCGCCCTCGAGGATGTATTTCTCGGCGATGGCGCGGATATGGGCGCGCAGGGCCACCCGCATCATCCGCTGCGCCTCCATCTGCGCCGCGGGATTCTCGGCCGCCCGCAGCGCCTCGTAGGCCTCGAGCGGAAATTTCGAGTCGATCACGATGGGCCCCGGCGGTTCGGGCAGATGGATCAGGCAATCCGCCCGCTTCCCGTTCGAGAGCGTCGCCTGCATCGTGTAGCTGTCGGCGGGCAGTGCCTTCTGCACGATGTCATGCAGCTGGATCTCGCCGAAGGCGCCGCGCGTCTGCTTGTTCGACAGGATGTCCTGCAGGCCCAGCACGTCGCCCGACAGTTTCTCGATATTGGCCTGCGCCCGGTCGATGGTCTCGAGCCGCTGATGCAGGTCGCCGAGCGAGCGCGCCGTGCGCAGGGAGGTGCCGTGCAGACTCTCGGCCATGCCGCGCTGCACCTCGGCCAGCCGCCGCTCCATCAGCTGCAGCATGGCGCCCTGCGTCGAGGCCTGCGCCTCCGACACATGATGCAGCCCGCCCGCCAGCCGCTCCTGCCCGTCGGACAGCATCTGCACCTGCTGGCCGAGCCAGCCGAGCTCGTTCAGCATCGGCTCGACCATCCGCGCCGCGCGCCCGGCGGCCCGCAGGATCAGCAGGAGGAACAGGATCGCCACCAGCGCCCCGCCCACGCCCAGCACCAGCGGGTCGTCCCAGCCGAAGCTCCGGTCGCCGATGCGGATCATTGCGGGCGCGTCATCGCCGGCCGAAGAGCCGCTCGATGTCGGCCAGCTTCAGCTCGACATAGGTGGGCCGGCCGTGGTTGCATTGGCCCGAGAGCGGCGTGGCCTCCATCTCGCGCAGAAGCGCGTTCATCTCTTCGGCCCTCAGCGCCCGGCCCGAGCGCACCGATCCGTGGCAGGCCATGCGCGAGAGGACCGCATCCATCCGGGCCTGAAGCCGGTCCGAGCTGCCGAGATCGGCCAGATCGTCGAGGATGTCGCGCAGGAGCGGCGCGGCCTCGACCTTGCCGAGGATCGCCGGCACCTCACGCACCGCGACGGCACCGCCGCCGAACGGCTCGATCACGAGGCCCGCGGAGGCCAGCTCGTCCGCGGCCTCCAGCAGCCGGGCGGCATCGGTGGGCGACAGTTCGACGATTTCGGGGATCAGCAGCGCCTGCCGGGCGATCCCCGTCTCGTCGCGCTGGCGCTTGAGCTTCTCGTAGACCAGCCGTTCGTGTGCGGCATGCTGGTCCACGATCACGAGGCCGCTCGCCGTCTGGGCAAGGATCCAGTTGCCGTGGATCTGCGCCCGCGCGGCGCCGAGAGGGCGGTCGTGGGCCTCCTCGGCCACCGGCGCTTCGACCCTCGCGGCGGGCGCCTCGGCCAGACCGGGCATCGCGGGCTCGGGCGCCTGAAAGGCGAAGCTGCGCGCCACCGCGGCGGCCGAGGGCCGGTCCATCTGATAGATCCGCGTCGCGGGGGCCGGGCTCGCCGCCGCAGGCATCTCGGGCCGGAAGGCCTCGAGCGTCTCGCCCGCGACGGTGGTCGAGGCCCGGTGCCCCGCCCCCGCCAGCGCCTGACGCAGCGCGGTGACGATCAGCCCGCGCACCTCGCCCGCCTCGCGGAAGCGCACCTCGGCCTTGGCCGGATGCACGTTCACGTCGACCCGCTGCGGATCGCAGATCAGGTTCAGCACCGCCGCCGGATAGCGGTCGCGGCTCAGCACATCCATGTAGCCTGCCCGGAGCGCGCCGAGCAGCATCCGGTCGAGCACCGGGCGGCCGTTCACGAACAGAAACTGCGCCACGCCCGAGCCGCGGGAATAGGTCGGCAGCGCGGCATAGCCCTGCAGGCGCAGCCCTTCGCGCGCCACATCGATCCGGAGCGCATTCTCGGCAAACTCCGCCCCCACCACCCGCGCCACGCGGCGGTGGAGGGCGTCGAACAGATCGCCCCCTTCGGCCTCGGCGCGAAACAGAAGCCGCGGCTCGCCCGCAGAATGGTAGGTGAGGGTGAAGCCCACCTCGGGCTCGGCCAGCGCCAGACGGCGCACCACCTCGGCGATGGCCTGGGTCTCGGCGCGGTCGGTGCGCAGGAACTTGAGCCGCGCGGGCGTGGCGAAGAAGAGGTCGCGCAGTTCGACCACCGTGCCCGCCCCGAGCGCCGCCGGACGCACCGGCTCGATCCGGCCCGCGCTGACGGCGATCTGCGCGCCCTCTCCCTCGGTCACCCGCGAGGTGATGGTGAGCCGCCCCACGGCCGCCAGCGAAGGCAGCGCCTCGCCGCGGAAGCCGAAGCTGCGGATGTCGAGAAGGTCGGACCCGTCGATCTTCGAGGTGGCATGGCGCGAGAGCGCGAGCGGCAGGTCCTCGGCCGTCATGCCGCAGCCGTCATCGGTGACGCGGATCAGGGTCTTGCCGCCGCAGGCGATGTCCACGGCGATGCGCCGGGCGCCCGCGTCGAGCGCATTCTCGACCAGTTCCTTCACCGCCGAGGCCGGCCGCTCGACCACCTCGCCCGCGGCGATGCGGTTGATGGCGGCTTCGTCGAGCTGCCGGATCACCGGGCGGGCGGCGCCTATCTTGGGGCTGAGGAGCGTCATGACACCAGCCTTAGCAGAATCGCTGTCGCTCCGCCACCGGCTTCCCACCCGGACGGCGGGCCAGGCCCGCCGACCGACCTCTGCATCAGCCGTCCGACGAAACCCCTTCCGGCTGGCCCACGACGACGAAATGCAGCGCCTCGGGCTTCAGGAGGCTCTGCGCCACCCGCTTCACATCCTCGAGCGTCACCGCCTCGATCTTCTCATTGCGCGTCACCGGATAGTCGATGGGCAGCCCCTCCATCTGCATCCCCACGAGGATGCTCGCGATGGGGCCGTTGCCGTCGAAGCGCAGCGGATAGGAGCCGGTGAGGTAGGTCTTCGTCGCCTCCAGCTCCTCGGCCGTCACGCCTTCGGCCGCGGTCCGCCGCCATTCCTCGCGCACGAGGTCGATGGCCTGCCCCACCGTCGCATTGGAACTGGCGAAAGCGCCCATCATCGTCTCGGCATGGTCCATCGGCAGCAGATAGGAGCCGATGCCGTAGGTGAGCCCCCGCTTCTCGCGCACCTCGGTCATGAGCCGCGAGCCGAACCGGCCGCCGCCGAGGATCTCGTTCAGCACATAGGCCGGGAAGAAGTCGGGGTCGTCGCGCTCGATGCCGGTCTGGCCGAAGCGCACCGAGGCCTGCGGGGTCGGGAAATCCACCACCGTCACGCCGCCGTCGAGCTTCCAGTCCGCCCGCGGCGGCATGGGCGCGCCTTCGGCGGGCAGGTCGCCCAGCAGCCGGTCGAGGAGCAGGCCGAGGCTCTCGGCGTCGATGTCGCCCGCCGCCGCCACATAGATCCGGTCGCGGGCGAGCGCCGCGCGATGCGCCGCGACCACCTGCTCGCGGGAGAGGCCCTGCACGCTCTCGGGCGTACCCGAGCCGTCGCTGCCGTAGGGATGGTCGCCGAAGGCCTGCGCATCGAACACCTGCCCCGAGATGTGGTTCGGGTCCTTGGCGTCGGACGCGAGGCCCGACAGCACCTGTCCGCGCACCCGGTCGATGGCGTCGGCATCGAAGCGCGGCTCGACCAGCGCGAGGCGCAGCAGATCCACCGCCTCGTCGCGGTTCTCGGTGAGGAACCGGGCGGAGACCGCCACCGCATCCGTCGAGGGCCGGAAGGAGAAGTTCGCGGCGAGGCCATCGCGGGCCCGCGCGAAGCCCTGCGCGTCGAGATCGCCCGCGCCTTCTTCGAGCAGGCCGGTCATCAGGTTGACCGCCCCCCGCGCGCCCTCGGCATCGAGCGAGGTGCCGCCGCGAAAGCGGATCTCGAGCGCCGTGAAGGGCAGTTCGTGCGACTCGACCAGCCAGGCGTGAATGCCGCCGGGCGAGGTCACGTCCTGGATCTGGACATCCGCCCGGACGGGCAGGGCGAACAGGATCAGCGCGGCAGCCAGGCGCAGCATCATTGGCTCTTCTCCTCGTCTTCCTGCATCAGCCAGCCGGTCACGGCGCGGCGGCGGTCGAACACTTCGCGCGCCGCGGCCATCACCTCGTCGGGCGTCACGGCCTGAAGCACTTCGGGCCAGGCCTGCACATCGGCCACCGTCAGCCCCGTCGTGAGGGCGGCACCGTAGCGGCGGGCGAGCCCGTCCACATTATCTCGCGAATAGATGTCCTGCGCGCCGAGCTGGGTCTTGATCCGCTCGAAATCCTCGGCGTCGGGGCCTTCCTTCAGGAAGCGCGCGACGACGGCATCCATCGCATCCTCGGCCTCCTGCAGCGAGACGCCCGCGGCCGGCACGACCGCGAGGCCGAAGGTGCCCGAATCGAGCCCGCCCCCGTCGTAATAGGCCTGCGCCCAGACCGCCTTGGGCTCGGGTCCGAACTGCAACTCGCGCGACAAAAGCGAGGTGGTGGGGCTGCCGCCCAGAAGCTCGGCGAGGATCGTGAGCGCCGCGGCCTTCTCCTGCGCGCCGGTCTCGCGCGTGGCGGCGAGATAGCTGCGCGAGACATAGGGCTGCGCCACCCGCGGATCCGAGAAGGTCAGCCGGCGCTCGGCGAGCTGCGGCGGCTCCTGCGGGCGCAGCCGCTCGGGCAGGTTCGGCGTGGGTTCGAGCGCGCCGTAATGCTCTTCGGCCATGCGGCGCACCTCGGCCGGGTCCACGTCGCCCGCCACCACGAGGATCGCATTGTTGGGCGCGTAATAGGTCCGGTAGAAGCTGAAGGCATCTTCGCGGCCCAGCTGCTCGATCTCGTGCCGCCAACCGATGATCGGAATGCCGTAGGGATGGTTCAGGTAGGCCGCGGCGCGGCTCTGCTCGGAAAAGACCGCGCCCGGATCGCTGTCGGTCCGCTGGCTGCGCTCTTCCAGCACCACCTGACGTTCGGTGCGGACATCCTCTTCCGTCATCTGGAGGTCCCGCATCCGGTCGGCCTCCATCTTCATCATCAGGTCGAGCCGATCAGCGGCAACCCGTTGGAAATATGCGGTGTAGTCCCACGAGGTGAAGGCGTTGTCGTCACCCCCCTGCGCCTCGACCGTGGCCGAGAATTCGCCCGCCGACATCTCGTCGGTGCCCTTGAACATCAGATGCTCGAGGAAATGCGCGATGCCCGAATGGCCGGGCGGTTCGTCGGCGGCGCCCACGCGATACCAGACCATGTGGGTGACGACGGGGGCGCGGTGATCCTCGATCACCACCACCTCGAGCCCGTTCGGCAGGCGGAAGTCGCTCACCGTCTCGGCCAGGGCCGGAAGCGCGAGCATGAGCCCGGTGGCGGCCGAGAGGGCCAGTCGGCGCAGCATCATCTTGTCCTTCCAAAAGATGGATCTGCGCGAAAGCTACCGTCGGACCGCGGCGCCGCAAGTCCCCCTACGGGCTTGTGATCTATTCGCTGCCGCCCGCCGGGGGCGCGGAGGGATTGCGGGCACCCGCCGCGCGCCAGCGCGCAAGCTCGGCCTGCTGGTCGAGAGCCATCGGCCGGTAGGCCTTGAAATAGACGTTCACGTTGAACACCCGCTCGAGGAGGCGCCCGTCGTGGTCGCGCCGCCAGGCATAATCCTCGGTGGCCAGCGTCGGGCGGATGCCTGCATCGCGGCCGAACCGGGCCGCATGAGAAACGACCGACGCGTCGGCGGCAGGGATCGTCCCGGACCGGGCCGGGTTGCCGCCCAGGGCCGCCACCGCATCGCCCAGCGGATTCGGATCGGCGAGGTTCGCGCCGCCCGGCGTCGGCGCCGGCAGGGCCGCGATCGTCTCGGGAATCTCCAGCGGCTTCACCGGCATGATGCCGAATTCGTCCGGCCCGGGTCCGGTGGAACGCAGGTTCATCAGCTGCGGCTCGCCTCCGCCACAGCCGGCCAGCAGGAGCATCGCCAGTGCCGCACCCGCCCCTGCGCCTCGAGCTGCCCGCATCCCTCGTCTCCTTGCTGCCTCGTGCCCGTCTTTAGCGCAAAGGTTCCAAGCCGTCACGGGGTCTTTCCACCGCCGGGCCGCCCCGAGCCGTTGGCCTTGCGCTCCGCAGGCTTGCGCTTCGGCGTGCCCTTGGGCTTCTCGGGCTCGGGCTTCGTCTCGCGCGTGAAGAGCACGAGGCCGAAGGCGCCCGCGAAGATCGCGATGTCCGCCACGTTGAAGGCATAGGGATTCTCGATGCCGCAGCAGGACATGTTGAGGAAGTCCGCCACCGCCCCGTAGAGCACCCGGTCCACCACGTTGCCCAGCGCCCCGCCGATCAGGAGCCCGCCCGAGATCCGCGCGAGCGGCGTGGGCGTGCTGCGCCAGACCCAGCGCCAGACCCAGGCCGAGATGGCGAGCGAGACGATCACGAGGCCCCAGCGCACGATCTCCTGATCGGAGGAGCCGATGCCGAAGTTGATGCCCCGGTTCCAGGCCATGCGGAAGGTGAGCCACGGCGCAACGAGGTCGATCGCACCGCGATTGGCGAGATCCAGCCCCCAGACGACGAGCCATTTCGTCAGCTGGTCGAGGACGAAGACGCCGAAGGCCGTGAGCGCCGCGAGCCGCATGTCAGTGCCGGAAGTGACGCTGGCCGGTGAAGACCATGGCGAGCCCCGCCTCGTCGGCCGCCGCGATCACCTCGTCGTCGCGCATCGAGCCGCCGGGCTGGATGATCGCCGTGGCGCCCGCCTCGGCCGCGGCGAGCAGGCCGTCGGCGAAGGGGAAGAAGGCGTCGGAGGCCACGACGGACCCTTGCGTCAGCGGCTGGGCCAGGCCCAGCGCCTGCGCCATGTCCTGCGACTTGCGCGCGGCGATCCGGGTCGAGTCGACGCGGCTCATCTGCCCCGCCCCCACGCCCACTGTGGCCCCGTCCTTCACATAGACGATGGCGTTCGATTTCACATGCTTCGCCACGGTCCAGGCAAAGAGGAGGTCGGCGAGTTCGGCGTCCGACGGCGCGCGCTTCGTCACCACCTTCAGGTCGAGCGCATCGACATGGCCCGCGTCGCGGTCCTGCACGAGGAAGCCCCCCGCCACCTGCTTGAAGGCGAGCCCCGGCGCCAGCGGATCGGGCAGCGCCTCGGTCGTCAGCAGCCGGAGGTTCTTCTTGGCGGCGAAGATCGCGCGGGCTTCCTCGTCGGCGCCGGGGGCGATCACCACCTCGGTGAAGATCTCGGTGATCTTTTCGGCCGTGGCCGCATCGAGCGGCTGGTTCAGCGCGATGATGCCGCCGAAGGCCGAGACGCGGTCGCAGTCGAAGGCGCGGGCATAGGCTTCGGCCAGTGTCGCGCCCCGGGCCACGCCGCAGGGGTTGGCGTGCTTGACGATGACGCAGGCCGGGCCCTCGGCCGGGTCGAACTCGGCCACCAGCTCGAAGGCCGCGTCGGTGTCGTTGATGTTGTTGTAGGAAAGCTCCTTGCCCTGCCACTGTTTCGCGGTGGCGACGCCCGGACGGGCCGAGCCGTCGGTGTAGAAGGCGGCCTTCTGGTGCGGATTCTCGCCGTAGCGCATCGTCTGGGCGAGCGTGCCCGCGAAGGAGCGGCGGCGCGGCGCCTCGGCCTTCAGCGCGCCCGCCATCCAGGTCGAGACGGCCGTGTCGTAGGCCGCGGTGCGCGCATAGGCGGTCAGCGCGAGCTTCTGGCGGAAGGAGAGCCTCGTGGCGCCGTCATGGGCGCGCAGTTCGTCGAGCAGCGCCTTGTAGTCGGCCGTGTCGGTCACGACGTTCACGAAGCGGTGGTTCTTGGCCGCGGCCCGGATCATGGCCGGCCCGCCGATGTCGATGTTCTCGATGCAGTCGTCATAGGAGGCACCCCGCGCGACCGCCGCTTCGAACGGATAGAGGTTCACCACCAGGAGGTCGATCGGCTCGATCCCGTGGGCGGCCATCGCCACCAGATGCTCGTCATCGTCGCGCAGCGCCAGAAGCCCGCCATGGACCATCGGATGCAGGGTCTTGACCCGGCCGTCCATCATCTCGGGAAAGCCCGTGACCTCGGCCACATCCCGCACCTTCAGCCCCGCCGCCCGCAGCGCGGCCGCCGTGCCGCCGGTCGAGATCAGCTCCACCTCCAGATCTGCCAGGGCACGGGCGAGGTCGAGGAGACCCGACTTGTCGGAAACCGACAGAAGGGCGCGGCCAACGGGAACGAGGTTCGTCATCTGAGTGCCTCCAGGTCAATGCCAGGTCTGGGCCGGGTCACGGTCGATCGGGCGGGTCGGGCAGATCGAGCCGGTCCAGGTCACGAATGGCCAGCGGAGTATCCTCTGTCTTCGCGAAGGTCCAGCCGATCCGGGCTTCGGAACTCACAAGAACCCCATGCAGCACGATCTGTTTCGTCGCCCGCGGCAACAGATGGGTGCGGTCGAGATAGACCGAGGGATCGAGCGTCAGGCGCGCCTCGCCCTCGAACTGGAAGCTCCAGCCCTCGCCGCTGGCGAGCCTGAGACCCACGCAGAGCCCACCGCCCTCGACCGTGGGCCGCACGTCGGGATGGAGGTGAAAGCGCAGCGCGAAGCGCACGCCCTGCCCTCCGGCGCTCTTCAGCACGGTCTCGAGCCGTTTCTTCTCGGCCGCGGTCAGTGCGGCCAGCGTATCCGCGCCCGAGAGGCTGCGTCCGTCCGGCGCCAGCAGAATCTCGCGCCGGTGGGTCAGCCCGTGCGTCTCGGCCCAGCCGGCATGGACGAGGCTGAGCTGCGCGCCCGCCGCGCTGCGCTGGCGGTGTGCGGAAAGGACGCGGGCGCGCTCGGTCATCTCCTCGCCCGACCGGCCGAGCCGCGAGGAGGAAAATCCCTCGATGGCGAGGGTCGAATGCGAGGGAGTCGCGCGCCCGGCCCGGTGCCATTCCGCCCCCCAGGCGCGGCCCGAACCGCAGGAGATGATGACGGGCCTGCGCCCCGAACTCATCTCGAAGCCGAGCGTCGAAGCATGGCCGTGCGGACCCGCGGGCGGATCGGCGGCATCGACGATCACGCTCGTCCGGCCCACCGACAGGCGCAGATAGCCCATCGCGGCGCCCTCGGTCCGCAGCGGCGGCGCTGTGGCGGCCGCGAGGGCGCGCTCCACCCGTTCGGCCACGGTCCGGCCGCCGCCGTGGAAGCGGGCCAGCCCGCCGTCGGAATGGCGCAGGGTCCGCAGCACCGGCGCGATCCGGCGCAGGGCGGCCCGGTGCGGCTCGGCCACGGGGCGGCCCGCGGCCGTCAGGGCGGCCTCGGCCTCGGCCAGCAGCGCAAAAAGCAGGGCCAGATCCTCGGGGCTGCGCGAGGCGATGGCGCCATGGGCATCGACCTGCGCCTCGGCCTCGCGGCCCAATGCGGTGGCGGCGGCGCCGACATGGCGCTCCATCCCCTCGAGCGCGAGGCCCGCGCGCAGGATGGCCGCAAGCGTCTCGATCCGGGCCGGGCCGCGCGCCGTCGTCCAGCGGCGGTCGAGAAAGCGCAGCGTCTGCGAGGCGGCGCGGGCCAGCGTCGCCTGATCGCGGCCCTGCGCCTCGGTCAGCAAGGCCGCATGGCTCATCCAGCGGCCGAGACGGCGCGCCGCGAGCGCAGGCGTCCAGCCGGGTCCGCGGCCCCGGCCGAAGCGGGCGATCCAGCGGAAGGTCCAGTCCCGCGCCAGCGCCCGTGCGGGCCGGTCTCCCAGCCCCGCCAGATCGTCGAGCCAGGCAAAGCCGTGGGCCTCGGCCGTCTGCCCGGGCCCGGCCCCCGGCACCTCCCAGGGGGATGCGCCCGGTGCCTGCACCAGACGCCCCTCGACGAGGAAGCTGCCGGCCAGCAGCCAGCGTCCGCGCTCGGGCAGGCCGAGCGAGGCCGGTTCGGGGATCGTGGCGAAGCGGCGGGCAGGCCGGTGCAGGAGCGCGCGCCGCGCGGCAAGCCGGTCGAGGAGCGCCACCCTGCCGTCAGACACGGCCAGTCCTCCGGGACGGTGCGACACGCGGGCTCATGGTCTGCGCACCCGCGCCATGAAGAATCCGTCCATGCCCCCCGCCTCGGCCCAGAAGTCGGGGCGAAGGCGGAGCCCTCCTTCCGCGCCGATCCAGTCGGGCTCGACCCCCGGCAGGGTGGGCCGCTCGACCGTGAGCTCCGGATGGCGCTCGAGAAGCGCCGCGAGCTGCGCCTCGCCCTCTTCCTCGAGGAGCGAGCAGGTGCAGAAGACGAGCCGCCCGCCGGGCGCGAGCAGGCCCAGCGCGTGGTCGAGCATCGCCGCCTGCAGCGCGACGAGGCCAGGAAGCTCGCTGCCGTCCTTCACGAAGGGCAGATCGGGATGGCGGCGGATGGTGCCCGTGGCCGAACAGGGTGCATCGAGCAGGATGGCCTCGAAGGGCCCGCCCTGCCAGGTCAGGAGATCGGCCGCCACCACCTCGGCCTGCAGGCCCGTCCGCGCGAGATTCTCTCGGAGCCGCCCGAGGCGGGCCTCGGAAATGTCGAGCGCCGTGACGCGCGCGCCCGCCGCGGCGAGCTGGAGCGTCTTGCCGCCGGGCGCCGCGCAGAGATCGGCCACAGACTCGCCCGGCTGCGGATCGAGGAGCTTCACCGCGAGGGCCGCCGCCGCATCCTGCACCCACCACTCGCCCGCCTCATAGCCGGGCAGTGCCGAGACCTGTCCCGGCGCGCGCAGACGGAAGCTGCCGGTGGGCAGCGGTTCGCCCGGGGCGGAGAGGCCCGGCCGCGCCGTCAGATCGAGCGGCGGCGGCGCGGCCTGCACCGCCTCGATGGCCGTGACCACGGCCCGGCCCCAGCGGCGCACGAGCGGCTGGCGCAGCCACATCGGCAGATGCTGTGCGGGCAGGCCCGCGAAGGAGGCGGGCGCGATCCGGCGCAGGACCGCATTGACCAGCCCCGCCAGATGCTGCGTGCGCCGTCCGCGCCGCGCGAGATCCACGGCCGAACTCACCACGCCGTGCGGCGCGGCGCCGTCGGCGGCCATCTCGACCGTGGCGAGCCGCAGGATGTTGCGCACCGTGAGCGGGGGCGCCTTGCGCAGATGCGGCGCGAGCAGCCGGTCGGCCGGGCCCAGATGGCGCAGGACCGAGGAGGCGAGCCGCTGCGCCCGCGCCCGCTCGGCCGGAGCCGCCGTCCCGGGCAGATCCGCCAGCGCCTGCGACAGGAGCTTGCCCTCGCCCAGCACGGCATCGAGCAGAGTCACCGCCATGCCCCGCGCCTCGTCCGCCATGCCGCCTCCTTGTTCCGCCCTTCCCCGGCGGTATATCATGGAGAAAGCCCTTACAAGGAATGCGCGACATGACCGAAGAGACCCGGAAGGATCTTCCGCCCGAGGCGCTGCGCGCGCTGGCCGAGGCAGAGGAGCGGCGCCGGCAGGCGAAGGCGCTGGACCTGCCGAAGGAGATCGGCGGACGCAACGGGCCGGAGCCGGTGCGATTCGGGGACTGGGAGAAGAAGGGGATCGCGATCGACTTCTGAGAGCGGGCTCTCTCACCGGCCATGGGACGTGGGGGCGGGAGGCCGGGGCTCTGCCCCGGACCCCGGGATATTTGGGCCAGAATGAAAGGGCCGCGGGGCGGGGCCGCGCGCGCCATCCGGGGGCTCCGGCGTCGGGGGCGGGCGGGACGACTGGTTCCTGGAGGCCCGGTTGTGCCGAGCCTGCGGGAGCCCGCCCAGATCGCTGCGGGCTCTCAGAGCCCGAGCACATCCATCATGTCATACTGGCCGGGTCGCTTGTCCTGCCCCCAGAGCGCGGCCTTCAGCGCGCCGCGGGCGAAGATCGCGCGGTCGGTGGCGACATGGCGCAGGGTGATGCGCTCGCCCGCCGCGGCGAAGATCACGTCGTGCTCGCCCACGATGTCGCCGCCCCGGATAGCCGAGAAGCCGATGCTGCCCGGAGCGCGCGGGCCGGTGATGCCGTCGCGTCCCGAAACGCGGGCCTGCGCGAGATCGACGCCGCGGCCGCGCGCGGCCGCCTCGCCCAGCATGAGCGCGGTGCCGGAGGGCGCATCCACCTTCATGCGGTGATGGGCTTCGACCACCTCGATGTCCCAGTCTTCGTCGAGCGCCTCGGCCACCTTCTGCGTGAGCCGCGTGAGCAGGTTGACCCCGAGGCTCATGTTGCCCGCCCGCACGATGACGGCGTGATGCGCGGCCCAGGCGAGCCTTTCCAGATGGACCGGCTCGAGCCCGGTGGTGCCGATCACATGCACCGCCCGCGCCTGGGCGGCCAGTTCGGCGAACTGCACCGTGGCCTCGGGCGCGGTGAAGTCGATGACCGCCTGCGCCTGCGCGAAGGCCGCGAGCGGATCGTCGGTCACGGTGACGCCGATGGCGGCGCCTCCCATGGCCGCGCCCGCGTCGCGCCCGACCCAGTCGCTGCCCGGCCTTTCGACCGCCCCCACGAGCCGCGCCTTGCCGGAGGCGAGCACCGTCTTCATCAGCATCTGCCCCATCCGGCCCGAGGCCCCGGTGACGACGATACCCGGCAGATCCGACATGACGCGCTCCTTCGCTTTTGCGCCTTCCTAGCCAGTTGGCGGCCGCCTGCAAAGAGCCGGTCGCCATGCGAGAAGGGTGGGCAGAGGAACCGGGCACCGCCCGCGTCCCTGCACGCCCCTCCGCATGGGCCCGGCGCCGCCGGGCCGCGGTCCGCGCCCCGGCGATCGCCCCCTCCTGCGCGACAGCCTGCGGGGCGGGCGCCGGCGGGCGTTGCGGGGCCGCACGAAAGGCCCTACATGGGCCCCATGGCACACAGATCCCACACCGGCACCGGCCCCTCGCAACGCCAGCTTCGCGTCGGCGAACTCATCCGCCGCACTCTGGCGGATGTGCTGAACCGGGGCGAGATCCACGACCCGGAGCTCAACCGCCTGTCGATCACGGTGGGCGAGGTGCGCTGCTCGCCGGATCTGAAGGTGGCGACCGTCCATGTCATGCCGCTGGGCGGCAAGAATGTGGAGGAGGCGATCGCGCTTCTGTCCAAGCACCGGGGCGAGCTGCGCCACCACATCACCCGGCAGATGACGCTGAAATATGCGCCCGACCTGCGCTTCCGCCCGGACGAGACCTTCGACCGGCTGGACGAGACGCGGCGGCTGTTCTCGGACGAGACGGTGATGCGCGACATCCGCGGCGGCGGAGAGGCGGATGAGGACTAGGCTCCTGGCCATCCTGCTCGCGGTCTGGCCCGCGGCTTGCGCGACGGCCGAACCCGCCTGCCGCGATCTCACCTTCGAGGGCACGCGCTACAGCCTCTGCGAGGCGCAGGCTGGCGACGACATCCGCATCTTCCAGACCGCGCCCGACGGCAGGCCCTACGGCAGTTTCGAACGCATCAACAGCGCGCTGGAGGGCGAGGGACGCCAGCTCGCCTTCGCGATGAACGCGGGGATGTATCATGCCGACCGCCGCCCGGTGGGGCTGCTGATCGAGGAGGAGGTCGAGCGCGCGCCCCTCGTGACCTCGGCCGGGCCCGGCAATTTCGGACTGCTGCCGAACGGGGTCTTCTGCGTGGGCGACGGCTTCCGCGTGATCGAATCGCGCGCCTTTGCCGCCGAACGTCCCGCCTGCCGCCATGCGAGCCAGTCGGGGCCGATGCTGGTGATCGGGGGCGAGCTTCATCCGCGTTTCCTCGTGGACAGCGACTCGCGCTATATCCGCAACGGGGTGGGCGTCAGCGCCGACGGCCGCCGCGCGGTCTTCGCCATCTCGAACCGCCCCGTCACCTTCCACGAATTCGGCCGTCTCTTCCGCGACGAGCTGGGCCTGCCCGAGGCGCTCTATTTCGACGGTTCGATCTCGCGGCTCTACGACCGAGGCGCGCGCCGGTCCGACTGGGGCACGCCGATGGGGCCGATCGTGGGTCTCGTGGTTCCGAAGCCCTGACAGCGGGCGCCGTTGACGCGCCGGGCGCGAGCGGCTAGCAGGCGGCCTTCTTTCTGGAGGGACGAGCATGGGACGGACGCGCAAGGGCCGGGCGATCTCGGGCTGGCTGGTGGTGGACAAGCCTGCGGGCATGACCTCGACCGCGGTCGTGAACAAGGTGCGCTGGGCGCTCGAGGCGCAGAAGGCGGGCCATGCCGGCACGCTCGACCCCGATGCGACGGGCGTTCTGGCCGTAGCCCTGGGCGAGGCCACGAAGACCGTGCCCTACATCACCGATGCGCTGAAATGCTACCGCTTCATGGTGCGGCTGGGCCTGTCCACCCGCACCGACGACGCGAGCGGCGAGGTGATCGCCACCTCCGAGGCGCGGCCGACGGATGCGGAGATCGCGGCGGCGCTGGCGGCCTTCCGGGGCGAGATCCAGCAGGTGCCGCCGCAGTTCTCGGCGGTGAAGGTCGAGGGCGAGCGCGCCTATGATCTCGCCCGGGACGGCGAGCGGCTGGATCTGGCGGCCCGTCCGCTCTGGGTCGAAAGCCTCGAAATCCTTTCGCGGCCCGACGCGGACCATGTCGAGCTGGAGATGGTCTGCGGCAAGGGCGGCTATGTCCGCTCCATCGCGCGCGATCTCGGCGAGGCGCTCGGCTGCTACGGCCATGTCGCGTGGCTGCGCCGCACCTGGTCGGGGCCGTTCGAGGCCGAGGACGGGATCTCGGTCGCGACCATCGACGAGCTCGCGCGGAGCGAGGCGCTGCTTTCCCTTGTGCTGCCGCTGGCGAAGGGGCTCGCGGATCTGCCCGAACTGCCGGCCACGCCCGAGGGGGCCGCGCGGCTCCGGTGCGGCAATCCCGGCATGGTCATCGCCTCGGATGTCGAATTCGGCGAGGAAGCCTGGGCGAGTTACCAGGGCCAGCCCGTCGCGGTGGGCATCTACAAGTCGGGCGAGCTGCATCCGAGCCGGGTGTTCAACCTCTGATCCGGCCGTGCGGGGCCCTGCGCCCTGCCCTTGCGCAAGCTGCCGGAACGGGGCGCAGAATCGGCCATCCCCCGGATGCTCCTTCCGCTGCGGCAGGTGACACCGTTCCGGGTGCGGCCCCTTGCCGGGGACAGCGCTCCGGGCCTCTCGCGAAAAAGGGGAAACACACCGCGCCGGAACGGGTTAAGCTCGGGCAAAGGGAATGACAGGAGACGCATCATGGATGCTCAGAAGATCCGGACGACCGAGGGCCGCGGCAGGCTCTACGACAGCGTGCTCGACACGGTGGGCAACACGCCCGTCATCCGCATCAACAACCTCTCGCCCGAAGGCGTGACGATCTACGTCAAGGCCGAGTTCTTCAACCCGGCGGCCTCGGTCAAGGACCGGCTCGCGCTGAACATCATCGAGGCGGCGGAACGGTCGGGCAAGCTCAAGCCCGGCATGACCGTCGTCGAGGCGACCTCGGGCAACACCGGCATCGGGCTCGCCATGGTCTGCGCCCAGAAGGGCTATCCGCTGGTCATCACCATGTCCGAGGCCTTCTCGGTCGAGCGGCGGCGGCTGATGCGGCTTCTGGGCGCGAAGGTCGTCCTGACCCCGCGCGGCGGCAAGGGCTTCGGCATGTATCGCAAGGCGCAGGAGCTGGCCGAGGCGAACGGCTGGTTCCTCGCGAGCCAGTTCGAGACCGACGCCAATGCCGACATCCACGAGGCCACCACCGCGCGCGAGATCGTGGCGGATTTCGCGGGCGAGCGGCTCGACTGGTTCGTGACCGGCTACGGCACCGGGGGCACGGTCACCGGCGTCGCGCGGGTGCTGCGCCGCGAGCGACCGGAGGTGAAGATCGTGCTCTCCGAGCCTGCGAATGCGCAGCTCGTGGCCTCGGGCGTGCCGCAGGACCGCAACGCCGACGGCACCGCAGCCTCGGGCCACCCGGCCTTCGAGGCGCATCCGATCCAGGGCTGGACGCCCGACTTCATCCCGAAGGTGCTTCAGGAGGGGCTCGACGCCGGGGCCTATGACGAGCTGATCCCGGTTGCGGGCGAGGACGGGATGAAATGGGCGCGCGAGCTGGCGGCCAAAGAGGGCATCCTCACCGGCGTCTCGGGCGGCTCGACCTTCGCGGTGGCGCGGCAGGTGGCCGAACGGGCGCCGAAGGGCTCGGTGATCCTCGCGATGCTGCCCGACACGGGCGAGCGCTACATGTCGACCCCGCTCTTCCAGGCCATCGGCGAGGACATGAACGAGGAGGAGAAGGCGCTCTCGGCCTCGACGCCGAGCTTCCAGCTCTGAGCCGTCGCTGAAGCCGGGCGCTTCTCCGGGCACGCTCCGGCCTCGGCTGACGCGGTGCGCAAGGGGCCGCGCCGTCATCCCGTCCCGGAGGGAGGAGCTGCGCGAGGGGGCATCGAACCCCCTCGCGCAGCCCTGCCGGGGACAATGGACAGCCCGGCACCCAAACGGAGCCGGGGAACAGCTGTTTCGCCCCCGATGGGCTGAGACGGATTGCCTGCGTCTTGCCGCCCCCACGCGCCGCGGCCCCTTCAGGAGCCGCGCGATCGCCGCTCTCCGGAACAAGGCCAGCCAGCGTGGAAGCGCAGGCGCCCCTGGCCGGGATCCGCTTCGGCCGGGCAGGCGCGGCCCTTGCCTCTGCCGCCGGGGCTGCCTTAGGTGGGGGCCTCGAACCGGAGGCCAGATGATCACCCGCAGCTTCGTGAAGGGCGACGCGCCCTCGACGGCGGTCTATTCCGACTGCGAACGCTACCGCTATCTCCTGACCCGGGTCTGGGATCCCGAGGGCACGAAGGCGCTGTTCGTCATGCTGAACCCGTCCACGGCCACGGAATTCCAGAACGACCCCACCGTCGAGCGCTGCGAGCGGCGGGCGCGCACCCTGGGCTTCGGCGCCTTCCGGGTCTGCAACATCTTCGCCTGGCGCGACACCGATCCGAAGAAGATGCGCGCCGCGCCCGATCCGGTGGGCAATCCCGAGAACGATGAGGCCATCGCCCATTCCGCGCCCTGGGCCGACCGGATCGTCTGCGCCTGGGGCGCGCATGGCGCCTTCCTCGACCGCGGCCGGCAGGTGGAGGCGCTGCTCCGGGCGACGGGGCTTCCGCTCCACCATCTCGGGCTGAACCGCGACGGCCAGCCGAAACATCCGCTCTACATCGGCTACGACCAGCAGCCGATTCTCTGGGACGCCTGAAGCCCGGAACCGGGACCGGACGCTCGCCCTTCCCGGCCGCGGAAAGGCTCGCGATCAACCGCAACGCGACCACCCCGGCACCGGCCGATGGGCGCCCGGACGGGGGCTTTCGGGAAAAGCCGCTTTCCTTTCAGGCGTTTTTCCCGTATAGGCGCGCATCCGCCCTTGCCGGGCGGAAGCCAAGGGCCTTGCTGGACGACATCCCGGCTCGTGCCGTCACCTGCAGATATGGAGTATCCGATGTCGATCACCGTCGAAGAAAAAGCCCGCCTCATCAAGGAATATGCCACCAAGGAAGGCGACACCGGCTCGCCGGAAGTCCAGGTGGCCGTGCTCAGCTCGCGCATCGCGACGCTGACCGAGCACTTCAAGGCCCACAAGAAAGACAACCACTCGCGTCGGGGCCTGCTGATGATGGTGGCGCAGCGCCGCAAGCTGCTCGACTACCTCAAGAAGAAGGACGAAGGCCGGTACACCGCGCTCATCGCGCGTCTGGGCCTCCGCCGCTGACCTTGAAGCGCGCCCTGCGGGGCGCGTTTTCCTATTCCGGACGCGGGGACGTTCCCTGCGGATGACGGCCTCCCCGACGGGCTCCGCGGGACAGGCCACGGCATGAGACAGGAGCCACGGGCATGCGGCCCGTACGCAACAGGCCGGGCGGAGGGTCCCCCGGTCAGGACAGGATAAGAGATGTTCAACGTTACAAAGAAATCGATCGAATGGGGCGGCGAGACGCTGACCCTCGAGACCGGCAAGGTCGCCCGTCAGGCGGATGGCTCGGTCATCGCCACGCTGGGCGAGACCTCGGTCATGGCCAACGTGACCTTCGCAAAAGCCGCGAAGCCGGGCCAGGACTTCTTCCCGCTCACGGTTCACTATCAGGAACGCTACTATGCCGCGGGCAAGGTGCCCGGCGGCTTCTTCAAGCGCGAGGCGCGCCCCTCCGAGAAGGAGACGCTGACCTCCCGCCTGATCGACCGTCCGATCCGCCCGCTCTTCGTGGACGGCTTCAAGAACGAAGTGCTGCTGATCGTCACCGTTCTCAGCCATGACCTCGTGAACGAGCCCGACATCGTGGCGATGATCGCGGCCTCGGCGGCGCTGACCATCTCGGGCGTGCCCTTCATGGGCCCGATCGGGGCGGCGCGCGTGGGCTTCGCGGGCGGCGAGTATGTGCTGAACCCCGATGTCGACGACATGCAGAAGCTGCGCGAGAACCCCGAGCAGCGGCTGGATCTGGTCATCGCCGGCACCAAGGACGCGGTGATGATGGTGGAATCGGAAGCTTACGAGCTCTCCGAGGCCGAAATGCTGGGCGCCGTGAAGTTCGGCCACGAGGCGATGCAGCCGGTGATCGACATGATCATCGACTTCGCCGAGGAAGCCGCCCACGAGCCCTTCGACTTCTCGCCGCCGGACTATGCCGCGCTCTATGCCAAGGTGAAATCGCTGGGCGAGACGCAGATGCGCGCCGCCTTCGCGATCCGCGAGAAGCAGGACCGGGTGAATGCCATCGACGCGGCCCGCGCCGCGATCAAGGCGCAGCTCTCGGAAGCGGAACTGGCCGACGAGAACCTCGGCACCGCCTTCAAGAAGCTGGAAAGCTCGATCCTGCGCGGCGACATCATCAACGGGGGCGCGCGCATCGACGGCCGCGACACCAAGACCGTCCGTCCGATCATCTCGGAGACGAGCGTGCTGCCGCGCACCCACGGCTCGGCGCTCTTCACCCGCGGCGAGACGCAGGCGCTGGTCGTGACCACACTCGGCACCGGCGAGGATGAGCAGATCATCGACGCGCTGCACGGCAATTCGCGCTCGAACTTCCTGCTGCACTACAACTTCCCGCCCTATTCGGTCGGCGAGGTGGGTCGCTTCGGGCCTCCGGGCCGGCGCGAGATCGGCCACGGCAAGCTCGCCTGGCGCGCGCTGCAGGCGGTGCTGCCGGCGGCGACCGACTTCCCCTACACCATCCGCGTGGTCTCCGAGATCACCGAATCGAACGGCTCCTCGTCCATGGCTTCGGTCTGCGGCGGGTCGCTGTCGATGATGGATGCGGGCGTGCCGCTGAAGGCGCCGGTCGCGGGCGTGGCCATGGGTCTCATCCTCGAGGATGACGGCAAATGGGCGGTGCTGACCGACATCCTGGGCGACGAGGATCACCTCGGCGACATGGACTTCAAGGTCGCCGGCACCGAGAACGGCATCACCTCGCTGCAGATGGACATCAAGGTCGCGGGCATCACGCCCGAGATCATGGAGCAGGCCCTCGCCCAGGCGAAGGACGGCCGGATGCACATCCTCGGCGAGATGTCGAAGGCGCTGTCGTCGGCCAATTCCTTCTCGGCCTATGCGCCGAAGATCGAGACGCTGACGATCCCGACCGACAAGATCCGCGAAGTGATCGGCTCGGGCGGCAAGGTGATCCGCGAGATCGTGGAAACCTCGGGCGCCAAGGTCGACATCAACGACGACGGCGTGATCAAGATCGCCTCGAACGATCAGGCTGCCATCAAGAAGGCCTACGACATGATCTGGTCGATCGTGGCGGAGCCGGAAGAGGGTCAGATCTACACCGGCAAGGTGGTGAAGCTCGTCGATTTCGGCGCCTTCGTGAACTTCTTCGGCAAGCGTGACGGCCTCGTGCACGTCTCGCAGATCGCCAACAAGCGCCTGACGCACCCCAACGAGGTGCTGAAGGAAGGCCAGGAAGTGAAGGTCAAGCTCCTCGGCTTCGACGAGCGCGGCAAGGTCCGTCTCGGCATGAAGATGGTCGATCAGGAAACCGGGCAGGAGATCCAGCCCGAGAAGAAAGAGAAGGAAGAGGCCGGCGAGGCCTGATCCTCTGCAGAACGAAGGCCGCCCCGGCTTCTGCGGGCGCCTTTCGGGATGATGCGCACGCCTGCCGACGGACGTCGGCAGGCGTGCTGCATTTTCGGGTCGATGCGGGACAAGTCCCACTCCGGGAAACTTGTCCGGCTCGACAGCCCGGCGAGATGAACATCCCGCAGGCCGCCACGGCTGGCGTTCCATCAAGCGCACATGCGGCTCCCGGACACACCAGGGAACCCTGTCGAAACACCGCGCCGCAAGGAGCGCGGCGGGACCGGAGCGCCGGTGAAATCCCGACAGGCTCGAAGCCTCTGCCGGGACCTTCTGCCTTCAGAGATACTCCAGATGCGCGGGGAGCAGCCCCCCGAGCTCGTCGGCAGTGATACCGAGAAACATCGCGCCGTTGCCGCCGCCGAGATCGAGAAAGCAATCGCAGCCCAGATCCTCGATCCGCCCGGTCAGCTCTTCCACCGAAACCAGCCCGTCCGCCCCGCCGATCCCGTTGATGTTGCGGGTGATCATCAGCACATCCTCGGAGGAAAAGTCCGCGATCGTGTCGATCCCGTGCGCGCTGCGCATCTGGAACGTGTCCGCGCCCGCTCCACCGGTCAGGAAATCGTCGCCCGCGCCGCCGTTCAGCACGTCGGCGCCCTCGCCGCCATCGATCTGGTCACAGCCACGGCCGCCGAGCATCGTGTCGTTGCCCTCGCCGCCGAAGATCACGTCGTCCCCCCGCCCGAGATCCTCGATGGCGGCCACGAAATCGTCGCCCGCTCCCAGATCGATCAGGTCGTCGCCACCGCCGCCGTCCACCCAGTCGTCGCCCTCGCCCGCCGTGATCCGGTCGTCGCCGTAGCCGCCGAACAGGACGTCGCGCGCCGCGCCCCCGTCCATCACGTCGTTGCCGTTGCCGCCGATCAGCCGGTCGCTCCCCTCTCCGCCGTCGAGCCGGTCGTCGCCGAGGCCCCCGTCGAGGCTGTCGTCCCCCTCGCCACCGGAGAGGACATCGACGCCCGCATCGCCCATGAGCGTATCCTGCCCCTCGCCGCCCTCCAGCTGGTCGTCGCCGTCCTGACCGCGGATGACGTCATCGCCCACGTCGCCCGTCAGCGTGTCGTTCCCGAACGAAGCCTCGATCCGGTCGTTCCCGTCGCCGCCGTGCATCTCGTCGCCGGTGCCGACCTTCGCCGCGCGCCACGTCTCGAAGGAGAGGCCGCCCCGGTCAGGATCGGTCGACCAGCGGCTGTCCAGCAGGTCGTCTCCCGCCCCTCCGATCAAGAGGTTCGCACCGGTGCCGCCGTGCAGATTGTCGTTCCCGGCGCCGCCCGCCAGAAGGTCGTTGCCCGTGCCGCCCGTCAGGATGTCCGCGCCGCCGCCGCCCCGCACGAGATCGTCGCCGCCGTTGCCGAAGAGCTGGTCATTGCCCCAGAGGCCGACGAGCACGTCCCCCTCCGGCCCCCCGGTCAGAGGGGAGCCGTAGGGAGACGCGATCAGGAGGTCGCGGCCGCAGCTCCCCATCATCGGCGCGCCCCACGGCGGCGCGATCAGGGCGGACTCGAACCGCAGGCCCGTTGCGAAGAAGGAGCCGAGCCAGCCCGGCGGTTCGGCCCAGGGTAAGGTGGTTGTCGTCACTGCCAATTCCATGGAGCCTCCCGGAGCTTCCTTGGCGGCGCGGCCCCTGCCGCAACCCGCAGGCGACCATCAAGCGACGAGCCTGTTACGCAGGAGTTAAGGCTTCAATCTGAAGTGGTGGCAGTTTCGACAAAGCCTAAACAACCAAAGGCTGAGTTTAAGGCCCTGTTAACACCCTCGGAGCAGAGGTTTGCACACGCAGAAAGTGCGGGTTCAAGGAGAGGGGTTTCCATGGCCACAATACCGGGAGGCGCGTTCAGCGACTTCATCTTCGGCACCTCGGGCAACGATTATGTGTTGTCAGGAGCCGGCAACGACACCGTCTCGGGCGCCAGCGGCGACGATCTCATCCGCGGCGGACTGGGCGACGACCTGCTGAACGGCGGCAGCGGCGCCGACCGATTGTTCGGCGAGGAGGGCGACGACCAATTGCTCGGCGGCACCGGAGACGACATGCTCGACGGCGGCATCGGCAGCGACACGCTCTCGGGTGGGGCGGGGCAGGATCTCCTGTTCGGCGGCGCCGGAGACGACCTTCTTGCAGGCGGCGCGGGCGACGACACGATGGAGGGGGGCAGCGGGAACGATGCCCTTCTGGGCGGGGCCGGCAACGACGCGCTGGACGGTGGCGAGGGAGACGACACGCTCTCGGGCGACGCGGGCGACGATCTGCTGTCGGGTGGCCTCGGCGACGACCGGCTCGACGGCGGGGACGGCAACGACGTGCTGTCCGGCGGCGGGGGCGATGACCTGTTCCTGGGCGGGGCGGGTGACGACCAGATCGACGGCGGTGCGGGAGACGACGTGATCTACACCGGAGAGGGCAACGACCTCGTGACCTTCTCGGGCGGCGGAGACGTCATCATGGACTTCTCCGAAGGCGACATGCTGCAGATCTCGGGCAGCCTCGAGGGGGTGACCCTCGCTTCGGCCGAAGATGTAGCCGGCTATGCGCTCGATTTGGGCGACGCCGGTACGCTAATCGACTTCGGTCAGGGCGACAGCGTGCTGCTGCAGGGCGTCTCCTACGATGACGTGGCGACCGACCCGTCGCGCTACTTCTCGATCGTCTGAGACCGGCCGGTCGGGCACGTCCGCGTGCCCGGCCCGCTTCCCGCGAACCGGACGGCTGCCATGAACATGAGACCTGACGCCTTCGGCGAGGCGCGCGCGCCGGCCATCGCGTGCCCTCCCCGTCCGCTGGACGAGCTGCGGATCGTGCCGCTCTCGACCGGCCTGGCCGCGATCTATCTGGATGCGCCCCCGGCTGGCGGGCGGCGCCCGCGGCTCGCGCTGACGCTCGATGGCCGTCCCGTGCCGCCGCCCTCGCTGGCCGCGGCCCTGCCGCTCGAACGCGGCGGTCTGCGCCATCTCGTTCTCTTTGCGCAGGACATGCCGGAACTCCTTGCGCGCGACCTGCTCCTGACCCTCGACGGCGTGCCCCGGGCCGAGGCACGGCCCGAATGGCTTCAGCCCCCGCTCAGGCCCCTGCCCGCGCTGGTCGAGGGGCTGGCGGCAAGCGGCCGGACCCGATTCCTGAAGATGCTCCTCACCACCGCCGCCTCGCTGTTCTCGGGTCATGGCGCCGAACTGGCGGCGCTGGCGCAGCGGATGCTCGACCTCTGCGCGGTGCCCGTGGCGCGGCCGCTCGGCGCCGCAGCCTTCGGGGCGGGCCATGCCATCCGAAGCCACGCCTGGGCCGAGCTGCCTGCGCCAGAGGCGCCGGTGGTGGCGCTCGGTCGGCAGATCCGGCGGCTGGCCGGTTGCGACGCACGGAGCGAGGGAGGCCTGCTGCATCTCCACCTGCCGCCCGCTGCCCGCGCGGAAGGGGACCTTGTGATCTTCACCCCCGATCCGGTGCGGCTGCCGACCCCCAACAAGGCTGCGGCGCCCCTGACCGCGTGGCTCAACGGTCGAAGCCCCGCCATCCGCGCCTGGGCGCTCGGCCGTGTGCGCTCGGCCGCGGCGGGGGACCCGGCGGCGCAGGCGCTTCTGGCCGAGATGCGGCGCCCCGACCTGCCGGTGCGGCTGGCTGTCCGCTCCCTCTGCGTCGCGCCGGGCGGCCTGCTCTATGCCTTTCGGCTCGAGGATCCCGAGCGGCTGGTCCGCACCCTGCGGCTCGAAATTGCCGGCCGGCATCTCGATCTCGATCTGCACCGTGGCCCTGCAGGAACGGGCCTGTGCGCGGGCTTCGCGCCGCTCGAGGCGGAGGCGGCCCCCTGCCGCATCCAGATGGTGCTCGGCTCGGGACGGATCACGACCATGGCGACGGTGCAGCCCGCAGCCTTCGACGGCAGCGAACCGGACGGCTTCGCCGAGGTCTGGCAGGCCTGGCACCGCATATCCGGCCCGCCGGAGGCCAACCCTGCGCGGGTGCTCGCCGCAGCCCGCAGCGCCCGTGCTCCGCGCCGGATCCCGGTGCTGGTCCAGCGGTTCGGATCCCCCCGGACAGGTCGGATCGCCCTGATCGCCCCGGCGGGCGCCCATCCCGATCTGATCTCCGCCCGTGCCGCCGCGGTCGGGGCCGGCGGCTGGCAGGCCGAGATCCTCCTCACCCTTCCCGAAGGACCCGCGGCTGCCCGGATGCGCGACGCGGCGGCGGCGGCGGCGGCGCTCCACGACCTGCCGCACCGCCTCGTCCTGCACGATGCGCGGGCCCATCCGGCCGAGGTGCTGCGGGCGGCGGCGGCCCTGATCGAGGGGCCGCTCCTTCTCCTTGGGGCCACCGTCCTGCCGGCGACCCCGGGGTGGCTCGAAGACTGGCTCCGGCATCTGGAGGAGACGCCGGCCCTCGTCACCGCAGGGGCGGTTCTCGATCATGAAGGCGCCGTCTGGGAGGGCCCCCTCGACCTCGATGCGGAAGGGCTCCTGCGGCCCCTCGACGGGTTGCCCGCGCGACGTCTCGCCGGGACCTCCACCTCCTTCCCGTCGCCCGAGCTTGCGGGGCTGTCCCGCGCGGGGGTGACGCGGCTTCTCGCTTCGGCCATGGGTCATGCTGACCTCGCCCCCGCCCTCGCCGAACTGGCCGCGGCGGATCGCGCCGCAGGCACAGCCTCGCCCTTCCGCGCGAGCCACCCCTTCCGTCGCTTCGGAGGCGCGGCCCATCCCACGGGGTTCGCGGAAGCCCTGCGCGGCGAGGAGCTGCGGCGGCAGGCGGTCCCCGCGGCGGAGGGCCTCTGATGGCGCTCCGCATCCTGCAGATCGCGCACGATCATCCCGACTGGACGAGCGGCGGCACCGAGATCGTGGCGCATGACCTGCATCGCGCCCTGTCGCGCCGCGGCCTCGACTCGCGCTTCCTTGCGGCCGCGACCTCGCTTCAGCGGCCCGAGGCGATGGCGGGCAGCCTCGGCCATCTCGGCGAGGACATGGTGCTGCGCACCGGCGGCTACGACCGGTTCCTGATGAAGCGGCACGACGGGCTGCGCTGGCTGGAATCGGTCCGGCGCCTTCTGACCGATGCTGCGCCCGATGTGGTCCATCTGCACGGGCTCGACCGGATCGGGACAGAGATCCTGCCGGCTCTGCGCCGCTTCGCCCCGGCGGCCTGCATCGTCATGACATTGCACGACTATCAGATCATCTGCCCTAACGAAGGGTTGCTGCTCACCCGCCCCGACGGATCCCGCTGCCGCGGCGCCCGGCCCGACAGCTGCCGCGCCTGTTTTCCGGAGCTCGGCGCCGACCGGCACGCCCTGCGCAAGACCTATCTCGCGACCCTGCTGCAGGGCGTGGACTGTCTCCTTGCCCCGAGCCGCTTCCTGAAGGACCGCTTCCTCGACTGGGGCCTGCCCGCGACGAAGCTGCAGCTCATGCCGAACGCGGTGGCTCCGCTCGCGCTGATGCAGGACAAGCCGCGGGTGCGACGGGACCGCTTCGCCTTCTTCGGCACGCTCGCCCCGCACAAGGGGGTGCTGACCCTGCTCGAGGCGGCGGCGCAGCTGAAGGCCGAGGGCGCGGAGCTGCGGCTCGCCTTCCACGGCGGCCTGCGCCATCCCGAGCCGGCCTTCCGCACGGCGTTCGAGACGGCGCTGGCGGCGGCACGCCCCCTCGCCCAGCACCCCGGTCCCTATGACCGGGCCGCGCTGGCCAGCCGGATGGCCGATGTGGATTGGGTCGTGGTGCCCTCGCTCTGGTGGGAGAATGCGCCGCTCGTGATCCTCGAGGCGCAGGCCGCGGGACGGCCGGTCATCGCCTCGGGCATCGGCGGCATGGCCGAGATGGTCAAGGACAGCGAGACCGGCCTCCTCGTTCCGCCCGGAGATGCCGCGGCCCTTGCCGAGGCGCTGCGCACGGCTGCGGGGGATGCCGATCTCTGGGCGCGGCTCGCGGCGGCGCAGCCCCGCACCAGCCACGAGCGCTTCGTGGACGCCCATCTCGATCTCTATCGGACCCTTCTGGAGGGGAGGCACGCGGCATGACCCCGGCAGACGGCTCTTTCCTTCTTCCCGGCTCCGCCACCGTGGCCGAGGTCCGGCTTTCGCTCGTCCTGCCCGGGGGGCGCAGTCTCCTTGGCCTGACCTCGACCGAGGATCTGCCGCGCGCAGGCCACGCGCACTGGTCGGGCGGTCAGGCGGCCTGGCAGGCCGAGGTCTGGGCGCAAGACGCAGGCTTCGCAGGCCTGGCCCTCGTAGAGGCCGCGCTGTGCGAGCGGGCCACCCTGCGCGGTGCCGACGGTCAGGCGGCGCGGATCGAGACGCCGCGCCGGATCGAGATCGCGCCGGAGGCGCTTGCGGAGTTCGTTCGGGAAGCGGGCCTCATGCCGCGGGAGGTGCTGGCCTTCCTCCTTCGGGCGCTGCTGGCCGATCCCGCCCTGCCACCCGCCGAGGCCCGCGCGCATCGGGCCTTCGCGGCCGGGTTCCTGCAGGCCGCCGCGCTGCCCGACGGCTTCATCGAGATCCTCGCCACGCCCGAGACCGACGGCCTCTTCGCGCAAGGCTGGGCGATGAGCCTCGGCACCGGACGCAGCCGGATCGCCAAGCTCGACGGAGACCTCTCCTTCTGCGAAGCCGAGATCGCAGCCTTCGCCCGGAACGACATCCTGCCGCCGGGCCAGGGGATCGCGCTCTACTGCCGCGACTGGCGCAGACAGGATCACGAGGCGGTACAGGCGCTGATCTTCGACACCGAGGGCGAGTTCCGGCGGCTCGAGCTGGTCCGCGGGTCGGTCCAGCATCTGAGCGGATCGGTGGCCTCCGCGCATGTGGCCCGGATGCTGCCGCGCCTGTCGGGGCCCGAGAGCTCGCGGCGCGCGCTGCGACGGATCTGCCGGCCGCGCTATCCGGGAAGCGATACGCTCTCGGCGACGACCCTGCCCATCGCTGCCGCCTTCGAGGCGATCTATCAGGCGCCCGATGGCGGGCTCCTCGCCATGGGCTGGCTGCTCGACCCCCTGTCCCGGGTCGAGCGGGTGATCCTGAAGAGCGACGCCAATCTCTACGCGCCGTTGCAGGATCGCTGGCATGCGATGCCCCGGCCCGACCTGCACGAGGGCTTCGCCCGCGATCCGCGCTTCGCGAACCTGCTCGACCCGCGCGACACGATGCACGGCTTCGTGGCCTACGCGCCCGCCTCCCGCGCCAAGGTCGAAGGAGCCGAGGTCTATCTCGAGCTCGTGCTCGACGACAATTCCTGCCTGTTTCGCCCCATCGCCATCACGCCGCTTGCCGGCCGCGAGCGGTTGCCCACGCTGCTGGTCCCGATCTCGCCCGAGGATCCGGCCCTGGGTCCGCTGGTCGAGCGGGTGTTGGCGCCGTTCCTCGCGGGTCTGCCGGCCACGCCGCCGCGCGCAATCGCCCGGCGCAGGGCGACGGTGCCCCTTGGGGCCGAGGCGCCGCCGCGCGACATCGCGGCCATCATGCCCTTCCGGACCCTCGCCCAGCTTCAGCCCGTCTTCGCCCTGCTCTCCGGCACGCCCGAGGCCGCCGCTCTCGACCTGACGCTCGTCAGCACATCGCGGGCGGCGCAGGGGCTGGCCGAGCGGCTGGATGAGGCCTTCCGCTTCTACGGCCTCTCCGGCCGGCTTCTTCTGGTGCCCGAGAGCGAGAGCCTGCTGGCGCGGATGGAGAGCGGGATCGCCGTCAGCCGCGGCTCCCACCTCCTTCTGTGGGAGCCCTCGGCGCTGCCCTCCAGCAGCAACTGGCTGGCCCGGCTTCTCCGCGAGGCGCAATGGGCGCAGCCCCCGGGCCTCGTCTCGCCGCGCCTCGTCTATGAGGACGGCTCGATCTGCTTCGGCGGCGGAGAGGAGCACGGGGCGGGGGCGGGGGCGCAGACGATATGCCCGCAGCTTGGCTATCCCGCGGCCTGGCTGGCACAGGGCCGCCCCAGCCGCACGGGCTTCGGGGCCGCCGAGATCGCGCTCGTCGGCCGCGCCGCGCTGGAGGCCGCGGGCGGACTGACCGGGCGGCTCTTCGGCGACCGGATGGCGCACCGGGATCTCGCCGACCGGCTCCATGCCACGGGGTCGGGCACCTGGTGCTCGGGCTCGGTCACCTTCTGGGCACTGCAGGAGCCTTCGGACAGGAACGATTCCTTCACCACCCTGATGGCAAAGGTGGATGGCGCGCTGATCGCCGCGCGCGCCAGGGAAAGGCTCGGCCCTTGAAAGCGCTCGTCCTGAGTCACGCCCACCCCGCCTTCTCGATCGGCGGGGCGCAGGTCGCCTCGCACAATCTCTTCACCGGGCTGAAGAGCCTGCCCGGATGGCAGGCGCATTACATGGCGGGCGTCGGTCCGCCGGTCGCGCGGCATGCTGCGACGCCGCTCATGTCGCTCGGACAGGCCCCGGACGAGACGCTGTTCTGGACCGGCGACTACGACTGGTTTCATCTGGGCACGACCGATCTCGATGGGCTGATGCGCCATTTCGAGCGGTTCCTGTCCGACCTCAGGCCCGACGTCGTGAATTTTCACCATGTCATGGGCCTCGGCATCCAGGCCATCGCCTCGGTGCGCCGGGCGCTCGGCCCGGTGCCCATCGTGATGACCCTGCACGAATATCTGCCGATCTGCGCCCACCACGGCCAGATGATCAAGGCCCGCAGCCATTCGCTCTGCCTGCGCGCCTCGGCGTCGGACTGCGGCCTCTGCTTCCCCGAGCTGGGGGCCGCGGCCATGAAGCGGCGCGAGCTCTTCATCAAGAGCTTCTTCGACCGTGTCGATGCCTTCGTCAGCCCGAGCCGCTTCCTGCTGACGCGGTTCGAGGACTGGGGGCTGCCGCGGCAGAAACTGGTGATGATCGAGAACGGGCTCGAGGGCGGGCCCGTCGCCCCGCCCCGGCCGCTGGCGGAGGGAAGGCCACGCAACCGCTTCGCCTATTTCGGCCAGCTCAACCCGTTCAAGGGCATCAAGGTGCTGGTCGAGGCGGTGACCCGCATCCCCGACCGGATCTGGGGCGACGCGATCCTCTACATCTTCGGCGGCAATCTCGAGCACCAGCCCGAGGAGTTCCAGACCCAGGTGCGCACTCTCTTCCGCATGGCGGGGCGCCGCCTGCGCTTCATGGGCTCCTACAAGAGCGCGGACCTGCCCCATCTCATGCGCGAAGTGGATTGGACCATCGTGCCTTCGACCTGGTGGGAGAATGCGCCGGTCGTGATTCAGGAGGCGTTCCACCACGGGCGGCCGATCATCGCCTCCGATATCGGCGGCATGGCCGAGAAGGTGCGGGACGGGATCGACGGGCTGCATTTCCGCGTTTCGAACCCCGAAAGTCTGGCCGAGACGATGATCCGCGCCCTCCGGGACCCGGCTCTCTGGGACAGGCTGCGAGCGGGCATCGAGCCGCCGACCGATGCTGCAAGCGCCGCGCGCGAGCATGCCCGGCTGTTCGAGCGGCTGCTCACCCGGCAGAGGACGGCGGGCGCGAACCATGGCTGACCCCGCCGAACCGGCCGGCCTCTACCGGCTCATCCTGCGCGAGGCAGCTCTTGGGGCGGGGGCGGCAGCCTTTGTGGGCTTCTTCGTGAATCTCCTCCACCTCGCCTTGCCGCTCTATAATGCGCAGGTTTACGACCGGGTGATCGGCAGCGCCAATCTCGACACGCTGGTGGCCCTCACCGGGCTGGTCGCGATCCTGCTCGTCTTCGGCGCGGTCCTCGACGTGCTGCGGGCCCGGATCTTCGCGATCCTCGCGGCGCGGCTGGCCGGACAGCTCGGCCAGCCCGTCTTCGTGGCAGCGGTCGAGACCGCGCTCCGTGGCGGCCCCACCGCTGCGGCCGAGGGGATGCGCGCCGTGGCCGACCTCCGCAGCTTCCTCGCGGGCGGGGCCATCGCGCTGCCGATCGACCTGACCTTCACTCCGGTCCTCCTCTTGGTTCTCTTCGCCCTCGATCCGGCCTACGGCCTGATCGGTCTCGGCGGGGCCGCCGCTCTGGCCGGGACGGGCATCGTGACGGAGATCCTCGCCCGCCGCCCCGTGGCCAGCGCGCTCGCGGCGGGCGGCAGCGTGCAGGCCGAGACCGCGACCGCCCTGCGCAGCGCCGAAGTCATTGCAGCCATGGGAATGCTGCCAGACATCGCCCGGCGCTGGCGAAGGGCTCAGGCGCGGTCGCTCGCGGCCGCCGATCGCGGGCAGGCGCGGGCCAAGGCCCTGTCCTCGCTGGCGCGCTTCCTCCGCACCGCCATCCAGATCGCCGTGATCTGCACCGGCACGACCCTTGTCGTCGATCAGGCCGCCACCATCGGCACCATCGTGGCGGCCATGGCGATCATGTCCCGCCTGCTCCTGCCGTTCGAGCATCTGATCGACGGCTGGCGGCAATGGATGGATGCGGCCGAGGCGCACGGTCAGCTGCGGCGCCTCCTGCGAGAGGGCGGCAGCCCCCGCTCGTCCCTGCCCGCACCAGTCGGGCGCGCGCTGCTGGTGGCCGACCGCGTCACCTATATCCCCGCGGGCCAGGACCTGCCCCTTCTGCGCAACGTCTCGTTCCGCATCGAACCCGGCGAGCTCCTCGGCGTCATCGGCCCGTCGGGCGCAGGCAAATCGACGCTCGCGCGGCTGACGGTCGGTCTCTGGCCGCCCAGCGCCGGCGGTCTTTTCCTCGACGGACAAAGCACCTTTCTCCACGAACGGACGAGCTTCGGACGCGCGGTGGGCTATCTGCCGCAGGAGCCGCTTCTGCTCGACGGCAGCGTGCGCGACAACATCGCGCGCTTCCGGGACGCGCCGATGGACGAGGTGATCGCCGCCGCCCGGCAGGCCGGCGTGCACGAGCTGATCGGCCGCCTTCCGAGGGGCTACGGCACGCGGCTTGCCGATGCCGGCGCGCGGCTGAGCGGCGGACAGCGCCAGCGGATCGCGCTCGCCCGGGCCATCTTCGGCGACCCGCAGCTTCTCGTGCTCGATGAACCGAATGCCAGCCTCGATGCGGAAGGCGAGGCCGCGCTGGTCTCGGCCGTCGAGCAGGCGCGGGCGCGCGGCGCGGCGGTGCTCGTGGTGGCGCAGCGGATGTCGGTGCTGGCCAAGGCCGACCGGCTGCTCGTGCTACGCGAAGGGGCCGTGACCCATTACGGGCCTCGGGCAGAGGTGATGGCCGCCATCGGACCGCAACGACGCCCCGCCCCGGTCCCGGTTGCGCAGGCGTGCTCATGAGCGCGGCCGGCTCCTGGGACGACCCTGCTCCCCCGAGTTACCGCCCCATCTTTCAGGCGGCGCTGGTCCTCATCCTGTCCCTCACCGTATCGTTGGGCAGCTGGGCGGTCTACGCCCGGCTCGACGGTGCGGTCATCACCCAGGGCGTCGTCCTGGCCGAAAGCCGCCGCAAGACCGTCGAGAACCTTGAGGGCGGCCTCCTTGAGCGGCTTCTGGTGGCGCCGGGAGACAGGGTCGCCGCCGGTCAGCCCGTAGCCCAGCTCGCCACCGTCCAGGACCGCGAGCGGCTGATCCAGCTCGAGGCCGAGCGGGAGGGGCTGCTCTTCGACATCTGGCGCCTGCGGGCCGAAGCCGCCGGCGCCAGGGTCCTCGATCCCGCCACGGCGCCGGGTCCCGACGCCGAGCGGACGGCCGCGCAGCTGCGGCTCTTTCAGAGCCGCCTCCATGCGCACCGCGACCGGATCGGATCGCTCGACCGCCAGATCGAGCTTCTGATCGCTCAGGGAGCGGCGAACGATGCACAGGCGCGGGCTGCGGATCTCCAGATCGAGAGCTGGCGGGCGGAGCGGGCCGACCTCGTGACGCTGGTCGATCGGGGCGCAAGTCCGCGCCAGAAACTCGTCGAACTCGATCGCAACATCACGACGCTGACGGGAACGCGCGAGCAATATCTGGCTCTTGCCCGGGCGGCGCGGGCCGATGTCGAGCGGGCCCGGATGGATCGCTCCACCGCCGGTCAGCTGCGTCTGGCCGAGGTGGCCGAACAGCTCGCCGCTGCCGGGAGGCAGCTTCCCGGGCTCGAGGCCCAGATCCGCGCCACGCGCGACGTGCTCGAACGTCGAACGCTGCGGGCCCCGCAGGCGGGACTGGTGGTCGAGGTACCCACCGTGACGCCCGGCGCCGTGATCGGCTCCGGGACGGCCGTGATGGAGATCGTGCCCGATCTCGATCACCTCGTGATCCAGATGCGCGTGCCGCCCGAGGCCATCGACAACGTCCGCAAGGGCGGGCTGGCGCGGGTGCGGCTGACGGCCTATCGGCGCGCCTTGGCGCCGGTCGTCCGCGGGCAGGTCTCCTTTGTCTCGCCGGATCTGATCGAGGATCCGCGCGACGGCACGACCTATTTCGAGGCTCGGGTGACGCTCGATCCCGAGTCGCTTGCCGAGCAGCCCGACTGGGTGCGGCTCAGCGCGGGAATGCCGGTCGAAGTGTCGGTCAGCACAGGCGAACGGCGGGCGGGGGATTATCTGCTCGAGCCGATCCTCCGCCACCTGCGCGGCGCCCTGCACGATCCCTGAGCGCTTCACCCACCGTCAATGGATGGCCGTTAGGCTGAAGCCGCGAAGCCGAGCCTGAAAGGAGAATCGATGGCCCAGATCCCCTTCGACCTGAAGCACGCGGATTTCGCTCGCCTGGCCGAGGTCGGGCTGCGCCTGCCCGGCCTGCGCGAGGTCAAGACCCTCACCCAGACCTCGTGGATCGAGGCCCCCACCACCATCATCGGCACGGTGGTCTCGGGCGCCGAACTGCAGGTCGGCGCCTTTTGCAGCCTGTCGGGCGGCACGCTCAACAATGTCCACATTGGCCGCTACAGCTCCATCGCCGCCGGCACGATCATCGGAGTCCACGAACATCCGACCAGCTGGCTCACCACCTCGCGCACCTCCTACTGGCCGCAGGTCTACGGCTGGGACGAGTTGATAGCCCCCGACCGCGCCGCCGAGATCCGCGCCGGCAAACGGCCCTTCACCAGAAGCTGCCCCATCACCGAGATCGGCCATGATGTCTGGATCGGTCAGGGCTGTTTCATCAAATCGGGCGTGCGGATCGGCCATGGCTCCGTCATCGGCGCGCGCGCCACGGTGACGAAGGACGTGCCCCCCTATTCGATCGTGCTGGGCACGCCCGGGCGCGTGGTACGGACCCGCGTGCCCGAGCCCTTGATCGAGCGGCTTCTGGCCGTCGAATGGTGGCGCTATTCGATCTACGACCTGTTCGCAGCCCCGTTCGATGACGTTGCCCGCGCGCTCGATGTGATCGAGGATCGCATCGCCGAGGGAGCGATCAAACCCTATGAGGCGCCCCTTGTCACGCCCGCCGACCTGGCCGAACCACTGGGGCTGGCGGCGCGGCTCGCGGCCCGGTTCCCGCGTCCCCTCGCCCGGGCGAGCTGACCGATGACGCTGGCGGACCCCGTTCCGGACAAGGCGAAGGAGGCGGTCTCTCCGCTCTATGGCGTCGTCGACGTCCTCAGGCGGGACCGGATCGCCGGCTGGGTCATCGACCGGCGCGATCCCGGGGCGTCTGTCACTGTCGAAATCCGCCGCGAAGGCCAACGCATCGCCAGCGTTCCCGCAAATCGGCGGCGCCGGGACCTCGAGGCGAACCGGTTCGGCAGTGGGCTCTACGGGTTCAGCGCTGCGATAGATCCACCGCTCATGGAGGGGATGGAGTTCACGGTCTCCGTCCGGGCCGTGGCGGCGGACGGCACGGAAGCGATCCTCCAGCCGTTGACCCGGGTTCTCGAACCGAGCGGCGAGCAGAGGGCTCTGGCGCGCCTGCTGGAGGAGGTGGCCGCCTGCCGTGCGCTGCTCGAGGCGCAGCAGTCCCTTGCCGAGCGCGTGGAGCGGGCCCAGCTCCGGATGGAAACCCTCTGGCCGGAACCGGATCCCGTCCCGCCCATGGGCCGGGGGCTGCGCCTTCTGTCGCTTGCCGCCCTCGCTCTGGCGCTCCTGTCCCTCACGCTCTCGGTGATGTCGCTGTGACCTGCGCGTCGCTAGACCAGCTCTCGCAAAAGCGCCATCGGATGCGAGCGCAAGCTCAGACGAAAGGAGACGTAATCCTCGACCACCTCCTCGCCCAGGGTCATCTCCCGCAGGACGACCTCGGGCTCGACGATCCCCTCGCCGTCCATGTCCCCTGCAAAGAGCGGCAGCGGCCTGTCGCCCGACAGGGCGCGGGCCTGCCACTGGGCCTCGCGCCGTGTCAGCCCCAGGGCGGCGAAGCAATCCGCCTCGGCCAGACGGGTCACGGTTGCAGGCGGAACCCCGGCCCGCCGCCAGATATCCTCCACGGCGCGGTAGCCATTGCCCCGCGCCGCCACGATCCACTGCGCCTCCTCCTCGGCCACTCCCTTGATCTGGCGGAACCCGAGCCGCAGGGCAAGACGGCCCTCTCTGTCGCGCTCCATCACATTGTCCCAGAGGCTCGCGTTGATGCAGGGCGGCAGCACGATCACCCCGTGCGCGCGCGCATCCCGCACGATCTGCGCCGGCGCATAGAACCCCATCGGCTGCGCATTCAGCAGCGCGCAGGCGAAGATGCCGGGATGATGGCACTTGATCCAGGCGGAGGCATAGACCAGCAGGGCAAAGCTCGCCGCATGGCTCTCGGGAAAACCGTAGGAGCCGAAGCCCTCGATCTGGGAAAAGCAGCGGGTGGCGAAGTCCTTATCATAGCCGTTGGCCAGCATCCCGTTCATGAAGCGCTCCTTCAGTTCCGTCACGTTGCCGTGCTTCTTGAAGGTGGCAAGCGCGCGACGCAGCCGGTCGGCCTCTTCCGGCGAGAAATTCGCCCCGATGATGGCGATCTGCATCGCCTGCTCCTGAAAGAGCGGCACGCCCAGCGTCTTGCCCAGAACCTTGCCCAGCGCATCGGAGGGAAGATGCGGATCCTCCCGCCCGTTCCTGCGGCGGATGTAGGGATGGACCATGTCACCCTGAATCGGACCCGGCCGGATGATCGCCACCTGAACCACCAGATCGTAGAAGCAGCGGGGCCGCATCCGGGGCAGGAAGTTCATCTGCGCGCGCGATTCGACCTGAAAGACACCCAAGGAGTCGGCGCGGCACAGCATGTCGTAGGTCTGGGAATCGTCCCGCGGCAGGGTGGCGAGCGTGTAGCTGGTGTGGTGGTGGCTTTCGATCAGATCGAACGCCTTGCGGATGCAGGTCAGCATCCCCAGCGCCAGCACATCCACCTTGAGGATGCCCAGCATGTCGATGTCGTCCTTGTCCCAGCAGATGACGGTCCGACCCTCCATGGCCGCATTCTCGATCGGCACCAGCTCGTCCAACCGACCTTCGGTGATGACGAACCCTCCCACATGCTGGGAAAGATGACGCGGAAAGCCCTGGATCTCGTCGATGAGCTGCAGGGCCAGCCAGAGCCGCCGATCGTTCGGATCGAGACCGATCTCGCGCAGGCGCCGCTCGGTCAGGGCGCCGGGGCCGCCCCAGCCCCAGATCTGGCTCGCCATGGCGGTCAGCGTGTCCTCGCTCAGCCCCATCGCCCGTCCGACCTCGCGCACCGCCCGCTTGCCGCGATAATGGATGACCGTGGCGCAGAGCCCGGCACGGTCCCGCCCATAGCGGCTGTAGATGTGCTGGATCACTTCCTCACGCCGCTCATGCTCGAAATCCACGTCGATGTCGGGCGGTTCGTTGCGCGCCTCCGACACGAACCGCTCGAAGACCATGGTGCCCACCTCGGGGTCGACCGATGTCACCCCCAGCGCATAGCAGACGATGGAATTGGCCGCCGATCCCCGGCCCTGGCACAGGATGCCGCGGTCGCGCGCGAACCGCACGATATCATTCACGGTGAGAAAATATGGCTCGTAGCCGAGCTTGCCGATAAGCTCCAGTTCGTGCCGCGCCTGGGCCGCGATCTTTTCGGGCACGCCTGCGGGAAAGCGCCAGACGAGGCCCTCGCGCGTCAGCCGCGCCAGCCGATCCGCCGGGCTCTCTCCCCTCGAGATCTCCGACGGATATTCGTAGCGCAGCTCGCTCAGGCAGAAGTCGAGCCGCCCGGCGATCTCGGCGCTGCGGAAGACAGCCTCCTCGTGCCCCGGATAGAGCCGCAGCATCTCGGCCTCCGACCTCAGGCGCTGCTCGCCGTTGACGAGCGCGCGACGGCCCAGCTCGTCCACCCGGCAGCCCAGGCGGATCGCGGTCAGCACGTCGGCCAGCCGCCGCCGCGCCCCGTGATGCAGGATCGGCAGACCAGAGGCGACCGTGGGGATCCCCAGCCGCGCGGCGAGCAGAGCCTGCCGCTCGAACCGGACACGGTCCTGACCTGCATAATGGGGGGCCAGGATCAGCGCGACCCGCCCCGGGCAGGCCGCGGCCAGCCTCGCGGCCAGGGTTTGCCAGCCCCCCGAGGACCGCGCGGGCGGGTGGAGCAGCATCTCCTGTCCCTCGGCATGGGCAAGAAGATCGGCAAAGCCCAGGTCGCAGCTGCCCTTGGGCGCGGCCCTCCGTCCGAGGGTCAGCAGGCGGCAGAGCCGGCCCCAGGCCGCGCGGTCGCGCGGCAGGACGGTCACGCTCATGCCCTCGCGCACCACGATCCGCGCGGCCGGAATGAGGCGCGGGGCGCTGCCCGTCTCGCGCGCGATCTCCTTGGCCTCTCCATAGGCGCGCACGATGCCGGCGACGGAATTCTCGTCGGCGATCGCCAGCGCGGGCAAGCCAAGAGAGGCGGCGCGCCGCATCAGCTCCTCGGGATGCGAGGCGCCCGTGAGAAAGGTAAAATTCGACGTGGCCGACAGTTCCACGAACGGCATGGCAGTGCCCGAGTCGCTTGAACGAACCCGGAACATACTCGGCTGTGTCGCGAAAGGGGAGTCCCCTCGCGCGGTGCCGGTCAGGCCCCTTCGCGCAGCCGGTTCAGGACCGCTTCATTGGCATAGCCATCGGCCACCAGACCACGCGCTGCTTGCCAGGCCCGCAGCGCGGAAAGCGTGTTCGGACCGATCATGCCGTCGGCTCCGCCCGTGTCAAAGCCCGCCGCGGTCAGGAGGCGCTGCAGCTCGGTCCGCTCGGCCGAGGCCAGCGCCCGGTCGCCGCGCGGCCAGCCCCCCGCGATGGCCGGCGCGCCTTTCAGCCGGTCCGCGAGATGGCCCACGCCGATCACATAGGCATCCGCAGGATTGTAGCGCGCGATGGCACGGAAGTTCGGATAGATCAGGAAGGCCGCTCCCTGCGCCCCCGCCGGAAGCAGAAGGGCCGCCTCTCCTGCCGGCAGCGGCGACCCATCGACGCGTCGCACCCCCAGCGCCTCCCAGCGGGCGGCCGGCTGGCGCAGGCTCTTGCCGCTCTGGGCGAAGTCGAAGCCCGCGGGCAGACGCACCTCGACGCCCCAGGGCTCACCCCTGCGCCACCCCGACTTGGCCAGATAGGCCGCCGTCGAGGCCAGCGCGTCCGACGGATCGTCCGACCAGATGTCGCGCCGCCCATCGCCGGTGAAATCCACCGCGAAGTCGAGATACGAGGTCGGCATGAACTGGGTGTGGCCCATCGCCCCCGCCCAGCTGCCGGTCATGGCCTCGGGGCGCACATCGCCATTGTCGAGAATTTTCAGCGCCGCGATCAGCTGCTCCTCGAAGAAGCGGGCACGCCGCCCGTCATGGGCAAGCGTCGCAAGCGCCCCCACCAGCGGATGATCGCCCCGTCGCGTCCCGTAGGAGGTCTCCATCCCCCAGACCGCCACGACGATCTCCTTCGGCACCCCATAGCGCGCTTCGATCCGCCCGAGGAGCGCCCCATGCTGCACGAGAGCCGCCCGCCCGCCCGCGATCCGCGTCTCGGACACGGCCGAATCGAGATAATCCCACAGAGTGCGGTTGAATTCGGCCTGATTGCGATCGCGCGCCACCGCATCGGCATCGTAGCGCAGATCCCGGAAGGCGGCAGCGAAGGTCGTCGGCCGGATGCCTGCGGCCAGCGCCCGCGGCCGGAACTGGATCACCCAGGCCTCCAGCCCCGCCTGCGCCGCCCGCTCCACCTCCGTCACCGCCGCCTCCGCCTCCGCCCGTGCCGCCGGTCGCTGCGACACCGTCACCGGATCGGCCATCCCCGGCGCAGCCGCCAGCGCCAGGCCCAGTCCCAGAAGGAACGTCCGCATCCCCTTGCCTCCGCCTGCTCTTGTCGTTCCGGCAACCCTAGCGCGACGAGCCTCACCCGCAAAGAGCGGAGCCGCCCCGCCCCGATAACAAGGGCTCGACCGGCCCTGTCTCTCACTCTGGAAAAATATCCTCGGGGGGCACGGGGGGCGGAAAGCCCCCCGCCCCGGCCATGAAGACCGCCGTCAGCGGCGCGTGCGCAACACCCGCCGCTTGACCTTGCCGGCCTTGGCTGCCTCCCGGCCCGGCTTGCGCGGCGCGGACCGGCCCCGGCGGCGCTTCGGCGCGGGCAGCCCGCGGTCCTCGACCGTCAGCAGCTCCAGCATGAGGCCGCCGGTCAGCGGCACCGCCTCGGCCAGCCGCACCGTCACCCGCTGGCCGATGCCCAGCACAAGGCCGGTGTCCGACCCCATCAGCGTCTGGCTTTCGGGATCGAAGTGGAAGAATTCCCGGCCCACCGAGCGGATCGGGATCAGCCCGTCGGCCCCGCTCTCGTCGAGCTTCACGAACAATCCGAACCGCTGCACACCCGAGATCCGGCCGGTGAATTCCGCCCCCACCCGGTCCGACAGCCAGGAGGCGAGATAACGGTCGGTCGTATCGCGCTCGGCCGCCATGCTGCGCCGCTCGGTATCGGAAATCTGCTTGGCCGTCTCCTCGAGCATCTCGATATCCTGCGCCGACAGCCCGTCGTCGCCCCAGCCATGCCCAAGGATCAGCGCCCGATGCACGATCAGGTCGGAGTAGCGCCGGATCGGCGAGGTGAAATGGGCATAGCTGCGCAGCGCCAGCCCGAAATGGCCGAAGTTCTCGGGATGGTAGTAGGCCTGGGTCATCGAGCGCAGCGTGGTGATGTTCATCAGCTCGTCGAACTCGGTGCCCTGGGCCTGCGCCAGCAGCCGGTTCAGATGCGCGGTCTTCAGCACCTGCCCCTTGGCCAGCGTGAAGCCCGAGGCCTCGGCCACCTCGCGCAGCGCCTCGAGCTTGTCCGCCGACGGCTCCTCATGGACACGGAAGAGCAGCGGCCGGCGCAGGCGCACGAGCTCTTCGGCGGCGGCCACATTGGCCAGCACCATGAATTCCTCGATCAGCCGGTGAGCATCGAACCGGTCGCGGAAGGCCACCGACAGGACCCGCCCCTCGTCCGAGAGCTCGATCCTGCGCTCGGGCAGGTCGAGTTCGAGCGGCTGGCGCAGGGCGCGGGCGTGCTTGAGCGCCGCGTAGGCCTCGTAGAGCGGGCGGATGATCGTCTCGAGCAGCGGCGCCGTCGCCTCGTCGGGCTGGCCGTCCTGCGCCTTCTGCACCTGGGCGTAGTTCAGGCTCGCGCGCGAGCGCATCATCCCGCGCGTGAAGCGGTGGGAAAGTTTTTCGCCCTGTGCCGAGAGCCGCATCCGCACCGCCATGCAGGGCCGGTCCACCTCCTGATGCAGCGAGCAGAGATCGCCCGACAAAGCATCGGGCAGCATCGGCACCACGCGGTCCGGGAAATAGGTGGAGTTGCCCCGTCGCCGCGCCTCGCGGTCGAGCGCCGAGCCGGGGCGCACATAATGGGCCACATCGGCGATGGCCACCCAGAGGATGTGGCCGCCCGGGTTCTGCGGATCGGGATCGGGCTCGGCCAGAACCGCGTCGTCGCGGTCGCGCGCATCGACCGGATCGATGGTGACGAAGGGCAGATGCCGCAGATCCTCGCGTTCGGCCATGGGCGCGGGGCCCGCCGCCTCGGCTTCCGCCAGCACCGCATCGGGGAAGCTGTCGGGAATGCCATGCTGGTGGATCGCGATCAGCGACACGGCGCGCGGGCCTGCCGGATCGCCCAGCCGCGCGGTGATCCGCGCGAGCGGCAGCCCGAGGCGGCGCGGCCCGGCCTGCTCGGCCTCGACCAGTTCGCCGTCGCGCGCCCCGGCCGCCCCGTCGCGGGCCACGCGCCATTCCTTGTCCTCGCCCTTGTCGATGGGCAGGATCCGCCCGCCGTCGTCGCTGGCGCGGAAGATGCCGAGGATCTTCGGCTTCGATCCGCCGAGCCGCCGGATCAGGCGCGCCTCGTGGGTGTGACCCTCATCCTCGCCCTCGACCTCGGTCAGCCGTGCGAGGATGCGCTCGCCCTGCGCCAGCGCCGGATCGCCCTTCTTGGCCACGAAGAGGATGCGGGGCGGCTCGCCCTCGCCCGCCCATTCCAGCGGACGCGCGAAGAGGTCGCCCTGCGCATCGGGCCCCACGATCTCGAGCACCGACACCGGCGGCAAGGCACCCTGCGGCGTGAAGGTCCGCTTTCGTTTCTCCAGCGCGCCTTCGGCCTCCATCTCGCGCAGGAGGCGCTTCAGTTCGATGCGCGCGGCACTCCCCTTGATGCCGAAGGCGCGCACGATGTCGCGCTTCGCGGAAAGGGAGGGATTCTGGGCGATCCAGTCGAGGATCTGGGCTTTCGAAGGGAGCTGGTCCATCGCTCTCGCCTAGCACGCGCCGCGGGAGCCGTCATCCGCAAAGCCTCAGAGGTCCAGCACCATGTCGCGATGGGGGATGCCCGCGTCGAGATATTCCTCGCCCACCTGCCGAAAGCCCAGCTTCTCGTAGAAGCCGGTGGCATGGCTCTGCGAGCCGAGCTTCAGCTGGCGCAGGCCCGGCTCGCCCCGAAGCTCGGCTACGGCGGCCCGGATGAGGGCGGCGCCGACGCCCGTGCCCCGGCAATGGGCCAGCACGCAGACCCGGCCGATCTTGCCGGTCTCGCCCCGGACGAGGAGCCGCGCCGTGCCCACCGGGCGGCCCGCATCGGTCGCCAGCAGATGGATCGCCTCGCCGTCGAGATCGTCGATCTCCTCGGCCTCGGAAACACCCTGCTCCTCGATGAAGACGGTGCGCCGCAGCGCCCGGCAGGCCTCGATATCGTCGGTCCGCTCGATCTTCATGCGAAATAGTCTTTCAGAATGCGGAGGTAGATGGCCTTCAGCGGTTCGATCTGCGCGACTTCGACACGCTCGTCCACCTGATGCATGGTCTTGCCGACAAGGCCGAATTCCACCACCGGGCAGTGGGCGCGCACGAAGCGCGCGTCCGAGGTGCCGCCCGAGGTCGAGGGCTCGGGCCGCAGGCCGGTCTCGGCCTCGACCGCGCGGGCCACCAGTTCGGAAAGCTCGCCCGGCGGCGTGAGGAAGCTCTCGCCCGAGATCTTGGCGCTGAGCGCGATCTCGACACCGGTCTCGGCCGTGACGCGGGCGGCTTCCTCCTCCAGCCAGCTGGCCAGGCTCGCGCCGCTGTGGGCATCGTTGAAACGGATGTTCACCGTCGCGCGGCAGAGGGCCGGGATCACGTTGGTGGCCGGGTTGCCGGTGTCGAAGGTGGTCACGGCCAGCGTCGAGGCGTCGAAATGCTCGGTGCCCTGGTCGAGATCGTGCGAGGACAGCCGATCGATCAGCCGCGCCAGCGCGGCGACCGGGTTCTTCGCCCGATGCGGATAGGCCGAATGGCCCTGCACGCCGCGGGCGGTGAAAAAGGCCGTCATCGAACCGCGGCGGCCGATCTTCATCATCTCGCCCAGCCGCTCGGGGCAGGTCGGCTCTCCGACGAGGCAGACCGACATGGCCTCGCCCTCCGCCGCCATCCAGTCGAGAAGCGCGACCGTGCCGTCGGTCGCGTCGCCCTCCTCGTCACCGGTGATGGTCAGGACCACCGCCCCGTCGGGCGGGGTCTCCTGCACGAAATCGACCGCCGCTGCCACGAAGGCCGCGACGCCCGACTTCATGTCGGTGGCCCCGCGTCCCCAGAGCCAGCCATCGGCGATCTCGCCGCCGAACGGATCGCGGGTCCAGGCGGCGGCATCGCCCACCGGCACCACATCGGTATGGCCGTTGAAGCCGAAAGTCCGGTTCGCGCCCTTCCGGCCCCAGCGGGCGAAGAGGTTCGGCACCCCGTTGCGGTCCACGCGGGTGCAGTCGAAGCCCGCCCCGCTCAGGATCCGCTCGATCAGGTCGAGCGCGCCGCCCTCCTCGGGCGTGACCGAGGGGCAGCGGACGAGATCGGCGGTCAGCGCGACGGGATCGATGGGCATGGAAGTCTCCGGAGAAGAATGGTGCGGGACGCGCGTCGCAATGGACGTGCTCAGTCGTAGAACGGCGTCACCTGCGCCACGACGACCGAGTTCTCGGCCAGCGCCCGCTGCATCAGCGCGCGCTCCTCGGCGTCGATCTCGTCGCCGTTGGCCAGACGCTCCTCGAGCGTGCCGTAGCCCGAGACGTCGAGCGGCGCCATGTCGGCGGTCTTGAGCAGGGCCACCGTCTCGCGCACGGCTTCGGCCTCGTCCACGCCGCTTGCGTAGCACATCAGCGCCGCGCCGGTCGCGCCCTTGGGCAGCCCGTCACCGGCGCAGCGCCCGACCTCGATCACCAGCGTGAAGACCTGCTGCGGCCGCTTCGGTTTCTTCTCTTCCGTCATGCGGCATCCCTCCTTGGGTGTCCGCGACGGGTTCGCAGGAATCGCCGCTCCGTGCAAGGGAGACGCGCGTGCGTCGCAGCTCTCCGCAGTCGGGACAGGGCTCCGGTTCGTCCTTCAGGGGCTGGGGCGCGAAGAGCCGGCCGCAATGGAGGCAGCAGGGATGCTCGCCCGGCGCGACCGGCACCGGCGGCGCCACCTCGAAGGGGGGCACGATGGCGAGGCCCGGCCGCGGCGGCTCGGCCCGGAAGATCGAGAGCTGCCCGTCCGCTTCCAGAAAGGCGTGGCGCACTTCGCCCAGATTCTCGATCCCGTTCATCCGCAACAGCGCATGCAGCTCGGGCATGCCGATCCTGCGGGCGGCGACGCCTTCGGTCAGCACCCGCCCGTCGCGCATCACCGCCACCGCCTTGCCGTCCACGGCCAGCTTCACCGGACGGAAGCGCCGGATGAGCGCGTCGAGCAGCTTGTCGATCCCCACGACCGCCGCCACCACCAGCATGGCATGAAGGAGCGGCACCTCGGGGTAGAAGAGCGCGTCGCCCACGGCCGAGCCCAGCGCGATGACCAGCAGAAACTCGATGATCGAGAGCTGCGCGATGCTGCGCCCGCCCACCCAGCGCAGCAGAAGCAGCGTCCAGCCGTAGATGATGAGCGTGCGGACGAGGATCTCGGCGAGAAAGAGCGGCGGATCGTCCCCGAGCAGCATCCGGCCGAGATCGAAGGCGACGACGGGCTCGTCCATGATACAGGCACTCCGCAACGGCCGGGGTTCCGGCCGTATCCAACGCGAGGCGCGGAGCGGGGTTCCTCTGCCTGAAAACGGCCGGGCGGGGCCCGGCCGGCCAAGGGGGATCAGTCCCGCAGCAGCTCGTTGATCGAGGTCTTCGAGCGCGTCTGCGCATCCACGCGCTTCACGATCACGGCGCAATAGAGGTTCACGCCGCCCTTCGAGGGCATCGACCCCGCCACGACGACCGAGCCTGCGGGCACTTCGCCATACATGACCTCGCCCGTCTCGCGATCCACGATCTTCGTCGACTTGCCGATGAAGACGCCCATGCCCAGCACCGAGCCTTCGCGGACGATGCAGCCCTCGACCACTTCCGAACGCGCGCCGATGAAGCAGTTGTCCTCGATGATGGTGGGGCCGGCCTGCATCGGCTCCAGCACGCCGCCGATGCCGACGCCGCCCGACAGGTGCACGTTCTTGCCGATCTGCGCGCAGGAGCCGACGGTGGCCCAGGTGTCGACCATGGTGCTCTCATCGACATAGGCGCCGAGGTTCACGAACGAGGGCATCAGAACGACGCCCCTGGCGATGTAGGCCGAGCGGCGGACGATGCAGTTCGGCACCGCGCGGAAGCCCGCGGCCTTCCATTGCGCCTCGCCCCACTGGGCGAACTTGCTGTCGACCTTGTCCCACCAGGTCCCTGCTTGCGGGCCGCCCGTCTGCACTTCCATGTCCTTCAGCCGGAAGCCGAGCAGCACCGCCTTCTTCGCCCACTGGTTGACATGCCAGTCCGCGCCGCGCTTCTCGGCCACCCGCAGGCTGCCCTTGTCGAGCGCCTCGAGCGTCGCCTCGATGGCCTCGCGGGTCTCGCCCTTGGTGGCCGGGGTGATCGTCTCGCGCGCCTCCCAGGCGGCTTCGATGGCGGCTTCGAGCGCGGAATACGACATGCGGATCACCCTTTTCCCGTGGTTCTTTACCCTCGAAGCCTATAAAGGCTGGGCCCATTCGCCGCAATGCGCCGAAGGATCATCATGAAAGACGACCGCCGCCACCCGTTCCGCGACAGTTCGCAGGACATGGAATCCGCCCACCGCGTGCCGGACACGCCGCAGAGCCGTGCGCCGGCCTACCGGCTGGCCTTCGCGGATCCGGAATTTCTCATGCGGGACGAGTTGCGTCCCGTCCGGCTCCAGCTCGAGCTGATGAAGCCGCAGATCGTCATGGACGAGCGCGGGATCGTCTCGACCGTGGTGATGTTCGGCGGCGCCCGCATCCCCTCGCCCGAGCGGAAGGACACGGCGCCCGAGGGGCTGGCTGCGCTGGCGCCCTATTACGACGAGGCGCGGAAGTTCGCCCGCATTGTGACCGAGCGCAGCATGGAAACCTACGGCCGCGAGCTGGTGATCGTCACCGGCGGCGGGCCGGGCGTGATGGAGGCGGGCAACCTCGGCGCGCATGAGGCGGGCGGGCAATCCATCGGGCTGAACATCGTGCTGCCGCACGAGCAGGCCCCGAACGCCTATGTGACGCCGGACCTCTCGTTCAACTTCCACTATTTCGCCGTGCGGAAGATGCATTTCCTGATGCGCGCCCGTGCCGTGGTGGTCTTCCCGGGCGGGTTCGGCACGCTGGACGAGATGTTCGAAAGTCTCACCCTGATCCAGACCAAGCGGATGAAGCCCATTCCCTTCCTCCTCTTCGGCCGCGAGTTCTGGGAGAAGATCATCAACTGGCAGGCGCTGGCCGAGGTGGGCACGATCGCCCCCGAGGATCTGCGCCTCTTCCGCTTCGTCGAGACGGCCGACGAGGCGCTCGAGGCGCTCGACGAGTGGGAGTGAGGGTCAGTCCACCGGCCGGATGAGCTTGCGCTCGAGCACGCGCAGCACCTGCGCCAGATCCTGCCCGCGGCGGAGGATCTGGCCGTCCATCGCCACCACCGCATACATGCCCTGCCGGGCGCGCAGCTTCGGGCGCTTCTCGATCCGGTAAAGCGGGCTCTCGGCCGTCCGGCGGAAGATCGAGAAGACTGCCACGTCGCGCAGGTGCGAGATGCCGTAGTCGCGCCATTCGCCCAGCGCCACCATGCGTCCGTAGAGGGTCAGGATCTGCCCCAGTTCGTGCCGGTCGAAACTCACCTGCTCGGGTGACTGCGGCGCGAAAGGGATCGGCGGCTGCACGGTCATGTCACGAGGCTGACGCAATAGGCCGGGCAAGGCAAGCCCGCTCGGACGCGGCTCTGCGGCGAGAGACCGGGGCGCACAAACCTCTCGAACTTGTCCGGCGCGCCCGAAAATGGCCATCGATCGACCTCTGCCAGAACGCAATCCGCCGTCATCTTCGATCCCGTAGCAGATGCCGAAAACCCCGGCGGCGGCAGAAACTGTCCCCTGCCTGCCGTCGGACCGGCATTCGAGCTCGCGGAAGCTCCGGCGTGCCGGGGCTTCCGATCGCCCTCCTCCGGATCAGGCGCGGCGGGCGAGGACCTCCACCCCCAGCGTCTCCAGCGCCTTCCGCTCGATGTCGGCCGCATTCAGCCCGGCGGTGGCATACATCACTTCGGCGCTGTTGTGGTCGATGAACGTGTCGGGCAGCACCATCGAGCGATACCGGAAGCCGCGGTCGAAGACCCCGGCCTCGGCCAGAAGCTGCGCCACATGGCTGCCGAAGCCGCCGATGGCGCCCTCCTCGATGGTGATAAGCGCCTCGTGATGGGCCGCGAGCTGCAGGATCAGATCCCGGTCGAGCGGCTTTGCAAAGCGCGCATCGGCGACCGTGGGAGAGATCCCGCGCGCCGCCAGCGCTTCGGCGGCCACCTGCACCTCGGCCAGACGGGTGCCGAAGGACAGGAGCGCGATTCGCGTGCCCTCACGCACCACCCGGCCGCGGCCGATCTGGAGCGGCACGCCCTTGGCCGGCATCTCGACCCCCACGCCGTCGCCGCGCGGGTAGCGGAAGGCGATGGGCCCTTCGTCATGGGCGGCGGCGGTGGCCACCATATGGACGAGCTCGGCCTCGTCGGCGGCGGCCATCACCACGATGCCGGGCAGGTTCGACAGGAAGGCCACGTCGAACGAGCCCGCATGGGTGGCGCCGTCCGCCCCCACGAGGCCCGCGCGGTCGATGGCAAAGCGCACCGGCAGGCGCTGGATCGCCACGTCATGGACGATCTGGTCGTAGCCGCGCTGGAGGAAGGTGGAATAGATCGCGCAGAAGGGCCGCATGCCGCCTGCCGCAAGCGCCGCCGAGAAGGTCACCGCATGCTGTTCCGCGATGCCCACGTCGAAGGTGCGCTTCGGAAACCGCTCGCCGAAGAGGTTGAGCCCCGTCCCGTCCGGCATGGCGGCCGTCACCGCGCAGATCCGCTCGTCGACCTCGGCCTCCTTGATGAGGCTCTGGGCGAAGACCTTGGTGTAGGAGGGGGCGTTCGAGACCGGCTTCACCTGCGCGCCGGTCAGGACGTTGAACTTGTTCGTGGCATGGCCGCGGTCGCGCGCGGCCTCGGCCGGGGCATAGCCCCTGCCCTTCTTGGTGATGACATGGATCAGCACCGGCGCATGTGCCCGCTGCTTGACGGTCCGCAGCACCGGCAGAAGCTGGTCGAGATCGTGCCCGTCGATCGGGCCGACATAGGAGAAACCCAGCTCCTCGAAGAGCGTGCCGCCGACGGTGACGCTCTTCAGCATCTCCTTGGCGCGGCGCGCGCCCTCCTGGAACGGTTCGGGCAGAAGCCCGAGCGCTCCCTTGGCGGCCGCCTTGAAGTCCTGGAACGGCGCGCCGGCATAAAGCCGCGAGAGATAGGACGACAGCGCCCCCACCGGCGGCGCGATGCTCATCTCGTTGTCGTTCAGGATCACGATCACCCGGTTCTTCAGGTGCCCGCCGTGGTTCAGCGCCTCGAAGGCCATGCCGGCCGACATCGAGCCATCGCCGATCACCGCCACCGCGTCGCCCGTGTCGCCGCCCATCTCGCGCGCCGCGGCAAAGCCCACCGCGGCCGAGATCGAGGTCGAGGAATGGCCCGCACCGAAACAGTCGTAGGGGCTCTCGGAGCGCTTGGTGAAGCCCGAGAGACCCCCGCCCTGCCGCAGGGTGCGGATGCGGTCGCGCCGCCCGGTCAGGATCTTGTGGGGGTAGCACTGGTGGCCGACGTCCCAGATGATCTTGTCGCGGGGCGCATCGAAGACCGCATGCAGCGCAACCGTCAGCTCCACCACGCCGAGGCCTGCGCCCAGATGCCCGCCCGTCACCGACACGGCCGAGATCGTTTCGGCCCGCAGCTCGTCGGCCAGCGAGCGCAGCTCACGGTCCGTGAGGCCCTTCATGTCCACCGGGAGCGTCACCCGGTCGAGCGTCGGCGTGCAGGGTCTGTCGGTCATGCTCTTCCTTCAGCTTTCACGCGAGATGACGAAGCGCGCCGCCTCGATCAATGTTCCTGCCTCTGGCCCATAGGGCGCAAGCGCCGCCTCGGCCTCCTCCACCAGAGCCCGCGCCCGCGCCTTGGCGCCGTCGAGCCCGAGAAGCGAGACGAAGGTGGCCTTCCCGGCTTCGGCATCCTTCTGGAGCCGCTTGCCCGCCTTCTCCGCATCGCCCTCGACATCGAGAATGTCGTCCGCGATCTGGAACGCAAGTCCGAGGGCCGTGGCGTATCGGCGCAGCGGCACCCGGTCCGCCTGCCCGAGGATCGCCCCCGCTTCGGCGGACCAGCGGATCAGCGCGCCGGTCTTGCCGGCCTGAAGGTGGGTGATCTGATCGAGCGTGAGGGGCACGGCAGCCGTCTCGGCCGCGATGTCGAGTGCCTGGCCCAGCACCATGCCCTCGGCGCCCGAGGCTTTCGCAAGGCTCGCCACCAGTTCGATCCGCACCTCGGCGGGTCCGAGCGCCGGATCGGCCAAGAGCTCGAAGGCGAGGGTCTGGAGCGCGTCGCCCGCCAGCACGGCGGTGCATTCGTCCCACTTGCGATGCACGGTCGGCAGGCCGCGGCGCAGGTCGTCATCGTCCATGCAGGGCATGTCGTCATGCACGAGGCTGTAGGCATGCAGCGCCTCGATAGAGGCCGCAGCACTCACCGCCGCCTCGGGCGCGATCCCGTGCAGCCGGGCGGATTCGAGCACGAGGAAACCCCGCAGCCGCTTGCCGCCCTGCACCGCATAGCGCATGGCATGGACGACCGGCAGATCCTCGCGATCCGCCAGCGCCGCATCGAGCCGCGCCTGAACGCGCGCGGCCGCATCCGTCAAAGCCTTGGAAAAGCTCACAATCCCTCCGCCGGAACCGCCGCCGTCGCGCGCCCCTCGGCGGCACGGATCAGCTCCACCTTGTCCTCGGCATCCTTCAGCTTCTGCGCGCAATGCGCCTTGAGCGCCGAGCCGCGCTCATAGAGGCGGATGGAGTCTTCCAGCGGCACATCGCCCTTCTCCAAAGCCGTGACGACCGCCTCCAGCGCCGCCATCGCCTCTTCGAACGTCATCTCTGCCACTGCTTTTTCCGTCATGCGCTCCGCTCCAGAAGGACGCCCACATGCGCCGCGCTGCTCGCGGCGAGGGCAGCCAGATCATATCCCCCCTCGAGTGTCGATACCACCCGCCCGCCGCATGACGCCGCAGCCAGATCGCAGAGCCGCCCCGTCAGCCAGGCGAAATCCGCCTCGCGCCAGTTGAGATTGGCCAGCGGATCGGCGGCATGGGCGTCGAAGCCCGCCGAGATCAGGATCAGCTCCGGCTGCCAGGCCTCGATGCGTCGGAAGGCTTCCTCCCAGGCCGTGCGCATCTCGGCGCTGCCGCTTCCGGGCGCCAGCGGCAGGTTCAGGATCTGACCGTGCGCGCCGCGCTCGTCGGCCGCCCCGGTGCCGGGATAGAGCGGCATCTGGTGGCTCGACACGAAGAGCGCGCGGCTCTCGTCCCACAGCAGGTCCTGCGTGCCGTTGCCGTGGTGGACGTCGAAATCCACCACCGCGACCCGGCCGAGCCCGTGATGATCGAGGGCGTGCTTGGCCGCGATGGCGGCCGAGCCGAAGAGGCAGAAACCCATCGGCCGCTCGCGCTCGGCGTGATGGCCGGGCGGGCGGCAGCCCACGAAGGCCGAGGAGGCTTCGCCCGCCAGCACCAGATCGACGGCGGCGCAGGTGCCGCCCACCGCCCGCATCGCCGCCTCGAACGAGCCCGGCGACATCCAGGTGTCCGGGTCGAGCCCGCGGATACCCTCGGCGGGCTCGGCCGCGCGGATCCGGTCGAGATAGGCCTGCGGATGGCAGCGCAGCACGTCAGCCTCTTCCGCCAGCGGCGCCTCGCGCCGCTCGAGCGGCAGCCGGTCGATCCCCGCCGCCACCGCTGCCATCCGCTCGATCCGCTCGGGGTGCCCCTCGGGCGTCGCATGTGCTTCGGATGCCGCGTGCGAAATCCAGACCACCGTCATGCCGTCTCCTCCCTGTCGTGCCGGAGCAGACTGCGGGGAAAGCCGCGGCATCTCAACCCGGCCGTGCGGAGGAGGGCCCGCCATTCGCGCTTCGTGAATGACAGCCTGGCAGACCCGCCGTCAGTCCGGCGCGAGCATGTAGCCCGAGCCGCGCACCGTCTGAAGATAGCGTGGCTGCCGCGGGTCCACCTCGATCTTCCGGCGCAGCCGCGTGATCTGCACGTCGACCGCCCGCTCCTGGCTCTGGCTGTCGTCGCGGCCGAGATCTCCCACCAGCTTCTCGCGGCTGACCGCCTCGCCGGGCTGGGCCGCGAAGATCCGCATCAGCGCGGCCTCGGTCGCCGTCAGCCGCACGGGCTCGGTGCCGCGCCACAATTCGCCCCGCTCGAGATCGTAGCGCACATCGCCCAGATGCAGCACCTTGGGCCCCAGCTCGGGCCGCGCCGAGGGCACGCGCCGCAGGATGGCGTTGATGCGCAGCAGAAGCTCCTTGGGCTCGAAGGGCTTGGCCAGATAATCGTCGGCCCCCGCCTCGAGACCCTCGATCCGGTGCGAGGTCTCGCCGCGCGCGGTCAGCAGCAGGATCGGCGTCGCCAGATCCTCGCGCAGGGACCGGGTCAGCGACACGCCGTCCTCGCCCGGCATCATCACGTCGAGCACGATCATGTCGAACTCGAGCCCGTCGAGCAGCCGCCGGGCCTGCGCCGCGTCGCGGGCCGTCGAGATGAGGAATCCGTTCCGGATCAGGAACTTCTGCAGAAGGCTCCGGATGCGCTCGTCATCGTCCACCACGAGAAGATGCGCCTGTGGCTCACTCACGCCCCACCCTCCTTCAGCGTCTGATACTGACGCCGCAACTCCGGATCCATCATCGCCTCGAGCACCTGCCGGAAGCCCTGCACCGCCGCGGGTCCGGCAGACCGATAGGCCGCCCGCATCCGCGCCCGCTGCGCGTCCGACAGGGTGCGCTCGAGCTCCGTTCCCTTCGGCGTGAGGTAGAGGTGGCGCTCGCGCTTGTCCACCCGGCCGATCCGGCTCTCGACCAGCCCATCCTCGATCAGCGTCCGCAGCACCCGGTTCAGGCTCTGCTTCGTGACGCCCAGGATCGACAGGAGGTTGTTCACCGTGGTGCCGGGGCTGCGATGGATGAAGTGCATCGCGCGGTGGTGCGCGCGCCCGTAATCGAGATCCTCGAGGATGCGGTCGGGATCGGCGGTGAAACCCCTGTAGGCAAAGAACATCGCCTCGATGCCCTTCCTGAGCTGCTCGTCCGTCAGGAACAGGAGCGACTCGCCGCCCCCGGGTCCCGGTGCTCCTTGCGACATGATCTTCCCCCCGTTGTCGCCCAGATTTTATGTCAGCCTTGTTGACTTTCCAAGACTCAACTGTTACCGACAGCCCGTCATTTGCGCAACTTTATGCCCGGTGCGGACCTATCTTGCGCAATTTATGCAAAGCGCCTATGCGCAGGAGGGTGACATGGCTGGATATGACGATCGCGACGGCAAGATCTGGATGGACGGCAAGCTGGTGGAATGGCGCGAGGCGAAGGTGCATATCCTGACCCACGCCCTCCACTATGCCTCGTCCGTCTTCGAAGGCGAGCGCTGCTACAACGGCAAGATCTTCAAGTCGGTCGAACATTCCGAGCGGCTGCGCAGGTCCGGCGAGCTGCTGGACATGCCGCTGCCCTATACGGTCGAGGAGATCGAGGCGGCGAAGAAGGCCACGCTCGAGGCCAACGGCCTGACCGACGCCTATGTCCGGGCCCTCGCCTGGCGCGGCGCCGGCGAGGATATGGGCGTCGCCTCGTCCCGCAACCCGATCCGCGTGGCCGTCGCGGTCTGGTCCTGGGGCAACTACTACGGCGACGCCAAGTTCAAGGGCGCCAAGCTCGACATCTCGAAGTGGAAACGGCCCTCGCCCGAGACGATCCCCTCGGCGGCCAAGGCGTCGGGCCTCTACATGATCTGCACCATGTCGAAGCACGCAGCCGAGGCGAAGGGCTGCTCGGACGCGATGATGTTCGACTACCGCGGCTATGTCGCCGAAGCGACCGGCGCCAACATCTTCTTCGTGAAGGATGGCGAGGTTCACACCCCGCTGCCGGATGCGATCCTGAACGGGATCACCCGCCAGACGGTGATCGGGATGCTGCGCGACAAGGGCATCAAGGTGCATGAGCGCTACATCGAGGCCTCGGAGCTCGAAGGGTTCGAGCAATGCTGGCTGACCGGCACCGCCGCCGAGGTCACCCCGGTCGGCCGGATCGGCGACTACAGCTTCGAGGTGGGCGCCCTCACCCGCGAGATCGCGACCGACTACGAGAAGCTCGTCCGCGCCTGACCGGACAGGGCGCGTCCCGCGGGCACGCCCGCAATCAGAAGGGCGCGCCCGCGGGCACGCCCCCGACCTTCATCTTGACCTTCGATCAGGCCTCGCGGCCCCGCGCGATGCGCAGGAACTCGAGCACGCGGCGGTTGCCGGCGGGCCGGGCCTCCTCGCGGTGCCAGAGGGACCGCGGATGGCGGGCCAGCCGCAGGAAGTTCTTCACCCGTCCGCCGTCCGAAGGGGTGCGCTTGTCAGCGAGGTGACGGCTCATGTCTGTCCTCCTTCAGTTTCAGACCGCCCCAGCATAGGGCAGAACGGCCCTCCAACCAAGCTTTCCGCCTAAGGTTCCGAGCCCGGACCGAAGCGGTGCGGCAATCGGCGCGGCGCCTCGCCCGGCTCAAACAACGATCCCGCCCCCGCAAGACCGGCAAGCGCCGCCGTCGCGCGGGCGGCCAGCGGCTCCTGCGCGCCAAGGACAAGCGCCGTGCCCAGCGCGATCCAGCTAGCCGCTATGACATTGAGACGGCGCGCAAAGGGCTGCTTGCGCGTCTTGTGCCGGAACTGGCGCTGCGCGATCTTCGCCCCGATCCAGCCCCCGCCGCGCTGAGCGCGAGCAGGTTGGCCTCGGGAAAGCGCCAGCCGCCCGACACGGCGCGCCGCTTGTCCAGACGGAAGGCGAACCAGGTAAGAAGGTTCGCGAACAGGAGGTAGATCGCCAGGGCGGCGGGAAGACTCGGAACGGGCATCGGCACCTCACGCCACGGATATGGCCCTCACTGTGGCGATTTTTCGTCCAGCCGCGCCAGCGCCCAACGTGCCGCATCCGCCACCGCCATGTCGGGGTCGTCCACATGCGGCGCGGCCGCCGCCCGAAGCCGCCGATCGCCCGAATTGCCGATGGCGTAAAGCACGTTGCGCAGAAAGCGGTCGCGCCCGATGCGCTTGATCGGGCTGCCCGAGAAGCGCGCCCGGAAGCCCGCCTCGTCCAGTCCCGCCAGCTCCGCGAGGGGTGGAGCCCCCACCCGCGCCGCATAGCCGATCTCGGAAGCCGCCTGCGCGAACTTGTTCCACGGGCAGGCCGCAAGGCAATCGTCGCAGCCGTAGATCCGGTTGCCCATCCGCGCCCGCAGCTCTTCCTCGACCGGGCCCCGGTGCTCGATGGTCAGATAGGAGATGCAGCGCCGCGCATCGAGCTGGAACGGCGCCGGAAAGGCCCCGGTGGGACAGGCGTCGAGGCAGGCCCGGCACGAGCCGCAATGCTCGCGCCCGGGCGCGTCGCGCGGCAGCTCGAGCGTGGTGAAGATGGCGCCCAGAAAGAACCAGTTGCCCAGCTCGCGGCTCAGAAGGTTGGTGTGCTTGCCCTGCCAGCCGAGCCCGGCGGCCTGCGCCAAGGGCTTCTCCATCACCGGCGCCGTATCGACGAAGACCTTGATCTCGCATCCCGTCTCCGCCACCAGCCAGCGCCCGAGCCGCTTCAGCCGCTTCTTGACGAGATCGTGGTAATCCCTGCCCTGCGCATAGACCGAGACCGCCCCGTGCCCCCGCGCCTCCAGCACCTGCCGCGGATCCTCCTCCGGCGTATAGAGCTCGGCCAGCATGATGACCGAGCGCGCCTCGGGCCAGAGCGCCGCGGCCGAGCCGCGCCAGGCCTCGCGCTCCTCCATCCAGCCCATCTGCCCCTGCCGCCCGGCGGCGAGAAACGCGCGCAGGCGCCCCGCCGTTTCCGGTGTCGCGTCGGGGGCACAGATGCCGAGCCGCGCGAAACCTTCCGCCCGCGCACGCGCCTCCAGGCGCTCCCTCAGCGTCTCATCGGCTTTCATTCTGGCTCAAATATCCCACGGGGGGCGCGGGGGGCGTGAAGCCCCCCGCACGGGTCCGCTCAGAAATCCAGATCCGCATAATGCGCGGGCTGCGGGAAGCCCGGCACCTGATCGGCCAGAAGCGGCCGGAAGGCCGGGCGCGACTTGATCTTGGCATACCAGTCCTTGACCACCGCGTGTCGGTTCCAGTCCACGTCCGAGATGTAATCGAGACAGGACAGATGCGCGGCCGCGGTGAAATCGGCGAGCGTCATGACATCGCCCGCCAGCCACCGCCGCTGGTCCAGAAGCCAGGCCATGTAATCGAGGTGATACTTGATCCGGTTCGAGCCGAACTTCACATTCTTCGAATCCGGATAGCCCTGCCCCATCAGCTTCTTGTTCACCCGCTCATAGAGCAGCTTCGAGGTGACCTCGTTGTGGAACTTGTCGTCGAACCAGGCGCAGAGCCTGCGCACCTCGAAGCGCCCGTCCACGTCGCGCGGCATGAGCGGCGGCGCAGGCACGGTCTCCTCGATATATTCGCAGATCGCCTGGCTCTCCGAGAGAACCCTGGTGTCCATCCGGAGCACCGGAACCTTGCCGGCCGGGTTGCGGCGCAGGAAGTCGGGCGAGGGGTCCCAGAAGCGCTCCTCGACCAGCTCCACCTCGATCTTCTTCTCGGCAAGCGTGAGTCGCACCTTGCGGCAGAAGGGCGACAGCGGAACGTGATAGAGACGGTTCATCGCAAATGTCATCTTTCGGAGGCGGGGAGCCCCCCTTCAATGCCGCGAAGGGCGCCGGGATGCAATCCCGCTCGGGCCCGCTACTCGAAGCAGGCGGCCCGCCCGTCGCGCCGGATGGTGTTCGCCCCATCGAGAATCGCGGCCGAGCGGCGGCGCACCACCGGCCCCGGGCTGGCGGCCGAGCGCACCTTCGGATCCGGCAGGACGGCCGCCAGACGCGCCGACTGCTGCGCAGTGAGCTTGGCCGGTTCGACGCCGAAATAATGCTCCGAGGCGGCGCGGATCCCGAAGACCCCCTCGTCGAATTCCGCCACGTTCAGATAGACTTCGAGGATCCGCCGCTTGGTCCAGATCGTCTCGACCAGCGGCGTCATCATCGCCTCGAGCGCCTTGCGCGGCCAGCTGCGGCCCTGCCAGAGGAAGACGTTCTTCGTCACCTGCTGCGACAGGGTCGAAGCGCCCCGGTTGCCGCCCGCATCGATGGCCGCGCGGATGGCGGTCATGTCGAACCCCCAGTGCAGGCAGAAATTGGCATCTTCCGCCGCCACCACCGAACGCGCCATCACCGGCGCGATCTCGTCCCAGTCCGCCCATTCGTGATCGACCGAGCCGAGCCGGAGGCTCTCGCTCATCATGTAGGGCGTGGTGGGCGGGTTCACGAGGCCGAAGAACAGCACGAGCAGGATGGCCGTGACCACCCCCCAGCCGGCGCCGGTCAGAGCCCAGCGCCGCAGGCGGCGCCGCAGCGGAGGAGCGGGCGGCGCCTCGGGCTCGGGCGGAGGCGGGGCGGCCTTGCGACGGGTCGACTTGCGCGCGGTCATGAGCCGACCTTGGACACGAACCGTCTCCACGGGTCAAGCGAACTTCCGCCCACCCGGACCAGCGCTGCGATGGGTCGCGCCATGACGGGGCGCCCTCCTCGATTTCGTCGCGGCCCGCGCGGGCGGCGCGGCCGCCCTCGGGAGACAGCGCGCGAGGCGGGCTCTGCCGGCGGACGGCCGGAGCGGCCCCGTGGGCAGAGGATGCCGTGGCACGCGGATAGAAAGGGGGGCCGCAGCCCCCCTCTCCGTCGCTTCACTCCGCGGGGACGGCCTGCGGCTCGTCCGACAGCGGGAAGGGCAGATGCACCAGCATCTCCTTCGGGCAGACCTGCAGGAAATTCGCCCGCTCGGTCTCCCAGTCGTTCAGGATGCGCGCAGCGTGGCGGCTGCCCGTCTCGCGCACATGGCGCTCGATCAGGCCCTTCAGCTGAGCCTCCCAGTGCGGATGGCCGATCGCACAGGTCACGAGCGTCTCGAGGTTCATGAAATCCTCCGCCACGCCCGAAGGGTCGTAGAGATAGGCCATGCCCCCGGTCATGCCCGCGCCGAAGTTCGCGCCGATCCGCCCGAGGATCACCGCGACGCCGCCGGTCATATATTCGCAGCCGTTCGAGCCGCAGCCCTCGACCACCACCTTGGCGCCCGAGTTCCGCACCGCGAACCGCTCGCCCGCACGGCCGGCTGCAAAGAGGAAGCCGTCGGTCGCGCCGTAGAGCACGGTGTTGCCGATGATCGTGTTCTCGGCCGCCACAAGCGGGCTCTCCATCTGCGGATGGACCACGATGGTGCCGCCCGACAGGCCCTTGGCCACATAGTCGTTGGCATCGCCCGCGACCTCGATCTTCAGCCCCTTGGCCGCGAAGGCGCCCAGAGACTGCCCGCAGGAGCCTGTCAGCTTCACCGTCAGATGGTCGGGCTGCAGGTTGTTCCGCATCCCGTATTTCCGCACGATATGGCTCGAGGCGCGCGTGCCGATGGTGCGGTGCGTGTTCCGCACCGCGTAGGAGAGCTGCATCTTCTCGCCATCCTCGAAGAAGCGCGCGCCATCCTTGACGATCTCGGCATCGAGCGTGTCCGGCACCGCATTGCGCGGCTTCGACCGGTCGTAGGTGATGCGGTTCGACCCGTCCACGGTGATGAGGAGCGGGTTGAGGTCGAGGTCGTCGAGATGCGCGGCCCCCCGGCTCACCTGGGTCAGCAGGTCGGCGCGGCCGATGATCTCGTCCATCGAGCGGGCGCCGATGGAGGCGAGGATCTCGCGCACTTCCTGGGCATAGAAGGTGATGAGGTTCACCACCTTGTCCGCCGAGCCGGTGAACTTCTCGCGCAGCTTCTTGTCCTGCGTGCAGACGCCCACCGGGCAGGTGTTCGATTGGCACTGGCGCACCATGATGCAGCCCATGGCGATCAGCGCGGCGGTGCCGATGCCATATTCCTCGGCCCCCATCATCGCGGCCATGACGATGTCGCGGCCCGTCCTGAGGCCGCCGTCCGTGCGCAGCGTCACCCGGTCGCGCAGGTTGTTCATCGCCAGCACCTGATGCGCCTCGGTCAGGCCCATCTCCCACGGCAGGCCCGCATATTTGATCGAGGTGCCGGGCGAGGCCCCGGTGCCGCCGTTGTGGCCCGAGATCAGGATCACGTCGGCCTTGGCCTTGGCCACGCCCGCCGCAATCGTGCCCACGCCGGAGGCCGCCACCAGCTTCACCGTGACCTTGGCGCGCGGGTTGATCTGCTTCAGGTCATAGATCAGCTGCGCGAGATCTTCGATCGAGTAGATATCGTGGTGCGGCGGAGGCGAGATCAGCGTCACGCCCGGCGTCGAATGCCGGAGCCGCGCGATGAGCTCGGTCACCTTCATGCCCGGAAGCTGGCCGCCCTCGCCGGGTTTGGCACCCTGCGCCACCTTGATCTCGAGCTCTTCGCAGGCGTTCAGGTATTCGGCGGTCACGCCGAAGCGGCCGCTCGCCACCTGCTTGATCTTGGCCGACGGGTTGTCGCCATTGGGCTCCGGCACGAAATGCGCCGGATCCTCGCCGCCTTCACCGGAGTCGGACTTGGCGCCGATCCGGTTCATGGCGATGTTCAGCGTCTTGTGCGCCTCGGGCGAGAGGGCGCCCAGCGACATGCCCGGCGTCACGAACCGCTTGCGGATCGAGGTGATCGATTCGACTTCCTCGATGGGCACCGGACGGCCGAGCGTCTTGATGTCCAGCAGATCGCGCAGATGGATCGGCGGGTTGGCCCGCAGCGTGGCCGAAAACTGCTTCCAGATGTCGTAGCTGGCCCGGTCGCAGGCCTGCTGCAGCATATGCATGGTCGAGGCTTCCCAGGCGTGTTTCTCGCCCGAGCGCCGCGCCTTGTAGAAGCCGCCGATGGGCAGCACGTCCGACCCGCCGAGCCAGCCCTTCGCGTGGATCTGCTCCAGCTTGTGCTGGATGCCCGAGGTGCCGATCCCCGAGATGCGGCTGTGCATCCCCGGGAAATATTCGGCCACCATGGCCCGCGAAAGACCCACGGCCTCGAAGTTCAGACCGCCGCGATAGGAGGAGATCACCGAGATCCCCATCTTCGACATGATCTTCAGAAGCCCGGCGTTGATCGCGTCGCGGTAGCGGCGCATCGCGTCGTTCAGGTTGCCCTCGAGGAGGCCGCGCTCGATGCGGTCGGCGATCGTATCCTGCGCCAGATAGGCGTTCACCGTGGTGGCGCCGCAGCCGATCAGCACCGCGAAATAATGCGGGTCGATGCACTCGGCCGAGCGCACATTGATAGAGGTGAAGGTCCGCAGCCCCTTGCGGGTCAGCCAGGAATGGACCGCCGAAGTCGCGAGGATCATCGGCATCGGCACTGCCCCGGGGCCCTGGTTCTGGTCGGTCAGCACGATATGGGCCGCACCCGAGCGCACCGCATCCTCGGCCTCGGCCCGGATCCGCTCGAGCCCGTGGCGCAGCGCATCGTGGTGATGGTCGGCCGGGAAGGTGCAGTCGATGGTCGCCACGTTGGTGCCGAACTGCGACAGCATCGTCTCGAACTCCGAGTTCGCGACGAAGGGGCTCTCGAGGATCAGGATCTCGGTCTGGCTCGAATGTTCGTCGAGCACGTTCTTGAGGTTGCCGAACCGGGTCTTGAGGCTCATCACCCGGCTCTCGCGGAGCGAGTCGATGGGCGGGTTCGTGACCTGGCTGAAGTTCTGCCGGAAGAAGTGGCTGAGCGGCCGGTAGACCGACGACAGCACCGCGGGCGGCGTATCGTCGCCCATCGAGGCGATCATCTCCTTGCCGTCCTCGGCCATCGGCACGAGCACCTGCTCGATCTCCTCGACCGAGAAGCCGGCCGCGATCTGGCGCTTGCGCAGCTCGGCCGGCGCGAACATGCGCTGCTCGGGCACGTCGGCGAGGATCGCGTTCAGGTCCACGACCTTCTCGATCCAGTCGCCGAAGGGCTGCGAGGCCGCCAGCGTGTCCTTCAGCTCGGCGTCGTGGTAGAGCTTGCCCTCGGCCATGTCGACCGCGATGAGCTGGCCCGGCCCGAGCGCGCCCTTCTCGCGCACGTTCATCTCATCCACCGGCACCATGCCGGCTTCCGAGCCCGCGATGAGCATCCCGTCACCCGTCACCACATAGCGCATCGGGCGCAGGCCGTTGCGGTCGAGCCCGCCGCAGACCCAGCGGCCGTCGGTCATGGCCAGCGCCGCCGGCCCGTCCCAGGGCTCCATCACCGCGTTGCAATAGGCATACATGTCCGCCCATGCCTTCGGCATGTCGGTCGTGGTCTTCGACCAGGCTTCCGGCACCATCATGGTCTTGACCATCGGCGCCGAGCGGCCCGAGCGCACCATGACCTCGAAGACGGCATCCAGCGCGCCCGAGTCGGACGAGCCCTGCGGGACGATCGGCTTGATGTCCTCGGCCGCATCCCCGAAGGCCGAAGAGGCCATGCGGATTTCGTGGCTCTTCATCCAGTTGATGTTGCCCTTCAGCGTGTTGATCTCGCCGTTGTGGGCGAGCATGCGGAAGGGCTGCGCCAGCCACCATTGCGGGAAGGTGTTGGTGGAATAGCGCTGGTGGTAGATCGCGAACGAGCTTTCGAACCGCTCGTCCTGCAGGTCGGGGTAGAAGGTGGCGACCTGCTCGGCCAGCATCATCCCCTTGTAGATGATCGACCGGCAGGACAGCGAGCAGAGGTAGAGCCCCTGGATCGAGCCCGCCTGCGCCGCCTTCTCGATCCGGCGGCGGATGATGTAGAGCTCGCGCTCGAACTGCTCGTCGTCGATGTCCTTCTCGCAGCGGATCAGGATCTGCTCGATCTCGGGGCGCGTGGCATTGGCCTTCTCGCCGAGGACGGAGGTGTCCACCGGCACATGGCGCCAGCCGTAGATGTAATGGCCCATGCGCAGCACTTCGGACTCGACGATGGTCCGGCAGCGTTCCTGGCCGGACAGGTCCGTGCGCGGCAGGAAGACCTGGCCCACGGCCACGAGCTTGTGCATGTCGGGCTCGTGGCCGGTGCGGCGGATCTGGTCGTAGAAGAACTTGACCGGGATCTGGACATGGATGCCCGCGCCGTCGCCGGTCTTGCCGTCGGCATCGACCGCGCCCCGGTGCCAGACGGCCTTCAGCGCGGCGATGCCGCTCTCGACGACCTTCCGCGACGGCGTGCCCGAGATCGAGACGACGAGGCCCACGCCGCAGGAGGCATGCTCGTCCTCGGCCTTGTAAAGTCCGTTCGCGTCCAGCCAGGCCCGCTTCGCCTCTTCGGCTTTCACCCAGGCTTCATCATAGATCGTCATGGCTCACTCCTCTGGGCTGGCTGGAAGCGTGGCGAGAAACTCGGCTTCCGTCATCTGATGGGTCGGACCGGCAAAGCTCCAGGCGTCGGGCTTGCGGTCGATGTAGATCTCGTGGGCGAGGCGGATGCCGCTCAGGTCATCCAGAAGCCCCGCCGCCATGTAGTAGTCGCGCGGCATTCCCGGTCCGGTCAGCCGATACCAGAGCGTCGAGCCGCAGCTGCCGCAGAAGCAGCGCTCGGCCCAGGCCGACGAGGCATAGGCCTTCACATGCTCGGCGCCGGTCACGGTCATGGCGGCCTCGGGCACCATCATCGTGACGAAGGCCGAGCCGGTCCAGCGGCGGCACATCTCGCAATGGCAGGCGCCGATCTCGTGCGAGACGGTCGCCACGGCGATCTGCACCCCGCCGCAGAGGCAGTGTCCGGTCCGGTCAGCGGTCATGGCGCACCTTCACGATCAGGCCGTCCTCGGGCGCCTGCGACAGGATCGCGTCGCAGTCGAAGATCGGCTCGGTGGCAAGAAAGCCCGGCTCGCCCGGGAAGACGAAATCGACGGGGCTGCCGTCCACGGGCAGCGAGCCCCCGGTGCCGTCGCTCCACCGGGTCGGGCCGGCGAAGAAGAGACGCCATTCGGGATGGATATATTCGTTCCCCTGCGCCTGCCGCAGGACCGTGCCGCCGATGCTCGTCTCGGTGAATTCGAACTCGGTCTCCTGAAGCACGATCCCGTCGATGGTGAAGCTTCGGCCGGTCAGCCGGTCGTAGCCGGTCACGCGGCTCCGCTCGCCCGTGCTGCGGGTCAGGCCGAAATCATAGCTGTCCGCCCCGCTCAGAAGTTCGGTGAAGGAGGCCGGGTCGGCCGGGTTCGGGTCGAGCGCCTGCCGCACGGTGGGGAACATCTCGTAGCTCTCGACCCACTGCGCCTCGCGGTCGATGTGGGAGGAGAAGAAGATGCCTTCCTGATCGAAGTCCACGCGCCACTTGTCGCCCGCAGGATCCTTGTCGCAGCGGTAGTGGTGCGACACGCGGCAGCCGCGCGACTGCACGGTGAGAAAGGCGGTGCAGCCCTCGGGCGGCGTGAAGGTCCGCCCGGAGCCGAAAGCGGGGGCGGCCGCGATCAGCGCGAGCCCTCCCGCCAGGATCTTCGTCAGAAGAGTCATGCCCATGGTCCCATCACCTCGCGCCCGGCCTCTCCAGAGGCCCGGCCCGCACCGGCCGCCCGGGACCTTCCGGGCGGTCGCATCCCGCAGAGGCGCTATTCGGCCGCGACGACGGCCGGCTGCGCCAGATAGTCGAGGATCGACTGCGCCGCATCGCGGCCGTCGCGGATCGCCCAGACGACGAGGCTCGCGCCCCGCACGATGTCGCCCACGGCATAGACGCCGGGAAGGCTCGTGGCATGGGTGCGGAAGTCGGCCTTGATCGTGCCCCAGCGGGTCACGGTCAGGTCGGGCACGCCCCAGAGTGTCGGCAGGTCCTCGGGCTCGAAACCGAGCGCCATGATCGCGAGATCGGCAGGTTCGACATAGTCGGCGCCCTCGATGATCTCGGGCATCTGCCGCCCCGTCGCATCCGGCTCGCCGAGCCGCATCTTCTGCACGATCACGCCCTCGACCGCATCGCCCGCAATGAAGCCGCGCGGCGCCGAGAGCCAGACGAACTCCACGCCCTCCTCCTCGGCATTGGCGACCTCGCGCTGCGAGCCCGGCATGTTGGCCCGGTCGCGGCGGTAGAGGCACTTCACGCTGGTGGCGCCCTGCCGGATCGCGGTGCGGACGCAGTCCATGGCCGTGTCGCCGCCGCCGATCACCACGACGCGCTTGCCGCTGGCATCGAGACCGTCGTCGTCCACCTCGTCGCCGAAGCTGCGGCGGTTCGAGGCGGTGAGGTAGGACAGCGCCTGCACCACGCCTGCCGAGCCCACACCGGGGGCCGCGAGGTCGCGCTGCTTGTAGACGCCCGTCGCGATCAGCACCGCATCGTGCTGGCCGCGGATCGCGTCGAAGCTCAGATCCTCGCCCACATTGCAGTTCAGCACGAACTGGACGCCCGCCTGCTCGAGCTGCTCGACGCGGCGCGCGACCACGTCCTTCTCGAGCTTGAAGCCGGGGATGCCGTAGGTCAGCAGGCCGCCCGCGCGGTCGTAGCGGTCGTAGACCGTGACCTGAAGGCCCGCCCGGCGCAGCGCGTCGGCCGCGGCGAGGCCGCCCGGGCCCGCACCGATGATGCCGACCGACTCCGACCGCTCGTAGGCGGGCTTGCCCGGCACGACCCAGCCGTTTTCCCAGGCGGTGTCGGTGATGTATTTCTCGACCGCGCCGATGGTGACAGTGCCGTGGCCCGACTGCTCGATCACGCAGTTCCCCTCGCAGAGACGGTCCTGCGGACAGATCCGGCCGCAGATCTCGGGGAAGGTGTTGGTGGCCTGGCTGATCTCGTAGGCTTCCTGAAGCCGGCCCGTCGCGGTCAGGCGCAGCCAGTCGGGAATGTTGTTGTGCAGCGGGCAGTGCGACTGGCAGAAGGGCACGCCGCACTGGCTGCACCGGCTCGATTGCTCGGCGGCCTTGGCCGCGGCGAACTCGCGGTAGATCTCGTGAAAGTCCTGAGAACGCAGCGAAGCCGGACGTTTCTCGGGGGTCTCCCTCGCCATCTTGACGAACTGGAGCATCGGTTCTTTTGCCATGCGGAGCCCTCCCTCGAGGCCGACTGCGGGGTGCGGTCGTGTTACTCCAGGTCCGGCGGGCATAAAAGTCAGCAAGACTGACCTATTTGTCGATTTTTCGCTGACGCGGGCCCGACGCCGCGCAATTTCCGCAGATTTTAGGTCAGCTAAACTGACCCAACCCCTCAGTAGCCTGCCAGCAATGCCGCCAGAGCCACCGATCCCACTGCGATTCGCCACCAGCCGAACAGCGCGTAGCCATGCCGGCTCACATAGCCGAGCAGCCAGCGCACCACGAGAACCGCCGCCACGAAGGCTGCCACGAAGCCTACCGCAATCTCGCCCAGAGCCGAAGCATCCAGCACGTCGCGGTTCTTGAAGAGGTCGAAGGCAAAGGCGCCGGCCATGGTGGGCATGGAGAGGAAGAAGGAGAACTCCGCCGCCGCGCGCTTGCCCGCGCCCAGCATCAGCCCGCCGACGATGGTCGCGCCCGACCGTGACACACCCGGCACCATGGCGAGACATTGGATGAAGCCGATCTTCAGCGCCACGTTCAGCGGCAGGTCCATCGCATCGTCATAGCGGGGCTCCGGCGCCATCCGGTCGACGAAGAGCAGCACGATCCCCCCGAGGATCAGCATGGTCGCGATGAGGATCGGCGTCTCGAACAGCACCGCCTTGATGAAGCCGTGCGCGAGCACGCCGATCACCACCGCGGGCAGGAAGGCCACCAGCACCGCCACGAGGAAGCGGAAGGCCCTCGGGTCGTGCGGTGCGGCCCGGATCACCGAGACGAGCTTGGCGGCATAGACCGTCAGCACCGCCAGCACCGCACCGAGCTGGATCACCACCTCGAAGCTGCGCCCCGCGCTTTCAAATCCAAGGAAGTGCCCGGCCAGCAGCAGGTGCCCCGTCGAGGAGACGGGAATGAACTCTGTCAGGCCTTCCAGCAGTCCCAGAACAAGAGCGACCAAAGTCGTCGAGTCCAGCATGATCGCTCCGTCTTGTTCGGTCCGGGCTCGGCTCAGGTCTTGCGCAGGTTCCGCGCCGAAGCCTTGATCGAGGCATATTGACCCGACGGCCGGAAGCTCCAGAGATATTCCGGCAGCACGGCCTCCATCGCGGTGGGCGAGATGCCGAGATCGGCGAGGCCCTTGGCGTCGGGGGCCACGATATTGTCGCGGCGGAGGTTGCGCACCTGATCGCGGGTCAGGGTCTTGTTGGCCAGCAGCCCGAAGGTCGCCGTCTGCACCAGATCCAGCGCGCCGCCGATCAGGTTCGCGACCCAGAAGGGCACGTTCACGATCAGCTTGCGCCGCTCGACCACGCGCAGAAGCATCTTCATCAGGTCGCGGAAGGTCTCCACATCCGGGCCGCCCAGTTCGTAGGTGCCCGGCGCCGCCCGGCCGAGGACGCCCGCCACCGCCGCCTGCGCCACGTCATCGACGAAGACCGGCTGGAATTTCGTCGCGCCGCCGACGACCGGCAGCACCGGGCTGAAGCGCGTCATCTGGGCGAAGCGGTTGAAGAAATCGTCCTCGGGTCCGAAGATCACCGACGGACGCAGGATCACCGCCCGCGGGAAGGCCTCGCGCACGGCGGCCTCGCCCGCGGCTTTGGTGCGGCCATAGGCGCTCGGCGACTGCGCGTCGGCGCCGATGGCCGACAGCTGCACCAGCGTCTGCACGCCCTCGGCAGCGGCGAGCCGCGCCACGCGGGCCGCGCCTTCGGCCTGCACCGACTGGAATCGGTTCTTGCCGCTTTCGGCAAGGATCCCCACGCAGTTCACCACCGCATCCGCGCCGTGCATGACGGCGCGCACCGAGGCATCGTCGCGGATGTTGCAGAAGACGGGCTCCACCTGCCCCACGACACCGTAGGGCTTGACGAACAGCGCCTCGTTCGGACGGCGAACGGCCACGCGCACGCGCCAGCCTTCCTGGGCCATCCGGCGGGCGATGTAACGCCCCACGAAGCCCGACCCGCCGTAGATCGTCACAAGCTTGCTCATCTTCCGTCCTCGCCCGGCATGGTCATCAAAGATTGCCCCTTCCCATAACTTTACGGGGGCTGCGGAACAAGCGCCAATGAGCTTCGCCTTTTTTCGTGACACCCCGTTGACACTGCCGAATCCCCCATATAAATCGCCCCTCACGACACCTGCCCAGGTGGCGGAATTGGTAGACGCGCACGGTTCAGGTCCGTGTGCCGCAAGGCGTGGAGGTTCGAGTCCTCTCCTGGGCACCATCGATCCTTCGTGCCAATTCGAAGGATCAGGCAGTGACAATCCATCTGCATCGCAACGACCTGCCGGACGGTCTCGCCCTCGGCCCGGTCGTGGCCATAGACACCGAGACCATGGGCCTCGACCCGCGGCGCGACCGTCTCTGCGTCGTTCAGCTCTCGGCGGGCGACGGCGATGCGCATCTGGTGCAGATCGAGCGCGGGCAGACCAGCGCCCCCAATCTCGAGCGTCTTCTGACCGACCCGCAGGTGCTGAAGCTGTTCCATTTCGGCCGGTTCGACATCGCCGCCCTGAAGCGGGCCTTCGGCGTGCGCACCGAGCCCGTCTGGTGCACCAAGATCGCCTCGAAGATGGTGCGAACCTTCACCGATCGGCACGGGCTGAAATATCTGTTGCTCGAACTGGTCGGCGTGGACGTCTCGAAGCAGCAGCAGACCTCCGACTGGGGCGCGGCCGAGCTGACGGATGCGCAGAAGGACTATGCCGCCTCCGACGTGCTCCATCTGCACCGGCTCAAGGACGAGCTGGAGGCACGGCTGCTGCGCGAGGGCCGGATGGAACTGGCGCAACGCTGTTTCGATTTCCTTCCCACGCGGGCAGAGCTCGACCTCATGGGCTGGGACGAACCGAATGACATCTTCCACCACTGACTTTCTCGCGACCGCCCGGCGGGTGATCGAGGCCGAGACCACGGCCCTCACGATGCTGGGCGCGAGCCTCGACGACAGTTTCGGCGCTGCGGTCGAGACGATCCTGCGCGCCCGCGGGCGCGTGATCGTCTCGGGTATGGGCAAGTCGGGCCATATCGGGCGCAAGATCACCGCGACCCTCGCCTCGACCGGCACGCCTGCGCAGTTCGTCCATCCGGCCGAGGCCAGCCACGGCGATCTCGGCATGGTCACGCGGGACGATGTGGCGCTGGTGCTGTCGAATTCGGGCGAGACGCCCGAGCTGGCCGACATCATCGCCCACACGCGGCGCTTCGACATTCCGCTGATCGGCGTCGCGAGCCGCGCCCAGTCCACGCTGCTGCGCCAGTCCGACGTGGCCCTGCTGCTGCCGCCCGCCCCCGAGGCCTGCGGCAACGGCATCGTGCCCACCTCCTCGACCACGATGACGCTGGCCCTGGGCGATGCGCTGGCCGTGGCGCTGATGGAGCACCGCCAGTTCACGCCCGAGCATTTCCGCGTCTTCCATCCGGGCGGCAAGCTCGGGGCGCGGCTCGCGCGCGTGGCCGATCTCATGCACCGCGACCTGCCCCTGGTTGCGATGGGCACCTCGATGGGCGAGGCCCTCATCACCATGAGCCGCCTCGGATTCGGCGTCCTCGGCGTCACCGGACCCGAGGGCCGGCTTGCGGGAATCATCACCGACGGCGACCTCCGCCGTCATCTCGATGGGCTTCTGTCGCTCTCTGTCGAAGATGTGATGACGCGCAACCCCCTCACCATCCCCCCCGACGCTCTGGCCGAGAAGGCCGTGGCGGTGATGAACGCCCGCAAGATCACCTCGCTCTTCGTGGTCAATCCCGAGGGGTCGGGCGCGGCGGAGGGGCTGATCCATATTCACGACTGCCTCCGCGCCGGAGTGGCCTGAGCCATGGCGCCCCCGCGGCCCGACAACCTTCATTCGCGGCTGGTCTCCTGGCTGAAGGTCGTCCTGCCGCTGGCGGCGCTGGCGATCCTGTCGACGCTGTTCCTCGTGGCACGGACCATCAATCCCGACGACGCGATTCCCTATGCCGATGTGGATGTGGCCGACCGGGTCCGCGAGCCGCGGATCACCGCGCCCACCTGGGCCGGGATCACCAGCGACGGTGCGGCGCTCAGCGTCGAGGCCGCCGCGGCCCGTCCGGGACAGGCGCCGGGCGAGGAGGGTCGGGCAGCGGCGCTTCGTGCACGGATAGACACGCCCGACGGCGCCAGCGCCACGATGGCGGCCGAGACCGGCGCGCTCGACAGCGATGCGCGGCTCCTGCGGCTGGGTGGTGGGGTGGAAGTGACCACCTCCACCGGCTACCATCTGACGACCGAGGCGGTGACCGCCGATCTCGATGCGACCGACGTGCGCTCCGACAGCGCGCTCGACGCCACCGGCCCGCTCGGCCGGATCGAGGCCGGCTCGATGCGCCTGACCGAGGATCCCGAAGCCGCCGGCAGCTATGTGCTGACCTTCGGGAATCGCGTGAAGCTGATATACGATCCGAAGAAGTGATGGACGCGATGTCGAGGCGAGAGATGAGGACGATCCTGATGGCGGCGGCGGCCGCGCTCTGGCTGCCCATGGCAGCGCACGCGCAAGGGGCCGAGGTCGCCTTCGGAGGCGGGCTCAAGCAGGACACGACGCTTCCGGTCGAGATCGGATCGGACCAGCTTCAGGTGAACCAGGCCGACGGAACGGCGGTCTTTTCGGGCAATGTCCGCGTCGCGCAGGGGCCGATGCGGCTCGGCGCACAGTCGGTGCGGGTCGAATACGCCCCCGGAGGCGGCGCGATCCGCAGGCTCCATGCCTCTGGCGGCGTCACGCTCGCCAATGGCAGCGAAGCCGCCGAGGCGAAGCAGGCCGTCTACACGATCGAGAGCGGCGAGGTTGTCATGACGGGCGACGTGCTGCTCACGCAGGGGCCGAACACGCTGGCCGGGCAGAAGCTCGTGATCGACCTGACCGCCGGCACCGGCCGGATGGAAGGGCGCGTGCAGACCGTCTTCCAGCCGGGCAAGGCGCCATGAACGTGAAATCGGAATTCGTCGTGACGCGCGGCGGGTCGGGCCTGCAGGTGGTGGGGCTCCGCAAGAGCTACAAGCGCCGCCCGGTGATCCGCGACGTCACGATGCATCTCGACCGCGGCGAGGTCGTGGCCCTGCTCGGCCCCAACGGCTCGGGCAAGACGACCTGCTTCTATGCCATCGCGGGCCTCGTCAGCCCCGAGGGCGGGCAGGTCATGATCGAGGGCCGCGACGTCACCGCCCTGCCCATGTATCGCCGCGCGCGGATGGGGATCGGCTACCTGCCGCAGGAGGTCTCGATCTTCCGCGGCCTGTCGGTCGAGGACAACATCCTTGCCGTCCTCGAGATCACCGAGAAGGACCCGCACACGCGGCGCGAACGGCTCGAGGAGCTGCTCGGCGAATTCTCGATCGCGCACCTGCGGCGGACGCCCGCGCTCGCCCTCTCGGGCGGCGAGCGGCGCCGGGTGGAGATTGCGCGGTGTCTTGCCGCAGATCCGCGCTATCTGCTGCTTGACGAGCCCTTCGCAGGGGTCGATCCGATCGCGGTGGGCGAGATTCGCGGGCTGGTGCACGACCTCAAGAGCCGGGGTATCGGCGTCCTCATCACCGACCACAATGTGCGGGAAACGCTTGAGATTGTGGACAGGGCCTACATCCTGCACGACGGCACCGTGCTCAAGAGCGGCACCACCGAAGAGGTGGTCCGCGACGAAACGGTGAGGCGGGTTTATCTGGGCCAGAACTTCCGCATCTCCTGATGCTTTCGGCTCAGTCGAAGGGCGTGAGCTTGCTGTTGACAACCGCGCGCCAAAAGCAGCCAAATGACCTTGATGCGTGCAGAACCCGCCCTCGCCGCCGATCCGCTCAGGCCCCGCTTTCCGGCCAGGCCTCGTGGATCCCGGCGTTTGCCCGCGTCAGCAATAACAGTCGGCGGGCACCCCGGTCTGGGGCGGACTGGCCTTGCCGAGTCAAAAGGAGGAATCATGCGATACCAGATCAGCGGGAAACAGATCGACATCGGTGAAGCGCTTCAGACTCACGTCAAATCCGAACTTGGCGAGGTGATCGAGAAGTATGCCCAGCGTCCCACCGAGGCGACGATCGTCTTTTCGCGCGTTGCGCATGAACATGTCTGCGAATCCACGATCCATCTGTCGACGGGTCTGACGGCCCAGGCGACCGGCCGTGCGACCGAAATCTACGCCGCCTTCGAGAGCTGCCGCGAGAAGATGGACAAGCAGCTCCGTCGCTACAAGCGCCGCCTCCGCGACCATCACCGCGAGCGGACGGCCCCGGTTGAATTCGGTCCGGGTTCCTCCTATATCCTCGCCGCATCCGAGGAAGCCGAGGATGGTGAGGTCGAGAACCTTCAGCCGATGGTGATCGCCGAGATGGAGACGAAGGTTCCTTCGATCACCGTCGGCGAAGCCGTCATGCAGCTGGAACTCGCCGGCCAGAGCATGCTTGTCTTCCGCAATGAAGGTCATGGCGGGGTGAACGTCGTCTACCGTCGGGATGACGGGAACATCGGCTGGATCGACCCGCGCAACAGCAAATAGCGCGCGCCCGAGGCGCAGGACAAGCGACCGCCCATGGAACTATCCAAACTTCTGATGCCAGGAGCCGTTCGGGTTCTGAGCCAGGTCACGAGCAAGAAGCGCCTCTTCCAGGAACTGGGAGAGGTCGCCGCGCAGGCCTATGCTCTGAATGCGTCGGTCGCCATCGACGGCCTGCAGGAGCGCGAGAGCCTGGGGCCGACCGGCGTCGGGCATGGCATCGCCCTGCCCCATGCCCGGCTCGAGGATCTCGACCGGATCGTGGGGGTGTTCCTGCGCCTCGAGAAACCGCTCGACTATGACAGCGTCGACCGCCAGCCGGTGGATCTGGTCTTCGCCCTGTTCGCGCCCAAGGATTCGGGCGTCGATCACCTGAAGGCTCTGGCGCTCGTCTCGCGCACCATGCGCGACGCGGGCGTCTGCACCAAGCTCCGGTCGAACACCGACCCGGCCAAGCTGCACGCGATCCTCACCGAGACCCGCGCTCCGCAGGCCGCCTGAACGGTCCCGGGGCGGCCCCGTGCCGCCCGTTCTTCATCACATCCTCTGCTTTAGCGAGCGAGATCCACGCGGTGTCCGTCGACCCGTGTTGGCCGGATCTGCGAGAGCGGCCGTGGCCTGCGGGACAGGCGGAGGCCGCGTCCGCAGAGCGGCTCGGGTTTGGCCCTGCCCATCCCGATGCCGGCCCGACCCAGACGCCCGTTGCACAAACCATCGTTCAGGCGCAGCAGCGCCGAGGATCCCGCACGACTGACGCGAAAAAGGCCTTTCTGGTCAGGCGGCGCGGAGCGGCAAGGCCATGTCGCGAACGGCGGTCTCAGCGAACCCGACCGCATCCGGAAATGAAAACGGCCCCCGGGCCGGCGCGTCAGGAACGCCGAACCCGGGGGCCGAACTGCATGTCGGGCGGTTATTGCGCCGCCTTCTCCAGAGCCAGCATGTCGTGCAGGTAGCCCGAGAACTCGTCCCGCAGTTCGGGGCGCGCGAGGCCGAAGGCCACAGTCGCCTGCAGGAAGCCTGCCTTCGAGCCGCAGTCGTAGCGCTGGCCGCGGAAGCGGAAGCCGTAGACCTTGCCGGACTCGTCGATCTCTTCGGCGATCGCATCGGTCAGCTGGATCTCCCCCCCGGCGCCTTCCTTCTTGCGGTTCAGGTTGTTCAGAACCTGCGGCGTCAGGATGTAGCGCCCGATCACGGCGAGATTGGACGGCGGATTTTCCTTCGGTTTCTCGACCATGCCATTGACCTTGACGATCGAGCCCATGTCCTCGGCGACCGAGAGCACGCCATAGGCCGAGGCCTTCTCGGGCGGCACTTCCATTGCGGCCACCATGTTGCCGCCGGTCTGTTCGTAGGCCTCCACCATCTGCTGCAGGCAGGGCTTCTCGGCCGCGATCACGTCATCCGGCAGCATCACCGCGAAGGGCTCGTCGCCGATCAGGCGGCGCGCGCACCAGACCGCATGGCCGAGGCCCAGCGCCTTGTGCTGGCGGACATAGGCGATGGCGCCGCTTTCCATGTTGGTGCTTTCCAGCACGTCGAGCAGATGCTCCTTGCCGGGCTTCTTCAGCGCGGCTTCGAGTTCGGGCGCATTGTCGAAATAATCCTCGAGCGCGCTTTTGCCGCGCGAGGTGACGAAAATGAATTCCTTGATGCCGGCCGCCCGAGCCTCATCGATCGCATATTGGATCAGGGGGCGGTCGACCAGCGTCATGATCTCTTTCGGGATCGACTTGGTCGCCGGCAGAAAGCGCGTGCCCAGTCCTGCGACGGGAAATACGGCCTTGGTAACCTTGTTTGTTGTCATAGCTCTCACTCTGGTTCGCCTGCCCTGATCCGCAGGCACCGTGCAAACTACACGGAGTTGGAACTCGCCGCACCCTATCGCAGCAATATGTCGGCAATTTGGTGCCGGCAGGAAAAGTTCCGTCCTGTGGATAAGATTCTTGCATTCCGGTGCCGGACGGGCAGCGAAACAACGGCGGCGCTCAAGGGCACAGACCGCTGAAAAACGGCCAACTCGCTGCGGCGTGCGAGGACAAGGCAGCTCCCTGCCGCGAACCGTGCCGCCCGCCGACCGGCGCGGCCTTCGGCGGGATCGGACCGAAACGCCTTCGTCGGGCGCCCCAGTCCGCACGACCCCGCCGGCCGGAGATCGGATCCTACGCAGAAGGGATGCGGCATGACGCCGCGGCCGCACCCTCTCCAGCCGCAGGACCGTCAGCCGCGCTGCATCTCGGCCAGCATGGTCTCGATCCGCGCCACATCCTCGGGATTGTTGAGCTCCCAGAACTGACGCCCGCGGGCCTCGACCTCGACGCAGAGCACCGACCGGCCGTTCTCGAGGAAACGGAGCTGCTCGAGCCCCTCCAGCTCTTCCAGCGGGCCGATGGGCCAGGAAGGATAGGCCGCCAGCGCCGCGGGCCGGTAGGCATAGACGCCGACATGATGGAAGACCGGCGTCTCCTCGGCGTCGCCGTAGACGCGACCGGTGTAGGGGATCACTTCCTTCGAGAAATAGAGCGCGTGGCGCGTGGCGCCGAAGACGGCGGTGGTGCCGCCGACGCGGCCCGCGCGACGGTCGGTCAGAAAGCCGTTCAGCGCCCGCCCGTCGCAGCGCAGGACCGGCGTCGCCAGCTCTGCGGAAGGATCCTCGCGCAGGCCCGCCACCAGCTCCTCGATGAACCACGAGGGCGTGAGCGGGGCGTCGCCCTGCAGGTTTACCACGATCTCGTAGCCCGGCAGCGCCGCCGCCACCTCGGCGCAGCGTTCGGTGCCGTTGCGACAGTCGGGAGAGGTCATGACCACCTCGGCGCCGAACGCCTCGGCCGCCGTGCGGATGCGGTCGTCGTCGGTCGCGACCACCACGCGGTCGATGCCGCGTACCGCCATCGCCGCCTCCCAGCTGCGGCGGATCAGGGTCTTCTCGGTGCCGTCCGGGTCGCGGAGCGCGACGAGCGGCTTGCCCGGGTAGCGGGTCGAGGCGTAGCGGGCGGGGATGGCGATCAGGACGGACATGGGCACTTCCGGATGGGAACGGGGAGGACGGGCGTCAGGATTTGAGCGTCACGCCCGGCGCGTGGGCGATGAAGAAGGGATTGTCCCAGCCGGACTTGCCGTAGGCCAGCGGCTGATGATCGTCGAACCGCACCACGATCCCGCCCGCGCCGCGCAGCACCGCATCGCCCGCCGCCGTGTCCCACTCCATCGTGCGGCCGAGCCGCGGATAGAGGTCGGCCTCACCCGTTGCCACGAGGCAGAACTTCAGGCTCGAGCCCGCGCTCGTCATGTCCTTCACCGCATATTTCGCGATGTAATCGTCGGTCGCCTGATCGCGGTGCGATTTCGAGGCCACCACCATCAGCGCGCCATTGTCGGGCTTCGAGACCGAGAGCCTGCGCAGGTTGCCGGGCTTCGTCTTGTCGAGCGCGCCCGTCTCCTCGACGGCGGTCCCGTCCGCCTGGGTGTAGAAGAGGCGGCCCTTCGCGGGCGCATAGACGACGCCGCGGACCGGCACGCCGTCCTCGACATAGGCGATGTTCACGGTGAAGTCGCCGCGCCGCTGGACGAACTCCTTGGTGCCGTCGAGCGGATCTACGATCAGAAAGGTGCTGGCGCTGAGCCCGTGCGAGTCGGCCTGTTCTTCGGTGATGAGCGGGATGTCGGGATAGGCCGCGCGCAGACCGGCCGAGATCAGCCGGTCGGCGGCCTCGTCGGCCTCGGTCACGGGGCTCGCGTCGGACTTCGCCTTCACCTCGAAATCGGGGCCGTTGTAGACCTCCATGATCCTGTCGCCCGCCTCCAGCGCGAGACGGCGGATGAGGGCGGTCAGATCGTCGTAATTCATGGAGGATCCTCGATGTGGGGAGCGATGCCGGATGCGACCTTATCCCCGCTCGGCCGCCGGACGGCAAGGTTTCCATGCCCGCCCCGGCGGCGGGCCGCAACCGCGCCCGGGCCCCTCACCCGCGGCCTCCGCACTCCAAGCTTGCGTCCCGGCCGGAATGGGCCTATACGCCCTTCCATAGCGGCGCCTCGGCTTCCAAAACCGATGGCTCCACCGATGATCGCAACGGGCCGCTCGGCCCGTTTTTTCGTTTTGGGGGTTCCCATGTCCGACCTCGTCGCCAAGACCGCCATCGACCGCCGCCTCGCCGACATCGTGACGCCGGTGATCGAGGGCATGGGGTTCGAGCTTGTCCGCCTCCGGCTGATGAGCGGCAAGACCCGCACGCTGCAGATCATGGCCGACCGGCCCGACGGCGGCATCGTCGTCGACGAATGCGCCGAGATTTCGACCGCCGTCTCCGCCGCGCTGGACGTCGAGGACCCGATCGAAGAGAATTACACGCTCGAGGTCTCGAGCCCGGGCATCGACCGGCCGCTGACCCGGCTGAAGGATTTCGACGTCTGGACCGGCTACGAGGCCCGGATCGAGACCACCGAACTCATCGACGGACGCCGCCGCTTCAAGGGCGAGCTGGCGGGCACCGAGGGGGACGAGGTTCTCATCACCATCGAGGACGGCCGCGACAGCTATGTGACCATCGGGCTGAAGTTCGACTGGCTGGCCGATGCGAAGCTCATCCTCACGGAAGAGCTGATCGCCGAGATGCTGCGCCAGAAGAAGGCGTCGGGCAATTTCGACGAAAGCCAGTTCGACGAGATCGAGGAATCGGAAGGCGAGGAGGCCGACGAGGCCGAGCAGCCTCCCACCAAGCACTGACCAACCCGCCACTGACCGTTTACCGGGAGCACGACCATGGCAATCACCTCTGCCAACCAGCTTGAACTGCTGCAAACCGCCGAGGCGGTCGCGCGGGAGAAGATGATCGATCCCGATCTGGTGATCCAGGCGATGGAAGAGAGCCTCGCGCGGGCCGCCAAGTCGCGCTACGGCTCGGATCTCGACATCCGGGTGAAGATCGACCGCAAGACCGGCCGCGCCACCTTCGCCCGCATCCGCACCGTGGTCGAGGACGAGCTGATCGAGAATCACCACGCCCAGGTGACGGTGAAGCAGGCGAGAAGCTATCTCGCGGATCCCAAGATCGGCGACGAGATCATCGACGAGGTGCCGCCGGTGGATCTCGGCCGGATCGCCGCGCAATCGGCCAAGCAGGTCATCCTGCAGAAGGTGCGCGAGGCCGAGCGCGACCGTCAGTATGACGAGTTCAAGGACCGCAAAGGCACGATCATCAACGGCGTGGTCAAGCGCGAGGAATACGGCAACATCATCGTCGACATCGGCCGTGGCGAGGGCATCCTGCGCCGCAACGAGAAGATCGGCCGCGAAAGCTACCGTCCGAACGACCGCATCCGCGCCTACATCAAGGACGTCCGCCGCGAGGCCCGTGGCCCGCAGGTCTTCCTCAGCCGCACCGATCCGCAGTTCATGGCCGAGCTCTTCAAGATGGAAGTGCCGGAAATCTACGACGGCATCATCGAGATCAAGGCCGTGGCCCGTGACCCGGGCTCGCGCGCGAAGATTGCGGTCATCTCCTACGACAACTCGATCGACCCGGTCGGCGCCTGCGTCGGTATGCGCGGCAGCCGCGTGCAGGCCGTCGTGAACGAGCTGCAGGGCGAGAAGATCGACATCATCCCGTGGAACCAGGATCAGGCCACGTTCCTCGTGAACGCGCTGCAGCCGGCCGAGGTCTCCAAGGTCGTGATCGACGAGGAAGCCGGCAAGATCGAGGTGGTGGTGCCCGACGAGCAGCTCTCGCTCGCCATCGGCCGCCGCGGCCAGAACGTGCGCCTCGCGAGCCAGCTGACGGCCCTCGACATCGACATCATGACCGAGGCCGACGAATCGGCTCGCCGCCAGGCCGAGTTCGCCGAGCGGACGAATCTCTTCATGGAGACCCTTGATATCGACGAGATGATGGCCCAATTACTTGTGTCCGAAGGGTTCACGAACCTTGAGGAAGTCGCTTACGTCGATCCCGAGGAACTCCTTTCGATCGATGGGTTCGACGAGGACACGGCCGCCGAGCTTCAGGCCCGCGCCCGCGACCATCTGGAAGAAGCCAACCGCAAGGCCCTGGAATCCGCCCGCGCCCTCGGGCTCGAGGATTCCCTCGCCGGTTTCGAAGGGCTGACCCCGCAGATGCTCGAGGCGCTCGCGAAGGACGGCATCAAGACGCTCGAAGACTTCGCCACCTGCGCGGACTGGGAGCTGGCCGGCGGCTGGACCACAGTGAACGGGCAGCGGGTGAAGGACGAGGGCGTCCTCGAGAAGTTCGACGTGAGCCTCGAGGAAGCGCAGCATCTGGTGATGACCGCACGCGTCATGCTGGGCTGGGTCGATCCGACCGAACTCGCGCCGGAAGCCGAGGAAGAAGAAGAGACGGAGGGCGAGGCCTGAGCCTCGCAGAAGCGATGACTCGCGGAGGCCGGGACGACATGCAGGACGAGCCGGAACGGCGCTGCCTCGCGACAGGTGAGAGCGGGCCCAAGGCGGGCCTCGTGCGCTTCGGCCTCGGCCCCGAAAGCCAGGTGGTGCCCGACATCCTCGGGCGCCTGCCGGGCCGGGGCATGTATGTCTCGGCCGATCGCAAGGCGATCGAGAAGGCCGCGGCCAAGGGGCTCTTTGCCCGGGCCGCGCGCCAGCCGGTGAAGGTGCCGGAAGGACTCGCCGACCTGGTGGAGGCGCAGCTCGCCCGGCGGGTGATCGATCTCATCTCGCTTGCTCGCAAGGCGGGAGAGGCGGTCGCCGGATACGAGAAGGTGAAGGACTGGCTGTCGAAGGACGAGGCGAAAGTTCTCATCCAGGCCAGCGACGGGTCGGAACGCGGCAAATCGAAGCTGCATCCGCCCGAAGGCAAAAGGTCGTTCATCGGCTGTCTGACCGCCCGGGAATTGGGTTTGGCATTCGGCCGTGAACATGCGATACACGGCGCGCTCGCGGCTGGTGGACTCACGACGCGCGTTCAGGATGAAGCGGCCAGACTGGCCGGGCTTCGCGGGCAGATCGGCGGCAGGGCCGCCGGAAGGGATACGAAAGACGCATGAGCGATACAGACGGCAAGAAACCCCTCGGCCTGGGTGGCGGCTCGCGTTCGGGCCAGGTGAAGCAGAGCTTCAGCCACGGCCGCACAAAGAGTGTCCTGGTCGAAACGAAGCGCAAGCGCGTGGTCGTTCCGAAGCCGGGTGCCTCGGGGTCTTCGACCACGACGAGCTCGCCGTCGCATCTCGGCGACCCGGCGAAGCGCCCCGCCGGCATCTCCGATGCCGAGATGGAGCGCCGCCTCGCCGCCCTGCGCGCCGCCAAGCTGCGCGAAGTCGAGGACGCCAAGCGCCGCGCCGATGAAGAGCGCCAGCGCGAGGAAGAGCGCCAGCGCCGCCGCGAGGAACTCGAGGCGAAGGAACGGGAAGAACGCGAGCGCGCCGAAGCCCTGCGCCAGAAGGCCGAGGACGAGGAACGCGCCCGCCGCGAGGCCGAAGAGGCCACGCGCCGCGCCGAAGAGGCCAAGCGCGCCCCGGCTCCGGCCGCGCCGCAACCGGCGCCCGCCGAGTCGCGCGCATCCGCGCCGCCGTCGGCCAAGCCCGGCCTGCCGCCCTCGCGCAAGGAGCGTGAGCGCGAGGCCGATCGCGACCGCACGACCAAGAAGGACGATTCGCGTCGTTCGGGCAAGCTCACGCTGAACGAGGCGCTCTCGGGCGAAGGCGGCCGCACGCGCTCGCTCGCCGCGATGAAGCGCAAGCAGGAGAAGGCCCGCCAGAAGGCGATGGGCTTCGGCCACAAGGCCGAGAAGCAGGTGCGCGATGTGCAGCTGCCCGAGACGATCCTCGTGCAGGAGCTCGCCAACCGCATGGCGGAGCGGGCGGCCGACGTGGTCAAGGCGCTCATGAAGATGGGCATGATGGTCACGATGAATCAGTCCATCGACGCCGATACGGCCGAGCTGGTGATCGAGGAATTCGGCCACCGAGCCGTGCGCGTGTCGGATGCCGACGTCGAGCATGTGATCGACACGGTCGAGGACAAGGCGGAAGACCTCCAGCCGCGTCCGCCGATCATCACGATCATGGGTCACGTCGACCACGGCAAGACCTCGCTTCTGGACGCGATCCGCAAGACCAGCGTCGTTTCGGGCGAGGCGGGCGGCATCACGCAGCATATCGGCGCCTATCAGGTGAAGACCGAGAGCGGCGCGGTCCTGACCTTCCTCGACACGCCCGGCCACGCGGCCTTCACCTCGATGCGCGCCCGCGGCGCGCAGGTGACGGACATCGTGGTGCTGGTGGTGGCGGCCGACGACGCGGTGATGCCGCAGACGGTCGAGGCCATCAAGCACGCCAAGGCGGCCAAGGTCCCGATGATCGTGGCGATCAACAAGATCGACAAGCCGGACGCGGACCCGAACAAGGTGCGCACCGACCTGCTCCAGCACGAGGTGATCGTCGAGAAGATGTCGGGCGACGTGCTCGATGTGGAAGTCTCGGCGAAGACCGGCCTCGGGCTCGACGAGCTGCTCGAGAACATCGCCCTTCAGGCCGAGATCCTCGACCTGCGCGCCAACCCGAGCCGGCAGGCGCAGGGTGCGGTGATCGAAGCCAAGCTCGACGTGGGTCGCGGCCCGGTGGCCACGGTTCTGGTGCAGTACGGCACGCTCAAGCGGGGCGACATCTTCGTGGTCGGCCAGCAGTGGGGCAAGGTGCGCGCGCTCATCAACGACAAGGGCGAGCGTGTGGATGAGGCCGGCCCGTCTGTTCCGGTCGAGGTGCTGGGTCTGAACGGCACCCCGGAAGCGGGCGACGTGCTGAACGTGGTCGAGACCGAAGCCCAGGCGCGCGAGATCGCCGATTACCGTGAGAAGGCGGCGCGCGACAAGCGTGCGGCGGCCGGCGCGGCGACGACGCTCGAGCAGCTCATGGCCAAGGCCAAGGCCGATGCCGACGTGGCGGAACTGCCGGTGGTCATCAAGGCCGACGTGCAGGGCTCGGCCGAGGCGATCGTGCAGGCGCTGGAGAAGGTCGGCAACGACGAGGTCCGCGTCCGCGTGCTCCACTACGGCGTGGGCGCGATCACCGAGACCGACATCACGCTGGCCGAGGCCTCGCAGGCGGCGGTCATCGGCTTCAACGTCCGGGCCAATGCCTCGGCACGTCAGGCCGCGAACCAGAAGAGCGTCGAGATCCGCTACTACAGCGTGATCTACGACCTGGTGGACGATGTGAAGAAGGCGGCCTCGGGCCTGCTCAAGGCCGAAGTGCGCGAGCATTTCATCGGCTATGCGCAGATCAAGGAAGTCTTCCGCATCACCGGCGTCGGCAACGTGGCGGGCTGTATCGTCACCGAGGGCGTGGCCCGTCGGTCGGCGGGCGTGCGCCTGCTGCGCGACAACGTCGTGATCCACGAGGGCACGCTGAAGACGCTCAAGCGCTTCAAGGACGAGGTCAAGGAAGTGCAGTCCGGTCAGGAATGCGGCATGGCCTTCGAACGCTACGAAGACATCCGTCCCGGCGACGTGATCGAGATCTTCGAGCGCGAGGAGGTCCAGCGCAAGCTGGCCTGAGGCCGGATACCCGCGGCCCGCTTCGGCGGGCGGCGGGATCCCGAGATGGAAAAGGCCGGGCAGCTGACGCTGCCCGGCCTTTTCATTCTTAGCGAGTTGAGCGCCAGAAGGTCAGGCGGCGCGCTTCGACGGGATCGGGTAACCGACATACGTCTTTTCGTCGACCCTAACCATCACCTTACCATCCGCCATCTGGCCGACGAGAAGGCCCTGAACCGAGACACAGCTACCGATCGTGATCGTCCTGAGCATCTGCTTTCCCCCAAGAAGCAAGTTTCCCCAGTCACAGGTTAGTCATAAAGCGATAAATAAACACTCACGATTTTGGTCGTAGAGCACCTTTAAGGTGCGACATATGAACGATTGAGGCGCTTGTGCCACAGAACCGTTACAGCCAGTCGCGCAGGATTGGGATCAGCGGCAGGTCTGCGGGCGGCATCGGATAGTCGCGAAGCGCCTGTGGCCGCACCCAGGCCAGCGTCTGGCCCTCGCGCGGCTGGGGGATTCCCTCCCACCGTCGGCAGGCGAACAGCGGCATCAGCAGATGGAAGGTCTCGTAGGCGTGGCTCGCGAAGGTGAGCGGCGCAAGGCAGCTCGCCTTCGTGTCGATGCCCAGTTCTTCCTTCAGCTCGCGGATCAGCGCGGCCTCCGGGCTTTCGCCCGGCTCAACCTTGCCGCCGGGAAATTCCCAGAGGCCCGCGAGCGACTTGCCCTCGGGCCGCTGGGCCAGAAGCACGCGGCCGTCGCCATCGATCAGGGCCACGGCCGAGACGAGGACGATCTTCACGAGCGGTAGTCGGCGTTGATGTCGATGTAGCGGTGCGTCAGGTCGCAGGTCCAGACCGTGCGGCTGTCGGTGCCGAGGCCCAGATCGACCGCCACCACCAGTTCGGCCTGCTTCATGTAGGCCGCGCCGTCCTCCTCGCGGTAGTCGGGGCTGCGCCAGCCCTTCTCGGCCACGAGGATGTCGCCGAAGCGGATCGAGAGCTTGTCGCGGTCGGCCGCGGCGCCCGACTTGCCCACCGCCATGACGATCCGGCCCCAGTTCGGATCCTCGCCGGCGATGGCGGTCTTGACCAGCGGCGAATTGGCGATGGCCATGGCGACCTTGTGGGCATCCTCGGCGCTGGCCGCACCCGTCACCCGGACCTCGACGAATTTCGACGCGCCCTCGCCGTCGCGCACCACCTGCTGCGCGAGATCGAGCATCACCTGCCCAAGCGCCGCCTCGAAGTCGCGCCCGGCCTTCGAGCGCCCGTTGAGCTCGGCGGCCGGGCTCGTGCCGGTGGCGGCGAGCAGCAGCGCGTCCGAGGTCGAGGTGTCGCTGTCCACGGTGATGGCGTTGAAGGTGGCCTCCACCTGCCGCGAGAGCATCTTCTGCAGCAGCGGCTGCGGGATCTTCGCGTCGGTGAAGATATAGACCAGCATCGTCGCCATGTCGGGCGCGATCATGCCCGAGCCCTTGGCGATGCCGGCGATCTGGATCGGCCCGCCCTCGCCCTCGACCGTGGCCGAGGCGCCTTTCGGAAAGGTGTCGGTCGTCATCATGGCGCGCGCGGCCATCTCGATGGCGTCTCCCGACAGGCCCTCGACCAGCGCGGGGATCTGCGCGGTGATGCGCTCGTAGGGCAGCGGCTCGCCGATCACGCCGGTCGAGGAGGAGAAGACGCGCTCCACCGGCAGGCCAAGGGCCTCGGCCACGCCGCGGGTCACGGCCTCGACCGCCTCGACGCCCACGGCGCCGGTGAAAGCGTTCGAGTTGCCCGAGTTCACGATGATCGCCGCACCGGCCTCGGAGGCGGCGCCGATCTTGGCCTGACAGTCGAGCACGCAGGCAGCCCGCGTCGAGGAGCGGGTGAAGACGCCCGCCATGGCCGTGCCCGGCGCGAGCCGGATCAGCATCACATCCTTGCGGTTCTGGTAGCGCACTCCGGCCTCGACGGCGGAGAATTCCACCCCGCCGATAGCCGGCAGGGTGGGGAAGGAGGCGGGGGCCAGCGGCGACACCGGCTTGGCACCCGCGGTCTTCGCTTCGGGCTTCTCGGCCTTCACGCGGGCCTTGAGCTTCGACAGCTTCTTCTTCAGCGACTTCGCTTCGTCTTTCCAGTCCGTCTTGCCCATGCCCGTGCCTCCGGTTCGCGGATCAGTCGAGCAGTTCTTCCTTCCGAAGCGCGGCGGGGTCAATCCCCTCGCCGGGCCGGGTGATCTCGGCCTTGGCCGTCACCTCGTCGATGTGGCGGGCAACCGCCTCCTGCTCGATCTGGCCGGCCAGCTCGTCGCGCATGTCGTCGAGCGAGGGTTTCTCGGCGATCCGGGTCTCGTTCAGCTTGACGAGGTGCCAGCCGAACTGGGTCTGGATCGGGCCCACGACCTCGCCCGGCTTCATCTTCACCACGGCATCCTCGAAGGGCTTCACCATCATGCCGAGACCGAACCAGCCGAGCGAGCCGCCGTTGGCCGCCGCGCCGTCCGAGGAATGCTCCTTGGCGAGCACGGCGAAGTCGGCCCCGCCGTCGATCTCTTCCTTCAGCTTCTTGGCCTCGTCCTCGCTCGAGACGAGGATGTGCGAGGCATTGTATTCGGTCTGGGGCGCGGCATCCGCGAAGCGCGCGTCGTAGGCAGCCTGCAGCGCCTCGTCGGTCACCGCCCCCTCGACCACGCGGCGCATCGCCACGGCCGACAGGAAGCCGCGTTCCTCGTTCTGCAGCGACAGCTGGTCACGCTTCGTCACCGAGCCTTCGATGGACTGGGCGAGCGCCGCCTGCTGGATCAGCTGCTCGAGGATGCCCTTGAAGAGCGCATCGTCGGGTAGGCTCTGATACTGGTCGGGCAGGCCCGCGCGAAGCGCGATCATGTGGCCCAGAGTGATGTCCTGACCGTTCACCGTGGCCACCACCGTGTCGGCCGTCGGCTCATCCGCACGGACCGGAGCGGCCAGCGCCAGCGCGCAGACGGCCGCGACGGACGCACCCCGCCAGAACCTTGCAATGTTCGCCATTCTCACCTTCTCCTGAACGGGCGCGCCCTCGCGCGACGTTGACTTGACCCCTCCATCCCCTTACATCGCTTGGGTCGCGTGAGCCGGGGCCGGGCTGTTCTGCCTTCTAGGAGACTACGGGCGGAGGGGGCAAGGCCGATGCCTCACACGATCATGTCAAGAGGACTTGGCTTGTCAGGAACGACCAGGCGGAGAAAACATGCTGGGTCTCGGAACGCTCGCGCGCAAGATCTTCGGAACGCCCAACGACCGCAAGGTGAAGTCCGTCCGCAGCCTCGTGGCGCGCATCAACGACCTTGAGCCGGAATTTCAGGCTCTCTCGGACGAGGGCATCAAGCAGAAGACCGCCGAATTCCAGCGACGGGTCCAGGAAGGCGGAGAAAGCCTCGACGATCTTCTGCCCGAAGCCTTCGCCAACTGCCGTGAGGGCGCGCGCCGCGCGCTCGGCCTGCGGGCCTTCGACGTGCAGCTGATGGGCGGGATCTTCCTGCATCAGGGCAATATCGCCGAGATGAAGACGGGCGAGGGCAAGACCCTCGTCGCCACCTTCCCCGCCTATCTGAACGCGCTCGCCGGCAAGGGCGTGCATGTCGTGACGGTGAACGACTATCTCGCCAAGCGCGACGCCGAATGGATGGGCAAGGTCTATGCCCAGCTCGGCCTCGCGACCGGCGTGGTCTATCCGTTCCAGTCCGACGAGGAGAAGAAGGCCGCCTACGCCGCCGACATCACCTATGCCACGAACAACGAGCTCGGCTTCGACTATCTCCGAGACAACATGAAGGCCTCGAAGGAAGAGATGCGCCAGCGCGGCCATTTCTTCGCCATCGTCGACGAGGTGGACTCGATCCTGATCGACGAGGCGCGGACGCCGCTCATCATCTCGGGCCCGAGCCAGGACCGCAGCGACCTCTATACCAAGGTGGACAAGCTGATCCCGGAACTCGTGGAAGAGCATTACAAGCTCGACGAGAAGACGCGGAACGTGACCTTCACCGAAGAGGGCAACGAGTTCCTCGAGAAGCGCCTGCTCGAGACCGGTCTCCTGCCCGAAGGCCAGTCGCTCTACGACCCCGAGAGCACGACCATCGTGCACCACGTCAACCAGGGGCTCCGGGCGCACAAGCTCTTCAACCGCGACCAGCAGTATATCGTTCGCGACGATGAAATCATGCTGATCGACGAATTCACCGGCCGGATGATGCGTGGCCGCCGCCTGTCCGACGGCCTGCATCAGGCCATCGAGGCCAAGGAAGGCGTCTCGATCCAGCCCGAGAACGTGACGCTCGCCTCGGTGACGTTCCAGAACTACTTCCGCCTCTACGAAAAGCTGGGCGGCATGACCGGCACCGCGGCCACCGAGGCCGAGGAATTCATGGAAATCTACGGCCTGGGCGTGGTCGAGGTGCCGACGAACCGGCCCGTGGCGCGCGCGGACGAGCATGACGCCGTCTATCGCACGGCGCGCGAGAAGCACGACGGGATCGTCGCCTCGATCAAGGACGCGCACGAGCGCGGCCAGCCGATCCTCGTGGGCACCACCTCGATCGACAAGTCCGAGGCCCTGTCCGACCTCCTGAAGGCCGCGGGCATCCCGCACAACGTCCTGAACGCGCGCCAGCACGAGCAGGAGGCGCAGATCGTGGCCGATGCCGGCAAGCTCGGCGCCGTCACCATCGCCACCAACATGGCCGGCCGCGGCACCGACATCCAGCTCGGCGGCAATGTCGAGATGAAGGTGATGCAGGCGCTGGCCGCCGATCCCACCGCCCACCCCGACGAGGTGCGCGCCCGGATCGAGGCCGAACATGCCGAAGAGAAAGAACGGGTGAAGGAAGCGGGCGGGCTCTTCGTGCTCGGCACCGAGCGCCACGAGTCGCGCCGGATCGACAACCAGCTCCGCGGCCGCTCGGGCCGTCAGGGCGACCCGGGCCGCTCCGCCTTCTTCCTCAGCCTCGAAGACGACCTGATGCGGATCTTCGGCTCCGACCGTCTCGACAAGGTGCTCTCGACCCTCGGGATGAAGGAAGGCGAGGCCATCGTCCATCCCTGGGTGAACAAGTCGCTCGAGAAGGCGCAGGCCAAGGTCGAGGCGCGCAACTTCGACATCCGCAAGCAGCTCCTCAAGTTCGACGACGTGATGAACGATCAGCGCAAGGCGATCTTCAGCCAGCGCCTCGAGATCATGGAGACCGAGGACCTGTCCGAGATCGCGCAGGACATGCGCTATCAGGTGATCGACGATCTGATCGATCAGCACATGCCGCCGCGCAGCTACGCCGACCAGTGGGACATCGAGGGGATGCACCGCGCGGTGCAGGACAAGCTCGGCCTCGACGCGCCGCTCGCCAAATGGGCGCAGGAGGAAGGCGTCGATCTGGATGTGGTGCGCGAGCGCCTCTGCGAGGCCTCCGACCGGCAGATGACCGAGAAGGCCGAGGCCTTCGGCCCCGAGACCATGCGCTCGATCGAGAAGCAGATCCTGCTGCAGACCATCGACGCCAAGTGGCGCGAGCATCTGCTGACGCTCGAACATCTGCGCTCGGTCGTGGGCTTCCGCGGCTATGCGCAGCGCGATCCCCTGTCGGAATACAAGACCGAGGCCTTCGCCCTGTTCGAATCGATGCTGAACTCGCTCCGGCAGGATGTGACGCAGAAGCTGGCGCAGGTCCGTCCGCTGAGCGAGGAAGAGCAGCAGGCGATGATGCGCCAGTTCCTCGATCAGCAGCGCGCGGCGGCCGCGGCAGAGGCGCCGGTCGCACCCGCGCCGCAGCCGGCGGCGGCGGCTCCGCAGCCGACCCCCGAGCTCGTCGGCGCCGAGGCGGGCGAGCCGGATCCCGCGGCCTGGGGCAATGTGGCCCGGAACGACCCCTGCCCTTGCGGCTCGGGGCTGAAATACAAGCACTGCCACGGCCGTCTCGACTGACCGCCCTCTCCCACCTCATCCGCGCCTGCCGCGGATGAGGTTGACAGCTGTCATCTTTCGCGCCCGCGTGCGTCTCGTCTCCCCCATGGTCTGCTGGAGCATCCGTCCGGAGTCATGAACAGGCTGCCTCGCATCATGGGCAGGCTATCGCGGACGGGCTTCAGAGGATGGTCCGGGGCCCTGTCGGCCGCGCTTTTGCTGACGGCTGCGCCCGCCCCGGCGCAGGACATCACCCTCACCTCGCGCAGCGGCGCCATCGTGCTCGATGGCACGCTTCTGGGCTTCGACGGGGAATTCTACCGGATCGCCACCCGCTTCGGCCCCCTCACGGTCGATTCCGCCGGCGTCACCTGCACCGGACCGGGCTGCCCGGACCTGATCGCCCCGCTGGCCGAAATCCGCATCCTCGGCGCGACCGAGGCGGGCGAGAGCCTGCTGCCACGACTGCTGCGCGCGCAGGCCGCGGCGCGCGGCTACACGCTGCGCCCGCTCGCCGCCGACGCCGGATTTGCGACCGAGATCCTCGACGCCCATGGTACGGCAGTGGCGCGCGTGAGCTTCTCCCCGGCCTCGCCCGCCGTCGCGGACGAGGCGCTCGGGGCGGGCGCGGCCGATCTGGTCATCGCGGCCCATGCCGATCCCGGCATGAGGACGCGCGTGCTGGCGCTTGATGCGCTGGTGCCGATCGTGGCGGCCGACAATCCGGTGCCGCGCGTCTCGACCCCCGATCTGGCGCGGGCGCTGTCGGGCGAGATCTCGAACTGGAAGGAACTGGGCGGGCCCGACATGCCGCTCGTCCTGCACGCGCTCGCACGCGACATCAGCCTCGAAGCGGCGCTCGAGGCCCGGCTGGGGCGGCCGATCGCGGCCGAGATCACGCACCCGGATCTGGCGAGCCTCGCCGAAGCGGTGGCTCGCGACCCCTATGCGCTGGCGATCACGGGCCAGACCGCGCGCGGCGCGGCGCGGGTCCTGCCCCTGACCGACAGTTGCGGCTTCCCGCTCGTGCCCTCGCCACTCGCCGTCAAATCGGAGGATTACCCGCTCGCCCTCCCCGTCTTCCTCGTGAGCCCGCCGCGGCGCCTGCCGCTCTTTGCGCGCGAGTTCCTCGAGTTCCTCTCCAGCGCGCCGGCCCAGGCGGCCGTGGCCGAAGCGGGCTTCGTCGACCGCCGTCCGAGCCAAGTGCCGCTGGCGTCGGACGGCCAGCGGCTCATGAATGCGATCCGCATCGCGGGCGACGAGGTCCCCCTCGACGAGGTGAAGCGACTGACCGATCTCATGGCAGGAGCCGACCGGCTGTCCATCACCTTCCGCTTCGAGGCGGGGACGGACAGTCTTGAGCCGCAGAGCCGCGAGAGCCTGAGCGAGCTGATCAAGCTGCTGGAGATCGGCCGGTTCCGCGGGCATGAGCTGATGCTGGTCGGGTTCTCGGACGGGCGCGGGCCGGCCAAGACCAATCTCGACCTGTCGCGGGAGCGGGCCGAGACGGTCGCTGCGGCGTTGCGCGCGGCGGTGCCGGAGCTGGGCCCGCCGCTGGTCGAGAGCTTCGGCGAGGCGCTGCCGCTTGCCTGCGACACGACGGTGGCCGGGCGGCGGATGAACCGTCGGGTGGAGCTCTGGTTGCGGCCGCTCACAAATAGCCCTGCCCCCTGAAGCTGACCTCGCGTCCGCGCCCGATGACCAGATGGTCATGGAGCACGATCCCGAGCGTGGCGGCCGCCTCCTAGATCTGCGCGGTCATGGCCACATCCTGATCCGACGGCGTGGGATCGCCGGAAGGGTGGTTGTGGACGAGGATCAGGGCCGAGGCGTTCAGCTCCAGCGCGCGCTTCACCACCTCGCGCGGATAGACCGGCACATGATCGACCGTCCCGCGGGCCTGCTCCTCGTCGGCGATCAGCACGTTCTTCCGGTCGAGGTAGAGCACCCGAAACTGCTCGGTGGCGCGGTGCGCCATGGTGGTGTGGCAATAGTCGAGAAGCGCGGCCCAGGACGTAAGCACCGGCTGGTTCATAACCCGCGCCCGCGCCATGCGCTGCGCCACCGCCTCGAGAATTTTCAGATCCTGCGCCACCGCCTCGCCCACGCCATCCACGTCGAGGAGGCGCGCCATGTCGGCGGTGACGACCCGGTTCAGGTCGCCGAACCGGTCGATCAGGCGGCGGGCGAGCGGCTTCACATCCTGCCGCGGGATCGAGCGGAAGAGCAGAAGCTCCAGCAGCTCGTAATCGGGCATGGCGGCGGCCCCGCCCTCCTGAAACCGGGCCCGGAGCCGCTTGCGGTGATCGGCGATGTAGGACGGCAGCCGAGCGCCGAGCGGCACGGCCAGAGCCTCGTCCTCGTCGCCGGGGAAGAGGGGAAGGGACGCTTCCTGAAAGGCGCGAGTCGCACACATTCGGGCAGTCTGGGGCAGCGCTGGTTGCGGAATCGTTAATTTCCGCCACCCAGACCGGGAGCCGGGAGCCGGGAGCCGGGAGCCGGGAGCCGGGAGCCGGGAGCCGGGAGCCGGGTCCCTCCCGAGGGCGGGCCGTGGCAAGAGCCCTCGGAGGAACGGACGAAAAAGCCGCGCCCGTGAGGGGCGCGGCGCTCGGGTCAGCCGGTCATGCCGTCCCAGAAGCCCTTCACTTTCGAGAAGAAGCTCTTGCCCTCGGGGTTGTTGTCCTCGGAGAGCTTCTCGAACTCGCGCAGGAGCTCCTTCTGGCGGGCGGTCAGGTTGACAGGGGTCTCGACCGCCAGCTCGATCAGCATGTCGCCCGCCCCGCCGCCGCGGAGCGCGGGCATCCCCTTGCCGCGCAGGCGCATCTGCTTGCCGGTCTGGCTGCCGGCCGGGATCTTCACGCGGCTCGACCCGCCGTCGATGGTGGGCACCTCGACCTCGCCGCCGAGGGCCGCGGCCGTAATCGAGACCGGCACGCGGCAGAAGAGATGCACCCCGTCGCGCTGGAACAGCGCATGTTCGCGCACCTCGATGAAGATGTAGAGGTCGCCGGAGGGGCCGCCCCGCATCCCGGCCTCGCCCTCCCCGGCCAGCCGGATCCGCGTGCCGGTCTCGACCCCCGCGGGGATATTGACCGAGAGCGACCGTTCCTTCTCGACACGTCCCGCGCCGTGGCAGACCTTGCACGGGTTCTTCACGATCTGCCCCATGCCGTTACAGGTCGGGCAGGTGCGCTCCACGGTGAAGAAGCCCTGCTGCGCCCGCACCTTGCCCATGCCCGAGCAGGTCGGGCAGGTGACGGCCTCGGCCCCGCCTTCGGCGCCGGTGCCCTTGCAGGCGTCGCAGGCCACCGAGGCCGGCACGTTGATCGTCTTCTGGACGCCGCGATAGGCCTCGTCGAGCGTCACGCGCAGGTTGTAACGCAGGTCCGACCCACGTTGCGCGCGGCTCCGCGGAGCGCCGCCGCGCCCCCCCATGAAGTCGCCGAACAGATCCTCGAACACGTCGGAGAAGGCGGAGGCGAAGTCCCCCTGCTGGCCGTAGCCGCCGCCGGCGCGGGCGCCGCCGCCCATGCCGCCCTCGAAGGCCGCATGGCCGTAGCGGTCGTAGGCGGCCTTCTTGTCGGCGTCGCGAAGGACGTCGTAGGCCTCGTTCACTTCCTTGAACTGGGCCTCGGCCTGAGGGTTGTCCGCGTTCCGGTCGGGGTGGAGTTCCTTCGCCTTCGTTCGGTAGGCCTTCTTCAGCTCGTCAGCCGAGGCCGTGCGGGATACGCCCAGAACCTCGTAATAATCGCGCTTTGCCATTGGCACATCCCCTTGGGCCACGCGAGTGGGGCGGCCCTTTCGAGACCGCCCCCCTCACGTTCCGTTGCGGCCTTACTTCCGCTTGTTCTCGCCGAGATCCTCGAAGTCGGCGTCGACGATGTCGTCATCCACCGACCGGGGCCCCTCCTCGTCCGGCGTGGCGCCCCCCTCGGCCTGGCTGGCCTTGTAGATCGCCTCGCCGAGACGCATCGCGGCCTCGGTCAGGTTCTGGATGCCGCCCTTGATCTTGCCGGCGTCCTCGGACTTGAGGGCCTCTTCGAGCGCGCCCATGGCCAGCTCGATCGCCTCGACGGTGGACGGATCCACCTTGTCGCCGTGCTCCTCGATCGACTTGCGGGTCGAGTGCAGCAGGCTTTCGCCCTGGTTCTTGGTCTCGACCAACTCGCGGCGCTTCTTGTCGGCCTCGGCATTGGCCTCGGCGTCGCGCACCATCTTCTCGATATCCTCGTCGGAGAGACCGCCCGAGGCTTGGATCGTGATGTTCTGCGACTTGCCGGTGCCCTTGTCCTTGGCGCTGACCGACACGATGCCGTTGGCGTCGATGTCGAAGGTCACCTCGATCTGCGGCATGCCGCGCGGGGCCGGCGGGATGTCTTCGAGGTTGAACTGGCCGAGCAGCTTGTTGTCGGCCGCCATCTCGCGTTCGCCCTGGAAGACGCGGATCGTCACCGCGTTCTGGTTGTCCTCGGCGGTCGAGAAGACCTGGCTCTTCTTGGTCGGGATCGTGGTGTTGCGGTCGATCAGGCGGGTGAACACGCCGCCCAGCGTCTCGATGCCGAGCGAGAGCGGGGTCACGTCGAGCAGCACGACGTCCTTCACGTCGCCCTGCAGCACGCCCGCCTGGATCGCCGCGCCGAGCGCCACGACCTCATCGGGGTTCACGCCCTTGTGCGGTTCCTTGCCGAAGAACTTGGTGACCTCTTCGACCACCCGCGGCATCCGGGTCATGCCGCCGACGAGAACGACCTCGTCGATGTCCGACTTCGAGACGCCCGCATCCTTCAGCGCGGCTTCACAGGGCTTCAGCGACTTCTTGATGAGATCGCCCACGAGGCTTTCCAGCTTCGCGCGGGTCAGCTTCATCACCATGTGCAGCGGCTGCCCGGTGTTCCGGTCCATGCTGATGAAGGGCTGGTTGATCTCGGTCTGCTGGCTGGAGCTGAGCTCGATCTTGGCCTTCTCGGCGGCTTCCTTCAGCCGCTGCAGCGCCATCTTGTCGAGCGTGAGGTCGACCCCGTGCTCTTTCTTGAACTCGTCCGCGAGGTAGTTGACGATCCGCATGTCGAAGTCTTCGCCGCCGAGGAACGTGTCCCCGTTGGTCGATTTCACTTCGAACAGGCCGTCGTCGATCTCGAGGATAGTGATGTCGAAGGTGCCGCCGCCGAGGTCATAGACCGCGATCGTCTTGGTGTCCTTCTTGTCGAGACCGTAGGCGAGCGCCGCGGCCGTCGGCTCGTTGATGATGCGCAGCACCTCGAGGCCCGCGATCTTGCCGGCGTCCTTGGTCGCCTGACGCTGGGCGTCGTTGAAGTAGGCAGGCACCGTGATGACGGCCTGCGTCACCGTTTCGCCGAGATAGGCCTCGGCGGTTTCCTTCATCTTCTGCAGGATGAAGGCGGAGATCTGGCTGGGCGAATATTTCTCGCCACGCACCTCGACCCAGGCGTCGCCGTTGCCGCCGTTCACGATGGAATAGGGAACGAGCTTCTTGTCCTTTTCCACCTCGGCGTCGCCCACGCGGCGGCCGATCAACCGCTTGACGGCGAAGACGGTGTTCGAGGGGTTCGTGACCGCCTGGCGCTTGGCCGGCTGGCCCACGAGGCGTTCGCTGTCGGTGAAACCGACGATGGAGGGCGTCGTCCGCGCCCCTTCGGAGTTCTCGATCACGCGGGGTTGCGCGCCGTCCATGATGGCGACGCAGGAGTTGGTCGTCCCGAGGTCGATCCCGATGACTTTGGCCATGTTGTGCACCTCTCTTGCGGCGATGTTGTGGGGGTCAGGCCCGACTGTCGGCGTCCGATCCCCGATCCCGAATTCCGGCCATCCGGGGTGGCGCCCCGTCCGGCTACCGGGCGTATATAGGGGGGGGCATTTGGGGCTGCAAGCGTCACGCGGGCGTGAAAATCATGTCAAACACCGCGGGTCCGCGGTCCCTCCGCAGGCTGCGGCCTCGTCAGGGAAGCGTGTCCATCACGCGGACGAGTTCGGCGCTGATGCCGGGTTCCGAGAGCGCGTGGCCCGCGAACGGCACGACCCTGAGATCCGCCTTTTCCCACCCGTCGGCCAGCGTCCAGGCGGAGACCGGCGGGCAGATCATGTCGTAGCGCCCCTGCACGATCACCGCCGGGATATGCTCGATCCGGTGGCGGTTGGCGAGGATCCAGCCGTCGTGCTCGAGGAAGCCCCCATGGGAGAAATAGTGGTTCTCGAGCCGGGCGAAGGCGCGGGCATATTCCGACGGGCTCTCGCCCAGCGGCCCGTCCTGCGCGACCGAGGCCAGCGCATTCTCCCAGTTGGCCCAAGTGCGGCCGAAACGCGTCTCTTCCATCAGGTTGCCCGAGAAGAGCCGCCGCCGGTAGGCCGCGACGAGATCGCCCCGCTCCTCCGGCGGGACGGGGGCCACGAACCGGGCCCAGATGTCGGGGAAGAAGGCCGCCGCTCCGCCGCCGTAGAACCAGTCGAGCTCGGCCTTGGTCATCAGGAAGACGCCGCGCAGGATCAGATTCGACACCCGCTCGGGGTGCGAGATCGCATAGATCAGCGCAAGGGTTGCCCCCCAGCTGCCGCCGAAGCAGGTCCAGCGGTCGATGCCGAGCTTCCGGCGGATCGCCTCGATGTCCGAGACGAGGTGCCAGGTCGTGTTCGCCTCGACCGAGGCATGGGGCCGCGACCGGCCGCAGCCGCGCTGGTCGAACAGGATCACGCGGTAGCGGCTCGGGTCGAAATAGCGCCGCATCGAGGGGCTGCAGCCGCCCCCGGGGCCGCCATGCAGCACCAGCACCGGCTCGCCGTCCGGGTCGCCGCATTGCTCGACATAGATCCGATGGCCGTCGCCCATGTCGATGACCCGCTGATCGTAGGGATCGATCGACGGATAGAGGAACTCGACTGCGCGCTTTTGGCCTGATCTTTGATCCATGTTCGTCCTATATAACGCCGCCAGCCTGATCCGCCATCGGGGAAACCGCAAGGAGTTTGCAATGGAATCGTCCAGCACCATCGACCCGGCCGAGGTTGCCAAGTTCGAGGCCATGGCAGCCGAATGGTGGAACCCGCACGGGAAGTTCAAGCCGCTGCACCAGATGAACCCCTGCCGGCTGGATTACATCACCCAGCAGATCGCCGCCGAGTTCGACCGCGACCTCTCCGCCCCCCTGCCCTTCGAGGGGCTGCGGCTCCTCGACATCGGCTGCGGCGGCGGGCTTCTGTCCGAGCCGATGGCGCGTCTGGGGGCCGAGGTGATCGGTGCCGACGCCGCGCCGCGCAACATTCCGGTGGCGAAGCTCCATGCCGAGCAGTCGGGCCTGACCATCGACTATCGCAACACGACGGCCGAGGCTCTTGCCGCCGCGGGCGAGCGGTTCGATGTGGTGCTGAACATGGAGGTGGTCGAGCATGTGGCCGACCCGCTGGCCTATCTGACGGCCTGCCGCGAGCTTCTGAAGCCGGGCGGCCTGATGATCTGCTCGACGCTGAACCGCAATCCCAAGAGCTTCGCCATGGCCATCGTGGGCGCCGAATGGGTGATGCGCTGGCTGCCCAAGGGCACGCACGACTGGTCGAAATTCATCACGCCCGACGAGCTTTACGATCTGATCCGCAAGGCGGGCCTCGATCCGGTCGACCGCAAGGGCATGGTGTTCAATCCGGTCAGCTGGAGCTGGAGCCTGTCCACTCGCGACCTGTCGGTGAACTACGTCACTGCGAGCGTGCGGCGGACCTGACAGGAAAAGGCCGCCCCGGGGGGCGGCCTTCCGGTCCCGTCTCAGACGAAGCGGTTCCAGAGGTTTTCCAGCCGCTCCTGCCGGCCCGAGCGCGGCTCGGGGTTGATCCCCTCGGCCAGCACGCGGGCCTCGATCTCCTCCAGCGACGAGGCGAGCATCGCCTGCGCCTCGGGCGTTTCCCAGCCCGCATAGCGCGCGGCGCGGGCCGCCTCGAGGCTTCCGTCCTCATAGAGCCGCGCCGCGGCCTTCAGCGCACGGGCGCAGGTGTCCATGCCACCCACATGGGCCAGCACGAGATCCTCGGGATCGAGGCTCTGGCGGCGGATCTTCGCGTCGAAGTTCGTGCCGCCCGTGGTGAAGCCGCCCGCCCGCAGGATCTCGTAATAGGCCAAGGCCATCTCGGGGTGGTTGTGCGGGAACTGATCGGTGTCCCAGCCCGACTGATAGTCGTTCCGGTTCATGTCGATCGAGCCGAGGATGCCGAGGCTCGCCGCCAACGCCAGCTCGTGCTCGAAACTGTGGCCGGCGAGGATCGCATGGCCCTGCTCGATGTTGAGCTTCACCTCCTTCTCAAGGCCGAAGCGCTTGAGGAAGCCGTAGACCGTCGCCACGTCATAGTCGTACTGGTGCTTCGAGGGCTCCTGCGGCTTCGGCTCGATCAGGATCGTGCCCTGGAAACCGATCTTGTGCTTGTAGTCCACCACCATCTGCAGGAAGCGGCCCGCATTCTCGGCCTCGCGGGTGAGGTCGGTGTTGAGCAGCGTCTCATAGCCCTCGCGCCCGCCCCAGAGCACATAGTTCGCGCCGCCGAGCTTCATGGTGGCGTCCATGCAGCCCTTCACCGTGGCCGCCGACCAGGCGAAGACGTCGGGATCGGGGTTGGTGGCCGCGCCCGACATGAAGCGGCGGTGCGAGAAGAGGTTCGCCGTGCCCCAGAGGAGCTTCGTCTTCGACCCTTCCATCCTGGTGCCGATGTGGTCGACGATCTCCTCGAGGTTGCGCTTGCTTTCGGCGAAGGTCGCGCCTTCGGGGCGGATGTCGGCATCGTGGAAGCAGAAGAAGGGCGCGCCGAGGATGTCGAACATCTCGAAGGCCACGTCGGCCTTGAGCTTCGCGAGGTCCAGCGTATCGCCGAACCACGGCCGGTTGAAGGTCTGGCCGCCGAACGGATCGCCGCCCGGCCAGGCGAAGCTGTGCCACCAGGCGACCGCGAATCGCAGATGCTCTTCCATCCGCTTGCCGAGGATCACCTCGTCGGGATTGTAGTGGCGGAAGGCGAATTCGTTGGAGGAGCCTTCGCCCTCGTAGCGGATCTGCGGGATACCCGCGAAGAAGTCGGTCATGAAAGGCTCCTGATGGCTGTCTGGGCGGCGCGATGGCGCGCGTGGGCGTCGTCGAAGGCGGCGGTCAGGCCGCGGTCGGGCGAGAGGGTCCGGGCGATGGGCGGCAGGGTCGCGACCTCGGCCCCGGCTCCGGTGGCGGCCATGAGCGCAAGCCGCGCGGCCCCGAAGGCGCCGCCGAAATCGCCCGCCGCGGGCAATAGAACCGGCACGTCGAGCGCGGTGGCGATGGCCGAGAGCCAGTAGTCCGAGCGCGAGCCGCCGCCCACGGCGATCAGGCTCTCGAGCCGGGTGCCGGTGGCGGCCAGCGCGTCGCGGCAGTCGCGGATGGCGAAGGTCACACCCTCGAGCACGGCGCGGGTGCCCGCCGCCCGGTCGGTCGCATGTTCGAGCCCGGTGAAGGCGCCCCGGATCGCGGCATCGTTGAGCGGCGTCCGCTCGCCGCCGAGATAGGGCAGGAAAAGGGTCCGGCCGGGGGCCTGAAGCCCGCCCAGTTCCTTCGTGAGGGCCGAGGCTTCCTGTCCCACGAGGCGCGCATACCAGTTGAGCGCGTCGGTCGCGGCGAGGATCACCCCCATCTGGTGCCAGGCGCCGGGCAGCGCGTGGCAGAAGGTGTGGACGGCGGTCTCGGGCGCGGGCTGGTAGCCGTCGTTGGCGGCAAAGAGCACGCCCGAGGTGCCGAGGCTGACGAAAGCCTCGCCCGCGCGCACGACCCCCACCCCCACCGCCGAGGCGGCATTGTCGCCGCCCCCGCCCGCGACGGCCACGCCCTGGGGCAACCCCCAGCGGGCCGCCAGCGCGGGGCGCAGCGCGCCCGAGACGGCCGAGCCCTCCACGAGCCGCGGCATCGCCTCGCGCGTGAGGCCGGTCACGGCAAGGAGCGCGTCCGACCAGTCGCGTGCGCCCACGTCGAGCCAGCTTGTCCCGGCCGCGTCCGACATCTCTGCCACATGCTCGCCGGTCAGCCAGAGCCGCAGATAGTCCTTCGGCAGAAGCACCTTGGCCACCCGCTCGCGGATCGCGGGCTCGTGCCGCTCGACCCAGACGAGTTTCGGCGCCGTGAAGCCGGGAAAGACGATGTTGCCCGTGACGGCCCGGAAGCGCGGGTCGGCGTCGAGCGCCATCGCCTCGGCATGGCTGCGGGTGTCGTTCCACAGGATGCAGGGGCGGAGCACCTCGTCCGAGGCATCGAGCAGGGTCGCGCCATGCATCTGGCCCGAGAGGCCGATGCCCTTCACCTCCGAGAGCCCCTGGGCTGCCAGCTGATCCATCACCGCCTCGGCGGCGGCGATCCAGTCGGCGGGCGACTGTTCGGACCAGCCCTCGTGCGGGCGGCTCACGGCGAGCGGCGCCACCGCTTCGGCGAGGACGCGCTGCTCCGCGTCGATCAGGATGCCCTTGAGCCCCGAGGTGCCGAGATCGAGACCGATATACATCAGACAGCTCCCGCCCGTTCGGGCTTCTTGCCGAGGATGATCATGCCGAGGATCTCGTCCTCGGTGACATCGCCCACCTGCTCGGAGCCGACCAGCACCCCGTTCTTCATCACCGAAATGCGGTCGCAGAGATCCATCACGTCATGGATGTCGTGGCTGATGAGGAAGATGCCGAGGCCCTGCCGCTTCAATTCCTGGATCAGCTCGCCCACCATCCGCGTCTCCTGCGGGCCCAGCGCGGCGGTGGGCTCGTCCATGATGAGGATTTTGGCATTGAAATAGACCGCCCGCGCGATGGCGACCGACTGGCGCTGGCCGCCGGACAGGGCCGCGACCGGCACCTTGAACTTGCGGAAGTTCGGGTTGAGCCGCCCCATGATGCGGCGCGTCTCGGCCTCCATCCGCGCATCGTCGACGAAGCCCAGCGGCGTGACAAGCTCGCGCCCGAGGAACAGGTTCGAGGCGGCATCGAGATTGTCCGCCAGCGCGAGCGTCTGGTAGATCGTCTCGATATTGTAGCGGCGGGCGTCGCGCGGGTTGTGGATCTCGGCCTTCTCGCCGTTGATGCGGATCTCGCCCGAGTCCATCCGGTAGGCGCCCGAGAGGCATTTGATGAGGGTGGATTTGCCCGCGCCGTTGTGGCCAAGGAGCCCCACCACCTCGCCCGCATGGAGGTCGAGCGAGACGTGATCCACCGCGCGGATGCCGCCGAAGCTGATCGAGACGTCGCGCATCTCCACCAGCGGCGTGGCGCCGGCAGCGCGGTTCGGGTTGAGCGTCATTTGAAGCCTCCGGTCCGCTTGCGGTAGATGATGTCGATCAGCACGGCGAGGACGAGGACCGAGCCCACGACGATGTTCTGGAACGGCGCATCCACCCCCACCATCGCCATCCCGGACTGGAGCGACTGCATGATGATCGCGCCGAGGATCGCGCCGTAGATCGTGCCCATCCCGCCCGAGAGCGCGGTGCCGCCGATCACGGCGGCGGCGATCACGCGCAGCTCGTCGAGCGTGCCGATGTCGTTGGCGTGGTTGGTCAGGCGCGCCGAGGCCACCACCGCCGAGAGCGCGCAGAGCCCGCCCAGCAGCGCGAAGATCTTGACCGTCAGGAGCCGCGTGTTGATGCCCGACAGCTCGGCCGCATCGGGGTTGCCGCCGGTGGCGAAGATGTAGCGCCCGAAGCGGGTGCGCTTGGCGATGACGGTCATGGCGATGGCGACCGCCACCAGCAGAAGAACCGAGATCGGCAGGCCGTAGCCCGTCGTATAGCCCTCGGGCAGGGTCTCGCCGCGGGCCTCGAACAGGCGGCGCAGGCGCGCGGCCGGCACTTCGTAGGCATTGACGATGGCGACAAAGCCCAGGATCGCGGCCGAGAGGACGCCGCCCATCACGAGCTCGGCCCAGACCGGCTTGACGGCGAAGCCGTGCGACTGCTTGGCCCGCCGCGCGCTCCAGAGCCCCCAGAGCGCCGCGGCCGTGCCCACGCCACCGAGGATCCAGGACCAGAAGGGGCCGATGGTGCCGTTGATCCCGCCGAAGAGCTGGAAGGTCTGGTCGAGCGGGCCGATGGTCTGGCCCGAGGTCAGATACCAGGCCACGTTGCGCCAGATGAGCAGCCCCCCCAGCGTCACGATGAAGGAGGGGATGCCGAGATAGCCGATCAGCCAGCCGTTGAAGGCGCCGATGGCCACGCCCACGACGAGGCCGGAGGCGATCGCCACCGGGGCGATGAGCGGGCTGCCGAAGTCGATGCCCATCATCTGCGGCAGCACCACCACCTGCATCATGCCCATCACGGCCGAGCAGAGCGCGAGCAGCGAGCCCACCGACAGGTCGATGTGGCGCGTGACGATCACGAAGACCATCCCCGTCGCCATGATCGCGACCGAGACGGTCTGGATCGCGAGGGTGAAGATGTTGCGGGGGGTCAGGAACCGCCCGTCGGTCTGGAAATGGAACACGAGACAGAGCACGACGAAGGCACCGATCATGCCCAGAAGGCGGGTGTCGATCTCGAGGGTCTCGATGAAACTGCGCTTGCGGGCGGAGCCCGGCGCATTGGCGGTATCGCTCATGGGGGCTCGTCCTGCTGGGCCGGTCACGGCCGGCGGTCAGGGGCGCCCCGGCCTATGGGGCGCCCGATCATGCGATCCGGTGGCGGATCAGTTGCAGGGGGCCGGGCCGTTCGAGACGCCCTGGCAGAGCGCGTCCTTCCCGATCCAGCCCGCATCCACGACGACCGAGAGGTTGTCCTTGGTGATGGCGATGGGCTCGAGGAACACGGCGTTCATCTCGGTGCCCTTGGGCGAGGTCCATTTCTGGGCGCCCTCGACGCCTTCCATCTCGGTGCCCTTGGCCATCGCCACGGCGATCTCGGCGGCGGCCTTGCCCAGCTCGCGCGAGTCCTTCCAGACCGAGACGGTCTGCGTGCCCTTGGCGATCCGGTTCAGCGCCGCATGGTCGCCGTCCTGACCCGAGACCGGAATGCCCTGCATCCCCTGCGCCGTCAGCGCGGCGATGGCGCCGCCCGCGGTGCCGTCGTTCGAGGCCACGACCGCATCGACCTTGTTGTCGTTGGCGGTCAGGATCTGCTCCATGTTCCGCTGGGCGTTGGCGGGCAGCCAGCTGTCGGTATAGGCCTCGCCCACGATGGTGATGTCGCCCGCGTCGATGGCCTTCTGCAGCACCTCCTGCTGGCCGCCGCGCAGGAAGTCGGCGTTCGGGTCGGCGGCATTGCCCTTGATCATGACATAATTGCCCTTCGGCGCCTGCTCGAACACGGCGCGGGCCTGCATGCGGCCCACCTCGACGTTGTCGAAGGTCAGGTAGAAGGCGCGGTTGTCCTCGATCAGCCGGTCATAGGCCACGACCGGAATGCCCTCGTCGGCGGCCGCCTGCACGGCCGGGCCGATGGCGTCGGCATCCTGCGCCAGAATGATGAGCGCATCGACGCCCTGCGAGATCAGCGCCTCGACGTCGGACAGCTGCTTGGCCGAGGAGGATTGCGCGTCGGCCGAGACATAGGTGGCGCCCGCCGCTTCGAGGGCCTCCTTGATCGCGGCCTCGTCGGTCTTCCAGCGTTCTTCCTGAAAGTTCGACCAGCTGACGCCGACCGTCAGATCCTGGGCGAGCGCGGCAGAGGAAAAGCCGGCCGTGGCGACCACGGCGGCCAAAAGGGCCTTATGCATTGTGAACCTCCCTGGTGCGGCGGAATCGCCGCCACGCCCACAGGATTGGCGCGAATAATTTCAGTTGTCAAAGTAAAGTTGAACGATCAATCTGAGGTCTAAGGTCGAAAGCCGCGCATCCCGCCTGACATCAGCCACTTGAGGCTGAAATGCCGAGGATCTGCGAGATCATTATTTTGGACAGGAAATAAATGCGCCGGCAGGTCCGCAAGCGGTCCGCCCCCGATCCCACGGTCGGATGCGGTCCCCTGATTCCCCCGCTCGTCGAGAGCGCCCGCCCCCTGCGCCAGCAGGTGTTCGAGCGGGTGCGGGCTGCGGGCTTGACGGCACGGGTGCAGGTGGCCCGCGATCTGAGCGTGAGCCCCGCCTCGGTCACCACCATCGTCTCGGAACTGATCGAGGCGGGCCTCGTCGAGGAAGTGGCCACCCGCCGCGAGGGCGAGAGCGGCCGCGGCCGGCCGGTGGTGTCGCTCGGCGTGCGGGCCGCGGCGCATCGCGTCGTAGGCCTGAAGATCTCGGACCGCGACCTGTCGGCGGTGGTGATGGATTTCGCGGGGCATCTGCTGGCCGAGCATCATGAGGAGCGCAGCCCCGCGGCGCTGCCGCCCGAGCGGATCCTTGGCCTGATCGAGACCCTGCTCGACCGCGTGACCACCAAGGCGGGCCTGACCCGGCAGGAGCTGTCGGCGGTGGGAATCGGGCTGCCGGGCTATGTCGACAGCGCGGGCGGGCGGGTGCTCTGGTCCTCGATCCTGTCCGAGCGCAATGTGCCGCTCGGCCGGCTCGTGACCGAGCGGCTCGGCCTGCCGGCCCAGATCGACAACGATGCCAATCTCTGCGCCATGGCCGAGCTCTGGTTCGGCGCGGGGCGGCGGCTTTCGGATTTCGTCGTCGTCACCATCGAGCACGGGCTCGGCATGGGCATGGTCACGAACCACCGGATCTTCCGCGGCGCGCGCGGCATCGGGATGGAGCTCGGCCACACCAAGGTGCAGCTCGACGGCGCGCTCTGCCGCTGCGGCCAGCGCGGGTGCCTCGAGGCCTATGTGGCGGATTACGCGCTGGCCCGCGAAGCGACGACCGCCCTCAACTGGACCCACCGGCAGACCCAGTCCACGGCCGTGCTGCTCGAGAGCCTGCATGACCATGCGAAGGCCGGCAATCAGGCCGCCCGGTCGATCTTCCGCCGCGCGGGGCGTTATCTGGCCGTGGGGCTGGCCAATGTGGTCAATCTCGTCGATCCGCCGCTTCTCATCCTCGCGGGGGCGCGGCTGCGTTTCGATTACCTCTATGCCGAGGAGACGCTGGCCGAGATGAACGCTCTCGTGCTGGAAACCGGGCGGCCGCTGCCCGAGATCGAGATACACGCCTGGGGAGAGATGCTCTGGGCGCATGGTGCGGCGGCTCTGGCCCTGTCGGCCTTGGGCGAAAGGCTGCTCGCGCTGCCGCGGGAGGGGGTCGCGCAATAGTTGGACGTGGCCGTTGCGCCACATGAGGATTCGCGCAGAAGTGGGTGAAACCCCGGAACTTCCGGCGGAATTAGGGCATTGGTGCCGTTGGGGCATTCCGTTGCAACCGGACGGAATGGGTTCTGTCGGTTGCCGCATGGTGTTCCGCCTGCAATAGTTTCAGCAGATGCCTAATTTCGGGGGAATGCGTGTCCGTCTCCAGCTACCGATCGCCGAGCCTGCGGGCCGCCCTCGTCCTGCTCGCCATCGCCGCGGCGGCCCCTCAGGCTCGGGCGCTCGACCGGCTCGAGTTCCGCGTGGCCGGCAGCACCGATGAGGTCGAAGAGGTCATCAAGGGCGCCTCCGCCCTGATCGCGGCGCGCGCGGCCGAAGACAGCGAGACGCAGGACATCTTCTCGGCCGCCCGGTCGGAATACGGTCGGCTGGTGACGGCCCTCTACGGCCTTGGCTACTATTCTCCCGTGGTGAGCGTGCTTGTGGACGGGCGCGAGGCGGCGCAGATCCCGCCGCTCGACGCCCCCGAGACCATCGGCACCATCATCGTGCAGGTGCAGGTCGGCCCGCCCTTCCGGTTCGGCGCGGCGCGTGTGGCTCCGCTCGCCCCCGAGACGGAGATGCCCGAAGGCTTCCGCACCGGCGAGCGCGCGCGCAGCACGCTGGTGCAGGACGCGGTGAGTGCTGCGGCGGACGGCTGGCGCTCGGCGGGCTTCGCGAAGGTCGATGTGGGATCGCAGACGGTGGTGGCCGATCATGCCCGGCGCACGCTCGATGCCGATGTCCGCATGGCGCCCGGGCCCCGGCTCCGCTTCGGGGACCTGCGCATCAACGGCGAACAGCGCATGAGCGAACGCCGCATCCGCAAGATCGCCAATCTGCCCACCGGCGAGACCTACGACCCCGAGGAACTGGCGGACAGCGCCGACCGCCTGCGCCGGACCGGCGTCTTCCGCTCGGTCTCGCTGACCGAGGACGAGACGGTGACAGCGCCCGACCTGCTCGGCATCACCGCGACCGTCGTCGAGGAACTGCCGCGCCGCTACAGCTTCGGCGTCGAGGTCTCGAGCCTCGAGGGCGCCACCATCTCGGGCCAGTGGATCCACCGCAACCTTCTGGGCGGTGGCGAGCGGCTGACCGTGACGGGCGAGGTGGACAATCTCGGCGCCTCGAACAGCGGCGTGGACTACCGGCTCGGGGTGACGCTCGACCGCCCCGCCACCCCCACCGCCGACACGACCCTCGGTTTCGGGGTGCTGGTGGAGCGGCTGGACGAGGAGGATTACCTCGCCGATACCGTGTCGCTCTCGACGACGCTGACCCGGCTCTTCAGCAAACGCCTCACCGGCAGCCTCGGGGTCGGCTATACCTACTCGGACGTCGAGGACGATTTCGGAAGCTACGTCTACGAATATGTCTCATTGCCGGGCACGCTCGTCTGGAACTCGCGGGACAACGACCTGAACCCGACCGAGGGCTTCTATGTCGCGGCCGGAGCCACGCCGTTCGCGGGCATGGGCGACACCGGGTCGGGCGGCCAGCTCACGCTCGACAGCCGCGCCTTCGTGGGCTTCGGCAACGAGGATCGGCCCTTCGTGCTGGCCGGGCGCCTGCAGGCCGGAGCGGTCCTCGGACCCGAGCTGATCGAGACGCCGCGGAACTACCTGTTCTATTCCGGCGGCGGCGGCACCGTCCGCGGCCAGCCCTACCAGTCGCTCGGCGTGCGTCCCGACCCGACGGATCCCGATTACAAGATCGGCGGCACCCGCTTTGCGGCGATCTCGGCCGAACTGCGCGCGCCCATCACGCGGCGGATCGGCGTCGTGGCCTTTGCGGACGCGGGCTACGTCACCGCCGAGGATATCGACTCCGACCGCGACGACTGGCACGCCGGTGCAGGCCTCGGCCTGCGCTACGACACCGGCTTCGGCCCGATCCGCGTCGATGTGGCGGCCCCGGTGGGCGGCGACACCGGCGACGGGGTGCAGATCTATGTGGGAATCGGGCAGGCCTTCTGATGCGGATCATCCTCTTCCTTCTCTGGCTTCTCCTGCCCGTTGCGGCCTTCGCGCAATCGGCCGAGGAGGATCGCGGCTTCCTTCAGGGCCTGATCGAGGACAACCTCTCCTCGGCCGGACGCGAGGTGCGGATCGAGGGCTTCCGCGGCGCGCTCTCCTCGCGGGCGACGGTCGAGCGGCTGACGATTGCCGACGATCAGGGCATCTGGCTGACGCTGAACAAGGTCGTGCTCGATTGGAGCCGGTCGGCCCTCCTGTCGGGGCGGCTCTCGGTCTCTGAACTGTCGGCCGACGAGATCCTGCTCGAGCGGCTGCCGGTGGCGGACGAGAGCGTCGATGTCCCCTCTCCCGAGGCGCGGGACTTCGCCCTGCCCGAGCTGCCGGTCGCCGTCGAGATCGGCCGGATCGCGGCCGATCGGCTCGTTCTGGGCGAGACCGTTCTGGGCACCCCTGTCGAGGCCACGCTCGAAGCCTCCGGCTCGCTCGCGGGCGGCTCGGGGCAGGCGCAGCTCCTTGCCCGCCGCACCGACGGGCCGCAGGGAGAGCTCCGGCTCACGACCAGCTTCTCGAACGCGGACCGGCAGCTTGCGCTCGATCTGGCGCTGATCGAGGCCGACGACGGGATCGCGGCGACTCTCATGGATCTCCCGGGGCGGCCGCCGCTCGAACTGACGGTGCAGGGTCAGGGACCGCTGTCGAACTACGCGGCCGACATCCGGCTCGTGACCGACGGCGAGGAACGGCTGGCCGGGCGCGTCACGCTGCAGGGCGACGCGGCGCAGGGCCGCCAGTTCGCGGCCGAGCTCGGCGGCAATGTCGTGCCGCTCTTTCTGCCGCAATATGCGGACTTCTTCGGCCCGGACGTGCAGCTCGACGTGGCGGGCACGCAGGCGACGGACGGCCGGCTCGACCTCAGCCGGCTCAATCTCTCCACCCGTGCACTGCAGCTTCAGGGCGCTCTGATAGTGGCCGCCGACGGGCTGCCCGAGCGGATCGCCCTGACAGGCCGGATCGCCTCGGAGGACGGCCAGCCCGTGCTCCTCCCCCTGTCCGGCCCGGAGACGCGCGTGGGCAGGGTCGATCTCGACGTGGCCTATGATGCGGCAGAGGGCGAGACCTGGACGGCGCGGCTTCTGGTGGCGGGCCTCGACCGGCCGGACTTCGCGGCCGAACGCTTCAGCCTCGACGGCTCGGGCCGGATCGCGCGCACCGACGGCGGCACCTCCACGGTCTCCGGCCGGATCGCCTATGCCGCCGAGGGTCTCGCGCCGGCCGATCCGGATCTCGCCACCGCCCTCGGCCCCCGCATCGCGGGCGCGGCCGACTTTTCCTGGACCGAAGGGGCCGACGGCCTCCGGCTGCCGACGCTCACCCTCGACGGAAGCGACTACGGCCTTGCCGCCGACCTGACGCTGGAGGGCCTGACGAGCGGCCTCGCCGTCTCGGGCGAGGCGGATGTGCGGTTCGAGGACCTTGCGCGGTTCTCCGGTCTCGCCGGCCGTCCGCTTTCGGGGCAAGGCGAGGGCACGGTCAGCGGCACCTACGCCGCCCTGACCGGCGCCATCGACGCCGAGGCCTCGATCACCGGCACCGACCTCGCGCTCGGACAGGCCGAACTCGACAATCTCCTCAAGGGCACCTCGACCATCGAGGCCTCGCTCATCCGCGACACCACGGGCACCCGGCTCCGCACGCTGCGGATCGCGGCGCAGAGCCTGACGGCCACGGCATCGGGGACCCTCGCCAGCGCCGGCAGCGACATTGCGGCCCAGCTGGCCTTTGCGGATCTGTCCGTGCTGGGACCGGCCTATGACGGCCGGCTCGACGCAGAGGCGCAGTTCACCGGCACGCCCGAGGCCGGGCAGATCTCGATCCAGGCCAACGGTCGGGATCTGCGCGTGGGTCAGCCACAGGTAGACGGTCTTCTCGCCGGCACCTCGACCATCGACATCGCCGGACGGCTGGATCAGGGCACGCTCGTCCTCGAGCGGGCGCGGGTCAATGCCCGCACGCTCACGCTGACGGCCGCGGGGCGGCTCGCGACCGAGGGAAGCGACGTCACCGCCGACCTGAACTTCAGCGACCTGTCCCCCCTCGGTGCGGGCTACGGCGGCGCGCTTTCGGCCGAGGCCACCTTCAAGGGCACGCCGGAGAACGCCACGATCACCGCCGACGCGCGGGCGACGAACCTGCGCGTCGGCCAGTCTCAGGCCGATGCGCTTCTGCGCGGCGAGAGCACGCTCTCGGCGCAGGTTCGTCTCGAAAACGGCGCGATCCGCGTCGACCGGGCGGCCCTGCGCAATCCGCAGCTCACCGTCACCGCCGACGGATCGGTGGCGGGCGCGGACCGCAACCTCACCCTCGACGCGCGGCTGTCGAACCTTGCGCTGGTCGTGCCGCAGTTCCCCGGTCCGCTGACCGTGCAGGGCACGGCCCGAAGCCAGGGGACGAGCTACCGGCTCGATCTGCGCGCCCGGGGACCGGGCGGCATCGACCTGCGGGCGCAGGGGACGGCGGCGGGCGACTTCTCGACGGTCGACGTGGGCGTCACCGGCAGCGCGCAGGCAGCGCTGGCCAATCCGTTCATCGAGCCGCGCAATGTGGAGGGCCCGATCCGGTTCGACCTGCGCGTGAACGGTCAGCCCGCGCTCTCCTCGGTGTCGGGGACGGTATCGCTGGCCGGAGGCCGCTTCGCCGATCAGGACCTCGGCCTCGTGATCGAACGGCTGCAGGCCGACGCCCGCCTGGCCGGAGGCCGAGCGACGCTGGATGTGCAGGGCCGTCCCGCGGCGGGCGGGCGACTGGCGCTGACCGGCAGCATCGGTCTCGAAGCCCCCTTCGCGGCAGACCTCGCCCTCGAGATCCGCCGCGCGGTCCTGCGCGACCCCGAGCTCTACGAGACGACCGCCAGCGGGCGCATCACCGTTCAGGGGCCGCTCACCGGCGGCGCGCAGATCGCGGGCCGCATCGATCTCGAGGAGACGGAACTGCGCATCCCCTCGACCGGCTTCGGCGGCGCGAACGGGCTGCCCGATCTGCAGCATCGCAACGAACCCGCGGCGGTGCGCACGACCCGCGCCCGGGCCGGCCTTCTGGATGATGGCTCCGGTGGCTCCGGCGGGCGGGACTCGCGGCCCTTCGGGCTCAATCTGCTCATCAGCTCGCCCGACCGGATCTTCATCCGGGGGCGGGGTCTCGATGCCGAGCTCGGCGGCCAACTTCTGGTCTCGGGGACCACGGCCAATGTGGTGCCCAGCGGCGCTTTCAACCTGATCCGCGGCCGCCTCGACATCCTCGGCAAGCGCCTCACGCTGAGCGAGGCACAGCTGCTGCTCGAGGGCGACTTCGTGCCCTATATCCGCGTCGTGGCCTCGACGGAGAACGACGGGATCACGACCTCGGTGGTGATCCAGGGACGCGCGGACGAGCCCGACGTCAGCTTCACCTCGACGCCCGAACTGCCCGAGGAGGAGGTGATCTCGCGCCTGCTCTTCGGCCGGGGTCTCGACACCATCAGCCCCCTGCAGGCCGCGCAGCTTGCGAGCGCCGTGGCGACGCTCGCGGGCCGCGGTGGCGAGGGCGTGATCGGGCGGCTGCGGCAGGGCTTCGGGCTGGACGATCTGGATGTGGCGACGGATGCAGACGGCGGCACCTCGGTGCGGGCCGGGAAGTACATCTCGGAGAATGTCTATACCCAGGTCGAGGTGGACCAGCAGGGGCAGAGCCAGATCAACCTGAACCTCGACGTCACCCCGAGCGTCAAGCTGCGCGGTAGCGTGGGGACCGAAGGCGATACTTCCATCGGCATCTTCATCGAGCGGGATTACTGAGGGCTGGCAGCCCGGATCGGGCTGCCAGCGCCATCTAACACAAACCTCGCGCGGGTGGCTCCTGGCGGATGTGCGCTGCTCTGGCGACACCGCTCAGGGACCGGCGCTCGTGATCCGAGGCCGAGGCTCTCTGCGTCTGTGGGGAGTGCGTCTCAGGCCGCGCCAGCTAGTGCGGCGTCGCGCGGACGGCGTCGACCGCAGCTCCGAGCAGCACGGCGAAGGCGCTGAGGTAAAGCCAGACGAGGAGCGCCACCACCGCCCCGATGGAGCCGTAGACCTCGTTGTAGTTGGCGAAGTTGGCAAGGTAGAAGACCAGCCCGCGCGAGGCTGCGGCCCAGAGGGTGACGGCGATCAGAAGCCCCCAGGTCACGATCGGCCGGGGGCTGCCCTTGGGCCGGTTCGGGCCGAGCCGGTAGACCAGCGCCACGCCGAAGACCACGACGAGGAGGCCCACGCCCACATTGGCGAGCTCCAGCACCTTCTGGTCGAAGTCACCGAGCGGGATCACGTTCAGAACGAGGGGCGCCACAACCGACAGGAGCATCGCCACGAGGCCCACCCCCACCAGGGTCAGCGTGAGCACGATGGCCCGCACGATGTGCCACGGCCCCATGCGGTTCGGCAGTCGGTGCGTGGCGTTCAGGCCGCGGATCAGGGCCGCGACGCCCGCACGGGCCGACCAGATCGCGGCGCCGGTGGTGAAGAGGCTGGCCCAGCCCAGATGGCGGCTGTTGGCGGCCAGAAGCGCCTCGACCTGACCGCGGAACAGACCGTAGGCCTGTTCCGGCAGGAAATCTGCTGCGAGATTGATCTGGGCGCGGATCACGCTCGGGTCCGAGGCCCAGCCCCAGATGGCGATGAGCGCCGCCACCGCGGGGAAGATCGCGAGGAATCCGTAGAAGGCGATGCCCGCCGCCGCGAGATTGAGGTCGGCCGAATCGACCCGGTCATAAAGCCGGACGAGCAGCCGCCATCGCGCATGCCAGAAACCTTCGCCGCCCACAGATCACCCGTTCCGGAATGAAGAAGGCCCGCGGCTTGCGCGGGCCTCCTTAGGTCGTTCGCATCGAGCCGAAATCAGTCGGTCGTGTCGGTCGAGTCGTCGTTGTCGTCCGACGCGATCAGGGCGATGATCGCCGCAGCGCCGAGCACCGGCAGCAGCATGCCGCCCATGCTGCCGGTTTCTTCGGCAGCGACAACGGCGACCGGTTCGGGTTCGTCAACGACGACGACCGGGCCACCCGCGAAAGCCGTCATGGCAGACGACATCAGGGCAGTGGTCGCGACGAGAGCAGTCAGTTTCTTCATTTGCGTTCTCCAAGTATTTATGGCCGCTTGGGTTTTTAACTCATACCATAGAGGCAACTACCAGCAAAGGATGAACATTGGGTTTAAGTCAATCGATCACTCGGCTGATCTTCAGCTTGCCGAGACCCTGATCGAAAGTCTGCCGACTCTGCCGGATCGTGCCGGCATTATCGACCCAATATTCATTGGTGAACTGCCCCGTAGCTCCCTCACAATGCTCTAACACATGCCGGGTGGGATAGTTTCGTTCCACGATGGTGATGGTTTTCGGACCATCCGTTGCGAGTGTGCAACGATATTCGCGCTTCACCGTCTGATCGAGCCCGTCGATCTGGTAATGCACGCGCAGGTAGTTCCCGCTCGCCGAGGCTATGCGTGCCGCGGAGGGCACCTCCGCCGACATGAGGTCGGGACCGAGGCCACGCGTGGCGAGCAGGACCCCGTCGCGCAGAGCGACGGTGCGGTCGTCGGTCGAGGACCATGTGACGACCCCACCGTTGGTCTGGAAGGGCACCATCAGCGCCCAGGCGCTGGTTCCTTCCACCTCGACCACCAGAAGCGGCGATGTCACGCGCGCGAGCTTGGCCCGTGTCAGGTTCTGCGGCCCGGTCGCAGGCTTTTCCTTGCCCCCCGTCATGGCGGACAGCGCCTGCTTGACGTAGGTTGCCTTGCCCTGTGTATCCTCCTGAGATCCGCAGGCGGCGAGCAACGCGCAGGCGGCAAGAAGGCTGGCTCCGATCGCGTGCCGCATCACTTCCAGAATCTCCCCCATTGATCGTCGATTTCCTGCGCATGGTAGGGGCGCACGGTCTCGTAGAGCCGGTCCTCGACGCGCAGACGCGCGCCGCCGTCGCGCGTGACCGGACGGATGCTGTATTTCGCCGTCTCCCGGGTGGGCTGGCCGAGTAGCGACGTCAGCGGGATCTCGAGCCGGATGCCCTTGTCGAACGACCCTTCCCCGAATTCCTCGGACGAGACGTCGGTGAGCGTCGCGAAGGCCCCGACCTTCCAGCCGTTCTCGAACTCGCGGTCGAGCGACACGGTCGCGCCGTAATCCCCGGCGAGATAGCGGCCCACATCGATCTGGCCGAGGAACTGGTTGCCGAAGTCGTAGTAGACCGAGGCGTGGCCCGTGACGACGTCATAGGCCTCGTCACCCGAGAGGAAGCCGAAGCCCTGATCGAACTCGCGCTTCTTGGCATAGTTGATCTCGGCCCCCAGCGCGAGGCGGCTTTCGACCGGCTTCCACAGCACTTCGGCCGAGGCGCCGCCATACATCCGCTCGAGATAGCCGACGGTCACCCGGCTGTAGATGTTGCGCGCGGGATGCGCATACCAGGCAGCGGTGAGGCTGTCGATCGTCGTGTCGCCCTCGCGGCTGTAGAGGTAGTTGTCGGTCCGGACCCGCGGGAGGTTCGACTCCGACCGATCCTGATCGCCGATATTGCCGAGGAGCTTGTGGCTGATCGCACCCGACAGGAACAGGCCGGGCGACAGCTCATACTCTCCGCGCAACCGGAGCCCCAGATCCGCCCTCACCGGCTCTTCGGGATCGAAGAGACTGGTGCGCAGGTAGGGGCCGAAGGACCAGTTGAAGCTGGGATAGCGGTCGGGATCGAAGGCCAGCCCCGCAATGGGCGCGCCGGCCTCCGCCACGCCGACCTGCGGCCGCAGCCGGCCCGACGCATTGGGAGCGAACTCCAGCCGTTCGAGATCCGAGCGGCGCACCGTCACCTTCGACAGCGGCACCCCTCGGACCACGGGCACGATCTCGAAGGTCTCGACCGAGGCGGGCAGCGAATAGGCCATCGCCCGCGCCGTGCGCCCGACCGCCTGCGCCTCGGCATCGTAGCGGATGTTGCGGATGCGGATCTGCGCCGTCCGGCCATCGGTGCCGAAGGCCTCGATCAGCACGCCGTCCTTGTCGAGCTGCTTCTGCATGTTGTTGCGCAAGAGCGCGGGCGCATCCGCCTGCGTCACCCACTCCGAGGACCAGGCCTCCGGATCCGCCGCCCGGGCAGGCCGGGGACGGATCGGCGTCGGCGCACGGTCCACGAGACCCGTCGTCGCCCGGTCGCGCGGATTGAGCACGAAGTGCAGGCCGAGCCCGATCTCGCTGCCATACATGTAGTAGGCGCCCAGCTGCACGCCCCGCGAGACCTCATATTCCGCGCCGAAGTTGAACGGGCTCTTCCGGTCGAAGATCTGCCGGTCCTCGGCCTCTTCCTCGTAGTCGTCCGAGGAATATTCGGCCTTGAGGGTCAGCCGGTCGGTCGGCTGCCACTCGATGCCGGCAAAGCCCGCCATATCGCCGCGGAACCACTGGTCCGCATTGACCTCGCCGCCCTCGCTCTCCTGCGGAACGAACTCGGGGCGGGTGCCCACGCCGCCGAAGCTGCCGTAGCTGCCAAGACGGCCCCATCCCACGCCCGCGGTGACCTTCAGGCGCGGGGTGAGATGTTTGGTGGCCGCCACATATTCGGCGCTCTGGATGCCTGTGCCCACGAAATCCTGCAGGCCGATGGTGACGGCGGGCATGTAGCGCCCCTCGTCGAAGGCCCTGAAGCGGAGATCGAAGCTGCGGTCGTAATAGGTGTCGAACTTGTTGACGCCGACGCGGTCCGCCTCGGGGATGGCCTTGTTCCAGTCGCCGATGCCCTGATAGCGGAAGCTGGCCGACAGGCGCGGCGTGATCTGGAAGGTCAGCGTCGTGCGGGTGATCCCCGCGAAGCTCGTGATGCTGGTGTTGAAGATGCCGTCGGGCTGCGCCTCGCCCGAGGGCATGTCGATCAGGCCGGTCGCACCATACAGGTTCAGGCTGGGACGCGTTTCCGACAGAGCCGGGGCCGTCATCACCAGTGCCGCGCAGGAGACGCCAGCGAGCAGGCCGCGCCGGCGCGCGGAAGGGGGCATTGCCATGGTTACCTCATTCGTTCCGCGCACTCTAGCAGCCGCCTCCTTCCGAACAATGCCATTCCACCGGAATGTCGGCAGCTATCGCCCGGCGGCAACGATTTCCGGAGGGCGATATCCCTCAACCCAGGAGAGTATGACCCGGCGGGCCGCCTGCGGGTCTCCGGCCGCCATGGCACTGCGCAGCGCCCGCAGCGCGGTGGCCATCTCGAGCTCGGACAGGCTCTCCTCCTGAGCGCGCAGGATCTTCGAGTGCGGCGTGGTCAGCAGCCCCTCGCCGATCAGCAGCTCCTCGTGCAGCTTCTCGCCGGGCCGCAGACCCGTGACCACAATCTCGATGTCCCCGAAGGGGTTGCGCTCATCGCGCACCGACTTGCCGGCCGCCTCGATCATCTGCACGGCGAGATCGCGGATGCGCACGGGCTTGCCCATGTCGAGCACGAACACATCGCCGCCACGGCAATCGCCCGGATCGGCGAAGGAGCCCGCCAGCAGCACCAGCCGTGCCGCTTCCGAGATGGTCATGAAGAAACGGGTGACATCCTCGTGCGTCAGCGTGACCGGTCCGCCGCGGGCGATCTGCTCCTTGAAGAGCGGGATGACCGAGCCCGACGAGCCGAGAACGTTGCCGAACCGCACCATCGAAAAGATCGTTTTCTTCGACCGCTTCGCGAGATCCTGAATCACCAGCTCGGCCAGCCGCTTCGAGGCGCCCATGACATTCGTCGGGCGCACCGCCTTGTCTGTCGAGATCAGGATGAAGCGCGCCACGCCGGCCTCGTGCGCGGCATCCGCCAGCGTCCGGGTGCCCAGCACATTGTTGGCCAGACCCGCGATCGGATTGTGCTCGACCAGCGGCACATGCTTGTAGGCGGCTGCATGGAACACCACCTCGACCCCGTGATCCTGCATCACCATCCGCGACAGCCGCGAATCGGTGACCGATCCGAGGACCGGCACGATCTCGACCCCGGTGCCTTCGGCCATCGCCTGCAGCTCGCGGTCGATGGTGTAGAGGGCGATCTCGCTGATCTCGAACAGGACGATGCGCCGGGGACGGATCAGCAGCAGCTGGCGGCAGAGCTCGGATCCGACCGAGCCGCCCGCGCCCGAGACCAGCACCGTGCGGCCGACATAGGCATCGGCCCCCTGTGGCAGCGCATCCTCGATCTGCTGGCGGCCGAGGAAACGGCCGAAGGTGAAGGGAGACAGGTTGTCGACCAGCTGCTCCTCGCCCACGAGCTGCGCGAAGGAGGGCACGGTGTGAACATCGACACCCGCGAGCTGCAGCCGGTGGGCGATCCGGGCAAGTTTGGCGGGCGATTCCGAGGGCATGGCAAGAAGCACACGGGACACGTCGCGCTCCCGCACCAGCCGCTCGATCCGGTCCGACGGATAGACGCGGAGCCCCGCGATCACCATCGCCTGCAGCGCGGGATTGTCGTCGACGAAGGCGATGGGCCGGATCGTTCCGCGCGAGCGGAGCGCCGCCGCGAGCTGCGTGCCGGTGTTGCCCGCGCCGTAGATCAGCACGCGGCACCCCTTCTGGCCGATCTGCAGCACCCAGAGCAGCGCATGCAGCATGACCATCCGGGCGCCGACCGACAGGATGAAGAACAGAAGGCCGAAGAGGATCGCCGCCGCCGCGGGCACCGCGGTGCCCACCACCGACGCGAGCATCGAGAGCACGAGGGTCAGCACCGCAGCGAAGGCGCCGGTCTTCAGGATGGCCATGGTCTCATAGGCGTTGAGCTTGATCCGGGGCATCCCGAAAAGCAGCGAGAGACCGAAGGCAAAGAGCGCCGCGCCGGGGAAGAGAAGCCACTCGTGCTCGCCTCCGGGGGCGCGGATGAAGATGCCGGTGATCAGCAGCGCAAGGGGCGCCACGAGCACATCCGCCAGAAGAAGAAGCCCACGCTTCTGCGCTCTGGTCAGCCGGTCAACGAGACCGAAAAGGAGTTTCTTCACCTGGAATTCCTGCCCTTTTGCCGCCCCGGTTGTTATTTCGACCGTTTGTCGCGCCCCGTGTCCGACCTGTCTTCTAACCAAGAAATCTCCGAAATTCGAATGGGGCGAGCCTAGACGAGGCCCAGAATCACCTCAAGCATTGCGACACTATCGGCTGCGACGATTTGCAAAAGGTTGCCTATTACGCCACAGTAGAACCCTCGCAACGGTCTGGGCCATCAGCGCCAGATCGAAACAGAGCGAGCGTTTCTCTTGATACAGCAGGTCCATATACGCCTTACGGGGTATGCACCTACGGCTGTAGGCGCGGTCCGTCTCGGCGGCGGTCCTGCACTGCGCGAGGATCCATTCCTCGTGGCGATGGAAATGCAGGCTGGCGAGTCCCGTGATGCCGGGGCGATTCCGCAGGACCCGCGCGTAAAGCTCCGGATGGCGCTCGACATAGAGGCGCAGCGGCGGGCGGGGCCCGACGAAGCTCATGTCGCCGCGCAGCACATTCCAGAGTTGCGGGATCTCGTCGAGCCGGGCCCGCCGCAGAACGCGCCCGGTGCGGGTCACGCGGTTCGACTTGTCGCCGCCCGAGACGCCCGCATTCTGCGCCGCGGCTTTCATGGTGCGCAGCTTCCAGAGGTCGAACGGCTGGCCCGGCGCCTTCATCCGCTCGGCCACATAGAAGAGCGGCCGCCCCTCCACGATCAGGAGGATGAGCAGCAGGATCCCAAACGGAAGAGCAAGGAGAAGGATCAGGAGAAGGGCGACCGTCACGTCGAGAAGGCGCTTGCCGGGCGTCATGCGAGCGCCCGCCATTCGTCCACGAGCCAGTCTGGCGCGCCTGCATCGGGCGGGAGGGGGCAGAGCGCCGCGAGCCGGTCGAGCGCAAGCCCCACGCGGGGAATGACGCCCGGCCGCGGCGGCCCCCAGCGCCAGTCGAGACCCGCAGCCTCGAGAAGATCGGCCATGTCCACCGGCGGCGGTGCGCCGAGATTGAGGATCGAGGGCAGCGCCACACCGGCATCCGCCAGACGCGCGAGGCGGGCCAGCACGGCGGCGAGGCTCTGCGGTCCGATATAGGTCCGCACCGGGCCGCGGGCGCCGGGCACCGGATCGAGCACGATGGCCTGCCCCGGCGGGCGCTTCGGTCCGAGGAGCGCGTCGGCCCCCGCCACATTGCCGAGCCTCAGGATCGTGAGGCCCGTCCCCACTGTCCGGGACCAGTCGAGCGCCTCCTGCTCCATGCGCAGCTTCGCTGCGCCATAGGCCGTGTCGGGGGCGGGTTCATCCTCCTCGCGCAGATCCTCCGACCGTGCCGAGCCGTAGATCGCGCCCGAGGAGAGCAGAAAGACATGGGCCGCCCCCGCAGCCTCGGCGGCGCGGCAGCCCGCGAGCCCCAGCGCCACATTGTCCTCGAGCCGCCGGGTGCGATCCGTGACCCCGGCCAGCCCCAGCACGACGCGGGCCGCCCCTCCCGGATAGGGCGCGGCAAGCATGTCCCACTGGAGATCGGCCGAGGCGTCGCGCCCGTGCCAGACCGGAACCAGCCCCTCGGGTGGCTCGGCCCAGGCACGGCGCAGGAAGCGCCCGATCCGGCCGGTGGAGCCCAGCACGAGAAGGCGGGAAGCCATCAATCCTCTTCCTCGAACCGGGTCCGCATCTCGCGCAGGACCGGCAGAACCGCCCGCACCCGCTCGGCGCCGAGCGAATGGACGACTTCGGCGATCAGGGGCGCAATGGCGGCCACCGCCGCATCGCGCGCGCTGCGGCCCGAGGGGCTGATCGAGACGAACTTGCGCCGCGCATCGTCCCAGTCGGGCCGGATATGGACATGCCCCGCCCATTCGAGCTTCGCGAGCGTGTTGGTCATGGCGCCGCGCGTGACATGGAAGGCGCGGGCGAGCTGGGCCGGCGTGCGCTCCTCGGCGGCGCGGGCGAGATGGTTCAGCACGCCGAAGTGCGACAGCTCCATCCCTTTCGGCAGCACCTTCGACAGCCGGTTCCGGGCCAGCTGGTCGGCCATGAACAGCTCGCCGAACAGCGCCACCGCAAGTTCCTCGGTCCGCTCCGCCATCAGGGGCCGTCGAACGGACGGTCGTGGCCGAGGGAAGGCACACGGTGGCGCGCCCGCGCGACCTCGGCCAGATCGAGATCGACGAGCGTCACCCCCGGCTCGGTGCCGGCATCGGCGAGGATCTCGCCCCAGGGCGCCACCGCGAGGCTGTGGCCGTGCGTGCGCCGTCCCTTGCCATGCGCCTCGGCGTGAAAGCCGGTCTGGGCGGGGGCCAGCACGAAGCAGCCGGTCTCGATGGCCCGCGCGCGGAGCAGAACCTCCCAATGAGCGGCGCCCGTCAGGTGGTTGAAGGCGGCGGGCACGGTCAGGATCTGCGCCCCCGCCTGTGCGAGCCGCCGATACAGGTGGGGAAAGCGCAGATCGTAGCAGACGGTCATGCCGACGGCGGCCTCTCCCGCCTGCGCCAGAACCGCCGCCCCGCCGGGCCGGTAGACCGCGGATTCGCGATAGACTTCGGTCTCGGACACGTTCACGTCGAACATGTGGATCTTGTCGTAGCGCGCCGCCACCGCGCCGTCGGGGCCGATGAGGAAGCTGCGGTTGGCAAAGCGGCCGTCCGCCTCGTGCGTCCTCAGGCCGAGCGAGCCCACAAGCAGCCAGATGCCCGCCCGCGCCGCCTCTTCACGCAGCGCGGCCAGCGCCGCATCCTCCTCCTCATGGCGGAGGATCCGGCGCTGATGCTCGCGGCTCGAGGAAAGCGCGTTGGTGCATTCGGGCGTCAGCACGAACTCGGCCCCGGCTGCGGCCGCCGCCCGGACGTGGCCGAGCGTCACCGCGAGGTTCTCCTCCGGGTCGTCGGTCACGGTGAGCTGGACGAGGGCGGCGCGCATCGGATCAGTCTGCCAGCATCGGGTCGAGCTTGCCCGCATCCTCGAGCGCATAGAGATCGTCGCATCCGCCGACATGCTGGCCGCCGATGAAGATCTGCGGCACGGTCCGCCGGCCATGCGCCCGCTGGGTCATGGCGGCCCGCAGCGAGGGATCGGTGCTGACGTCGGTCTCGGCATAGCTCACGCCCTTGCGGCGCAGCAGCGACTTTGCCGCCTGGCAATAGCCGCAGGTGGGCGTCGTGTAGATCTCGACGGACTTCATGGCATATCCTTCCGGTCGTTCGTGACTATAGGGATTTAGGTGTCCTTCGCAACGCGCGCCAGCACCGCGACCGAGACGGAGGTGGCGCCTGCCGCCTGACAGGCTTCGGTTGCGGCGGCGAGCGTGGCGCCCGAGGTCATCACGTCGTCGAGGATCAGGACCGGCCTTCCCTTCAGCAGCCGTCCGCGCCGCGGATGGGGCAGGATCGCGCCGGTCATGTTCTCGAACCGGCCCTCGCGGCTGCGCCCCTCCTGACTGCGGGTGTTGCGCCCGCGAACCAGCGCATCGGGGCAATGGTCGAGCCCCGCCTGCCGCGCAAGCTCGGCCGACAGAAGCGCGGACTGGTTGTAGCGCCGCGTCAGAAGCCGCGTCCAGTGGAGCGGCACCGGCACGACCAATGTCCCCGGCCGCAGGATCGGACGCGCGGCCCTGAGGATCCAGCCGGCGAGCGGGCGCGCCAGATCGAGCCGGTCCCCGTGCTTCAGCGCCAGCGCAAGCTTGCGGCCGTTGTCGCGGTAAAGGAGCGCCGCCCGACCGTGATCCCAGGGACGCGCCGAGGACAGGCAGTCGTCGCACCGGACCGGATGCCCCGGATCCTCGCCCGGCAACGGCGCGCCGCAGCGATCGCAGACCAGACCCGCGATGAAGGGCGTGTCGCGCCAGCAGGCACCGCAGAGGCCGAACTCCGTGGTCACCTGCGTCTCGCAGAGCAGGCATTGCGGCGGAAACAGGAGGCGCAGCGCCGCTTGCAATCCCATCCCCGCCCCCTTACCTCGCGGCGGAGGCCCCCATGACCCCCATCCTGACCGACCGCCCCGCCCTCGCCCGCCACCGGACCCGCGCCTGCCGCGCGCCGGCGCTGTTCCTGCACGAGGAAGCGGCGCGCGAGGTCGAGGAGAGACTGAGCGAGGTTAACAGACGGTTTACGGCCCCTGCCGTCGTCACCGCCTTTCCCGAAGTCTGGCGCGACCGGCTGCCCAATGCGCGGATCGTGACGGACGCCGAGGAGCTGGCGCTCGACCCCGGCGCGCACGATCTCGTGATCCACGCCCTTGCGATGCACTGGTCGAACGACCCCGTGGGCCAGCTGGTCCAGAGCCGGCGGGCGCTCAGGCCGGACGGGCTCTTCCTCGGGCTGCTCTTCGGGGGGCGCACCCTGTCCGAACTGCGCATCGCTCTGGCCGAGGCCGAGGCCGCCGTGACGGGAGGCCTCTCGCCGCGGGTGCTGCCGATGGCGGAGATCCGGGATCTGGGGGCGCTGCTCCAACGGGCCGGTTTCGCGCTTCCGGTGGCGGATTCGCTGGTCCGGGAGGTCCGCTATCGCGACACGCTCCACCTCATGCGCGACCTGCGCGCCATGGGCGAGACCAATGCGCTCGAGGCGCGCCTGCGCCGGCCCAGCCGCCGCGCGCTCTTTGCCGAGGCCGAAGCGCGCTATCCGCGCAGGCCGGACGACCGGATCGTGGCCAGTTTCGAGATCATCTGCCTCACCGGCTGGGCTCCGCACGAGAGCCAGCAGAAGCCGCTCCGGCCCGGATCGGCGGCCCGGAGCCTGGCCGAGGCGCTGGCCGCCGCCCGAAAGGACGGGCCCGGCGATGGTTGACCCCGGTCCATATGCCTTTATGTGTCTGACGGATTGAATGTCTGGAAGCGGAATGACGCCGATGCTGCAAGCGACGCCCGAGCAGGCGCGAACCCTGGGGGCTGAAGAGCCCATCCGTCCGGGTCAGGACCGGCTCGCCCATGCGCCCGCAGACCATCCGGAGCTGCCGCAGCCCAAGATCGGCATCCTGCTCGCCAATCTCGGCACGCCGGACAATTACGACTACTGGTCGATGCGCCGCTACCTGAACGAGTTTCTCTCGGACAAGCGGGTGATCGACTACCCCGCCTGGAAGTGGCAACCGCTGCTGCAGATCCTGATCCTGTCCAAGCGCCCCTTCTCGTCGGGCGCCAACTACAAGCTGATCTGGAACCATGACAAGGGCGAGAGCCCGCTCATGACGATCACCAAGGACCAGACAGCCGCCATCGCCGCCGAGATCCGCAGTCTCTACGGCAACCGCGTCATGGTCGATTTCTGCATGCGCTACGGCAACCCCTCGACCGAGAGCCGCGTGCGGGCCATGGTCGAGGCGGGCTGCGAGAAGATCCTCTTCTTCCCGCTCTATCCTCATTATGCGGGCGCAACCTCGGCCACGGCGAACGACGAGTTCTTCCGGGCCATGATGAAGGAAAAGCGGCAGCCCGCGGTGCGGACCGTGCCGGAATATTACGACAATCCGCTCTACATCGACGCGCTCGCGCAGTCGGTCGAGCGCGCCTATGCCCAGCTCGACCACAGGCCGGACGTGCTGGTGGCCTCCTATCACGGGATGCCCAAGCGGTATCTGATGGCGGGCGATCCCTACCATTGCCAGTGCGCCAAGACCTCGCGCCTGCTGCGCGAGCGGCTGGGATGGGAGAAGGGCGCGATCGACACCACCTTCCAGTCGGTCTTCGGACCCGAGGAATGGCTCAAGCCCTATACGGTCGAGCATGTGGCGGAGCTTGCCCGCGCCGGGAAGAAGCGCATCGCGGTGATCGCGCCGGCCTTCTCGGCGGACTGCATCGAGACGCTGGAAGAGATCAACGGCGAGATTCGCGAGGCCTTCGAGGAAGCAGGCGGCGAGGAGTTCACCTACATCCCCTGCCTGAACGACGACGAGGCGCATATCCGCGCGCTGGTCTCGGTGATCGAGGACAATCTCGCAGGCTGGCTCGCGCGCGGCTGAGAGCCCCCGAAAGGGACCGCGACGGGCGGCAGCAGACGCGATTACGATGCATCCGCGGATTCACGGACGGCTACCGGACCCGGTGGCCTCGCAAGGCCCCGGCAGCCCCACCAAATGAAGAAGGCGGCAGGTTTCCCTGCCGCCCCAAGTCGGGATGTCGTGCAGCTCAGTTGGCGGCGACGGCGGCCACGACGACCAGCAGCATCAGCGGGACCAGGATGCCGCCCGACGAAGCGGTTTCGGCTTCGACGACAGCGGGCTCCATCACGGGCTCGGCCATGCCGCCGGCGAAGGCGGACGTGGCAGCGATCGAAAGGGCAGCAGCGAGCACAAGTTTCTTCATTTAGACCTCCAGATGTGGCACCCGGTCCGAGTAAACATGAGGCAGACGGGTGGCTCCCAAGATATTACCTCGTTACTCCGAGTAACCAGCACGCCTTGGGAAAGGCAATCGGGATGCCAGAAGTTCCGTTCACTGTTGCATGGTTACGTCAGATGAGCAGCACCTGTGTCCCCACCTTCGCGAGCGGGAAGAGCTGCTGGATATGCTCATTATAGAGGCCGATGCAGCCGTTAGAGGATTTCCGCCCGATCTTGCGCGTGTCGTGCGTCCCGTGGATGCGATAATAGGTCCAGGAGAGGTAGAGCGCATGGGTGCCCAGCGGATTGTCCGGCGCCCCGCCCGGGACCATGTCCGGCCACTCGGGGTTGCGCTCTTTCATGGCGGGAGTCGGCCGCCACGGCGGCGCCACCACCTTCTGCACCACCTCGGTCCGGCCGCGGCGGGTCAGATCGTCGGACAGCGGCACCGAGGTCGGGAACAGCAGATAGGTCTGCCCGTCCTCGCTCCAGAAGTGCAGAGCCCGCGAGGTGATGTCGACCAGAACCGCACCGTTCCGCAGGTTCGAGAAGTAGGGCTGCCAGTCCAGCATCCGGAAGCTAGAGACGTTGTTGCGCACCGGGCTCTGGGCCACGGGCATCACGCTCTCGGTCTGTTCCTGCGCACGCGCCGGCAGCGCCATGGCTCCGAGCCCCGCGGCTGCACTCCACAGCAGCGTGCGACGGTCGAGCCTATTCGATTGATCCGCACCCATTCCGCTCGTCTCCTTGATCTTGGTCCCGGACTTCGGACCGAAGCATCCTATCTCTCGCCGCGAGTGGCGACAATTCACGCCCGCGTCAACGTCGAACTGCGCCCTTGAGTTGCATTTGAACAGCCTGCGGCCTTTCTGTTATGAGGGCCCCCAGCAATCCTTGTGGGTGGAAGACACATGAAGACTATCTCCGCGTTCGCCCTCTGTGGCGCCCTGGTCCTTTCGGCCTGCGCCTCGACGACGCCGATGGCGCTGGGGCCCGACGGAAAGCCGCTGCCGCAGGTCTACAAGATCACGTCCGCTCAGGAGGGTGAAGTCACCTACCGGCTGCTGGATTCGGTCAATGCGCTGCGCCAGGCGAAGGGGGCGGCTCCGCTCCAGCTCAACTCGCAGCTCACCGCCGCCGCGGCCACCCACTCGCGCGACATGTCGGTGCAGAACCGCCCCTGGCACTTCGGCTCGGACGGCTCCTCGCCCCTCCTGCGCGTGCAGCGGGCGGGCTATCAGGGCAAGCTGAAGGGCGAGCTGATCTCGGAAACCTACCAGACCGAGCTCGAGACGCTGGCCGTCTGGATGGAGCAGAAGGACACGCGCGAGATCGTGCTGGATCCGACCGCGACCGACCTCGGCTTCGCCTGGTATCAGGAGCCGCAGGGCAAGATCTGGTGGACCGTCGTGACGGGCAGTTCCGCGCCCATGGCGGTGGCGGGTCTCTGACCCGCATCCTGCCGCGCCCCGGGCACGAGCCGGGGGCGCGGCGGGCGCGTCAGGGAAGGATGTAGATCGGGGTGCCGAGCCGCACCATCGAATAGACTTCCTCGACCTCATCGTCGGTGATCGCGATGCAGCCGGCCGTCCAGTCGCGCCGGTTCGGCCCGTTATACTTGCCACGCCCGTGGATGAAGATGTCGCCCCCGGGCTTCTTGCCCTCGAGGAAGGCCATCTTCTGATCGAGGACGTTGGGATAGGAGATCCCGAGCGACAGGTGATAGGTCGAGCGCGGGTTTTGGCGGTCGATGAAATAGACGCCTTCCGGCGTGCGGCCATCGCCCTCGTACTGCTTGTGGCCGGTCGGCTTGAAGCCGAGACCCACGTCATACTGACGCAGCACCTTGGAGCCGTTCAGCAGATACATCTTGCGGTCCGCCTTGTGCACCTGAACGCTGGTGACCGGCGGGCCGTCATATTTGCGGATCTTCGAGTCGCCGCAGCCGGCGAGCCCGAGTGCGAGAACGATCAGGGTTATCTTCAGAAATTTCATGTTCACTGCCCGACATGTTTTTTATTCCGAGATACCGGGAATCGGCCCGTCTCGCCAGACAATCTTTGGTCAGCAGGGTTAATTCGGCGCGAACAGGCCCGGGTCAGGCGGGGCGGCTGAAGCGCGCGGCAAGCTCGACATGCGACGACCAGCGGAACTGGTCGACGACCTGCACCCAGTCGAGCCGGTAGCCGCCGCGCATCAGGATCAGCGCGTCGCGGGCGAAGGTCACGGGGTTGCAGGAGACGAAGGCCACGACCGGCACCGCGGCGCGGGCGAGCGCCCGGGCCTGAGCCTCGGCCCCGGCGCGTGGCGGATCGATCACCACGGCCTCGGTCCTGCGCAGCTCGTCGGGCTCGAGCGGGCGGCGGAACAGGTCGCGCGTCTCCACCGTCACCCGCTTCAGCCCCGGCGCCTGCCGCCACCCGCGATCGAGCGCCGCCATCATCGCCGCATCGCCCTCGACGGCATGGACCTCGGCCCCGGCCGCGAGCGGCAGGGTGAAGGTGCCCGCACCCGCGAAAAGATCCGTCACCGTTCGCGCATCGCCAATGGCATCGCGCACGGCGGCCAGCAGCGCCGCCTCGCCCTCGGCCGTCGCCTGGAGGAAGGCGCTCGGCGGCGGCACAACACGCGCGGGCCCGAAGGGCTGTGCCGGGGGCACGCGGAGGGCAATGGTCTCGCCCTCCCACGTCAGCCGCGCGAGAGCCTGCGCCTCGGCCACCTGCGCGAGGGCCGCCCGCAGGCCCGCGTCGAGCGGCTTGCCGCCCGTCACCGCCACGTCGGGCCCGCCGAGGCTGCGCGTCACGGTGAGCGACAGCTCGCCCGAGCGCGAGCCGCCGGTCTTCACCAGCGCCTCGAGCGCGGGCATGGCCGCCATCAGGTCGGGATGCAGCAGCTTGCACTCGGGGATCGCGACGATCGTGCCCGACTGGCGGGCGTGGAAGCCCACGAGCGCACCGCCCTTGGTGCGCCGCGCCGAGAGGGTCGCGCGCCGGCGCGAGGCGGGCGGCGAGACGGCGATGGGGCGGAACGGCGCCTCGATCCCCTGCCCGGCAAGAGCCGAGCGGACGACCTCCTGCTTCCAGTCGGCCACGAATCCGTCCGAGGCATGCTGCAGCAGACAGCCGCCGCAGCTGCGGGCATGGGGACAGGGCGGGCGCACGCGGTCGGGCGAGGGCGTCACGATGCGCGGCGCGGCCATGCGGTCCTGCACCACCTCGCCCTCGACCGTCTCGCCCGGCAGCGCGCCGGACACGAAGACGCCCTGCCCGATGCCGTCGCCCAGATGGCCCAGCCTCTCGATGGTGACGATCACTCCGCGGCCTCTTCCTCGCAGTTCATGAAGCCGCCGCTTTGCCGGTTCCAGTAGCGCGCGTAAAGCCCGTTCCGCGCCAGCAGCTCTTCATGCGTGCCCTGCTCGGCCAGAAGACCCCGGTCGAGCACGACGATCCGGTCCATCTCGGCGATGGTTGACAGCCGGTGGGCGATGGCCAGCACGGTCTTGCCCTGCATCACCCGCGCCAGCGCCTCCTGAATCGAGGCCTCGACCTCGCTGTCGAGCGCCGAGGTGGCCTCGTCCAGCACAAGGATCGGCGCATCCTTCAGGAAGGCCCGCGCGAGGGCGATCCGCTGCCGCTGGCCGCCCGAGAGCTTCACCCCGCGCTCGCCCAGGAAGGCGTCGTAGCCGTGACGGCCGGAATGATCGGCCATGGCGGCAATGAACTCGTCGGCCTCGGCGGCGCGGGCGGCGGCGATCATCTCCGCCTCGGTCGCGTCCGGGCGGCCATACATGATGTTGTCGCGCGCCGAGCGGTTGAACATCGCCGTCTCCTGCGTGACCATCGCGATCTGGCGGCGCAGGCTCTCCTGCGTGACCGACCGCAGATCCTGCCCGTCGATCAGCACGCGCCCCTCCTCGGGGTCGTAGAGCCTGAGGAGGAGCGAGACGAGCGTCGACTTTCCCGCCCCCGACGCGCCCACGATGCCCAGCTTCTCGCCCGGCCGCACCGTCAGGTCGAGCCCGTGAAGCCCGCCCGAGCCGCGTCCGTAGGCGAAGCTCACCCCGTCGAAGCGGATCTCGCCCTGCACGCGGGCGAGCGGCAGCGCCCCCGGCCGGTCCGGCAGCGCGTGCGGCACCGAGAGGGTGCGCATCCCGTCCTCCACCTCGCCGATCGAGGTATAGATCGACATGAGCGTGAAGCTCACCCAGCCCGACATCTGCGAGATCCGCATCGCGATGGCGCCGGCTGCGGCGATGGCCCCCGCGGTTGCCTCGCCCTGCTGCCACAGAAGGAGCGTCCCGCCGATCAGCAGCACCGGCAGGAGCCCCGACAGCGTCATCAGGGCCGAGCGGAACCAGGTCGAGATCACGCCGAACTCGAGCGAGCGGTCGCGGAAGCTCTCCATCGCGCGCAGCGCCACCTGATCCTCGAAGGCGGCATGGGCGAAGAGCTTCACGGTCTTGATGTTGGTGATCGTGTCCACCACCTGCCCCGAGACCATGGCGCGGGCCGAGGCGCGGGCGGCGGAATTCTCGCGCACCTTGGGCAGGTAGTAGCGGATGAGCCCCAGATAGGCCACGAGCCACAGGCCCAGCGCCGCGGCCACCCGCCAGTCGACGGAGATCAGATAGAGCATCGAGGCCACGACCGAGGCCAGCGCGAAGGCCACCGTGTTGATGATCTCGGTCACGGCATCGGTGACGGCGCGCGCCGCCTGCATCTGCTTCTGCGCGATGCGGCCCGCGAAGTCGTTGTCGAAGAAGGTCACCGCCTGCCCCAGCGTCCAGCGGTGCAGGCGGCTCAGCACCAGCGGCAGGACGTTCGGCCCGATCACGATGGAGTTCGAAGCCGAGGACAGTCCGAAGGAGACCGGCCTCAGGAACAGGTAGAAGACGAGGAAGAGGGCCAGAAGACCCAGATGCTCGGTGAAGAAGGAAGCGGGATCCGAGGAGACGGCCGCATCGATCACCCAGCCGATGATCATGGCCGAGACCACCTCGAACGTGCCCGCCAGCGCCGAGAGCGCCGCCGCGGCCGCCAGCATCGGCCACGAGCCGCGCAGGCACCAGCGCATGAAGGCGCCGAGCGTCTGCGGCGGGGGTCCGTCCGCCGGGCGGAAGGCATCGATCAGGTTTCCAAGCCGCATCAGTCTCATTGCGCTTCATCCTCGGTGCCGATGAAGCCGCCGGACTGCCGTGTCCAGAACCGGGCATAGAGCCCGCCCCGCGCCAGAAGCTCGGCATGGCTTCCGATCTCGGCCACGCGGCCCTCCTCGAGCACGACGATCCGGTCCATCGCCGCGATGGTCGACAGGCGGTGCGCGATGGCGATCACGGTCTTGCCCTCCATCACCCGGTAGAGGGTTTCCTGAATGGCGGCCTCCACTTCGCTGTCGAGCGCCGAGGTGGCCTCGTCGAGGATGAGGATCGGCGCATCCTTCAGCATGACGCGCGCCAGCCCGATCCGCTGGCGCTGCCCGCCCGAGAGCTTCACGCCGCGCTCGCCCACATGGGCGTCGTAGCCGCGCCGGCCTTCGGGATCCTCCAGCGTCAGGATGAAGTCATGCGCCTCGGCCCGCTTGGCGGCGAGGATCATCTCTTCCTCGCCGGCGTCGGGGCGGCCGTAGAGGATGTTGTCGCGCACCGAGCGGTGCAGGAGGCTCGAATCCTGCTGCACCATGCCGATGGCACGGCGCAGGCTTTCCTGCGTCACCTCCGTCACGTCCTGCCCGTCGATGAGGATCCGCCCACGCTCGGGATCGTAGAAGCGCAGCATGAGCTTCACGAGCGTCGATTTCCCCGCGCCCGAGCGGCCGACGATCCCCACCTTCTCGCCCGGCGCGATGGCAAGCGTCACCCGGTCGAGCCCGCCCGAGCCGCGGCCGTAATGGTGCGAGACCTGATCCAGTGCGATGCCGCCCTGCGTGAGCCGCAGGGGCCGCGCCCCCGGCTTGTCGACGAGGCCGATGGGCTGGGCGATGGTCTCCATCCCCTCGGCCACCACCCCCAGCGCCTGCACGAGCGAACTCGTGGCCCACATGATCCAGTAGGTCATGTTGTTCAGCCGCAGCACCAGCGCCGTCGAGGCGGCCACGATGCCCACGCTCGCCTGCCCCTGATACCAGAGCAGGATCGCCCAGCCCGTGACCGAGGTGATGAGCGCGCCGTTCAGAAGCGTCAGCGCCACATCCATGCGCGTGATGATCCGCATCTCGCGCTGGAAGGTGGTGCGGGCCGTCTCGATGGCCTCGCGGGCATAGGAGAGCTCGCGGTCGTGATGGGCGAAGAGCTTCACCGAATGGATGTTGGTATAGGCGTCGACCACCCGCCCCGTCACCGCCGAGCGCGCGTCCGACGAGGCCTTGGCGGCGGGGCCCGCGTGGCGGATCGTCCAGCGCACCAGCAGCGCATAGAGCGCGAACCACAGAATCAGCGGCAGGGTCAGGCGCGGGTCGGCATCCGCGAGCACGGCCACTGCGCCGATCACCGTGGTGATGGCGAAGGCGCCCGCGTCGAAGGTCTGGAAGACGGCATCGCCCGCCGCGGGCGGCGTCTGCATGATCCGGTTGGCGATCCGGCCGGCGAAGTCGCTCTCGAACCAGCCGACGGGCTGGCGCAGCACATGGTTGTGCGCCCGCCAGCGGATGAGCGTTCCGAAGTTCGGCAGGATCGTGTTGTGCAGAAGCGCCACATCCACCCCGGCCACCAGCGGCCGGATCAGGAGGATCGCCAGCGCCACCGCCACGATCTCGGACCCGTGGCTCGCCCAGACCTCCTGCGGCGCACCCTCGGCCAGCAGGTCCACGAGACGGCCCACATACCAGATCAGCAGCACCTCGACCGACGCATTCAGCACCGACATCAGGCCGGTGATCGCGAACACCTTCCGGAAGGGCCGCACATAGTCCTTCAGGAAGGGCCACAGGCGGCGCGGCGGCGTATCGGTCCGATCCCAGGGCGCATAGGGATCGACCAGGTTCTCGAAGAAGCGGAACATCGGGGGCCTCGTTGGTGCCGCCAGAATATAGGCGTCTTTCCCCTGAAGGAAACGCGACACGTTCAGTCGAGCAGGGCGGCCCGGTCGAGGCGGAAGTCCGAGGCGATCCACCGCTCTTCGAGCGCGCGCAGACGGGCGCCCAGCGCCGGACCCGTGAGCGCGGGCATCAGGTCGGCCGCAGCCACGGGGAAGCGCGCGGCAGCGCCGCGCTCCACCGCCGCTTCCCAGCCCGCGGGCGGAGGCGTCTCGGTCAGCGCCGCGCGGAGCAGCACCGCCCCGGCCCCCAGCCGGGCCCCCAGCCGGTAACCCTGCTCGGCAGGCGGCGCGCCGGCCAGCGCGGCCTCGCGCAGGCGCGCCAGCGCCGCGGCGTCCGCACGCGACAGGCGCAGCCGGTCGGCCACCTCCGCGCCGCCGAGGCTCGCGAGCCGCAGAAGCCAGTCGGGCGCGCGCCCCTCCTCGAGATGGACCAGCACCGGCAGCGCCCGCGCCTCCGCCCCGGGCAGAACCACGGCAAGCACGCCCGCGCATTCCATGGACGCCACCGAGCGCGCGGGATCGTCGGCCGCCAGCAGCTTGCGCATCTCGGCGCCCACCCGCTCGCGCGAGAGCTGCGCCACGCCCTCGGCCCGCGCGGCACAGGCGGCGAGCCCCTCCGCGTCGAGCCCTTCGTCGGGCGCGCCGTAGATCGCATGAAAGCGGAAGAAGCGCAGGATGCGCAGGTAATCCTCCTCGATCCGCCGGATGGGATCGCCCACGAAGCGCACCCGTCGCGCGATCAGGTCGGGCAGCCCGCCCAGCGGGTCGATGACCGCGCCCGAGGCCTCGGCATAAAGCGCGTTCATCGTGAAGTCGCGCCGCGCCGCATCCTCGGCCACGTCGGTCGAGAAGGCCACCACGGCGTGGCGCCCGAAGGTCTCGACATCGCGACGGAAGGTCGTGACCTCGTGCGGCACGCCGCCCGCGATCACCGTGACGGTGCCATGATCGATGCCGGTGGGCACCACCTTGAACCCCGCCGCCGAGGCCAGAGCCGAGACCGCCGCGGGCACTGCATCGGTCGCCAGATCGATGTCCGACACCGGCCGGCCTAGGAGTGCATTGCGCACGCAGCCGCCCACGAAGAGCGCGCGATGCCCCGCCTCGGCCAGCACGGCGCAGAGCCGCTGCGTCGCGGGCTGCACCAGCCAGTCGCCCGAGACCCTCATCCCTGCATCCTCCGCGCAAGCCCGTGGAGGATGCGCGCCGTAGCCCCCCAGATGTAGTAGGGCCCATAGGGCACGACATAGTAGCGCCGCCAGCCGCCGCGCCAGAGCCGCTGCTCCACCCGGTAGCGGGACAGATCGAGGAGGTGGGCGAGCGGCACGGTGAAGGCTTCCTCCACCTCGTCCTCCTGCGTCACCGGCACGAAGGGCCCGCGCACCTCGGCGAGGATGGGAATAACCGTGAAGCCCGTGACCGTCTCATGCGCGGGCAGCCGGCCGACGACCTCGACCATCTCGGCCGGAAGCCCGATCTCCTCGTGCGCCTCGCGCAGCGCGGCCTCCTCGGGGCTGGCATCCGTCGGGTCGATCTTGCCGCCCGGAAAGGCGATCTGGCCGGGATGATGCGCGAGATGCGAGGCCCGCTTGGTCAGGATGACCCGCGCCCCGCCCTCGCGCTGCCAGACCGGCACCAGCACCGCCGCCGCGCGCAGGCGGCGGTCGGGCGGCAGCACGATCTCGGGGTTCAGGTCATGGTCGGACGAGGCGCCGCCGCCGCTCTCCAGCGCGCGCCGCAGCGCCTCAGGCATCGTCGCTCCGGGCGCCGGTGCCGAGCGTCGCCGGGTCGAACTCGTAATGCGCGCCGCAGAACTGGCAGTCGGCCGTGACGATCCCCTCGTCGGTCGTCATCTCGGCGATCTCCTCGGGCGCATAGATCGAGAGCGACTCGCGCACCCGATCGGGCGAGCAGGAGCAGCCGAAGCGCAGCGTCTGCGCCTCGAACACCCGCGGCGCCTCCTCGTGGAACAGCCGCACGAGCAGGTCGGGCGGCTGGACCGAGGGGCCCACCAGTTCCAGATCCTCGACCGTATCGAGGAGCAGATTGGCCCGCGTCCAGTTCTCGCCTTCGTCGCCGTCGAGGAGGTCGCCATGCTGCAAAAGCCCGCCTTCGCCCGAGCCGCCCTCGCCCGCCACGCCCGGCGAGGCCTTGGGCATGTGCTGGAGCATCACGCCGCCGCCCCGCCAGTGCGTCGCGCCATTGGCGGTGGACTGGCCGAAGGACAGGGCGAACCGGGTCGGCAACTGCTCGGACTGCGCGAAGTAGGTTTCGGCGCAGGCGGTGAGCGAGCCTCCGGCAATCGGCGTGATGCCCTGATAGGGCACCATCCCCTGCCCCTGATCGATCAGGATGGCGAAATAGCCCTCGCCGATCTGATCGAAGGCCCGTGCGCCCGGCTGCAGATCCTCGGCCACGAAGCTCGCATAGGCGCGGATCCTCGCGGGTTGCCCGTCCTCGGAAGGGCCGTAATAGTCGGTGGCGATCATCCGCACCGCACCGTTGCCGCGGATCTGCAGCGACAGCTTCCAGCGCAGCTTGATGGCCTGGCCGATCAGGGCGGTCAGAAGCGACGCCTCGGCCACCAGCGCCTCGATCTGCGGCGGGTAATCGTGCTTCGACAGCACCTCCTCGAGGACCCCGTCCAACCGCACGACGCGGCCGCGGATGTCCGAGCGGTCAAGCTGGAAGGGCAGGACGGTATCGTCCCAGGCGATCTGTGAACCGATGGTCATGGGGTTTCCTTGAGGCATGAGCCTTGGCATACCGCCCCAATATAGGCGCGACAACCGGGGGACCAAGGGCAGATGATCAGGCGATACGGCGACCCCGTGCGGGCGGATCGGCACTATCGGCGCAGGCCGGGGGTCTATGCGGTGCTTCTGAGCGGCGGCGACATCCTCACAACCTTTCAGGAGACGCCGCTGCCCGAGTTCCAGCTTCCGGGTGGCGGGATCGATCCGGGCGAGCATCCGGTGGCGGCCCTGCACCGCGAGGTGCGGGAAGAAACCGGCTGGCGCATCGGCGGCCTTCGCCGGATCGGCGCCTTCCGCCGCTTCACCTACATGCCGGAATACGATCTCTGGGCCGAGAAGCTCTGCACGGTCTATCTCGCGCGTCCGATCCGCCGCCTTGGCCCGCCCACCGAACCGGGCCATCACGCCGTCTGGCTGCCGGTCGAGGAGGCGCTGGTGCGGCTCGGCAATGCGGGCGACCGGGCGCTTCTGGCGGCGGCCCTGCGCTGACGGCCTCGGGTCTCGGGCGCGCGCTCCTCATGGCCGGTAGTCGAAGAGCACGCCCGAGACATCGTCCCGGAAGTCTCCGCCGCCCATCCGCTCGTGGAGCGCCCAGACGAGAGCCTCCATCAGTTCCTCGGATCCGAGGCCCGCATGTTCGGCAAGCAGGCGCACCAGCCCAGCCTCTCCCAGCTCGTGCCCCGAGAGATCCGGGCATTCCGTCACCCCGTCCGACAGCAGAAAGAGCCGGTCGCCCGGCAGAAGCCGCGTCTCCGACCGCTCGAAGGTGGCGTCGGGGAGGAGACCCACGGGCAGTCCGCCCTGCCCCAGAAGCTCCACCCGCCCGCCGGCGCGCAGCACCACCGGATGCGGATGGCCCGCCTGCACCAGCGCCAGCGCCCCCGACCGCAGGTCGATCTCGGCATAGGCCATGGTGAAATACTGCTCCACCCCCAGATCCGCGATCATCATGCGGTTGAGGCGCGCGGCCAGGATCTCGGGCGGCCAGCTGTCATGCCCGGCGCACTGCCCGCAGGCGCCGTCCGACCGGGCCACCCCGCCGTCGGGCGAAAGGCCCGACAGGAGCCCCGCCAGCCGCGCCGTCATCAGGGCCGAGGCAACGCCATGACCCGAGACGTCGATCGAATAGAGCGCGATCCGCCCCGTACCGAGATCGAGAGAGCCCGCAAGATCGCCGCCGACATGACCGGAGGGCCGCAGGAGCAGCGTGACGGAGGAGCGGCCGAACCGCCGGGACCTGTCCCGGGCGAACGACTGCTGCAACCGCCGCGCCTCGACCAGATCGCGGTCGAGCGACTCGTAGATGGTGCGCAGTTCCGAGAAGGCGCGTTCCAGAAGCTGGTTCTTGTCGACGAGTTCGGCCTGCATCGACAGCACCCGCTCGCCGGCCCGCAGGCGCGCCCTGAGTTCGTCGGGCGCCGCGGGCTTCACCAGATAGTCGTCGGCGCCGCAATCGAGGCCGTCGACCACTTCCCCAGTGCCGGAGCGGGAGGTGAGCAGGATGAAGTAGCAATAGGCCTCGCCCGGCAGCGCCCGGATCCGGCGGCAGAGCTCCAGCCCCGACATGCCGGGCATCATCCAGTCGCTCAGCACGATATCGACGTCGCCGCCTTTGCACAGGGCCAGCGCCTCCGAGGCGGTTGCGGCCTCGCTCACCCGATAGCCCCACCGCGCGAGCGAGAGCGCGACGAGCCGCCGCTGCGCCCGGCTGTCGTCCACGATCAGGACATGCCGGACGGGCGCGGAAGCGCCGTGCGCACCGGTTTCGGCCAACGGAAGGGATCGTGCATTCACTGGGGCATCTTCGGGATCGGCCTCGCGGCAAGTAGGGCCACGCTGACCTGGCACCGCTTAAGGCAGCGTGAAGGCTCAAATCATCCGAAACTGCCGGGATCATCCTCATCGGCCGTTAAGGCACGCGCCCCAGTCTGGAGCGGCACATTCAACGAGCGGGCAGCATGATCGACTGGGGACGGGTTTCGGCACTGCGCGAGGAAGTCGGTCGCGAAGCGTTCGAGGAGGTCGTCCTCATGTTCCTCGAGGAGACGGACGAGACGATCCGCCGGCTCTCCGCTGCTCCGGTCGCGCCGCTCGAGGAAATGCTGCATTTCCTGAAGGGATCGGCGCTGAACCTCGGCTTCAGATCGGTCTCGCGCCTCTGCCAGGAGGGCGAGCGGCTCGCCGCCTGCGGACGCGGCGCCGAGGTCGAGCTGGGCGTGCTGGTGACGAGCTACCGGCTGGCCCGGGTGGAGTTTCTCAAGGGACTCGAACGGATGGAGGCCGGCTAGACCAGGAACTCGGCCAGGGCATCGTCGCCGGTGATGTCGCGGTAGTTCAGCCCCGCCTCCTCCATCACCGCCGTCAGTCGCGCGAAATTCCCGGCCTCGCGGGTCTCGATCCCGATCAGGACCGAGCCGAAGTTGCGCGCGGACTTCTTGAGATATTCGAAGCGCGCGATGTCGTCGTCGGGGCCGAGCATCATCAGGAACTCGCGCAGCGCGCCGGGGCGCTGCGGCATCCGCAGGATGAAGTATTTCTTGAGGCCCGAGTAGCGCTGCGCCCGCTCCTTCACCTCGGGCAGCCGCTCGAAGTCGAAATTGCCGCCCGAGGTCACGCAGACGACCGTGCGGCCGCGGATCCGGTCGGCCAGCTCCGGCAGGACGTCCACCGACAGCGCTCCCGCAGGCTCGAGCACGATGCCCTCGACGTTCAGCATCTCGAGCATGGTGATGCAGATCCGGTCCTCGGGCGCCAGATGCACCTGATCGGGGCGCACCCAGTCGAGCATCGAGAAGGGCAGCTGTCCCAGCCGCGCCACGGCGGCCCCGTCGACGAAGCTGTTCACGCGCGGCAGCGCCGTGGGACCTCCCGCTTCCAGCGCGGCCAGAAGGCTGGCCCCGCCCGCAGGCTCGACGAACCGGAAGTCGGTCTCCGGCGCCTCGCTCCGCAGGAAGGCCGTGACACCCGAAGCAAGCCCGCCGCCGCCCACCGGCAGCACCACCAGATCCGGCGCCCGGCCGAGCTGTTCGAGCAGCTCGACCCCCACACTCGCCTGCCCCTCGATCACGTCGGGATCGTCGAAGGGCGCGAGGAAATGGGCCTTCTGCTCGGCGCACCAGGCCTGGGCCGCGGCGAGGGTCTGGTCGAAATAGTCGCCCGTCAGCACGATCTCGACCGCTTCGCCGCCGAAGGTCCGCGTCTTGGCGATCTTCTGCTGCGGGGTCGTCACCGGCATGAAGATCGTGCCCTTCACACCGAAATGCCGGCAGGCGTAAGCCACGCCCTGCGCATGATTTCCCGCCGAGGCGCAGACGAAGGAGCGCTGGTCGGGGCGCGCATCGCGCACCTTCCGCATCGCCGTGAAGGCGCCGCGCAGCTTGTAGCTGCGCACCGGCGTCAGATCCTCGCGCTTGAGCCAGATGTCGGCACCGTAGCGGGCCGAAAGGTGATCGTTGCGCTGGAGCGGCGTCTCGGGGAAGAGATCGCGCAGGGCGCGGGTGGCGGCACGGGCGTTGCGGGCGAACTGGGTCATGCGCGCACCCTACCCGCTTCCTTGCGGCTCCGCCACGGGCCAGGTGCCGCCCGCGCCCCTTGTTCACAACGGCAAACTTCACTAGACCGACGTGCAAACTTTCCCGCGATGGAGCCCTCCCATGTCCGCCCCGAAGAAAGTCGTCCTTGCCTATTCCGGCGGGCTCGACACCTCGATCATCCTGAAGTGGCTGCAGACCGAATATGGCTGCGAGGTCGTGACCTTCACCGCCGACCTCGGCCAGGGCGAGGAGCTTGAGCCCGCCCGCGAGAAGGCGGTGATGCTGGGCATCAAGCCGGAAAACATTTTCATTGAAGATGTGCGCGAAGAGTTCGTGCGCGACTTCGTCTTCCCGATGTTCCGGGCGAACGCGCTCTACGAAGGGCTCTATCTGCTCGGCACCTCGATCGCGCGGCCGCTGATCGCCAAGCGGCTGGTCGAGATCGCGGCCCAGACCGGCGCCGACGCGGTGGCCCATGGCGCCACCGGCAAGGGCAACGACCAGGTCCGCTTCGAGCTGACGGCCTATGCGCTCGACCCGGCGATCAAGGTGATCGCGCCCTGGCGCGAATGGGACCTGACCTCGCGCACGAAACTCCTCGAATTCGCCGAGCAGAACCAGATCCCGATCGCCAAGAACAAGCGCGGCGAAGCGCCCTTCTCGGTCGATGCGAACCTGCTGCACACCTCGTCCGAGGGCCGCGTCTTGGAGAACCCGGGCGAGGAAGCCCCGGATTACGTCTACCAGCGCACCGTGGATCCCGAGAAGGCGCCCGACGCGCCCGAGTTCGTGGAGATCGCCTTCGAGAAAGGCGATGCGGTCGCCATCAACGGCGAGGCCATGTCGCCCGCGACCATCCTCACGAAGCTCAACGAGCTCGGCGGCAAGCACGGGGTGGGCCGTCTCGATCTGGTGGAAAACCGTTTCGTCGGCATGAAGTCGCGCGGGATCTATGAGACGCCCGGCGGCACGATCCTGCTGGAGGCCCATCGCGGCATCGAACAGATCACGCTCGATTCCGGCGCGGGTCACCTGAAGGATTCGATCATGCCGCGCTATGCCGAGCTGATCTACAACGGCTTCTGGTACAGCCCGGAGCGCGAGATGCTTCAGGCGCTGATCGACAAGTCGCAGGAACATGTCACCGGCACCGTGCGCGTCAAGCTTTACAAGGGCTTCGCCCGCACCGTCGCCCGATGGTCGGAGCATTCGCTCTATTCCGAGAAACACGTCACCTTCGAGGAGGATGCGGGCGCCTACGACCAGAAGGACGCGGCCGGTTTCATCCGGCTGAACGCCCTGCGACTGAAGCTGATCGCGACACGCAACGCCCGCGTGAAGGGCTGAGGCTGGAACCGGCGCCCTGCGGCGCCGGTTGACCTCCTTTCCGAAGGGAGAGGAGACCCTGCAATGAGCCTCAAGAAAGTCCTCGGGCTGATGCTGGCCTCGCGCATGGCCGGCCGCGGCGGCCGCACGGGAGGGCTCGGCTCTGCCGCCGTCCTCGGCTCGAGCGTGAGCAAGAAGGCCGGGATGGCCGCGCTGGCCTACATGGCCTATCGCGCCTATCAGGATCATCAGGCGCGCAACCCGGGCGGCACGACCCGGACTGCGAGCGGCGCGGGCGGCATCGGCGGCATGATCGGCGGCATCGTCGACAGCCTGACCGGACAGCAGGGCGATGCCGGTCAGACCTCGGCCGCTCCTGCCGGCGCGGCGATGGGGCAGTCGCCCGAGGATGCGATTTCCGACGCCAAGGCGCTCCTGCTGCTGCAGGCCATGGTGGCCGCGGCCTGGGCCGACGGCGCGATCTCTCTGGACGAACGGCAGCGGATCCTCGACCAGCTCGATGCGGCGGGTGCGGACGACAGCGACCGGCGGCTCGTCGAGCGCGAGGTCGCCCATCCGCAGCCGCTCGACCGGCTGCTGGAGCAGGTCCGCGATCAGGAGACCGCCGAGCAGTTCTATCTCGCCTCGCGCGCCGCGGTGGATCCGACCACCAGCGCCAACAAATCCTACCTCTGCACCCTCCGCGGGCGGCTGAACCTCTCGGAGGCGGAAGTGCGCGAGGTGGAGGCCTTCACCTCCTGATGCGGAAGGCGGCAAGGCGCTCGTAATGCGGCAGCGCCTGCCGGGCGAGGTCCGCATAATGCGGGGCAAGGTCCGGCAGCGGGCCTTCGGGATCCTCGAAGCCCGAAGAGAGATGCACGGCGCCGTACCAGTGCGGCGCCCAGACGCCGTCGGCCTTGTGTCCGCCCGCAGGCCAGCGCAGCATGGCCTCGGTGAAGGGGAGGCCCAAAGCCGCGCAGAGGGCCGTCAGCGTCCCTTCGGGGTCCTGCCGGACGTCTGCGCTGTCCACCACGAGAGGCGGGCGACCCAGCCATTGCGCCACCTCGTCGAAGAGCTCGGCCTGCTGCACGAAGCCGATGTCGGCGAGACTGGGCCCCTCGCGCTTCTTGGCGTAGCTCGCCACGACGCGCGCTGGATGACGGATCAGGAAAACATTTTCGCAGTCGCGCATGAAGCCTCGGTCGAAGGACGGGATCATGTGCAGCGTCATGTGCTTCTGGTAGAAGATCGGCTCGCCGAGCGGTGCCTCTCCGCGGCATCTGTCGGCGATGACGGAAGCGTCCGTCTCGTGCGCGGCAAGGATCTCGGCGCGCATCGGATGGTCGATCCCCGTGGCCTTGAGATAGGCGGCGTAGAAGGGTTCGTCCCAGATGCCGCAATCGCCCCGCGCGGCGAAGGAATACATCATGGCCGTCGAGAGGTTCCGCGGCCCGGACCACATGGCGATCCTCATGCTGCCACCAGGGCCTTGTAGAGGCCGCGGAGGCGCTCGGTCATGGGGCCCATCTCGCCCGTGCCGATCCGCCGACCGTCGATCGAGCCCACGGGGGTCTGCGCGCCGAAGGTGCCGGTCAGGAAAGCCTCGTCGGCGGAGTAGGTCTCGACCAGCGAGAAGTTCTTCTCGAAGACGGGAATGCCGGCCTCGCGGCAGATGCGGATGACCTTGCCGCGGGTGATGCCGTTCATGCAGTAGTCGCCCGTCGAGGTCCAGACCTCGCCCTTTCTCACGATGAAGAAGTTACAGGCGTTGGTCGTGTTCACGAACCCATGCACGTCCAGCATCAGCGCCTCGTCCGCGCCCGCCTTCTCGGCCGCGATGCAGGCGAGGATGCAGTTCAGCTTGGAATGCGAGTTCAGCTTCGGATCCTGGCTCATCGGCAGGCCGCGGATATGGGGCACGGTGGCAAGGCGGATCGGCCGCGGGATCTTCGGCTTGGAATGTTCCATGATGATCGCGACGGTGGGCCCCTGCCGCGAGAGCGACGGATGCTGGAAGGGCCGCGTCTTGACCCCGCGGGTCACCATCAGCCGGGCATGGGCGTCGGTCGCCATGCCGTTCGCCGCCGCCGTGTCGAGGATCGCCTGCCGGAGGGCGGCCCGGTCCATCCCGATGTCGAGGTCGATGGCCAAGGCCGCCTCGAACAGCCGGTCGAGATGCTCGTCGAGAAAGGCCCAGCGCCCGTCGTAGAGGCGGATGCCCTCCCACACACCGTCGCCGAGCATGAAGCCCGAGTCGTAGACCGACACCAGCGCCTCGGCCCTAGGCAGGATCCGCCCGTTCAGCCAGAGGCGGATGGTCTCGTTCCGAGCATCTTCCTCGGCCTGGTGGGTGGTAACGTGATCGGTCATCGGCGGCTCCCTGTTCCCGCCGACGCTAGACCGGAGAGGGGCCGCCCGCCAAGGGGGGCAGAGGCGTCAGCCGAGGAAGGCGTCCACCTCGTCGGCCGTGGGCATGGCCTCGGCCGCGCCCGGACGCGTGACCTGAAGCGCGGCGGCCGCGGATGCCCGGCGCATCGCCTCCGCCGGGTCGAGCCCCGCATCGAGCGCCGCGGCAAGGTTTCCCGTGAAACAGTCGCCCGCACCCACCGTGTCGACGGCGGTCACGGGAAAGGCCGGGACGGACAGCCGATCCTCGCCCGGCACGAGCCATTCGGCACCGCGGGCGCCGAGTGTCACGACCATCGCCACCTCGGGGAGCGCCCCCAGCGCGGCTTTCAGCGCCGCCGCTTCGCCCTCGTTCATCACGAGGAGGCTGACGTAGGGCAGAACGGCCCGCACGGCGCCGATCTCGAACGGGGCGGCGCAGTAGATCACCTTCAGGCCGCGCTCCGCAGCCAGACGCGCCGCCTCGACCTGCGCCGAGGTCTCGTTCTGCAGAAGGAGCGTATCGCCCGGGCCCGCCGCGGCGAGCGCCGCCGTCACCGTGGCCGCATCGAGCGTCCGGTTGGCGCCCGGGAAGATCACGATGGTATTCTCGGCCTCTTCATCCACGTTGATGATGGCATGGCCGGTGGCGACCTCCCCCACCGCCACATGGGTCACGTCGACGCCCGCCGCAGCCATCCAGTCGCGCGCCCAGCGCCCCTCGGGCCCGACCGCGCCGACATGAAGGACCCGTGCCCCGGCCCGCGCCGCGGCGACGGACTGGTTGGCTCCCTTGCCGCCGAGACCCACGCTGTAGCTTTCGGCCTCGAGCGTCTCTCCGGGTGCCGGCAGGTGCGGCATCCGGTAGACATGGTCGATGTTGATCGAGCCCAGATTGAGCAGCATCACCCCACCTTGCACGCGGCCATCACGGCCATGTTGAGAATGTCATTGACCGTCGAGTTCACGCCGCAGATCTGGATCGGCTTCGACACGCCGGTGAGAATGGGCCCGATCACGGTCGCCCCCGCCATCTCCTGCATGAGCTTGATCGAGATCGACGACGAGTGCCGCGCCGGAACCACGAGGATATTGGCAGGACCCGTGAGCCGGCAGAAGGGATATTGCGCCATGGCTGTCTTGTTCAGCGCCACGTCGACGGTCATCTCGCCCTCATATTCGAAATCGACCTTCATCCCGTCGAGCACGCGCGAGGCCTCGCCCATCTTGGCCGCCCGCTCCGAGACCGGATAGCCGAAGGTCGAGAAGGAGACGAAGGCCACCCGCGGCTCGAGCCCGAGGTTGCGAGCCACCCGCGCCGACTTGATCGCAATGTCGGCCAGATCCTCGGCCTCGGGCCATTCATGGACCAGCGTGTCTGCGATCAGCACGATGCGGCCCTTGTGCAGCAGCGCCGTCACACCCACCGCGCCGTCCGAGGCCTTGGCATCGAACACATGGTTGATGAGCTGCATCACATAGGCCGATTTGCGCGTGGCGCCCGTCACCAGCCCGTCGCCGTGCCCATGCGCCAGCATCAGCGCCGAGAAGACATGCCGGTCGCGCGTCGCCAGCCGCTGGATGTCGTAGCTGTCGAAGCCGCCGCGCTGGAGGCGGTTGTAGAGGAAGCTCTTGTAGGCCTCCATGTGGCGCGAGTTGGCGGCGTTCACCACCTCGAGCTCGCGCACCGCATCGCCGAGGCCCGTCGCCTCGAGTTTCTCGCGCACGTCCTGCTCGCGGCCCACGACCAGCGCCTTGCCCATGCCGGCCCGCTGATAGGCCACGGCCGCGCGCAGCACGCGCGGATCGTCGCCCTCGGCGAAGATCATCCGGGCCTGCGCCGCCTTGGCCCGGGCATGGATGCCCTGCAGGATCGAGGCGGTCGGGTCCATCCGCGACTTCAGCGCCAGCTCGTAGCCCTGCAGGTCGATGATCGGGCGCCGCGCGACGCCCGTATCCATGCCCGCCTTCGCCACCGCGGGCGGGATCGTGTAGATCAGCCGCGGGTCGAAGGGCGTGGGAATGATGTAGTCGCGCCCGAACGAGAGCTTGCGCCCGTAGGCCATCGCCACCTCATCCGGCACGTCCTCGCGCGCGAGCTGCGCCAGCGCCCGGGCGCAGGCGATCTTCATCTCGTCGTTGATCGCGCGGGCGTGGATGTCGAGCGCGCCCCGGAAGAGATAGGGGAAGCCCAACACGTTGTTGACCTGGTTCGGATAATCCGAGCGGCCCGTGGCCACGATGGCGTCGGCGCGGACCGCCTGCGCCTCCTCGGGCGTGATCTCGGGATCGGGGTTGGCCATGGCGAAGATCACCGGATTGTCGGCCATGCTCCTGACCATCTCGGGCGTGACCGCGCCCTTGGCCGAGACGCCGAGGAACACATCGGCCCCTGCCATCGCCTCTTCCAGCGTGCGCAGCTCGGTGCGCGCGGCATGGGCCGACTTCCACTGGTTCATGCCCTCGGTGCGGCCCTGCCAGATCACGCCCTTGGTGTCGCACATGATGCAATTGTCGTGGCGCGCGCCCATGGTCTTGAGGAGCTCCAGACAGGCGATCCCCGCCGCGCCCGCGCCGTTCAGCACGATGCGGCAATCCTCGATCTTCTTGCCCGACAGCTCCAGCGCGTTGATGAGACCCGCCGCGCAGATCACCGCCGTGCCGTGCTGGTCGTCATGGAACACCGGAATGTCCATGAGCTCCTTCAGCCGCTGCTCGATGATGAAGCACTCGGGCGCCTTGATGTCCTCGAGGTTGATGCCGCCGAAGGTCGGCCCCATCAGCTTCACCGCCTGGATGATCTCGTCGGGGTCCTCGGTGTCGAGCTCGATGTCGATGGCGTTCACGTCGGCGAAGCGCTTGAAGAGCACCGCCTTGCCCTCCATCACCGGCTTCGAGGCCATCGCCCCGAGATTGCCCATGCCGAGGATCGCGGTCCCGTTCGAGATCACCGCCACCATGTTGCCCTTGACCGTATAGTCATAGACCGTCTCGGGCGCGTCGGCGATCGCCTGCACCGGGACGGCCACCCCCGGCGAATAGGCGAGGCTCAGGTCGCGCTGCGTGGCCATCGGCGTCGAGGCGGTGATCTCGTATTTGCCGGGCCGCGGTTCCAGATGGTAGAGAAGCGCCTCTTCGGGCGTGATCTTGGTCTTGGTCATGAGGGGGCCATCCTGTGCAAGCAGGGCCCTTCTAGCGCCGCCCCGCCCTCGCAACAATGACCAAGGATTTGCGGCTTTTCCCCGCAGAGGGGCTTTTGTAGGGTCGCCCGACCGAAGTGGAAGGGGGCAGCGTGAGCGACGACACCGTCACGCCGATGATGGCGCAATATCTCGAGATCAAGGCGCAGAACCCCGGCGCCATCCTGTTCTACCGGATGGGCGACTTCTACGAGATGTTCTTCGACGACGCGGCTCTGGCCGCCGAGGCGCTCGACATCGCGCTCACCAAGCGCGGCAAGCACCGCGGCGAGGATATCGCCATGTGCGGCGTGCCGATCCATGCGGCCGAGGGCTATCTTCTCACGCTGATCCGCAAGGGCTTCCGCGTGGCCATCGCCGAACAGATGGAGGATCCGGCCGAGGCGAAGAAGCGCGGCTCCAAGTCCGTGGTCCGGCGCGAGGTCGTGCGCCTCGTCACGCCCGGCACGCTGACCGAGGACACGCTGCTCGAAGCGCGGCGGCACAACTACCTCTGCGCCTTCGCCGAGATCCGCGACGAGGCGGCACTGGCCTGGGCCGACATCTCGACGGGTGAGCTCAGCGTCACGGCCTGCCCGCTGCCGCGCCTCATGCCCGAACTGGCCCGCCTCGCCCCGCGCGAGCTGCTGGTGGCCGACGAGCGGGAGCTCGACTGGATCGAGGAGGTGGGCTGCGCGCTGACGCCGCTCTCGCGGGCGAGCTTCGACAGCGCCTCGGCCGAGAAGCGGCTCTGCGCGCTCTTCGGCGTGGGCACGCTCGAAAGCTTCGGCAATTTCACCCGGGCCGAGCTTTCGGCCATGGGGGCGCTGGTCGACTACCTCGACCTTACCCAGCGCGGCAAGCTGCCGCTCCTGCGCCCGCCCGTGCGCGAGACAGTAGGCGGCACGGTCCAGATCGACGCCGCCACCCGTCGCAACCTCGAGATCACCCAGGCGCTTGCCGGAGGCCGCGACGGCTCGCTCCTCTCCGCCGTGGATCGCACCGTCACCGCTCCGGGCGCGCGCCTGCTCGAACGGCGTCTCTCGAGCCCCACCCGCGACCTCGGCCTGATCCACGAGAGGCTCGGCGCGGTGCGCTGGCTGACCGAAGAGCCGCGCCTGCGCGAGGAAATGCGCGCGAGCCTCCGCCGCGTGCCCGACATGGACCGCGCCCTCTCGCGGCTGGCACTCGACCGTGCCGGTCCCCGCGATATGGCCGCGATCCGGGCAGGCCTCGCCCAGGCCCAGGAGATCGCGCAGCGGATGCCCGCCGAGGCTCCCGCCCTCGTCACCCGCGCACTCGAGGCGCTCGGCGGCCACGAGGCGCTGGTGGATCTCCTCGATCAGGCTCTCGTGGCCGAGCCGCCGCTTCTCGCCCGCGACGGCGGCTTCATCGCACAGGGGTTCGATGCGGATCTCGACGAGACGCGCCGCCTGCGCGACGAGGGCCGCGGCGTCATCGCCTCGATGCAGGCGGGCTTCATCGAGGTGACCGGCATCCAGAGCCTGAAGATCAAGCACAACAACGTGCTGGGCTATTTCATCGAGGTCACCTCGACCCATGCCGAGAAGATGCTCTCGGCCCCGCTCTCCGAGCGATTCATCCACCGCCAGACCACCGCCGGGCAGGTGCGCTTCACGACGGTGGAGCTGTCGGAGCTGGAAACGCGGATCCTGAACGCGGGCAACCGCGCGCTCGACCTCGAGAAGATGCATTTCGCAGCCCTGCGGACGGCGATCCTCGATCTCGCCGGCCAGATCGGTCGCGCCGCCCGGTCGCTGGCCGAGCTCGACCTGATCTCGGCCTTCGCCGACCTCGCGGCGATCGAGGACTGGACCGAGCCCGAGATCGACGACAGCCGCGCCTTCGCCATCGAGGCCGGGCGCCATCCGGTCGTCGAGCGGGCCCTGCGCCGCACCGGCACGCCCTTCGTCGCCAACCACTGCGACCTCTCCACCGGCGGGACGCCGGCGGTCTGGCTCATCACCGGGCCGAACATGGCCGGCAAATCCACCTTCCTGCGCCAGAACGCCCTGATCGCGCTCCTCGCACAGGCGGGCAGCTTCGTTCCGGCCCGCCGCGCCCATATCGGCCTCGTGAGCCAGATCTTCAGCCGCGTCGGCGCCTCCGACGATCTGGCGCGCGGCCGCTCGACCTTCATGGTCGAGATGGTCGAAACCGCGGCCATCCTGAACCAGGCCGATGACCGCGCTCTCGTGATCCTCGACGAGATCGGCCGCGGCACCGCCACCTGGGACGGGCTCTCCATCGCCTGGGCCACTCTCGAACATCTGCACGACCGGAACCGCTGCCGCGCCCTTTTCGCCACCCACTACCACGAGATGACCGCGCTGGCGGGCAAGCTCAAGGGCGTGGAAAACGCGACCGTCGCGGTGAAGGAATGGGAAGGCGACGTGATCTTCCTGCACGAGGTGCGGCGCGGTGCGGCCGACCGCTCCTACGGCGTGCAGGTCGCACGGCTTGCGGGCCTGCCCGCCTCGGTGATCGAGCGCGCACGCACCGTGCTCGACGCGCTCGAGTCGGGCGAGCGCGAGAGCGGCGGGCGACGCCAGACGCTCATCGACGACCTGCCGCTCTTCCGCGCGGCCCCGCCGCCGCCCGCGCCCGCGGCGCCGAAGACCTCACCCGTGGAAGAGCGGCTGCGTGAGATCCAGCCCGATGACCTCAGCCCGCGCGAGGCGCTGAAGCTCCTCTACGATCTCCGCGCCCTGCTGACCTGAGGCCGCTTTCATTCTGGCCGAAATATCCCGCGGGGGAGCCCGACCCCCGGGGTCGGGCGGGGGGCGCGCAGCCCCCCGTGCCGGGCGGCCACAGGCGCGCCCGCAGGCGCTCAGGCGCCGGTGTTCGAGGAAACGCCCACCTGCGCCGGGCGCAGCAGCCGGTCGTGGATCATGAAGCCCTCGGTCATCACCTGGATGATCTGTCCAGCTTTGGTGCCGGGCACCGGAGCCTCGAACATCGCCTGATGCTGCTGCGGGTCGAACGTGTCGCCCACCTGTGGGCTGATCGGGCGCACGCCATGCTTGTTCATCACGTTGCGCAATTCGCGAAGCGTGAGTTCCACGCCCTCGATCAGGGCCGCCGCCGCGGCGCGCTGCTCGTCGGTCGCCACCTCGAGCGCGCGGCTCAGGTTGTCGTAGACCGGCAGCAGGTCGCGCGCGAGCCGCGTGCCACCGTATTGCTCGGCCTCGCGCCGGTCGCGGTCGGCCCGCTTGCGGCTGTTCTCGGCATCCGCCAGCGCCCGCATGAATCGGTCGCGCAGTTCGTCGCGCTCGGCGCGCAGGGTCTCGAGTTCGTCGATCTCCGGCGCCTCCGACAGTTCGGGCGCTTCGACAGTTTCTTCCCGGGGTGCCTGGTCCTCGGCCATCTCGTCTTTCCTTGCGTTCGTCATGCTCGTCATCCCTTGCCGCGGTCGGACACCAGCCGACCCACCAGCTGCGCCGTGTAATCGACGATCGGAACGATACGGCCGTAGTTCAGCCGCGTCGGACCGATCACGCCAATGGCGCCGATGATCTTTCGATCCGCGTTCATATAGGGAGAGACCACCAGAGAGGAACCCGAAAGTGAGAAAAGCTTGTTTTCCGAGCCGATGAAAATGCGCACACCCTCGCCCGCCTCGGTCAGTTCCAGATATTCCGCGATGTCCCTCTTGCGCTCCAGATCGTCGAAGAGCGTGCGGATCCGCTCGAAATCGGCGGCCTCCGCCCCGCCTTCCAGCAGGTGCGACTGGCCCCGAACGATCAGCCGCTCCGACTGCTCGCCCGGGTTCTCCCAGACGGCCAGCCCGCTCTGGACCAGATCGTGCGCCAGCGCGTCGATCTCCTGGCGACGGCGGGTGATCTCCTGCCCGATGGTCTGGCGCAGGTCGCCGAGCGTCCGCCCTTCGACCAGCGCATTCAGGAAGTTCGCCGCCTCGCGCATCGACGAGGCGGTCTGACCCGACGGCGGACGGAAGACCCGGTTCTCGACATGCCCGTCCGCAAAGACCAGCACCACCAGAGCCCGATCCGCGCCGAGGCTCACGAATTCGATGTGGCGGATCGCCGCCTCGTGCTTCGGCGCAAGCACGAGGCTCGCCCCCTGGGTGACCGCCGACAGCGTGGCCCCCACCCGGTCGAGGAGCGAGACCACGTCGTGCTCGTTGCCCCCGAAGGTCGAGTCGATGCGCTCGCGGTCCTTCTCCGAGACCTGGCCCACCTCGAGCAGCCCGTCCACGAACATCCGCAGGCCGAGCTGGGTCGGGATCCGTCCCGCGGACACATGCGGGCTGTCGAGCAGGCCCAGATATTCCAGATCCTGCATCACATTGCGGATCGTGGCGGCGCTCACCTTCTCGGACATGTGCCGGGTAAGGGTGCGCGAGCCCACCGGATCGCCCGAGGCGAGATAGCCTTCCACCACGCGGCGGAAGACCTCGCGCGAGCGGTCGTTCATCTCCGAGAGCATCCTGCGGCCTTCGTTCATCCTGCTGCCTTCCAAGCGACTGCCGACTTTAGCGAGGCCCCGCGCCGCCCGTCAATCGGGCTCGCCGTCAATCAGGGTTGCATCCCGGCCCGCCCGGGGCCTATCTGACGGCGGTCCAGAGATGAGGTTTTCCATGCGTCCTTCCGGCAGAAAACTCGACCAGATGCGGTCGGTTTCCATTGAGCCCAATGTGATGAAACATGCCGAGGGCTCGTGCCTTATCCGCATGGGCGAAACGCATGTGCTCTGCTCGGCCTCGATCGAGGACAAGCCCCCGCCGTTCCTGAAGAATACCGGCCTCGGCTGGGTGACGGCCGAATATGGGATGCTGCCGCGCGCCACCACCTCGCGCAACCGCCGCGAGGCGGCCGCGGGCAAGCAGAGCGGCCGCACGCAGGAGATCCAGCGCCTGATCGGCCGGGCGCTCCGCGCGGGCGTCGACCGCTCCGCCCTCGGCGAGCGCCAGATCGTGATCGACTGTGACGTGCTGCAGGCCGACGGCGGCACCCGCTGTGCCTCGATCACCGGCGGCTGGGTCGCGCTGCGGCTCGCGGTGAACAAGCTGCTGAAGGCGGGGATCATCGTCTCGGATCCGATCGTCGATCATGTGGCGGCGGTGTCCTGCGGGATCTACGCGGGCCAGCCGGTGCTGGATCTCGACTATGCCGAGGATTCGACCGCCGGCACCGACGGCAACTTTGTCCTCACCGGCCGCAGCCGGATGATCGAGGTGCAGATGTCGGCCGAAGGTGCGAGCTTCTCGCGCGACGAGATGGGGCAGCTTCTCGACCTCGCCGAGGCGGGCATCGCCGAACTGGTGGCCGCGCAGAAGGCTGCCCTCGGATGACGCGGAAATTCTCGGGCGACCGCCTGCTCGTCGCCACCCACAACAAGGGCAAGCTCGAAGAGATCCAGCATCTCTTCGAGCCTCTGGGCATCGAGGTCGTCTCGGCGGGAGAGCTGGGCCTGCCCGAGCCGGAAGAGACCGAAACCACCTTCGTCGGCAATGCGCGCATCAAGGCCCATGCTGCGGCGAAGGCCGCCGACATGGTGGCGCTGGCCGACGATTCCGGGATCACCATCGACGCGCTGGACGGCGCGCCGGGCGTCTATACGGCCGACTGGGCCATGACCCCCACGGGGCGGGACTTCGTGAAGGCCATGACCGACACCTGGGCCAGGCTCGAAGCGGTGAACGCCCCCTTCCCGCGCCGCGCGCAGTTCCGCTGCACGCTGGTCCTCGCCTGGCCCGACGGCCATGACGAGGTCTTCGAAGGCGTGATGCCGGGACAGGTAGTCTGGCCGATGCGGGGCCAGCAGGGCCACGGCTACGACCCGATCTTCCAGCCCGACGGCAGCGAGCTCACCTTCGGCGAGATGGACCGCTGGGAGAAGAACGAGATCAGCCACCGCGCCCGCGCCTTCCGCAACCTCATGCAGGGTTGCTTCAAATGAGGCGCATCTCCAGCGGCTCGCCGTTCGAGGCCACGATGGGCTATTCGCGCGCCGTGGTGAAGGGCGGCTGGTGCTTCGTCTCGGGCGTCACCGGCTATGACTATGCCACCATGACCATGCCCGAGGACATCGCGGCCCAAGGGCGAAACGGCTTCGCCACCATCGCACGCGTTCTTGAAGAGGCCGGTTTCACGATGGCCGACATCGTGCGGGTGCAGTATACGGTCACCGATGCGGCGCTGGTCGAGGCGCTGGTCCCCGTTCTGGGGGACGTGCTGGGCGAGATCCGCCCGGCCGCGACCATGGTCATCGCCGGGCTGATCCGCCCCGAGATGCTGGTCGAGATCGAGGTGACAGCCTTCAAGGGGTAGCGATGGACGACTGGCGGAACGGCGGCTTCGGGCTTTACCTGCACTGGCCGTTCTGTCAGTCGAAATGCCCCTACTGCGACTTCAATTCCCACGTCGCGGCCACCATCGATCAGGGGCGCTGGCAGCGCGCCTATCTCTCCGAAATCCGCCGCCTGGGCACCGAGACCGAAGGCCGGGTGCTGAACTCGGTCTTCTTCGGCGGCGGCACGCCCTCGCTGATGGAACCCGACCTCGTGGCGGCCATCCTCGAGACGGTGCGCACCACCTGGCCGCTCGCCAACGATCTGGAGGTGACACTCGAGGCCAATCCGGGCTCGGTCGAGGCCGGGCGTTTCCGGGGCTATCGCGCGGCGGGCGTGAACCGCATCTCGATGGGCATTCAGGCGCTGAACGACGCGGACCTGAGGAAGCTCGGGCGGCTCCATACGGTGGCCGAGGCGCGGGCCGCGTTCGACGTGGCCCACACGACCTTCGACCGGGTGAGCTTCGACCTGATCTATGCCCGGCAGGACCAGCCGCTGGAGCATTGGCGCAGCGAACTGACCGAGGCGCTGACGATGGCCGCCGATCACCTCTCGATGTATCAACTTACAGTTGAAGACGGCACAGCTTTCGGCGACCGTTTCAAGCGGGGCAAGCTGCGGGGGCTGCCGGAAGAGGAGCTGTCGGCGGACATGTATGCGCTGACGCAGGATCTGTGCGAGGCGGCGGGCCTGCCCGCCTATGAAGTCTCCAATCATGCGCGGCCGGGCGCCGAATCGCGGCACAATCTGATCTACTGGCGCGGCGGCGACTATGCGGGCGTGGGACCCGGCGCCCACGGGCGCCTCACCTTTCCGACCGGACGCTGGGCGACCGAAGCCCCCAGGGCACCCGGAGCCTGGCTCGAGCGCGTGGAACGCGACGGCACTGGCGAAGGCCCGCGGGTCCGACTGGACGCCGAGGATCATGCGCTCGAATATCTGATGATGTCCCTCCGCCTGCGTGAGGGGCTCGACCGCGGGCGCCATGCGGCGCTCGCCGGGCGGCCACTGGACGAGCGGCGGGTCGCGGACCTGCGGGAGATGGGCATGATCGACACGGACGACGAGCGGATCTTCGCGACGACCGAGGGTCGGATGGTCCTCAATTCCGTCATCACCGCTCTGGCGGGGGCGTAGGATGCGGCTCCTGTGGGTCTCGGCCGGCCTCGCCGCGCTGGGACTGGGCGTGCTGGGCATCTTCCTGCCCCTCCTGCCCACCGTCCCCTTCCTCCTGCTCGCGGCCTTCTGCTTCGCCCGCTCGTCCGAGAGGCTGCACAGCTGGCTGATCCACCACCCCGTCCTGGGCCCGCCCATCCAGGACTGGGAGCGTTCGGGCGCCATCTCGCTCAAGGGCAAGCAGATGGCGACCCTGTCGATGCTGGCCGTCTTCGGGATCTCGGTCGGCCTTGGTCTCCGGCCGACGATCCTGGCCGTTCAGGCGGCGGCGCTCTGCGCCTCCGGCCTCTTCATATGGACCCGTCCCTCGGCATGACCGAGAGTGTCCGGCACAGGGTGTCGAGATCGTCGAGCGTGTTGTAGCGGATCGTGAGCCGACCGCTCTCGCCGCCCGGCTCGTGATCGATCGTCACCGCCATCTTCAGATTGGCCGAGAGATCCGCCTCGAGCGCCCGCGTATCGGCATCCTTCTCGCGGCCTCCGCGCGGCGCGCTCGGCTTGCGCTTCTCGCCCGCCCCGCGCGCCAGACGCTCCGTGTCCCGCACCGAGAGGTTGCGCGAGATCACCTGCCGCGCCAGATCCGAGGCATTGGGCGTGGTGATGAGCGCCCGCGCATGGCCCGCGGTCAATTTCCCCTCCCGCAGCCAGGCCTGAACGTCGTCCGGAAGTTGCAGCAATCTCAACAGGTTAGCAATGTGAGAGCGGCTGCGTGACAGCGCCTCGGCCAGCTTCTCCTGCGTATGGCCGAACCGGTCCATCAGCTGACGGTAACCCATCGCCTCTTCGATCGCATTCAGGTCGGCGCGCTGGATGTTCTCGATGATCGCAACCTCGAGCACTTCCGTATCGTCGAACTCGCGCACGATCACCGGCACTTCGTGCAGCTGCGCGAGCTGCGACGCCCGCCACCGCCGCTCGCCCGCCACGATCTCGTAGCGGTCGCCATCCGGCATCGGCCGGACGATCAGGGGCTGGATCACGCCCTTCTGCCGGATGGAAGCGGCCAGATCCTCCAGCGCCTCCGGTCCGAAATCGCGACGCGGCTGATTCGGGTTCGGCACCAGCTTCTCGACCGGCACGAGAAGGTCTGGCCGGCGCGCAGCGCCCTGCCCCGCATCGACCTCGACCTGAATGTCCGCCATCAGCGCGGACAGGCCGCGGCCAAGCCCACGACGCTCCATCTTCTTCTCCATCACAAGGCGGGTTCCTGTTGGGCCACGAGGCCGTGGCGCACCGCGATCTCTCGAGCCAGAGCCCGGTAGGCTTCGCTGCCCTTCGACGTCGGATCGTAAGACAGCACGGGCAGCGCGTAGGACGGCGCCTCGCTGACACGGACATTTCGCGGAATCATCGTGCGGAAGACCAGGTCGCCGAGATTCTGGCGGGCATCGCCCTCAACCAGTTGCGACAGGTTGTTCCGTTTATCATACATCGTGAGCAGCACGCCCTCGATCTTCAGCGCTGGATTGGCCGTCCCCCGCACTTCGCGGATCGTCAGCATGAGCTGCGACAACCCTTCGAGGGCGAAGAATTCGCTCTGCAGCGGGACGAGAACCGAATCGCAGGCGATGAGCGCATTCACCGTCAGCAGGCTCAGCGACGGCGGACAGTCGATCAGGATATAGTCGAAGCCGAACCGCTCCATGCCCTGCTGCCGCAGCGCCTCGCGCAGCAGCTGGCTTCGCTTCTCGTTCACCGCAAGCTCGATGTCGGCAGAGGCAAGATCCGCATTCGCCGGACAGATGAAGAGGTTGTCGGTGCGGGTCGGCAGGACGACCTCGTCCAGATCCGGCCTGTCGAGAAGAAGGTCGTAGCTGGTCTTCAGCCGGTCGGGAGCCTCGATCCCGAGGCCGGTCGAGGCGTTGCCCTGCGGATCCAGATCGACCACCAGGATTCGGGCTCCGAGTTCCGCGAGGCCGGCAGCCAGGTTGATCGCGGTCGTGGTTTTGCCCACGCCCCCCTTCTGGTTCGCGATCGCCAGGATGAGCGGCTTTCCGGTTCGGTTCGAGTCAGACATGAGCCAGGGCTTTCAGCTTCAGGATGACAGCGTCGGGATCGGTGAGGCTCGGCAGAGTCTCCATCTCCATGTTCCACGACTGGCGCGCCGCTGCAATCTCGCTGATGTGTCCCACGCCTTTCGGGAAGAGGCAGATCCCATTCGGCGCCAGATGCGGCGCAGCCAACGCGCAAAGGTCGGGCAAGGCGGCCAGAGCGCGGGCGCTGATGACATCCGCCTTCTGTGGCGGAAGCGACTCGATGCGGGCGGCCAGCACCGCGGCGGAGAGCTTCAGCTCGCGACAGGCTGTCCGAAGGAACGTGGCCTTGCGCTGATCCGATTCGACTAGAACGAATCGGGATTCCGGCGATTCGTCTGCCGCCATGATCGCGACGACGATCCCCGGAAAGCCGGAACCGCTTCCAAGATCCAGCCACAGGCGTGGTTGAGAGGTGAGATGCGTCCGCAGCTGCGCCGAGTCAAGGACGTGCCGAGTCCAGATGCTGTCGACCGTGGAGCGCCCGATCAGGTTGACCGCCTTGTTCCACTTCTCCACCAGCGCCACAAAGTGCGAGAGCTTCTCAGATGTTTCACGTGAAACATCCAACTGCGCGAGCACGCTCTCCTGCATCATACCGCCGCCGCGTCCCGGCCAGCGCGGCGCAGACGGGCCAGGATCAACGTCAGGGCGGACGGGGTCATCCCCTCCAGCTGTGCGGCCTGGGCGATGGTCGACGGACGGGCACGCATCAGCTTGGCCTTCAGCTCACTCGAAAGTCCCGATAGCGGAGCATAATCGAAGTCCGCGGGAATGCGGATCGCCTCGTCGCGCTTCAGCGCCGCTGCCTCCTCTTCCTGCCGCAGGATGAATTGAGCATAGAGCCCGTCCTTTGCCAGCTGCTGACGGATCTCTTCCGGCAGATCGCCGTACCCCTCGACACCCCGCGCAACGGCGCTCGCGGCCTCCTCCCCGAAGGCCATCACGGCGAAAGCTGTGCGTCGCATGCCATCCTGGCTGACCTGGATCCCCAGCTCGTTCAACTGCGACGGAGTGAAGCTGCTGCCCTCGAGAAGCGCCCTCCCCTTCTCCAGCAACTCGCGCTTCTTGTTGAAGCTCTCCCGCCGCGCATCGCTGACGCAGCCTAGATCCAGCCCGATGGGCGTCAGGCGTTGGTCGGCATTGTCGGCCCGGAGAGACAGACGGAACTCGGCCCGCGACGTGAACATCCGATAGGGCTCGGTGACCCCACGGCTCGTAAGATCGTCGATCATCACGCCGAGGTAGCTCCCCGAGCGGCTGAAGTGGAGCGGCTCGCGCTCCCGGATCGAAAGGGCCGCATTGAGCCCCGCCGCGAGCCCTTGGGCAGCGGCCTCTTCGTAACCGGTGGTGCCGTTGATCTGCCCGGCGAAGTAGAGCCCGCCAAGTGCCTTCACTTCGAGAGTTGGACGCAGCTCGCGCGGATCGAAATAGTCGTACTCGATCGCGTAGCCGGGCTGCAGGATGCGCACGTCCTCGAGCCCGGCAATCGTGCGAACGTACGCCTCCTGAACCTCCGCTGGAAGCGAGGTCGAGATCCCGTTGGGATATACGGTGTCATCATCGAGGCCTTCGGGCTCAAGAAAGACCTGATGCTCCTCCTTATCCGCGAAACGCACGATCTTGTCCTCGATGGACGGACAGTAGCGCGGCCCGACACCCTCGATATGGCCCCCATACATTGCGGAGCGACTCAGGTTATCCCGCACGATCTGGTGGGTCCGTGCGTTCGTATGGGTGATCCCGCAGGCAATCTGACGCGCTTTGGGCACCCGGTTCAGGAAGGAGAAAACAACCGGATCCTCATCTCCCGGCTGCATCTCAAGCTCGGCCCAGCGAATCGTGCGGCCATCGAGGCGCGGTGGCGTACCGGTTTTCAGCCGCCCACGCGCCAGAGACAGCTCTCCCAGGACTGCCGCGAGCCGCTGCGATGGATCGTCGCCCATCCGACCCCCGGGACGCCGTTGGTCGCCGATATGAATAACGCCGTTCAGGAACGTCCCCGAGGTGAGGATCACCCGCCCTGCCCCGACGCTCGTCCCGTCTGCCAACGAGACTCCCTGAACCCGACCGCCATTGACCTGCAGGTCGACGACCTCACCCTCAATGATGGTCAAACCAGGCTGCTCTGCCAGAAGCCGCTGCACGGCTTCACGATACAGCCGGCGATCCGCTTGGGCGCGCGGACCTTGCACCGCCGGACCCTTCTTCCGATTCAGCAGACGGAACTGGATGCCCGCTTCATCGGCCGCGCGGCCCATAATGCCGTCGAGTGCATCGATCTCGCGCACAAGGTGGCCTTTTCCAAGCCCACCGATGGCCGGGTTGCAGGACATGACGCCGAGCCCGGACTTGCGGAGGGTAATCAGCGCAACCTGAACGCCCATGCGCGCAGCAGTGGCGGCCGCTTCACAGCCGGCGTGCCCCCCACCGATGACGACAACGTCGAAATGTTTCACGTGAAACACCCTCACTTCCCGATGCAGAAGCTGGCAAAGATCTCGCCCAGAAGCGACTCCACATCCACCCTCCCCACGAGAGAGTCGAGGGAGCGGATCGCGCGCCGCAGGTCATCTGCCGCCAGTTCCGTGTGCTGTTGGCCCCTCAATAGCTCAGCCCGCACCGATTCCATAGCCCCGATTGCGCGTTCGATGGCGAGACGGTGCCGCTCGCGGGTCAAACTTCCGGCACCTGCAGTGCGTCCCAGCAGCCTCTCGCCGATGGCGGCCACGAGTTCCGGCACGCCCTCGCCCGTCCGTCCCGAGAGGCGCAGCCCGTGGCCCGGGCGAAGGTCCGCCTTCCCCTGCACAACCAGATCATCAGCCTGAACGGTGATGCCGGGCAATGGTCCGCTGTCGTCCAAAAGGAAAACACGCAGGTCCGCGGCCTTGGCCCGGGTCACGGCGCGTTCGATGCCAAGGCTCTCGACAAGGTCCGACGTGTCCCGCAGTCCCGCCGTGTCCAGGAAGGTCACAGGAAGCCCGTCGAGATCCATCCGCACCTCGATCACATCGCGCGTCGTGCCGGCGATCTCAGAGGTGATCGCCGCCTCTCTTCGCGCCAGAGCGTTGAGGAGCGTGGATTTCCCGGCATTGGGCGCGCCAACGATGGCGACCTCGAATCCGTCGCGGATCCGTTCCGCAATCCGCGATCCGTCGACCTCCCGCCGAAGATCCGCCAACAGGCCGTCGATCAGGGTCAGCACCTCGGGCGTGACATCGACCGGCACATCCTCATCGGCGAAATCGATGGTCGCCTCAAGCAGCGCCGCTGCCCGAATGAGGTCCGCCCGCCACCGCTCTGCCCGCTCACCGATGGCGCCGGAAAAGACCCGCATCGCCTGACGGCGCTGAGCTTCCGTCTCGGCATCGATCAGGTCAGCCAGCCCCTCGACCTGCGCGAGGTCGAGCCGACCGTTCTCCAGGGCCCGGCGGGTGAACTCCCCGGCTTCGGCCGCCCTCAGACCGGGCAGGCCGGACAGGACCCGGAGCACCGAAGAGACGGCAGCAGGACTACCATGGAGATGCAGTTCGGCCGAGGTTTCACCAGTGAAACTGGCGCCAGCGCCGAAGAGCAGCACCAGCGCTTCGTCGAGAACTTCATCGTTCCACGTCAGACGCCGCAGGGCCGCGTGCCGGAGGGGGGGCAAAAGAACGCCGAACGCCTGCACCGCCTCATGCGACCGCGGTCCGGAAAGGCGCAAAACCGCCACTCCGGCCTTGCCGCGTGCGCTGGCCAAGGCGTAGATCGTGTCCATTCCGGCGTCCTGTCGAGCGGGTCGCTCAGGTGTTCATGGAATCGAAGAATTCCGCGTTGCTCTTGGTCTGCCGCAGCTTGGAGATCAGGAACTCGATCGCATCGGTGGTGCCCATCGGGTTCAGGATGCGGCGCAGGACGTAGGTCTTCTGCAGATCGGACTTGTCGACCAGCAGATCCTCTTTCCGGGTGCCGGATTTGAGGATGTCCATGGCGGGGAACACGCGCTTGTCGGCGACCTTCCGGTCAAGGACGATCTCGGAGTTGCCGGTACCCTTGAATTCTTCGAAGATCACTTCGTCCATCCGGCTGCCGGTATCGATCAGGGCTGTCGCGATGATCGTCAGCGACCCGCCTTCCTCGATGTTCCGCGCTGCGCCGAAAAACCTTTTCGGACGCTGAAGCGCGTTGGCATCGACGCCGCCGGTCAGCACCTTGCCGGACGAGGGCACCACGGTGTTAAAGGCGCGCCCGAGGCGGGTGATCGAATCGAGCAGGATCACCACGTCGCGCTTGTGCTCGACGAGGCGCTTGGCCTTCTCGATGACCATCTCGGCCACGGCGACGTGCCGCGTGGCGGGCTCGTCGAAGGTCGAGGAGACAACCTCCCCCTTCACCGACCGCTGCATGTCCGTGACCTCCTCGGGCCGCTCGTCGATGAGCAGCACGATCAGGTAGCACTCGGGGTGATTGGTCGCGATGGAATGGGCGATGTTCTGCAGGAGCACCGTCTTGCCGGTCCGCGGCGGCGCTACGATCAGCCCGCGCTGCCCCTTCCCGATCGGCGCCACCAGGTCGATGATGCGCGCGGAACGGTCCTTCATCGTGGGATCGTCGACTTCCATCTTCAGCCGTTCATCGGGATAGAGCGGCGTGAGGTTGTCGAAGTGCACCTTGTGGCGCGCCCGTTCGGGATCGTCGAAGTTGATCTTCGTCACCCGCGTCAGGCTGAAATAGCGTTCGTTCTCGCGGGGCGCGACGATCACGCCCTCGATCGTGTCACCAGTGCGCAACGAGAACTGACGCAGGATCTCGGGCGAGACGTAGATGTCGTCCGGGCCCGGCAGATAGTTGGCCTCGGGCGAGCGCAGGAAGCCGAAACCGTCTTGCAGCACCTCGAGCACGCCGTCTCCGCCGACTTCGTAGCCTTCCTCCGCATGTTCCTTGAGGATCGAGAACATCATCTCGCCCTTCCGCATGGAAGGCGCGTTCTCGATCTCCCACTCCTCGGCCATGGCCAGGAGATCGGCCGGAGTCTTGGCCTTCAGGTCAGCGAGGTTGAGACGTTCGTTCATGGCACTCTGCGCTCGTCAGGAGCGCCTCCGGAAGGGGGAGTCGCTGCAGCATAGGATGGGAAGATGCAATGGACCGGACGGCCCTGCAAGGCCGCACATAGGCGCTGCGACGCCACGAGTCAATGATCTTGGGCCGGAGCCTCAGAAGCCCCAGTAGTTCCATTTCGCCACAGCGGAGAACACGATCACCAGCATGAGGAGCGTCGGAAGTTCGTTCATCATGCGATAGGTGCGGCCCTTGTGGCGGTTGGCGCCCGCCGCGAAGTCGCGCCGACGGGCAGAGAGCCACATGTGAAATCCAGTCATCGCCAGAACGCAGGCGGCCTTCGTCCAGGGCCAGAGCATCGACCAGTCGACGATGCCCGGCGTGAAGACGAGGAGCAGGCCGAAGATCCAGGTCGCGATCATGGCCGGGTTCATGATCGCCCTCAGAAGCCGCCGCTCCATCGTCTGGAACAGCGCGTCCGTCTCGGTTCCGGCTTTCACGACCTCGGCGTGATAGACGAAGAGCCGGGGCAGGTAGAACAGCCCCGCCATCCAGGCCAGCACCGAAATCACATGCAGCGACTTGGTCCACAGGTAGTAGTCGGCCAGGAACGTGCCCATCGTCGTCTCCTCGAAGCGGTCGGCCATCCTCATAAGAAAAGAAAGATTAGAAGGGAATGATGCAGTAGGGCGCAGGGATAACTGGATTTCCGATCTTACCCCTGCGCTTTTCCACAGGATCCCGCCTGGGGGCAGCGGTGTGTATAAGTGTGGAGAATTTCCGGACCCTCCGTGAAACACAAATCCGAACAGTGTGTTGCAGGAATTATTCTGTGTGGATAAGTTTTAGGCCGCCCTCCCCAGCCCCGGGAGAGATGGATCGTCCACGGGAGGCGGGAAGCTTCGTCCACGAGTGGACAACTGTGGCTCTTTGCCCGATAACATGGCATCTTGACGGCCCATCGGTCGCCGACAGCCCGGCTTGTGCCGGATTCGCCGTCAGGAACAGAAGCAGACTATCCACAGCCTCCTCCCCATGCGCCTTCTCCTCGCCTCTGCCTCGGAAACGCGGCTCGCGCTCCTTCGGGCCGCGGGGCTGGAGCTCGACGCCCTGCCCGCCCGCATCGACGAAGAGGGCGTGCGCGCGGCGCTGGAGGCCGAGGGCGCCTCGCCGCTCGACGTGGCCGACACGCTGGCCGAGATGAAGGCGCAGAAGCTGGCCGAGCGGCACCGCGAGGCGCTGGTTCTGGGCTGCGATCAGGTGCTGGCCTTCCGCCGCGAGGTCTGGGGCAAGGCCCCCTCGCCCGAGGCGCTGCGCGCCCAGCTCCTCCGGCTGCGGGGCGAGACCCACAAGCTGATCTCGGCTGTCGTGCTCTACGAGGAGGGCCGCCCCGTCTGGCGCCATGCGGGCGAGGTGCGGCTCACGATGCGCGACTTTTCCGACGGCTGGATCGACGGCTACATCGCCCGCAACTGGGAGGCCGTGCGCCATTCGGTCGGAGGCTACCACCTCGAAGGCGAGGGGGTGCGGCTCTTCTCGGCCGTCGAGGGGGATTATTTCACCGTCCTCGGCCTGCCGCTCCTGCCGCTCTTGAATTATCTGGGTCAAAGAGGCTTCATTCCGACATGACGGAACTCACGCGGATCCCGCTGGCGGGGGTGATCGGATCGCCCATCGCCCACAGCCGGTCGCCGGCGCTGCATGGCTACTGGCTGAAGCGCTATGGGCTGAAGGGCCACTATATTCCGATGGATGTGGCGCAGGCCGACCTGCGCGACGTGCTGGCCGCGATGCCGCGGATGGGGTTCGTGGGCTGCAACGTGACGATCCCGCACAAGGAATCGGTGATCGGTCTGGCCGACATCGTGACCGACCGCGCGGCGCTGATCGGTGCGGCTAACACGCTGATCTTCCGCAAGGACGGCAAGATCTACGCCGACAACACCGACGGCACCGGCTTCACCGCCAACCTGCGTCAGAATGCGCCCGCCTGGCAGCCCCAGTCGGGGCCGGCGGTGGTCTGGGGCGCGGGCGGGGCTGCGCGGGCCGTCATCGCCGCGCTGATCGAGGTGGGCGTGCCCGAGATCCGGCTGGCGAACCGCAGCCGGGCGCGGGCCGACGCGCTCCGCTCGGACTTCGGCGCCAAGGTGCATGTGCATGACTGGGTGCAGGCCGGCAACATCCTCGAAGATGCGATGACGGTCGTGAACACCACCTCGCTCGGCATGGTGGGCAAGCCCGAGTTTCGTGTGCCGCTCGATGCGCTGAACCCGAAGGCCGTGGTGACGGATCTCGTCTATGCGCCGCTTCGGACGCGGCTTCTGGTCGAGGCCGAGGCGGCGGGCTGCCGGACCGTGGACGGGCTCGGGATGCTCCTGCACCAGGCCGCGCCCGGTTTCGAGCGCTGGTTCGGCGTCCGGCCCGAGGTGGACGAGGAGACCCGGGCCGCCGTGCTGGCCGCATGAGACCTTTCCGCCTCGGCCTGACCGGCTCGATCGGCATGGGCAAATCCACCACGGCCGCCCTCTTCGCGGAAGAGGGCGTGCCGGTCTGGGATGCGGATGCCGCCGTCCATCGGCTCTACGCGCCCGGAGGCGCGCTGGTGGGCCCCGTGGCGGACCTCTGCCCGGCCGCGCTTCAGGAGGGCGCGGTGGACCGTGGCGCGCTCCGCGACTGGATCGCGGCCGACCCCACCGCCCTGCCCCGGCTCGAGGCGCTGGTCCATCCGGCGGTCGCGGCCGACCGGGCCGCCTTCCTCGCCCGCACCCGCGCCGACATCGTGCTTCTCGACATCCCGCTCCTCTACGAGAAGGGCTCCGAGGCCGAGATGGATGCCGTGCTGCTCGTGACCGCGCCGCCCGCGCTGCAGCGGGCCCGTGTGCTCGGGCGCGGCACCATGACCGAAGCGCAGTTCGAGGCGATCCTCGCCCGCCAGATGCCCGACCGCGAGAAGCGCGCCCGGGCGACCCATATCCTCGAGACGCTGGGCCTTGAGGCCGCACGCGCCTATGTCCGGGCGCTCATCGCCCATATCCGGGAGACCGCCGATGCGTGAGATCGTCCTCGACACCGAAACCACCGGCTTCGAGCCCTCCGAGGGGCACCGGATCGTCGAGATCGGCGCGGTCGAGCTGTTCAACCACATGCCGACGGGGCGCACCTACCACCAGTATATCAACCCCGAGCGCCCGATGCCGAACGAGGCCTTCGAGGTTCACGGCCTCGGAGACGAGTTCCTGCGCGACAAGCCGGTCTTTGCGGCCATCGGACGCGCCTTCCTCGATTTCGTGGGCGAAGCCCGCCTCGTGATCCACAACGCCGCCTTCGACATGAAATTCCTGAACTTCGAGCTGGGTCGGTCCGGCCTGCCCCGCCTCGCGCCCGATCAGGCACTCGATACGCTGGCGCTGGCGCGGCAGCGGTTTCCGGGCGCGCCCGCCACGCTCGATGCGCTGTGCCGCCGCTTCGGCGTCGACAATTCGGCGCGCGAAAAGCACGGGGCGCTGCTCGACAGCGAGATCCTGGCAGAGGTCTATCTGGAACTGATCGGCGGGCGGCAGCCGGATTTCGGACTGGCCAGCTCGGCCGGTGCGCGTCCGGGCAGCCCCGAGGGCGAATGGCGCCCGCGTCCCCGGCCCGTGGCGCTGCCGCCGCGCATCACCGAGGAAGAGGCCGCCGCCCATGCCGCCTTCGTGGCGAAGCTGGGCGACGGCGCGATCTGGCTCAAGCGGGCCTGAGCCTCACTGGACGGGCTGGGCCGCCTTCTGCGCCTCGGCGCGGCGGGCCAGCTCCATCCGGTAGAGCGCGAGGAAATCGACCGTATCGACGTTCAGCGGCGGGAAGCCGCCGTCGCGCGTCACGTCCGAGATGATGCGGCGCACGAAGGGGAACAGCAGGCGCGGGCATTCGATCAGCAGGAACGGGTGCAGCTGGTCTTCCGGCACGTTCTCGACATGGAAGATCCCGCCGTAGTCGAGCTCGAGCAGGAACAGCGTCTCGGCCGAGCCCGACTTGTTCTTCGAGGTCACCTTGAACTTGGTGATGACCTCATACTGATGTTCCACCGACCGTTTGCGGGCGTCGAGGCTCACCTGCACCTGAATGTCGGGCTGGACGTCGCCGCCCTGAAGGCCCTTCTGGGCCACCATGTTCTCGAAGGACATGTCGCGCACATATTGCGCGAGCACCTGCATCCGGATCTGCGGTGCGGCCTCTGCGGGCGCTCCATTGGCATCGGTCATCGTGTCTCTCCCTGGGTCACGGGCCATTTGCGGCCGGTGTATCAGGTCGACGGCTGCGCCTCAATGCCGCGTCCAGCCGGAGCTGCCCGGCGGCTGCGACGGCGGAGCCAGCGGATCGCGCACGGGCTCGACCTCGTGATAGTCCGCCTCGATGGGCGCATCGTCCCGCACCGGCCCCCGCCAGGTCGTGCTGCGCACCTGCACATTGCGCCCGAGGCGGCGGATCAGCGCCCGCCGGACCGGCGGGATCAGAAGCAGCAGACCCACCGTGTCGGTGAAGAAGCCGGGCAGGATCAGCAGAGCCGCCGCCAGCGACACCGCAGCGCCGTCGGCCATCAGCGCCAGCGGATCCATCCGCCGCGGCATCTGCAGCGCGGCCTGCATCTCGACCCCCTGCCGCCGCAGCAGGAAGACACCGAGCGCGGCCGTCCCGAAGATGATGAGCAGCGTGGCCAGAAGGCCGATCGCGCCGCCGATGGTGACGAACAGCGCGATCTCGAGGATCGGCAGCGCGAGGATGGCCGCAAGTGGCCTCATGGGATGTCTCCTCTATCGAACGTCTTGCAGGCGCGGCGGTGGACTTGCCGCGGGGCCTCCCCTACATAGGGAGGGATCGCTATCCATACCAACCCCGATATGCCGCGGGACTTCAGGCCCGACGCCCCCGACCGAGGTTAAAAATGAGTTCGTCCCTGATCCAACTGCTGGTGCTGGCCGGGATCGCCGTCTTTCTGATCATCAAGCTCAAGAGTGTTCTGGGCACGCGCGAGGGCTTCGAGAAGCCTGCGGTGCCGCTCGAAGATCCCAAACCGCGCACCCGGCGCGACTTCGAGGTGATCGAGGGCGGACCCGACCGCGACATCATCGACCATGTGACCGATGGCAGCCCTTCGGCCAAGGCGCTGGCGGGCATGAAGATGGCCGAGCCCGGCTTCTCGGTGTCGGAATTCCTCACCGGCGCCCGCGGCGCTTATGAAATGATCGTGATGGCCTTCGAGAAGGGCGAGCTGGAGCAGATCCGGCCCTTCCTCTCGCCGGACGTGTTCGAAAGCTTCGAGGAGGCCGTGAAAGCCCGCGAGGCCGAGGGCCTGAGCGTCGAGGCCACTTTCCTCGGCCTGCGCGAGATCGACATCCACGAGGCCTCGTTCGACCGCGACACCCGCGTAGGCCAGGTGGCCGTGCGCTTCGTGGGCGAGCTGACCTCGGTGGTGCGCGACCGGACGGGTCAGGTGATCGAGGGCAGCCCGACCGAGGTCAAGCGTCAGCGCGACGTCTGGACGTTCGAGCGCCGCATGGGCGCGAACGACCCGAACTGGCAACTCGTCGCCACCGGGGAGTGATGCGTGCCCTCGTCCGTGCGCTGGCGGTCTGTGCCGTGACGGCGGCCTCCGGCGCCGCGTCGGCGCAGGTTCTGGAGTTCGAGGCGCTCGACGGCTGGACGAAGGACGATCACGCCGCGGCGCTCGCCACATTCCGCCAGACCTGCGACCTCCTGAAGGAGCCGGACTGGCAGCCGCTCTGCCGGCTCGCGGCCGAGGCCGCCGAGCGTCCCGAAGCCGCACGCGAGTTCTTCGAGCTCTTCTTCCGGCCGGTGCAGGTGGGCGATCCGCCTGCCCTCTTCACCGGCTATTACGAGCCGGAGCTGGACGGCTCGCCCATCCGCACCCCCCGCTTCGCCTGGCCGATCTATGCCCGCCCGCCCGAATTGCAGGACGGCGCCGTGTGGCGCACCCGGGCCGAGATCGAGAGCGGGCTCCTCGCCGGACGCGGGCTCGAGATCGCCTGGCTCGACGATCCGGTCGAGGCCTTCTTCCTGCAGGTGCAGGGGTCCGGCCGGATCCGCATGCCCGACGGCCGGGTGGTGCGCGTGGGCTATGCCGGCAAGAACGGCCATCCCTATGTCTCCGTGGGCAAGGAGATGGTCCGCCGCGGGCTCCTCCGGCTCGAGGAGGCCTCGGCGCAGACGATCCGGGCCTGGGTCCGGCGCAATCCGGCCGAGGGCGCGGCGCTCCTCGCGCTCAACCCCTCCTTCGTCTTCTTCCGCAGGCTGCCGCAACTGGGCGCAGACCGGGGTCCCATCGGCGCGATGGGACGGTCGATCACCACCCTGCGCAGCATCGCGGTCGATCCGCTCTTCACGCCCCTCGGCGCGCCCGTCTGGGTCGAGAAGGACGGGCACCGCCCGCTCCGGCGGCTGTTCGTGGCGCAGGACACCGGCGGGGCGATCAAGGGCATGCAGCGCGCCGACATCTTCTACGGCACCGGCGTCGCGGCGGGAGAGGTCGCGGGCGGGGTCAAGGACGGCGGGCGGATGATGGTGCTGCTGCCCATCGACCGCGCCTACGCCATGCTGCCCGAAAACTGATGGCCCGCCGACGCACCCTCCGGCCCGATGAGGAAGAGCTGTGGCAGGCCGTGGCGCGGTCGGCCCAGCCGCTCCATCCGGCCCGCATCCGCACACATCTGCCCAAGGACGAGCCCGCCCCGCGCGCGCCCGAGCCACAGGTGCAGGTTCCGATCTTCCCGCAGTTCCGGGTGGGCGAGAAGGTCCGCCACGGCACCTCCCACAATCTCGTGCCGCCGCTGCGCGACCATCTCGCGGCCCAGCCTTTGCGCATGGATGCCAAGAACTTCGCCCGCATGTCGCGCGGCAAGCTCTCGCCCGAGGCACGGATCGACCTGCACGGCATGACCCTCACCGAAGCCCATCCCGAGCTCATCCGCTTCGTGCTGAATGCCCATTCGGACGGGCTGCGGCTGGTGCTTGTCATCACCGGCAAGGGCAGCCGCCGGCCCGACGATCATGGGCCGATCCCGCAGCGGCAGGGGGTGCTGCGCCATCAGGTGCCGCAGTGGCTCCGGATGCCGCCGCTCGGCGCCGTGGTGCTGCAGGTGGCGGTTGCGCATCTGAAGCACGGCGGCGAGGGCGCCTATTACGTCTACCTGCGCCGCGGCCGCTGAGGCCCGCCATTCGCGCTTCGCGAACGGTCAGGCCCAGATCGAGGGATCGGCGAACTCGATCGAATTGCCGCCCGGATCGCGGACATAGACCGAGCGCGCGCCGTTCGGCCAGTGAAAGTCCGCCTCGATCTCGACGCCCCCCGCCTCCATCCGCTGCCGCCAGAGGTCGAGCGCCTCGGGCGGGACGGCGAAGCAGTAATGCCCCTGCCCGCGCATCCCGTGCGGCGGCACCGGCAGGTCCGGGTTGCCGCCCGGCACCTCGGTCTCGGCCGGGTTGAAGACCAGCAGCACGCCCTCGCCCACCCGGAAGAAGACGTGCCGCCCCTCGGCGCGGGTCACCACGGGCAGGCCGATCAGATCGCCGTAGAAGGCTTCGGCCGCCGCGAGGTCCGGCACATAGAGCGCGGATTCGAGCGTGCCGAGGATGGGAGGATGGGTCATGGCAGGTCTCCTTGGCCGGGGGGTGGCGGGGCAACGCTCTGCCGGCGGATCAGCTCCACCGGCAGCAGTTCCGACGGACCGCCGAGAGCGCGCGCCTCGATCATGGCGGACAGCAGCTCGCCCGCCCTTCGTCCGATCTGGCGCCGCGGCTGGCGGATGGTGGTGAGGGGCGGCACCAGATGGGCCGCCACCTCGATATCGTCGAAGCCCACCACCGACACGTCCGAGGGCACCGACATGCCCGCATGCTGCAGCGCGCCCATGAAGCCGCAGGCCGCCTCGTCCGAGGCGCAGAAGACCGCCGTCGGCCGCTCCTTGAGCCCGAGCCAGGTCATCGCGGCGGCCGAGCCCGAGGCGAGGCCGAAGTCGCCGCGGAAGATCCAGTCCTCGCGCAGGGGCAGCCCCAGCGCCTCGAGCGCCCGTCGCGCCCCCGCCAGACGGCTCTCGGTCAGCACATTGCCCACGGGCCCCATCGCATGACCGATGCGCCGGTGCCCCATCTCGTAGAGATGCCGGATCGCGATCTCGGCGCCCGCGGCATTGTCCACCCGCACCGAGGGCAGCGTCTCGCCCATCCATTCGCAGGCAAGGATCACCGGCGGGCGCCGCCGCGTGGCCAGCGCCTCTTCGGGCAGGGTGCCGTCGAAGACCACCACACCGTCCGCCAGCCCGCTCTCGAGATAATAGGTGAGCCGCCCCGCCGGATCGGTGTGGGTGTCCGCGATCAGAAGCCCGTAGCCCGCGGGCGTCAGCACCGAGGCGAGGCCGGACAGGATCTCCGAGAAGAACGGGTTGGCGAGGTTCGGCACCAGCGCCAGAATGCTGCCCGTACGCCGTCGCCGGAGGTTCCGCGCCATCGGATTGGCGACATAGCCCGTCTCGCGCACGGCCCGCAGCACCGCCTCGCGCGTGGGCTCGGCCACCCGGTCAGGATGGGACAGCGCCCTGCTCACGGTCGCGGTCGACACGCCCGACAGACGTGCAACATCCTGAATTGTGGCCACTTTCTGCCGCATGACGCCTCGCTGTTCCGCGACATCCTGCGCCGCAGGAAAATCGTTGTAAACGTTTGTCGCGCGTCTATAGTGACTCTGCAAACGATTACATCAACGACAGCGGTCGCGATGGAGGAGTTGCGCCGGTGGCGACCGGAGGGAGGAAACCGCTTGAAGACGATCAAGGGGCCTGCGCTGTTTCTGGCGCAGTTCGCGGGCGATGCTGCGCCCTTCAATTCATGGACGTCGATCACCCGCTGGGCGGCCGAATGCGGCTATGCGGGCGTGCAGGTGCCGACATGGGACGCGCGCCTGTTCGATCTCGACCGGGCGGCGGAGTCGAAGGACTGGTGCGACCAGTTCAAGGGCGAGGCGGCCGAGGCGGGCGTCGAGGTGACAGAGCTTGCGAGCCACCTGCACGGCCAGCTCGTCGCGGCCCATCCGGCCTATGACACGATGCTCGACGGTTTTGCCGATCCGTCCGTCCGCGGCAATCCGAAGGCGCGGCAGGAATGGGCGGTCGACCGGGTGATGAAAGGCCTGACCGCCTCGCGCAATCTGGGGCTCAAGGCGATGGCCACCTTCTCGGGGGCGCTGGCCTGGCCCTATCTCTATCCCTGGCCGCAGCGGCCCGCGGGCCTTGTCGAGACCGCCTTCGACGAACTGGCCGCCCGCTGGCGCCCGATCCTCGACCATGCCGAGGACTGCGGGATCGACCTCTGCTACGAGATTCACCCCGGCGAGGACCTGCACGACGGCGTGACCTTCGAGATGTTCCTCGAGCGCGTCGGCGGCCATGCCCGCTGCAACATGCTCTACGATCCGTCGCACTATGTGCTTCAGGCGCTGGATTACCTCGACAATATCGACATCTACGGCAGCCGCATCCGCATGTTCCACGTCAAGGACGCCGAGCTGAACCCGACGGGGCGGCAGGGCGTCTATGGCGGCTTCCAGTCCTGGGTGAACCGGTCGGGGCGCTTCCGCAGCCTCGGCGACGGACAGGTGGATTTCGGCGCGATCTTCTCGAAACTCACCGCGCTCGATTTCGACGGCTGGGCCGTGGTCGAATGGGAATGCGCGCTGAAACATCCCGAGGATGGCGCGCGCGAGGGGGCGGAGTTCGTCCGCAACCACATCATCCGCGTGACGCCCAACGCCTTCGACGATTTCGCCGGCGCAGGCACCGACGAAGCCGCCAACCGCGCCATGCTGGGGCTCGACCGATGAGCCGATTCGCAGGGCGGGAGGGGCCCATCCGGCTCGGCATGGTGGGTGGCGGCACCGGGGCCTTCATCGGCGCGGTCCACCGGATCGCCGCCCGGCTCGACGGGAAATATCAGCTGGTGGCGGGCGCGTTGTCCTCGACGCCCGAGAGAGCGCGCGAGAGCGCGGCGGCTCTCGGCATCCGGCGGAGTTACGACGATTTCACCGCCATGGCGAAATCCGAGGCCCGGCGGCGCGACGGGATCGAGGCGGTGGCGATCGTCACGCCGAACCACATGCACGGCCCGGTGGCGCGCGAGTTCCTGAAGCGCGGCATCCATGTCATCTGCGACAAGCCGCTGACGGCGACGCTGGCCGAGGCCAAGCGCCTTCAGCAGGCGGCCGAGAAGGCGGACGCGCTCTTCGTGCTCACGCACAATTACACCGGCTATCCGATGGTGCGCGAGGCGCGGGCGCTGGTGGCCTCGGGCGCGCTCGGGCGGCTGCGGGTGGTGCAGGTCGAATATCCGCAGGGCTGGATGGCCGCGCCCGTCGCCAACAAGCAGGCCGAATGGCGCAACGATCCGGCGCGCAGCGGCGCGGGCGGCTCGACGGGCGACATCGGAACGCACGCCTACAACCTCGCCCGCTTCGTCACCGGTCTGAAGGTCGAGGCGCTGGCGGCCGACCTCTCGGAGTTCGTCGAGGGGCGGCAGAACGACGACAACGCCCATGTGATGCTGCGCTTCGAGGGCGGGGCGCGCGGGATGCTCTGGTGCAGCCAGGTGGCGGTGGGGCATGAAAATTCGCTGCGCCTGCGGGTCTATGGCGAGAAGGGCGGGCTCGAATGGGCGCAGGAGAATCCGACCGAGCTCTGGCACACTCCTCTGGGTGAGCCGAAGCGCCTCATCACCCGCATGGGCGCGGGCGCAGGCCCCGAGGCCGCGCGGGTGAGCCGCACGCCCGCGGGCCATCCCGAGGGTTTCCTCGAGGCTTTCGCCACGATCTATTCCGAAGCCGCCGAGGCGATCCTCGCCCATCGCGAGGGGAAGGCGCCGCCGGAAGGCGTGACCTATCCCGGCATCGCCGACGGCCTGGAGGGGATGGCCTTCATCGACGCCTGCCTGCGTTCGTCGCGCCGGAATGCCGCCTGGGTGGTGCCATGACCGACGCCGTGCTCGCGATCCGCCAGGTCTCGCGGCTGTTCGGGCCGGTTCAGGTCCTGTTCGACGTGGATTTCGACCTGCGCCCCGGCGAGGTCCATGCGCTGATCGGCGAGAACGGCGCGGGCAAATCCACCACGATGAAGATCCTCGCGGGCTATCTCGCGCCCTCGGCGGGAGAGGTGCTGCTGGACGGCAAGCCCGTCCACTTCCCCTCCTCGCGCGAGGCCGAGGCCGCGGGGATCGTGATGATCCATCAGGAATTCAACCTCGCGACCCCGCTCACGGTCGAGGAGAACATCTTCCTCGGGCGCGAGATGAAGCGCGGCCCGTTTCTCAATCACCGGGCGATGCAGGCCGAAAGCCGCCGCCTGCTCGAACGGCTGCACTGCACGGTCGATCCGCGCGCCCGTGTCTCGACCCTGTCCGTGCCGAACCGGCAGATGGTCGAGATCGCCAAGGCGCTGGGGCTGAAGGCGCGTGTCCTCATCATGGATGAGCCGACGGCCGTGCTCACCCACCGCGAGACCGACACGCTCCTTGAACAGGTGGACAGGCTGCGGGCGTCGGGCACCTCCATCCTCTACACGTCGCACAAGCTCGACGAGGTGGCGCGGATCGCCGACCGGGTAACGGTCCTGCGCGACGGCCGCCGGGTGATGACGGCCCCGGCGAAGGGCCTGTCCGAGGACCGGATGGCCGAGACCATGGTCGGCCGCGAACTGTCCGGCCTCTTCCCGCCGAAGTCCCCTCCCGCGCCCGAGCCTGTGCTCGAGGTGACGGGCCTCACCTTGCCGGGCTTCGTCCGTGACGCCTCCTTCACCCTGCGCCGCGGCGAGGTGCTGGGCTTCGCGGGTCTCGTGGGCTCGGGCCGGACAGAGTTGATGGAGGGGATCGTTGGTCTGCGCCCGGCCACGGGCGAGGTGCGGATGGAAGGTTCCCCCCTGCCCCGCCATTCCGTGTCGGCGGCGCGCGCGGCGGGCCTCGTCTACCTGACGGAGGACCGCAAGGAGAAGGGCCTCCTCCTCGGCAAGCCGCTGGGAGAGAACCTCACCCTTCTCGCGCTGGACCGCTTCGGGCGCGTGCTGATCGACAAGGGGGCCGAAGAGCGCGCCCTGACGCAGGCGATCTCGGACTTCGACATCCGGGTGGGCGACCGCGGGATCAGCGCGGGCAGCCTCTCGGGCGGGAACCAGCAGAAGCTGCTTCTGGCCAAGACCATGCTGGCCGAGCCGCGCGTCGTCATCATCGACGAGCCCACCCGCGGGATCGACGTCGGCACCAAGCAGCAGATCTACGGCTTCATCGCCCGCCTCGCCGCCGAGGGCCGCAGCGTCATCGTCGTATCGTCCGAACTGCCCGAGGTGATCGGGCTTGCGAACCGCGTCGTCGTGATGAGCGCGGGCCGCATCGCCGGCGAGGTCGAGGGCGACGCCATCACCGAAGAGAACATCGTCCGCCTCGCGATGGGGCTGAACCACCGGAAGGCCAGCGCATGAGTGCCGTCACCGCCCCCCGTCCCCGCTTCCATCTGCATGTGCTGGGGCCGCTGCTCGCGCTCTTCGTGCTGATCGCGCTCGGCGCCTGGCTGAACCCGAACTTCCTCAGCTACGGCAACGTGACGAACGTGCTGGCGCGCTCGGCCTTCATCGGCATCATCGCCGTGGGCATGACCTTCGTCATCACCTCGGGCGGCATCGACCTCTCGGTGGGATCGATGGCGGCCTTCATCGCGGGGCTGATGATCCTGTCGATGAACGCGCTTCTGCCCCACATGGGCGAAGGGGTCTCGGTCATCTTCGTGGGGGTGCTGGTCGCCGCCGGCGCGGGCCTCCTTGCCGGCTGGCTCAACGGCTTTCTCATCGCCAAGGTGGGGATCGAGCCCTTCATCGTGACGCTGGGCACCATGGGCATCTACCGCTCGCTCGTCACCTGGCTGGCCGACGGCGGCACGCTCTCGCTCGATTTCGGCCTCCGCGGCCTCTACCGGCCGGTCTATTACGGCGGGATCCTGGGCGTCGCCTGGCCGATCATCGTCTTTGCGATCGTGGCCATTCTGGGCGAGATCGTGATGCGCCAGACAGCCTTCGGCCGCCATGTCGCGGCCATCGGGGCGAACGAACAGGTGGCGCGCTACTCGGCCGTCAAGGTTCCGCGCGTGCGGATCGCGACCTACGCGCTTCTGGGGCTGCTCGTGGGGATCGCCACCATCATGTATGTGCCGCGGCTGGGCTCGGCCTCGGGCTCGACCGGCGTCCTGTGGGAGCTCGAGGCCATCGCCGCCGTCATCATCGGCGGCACGGTGCTCAAGGGCGGCTACGGCCGCGTCTGGGGCACGGTGGTGGGCGTCCTGATCCTCAGCCTGATCGACAATATCCTGAACCTCGCCTCGATCGTCAGCCCCTATCTCAACGGCACGATCCAGGGCGTCATCGTCATCCTCGCTGTCGTCTTGCAGCGGGAGAAGAAGGCCGCGGACGCGCGGTAGATCCTTGGGAGGAACGTGATGAAACGCAGAGAATTCCTGACCACCGCGGCCGTGGCCGGTGTGGCCGCCGGGGCCGGCGCAGCCCCCGCTCTCGCGCAGGAGAAGGTGGGCACCATCGGGGTGGCGATCCCCTCGGCCACGCACGGCTTCATGGGCGGGCTGAACTTCCACGCGCAGGACACGATCAAGCGCCTGCAGCAGGTCTATCCGCAGCTCGACTTCGTGCTGGCCACCGCCGGAAACGCGGGCAAGATGGTCAATGACATCGAGGACATGGTCGCCACGCGCAACATCAGCGCCCTCGTCGTCCTGCCATTCGAGAGCGAGCCGCTCACCTCGCCCGTGCAGGCGGTCAAGGAGGCGGGCATCTGGGTGACGGTCGTGGACCGCGGCCTCTCCGTCGAGGGGATCGAGGATCTCTATGTGGCGGGCGACAACCTGGGCTTCGGCCGCGTGGCGGGGGAGTATTTCGCCCAGCATCTCGAGTCCGGCAAGAAGATCGTCGTCCTTCGCGGCATTCCCACCACGCTCGACAACGAGCGGGTCGAGGCCTTCACCGCGGCCATCGAAGGCTCGGGCATCGAAGTGCTCGACATGCAGCACGGCAACTGGAACCGGGACGACGCCTTCAACGTGATGCAGGACTTCCTGTCGAAATATCCTCAGATCGACGCGGTCTGGGCTGCCGACGACGACATGGCCATCGGCGCGATGGAGGCCATCGCACAGGCCGGCCGCACCGAAGAGATGTGGGTGATGGGCGGCGCGGGCATGAAGGAGATCATCCGGCGTATCGCCGACGGCGATCCGCAGCTTCCGGCGAACGTGACCTATCCGCCGGCGCAGATATCGACCGCCATCGAGCTCACGGCGCTGAAGCTCGTGTCCTCGACCCCGGTCTCGGGGCGCTTCATCATCGGCTCGCAGCTCGTCACGCCCGAGAACGCCGAGCAGTTCTACTTCCCCGACAGCCCGTTCTGAGCCGGGGCGAAGCGCGGCCCCTCCCGCGAGGGGCCGCGCTCTCCTCGATCCTGCCCGGCGACCTGCGCGAGCGGAGGATCGAACCGCTTCTTGGCCGCGCCCTTCACCGGCACTTCGGCCACATCCGCCTTGTTCATGGGCTGGCCCACCTGGATCAGCTCCACGATCCCCATCGGGAAGTGCGGCGCGCATCGTGTCGCCCGGCGCTGCGGTGACGAAGGCGGGTACGAAGACCAGCCAACGGCCTGAGCATCTCGCATTCCTTCCGTCTGCTGCTCCGGGCCCAGCCCTCCCTGCGAAGCCGCTTTCTGCGCTGCCGCAAGCTCGGGCGATTCGGCTGCGGCCCCTCCGTGCGGCTTGCAAAGGCAGGGCGGCCGGCTTCTTCTGCGCGCGCAAACGATTGCGCTTGCAGGCGCAGCATTCTCCGCGCCAGCTCCCGCGGATTTTCGTTGACGGGTGGGGCGCGAGTCCGCACCGTTCGATCCTGCGGCCCGGGCCGCAGCGTAACGACCGATCTGGAGGATGATGATGACCAAACCGGCCGAGACCTCCCGCACCTTCCTAGACACGATGACCGAGCTGCTCTCCACCCTGTCGGTGGCCCCCATGGGCACGATCATGGCCAAGCGTATGCTCGACATGCAGCAGGGGATCGCGGGCGAGATGAACCAGGCGGCGCATGACTGGCTCGACCGCCGTCAGGCCGCCGTCAGCAGTCTCGTCGGCACCGCCCACAAGGTGATGGACAAGGGCTTTTCCGACACCGCGACCTATACCTCGATGCAGGAATGGTATGGTGGCATGGTCGAGCGCCTGGCCGCCGACATGAAGAGCCCCTACGACCTGATGCTGGCTTGCAGCGCCCATGTGACGCCGCCGGTCGCCAAGCCTGCCGAGAAGACCGCCTCGACCTTCCGCCGCGCCGCCTGAGCCGCCCGACGACCGCAGGGCCGGAGGCGGTGCGCCCGCCTCCGGCCCTTGCCTGTCAGGCGGCTCTCGGCCGGCCGCCCGTCGCGATTTTCGCACGGCCATCAGGCACCCCCCGGATCCGCCGAGCCCCGGTCTTGCTGCGAAATGCCGCAGGCCGGAGCGGCTAACCCATTCCAAAGGATGGGTATTCATGGCCCAAAGACATTTTCTCTCCGCGGGAACCTTCTGTAAGATGAAGGAAAGAAGGCTAAGACGCCGGTCTCTCCTCCGGCGCCAAGGGCCGAAGGACGATCGTTATGAAAAAGACTATTGAGCGGTTGAACTGGGACGAACTGCTGGACCTCTATGGACGGATCTCCAAGGCACTCGACGCCTGCGAGACCCGGCAAGCCGCCGCGAAGGCGCGATCCATGGCAGCAGCGATCTCCAAAGGGGCAGGAAGCGGGACGAAGCGCGTGAGCTACTTCAACCCGGCAAATCGCGCCGTGTCGTGGAATGGCCGCGGACGGTGTCCGAACTGGTTCAAGGTGGCCATGGCTCAGGGGCGCACGCCCGAGGAACTGGCCTCGCTCTGAAAAGTCTGTCAACGGCCGGGTGGAGAGGGCTCCGGCCGGTCCTTGACGCGGTGGCTTACAGCCAGCCTTCGCCGCGAGCTTCCTCGGCGGCCCCGGAGACAGCCTCCCGATAGTCCGCGATCAGGCGACGGCAGAGCTCTGCCGCCTTCGGAATGTCGGAGATGCCGCCCACGCCCTGCCCCGCCGACCAGACGTCGCGCCACACCTTCGCCTCGGAAGCCATGTCGAGATGCGGGGCCGCCCCACCCTCGGGATCGATCCCCGCAGCGGCGAGGCTCTGGCGCAGGAAGCTCGCCGGAACGCCGCTCACCTTCGGCGTATAGACGATGTCCGCCGCCGCGCTCTCGGCCACCATCCGTTTCTGTGCCTCGGACACCTGCGCCTCCTCGGTCGCGAGGAAGCGCGTGCCGAGATAGGCGAAGTCGGCGCCCATCATCCGGGCCGCCGCCACGTCCCGCCCGGTGTTCATCGCGCCCGACAGGACGATGGTGCCCGCGAAGAACGACCGGATCTCCGAGACCAGTGCGAAGGGGCTCAGCGTTCCCGCGTGCCCGCCCGCCCCCGCCGCCACGGCAACGATGCCGTCGACGCCCGCCTCGGCGGCCTTCCGGGCATGGCGCGCATTCACGACATCGTGGAAGACGAGCCCGCCGTAGCCATGGACTGCCGCCACCAGCTCCGGCACCGCGCCGAGCGAGGTGATGACGAGCGGCACCTTTTCGGCCACGCAGACCGCCAGATCCGCCTCGAGCCGCGGGTTCGACCGATGGACGATCAGATTGACGCCGAACGGCGCGGCATGGGGCTCGAGCCTGCCCTGGATCTCGTGCAGCCAGTCGCGGAACCCTTCGGTGGAGCGTTGGTTCAGCGCCGGGAAGGTGCCGAGGAGGCCTGCATTGCAGGTCTCCACCACCAGATCCGGGCCCGACGTGAGGAACATGGGCGCAGCGATCACGGGCGCCTTCAGGCGGCCCTTCAAGGCTTCAGGAACGGGCATCGGATCCTCCTCTCGCGTGGCGCGAGGTGACACCGCCGGCCGCGTTCCGGTCAACCGTTCCGCTGCGTCGGGGACGGTGCGCGCGCGGGACACTGGCCGATGGGGATCCTTGACGAAAGCCGGCGGCCGGATCGAACGGGTGGAGACACGGGAGGTTTGCCGAACGAATATTCGGTAATAAACGCAAAGGGCTCTCAGAGACGGCGCCTCGCCGAGGATCGCAGGATGAGATGCGGCGCGCGGGCCGGTGTCACGCCAGTTCAGGACCCTTGGGCCGACGGGAGAGGCGCGGGCGAGGGCGGATCGGCCTCGCCCGCAGCCGGATCACCGAATGACGGCACCGCCCACACCGCCGATCACGGCGCCCGTGATGGGGTCGTCCGCGATCACCTGGCCCGCGACGGCCCCGCCGAGGGCGCCGGTCGCGGCGCGCTGGGTGCGGGTGTCACCACAGGCGGCAACCGCCACGCTCAGCACGAGGGCGGGAAGCAGGAACTTGGGAATGCTCATCGGGATCCTCCATGTCGGGTCCGGGCGGTGTGCCCGCCCGGAACATTACGCTGAGGAATGCGCAGAGCGGCAGGAACGTTCCGTCGCAGGGTGCGCCGCTGGCGAAGAATTGCCGTCAGGCGCCGAAAGACCGGTCAGGCAAGCGCCACCCCAGCCGAGTAATGCGCGACCTCGCCGCAGTGGAGGGCGCGGAGGATCACCGCCTCCTCGTCCGTCGCGATCACGGCCGCCTTCACCCGACTGCCCGGAGCCGAGATCACACCCTGTCCCGCACCATTCGCGGCCGCATCCATCTCGAGGCCGAGCCAGCCGAGCCCCTCCATCACCCGCGCCCGGATCTCGGGCGCGTGCTGGCCGATTCCCGCGGTGAAGACCAGCGCGTCGAGGCCGCCCATTCCCGCACTCAGGGCGCCGATCTGGCGCAGGATGAAGCGGACGAAGAGATCGACCGCCTCGGCCGCCTCGGGCCGGTCGCTGGCCAGAAGGTCGCGCATATCGGGGCTGATCCCCGAGACGCCGGCGAGGCCGCTCTGCCTGCCGAGGATCGTCTCGATCTCCGGCCCCGTCAGACCCTGCCGCAGGAAATGCAGGATCACGCCCGGATCGAGCTGGCCGCAGCGCGTGCCCATCATCAGCCCGTCGAGCGCGCTGAAGCCCATGGTCGTGTCGAGGCTGCGCAGGTTCTCCATGGCGCAGAGGCTCGCGCCGCTGCCGAGATGGGCCACGATCACCTTGCCGCGCCCGGTCTCGCCCAGCACCTCGGGCAGGCGGCCCGCGATGTAGTCGTAGGAGAGCCCGTGAAAGCCGTAGCGCAGGATGCCTTCCTCGGCCATGGCGCGGGGCAGGGCATAGAGCCGGGCAAGGCGCGGCCGGTCGTGGTGGAAGGCCGTGTCGAAGCAGGCGATCTGCGGCACCCCCGGCCAGCGCGCCTCGACCGCCCGGACCCCGGCGAGGTTGAAGGGCTGGTGGCTGGGGGCGAGCGGCGAGAAGCTCTCCAGCCGCTCGATCACCTCGGGCGTGAGCAGGACCGGCGCGTTGTAGTCGGGCCCGCCATGCACCACCCGGTGTCCGGCCGCATGCAGGTCGAGCGGCCCGAGGCGGCCTTCGAGCAGGCCCAGAAGCCAAAGGGTCAGCTCCTTGGCGTCCCGCGCATCGGCGGGCGCGCGCAGTTCGAGCGTGCCGTCGGGCAGGCTGGCCTTCAGCCGCGGCTGAAGGCCGATCCCCTCGATCAGGCCGCGGACGAGAGGGCGCGCATCCGCCACGTCGAACAGGCCGAACTTGACCGTGGAGGAGCCGATGTTCAGGACGAGCCAGACGGGTTTCATTCGGCCACCGGCTTCGTGGGCCGCGCCTCGGCATGGAGCCGGGCAAGGGCCGCCGAGGTGAGGCGCGCGGAAGGACCGTCGGCGCGGCTCGTCAGCATGATCGGCACCTTCGCCCCGAGCACAAGACCCGCAGCCTCGGCACCGCCCAGATGGATCAGCTGCTTGGCGATCATGTTGCCGCTCTCGAGGTTCGGCGCCACGAGGATGTCGGCGCGCCCCGCCACGTCCGAGACGATGCCCTTGGCCTTCACCGCCTCGAGCGAGATCGCATTGTCGTAGGCGAGCGGCCCGTCGATCAGCCCGCCCACGATCTGGCCGCGGTCGTGCATCTTGCAGATCGAGGCCGCAAGGAGGGTCGAGGGGATCTTGCCCGTCACCGTCTCGACCGCCGACAGGAGCGCCGTGCGCGGGCAGTCGATCCCCAGCGCCATCACGAGGTCGATGGCATTCTGGACGATGTCCTTCATCGTCTCGAGATCGGGCGCGATGTTGATCGCCGCATCGGTGATGAAGAGGATCCGGTCCACGTCCGGCACGTCGAGGGCGAAGACATGGGACAGGCGCCGCTCGGTCCGCAGACCCGTGTCGCGGCGGAGCACCGCCGACAGCAGCTCGTCGGTGTGCAGCTTGCCCTTCATCAGTGCGCCCGCGCGGCCGTCGCGCACCAGATCCACCGCCATTTCGGCCGAGGCATGGCTGTGGGGGGTATCGACGATGCGGCTTTCGTCCAGCGTGACATTGGCCGCGGCCGCCGTGGCGAGGATCCTGGCCTTCGGCCCCACCCACCAGGGCGTGATGAGGCCCGCGCCTTCCGCCTGGATCGCACCGAGAAGGCTCAGGTCGTCGCAGGGATGGACGATGGCCGTGGGCAGCGGCGGCAGGCTCCGCGCCGCGAGGATGAGGTTGGCGAAGCGCGCGCCCGGCGTGTGCAGCCGCACCTCGGGCAGGTGCGAGACCGGCCGGCGCACCTTCTCGCGCGGGGCCATCACCAGCGCCTCGCCGGTGATGACCAGCTCTCCCGCCTGATTGAGGCAGAGGCAGTCGAGCGTGACCTTGGCCGAGGCCATGTCCTTCTCGCGCACCGTCACCCGCACGGTGATCTTGTCGCCGGGCGAGACCGGGCGGCGGAAGCGCAGGGACTGGCCGAGATAGATCGTGCCGGGGCCGGGCAGGCGGGTGCCCAGCACCGCCGAGATCAGCGCACCGCCCCACATGCCGTGGGCGATGACATGGTGAAAGCCCGTCTCGGCCGCATAGGTCGCATCGAGATGGGCCGGGTTCACGTCGCCCGACATGACGGCGAACAGCTCGATATCCTCGGGCGTGAGCACCCGGTCCACCTCGGCGCTGTCGCCGATCTGGAGTTCCTCCAGCGTCCGGTTCTCGACCGTGGTGATGGAAGGATCACATCCGAACATGTCGGCCTCCGTCGATGTGGGTCACGGTTCCGGTGACGCCCGAGGCGGCATCGGAGGCGAGGAAGGCGGCCACCGCGCCCACCTCGTCGATGGTCACGAGACGCCGCTCGGGCGAGCGGGTCTTGGCATCCTCGATCAGCGCGTCGAAGTGGTCGATGCCGCTCGCTGCGCGGGTGGCGATCGGGCCGGGCGAGAGCACATTGGCCCGGATCCGCTGCGGCCCGAGTTCGGCCGCCACATGGCGGGTGCAGGCCTCGAGCGCGGCCTTCACCGGACCCATGATGTTGTAATGGTCCACCACTTTCTCGGCGCCGTAGTAGCTGACCGTCATCAGGCTGCCGCCCGCGCTCATCAGCGGTTCGGCCAGCTTCGCCATCCGCAGGAACGAGTGGCAGGAGATGTCCATGGCCTGCGCGAAGCCCGTGGCCGAGCAGTCGGTGACGCGTCCGTGCAGGTCCTCCTTCGGGCAGAAGGCCACCGAATGGAGCAGGAAGTCGAGCCGCCCCCAGCGTTGCCTGACGGTCTCGAACACCGCTTCCAGCGCACCTTCCTGCGACAGGTCGAGCGGCAGCAGCGCCGCGGCGTCCACCTCCTCGGCCACCGGCTGGACATGGGGCAGGGCGCGCTCGTTCAGATAGGTCAGCGCAAGCTCGGCCCCGGCGCCCGCGAAGGCGCGGGCGCAGCCGGCGGCGATCGACTGGCCGTTGGCGACACCCACCACCAGCCCGTATTTTCCCTTCAGCATCGTCCCGGCCCTTCAGCGTTGCAGGATGTAGGTGCCCGGCGCCTCGCAGAGCGCGGGATAACCGCCCCGGGCGTTGCCCATCGGGGGCAGCTTGCCCTTGGGCGTGGAGCGCTCGGCGAGCCAGGCGCCCCAGGCGGGCCACCACGACCCCTCGACCGGCGCCGTTTCGGCGAACCATTCGTCGGCATCGCGGTAGGGATCGTCGCGCCCGGTGGTGGCGATGCGGAAATGCCGCCGCGGATGCCCCGGCTCGGACACGATGCCCGCATTGTGCCCGCCCGAGGTGAGCACGAAGGTCGTCTCGGTCTCGGTCAGCCGCTGGATCTTGAACACCGACCGCCAGGGCGCGACATGGTCCGTCTCGGTGCCCACCGCGAGGATCGGCAGCCGCAGCTCGGTCAGCGAAAGCGCATGACCCTCGAGCTCGAACTTGCCCTCGGCGAAGCGGTTCTCGAGGAACAGCTGGCGCAGATATTCCGAATGCATCCGGTAGGGCATCCGGGTCGAATCCGCGTTCCAGGTCATCAGGTCGTTCGGATGCGGCCGCTCGCCCATCATGTATTCATGAATCATCCGCGACCAGATCAGATCGTTCGACCGCAGAAGCGTGAAGGCCCCGCTCATCTGGTCGCTGTCGAGATAGCCCTGATGCCACATCATGTCCTCGAGCAGCGCCACCTGCGCCTCCGAGATGAAGAGCGCGAGCTCGCCCGCTTCCGAGAAATCGACCTGCGCCGCGAACAGCGTCATCGAGGCCAGCCGCTCGTCGTGATCGTGGGCCATGCGCGCGGCCATGATCGACAGGAGCGTGCCGCCGAGGCAGTAGCCCGCCGCATGGACCTTCGGCGCGCCGGTGATCGTCTGGATCGCCTTCAGCGCGGCGCGCGGCCCCTGATCGAGATAATCGATCAGACCCAGATCGCGGTCCTCGGACTCGGGGTTGCGCCACGAGATCATGAAGACGGTGAAGCCCTGCGCCACCAGCCAGCGGACCAGCGAATTCTGCTCGCTCAGGTCGAGGATGTAATATTTCATGATCCAGGCCGGCACGATCAGCACCGGCTCGGGATGCACCTCCCTGGTGGTGGGGCTGTACTGGATCAGCTCCATCAGATGCGTGCGCAGGACGACCTTGCCCGGTGTCGCGGCCAGCGTCTCGCCGATGCGGAACCCGCCTTCGTCCATCGGCACGCCGGTCGCGAGGCGGGCCATGTCGCCCGCGAAATTCATCGCGCCCTGCATGAGGTTGGCGCCCCGCGTCTCTGTCGTGCGGGCCAGCACCTCGGGGTTGAGGAACGGGTTGTTCGAAGGCGACCAGACGTCGAGCATCTGGCGCACCGAAAAGCTCAGCGCCGCCTCGTGCGCCCGGTCCATCCCGCGCAGGCCGGTGGTGGCCGTCTGCCACCAGTCCTCTGTCAGAAGGAAGCTGTCGCGCAGCGCGGCGAAGGGCTGGCGGTTCCACGCCTCGGAAGCGTAGCGGCGGTCCCTGACCGGAGCCTCGTGCGGCTGCAGCCCCGCCTGCATCAGGGCGGCGGATGCAGTCGCCGCCTTCTCCCACAGCTCCGCCTGTTTTCCGGGGGCCGCGGCCAGATGCATCATCCAGTCGAGCGCGGCCGTGGCCAGCACCGAGGGCGCCAGACCCCGCGTCATGCCTGCGATGGCGGCGCGTGCCGCCCGGTCCAGCGCTTGCCCATAGGCCGGCGCACCTTCCGCATTCCACTTCATGTCAGACATGGATCGTTCCGTGTTCCGAGAGCTCTGGAGCCCGCTTACGCTTCTTTCATGAAATCGGTGTAATGCAGCCGCAGCATTTTTGATTTGAGCAAGATCAAGTTATTAATTTGCCGTGATTTAGGGCATCGCAATCTTTGCCGCATTGCAGCACAACGGCTTGGCTCAGACCTGCGACGGATGGTCGCGCGGCACGATGCGGCATTGACCAGGCAGGGCCGCGCCCTAGTTCCCCGATTCGTGGGTGAGGTGAGTCTCCGTGGTCTCCGGGCAACGGAACGGCGCCTGTCGAGTTCCGAGCGGTGTATCATGCGCAGGGTCCGTCTTGTCCGTCTGCTGTTCGTGTTCAACCTCATGATTGCGGTCATGATGGGGGCAGGGATCGCCCTCTGGACGCCGGACCTGCCGCGGGCAGAGCTCGAGGGGCGCTATCTCGCCCGGCCCGGCGATCTGGTGACGGTGGCGGGCACCACGATCCACATGCGCGACCGCGGCCCGAAGGGCGCGCCCGCCGTCATCCTCATTCACGGCTTCGGATCGAGCCTCCACACCTGGAGCGCGTGGCAGGACCGGATGGCCGCCACCCGGCGCGTCATCAGCTTCGATCTGCCCGGCCTGGGTCTCTCGCCGCCCGATGCGACCGGAGACTATTCCGACCGGCGGGTGGCCGAAATCCTGATCGCCATCATGGACCGAGCGGGCCTGCAGCAGGCCGACCTGATTGGCAATTCCATCGGCGGGCGCATCGCCTTCACCTTCGCCGCCGCCCACCCCGAGCGCGTGCGCAAGCTCGTCCTCGTGTCGCCCGACGGCTACGAGAGCCCGGGCTTCACCTATGGCGAGGCGCCCGAGGTGCCGCTTCTTGCCGAGGCTCTGCGTTACTGGCTGCCGCGGCCGCTGCTGCGCCTGTCGCTCGGCATGGCCTATGCCGATCCCAACGTCATGTCCGACCAGATCGTCAGTCGCTACTACGATCTGATCCGCGCGCCGGGCGTCCGCGAGGCGCTGATCGACCGGATGCGGCAGACCGTCCTCGTCCCGCCCGAGACGCTGCTGGCGCGGGTGCACGCGCCGACGCTGCTCCTCTGGGGCGAGGAGGATGCGGTGATCCCGGTCTCGAACGCCCCGTCCTATGCGCGGGCCCTGCCCGATGTGCGCACCGTCCTCCTGCCCCGCATGGGCCATGTGCCGCAGGAAGAGGGGCCTGACCGCTCGCTCGCCCCGGTCGAGGCCTTTCTCGCCGGCTGAAGCCGTCCTTCATGCCCTACAGGAACCGGCTAAGGTTCAATGCGTTGGCCGACAGATGAGTTCGCAGAAGGGATCCTGCACATGGAAATGAATATGTTTCAGCTTCGCGGCTTCGGCGGCCTGATCATCCTTGCGCTGGATCTCTGGGCCTTGGTATCCATTCTCGGCTCCTCCGCCTCGACCGGGCGGAAGGTGCTCTGGGCGCTGATCGTGATCCTGCTCCCGGTGATCGGCTTCATCCTGTGGCTGATCTTCGGGCCGCGCGGAGCCTCCCGCGGGATCTGACCGCCCCAGGTTCCGGCCCGCATGTGCGCGGGCCGACCAGAGGGAGAAAGAGTGGATGGTCGGGATCAGATCCTACGGTGCGCCGGAACCCGCGGCGCTGGATGCCCTCGAGACGCTGCATCTGCGCTCCCTCGACGTTCTGGCCGGGTTCGAGACGATGGTGGAGCGGGCCGAGCCCGCGTTCCGGCCCACCGCCGCGCGGTTTCGCGATCTGCACCGCGTTCAATCGGAGGAGCTGGCCGAGATGATCGCCCGCTTCGGACGCGAGCCCGAGAGCAAGGGCAGCCTCATGTCCACCGTCAACCGCGCGGTCGTCTCGCTGCGGTCGCTGGTGAACGGCGTCGATGGCAATATCATCGACCAGATCCAGGACGGAGAGCAGCATGTGGTCACCGCCTTCGACGATGCGCTGGGCGAGGGGCAGCCGATCGACGTGACCGCACGGCTCCGCTCGATGCGGCGCGAACTCTGCCTCCTCCTGTTCGAGACTCAGGCCGCAGCCGCCACAGGCCGGTGAGACGCCGGCCTTCGCCCTCTGCACCGGACCGACCCTCCCGCCCGCATCAGCCGCTTGCGTCGGCGTCTCCCTTGGACAGGCGCGCGGCGATGGTCCTGTGGAGTTCCGCCACGTCCTCGGGGCCGCTCAGATCCAGCCGCTCGAGGTCGGGCGCAAGGGCGCGAAGTTCCTTGCGGGACACGATTCTCATGGACCAGTCCGGGAAGCGGCGGGCGGTGATCGGCTCGAGGTCGAAGGCGAGGATCTCCTGATGCCGGGGGTCGGCAGAGATCAGTCGGAAGAGCTCGTCGCAGGCCGAGCGTGGCCCTTCGATGGTCTGCACGAAATGCACGCCGTTGTAGAGCAGGATGCCGGTGATGCCGAGGCGCAGGTTCCTGACCCGGCTCGCCCGCATGATCTGCACGATGTCCGCCACCGGATCGGCCAGCCGCACGCGGCTTCGATAGGTCAGGGATACCAGCTCATCCATGCTGCCAGTGTGAAGGAGCCTGTGGTCGCTGCAAGGCCAAACTGCAGAATGAGGACTGCGGTTGCACCGCCTCAGTTCAGGTGCCGGCCGCGGCGCGAGCGGCTGCCTTCCTGCAGGAGATCGACCAGCCGCTGCCGCAGCTCCTCGTCGCGCTCGGGCATCCGGCCGGGCGTCTCGATGAGGGCGCGCAGCGCGCTCTCGACCAGTCGGTCGGCCGAGGGCCCGTCCGGCATCAGCTCGCGCGCGTGCAGGCGCAGGTCGCGCACGAGCCGGTCGAGATCGGCCGAGGACGTCCGTTCGGCCAGTTCGATCTGGCGCGCCAGTTGGCGCAGCATCGCGCGCGCTCCGCAGGGCTTGGCGAAGAACATCACGCGGTGGAACCGGTCGGGCACCGACGTGCGATCGGCCGCCGTGCAGAAGACGAAGGGCACGCTCCGGTTCAGCAGGCAGTCCGCCAGCTCGTAGCTCTGCTCGGATCCGAGCCGTATGTCGAGGACGGCGGCATCCACCTCGTCGAGCCGGTGGATCGCCTCGTGGATGTCGGCGAAGGGTCCGATCACCCGATGGCCCATGCGGCCAAGGTCCCGGGCCAGGTCCTGCGCCTGTATGTGGTCGTCTTCGACCACGAGGATGCGAAGGGACAGGGCAACATTCTGCATCGAGAACCTCTCGGGACTGATGCGGAATGAACCGGATCGGCGGCCCGGAGTTCCGGGCCGCCGCGGAGTCCGGTGGATGGCGGGAACGGTCATCTGGCCGCCGCCGCAGGACGCGCCTGACCCGTGGCCCCGATGACGGCCGGGAAAGTTGACAGCCGTACAGATGTCAGGGTGGGGCAGGGTGCCGAGGATCGCGTCGTAGTGGTGGTGGAGCCCGATCCGCCTATCCGGCCGCAGGGGCCTTCCGCGAGGTGCCGACGCCTCTCCGATGACATAGGCCGACCTGAAAATCCATTTCATTACCGAAGGTGCCGTCTGACAGGGTTGGAGTCGGGACCGAGGCGCAGAGCCGCGACAGTGCCTTGTTGCCGGTGTCGGGCCAGAGGGCGAGCCGAGGTCCCGGGGGCAGGGCGAGCGGTTGCCGGTGAGCGGGCGCAGAGCCGCGACGGTGCCGTGTTGCCGGTGTCGGGCCAGAGGGGGAGCCGCAGTCCCGGGGCGGGGAGGGCGGTTTCTGATGACCGCGCGGAGCCGCCGCGGGCCTTTACGCGGCCTTTACGGAGAAGCGCCCTATCCCGAATGGCGCCCTTACGCGGCTTCAGGCGAGCCTTCGGCCATCCCATTCAGGAGCGGAAGATGACCGATCTTGCCTATCTCGTTCTCGGCCTCGGAGGCTTCGCGGCCTTCGCCGCCCTCGTGGCGGCCCTCGGGCGCAGCTGAGGAGAGCCACCGATGTTCGAACCCATTCTGGGCCTTGCGGTTGCCGCGGGCCTCTTCGTCTATCTCGTGGCGGCGCTCGTCCGCCCCGACCGGTTCTGAGGGTCCCATGTCAGAGATCTGGGGCCTTCTCCTCTTTCTTGCGGCGCTGGCGGGGGGCGGCTGGCTGCTCGGCGCCGGCATGGCGCGCCTTTATGCGGGCGACGGCCTGCCCGCCGGCCGGCGCCTCCTCGGGCGGAGCGCCCGGCCGCAGGGCTGGACCGACTATGCCATGGCCGTGCTCGCCTTCAATGCTGCGGGCTTTCTGGCGCTCTATGCGCTGCTGCGGCTGCAGGGCCTTCTGCCGCTGAACCCCGACGGCGTGGCGGGCATGGCGCCCGACCTTGCCTTCAACACCGCGCTGAGCTTCGTCACCAACACCAACTGGCAGGCCTACAGCGGCGAGGCGCAGCTCAGCTACCTCGCGCAGATGCTGGGCCTGACGGTGCAGAACTTCGTCTCGGCGGGCACCGGCATGGCGGTGGGCGTCGCGGTGATCCGCGGCTTCACCGCGCCGAAGGGAGAGAGCCTCGGCAACTTCTGGACCGACCTCTCGCGCTCGGTGCTCTGGGTGCTCCTGCCGCTGTCGGCGGGGCTCGCGCTCATCCTCATCCTGCAGGGCGTGCCGCAGACGCTGCTCGGGGCCGTGCGGGCCACGACCCTCGAGGGGGCCGAGCAGATCATCGCCCGCGGCCCGGCCGCGAGCCAGATCGCGATCAAGCAGCTCGGCACCAACGGCGGCGGCTTCTTCGGGGTCAACTCGGCCCACCCGTTCGAGAATCCGACGATCCTGTCGGACCTCGTGCAATGCTACGCGATCCTCGTGATCCCGGTGGCCTTCTGCTTCCTCTTCGGCCGCATGGCGGGCGACGGGCGGCAGGGGCGGGCGATCTTCGCCGCCATGTCGGGCCTGTTCCTTGCGGGTCTGGCCGTCATCCTGTGGCAGGAGAGCGCGGGCAATCCGCTGATGGCGCTTTCGGGCGGCAACATGGAGGGCAAGGAGGTGCGCTTCGGCCCGATCCTGTCGGGCCTCTGGGCCGCGGCGACCACGGCGGCGTCGAACGGATCGGTCAATGCCATGCACGACAGTTTCCTGCCGCTCTCGGGGCTCGTGATGCTCGTGAACATGCAGGTGGGCGAGGTGATCTTCGGCGGCGTGGGTTCGGGCCTCTACGGGATGCTGCTCTATGTCGTGCTCGCGGTCTTCCTCGCGGGGCTGATGGTGGGGCGGACGCCCGAATATCTCGGCCGGCGCGTTGAGGCGCGCGAGGTGGTGCTGGCGGTTCTGGCCTTCCTGTCGATGCCGGTGGGCATCCTTGCCGGAGGGGCGCTCTCGGCCAGCATCCCCGCCATGGCGGCCTCGGTGCAGGAGGCGGGCCCGCACGGGCTGTCCGAGATCCTCTATGCCTATTCCTCGGCCACGGGCAACAACGGCTCGGCCTTCGCGGGCTGGAATGCCGCCACGCCCTGGCAGACGACGGCGCTGGGCCTGCTCATGCTCTTCGGTCGCTTCGCGATGATCGTGCCGATGCTCGCCATCGCGGGATCGCTCGTCCGCAAGACGCCCGCGCCCGCCACGGCCGGCACCTTCCCCACGCACGGGCCGCTCTTCGTGACGCTGCTCGTGCTGACCGTCGCCGTTTTCGGCGCGCTCACCTTCTTCCCCGTCCTGGCGCTGGGACCTTTGGCCGAACAGGCCGCCCTCGCCGCCGGACAGAGCTTCTGAGGCAGATCATGTCCCGACATCCCAGACCCGAGGCACGGCTCGCAACCCTTGCGCCCGCAGCCCTCCGGCAGTCCTTCGTCAAGCTCGACCCGCGCAGTCTGTCGCGCAACCCGGTCATCTTCACCACGGCCGTGGTGGCGGGCCTGACCACCGTTCTCGCCCTCCCGGCGCTGGCGACCGACCTGTCCCGCGGCCTCACGGCGCTGCATATCTCGGCCTGGCTCTGGATCGCGGTGCTGTTCGCGAATTTCGCCGAGGCGCTGGCCGAGGGCCGGGGCCGGGCCCGCGCCGACAGCCTGCGCGCAAGCCGCTCCGAGACGCCGGTCAAGCTTCTCGCCTCGGCCGAGGCCTCACCCGCAAGCGCGACGCTCGTGCCCTCGGCGGGCCTCCGGAAGGGCCAGATCCTGCTCGTCGAGGCGGGCGACCTGATCCCGGCCGATGCCGAGGTGATCCGCGGCGTGGCCTCGGTGGACGAGAGCGCCATCACCGGCGAGAGCGCGCCCGTGATCCGCGAGAGCGGCGGCGACCGCTCGTCGGTGACGGGGGGCACGCGCATCGTCTCGGACAGTCTCGTGCTGCGCGTCACCGCCGAGCCGGGGCGCAGCTTCCTCGACCGGATGATCGCGCTGGTCGAAGGGGCCGAGCGCAAGAAGACCCCGAACGAGATCGCGCTGAACATCCTGCTCGCGGGGCTCACGCTGATCTTCCTGATCGTGGTCGTGACGCTCGAGCCTTTCGCGCGCTTCTCGGGCGCGACCATCCCGGTCGTGTTCCTCGCGGCGCTCTTCGTCACGCTCATCCCCACCACCATCGGCGGCCTGCTTTCGGCCATCGGCATCGCGGGGATGGACCGGCTGGTGAAGGCCAATGTCATCGCCAAGTCGGGCCGCGCGGTCGAGGCGGCGGGCGACGTGGACACGCTTCTGCTCGACAAGACCGGCACGATCACCTTCGGCAACCGCATGGCCGACCGGTTCGTGCCGGCCGAGGGCGTGAGCCTGCGCGAGCTGGCCGACCGTGCCATGCTGGCCTCGCTCGCCGACGAGACGCCCGAGGGCAAGTCCATCGTCGAACTGGCGCGCGCTCAGGGCGCCACGGCTATGCCCGAGGGGCAGGCCGTGGCCTTCTCGGCCCAGACGCGGCTTTCGGGCGTGGATCTGGGCGAGGTCGCGCTGCGCAAGGGGGCGGTCGATGCCGTCCTGCGCCACACGGGCCGGGTGCCCGATGCGCGGGTCGCGGCCGAGGTCGAGGCCATCGCCCGGTCGGGCGGCACGCCGCTGCTCGTCTCGGAAGGCAACCGGATCCTCGGCGCGATCCATCTGAAGGATGTGGTGAAGCCCGGTGTGCGTGCCCGCTTCGCCGACCTGCGCCGCATGGGGATCCGCACGGTGATGATCACGGGCGACAACCCCCTGACCGCCGCCGCCATCGCGGCCGAGGCGGGGGTCGACGATTTCCTGGCCGAGGCCACGCCCGAGATGAAGCTCGACTACATCCGGCGCGAACAGGCGCAGGGCCGGATGGTCGCCATGTGCGGCGACGGCTCGAACGACGCCCCGGCGCTGGCGCAGGCCGATGTGGGCGTGGCGATGAATTCGGGCACCCCCGCCGCCAAGGAGGCCGCGAACCTGATCGACCTCGACAGCGACCCCACCAAGCTCATCGAGGTGGTGATGGTGGGCAAGGAGCTGCTCATCAGCCGCGGCGCCCTCACCACCTTTTCGGTGGCCAACGATGTGGCGAAATATTTCGCCATCCTGCCGGCCATGTTCGTGGCGGCCTATCCGGGCCTGCAGGCGCTGAACATCATGCGTCTGGCCAGCCCCGAAAGCGCGATCCTCTCGGCCGTGATCTTCAACGCGCTGGTGATCGTGGCGCTGATCCCGCTCGCGCTGCGCGGGGTGGGTTATGCGCCCGCCTCGGCCACGGCCCTGTTGCGGCGCAATCTGACGATCTATGGTCTGGGCGGACTGGTCGTGCCGTTCGTGGGGATCAAGATCATCGACATGGGCCTCGTGGCCCTCGGCCTCGCCTGAAAGGAGCCTGCCATGATGACCCATCTCCGTCCCGCGCTGGCGAGCCTTCTGGCGCTGAGCCTGCTGACCGGCGTGGCCTATCCGCTGGCCCTGACCGGCATCGCCGCCGTCATCGCCCCCGACCGCGCCGCGGGCAGCCTGATCCTGCGCGAGGGACAGGTCGTGGGCTCCGCCCTGATCGGGCAGGGCTTCGACGGCCCGGGCTACCTGCATCCCCGCCCCTCGGCGAGCGACTGGAACGCGGCCGGCACCTCCGCCTCGAACCTCGGGCCGACCTCGGCTGCGCTGCTGGCCGAAGTGCAGGAGCGGCAGGCGGCCTATGAGGCGCAAAACGGCGCCCCCGCCCCGGTCGATGCGGTCACCGCCTCGGGCAGCGGGCTCGATCCCCATGTCTCGCCCGCCAATGCCCGTGCGCAGGCGGCCCGCATCGCCCGCGCCCGCGGCCTGGACGAGGCTGCCGTGCGCCGCCTGATCGAGGCCCATGTCGAGCCGCCGCTGCTGGGTCTCTGGGGGCAGGCGCGGGTCAATGTGCTGGCCGTCAACCTCGCGCTCGACGCGGCCGGGGCCTGATCCATGGCGGACGAGGATCTCCGTCCCGAACCCGAGGCGCTTCTGGCGGAAGCCGCGCGCGAGGGCAGGGGGCGGCTCAAGATCTTCCTCGGGGCGGCGCCGGGCGTGGGCAAGACCTTCGCCATGCTCGAGGCCGCCCGCCAGCGGCTGCGCGAGGGCACCGACGTGGTGGCGGGCGTGATCGAGACCCACGGCCGCGCCGAGACCGAGGCGCTGGTCCACTCCCTTCCCGTGGTGCCGCGCCGCCCCGGTTACTACCGCGGCCGCATCCTCTCCGAGATGGATCTCGACGCGCTGCTGGCCCGGCGGCCCCGGCTGGCGCTGATCGACGAGCTGGCCCACACGAACCTCGAGGGCAGCCGGCACGAGAAGCGCTGGCAGGATGTCGAGGAGGTGCTGGCCGCGGGCATCGATGTGTGGACCACGCTCAACGTCCAGCATGTCGAGACGCTGAACGATGCGGTGGCGCGGATCACCGGCATCCGCGTGCGCGAGACGGTGCCGGACCGGATCCTCGACACCGCCGACGAGATCGAGCTGATCGATCTCTCGCCCGAGGATCTGATCGCGCGGCTGCGCGCGGGCAAGGTCTATGTGCCCGAGCAGGCGGCGCGGGCGGTGCAGAACTTCTTCGCCAAGGGCAATCTGACGGCGCTGCGCGAGCTGGCGATGCGGGCCGCGGCCGACCGGGTGGATGCGCAGCTGCGCGAGCATATGGCCGCCAACGCGATCCCCGGCCCCTGGCCCGCGCAGGAGCGCCTGCTGGTCTGCGTCTCGGACAGTCCCGCGGCGCGGAATGCGATCCGGGCGGCCAAGCGGTCGGCGGATCGGGCGCGGGTCGAGTGGATCGCGCTGTCGGTGACCTCGCCCCGGATCGAGACCCTGCCCGAGGGCGCGCGCGACGATCTGGCGCTCGCCCTCCGGCTTGCCGAGCGGCTGGGCGCCACGGTGGCGAGCCTGCAGGCCGGTGGCGACGTGGCGCGCGAGATCCTCGATTTTGCGCGTCGGAACAATGTCCGCCGCATCATCGTGGGGCGTCCCCGCCCCCGGTCCGCGCTCCACGCGCTGGCGCATCCCTTTCGCGAACGGGTGGCCGAGCGCCTGCTGCGGCTCGGGACCGAGTTCGAGGTGACGCTGGTCTCGGCCGAGCCCGGTCGCGCGCGGCCGCAGGCCCGGCGCCTGCCCGCCCTGTCCTTCCCCGCGACGGGCTGGGCGCTGCTCGCCACCGCGCTCGCCTCGGGCGCCGCCTGGGTCGTGGACCGGATGCTGCCGGTGGCGAGCCTCGCGCTTCTCTTCATGACGGCCGTCATCGTGGTGGCCACGCGCTTCGGCCGCTGGGCCTCGGCCCTGACCGCCGTCTCGGGCTTCTTTGCCTACAACTTCTTCTTCACCGAGCCCCGGCTGACCTTCACCGTTCACTACCGCGACCAGATCCTGACGCTGGGCCTGTTCCTCGCGGCCTCGCTGCTGACGGGGGGCCTTGCGGCCGAACTGCGGGCGCGGGTCGATGCGCAGCGCGCGGCTGCCGACCGGATGGGGAAGCTCTACGATTTCAGCCGGCGCGTCGCGGCCGCGGCGGCCTTCGACGATGTGGTCTGGGCCGCCGTCAGCCATGTGAGCATGACGCTGGCCTGCCGCACCGTGCTTCTCGTGCCCGAGGGCGAGCGGCTTGCGGTGGCCGGGGGCTTTCCGCCCGAGGATCGGCTGGAGCTGCGTGACATGTCGGCCGCGCGCTACGCCTGGCAGCGGGGCGAGGAGGCGGGGCGCGGCTCGGCCACGCTGCCCGCGGCCGACTGGCTCTTCCTGCCGATCCGGGCGGGTGAGCGGCGGCTGGGCGTCGTGGGCGTGGCCTATGAGGGCGGGCGCAGCTTCTCGCCGGTGGACCGCCGCCTGCTCGATGCGCTGATCGATCAGGTGGCGCTGGCGATGGAGCGGGTGCGTCTGGCCGAGGATCTGGAGGGCGCGCGGCTTGCGGCCGAGACCGACCGGCTCCGGACGGCGCTTCTCTCCTCGGTGAGCCACGATCTGCGCACGCCGCTCGTGACCATCATCGGCGCCGCCGGCAGCCTCGCCGAGCCGGGGGCGCTTCCGCCCGAGGCGCAGCAGGCCTTGGCGGAAACGATCCGCGAGGAGGGCGAGCGGCTCGACCGCTACGTCCAGAACCTGCTCGATATGACTCGGCTCGGCCATGGGGCGCTGAAGCCGGCGGTCCAGCCCTCGGATCTGGCCGAGCTGGTGGGCGCGGCGCGCACGCGCCTGGCCGCCGTGCTGCGCGGCCACCGGCTCGGGACCGATCTGCCGCCCGATCTGCCCGCCGTGCTGGTCGATCCGGTGCTGACCGAGCAGGTTCTGGTCAATATCCTCGACAATGCCGCGAAATATGCGCCTCCGGGCAGCCCGATCACTCTGGCGGCGCGGCTTGACGCGGGGCGGGTGGTGCTGTCGGTTGCCGATGAGGGGCCGGGCATCCCGCCGGCCGACCGCGAGAAGGTCTTCGACATGTTCTACCGCGTCGCGGGCACGGATCGGCGGAGGGCGGGCACCGGGCTTGGCCTCGCCATCTGCCGCGGCCTGCTCGAGGCGCAGGGCGGCACGATCCGGGCCGAGGCCGCGCGGCCGGACGGGCAGGGGACGCGCATCCTGCTGACCCTGCCGGTGGCGCCGTGACCGGGCCCGCGCGCATCCTGATCGTCGATGATGAGCCGCCGATCCGGCGCTTCCTGCGCGTGGCGCTCGAGGCCGAGGGCCATCGCGTGACCGAGGCCGCCAGCGTGCGCGAGGGGATCGACCGCGCCGCCCTCGATGCGCCGACGCTGGTGATCCTCGATCTCGGCCTGCCCGACGGCGACGGGATCGAGGTGCTCCGCACCGTCCGGGGCTGGTCGCAGGTGCCGGTGATCGTGCTTTCGGTGCGCAGCGACGAGGCGGGGAAGGTGGCGGCGCTCGATGCGGGGGCGCAGGATTATGTGACGAAGCCCTTTGCCACGAGCGAGTTCCTGGCCCGGATCCGCGCCCTCCTGCGCGACCGGTCGGGGCCCGCCGCGCCCTCGGTGATCTCGGTGGCCGAGCTCGAGATCGACCTCGCGGCCCGCAGGGTCAGCGTCGCGGGCACCGAGGTGAAACTCACGCGGCGCGAGTTCGATCTTCTGCGGCTGCTGGCCTCGCAGCCGGGGCGGCTCGTCACGCAGGCGATGATCCTGCGCACGATCTGGGGGCCGGCGCATGAGGAAGACAGCCAGTATCTGCGGGTCTATATCCGCCAGCTGCGCGCCAAGCTCGGCGACGATGCGGCCGATCCGCGCTGGATCTTCACCGAGCCCGGCATCGGCTATCGGTTCCGCGACCGCTAGACAGCGCCGCGCGAGCAGGTCTTTTGACATGAAAAAGGCCCGCCGAAGCGGGCCCTGTCGTGCGTCTCAGGTGACCTCAGAGGCCGCGCATCCAGTCATCGACCTTGCGCTCGGCGTCGGCCTTGTTGTCGCCGTACTTCGTCTGGAGGAGGCCCACCATGCGCTCACGGTCGCCGTCCACCTGCTCCAGCTCGTCGTCCGTGAGCTCGCCCCACTTGGCGCGGGCCTCGCCCTTGATCTGCTTCCAGCGGCCGGCAATCTGATCCCAATTCATGTCAATCACTCCTTGTACTGTTCCCATATCGGGCTGCCGGGGAAACTCCCGACCGCCCGTGCCAGTTCCGTATCCCGGATCACGAAGACGCGCGGACCCGTGAGGTCACGGGGCCTCGGCGGGGGCCGCCTCGGCAGCGCTCTCGTTGCGCGCCTCGGCATCGGCAAGGGGGCGGATCTCGAACCGGACGCTGAGGCTGTGGCTCGTCTCGGTCTTGTCGATCCTGACCTCGCCGCCGATCTGCTGCGCGAAGCCCGCCAGAAGCTGCGCGCCGAGCCCGGTGCCCATCGCCGTCGTCTCGGCCGAGGGCGGCTCGGTCCCGAGGCTGTTGGTGACGTCGAGCACCGCCATCGACGACTCCTCGCGCCGGAGCGACACGTCGAGCCGCGGCGTCTCGCCCGCGGGCGCGCCGGCATATTTCATCACGTTGGTCAGGGCTTCGGTCAGCAGGAGCGCCAGCGGCACCGCCTGATCGGGGGTGAGGCGCACGTCGCCGAAGGAGGTGTGGACGGCGATCCGGCGACCGGGACCCGTCGCCAGATTGACGACCTGCCGCACGATGTCGGACAGGAGCTCGTCGGCGCGGATGTCGGTGAGGCCGGTCGTCTGGTAAAGCCCGCGGTGGATCGTGGCGAGACTCATCACCCGGTCCTGCAGCCCCTTCATCAGCCCCTTGGCCTCGGGCGTGCGGGCCTGGCGCATCTGCATGTTCATGATCGAGGCGATGAGCTGGAGGTTGTTCTTCACGCGGTGGTGGACCTCGCGCAGAAGAACCTCCTTCTGGTGCACCATGTCCTCGAGTTCGGCCTCGTCATGCAGGATCGTGTCGGTCATCCGGGCGAAGGCCTCGGCCAGTTCCCGGATCTCCTGCGGCGCATCGGCGAAGTCGAGCGGATCGACGACCCGGCTGCCCTTCGCGAATTCGAGGATCGCCTTGCGGAGGCGTCGGATCGGCTGGGTCATCATGCGCTCGGCCGCGAGCCATGTGACGAGCAGGCAGGCCAGCCACATGAGCGAGGGCAGCGCGAACGACGGCAGCGCCCGAACCCAGAGCCCGGCTTCGCCGCCCGCAGGCCAGGAGCCAAGGGCATAGAGGCGGCCGGCGATGATCGGCACGACCGAGAAGACCCGCTCGGCGCCCGACTCGGTGGCCGCGGTGAAGGCGAGGGTTCGCGCCTCGCCGGTGAGGGCGGCGAGGGCGCGGTCGCGCGGCAGTAGGCGCGCGCCCGTCTCGAAGCCGACCGAGGAGGTCAGGATCTCGCCGGCGCCGTTGAAGGTCATGAGAACCGGCGGCACCTGCCCCTGGGATGCGGCACTGTCGCGGCCCAGAAGGGCACTGTGCGCAAGCGAGATCGCCAGCACGCCGAGCTGACGCCCGCTCGAATCGGTGACCGGGTTCGTGGCGACGACAACCGACTTTCCCGAGACCGGCCCTTCCGGGTCGATCTGAAGCAGAGGCTCGCCTGCCTGCAGGGCCGCTGCGGTCAGGTCGGACCCGGAAAAATCGATCACACGCCCGATGGAAGAGCAGGTCATCTGCCCGTCGTTGTCGATGAAACCGATGGCGGCGTAGCCCTGCGATGCGTTCTTCACGTCACGAAGCGCGGTTTCGCAGGCATCCCCCGTCGCAAGCAGCGGACGCACGACTTCGGCCAGAGCCGCGGCTGCGCCCTGGGCTTTCTGGATCAGCCGAACCTCGTGTTCGGCTGCCCGCATGGTCTCACCGGTGAGGGCCGCCTCCGACCGCGCCTCGGCCTCTCTCAGCACTGCATGAGACTGCAGCACCGAGATCGCGCCCAGAGGCAGCAGGGCGACGGCGAGCAGGAAGGCCATCCGCGACCCGATCCTGTCCCCGTAGCGCCGCCGCAACCCGGGGAAAAAGGTCATGCAGCCGTCATCCCCGACCGGGACATGACCGCAAGCGTCTGTCCGTCCACACCCGAGAAGATCTCCTCGCCCTTTTCGAGGCCGAGCAGCTCGGCGAGCCGTGCGCGGGCGCGGTTGGCGCGGCTCTTCACCGTGCCGACGGCGACGCCCATCATCTGCGCCGCATCCTCATAGGCGAAGCCCGATGCGCCGACGAGGATCAGCACCTCGCGATGCTCCGGCGAAAGCTGGTCGAAGGCCGCGCTGAAGTCCGAAAAGGCCAGATGCCCGTCATGGGCCGGCTTGACGAAGAGCGAGGCCGCATGGACCCCCTCGGGATCGGGCACTTCGCGCCGGTGCTTGCGCTTGTCCGAGTAGAAGGTGTTCCGCAGGATGGTGAAGAGCCAGGCCCGCAGGTTGGTGCCTTCGGTGAACTTGTCGAAGTTCGTCCAGGCTTTCACGATCGTGTCCTGCACGAGGTCGTCGGCGACGGCCACGTTACGGGTGAGGCTGATGGCGAAGGCGCGCAGCGCCGGGAGGTGCTCGGGAAGCTCGTCGCGGGGATCGCGATGCTTCGCCGGAGCTTTCGGGGTCTGCGTCATTTTCCGGTTCCCTTCTGCCGCAGCTGATCGAGCAACATGGCGAAGCGATCGGGGACTTCCTGCACAAGGGCCTCCTCGTAGACGCGTCTCAGGTTCTCGTCGATCTGCTGCTGCAGCTCCTTCCGGCTCTTGCCCTTGGTGTTGTCTCCTCCCTTGGCCGTCGCCTCTTGCGGCGATGCCTTGGGTTCTGTCGATTGCGCCATGGAAACTGCCACGCCCCTCACAAAAGTTGATAAGATCCCCGGAACCGAACGCGGGCACCGGCGTTCGGTTCCCAAGAATGTTGCAGCCAGGGGACCTTGTATATGACCTCCGACACGACGCCCGACCTCGCCAGTGTGATCGGGACCAACCTGCCGTATCTGCGCCGCTATGCGCGTGCGCTGACCGGCAGTCAGGAGACGGGCGATCGATACGCCGCCGCGACCCTCGAGGCCATTCTGGAGGATACGCACATCTTCGAGGCGACCGAAAGCCCGAAGGTCGCGCTGTTTCATGCGTTCCATCTCGTCTGGGCCAGTGCCGGCGCGCCGCTGGGCGAGCCTGACAGCCGGCTCTCGCAGCGGGCGCAGGACCACATGTCGCGCCTGACGCCGAACACCCGCGAGGCGCTGCTGCTTCATGCGATCGAGGGGTTCCACCACGAGGAGATCGGCGCGATCATGCAGATCGACGCGGCCGAGGCCGCCGAGCTGATCGAGATCGCGCAGCGCGAGATGGCGAACTCCGTCGCGGGCCGCATCATGGTCATCGAGGACGAGGCGATCATCGCGATGGATATCGTGGCGATCGTGCGGGAAATGGGTCACGGCGTCACCGGCATCGCCCGCACCCGGACGGAAGCCGTGGCGCTGGCCGCCAAGGAGCGCCCGGACCTGATCCTGGCCGACATCCAGCTTGCGGACAATTCCTCGGGCATCGACGCGGTGAACGACATCCTCAAGCAGTTCGAGGACATTCCGGTCATCTTCGTCACCGCCTTCCCCGAGCGACTGCTGACGGGCAAGCGCCCGGAGCCGGCCTTCCTCATCACCAAGCCCTACTCCGAGGATCAGGTCCGCTCGGCCGTCAGCCAGGCCATGTTCTTCTCCTCGACCGAAACGCTCAGCGCCTGACGGTCATGGGCTTTCAGTCCGCCTTCTGGTCGCGCCGCTCTTCGGCGGCCCGTTCCAGAAGGGCAAGGACGGCATCGCTCGTGAAGGGTCGCGACAGGATCCACCAGTCGGCGCCCTCTCCCGCCTCCTCGGCCTCTTCGCCGAGAAGGACCAGACGGGTGCCCTCGTGCAGAAGTTCCCTGATGGCGGGATGTGCCAGCGCCTTCTCCGGGGAAAGTCCCACGAACGCCACACGCGGGTGGCAGGTCGGGCCCAGATCCTCGGGCCTGCGTCCGACGATAACCTCTGCCTTCGGATCGTGGTCGAGGATCGTCTGCGCAAGATCCTGCGCCACGACCACATGTTTCAGAACGATGAAATAACAGGAGCGCACCTTGTCCGGGCCTCGATCAAACGGATTTGCGCCTCCTATGCGCCCATTTTTCCACTGCTGCATTAAACTGTGACATGTTCGTACACGATCCTGACCCGACAATCACCGATTGCAGAAACTGTCCGCTCCGGCGGAAACCGCTGTTCCTTCCCTTCTCCGACAGCGAGCTCTCCTTCATGGAGCAGTTCAAGGTGGGCGAGCTGGTCGTCGCGCCCGGCGTCACTGTGCTCGAGGAGGGGCAGGGCAGCGCGCATCTCTTCACCGTCCTGAGCGGGCTCGGCATCCGCTCGACCATGCTCGAGAACGGACGGCGTCAGGTCATCAACTTCCTCTTCCCGGGCGATTTCATCGGGCTGCAGGCCGGTCTGGCGGGAGAGATGCGCCATTCGGTGGAAAGCACGACCACCATGGTGCTCTGTGTCTTCAACCGCGCGGATCTGTGGGATCTGTTCCGGGAAGAGCCGGAGCGTGCCTACGACCTCACCTGGATCGCGGCGGTCGAGGAGCATTTCCTGGGCGAGACCATCGCCTCGCTCGGCCAGCGGGACGCGACCGAGCGGCTGGCCTGGGCGCTGCTGCGCATCCATGAGCGGCTGTCGGCCATCGGCCTTGCCGAGCGCGGCCGGGTGCCGATGCCCTGGCGGCAGCAGGATCTGGCGGATGCGCTGGGACTGTCGCTCGTTCACACCAACAAGACGATCCGCCGCCTGCGCGAGACGGGCCACGCGCTGTGGGAGGGGGGCACCCTGTTCGTCGACCGGGAGCGGCTCGCCACGCTGGCACTGGCCGATCCCGACCGTCCGCGCCGCAGGCCCCTCATCTGACGGTCGACAGGGAACCGCGGCCGAATTTCCACGTTCCATTCCCACAGGATGGGCGAGACCATCGCCCGCGTCCAACGATCAAGTTCGGAGAAAATCAATGTACGGGAAGACCCTTGCGGCCGCCCTTCTGGGCGCGGCCATGACCCTGCCTGCGTTGGCTCTGGCCGATGCGCCGATGATCAAGTCGATCGACGTCGAGACCTCGCTGAACGACCTGAGCAACGCCGAGGCCGCGGCCTACTGGAAGTCGCTCGATACCGACCTCGAGACCGCCATTGCGGCGCAGCTCGTGGGCCGTCTCGGCGATGAGGGCATGGACATCAAGATCGACATGAACGAGGTGGCGCTGGCCAACTTCTTCCAGTCGGCCGTGGGCTCCGCCGAGAGCACCATGTCGGGCACGGTCAACGTGATCGACCTGAACAACAACACGAACTTCAACACGTTCGATCTCACGGTCACGATGGCCCAGGCCCTGCCGATGATGCCGCCGGGCACCGACATCACCGTGATCCCTCCGACCAGCGACGAAGTCTATGCCGGCATGGTTGCGACCTTCGCCGCCGCGGTGGTCGAGCGCATCGACGGCTGATGCCGGGCACCTCGACCTGCCCTTCGGGGCGGGTCTCCCACGACCCAGGGCGGCGCCTCCGGCGCCGCCGTTCGTTTTTGATGGTGGGCGTTGGGCGAGGCATACCGCCAAGCCGCTGTGCCGTATAGGTCTTCTGGTCTGGAAATGAGACGCGCCGCCAGCAGGGGAGGGAAAACCCTGGTGGCGGCGCTCGGCCCGCGGCAGTTCAGGGCAAGGCGTCGGGGAAAAGCGCCAGCCACGGGATTGTGGGATGAACACCCCCCAAAAGAGGAAGTTCCACCTTTCGGAAAAAATCCTGCGCCTCAGTGCGCGGCGAGGAGACTGCGGGACGCGGCGCGCAGGCCGCGCGTGACGCTGGCCGTCGGCGGCACGAGCGGAATGAGGCAGGCCTGCACCGCGTGATAGAGGTCGGGCTTGCCGCGGAACACCCGCTCGACCGGGCGCAGGTCGCCGTCGAGCTCGGCAAACCAGCCGCCGTGCGTGCGATCGAGGAAGTGATCGGCGACGAAGTCCCATATCCGGCGATACCAGCCCTCGAAGCGTGCATCTCCGCCGGAATGTCGCAGGACATGCGCCGCGCCGATCCCTTCGGCGCAGGGCCACCAGAATCGATCCTCGCGGTCGGGCCGGTTGCTCCAGTGGAGCGTGTAATAGAAGCCGCCTGCGCGGCGATCCCAGCCGATCTCGACGGTGCGGAGGAACAGCGCCTCCGCCGCTTCGCGCAGCCAGCTCTCGCGCTGCCCGCCCAGATGCCACAGCTGCACGAGAAGCCGGCTCCATTCCAGCGCATGGCCCGGCGTCGTTCCGGCCGGGCGGAACATGGGATCGCCTGCGTAGTCGCGGTCCACCCGCCAGTCCGCGTCGTAATGTTCGGGCACCCGCCAGTGCTCGGCGCGGGCGTGCCGGTCGATTAGCAGCCGCGCGATCCGTTCGGCCATCCCGAGCCACTCTGCATCGCCCGTGGCCTCGAAGGCCGCCATCAGCGCCTCGGTCAGGTGCATGTTGGAATTCTGGCCCCGGTAGGGGCCCAGCGGATGCCAGTCCTCGGTGAACTCCTCGCGCGAGGCCCCTGCCGCCGCATCCCAGAACCGGTGCCGGATCACCTCGCCCACATCGGCCAGAAGCCGGTCGGCGTCCGGATGCCCTGCGACCCGGGCCGAAGCCGCCGCCAGCAGCACGAAGGCATGGCCGTAAGCCTGCTTCGTGGCGTTCACCGGCCCGTCGGGATCGAAGCTCCAGACATAGCCGCCATGCCGGGGATCGCGGTGGCGGGACCAGAGCGTCTGCATCCCGTGGTCGATCATCCGGTCCGCGCCGGGCAGCCCCAGCTCGCGCGCGAGCGTGTAGCAATGGACCATGCGCGTCGTGTCGTGGATCTGACGCAGCCTGCCCGCCGCGCCGCCCAGCGGCTGGCCGCGCAGGTCGAGCGGATGAAAGCCGCCGGCCGGATCGAGGGCGGGTCGAAAGAGGTCGAACAGCCCCCGCGCCTGATCCAGAAGCCACAGCCGGTGCGCCGGCCGCTCCACCCAGTCCGGTCCCTCGGTCCCGCTCCAGCCCATGCGCGCCTCCCGCCGATGTTCCGGCAAGGATAGGCGCGCGGGCCCCGTCACGCCAAGAGGCGCCTCAGAAGATCCGGCAGCTCGTCGTGATGGCTGAAGAGCCCGTGGTGCGGCAACTCATGCACCGGCGCATGGCGATAGCCCTCGGTGAAGAGCGCAAAGCGCAGCCCCGCGGCCTCGGCGGTGGCGGCATCCACCTCGCTGTCGCCCACATAGAGCACGACCTCCTCGTTCAGCGCGGCCGCCGTCGCGCGGAGCGGCGCAGGGTCGGGCTTGCGCTGGGGCAGGCTGTCGCCGCCGATGATGGCATCGAACAGCTCGAGCAGGCCGAAGAGCGACAGGATCTGCCGAGAGGCGCCCACCGGCTTGTTGGTGCAGAGCCCGATGCGCCAGCCCTCCGCGCGCAGGTGCCGGATCGCCGCCTCGGCGCCGGGATAGACGCTGGTGAGCGTCGCCGGATCCGCCTCGTAATGCGCCATGAACCGGCCCTGAAGCTCAGCCTGGCGGTGCGCGTCCGGCGCCTCCCCCCGGGCGGCGAGCACGCGCTGGATCAGCACCGGCACGCCGTTGCCGATGAAGCCGGTGATCTCGGCAAGCGTGAAGGGGGCGCCGCCCTCCTCGGCCAGCGCCTTGTTGACGGCGGCATGGATGTCGGGTGCGGAATGGACGAGGGTCCCGTCCAGATCGAAGACGACTCCCGGCATCAGGCCACCGGCGCCGTCAGGTCGAGGCCGGCCAGCCCGCCGAGCTCGGCGAAACTGTCGAGGAGCCGGTCGGCCCCCGCGAACTCCTCGTGCCGGGTGTAGAAGCCGGGCGAAACGATGCAGCGCAGCCCCGCCCCCTTGGCGGCCCGGAGACCGTTGAGCGAATCCTCCAGCGCGACGGCCCGCTCCGGCGGCACGTCGAGCTCGCGCAGCGCAAGCCGGTAGATGTCCGGCGAGGGCTTCTTCTCGGCCACCATGTCGCCCGCCGCGATCACGTCGAAGATCTCGCGCGCGGGATGGCCGAAACAGGCCCGGCACAGGGCTTCGACATTGGGCAGGCTGGTGGTGGTGGCCACGGCGAGCCGGATCCCGGCGCGCTTCGCCTCGGCGATCAGGTCGGCGATGCCCGGGCGCAGCGCGATCTCGCCCTCGGCCATCAGTGCCACGAATCGCTCGGTCTTCGCGCGGTGGATATCGGCGATGGGCAGCGGCGCCGGATCGCCCTTCTGGTGGCGCAGGAACCGCGCGATGCGCTCCTTGCCGCCCGTGGTGGTCAGAAGCTCGCGGTATTCCTCGCGGTCCCAGAACCAGTCCACCCCCAGCGCGGCGAAGGTCTCGTTAAAGGCGCGCCGGTGCAGCTCCTCGGTCTCGGCGAGCGTCCCGTCCACGTCGAAAAGGATCGCCTCGATCATCTGGCCAGGGCCTCCGCGGCGCGGCGCTCGCTGTCGAGCCCGCCCTTGAACACCCGGCTCGCGCGGATGTCCTCCTCGGCGATGGTCGAGAGGGCACGCGCGTCGAGCGGCCCGGACGAGGCGGTGAACAGCCGGTTGGCCTGCCGGAGCCGCGCGCGGTCGAGCGCATTGCGGATCGAGCGGGCATTGGCGAAATGCGGCTGGCTGCGGCGCAGGCCGATATAGGCGCGCAGCGCCGTCTCGGCCTCCGGGGTCATCTGATAGTTCTGGTCGTCCAGCATGTGTCCTGCGATCTCGAACAGCTCTTCGTCGCTGTAGTCGGGGAATTCGATGTGATGCGCGATGCGCGAACGGAAGCCGGGATTCGACTGGAAGAAATTCTCCATCCGATCCGCGTATCCTGCAAGGATCACCACGAGGTCGTCGCGGTTGTTCTCCATCACCTGAAGCAGGATCTCGATGGCTTCCTGCCCGTAGTCGCGCTCGTTGTCGGGCCTGTAGAGGTAATAGGCCTCGTCGATGAAGAGCACGCCGCCCATGGCGCGCTTGAGAACCTCCTTCGTCTTGGGCGCGGTATGGCCGATATACTGCCCCACCAGATCGTCGCGCGTGACGCTGACCAGATGGCCCTTGCGGACATAGCCGAGGCGGTGCAGCAGCCCCGACATCTTCAGCGCGACGGTGGTCTTGCCGGTGCCTGGATTGCCGGTGAAGCTCATGTGCAGCGTGGGCGTCTCATGGGCGAGGCCCAGCTTCTGCCGCGCCCGCTCGACAAGAAGAAGCGCCGCCGTCTCGCGGATCCGGTCCTTGACCGGCTTCAGCCCGATCAGCTCGCGGTCGAGCTCCTCGAGCACCTCCTTCGCGCCCGATCCCTCATATTCGGCGCGCAGGTCGATCGAGGTGGGGGCCGTTGCCGCGTCGGTCATCGCGAACTCCGATAGCTGTCGGTTGAGAGAGTAGCCCGGCGCAGCGCCGGTCAAGCCACGCCATTCGTCGCAGTCCCCCCTCTCACTCTGGGTCAAATATCCCGCGGGGGGTCCGGGGGGCGCGAAGCCCCCCGGCCTTGGCCCGTCCGCCGATCCGTGGGAGGAGCGGTTCAGCGGACGATGCTGTGCGTGTAGCGGATCGACCGGCCGTCGACCTCGGTGCGCTCCATGCGGAGGCTGGGCTCGACCTCGGGGCGGTTGACGATGAAGCTCATCGTGACCGTCTCGAAGCCGCGGGTGGAATCGAAGGCATTGATGCGGATGTAGCGGCCGGGCCAGGCCTTGCGGCACTCGTCCAGCTCGATCATCACGCCCTTGGGGTCGCGCAGGTCGAACATCGGCATGCCCCACATTTCCCAGTAGGTGTTCCGGGGATGCGGGTCGTCGGTATGTTCTAGGCTCACGGCCCAGCCGCGGCCGAGGCAATAGTCCACCTGCGCCGAGATCTGCGCGTCGGTCAGGTCGGGCAGGAACGAGAAGCAGCCTTGGGTGATGCGCATGTCCGGTCTCCTTACATCGCGACCGAGGCGGTCGGCACGAAGTCCGACGTGTCGGTGGAGGTGTAGTTGAAGGTGATGTTGCCCCAGGTATCGAGGGCGGCCTCCAGCGGCTTGCACCATTTGGCGGCGGCGCGGAGGATCTCCGGGCCCTCCACATCGATGTTGCGGCCCTCGTTGCGCGCCAGCACCATCGCTTCCAGCGCCACGCGGTTCGCGGTCGCCCCGGCCTGGATCCCCATCGGGTGGCCGATGGTGCCGCCGCCGAACTGCAGCACCACATCGTCGCCGAAGAGGCTCAGAAGCTGGTGCATCTGCCCGGCATGGATCCCGCCCGAGGCCACCGGCATGACCTTCCTCAGATCCGCCCAGTCCTGCTCGAAGAAGATCCCGCGCGGCAGGTCGACCGTGTTGAAGGGCTCGCGGCAGACATTGTAATAGCCCTGCACCGTCAGCGGGTCGCCCTCGAGCTTGCCCACGGCCGTGCCGCAATGCAGATGGTCCACTCCCGCCAGCCGCAGCCACTTGGCGATCACGCGGAAGCTGATGCCGTGGTTCTTCTGCCGCGTGTAGGTGCCGTGGCCCGCGCGGTGCATGTGCAGGATCATGTCGTTCTGCCGGCACCATTCCGAGATCGACTGGATCGCCGTATAGCCGATGATGAGATCGACCATCACGATGACCGAACCCAGCGACTTCGCGAATTCGGCCCGCCGGTACATCTCCTCCATCGTGCCGGCGGTGATGTTGAGGTAGTGGCCCTTCACCTCGCCGGTCTGGGCCGAGGCGAGGTTCACCGCCTCCATCACATAGAGGAACCGGTCGCGCCAGTGCATGAAGGGCTGCGAGTTGATGTTCTCGTCGTCCTTCATGAAGTCGAGGCCGCCCTTCAGCCCCTCATAGACCACGCGGCCGTAGTTCTTTCCCGACAGGCCGAGCTTGGGCTTCGTGGTGGCGCCGAGAAGCGGCTTGCCGAACTTGTCCAGCCGCTCGCGCTCGCCCACGATGCCGGTGGGCGGGCCCTTGTAGGTCTTCACATAGGCCACGGGGAAGCGCATGTCCTCGAGCCGCGCGGCCTTCAGCGGCTTGAAGCTGAAGACGTTGCCGATGATCGAGGCGGTGAGGTTGGCGATAGAGCCTTCCTCGAACAGGATCAGGTCATAGGCCACATAGCAGAAATACTGCCCCGGCGTGCCCGGCACCGGCTCCACCCGGTAGGCCTTGGCGCGGTAGCTGTCGCAGGCGGTCAGCCGGTCGGTCCAGACCACGGTCCAGGTCGCGGTCGAGCTTTCGCCGGCCACGGCGGCGGCCGCCTCGACCGGATCCACCCCCTCCTGCGGTGTGATGCGGAACAGCGCCAGCACGTCGGTGTCCTTGGGAACGTAATCGCCGTCCCAGTAACCCATCTGGGCATATTTCAGGACGCCGGCCTTGTAGCGTTCCTTGCCCTTGATCTCGGTGGTCTTGGTATCCATCTCGCACCCTCCCTTCAGGCGGCTTTGGCGGTCGCGACCGCAGGATCGAGCGCTCCGCTCGCGTAGCGCTTGGCCATGTCATCCATCGGGATGACGGTGATCTTCGAGGCATTGCCCGCAGTGCCGAACCGCTCGAACCGGTCGCGGACGAGGGCCTCCATCTCCTTCATCGCGGGGATCATGAACTTCCGCGGGTCGAACTCCTTCGGGCTCTCCATGGCGACCTTGCGGAACTGGCCGGTCAGGGCCATCCGGCAGTCGGTGTCGATATTGACCTTTCGGACCCCGTGACGGATGCCGCGCTCGATCTCCTCGACCGGGACTCCGTAGGTCTGGGGCATCTCGCCGCCGTGGGCGTTGATGAGATCCTGCAGCGCCTGCGGCACCGAGGACGAGCCGTGCATCACCAGATGCGTCGCGGGCAGCCGGGCGTGGATCTCCTCGATCACGCGCATGGCAAGGATCTCGCCGTCGGGCTTGCGGCTGAACTTGTAGGCGCCGTGGCTCGTGCCCATGGCGATGGCCAACGCATCGACGCGGGTCGCCTGCACGAACTCTACCGCCTGATCCGGGTCGGTCAGCATCTGGCTGTGGTCGAGCTTTCCTTCCGCACCAGACCCGTCCTCGGCCTCCGCCTCGCCCTTCTCGAGGCTGCCCAGCACCCCCAGCTCGCCCTCGACCGAGGCTCCGACCCAGTGGGCCGCATCGGTCACGCGGCGGGTGATGTCCACGTTGTAATCGTAGGAGGCCACCGTCTTCATGTCGGCCTGAAGCGATCCGTCCATCATCACCGAGGTGAAGCCGTGCCGGATCGCCGAGAGGCAGGTGGCCTCGTTGTTGCCGTGGTCCTGATGCAGGCAGATCGGGATCTGCGGATACATTTCGGCCAGCGCCTCGACGATGTGGCGCAGCATGATGTCGCCCGCATAGCTCCGCGCCCCGCGGCTGGCCTGCAGGATCACCGGCGCGTCGCAGGCGCGGGCGGCGGCGAGGATGGCGAGCCCCTGCTCCATGTTGTTGATGTTGAAGGCGGGCACGCCATAGCCGCGCTCTGCGGCATGGTCAAGCAATTGTCTGAGCGTGATCAGGGCCATGGGTCTCCTCCCGGGTCGTCATGTCAGTCGGATGGGTGCGGGATATCGGCCGGCCGGGCGGGTGCCGGCCGGGACGGTCGAGCCGAAGGTCCGGAGCGGCTCTGCGCCCGCCCCGGGTCCGGATCAGGCCACCTTGCTCTCTCGGACGAGGCGGTCGATCAGCGGTGTCAGGATCAGCTGCATCGCGAGGTCCAGCTTGTTGCCGGGCACCACGATGGAATTGGCGCGGCTCATCCACGAGCCGTGGATCATCGAGGTGAGATAGGGGAAGTCGATCCCGCGCGGATTGCGGAAGCGGATCACCACCACGCTCTCGTCGGCGGTGGGGATCCAGCGCGCGATGAAGGGGTTCGAGGTATCCACCACCGGCACGCGCTGGAAGTTGATGTCGGTCTGCGAGAATTGCGGCACGATGCAGTGAACGTAGGCATGCATCCGGCGCAGGATCACATCGGTGACCGCCTCGGTCGTGTAGCCGCGGGTCGCGCGGTCGCGGTGGATCTTCTGGATCCATTCGAGGTTGATGACGGGCACCACGCCGATCTTGAGGTCGGCCAGCCCCGCGATATTGACCTCGCTGTTCACCACCGCCCCATGCAGCCCCTCGTAGAACAGCAGGTGGCTGTCGCTGTCGAAGTCGCGCCAGTCGGTGAAGTTGCCGGGCGCCACGCCGGTGCGCGCCGCCTCGGCATCGTCATGGACGTAGGTCCGCGTCCGCCCCTGCCCGGTCTCGCCGTACTCGCGGAAGACGCGCTCCAGCTCCTTCAGCTCGTTCGCCTCGTAGGAGAAGTGCGAGAAGGTGGCGTCGCCCGCCGCATAGCGCCGGTCCAGCTCGGCCTTCATGTCGGCGCGGTTGAAGCGGTGGAAGGCGTCGCCCTCGATCGAGACCGCCTTGACCCCCTCTCGCCGGAAGATCTGGTCGAACGTGTGCTTCACCGTCGAGGTGCCCGCGCCGGACGAGCCCGTGACCGAGATGATGGGATGCTTCTTGCTCATGGATATTCAGCTCCGGAACAGGCCGCGATTGCCGAAGAGGGCCGACGTCTCCTGCTCGGGCAGGTCGTGATACGCGGTGATACGGGCCACCTTCTCGGCGGACCCGAAGACGAAGGGCGTGCGGGCATGAAGCCGCGAGGGCGTCTGGCCGAGGATCGGATTCTCGCCGTCGGTGGCCCCGCCGCCCGCCTGGGTGATGACGAAGGCGATGGGCGCGCATTCGTAGAGATAGCGCAGGCGACCCTGCTCGTAGCCCTTGCGGCTGTCGCGCGGATAGAGGAACACGCCGCCCCGCGCGAGGATGCGGTGGGTCTCGGCCACCAGCGAGGCCAGCCAGCGCATGTTGAAGTTGCGCCCCCGAGGCCCCTCGGTGCCCGCCACGCAATCGTCGATATAGGCGCGGATCGGCTTCGGCCAGTGACGGTAGTTCGAGGCGTTGATCGCGAATTCGGTCGAGCTGGGCGGCACCTTCACGGCACGGTCGACCAGCACGAAGCTACGGCTGCCGGGATCGAGCACATATTTCTGCGTCCCCTTCCCGAAGCTCACCATCATGCAGACCTGCGGGCCGTAGATGACATAGCCCGCCGCGATGAGCTCGGAGCCCTGGCGCAGGAAGCTCGCCTCGGCCGTGGCCGCGGCGGGCCAGATGGCGAAGATCGTGCCGACCGAGAGGTTGGTGTCGATGTTGGACGAGCCGTCCAGCGGATCGATGGCGAGGGCCAGCGTCCCGGCCTCGTTCAGCGTCACCGCCGTGTCCTGCTCCTCGGAGGCGTAGAAGCGGACCGCCGAGCCTTCCAGCGCCGCGCGGAAGGCGTCGTCGGCGATCACGTCGAGCGCCTTCTGCCCGTCCCCGTCGGTGTTGGTTCCGCAGAGACCGGCGAGATCCTCGTCGATACCCCCGCGGGCGATCCGGTTCGCGACCTCGATCGCGACCGTGCCCAGACGGTCCATCACGTCCTGCAACTCGGCCGGTATGGCATCGGGGTGGGTGGGAAAGGGCTTCACTGGCATCTCCTCCGCGACGTGAGCCCAGCTTGCCGCGGATCGGATTTTATGGAATTTAATAAGGTAGAAGTTCTATTCGGGAATTTGGAAATGGTGCGGCTGGATGCGATCACCCTGAAGCAGCTGCGCGCCCTCGTGGCGGTGGCGGGCAGCGCCTCGCTGACAGGCGGAGCCACACGCCTCGGCCTGACGCCTCCGGCAATTCACAGCCAGATCAGGAACTTGGAGGAAGCCTTCGGCGTGCCGCTTCTCCATCGTCCGCCCGAGACGGGCTCGTTCACGCCGACGCTCGCCGGAATCGCCGTTCTCGAGGCCGCGCAGCGGATCGAGGTCATTCTGTCGCAGTGCTCATACCAAGTGATGGCGGTGAGCGAGGGCCGGGCCGGGCAGGTGACGCTGGGCGTGGTCTCGACCGGACGCTATTTCGCGCCGCGGCTGGTGAAGATGCTGAGCCTCGCCTGCCCCGAGATCCGAATCGCCCTCCGCGTGGGCAACCGCGAGCAGCTGATCGACGATCTGGCGCGGCACATGGTGGATCTGGCGGTCATGGGCCGCCCCCCGCGCCAGCCCGAGGTGGCGTCGGTGGCGCTCGGGCCGCATCCGCACGGGATCGTGGCGCCGCCCGACCATCCGCTGGCGGGACTGGCCGAGGTGCCGGTGCCGGACCTTCTGTCCCAGACCTTTCTGGCGCGCGAGGAAGGGTCGGGGACACGGGTGCTCATGTCGCGCTATCTCGACCGGCTGGGCGAGGGGCAGGTGGTGGACCTGATCGAGATGGATTCGAACGAGACCATCAAGCAGTCGGTCATCGCGGGGCTGGGGCTCGCCTTCCTGTCGCTGCATGTGGTGATGGACGAGCTGCGCTTCGGCCAGCTCGTGCAGCTGGCGGCCCCCGGCCTGCCCATCGAGCGGCACTGGTTCCTCGTCCATCCGGTCGATCGGCCGCTGAACCCGGCCGCGCTCAGGGTGCAGGGCGAGATCGTGAAGCTGAAGGGAGCCTACCTGCCCGGCGCCCCCGCCTGAGCCGTCAGACGCCGACGTAGCGGGCGAACTGCGGTGCGGCGGGGGAGAGATCGGCCGCGGGCAGGGTCTCGGCCACGCGGCCCGTTTCGACGAAGGCTACCCGGTCGGCCAGATCCAGCACCGCCTCGATCCGCTGCTCGACCAGAACCACCGCGACGCCCATCCCGCGCAGCCTGCGCACCGTGTCCCGGATGAGCGCGATCATCGAAGGCTGCAAACCCTCGGTCGGCTCATCGAGCAGCAGCAGCTTCGGCTCGAGGCAGAGGGCGCGGCCGATGGCCAGCATCTGCTGCTCGCCGCCCGAGAGGGTCGAGGCGGCCTGATCCAGCCGCTCGCGCAGACGCGGGAACAGCTCGAGCACCCGCTCGCGCGTGCGGCTGCCCCGGCCGCGCGTCATCAGCCCGATCTCGAGATTCTCGGCGACCGTGAGCGGACCGAAGAGGCGACGGCCCTGCGGCACATAGCCGATCCCGAGCTGCGGGATCCGGTGGGGGGCGAGCCCCTCCAGCGCCGCGCCGTCGAGCAGGATCCGTCCCGCGGTCACGGCGACCTGTCCCATGATCGAGCGCAGCATGGTGGTCTTGCCCGCGCCATTGCGGCCCATGACGCAGGTGACCTCGCCCGCGCGCGCCTCGAAGGAGAGGCCGCGCAGCACCTGCACCCGTCCGTAGCCCGCATCGACGTGCTCGAGGGTCAGCATCTCAGCCTCCGAGATAGGCGGCCTGCACCGCGCGGTCGGCCTGGATCTCGGCGGGCGTGCCCTGCGCCAGCACCCGACCGGCGTTCAGCACCGTGATGCGCTGGGCGAGATCCATCACCACCTCCATGTTGTGCTCGATCAGAAGCACCGTCACCTCGGGCACAAGGCTGCGCACCAGCGTCATGAAGCTCTCGATCTCGCCCGAAGCGAGGCCCTGCGTCGGCTCGTCGAGGATCAGCAGCCGCGGCGCGAGGGCAAGGCCCATGGCGATCTCGAGCAGCCTCTGGTGGCCGTAGGAGAGCGTGCCCGCAAGCTGCCCCGCCTCGCCCGAAAGCCCCACGCGGGCGAGCGCGGCCTCCGTCGCGGCGGCCAGATCCCGCGCGCCGGTGCGCTGCACGGCCAGCGCCACATTGTCGAAGGTCGTGAGCCTCGGGAAGACCGAGGTGATCTGGAAGGCATAGGCGATGCCGCAGCCCACCCGGGCATGGGCGGGCAGGCGGGTGATGTCGCGCCCGTCGAAGCGGATCGTGCCCGCCTGCGCCGGGATGCGCCCCGACAGAAGCCCCACGAGCGTGGACTTGCCCGCGCCGTTCGGCCCGATCAGCGCATGGATCTCGCCCGCGGCGAGGTCGAAATCCACCCCGTCGATCGCGCGGAGGCCGCCGAAGTGGCGCACGAGACCGCGGGCTTCCAGAAGGCTCATGGCAGGCTCCTGAGGCCGCGGTCGCGCAGAAGACCCAGGAGCCCGCGCGGCGCGAAGAGGACGAGGAGGATCAGCACCGCCCCCACCACGAACTGCGAGGCCGTGGTGATGGAGGAGGCCCAGTCGATCAGGTAGAACAGGAGCGCGGTGCCCAGAAGCGGACCCAGCACGGTGCCCGCGCCGCCAAGCAGCACCCAGATCAGCGGCAGGATCGAATACTGGATCGCGGCGAAGGAGCCGCCGACATAGCCGAACATGAGCCCGTAGGTCGCCCCCGCCGCGCCCGACAGCAGGCCCGAGAGCGCGAGCGCCAGAAGCTTCGTGCGGAACGTGTCGTAGCCCAGCATGCGCGTCCGCTCCTCGTTCTCGCGCACCGCGATCAGCACACGGCCGGTGCGCGAGCGGACGAGGGCGAGGCAGCCCAGCAGGGCCGCGGCAAAGAGCAGGAAGGCCGCCCCGTAGCGCGTGGTCGGATCGGCGAGATCGAACGGTCCGATCCGCCGGGCCGCACCCGAGAGGGTGAAGCCCTCGTCGCCGCCGGTGAAGCGCCCCCAGTAGAGGATGGCCAGATGGAAGGCCTGCGCGAACATCAGCGTCACGATCATGAAGGCCGGCCCCGCCGTCCGCAGCGCGAGGAGCCCCACGCCGGCCGCCAGCACGCCCCCCGCGACGGGCCCCGCCAGGAGCGCGGCCCAGGGCTGCCAGCCGCCCTGATCGACCAGAAGCCCGGTCGCATACATGCCGCCCGCGAAGAAGAGCGCATGGCCGAGCGACAGAAGCCCGGTGTAGCCGAAGGCGATGTTGAACCCGATCGCATAGGTGGCAAGCACGAGGATGCGGGCCGCGTTCGTGTGATGATAGGCGGGCAGCACGAACTGGAGCGCGGCGATCCCCGCCAGCACGGCCAGATGAAGGGCGAGCATCCTCATGCGCGGGCTCCGAACAGCCCCTGCGGGCGGAAGACCAGCACCAGCGCCACGAGGAGCGTGGCCAGGATCTTGGCCAGCGTCGGCTCGAAGAAGGTCGAGATCACGCCGTCCGACACGCCGATCAGCAGGGCCGCCACCAGCGTGCCGCGGAGCGACCCCAAGCCTCCGATCACCACGACGATGAAGGACAGCAGGAGCGGATCGCCCCCCATCAGGTAATGGGCCTGCTGGATCGGCACGATCAGCACGGCGGCGATGGCCGCGAGCGCCGCGCCGAGCGCGAAGGTTCCGGCATAGACCCGGTCCACGTCGATGCCGAAGGCGCTGGCGGTCTCGCGGTCGATCTGCGTGGCGCGCATCACGAGGCCGATCCGGCTCCGCGCGAGGAGCAGCCACAGGCCTGCCAGCACCGCGCCCGCCGCGCCGATCACGGAGAGCTTGTAGCCCGACCAGCCGAACCACGGCAGCTGCAGCCGCGCCTCGAACGGCGGCGGCACCGGCCGCGCTTCGGGGCCGTAGAGCGTGAGGGCGGCCTGCTGCAGGATGTAGAGAAGCCCGATCGTCGCGATGATCGTGGCCTCGGGCTCGTAGGCGAGCCGCTTCAGCACCAGCCGGTCGGCCAGGGCCGCAAGCCCCGCCACCAGCAGCGGGCAGACCACCAGCGCCACGGCGAACGCCAGCGCGGGCGGGCCCGGCACCCACTGGCTCACGAACCATGCGGCGACCGCGCCCAGCATGAAGAACTCGCCATGGGCCACGTTCACCACCCGCAGCACGCCGAAGACGAGGCTCAGCCCCGAAGCCGTCAGCGCGAGCACCGCCGCGCCGACCAGCCCCTCCATCACGGCGAGAAGCAGGAAGGGTCCGAACTCCATCCTCAGAAGGAGGTCGCGAGATAGTCCACGTCGCTCGGATAGATCCCGTCCTCGAGCGAGGTCTCGTGGACCTTCACGAGCTTGCCGCCCTCGAGCCTGCTGATGAACTGATGGCCGAAGACCTGATGGAGCTTCGGATTGAAGACCTTCGCGCCCTGCGGCCGTTCGCGGCCCGCGGGCATTTCGGTGAAGGCCTCGACCGCCTCGACGAAGGCCTGCCGGTCCTGCGGTCCGCGCCAGTTGCAGGCCTCCATGCCCTGCTTGATGGCAAAGAGAGTCTCCCAGACCGAGAACATGTGCCCGTAGCAGGAGACGTTCTGCGGATCCTCGACCGCGGCGCCCGTGTCGTCCACCCCCACCGCGGCCCGGTAGAAGGTCTCGGCCTCCGAGGCATCGGGCTGGAGCATCCGGCACTGGCCCTCCCAGAAATGCGAGCCCTCGAGGAACTGGAGGCCGGGGTTGGCGATGTCTACCGCCTCGAGCGAGTCGATGAAGCCGAAGATCTGGGGCCGGTCGCCCGAGCCGTAGAACTCGCCCAGCTCCTTGACGAAGGTGAGGACGGCCGGTCCCACCATGACGTGATAGAGCACCTCGGTGTCGCGCGGGATGCGCGGGAAGTAGCGGGTGAAGCTGGTCTCGGTCGGCGGGATGGCGATCTGCGCCACGACCTCGCCCCCCTGCGCTTTCACCGCTTCGGTGAAGAAGTCGCGGTGGTCGTGGCCGAAGGCATAGTCCGGGAAGATCATCGTGACCTTCTTGCCGAGGTTCTGCGTGACCCAGGGCGCCATCGCCGTGACCTGCGCGCGCACGTCGGTGATGCCCGGTTGCAGCGTCCAGCGGTTCAGCTTGCCCGAGGCAACGTGATAGCCCTCCGAGCAGACCAGATAGGGGATCTTCAGTTCGGCCGCCCGCGGGGCCGCGGCGATCACCACATGGCTGAAGAGCGGCCCGAAGATCATGTCCACCTTGGCCTGCGAGGCCAGCTTCTCGACCACCTCGGCACCGCGGCGCGGGTCGGTCGCATCGTCCTCGAACAGGATCTCGACCGGACGCCCGGCGATGCCGCCCGCCTCGTTCACCACCTTCAGCGCGGCGAGCGCCGTCCGCTCGTACCACCGCCCGTAGGCCGCGCCGATCCCGGTGCGATGGAGCTGGAACCCCAGCCGGATCGGCTCGGAGCTCTGCGCCTGCACGAAGCGGGGCAGGGTCGCGGCCGTCAGGGCGGCGGCCCCTCCGGCAAGCAGCGAACGGCGGGTGGGATGCAGGATCGTCTCGCGGTTCATGGCAGTCTCCACGGCGGGCAAGGGCCCTGAGGTTGAGTCGCCGCAACGCAAAACACTGGAAGCCCGGTTTTTCAAGCAATAATGTTGCGCTGAACGCCGGATGTTGCCCTTCCCGGCTGCCTTCGGCGGCAGCGTGGCTTCTGCGGCACGAAGCGGAGGCAGATGGCGCCACATTGGCCCATGGACGGCGCACCCGTTCTGGTGTCATCTCGAGCCGCCCGCGCACCGCCGGGGCAGGGAGAGGTGATGGAGCAGGATGATCCCTCGGGCGAATGGCCCCTGATCGCGGCCCTGCCGGTCCGGCAGGACGTGCCGGTCGATGCGCTTCTGGCCGATGTGGCGGCGCAGCTTGCCGCCGAAGGTCTGCGCACGGCGGGCTTCCTGCAGCGCGAAGGCGTCCGGCTCGAGGATTTGACCTCGGGCGCGCTCTATCCGATCACGCAGGATCTCGGTCCCGGGTCGAGCGGCTGCAGGCTGGATCCGGCAGGGTTGGCGCTCGCCGCCGCCGCCGGTCTCGCGGCGCTGGAGCGGGGGGCCGATCTTCTGGTGATCCCCCGCTTCGGCAAGGCCGAGATTGAGGGCGAGGGGATGCGCGGCGTGATCGGCCGGGCCTGCGAGCTGGGCGTGCCGACCCTCGTCGGCGTCCGCCAGAGCGCCGAGCCCGCGTGGGAGAGCTTCGCGGGCGGGTTGGCGGAGTGGATCGCGCCCGAGCGGCAGGCGGTGGCGGGCTGGTGCCGCACCGCCTGCGCGCCGGTCAGATGTCGAACTTGACCCCCTGCGCCAGCGGCAGCGCCGCCGACCAGTTGATCGTGTTCGTCTGCCGCCGCATGTAGCCCCGCCAGGCGTCCGAGCCGCTTTCGCGGCCGCCGCCCGTCTCCTTCTCGCCGCCGAAGGCCCCGCCGATCTCGGCGCCCGAGGGGCCGATGTTCACGTTGGCGATCCCGCAGTCCGAGCCCGCCGCCGAGACGAAGGCCTCGGCCTCGCGCAGGTTCAGCGTGAAGATGCAGGAGGACAGGCCCTGCGGCACCGCATTCTGCAGCGCGATGGCCTCGTCCAGCGTCTCGTAGCCCATCACATAGAGGATCGGCGCGAAGGTCTCTTCGCAGACGACGCCGGTCTGGGCCGGCATCTCGACCAGCGCGGGCTGGATGTAGGCGCCGCCCGGCACGCCCTCGACCGGCTTGCCGCCATGGACGGTGCCGCCCTCGGCCCGCGCCCGGTCGAGCGCCGCCACCATCCGGTCGCGCGAGGCCGCGTCGATCAGCGGACCGACGAGGGTTCCGTCCGCGCGCGGATCGCCGATCTTCAGCGACGCGTAGGCCTTGACCAGCCGCCCCACCAGTTCCTCGCGCACCGAATGATGCACGATCAGCCGCCGGAGCGAGGTGCAGCGCTGGCCGGCGGTGCCCACGGCCGAGAAGACGATGGCGCGCACCGCCATGTCGAGATCGGCCGAGGGCGCCACGATCATCGCATTGTTGCCGCCGAGCTCGAGGATCGGGCGGCCGAAGCGGGCCGCGACCTTGGGCCCGACGATCCGCCCCATCCGCGTCGAACCCGTGGCCGAGACGATCGGCACCTCGGGCGAGAGAACCAGCGCCTCGCCGATCTCGGGCCCGCCCATCACCAGTTGCGCAAGACCCTCGGGCGCGTCGCCGAAGCGGGCGAGCGCCCGGCCGAAGATCGCCATCGAGGCGAGCGCGGTGAGCGGCGTCTTCTCGGAGGGTTTCCAGATCACCGGATTGCCGCAGACGAGCGCCAGCGCCGCGTTCCACGACCAGACCGCCACCGGGAAGTTGAAGGCCGAGATGACCGCGCAAGGCCCCATCGGGTGCCAGGTCTCCATCATCCGGTGGCCCGGCCGCTCGGAGGCGATGGTCAGGCCGTAGAGCTGCCGCGACAGGCCCACCGCGAAATCGCAGATGTCGATCATCTCCTGCACTTCGCCCAGACCCTCGGAGGTGATCTTGCCCGCCTCGAGCGTCACGAGGGCGCCGAGCTCGGCCTTGGCCGCGCGCAGTTCCTCGCCGAAGAGCCGGACGAGTTCGCCCCGACGGGGGGCGGGCACCTCGCGCCAGTGGCGGAAGGCCTCCTGCGCGCGGGCGATGAGGCCGGGCATGGCGGCGGAGTCCGTGGGATGGACGCGGCCGATCTCGGCCCCGTCGATGGGCGAGAGGACGGACAGGGTGCCGCCGGTGGCTGCGTCCGCGATGCCGAGGGCGTGGAATAGGTCTGTCATCTGGGTCCTCCTGTGACGCGCCCGCGCTGGTCCTCGCGCCCCAGTGCGATCAGCAGGGGGCTTTCGGCCTGACGGGTCTGGAAATCCTTGCGGTCCTTCATCCCGCGCCAGCCGGCGAGGATCAAGCTCTGCGCCACGGCCCCGCCCAGCGTGGTGCCGGGGCCGAGCACGACGAAGGCGTCGGGCGCGAACTCCCGCGCGGCGACCGCGATGGCACGGGTGAAATCGTAGGGCTCCGTGACCTGATGGCCGAGCGTATAGGCCCGGAGCGCCGCCGCGTCGGTGGCTTTCGGCCACCAGACCGCGCCCCGCCCGTCGATGAGCGGCAGCCGCGGCTGACCGAAGAGCCCCTCGGGCAGCGCCGCCTGTCCGCGCGCGGCGACCGGCGCCTGAAGGGCGGTGTGGAAGGCTGCGTGATTGGCAAGCCGCATCGGGAAGCGGCCCTGTTCGGGCGGCACCTCGGCCTCGAACTCGGCCAGACCTTCGGCATTGCCCGCCAGCACGAGCATCCCGCCGAGCGCGATGGAGAGGCCGAGGATGCGCCCCGGGCGGGCGTCGATCCCGGCCACCTGATCCAGCAGTTGCGCGCGGCGGGCGGGGTCGGGCCGCCAGTCCTCGCCCATGACCGGATGGACGATCTGGCCGCCGATCAGCGCCTCCTGCATCAGCGTGCCCATCGTATTGACGACCCGGAAGCCGTCTTCGGCCGAAAGGGCGCCGCCGCAGGCCAGCGCCGTATACCAGCCCATCGAATTGCCGGTGACGGCCACCACCTCGACGCCCGTGAGCGACAGGAAATCGGCGTAGCCCGCGGCATAGATCAGCGCCGAGGCATTGTCGCCCCGCGTGTGGCGCGCCACGGAATAGCTCGCTGCGCCGTCGAGATCGGCCAGCGTCTCCTGCCCCGCCACCCGGCGCTGGGCGTCGAACCGGGCGAAGAGCGCGGCCTTGTCAGGATGGAACCGGCCGAGCGAGCCCAGCTCCGCCCTGGTGTAGGTGCCGCGGCCGGGGCAGACGACGACGACCCTCATGCCCGCACCAGCGTGAGCGCCGCCTCGGCGATGCCGGCGGCCGAGGGCAGGGTGGCGGCATAGGCGGGGCCGGTGGCGATGAAACTGTCCTCGGCGGTGATGCGGGCGATGCGGGTGCGGCCCGCCTCGGCCAGCGCCGTCATCAGCGCCTCGGCCGGGCCGCCCGCCGAGCGGCGGCATTCGTCGACCACGAGGACGGCGCGGCAGTCGCGCGTGGCCTCGAGCATCGCCTCGAGCGGCAGGGGCGCGAGCCAGCGCAGATCGAGGATCCGCGCGGCCACGCCATTTTCACGAAGCGTGAAATTCGCCTGTTGCGACAGGTAGATGCCGTTGCCGAAGGTCACGATGGCCAGATCCCGGCCTTCGCCGTGGCAGCCAATCTCGCCGAATCGGAGCCGCTCGGACGGGTCGGGATAGGTCCGCATCCAGCCCCCGTCCTTCTCTTCCGCAAGGTCGCGCATCGGATAGAGCGCGATCGGTTCGAGGAAGACCACCAGCCGCTGCTCTTCGCGCGCGAGCCGCACGCATTCGCGCAGCATCATCGCGGCCTCGGCCCCGTCCGAGGGACAGGCGAGGATCAGCCCGGGGATATCGCGCAGGACGGCGATGGAATTGTCGTTGTGGAAATGGCCGCCGAAGCCCTTCTGATAGCCGAGCCCCGCGATCCGGAGCACCATCGGGTTGGTATATTGTCCGTTCGAGAAGAAGGGCAGGGTGGCCGCCTCGCCGCGGATCTGGTCCTCGGCATTGTGGAGATAGGCGAGGAACTGGATCTCGGGGATGGGCAGGAAGCCGTTGTGGGCCATGCCGATCCCGAGGCCGAGGATCGACTGTTCGTCGAGGAGCGTGTCGATCACCCGGTCGGGGCCGAAGCGGGTCTGGAGCTTCTGGGTCACGCCATAGACCCCGCCCTTGCGGCCCACATCCTCGCCCATCAGCACGATCTCGGGGTGGGCGAGCATGAGGTCGGTGAGCGCCCAGTTGATGAGGCGGCTCATCGGCTGCGGCTCGGCCATCGCCTTGAGGTCGGAGCCGAAGGCCGCGGCGCGGGAATCGGCCGAGGGGCCGTTGGTGGGGGCGCAGGGCCGGGCCGGGGGGATCAGGCTCGCCATCACGTCGGAGGCCGTCTTCAGTCTCGGCCGGGTGACCGCCTCGGCCGCGACCCGGTCCACGCGCTCCTGCGTCTCGAGGTAGATCGCGAGAGCCTCGTCGGGGTCGAGCGCGCCTGCGGCCTCCATCAGCCGGACGCTGTGCAGGAGCGGATCGTTGGCCTCCTCGGCCTCGACCTCCTCGCGGCTCATGTAGGTGGTGGGCAGGTCCGCCCCGGCATGGCCATAGAGGCGGACGGTTCCCAGATGCAGGAAGGCGGGCCTGCGGCGGTTGCGGACATAGGCTGCGGCTTCGGCCGCCACGGCGTAAGTCTCTGACATGTCGAGCCCGTTGGCGCGGAAGTAGCGCAGGCCGGGGCGGGCGCGGAAGCTTGCCTCGATCCAGCCGCGCGGGGTTCTGGTCGAGATGCCGATGCCATTGTCCTCGCAGACGAAGAGGAGCGGCAGCGGCACCGACTGGAAGGCGGTCCAGCCCGCGGTGTTGAAGGCGCCCTGCGCGGTGGAATGGTTGGCCGAGGCGTCGCCGAAACTGGCCATCACCAGCGCATCCTCGGACAGGGCGCGGTGCTCGGGCGGGCGGCGCCGCGCGAGGCCCAGCGAATAGGCCGCCCCCACCGCCTTCGGCAGGTGGCTCGCGATGGTCGAGGTCTGGGGCGGGATGGCCAGCGCCTTCGAGCCCAGCACCTTGTGCCGCCCGCCGGAGATCGGATCCTCGGCGGAGGAGGCGAAGGACAGAAGCATGTCCCAGGCGATGCTCTGGCCGAGCTGCGCCGCGCGCGCGATCTGGAAGGCCGCGTCGCGGTAATGGAGGAAGGCCATGTCGCTGGGGCGCAGCGCATGGGCCACGGCGACCATCCCCTCGTGCCCCGAGGAGCCGATCGTGTAGAAGCCCTGCCCCGCCTTCTGCATGGAACGGCTGGTCCGGTCGAGCGCGCGCGACAGGCACTGGCTGCGGAAGAGTGCCACCATCTCGTGCGGGGCGAGGCCGGGGGTGGGCGGGGCGCCCTGCGGCAGGTCGCGGGCCTTCACGCGGGAGAGGAAATTCTCATGGACGATGAGCGAGCGGGGCATGGGGCCTTTCCGTCCGGCGGAGGCTCCGGGGAACGGTCGGAGCCTCCGGCGGGGATATTTTTGCCAGAATGAATGTTAGAAGAAGGCCTGGAGCCCGGTGATCGCGCGGCCGAGGATGAGGGCATGAACGTCGTGGGTGCCCTCGTAGGTGTTCACGGTCTCGAGGTTCGCCATGTGGCGCATGACATGGAACTCTTCCTGGATCCCGTTGCCGCCGTGCATGTCGCGGGCGTGGCGCGCGGCCTCGAGCGCCTTGCCGCAGTTGCTGCGCTTGACGATCGAGATCATCTCGGGCGCGGCATTGGCCTCGTCGAGGAGGCGGCCGACGCGGAGGCTCGCCTGTGCGCCCAGCGCGATGTCGGTCATCATGTTGGCGAGCTTGAGCTGGTAGAGCTGGGTCTGGGCCAGCGGGCGGCCGAACTGCCTGCGGTCGAGCCCATACTGGCGCGCGGCATGGAGGCAGGCTTCGGCCGCGCCGAGCACGCCCCAGCTGATGCCGTAGCGGGCGCGGTTGAGGCAGCCGAACGGGCCCTTGAGCCCTTCGACGCCGGGCAGGAGCGCCTCCTCGCCGACCTCGACCCCCTCCATCACGATCTCGCCGGTGATCGAGGCGCGCAGGGAGAGCTTGCCGCCGATCTTCGGGGCCGAGAGGCCCTTCATCCCCTTTTCCAGCACGAAGCCGCGGATCTTGCCGCCGTGGGCCTCGGACTTCGCCCAGACGACGAAGACATCCGCGATGGGCGCGTTCGAGATCCACATCTTCGAGCCGGAAAGGACGTAGCCTTCGGCGGTCTTGCGGGCCACGGTCTTCATGCCCGCGGGGTCGGAGCCTGCGTCGGGTTCCGTCAGGCCGAAACAGCCGATGAGCTCGCCCTTTGCCAGGCCCGGCAGGTAGCGGCGGCGCTGATCCTCCGAGCCGTAGGCGTAGATCGGATACATCACGAGCGAGGATTGCACCGACATCATCGAGCGGTAGCCCGAATCCACCCGCTCGATCTCGCGCGCGATGAGGCCGTAGGAGACGTAGGAGGCGCCGAGCCCGCCATATTCCTCGGGCACGGTCGCGCCGAGGAGGCCCATCTCGCCCATCTCGCGGAAGATGGCCGGATCGGTCTGTTCCTCACGGTAGGCGGCGGTCACCCGCGGCATCAGCCGCTCCTGCGCATAGGCGCGGGCGCCGTCGCGCAGCATCCGTTCCTCTTCGGAGAGCTGAAGCTCCATCCGGAAGGGATCCTCCCAGTCGAAGCGGCCGAGATCGGGGGCATCCTTGGCCTTCAGGTCCTTCATGGCGTCCTCCGGAGATATGCGGTTGCGGGCAGATACCGCTTCATGCCGCCGGATGATAACGCTAATTTCGCCGGAGTTCATGCAGGGAGTGCATCAAGTGGCATTCGCGCGGCGCTATCTGCCCCCGGTGGGGCAGCTTGCGGCCTTCGAGGCGGTGACGCGGACGGGCTCGACGGCGGCGGCCGCACGCGAGCTCGATCTGACGCAGGGCACGGTGAGCCGGCTGGTGCAGGGGCTCGAGGAGCAGCTGGGCGTGGTGCTGTTTCAGCGGCAGCGGAAGCGGCTGAGGCCCACGCAGGCGGCGCTGGCCTATGCGGCCGAGGTGCGGCGGGCGCTCGACATCCTCGGGCGCGCCTCGCTGCGGCTCGCGTCCGACCCGGAGGGCGGGGTGCTGTCGCTGGCGATCCTGCCGACCTTCGGCACGCACTGGCTGGCGCCGCGGCTGCCGGGCTTTCTCAAGGCCCATCCGGGGGTGACGATCAATCTCGCGACGCGGCTGAAGCCCTTCGAGTTCGAGGGCGAGGAGTTCGACGCGGCGATCCATTTCGGCAGCCCCAGCTGGCCGCGGGCCGGGCATCTGCGGCTGTTCGGCGAGGGGGTGGTGGCGGTGGCGTCGCCGGAGTTGCTGGCCGCGCATCCGGTGGCGGCGGCTGCGGACCTGCTGGCGCTGCCGCTCCTCACGCTCGAGACGCGGCCGCGGGGCTGGGCGGGGTGGTTCGCCCATCACGGGGTGGCGGCGGCGGTGCCGCGGGGCATGGTGTTCGATCAGTTCGCCACCATGATGCAGGCGGCGATCCACGGGATCGGCGTGGCGCTGCTGCCCGAGTTCCTCGCCGGGCCCGCGCTGGCCGAGGGGACGCTGGTGCCGGCCCATGGTGGCCCGGTCGAGGGGCGGCACGCCTATTGGCTGGTCTGGCCCGAGGACCGCGGCGACCATCCGCCGCTCGCGGCCTTCCGCGACTGGCTCAGGGCCGAGACGGAAGGTCTTGCCTGACGCCCGCGCGCCAGAGGGCGGCGGGGTGGAGGTCGGGGGTCAGGAGGACGAGATCGGCGGGAACGCCGGGCGCGAGGCGGCCCAGATCGGGCCGGCCGATGGCGCGCGCCGGGGCCGAGGTCGCCATGGCCAGCGCGCGCTCGGGCGGGATGCCGAAGCGCACGAGGGTGCGGATGGCCTGCGGCAGGGTCAGATCGGCGCCGGCGAGCGTGCCCGAGGCCAGCGTGAGCCGCCCCCCACGGCGCAGGATGCGCCGGCCGTTCAGCTCGAACCCGTCGAGGTCGGTGCCCGCCACGGCCATGCAGTCCGAGACGAGGAAGAGACCCTCGGGCTTGGCCGCGAGCGCGATGCGGATCAGCTCGGGGGCGACATGGTGACCGTCGGCGATGAGGCCGGTCGGCACCGCAGAGGTCAGCGCCGCACCCGGCAGGCCGGGCTCGCGGTGGCCGAGCGGGCTCATCGCGTTGAAGAGATGCGTGACGCAGGCGGCCCCGGCAGCGAAGGCCCTGCGGGCCTCGTCCATCGTGCAGTCGGTATGGCCGAGGCTCACGACGATCCCGGCGGCGGCGAGGGCCGCGATCTGTTCCGGGCGGGCCGCGGCGGGCGAGAGGGTCAGCATGAGCCGCGGCAGGCTCCGGGCGGCCTCGAGATAGAGCGCGAGGTCCGCCTGCTCCAGCGGGCGGACGAGGTTCCCGTCGTGCGCGCCCTTTTTCGCAGGGTCGATATGAGGCCCCTCGAGATGCAGGCCGAGCAGGCCAGGCGTGCCCGCGGCCTCCTGCGCGGCGGCGATCACGCTTGCCACGGCGGCGGGCCGGTCGGTGACGAGCGTCGGCAGCACATGCAGGACCCCGAGCCCCTCCTGACTGGTGCAGATCCGGGCGAAGGTTGCGGCGGTGGCGGTGCCGTCGAGCATGACGCCGCCGCTGCCGTTCACCTGAAGGTCGATCAGGCCGGGGGCGAGGATGCCCTCCACCTGCTCCACCCGCTGTCCGGGTGCCTCTCCGGGAGGCAGGATCGCCGCCACCCGTCCGTCGCGCAGGAGGAGGTCGCCCTCCCGGAAGTCGACCCCGTCGAAGAGGGTGGCGCCGCGAAGAACGAGAGACATCGGATCTCCTTTTGCGGGAGCGGGCAAATGCACGGAAGCGCCCGGTCTTTGACGCTCGTTTGACGCACCGATCACGCAGGGGGGCTAAGGGTCGGGCGGGAAGTCGTCAAGGAGGGTCGCGATGTTGTGCGGGACAGCATCCGCGGTCGGCGCCGCAAGGGTGCAGCCGTTCATCATCGTAAATGCTTTACCCGGCGTCGCGGCTCGGTCACTGTGGCGTGAGCGGGCGGTTGCCGGGGCAGCGTCCGAGGAACCAGCGGCAGACCGAATGACGGGAGCGTCTCCTGACCTGCGGATGTATCTGTTCGGGCCCTTCACCCTGCTGGGACCCGACGGAGAGGAACTGACTCCGAAATCCCGCAAGTCGCGCGCCATCCTCGCCATGCTGGCGGTGGCGCCTCGGGGCTCGCGCTCGCGCGTCTGGCTGCGCGACAAGCTCTGGAGCGACCGAGGTGAGGATCAGGCCTCGGCGAGCCTCCGGCAGGCGCTTCTGGACATCCGCAAGTCGCTCGGGCCCCGCGCGGCGCATGTGCTGACGGCGGACAAGAACACGGTCTCGCTGGATCTGGCGGCGGTGGCGGTGGATGCGCTGGAACTCGCAGCCCGCGAGCGGCGGGGCGAGGAGGGCAGCACGGAGCATTTCCTCGAGGGGATCGACGTGCGCGATCCCGAATTCGAGGACTGGCTGGCGCTGGAGCGCCAGAGCTGGTTCGCGCGCCTGGAGGAAGCCGGTTTCGAAGCCGATCTCGCGCCGCGCCCGGCGCCCTCGGAGGCGCGACGCGAGGCGTCGCAGGCGGTGCCGCGCACCTCGCCGCCGGCTGCGCCGCAGCCGCCGCAATCGCTGCTGCGGCAGGAGGACGAGGGCGGCTGGCGCGTGGCGATGATGCCGCCCGTGATCCTCGGCGGCGATCCGGCGGCGGCGGTGCTGCAGGCCGATGTGCAGCGTGCGCTGCGCCGCGCGCTTGTCGAGACGGGCGATCTGCGGCTGGTCGACATGGCGCCCGTGGCGCTGGGCGATCTGGGGGCCGGCCTTGCGGGGAGCGGGCTGCTCGCGCGTCTGCCCGAACAGGTGCATCTGAGCGTGCAGGTCCGGGTTCTGGCGGATCACAGCTACCTCCGCGTCGGGATCGTGCTGCAGAACCCGGCCGACAATGCGCTGGTCTGGTCGGACGAGGTGATCGTGCCGCGGCGCGAGTCGATCGGCGAGGCGAGCTTTGCCATGCCGCTGATCGTGCGCGCGACCGAAGAGGCGACGCTGCATTTCCTGCGCCGCCACGGCACCGAGGGGGCCGAGGCCGAGGGGCGGATCGCGGCCGCCGTGGCCTCGATGTTCCGGCTGGCGCGGGGCGATCTCGACCGGTCCGAGGAGATCCTGCGCCGGCATCTCGACCGGACCCCGACCGCGCAGGGCTATGCCTGGCTGGCCTTCCTCAACACCTTCCGTGTGGGCCAGCGCTTCAATCCCGCCGACGCGCCGCTGATCGAGGAGACGCAGCATCTCGCACGCCGCGCGCTGGGGCTCGAGCCCAACAATGCGCTGGTCTCGGCGCTGGTGGGCCACATCCACTCCTACCTCTTCGGCGAGTTCGACTATGCCGCAGCGCTCTTCGAGCAGTCCCTGCGGGTCAATCCGGCGCAGACGCTGGCCTGGGATCTCTATGCCATGCTCCATGCCTATGCCGGCCAGCCGAAGCGGGCGCTCGCCATGGCGCGCTGGGCGCGTCATCTGGGCGCCTTCAGCCCGCATCGCTACTATTTCGAGACCACCCGCGCGATCACCGGAAACTTCTCGGGCGATCATCAGACGGCGATCGACGCCGGACAGTCGGCGCTGGCCGAGCGGCCGGACTTCAACTCGCTCCTGCGGGTGCTGGTCTCGTCGAACGCCCATCTCGACCGGCCCGAGGAAGCGCGGCTGTTCCTCGAGCGGCTGTTGCAGGTCGAGCCGAACTTCTCGGTCGCCTCGCTGCGGGACGCGGGCTATCCGGGCCTCGATACCGAGGGCGGGCGGCATTTTCTGGATGGTCTCGTGAAGGCGGGCGTGCGCAAGCACTGACCCGGCCGATGTTCCTGGAGGATGAGGATGTGTGAACCCCAACCGGTGGGCGTGGCGGCGTTTCTGAACCGCTATCCGTTCGAGGTGAATGCCGAGCGCGTGCTGCCCGCGGGCGGCGGCGCGGGCCAGTCGGTCGCGAGCGACGGCTCGGCCGAGGGCAACACGGCGGCCGGGGTTGCGGCCCTGTCGGCCCTCAACAAGTCGGTGCAGAACAAGTCGTCTCTCAACAAGAACAAGAACAAGAATAAGAATAAAAACAAGAACAAGGTGGCAGGTGCCGGCGGCGGCGCGGCGGCGCTGTCCAGCCTGATGCCGGCGCTGGAGTTGCGGCGCCTGCATCAGTTGCCGCAGGCCGATCCGTTCACCGTCGCCCGCCGCTTCGTCTGGGAGTGCCTCGACATCTGCCTGCCACCGGGGCCCGACTTCACCCGTCTCGAGACCGCGGTGATGCTGGCCATGCAGGCCCGCGATGCCGAGCGGATGCGGCGGCTTCCCGACATCCAGGCCCAGGCCGCCTTCTCGGTCGACGAGTTCCTGCGCCCGCTCGGGATCGAGGGGCTCGCCGGCTACGAGGCGACCGAGGGGCTGTTCCTGAACATCCTGCAGGCCACGGAATATGTGGGGCTGCTCTACAAGGCACGGATCGACCGCGACCGGCCGAACGTCGTCGAGCCGCGGCTGCGTCCGCTGCTCGCAGTGCCCGCCCACCAGAGCTATCCCTCGAACCATTCGTTCCAGGGCCATTCCATCGTCTTCGCCTTCAACGCGATCCTGCCCGAGCATCCCGCGACCGAGGAGTTGCAGCGCATCGCGCAGAACGTGGCGGAGAACCGGGAATGGGCGGGGCTGCATTTCCCTTCGGACACGCTGGCCGGAAAGGAGCTCGCGCGGCGGTTTGCGCCCTACCTGCGCGATGCGTTCGGCGCGGCCTTCCTTGCGGCGCAGGCGGAGTGGCACTGACATGGACACGCAGACGATGACTCACGCGGCGCCGGCGCGGGCGGTGGCCCCCCGCTACTACTGGCTCTGGCATCTGGCGGCGCTGAAGGTGCTGGATGCCGATTTCGGCGCGGCGCCGGAGGCGGTGCCGCCCCTGTCGCAGAGCGCCCTGCGCGAGGTGCCCGTGCCGCAGATCAGAAGCACGGTCTGGGACCGCATCCCCGGCGGCACCGCCACCGTGGCGCTCATCGATACGGGCGTGAGCCGCACCCACCCGAACCTCGCGAGCCGGGTGGATGCAGAGCGGTCGATCGATCTGACCACGCACCGCTACGGGGCGCAATCCGTGCCGGTGGCCGATGCGACCCCCTGGACCCGCGAGGGACGGCGCGCCTTCTTCGCCAACCTCGACCTCGAGGGGCTTCAGCCGCTCCAGCTCTCCTCGCACGAGCAGGACTTTCTCGAGGCGATGGTCGAGGACCTGCGCCAGTCGCAGGGCGTGACGCGGCCGCTGAGCGATGGAGACGAGAGCTTTTCTGCCCACGGCACCGCCTGCGCGGGTTTGATCGTGGGCGAGCCTGCGGCGGTGGCGCCGGGCACCGGCGCGCTTCTGCCTCCCGCCGAGGCCTTCCCGGACGGCGAGCCCAATCCGAACGGCAATCTCCTGCCCTATTTCGGAGTCGATCCCTTCTCGCGTCTGATCTCGATCCGCACCTCGTTCGAGAGCGATCCCTACCAGTTCATCACGGCCTTCCTCTATGCCTGGCAGCACAAGGTGGATGCAATCGTGCTGCCGCGCGGCCTGCCCGATCCGGTGCGCGCGCCGCTCCAGCCGAAGGAGGATCTGAAGGCCGATCTCGAAACCTGGAAGAGCCGCGATGCGGCGGATCTCTTCCAGCGATTGCAGATGCTCGGCAACGGGTCGGGGGATCCGGATGCGGCGCAGGCGGGCTTCCAGCCCGACCGGCCCTGGAAGATCCTCTCGCACCTCATCCAGGCGATCTCGCGCCACATCCCCATCGTCTGCGCCGCCGGAAACGACGGCGAGAGCCAGCTCATCTATCCGGCCAGCCTCGCCGACGACTCGAACGGCATCGTCTCGGTCGGGGCGGTCACGGCAGAAGGGCTGCGCGCCGGCTATTCGAACTACGGCGAGGGTCTGACGCTGGTGGCGCCCTCGGACGATTACCCGGTCTACAACCGTCACCAGATGCGGCTGAACAGGTTCGATCCGCTGATCGGGCTGCACGATTATGCGGTGGGCGCGGGCCGCGAGCATGTCTATTGCCCGCTCGAACTGGTCACCACCGATCTGCCCGGCGTCTTCGGCTATGACAGCGGGGCGCAGCCCTGGGCTCAGGTCATGCCGGCGCAGGGCAATCCCGGTCTCGGCGGCGGCTACTACACCGGCTTCGGCGGCACATCGGGTGCCTCGGCGCTGGTGGGCGGGCTTCTGGCGCTGGCCCAGCGGGCGCGCCGGGCCGCGGGCAAGGCGCCGCTGGGCGGACACGCGCTGAAGCGTCTGCTCAGGCGGGCCTCCTCCACCGGTGCGGTCGTCGCGCCGGGCTACCGGCCGCTGACGCCCGATACGATGAACGCGGACGACGAGACCCTCCTCGGGCCGGCGGCCTTCTTCGGAGCCGGTCTGCCCGACGCCCGGCTGCTGGTCGAGGAGGCCGTGGCCCATCCGTGAGAAGGATTGCTGCCGGAGCCCGAGGTCGCATCCGCGGCGCATCTTGAGATTTGACGGATGTTTGACGGGTCCGTTACGGTGGAGTCACACCGTTGGAGGCAAGCTGACCGGAGAAAACAGGGAGCAAGCCATGTCTGCCACAGTGGCATCGTCACATGAGGTGCGTGTAACCCTCGTCTCCGCACCAGCGCGCCCCGGCCTCGCCGCGGGCGTGATATCGGATCACCTCGGCCTCGACCGGCCGCAGGTCACCCGGCTCCTGACCCGCGAGGGCGGGGTGCTGGCCGAGGCGGTGGCGCGGCCGGTGGCCGAGCGTCTGGTGCCGCTCCTTCTGGCGCTGGGCGTGACGGTCAGGCTCGATCCCTCGGGCAGCGCCGAGGCGGCCCTGCCGATTGACGTGGCGGTTCAGCCGCTGCGGATGCCCTCCGAGGGAACGGTGGCGCGGCTCGCGGCACAACTCTCCTACGACGGGGATGCTCTGCGCACGGCGCTCGCCCGGCCGCAGGGCCTTGTGCTCCGGATGGGGCGCCGCGAGGCCGAGACGCTGAGGCGGAGCTTCCGGCGCGACGGCAGTGTGCGGATCGCGCTGTCGAACGTGGCTGGCGCGCGGTTCGACCTGTTTCTCAAGCCCGGATGCAGGATGAGCGCGGGGCTCGAGACGCTCCTGCGCAGGCTCGGGCTCAGGCCGTGTCTGTTCAGCGGTGCGGTGGGCGCCGGCCTGAGCGCCCGAACCGCGGCTTTGGTGGTGCGCCAGCACGGCGGTCTGGTCGATGCCGTCAATCGGGATTTCCAGCGCTTCGACCTGTTTCTGGCAGGCGGACGCGAACTCTCGCGCCCGGACCTCGCCGATTTCCTCGCCACCCGGGCCCGGGTGGAGCGGACGCGGCTGCTCTCGCCCGCCGAGGCCCGCAGCATCCGGCTCGAGGCGGGGCTGAGCCGCGCGGCGGCGCGCCGCTTCCATGAGGATTACGCCGCCATCGGTCTCGATACCCGGATCGAACTGGTCGCGCTCGCGGAGGGCTGAAGTCCGGGAATTAAGGCTCCCTTCACCCGCCGCCCTTAGGGTGGCTCCCGGGTGTGTATGAACGGGGTGCCGGGATGGCAGGGCAGTCAAATGCCGCGCCAGTCGTCATCAAGCGGAAGAAGGTCGTGCAGGGGGGCGGGCATCATGGCGGTGCCTGGAAGGTCGCCTATGCCGATTTCGTGACGGCCATGATGGCCTTCTTCATGCTGATGTGGCTGCTGAACGCGACGACGGAGAAACAGCGCAAGGGGCTCGCGGACTATTTCAATCCGACGATTCCGATGAACCGCGTGTCGGGCGGGGGCGAAGGGGCCTTCGGCGGCAACTCGGTCTTCCACGATCAGACCATGACCCAGACCGGCACCGGGGCGGCCAACGACCGCGCGACGGCCGAGCTGAAGGCGAGCGGCGAGACGGGTCAGGAGGGGGCGGACGCCGCCGAGCAGAAGCAGCTCGAGGAGGTCGAGAAAATGCTCAAGGCCCGTTCGGGCGAGAGCATGACCATGCAGCGGCTCCTCCGCCATGTTGTGACCCGGATCACCGACGAGGGGCTGGTCATCGAGATCTTCGATCTGCCGGACGTGCCCCTCTTCTTCGGCGACACCGACCAGCCCGAGGCCGTGCTGCCGCAGATCGCCCGCCTCCTGGCCGAGATCCTGCCGATCACCACCAACAGGATCGCCGTGAACGGCCATATGCGCAGCTACCCGATCACGTTGATCCGCAATCCGGTCTGGGACATCTCGGCCGCCCGGGCGCAACGGATGCGCGGCCTGCTCGAATCGGAGGGCCTGCCGGGCGAGCGGATGCAGCGCGTCTCGGGCTTCGCCGACCGCAAGATCGTCACGCCGGATCCGATGGCGGTGCGAAACAACAGACTCGAGGTAATTCTCCTGCGCCGCGACCGCTGAACGCTCAGGCGACACGGCGGCGTTAGGCGGGTGTTAAGCCGCCGCGCGCATTTTCGGGCGATCAAGGGCTCGAAGCAGCAGAAAGGCGCTTTCCATGACGATCTCTTCTTCGCTCAATGCGGGGGTGGCGGGACTCAATGCCAACGCCACCAAGCTCGCGACCATTGCCGACAATATCGCCAATTCCGGCACCTATGGGTACAAGCGCGCCGATGCCGATTTCGAGAGCATGGTCATCACGCAGTCGGCCAATGGCGGCTCCTACGCCGCGGGCGGGGTGCGGGCCAACACCATACGGCGGGTGGAGGAATGGGGCGCCCCCGTCTCGACCGCGAGCGCCCTGGATATCGCCATCTCCGGCCGCGGGATGCTGCCCGTGATCCGCGAAACCTCCCTCGGCGCCAGTTCGGGCAATGAGGCGCTGCTGATGACGCGGACCGGCTCCTTCGCCACCGATCCGAGCGGTGTGCTGAAGACGGACACCGGCCTCGTGCTCCTGGGCTGGCCTGCGACGGCCGACGGCACGATCCCCACCATGTCGCGCGATTCCATTGCCCAGCTCGAGCCGGTCGTGATCGCCGCGAACCAGACCGCGGCGGATCCCACCACGCGGATCAACCTCGGCGTCAACCTTCCGGCCGAAGAGACCAAGTACGGCGCCTCCGGTCGCGTTCTGACGGTCTCAGTGGAGTATTTCGGCAACCTCGGCACGTCGGAAACCCTGTCGGTCAGCTACCATCCGACGTTGCCGGCGGCCGCCGGAGACCCGCCGACGAACAACTGGACGATGGTCATCCGGGATTCCGCCAATGCCGACAAGGTCATCGGCATCTATACAATGCAATTCAGCGATGCCCGCAGCGGCGGCGGCACGATCCTTGACGATACCGCCATCACCCCGCTCAACACGGTGACGCTCGACGGCACCACCTACACGGTCGAGAATGCGGGCTCGACGCCCCCGGACAGCAGCCCGGCCTACGATCCGCTGACGGGCGGTATCGTTCTGGAAGTGGCGGGGAATGCGGACAATAAGATCGCGATGACCTTGGGCAAGCCCGGCAGCGCGAACGCCATGACGCAGGTTTCAGGCGATTTCGCCCAGACCGGGATCACCAAGGACGGCTCGCCGGTGGGCAACCTCACGGGGGTCGAGATCGACGACGGCGGCTTCATGCGCGCCACCTACGACACGGGGTTCACCCGCGTGATCTACCAGGTGCCGCTGGTCGACGTGCCGAACTACAACGGGCTCACCGCCCTGAACAACCAGACCTTCGCGATCTCGCCGGATTCAGGCAATTTCTACCTCTGGGACGCGGGCGATGGGCCCACGGGCGACGTTCTGGGCTATGCGCGCGAGGGATCCACCACTGATGTCGCGACCGAGCTCACCAACCTCATCCAGACCCAGCGCGCCTATTCCTCGAATGCCAAGATCATCCAGACGGTGGATGAGATGCTGCAGGAAACCACCAATCTCAAGCGCTGAGGGGGCTGAGACATGAGCATCACCGGCGCCCTGTCGAACGCTCTCTCGGGGCTGAACGTCACCTCCCGCAGTATCGAGAACAGCTCAAACAATGTCGCGAATGCGCTGACCGAAGGGTTTGCCCGGCGCGAGCTGGAGGTCACGGCCCGCTCCTACGGAGGCGGCGGGCAGGGTGTCCGCACGGTGGGCATCGACCGGATGATGAACATGGCGCTGGTCGCCGACCGCCGCCTCGCGGATGCCGCCACCGGCGATCGGGACACCCGCGCCGCCTTCTACCAGGCGCTGGCTGATGCCACCGGCGACACGGGCGGCGGCTCGCTCCTCGCCCGGATCTCGGCCTTTTCCGCCTCGCTGGTCACGGCCGCAAGCAGGCCCGAGTCGCAAGCCCGGTTGCAGGATGTCTTGGATAGGGCTCAATCCTTGGCCGCCGGCCTGAGAGCTGCCTCCGACGCCGTGCTGGAGGCCCGGCGCGCGGCCGATGCCTCCATTGCCGATCAGATCAAGACCCTGACGGCCACCTTGGCGCGGGTGCAGCAGATGAATGCGACCATCACCGAGATGCGCGTCAATGGGCGGGACAGTTCCGCCGTCGAGGATGAGCGGCAGAGGCTGGTGGATGGGATCTCGACCATCGTGCCGGTGCGCGAGGTCACCCGCCAGAACGGCCAGATCGCGCTTTTCACCGCCGGCGGGGCAGCTCTCCTCGATGGACGGGTCGCCGACATCGCCTTCGAACCGGAGCCGGGTCTGGTGGCGGCTTCTTCGGTCGCGGCGGGTGACCTCGGTCTCCTCACAGTGAACGGATTGCCTCTCGATCTGGCCGGGGATGGGGGGATGATGGGCACCGGATCGCTTTCGGCAGCCTTTGCTGTCCGTGACGACCTCGCACCGGCCGAGCAGGCGCGCCTCGACGCGCTGGCGCAGGATCTGATCGGGCGGATGGCCGCCGCCGATGGCTCGCTCGGGGCGGGCGACGCCGGGCTCTTCACCGACGACGGCGCGGCCTTCGATCCCGCCGCTCCGGCAGGGCTTGCCAGTCGCCTGTCCGTCAATGCGCTGGCCGATCCCGACCGCGGCGGAGCGCTCTGGCATCTGCGTGACGGCCTGCAGCGCCCGTCCGAAGGCGACAGCGGCGATCCGACGCTTCTCAACGCCCTCGCCGCGGCCCTCGACGCCCGCACCCCTCACGCCGCGAACGGCCTCAGCGGTACTTTCAGCTTCTCGGGGCTTGCCGCGGAGACCGTCTCTGGCGCCGCCGTCGCGCTCGTCTCGGCCGAAGCAGAGGCGAGCTTCGCGTCCGCCCGGCGCGACGAACTGCAGGCGCTGATCCTGGCCGACGGCGTGGATACCGACCGGGAGATGGAGCAACTGCTGCTTCTCGAACGTGCCTATGCCGCCAACGCGAAGGTGGTGACCGCCTGCGATGACCTCCTTCAATATCTGCTGGAGATGTAGATGAGCGCCGTGTCCCTGGGTGATCTCGCCCGCACTTTCCTGCTCCGGCGGCAGAACGCGGCTCTGAAAGCGGATGTCCAGCGACTCTCGACCGAGGTCGTGACGGGGTTGGCCGCGGATGTGCGCCAAAAGACAGGCGGCGATCTTTCCGCCCTGCAGGCAATCGACGGAAGCCTGACGGTTCTTGCCGCACGCGCTTCGGCCACCGGAGAAGCCGCTTCGATCGCCTCCGCTCTTCAGACGGGTCTTGCCCGGCTCGACGGTCTTGCGTCGGACATGTCCATGAAGCTCCTGAGTGTCGGGAACAACGCCACTGCGATGACGACTGACCAGTTGGGGGAGGAGGCCGAGGAAGCCTTTCGTACGGCGGTCGCCACGCTCAACACGCGCGTGGGCGACCGGTCGATCTTCGCAGGCACGAGGCCTCAACAGGCGGCGGTGCTCGATGCGGACACCATTCTGACCGCTCTCGACACCGTCATCGCCGGTGCGACTACGGCTGCGGATGTGCAGACGGCCATCGAGGCCTGGTTCGACGATCCGAGTGGCTATTCCGCCCTCGCCTACACCGGTGGAGGCCGCCCGGCATCTGTCACGATTGCGACCGGGGAGACTGTCGCCCTTGAGGTGACGGCCGACAGCAGTGCCATCCGCGACTCCCTCAAAGGGCTTGCGCTGGCCGCCATGCTGAACCGCGGCGCCCTCTCAGGCGCGTTGTCGGAGCGCGTCAGTCTGGGCGAACGGGCAGGCAGCGCCCTTCTGCAAGGGCAGACAGCGCGCGTCGACCTCGGGGCCAGGCTCGGGCGGGCAGAGGCCAGGATACACAGCGCGACGATCTCGAACGCGGCCGAGTTTACGTCCCTCCAGATGGCCCGGAAGGAGCTGCTGGGGACGGATGAATATGAGACGGCCACCCTGCTGAAGGCGACCCAGGCGCAACTGGAGACACTCTACAACTTGACTGTCCGGCTCAGTCAGATGAGTCTCACGGACTACCTTTGATGCTCATTCGTCTTCTCCTCCTGGTGATCTGCCTGGCGGGTCCGGGCGTTGCGGAGGAAATCCGCATCAAGGACCTCGTACGATTCGACGGTGTCCGGGGTAACGACCTTTTGGGCTACGGCCTTGTCGTCGGCCTCAACGGCACGGGCGACGGCTTACGCAACGCGCCCTTCACCGAAGACATCATGTCCAATCTGCTCGAGCGGCTGGGCGTGAACGTGACAGGCGAGCAGTATCGGCCGAAAAACGTGGCGGCAGTGTTCGTTACGGCCACGCTGCCCCCCTTTGCCCGGGCCGGGGCACAGATCGATGTGACCGTTTCGGCGATGGGCGATGCGAAGAGCCTGCTGGGCGGCACGTTGGTGATGACGCCATTGAACGGCGCGGATGGCCAGATATATGCGGTGGCACAAGGAACAATCATTGCGGGCGGAGTCTCGGCCGAGGGGCAGGCCGCGCGCGTGGTTCAGGGGGTGCCCACGGCAGGCACCATTCCTGAAGGCGCCCGAGTGGAACGTGAGGTCGATTTCGAGTTTGCGCGCCTCGACAGGGTTCGTCTGGCGCTGCGATCACCCGACTTCACCACCGCCGGACGTATCGAGGATCGGATCAATCGCGAGCTTGGCCGGGGCGTGGCAACCATGCTCGATGCAGGGACGGTCTCCCTCGACCTCGGAAGGCTGGGCCCGCCGGCCCGGGTCATGGGCCGGATCGAGAATCTCGAGGTCGTACCGGAGACGGTGGCGCGGGTTGTGGTGGACCAGCGATCCGGCACGATTGTGATGGGCGAGGACGTCCGGATCAGCCGGGTCGCGGTGGCGCAAGGCGGCCTGACGCTTCGCGTGGAAGAACAGCCGATGGTGGTTCAGCCCAACCCCTTCAGCCGGGGGGAGACGGTGGTCGTTCCACGCACGACAGCCTCGATCCAGCAAAGACCCGGGACCGGCCTCGCCGAAATACCGGCAGAGACCTCGCTTTCACGCGTGGTGGCGGGCCTCAACGCGCTGGGCGTGGCGCCCAACGACATGATCGATATCCTCAAGAGCATCCATGCCGCCGGGGCGCTTCATGCAGAATTCATCGTGAGATGAGGGCGCCTGCCGACCAACCGGGCCACCCCGTCCAGCAGGGCCTCATCGCCGAACGGCTTGGCGAGCACGGCGACCCGGGGCCGGAACTCCTCATCCGGCACCCGGCTGTCGCCCGTGGCGAAGAGGATCGGCAGATCGGGGTGGAGCGCGCGGGCCGCCCGGGCCAGGTCCACGCCGCTCATATCCGGCAGGCCCAGATCGACCAGCAGCAGATCGGCCGCACCGTGCTGCAGTACGCTCAGGGCGGCCTCGCCGGAGCCGGCCTGTGAGACCCGGCACCCCGCCTCCGTCAGACCTTCGACAAGGTTCATCCGGATGATGACATCATCCTCGCAGACGAGGACATGGATATTCTTCAAACCGTCTTCCTCGGGAGGGCCGCTCGCACCGCTGACAAGAACCTCCCGGATCTTCCGGGCCAGAGCTTCCTGCGTATAGGGCTTGCTGAGCAGATGCACGCCGCTGTCGAGCCGTCCGCCGTGAACGATGGAGTTCTGCGTGTAGCCCGAGGTGAAGAGCACCGGCAGTCCCGGGCGCAAGCCGCGCGTCTTCTCCGCGAGCTGACGGCTCGTCAACTTGCCCGGCATGACCACGTCGGTGAAGAGAAGGTCGATCCGTGCACCGCTTTCCACGATCGTGAGCGCGCGGTCCGCGTCCTTGGCCTGCAGAACCGAATAGCCGAGATCCTGCAGTAGGCCCGCCGCGGTGGACCGCACCTGCTCGTCATCCTCCACCAGCAGGATGGTCTCGGTTCCTCCGGTCATGGGGCCGGTGTCGAGGGGTCGCATTGCGTCCTCGGCCTCCAGCGACCGGGGAAGATAGATCTTGATGGAGGTTCCGTTGCCGAGCTCGCTGTAGATCTTGACGTGGCCGCCCGACTGTTTGACGAACCCGTAGACCATGGACATGCCGAGGCCTGTGCCGCGCCCTTCCGCCTTGGTGGTGAAGAACGGCTCGAACACGCGCTCGATCACCTCCGGGGACATGCCGCAGCCCGTATCGGTCACGGCAAGCATCACATACTGGCCGGGTTCGAGGTCGGGATGGCCGCGCGTATAGCTGTCGTCCAGGAAGGAGTTCCCGATCTCGATGGTGAGACGCCCGCGCCCCTCCATCGCGTCCCGGGCATTGATCGCGAGGTTGAGGATCGCGGTCTCGACATTGGCGGGGTCGACGCAGGTGTTCCAGAGCCCGCCAGCCACCAGAGTCTCGACCTCGACCCCCTCGCCCACGGCGCTCCGGACGATGTGGTCCGCGTCGCGCAGCAGACGTCCCAGGTTGATGACCCGAGGCGCAAGGGGTTGCCTGCGTCCGAAGGCCAGCAGCTGTGACGCGAGCGTCGCCCCGCGCTCGACCGCGCGAAGAGCCTGGTCGAGACGCGGGCGCGCGGCGTGATCCTCGTCGAGAGCGCGAAGAGAGAGCTGGATACTGCCCGTGATCGTCTGCAGCAGATTGTTGAAATCATGCGCGATTCCGCCAGCGAGATTTCCGATCGCCTCCATCTTCTGGCTCTGGCGCAACGTATCGCTCATTTCTTCGAGCTCACGGTTGCGCTGCTGCACCCGCTCCTCCAGCGCAGCATTCAGACCCGCGATGGCTTCCTCGGCAACCTTGCGATCCTCGATATCCGTGTTGGTCCCGATCCAGCGCAGGATCCGGCCCTGATCGTCGCGGATCGGCAGGGCGCGCGACAGATGCCAGCGATCGGCGCCGTCGTGGCGCCGGATCCGCAGCTCGCGCTCGAAGGCGGTTCCCTGGGCCAGCGATTGCACCCAGGCCGCTTCCGCCTGCGGCCTGTCTTCCGGCCGGACGATCGCCATGGGCGGCAGGCCGATCAGGTCGGCTTCGGTGCGTCCGCAATAGTCGAGGAGCCGGTCGTTCAGCCAGTCGAGCCGCCCTTCGGGCGTGGCCGTCCAGACGTGGTTGGGCATGGTCTGGGCCATGGTCCGGAACCGCTCGCGCGTCTCGATCACCTCGGCCTCGGCAATCTTCTGGCGTGTGACGTCATGTCCCTCGACGAAGACGCCGCGCACCTGTCCGTCGGGTCCCCTCAGCGGGCACATGATGAAATCGACGAAACTGCGCTCGATCTCGGGGCCGCGCCGGAGCAGCACGGGCGCCGCCAGCCGGGTGAATGCGAGCCCCGTCAGGAAGACCTCGTCGAGGAGTTCGAAGAAGCCCTGGCCGTCGAGTTCGGGCAGCGCCTCGCGGACCGTGCGGTTCAGCAGGTCTCGGCGGCCGACGAGCTGGTGGTAGGCCTGGTTCACGATGCGGAAGACATGGTCGCGCCCGTCGAGCACGGCCATGAAGCTCGGCGCCTGGTCGATCGCGCTGCGAAAGAAGTCGACCGCGCTGCCGAGTTCGAGATTCTGACGCGTGACCGCTTCGGCCCGCTGGAGCATCCTGGCCTGATCGTTCGGTTGGGAAGAGGTCCGATCCTCGCGATACAGCGCCGTGATGTCGTTGGTGTTCTGCAGGATGAACTCGACGTGGCCCTCGGCATCCTTGATGGGCGTATTGGTCGCGCTCCAGAACCGCTCCTCCATCCGGCCGTCCTGATTGCGGATCGGATAGGGAATCAGCGGCAAATGGTCCGGTCGGCCCTGCTCGACCGCGCGGCGCAAGGAGGCGCGCAGCATCTGGTCCGGGATGGACTCGGCCTCTGCGGGGAAGACGTCGAACATGCGGCGCCCGACAACCTCGTCGCGCGCCAGACCCGTGGCGCGCAGGTAGGCGGCATTGGCCCAGATCATCGTGAGATCCCGGTCAAGAAGGACGTAGGGCGATGGGTCTTCGGCAAATATCTTGTCGAGGGCGACGAGCATCGTTCGGCTCCTTCAGAATTGGCCGCAGGATGACGGGGTTGCGCGGCAGCGGCAAGGGCAGACATGCGGCAACAGGACGCACTCTCCCCTCGGCGCGGCAGGCCGTGCTATGGTCGGCGAATGAAGCGCCCTCTTCTCGATCCGGAAGAAACGCAGCCCTCGCTGTACGATCCGACGCCCGTCGATGAGGACCTGTGGTTTGCGGGGCTCGACCTCGAGGACGATGTCTTCGCGCCTCCATTGCCGCGGGCCGAGCGAACGGATCTCCTGCGCGTGGTGGAGTGGCGGCGGGCCGAGGCGGCGCTCGCCGCCGATCTCGCGCGGGCCGCGCAGCGGCTCGGTGCCTTCGAAGAACGGTTGCGGCGCACGCCGGCCGGTGTGCGCGAGCGTCTCGCGGTGCTCGAGGCGTCCGAACTCAGCTGGTGGGCCGGCGACCGCGTGACGCCCGACCGGCTGTCGCTCTGGATGTCGCTCCGCCTGAGCGGGGCTCAGGAGGACAGTCTTGCCCTGACACGGGCCGGCTGGGCTGCGCGGCGGCTCGTCAGCGGGCCGGGCCCGGAGGCGGGACTCGCCTCCTTCCTCGGCCGGGGCGAGACGACCGAGCGTATGATGGACTGGGCCGAGATCGAGGAGGCATCGGCCGGAATGCATCCGATCAGCCGGGCGGCGATGGGCTTCCATGGCTGGTCGCAGATCGCTGGCGGGCCCGGCAGCGCCCGGATCGAGGCCGCCGTCGTTGCGGCCCGGGCGGCCGGGACCAGTGGGCAATCGGCGGCCTTCCTGCCGCTCGCCTCGGGTGGCAGCACCGCGCTTCGGCCCGGCGGCTCGCCCGAAGAGCGCCTCCGGCGCTGGTATGCCGGGGCGGAGCGGGCCACGCTTGCGCTTCTGCGGGACCTCGACCGGCTGGAGGACTGGCACGGGCGGGCGCTGGACGACATTGCCAGCCTGTCCGGCCGCACGGCCCCGCGGCTCATCCAGGCGCTCTGCCGCTGGCCGCTCCTGTCGGTGCCGGTCGCCGAAGCGGAGACCGGCGCGTCGCGCGCGGCGGTCCAGCGCAATCTGGAGCGGCTGGCCGATCTCGGCCTGATCCGGGAGGTCACCGGGCAGGAGCGGTTCCGGCTCTGGACCGCGGCCGTTCAGAAGTAGCTGCGGACGAGCGCGCCCGAGATCAGGCTCCAGCCGTCGGCCACCACGAAGAAGGCCAGTTTGAACGGCATCGAGACGACGGCCGGCGGGACCATCATCATGCCCATCGACATGAGGACGGCCGAGACGACGAGATCGATAATGAGGAAGGGCAGGTAGATCAGAAAGCCGATCTCGAAGGCTCGCTGGATCTCGGAGAGAAGAAAGGACGGCACCAGCACGGAGAAGGACGCCTCGGATGGAGGGGCCGCAGGGCCCGGCCGGAGGGCCTGCAGCGCGGCAAGGGTGTCCGGGTCGATCCGGCCGGTCATGAAGCCCCGGAAGGGAACGGCGGCGGCGGCGAGGGCCTGGGGCAGGTCCAGCTCGTTCCGTGTGAGCGGCCCGATCCCTCGCGTCCAGGCTTCGGTGAAGACGGGATCCATCACATACCAGGTCAGGAACAGCGCGAGGCTCACGATCAGCATGTTGGGCGGCGCCTGCTGCAGGCCGATGGCCTGGCGCAGGATCGACAGCACCGTCACGATGAAGGGAAAGCAGGTGATCATCATCGCCAGCGCCGGCACGAGGCTCAGGAGCGTGATGACGGCGATGAGTTGCACACTGCGCGCGGTGAGCGAGCCGCCGTCGCCGAGGTCGAGCGAGAGGCTCTGCGCCGTGGCCGGGCCGACGCCGCCGAGCACGAGAAGCAGGACCAGCAGGAGGCGCATCACAATCCGCCGCGCAGGTTCGCGACCTCGGTGAGGCGGACGGCCAGCTGGCCCGCCTGCTCGCCCTCGAGCTCCGTCAATTCGCCACGCCCGATCAACTTGTCGCCTACATATAGCTCCACCGGATCGTCCACCCGTCGGTCGAGCGGCAGCACGGCATCGCGCTGGAGGCGGAGCAGCTCGCGAACGGGAGGGCGGGCGCGGCCGACCGAAATGGTGATCTCGATCGGGACCTGGGTAAGGGGATTCTGGTCGGCCTCATCCATGCCGGACCTCCTGTTGCGTGAGATCGAAATAGCTGCGCACGGCGGCCGCGATGTCTGTCACCGCTCGGTCGAGGTCGACCTGCGTCTCGGTGACGCCCAGGCGGATCGTTACCTGCCCCTCGTCGAGGCTCGGTTCGTCGTGGATCACGAGGGGAAGGACCACGGCACCGTCGAGCAGCCGCTCGAGGCAGGCGCGGGCGGACGGGTGGACGAGAAGCGCGACGGGTGCCTCGCTCATTCCATCGGCCAAGGGCATCAGCGTCTCGAGCACCAGGGGCGCCAGCATCTGCCGTGCCATGTCGGGCAGGATGCGGCCGACGAGCGCCTCCATCAGCGGCTCGATTCCGCGCAGAACATGCATGCGCGCCTCGCGGAAGGTGAAGCCCAGAGCCTGCAGGTTCCGGGCGAGATCGGCCTGCATCCGGGCCTCCTCCTCGGACCGGGCCTTCACCGCATCTTCCCATCCGGCGCGGTACCCCTCTTCGTAAGAGGCCTGCCGGCCCTCCTCCACGGCCACAGCGTCGGTCACGACGATGGCGGGCTCCGGTGCCGTGACCTCGAAGACCTCGAGCCGGAGCGCCATCACGGCGCCTCCCGCTGCGGTTCCATCCAGCCGCGCAGGATCTCGACAGACTCGGCCTGGCGCTCCTCGATCAGACGGCGGAGCCGCGCGACCGGATCCGCCTCCTCGTCGAGGTCGAGAGGCGCGGACGACACCATCGGGAAGTCCGGCAGGTCGCCGCTATCGTCGATCTCGCCCGTCAGCGCCGGTTCGCCGCCCTCGTAACCCGGGAGCGCCAGGGGCTGCGGGGCAGCCGGCGGGCGCGGCGGCGCCGTCAGGACCGGGCGGACGACGAAGAGACCGAGGATCAGGGCCACCAGAGCGAGCACGCCGATCTGGATCAGGCTCATCAGGTCGAAGGCGCCGAGGCGGCTGAGGAAGCCGGTCTCGGCCAGGGTTCCCGCTTCGGGCGGCGTCTCGAAGGCCAGCGAGCGCAAGGTCAGCCTGTCGCCACGCGATTCATCGAGCCCCACGGCCGAACTCACCAGTTCACGCAGGACGGCAAGCTCCTCCTCGGGGCGCGGCTCCCACCCGACAGTGCCATCGTCCGCGACGGTCTTGATCCCGTCCACCAGAACCGCCACCGTAAGCCGCCGGATGGCGCCCGGTTGGCGCATGAGTTCGCGCTGTGTCTGGGAGACTTCGAAATTGACCGTCTCGCGTGTTTCGCTGGTGCTCGACTTGCCGCCCGTGCCTCCCTTCGCGTCGCCTTCCGGCAGGTTCGACGCCACCGTCACGTCGGGCGAGGGTTCGGTCGAGTTGCTGGATTTCTCCTGGGTTTCCGACGAGATCGGCACGCGGCCCTTGGGGTCGAAGCTCTTCTCCACGATCGACTCGCGCGCGGTCTCGACATCGACGCTGACTTCGACCACAGCCCGGCCCGGCCCGACCCGCGCCTCGAGCAGCCGCTCGACGTTGCTCCGGAGTTCGGCGGCGCGGCTCTCGCCCGCGGCGGTGGCGCTGTCCTTCTCGTCCCCGGACCGGATCAGGCCCATCACGCTGTCGATCACCGACACGTCCTCGGGCTGCAGGCCGGCCACGGCCGACGCCACCAGATGTTTGAAGGCCCGCGCCTGATCCGCGGTCACCGCGCCGCCCGATGTGGTCACGGTGACGCTCGCCGTCGGCCGCTGCTCCCGCCGGAACGGCTGGGCCGCCGGCTGCGCGATATGCACCCGTGCCGCCTTGACCTTCGGGCTGGCGAGGATCGTCCGGGCAAGCTCGCCCTCCTTCGCGCGCAGATAGGCCGCGTCGAACATCTGCGACGTGGTGCCGAAGCCCGAGAGTCCGTCGAGGAGTTCGTAACCCGCGGCGCCCGTGGCGGGCAGCCCCTCGCCCGCGAGTTTCATGCGGATCTCGTCCCGGCGGGCCGCCTCGACATAGACCGAATCGCCCCTCACCTCGTAGGCCGCGCCCTGCGCCTCGAGCGCGGTCACGACTTCGCCCGCCGCCGGTCCCTGCAGACCGGCATAGAGCAGCGCCATCGGCGGCCGGCCGGCGAACTGCGACAGACCGAGCACGGCCAGGAACATGGCAACCGTCGCGCTCACGACGACGGCCCTGCGGCGTCCGTCGAGATCGTTCCAGATTGAGATGAGGTTCTGCACTTCGGTCTCCGACACGGGCTTCTGCCTTGCCCGACCATCCATGACGGATGTGGCTTAACAATCGGTTAGGGGGATCCGGCCTATAGATCGACGGACGGAAAGGAGTCGGCCATGGCGGATGCTGGCGCGGATCAGATTGAAACGACAAAGAAGCGGTCGCTGCTGCCGCTGATCCTCGGCGTCGTGCTGGCCCTGGTTCTGGGGGGCGGCGGGTTCTACGCCACCTGGTCGGGCCTGATTCTGGGCGCGTCCGGCGGGCACGAGGCCGAGACCGCACATGAGGCGCCGGCGGCCCTTCCCGACATCGCCTTCGTGCCGATCGACCCGATCGTGATCAGCCTTGGCCGCGGGTCGGACCTCTCTCACCTCAGATTCGCGGCGCAGCTCGAGGTGGCGAAGGCGAATGCGGCCGAGGTCACGATGCTGATGCCGCGGATCGTCGATGTCATCAACGGCTACCTGCGGGCGGTGGCCGTCTCGCGGCTGGAGGATCCGACCGCGCTCGTCGAGCTGCGGGCGCAGATGCTGCGCCGCATCCAGATCGTCACCGGTGAGGGCCGCGTCCGCGACCTGCTCGTGACGGAATTCGTCCTGAACTAGGAGGTGGCAGTGGATTTCATCGCGAATATCCTGATGGCTGGCGGCACCTTCGGAGCGGCGCTCTACTGCTACGTCCTCGGCCAGAGGCTGAAGCGCTTCTCCACGCTCGAGGGCGGGATGGGCGGCGCCATAGCGGTCCTCTCCGCGCAGGTCGACGAGATGACGCGCGCGCTGGAAAAGGCGCGGGCCGCGGCGACCCACTCGGCAAGCTCGCTCGATGGGCTGACCGAACGGGCCGAGTCGGTCGCGGCACGGCTTGAACTGATGCTCGCCTCGATGCACGACATTCCGGCCAGAGCGCCGGATCCACAGCCGGATCCCGAGGCCGAGGCCGAGCGCCGCAGGCGGTTCGTCCGCCGCCGCAGCCTGCGCGAAAGCTCGGAGACCGACGCATGAGCCGCAGATCGCGCACCCGCGGCGCTCTTGCGCTTCTGGCGCTCCTGCTCGCGGCATCGGGGGCGATGAGGGTCGGATCCGGGGTCGGGGCAGCGATGGCACGGGCGTCCAACGACCCCGTGTCAGGCGCTCCGCTCGACTGTCCCGAACCGCCGCTTGCCTTGGCCGAGGCCCTCCGCGACCGCGAGGCGGCGGTCCGTGCGCAGGAAGAACGGATGCAGAAGCGTCAGGCCGCGCTGGACGAGGCCGAGAAATCCGTGCGCGCCCAGATGGCGGAGCTGGCAGAGGCCGAAGCGGAGCTGAACAAGACGATCGCCCTCGCGGACGGGGCCGCCGAGAACGATGTCTCGCGCCTGACATCTGTCTACGAGTCGATGAAGCCCAAGGAGGCCGCCCGGCTCTTCGAGGCGATGGCTCCCGAATTCGCCGCAGGTTTCATCGGCCGCATGCAGCCTGAAGCGGCGGCGGCCGTCATGTCGGGCATGTCGGCCGAGGCCGCCTACAGCGTGAGCGTCCTTCTTGCCGGCCGGAATGCGCTGGCCCCCTCCGAGTGAAGTTATCTTAACCCCGCCTTGCGAAGGTCGCGGGCAACTGAGGCAGGAGTCCGTGCATGTTCGGGATCGTCGGCATCCTCGTGATTTTCGTGATGGTGTTCGGCGGCTACATGCTTGCCGGTGGCAAGCTGGGCGTGATCCTGAAGGCGCTGCCGTTCGAGATGATCATGATCGGAGGAGCGGCCGTGGGCTCGTTCCTGCTCGCGAACGACCTCGCCACAGTCAAGCACACGCTCAAGGATTTGGGAAAGGTCTTCAAGGGACCGAAGTGGAAGCCGGGCGACTACCGTGACCTGCTCTGCCTGCTCTTCGAACTCGTGCGGATCGCGAAGGTCAATCCTGTCGGGCTCGAGGAGCATATCGAGAATCCCGAGGAGTCGTCCGTCTTCTCGCGCTATCCCAAGATCCAGCACGACCATGACGCGATCGAGCTCATCTGCGACACGCTGCGGGCCGCCTCGATGAACTACGACGATCCGAACCAGGTCGAGGAGGTTCTGGACAAGCGGGTCGAGAAGGCGCAGCACCACGCGCTGCATTCCAGCCACGCGCTCCAGTCGATGGCCGACGCGCTTCCCGCGCTCGGCATCGTGGCGGCGGTGCTGGGCGTCATCAAGACGATGGGCTCGATCGACCAGCCGCCGGAGATTCTGGGCAAGATGATCGGCGGCGCGCTCGTGGGCACCTTTCTGGGCGTGTTTCTCGCCTACGGCATCGTCGGCCCCTTCGCCACGCGGGTGAAGGCCGTGGTCGAGGAGGATGGCCATTTCTACAATCTTATCCGCGAGGTGCTGATCGCGAACCTCCACAATCATCCGGCCAACATGTGCATCGAGGTGGGACGGCAGAACACGCCCCATCACGTCCGCCCGAGTTTCACCGATCTCGAAGAAGCCATCAGGGCCCTGAAGCAGGAGGCCGCATGAAACGACATCCGAGCTGCTGGCCGCTCGTGGCGCTGGTGGTCTTTCCGGCCATGGCGTGTGCCGAGGCTGCCGTGCGAACGGGCGAGCATCCGGGCTTCACCCGTCTCGTGGTCGAGGATCCTTCCATCCGCTCCTGGCAGCTCGGGCGCTCGGCCGAGGGGTACCGTCTCCGGCTCACGCCGACCGCTCGGGCCTTTGCGCTGTCGCGTGCCTTCCGCGCCATCACCCGAAAGCGTCTGGCCTCGCTGGCGATGGCCGGAAATGGCGATCTCGACGTGGGACTTGGCTGTGCCTGCCACATAGAGGCATTCGAGATCCGCCCCGGCGTGATCGTGCTCGATATCCGCGACGGGCCTCCGTCTTCCCCCGAGCACGAGCAACCGCTTCCTGTGGAGGAGCAGGCTCCCGAACCAACTCCTCCAGCTCCGGATCCTGCTCCTTCTTCGGCACCCGCCTACGACTGGCGCAAGGTCACTCCCGCACCTCTCCGCGCGCCAGAGCTTGCCCTCGAGGCGCCGGTCGTGACGGCGATGCGCCAGTCGCTCGTTCAGCAGTTGAGCCGGGGCGCCGCGGCGGGCGCCGTCGATTTCGCAGGCAAGCCGCCCCCGCCGAAGAACGCCGATACTCCGCCCGCCCCCAATGTCCGCATCCTGCCCGAGCCGGGGTTCGAGGTGACGTCCGAGGCTCCTCCGAAGGATCGGTTGACCGCCGAGGGATCGCCATGCCCCTCCGATGAGCGGTTCGACGTGGCTGCATGGAGGGGCGACAGTCCAGTGGCCGAACAGATCGGCGCCATGCTCGCAGGCCTTACCGGCGAGTTCGACGATCCGCAGGCGGAACCGTTGGCCAGGGCTGTCCGCTTCTACCTGAGCCTCGGGTTCGGCGCCGAAGCGCGACAGCTCCTTGCGGCCTTTCCCGTCGATCATCCAGATCGGGGCCTCTGGGAAGCGATGGCCCATGTCTTGGATGGCGAACGCCAGCCCGGGGGGCCGCTGGCCGCCATGGCGCTGTGCGATGGTGCCGCGGCCCTCTGGTCGGTGCTCGCCGATCCGCCTTCAAGCCTTCGTGACGTCAATGCTCCAGCTGTCCTGCGCGCCTTCTCCGGCCTGCCGCCCGATCTCCGGCAGGAGTTGGGCCCGAGATTGGCGGAGAATTTCCTTGCTTGGGAGGATCCGGCCAACGCGCAGGCGATCCGAGAAGCGCTGGTCCGCGGCGCACGCGAACCGACGCCGGCGGCGACGCTCACCGACGCCCGCCTTGCCGCTGCCCGAGGAGAGGCGCCACCCGCGGCAGATCTCGCGCGGATCGGCAAGCAGCCCGGTCCCGAAGGGGCTGAGGCGCTGGCGCTGCTCGTGGAAGGTCAGGTGGCGGAAGGCAAGGCGCCGTCCGCGCAGGATGTGCTGAGCCTCGGAGCCATGTACCAGGAGACCGAGGGAACGGACCTGGGCCAGAGGGTCGGCCGGGCCTATCGCCTCGCACTTGCCGCCACGGGCGACTATGACCGCGCCTTCTCCGGGCGCGCTCTCGCGCCCGACGCGGATGCCGAAGTCTGGCGTATCCTCGCCGTCTCCGGTCCCGACAGCCAGTTGCTCGAGCGGGCCGTTCTTCCAGAAACGGAACCTCTGCCGTCATTGCCTGACACGACCCGCCGGGCGCTGGCGGACCGTTTGCGAGCGCTTGGCCTCGAACGCTCCGCCGATCGATGGCATCCCGCCGAGACGGCCACCGCCGCGCCGCCGGACGAGCCTCCGCCCCCGCCCGTCCCGGCAGAGGCGGCCGGCCCGTCGTCTCCCGGAACTGATGCCGCGTCCCTTCCGCCTGCGGCGGCTGCATCCCCGTCTGTTCCGGCGTCCCTCACCCGGAGCCGCGCCCTGGTCGAGGAAAGCGCACGTGCGCGCCAGCGCATCGAGGATCTGCTGCGCGCAACGGGCGGCGAACAACCGCCCGACGGTTAGATGCGGACCGGTGAGAAGTGGGGTCCTGCCCCAAGACCCTGCCGCCAGGTCGAGGGTCGGTCGTCCAGCACGGCGGGCCCTATGCACGCCCATGTTCAGCGCCTGTCTGCCATTTGCTGGCAGAGCCTGGCTCGTCGTGGAGGGGGATAGACGAAAGCGCGGCGTCATCTGTTAACCGCCTTCGATCTCGAAGCCGCTCATCCTCCGCCGCCGGACATGGTTTGCCAAGGCACCGCTAACCGTTTCCCAAGGATCGCACGGCACACTGCGCCGTAGGAAGCCACAGGAGTCTCCAGATGATCCCTAGCAGCCGACTGCGCGCGATCCTTTCGGCCGCTCTTCTGGGGCTGGCCTTGATGCTCCACGTCTCACCTGCTTCGGCAAGGCTTCGGGATGCGGATCTGTGCGAGGAAGCTGCCCGTCGTGCCGCGCGGGCGACGGGCGTGCCGCAGGAGGTGCTGATGGCGATTACCCTGACGGAGACGGGGCGCCGGACCGGCGGCGGGCCGATGCGCCCCTGGCCCTGGGCGGTCAATGTCGCGGGACAGGGACACTGGTTTCCGAGCAGGGCAGAGGCGGAGCAGTTCGTGGCCAGCGTGCTGGACCAAGGTCGTGGGAACTTCGACGTCGGCTGCTTCCAGCTGAACAACCGCTGGCATGCCGCGAACTTTGCCTCGATGCACGACATGTTCGATCCCGACGCGAACGCGCTCTATGCCGCGCGCTACCTGCAGGACTTGCGGGGTCCGTCCGACGATTGGTCGAGCGCGGCGGGCGCCTATCATTCGGCGACGCCCGAACTGGCCCGCCGCTACCGCTCCCGCTTCGAGATGCTGCTCGCAGACCTGCCGGCCGCCGCAGCTGAGGGCGTCGTGGCCCGCGTCAACGTCTTCCCGCTCTTCCGCGCCGGCGACGTGAGAAGCACGGGCTCGCTCGTGCCGCTCGACGCGCCTGCCCGTCCCCTGTTCGGAGAGTGAGAAATGCGCCTGTCCCGGGACCGCCTTTTCCAGCCGACCATCCTGCTGGCGCTTGCCCTCATGGCGGTCATCGTCATGATGGTCCTGCCGGTGCCCGCCTGGATGCTGGACCTGGGCCTCGCCCTCTCGTTCTCGCTCGCCATCCTCATGTTCACCGTCACGCTCTTCATCGAGCGGCCTCTCGATTTTTCGGCCTTCCCCACCGTCCTTCTTTCGTCGCTGATGCTTCGCCTCTCGCTGAACATCTCCTCGACCAAGCTCATCATCGGCAACGGTCACACAGGCACCGCTGCGGCCGGTCATGTCATCGAGGGCTTCGCCAGCTTCATCATGAACGGCAGCGTCATGATGGGGGTCGTCATCTTCTGTGTCCTGCTGATCGTGAACTTCGTTGTCATCACCAAGGGCGCCGGGCGCATGGCCGAGGTGGGCGCGCGCTTTGCTCTTGACGGCATGCCCGGCAAGCAGCTTGCCATCGACAGCGACATGTCCGCCGGCGCCATAGATCACGCGGAGGCCAGACGCAGGCGCGAGCAGGAGCTGGCTGAAACCAACTTCTTCGGCTCGCTCGACGGCGCCTCGAAATTCGTCAAGGGCGACGCAGTCGCCGGATTGCTCATCACGGGCCTCAACATCGTCGTGGGCTTGCTCGTCGGCGTCCTGATGCATGACATGCCGATCGGCCGCGCCTTCGAGACCTATGCCATCCTCACCATCGGTGATGGGCTTGTGAGCCAGATCCCCGCGGTCATCATCTCGATCGCGGCGGCCCTTCTCCTGGCGCGTGGGGGTGCGGCAGGTGCCGCGGATGTCTCCTTCTTCAAGCAGCTTGGCCGCTTTCCTGCCGCTCTCGCCACTGTGTCGCTTCTGATGGCTCTGTTCGCGCTGGTGCCCGGGTTGCCGTTCGGCCCGTTCATGGCGGCGGCGACCGGGCTCGGCGCCCTCTCCTTCATGGGCCTTCGCAGGGCAGAAGACCCGACCGCTCCCACCTCGACCGAGGCCGAGGTTCCGACTGCGAGGTCTCTGGGTGACGTCCTCGACTTTGACGACATTCACATCGAGTTCGCTCCGAACCTCGTCGGGATGGTGCTTGATCCGGCGACGGGGCTCGATGCGCGCATCGTGAACATGCGCAACCATATCGCTGGCGCCTTCGGGCTGATCCTGCCGGAAATCCGGGTGACCGACGAGACTATGCTTCCTCCCGGGAGCTACAGGATCCGGCTTCAGGGGGTCGAGCGCGTGCGTGATCGCCTCCTGCCGGACCGTCTGCTCGTGCTCCTGATGGAGGGGACCGAGGCGCCGGAAGGGATTGACGTGCGCGAGCCGGTGTATGGCGCGCCCGCGCGCTGGATCCTTCCGGACGATCAGGAGAGGGCCGCCCTGGCCGGGTTGACTGTGGTCACACCGGCAGAGGTGCTTGCCACCCATCTTCTCGAGGTCATGAAGGGCAATCTCGCGCGTCTCTTGACGCTCAAGGGTCTGCGACGTCTGCTGGACGAATTCACCAATCTCTCGGACCGCAGCCGGGCCGAGGCGAACCGGCGCCTGCTCGACGAGCTTGTGCCAGACCGTGTGCCGGTGGATCTGCTGCTCGCGGTGCTCCGTCTTCTCCTGGAGGAGCGGGTGTCGATCCGAAATCTTCCCCTGATTCTCGAAGCCATTGCCGAGGCTCGCGCGCTCGGTTCGCCCGAAGAGATCTGTGAACATGTGCGACAGCGGCTGGGCTTCCAGATCGTCGCCGAGCTGAAACGCGAGGATGGCACCGTTCCCCTGATCCAGCTCGCGCCGGAATGGGAAAAGACCTTCGCGGCGCATCAGCTCGAAGGGCGGGGTCTGCGTGACGTGGCGCTGCCACCAGAGGCCTTCAGCCGATTGGCGAACGGTCTGGCCGAGAAGCTCGCACGGGCGGCCGACATGGGGCTCCAGCCGGCACTTGTGACCTCGACGCTCCGCCGCCGCTTCCTGCGCGCCGTTGTGGCCGCCAAAGGACTGATCGTTCCGGTGATCTCCTATGACGAGATCGGCACGGAGGCGCGCGCCGCCATGGTGGGCACCGTCCCGGCATGAGCACGCTTTTCGAACGGCTCGCAGAACTCGTCCTGTTGGCGCAGGATCTGTTCCGCGGAGGCTTCCTTGTCTTCCTGAGGGTAGGAGCCGCCATGGCGCTCCTGCCGGCGTTTGGCGAGACGAGCCTGCCCGTCCGGGTGCGGCTCGCCGCCGCCCTGGCCTTCACTGCGATCGTCTTTCCGGCGGTCAGCGACCGCGTCCCCACTTATGACAGCACCGTCGCCCCTCTTCTGACGGAGACAGCGGTGGGGCTGCTTCTCGGCGCTTCGCTCCGGCTCTTCGTCCTCGCGCTTCAGACAGCGGGAACCATTGCAGCGCAGGCGACGTCGCTGGCGCAGCTTTTCGGATCGACTGCGGGAGAGCCCCAGCCCGTCATGACGAATATTCTGACGCTTGCGGGACTGGCCCTCGCAGTCGCGGGCGGACTGCATGTGCAGATCGCCCTGTTCCTCATCCAGTCGTACGACATCCTGCCTGCGGCGCGGTTGCCCGATCCTGCGGACGTCGCGACCTGGGGACTTGCGCTGGTGGTGAAGAGTTTCGCGCTGGGCTTCATGCTCGCGATGCCCTTCGTTGCGGCCTCCTTCATCTTCAACGTGGCCCTCGGGATCGTCAATCGTGCCATGCCGCAGCTCATGGTTTTCTTCGTCGGAGCGCCTGCACTGACCTTCGGTGGCCTCGTCCTCCTGGCGCTTGCGGCGCCGGCCGTGCTGGGCATCTGGCTGGTGGATCTGCGTACTTTTCTCGAGGCGCCGTTCATGGGAGCGGGATCTCCATGACCGACGGGGAGGAGGACAAGCCGCACGAGCCGTCTCAGCGTAAGCTCGAGGAGGCGCGACGGAAGGGCGAGGTTCCGCGCTCCCAGGATCTGGTGACGGCTGCGGCCTATGCAGGCCTGCTTGCGGCTGCAATGACCTTGGGCGACCGGGTCTTGCAACGCACTGGTGAGATCGGCAGCACACTCCTCGGACAGGCGGACCGGCTGTCGACGCTCTTCTCGGGTCAAGCTCAGGCGCCGGTGGGTGGGCTTCTGGCCGCGGCGGTCTCCGCTGTCCTGCCTCTGTTCCTCCTGCCCGCGCTTGCAGCGGGGGGCGCGCTTCTGGCGCAGAGATCCCTCGTGGTGGCACCATCCAAGCTCGCGCCGCGGCTCGAGCGGATCTCGCCGCTCGCGGGTCTGCGCAACCGCTTCGGGCGCGCCGCGTTGGTGGACTTCCTCAAGAGCTTCGTCAAGCTGCTGCTCGTCGGCCTACTCCTTGCCTTCTTCATCTTGCGTCGGAGCGACGATATCTTAGGCCTTCTCTGGATGGAGCCGAAGATCGCACTCGGCACCATGTTCGCCCTGCTCCTCCAGTTCCTGCTGCTCGTGGTGATCCTCTCCGTCGCGGTTGGCCTCGTGGATTACCTTTGGCAGCGGTTCGAGCATCTGCGCCGCAACCGGATGTCGCGTCAGGAACTGGTCGAGGAGGCCAAGGACGCCGAGGGCGATCCCCACGTGAAGGCGCAGCGTCGGCGGCGGGCGGTGGAGATTGCAACCAACCGGATGCTGCAGGACGTGGCGAAGGCCGATGTCGTGGTGGTCAATCCGACCCATTATGCGGTGGCACTGCGCTGGAAACGGGGCGACAAGCGCGCGCCCGTCTGTGTGGCGAAGGGAGTGGACGAGGTCGCCGCCCGTATCCGTGAGCGTGCGATCGAGGCAGGCGTGCCGATCCACCGCGATCCTCCGGCGGCCAGGGCGTTGCACGCGATGGTTCAGATCGGCGAGGAGATTCGCCCCGAACATTACCAGGCCGTCGCCGCCGCGGTGCGGTTCGCGGAAACGATCCGGCGCAAGATGAAGGGACGGCGGAGATGAAGCGGGCGGCCGAGATCGACAGACTGGAAGGGCTCGCGCGACTGGTGCTGGATCTGCGCCTCGCTGACCTCAGCCGGGTGGCCCGTCAGCGGCAGGAATGTCTCGACCGTCTTGCCGCGCTGGAGCCGGCTGCAGCCGAGGATCTCGATCCGGTATCGGCGGCCCGGGCACTGCTGCTCTATCAGGCATGGGCAGATGGCCGACGGGCCGAGATCAACGGGACGCTGGCGCGATTGACGGCCGAATGGGCGCAGAAGAGCGCTGCGGCCCGGACGGCCTTTGCCCGGACGGAGGCGCTGCGGCTTGTGAAGGCCCGCATCGGATGATGCGGGCCTGCCGCAACCGGCCGATCCGGCCTCAGCTGTCCTGACGCATGATGTCGGTGATGAGCACGTCTATGGCGGTCGGGCCAAGCACGGATCGGGCCACCTCCAGCAGCGCGCGGCGCAGGGCGACCAGATTGGCGGCTTCCGTGAAGGCGCCGCGAAAGCCGCCGGCATTGGCGTGATCGAAGAGAACGCTCAGCATCCCGTCGCGCAACTTGGGCTCGACCGCATAGACCTGCTCGGTCCCGCCCGGCGGAACCTCGAGGCTGAGCGAGAGGATGACCATCGAGGCCACGCGCCCGTCCTCGATGATCGGCACGATGAACTGGTTGTTGAGCTTGGCATATTCCGGCTGCTCTTCCGGATTTGCGGAATGGTCCTCGGCTGCCGGCTCGGCCGCGGGGGCATGTGCATTGGCAGCACCTTCGCCACCGGTCGCATGGTCCGGTCCGGCAGCCTCGGCGGCGGGACGCAGGAAGAGCCCTGCGCCCACGCCCGCTCCGAGACCCGCCAGCGCCAGAAGAAGGGGGAGAAGAAAGCGCATCATGTCAGAACGGGAGGATGATGTCGGCCACCTGCTGGCCGTAGCGGGGTTGCTGGACATCGGTGATCTGGCCGCGCCCGCCGTAGGAGATCCGGGCTTCCGCGATCTTGTCGTAAGTGATCTCGTTCTGCCGCGAGATATCGCCCGGCCGGACATAGCCTGTCACGACCAGCTCGCGCAGCTCGTAATTCACGCGCACCTCCTGCTGGCCCTGGATGCGGAGGACGCCGTTCGGCAGTTCCTCGACCACGGTGGCCGCGACACGGAGGGTCATCTTCTCCTTCCGGCGCACCGACCCGTCGCCCGCATAGTTCGAGGAGGAGGTAGTCGAGACCGCGTCCGCCATCGAGGCCCCGTCGGGAAGGTGGCGGTCGATCCGCTGCGGCAGGCCGAAGAAGGACGGCAGGCCCAGCGTCTCGCCGCCCGACCGGCTGCGTCCCGTGGAGTTCGAGATCTCGGCACGGTCGTCGATCTCGATCACCACCGTCAGGATGTCGCCGCGGCGGCTGGCCCGCCGGTCGCCGAGCAGCGAGGCCCGGTCGCCCGCCCAGAGCGAGGATCCTGCGGTGGGCCCTGAGTTGGCCACATCCTCGGGCAGCGGCAGCGCATACATCGCATGATACTGGAACGTGTCGTCGGCTGGCGTGAAGGACGGAGCCTTGCCGACCTCGGACAGGCGCGCGCAGGAGGGCAGGACGAGGATCAGAAGGATCAGGCGTCGCATGGGATGTCCTTCAGGAGCCGGGGCCGACATGCACCGCGCCGTCTTCCGCGATGCGGCCCGACACGGTGGTGCGCGAGGAGAGGTTCATCACGCGGATCTCGTCGCCCACGCCGCCGCGGGAGAGGGCGCGGCCCTCCGCCCGGATCTCGAGCGCCCCCAGCCGGTAGGAGAGCGGCACGAGCTGGTTGCGGTCGATGATCGCGGGCGGCCCCAGATCCGCGGCCCGCACCGGCCGTCCGGCATAGAGGGTGACGCGCGCCTCCTGACCGAGGGCCTGCGACAGCTCGGCCAGGGCGCCGGGCATGTCCTGCGGGGCGAGAGCGAGATCCTCGGGGCCCAGGATCGAAAGGGCGCGCACCGTGCGCGCGGCAACGACCGTCTCGGCAGAGGCCGGCCACGCGAGAAGAAGCAGAAGGGCGAAGGCGCGCATCATCGCACCTGCGACGTGGCCGCGAGCATCTGGTCGGCCGCGGTGATCACCTTCGCGTTCAGCTCGTAGCCGCGCTGGGCCTTGATGAGCTCGGTGATCTCCTGCACGGAATCGACGGAGCTCTCCTCCAGATAGCCCTGCCGGAGCGTGCCGAACCCGTCCTCGCCCGCCACGCCCCCGATGGGCGGGCCGGAGGCTGCCGTTTCGAGGAAGAGGTTCGAGCCGATCGCCTCCAGCCCCTTCTCGTTCGTGAAACCGGTGAGCGAGATCTGCCCCAGAAGCTGGGGCTGCACCTGGCCCGTGAAATAGCCCCAGACCTCGCCCGTCGCATCGATCGAGATGCTGGCGGCATCCTGCGGAATGGTGATCCCCGGCGCGACCTCGTGGCCGTCCGAGCTGACGATCAGCCCCTCGGCCGAGCGCTTCAGGGCGCCGTCCCGGGTATAGGCCGACTGGCCCGAAGGCAGCGTGACCTCCAGATAGCCGCGCCCGTCGATCGCCAGATCGAGATCCCCCCGCGTCTGGGCAAGCGCACCCTGCGAAAGCACGACCGAGACGGCCGAAGGGCGCACACCCATCCCGAGCTGGACGCCGGTGGGCAGCATCCGGCCGTCCTCGGCGCTGACGGTGCCGGGGCGCACCACCTGCTGATAATGGAGATCGGCGAAATCCGCCCGGCGGGCGTTGTAGCCCGTCGTCGACATGTTCGCGAGGTTGTTCGAGATGACATCGACGCGGGTCTGCTGCGCGCTCATCCCTGTGGCTGCGATCTGAAGCGCCTTCATCGGCTGTCTCCGAGTGTTCTGACGGTGGTGCGGATCCGGTCATCCTCGCGGTCGAGGAAGCTCTGACCCATCTCGTAGGCGCGCTGCACGTCGATCATCCGCGCGATCTCTGAGACCGGCTCGACGTTCGAGTCCTCCAGCGCGCCTTGAACAAGGGTGGCGCCCTCGGCGGGCTCGGTTCCGCCCTCGGCGGAGAAGCGCGTACCGCCCTCGTGCCGGAGCCCGAGGGGATCGGTGGGCTGCCAGAGCCCGACGCGGCCGATGGGCTGGTCACCGGCCGACAGCGTGCCGTCGGCCGAGAGAACCACCCCGCGCGCATCGGGCGGGATGAAGAGCGGGGCGGCCCCCGCATCGAGCAGACGGTTGCCGTCGGCATCCACCAGCTCGCCCTCGGCATTGGGCGTGAAGCTGCCCGCGCGCGTCAGCTCCTGCCCCTGCGGCGTCTCGATCAGGAAGAAGCCCTCGCCCATGATCGCGAAATCGAACGGCGCACCCGTGCGGGTAAGGCCCCCCTGCGTGAGGTCGATCTGACGCGCGCTGGCGCTCGCCATCGAAAGCGAGGCCTCGCCCTCGAGCCGCTTCACATGTTCGGTGAAGACGATCCCCTCGCGGCGAAAGCCTGTGGTCGAGATGTTCGCGATGTTGTTGGCCACGCTCTGCATCTCGCGCATGAGGCCCGACTGGCGGGTGAGCGTGGTGTAGCCGGCCGCGTCCATGTCAGCGCCCTTCTATCCGGGGAACGATGGAGTCGGTGAAGAAGGCCACGAGGGTCGTCGTCATGAAGCTCATCGAGACCCAGAAGACCAGCAGCATGGCGCCCACCTTGGGAACGAAGGTGAGCGTCATCTCCTGCACGGAGGTGAGCGCCTGCAGAAGGCCGATGGTGACGCCCGCCACCAGCGCCACCCCGAGGAGCGGCGAGGAGATCAGCACGGCGACCCAGAGCCCCTGCCGGAGGGCATCGTAGAGCGCGAGCTCGGACATCAGACCGGCATCCTCAGGATCTCCTGATAGGCCTCGACCACCTTGTCCCGCAGGGTGACCGCCGTCTCGACGGCCATCTGCGAGGCGGCCAGTGCTTCGACCAGCGCGTGGGGATCGGCCTTTCCGGTCATGGCGGCACGGGCGGTTTCTTCCCCCTGCGCCAGCGTCTGCGTGAAGCTTTCAGCCGCACGCTCGAATGCGGCCGTCAGCCCCACCGACGGTTGGTCGGGCGCGGCTGCGGTCCGTGCCTTCGCATAGCTTTGTGCTGCGATGGAGGTTCTGATGTCCATTCTGGAACTCCTTTCAACGACGCAGGAGGTCGAGCAGGCTCTGCGTCATCTGGCGCGCCTGATCGAACATCCTGAGATTGGCCTCGTAGCTGCGCTGCGCCTCGCGGGCGTCGGCGACCTCGACCACCAGATCCACGTTGGACCCGTCATAGTAGCCGTCCTCGCCGGCCAGCGGATGGCCGGGCGCGTAGATCTTCTGCAGCTCGCTCCGGTCGAGCCGCACGGGGCCGGTCGAGACCAGGCCGCTGTCGGGATCCTCCTGAAAGCTGACCGTCTTGCGGTGGTAGCCCGGCGTGTCCGCGTTCGCGATGTTCTCGGAGACATGTCGCAGCCGGAGCGCCTGCGAGCGCATGCCGGACGCCGAGAGGCCCAGGGATTGCAGGAGATCAGTCATGATCATGCACTCCGGCCGAGGCTGGTGCGGATCAGGCGCGAGCTGCTCTGATAGATTGCGAGCGCCATCTCGTGCTGCTGCCGCGCCGCCACGGCCCGCACCATCTCATCCTCGAGCGAGACCGTGTTGCCGTTGGGCGAAGCCGCGCCTGGCCCCTCGACCGGAACGGGATCCGCCGCCGAGGCCTCGGCCGAGCGCAGGTGACCCGGTCGGGTCGTGCGAAGACCCACGGTGCCGGAGGCATAGCTTTCGAACTCCGGCAGGTCCTGCGCCCGATATCCGGGCGTGTCGGCATTGGCCAGATTGTGCGCCACCACCTCGGTGCGCAAGCCGGCGTGGCGGGCCATGGATTGCGCCATTCTGACGATCTCGAGCTTCTCGAACATCGGGGCTTCTCCCTCGATCGGTTTCACCAAGGCTTAAGGGCGATTCCTTTAGAAAGGGTAAGGCGCGAACAAAGAGGGATTTGATGTCGGGTGAATTTGACGGACTTCTGGCGGAGATCGCGGCGATCCCGCTGAGCCGCCGCTATGGGCGCGTGACCGGGATCGGCCGGGGAACCTTATCCGTCGGAGGCCTCGAGCAGGGCACCGCGCTGGGCGACCGGGTGGAAATCTGCGGCGCGGGCGGCATCCTCGGCGGCGAGGTTCTGCGGCTTTCGGCGCACGAGGTGACGATCCTGCCCGACGGCAGCCCGGAAGGCCTCGCGATCGGCGATGCGGTTGCTCTCGTCGGCCCCGCAGAGATCGCGCCGGACGACAGCTGGATCGGCCGGATCGTCGATCCGCTCGGCCGCCCGCTCGACGGGCGCCCGCTGTTTCGCGGCCCGCGAGCGCGTCCCTTGCGCGCGGCCGCGCCGGCGGCGGCGGCCCGCCGCAGCCTCGGGCCGCGGCTTCCCACCGGAGTTGCGGTCTTCGACACGCTGCTGCCTCTTGTCCAGGGGCAGCGGATCGGGCTCTTCGCGGGGTCAGGGGTGGGGAAGTCCTCGCTTCTCGCCAAGTTCGCGCGGAGCGTCGTGGCCGACGTGGTGGTGATCGGGCTCGTGGGCGAGCGGGGTCGCGAGCTGCGCGATTTCACCGAGCGGGTGCTCGGGCCTGCGGGCATGGCGCGTGCGGTGGTGGTGACGGCCACCTCCGACCAGTCGCCGCTGGTTCGCCGTCGCTGCGGCTGGGCGGCCATGGCGGTGGCCGAGCATTTCCGCGACCAGGGGCTTCATGTGCTGCTCCTCGTCGATTCGATCACCCGTTTTGCCGAAGCTCATCGCGAGGTCGCGCTCGCGGGCGGCGAGGCGGCGAGCATGAGGGGCTTTCCCCCGTCGACAGCCCACACGATCATGGCCCTGGCCGAACGCGCGGGACCGGGCGCTGAGGGCACAGGCGACATCACGGCTGTCTTCTCGGTTCTCGTGGCCGGGTCCGACATGGAGGAGCCGGTGGCAGATATTCTCCGCGGGGTGCTCGACGGCCATGTGGTGATGGATCGCAAGATCGCCGAGCGCGGACGCTTTCCGGCGATCGACCTGCTGCGATCCGTGTCGCGGGCCCTGCCTGAGGCCGCGAGCACGGCCGAAAATGCGCTGATCGCCGAGGCGCGTCGGCTGCTCGGGGCCTGGGACCGTGCCGAGATGATGATCCAGGCGGGGCTTTACGCCAGAGGATCCGATCCGCTCGTGGATGCGGCGATCCGGGTCTGGCCCGCGCTCGACGCCTTTCTGGCCGAGGATGCGCCGGACGGCATCGACGCCAGTTTCCGTCGCCTGGCCGACTGTCTCGGGCTCTGACGGTCAGAGCCTGTGCCGGGGAGCGACTTCCGGCCGGGTTTCGGCGAGCCGACCGTGGCCGTCGTAGACGACGACCGTCCCCGATGCGGCCTGCCGGATCTCCTCGAGCCGCCGGCGCGCCGCGCGGACCCCGCGTGCGGCCGCGGCGAGACAGGCAAGGTTGCCCTCGGCCTTTCGGCGCAGGGCGATCAATCGTGCGGGATCGGGGGGCAGCCGCTCCAGCGCCTCGGCGAGCCGCGTCTCGAGGTTGGGCAGGGCGGCAAGGTCGCCAGCCGTGACGGTCCGGCGAATCTCGTCGAGCAGCGAGTCGAGCGGATCAGAGACCATCGTCCATCCCCTTCGTCAGAGACCGGTAAAATTGCTCGGCAAGGCCGATGCCGCCGGAGCGGACCATCCCGGCCGCCTGCTCGTCCCGCAGGAACGAGGCGAACTGCTGCTCGCCGATGCCGCCCCCGAATGGCCCCGACGCCGACCCCAGGCCGGTGTGGCCAAGCATTTCGGAGAGGAAGGCGGCCTCGAGTTCCTCGGCTTTCCGGCGCAGGTCCGGCCTGGGGTCGTGGGCCAGAGTCGGCTTGGGAGTGATCGTTACGGACATGGGGGTCTCCTTGGGTCGGATTTTTTCGATCCTGCCGGAGAGGCGTAAATGTTCCGTAATCCCTTTCCGCCAGAAAGGGCAAAAGCGACAGAGGGCTCTGGCCGTGATCATTGGTGCAATTCCGCAGGCGGTTGCCTCTCCTGAACTGGCGCTCAAGGCGCCTGCCGCGACGCTGGCAGGCGAGGCCTTTGCCGCTGAACTGGAGTCCAGTGCGCTGCCCGAGCCGCCGCCCGCGGAGCCTCTCACTGCCGAGGCTCCGACCAGCCCGGTCCCGGCTGAGGATCGGGATGCGGACGGAGATGCATCCCCGAACGAAGAACCTGTGCTCTGTGTCTGCAATCCCGTGGCCCCGCCGTGGCAAATCCGCGTTCCAACTTCGTCCGCCACAGAACCGGAGCTGCCCCCGGTGCCGACGACGAGACTTCCCGGCGAGGACGAGGGTGCAGGCACCCTTGCCGCGCCAGGCCCTGCGGTCGAAGCAGATGCCGGGCTTCCGCCCAAGGATGGCGACCCCGCTCCGCCTCCCGATGCAAGGCACCGAGACCCGCCTGCCGAGCCTGCCGCGGACGCGCCGCCTGGCGGAGGCCGAGAGGCTGGAGCTTGCCCCTCTGCCGGGTTGAACAGGCTCGGTGTCGCCGGTCCCGAGACAGGGGGGGCGCCACCGCCAGACCCGGATCGCCTTTCTCAGGTCTCGCCGGCGCAACCCACTCCTGCGGCGCCCTTGACGGTCAGCTTTGCAGCTTCAAGCGGACTTCCGGAGGGGAAGACTGTCAACCTGTCGTCGCGAACCGCCGAGGCATTGCCTCGCAGGGACGAGGCAGCAGGGGCGAAAGATACCGCAGCCGCGTCTGTCGTGGCAGCTCCCTTGCCGGGCGACAGGCCAGACAAGGGGGAGGACTTGCCCAGCAGTGGCGCCGGCAAGATCTTGCAGCCTTCGGCAAACGAGGCTGTTGCGGAGTTCCGCCAAACGGAGGCAAGCCCCGCTGCGCCCGCGCCGACCGTGCTGCGCCCCTCTCCCTATCCGGCGCCGCCCGTGGGCCTTGCCTCAAACGGGAGGGCTCCGGCGCTGCCGTTGGCAGTGTCGCCCGTCTCTTCTCATTCGGAGGCGCCTGTGGGCCGAGTCCCATCCGGGGCGGATCCGGCGCCCACGGCGGCGGTGCCGCTGGTCTCCCCCTATCCGGCTGCACGTTTAAGCCGCGTTCCGACAGGTCTGGCTCCGGCGCGACCGCCGTCTCGGGTGGACGGCTTATCCGAGCAGGACGACGCCTTCCGAGCGCGTGTCGCCTATATCGTCAGCATGCCGCAAGCCCGATCCGAGCCCGGGCTGAACCTGCTGCCGCGCCAGGGCGCTTCTGCCAACATGTCGGGATCGGACCCGACTCTGCCGAATCCTAGGGGCGCAGCCAATGGATCCGATGTTGGACCTCCGCAAAGGCAGTCGGCGCACGACCCGGCACCTGCTGTGGGCTACGATCTGCCGGCAAAGCCCGAGATGCCACTTTCGCGCCATGCCCCGCTTCAGCCGAAGGAGCCTCAGCCGGCTCATCCGCGGGCGGAAAGAAGGCCTGTACCGCCCCCGGTTCCGGCTTCGTCCGAAGGGGCGCTTCCGGCAGCGCAACCGACGGCCGTGGCACCCCGGGATGTTGCGATTGCGGCTCCCGTAATCACGGTGCCTGCAGCAGCCGAGCGCGGAGGAACCAAGGAGTCCGCATCAGCGGAGCGCGGAGGAACCAAGGCAATACGGCATCAGATGGCATCGGAACGGCTGGCAGGTCCCGGGAATTCCGCCTCGTCGAGGCCCGAACCGCAGGCGGCCGCGTCTGGCGAAACTCAGAGGCAATCGCCAGAAACGGACTTGGCGCCTGACCTGCCTGTCGCTCACGATCCTCCGCCGTCCGCTCCGGTGCTTTCCGAGCCGCGGGTGGCGCCGGATCAGGCGCGCACACCCGCTCATCCGGCGCCGCAAGCCCCCTCCCGAGCGGCGGCCGAGGCCCAGAGCGGCGAGGAGGATGCAGTGGAGGTCGTCCTGCAACCGGATGAACTCGGCCGGGTGAAGATGACCGTGGCCCATGACGGTGGTCATGTGCGCGTGCTCGTTCAGGCGGACCGGACCGACACGCTCGATATGATGCGTCGGAACTCGGGAGATCTCGGCGTCGAGATGCGGCAGGCGGGCTTCTCGGGCGCCTCGCTCAGCTTCGGCGGGCGCGAGGGGCAGCCGCCGCCCCGGGCGCGGGCCGCATTGGAGGCGGAGAGCACGGATGTTCAACCCCCGACGGCCGCGACCAGCCGGTCGGCGACAGGCCTCGACCTCAGGATCTAGGAGTTCATCATGAATGTCACGGGCACGGAAACGAGCGCCGGCAGTTCGACCACGCGGAGCAGGGGCGACGCCTCTGCCGACAAGGCGGTCACGTCCGACTACGAGACGTTCCTCCGGATGCTGACCACGCAGCTCCAGAATCAGGATCCGATGAACCCCATGGAGTCGGACGATTTCGCCATGCAGCTCGCGACCTTCTCGGGCGTGGAGCAGCAGGTGAAGACCAACGAGATTCTGACCGGGATGGGGGCCTCGATCGGGGTGATGGGCCTGTCCGAGCTGGCAGGCTGGATCGGGCGCGAGGCGGAGGTCGAAGCCCCGGCCTGGTTCGACGGCGCGCCGCTCACCCTTTCGCCGAAGCCTTCCGAGGATGCGGATCGGGCGGTGCTGGTCGTGCGGAACGCCGCGGGCGCGGTTGTGGCGCAGGAGGACATCCCGATCGGCGGAGGGCAGATGGAGTGGGCGGGCACGGATGCCTCCGGGCAGCCGCTGCCGAAGGGCGCCTACAGCTTCACTGTCGAGAGCTACACGGGCGATCAGGTCACGGACACGTCGAAGGTGGGCGTCTACGCCGAGATCATCGAGGCGCGCGGCGGCAGCAGCGGCACGCTCCTCGTGATGAAGGGGGGCATCGAGGTTCCCGCAAGCGCAGTCACTGCGCTGCGGGACGCCTCATAGAAGGCTGCCGATCCACACGCCCGCAGCCGTGAGCCCAGCCCCCGCCAGCATCCAGACCATCGGATGGGTCTCGCGCCGCGGCGGTTCCTCAACCTCGGGATGGCCCTGCCGGATCAGCCGTGCCTCGACGAGTCGCGGCAGGCGCGGCCCGAACCGCCCGAGGATCCGCGCCGTCCGCAGGAGATCGCGGGCGACAGCCTTCGGCCCCACATTGTCGCGGATGTAATCCTCGACGATCGGGCGGGCGACCTGCCAGATGTTGATATGGGGGTCGAGCGAGCGCGCGACCCCTTCGACGACTACCATTGTCCGCTGAAGGAGGATCAGTTCGGTCCGCGTCTCCATGCCGAACCGCTCTGTGACCTCGAAGAGGTAGGCGAGCAGTCGCGCCATCGAGATCCGCGAGGCGTCCATGCCGAAGATGGGTTCGCCCACCGCGCGCAGGGCGCGGGCGAATTCGTCGATGTCGCGGTCGGCCGGAACGTAGCCCGCCTCGAAATGGACTTCGGCCACGCGGCGATAGTCGCGCTGGATGAAGCCGAAGATGATCTCGGCATAGACGCGGCGGGTATATTCGTCGAGCCGCCCCATGATGCCGAAATCATAGGCGATAATATCGCCGTTCGCGGCCACCTTCAGGTTGCCCTGATGCATGTCGGCGTGAAAGAAGCCGTCGCGCAGCGCATGACTGAGGAAGAGCGAGAGCACGCGCGTGCCGAGCTCGGTCCGGTTGTGGCCGGCCGCGTCGAGCGCGGGATTGTCCGCAAGCGAGAGGCCCTCTGCCCAGCCGATGGTCATGACCTGCCGCGCCGAGAGGTTCCAGACCGGTTTGGGCACCTGAAAACCCGCGTCCGCCTCGGTATTCACCGCGAATTCGCCGGCCGAGGCCGACTCGAGCCGCAGGTCGAGTTCGCCGTTCACCACGCCTTCGAAATGACGGATGACCTCGGTCGGACGCAGGCGGCGCGAGGAGGGAGACAGAAGCTCGATGATCTGCGCGGCGAGATAGAAGGCGTCGATGTCGGTGCGGAAGGCGCGCTCGATCCCCGGGCGCAGGACCTTGACCGCCACCTCGACCCCGGTGTCGGCCAGCCGCGCGCGGTGAACCTGCGCGATCGAGGCCGCCGCGACCGGCTCGGAGAATTCCGAGAAGACGCGGTCGACGGGGAGATGCAGTTCTTCCTCGATCAGGGCCTTGGCGACAGACGTGGGGAAGGGCGGCAGCTTGTCCTGCAGATACTGGAGCTGCAGCGCCATCTCGGGGCCCACCACGTCGGGCCGGGTCGAGAGGATCTGTCCGAACTTGATGTAGGCCGGCCCGAGCGCCGTCAGCGCCCGCGTCGCCGGCGGCAGCGCCGGATCGCCCGGCAGCCCCAGCCACTTGAACGGCCAGCCGAGCACCCGCGCCACCACGCGCAGATTGGCGGGCGCATCCATCGCCTCGAGCACGGCGCCGATGGCGCCTGTGCGCTCCATGGTGGCAGCGGTGCGAACCAGCCGCCAGATGTTGTGGGGACCCCTCAAATCAGATCTTCCAGCCGGAATGCAGCGCTGCGATGCCCAGGGAGAGGTTGCGGTATTTCACCAGACCGAAGCCGGCCTTGCGGATCATGTCCGCGAATGTCTCCTGATCCGGAAACTTGCGGATGGATTCCACAAGATATTGATAGCTGTCGCGGTCGTTCGCCACGATCTGCCCCATCACCGGGATCACGTTGAAGGAATAGCGGTCATAGGCCCATTGCATCATCGGGTTGGGCAGCTGGCTGAACTCCAGCACCATGAGCCGGCCGCCCGGCTTCAGCACGCGGTAGGCCTCGTTCAGCGCGTCCTGCACGCGGGTCACGTTCCGGATGCCGAAGCTGATCGTATAGACGTCGAACGTGTTCGAGGCGAAAGGCAGGGCCATCGCATCGCCCACCACCCAGTCGAGCCGGTCGGCCATCTGGGCCGCGTCGGCGCGTTGCCGGCCCTCGACCAGCATCGACTCGGTCATGTCGCAGACGGTCGCCTCGGCGCCCGGCGCGCGCTTGAGGAAGCGGAACGAGATGTCACCCGTGCCGCCCGCCACATCGAGGAGCTTCTGGCCCGGCCGCGGTGCGAGCCAGTCCATCATTGCGTCCTTCCAGAGGCGGTGCACGCCGCCCGACATCAGGTCGTTCATGATGTCGTATTTCGAGGCCACGCGGGTGAAGACCCCATGAACCATCCCCGCCTTCTCGCCTTCCGGAACCGTCCGGAAGCCGAAATGTGTCGTGTTGGAAGTTTCGTCGCTCATGGGCTCTTGTCGTCCTCTGCTGCGCCCTCTTTATAGGGCCGGGCGCGGGGGCTGCAATGGACCCCCTTGCTGCCATCTGTCGCGGAGTGGCCGATGCCCGAGCTTCCAGAAGTCGAAACCGTGCGCCGGGGGCTCGAGCCCGCGATGGCGGGCAGGCTGATCGCCGAGGCGCGCGTGAACCGCGCGGATCTGCGCTGGCCCTTTCCCCCGCGCATGGCCGAGCGGCTGACGGGGCAGCGGGTTCTGCGGCTGCGGCGGCGGTCGAAATACATTCTCGCGGACCTCTCGGGGGGCCAGTCGCTGCTGATCCATCTCGGCATGTCGGGGCGGATGCTGGTCTCGGGCGCGCAGCTGGGAGAGTTCTTCCACGGCCATCCCGCGCCCTCGCGTCACGATCATGTGGTGCTCGAGATGGAGGGAGGCGCGCGCATCACCTTCAACGATGCGCGCCGCTTCGGGGCGATGGATCTGGTGGCGACGGAGGCGGCCGAGGCCCATCCGCTGCTCGCCGTGCTGGGCCCCGAGCCGCTCGGCAACGCCTTCGACGGCGCCTATCTCGCGGCCCGGCTCGAAGGGCGGCGGACGCCGATCAAGGCGGCCCTCCTCGACCAGCGGATCGTGGCGGGCCTCGGCAACATCTATGTCTGCGAGGTGCTGTTCCGCGCAGGCCTGGCGCCCGGCCGCCTGGCGGGCAGCCTGAGCCGCGCCGAGGCCGAGGGCCTCGTGCCGCTGATCCGCGAAGTGCTCCTTGAGGCGATCGAGGCGGGCGGATCCTCGTTGCGCGATTACCGTCAGGCGGATGGCGAGCTCGGCTACTTCCAGCACACGTTCAGGGTGTACGGACGCGAGGGTTTGCCCTGCGTGACGCCCGGTTGCTCCGGCACCGTGGGGCGGATCGTGCAGTCGGGACGCTCGTCCTTCCACTGCCCGCTCTGCCAGAGATGACTTGATCCCTGCCGCCGGACTGCTAGACCTTCGCGGAATTGCCATGACGAGGGAACCCGAATGGCCTACGAAACCCTGATCGTCGAGATCGAGGATTATGTGGCGCTGATCCGGCTGAACCGCCCGGACGCGCTCAATGCGCTCAACAGCAAGATGATGTCCGAACTGGCCGATGCGCTCGGCGCGGCCGACCGGAACGAGAAGGTGCGCTGCATCGTCCTCACCGGGTCGGAGAAGGCCTTCGCCGCCGGTGCCGACATCAAGGAGATGGCCGAGCAGAGCTTCGTCGATGTCTTCGGCAGCGATTTCTTCACCTCGGATTCCGAGGCGATGCTGCGGGTGCGCAAGCCGATCGTGGCGGCGGTGGCGGGCTATGCGCTCGGCGGTGGCTGCGAGCTGGCGATGATGTGCGACTTCATCATTGCCGCCGATACGGCCAAGTTCGGCCAGCCCGAGATCAACCTCGGCGTCGTGGCCGGGCTCGGCGGCACGCAGCGCCTGACGCGCTTCGTGGGCAAGTCGAAGTCCATGGACATGCATCTGACCGGCCGCTTCATGGATGCGGCCGAGGCCGAGCGCTGCGGCCTCGTGAGCCGCGTGGTGCCGGCCAAGAACCTGATGGAGGAGGCGATGAAGGCCGCCTCCAAGATCAGCGAGAAGTCGCTTCTGACCGCCATGGCGGTGAAGGAGGCGGTGAACCGCAGCTACGAGACCACGCTGCGCGAGGGTGTCCTCTTCGAGCGCCGCCTCTTCCACGCGCTTTTCGCCACCGAAGACCAGAAGGAGGGCATGGCGGCCTTCCTCGAGAAGCGGACTCCGCAGTTCCGCGACAAGTAATTCGCCGGGCCGCGGCGGAAATCGATCCCTGCGGGTTGACTTGTCACCGAGTCGCCCGTAAAGACGCGGCTTCAACGAGAGATCGAACGTAGAGACGGAAGTCCTGATACATGGCCAACTCGCCCCAGTCCAAGAAGCGTGCCCGCCAGGCCGAGGCCCGCGCCGCCGTTAACAAGGCCCGCCGGTCGCGGATCCGCACCTTCCTGCGCAAGGTCGAGGAAGCGATCGCCACGGGTGACGCGTCGGTTGCTGCCGCCGCCCTGAAGACCGCCCAGCCCGAGCTGGCGCGCGGTGTCACCAAGGGTGTGCTGCACAAGAACACCGTGGCCCGCAAGATGTCGCGCCTCGCGCACCGTGTGAAGGTGCTGTCGCAGCCCGCCGCAGCCTGATTTTCCTGCATTGTCAGCAGGTTGAAACGCGCCCCTCGGGGCGCGTTTTTTATTTTCCGCGTCTTCAATGGTCGCCTTTTGCCCGGCCTGTGGCGCTTCCGCACGGTTGCCGGGATTCGCTGCGACAAAGGATTAGTCAACAACGAAGTTCGGTTGCAGATGCTCGGCGCCGCTTGCTAGCGTCATCCCAGCGATTCACACGTCCTTGGGGGGACATGGCCGATCGCGGATTGTCATACGTTTGCTGCCAACTGCCGCGCCAAGCGGTGGGATGAATGATGTTCCGTGGTCTCGGGGTTACGATTCTTGTGCCCAAAAGGCACGATCCGCGTTGGCGGAGAAGCGACGTCATGTCCGCTTCGTCCGTGGCGGTTACCCGGTAGCCGCACTGCCTGCATTCGCAGGCGGTGGGGTGGTCTCATGCGCGCCGGTCTTCCGGCGCCCCCATTTGCGTTGCTTCGCAGAACCAAAACAAGGCATCTCCGCGCATTCGGCGCGGGCGGGGCCGCAGGCGATGAACGGCGAACGGGCATAGGAAATGACGAATGAGACCTGGGTTCAAGTGCGCGAAGGGCTCCTCAAGAGGGTGGGCCGCAACAATTTCGTGACCTGGATCGAGCCGCTCCGGCTCATGGGTCTCGACGAGGGTGTGGCACGGTTCGAGGTGCCCACCCTGTTCTTCGGCGACTGGGTCCAGCGCAACTTCGCGGACCATATCCGCATGCGTCTGACCGAGGCCGGTTCGCCGGTCGAGCGGCTGGAGTTTGCCGTCTCCAACACGCCCCGCGCACCGCTCAAGGAGGTCAAGGCCGCTGCCCCCGCCGCATCCCCGGCCCGCGCCCGTCCGGCGCCGCCCGAGGAGGATCTGCGCGGCGCCCCGCTCGATGCCCGCTTCACCTTCGACAGTTTCGTGGTGGGCAAGCCCAACGAGCTCGCCCATGCCGCCGCCCGCCGCGTGGCCGAAGGGGGCCCCGTCACCTTCAACCCGCTGTTCCTCTATGGCGGCGTGGGTCTCGGCAAGACGCACCTCATGCATGCCATCGCCCATGACCTGCAGAAGCGCCAGCCGGGCGCGCGCGTGCTCTATCTCTCGGCCGAGCAGTTCATGTATCGCTTCGTTCAGGCGCTGCGCGAGCGCGAGATCCTGGGCTTCAAGGAGCTGTTCCGGTCGGTCGACGTGCTGATGGTCGATGACGTGCAGTTCATCGCGGGCAAGGACTCGACGCAGGAAGAGTTCTTCCACACGTTCAACGCGCTGGTGGACCAGAACAAGCAGATCGTCATCTCGGCCGACCGCGCGCCGGGCGAGATCAAGGATCTCGAGGAGCGGATCAAGAGCCGCCTGCAATGCGGCCTCGTGGTGGACCTGCATCCCACCGACTACGAGCTGCGTCTGGGCATCCTCCAGCAGAAGGCCGACTTCTACCGCGAGCAGTACCGCGGCCTCGTGATCGCCGACGGTGTGCTCGAGTTTCTGGCGCACCGCATCACCACGAACGTCCGCGTGCTCGAGGGGGCCCTCACCCGCCTCTTCGCCTTCGCAAGCCTCGTGGGCCGCGAGATCACGCTCGATCTGGCACAGGACTGTCTGGCCGACATCCTGCGTGCCTCGGACCGCAAGGTCACGATCGAGGAAATCCAGCGCAAGGTGGCGGAACATTACAACATCCGCCTGTCGGACATGATCGGCCCGAAGCGCCTGCGCACCATTGCGCGGCCGCGGCAGGTGGCCATGTATCTGGCAAAGCAGCTCACGCCCCGCTCGCTGCCCGAGATCGGCCGTCGCTTCGGGGGCCGCGATCACACCACGATCATGCACGGGGTGCGCAAGATCGAGGAACTGATGGCGACCGACTCGCAGCTGGCCGACGATCTGCAACTGCTGCGCCGTCTGCTGCAGGCCTGAGCCTGTGGCCCGGGGGGCGCTTGACGCTCCCCGCAATCCATCCATAGTCGGGAAAAATCTTGAGGTTCGGTGCGAAACCGGGCAGTTTCGGCGTCCGCGTCAAGAAGGGGTGAGGGAATGAAGATCAGCATCGAGCGCGGGGCTCTGCTCAAGGCCGTGGGTCAGGCCCAGTCGGTCGTCGAGCGTCGAAACACGATTCCGATCCTCGCGAACGTCCTGATCGAGGCCGAAGGCGACACCGTGTCCTTCCGCGCGACAGACCTCGACATCGAAGTGGTGGACCGCACGCCCGCGGTGGTCGAGCGTGCGGGCGCCACCACCGTCTCGGCGGTCATGCTGCACGAGATCGTCCGCAAGCTGCCCGATGGCGCGCTTGTGGGCCTGTCCGAGGACCCGGCCTCGGGGCGGCTCACGGTGACGGCGGGCCGGTCGGTCTTCAGCCTCGCGACCCTGCCCAGGGAAGATTTTCCGGTGATGGCGAGCTCGGAATACAGCTCGACCTTCAAGGCGCCGGCCCCCGTGCTGCGGCGGCTGTTCGACAAGGCCAAATTCGCGATCTCGACCGAGGAGACGCGCTATTACCTGAACGGCGTCTACATGCATGTGGCGACGGGCGAGGAGGGGCCGGTGCTGCGCTGCGTGGCGACCGACGGCCACCGGCTGGCGCGGATCGATGCGGCCCTGCCCGAAGGGGCGCAGGGTATGCCCGGGGTGATCGTGCCGCGCAAGACCGTGAACGAGCTGCGCAAGCTGCTGGACGATGACGAGGTGGAGATCGCGGTCTCGGTCTCGGAGACGAAGGTGCGCTTCGCCACGCCGCAGATCACCATGACCTCGAAGGTCATCGACGGGACCTTCCCCGATTACAGCCGCGTGATCCCGACCGCGAATGCGCGCCGGCTCGAGGTGGATGCCCAGGAATTCGCCAAGGCCGTGGACCGGGTGGCCACCGTCTCGTCGGAACGCTCTCGGGCGGTGAAGCTCTCGCTCGACGAGGACCGGCTGGTCCTGTCGGTCAATGCGCCCGATTCCGGCGCGGCCGAAGAGGAGCTGGCGGTGGCCTACGGCGACGAGCGGCTGGAGATCGGCTTCAACGCCAAATATCTCCTCGAGATCGCGAGCCAGGTGGACCGCGAGAATGCCGTCTTCCTGTTCAATTCCTCGGGCGATCCGACGCTGATGCGCGAAGGCAACGACATGTCGGCGGTCTATGTCGTGATGCCGATGCGCGTGTGACGAAGGGCGCGCGGGGGCGCTGCCCCCGCACCCCCGGGATATTTTTCCCAGAATGAAAGGAGAAGGGATGCGCGGGCTTGCCGTCACATCCCTCGCTCTCTCGCACTTCCGCTCGCATCGTGCGGCGCGGATGGCGTTCGACGGGCGGCCGGTGGCCTTCGTGGGGGCGAACGGAGCGGGCAAGACCAACCTGCTCGAGGCGATCTCGCTGCTTTCGCCGGGGCGGGGGTTGCGGCGCGCGGCGGCCGACGAGATCGCGCGGCGGCCCGAGGCGCTCGGCTGGAAGGTGGCGGCCGCGGTGACGGGCCTCCATTCCGGGCATGAGATCGAGACCTGGGCCGAGGGCGGCGGCGCTCGGCAGGTGCGGATCGACGGCAAGGCCGCGACGCAGGTGATGCTCGGGCGGCTGCTGCGCATCGTCTGGCTGGTGCCGGCGATGGACCGGCTCTGGACCGAAGCCGCGGAGGGGCGGCGGCGCTTTCTGGACCGGGTGGCCATGAGTTTCGCGCCCCATCATGCCGAGGCGGTGCTCGATTACGAGAAGGCCATGCGCGAGCGGAACCGGCTCCTGAAGGAGCAGGTGGCCGATGCCCACTGGCATGGGGCGTTGGAAGGGCGGATGGCCGAGGCCGCGCGGGCGATCCGGGCGCACAGGGAGGAGGCGGTGGCGCGTCTGATGGCGGCGCAGGGGGCGGCCGAGACGGCCTTTCCGAGGGCGGTGCTGTCCGTGGCCTCGGACGATCCCGAGGATCTGGCGGCGGCCTGGGCCGAGGGCCGGCGGCGCGACATGGCCGCGGGGCGGACGCTGGTGGGGCCGCACCGTGCGGATCTGACGGCGATCTACGCAGCCAAGGACGTTCCTGCCGCACAATGCTCCACGGGCGAGCAGAAGGCGCTTCTCATCTCGCTCATTCTTGCCAATGCCCGCGCGCTGGCCGAAGATCTGGGCGCGGCTCCCGTGCTGCTTCTGGACGAAGTGGCAGCCCATCTGGATGAAGGGCGGCGGGCGGCGCTTTTCGACGAGATCTGCGCGCTCGGCGCGCAGGCCTTCATGACCGGCACGGGGCCGGAGCTATTCACGGCGCTCGGCTATCGGGCGCAGCGGATCGAAGTGACGGAAGCCCAAGGGCTTTCGCAGACAAGGGACATTGGGCCATGACACCGCAGCGCATCACGCTCGTCACGCTGGGCGTCGCCGATCTGGCGACGTCGGTTGCCTTCTACGAAAAGCTCGGCTGGAAGCAGCACCGGGCACAGGAGGGGGTGGCCTTCTTCCAGCTGCAGGGCTCGGCGTTGGCGCTGTTCGGGCGGGCGGACCTTGCGGCCGACCAGGGCCGGCCCGAGGCGGCGCTGGGGACGGGGGCCGTGACGCTCGCGCAGAACTTCCCGACCGAGGCCGAGGTGGATGCGGCCTTCGAGGCGGCGCTGGCGGCGGGCGCGACGGCGATCAAGCGGCCCGAAAAGGTGGTCTGGGGCGGCTATTCCGGCTATTGGGCCGATCCCGACGGCCATGTCTGGGAGATGGCCATGAACCCGGTCTGGCCGCTCGCCGAGGACGGGAGCCTGACCCTGCCCTGACGGGCGGCAGGCCGCTAAATCTTGGGCCTCGGGCGTGACATTCCCGGGTAGGACCGCTATAACTCGCGCGCAAAGCAAAGGGTTTGTCCGAATGGCCGAAGCTGCCCGCGTGCCGGAAGAGTATGGCGCCGATTCCATCAAGGTTCTCAAGGGGCTGGAAGCTGTCCGGAAGCGTCCGGGCATGTATATCGGCGACACCGACGACGGCTCCGGCCTCCACCACATGGTCTATGAGGTGGTGGACAACGGGATCGACGAGGCTCTGGCCGGCCATGCGACGGCCGTGACGGTGAAGATCCACGCCGACAGCTCGGTCTCGGTGCGCGACAACGGCCGGGGAATTCCGGTCGACATGCATGCCTCCGAGGGCGTGTCGGCGGCCGAGGTCATCATGACCCAGCTCCATGCCGGGGGCAAATTCGACCAGAACAGCTACAAGGTCTCGGGCGGCCTGCATGGCGTGGGCGTCTCGGTGGTGAACGCGCTGTCGGACTGGCTCGAGCTGCGCATCTGGCGCAACGGGCGCGAGCATTTCGCCCGGTTCGAGAATGGCGAGACGGTCGAGCATCTGCGCGTCGTGCGCGATGCGCCGGGCGAGAAGGGCACCGAGGTGCGCTTTCTGGCCTCGGCCAAGACCAACCGGCCCGACGGGACCTTCTCGAACCTCGACTACAGCTTCAAGACGCTGGAGGCGCGGCTGCGCGAGCTGGCCTTCCTGAACTCGGGCGTCCGGATCCTGCTCGAGGACGAACGTCCGGCCGAGCCCCTGCACAGCGAGCTCTTCTACGAGGGCGGCGTGCGCGAGTTCGTGCGCTACCTCGACCGGTCGAAGAGCCCGGTGATGCCCGAGCCCATCTTCATCACCGGCGAGCGCGGCGGCATCGGTGTCGAGGTCGCGATGTGGTGGAACGACAGCTACCACGAGACGGTGCTGCCCTTCACCAACAACATCCCCCAGCGCGACGGCGGCACCCACCTTGCGGGCTTCCGGGGGGCGCTGACGCGGACCATCACCAAATATGCGCAGGACAGCGGCATCGCCCGGCGCGAGAAGGTGGATTTCACCGGCGACGACGCGCGCGAAGGGCTGACCTGCGTTCTGTCGGTCAAGGTGCCGGATCCGAAATTCTCGAGCCAGACGAAGGACAAGCTGGTCTCCTCCGAGGTGCGGCCCGCGGTCGAGAACCTGGTGAACGAGAAGCTCGCCGAGTGGTTCGAGGAGAACCCCGCCATCGCCAAGTCCATCGTCGGCAAGATCGTCGAGGCGGCGCTGGCGCGCGAGGCGGCGCGCAAGGCGCGCGAGATGACCCGGCGCAAGACCGCGATGGATGTGGCCTCGCTGCCTGGCAAGCTCGCCGACTGTCAGGAGAAGGACCCGGCGCTGTCCGAGCTCTTCATCGTCGAGGGTGACTCGGCCGGCGGCTCGGCCAAGCAGGGCCGCGCGCGGAAGAACCAGGCGGTGCTGCCGCTCCGGGGCAAGATCCTGAACGTGGAACGGGCGCGGTTCGACCGGATGCTCTCCTCCGAGACGGTGGGCACGCTCATCACGGCGCTCGGCGCGGGCATCGGGCGGGACGAGTTCGACATCGCGAAGCTGCGCTACCACAAGATCATCATCATGACCGATGCGGACGTCGACGGCGCCCACATCCGGACGTTGCTCTTGACCTTCTTCTTCCGGCAGATGCCCGCGATCATCGAGGGGGGCTTTCTCTACATCGCGCAGCCGCCGCTCTACAAGGTCGCGCGCGGCAAGTCCGAGGTCTATCTCAAGGATCAGGCGGCGCTCGACGATTACCTGATCCACCAGGGGATCGAGGGGGCCATCCTGCGGCTGGCCACCGGCGAGGAGATCGCGGGGCAGGACCTTCTCCGCGTGATCGAAGGCGCGCGCCAGTTCCGCCGGGTGCTGGACGGCTTCCCCACGCATTATCCGCGCAACATCCTCGAACAGGCGGCCCTGTCGGGGGCGTTCGATCCGGGCCGGGCCGATGACGACCTGCAGCTCGTGGCCGACCGCGTGGCCGAGCGGCTGGATCTGACCGCTGCCGAATATGAGCGCGGATGGAAGGGTCGGATCACGCAGGATCACGGCATCCGCCTCTCGCGCGTCCTGCGCGGCGTGGAAGAGCTTCGCACCCTCGACGGGGCCGTGCTGCGCTCGGGCGAGGCCCGGCGGCTGTCGCAGGTCTCCGGCCAGACCCGCGATGTCTATGCGCCGGGCGCGCGGCTCGTCCGCAAGGATCGCGAGCAGCCGATCCACGGGCCGATCGCGCTGCTCAAGGCGGTGCTGGCCGAGGGCGAGAAGGGCCTGTCGCTCCAGCGCTACAAGGGGCTCGGCGAGATGAACCCGGAGCAGCTGTGGGAGACGACGCTCGATCCCGAGGCGCGGACTCTCCTGCAGGTGAAGGTGGACGATCTGGCCGAGGCCGACGACATCTTCACCAAGCTCATGGGCGACGTGGTCGAGCCGCGGCGCGAGTTCATCCAGCAGAACGCGCTGAACGTGGAGAATCTGGACACCTGAAGCCGAGCCGGGCCGCCTCGGCCCGGAGCCGGTCGAGGTCCCGATCGAATGTCAGTGCCTGTTCGGCGCGCAGCAGCGTCTCCTCCGAGAGCGCGCGCGCCGGATGTCCGAACAGCTGCGGTGCGCAGGTGGAGAGGGCGGCCAGCGCCCGCTGCAGGCGGATCTGCACCTCGAGCTGGCCGGCCCCGTCGCGGGCGATCCAGCGGAACGCGTCTTCCAGCACATCCTCCGGCGAGAGGCGGCCCACATGCAGCCGCCTGTGGCGCACCTCGCCCTTGGCCTTCTCCAGCGCCTTCGCCCAGTCGGCCAGCACGCGGGACGAGGTGCCGATCACGTCGATGGCCGTGCCGGGATCGTTGACCCCCGGCGAAAGCGCGCGCGAGGCGGTTTCCGACAGCACGATCATCGCGAAGCGCGGATCGGCCTCGAAGGTGCGCTGGCCGCCGATCACGAAACAGGCGCGCGCCAGCACGACCTGCTCCGTATCCAGCCTCTGTCCCGCCAGCAGGAGCGGCCGGTTCGGATCCGCATAGGCGCCCGGTCGCGCCGCCACATAGAGGTCGATCTCCCACTCGTCGGCGAGGCGGGCGAGCTCGGCGACATTGATCGCCTGAACGAATCCCATCCGGTCGGGCAGCACGGCGGACCGGCCCTCGGGCAGCTCGGTCATCGACACGCCGCCGAGCCAGGGCTCGGCCGCGTCCGCCGCGAAGGCGCGATCGGCCGCTTGCTCGACGAGGTCGATGACCTCCGAGACGTCGCCGAGGTTCGAGAGCCTTCCGACCCAGCGGATGAGCGCCACGATGACGGCCATGATGACGGCGCAGGTCACGAGAAACAGGATGACCTTCGCCTCGTCGCCGTAGTAGTTCGTCGAGAGCCCGACCAGACCCACGATCCCGTAGATGAAGCCGCCCAGAAAGGTCGAGATTGCATTCTGCGCCGTGCGGTCCTCGGTCAGAAGCGGTCGCGCCCGCGGCGTGGCCGCGCCCGCCGCCGCCTGAAGCGACGAGGCCATGATGCCCAGCGAGAAGATCGAGACCGCCAGCAGCGAATTCGACAGCACGTCGAGCAGGTCATAGACCCCGTCGAGCCCGATCAGGCTGTTGACGTCCGACGGCAGCATCCGACCCGCCAGCGGCGCGGTCGACAGCACGAGCAGCGCGATGACGGCATAGAGGGCGGGAGTGAACCACAGGGTCCGCCGGATGCGGGACCACAGGATGCGCAAGCGGATGGGACTCATGAACGAACTCTCCAATGTGATCGGGAACGCGACCCGTCTCGGCGCGGTTCCGCCCTTTTCCGCACGGCGGGGGCGGTCTATGAGGGCCCATGCGCAAATCCCTGACTGACATCTACGAAGCCCGCGTCGATGCGGAAGAGCTGCGGGCCGACCCCGCGCAACATGCGGTGCTCGAGGATCTGGAGGGGATCCGTCAGTGGCTCGAGGCCCACCCCGAGCGCAAGCGCGGCCTCTTCGGCCTCTTTGCCGCCAAGGAGGAGCTGCCGAAGGGCCTCTATCTCTGGGGCGGCGTCGGCCGCGGCAAGTCGATGATCATGGATCTCTTCACCGAGGCGGTGGAGATCCCGATGAAGCGGCGCGTGCATTTCCATGCCTTCATGCAGGAGGTGCAGCAGGGGATGCACGAGGCCCGCAAGAAGGGCGTCGAGGATGCCCTCCAGCCGGTCGCCGACAGGGTGGCGGGGCAGGTGCGGCTGCTGGCCTTCGACGAGATGCAGATCACCGACATCACCGACGCGATGGTGGTGGGGCGGCTGTTCCAGAAGCTGTTCGAGCAGGGCGTGGTGATCGTGACCACCTCGAACCGGCCGCCCGAGGGGCTCTACGAGAACGGCCTCAACCGCGAGGTCTTCCTGCCCTTCATCGACCTCCTGCGCGAGCGGATGACGGTGATCGAGCTGGAAAGCCCGACCGACTACCGCCAGCACCGGCTGCAGGGGGCGCAGGTCTTCTTCCATCCGGCGCGCAAGGCCGAGCAGGCGATCGCGCGGATCTGGTCCGACCTGACGGGCGGCGACCGCGGCCATCCGATGCGGCTGCCGGTGAACGGGAGGACGGTCGAGATTCCGCGCTTCGCGAATGGCGTGGGCCGCGCGACCTTCTGGGATCTCTGCGCCCGCCCGCTGGGACCTGCCGATTTCCTCGCCATCGCCGAGGCCTGCCGGGTGCTGATCCTCGAGGACATTCCCCGGCTCTCGGCGGAAAACTACAACGAGGCCAAGCGGTTCGTGACCCTGATCGACGCGCTCTACGAGGCGCGGGTCCGGCTGATCGCCTCGGCCGCGGACGAGCCCGAGCGGCTCTATATCGAAGGCGAAGGGTCGTTCGAATTCGAGCGGACGGCCAGCCGCCTGCGCGAAATGCAATCGGCCGACTGGGCGACCTGAGCGGGGACGTTACTCGCCGAGCCCCGCTTTCAGGCGGGGCCTGTCGCGGCAGGCCGAAAACCGGTGCGTCCTAACATCCACGAAGGCGTGGGAGGGATCGTTTCCTCCAACCCAGGGCAGGGCGCGCGGCAAAGCGCGCCCCCAGGGGCTGCAAACCGGCTGTCCCTCGCGTCTTGAGCCTTGCGTCCGCCTGCCCGCCGGGCTCAGGCGCGGATCTCGTCCTCGGCGTAGCCCTGCACGAAGAGCAGCGACGTCAGGTCGCCGTGGTTGATGCGGATGTCGCATTCGGCGGCCACCACCGGCTTGGCGTGCAGCGCCACGCCCGCGCCCGCGCGCTTCAGCATCCCGAGGTCGTTCGCCCCGTCGCCCACCGCCATGGCGTCCGCGACCTCGATCCCCAGCCGGGCGCAGATCTCCTCCAGCGCCGCGAGCTTGGCCTCGCGCCCGAGGATCGGCTCGGCCACCGTGCCGGTCAGCGCACCCTCGGCCACATGGAGGATGTTCGCCCGGTGCTCGTCGAAGCCGAGACCCGCCGCCACCTTTTCGGTGAAGGCGGTGAAGCCGCCCGAGACCAGCGCCGCGCGCGCGCCATGGGCCTTCATCGTCTGCACCAGCGCCCGCCCGCCCGGCATGTACTGGATCCGCGTCTCGAACACCCGGTCGACCACCGAGGCGGAAAGGCCCTTCAGAAGCCCCACCCGCTCGCGCAGAGCCGACTCGAAGTTCAGCTCGCCATTCATCGCCCGCCGGGTGATGCCTGCGACATATTCGCCGACGCCCGCCTCGTCGGCCAGCTCGTCGATACATTCCTGCCGGATCATCGTCGAATCCATGTCCGCCAGAAGCAGCTTCTTGCGCCGCCCTTCGGCCGGGACGACCGCGAGATCGACCTTCAGCGCCTGCAGATCCTCCCAAACCTGCCAGCGGTTCGAAGGCATTGCAGAGACGGGAAATTCCGCCGCCACCCCCGGTTGCAGCCAGCGCGCGTCGCCGCCGCCCCAGGCGTTGCGGAGCGACTCGACGGTGGTCCGCTCGAGCCCCGGCGCGGCCGGGTCGGTCATGAGGACGGCAACGAACATCGCACTCTCCCAAGGTCGCTTTTTCAAGATCGAGCGCCGCTCTAGGACAATTCTTTTCCTTGCGCCAGAGCCTGCCGGGGCGTAATGCCGACAGCGGGACACCTCTCCCCAACGAGAGGCATCTATCTGGAAGGATACCATGTCTGATCTGCAGACCCCGGCCGCGCGGCCGGCCAATCCGCGCTTCTCTTCCGGCCCCTGTGCCAAGATTCCCGCCTATTCGCTGGACCTTCTGTCGGACGCGCCGCTGGGCCGTTCGCACCGTGCCGCCGTTGGCAAGGCCAAGCTGAAAGAGGCGATCGACCTCACCCGCGAGATCCTCGGCGTGCCCGAAGGCTACCGCATCGGCATCGTCCCCGGTTCGGATACCGGCGCGGTCGAGATGGCGATGTGGTCGCTGCTGGGCGCGCGCCCCGTCGAGATGCTGGCCTGGGAAAGCTTCGGCGAAGGCTGGGTCACCGACGCGGTGAAGCAGCTGAAACTGGATGCGACCGTGCGCAAGGCGGCCTATGGCGAGATCGTCGATCTGGCGCAGGTCGATTTCACCCGCGACGTGGTCTTCACCTGGAACGGCACCACCAGCGGAGTGCGCCTGCCCGACGGCGATGCGATCCCGGCGGACCGCGAAGGTCTCACCATCTGCGACGCGACCTCGGCGGCCTTCGCCATGGACCTGCCCTGGGACAAGCTCGATGTCGTGACCTTCTCCTGGCAGAAGGTGCTGGGCGGCGAGGGCGGCCACGGGATGCTGATCCTGTCGCCCCGCGCGGTCGAGCGGCTGGAAAGCTACACGCCCGCCTGGCCCATGCCGAAGATCTTCCGCATGACCAAGGGCGGCAAGCTGATCGAGGGCATCTTCCAGGGCGAGACGATCAACACGCCCTCGATGCTCGCGGTCGAGGATTACCTCGTCTCGCTCAAATGGGCGCAACGGATCGGCGGGCTCAAGGCGCTGGTCGCGCGGGCGGAAGCGAACTCGAAGGTCGTGGCGGATTTCGTCGCGGCGCATGACTGGATCGCGAACCTCGCCGTCGATCCCGCGACCGCCTCGACCACCTCGGTCTGCCTGAAGTTCACCGATCCGCGCATCGCGGACGGTGCGGCCTTCGCCAAGGCGGTGGCCAAGCGGCTCGAGAAGGAGGGCGTGGCCCTCGACGTGGGCGCCTATCGCGATGCGCCCGCGGGCCTCAGGATCTGGTGCGGCTCGACCGTCGAGACGGCCGATGTTGCGGCGCTGATGCCCTGGATCGAATGGGCCTTCGAGGCCGAGATCGCGGCGCTCGCCAAGGCCGCCTGAGCCTTACGCTCTCTGACCACCGCTTCGGGGCGGGGCACCTCTGCCCCGTCCGCTGATCCCCTACCGACAGGATGCCCGACATGGCCCCCCGCGTTCTCGTTTCCGACGAACTCTCCGAAACCGCCGTCCAGATCTTCCGCGACCGTGGCGTCGAGGTCGACTACATGCCGAAACTCGGCAAGGACAAGGAAAAGCTGGCCGAGATCATCGGCCAGTACGACGGCCTCGCGATCCGTTCGGCCACCAAGGTGACCGAGAAGCTGCTCGAGCAGGCCACCAACCTCAAGGTCATCGGCCGCGCCGGCATCGGGGTCGACAACGTCGACATCCCGGCCGCCTCGCGCAAAGGCGTGATCGTGATGAACACGCCCTTCGGCAACTCGATCACCACCGCCGAACATGCCATCGCGATGATGTTCGCCTGCGCCCGGCAGCTGCCCGAGGCCAATGCCTCGACCCATGCGGGCAAGTGGGAGAAGTCGCGCTTCATGGGGGTCGAGCTCTTCAACAAGACGCTCGGCGTGATCGGCGCGGGCAACATCGGCGGCATCGTCTGCGACCGGGCGCTGGGGCTCTCGATGAAAGTCGTGGCCTACGATCCCTTCCTGTCGGAAGAGCGCGCCAAGGCGCTCGGCGTGACCAAGGTCGAGCTCGACGACCTGCTGGCGCGCGCCGATTTCATCACGCTCCATGTGCCGCTGACCGACAAGACCCGCAACATCCTGTCGGCAGAAGCTATCGCCAAGACCAAGAAGGGCGTGCGGATCATCAACTGCGCCCGCGGCGGTCTGGTGGACGAGAAGGCGCTGGCCGAGGCGATCAAGTCGGGCCATGTGGCCGGCGCTGCCTTCGACGTGTTCGAGGTCGAGCCCGCCTCCGAAAGCCCGCTCTTCAACCTGCCGAACGTGGTCGTGACGCCGCACCTCGGCGCCTCCACGACGGAAGCGCAGGAGAATGTGGCGCTTCAGGTGGCCGAGCAGATGTCCGACTATCTGCTGACGGGCGCGGTGCAGAACGCGCTCAACATGCCGTCGGTCACGGCGGAAGAGGCCGCGGTCATGGGCCCGTGGGTCAAGCTCGCCGGCCATCTCGGCGCCTTCGTGGGCCAGATGACGGACGAGCCGATCAAGGCGATCAACGTGCTCTACGACGGGGCCGTGGGCGAGATGAACCTCGCCGCGCTGAACTGCGCCACGATCGCGGGCATCATGAAGGCCACGAACCCGGACGTGAACCTCGTCTCGGCTCCGGTCGTGGCCAAAGAGCGCGGGATCCAGATCTCGACCACCACGCAGGCCAAGTCGGGCGCCTTCGACGCCTATATCAAGCTGACGGTCGTGACCGACAAGCGCGAGCGGTCGGTGGCGGGCACCTGCTTCTCGGACGGCAAGCCGCGCTTCATCCAGATCAAGGGCATCAACATCGACGCCGAAGTCGGCCGCCACATGCTCTACACGACGAACGAGGACGTGCCGGGCATCATCGGCCTCCTCGGCATGACCATGGGCAAGAACGGCGTCAACATCGCGAACTTCACCCTCGGCCGGACCTCGGTCGGGCAGGAGGCCATCGCGATCCTCTACCTCGATCAGGCGATCGATCCGAAGGTGGTGGAGACGCTCGAATCGACCGGCCTCTTCCAGCAGGTGAAGCCGCTCGAATTCGACGTGGCCTGACACTTCCTTCGGCTGCCCTTCCGGTTTCCGGCTGGGGCGCATAAGGTGCGGAGGTCCGGCGCGGCCGGGCCTCCTGTCATTTTCGGAAGGACCGAGATGCGAAGCTACGCCATCGGCGACATCCACGGGCACCTGTCGCTCCTGCAGGAGATCCACGGCCGGATCGCCGCAGACCGCGAGCGGACCGGGGACGACGAGGCGCCTGTCGTGCATATCGGCGATCTGGTCGACCGCGGGCCGGACAGCCGCGGCGTCGTGGAATATCTGCGGCAGGGGATCGAGCAGGGCGAGAACTGGGTGGTGCTGAAGGGCAACCACGACCGGATGTTCGCAGGCTTCCTGCGCGACCCGGACCATCAGGATCCGGGCCTGCGCGGCGACCTCTCGTGGCTCCATCCGCGGCTGGGCGGCGGGCCGACGCTCGAATCCTACGGCGTGGCCCATGCCGCCGACCGTCCCGTGGCCATCGTCCACCGCGAGGCCGTTGCGCTGGTTCCGGCCGAGCATGTGGCCTTCATCGAGGCGCTGCCCGCATTCTACCGCCGCGACGAGGCGCTTTTCGTCCATGCGGGCATCCGCCCGGGCGTGCCGCTCGCCGAGCAGATCGAAGACGATCTCGTCTGGATCCGCGAGCCCTTCCTGTCCGATCCGCGCGATCATGGCATGCTCGTCGTCCATGGCCATACGGCCATCGATGCCGTGACGCATTACGGCAACCGGCTGAACCTCGACAGCGGCGCGGCCTATGGCGGGCCGCTCTCGGCCGTGGTGATCGAGGGGCGCTCGGTCTGGCAGCTGGGCCCCGAGGGGCGCCGCCCCATCGCCTGAATCCTCTTTCCGACGTAACGTCACGGGCGCGGTCTGCTGACCGGCGGCTATGGTGCGGCCATCCAGAGAGAAAGGCCGCGCCATGTCCGACATCCTCGTCCTCTCCGCCGTCCGCACCGCCATCGGCGGCTTCGGCGGCGCGCTCGCCGCGGTCCCGCCGGGCGATCTCGCCACCACCGTCACCCGCGCCGCGCTGGAGCGCGCGGGCGTGGAGCCCGGCCGCGTCGGTCATGTGGTCTTCGGCCATGTCATCAACACCGAACCGCGCGACATGTATCTCTCGCGCGTGGCGGCGATGCAGGCGGGCATCCCGTCGGAGGTGCCGGCGATGAACGTGAACCGGCTCTGCGGCTCGGGCGTGCAGGCCATCGTCTCAGCCATGCAGGCGCTGATGCTGGGCGATGCCGAGGTGGCGCTGGCGGGCGGCGCGGAATCGATGAGCCGCGCGCCCTATGCGCTGACGACGGCGCGGTGGGGCCAGAAGATGGGCGACACGCGCGCGCTCGACATGATGACGGGGGCGCTCAACTGCCCCTTCGGCACCGGCCACATGGGCATCACCGCCGAGATCGTGGCCGAGCGCCACGGCATCAGCCGCGAGGATCAGGACGCGTTCGCGCTGGAAAGCCAGACCCGCACCGCCCGCGCGCAGGAGGAGGGCCGCTTCGACGGCCAGATCGTTCCTGTCGAGATCGCCTCGCGGAAGGGGCCGGTCTCCTTCTCCCGCGACGAACATCCCAAGGCCACCACCCTCGAGGCGCTCGCGGGGCTGCGTCCCGCCTTCCAGAAAGGCGGCACCGTGACCGCGGGCAATGCGAGCGGGATCAACGACGGGGCCGGGGCGTTGATCCTCGCGCGCGAGGGGGCCGTGCCCGGCGCGCGTCCGCTCGGCCGGCTGATCGGCTATGCCCATGCGGGCGTCGATCCCGAGGTGATGGGGCTGGGGCCGATCCCGGCGGTGCAGGCGCTCTGTGCGCGCACCGGCCTCTCGGTCGCGGATTTCGACGTGATCGAGTCGAACGAGGCCTTCGCGGCGCAGGCGCTGGCCGTGGCGCGCGCGCTCGATTTCGATCCGGCCAGGGTGAACCCGAACGGCGGCGCCATCGCGCTCGGCCATCCGGTCGGCGCGACGGGGGCGATCATCACGGTGAAGGCGCTCCACGAGCTGCACCGGACGGGCGGGCGCCGCGCCCTCGTCACCATGTGCATCGGCGGCGGGCAGGGGATCGCGCTGGCGCTCGAGCGGGTCTGAGCCTCTGCCCTAGCGCAGTCGCACCGCGGTCCTGGCCGAGCGGCCGTCCGCGTCGATCACCGAAAGGGTGAGGAACCCCGCCGGCAGGTCGAGCAGCGTCTCGCGCCCGCCGAGCGAGACCGCGACCGGAGCCCCGTTCGCAAGCCAGGTGAAGGGGGCCGTCCCGCCCTCGACCTTCACCTTCAGCCCGCCGCGCAGCCGCTCGACCTCGGCCCCGTCGGGCGGGAAGGCCACCTGCGGCCCGCCCACGGTCTGGAAGGCCGCGAGGCGGGAGCGGAATCGGCGGAGCGGCTGCGGCAGCTCGGCATTGCTCACCGTCAGGGCCGCCCGAGGCGGGGGCGGCAAGGACTCCAGCGCGGGCTTCAGCCGGGCGAAGGCGCGGAACAGCACCGGCGCCGCGAGATCGGCGCCGAAGACCCCCGGCACCGGGGTGCCGTCGGCCCGCCCGAGCCAGATCCCCACCACATGCTGTCCGTCGAACCCCACCGCCCAGGCGTCGCGGTGGCCGTAGCTGGTGCCGGTCTTGTAGGCCAGCCGGTTCGCCGGCGCGCCGGGTGGCGGCGCCATGCCCGACAGGATGTCCGCCACCTGCCAGGCCGAAACCTCGGACATCAGCCGCCGCCCCGGCGCGCCCTCGCCCTCGACATGGAGCGGCAGCACCACCCCGCCACGGGCGAGCGCGGCATAGAGTTGGACCATGTCGGAGAGCGTGACGCCCACGCCTCCCAGCGCCACGGCGAGGCCCGGCTGCCCGCCCGGCAGCACCGGCTTCACCCCCGCCTGCTCCAGCGCGGACAGAAGCCGCGCGGGCCCCAGCGCATCGGTCAGCGCGACCGCAGGCAGGTTCAGCGACATCTGCAGCGCCTCGCGCGCGCGGATCTCGCCGCGGAAGATCCGGTCGAAGTTCTGCGGCCGGTAGCCCGCGAAATCCATCGGCCGGTCGTCGAGCAGCGTCTCGGGATGGGCGAGGCCCTCGTCGAAGGCAAGCCCGTAGATCAGGGGCTTGAGGAGCGAGCCCGGGCTGCGCAACGCCACCGTCATGTCGAGAAAGCCCTGCCGCCGGTCGGCCCGGTAGGCCGCCGATCCGACCGAGGCCAGGATCTCGCCCGAGCGGTGGTCGGCCACCAGCATCGCCACCTGAAGCCGCTCGCCCCGCGCCTCGACCGTCTCGGCAGCCAGCGTCTCGAGCCGCTTCTGCAGGGCTGCGTCGAGGGTCAGCCGGTGGGTCTGGCGCAGCGGATCGGCCTTCGCCACCCGGTCGGCCAGATGCGGTGCCACGGCGGGGAAGGGCTTGCGCGCCCGCGGCACCGGCTCCCGCAGGGCAGCCTCGGCGCGGTCGGGCTCGATCACCTCCGCCCGGACGGCGCGGGCGAGGACGCGGGCCCGCGCGGCCTCGGCCCGCTCGGGGTGGCGGTCGGGCCGCCGTCCTTCGGGCGATTGCGGGATGGCGACCAGAAGCGCCGCCTCGGCCGCGGTCAGCCGGGCGGGCTCCTTGCCGAGGTAGGAGATCGACGCCGCCCGGATCCCCTCGAGGTTGCCGCCATAGGGCGCCAGACGGAGGTAGAGCGACAGGATCTCCTGCTTCGAAAGCCGCCGCTCGAGCGCCAGCGCCACCCGCATCTGGCGCAGCTTGCCCGCCACCCGGCCGGTGCCGCTTTCTTCGAGGAGCCGCGCGACCTGCATGGTGAGGGTCGAGCCGCCCGATACCACCTGCCCGTAGCGCAGCGCCTGCAGCACCGCCCGCGTCAGCGCCAGCGGATCGATGCCGCCATGGTCGTAGAAACGGCCGTCCTCGTAGGCCACGAGCATCTTCAGGAACAGCGGATCGACCGGCCCCGGCTCCAGCCGCCAGCGGCCGTCGGCGACGGTATAGGCGCGCAGGAGCGTGCCGTCGCGCGCCTCGACCTCGACCGAGGTCTGCAGCGCCAGCGGCGGCATCACGGTCGCGGCGATGAAGCCCTCGCCCCCGTCGCGGGCGGCGGCGGCGAGGAACAGCCCCGCCGCTGCCGCAAACAGCCACCGCGCCCGGATCATGGGGTGACGGTGACGCGGCCCGCCTCGGTCCAGGCGCGGAACTCGGGCCGATACATGTCCTCGACCGAGGCGGCCGGATGGTGGAACGTGCCCGGCGAGACGGCGCGCACGATATAGGCCAGCCGGAAGGCCTCGCCGTCATAGCGGTCGAGGGCGGCGAGGAAGCGGTCCTGCCGGAACTCGGCATGGGCCACGTTCTCGACCGGGGAGAGCCAGTCGAGCGCATCGACCTGCCCGCCCCGCATCAGGTTCGGGTTGTCGATCTCGAAGCCCGCGGGCAGCGGGTCGTTGACCATGAGCCTCCCTTCGCCATTGCCGAAGGGCGTCACCTCCAGCACCGCGACCAGCCGCGTGCCCGCCCCGACCGAGGCCGGATCGGCGGCCTCGCCCTCCATCGTGTAGTAGCTCCGCGCGATGGCATAGCCGTTACCGCCCGCGGGTTCGGGCTCGGAAGGCACGCCGGTCGTGGTCACGGTCAGCACCTGCGGCCCGCCCGAATTGGTGACCGCCACCGCCGGATCGCCGTCGCGCAGCAGCCGGACGAGCGGCCCGGTCGCGGGGGTGCCGTCGATGGCGATCCCCTCGAGGTCCGGCCGGTCGATCAGCGCGTTGGTGGCCAGCAGCGTCCAGACCGCCTCCTGCGTGGAAAGCGTGCCGGTGCGCGCGGCGAGCGAGGTCGTCACCGCCTCGCGGTCCACCGCCTGCGAGCCTGCCTCGGCCGCGAGTGTCAGCACGGTCGCCGCATCGCGGTAGGCGGTGCCGTAGTCGGCGCGGAACACCTGCTGCGACTGGGCCACGAGCGAGCCGTTCAGCCGCGCGGCCGCCTTGCGGAACATCGCATCCGCCCGCTGCTGATCGCCGTAGCTGGCCAGCGCCGCCCCGAGCTGGGCCTGCGCCGCGGGGGTGGAGAAGGCATCCGCCTTCACATCCGCATAGTAGCGCAGGTCGCCGATGGCGGCCGCCCCCTCGCGCGCGAGAACCATCAGCGCATAGGCCAGCGCCTCGCCGCCCTCGTCGAAGTCGGCCGAGTAGTTCACCTGGTTGCGGAGGTTGTCGAGCGCCCGGCGCAGCGCCAGCTCCGGCACCTTGTGCCCCTGCGCCTTCGCCCGCGACAGGAAGTCGGTGACATAGGCATCGAGCCAGAAGTCGCCCGACTGCGCCTGCCAGAGGCCGAAGGCCCCCTCGGCGGTCTGGTTGGTCAGCACCTCGTCGATGGCCTGCCCGATCCGCACCGACATGTCCTCGGTGCCGGGCAGGTCGAGCGCCCGGGCCACGCTGCTCAGATAGAGGAGCGGCAGCGCCCGCGAGGTGATCTGCTCGGTGCAGCCGTAGGGATAGCGGTCGAGGCTGGCCAGCAGCCCCGCCGTGTCGAGCCGCGCAATCGGCCCGATGGCCATGGTCGTGCGCCCCGTGCCCGGCACGAAGCCCGCGAACAGGTTCTCGTCCAGCGTGAAGGTCTGGCCGCCCTCCAGCGTAAGCCGGTCGCGCCGCGCGATCTCGGGGTCGTTCACCTCTACCGGCACGACGAGCCGCTTGGTCAGCTGCTTCCCGTCGGGTGTGGTGAGCGAGACCTCGATCTCCTGCAGGCCCGTCCGGTTGGCCGAGACCGGCACCTCGATCCGCGCGCGGCCCTTTTCCGACAGATCGAGGCCCGAGGGCACCGATCCGACCGTCAGGCCCGGCGAGGAGACATCGAGGCTCACCCGGCCGAAGGGGCCGGTCGCATGGGCGATCTCGAGCAGCAGGCGGCTCTCGTCGCCGGGCGCGAGGAAGCGCGGCAGGCTCGCCGTCACCACCACCGGATCGCGCACCAGAACGTCCTGCTCGGCATGGCCGACGCCGGTCTTCGACCAGACGACCGCCATCACCCGCACCGTGCCGTTGAAGGCGGGCAGATCGAAGCTGGCCCGCGCGAGACCGTCGGGCCCCACCTCGACCGGGCCGGAGAAGAAGGCCACCAGCTCTTCCGTGGGAGGCGGGGCCTGCGTCTGCGCCCGCCCGCCGTCGCCGCCCGAGCGCACCGAGCCCTGCGCGCCGTTCATCCCGTCGATCAGCCGCCCGTAGAGGTCGCGGATGCCGACGCCGAGTTTCCTCTGCCCGAAGTAATGGTCTTCGGGGTCGGGCGTCTCGAAGCCGGTGAGGTTCAGGATCCCCACATCGACCGCGGCGAGCGTGGCATAGGCCGTCTCGCCCGGAGCCGTGCCCTCGACCTTCACCGCGACCTCCAGAGGCGCGCGCGGCGCGGCCTCGGGGGCGGTCTCGATGCGGGTCGCGAGCTTCTTCTCGCCCGGATCGATGGCGGCATGGGCGAGGCCCAGCGCCCGGGTCGGGTTGCGCCCCGCCGCCACATCCATCGGCCGCAGGAGCGTGGCCGTCACATAGACGCCCGTCCCCCATTCGTCCGTCACCGGCAGCTCGACCAGCGTCTCGCCCTCGCCGACCTCGACCGCCTTCATCGCGATCAGCCGGTTCGAGAGCACGGTCACCAGCGCCTTGCCGGGCGCGCGCGGCACGATGCGCAGCTGTGCCGTCTCGCCCGGCCGGTAGGCGGGCTTGTCCAGCGACAGTTCCAGCGTGTCGGGCGTGGCGGTTACGTCGGCGGGCGCATACCAGCCGGCGTAGAAGCTGGTCGAGCTGGCGGCCTGGCGCCCATCGCTGCGCTCGACCACGAGCTCATACTGGCCCCAGTCCACCGGCGCCCCGATCTCGACCGGAGACGTGCCGAGCTCCGCCTCGCCCTCGGCCACCGGGGTCCGGGTCTCGACCGGCTCCCAGGCCCAGTTGCCCCATTGCTGATACCATTGATAGTCGGTCTCGATCCGGTTCAGCGTCCAGCGCACCGACATCGGCACGGGCGTCTCCTCGGGCCCCACGCCCACCAGCGCGAAGCGCGCGTCGGTGCCCTGCGCCGCCACCCCGTCGAACAGCGGGCGGATGCCGATCATCGGCTCGGCCGGGCGCAGGCGGCGGGTGATCGTCCGCTCCACGGGCCGCCCCGATCCTTCCGAGACACGGGTCGCAACGAGGATCTCGAGCGGGCGCGCCGGATCCTCGACCTGCGGCAGATCGAGGGCGAAGCGCGCCTGTCCGGCCTCGTCGGTGCGCTGGCCGCCGAACGAGGCGACCTGCGGATCGAAGCTCGCCGTCGAGCGGCCGAAGACATAGCCCGGAAACTTCGGCAGCCCCTCGGCCGCGCGCAGCAGCACCTCGCCCTCGATGGCGAGATCCGCCCCCGGCGCGCCATAGAGGAAGTTCGCCTCGACCGTCAGTTCGGGCACGTCGCCGAGCGCGATGGGCGCCTCTGGCAGGCTCGCCGTCACGTCGATCCGTTCGGGCAGGAAATCCTCGACCAGCACGGTCTTCGCGGCGAGCGGCGCCGCCTCGAGATCGGCCAGCACCTCGAGCCGCCAGACCCCCCGGGGCGCCGAGCCCGCGAGCGGCAGATCGAACACATGGCCGCCCGCGCCGGTGCCCGAGGCCAGCGCGCGGGAATATTCCACCCCGTCGGGCCGCTTCAGGATCGCGGTCAGCGGCAGCCCCTCGATGGCCGCGGCCTCGCCGTCCCGGGCCAGCGCGAGGGCATGGATCGTCTCGCCCGCGCGATAGGCGCCGCGCTCGGTCGCAAGGAACACATCCACCGGCGGGGCGGGCTCGTGCCCCTCCACGCCCCGGTCGGACAGGTCGAATTCCGGATCGGTGAGCGACAGGAACGCGATGTCCGCCTCGCCCTCCTTCACCACCACCAGCGCGGGCTCGGCCGCCCCGGTGCCGCGCGTAAGGCCCGCATCGAAGGCGGCGAGGCCCTGATCGTCCGTCGTGGCCGTGCCCAGCACCGCATTGGCGCGCGACAGAAGCTCGACCGTGACGCCGGTCTTCGGCTCGGCCGATCCGAGGCTGCGCACGAAGACATGCAGCCCGTCCGTCCCCGACAGCGTGGTCACGCCGAGGTCGGAGATCACGAACCACTGCCAGGCAGCCGGATGTTCGTAGACATCCTGCCCCGGGATCGCGGCCTTCAGCGCATAGATGCCCGCGGGCAGGCCCCGCAGCGGCTCCTCCATCGGCAGGCGGGTGGTCATGTCGCGGTTGACCTCCATCGCCACCTCGCCGGTGCCGGTCCAGATCTCTTCGCCCACCTCGGAGGTGAACTGGTCGGCCTGCCACTGATCGAGCGGGCGGCCGAGGTAATCCTGCTGGATCGCCCGCAACAGGTTGCGGTCAGACACCCGGTAGACCGCTAGATCGAGCGTCCTCGCGTTCACCGTCTCGACCGGGATGGCCGGCGCGCCGGCGCGCGGCAGCACATAGGCCCGGCTCGGGAAGCGCACCGAGGGCGAGCGGTCGCGGACATAGGCCGCGATCTGCACCGACTTGGCGAGTGTCTGGCCGTCGGCCGCGGGCAGCCCCTCGCGGAAGGTCAGCACATGGCGCGCCCCGTGTGCCACGCCGCCCACGCAGATCCGCCGGTCCTCGGCCTCGACCGTCAGCCCCGGCTCGCCGAGCTGCACATAGCTTGCGTAATCGATGCCGCTGTCGGCCAGTTTCTCCGAGAAGGTCACGCAGATCCGCGGCCGCACCCGGTCGGCCTCGACCGCATTCTCGGTGATGCGGAAGCCGTATTTCCCTGCCGCCGTGTCGAGCAGCCGGGCCGTGTCGTCGCGCGGCTGGATCGACTGGGCAAGGCGCAGCGCCTGCACCATGTCGCGCCCGCGGTCGATCGCCTCGGCCGAAAGCGCGAGTTCGACCAGCGCCGTGTGGCGCAGCGCGGGCGAGCCCGCGCGCAGATAGCCGTTGATCGCCGCCCGGAAGGCGCGGTCGCGCAGCGTGTCGCGGGACGAGCTGTCCGCCTCGCCCGCCGCCCGCAGACGGCGCGCATAGTCGATCCAGCTCTCGGCCCGATCCGAGGCGCTGACCGCCGCGCCGGTGAAGTTCGCCGCCGCAATCCGGTCGCCCTGCGCCTCGGCGCGGGCCGCGCTCTGGAGATGCTCCTCGGCCGTGTAGCCGTTCACCGTATGCTCGTGGCCGAGCCCTGCCGCCTGCTCCTTCGCGCGCGTCAGATCGTAGTCCGACAGGAAGGCCAGATCCGAGGCGCGGGCGCGGGCCGTCTCCTGCCGCGCGGGATCCTCCGGCACCACCACGCCCGAGATCGCACCCTGATAGGGTGCGGCATCGCCCGAAGTGGATTTCGGGAAGCACGAGCCGTTGCGCCCGTTGAAGGTGAAGGCGGTGCAGCCCGTCCGCGACAGGCAGGCGCGCTCGCAGCCGTCGAGCGTCGTGTCGAGGAGGGTCGCCATGTCGCTGCCCGGCAGGTCGGTGTCCGCGCTCAGGACGACGCGGCGGTCGGGCAGCCAGTCCTGCGCGGCCGCGGTGAGCGGCAGCATCAGACCGAGCATCAGGACCGGCAGCAGGTGACGGATGCGCATGGGAAACTCCTCCGGAAGCTTGGCCGGATGCTGTCACCGGGCTGCCGGAGAGGCAAGGATTCTCGGGGCGTTTCTGCGTCCAAGGCCGCTCGCGCTTAAGAAGAGATTCATTCTGCGGCCGCAGGATGCGGCAGGTCTAGGCGGGGCGGACGGATGGACATCGAGCAGAAGCTGGCCAAGGAGCGGCGGGCGCGGCTGGCTGCCGAACGGCTGCTGGAATACAAGCAGCGCGAGCTTTTTGCCGCCAACGAGAAGCTCGCGATCCACGCCCGCGCGCTGTCGGATCAGATCATCGAGCAGCGCGCCGTGGTCAAGACGGCCCTCTCCGAGGCCGAGAAGCTGAAGGGGCAGAACAGCCGCTTCCTCTCCGAACTCGAACGTGCCCACACCGCCGCCGTCATGGCCGAGCGGCGGCTATGGGATTCGATCGATGCGATCGAGGACGGGTTCGCCGTCTTCGACGCCGGTCAGCGCCTCGTGGCCGCGAACGAGGCCTACCGCTGCCATTTCGAGGGGCTCGAGGTGCGGCCGGGCATGGCGCTGGCCGATCTCCTGCAGCTGGCCACCACCCATGGGCTGATCGACCTGCGCGGCGAGCCCGCCGATCTGTGGCAGCAGCGCATGATCCGCCGCTGGGACGAGGATCCGGTCGAGCCCGAGATCGTGCGCCGCTGCACCGGCCAATGGCTGCGGCTGGTGAACCGGCGCGCGCGCGACGGCGACATGGTGAGCCTTCTCATCGACATCACCGAGCAGATGCGGCTCCGCGCGGCCATCGATGCGATCCCCGACGGATTCGTCCTCTTCGACCGGGCCGAGCGGCTGGTGCTCTGCAACGACCGCTATCGCGCGATCTATCCCCGCTCCGCCGAGGCCCTGCGGCCGGGCGCCCCGTTCGAGGAGATCCTGCGGCACGGGCTCGCGCACGGCCAGTTCCCGGAAGCCCTGGGCCGCGAGGAGGAATGGCTGGCCGATCGTCTCGCGGCCTTCCGCCACCTCGGCGGCGCGGCCGAGCAGCAGCTCGACGACGGGCGCTGGCTGCGGGTGATCGAGCACGAGACCCCCGATGGCGGCCGCGTGGGTCTCGGCGTCGACATCACCGAACTGAAGCGCCAGCAGGCCGCGCTCGAATCCGCCCGCGCCGCCGCCGAAGCCGCCAGCCGGGCGAAGTCCGCCTTCCTCGCCAACATGAGCCACGAGATCCGCACGCCCATGAACGGCATCGTGGGGATGGCGGACCTCCTCTGCGAGACTGTGCTGACCGAGGATCAGCGCCTCTTTTCCGAGACCATCCGGTCGTCGGGCGAGGCGCTTCTCGTCATCATCAACGACATCCTCGACTATTCGAAGATCGAGGCGAATCGGCTGACGCTGCACCCCGAGCCCTTCGATCTCGAACGGACCATCCACGAGGTGGCCATGCTGCTCCAGCCCAAGGCGCGGGCCAAGGGGATCGACCTGCTCATCGACTTCGACCTGTTCCTGCCCACGCGCTTCGTGGGCGACCCGGGGCGGTTGCGGCAGGTGCTGACGAACCTGATCGGCAATGCGGTCAAGTTCACGGCCGCCGGCCATGTGCTGATCCGCGTCGTGGGCCTCGAGGTCGCGCCGGGGCGGCACGACCTGCGCGTGACGGTCGAGGATACCGGGATCGGGATCGCGCCCGAGCATCTCGACCATGTGTTCGGCGAGTTCAACCAGATCGAGGCCGAGGCCACCCGCCGCTTCGAGGGCACGGGCCTCGGCCTCGCCATCACCCGCCGCCTGATCGAGCTGATGCAGGGGGCGGTCTGGGTCGAGAGCGAGCCGGGGCGCGGCTCCTGTTTCGGCTTCCGCCTGACGCTGCCCGCCGCCGATGACGAGGCCGCCCCGCCGGTGCCGATCGAGGTGCGCCGCGCGCTGGTGGTGGATGGCCAGTTCATCAACCGCACCATTCTCGAACGCCAGCTTGCCCCGTGCGGGATCGCGGTCACGCTCTGCCGCTCGGGGATCGAGGCTCTGGCCGAACTGTCGGCGGATGCGGGCTATGACCTCCTTCTGACCGATCACGAGATGCCCGACCTCGACGGGCTTGCTCTGGCCCAGCGGGTGCGTGCGGGCGGCTTCTCCATGCCGATCCTTCTTCTGACCTCGAACCCGTCCGCCGTGCGCGATCATCCGGCCGAGGCGCTGCTGGCCGGAGTGCTGCAGAAGCCGCTCCTGCGCTCTGATCTCTACCGGCGCCTCCAGTCCCTGACCGTGCCCCCCGCCGCGCCGGACCGGCCGCCGCCCGTGCCGGTGCCGGAGCTCCGGCGGATGCGGGTGCTGGCCGCCGAGGACAACCGCACCAACCAGCTCGTCTTCGGCAAGATGGTGCGAGACCTCGACATCGACCTCACCTTCGCCGACAACGGCCGCGAGGCGGTGGAGCTTTATGATCGCATCCGGCCCGATCTCGTCTTCATGGATATCTCGATGCCGGAAATGGATGGGCGTGCGGCCGCGCGCGCCATCCGCGCCCGTGAGCGTGGGGGCGCCCATGTGCCCATCGTGGCACTGACGGCCCATGCGCTCGAGAGCGACGCCCGGGCCAGTGCCGCCGCAGGCATCGACCGGACGCTCACCAAGCCCCTGCGCCGGGCCATGATCCTCGAAACGCTGGCAGCTTTCTGTCCGGCAGGCACCCGGCCCATCCAACCCGCCTTGGTCGAGGGGCCGGACTGAGGCTTCGGCCTCGCCCGGGCGGGCGACATGTAGGCAAGGCGGCCGAAAGATTGAGGCGGCACCGCGGCATCTGCGGGGATCGCGATCCATGCCCGCCGGGGAAGCGGGGGCGTCGGGGAAGCCCAGTTGACAGCCGGCAACGAGGGCGCCGGGTCAGCCCGCGCGAAGGAAGACCGGGCGCTCGTCGGTGGAGAGGTCGGGCTCGTAGGCATAACCGCCCGCGCGGAAGGCGCGCAGGTCTTCCGGGTCGTCGAGCCGGTTCTCGGCGATGAAGCGGGCCATGGCGCCCCGGGCGCGCTTGGCCCAGAAGCTCACGACCTTGCGCTCGCCGTTGCGCTCTTCGAGGAAGGTGGGCGTGATCACGGGGAGCTTCAGCGCCGCGCGATCCGCGGCGGTGAAATATTCCACCGACGCACAGTTCACGAGGACGCGCGCCCCGGTCTCTGCAGCGCGCGCGTTCAGGGCCTCGGCAATCCGGTCGCCCCAGAAATCGTAGAGCGTCGCGCCGCGCTCGGTCGCAAGCCGCGTGCCCATCTCGAGCCGGTGCGGCTGGATCCGGTCGAGCGGGCGCAGGAGCCCGTAGAGGCCCGAGAGGATGCAGATCCTCTCCTGCGCCCAGCGGAGGGCGTCCGCATCCATGGTCCGCGCCTCGAGACCGGCATAGGTGTCGCCGTCGAACAAGGCGACCGCCGGCACGGCCGCATTTCGCGCTTCGTGAAATTCCGCGAAGCGCGCGACGTTCAGCCGGGCCAGCGGCTCGGAGATATGCATGAGCCGGCGCAGGTCGGCCGCGGTCAGATCGCGCGCGACCCGCGCCAGCGCATCGGCCTGATCCTGCAGGCGCGGCTCGGACGGCGCGAGATCCGCGGGCAGATCGAGGGCGGGCCGCGCCGCGAGGCGCTTGGCGGGCGACAGGACTGCGAGCATCAGGCCTCCCGCAGCACGTCGAGGAAGGCCTCGCCGAAGCGCTCGATCTTCTGCGCGCCGAGATCGCCCACGCGGTCGAGATCGGCGAGCGTCGTGGGCCGCGCCTCGGCGATCCGGCGCAGCGTGCTCTGCGGCAGGCTCAGGGGCTTGCCGGTGCCGTCCTCGCCGCGCATCAGCGCGACCTGCGCCTCGGCCAGCCGGTCGAAGAGCTCGGCCGCGCCCCGCCCCGCCAGACGGCGGCGCTGGGGATGCATGGCGGCCTCGGCCTCGCCGGTGACGACGGCAAGGAAGGTCGCGCCGTAGCTCTCGAGCTTCTTGGCGCCGACGCCGGTGATCCCGGCCATCTCGTCGAGGGTCTGCGGCCGACGCTCGGCCATCTCGATCAGGGTGCGGTCGGTGAAGATCACATAGGCGGGAACGCCCGCGGCCTCGGCCAGCGCCCGGCGCTTGGCCTTCAGCGCCGACAGAAGCGGCGCATCCTCCTCGGAGATCAGCGCGCGGGCCTGTGGCCGGGCCGCGGCGGATTTTACCGTGTCGCGGCGAAGCGTGATCTGCTCCTCCCCGCGCAGGATGGGGCGGGCGGCTTCGGTCATCTTCAGCGCGCCGTGGCGTTCGGGATCGGGCCGCACCAGATCGCGCCCCATCATCTGCCGGAACACCGCCTCCCACGCCGGGCGCGAGAGATCCCGGCCGACCGAGAAGGTGGGCAGCCCGTCGTGGCCGCGGTCGCGCACCTTCTGGGTTGCGGTGCCGGTCAGGATGTCGATCAGATGGCCGGTGCCGAACCATTCGCCGGTGCGCAGGATCGCCGACAGCGCCTTGCGCACCGCCTCGGTCGCATCGAAGAGCTCGGCCGGGCGGTCGCAGAGATCGCAGGTGCCGCAGGGCTCGGAGCCTTCGCCGAAATAGCCGAGCAGCACCTGCCGCCGGCAGGCGGTGGCCTCGGCCAGACCCAGCAGCGCGTTCAGCCGGGCATGATCGGCGGCCTTGCGGTCGGGCGGGGCCAGCCCCTCGTCGATCTGGGAGCGGCGCAGGCGGATGTCGTCGGGGCCGTAGAGCGTCAGCGTCTCGGCCGGGGCGCCGTCTCGGCCGGCGCGGCCGATCTCCTGATAATAGCCCTCGATGGATTTCGGCAGGTCGGCATGGGCCACCCAGCGGATGTCGGGCTTGTCGATGCCCATGCCGAAGGCAACCGTCGCCACGACGATGAGACCGTCCTCCTGCTGGAAGCGGATCTCGACCGCGCGCCGGTCGTGGGCCTCCATCCCGCCATGATAGTGGCAGGCGGAATGCCCCGCCTCGCGCAGCGCCTGGGCGAGCGTCTCGGTCTTGGCGCGGGTGGCGCAATAGACGATGCCCGAGCGGCCCTTGCGCGCTGCGGCGAAGGCCAGGATCTGCTGGCGCGGGCTCGCCTTGACGGCGAAGGCCAGATGGATGTTCGGCCGGTCGAAGCCGCGCAGGAAGGTGGCGGGCGCCACGCCGTCGAAGAGGCGCGCCACGATCTCTTCCTGCGTCTCGGCGTCGGCGGTGGCGGTGAAGGCCGCCAGCGGCACGTCGAGCGCGCGACGCAGCTCGCCGATGCGCAGGTAATCGGGGCGGAAGTCATGGCCCCACTGGCTCACGCAATGGGCCTCGTCCACCGCGATGAGCCCCACCCCCACCCGCCGCAGCAGCGCGAAGGCCCCGGCCGAGGCAAGCCGCTCGGGCGCCATGTAGAGAAGCTTGATCCGGCCCTCGTCGAGCGCCCGGAACACCTCGTCCGTCTCGGCCTCGGTGTTGCCCGAGGTGAGCGCACCGGCCTCGACCCCCGCCTCGCGCAGCGAGCGCACCTGATCGCGCATGAGCGCGATCAGCGGCGAGACGACGAGCGTCACCCCTTCGCGGGAAAGGGCGGGCAGCTGGTAGCAGAGCGACTTGCCGCCGCCCGTCGGCATGATGGCGAGCGTGTTCTGCCCCTGCCGCACCGCCTCGACGATCTCTTCCTGCCCCGGCCGGAAGTCGGAAAAGCCGAAGATCGAATGAAGAAGCTCGCGCGGGGTGGGCATAAGGCAATCCGTCTGGGTCCGGCGCGGGGCCGGACCGTCAGGTGAGGTGGGGAAGGATCAGTAGTAGAAGCTGGCCATGTTGTTGCGCAGCACGATCTGCAGCGCGTAGATCGCGACCAGCACGATCAGCGGTGCGAGATCCAGGCCCCCCATCGAGGGCAGGATGCGGCGCACCTGCGAATAGATCGGCTCGAGCAGGCGGCTCAGCCCGTCCCAGATCTGGCCGACGAGCGGCTGACGCAGGTTCAGCACCTCGAAATTGATGAGCCAGCTCATGATGATATGCGCGAAGATGATGAACTTCGCGATGTCGAGGATCAGCATCAGGATCTGGAAGAGCGATATCATGGACGCATCCTTCACGGGAAATCTCAAAGACAGGTATAGACGGGCCCGCCAAAGGGCAACCTCGTTCCGCTGCGTTGGCCTTGACGGGACCGTGATGGCGTAGCACCCAAGGCGTGAAGGAGTGATTGATGTATCCTTACGTCCGCCTTTTCATGGAGATGCGCCGCGCGCGGCGGCTCGATCCCCTGCCGGTTCTGGGCACGCACTGCTCCTCGCACCGCTGCCTGCCCTGGGATCTCGACCCGTGGCGCGAGCTCAACAACGGGCGAACGCTGACCCTGTTCGATCTGGGCCGGGCGCCGCTTCTGGTGCGCACGGGGATGCAGCGGATCTGCTCCGAAAAGGGCTGGGGCATGACGGTGGCGGGCAGCTCGGTGCGCTACCGGCGGCGCGTGGTGCTGATGGAACGGCTCGAGATGGTGAGCCGCTGCCTCGGCTGGGACGGACGGTTCTTCTACATGGAGCAGAGCCTCTGGCGGAAGGGCGACTGCACGAGCCACATGCTGCTGCGCGCGGCCACGACCACGGGATCGGGCATCGTGCCGCCGGCCGAGGTGGCGGCGGCCCTCGGCGCGGGCGAGAGCCCGCCCTTGCCCGACTGGGTGCAGGCCTGGATCGAGGCCGACGCGCTGCGGCCCTGGCCGCCCGCCGCCTGAGGCAGGCGCCCGTGCCCCGAGACGCGTGGCCCGGAGCCTCGGGTTGCGTCGGGGGCGCATTTCGGGCTTCATCCGCGCGATCCACGGAGGGGCCATGGCACGCGCGCGACTTCGCATCTGGGGCTGGTATTTCTTCGACTGGGCGAGCCAGCCCTACAGCACCCTCCTCCTGACCTTCGTCTTCGCGCCCTACTTCGCCGAGGTGGCGCGCGGGCGCTATCTGGCCGAAGGGATGGACGCCGTGGCCGCGGGCGCGGCGGCGCAGTCGCTCTGGGCCACGGGCCTCGGGGCGGCCAGCCTTGTGGTGGCGCTGCTCGCGCCGCTTCTCGGGGCCGTCGCGGATGCGGGCGGGCGCAGGCTCGTCTGGATCTGGGGCTTCTCGGCCTTCTACATCCTGGGCTCGGCGGGGCTCTGGGCGCTGGCGCCGGGCGGAGACGGCCTCGTCTGGGCGCTGGTCTGCTTCGGGCTGGGCTTCGTGGGGATGGAATTCGCGACCATCTTCACCAATGCGCTCCTGCCCTCGCTCGGGCCCCGCGACCGGATCGGCGAGATCTCGGGCTCGGGCTTCGCCTTCGGCTATCTGGGCGGCGTGCTGGCCCTGGCGCTGATGCTCCTCTTTCTGGCCGAGAGCGCGCAGACCGGGCGGACCCTCATCGGCCTTCCACCGGCCTTCGGCCTCGACCCGGAGCTGCGCGAGGGCACGCGCGCCGTGGGCCCCTTCACCGCCCTCTGGTATGCGGTCTTTATGGTGCCCTTCTTCCTCTGGGTGCGCGAGCCCGCCCTGCCGCGCAGCCCTGTCCGGTTCGGCGCGGCTCTGGGCCAGCTCGGCAGCTTCCTCAGAAGCCTGCCCCGGCGGCGGAGCCTCGCGGCCTATCTCGCCTCGTCGCTCCTTTATCGCGACGCGCTGAACGCGCTCTACGGGTTCGGCGGCGTCTATGCCTCGGGCGTGCTCGGCTGGAGCATCATCCAGATCGGCGTCTTCGGCGTGGTGGGCGCGGTGACGGCCACCGTCGCCTCATGGGTGGGAGGGCGCGCCGACCGGCGCTTCGGCCCGAAGCCCGTGATCGCCGCCTGCATCCTGCTTCTGACGGCGGTCTGCATCGTGATCGTCGGCACTGCGCGCGAAAGCCTCTTCGGCCAGCCGCTGCCCGAGGGCTCGCGCCTGCCCGACCTGATCTTCTTCGGCTGCGGCGCGCTGATCGGCGGCGCGGGCGGGGCGCTTCAGGCCGCGAGCCGCACGCTGATGGCCTGCCACACCACGCCCGAGCGCGCGACCGAGGCCTTCGGGATCTACGCTCTGTCCGGCAAGGTCACGAGTTTCCTCGCGCCGTTCCTGATCGCGCTCGCCACCGGCCTCAGCGGATCGCAGCGCGCGGGCATCGCTCCGCTGATCCTTCTCTTCCTTGCGGGGCTCGTTCTGCTAGTCTGGGTGAAACCGGGCGGCGAACAACGGGCAGTGACATGATACGCATTCTCTCCTTCCTCCTCGCTCTGGGGATGGCCACGGGCGTTCAGGCCGAACCCAAGGCCAACAAGCTGTTCGGGGCGCAGACCGGCCCCTCGCGCCATGCGCCCATGCCGATCGGCAGCTACAACCGGGGCTGCGCGGCGGGGCTCGTGCAGATGCCCGAGAGCGGCCCGACCTGGCAGGTGATGCGCCTGTCGCGCAACCGGGCCTGGGGCCATCCCGAGATGATCGAGTTCCTGCAGGCGCTGTCCGTAGCGGCGCGGCAGATCGGCTGGGCGGGGCTCTATGTCGGCGACATCAGCCAGCCGCGCGGCGGGCCCATGACCTCGGGCCATGCCAGCCACCAGATCGGGCTCGATGCGGATGTCTGGATGCTACCGCCGCGGAGGCTCGACCTGACGGTGGCGGACCGCGAGCGGATTTCCTCGATCCCCGTCCGCTCGGCCGACCAGCGCAGCGTCACCGCGAACTGGACGCGGGCGCACCACACGCTCCTGCGCTCGGCCGCTTCCGACGACCGCGTGGACCGGATCTTCGTGGCCGCTGCCGTGAAGCTCGAGATGTGCAAGACCGCGACCCGCGCCGACCGGGCCTGGCTGCAGAAGATCCGCCCGGTGCCGGGGCACGACACCCATTTCCACATCCGCCTGAAATGCCCGCGCGGCGCGGTGGCCTGCCAGACGCAGACGCCCACGGTGGCCGAACTCTCGAAGGGCGGCGACGGCTGCGACGAGACCCTGACCTGGTGGGTGACGGACTATCTGAACCCGCCCAAGTCGCCGCCGAAGAAGCCGTCGGGCCCGCGGCCCAAGGGCGCGCGCGACTACACGCTTTCCGATCTTCCCGCCCAATGCCGCGAAGTCCTCGCCTCGCGCTGATCGCGGGGCTCGTGCTGGGCCTTGCGCTCGGCGGCAGTGCGGACACACCGGGCGACGGGGTCACGCGCTTCGTCTGGACCGCCGAGGATCCCTTGTTCGGCGGGCTCTCGGCCCTCGAGATGTCGGAGGACGGCCGCTCGGTCACGGTTCTGTCGGACCGGGGGGCCTGGACGCGCGGACAGGTGATCCGCGACCCCGAGGGCCGGATCCTCGACATTCGGACCGAGCCCATGCGCCTTCTGCGCGGCCGCGGCGAGGAGCCTCTGGCGCGGCGGCGCAACGACAGCGAGGGGCTCGCCCTTGCGCCGGACGGCACCGCCTATGTCTCGTTCGAGGGCGCGGCCCGGGTGTTGCGCTACCGCGACCTGTCCGGCCCGGCCGAGAACCTGCCCGTGTATCCCGATTTCGCCCTGATGCAGAGGAACAGCGCGCTCGAAGCGCTGGCCATCGATGCCGGGGGCGCGATCTACACCCTGCCCGAACGGTCGGGCAGCGCCACGCGGCCCTTCCCGGTCTATCGCTACCAGAACGGGGTCTGGACGCAGCCCTTCGCCGTGCCCCGCCGCGGCTCCTTTCTGATCGTGGGCGCGGATTTCGGCCCCGACGGCCGGCTCTATGTGCTCGAGCGGCGGTTCCGCGGCCTTCTGGGCTTTGCCAGCCGCGTGCGCCGCTTCACCCTCGGCCCCGAGGGGATTACCGCCGAAGAGACGGTGTTCGAGACCCGCTCGGGCCGGTTCGGCAATCTCGAGGGGATCTCGGTCTGGCGCGATCCCGGCGGCGGCACGGTCCTGAGCCTCGTCGCGGACGACAATTTCCTGTTCCTGCTGCGGACCGAGCTGGTCGAGCTGCGCCTCCGCGATTGACACGCGGCCCCCTGCGGGAGTAGGCCGCGCTGTCCCCGAACGGGGGCCAAGTCTCCGCGACCTTGTCAAAACGGAAAAGACATGACCCGCAGCCTGATCCCCGCCATTCTGGCGATGGCCGCCATCGTGGTGGCCTCGAACATCCTCGTGCAGTTCCTGTTCGGCCAGTGGCTGACCTGGGGCGCCTTCACCTATCCTCTGGCCTTCCTCGTGACCGACCTCACGAACCGCTTCCGGGGCGCCGCCGCCGCGCGCCGCGTGGTGCTGGCGGGCTTTGCCACCGGCATCGTCTGCTCGCTGATCGGCACGCAGATCCAGGGCGAGTTCGGCCCGCTCGTCACGCTGCGCATCGCGCTGGGGTCAGGGCTTGCCTTCCTCGTGGCCCAGATGCTCGACGTGACCGTCTTCGACCGGATGCGCCATGCGCGCGGCTGGTGGCAGGCGCCGCTGATCTCGACGCTCGTGGGCTCCAGCCTCGACACGCTGATCTTCTTCGGCACCGCCTTCTCGGCGGCGCTCGTCTGGCTGGAACCTTCGAACGACGTGTCCTGGGCGAACGAGATCCTGCCGCTACTGGGCGCAGGGCCCGAGGCTCCGCTCTGGCTCTCGTTGGCCGTCGCGGACTGGTCCGTCAAGCTTCTGCTCGCTTTGGTGGCACTCCTGCCATTCCGCATCATTGTCAGGCGGATGACCGCAGACGTTGCGTAATCATCATTTGACAAACACCAGATCTGTGCCACCTTTCCCCTTATCGGCAACCATTTGAAAGGAGGTGATCCAGTGTCTAGAGTGATATTGGAGAGACGTGTCGGGACAGCCATCGGGGGTGTTTTCTGAGGGCAGCCCCTCTTTGAACGCACCGGTGGTTGGGCTAGCTCCTAACTGGCTCATCTCCTTGGATCTCGGAAAGGGTCGCCCCTCGTGGCGGCCCTTTCTCGTAGGGCGCGGCCCGTTGCGGAGGGCCGGCGCCCGCGATAGGCCCCTTTCATGCTGCGCATCACCGATCAGATCACGCTCGCCGACTGGGAACTGACCGAGAGCTTTTCGCGCTCGTCGGGGCCGGGGGGGCAGAACGTCAACAAGGTCGAGACGGCCGTCGAACTGCGCTTCGAGGCCGAGCGGTCGCCGCATCTGTCGCCCGCGGTCAAGGCGCGGCTGAAGCGGCTGGCGGGTCGGCGCTGGACGCAGGAGGGCGCCATCGTCATCCGGGCGGAAGAGACGCGCAGCCAGCAGCGCAACCGCGAGCTGGCGCGCGAGCGGCTGGCCGAGATGGTGCGCGCGGCGCTGGTCGCGCCGAAGCGGCGGATCGCGACCAAACCCACGCTCGGCAGTCAGCGCCGCAGGCTCGCCGCCAAGTCGATCCGCAGCGACGTGAAGGCCGGGCGCGGCCGGGTGAGCGACGAGGAGGGCTGAGGCTTGCCTCAGACCTGCACTTCGTAGGCCACCTGATCGCCCACGCCGAAGACGCGCTTGTAGCGCGCGATCTCGTCGGCGGGACCCATTGCCTTCAGCGGATTGTCCGAGAGCTTGACCGTCGGCCGTCCGTCCGCCGCCACCGCCTTGCAGACGAGGCTGAAGGGGGCCAGCGCGTCGTCCTTCACGAGGCCGCGGAAATCGTTGGTGAACATCGTCCCCCAGCCGAAGCTGACCTTCACCCGGCCGTGGAACTGGCGGTGCAGCTCCTCGATCTTCTCGACATCGAGCCCGTCCGAGAAGATCACCAGCTTGCGGCGCGGATCCTCGCCCCGGCTCTGCCACCAGCGGATCGCGGTCTCGGCGCCCTGGGCCGGGTCGCCCGAGTCGATGCGGATGCCCGTCCAGGTCGAGAGCCAGTCCGGCGCGCGGGCGAGGAAGCCCTCGGTGCCGTAGGTGTCGGGCAGGATGATGCGGAGGTTGCCGTCATGCTCCTCGTGCCAGTCGGCCAGCACCTGATAGGGCGCGCGGGCGAGGTCTTCGTCCGTCGTGGCCAGGGCGGAATAGACCATCGGCAGCTCGTGGGCATTGGTGCCGATGGCCTCGACCTCGCGCCGCATGGCGATCAGGCAGTTCGAGGTGCCGGTGAAGGCATCGCCCAGCCCCTCGATCATCGCCTGCACGCACCAGTCCTGCCAGAGGAAGGAATGCCGCCGCCGGGTGCCGAAATCCGCGATCTTCAGCCGCTCGATCCGCTTCAGCCGCTCGATCTTCTCCCAGAGCTTGGTCATGGCGCGGGCATAGAGCACCTGCAGCTCGAACCGGCCCATCGTCGCCAGCACCGCGCGCGAGCGCAGTTCCATCAGCACGGCAAGCGCCGGGATCTCCCACAGCATCACCTCGGGCCACTTGCCCTCGAAGGTCAGCTCATACTGCCCGTCGCGCTTCTCCAGGTGATAGGGCGGCATCCGCAGGTTTTCGAACCACTCCATGAAGTCGGGGCGGAACATCTGGCGCTTGCCGTAGAAGGTGTTGCCGCGCAGGAAGGTGCTCTCGCCGCGCGACAGGCTCAGCGTGCGGATATGGTCGAGCTGTTCGCGCAGCTCGCCCTCGTCGATCAGCTCGGCCAGCCGCACCGAGGAGGTGCGGTTGATGAGGCTGAAGCGCACCACCGTGTCCGGCCTGTTGCGGAACACCGACTGGCACATCAGGAGCTTGTAGAAATCGGTGTCGATCAGCGAGCGGACGATCGGATCGATCTTCCATTTGTGATTGTAGACGCGGGTGGCGATATCGACCATGTCAGGGCTCCAGCGCGACGCCGGCCTCGGCCATCTGCGCCTTGATCGCGGCGAGCGATCCGTTGAGGTCGATGGCGGCCGAGGCGCCTTCCAGCACCGTCACCCGGAAGCCCAGCCGGGCCGCGTCGAGAGCGGAATAGGCCACGCAGAAGTCGGTGGCGAGGCCCGCGAGCGTCACCGCCTCGATCCCGCGGCTGCGCAGGTAGCCCTCGAGGCCGGTGGGGGTGGTGCGGTCGTTCTCGAAGAAGGCCGAGTAGCTGTCGATCCCGCGGCGGAAGCCCTTGCGGAGGACGAGATCGGCCGGCGCCGTCTCGAGCGCGGGATGGAACTCGGCGCCGCGCGTGCCCTGCACGCAATGGGTGGGCCAGAGCACCTGCGGCCCGTAGGGCATCTCGATCAGCGAGAAAGGCACCGCCTCGTGGGTGGAAGCGAAGGAGGAATGGTCGGCCGGATGCCAGTCCTGCGTGAAGATGCGCGCGCCGAACTCGGGCAGGAGCGCGTTGATCCGGGGGATGATCGCGTCCCCTCCGGCGACGGCGAGCGCGCCGCCCGGGCAGAAGTCGTTCTGCACGTCGATGACGATCAGGGCTTCGGTCTGGGGACGCATCCCTGCCTCCGTTAACACTTCTTTCGCCAAGGGCTAAGGAGTGCGCGCCCCGAGGTCAATGGAGGCCGCACCGCAGCAGCCTTGACGCCCGCCGCGGGCTCGGGCGACAAGATGCGGCAACGGCGCCCCGCGCGGGCGTCCTCTGGCCCGGGTCCTTGCCCCGCGGCCGCTCCCCCGACCGGAGGTTTCCCCATGACAGACACACCCGCCGCCCATCCCGTCTTCCCCGACCTGAAGGGGGCGTCGGTCTTCCTCAGCGGCGGCGGTTCGGGCATCGGGGCTGCGCTGACCGAGGGCTTCCTGCGGCAGGGCGCGCAGGTGGCCTTCGTCCAGCGCTCCGACGCCACCGCCTTCTGCGACCGGATGGAGGCCGAGACCGGCGCGCGGCCGCTGTTCCTGCCCTGCGACGTGACCGACATTCCGGCGCTGCGTCAGGCGCTCGCCGAGGTGGCCGAGCGGCAGGGGCCGATCCGGGTTCTCGTGAATGCGGCCGCCCACGACGACCGTCACACGACGGCCGAGGTGACGGAGGACTACTGGGACCGCGCGCAGGCCGTGAACCTCAAGCATTACTTCTTCGCCGCGCAGGCCGTCATTCCCGGGATGAAGGCTGCGGGCGGCGGCTCGATCGTCAACTTCTCCTCGATCTCCTACATGATGGGCAATGCGGGCTATCCGGCCTACACGACCGCCAATTCGGGCATCAACGGCCTGACCCGCAGCCTCGCGCGCGAGTTCGGGCCCGACCGGATCCGGGTCAATGCGCTGGCCCCGGGCTGGGTGCTGACCGAGCGGCAGAAGGATCTCTGGGTAACCGAGGACGGGCTGCAGGCCCATCTCGACCGCCAGTGCCTGAAGGAGGCGTTGGTGCCCGCCGATATCGTGGGCGGCGTGCTCTTCCTCGCGTCGGAGGCTTCGCGGATGATGACGGGGCAGGCGCTGGTGATCGACGGCGGCGTGGTGGTGACGGGATGAGGCCCGGCTGGATCGCCGCCGACTGGGGCACGAGCCGCCTGCGCGTCTGGGCGATGGGGGCGGAAGGCGTGCTGGCCGAGGCCCGGTCGGACGAGGGCATGGGGCAGGTCGCGGCAGGCGGGTTCGAGGCGGCCCTCCTGCGGCTGATCGGCCCGTGGCTCGGCGACGGGCCTGCGGTGCCGGTGGTGGTCTGCGGCATGGCGGGTGCGCGGCAGGGCTGGCAGGAAGCGCCCTACCGCAGGCTGCCCTGCGCGCCGGTCGATCCGCAGGCGCTGGTGCCGGTGCCGTCGGAGGATCCGCGGATCGCCGTCCGCATCGTGCCGGGGCTCGCGCAGGCGAAGCCCGCCGACGTGATGCGCGGCGAGGAGACGCAGATCGCGGGCGCGCTGGCGCTGCTCGGATCGTTCGACGGGGTGATCTGCCTGCCCGGCACCCATTCCAAATGGGCGCAGGTCTCGGCCGGCGAGGTGGTGAGCTTCCGCAGCTTCCTGACCGGCGAGCTTTTCGCCCTTCTTTCGGAGCGCTCGGTGCTGCGCCACGGGCTCGCCGCCGAGGGCTGGGACGACGAGGCCTTCCTTGCCGCCGTGTCGGACGGCATGTCCCACCCCCAGAAGCTCGGCGCAAAGCTCTTCGGCCTCCGGGCCGAGGCCCTGTTGCAGGACCTGCCCCCCGCCACGGCGCGGGCGCGGCTGTCGGGGCTGCTGATCGGGCTCGAGCTCGTGGGCGCGCGCAGCTACTGGCTGGGTCAGCCGGTCGTGCTGGTGGGCGAGGAGGCGCTCGCCGCCCGCTATGGCGCAGCGCTTGCCGCGCAGGGCGTGCAGGCGCGCCTTCTCCCGGCCGCGGCCTGCACGTTGGGCGGGCTCGCCGCCGCCGTGGGTCAGCTGACGCTGGCATCCTCCGGAGCCGGCAGGAAGGCATAGCCGTTCGCCCCGAGGGTGAGGCGGTCTCCCTCGAGCACGGCGGCCTGTGCCGGGCCGATCAGCCCGCCATGGCCCGGCAGGGTCGCCGAGACCGGCTCGATGCCGAGGTTGAAGAAGCAGGCGAGCGACTGGCCGTCGAGCGTCCGGGTGAAGCCCAGCATCGGCTCCGGCAGGTCGAAGAACCGGCTGCGGCCGCGGATCAGCGCAGGCTGGGTCCGGCGGAACTGGAGAAGCGCCCGGTAGGTCTCGAGCACCGAGCCGGGGATGCCCTTCTGCGACGCCACGTTGCGGGCCAGCTGCGGCGGCTTCACCGGCAGCCACGGCGTGCCGGTGGTGAAGCCGCCCGCGGGCCCGTCGTCCCAGACCATCGGCGTGCGGCAGCCGTCGCGCCCCTTCTCCTCGGGCCAGAACCGGAGGCCCGGCGGATCGGTCAGCTCCTCATAGAGCAGCTCGGTCTCTGTCTGGCCCAGTTCCTCGCCCTGATAGAGACTGACCGAGCCCTCGAAGGACAGGAGCATGGCCGCCGCGAGCCGCGCCACATCGTCCTCGGCCCCGTGGCCGGCCCAGCGCGTCGCATGGCGCACCACATCGTGGTTGGAAAAGGCCCAGCAGGGCCAGCCATGCGGCGCGGTGGCGAAGAACTCCTCGATCCGGCTGCGGAAATGGCCGGCGGTGAAGGTGCGCGACAGCATCTCGAACGTGTAGGCCATGTGCAGCCGGTCGGCCCCGCTGGTATATTCCGCCATGATCGCAAGGCCGCGCAGCCCGTCGGCCACCTCGCCGACCATCGCCCGGTCCGGGTAGTCGTCGAGCAGCTTCCGCATCCTGAGGAGGAAGGCGATATTCTCGATCCGCGACTTCGAGAAGGCATGATCCTGCATGTCGTAGGCATTGACCGGCGGGATCGGCCCGTTCTGCGGGTTCGGCCGGTTCGACCTGAGCTCGGCGTCGTGGAAGTAGAAGTTCACCGTGTCGAGCCGGAAGCCGTCCACGCCCCGGTCGAGCCAGAAGCGCATCTGGTCGAGCAGCCAGTCCTGCACCTCGGGATTGTGGAAGTTGAAGTCGGGCTGCGAGATCAGGAAGTTGTGCAGGTAATACTGCCGCCGCTGCGCATCCCATTCCCAGGCCGAGCCGCCGAAGACCGACAGCCAGTTGTTCGGCGGGCTGCCGTCGGGCTGCGCGTCGGCCCAGACATACCAGTCGGCCTTGGGATTGTCGCGGCTCCGCCGGCTTTCGCGGAAGAACGGATGGGCCGAGGAGGAATGGCTGAGAACCTGGTCGATGATGACCTTCAGCCCGAGCTCGTGCGCGCGAGCGAGCAGCGCGTCGAAATCCTCCATCGAGCCGAAGAGCGGGTGGATGGCGGTGTAGTCCGACACGTCGTAGCCCATGTCCTCCATGGGCGAGGGGAAGATCGGCGACAGCCATATCGCGTCGGCCCCGAGCCAGGCCACATGGTCGAGCCGCTCGATGATGCCGCGCAGGTCGCCCACGCCGTCGCCGTCGGAATCCTGAAACGAGCGGGGATAGATCTGATAGGTCACCGACCCGCGCCACCAGTCCGACATGCTGCCTCCTCGTCCTCTTGCCTCCCCCCATCAAGCGACAGCCCGCGGCAGCGGTTCCCCTCCGACAGGCCTCCGCATCCTGCCGGCGGCCTGTCGGGCGGTCCGTTTCCTGTCCATCCAAAGCCACGCCAATGTCCCCCCGATGCCAGCCCTGGCTGGTGCTGCCTTCGAAGGCCCGGGGCAGACGGATCCGACGAAGCCTGCCCCGCGCGACATGATAGGGTGCGGTCCCGACCCCGCATCGCCGATCCGGCGGAAGAAGCCCTGCGGACGGTCGTTCGCGACGCGCGGGCTGCGGCCTTGTTGTTCCGTGAGGTGGGGCCCTGCCTCGCCACAAGCCGCCCGAGGAGGCGGGGTTGTCCGGCGAGGTCTCATAACGGATCCTGACACGATCCATCAGAAAATACCGTTTGACGCGGCGACATGGGCCGGAGCAGGCTCTGCGCCCGCCCTTAAGTCCGCCCGGATCCCCCATGACCAAATCTCCGATCTTCACGCCCGTCCTGATCTCGGGCTGCATCGTCCTGATGCTGGGCTTTGCGATCCGCGCCAGCTTCGGCGTGTTCCAGATCCCCATCGCCGAGGAGTTCGACTGGCCGCGGTCCGACTTCTCGATGGCCATCGCGATCCAGAACCTCGCCTGGGGCATCGGCCAGCCGATCTTCGGGATGCTGGCCGAGAAGTTCGGCGACCGCCGGGCCATCGTCGCGGGCGCGCTCACCTATGCGGCGGGTCTCGTGCTCTCGAGCTTCGCCGTGACGCCGCTCCAGCATCAGTTCCTCGAGGTGCTGGTGGGGTTCGGGATCGCGGGCACGGGCTTCGGCGTGATCCTTGCGGTGGTGGGGCGGGCCACGGCGCCTGAGCATCGCTCGCTGGCGCTCGGCATCGCCACGGCTGCGGGGTCGGCGGGTCAGGTCTTCGGGGCGCCCGCGGCCGAGATCCTGCTGGGCTTCTACAGCTGGCAGACAGTGTTCGTGATCTTCGCGGGCGTCATCCTTGCCGCGCTCTTTGCGCTGCCCTTCATGCGTGCGCCGGTCACCGCGACGAAGGCCGAGCTCGAGGAGTCGCTCGGCACGGTGCTCAGACGGGCCTTCCGCGATCCGTCCTATACGCTGATCTTCGTGGGCTTCTTCTCCTGCGGCTATCAGCTGGCCTTCATCACCGCGCACTTCCCCGCCTTCGTGACGGAGATGTGCGGGGCGATCGATCCGCGCGGGCCGCTGGCGGCGCTGGGGATCACCACCACCTCGGCGCTGGGCGCACTGGCGATCTCGCTGATCGGGCTGGCCAACATCGCGGGCACGATCACCGCAGGCTGGCTCGGCAAGCGCTACTCGAAGAAATACCTGCTGGCCGCGATCTATACCGGGCGCACGCTTGCGGCCGCGCTCTTCATCCTCGTGCCGATGACGCCCACCACGGTCCTTCTCTTCTCCCTCAGCATGGGCGCGCTGTGGCTGGCGACCGTGCCGCTCACGAGCGGGCTCGTGGCCCATCTCTACGGCCTGCGCTACATGGGCACGCTCTACGGGTTCGTCTTCCTCAGCCATCAGCTCGGCAGCTTCATGGGCGTCTGGCTGGGCGGGCGGATGTATGACATGACCGGCGACTATACGATGGTCTGGTGGATCGGCGTGGGCGTCGGCGCCTTCTCGGCCATCGTCCACCTGCCCATCCGCGAGACCCGCAGCCCCGCGTTGCAGCCGGCCTGACCGGCTGCCATCCGCGAAGCGCGAATGGCACGGCCTCTTGCCCTGTCCGCGGCGGCGGATATACCTCGGACCCGCGAGCGGGAGGAGACGTGATGCGCGCCGGGATTGCCTGCCTCGTGCTGGCCTATGTGCTGAGCCAGTTCTACCGCGCCTTCCTCGCGGTGCTCGCCCCCACGCTGAAGGCCGAGCTCGGCGTTTCGGCCGAGGATCTGGCAGCCGCCTCGGGCATCTGGTTTCTGGCCTTCGCGCTGATGCAGTTCCCGGTGGGCTGGGCGCTCGACCGGATCGGGCCGCGGCTGACCTCCATGGTCCTCCTCGGCGCGGGCGGGGCGGGCGGGGCGCTCGTCTTCGCGCAGGCCGAGGGGCCGGCGGCTCTGATGGCCGCCATGGCGCTGATCGGCATCGGCTGCTCGCCCGTGCTGATGGCGAGCTACTATATCTTCGCGCGCAGCTTCAGCCCGGCCCTCTTCGGCACGCTTGCCGCGGCCGTGGTGGGGATCGGCAGCCTCGGCAATATCGCGGGCTCGGTGCCGCTTGCCTGGGCGGTCGAGACCTTCGGCTGGCGCGAGACGCTGATGGCGCTGGCGGGCGTGACGCTCGCCGCGGCCGCGGCGATCGGGACCCTCGTCCGCGATCCGGCCCGCGTGGAAGGCCCGGCGCGGGGCTCGATGTTCGATCTCATGCGGATGCCGGCGCTCTGGCCCGTGCTCGCGATGATGGTGGTCTGCTACGCGCCGGCGGCGGGCCTGCGTGGGCTCTGGATCGGGCCCTATTATGCCGACGCTTTCGGCGCGGCCCCGGCCGAGATCGGCCGCGCGACGCTGGTCATGGGCCTTGCCATGGTGGCGGGCAGCTTCGCCTACGGGCCGCTCGATCGCCTGCTCGGCACCCGCAAGGGGCTGATCCTTGGCGGCAATCTCCTGACGGCCCTGTGCCTGCTCGCTCTCTGGGCTTGGCCTGCGGTGGGCGGCTGGCCCGCGCTTCTGCTCTTCGCGGGGATCGGCTTCTTCGGCGCCTCCTTCCCGATGGTCATCGCCCACGGCCGCGCCTTCGTGCCGCCGCACCTGACCGGGCGGGGGGTGACGCTGCTCAATTTCTTCGGGATCGCCTCACCGGGCCTCATGCAGTTCGCCACCGGCGCGGTCCACGGATCGGTGGCACCGGTGCCGCCCGCCGCGCCCTATGCCGCGCTCTTCCTGTTCTTCGCGCTCTTCATCCTTGCGGGCTGCGCGATCTATGCGGTCAGCCGCGACCGGACGGACTGACTTTCCGTCCGCCGTGCTCTGCGCTAACCAGAGCCTCGGAGGGACACCATGCCAGTGCAGCCGGATCGGATCGAGGTCATCGCGCCCAACCTCAAGCGCCGCCTCTCGGGGGTGACGGCCACCATCGCGCGGCTGGTGCCGGTGCAGGCGCGCCTGATCGGCATCGCGGCCACCGGCCCGGGCCTGCCGGCGGACATCCCGCACCTGCCGCTCTGGCGCCTGCCGTTCCTGCCGCGCGACCGCTGGCGGGTCTGGCACGCCCGGCGCAACACCGAGATGCTGCTGGGCCTCGCGCTGCGCCATCTCCTGCGCCGGCGGCTGAAGCTTCTGTTCACGTCGGCCTCGCAGCGCCGGCACACGGGCTATACGCGCTGGCTGATCGGGCGGATGGATGCGCTGGTCGCCACTTCGCGCCGGACGGCCTCCTATCTCGAGCGGCCCGCCGAGGTGATCCTGCACGGGATCGACACCGACACGTTCCGCCCCGGCGACCGGGCCGAGGTGCGGGCGCGGCTGGGCCTGCCCGAGGCGGTGCTGGTGGGCTGCTACGGCCGGATCCGGGCGCAGAAGGGCACGGATGTGTTCGTTCATGCCATGATGCGGCTCCTGCCCGAGCGGCCGGGCGTGGCTGCGGTGGTGATGGGGCGCGCGGTGGGCGAGCATCAGGCCTTCCTCGACGGGCTCCGCCGCGAGGTCGAGGCCGCGGGGCTGGGTCCGCGCATCCTGTTCCGGCCCGAGGTCACGGTCGACCGGATGCCCGACTGGTATCGCGCGCTCGATCTCTATGTGGCGCCGCAGCGCTGGGAGGGCTTCGGGCTCACGCCGCTCGAGGCGATGGCCTGTGGCGTGCCGGTGGTGGCGACCCGCGTCGGCGCCTTCGAGGAACTGGTGAGCGCGGAGACGGGCCGGCTCGTGCCCCCGGGCGACCTCGAGGCGATGACGGCCGAGGTGGCGGCGCTCCTCGACGATGCCGACCTTCGCCGCCGCATGGCCGAGGCCGCCCGGGCGCGCACCCTTCAAGGGTTCCGCATCGAGGATGAGGCGGCGGCCCTCGTCGCGCTCTACCGGAGGCTACTTGCATGACGCGGCTCGGATTTCTCCTCGCCCGCACCTTCCGCCGCGAGGCGCCGCTGGCGGCCCTCTCGCTGCCGGAGGAGGCGCTGCTCGCCCGCTTCGCCACCGAACGGATCGCGCTCGTCGGCAATGCGCGCAGCCTGTCGCAGACGGCCTTCGGCCCCGAGATCGACGCGGCGGACCTCGTGATCCGGCTGAACCGCGCGCCGATGCCGGACCCTGCCAGCCACGGCACGCGGACGGATGCGCTGGCGCTTGCCACTTCGCTTCAGGCCGAGGCGCTCGATCGGCTTGCGCCGCGGCTCACGCTCTGGATGTCGCCCAAGCGCAAGCGGCTGCCATGGCATGTGGCGAGCCGCCGGGGCTTCTACCTCCACTCCCGCGCGGACTACGAGGATCTGAACCGTCGGCTGGGCGCGCCGCCCTCGACCGGGCTCATGATGATCGACCTTCTGGCGCGGAGCCGCGCGGCCTCGGTCACGCTCTACGGTTTCGATTTCTTCGCCAGCCTGTCGCTCACGGGGAGCCGGACCGCCGCGCAGGTGCCGCACGATTTCGGCGCCGAGGCCCGCTTCGTGCAGGCCCTGCTCGAGACCGACCCGCGTTTCACGCAGCGCGGATCGCCGCCCTGACCCCGCAGGGTGCGTCCCGTGCGGCGCACCCCCTTGTCCACAAGCCTCTCCGGCCCGATTCCGCTTTCCCCGTGACCCCCGGTGCGCTATGGGGGCGCGTCATTCCGACATGAGAAGAGGGGTCCCCGATGGGCTACAGGGTCGTCGTCGCGGGTGCCACGGGCAACGTGGGCCGTGAAATGCTGAACATCCTCGCCGAGCGCGAGTTTCCGGTGGAGGAGATTGCCGCTCTGGCGAGCCGCAAATCTCTCGGCACCGAAGTGAGCTTCGGCGACAAGACCCTGACCACCAAGGACCTCGACACGTTCGACTTCACCGGCTGGGATATCGCGCTGTTCGCGGTGGGCTCGGACGCGACGAAGATCTATGCGCCGAAGGCCGCGGCCGCGGGCTGCGTCGTGATCGACAACTCGTCGCTCTACCGCTACGACCCGCAGGTGCCGCTGATCGTGCCGGAAGTGAACGCCGATGCGATCGAGGGCTACAAGGCGAAGAACATCATCGCCAACCCGAACTGCTCTACCGCGCAGATGGTCGTGGCGCTGAAGCCGCTGCACGACCGGGCCAGGATCAAGCGCGTCGTCGTCTCGACCTACCAGTCCGTTTCGGGCGCGGGCAAGGCCGGCATCGACGAGCTCTGGAACCAGACCAAGGGCATCTACGTCCCGGGTCAGGAGGTCGAGCCCTCGAAGTTCACCAAGCAGATCGCCTTCAACGTGATCCCGCACATCGACAGCTTCATGGAAGACGGCTCCACCAAGGAAGAGTGGAAGATGGTGGCCGAGACCAAGAAGATCCTCGATCCGAAGGTGAAGGTCACGGCGACCTGCGTGCGGGTGCCGGTGTTCGTGGGCCACTCCGAGGCGATCAACATCGAGTTCGAGGATTTCCTCGACGAAGAGGAAGCGCGCGACATCCTGCGCGAGGCTCCGGGCGTGCTCGTCGTCGACAAGCGCGAGGCCGGCGGCTACATCACCCCGGTCGAATGCGTGGGCGAGTATGCCACCTACATCAGCCGCATCCGGCAGGATTCGACCCTCGACAACGGGCTGAACCTATGGTGCGTGTCCGACAACCTGCGCAAGGGCGCCGCGCTGAACGCGGTGCAGATCGCCGAGGTTCTGGGCAACCGCTGCCTGAAGAAGGGCTGAGATCGGGACGGGGCCGCGTCGCGGGCCCCGCTTCCTCCGAGACCATGAAGCCCGCGGCAGGTGCTCCTGCCGCGGGCTTTCGTCTTAGACCGGCACGAAGCCCTGTCCGGGCGTGTATTGCTCGAGCGATCCCTCGCCGATGTGGGTCCAGAGCGCGTGCAGCGTCAGCACCTCGCGCTCGACCGCCTCGCGCACGAAGGGGAAGGTCATCAGGTTGCCGATGCTGACCAGCACGGCCTCCTTCTCCAGCGCGGTGACGCGCTCCTCCTCGGGCAGATCCTTCACCCGCTCGTAGCCGGGGCGCAGGATGTCCATCCAGCGGCCGACGAAGCTCGAGGTTTCCTCGAGCTGCGGCGCCTTTCCCGAGCACATGTCGTGGCAGCCCTTGACGCCGCCGCAGTTGGAATGGCCGAGCACCACGATATGGGCCACGCCGAGCGCGGTGACCGCATATTCGACCGCGGCCGAGGTGCCGTGCTGCTTCCCGTCGGGGCTGTAGGGCGGCACCAGATTGGCGATGTTGCGGTGGATGAAGAACTCGCCCTCGTCCGCGCCGAAGATCGAGGTGACATGCACGCGCGAGTCGCAGCAGGAGATCACCATGGCGCGCGGATGCTGCCCGCTCTCGGAGAGCCGGCGATACCAGGACTTGTTGTCGGCGAAGGTGGTGGCACGCCAGCCGTGGAAACGCTGGACAAGGTAGTTCGGAAGCGGCCTCGCATTGTGCATTGCGTCGTCCTCAGTCAGGTCCACGCGCTTGAATAGGGGGCGGCCGGGGAAAATTCGAGGGATTTTTTCGGGGCACCGCAACCTTTTGTTCAGCGCCCCGACGCAGGCTCGTCTCGGGTGTGTAGGGGGACAGGTGAGATGGCCTGCATGATAATGGCCCTGAGGCCGGTGGATCGCGTGCGGCAGGATGCGGAGCCCATTGCCGCCATGTATCGCGAAATGGGCACGAAGGCTGCCGAGCAGATCGTGCATCGTGCCTTTGCGGAGCTGGCGATGACCATCGCCGCGCTTTCGCATCAGGTCAGGATGCGCGATCGGGCCGAGATCCCGCGGCGTCTGCGGCGGCTGCAGCGCATGTGCGAGAACCTCGGGATGGTCAGCTTGGGCCTCGTTGCGGCAGATGCACGCGGCGCCGTCGAGCTGGGCGACATGACGGCCTTTGCCGCGATCTGGGCGCGCCTCCTCCGGGTGGCAGAGCGGTCGCTGGCCTCCGACAAGGAGTTGCTCGACCTCAGCCTCTGACCGGCGGGGCTTGCGGGTGGCGCCGGAACGGCTAGGCTCGCCGGGATTATTCAGCCTTCTGGAACGAGCCATGCCCCTTTCCTTTGCCGATCCCGCCGCGGTCTCGCGCCCGGTCCATGTCGTTGCGTCCGACGCGCTGGCCGACTGGCTCGGCGGCCGGACCGAGGCCGAGCGCGCCTGGCTTGCCGCCACCGGCTTCGAGGCCTCGCTGGGCGAGCTGCGCCTGCTGCCGGACGCGGCGGGCGGCGTCGCGGCGGCCGTTCTCGGCTCGGGCACGGCCAGGGCCCGCGCCCGCAGCCGCTTCGGCCTCGCCCGCGGTCTTGCCGCCCTGCCGGAAGGCGACTGGCATCTCGAGGGCGATCTCTCGCCCGAAGCGGCCGCCGAGGCGGCTCTGGGCTGGCTTCTGTCCGCCTATGCCTTCACGCGCTACCGCGCCGCGGCGAAGTCGCCGAAGGCGCGCCTGAAGCTGCCCGCGGGCTGCGACGGCGCGCGGCTCATGGCCATGGCCGAGGCCGAGGCGCTGACCCGCGATCTCATCAACACGCCCGCCTCCGATCTCGGGCCGCAGGAGCTGGAGGAGGCCTTCCTCGCCCTGGCCGACCGGTTCGGCGCCGAGACCGCGGTGATCCGCGGCGACAAGCTCCTCGACCGCAACCTGCCCATGATCCATGCCGTGGGCCGCGCCTCGACCCGCGCGCCGCGCCTGCTGGAGATGCGCTGGGGCGAGCGCGGGCCGCGCGTCACGCTGGTGGGCAAGGGCGTCTGCTTCGACACGGGCGGGCTCGACATCAAGCCCTCGACCGGCATGCTCCTGATGAAGAAGGATATGGGCGGGGCCGCCACCGTCATGGGGCTCGCGCAGATGATCATGGCGCTCGAGCTGCCGGTGCGGCTGCGCGTGCTGGTGCCGGCGGTGGAAAATGCCATATCCGGCAATGCGATGCGCCCGAAGGACATCCTGACCTCGCGCAAGGGGCTGACGGTCGAGGTGAACAACACCGATGCCGAGGGGCGGCTCATCCTCGGCGATGCGCTGACGCTGGCCGATGAGGAGGAGGCCGATCTCATCGTCTCGATGGCGACGCTGACCGGGGCCGCGCGGGTGGCGGTGGGCCCGGATCTCGCGCCCTTCTACACCGATGACGAGGATCTGGCGGCGGCGCTGCAATCGGCGGCGGGACCCGCCTGCGATCCGGTCTGGCGCCTGCCCTTCTGGGAGCCCTACGAGGCCCTGATCGAGCCCGGCATCGCGGATCTCGACAATGCCCCGTCGGGCGGCTTCGCGGGCTCGATCACCGCCGCGCTCTTCCTGCGCCGCTTCGTCGAGAACCCGCGCTACATGCATTTCGACATCTACGGACACACGCCCGCCGATGCGCCGGCACGGCCGAAGGGCGGCGTGGGGCAGGGGGCGCGCGCGATCCTTACCGCGTTGCCGCGGATGCTGGGTCTGTGATGGACCGCCGGACGACCCCCTGCAGCGGCGAGGTGGCTCATGTCTCGCTGAAGGGGCAGGTGGCGGCCCCGCGCTTCACCGATGGCACGCCCGCGCGGATCGGCCTGCCGGTCGTGGATCTCCTCGCCCGTCCGGATGGCCCGCGGGACCGGCAGCTCCTTCTGGGCGAGGATTTCCTCGTGATCGACCGGCGCGAGGGCCATGCCTTCGGCCGCGCCGCCAAGGATGGCTATTGCGGCTGGCTGCCCGAGGCCGCGCTTGCAGCGCCTGAAACGGTCACCCACCGCGTCGCGGTGCCCGCGACCCATCTCTATCCCGAACCGCGGGTGCAGGCGCATGAGATCGCCGCCCTCAGCTTCGGCGCGCGGCTGACTGTCATTGGCGAAGCGCGAAATTTTCTTCAGACGACAATGGGTTGGGTTCCCGCCTGCCATCTGTGGCCGCTGGATCGGCTCCATTCCGACCCGGTGGCCGTGGCGCGGTTCTTTCACGGCACACCCTATCTCTGGGGGGGCAACAGCCGGGCGGGCATCGATTGCTCGGGTCTCGCGCAGGCAGCGCTTCTGGCCTGCGGGATGGACTGTCCCGGCGACAGTGACCTGCAGCAGACGGTCGGCACTGAGGTTTCCGGCGACCTGCAGGCGGGAGACCTTCTGTTCTGGAAGGGCCATGTCGCCATGGCCATCGATGCGCAGCGCATGATCCATGCCACGGGGTATGTGATGGGGGTGATCGAGGAGGAGACGGAGGCCGCCATCGCCCGGATCGCCGCGGCCGGCGAGGGGCCGGTTCTGGCGCGCCGCCGGCCCTGAGGGCAAGAAACCGCGGCGGGGCCATGGCGCGCGGCTCGAGCGACGAAGGCCGTGGGACGCCCTGCGGGGGAGAGGCCTCCGCGGCGCACCTGAGGGCAACCTGCCGCTAGTCTCCGGCGACGCTCCCCTCGGGCAGCGTCTCGCGCAGCCAGTCCGGCTCGAACTTCACCTGATCGCAGCCCGCGAACTGCGCCAGACGGTCGAGCTCGGCCCCGAGCCGCCCGAGCCGCCGCGAGCCGAGCCGCACCCCCAGCTCGGGCCAGAGCGCGCGCACGCGCAGGCTGCCGCTCTCGCGGTGGGCGCGCATGTCGATCCGGCCGATCAGCCGGTCGCCCTCGAGGATCGGGAAAACGTAATAGCCGTAGGTGCGCTTGGCCTCGGGCACGAACACTTCGATCCGGTAGCGGAAGCCGAACAGCCGTTCGGCGCGGGCCCGGTCGCGCAGCACCGGATCGAAGGGCGACAGGATCCGCAGCCGCGGCGAGGGATCGGGCGCGGCCTCGGCCAGCGCGGCCACCTCCGGGCGGGCGTAGCTGCGCCGGAGGCTGCCGTCGGCCCCCTCGACGCGGACCTCCACGATCTCGCCGCGCGCGAGCGCATCGTGACACCAGGCCTGCGCCTCGGCGGGGCTGGCGGCGGCCCAGAAGGCGGCCAGCTCGCCCGAGGTGGCGAAGCCCAGCCGGTCGAGCGCCTCGGAGCAGGCCCAGTGGATCGTGGCGGCGTCGCCCGGATCCATCGCGAGCCACCCGGACGGGATGACGCGGGAGGTCAGATCGTAGACTTTGCGGAACGAGTCGCGGCGCGTGATGGAAAGCTCGCCCACCCGCCAGAGATATTCCAAGGCGGCCTTCGACGGGTGCCAGTCCCACCAGCCGCCTGTGCCGCGCTCTTCCTCCTCGCCCACTTCGGCGGCCGAGACCGGCCCGCTTTCGGCGATCCGCGCGAGGACCGCATCGAACTGCTCCTCGAACCCCTCGCGCTGCCAGCCGCGCCAGCGGGCCAGCAGCCGCGGCCGGTCGCGGCGGAAGCGGTGGTGCCAGAAGGGGAAGAAGCGGGCGGGGATCACCGCCGCATCGTGGGTCCAGTGTTCGAACAGGTGGCGCTGCGCGAGCAGCCGGTCGAGCGCCTCGGGCCGGTAGGCCTGCCTGCGCGCGAAGAGGATCATGTGATGGGCGCGGGCGACGGTCGAGATGCTGTCGATCTGGACGAAGCCCAGACGGTCGATCAGCGCCAGCAGCGCCTCGCCCTTGGCCGGGCCGGTGGGCGGCTCGGCAAGGGCGTGGAGATGCAGGAACAGCCGGCGGGCGAGCGGGTTGGGGAGGATCACGGCCGCCGGCCCGATCAGAGGCCGGTTTCGGCGGCGATCTGGGCCCGGCTCTTGCGGGCCCGCTCGGTCGCGGACTTGAGCTGGCCGCAGGCCGCCATGATGTCCTCGCCGCGCGGGGTGCGGATCGGCGAGGCGTAGCCGGCCTTGTAGATGATGTCGGCGAAGGCCGCGATCCGCTCGGGCGTCGAGCGGCGGTAGGGCGCGCCCGGCCATTCGTTGAAGGGGATCAGGTTGATCTTGGAGGGGATCCCCGAGATCAGCTTCACCAGCCGCCGGGCATCTGCATCCGTGTCGTTCACCCCGTCGAGCATGACATATTCGAAGGTGATCCGCTCGGAGTTCGACAGGCGCGGATAGTCGCGCAGGCTGTCGAGAAGCGTGCGGATGTTCCAGCGCTTGTTGATCGGCACGAGAATGTCGCGCACCTCGTCGGTCGTGGCGTGGAACGAGATGGCAAGCTGGCAGCCGATCTCCTCGGCGGTGCGGGCGATCTCGGGCACGACGCCCGAGGTGGAAAGCGTGATCCGCCGGCGCGAGAGCGAGAGGCCCTCGCCGTCCATCACCACCTTCATCGCGTTTCGCACATTCTCGAAATTGTAGAGCGGCTCGCCCATGCCCATCAGCACGAGGTTCGACACCAGCCGCGTCTCGTCCTTGGGTGCGCCCCGCTCGGGCCATTCGCCGAGATCGTCGCGCACGAGCATGAGCTGGCCCACGATCTCGGCCGCCGTCAGGTTGCGCACCAGCTTCTGCGTGCCGGTGTGGCAGAAGGAGCAGGTCAGCGTGCAGCCCACCTGCGAGGAGACGCAGAGCGTGCCGCGGCCCTCCTCGGGGATGTAGACCGTCTCGACCTCGTGCCCGCCCGCGATCCGGATGAGATATTTCCGCGTGCCGTCCGCCGAGATCTGCCGGGTGACGACCTCGGGCAGGACGATGGCGAAATGCTCGGCGAGGAGCGCGCGATAGTCCTTGGCGAGGTTCGTCATCTGCGCGAAGTCGCGCACGCCCCAGTGATAAACCCACTGCCAGACCTGACCCGCCCGCATCTTCGCCTGCCGCTCGGGCGTGCCCGCAGCCACGAGGGCGGCCAGAAGCTCCTCGCGCGTGAGGCCCACGATGTTCACGGGGCCGCCCTCCGGCAGCTTGCGCGGCAGGGTCATCACGTCCTGGGTGATCGGAGCGTTGGCGGTCATGGCTAAGCCTCGGGAAGCGGGAAGCGCATCATATAGGGGATTCGGGACGGAAACGGAACCCGGATCCCGCAAATGACAAGGCCCCGGCAGGGCCGGGGCAGGTCAGGGGCGGCACGGACCGCCCGGTCGCAGACGCACTTACTTGCAGCGCGTCTCGGCGTCGGACATCGCGGCGGTGAAGCCCGAGAGCGAGAACGTGTCCTTGGTCTGGGTTCCGCGGGCCGAGCGGGCGGTCAGGACGGCGGTGCTGCCGCGCTTCATCGACGCGAGCAGCGAGGCATCGTCCTGCGCATTCGCGGGCCAGGCCCATTCCCCGTCGGTGAAGAGCTCGAACTTGGTGCCGCCGATGTCGACGTTGACGGTCGAGCCCGGGGCGAACGGATAGCCGCCGGTGAAGGAGATCTCGCCCTTGGCGCCCGAGCCCGGACGATAGGTCACGAACAGCAGGATGTCGCCGCGGCGCACGTCGACGGCCTTGCCATCCCGCGTGGCCTGAGTCTGCTTCGGGCTCGAGACGCCCCAGCATTCCTTGGGAGAGCTTTCGGCGAACACGCTCCAGTCCGTCTTGGTCGCGACCCGGTTCGTGGATTCCTGAGCGGCCGCACCCGTCGCGAGACAGGCGAGGACAATCGCCGCCGCCGGAAGCAGGCGCCCCTTCGTGGTTCTCATCGTTCACAGCCTCCAGCTGTCAGTGCCTCTGCCCGCCCCACGCCGCCTTGTGGCGACCTTTTTGAGTAGCGCAGGCCGTTTCAACCCGATAACGCTTCTTAGCGCAAGCATTGCGCCGGACAAAAGGCCTCTTGGGCACAAAATCGCGCAGCTGTGAGGGGATGTCATGACGGATCCGGCGAGGATGGTGGAGCTCTGGCGCGGCGGGCTTCTGGAAAGCTGGCACACGGGACATGCCGCCGTGTGGAGCGCGGACGGCGGGCTGGTCGAGGCCTGGGGCGATCCCGGGACGGTGATCTTCCCGCGGTCGTCCTGCAAGATGATGCAGGCCCTGCCGCTTCTGGAGAGCGGAGCCGGGGCGGGGCTGTCGTCCCAGCGCCTGGCGCTGGCCTGTTCGAGCCATCAGGGGGCAGAGCTTCATACCGGGCACGTCGGGCGCTGGCTGACGGATCTGGGCCTCTGCGAGGCGGATCTGCGCTGCGGCGCCCACATGCCTGCCGATACGGCCGAGCGGGACCGGCTGGTCCGGGCGTATGAGGAGCCCTGCCAGATCCACAACAACTGCTCGGGCAAACATGCGGGCTTCCTGATGCTCTCGCAGCATCTGAAGGCCGGGCCGGAGTATGTGGAGATCGACCATCCGGTGCAGCAGGCGGTGCGGACGGCCTTCGAGGAGGTGACGGACGAGGCGAGCCCGGGCTACGGGATCGACGGCTGCTCGGCGCCGAACTTCGCGACCACGGTGGCGGGGCTGGCGCGCGCCATGGCCTTCTTCGCCGGGGCCTCCGCCGGCGGGGGCGTGCGCGAGCGGTCGGCGGCGCGGCTCGTCGAGGCGATGATCGCCCATCCCGAGCTCGTGGCGGGAGAGGGCCGCGCCTGCACCGAACTCATGCGGGCCATGGGCGGGCGCGCCGCGATCAAGACCGGCGCCGAAGCGGTCTTCGTGGCCATCGTCCCCGAGAAGCGGCTGGGGATCGCGCTGAAGATCGTGGACGGCTCGACCCGCGCCTCGGAGGCGGCCATCGCTGCCCTGCTCGTGCGGCACGGGCTTCTCGATCCGGCGCATCCGGCGGCGCGCAAGCGGCTCGATGCGGTCCAGACGAACTGGCGCGGCCGCGAGACCGGCATCCTGCGCGCGGCGCCCGGGTTCCCCTGAGGCCGTGCGGGCGCCTCAGTCGCCGCCGGCGAGCAGGGAGCGCAGGCCCGAGCGGTAGTCGGGGTGGAGAAGCGCGATGCCCAGGCGCGCCTTGATCCGGTCGTTCCGCACCCGCTTCGATTCCGCATAGAAGCTGCGCGCCATCGGCGTCATCTCCGCCGCGTCGTAGGGCACTTCGGGCGGCGGCGGCAGGCCGAGCAGCTCGGCGGCATAGCCCAGCACATCCTCGGGCGGGGCGGGATCGTCGTCGCAGACGTTGTAGATCGCGCCCGGCTCGGGATGCTGCATCGAGGCTTCGAGCACCTGCGCGATATCCGCCACATGAATGCGGCTGAAGACCTGCCCCGGCTTCACGATCCGCCGGGCGGTGCCGTCGCGGACCTTCTCGAACGGGCCGCGGCCAGGGCCGTAGATCCCCGCGAGGCGGAAGATGTGGAGCGGCAGCCCCAGCGCCTGCCATTGCCGCTCGGCTTGAACCCGCGCCTGCCCCCGCTCCGTCGAGGGGGTGAGGGGCGTGTCCTCGTCGACCCAGCCGCCGGCATGGTCGCCATAGACGCCGGTGGTGGAGAGATAGCCCACCCAGCGCGCCCCGGCCCGTGCCAGCTCTGCGCCATGGGTGGCGAGGAATGGATCGCCCTCGCGCCCCGGCGCCGCCGAGGCGAGGATATGGCTGGCGCGCGCCAGCGCGGGCCCGAGATCGCCCGGCCAGAGGAGCGGCTCGATACCGCCGGCCTCGAGCTCCGCGGCCTTGGCGGCGCTCCGCGTGGTGCCGATCACCGTCCAGCCCTGCGGCAGAAGGCGGTGGGCCAGAGCCTGCGCGGAATAGCCGTGCCCGAGGGAAAGAAGCGTCTTCATGCCGTCACTATCCCCGCGCCGCAGCGCCGCTGCAAGGGGCGAGCCTGCCGCGCCCCAAGCAGCGTCCGCGGAGGCTTGATCCCCGCCCGCGAGCCTGCGCATCCTCTCGGCAGGCAGCGACAGGAGACAGACCCGTGAGCGACGCGCCCCTTCTTCTTCTCGTCCCCGAGGTGCCGGACCGCGAGACCTTCACCGATCCCGCGCGGGCGGTGGACCGGCTGGAAGAGATCTACATCCGGTCGACCCGCTTCCTGTCGGGCCATTTCAGCGCCTCGGCCACCGGGGGCCAGCCGGGCGGGCGGGTGCGTGCCTATTATCCCGAGATCCGGCTCACGACGACGAGCTTCACCCGCGCGGACAGCCGGCTGAGCTTCGGCCATGTAGCCGAGCCGGGCTCCTATTCCACGACGGTGACGCGGCCGGACCTGTTCCGCAATTACCTGATCCAGCAGATCGACCTTCTGATGCAGAACCACGGGGTGCCGGTCGAGATCGGCGTTTCGGCCACGCCCATGCCCGTGCATTTCGCGGTGGCGAACGACCCGACGGTCTCGGTCCCGCAGGAGGGGGTGCTGTCCTATCCGCTCCGCGACGTGTTCGACGTGCCCGACCTCTCGACCACCAACGACGATATCGTGAACGGCAGCCGCCTCAGCAACTCCGACGGCTCGAAGCCGCTCGCGCCCTTCACGGCGCAGCGGGTGGATTATTCGCTCGCGCGGCTCACCCATTACACGGCCACGAACCCGCGCCATTTCCAGAACCACGTCCTGTTCACCAACTACCAGTTCTATGTGGACGAGTTCGAGGCGATCGGGCGGGCGGCGCTGGCCGATCCCGCCTCGGGCTACAGCGCCTTCGTGGGCCCCGGCGATCAGGAGATCACCGATCCCGAGACCCCGCTTGCGCTGCTGCCGCGCCTGCCGCAGATGCCCACCTATCACCTCAAGCGGCCGGACGGGCAGGGGATCACGCTGGTCAACATCGGCGTCGGCCCCTCGAACGCCAAGACTGCGACCGACCATATCGCGGTGCTGCGCCCGCACGCCTGGCTGATGGTGGGCCATTGCGCGGGCCTGCGGAACTCGCAGAGCCTCGGGGATTTCGTGCTGGCCCATGCCTATCTGCGCGAAGACCATGTGCTCGACGACGATCTGCCGGTCTGGGTGCCGATCCCGGCGCTGGCCGAGATCCAGATCGCGCTCGAGGATGCGGTCGAGGAGGTGACGCAGCTGCAGGGCTACGAGCTCAAGCGCATCATGCGGACGGGCACGGTGGCCACCATCGACAACCGCAACTGGGAACTGCGCGACCAGTCGGGCCCGGTCCAGCGGCTGAGCCAGAGCCGCGCCGTGGCGCTCGACATGGAGAGCGCGACCATCGCGGCGAACGGCTTCCGCTTCCGCGTGCCCTACGGAACCCTCCTCTGCGTGTCCGACAAGCCGCTGCACGGGGAATTGAAACTGCCGGGCATGGCCAGCGATTTCTACCGGACCCAGGTGGCGCGGCACCTCAGGATCGGAATTCGCGCCATGGAAATGTTGCGCGAGACGCCGATCGAGCGCATCCACAGCCGAAAGCTGCGCAGCTTTGAGGAAACGGCGTTCCTGTAGTGAGTTGACGCGGCGGCAAGCCGGGAATAGGGCTTGCTTTATGCTGCAAAACAAGGTGTAGCCCTTGAATTCGCCCCCAGAGGCAGGAACAGACCCCGCGTCCAGCGGGGCAAGACCAGGAGACTCTCATGTCGAAACCGATGACCAAGACGCAGCTCGTCGCGACCCTTGCTGACGAGATGGGCTCGGACAAGAAGACGGCCAACGCGGCCCTCGATGCGATCGCCTCGATCGTCGCCCGTGAAGTGGCCGCCGGCGGTGCCGTGACGCTGCCGGGCCTCGGCAAGGTCGTCTGCCGCGAGCGCCCCGAGCGTCAGGTGCGCAATCCGGCCACCGGCGAGCAGGTGACCAAGGCCGCCGACAAGCAGGTGAAATTCACCATCGCCAAGGCGCTGAAGGACAGCGTGAACGCCTGAGCCGGCGATCCGGCACGGCAGCCGTTCGAGGGTCGCCATCCGGCGGCCCTTTTTCATGGGAGGGACCGGATGGATCTGCGCAGCATCGGCATGGGCCTCGCCTTTGCCTTCATGTGGTCCTCGGCCTTCGCCTCGGCGCGCATCATCGTGGCGCAGGCGCCGCCCCTGAGCGCGCTCTCGCTGCGTTTCCTCTGCTCGGGTCTGATCGCGCTCGCCCTCGGCGCGGCGCTGGGACAGTCGGCGCGGCTCAGCCCTGCGCAGTGGCGCGGCGTGGTGATCTTCGGCCTCTGCCAGAACGCCTTGTATCTCGGGCTCAATTTCGTCGCGATGCGCTGGGTGAGCGCGAGTTTCGCCGCCATCGTCGCCTCCACGATGCCGCTCCTCGTGGCGCTGGCGGGCTGGATCTTCCTGCACGAGCGGCTGAGGCCCGTCACGGCGCTGGGGCTTCTGGCCGGGATGGCGGGCGTGGCGCTCATCATGGGCACGCGGCTGTCGGGCGGCGAGGATGCCCTGGGCTTTCTCCTCTGCGCCGCGGGCGTGATCGCGCTGACGGCGGCCACGCTGACGGTGCGGGTCGCCTCGTCCGGCGGCAACCTCCTGATGATCGTGGGCCTGCAGATGCTGGTGGGCTCGGCCGCACTGGCGCCCGCAGCGCTGCTGACCGAGACCCCGCTCGAGGTGCAGTGGAGCGGCAGCCTCGTGGCGGCCTTCGCCTATACCACGCTCGTGCCGGGGCTGCTCGCCACCTGGGTCTGGTTCCTGCTCGTCGGCCGGATCGGCGCCGTCCGCGGCGCGACCTTCCATTTCCTCAACCCGTTCTTCGGCGTGGCCGTGGCGGCGGTGCTTCTGGGCGAGCGGATGGGGATCTGGGACGTGGCCGGCGTCGTCGTGATCGCGGCCGGGATCCTCGCCGTGCAGCTCTCGCGCGTGCCCGAAGCCGCCCGGCGCTAGCCGATCGTCCCGCGCAGGCCGCCGGTCTGGCCGCGGTCCAGCAGCAGATGGTCGAGCAGCACGCAGGCCATCATCGCCTCGCCCACCGGCACCGCGCGGATGCCCACGCAGGGATCGTGGCGGCCCTTCGTCACCACCTCCACCTCGCACCCGTCGGTCGTGACCGAGCGGCGCGGGGTCAGGATCGAGGAGGTGGGCTTCACCGCAAACCGCACCACCACATCCTGCCCGGTCGAGATGCCGCCGAGGATGCCGCCCGCATGGTTGGTCAGGAACTCGGGCCCTTCGGGGCCCATGCGGATCTCGTCGGCATTGGCGCTGCCGGTGAGGCAGGCCGCGGCCATTCCCTCGCCGATCTCGACACCCTTCACCGCGTTGATCGTCATCATGGCCGCGGCGAGGTCGCTGTCGAGCTTGCCGTAGATCGGCGCGCCGAGCCCTGCCGGCACGCCCGAGGCCCGCACCTCGACGATGGCGCCCACCGAATCGTGCGCCTTGCGCAGCCCGTCGAGATAGTCGGCCCAGAGCGCGGCCGTATCGGAATCCGGGCACCAGAAGGGGTTGCGCTCGATCTCGTCCGCGTCGAACCGGGCGCGGTCGATGGCATGCGGCCCGATCTGGACCATGTAGCCCTCGATCCGCAGGCCGGGCACCAAGGCCGCCAGCGCTGCCCGGGCGACACCGCCCGCCGCGACCCGCGCCGCCGTCTCGCGCGCCGAGGAGCGCCCGCCGCCGCGATAGTCGCGCAGCCCGTATTTCCAGTGATAGGCGATGTCGGCATGACCCGGCCGGAAGCTCCGGGCGATCTCGCCATAGTCCTTCGACCGCTGGTCGGTGTTCTCGATCATGAGCTGGATCGGCGTGCCGGTCGAGCGGCCCTCGAAGGTGCCCGAAAGGATCCTGACCGCATCCGGCTCCTGCCGCTGGGTGGTGAAGCGGTTCTGGCCGGGCTTCCGGCGGTCGAGCCAGTGCTGGATCGCCTCGGCCTCGATCGCGACGCCGGGCGGGCAGCCATCCACCGTCGCGCCGAGCGCGGGCCCGTGGCTCTCGCCCCAGGTGGTGACGCGGAAGATGTGGCCGAAAGTGTTGTAGCTCATGACGTTCGTCCCCGTTTGGCCGAGCCATAGGACAGATGCGCCCGTCGGGGAACCGGATTCTGGCGCAGGGCGCGGCTTTCCTGTTGCGGCGGCGGGCCGCCCCGCTATGGTCTGTCCCACCTCGGGGTGCCCGCAAGGGCTGAGACGCTGCGCGCGAACCCGTTGAACCTGACCCGGTTAGGACCGGCGGAGGGAAGGTGCATGGCTCCTCATCCCGTTCCGTTCCGCGTCGAAGAGGAGGATGAGATGAGACTTCCGATCGTTGCTTCCTGTGTTGCGCTGGCTGCGGGAACAGCCGCGGCCGAGACGCCCGTGCTGACGGTGCTGACCTACGACAGCTTCACCTCGGAATGGGGTCCTGGCCCCGCGGTCGAGAAAGCCTTCGAGGAGACCTGCGCCTGCGACCTGCGCTTCGTCGCCGCGGGTGACGGGGCGGCGCTTCTGGCGCGGCTCCAGCTCGAGGGCGCGCGGAGCGAGGCCGACGTGGTTCTGGGGCTCGACACGAACCTCACGGCGGCGGCGGCCGCGACCGGCCTCTTCGCTCCGCACGGCGTGAGCACGCCGCTCGATCTGCCGGTGGCCTGGGAGGATCCGCTGTTCCTGCCCTTCGACTGGGGCTGGTTCGCCTTCGTCCATGACCGCAGGATGGAAGATGTGCCGGCCTCGTTCGAGGAGCTGGCAGCGTCGGACTCCAAGATCGTCATCCAGGATCCGCGCAGCTCGACCCCGGGTCTGGGCCTTCTGATGTGGGTGAAGGCGGCCTACGGCGACCGTGCGCCCGAGATCTGGGAGGGGCTCGCCGACAATATCGTGACGGTGACGCCCGGCTGGTCCGAGGCCTACGGCCTCTTCATGGAGGGCGAGGCCGACATGGTGCTGAGCTACACCACCTCGCCCGCCTACCATCTGATCGCCGAGGAGGACGATACCAAGACTGCGGCCGCCTTCCGCGAGGGGCACTATCTGCAGGTCGAGGTGGCGGGCAAGCTGGCCGCGACCGACCAGCCGGAGCTGGCCGACCGCTTCATGGCCTTCCTCCTGGAAGAGCCGGTGCAGTCGGTGCTGCCCACGACGAACTGGATGTATCCGGCGAAGCTGCCCGCCGCGGGCCTGCCCGAGGGGTTCGAGACGCTGGTGCAGCCCGAGACCTCGCTTCTGCTATCGGCTGACGAGGCGCTCGCCCTCCGGCCCGAGGCTCTGGCCGAATGGCAAGACGCGCTGGCGCGCTGATCGTCGCCGCGGCGCTGGCCGCGCTGACGCTGGGCCCGCTCGCGCTCGTGATGGCGCGGGCGGGCGGCGGCGCGCTCGGTCCGGCGGACTGGGCGGCAGTGCGCTTCACCGTCCTGCAGGCGGCACTGTCTGCGGTGGTCTCGGTTCTGCTGGCGGTGCCGGTGGCCCGCGCGCTCGCCCGCCGCACCTTCCCCGGCCGTCGGCTGATGATCGCGCTGCTGGGCGCGCCCTTCCTGCTGCCGGTGATCGTGGCGGTCCTTGGGCTGATCGCGGTTTTCGGCCGGGCGGGGCTGCTGAACCGGGGGCTCGAGGCCGTGGGCCTGCCCGCCCTTTCGATCTACGGGCTCCACGGTGTCGTGCTGGCCCATGTCTTCTTCAACATGCCCTTCGCGGTGCGGCTGATCCTGCAGGGCTGGCTCGCGATCCCGTCCGAGCGTTTCCGGCTGGCGGCCGCGCTCGGCTTCCGGCCGGCCGATGTGGCGCGGCATCTGGAATGGCCGATGCTGCGGGCGGTGGTGCCGGGCGTGGCGCTGGTGGTCTTCGTGATCTGCCTGTCGAGCTTCGCCGTGGCCCTGACGCTGGGCGGCGGCCCGCGGGCCACGACGGTGGAGCTTGCGATCTATCAGGCCCTGCGGTTCGAGTTCGACCTGGGCCGCGCGGCGCTGCTGGCTGCGCTGCAATTCGCACTCTGCGGGGCTGCGGTGCTGGCCACCGGCGTCCTGTCGCTGCCCTCGGCCTTCGGCGCAGGGCTCGACCGCGCGCCGGTGCCCCTCGCGCCGGGGGGCTGGCGGCGCGGGGCGGATGGCATGGCGCTGGCGCTGGCCGCGGCCTTCCTCCTTCTGCCGCTCGGCATGGTCGCCGCGCGCGGGGCGCCGGGGCTTCTCCATCTGCCGTCCGATGTCTGGGCCGCGGCGGCGCGGTCGCTCGCGGTGGCACTGCCCTCGGCCGCCCTCTCGGTGACCGGCGCGCTGGTGCTGGCGCTGGCGGGCCCGCGCTTCGGGCTGGTGGCAACCCTGCCGCTCGCCGCCTCCTCGCTCGTCCTCGGCACCGGGCTGTTCCTTGCTGTCCATCCCGTCCTCAATCCGACGCTGGTCGCGCTGCCGGTGACGATGCTCGTCAATGCCACGCTCACTCTGCCCTTCGCCTACCGCATCCTCGCACCCGAGGCGCGCGCGCTTGAGGCCGATTACGGCCGGCTCGCCGCGGCTCTAGGCCTTGGCGGCATGGCGCGGTTGCGCTGGCTCACGCTGCCGCGGTTGCGCCGTCCGCTGGGTTTCGCTCTGGGCGTGGCGTCGGCGCTGGCGATGGGGGATCTGGGCGTCATCGCGCTCTTTGCCGCCGAGGGGGGCGCCACGCTGCCGCTTCTCGTTCAGCGGCTGATGGGTGCCTACCGGCTGGAAGAGGCGGCGGGGGCGGCGCTGCTTCTGGTGCTCACGAGCTTCGCCCTCTTCTGGATCTTCGACCGCGGAGGCCGCCATGCTGCATCTTGACCGCCTGCTGATCCGGCAGGGCGATTTCACGCTCCGCGCCGATGCCACGGCCTGCGCGGGCGAGCGGATCGCGGTGATCGGGCCGTCGGGCGGGGGCAAGTCCACGCTCCTCATGGCGATCGCGGGCTTCCTCGCCCCGGCCGAGGGGCGCATCCTCTGGCAGGGCCGGGATCTCGGCCCGCTCGGTCCCGGCGAGCGGCCGGTGAGCCTTCTGTTTCAGGACCAGAATCTCTTCCCGCATCTCACGCTGCGTGAAAATCTGGGGCTCGGGATCTCGCCCGCCCTGCGGCTTGCGGCCGGCGACCGCGCGCGGATCGCCGAGGCGCTGGAGCGTGTGGGTCTTGCGGGTCTCGGGGAGGCGAAGCCGGGGCGGCTCTCGGGCGGGCAGCAGGGGCGGGCGGCGCTGGCCCGGGCGCTCCTGCGGGCGCGGCCGATCCTGCTCCTCGACGAGCCCTTCGCCGCGCTCGGACCCGCGCTCAAGGCCGAGATGCTGGCGCTCGTCTCCGAGATCGCCGCCGAGACCGGGGCCACGGTGCTGATGGTCACGCACGACCCCGAGGATGCGCGCCGCTTCGCCCACCGCACCATCCTCGTGGCGGACGGTCGGGCCGAGGCGCCGCAGCCGACGGCGGCGCTTTTCGCCGATCCGCCGCCGGCACTCCGCGCCTACCTCGGCCCCTGAACGGAAAAGGCCCCGCCGAAGCGGGGCCTGTCCTCATCGATCCCAGGGATCAGACGTTCGTCTTCTTCTTGCCCTTCACGCCGGCCCAGAGCCGCTTGTTCGTGAGGTAGAGCAGCACCGACAGCACGGTCAGGAACATGACGGCGGTGAAGCCGGCCTGCTTGCGGGCCATCAGCTTCGGCTCGGCCGCCCACATCAGGAAGGCCGAGACGTCTTCGGCCATCGCATGAACGCTGGCGTCGTGGCCGTCGGCATATTCCACCAGATCGTCCATGAGCGGAGGCGGCATGGCGATCCACGAGCCGGCGGTGGTCTTCACGCCGTTCGCGTCCTTGCAGGTGTCCGGAACCGAGCCGTTCTGGAAGGCGCGGTTGTAGTAGAACCCGTCCGGCTCATGGCCTTCGGCGCATTTCGGCGGCTCTTCCGGGAAGCCCGTCAGCACCGAGTAGATGTATTCCGGGCCGCCGATGCCGTTGAAGAGCTGGCTGATGCCGGTGCCCATCGGGCCGTGGAAGCCCGCCCGCGCCTTCGCCATGAGCGAGAGGTCGGGCGCGTTCTCCAGCGCCGAATGGGGGAAGTGGTCGGTGGGCTTGCCCTCGCGGTCCTCACCCGTTTCCTCGTCGGTCACGGTGAACTGCGTGGCATAGGCCCGGACCTGATCCTCGGGCAGCTCGGGGCCGCCCGGTTCCGACAGGCTGCGGATCGGGACGAACTTCATCCCGTGGCAGGCCGCGCAGACCTCGGTATAGACCTGCAGGCCCCGCTGGAGCTGGTGCTGGTCGAAGGTTCCGAACGGGCCCTCGAACGAGAAGGGCACGTCCTCGACATGGCCGCCGCCGGCCGCCATCGCCGCGCCGCCCGAGAGGGCGAGCGCCGTGGCGGCTGTGAGAGTGAGTTTGCGGATCATCGTCACTGTCCTTTCCCTTACTCTGCCACGACCGTTTTCGTGCCGCCGGTCGCCGGCGAGTAGTGGGCGTTGAAGTCTTCTTCGATGGTCGCGGGCGGAGCCACCGGCTTCTCGATCGCGCCGAGGATCGGCAGGATCACCAGGAAGTAGGCGAACCAGTAGGCCGATGCGAGCAGCGAGATCCAGTCGTAGGGGAAGGTGGTCTGCTGGGCGCCGACCCAGGTCAGGATCACGAAGTCCGCCGCGAGCAGCCAGAAGTAGATCTTGAACATCGGGCGGTAGCGCCCCGACCGCACCGGCGAGGTGTCGAGCCACGGCACCAGCGCCATCACGAGGATCGCGCCGAACATCGCGAGCACGCCGAAGAACTTGGCGTCGATGATGCCGAAGCTGATGAAGTTGGCGATCTGCACCACCCAGACGTCGGCGGTGAAGGCGCGCAGGATCGCGTAGAAGGGCAGGAAGTACCATTCCGGCACGATGTGCGCGGGCGTCGAGAGCGGGTTCGCCTCGATGTAGTTGTCGGGGTGGCCGAGGTAGTTCGGCATGAAGCCCACGATGGCGAAGAACACCAGCAGGACGACGGCCAGGGCGAAGACGTCCTTGATGATGAAGTAGGGCCAGAACGGAACCGTGTCCTTCTGGGCTTCCGCCTTCGAGGTGCGGCGCACTTCGACGCCGGTCGGGTTGTTGTTGCCCGTCGAGTGGAAGGCCCAGATGTGGATGGCCACAAGGGCCGCGATCACGAAGGGCAGCAGGTAGTGCAGCGAGAAGAAGCGGTTGAGCGTGGCATTGTCCACCGCCGGGCCGCCGAGCAGCCAGGTCTGGATCGAATGGCCGATGCCCGGGATCGCGCCGAAGAGGCCGGTGATCACGGTGGCGCCCCAGAAGGACATCTGGCCCCACGGCAGCACGTAGCCCATGAAGGCGGTCGCCATCATCGCGAGATAGATGAGCATCCCCACGATCCAGGTGACCTCGCGCGGCGCCTTGTAGCTGCCGTAGTAGAGGCCGCGGAAGATGTGCAGATAGACCGCGATGAAGAACAGCGAGGCGCCGTTCGCATGCAGGTAGCGCAGCATGAAGCCGCCGTTCACGTTGCGCATGATGTGCTCGACCGAGGCGAAGGCCAGGTCGACATGCGGCGTGTAATGCATCGCAAGCACGATGCCGGTGACGATCTGCAGCACGAGACAGAAGGCGAGGACGACGCCCCAGATCCACATCCAGTTCAGGTTTCTGGGGGTGGGGATCATGATGGTGTCATAAGCCAGCGCGACAATCGGCAGCCGGCTGTGCAGCCACTTCTCGATGCCCGTCCGCGGCTCGTAATGGTCGTGAGGGATTCCGGACATGGCGTGTTCCTTACCCGAGCTGGATGGTGGTTTCGTCGATGAACTTGGCGAGCGGAATCGGCAGGTTCTCGGGCGCGGGGCCCTTCCGGATACGGCCGGCACTGTCGTAGTGCGATCCGTGGCAGGGGCAGAACCAGCCCCCGAAGTCACCCGACACGCCGCCGATCGGCACGCAGCCGAGGTGGGTGCAGACGCCCCACATCACCAGCCACTCTCCGGCCTCGTCCAGCGTGCGGTTCTGGTCCGTCGCCTCGGCGCCGGCGTCGATGTTCGCGTTGCGGGCATTGGTGTCGACCAGCTGGCCGAGCTGGACGGAGCGGCCGAGCTCGATGTCGGCCTCGGTGCGGCGGCGGATGAAGATCGGTTTGCCGAGGAACTTGACGGTCAGCTGGACACCCGGCTCGACCGAGCTCACATCGACGAAGATGGAGGCGAGGGCCTGCACGTCGGCCGACGGATTCATTTGGTTGATCAGCGGCCAGACGGCGGCCCCGGTGGCCACCGCCCCGGCTCCGGCCGTGGCGTAATACAGGAAATCCCTGCGAGTGCCTGCGTGATCTTCTGCGTTGGACACGAGAACTTCTCCCTTCCTCGGGCCGCTGCAGGCCCACAAGATGACCGGGCCGCGGTCAAACGCAGCCTTGCCTGTCGCCTTCTAATTGCCATGCGGCGTTGCGTCCAGCGGACAAACAGGCGCAGCAGGCAATTGGCACAGGCTCTTGCTGCCCTTTTGCCACCCTTTCGGCCGCCTCCGGTGCCGCGGGAATCGGCAGCTCCGGCGCGGGAGCGGGAACGGAGGTGCGCGGCGTCTCCCGGAGCGGTGCGGCCCGTCGGGGCGCAGGCAGGGGAGGGGTTCGAGACGGCGGCAGGCGCGGGGGCCGGTGACCCTCGTGAAGGACGCGCCCGCCCGCGCTTCCGGAGAGGCTCGGTTCGGGCAGGCTGCGCGAGGGCGCGGCAGAGCCTCGCCCGCCCCGGTCACGATTGCGTGTTCCAGTCTTCCGAAAGCTGCCGATCCACCCCCGCGGGGAAACGGCCTGTCATTCGCGCTTCGTGAATGACAGGCCCCGGGACGGTGGCGGTCAGGCGACGGGAACGGTCGCCAGCATCGAGGAGCGCTGGCTGAAACTCCCGGCCCACTCGGCGAGGAGCGGGCGCGCGGCGCGCCAGTCGCGCGGGCCATGGCGGAAGTCGAGATAGTCGAGCGCGCAGCCCATGGCGATCTGGCCGATGTCGAGCGGCCCCTGCAGCTGGCTCATCCAGCGGGCCTCGACCGCCTCGAGCGCGCGGGCGATCTTGCTCCACTGGCCCTCGACCCAGGGTTCGTGCCGCTTCTCTTCGGGGCGGATGCGGGATTCGTAGACCATCAGCACGGCCGCCTCGAGGATGCCGTCCGCCGTCGCTTCCAGCGTCAGCGCATCCCAGAGCCGGGGCGGCGCCGGATAGAGGCCGGCGTTGGCCACGCTGTCGAGATAGCGGCAGATCACCCGGCTGTCGTAGAGCGCGGGCCCGTCGTCCCGCGCGAGCACCGGGATCTTGCCCAGCGGATTGAGCGCGAGCGGCAGGTTGCCCGGATCGACGGGCGTGCCGCCCGAGAGGATCCGCTCGACCTTTCCGAACAGGCCGGTCTCGTGCAGCACGACATCGACCTTGCGCACGAAGGGCGAGGTCGCGGAAGCGTAAAGGCGCATGGGCTCAGGTTCTCCGGATGCGAAGCCGGGCCAGCCAGGCCGCATCGATCTCGACGCCCCCGCCCGCCCAGGTCAGGGTGCGCCGGAAGCGGCCGGCGGCGTTGGTCTGCCGTGCGCCCTCGAGGGCGCGGTCGGCCGGGCGGTGCAGCGACAGGCCCTCGCCCAGATCGTCGAGCGCATCCTCGGCGCGCTGATCGGTGCGGCCGGGCACGAGCGCGCGCCGGACGAGCCAGACCGCGCCGGCAACGGCGCCGGTGCGCAGGGCGAAGGCCGCGAGCGGAACGAGGGGAAGGGGCATCGGGACCTCCTCTGTCGGTCCCGGAATGGTAGGGCGGTCGTGCGCCGCTGGCAACTCCGGCCCGCCTGACAGGAAAAGGCCGCCACGGGAGGTCCCGGGCGGCCTTTCTGTCCCTCGAAGTCCGAAGCGATCAGCCCTGGCGGGCCTTGTAACGCTTCTGCGTCTTGTTGATCACATAGACGCGGCCCTTGCGGCGCACGACCTGGCAGTCGCGGTGGCGCAGCTTGAGCGAGCGGAGCGAGTTCGCAACCTTCATCTCTCTTCTCCCTTTCGCGGCGCGCGTGCGCCTTGAAAAAACGATGCCCCCGAACCGGGGGCGGTGAAATGGTGGGCGGTACTGGGATCGAACCAGTGACCACTACGATGTCAACGTAGTGCTCTACCGCTGAGCTAACCGCCCACTCTGACATGCGCGCCACACCTGTTCCGCGCGAGGCGGTCGACCGGGCGGCGCCCCGTCGGTGGGCTGCTCTATAAATAGAGTCGGCGGGGTGTTCAAGGGGTTTTGGAGAGCTAGAAAATGAAGCACTATCGGGCGGTGAAGGAAGCCAGATGACGCCGGAAGCCTATTCGCTGATCCGCCCGGAGCGGCGCGACACCTCCGTGATCTTTTCCTCGCCGCACAGCGGGCGGGATTATCCGGCTTCGCTGGTGGGGCGCACGATTCTCGACGAACGGATGCTGCGCTCATCGGAAGATGCGTTCGTGGACGAGCTCTTCTCCTGCGCGCCGCGGCTGGGGGCCCCGCTGCTGATGGCCCGGGTGCCGCGCGCCTATGTCGACATGAACCGCTCGGCCGACGAGATGGACCCGGCGCTGATCGAGGGCATCTCGCGGGCGCCGCACAATCCGCGCGTCAGCTCGGGGCTCGGGGTGATTCCCCGCGTGGTGGCGAACGGGCGGCCGATCTACCGGGGCAAGATGCCGCTGGCCGAGGCCGAGGCGCGGATCGCCCGCTACTGGACCCCCTATCATCAGGCGCTGCGGACGCTGATCGACGAAAGCCAGGCGCTCTTCGACGAGGCGGTGCTAGTCGATTGCCATTCCATGCCGCATGAGGCCATCGAAACCCACGCACGCCCCGGCCAGCCCACGCCCGAGGTGGTGCTCGGCGACCGGTTCGGCGCGGCCGCCTCGCGCGCAGTGGTCGACCGGATCGAGGCGGCCTTCGTCTCGGCGGGTCTCCGGGTCGTGCGCAACGCGCCCTTCGCAGGCGCCTATATCGCGCAGGCCTATGGGCGCCCCTCGCGCAATCAGCATGTGGTGCAGGTCGAGGTGGACCGCTCGCTCTACATGGACGAGGCGCGGATCGAGCGCAGCGCGCGGTTCCCTGCCTTCGCAGCCCTCATGACCTCGGTCGTGGCGGAAATCACCGGCATCGGCCGCCCGGCCCTGCCGCTCGCGGCCGAGTGAGCCTCAGCGCAGGGACCGGCCCTTGATGATCGCGTCGTGGCCGAAGCGGGCGCGGATCGCGTCGGTCGCGCGCTCGGCGGCGATGCGCCGCCCGGCATTCGGGTCGAGGAGGTCGCCGGTCAGGTCCGCCTCGGCCGCCCCGGCCAGATCCGAGATGCCGACGCCGATCAGCCGGAACGGTCCGGCAGTGCGCGCGCCGTCGAACAGGGCGCGCGCCTCGCGGTAGATCCGGTCCGCCGATTGCGTGGGCCCGGCGAGCGCATGCCGCCGTGTGACGAGGGCGAAGTCCGTCCGCTTCAGCTTCAGCGTCACGGTCCGCCCCGAGAGCCCGCGCGCCTTGGCCCGGTCAGACACCTGCTCGGCCAGCCGCCAGAGATGGCCGTCGAGGATCTCGGGATCGGCGGTGTCCTCGTGGAAGGTCGTCTCCTTCGAGACCGATTTCAGCGCATGGTCGGCCGAGACGCGGCGGCGGTCCTCGCCCCGCGCCAGATGCCACAGCCGCTCGCCGGTCTGGCCGAAGCGGGCCACGAGATCGGCCTTCTCCCAGCGCAGCAGATCCTCGATCGTGCGGATGCCCGCGCGCTCCAGCGCGCTCTGGGTGGCGGTGCCCACGCCCCAGATGATGCGGACGGGCTTCTTGCGCAGGAAGGCGTCCGTCTCGGCGCGGCCGATCACCGAGAAGCCGCGCGGCTTGTCGAGGTCGGACGCGATCTTGGCCAGGAACTTGTTGTGCGAGAGCCCGACCGAGCCGGTGATGCCGAGCTCCTCCTCCATCCGCCGCAAAAGCCGCGCGAGCAGCACCGCTGGCGGCGCGCCATGCAGCCGCTCGGTGCCCGAGAGATCGAGGAAGGCCTCGTCGAGCGACAGGGGCTCGATGGCCGGGGTGAGATCCTCCATCATCGCGCGGATCTGGCGCGAGACGCCGGCATAGACGTCGATCCGCGGCTTCACCACCGTGGCTTCGGGGCAGAGCTTCAGCGCCTGAAACATCGGCATGGCCGAGCGCACGCCCGAGATCCGGGCGATGTAGCAGCAGGTCGAGACGACGCCGCGGCTGCCGCCCCCCACGATCAGCGGCTTGTCCCGCAGTGAGGGATCGTCGCGCTTCTCGACGCTGGCATAGAAGGCGTCGCAGTCCATGTGCGCGATGGAGAGCGAGAACAGCTCGGGATGGGCCGTCACGCGGGGCGAGCGGCAGGCGGGGCAGCGGGTGCCGCCGTCGAAGGGCGTGAGGCAGTCGCGGCAGAGGGCGGGCATGGGGGGATCATACAGCGGGACCGACGGCTGCGGTAGATCGACCGTCGCCCCTCGCGCAGGTGCGCCCTCCTTGCGCTGCGGTGTCCTTCGCGGCATCAAGGGCCGGAAGAGCAGTCAGGAGGCAGCATGGACCCGGCGGATTTCATCGGCGGCAATGCCGTCCTTCTGGCGCTTGCCGCCTTCCTCATCCTCTGCGTCTTCCTCGGCGTGCGAATCGTGCCGCAGTCGCAGAAACATGTGGTCGAGCGGTTCGGCCGGCTGCGGGCGGTGCTGGGGCCGGGGATCAACTTCGTGGTGCCCTTCCTCGACGTGGTCGCCCACAAGATCTCGGTGCTCGAACGGCAGCTGCCCAATGCGATGCAGGATGCGATCACCGCCGACAACGTGCTGGTGAAGGTCGAGACCTCGGTCTTCTATCGCATCACCGAGCCCGAGAAGACCGTCTACCGGATCCGCGACGTCGACGCCGCCATCGCCACCACGGTGGCCGGGATCGTGCGCAGCGAGATCGGCAAGCTCGAGCTCGATCAGGTGCAGTCGAATCGCGCCGACCTGATCCAGAAGGTGCGCGAGCAGGTCGCGGCCATGGTGGATGACTGGGGCATCGAGGTGACGCGCGCCGAGGTGCTCGACGTCAATCTCGACGATGCGACGCGTGCGGCCATGCTTCAGCAGCTGAATGCCGAGCGGGCGCGGCGGGCGCTGGTGACCGAGGCCGAGGGCCGCAAGCGGGCGGTGGAACTGAATGCCGATGCCGAGCTCTATGCCGCCGAGCAGGAGGCCAAGGCGCGCCGTGTGCTGGCCGACGCCGAGGCCTATGCCACCGGCGTGATCGCCGAGGCGATCCGCGAGAACGGGATCGAGGCCGCGCAATATCAGGTGGCGCTGAAGCAGGTCGAGGCGCTGACCGCCGTCGGGCAGGGCGACGCCAAGCAGCTCATCGTGGTGCCCGCCTCGGCGATGGATGCCTTTGCCGACGCTTTCCGGATGCTGAAGGGGCGGGCATGATCTGGTCGGTCTGGTGGATCTGGGTGGTGGCGGGGCTCCTCCTCGGGATCGTCGAGATCCTCGTGCCGGGCTTCGTCTTCCTGGGCTTCGCCGTGGGCGCGGTGGCCATCGGACTTCTGATCTGGATCGGGCTCGAGGCCGGGCTGCCGCTGCTGCTCGTGCTGTTCGCCCTCATGTCGCTCGCGGTCTGGCTCGCGCTGCGCCGGATGTTCGGCCTGCCCTCGGGCTCGGTGAAGATCTGGGACCGCGACATCAACGATAACTGATCCGCGCAAGACGGGGCCGGCCCCCGCATGTCGGACTGTGGCCGGATGCCCGTCTGAAAGCCCGCGCCGTGGCGGGATTGCGCAGCCTTGCCAATATCTCCGGGAGGGACATGGGTGCTTCCCGCGCCGTCATTCGGGCAGTCCTGCCAAAGCAAGGCCGCGGCCTTCCACACGACAGCTTTCCCAGCCGGTTGGCGGGCTTCCGCTCTCCTGCCGCGCGTCCACCCGCTGCGATGGAACCGTGGGGGGCGAGTCCTGTTTTGATCCTAAGGAAATGTCTGTTTTACGAAAACAGGAAGGAGGATCTGATGTCTGACTACCGTCGCGACCCGACCCCGAACAACCGCACCACGGCCGAACGGCCGGTCGAAGGCTCGGCTTCGCGCACCATGTGGTATGTCGTGGGTGCGGTCATCGTGCTGCTTCTGGTGCTGTGGTTCCTCTTCGGCGGCATGAGTGCCACGAATGACGCGACCATGACCACGCCGCCTGCCGCGACGACCACGACCGAGCCCGCCGCGCCGCCGCCGGCCACCGCGCCTGCGCCCGAGGCCACCACGCCTGCGCCGGCCGAGCCTGCGCCCGAGGCGGCTCCGGCGACGCCCGCGCCCGACGCGACCGCTCCGGCCGCGCCCGCGCAGTAACGGCTCAGCCGCGGGTCGGAAGCTCTGCCTGAACGGCGAGAGCCGCGGCCCGCGGATCCCCGGCCTGCCAGATCGGCCGGCCGACGACGATATGGTCCGCCCCGTCCGCGATCGCGCGGGCGGGGGTTGCCACCCGCTTCTGATCGCCGAGCGCGGCGCCCGTGGGCCGCACGCCCGGCGTCACGATCAGCCGACCCGCCGCCTGCGGCAGGGCCCGGATCGCCGCCGCCTCCTGCGGGCTCGCGATCACCCCATGCGCCCCGGCATCCAGCGCCCGCGCCGCCCGCTCGAGCGTGATCTCGGCCAGATCGCCCGCCCGGATCATGTTCGCATCGAGATCCGCCCGGTCGAGCGAGGTCAGCACCGTCACCGCCAGAATGCGCAGCCCGCTGCCCGAGGCGCCCTGCACCGCGGCCCGCACCACCTGCGGATCGCCATGGACCGTCAGGAAATCGAGATCGTAGCTCGCGAAGCCCCGCACGGCGGCCTCGACGGTCGCGCCGATGTCGAAGAGCTTCATGTCGAGGAAGATGCGCTTGCCCTGCTCCTGCTTCAGCTCGTTGGCCAGCGCGAGGCCGCCGCCGGTCAGCATGCCCAAGCCGATCTTGTAGAACGAGACCGCATCGCCGAGCCGCTCCGCGAGATCCAGCCCCTGCACGACGTTCGGCACATCGAGTGCCACGATCAGACGGTCGTCGGCCATGGGAAGCTCCTTGCTGCTGAGGTCGGGCGGGTGATGGGACGAGGGCTGCTGCGTGTCAAGCGGGGCCATTCCGTCGGGCCGCGGCGGCTGCTATCGGTGGCCCATGCTCATCGCCTTCGACATCGGCGGATCCCGCATCCGCGCCGCCCGCGCCTTCGCCCCCGACGACCTGGAGCCTCTGGGCGAGCGGCCGATGCCTCTGAGCTTTCCGGGTTTCGTCGCGGCGCTGCGCGATCTCATGCCGGAGGAGGCCACGTCGCTCGCCATCGCCATCGCGGGCGTGGTCGATCCCGACACGGGCCGCATCACCGCGGCCAATTTGCCGGCTGTCAACCAACGGGCGCTGGCCGCCGATCTTTGCGCGGCGCTCGGCCGGCCGGTCTGGATCGGCAACGATGCCGATTGCTTCGTCTTGACCGAGGCGCTGCTGGGCGTGGGGCGCGGCCACCGCAGCGTGTTCGGCATCATCCTCGGCAGCGGCGTGGGCGGAGGGATCGTGCTGGACGGGCGGCTCCTGACCGGGGCGGGCGGGATCGCGGGCGAATGGGGGCATGCGCCGGTGCTCGACCAGCGCCCGCTCGGACGGGATCTGCCTCATCTGCCCTGCGGCTGCGGCCAGAGCGGCTGCGTCGACACCTACGGCAGCGCGCGCGGGATCGAGCGGCTGCATCTCGCCCTGTGCGGGCAAAGGCTCGACAGCCGCGAGATTCTGGCGGCCTGGCGGGCGGGAGAGATGGCTGCGGCCGAGACGGTGGAGGTCTGGCTCGAGCTGGTGGCGGGGCCGCTTGCGATGCTGGTCAATGTCATCGGCCCGTCGGTGGTCCCCGTGGGAGGGGGCCTTTCGAACGACGGCGACCTCGTGGCGGCGCTGGATCGCGCCGTCCGCCACCGGCTTCTGCGGCCCGCGTCCGAGACGCTGCTGCGGCCGGCCTTCCATCCCGAGCCCGGGCTGGTCGGGGCCGCGCTGGCGGGGCTTCAGGCCTTGGGCTGAGCCCCGCCCTCCGTCAGGCGGCGCGGTCGACCTGCGGCTCGTAGCGCGCGAGGAACAGGGTCTTCGCGCTGTCGATCAGCCGCTCGCGCAGGGGAGCGGCGCCGCGGGCGGGCTCGGTGGTGAAGATCCGGCGGACGTAGGGCACCGGGCGCGCGCTGTCCTTGACCAGCAGCGCGACGGTGGCCTCGACCTGACCGAAATCGCGCGCATAATGGGCGCGCTCGATGGTGGCAGAGAGGATACGCATCGGAACACTCCTCGCTTGACCGGAACGCGCCGGTCGGGATCAGGATGAACCGGCCTTGCCCCTTGCGGACCATGACCGCATGTCGCGGCCTTTTTCCGGGTCGGGGCAGCCGGTCGGGCTTGTGGATAAATCCATTTGGGCCTTGTCCGGTTCCACTGCACGACTTGCGCAAACACGGCTGCTTGATCGGATCGTGATCCTTGAATTCGAGCGGATCCGCGACCACCTGAGCATCAAGACCCGGGATGGACCGTGCCGACAGTCGGGCGGTGTCGCCGGGGGCTTAACGAGAGGAGTGACCGATGAACCTCGAGAAGTTCACGGAGCGGTCGCGCGGGTTCCTTCAGGCCGCGCAGACGATCGCGATGCGGGAAAGCCACCAGCGGCTGGCGCCCGAACATCTGCTGAAGGCCCTGATGGACGACGATCAGGGGCTGGCCTCGAACCTGATCCGCCGCTCGGGCGGCGAGCCTGCGCGCGTGGCCGAGACGGTCGAGCTGACCATCGCCAAGCTGCCCAAGGTGTCGGGCGATGCGCAGCCCTTCATGGACCCGGGCCTCGTCCGCGTGCTGGACGAGGCGGAGAAGCTCGCGAAGAAGGCGGGCGACAGTTTCGTGCCGGTGGAGCGCATCCTGATGGCGCTGGCCATGGTCGCCTCGAAGGCCAAGGACGCGCTGGATGCGGGTGCGGTGACGGCGCAGAAGCTGAATGCGGCGATCAACGACATCCGCAAGGGGCGCACCGCCGACACGGCCTCGGCCGAGGAAGGCTATGACGCGCTGAAGAAATATGCCCGCGACCTGACGCAGGCCGCGCGGGACGGCAAGATCGACCCGATCATCGGCCGCGACGACGAGATCCGGCGCGCCATGCAGGTGCTGAGCCGGCGCACCAAGAACAACCCGGTGTTGATCGGCGAGCCCGGCGTCGGCAAGACCGCCATCGCCGAAGGCCTCGCGCTGCGCATCGTGAATGGCGACGTGCCCGAGAGCCTGAAGAACAAGCGGCTGCTGTCGCTCGACATGGGTGCGCTGATCGCGGGCGCGAAATACCGCGGCGAGTTCGAGGAGCGGCTGAAGGCGGTGCTGAACGAGGTGACCTCGGCTGCGGGCGAGATCATCCTCTTCATCGACGAGATGCACACGCTGGTGGGCGCGGGCAAATCCGAGGGTGCGATGGATGCGGCCAACCTCATCAAGCCGGCGCTGGCGCGGGGCGAGCTGCACTGCATCGGTGCCACGACTCTGGATGAATACCGCAAGCATGTGGAAAAGGACGCGGCGCTGGCCCGGCGCTTCCAGCCGCTGATGGTCGAGGAGCCGACGGTCGAAGACACGATCTCGATCCTGCGCGGCATCAAGGAGAAGTACGAGCTGCACCACGGGGTGAAGATCGCCGACGCCGCTCTGGTGGCCGCGGCGACGCTCTCGCACCGCTACATCACCGACCGCTTCCTGCCCGACAAGGCCATCGACCTCGTGGACGAGGCGGCGAGCCGCCTGCGGATGGAGGTCGATTCGAAGCCCGAGGAACTCGACGCGCTGGATCGGCAGATCCTGCAGGCGCAGATCGAGGCCGAGGCGCTGAAGAAGGAGGACGATGCGGCGTCGAAGGACCGGCTGGCGAAGCTCGAGAAGGAGCTGTCGGGCATGACCGAGCGCGCCGCCGAGATGACGGCGCAGTGGCAGGCCGAGCGCGACAAGCTCGAGGCCGCGCGCGATCTGAAGGAGCAGCTGGACCGGGCCCGGGCCGAGCTCGAGCAGGTCAAGCGCGAGGGCAACCTCGCCCGCGCGGGCGAGCTGTCCTACGGGGTCATTCCTCAGATCGAGAAGAAGCTCGAGGAAGCCGAAGCGCGCGAGGGCGATCTCCTCGTCTCGGAAGCCGTGCGGCCGGAGCAGATCGCCGAAGTCGTGGAGCGCTGGACCGGCATCCCGACCTCGAAGATGCTCGAGGGCGAGCGCGAGAAACTTCTCAAGATGGAGGAGGAGCTCGGCCGACGGGTGATCGGGCAGCGCGCTGCGCTGCGGGCGGTGGCCAATGCCGTGCGGCGGGCGCGCGCGGGGCTGAACGACGAGCGGCGGCCTCTGGGCAGCTTCCTCTTCCTCGGCCCGACGGGCGTCGGCAAGACCGAGCTGACGAAAGCCGTGGCCGAATATCTCTTCGACGACGACCAGGCGATGGTCCGCATCGACATGTCGGAGTTCATGGAGAAGCACTCGGTCGCCCGGCTGATCGGCGCGCCTCCGGGCTACGTGGGCTACGATGAGGGCGGGGTGCTGACCGAGGCCGTACGCCGCCGTCCCTATCAGGTCGTGCTGTTCGACGAGGTCGAGAAGGCGCACCCCGAGGTGTTCAACGTGCTCCTGCAGGTGCTCGACGACGGGGTCCTGACCGACGGGCAGGGCCGGACGGTGGACTTCAAGCAGACGCTCATCATCCTGACCTCGAACCTCGGGGCCTATGCCTTGAGCCAGCTGCCGGAAGGGGCCGATCCCGCGCCTGCCCGCGCGGCGGTGATGGAGGCGGTGCGCGGACATTTCCGGCCCGAGTTCCTGAACCGCCTCGACGAGATGGTGATCTTCGACCGCCTGTCGCGCGACGACATGGGCCAGATCGTCGAGATCCAGCTCGGGCTTCTCGGCAAGCGGCTGGCCACCCGCAAGATCGGGCTCGAGCTCGATGCGGCGGCGAAACAGTGGCTCGCCGACGAGGGCTACGATCCGGTCTATGGCGCGCGTCCGCTGAAGCGCGTGATCCAGCGCCATCTGCAGGATCCGCTGGCCGAGATGATCCTCGCGGGCGACGTGCTCGACGGGTCGGTCGTGCAGGTCAGTGCCGGTGCCGACGGGCTCATCATCGGCGACCGGGTCTCCTCGTCGCGGCGCGAGCGGCCGCAGGACGCCGTGGTCCACTGATGGCCTGAAGAAACGGGCCCGCTCCAGATCGGAGCGGGCCCGCGCTGCTGCGGCTGCCGGTCAGGCGCCCGGCATCAGCACGCCGTCGATCACATGGATCACCCCGTTCGACGCGTCCACATCCGGCTGCGAGATCGCCACGCCATTCACCTTCGGGCCGCCTTCGAGCGTGACGGTGAGCGCGCCGCCCTCCACCGTCTCGGCGGTCATGCCTTCCGTCAGATCCGAGGACATCACCTCGCCCGGCACGACGTGATAGGTCAGGATCTCGGTCAGCTTCTCCTTGTTCTCGGGCTTCAGCAGATCCTCGACCGTGCCCTCGGGCAGGGCCGCGAAGGCCGCATCCGTCGGCGCGAAGACGGTGAAGGGGCCCTCGCCCTTCAGCGTATCGACGAGCCCTGCGGCCTCGGCCGCGGTGAGGAGCGTGGTAAAGCTGCCCGCGCCGGTGGCGGTCTTCACGATGTCTCCGGTTTCGGCGAAGGCAGGTGCCGCGAGCAGTCCGAGCGAAAGGGCGAGAAGGGTTTTGCGCATCGTTCCAGTCCTCCTGTGGGTCATGCCGTGCTTGGCCTGCAGGCTACGCAGATGGCGGCTCCGGCGGATGAGCCGGCGGGACGAAGCGTGATCGCGCGTGATCGGCCGTGAGCGCCATCCCCGCTTCGTGATGGGCGGAGGCTTTGAAAACGGGCGCGCGCCATGCACCTTAGGGAAACGGCAAGGGAGGAACAGGATGCGCAGGCTCGGATGGTCGGATGTGACGCCCAGGGCGGATTGGCTGAACCGGCGGCAGATCCTTGCAGGGGCGGGGGCGCTGGGGCTGGCGGGGCCCGCCTTCGCCCGGATCGAGGCGAAGGCCAGCCGCTTCTCGACGGATGAGAAGCCCAACAGCTTCGAGGAGATCTCGAACTACAACAACTTCTATGAGTTCGGCCTCGACAA